>Ga0268299_1000001_pt1 | contig 2680031 bp, 2533 predicted proteins | sample NOBtaG_FD_193484 | JGI IMG/M metagenome (GOLD analysis project Ga0268299, IMG submission 193484) | Activated sludge microbial communities from bioreactor in Nijmegen, Gelderland, Netherland - NOB reactor | ecosystem: Engineered > Bioreactor > Aerobic > Activated sludge | place: Netherlands... | reverse complement strand
TGCGGCATTAGCCCGGCTTTCGCCGGGTTATTCCCCACCAAAGGGCAGATTCCCATGTATTACGCACCCGTTCGCCGCTCGTCAGCACGTATTGCTACGCCTGTTACCGCTCGACTTGCATGTGTTAGGCACGCCGCCAGCGTTCAATCTGAGCCAGGATCAAACTCTTCAGTTCAATTTTTTGAGCTGAAAAGCGAGACCCCAAACTCCAAACATGTCCGGTGTTACCCGGACGGCTGGACGCTTGGTTACTCGCAGTGGCGCCCATGAATGGACACCTGACGCGAGTCCCCACACAAATTACCTGCAAATTTTTAAAGAGCGCCCCGGCGGCATCTGCGACGGGGAGGACCCGGTGTCACCCCCGGTCCAGGGGGCGTGCCGCACGAAAACGAGTACGACACGAACCCGCCCGGGCCACCTTTCTGGGGCCGCCCGAGGTCGGGGGCGGGCAGTATAGCGACCCCCCCGGGGGTGTCAATGCTTGCGCAGCGTGACTCGTGAGATGCCGCGTTTTCCGGCCTGGATCAGGTACGTAGAGCCGGCCCGGAGGGCGGCATCCCGGGCCGAAATGCGCTCCCCGTCCACCCGCACGGCCCCCTGCTCGATCAGCCGGTAGGCGGCCGAGGCCGAAGCGGCCAGCCCGGCCTCCTTCAGAACGTTGGCGAGCTTCATTTCGGGGCCCGGGCAGGCGATGGCGACCTCCGCAATGTGCTCCGGCAGGGCCCCCTCGCGGAAGCGCGCGATGAAGCGGTCGCGTTCGGCGGCGCCTTTGCCCGCCCCGTGGAAGCGGTCCACGATCTCGACCGCGAGCTCGAACTTCGCATCGCGCGGATTCGCGCCGCCGGCGACGCCTTGCTTCAGTTTCGCGATCTCGGGGAGGCTCTTCGCCGAGAGCAGCTCGAAATAGCGCCACATCAGCGTGTCGGAAATGGACATGAGCTTGCCGAACATGTCCTCCGCCGGCTCGTCGATCGCGATGGTGTTGCCGAGCGACTTCGACATCTTCTGCACGCCGTCGGTGCCCTCGAGCAGCGGCATGGTGAGCACCACCTGCGGCTCCTGGCCGTAGTCGGCCTGCAGCGCGCGGCCAACCAGCAGGTTGAACTTCTGGTCGGTGCCGCCGAGCTCGACGTCGGCCTTGAGCGCGACCGAGTCGTAGCCCTGCACCAGCGGATAGAGGAACTCGTGCACCGCGATCGGCTGCTGCGCCTTGTAGCGTTTGGCGAAATCGTCGCGCTCGAGCATGCGCGCAACCGTGTACTTCGCGGCCAGCTCGATCATGCCGGCCGCGGTCATGGGCGCGAACCAGCGCGAGTTGAAGTCGATCACCGTCTTCGCGGGATCGAGGACCTTGAAGATCTGCTTTTCGTAGGTGCGCGCGTTGGCCTGGATTTCCTCGGGCGACAGGCGCGGCCGCGTCGCGTTCTTGCCGGACGGGTCGCCGATCATCCCGGTGAAGTCGCCGATCAGGAAGATGACCTCGTGGCCGAGCTGCTGGAACTGCCGCATCTTGTTGATGAGCACGGTGTGCCCGAGGTGCAGGTCGGGCGCGGTCGGGTCGAAGCCCGCCTTGACCCGGAGCGGCTTGCCGCGCGCGAGCTTCTTCAGCAGGTCCGGTTCGGTCAGCAGTTCCGCGGCGCCGCGGCGCAATTCGTCGATTTGTCGTGCCGGCGGCAGCATCCTTCCCCCCTGCCGGCAGCGGGCTGCGGCAGGCCCCAATTCTGGGAGGCCGGCCGGGCCTTGGCAAACGCCCGGGCCTGCTTTCCGGGCTTTATCTGTGACGGAGTGCAAACGACCGGCACCCGGCGGGTTGACGTAATGACCCCCCGTTGATTACCGTCGCTTCCCTGCCTTGCTTGGGGAATCCCGGGTGTCACTGCCCCACCGCACCGGTCCGATTGCCGAGACCGCCGCCCTCGCGCCGCCGCGCCGCCTCGGCGTGGTCGCCTCCTGCATCGTCGCGGGCGCAATAGTCTCGGCCGCCGGTTCGCAGCTCCAGAACCCGCTGCCGGAGTCGCTCGCCGACGAGCTGCTGGCCCCGGTCGTGGACACGACGCCGGCGGACGCCGCCGCGCCGGTCGGGCCGTTCGAATTCATCGCCATCACCATCGGGCGCAACGACACGCTGGACCAGCTGTTCCGCGGCCTGCAGCTCAGGATCTCGGACCTGGCGGCGCTGCGCAACCTGCCGGACGTGCGCAAGAGCCTCGACATGATCCGCCCGGGCGACGTGATCCAGCTGACCCACCTGGACGGCGAGATCCGGTCGCTGACGCGGCAGATCAACGAGACGGCGACCCTCTCGGTCACCCGCGCCGACGACGGCTTCAACGCCAGCATCGTCGAGAACCCGCTCGAAACCGAGGAGCGCAAGCTCGCCGGCACCGTGGACAGCTCGCTGTACCTCGCGGTGAACGAGGCGGGCGGCACGGACCGGCTCGCGGTTTCGCTCGCCGACGTCTTCAAGTACGACATCGACTTCGTCAACTCGGTGCAGCCGGGCGACAGTTTCGTGGTCGCGTACCAGCAGCAATGGCAGGACGGCGAGTTCGTGCGCGACGGCGAGATCCTCGCCGCCGAGTTCGTGAATGCGGGCAAGGCCTACCGCGCCGTGCGTTACGTCGGCCCGAACGGCCGCGCCGACTACTACTCGCCGGACGGCCGCCCGGTGCGCAAGGCCTTTCTGCGCTACCCGGTGGACTACGGCCGCATCAGCTCGGGCTACAACCTCGCGCGCCGCCACCCGATCCTGAACCGCGTGCGCGCGCACCGCGGCATCGACTTCGCCGCGCCGGCCGGCACGCCGATCAAGGCCGCGGGCGCCGGGCGCGTGGTGAGCCGCGGCTGGAACGGCGGCTACGGCAACGCGGTCGTGCTCGCGCATGCCGGCGGGGTGACCACGCTGTACGGCCACATGTCGCGCTATGCCAGCGGCCTCTCGGTCGGCGACCGCGTCGCGCAGGGCGAAGTCATCGGCTACGTCGGACGGACCGGCCTCGCGACCGCGCCGCACGTGCATTACGAGTACCGCGTCAACGGCGTGCACAAGAATCCGGCGCGCGTGACGGTGCCGAAGGCGGACCCGATCCCGGCGAGCCAGATGGCCGACTTCAAGGCGCAGACCGCGCCGTTGCTCGCGCGGCTCGACGCCGCGCCCGCCGAACAGACGATCCGCGTCGCCCGCGCCGGCCGCTGAAAATAAAGGGGACGCGTCCAATTACCCAGGGTAACTGGACGCGTCCCCTTTATTTTTTCAAGTCGAGAAGGACGACCCGCAGCCGCAGGTGGTGGTCGCGTTCGGGTTGCGGATCACGAACTGCGCGCCCTCGAGGTCCTCGCGGTAGTCGATCTCGGCGCCGGCCAGGTACTGGAAGGAAAGCGGGTCCACTACCAGCGTGACCCCCTGGTTCGGGAACTCCGCGTCGCCCTCCTCGACCTTCTCGTCGAAGGTGAAGCCGTACTGGAACCCGGAGCAGCCGCCGCCGGACACGAATACGCGCAGCCGCAGGTTCGGGTTGCCCTCCTCGCGGATCAGCTCGCCGACCTTGCGCGCGGCGGCGTCCGTGAAGATCAGGCCCTCGTTCGGGTTCGCGGCTTCGGACATATTCATGTGACTCGTGATGGGGATTCCGGCCCGCAAATTCTAGGCCCGCGTGCCAGGTCGGTCAAAGAACGACCGGCTCCGATTCCGCCTCGACGCGCCACGGAAACGTCTGCCGGCGGGGCTCTTCATTGCGGCCGGTCCGGTATTCGATCACGAGCTCGGCCGGCTCGAATCCCTCCGGCAGCTCGACCACGACCTCGATCTGCTGGAAGAATCGCAGCGAGAACGGCAGTTCGCGCCGCTTGTCGGGCTCGATCTCGGCGAGCGCCAGTTCCTCCGCTTCACCGCGCGCGAAGCCCTTGACCGTGAAGGTCGCAGTGCCGTTCGCCACGCCTTCGCGGCTCGCCGCCTGCACCAGCGTGATCAGCACGCGGAACCGGCGCTCCTGCTCCGGCCGGATGCGCAGTTCCTGCACGCGCAGGGTACCGGCGCCGAACTGGCGCGCCACCAGCCCGCGGTAGAACTGCAGTTCCTGCTGCTGGCGCGCCGTCTCGGCCTGCAGCTCGCCCATCATGCGCTGCGCGTCCGACTGCGCCTGCCGGTCCACGCGCTGGCCGAGCTCCGCGGTCGCGGCGCGCCGCTCGAGCGCCTCGTTCGCCTGTTCCAGCCCGCGGTTCTCGCGCCTGAGCTCGATGCCCTGCTTGAGCGCTGCGACCACGGAGTAGCCGGACACCGCGCGCCCGAGCTCGAAGGCGACATAGACGAGCACCAGCGCCGCTACCGCGACGGCCGCGATGCGCCAGCGGGAGTCGACCTTGCGGCGGCGCGGACGTTGGCTCAAGCGCGGCTCCGGCCGCTAGAATCGCGTGCCCCGGCGCGGAGGACGAGCATGCTCTGGATCAAGGCCTGGCACGTGGTCTTCATGGTGACGTGGTTCGCGGGACTCTTCTACCTGCCACGCCTGTTCGTATACCACGCCGCGGCCACCGACGCCGCCGGCATCGCGCGCTTGTGCGTCATGGAGCGCCGGCTGTTCATCCTCATGACGATCGGCGGCGCGGCCACCGCGGCGTTCGGGCTGTGGCTGTTGGCGCGCAATCCGTCGCTGATCGCGGGCGGCTGGATGCAGGCGAAGCTCGCGCTGGTGGTGCTGCTCATCGCCTATCACGCGTGGTGCTGGGCGCTGCTCGGCGACTTCGCGCGCGGGCGCAACGCGCACAGCGAGCGCTGGTACCGCCTGTTCAACGAGGCCCCATCTCTGTTGCTGATCGGCATCGTGCTGCTCGCGGTCGCCAAGCCCTTCTAGGCGGCCGGCCGCGGCGGCGGCCCGCGCCGCGCGGAGCCCATGCGCTCGTCCCACCAGTCCGGGTACGCGGGCAGCCCCTCCGGGAAGACGTGCGCGCCGAGTTCGTGCAGCGCGCGCGAGTAGACGCGGCGCTTGAAGTAGATGACGTCGTGCACCGCCTCCCACCAGCCGGCCCAGCGCCAGCGGTCGAACTCGGCCGGCTGCTCGGTCGAGTCGAAGCGCAGCGCCGACTCGTCGGCCTCGAGGCGCAGCAGGAACCAGCGCTGCTTCTGGCCGATGCACAGCGGGCTGGAGTCGCGGCGGATGAACTGCGGCGGCAGCCGGTAGCGCAGCCAGCTCCGGGTGCGCGCGACCTCCCGCACCTGGTCGCGTCCGAGGCCGACCTCCTCCGCGAGTTCGCGATACAGCGCCTGCTCCGGCCGCTCGCCGCGGCGGATGCCGCCCTGCGGGAACTGCCAGCCGCGCGCGCGCGCGCGGCCGCCGAGGAACACGTGGCGCTCCGCGTTCATGATCACGATGCCGACGTTGGCCCGGTAGCCGTCGGCGTCGATGTAGTCGGTCGCGCGGTCCATGACGCAATTCTAAAGGTGTCAGGCACCCTTTTTTCCGGATAATGCCCGGATGAGGCGGATGCCGGCGCCGCTGTTGATCGGGCTGCTCGCGATGGCGGCGATCCTCGCGATCGCGGCGTCGCTGGCGTTCGGCAGTTCCGGGATCGACGCGCCCTGGGGACGTTTCGCGGCCGGGGATCCGCTGGTGCGCACCATCGTGCTCGAGCTGCGGCTGCCGCGGGCGCTGGCGGCCTTCGGCGCGGGCTCGGTGCTCGCGCTCGCGGGCGTGCTGATGCAGGCCCTGCTGCGCAACCCGCTTGCGGATCCCTACGTGCTCGGCGTCTCCGGCGGCGCCGCCGTGGGCGCGCTCGCGGTCATGCTCGCGGGGCTCACCGGCCTCGCGGTGGATGCGGGCGCGACGAGCGGCGCCTTTGGCGCGATGCTGCTCGTGTTCGCGGTCGCGCATGGCCCCGGCGGCTGGACCACGACCCGGTTGCTGCTGACCGGCGTCGTGGTGGCGGCCGGCTGCGGCGCGATCGTGAGCCTGCTGCTGTCGCTGTCCGACGACCTGCGCCTGCGCGGGATGCTGTTCTGGCTGCTCGGCGACTTCGGTTACGTGCGCACGCCGTGGCTGCTGGTGGCGCTCGGGCTCGCCGCGATTCCGCTGTGCCTGCTGGCCGCGCGGCCGCTGGATGCGCTCGCGCGCGGCGAGCTGCAGGCGCAGGTGCTGGGCGTGCCCGTGCGCGGGCTGCGCATGGCGATCTACGTCGCGGCCTCGGTGCTGACCGCCGCCGCGGTCACCACCGCCGGCAGCATCGGCTTCGTCGGGCTGGTCACGCCGCACCTGGTGCGGCTCGCGATCGGCTCGGCGCACCGCGCGGTCATTCCCGCGGCGGCGCTCGCGGGCGGCGCGCTGCTGGTGGTCGCGGACCTGCTGGCGCGCACGCTGGTCGCGCCGCGCCAGCTTCCGGTCGGCGCGCTGACCGCGCTCATCGGCGTGCCGCTGTTCCTCGTGCTGATGCGCCGCCAGCGCGGATAAATGGGGACGCATCCCATTTACTTTCGAAATAAATGGGATGCGTCCCCAATTATTCGCGCGGGAAGCCGACCAGGTGCTGGGTGTCGAGACGGATGCCGATGCGCTCGCCGAGCGCGTGGTCGTGGTGGCTCGGCACGAACGAGAGCGCGGTCGTGCCCGAAGGCAGGCGCAGCTTGTAGCGGAACTCGGCGCCGCGGAACATGCGCTCGATCACTTCCGCGCGCAGCTCGCTCGCGTCGTCGTGGATCACGTCGTCCGGCCGCAGCAGCAGGTCCACGTGCGCGCCGGCCGGCCGCTCGACCGTGAGCTGCCCCTCGATGACGCCGAGCTCGGTCTGCACCCGGCCGGGGCCGATCACCGTGCCCTCGATGAAGGTGCCCTCGCCGACGAAGTCGGCGACGAAGCGGGTCGCCGGCGAGTGGTACAGCTTCCAGGGCGCGTCCCACTGCTCGAGCCGGCCCGCGCGCAGGACGCCGATCTCGTCGCAGATCGCGAACGCCTCGCGCTGGTCGTGCGTGACCAGCAGCGCCGTCGTCCCCTCCGCCACCAGCGCCGCGCGCACCTGCTGCGCGAGCTCCATGCGCACCTCGGCGTCGAGGTTCGAAAATGGCTCGTCGAGCAGCACCAGGCGCGGCCGCGGCGCGAGCGCTCGCGCCAGCGCGACGCGCTGCTGCTGGCCACCCGACAGCTCGTGCGGCAGCTTCGCGCCCTGGTCCTCGAGGCCCACCAGCGCGAGCATCTCGAGCGCGCGGCGGCGCCTGTCCGCGGCATGCGCCTCGCGCAACCCGAAAGCGACGTTGGCGAGCGCGTCCAGGTGCGGGAACAGCGCGTAGTCCTGGAACACCATGCCGATGCGGCGCCGCTCGGGCGGCACCCAGGTGCCGGGTCCGGAGAGCCGTTCGCCGCCCGCCAGGATCTCGCCCGATTCCGGCCGCTCGAAGCCGGCGATGCAGCGCAGCACGGTCGTCTTGCCGGAGCCCGAGGGGCCGAGCAGGCAGCCGATGTGCCCGGCGCCGACCGCGAGCGTCAGGCGATCGACCGCCGCGGCGCCCGCGCCGAAGGACTTCGACAGTTCACGCAGCTCGAGCCGCACGCTCCATCCTCCAGGTCAAGACCGCGACCGGCAGCAATCCCGCCAGCACGATGACCAGCGCCGGCAGCGCGGCGCGTTCCCATTCCCCTTCCGCCGTCATCTCGAACACCCGCACCGCCAGTGTGTCCCAGCCGAACGGCCGGGTCATCAGGGTGATCGGCATCTCCTTCATGACGTCCACGAACACCAGCAGCAGCGCGGTGCCGATGCCGGCGCCGAGCAGCGGCAGGTGCAGCCGCGTCACGACCTCGCGCGCCGACAGGCCGAGGCCGCGCGCGGCTTCCTCGAGCGAGGGACGGATGCGCGCGAATCCGCCTTGCACCGGCCCGTGCGCGACCGCCAGGAAGCGCGCGACGTAGCCGAGCAAGAGCGCCAGCACCGTGCCCTGCAGCCACAGCCCCTCGCCGCCCGCCACGCCGCGCCACAGCGCATCGACCGCCCCCAGCGCGCCCACCACGCCGACCGCGAGCACCGCGCCCGGCACGGCGTAGCCCAGGGTGGCGATGCGCGCCGCGGCCTGGGTCACGGGTCCCTGCGACACGCGCGTGGCATACCCGAGCACGAGTGCGAGCGCGAGGCAGGCGGCGGCGGCCATGCCGGCGAGCGCGAGCGTGCGCAGCACGTAGTCCAGGTAGCGCGCGTCGAAATCGAGCGGCGCCACCTGCCAGGCCCAGTGCGCGATCGCGATCACCGGCAGCAGGAAGCCGGCGGCGAACACCGCGGCCGCGACCGCGCTGGCGATCCAGCCGCGCGCGCCCGGCAATTCGAGCCGCGCCGCCGCGCGGCTGCCCGAATCGGCGGCGGAATAGCGCGCGCGCCCGCGCGCCATGCGCTCGACGGCGAGCGCCGCCGCCACCAGCAGCATCAGCAGCAGCGCGAGGCCGAGCGCGGTCTCGATCGAGAACAGCCCGAACCAGGACTTGTAGATAGCGGTCGTGAAGGTGTCGTAGTTGAACACCGAGACGGCGCCGAAGTCCGCCAGCGTCTCCATGGCGACCAGCGCCGCGCCGCCCGCGAGCCAGGGGCGGGCCAGCGGGACCGCGACGCGGAAGAGCCCGGCCCAGGGCCCGAGCCCGAGCGACTGCGCGGCTTCCAGCGCGCGCGCGCCGTGCGTCAGGAAGGCGCCGCGCGCCATCAGGTACACATAAGGATAGGCCGCGAGCGCGAGCACCAGGATCACGCCGCCGGTAGAGCGGATGGGCGGCAGCCACAGGCCGTCGCCCAGCCAGGCGCGCAGCGCCACCGGCACGGCGCCCGCGTAATCGAGCGTCGCCACCGCGACGAAGGCGAGCACGTAGGCCGGCATTGCCATCGGCAGCAGCAACGCCCAGGAAAAGAACCCGCGGCCCGGGAACTCGCAGGCGGCCGTCAGCCAGGCAAGCGCGGTGCCGAGCGCGAGGGCGACCAGCACCACGCCGACGACCAGCAGCACGGTATTCCAGGCGACGCGCGCCAGCACGTGCTCGCGCAGGTGCGCCCACAGCTCGGCATCGGCGCCGGACGCACCCTGGATCACGGCGACCAGCACCGCGAGCATCGGCAGCGCCACCGCGAGGGCGGCGAGCGCGGGTGCGAAACGCCCGGTCGAAATCATCCGGGCATGATGTCAGCGCCAGCCGGCGCGATCCATCAGCATGACCGCCGCGGGCTGGGTCCTGCCGATGGTGCCGACGTTGACCAGGTTCGGCTGGAACTTGCCCCAGGCCACGACCGTCGGCAGCGGATCGACGCCGGCGTTCGCCGGGAACTCGTAGTTCACGGCGGCGAAGCGCTGCTGGATGCCGGGCGACGCGAGCCATTCGAGGAAGCGGATCGCCTCGGCGCGGTTCTTCGCATGCTTCGTCACGCCGGCGCCCGAGATGTTCACGTGCGTGCCGCGGCCGCCCTGGTCGGCCCAGAAGATCTGCACCGGAAACGACGCGTCCTCGGCCTGCAGCCGGCCGAGGTAGTAGCTGTTGGTGATCGCGACGTCGCACTGGCCCGCGGCGACCGCCTTCAGCATCAAGGTGTCGCTGGAGAACGGCTCCGCGGCAAGGTTCGCGACCCAGGCACGCACCACGCGCTCGGTCGCTTCCTCGCCGATGTCGCCGATCATCATCGCGACGAGGGACTGGTTGTAGGCATGCTTTCCGCTGCGCAGGCACAGCCTGCCCTTCCAGCGCGCGTCGCCGAGCGCCGCATAGGTCGAGAGCTCGGCAGGCTTCACCCGCGCGGTCGAGTACGCGATCGTGCGCGCGCGCACGGCGAGGCCGAACCAGTGGCCTTCCGGATCGCGCAGGTGCGCCGGGATCGCGGCCTCGAGCATCGGCGACTTCACCGGCTGCAGCAGGCCGGCCTGGGTCGCGCGCCACAGGTCGCCGGCGTCCACGGTGACCAGCAGGTCGGCGGGGCTGTTGGCGCCCTCGGCCGTCAGGCGCGCGATCAGCGGTGCGCCGTCGTCGGTGACGAACTTGACCTCGATGCCGCGCTCGCGGCCGTACTCCTGGAAAAGCTCGTCCACGAGCTGGTATTTGCGGGCGGTATAGACCACGAGCGGCTCGCCGGCCGCCCGGGCTTCGAGCGCCCCGGTGAGCGTCAGGCCGAGTGCCACAGCCAGGCCGAAGGCCCGGGAAACGAGGGTTTTCATGGCAGCCTCAATATGGTAATGAGAATCACTCGCATTAGCATATCAGGTCTGGCGGGCGGCAGCACGGTCCTGCAGGTAGGCCTGCCCCCGGCGCATCAGCCGGGCGAAACCGGCCGCGTCCTGGCCGGCCACGAGGCCCTGCAGCCGCTGGACGGCCTCCGCCAGCGCGGCCAGGGACTCGCCTCCGTACTGGTTCAGCGCCTGGATTTCGAAGTAGAGCGCCGGGCTCTCCTCCGCCACCAGCGACGCCACCGAGAGCTGGGCGTCGAAGGTCGTGCTCGAGAGCCGCGCCAGCCGGGGCGCCGCTTCGCCGCTCTCCGCCAGCGCCGTGAAGAACGCGATGTTGATGGCGTGCGACAGGCCGAGCACATAGGCGATGAGGCGGTCGTGGTCGTCGAGCGTCGTGATCACCTGCTCCGCCATGGTGGAGGCGAAGAGCTTCTGCGCTTCGGCGACCGCATCGGCGCGGCCGACGTCCACGTGGATCACGTGCCGGCCCGACAGCAGGTCGGTATCCGGGCCGAACATCGGATGCAGCGACGCGACCTTCACGCCCGCCTGCACCAGCGCCGCGAGTCCGGCGCGCAGCGGCGTCTTGAGCGAGCCGATGTCGAAAACGAGGCCGGGCGGTCGATGGCGCGCGAGCTGCTCGAGGATCGCCGCAGTGATGCCGAGCGGCGTCGCCACCACCACGACGTCGTGGGACAACTCGTCGGATTGCCAGTCGGCGCGGTGCGCGTAGCCCTCGAGCGGGCCGGCCGGATCGGCGATCTCGACCTCGTAGCCCTGCGAATCGAGGAATTCCGCGAACCAGCGGCCCATCTTGCCGCCCCCGCCGATGACCAGCGCCCGCTTGCCGCTGCCCTGCCCCTGGGCCACGACCTGCGCCTGCTCCTGGGTCGCGAGCGAGCTGCGGATCAGCAGGCGCAGCAGGTTGTCGGCGAGCGCCGGGGGCAACCCCAGGCTTTCCGCCCGGGCGCGGGCATTCAGCAGTACCTCGCGCTCGCGCTGGAAATCCCGGGTCGGCAGGCCGGTGGCACGCTTGGCGCGGGCGATTTCTTCGGAGAGGCGCTGGCGTCCGGCGATGAGCGCGAGCAGTTCGCCGTCAAGGCGGGTCAGCCGTTCGCGCAGGTCCTTCAGTTCCATGGGGCGGCACCTCGTCGGGGACCGCCCTGTGTACCGGCCCGCCTGCGACTGCGCAAGCGGGCCGGTGTTTCAGGCATCAGCCGTCGATCTGGAAACCGAAGTACCAGCTGCCGCGCGGATCGCGCGCCCAGTAACGCGGCCGATAGCCGTGGCCGTAGTAGCGCGACGCGTCCCGCCAGCCGGCCTCGTAGCCGGCACGGAAGCCGTGGTCATTGCGGAAGGAATGACGCCGCCACTTGCGGTCATAGCGGCCATAGCGGCCCCAGTCGTCCCATGCGGCCTCGTAACCGGAGCGATAGCCGAAGCTGATGCTCCAGCGCGAGGGCGGCACGTAACGCCAGTCGCGGTAGTGGTTGCCGCGGCGGTAGTCGCGCCAGTCGCGGTGGTCGCGCCCGTCGTAGTAGTAGCGGCGGACGTCGTCGTGCCAGTAGCCGTCGTTGCGGCGGTCATCGCGCCGGTCATGGCGGCGGTCGTCACGGCGATCGTCGCGCCGGTCATGGCGGCGGTCGTCGCGGCGGTCATCGCGCCGGTCGAAGCGGTCGTCGTCGCGATCGTCGTGGCGGCGATCGTAACCATCGCCGCGATCGTCACCCCGGCCGCGGTGATCGTCGTCATCCGCGAACGCCGGCCCCGCGAGCAGCATGGCGAGCGTCGCGGCGGTCAGTGTGGTCTTGAACATCGTGGCTCCTCCTCAGGGTGCGTGGCCACAGTCTCGGCCCGGCTACCTGAATCGGGGCTTAATCGAAGAACCTGATATTAATCAACGGCTTGCGAGTGCAGAAAGGCCAGAACCTCGCGGTTGAAAGCCGCGGGCGAGTCCTGCTCGCTGTGGTGGCGGCTGCCCGGCAGCTCGACCATGCGGGCGCCGTGGATGCGCGCGACCCAGCGCCGCTTCTCCGCGGTCGTCGTCATGTCGCACTCGGCCGCAAGCACCAGGGTCGGCGCGCGGATGGCCTTGAGCCTCGCCTCCGCATTCCAGCGCGTGAGCGCGCGCAGGGTCGCGAGGTACACCCAACGGCTGGTCTCGCTCGCGCGGCGGATCAGCCGGCGCCGCAGCCGGCCCTGCCCGCGGGCCGGGAAGAAGCCGCGGCCGGTGATGCGCGCGACCGCGCCGACGCCCAGCAACGAGGCCACCAGTATCCGCAGCCATGCCATGCGCCGGCGTTGCCAGCTCGACAGCCGGAAGTTCGGCGCCGTATTGGCGAGCACCAGCGACGCAACCGCGCCGGGCCTGGCGAGCGCCATCTCGATCGCGACGGAACCGCCCATCGACAGCCCGACGACGTGGGCGCGCGGGACCTCGAGCGCGGCCAGCAGCGCCAGCATGTCGCGCGCATGCTGCTGCACCGTGAAAGGCTCGCGCCGGCCGCTGGCGCCGAACCCGCGCAGGTCCGGGACGATCACGCGGTAGCGTTTCGCAAATACCGGCAGCTGCAGGCGCCAGTCGTCGTGGCTGCCGCCGAGGCCGTGCAGCAGCAGGACCGCGTCGCCCCGTCCCTGTTCCACGAAAGCGATCCGCGCCCCATTGACCGTCCGGCCGTGCACGGGCCCAAGTTACACCGTCGCGTCGCGGGCGCGTTAACATTGCGCCATGCACGCCCGCTTCCAGACCCTTCCGGATCCGCTGCCGGCGGATCCGATGCCCCTGGCATCCACGTGGCTGCGCCAGGCCTTCGACGAGCAGGTGCAGCGCAACCCGAACTCGATGAGCCTCGCCACGGTCGACGGCGAAGGCAAGCCGTCGGTGCGCGTGATGCTGTGCAAGGAAATCGTCGCCGATCCCGGCTACCTCGTGTTCTACACGAACTACGACTCGCGCAAGGGCCGCGAACTAGGGGCGCATCCCTGGGCCGCGGTGGTGTTCCACTGGGACGCGCTCGGGCGGCAACTGCGAGTGGAAGGACCCGTGGTGCGCGCGCTCGCGAGCGAGAGCGACGACTACTTCGCGAGCCGGCCCTGGCGCAGCCGGCTGGGAGCGCTGACCAGCGAGCAGAGCGCGCCCATCGCCTCGCGCCAATTGCTGCTGCAGCAGCTGCGCGATACGGCTGCGCGTCATGGCGCGCCCGACCCCTTCACGACCGCAGAGGACGACGAGGAACCAGGGCTGCGCCTGCCGCGCCCGCCGAACTGGGGCGGCTTCAGGCTGTGGGCGGCCGCGGTCGAGCTCTGGACCGAGGGCGAACACCGCCTGCACGATCGCGCGCGCTGGACGCGCGAGATGGCGCCCGCCGGCAGCGGCCGCTTCCACGCCGAGCCATGGCGGCACCAGCGGCTGCAGCCCTGACGGCCGGGGCGCCCGCGCTCGCCGCACGCTCGCTCGACATCGCCGTGGCCGGGCGCACGCTGGTGCGCGCGCTCGAGCTCGAGGCCCAGGGCGGCGATTTCATCGCGGTGCTCGGCAACAACGGCGTCGGCAAGACGCTCACCTTGCACACGCTTGCGGGCCTGCGCGCGCCCTCCTCCGGCACCATCGAACTCGGCGGGCAGGACATCGCGGGCTGGTCCGGGCGCGAGCGGGCCCGGCGGCTCGCGCTGTTGCCGCAGGTCACCGACGATCCCTTTCCTTCCACCGTCTTCGACACGGCTCTCATCGGCCGGCACCCGCACCTGCCGTTCTGGCAATGGGAGGGTGCGGAGGATCATGCGCGCGCCCGGGAGGCACTCGCTGCAGTGGGTCTTTCGGACCTGGCGTCGCGCGAGGTGGATTCGCTGTCCGGCGGCGAACGGCGGCGGCTCGACGTGGCGACGCTGCTGGCGCAGGACGCCCCCGCCTGCCTGCTGGACGAGCCAACCAATCACCTGGATCCGCAGCACCGCCACGAGGTGCTGGCGCTGTTCCGTGCCCGCGCGGACGCGGGCGGCCTCGTGATCGCGACGCTGCACGATGCGACGCTGGCCGCGCGCTGGGCGAGCCATGCATTGCTGCTGTTCGGCGACGGCCGCTGGCAGTTCGGCAGGGCCGCGGAGGTGCTGACCGCCGGCGCACTCTCCGCGCTCTATGCGGTGCCGGTCGAGGAGGTCGCCTGGCGCGGCGGCCGGGTCTTCGTCAGCCCCTGAGCGCCTCGAGGATGGTGTCGTGCAGCCGGCCGTTGCTGGCCAGGATGCTCCTGGTCTGCAGGCCGATCGGCGCACCCTCGAGGTCGGTCACGCGCCCGCCCGCCTGCTGCACGATCACGGTCAGCGCGGCGATGTCGAGGATGCCGATGTCGGATTCGACCACGGCCTCGATCTTGCCTGCCGCGAGCAGGTGGTAGTGCAGGAAATCGCCGAAGCCGCGGATGCGGTCGAGCCGCGCGACCAGCCGCCCAAAGGCCGCCCAATGCGGCCCATTTGCGAGTGAACGCAGGTTGCCGGTCGAGATCGTGGCTTCCTCGATGGTCGCGATCGAGCTCACCGCGAGCTTTTCGTCTTCCATGAACGCGCCCGCGCCCTCCTCGGCCCAGGCGGTCTCGCCGTACACGGGGGCGCAGGAGACGCCGGCGATCAAGCGCCCCTGCCGCATCAGCGCGATCTGGGTCGAGAACATCGGATAGCGGCGCACGAACGACTTGGTGCCGTCGATCGGGTCCACGATCCAGAGGTACTCGGCGTCCATGCGCAGCGCGTCGGATTCCTCGCCGAAGAAGCCGTCGCCGGGGTAGCGCGCCAGCAGGATCTCGCGGATCGCGGCTTCGGCCGCGACGTCGGCTTCGGTGACCGGCGAGCCGTCGCCCTTGGTGCGCACCGCGATATTGCGCCGGTAGCTGCCGCGGATCAGTTCCGCCGCCCGCGCCGCGGCGGTGAGCGCCGCCTGCAGCCTGGTCGAATGCGTCATGCGGGCAGGGTGCTGGGCCGGGCGCGCTTCGTCAACGTCCGCTTGACCCCATGCGGCGACGTCCCTACATTGGCCGGCGATGACAGGTGCCCGGGCGCAAGCCCGGGCCAATCGGGAAGCCGGTGCAGCGAGTCGCTCGCCATCCCGGCACTGCCCCCGCAACGGTGAACGGCGCAAGCCGCATCACGCAGGCGCTGCCTGCAGCCACTGCCGGAATCCCCGGTGGGAAGGCGATGCGGACGGTCCTCCGGGACCCGCCGTGAGTCCGGAGACCGGCCTGCCAGGCATCCGTATCCACCAGCTCGGGAGGAGCGCCGGTGAACATCCACACCGTTTCCATTCTCGTTTCACTGTCCCTGTTGCCGGCGGCCGCCGCCGCTTCGTCCCTGGGTCCGGTCGTGGTCACCGCGACCCGCACGGAGATTCCCGCGGATCGCGTGCTGGCGAATGTCGAGGTCATCGGGACGTCCGAACTAGAGCGCCAGCCCGCCGCCGACCTGGGCGACGTGTTGCGCACGCGCGCGGGTGTCGAGGTCGCGCGCCTCGGCGGGCCCGGCCAGCAGAGCTCGCTGTTCCTGCGCGGCACCGAGTCGAACCACGTGCTGGTGCTGGTGGACGGGCTGCGCATCAATCCCGGCACCATCGGCAGCGCGGCGATCCAGAACATCGCGCCCGAGCTGGTTGAGCGCGTGGAAGTCGTCAAGGGCCCGCGCTCGGCTCTCTACGGTTCGGACGCAATCGGTGGTGTCATCAACGTCATCACACGCCGCGGCCGTGACGCCGGCCTGCGCGCGCAGGCGGGTTTCGGCGACTACGACACGAGGAGCGCGAGCCTCACGGGCGGCTTCGGCGGCGAGGAGAGGGACGTATCCTTCGGCGTGTCGTGGCTGGACAGCGCGGGTTTTCCGACACGCACGGGCGACACCACGGATCGCGGCTATGAGCACCTGTCGCTGACCGCCTCCGCGCGCGCGCAGCTGGGCGCGGTCGAACTCGGGCTGCGCGGCTGGCACGCCTCCGGCACCTCCGAGTACTCGGACTTCTTCGTGACGCCGGTGGACCAGGACTTCGCGAACTCGGCGATCGCGGCGAGTGCCGCGTTCGCGCCGGCCGGGCGCTGGGATTCGCGGGTCACGGTCGGCCATGCGCTGGACGAGATCGAGCAGAACCAGTCGCCCGATTTCCTGCGCACGCGGCGCTGGTCGCTCGACTGGCAGAACGACATCGCGGCTTCCGAGCGCCAGCAAATCACCGCGGGCCTGCTGTGGCAGGACGAGGAAGCGGATGCCGAATCCTTCGGCCTGCCGTATGACGCCGCGATCTCCTCCGCCCAGTTCTACGTGCAGGACCAGGCGCAGTTCGGCCGGCACCGGCTGCTGGCCGCCGCCGCCTGGACCGACCACGAGACTTTCGGCGGGCATGCCACCTGGAACGCGGAGTACGGCTTCGAACCCTGGACGGGCGCGCTCGTCACGGCATCCGCAGGCACCGCCTTCCGCGCGCCGGATGCGACCGACCTCTACGGCTTCGGCGGCAACCCGGCGCTCGAGCCCGAGGAGTCGCAGAGCTTTGAGATCGCGTTGCGCCAGCGCATCGGCGAGCGCCAGTCGCTGTCGGTCGCGCTGTTCCGCAACGAGATCGACGAGCTGATCCAGTTCGTGGTCACGGACTTCGAGACCTTCGAGGGCGAGAACAGGAACGTCGAGCGGGCGCGCATCGAGGGCGTGGAAGCGAGCTGGCGCCACGACGGCGAACGCTGGTCGGCGCGCGCCGGCCTGACGCTGCAGGACCCGCGCGATGCCATCACCGGCGCGCGACTGCTGCGCCGCGCGCGGGAAAACGCGACGCTCGCCCTGTCCCGCCGCATCGGCGGCCACGAGTTCGCGCTCGACCTGCTCTATGCCGGCGCACGGCGCGATTTCGGCTTCCCGGAGCCGGTCGCCATGCCCGACTACTGGCTCGCGAACCTCTCCGCCCGGATCGCACTGGGCCCGCGCTTTACATTCCTCGCGCGAGCGGAGAACCTGTTCGACGAGGACTACGAGCTGGCGCGCGGCTTCAACACCATGGGCCGCAGCCTGTTCGTGGCGCTGCGGCACGACTTCCGCTGAGGGACGCTTGGGCAACCGGCTGTCGAAGATCTACACCCGCACCGGCGACGACGGCAGCACCGGCCTCGGCGACGGCAGCCGCGTGCCCAAGGACGACCCGCGGGTCGAGGCCTACGGCAGCGTGGACGAGTGCAACAGCGCGCTCGGCATGGTGCTGGCCGTGCCGGGCATTCCCGCGGAGGTGCGTGACCTCCTTACCGGCGTGCAGCATGAGCTGTTCGACCTCGGCGGCGAACTCTGCATCCCGGGCCATCGTGCGATCGAGGCGAGTCACGTTGCGGCGCTCGAGGCCGCGCTCGACCGCTTCAATGAAGGCCTGCCGCCGCTCAAGGAATTCATCCTGCCGGGCGGAGGCCCTGCGGCCGCCGCCTGCCACCTCGCGCGCGCGACCTGCAGGCGCGCCGAACGGCGCTGCTGGACGCTGGCGCGCGCGCAGTCAGTTGCGCCCCAGCCGCTGAAGTACCTCAACCGCCTGTCGGACCTGCTGTTCGTGATCGCGCGCGTGCTGGCGCGGCACGAGTCCGGCAGCGAGGTGCTCTGGAAGCACGAGCGACGCTGATCAGCCGGCGGATGCCAGCTGCGCGCGCGCCCGGTCGAGCAGCGCGCAGACTTCCTCCGCTCCCTCGGCGATGCGCGGGCTCGGGCGCGAGAGCTTGTCGGCCGGCGCACGGAAGACATTGCCGCGGGCGACCGCGGCCATCTCCGGAAACCTCGCCCAGTACTCGACCGGGTCGCCGTCGTCGGCCGACAGGATCGCCAGCGGGGCGCGCGCCAGCACCGATTCCAGGTCCACCGGCAGCGCGAGGTCCGCGGCATCGGCGAACACGTTCTCGCCGCCGCAAAGTTCGACGATCTCGGTGATCAGGTGGCCGCCGCCCACGGTGTAGAGCGGCGCGTCGTCGATCTGGACGAATACCTTCAACATCCCGCGAGCGCGGTAATTTTCGCGCAGGGCTGCTATGCGCTCCCGGAACCCGGCCGCGGCCCTGGCCGCGACTTCCTCCGTACCCGCGAGCTCGCCGAGCGTCTCGAGGCCCACGGCGATGTCGTCGAGGCGATGGGTCGGGATGCCGACCACCTTGATGCCGAGCGACTCCAGCCGTTCCGTCACGCCCGCCGGCGTGCCGGTCGCCCAGACGACGGCGACGGAAGGCGCGAGCGCCACGATGCGCTCGTAGTCGAGGCGGAAGGCGTCGCCGATGCGCGGCAGCGACTTCGCTTCCTCCGGCCAGTCGCTGTACTCGCTGACGGCGACCAGCTGTTCCGCGGCGCCCGCGGCGAACAGCATCTCGGTCAGGTTCGGGGCGACGCTGATGATGCGTTCGCCTTGCGGCTGCGGGGCCTGCTCGGCGCAGGCGGCCGCGGCGAGCGCCAGCAGCAGTGCCAGGCGCCTCAGGCCAGCACCTCGCGCCGGAAATTCGCGCCCGCCTTGCGCAGGCCGCGCTCGAGCCGGGCCCAGTCGAAAGCGGGGCCCGGGTCGGTCTTGCGGCCGGGAGCGATGTCGCTGTGGCCGGCGATCCAGCCTTCGCTCAGCGACGGATACGATTTCTGGAGCGTCGCGACCAGCGGCACCAGCGCCGCGTACTGGCGGTCGTCATAGGGCTCTTCGTCCGTGCCTTCGAGTTCGATGCCGATGGAGAAGTCGTTGCAGTTCGCGCGTCCGCGCCAGTACGACTGTCCCGCGTGCCAGGCGCGCTCATGGAACGGGACGTACTGCGTGATGTGGCCTTCGCGGTCGATCAGCACGTGCGAGGAAACGCGCAAGTGCTGGATTTCAGCGAAGTATGGGTGCTCGCCAGGCGGCAGCGCATTTGTGAACAGGTTATCGATCCAGCCGCCGCCGTACTCGCCGGGTGGCAGGCTGATGCCGTGGATGACGATCAGTTCAGCCGCGAATCCCTGCGGGCGCGGATCCGAATTGGGCGAAACCACGCGACGCGCAGCAGCGAGCAGCCCGGCCGAGATCGCGATGCCTTTCACCGCGACAGCTTAGCCCGCAGCGGGGACCTGTTCCAATCGCATACACTGCATGCGGCATGACCGCTGCCTCCCGGAACGCCGCCGTTTCCGCCCGCGAACTCGCGGTGTTCCGACATCCCTGCGAGCGGATGAAGGACCACGATCGCCTGGTGCCGGCGCGGCTCGCGCGCCTCGTCTCGATTTCGCACAGCCACCGCGGCAAGACGCCCGGGACCCTGGCCGTGGGCGACGTCGGACCGCATAAGAAGGTGTGCCCGCCACTACGGCTGGCGCAGGGCGCCGCAGTTTCCGCATGCGCCTGATCCGGGTGTACGTCGAGGCGCCGCTGGCGGCGGGCGCGCGAGTGGAACTGCACGGTTCAGCGCACGAGCACGTGACGCGCGTGCTGCGCCTCGGTGCCGGCGACGCGGTGACGCTCTTCAACGGAGACGGCAACGACTATGCCTCCGTCATCGGGGCGTTGCGGCGTGGCGCTGCGATCATCGAGGTGCAGGCAATCGCTCCCGCGCGCGCCGAGGCGCCGCTCGCGGTCACCCTGGTGCAGGGCATCGCGCGCACCGAGCGCATGGACCTCGTCGTGCAGAAGGCGACCGAGCTCGGCGTCGCCGCGATCCAGCCGGTCGCGGCGGAACGCAGCGTCGTGAAGCTCGATGCCGCTGCACGCGCGAAGAAGCGCGATCATTGGCGCGGCATCGCCATCGCCGCCTGCGAGCAGTGCGGCCGGGCGCGGCTGCCCGAGATTGCGGACCCGCTGCCGCTCAGGGACTGGCTCGGCCGGCCGGCGCGCGCCGGGGTCCGGCGGCTGCAGCTCGACCCGGAGGCAGTCGTGTCGCTGGCTGCGGCAGCCGCAGGCGCGGACGACATCGAACTCCTGGTCGGGCCGGAGGGCGGCCTGACCGAAACAGAGCGGGACGCGGCACGCCAAACCGGTTATCTTTCATGCCGGTTGGGCCCGCGCGTGCTGCGCAGCGAAACTGCCGCGATCGCCGCGCTCGCGGTCCTGCAGGCGACAGCAGGTGACCTGAGATGACGCGGACCTCGGAACTTCGCCGCGCGATCCCGACCGAGGAAGGGCTGCGGCTGCTGCTCGACCCCTACCTCTGCTTCGGGCCCGGCACCGAGCACCATCGCGCCACGCTGGCCGAGATCGCCCATGACGCGGCCGCGCTCGGGCTCGCGCTCTGCGTCGAGAAGAAGAGCTGGGACGAGGCCGCGACCGATCCCGACGTCGTGCGCCGCCAGGTGCCGCTGTGGCGTTTCGAGCCGCTGCTCAAGATCGAGGAATTGCCGCTGCCGTCGAAGCGCGACCTCGAGGCGCGCTTCATGCCGGCGCGCAACGATATCGACCGCGCGGACCTGCGGCTGCTGGGCGCGCTGCACGCGCGCATCGTCGAGCTGCTGGTCGCCGACGACGGCCGGCTGCACCGGATCGCGGGTCGCGCGGGACTCGGGCATCGCGTGCTGACGCCCTGCGATACGCTTGCCTGGCTGGAGGCGCTGGCCGGCGAGGCGCGCGAACTCGCGGTCACGGAAGTCGAGCCGCGCGCCGCGCTCTCGAACCCGGCGCTCGAGGGCATGCTGGCCGAGGACTGCGAGCCTTTCGATCCGTATCTGGCCTCGCGGCTCGAGGCTCCCGGCACGCGCGTGCTGGTGTCGAACGACAACCGCCGGCCGGTCGCACTCGGCGTGATCACGACCGAGGCGCCGGAACTCACGCTCGCCGCCATCGCCTGCGCGGACGCCGCGCGCGGCAGCCGCGCGATCGAACCCGTGGTCGCGGCGGCGCTGACGGTCGCGAGGCGGGAGCGCGTTGCGCTGCGCGCGCTGGTGCCCCCGCACCTGGACCACGTGCTGCTGTTGCTCGACCTGCTGCAGTTCGAGCGCCGCGGCCGCGACCGCCATGGGCGTGTGATCTTCCATCACGGCCTCGAGGAGGCCGCGGCCCGCCCCGCTGCGGGCCGCGACGCCTGGCTGTGGCCGCTGGACGCGGCCAGCCACGACCGCATGGTCCCGGAGCTCGCGGGCGCGACGCAGGCGGAGCTGTTCCCGGCGATGCCCGCGCCGCAGACGCTCGGCAGCCCGGTGCGCAAGCAACTGCTGGCGGGGCGCGCCTCGCGAGAACCGCAACCGGGCGACCTGCTGTTGTTGCTGCACGCGCGCACGCCGGACCGGATCCGCTCGGCCACCGTCACGGCCGCGGCCCGCGTCGTGCGCGTCGGCCACGCCGCGACCATCGGCGAACTGCTGGCGCAATGCGCCGGGCAGCCCTGCGATTCGCTGGCGCGCCTGCGCGAGCTGCTGGACGCGGGGTCCGTCTCGGTGTTCGACCTGCACTGGCTCGGGCGACTCGCGCGGCCATTGCCCGCCGCCGCCCTGGTCGAGCGCGGCGTGATCGCGCAGACACCCGGCGTGCGCACGCGGCTGCCTGCGGAAGCGCTGCTGCGCCTCGCGCCCGACCTCGCCCTGGCCTGAAGATAAAGGGGACGCATCCCATTTAAATTAAATGGGATGCGTCCCCTTTATCTCAGGCGGTGACGGTGGTCTCGTCGGCGATCATTTCCTCGAGGCGCTCGAGGTCGGGGATCAGCGGCAGCTCGTTGACCATGCGCACTTGGCAAAGCACCGGGGAGCGCTCCGGGAACACGCGCGAGGTGTCGGGCGCGATCACGTGCGGATTGACCCGCACCAGCTGCGGGAAACCCTGGGTCGCGATGCCGAAATGCCCCGCCGGCAGCTTCTGGCCGAGGCAGCTGAAGACCACGATGCGGGTGCGCCCGCCGATCACGGGAATGCGCTTGCCGCAGGCGCCCTCGAACGACACCACCGGCACGCCGCGGCCGTTCCAGGACGCGATGCCGAGGTACCACGGCGGCGCGCCCGGCATCTCCGCGAGCGGCTGGAAGCCGGTAACCTCGGCGACGCAGGCGCGCGGCACCAGCAGCCGCTCGTCGAGCAGCGGCACCAGCAGCCCGTAGAGTTCCTGCTCCGCGCTCACGAGGCCTTCCTCCGCACCAGCGGCTCGATCGCCTGCAGCAGCTGGCCCTCCTGGTAGGGCTTGCCGAGGTACTCGTTGACGCCGAGCTCGATGGCGCGCGCGCGGTGCTTCTCGCCGACGCGCGAGGTGATCATCACGATCGGCACGTGCTTCAGGCGCGGGTCATTGCGCACGTGCGAGGCGACCTCGTAGCCGTCCATGCGCGGCATCTCGATGTCGAGCAGGATCACGTCCGGGACCTCGTCCTGCAGCACCGAGACGGCCTCGAGGCCGTCCTTCGCGGTGACCACGCGCATGCCGTTGCGCTCCAGCAGCCGCTGGGTCACGCGCCGCACGGTGATCGAGTCGTCCACCACCAGCGCGAACACGCGCCGGTCCTGCTGGCTCGCGAGGCGCGCCTCGGGCGCCGGCCGCTGCCGCCACTCGGAACGCACCAGCGCGCCGACGTCGAGGATCACGCAGATGCGCCCGTCGCCGAGGATGGTGGCGCCCGAGATGCCGCGGATGCCGGAGATCTGCGGGCCCACGGTCTTGACCACGATCTCGCGGCTGCCGATCAGCTCATCGGTCACGATCGCGGTCGAGTGCTCGCCGGCGCGCACCAGGATCACCGGCACCGCCGCGTCCTGGTCCGGCATCGGCGACGGCGTGCCGGCCACGAACGAGGCCAGGTGCTGGAAGCGGTACTTCTGCCCGCCGTAGTCGAAACTGGCGGCCTCCTCGGCGAGGTGCCTGGCGACCTCCGAGCGCGGCACGCGTACCACGCCCTCGACCGTCGGCAGCGGCAGCGCGTACAGCTCCTCGCCGACGCGCACCACCAGCGCCTGGCTGATCGCGAGCGTGAACGGCAGCCGCACCGTGAAGGTCGTGCCCTTCCCCGCCCAGGTCTCGGTGTACAGGGAACCGCCGAGCTTCTTGATCTCGGTCGCGACCACGTCCATGCCGACGCCGCGGCCGGCGGACTGGGTCACCTTGCCGGCGGTCGAGAAGCCGGGCTCGAGGATCAGCTGCAGCGCCTGCTCGTCCGAGAGTTCCTGCTTCGGCGTGATCAGGCCCATCGAGACCGCGCGGTCGCGCACCAGCTTGAGGTTCACGCCGGCGCCGTCGTCGGCAACTGTGATCACGACCTCCGAGCCCTCGCGCTTCAGCGTCACCTCGATCGAGCCGGTCTCGAGCTTGCCCGCCTTCAGGCGCTCCGCCGGCAGCTCGATGCCGTGCACGATGGCATTGCGGAGCATGTGCTCGAACGGCGCCAGCATGCGCTCCAGCACCTGCCGGTCGAGCTCGCCGGCCGCGCCGTGGATGTGCACCTCGACCTTCTTGCCGGTCTCGGCGGCGGCCTGGCGCGCGATGCGGGTCAGGCGCTGCACGTGGCGCTGGAACGGGACCATGCGCGTGCGCATCAGCCCGCTCTGCAGTTCCGACACGATGCGCCCCTGCTGCGTCAGCAGGTTCTGCGCCTCGCGCGTCTGGCTGGCCAGCAGTCCCTGCACGCTCGCGACGTCGGACGAGGTCTCGGCCAGCGCACGCGAATACTGCTGGATCGAGGAATAGCGGTCGAGCTCCAGCGGGTCGAAGTCGTCGCGCCGCGCGCCCGAGTCCACGTGACGGTGCAGGATCTGCGCCTCGGTCTCGATCTCGAGCTTGCGCAGCTGGTCCTTCAGGCGCTGCACCACGCGGCCGAGCTCGGCGAGGTTGAACTCGACCGAGGAGACCTGCTGCTCGAGCCGCGCGCGGTAGATGCTCACCTCGCCCGCCGCGTTCAGCATGTTGTCCAGCAGGTCGGCGTCCACGCGCGCGACCTCGCCGCGATCGGCGACCGCCTCGCGCGGCGGGCCCGCGGCGGGCGCGGCCGCGGCCGCGACGGGCTCCGGTTCTGCGGCAGCGACGGGCGGTGATGCCGCCGGCGGTGGCGGAGCGGCGGCCACGGGCGCAGCAGGCGTCGCCGCCGGTGCGGCAGGCGCGGGTGCCGGCGCGGCGGCCGCCGCCGGCGGGCTTGCAACCGGCGCCGCCTCGGGCGCGGCGCCGCGTCCCACCATGCGGATGCGGGTGATCAGGTCGCGCGCCGGCGCGACGTGGCGGCCGGCGCCGACGTAGTCGCGCATGCGGTTCAGCTCGTCGAGGCTCGACTGCAGCACTTCGAGGCTGCGGTCGTCGAGGCCGACGCTGCCGTCGCTGACCCTGATCACCAGCGACTCGAGTTCGTGGCTCAGGTCGCCCATCGCGGTGATGCCCGCCATGCGCGCCCCGCCCTTCAGCGTGTGCAGCACGCGCTGCAGTTCCGTGATGCGCTCGCGGCTGCCGCGCTCGGCCTTGAGCGCGCCGAGCGCCGCGTCGGACGCCTCCAGCAATTCGGTCGCTTCCTCGCTGAAAATGGCCGCGACGTCCGGGTCGTAGTCGGCGGCGGGCGCCGCGGCCCCGGCCGCCGGCGCGGCTTCGGCGGGCGTCGCCGCGTCGGCGGGCGTAGCAGCTTCGGCGGGCGTCGCAGGCTCGACCGGCGCGAGGTAGGGCGGGCGGCCCGCGGTCGCCGGGCCCGGCGCCTTCGGCAGCACGCCGTGCACGTCGCGCTCGGGCACGACGCCGGCGGCGACGTGGCCCGGCACCAGGCTCTCGAGCGAGATGCGCGGCGGCGGCGGCTCGGCCGGCGCCGGAGGCGCCGGCGCCGGGGCCGGCTCGGGTTCCACCTGCTGCGACTCCGCCAGTTGCGGGGGCTCTTCCGCCAGCCGGCGCTCCAGCAGCGCGTCCTGCTCGTCGATGCGGGACACGAGCTTGCCGAGGTTGGTGAAGCGGCCGGTGTTTTCGTGCACCGCCGACAGGATGTCCTCGAACCCGACCACGCAGTCGGCGAGCACGGCGAGGCCGGCCTCGTCGAAGGCGGCGTCGTTGTCGAACATGCGGCGCAGCCAGCGATGCAGCGGCTCGGCGAGCCGGACGCTGTGGCGGATGCCCGCCGTGCGCGAGGCGCCGCGCAGCGTGTGGCAGGCCCGGTAGAGGTCCTCGGTCACCGTGTGCGTTCCGACCGCGAGCCAGGCGTGGCGCAGGTAGCTGCGGATGGTCTCGAGGTGGCTCTGGACTTCCTTCTGGTAGATCTCCTGCAGCGACGAGTCGCCGCCTTCGGCGTAGGCGGCCGGGCGGCCGATCCACTCCGGCTCGGGCGCGGCCGCCTCGGGCGGCGGCGGCGGCACCTCGAGGCGCTTGGTCAGCTGCGTTTCCTCGACCAGCGGGACGATGAGCGTGGCTTCCGCGGGCGCGGCCGCCGGCGCGGGCGCAGGGACCGGCTGGCCCGTCGCGTGCGCCTCCGCGCGCGCGGCCAGCGCCTCGGCGCCGGCCACGGGCTCGCCCCTGCCCTCGAGTTCGGTGACCAGCGCGGGCAGGAGCGCAATCGCCTCGCGCATGGTCGCGAGCATTCCGGCGTTGCGCTCGAGCGTGCCGTCCAGGATGCGGTTCAGCAGGTTCTCGATCGACCAGGCGAAATCGCCGACACGGCGCGCGCCGACCACGCGGCCGCTGCCCTTCAGGGTGTGGAACGCGCGGCGCACCCGGGTCAGCGACTCGCGGTCGGTCGCGTTCTCCTCCCACAGCGGGAACAGCCGGCTGATGACGGCGATCTCCTCGCGTGCCTCCTCGATGAAGAGCGCGAGCAGCTCCGGATCCACGGCCGGCGCGCGCGCGGCGGCGGCCGCCGGGGCCGGCGCCGGCCGCGGCGCGGCGGCGGGCTTCGGCGGCTCTGCGGCCGCCCTGGCGGGCGCCTTCGCGGGCGCGGCGGGCGCCGCCGCCCCGGTCCGCGTCTGGTCGAGGAAGGCGAGGCAGCGCTCGGCGTTGTCCAGCATGTACCAGGGATCGGCGCGCCCCGCCTGCAGCGTCTCCATGTAGTACTCGATGCCGACGATCGCGTCCGCGAGACGGTCGACGTACTCGTCGTTGCGCGACAGCGCGCCGGGACCGAGCAGCGCGGCGACGTGCTCGCCGATGCGGCGCATCACTTCCATGGCGCGGCTGCGCCCGAGCAGCAGCAGCCCGGCCGTGATGCCGCGCGCGAGCGCGGGCGCGGCGTCGAGGCCCGCGCGGTCGGCCGTGGGGTCGAGCGACTGCCCGAGCAGTTCCTTGATGCGCGCCAGGTTGACGATGCACTCGCGCAGCACCGTCTCGGTGACCTGGCGGAAGTCCGGGTCGGTCTCGATCTCCGGCGCCGGCGCGCCGGGCGGCATGATGAGGCGCACCAGCGCGTCGTCGAGGCCGTCCTCGATCCCGATCAGCGTGGCCGCGATCCCGATCAGCGCACTCTGGTCGGCCGGGACGCGGCGCGTGATGACGTCGGTCAGGCGGGTCAGCTCGCCCTGGACCTGCTCCCGCACCGAGCCCAGGCCGAGCACTGCGAGCGTGTCGCCGATCTTCTTGAGCAGGTCGACCTGCGGCGCCAGCTCCTCCGGCGGCCCGCCCTTGCGCGTGTAGAGGTCGAGCGCGTCCTTGACCCGGCCGAGGTCCTCCTTGATCGCGGCCGCGACCGTGCGCATCAGGCGCACGGACGGGGCGGACAGCGACTCGCGCTCCTGCTCGACCGACTCGTCGATCGGCAGCAGCTCGTCGAGGCGGAACGAGGCGCGCACCGCGTCGATGCGCTCGCCGCCGGTGCTGGCGCGCGCGACGTAGAACAGCAGGTTGTTCAGCAGCTCGATCGGCGGGCTGGCGGCATAGGAGTCCTCGCCCAGGCCGTAGAGCCGCTTCAGCTCGCGGTCGGCGTGGCCGAGCAGGCGCTTGACCGTGACGCTCGCCTCCAGGCCGCCGGCGCCGAGCGCGTCCAGCAGCGCGCCCGTCACCCACCAGAGCTGGTACGTCGCGACCGTGGTCGCGACGGCCTCCATCCGGTTCGCGACCTCAGTGAGCGCCGCCAGCCCCTGGTCCGGGCCCTCGCCGCGGATCAGCGCCAGCAGCCCGGCCTGGAACTTCGGCCGCAGGCGCCGCGCCCATTGCGCGACCGTGACCTTCTGCCCGGCCGGTTCCGGCGCCGGCGGCGCGCGCTCGGAGCTCAGGTTGAGCGACAGCAGCGTGCCCTCGGACAGGAGCGGCGCGCCGCGCACCGCGCGCAGGTCATTCAGCAGCGGCAGCAGCACCAGCGCGAGGTCGCGCCCGCCGCCCAGCACGCGCTCGAGGTAGGTCGGCAGCTGCACGCTCGCGCGCATCAGCGCGTCCAGCCCTTCGGCGTACTGGCGCGCGTCCGCGTCGCTGCCCGCCAGCCAGCGCGCGCTCTGCTCCATTTCCTCCGACAGCAGCGCCGCGCCGTACACCTCGACCACGCGCAGCACGCCGCGTGCGCCGTGCATCAGCTCCGCGGTCTTCGCGACCGGCGCCTTGTCGGCGGGGGTCTCCGCCGCGGCCTCGAGCGCGACGCGCACCTCGTTGAGCGTCGCCGCGAGCTCGCGCGCGACGAGGTGCAGCGCCTGCTCGCTGACCGAGGGGTAGTCGGCCACGCCCGCTCAGCCCGCTGCGCCGGCAGCGCGGCGCGCCGCCCCGTCGTCCGTCTGCGGCGCCTTGGCCGTCTTTCCCTTGCGGCCCTGCGGCGGCGGCAGCTGCGGCAGGCGGAAGCCGGCCGCGGACTTGCGCAGCTGCGCCGACATCTCCGCGAGCCGGCCGATGGCGGTCGAGGTCGCGCTGGTGTTGTCGGCGCTCTGCTGGCTGATCTCGCGCAGCACCTGCATGGTGCGCGAGATGTGCGATGAGGTCGCCGCCTGCTGGCGCGCGCTGGCCGAGATGTTCTGCACCAGTTGTGCGATCTGGTTCGAGACATCCTCGATCTCGCCGAGCGCAGCGCCCGCGTTCTCCGCCAGCAGCGCCCCGCCCACGACGTCGGTGGTGGTGCGCTCCATCGAGACCACCGCCTCGTTGGTGTCGGTCTGGATGGTGCGCACCAGCACCTCGATCTGGCGCGTGGCGTGGCCGGCGCGTTCCGCGAGCCGCTGCACCTCGTCGGCGACCACCGCGAAGCCGCGGCCGGACTCGCCCGCCATCGAGGCCTGGATCGAGGCGTTCAGCGCCAGGATGTTGGTCTGCTCGGCGATGTCGTTGATCAGCTCGACGATGTTGCCGATCTCCTGCGAGCTCTCGCCGAGGCGCTTGATGCGCTTCGAGGTGTCCTGGATGTTCTCGCGGATCGCGTTCATGCCGTCGATGGTCCGGCGCACCGCGTCGCCGCCCTTGTGCGCGACGGCCACCGCGTGGCGGGCGACGTCGGCGGAGCGCTCGGCATTGCCTGAGACCTCCTCGATCGAGGTGGCCATCGCGCCGACCGCGTCGGTCGCCGCGGCGACCTGGCGCGACTGGGCGACCGAGGCCTTGGCCAGGTGTCCCGCGGCGGCCTGGGTCTGGCGCGCCGCGGCGTCGAGGTGCACGGCCGTGTCGTTGATCGTGGCCACCAGCTCGCGCAGCGCCTCGATCGCGTAGTTGATCGAATCCGCGATCGCGCCGGTGATGTCGTCGGTCACGGTCGCCTGCACGGTCAGGTCGCCGTCGGCGAGGGAGGACATCTCGTCCAGCAGGCGCAGGATCGCGTCCTGGTTGCGCCGGTTGCGCTCGGTCTCGACCTCGGCCGCGCGCCGCAGGCTGGACGCCGACACCCAGGCGAACAGCGCGCCGGCGAAGGCGAGCACCGAGATCGCGATCGCGATCAGCGCCGGGCCCGTGCCCGCAAAGCGCCCGGCGGCGACCTGCCCGCCGGACTGCGCCTCGAGGCGCGCGGCGATGCCGCCGGCCGCCTCCGCCAGGTCGGCGGCGGCGCGCTCGGCGGTCGCGAGCGCGCCCGCGCGCTCGAGCGTGCCGCGCACCCGGTCCTCGTACTGCGCGAATGTCTCGCGCAGCGCCGCCAGCCTGCCGGCGGCCTGGCCCGTCACCGCGGGCACGCCCGCCGACGGGTCCTGCCCGGCGAGGCCGGCCAGGAACTGCGCCAGCAGCGCCGTGTTCTCGGATATCCGCTGCGTCGCCGCGCCCGGGTCCGCCGCGGCGCCCGCGAGCTGCGCAAGGTCGTCGCCGGTGCGCTGCGCAACCGTCTCGAAGCGCGGCAGGGCGCGGAGCGCCGCGGCGCCGCCCGGCGCCGCGACCGCGTCGCCGGTGCCCGCGAGCACGCGGCCGAGCGCAGCGCGCGACTCCTCGGCCCAGGACGGCAGCTCGCCGGCCGCGTCGCGCGCCGCCAGCACCTGCGCGGAACTCTCGAGCACCGCGTTCCAGCCCGGTTCGTTGCCGAGCCTGCGCGCCGACGGCGACGACAGCGCATCGAACGCGCCGCGCCCGGACTCGATCTCGGCGAGCACGCGCTCGAGCTCGGCGCGCGAGTCCGCGAGCTTCGCGAATGCCGCCTCGTCGCCGCGGCCCGCGTCCCCCGCCTGGGCCGGCATGGCGCCGGCGAGCAGCGTGAGCCGCGACAGGTGCGCGCGGTAGCCGCTCTCATGCTGCTGCGCGCGCCCGGCGAGCAGGACCAGGACCGCCGCCGCCAGCGCGGCGGCCAGCCCCATGACCAGCATCACGGGCATCCATCGCGCCGCGGCGTGCCTTTCAGGCAGGTTGACCATGCTCTTGCCCCTTCACTCCCCCGCGTTCACGCCGAGCCCTGCAGGAACGCCGGGCTCTCGACCAGCGACCGCAGGCTCAGCACCGGCCAGGCCTCGCTCCCGCGCCGGAACGACCCCGACAGGTAATGCTCGCACCGAATCAGCGTCGGCGGCGACTCGGCATTGAACTCGCGCTCGGCGAAGCGCCGGAACCCCAGCACCTCGTCCACCACCAGCCCGGCCGGGATCTCGCGGTGATTGACCACGATCACGCGCGTGTTGCGGCCGGGCACCGTCTCGCCGCTGCCAAAATACTGTTTCAGGTCGATCACCGGCAGCAACTGGCCGCGCACGTTGGCGAGGCCCATGATCCAGTGGCGCGCGCCCGGCACGCGGGTGATGGGCGACGGCACTCCCATGACTTCCCGTGCTTCGTCGCGCTCCACCAGGAAGGTCTCGCCGCCCATGCGGAACGCGACCCCGATCCACTCCTGCGCCGCCGCGCCCTCGCGCGCCCCGGCGGCGACGTCGCGCGCGCGCTGCTCCAGCGCCAGCAACAGCTCGAACGGCCGGTCGCGCAGGGCCCTCAGGGTCGGCTCAGGCTGCATCCGGTCAGCCCGCGAGCAGCGCAGCCTGCGCCTTCTCCACGAGTTGCACGGGGTTCACCGGCTTGACCAGGTAGTCCACCGCGCCCTGGCGCATGCCCCAGATGCGGTCGGTCTCCTGGCTCTTGCTCGACACCATGATCACCGGGATCGCGCGCGTCGCCGGGTCGTTCGCCAGCGTGCGCGTGGCGCGGAAGCCGTCCACGCCCGGCATCACGATGTCCATCAGGATCAGGTCGGGCCGGATCTCGCGCGCCTTGCGGATGCCCTCGGCGCCGTCGGCCGCGGACTCGGTCTCGAAGCCGTGGTTCTCCAGCATGCGCCGCAGCTGGAACACCTCGGTCGGCGAGTCGTCCACGATCAGGATGAGCGCCATGGTCAGCCCTCCGTCCGCCCGGTCATTCGCGGCTGACGTGCCGCTCGATCGCGGACAGCAGCTCGTCGCGCGTGAACGGCTTCGTCAGGTAGTGCTCGGAACCGACGATCCGCCCGCGCGCGCGGTCGAACAGGCCGTCCTTGGACGACAGCATGATGACCGGGATGGAGCGGAACACCTTGTTGTGCTTGATCAGCGAGCAGGTCTGGTAGCCATCGAGGCGCGGCATCATGATGTCCACGAACACGATGTCCGGCTGGTGGTCGGCGATCTTCGACAGCGCGTCGAAGCCGTCCACGGCCGTGAACACCTCGCAGCCCTCCTTGGCCAGCAGCGTCTCCGCCGTCCGGCGAATGGTCTTGCTGTCATCGATCACCAGCACCTTCAGCCCGTTCAGGCGGTGCCCGTCGCTGACAGCCGCTGCATTCTCCATCGGGTACCTCCGGCCCCGGCGCTGCTCCGGCCGGGCGCTTCAAAAAGCTCGCCTGGAGGCGCCCACGGTTTCGACGCCGGAGCGGCCTCCTTTTAACATATCGGTCCACCCCCTGCCACGCCGGAGCGCCGTCCCGCGGGCGGTCTGGACCAGCGATAGGTGTACTATGACAAGCCCCCCTGACGTGCAGTATCCGCGTCACATTCCCGCCAATCGGCCGGAGAGCGCCTGATGCCAGCCCGCCCGAGCCTCGCCGTGCTCATGGACCCGCTGGACGCGATCAAGCCCGCCAAGGACTCGACCGTCGCGATGCTCGCCGCCGCGGCCCGGCGCGGCTGCGAGACCTGGTACTTCACGCAGGCGGACCTTTCGGTGCGTGACGGCCGCGCGATCGCGCGCCTGACGCCGATCGAGGTCGCGGGCGCGGGCAAGGAGCAGGACTGGCACCGCACCGGAACGCCCATCGTGCGCCCGCTGGCCGGCATCAACGCGGTGTTGATGCGCAAGGACCCGCCGTTCGACACGGAATACATCTATACGACCTACCTGCTCGAGCGCGCCGAGGCCGAGGGCGTGCTGGTCGTGAACCGTCCCCAGGGCCTGCGCGACATGAACGAGAAGGTCTACACGGCCTGGTTCCCGGATTGCTGCGCGCCGACCCTGATCACGCGCGACATGGACGCCATGGGCGCGTTCCTCGAGGAGCACGGGCGCATCGTCTGCAAGCCGCTCGAGGGCATGGGCGGCAAGTCCATCTTCGTGATCGCGACCGGGGACAAGAACGCCCGGGTCGTATTCGAGACCCTGACCGCCTTTGGTCGCCGTTACGCGATGGTGCAGCGCTACCTGCCGGAGATCACCGAGAGCGGCGATGCGCGCGTGCTGCTGGTGGACGGCGAGCCGGTGCCGCACGCGCTCGCGCGCATCCCCGGCCCCGCCGACCACCGCGGCAACCTCGCGGCCGGCGCCCGCGGCGTCGGTCGCGCCCTCACCGGCCGCGAGCGCTCCCTGGCCGCGCGCATCGGGCCGGTCATGCGCGAACGCGGCATGCTGTTCGTCGGCCTCGACGTCATCGGCGGCTTCGTCACCGAGATCAACGTCACGAGCCCCACAGGCATCCGCGAAATCGAGGCGCAGTGCGGCGGCGACATCGCCGGAAACGTGATCGACGCCGTGCTGGCGCGCCTGCCCCGCCCGTGAGCTCCGCCGATGTCATCCGCACGACCAGCGTCACGGTCAGGGACCGCCTGACCGTCACGCTGTTCCTGGCGGGCCTGTTCCACCTGATCGTGATCCTCGGCATCACCTTCGCCGCGCCCGGCGCGGACCCGGGCGCGGTGCCGACGCTCGAGGTGCTGCTCACCTCGAGCACGCTGCCGGAATCGGCGAGCAACGAGCGCGCGAGCTACCTCGCCGAGCGCACCCAGCAGGGAGCCGGCGATCCGCGGACCGCCCGCACGCGCCAGCCGCGCGCCGGCACGGCCGCCGAGGACCTGGCGGGGGACTCCCGCGGCGCGACGGAACCGCGGCCGGTGGACGACGCCCGCGGCGGCGAACCCGAACTCCTGTCCACGCGCGATGCCGACCCGCGCTTCACGGCAGAGGGCGAACTGCAGGAGCCGACGCTGCCGTTGTTGCCGCAGGAACTGATCGCAGGGGTCCGCGCCCCGTTCGCGGGCCAGGACGACGCCGCCGAGCTCGAGCTCAAGGGCGCGGCGCGGCACGAACTCCTGGTCACGCCGAGCACGCGCCAGTCCGAGGTCGCAACCTACCTCGATGCCTGGAAGCGCCGCATCGAGCAGGTCGGCACGCTCAACTTCCCGAACGAGGCGCGGCGCCGCAACCTGTCCGGCAATCCCGTCATCGAGGTGGTGCTCGCCGCCGACGGCGCGCTGGTCCGCGCCGGCGTGCAGCGCTCGAGCGGCCACGCCGAGCTCGACCGGGCGGCGCTCGAGATCCTGAAGCTCGCTGCGCCGTTCGAGGCGTTCCCGGAGATCCTCGCCGGGCGCCACGACGTGCTGCGGTTCGCCTACGAGTGGCAGTTCGTCGGCGGCCGGCTCGCCGGGTCGGCGATCGAAGTGCCGGCGGATTAAGTCCTCTCGCACAGCGGGCCGCGCACGCGCGAAATGCGCTTTGACCGGCAGGTCCACCCGGCCGATACTAGGGCCGTGGCCGGCGCCTACCTCAACAACCAGCTCCTGGTCGCGATGCCCTCGCTCGCGGACCCGAATTTCTCGCACAGCGTGACGCTGGTCTGCGAGCACAGCGAGCGCGGCGCGCTCGGCATCGTCATCAACCGCCCGCTCGAGATGAAGCTGTCCGAGGTGCTCGAGCAGCTGTCGCTCGCCACCGAGGATGCACGGCTGCGCGACATGCCGGTGCTCGCCGGCGGCCCGGTGCAGCGCGACCGCGGCTTCGTGCTGCACCGCCCGGGCCCGCAGGCGTGGGAGTCCACGATGCCGGTGTCGGACACGCTGTGCGTGACCACTTCGCGCGACGTGCTCGCGGCCATGGCCGCGGGCAACGGCCCGGCGCAGGCGGTGATCGCGCTCGGCTACGCCGGCTGGGAAGCGGGCCAGCTCGAGGAAGAGGTCCTGCAGAATGCCTGGCTCACAGTGCCCTGCGACGACGCGCTGATCTTCGAGCTGCCGTACGAGCAGCGCTGGCACGCGGCCGCGCGGCTGCTCGGCATCGAGCTGTCGCGCATCAGCACGCAGGCGGGCCGGGCCTGAGGCACCGCCGATGACCGCGCCGGCCGCGAGGACGGTGCTCTCCTTCGACTACGGCCTGCGGCGCATCGGCGTCGCCGTCGGCAACACGCTGACCGGCACCGCCGAGGGCGTCGCCACGGTCGCCGCTCAGGAAGGCGCCCCGGACTGGCGGTCGCTGGACCAGCTGGTCGCGGAATGGCGGCCGCAGGAGCTGGTGGTCGGCGTTCCCTATAATGCGCAGGGCGAGGATGCCGGCATCGCCGCGGCGGCGCTGCGGTTTGCCGGCGAGCTGCAGGGCCGCTACAGGATCGGGGTTCACCGGGTGGACGAGAGGCTGACGTCGCGCGAGGCGGAGGACGAGCTGCGCGAGCGCCGTCGCAGCGGCGCGAAGGCGCGGCGCGTGCGCCGCGGCGACGTGGACCGCGAGGCCGCGCGCCTGCTGCTGCTGCAATGGCTGCGCGCCCGGCCCGGCGCCGCCGGCCCATGAACCGCGGATTCACCCAGCTCGACGACGCCGGCCGGCTGCGCCACCTGATCACGCTCGACGGCCTGCCGCGCGCGCTGCTGCTCGAGCTGCTCGACCGCGCGCAGGCCTACGCCGGCACGCCCGGACAGCCGGCGCCGCGCGGCGACGACCTCGCCGGCTGGACCGTCGCCAACCTGTTCGCGGAGCCCTCCACGCGCACGCGCGCGTCGTTCGAGCTCGCCGCAGTGCGGCTCGGCGCGGATGCGCTCAACCTCGACGTGATGCTGTCCTCGCGCGCCAAGGGCGAGTCCATCATCGACACGATCTACACGCTGCAGGAGATGCAGGTGGACGTGTTCGTGATCCGCGACGCGGAGCCCGGCATCCACGAGTACGTCGCGCGCCACGCCGGCGACCACGTCTCGGTGATCTCGGGCGGCGAGGCGCACGTCTCGCACCCGACCCAGGGGCTGCTCGACGCGCTCACCATCCGCCAGTGCAAGGGCGGCTTCGACGGGCTGGTGGTGACGATCACGGGCGACATCCGCCATTCGCGCGTCGCCCGCTCCGCGCACCGCGCGCTCGCGACGCTCGGCGTCGCCGAGATCCGCATTGCCGCGCCGCCGGAATTCATGCCGGAGGCCGGCGAGTTCGCGGGCGCCCGCCGCTTCGAGTCCTTCGATGAGGCGCTCGCGGGCGCCGACGTGGTGATGATGCTGCGCATCCAGCGCGAGCGCGCGATCGGCGCCGCGCAGGCCGACCCGGTGCGCTACCACCAGCAGTACGGGCTCACCGCCGCCCGCCTGGCGCAGGCGAATCCGCAAGCGATCGTGATGCACCCGGGCCCGATGAACCGCGGCGTGGAGCTCACCTCCGACGTCGCGGACGGGCCGCAGTCGGTGATCCGCCGCCAGGTCGCGAACGGCGTGGCGGTCCGCATGGCCGTGCTCGCGCATATCGCCGCCGCCCGCCGCAGGCGCCGCGGATGAGCGCCGCGGCGCGCGCGCACCGCGGCACGATCTTCCTCGAGGACGCCGCCGTGCTCGCGCACGAGGCGCATGCCGGGGCGCAATACGTCCTGCGCCTGGGGGCGCAGCGCGCCGCCGCCGCCGCCACGCCCGGCAGTTTCGTGCATCTGGTCTGCGGCCCCGCACTGCCGATGCGCCGGCCGTTCTCGATCCTGCGCGCGGACCCGAAGGCGGGATGGATCGAGCTGCTGTACAAGGTCGTGGGCGCCGGCACCGCGGAACTCGCGCGCCGCCGGCCGGGCGAGACGCTCTCCTGCCTCGGGCCGATCGGCCGCGGCTTCGCGCCGCGGGCCGCGCGCCCGCGCGCGCTCATGGTCGGCGGCGGCGTCGGCATCCCGCCGCTGGTGTTCCTGGCCGAGTCGCTCGCGGCGCGGGGCGGCGCCTGGCAGCCGCTGCTGCTGATGGGATCGGAACTGCCGTTCCCGTTCGACACCGCGCCCTCGCGCCTCGCCGTGCCGGGCATGCCGGGCGCGGCGAGCGCCGGGATGTCGCGGCTGGAGGCGCAGGGCGTGCCGAGCCGGCTCGCGAGCCTCGCCGGCTTTGCCGGCTGCCACCGCGGCTACGTGACGGAACTGGCGGAGTCCTGGCTCGCGGCGCAGCCGGAGCCCGCGCGCGCCGGCGTGGAGATCTTCGCCTGCGGGCCGGAACCGATGCTGAAGGCGACCGCGGCGCTCGCGCGATGCTTCGGCGTGCCGTGCCAGGTGTCGCTGGAGGAAAACATGGCCTGCGCGGTCGGCGGCTGCGCCGGCTGCGCGGTGCTGGTCCAGACCGCGGACGGGCCCGCGATGAAGCGCGTCTGCGTCGATGGCCCAGTCTTCGACGCCGCGAGCGTCTTCACCGGCTGAGCGGCAGGGCCGGGGCCGGGAACCCGCGAGTGAGCGAATGCGGTCGCCGCGCTTGAGCGAACGAGCCGGGTTTCCGGCCCCGGCCCTGCCGCTTGATCGGTGAGCACGCGCGCAACGACAGCAACTGCGCCGCCGTTGCCGGGTTGGCGAGGGAATGTCCCGAGCGAGCGAATGCGGTCGCCGCGCCTGAGCGAGCGAGGGAGCATTCCCCCGCCAGCCCGGCCAGGGCAGTCTCAGCCGAAGTTGATGCGCGCCTCGAGGTTGGTGCGCGAGTCGGCGTTGGTGAGCGCCTCCTCGATGTCGATCTTGCCCTCCTTGTAGAGGTGCAGGAGCGCCACGTCGAAGTTCTGGATGCCGCGCTCGTTGGACGACAGCATCGCTTCCTTGACCGCGATCACGTCGCCCTTCTTGATCAGGTCCTGGATGTGCGGCGTGTTCAGCATGACCTCGACCGCGGCGACGCGCTTGTTGTTGCGGCCGCGCACCAGGCGCTGCGACACGATCGCGCGCAGGTATTGCGACAGGTCGAGGAAGATCTGCGCGTGCTGGTCGCGCGGGAACAGGTTGATGATGCGGTCCAGCGCCTCGGCGCAGTTGTTGGCGTGCAGCGTCGCGATGCACAGGTGGCCGGTGCCGGCGAGCGCGATCGCCGATTCCATCGTCTCGCGGTCGCGGATCTCGCCGATCAGGATCACGTCCGGGGCCGCGCGCATGGCGGCGCGCAGCGCGCGCGCGAAGCTCTGCGTGTCGAGCCCGACCTCGCGCTGGTTGACGATGGACTTGCGGTTCTGGTGCAGGAACTCGATCGGGTCCTCGATCGTCAGGATGTGGTCCGCGCAGTTCTCGTTGCGGTGGTTGATCATCGCCGCCAGCGTGGTGGACTTGCCGGAGCCGGTGGCGCCCACCATCAGCACCAGGCCGCGCTTCAGCATCGCCAGGTCCTTGAGCGTGTCGGGCAGCCCGAGGTTGTCGAGCTTGGGCGTGTCGACGCTGATGTAGCGCAGCACCAGCGCCGGAAAGCCGCGCTGGTAGAACACCGCGGCGCGGAACCGGCCGACGCCGGGCTCCGAGATCGCAAAGTCGATTTCGAGGTCGCTCTGGAAGTGCTCGAGCTGCTCGGCGCTCATCAGCCCGTAGGCGATGTCGCGCACCGCCTCGGCGTTCAGCACCTGCTTGTTGATCGGGTAGATCACGCCCTCGATCTTGATCTTGACCGCCGAATTGGACGTGAAGAAGAGGTCCGAGGCCTTCTTGTCGGCCATCAGCTTCAGCAGCGGCTTGATGTTGAACCGTCCGTCCTCGGTCTCGACCGAGATCGCCGGCTCGGCGGCGGACTTAGTAGACTTTGCCGTCGTTTGACTCATCGACGATCCTCAGCGTGCTGGACTGCTCCGCCTGCAGGCGGTCCTCGCGCTTGCTTTCGAGCTTGATCCTGAGGCGCAGCTCGTTCTTCGAGTCGGCGTTGCGCAGGCCCTCCTCGTAGGAGATCACGCCGGCCTCGAACAGGTCGAACAGCGCCTGGTCGAAGGTCTTCATGCCGAGGCGGTTGGAGCGCGCCATGACTTCCTTGATCTTGGCGACCTCGCCGCGGAAGATCAGGTCGGAGACCAGCGGCGTGCCGATCAGGATCTCGACCGCGGCGATCCGGCCCTCGGCCTTCTCGCGCGGCACCAGGCGCTGCGACACCATCGAGCGGATGTTCAGCGACAGGTCCATCAGCAGCTGCTCGCGCTTTTCCTCCGGGAAGAAGTTGATGACGCGGTCCAGCGCCTGGTTGGTGCTGTTCGCGTGCAGGGTCGCGAGCACCAGGTGGCCGGTCTCGGCGAACTGGATCGCGTACTCCATGGTCTCGCGGTCGCGGATCTCGCCGATCATGATGACGTCGGGCGCCTGGCGCAGCGTGTTCTTGAGCGCCGTGTGCCAGCTGTCGGTGTCCACGCCGACCTCGCGGTGCGTGACCACGCAGCCGCGGTGCGCGTGCACGTACTCGACCGGGTCCTCGATCGTGACGATGTGGCCGCGGGTCTTCTCGTTGCGGTAGCCGACCATGGCCGCGAGCGTGGTGGACTTGCCCGAGCCGGTGGCGCCGACCACGATCACGATGCCGCGCTTGGACATCACGATGTCCTTCAGGATCGGCGGCAGCTCCAGTTCCTCGATGGTCGGGATGGTCGCGTTGATCTGGCGGATCACGCAGCCGGTCATGCCCTGCTGCACGAAGGCGCTGACGCGGAAGCGGCCGATGCCGGGCGGCGCAATCGCGAAGTTGGCCTCCTTGGTCGCGTCGAACTCGCGCGTCTGGCGATCGTTCATGATCGAGCGCACCAGCACCGCGCTCTGCTCCGGCGACAGCGACTTGTCGGTCTGCGGGCGCACCTCGCCGTCGATCTTGATCGCCGGCGGGAAGTTCGCCGTGATGAACAGGTCGGAGCCCTTGCGGTCGACCATGCGCCGCAGCAGGTCCTGCATCAGCCGGATGGATTGTTCGCGGTCCATCAGAGTGCGTCCTTGTTCTGGGCCTTGTGGCGGGCCTCTTCCTTGGAGACGAGGCCCTTCTGCAGCAGGTCGGTGAGGCACTGGTCGAGGGTCTGCATGCCCTGCGCCTGGCCGGTCTGGATCGAGGAGTACATCTGGGCGATCTTGTTCTCGCGGATCAGGTTCCGGATCGCCGGCGTCGCGATCATGATCTCGTGCGCGGCGATGCGGCCGCCGCCGAGGCGCTTCATCAGCGTCTGCGAGATCACCGCGCGCAGCGACTCGGACAGCATCGAGCGCACCATGTCCTTTTCCTCGCCGGGGAACACGTCCACGATGCGGTCGATGGTCTTGGCCGCCGAGCTCGTATGCAGGGTGCCGAACACGAGGTGGCCGGTCTCGGCCGCGGTCAGCGCCAGGCGGATCGTCTCGAGGTCGCGCATTTCGCCGACCAGCACCACGTCGGGGTCCTCGCGCAGCGCCGAGCGCAGCGCCTCGCTGAACCCGAGCGTGTCGCGGTGCACCTCGCGCTGGTTGATCAGGCAGCGCTTCGACTCGTGCACGAACTCGATCGGGTCCTCGATCGTGATGATGTGGTCGGGACGGTTGATGTTGACGTAGTCGATCATGGCCGCGAGCGTGGTCGACTTGCCGGAGCCGGTCGGGCCGGTCACCAGCACCAGCCCGCGCGGCAGCATGCACAGGTCCTTGAACACCTTCGGCGCGTTCAGGTCGTCGAGGGTCTTGATCAGCGACGGGATGTTGCGGAACACCGCGCCTGCGCCGCGGTTCTGGTTGAAGGCGTTGACGCGGAAGCGCGCCAGGTTCGGGATCTCGAACGAAAAGTCGGTCTCGAAGAACTCCTCGTACACCTTGCGCTGCTTGTCGTTCATGATGTCGTACACCATGCTGTGCACTTCCTTGTGCGTCAGCGGCGGCATGTTCACGCGCTTGACGTCGCCGTCGACGCGGATCATGGGCGGCACGCCCGCGGACAGGTGCAGGTCGGAGGCGTTGTTCTTGACCGCAAAGGCCAGCAGCTGGGCGATGTCGACGGCCATCAGGTCTCCCTGGGACGGTGCACGACGCACGAGCCCCGCCGGCCTGACAGCGGCCTTGCGGGGCCGGGGGCAGTATATCCCCGGGTACCGTCCACCAATATGTTAACTGCTCCGCAGAATCCCTCTCCCGGGCTCGCCCGGGTCCGGGAACGGATCGCGAGGGCGGCCCGCGCAGCCTGCCGGGATCCGGCCGCCGTCACCCTGATCGGCGTCGCGAAATCGCAGCCTGCAGAGGCGATCGCCCGTGCCGTCGGCGAGGGCCTGGCCGACCTCGGCGAGAACTACCTGCAGGAAGCCCTGGACCATGCCGCGGCGCTCGCCGGCAGTCCGGTGCGCTGGCATTTCATCGGAGCGCTGCAGTCCAACAAGACCCGGCCGGTCGCGGAGCGCTTCGACTGGGTGCACACGGTGGACCGGCTGAAGATCGCCGAGCGCCTGTCGGCGCAGCGGCCGCCCGGCATGGCGCCGCTCGCGGTCTGCATCCAGGTGCACCTCGGCGGCGAGCAGACCAAGGGCGGCGTGAGCCCCGCGGAGCTGCCCGCGCTCGCGCGCGCGGTCGCCGGCCTGCCGCGGCTCGCGCTGCGCGGCCTCATGGCGCTGCCGCCCGAGGAGACGGACGTCGCGCGCCAGCGCCACTGGTTCCGCGAGCTCAGGCTGCTGCGCGACGCGCTGGCGCAGGACGGGCCCGCGCTCGATGCGCTGTCGATGGGCATGAGCGGCGACTTCGAGGCAGCCATCGCCGAGGGCGCCACGCACGTGCGCGTCGGCACCGCGCTGTTCGGCCCGCGCCCGCCGGCCGCCGCGCGCTGAGGCGCGCTCAGGCCGGGAGCGACTTCGCGATCGGCAACTCGCGCAGCCGGCGGCCGGTGGCCGCGAAGATCGCGTTGCAGACGGCCGGCGCGACCAGCGCGGTCGAGGGCTCGCCGATGCCGCCGGGCGCCTCCTCGCTCGCGAGCAGCTTCACGTCCATCACCGGCGCCTCGTTCAGCCGCAGCAGCCGGTAGCGGTCGAAGTTCGCCTGCTGCACGCGGCCGCGCTCGAGCGTGATCTCGCCCCACAGCGCCGCGGTCAGCCCGAACACGATGCCGCTCTCGATCTGCGACTCGACGATCGCGGGGTTGACCATGCGCCCGCAATCCACCGCGCAGCAGATGCGGTGCACCTTGAGCCGGCCGCCCTCGACCGAGACTTCCGCCACCTGCGCGAGGTAGCTGCCGTAGCCCTCCATCAGCGCGATGCCCTGGTGACGGCCCGCGGGCGGACTGCCCCAGCCGGCCATGGCGGCCGCCTCCTCCAGCACCCGCTTGAAGCGCGGCTGCTTGCCGAGCAGCGCGCGCCGGAACTCGAAGGGATCCTTCTTCGCCGCGTGCGCGAGCTCATCCATGAAGCTTTCGGCGACGAAGCAGTTGAGCGCATGGCTGACCGAGCGCCAGTAGCCGACGTCGATGCCGATCTCCTGGCGCTGGTATTCGACCGAGACGTTCGGCACGTCGTAGGGGTAGTTCTGCGCCGCCTCGACCGCGAACGGGTCGGCGACCTTCGGGTCGGCCACCACGGCCGGCGCCCAGCGCGCCGTGATCGACGGGCCGCAGAGATGCAGCCGCCATGCGACCAGCGCGCCGTGCGCATCCAGCGCGCCTTCGGCCGTGTCATGCGCCGGCGGGCGGTAATTGTCGTGCGCGGTGTCGTCTTCGCGCGTGTAGATGAGCTGCACCGGCCTGCCGGCGGCCTTCGAGGCCTCGACCGCGGCGGGGATGAAATCCACGTCCAGCCGGCGGCCGAAGCCGCCGCCAAGCAGCGTCGTGTGCACCTTCACCTGCGCGGGCTCGAGGCCGGCCGCGGCCGCCGCGGTCGCCTGCGCGACGCCCTGCACCTGGGTCGGCACGTACAGGTCGCAACCGTCCGCGCGCACGTCCGCCGTGCAGTTCTGCGGCTCGAGCGTGGCGTGCGCGAGCAGCGGCAGCTGGTAGACGGAACGCAGCCTGCGCTTCGCGGCGGCGATGGCCGCCGCCGCGTCGCCGTCGCTGCGCACCGCGATGCCGGCGCCCGGCCTGGCGGCCTGCGCGAGCGTGCGGAAGACGCCGGCGGTGCCGAGGCCGGCATTCGGGCCGTCGTCCCAGGTGACCTTGAGCGCATCGCGCGCCTGCCGTGCCTGCCAGAAATGATCGGCGACGACGACCACGCCGCGCGAGGTCGCGACGACCTTGCGCACGCCGGGCATCGCCTCGGCCGCCGCGGCATCGACGGACGCGGCCTTGCCGCCGAGCGCCGGCGGCATCGCGATCGACGCGTACAGCATGCCGGGCAGCCGCACGTCGATGCCGTAGGTCGCCGAGCCGTCCACCTTGCCCGCCGAGTCGGTGCGCTTCGCGCGCGTGCCGAGCAGCTTGAAGTCCGCGGGACTCTTCAGCGGCACGTCCGGCGGCAGCGGCAGCTTCGAGGCCGCTTCCGCGACCTCGCCGTAGGTCAGCGCCTCGCCGTCCGCATTCAGCACCCGGCCGCCCTCGACGCGGCACTCATCCGCGTCCACCTCCCACTGCGCGGCCGCGGCCTGGACCAGCACGGTGCGCGCCTGCGCGCCCGCGAGCCGCAGCTTGTCCCAGGCGTCGCGCACGCTGGTGCTGCCGCCGGTCACCTGGATGCCGAGCAACTTGTTGACGTAGGCCTCGCCCGGCGGCGCCGCCTCGATGGCGACCGCCGCGAGCGGCACCTCGAGTTCCTCGGCCATCAGCATCGGCAGCGCCGTGTAGACGCCCTGGCCCATTTCCGAGCGGTCCACGAGGATCGTGATCGAGTTGTCGCCGCCGATCCGCAGCCAGGCGTTCGGCTGCCCGCCGACGGCGGCCGCGGGCTTGCCGCGACCACAGCCCGGCAGCGCCAGGCCGATCACGAGGCCGCCGCCCGCGAGCGCGGACAGCTTGAGGAAGTCCCGGCGACCGGCATCGGTCACGACGGCGCTCATGACGCACCTCCCTCGCGCGCGAGCTCGGCGGCGCGATGGATCGCCTTGCGGATGCGCGGATAGGTGCCGCAGCGGCAGATGTTGCCGGCCATGGCGGCGTCGATGTCCGCGTCGCTGGGCGCCGGGTTGGCGGCGAGCAGCGCGACCGCCGACATGATCTGTCCCGACTGGCAGTAGCCGCACTGCGGCACGTCGAGTTCCAGCCAGGCGCGCTGCACGGCATGGCTGCGATCGGTGGACAGGCCTTCGATGGTCGTGACGCGCCTGCCTGCCGCGGCCGAGGCGGGCGTCACGCAGGAACGGATCGGCGCTCCGTCCAGGTGCACGGTGCAGGCGCCGCAGAGGGCCGCGCCGCAGCCGAACTTGGTGCCGGTGAGGTTCAGGTGATCGCGCAGCACCCACAAGAGCGGCGTGTCGGGCGTGGCATCGGCCTCGAGCTCGCGGCCATTGACGGTGAGTTTCATCGGCGTTCCTCCCCCGGGTGCGGCTGCGCGCATTATTGCGCCGCGCCTGGCCGGGCGCACTAAAATCGACCGATGGACGCACTCGTTTTCGTCATCGACTCGGTGCTGACCTTCCTGGTCTACGCCTTCCTGCTCCGGGTCCTGCTGCCGCTGGTGCGGGCCGACTTCCGCAATCCCCTGTCGCAGGCCATCCTGGCGCTGACCAGCTGGCTGGTGCACCCGCTGCGGCGCGTGCTGCCGCCGGCGGGACGTCTGGACACCGCCTCGGTCGTCGCCCTGCTGGCCGTCCAGGTCGTCGCGACCCTGGTCCTGTTCCGGCTGCAGGTGGGCGTCGTGCCGCCGCTGGTGCCGCTGCTGGTAGCCGCGCTGCGCGCGCTGGTGCTGTCGGTGCTGCCGCTCTACACCGTGCTGATCTTCATCTACGCGCTGCTGTCGTTCGTGGCGCCCGGCGTGCGCAGCCCCGCCACCGCGCTGCTGGCCTCGCTGTGCGAGCCGCTGCTGATGCCGCTGCGCCGCATGCTGCCGATCGTCGGCGGGCTCGATTTCTCGCCGCTGGTCGCGATCGTCGCGCTGCAGGCGCTGCGCCTGCTGATCACCTGACGTGGCCGCGAGCTGGTGGCGGCGGGAGCCGTCGGGATTGTCGCTCGTGATCCGCATCGTGCCGCGCGCGGGCTCGGATTGCGTCTGCGGCGTCCAGGCCGGGCGCCTGAAAGTGCGCGTGGCGGCCACCCCGGTGGGCGGCGCCGCCAACCGGCGCCTGTGCCGTTTCGTGGCGGAACTCTTCGGGCTGCCGCCCTCGGCGGTGCGCCTGTTGCAGGGCGAAAGATCGCGCGACAAGCGGCTCGCGGTCGACGGGGCCGCGACCCTGCCTGCCGCCCTGGCAAGCCATGCCGAAAACCCCGGTTGACGGCGCCCGCGGCGGCGCCGCGGCCTCGGCCCTGCTGCTGCTCGCGGCCTGCGGCGCGGGCGATACGCCGCCGCCGCCCGCGCGGCCGTACACCGATCCGGGCTACGTGGACGCGGGCGATTTCCGCCTGCACTACGCCCTGACGCAGACCACGGACCTGCCCTCAGAGATTGCGGGCAGTTACGGCATTGTGCAGAGACGCAATCTAGCTCTGCTCACGATCGCGCTCAGCGCGCGCGACGGCAGGCCGGCCGCAGCCGCCGGCCTCGAGGCGGCCGCGGTATCGCTGACCGGACTGCGCCAGCCGCTCGCGCTCGCGCGCCACGACACCGCCACGGGCCCGACCTGGCTCGCGACGGTGGCCATCCGCGATCGCGAAGCGGTCACGATCGAGGTCCGGGCGCGCGCGGCGACGGCGGGCCCGGAAATCAGCGCCCGCTTCACGCGCGCGTTCCATCTCGAATAGGCGTGCCGACACGCCGCGCATGCCGTAAAATCCCGCGTGAAATCGTCGTCCGCCTCTTATGCCGCGGGTTTTTCCGTGGTATCGTGCGCGCCGACATCGACTCAGGCGGGCTCGCCCCGCTCGTGACAAACCCACAGGAGATAGCTCAATGGCGAAAAAGAATGCGGCTCCGACGAAGTCGCAGATCGTTGCGGCGGTGGCGGGGCAGACCGACCTCAGCAAGAAGCAGGTCGGCGCGGTGCTCGAGGCGCTGACCGGCCAGATGAAGAAGGCGCTGAAGGGCGCTGGCGTGTTCACGCTTCCGGGCGTGTGCAAGATGCGCGTCGTGAAGAAGCCCGCCACCAAGGCGCGCGAGGGCGTCAACCCCTTCACCGGCGAGAAGATGATGATCAAGGCCAAGCCGGCCTCGAAGAAGGTGCGTATCCGCGCCCTCAAGAACCTCAACGAGATGGTGGGCTGACGCCGGCCATCCCGTTCTCAGTTCAGGGAATCGACGGGGCGGCCTGGCCGCCCCGTTCGTTTTTCAGGCGCCGCCGGGTAGGCGCGCCGCCAGCCAGGCGCCCAGGAAAGCGCGCATCTCGGTCAGGCGGCCGTGGAAGAAGTGCTCGGCCCCCGCCAGGATGCGGACCTCCGGGGGCGGCTGCAGCGCGCGGGCCCAGCCAAGCACGGACTCGTGGTTCACGAGCTCGTCGCGGTCCCCCTGCAGCACCAGCCAGGGACAGGACGGCACCGCCAGGCGCCTGAAATCGAAGCGCTGCACCGGCGGCGCGACCGTCACCAGCAGTCCTGCCCCGGCCAGCGTCGCGAGCCGGAACGCGACATAGGCCCCGAACGAGAACCCGAGCGACCAGACCGCGCGGTATCCGCGCTCGTGCCGCACCCAGTCCGCGATGAATGCGGCGTCGCCGCTCTCGCCCTCGCCGTCGTCGTGCGCCCCGCCGCTGCCGCCCACGCCGCGGAAGTTGAAGCGCAAGCTGACGACGCCGGCATCCTGCGCCGCGCGCGCGAGCGTGTGCACGACCTTGTTCTGCATGGTGCCGCCGTACAGCGGGTGGGGATGGCAGCAGATCGCGATGACGTCGTGGCGCGCGCCGTGCGGGCGCTCCAGCACCGCCTCGATCGGGCCGGCCGGGCCCTGCAGGGCGAGCGTCTCGGCGACCGGGGCGGATCGCGTCATGCGGCGACGTCTCCGGTCGGCATGGCGGCCGGCCGTCAGCGCCGGTAGATCACGCCTTCCTTCATGACGAAGCGGACGCGCTGCAGCGCGGTCACGTCGGCGAGCGGATCGCCGGGCACGGCGATGATGTCGGCGAGCTTGCCGGCCTCGATGCTGCCGAGCCGGTCGGCGATGCCGAGGTAGCGCGCGGGCACCATGGTGGCGGACTTGATCGCGGCCATCGCCGGCATGCCGGCCTCGGTCATGTAGGCGAATTCCCGCGCGTTGCTGCCATGCTCGCAGACACCGCAGTCGGTGCCGAACATGACCGGTACGCCCGCGCGCCAGGCCTTGGCGAAGGTCGCCTGGATCACCGGGCCGAGCTCGAGCGCCTTGGGCCGCACCAGCGGGTGAAAGTAGGTCGGGTCCTGCGCCTTGTCCGCGACCCAGCGCCCGGCCGAGATCGTCGGCACGAGGTAGGTGCCCCTCTCTTTCATCATCCGCATGATCTCGTCGTCCATCAGCGTGCCATGCTCGATCGAGTCGACGCCGGCGCGCACCGCGCGCTTCATGCCCTCGGTGCCGTGCGCATGCGCGGCGACCTTCATGCCGTAGTCGTGGGCGGTCGAAATGACCGCCTCGAGTTCCTCTTCGGTGAACTGCGGGGCGGTGCCCGACTTCGCGATCGACATCACGCCGCCGGTCGCCGTGATCTTGATCGAGTCGGAGCCGTCCTGGTAGCGCTTGCGCACCGCCTCGCGGCAGCCGTCGGCGCCGTTGCAGACGGTGTCCAGGCGCGGGTCGTCGCTGGTGAGGAACGGGCCCCAGGAGTTGCTCGAGTCCGCGTGCCCGCCGCGGGTGCCGATCGAACGGCCGGAAGTGAAGATGCGCGGTCCCTTCACTTTGCCCTGTTCGACCGCGCGCTTGAGCGCGATCGAGACGCCGAACTGGTCACCGAGGTTGCGCACGGTCGTGAAGCCCGCGAGCAGCGTGCGCTCGGCATACAGGACGGAATCGAAGGCGCGCTCCGCCTCGCCCTTCTTCATGTTGTCGAGCTCGCTGCGCCGGCTGTGCTCGGAGGTCAGGTGCACGTGCATGTCCATGAGTCCCGGCAGCACCGTGGCGTCCGTGAGGTCCACCACCGTGTCGCCGGCGCCCGCCGCGCGGAACCCCGGCTCGACCGCGGTGATGCGGCCGCCGTCGACCACGACCGTAACGCGCTCGCGCGCGGCGTCCGCGACGCCGTCGATCAGCCGGCCGGCGTGGATCAGCGTCGCGGCATCGGCAGAGGCGGCGCAGGCCGCCAGCACGGCGGCGGTCAGGATTCGCATCGGGGATTTCCTCTCACTGGGATTCGGGCGTCAGCGTCACGGTCTCGACGGCGAGCAGCTCCACCTCGAACAGCAGCGTGGAGTACGGCGGGATCAGGCCGTTGCCGACGTTGCGCGCGCCGTAGGCGAGCGACGGCGGGATCACGAGCCGGCGCGTGCCGCCGACCTTCATGCCCGGCAGCCCCTGGTCCCAGCCGCGGATCACGCGGCCGGCCCCCACCGGGAACGAGAACGGCTGGCCACGCTCGCGCGAGCTGTCGAATTGCTTGCCGCGGAGTTCCTTGGCAGCCGGGTCGTAGAGCCAGCCGGTGTAGTGCACGATCGCGATCATGCCGGGCAGCACTTCGTCGCCGATGCCGGGCACCAGGTCGGTCACCAGCAGCACTTCGGCGGGCGGGGCTTCGGGCGCGGGCGGCGTTGCGGGGGGATCCTGCGCGCACGCCGCGGCCGCGAACAGCAGCATCGCAGTGGTCCGGACGATGAGGGCGCCGCGCATCGAAAAAAATATAGCAGCTTTGGGCCTGCCAGGGGCGGCACCGGGGGGCGGGATGCGGGAGCGCCGGCGTCGCCGGCGCGCGTTCAGTGGCGGCGCGTGTCGCCGAGGCTCGGCCACAGGCCGAGTCGGTGGCGCAGCAGCGAAACCAGGTCCTCGATCTCGTCCAGCAGCTGCACGATGCGTTCCATGCGGCGTCTCAGCGGCGATCCTGGCCGCGGACGGCGTTGCCGTTCGCGCCCGGGTGCTCCTCGGGCTCGGCGGCGAATGCGCCGCGGACCTTGTCGGCCCAGGACTTGTAGCTCGCGTACTTGGTCAGCTCGCGCGAGATCGCGCCGTGACGCGACGGCGCGCCGCGGCGCGGCGCGCGCAGCGCGGCATCGCCGCGCTCGCCACCGGCGGGTGCCTTGATCTCGCTCACGGGGAGAGGACCTGATCAGGCATCATGCCCCGCAAGTTACGCGCGGGGCCACGGGGGAAACAGGAACTGCATCACAGCCCGAAGGCCGGAAATCCCGCGATTTAACGCAATCAGACGATGCGGTAACTGGGACGGTATTCGCCCACCAGTTTCATCCGCCGGCCGGCGACGAACGCGCGCAGCAGCTCGTCGAGCGGCCTCGCGATCTGCGGGTCGGCGTGGATCTCGAACGGGCCGCGTTCCTCGATCAAGCGCAGGCCGTGCTCCTTGACGTTGCCGGCGACGATGCCCGAAAACGCGCGGCGCAGGTTGGCGGCGCGCTCGTGCACCGGCAGGTCCATCGACAGCGCGAGCCCCGCCATCGAGGCATGGCTCACCTCGAACGGCTGCTGGAACGCGGGCGGCACCCGCAGCAGCCAGTTGAAGTTGTAGGCATCCCCGGCACGCCGCCGCGAGCGGCGCACGGCGTCGAAGCCGCGCTGCATCTCGCGGGCCACCTCGGCCGGGTCGTCGACGATGATGCGGTAGCGCTGCTGCGCCTCGGGCCCCAGCGTGGTGCCGATGAAGCGGTCGAGCAGGCGGAAATAGTCCGCGCTCTCGCGCGGCCCGGTGAACACCAGCGGCATCGGCTGGCTCGCATTCGCGGGGTCGAGCAGGATGCCGAGCAGGTAGAGGATTTCCTCCGCGGTGCCGGCGCCGCCGGGGAACACGATGATGCCGTGGCACAGGCGCACGAAGGCCTCGAGGCGCTTCTCGATGTCCGGCATGATCACCAGCTGGTTGACGATCGGGTTCGGCGGCTCGGCCGCGATGATGCCGGGCTCGGTGACCCCGACGTAGCGGCCGTCCTTGATGCGCTGCTTGGAGTGCCCGATGGTCGCGCCCTTCATCGGGCCCTTCATGGCGCCGGGGCCGCAGCCGGTGCAGACCGAGAGCTCGCGCAGGCCGAGCTCGTAGCCGACCAGCTTGGTGTAGTCGTACTCCTCGCGCGGGATCGAGTGGCCGCCCCAGCACACCACCAGGTCGGGCCGTCCCTTGTACTCGAGCAGGCGGCCGTTCCTCAGGATGCAGAAGATCGCGTTGGTGATGCTGGCGGGGTCGTTGAAGTCGAAGCGCGCGACGATCTCGTTGTGGGTGTAGACGATGTCGCGCAGCACCGCGAACAGGTGCTCCTTCACGCCGCGGATCATCTCGCCGTCCACGAACGCGCTGCCCGGCGCGTGGCGCATCTCGAGCTTGATGCCCCACGGCTCGCGCATGATCTTGATGTCGAAGTCGCGGTAGGCGTCGAAGATCAGGCGCGCGTCGTCGATCATGGTGCCGGAATTGAGCACCGCGAGCGCGCAGCGGCGGAACAGCGGGTAGAGGCCGCCCTGGCCGCGGTCGAGCAGCTTGTCGACTTCCTGCTGCGACAGGTTCTCGAGCACGCCCTTCGGCGACACCCGTGCGCGCACGACTGCCGCAAGGTCCAGTCCCGGCGCGGAACTCACGGACGGATCTCGATCGGCGTGCCTTGTCCCGTCAGCAGCCAGAACTCGAGCATGTCCTCGTTGGACAGCGCGATGCAGCCGTCGGTCCAGTCGGTGTTGAGGTAGCGGTCGCGGGAATACTTCGGCACGTTCGGCAGCCCGTGCACCATGATCAGCCCGCCGGGCGACCAGCCGTTCCTGCGGGCGAGCGCGAGGTCGGTCGGCTCGGGATACGAGACCTGCACCGCGAGGAAGAAGTCGCTGCGTGCATTGCGCCGCGTCAACGTGTAGCTGCCTTCCGGCGTGCGGAAGTCGCCCTCGCGCTGCTTGTGCCCCTCCGGCACCAGTCCGAGCGAGATGCGGTATTGCGCGATCACGGCGCCGTCGCGCCAGAGCTCCATGCGCCGGTCCGACTTCTTGACGACGATGCGCTCGGCCGGGCGCAGCATGCCCGAGGCGACCGGCGCGGCGAACGAATCGGCCCGTGCGCCGAACACGGCCAGCGCCGTCAGGAGCACCGGAATCAATGACTTGCGGTTCATCTGGCGCGGGATTATAGCGCCACCCGGCGGCAATGGCCGGTCAGTCGCCGATCAGTCGAACCGCTTCACAGTTTCGCGCCGTGGCCTGCGCCACGAGGCGGTAGGAAGCGCCCGCCTCGACCTCGACCGCGAGCGCGAAGCGCGCGACCGCGCCCGACTCGCGCACGCTGCAGTCCACCAGCAATTCGTGCGCGCCCGGCGCGAGCCGCACGCGCGAGGCGGAAAACGGCAGGTCGCGCCCGTCGACCTGGCGCAGCCGCACCGTCACCGGCAACCCGGCGGACAGCGCAGGATCGGCGCGCACCACAGCGCTCTCCCCCGGCGGCAGCTCCGGTCCCGGGTACGCGCGCCCGGTGGCGCAGCCGGCGCAGAGCAGCGCCAGCACCAAAGAAAGAAACGGGGACGTTTCCTTATTACGAAGAAACGGGGACGCATCCCATTTACGCCAGCGCACGAAGATCATCACTGTCAGCGATCGTAAATGGGTTGCGTCCCCGGAAAAAAGGCGGCCCGAAGGCCGCCTGGGAGGTCACGCGCAGCCCCTGGTGTCAGGGGCCGCCGGGCGGGGACCCGGCTGGCGCGTGATGAAAACCCGACCGGATCATCCGCACTTCGACTCGCCGCAGGCGAGGCAGGTCATGCAGCCGTCCATCATCACGACCGCGATGGTGTGGCACTTGCCGCAGAGCTGCGCGCCTTCCGGGTAGTTCGACTGCGCGAACGCGTCCTGCTGCTGGTGCCGCTGCTCCCATTCCTTGCGCTTCGACTCGACCAGCAGGCGCTGCGTGTCGTCCATGCCCGGCTTCTGCATCAGGCCGATGGTCTGCAGGTGGCGCTCGACCACGTAGCCGATCTCCGCCACGATCGACGGCATGAACTTGCCGCCGGGCTGCCAGTAGCCGCCGCGCGGGTCGAACACGGCCTTCAGCTCCTCGGTCAGGAACGCGACGTCGCCGCCCTTCCTGAACACCGCCGAGATGATGCGGGTGAGCGCGACGATCCACTGGAAATGGTCGAGGTTCTTGGAGTTGATGAAGATCTCGAACGGGCGCCGGTGCTCGTGCTCGGTGCCCTCGTTCAGCATGATGTCGTTGATGGTCAGGTACATCGCGTGGTCGGACACCGGAGTCTTGATCTTGTAGGTCGAGCCGATCAGCACCTCCGGGCGCTCCAGCTTCTCGTGCATCCACACGACCTTGCCGCCGCCTTCCTTGCGGGCCTTGCCCTCGCGCGCGGGCGCGGCTGCGGACTTGTCCGCCTCCGGCTTCTGCACCCGGTACTTCACGATCTTCTTTTCGATGGTGTGCTTGCCCATGGTCGTCCCCGCGCGCTCAGTAGCGGCCGTAATAGCCTTCCTTCAGCGCGTCGAACAGGTTCGCGGCGGTGTGGACCTCGCCGTCGTACTCGATCTCCTCGTCGCCCTTGACCTCGATCTCGCTGCCGTCCTCGAGCGTGAACACGTAGGTGGTGTTCTTGAGGTCCTCCTCCTTGACCAGCACGCCCTGGTGGGCCTCCGGGTTGAAGCGGAAGGTGGTGCAGCCCTTCAGGCCCTGCTCGTGGGCGTAGAGGTAGATGTCCTTGAATTCCTCGTAGCGGAAGTCGGTCGGCACGTTCGCCGTCTTCGAGATCGACGAGTCCACCCACTTCTGCGCCGCGGCCTGGATCGCGACGTGCTCGCGCGGGCCGATGCTGTCGGCGGTGACGAAGTAGTCGGGCAGCTTCTCCGCCGCGCCGGTGGCGCCCGGCATCGCGCGCGGGTTGACCAGCTCGCGGTAGGCGAGCAGCTCGAACGAGTAGACGTCCACGCGCTCCTTCGACTTCTTGCCCTCGCGGATCACGTTGCGGAAGTAATGATGCGCGAACGTCGGCTCGATGCCGTTGGACGCGTTGTTGGCGAGCGAGAGCGAGATCGTGCCGGTCGGCGCGATCGAGCTGTGGTGCGTGAAGCGGCTGCCGACCGCCTCCAGCTCCTTGACCAGATCGGGCGCGACCTCGGCGATGCGGCGCATGTAGCGGCTGTAGCGCGCATGCAGCACGCGCCCGGGCACGCGGTCGCCGACCTTCCAGCCGTCGCGCGCCATCTCCGGGCGCTTGCGCAGCATCGCCCGGGTGACCGTGAACTCCTCGTTCATGATCGGGGCCGGGCCCTTCTCGCGCGCGAGTTCCAGGCCCGCCTCCCAGCCGGCGATCGCCATCTCGCGAGCCACGTTGTCGGTGAAGGCGATGGACTCGGCCGATCCGTACTTCATGCCGAGCATGGTCATGGTCGAGCCGAGGCCGAGGAAGCCCATGCCGTGGCGCCGCTTGCGCTGGATCTCGTCGCGCTGGCGGCCGAGCGGCAGGCCGTTGATCTCGACCACGTTGTCGAGCATGCGGGTGAAGGTGCGCACCACCTCGCGGTACTCGTCCCAGTCGAAGCTCGCTTCCTCGGTGAAGGGCGCGTGCACGAAGCGCGTGAGGTTCACCGAGCCCAGCAGGCAGGAGCCGTAGGGCGGCAGCGGCTGCTCGCCGCAGGGGTTGGTGGCGCGGATGTTCTCGCACCACCAGTTGTTGTTCATCTCGTTGACGCGGTCGATCAGGACGAAACCGGGCTCGGCATAGTCGTAGGTCGACGCCATGATGACGTCCCAGAGCCGGCGCGCATGGATCGTCTTGTAGATCCTGCAGGCCACCAGCCCGTCCTCGTTGACGATGTAGCCCTCGGCATCCGGCCATTCGCGCCAGACGAAGGACTTCGGGTCGTGCAGGTCGTGCTGGGCCGGGTCGTACTCGCGCGCCGGCAGCGGAAAGGCCAGGCTCCAGTCGCGGTCGCCGCGCACCGCGGCGATGAACTCGTCGGTCACCAGCAGCGACAGGTTGAACTGGCGCAGGCGGCCGTTCTCGCGCTTGGCGCGGATGAAGTCCACCGCGTCCGGATGGCCGACGTCGAAGGTGCCCATCTGGGCGCCGCGCCGGCCGCCCGCGGAGGACACCGTGAAGCACATGCGGTCGTAGATGTCCATGAAGGACATCGGGCCGGAGGTGTGCGCGCCGGCGCCCGCGACGTAGGCGCCGCGCGGGCGCAGCGTCGAGAACTCGTAGCCGATGCCGCAGCCCGCTTTCAGCGTGAGCCCGCCCTCGTGGACCTTGTTCAGGATGTCGTCCATCGAGTCGCGGATCGTGCCCGAGACCGTGCAGTTGATCGTCGAGGTGGCCGGCTTGTGCGCCAGCGCGCCGGCATTCGACAGGATGCGCCCCGCCGGGATCGCGCCCTTGCGCAGCGCCCACAGGAAGCGCTCGTGCCACTGCTCGCGGACCGACGGATCCTCGACCCCCGCGAGCGTCGCGGCGACGCGCCGCCAGGTGTCGTCCATGGTCTGGTCGATCGGGGTGCCGTCCTTGGCGCTCAGGCGGTACTTGCGATCCCAGATGTCGAGCGAGGCTTCCTGAAACGGGATGTCACTGACGTCTTTCCGCTCGATCTTGACCGCCGTGCTCATTTTCTCTTCGACACTCCCCTCGCCCGGCCCCATCGCCCTTTCGCCGGAGAAATCCCGGCCCGGCCGGCGCAACGTTGCGCCGCCAGCTGTCGATTCCGCGTGGCTCCCTGACTCTCGTGCCGGCCGCTGCCGCGTTTCAGCCGGCGACCACAAGATGTTGTGTCAGGGCTGCGAAAATATTTCCGCGAGCCGCTTGGTGTCAAGGATTTCCTTGGTCAAAAAATAGCCACAAAAACATCTTGATATTTCAATAAGTTATAAACGCCATCTCACCAAGTTTCGGGCCAGTGGCGGCCGCCCGGGCGACACCCGCGCAAATTCCGCGCAGCACAACATCTGGTATGCGGAAAAACCGCGCAAAATATGCGCAGTTCGCGCACGGACGCGCCCGCACGCGGGAAAATACGGCATTCGCGCGACCGGAACTTGTCGCGTCGAGGCCCGGTCAGAGCGTCCCACAGAGGTGCCACCGACCATGAACAGACTCCGAGTCGCGCTGCTGGCGGCGGCGCTCGTCGCCCTGCCCTTCGCCGCGGGCGCGCAGAAGGATTCCGCCGTGCCGTCCTTCGCGCCGGTGATCAAGCGCGTCTCGCCGGCGGTCGTGAACATCGGCGTGCGCGGCACGGTCGCGGCACCTCGCAACCCGTTTTTCGACGACCCCGGCTTCCGCCGCTTCTTCGGCCTGCCGCCCGACGCCGCGCCGCGCGAGCGCGAGTTCAGGAGCGCCGGCTCCGGCGTCATCGTCGACGCGGCGGGCGGCTACATCGTCACCAACGCGCACGTGGTCCAGAACGCGAGCGAGATCACCATCACCCTGGTCAACGAGACCGAGCTGAAGGCCGAGGTGGTGGGCACCGACGAGCGTTCCGACGTCGCGGTGCTGCGGGTCAAGGACGGCAAGCTGCCGGCGGAGATCCGGCTCGCGGATTCCGCGAAGATCGAGGTCGGCGACTTCGTCATCGCCATCGGCAACCCGTTCGGACTGCAGCATACCGTCACCTCCGGCATCGTCAGCGCGCTCGGGCGCACCGGCATCAGCCGCGACGGCGTCGAGGACTTCATCCAGACCGACGCCGCCATCAACCCGGGCAACTCCGGCGGCGCGCTGGTGTCGCTGGACGGCGAGCTGGTCGGCATCAACTCGGTGATCCTGTCGCAGTCTGGCGGCAACATCGGCATCGGCTTCGCGATTCCGTCCAACCTGGTCCGCGCCGTCATGGAACAGCTGATCCAGCACGGCGAGGTCAACCGCGGCCAGCTCGGCGTGGTCACGCTGTCCCTGACCCCCGAGTTCCGCAAGAGCCTGGGCCTCGCCGAGGATGCCCAGGGCGCCCTGGTCACCCAGGTGGCCGAGGGCTCGGCCGCCGAGCGCGCCGGGATCGAGGTCGGCGACGTGATCACCGCCGTGCGCAGCCAGGCCATCCGCAACAGCGCGGAACTGCGCAACACCATCGGCATGATGAAGGTCGGCGATTCCGCGGCCATTTCGCTGCTGCGCGAGGGCAAGCCGAAGACCGTGACGGCGGTGCTGCGCGAGCCGGCCCAGCTCGCGGATGCCTCGGCGATCCACCCGGCGCTGGCCGGCGCCGAGCTGGTCGAGGCGCCGGACGACGGCGGCGGCGGCGTGCGGGTCCGGGGCGTCGCCTCCGGCAGCCCGGCGGCGCAGGCGGGGCTGCTGCCCGACGACCGCATCATCGCGGTGAATCGCGTCCGCGTCGGCAGCCTGGCGCAGCTGCGCGAGGCCGCCAAGGGCCAGGGCGCGATCCTGCTGCAGCTGCGCCGCGGCAACCAGGTGCTGCTGCTGCCGCTGCGCTGAGGCCTGCCGCCGCCGCGCTTATCTATAATCGCGCCATGACGGCGCGATCGGCCTGCGTCCTCGGCGGCTCCGGATTCGTCGGCACGCACCTGGTGTCGGCGCTGGCCCGCGAGGGCTGGCAGGTCACCGTGCCGAGCCGTAACCCGGCCGCCGCGGGCCACCTGGCCATGATTCCGTCGCTGCGGCTGGTGCCCGCCGACGTGCACGACCCCGAGACCCTCGCCGCGCTCTGCGCCGGGCAGTCCGCGGTCGTGAACCTGGTCGGCATCCTGAACGAAAGCGGCCGCGACGGGCGCGGATTCCAGCGCGCGCATGCCGAGCTCGCGCGCAAGCTGGTCGAGGCCTGCCGCCGGCAGCGCGTGGACCGGCTGGTGCAGGTGAGCGCGGTCAGGGCGGACGCCGACCGCGGCCCCAGCCACTATCTGAGGAGCAAGGGCCGCGCCGAGCGCATCATCCGCGAGGAATCCGGGCCGGACCTGCGCTACACGATCCTGCAGCCGTCGGTGATCTTCGGCCGCGGCGACGACTTCGTGAACCGGTTCGCGCGCCTGCTGCGCGCGATTCCGCTGGCGCTGCCGCTGGCGCGCGCCGGCGCGCGCTTCGCGCCGGTGTGGGTCGGGGACGTGGTCGCCGCAATCCTGCGCGTGCTGGCCGACGAGGCGACTGCGGGCGAGACCTACGAGCTCTGCGGCCCGGAGGTGCTGACGCTGCGCGAGATCGTCGCCATGGTGCGCGACCGGCTGCGCCTCTCGCGCGCGATCATCGGCCTGCCGGACTTCGCCGCGCGCCTGCAGGCGGCGGTCTGCGACTTCGTGCCCGGCAAGCCGTTTTCCACCGACAACTACCGCTCGCTCACGGTGGACAGCGTCTGCAAGGTCAACGGACTGGCGCGGCTCGGCATCCGGCCGCAGCCGCTGTCGGCGCTGCTGCCGAAGTACCTCGCCTGAGGGCTCAGGCGCGCGGGCAGAGCCGCGCGCGCTCGTCCGGGTGGTCCGCGAGCCGTCGCATCCGCACGTAGAAGGCCGGCAGGTCGTGCCCGAGGCGCGCCAGTTCGTCGCGCAGCGCCGGCACGCAGCGGTGGTAAGCGGAGACCGCGACCAGGCGCGCGTTGTTGAGCGCGCCCGCGGGCGGCGTGCCCTCACCCGTGAGCTCCGCGCGCAGGCGGTCGAACTCGGCGGCCTTCCCGGCGCGCATCCGTTCCGGGGTCGCGCCTTCGCGGTAGAGCGCGGCGAGCCGGCCGCGCGTTTCGACCATGCTCGCCGCGAAACGCTGCTCGCGGGCGCGGCGCTGCAGGAAGCGCTCGAACTCGGCCTGCCGGCCCGCCATCCCGAGGAAGCGCTTCACCCCCTCCTGCTCGACCACGGTGGCGAAAGCCTCGCTGAAATCGCTGTCGCTCGGCGCATAGACGGCCTGGTGCGCGAGCTCGTGGAAGATGAGCGCGGCCAGTTCGGCATCGCCGTAGCCCAGCATGGTGTTCAGCACCGGGTCCTTCAGGTGGCCGAGCGTCGAGTAGGCGATTGCCGGCCCGACATAGACGTCGAAGCCGCGGCGCGCGAGGCGCTGCGCCGAGCGCGTGGCGCGGGCCTCGTCGAAATAACCGCGGTAGGAGACGCAGCCGGCGATGGGGAAGCACCAGCGCCGCGGCTCGACCGCGAACTCGGGCGCCGCGAACAGGTTCCAGGTCGCGTACTTGCGGCCGAGGTCCGCGTAGGTCCGGTAGCTGCCGTTGTCGGGCAAGCTGAGCTCCGTCATCGCGAAGTCGCGCGCGCGCGCGGCGAATTCCAGCCGCTGGCGCAGCGCGTCGTCGGTGCCGGGGCGCGCGGTCACCGCGGCGATCGGCTCGCGCCGGCGGTTCATGTCCAGCTGCCCGGCGGCCAGGTGCAGGTAGTAGCAGCCGGACAGGTCGGCGCAGGCCGCGAGCAGCGGCAGCAGCCGGGTCAGGAAAAACGGGGAATCGCGTAACATCGCCGCATGGAAGTCTATCTGGTCGGCGGCGCGGTTCGTGACGAGCTGCTCGGCCGGCCGGTGGCCGAGCGCGACTGGGTGGTGGTGGGCGCGACGCCGGAGCAGATGCTGGCCGCCGGCTACCGCCAGGTCGGCAAGGACTTCCCGGTGTTCCTGCACCCGGAGACCGGCGAGGAGTACGCGCTGGCGCGCACCGAGCGCAAGACCGGGCGCGGCTACCACGGCTTCGAGCTCTGCTTCTCGCCGGACGTCACGCTCGAGGACGACCTGCGCCGGCGCGACCTGACGGTCAACGCCATGGCGCGCGATGGCGCCGGGCAGCTCATCGATCCCCACGGCGGGCAGCGCGACCTGGAGTCGCGCACCCTGCGCCACGTCTCCGAGGCCTTCAACGAGGACCCGGTGCGGATCCTGCGCGTGGCGCGCTTCCTCGCGCGCTTCGAGCCGCTCGGCTTCTCGGTCGCCCCGGAGACGCTGGCGCGCATGCGCGCGATGGTGGCGGCCGGCGAGGCGGATGCGCTGGTGCCAGAGCGCGTCTGGCAGGAGACGGACCGCGCGCTGGCCGAGCCCGCGCCGGAAGCCTGGCTCCGGCTGCTGCATGCCTGCGGCGCGCTCGCGCGCATCCTGCCGGAGCTCGACGTGCTCTACGGCGTGCCGCAGCCCCCGCAATGGCACCCGGAGATCGACACCGGCCTGCACATGGAACTGGTGCTCGCGGCGGCGGCCGCACTCACGCCGCTGCCGCGCATCCGTTTCGCGGCGCTGATGCACGACCTCGGCAAGGGCCGCACGCCGCGCCCGTCCTGGCCCAAGCACATCGGCCACGAGGACAAGGGCGTGACGCTGGTGCGCGAGGTCTGCGCGCGCCTGCGCGTGCCGACCGACTACCGCGAGCTGGCGGAACTCGCCTCGCGCTGGCACGGCCTCGCGCACCGCGCGCAGGAACTGCGCCCGCGCACGGTGCTGCAGCTGCTGGAAGACTGCGACGCGATGCGCCGGCCGCAGCGCTTCCGCGAGCTGCTGCTGGCCTTCGAGGCCGACTATCGCGGGCGCGGCGGCTGGCGCTCGCGCCCGTACCCGCAGGCGGACCTGTTGCGCCGCGCGCAGGAGACGGCGCTCTCGACCACGCTCACGGACCGCGACCGCGAGGGGTTGTCCGGCGAGGAAATCGGGGCGCTGCTGCGCCGCCGCCGGCTCGCGGCGCTGCGCGCGCCTGCCTGAGCGGCCGCCTCAGGCGAAGTGCCAGACGATGAGCGCCGCGACCGCGAAGCGATAGAGCGCGAACGGCGCGAGCCCGATGCGGTTGATCACCGCCAGCAGCCAGTGGATGCAGAGGTAGCCGGTGACGGCCGCGACCGCCGTGCCGAGACCCATCATCCCCCAGTTCACGGCGCCGTCCCTGCCCTGCAGCAGCTGCAGCAGTTCGTAACCGCCGGCCATGCCGATGCCGGGGACGGCGAGCAGGAACGAGAAGCGCGCGGCCGCGCCGCGGTCGAGGCCGAGCACGCGCGCCATGGTCATGGTGATGCCCGAGCGCGAGGTGCCGGGCATCAGCGCGAGCGCCTGCGCGCAGCCGATCAGCAGCGCGTGGTGCCAGTCGATCGCGTACTCGTCCTTGTCCCGGCGCCCGAAGCGGTCGGCGAGCCACATCAGCAGCCCGAAGCCAGTCAGCGTGCCGGCGACGAACAGGGGATTGCGCAGCATCTGCTCGATCAGCCCGCCGAACAGCAGTCCCGCGACGCCGACCGGGATCGTGCCGACGATCACGCACCAGGCCAGGCGCGCATCGGGCGTCAGCCCGCGGCCGGTGACGGAGCCGAGCCAGGCCGAAAGCATCGCGAGCAGCTGCCTGCGGAAGTAGGCAAGCACGGCGGCCAGCGTGCCGACGTGCACCGCGACGTCGAAGGCGAGGCCCTGGTCGGCCCAGCCGAGGAAATGCGGCACCAGGATCAGGTGGCCCGAACTCGAGATCGGCAGGAACTCCGAGAGCCCCTGCACGATCGCCAGCACTATCGCCTGAATCGGGTCCAAGATCTCCCTCATGGTGCCGGGTCGTACATTCGAACTTGTTCACCTTGATGAACAGGTTCGAATGTACGACCCGGCACCATCTTAAAGGCTGTCGCGCAGGTCACGGAAGGAGAAGCCGGGCAGCGGGCCGGGAATGCCGCGCGTGAAGGCGATGGCCTTGAAGCGCTCGCCCATCTCGCCGGGGAGCATGAGCGTCGCCGCGTCCCGCTGGATGGCGATCCGGTCGGATGGCGTGCGGCCCTCGAGCGCCTCGGCGAGATGGCGCTCGATGCCGAGCGAGATCAGGAAATGCGCCTGCGTGGCAAAGCCGCCGATTTCCATGCCGCAGGCGCTGGCGGCAACCGCCAGCGCCGAAAAGTCCACCCAGGCGGTCAGGTCCTGCACGCCGGGCGTCGCGAGCGCGTCTTCCACGCGGCGGTGCCGGCGAAATCCAGAGAGAGTGCCGCCGTCGCGCGAGGGATGGTAGTACTGCGCGCGCGGCAGGCCGTAATCGGCGAACAGGACCGCGCCGCGCGCGAGGGATTCCGTCGCATCCGCCAGCCAGGCGCCGAGCTGCGGCCGGCATTCCGAGACATACCCTGGTGGCATCGGCGCCGGCAGCCGCGCCTGGATCGCCGCGACCGCCGCGGCCAGCGCCGGATCCGCGGGAGCTGCGCGCCAGGCGAACCCGGCGCCTTCAGCGGCGACGCCCAGCGCCTCGCAGCCGCCGGCCCGCACGCGGAAGCGCTCGACCGCAAGCGCATCCACCACCTCGTTGGCGAAGGCGACGCCCTGCCAGGCCTCGCGCGGTGGCGCGTCCAGCCATTCGATGCGGCCGCGGAGCTCGCCGGCATCCGGCCAGCTCGCGAAGAATGATCTCTGGCGCCGGGCGAGGTCCGGGCTGGGCTCGACGATGCGGTAGCGCGCCGGCAGCGAGCCGCGCCGCTGCAGCGCGGGCAGGATGAATGCCGCGGCGATCCCGCTGCCCGCGCCGAACTCGACGATGTCTCCGCCGCCCGCCCGCCCAAGCGCATCCGCGAGAAACCCTGCGAGGCAGGACTGGAACAGCGGCGACAGTTCCGGCGCCGTGACGAAATCCCCTTCCGGCCCGAATCGATCGCGCTCCGTCATGTAGTAGCCGAGTCCCGGCGCATACAGCGCGGCCTCCATGAATCGGGCGAACGGCAGCCAGCCGCCGTTGGCCGCCAGCAGCCCGCGGATGTGCTCCACGACGCGCGCGCAGTGCGCAGTGTCCCCGGGCGCGAGCGGCGGCGGATCGCCGACGATCAGCACGGGGCTGCCCCGCCTTCGTGATGCCGGGCGAGTCCACGCGTAGAATCGGCATCCGGATGTCCGCCGCCTCGCCAGCGCCGCTTGCGAACAAGGTCGTGCTCGTCACGGGCGCGGCGCGGCGCATCGGCGCGGTGATCGCGCAGGCCTTTCACGAGCGCGGCGCGAAGGTCGCGGTCCATTTCCGGCGCTCGGCCGCCGAGGCGGGCGCACTCGTCAGCGCGATGAACCGCGCGCGGCCGGGTTCCGCCGCGGCCTTCGAGGCGGACCTTGCCGACGCTTCCGCGCTCGCCGCGCTGCCCGCTTCCGTCATCGGCACCTTCGGCGCGCTCGACGTGCTCGTGAACAATGCCTCCACCTTCTATCCCACGCCGGTCGGCTCGATCACGGCGGCGCAGTTCGACGACCTGGTCGGCAGCAACCTGCGCGCGCCGCTGTTCCTGTCGCAGGCGGCGGCGCCGGAACTGCGCCGGCGCGGGGGGCTGATCCTCAACATCGCCGACATCCACGGGCTGCGACCGCTGCGCCGGCACCCCGTGTACTCGGCAGCCAAGGCCGGGCTCGTGATGCTGACACGCTCGCTCGCGCGCGAACTCGGCCCCGAAGTGCGCGTGAACGCCATCGCGCCGGGCCCGGTGCTGTGGCCCGAGAGCGGCATGGACGAGGAACTGCAGAAGCGCATCGTCGCGCGCACCGCGCTCCGGCGCACCGGCACGCCGGAAGACGTTGCGAAAGCCGCGATCTTCTTCGCCACCAATGCGCCGTTCGTGACCGGCGAGGTGCTGGCCGTGGACGGCGGCCGGCTCACGGGCGGGGACGACCGCTAGCCCGCCGCCACCCGCGCGCAGCCCCGGATCCGGCGTCATCTGTCCGCGCCTTCGAGCGTCGTCTCGGCGAGCGCGTGCGCACCGCGATCGAAGCGCTCCCACAGCTCGCCGATGCGCTCGCCCGAGACCGGGTGGCGCAGGCCGGGAGCGAGCGCCGCCAGCGGGCCGAGCACCCAGGCGCGCGTCGTCAGGTCCCGGTGCGGCAGGGTCGCGCCGTCGAATGTCCCGACGCGGTCGCCGTAGAGCAGCAGGTCGAGGTCCAGGCTGCGCGGGCCCCACTTCGGCGCGCCGGGTTCGCGCCCGAGTGCGCGCTCGATCGCCTTCAGCGTCGCGAGCACGTCCGGGAGCGCGCGATCGGTGGAGAACGCGGCGACCAGGTTGATGAAGTCGTCGCCCTGGAATCCCACGGCCTTGTTGCCATACGCGGGAGACGCGCGCAGCCCCGGGAACTCCTCGCGCAGCATCGCGAGCGCCTGCCTCAGGTTCGCGCGCGGCCGGACGTTGCTGCCGGCCGCGACGTACGCGTCAGCCACCGCGGGCCTCAGCCATCCCGGCTGCGCTCGATGACCACGCCGACGTCCTTCGAGTGGCGCACGGCGCCCGGCTTGTGCACCGTCACGCGCACGCGCGCGACCTGGAATTCCGTGAGCACGATGCGCGCGATCTCGCCGGCGAGCGCCTCGACCAGGCGGAAACGGCTCTCCTGCACGAAGGCCAGCACCCGCTTGGCGACCGAGCGGTAGTTGAGCGTGTCCTCGATCGCGTCGCTCCTCGCCGCGGCGGCGAGGTCCACCCACATCTCGAGGTCCACCTCGATGCGCTGGCGGACCTCGCGCTCCCAGTCGTGAATGCCGATGATGGTCTCGGCGGCGAGGGCGGTGATGAAGATTCGGTCCAATGGCATCTCCCGAAATGGGGACAGTCCCTGTTTAAATGGGGACGCATCCCATTTAGTTGCTGCGCTTTAAATGGGATGCGTCCCCATTTAAACAGGGGCAGTCCCCGGTGCGCGCAGCTCTTCCAGCGGCCAGCGCGCGCGGGCGCGCGCCGGCAGGTCCTCGCGCTCGCCGGCGGCCAGGCGCGCATGCCCCGCGAGCGCGATCATCGCGGCATTGTCGGTGCAGAACTCCGGGCGCGGGTAGTGCACGCGCGCGCCGGCCTGCGCCGCGCGGCGCGCGAGTTCCTCGCGCAGCCGGCGGTTCGCGCCGACGCCCCCGGCGATCACGAGCGTGCGGATGCCGGTCATCGTGAGCGCGCGCAGGCTTTTGGCGACCAGCGTTTCGACCATCGCGTCCTCGAACGCGCGGGCGGCATCCGCACGCATCTGCGCATCCAGTTCGCGGCCGCGCAATGCCACCACGACCGCGGTCTTGATGCCGCTGAAGCTGAAGTCGAGGCCGGGCCGGTCCAGCATCGGGCGCGGGAAATCGAACACGCCCGGGCGCCCGGACTCGGCCGCAGCGGCGAGCGCCGGCCCACCCGGGTAGCCGAGGCCCAGGAACTTGGCGGTCTTGTCGAAGGCCTCCCCGGCTGCGTCGTCCAGCGTCTCGCCGAGCACGCGGTAGCGGCCCACGCCCGCGACCTCGATCAGCATGGTGTGGCCGCCCGAGACCTGCAGCGCGACATAAGGGAAATCCGGGGCCCCCGGCTCGAGCGCCGGCGCCAGCAGGTGGCCCTCGAGGTGATGCACCCCGATCACCGGCACGCCCAGCGAATAGCCGAGCGCCCGCCCCACGCAGGCGCCCACCAGCAGAGCCCCGATCAGGCCGGGTCCCGCCGTATAGGCAATCCCGTCAATGGCTTGCAGCGAGATGCCGGCCTCGCCCAGGGTTTCTTCGATCATCGGCAGCAAGCGCGCAATGTGGTCGCGCGAGGCGAGCTCCGGCACCACGCCGCCATGCGGGGCATGCAGCGCCACCTGGCTGAAAACCCGGTTCGCGACCAGGCCCCGATCGCCGTCGTAAACGGCGGCCGCGGTCTCGTCGCAGGAGGTTTCGATGCCGAGGACTACCATGGACCTATCGCTTTGATTTTCCGGGGGCGGATCACTACAATTCCGGGCCCTTTCCCCGGGGCTGTTCCGGGGGCGCAGCGCCAGAAACGAGGTTGGAATGCCGAGCGTCCGTATCCGCGAGAACGAGTATTTCGACGCCGCCCTGCGTCGTTTCAAGCGCGCCTGCGAAAAGGCCGGCGTCCTGACCGAACTGCGCCGCCGGGAATTCTACGAGAAGCCCACCCAGGAACGGAAACGCAAGAAGGCCGCCGCCATCAAGCGGCACCTGAAGCGCGCCTCCCGCGACGGCGGGCGCAGCGCCGCGCGCTGATCCCGGGATGAGCCTGAAAGACCGCATCACCGAGGACATGAAAGCGGCGATGCGGGCAGGCGAAAAAGACCGCCTGTCCTGCATCCGCATGCTCCAGGCCGGCATCCAGCAGCGCGAAGTGGACGAGCGCATCCAGCTCGACGACGCACAGGTGCTCGCCGTCATCGACAAGATGATCAAGCAGCGGCGCGAGTCGGTCGTGCAGTTCGAGGCCGGCAAGCGCGCGGACCTGGTCGCGAAGGAATCGGCCGAGATCGCGGTGCTGACGTCCTACCTGCCGGCGCAGCTTTCCGACGCCGAACTCGCCGCCATGATCAAGGATGCGATCGCCGCCACCGGCGCCGCGTCCATGAAAGACATGGGCAAGCTCATGGGCGTGCTGAAGCCGAAGGTGCAGGGCCGCGCCGACATCGGCGCGTTGTCCGCCCGCATCAAGGCCGCGCTCGGCGGCTGAAGGCGCGCGCCCATGAGCCCCAGCAGGGTTCCTGACGGCGGCACGCGCGGGCACATCGTCCCGATCGGCGGCGCCGAGAACAAGGAAAACGACCCGAAGATCCTGGCGCGCTTCGTGCAGGCCTCCGGCGGCGAGATGGCCGACATCGTCGTCATCCCGACCGCGAGCCGCGCCAACGAGACCGGCCCGCGCTACGAGAAGCTGTTCCGCGAGCTCGGCGCCCGGCGCGTCGACGTCATGGACTTCGACACGCGCCGCGACTGCCAGGAGGCGGGCCGGCTCGAACGCCTGCAGGACGCGACCGGCATCTTCTTCACCGGCGGCAACCAGCTGCGGCTCACGACGCTGCTCGGCGGCACGCCGGTCGCCAAGCTGATCCGCGCGCAGAACGCGCGCGGCGTGACGGTCGGCGGCACCAGCGCCGGCGCGGCCATCCTGTCCGAGCACATGATCGCCTTCGGCGACGACGGCGCGGCCGCGATCGCGGGCAGCGTCCGCCTCGCGCCGGGCCTCGGGCTGACCAACCGCTTCATCATCGACCAGCACTTCCGCGAGCGCGACCGGCTCGGGCGGCTGATCACGGCGCTCGCCTACAACCCGTTCGCGGTCGGCATCGGGCTCGACGAGGACACCGCCGCCTTCATCGGTCCGGACGAGACGCTCGAGGTCGAGGGCACCGGCGGCGTCACGGTCGTGGACGCCTCCAGGGTGAGCTTCTCCTCGGTGGACAGCGCGACCGAAGGCCAGCCGATCTGCATCCTGGGCCTGGTCGTGCACGTGCTGACCGCCGGGGCGACCTTCAACCTGCACACCCGCCAGGCCGCCATGGGCGGCCTCGCGCCATCGCGCGCATGATGGAGCCGCCATGCGCATCCTCGACCGCTCCGTCTACGTCGGCCCGTCGCATTACGCGCGCTTCCCGGTCATCCGCCTCGAGCTCGACCTCGGGGAACTGGAGGCCTGGCCGACCGGCCGCCTCGGCAAGGACTTCGTCGACGGGCTGATCGCGGCGCTGCCGGGCCTGGCCGAGCACGGCTGCTCCTACCAGGAACCCGGCGGCTTCATCCGCCGCATGAACGAGGACGGGGGCACCTGGCTCGGCCACGTGCTCGAGCATGTCGCGCTCGAGTTGCAGAACGTCGCGGGCGAGGACGTCACCTTCGGCAAGACCCGCAGCCTCGACGGCCCCGGCCAGTACTCGGTGGTCTACGAGTACGCGGAACGGGAGGAAGGCATCGCCGCCGGGGAGCTCGCGCTGCGCCTGCTCTGCTCGCTGCTGCCGGCGCGGATCCGCCCCGCCGGCAGCGTGCCCGAAGGCTGGGACTGGCCGACGGCGCGCGACGCCTACATCAAGTATGCGCAGCGCCGCGCGCTCGGACCCTCCACCGCCTCGCTGGTGCACGCCGCCGAGAAGCGCGGCATCCCTCACCTGCGCCTCAACGACCAGTCGCTGATCCAGCTCGGCCACGGCAAATACCAGCAGCGCGTGCAGGCGACCGTCACCGGCCGCACGCCGCACATCGCGGTCGAGCTCGCGAGCGACAAGGAAGAGACCAACCGCATCCTCGGAGCGCTCGGCCTGCCGGTGCCGCGGCAGGAACTGGTGCAGGACGAACGCGCGGCCGTGCGCGCCGCGAACCGGCTGGGCTTCCCGGTCGTGACCAAGCCCTACAACGGCAACCACGGCCGCGGCATCTCGATCCGGCTCACGAGCGACGAGGAGGTGGCAGCCGGCTTCGCCGTCGCGCGCGAACACTCGCGCTCGGTGATCGTCGAGACCTACCTCGAGGGCGACGACCACCGCCTGCTGGTGGTGAACGGCGAGCTGGTCGCGGCGACCCGGCGCACGCCCGGCCACGTGACCGGCGACGGCCTGCACACGGTCGCGCAGCTGATCGAGACCGTGAACCAGGACCCGCGCCGCGGCGTCGGCCACGAGAAGGTGCTCACCAGGCTGGAACTCGACGAGCAGGCGCAATCCATGCTCGCGCGCGCCGGGCTCACGGCGGACTCGGTGCCCGAGGCCGGCCGCCGCGTGTTCCTGCGCAAGACGGCGAACCTCTCCACCGGCGGCACCGCGACCGACGTCACCGACGTGATCCACCCGGACAACCGCGAGATGGCGGTGCGCGCGGTCAAGGCGATCGGCCTCGACGTCGGCGGCGTGGACTTCCTGTCGCAGGACATCACGCTCTCCTACCGCGAGATCGGCGGCGGCATCTGCGAGGTCAACGCCGCGCCCGGCTTCCGCATGCACGTCGCACCCTCGGAGGGCACGCCGCGCGACGTCGCCGGTCCCGTCATCGACATGCTGTTCCCGCCCGGCACGCCCGCGCGCGTGCCGATCGCGGCGGTCACCGGGACCAACGGCAAGACCACCACCGCGCGCATGCTCGCGCATATCCTGAAGATGGCGGGCTACACGCCGGGCCTGACCACGACCGACGGCGTCTACATCGACGGCCAGCGGACGGTTTCCGGGGACATGACCGGCCCCGTGTCCGCGCGCATGGTGCTCTCCGACCCGCACATCGACGCCGCCGTGCTCGAGACGGCGCGCGGCGGCCTGCTGCGCGCCGGCATGGGCGTCGCGGAGGTCGACGTGGGCGCGGTGCTCAACGTGCAGGCCGACCACCTCGGCCTGAAGGGCATCGAGACGCTCGAGCAGCTCGCCGAGGTCAAGCGCACCGTGGTCGAGGTCGCGAAGTCCTGCGCCGTGCTGAATGCGGACGACCCGCTGGTGCTGCGCATGTCCGCGCACACGGACGCCGAGCACATCTGCTACGTGACCATGAACCCGCAGCACGCGCTGGTGCGCGAGCACATCCGCGCGGGCGGGCGCGCCTGTGCGCTCGAGGCCGGCGTCAACGGCCAGATGATCACGCTCTACGACCGCGGCGGGCACATGCCGCTGCTGTGGACGCACCTGATCCCGGCGACGCTCGAGGGGCGTGCCACGCACAACGTGCAGAACGCGATGTTCGCGGCGTCCATGGCGTTCTCGCTGGGCGTGAAGCTCGACGCGATCCGCCAGGGCCTGCGCACCTTCGACACGACCTTCTACCAGGCGCCGGGGCGCATGAACGTGTTCGACGAGCACCCGTTCAAGGTGCTGTTCGACTACGGCCATAACGCCCACGCGGTCGGCATGCTCGCCGACCTTGCCGGGCGACTCGACGTCGCCGGCCGGCGCATCGTCGTGCTCGCGGGCCCGGGCGACCGGCGCGACGAGGACCTGCGCGCCATTGCGCACGCGGTGGCCGGGCGCTTCGACCACTACGTCTGCCGCCGCGACGACAACCTGCGCGAGCGTGGCCCGGACGAGGTGCCGAGGATCATCGCGTCCGAACTGGTGGCGGCGGGCGTCCCGCAGTCCGCGATCTCGGTGATCCCGGACGAGCAGGAGGCGATCGAAGCCGCGCTGCGCATGGGCCGCGCCGGGGACCTGCTGCTGATCTTCGCGGACGCCCTCACCCGCTCCTGGAAGCAGGTCATCCGCTTCCGCCCGGATGGCGCGCCCGGGACGGCCGCGGCGCGCCCGGCGGATGCGGCCGCGGCCGCACCGGTGGTCGAGGCGCCGGTCGAGGCCGCCGCGCCGCTTTCGCTCGAGGGCCTGATCCGCGACGAGCGCGGCATCCGCTACGCGCCGGAGGCGTCCGACTGAGCAGCGCCATCGCAGCCTTCGCCGATTCGCGCCGCCTGACCGGGCACAACCGGTTCTTCGACGGACCCGGCGCCGTGCTGGAGGCCGCGGGCACGACGCCCGCCACCATCGCCGGCTGGGAGCGGCGCGCGCGCCAGGCCGCAAGCGCGCTCGGCTGGCCCGCGGCGCCCGTGGTCGCCGCGACGCATCCCGGCGGCGCGTCGCTGGCGCTCTCCGCGCCGCCCGACCAGCTGTTCACCGCCACCGAGGTCAACGAGTGGGCGCTCGCGGCCACGCTCGCCGAGCAGGCGCCGGCGCGCCGCCACGAGATGATCGCGCTGCTTGCGGCCGAGCAGCCGGAGGAAATTGAACCGCCCGTGCTCGATGAGGCCGGCGCCATCCAGCGGCTCCGCCGCCGCGCCGAGCGCGAGGCGAACCCGGGCCTGCGTGCGCTGATCGCCGCCGCGGGCGCGCGCGGCATCCCGTGGTTCGCCGACGACGAGGAGTTCACGATCGGCGCGGGTCGTGGCGGCGGCAGCTGGCCGCTCGCGGAACTGCCCGGTCCCGCGCAGCTGCCCTGGGAATCGCTGCACGCAATCCCGACGGCGCTGGTCACCGGCACCAACGGCAAGACCACCGTGGTGCGCCTGGTCGCGGCCTGTGCGCGCGAGGCCGGGCGCGCGACCGGCTGGTGCTGCACCGACGGCGTGTTCGTGGACGGCGAACCGCTCGCCTCCGGCGACTATTCCGGGCCCGCCGGCGCGCGACGCGTATTGCGCGATGCGCGGGTCGAATGCGCCGTGCTGGAAACCGCGCGCGGCGGCATCCTGCGCCGCGGCCTGGCCGTACCGCAGGCGGAGGTCGCGGTGGTGACCAGCATCGCGGCGGATCATTTCGGCGAGTACGGCGTGCACGACCTCGCCGGCCTCGCCGCGGTCAAGCTCGCGGTCGCGCGCGCGCTCGCGGATGACGGCCTGCTGGTCGTCAATGCCGACGACGCGACCCTGTCGAAAGCGGCACCGGCGGCGGGAAAGCCGCTCGCCTGGTTCGCGCGCGACGCCGGCCAGCGCCTGCTGGCGGCGCATCGCGCAGCGGGCGGCGCCGCCTGCGCGGTCGCGGGCGGGCGGCTCGCGCTCACGCATCGCGGCGCGGACCACGACCTCGGGGCCGTCGCCGCGATGCCGCTCGCCGCCGGCGGCCACTCGGCCTTCAACGTCTCGAACCTCGCGGCGGCCGCGCTCGCCGCTGCGCAGCTCGGCGTCGCACCCGCGGCCATCGCCGCCGTGTTCGCGCGCTTCGGGGCGGATCCCGCCGACAATCCCGGCCGGCTCATGCGCTATGAACTGGGCGGCCTCAACCTGGTCGTCGACTTCGCGCACAACCCGGCTGCGCTCGCGGGGCTGGTGGACTTCGCCCTGCGGCTGCGCGGGCGCGGGCGGCTCGCGATCCTGCTCGGGCAGGCCGGCAACCGCGAGGACGCGGACCTGCGCAAGCTGGCGGCGGTGGCGGCCGCCGCGCGGCCGGATCTGGTCGTCCTCAAGGAACTGTCGGGCTACCTGCGCGGACGCGAGGCCGGCGAGGTGTGCGCGATCCTGCGCCGCGCGCTGCTGCGCGCGGGGCTGGCCGAGGCGGCCATCGAGAACGCGCCGGACGAGATCTCGGCGGTGCGCCAGGCGCTGGCCTGGGCCCGGCCGGGCGACGCGCTGCTGCTCGCGGTTCACACGCGCGAGGGCCGCGCGGCGGCGCTCGATCTGATCGAGCGGCTGCGCTCCCGGTCGTGGATGGCAGGCCGGCCCGTTCCAACCTGAGTTATCGTGAGCCATGGCCGGACGCATCCCGCAAGCCTTCATCGACGAACTGATCGCGCGCACCGACATCGTCGAGCTGATCGGCTCGCGCGTGCAGCTCAAGAAGGCCGGGCGCGAATGGAAGGCCTGCTGCCCGTTCCACAACGAGAAGACGCCGTCGTTCTGGGTGAGCCCCGACAAGCAGTTCTACCACTGCTTCGGCTGCGGCGCGCACGGCACCGCGCTCGGCTTCCTGATCGAGCACGACAAGCTGCCGTTCCCGGACGCGGTGGACGACCTCGCCTCGCGGCTCGGGCTGGAAGTGCCGCGCGAGGGCGGCGACGGCGCGCGCCCGAAGCGCGACGACGGGATCTACGAGCTGCTGGCACAGGTCACCCAGTTCTGGCGCGACAGTCTGCGCGAATCGGCGCGCGCCAAGGACTACCTCGCGGGCCGCGGCATCACGCCCGAGACCTGCGTCAAGTTCGCGATCGGCTACGCGCCGGACTCCTGGGACGCAGTGCTGCGGCGCTTCGGCGGCAACGCGGACCGCGAGCGCATGCTGCTGGAAGCGGGCCTCGTCATCGAGCGCGCTGGCCGCGGCGAGAGCGGCTGCTACGACCGCTTCCGCGACCGCATCATGTTCCCGATCCGCGACGCGCGCGGCCGGCCGATCGCCTTCGGCGGCCGCATCCTCGACGCCGGCGAGCCGAAATACCTGAACTCGCCGGAAACGCCGCTGTTCCACAAGGGCCGCGAACTGTACGGCCTGTACGAGGCGCGCCAGGCGCTGCGCAAGGTCGAGCGCCTGCTGGTGGTCGAGGGCTACGTGGACGTCGTGCGCCTCGCGCAGTCGGGAATCGCGTACGCGGTCGCGACGCTCGGCACCGCGACCACGCCCGAGCACCTCAACCGCCTGTTCCGCGTCACCAGCGAGGTGGTGTTCTGCTTCGATGGCGACCGTGCCGGGCGCGCCGCCGCCTGGCGCGCGCTCGAGAACGCGCTCGAGCACGCACGCGACGGGCGCCAGCTGCGCTTCCTGTTCCTGCCCGAGGGCCACGACCCGGACACGCTGGTCGGACAGGAGGGCGCGCAGGCGTTCGAGGCGCGCATCGCGGGGGCAATACCGATCTCGGAATTCCTCGTGACCCAGCTCGCGACGCAGGCGGACCTCTCGAGCGTGGACGGCCGCGCCCGGCTCGCCGAGCTGGCGCGGCCGCTGCTCGCGCGCGTGCCGGAGGGCGTGTACCGCGAGCTGCTGCTCGAGCGGCTCGCGGCCGAGGTGAAGATGCCCGCCGGGCGGCTCGAGCAATTGCTGCGTGCGCGGCCCGACGATTCGCGTGGCGCCTGGGCGGCCGGCCAGCCGCGGCCGGCCCGCAGCGGCAAGCCCGCGCGGTCCGCCGGGCGCCAGCCGTTGCTGACGCAGGCGATCATGCTGCTGCTGCACCATCCGGGAGCCGCGCGCGCCGTCGCCGCGGTGCCGGCCTGGCTGTCCGCGGAGCAAAAGGGATTTGCCGTTCTGCGCGAACTGCTGGAATCGACGCGGGCCGAGCCCGCCCTGTCGACCGCGCAGCTGGTCGAGCGCTGGCGCGAGCGGCCCGAGGGGGCGCGACTGGCCGAGCTTGCGGGCGAGGAGTCGCTGGTCCGGGACGCCCGGGCGGCGGGGCGGGAGCTGGCGACGCTGCTCGAACGGATCGGTGCGGAACTCGGGCCGGAAAAGCGACTCAATGAGCTCATCGACCTCGCCCGCGAGCGCCGCCTGACTGAGCAGGAACAGAAGGAATTTCAAGGACTTCTGGGCGCCCGGGGCAAGCCCGCCGGGGGCTGAACCGGGGCCGTTGCAACGCCCGGCACCGGCCTCACATATAATGCCCGGCTATTTTGCGGCCGCCCCCTGCCCCCCTGAGGAATCGCGCTTGAGCGAGAAGAAGCTCCCGGCCATCCCCGAAGACCGCCAGTCCCAGCTCAAGCTGCTGATCGCGCGCGGCAAGGAGCAGGGCTACCTGACCTACGCCGAAGTCAACGATCACCTGCCGCCCGAGATCGTCGATCCGGAGCAGATCGAAGACATCGTCAACACCATCAACGACATGGGCATCACGGTGTACGAGAAGCCACCGGATGCCGAGGCGCTGCTGCTGACGGATGCCTCCGCGCCCGACGAGGAAGCGGTCGAGGAAGCGGCCGCCGCGCTCGCGATCGCCGATTCCGAGTTCGGCCGCACCACCGACCCGGTGCGCATGTACATGCGCGAGATGGGCACGGTGGAACTGCTCACGCGCGAGGGCGAGATCCGCATCGCCAAGCGCATCGAGGAAGGCCTCGACCAGGTGCGCACCGCGCTCGCCTGGTACCCGCCGACCTACGACTACCTGCTCGCCGCCTGGGAGCCGGTCAAGGCCGGCCAGGGCCGCATCACCGACCTCATCGTCGGCTTCATCGATCCGAACGCGCCGGACGAGATCGCGCAGCCGCACAACCCGAAGGCGGTGGTGCGCAAGGAAGAGCCGGAATCCGAGGACGACGAGGAATCCGAGGACGCCGACGGCGAGGACGAGGAAGCGATCGACACCGGCCCGGACCCGGAGGAGACGGCGCGCCGCTTCGCCGCGATCGCGCGCCTGCACAACACGATCGGCAAGGGGCTCGCGACCGCGCGCGGCGCGCGCGAGCCGAAGATCGTGCGCGCGCGCAAGCGCATCGCCTCCCAGTTCATGGAGCTGAAGCTGGCGCCCAAGATGTTCGACGCGCTGGTCAACCACCTGCGCAGCCACGTGGACGAGGTGCGCCGCCTCGAGCGCGAGATCATGACGATCTGCGTGCGCCAGGCGGGCATGCCGCGCAAGGACTTCATCGGCACCTTCCCCCGGAACGAGACCAACGTCCGCTGGATCGACAAGCACATCCGCGCCAAGCGCAAGCATTCCGCGCCGCTCGGCCGCCAGAAGGAAGAGGTGGTGCGCCGCCAGCAGGAGCTGCGCGCGCTCGAGAAGCGCCTCGCCCGCTCGATCCAGGAGCTGAAGGCGGTCAACCGCGACATCGCGACCGGCGAGGCGATGGCGCGCCGCGCGAAGAAGGAGATGGTCGAGGCCAACCTGCGCCTGGTGATCTCGATCGCCAAGAAGTACACCAACCGCGGCCTGCAGTTCCTGGACCTGATCCAGGAGGGCAACATCGGCCTGATGAAGGCGGTGGACAAGTTCGAATACCGCCGCGGCTACAAGTTCTCGACCTATGCGACGTGGTGGATCCGCCAGGCCATCACGCGCTCGATCGCCGACCAGGCGCGCACCATCCGCATCCCGGTGCACATGATCGAGACCATCAACAAGCTGAACCGCATCTCCCGCCAGATGCTGCAGGAGATGGGCCGCGAGCCGACGCCGGACGAGCTGGCCGGGCGCATGGAAATGCCCGAGGACAAGGTGCGCAAGGTGCTGAAGATCGCCAAGGAGCCGATCTCGATGGAGACGCCCATCGGCGACGACGAGGACTCGCACCTGGGCGACTTCATCGAGGATTCCGCCGCCGAGAGCCCGCTCGACTCCGCGACCGTCGAGTCGCTGCGCGAGACCGTGCACGGCGTGCTGTCGCAGCTGACCCCGCGCGAGGCCAAGGTGCTGCGCATGCGCTTCGGCATCGACCTCTCGACCGACCACACGCTCGAGGAAGTCGGCAAGCAGTTCGACGTCACCCGCGAGCGCATCCGCCAGATCGAGGCCAAGGCGCTGCGCAAGCTGCGCCACCCGAGCCGCAGCGAGCAGCTGCGCAGTTTCCTGATCGAGGACTGACCGCGATGCGCCTGTCCCGCCGTCACCTGCTGCAGCGAGGCTTCGGCGCTGCCGCAGCTTTCGCGGCCGGACCTGCGTTCGCCATGGCCGAATCGCGCTCGCTCTCGTTCCTCAACACGCACACGGGCGAGAGCCTGGCCGTTTCCTACTTCAAGGCCGGAAGCTACGACGCCGTGGGGCTCGCACAAGTCGCGCAGGTGCTGCGCGACCATCGCACCGGCGACGTGCACCCGATCGACCCCGCGCTGCTCGACCTGCTGCACGAGCTGCAGGCGCTCGCGGGCCGGGACGACGCCTTCCAGGTGATCTCCGGCTATCGCTCGCCGAAAACCAACGGCATGTTGAACGCGCGCTCGAGCGGAGTCGCCACCCGCAGCCTGCACATGGATGGCAAGGCGATCGACATCCGCCTGCCGGGATTCCAGACGAAGAAGCTGCATCAGCTCGCGGTGTCGCTGAAGCGCGGCGGCGTCGGCTACTACGCTGCCTCAGACTTCGTCCACGTGGACACCGGCCGGGTCCGCTACTGGTAGCCGCGCCGGCTCAGGTCACCGGTTCGAGCCCGAGCAGCGCCTCCAGCCTGCGGTCGTGGCCGTAAATGTCGTCGAAGAAGAGCACCCTCCCCGCCTCGGTCGCGACCGCCGTCCCGTAGACGACGAACACCGGCACCGGCCGCGGCAGCGTCACGCGCTGCGAGTCCGGGCCTTCCTGCATCGCCCGTTCGATGCGCTCGCGCGACCACGGCTCCGGCTGGTCGTGGAACACGTGCTCGGCGAGCGCCACCGGGTCGCGGACGCGGATGCAGCCGTGGCTGAATGCGCGGCGTGACTGGTCGAACAGCGCATGGGCCGGCGTCGCATGCAGGTAGACGTTGAACGCGTTCGGCAGCACGAACTTGACCAGCCCGAGCGAGTTGTCGGGGCCGGGCCGCTGGCGCAGCCGCAGCGATCCGGCGGCGAGCGCGACGACGTTCTCCGGCGTCGCCGGTACCGGCACGGCGTCGTCGCCGGCGCCGCGCACGATCTCCAGGCTGTTGCGCTCGAACCAGGCCGGATTGCGCCGGAAGGCCGGCAGCATCTCGCGGACCGTGATCGAGTGCGGCACGTCCCAGTACGGCCGGAACACGACCTGCCGGATCTCCTCCGTGAACACCGGCGTGCGGCTCCTCGGGAAGGACTCGCCGACGATCACGTCCATGCCCACCATCTCGGCTTCGCGATCGACGCGCGTGTGAAACGCGAACAGGCGGAACTGCGGGATGTTGACCACGATCGGCGGCAGGTCGAAATGGGGCAGCCAGCGCCAGCGCTCGAGCGTCAGCTCGATCTGCCGCAAGCGCGCCGCCAGCGGCCGCGTGAGTTCGGCGAAGGTCCGCTTGCCGATGACGCCGTCCACGGCCAGGCCATGGCGGCGCTGGAACTGCTCGATCGCAGCGACGAGGTCCGGCCCGATGATCGGGTCGGCCGCCGATGCCCGGTCCGGCGGCAGGTCGCCGAGCGCGGCCAACAGTCGTCGCAGGTGCGCGGCGCCCGCGTAGGAATCGCCCGGCTTGAGGGAGCGGCCCTCGAACGGCGGCAGCCGGTGCAGGTCCGCATCGAGCGCGAGTTCGCGGTATCGGGCCAGGGCATCGCGCAGCAGGCGGTAATGGGCGAATGGCGGCTCGATGCCGTCAATCGTCGCCTTCACCGATGCCGAGGCAGCGAGTCGCGCCAGGGACTCCGCGAGGTCGAGCCGCGCCGGCGGTACCTCGAGGTGGAATCCCGCGGCCTGGGGCGTGGCCCGCCCGAAATGCAGGTCGCTCAGGAACCGCAGCGCGACGATGGAAAGTGCGAGGTCGAACCGGGCTCCGGCGACCGGCGCGCGCAGTTCGCCGAGTCTCGAACGGATCGCGGCTGCCTCGTAGTCCTCATCGCGCAGGCCGCGCATGTGCGCGTTTTCGAGCGCATGCAGCAGGCCGATGGCCTGTGGCGACGCCCGCGCGCCGTCGATCCACAGCGGCGCGTAGTCGCGCGCAGCGTAAACCCGCAGCAGCAAATCGTGCTCGCGCGCAAAGTCAGCTGCGGCCAGATAGGGATGTTGCCGCTCCGCGAGCAACTGGCGCAGCCCGGCGCCGGCGCCGTCGGCATCGCCAGCCTGCGCGAACGCCAGCGGTGCCAGCAGCCATGAACCGAGGATGCCAGCGGCCAGCACGAGAACGCGGCCGCCGGCACCGGCCGTGGCCGGTGGCATCAATGCTGGCCCGCCGCGGCCTGTCTCCTGGGGCGCTGCGCGGCCGCATACCAGGGCTCCCAGCGCGCGTCCTCCTGCAACGGGCGCAGGAATGGCGAGTGCTCGAGCATCCACAGGGGCCGTCGGGTCGCGCCGCGCCAGTTGCCACGTAGTTGTGCCTCTCCGGCCTGCAGCCACTCGAAAGCCCGGTCGGCATCGCCGCGCTCCGCGTACACCTCGGCGATGCGGAATCTTTCGCTGACGCCTCCTGATTCGACCAGCCGCCGCAGCGCATCCTCGGCCTCCGCGCGCCGCCCCAGGCGGTCGAGCGCAATCGCGCTGACGAAGTACCGGTCCGGCCCGTCCGGCCAGTCGGCTATCAGCGCAAGGGCCTCCTCGTACCTGCCGCTCGTCAGCAGCAGGATGCCGTGCATTTCCGGAGACCTTTGCGGGGCCGGGTTGAGTTCACGCAACTTGATCAGTTCCTGTTCCGCCTCGGCGACTTGCCCCGCGTAGTAGAGAAACACGGCCAGGTTGTAGCGCGAGGCATGCGACAGCGGATCGATCTCCAGGCCGCGCCGCTGCGCCGCCGCCGCTTCGGCAAAGCGGCCTTCCGCGGCAATCAGGGAGGCGTACATGCCCAGCACCAGCGCGCTGTCGGGCTCCAGCGTCATCGCCGTCTGCAGGTGACCGTCGGCCCTGCGCGGATCGCCGGAGGCCCGCCAGTAGTTGGCGAGCCGAACGTGTGCTTCGGCGAGCGTTGCGTCGAGCTTGATTGCCTGCTCGGCGGCCTCGCGAACCCGGGTCAAGCCGGCGTCCGACGGCAACTCGCCCTCGGCCGTGCTGATCCAGTAGGCGCTCGCGAGCCCGGACCAGGCCTCGGCGAATTCCGGGTCGAGCGCCAGCGAGTCCTCGAAATACCGGCGCGCGCGCTCGAGGTCGCCCTGCCCGCGGCGCTGCAGGAAGTGCCCGGCGCGTAGATAGAGTTCCTGCGCCTGCGGGTTCGCGCTGTCTTGCGAGGCGCCCGTGCTGCGCGGATCGAGGCCGAGGGAGAATGCGATCGCGGCCGCGACGAGCAGCGCCATGGCGGCCAGCAACCACGGGCGGTGCGACACGGCCGGCGGCGAGATCGCGGCGGCGGCCGCCTGCGGCGCATCGAGTTTCCCGACGAAACGATACCCGCGGCGCGGAATCGTCTCGATGTAGCGTGGCGTCTCGGCATGGTCGTCGAGCGCCGTCCGCAACCGGCGCATGGCGCTGTTCAGTGCCGTGTCGAAGTCGACCACGCCCTGCGGCCACAGCTTTGCGATCAGTTCCTCGCGCGTCACCAGTTCCCCGGGGTGCGCGAGCAGTTCTTCGAGGATCCGCAACGGCTGACTTTGCAGCCGGATGCTGCGGCCGTCGCACACGAGCTCGCCGGCCCTGCGATGCAACGTCCATCCGTCGAAACGGATCTCGTCAACCGCCAGCATCCACGATCCCCTGCCGCTCGTCCGGGCGGCTCCCCGACAAGGTTACACGGGCGCAATATCAGAATCATGTCAGGCATCGGTCAGATGCCTTCCATGGCCCGGGGGCAGGATGCAGCCTACCAATTGAGGTTGCGCCGAGCTGCACCAGCGGAGCGCCAGGGGACGTCGAACCAGACATAAGAAGGGAGGGATTGACCGTGAATTCGAAGAAGATCGCCAATCTCCGATCCAAATCGACCCGGCCGGCCGCGCGGCGGCTGGCCTGCGGCCTGCTGCTGGCAGGGCTCGCGGCAGCGCCCGCGGCACTGCTCGCCGACGTCGGCGATGCCAAGACCATCGCCTCCGGGCTCAGCAATCCGCGCGGGATCGCTTTTGCCCCGAACGGGGCGCTGTACGTGGCCGAGGGCGGCCGCGGCGGCCCGGGTCCCTGCATCCTGTCGCCCGTGCAGCCGCCGCCGCCCGCGCCGCCTGCGTATCGTTGCTACGGCGAGACCGGCGCAGTGACGCGCATCCTTCACCACGGCGGGTTCAGGCGCATCTTGACCGGGCTGCCGTCCATGGTGCTGGCCAATGGCACTTCGGAAGGCGGCCCGTCCCGGCTTTCATTCCATGGCAACGCGGCGTTTGTGGTCATGGGACTTGGCGGCGATCCGGATGCCGTCCGCGCCGCCCTGGGCGGCGGCAAGGCGGACCTTTTCGGCAAGCTGCTGCGGGTAACACCCTCGGGCCAGTACCAGGTCGTCGCCGACATCTCGGCACATGAGGCGGCCTTCAACCCGGCCGGCGGCGCCGTGGACTCGAACCCCTACGGTGTGCTCGCCCAACCGGGCCGGCGGGTCATTGCCGACGCGGGCGCCAACGCGCTGATCGAGGCGCGCCCCAATGGCCGCACGCGCACACTCGCCGTCCTGCCGCAGCTCCTGCAGCCGTTCCCGCGCGATTCCGTGCCGACGTCGGTCACCGAGGGGCCGGATGGCGCGCTCTACGTGGGCCTGCTGAGCGGCTTTCCGTTCTTCCAGGGCAGCGCGTCGGTGATGCGCATCGAGTGCGATGGCTCCAGCATCACCACGTACGCGAGCGGCCTCACCGCGGTCGTGGACGTTGCCTTCGACACGGGCGGCGCCTTGTACGTGCTCGAGACTGCCAGTGGCCAGGTGCCGCCATTCCCGCCGCCGAATCCCGGGCTCGGCGCCGGCCGGCTCAAGCGCCAGTGCCCCGGCGGCCCGATGACCGTGCTGCTCGACGGGCTCACCTTCCCGGGCGGCCTCGCGATCGGGCCCGACGACGCGGCTTACGTCACGAACTTCGGCACATCCGCGGACGGCGGGGAAGTGCTGCGCCTGCCGTTGTCGCACTGCAACTGAGCTGCACGGCGCTCGATCGAGCGCAGTTCCGGAAAGGCCCCGCAAGGGGCCTTTCCATTTACTGGCAGGGCAGCTCCGGGGCCGCTGGACTTGCCGCGAGACCCTGCTGCTCAGGCGCAGCGCAATTCGCGTCGCCGCACGGACCAACGCACCTTGAGCTTGTCGATCTCGGCCTGGATGCTGTCGAGCATCGCACTCAGCTCCTGCGTCTGCTGGTTGTTGCTCTCGATTCGCTGGTCGATGCTCGCCAACTGCCGGTCAATCGCACTCAGACGGACTCGCTCTTCCTGCGTGACGCCGTTGGAGAGTAGCTTCGTCCTCTCGGCGACGAGCATCTCGCGCTGGGTGTGCAGTTGTTTGCTCTCCTCCGTCACCAGAGTGATGTTGTTCGCCGCCTGCTGGAGCTGACCTGCCAGGACTGCGAGCATTTGCGCATAGTTCGCTGCAAGCGTCCTGCAGTCGGTGCCGGTCAGTACGGTCGGCACCTTGCTGGCGGGCGAGGTTACGGTCGGTGTCTGCGCGATTGCGGAGACGGCGACCAGGAGCATGAGCATCCCGATCGTCGAGGTGACCCCATGGACGTGCTGCATCGTGGCGATTCCCGTTGCTGGCCCAGCCGCAGAACGATCGGGTCGCGGGGTCTGGCTTACGCCGCCCGCGAATCCCGCGATCTCAGGCCTGGGCTTGCAACGGGCCCGCCAGCGGGAAGTCCTCGGCAAACACCGGCTTGCCGAGCAGGAAGCCCTGGCCCAGGTCCACGCCGGCCTGCTTCAGGTGGGCGAGCTGGCGGGCGGTCTCGATGCCTTCCGCGATCACCGGCTTGCCGAGCGTGTGCGACATCGCGACGACCGCGTTCACGATCGCGGCGCCGTCGCGGTCGTCGGGCAGGTCCTTGACGAACGCGCGGTCGATCTTGACCTGGTCGAAGGTCAGCTGCTTGAGGTAGCCGAGCGATGAGTAGCCGGTGCCGAAGTCGTCGATCGCGATGGCGACGCCGATTTCCTTGAGCTCGCCGATCACCTGCCGCGCGCTCTGCGTGTCGTGCACGAACAAGCTCTCGGTCAGCTCCAGCAGCAACGCCTGCGCCGGCAGCCCGGTGCGCGCGAGGCATTCCTCGACCTGCCGTGCAAAGCCCGCCTGGCGGAACTGGCGCACCGAGACGTTGACCGCCACCTGGTCGAGGGCGATGCCCTCCCGTCGCCAGCGGCCCAGCTGCGCGCAGGCCTGGTACATCGCCCAGGCCCCGAGGATCGTGATGTAGCCGGTCTCCTCCGCGATCGGGATGAACTCGGTCGGATGCACGGCGCCGCGGCCCGGGTGATTCCAGCGCAGCAGCGCCTCGGCGGCCACGATGCGATCCGTGCGCAGGCACTTCTGCGGCTGGTAAGCGACGCGGAATTCCTCGCGCTCAAGGGCGTACCGCAGCTGCGCCTCGGTGTCCAGCTTGTGGCGGATCCGGCGGCTCATGTCGGCCGAGTAGAACAGGGCCTGGCCGCGGCCCGCGTCCTTGGCGCCGTACATCGCCGTGTCGGCCTTGCGCAGCAGTTCGTCCACGGTCGCGCCATCGTCCGGAAAGACCGCGACGCCCACGCTCGCGCTCAGGAAGGCCTCTGCCGATCCGACTTTGAAAGGTCGCGCCAGCTCCGCCAGCACGCGGTCGATGACTGCGGCGGAGTCTCCCGGGGAATCCGCCCCGCGCGGCAGCAGCGCGACGAACTCGTCGCCGCCGAGGCGCGCTATCGTGACCGAGTCGCCGAGGCAGGATCGCAGGCGCGCAGCCGCGTCGCGCAGCAACTGGTCGCCGGCCGTGTGTCCGTACGAATCGTTCACCGTCTTGAAGCGGTCGAGGTCCATGAACAGCACCAGCAGCCTTTCCGAGGCGTGGCGCGCCTGGATCAGCGCCTGGTCGAGGCGGTCGAGCAGCAGCTGTCGGTTCGGCAGCCCGGTCAGCTGGTCGAAGTAGGCGCGACGCAGCAGCTCGGCCTCGCGCTCGATCGATTCCAGCGCCACCGCGAGCCGGCTCGCGAAGTCGCGTACCAGGTGCAGCTGCGGGTCGTCGAGGATCACGTCATTGGACAGCCCGATGGCCAGCGCTCCCGCGACCTGTTCGCGCACACGCAGCGGGTACACGAGCGCGCGGTCCGCGCCATGCCGCGCGAGCGGCGCGCAGATCGCGTCGCCCGCCGGATCCGGAACCGACTTGCCCTCACGATGCGCCTCCAGCGACGCGAAGGACTCCGCGGGCAGGGTCACGCGGTCCACCGCGACGGAATCGTCGGAGGCCGCGATGACGTGCGACGTCGCGGCCTCAGGCGACTCGCGCCCGGCCAGGACGATGGCCGCGGCCCGGCAGGGCAGGATCGCCGCGACGCGCCGCAGGATGCGCTCGAGGACCTGATCCACGCTCGCGCCCGACAGGATCAGCCGGTCGATCTGCGCCAGCATCCTCATGGTGTCGAACTGGCGGTTCAGCCCGGCCGCCATCGCATTCATCGCATGCGCCAGGTCCGCGAATTCGTCCTTCCGGTCGACTTGCGCGCGGGCGGCGAAATCGCCCGCGGCAATCTGGCGGGTCGCGGCCAAGAGCGCGTGGAGCGGCCGCAGGGTCCTTCGCACATGGATGCTGGAGGCCAGCAGCACGATGCCGATCACCAGCAGCAGGGCGGGCGCATACAGCGCCTTGAACGAATTCCACGGCCCGAGCGCCACGGTTTCCGGCTGCCACGCGACGAAGCGCAGCAGCGGCCCGTCGAAGACCGAGTTGGTGAATAGCTCCCAGTAGGCCGAGCTCATCCTCGCCTCCGGCCCATCCCACTCCAGTTGTCCCGAGACGCGTCGCATGCCGGCAATGGCCCGCCTGGCTGCCTCCGGCATCTCTGCCGTGCAATACGCGGGGGCCTCGAGTCCGGCCGCCAGCACGCACATATCGACCGAAAACGGGTGATCCTCGGGATCGCCCCAGAGATAGTCGGGCGCGACGCGCCCGATGGCTGTCTGCTCGCCGACGCGGCGCAGGACGTAAACCGCCGCCGGCGTGACCGTCGTGTCGATCCGCAAGGTCCGGCGCGCGATGTCGTCGGCGCCCTTGCGCTCGACCAGCACGACCGATTCGAGTTGCTCCGACGGGTGGTCCGCGACGCTGCCGGAAGTCTCCGCCGTCTGCCGCACCAGTTCGGACGCGAGCAGCAGGCGCTCGTAGACGACCTCGCCGTAGGAGCGCGCGGACTCGCCCAGCAATTCGCCGGTGCGCCCGGCGAAGCTGCGGTTCACCTCGATCAACGACAGCGTGCCGACGACCAGGATCGGCAGCGCGGCGATCAGCGACGAGAGCGCGAAGATCTCGCGCCCGACCCTGCTCCTGAGGACGTCCCGGAACAAGGCGCGGACGCCCGGTCAGTAGTCGGAGCCGAGCCCGACGAAGGCGCCGTTGCTCGCGCGGACGATGTCGTCCTGGCTCTTGGGGGCGGTCAGCGGCATTACGGATTCTCCATCCTTGCCGACGCTGTACAGATCGAAGTCGGTGTTGATGGGCACCAGGTTCTTGTCCTTGCGCATCTGGCCCGGGTTGGCCCCATCCATGTTCAGGTAGCGATACGGATTGCCCCAGGGGTCGATGCGGTCGCCGAGGCCGGCTTCCGTCAACGTGTCGGGAAAGCGGCCGTTGTTGAGCTGCCAGCGCTCGAGGGATAGGCCGATGTCGTGAACGTCGCCGATCGCGCGGTTGAGGTCCACACGCGCCAAGTGAGCGCGGTACACGGGCACGGCGACCGCGGAGAGCACCGCGATCATCGCGATCGCGAACATGATCTCGAGCAGCGTCACGCCGCGCTGGGCGGCCGTTGCCATACGCAATTGCTGCACGGGTGCAAGTCCCCAGGCCGGGCCATGGCGGCAACATAAGGTCGCCGGAGCGCCCATTAGAGAGGGTCTCAAATCAGGCGATCGTGATTCCCTTCACGTAACGGCCCCGCCCTGGGAGCCACTGTGAACCAGTTCTCAGGCCGGCCGCTTCTGCAGCCACTTCGGCAGGAAGGAGTACGCATCGGCCCCGAAGCCGGCGTCGAAGGCGACGCCGTGCCGGCGGAAAAGCTCCTGCAGCCGTCCGGAATTGAAGGCGTCCATGGTCTCGGTCGCGCCGCCGACGTGCTCGCCGCCGACGAAGACCTGCGGAATGGTCGGTGTGCCCAGGCGCTTCGCCAGCGCCGCGCGGATCTTGCCGCCGAGGTCGCCCTGCTGGTACGCGACCGAATCGAGGTCCACCGATTCGTAGGTCACGCCGGCTGCCGCCAGCAGCCGGCGCACCGACCAGCAGAACTCGCACCACTGCAGCGCGAACAGCACGACCGGTTTCGCGCGGTCGGACAGCAGGCGCTCGACCAGCCGCGCGGCCTCGGGATCGAGCGCCGCCGCCGCCGGCGGGGCGGCGGGCACGGCGCAGGCATCGAAGCGCGCGCCGGGCGTCGAGCGGGACAGTTCCCACTCCCCTGCGTCCATGTCTGCACCGATCTGCTCGAACAGCGGCGTCGAAAGGTAGCGCTCCCCGGTGTCCGGCAGCATGGCGAGGATCACGGTGCCCTTCGGCGCGCGCTCGGCGATGCGCAGCGCGCCCGCGAGCGTGCCGCCGCCCGAGGTACCGACGAAGATGCCTTCCTGCCGCGCGAGTTCCTGCGACAGGCGCATCGCGTCGTTGCCGGTCACTGGCAGCAGCTCGTCCACGAACTTGCCCGCGAGCGCGTCGCCCGTGATCTTCGGCACGAAATCGGGCGTCCAGCCCTGCAGCAGGTGCGGGCGGAATGCCGGATGGCTCTCGGCGGGCGTGCCGTCGGTATTCCTCTTCTGCACGTAGTCGCTGGCGAGGATCTGCGCGTTGTCCGGCTCGCAGACGCCGATCTTCAGGTCCGGGCGCTCCTTGCGCAGCACGCGCGCGACGCCGAGCAGCGTGCCGCCGGTGCCGGCGCCCGTCACCCACCAGTCGAGGCGCTCGCCCGCGAAGTCGTCCAGGATCTCGCGCGCCGTCGTCCTCGAGTGGAACTCCGGATTCGCCTCGTTCTCGAACTGCCGGGTCCAGAACCAGCCGTTCGCCTCGGCCAGCTCGCGCGCCTTCTGCACCATGCCGGTGCCCTTCAGCGCCGCGGGCGTGAGCACGACCTTCGCACCGAGGAAGCGCATCAGCTTGCGGCGCTCGACCGAGAAGCTCTCCGCCATCGTGATCACGAGCGGATAGCCCTTCGCCGCACAGACCATCGCAAGGCCGATGCCGGTGTTGCCGGAAGTCGCCTCGACCACCGTCTGGCCGGGCTGCAGCCGCCCATCGCGCTCGGCGGCCTCGATGACGCCGAGCGCGAGGCGGTCCTTGACCGAGCCGAGCGGATTGAAGGCCTCGACCTTGACCCAGACGTCCACGCCGTCCGGCGCGAGGCGGTTGAGCCTGACGACCGGTGTGCGGCCGATCGTGGAGAGGATGTTCGCGTGCTTCATCGCCGCGGCGATCAGTTCGCTCCGGAAATCTCGATCGTGTAGAAAAGGTCGGGCCGGCCGTCGCCACGCCAGTCCACGACGCGCACGTAGAAGGTGGTCGGACCGCTGACCTGGACGAACAGGATGGAATCGAGCTGGACGCCGAGGACCTCATCGTCGTGCACGCAGGGCTGATTGACACCCGGCTGCGTGCAGATGTTCAGGCGCACGCCGTTCGCGTCCACGGCCTCGATGACCGAGTCGAGCGGGCTGCCGTTGACCTGCGCATCGATGTCGACGATCACGGTCGTACCCTGCGTGGTCGTGATGCGGTAGTAGTCCTCGTCCGCATCGAAGACGGTGTTCGGGTGCCCGCTCGGGCTGATGGATGCGGCGAACACGCCGTTGGTCAGCGGTGTCGCGGTCGCGATCGTGTCGTTGCGGCCGGTCACGGCCGAGTTGATGATGATCGTGAAGGTGCGCCCGCGAACTGTGCCGCAGGAGTCGGTGACGATCACGTCGAAGGTGCGCGCCTCGATGGTGTCCGGAGTGCCACTGATCGTGCCGTTCGTGGGGTGGATAGGACCCAGCTGGCTCGGCAGCGTGCCGGTCGTGGTGAATGTGTACGGGGGCGTCCCGCCGGTGGCTTGCACGGTTGCGAGATATGGGCTGCCCACCCGGCCGCTCGGCAGCCCGGCGTTCACGATGGTGAGCCCCGCCGGGCTCACCAGCAGGCTGATGTTGGCCTGGGTGTCGCTGGCAGGCGGCACGGCCGAGTCCGCGAGCTGCACGCTGAACGTGGACATCGTGCCCGTGCACACGGGGGACGGCGTTCCGCTGACGACGCCGCCGGCCATCGGGCCGTTGAGGCCTGCGGGCAACGAACCCGCGGTGCGGGTCCAGTTCGTGTACGGCGGCTGCCCGCCCTGCGCCTGCAGCGTCGCGCTGTAGAACTGGCCCGCAACTGCTTGCGGCAGCGACACGGTCGTGATTTCCAGCGTTACCGGGATGGTATAGACCCGGGTCACGGACTGCGGCGGGCTCGAGTTGTCAGTCGAGCGCATGGTGAAGGACTGGTTGGTGGCCGCAGCGGTCGCGGTCCCTGTGATCGATCCGTCCCCGCTGAGCGAGAGACCGGCGGGCAGCAAGCCGTTGGATAAGGCATAGCTGTACGGAGCGGTGCCGCCGGTGGAGGCCAGCGTCTGGTTGTACGCGGCGCCGATCGTCGTGCCCGGCAACGACGCCGTCGTGATCGCGAGCGGCGTGTTGACCCGGAGCGTCAGCGCCTGCGTATCCGTCTGCGCGGGTGTGGCGGAATCGGTGACCGTGATACTGAAGTTCGCCGTGCCCGCCGGGCCCGCGGCGGTGCCCGAAATCGCGCCGGTGGCCGCCGCGAGCGTCAGCCCGGCCGGCAGCGTTCCGGCGGAAACGGCGAAAGTGCGCGCGCCGGTGCCGCCGGTGACCGCGATGGTCTGGTTATAGTTCGCGCCGACCACGCCATCGGCCAGCGTGCCGGACGTGATGTTCAGCACCGCCGGCGGTCCGCCGCCGCCCCCGCCCCCGCCGCCGCCGCCGCAACCGGACAGAGCCGCGAGCATCAGCGCGGCCGCACACAGCGGACGATGCAGCGGCTGACTCACGGTCCCGGCCCCTCGAACTGGTCGAAGCGCGGCGGCGTGCCGATCAGCGTGATGGTGTGGCCGGAAGAGGTCGACCCCGCCGTGACGTTGATCGGGCCGATCGGCGCTGGCGCCGTGCCCGGCATCGTGATCTGGTAGGGCCCGACGCTGGAGCCCTCGGTGAACTGCGCATCCACGCTCTCGACTTCGACCGTGTAGCTGCCGGCCGGCACCGGGATCTCGAACAGGCCGATGTCGCCGGGCGCCGCCGAACCGAACGGGCTCGCCGTGGCACCCGTGATCGGGTTGCCGTGGTACGGCCGGAACTTGTAGCCGGAGACGACCGACACGGCCGTGGTCCGGTCCTCGTTGGCGCCGGTGTCCACGCGCCGCGCGATGACGTTCACGAGCTGCGCATGTGACTCGCCGTCCGAGAAGAACACGATGCCGCTGATGGTCCCGTGCGTGCCGGCGTATGTCGTGCCGCCGGTCATCTGCGGATAGAGCCGCGAGATCCAGGCGATGTCGTCCACCGACAGCGTGTTCTGCGTCGAGGTCATCAGGAACGGAAACATCGTCGGCAGTCCCGCGAGGTCGTCCGCCGGGCAGGAATTGAGGCAATTGACGTTGATCTGGGAATGATCGAGGCCGGAGAAATGCCCGATCTCGTGGATGATCGCGGCGTCAAACGAAGCCACGGAGATGTCCGTAACCGGCGCTGCCTCGCCGTCCTGGAACAGGCCGTTCATCACGACCTGGCCGGACAACATGTTGGAGGCGCTCAATGCGCAGGGGCCGGCGAAGCCGATGACGGAGGTCTCGTCCACGCCGAGGTCCTGGAAGATGACGGCGTCGTCGTCGTACACGACCGGGCTCTGGTTGCCGTCGGAGCAGTCCTGCTCGACTGCCGCATACTCGGCCGCGGTGTCGACATCGCCGGCGCCAAATGCGCCAGCCGGGTTGATGAACCCCGCGCGGTTGTAGCCGATGTTCGCGGTCGCCACGTTCTCCCAGACGTCGAACATGGCAATGACGCGGGAGCGGATCGTCGCTTCGGGGACGGTCACGCTCAGCGGGCCGTTGTCGGTGCGGTACTGGATCTCGCTCGCCGTGGACCAGACGTACGGCAGTCCGTTGCTGCGCACCGCGAGCGGGCCGCCCGCCTGCGCGAACGGGATGGCGGCCAGCGCCGCCGCCGCGATCACCGTCATTCGTGCACGGATGCCCATGTCAGCGGCCGCCCGCGGCGAGGTCCCGGACCAGGCCCATCAGCTCGCGCGCCTCCAGCGATCCGCGTGGGGGCCGCTGCAGCAGGCGCGCCGACGCCGGCGACAGCATGACGCCGTCCTTTGCCACCCGGGCCTCCACGCCCTCGAACAGCCCGGCATTGCCGTGGCCGTTCACCGCCAGTTCGCGGCCGAGGCCGTCGCGTGTGATCTGGAAGCGCCCCTGCACCATGCCCGCGGGGCTCGAGAGCCCGTAGCGGCTGGGGGCGATCATGAACAGCAGCACGTCGTCGCCCTTGCGGTAGCTTGCCGCAGTCATGCGGTCGCGGACGTCCCACAGGTACTGGCGGAAGGTGAAGGTCTGCTGCGCGGGCCCCTTCAGCGTCTCGCGCACGCGCAGCGTGACGGCCAGCACCGGCAGCCCCAGCTCGGGGTGACGCTCCATGCGCGCGCCGACGACGTTGCCGCGCACGATGTGCGCGGCGCGCTCCGTGAGCTGCTGGAGGTTGCGCGGGACGGTGAGCGCGCCCTGCTGCGCCCACACGGGAGCGGCGAACGCGAGCAGTATGGAGAGCAGCAGGCTGCGCATCGAAGCCGGGGCCATGGCACCCATCCTTGTTGCCGGCGTCAGGATGAATGAGGCCCCTCACAAAGACAAGCCGACGGCTGTCGGGTTCCGGAGACTCCCGGCCGGGCGCTGGTTTCTTGCCGGGGTCCCGCCCGGCTGACATACTGCGCCGGCCACCGCAACGGCGACCATGCCCAGCGAACAATACGTCCCGGGGGCAATTCCAGGCTTCGGCATCGCGGCCGACCGCGCGGGACTTTCGCATTCACCATATCGCGTCGGCGCGCTCCACAAGCTTGCCGTCGTCGCCGGCGTCAGCCTGCGGGCCTGCTGGCTCGCGCTGCGCACGCGCCGCAATCCTCTGCGCGCACTTCGCGCCCTGCCGCGGTTGCGCGCAATGGTGCGCACGAGGCCCTGGAGCGCGCCCGCCGCCGACGGCGCAAAGCTGCGGACTTCGCAACGCATCACGCGGGCATCGGGACGCTATTTCTGGGAGCTCTACCTGCCCGGCTGGCCCTCGGCCGCGTTCGACCGCTGCATCGAGCGCGAACTGGACCGCGTGGACCCGACCGGACGGCCGCCCGGGCTCAATGTCGCGATCGTGGCGATCACCAGGCGCTGTGCGCTGCGCTGCGAGCACTGCGTCGAATGGGACGTGCTCAATCGCCGGGAGGCAATGTCGGCCGCCGACCTGCACGAGGTCGTGCGCCGCGTGCAGCGGCGCGGCACCGGCCAGTTCTTCTTCAGCGGCGGCGAGCCGCTGCATCGCTTCGCGGACCTGCTGTCGCTCGCCTCCGCGGTGTCCGGCGAGTCGGACGCCTGGGTGCTGAGTTCCGGCCTGGGCCTTTCCGCGGCAAGGGCGCAAAGGCTCCGCGATGCCGGCATTACCGGCATCATGCTGAGCCTCGATCACTGGGACGGTGCGTCGCACGACCGCTTCCGCGGGCTGCCGGGCTCGTTCGCCGCCGCCACCCGCGCGGCCGGCCATGCGCGCGATGCCGGGCTGCTGGTCGGGCTCTCGCTCTGTGCCACGCGCCCGTTTGCGACCCGCGACAACCTCGGGCGCTACGCGGAACTGGCGCGCACGCTGGGCGCGGCCTTCATCCAGGTCATCGAGCCGCGGGCGCTCGGCCACTACGCGGACGAGGACGTCGCCCTCGGGCCCGTTCACCGCCAAGCGCTGGAAGACTTCTGCGCATGGCTCAATTCCGATGCCGCCGGCAGCGACTATCCCACCGCGGAGTATCCGGACTGGGGCAAGCGCGAGTTCGGCTGCTGCGGCGCCGGCGACCGCTACGCCTACGTGGACACCGACGGCGAACTGCACGCCTGCCCGTTCTGCCGCGCGCCGGGACTGCGCGTGCTCGACCACGACATCGACTCGGCGATCTCCGCGCTGCAGGCGCGGGGTTGTCCCGCCACCAGGAGCCTGACATGAAAGGCATGAAGCAGTGGGTGTCGCTGGCGATCCTGCTCGGCGTTGCTGGCGTCATCGTCCAGCCGATGCTGCGGCGCGAGCCCGAGCCTGCATGGACACCGCCACCCATCGTCAGGTTCGAGGGACGCGGACACGCCGCACGGCTCATCCCCATGAATTCGGAAGCCTACGTCGAGGCAGAAGACCTGCAAGGTGCACTTCCGCTGAAAGACGGAGACTTCATGCTCACCCCGGGGCTCTTCGTGCGATACCGATCCAGCGACGGAGTGAGGTTCTCGCTTGCCACGTTCGGCTGGGGGACCCGCATCGGCAAGTCCATCGTCGCCGTTTGGCTGGGTGAAGACGAAGGGCAGTCGTGGCTCGACCGCGCGACTGACGAACAACTCGCCGGCCTGCGCACATTGGTACTCCCGGAGGAGATCGACCCCGGGCTCATGGCCATCCTGGAACGGGTGGCCGCACTCAACCCGAACATCGACCTGCATGTGCCGTCGCAGGAGGCACTGCGTGAGGCGCTGGTCTACTTCCAGCCACGTGCGGTTTTCATTGACGACGAATTCGAAGCGGATTACCGCGTACTTGCGCATCAGCCATTGATCGACACGCTCATGATCAAGGCAGATGAGCCCGGCAGTCTCGACGTGCTGCCGACGCTCCCCAGGCTTCGGCACCTCATGCTGGGCGAATGGGATCCGGCCGAGGCGGGGCCGATCCCCGCGCTTGCTGCCTTGAACTCCCTCACTGTCTTCGACACGGCATTCCAGGACCTGTCCGCATTGGCGCCGGTCGCCGGACAGCTGGAAGCACTTGACCTGTTTGATTTCGGCAAAGACGAGAAGCTCGCCAGCCTGGCCGGACTCGAGAAGTTCGGCCGGCTGCAGGTACTGGGGCTTCAGGGCGACATCGAGGGATCGCCCGTGGACTACCTGCAGCCGCTCGAAAGGCTCGATGGCCTGCGCTGGGTCTCGTTGCCGAAGGGGCTGAGCCAGCAGCAGCTCGAGAGATTCGTTTCCGCGCACCCCGGGATTTCGTTCCTCCAGTTGTCCAGCAAGGAAGACGCCGAGATCGACCTCGCCCCGCTCACCGGCTTTCAGCAGCTGTACGGGCTGACGCTGCTCGGCGAGTTCAAGAACCTCGACGTACTCAAGAGTCTCCAGTCGCTGCGCTACCTCGCGATCCACGACGAGCAATGGGAGGAATCCGAGGAACAGGTGGAGGCGATCATCAAGGCGCTGCCGGACGCGGTCGTCGTCCGCACAGGCAGCCCCTGCCTTGGCTCCGGCTGGGTTCTCCTGCTCGTCCCCGCCCTCGCCTTCGCGTGGATGCGGCGGCGGCCACCGGTGTCCGCCGCCGCCGCCTGAATGAGCCCGAGCCCCGGAGAGGACCCGCGCGGCCGGATCGCCGCCGCAGTCGCAATCGTCGCGGTCGGCATGGCGCTCTTCGGGCTGCTGTCGCAGCAGGGCATGCCGTGGTTGCTCGGCGCGGCGGTCGGTCTTGTGGCCGCGGCTGCCGGCATCCTGTGGTCCGGATTTGGTGCCGAGCGGCCAGCGGCGCTTCTCGGACTCGACCACTTCACCGGCCGGACCGCACTCTGGTCGCTCCTCGGGCTGGCGATCGGCGCGGGCGCTGCGCTCCTGCATCGCAACGCCATGGAACTGGCGCTGTTCCCGCCGGCCGGGCTGCAGGGATTCGTCATCGTCGCCTGCCTGATCGGCGCGACCGAGGAGCTGATCTACCGCGGCTGGCTGATGGGGCGCGCACGAGCCTTCGGCTGGGTCGCGGCAATCCTGGTCGCGGCCGCGGCGCACGCGGCCTACAAGACCGCGATCTTCGCCTGGCCACCGGAACCCGTGGACCTGGACCTGGCGCGCATGGCGCTCGGCACCTTCGCCGGCGGCCTGCTGCTCGGCGCGATGCGTGCCGCGTCCGGCAGCCTGGCCCCTGCGCTCATCGCGCACGTCGCATTCGACTTCATCGTCTATCGGACTTACGCGGAAATGCCCTGGTGGGTCTGGGGCTAGTCGGCCGCTCGCGTTGCCGGCCCGCGCACGACCGCCCCGCCCTTCATCACGAAGCGCACGTCCTCGACCACGCGGATGTCGGTCAGCGGGTCGCCCGCGACCGCGACGATGTCGGCGAGCAGCCCTTCCTTGAGCCGCCCGCGATCGTCCACGCGCAATAGCGCCGCCGCGTTCACGGTACCGGTGCGCAGCGCCTCGGCCGCGCTCATGCCGTGCTGCACGTAGGACGTGAACTCGCGCCCGCTCTGCGCGTGCGGCCCGGCGCCGGCGTCGGTGCCGAGCGCGACCTTCACGCCCGCGGCGAAAGCGCGGCGCATGCTGTCGCCGACCCGCGCCTTGATGAACTCGTTCTTCTCGTGCAGCTGCGGCGGCAGGTCGTACTCCTCGAACCACTGGTACAGGGTCGGCACCAGCCAGGTGCCGTTCTTCTTCAGCACGCGGATCGCCTCGTCGCTGAGCAGCGAACCGTGCTCGATGGAATCCACGCCGGCCTCGGATGCGGCGATGATGCCCTCGGAGCCGTGCGCGTGCGCGGCGACCGGGAGGCCCTGCAGGTGTGCTTCGCCGACGACCGCGCGCAGTTCCTCCATCGAGTACTGCTGCGCAGCGACCGGCCGCTCGTAGCTCATCACGCCCGCGGTCGCGCAGACCTTGATGACCCTCGCGCCGTGCTTCACCTGGTAACGCACGGCCTTCACGATCTCGTCCGGGCCGTCGGCGACGCCCTGCTCCGGCCCGCCTTCCAGGATGCCCGGCGCATAGCCGGTCCAGTCGCAGTGCCCGGCGGTGGCGCCGATGGCGTGGCCGGCGGGCACGATGCGCGGGCCCGGGAAGTCGCCGCGCTCGATGGCGTGCATCAACGCGACGTCGTAGAAGCCGGAGGATCCGAGGTCGCGCACGGTCGTGAAGCCGCTCTCGAGCGTGCTGCGCGCGTAACGGACGCCGAGCAGCGCGTGGTCGATGTCGCTCCACTCCACGCCGCGCGATACCCAGCCCTCGCCCAGGTCGGAGCCGAGGTGCGTGTGGGCGTCGATGAAGCCGGGCAGCAGCGTCAGTCCCGGCAGTTCGATCGTGCGCGCTTCCGGCGGCAGCGCGGCGGGATTGACCGCGGCGATGCGCTCGCCGTCCACCACCACGACGCCCGGCGTCAGGCGCCGTCCGGCATCCACGTCGATCCAGGCGTCGGCCTTCAGAACCAGGACCTCGGCGGCCGCCGGTGTGACGCAGGCCAGCAGCAGGGCGGGCAAAATCGTGAAGCGCGTCATCCGGCAGGCTCCTGTCGGTCAATTCCCAAGTAATCTGACCCTATAATCGCGCATGGCAGAGGATCCTACCAAGACCGTCCGCATCAAGCGCGACTCGCGGGTCGCGGAAGATCCGCGCGGGCGCAACGTCTGGGTCGGCCGCGTCGAGCAGGCGACCGAGCTCGAGCTCATTTCGACCTCGGCGCTCGAGAAGATCCTGACCTCCGGCGACGGCAAGACCCAGGTCGAGATCCGCAAGCTCGCGGCCAGCGGCAAGGAAGGCCTGCTCGCGCGCGACGCCGCCACCGGCCATTACGAGATCGTCGGCCAGGACGAGCTGAAGTCCATCGCCGAGACCGGCCAGGTGCCGGGCAAGGCACCGGCCGGCGGCGTCAACGTCGCCGCGCCGCTGTCGGACGATGCGGTGCGCAAGGCCGGCGAGCTCTCGCTGGTCAGCACCATGATGCTGCGCAAGGTCGTCGGCGCGGACGGCAAGGCAGAGTTCGTCAATCCCGCGGCGGAAAAGCCCAAGGAAGCGGCGCAGGCGGGCCGCGACAAGTTCGGCGGTTTCGACCCCTACAACAAGAGCTGACACCGCGCTCAGTGCCGCGCCACCAGCCAGCGATGCAGCCTGGCATCGAAGGTCTTGAAGTGCCCGGTGAACCACTCCGCGAGCCGCGCTGACAGGACTTTCGGGTCGTAGCTGCCGGAGGCCGTGACGTCGTCGACGATGTCGAGGATGTCGTCGAGCAACCGCTCGTGCTCGCGCTTGTGCGCCTCGAACTCGCCGTAGCCCAGCGCCTGCATGTCCTTCTCTTCGAGCGCGAAGTGCGAGGAGATGGCGGAGTGGATGTCGCCGAGTGCGCCGGCCACGCGCCCGATCGAGGCGCCGACCACGAGTTCGCGATGCAGGCGGTTGATCGAGTCGATCAGCTCGCGGTGCTCCTGGTCCACCTCGGGCAGGCCGATGCGGAAGTCCTCGCGCCACTCGATCAATCCCGCGTCCATCGCATTCTCCTTCGCCCGCAGCGGCTCACGGCCCCACGTTCCACTGCCCGCCGCGAAACTCGATGACGAGATTCTGCGCCGGGGCGAGATCCGCCTCGATGGTGCGCTCGTAGTCGAAGCCCTGGTCACGGCCGCTGTCGCGCAGCCGCACGGTGAGCGACTGCGGGCCCGCCGGCACCACGATCCGCTCCAGCGTGGTCGAGGGGCCGTCGTTCCACAGCCCCGCGGGCTGGTGCTCACCCTGGTACAGCGGCACGCCGTCGCGCAACAGCTCGACGTAGACCGGCCAACGCTCGCGCGGGCAGCCCACCTGCCGGCGCATGTTGGGTTTCAGCTTCATCATCTCGTCCGGCGTGAGCGGCTTGCACGCGACCTTGGTGTGTGCGGCGTGGCGCAGCGACAGGCTGATGACCGATTCCCCGGATTGCAGCAGGCGCAGGCTGGGCCAGCTCGCGAGCGCGCCGGTGCCGAAGGCGAGCGCTCCGAACGCCACGGCCCAGGCGCCCCATTGCAGCGGCTTCGGCCAGGCGCGGCGCGCAAACGCGGTCGCAGGCGCGCGCTCGCGCTTCTGGCCCCGCAGCAGCGGCGGCAGCGCAGGCAACCGCGCCTGGAACGCGGCGAGGTCGGCCCGGCGCTGTGCGCCATCGCCGCGCGCGGCCCAGGACAGGCCGACGCGCTCGCGCGGCACGCGCTCGCGCAGCCAGGGATCGCGCAATCCGGCGATGCGCTCGCGGGTGAACCGGTCGCCGAGCCGGAAATGGCAGTCGCCGGATGCGCAGCCGGCGAGCATCACGCCGTCGGCCAGGCCGCGGCTCAGGATCCAGTCGATGAACGGCGGCGGCAGCATGCCGACGCAGGGCAGCGTGATCCTGGCGGTGCTGCCGCTGGCGGCGTCGCAGGCCGCGCCGTGATCGCAGGCAAACAGCACGACGCGGTCGTTGCCGGAAAGGCCCGACGCTGCTGCCTGCACCTGGCGGCGCAGCGCCGCGAGCGAACGGTCCGGCAGCTCGATGCCGGCCACGAACTCCTCGGCCGAGCGCATCGGCGTCGCGGTCGGGCAGGCGCCCACGCAGAGTCCGCAGGCCATGCACAGCTCGGGATGCACGACGGCCTCCTGCTCGTAGGAGCGGCCGTCGCTGCGCGGGGCGAGCGAGATGGCGCCGAACGGGCAGTCGGCAAAGCAGCGCGCGCAGCCGTTGCAGTTCGCGAGGTCCACTTTCGCCGCCGGCGGCGTGCGCCGCGGCGGCATCCACGGCAGCAGCCACAGGAGCGCGAACAGGCCCGCGACCCCGAGCCAGACCGACGCGGCGCCCCACTTCCCCATCGCCGGGTAGGCCGACAGGTAGAACCAGTCGAGCGGCACGGTCGCCGGCACGCGGTCGAGGTCCGCCGGCGGTTCCGAGAGCGCCGGCCAGGCGAGCGACAGCGCGGTGAGCGTGAGCAGGATGACGGCGCCCAGACCGCGCGCCGGTGCGACCTTCGCGCGGGCATGTCGCGCGATGTGGATCCACATGAACAGCAGCATCAGCAGCGGCGCCGCGATGTGCAGGTACACCATCAGCGTGAAGAAGCGGTCCGACACCGAGGCATGGTCGAGGAAGTTGCGTTCGATCGGCTCGCCGAAGATCGGCAGCGCGTCCAGCAGCTGCGTGGACGCGACCGCCACGTACTGCGCGCGCATGTCCCACACCAGCCAGTAACCGGTGATGCCGCAGACGTAGATGAACAGGATCAGCGGCACGCCGGTCGCCCAGGCGAACCAGTGATTGCCGCGCATGCGGTCCATCGCCCACTCGCGCAGCAGGTGCACGAGCACCATCACGACCATCGCGTCGGAGGCGTAGCGGTGCAGGCTGCGCATCACGCCGCCGGCCCACCACTGGTCGTGGGTGATCGCCTCGATCGAGCGCCAGGTGCCGGCCACCCCGGTGTCGAAGAAGACGTAGAGGTAGATGCCGCTGACCGTGACGATCCAGAACAGGAACCAGCCGATGGCGCCGAGCTGGGCCATCGGGTTCCACTCCGGCGGGAAGGCGCGCGCGCAGAAGCGGTCGAGGCCGTCGAACGGCACGCGCAGGAGGCGGCGCAGGCTCACGCGGCGCGGTCTTTCGGCTTGAGGTCCCGCCATGATCGCCAGATAAACACGGCCACGGCGCTGAAGCAAAGCAGCCCGATCGCGGCGGACAGGATCAGCGACCAGTCGAAGCGGTAGCGGCCGGACTTCGGGTCGAACACGGTGCAGATCAGGCGCACGCTCTCGAGCAGCGCCGGCAGCGTGGACTCCGCCGCGCGCTGGCCGGTCACCAGGCGCTTGACCGCGTCCACCAGGAGCGGCGCCTCGAACTCCTGCCCGTACACCTGGCGGTACACGCGGCCCTCCGGATCGACGATGGTCGCCACGATCATGTGGTCGAAACCCGCGGCCGTCGGCTGGTAGAGGAAGCCGATGTCCTCCGTCAGCGCGGCAATCGTGGCCGCATCGCCGCTCGCGAAGGTCCATTGCGGCGAGTCGATGCCGCGCTCGCGCGCATACTCCTTCATCCGCGCCGGCGTGTCGTTCGCCGTGTCGAAGCCGAAGGTCAGCACCGCGAAACCGTCCTCGCCGACGACCGAGGCCGCGATCTTCGCCATGCGCGCGAGGTGGCTGGTGGTGGTCGGGCAGATGTTGTAGCAGGAGGTGTAGATCGGGCTGATCACCAGCGGCTTGCCGCGAAAGCCGGCAAGCGAGATGCGGCCGCCGTCGGCCGCCGTCAACCGGTGGTCACGGATCTCGCGGCCGATCGCCGCCTGGCTCGCGGCCAGCGCCGTGCCGGCATCGAGCGCAGGGGCGACCGGGCCCCCAGCCGCTCCCGCCGCCGGGATCGTCAGGATCCCGGCGAGCGCGAGCGACGCGAGCAACGCTGCGCGCAGGGCCGCGTTCACCGTCAGCGCATCGGCCAGATGTCGGACAGGTACTTCCAGTTGACGAAGTAGTACAGCACGAAGGCGACGAAGAACACGCCGACCAGCAGCAGCGTGCCCGGGATCTTGAGCGATTCCGAGCTGCCGTAGCTCGCGATCGCCGACTTGCCCGCGGGCGCCTCCAGCGGCACCTTGCCCTCGACCTTCTTGCCGAAGAACACCGAGCCGACCACGACCACGATGTACAGCACGCCGCCGAGCGCGGCGGCGATCGCCGAGATGCCGTTCAACGCCAGCATCAGGAACGCGGCCTCCGGATAGCTGAAGTCGAGCGGCGCGTCGGCGAAGGTGATGTCCCAGTGCCGGCGCGAGACGCCGAGCGTGCCCGCCCCCATCATGAACAGCGAGATGCCGGCGACGCCCAGCCCGAACAGGTAGGGCTGCCATTTCGCGAGCCGCGGGAAGCGGATCTCGCGCTGGAAGATCAGCGGGATCAGCAGGTAGGTGATCGCCATGAACGCGAGCGTGGTGCCCGCGACCACGGTGCCGTGGAAGTGCCCGGGCACGTAGAGCGTGTTGTGCATGATGATGTTGATCTGCTCGGTGCCCATCACCACGCCCGAGATGCCGCCCAGGAACCCGAACATCACCAGCGACAGGAACATGCCGGCGAACGCCGGGTTGCCCCAGGGCGCCTTGCGCAGCCACTCGAAGAAGCCCTTGTCGAAGCCGCGCCGGCGCTGGGCCGCCTCGATCGAGCCCGGCACCGTGAGCCCGTGGATCATGCTGCCGAGTACGGCGAGGTACATCGCGTAGCTGGTGTTGAACACCTTCCACTCGGAACTGAGCCCCGGCTCCACCAGCAGGTGGTGCGCGCTCGCGAGCTGCAGGAACAGGATGTACATGAGGAAGGCGCCGCGGCTCACCTTCTCGGACAGCGGCCGCGCCCCGAACAGCATCGCCGCGATCGCGTACCACACCGCGACGTGGGCGGAGACGTTGATCTGCTGCGAGGAATGGCCCATCGCCCACCAGACCAGCTTGTACATCAGCGGGTCGATGGTCGAGATGAGGCCCATGCTCCACAGCCAGGTCGGGATCAGGATCACCGCGCCGGAGGCGAGCGTGAACACGGCGATGATCGCCGCGGTCAGCGCGCCGAAGGTCACCAGCGGAATCGAGCCCTCGTAGGTGCGCTCCTCGCGCGCGATCACGAGCGTGCCGAAGAAGATGCCGACTGCCACCAGCGCGCCCACCGCGAACAGGATCAGTCCGAGGTAGAAGTGCTGCGCCGCCATCATCGGCGGGTAGGAGGTGAACATCACCGAGGACTGCCCCTGCAGCACGGAGACGTTGGTGATGAGGCCGCCGGCGAGCATGAGCCCGAACGCCACCCAGGCGAGCCTGGGCGTCGCAAGCCGGCAGTTCAGCAGCGTCGAGGACGCGAAGTACAGCACCGCGATCTCGAAGAAGATGATCCACAGCAGCAGCACGTCGAGCCCGTGCGCCGTGAGCGCCAGGTAGAACCAGTCCGCCGGGAGCAGGTGCACCGCCGGCCAGCGCGTCAGCGCCACCGACAGCCCGAACAGCCCGCCGAGCGCGAGGAACACGACCGCCGCGACCGCGTTCGCCTTGATCAGGGACTGCGCCTTGAGGTCCACCTTGAGCCCGGTCGTCGGGCAGGTGCGGAAGGTTGCCTCGCTCATGGCGCCACCCCGCTCGCGTCGGTCACGAAGATCTTGCCGAGCATCGTGTGATGCCCGAGCCCGCAGTACTCGTTGCAGACGATCGAGAACTCACCCGCCTGGTCCGGCGTCACCGTCAGCACGTGCTCGTAGCCCGGGTGCACCTGCACGTTGATGTTGATCGGCTGCAGCGAGAACCCGTGCTGCAGGTCGAGCGCCGACAGGTGCAGCCGGTAGGTCTGCCCCCGGGTCAGCTCCAGCAACGGATACCAGAGCCACATGCGGCCGATCAGGTAGATGTCGCTGCCGGCGGGCGGGCGCACGACCGGCACGCCGTTCACGTCGCGTACCTTGTACTGCTGCACCATCGCCTCGGTCTTGGCGTAGAACGCGTTCGGCGTGGTGCGGTAGGTCTCGGTCGCGAGGTTCTGCTCGCCGGTGGCATGCCACCAGATCATCATGAAGAACATCACCAGGCCCCAGAGGAAGGCCACAATGATCCAGACGAGCTCGGTGCGGTGGACCGGCTCTTTCCACCAGAGTCTTGCGGTCGGAGGCGTGATCGCCATGGCGTTTTTCTCCCCGGATCAGGGCGCGACGGGAATCTGGGTCAGCTCCATGACGCCCCACAGGATGTAGAGCACCGTCGGAACGGTCACGCCCAGGAACAGCAACAGGAACGGGTTGTCGAGCACGCGCTGCATGAACGGCACGCGCTCCTTGCCCGGATCCTTCTGGTCTGCGCTCATAAGTCCCCCTTGGCCGGCCCTGGGCCGGATGCAACGTGGTATTACAGTCAGCCGCCGATTGGACCCGCCTTGATCCAGGTCAATCCGGGGCCACGAGGGTCCGGATCAGGGCGAAAGTGCCGAGCGCCAGCGCCGACAGCAGCCCGAAGAAGACCAGGGTCCGATGCTCGAAGACGCGGCCGGCCCGGGCCTCCATCTGCCGCAGGATCCAGTCCGCCAGCAGGTAGAGGACGATGCCGGCGATCGTGTAGTACAGGGCGCTCATGGCAGCCGGCGGAACCTCACTTGCCCGGGGCGACGTCTGCGTGGCGACGCGTGCGCTCCGGATCAGAGAACGGCAAGTCGATTCCGACCAGCAACCGGTCCCCCAGATCAAGGCAGTGGGAATGGATCAGAGGAACGATTTCCCGGCCCGCGCGGTCGATGAAGCCGCACTTGCCTGCAACATTGACCCGGGCACGCCCGTCCTGGAACGGAAACGCGTGGTCGAAGCGCGGTTCGATCGCAATCCTGCCGCGTTCGTCCAGATAACCGAATCGGGGGGTCTCCGGCCCACCCGCGTCGGGCGCAAACTTGGCTGCGTGCAGGCCGTCACCTCCTGACCCCTTCACTTCCAGCTGCGAATACTCCGCGAGCGTCCTGCCGTCCTTCTTGTCGATGAACAGCATGCGCTCGCCATCCTTCGCAATCCATGCAAGGGGCGAGTATTCGTCAATCTCCTCGTACTGCGGGGCGATGACCTCACGACCTTCGCGGTCGATGCGGCCACTGCGCTTGCCGGTCGAAACCCTTTGGCCATCAATTGTCGAGTATTTCGGCTCGACCACGCTACGGCCCTGCCGATCGGCGAGCCCCCACAGCTCGCTTTCCTTGAAAGCGACCAGATCCGGCGTGAACGGACGCGCCAGTTGATAGCGTGCGGGAAAGATCTCGCGCCCCCGCGTATCGATGACGCCCCACTTTCCGCCCGTCCGCACGGCGATTCCGGCCCAGTTGGCATGCCCGATGGACTCGTATCGGATCGGGAGCAACTCCCGTCCTGCGGTGTCGATAACGCCCCACACACCGTTCCTTCGCACTTTGAATGCCGTCACCGGTTCGGCGCTTTCGGATGGCCGCGGATGGAATCCGAAATGCTCGATCTGTTCGAAGGGGAATTCGTCGGGTGCCGGGGCCCGCGGGCCGAGAATGGCATAGCGATCGCTGTCGCGCGTGTCAGATCGCTCGCCGACCTTGATGATGCGGATGTCGCCAACGCTGCCGGTCTCAGCCGCAAACTCCTTTCCGAATTGCACGGGCACGGTGGACTGCTGGCTGGGGAGCATCAGCACCCGCAGAACTCCCGATCTGTCAACCTTGTAGGCGCCGGGCCAGAGCTCGTCGACGCCCTCGTTCTCCGGCGCAATGACCCATCCATGACCGCGTTGCCAGACGCCCCAGCCACCGCCGAACTGCTTTGCGACGATGCGGTTCCGGCGGCAGAGGTCGATCATGGCGAACTGCAACTCAACGACCGGGCGGCCAGTGATGTCAACACAGCCCGTCCGGCCTTCGGCGGTGACTTTCAGCAAGCCGTCCGCGTGCGCTTCAAGCGAGCTGAACCCGGGCCGTAGAATCTCCCTGAGCCTCGCGTCTGCGACCCCCAGCAACCCGTCCCGGCCGAACCGGAACCGGAGCGGGGACTTGCCGATCGGATATGCCGAATCGGATTCCGTCGCCGCGATCTCGCGACCATTCCTGTCCAGCAAAGTCCAGCGGTGCATGGCATGCACGCTGGCGGCATACAGGCCGGTATCGGCACGCGTGCCAGGCCCTGCGGTCAGAATCGCGTCTTCGTTAAACGTGACTCCGGGACCCAGTTCGATCGGACGCTGATCGTGGCCGAAAACCGAATCGCCACGCGGCGTGCGGATCGCGTACCTCCCGTCGCCCAGCAGGATCGGCTCGCCGTACATCGGTTCGAGGATCCAGCGTCCCCGCAGGTCGATGACCCCGATCCGCGTTTCGCCCGCCGCGACGGGAACATCCGACGGCCGCGCAGACATTGAAACGAAAGCCTGACCGCCAATGAACGGAAAGGCCTGGTCGAACTGCGGCTCGATCATCCAGTTGCCGTCCCGATCCACGTAACCCCACTGGCCCTTGCGACGCGCCGGGAGCAGCCCGGACTGGAAGTAATCGGCAATCGACAAGAGCTGGCCTTCTTCAACCGAGAGATGGGGTTTCGATGAACCGTCTCGTCCCAGATCCAGCGTCGCCAGTTCCTGCCCTGAGGCGTCGATCAGCACGACGTTCCCGGCTGGCTGCGAACCGGGCTGGTCGGTTTCGCCGTCCGGGCGGAGCGCGATGGCGCGCCCGCGCGAGAACCACAGCGCATCGGCGAACCGCGGACTGATGATCCAGTCGCCGCGCGCGTCCAGGTAGCCGACCCGGCTATCCTTTTCGCCCGCTGCCGCCAGGCCTTCGGAAAAGCGACGGGCCCTTTCAAACCGCGGCGGGATCACCCAGCGGCCCGCCCGGTCCAGGTAGCCCCAGAGTTCGCCGGCCTTTGCCGCCAGCAGGCCGCCGGAGAAACAGGCGCTTTCGTGACCGCGCGCATCGGGGCAGGTATCGATCTCCGCCAGCGCCGGCTCCAGGACTACTTCGCCCTGGCGATTGGTCAAACCCCAGCCGGCGTCGGATTTCACGGCGGCGATGCCGCCGCTGAAAGGCAATGCTTCGGCATAGTCCGGTCCCGGCAGGCGCGTCCCGCGCGTGTCGATGAATCCCTCTTTGCTCTCCTTCTCGGTACCGACCTTCACGACAGCGATGCCCTCCGAGAACGGCATGGCGCCCAGGTACTGAGGCTCGATGACCCACACGCCACGCGTGTCGATGTAGCCCCAGCGCCCTTCCGCCGCGGCCGCGGCCAACCCTTCGGCGAAGGGCCCGACCTGGTCAAACCGGGGTGGGATCACCCAATCGCCATTGGAATCGACGAATCCATGGATCTTGTGTCGTTCGTCATCGTCCTCGCAGGCCGTCAACAGGCCCATGGCCAGCAGGAAGGAACCTCCGGCAAGGGCGAGTGATCCGTTGCGCATGGCATTCCCCCGTAGAGAACAGAACGCAGCCTCAGTCGCGAGAGACGGGACTCAAGAAGGCGTTGAACCGGTCCGGATTGTAGAACCCCGGCGTCACCCGCCAGCCGGCGAACTGGTCGCGGCGATAGAGCCGGTGATCCGGCGAGTGCGAGCGCTCGGGCAGGTCGCCGATGAAGACCGCATCGCGCGCGACGCGCTTCATCTCGGCGATGGCGGCGTCCGCATAGGCCGCGTCCGGAAAATACTGGAACACGCTGAAGGCGAACACCTTGTCGAAGGATCGGTCCGCGAACGGCAGCTCGTTCGCCGGGCTCACCTGTGCCTTGCGGCCGGCGTGCAGTTCGAGGAACTTTTTCACCATCGCCGGCGAGTAGTCCACGCCCATGTAGTCGCCGGGGATGTTCTGCGCGAGCATCCCGGCGCCGCAGCCGACCTCGAGCACGCTGACGCCGGGGCCGAGGCCGAGGATCGCGGCGATCTGGCGCGCGACCGCCTCCGGGTCGATGGTCGTGTTTTCGAAGCCGTCGAGCGTGCGCAGGTCCGACGTCTCGGTGCGGCCCTTGCGCTCCCAGACTTCGAGCCAGTCCGTCATGCCGGCTTGCGCCTCCCCCAGCGGTCCCAGGCCACGCGCAGCAGGTGCCAGAGATTGTTCGCGGTCCAGTAGAGCACCATGCCGGCCGGGAAAGTGTACAGGAGCAACAGGAACAGGCCCGCCATCGCGTACAGCCGCAGCCGCTGGCCATGGCGCAGTGCGGGCGCGAGCGACGCGTCCTCCTGCCAGCGCGCCGCGAGCACCGTGAAGGCGGTCATCACGAAGGGCAGCAGGTTCAGGTGCGCGCCGAAGAACGGCAGCGCCAACGGCAGGCCGGCCACGTGGTCCGGCATGGCAAGGTCGTCGATCCAGAGGAAGCTCTCGCCGGACAGCCGGATGTTCTCGCCCAGCATGTCGAAGGCCGCGATGAAGACCGGGATCTGGATCATGAAACCGGCGAGGCTCTTGAACGTGTAGAAGTGGCTGACGCCGTGCTTCCGGTACACGGCGAGCGTGCGGTTGTGCGCTTCCTCACCCTTGTACTCGCGCCGGATGGACGCAAGCTCGGGTTCGAGCAGGCTCTTGGTACGGTTCACGTCCGCCTGCCAGCGCTCGGCGACCATGATGAGCGGCGCCATCAAGAGCTTCACCGTGAGCGAGAGCAGCAGGATCGCGAGCCAGGCGCGGCCGACGAGATCCTGCCAGCGCTCGAGGATCCACTGCAGGCCGAAGGACAGCCAGCGCAGCGGCTCCCACAGCACGGCGTAGAGCATCTCGGTGAGCGCGGGATCCACCGTGCGCAGCTCGTCCTTCGCGACCGGGCCGACGTAGAGCTCCAGCGTGAGTCCCGCGGACCCTGCAGGACGCAGCGTCGCGACCGGCGCATCAGGCTCGTCTTCGCGCGCATCGAGCGTCAGCGGCGCAGCGGAACGCGCCAGCAAGGTCCAGTAGCGGCCGCGCACGCCCATCCATTGGCCGGCCACGAGCGCGCGACCCGCGACCGGTTCGTCGCCGTCATCCGCCAGCGTCTCCTGCCCGGCCGCGGTGACGACCACCACGCGGGCATTACTGTAAATGCCGCCGAATCCCGGCAGCTCCTCGGGCACGAGTGCCGCGCCGCCCGCGATCTCGAGTGCGGCGCCCGGCGGCAAACGCAGCGTGGTCGTCAGCGCACGGCCATCCTGCGGCAGCTCGTAGCGATGCGGCGGCTGGCGGTGGCCGTCGGGGGAGATCACGGTCAGCACGGCGACATCCACCGGTGCTGCGGCGAGGGCCAGCGCGGCGAGCATCATCGGTAGAACCGCCGCATTTCGGTGATGGCCTGCTCGACGCGTGCGGCATCGAGCCGCGCGCCCTCCAGGTCGCGATAGTCGGGCCCGAGCACCTGCGCGATGCCGCCCGGCGTCGAGACGATGACGCGACCGGGCTCGACAATCGCAAAGGAGTGGTAGCTGCCCGCGATGATCCATTCCCACGACTCGCCGCGGAACAGGTTGCGGCCCATGCCGTAATCGGCCGGGTCGTTGCGGCAGCCGAGCACCTCCTCGAACAGCGTCGCCGGCAGGTCGAGGTGCGAGCTGCGGTGCGTGAACCTGCGCGGCTCGCGGCCCGGCCAGCGGATCATCAGCGGCGTGCGCAGCTGGTATTGCGCGTAATTGCTGGCGTGGCCGTAGTAGCCGAGCCCGAGGTCGTCGAACTCGAAGCCGTGGTCCCCCATCGCGAGCACGATCGTGCGCGAGGAAAGCCCTGCGGCGTCGAGCGCGGCCAGCACACGGTCGGCCTCCGCATCCACCAGCGCCAGGCCGCGGCGATACCGGTCCCAGCGCGCCTGCGCCTCCGGCTTCGAGGCATAGCGCGCATCCGGCAGCGGCTGGGTCCCGGCCGGGCTGACGTCGAAGTCGGAGTGGTCGAGCCACAGCAGAGCGAAGAAAGGCTTCGCGCCGTCCTGCTGCCTCAGCCAGGCGACCACCTCCTCGGTGATCTTGCGGTTCGACCCGACCCGGCCGAGTCCCGCGGCAGATTTCAGGTTCGCGACGCCGGCCACCACGGTGCGGTCCATCTGCGTCGGGCTGCCGAATCCCGGCGCGCTGGCCGCCATGACCTCGTAACCGAGCGCGCGGAACCGGTCGAGCAGCAACGGCGGCCGCTCGGCCACGTAGAAGGACTGGAAATAGGTGCTCGGCAGGCCGTAGAACATGCCGAACGCGGCCATGCGCGAGGAATTGCCGGCGCTCCAGTGATCTTCGAAGTACTGGCCCTGCGCGCGCAGCGCATCGAATGCCGGCGCGAGCGCGGCGTCGATCGCATCCGGCCGCAGGCCGTCCACGACGATCCAGAGCACGTTCGGCCTCTCCGGCGGCTGCACGCAATCGAGCGGCGCCAGCGGATAGCGCAGCTCGCCCTCGTCGACGCCTGCGCTGTGCCGCAGCAGGCTCGCCTGACGCACGCGCTCGGGATCGACCAGGCCCAGCTTCGCGAGCTGGCGCTTGGCGGTCTGCGGGTAATAGAGCGGGATCGTCGGCGTGAAGCGCGTGATCGCGGAGTAGCCGGTGGCATCCGCCCCGATGTGCAGCGCCTGGCTCGCAATCCAGCTCGCCGCGAGCGCCGCCGCCACCCAGCGCCCGCCGGCCGACGGGCGCGCGGCCAGCCAGCGCCACAGCATCCCCGCGAGCGTCGCCTCGAAGGCGATCGCGACCGCGAACACGAGCGCCGCCGCGATCCAGGTCACGGGCTCGAACAGCACCGCGATGAACATCGACAGGTGCATGCGCCGCTCGGCATAGACGTTGGTGTCGAGCACCAGCAGCGCCAGCGCCAGCGCAGCGGCGACCACCGCCACGGTCATGACGGTGCGACGCAGCGGCCCCGCCGCGATCAGCGGCCCGAGCAGCAGCGTGAATGCGAGCGCCAGCAGCAGCGTGAAGTTGCCGAGCATCGCGAACGGCGGATAGGCGATGCCGAGGAACGAGTCCGGCCAGTGGTATCCCGCCAGGTAGCGCAGGCCGATGACGAAGCAAAGCGCCGCATTCGCGGCCAGGAACCAGCCTGCCCAGCGCAGCAATGCGCGCCGCGTCACGGGCGCAGCTCCTTCGCGAGCGCGGCGATCGCCTCGGCGCCCGCGACGCCGCTGCGGCCTACGTTGAAGACGTGCTCCGCACGCAGCCGCGCAATGCCGGCGCGGAAGCGCGCCGGGTCGCGCACCAGTTCACGCACCAGCTGCGGCAGCCGCGCCAGCTCCGCGGGCGGCAGCAGCGCGCCCAGCTTGTCGCGCACCCAGGACTCGAACGGTTCCATGCCGAGCTCCCGCCAGGCGGCGTTGCGCGACTTCATCGGCAGGTCCAGGTAGATCACGGGCTTCTCGAGGCCGAGGCCGTAGTCGAGCCCGGCGCCCGACCACTCGGTGACCATCACGTGCGAATCCAGCAGCGAGTCCTTCTCCGCCATCTGCTCGACCAGCGCGAAGCGCGGATTGTGGCGGTGCTTCGCGACGATGCGGTCGATGACCCCGGGCGTCTGCCAGCGCGTCTGGAAGTGCGGGCGCAGCGTCAGCCGGAAGCCGGCATCGAGGATGGCGTCCGCGACCGCCATGCCGCAGGTGTTCAGGATGGTCTGCGGGCCCCAGGACGGCGCCAGCAGGACGTGGATGTCGGCATCGGTGCGCGCTGGTGGTGGGTCGCGCCGCGTCGCGATGAGGTCGTCGAGCCGGCCGTAACCGTGCGGCACCAGCCGCTTGGCCGGCAGTCCCTTCATCTGCTCGCGCCTGCGGATCTCGCGCTCCATGTGCGGCCCGCACATCAGGATCGTGTCGTAGTGGTCGTAGGAGTCCTCGCGGTCCGCCACGTGCGTGCTGACCAGCGTGTGCGTCATGAACACGTAGTGCACGGGATGCACCGAGCGCTTCAGCTCGAGGTTGCCGAGGTCGAGGATCTGCGTGACCACGAGGTCGGCCTCCAGGTGCTGGCAGAACCAGATGCGCCAGAATCCCCGGCCGATGCAGAACGGGCGGATGCGCGGGCTGCCGGCGCGGAACGACGGGTCATCGGGGTCGGCGCACACGTAGAGCACGCTCGCGCCCAGCGCGCCGGTCAAGTGATCGAGCACCGGCCGGAAGTGGTGCCAGTCCTGGCTGCTCTCGGCGAGGAAGACGATGCGCCGCCCGGCGCGCGGCAGCGCGCGGAAGGCCCGGTACGCCCGCCATTCGCGGAGGAAGCTCAATCCGGCCGTGACTGCGGCGCGCCGCCTTCCGTGGCCGCGGGCTTCCTCCGGAACAGCGACTTGAGCTTGTACCACCAGGTCTTGATCGCGAGCCCGATGGTCGCGAGCAGGCCGACGATGGCGGAGATGATCAGGCTGCCGGTGCTCGGGTCGAGGTAGGCCTGGGCGGTGGCCGGCAGCGCCAGCAGCAGGGCGAATGCGAGGACGCGCATGGGCAATGATATGCCGTCAGCGCCGGGACCGCGCAACCGCGCCGCCGGAGAGGCTCTTGACCTGCGGCCAGATGCGTTCCCGCACGCGCGCCAGGTGGGAGGGATCGTCGATCTCGCCCCAGACCAGGTCGCGCACCACCGGGCAGGCGATCGGCCGCTCGCGCCCGGCCGCCACCAGGCAGCCCGTTTCGTAGTCGAAATGCAGGGTGTTCCTGAAGGCGCGCTCGGCGATGACGCACATGAGCGCGTAGAGCGGCGCGGAGACGCGCGTGATGCCGACCAGCTCTCCCGCCGGGGGCCCGGACAGCTCGGCGCGGCGCTTGGACATGTCTACCAGCAGGCCGTCCTTCGTCTGCACCCAGATCTCGTCGCCGGCGCCGGTCGGCCCGGAGAGCAGGATGGCGTCCTCGGCCGGCCCCGACTGCAGCGTCGCGAGCGCGCGCGGTTCGTAGACGAGGTCGGACTCGAGCAGCAGGAATGGCCCCTGCACCAGCGTGCGCGCGCACCACAGCGAGTACATGCTCCCCGAATCCGCGAAGCGCTCGTTGTGCACGGTGCGCACCAGCCCGGCCCTGCGCGCGGCCAGCGCCTGGTAGTGGCCCGCCAGGTGCCCGGTGACGATGACGATGTCGCCGATCCCCGCCTGCCGCAGCGCGTCGATCGACTCCTCCACGATCGGCTTCTCGCCGAACTGGATGAAGCCCTTGGGCTTGTCCGCCACCTCTCCCGCAAGGCGCAGGCCGCGGCCGGCGGCGAGGATGACGGCAGTCGCGACCGTCATTGCGAAGACTCCGGCCGCAGTAGCCACGGTGTCAATGCTCGCGCGCATGCATCGCAGCCGGGGTCCATGCTCGCTCGCTCAAGCCGGCGACCGGATTCGCTCGCTCGCAGGACCCCGGCCGCGCGCAGCGCGCGGGCAATGGCGCGGCGGCTCATGCGGCGCGGCCCACGATGCGCGCGAGCGAGGCGCAGAGGCCGTCGAGCTGGGCGCGCGTGATGTCGCCCATGTGGGCGATGCGGAAGATCTCCGGCCCGAACCGGCCCTGGCCCGCGTAGATGACGTAGCCCTCGGCCTTGAGCGCATCGTGCAGGGCCGCATAGGTCCTGCCCTCGGGCAGGCGCCACGACCAGAGCACCGAGGAATATTCGGAAGGATCGAGCAGCGTGCGCGCGCCGGCCGCATGCAGCGCCTGTGCGACGCGCTCGGCGCGACCGCGGAAGAGCGCGAGCCGTGTCGGTGCGCCGCCCTGCTCCGCGTGCTCGGCCAGCGCCTCGGCGAGCGCGAAGGCGACCTGCACCGGCAGCGTGAAGGGCGAGTAGCCGTCGCCATGCTGGCCGGCGTGGGTGGGGCGCAGGTCGAGATAGACGCTGCCCACCGCTGCAGGCTTGCGCCGCCACAGCTCGTCGGAAGCGAGCACGAAGGACAGGCCGGGAACGCCGTGCAGGCACTTGTTCGCGGTGCCCGCCAGCGCGCCCAGGTTCCAGGCCCCGGCCTCGATCCGCTCCGCGCCGAAGCTGCTGACCGCATCGAGCAGCAGGGTCACGCCGCGCCGGCGGCAGGCGTCGCCGATCGCGTCGAGGTCGTTGAGGCGGCCGGTCGTGGTCTCGTGGTGCACCACGGCGAGGTGCGTGATGGCACGGTCCTTCGCCAGCGCGGCCTCGAGCGCCGCGACGTCCACCGGCGCGGTCCAGTCGTGCGGCAGCAGCCGGTGCGGCCGGCCGTGGGCCGCCAGCATCTTCGTGGCGCGCTCGCCGTAGACGCCGTTCGCCGCGACCAGCGTGGTCGAATCCGCCGGCGCGAAGGTCGCGAGCATGGCCTCCACCGCGCCGGTGCCCGAGGCGGCGATGGTTGCCGCCGTGAAGCCCGCGAGCGACGGGTACACGGCCGCCAGCCTGGCATTGATCTCCTGCATCAGCTTCGCGAACTCGGGCTCGCGGTGGCACCAGTCGCCGCGCGCAAGCGCCGCGCGCACGCGCGCGGACAGCGTCACCGGACCGGGGTTCAGCAGGATCATGCGGCGAGGAACGCGGCGAGGCGCGCGGCGACTTCGGGCGGCGTCACCGTCGGGCGCGGCAGCTTGTCAGGCACGCCCGGCAGGATCGGCACGTGGATGAAGCGCGGGCCCGGGACGCTGCGCGCCAGCTCCGCGGCGAGCGCGCCGGGGTCGCCCGCGGCCGCGACCGACGGGTATCCGCTGCCCGCCGCGATCGCGCAGAAATCCACGGCCGGCGCCGCGGTCGCCTGGCCGCCGGTCGACTCGTGCATGCCGTTGTCGAGCACGACGTGCACCAGGTTCCGCGGCCGCTCGCAGCCCACGGTCGCGAGCGCGCCGAGGCGCATGAGCGCGGCGCCGTCGCCGTCGATTGCGATCACGCGCCGGCGCGGCTGCGCGAGCGCAATGCCGAGCGCGAGGCTCACGGCGCAGCCCATCGAACCCACCATGTAGAACTGGTTGGGCGCATCGCCCTGCGCATACAGCTCGCGTCCGGTGTAGCCGGTGGTCGCGACCAGCACGTCGGTCGCGGTGGCGCCGCGCATCGCCGCGAGCATGTCGCGGCGGGTCGCGCTCGCCCGCGGCCTTGCGACCGGCGCGGCGTCGGCCGGCGGCGGCGCGGCCGGCGCCGTCCCGAGCTTGGCCTCCGCCACGCTGCCCTTTTTCATCACCAGCGCATAGGGGCGCTTCGCGTCCCGCATGTGCGCGCATGCGGCATCGAGCGCGGCGCCGATCGAGCCTGCCTCCGACGGGAACGGCGCCCAGGGAATCTCCATCAGTTCCAGCATGCGCGGCGTGACCTGTCCCATCAACGCGTGCTGCGGCTCGTCCGCGGCACCGCCCGGCTCGCCGCGCCAGGTCACGATCAGCAGCACCGGTATGCGGAAGGTGTGCGTCAGCGAGGTCAGCGGGCTTACCGCGTTGCCAAGGCCGGAGTTCTGGAACATTGCGACCGCAGGCCTGCCCGCGAGCGTGCTGCCCGCCGCGATCGCGACCGCATCGCCCTCGTTCGCGGCGCCGACGTAGCGCAGCCCGGGCGCGCCGATGACATGGTTGATGAAGGGCGTCAGGTAGGAACAGGGCACGCCCGTGTAGAGGCCGAAGCCGCGCTCACTGGCCGCGGTGACGAACGCGGCGGCCCCGATCATCCGAACTCGCTCGCCGCCAGCACGTCGTCCAGGCTGTCCACGTCCAGCCAGTGCCCCGTGGTGTAGATCACGCGGATCTTCGCGCCGCGCCGCATCAGCTCGGCCAGCACGGCCTGCATCTTGGCGTGGCGGTTCGCCGGGTCCGCCGCCAGCGCGCGCACGGCCTCGCGCAGCCGCGGCAGCTCCGCAGCCGAGACCCGCAGAAATCCCATCCACTCGCCGTGAATGCGGTCCTCCGGCAATTCCTCGCCCACCGTCTCGAGCCACACCTGCTGGTAGAAGTTGCGGCGCGAGTGCGGCTGGGTGCAGGCCACGTAGTCGGCGGCGCGGCCGCGATTCGCGGACTCGCGCCAGTCCGTGTCCACCGCGATCGCGAAGCCGTCGCCGGCCTCGTTGAGCGCATCCAGGATGTAGTGATTGAAGATCACGTCGCCATAGGACACGAACAGGTCCATCGAGTCATCGGGATCCGACTCGAGGCCCTTCGCGAGCGAGAACAGCTCGCCGCTGTCGGCGTACTGCGGGTTGTCGGCGTAGGCGAGGGACGGCAGGTCGATCGCCTCGGCGCGGTAGCCGCGCACCACGCCGATGCGCTTGATGCCTGCGGCGTTGTAGGCCGAGACGATGTGCGACAGCAGCGGCCGCCCGCGCACCTTCACCATGGTCTTCGGCTTCTGCTCGGTCAGCTCGCCGAGTTCGGTGCCGCGCGAGGCGGCCAGGATCAGCGCGCGGCAGCGCGCCTGCCGCTTGGGCAGGTAGCGCTCCTCCGCTTCCTGCAGCTCGGAGGCGCCCTGCAGCCGGAAGATCTCCTTGACCGGCGCAATGCGGTCCTCGACCGAGCGCAGGTTCTGTTCGCGCGCGATGGTCGCGGCCGTCTCCTGCATCGCGGTCACCGCCGCGCGCAGCATGTGGTTGGCCCAGATCGCGAGCGAGAATCCCGCCTCGCGGAACACCTCGGTCGGCGTCGAGTGGTACTTGGTCGGCACGATCACGACCGGCGAGCGGCTGCCCCACTCCTTCTTGAACGCGAGCACCTCGGTCGGGCGCGACAGCGCGCTGTGGATCAGGATCCCGTCGGAGCCCGCCGCGTGGTAGGCCTCGGCGCGCTTGAGCGCCTCGTCGAGGCCCCAGCCGGCGATGAAGGCCTCGATGCGCGTGATCAGGCAGAAGTCGTCGTCGCGCTGCGCGTCCTTGCCGGCCTTGATGCGGCTGCAGAACTCGTCGATGTCCGAGAGCTGCTGCTTGTCGCCGTCGATGAAGCTGTTGGTCTTCGGGAACAGCTTGTCCTCGATGCAGACGCCGGCGATGCCGCGGTCCTCGAGCTTGCGCACCAGGCGGCGCACATTGTTGAAGTTGCCGTAGCCGGTGTCGCCGTCGAGCAGGATCGGGATCGTGGTGGCGTCCGCCATGAACTCCAGCATCTCGAGGACCTGGGTCCAGCTCGCCTCGTTGTTGTCGCGCACGCCGTACTGGGCGGACAGGCACAGGCCGCCGGCCCACAGCGCCCGGAAGCCGGCTTCCTCGCCGATGCGGGCGCTGATGCCGTTGTGCGCCTCGAGCAGGAATTCGAGCTGCGGAGATTGCAGCAGCTGCCGGAATGCCGTGGTTTTCCGCCGGGTATTCACGGCGGCAAGTCTAGCGGACTGCTTAGATAAAGGGGACGCACCCCATTTATCTTCCTAAATGGGGTGCGTCCCCTTTATTTCGTGCGCCAGGCCTGCAGCCAGGCGGTGAACTCGTCCGGCGGCAGCGGCTGCGTGAACAGGAAACCCTGCGCGTGATCGCAGCCCATCGACACCAGTTCCTGGGCGACGGTCTCGTTCTCGACGCCCTCGGCGACCACCTCGAGGCCGAAGGCGTGGCCGAGCGCGATCACCTGCTCGACGATCTTGCGGTCGGCCTTGTCCGACTGCATGTTCATCACGAAGGAACGGTCGATCTTGAGCTCGTCAGCGGGCAGCTGCTTGAGGTAAGCCAGCGAGGAATAGCCGGTGCCAAAATCGTCGACCGAGACCCGCACGCCAAGTTCGCGCAGCGCCGTGAGCACCGCGTGGCTGCGTTCGCGGTCGGCCGTCAGCGCGTTCTCGGTGACTTCTACCGTAAGCCGCGAGGGATCCACCCGCCACTGGCCCGCGGCGTTGCGGATCACGTCCACCAGTTCCGGGTTGGCGGCGATGGAGGGCGTGACGTTGACCGCGACGCCGATCTGGCCGACCGATTTCGGCCACTCGGAGAGCTGGCGCAGCGCGCGGTGCACGGCAAAGCGGGTCAGCGGGTCGATCTGGCCGGTCATTTCGGCGAGGTCGATGAAGATCTCCGGCGGGACGTTGCCCGCATCCGGCCGGTTCCAGCGCATCAGCGCCTCGGCGCCGGTCACGCGCAGGTCCGGCAGCGAGAGCTTCGGCTGGTAGGCGAGCACGAGGTCGCCGTGCTCCAGCGCCGCGGCGAGCTGCGTCTCGAGATCCCAGCCCTCGGCCAGTTGTTCCGCCTCGCGCGGCGCGTAGGTGACCATCGGCTGCGAAGTCTTCCAGGCCTGCAGCAGCGCGGTCTCGGCGCACTGCATCAGCGCCTCGGGCGCGCGCGCATGCGCCGGGAACATGGCGATGCCGACCGAGAGCCGGATGCTCGCCTGTTCGCCGCCGGCCGCCAGCGGTTCGGCGCCGGTGCGCAGGATCTTGTCGGCGGCGAGCATCGCGTGGCCCTCGTTGCGCAGCGTCGAGAGCACGAACACGAATTTGCGCTCGCCGAGGCGCGCGAAGTAGTCGCCGGGTTTCGCCACCTGCGACAGGCGGTTGCGCAGCTCGTCGAGCATGCGCGCGGCGTTCGCCTGCCCCGCGCTCGCGCACAGGCGCTCCAGCTCGTGCACGTAGACCACCAGCACCGCGATGCCGAACAGCCGGCTGCCGCGCGCGGCGAGGCGGCTGCGGATCGCCTCCAGGCAGTCGGGGTAGCCGATGCTGCCGGCGGGCTGGGGCAAGGCACTGTTCATGACGTGGTACGGGGCAAGGCGAAGCAGTCCGGGGCGGGTTTCCGGTACCGTGAACAGTGACAAAGCGCACGCCCCGGAGCCGTGACGGGGGGCGCAAAAATATGACAAGCGGCCGCCCCGTGCCGTCTTTCGAGCCAATCCGGGGCAGTCAATCGTCCAAGCAGGCATGAACCGCGCCCCCGCCCTCCTCCTGCTGCTGGCCGCGGGCGCCGCCGAGGCCGCGTCCGAGGACCTGCTGCTGGCCGAGCTGGCCGCGGAGTTCCGCGAGCCGCAATCGCGCTGCGAGTCGGTCGCCGCGCGCTTTGCGCAGATCCCGCTGGAACTATCGCTGTACCGAGAGGAACTGGCGACGCTCGTGGTCAGCGTGGACGGCGTCACCGTCGGCGAGACTGCCAATGGCTCGTTGTTGCGCGCCGACTTCGAGTCGCGGCTATGGGGTCCCGCCACCGCGACCGTCAGTTTCGACGCACGCCTGGTCCCGCGCGACCGCCTGCGCCCCGGCCGGCTGGTCGAGATCCGGTTCCGCGACCGCGCCGGGCGGACGCACCCGCTGACCTGCGGCCATGCGGCGCTGGTGCGCGAGGACGCGACCGCGCAGCGCATCGACCTGGTGGCGATGACGCCGAGCATCGGCGGCGAGCAGCTGGCGAACGCCGACTACGCCAACATGAAATGCACCGACGTGATGCAGCGCGTCGCCCAGTCGGCCGGCCTCGGCTTCGAGGCGTCCGCGCCCTCGCCGGAATCCGTGCTGCCGCTGGTCCAGCGACGGCAGGAGGCGGACTGGCCATTCCTGCGGCGCCTTGGCCGGCAATGCGCGCTGGACGTTGCCCTGAAATCCGGCGGGCTGCTCCGGGTCACCGCGCGCGCGGTGCCCATGCCCGCGGCCGCGCAGACGCGCAGCTGGAGCAACATGACCTGGGTCGAAGTCGCAAAGCAGATCGCAGCGTCCATGGGCCGCGCCACCGAGGCGCAGCTGACGGCGAGTTACGCGGCACAGTCATTCACGCAGGCGCAGTCCGACGACGACTTCCTCGCGCGCATCGGTGCGGAGGTGCGTGCATCGGCCTGGTACGTGCCGGGCAAGCTGCGGCTTGCGGAGGACGGCGCCTGGCTCGCCAACCCGGCCGCGCGCTACGTCGCGGACGCGCAGGTGACACCGGTCGACTTCGCCAAGGCCGTCGCCGCGCGCCAGCAACTCGCGCTTCACGTCGCCGTCACCTCGACCGCCAACGTCGTCGTGCGCCAGCGCGGCATCACCGATGCCGAGGCCTTGCTGCGCGTGCTCGGCGAGAACCGCCTGCGGCTGGTGACGAAAGACGGCGCGCTGGTGGTGGCCGCATCCGTTGCGCCCGGCGAGGTGACCGACCTGCTGCTGCAGCGGGTGACCGTCACGGGTTCCGGCACCGAGGCCCGATCGTTCACGCGCGCCTACGCCGACGTGCGCACACAGCTGCTCGACCCCGAGCGCGTGCCGGGCGTGCAGGTGACGCTCGGCCTCGGCCGTTCCCTGCCGCTGGCGAAGCCGGCCTCGCTGCCGCTCGCCGACCTCGGACTGGTCGCGCGCGAGTTCGAGGCGACGCTCGCGCGGCTCGGGGTGTCCGGCACGGGCGCCGAGGCGCGGTTCCTGCAGAGAAGCGCCCGCGCCTACCGGCCGACGCTGCTGCATCTCTACCGGTTGCGCCCCGACGGCATGACTGCGCTGCAGGCGATCGGCCGCTGAGGCGCGCGCCGGAAAAGAAAAGGGCCGGCCCACCCGGACCGGCCCTCATTTCAGCCTCTCAGATCAGCGCGAGCCGCGGATGACGACGCGCCGGTTGTTGGCGCGGCCTGCGGAGGTGGCATTGGTGTCCACCGGCTCGGCCTCGCCCTTGCCGGTCGCGGTCAGGATCGAAGCCGGCAATCCGCCTTCGATCAGGTAACCGCGCACCGAGCCCGAGCGGCGGTTCGACAGGTCGAGGTTGTAGGCATCCTCGCCCGTGCTGTCGGTGTGGCCCTCGACCTCGATGCGGAAGGTCGCCGCGATGTCCGCCGGCAGGCCCTTGATGTCCGCGATCACCGTGTCGAGCTGCGAGCGCGCCGCGGCGGTCAGGTCCGCCGAGTTCACGTCGAACAGGACGCCGCGCAGCGTGATCTCGCGGAAGCAGCCGTCCTGGTCCACCTGGGTGCCGCGTGGCGTGTTCGGGCAGCGGTCCTTGCCGTCCACCACGCCGTCGCCGTCACTGTCCACCGGCGCCGGGGGCGGCGGCGGGGGCGGCGGCAACGGGGCCGGAGGAGGCGGAGGCGGCGGCGGCGCGGCCTGCACCGGCGGCGGCGGCGGCGCTGGCTCCGCGCCGCCGAAGTCCTTGCGGAAGGTCAGGCCAAGGGTGCGCGGCTGGTTGACCAGGTAGCCGACGCGCGCGACGCGGCCGCGCTCCTGGTCGAGGCCGAGCAGCGCGTTCTCATCGCCGACGTTGTTGATGTAGAACGCGGCTTCCCAGTCGTCGCCGCGCACGCCGAAGCGGATGTTGCCGATGTCGTAAGCCGGCAGCAGCGGATCGAACGTGAACGAGGAGATCGTCGGTGCGCCGAACGGCCGGATGCCGAACGTGCCAAAGCCGACTGCCTGGTCGCCGATCTGGGTGTAGCGGCTGCCGACGTGCTGGTAGCTGCCCGTGAGGAAGCCCTCGAGACTCTCCGTGAAAGGCCAGGTGTAGGTCGCATTGGCCGACATCTGGAATTCCGGCACCGATGGCAGGCGGTTGCCTTCGGCGATGCCGGACACGATGGTGGTCACGCCGCCATTCGTGGAGGTGACGCTGGTATCGATCTCGGAATTCGTGTAACTCGCCGAGATTCCGAAATCGAAGCGGTCGGTGGGCTGCGCCGACAGTTCCATCTCGACGCCGGTCGAGTGCGCACCCGGCACGTTGACCACGATGCGCGACGAGCAGGTGCCCGCGACCACCGGCATCTGCAGGTCGTCGATCTCGGAGTGGAACACGGCCACGTTGAACTGGCCGCGGCCGTCCGCGAAGCCGACCTTGGCACCCACCTCGTAGTTCCAGAGCGTCTCGCTGTCGAAGCTCTCGCGACCGCCGAAGGTGATCAGGTCCTCCGGCGAGCACAGCGGCACGTTCAGCGGATCGTTGATGCCGCCGAGGCGGAAGCCCTGCGCCGCCTGCGCATTCAGCTGCACGTTGTCGCTCACGTCATACGAGAACAGCACGCGCGGCAGGAAGCCGTCGTCACTGGCCGAACCCGGGCCCGCGCTCGGATCGGAGAACACGCCGCCGAAGGTCAGCACGCGATCCTCGTCGAAGTCGTAGTAACGGCCGCCGGCGGTCATCGCCAGCCTGTCGGTCAGGTCGAAGGTGCCTTCCGCGAAGAACGCCATCTGCTTGAAGTCATACGGGATGTTCGAATAGAACGGCATGTCCGCTTCCGGCGCGCCAAGATTGGTGCTGTTGAGGCAGGTCTGGTTGGCCGGCGGGCAGGCCCACGGCGCGAAGATGCGCTGCATGATCGCGTCGTAGCCCGGCGTCGGCAGGCGCTGGCCGTAGATTCGCTCGATGTCGCTGTAGAAGCCGCCGACGACCCACTGGAAGCGGCCGTCGGTATCCGATGCCAGCCGGATTTCCTGCGTCAGCACCTCGACCGTGGTGGCGTCATGCAGTGGCGAGCTGGTGCGGATCTCCGCCGAGGTCGCCGGCAAGGTATTAGGCGGGCCGCAACCGGGCAGGAGGCAGCGGTTACCCAGGTCGAAAGTGACGCTGCCGGTCAGCTGCGTGGCGTCGCGGATCACGAGGATGTCGCGGTCCGTGTAGGACGTGACCGACGTCAGCACCACGCCGCCCAGGTCGAACTCGAGGTTGAGGTCCGCCAGCAGGAAGTCGTCAGTGAACTTCTCCTGCAGCTGCGTGTACTGCTGTCGCTCCCCGATCGTGATGCGCGGCTCGGTCGTGGTGTACGGGTTCGCCAGGATGTTCCAGATGTCCTGGCGGTTATAGCCGTCCATGTCGATCTCTTGATAGATCACGCGCGGCGTTATCGTGATGTTCTCGCTCGGCTGGAAACGCAGTGCGATGCGGGCGCCCTGACGATTGCCGCCGTTGACGTCGGAATCGACGGACCCGCCCGGACGGATTGCGTCGATGAAACCCGGGATCTCGTTGTAGTAGCCGACGATGCGCAGCGCGGCGCTGTCGCTCATGGCCATGTTGATCATTCCGCGCACGCTGCCGCCGACGTCACCGCCGTCGATCGCGCTGGCGCCCGCTTCGACGCTGCCGTAGTCGGCGCTGGTATCGGGCTGGTTGCTGATATAGCGGACGGTGCCGGCGAGGGAGCCGGAGCCGAACAGCGTGCCCTGCGGGCCGCGCAGCACTTCGACGCGGTTCAGGTCGTAGAGATCGAGGTCCGGCGTGAACAGCGACAGCGAGATCACGGACTCGTCCATGTACACGCCGACCTGTTCCTTCACGCCCGGCAGGTCGCGGTCGGTCTTGCCGGCGGAGATGCCGCGCATACCGACCTGGCTCTGGCCGGGGCCCAGGTTCTGCACCGAGAAGCCGGCAACGTTGCGGGACACATCCTCGATGTTGGTGGCACCGCTGTCCTCGAGGTCTTCGCCCGAGCGCGCGCTCACCGAGAACGGCACGTCCTGGATCGACTCGGCGCGCTTGCGCGCCGTCACCTGCACTTCGCCCAGCACCGTCTGTGCCTGTGCGCCATTCGCAATCGCGAGCGCCACCGCGGCTGCCACGAGTGATGCCGGACGCGGCTGGAGTAGCTTGTTCATGGTCCTGCCCCTGGTTGAGCCCGTTCCCGCGGGCGTGTTGTACGCAGGAGTTTCTCCGCAAAGGGAATTTCCCGCAAGTGCGGGCGTCCGTTGCGCCGGAGCGACGGCAGGCGTCCCGGTCCAGGGAGGGGTGTGGGCCCGCTGGGATTCGAACCCAGGACCAAGGGATTCGCGTGATCCCGCCGTTTCCGGCGGGCGCGGACTATCTCTTCACCCGCGGCCGCTCCGGCCGTTGGGGTGCGGGACGCTCTTGCCTGTCATCAAGGGCACTGGAGCCCCCAGGTAGTCTCTGCACCGTCCGGCGGTGCACCGCCGGCTTGGCTCAGGATCGCCATCAGCCGCCCATGCGCTGGAAGGTTTCCCTGAATTCGTCCCGTCCACCCGTGCCCTTCCGGGCACGGGGCACCTTTTCCGAAAGATGAGTCCCCTGCTCTCACCGCTGAGCTACAGGCCCGGCGCGAGTCTAGCAATTCTGGGAAAATGGCCACCCTGAAACGGACGGCACCCCTCGTCCCTGCCACAGGAGCTTGCAAGATGACGGAAGACAGGATCTCCAGGCGCCGGCTGCTGACGGGGGCCCTCGCCGGCCTCGCCGCGGTGCCCGCGGCCACGCTGATCGCGCGCGACGCGCGTGCCGCCACAGAAGTATCCGAGACGGAAGAGGCGGCGAAATCGGTCGGCTACGTGACCGACGCCAAGCGCGTGAACGCGGCGACCAACCCGACCTACAAGCCCGGGCAGACCTGCGCAAACTGCTTCCAGTACACCGGCGCGGCCGGTTCGGCGGTCGGGCCTTGCCGGATCTTCCCGAACAAGACCGTCAAGGCGGCCGGCTGGTGCAAGGTCTGGGTCCCCCAGCAGAGCTGATCGCCATTCAGTCGGGGTTCAGCGCCGCGTCGCGACACTGGCGCCGTCGGTGCTGGCCGCCGCCGGCCATCGAACGGGCCCGGCAGACTGGGGTGCCTCGGGCCCGGGCGAACTGACGGCGGCCTCACCGGCTTCCAGATCGTCCCGCGGAAAAAGAAACCCCGCCTTTCGGCGGGGTCAGGTCCCTCTTGGTTCGTCGTCGGGCCGGTGGTCCGGCTTGTTGTTCGAATCCACCAGGTCTGCCATCAGGCTTCGCCCGGCGACTTCACTCCCCCCTGGGTGGCCATGCCCACCCTTACCTTCCCCTCACCTGTGCCGCCCGAGAGCGGCAGGTTCGTGTTGGGGTGCCGCGTCCGCCTTCCCTGGTGCGGTCGTGGTGTCGCTCCGGTTGCGCCCGGCGCCCAGCATCCCCCGTCTGGCGCCAAAAGAGACAACTTGCGTGCCAATCTGCGCCTGCTCTTTTACTATCAATGACTTGAGAATGGGGAAACGTCCCCATTTTCCGTCGTTATGTTGAAAGCGTAAGAAAACCCGACAGCACGAGGCACCGTTGCGCGATCCCAGATTCCCTGACCGCCAGACCGAGGCGCCGCAGCGCGACTCCGGGGAGAGGCTCGAGAAGGTGCTGGCCGACGCCGGCGTCGCCTCGCGCCGCGACTGCGAGTTCGCGATCCGCGCCGGCCGCGTGCGCGTGAACAGCCGCACGGTGCATGCGCTGCCCTGCCTCGTGGATCCGTTGCACGACCTGATCGAGTACGACGGCGCGGTGGTGGACGCCGCGCGGCGCGCGCCCGGCCGCCAGCGCGGGCGCCTGTACCTGATGCTCAACAAGCCGCGCGGCGTGATCTCGACCGCGCGCGATCCCGGCGGGCGGCCGAACGTGGTCGCGATGGTCGCGCCGGCGGTGCCGCCGGGAGAGCGCGTGTTTCCGGTCGGGCGGCTCGACGCGGATTCCACAGGCCTCGTGCTGCTCACGAACGACGGCGAACTCGCGCACCGGCTCGCGCACCCCAGTCACGGCGCCGCCAAGGAGTACCTGGTCGCGGTGCAGGGCGCGCTGCCGCCGGAGTCGCTCGGGCGACTGTCGCGCGGCATGTTCCTCGCCGACCGGGGTTCGCCGCAAGGCGGCGCGAAGCGCGCGAGGCTCGAGCGGCTGCGCGTGCTGCGGCACACCAGGGACCGCCGGCGCGGCGACCTCTCGCTGGTGTCGGTCACGCTGCACGAAGGCCAGAACCGCGAAATCCGCCGCCTGTTCGCGCGCGTGGGCGCGAAGGTGAAGAGCCTCGAGCGCGTCGCGATCGGGCCGCTCAAGCTCGGCCGGCTGCGCAGCGGGCATTTCCGCGCGCTGCGCGCGGACGAGGTACTGGCGCTCAGGCGCTGCGTGCGCCTCGGCTGAGCGCCCGGCGGACGGTACACTGCGGCCATGAGCGACGCGAACCGGCGCATCGCGGGCTGGCTGCTTGCCGTCATCGCGTTCCTGATCGCGTACGGCTCGTTGTATCCGTTCAGCTTCGCCGGCGCGGGCGGCGCGGGCCCGGCGGAGCTGCTCGGCCGGCTTTCCTTCGCGCGCACCACGCAGAGCGACATCGCCGCGAACGTGCTGCTGTACCTGCCGCTGGGCGCCTCTCTCGCCTGGCTGCTCGCCACCCGCCTGGGCGGGCTGCTCGCGACGGCGACAGCGACGCTCGCGGCGGCTGCATTCTCCTTTGCGGTCGAGTTCGCACAACTCTACGAGACGCGCCGCGTCGCCAGCCTCGGCGACGTCGTCTACAACACGATCGGCGCCTTTGCGGGCGCCTGGATCGCGCTCGCAATCGCGGCGACGCACCGGCGCCTGCACGCCTCGCCGCTCGCCGGACTGCTGCGCCACCCGGTCGCGACTGCGCTCGTGCTGTCCTGGGTGGGGTACCGGCTGGCGCCGTTCGCGCCGGTGCTCGACCCGGGCAAGTGGGCCGGCGCCTTCGCCCCGGTCGCCGAGGGCGGCTGGTGGAACGCCGGGCGCATCGTGCCGCATGCGCTCGCCTGGCTGGTGATCGCGCAGTTCTGCGGGCGCATCGCCCATGCGCGGCCGCTCGCGCTCGCGGCCGCCGCGATGGCGGCGGTACTCGCGGGGCGCGTCCTGTTCGCGGGCCTGGCACTGGATCCCGCCGAGATCGCGGGGATGGCGGCGGCGCTGGCGCTCGCAGTCCCGCTCGCGCGGCTGCCGGGGGAACGAGTGGCATCGCTGCTGGCCGCGGCGCTGGTCGTGGTGATCGCGATCAAGGGCCTCGCCCCCTTCGATTTCCAGCTCGCGCAGGACCGGTTCGCGCTGCTGCCATTTGCGGAAAGCCTGACGCAGTACCGGGCGGCAAGCCTCACCGACATGTTCCTGCGCTGCTTCACCAACGGCGCGCTGGTGTGGCTGCTGGTGCGCGGCGGGCTGCCGCTACTGCCCGCGACCGCGACCGGGGCAGGCCTCGTGTTTGCCATCGAGCTGCTGCAGACCTGGCTGCCCGGGCATACGGCCGAGATCACCGATCCGCTGCTCGCGATCGCGGCAGGCGGCCTGATCGCGGTGTTCGAGCGCGAAGGCGGCATCCGGTGAGTGGCGGCGCGACGCGCAGCGGGAACACCCCCGGCGCCGCATGGTCTATGGTGCTGCCATGACACCGCTGGTCGCAACGCTGCTGCTCTGGACCGCCGCCGAGTCGCCCGCCCAGGAGCCGCAGGCACCGCCTCCCGCGAGCGCGCCCGGGGACGCCGCGCCACCGGCCGCCGCAGCCGCTCCGCCGCTGTCGAGGATCGAGGCCTACGAGCAGTTCCGCGCGCTGTACGACACCGGGCGCTTCGAAGAGGCGCTGCCGCTCGCGCGCAAGGTCGTCGAACTCTCGGAACGGGACGCCGACAGCGATCACGAGCTGCCGATTGCCTACAACAACCTGGGCGCGACGCAGCTGCGCCTGGCCGACTACGCGGCGGCGGAAGCGAGCTACCGCAAGTCGCTCGAACTGCTCGAGGCGACGCAGGGAATCTCCTCGCGCCGCCTGATCGTGCCGCTGGCCGGCCTCGGCGCCACGTTTGCAGCGCGCGACCAGCACGACCTGGCGGTGGGATTCCTGGTGCGCGCGCTCGCCGTCAGCCGGCGCGCGGACGGGCTGTTCAACCTCGCGCAGCTGCCGCTGATCGAGCAGGCCGCCGACAGCCTCTACGCCCTGACGGACTACGCCGGCGCCGAGCGCGAGCGGAACTACGCGCTCAGGATCGCGGAACAGAACTTCGGCTACGGCGACCCGCGCACGCTCCCGGCGCTGAACAGCCTGGCGAGGTTCTACGAGGGCCTGCACGACTATGCCTCCGCGCGCACGATGTACATGCGCATCCGCGACGTCACGAACAAGGAGAGCGGCGGCTTCAGCCCGGATGCGATCCGGGCGCTGCTCGGCATCGCGCGCACGCACCGGCTCCAGTACATGGTCGACCCGGCGACGCTCTCGTCGCAACTGCCGGAGCGCGACAACCTCATCACCGATCCCATGGACAGCATGTACAAGGAGCCGCGCGTGCTGATGCCGATCACGGAGCGCAACGGGCTGCGCGCGGCCAGGACCGCGCTCGAGATGCTGCGCGCGGCATCCGACCCGCCGCCGCAGCTCATGATCGATGCGCTCACCGAGCTCGGCGACTGGTACCAGACGACCTCGCGCCCGAACCTCGCCTATCCCTGCTACGAGGAGGCGCTCGCCGTGGTCGCGGCCCGGCCGGACCAGGCGCTGGTGAACCCGCAGGCCGCGCCGCGCCTGATCTTCTACCGCCCGCCGCTCGCGGCTACGCGCGGGCTCCACTCGGCTGCCGGCGAGTACCGCGTCCGCAGGACGGTATTCCAGTTCACGGTCGCGACCACCGGCGTTCCGGAGAACATCGAGGTGGTCGAGACGGACATGAGCGAGGGACAGCTGGTGCAGTCGCGGCGCGCGCTGGGCCGCGCAATCTACGCGCCGCGCTTCGAGGACGGCAAGCCGGCCGCCAGCGAGGGCGTGCGGTTCACCAGCGAGTGGAGCGAACTGGTCCAGTCCGAGGATGCCGCGGCAGTGCCGCCGGCGGACGGGAGAGGCTAGGCAGGCGGCTCCGCCGGCGGCGGTTGCTCCACGGGCGGCTCGACCGGTGCCCCTGCGGGTGTCGCCGCGGGCGCGGCCACGGGCGCTTCCGCGGCCGGGGCCGCGGGCGCCCCGGGCGGCGCGCCGTGATTGCGCAACAGCAGGCGCACCGCGTCCTGGTCCGGCAGTTCCACGGCGACCTTGGCGCCGGCGTCGCGCATCGCGCGCTGCGTCGCCATCTCCAGCGGCTCCCGGTTCGCGAGCGTGCGCGCGGCCTCCCGGCCATAGCCCGTGTAGGTGAAGGCGTCCACCCGCGCGCCGCCGCCGTCGTAGACCGTCAGCAGGTAGCGGATCGTGACGATGAAGGCTTCGCCCGCCACATCCTTTGGCGTCAGGAACGAGAATTCCTCGAAGCGCGGCTCCAGCACCAGTACGAGCGGCGGCTTCACTTCGGCCGCCCGGGTCGGGTCGTCCAGCGGCACCACTTCGGTGAACATCGCCTTCAGCAGCCAGTCGAGGTTGGTGACGTGTGCGGGGCCCAGCATCACTTCGTAGTCGATCTTGCCGCGCGTCTCCTTGTGCACGTACTCGCGGAACTCCTTGGAGTAGTGCACGCCGACGCGCACCGGCTGCTTTTCGACGAGGGGCGGCGGCAACTGCGCCTGCGTGGTGAGCCGCTGCGAACCGCACGCGGACACGACCGCAAGCGCGGCGACGGCGGCCAGCAGGCGGGACATGGTCGGACTCATCGTCTGTTCCGTGGCGGGGTCACGAATTCATCCTCCGGCAGGCCGACGAACACGCCGCCGTTCCTGGCGCACAGTATGCGCATCAGCGTGGCGTAACGCATGCTCGTGTGCTGCGGGTACTGGAGCGAGAACGGGAAGCCGAGCGCGTGGATGCGGACCAGGCGTTCGCCGGTCTCGCCCGAGCGGTTGATGCGGTCCACCGTGTCCACCACGTCCTGGATGGACGGGCCGGTGAATTCGTCGCCGAAGATGTACAGGCTGATCGGGTGCTCGCGCGTCCAGAACGTGCGCACTGCCGCAATGATGCCTTCGGACGGGCTGGAGTTGGAGAACGCCTGCCAGTTGCGGAAGCGGTCGAGGATCGCCCGGCGGCGCGCGGGGGTGTCCGGGATCCACTTGCCGCGATACTCCGTGAACATGTAGCCGCCCTCGTCGTCCATGACCTGGATGCCCTTGAGCTTCGGGTAGATGTTCAGCACCTCTTCGAGCTTGCGCTCGGCGCGGCGCCAGTTCTGCGACTGCATCGAGCCCGAGGTGTCGACGATGAAGACGACGTATTCGCTGTCGATCGGCAGCCCCGCGATCGGCTGCTTGTACACCTCGCGATACCCGGGTCCCTTGAGCTCGCGCGTCTCGTCGATCATGGCGCGCCGCGCGGTGAGCAGCGTCTCGTTCAGCTTCCTGAGCGCCTCCTCCTCGTCGGTGCTCGCCTTGTGGCGGCCCTCGATCGACGAGAGGTCGCCGCGCAGGCGCGCGAGGCGCTTCTGCTCCTCGGAGAGCTGCTCGATGCGCGCGCGCAGCTCGCGCTCCAGCACCAGCGCCATGCCGCGGATGTCGAACACCTCCCGCTGCATCTTCACGATCTGGGCGTCGAGGTCCTGCTTCGCCACCTCGAGCTGGATCGGCTCGCCGAACTCGTTCAGCACCAGCAGCAGGATGATGGCGCCGAAGCCGCAGCAGATGCAGTCGAGGAACGACAGGCTGAAGGTCTCGGTGTCGCGCCGCGTGCGCCGCTTCATGACGGCCAGTCCTTCGCCGGGCTCAGGAAGCCGCCACCGGTCGCGCGCGCCAGGCGCCAGAAGTAGATCGGCGCCGAGGGATCGCCTTCCATCGGCAGCAGCACCACGTTCACCGGCGGCGGCGAGGACGGCAGCGACCTCACCGCGCTCTGCATCAGGTCCTCGCGCTGCTCCGGCGTCACCAGCGTGCGCGTGAGCGGCGGCTTCTCGCCCTGGGTCGGCAGGCCGTCGGTGATCAGGATCACGTTGTCCGGCGCGGGCGACATCTGCTTGATCACGGCGAAGGCGTTGTGCAGGCTGGTGCCGCCGGTAGGCGCGGTGTTGCGCAGCCCCGCGAGCGCGAGCTCCACCTGGCCGGCGTCGCTCGCGTTGAGCCAGCGCCCGGCGCTGCCCTCGATCAGCGGACGGGACGACGTGTCGAATGCGTAGATCTGGAACTGCGCAGTCTTCGGCAGCCGCGACGTCGCCCAGTACACGACGTTGAGCGCCTGCTGCCACTTGGTCGAGGCGATGCGCCGTTCCGGCGGCATGTTGCGCAGCCGGATGACGTTCACGACCGTCTCGTCCAGCATGCTGGCGGAGGCGTCCACCAGCACCAGCACGCGCTGGCCGGTGACGCGCAGCGTGACGAACTGCTGCTTGTCGAGCACGGTCGCCGTGCCCTCGCCCGTTTCCTTCGGCGGGGCCCGCTCCTTCAGGCGACGGACGCTCTCCTCCAGCTGCTTGAGGTCGGCTTTCAGGCGCTCGAGGCTCTCGCGGCGTGCCAGCGTGTCGTGCTCGTAGCGCGCGAGCTCCTCCTGCGTGATACGCAGCTTCTCGAGCATCTCGCGCGACAGGCCGGCGGCCCGTACCGTGCGGTCCTCGGTTGCCTCGAGCGCGTTCCTGAGTTCCGCGAGGTGCTTGTAGCCGTCCAGCACCTCCTGCTCGAGCTTGCGCGCCTCGGCGTTGAGGTCGGCGCTCTCCTTGATGCGGTAGAGGCCGGCCTGCGCGCTGATGATGGTATAGAACAGCACGACCGCGCCGAAGCCGCAGGAGATCACGTCCAGGAAGGACATGCTGAAGGTCACCGTCTGCCTGCGCGCCATGGCCGCCTCAGCCCACCGCCACCAGCTCGAGCACCACCCCGGGCGTGCCGACGCGCAGCCGGTCGCCGGCGGCGAGCACCGCCTCGCCGTCCACGCGCTCGCCGTTGACCCAGGTGCCGTAGCGGCTGGTGTCGCGCAGCAGCACGTCGCCGCCGTCGCGCCGCAGCGAACAATGTTCGCGCGAAATGCCGGGGCCCGGCGGCAGGGGAATGCGCCGTGCGCCCGTGCCGCCCGCACCGATCACCAGCGGCTGCGCCGCGATCGCATGCGCGCGCCCGTCCAGGATCAAGTGCGTCGGCGCCTCGGACCCGGCGCGGCGTCGCGCCACTGCGGTCGCCGGCCGCGCGCGCGGCAGCGCGACGACCAGCGCGGGCGGCTCCGCCGGGCCGAGGTCCGCGGCGCGGGCGGCGGCGGCCGCGGCCGGCGCGGTCTCGGCCAGCTCGACCAGCTCCAGTCCGGGCTGCGCGGCGAGGCGCGCGCCGATCGCGGGCAAGAGCGCGGTGCGCGAGGACATGGCGAGCGTCGCCGGCTCGCCGGCGCGATGCGCGGCGTGCACCAGCTCCGCGAGTTGCGCGTACCAGGCCTCGGCCGCAAGCGTGAACATCTCGCGCCGCACGGTCGCGACGAACGTGCCGGCATCGGTCTCGATGGCCGCGTCCACCGACTCGGCGGAGGCGAGCGCCGCCAGCCAGCCCGGCAGGCGCTCGTGGAGCTGTTGCTCGGTAGCGGCCTGGTGCAGCGGATCGAAGCGCGTGCGCCGCACCATCGCCTCGGCCACGAGCTGCGCCCACGCCGAATGGATCGCCTTGAGGCCGGCGCGCGGCGCGACGTCCACGCGCTGCCGGCGCAGCACGGTCGCGCCCGACAGCTCCGTCAGCACCGCCTGGTGCAGCTGCACGTCGAGGTGCAGCACCGTCTCGCGCGCGGCGAAGCCGGCGCAGGCGGCCACCGCGGCGTCCACGATGCCCGCGACCGGGATGCCGGCGCGGCGCGCGATGCCGAGCAGCAGCCCCGCCTGGTGCAGGCGCATCGATCCCGGCAGCGCGAACGCCGCCGTGTCGCCCGGCTGCGAGACCTTGCGCCAGAGCGAGGAAAGGTGGGCGTACGCCAGCCCGGCATGCGACACGGGAGCGGCGGCGCCCTGCGCCCAGGACTCCGCCGAGAGGTCGAGCCAGAACCGGTCGGCCGCGAGCACGGGCTTGAGGCGCGCCTGCGCGGCCGCGGCATCGCCCGTCACGACGCCGCCGGCCTCGAGCAGCGCGATGCCCGGGCTCGCGGCGACGCGCGCGCCGTCCCGCACCGCGACCACGGCCGCATCCACCAGTTCGATGCCGATGACCGCCATCGTCAGCGCACCTGCAGGTTGCGCAGCAGCCTGTTGTCGAGCCAGGTTTCCGTGTCCAGCACCAGCCGCTCCTGCGCGAGCTGCAGGTAATGGAGCAGGAACATCAAGAGCAGCGACAGCAGCAGCGCGACCAGCGTCGAGTTGAAGGCCACGCCCAGGCCCTCGGTGACGCCGGAAATGTCGCCGGTCACCGCCTTGTGCGCCTCGGCAAGTGCGTTGCCGATGCCGCGCACGGTGCCGATGAACCCGATCGCCGGGATCGCCCAGGCGATGTAGCGGATCATCGACAGCTCCGAGTCGAGCCGCTCCGCCTCCGCCGCGCAGATGGCGTGGCCCGCTTCCGATACGTCCTGGACGTTGCGCGTCGCGCCGAAACGCGCGAGCGCGGCCTTGGCCGCGCGCACGACCAGCGACTGCTGCTGCGCGGCGGGCAGCGCCTCCAGCTGGCGCACGTACTCGCGCGTGTCTTCCGGCAGGATGCGCATGCCCTCGGGCACGCGCACCGGCTCGCGCTCGAGCTCGTCCTGCTCCTCGCGCGCGGCGCGGTACTTGTAGCCGATCATCGACAGCGCCCAGATCATGAGAACCACGCAGCTCTCCTGCTCCCAGTCCTTCATGATCACGAACAGCGACCGCTCGGGAACGTAGTTCGGATCCTTGCGCATCTGCTCGGACTGGACGGTGATCACGGCCTGCGCGTTCGGCCGCACCCAGAACGACCAGATCGTCTGGACGACGACGATGGCCGCCAGCAGCGTGCCGAGGCTGAACAGCAGTTCCTTCGGATAGCGGGTCTTCATGGTTTCCTCAGATGTCGATCGGGTACGAGACCGGGAAGTCCGCGCGCACTTTCTCGGTCGGCGTGAATCTCTGGGGCGGCGGCCCGGCGTCCGCGGCCTCGGGCGGCAGCGGTGGCAGTTCCTCCTCGACCTCCGGTTCCGCGGCGGTCGCGGGCTGCTCTGCGGTCGCGCCGGCGTCCGGCGCCGGCGCCGGCGCCGAAGGCGTCCGGGCCGCGGGCGTCGCAGGCTTGTCCTTCGGCGGCTCGATCGCGAGCGCGGCGGTGACGGCGAGCGCGGCGGCGACGATGAAGGCGATGCGCATGGTTCACTCCGCGTAGCGTGCGATGCGGAAGCCCACGTCGTGGCGGCCGCTCGAACCAGAATCGCGCGCGGCGACGCGCAGCTCCGGGATCTTGCCGGTGAGCCAGCCCGCGCCGCGGATGACGAAGCTGTCGCCTCCGCGCGGGCCGACCGGATCGGTCGAGACGTGCTCCGGCCCGACCACGTAGATCGAGTAGCGGTCCGTGGTCCACTCCAGAACGTTGCCGCCCATGTCGAACAGGCCGAGCGGGTTCGCCGGGAAGCTGCCGACCGGCGCCGTGACCCGGTAGCCGTCGGTGTAGCCGGTGATGGTCACGGGCGTCAGGTAGATCGCGGTCGTGTCGCCCCAGTTGCCGGCCTTCGCCGGCACCGGCAGGCCGTCGCCCCAGGGATACTTGCGGCTCGCGGCGGCGCCGTCGAAGCGCGCGGCGAATTCCCATTCCGCCTCCGTCGGCAGGCGGTAGCCGGTGGTGACCGGCTCGACCAGCGCGAGGCGGTCGCCGCGCCGCTCATAGGCGGGCGGCAGCTGGTCGCGCTCGGACAGCCAGTTGCAGAACGCCGCCGCGTCCTCCCAGCTCACGCGCACCACCGGCTGGCGGTCGAGGTCAAGCGACTCGTCCTTGAAGATGCCCGACTGGTGCTGCGCGCGGAACTCGCGGAACTCGCGGTTCGTGACCTGGTGGCGCGAAATATAGAAGGGGCGCTGCAGCACGACCGTGCGCTCGGTTTCATTCGAGCGCCGGCCCGGCTCGCGGCGCGCACTGCCCATCGTGAAGCGGCCGCCCTTCACCACGACCAGCTCCTGGCCGAGCGCGGTCGTGCGCCGCGCCGGCACCGCGGCGACCTTCGCCTCGCCCGCCGTCAACAGGCGGAACTCGACCAGCTGCGACTGGCCCTCGCGCGGCGTGACCGTGGTGCGGAAGGTCTCGAGGCCCGCCTTGCGTACCTCGATGGCGTGCGGCGCAGCGGGTAGCTGAAGCACCTGGTTCGCCGGGCCGCGCGATGCGCCGTCCACGAACAGGATCGCGTCCGCGGGCTCGCCCTGTATGCGCAGCTCGCCGAGCTGCGGCACGAGCTCCACCGACACGCGCCGCTCGGCGCGGCTCTCGACCGCGACGTTCTGAGTCACCGGCGCGTAGCCCGGGAGCGACACCAGCAGCTCCTGCGGCATGCCGGGCGGCACGCCCACCGTGAGCGGCGTGCGCCCGCGGTAACTGCCGCCGATGCTGACGTCGGCGCCGGCGGGGCGGCTGTGCACGACGAGGCGCCCGTCGGGCATGCCGAGCTCCACCGGGCCGATCGCGAGCGGTTCGCCCGCGCGCACCGTCACCGGGCTCTCGTAGCGGCGGAACTCCGGATGCAGGATCGCGATCGTGTAGCGTCCGGCATCCAGCTCGGTTTCGAGCGGCGTCTTCCCGAGCTCGACGTCGTCGGCCCAGACGGCGGCGCCCTCCGGCACCGAGGTGACCGTCAGCTTCGCGAACTGCGGCTCCAGCCTGACCTGGAGCTGCTGGCGCTCGCCGCCGCCCAGCACGTCGAGGCGCTGCCGGAACTCCGCATGACGCGGCGCCGTGATCAGCAGTTCACGCGTGCCAGCCGGCAATTCGTGCTCTCCCGGCAAGGGGCCGATCGTGCGTCCGTCCACGGCGAGCGTCGCCGCCACACCGCCGGTGTCGAAGGCCACGGTTCCCGGGAGGCGTTCGAGCGCGACCACGATGCGCTGGCCGGAGGCACGGCCGACGGCGACCGCCTGGCGCGCGGGCGCGTAGCCTTGCGCCTCAACCGTGAGCTGGTACTCGCCGGGCGGCACCAGGTAACGCCCGGCGAAACCGAAGTCGAGCGCGGTGCCCGCGAAATCCACGGCATCGAGACCGGCCTCCGGGCTCGTCACCACCTGCACCGAGGTCGCGGTCGCCAGATAGCCGAGCAGCGCCACCACCAGCGCGATCGCGGCCCAGCGCGCGGGCTTTTGCCACGCGGGCGCGGTGCGCGCCGCCTTGCGGGCCGGACGCGCGGCCGGCGGCTCCCAGTCCACCACGGCGATCGGCAGGCGGTCGCCCTGCGCGCCCGCCTCGTCCTGGCCGCGGCCTTCGAATTGCGGCGGCAGCGTGAGGTTCGCGACGCCGCCATGGCGGACGACGACCACGCGCCGGCCATCCCGCTCCTCGAGCGCGATGGACACGCCGTCGAGCGCATCCTTGCCGGCACCAGGCTCCGGGCTCACCGCCAGGCCGGCGGCGGTGACCGCCACGCGCGCGCGCAGCTCGCCCGCGGCGCATCCCGGAATCACGACATCCGCACCGGGCCCGCCGACCGAGAGCGGCAGGTCCGACGGCGCCAGCGGCCGTTCACCCAGCGGATCGTCGAGCCACAGTTCCTTCAAATCGGTTCCTCGCACTTCACGACCAGCGCCGCGCCCGGGGCGCCCGGCGGCAGCACGACCTCCTGCCGCACGTCACGATAACCGTTCCGCGTGCCGACGACCGTATAGCGTCCCGGCAGCAGCTCCACTTCGCGCACCGAGAACGACCCGTACTGGCCGACGCGGTAAATCGTGACGCTGGTGACGCCGTCCGACTGCAACCGCAGCCGCACCGGCGTCTGCGCCGCCGCGGCGAGCCGCTCGAGCTCCGCCGTCGCGGCCGCCAGGCGCTGGCGCGGGTTGCCGGTCGCGTTCGCGGCCGCGATCAGCTGGCGCGCCTCGCCACGACCGGCGGCGTCCCACAGGCGCTGCGGCTCCCGGTTCAGAGCCTCGATCCGGCCCTGCAGTTCCGCGCGCGAACCGGCGCGGGCGACGCCCTCGCGCGCGGAATCGAGGGAGGGCTCGAGCGCGGCGGCCTCCTTCCAGGCCGCGAGCGCCTCGCCCCAGCGCTCATCGGCTTCCGCCGCGCGCGCGCGCGCTTCCAGCATCTTGAGCGCGCCGGCGCGCTGGCCCTGGTCGAGCGCCGCAAGCGCGTCGGCGGCCTCCTGCGATCCGGGCCGGAGCGCCAGCGCCTGGCGGAACGCCGAGCGTGCCGAGTCGGCGCGGCCCGCGGTCATGTCGGCGAGTCCGCGCGACATCGCGGCGGCATAGGATTCGCCCGCGCGCCGGCCGGCAATGCGCGCGAGCGCTTCGGCGGCACCGGGCGCCGCCGGATCGATCGCCAGCGCACGGCGATATCCCTGCTCGGCCGCGGACAGCCGCCCGGCAGCCTCGTCGGCCGCCGCCGCATCCACGACCGGGAAGGTCTGCTCGATGCGCCCGGCGCGCGCGATGCCCGCCTTCGCGCCGGCATGTTCAGGCTCGATCCCGAGCGCGAGCCCGAAGGCATCGCGGGCGGCGGCGACCTGCCCGTCCTTCAGCGCCGCCGCGCCGCGGGCGAGAGCATCCGTCAGCGCGCGCGGCTTGCGCGCCGCAATCGCGGCCAGCAGCTTGCCGGCCTCGTCCCAGCCGCCGGCCGCGGCCTTGAAGTCCTCGACCGCGAAGCGCTGCAGGGCGGCGGCGCCCGCGTCGCGCGCCGCGGCGAAATCCACGGTCGCCCAGCGCGCGGCGGCGGCGCCGTCGAGCGCGGCAAAGGCCGCATCGAACTTTCCGCGCGCTTCCTCGGCGGCGGCGCGCGCCACGGCCGCATCCGCGAGCGCCTGCTCGCGCGCCTGCTGCTCCTGCGCGATCCGCTCGGCCTCGCTGCGCGCTTCCTGCTCGAAGCCGCCGCCGCCGGTGAAGCGTTGCGGCAGCCAGACGAAGGCAGCGGCGATCGCGATTACGATCGCGCCGACGGCCGCCGGCAACCAGCCGATGCCGCGCCGCGGACGCGCCGCATCCGCCGGCAGTGCATGCACCAGCGGCTCGACCAGGCCCGCGTCGCCGCGACCCGCGGCCACCAGGCGCTGGCGCGCCTGCTCCGCGGAGGACGGCCGCTCGCGCGGCGCCTTCGCGAGCAGGCGCAGCGCGAGTTCGCGCACGCCGGCCGGCACTTCGCCGCGCGGCACCAGCGGCGGCACCGGCTCGTGCAGCACGCGGTCGCGCGTGACCTCCGGATACCAGGGCGGATGCCCGGCGATCAACTCGTAGAGCAGCGCGCCGAAGGCGTAGAGATCGTCGGCCGGCTGGGCCGGCTCGCCGCGCAGCTGCTGCGGGCTCGCGTTGTAGGGGGAGCCGCCCGCCGGGGCGCGGCTGCCGGCGGCGGCCGCGACACCGAAATCGGCGAGCTTCGCGCGTCCCTCGGCGTCCAGCAGCACGTTGCCGCACTTGAGGTCGCGGTGCACGAGGCCCGCCGCGTGGCAGGCGGCGAGCGCGGCCGCGACGTCCGTGGCGGCGCCCGCCCAGCTTTCGAACGAGCGCCCGCGGAACTGGCCGAGGTCGCCGCCCGGCATGTATTCCATCGGCACCAGCAGCAGGCCGTCGGCCTCGGCCACGTCGTGCATCGCGACCGCATGCTCGCGCGGCAGCCGCCGCGCGCGCGCGATTTCCTCGGCCAGCCGGCGCGCCAGGCCGGGATCCGGTGGATCGGCGGGATCGAGCACCTTGAGCGCGACGGGCTCGCCGCGCTCGCGGTCATCGGCGAGCCAGACTTCCGCGGCGCCGCCGCGGCCGAGCCGGCGAATCAGTGCGAACCGGGCGCCGATCTCGAGCCCGGGCGTGAGGTCCGGCATGGAAGGTCAACCCGCGCCGCTCGCCTGCGCACCCTGCGCCGAGGCGTCCACCGCCGGCGCCACGGGCGCCGCGGGAACGAGGCCGGTTTCCTCCTTGTACAGTTCGTGCAGCAGCTTGCGCCACTCGGCGTATTGCTCCTCGGCCGTGCCGGTGAGGCGCAGCGTGCGGCCTTCGACGTCCACGACCAGCGGCGCGGCCTCGCTCTCGAACGATCCGGAGATTTCCTTGAGCGATTCCTCGTGGATCTTCGCTTCCTCGCGCTTGCGGTAACCGCTGATGACGGCGGCCACGCCGCCCGCCATCGCGCCGTAACGCGCGGCGTCCGCGACGCGCGAGCAGTTGCTGCCGCTCTGGCAGCTGTCGGGAACGAGCACGGCAGCCGCGACCGCTGCCGCGCCCATGAGTATGCGGTTGCGCGCCTGTCCCTTCAGCTTCTCCTCGGCGATGATCTCGTCGTAGGTGTAGCGCCGCCAGCTCGTGTAGGGTTCCTCGAGGCGTTCACTGAACGCCGCGTAGTTCTCGCTGACCGTGTCGATCATGCCGTAGTCGCGGTCGCGGATCTGGCGCACGCGGCCGAGCAACGCATCGTCCTCGGCAGGCAGGCGCAGCACGCGATACTGGCCGGTCTTCGGGTTCTGTTCCAGGTACTGGCCGAAGGCCACCGGCGCGAAGTCGTTCGCGAAGCGCAGCTCGCTCACGCGGCGGACAGTCTCCAGCTCGGCGGGCGGCAGCGAGTCGCGCGCCGTGAGCAGGGCGTTCGCGATGTGCACGTAGACGTTCTCGAACGGGTCGCGCCCGGCGTTGTAGCCGTCCTTGTAGGCGCGCGTGTCGGCGACGCCCTCGAACTCCTGTTCCTCGATCCACACCCGGCCGGTGGCGTCCGTCACCGTGATCTCGAGCGTGAGGTATTTGCCGTCCGATTCGAGGATGCGGCCGTCCACCGTCACGTCGAACGACTTCACGCTCGCCGGGACCACGCGCGCGGTGCCCCAGTGGCCGGTGCCCTCGAGCGTGTCGCGCAGCTGCATCGCGGCATAACGCGCCTCGGCGCGGCGGATCTCGGGGTAGATGCGCAGCTTCGGGCCGAGGTCCGGGTTCTCCTCGAGCTGCTTCGGGATGCCGGGGTCGAGGATGTGGACGCCGACGTCGAGCAGCAGCTCCTGCGGGACCTCGGTCGTCGCCTGCGTGGCCTGGAGCAGCGGCAGTGGCCGCGTCTCCTTGACGCAGCCCGACGCCACCAGCGCCGCCGTCGCGAGGATCGAGAACCTGGTCGTCGCAGTCATGCCCTCTGCACTCCTCACGTCCTCAGCTGCCCTTCTTGTAGCGCCGGTACTCTTCCCACAGCGCTGCGCGCAACTCGGGATCGGTCTCCTTCATCGCCGCCTCGCGGATCTGGCGCGCGACGATGTCGTCGTCGCGCCCATCCGGGATGTCGCTGGGGACGGTGTTGCTGGGACCGCGGCCGGCGGAGGTGCCGCCGCCGACGCCGCCCTGTTCGTTGCGCTCGTTGGGACTGTCGCCGGGTTCACCGGTCTTCGACTGCGCGGACTTGTTGACGGACTCCAGCCCGCCCGGCGACTTCGGGCCCTCGCCCGCCGCTTCGCCCTTGCCGTCGGCATCGCCGCCTTCCTCGCCCGATTCCGCGCCGGCTTCGCCGTCGCCGTCCCCGGCCTCGGCACGCTCCTTCGCGATCTGCGCCTGCGCGGTGCGCACGGCCTCGTCGAAGGAACCGAAAGTCTCGTCGAGCCGCTTGCCGATTTCCTCGCTGCGGCTTGCGCCACCGGACGCGGGAACATTAGGTCCCTGGCCCGGCCCCGCATTGCCTTCCGCCGCCTGGCCGCCGGATCCGCTGCTGCCGCTGCTGCCACCTGCGGGTGCGCTGGGGGATCCGCCGCCGCCCTGGCCGCCGCTCTGGCCACCACTGCCGCCGCCCTGGCCGTCGGCCGGATTGTTGGTGCCGGCGCCTTCGCCGTCCTTCGCGCAATCCGGCTTGGTGTCGTCGTCCTTCTTTTCGTCGCAATCCGAGGGACTGGTCGAGCCACCGGCCTTGCCCTGCGTCGAGCCGCCGGCTGCGCCACCTGCTTCATCACCCGGCATCGGGATCGGGGCGTCGGCGCCGCCACCCGTCGTGCTCTTGCCGGGGAATTCCGATGTTGACGCGCTGCCGCCGCTGCCGCCGCTGTCGCTGTCACCCGATCCGGTGCCTCCGCCGGGCATGCCGCCGCCGGGCATCCCGCTCCCGCCACCCGGCATGCCTCCGCCCGGCAGTCCACCGCCACCGCCCGGCAATCCGCCGCCGCCCGAACTGCCGCCACCCGAGGAACCGCCGCCCGAGGAGCCACCGCCGGAAGACCCGCCGCCCGAACTGCCGCCGCCCGAACTGCCGCCGCCTGAACTGCCGCCGCCCGAGGAACCACCGCTCGAACCACCGGGCTGGGTCATGCCCCCGCCGCCGCTCAGGCAGCCGGCCAGCACGCCTGCCATTGCCACGAGCGCGATGCCTCGGAATAGCCGATTCATGGTCATTTCCAGCCTCCCACCGGGCGCCCGCTTGCGGGACCGGTTACGGGTCCGCCTTTCCAGCTTGGAGAGCCCCTCCGGCCGATGGTTCACCGACCCCGGTCGAACCCGGCGGTCAACTGCCTTCCGGCACCACGGACGGGTCTTCGCCCTTCAGGAATGCCCCGAGCTGGGACGCCAGCCGGTCGCAGGCCGTGCCCTGGACACGGGCGATGAACGGCAACGGCACCAGCACGCCGACCAGCGCGGAGGTGCCGGTCACGTTGGTGGACACGGAGCCGGCGGTCTTCGCCTCGGCGATGTCCCAGACCGTGGCCTGGTAATCGGATTCCTTTTCCCACCAGCCGAAGCCGATGCAGCCGCCGCCCGCGGGCCCCACCGTGCAGGTGATGCTGCCGCCGCTGTCGGTCTTGCGGGTCGCGCCGTCGACCCAGATCAGGTAGCGCACGCCGCTCTCGGCGATGCGATCGGCGACCATGGCGCGGTCGAGCAGCCGGGTCACGCCCTCGGGGCGCTGCGGCGCGGTGGACGGCTCGAGCCACGGGAACATGGAGTCCACGAACTCGTCGTTGGAGCGGACCTGGATGCCACGCTGCCGGCTCATCTTCTCGCCGACGCAGTCCATGAATTCGTCTTCGGCGGTGATGCCTTCGACGTGCGGCTTGGCGAGCAGGACGACGGCTTCATGCGAAGCGATCGCCGTGGTCATGTTGCGGTCCTCTTCGAGGCGCGCCGTCATGCAGCCGGAAAGCAGCACGATCGCCGCGGCGCCTGCGCCCGCGTGCTGCAAGGAAAGGCGATTCAGGGTCGACATGGGGACGACTCCTCGGGGGCTGCAGCGGCGATCCGGATCGAGTATACGCCGCGATCAGAACAGCGCCATCTGGCCTGGCGCACGGTTTGGCGAACGGAAGTGATCGGTCGTGAGCGGGCTGCTGCGGCCGTTTTGCAGGCCATTCCTGCGGCAGGATTCCTCGAAGCGCCGGCGCAGGAGCGTGGCCCAGGGACCGTGGCCGCGCATGCGGTGCCCGAAGCGTGGGTCGTTGTCGCGCCCGCCGCGTAGCTCGCGGATGCGGTTGCGGACGCGGTTCGCGCGATCGGGGTAATGCGCATCCAGCCACTCATAGAAAAGGTCCCTGACTTCTCCCGGCAGCCGCAGCAGCAGGTAGCCCGCCGTCTGCGCGCCCGCGTTCGCCGCGGCCGCCAGCACGTCCTCGAGCTCGTGGTCGTTGATCGCCGGCACCACCGGGGCGAACATCACGCCCGTCGGGATGCCGGCCGACGCCAGGCTCCTGATCGCCGCCAGCCGCGCCGCCGGTCCCGATGCCCGCGGCTCCATGCGCCGCTTCAGCTCGTCGTCCAGCGTAGTGAGACTGACAAACACCCGCACCAGTTGTTCCGCGGCGAACGTGCGCAGCAGGTCCAGGTCCCGCACCACCAGGGCCGACTTGGTGACGATCGTGACCGGGTGGTGCGCCTCGGCCAGCACCTCGAGGATCGAGCGCGTGATGCCCATCTTCTTCTCGAGCGGCTGGTAGGGGTCGGTGTTGGCGCCGAGGTTGATGGGGCTCGGCTTGTAGGTGCGGCGGTTCAGCTCATGACGCAGCCGCAAGGCCGCGTCCTGCTTGAAGAAAAGGCGCGTCTCGAAGTCCAAGCCCGGCGACAGGTTCACATAGGCGTGGCTTGGCCGGGCGAAGCAGTTGTGGCTGATGACACCGTTGGCGATGAAGTCTCCGGTACCGGTCGTGATGTCGAAGAGTTCCATGCTGCGGCCCAGGGGCTCGATTTCCACTATCTCGAGCTTGGCGCTGGACTTGACCGCTTGAGCCTGTATGTCTCGTTTGCGCGGGATCGCGGGATCGAACGTGCCGAAGAAACGCAGGTGCTCGCGCAGCCCTCCCCGTACACGCACGTAGTGCACAGGTTTCGGCGTGTCCAGTCGCCGGGTTTCGATGATTGAATCGAAGCCGCGGTTGCTCAGACCAGCGACCAATACCTCGATCATTCTGTGCTCGGTATTGGAAATCCGGATTGCGCCGCCTTCGAAAGAACCCTCAGCGTCGAACATGCCGCCCACGTAGCCTCGTATCCACTCGCCCTCCGGGCGATCCGGCCATTCGATCAGCCTCCTGATCGCGGCCACGGAAGCTCTTGCACCCGTTCGTATTGCCTCCATGCGTCGGCGCGCTGAAGTTTCGGCTTGGAACAGAAATCGATGTACTTCAACACCGAAGTCGGAAAGGAAGACCGCTGCACGCTCAAGCGCATTGAAATCTGCCATCGCCAGTCGGAATTGATGTGATTCGCCTGCGGCGCCCCATCGACGCCTGTAACGATAGATTCCCAGATGGCCGTCGCCTCGGATTAGCCCGCAGAGGTATCCACGGCGATATTCCCTGGAGTGCTCGCGTTGCGTCGACGCTGGGAGCGCGCCGAAGCCCATCAAGGTGTTGTTGGTCGTGAGATAGGCTCGCTGCCGGCCGCTTTCGTCCTTCGCGACAAACTTCCAACCACGTTCGGTGAGGAACCGGTGATCGCCGCTCGCGATGAGTTCGGTGCCGTCTGCCAGCCGGATCCGCCACGCTGGCTTCGTTGTCCGCCAATGCGCGAACACATGCGTGACGGCATAGCGGCGATAAAACCCATACTTCACCGTGCCGTAGATTTCGTCGCCAACGTTCAGCTCGGCCAGCGGTTTCTGGCTGCCGTCGCCCATCAGGATCGGCGTGTCCCCACCCACACAGTAAACACAGCCGTGTTCGCATCCACGGTAAGGATTGATGGACTGGTCGAAAGGAACGTCCGGGGAGTTGTTGCGCGTGATGACCGACTGCGCGGGCTCCGGCAGGACCTTGGTTTCGAGCGGCGGCAGCGGCTCGTCCAGGATTCCCCAGCCGTCATCCACCGGCTCGACCGCGAGCGATTCGAACCGCCCGGCCCGGTTGGATACCGCCCCGCGCCCTTTGCGCTCGCCCGAAAGCATACCTGTATGGATATACAGGTACGCCCGCACCCGGTCAAGCGCGTGGCGGCGGCGCCCCCGGGAAGCGATCCATGGCCCGCAAGTCCGGGAACCAGCGCATCCACAGCCCGGCGATGGCCACACTCGCGATTCCGCCCACGACCACGGCGGGCTTGAGCCCCCACCAGGCCGCGGTCAGGCCCGACTCGAACTCGCCCAGCTCGTTCGAGGCGCCGATGAAGACCGCATTCACTGCGCTCACGCGGCCGCGGATCGCATCCGGCGTCTCCAGCTGCACCAGCAGGTGGCGGATGTAGACGCTGACCATGTCGGCGCCGCCCAGGATCACGAGCGCGGCCAGCGACAGCCAGAAACTCTCCGACACGCCGAACACCACGGTCGCGACGCCGAAGACCGCCACGCCCGCGAACATCGCGCTGCCCACGTTGCGCGTCACGGGGCGCATGGCGAACAGGAGCGCGACCAGCGCGGCGCCGACGCCGGGCGCCGCGCGCAGTATCCCGAGCCCGTCGGGCCCGACGTCGAGCACGTCGCTTGCATACGCCGGCAGCAGCGCGGTCGCGCCGCCGAACAGCACCGCGAACAGGTCTAGCGAGAGCGCGCCGAAAATGATCTTGCGCCGATACACGAAGCGCAGGCCTTCGAGCAGCGTGTGCCAGCTGTCGGGCTCGTCCGAAGGCGCGGGTGGCGCAGCGCGCAGGCCGACCATCATCGCCACCGCAAACGCGAGCAGTGCCGCAACCGATCCGTACACGACCTCGGGGCCGGCGAGGTACACCAGCCCGCCGATCGCGGGGCCCACGATCACCGAGACCTGCCAGGTGCTGGAGTGGATCGCGACGGCGCGCGGAAAGAGTTCCGGCGGCACCAGGTTCGGCAGCAGCGCCTGCCCCGCCGGCATCGCGAAGGCGCGCGCGGTGCCGAACAGCACCATGACCGCGAACACCGGCCAGGCGACCGCCATCCCGGAGAGCGTGAATGCGAGCAGCAGCAGCGCGCAGACGAATTCGAGCGCGAAGCAGGCCACCAGGATGCGCGCGCGGTTTTTGCGGTCCGCCACCTGCCCGGCCGGCAGCACCAGCAGCACGAAGGGCAGGAACTGCGAGAGGCCGATCAGGCCGAGGTCGAGCGGGCTCTTCGTGATCGCGTAGATCTGCCAGCCGACCGCAACGGTCTGCATCTGCACCGCGATGGAAACTGCGGTGCGCGAGAGCAGGTAGCGCAGGAAACCCGGGTGCGCCATCAGGCGCCCGAGCGGGGCGTTCGCGGATGCGGCGCTCATGCGGCCATCAGCGCCCGATCAGGATGCGCAGCATGCGCCGGAGCGGCTCGGCCGCGCCCCACAGCAGCTGGTCGCCGACGGTGAAGGCGGTGACGTAGTCCTCGCCCATCGCCAGGTGGCGGATGCGGCCCACCGCGATGTCGAGCGTGCCGGTGACCGCCGCCGGCGTCAGGCAGGCGAGCGTCGCCTCCACCTCGTTCGGGATGATGCGCACCCAGGGATGCAGGCCCGCCATCGTGTCCTCGAGGTCCGTCAGCGTTGCCGGGCGCGTCAGCTTGATGGTGACGGCCTGGCTGTGGCAGCGCATCGCGCCGACGCGCACGCAGAGCCCGTCGATCGGCACCGGCTCGGTCGCGAGGCCGAGGATCTTGTTGCCCTCGGCGCCCGCCTTCCATTCCTCGCGGCTGTAGCCGTTGCCAAGGTCGCGGTCCACCCAGGGCAGCAGGCTGCCCGCGAGCGGATAGCCGATCGCGGCGACCGGCATCGCCTCGTCGAAGGCGGCCTTCGCGCGGCGGTCGATGTCGAGGATCGCGCTCGCGGGGTCGTCGAGCAATCCGCGCGCCGAGGCGTGCAGCGCGCCCATCTGCGCGAGCAGCTCGCGCATCTGCTGCGCGCCCGCGCCGGAGGCCGCCTGGTAGGTCATCGTCGTCATCCACTCGACCAGCCCTGCGCGGAACAGCCCGCCGAAGGCCATCAGCATCAGGCTCACGGTGCAGTTGCCGCCGATCCAGTCGCGGCAGCCCGCGGCGAGCGCCGCGTCGATGACGTGCCGGTTCACCGGGTCGAGCACGATCACGGACTCGTCCTTCAGCCGCAGCGCCGAGGCCGCGTCGATCCAGTGGCCGCGCCAGCCCGCGGCGCGCAGTTGCGGCTGCACCTTCTCGGTGTAATCGCCGCCCTGGCAGGAGATGAGAATGTCGCAGTGCGCGAGCGCGTCGATGTCAAGTCCATCGCCGAGCACGCCGTTGCCTGCGCCGACATCCGGCGCCGGCCTGCCGGCCTGCGTGGTCGAGAAGAACGAGGGTTCGATGAGCGCGAAGTCGCCTTCCGCGCGCATGCGCTCGATCAGCACCGAGCCGACCATGCCGCGCCAGCCGACCAGACCGGTCTTCGGCTTCGCGGCCGCACGTTCACGCATCGCGGTCACCGGTTCGCATGTTGCGGTGCAATCGATGCACTATATCCTGCAGTCCGGGGGGAATCACGATGACCGATGCAGCAAGCGTGCCGCTGACGGTGCCGGCGGATGCCGAGTGGGGCCCGGGTTTCGATGTCGCAAGCGCGACCGACGCCTGGATCGCGACCATCCCGGCCGCGGAGCGCGCGAAGTCGGATTCCTACTTCGAAGGCGGCTACTGGATCGAGGCCTGGGGCGCGCTGATCACGGTTGCGATCGCCTGGATCCTGCTGGAGACGCGCTTCTCCGCGCGGCTGCGCGACTTCGCCGAGCGGCGCGCCTCGAGGCCATTCCGCCAGGCGCTGCTCTACGCCGCCGGGTTCCTGCTCGCGATCGGCATCCTCGGCCTGCCGTGGACCCTCTATGTCGACTTTTTCCGCGAGCACCAGTACGGCATGTCGAACCAGACACTCGCAGCGTTCCTCGGCGAGCGCGCAATTTCATTCGTGCTCGGCGTCGCGATAGGCGCGCTCGCGATCGCCGGGCTGTACGCGATCGTGCGCCGCGTGCGCGAGCGCTGGGTGCCGTGGGCGACCGCCGCCACCGCCGCGTTCCTGCTGTTCATGATCCTGCTGTATCCGGTCTTCTTCGCGCCGATCTTCAACGACTACAAGCCCCTGCCCGAAGGCGAGCTGCGCCGGTCCATCCTGGCGCTCGCGCACGACAACGGCATCCCGGCGGACGACGTGTACTGGTTCGACGCCTCGAAGCAGACCAAGCGCATCAGCGCAAACGTCTCCGGCATCGCGCACACGACCCGCATCGCGCTCAACGACAACCTGCTGTACGGAACTTCGGGTCCCGAGATCCGCGCCGCCATGGCGCACGAGATGGGCCACTACGTGCTGAACCACTCGCTTTGGCTCCCGCTCGGCACCGCGCTGGTGCTCGGCATCGGCTACTGGGCGGTGAACCGCCTGTTCGGCGTCGTGCGCGCGCGACGCGGCGAGCGCTGGGGCGTGCGCGACATCGCCGACCCGGCGGGACTGCCGCTCGCGATGGCGATCTTCGCGGTCGTGATGCTGCTGCTGTCGCCGGTGTCCAAGAGCCTCGTGCGCATCGCCGAGAACCAGGCGGATGCATTCGGGCTGGACGCGGCGCAGGAGCCGCAGGGATTCGCGAGCATCTCCATGCGGCTCGCCAGCTACCGGAAGATCGAGCCGGGGCGGATCGAGGAGTGCATCTTCTTCGACCACCCGAGCGGCCGGACCAGGGCCATGCGGGCCATGACCTGGTTGGCGGAACACCCGCCCGGCAACTAGCGGCTGGGCACCAGTCCCGAGGGCACGAGCGACAGCAGTCCGTCGCTCGCGATCACGGCCTTCGCCGCTGCGATGTCGGGGGCGAAGTGGCGGTCGTGGTCATAGAAGGGCACCTGCGCGCGCAACAGCGCGTGCGCCCGCTCGAGCGCGGGGCTCGATTTCATCGGCCGGCGGAAATCGATGCCCTGCGCGGCCGCGAGCAACTCGATCGCGAGGATGCCGCGGGTGTTCTCCGCCATCGGTGCCAGCCGGCGCGCCGCGAAAGTTGCCATGCTGACGTGATCCTCCTGGTTCGCGGAGGTCGGCAGGCTGTCCACCGACGCGGGATGCGCGAGCGACTTGTTCTCGGAGGCGAGCGCGGCCGCCGTCACCTGCGCGATCATGAAGCCGGAATTGAGCCCGCCCTCCTTGACCAGGAACGCCGGCAGCTGGCTCAGGCTGTCGTCGATCAGCATCGCGATGCGCCGCTCGGACAGCGCGCCGATCTCGGCGAGCGCGAGCGCCAGGCCGTCCGCCGCGAAGGCCACGGGCTCGGCGTGAAAGTTGCCGCCGGAAAGGACTTCGCCCTCGGCGCCGAACACCAGCGGATTGTCGGAGACGCCGTTCGCCTCCAGCATCAGCGTGCGCGCCGCATTCTCGACCTGCTGCAGGCACGCGCCCGTGACCTGCGGCTGGCAGCGCAGCGAGTACGGGTCCTGCACGCGGTCGCAATGCTCGTGCGAATGGCCGATCTCGCTCTCGCCGAGCACGGCGCGGAATGCCGCCGCGACCGCGATCTGCGCGGGCTGGCCGCGCACATTGTGGATGCGCGCGTCAAAGGGCACGCGGCTGCCGAGCGCCGCGTCCACGCACAGCGAGCCGGTGACGATCGAGCCGGCCAGCAGGTCCTCGGCGGCGAACAATCCTTCGAGCGCGAGCGCGGTCGAGACCTGCGTGCCGTTCAGCAGCGCGAGGCCCTCCTTCGGGCCGAGCACCAGCGGCTCGATGCCGGCTGATTTCAGCGCAGCCGCAGCGTCCTGTTCCGCGCCTTTCACGCGCACGCGGCCCTCGCCGATCAGCGCGAGCGAGAGGTGCGCGAGCGGCGCCAGGTCGCCGGAGGCGCCCACGGAACCCTGCGACGGCACGAGCGGCAGGATTCCCGCGTTCACGAATGCGAGCAGGCGCTCGATCACCACCGGACGCACACCCGAGTATCCGCGCGCGAGGCTCGCCGCCTTCAGCACCAGGACCAGCCGCACGGTGGAATCGGCCAGCGGCTCGCCGACGCCCGCCGCGTGCGAGCGCACGATGTAGAGCTGCAGCGTCGCGAGCGCGTCGTCGCCGACCCGCGTCTTCGCCAGCTTGCCGAATCCCGTGTTGATGCCGTAGAGCGCCTCGCCGCCCGCCAGGCGCCTGGCCACTGCCGCCAGCGAGGCCTCGACCGGGCCGCGCCAGCCTTCGGCCAGGGCGACAGGATCGGCGCCGCGCGCCACGCGGCGCAGTTCCGCGAGCGATATCGCACCCGGCTTCAGTACCAAGGCCGCCATGATTGAACCAATCCGCCCTTCCCGCTCGTTCAGGTTGCCAATGATGCCCAACTTGGGCTGAGGTGAACATCATGGCCCGCCGCCACCTGTTCCTGGGAACCTGCCTGGCGCTGCTGCCGCTCGCCTCGCAGGCCGCGCACGTCATGCTCGTGGACGGCATCCAGGGCACGTCCACAAAGCCGAACTATTCGGGTTGGTTCGATGCCACCGCCGTATCCTGGTCGATCGACCGCGCGTCGACGGCCGCTCCACACGGTTTCGACGTCACGCTCGAGTCGATTGCCGCCACCGCATCGCTCGCGCAGCTGGGCGCCAGCGGAACCGGGATCAAGCGGATCGTCGTCGACACCGTATTCCCCAGCAGCAGCAACAGTTCATTCCTCTTGCACTGGCGACTGACCTGCGAGGAAGCCGTCATTCGCGTGTTTGCGGCGAGCGCGAGCACGAACCAGCGCTTTACGATGCAGCTCAGGATCCAGTGCGGAAAGCTGTCCTGGGAGGGTTACGACTACCAAAACGATACGTTGCTCCGAAGCGCCAAGGGCAGCTGGAACTTCAAGAGCAACACGCCCTGAGGAGGCATCGCCATGTTCAGCCGCATATTGACGGGACTCGTCGCCAGCATGGGACTGGCTGTCGCACCGGCCGTCGCCCACGCGGACATTTTCATGCTGGTCACCGGCGTCGCCGGTGACTCAGTCGCCAAGGGGCACGAGGGATGGATCCGGGTCTCGAGCCTGCAGTGGGAAGTGGAGGCGGACACCTCCTACGTGATAGCCAGCGGCGCGTCGGTCGGCAAGCCCAAGCCGGGCGAGTTGAAGCTCACGCTCCCGACCGGCATCTGGTCCCAGCACTTCGCCCGCATGATCACGCAGGGCAAGGCACTGGCGAAAGTGACGATCGACGCCACCGCGAGCGACGGTCGGCCGCTCTACCGCGCAACCCTGGACGGCATGTACGCGACCAAGTACGGCATCGCCTCGCTGCCCGCGACCCCGCTGCCGCAGGACACGCTGGAGTGCGTCTTCCAGATCCTGAAGATCGAGTACTACGCGACCGCCGCGGACGGCAAGCTCATCACCACCTACTTCGAGTGGAACGTCTCGGCCGGAAAGTCCGCGCCCGTACTCTGAGCGCGGCTCAGCGCAAGGAGGGCAGGTCGAGCCCCTGCTCGCGCGCGCAGGCCATGGCACGTTCGTAACCGGCATCGGCGTGGCGCATCACGCCGGTGCCGGGGTCGTTCCGGAGCACGCGCGCGATGCGCTTCGCTGCAGCCTCGGTTCCATCGCACACGATCACGACACCTGCATGCTGCGAGAAGCCCATGCCGACGCCGCCGCCGTGGTGGATCGAGACCCAGGTCGCGCCGCTCGCGGTATTCAACAGCGCATTCAGGAACGGCCAGTCGGAGACCGCGTCCGAGCCATCCTGCATCGCCTCGGTCTCGCGGTTCGGGCTCGCGACCGAGCCGGTGTCGAGGTGGTCGCGGCCGATCACGATCGGCGCCTTGAGCTCCCCTTTCGCCACCATCTCGTTGAACGCGAGCCCCAGGCGGGCGCGGTCCTTGAGGCCAACCCAGCAGATGCGCGCCGGCAGGCCCTGGAACCTGATCCTCTCGCGCGCCATGTCGAGCCAGCGGTGCAGGTGCGCATCGCCCGGGATCAATTCCTTCACCTTCGCGTCGGTGCGGTAGATGTCCTCGGCCTCGCCTGATAGCGCGACCCAGCGGAACGGACCGATGCCCTCGCAGAACAGCGGGCGCACGTAGGCCGGCACGAAGCCGGGGAAATCGAAGGCGTTCTTCAGGCCCTCGTCGAAAGCCACCTGGCGGATGTTGTTGCCGTAATCGAAGACGACCGCGCCTTTCGCCTTCAGGTCCAGCATCGCCTGCACGTGGATCTTCATCGAGGCGCGCGCCTCGCGCTCGATGCGCGCGGGGTCGGACTTGCGCGCTTCCGCCGCCTGCGCCAGCGTCCAGCCGCACGGCAGGTAGCCGTTCCGCGGGTCATGCGCGGACGTCTGGTCGGTGACCGCGTCCGGCACCACGCCGCGGCGCACGATCTCGGGCAGCACGTCGGCGGCGTTGCCGAGCAGCCCGACCGACAGCGCGCGCTTCGCGGCGCGCGCCTCGTCGATGATCGCCAGCGCCTCGTCGAGCGTCGCCGCCTTGCGGTCCACGTAGCCGGTGCGAAGGCGAAAATCGATGCGCGACTCGTCGCACTCGACCGCGAGCATCGAGAATCCCGCCATGGTCGCGGCCAGCGGCTGCGCGCCGCCCATGCCGCCGAGGCCCGCTGTCAGGATCCAGCGGCCGCGCGCCTCGCCGTTGAAATGCGTGCGCGCACAGGCGCCGAAAGTCTCGTAGGTGCCCTGCACGATGCCCTGCGAGCCGATGTAGATCCAGGAGCCCGCCGTCATCTGCCCGAACATCATCAGGCCCTTGCGGTCGAGTTCGTGAAAATGCTCCCAGGTCGCCCAGTGCGGCACCAGGTTCGAGTTCGCGATCAGCACGCGCGGCGCATCGGGGTGCGTCCGGAACACGCCGACCGGCTTGCCGGACTGCACCAGCAACGACTCGTCGTCCTTCAGCCGGCGCAGCACGGCGAGGATGGTGTCGAAGGCTTCCCAGTTGCGCGCGGCCTTGCCGATGCCGCCGTAGACGACGAGCGCATCCGGGTGCTCGGCGACCTCCGGGTCGAGGTTGTTCTGGATCATCCGGTACGGCGCCTCGGTCAGCCAGCTGAGGCAACTGAGTTGCGTGCCGCGCGGCGCGCGCACCGGGCGCGGGCCGGACGAAGGCTTCGGTCGAGCGTTCATGGCCACGAAGGATAGCGCGATGGCAGCGGATCGCGAACGGGAGCATAATCCGCCCCCATCATGAAGCGCGCGATCCCGATCGTCGCTTTTTCCCTCGTCCTCATGGCCTGCAGCAGCTTCTTCGGCGGCAGCACGCGCCAGGGCGTCTCCAGCAGCCTGGTGGACTACCTCTACCCGAAAGGCGAGCCGCCGCCGCCCCAGACAGCCGCCGTCCCGCACCTGAAACTGCCGCTCAAGGTCGGCCTCGCGTTCGTGCCTTCCGGGCTGCGCGAGGACCTCGCGCTGCCCGAGTCCGAGCGCATCCGGATGCTCAACGACGTCAAGGCGCGCTTCGCGGGGCGCGACTTCATTTCCGAGATCACGGTGGTGCCCGACGCCTACCTGCGCTCGGGCCGTGGCTTCGACTCGATGGAGCAGGCGGCGCGGCTCTACGGGCTCGACGTCATGGCGCTGGTTTCCTACGACCAGGTGACGCACAGCGACGAGCGCACCTCGGCGTTCCTGTACTGGACGATCGTCGGCGCCTACACCGTCCGCGGCAACAAGAACGACGTGCAGACCTTCGTCGACACCGCAGTGTTCGACGTGCCGACGCGCAAGCTGCTGTTCCGCGCGCCGGGCGTCAGCCAGGCGAAAAGCAGCTCGACCCTGGTCGGCCTCGAGCGCGACCTGCGCGCCACGCAGAAGCAGGGCTTCGAACTGGCGATGACGGACATGGCGGCGAACCTCGACCGCGAACTGTCGGCGTTCAAGGAACGCATCCGCACCGACGGCTCGGTGCAGGTGACGCGCACCGTGCCTCCCGGGCAAGGCGGCACCGGGGCGACGGATGCGGCCGCGCTGCTGCTGCTCGGCTGCCTGGCGCTGGCGGCTTCCCGACGGAGAGAAACGACGGCCTGATCCCGTCGTCAGTTCCCATGCAGGATTCCCGCTCCCTCGCCCGGGCGACGCTCGGTGCCGTCGGCATCGTCTATGGCGACATCGGCACGAGCCCCTTGTATGCGCTGCGCGAGGCGACCGCGGCGGCCGGCGGCGCCGCGGACCCCGCCGCGGTGCTCGGCGTGGTCTCGCTGATCTTCTGGAGCCTGCTCACCGTCATCACGCTCAAGTACGTGGTGCTGATCCTGCGCGCCGACAACGACGGCGAGGGCGGCATCCTGTCGCTGGTCGCGCTGGTGCAGCGCAAGTCGGGCATGACCGGGCCGTGGGCGTTGCGGCTGGTCGCGCTCGGCGTGGCCGGCACCGCGCTGTTCTACTGCGACGCGCTCCTCACGCCCGCGATCTCCGTATTGAGCGCGGTCGAGGGGCTGGAACTCCTCGATCCCGGCATGCACCGCGCGGTGATCCCGATCACGCTCGCCATCATCGTCGCGCTGTTCGCGCTGCAGTCGCGCGGGACGGCGCGCGTCGGCGCGCTGTTCGGGCCGGTCATGGTGCTCTGGTTCGTCACGCTCGGCGTACTCGGCGCGCGCGCGATCGCAGCCGAGCCCGGCGTGCTCGCCGCGCTGTACCCGGGCTACGCGCTGAAACTCCTGTTCGCGCACCCGCTGCTCTCGCTCGCGATCCTGGGCGCGGTGTTCCTGGTGCTGACGGGCGGCGAGGCGCTCTACGCCGACATGGGCCATTTCGGCAAGCGGCCGGTGCGGCTCGCGTGGTTCGCGCTGGTGTGGCCGGGACTGCTGCTCAACTACTTCGGCCAGGGAGCGCTCCTGCTCGCGAACCCGGCGGCGGCGGCGAACCCCTTCTTCCAGCTCGCGCCGGCGGCGGCGCTCCCCGCGCTGCTCGCGCTCGCGACTGCGGCCACCGTGATCGCCTCCCAGGCGACGATCTCCGGCGCCTACTCCATCACGCGCCAGGCCGTGCAGCTCGACCTGCTGCCGCGCGTGCGGATCCTGCAGACCTCCGCCGACGAGCGCGGCCAGATCTACGTGCCGGCCACCAACGCGATCATGCTGGTCGCGGTCATCGCCTTCGTGCTCGGCTTCGGATCGTCGTCCGCGATCTCGGGCGCCTACGGCGCCTCGGTCATGGGCACCATGCTGATCACGACGCTGCTCGGCATGGTCGCCGCGCACGCCGCCTGGCAATGGCCCGCGTGGCGCATCGCGGCCGTGTTCGGCCTGTTCCTGCTGGTGGACCTCGCCTTCGCGCTCGGCAACGCCAGCAAGATCCCGGGCGGCGGCTGGGTGCCGCTGGTACTCGCGGCCGGGCTGTACGGACTCTTCATCACCTGGCGCGATGGACGCGCGCGCCTGCGCGAAGAACTTCGCCGGCGCGCGGTGCCGATGTCGGAGCTGCCCAAGCTGCTCGAAGGCGCGACGCGGGTGCCGGGCACGGCGGTGTTCCTCGTCAGCCACCGCGGCTTCGTACCGACCGCGCTCCTGCGCAACCTCGAGCACAACCACGTCTGCCACCAGCGCATCGTGATCCTGCACCTGGAGATCGAGCGCACGCCGCGACGCGACGTCGTCAACCGCGCCTGGCCCGAGGAGATCTTCCCGGACGTGTGGATCGTCAACGCGAAGTTCGGGTTCATGGAGACGCTGGACGTCAACGCGGCGCTGCACGGCAGCGCGCGCTGCGGCCTCAGGCTCGACGACGAGCCCACCTTCTTCCTCGGCTGGCACCTGGTGCGCGCAAGGCCGCGGCCGGGGCTCGCCGGAATCAAGGCGCGCTTGTTCGCCTGGATGCAGCGCCGGAGCGCCCAGGCCGCGGAATTCTTCCGCATGCCGACCCGAAACGTGGTGGTGCTCGCGACCGAGATCGCGATCTAGCGGCTCACTCTGCCGTCCGTACTTCCAGTGGCACGGGCGCCGCGTCGCCTTCGCGCTTGACGCCGAGGCGGATCGGGCGCGGCGGACCGGTCGGCGGCACGGTGACCTCGACCCAGAGCTTCTCGCCCGCAGGCCGGGTGGACGGGTCCACGGCATGCTCCGGGATGAAGAAAGCCACCGCGTTTGCGAGCTGCCAGCAGTCGGCTTCGCCGCAGCGGCGCTTGTTGACCCAATTGCGGCCGTTCGCGTCTTCGACCGCGTACAGGCGGTCCTGGTACACGTCGAGATGCGCCATGTACGTTTCCGTGAGTTCGCTGCCCTCCTTCGCCGGCGCGCGCGCAGTTTCGACCAGCAGCGCGAGGCGCACATAGCGTCCGCGGATCGGCAGGTCCGGATCGTAGGGCGCGGTCTCGGCCCAGACGCGCGGGTAATGCGAGCGGTCGTAGAGGAACTTCGCGCCAACGGTCGCGGCGAGCGCGACCTGCGCCGCGGCAATGACGAGGCCCTTCGTGAGCGCATTCATGGGCGCTCCCGGGAAATCCGCCCGATCAGGCGCCGTCGCGTGCGCTCCAGCAGCCAGCCGCCGCCGATGAAGACGATGCCGACGCCGATCAGGCCGAGCGCGCGGCCGAGCTTGTCGTACAGGCTCGAGAAGTAGAAGCCGAGCACCGCGAACGCGAATGCCAGCACGCCGACGTTGACCGCGAGGCGCTGCCGGTCGCGGATCCCCCACAGCACCAGCAGCACGCCGCCGGCCGCATACAGCAGCCACAGGAGCAGCTCGCCCGAATCCGGCCGCGGGTTCACCCAGATGAGCGCGAGCCCCCAGGCGAGCGCAACGCCGAGCCACACCGCCTCGCGTGCGCGCAGCACCCAGGCGATGCCCGCCGGAATCACGATCGCAAGCGACCAGGCAAGGACCAGGCTCATCCTGCCGAGCTCGGCCGCGGCGCCCTCGCTCGCCTCGCGGTATCCGTAGTCCGACCAGCCGATGGCTCCGGCCGCGGGAATGATCGCGATCGCGCCGAGCCAGGTGAGCGCGCGCCGCCAGGGCTCGCGAGCTTCCGGCGCGGAGGCCATCAGGTATGCGCAGGCCAGCATGAAGATGCCGAGCGTCGCGGGCGTCATGCCGCGCCAGGCCGCGAGCGGCGGCTGCGCCTCGATCCACTCGCCCCAGAGCCAGGCCGGCGCGAGCACCGCGAGCCAGAGCATCTGCGGCCACTGGCGCAGCAGCCACCAGCCGAGCGCGGCGCCGATGGACCAGAGCATGAGCGCGCCCGGCCAGTGCTCCGCCATGTGGAAAATCTGGCCCGAGAGATAGATGCCGGCGCCGAGCGCGCCGGTGCCGGCCGCATGCAGCGTCGCGGCGAGCGCCGCGCTCGTGCGCGAGGCCCAGGCGCCGCCCACGTGGAACACCGCGATCATCGCCAACGCGAGCGCAAAGCGCGCACCGGGCGCGAGCCGGTCCCAGTTCGCGGCGACGAACAGCAGCACGCCCGCGACCAGCAGCAGGCCGCCGAAAGCGAACACGATGATGGCGAGCCGGCCGTGGCCGCGCTCGGCGCCGTGCTCCTCCTCCCAGGCGCGGATGCGATCCGCCTGCGCCGCGTCCACCAGCCCCGCGCCGGACCAGCGCTCGAGCGCCGACTGCCAGCTTCCCTTCATGGCGCGAACCGCTTCTCGACCGACTCGTAGTGGTCGATGACCTGGCGCACGTACTGGCGCTTGCTCAGGTAGTCTCCCGGCCAGAAGCTGCGCTTGAAGCCGTAGATGATGATGGACTTGAGGTCGTGCCGGTCGAGGCCCAGGTGCTTGACCGCGAGCCACAGCTCGTTGGTCACGCTGGTGTTGCTCATCAGGCGATTGTCGGTGCAGAGCGTGGTCGAGAGCCGCGCCGCGCGCAGCTTGCGGAAGGTGTGGTCGTCCAGCCACTTCATCTTCGGGTTGGTCTGCAGGTTGCTGGTGAGGCAGACCTCGAGGGTGATGCGCCGGTCGGCGATGTAGGTGCCGAGCTTCTCCACGTAACGATCGGGATCCTCGATCTCCGGGTCCTGGATCAGGTCCGCCTCGAGCAGGTAGGTGCCGTGGCCGATGCGGTCCGCGTGCAGGTCCGTGATCGCCTGGAAGATCGATTCCGGGCCGTAGGCCTCGCCCGCGTGCACCGTGCGCTTCAGGAAGTTCTTGTGCGCGTACTCGAAGGCGTCCTTGTGCACCTCCGCCGGGTAACCCGCCTCCTCGCCCGCGAGGTCGAAGCCGACCACCTGGTGGCCGTGCCGGTCGCGGGCGATGATTGCGGCGCGCGCGAGGTCGAGCGAGGCCATCGGGTAGAGGTCCTTGGGCCGCGTGTACGGATGCGCCTCGAACAGCGTGCCGTAATAGCGGCTGAACTCCGGCGTGAACATGCGCAGCGCGCAGCAGATGATGCCGTACTCGAACGGCGGCTCGCGGCCCGCGGCCACTTCCGGCCGGTGGTTCCAGGCGTCGCGCGCGCGGCGCAGGCCCTTGTCCACCGCCGCGATCACCGAGACCGCATCCAGGCCCGGGCGCACGTGCAGCTGCGGCGCGAAGCGCACCTCCAGGTAGCGCACGCCCTCCGCCTGATTGTCCTCGGCGAGCTCAAAGGCGATGCGCTCGAGCGACTCCGCGTCCTGCATCACCGCGACCGTGTACTTGAAGCCCTTCAGGTAGTCGCCTAGGCTGGCGTAGCGCTCGGTGTAGACGGTCTCGCGCAGGCCGCCCTCGGTCCAGCTCGGCAGCTGCACGTGGTGCGCGCGCGCGAGCTCGATCAGCGTCGGGATGCGCAGCGAGCCGTCGAGGTGGACGTGCAGATCGGTCTTCGGCAGCGCGGCGATGAAGTCCTTGGTGATCGGCAGGTCGGGCACGAGGGCTCCTGCGGGGCGGTACGAACGCACAGCATAACGCGGCGGTGATGGCCTCCGGTACACTGCGCGCGTGGCCGGCGCCGACACGCAGCAGTGGACCCGGGTCATCCGCGGGGCGCAGGTCGCGACCTGCGCCGGTGACGCGCCTTATGGCCTGATTCCGCAGGGCGCGGTCGCGATCGCAAGTTCCCGCATCGCCTGGACCGGTCCCGAGCGCGAACTGCCCGCGCACATCCCGACCGGCATCGAAGTCACCGATGCGCGCGGCGCGCTGGTGACGCCCGGCCTCGTCGACTGCCACACGCACCTGGTCTGGGCTGGCAGCCGCGCCCGCGAATTCGAGCAGCGATTGCAGGGCGCGAGTTACGAGGACATCGCCCGCGCCGGCGGCGGTATCGTCTCGACGGTCGCCGCGACCCGCGCGGCCAGCGAGGACGAGCTGCTCGCGCTCGCGCTGCCGCGGGCCCTCAAGCTCGCTGCCGAAGGCGTGACCTGCCTCGAGATCAAGAGCGGCTACGGGCTCGACCGCGACCACGAGCTCAAGATGCTGCGCGTCGCGCGCCGGATCGGCGAGCGGCTGCCGGTGACCGTGCGCACCACGCTGCTCGCCGCCCACGCCGTGCCGCCCGAGTTCCAGGGCCGCAGCGACGCCTATATAGAATGTATATGCGAGGACATTCTGCCGGCCGCGGCCAAGGCCGGCCTCGCGGACGCGGTGGATGCCTTCTGCGAGAACATCGGCTTCACCGCTGCGCAGGTCGAAAGGGTCTTCGCGCGGGCGCGCGAACTCGGGCTCGCGGTCAAGCTGCACGCAGAGCAGTTGAGCAACCAGCACGGCGCGGCGCTCGCAGCGAGATCCGGCGCGCTCTCCGCCGATCACCTCGAGCACGCGGACGAGGACGGCATCCGCGCGATGGCGAAAGCCGGCACGGTCGCGGTGCTGCTGCCGGCCGCGTACTACTTCCTGCGCGAGACGAAGCTGCCGCCGGTAGAGCTGCTGCGCCGGCACCGCGTACCGATTGCGATCGCCAGCGACCTCAATCCCGGCAGCGCTCCGATCGCGTCGCTGCTGCTCAACCTCAACATGGCCTGCACGCTGTTCCGCCTCACGGCCGAGGAAGCACTCGCTGGCGTCACCCGCCACGCAGCCGCGGCGCTCGGTCTCGCCAAGGAGCGCGGCACGATCGAGCCCGGCAAGCGCGCCGATCTCGTCGTATGGGACGCCGGCCATCCCGCAGAACTCGCGGCCCAGTACGGCATGGCGCGACCGACGCAGATTCTGAAGGACGGCGCATGAGGAAGACCGAGCGGAGCGGCTTCAGCTGGCGCGGACGCGAGATCACGCGGCTCGAGCAGTTCAGCGACGCGGTGTTCGCATTCGCGCTCGCGCTGCTCGTGGTCTCGACCGAGCTGCCGACAAGCATGGACGGCCTGTACGTGATCCTGAAGGGATTCCCGGCCTTCGGCGCCACGTTCGCCGTGCTGGTGTGGTTCTGGTACCTGCACTATCAGTACTTCCGCCGCTACGGGCTCGTGAATCCCGTAACTATCTTCCTGAATGCGGTACTGCTGTTCCTGATCCTGTTCTACGTCTACCCGCTGCGTTTCCTGTTCGGCGCCCTGCTCGGCGGGCTGTTCGGCGGGCCGTGGGCATTCGGCTTCAGCGACGGCGGCAGGCTGCTCGCGATCTATTCCACGGGATTCATCGCCGTATTCCTGCTGTTCGCGCTGCTGTACCGCTACGCCCTGACGCATGCCGCGGCGCTCGAGCTGTCCCCGCTCGAGATCGACGTTACGCGCACCTCGATGCGTGCGTATCTCTGGCTGGCAGGCATTGGCCTCGTCTCGGCGCTGCTCGCGCTGCTCGGGCCGCCCTGGATGACGCCCATCGCCGGGCTGATCTACTTCTTCATCGGACCCGTGATGTGGTGGCACTGGAGCCGGTTCTCGAAGCGCTGGCAGGACACGGCTTGAAGAAGGTCGCATTCCTCACGCTCGCCGAGCGCGGCGACTTCGTCATCGACGACGACCTCGCCATCGCGCCGCTCGCCGCGCGCGGCATTGCGGTCGAGACGATCCCCTGGAACCAGCCGGATGCGGACTGGGCGAAATACGCACTGGTCGTGGTTCGCTCGACCTGGGACTACCAGCACCATGCCGGCGAATTCCTCGCGACGCTGGAGCGGATCGAAGGCGCTACGCGCCTGTGCAACAGCGCGGCCATCGCGCGCTGGAACATGCGCAAGACCTACCTCCGGGAACTCGCGGCCAAGGGCGTGCCGACGGTGCCCACGATCTGGCGCGACGGCCTCGCGCGCGGCGGGCTGCTGACGCTGTTCGACGAGCTCGGCAGCGACGAGGCCGTGATCAAGCCGGTCATGAGCGGCAACGCCGAGGGCGCCTGGCGACTCGACCGCCGGCGCGCGAAGGACCTGGCCGGCGTGATCGAGGCGTATTTTCACGGACGCCCGCTCATGATGCAGGCATTCGAGCGCGGGATCGTGTCTGAAGGCGAGTTCTCGCTCATCTACATGGGCGGCGCTTACAGCCACGCGATCCTGAAGGTGCCCAAGTCAGGCGACTTCCGCGTGCAGGAAGAGCACGGCAGCGACGTGCGCTCCGTGACGCCCGAACCCGCGCTGCGCGCCACCAGCGACGCCGCGATGGCCGCCGTCGGCGAGCGGCTGCTGTACGGGCGTGCTGATCTCGTGCGCCACGGCGAGGAGTTTCGCGTCATGGAACTGGAGCTGGTCGAGCCCGCGCTTTACCTGCGCATGGACCCGGGCGCGCCCGCACGCTTCGCGGAAGCGATCGCCGCCCTACTCGCCTGAGCCGCGGCCCGCGTCCAGCGGGCTCCTGACGCCGCGGCCGCCGCGATTCAGCACGTGCGTGTAGATCATGGTGGTCTTGACGTCCGAGTGACCGAGCAATTCCTGTACGGTGCGGATGTCGTAGCCGTCCTCCAGAAGGTGCGTCGCGAAGCAGTGGCGGAAGGTGTGGCAGCTCGCAGGCTTGTCGATGCCCGCTTTGTGCAGCGCCTCGCGCACCGCGCGCTGCACCGACTGCGGCAGCCGGTGATGACGCGCCGACTCGCCGGAATAGGGATCGCGGCAGAAGAAGCGCGCCGGGAACACCCATTGCCAGGCCCAGGTCGTGGCCGCCTGCGGGTACTTGCGCCGCAACGCGAACGGCAGCGAGACGCCAGGCCTTCCCGCCTTGCGGTCGGTCTCGAAGTGAACGCGCGCGCGCTCGAGATGGTCGCGCAAGTGCGGCACCAGTTTCGCCGGCAACACCGTGACCCGGTCCTTGTTGCCCTTGGCGTCGCGGATCACGATCTCGTGGCGGGAGAGCTCGAGGTCCTTGACGCGCAACTGGAGGCACTCGGTGACGCGCATGCCAGACCCGTAAAGCAGCGACGCAATCAGCCACTCGGTGCCCGTGAGGTTGGCCAGCACGCGGCGCACCTCGTCGCGCGTCAGCACGACCGGCAGGTGAACCGGCCGTTTCGCCCGCGTGACATCCGTCAGCCAGGGCAGATCCACATCGAGCACAGCGCGATACAGGAACAGGAGCGCCGCCAGCGCCTGGTTCTGGGTGGACGCCGAAACCCGCCGGTCCACTGCGAGCGAGGTCAAAAAGGCCTCGACTTCAGCCGCTCCCATCTCACGCGGGTGCCGGAGCTTGTGAAAATGGATAAAACGGCGTATCCAATACAGGTACGCCTTCTCGGTCCGGTAGCTCAGGTGCCGGGTTCGCATGCAGGCTCGGGCCTGGTCGAGCAGGCGGGGCGACTGAGCCATCCGTGGCTCCCAAAGGGAATTGGCTAAATCAACTCATGCCCGAGGCTATTCAAAGAGTTGCTTCCCCGCCGGTCGACTATCTGGCCGAAATGACGTATTTCTGCCAGCTATTGATGACCTCTAATTGTAGTTAGATGGCCGCCGCGACGACGATTCGCCCACACCGGTTTGCCCGTGCCATTAGATTCGAACGCTCAGGTAAAGGAAGTACCAATGACCGCATTCTTAAGGGCTTTCGCGCTCATGTGCGCTTTTGTCTCGCCCCTGGCAATTGCGGAGGATGTTGAACAGCACTCTCGTTCGGATGAATCGGTAGCATCCAACAAGGGCGAATTCGATCTTTACGACATTGTCGCGTCCTTAAGTAGCAGAACCAATAAGCGATTCATTATCGATCCGCGGGTGCGCGCTATAGTTACCTTGGTCGGTCTGAATGCCCGCGACGTCGATTATCCGCTTCTTTTGAGAATTCTAAGTGTCCACGGCTTTTCAGCGCATGAGCGGGATGGGGTAATTGAAATTCTTCCAGACGCGCTTGATCGACAGACCCCGTCGCCGCTCGTGGCGGCCAACAAAATCCGGGCATTGGATGCTGAGATTGTTACTGCCATCCTGCAGGTCAAGAACATCAGTGCCGCCCAGCTAGTGCCGATACTCCGGCCGATGATGCCGCAGCGAGCACACTTGGCAGCTTGCGTCGATCGCAATGCACTGATCATTGTGGATCAGGCTGCCAATGTTCGGCGCATAGTTGCGATTACGGAGACCTTGGACAAACTCCCAGCTGTTGCCAGCCCTCCGGTCTCATCCGATGACTCCAAAGACCAGTAAGGGGCGGCCATCTAACTATGCGATGCAGCGGTCGTCGCGCGTCGGCACGCCGCTTGCAAGGACGTGCGTTAGCGAGGCGGGGTTGCGATCAGCAAGCGGCGCGCCGACTGCGCGCCGCCGCTGATCGCGGACGTTAGAGCGCATTTGCATGTCGCGCTTACGCACCTTGGAGGAGTTTGAGCGCCGCTTCGACGTCATGGACGTAGAAGAGCTGCGCACGTGGAGAACGCATTGGTATGCGCACGCACAGCTCCTTGCTCCAAAGGTGCGTAAGCTAGCCATGAAACGTGTGCACCAAATCGATCGAGCCATAGCGGTCCGATTACGTAGTCAGAGTCCTTGAGGCAGCACTGTGAAATCAGGCGCTCGCCTTGCCCTTGGCATTGCACTAATGGCTTCGGCCCTGGTTCTCGGCTGGCTGGGCCTCACCTCATACCTCGCCGTTGACAGCTGCCTAGATTCGGGTGGTAGCTACGACTACATGACGCAACGCTGTGATTTCGGCGCCTCACACCCTTACCTGCCAGGACCACATTTCTTCGTGTGGGCTCTGGCTTGTTTCATTTCTGGCGTTGGCATCACAATCTGGGCGCGGACGGGTACGAAGTGAAATGCGCTCTAACTATGCGATGCAGCGGTCGTCGCGCGTCGGCACGCCGCTTGCATGGACATGTTCCGACGCGGACAGGTTGCGATCAGCAAGCGGCGCGCCGAGCGCGCGCCGCCGCTGATCGCGGACGTTAGGCGTCATGGACGAATCGCCCCTCCAACGGCAGGTTGCGGCCCTGGCAGCGCGAGCCCAGCGCGAAGATCAGCAGCGCCGAATTGATGTCACAGTTGCGATTCTCGCTGCGCTTTACGACAAGGCTGCGACCTACACAAACCTCGTTATCGCCGCAGGCTTCGCGGGCTTCTTTGCAGTCTGGGTCAACGTGCGGGACGAACTATCGAAGACCGAGCTTCTACTCTCCGGTTTGTGTATCTCCTTTGCCCTGGCGATATTTGTCTTCTGGGAAGTTGCGGTGATGCTCTATACGTCCCGAACACTTGGGCGCTTGCAGAACGCACTGAAAGCGCCACAGGAGAGATTTGACGCTGTAATGGACCAGACGCAAAAGGATTCTGATGTGGAATCCTTGCGTATTCGTAGGTACTGGTTCGTCATTCTCATCCTTACAATCATTCCGGCTGTCATTGGTGCTGGCGTACTCATGTTAGCCTTCGTACGAGCTTTACTTCATGACGCCTAACTATGCGATGCAGCGGTCGTCGCGCGTCGGCACGCCGCTTGCAGGAACAGGAACCGGCGCGGAAGGGTTGCGATCAGCAAGCGGCGCGCCGACTGCGCGCCACCGCTGATCGCGGACGTTGGACCACACTGTGAGAGCGCTTGTAATTCTTCTGGCTACCGCGGCTGGTCCTGCGTTCGGGGCCGACGGCTTCCCGCTACTCGGCCGATGCGCCGCACTAGCACCTGACGTGAAGGCCCGCCTCGTGGAGCTGGGGAGCTCTTTCACGGAGTCTGCTGCCCGCGATGCAGCTCGTGCTCTGCAGGAACGACTTGATTTCCCGCTAGAGGCACCGACCGCACAATCTCCTCAAGCTCGTACGCTTCTCGCACAAATCGAGGGTTGGCTGCTTAAGAAGGAGTGGCTTTCCGCTCAAGCGCGACGCGAGCATGATGCTGATGAAGGAATTGCCTTTTGCGAGTTCTTGCTGCGAGAGACAGAGCAGTAAGTGCAGTGTGGTCCAACTATGCGATGCAGCGGTCGTCGCGCGTCGGCACGCCGCTTGCGGGGACAGGAACCGGCGCGGATGGGTTGCGATCAGCAAGCGGCGCGCCGAGCGCGCGCCGCCGCTGATCGCGGACGTTAGACACCACGGATCTGACGGGCGATTATCGTGAAGCCTCCTGCCGCCAAAGCAGATTTCGTCCTGGGAGACCTACGCATTTGGGTGCACAACCGACAGTTTCCGGACGCCACAGATCATTGGGACGCCAACTGGCTGAATATCACCGCAAGGTACGAAGGACAGAGTGGCGTGGTCGATGTCCGTGGGCCGGAGCTTGATACGGTCAGCTTTCTTCGCTTTCATCGCGATCTGATAGCCATGGCACATACCCTCGCCGGCGAGGCCACGCTGGAGTCGGTGGAGCCGTCGTTGAAATTGACGATGCGATTCTCAGACCGCCTTGGACACATAGCGGCCCGTCTGGAACTTACTCCGAACACCCTGAGTGAAGGACACTGGTTTGAGCTCGACGGTCTCGACCAATCGCATCTCGCGGGGCTAATAGGACAGCTCAAGGACGTAGTAGATCGCTATCCAGTCCTACAGCCAGAGGTGCGTGGTGTCTAACTATGCGTTGGAGCAGTCCGTGAAAGATTGCGGGTGGCGCGCCGCAGGCGCGCGGAGAGATTTTACGCCTGCGGCGCGCTGTCCGCGTTTCGCGCGGCCCGCTCAACGCGGACGTTAGATGACATGGGCATGCTCAGTCGCGTGATTGGCCTTCTGCTTAGCCCGCTTCTGCTTGGCTCAACGGAAGCCTTCGCGTGTAGCTATCCCGAACCTCCATCCCTCCAAGAGATTGTCGCTACTGCAGAGCACGTATTCATCTTTCGCCTGGAGGTCGCTAGATTCCGCACCGAATCCTGCGGCGACTCCTGCGTATCTACGTGGGCGGAGGCTGAGATTAAGCCTCTCTTGTCTCTTAAGGGGGCGAAAGAGCCAACCGCGCGAAGTTTTCGGTGGGTTCCCGGTCGGTGCGGCGGCCATCGCTTTGATGTCGGGGAGCTGTACGTCGCATTCCTCAGTGCAGACAGCTCTGAAATTCAGCTTGCTCCAGACGAGCAGCGCTTCCTTTACGTTTCTGACCGGGTCTCTCCCACGCTCCCAGAGGAGAGCCCATTTGTTGAGGAGCTTCGTTCGTCCCTTCGGGATGGAAAGCTTCCGGCGGGTTTTCCAAGTCGCAGTGAAATCAATCGCACCAATGAGGTGGGAGTACCGCCTGCGCCGCTTGAGACTCCACAATGATGTCATCTAACTATGCGATGCAGCGGTCGTCGCGCGTCGGCACGCCGCTTGCAGGGACAGGCCCTGGCGAGGATAGGCTGCGATCAGCAAGCGGCGCGCCGAGCGCGCGCCGCCGCTGATCGCGGACGTTAGGCCGCCAAGTTAGGCTCTCGCAATGGACCAATCGCTTCGAGACCTGGTACTCGCGAGGCTGCTGACCTTGATGGAGGACGATTGGGTGCCAGCATGTGCGCTAGCCTCATTCGTCTCACATGCCGGGATGGTAGTGCCGTCTGAGAACCGAGCCGCATGTCTGCTTCTCATCGAAGAGGCCATAACGAACAGTTGGATCCGCGTGGGTGAATTGCGCTCTGGCTTTGAAGCGTGGGACTCTTCGAATGTCGATGTGATGTTGCGGCTCGGACGAGCTTGGCCCAGCGACGCGATCCCCGCACTAGGCGACGATCCGTGCTGGTTTGACCTGACGCCGGCCGGTCAGAAACGAGCGGAAGCACTTGCCGAGAGATTCGGATCGGACCTTGCAGTTCCAGCTGGCTCCTACTATCGAGTTTCCGTCAAATCGCCATGAACCCAAGTCTTGGCGGCCTAACTATGCGATGCAGCGGTCGTCGCGCGCTCGGCACGCCGCTTGCAGGGACGAGCCCCGGCGCGGACGGGTTGCGATCAGCAAGCGGCGCGCCGACTGCGCGCCGCCGCTGATCGCGGACGTTAGGCCACACGAGCGCGAAGTCCAGTGTTGAGTTCGGTCTGGGCCTCAACCAAACGAGCGCTATCAGCGCTAGATAAGCTCCTTGCGTACCTCGTGCCCGTAATCTTCTTTGGCGTAAGTGGCTTCATGCTCTACGCATCTGCATTCGAAAGGATTCCACCGCCTGAAGATATGGTTCTTATCACTGGCCCAGTCGAGTTCTACAACGTCGAACGTTCTCGTGGCGATTATCCCAGCACGATCAACTTCAAGTTGTGGAACGACGATACGCCATACTGGACCAACGAAATTCATCAAGACTGGGTCAGCGGCAGGCTTGATGGGACGACGATACAGGTTGCTTTCTACATTGAGCCTGGGCCGGTATTCAGGATGGGCACCGTCAAGACATTCGGATTGACGGTAAACGGACGGACGATCAAGACACTGGAGAATGACATCGCCGGCGAAACAATGCTGCTTCGGTATGCATATCCTGTGTTGGCGCTACTGATGTTCGGCTTCGGATACTGGAAATGGCCTCGCAAGCCGCAGCTCACTCTTCAGCCCGATGGCACGATGGGGGAAGCACGGATTGACAAGGGCTTTGAACTCTCGTGGGAAAAGCTGACTCCTCGCCGACAGTTCGTTCGCTCAGCCTGGACCAGTGGTTTCGCCATGCTGTTTGTTTTGCTCGCAAAACCAGAGCTGCTGTGGATTCTAGGGACGGCAGTCGGATGCCTGATCTGGATGTGGAGCATGTATCGGGCATGGAGAGACGATGTCGAACGGCAACCCTAGATCGTGTGGCCTAACTATGCGATGCAGCGGTCGTCGCGCGTCGGCACGCCGCTTGCAGCCAGTGCAAACCGCTCTCCGGGGTCCGATCAGCAAGCGGCGCGCCGAGCGCGCGCCGCCGCTGATCGCGGACGTTAGGTGACTATCATGGTCATTGCCCGTCTACTTCTGGTGATCGCTTTGCCGATCATCAATGTCGGTTGCGAAAAGGGCTACAAGGAAGTCGACGGACGGCCTGTGTGGACGTCGTGGGATGAAGGTCGCGGGCAGTACGACGTGCCGATCCCAGGTGCTGATCCGGACACTTTCGAAGTTGTGCTTAAGGACGCATACGCGCGGGACAAATCGACTGTTTTCTACACCTCGCGGCCACTAGTCGGCGCCGATCCGAAGACATTCAGACCGCTCTCCGCGCACTATGGCGTCGATCATTCAAGTGTCTTTTTCGAAGACCGCCGTGTGCTCGGTGCCGACCCCGTCACCTTCAAATTGATTGGATCTGATGCAGGGCGCGATTCCATCGATGTCTATTCTCACGACCAAGCAATTGGTGCGTGCTCCTCAGCGACCTTTGAGCTCTTGGATGACCCATGGCAGCGCGACTCGAAGTGCGTCTATTGGCACATGAAGCGTCTACCCGACGCTGATCCTGCTACTTTCAAGATAGTTACGGATACGCATGGTAAAGATGGTCAGCGCGTGTACCACATGAGTCGTGTGATGCCGGAAGCAGATGCTGCGACCTTTCAGCGTCAACCCAACTCGTGTGCAATGTGTGTTAAGGACAAGTTTCGTTGCTATGAAAACGATAAGCCCGCTCCATGTCGTGGCCAGTAGCGCAGTCACCTAACAATGCGTTGGAGCGGCCCGTGAGAGCTTGGCAGGGGTGCGCCGCAGGCGCGCTTGAGATTGTCGCGCCTGCGGCGCAAGTTAAGGCCATACCTCGGCCCGCTCAACGCGGACGTTAGATCTTCCTCGGCCGGTCGTGCCAAATTGACACTATACGGCTTTGCCGTATAATGGTTCGGTGTTCAGCTTCATCGAGACGCATCTCTTTACGCGCTTGGTGACACAGTATCTTTCGGACGAGCAGTACACAGAATTGCAGCTGGCCCTGATCAACAACCCGGAATTGGGGCCCGTCATCGCGGGAACCGGCGGAGTCCGAAAGATGCGCTGGGCGGCTCCGGGTCGGGGCAAACGTGGCGGCTACCGCGTGATCTACTACGTACGCCGCCCAAAGGGCGTCATCTGGATGCTGACGATGTATCCGAAGAACGTGGCTGATTCCATTCCTGCCCATGTGCTGAAAGAGATTCGAGAGGAACTTGGCGATGAGTAAGCGCAAGCGCAACATTGGCCTCGAGATCCGGGACGGGCTGCGGGAGCTCAAGCGCGGCGACTATGGCCGCGTCATCAACATCCCGGACGTGGCGAAGATCCGTGAGAGTGTCGGCCTGTCGCAGTCCAGATTCGCTACTCTGCTTGGCGTCTCCGTTCGCACGCTGCAGGACTGGGAACAGGGACGCCGTGCACCTTCCGGAGCTGCCAGGACACTGCTGCTGGTTGCTGATCGCAACCCGCACGCTCTGCTCGAAGTCGCGTGACGCCACAGGTCAGGAAGATCTAACTATGCGATGCAGCGGTCGTCGCGCGTCGGCACGCCGCTTGCAGGGACAGATTCCGGCGCGGATGGGTTGCGATCCGCAAGCGGCGCGCCGAGCGCGCGCCGCCGCTGATCGCGGACGTTAGGCCGCAGAGAGCGGGTTCAGCGCACTTGCATCGCTGTATCCGTTCGGATACACTCTGCAGGTGTACCAGCTCCAGCGAACTGATGTCTTTGACAAGTGGTTGGCTGGATTGCGGGATGCGAAAGGTAAGGCCCGAATTCTGGCGCGGCTGGAGTCAGTCCGACTCGGCAATCTCGGTGACAGCAAGAGCCTTGGCGGTGGACTCCATGAGTTACGGGTTTTCGCAGGTCCCGGTTATCGCGTGTATTACGCGCCGCGCGGGAAGGTCGTCATTGTCTTGCTCTGTGGTGGCGACAAGTCCTCCCAGCAGCGGGACATCGCCCGCGCCAGGCGCTTGTTGAAAGATTTGGAGAAGGAGCCATGGCCAAGCTGAAGGCATTCGATCCCAGCGCCTACCTCACTAATGACGAGGTGGTCGCGGAGTATCTCAACGCCGCGCTCGAGGATCCCAATCCGGACGTTTTCCTTGCCGCGGTTGGCAATGTCGCAAAGGCACGTGGCATGAGCAGCATCGCTGAGGACTCTGGTCTTGGGCGCGAGAGCCTCTACAAGGCTTTGACCCCAGGCGCAAAGCCTCGTTACGACACCGTGCTCAAGGTGCTGCAGAGCTTGGGTGTCAAACTCACGGTCTCTGCGGCCTAACTATGCGATGCAGCGGTCGTCGCGCGTCGGCACACCGCTTGCAGGGACAGGCGCCGGCGGGGTTGGGTGGCGATCAGCAAGCGGCGCGCCGACTGCGCGCCGCCGCTGATTGCGGACGTTAAATCGCCGAGTCAGGTTGGCGCGATGATTCGGGCCAGGTCACGCCTCGAGGCACCAAGTGCAATGAGTGACCGCATTAGCAGATCAATAGAGACGGTCGGATCGCCCGATTCCATCTTGGCGACTCGCGACTGGCTGGATTGCACTGCCGCAGCCAAGTCTTGCTGCGTCAACCGTTTGCGCATGCGCCGTGCCTTGAGACCCTCGGCGAGTTTCAGGCGCAACTCGATCAGCGCGGCCTCTTCCGGCGAGAGATCCAGGAACTCCCGGGTATCTCCCACCTTCCAGCCGCGGCTCGCGAGCTTTGCCTTCTTACTTGCACGCATCGTCGTACTCCCGAAATCGCCTTTGACAGTTCGCAATCACGTCCTTGGGCGTGGTTCGCGTCTTCTTGGCGAAGACCTCACCAATGACAATCGCGTCCCCATCCGTCCGGTAAACGATTCGCCAGTTCGTTGCCCCGTCCCGGACGCGCAACTCGTGGCACCTTCGGCCTACGGCGGGCATGGGCCGCGAATGCGGCATGCCCAGCGATTCACCGCGCTGCAGCCTTCTGAGCAGGACGCCAGCCTCAATCCTGGCCTCGGTAGCGAAAGGTGGAGTCTTGATCTCCCCATGCAGCCAAACCAGCGGCTTGTCGGCTACGGCCACGGGTGCAAGTATATGTCAGTTCTGACATACGGTCAACTGAGGCTCGGCAATCTAACTATGCGATGCAGCGGTCGTCGCGCGTCGGCACGCCGCTTGCAGGGACGTGCACTAGCGAGGAAGGGTTGCGATCAGCAAGCGGCGCGCCGAGCGCGCGCCGCCGCTGATCGCGGACGTTAGAGCGCAAATCTAGAGGGCTTGCTGTAGCTACGTGATGTAGCTACACTACGCCATGTTCGTCTGGGACGAAGCCAAGCGTCGGCTTAACCTGCGCAAACATGGCATCGATTTCGCGGATGCAGAGAAGATCTTCCGAGGCGTGACATTCACGGCCGAGGACACCCGGGAAGACTATGGCGAACAACGCTTTCTCACGCTGGGGTTGCTGGAAGACCAGGTGGTCTCAGTAGCCCATACAGAACAGGGTGGGGAGATTCGCATCATTTCTATCCGGAAAGCCACGAAACATGAAGCGCGCTTCTACTTCTCGCAAATCACGTACTGACCTCGCCAGGGTGCGTGCCCAACCCTACAGCAGCATCGTTCGCGACGGCGACGCTCCCGAGTGGACGCCCCAGATGTTCGTTAAGGCCGTGGCACGAAAGGGTCTGAAGCCTGTGCCGAAGAAGTCCCTGTTGTCACTGCGAGTCGATTCTGACGTGATCGACTGGTTCAAGTCCCAGGGAGCTGGGTACCAGTCCCGCATGAACGCCCTCCTCCGTGCCTACATGGAAGCGCACAAGTGATCTGCGCTCTAACTATGCGATGCAGCGGTACCTGGTCGGTAACTGTACGTGCCAACTGGCGTGTTACTTTCCGGTTTGAGGGCAAAGATGCCGTGGATGTTGATTACGTGGATTATCACTGAGGTAGCCCAAGAGGATGCATAACCCCCCCATCCTGGCGAGATCATCCGCAAGCTCTGTCTTGAGCCGCTGGAGCTCTCGGTCACGGATGCGGCCGCCGCGCTGGGCATCAGCCGTAAGACGCTCTCGGCTCTGCTCAACGGCCGCGCCGGCATCAGCCCGGAGATGGCGGTACGGCTGTCGATTGCATTCGGCACCAGTTCCGAGAGCTGGATGAACCAGCAGACGCAGTACGATTTGTGGCATGCCGAAAAGCGGCGCAAGGCCTTGCGGGTCTCGCGCGTGGCTGCGTGACAAGACATCAAACTATGCGATGCAGCGGTCGGCTCGCGTCGGCACGCCGCCGCTGATCGCAGACGTTAGGCATCAAACAAGACGCACGGAGATGCGCAGATGAATCGTGACCGCGTGATGCGCCGATCTCTTCAGGTGACTTGCCCATTTAACTTCGTAGCGGCTTTTGCGCTCGCCTACCCGGCCTCATCGCTTGGGCAGCTGTTTGGGCTTCCAGCGGATGCTCCAGCCGTGTACCGCGCGCTTGCTAGCGGAGCGATTGCTTTGTTCGGCTTTGCGTACGGATGGCTGTCCGTTCAGCCGGTAATTGACCGCCCATTGGTTGCAGTGTCTATCTGCGGCAAACTGTTTGCGTTCGGTTCACTGCTCCTGCTGGGCTTGTTTGGCCACATCCCAATGCGTGCTCCTTTGCTCGGGACAGCTGATCTCCTCTTTGCGCTCATATTTATATGGTGGTGGTTTGACGCCTAACTATGCGATGCAGCGGTCGTCGCACGCCGCAGCTGATCGCGGACGTTGGGCGGCATTCATTGGGAGTTCTATGAAACACGCACTTCTTCTGACGGGATTGCTGGTAGCCCTCCCTTCCCACGACCAGGATAAGCCGCGTCATGAGGGGTACAGGGCTCTCGAAGGCTTTGTTGGCACCTGGACCATTCCAGGCCAGGAGTCCACCTACAAAGAGACTTGCGCTTGGTATCCCGGTGATCGGCACATCGTCTGCAACACTAAATCAAAGCGGAAGGACGGTTCAACCGGTCATTCCATGAGCATCCTCAGCTTCGTTCCTGATCACGGATACGTCTACGCAGGCATCGGCAGTCGTGGTCGTTATGAGACTCACGAGAAGGGCACGTTTCGAGACGGCGTCCTTGAGTACATCGATCAGGCCAGCGGCGAGACTACCCGCATAAGGATTGGCCCATTCACTGATCGCAAGATCATCCCATTCATGGTCCATACCTCAAAGAACGGCACCGACTGGGAGCTTGCTGAGTCATTCAACTACACACGCATCAAGTAACATGTCCTTGAAGCCGCCCAACAACGCGCTCCAGCCGACGGCCCTCGCCCTGCGGGCTCGGGCTTCCCTCGCTTCGCTCGGCGTCGCTGATCGCGGGCGTTAGACGTCGCTCGAGTGCGCGGTGGATGATTCAGGGATGAAAGTCCGCTACTACATCGATCCGGCGACGGATCAGCCGCATATCTACAAGCACGATGTCGCGGAGTCCGAAGTCGAGGAAGTGCTCGCCCGCGCAGGAGAGGATCGCCTTGGCAGTGATGGTGCCCGGGTGGCCATTGGCCACACCCTGGCCGGCCGGCTCCTACGCGTGATTTACGTCCCGGATCCTGAGCCAAAAAGTGTATTTGTGATCACGGCTTACGATTTGAGGGGTAAGCCCGCATTGGCCTACCGGCGCCGCAGGCGCAATATACGCCCATGAAGCAGAACAAGTTCCCGCCGGGCTGGGACGAGCAGCGCGTCAAGCGCGTGCTCAGCCATTACGAGTCCCAGACCGAGGACGAGGCGGTAGCCGAAGACGAAGCGGCTCGAGACGACACGTCAGGGACGATGATGGCGGTTCCAACCGAATTGGTCCCTGAGGTCCGCGAGCTCATCGCCAAGTACAAGAAGCGGGCTTAGGGAGCGACGTCTAACTATGCGATGCAGCGGTCGTCGCTGGTCGGCGCGCCGCCGCTGATCGCGGACGTTTGACGTCACAACGACCACCATTGGGCACGCGAACGGATCGCGGAGGAATCATGCATAAGTCCGCTCTCATCGCAGCATTTCTTTCAACATTACTTCTTGCTGCTTACTCCACACCTGTTGTCGCCGATCCCCAGACATCCGCCGAATCGAATATCGGCTTTGTGATTTACACAAAGAGCCCGGCGCCGGGGACCCTGAACGCAAGGTGGATGTACTCGACAAAGTACAGGGGACCAGGCATCGCTACTGGGGGCCCGAAGGAGGGCTTTGTCGGGCGCTATCACGTTCGATACTTCTACGACAGCGGCGAGTTCTCGGACGAGTACGACTTGCTCATCGAAAAGACCGATGACGTCTACAAAGTGTCGTGGATCGTGAAAGGCCAAGTCGAGGCGACAGGCGTTGGCATGGAAGTCGAGAACGGCCTGGCCGTAGGCTGGCGCCGGGTTGCTGACTAGTTGCGCCCAGTTGCGTAATGACGCCTAACTATGCGATGCAGCGGTCGTCGCGCTTCGGCACGTCGCTGGTCGCGGACGTCACGGCCGGGCGCACGATGATTCAACCCGGGTTGACGCGCCGCGAACTCCTGGCACGCCTGACTGGCATCGCGGCATTGCCCCTCGCCGCGGTCTCGTGCGGCCGAGATCCTGCGGGTCCATCGACCCCGCAACCCGAGGGCTCCTTGCACTACTCGAGTCTGGCGGACGTGGCCAGGCTGATCGCGGCACAGGAGGCCCGGTCGCTGGACCTGACGCAACAAATGCTCGACCGGATCGCGGCAGTGGACGGGCGCCTGCAGAGTTACGTCACGATCATGGCCGACCAGGCGATCGCGGGCGCCCGGCGCGCGGACGCCGAGATTCGCGCCGGCCGGTACCGGGGGCCGCTCCATGGCGTGCCCATCGCCGTGAAAGACCTTTGCTACACGCGTGGGGTCCGGACCATGGCTGGCACGAAGGTCTTCGCCGATTTCGTGCCCGACTTCGACGCGACCGTCGTCGCACGGCTCGAGGCTGCGGGCGCGATCATCCTCGGCAAGCTCGCGCTGTGCGAAGGCGCGTTCGGTCCATACTTTCCAGGCTCGCAGGTGCCGGTGAATCCGTGGGACGCCACACGCTGGAGCGGCGTGTCGTCGAGCGGCTCCGGCGTCGCGACGACGGCGGGCCTGTGCTTTGCGTCGGTTGGTACCGACACGGGGGGCTCGATCAGATACCCATCGGCCGTGAACGGCTGCGTGGGGCTCAAGCCCACGTATGGCCGGGTGAGCCGCTACGGCGTATTCGCCCTGGCTCCCTCCATGGATCACGTCGGGCCGATGACCCGCACGGTCGAAGACGCCGCGATCATGTTCGAAGCCATGGCCGGTCCCGACCCTCACGACCCGACATCACTGCCGGACCCGGTGCCCGCGGTGCGCGCCGAACTGGGCCGCGGCATCGCGGGCCTGCGCGTCGGTTTCGACCGTCGCTATGCCACCGACGACGTGGACCCGGATGTGGCCACTGCGATGGACGACGTGCTCGCGGAACTGACGCGATTGGGCGCGACCGTCGTGACCGTCAACATGCCGGACGTCAGCCAGGTTGGCAGCGCATGGCTCGACCTGTGCGCGGTCGAGGCGCTTGCCGCCCATGCGCCGACGTTTCCGAGCCGGGCCGGCGAGTATGGGCCGGGCTTTCGCGCTGCGCTGGAGTCCGGTCAGCGAGTCACACCCGCCGCGCTGGCGGCGGCCATGAAGGTCAAATCGGAAGTCTCCGCGTCACTCGAGCGCATGCTGGACACCGTCGATTGCCTGGTATGTCCGTCGCTGGCCAACAGTGCGCGCGTGAAGGAGCAGAATCCGTACGACGAGGAAACCGCCGAATCGTGGAGCGCCAGTGTCCGCAATGACATTCATTGCCAGCCGTTCAACTTCAGCGGCAGCCCCACCTTGTCGGTGCCCTGCGGCTTCTCGGCGGATGGCCTGCCGCTCGGCGTGCAATTCGTCGGTCGGCGGTTGAGCGAATCGGTGCTGTGCCGGATGGGTCACGCGTACGAGCGGGCCACCCCGTGGCACCTGGAGCATCCGGCCATCTGACCGGCGCCCGGAGGACGGAGCCATGCTGACGGGTTCATGTCACTGCGGGGCCGTTCAGATCCAGGTTCCGCGCAAGCCGCGGCGCCTTACGAGCTGCAACTGTTCAATATGCCGTCGCCAGGCGGGCCTTTGGGGCTACTACGATCGAAGCAAAGTGAAGATCACTGCCCGCAGAGGTGCGCTCGTCCATTACTCCTGGGGTGACAAATACCTTCGGCTCTTCAGATGCGCCCACTGCGGTTGTGTGACCCATTGGCGTCCCATCAGTCGCGCCAGGAACAGGATGGGCGTCAACTTTCGAAACTTCGATCCGTCCGTGATTGAAACTGCGCGGGTCCGGAGATTTGACGGTGCCAGCACCTGGAAATTCCTCGACTAGATCGGTCGTTGCGCAAAGCGGAGCACCGGTTCCGAGCAGGCGGATCTTCAAGCCCGAATTCACGATTCGGTCGGCTCGGCAAACGGCCAAAGTGACGTTGCTCCGAGACCGGGGGATACTGGGAGCCGCATGCACCGGCAGGCTGCTTGTGAATGGCCATGTCGTATTTGCCATGCGGCCGGCCGACTTCAGTCTGGTGCTGGTGAGCGTCGAGTAGCCCAATGCACAGATTGCCGCCAGATTTCCGGAAAGCCATCGAATCCGACGCCGCCGCGGATAAACTCTGGACCGAGATCACCCCATTGGCACGAAACGAGTGGATCTGTTGGGTCACATCGGCCAGGAAGGAAGAGACCAGGAAACGTCGCATCCAGGTCGGCATCGACAAACTGCGCGGAGGCATGCGCAGGCCATGCTGCTGGCCAGGATGCCCGCACCGTTGAACGCCGCGCGCGGTGACGCAGGCAAATGAGCGCGCGACAGGTCGACGCGTTCTTCTACGGCCTGTTCATGGACGTGGATGTGCTGCGCCAAAGCGGCGTGAAGCCGGCGAACCCTCGGCGCGCGTATGTCGCGGAGTTCGCGCTGCGGATCGGCCAGCGGGCCACGCTGGTGCCGTCTGCGGGCGCTCGCGCCTACGGCATGTTGATTGCGCTAACGCACGCAGAGCTCGAACGGCTCTATGGCGCACCCGGCCTGGAGCACTACCGCCCCGAAGCCGTGCTCGCGCAGCCCATCGAGGGGATCGCAGTTCCCGCACTCTGCTACAACCTGCTCCAGCCCCCGGAATCGCACGAGGGAAATCCCGACTACGCACTCCGCCTCAAGGGGGTCCTGACCAAGCTCGGCTTTCCGGCTGACTACGTTGCGTCGATCGGGTGACCCGTGGCGTATGACAATTCGCTGGAGCGGACCGTGACAGGGCGTCGCGAGCGAGCCGCCATACCTGCCTTCTCCGTTGCAGTCCTACTTTGCTGCCCCTCGGGCGCACTGGCATGCTCCTGCGAGGAAGACTGGTCTCCTTTCGAACAGCAAGTCCGGAGTGCGCTCCAGGCGGCGGATTACGTCGCTCTGGTCGAACTTTCCACGGTCTCGAGAGCCGTGGTGACGAGAGAAGAGCACCGGGCCGTCAAGAATCCCGATACCGGCGAGACCGAGAACACGGTTCGACTGGTCGACCATTCGCTGCTCATTGCGACTTTCAGTCCGCTGCGCATCTGGAAGGGCGAGCAGGCTGCCAACACGGTAGAGACGCCGAGTGATCCGCAAGCCTGCGGAATCGCATTTGCGGCCGGTTCCCGGTACCTGATCTACGCGTATGGGCCAGATGACGATGGCCGAATCGAGACGACGCGTTGCATGCGGTCTGCCCTCAGCGACAGCGCATCGCGCGACGTCGCCGTGCTCGAAAGCCTGACCCAGCCTCCGCTTGCGAGACCTCCGCACTCTGAGTCTGAATCGCAAAGGCACTTCCGCGAGGCCCTGGAGCTCATTCATGCCTACACGGGAGAGGGAGACGAGTTGTCGCGCTCGATGCAGATTGCAGATGCGCTGGCGGAATCCGACCCCGCATCGGGCTTTTCCCAGACGCTCGTTGCCGAGAGACTCTCTACCTGGGAGTTGCGACAGGACGGCAAACCGCCTGAACTGCGGACGACAATAATCGCGTTGGCTGACGAGGCGCTGCGCCTGAATCCCGATCTTGCGCAAGCCCATGTCGCAAAGGCGCGCGCCCTGGCACGGGCAATGCTGCTGATGCAGGCCGAAGAGGAAGTCGCGAAGGCACTTGCCATCGATCCCAGGCTCGATTCCGCGATCTTCCAGCAGGCAGAGATCTACCGCAGGGCCGGGAATGTGGAGAAAGCAGCCGTGTGGTATCAGAACTTCATCGCTGCAACGCCAATGCCAGCTCGCAAGTCCAATGGTTACTACTGGCTCGGCAAGGCGCTCCAGGACGTCGCCTACAGCCTGGAAGACGCGCGACGGGACATGTACCTGCAACGTGCGCGAATGGCATATCAGTCCATGGTTGACCTCGACGACCAGGGCGCATGGAGGGTGGTCAACTTCGCCATCTTTCTCAATGGCTACATCGGCGACTTCGCGGCCGCCGAGGCATACGCCAGCAAGGCGCTCGACATCATGGAATTTCCCATGGCTCGTTATCACCTGGCGGCTGCGCGATACCAGAAGCTGCATGCCCGGTCGACCGCCATGAATTCGGCATCCTTGCAGGCGGAAGTCGAGCGCATTGCGGAGTCAACCGGGGTCACGCTTGAGCAGGCAATTGCGTTCCGCAGCTTTCACCCGGTCATCGTCTCGCGCCTCGCCGACCTGCGGGATAGGGCGGCCCAATGAAATCGCCCGCGTGCCGAGCTTTGATCATCGACCGGTGACGGAGCAAGATGATGCTGAGGAGGGCACACCGATGAGGCACCAGTCCGTCCTGTGGGCGCTTGTGTTGGTCGGTACGGCGGGTACGGCGCTGGCACAGGCTCCGGGCAACATCTTCCAGGCCACCCTGGACGAGCCGGGTCAACGGACAGCCGAAGTTTCCACCGAGGAGCTCAAGGGCATCCTCGCCGGCAAGAGCGCCGTCGTCCTCGATGCGCGCCCATTCCGCGAATTTGCGATCAGCCACATTCCGGGCGCAGTGAACGTCGCCGCCAAGCCCGGTGTTCCCATTTCGGTCTACGTTTCCGACGTTGCAGAGATCGGTCGATTGGTCGAAGGCAAGAAAGACACACCCCTGGTCCTCTACTGCAACGGTCCCTACTGCGGGAAGAGCAAGAGGCTGGCCGATGAACTCCTCACCGCCGGCTACACCAACGTTCGTCGCTACCAGCTCGGCATGCCGGTCTGGCGGGCCCTGGGCGGCCTGACGGAAATCGAGCCCGACGGGCTGCGACACGCAGTCGCCAACGACCGGACCACAGTCCTCATCGATGTACGTGAAGCCGACGCCTTCCGCAGTGGCACACTTGCCGACGCCCGGAACATCCCGCGCAGCGGAGTATTGGAGGGAAAAGACGTGGGTGAGGTGAAGCGTGCGAAGGACGACGGGCGCCTGCCCATGGAGGACCACAACACGCGCCTGATCGTCATCGGGCGGGATGGCACCGACGCCCGGTACGTGGCCGAGGCGTTGTCGCGCGAGGCGTTCCATAATGTGGCCTACTTCCCCGGTAGCTTCCAGGAAGCGCAGGCTGCGCTGAAACCCTGAGCGGGGAGGCGCTGGTCGCGGAGCGCATCGTGTGGCTGGCCGCCAGCGGATCATTATCGTTCAAGTCCTGAATGCGACGGGTGTCGGGCGGCGCCAGGACGGGAGGTGGGCAATGCTCCGCGGTAGCTGTCTCTGTGGCGGCGTCAGGTTCGAAATCGAACGCGCAGCCGGGCCGTTCGAGCTTTGCCATTGCTCGCGCTGCCGGAAAGTCAGCGGATCCGCCTGCCTCGCCTGGCTCGGCGTGCGTCGCGAGGATTTCCGCTTCCTGCAAGGCGCGGACTTGATCAAGACGTACGAACGGCCAGTCACCGAATCGCCGCCTCCTTACGACACCAGTTTCTGCAGCCGCTGCGGCTCGCAGGTGCCGAATCCGTCAAGAGCCGGGGAGCCCTGGTTCGAGATTCCGGCGGGGGCTCTCGACGATGATCCCCTCATCAGGCCGGACAAGCACATCTACGTCGAATTCAAGGCCCCCTGGGACCGCATCGCGGACGACTTGCCGCAGATGACCAAGCAGGAGATCCGGGCGAGCCGGAAACTGTCGCCATGACGAAGCTCCGGACGAAGCACACGTGAAAATGCTCGACTACGCCCTGATCGCAGGCGGCGCGTGCTGGGTGGTCTCGGAATTCCTGGAACTCGCCGCCGGTGGCCGGACTGCGCTGACGCTGGCACTCACCGCCGCGTTCCACCTGTTCATGGTGGCCGGCATCTGGGCAGCGCACGCAGGCCAGGGCGATCGCAAGGGACCGCTCAGCCGGGCAGCCGCGGGAATGGCCTCCATCGGTTACCTCATCCTGGTCTACCCGCCGATCGCCGCGGCCCGGGATCCATCGCTCGACTACGCCGAGTTCATGCGGTCGAGCCTGCAGTTCAGGACCGCGGGCATGCTCGTCACGCTGGGCGTCGCGCTGCTTGGAGCCGCGGCGCTTCGCTCGCGGGCATACCCCGCCACGATGGGCCTCGCGCTGCTGGCGTGCCCGCCGGTGTTTGCGGCGGTGCTGCTGCTGGACGGCCCGCCGCTGCTGGGCTTCGCGGCCAACGTGCTGCTGGGCAGCGTGTTCGTGGCGATCGGAGCGCGCGCCGCACGACGCCCCGGCGCCGCAGGCCATCGCTTCCCATGATCAACGGATCATGTCTGTGCGGCGCCGTCACCTTCGAGGTCACCGGCAGCATCAGCCCGATCGAGGTGTGCCACTGCGTGCAGTGCCGCAAGTGGACCGGCCATTTCTTCGCCAACATCGAGGTGCAGCGCGACGGCCTCGCGATCCGGGGCGAGGACCGCATCACCTGGCATCATTCTTCGGCGAAAGTCCGGAGAGGATTCTGCGCGACCTGCGGGTCCTCGCTGTTCTTCGACCCGCTCGACCGGGACAAGCACCGCTGGATCGGCATCGCGATGGGCGCGCTCGACACCTCCACCGGCGCCAGGATCGCCGTGAACATCTTCACGGCCGAAAAGGGCGATTACTACGACATCCCGGTCGGTGCCACGCGCATGCTCGATCACGTGGACTTCGCGGTGCAGGACCTCGCGCGCAGCCGCGCATTCTACGCGGCAGCGCTCGCGCCGCTTGGCATCAAGCCGATGGTCGAGACCGACCGCGCGGACGGCAGGCAGGGAACGGGATTCGGCCGCGGAGAGCCGCCGCAGTTCTACATCGGCGGCGGCCGCCCGGTCGGCGGCCGGCTGCACGTCGCATTCGCCGCGGAGAGCCGTGCGGCGGTGGATGCATTCCACCGGGCGGCACTCGCAGCCGGCGGCCAGGACCATGGCATGCCCGGGCTGCGGGCGCATTATGATGCGGACTACTACGCCGCCTACGTCATCGATCCCGATGGCCATGTGGTGGAGGCCGTCTGCCGCCTTCCCGAACGAGGAGACCCATGCGCAAGCGCGACCTGACCCGCAGTTATTCCCGCCGCCAGTTCGCCGCCAAGCTGCGTCGGCTGGCGGACGCCGTCGAGACCGGCAAGGCTTTCACCATCCAGGTCGCGGGCGAGCGCATGCACATCCCGGCCGATGTCACGTTCAACATCGAGCACGAGCGCTCGAGCGCCGAGGAGGAACTCGAGTTCCAGCTGCTCTGGAGCCGGCGCTGAATCAACATCCGCAACCCGTCGATACCTGGCACCGCCTGGTCCGCACCCGGGACGCATCCGGGCTGGACGCCCTGCTGGCGGAGGATGCGGTGTTCCACTCCCCCGTCGTCCATGCCCCGCAATGCGGCAGGGAACTCGTCGCTGCGTATCTCGGCGCGGCGTTCAAGGTATTCTCGGTCGCGGATTTCCGCTATGTCCGCGAAATCATCGGCAAGTCGGACGCCATGCTCGAGTTCGAAACCGAGCTCGACGGCATCGTCATCAACGGCGTCGACATCATCAAGTGGAACGAGGCCGGCCGTATCGTGGAGTTCAAGGTCATGCTCAGGCCGCTGAAAGCCATCAACCTCATCCACCAGAAGATGGCGGCGATGCTGCAGGCCAGGTCATGAAACTGCTCACGCTCATCGGCTGGCTCATCCTGTTCGTGCTGTGCTGGCCGCTCGCGCTGCTCGCCCTGGTCCTGTGGCCGTTCGTGTGGCTCCTGTCGCTGCCATTCCGCCTCATCGGCATCACGTTCGAGGCGCTGTTCGCGTTCCTGAAGGCGCTGCTGATGCTGCCGGCGCGCGTGCTCGGCCACGGCAAGCGGGCATGACCCTGCAGGCCGTTCGATGCTGAAGACCTACCACGGCAGCTGCCACTGCGGCGCGGTGCGCTTCGAGGCCGACCTCGACCTCGCGCAGGGCACGTACCGCTGCAACTGCTCCATCTGCCGGCGCACGCGTTTCTGGCCCGCCGTCGCACGCGAGGGCGGCTTCCGGCTGCTGGCCGGCGAGGCGGAGCTCACGAAGTACCTGTTCAACACGCGCAAGAACGAGCACTGGTTCTGCCGTCACTGCGGCGTGCGTGCCTTCGGCATCGGCACCGAGACGCCCATCGGCAGGATGTACGGCGTCAACCTGGGTTGCCTGACCGACGTCACCGACGAGGAACTCTCCCGGCTGCCCATTACCTGGGTGGACGGGCTCCACGACCGCTGGCAGGAGGCCCCGGAGTTCTTCCGCCACCTGTGAGATGATCGCGCCAGGATGAAACGCGCCGCGGACCTGCTCGTCGCACTCGTCGCCCTGCTGCATGTCGGCTTTCTGGTGCTCGAGATGTTCCTCTGGAACACGCCGACGGGTCATCGCCTCTTTGCGATGACGCCCGAAGTCGCCGCGTCCTCCGCGGTGCTGGCGATGAACCAGGGCCTCTACAACGGCTTCCTCGCGGCAGGCCTGGCCTGGGGACTGGTCCGCGACCGGCGCGACGTGAAGCTGTTCTTCCTCGGTTGCGTCATCGTCGCCGGCATCTTCGGCGCCGTGACCGCCAAGCCCTCGATCTTCTTCACGCAGGCGCTGCCCGCGATCGCGGCGCTCGCGCTCGTGCTGCTGTCGGCGCGCACACCGGGCGCGCCCGCTCGCTGAGGCTGCCCGCGTGTCCTACCAGCTTACCGTCACCGAGAAGCCCGGCTACCTGCATTTCGCCGTCACCGGGCCCAACACGATGGAGAACGTCAGCGGCTACCTGCAGGACGCGTTCCGCGAGGCCGAGGTGCGCAACTGCCCGAACATCCTGATCGAGGAGCGGCTGAGCGGCCGGCGACTGGAGACCTGGGACGTGTACCAGATCGCGGCCGCGGGCGGAAACCAGCTGGCCGGACGCATGAACGCGGTCGCCTACGTGGACGTCAACGCCCGCGGCGACCTGATGAAGTTCGCGGAGACCGTGCTCAACAACCGCGGGCTGCCGATGCAGGTGTTCGCGACCGTCGCCGAGGCCGAGGCCTGGCTGGCGGGCAAGATCGTGACGTGACATGCGCCTGGACTGCGGCACCTGCGTCGTGCGCGACTGGGATGAGGGCGACCGCGGCTCGCTCATCCGTTTCGCCAACAACCGCAAGGTCTGGCGCAACCTGCGCGACCGCTTCCCCCATCCCTACGGCCCGGCCGAGGCCGACTGGTGGCTCAAGTTCGCGCGCGAGAACCCGCAGGAAGCGGGCTGGGCGATCGAAGTGGACGGCACCGCGGCCGGCGGCATCGGGCTGATCCCCGGCGCGGACGTGAATGCGAAGACCGCGACCATCGGCTACTGGCTGGGCGAGCCGTACTGGGGCCGCGGCATCATGACGGACGCGGTGCGCCAGGTGACCGCGCACGCGTTCGACGAACTCGGGTTCGTCCGCCTGGAAGCGCCCGTGTACGAGTGGAACCCGTCGTCGATGCGCGTGCTCGAGAAGTGCGGCTACCTGCGCGAGGCGGTGTTGCGCAAGAGCGTCTACAAGGATGGCCAGCTGATCAACTGCATGATGTACGCGAAGGTGAGGGACTGATGGTCGCGGACGGCGTATTCCCGCTCGCGGGCGGTTGCGATTGCCGCGCAGTCCGCTACCGCATGGAGACGCGGCCGCTGTTCGTGCACTGCTGCCACTGCCGCTGGTGCCAGCGCGAGACCGGCGCGTCGTTCGCGCTGAACGCCATGATCGAGGCGGATCGCGTCACGCTGCTCGGCGGCGAGCCGGAACTGGTGGATACGCCCTCCGCCAGCGGCCGCGGACAGAAGATCGCGCGCTGCCCGAAGTGCCGCATCGCGGTGTGGAGCCATTATTCCGGCGGCGGCCCCGCCATCTGCTTCATCCGCGTCGGCACGCTGGACCAGCCGGACCACCTGCCGCCCGACATCCACATCTATACCTCGTCGAAGCAGCCCTGGGTGGTGCTGCCGCCCGGCGTCCCGGCGGTGCCCGAATTCTACGAGCTCGACCGCTATTGGCCGAGTGAGAGCCTCGCGCGTCGGGCCGCGCTGCGAGCCAAGCTCGCGGCGCCGAAGGGCTGACGATGCCTGTCCGCGAAGTCCGCGCGGCGGACGCGCCGCGCATTGCCGCGATCTACAACCACTACGTGCGCGAAACGATCGTGACCTTCGAAGAGGATGCGGTCGCGGATGCCGAGATGGCGCGGCGCATCGCGGAGACGACGGCGACCTATCCCTGGCTGGTCTGGGAGGACGGCGGCGACGTGTTCGCCTACGCCTATGCCTCGTCCTGGAAGCGGCGTTCGGCCTACCGTTTCGCCGCCGAAAGCACCATCTACGCCGCCCCGGAAGCCACCGGACGGGGCATCGGCTCGCAGCTCTACCCCGCCCTGCTCGCCCGCATGCGCGCGCAGGGCCTGCACTGCGCCATCGGCGGGATCTCGCTGCCGAATCCCGCAAGCGTCGCGCTGCATGAGAAACTAGGCTTCCTCCCGATCGGCCGCTTCCGCGAGGTCGGGTTCAAGCTGGGCCGCTGGGTGGACGTGGGTTACTGGGAGCTGGCATTCACATGAACACTGCGGACACGAAAGGCATGGTCGTCCTCGGCGGCTTCCTGCTCGCCGGCTGCGTCGCGCTCGGGCTCCTGCTCGGCAACGCCGCCATGCGGGTGAAATCGCTGGAGCGCACGGTCGTGGTGAAGGGCCTGTCCGAGCGCGAGGTGCCCGCCGACGTCGCGATCTGGCCGCTCGCCTTCCGCGACGCCAGCAACGACCTCAACGCGCTGTTCGAGATCATCCAGCGCAAGAACGGGCTGATCGCCGAATTCCTCGTCGGCCATGGCATCGCGAAGGAGGCGATCACAATCTCCCCGCCCGCGATTACCGACCGCCACGCCCAGGCCTACGGCGACACCGCGAACATCGCCTATCGCTACACCGGCGGCTCGACGGTCACCGTGTACACGAACGACGTCGAGGCGGTGCGCAACGCCATGAAGGACGTCATCGCGCTCGGCAAGAAGGGCGTCGCGCTCTCCGGCGAGGAGTACCAGAACCAGACGCAGTTCGTGTTCTCGGGGCTTGCGGAACTGAAGCCCGCCATGATCGAGGAAGCCACCAAGAACGCGCGCGCGGTGGCGGAGAAGTTCGCGGCCGACTCCGACAGCCGCCTCGGCAAGATCAAGAGCGCCTGGCAGGGGCAGTTCACGATCGAGAACCGCGACAGCACCACGCCGCACATCAAGAAGGTGCGCGTGGTCTCGACCGTCGAGTACTACCTCGCGGACTGAGCGCATGCCCGAGCACGCCGTCACCGACGCCGAGATCGCCGACTGCTACGAGGTGATGGCGGAGCTGCGCCCGCACGTCCCGCGCGAGCGCTTCCTGCCGCTGGTGAAGTCCATGCACGCCGACGGCTATCGCCTCGCCTGCATCCGCGAGGGCGGGCGCGTGGTCGCGGTTGCGGGCTACCGCATTTCGACCAACCTGTTCTACGGACGCCATTTCTACGTGGACGACCTGGTGACGGCCGACGCCGAGCGTTCGCAGGGCCACGGCAAGGCGCTGCTCGACTGGCTGAAACAACTCGCGCTGGATGCGGGCTGCGATGCCTTCCACCTCGACTCCGGCGTGCAGCGCAAGCGCGCACACCAGTTCTATCTGCGCGAGGGCCTCGAGCTTTCGAGTTACCACTTCAGCACGCGCTTCCGCGCGCCCTGACCGGGGCCGCCGTGACCCCGCCGACCGCGGTTCCCCGCGTCCTGACCCGCGCCGCGATCGACGCCGCCGCGCGCGAGCTCGCGCGCCGCGACGCCGACCTCGGCGCCATCCTCGCGCGGCATGGCCCGCCGCCGATGTGGAGCCGCCGGCCCGGGTTCGCGACGCTGGCGCACATTGTGCTCGAGCAGCAGGTCTCGATCGCGGCGGCCGCGACGCTGTTCCGCCGCATCGGCGCCGCGATCGGCGGCATGACGCCGGAGAACGTCGCCGCGCAGGGCCCGCGCCGGCTGCACCGCCTCGGGATGACGCGCCAGAAAGCGTCCTATTGTCACGGGCTTGCGCTTGCCGTCCTGGGCGGCGGGCTGGATCTCGCAGCGCTCGGCCGCGGCGACGACGATGCCGGCCGCCGCGCGCTGCTCGCGCTGCGCGGCATCGGGCCCTGGAGCGTGGACGTCTACTACCTGATGGCGCTGCGCCGGCCGGACGTCTGGCCGCGCGGCGATCTTGCGCTCGCGACCGCGCTCTCGGAGGTGAAGCGGCTGCGGCGCCGCCCGGACCACGACCGCCAGCGGGCGATCGCCGCATCCTGGGCGCCATGGCGTTCGGTCGCCGCGCGGTTACTATGGCAGCACTACCTCGGGAGGTAATCATGCAACGCAAGGCATCCGCTGCCTGGGAAGGCGGCATCAAGGACGGCAAGGGCACCATTTCGACCGAAAGCAAGGTCTTGAGCGCCGCGCCCTATTCCTTCGGCACGCGCTTCGAGAGCGCGCCGGGGACGAACCCCGAGGAGTTGCTCGGCGCCGCGCACGCCGGCTGCTTCTCGATGGCGCTGTCGCTGATGCTGGGCGAAGCCGGCATCCGGCCCGAGCGCATCGACACGACCGCGATCGTGACGCTCGAGCGGCAGGAAGGGGGATTCACGATCACGAAAGTGCACCTCGACGTCGCGGTGCGCGCGGCGGGCGCCGACCGGGGCAAGTTCGAGGCGGCCGCGAAGAAGGCCAAGGAGAACTGCCCGCTCAGCAAGGTGCTGCGGGCCGAGATCACGATGGACGCGAAGCTGGCGGCATGACGCTGACGCCCTTCCATCTCGCGGTTCCGGTCACCGACCTCGCGGCCGCGCGGGCGTTCTACGGCGGGCTGCTCGGCTGCGCCGAGGGCAGGAGCGCGGACAGCTGGGTGGACTTCGACTTCTTCGGCCACCAGCTGGTCTGCCACCTCGCGGACGCGCGCGACCGGCGCAAGGAGCCGCGCGCAGTCAACCCGGTGGACGGCCACGACGTGCCGGTGCCGCACTTCGGCATGGTGCTCGAGATGCCGGCCTGGGAGGCGCTCGCCGCGCGGCTGCGGGCCGCGGGCACCGCCTTCATCATCGAACCGCACGTCCGCTTCCGCGGCCAGCCTGGCGAACAGGCGACGATGTTCCTGCTGGACCCGAGCGGCAACGCGCTCGAGTTCAAGGCCTTCCAGGACATCGCCGGGCAGCTGTTCGCCCGTTAAGGAAGCGCTGCACCGGTGTCCCCGCTCGTCGAATGCGTGCCGAACTTCTCCGAGGGGCGCGACCGCTCGGTGATCGACGCGATCGCGCGCGCGATCTCGGGCACGGACGGGGTGCGGCTGCTCGACGTGGACCCGGGAGCCGACACGAACCGCACGGTCTACACCTTCGTGGGCCCGCCCGGGCCGGTCGCGGAGGCGGCGTTCAACGCCGCCGTCGCCGCCAGCGGACTGATCGACATGTCGAAGCACACGGGCGCCCACCCGCGCATGGGCGCGCTCGACGTCTGCCCGATCGTGCCGGTGGCCGGCGTGACCATGGACGAGTGCGTGGCAGTCGCGCGCACGCTCGGTGCGCGGATTGCGCAGGCGCTGTCGCTGCCCGTCTACTTCTACGAGTTCGCCGCGACCCGGTCCGAGCGGCGCAACCTCGCCGACATCCGCGCCGGGGAATACGAGGGCCTCGCGAAAAAGCTCGCCGATCCCGCCTGGGCGCCGGACGCCGGGCCGGCCCGGTTCAACGCGCGGCTCGGCGCAACGGTGGTCGGCGCGCGCGAGTTCCTGATCGCCTACAACGTCAACCTCAACACGCGCGACCAGAAGTTGGCGAACGAAGTGGCGCTCAACATCCGCGAGGCGGGCCGGCTGAAGCGCGACGCCGGCGGTGAGGTCATGAAGGACGCGGCGGGAAACGACCTGCGCGTGCCCGGCCGCCTCAAGGCGGTCAAGGCAATCGGGTGGTACATCGAGCAGTACCGCCAGGCGCAGGTGTCCGTGAACCTGCTCTCCTACCGGACAACTCCGCTGCACGTGGTCTACGAGACGGCGCGCGAGGAGGCGGCGAAACTCGGCCTGGTGGTCACCGGCTCCGAGCTGGTCGGCCTGACGCCGCTCGCCCCCCTCGTGGAAGCCGGTCGCCACTACCTGCGCCGGCAGGGCCGTTCGACCGGCCTGCCCGAGCGCGAGCTGGTCGAGATCGCCATCCAGTCGCTCGGGCTCGCGCAGCTGTCGGCTTTCGACCCGGACAAGCGGATCATCGAGTACGCTGTGCGCATGCCGACACCCCTTGTTTCCTCGACGGTCGAGCGCTTCGTGGACGAAGTGTCGAGCAGCTCGCCCGCGCCGGGCGGCGGCTCGGTCGCGGCGCTGGCCGGCGGCCTCGGCGCCGCGCTCGCCGCGATGGTCGCGAACCTCACGGTCGGCAAGAAGGGCTACGAGTCCGCCTGGGAATCCTCGTCCGCGCTCGCCGAGCGCGCGCAGCGCATCAAGGCCGCGCTCATGGCGGCCGTCGACGACGACACGCGCGCGTTCGACGAGGTGCTGGCGGCGATGCGCCTGCCCAAGGCCAGCGACGCCGAGAAGTCCGCGCGCGAGGCGGCCATTGCCGCCGCCTACGAGAGGGCGACGGCGGTGCCGCTCGCGACCGCGCGCCTGTGCCTGGACGCGATCGAACTCGCGAAGGAAGCCGCGGTCACGGGCAACCGGAATTCCGCCTCGGACGCGGGCGTGGGGGCGCTGCTCGCCAGGGCCGGGCTCGAGGCCGCCATCCTGAACGTGCGCATCAACCTGCCGTCGGTGCGGGCCGGCGCCTTCAAGACCGCGACGCTGGCGGAGATCGACGCGCTGCAGGCCAAGTCCGCGGGCCCGCTCGCGGCGGCGCTCGCCGCCGTCGAGGCCACGCTCAAGGCCTGAGAATTCAGGGCGGTCGTTCGACCACGGCCTTCGGCCGCCCGCGCACGCGGTTGACCATGCTGGTCGCGGTCGCGCGCAGCTTGCGCAGCCAGTAGCGCGCCCAGGCGAACTCGAGGCCGAGCACGCCGAGGCCGATCGGGACCACGACGATGGCGGGGCCCGGCAGGATGATCATCGCCACGCCGAGCGCGACGATGGTACCGCCGATCACGGCCACGACGATGCGCCGCGCCCAGCGGTAGGTGATGTGGCGCCTGAGCCAGGCTCGCAGCCGCCCCCTCATGCGAAGCCCAACCTCGCGAGCGCGCGGTCATGCGTGCGCGAGAGCGTCAGCACGGCGGCGGTGGCGCCGCAGAGCGCCAGGAACATGTCCCATTGGGTGTCCCAGACGTCGCCCTGGGTGGCGAGGAATGCCTCGGCCGCAGTGCCGGAAGCGACCGCGACCCACCACTCGAGGAATTCGTACATTGCGCTGATCGCGAGGCAGGTCATCACCGTCAGGAAGGCGAGCCAGCCCCCGCCCTTGAGCGGCGACAGGCGCTTCAGGATCTCGCGCACCGCGATCGCCGGGACGAAGCCCTGCATGACGTGGCCGAAGCGGTCGTAGTGGTTGCGGGAGAAGTCGAGCAGGTCCTGGACCCAGAACCCGATCGGTACGCGCGCGTAGGTGTAGTGCGAGCCGAGGATCAGCACCAGGCAATGGAAACCGATCAGCCAGTACAGCATCGGCGTCAGCGGGAAGCGCCGCGCGGTCAGGTAGAGCAGCGGCAGCGCGATCGCGACCGGGAAGATCTCGAGATACCAGGTCAGCCGGTCGTGGGGCTCGACGCCCGAGAGCGCGAGCGCCGGGATCACGATCGCCGTGATCCAGACGAGATCCCGCGGCCACGGCCATGCACCCGGCATCACACGCCTCCGAGAAAGGACTCGATGAGCCGCGCGACCGCGCGCGGCTCCTCATGATGCAGCATGTGGCCGGCGCCGGCCACGGTCTCGACGCGCAGTCTTGACACCAGCGGCCGGAAGGTCTCGACGCCGCCCTCCATGCCGAGCCTGGCCACGAGTTCGGAACGGTCGCCCAGCACCAGCAGCACCGGCGCCTCGATGCGCCGCCAGCAGGCCTCCATCTCCTCGCGCCGGTAGAGGTACGGGTTGACGAGGCGGTGCGCCGGGTCGGCCAGCAGCCGCACGCCACCGCCCGGCAGCGGCGCGCTCCAGCAGGCGGCGACGTACTCCGCGCGCTCGCGGGACAGCTGCGGATTGCGCCTGGCGATGCGGGCCGCGAGGTGGGCGATATCGTCGTAGTCGCCGAACTCTTCGCTCTCGCGCAACTGGTCCAGCCACTTGCCGACGCGCGCCGGCGCCTGGTCCGGCGTCGTGCGCGGCAGGCCGAAGCCCTCGAGGTTGACCAGCGCGCGCACGCGCGCCGGGCGCACGCCCGCATAGATCATGGCGACGTTGGCGCCCATGCTGTGGCCGACGAGGCGCGCCGGCCGCTGCGGGCAGAGCGTGTCTACGAACTGCTCGAGGTCGGCGTAGTAGTCGGGGAACCAGTAGCAGCCGCCCGGCGCCCGCGCCGTCAGCCCGAAGCCGCGCCAGTCGATCGCGACCAGCGGCAATTCCGGCGGCAATTCGTCGGCGACGAACTGGAAGGTCGCGGCCGCATCCGCGTAACCGTGCAGGAACAGGACGGGATCATCCGAATCCGGCCCCCAGCGGACCAGGTGGTGCGCAAGGCCGCGGAATTCGCGCGTCTCGTGCCGGCCCGGCCGGCGCGGCTGGTACGCCATCAGGGGGATGCCAGCCGCTGCACCAGCAGCTTGTCCACGCGCCGCCCGTCCATGTCCACGATCTCGAAGCGCAGCCCGCGCCAGCGGAAATGCTCGCCGGTCGCCGGCAGGTGGCCGAGCTGCGCCAGCACGAAGCCGGCGAGCGTGGTGTAGTCGTCCCCCGAGCGCATGTTGCCGGCGCCTAGCAGGCGCTCGACGTCGTCGATCGGCATCATGCCGTCGATCAGCCAGGACTTCTCGTCGCGCGCGATCGCCTCGGGCGCCTCCTCGCTCACGGCCTCCGGCAGCTCGCCGGCGATCGCGGTCAGGATGTCCACCGGCGTCACCACGCCCTCGATCGAGCCGTGCTCGTCCACGATCACCGCGAAATGGATCTTCGACTCGCGGAACAGCTCGAGCAGGCGGAGGATGCGCGTCGACTCGTGCACGATCAGCGGCGCGCGCGCGCGCGCCGCGAGGTCCCCGGAGTTCGTGTCGCCGAGCCACTCGGCGAGCTCGCCGGTCATCACGATGCCGATCAGCTCGTCGAGCTGCCCGCGGCAGACCGGGTAGCGCGAGTGGCCGCTGGTGCGCACCGCGTTCCAGACGGTCTTGCGGTCGTCGGCGGCGTCGAGCCAGACCACGTCGCCGCGCGGCACCATGATCGTGCGCACGGTGCGGTCCGGCAGGCGCAGCACGCCCTCAATCATCTGGTGCTCCGCGACCTGGAACACGCCGGTCTGCGTCGCCTCCTCGATCATCGAGCGGATTTCCTCCTCGCTGACGCCGCGCGTGGTGGACTTGCGCAGGCCGAGCAGCCTGGCGACGAAGTTGGTCGAGCCCTGCAGCACCCACACGAATGGCGCCGAGGCCCAGGCGAGAACCTCCATCGGCCGCGCCAGCGCCGAAGCCATCGCTTCCGGATTGGTGAGCGCCCAGCGCTTCGGCACCAGCTCGCCGATCACCAGCGACAGGTAGGTGACGGCGACGACCACCACGAAGTAGGAAGTCGTGTCGAGGTACTCGGCCACCGGCGCCATCACGTCCAATTCCGCGAGCCAGGCGGCGAGCGGCTCGGCGAAGTGCACGCCCGAGTACACGCCCATGCCGACGCCGATCAGCGTGATGTAGAACTGCACGGTGGAGAGGAACCGCGTCGGTTCGTCGAGCAGCCTGAGCGCCGCGCGCGCGCCGCCGCTGCCGGCCTGCGCGAGCTGCTTCAGCCGCGTGCCGCGGGAGGAGAACACCGCGAGCTCCGCCATCGCGAACAGGCCGTTCACGAGGATGAGCGTCATCAGGATGAGGAAGTAGGCCAGCATCGTGCGCCGGGAGCGCCGGCCGGGCCCATTCTACCAGTTGGCGACGAGCTCCCGGATCCGCTGCTCCAGCGCCCGAAAGGCTGCGCGGAATGCCTGTCGCCGCACGTCGTCGCCGCCTTGCGCGATAGTCGGATCCGCGATGTCCCAGTGCCGGCGCGGGGGATTGCCGGGCCACGCCGGGCAGGATTCGCCCGCCGCGCGGTCGCAGACCGTCACGACGAGGTCGAGCTGCGGCGCGCCCGGCTGCGCGAACTCGTCCCAGCTCTTGCTGCGCGCGCCCTGCGCTTCGATCCCTTCCGCGGCCAGCAACTCGAGCGCCAGCGGATTCACGCGACCGGCCGGGAAGCTGCCCGCGCTGTATGCGCGGAAGCGGTCGCGGCCCAGGTGGTTCAGCAGCGCCTCGGCCATGATGCTGCGCGCGCTGTTGCCCGTGCACACGAAGAGCACATTGAGCGAACCAGCCGCTTCCCCGGCCATGCCGGCGGATTCAGCGCGCGCAGCAGGCGCCTGCGCCGCAGGCGCTCGCCTGCTTCGGCGCCGGGCCGTGGTCCTCGCCGTAGTGCTCGACCGCACCCAGGGTGTGGAACGACTCCCAGGCGATGCCCTGCGGGTCCACGGTCCAGTGCTTGTCGGAATGCGCGTAGCAGCAATTCGCGCCCGGCTCGTCCTCGATCACCGCGCCCGCGGACTCGAGCCGGCCGCGGATCTCGGCGAGCTCCTGCGCGGAATCGGCCTGCAGGCCGAGGTGCTCGATGCCGCCGCGCTCGCGGCCGGTCGAGATCGCGAAATTGATGCGCGGATCCTCGATCATCCACTTGGCGTAGTCGTGCTTGACGACGGCCGGTTCGGCGCCGAACAGGCGCGAGTAGAAGGCCTTGCTGCCTTCCAGGTCGCGGACGGAAACATGGACGTGAAAGCGCTTCATGCGGTTCTCCTGGAGGGGTGCTTGCGGGCGGGCGCGCAGGCGGAACCCGCGCAGCAGTTTTCGGTGAGGAAGTCCACGAGCGACTGCATCGCGTCGTAGGCCGCCGAGTAGTAGACGAACCGGCCCTGCTGGCGCGAGCGCACCAGCCCCGCCTGCGCGAGGCCGCGCAGGTGGAACGAGAGCGCGGGCGGGGAGATGCCGAGGCTTTGCGCCAGCTCCCCCGCCGCGATCCCGTCCGGCCCCGCCTGCACCAGCAGGCGGAAGGCGTCGAGGCGGCTGGCCTGCGCGAGCGCGGCGAGCGAGGTGACGGCGCGGTCCCGGTTCATGGTTCAATATTTAAATAAATATTGAATCGTTTGTCAAACCGATCCGTGAACGGGTCGGTTGCGGCGCCCCATACCGCATCGCAAGATGCGGCCGAGGTCCCGCTTGTCCACACGCGACGCTTCGCGCCGGCTGATCGCCGGCTCCGCCATCATCGGCTCGATCGGCACCTTCGGGCTGCACGTGCTGCTGCCCGCGCTGCCCGCGATCGCCACCGCCATGCGGGTGCCGGCGGCGGCGGCGCAACTGCTGATCAGCCTGTCGATCCTGGCGATCGCGACGGGCAACCTCGTCATCGCCCCGCTTTCCGACCGCTACGGGCGCCGGCAGATCGTGCTGCTGTCGCTCAGCCTGTTCGTCGCCGGCAGCGCCGCGGCCATCGTGGCGCCGTCGCTCGAGCTGCTGGTCGCCGCGCGCATCGTGCAGGCCTTCGGCGGCGGCGCGGCGATGTCGGTCATGCGCGCGACGCTGCTCGACCACTTCGGGCCGGCGAAGGCCGCGGGGGCGCTGGCCGCGACCGCGACCGCGATCCTGCTGGCGCCGATGTTCGCGCCGATGCTGGGCGGCGTCGTGATCGAGTGGCTGGACTGGCGTGCGCCGTTCGCGCTCGCCGGGCTGCTGGGCGCGGCCGTGCTCTGGTTCGCGGCCAGGAACCTGCGCGAGACGCGCCCGCCCGATCCCGCTGCTGGCCCGTCGCTGCGCTTCTGGGACAACTACCGGCGCCTGCTGGGGTCGCGCGAGTACCTGAGCTACCTCGTGTTCGGCTCCTGCATGGTCAGCATGATCTACACGTTCGTGACCGGCGCGCCCTACGTCGCGATCGAGACGCTCGGCGTCACGCCCGCCAAGTTCGGACTAATGCTGTTCTTTCCCGCGCTCGCCTCGTTCGTCGGCTTCATCCTGGCGGCGCGCGTCACCAACCGGATCGGCGGCTGGCGCATGATGAAGACTGGCGCGGCCATTGCTTTTGCGGGCACGGCCGCGCTCGCGGCGCTCGCGCTGGCGGGCATCTGGCACCCGGTCGCGCTGTTCGTGCCCGGCATGCTGATCGGCTTCGCCAACGCGATCGCCGCGCCCTCCTCGACCATCGGCGCGATCTCGCGCGATCCCGCGATTGCGGGCGCCGCCTCGGGGCTGCTGGGATTCCTGCAGCTGGTGACGGCGGCCGCGGCGACGCAGTTGGTGGCATCGTTCACGCCGCACACGCCGGTGCCGCTCGCGATCGTGCTGCTGGCGCTGTGCCTGGTGGCGCTGCTCGCGCTCAGGCCGATCGGCAAGATCAAATAAAGGGGACGCATCCCATTTAAAAAGGGACGCCTGCTCCCCTTTTTAAATGGGATGCGTCCCCTTTATTCAGGCGGTGGCGGCGCCGGCGGCGCTGCCGCCGACGCGGTAGCGGAAGCGGACGGTGCCGAAGGTGACGACGTCGCCGTCCTCGAGCTTCGCGTAGCGCACCTGGATGCCGTTGACGAACACGCCGTTCTTGCTGTTCGCGTCCACGATCATGGCCTCGCCCTGCCGGAGCGTCAGCATCGCGTGCAGGCGGCTCACGGTCGGCTCGAGGATGCGCAGGTCGTTGTCATGGGTGCGGCCGATGTTGACGCGCGGGCGAGTGATCTCGAGCGCCACGCCCACCAGGTCGACGCCGATCAGGTAGCGGCGCACCGCGGGAGCGGCCTGCGCATCGCCCTCGGCACGCGGGATCCGGATCGCGGGCATCTCCGCGGTGGCATCGCCGGCAGCCGCCGCCTCAGGCTCCACCACCGGCGCGACGACCGGCTCCGCGGGCGCGGCGGCTTCCGCCACGGGTGCCGGCGCGGATTCCTGCACGAGCTGCGGTTCCGGCGCCAGCGCGAGCTCGGCGGACTGCGATTCCGGCGCGCCCGCGGCATCGCCCACGTCGCGCAATTCCTCGGCCAGGCTCGCGCGCTCCAGCGACATGGTCGCGAGCCGCGCGGTCAGCTCCTCGATCTTCTGCTCGCGCTCGGCGAGCAGCTCATCGCGCTCGGCCAGGCTCATGAGCAGGCTCTCGACGCGCTTCTGCCAGCGCAGGCGCTCGCCGGCGAGCTCGGCGGCCTCGGAGGCACGCTCGTTGCCGATGTGGCGGGAAAGGTCGAATTGGGTCTCGGTGAACAGCTCGAGGTCCTCGACCGCGGGCGCCGCGTCGAGCCCGGGCACGGAGGCGCCGACATCGTCGATCAGGATGGGCGCATCGTCGAGATCGGCCACGGGCGTTGCCATCTCCCACTCCGGCGCGTCGATGAGCCGTTGCTGACCGGCGAGTTCGATGTGCTCGACGAGCTGCGTGATGTCCTCGGCGATGATGCCGTCATCCGCGCCCGCATCCCCTTTCTGGTCCATGGGCGCATTATCCATGACTTGATCAAACCCACACAAGACATTGATCTGATTGATTATGTCGTAACATGGCGCCCATGCGACCGGTGTGGATGCTGTCGGCGACGCAAGCGCTCTGCATGTCCGGCAGCTTCCTGTTCGTCATGCTCGGGGGAATCATCGGCGCCGGCCTGGCGCCCACCCCGGCGCTCGCCACGCTGCCGGTCTCCGTGCTGATCCTGGGCCTCGCGGCTTCGGTGTTGCCATCGGGCGCGCTGATCCGCCGCTTCGGGCGGCGCGCCGTATTCACCGCGAGCGCGCTCCAGGCAGCCATCGGCTGCGTGTTGGCGGGAGCCTCGATCCGCGCCGGCAGCTTCACCGGCTTCTGCTGCGCCGCCTTCCTGCTGGGCGCCAACAACGCGGTCGTGATGCAGTACCGCTTCGCGGCGGTCGAATATGTCGAATCGGCGCGCGCCGGCCGCGCAATCTCGATCGTCATGAGCGGCGCGCTCGCGGCGGCCTGGCTCGGCCCCGAGATCGCGGTGCGCGCGGCGAACCTGGTCGCGGGCGCGGAATACGCCGGCTCGTTCTTCGCCGGCACCGGGCTCTACCTCGCCGCGGCCCTGATGCTCCTGCGACTCGCCCCGTCCAGCGTGCCGCTGCACTTCGCCGCGGAGCCGCCGCGCCCGCTCGCCGAGATCGCCGCGCAACCGGACTTCCGCGTCGCCGTGCTGGCGGCGCTCGTGTCCTATGCCGCGATGAGCTTCATCATGACGGCGACGCCGATCAGCATGCACGTGATGGACCATCATGGAGAGATGGCAACCGCGCGCGTGATCCAGGCGCACCTGCTCGCGATGTACCTGCCCTCGCTCGCCTCCGGCTGGATCATCGGCCGCTTCGGCGACCGGCCGGTGATCGCCGCGGGCGCCGTGCTGATGGCCGCCTGCATCGCGATCGCCGCCTTCGCCGGCCATGCGGTCATGCATTACTTCTGGGCGCTGGTGCTGCTGGGAATCGGCTGGAACTTCATGTTCATCGCGGCGACCACGCTGCTGACCCGCACCTACCGGCCGCACGAACGCATCCAGGCGCAGACGCTGAACGACTTCCTCGTGTTCGGCGCGCAGGCGGGGGCGTCGCTGGCCGCGGGCGCGGCGCTCGCGACCATCGGCTGGCGGTGGCTCAACCTCGCGACGCTGCCGGCGGTCGCCGCGGTGCTCGCCGCGCTCGCGCTCCCGCGCCGCGCAGGCATCCCGGGGAAGCGCGCGGCGCTTCCCTAGCGGTCGAGGAACCGGCGGATCTCGGCGACGAGGGCGCTCGCGGCATCCTCGGCGCAGCGCGCCGGGTCCGTCGCCAGCTGCAGCAGCGGTTTCGAGGTCGCCGCCGCCGGCGCCGGGCCCGAGACCACGAGCCGGCGGACCTGCTGGGGCCGCGCCGCGGCGAGTTCGAACGCGACCTGCGCACCGCGGCCGGAACCGACCAGGTCCGCCTCGCGCAGTCGCAGCGCATCGAACAGGTCCGCAAGCGCTGCGGCCTGGTTCGCAATCGTCGGCCGCGCGGGTCCGTCCGAGTTGCCGGAACCCGGCAGGTCGGGCGCATAGACCGAGCGGTCCGCGCCCAGGCGCGCCGCCACGAGGCGAAAGTCGGCGCCGCCGCCGCCGTCCGCGTGCAGCATCACGAGCGGCGTGCGCTCGTCGAAGCCGCCGCTCTGCGGATAGGCCGTGGTCAGGTGCAGCTGGCCGTAGCGGCAGTCGATGTAGAGGCGGCGCAGCTGCACCGCCTCCGCCCGTTCGCGCGTCTTCTTGCCCGTCATGCCTGCCCTGCGCCGGTGGCTGTCGTTATCATGGTGCATCAAGGAGCCGTTCATGCCCAAGTCCCTGCGCACAGTCCTGGCGATTGCCCTGCTTTCCGGCAGCTGCACCCTGGCGGCCCGGGCCGACGGGCTGGACCACCAGGCAGCCTTCGGCCGCATCCGGGCGCTCGCCGGCGACTGGACCGGGCGCATGGAGGATCCGCTCGCGGGGCCGCCGGCGACCGCGCGCTTCGAGCTGGCGAGCGGCGGGCAGGCGGTGATCGAGCGGCAGAATACCGGGCAGAGCTTCGAGTCGGTGGTCACCTACTTCCTGTCGGACGGCAAGCTGCGTGCGACCCTCTACAGCGGCGCGGGCAACCAGCCCGGCTATCGCCTCGGCAAGGACTCGACCGCGGACTTGCTGCTGTTCGAGCTGGACGGCGGCACCGGCTTCGACAGCAGCCGCGACGGTCACGTGCACCGCGGCGAGATCCGCATCGTCGGGCCCGATCGCATCGAGGAACGCTGGTTCCACTACGTGGGACCGAAGGAACAGGGCGTGACGCACTGGTTCCTCGAACGCGTGCCGGCCACGCCCGCGCCCCCACCTGCTCCCGCGCCTGCGCCAGCCGCGCCCGAAAAGCCGGTTGAGAAACCGGCAGAGCCGGCGACGACGCCGGCGCAATAGCCGCTCCACGATCGGGGATCAGTACTCGTCGTACTTGCGTGCCTGGCCGCGCACGCGCTCGGCGGGATATTTCTTCTCGTTCAGCGCGAATTTCTCGCCGACCGCTGCCAGCAGGTCGATGTCGAGGCGGTCCGCGATGCGCACCAGGAACCAGAGCACGTCGGCGAGTTCCTCGGCCGCGCGGCGCCGGAGCGCCTCGTCCCGCGCGGCGCTCTGCTCCTCCGTGAGCCACTGGAACAGCTCGACCAGTTCCGCGGCCTCGACCGAGAGCGCCATCGCGAGGTTCTTGGGGCTGTGGAACTGCTCCCAGTCGCGCTCGGCGACGAAGGCGCGCTGGCGCTGCTTCAATTCCTCGAGATCGCGCATGCCGGCACTCTCCGTCATCCGGTCCTGCGGCGCAACGGTCGGAATACGCGCCCAAACGGGTTTGCCAGCGCGGAGCCGCGCCCGGCAGAATCTGCGGCACGCCGGAAAGCCGCCACAGGCGGCACCAGGGAGTTCCCGATGACCATGCCCGCCCGCTGGCTCGCAGCCGCCGTCCTGTTCGCGCCCGCCGCCGCCCTCGCCCAGTCCGCGCCGCTCTCGGCCGAGTCGATGTGGCAGTTCGCGCGCGTGGGCAACCCGGCGCTTTCGCCCGACGGCAGGCAGGCGGTGTACGCGGTGACGACCTTCGACGAGGAGAAGGACAAGGGCGAGGCCGATCTCTACGTCGTTTCGACCGCGGGCGGCGAGCCGCGCCGGCTCACCGGGATGGCGGGCAACGAATCGGAGCCGGCCTGGAGCCCGGACGGGCGCTTCATCGCCTTCGTCGCGAGGCGCGGCGACGACAAGGCGTCGCAGCTCTACGTGATCCCGACCGACGGCGGCGAGGCCGTGCGCGTCAGCGACGTCCCCACCGGCGTGGCGACGCCGAAGTGGTTCCCGGATTCCGCGCGCATCGCCTTCATCTCGCGGGTGTGGCCCGACCTCGCGGACTGGCAGAAGGCGAAGGAGCGGGTCGAGGAGCGCGAGAAATCGAAGGTGAAGGCACAGGCCTGGGACCGCGTGCCGGTCACCTACTGGGACCATTTCATCGACGACCGGCAGGCGCACCTGTTCTCGATCGCGCGCGAGGGCGGCGCGCCTGTCGCGATCACGCCCGGCACTGGCTTCGAACTGTCGCGCCGCGAGACCGGCGCCTCTTCCTACGACATCTCGCCTGACGGCGCCGAGATCGCCTTCGCCGCGGACACGGATCCCACCGGCACGGATGCGAACTTCGACGTGATCGTGGTGCCGGCCACGGGAGGCGCCGCGAAGAACCTGACGACCGACAATGCGGCGAACGACGGCGAGCCGTCCTACAGCCCGGACGGGCGCTGGCTGCTGTACACGCGCCAGCTGATCAAGGGCTTCTATGCGGACTCGCGCCAGGCCTGGCTGATCGACCGGCGCGACGGTTCGCGCCGGCGGCTCGCCGCCGACTGGGACCGTTCGCTCGAGGACTTCACCTGGGCGCCGGACTCGAAGTCGCTGTACGCGCCGATCGACGACGCCGGCACCCAGCGCATCCACCGCGTGGACGTCGCGACCGGCCGCCACCAGGCGGTGACCGGCGCCTCGAGCTTTTCAGGGATCGAGATCGCGGGCCGGCCCGCGACCATGGTCGCGATCCGCCAGTCCTTCAGCGAGCCGCCGACGCTCGTGAAAGTCGGCCTGCGCGACGGCGCGGCAGTGAAGCTCTCCAGCCACAACGACGCGCTGCTCGCCAACGTGTCCTTCGGCAAGGTCGAGAGCGTGACTTACAAGGGCTCGGGCGGCGCCGACATCCAGATGTGGGTGATCTACCCGCCGGGATTCGACCCCGCGAAGAAGTATCCCCTCTACCTGCTGCTGCACGGCGGCCCGCACAACGGCATCACGGACTCGTGGACCTTCCGCTGGAACGCGCACGTGTTCGCGGGCTGGGGCTACGTCACGGCCTGGCACAACTTCCACGGCTCGAGCGGTTTCGGCCAGGCGTTTGCGGACAGCATCAACCCCGACCGCATCACCAAGCCCTACCAGGACACCATCCGTGCGGCCGAGTGGTTCCTCGAAAAGCCGTGGATCGACGGCGCGCGCATCGCGGCCGGCGGCGGCAGCTACGGCGGCTTCCTCGCGGCGACGCTGCTCGGGCGCGAGCACCCGTTCAAGACGCTGATCGCGCACGCCGCCGTGTACAACGACCTGACCCAGTACGGCGCCGACTACGGCGCCGGCCAGCGCCGGCATTTCGAGCACTGGGAGCGGCCGGAGGAATTCGCGCGCTACTCGCCGCACTCGAATGCCGGCAACTTCAACACGCCGACGCTGGTGCTGCACGGGCAGCTCGACCAGCGCGTGCCGTTCAACAACGGCGTGGAGCTGTTCCACACGCTGCAGAACCGCGGCGTGCCGAGCCGGCTGGTCTACTTCCCGGACGAGAACCACTGGGTACTGAAGCGCCAGAACTCGCTGTACTGGTACCGCGAAACGAAGGACTGGCTCGAGAAATACGCGCCCGCCGGCGCCCGCTGAAACCACGGAGAACTTCATGAATCGCACCCGTCGAAATGTCCTGAAGGCAGGCGCCGGCACGGCGCTCGCGCTCGCAGCCGGCCGCCTCGCCGCGCACGCCGGCCACGAGCGCACGATGCTGATCCTGGGCGGCACCGGCTTCATCGGCCCGCACCTGACCGAGCAGGCCAAGGCGCGCGGCTGGAAAGTCACGCACTTCAACCGCGGCAAGCGCGACCCGGACGGCGTCGCCGACGTCGAGACGCTGCACGGCGACCGCAAGGGCCAGCTCGATTCGCTCAAGGGCCGCAAGTGGGACGCGGTGGTGGACAACACCGGCTATATCCCGAAGTTCGTGAAGATGTCCGCGGACCTGCTCGCACCGAACACCGGCTATTGCCTGTTCATCTCCAGCATCTCGGCCTACGCGAGCTTCGCGAAACCGAATGACGAGGACTCCGCGACCGGCGTGCTCGAAAACCTCGAGCAGGAGGAGATCACCAACGAGACCTACGGGCCGATGAAGGCGCTGTGCGAGCAGTACACTCGGGATGCGTACGGCGACCGCTGCTCGATCGTGCGCCCGGGCTACATCGTGGGCCCGCTCGACCCGACCGACCGTTTCACGTACTACCCGGTGCGGGTGGCACGCGGCGGGGAAATGGCGGTGCCGGGCACGCCGGACGACCCGGTGCAGATCGTGGATGTGCGCGACCTGGCCGCCTTCATGCTGGGCCTGGTGGAGCGGCGCGTGACGGGCAACTTCAACGCCGTGACGCCGCCCGGGGAGCTGACACAGGGCAAGGTGGTCGAGAGCTGCAGGCGCGTCTCGGGCGCCGACACCAAGTTCACCTGGATCGACGAGGACTGGCTGCAGCAGTTCCTGAAGCCGGACGAGCTGCGCTTCGCGCCGTGGAACCCGGTGCGCGGCGAGGAGGCCGGCGCGTCACTGACCGGCATCCAGCGCTCGCTCGCTGAGGGGCTGCGTTCGCGTCCGCTCGACGAGATCGTGCGCGACACGCTCGCCTGGCACGAGACGCGCCCGGCCGAGCGCAAGGCGGCGCTGCGCTCCGGCATCTCCCCGGAACGCGAGGCGGAACTGCTCGCCGCCTGGCACGCCCGCACGTAAATGGGGACGCATCCCATTTACCGCTAAACAGGGACGCATCCCTTTTGCTCGCCGCCGGGGGTAAGATGCGGCGACAAGCCGTGCCCTGGGGGGAGACATGAGAACCGTACGGCAGCTGCTCGCGACCAAGCCCGCGGGCCTCTACACCGTGGATGCGGGCGATCCGGTCCGCAGCGCCATCGAGCAGATGGCCGAGCATCACGTGGGCGCACTGCCCGTGCTCGAGAATGGTCGTCTGGCCGGCATCGTTTCCGAGCGCGATTACGCGCGCAAGGTCGTGCTGATGGGCCGGAATTCGATCGAGACCAGCGTGCGCACGATCATGAGCGCGCCGGTCGTGAGCGTCGGGCCGCAGCAGACCGTCAACGACTGCATGATGCTGATGACCGAGAAGCGCATCCGCCACCTGCCGGTGGTGGAAGACGGCAAGCTCATCGGCGTGATCTCGATCGGCGACTGCGTCAAGGCCGTGATCGACGAACAGCGGCATGAGATCGAGGACCTGCGGCGTTACATTGCCGGCTAGGCAGTAGATCGCTCACCCGGGCTTGCCGGGCTAATTGGGATGCGTCCCTATTTACCAGGCGCCGGTGTTGGGCATGGAGGCCCAGGGTTCGGCGGGCGGCAGGGATGCGCCTTTCTGCAGCAGTTCGATCGAGACGTTGTCGGGCGAGCGCACGAAGGCCATGTGGCCGTCGCGCGGCGGGCGGCTGATCGTGACGCCCGCGGCCGCCAGTTTCGCGCAGGTCGCGTAGATGTCGTCCACTTGGTAGGCGAGATGGCCGAAGGCGCGGCCCATCGTGTACTGCTCCGGGTCCCAGTTGTACGTCAGCTCGACCTGCGCCTGCTCGTCGCCGGGCGCGGCCATGAACACGAGCGTGTAGCGTCCGCGCTCGTTGTCCATGCGGCGCTGTTCCTTGAGGCCCAGCAACTCGTAGAACGCCACCGACTTCGCCAGGTCGGTCACGCGGACCATGGTGTGCAGGTACTTCACGCGACATAGCCTAGCGCAAGGCCGGCCGCCGCGCCGCCGGCGATCACCCAGAGCACGTCCAGTTTCGTGCGCTCGAGCAGCACGAGCGCAGCCACCGCGATCGCGACCGCGCCCCAGTCGGGCGCCGAGGCGCCTTCGGGTAACAGCACGTTGCGCCCGAAGGCGACCGCGAGGCTGCCGATCACGCCGACGACTGCCGCCGTGACGCCGGCGAGCGCGCCCGCCAGGCGCGCATTCGCGGCGAGTCGCTCGACGTACGGTGCGCCCACGAGGATGAAGACGAACGACGGCAGGAACGTCGCCCAGGAGGTGACGAGCGCGGCCGCGGTCGCGGCCGCCGGGTCCGCGCCCAGCGCATTCCAGCCCGCCATGAAGCCGATGAACTGCAGCACGATGATGAGCGGGCCCGGCGTGGTCTCGGCGAGCGCGAGCCCCGCGACCGTCTCCGCCTGCGTCAGCCAGCCGTACACCTCCACCACCTGCTCGCTCACCCAGGCGAGCACCGCGTAGGCGCCGCCGAAGGTGATGAGCGCCGCGGTCGTGAAGAATCGGTACAGATCGGCGAACAGCGACTCCCGGCCCGCGAACACCAGGATCGCGATCGCGGGCAGCGCCCAGAGCGCGAGACCCGCCACCAGCGGCTGCCATGGAAAGCGCACGGCCGCCGCGGGCGGCCGCGGCTCCGGGTCGCGGTAAAGGAACAGCCCCGCGAGCGCGGCGCCGGCGAGGATCGCCGGGAACGGCGCGAGCTTCGCCACCATCAGCGCGAAGGCCGCCGCGGCCAGCACCCAGTGCAGCGCATGCGCGAGCGCGCGGCGTGCGAGACGCAGGAGCGCATGCACGATGAGCGCGATCACGGTCGCCTTCAGGCCGAGCAGCGCAGCCGCGACCGCCGGCACTTCGCCATGCAGCGCGTAGGCGAAGGAGAGCGCGAGCAGCAGCAACATGGCCGGTACGACGAAACAGACGCCGGCGACGATGCCGCCCCAGGTGCCGTGCAGCCGCCAGCCGATCCAGATCGCGAGCTGCAGCGCCTCCGGCCCCGGCAGCAGCATGCAGAAGTTGAGCGCGTGCATGAACGTGCGGTCGTCCAGCCAGCCGCGGCGCTCGACCACTTCGCGGTGCATGATCGCGATCTGGCCGGCCGGGCCGCCGAAGGAGACGAACCCGAGCTTGAGCCAGAAGCGGAAGGCTTCGCGCCGGGTAGGGGGCAAGGCGCGCTACCGGAACAGCAGCCAAGTCAGGTACGCGATCAGCAGGATCACGACCGGGAGCACGACCGCGAGCGAGCGCCGCGCGGTCTTCATGATGCCCATGCCGCGCGCCTGCAGGTCCTCGGCCCGGTCCTGCAGCTTCTCGGCGCGTTCCGCCTGGCGGCGGAAAACCTCGAACTGCTCCTTCTGCAGGGCAAGCGCCTCGGCCTGGCGCGCGAGCTGCGCCGCCTGGTTGTCGCGGACCTGTTCGAGCAGCGCGACGATGCGATCGGCATTGCGGTCATCCATGAGCGGGTTCCTCAGGGCGCCGTGATCGGCGCGTACCAGGGCAGCTGCTTGAAGCGCGCGATCCAGGCGCTGATCGCCGGGAAGTCCGCGAGACGGTAGCCCGCCTCGTCCGCGACGTGCGTGTAGGCGAAGAGCGCGATGTCCGCGAGCGTCGGCGTGTCTCCCACCAGCCACGAGCGGCCGGTGAGGCCGCGCTCGAGCACGGCGAGCGCGTCCGCGCCGCGCTGGAAGCGCTCGGCGTAGCGCTCACCGAAGTCCTCCGGTTTCTTCTTCAGGCTCTTCAGCCAGAAGCGCACGGTGCCGACGCCGGGCTCCAGCTGGTACTGCTCGAAGCACATCCACTGCCACATCAGCGCGCGCTCGTAAGGATCGGCCGGCACCAGCTTCGAGCCCTCGGCGAGATAGCCGATGATCGCGTGGCTCTCGGCGATCGGGCCGCGGCCGGGGACCACCAGCACCGGGATCTTGCCGTTCGGGTTGATGGCGAGGAACTCCGGCGTGCGCGTCGCGCCCGCGACGATGTTCATCGGTCGCAGCTCGTAAGGCATGCCGAGCGCCTTCAGCACGAGGCGGCACTTGTAGCCGTTGCCCGAGGGCAGGTAGTCGTACAGCAGGAGGCTCATGCGAAGGACCCCGCGAGCAGGCGGCCCGCCTCGGCGGCGGCGCGCAGGCCGGAAAGATGCGCGCCATGCAGCGTGCCATAGGCGGACTGCTCGGTGTGCTCGCCCGCAAAGACGAGGCGGCCGCCGACCGGCCGGGTGAGCACGGCGCGCGCCCCGAAGCGGCCGGGCAAGCAATGCGAGTACGAACCGCGGGCCCAGGGGTCCGAGGCCCAGGCGGTCGCCGCGCCGCGGTCGAAGTGGCGGCGGACGTCGCCGCCCAGCATCGATGCGAGCTCTCCGAGCGCGTGCTCGATGGCGGCCGCCTCCCCCGCGCCTTCCATCTCGTGCGCGAGGCGCCCGGCCGAGAACGCGACGCAGACGTTGCTGCCGTCGAGGCGCGTCTGGTAGCTCATGCCACGGCCGTCGTCGCGGCGCAGGCGCCAGAACTCGGTGCGCTCGGAGGGGAACACGTTGCGCCTGAAGCGCAGCGCCACCTTGTTCATCAGACCGAGCGGCAAATCGTGGTGCGCCTGCAGCACGTGCGGCGGCAGGTGCGGCGTGAAGATGACCGCGCCGGACGCGACGATGGCAGACGGCAGCGCGACGACCGCGACGCGCGCGTCCAGCGCGCCCGCGGGCGTGTCCACGGTCACGCCGCGGGCGTTCCAGCGAATCCGGCTGGCCGGCGTGCGCAGCCGCACCGGGACGTCCCTTGCGTAGTGCGCGAGCAGCGTGCCGTAGCCCTTCGCCACCAGCATGTCGTCGCCCTGCTCCACGAAGTGGAACTGGTCGAGCGCGGAGAAGTTCGCGGGCTCGATGCCCTCCCAGGCCGTCATGCCCGCCATGGCCATCGGGTACCAGGGATCGTCGAGCGTCGCCTGCGTAAGCGCGGCCTCGGCCGGAATGTCGAGGCCGCGGCGGCCCGCATCCAGAAGCTCGCGTTCGATGCGCTGGTTCACCGCGCGGTAGCCCGCGGTCTCGGCGCCGCTCATGCGGTGCGTGCCGCGGTACAGGTGGCGTGGATGCTCGTCCACCGTGGGCTCGAAGCCCTGCTCGCGCGCGTAGCGCACGAAGGGGTTGACCTCGGAAGCGTGCAGCCAGGAGCAGCCGCGGTCCCAGGGCGCGCCGAGGCTCGTGTCGGTGAAGGCGCGCCCGCCGATGCGGTCGCGCGCCTCGAGCACGACCACGGTGCGCCCCGACTTCAGCAGCGTCGAAGCCGCGGTGAGTCCCGCGCCGCCGGCCCCGATCACGACCACGTCGGGCGTGGCGGGCGCCTGCGCCAGGAGGCGCGCGGCGTGGCCTCCGCTCAATGCGGCGGCGACCATCCCCTGCAAGAGTTGCCTGCGATTCATGGCCCGAGTGCGCTGCGCCAGAGGCGGAGCTTGGAACGATAACCCATCCCGGCGTGCGCCGGGCTCGTCGACGGCAGCAGCCGGTACTCGAGCGCAGGCTGCACCGCCCATTGCGGCAGCACGTGGCGGCGCCAGGCGGCTTCGGCCTTGCGGCCGTTGAAGCAGACGCGCGCGATGCGCCGGTGCGCGGCGAGGAAGCCGGCGAAGTCGTTCGCCAGCAGCGAGTCCTCATCGATCGCGGAATCGAGGCTGCCCTCGCGCCTGCAGCTGGCCACCACGTCCCAGAGCGCGATGCCGGACTTCGTCAGCGCGGCCTTGCGCCGCGCGTAGGGTGCGCACGCGTCGAAACCGAAGATCTCGGCGACGATCGGCCAGAAACGGTTCCGGGGATGCGCGTAATACTCGCCCGCCGCAAGCGAGGCGACGCTCGGCATGCTCCCTAGCACCAGGATGCGCGCATTGGCGCGCGCGATCGGCGGGAAACCGTAAATCAAGCGTGGTGCCGGGTCGTACATTCGAACATGTTCATCTTGTTTGCGTCGAATTGACCAAGATGAACATGTTCGAATGTACGACCCGGCACCAAAAAGGAAAGGCCCGCCGAAGCGGGCCTTTCACATGCGTTGCGGGGATGCTTACCAGCGTCCGCCGCCACCGCCACCACCGCCGCCGGAGCGGAAGCCACCGCCACCGCCGCCGCCGGAACGGAAGCCGCCGCCGCCACCCGGACGCGGGCCGCGAGGACGATCCTGGGCTTCATTGACGCGCAGCTGGCGGCCGCCCATCGAGAAGCCGTTCAGGGCCTCGATGGCCTTGGTCGCCTCGGCCTGCGGCATTTCGACGAAGCCGAAACCGCGCGGACGGCCGGTTTCACGGTCGGCCGGCAGCGCCACGGACTCGACCGTGCCGTGCTGCGCGAACAGGTCGCGCACCTGGGCTTCGGTCGCCGAGAAAGGCAGGTTTCCAACGTAGATCTTCATGTCTTCAAACTCTCACTTTCAGTAGGACAGGGCCGGGCGCGGCCATCACGACGATGGTCGGCTTGCGGCCATACACAACACGGCAGGAAACACGGTCGGGATCGTCTGGCGGGCAATAGCTCGGCTAGGGCGAATCTTCGAACAGCGGGTCCTGTCACCTGGCCGGTGCCGATACCGCTGCCTTCGCACGCGCTAAGCGCTTGATATTGCAGGGAATCACGCAACAGCCGGCGGGCAGGATAGCACTAATCGAGGCGCTTGCGGAAGCGCGCGACCGCAAGCGTGAGCATGATCCCCAGGAAGGCGGCCTGCTTGGCGATTTCCGGCTGCATGTCCGTGAGCCGGGCGCCACGCAGCACGATGCCGCGGATGATCTCGTTGAAGTGGGTCAGCGGCAGCACCTGGGCGATGGCCTGGGCGGCCTCCGGCATGCCCTCGAACGGGAACATGAACCCGGACATGAGGATGGACGGCAGCAGGGTCAGCAAAGCCATCTGCATGGCCTGGAACTGGGTCTGGGCCAGCGTCGAAATGAAGAGCCCGAGCGAGAGCGAGGCGGCGATGAACAGCAGCGCCCCGAGGTAGAGGTCCACCAGGCTGCCGGCGACCGGCACCGCGAACAGGAACCAGCCGAGCAGCAGGATCAGCGTGGTCTGGATCAGGCCGATCACGACGTAGGGCAGCAGCTTGCCGGCCATGAGCTGCCCGCGCGTCACCGGCGTCGTGATCAGGAGCTCGAGGTTGCCGCGCTCGCGCTCGCGCACGATCGCGCTCGCCGTGAACACCACCATGGTCATGGTGAGGATCACGCCGCACAGCGCCGGCACGATCTGCACCGCAGTGCGCCGCTGCGGGTTGTAGGCGACCAGGATCTCGACCGGCTTCGGCGTGGCGGCCGCGCCGGCGCGGCGCAGCAGCGGCATCGCGCCCAGGCCCTCGGCCACGTTCTCGAGCGCCGGCTGGCTGCCGTCCACCAGGATCTGCATCGCGGCGCGGCCGCCCTCGGCGATGCGCCGCTCGACGTCGGCGGGGATCACGATGCCGACGTTCGCCTCGCCCCGCTGGACCAGGTGGCGCAGCTCCGCCTCGCTCCCCGCCTGGCGGATGCCGCCCAGCACCTGGGTCGCGCCGAGGTCCGCGACCAGCCGCCGCGACAGCGAGGTGCGCGCCTGGTCGAGCACCGCGGTCGAGACGCCGCGCACGTCGAAGTTGATGGCGTAGCCGAACAGCAGCAGCTGGATGGTCGGGATGCCGACGATCAGTCCGACCGTGATGCGGTCGCGCGCGAGCTGGCGCACTTCCTTGAAAGCGACCGCCGCCAGGCGCTCGAACCACTTCATGCAGCGCGCTCCGCGGGCCCGCCGTCCCGCAGCCGCGTCGCGGCCACGAACACGTCCTCGAGCGAGGCGCCGACGCGCTCGACGCGCGCGTCCGGGCAGTACGGCGCGACCGCCGCGGCGAGCCGCCGTTCCGGCTCCGCGGCGTCGCGCGACAGCAGCACGTGCAGGCGATGGCCGAGTTGGGCGACGCTCCTCACCTCCGGCAGCGCCGCGAGCGCGCGCCGCGCGGCCACCAGGTCCTCCGCCTCGATCTCGATCACGGTGACGTCGATGTCGCGCGCGAGCTGCCGGGGCGTTCCTTCGGCGGCGATGCGGCCGCGGTCGAGGATCGCGAGCCGGTGACAGCGCTCGGCCTCGTCCATGTAGTGCGTCGAGACCAGGATGGTGGTGCCCGCGGCGACCAGCGCGAACAGGCTTTCCCAGAAATCGCGGCGGCTCTGCGGGTCGACTGCGCTGGTCGGCTCGTCGAGCAGCAGCAGCTCGGGCGCGTGCAGCGTCGCCGCCGCCAATGCCAGCCGCTGGCGCTCGCCGCCGGACAGCGTGCCGGCGCGCTGGCCCACGAGGGCGCCGAGGCCATACTCGACGACGCGCGAGCCGACCCGCTCACGGCGTTGCGCGCGGTCGAGTCCGTACACGCGCGCCATGAAGTCGAGGTTCTCGGCGACCGTGAGGTCGTCCCAGAGCGAGAAGCGCTGGGTCATGTAGCCGAGCTTGCGGCGCACCACCTCAGCCTCGCGCGGCACCGAATGACCGAGCACGTCCACGGTGCCGCGCGTCGGCACCAGCAGTCCGCACAGCATGCGGATGGTCGTGCTCTTGCCTGAGCCGTTCGGGCCCAGGAAGCCGTAGATCTGCGCGCGCGGGATGTCGAGGTCGAGGCCCGCCACCGCGACCACGGCGCCGAAATGCCGTGCGAGGCCGCGTGCGGTGATCGCGGCGCTCATGGCCCGGCCGCGAGACGGACCTCGACCGGCATGCCCGCCGGCAGCGTGGCGGCATCCGGTTCCGTCAGCACGACCTCGGCCAGGAACGACAGCCGGCCGCGCTCGCGCTCGTTGAGCGCATAGTAGGGAGTGAAGGCCGCCTCCGACGAGACGTAGCGCACCTCGGCCTGCCAGTCCCGGTCCGAGCCGTCGAGGCGCACGGTCGCGCGCGTGCCCGCGGCGACGCCCACGCGCCGCGGCTCCGGGATGAACACGCGTGCGTACGGGCGGCCGTCGGCCAGCAGCACCGCGACCGGCGCGCCCTTCGGCGGCCGCTCGCCGAGCTCGTAAGGCAGCGCATCCACCACGCCCGCGCGCGGCGCGCGCACTGCGTGGCGCTCGAGCGAGAGCTCGAGCTCGGCGACCTGGGCGCGCGCGGCCGCCAGCGCCGCGGCCGCCTGTTCGACGACCTCCGCGCGCGTGCCCCGCTCGAGCTCGAGCAGGCGCTCGCGCGCGGCCGCCAGTTCCGCCGCGGCGCCGTCCGCGAGCGCGCGCTGCCGATCGAGCGCGCTGGCCGGCAGCATGCCGTCGGCGACCAGCTTCTCGATGCGGGTGAACTCCTTGGCCTCGGCCGCGGCGCGCGCGGCGGCGCCGTCCTGCATGGCGCGCGCCTCACGCACGACTTCGCGGCGCGCACCGGCCGCCAGCTCGTCGTGGCGGCGCTCGGCCTGCAGGGCGGCGGACCGCGCCTGCGCAAGCCGCGCGGAAGCGGCGGCGGGGTCGAGGCGCAGCAACAGCGCTTGCGCGGCGACCGCCTCGCCCTCGCGCACTGCGACCTCGACGATCGGCTCCTGGGCCTCGGCGACGAGTTCCACGCGGTCGCGCTCGAGCGTGCCGAGCAGGACCGAAGCATCGTCGCCGCAGGCGGCGACCGTCAGCGCCACCGTCGCGATCGCCGCACGCCTGCCGATGGTCATTCCGCAACTCCCCGGACCAGGCCGCCGCCGCGTTCCCCGCAGGCCGCGGATTCGGGGATAATAACCGAACGATGAGAGCCGCAATCCTGCTGGGATGCTGGGCACTGCTGGCGACGGCGCCGGCCGCCCGCGCAGAGGACGGAGACCAACCGATGATCGCGATCGCCATCCACGGCGGCGCCGGCGTGATCAGCCGCGCCTCGATGACGCCCGAGAACGAGCGCGCCTATCGCGCCGACCTGGAGCGCGCGCGGGACGCGGGTTACGAGGTGCTCGAGCGCGGCGGCACGAGCCTCGACGCGGTCGTGGTCGCGGTGAAGATCCTCGAGGACTCGCCCTACTTCAATGCCGGCAAGGGCGCGGTGTTCAGCCACGCCGGCATCAACGAGCTGGACGCCGCGATCATGGACGGCGCGACGCAGAAAGCGGGCGCGATCGCCGGCGTGAAGCACGTGAAGAACCCGATCGAGCTGGCGCGCATGGTCATGGAACGCACGCCGCACGTGCTGCTCGCCGGCGAGGGCGCGGAGGAATTCGCGCTCGAGCAGGGGATGACGCTGGTGCCCGGCAGCTACTTCTACACCGAGCGGCGCTGGAAGCAGCTCGAGGACGCGCAGCGCGAGGACAAGGTCGCCGACGCCACGCAGGACACCGACTACTTCGGCACGGTCGGCGCGGTGGCGCGCGACCGGAGCGGCAACCTCGCCGCCGCGACCTCCACGGGCGGCATGACCAACAAGCGCTGGGGCCGCATCGGCGACTCGCCGATCATCGGCGCCGGCACCTACGCCGACAACGCGACCTGCGCGGTGTCGGCGACCGGCAGCGGCGAGTACTTCATCCGCACCGTCGTCGCGCACGAGATCTGCGCGCGGGTGCGCCTCTCGGGCGTCAGCGCCGCGGCGGCCGCCAGGGACGTCGTCCACGGCCGCCTCAAGGACATCGGCGGCGACGGCGGCGTGATCGTGGTGGACAAGGACGGCGTGCTGTCGCTCGAGTTCAACACCGAGGGCATGTTCCGGGCGGCGCGCGACTCGAAGGGCCGGCGCGAGGTGGCGATCTACTGACCGTCGCCGCCGCCGCCCCTGAACATGCGGCGGTGGAAGTAGCCGGTCTTCATCTGCTCGTACTCCGATCCGGTGGCGCGCGCCTGGTCGCGCCCGCCGTCCTTGGCGGCGTACAGCGCCTGGTCCGCGGCCTGCAGCAGCCCGGCCGCGCTCCTGCCCTGCTCCGGCTGCACGCAGGCGATGCCGATGCTGATGGTCAGCACGCCGCCCGAAACCGAGTCCTCGTGCACGATGCCGAGCTCGCGCACGTCGTGCAGGATCTCCTCCGCGACGCGCAGCGCGTGCTCGCGGTTGGTGTCGTACAGCAGCACCGCGAATTCCTCGCCGCCGAAGCGCGCCGCCATGTCGAACGGCCGGCGCGCGTGGCGGGCGAGCACGCCGGCGACGGCCTTGAGCGCCTCGTCGCCCGCCTGGTGCCCGTAGCGGTCGTTGTACTTCTTGAAGAAATCGATGTCCGCGAACAGCAGCGATACGGCGCGACGGTCGCGCGTGCCCTGCTGCCAGGCGCGCTGCAGGTGGTCGTCGAAGCGGCGGCGGTTGCAGATGCCGGTCAGGCCGTCGTGCAGCGCGTGCTCGGCCAGCATGCGCGCCTCCAGCCAGGCGGTGCGGCGCGCGTGCTCGAGGTTCCAGGCGCCCGCGGCGGAAACCAGGTTCGTGAGCACCAGCATCGAGGCGTAGTGCGCCAGCTCGGTCGCCGGCATGTCCCGCGCCACCGCCGCCGCGGCGTAGAAGACGAGCCCGGTGAGGTTGATGGCGCCGGCGGCCCGGAAGCCGAGGCCCAGCACGAACCACAGCGCGCTCGCGGCGATGACGGTGCGCACGAAGATGCGGTTGTCGCCGAGCGCCCAGGCCGCGACCGCCATCCAGGCGATCGCGACCAGCGCAAGCGTCATCGTGACCATCATCACGCGCGGGTACCAGACCGACGCCTTGCGCGCGAACGTCAGCGCGAGCCCCAGCGCCAGCAGCGGCGGCAGCACGCCGATGCGCGCCAGGTTCGGCGCGATCGCGGTGGTCGTCGGCAGCACGGCCTGGTCCACCTGGTTGATCACCAGGATGAAGATGGCGAGCAGCGCGAGGTTCACGCGCAGGTAGCGCGCGCCGTCGCGGAACTGTTCGGTGCGGTATGCCGCCTCGAGGTCGGGCGCGAAGCGCAGCCAGCGGAAGCCGGCTTCAAGCTGCTCGGAGGGCGTGGACGCGGGCGCCGTGCTCGCGTCGTTCGCCGCAGAGCGGCCGGGCGGCATCAGTCCTTGACGCTCTTCCCGTCCCTGGGAGCTTGCCGCCGCATTGAGCGGACGCGCGTGCGCCAGATCTCGAACGGATCCCAACCCTTGTGCGCACGGGCCCCGGCGATCACCGGGTCATTCGCAGCGTCGAGGGTATCGCCGTCCAGCCGGCGCGTTTCGAAACCGTCCTGAGCTCGTTCCATGATCCCTGTTGCATCCCTGTGCGCGGCTGAGGAGGGCCGCCGCGCCTGCGATCCGATTATAGGGACGGCTGCGCGGCGAGGTTAAGTGGTTTCACCGCTGCCATCCGCAAGTCCTTGACGGAATGGCAATATGTCAAACCAGTTCGTCCTCGAAATAGCGCGCCACGAAGGCCGCGAATGGCAGCTTGTCGGCGGCCTCGACCGCGCGCTGTTTCTCAAGCGAATCAGCGGCTTCAGTCGCGAACTCGGCGAGCCTCGCCTCGTTCGGCGGGTACAGGTCGCGAAAGTAGTCGCGGTGCATGCGCGACATCGACAGCGCCAGGCTGAAGAATGAGTCTTGTTCGCGTTCCAGCTCCGCGAGCAGGCGCGACGACGGCAAACGCGCGGGGTCGTCGAGCTTCGCGCGCTGCAGCGTGAGGGCGGTGGTGTACGGCTTCGACGCGTCGGCCCCGTCCAGCAGCTCGCAGAGTCCCTGCATCTCGTCGAGCAGCTGCGCCGCCCAGTCCGCGAGCGCGAGCGGCTCCGGCTCGTTCCACAGCACGAGCCCCGGCTCGCGGCCGCGGCTCGCCACCTGCACGTGGTTCGCCTCGTAGCTTTCCGACTGCGCGGCGGTGAGCGGTTCGCTGGCGCGCAGCAGGCAGAGCGCGGCGAAGGCTTCCAGGAAGCAGAGCTTGTTGCGGTTGACGCCGACCGGATCCCAGGCGCCGACGTCCAGCGAGCGCATCTCGACGTACTGCACGCCCGCGCGCAGCAGCGCCTTGGTCGGCCGCTCCCCCGAGTGCGCGACGCGCTTCGGGCGGATGAAGCTGTAGTACTCGTTCTCGATCTGCAGCAGGTTCGCGTTGAGCTGGCGCCACTCCCCGTCCACCTCGACGCCGAGGGCCTGGTAGGGCGGGTGCGGGGTCGTGATCAGGCGCGAGAGGTCGCGCACATACTCGGCGAGCGAGTTCACCGACACGTGCACGCCGGCCTGGCTCTTGTTGCGGTAGCCGAGGTCGCTCATGCGCAGCGAGGTCGCATGCGGCGCGACCAGCGTGCCCTTGCCGAAGGGCTGCAGCCCTTCGGGGACCGTGCGCCCCGCGAAAAACGAGCGGCACACCGCCGGCGAGATGCCGAACAGGTACAGGATCAGCCAGCCGAAGCGGCGGTAGTTGCGCAGCAGCGCGAAGTAGGCCTCGTCCACCAGCGGCTGGCCGCCCCGCTTCGCTTCCGTGACCGCCTGCCACACCGGCCAGAGCTTCCCGGGGAACGAGTAGTTGAAGTGCACGCCGGAGATCGCCTGCATCACGCGTCCATAGCGCAGGTCGAGGCCGACCCGGTACACGTGCTTCATGCGCCCGATGTTGGAGGTCCCATAGCGCGCGATCGGGATCTCGGCGTCGCCGTCCAGCACGCAGGGCATGCTCGCGACCCACAGCAGCTCGTCGCCGAGGTGGCGGTACACGAACTGGTGGATGTCGCAGAGGTACTGGGTCAGCTCCCAGGTCTCGGCGAAGGGCGGCGTCACCAGCTCGACCAGCGCCTCGGAATAGTCGGTCGTGATGTGCGGGTGCGTGAGCGCCGAGCCGAGCGCGGCCGGGTGCGGCGCCTGCGAGATGCGCCCGGCGGGCGTGACGCGCAGCGCCTCGCGCTCGATGCCCTTCAGGCCGCCGGACAGCACGCCGCGTTCGCGGGCGTTGACCAGTCCCGCGAGCCGGCGTTCGAACTGGCGGTCCAGGCGGCGCGCGGGCATCGGTCGCGCCATTCTGCGGCCCGCCGCAGACTTAAGGAACTGCGGCTTGGCCTGCGGGTCGGAGGCAGCGTAGATTCAATGACATGAACCGGAACGCCATCGCCGTCCTCGCCCTTGCCGCCCTGTCGTGGGCGGGCGCCGCGGGCGCGGACTCGTTCCGCTGCGGCACGCGCCTCGTCACCGACGGCGACAGCATGGACAAGGTCGAGGCCTTGTGCGGCCCGCCCTCCAGCGTCCAGCGCAAGGAAATACTCGCGCGCCCGATCCGCTGGTATCGCGGCCGCCCGTACTACACCTCCTGGGAACCGGTGCCGATCCCGGTCGAATACTGGACCTACAACCTCGGGCCCGCGAAGCTGATGCGCCGGCTCAAGTTCGAAGACGGCCTGCTGGTGGACGTCGAGACGCTCGGCCACGGATATCACGAGCCCGGTGGCCGCTGAGCCGCTGATCCGCCCCATCCGCCCGGACGATGACGCCGCGGTCGCGGCGATCATCCGCGAAGTCATGGCGAGCTTCGGCGCAACCGGGCCCGGCTATTCCAGCAGTGACGCGGAAGTGGATGCGATGTCCGCGGCCTACGACGGCGCGCGCGCCGCGTACTTCGTGCTGGAAGACGACGGTCGCGTGGTCGGCTGCGGCGGCATTGCGCCGCTCGCGGGGGCGGGCCCCGACGTGTGCGAACTGCGCAAGATGTACCTGCTGCCGGTGGCGCGCGGGCGCGGCCTCGGGCGGATGATGCTGGAGCGCTGCCTGGCGGCGGCGCGCGGGCGCGGCTACCGCCGCTGCTACCTGGAGACGCTCGCCGCGATGGACGCGGCGCAGGCGCTGTACCTCAAGGCCGGATTCAGGAAGCTCGCGGCGCCGCTCGGCTCCACCGGCCACAGCGGCTGCAACCGGCACTACCTGCTGGAGCTCTGAGAAATCCGCCGGTAGCGCCAGATCAGGAGCACTGCGCAGGTGACCAGCCCCGCGATCAGGCCCGACCAGATGCCATTCGGACCGCCGCCCATGCGGATGCCCATCCACCAGGCGAGCGGGAATCCCACCAGCCAGTAGGCGGTGAAGTTGAGCAGCATCGGCACGCGCGCATCCTTGAAGCCGCGCAGCGCGCCGGCCGCGCCCACCTGCAGCCCGTCCGGGATCTGGAACACGGCGACCAGCAGCAGGAGCGAAGTCGCGAGCGCCAGCACCTGCGGATCGGCCGTGAACGACGCCGCGATGCCGGCGCGCGCCGCGAGGATCACGAGCGACGACGCCGCCATCACGATCCCGCACATCGCGATGCCGGCCCATCCCGCATTGCGCCCCGCGGACAGGTCGCCGCGGCCGAGCTGGTGGCCGACGTGGATGGTGGTCGCCGAGTGCAGCGACAGCGGGATCATGAACATGAGCGCGGCATAGGCGATCGCGACCTGGTGCGCGGCGACCTGCACCGTGCCGAGCGTGCTCATCAAGAGCGCCGCGACCACGAACAACGCGCCTTCCGACACGACCGAACCCGAGATCGGCAGCCCCAGCGCGAGGATCTCGCGCAGCATCGCCCGGTCGGGCCGCTCGAAGCGCGCGAACAGGCCGAAGCGCCGGTAGATCGCATGGCGCCGCTGGTAGGCGTGCATGGTGGCAAGCATCGCCCAGCAGGCGAGCGCGGTCGCGACCCCGCAGCCCTGCGCGCCCAGCGACGGCAGGCCGAAGCTGCCGCGCGTGAACACCAGGTTGCCGGTGACGTTGACCGCGAGGCCGACCAGGGCCGTGTACATCACCGGCCGGGTCCAGCCGATGCCTTCGCTGGTGTAGCGATGCGCGAGGAACACCAGCATGGCCGGCATGCCGAAGCACATCGCGTAGACGTAGCCGGCGGCGTGCGGGATCGCGCGCGCGTCGGTGCCGAACCAGCGCAGCACCGGTTCGACGCAGGCGAGCAGGCTGACCAGCGGCACGGCCAGCATCAGCGCGAGCCAGACGCCCTGGCGGAAGCGGCGCCCGACCTCCTCGTCGCGCCCGGCGCCGTAGGCGTGCGCGACCAGCGGCGAGATGGACATCAGCACGCCGAGGCCGAACAGCCAGAACGCCTGGTAGTAGCTGTTGCCGACCGCGACCCCTGCGAGCGGCCCCGGCCCCAGCCGGCCGGCCATGACCGTGTTGGTCAGCATCATGCCGGCCAGCACCAGGTTGTTGACGGCGAGCGGCCCGGCGAGCGTGAGGATCGCGCGCGCGTCGCGCGGAAACGTGTCCTTGAAGCGGGCCTGCTGGGTCATGGCGCGTCGCGGGCGCGCCGTGGCGGGCGCCGGTGGATGCTGGCATTCTAGCGGATAAGCCCGAGCCCAGAATTCACCGGAGCAGCACCATGCTGGTCGGATCACATCCCAGGCGCGTCGCGGTCGTCGGCGGCGCCCGCATTCCGTTCGCGCGGGCGCACGGCGCCTACGCCCGCGTCGGCAACCAGGAAATGCTGACCGCCTCGATCAAGGCGGTCGTGGACCGCTACGGCCTCAAGGGCATGCGCCTCGGCGACGTGGTCGCGGGCGCCGTGATGAAGCACTCGAGCCAGTGGAACCTGGTGCGCGAGTCGCTGCTCGACTCCGGGCTCTCGCCCGAGACGCCGGGGCTCGACGTGCAGCGCGCCTGCGGCACCAGCCTCGAGGCCGCGATCGCGATCGCCAACAAGATCGCGCTCGGCCAGATCGACGCCGGCATCGCCGCGGGCGTGGACAGCGTCAGCGACCCGCCGATCGTGTTCGGCCGCGAGTACCAGCAGCTCATGCTGCGGGCGTTCCGCGCGAAGTCCGCGGGCGGGCGCGTCAAGGCCCTGCTCGGCCTGCGGCCGCGCCATTTCAAGGCGGTGTATCCCGGCACGGGCGAGCCGCGCACCGGGCTCTCGATGGGGCAGCACTGCGAGAAGATGGCGCGCGAGTGGCAGATCACGCGCGAGGCGCAGGACGAGCTGGCGCTCGCCTCCCACCAGCGCGCAAGCAAGGCCTGGGCCGATGGATTCATGTCGGACCTCGTGGTGCCGTACCTGGGCCTCAACGCCGACAACAACGTGCGCGGCGACACCAGCCTCGAAAAGCTCGCCAAGCTCAAGCCCTCGTTCGCGAAGGACGGCACGCTCACCGCCGGCAACTCGACGCCGATGACCGACGGCTCCTCGGCGGCGCTGCTGGCGAGCGAGGACTGGGCGCGGAGCCGCGGCTGGCCGGTGCAGGCCTACCTCAGCTACGGCAAGGTCGCGGCCGTCGATTTCGTCGGCGGCGAGGGACTGCTGATGGCGCCGGCCTGGGCGGTGCCGCGCATGCTCGCGGACGCGAACCTCACGCTGCAGGACTTCGATTTCTACGAGATCCACGAGGCCTTCGCGGCGCAGGTGCTGTGCACGCTCAAGGCCTGGGAGTCGGAGCAGTTCTGCCGCGAGAAGCTCGGCCTTGCGCAGCCGCTTGGATCCATCGACCGCGCCAAGCTCAACGTCACGGGCGGCTCGGTCGCGATCGGCCATCCTTTCGCGGCGACCGGCACGCGCATCGTCGCCGGGCTCGCCAAGCTGCTGGCTGCGCGGGGATCGGGCCGCGGGCTCATCTCCGTGTGCACCGCCGGCGGCATGGGCGTGACCGCAATCATGGAGCGTTGAGGTGAAGCGCTATCCGGGACGCACGCGCGTCGAGGGCAAGGCGAGCCGCCAGGCGCATGCCGACCTGCCGCCCGGCACCTACGAGCGCGAGATGAGCAAGGAGGGCTTCTTCGGCCCCGCGGCGTTCTTCCACCACCGCCGGCCGCCGACCGGCTGGACTTCGTTCGAAGGACCGCTGCGTCCGCATGCCTACGACCTCGTAAAGCTCACGGCTTCCGGCGCGAACCCATGGGCCGCGGCCGAGCTGCTGCACAACGCGAGCTGCCGCATCCGCTTCTGGCGCACGTCCGGAAAGATGGATGCGCTGGCGCGCAACGCGGACGGCGACGACCTGCTGTTCGTGCACCAGGGCCGCGGCCAGATGTTCTGCGACTTCGGCCGCCTCGCGTTCGAACCGGGCGACTACGTCCTGGTCCCGCGCGGCACGATGTGGCGGCTGGAATGCGCCGAGCCGGCGGCCCTGCTGATGGTCGAGGCCACCAACGCCTCCTACCTGCTGCCGGACAAGGGACTGCTGGGCGGGCACGCGATCTTCGACCCGGCGCTGCTGGACGCGCCCGCGGTGGACGAGGCCTTCCTCGCGCAGCAGGACGAAAAGCCCTGGCGCGTGCTGGTGAAGCGGCGTGGCGCGGTCTCGACCGTGACCTACCCGTACAACCCACTGGACGTGGTCGGCTGGCACGGCGACCTGTCGGTGTGCCGCGTCAACGTCCGCGATATCCGCCCGGTGATGAGCCACCGCTATCACCTGCCGCCGTCGGCGCACACCACCTTCGTCGGCAACCGTTTCGTGGTCTGCACTTTCGTGCCGCGGCCGTTCGAGACCGACCCGGGCGCGCTCAAGGTGCCGTTCTTCCACAACAACGACGACTACGACGAATTCCTCTTCTACCACGCGGGCGATTTCTTCAGCCGCGACAACATCCACCCGGGCATGGCGACGCTGCACCCGGCGGGATTCACGCACGGCCCGCACCCGAAGGCGCTCGAGCGCATGCTGGTGCAGACCAAGCCCGCGACCGACGAGTACGCGGTCATGGTGGACACGCGCGACGCGCTCGAGATCGGCGCCGCGGCCGCGTCCGTCGAGTGGGCCGGCTACGTGGACAGCTGGAAAGGCGCGGCAAAATGAAGCTGGCCTCGATCGCGGGCCCCGGCCGCGACGGGGCGCTCGTCGTCGTCAGCCGGGATCTCGCGCGCGCCGCACGCGCCGCGCACATCGCGCGGACGCTGCAGGGGGCGCTCGACGACTGGAAGCGCACGGAACCGGCCTTGCGCGCGCTTGCCGAGGACCTCGAGCACAGCCGCGTCGAATCCTTCGCCTTCGATGCGCGCCTCGCGCTCGCGCCGCTGCCGCGAAGCTATCACTGGGTGGACGGCAGCGCCTACGTGAATCACGTCGAACTGGTGCGCAAGGCGCGCGGCGCCGAGATGCCGGCCTCGTTCTGGACCGACCCGCTGGTGTACCAGGGCGGCTCGGACGACTTCCTGCCGCCGACCGCCGATGCGCCGTTCGCGAGCGAGGACTGGGGCATCGACCTGGAGGGCGAGGTCGCGGTCGTCACCGACGACGTGCCGATGGGCACAGATGCCGTCGCGGCGCGCGGCCACATCCAGCTCCTCATGCTCGTCAACGACTGGTCGCTGCGAAACCTGATCCCCGGCGAGCTCGCGAAAGGCTTTGGTTTCTACCAGTCGAAGCCCGCGACGGCGTTCTCGCCAGTCGCAGTGACGCCCGACGAGCTCGGCGACGCCTGGCGGGATGCGAAAGTCCACCTGCCGCTCGTCGTGCAGGTGAACGGCAAGCCGTTCGGGCGGCCCGACGCCGGCACCGACATGACCTTCGATTTCGGCCAGCTGATCGCGCACGCGGCGAAGACGCGCCGGCTCGGCGCGGGCGCCATCGTGGGTTCCGGCACCGTCTCGAACTACGACCGGAGCAGGGGCTCGACCTGCATCGCCGAGCGGCGCATGCTGGAGACAATCGAGCAAGGCAAGGCCGTGACCCCGTTCCTGTCCTTCGGCGACCGCGTGCGCATCGAGATGATGGATGCCGCCGGCCGCTCCATCTTCGGCGCGATCGACCAGCGCGTCGCGAGGGCCTCCTGATGCGCGCACGTGACGACAGCCGCCTGGCCGGCGGACTGAAGCTCGAAGACCCGCGGCTGCTGCGGCAGCAGTGCTACGTGAACGGCGCCTGGGTGGATGCCAGCGGTGGCGCCACGCTGCCCGTGACCAATCCCGCGACCGGCGCGCAGCTCGGCACGATTCCCGCTTTCGGCGCCGCGGACACCGAAGCCGCGGTCGCGGCCGCGCACGCCGCCTTCCCGGCCTGGGCCGCGAGGACCGCGAAGGAGCGCGCCGTCATCCTGCGCCGCTGGTACGAACTGATCATCGCGAATACCGCCGACCTGGCTGCGCTCATGACGGCCGAGCAGGGCAAGCCGCTCGCGGAATCGAAGGGCGAGATCGCCTACGCAGCCTCCTTCGTCGAGTGGTTCGCGGAGGAAGGCAAGCGCGTCTACGGCGACGTGATCCCGGGCCACCAGCCGGACAAGCGCATCCTGGTGCTGCGCCAGCCGGTGGGCGTGGTCGCCGCGATCACGCCGTGGAACTTCCCCGCCGCGATGATTACGCGCAAGGTCGCCCCGGCGCTCGCCGCCGGCTGCACCGCGGTCGCCAAACCCGCCACCCAGACGCCCTACTCCGCGCTCGCGCTCGCGGAGCTCGCGCACCGCGCCGGCATCCCGCCGGGCGTGCTCAACGTCGTCACCGGCCCGGCGCGCGATGTCGGTGGCGTGCTCACCGGCGACGTCCGCGTGCGCAAGCTCTCGTTCACGGGCTCCACCGAGATCGGCAAGCTGCTGATGGCGCAGTGCGCGAAGACCATGAAAAAGGTGTCGCTGGAGCTCGGCGGCAACGCGCCCTTCATCGTGTTCGACGACGCCGACCTCGACGCCGCGGTCGCGGGCGCGATCGCCTCCAAGTACCGCAACACCGGCCAGACCTGCGTCTGCGCCAACCGGCTGCTGGTGCAGTCGGGCGTGTACGAGGCGTTCGCGCAGAAGCTCGTGGCCGCGGTTTCGAAGCTCCGGGTCGGCGACGGCCTCGCCGGCGAGACCGAGCAGGGCCCGCTGATCGACGGCAATGCCCTGAAGAAAGTCGAGGAGCATGTCGCGGACGCGACGACCAAGGGCGCGAAGATCGCGACCGGCGGCAGGCGCCACGCTCTCGGCGGGACGTTCTACGAGCCGACGGTGCTCACGGGCGTCACGACCGCGATGATGGTCGCGCGCGAGGAAACCTTCGGCCCGGTCGCTCCCCTGTTCCGATTCAATTCGGAACAAGAAGCCATCGCCATGGCCAATGACACCGAATTCGGCCTCGCCGCGTACATGTACACGCGCGACCTGGCGCGTTCCTGGCGCGTGTCGGAAGCGCTCGAGTACGGGATCGTCGGCCTCAACACCGGGATCATCTCGACCGAGGTTGCGCCCTTCGGCGGCATCAAGGAATCGGGCACCGGCCGCGAGGGCTCGAAGTACGGCATCCTCGACTTCACCGAGATCAAATACGTCTGCGTCGGCGGGGTGCAGTAGCGCGCACGCAACAAGCACTACCCGGCGTCATAATCCTTACATTCCCGGTTGCGACAGCCGGAACTTGCCATCGGCCAGAAGGTCTGTATCCTGCGCACCACATTCGGCGGCTACCCCTCGCCGCTGGTTGTCCGGGCACCCTCCCCAGGGTCGTCCGGTGTGTGCGTAACTCCCTCTTTTGCAAAAGGAAATTGGATCATGAAGATCATGAAGGCCCTGGTTGGTTCAGTGCTGCTCGCGGCTGCGCCGCTGGCGGCACAGGCGGCCGACGGGATGAGCTACTCATACGTCGACCTCGGCTACAACGAGGTCGACATCGACGGCGCCCCGAGCGGCGACGGCTTCGGCCTGCGCGGCTCGATCGGCTTCGCGGAGAACTTCTTCGCGTTCGCCGAGTACTCGACCTTCGGCTTCCCGGGCAGCGTCGACGTCGACCTGTACTCGGTCGGCCTCGGTGGCCGCATCGGCATTTCCGACAACGTGGACCTGGTCGGCCGCGCGGGCTACGCGAAGGCGGATGCCTCGGCGGGCGGCTTCTCGCTCGATGACGACGGCTACGTCGTCGCGGCCGGGGTGCGCGCGGAAGTCGCCGAGGGCTTCGAGCTCGACGGCAACGTGATCTACACGGACTTCGGCAGCGGCGCCGACGACACCGAGCTGGCGGTGGGCGGGCGTTACTTCTTCACGGAGAACTTCGCCGCGGGCGCCGAGTTCCGCACCGGCGACGACGCCGACACGATCTTCGTGGGCGTGCGCTTCGCGTTCTAAGGCCGAGAGCCTGATCCAGTACGGCGGCCGGGGTTTCCCCGGCCGCCGTTTCTTTTGCGGTATCGTTTCCGCATGACGGCCCCGACCGGCGTCCTGCTCGCGAACCTCGGCACCCCGGATGCGCCCACCGCGCCCGCGGTGCGCCGCTTCCTCGCGCAGTTCCTCTCCGACCGGCGCGTCGTGGACCTGCCGCGCCTGCTGTGGCTGCCGATCCTCCACGGCGTGATCCTGAACATCCGCCCGCAACGGAGCGCGCGCGCCTACCGCGAGATCTGGACCGAGGCCGGTTCGCCGCTGCTGGTCAACACGCTGGCGCTGGCACGCAAGCTGGAGCCGTGCCTTGCCGGACTTCAGGGCGCCCCCGCCGTGGTCGCCGCCGGCATGACCTACGGCAATCCGTCGATCGCCTCCGCGCTCGAGAGCCTGCGCGCACGTGGCGTCGCCCGCATCGCCGTGCTGCCGCTCTACCCGCAATACTCCGCGAGCACGACCGAGTCCGTCTTCGACCGCGTGGAAGCGTCGCTGGCCGCAACCGGCTGGCAGCCCGACATCATCCGCATCCGCGATTACCACGACGACGACGGCCACCTGGCCGCGGTCGCCGGCTCGCTTGCCGCCGAGCGCGCGGCGATCGCCGCGGACGCGCACCTGCTGTTCTCGTTCCATGGCCTGCCGCAGCGCTACGTGGACGCGGGGGATCCCTATGCCGCTCAGTGCGAGACGACGGCACGGCTGGTGGCGGAACGGCTCGCGCTGCCGGCGGGCAGCTGGTCGCTCAGCTACCAGTCCCGCGTCGGGCGCGAGCGCTGGCTGATGCCCTACACGGAGGAGCGCCTGCGCGAACTCGCGGCAGCCGGAACGCGCCGACTGGTCGTGTGCTGCCCGGGTTTCGCGGTGGACTGCCTCGAGACACTGGAGGAGATCGCGATGCGCGGCCGCGCGACGTTTCTCGAAGCCGGCGGCGAGTCCTTCGCGTACGTGCCGGCGCTGAACGACGGCGCCGCACAGGTCGAGAGCCTCGCGCGCCTCGCTGCGCGCGCGCTCGGTGCGCGCGCGTGATCGGCCGCTTCCACGAGGTCAGCGTGCATGCGCCGGAGGTGCTCGCCTCCATCGAGTTCTACGAGAAGCTCGGCTTCGTGCAGGCTTCCACCGGCGAGGCCTGGCCCTATCCCTACGCGGTCGTCACCGACGGGCGCATCGGCATCGGCCTGCACCAGCAGGAACTGCCGGCGTCGCCGCTGCTCGCCTTCGTGCTGCCGGACCTGCTGCTGAGGCTCGCCGGGCTCGAGGCGGCCGGGATCGAGATCGCGGATCGCCGTCTCGGCGCCGACGTGTTCAACCAGGCCTCGATCGAGGCGCCGGGCGGCCTGCAGCTGCGGCTGCTCGAGGCGCGCACCTATTCCCCCGTGCACCGGCCGCCGGGCTCGATATCGAAGCTCGGCTGGTTCGAGCAGATCGCGCTGCCGGTGGCGGATGCAGAGGGCGCCGCGCGGTACTGGGAGCGGCTCGGCTTCGTTCCGTCCGGAGAGGCCGACGAGCCGCTTCCGCATCTCGGCCTCACCAGCGATGCGGTGAGCCTCGCGCTGCTGTCGCCGGGAACGCTGGCCGGGCCCGCGCTCGTCTTCACCCATGCCGCGATGCCGGAGCGCATTGCGACGCTGCGCGACTCCGGCGTCGAATTCGCGCGGCGCCTGCCCGCGGGACTCGACCCGGAGCGCAATGCGCTGCTGGTCGCGCCCGAAGGCACGCGGATCCTGCTGACCACCGGTTCATGAGCCGCCGGCTGTCCGCGCTCGCGCTGGCATTCGCGGCGCCCGCGGCCGGCGCCTGGGTGCCCTGCAACGGCCCCGGGATCGCCGCGCCGGTCGCGATCCGGCGCGAAGCGCCGGCCTACCCCGCCGCCGTGCGCGAGATCGGCATCGAAGGCTCGGTCGAGGTCGCACTCACCGTGCTCGCGGACGGCAACGTCGGCTGGGTGCGCGTGGTGCGCGCGGATCCGCCCGGTTATTTCGAGCAGGCGGCGGTCGCGGGAGTGCGCGCCTGGCGGTTCGCACCGGCGCGGGTGAACGGCCACGCCATCGAATGCCGGATGCTCACGCGCGTGATCTTCACGCTGGTGGACACGGTGGGCGCGACAACGGCAGGCACGGACGACGACCAGCCCGCCCCGGTCTATCCGGCGCCGCTGCTCGCGGGGCGCGTCGAGGGCTACGTGGAAGTCGAGTTCGGGATCGGCGCCGACGGCACAGTCGCCAGCGCGCGGGCGATCACCGCGATGCCGCGCGGCGAGTTCGAGGACGCGGCGCTGGCGGCGATCCGCCGCTGGAAGTTCGCGCCGCCCGCTCAGCCCGGCGAGCGGCGCACGCGCCGCTTCGAGTTCCGCCTGCCGGATTCGACGCTCGCCGAGGTGCCGCCGACCGTGCTCGCGAGCGCGCCATTCCCCGCCGCCGCCTGCGCGCGCCGGATCCGCGGGCGCGTCGCGCTCGAGATCACGACCGACGCCGCCGGCAAGGTGCGGCAGGCGCGCATCCTGTCCTCCGAGCCGAAGGGCCTGTTCGACGCGACCGCGCGCGCGATCGCGCGCGGCTCGCGGCTGTCGCCCGCGTGGCGCGACGGGCAGCCCATGGCCGCGACCGCGCTGCTGACGCTTGACTTCGACCCGGAAAAGGCGACCTGCCCGGGCGGACTGGGGCCCGAGCGCGACCAGGGCCCTGCGCCGCGCCCGCAACCCAGGGTCTCCCGGGTCGATGAATGGCCCGCCGCGCGCGGCGGGCGGTGATACGACCTGCCCGGGAATCGCGGCTACCGGCTAAAATGCCCGCATTGCCGCATCCTTGCGGCCCTCGAACGCACGGGAGTTCCTGATGAAGCGCATCGCGGTCGCGGCCATGGCCGCCCTGGCATCCCTTTCGGCCGTGGCCGACGAAGGCATGTGGACCTTCGACAACCCGCCGCGCGAGGCCATCGCCTCCAAGTACGGCGTCACGCTCGATTCCGCCTGGCTCGACCGCGTGCAGCGCGCGACCGTCCGGCTCGAGAGCGGCTGCACCGGCTCCTTCATTTCCGCCGACGGCCTCGTGCTCACCAACCACCATTGCGCCGAGGAATGCATCGCGCAGAACTCGACCCCCGACAGCGACCTGGTCGGCAACGGCTTTTACGCCGGCACGCGCGAGAAAGAGCTGAAGTGCGGCGAAGAGGCCGTGTCCGTGCTGGTCGGCACCGAGGACGTGACCGCGAAGGTCGCGGCGGCGACGGCCGGTCTTTCCGCGGAGGCCGCGGGCGACGCGCGGCGCGCGGAACTCGCGCGCCTCGAGCAGGCCTGCGAGGAAGGATCGAAGAAGGCGAAGGGCGGCGCGCTCAAGTGCGAGCGCGTGTCGCTGTATCAGGGCGGCCAGCACTGGATCTACAAGTACAAGCGCTACGAGGACGTGCGCCTCGTGTTCGCGCCCGAGCGCGACATTGCGGCCTTCGGCGGCGACCCGGACAACTTCCAGTTCCCGCGCTGGTGCCTCGACATGTCGGTGCTGCGCGCCTACGAGAACGGCAAGCCGGCGAAGACGCCCGGCCACCTGCGCTTCGACTGGGACGGCGCCAACCCGGGCGACGCGGTGTTCGTCTCCGGCCACCCGGGCAACACGGACCGCCTGCTGACGGTGGCGCAGCTCGAGACGCAGCGCACGACTTTCATGCCGTTCTGGCTGATGCGCTTCTCCGAGCTGCGCGGCCGGCTGCTGCAGTACTCGAAGACCGGCGAGGAGCCGCGGCGCACGACCGAGGGCTTCCTGAACCTGGTCGAGAACTCGATCAAGGTGCGGCGCAAGCAGTTCGACGCGCTGCTCGACCCGGCGCTCGACGCCGTCGCGGGCAGCAACGAGGCGGCGCTGCGCAAGGCGGTCGCCGCAAATCCGGCGCTGGCGGACACCGCCTCCGCCTGGGACGACATCGCCAAGGCGCAGGTCACCTGGCGCGACATGCTGGTGCCCTACACCTTCATCGAGGGCGGCGCGGCCTTCAACTCGACGCTGTTCGGCTATGCGCGCTCGATCGTGCGCGCGGCCGAGGAACGGACCAGGGACAACGCAGCGCGCCTGCCCGAGTTCACCGAGGGCCGCCTGCCCGCGGTGCTGCAGACGCTGAAGGCGCCCACGCCGATCTACCCCGACTTCGAGATCGTCAGGCTCTCGTTCGCGCTCGAGCGCATGCGCGAGTGGCTGGGCCCGGACGACCCGATCGTGCGCCAGGTCTTCGGCAAGGACTCGCCGGACGCGCTGGCGGCAAAGCTGGTGCGCGAATCGACGCTCGCCGACCCGGCCGCGCGCGTGGCGCTCTACGAGGGCGGCAAGGCCGCGGTGGACGCAAGCCGCGACCCGATGATCCGCCTGGCCGCGGCGGTGGACCCGGCCGCGCGGGCGCTGCGCAAGCGCTACGAGGAGCAGGTCGAGGGGCCGGTGGACCGCGGCCAGGAGGCGATTTCGAAGGCGCGCTTCGCGGTGTACGGCACCAGCATCTACCCCGATGCGACCTTCACGCTCAGGCTCTCCTACGGCGCCATGACCGGCTGGAAGGAGAAGGGCGAGGACGTGCGCCCGTGGACCGAGCTCTCCCGCGCCTTCGAGCGCGCGACCGGCGAGCCGCCGTTCCGCATCCCGCCGCGCTGGATGGCGGCGAAGGACCGGCTCGCGATGACGACGCGCGCGAACTTCACCACCAACAACGACATCGTGGGCGGCAACTCGGGCAGCCCGATGCTGGGCGCCGACGGCCGCATCGTCGGGCTCGCGTTCGACGGCAACATCCACTCGATCGCGGGCAGCTACTGGTTCGACGACCGCATGAACCGCACCATCGGCGTGCACCCGGCCTACATCCGCGCGGCGCTCGAGCAGGTGTACGGGGCGAAGGAGCTGCTCGCCGAGATCGACCGGCGCTAGGGAACCTCCACGGTTCGCTAGTTGAACCACTGGCGCAGCACCGCGAGCGCCTGCTCGTGGTGCATGCCCCAGTAGACCACGAGCACCATCAGGCCGCCGACGTAGGCGGCCGAGACCAGGGTCGCGAGCCAGCCGAGCGCGACGACGACGCCGTCGCGCTCGGCCATCCCGAAGCACAGCAGGATGATCGCGATCGCCGGCAGCGTGTTCACGAAGGGCACCAGCGGCAGCGGCGCCATCAGCAGCCCGACGGCGAGCACGACGAGGCCGCCGTTGACGAAGTTGATGAAGGCGCTGCCGGTCAGCGCGAGCGCCCGCGGGCGCACCAGGTGCTCGAACCGCAGCGCCCAGCCGCGCACCTTGCCGAGCATCTGCCGCACGGTCTTCGCGGAGACACGGTGCGCGAGCAGCCGCTCCGGCAGCCAGGGCACGCGGCTCACCATCACGGCGAATCCGATCAGCAGCATCGGGATGCCGAACACCGTGCTCATCATCGGCACGGTGACCGGCAGCAGGAACGGCACGGCGAGGATGCCGCAGAACACCAGCAGTCCCTGCTCGCCCATGAGCGCCAGCAGGTCGCGCAACGCGATGTCCGGCTCCGTCACCTGCGACTCGGCCGCCGCCAGCGCCTGCGACATTCGGACCTCCGGGTTGCGGAAGCGGACGGACGTCATGTCGCTCGCCGCGCCTCGAGGCGGCAGTCGATCGCGATGTCGTCGCGCACCGACAGCACACCCATCGCGACCGTGAGCGGCACCAGGCCCAGGTCCGCGTGGTGGAGGACGGCGTGGGCGTGCACCGACACGCGATCGCCGGCGAAGCGCACCTCGAGCGGCACGGTGATGACGCGCTCCTCGCCGCGCAGCGACACGCGCACCCGGGCGACGTAATCCTCCGGGCCGCCCTCGACCGCATCCGCGGACAGGCGCAGCACGGGCTGCAGCGCCGCGTCCAGCACTTTCGGCCCGAGCAAGTTCCTCGCAGTGGCCGCACGGTCCGCTTCCGGCACCGGCGCCTCGAAATCGGGCCCGGCCTGCGCGCGCGCACCGGCGTCGTCGACCACCAGCGAGTCGAGCGGCAGCGCGAGCGTGAATCCGCTCGCCGCGCGCGGCTCGCGCAACTGCAGGCGGCCGGCGAGCGCAGTCGAGGTGATCACGTGGTTGTGGCCGAGCCGCGCCATGGGGCCGTCGCGGAACACCCGGATCTCGAGAAGGGAAGACGTGACCTCCCAGGCCTCGTAGGCTGCCGCCGGCGCCGGCGCAGCGGGCGCGGCCGGGGGCGGGGGCGCGGGCGGCGGCGCCGCGCAGCCGGCGGCGATCGCCATGAGTGCCCACAGGAACTTGCGCATCGCGCTATTCTCCAAGACCTCATGGCCCTGCGGAATACCCCCGAACGCTACGGACCGGTCGCGCAGGCCCTGCATTGGGCGGTCGTGCTGCTCCTGGTCGGCCAGGTCGCGGTCGGCAAGATCGCCCACGAGATGCCGGACGGCTTCGACAAGCTGGTGCTGCTCGCGCGGCACAAGTCGGTCGGCATCACCATACTCGCCCTGGCCGCCATCCGCCTCGCCTGGCGGCTGTTCGACCGCCCGCCGCCGCCGCCGCCGATGCCGCGCTGGCAACTGCTGGCGTCGCGCGCGACCCACTGGGCGTTCTACGCATTGCTTTTTGCGCTTCCGCTCACCGGCTGGCTCATGTCCTCGGCATCGAACTATCCGGTGAGCTGGTTCGGCCTGGCGCAGCTGCCGGATTTCGTGGCGCCGGACGAGGGGCTCGAGCACCTCATGGAGGAAGTCCACGAGACGCTCGTGAATGCGCTGATCGTGCTGGCCCTGCTGCACGTCGCGGCCGCGCTCAAGCACCAGTTCGTGGACCGGGACGGCTTGCTGCAGCGGATGCTGCCGTGGCGCACGCGCTGATCCTGCGGGTCGCCGCCTGCGGCATCGCGTTCCTCGCCGCCGGCAGCGCCGGCGCCGGCGCCTGGCATGGCGACGGCAAGGCCGGCACGCTCGAGTTCACGGCCGTCCAGGCGGGCGCGCGCTTCACCGGGCGCTTCGCAGAGTTCACCGTGGACCTCGATCTCGACGCCGCCGCGCCGGCGCGGGGCCGCCTGCGCGTCACGGTCGCGACTGCCTCCGCCGACACGCAGGACGACGACCGCGACGGGATCCTGCGCAGCCGCGACTTCTTCTGGAGCGAGCGCCACCCCGAGGCCGTCTATCGCGCGCAGGGATTCGAGCGCGACGGGCAGGGCTGGCGCGCGCGCGGCGAGCTGACGCTGCGCGGCGTGACGCAGCCGGTAGTCGTGCACTTCACGGCCGGCACCGCGAAGGGACGGCTCGAGATGCGTGGCGACGCGGCGTTGCGCAGGCTCGCCTTCGGCGTCGGCCAGGGCGACTGGGCCGCCACCGAATGGATCGGCGACGAGGTCGGGATCGCCTTCGACCTCAGCCTGAGTCCGGCAGCGCCCGCAGCCAGCCCGTGATGCTGTAGCGCGGCGCAGCGGCGAAGCTCGCCACCTGCGTCACCGCGTGCAGCATCGGCACCCGGAACAGGTTCAGCGAATTGAAGGTCGGCACGTAGGCCTCGGCCAGGTGGCCGTAGCGGTCCGGGAATGCCAGCAGGCCGCCCCAGTCGGTCATCCACTCGCGCGTGAAGCCCAGCACGTAGGCGGCGACGCGGTTCCTGCCCTCGACCGCGTCGTCATGGCGGGTCAGGAAGTCGCCGGCGCGATACAGGGTCGCCTGGCCGTCGGCAAACTGGATGCGCGCATCGCCGGTCATGCGGCGCGCGAAGTCGAGGAAGGCCGGCGCATTCAGGAACTCGAGCACGCGCATCAGCTGCGCATCGCGGTGCCGGCCGTTCACGTAGTTCTCGAACAGCCGGAACGTCGAATAGCAGTAGCTGAACCCGCGCTCCGCGGCGCGATGCACCCGCGCCAGCCAGTCGCGCCGCTCCTCCTCCGGCAGGCTGGAGAGCGCCGGCACCGGCAGCTCCCGGTGCCCTCCGCCGTCGTGCAGCACGAGCTGCCAGCGGGTCTCCTCGGCGAGGCTCTGGTGGATGTGCGCCGCCGTCGGCGCATCGAAGAAGTCGGGCACGTGGACCCGGCCCGAGGCCCGGAATACGCGTGCGATCAGCTCCGGATCGAGCGCCGGATTCAGCCGGATCGGCGGGGGCGCGGCGGCCGCGCACGGATCCCGCTGGGCATTCATGCTGCTTGCCGGCATGCGGGCATACCCTTCCCTTGGAGCGAGGGCGGCCCGCCTCTTCGGCAGCGGCGTTGCGCCGCGGTTCGCGCCAGCGTTGGGCAACGACCGGATTTCCTTGCCAACGGCCGTTCCGCGCCATCCCCGGCCATGGCGGCCGGCCGATTGGCGATGCGCTAGAGTCGCCGCGATGGACCACCGCCAGCCCCGGTTCCTGGCCGACGTCGGCGCCTGCGTCGAGCAGGTGCTCGCGCACGTCGGCCGCAGGATCGTGCTGTGCCTGCCGATCGGCGCCGGCAAGCCGATGGCGCTCGCAAACGAGTTCTACCGCCGCGCGGCGGCGGACGCCTCGATCGACCTCCGGATCGTGACCGGGCTGACGCTGCGCCGGCCGCGCGGCAACAGCGAACTGGAGCGGCGCCTGCTCGGGCCGATGGCCCAGCGCGTGTTCGCCGGCGGCCCCGATCCCGAGTGGACCGGCCCGCTCGCCGCGGGTGCGGTTCCCCCGAACATCCGCATCCAGGAATTCCTCCTGGAGCCCGGCGCCTGGCTGCATTCGCCGCAGGCGCAGCAATGGTACGCGAGCATCAACTACACGCACGTCGCCCGCACGGTGCTGGCCGCAGGCGCGAACGTGATCGCGCAGCAGATCGCGCTCAGGCCCGGTCCCGGCGGCGGCAGCGCGAGCCTCGGCACCAATCCGGACGTCACCGTGGACCTGCTGCCGGCGCTCGCCGAGCGGCGCCGCGAGGGCGAAAAGGTCGCGGTCATCGGCCAGGTCAATCGCTGCATGCCATTCATGTTCGGCGCGGCGGAAGTGCCCGCCTCCGCTTTCGACTTCATCGTGGACGACCCGCAGGGCCACCACGAGCTGTTCAGCCCGCCCAACCTGCCGATCTCGACCGCGGATCACTGCATCGCGCTCGCCAACAGCATGCTGATCCGGGACGGCGGCACGATCCAGATCGGCATCGGCGAACTGGGCGACGCGATCGTGCACTCGATGACGCTTCGCCATCGCGAGAACGGCGCCTGGCGCCGGGCGCTCGCGGACACCGGCCTCGGCCCGCGTTTCGGGGGCGTGCAGTCCGCGCTCGGCGGCGACGGGCCGTTCGAGCACGGACTCTATGCCGTCACCGAGATGTTCGTGGACGGCTTCCTCGACCTCTACCACGAGGGGATCCTGAAGCGGCGCGTCGAGCCCGACGGCGTGCTGCTGCACGGCGCGTTCATGCTGGGGCCGCAGGCCTTCTACCGCGAGCTGCGCGAGATGGCGGACGCGAAGCGGGCGCTGTTCGCGATGATGCCGGTCAGTTTCACCAACGAGCTGCTCGGCCCGGGCTGGGAGCGCAAGCTGGCGCAGCGGCGCGACGCGCGCTTCATGAACACGACCATGATGGTGACGCTCGGCGGCGCGCTGGTCTCCGACGGGCTCGCCGACGGGCGCGTCGTCAGCGGCGTCGGCGGGCAGTACAACTTCGTCGCGCAGGCGCACCAGCTGCCCGGCGGCCGATCGCTGATCTCGGTGCGCGCCACGCGCGACAGCCACGGAAAGACCGAGTCCAACATCCGTTACAGCTACGGCAGCACGACCATCCCGCGCCACCTGCGCGACGTCGTGGTGACCGAGTACGGCGTCGCGGACATCCGCGGGCTGGCCGACGACGAGGTGGCAAAGCGCCTGCTCGCGATCGCCGACTCGCGCTTCCAGCCAGCGCTACTGGCGGAGGCGCAGCGCGCCGGCAAGCTGCCGGCGGCCTACCAGATCCCGGACGAGCACTGCAACAACTTCCCCGCGGCGCTCGAGCGCGCGCTTGCGCCGCATCGTGCCGCAGGGTTCTTCGGCGAATTGCCCTACGGCACGGACCTCACGACGGAGGAAATCAGGCTAGCGCGCGCACTGCGCCGGCTGAAGGCGCGCGCACAGACCTGGCCGGGGAAGATCGCGGTCGCGGCGCGGATGCTGCGGCCGCTGCCGCGCGATCCGGCGCTCGCGCCCTTGTTCGAGCGCATGCAACTGGCGCGGCCGCGGGGCCTGCGCGAGCGGCTGCTGCGGCGCGTGGTCGCCGCGGCGGTCAAATAGGGACGTTTCCCGACTAAATAATCGGGCAACGTCCCTACTTAAGTGTTGATAGCAAGCGATCGATCATGACCTCGGCCTGCGCGCGGTAGCCGCCGCCGAACAGGTTCAGGTGATTGACGACGTGGTAGAGATTGTAAAGGTCGCGGCGCGCGTCGGCGCCCGCGTCCGGCGGCCAGGCGTGGTCGTAGGCCGCGTAGAAGCGCGGGCCGAATCCGCCGAACAGGCGGGTCATCGCGAGGTCGGCCTCACGGTCGCCGTAGTACACGGCGGGGTCGAAGACGACCGGCGTGCCGTCGGCGAGCATCGCGCGGTTGCCGCCCCAGAGGTCGCCGTGCAGCAGCGACGGCTGCGGGCGGTAGCCGCCGAAGAACGCCGGCAGCGATTCCTGCAGCCGCCGGCCCCGCTCCTGCAGCCGGCCGCCGTGGCCATTCGCCGCCGCGAGGTCGAGCTGGAAGCCGAGCCGCCGCTCGCGCCAGAAGGCGATCCAGTCGCCCGATGGCCCGTTCGGCTGCGGCGTAGCGCCGATCGCGTTGTCGCGCTCGAGGCCGAAGGTCGCGCCGGTCACCGCGTGCAGGCGCGCGAGCGCTTCGCCCATGCGGGCATCCGAGGCGGCGTCGGCGGGATGCAGGTCGAACCATTCCAGCTCGAGCCAGGCGTCCGCTTCATCCGCACCCTGGCCGAGCACCCGGGGCACGCGGATCGCGCCGGTCGCCGCGATGCGCGCGAGGCCGTCGGCCTCGGCCGTGAGCCGCCAGCGTTCGGCAAGCGGCAGGCGCTTCACGAATAAATGGGGACGCATCCCAATTACCCTAATTGGGATGCGTCCCCATTTATTTCGCGAGGCGTTCGGCCTGGCGGCGGAGCGCCGAGCCGAACTTCGCCGCATCGTAGAACGCATCGAGCTTCGGCAGGTCCGGCTTGCCCCGCTCCAGGGCATCCGCGGTGACGTCGAGCGGCATGTCGCAGGCGATGGTGGTCAGCCGGCGCGCGAAGAAGGCTGCCTCGCGATGCCTGCGCAGCTTGTCCGGCAGCTGCGCCGCGCCGCGGATCGGAAGCGCAGGCACGCGATCGAGCCCGTCGTAGATTTCCTCGAGCGAGGCGAACTTGCGCAGCAGCGCGGAGGCTGTCTTCGGCCCCACGCCCGGCACGCCCGGGATGTTGTCCACGGAATCGCCGGTGAGCGCGAGGTAATCCGCCATGCGCTCCGGGCGCACGCCGAACTGCTCCTCGATCTCGTGGTAGCCGTAGCGGCGCTCGCCGGCGTAGTCCCAGTAGGAGTCGCCGTCGCGGATGAGCTGCGCGAGGTCCTTGTCGCGCGTGACCAGCACGGAGCTGTGCCCGCGTGGGCGCAGGCGCGTCGCCAGGGTGCCGATGATGTCGTCGGCCTCGTGCGTCGGGCTGCTGAACTCGGCGACGCCCAGCAGCCGGCACAGTTCGCGGCAGAGCCCGAACTGGCGCTTGAGCTCGGGCGGCGCGGGCTCGCGGTTGGCCTTGTAGGCCGGGAAGATCTCGTTGCGGAACGACGAGGACAGGCTTTCGTCGAAGGCCACCGCGACGTGCGTCGCCTTCGACTGCTCCAGCAGGTCGCCGAGGAAGCGGCCGAAGCCGTACAGCGCATTGACCGGTTGGCCGTCGCCGTCGGTCATCTCGATGCCGACGGAATAGTAGGCGCGGAAGACGAAGTAGCTCGCGTCGATCAGGTGGAGCGGGCGGCCCCCGGCGCGCTTCACTGGCGGAATTTCTGGATGCGCGCGTGCAGCGGGCTCGAGCGCGGGAAGTGCGCGAGCAGGTATTCCATCTGGTCGGCGAGCACGCGCCGGCCCTTCAGGTAGATGTACTCGGCGTAGGTCGGCGTGAACGGCACCGCCAGCAGCTGCATGCCCGCCTGCTCCGGCGTGCGCGAGGCCTTCTGGTTGTTGCAGCGCCGGCAGGCGGCGACCACGTTGTTCCAGACGTCGCGGCCGCCCTGGCAGAACGGGCGCACGTGGTCGCGCGACAACCCGTTCGACGGGAAGCGCATGCCGCAGTACATGCAGAGGTTGGCGTCGCGGCGGAACAGCGTCTCGTTGTTGAGCGGCGGCACGTAGTCGCCGCGCAGGCTGCCCGGGTTCCCGGAGGACCCCTGCGTCGCCATCATCGAGTTGACCTCGATCACCGTCTGGCGGCCGCTGCGGGCATTGATCCCGCCGTGCAGCGCGTACAGGCGGCTGCCGAAGGCATAGGCGACCTGGCCGAGGCAGTGCAGCCGCACGGCCTCCTTGTAATCGATCCACTCCAGCGGCATGCCGGAGGCGTCGGTGCGCAGCACCCATTGCGACAGCGCGACCTCCTGGCCGCCTGCCGGAACCACCTTCCTTGCGATGCCCGAACCTGCGCTCATCTAGGTACAAATCCCAGGCCGAAACCCTGAAACAATAAGCCACGATTGTTATAATTTTCAATGCGCGGCCTTCCGGCCGGCGGATCCAGGGAGGAATCGGATGCCAGTCACGATCGGCGTGCTGCGGGAAACCGTGCGGGGCGAAAACCGCGTCGCCATCGTCCCGGAAGTCGCCACCAAGCTGGCCGCCCAGGGCGCCCGGATCCTCATCGAGCGCGGCGCCGGCTCCGCCGCCCGGTTCCCGGACGCCGCCTACAAGGACGCCTCCTTCGCCGGATCCGCGGACGCGGTGATCGCGGAATCGGACGTCCTGCTCACGGTCCAGCCGCCCGACGGCCCGGTCGTTGCGCGCCTGAAGCCGGGCGCGGTAGTGGCCGGATTCCTGGCGCCGCACGCCCAGTCCGCGCTGGTGCGCGCCCTGAAGGAGCGGCGCATCACCAGTTTCGCGATGGAACTGGTGCCGCGCATCTCGCGCGCGCAGTCCATGGACGCCCTCTCCTCGCAGGCGGCGGTCGCCGGCTACAAGGCCGTGCTGATCGGCGCCGCGGCGCAGGACAAGTTCTTCCCGATGCTGACCACGGCGGCCGGCACCATCCGCCCGGCCACGGTGCTCGTGATCGGCGCCGGCGTCGCCGGCCTGCAGGCGATCGCGACCGCCAGGCGCCTGGGCGCGATCGTCGAGGCCTACGACGTGCGCGCCGCGACCCGCGAGCAGGTGAAGTCCCTCGGCGCGAAGTTCGTCGAGACCGGCGTCACCGCCGAGGGCGCGGGCGGCTACGCGCGCGAGCTGACGGCGGAGGAGAAGGCGAAGCAGCAGGAAGTGCTGGACGCGCGCATCGCGGCGGCGGATTGCGTGATCACGACCGCCGGCGTCCCCGGCAGGCCGGCGCCCAGGATCATTTCGCGCGCGGCGGTCGAGCGCATGAAGGCCGGCGCGGTGATCGTGGACCTGCTGGCCGAGAACGGCGGCAACTGCGAACTGGCGAAGGCCGGCGAGACCGTCGAGCACCAGGGCGTGCGCATCATCGGGCCGGTGAACCTGCCGGCGACCGTCGCGCACCATGCGAGCGAGATGTACGCCAAGAACCTGCTCAACTTCCTGAAGCCCGCGCTCAAGGACGGCGCCATCGCCATCGACTGGAACGACGAGGTGTTCGCGGCGTCCTGCGTCACGCACGAGGGCGCGATCCGCCACGAGCCCACCCGCAAGACCGTGGAGGCCGCGTAAATGGAAGGCGTAATCGCGCTCTATATCTTCATGCTCGCGGCATTCACCGGCTACGAGGTGATCGCGCGCGTGCCGGTGATCCTGCACACGCCGCTGATGTCGGGCAGCAACTTCGTGCACGGCATCGTGCTGGTCGGCGCCATGGTCGCGCTCGGCCGCGCCGATACCCCGCTCGAGCAGGTGATCGGCTTCGTCGGCGTCGTGCTCGGCGCCGGCAACGCGGTCGGCGGCTACGTGGTCACCGAGCGCATGCTCGAGATGTTCAAGGCCAGCGGCCAGAAGAAGAAGGAGTCCGCCTGATGTCGGGCCTGCTGCCGGAGAACGTCGCGACGCTTGCGATCGACCTGTCGTACCTGCTGGTCGCGTTCCTGTTCATCATGGGCCTGAAGGCCATGAGCTCGCCGGTCACGGCGCGGCGCGGCATCGTGGTCGCGGGCGTCGGCATGCTGATCGGCACGCTGATGAGCTTCCTCTACCCCGGGATGGGCAACTTCGCGCTGATGCTCGCGGCGATCGCGATCGGCGGCGGGCTCGCCTGGTGGTCCGGGCGCATCGTCGCGATGACCGACATGCCGCAGATGATCGCGCTCTACAACGGCATGGGCGGCGGCGCGGCGGCGGCGATCGCCGCGGTCGAGCTGCTGCGCATGGTCGACGCCCCGGTGGAAGGCGCCGCGCACCACGGCCCGGTCGTCACCGCGCTCGCCGCGGCCGGCGCGTTCATCGGCGCGGTGAGCTTTTCGGGCTCGCTGATCGCCTTCGGCAAGCTGCAGGACCTGATCAAGCGCAGCTTCCGCTTCAAGGGCCAGCAGCTGGCGAACCTGCTGATCACGGCGGCGACCGTGGCGCTCGGCGCCTGGATCGTGATCTCGGGCCACCCGACGCTCGAGATGGTGATCGCGTTCTTCGGGCTCGCGCTGCTGCTCGGCGTCACCATGACCCTGCCCATCGGCGGCGCCGACATGCCGGTGGTGATCTCGCTGTACAACGCGTTCACCGGGCTCGCGGTCGCCTTCGAGGGCTTCGTGCTCGAGAACGCGGCGATGATCATCGCCGGCATCGTGGTGGGCTCGGCCGGCACGCTGCTCACGCAGCTGATGGCGAAGGCCATGAACCGCTCGCTCGGCAACGTGCTGTTCTCCGGATTCGGCGAGGGGCCGGCGGCGGAAGCCACCGGCGTCACCGGGTCGCTGAAGCCGATCGAGCCGTCCGACGCAGGCGTCATGATGGCGTTCGCGCAGAAGGTGCTCGTGATCCCGGGCTACGGCATGGCGGTCGCGCAGGCGCAGCACAAGGTCTGGGAGCTGTGCCAGCTGCTGATCGACAAGGGCGTGATGGTGCGCTTCGCGATCCACCCGGTCGCGGGCCGCATGCCGGGGCACATGAACGTGCTGCTGGCGGAAGCCGGCGTGCCCTACGACCTGATCGCCGACCTCGACGAGATCAATGCCGAGTTCGACACCGCCGACGTCGCGCTGGTGATCGGCGCCAACGACGTGGTGAACCCGGTCGCGCGCACCGACAAGTCGAGCCCGATCTACGGCATGCCGATCCTGAACGCGGACAAGGCGAAGAACGTGCTGGTCATCAAGCGCGGCAGGGGCGCGGGCTTCTCCGGCATCGAGAACCACCTGTTCTACCTCGACAACACGCGCATGGTGTACGGGGACGCGCAGAAAGTCGCGGCCGAGCTGATTCACGCCGTCAAGGCTGCGGGCTGACCCGCCGATCGATCCGTCGTCGCGCTCGTTGACCGGGCGGCGGGACGGTCAGGATCAGGAAAGTTCGCGGGCGAGGAATTCGATCGTGCGGCGCCAGGCGATCTTCGCCGCGTCGGCGTTGTATCGCGCGGCGTTGGTGTCGTTGTGGAACGCGTGGTCCACGTCGGCGTAGTAGTGCATTTCGTAGCGGGCGTTGATCGCGCGCAGCGCGGCGTCGAAGGCCGGGACCGCGGCGTTGATGCGTTCGTCGCGGCCGGCGTAGTGCATCATGATGGGGACGCGCACGCGCGCCGCCTCCTCCGCCGACGGCGGGCTGCCGTAGAAGACGACCGCCGCGTTCAGCTCCGGGGAATTCGCCGCGAGCCGGCCCGACATGCCCCCGCCCCAGCAGAAGCCGACGCAACCGACCTTGCCGGACGACTGCGGGTGCGATGCCGCGTACTTCACCGCGGCCAGGTAGATGCCGAGCGAGGTCTCGCGCGGCAGCGCGCCGATCAGCTTCCTCGCCTCGTCCTCGTCCGCGGGCGTGCCGCCGGAGCCCGATAGCGCATCCGGCGCGATCGCGAGGAAGCCGGCCTGCGCCGCGCGCCGGGCGACGTCCTCGATGTGCGGATTGAGGCCGCGGTTCTCGTGGATCACGATCACCGCGGCGCGACGCGCCGGCCCCGTCTTCAGCCGTGCCACGTAACAGGACACCGCGCCGCCGGCATCGAAGCTCTCGCGGCCGGTCGCGAGCGCGGGATCGTCCGGCGCCACGATCGCGGCCATTGCGTAGCGGTTCTCGAGCAGCGGCAGCACGACGGCGGCCGCCGCGGCGCTGCCGGCGATGCGCGCCAGGCGCGACAGGAACTCGCGCCGCGGCATGCTGCCGTGGGTGAACTCGTCGTAGAGCTGGATGTACCGGCGATCCATCACTCGTCGGGCATCACGAGCCAGAGCAGCAGGTAGACGATGATGCCGGGGAAGGCCGCGGAGAGGACCGAGAGGATCACGTAGGCGACACGGACGCGGTCCGGCTTCCAGCCGTAGTGCTCCGCGATGCCGCCGCACACGCCGGCGATCATGCGGTCGTTCGAGCGCTTCAGTTTCCGGTCGGACATCGCGGCCTCCGCGGCAGGCAGGATGACTGCGCGTCATCCTCCCACGATGCGGCGCCGGATGCGAGCGGGCGCGGCTAGCCGCCCGGGCGGCGCGTGGGCGCAGGTTGCGGCGGGCGCGGCGGTGTCCGGTCGTGGCGGCGCTGGATCGCGCGCTGGCGCTCCTCGGGCGTCATCTGCCCCCAGCGCTCGCGCAGGCGCCGGCGCTGCTCTTCCGAGAGCTGCTGGTAGCGGCGGAAATCCGCGCGCAGCCTCTCCTTCTGTTCCGGCGTCAGCTGGTGGTAGCGCTTCCAGCGCTCGCGCAGCTTCGCGCGCTGCTCCGGCGGCAGCGAGCGCCACTTGCGCCAGCGTTCCTGCGCCTTGGCGCGCTGCTCCGGCGTCATGGACGCCCAGCGTCCGGCACCCGTCGCCATCGCCTGCTGGCGGCCGGGCGGCAGCGACTCCCAGTTCTCCTCCTGTCCCGCGAGGATCCTCTGCTGCTCCTCGTCCAGCTCGTCCCAGGCGATGCCCGGCATCGTGTCGGGCTCCGCAGGCTGTGCCTGGTCCCCGGCCTGCACTGCTGCCGGCGCGATCCCGAGCGCGAGCCACACCACGAGAATCCATGCGAGCTTATTCATCGTCGTCATCCTTCGAAGCCTTCTGCTCCGCGCGCCTGAGCTCCTTGTCGCCCTTGCGCGATTCGATGTAATCCACGAAGTCGTCGTCCTCGCCGCCAATCTCCGCCAGGAATTCCAGGAACTCCGGGTCCGGCGGCGGCTGCGGCGCCTCGGTCGCCGCGGCCGGCAATGCCACCAGGCACACCGCGATCCATCCGCGGCGCATCGGCTCAGCCCACGTCCCCGGCCGCTTCGTCGGCCGCCCAGGCGTAGAAGTCGCCGTCTTCCTCGAACATGTCGAGGTCCTCGGCGCCCGCGACCAGGTCGAGGTCCTCGAACGCCGCGAGCGCGGGCTCGCCGGGCGGCGCCGCGCGCTCGCCCTGCCACAGCATCACGCCGACGACCGCGGCGGCCGCCGCCGCGCCCGCCGGGATCCACGTCGAGGACCAGCGCCGGCGCCGGTGCCGCAGCTCCTCGAGCGCCGCGGCGCGGCCGCGCGCCAGGCGCGAGCGCGTGGCGACATCCAGCGCGCCGACGCTCTCGTCGAAGGCGGCGCGGCTGCGGCGTTCCAGTTCCTGCATCCGCTCGTTCATGTCTTCCATTCCCCCAGTACCTCCTGCAGTGCCTGCAGCGCGCGGAAGTAATGCGTCTTCACGCTGCCTTCGGAGCAACCCATCGCGATCGCCGTCTGCGCCACGTCCATGCCCTCGAAATTCCTGAGCAGGAACGCCTCGCGCTGCCGGCCGGAGAGCTTCGCGAGCGCCGCCTCGATGCGCGCCAGCAGCTGCTCGCCCTCGAGCACCGCGTCCGGCCCGCCGTCCGGGTCCATCGCGGACTCCACCGGATCCGGCGCCTCGTCCTCCGACTCGCCGCCCGCCCACCAGGCCATCACGGCGCGGCGCACCTTGTGCCTGCGCTGGCTGTCGGTGATGCGGTTCTGCAGGATCCGGTAGAACAATGGTCGCCATTGCTCCGCCGGATGGCCTGCGTAATTCCGCACCAGCCGGATCATCGCGTCCTGCACCACGTCCTCGGCCTCCGCGTGATCGCGCAGCGCCAGCTTCGCGATGCGAAACGCGCGCCGCTCGACGCCGGCCAGAAACCGTTCCAGTGCGCGCTCCGAATCCAGCGCTGCCTCCCGCTCGTTCCATCGCCTGCGGTCCCGTGCCGCGGGCGCGGAGAGCGTAGCAGAGCGGGTCAACGGCTCCTCCGGCATCGGTGCGCGACTCCAAGCCCCGCCACGGTGATATAACGTGCCTTCCCCGGCGGCCGTTGACGTTGCCGGCCGCATTCATCAACTCATTGATTAATAAAGAGTATTGGGCAGCGATTCGCCAGTGATCCAGGTGGTCTTCGAGACGCCGCTCAGGCGTTGCTTCGATTACCTGCCTCCCGCCGGCGAGCCCTTGCCCGCCGTGGGCGCGCGCGTGCGTGCGCCGCTCGGCCGGCAGCACGCGATCGGCGTCGTGGCCGGCATCGCGAGCGGGAGCGCGCTGCCGCGCGCGCAGCTGAAGCGCGCGCTCGCCACGCTCGATGACGGGCCGCTCTGGGACGAGGCGACTCTGGGGCTGCTGCTGTGGGCGGCCGACTACTACCACCATCCGCTCGGCGAGGTGCTGTTCGCCGCGATGCCGAAGATGCTGCGCGCCGGCGCGCGCGCGCGCGCGGACGAGACCGTGTGGCGGCTGTCGGAACGCGGGACCGCCGGCCTGCCCGCTGCGCGGCCCGGCACGCGGCAGAAGCAGCTGGCCGCGCTGCTCGGCAGCGAGGGCGCGGCTGCGGATGCGATCTCCGCGGCTGGCCTGACCGACGCGCTGAAGTCGTTCCTGCGCCGCGGCTGGGTCGAGTCCTTCGAGCGGCCGGAGGCCGCGCCTCCCGCGGGCCTGGGGCGCGCGGGGCCCGCGCTCACGCCGGACCAGGCCGCCGCCTGCGAGGCCGTCGGCCATGCGTCCGGCCGCTATGGCGCATTCCTGCTGCACGGCGTCACCGGCAGCGGCAAGACCGAGGTCTACCTGCGGCTCATCGCGCGCGCGCTCGAGGCCGGTCGCGGCGCGCTGGTGCTGGTGCCCGAGATCGCGCTTACCCCGCAGCTGGTCGCGCGCTTCCGCGAGCGGCTCGCCGTGCCGATCGTCGCGCTGCATTCCTCGCTCGCGGATGGCGCGCGCGCCGCGGCCTGGCGCGCCGCGGCTTCCGGCCGCGCGCCGGTCGTGATCGGCACGCGCTCGGCCGTGTTCACGCCGAGCCCGGCGCTCGGGATCGTGGTCGTGGACGAGGAGCACGACGCCTCCTACAAGCAGCAGGAGGGGTTCCGCTACTCGGCGCGCGACCTCGCGGTGCTGCGCGCCTCGCGCGCGGGGGTCCCGGTCGTGCTGGGCTCCGCCACGCCCTCGTTCGAGTCGCTCGCCAACGTCGCGGCCGGCCGCTACGCGCGGCTCGCGCTGCCCGAGCGCACGGGACGCGCCGGCAAGCCGCGTGTCGCGGTCGTCGACCTGCGCATCAATCCCGCGCGCGACGGGCTCTCGCCGCAGGCCGCGGCCGCGATCGAGCGCCACCTCGGCGCCGGCGGGCAGGTGCTGGTGTTCCTCAATCGCCGCGGCTGGGCGCCGACGATGTTCTGCCCGGGCTGCGGCTACACGGTGCCCTGCAGGTCCTGCGACGCCAGGCTCACCGTGCACATGGGCCGCGCGCGGCTCATCTGCCATCACTGCGGCGCGGACGAGCCCATGCCCTACGGCTGCCCGCGCTGCGGCAACGAGCTCGCCCCGGTCGGCGAGGGCACGGAGCGCGTCGAAGCGGCGCTCGCCGCGCGCTTCCCGGGGGCGCCGCTGGTGCGCGTGGACCGCGACGTCATCCGCCGGCGCGGCGAGATGGAGCAGGCGCTGGCCGCGGTCGCGGACGGGCGCGCGCGCATCCTGCTCGGCACGCAGATGCTGACCAAGGGCCACGATTTCCCCGACGTGACGCTGGTCGTCGTGCTCGCGGCCGACCAGGGGCTGTTCGGCGCCGACTTCCGCGCCAGCGAGCGGCTCGCGCAACAGATCGTCCAGGTGGCTGGCCGCGCCGGGCGCGGCGACCGTCCGGGCGAAGTGCTGATCCAGTCCGCCTACCCCGAACACCCGCTGCTGCAATGCCTGATCCGCGAGGGATACGAGGGGTTTGCGGCCAGGGGGCTCGAGGAACGCCGGGCGGCGGGCTGGCCGCCCTATTCGCATCTCGCATTGTTGCGCGCGGATGCGCCGGCACGCGCCGAGGTCCACGCCTTCCTGAAGGCGGCGCTGGCGGCGGCGCCGCCGGAACGGCCGCCGGGCCTGCGCATCCTCGGCCCTGCGCCCGCGGCCATGGAACGTCGCGCCGGCCGGCACCGCGCGCAACTGCTGGTCGAGTCGCCCGCGCGCGCCCCGCTGCAGCGCTTCCTCGCCGAATGGCTCGCGCAAGTGGCGACGCTGCGCGCGCCGCGCGCGCTGCGCTGGTCGGTGGACGTCGATCCGATCGAGATCGACTGATAGACTGCGCGCCTTGAAAATCCTCATTGCAAGACTGGTCAGCGACGCACTCGCGGCGCTGCCTGCGGGCACGCGGGGCGAAGGCCCCTTGCCGGTCCCCGAGATCGAGCACAGCCGCGATCCGGCGCACGGCGACTTCGCGACCTCGGTCGCGCTCAGGCTCGCCAAGGCGGCGCGCACCAACCCGCGCGCGCTCGCGGGCGCGATCGCGGCCGCGCTGCCGGCGAACGACCTGGTCGCGAAGACCGAGATCGCGGGACCGGGATTCATCAACTTCTTCCTGACGCCCGGCGCCTGGCAGGGCGAGGTCGCGCGCGTGCACGCGGCGGGCGCGGCCTACGGCCGCGGCAACGGCGGGGCCGGCCGGTCCGCCATCGTCGAGTTCGTCTCGGCCAACCCGACCGGGCCGCTGCACGTCGGCCACGGCCGGCAGGCCGCATTCGGCTCCTCGGTCGCCAGCCTGCTGGAGGCGGACGGCTGGCGCGTGCACCGCGAGTACTACGTGAACGACGCCGGACGGCAGATGGACATCCTCGCCGCCTCGGTGTGGCTGCGCTACCTCGAGCTGTGCGGCGAGAGCCTCGCATTCCCGGCAAACGCCTACCGCGGCGAATACGTGCGCCCGATCGCGGCGGCGCTGCGCCAGCGGCGCGGCGACACCCTGCGCCGGCCCGCGTCCGAGGTGTTTTCCGGCCTGCCGCCCGACGAGCCCCAGGGCGGCGACAAGGACGCCTACATCGACGCCGTCATCGCGCGCGCCCGGCTGCTGCTCGGCGCGGCGGATTTCCAGGCGGTGCTCGATGCCGGGCTCGCGGACATGCTCGCCGACATCCGCGACGACCTCGCGGAGTTCGGCGTGCGCTTCGACCGCTGGTACTCCGAGCGCGACCTCGGCGACGGCACGGATGGCGGCCCGATCGACCGCGCCCTGCAGCGGCTGCGCGCGCACGGCCATGCCTTCGAGCAGGACGGCGCGACGTGGTTCCGGGCAACCGCCTTCGGCGACGAGAAGGACCGCGTGGTGGTGCGCGCCAACGGCCAGAAGACCTACTTCGCCTCCGACATCGCCTATCACCTCGACAAGCGCGAGCGGGGCTTCGACCTGCTGGTGACCATCCTCGGCGCCGATCACCACGGCTACATCGCGCGCGTGCGCGCGGGCCTCGAGGCGATGGGCGAGCCCGGTTCGTCGCTGGAAGTCCCGCTGATGCAGTTCGTGACACTGTTCAAGGCCGGCGAGAAGGTGCCGATGGGCAAGCGCGAGGCGCAGTTCGTCACGTTGCGCGAGTTGCGCCGCGAGGTCGGCAACGACGCGGCGCGCTTCACCTACGTGATGCGTTCGAACGACCAGCCGCTGGACTTCGACCTCGAGCTGGCGAAGTCGCAGAGCAACGACAACCCGGTCTACTACGTGCAGTACGCGCACGCGCGCATCGCGAGCGTGCTGAAGCAGGCCGCAGAGCGCGGCCTCCCGTTCGACCGCGGCGCGGGGCTCGCTGCCCTGGCGCTCCTGACCGACGCGCAGGAGCAGCTGCTGATGCGCGAGATGTCGCGCTGGCCCGAAGTGCTCGCGCTCGCCGCAGAGATGCGCGCGCCGCACCAGGTCGTGCATTACCTGCGCGAGCTCGCCGCGGCCTTCCATGCGTACTACAACTCGCTGCCGTTCATCGTCGAGGACGCCCGGCTGCGCAATGCGCGGCTCGCGCTGGTGACCGCCGCCCAGCAGGTGCTGCGCAGCGCACTCGCGCTGCTCGGCGTCTCGGCGCCGGAGTCCATGTAATGGTCGCGCGCGACTACAAGCGCTCGCGCGCGCGGCGTGAATCGTTCTCCGGCTGGACCGGGCTGCTCATCGGCCTGGTCGTCGGCCTCGGCGTCGGCCTCGCGCTCTACTACTTCGACCCGCGCGCGCCCGCGCCGCCCGCGCCCGGCGGCGCGGCGCAGGGACAGCCCGCGTCCGCGCGCGAAGGCGCGGCCGAGGAGCCGGCGGACCGCTACGACTTCTACGAAATGCTGCCGAACTTCGAGGTGGTGGTGCCGGAGCGCGAGGCGGCCGTGCGCCGCGACGCGCCCGCCGCGCCGGTCGAGCGGGCTGGCGCCTACGTGCTGCAGGTCGGTTCCTACCGCAAGTTCGAGGAGGCGGACCGCGTGCGCGCGCAGCTTGCACTGCAGGGCATTGAATCGAAGGTGCAGCGCGTGTCGGTCGACAACGACACCTGGCACCGCGTGCGCGTCGGCCCCATCTCCGATCTCGCCGAGCTCAACCGCGTCCGCGACCGCCTGCGCGAGGCGGACATGGACCTGCTCGTCATCCGCGTCGGCGACTGATTTAAATGGGGACGCATCCCATTTAAACGAAGTGCCTTGCCGCCGGTCGCGCTGCTGGTCGAGTTAAATGGGATGCGTCCCCATTTAAATCAGTCGTCGGTGATCTGGCGGAAGTCGACGCCGAGCGAGCGCAGCTTGCGGTAGAGGTGGGTGCGCTCCATGCCGACGCGCTTGGCCAGCAGTCCGACCTTGCCGCCGCAGAGCATGAGCTGCTGCAGCAGGTAGGCGCGCTCGAACTGCTCGCGCGCCTCGCGCAGCGGCAGCGCCAGCAGGTCCTGCTTCACCAGCGGCTCGTCCGGCCCGCGCTGCGTCACCAGCTGCTGCTCGATCTCGTCGAGGCCGATCTCCTCCGGGCCGCCGATGATCAGCACGCGCTGCACCAGGTTGCGCAACTCGCGCACGTTGCCGGGCCACGGGTAGTTCCGCAGCCGGTTCTGCGCGGCGACCGAAAAGCGGCGGAACGGCATGCCTTCCTCGTCCACCAGCCGGTCCACGTAGTGGCGCAGCAGGTCCGGCACGTCCTCCGCGTACTCGCGCAGCGGCGGGATGCGGATGGTGATCACGTCGAGGTGCGCGAGCAGGTCGCGGCGCACGCCGTCGGCGTGGCCGTCGCGGCCCGGGCCGGCGCCGGCGACGATGCGCATCGAGAACGGCATGCGCTGGCTGCCGCCCTCGCGCACGAACCCGCCCTGCTCGAGGTCCGCCAGCAGCAGCCGTTGCGCGCCGGCCGAGAGGTCCTCGACGCCGCCGAGGAACAGGGTGCCGCCTGCGGCCTTCTCGTAGTGGCCCGCCTCGACCTGGCCCTCTGACTCGCGCCCGCGCAGCTGCACCGCGGAGGTCGCATCGTCGAGGCTCGCGCAGGTCACCCCGACGAACGGCCCCGAGGCGCGCGGCCCGAGCGAGTGCATGTAGCGCGCAAAGGCCTCGCGCCCGGTGCCCGGCTCGCCGATCAGGAGCACCGGCGCGTCGTGCGCGGCGACCTGCTGCACCTGCTCGCGCAGCTTCTGCATCAGCTTGCTCTTGCCGATCGGCGCGACCAGCGGCGGGATCAGCGTGCGCTGCGCCTGGCGGCGCTTGCGGCCCGCCTCCAGGGCGCGCTCGACGGTGCGCAAGAGCTTCGCGATCGACAGCGGCTTCTCGACGAAGTCGAGCGCGCCGAGGCGCGTCGCCTCGACCGCCGTCTCGACCGTGCCGTGGCCCGACAGCATCACCACCGGGCAATGCAGCGTGTGCTTCTCCGACCACTCGCGCAGCAGCGTGATGCCGTCGGTGTCCGGCATCCAGATATCCAGCAGCACCAGGTCCGGCTCCTGGCGCGCGACCGCGCGGCGCGCCGCGGCGGCGTCCGCGGCGACCTCGACCTCGTAGCCTTCCTCCGCGAGTATCTCCCCGAGCAGCCCGCGGATGTCCGCCTCGTCGTCGACGACGAGAATCCTCTGCGCACTCATGCCTTCTCTCTCCTCGCCTCGGCACGGCGCGCCTCGCGCGGCGCCGCCGGCAACGTGATGCGGATGCGCGCGCCGCCCTGCGGCGCGTTGTCGACCTCGACCTGGCCGCCGTGCTCCTCGACGATCCGGCGCACGATCGCGAGCCCGAGGCCGGTGCCCTTCGGCTTGGTCGTGACGTAGGGATCGAAGGCCTGCTCCAGCAGGTCGCCCTGGAAGCCCGGGCCGTTGTCGACGACGGTCAGCACGATCTGGTCACCCGCACGCTTCGTCTCGATCATGATGACAGGATTCTCCCGCCCGTCGAGCGCCTCGAGCGAGTTGGTCAGCAGGTTGTTCAGCAGCTGGCGGATGCGGCCCGGGTCCGCCTCCAGCAACGACGCCTTCGGGTCCAGCGACAGGCCGAAAGCGACGCGCGGGTCCTGCGCGTGGTAGAGGTCGGAGACCTGGCGGATCAGCGCGGCGAGGTCGATCTCGGACAGGTGCAGCTCCGGCACCTTGGCGTACTCCGAGAACGCCGCGACCATCTGCTTCATCGCCTCGACCTGCTGCACGATCGTGTGGGTGCCGCGCTCGAGCAGCTCGGCCTCGCCGGGCGGCAGCCCGCGCAGCAGCTTGCGCCGCATGCGCTCGGCCGAAAGCTGGATCGGCGTCAGCGGGTTCCGGATCTCGTGCGCAAGGCGGCGCGCGACCTCGCCCCAGGCGGCCTGGCGCTGCGCCTGCAGCAGCTGGGTCACCTCGTCGAACACCAGCACCAGCCCGCCCGCCGCGCCGCCCTCGCCCGGCAGCGCGGTCGAGGCGCACACCAGCTCGCGCCGGCCGCCGTCGGTGCGCAGCGTCACCTGCTCTCTCCACTCCGTCTCGCCCGACTCGACGTGGCGTTGCATGGCCGCGTGCACCTGCGCGAGCAGCGCGTTCTGCGCGGCCAGCTCCGCGAGCGGCCGGCCCGCGGACTGCGCGAAGTCCATGCCGAGGATCTGGCCCGCGGCCGCATTCGCGACGCGCACGCGCAAGTCGGGTTCGAGCGAGATGACGCCGCTGGTCAGGCGCGCCAGGATCACCGCCAGCGCCGCGCGCTCGGCCTCGACTTCCGCGCGGCTGCGCTCGGTCTCCTCGCGCGCGCGGGCGAGGTTGCGCGTCATGTCGTTGAACGAGGTGACCAGGAAGCCGATCTCGTCGCGCGACGCGCGCTGGATCTGGGTGTCGAGGTCGCCCTGCGCGACCGCGCGCGTGCCGGCGATCAGGTCCTGCACCGGCTGCACCAGGCGCTGCGAGAAGAACAGCGCGCCGTACAGGGCCGCGAGCACGGCGGTCAGCAGCACCAGCGACAGCGTCAGCACGAAGGACAGCTTGAGCGGCTCGCGCAGGAACTGCAGCCGGCCGTACTCCTGGTACGCGGCCTGCACCTGCGCGGCAAGGTCCGCGAGCCGCTGCGGCACCGCCCAGGTCGCGATCAGCAGCCGCGGCGCCGCGAGCCCGGGCTCGCCCGCGACCGGAGTGGCCGCGATGATCCGGTAACCGCCGCCTTCCGCCGGCTCGAGGCTCACGTACGGCCGGCCCTGCCGCAGCTGCAGCAGCAGCTCCTCCGGCGGCACCCCGGGCAGGCCGTGCAGCATGCCCGCGCGGCTGAAGCCCTCGGGCTGGCCGCCGGCGCTGGTCACGACCAGCTCCTCGGCGCCGGTGCGGCGCAGTTCGGCGTCGAGCGCGGCGTAGAGCGAGGCGCCCGACAGCCCGGCGACGACGCCCGCGATCGCGCCGGTGCGGTCGAGGTACTCGCGCATGCGCAGGTCGAGCGCGGCGCGCGACAGCCCGAGCGCGTCGGTCAGGCCCTGGCGCACCTCGGCGTGGAACCAGCTGTCGATGCCGCGCGTCAGGAACAGCACCGAAAACGTGAACACCAGCAGCAGCGGCGCGACCGCGAGCGCGCCGAACATGGCGATGGTGCGGCCGCGCAGGCGCGAACCCGGCACGTGGCGCCGCCAGTCGCGGATGAAGTCCGAGAGCCGCCCGCCGATCAGCGCGAGCAGCACCACCACGCCCGCGATGTTCACCAGCACGATCCAGGGCTGCAGCTGCGAGTAGCGCTGCGAGCCCTCCGCGGTGACGGCGAGCAGCGCGAGCGCGGCGACCCACACCACGATGCCGGCAACCACCGCGATCGGGAGCCAGCGCTTCACGGCCGCACGCTCCAGGCATACCAGTCGGTGGTGCGCGTCCAGCTCTTCCAGAACAGCAGCATCTTGATCGCCACCGGCAGCTCGCCGATCTCGACCGAGGCGCGCACGCGCATGGCGAAGCGCGAGTCGGGCGGCAGCGTCGCCTCGTCCGCGACCGGGATCGCCGGCAGGTGCGCGAGCGCCGCCAGCGCGTCGGCCTGGGTGGCGTGCGTCGCCTGCTCGCCGCTCGCCATGTCGGTCACGACGTAGCGCTGCGAGATCGCGTCGAAGGCGAGCTGCCACTGGCGCGCCAGCGAGACCACCGTCTCGTCCGGCAGGAAGCGGCGCTCGACGCTCGCCTCGGCCTCCAGCTCGAGCACCAGCGGCACGCCCTCGTCGAAGGCCTCGCGCGCGGCCTCCGCGAGCGCGAGGTCGAGGCGCACGTCGAGCAGCCAGGCGCCGTTCGCGCGCTCGACGTAGGCATTGCGGATCTCGAAGCGGCCCTCGTCCTGCGCCCACGCGGCGCCGCCCGCCGCGGCGCACAATAGCGCTGCGAGGCAGGCCAGTCCGGGACGTCGCCACCGCATCGAATGCACGCCGGTTCCTCAGGCCCGCTTCTCGAGGCAGGCGTAGTAGAAGCCATCGGCGTCGGCCGCGCCGCTCGGCAGCGCGCAGCCAGCCCCCGCGTCAAGCACCGGCGCAGCGCCGGGCAGCAAGAGCCTAGCAGATTCGGTCGCGTCCACCGCCTGCGGGTTTGCCGCAAGAAACGCACGCACCACCGCGGCGTTCTCGGCCGCGAGCACCGAGCAACTCGCGTACACCAGGCGCCCTGCGGGCGCCAGCAGCCCGAAGCAGGCGTCGAGCAGCCCGGCCTGGAGCGCGGCGAAGCGCGGGATGTCGTCCGGCCGGCGCAGCAGCTTGATGTCCGGGTGGCGGCGGATCACGCCGGTGCCCGAGCACGGCACGTCGAGCAGGATGCGCTCGAACGGGCGGCCGTCCCACCAGCCCTGCGGACGGGCGGCATCGGCGGTCACGACCTGTGCCGCCAGCCCGAGCCGCGCGAGGTTTGACGCGATGCGGCCGGCGCGCGCGGCGTCCGCGTCCACCGCCACCAGCTCCGCGATCCCCGGGAAGGCCTCGAGCAGGTGGCAGGCCTTGCCTCCCGGCGCCGCACAGGCATCGAGCACGCGCATGCCGCCGGCCGGCGCGAGGAAGAAGGCGGCGAGCTGCGCCGCCGCATCCTGCACCGACACGTCGCCGTCGGCGAATCCCGGCAACAGCGCGACGTCCACGGGCTCGGCGAGGCGCAGCGCCTGCGGCGCGAAACCGCAGGGCTCCGAATCCATGCCGGCCGCCGCCAGGCGCGCGCGGTAATCGTCCCGCGTGGCGCGCCGCGCATTCACGCGCAGCCACATCGGCGGCTCGGCGTTGCCGGCCGCGGCGATCCGCTCCCATTGCGCCGGCCAGTCGCGCTCGAAAGCCGCGAGCAGCCAGGCCGGGTGCGCGAGCCGCGCCGCCGGATCCGCGTGCGCCGCCGCGACCACCGCGTCGCGCTCGCGCTGGAAGCGTCGCAGCAGCGCATTGACCAGGCCCTTGGCGCGCGGATGGCCGAGCGCGGGGGCGGCTTCCACCGTCTCGGACACCGCCGCGTGCGGCGGAGTCGCGCCGTGCGCCAGCTGATACAGGCCGACCAGCGCGAGTGCGCGAACCTCGCGCGGCAGCGGGGCATCCGGGCGGTCGAGCAAGAGGCCAAGGATCGCCTCGAGTTCGGTGAACCAGCGGATCGTGCCGAAAGCGAGCGACTGGATCGCCGGGCGCGCGGCGCCCTCGAATGCCTGCTCCGCCACCGCCGCTTCCAGTCGCCGGCCGCGCGCGGCCACCGCCACCACCGCGCGCGCCGCCGCGGCACGGATCGCGGCTGCCTCGGGAAGGCTCAGGCGAGCACCCGCCCGGCGAGCGGTCGCGAACCCGCGAGCTCCGACGCAGCGACCACGCGCCGGCCCGGCAGCTGCACGCGCTCGAGCACGAGCGCCCCGGCACCCGCCGCGACCACGATGCCCTCCGCGCCGGCGCGCAGGATCGTCCCCGGCGCCTGGCCGGCCGGATCCGCGAGCGAGCGCGCGTCGTAGATGCGCAGCTGCTCGCCATCGAGCGCCGACTCCGCGACCGGCCAGGGATTGAAGGCGCGCACGCGCCGCGCAAGCAGCTCGGCCGGCTCGCGCCAGTCGAGGCGCGCCTCGGGCTTCGTCAGCTTGCGCGCGTAGGTCGCGAGCGACTCGTCCTGGGGCTCGAACGTCGCGCGGCCTTCGGCCAGCGCGTCCAGCGCAAGCACGACCTGCGCAGCGCCGAGCGCCGCAAGGCGCGCCTCGAGCATGCCTGCGGTCTCGTGCTCGCCGATCGCGGTCTGTTCGCGGCGCAGCACCGGGCCGGTGTCGAGCCCGGCTTCCATGCGCATGATGCACACGCCCGTGGTCGCGTCGCCCGCCTCGATCGCGCGCGCGACGGGCGCGGCGCCACGCCAGCGCGGCAGCAACGAACCATGGATGTTGATGCAACCGAGGCGCGGCACGGCGAGGATCGCCGGCGGCAGGATCAGCCCGTAAGCGGCCACCACCATGACGTCGGGCGCATGGGAGGCAAGGCGCGCCGCGGCATCCGGCGCGCGCAGAGTCTCCGGCTGCTCCAGCGCGAGCCCGAGCGAGCGAGCGAGTTCCTTCACGGGACTCGCAGCGACTTTGCGCCCGCGGCCGGCCGGCCGGTCGGGCTGCGTGTACACGACGGCGAGGCGATGGCGCGAGGCCGCGAGCGCCGCCAGCGCGGGCACGGCGAAGCCGGAGGTGCCGGCGAATGCCACCGCCAGGCCTGGCTGCATGGCGGCGACCGCGCTCAGATCACGGGTGCGTGAGCGGGCCCGGCTTCCCGGCCTTCCGCGCGCAGCCGCTTGTCCTTCTCGATCTTCTTGCGCACTCGCTGGCGCTTCATCTCCGAGAGATAGTCCACGAACAGCTTGCCGTCGAGGTGGTCGATCTCGTGCTGCACGCAGATCGCGAGCAGGCCCTCGAGGTCCTCCTCGAAGGCCTTGCCGTCGCGGCCCATGGCGCGGACGCGGACCCGCTCGGCGCGCGGCACGTCGTCGTAGTAACCCGGCACCGAAAGGCAGCCTTCCTGCGAGGTGGTCGCGCCGTCCTTCCCAAGGATTTCCGGGTTGACGAATACGCGCGGCTCGTTGCGCCCCTCCGAGACGTCGGCGACCAGCAGGCGGCGGTGGACGTCGACCTGGGTCGCGGCCAGGCCGATGCCGTTGGCCGCGTACATGGTCTCCAGCATGTCGTCGATCAGTTCACGCAATGGGGCATCCACCGCCGCCACCGGGGCGGCCCGGGTGCGCAACCGGGGGTCCGGATACTCCAGGATTGTGAGGCGCGTCATGGGAGAGGGGCCTGGGTTGCGTGTATCTGGCGGGTGAATGCTGCTAAAGTTCGTCGAACCATGGACTTACGTCGGACTCCGGAGGCGATTATACGGTCGTCCGGCCCGGCCCGGCAGTCTGGGAGCACTCGCATGGCATCGTCCTTCCTGAACCGTACCCTGGGTCCCGCCCGCCGCATGACGGCCGCCGCGCTGGTCGCGCTTGCGATCGCCGTGCCGGCCACCGGCCAGCAGGGCATCGACCGCGGCGTCATTCCGGTATCGCCGGACGCACCCTCGTCCTACGTGGTGCAGCCGGGCGACACGCTGTGGGACATCTCGGCGAAGTTCCTCACCGATCCCTGGTACTGGCCGGAGATCTGGCATATCAACCCGCAGGTCGCGAACCCGCACCTCATCTATCCGGGCGACACGCTGGCGCTCACCTGGGTAGAGGGGCAGCCGCGCGTCACCGTCGCGCAGGGAGGCGCCACGCGCCTGTCGCCGCGCGTGCGCGAGCACCCGCTGTCCGAGGCGATCCATGCAATCCCGTACGAGCGCATCGCGGCCTTCATGCAGCGGCCCGCCGTGCTTTCGGAGGAACAGGTCAAGGGCGCGCCCTACGTGGCGCACGGCCGCGACCACCGGCTGGCGTTCGCGGCGGGCCAGGACATCTACGTGCGCCGCCTCGGCAGCGCCGCGCGCGGCAGCCGTTACAACGTGTACCACGTCGGCGACGAGCTGAAGGACCCTGACGACGGCGATGTGCTCGGCTACCAGGGCCTGTTCGCCGGCGAGGCCGCGCTCAAGCTCTCCGGCGACCCGTCCACGATGCTGATCGTGGACTCGGCGCGCGAGACGCTCGAAGGCGACATCCTGCTGCCGCCCGCCGGCGATCCGAAGATGGACTTCATCCCGCGCGCCCCGAAGCAGAAGGTCGAGGGCACGATCATGTCGGTGATCGACGACCGCACCGTGGTCGCCGATTACGACATCGTCATCATCAACCGCGGCACGCGCCACGGCCTCGCGCCCGGCCACGTGCTCGCGGTCTGGGAAGCCGGCGAGGAAGTCCGCGACGTCACCGAACACGCCGAGAGCCGCACGGTGCAGCTGCCCGACGAGCGCAACGGGCTCGCGATGGTGTTCAAGGCCTATGACCGCATGAGCTACGGGCTCATGATGCAGTCGGACCGCGAAGTGCACGTCGGCGACGCCGTCCGCGCGCCCTGATCCGCAAGCCATTTGCCTGAACGAATGACGCCGGCCGCAGGGCCGGCGTTTTCGTTTCAGGCACGGCGCTTTGGCGTGGTGAGTTGCACGGGACTGGCGGTGGGGACCCCTGCTCGCTCGCTCAGGCGCGGCGACCGCATTCGCTCGCTCGCAGGATCCTGACCACCAGCCAAGAACGGCGCACCGCACCAAATCCGGCGGGCCCGTGACGGCGACCGGGACCTTGCGAGTGAGCGCGTAAGTTCCGGCGGCGCGAGCGAGCAAGGGTCCCGGTCGCCGTCTCAAGCCCGCCTGAAATGGCGTCAATGCGCAGTTTCCACGATTGCCGCCGCCGCATATATATGTAAGCTGCCAATGCGTTCACGAGGCGGGAATTTCGTGAACGGGCTTTTCCGGCACGACGGTGGCGGAAAGGAGGCGCGCCAAGAGGTTCGAATCTGGTGCGCACGCCGTGAGGTCGCTGGACACGGTGGAGGCCTGCAGTTGGGCTGCCTGAGTCGGGCCCGTCCGACGAGGGGAAGATGACCGACAGCGCCGGCGCAGGATCCGAAACGGAAGCTGCGCGGCATCGAAACGAGACCGGTCATCGCCAGCGGGTCAAGAACCCCCGCAAGCGGCAGCGCTGCCGCTACGGGGGTTCGGCTTGTCCGGGCCCGGCATAATCCCGCCATGGCCGAGTTCCCGACCTTCACCACCCACCTGGAGTGCAGCGCCACCGGCAGGCGCTACCCGGCGGACACGCTGCAGGGCCTGTCGCAAGCCGGCAAGCCGCTGCTCGTGCGCTACGACCTGGCGGGCGCCGGGCGCGCGCTGACGCGGGCGGCGCTGGCGGCCAGGCGCGAGGGCGGATTCTGGCGCTATCGCGAGCTGTTGCCGGTGCGCCGGAGCGAGAACGTCGTCGCGCTCGGGGAGGTGACGACGCCGCTGGTCGAGCTGCCCGCGCTCGCGCGCGCGGCGGGCGCGCGCCGGCTCATCGTCAAGGACGAGGGCCGGCTGCCGACCGGCTCGTTCAAGGCGCGCGGGCTCGCGCTCGCGGTCTCGATGGCGAAGGAACTGGGCGTCGCGCGCATGGCGATGCCGACCAACGGCAACGCGGGCGCCGCGCTCGCAGCCTACGCCACGCGCGCCGGCATCGAGAGCTTCGTGTTCTGCCCCGCCGATACTCCCGAGATCAACGTGCGCGAGATGGCGCTCGCCGGCGCGCAGGTCACGCTTGTGGACGGCCTCATCAACGACTGCGGCCGGCGCGTCGCCGAGGGGCGCGAGCGCATGGGCTGGTTCGACGCCTCCACGCTCAAGGAGCCGTACCGCATCGAGGGCAAGAAGACGATGGGCTACGAGCTTGCCGAACAGCTCGACTGGGAGCTGCCCGATGTCATCTTCTACCCGACCGGCGGCGGCACCGGACTGATCGGCATGTGGAAGGCATTCGCCGAGATGGAGGCGCTGGGCTGGATCGGCTCACGTCGGCCGCGCATGGTCGCGGTGCAGGCCGCCGGCTGCGCGCCCATCGTGCGCGCCTGGCAGCGGGGCGAGGAGCATGCCGAGCCCTGGAAGGATGCGTACACCTTCGCTGCCGGCATCCGTGTGCCGGCGGCGATCGGCGACTTCCTGATCCTGCGCGCCGTGCGCGACAGCGGCGGTTTCGCGATCGCGGTGGACGATGCGGCGATCGCCGCGGCGCTCGCCGAGGTTTCGCGGCGCGAAGGGCTCCTGCTGTGCCCGGAGGGCGCCGCGACCTATTCCGCCTGGAAGGCGGCGCTCGCCGCGGGCCAGGCCGGCCCGGAGGAAACCGCCCTCCTCTTCAACTGCGCGAGCGGGCTGAAGTATCCGCTGCCCCCGGCCATGACCGCCGCCTGAGCCGAATCTGGCGATATGCAGGGGATATGGCGCGCGGCGCGCCACCAGCCGCCGGCCAGGATGGCGCGATGGATTCCGCCCCCGGTCCCGGAACCCCCGGCTGGACGCCGCTGCACGCCGGCGACCCGGGCTATCCGGCGCAGCTCGCCGCCGTGCGCGGCTGCCCTGCGGTGCTGTTCGTGCGCGGCGATCCCGCCGCGCTCGCGCTGCCGCAACTCGCGATCGTCGGCAGCCGCGCGGCCTCCCCCGCCGGATGCGAGACGGCATTCGAGTTCGCAGCCGCGCTCGCAGCCCGCGGGCTCGCGATCACGAGCGGGCTCGCCGCCGGCATCGATGCCGCCGCGCACCGCGGCGCGCTTGCGGCGGACGGCGTGACCATTGCCGTCTGCGGCACCGGCCTCGACCGCGTCTATCCCGCGGAGCACGCGACGCTCGCCGCCGCAATCGCCCGCCGCGGGGCGCTGGTGTCCGAGTTCCCGGCCGGCACGCCGCCGCTCGCGGAGAATTTCCCGCGCCGCAACCGGGTGATGTCGGGCCTCTCGCTCGGCGTGCTCGTGGTCGAGGCGGCCGCACGCTCCGGCTCGCTGATCACCGCGCGGCACGCCGGCGAGCAGGGCCGCGAAGTGCTCGCCGTGCCCGGCTCGATACGCAACGCCCTCGCGCGCGGATGCCATCGGCTGATACGGGACGGCGCCGCGCTGGTGGAAACGCCCGAAGACGTGATCGAGGCGCTCGGATTCCGGGGTTTTTTGCCCGCGAATCCCGCAGCTTGCGCCGCCGCGGACGCGGAAATTCCCGGCGCCCGGTTGGACAGCGAGGCGGAAATACTGTTGAATGCGCTCGGTTTCGAGCCGGCGGACCTCGACCGGTTGGTGGAACGGACGGGATTTCCTCCGCAAGCCGTCGTCTCGAAGCTGCAACTGCTCGAGCTCGAGGGCCGGGTCGAGTCGCTGGCCGGCGGGCGTTTCAGCCGGATTTCCCCGAGGCGAACAACATGAAGGACAGCGTGCTCGACATCCTGATCCACCTGTTCGAGAACTTCCTCGATGCCGAGGACGACGACGCGCCGGACCGCGACGCGCTCAAGACGGAGCTCGAGCAGGCGGGCTACCCGGACGCCGACATCGAGCGGGCGCTGAACTGGCTCGAGAGCCTCGCGTCCGATCCCGAGCGCGCGCTCGGCGAGGGCACCGCCCGCGCGGTGCGCGTGTTCAGCGGCCAGGAGCAGGTGCGGCTCGACACCGACGTGCGCGGCTACCTGCTGCACCTCGAGAATCTCGGCATCCTCTCCGGCTCGCAGCGCGAGGTCGTGATCGACCGCCTGCTCGCGCTCGAGGCGGACGACATCGACATCGAGCAGCTCAAGTGGGTGGTCCTGATGGTGCTGTTCAGCCAGCCCGGCCAGGAGAACGCCTACCAGCGCATGGAAGACCTGGTGTTCGACGAGCGCCGGGACGCGATGCACTGAGCGGCGTGGGCGCCAACCTCGTCATCGTCGAGTCGCCCGCCAAGGCGAAAACGATCAAGAAGTACCTCGGGCCGGAGTTCGAGGTGCTGGCCTCCTACGGCCACGTCCGCGACCTGATCGAGAAGGAAGGCGCGGTCGATCCCGGGCAGGACTTCGCGATGAAGTACCAGCTCATCGAGAAGAGCAAGCCCAAGGTGGACGCCATCGAGCGCGCGATGAAGAAGGCGCGCGCGCTCTACCTCGCGACCGACCCGGACCGCGAGGGCGAGGCGATCTCCTGGCACCTGTCCGAGATCCTGCGCCAGCACGGCGCGCTCGACGGCAAGGAACTGCGGCGCGTGCGCTTCTACGAGATCACGAAGAACGCGGTGCGCCAGGCCGTCGAAGAGGCCGAGCCCGGCCTCAACGACAACCTGGTCAACGCCTACAAGGCGCGCCGCGCGCTGGATTACCTGGTCGGGTTCAACCTGTCGCCGCTGCTGTGGAAGAAGATCAAGCCGGGGCTGTCGGCCGGGCGCGTGCAGAGCGTGGCGCTGCGGCTCATCTGCGAGCGCGAGGAGGAGATCTCGCGCTTCATCCGCCAGGAGTACTGGTCGATCGAGGCCGATGCCGCCAAGGACAAGTCGCGGTTCCCGGCACGCCTGGTCGAGCTCGCCGGCGAACGGTTCGAGGCCGACACGCAGAAGAACCGGTTCACGATCACGAGCGAGCGCGAGGCCCGGGACGCCGAGCGCGCGATCCTCGCGGCCGCCGGCGGCGTGCTGACGGTGGTCTCGGTCGAGCGCCGGCCGAAGCGGCGCAACCCGCCGCCGCCGTTCACGACCTCGACGCTGCAGCAGGAGGCCGCGCGCAAGCTGGGGTTCACCGCGCGGCGCACCATGCAGTCGGCGCAGAGGCTCTACGAGTCCGGTCACATCACCTACATGCGCACCGATTCGGTGTCGCTGTCGAAGGATGCGGTCGTCGAGATGCGCGAGACCATTCTCGCCCAGTTCGGCGCGCAGGCGCTCTCCGAGGGCGTCAACGAATACAAGACCAAGTCGAAGAACGCGCAGGAAGCGCACGAGGCGATCCGCCCGACCGCGGCCGCCGAGACGCCGCAGAAGGCCGAGCACGACCTGCACGACGAGGACCAGCGTCGCCTGTACGCGCTGATCTGGAAGCGCGCGGTCGCCTGCCAGATGGCGCCCGCGGTGTTCGACACGGTGGCCGTGGACCTCGTCGCCGGCACGGACACGGCGGTCGCGGCCGCGAAGCGCCATCTGTTCCGCGCCAACGGCCAGCACTTGCTGGAACCCGGCTTCCTCGCGGCCTATCACGAGGACCACGACGAGGACGAGCCCGACGTCGAGAGCGAGGATGAGCAGGCGCTGCCTCCCCTCGAAACGGGCGAGCGCGTGACGCTCGAGCAGCTGCGCCCCGAGCAGCATTTCACGCAGCCGCCGCCGCGCTACACCGAGGCCTCGCTCGTGAAATCGCTCGAGAGCCACGGCATCGGCCGTCCCTCGACCTACGCTTCGATCATCGAGACGCTGCGCTACCGGCGCTACGTCGAGATGAGCGGCCGCGCCTTCGTGCCGACCGACATCGGCAAGATCGTCAGCAAGTTCCTGGTGAAGTACCTCGGCACCTACGTGGACTACGGATTCACCGCGCAGATGGAGGACCGGCTCGACGAGATCAGCAACGGCGAGAAGGAGTGGCACGAGGAGCTCGCGCGCTTCTGGAAGCCGTTCACCGAGCGCGTGCAGCACATCGGCAAGTCGGTCAGCCGCGAAGAAGTCGCGGAATCGCGCGAGGTCGGCCGCGACCCGGTGTCCGGCAAGCCGATCACGGTGCGCATGGGCGCCTACGGGCCGTTCGTGCAGCAGGGCTCGCGCACCGACCCCGACAAGCCGCGGTTCGCGAGCCTGCTGCCGGGCCAGCGCATGGACGACGTCAGGCTCGAGGATGCGCTCAAGCTGCTTTCGCTGCCGCGCGACCTCGGCCACGCGCCCGATGGCACGCCGATCAGCGTCGGCCGCGGGCAGTACGGTCCCTACGTCAAGTTCGGCGCGAAATACGCCTCCATCAAGGAAGACGATCCCTTCACGCTGGCGCTGCCGCGCGCGCTGGAGATCGTCGAGGCCAAGCTCAAGGCCGACCGCGAGCGCACGATACTGGACTTCCCGGAGGCCGGCATCCAGGTGCTGAAGGGCCGCTACGGCCCCTACGTGACGGACCGCAAGCGCAACGCCAAGGCGCCGAAGGACCGCGATCCCGCCTCGCTCACGCTCGAGGAATGCCAGGCGCTGCTCGCCGCCGCGCCCGAGCGCAAGGGGCGTTTCGGCCGGCGCGCGAAGGCGGCCCCGGCGCCGGCGGCGACCGCGGCCGCGCAGGGCGCGGTTGCGGATGCGGTGAAGCCCGCGCAGGCGAAGGCCGCGAAGCCGAAGGCAGCGAAGAAGAAGGCCGCGGCACGGAAGACCGCGGCGAAGAAAGTCGCCGAACAGGCCTGAGGCGCGGCCGATGGACCGTGGCGCAGTGCGCGAGTGGCTGACCGGGCTCCAGCAACGGATCGTGGCGGCGATCGAGCAGGCCGACGGCCGCGGGCGATTCCGCAGCGATGCCTGGCGACGCGCCGCCGGCGGCGGCGGCGAAACGCGCGTGCTCTCCGGCGGCGCGCTGATCGAGCAGGGCGGCGTCAATTTCTCCGAGGTCTCGGGCGACAAGCTCCCGCCTTCCGCCACGCACGACCGCCCCGCCCTCGCCGGCGCGCCGTTCACGGCCATGGGCGTGTCGCTGGTGCTGCACCCGCTCAACCCGCAGGTGCCCACCACGCACATGAACCTGCGCTGCTTCGTGGCCGAACCCGCGGGCTCGCCGCCAGCCTGGTGGTTCGGCGGCGGTTTCGACCTCACACCTTATTACCCGGTGCTCGAGGACGTGCTGCACTGGCATCGCACCGCGCGCGCGGCCTGCGCCGGCTGCCCCGACGGCACCTGGGAGCGCTACAAGGAGTGGTGCGACCGCTACTTCTTCCTGCCGCACCGCAACGAGACGCGCGGCGTCGGCGGCCTGTTCTTCGATGACCTGAACGAATGGGGCTTCGACGCCTGCTTCGCCTTCGCGCGCCGGGTCGGCGACGCCTTCCTGGACGCGTACCTGCCGATCGTCGAGCGGCGCCGCAGCGCACCCTACGGCGCGCGCGAACGCGAGTTCCAGCTCTACCGCCGCGGCCGCTATGTCGAGTTCAACCTGCTCTACGACCGCGGCACGCTGTTCGGGCTGCAGAGCGGCGGGCGCACCGAATCGATCCTGATGTCGCTGCCGCCGCTGGTGCGCTGGCAGTACGGCTGGCAGCCGGAGCCCGGCTCGCCCGAGGAGATCCTCTACCGCGACTACCTGCGCCCGCGCGACTGGCTGGGCGCCGAGGGCGCGTGAAGTACCGGCACGCCTGCCACGCCGGCAATTTCGCCGACGTGGTCAAGCACGTCGCCCTGGTCGCCGCCGTCACGCGCCTCATGGAGAAGCCGCGGCCGCTGTTCCTGCTCGAGACCCATGCCGGGCGCGGCCGCTACGACCTCGGATCGAAAGATGGCGCCGCCGAGGCGGCGGGCGGCATCCTGCGCCTTGCCGCGCATGCGCCCGCGGCGCCGCCTGCGGTCGCGCTCTATCTCGAAATCGTGCGACGACTGAACGCGCCCGGCGCGCCGCTCACCTGCTACCCCGGATCGCCGCTGATCGCTGCCGCGCTGCTGCGGGGGCAGGATCGCGCGGCGTTCTGCGAGATCGTCGCGACCGAGGCCGAACTGCTGCGCCGCGAGTTCCGCCGCGACGCGCGCGTCGGCGTGCACTGCCGCGACGGCTTCGAGGCGCTCAAGGCGCTGCTGCCGCCGCGCGAAAAGCGCGGGCTGGTGCTGATCGACCCGCCCTACGAGGAGACCGGAGCGGACTTCGCACGCGTCGCCACGGCGCTGGCGGAGACCTCCGCGCGCTGGCCGCAGGGGACGCTGATGGCCTGGTACCCGATCAAGCAGGGCGTGGTGGCGGAGCGGTTCCAGCGCCAGCTCGCGGCAGCGGGCCTGAAGCGGCTGCTCGGCGCGGAGCTCTGCATCCACCCCGACGACTCGCGCGCGGGGCTGAACGGCTCCGGGCTGGTGATCGTCAATGCGCCGTACCGCCTGGAACAGGACCTGCAGGAGGCGCTGCCGGCACTGCACCGCGTGCTGTCACCCGCGGGCGCGGGCCGCACGCGCGTGGCGCTGATCGCCGGGGAATGAAAAAGGGCGGCCGCCGTTTCCGGCTGCCGCCCTCACGATCGTCAGCGAGCGACGCTCACTCCTTCGGCTTTTCCTCTTCCTTCTTCTTGTCGGCGCCGCACTTGCCTTCGGCCGCCTTGTGGTCGCCGCCGCACTTGCCCTCGGCCTTCTTGTCGCCGCCACACTTGCCTTCGCCGCACTTGCCCTCGGCCTTCTTGTCGCCGCCACACTTGCCCTCGCCGCACTTGCCCTCGGCCTTCTTGTCGGCGCCGCACTTGCCTTCGCCGCACTTCCCTTCCTTGGCCTTCTCGTCGCCGGCCGCCAGCATGTAGCCGGAGCCGAGCGCGTTGACGGCAAAGGAGCTCGCCTGGGCCACGCCGGCCGCTGCGATGGTGGTGGCGAGCGCTGCGCCGATCGCGAGCGCAACGGGCTTCCTCAGAACACGATTCGACATGGGATCAATCTCCTTGAGTTGGCTTATTCCATCATCAGGCGGCCGGGACGGTATCCCCCCAGTCCACCGCATCGAACACCTGCCGCGCGACGCCTTCCAGGTCCGGGTGGTCCCGGCCGACGATCGCGATGCTCCCGCGCGGCGCCGGCAGGACGACGCCCGCGAAACCGTTTTCCTCGAACCGCAGCGGTTCGTCCACCGCGCGGTGTCGCAGAATCAGCACGGTCACCGGGCCCGACGCCGCGCGCACCACCAGGTGCGGCACGACATGGCCCTGGTGCACGCAGCGCGCCGCGAAGCTCACGTCGCCGATGCCCGGGCGCAGCCGCGTGCCCTCGGGATCCAGCACGCCCGCGAGCGCCGCCGGCGCCACCGGCCCGGCGGCCGTGAGCGCGCCCGGCTCGTGCGCGACGTGGTCCACGACCTCGCGCGCAATCGACTCGCGCGGCGCCGAGGTGAGCAGCACCACCCCGACCGCGACCGCCATGACGACCGAGGCCGCGAGCGCATACCAGCGCTGCTGCGCGCCGCCCGATCCCGCCGCGCGCGCCGGCGGCAACGCCAGGCGGGCGGCATCGACCTCGAGCGCGCGCCGCATGAGCGCATCCATCGCCCGCATCTCGTCCTGGTAGCGCGCGCAGGCCGGGCACTCGCGCCGGTGCGCGTCGAATTCCGGACCCGACCGCGCGGGCTCCGCGCCGGCCTGGCGGCGGAATTCCAGGCAGCCGATCATGGCGCGGGCTCCGGCGCGAGCCCGAGCAGGTGGCGCAGCCGCGCGCGGCCGCGGAACAGCCGCGTCAGCACCGCGCCCTGCTGCAGGCCCATCATGTCGGCGATTTCCTGCGTCGAGTAGCCCATCATCACCTGCAGTACCAGCGGCTCGCGATATTCGTCGTCGAGCCGGAACAGCGCCTCGCGCATCGCGGCCAGGTCGGCGTCGTCCTCCGCCGCGAGCACCGGCGCCTCGGCCGCCACCAGCGCGTCGAGGTCCGCGACCTCGAGGCGCTTCCGCTCGAAGCTGCGCGCGAACTCGCGGCGCACGATCGTGAGCAGCCAGGACCTGGCCTTGCCCTCGTCCTCGAGCGCCCGGAACGACTTCCACGCCCGCAACATCGCCTCCTGGACCACGTCTTCGGCCAGCTGGCGGTCGCGGCCCAGCCAGAAGGCGAATCGCAGCAGGTCCGGCCGCAGGCTCTCGCACAGCGTTCCGAATCGCCGACGCGCGTCCGTTTCGGGCTCGCCGCGGTTCATGTATAAAGACCGGCCATAGTCGCTCGTTATTTCCGGCCCGGAGCAGGCGACTTTACCGCATGGACCCCCGGGTCAGGAGCCACATGGCCCCGCGCACGACTGGCAGGTTTCCGGGCACCCGCATGCGCCGCATGCGCCGCGACGCCTTCTCGCGGCGCCTTGCGCGCGAGACCCGCCTCGCCGCGGACGACCTGATCCAGCCCCTGTTCGTGATCGAGGGTTCCGGCAAGCGCGAGCCGGTCGCCTCCATGCCCGGCATCGAGCGCCTGTCCGTGGACCTGCTGGTGGCCGAGGGCGGGCGGCTGGCGCAGGCGGGCATCCCCGCGATCGCGCTGTTCCCGGTACCGGACCCGAAGGCCAAGAGCGCCGACGGGCGCGAGGCCTGGAATCCCGAAGGCCTGGTGCAGCGCGCGGTGCGGGCGTTGAAGAAGGCGGTGCCGCAGCTCGGCGTCATCACCGACGTCGCGCTCGACCCGTTCACCACGCACGGCCAGGACGGGATCATCGACGCCTCGGGCTACGTCGTGAACGACGTGACCGTCGAGGCGCTGGTCAAGCAGGCCGTGTCGCAGGCCGAGGCCGGCGCCGACATCGTCGCGCCGTCCGACATGATGGACGGGCGCATCGGCGCGATCCGCGCGGCGCTCGAGAAGGGCGGCCATCACAACACCCGCATCCTCGCCTATTCGGCCAAGTACGCCTCGAGCTTCTACGGACCCTTCCGCGACGCGGTCGGTTCCGCAGGTTCGCTCGGAAAGTCCGACAAGGCGAACTACCAGATGGACCCGGGCAACAGCGACGAGGCGCTGCGCGAAGTCGCGCTCGACATCGAGGAAGGCGCCGACATGGTGATGGTCAAGCCCGGCCTGCCCTACCTCGACATCGTGCGGCGGGTGAAGGACGCCTTCGGCGTGCCGACCTTCGTGTACCAGGTGAGCGGCGAGTACGCCATGCTCGCGGCGGCGGCCGGGAACGGCTGGCTCGACGAGCGCAAGGCCGTGCTCGAGAGCCTGGCCTGCATCCGGCGCGCCGGCGCCGACGGCATACTCACCTACTACGCAGGCCGCGCCGCGGCCTGGCTCGCCGAGGGCTGACGCGATGTCGGTGCAGACGGGCCCTGGACGCTACGTGCTGTTCGGCCATCCGGTCGGCCACAGCTGGTCGCCCTTCATCCACGGCCTGTTCGCGCGCCAGTTCGACCACGTGGTCGATTACAAGCTGCGCGACGTGGCGCCCGAGGCGTTCCGGCACGAGGTCATCAACTTCTTCGTCGAGGGCGGCGGCGGCGCCAACGTGACGCTGCCGCACAAGCCAGCCGCCGCGGAAGTCGTCAACGAGCTCTCCGCGCGCGCGGAACGCGCGCGCGCGGTCAACACGATCGTGCGCAGGAGCGCCACCGAGCTCTACGGCGAGAACACCGACGGCGTCGGCCTGGTCACCGACCTGGTGCGCAACCTCGGCATCGCGGTCGCGGGCAGCCGGCTCCTGATCCTCGGCGCCGGCGGCGCGGTGCGGGGCGTGCTGGCGCCGCTGCTCGAGCAGGAGCCGCGCGAGATCCGCGTCGCGAACCGCACGCCCGAGCGGGCGTTGCGCCTGCGCGACGAGTTTTCGGACCTCGGCGAGATCTCGGCCTCGAGCTTCGACACCGTGGACGACCGGCCGTGGGACATCATCGTCAATGCGACCGCGGCGAGCCTGGCGGGCGAGGTGCCGGCGCTGCCGCCGCAGGCGGTCGGTCCAGACACCGTCTGCTACGACATGGCCTATGGCCGCACCGACACGGCATTCATGCGCTGGGCGCGCGAGCGCGGCTCGACCCGCGCCTACAAGGGCTGGGGCATGCTGGTCGAGCAGGCGGCGGAATCGTACCTGCTCTGGCACGGCGTCCGGCCGGAGACGCGGCCGGTCATGGACGCGCTGGAGCGCCTCTGAGGTACTCGTCCTTCAGCGCCACGTAGTGCGCTGCGGACTCCGCCAGGTACGCGAGCTCCTTCTCCGTCAGCTTCCGCGACTGCCGGGCCGGGCTCCCGACCCAGAGCGTGCGCGGCGGCAGCTTCTTCCCCGCCGGCACCAGCGCGCCCGCGCCGACGATGACCTCGTCGCCGAGGACCGCACCGTCCATCACGATCGCGCCCATGCCGACCAGGCAGCGATTGCCGACGGTGCAGGCGTGCAGGATCACGCCGTGGCCGATCGTGCAATCGTCGCCGATCACGAGCGGAATGCCGCCCTCGCCCGCCAGCCGGTCGCTGGCGACGTGCAGCACCGAGTTGTCCTGGATGCTGGTGCGCGCGCCGATGCGGATGAAATTCACGTCGCCGCGGATCACCACGCCCGGCCAGATGGAGGAGTCCTCGCCGATTTCGACGCGGCCGATGAGAGTCGCGGCGGGATCCACCCAGACGCGGGGGCCGAGCCTGGGGAGCCACTCGCGCCAGGGCCGGATGCTCATCCGGGCAGCGTCACGACTTCCTCCGCGGAAGTCGGGTGGATCGCGACGGTATCGTCGAAATCGCGCTTGGTCGCGCCCATGCGGATCGCGACCGCGAAACCTTGCAGCATCTCGTCCACGCCCATGCCGATGGCGTGCAGGCCGACGATGCGCCGTTCGGGGCCCACGGTCACCAGCTTGACCTCCGCCCGGCGGCGTCGTTCCGTGATGCCGTGGTAGAGCGGCATGAAGTCGCCCTGGAACACGGCGACACGGTCGCCGAACTGCGCGCGCGCCTCCGCTTCGCCCAGTCCCACGGTGCCGATCGGCGGGTGACTGAAGATCACCGTGGGAATGTTGCGGTAGTCGAGGTGCCGGTCCTCCATCTTCCCGAACAGGCGGTCGGCGAGGCGCCGTCCGGCCGCGATCGCGACCGGCGTGAGCGCCATGCGCCCGGTCACGTCGCCGAGCGCATGGATGCCCGGGACGTTCGTGTCCTGGCGCAGGTCGGTGACGACCTCGCCGGCGCCGCCCACCGCCACGCCCGCGGACTCGAGGCCGAGGCCCGCCGTATTCGGCGCACGCCCGACGGCCCAGATCAGGCACTCGAACGGGCCGAGGCGGCGACCGTCCGCGAGCGCGACCCGCCTGCCGCCGGCCGCGCCCGCGACCGCCGCCGGCACGGCCTGCGCGACCAGCTCGATGCCGTCGGCCTGCATCGCCGCCATCAACCGCCGCGAGAGCATCTCGTCAAAGCTGCGCAGCATGCGCTCGTGCCGCATCAGCACGGTCACCCTTGCGCCCAGTGCCGCGAACACGCCCGAGAGTTCCGCCGCCACATAGCCACTGCCCGCGATCGCGACCGAGGCCGGCATCCGCTCCAGTGCGAAGAAGCCGTCGGAGGTGATGCCGAGCTCCGCGCCCGGCAGCGCCGGAATTACCGGATGGCCGCCGGTCGCAACGACGATGTGCCGCGCCATTTGCTCCCGGGTCCCGACGACCACCCGGCCCGCACCCGCGATGCGCGCGCGTTCTGTCACCAGCGTCACGCCGCGCTTCGCGAGGTTCTCGAGGTAGATGCCGTGCAGCTTCCTGACGTAGGCGTCGCGGCGCTCCTTGAGCAGGCGCCAGTCGTGCCCGCGCAGCGCCAGGTCAAAGCCGTAACCCGCGGCATCCGCGATGCCGTGCGCGAGCTCCGCTGCGTGGTACATGAGCTTTTTCGGCACGCAGCCGACGTTGACACAGGTGCCGCCGATCGGCCCGGGCTCCGCCAGCATCACGCGCGCGCCGTGCTCGGCCGCGCGCTGCGCGCAGGCGAGCCCGCCGCTGCCGCCGCCGATGACGGCGAGGTCCCAGTGTTCGTGCGCGGAGGTCACGGGAGCCGATGATATACTCGAATCAACCATGGCCTGGATCCTCGTGCCCGCATTCGCGGCGCTTGCCATAGCGATCGCGGTGCTGATCCGTCGCGGGCTGCTGCGCCTCGACCGGGACGTGCGCGAGGCCTGGAATGCGCTCGTCGCCCAGCACGGCAAGCGCGCGGAACTCATGACCCGCATCCTCGAGCTGTGCGGGCGGCTGATGCGCGACGAACCGGAGACGATCGAGCGGGCGCGGCTCGCGGGCCTCGCGGTGCTGGCCGCCGCCTCGCGCGACGACGTGCCCGCGCTCGCCGCCGCCGAGGAGGCGCACCGCGCCGCGACCGGCGACCTGCTGACCATCGCCGGCAGCTACCCGCAGCTTGCGACCAGCACCGCCTTCGCGGCGCTGGTTTCGCGCGTGGACGAGCTCGATGCGCGCGTCGCCGCGCGCCGCGAACAGTACAACGCCGCCGCCAGCCTGTTCAACGTCCGCTGTGGCGCGATGCCGCACCGGGTGGTCGCACGCCTCGCCGGAATGCGGCCGGCCGAACTGCTCGCCGCCTAGGCCGCGCGGCACGCCGCCGGTCCGGCTCCGCGATATAGTACCGCCCGCATGCGCATCGCCACCTGGAACGTCAACTCGCTCAAGGTCCGGCTCGAGCACCTCGGACTGTGGCTCAAGGACCACCCGATGGACGCGATCGCGCTGCAGGAGCTCAAGACGCCGGACGAGCAGTTCCCGGCCGACGAAGTGCGCGCGCTCGGCCTGCACGCCGCCCACTACGGCCAGAAGACCTACAACGGCGTCGCCATCCTCGCGCGCAAGCCGCCCGCGGACGTCGCGACCGGCATCCCCGGCCACGACGACCCGCAACGGCGCGTGATCGCGGCGACCGTCGCCGGCGTCCGCCTGGTCAACGTCTACGTGCCGAACGGGCAGGAAGTCGGCTCGGACAAGTACGCCTACAAGCTCGACTGGCTGGCGCGGCTGAAAAAGCATCTCGCCGACCAGCTGAAGAAGCACCCGTTGCTGCTGGTCGCCGGCGACTTCAACATCGCGCCGGAGGATCGCGACGTGCACGACCCGGCGAAGTGGGAGGGCTCGGTGCACGTGAGTGCGCCGGAGCGCGAGGCGCTCGCCGCGATCACGGCGCTCGGGTTCGAGGACCTGTTCCGGCGCTTCGAGCAGCCGCCGGGCACCTATTCCTGGTGGGATTACCGGATGGGCGCGTTCCGCCGCAACCACGGCCTGCGCATCGACCTGATGCTCGCCTCGCCCGCGCTCGCAGCACGCTGCAAGGCCTGCACGATCGACCGCGCACCACGCGCCTGGGAACGGCCCTCGGACCACGCCCCGGTCACGGCCGCGTTTGACATAGGCTGAGGAAAAGGATGTGACGGCGCGCAAATTCGAGGCATTCGCCCCGGCCTGGGGCGGGCGGCAGTCCGTAGACTGGCCCGCAGCACCGCCGATCCAGGAGGCTCGCGGCCGAGTGCCCCGCCCCTACCGCCGCAGCGATTACGACGTCACCGACACGGTGCAGGTCAGTTCTCCGCCTGCCGTGCGCGAGGCCGTGCTCGACCTTTATTCGCGCACCTGGCCCGGCGCGCCGCTGGCCACGCTGACCCGCGCGCTCACCGACTTCGAGCGGCTGTTCACCGGGCAGGAGCCCGGCTACCTCGGCGTGGACACCGTCTACCACGACCTGCAGCACTCGCAGGACGTGGTGCTCGCGATGGCGCGGCTGATGGCCGGCTACGAGCAGGACCCGGACGGGCCGCGCATCGGCCCGGAACGCGCGCTCATGGGCATGGTGACGGCGCTGTTCCACGACTCCGGCTACATCCGCGAAGTGGGCGAATCCAGGATCCCGAACGGCGCCGTGTTCACGCGCAACCACGTGACCCGGAGCGCGCAGTACCTCGCGAAGTACCTGCCGGGCGTGGGCCTCGGCGAGTGGGTGCCGATCGCCACGCGCATCGTGCACTTCACCGGCTACGAGGTGCCGCTCGACAGCATCCGCGTCGCCGACTCGCGCGACCGGCTGGTCGGCCACATGCTGGGCACGGCCGACATGCTGGCGCAGATGGCGGACCGCTGTTACCTGGAGAAATGCCGCGACCGCCTGTACGCGGAGTTCGTGCTCGGCGACGTCGCCGTGAGCAACGGCAGCGGCGGCACCCGGGTGCTGTACGGCTCTGGCCTCGACCTGCTGCGGCAGACGCCCAAGTTCATCGCCTCCACGATCGACAACCGGCTCGGCAAGTCCTTCAACCACGCCTACCGCTACCTCGAGCCCCTGTACGGCGGCGACAACCCGTACCTGAACGCGATCCGCAAGAACGTCGAATACCTGCAGACGCTCATGCGCGGCAGCCGCTGGCCGATGCTGCGGCGCAACCCGCCCGTGTTCACGGTCGAGCGCAACCCGATGTCCGGGATGCGTGCGCTCATGGTCGAGCACCTCAAGGAAGTCTGGGGCGCGGCCGCTACGCCCGGCGCGAGCTGAGCCTCGCCCAGCGCGAGCGCATCCTGGGCGGCGCGTCCACGTCCCGCACGTAGCGCCCGAGGATCGCCGGCAGCCGCGCGAGGATCTCCGCTTCGCCGTCCACGCCCGCGCCGCGGATTGCCTGCGCCAGCAGCTCCACCGTCATCATCGGCAGCGCTTGCCGCGACACCGGCGCGAAACTCAGGTGCCAGGGCTCCGGCTGCACGCCGCGCCCGCGGCGCGTGTACGGGCGATAGAAGCCGAAGCGGTTCATGTGCCGGTCGAGCCAGGCCGACAACGGAGCGAACGGCCCGCCGCGGCGATATTCGTGCGCCTCCAGCCGCGCCTCGTAGCCGCCGGCAATGACCGCTCCGTCGGCGACGTCCAGGTCCGTGCCCCAGTGATGCCGGCTCGCGCCGGGCAGCGCCGACCACAGCAGGATGGCCTCGACGCGCGCACCGGGGCCGAGCGCGGCCAGGTCGAGCGGCCGTCCGCGCTGGTCGAGCGCGGGCCGCTCGCCGCGGAACTTGGCATTCCAGATCGCGCGCTGGCGGTCGAAGTCGCGGAAGGACGACAGTGGCACGAGGTCGAATCCCGCCTGCCGGGCGGCCGCCCGCAGCGCCAGGAATGCGCCGACGGCCGCGGCGTGCAGCGTGCAGCGCGGCTCCTCCAGCGTGACGACGTGGCCCCGGTCCCGTCCGGTGAGTTGCAGATCGTTCAAATTGGGGGACCCCGCACGGTGCCGTATGATGCGGGTTTCCGGGGGGAGCCGCCACGACCGCATGAGCCACATGTTCGGCAGCAAGGGGATCGCCATCGCGACCGCCGGCGGCGCCGCCGCGGGCATCGCGCTTGCCGCCGCGATCGTCGCGGGCTGGGGCCCGGCAGGGGCCTCCGGCTGGGTGCTGTGGATGCTGGCCGGCGCCGTCGTCCTGCTGGCAGGCGCGTTCATGGCGACCCGCGTCTTCGTGGTGCGCGTCGAGCGCCCGATGGCCGAGCTGCTGCGCGCGCTCGAACGGCTCTCGGGCGGCGACTGGGTGACCCGCATCGACGCGCCCGGCGGGCGCGTCGCCTCCGTGCTCGGCAGCGCGCTGGAGCGGCTGCGCGTCAACCTCGCGGACCACGCGGCGACCGGCCGCGCGCTCGACGTCATGCTGGACAGCATGAACGACGCCGTGTTCCTGACCTCGCCCGACGGGCTGCTCAAGCGCGTCAACCTGGCCGCCACGCAGATGCTCGGCTGGTCGCAGGCGGAATTGCTTGGCCGCGAACTCGGCTACCTCGTCGCCGAGCAGGACCGCCCGAACTTCTCGGTGGAGCAGGCCGCGAACGAGACGCTCGAGCTGACCATGCGCACCAAGGCCGGCCAGGTCATCCCGGTGTCGCTGTCGGGCTCGGTGATGGCCGCCGAGGACCCGCGCTTCCAGGGCTGCATCTTCGTCGCGCGCAACATCACCGAGCGCAAGCGCGCGGAGCGGCGCATCCGCTACCTGGCGCGCTACGACACGCTGACCAAGATCCCGAACCGGCTGCAGTTCCAGCACTCGCTGCAGCAGGCGATCGCGAGGACGCTGCGCGCCGGGCGCGAGCTGGCGCTGCTGTACATGGACCTCGACCGCTTCAAGGAGGTCAACGACACCTTCGGCCACGCCGCCGGCGACCGCGCTCTCGAGATCCTGTCCGAGCGCATGAACCGCAAGCTGCCGCAGAACACCATGCTCGGGCGTCTCGCCGGCGACGAGTTCGCGCTGTTCATCGAGAACCTGCCGGCGGAGACCGACAACCGCCCGACCATCGCCGCGCTGGCGCGCGAGGTGCTGGACGAGCTCGGCCGGCCGTTCCAGCTCGGCCAGCACGAGCTGTACGTGACCGGCAGCGTCGGCATCGCGCTGTGCCCGCGCGACGCCGACAACGTCGTGGACCTGATCCGCGACGCGGACGCGGCGATGTACTACTCGAAGCAGAACGGCGGCAACAGCCACAGCTTCTACACGCCGGAGATGAGCGCGGTCGCGGTCGAGCGCCTGATGCTCAAGTCGAAGCTCCGGCGCGCGGTGGAGCGCGAGGAGCTCGTGATCCTGTACCAGCCGAAGGTGGACCTGCGCGACGGGCGCGTGGTCGGGGCCGAGGCGCTGGTGCGCTGGCGGCTGCCGGGGCACGGCGACATCTCGCCCGCGCAGTTCATCCCGCTGGCCGAGGAGTCGAACCTGATCCAGGAGATCGGCGAGTGGGTGCTGAAGCGGGTCTGCCGCGACTACCGCAGCTGGCAGGACCAGGTGCCGCGGCCCGGCCGCATCTCGATCAACCTGTCGCTCAAGCAGCTGCGCCAGGCCGAATTCCTGACGCGCTACCGCTCGGTGTTCGATGACACCGGCGTCGCGCCCTCGAACTTCGAGCTCGAGATCACCGAAACCACGCTGATGACCGAGGCCGGGCGCATGGTGCGCCTGCTGGACGAGCTGCACGCGATGGGCGTGCACCTCGCGATCGACGACTTCGGCACCGGCTACTCGTCGCTGTCCGCGCTGCAGCAGTTCCCGGTCGGCACGCTCAAGATCGACCAGTCGTTCGTGCGCCACGCCGTGGTGTCGCCCTCCGACACGACACTGGTCAAGACCATCGTCGAGATGGGCAAGAACCTGTCGCTGGAGGTGGTCGCCGAGGGCATCGAGTCGCGGCAGCAGCTCGACTACCTGCGCGGCCTCGACTGCCACTACGGCCAGGGCAAGCTGTTCGGCGAGCCGATGACCGCCGCGGAGTTCCTCGAGTTCCTGCTCGCGCAGGCGCGCGGCGAGGCGGGCTACGGGCGGATGTTCGCCGGCGCCTGAAGGTCGGCGGCGATGGCGTCGAAGCTGCGGGTCGCGACTTCGGTCGCGGCGCGGCCGAAGGCTTCGTCGAGCGCGGCCACGACCTCGGTCAGGCGGTTGGCCGCGGCCGGCTGCGAGGTCGCGACCGAGAATGAGGCAAGCACGCGGCGGTCCGCCTGCCGCCCGAGCGTCGCGGCCAGCACCACGCGCGCGACCGGAACCGGGCCCGCCGTGTAATCCGCCTCGAAGTACTGCACCTGGACCGCCAGCACGTGGGTCGCGCGGAAGCGCCCGAGGTCGCCCTGCACCGAGCGCAGCCGGTGGCTGCCTGCGAGCGACTCGACCAGCGCCGACTGCACCATCACCGGCAGGTCCTCGGCCCAGCGCGCGCCGGCGTAGTAGTCGAAGCGCAGCCCGGTCCAGCGCGTCGCGATCCGGTTCACGCCGAGGCCGGGCGCCGATTCCGGGCGCGCGACCACCAGGTCCGCCGCGAGCGCGTCGCCGCCCGCGAGCTCGGGCGCCGTGACGCGGTACATGCGCGGCTCCGGGTCCGTGTTCTTCAGGCCGCCGACGCAGCCGGCGACGGCGAGTGCGAGCGCGGCGGCGGTCGCGGCGAGCGTCATTCTCATGGCGGTATCTCCACGCCGGCGGGCGCCGGTTTGTAGACCAGGCGGGACGGGTCCTGCTCGAGGCTCTCGGAGAGCGCTTCGAACGCCCGCACCGCCTGGCGAGTCTCGCGCAGCAGCTGCTCGAACTCCGCGAGCCCCTGGCCGGCGAAATTGTCGAGGTTGCCCTCGTTGCGCTCGAGGAAGCGGTCCAGGCGCGCGGTCGTGGAGGCCACGTTGTCGGCGACCTCGCGCAGCCGCCGGGTGGCCAGCTTGACCTGTTCGCCGCTGGCGGCGGTCAGCTCGCGCAGGTTGGCGGCCGTGCCCTTCATCTGCTCCGCGGCCGCGCGCAGTTCGGCGAACATCGCGCGCGCGTCGGCGACGGTCTCCGGCAGGTCGTCGCTCGCGGCGCTGACGTGGCCGGCCGCGGCCGTGACCGCCTCGATGTTGCGGTCCGAGAGCATGGCGTTGATCCGGTTGAGCGCCTCGCCGGCCTTGGCGACGACGTCCGGCAGGCTGCTCACGAACACGTCGAAGTCGGACTGCTCGGAGGGGATCACCGGGTGCTCGATGCCGGCGATCGCCTGCTGGCGCGGCTTGGCGGGATCGCGCGGCCGCAGGTCGACGAACAGCAGCCCGGTCACGCCCTGCAGCGCGAGCCGCGCGATCGTGCCTTCCTCGACCGGCGTGTCCTCGGCGATGTCCGCGAGCACGCGCACCCGGCCGGGGTGGCGCGGGTCGAGGCCGATACGCGCCACGCGCCCGACCGCGACGCCGAGGTAGCGCACCGAGCCGCCCTCGGACAGCCCGAACACGCTGCCGTCGAAGTAGATCTCGTAGCGGCGGTAATCGCGGCCCTCGCCGCTCTCCGTGTACCAGAGCACGAAGCCCGCGGCCATCGCGAGCACCAGCAGCACGAAGGCGCCGACCGCGACATAGTTCGCTTCCCTATCCATCGCCACCTGCCTGTCCGCGCGCCGCGCGGCTGCGCTCGCCGTGGAAGTAGTCCCGGATCCAGGGATGCGGGTCGGCCTCGATCTCCTCGAGGGTCCCGCTGATCATGCGGCCGTCCACGATCACCCCGACCCGGTTGCAGACCCTGAAGATGGTATCGAGATCGTGGGTGATCATCACCACCGTCAGCGACAGCGACCGCTGCAGGTACAGCACCAGGCGGTCGAAGGCCGCGGCGGAAATGGGGTCGAGGCCGGAGGTGGGCTCGTCGAGCAGCACGATGGCCGGGTCGAGCGCGAGCGCCCGCGCGAGCGCGGTGCGCTTGACCATGCCGCCCGAGAGCTGCGCCGGGTACTTCCCGGCCGCGTCCTCCGGCAGGCCGACCAGGCGGATGCGCAGCAGCGCGAGCTCGCGCAGCATGCCGCGGCCGATCCCGTAGTGCTCGATGATCGGCAGCTCGACGTTCTGCGCCACGGTCAGCGACGAGAACAGCGCGCCGCGCTGGAACATCACGCCGTAGCGGCGCTTGACCCCGAGCAGCTCGCGCGCCGGGCGGCCGGTGACCTCGCGGCCCTCGATGCGCACCGTGCCCGCCGCCGGGCGCTGCAGGCCGAGGATGGTCCGCAGCAGCACCGACTTGCCGCTGCCGGAGCCCCCGACGATCCCGAACACCTCGCCATGCCGCACCTCGAGGTCGAGCCCGTCGTGCACGACCTGGGTCCCGAAGCGGTTGACGAGGCCGCGGACTTCGATGACCGGGTCCATCAGATGTCGAGCTCCATGAAGATCACCGCGAACACCGCGTCCGCGAGGATCACCAGGAAAATGGACTGCACCACCGCGACGGTGGTGAGCCGGCCGAGCTCGCGCGAGGAGCTGCGCACCTGCATGCCGCGCAGGGTGCCGATCATCGCGATCAGGAAGGCGAACACCGGGGCCTTGATCACGCCCACCCAGAAGGTCCACTCGGCGATCGACTCTTGCATGCGCTCGAGATACTGGTTGAACGGTATGTCCATCAGGTACCAGGACAGCAGCGCACCGCCCGCGAGCCCCATCGCGTCGGCGACCACCGTCAGCAGCGGCAGCGCGATCACCAGCCCGGCCACGCGCGGCAGCACCAGCACCTCGGTCGGGTCCATGCCGATCGCGCGCAGCGCGTCCACCTCCTCGTTGAGCTTCATGACGCCGAGCTCCGCCGCATAGGCGCTGCCCGAGCGGCCGGCCACGATGATCGCGGTCAGCAGCACGCCGAGCTCGCGCAGCACCGCGACCGTCACCAGGTCCACGACGAAGATTTCGGCGCCGAACTTGCGCAGCTGCTGCGCGCCGATGTAGGCGACGATCACGCTGATCAGGAATGCGATCAGCGCGACGATCGGAATCGCGGTGACGCCGGTCTCCCACACGTGGCGCACCACCGACGGCAGGCGCAGACGCTGCCAGCGGCCGAGGGCGCGTCCCGCCGCGGCCGCGATCGAGCCGAGGTGCGCGAGCAGGTCGAGCGCCTCCTCGCGCGCGCCGATGGTGCGCCGGCCGATCTCGTGCAGCGGACGGCGCAGGGTGTCCAGCAGATCGTGTTCCGGGGTCGCGGCCTGGGCGACGCCTTCCATGGCGCGGTCGATGAAGGCGAGCGGTTCAGGCCGACTGCCGGCCCAGTCGACGCGGTTGCCGGCGAACTGGAGGCGGCGCTCGAACGAGCGCAGCAGCCAGGCGCCGGTCAGGTCGAGCTCCTCGATGGCGCCGGCATCGAGCAGCACCGGACCCGCGTCCCGGCCCGCGGCTTCGCGCAGGCGCGGCTCGAGCGCCGCCGCCTGCTCGACGGTCCAGCGGCCCGAGAACCGGAACCGGCGCCGGCCCGCCTCTTCCACCGCCTCGAACTGCAAGGCATCCTCCCCGCGAACGATGCTAGCAGGGCCGGCCCGCAGCCGCACCGCGCGGGGTTTGCGTCGCGGCCTGCCGGGCGACAACATGGGTGCGGGAGGCCCCGGCGCTGGCGAACAGCATCCTCGAAGACGTGCTGCTGCTGCTGACTGCGACGCTCGTGGTCGTCGCGGCCGTGCGCCGCCTGCGCATGCCGCCCGTCATCGGCTTCCTCGCGGTCGGCATGGCGGTCGGCCCGCACGCGCTCGGCTGGGTGGCCGCGACCGAGACCACCGCGACGCTGGCCGAGTTCGGCGTCGTGTTCCTGCTGTTCACGCTGGGACTCGAATTCTCGCTGCCGCGGATGATCGCGATGCGCGGCGAGGTGTTCTCGCTCGGCGGGATGCAGGTCGGCTTCACGACCGCGGCGGTCGCCGCCATCGCCTGGCTGCTCGGGCTCGCGCCGGAAGTCGCCATCGTGCTCGGCGGCGCCGTCGCCATGTCCTCGACCGCCATCGTCGTGCGACAGCTCACCGAGCAGGACGAGCTCAACCGCACGCACGGCCGCCTCGCCTTCGGCACGTTGCTGTTCCAGGACCTCGCGGTGGTCCCGTTCCTCGCGCTCGCCGGCGTGCTCGCCTCGCCCGCCGAGGATTACGCCGGCGCCGAGATCGCAGCCGCAGTGCTGAAGGCGGCAGTCGCGCTGGTGATCGTGCTGGTCGCCGGCCGCTGGCTGTTGCGGCCGCTGTTCCACGAGATCGCGGGCAGCGGCGCGCCGGAACTGTTCACCTTCGCGGTGCTGTTCGTCGCGATCGGGGCGGCCTGGGCGACGCACGCCGCCGGGCTCACCTTCGCGCTCGGCGCCTTCCTCGCCGGCATGATGCTGGCCGAGTCCGAATACCGCTACCAGGTCGAGGCCGGCATCCGGCCTTTCCGCGACACCCTGCTCGGCCTGTTCTTCGTGACGGTCGGCATGCAGCTCGACGTGCCGGCGCTGCTCCGGCAGCTGCCGCTCGTGCTCGCGATGCTCGCCGGCATGCTGGTGCTCAAGGCCGTGGTGGTGCTGCTCGCCGGGCGCCCGTCTGCCGGCCAGTGGTTCAAGGCGCTGCGCGCGGGCATCGTGCTGTCCCCAGGCGGCGAGTTCGGCTTCGCGCTGCTGACGCTGCTGCTGCAGAACCGCCTGATCGGCGCGGAGTTCACGCAGCCGCTGCTCGCCGCCATCACGCTCAGCATGGTGCTGTCGCCGTTCCTGATCCAGCACAACAAGCGCATCGCGCGGTTCCTGATGCGCGAGACCGGGCCGTCCGCGACCGACCTCGGACGCCCGGACGCCCCCACGAGCGCGATCGCGGGCCGCGAGCACGTGATCCTCTGCGGCTACGGCCGCGTCGGCCAGAACGTGGCGCGGGTGCTCGAGGGCCAGGGCTTCGAATTCATCGCGATGGACCTGGACTCGTTCCGCGTGCGCACCGCGCGCGCCGCCGGCGACCCGGTGCTGTACGGCGACGCCGCGGACGAGTACATGCTGCAGTCGGTCGGCCTCGACCGCGCCAGCGCCGTGATCGTGACGTTCTCCGACCCGGCGCGCTCGGTCGCGATCGTGCAGGCAGTGCGCCGCCAGCGGCGCGACCTGCCGATCCTGGTGCGCACGATGGACGACACGCAGCTCGAGCAGCTGCTCTCCTCCGGCGCGACCGAAGTGGTGCCCGAGACGCTGGAGGCCGCGCTCACGCTCGTGTCGCACGCGCTGCTGACCCTCGGCGTGCCGCTGTCGCGCGTGATCCGCACGGTCGGCGACATCCGGCACGAGCGCTACAAGATGCTGCGCACGGTGTTCCGGCGCGAGGCCGCGGAACTGATCGACGAATCGCATGCGCTGCGCGAGGAGCTGCACTCGGTGGTGCTGCCGCCCGGCGCCTGGTCGGTTGGCCGCACCATCCGCGAGGTGCGCGAGCGCGGCGCGGAGGTGTCGTTCACGGCGGTGCGGCGCGACGGCATCGTCGGCCGCGACCCGGACCCGGAAATGGAGCTGCGCGAGGGCGACGTGGTGGTGCTGTTCGGCACGCCCGAGGCGCAGGAGCACGCCGAGGCGGTCCTCCTCGCCGGCTAGGATTAAAGGGGACGCATCCCAATTAAATTAATTGGGATGCGTCCCCTTTATCTACGGGAAGACGAGGTCGACGCTGCCGGAGCCGGTGTCGATATTGCCGCGGCCGGCGCCGGCGCCGAGCCGGACGGTCCAGACGCCGTCGGACTCGCGCACGCTTGCCGTGGGCGCGTCCACGTCGACGCCGCCGCTGCCGGTGTCCACCCGGATCTCGATCGACGGCGCGCCGCTCGAGCGCAGGCGCACGCCGCCGGAGCCGGTGTCGATGCGCAGCCGCTCAAGCGCCGAGAGGTCGCCCTCGACTTCCACGCTGCCGGAGCCCGTGTCCACGTCGAGCTCGCGCACGGCGGAAACGTCCCGCGCTCGAACCGAACCGGAACCCGTATCCGCCTCGATCGAGCCGGCGAAGCCTTCGATCGTCACGCGGCCGGAACCGGTGTCGGCGCGCACGCCGCCGGAACCGCCGCGCACTTCCACGGAGCCGGAGCCGGTATCGGCCAGGATCTCGCATTCGCAGTCGCGGATGCGCACCGGGCCGCTGCCAGTGTCGGCGGTCACGCGGCCGCGGTGGCCGAGCACCTCGACCTGGCCGCTGCCGTTATCGAGCTCGACCTCGCCCTCGCCGCCCGTCGAGCGCAGCAGGCCGCTCGAGCCGTCGAGCTCGAGGTCGCCGGAGAATCCATTGGCCGCGGATTCGCCGAAGACGTTGTCCACTTTCAGCCTGGCGCCGGCCGGCGCACGGATCACGAGATCCACGCGCACCGCGGGCCCATCGTCGCGATCGCCGGTGAGGCGGATGCGCTCGCCGAGGTAGTCCACGTAAGTGACGCCCCACCAGCCCGTGTATCCGCCGGCGTGGTAGATCCTGCGGAAGTGCTCGTGCGGGAACACCACGTCGAACCGGGAACCGGCGCCGACATCGGCCGTGCGGTACTCGACCAGCCCGGCGAGGCGCTCGGCCTCGGCCTGGGTGGCGGCCTCCACCGTGGCGCGCACGGTGACGTGGAAGCCGGGCTCGGCGCCGCGCTCGATGCGGACGTCGCCGATCAGGTTGCGCACCGTGAGCCCGGCCGAGGCCTCCGGCTTGTACTTCCAGGAACGCGTCACCGTCGCGCTCGCGGCCAGGGCCGGGAGGGACGCAGCCAGCAGGGCGAGCGCGACGGTAACGCGGATCAAATGGTTCATGCATCGGGCTCCGGGGTCAGATCTGGCTCAGGCGGTCTCGTCGCGGTAGCGGCGCACCCACATGGCGGCGGCCACCAGCAGCCCGGCCACGACCACGCCCAGCCACAGGTCCGCCGAGGTGTAGAAGTCGCGCAGGCTTCCGAGCAGGTCGAGCTCGCTCAATTTGACGAACTGGCGGCCCACTTCCGCGCCGGTTTCCGGTTCCGCCTCGGCGATCCGTTCCGGGCGCACCAGGCGCACGAGCCCGAACATGCGTTCCTTGATGAAGTCGCCGACGTGGTTGGTCTGCAGCAGCACGCGCTCGAGCATGAACAGCCCGACCGGCGGCAGCACGGCCCACAGGAACGGGCCCTTGGGCGCCCAGGCCGAGGCCAGCATCAGGTAGCCGACCACTGGCGCGTACCACAGCATCGCCGTGATCGACCAGACGATGGCGATGACGATGCCGCCGCTGATCGCCTGCGGGTCCCACATCACGCCCGCGGCCTGCCCCGCCATGGCGAGCTTGGCCGAGCCGCCGATCGCGATCACCAGCTGCGCGAGCACCGCGCCCACGAGCGCGACCAGCGGGATCACAACCGCCGCCACCGCGAACTTCGACAGCACGGTCTCGGCGTCCGACAGCGGCAGCGACTTCCAGAACAGCACCGAGCGGTCGCGCCGGTCCGCGTACAGCGAATCCAGCGAATAGAAGAGCGAGACGATGCCCATGACCATGAACACCACGAGCGCGAGGCCCGCATAGGCGATCAGCACGATGCGCGCCTGCTGCTCCGGCGCGATCACGCCGAGCCCGTCCTCGGTGCCGATCGGGCCGAGGTGGATGTTGCCGGTCAGCGCGGCCAGCGCCAGGCAGGCGAGCACGATCAGCGGCGCCACCCAGATCGCCTTGTGCTCCCAGATCTCGCGGCGGACCAGCCAGATGAAGCGGCTCATGCGCGGGCTCCCTGGATCACGGCGACGAACAGGTCGGCGACCGACGGCACGCCCACCTCGCCGAGGCGCTCGAGGTCGGCGCGCGGCGCGTCGCGGAACAGCATGTGGGTGCGGCCCAGGCCCTGGCGCTCGGCCAGCGGCTGGTGCGTGCGCGCGGCGGCGACGTGCTCCGGGCGCACCGCGACCTGCGCGTATTTCTCCTGCACTTCGTCCATCGCCGCGTCGAGCACAATGCGCCCGCGGTCAATGAACAACAGGTCCGTCAATATGTGCTCGACCTCCTCGACCTGGTGTGTCGTGACGAGGATGGTGCGCTGTTCGTCGAAATACTCGTTCAGCAGCGTCTCGTAGAACTGCTTGCGCATCAGGATGTCGAGCCCGAGCGTCGGCTCGTCCAGCACCAGCAGCCTGGCGTCGATCGCCATCACGAGCGCGAGGTGCAGCTGCGTCACCATGCCCTTCGACAGCTCCTTGACGCGGCTGTCGCGCTTGACGTCGCTGCGCGCGAGGAAGTGGTCGCAGACCTCGCGGCGGAACTTCGGGTGCGTGGCCGCGACGAATTCGATCAGCTGGCGCACGCGGATCCAGCGCGGCAGCACCGCGACGTCGGCGATGAAGCAGACGTCCTGCATGAGCCGGTGGCGCTGGCGGTAGGGATCGAGGCCGAGCACGGACAGCTCGCCTTCGAAGCGGGTCAGGCCCAGCAGGGCCTTGAGCGCGGTGGTCTTGCCGGCGCCGTTCGGGCCGATCAGGCCGACGATGCGCCCGGGCTTCACCGAGAAGGAAACGTCGTTGAGTGCGCGCGTCGAGCCGAAGCTCTTGCCGAGCCCGCGCGCCGCGATCAGGTCGTCAGTCACGCTCGTCTCCCTCGGCCGTGTCGGGTTCCGGCGCGCCCTTCAGGCTGGTCGCCGGCTGCGGTGGAATCCTGTCGAGGGCGTCCAGCAGCTCCTTCGGCTCGAAGCCCAGGCGCTGGATGCGGCCTGCGACCTTCGGCCACTCCTCCTCGAGGAAAAGCTGGCGCTCGTCCTTCAGCAGCGCCCGCCGGGCGCCCTCGGTCACGAACATGCCGCGTCCGCGGCGCTTCTCCACCAGCTGCTCGTCCACGAGCTGCTGGTATCCCTTCAGGACGGTGAGCGGGTTGAGCCGGTACTCGGCCGCGACGCTGCGCACCGACGGCAGGGGGTCGCCGTCGTTCAGTACGCCTTCCAGGATCATCGCCACCACGCGGTCGCGCAGCTGGCGGTAGATCGGCAGGCTGTCGTTCCAGTTGGTGTCCATGCGTCTCGCCGGAGGTGAGCTAGCCCGCTACCAGACTAGTTTAGCAGAGCACCGTCGGTCGAACCGGTGCGGCCGGCATTCGCCTGCCCGCCGCGCGCGGCCTGCGCCTTCGCGACCACGTAGGCAACGCGCTTCGCGCTGACCACGATCTCCGGCAGCTCAACCGCCGCCAGCATCGCGTCCGTCGCGGACTCGCGCTTGGCAAGCACGGTGACTTCCGGCAGCGTCACGAGCGCCATCTGCGTCGCGTCGATCGGGGTGATCTCGCCGATTTCCACGGTGCCGCGGGGCGCCGAGGCGATGTGGCCCTGGTCCAGCACAAGGCCGCTGAACGACACGACCGCGACCGCCGCCACTGCGCTGACCGCCATCCGAGTGCTCTTTGCAACCATCGTGAACATGACCTTCTCCTTTCCTTTCGCTTTCAGTTCGGGCCGGCCCTATTGCCGTTCCGATGTACTGATGTGCTCCTCTGGTGTTGTAGTGAACTATAACACCGACTCTAATGCAAGCCCTTTTTGAGAAAAAAATGCAGGTCGTGATGTGAACTCTTATAAATCAAAGAGTTAGGATACAAAAATATTCGTGCGACCGGCGTTTCCACACGCTCCCTGGCCTCCGGAGGCGTGTTTTTGCGCAGAAGCAGAGCACCTGGGAGGGTCGAAAAGCGTTCAAGAAGGGGCCGGCCAGGCCATCGGCGGTAGAGTGGCCGGCGATGCAGGCAGGGGACGCCGATGCGCAATTGATGCTGCGCTACGCAGAAGGCGATGCGCGCGCGTTCGACCTGCTGTATGCGAACCAGCGCGCCGGGTTGTGGCGCTTCATCCGGCGCACGGTGGGCGATGAGGCGGCGACCGACGATGTGTTCCAGGAATGCTGGTCGCGCGTGATCGCGCATCGCAGCGAGTACCGGCCCGAGGCGCGCTTCGCGACCTGGTTGTATCGCATCGCGCACAACTGCTGCATGGATCACTGGCGCCGGCAGGGCCGCCGCGGCGCGCGCGAGTCGGCGGACGACGACGCGATCGCCGCCGCGGCCGACGACCCGGCCACGGGCCCGCTGCCGGCGGCCATCGCCGACGAATCGGGCCGGCGTCTTGCAGCGGCGCTCGGCCGGCTGCCGCCGGAGCAGCGCAGTACATTCCTCCTGTACGTGGAGGGCGGCCTGTCGCTGGCGGAGATCGGCGAGGCCACGGGCGTGAATCCCGAGGCGGCGAAAAGCCGGCTGCGTTATGCGGTCGCGAAACTGAAGGAACTCCTGGGCGCCGACGCGCCCGCGGAATGACGTGATGCAGGATGACGACAAGCTGATCGATCGCGACGCCTGGCGGCGCATGCTGTCGCGCGGCGGCGGCGAGCCGCCGCGCGCGACCGACGAACGGATCCGCGCCGAGGCGCGGCGCGCGCTCGCGCCGCGTACCGGGCGCTGGTGGCTGCCCGCCTCGCTCGCGGCCTCGCTGCTGCTCGCCGTGCTGGTGGTGCAGTGGCAGTACGAGGAGATCCGCTCGCCCGCGGCGGTCACCGAATCCGAGGTCGCGCCCGCGATTGCGACCCAACCGGCCCCTGCCGCCGATGCGGCCTCCGTGCGGGCGCCCGCAGAGCAATCGTCCGTTGCCGCGCCGATGGCAGACATGCCGCCGGCGCCCGCGGCGTCGCGCGTCATTCCGCCCGTCGCGCCGGGCCCGCGCGCGGCGGAGCAGCGCACGGAATCCGCGGAACTGTCCGTGCCGGCCGCCAAGGAGGAGCGCGCGCCTGCCGCGGGTCTCGCGCAATCCGCTCCGGTCGCTGCGCGCGAAGCGCTTGCGGACCAGGCCGTGACGCCGGAACAGTGGTACGCGCGGATCGAAGAGCTGCGCGCCGCTGGCAGGGACGAGGAGGCGGACGACGAGCTGCGCCGGCTGGAACAGGCGCACCCGGGCTGGCTCGAAAGGCACCTGCGCGAACGCGGGGAGTAGGCGGCGCGGCATCAGGGCAGGTCGCGCGATCGCTGCTACAATCACGGCCCGTTTCCGCTGCCGGGGCCCCCGATGAAAAAGCCCGTCAATGTCGCGATCACCGGCGCCGCCGGCCACATCGGCTATGCGCTCGCTTTCCGCGTCGCCTCCGGCCAGATGCTGGGCGCCGACCAGCCGGTCAACCTGCACCTGCTCGAGATCACGCCGGCGCTGCCCGCGCTCGCGGGCGTGGTCATGGAACTCTCGGATTGCGCGTTCCCGACGCTCGCGCGCATCGTGCAGACCGACGACGCGAAGGCGGCATTCCGCGACTGCGACTACGCACTGCTGGTCGGCGCGCGGCCACGCGGCCCGGGCATGGAGCGCAAGGACCTGCTGCTCGCGAACGCGCAGATCTTCTCGGCGCAGGGCAAGGCCCTGGATGCGGCCGCTTCCCGCGACGTGCGCGTGCTGGTGGTCGGCAACCCGGCCAACACCAACGCCCTGATCGCGGCGTCCAATGCGCCCGGCATCGAACGGCGCAACTTCACCGCGATGACGCGGCTCGACCACAACCGCTCGCTCGCTGCGCTTGCCGAGAAGACCGGCACGCACGTGAGCGGGATCCGCCGCATGATCGTCTGGGGCAACCACAGCGCGACGCAGTACCCGGACATCTCCCACTGCACCATCGGCGGCAAGCCGGCGAAGTCGCTGGTGGACCAGGCCTGGTACCGCGAGCAGTTCATTCCCGTGATCCAGCAGCGCGGCGCCGCGATCATCAAGGCCCGCGGCGCGTCGTCCGCGGCGTCCGCGGCCTCCGCCGCGATCGACCACATGCGCGACTGGGCGCAGGGCACGGCCGAGGGCGACTGGACCAGCATGGCGGTGCCCTCCGAAGGCAGCTACGGCATCGGCGAGGGCGTCATGTACTCGTACCCGGTGACCTGCAAGAGCGGGCGCTACACGATCGTGCAGGGGCTCGCGGTCGACGAATTCAGCCGCGGCCGCATGGACGCGACGCACAAGGAGCTGCTCGAGGAACGCGAGGGAGTGCGCGAGCTGATCTGAGGGGGAGAGAACCATGTCCCTGAAAGCATTTGCCGCGGCCGCCGCCGCGGGATTGGTGGCGACGGCGCTGGCCGGCGCCGCGATCGCCCAGGAGAAGACCCAGAAACCGCCGCTGCACGGATCGCACTGGATGGCGATCACGGGAAAGCCGCTCGCGGCGACCGCCGGTGCGCGCATGTTCGAGCAGGGCGGCAACGCGGTGGACGCCGCCTGCGCGATGCTGGCCGCGACTTCCACCATGTGGGACGTATTGTCCTGGGGCGGCGAGACCCAGGCGCTCATCTACAACCCGCAGACCGGCCGCATCGTCGCGATCAACGGTCTCGGCATCGCGCCCTCCGGCGCCACCGCCGAGTTCTACCGGCGCAAGGGCCTCAAGTACCCGCCCGAGGAAGGCCCGCTGGCGGCGGTCACGCCCGGGACGCCGGGCGCGCTGATCACGATGCTCGCCGACTTCGGCCGGCTCTCGCTCGCCCAGGTTCTGGCGCCCTCGATCTCGCTCGCCGACGGCTACGCGATCGACGCCGAGACGGCGGACCGGATCGAACTCGAGAAGGAGAAGATCAAGCAGTGGCCGTACGCGAAGGCCGTGATGCTGCCGCACCCCGGGGAGCCGCGCGAGGCGCCGCGTGCGGGCGAGATGTTCCGCCAGCCCGACCTGGCCGCGACGCTGCGCAAGCTGGTCGAGGCCGAGGCGAAGGCGCTGGCCGCGGGCCGCTCGCGCAAGGAAGCGATCATGGCGGCCTACGAGCGCTTCTACCGCGGCGACATCGGCGAGGAGTTCGCGCGCGGCCTGCAGGAGCAGGGCGGGCTGGTCACGAAGGACGACCTCGCACGCTGGCGCGTCGAGTTCGAGGAGCCGGTGCACGCCAACTACCGCGGCGTCGACGTCTACAAGCTCGACCGCTGGACGCAGGGCCCGGCCATGCTGCAGGCGCTCAACATCCTGGAGCACTTCGACCTCCGGGCGATGGGCTACAACAGCGCGCAGTACATCCACACCGTGTACCAGGCGATCAGCCTGGCGTTCGCCGACCGCGACTTCTATTACGGCGACCCGTACTTCCCGCCGGACGAGCCGATCCGCGGCCTGCTGTCGAAGGAATACGCGCAGGAGCGCGCGGCGCTGGTGCGGCCGGACCTGAACGACCCGGCCATCGGGCCGGGCGATCCGTACCCGCACCAGGGCGGCAGCAACCCGTACCTCGACCAGCTGAAGCAGCGCGCGACCGCGGTTCCGGTCTTCGACGCGGCGCATTTCGCCGCTGCCACCGATCCGGAATCGGGCACCATGCTGCGCGGCACGACTTCGGTGGTCGCCGTCGACAAGGAGGGCTGGCTGGTGTCGATGACGCCCTCGGGCGGCTGGCTGCCGGCGGTGATCGCGGGCCGGACCGGCATCGGCGTCAGCCAGCGCGCGCAGATGTTCGTCACCGACCCGGCGGAGAATCCCTTCAACGTGATCGAGCCCGGCAAGCGGCCCCGCGTGACGCTGACGCCCTCGCTCGCGTTCAAGGACGGCAAGCCCTGGCTCGCGTTCGCGGTGCAGGGCGGCGACACGCAGGACCAGAACCTGCTGCAGTTCTTCCTGAACGTGGTCGAGTTCGGGATGACGCCGCAGCAGGCGGCGGAGGCGCCCAACTTCAACAGCTGGCAGATGCGCGATTCGTTCGGGATGCACGAGATTTTCCCGGGCCGGCTGCTGCTCAACAATGCGGTGCCCGACTGGGTGCGCCGCGACCTCAAGGCGCGCGGCTACCGGCTCGAGTACCTGTCACGCACCTCGGGCCCCATCAACGCGATCATGCTGGACCACGCCAACGGCACTTTCTGGGGCGGCTCCAGCAACCACGGCGAGGATTACGGCATCGCCTGGTGAATGAGCGTAGGATGCCCCCCACGCCTGCGCCTGTGTGGGCCATCAACAACATTCCATCAGGGGGAATTCATGAAGATGACAGCAATCGGCCTGCTGGCCGCGGGCCTGCTCGCCTCGGGCGCCGCCGTGGCGCAGGAACACTGGACCGAGGGCCCGGTGTGGGAGTGCAGTGCGTACCGCACGAATCCCGGCATGTTCGACACGTACCTGAAGTGGATCCGCAGCCATTCCGAGCCCATCAACGAAGAGGCCAAGAAGCAGGGCCTGATCGTGGACTACAAGGCCTTCGTCAAGGCGCCGCGCGACGAGAACGACTACGACGTGCTGTTCTGCACGCTCTATTCGAGCTACGGCCAGGCGCTCGACTACAACAAGGGCGACGACGAGAAGTTCGACAAGATCTCCGCCGCGCACTGGGCGACCGCCGACGAAGACAAGCAGCGCGAGCAGTCTGCGCCGCGCCTCGAGATGCGCCGCTATCTCGGCACTTCTTACGTCCGCGAGGTCAACCTGCGGCCGATGCCGTAATTGGGGACGTTTCCCAATTGACCGGAAGCCGGCGTTCGCGCCGGCTTTCTTTTTGCGGTGCCAAAATGCGTGTCTGTGCCCATTTCCTGCGGATAGGGTGCACGCCCTAATCCCGCATTCCATCCTGAACGCGGTATAAGGTACGGAGGCCATGATCCTGTCAGTCCTCTGGGTCCTGCTGCTCGCGAGCCTCGTGTTCTGGCTCGCCTACCAGCGCGCGAGCCTGGCGACGGCCACCCTCGTGCTCGGCGTGCTGCTGGCCTATTACAGCTACATCGGCGCCGGGCCGCTGTGGTGGAAAGCGGCGCTGTGGGCACTGTACCTCCCGCACGTGCTGCTCAACATCCGCCCGCTGCGGCGCTGGCTGATCTCCAACCGCTTCTTCCGCATCTACAAGCGCATGCTGCCGCCGATGTCGCGCACCGAGCGCGAGGCGCTCGAGGCCGGCACCGTGTGGTGGGACGGCGAGCTGTTCACCGGCGGCCCGGACTGGAGCAAGCTGCTGTCCGCGAAGGCGCCGAAGCTCTCCGCCGAGGAGCAGGCCTTCATCGACGGGCCCTGCGAAGAGCTCTGCCGGATGATCGACGACTGGGACATCACCCACCGGCGCGCGGACCTGCCGCCCGAGGTCTTCGACTTCATCAAGAAGAAGGGCTTCTGGGCGATGATCATCCCCAAGAAGTACGGCGGGCTCGAGTTCTCGGCCTACGCGCATTCGAGCGTGGTGGTGAAGATCGCCAGCCGCTCCGGCACCGTCGCCTCCACGGTCGTGGTGCCGAACTCGCTGGGGCCGGCGGAACTGCTGCTGCACTACGGCACCGAGGAGCAGAAGAACCACCTGCTGCCGCGGCTCGCGCGCGGCGAGGAAATTCCCTGCTTCGGGCTCACCGGGCCGCGGGTCGGCTCCGACGCGGGTTCGCTCCCGGACACCGGCGTCGTCTGCAAGGGCATCTGGCAGGGCCGTGAAGTCACCGGCATCCGGCTCAATTTCTCGAAGCGCTACATCACGCTCGCGCCGATCGCGACGCTGATCGGGCTCGCATTCCGGCTCTATGACCCGGACAAGCTCATGGGCGGCGCCGAGACGGACTACGGCATCACGGTCGCGCTGGTGCCGCGCAACACGCCCGGCGTCACCGTCGGCCGGCGCCACTTCCCGCTGAATGGCCCGTTCCAGAACGGCCCGGTGCACGGCAAGGACGTGTTCGTGCCGCTGGACGCCATCGTCGGCGGCCCGAAGATGGCCGGGCAGGGCTGGCGCATGCTGGTCGAGCAGCTCTCGGTCGGGCGCTGCATCTCGTTGCCCTCGATCGCGACCGGCGGCAGCAAGGGCGCGGTGTACTCGACCGGCGCCTATGCGCGCATCCGGCGCCAGTTCAACATGCCGGTCGGCCGGTTCGAGGGCGTGGAAGCGGTGATCGCGCGCATGGCCGCGCGCACCTACATCATGGACGCCGCGCGCTCGGTGACGACGGGCGCGATCGACGGCGGCGAGAAGCCCTCGGTGCCGGCGGGCATCCTCAAGTACCACACGACCGAGATGAGCCGCATGATCGCGAACGACGCGATGGACGTGCAGGGCGGCAAGGGCATCATGCTGGGCCCGAAGAACTACCTCGGCCGCGGCTACCAGATGGTGCCGGTGAGCATCACGGTCGAGGGCGCCAACATCCTGACGCGCAGCCTGATCATCTTCGGCCAGGGTGCGGTGCGCTGCCACCCGTGGGTGCTCAAGGAGATGAACGCCGCGCAGGATCCGGACCGGGCGCGGGCGCTGCGCACGTTCGACGACGCGCTGTTCCACCACATCGGCTTCACGATCTCGAACGCGGTGCGCTCGTTCATCGGCGCGGTCACCCTGTCGCGCATCGTCACCGCGCCGATGGGCGGACCGACCAAGCGCTTCTACGAGCACATCAACCGCTTCAGCGCCTCGTTCGCCTTCGCGACCGACGTGGCGATGCTGTCGCTCGGCGGCTACCTGAAGAAGAAGGAGAATCTCTCGGCCCGGCTCGGCGACGTGCTGTCGTCGATGTACCTGGCCTCGATGGTGCTCAAGCACTACGAAAACCAGGGCCGGCCCGAGGCCGACCTGCCGCTGGTGGAATACGCCTGCCGCTCGCTGCTGTACCAGGCGCAGGAGCAGCTGCACAGCTTCCTGCGCAACTTCCCGGTGCGCTGGCTCGCGGCCCTCATGCGCGTGATCATCTTCCCGCGCGGCCTGACCTACTCGGCGCCCTCGGACCGGCTGAACCCGAGGATCGCGGAACTCGTCATGAACCCGGGCGAGGCGCGCGAGCGCCTGTGCCATTACGTCTACCGCACGCTCGAGCCGAAGAACCACCTGGGCCTGGTGGAGCAGGCGATGCGGCTCGCGATTGCGGCGGAACCGATCGAGAAGCGCATCCGCGTCGAGGGCGTGAAGACCGGGCGGGTGACGGCGCTCGACCTGCCGGGCCAGATCCGCGAGGCGCAGGCGGCCGGCATCATCAATGAGGCCGAAGCCGCGCAGCTGCGCGACTATGACCGCAAGGTCATGGAGATCATCAACGTGGACGACTTCGACCCGCGCGAACTGGTCGCGGGATCCACCTACGAGATCCAGCTCGACGGCGGCTCGATGCAAGTCGCCTGAAAAGCGGGCCGTCCTTCTTCTCCAGACGACGATAGCCGGGCCGGCTCGCGAGCTCAGGCGCGGCGACCGCATTCGCTCGCTCGCCACCCCGGCTATCGCCGTACGGATAAGAGGGACGCGTCCCCTTTAATCCGAAGCCGTTCACAAGGCCGTGCCGTCAGCACTCTCCCGCGCCGGCTGCCACGACAAGCTGCGACGCAGTTTGCAGAATCGTCCTTGCGAAAGGTCTGAACTGGGCACGCCGGCGGTCTGCGCCGGCCAACCGGAGGGATCCCGATGCAGGGCGGCCGGCGCGACGAGAAACTGCTCACCGTCTCCGACGTGCGCGAGTTCTTCCGCGAGGCGCTGCAGCTCGCGCTCGGGCACCAGCACCTCAGCGTGCGCGACCACACTGAGCACTACGTGGTCAACCTGCTCGCCATGTTCTCGCGCACCGATGCGCTGTTCGAACCGGGCGCCGACGGCCGCGCGCAGCTCAAGCCGCTCGCGCTCATGCTCGCGGATGCAGTGGAAGCGCCGGACGAGCGCCATCGGTACCGCGCCTTGCAGCGGCTCGGCGATGTCGCGCTGTTCGTCGCCGGCTTCCTGGCCGACGGCTTCGCGCGCCGGACCGTGGACGTGGACTACCACATCGCCATGGGCGGCCGGGCCTACGGCGCGCTGGCGCAGGCGCCGCACCACGGCCCGCAGCGCGCGCTCGCGGAGGTGTTCGCCGAGCTCGAAGACAAGTTCCAGCCGCTCGTGGACGTATTGCACGAAATCGGCGACACCGCCACGCAGGCACCGCGCGACCTGCTGCGGCTCTACGAGCTGTGGCACAAGACCGGCAGCCGGCGCGCGCACCGCCTGCTGATGCAGCAGGGCGTGCAGCCGGTCGCGGCCGACGGGCGCTCGCACTGAGATGGACGGAGCCGTCGGGCGTTTCGAGGCGCTGCTGACCGCCATCTACGACCTGCACGTGGATTGCCGGGTCGCGGACTTCCTGGTCACCGACCGCCAGTCGCTCCCGGGCGAATGCCGGGATGCGCCCGGAGACGAGCAGCTCTTCGTCGCCGCCGTGGACGACGAGCTCTGCATGTCGCTCTACCTCGACCCGGCGGTGCTGGAGCGCCTCGAGCGCCACGACCCGCACGACGCGCTGGACGCGGACAACGTCGCCGACTGCTGGACAGCGCTCGAGGGCGTGAGCCACTTCCTCTGTGTCGCGCACCACGCGACGCACGCCCGGCCCGTCTCGCAGCTGACGCTCGAGCTGCAGGCCGAGATCGACAAGTACGTCGCGAGCTTCCTGCTGCTCAGCCGCTCCGACCCGCGCCGGTTCCCGGCCGAGCTGCACGCGCTGCTGTTCCGGCGCGCGCGCGTGGACCCGGTGCTCGCCGCCGGCCGCGAATCCCTGTACCGCCGCGCGAACCGCTACGCGGCGCGGTTCTGCCGGCAGCTCGAGCCGGGCCTGCGCGCGTTCTGCCGCCACGAGAACGGGTCCTGGCTCGCGGACCTGCGGCGGTTCTACCGCCTGAGCGACGCCGGGAAACTCCGGCACATCGAGCGCCTCGCAGCCGCCTGAGCTAAGATCACCCGGGCTCCACCGGGCGACTGGGCGTGCCGTCCAACCTCATCTACGAAGTCGAGTGCGAACTCGACCCGGACATCGTCGCGGACTACGACGCATGGCTGCCGGGACACGTACAGGACGTGCTGGCCTGCGCGGGCTTCCTGGGCGCCACCATCGAGGCGCCCGAGATGCCGCCGGGGACCCGCCAGCGCCGGATCATCCGCTACGAACTCGAGAGCGCCGCCGCGCTCGACCACTACCTCGAGAACGAGGCCACCCGCCTCAGGACCGAGACCGCGCAGCGCTTCGGCGGGCGCGTCCGCTGCGAGCGGCGCGCGCTCAAGCCGCGCCATGACCTGGTGCCGGCGGCGCGCGCGCCGGTGACCTGCCTCGAGTGCGGCGCCGCGGTCCCCGGTGCCTATTGCGCGCGCTGCGGCCAGTCGGCCGCCGTGCACGTGCTGTCGATGAAGGAGGTGGCGGGCGACGTCACGCATTCGCTGCTGCACCTCGACAGCCGGGTCTGGCACACGCTGCGCCTGCTGGTGCGCCGTCCGGGAGAGCTGACCCGCGAGTTCGTGTCCGGGCGCCACCAGCGCTACCTGCCGCCGTTCCGTCTCTACCTCGCGATCAGCATCCTGTTCTTCGCGCTGAACGCGCTGCTGCCCGGCACCGACATCGTCAAGACGGACGTGCGGGGCGGACCGGGCACCGGGTCCGTGAGCGTCGGCATGCCCGAGCAGCTCCGGCGCGAGCTGGAGGCCGAGGGCGTCGCAGCCGCCGGGGCGAGCAAGGCGGCGGGGGCCATCGGCAGCTGCCAGGTCGAGTTCACGGACAACCCGGCCTTCGAGGACCTCGAGCAGGCGCTGTCGCGCGCCTGCGCGCAGATCAAGGCCGACGGCGGCAAGCGCCTGGCGCAGCAGTTCGCGACGACCGCGCCGAAGCTGATGTTCCTGTTCCTGCCGCTGATGGCCGCGGTCGCGCTGCTGTTCTACTGGCGGCCGCGGCGGCTGTACGCGGAGCACCTGGTGCTGTTCCTGCACAACCACGCGTTCACCTTCATCCTGCTCGCGGTGACCGACGTCATCGACGCGCTCGCGGGCCTGAAACCGCCGTACACGACCGTGATCGGCACCGCGAACGTGGCGCTGTACCTGTTCCTGCCGTACTACGTGTTCCGCTCGATGCGCGTGGTGTACGGCGAGGGCCGGCTGCGCACCGCGCTCAAGTTCGCGGTCATCGCCGTGATCTACCTGGTGCTGCTGGGCGTCACCATGATGGCAGGCCTGGTGTACTCGATGCTCCAGCTCTCATGAGCGACCATCGCGCGATCCTGCACGTGGACATGGACGCGTTCTACGCCTCGGTCGAGCAGCACGACCACCCGGAGCTGGCCGGGCAGCCGGTGCTGGTGGGCGGCGCCGGCGGCCGCGGCGTGGTCGCGGCCGCGAGCTACGAGGCACGCCGCTTCGGCGTGCACTCGGCGATGCCGATGCGCGAGGCACTCAAGCGCTGCCCGCACGCGGTCATCGTCCGCCCGCGCATGAAGCGCTACAGCGAGGCCTCGCGGCAGGTGTTCGAGGTGTTCCGCGAGTTCACCGACCGGGTCGAGGGACTGTCGCTGGACGAGGCCTTCCTGGACGTGACCGGCAGCCAGGGGCTGTTCGGCAGCGCGGAGCAGATGGCGCGCGAGATCAAGGCGCGGATCCGCGCCCGCACCGGGCTCACCGCCTCGGTCGGCGTGTCGCACAACAAGCTGCTCGCCAAGCTCGCCTCGGAGATGCAGAAGCCGGACGGGCTCACGCTGATCCGGCCTGCGGAGGTGACCGCCACGCTCGATCCGCTGCCGGTGCGCCGGCTGTTCGGCATCGGCCCGAAGACCGCGGCACGGCTCGAGCAGCAGGGAATCTTCACGCTCGGCCAGCTGCGGCGCGCGCCGGACGCGGAGCTGTGGCCGCTGCTGCGGCGCGAGACGCGCACCTTCCGCGACCGCGCCGCGGGCATCGATGACCGCCCCGTGGTGTCCGATGCGCCGGAGAAGCAGATCAGCTCGGAGGAGACCTTCGACAACGACATCCGCGACCACCAGGAACTGCAGGAGCGGCTCGCGCAGCTGGCGGACCGCACCACGGCGCGGCTGCGCGCGCGCCAGTTCAAGGCCGGCATGGTGAGCGTCAAGATCCGGCGCCGCGATTTCGAGACCTATACGCGCCAGCGGAGTTTCAACCCGCCGACGCAGGAGACGCGACTGATCGCACAGGTCGCATCCGACCTGCTCGAGCGCTGGCTCGAGGAACAGCCGCGCGCGGCCGTGCGCCTGCTCGGCGTCGGCGTCAGCGACCTCGCGCCCGAGCAGCAGCTCGACCTGTTCGCGACGCCCGAGGCGGTGGAGGCGCGCCATCTCGACGACGCGCTCGACCGCATCCACGGCCGCTTCGGCGACGACGCCATCCGCCGCGGCAGCGACCGCTGAGGATAATTGGGAAACGTCCCCATTTAAGGCATGATGACCCACCGGTGCGGGGGCCGTTCTTCCGTAAGTACTTATGTACGCTAGCTTTTTCGGCCTGAACGAAAAGCCGTTCGCGATTACGCCGGACCCGCGCTACCTCTACCTCAGCGAGCGCCACGCGGAGGCGCTCGCGCACCTGGCCTACGGCATCAGCGAAGCCGGCGGCTTCATCCAGCTGACCGGCGAGATCGGCACCGGCAAGACCACGGTGCTGCGGAGCCTCCTGCAGCAGCTCCCGGCGCACTGCGACGTGGCGCTGATCCTGAACCCGCGCGTGACCCCCGCCGAGTTCCTGCAGTGCATCTGCGACGAGCTCAAGGTGCACGTACCGGCATCGTCCGCCGGCAGCGTCAAGGCGCTGGTGGACCTGCTCACGCATTTCCTGCTCGACGCGCACGGCCGCGGCCGGCGCATCGTGCTGATGGTGGACGAGGCGCAGAACCTCTCGCCCGACGTGCTCGAGCAGGTGCGCCTGCTCACCAACCTCGAGACCGCGACGCAGAAGCTGCTGCAGATCATCCTGATCGGCCAGCCGGAACTGCGCGCGGTGCTCGAGCGACCGGACCTGCGCCAGCTCGCGCAGCGCATCACCGGGCGTTACCACCTCGAGGCGCTCCGGCGCGACGAGACGCTCGCCTACATCCGCCACCGCCTGCGGGTCGCGGGGGCGACGCGCGAGCTGTTCACCAGGGGCGCGCTCGCGGAGCTGCACCGCCTGTCGGGCGGCGTACCGCGCGTCATCAACGTGATCGCGGATCGCACGCTGCTCGGCGCCTACACGCGCGAGGAGCACCGCATCACCGGGGCGCTCGTGCGCCGCGCCGCTGCCGAGGTCTACGGCCGGCCGGTGCTGCCGCCATGGCTGCGCGCGGTCGCGGTATCCGGCGCCACCGCGGCGGCGGCGCTCGCGGGATTCCTGGTCTGGCGCGCATTGCCCGACGGCGCCGTGCAGCAGCCGCCCGCGCCGGATGCGGCGGTCGCGGTCGCGCCGCAGGCGCCGCCCGCACCGCCGCCGCCCGTCTCGCTCGCCGACGAACTCGCGCGCCACGCGGCGAGCACGACGATGGACGGGGCGTTCGGCCGCCTGTTCGCGCTCTGGGGCGCGGGCTATGAACCCGGCACGAGCCGCGGCTGCGAGCAGGCCGACGCACAGGGACTCGCCTGCGTCTGGCAGCGCGGTTCGTTCGCGCAGCTCAAGCTGATCAACCGCCCGGCGATCCTGTCGCTGGTGGATGCGGCCGGCACCACGCACCAGGCCGTGCTTGCCGGACTCGACCAGGAAGGCGCGCGGCTCATGATGGGCGATGCCGAGGTGCGAGTGCCGCTGGCGCAGCTCGCGGATTTCTGGTTCGGCGAGTTCCTGGTGCTGTGGCGGCCGCAGGTGGGCACCTTGCGCCCGCTGCGGGCTGGAATGCGCGGACCCGACGTGCGCTGGCTGCGGCAGGGGCTCGAGCAGTTGAACGGCACGCCCGCGGACGCGAACGCGCCCGATGACCTGTTCGATGCGGACCTCGAGCGCCTGGTCGAGGATTTCCAGCGCAGCCGCCGGCTGGCGGTGGACGGCATCGCCGGGTTGCAGACCCAGCTGGTGCTGGACGCCGCGCTCGGCGCGCCAGGCACGCCGACGCTGGCGGCACCCGCGACCGGGACCGGAGCATGAGCTTCATCCTGGATGCGCTGCGCAAGTCCGAACTGGAGCGCCAGCGCCAGAGCGGGCCCTCGATCGCGGAGTTGCCGGTGGCGCGGGACGATCGCCGCCTGCCGATGGCGCTGGTGACGATCGGCGCGCTGCTCGCGGTCAATGTCGCGGTGCTCATGTACTTCATGCTGCGCGAGGACGCCGCGCCGGCGGCGCAGCCGCCCGCTGCGACGGAGGCGGTCACCGCTGCGGCGCCGGCCCCCGCGCGTCCCGCGGCCCTGCCGCCGGAGGGCGCGCTCGCCGCCGAGGTCGCCGCCCGCGGGCCGATGCCGGCAGCGGGCGCATCCGGGGCGCCGGATCCGACGCTGCTGCCCGATGCGCCTGATGCGCCGCCCGCCGGCGGCGAGGTCAGTTACGGTCCGCCGCCGCCATCGGCCGAGACGCTGCCGCCGCCGGCGACCGCCGGCCTCGCGGAACTCAGCGTCGACCTGCACATCTATGCCGCCGACCCCGCGAAGCGCGCAGTCTTCGTCAACGGGCGGCGCTACACCGAGGGCATGGCGCTCGCGGAAGGGCCGATGGTCGAGGAGATCACCCGCGACGGCGTCGTGATCAACCACCGCGGGCAACGCTACCTGCTGCCGCGGAACTGAGCGCCGACCGCAGCCGCGCATGAATGCCGCCGTCCTGCCCGCCCTCGCGCTGAGCGGCACCGAACTCGCGAATGCGCTGCGCGCGGGCATCCACCGCCTGATCTCGCGCGAGGAAGTGATCAACAAGATCAACGTGTTCCCGGTGCCGGACGGCGACACCGGCACCAACCTCGCGCTCACGCTGCAGGCCGTGCTCACGGCGCTGCGCAAGGCCGGCAACGGGCACGCGGGCCAGACCCTGACCCGGGTCGCGGACGCGGCGCTGGACGGCGCGCGCGGCAATTCCGGCGCCATCCTGGCGCAGTTCCTGCTGGGAGTCGGCGACCGCGCCGGCCACCTGACCGAGCTGACCGCCGAGGGTTTCGCGGACGCGGTCGGCGGCGGCGCGTCCTATGCGCGCGAGTCGCTGGCGGAGCCGCGCGAGGGCACGATCCTGACCGTGCTTTCGGACTTTGCGCGCGCGGTGGACGGCGCCGTGCAGGGCGGCGTGCGCGATTTCCGCCCGCTGTTCCGCGACGCGCTGACGGCCGCGCGGCGTTCGCTCGAGGCGACGCGCGAGCAGCTCGACATGCTGCGCCGCGCCAACGTCGTGGATGCGGGCGCGCTCGGCTTCGTCGAGCTGGTCGCCGGCATGAGCGAGTACTTCGAGACCGGCGTGGTGCCGGCCGACGACGCCGCCATCGAGATCGTGCGCGACGACGAGGCCGCGGCCGGCACCGAGCAGGACCTCACCCACCGCTGGTGCACGGAGTGCACGATCACCGGGGCTGGCATCAACCGCCGCAAGCTGCGCGAGGAGGCGGCGACGCTCGGTTCGAGCCTGGTGGTCGCGGGCACGCAGAGCAAGGTGCGCCTGCACCTGCACGTGAACGAGCCGGCGAGGCTGTTCGAGCTCGCCGCGCGCTACGGCGCGGTCTCGGGGGAAAAGGCCGACGACATGCAGCGCCAGCAGGAAATGGCGCACCATGAGTCGCGCCGGCAGGTGGCCGTAGTCACCGACTCGGCGGCCGACCTGCCGGAGTCGGTGCTTGAAGCGCTCGACATCCACGTGGTGCCGGTGCGCGTGCACTTCGGGACCCAGAGCTACCTCGACAAGGTCGGCATGACGCCCGAGCAGTTCTTCGCGGAACTCGCGCGCAACCCGCAGCACCCGAAGACGTCGCAGCCGCCGCCCGGCGACTTCCGGCGCGCCTTCGAGTTCCTCGGCTCGCATTACCGTGCGGTGGTGTACGTCGGGCTCACCGCGCGCGTGAGCGGCACCTACCAGAGCGCGCAGACCGCTGCTGAGCGCACGCAGTCGCGCGCGCGCATCCTGACCACCGACTCGGGCACCGCCGCGCTCGGGCAGGGCCTGATCGCGATGCGCGCCGCGGAAGCCGCCGCCGCCGGCGGCGATGCGGAAGCGGTGCTGGCCGCGGCCGGCGCGGCGCGCTCCCGCACCCACACCTGGGGCTGCCTGGTCACGCTCGAATTCGCCGTGCGCGGCGGGCGCGTGCCGCGCTGGGCCGGCCGCATCGCGGACCTGCTGCGCGTCACGCCGATCCTCGCGGTGCGGGCCGACGGCAACGTCGGCGTCGGCGGTGCGCTCATTGGCAGGCACAATCCCTACCGGCGCTTCGGCCGCTTCGTGCGCCGGCGGCTCGATCCGTCGAAGCGCTGGCGCATCGGCATCTCGCACGCGAACGTGCCGGAGGGCGCGGCGCTGGTGCGGGACGCGATCGTCGAGGGACTGCAGGACCCGGAATTGCTGCCGGTCATCCCGCTCGGCACCGCGCTTGGCGTGCACGGCGGGCCGGGCTGCGTCGTGGTAGCGGTGCAGGAGCTCGACTAGCCGCCGGCGCGTCCGCGGGCGCGGCGCCAGAGCAGGAAGTACACGACCAAGTTCACCGACACGACGAGCGCGCCCAGCACGAGCTGGATGCCGCGCGTAAGTCCCGCCGGGTAGATGAGGGGCAGCAGGTAGTGGGCGATGAACCCGCCCGCATAGCCGGACTCGCCGCCCATGACCCGCAGCCACTTCTCGAGCGGCGTCAGCGGGCAGATCCAGCCGAAGAACTCGATCGCCGCGCCCCACAGCACGACCGGCACGTGGATCCAGGCGAGTCGCGGCCGGCGCAGCACCAGCAACCCGCCCAGCACGACGAACACGATGAAGGCGAGGTGCGCGACCAGCACCGCATCGGCGAGGATGCGCCAGATCATGCGCCGCCCTGCATCGCCGGGCCCGCGCCCGCGGCCCTAGGGCTGCGCCGGCGCCATCACCGCCGGGCGCTTTTCCGCGCTCCAGCGCAGCCAGTCGCCTTCGAGGTGGAACAGCCGGGTGAAACCCGCCGCGCGCAACGCCTCGAGGGCCAGCTCGGAGCGCCGGCCGCTGCGGCAGTAGACCACGACGTCCCGCTCGCGCGCGTCGCCGAGTTCCGCGAGGCGCTCCGCCAGCTGCGTGTGCGGGATGTTGCGCGCCCCCGCGACGTGGCCTTCGGCGTACTCCTCCGGCGTGCGCACATCGAGCACGACCAGCGACCGGTCGCCCCAGGCGAGCCGCTCGGCAAGCGCCTGCGGCGCAATGGTCGCGGCGTCGCCGGCCAGCGCCGGCAGCGCGGCGACGAATGCCAGCAGCAAGGCGGGCAGCGTGGACGCGGGCCGCATCTCAGCCCTCGAGCACGAAGGTGACGCGCATGCGCACGCGGTAGTTCACGACCTTGCCGCCGCTGATCTCGACCTCCTGGTCCGCGATCCACGCGCCAGTGACGTTCTTCAGCGTCTTGCTGGCGCGCTGGATGCCGCGGCGGATCGCGTCGTCGAAGCTCTTGTCGGAAGTCGAGGTAATTTCGGTGACTTTGGCGACCGTCATGGCACTCTCCTTGACTCGTCCTGCCGGCGTTTCCCGGTCTTGATGATACCCCTACGGGCGTCGCCCGCGGGGCGGTTATGATCGGACGATCATCGGCGCAGCCCTCGCGCCCGGAGAATACGTATGTTCCGCAAGCTCAGCGGTGCCATGTTGCGCGGCCTGGTCGTGGTGCTGCCGATCGGCCTCACGGTCTGGCTGCTGTGGTGGCTCGGCAGCTCCGCCGAGTCGCTGCTGCGCCAGCCCATCCTGTTGCTGCTGCCGGAGCAGTATTACGTGCCGGGCATGGGCATCGTCGCCGGGCTGGCGCTGCTGCTCGCGGCCGGCACGATGGTCAATGCGCTGATCGTGCGCGAGGTGCTCGCCTCGTGGGAGGCATTCCTCGACCGCATTCCCGTGGTCAAGACCATCTACGGGGCGTTTCGCGACTTTACCAAGCTGCTGCCCGCGGGCGGCAAGCGCAGCGACCTCAAGCGCGTGGTGCTCGCGAGCTTCGGCGACGCGCGCATCGTCGGCTTCGTCACGCGCGACGACGCCTCCGAGCTCGGGATCGTGCCGCGCTCCGACGATCTGGTCGCCGTGTATTTTCCGATGAGCTACCAGATCGGCGGCTACACCGCGCTGCTGCCGCGCGCACGCATCGTGCCGCTCGACATGTCGGTGGAGGCCGCGATGCGCCTGGTTCTCACCGGCGGCCTCTCCGCCGGGCATTAAATAGGGACGTTTCCCGTTTAATTCCTTAAACGGGAAACGTCCCCAATTAAAGCTACTTTTCGATCTGGGTGATCTTGGAGCCTTCGAACGTCAGGTTGTACATCAGGCCCTTGTTCGAAAAGATGAAGCCGATGATCGGCTTCTTCGCGGTTTCGGTGTCGATCTGGCCGCCGGCTCCCAGCGTCGCGAGCGCGACGCTGCCGTCCACGCCGGCCTTCCAGCCCTCGCTCTTGCGGAACTTGTCGAGTTCACTCTGCGTCATGAACAGGATGACCTGGCTCTTCTTCTGCACGCCGAGCTGCAGGCCGATCGAGCCGGAGGCGATGTTGTAGTAGGCGACCGTGCGCCCGCCGACCAGCAGCGCGCCCTCGCCGTACTCGGCGCCGATGCCGATGCCGCCCTTGAGCACCTTCGGGAACACCAGCATGCCCGCGGCGCGGCCGGCCAGTTCCTTCGCGGCGGCGGAGTGCTTGTACAGCTCCGCAGTCGCCTCGCGCACCTCGGCGTCGAGCTCTTCCTTCGATGGATTCACGGCGGACGCGCTGGCGCTCACGAGCAATGCGGATGCCAGCAACGACTGCAAGATGCGGACCATGGCGATCTCCTGAAGCGGGGTGCGCTGGGATTCTAGCTGGCGTCGACTCTTAAAGGGGACGCATCCCATTTAACTTTGAAGTTAAATGGGATGCGTCCCCTTTAAGAATTCAGGCGAAGGCGGCGCGCGTGCGGTGCGGGCGGGACTTCGGCTTCTGCTTCTCGGAGTAGAGCAGCTCGACGTGGCGGATGCCGGAGGTGCAGCGCGCCACGCGCTTCACGGCCTGCACCAGCCGCAGCAACAGGTTGTACTTCGCATGCGGCCCGCCGGCGGCATAGGCCTCGGCGACGACCAGGTGCAGCACGGTGATGCGCTCGAAGCTGTCGCGCACGTACAGGATCAGCCCGACCGGGCGGGATACCTTGCCCTCACGCTCCACCGCGAACAGGCATTGCGCCTCCGAAGGCCCGGCGACGCGTACGCGCAACGCATTTCCGCCCTGCGCGATTTCCGGCGGCCCGTAACGGTCGATCGCGGTGACGATGCCCTTCCGGACGCGCTCCTGGCGGCCATTGAAGAACAGCAGGGCCTCGAGCTGGTGGTGATGCTCGGCCGGCAGGCTCGATTCGAATGTCACCTGTCGCGTAATGCCAGTCTCTCCAGGGCCAGCAGGCCCGGCCCCGCAGGGTCGGAACACCATACTTGGCTTTTTGGCCACCTGTCGAGATTCACATAATTCCGCGAAATTGGAATGAATCGCCGCTCATGTAGCGCGCCAGCAACGACCGGTTACCCCCTTCCACCCCCCACATGGGGGTATTCCGCAAGTACCGGACGTAGTGGGGATTTTCGAAGTCCGTCACGCGGCCCAAGGTCGAAACGCGACCTGTGTCTCGTTCGCCACGACGCGTTTTGTCAAAGATTGCCCTTACCTGACGGTTACAGGCGGTGGCGCCTGTGCCGGGGCATTTTTGCGCGAGTCGTGGCCCGTGGAATCCATGAAGAAAGAGTTCGAAGACACGATCATCATCGATTACACGGATGTGCTTCCGGGCGACGACGCGCCCGATCCGCTCGCGCCCGAAGAAGTAGAGAAGCAGCAGCAGGCCGCCACGCTCGCCGCGCGCGCCGCACAGGAAGCCGCGCTTTCCCTGGAGCCGCCGCCCGCCCCTCCCGCGGCGCCGATCGCGACGCGTGCACCGCCGGTCCTGCAGCCGGCAGCGCCGAAAGCCGCGCCGCCTCCACCCGCTCCGCGAATTCCTCCGCCGCCGGCGGCCAAGCCTCCTCCGGCCGCACCGCCGCTCATGCCTGCGCCGCCGCCGAAGGCGATGCCGCCGGCGCTGCCGCCGAAGCCAATGCCGGCCGCGCCGCCGCCACCGCCGCCACCGCCGCCACCGCCAAAGCCGATGGCCGCCGCACCGCCGCCTGCGCCGCCGCCGCCGAAACCAGCGCCTGCGCAGGCAGCGCCGCCGCCGAAGCCTTCACCTCCGCAGGCCGCGCCTGCCGCGGCGCCTGCGCCGCGGCCCACCAGCGCCAACGTCATCGTGCTCTCGGCCGATCCCGCGCTGATCGACCTGCTGCGCGACTCGCTCGCCGGCACGCACCGCGTCTGGCGCGCGGACGACCTCGCGCACGCGGCCGACCTGATGGTCGCGGCCGGCAATGCCGTGTTCCTGGTCGATGCCTCGCTCGCGGACCACGACACGCGCGACCTGGTCAACCAGGTGCACAAGCAGTTCCCGGACCTCGCGATCATCGTCGCGGGCCGCCGCGACGACGAGGCGGTGCTCGCGCCGCTGGTCTCGTCCGGCGTGATCTTCCGCTTCCTGCACAAGCCCGCCTCGGCCGAGCGCATCCGCAACTTCGTGGACGCGACCCAGCGCCGGGGCAACGCGGTCACCGACCTGCCGGCCGCGGCCGCGCGCACCGTCGCCTCCACCGCCACGACCGGCACCTACCAGGCGATCGAGCATCCGAAGCTCGAGTTGCCGAAACTGGAACTGCCGAAGCTGCAGCTGCCCAAGCTCAAGCTGGACCCCGCCTTCGTGCGCCGCTGGTCGCGGCGCAGCCTGCTCCTGATCCCGCTGATGCTGGCGGTCTGGGGACTGGCCGAATGGAAGCCCTGGCAGAAGGTGCCCGACCTGCTCGCCAGTGAGGAAGCCGCCCCGGCCGGCACGGCGGACGGATCCGGAGAGGACGCGCGGGTGCAGAAGCTGCTCGACCTCGCGGCCGTCGCGCTGTCGCAGGGCAAGCTGGTCGAACCGGCCGGCGACAACGCGCTCGAGCACTACCGCGCGGCGCTGGCCCGCGACCCCGGCAACCGCGTAGCGCAGCGCGGCATCGACAGCGTCGCCGACGAACTGCTGGTGCAGGCCGAGCGCGCGCTGATGGAGCAGGACCTCACGCGGCTCGCGAGCGCGGTGGATGCAGCGCGCTCCGCGCGGCCCGACCATCCGCGCCTCGAGTTCTTCCGGCTGCAGCTGGAGCGCGAGCTCACACGCCAGGGTCCCGCGCCGAAGACGCCTGCCGCCACCAGCGCGGCCGCGGGTGACGCCGACGCCGTCGCCCCGGAGACCGCCGAGCGCGTGCAGAGCCTGGTGCAGCTCGCCAACGACCGCATCCGCGCCAACCGGCTGGTCGGCGGCAAGGACAGCGCACATGCGCACCTGATGTCCGCGCGCAAGCTCGATCCGGAAGATGCCGGCGTGCAGCAGGGCGTGCTCGCGCTGTCGGCCCTGATCCAGAAGAACGCCGCGCAGGCCATCAAGGACAACCGCCTCGACGAGGCCGGCAACTGGGTGGCGCAGGCGGCCGCGCTAGATGCCAATCCGCAGGAACTCGCAGCGCTGCGCGCCGACATCGAGGCGGCCCGCGTGGGCAACGTGCGCGCCGAGCGCGCGAAGATCCTGGTGCTCGCCAACCAGCGCATCGCCCAGGGCCGGCTGATCGAGCCCACGGGCGACAGCGCCCGGCACTACATCGACCTGCTGCGCGCCGCCGACCCGGCGTTCGACGGCCTGCCGGACACGACCGCGCTGTTCGCGACGCGCGCGCTGACCGATGCGCGCGCACTGGCCGCCGCCGGCAACCCCGATCGCGCCGAGGCGCTGCTGGGCGCCGCCACGGACAGCGGCGCCCCGGCCTCGGAGGTCGCGGCCATCACGACCGAGATCGCGCAGGCGCGTGCCGCGCGCCAGGCGGCGGCGCGCAAGGCGCAGCTGCTGCCGGAGACCGCGCTGAAGCGCACCAAGGTGACCGCGCCGACCTACCCGCAGCGCGCGCTCGAAAAGGGCATCGAGGGCTGGGTGGACATCGAGTTCACGGTCGCGGCCGACGGCACCGTGCGCGACGCGGTGGTCAAGGCCTCGGAGCCGGCCGGCACCTTCGACCGCGCCGCGCTCAATGCCGTCGAGCGCTGGCGCTACGAGCCCTACCTGGTCAACGGCGCCCCGATCGAGCCGCGCGTGGCCGCGCGCGTGCGCTTCCAGATCAAGCAGTAATCAGTCCCGGCGCGCGCCGGCGGCCATGCGCTCGTGCGCGCGGCCGAGCAGCCACGCGACCGCCGCCCACACGCCCGCGACCGCGGCGCCCAGCCACGCGACCATGGTCAGGTTCGCCGTGAACGCAGCGACGAACGCGTCGTGTCCCTTGGCGACGACGTAGTCGCTGGTGCGGTACACCAGCGTGTCGTTGACGTTCTTGGCCTTGTATTTCGACTCGCGGTCCACCGTCGTATAGAGCATCTCGCGGCAGGGACGCACGATGGCGTACTGGCCGAGGCGGCGGAACACGTACACGGCGACCAGCGTCGCCAGCGTCGGGGAAGCCGCAATCAGCAGGAACCCGCCGGCCACGAACAGCGGCACGGAGACGATCATGACCGGCAGTCCGAACCGGGACGTCAGCCGGCCGACCGCAAGCACCTGCACCAGCACGACCGACACGTTCACGACCAGCTCGATGCGGCCGAGGAACGCGGTGCGCCCGGCCCGGTCCGGGAAGTGGGTTTGCAGCAGGTCGGCCTGCTGCAGGTACAGGAAGGTCGAGACCGCGGCCATCAGGAACACGAACAGCGCGATCCCCGACAGGTACCCCGAGCTGAACACGCGCGTGAAGCCCGCGAACGGGTTGCCGCCGATGGGCCGCTCCTCGATCCGCTCGCCGCGGTCTGCGCGACCCGCGCTCCAGCGCAGCAGGTAGCGGATCGGCGCGATGGTCGCGCCGAGCAGCGCCGACGACACCAGCAGCAGGTTGACGTCGCCGAGCGCCTGGGCGAAGAACGCCGGGATGCTGGAGCCGAGGATGCCGCCCGAGCTGGCGCCGGCCGCGATGAAGGCGAATACGCGCTTGGCCTGTTCGCGGTCGAACAGGTCGGCCATGAAGCTCCAGAACACCGAGACCACGAACAGGTTGAAGACGCTGACCCAGACGAAGAACACGCGCGCGGCCGCCGCGTCGTCCGCCTGGGCCGTGAACACCGCCCAGAACGCGAGCAGTTGCGCCACGAAGAAGGCGTAGACCCAGGGCAGGAACACGGCGCGCCGGAAGCGGCCGGAGACCCAGCCGTAGACCGGCACCGCGACCAGCATGCCCGCCAGCGTCCAGCCGAACAGGTCGTCCAGGTTCTCGACGCCGCCGGCCACGCCCATGGAATCCCGCAGCGGGCGCAGGATGTAGTAGGCGGTGAACAGCAGGAAGTTGTACGCGAATGCCGCGAGCAGCGCGGGCATCTCGCCCGGCTTCGCGCTCACGACCCGCGACAGGTCCAAGCGCTACTCCGCGATCCCGGACTGGTCGAGGATGAAGGCGTATTCCTCGGCGATCTCGCGGTAGCGCTGGAAGCGGCCCGATTTGCCGCCGTGGCCGGCTTCCATCGTCGTGCGGTAGAGCAGCGGGGCATCCCCGGTCCGCCGCGCGCGCAGCCGCGCCACCCACTTGGCCGGTTCCCAGTACTGCACCTGGCTGTCGTGCAGCCCGGTCGTGATCAGCATCGCCGGGTAGTCCTGCGCCGACACGTTGTCGTACGGCGAGTACGACAGCATGTAGTCGTAGAATTCCTTCTGCTTCGGGTTGCCCCACTCGTCGAACTCGTTGGTCGTGAGCGGGATCGACTCGTCCAGCATCGTCGTCACCACGTCCACGAAAGGCACCTGCGCGACGATCGCGTGGTAGTCCTGCGGCGCGAGGTTGGCGACGGCGCCCATCAGCAGGCCACCGGCGCTGCCGCCCATCGCCGCTACCCGGCCCGGGTCCGCGTACTTCTGCTCCACCAGGAACCGCGTCACGTCGATGAAGTCGGTGAAGGTGTTGCTCTTGTTCAACAGCTTGCCCTGCTCATACCAGCGCCGGCCCATCTCCTGCCCGCCGCGCACGTGCGCGATGGCGAACACGAAGCCGCGGTCGAGCAGCGACAGGCGCGAGACCGAGAACCACGGGTCCATCGCGTAGCCGTAGGAGCCGTAGCCGTACTGCAGCATGGGCGCCGTGCCGTCGCGCCGGAAGCCGACGCGGTACACGAGCGACACCGGCACCTTCGCCCCGTCGCGCGCGGTAGCCCACAGCAGCTCGGAGCGATAGTTCGCCGGGTCGAAATCTCCGAGCACCGGCATGCGCTTCATGAGCTGGCGCTCGCCGGTCCGGATGTCGTAGTCGTAGACCGTCTCCGGCGTGGTCAGCGACTGGTAGTTGTAGCGCACGATGTGCGTGTCGATCTCGGCGTTCTGCCCGAGCAGCGTGGTGTACGCCGGCTCGTCCGCCGAGATGAAAAACTCGCTGCCGCCGCTCCAGGGGCGGATGCGGATCTTGCGCAGCGCCCCGGAGCGCTCCTCGATGGCCAGGAACTCGCGGAACACGTCGAAGCCGTGCACGAAGGCGTCTTCGCGATGCGCGATGATCTCGCGCCAGTTCGCGCGGTCGCCCTCCTCCCCGACCGTCGCCTCCATCAGGCGGAAGTTCGGCGCCTGCCAGTTGCTGCGGATGATCCAGCGGCCGTCGAAGTGGTCCACGTAGTACTCGTGGTCGCGCTCGCGCGGCAGGAACACGCGGAATGCGAGCGCCGGGTCGGCCGCCTCCGCGTAGCGGTACTCGGTCGCGACCGTGCTGCGCGCGTGGATCAGGACGTAGCGCTCGTCCTTGGTGACGCTGACGCTGGTGTAGTAGCTCTCGTCGTCCTGCTCGTAGACCAGCGCGTCCTCGGCGCGGTCGGTGCCGAGCACGTGGCGGCGCACGCGGTAGCCGAGCAGCGTCTCCGGGTGCTTCTCCACGTACAGGATGCTGGCGCTGTCGGCGGTCCAGGCGAGGTACGGGTCCACGTTTTCGATGCGGTCCGGCAGCGTCTCGCCGGTTTCGAGGTTCCTGATCCGCAGCACGTACTGGCGCCGGCCCACGGTGTCCTCGACGTAGGCGAGCAGCCGGTTGTCCGGCGCGATCGCCAGCGCGCCGATATCGAAGAAATCATGGCCCTCGGCCAGCGCGTTGCCGTCCAGCATCACCTGCTCGGGGGCCTCGAGGCTGCCGGCCTTGCGCGCGTAGACCGGGTACTCCTTGCCGGTCTCAAAGCGCACGTAGTACCAGTGGCCGCGCTTGCGGTAGGGCACGGTCGAATCGTCCTGCTTGATGCGCGCGACGATCTCCTCGTAGACCTTGTCCTCGAGCGGCTTGATGTGGGCCGTCATCGCCGCCTTGTAGGCATTCTCGGCCTCGAGGTAGGCGATCACCTCCGGCTGCGAGCGCGTGTCGTCGCGCAGCCAGTAGTACTCGTCCACGCGCTTGCCGTGCGGCGAGTCGACCTCGAAGGGCCGGACGGCTGCGATCGGGGGCACCGGCGCGGTGGGCGGCATGCTTTCGGACTCCGGCTTCGGCCGTGGGCCGCCCCCGCAGGCTGCGAGCAGCAATGCGGCACAGGCGGCCAGGGGAAGCGCTGAATGGCGATGGCTCATCGGCTGCCGTGCATTTTACCGGAGCCCTCGGCGCTGCGCGCTTCCGCGATCTCCACGCCCAGGGCATCGCCGGACTGGAATGCCGCCTCGACGCGCGCGTCCAGGCACCAGTCGCCGCAGAAGCCGATGCCGGCCGCGCGGTCGTAGAGGCAGGGTTCGCCCAGCGGATTCTCCACGCGGGCGTGGCGCCAGCGATGGCTGTCCACCAGCGCCGGGCGCGGCAGGCTGCGCCCGGCCTGTGCCGCGAACCGCTCCAGCAGCGCGCGCTGCACGCGCTCGGGCGCGGTATCGAACTCGCGCCGCGACCATTCCGCGGAAGCATGCAGCACCCAGGCCTGCGCCGCGTCGCGCCCCGGCTTGGAGCCGTTGCGGGCGAACCAGGGCAGGACCGCGTCGCCGGTGAACGCCGCGTCCGGCAGCCGCCCGAGCGGCTCCGCGAAGGCGGCCATGACCGCCCAGCAGGGGGCGAGGCGCACGGCATGCACGCGCGCGGCCAGCGCCGTATGCGGGGCCGCGAGCTGGGCCGCGACCGGCGCCGGCAATGCGAGGGCGACGGCGCCGAAATCCGTGTGCGCCGCGCCGCGGTCATCCAGCAACGTCCAGCCGCGGCGCGCGTACTCGATGCGCACGATGCGTGCCCCGTACTCGATGTCCTGCCCCTCCGCCAGCGCGCGCGGCAGCGCGCTCATCCCGGGCGTGCCGACCCAGAGTTCCTTGCGTTCCTGCTCGCCGCCGGGCCAGTCGGGCCGCCAGCCGCCCGCGGTCCCGGAAGCGCAGGCCTGCTCCACGACTTGACGGAATCCGGCGCCGGATGCGGTGAAGTACTGGGCGCCGTGGTCGAAGGACGCCAGCTGGTGGCGCCGCGTCGCGATGCGGCCGCCGGGCGCGCGCCGGGCCTCGAACATGCGCAGCGGCACGCCCGTCAGGCGCAGGCGGCGGGCGCAGGCGAGCCCCGCGAGGCCCGCGCCGATCACCGCGACGGACGCGGAATTCATGCTAGCCTGCATTTCCGATGCGGATCGCACATGGGTTCCTGCTGACGGTGGCAATCGCAGCCTGCGCGGGGTGCGCAGCTGCGCCAACGCAATCCTACCCGGCAGGCACCGCCGAGCGCCTCGCCCTCTACGCCGAAGCGACGCCCTGCTGCGACGATCCGTCCGGCTTCGGCTTCGGCGCGCTGCCGCAGCGCGGATTCGCGGACGCCGCGGTCGATCGCAAGGCCCCGGTATTCGACTTCCACAGCGGGCTGTCGCCGTTTGCCGCGTTCGAGCTGCCGAAGACGGACGCACCCTACCGGGTGCGCGTGAAGAGCCTGTTCGATGCGCGCGACGGCGGCGAGGCCGGAGTGTTCTATCCGGTCGTGGCGCTGCTCGACGACACCTTCATCGTCACGCACATGACCGGCCTGGACAGCCTGCGCCTGGAACCCGCGCTCGCGACGGTGGGCGGCGAGGCCGGCCTCGCGGTCACGGTTGCGATCGACCCGAAGGCCCAGCGTGGCCGCTATCTCGTCGTGTTCACGCCAGCCGCACTGCTCGGCGCGCCGCCGGACGTGCGCCGTGAGGGCGACATCCTGACGCCGGCTTCGCTCGCCTGGATGGAAAGGCGCGGGCAGACGGTGCTGCCGGCCTCGCCCTACGGCCGGCTGCGCATCACGGTGGCGCCGGATGCGGCGGTGGCCGGGACCGTGCGACAGGAATAGAATCCAGTCCCCAACCAGAACGATCCCGGGGGTTCTGCCATGTTCGCGAATGCTGCTCGTCATGCAGGGCGTTTCGTCGCCCTTTCATCGGGCGTGGTGATTGCGCTCGCGGGTTGCGGCAAGAAGGAACCGGAGGCGCCTGCGGCGCCGGTCCTCGAGGGCCAGGTGGACATTGTCGCGTGGCCCGGATACATCGAGCGCGGCGACACCGACAAGGCCTACGACTGGGTCACCGGTTACGAAGCGAAGACCGGCTGCAAGGTCAACGTCAAGACCGCGGGCACTTCCGACGAGATGGTTTCGCTGATGACCCAGGGCGGCTACGACCTCGTCACCGCCTCCGGCGATGCCTCCATCCGCCTGATCCGCGGCGGCACGGTGCAGCCGGTGGACATCGCCCGCGTGCCGAGCTACGGCACGGTGGACGAGCGGCTGCGCGACGCGGCCTGGCACACGGTGGACGGGAAGCACTACGGCGTGCCCTACCAGTGGGGCCCGAACGTGCTGATGTACAACACGAGCGTGTTCAAGGAGCCGCCGACGTCCTGGTCGGTCGTGCTGGAACCCGGCAGGCTGCCGGACGGCAAGCCGAACAAGGGCCGCATCCAGTCCTACGATGGTGCCATCTACATCGCCGACGCCGCGCTCTACCTCAAGAGCAAGCAGCCGGACCTCGGCATCCAGAACCCGTACGAGCTCAATGAGGCGCAGTACACCGCGGCGCTCGACCTGCTGCGCAAGCAGCACCCGCTGGTGCACCGCTACTGGCACGACGCCAACGTCCAGGTGCAGGACTTCACCAACGAGGGCGTGGTGGCCTCCGCTTCGTGGCCATTCCAGGTCAATACGCTGAAGGCGAACGGCCAGCCGATCGCCAGCGTGGTGCCCGCGGAGGGCGCGACCGGATGGGCGGACACGACGCTGATGGCGACGACCGCCGCGCACCCGAACTGCGCCTACGAGTGGATGGAGTGGTCCATCAACCCGAAGGTGCAGGGCGACCTCGCGGCCTGGTTCGGCTCGGTGCCGGCGGTGCCCGCGGCTTGCACGGACAACGCGCTGCTCGGCCCGGAGGGCTGCAAGACCAACGGCTTCGACGACTTCGACAAGATCTGGTTCTGGCGCACGCCGGAAGCCGCCTGCCCGCAGGGCGAGTGCGTGCCCTACAGCCGCTGGAGCACCGACTACGTCGCGATCATGGGCGGCCGCTGACGGCCAAAGCCCGGCGGCCATGACGCCGGCGATCGAGCTCGCCGGCGTCAGCCGCCTGTTCGGCGCGGTGCGCGCGCTGGACGACGTCTCGCTCACGATCGCGAGCGGCGAGTTCTTCGCCCTGCTCGGCCCTTCCGGGTCCGGCAAGACCACCTGCCTCCGGCTCATCGCCGGCTTCGACCAGCCGACGGCGGGCAAGGTCACGCTCTACGGCGAGGACGTCACCGGCGTGCCGCCGTTCCTGCGCAGCGTCAATACCGTGTTCCAGGACTACGCGCTGTTCCCGCACATGAGCGTGGTCGAGAACGTCGCTTACGGGCCGATGGTGCGCGGCGTGGGCAGGGACGACCGCCGCAAGCTCGCGCTCGAGGTGCTGGAACTCGTGCGGCTCACCTCGTTCGCTGACCGTGCGCCCTCGCAGCTCTCGGGCGGCCAGAAACAGCGCGTCGCGCTCGCACGCGCACTGGTGAACCGGCCGAAGGTGCTGCTGCTCGACGAGCCGCTGGGCGCGCTCGACCTGCGGCTGCGCGAGGAGATGCAGATCGAGCTCAAGGCGATCCAGCAGCGGCTCGGCATCACCTTTGTCTACGTCACCCACGACCAGGGCGAGGCGCTCTCCATGGCGGACCGCGTCGCGGTGTTCCGCGACGGGCGCATTGAGCAGGTTGACACCCCGCGCGAGCTGTACGTGCGGCCGCGCACGGCCTTCGTCGCGCGCTTCGTCGGCAGCGCGAACGTGATCGAGGGCGCCCTCGCCCGCCGCATCACGGGCAGCGACCGGGCCTTCGCGATCCGCCCGGAAATGATCGAGCTGCGCGGCCTGGAAGAGCCGGTACCGGCCGGGATGCTCGCCTGCGAGGGCGCGCTCGAGGAAGTGCACTACCACGGCGCCACCAGCCGCTGGCACGTACGCGTGGGCGATGCGGTTCTGACGGCCGTGCGCCCGGAAGCCGCGGCGGTCGTCGCGATTCCCGCGCATGGCGCGAAGCTCCGCCTCGCCTGGGCGCGCGAGAGCCTCGTGCCGCTCGAGGATCGCTGAGATGCCGGCCCTGCGCGCCGCCGTCGCATCGCTGCGCGGCCGCCGCGGCTTCTACCTCGCGCTCCTGCTGCTGCCGCCGCTCCTGTGGCTCGGCATCATCTACCTGGGTTCGCTGTTCGCGCTGTTGGTGCAGAGCTTCTACGCGATCGATGAATTCACCGCGCGCATCGTGCCCGAATTCACGCTCGCGACCTACCGGCAGCTTTTCAGCCATCCCGCGAATCTCGACATCATCCTGCGCACGCTCGCGATGGCACTCGCCGTGACGGTGGCCGCCGCCGTGATCGCCTTCCCGGTCGCCAACTACATGGCGCGCTATGCGACGCCGCGCATGAAGGCGCTGTTCTACGTGGGCGTCATGCTGCCGATGTGGACCAGTTACCTGGTCAAGGTCTATGCCTGGCGCCTGGTGCTCGCCAAGCAGGGCATCTTCACCTGGTTCCTGGACGTCTTCGGCCTCACGCCCGTTCTCGACGGCGCGCTCGCGACCCCGGTGATCGGCGGGCCGTCGCTTGCCTCGTCCTACATCGGCATGTTCATCGTGTTCGTGTACATGTGGCTGCCGTTCATGATCCTGCCGCTGGTCGCGGCGCTCGAGCGCGTGCCGGGCTCGCTGGTACAAGCCTCCGCCGATCTCGGCGCCCGGCCCGGCCAGACCTTCCGCCACGTCGTGCTGCCGCTCGCGCTGCCCGGCCTCGCCGCGGGCTCGATCTTCACCTTCTCGCTGACGCTCGGCGACTACATCATCCCGAGCGTGGTGGGCGCGCCCGGGTATTTCATCGGCATGATGGTGTACCAGCAGCAGGGCACCGCGGGAAACCTGCCGCTGGCGGCGGCGTTCTCGGTCGTGCCCATTATCCTGATCGCGGTCTACCTCACGCTCGCCCGCCGCATGGGGGCCTTCGATGCGCTCTAAACGCATGCGGGCCGCCTGGGACCGCGCCACGCTCGGCCAGAAGATCGCCGCCTTCGCGGGCCTCGCCTTCCTGCACCTGCCGGTGTGGGTGATCTTTCTCTACGCCTTCACCACGGAAGACCGCACCTACCAGTTCCCGCCGCCCGGGCTCACGCTGCACTGGTTCGAGGTCGCCTTCGCGCGCCAGGACATCTGGGCCGCGCTCAAGCTCTCGCTCGCGGTCGCCTCGGTCGCGACTGCGATCGCGCTCCTGCTCGGCACGCTCGCGGCCTTCGCGCTCGCGCGCAGCCGCTTCCGCGGGCGCGAACTCATCACGCTCCTGTTCGTGCTGCCGATCGCGCTGCCGGGCATCATCACCGGCATCGCGCTGCTGGCGGCGTTCAAGATGGGCGGCATCCAGCCCGGCTTCTGGACCATCGTCGTCGGCCATGCCACCTTCTGCATCGTGATCGTGCACAACAACGTGATCGCGCGGCTGCGGCGCATCCCGCCCTCCTGGGTCGAGGCCTCCATGGACCTGGGCGCCAATGGCTGGCAGACCTTCCGCTACGTGCTGCTGCCTCAGATCGCGACCGCGCTGCTCGCCGGCGGGATGCTGGCCTTCGCGCTGTCATTTGACGAGATCATCGTCACCCTGTTCACTGCCGGACATGAGCGGACGCTGCCGATCTGGTTCTTCAACGAATTGTTCCGCCCGCGCGAGCGCCCGATCACGAACGTGGTGGCGGTCACGGTGGTGCTTATCACGCTTGTGCCCATCCTGCTGGCGTACCGGCTGACGCGACCCAACGAAACGAGAGGCTGACATGCAGAAGAAGCTGCTGATCAACGGCAAGTTCGTCGCCGGCAAGGGCGAGGAACTCGACATCCTCGACCCGGCCACCGGCAAGTCCATCGCGAAGGTCGCGGAGGCGACCTCCGCGCAGGTGGATGCCGCGGTGTCGGCCGCGACCGATGCCTTCGACGGCTGGGCGCGCACGCCGCCCAAGGACCGCGCGGCGATCCTGCTCAAGCTCGCCGACCGCATCGAGGCGGACGCCGCGGGTTTCGCGAAGCTGGAATCCCAGAACTGCGGCAAGCCGCTGATGGCCGCGCAGAACGACGAGATCCCCGCCGTCGCCGACGTGTTCCGCTTCTTCGCGGGCGCCTGCCGCACGATGACGGGCGCGATCGCTGGCGAGTACATCGCCGGCTTCACCAGCATGATCCGCCGCGATCCGGTGGGCGTGGTCGGCTCGATCGCGCCCTGGAACTACCCGCTCATGATGGCGGCGTGGAAGCTGGGTCCCGCGCTTGCCGCCGGCAACACCGTCGTGCTCAAGCCGTCGGAGCAGACGCCGCTCTCGACGCTCAAGCTCGCGGAACTGCTGGCGGAGCTCTTCCCTCCCGGCGTGGTCAACATCATCACCGGCCGTGGCGAAACCGTGGGCGCACCGCTCGTCTCGCACCCCGGCGTGCGCATGGTCTCGCTCACCGGCGACGTTTCGACCGGCGAGAAGATCCTGAAGGCGGCCTCGAAAGGCATCAAGCGCACGCACCTGGAGCTCGGCGGCAAGGCGCCGGTCATCGTCTTCGACGACGCCAACCTCGAAGAGGTCGTCGGCGGCGTGCGCACCTTCGGCTATTACAACGCCGGGCAGGACTGCACCGCGGCCTGCCGGCTGTACGCCGGGCCGAAGATCTACGAGAAGCTGGTTGCGGACCTCTCGCTCGCCGCGAAGTCCATCAAGGTCGGGCGGCAGACCGAGGACGGCGTCGAGATGGGCCCGCTGATCAGCAAGGAGCAGCGCGAGCGCGTCGCGGGCTTCGTCGAGCGCGCAAAGGCGACGAAACACGTCGAGGTGACGGCCGGCGGCCGCGCCGGCAAGGGCGGCGGATTCTTCTACGAGCCGACCGTGGTCGCGGGCGCGCGGCAGACGGACGAGATCGTGCGGCGCGAAGTGTTCGGGCCGGTGGTCTCGGTCACGCGCTTCAAGGACGTCGAGCAGGCGATCGCCTGGGCGAACGACTCCGACTACGGGCTCGCCTCATCGGTCTGGACCAGCGACATCGGCCGCGGCATGCAGGTGGCGGCGCGGCTGCAGTACGGCTGCACCTGGGTGAACACGCATTTCATGCTGGTGTCGGAGATGCCGCATGGCGGCGTGAAGCGGTCGGGATACGGGAAGGACCTGTCGATGTATGCGCTCGAGGATTACACGACGGTCAGGCACGTGATGGTGAAGCTCTAGCCTGCCACGAAGTCCACAATCCTGCGGATGACCGCGGCATCGGCCAGGATGTCCCGATGCCCGAGCCCGCCGGTCGTCATGACGTCGAGCTGCGGCCAAACGGCCGCGAGCGCCTCGGCATCCGCGTAGGGAATCACCGCGTCGTCGCGGTCGTGCACGAGCAGCGCGGGAATCCCGCATCGTGGCCCGGCTGCGACCAGGTCGAGCTCTGCGATCGGCCGGCCGGCGTGGCGCTCAAGCAGGCGCTCGTAGTGCGGCATCGCCGGCGCCGGCAGTTCGGCAGCTTTCGCGAAGGCGGCGGGCATCCGGCTGACGCGCGTCGGCGCCGACGCGATCACCAGGCGCTGCGGCCGCAGGCCGAGCGCAAGCGCGGCGCCCAGTGCTGCGCCGCCGAAGGAGTGGCCGATGACGGCATGCGCGCCGCCGGCGATTTTCGCGACTTCGATCAAGAGCTCGCCATAGAGCTTCGGCGTCGCGTGCTCGCCTTTCGAGCGCCCATGTCCCGGTCCGTCGATCGAGATCGTCCGGAAGCCGCGCGCGAGCAGCGCCGCGGCGAGCGGGCGGAACTGCGTCGGCCGGCCGCGCCAGCCGTGCAGCGCGAGCACGGCCGGGCCGCTGTCGCCGGTGACGAGGGCGAACAGCCCCGGTCGCAGCTCGACCTCGCGCTCCGCGGCGGGCTTCACGAGTTCGAACGGCTGCGTGGGGTTGCGCCCGCGCGGGCGGGAGATGAGTTCCGCCATGATGCGCGCGGCGAGCGCGGGCGCGATCGCGCCCGTCGTTTTCAGCAGCGGCGGCAGCCAGGCAGGAAGGTTATCGGCCAAGGGTGAAAAAAGCCGGCACGGTTGCCCGTGCCGGCTCCTGTTCGAAGCTCGCGCGCCGCGTCAGCCGGCGGCGGGCTCGGCGGGCTCGGCCGGAGCCTCGCCTTCCGCAGGCGCTTCGCCTTCGGCGGGCGTCGCGCCTTCCATGAGCATGTCGCCTTCCGCGGGCGTCGCTCCGTTGCCATTGCCGCCGCAGCCCTCGACGCCGTCGACGAACACGATCGAAAGGTCGCCGTCCGCCTGGATGTTGCGCACGCAGGTCGTGGTGCCGGATGCGAGCGCCACGGTGAATTCCCAGTTGCCGGTCGCCATCGGCAGCGTCTCGCCGGTGCCGTTGCACATCGGCGCGCCGTTCTCGTCGGTCGGGCCGGTCATCGCGACTTCGGCCACCATCATCTTGTTGTTGGCGTACTTGTTCGACTGGCCGATCAGTTCCTTGGGCGTGAGTCGCACGCGCACTGAGTCGCAGACGCCGCCCTGCGAGACGGTCTTGATGGTGAGCGTTGCGCGGATCAGCGGAAGCGCGTCATTGGCGCTGCCGCCGCTGCAGGCGCTGAGCGCCACTGCCGCGGCTGCCGCGGCCCCGAGGGCACGCAGGCCCGGATTCTTCGGAAACGACATCGTCGGTCACTCCCCGTGTTGGTGGTCCCGCCGGGACCTTGCTGGCAGTCGCGGAGTCTACCACGGGCGTTCCAGCTCCCACAGGAGCGGGTCGAAGCCACGCCGGACCAGCAATCCCCCGCCCAGGGGGCGGAAATGGCGCGCCAGGCGGGCCTTGTACCAGGCGGCGGGTCGCAGGCTTACGGCACCGTCGGTCCGGGAGGTGTCCGCGGTGCGCCGCCAGTCCTCCCTCGTCAGCACGCTGAAATACAGGGCGCCGCGGGACAGCCGCGCCAGGTTGGCGAGCGCCCGGACGGCTTCGCGGTCGTTCAGGTACTGGAGCACGTCGTGGCAGAGGACCAGGTCGAACGGCTGCTTCGGCGCGTAGTCCGCGATGCTGCCGTGGGTCCAGCCGTAGCGACGGCAGAGGTACTGGCTGGTCTCGAGCCCGACGTAGCGCGCGCGCGGAAAGAACTCGCGCACCGGCGCGCGGAGGTGGCCGAGCCCGCAGCCGGCGTCCAGCACGCGCTTGACCGTGAAGCCGAGGTAAGCCGCGTAGCCGCAGACGAAGCGGCCGAGGCGCACGGTGTCCGCGCGCGAGGCGACGCGCGTCTTCGGGTCGATGTAGTAACGCCGGTAGAAGCGGGCGTCGAACTTCGAATAAAGGGGACGCATCCCATTTATCTTAAATGGGATGCGTCCCCTTTATTCGACGGTGACGGATTTGGCGAGGTTGCGCGGCTGGTCCACGTCCGTGCCCTTCAGCACTGCGGCGTGGTAGGCGAGCAGCTGCAGCGGCAGCGTGTAGACCGCCGGCGACTGGAAGTAGCTCACGTGCCGCGGCATGGTGATCACCTTCACGCCTTCCGAGGACACCATGCCGGACTCCGGGTCGGCGAACACGTAGAGCATCCCGCCGCGGGCGCGGACCTCCTGCAGGTTCGACTTCACCTTCTCCAGCAGGTCGTTGTTCGGCGCGACCGCGATCACCGGCATGTCGGCATCCACCAGCGCGAGCGGCCCGTGCTTCAGCTCCCCGGCCGCGTAGGCCTCGGCGTGGATGTAGGAAATCTCCTTGAGCTTCAAGGCGCCTTCCTGCGCGATCGGGAACATGGCGCCGCGCCCGAGGAAGAGCGCGTGGTGCTTCGGCGCGATCTCCTTCGCCAGCTCGCGGATCACCGGGTCGAGCGCCAGCGTCTGCTCCAGCATCGCCGGCAGCTCCAGCAGGCGGTGCACCAGTCCCTGCTCGCGCTCGGCCGGGAAGCCGTGGTGCTTGCCGATCGCGATCACCAGCATGCCGAGCGCGGCGAGCTGGGTGGTGAAGGCCTTGGTGGAGGCGACGCCGATCTCGGGGCCGGCGCGGGTCAGCAGCGTCAGTTCCGACTCGCGCACCAGCGAGCTTTCCGGGACGTTGCAGATCGCAAGCGTCGAAAGGAAACCGGCCTTCTTCGCGAGCCGCAGCGCCGCCAGCGTATCCGCCGTCTCGCCGGACTGGGAGATCGACACGAACAGCGAGTTCGCCGGCACCACCGGGTCGCGGTAACGGAACTCGCTCGCGATCTCGACCCGGCAGGGCACGCGGCAGATCTGCTCGATGAAATAGCGCGCGACCACGCCGGCGTGGTAGCTGGTGCCGCAGGCGACGATGTGCACCGAGGTCGTGCGCTTGAAGACCTCCGTCGCCGCCGGGCCGAAGGCCTGCGCCAGCAGGCGCCCGCCCGCAACGCGCTCGGAGAGCGTCTGCGCCACCGCGCGCGGCTGCTCGTGGATCTCCTTCAGCATGAAGTGCGCGAACTCGCCGCGTTCGGCGGCCTCGGCGGACTGCTCGGAGACGTACTCCGCGCGCTGCACCTGGCGGCCGTCCGCACCCACGATCTCGACGCTCTTGCGCCGGATGCAGGCGACGTCGCCCTCCTCCAGGATCACGAAACGGCGCGTCACGGGCAGGAGCGCCGCGATGTCGGAGGCGACGAAATTCTCGTCCTTGCCGATGCCGATCAGCGCCGGGCAGCCGGCGCGCGCCAGCACGATGCAGTCGGGGTCCCGGCCCCACATGACGGCGAGCGAGTAGGCGCCGCGCAGCTCCGCGACCGTCCTCTGCACGGCCTTGAACAGGTCGCCGGCCGAACCCAGGTGATGGTGGATGCGGTGCGCGATGACTTCCGTATCGGTCTCCGAAGTGAACTCGTAGCCCTGCTTCTCGAGCTCCGCGCGCAGTTCCTCGTGGTTCTCGATGATGCCGTTGTGCACGATCGCGACGCCGTCGCGTGAGACGTGCGGGTGGGCGTTGCGCTCGTTCGGCACGCCGTGCGTGGCCCAGCGCGTGTGCGCGATGCCGAGGTGCCCGGAGGTGGGCGTCGCGACCAGCGCCTCGGACAGCTTCGCGACCTTGCCGACCGCGCGCAGCCGGGCGACCTCGGTGCCGCCGTTCAGCACGGCGACGCCCGCGGAGTCGTAGCCCCGGTACTCGAGGCGCCGCAGGCCTTCGATCAGGATCGGGACGATGTCGCGGTCAGCGACCGCTCCGACGATGCCGCACATTCGGCGAAGGACCTCATCCCGGGAGAGAGTCCCGGTTCCGTGGTCGCATCATTCTAGTCCAGTGCCGACCCGGCCGTCCCCGGCACCATTTCACAGAATCCGGCTGTCAGCCCCCCGTTCCCAGCCAGCGCAGGGCGGCCGCCAGGTCCGCGAAGAACTCGATCCTCACGCCGCGGTTCATGGCCGCGGTCTTGAAGAACTCCGTCTGCTCGTCCGTCTGGTAGCCGCGGAAACAGCAGGCGACGGTCAGCCCCGGCATCAGGCGCGCCGCCAGTGCGGCGTGGTCGTAGGACTCCATCGGGGACAGCTTGCGCTGCACGTTCTCGCCGTCCGCCAGCACCCGGCGCAGGTTGTTGCGGCGGCAGGCATCGCTGATCGCGGTCCAGATCCGGGCCATGCTCTCGGGGGTCGCCTCGAAACCGGGCGCGAGGTGCAGGTACAGGTAGCCTTCACGCGGCTCCAGCGTGAAGTTGAGGCCCTGCCGGGAACCGCTGGTCCCGGTGCTCATCGCCCCTCCTAACCCGGTTTCTTCTCCGGGCGCTTCCAGCCCTCGATCGTGGTCTGCCGGCTGCGCTCGACCGTGAGCTTGCCGGCCGGCGCCGGCTTGGTGATCGTCGAGCCCGCGCCGATGGTCGCGTCCGCGCCGACCGACACCGGCGCGACCAGCATCGTGCCGGAGCCGATGAAGGCGCCGTCGCCGATTTCCGTGCGGTGCTTGTTCACGCCGTCGTAGTTGCAGGTGACGGTGCCTGCGCCGACATTCACTTTCGTGCCGATCGTGGTGTCGCCGACGTAGCTCAGGTGATTGGCCTTGCTGCCGGTGCCCAGCTCGCTGTTCTTCACCTCGACGAAGTTGCCGACGTGCACCTCGTCTGCGAGCCTGGTGCCAGGCCGCAGCCGCGCGAACGGGCCGATGATGCAGCGCACGCCGGTGACGGCGCCATCGAGGACGCTGTGCGCACGGATCTCGGTGTCGGCGCCGATCTCGCAATCACGCAGCAGGCAGCCGGGCCCGATCCTCGCGCGATCGCCGAGCCTGACCTTTCCTTCCAGGATGACGTTGACGTCGAGCACCACGTCGCGCCCGCAGCTCACCTCGCCGCGGATGTCCACCCGAGCCGGATCTACGATGGTGGCGCCACGCTTCATCAGGTCGGTCGCACGCTCGCGGCGGTGCACCGCCTCGACTTCGGCGAGCTGGACCTTGTCGTTCACGCCCAGGACCTCCCCGGCGGATTCGGCGACGACGGCCTCGACCGCGATCCCGTCGCGCACGGCCGCGCCGATGCAGTCGGTCAGATAATACTCCCCCTGCGCGTTGTCGGGCCGCAGCGCCGAGAGCCATGCGCGCAGCCGGCCTGCGGGCGCCGCGAGCAGCCCGGTATTGATCTCGGAAACGGCCCTTTCCTTGTGGTTGGCGTCGCGCTCCTCGACGATGCGCACCACGCGCCCGGCGTTGTCCCGGATCACGCGGCCGTAGCCCGCCGGGTCCGGCAGCTTTGCCGACAGGAGCGCAAGTGCCTGCGGCCCGGCGCGGCCGGCGAGGTTCGCAAGGGTGGCGTGCCTGATCAGCGGCACGTCGCCGTAGAGCACGAGCACGACGTGGTCGTCCGGGACCGCGGGCATCGCCTGCGCGACGGCATGGCCGGTGCCTTTCTGCTCGGCCTGCAGCACCCAGCGCAGGTCCGGCGCGGGCAGCGCCTCGCGCACGCGCTCGCCGCCGTGGCCGTAGACAATATGTATGGCGGCGGGATCGAGCAGCCGCGCGGTCGCGACCACGTGCGCCAGCAACGGCCTGCCCGCCAGCGGCTGCAGCACCTTCGGCAGGTCGCTGGCCATGCGCTTGCCCTGGCCGGCGGCCAGGATGACGACGGAGAGGGGCATCCCGCGGCATTGTACCGGAGCCTCCAGGGCCGGCATTCCCCGGAGCGGCGGCGAAGGAGTATATGTAAGGCGATGGCCCGCTGGCTCCATGCCGAGTACCGGGACTTCCACGACGTTCCCCGGGCCATGGTCTGCCGCAACGAGTCGGGCACCTTTTACTTCCTCTCGCCCTTCGACGCCGAGAACGACGAGTACGCGGGCCATTACGAGGCGTACCGGATCCCGGAGCTGCCGGAGAGCGGGCTCTGCGGCTCATGGTTCGGGCTCGAGACCCGCGCGCTCGCGCGGCTGCCCGACATCCCCGTGAACGAGTTCCCCTTCGACGCCGCGACCCGCAGCTTCCTGGACTACGATTCCATCGCGCCGCTGCTCGCAGGCGACCGGCCTGGCCGCTGACCGGCACGCGCGCATCGTTTTCGGGTTACAGTCCGGATCCATGATGAGTCGCGCATTGCTGCTGTTCGCCCTGTCGTTCGCGGGTCCTTGCGCCGCCGGCGCGGACGAGGCCGGCACGCGCGGTTTTTTCGCAGCGCTCGCCGGCGACTGGCAAGGCAGCGGCGAGACGCTCGGCATGGCCTCCACGCAGCAGGCGCGCTGGGAGCCGGCGCTCGGCGCCGCTTTCTTCCGCTTTGTGTTCGACAACCGCATGACCGCGGCGGACGGCAAGGAGACGCGCTTCCGCGCCGAGGCTTTCTACCGCGTCGGCAAGGACGGCGCCGTCACCGGCACCTGGCTCGATTCCCGCGGCGTCACGCAGCAGATCGCCGGAGGCCTGGACGAGAGCGGCGCGCTCGTGATCCTCTGGGGATCGGAGGCGACCGAGCGCGGGCGCAGCACCTACCGCCTGGCGGAGGACGCGCTCGAGATCACCGACGAGGTCGTGGGCGAGGACGGCAACTGGCGCACCTTCGGGCAGACGCGCCTCACCCGCGACCCGGGCTGAACCCGCTCCCGCCGCTCCCTACTCCGGGCGCGGCTCTCCCATGCGGTACACGGCCACGATTTCGTGGGTCACGGTATCCCGCAGCACGTTGAACCACTGGCCGCAGCCGTGGCTGTGGCACCAGCGCTCGGCGAGCCGCCCTTTCGGGTTGGTGCGGAAGAACAGGTAGCGCGACCATTCCTCGTCGCCGCAGTCCGGCGGCGGGCGGGCGATGTGGGATTCGCCGCCGTAGGTGAACTCCGGCTCGTCGCGCAGTCCGCACCATGGGCACTCGATCCTGAGCATGCTCTATGATTCCCCGGGGCCACCCGATGCAGCGCTATTCATTCTTCGCCCTCGCCCGGCACGCGGTCAACGGCCATCGCAAGTGGCCGCGCGCATTGCGCATCGCCGGCCTGAAGCCGGCCTACGACGCGGTGATCGTCGGCGGCGGCGGGCATGGCCTCGCGACCGCGTATTTCCTGGCGAGCCGGCACGGCATGCGCCGCATCGCGGTGCTCGAGAAGGGCGCCATCGGCCAGGGCAACTCCGGCCGCAACACCCAGGTCGTGCGCTCCGATTACTTCCATCTCGCGAGCTCGAAGTTCTTCGAGCGGTCGCTCAGGCTCTACGAGGGGCTCAGCCGCGAGCTGAACTTCAACATCATGCTGAGCCAGCGCGGCAAGGTAGACCTCGCGCACAGCCCGCACGCGATGGAGACGCTGCGCCGCTCGGTGAACGCGATCCGCATGAACGGCGTGGACGCCGAGATGCTGACCGTGGACGACCTGCGCCGGCTGGAGCCTGCGCTGAACCTGGAATGCCGCTACCCGGTCGAAGGCGGCGCCGTGCAGTGGCGCGGCGGCCTCGCGCGCCACGATGCGGTGGTCTGGGCGTTCGCGCGCGCGGCGTCGGCACTCGGCGTCGACATCGTGCAGGGCTGCGAGGTCACGGGGTTCCATCTCCAGGGCGGACAGGTCGCGGGACTGCAGACGACGCTCGGCGACGTCGCGACCCCGCGCGCCTGCCTCGCGGTCGCCGGACATTCGAGCGAGCTCGCACGCAGGGCCGGCATCGCGCTGCCCATCGTCAGCCAGGCGCTGCAGGCGATGGTGACGGAACCGGTGAAACCGCTGCTGCGCACGGTGCTGCTGTCGCCGCTGGTCCACGTGTACCTCAGCCAGTCGGATCGCGGCGAGATCGTGATCGGCGGCGGCTCCGATGTCTTCCAGTCCTATGCGCAGCGCGGCGGCCTGCCGGCGCTCGAGGCGAATGCGGCCGCCGCGGTCGAGCTGTTCCCCTGCCTCGGGCGCCTGCGCGTCATGCGCCAGTGGGCCGGGCTCGTGGACATCACGCCTGACACGAGCCCGGTCATGGGACTCACGCCGGTCGCGGGCCTGTTCATCTCCGCGGGCTGGGGCACCGGCGGCTACAAGGCGATACCCGCCGGCGGGGAAACCATGGCCTGGACCATCGCGAACGGCCGGCCGCACGAGCTGATCACGGCCTTCGGGCTCGACCGCTTCGCGCGCGGCGCGCTGGTGGACGAGGGTGCGGCATCCGGGGTCGCGCACTGATGAGCTACCGGCTCGACAGCGGCGGGCACATCGACCGCAGCCAGCGGCTCAGCTTCCTCTGGAACGGCCGCAGGATCTACGCCTACGCCGGCGACACCATCGCCTCCGCGCTGCTCGCCGAAGGCGTGCGCATCGTCGGCCGCGGCATGAAGTACCACCGCCCGCGCGGCGTGCTGTCCGCCGGCGTCGAGGAGCCGAATGCGCTGGTTACGCTCGGCCGCGGCGCGGCGCTCGAGCCGAGCGCGCGGGCGACGATGACGCCCGTGCGCGCCGGGCTGGAAGTGCGCGCGCAGAATGCCTGGCCTGCCGCCGGCTTCGACCTCGGGCGCGTGTTCGACTTCACCGCGCCGCTCTGGCCCGCAGGCTTCTACAACAAGACCTTCAAATGGCCGTCGTGGCATTTCTACGAGCCGCTCATCCGCCGCACGGCCGGGCTCGCAAAGCCCGCGCGCCTGCCGGATCCCTCGCGCTACGAGGCGGTCAACACGCATTGCGACCTGCTGATCGTCGGCGCCGGGCCCGCAGGCCTGCTCGCGGCGAAGACCGCCGTGCGCGCCGGGCTGTCCGTGATCGTCGCGGAGCAGGACTACGAATGCGGCGTGGAGCTGCTGCGCCCCAGCGCCGTCATCGACGAGGAGCCCGCCATCACCTGGCTGGCGGGCGTGCTCGGGGAGCTCGCCGCGTCGCGGAACGTCTCCGTGCTGACCTCGACCACCGCCTTCGGCCTCTACGACCACGGCACGGCGGGCCTGCTGCAGCGGCTGGACCTCGGCGGCGGCAAGCGCACCGTGCGCCAGCGTTACTGGCGCGTGCGTGCGCGGCAGGTCCTGCTCGCGACCGGCGCGATCGAGCAGCCGCTGGTGTTCGGCCGCAACGACCTGCCCGGCATCATGCTGGCCGGCGCCGTCCGCCAGTACGCCAACCGCTACGCGGTCGCGGCCGGCCGCCGCGTCGCGTTCGCGACCAACAACGATTCCGCCTATCTCGCCGCGCTTGACCTCGCGGCCGCGGGAATCGAAGTGCCGCTGCTGGTGGACAGCCGGATCGCGGCGCCAGCGGCGCTCGCAGATCGCGTCCGCGAGTGCGGCGTCGAGATCGTCGCCGAAAGCGTCGTGCTCGAGGCCCATGGCGGCCGCTCGTTGCGCGGCCTGCGGATCGCGCGGCTCGGGCCGGATGGCGCAATCGCCGGCACGCGCGACATCGACTGCGATGCCCTCGGCATGTCGGGCGGCTGGGCGCCGGCCGTGCACCTCCATTCGCAGGCGCGCGGCGAGCTGAAGTTCGACGAGACGCGCCGCTGCTTCGTGCCACGCGCCGACGCCACGCCGGTCTGCGCCGGCGCCGTAACGGGCGCCGTGACGCTCGGCGAGGCCTTCGCCGATGCCGCGCGCGCGGTGCAGCTCGTGCTGCAGCGCGCCGGGGTCCGGGATTTCGCGCCGGTCGAACTGCCGCGGGCGGAGGAACCGCGTGCTTCCGCGCACGCCGGCCCGGTGCGTGGCGACTTCCCCGGCCGCCACCGCGAGTGGCTCGACTTCCAGCACGACGTGACCACGAAGGACGTCCAGCTCGCTTTCGACGAGGGCTTCGATCACGTCGAGCTGCTCAAGCGCTACACCACGGCCGGGATGTCGGTGGACCAGGGCAAGACTGGAAACATGAATACGCTGCTCGCCGCAGCGGCGCTGCGCAAGGAGTCACCCGCCGAGGCCGGAACGACGACCTACCGGCCGCCTTACACGCCGGTGACGCTGGGTGCGCTCGCCGGGCGTTCGAGAGGCGCTCTCTATTCGCCGCGGCGCCTGTTGCCGGCGCATGCCGGGCACGAAGCCCTCTCCGCGCACTGGTGGGAGGCCGGCGGCTGGATGCGCCCGGCCTGCTATCCGCAGCGCGGCGAATCCGTGCGCCAGGCGGTCCTGCGCGAGGCCGCGGCGGTGCGCGCGGGCGTCGGCATCTTCGATGCTTCGCCGCTCGGCAAGATCGAAGTCAGCGGCCGCGATGCGCTCAAGTTCCTCGACCGTTTCTACGTCAACAACCTGACGACGCTCGAGCAGGGCCGGGTGCGCTACGGCCTGATGCTGAACGAGAACGGCGTCGTCATCGACGACGGCACCGTCGCCAGGCTGGACGACGGCCGCTTCCTGGTGACGACCACGAGCGGCGGCGCCGCGCGCATCGCGGCCTGGCTGGAGGAATGGCGCCAGTGCGAATGGCCGGAGCTCGAGGTGTTCATCACGCCGGTCACCACGCAATGGGCCACGGTCGCGGTCGCGGGACCCCGCGCGCGCGAACTGCTCGGGCGTTTCGCGACCGATATCGCGCTCGATGCCGCGGCGTTCCCGCACCTGTCGGTGCGCGAGTGCAGCTTCGCGGGCGCGCCAGCGCGCCTGTACCGCGTGAGTTTCTCCGGCGAGCTCGGCTACGAGATCAACGTGCCGGCGCGCCACGGCGCGGCGCTGTGGCAAGCGCTGCTCCAGGAAGGCGCGTCGCTCGGCGTCGTTCCCTACGGCATCGAGACCGTGCTGCTGTTGCGACTCGAAAAGGGCTTCCTGCACGTCGGCGTGGACACCGACGGCACCACCTGTCCCGCGGACGTCGGCTGGGGCGAGGTGGCAGCGCGCAAGAAGGCGGACTTCATCGGCAAGCGCTCGCTCGTGCGCAGCGACAACCTGCGCGCCGACCGGTTGCAGCTTGTCGGGCTGTCCGCGGCGGACCCCGCCATGCTGGTGCCCGGCGCCCACCTGCGCCTCGCCGGCACGCGTGAGGGCAGCGACGGCTGGGTGACTTCCGCCGCGGTCTCGCCCGCGCTCGGCAAGCCGATCGCGCTCGCCATGCTGCGCGGCGGCCGGTCGCGGCTCGGCGAGTCCGTGACGGTCCATGACCTCGACCGGCATTGCCCGGCAGAAGTCGTCGCGACGCCGTTCTATGATCCCGAAGGAAAGCGCCTGCATGGCTGAGCAAGTGGCGGTCCTGGTCGCGCAGTCGGCGCTGCCCGCCGGCGGGCGGGTGCTGGCGGATACGCTGCACCTGCAGGTGCTGCCGCCGCGCACCGTCATCGCCCTCAAGCTGGGCGCGCGTTCGCAGAAGAGCGCACGCGACGTCCGCATCGCCGGGCGTCCGCTGCCGCTCGCGGTCAACAGCTGGAGCGGTGACGATCCCGTGTTCTGCCGCATCGGCCCCGACGCCTGGATGCTGCTGTCGGCGCAGCACGGCTCCGGTGACCTCATGGATGCCGTCCACATGGGCTGCAAGCGCCGCTCGTTCGCTTCCACGGATCTCTCCGATGCCTGGGTGGCGATTGCGCTCGAAGGCCCACAGGCGGCCGAGGTGCTCGCGCGCGGCTGCGGCCTCGACTTCTCGGAACCGGTCTTCGGACACGGCGCCTGCACGCGCACGCGCCTTGCGCAGCTCCCGGTGCTGCTGCGCCGCGTCAGTCACGAGCGCTTCGAAATGCTGGTGGACCGTTCCGCGGCGGCGTGGCTGCACGAATGGCTGCAGGATGCCGCGGGTCTCGTGGTCGCGGACCAGGCGCGACCATGAGCCAGGGCAAGGCCGTCGAGACCTGGTCGTCGAACCTCGCGTTCTACCTGTCGGTCGCGGGCGCGGCAGTCGGCCTCGGCACGCTGTGGAGGTTCCCGTTCCTCGCCGGCCAGCATGGCGGCGGGCTGTTCGTGCTCGTCTTCATCGCCGCCTGCCTGCTGATCGCGGTTCCACTCCTGACCGCGGAGTTCATGATCGGCCGGCGCGGCGGGCCGAACGTGCCGCTGGCCGCGGGGCGCGTCGCGGCCTCTGCCGGGCGCTCGCCGCGCTGGGCGGCGATCGGCGTGCTCGGCACGATCGCGATCTGCCTGATCATGACCTACTACAGCGTGATCGGCGGCTGGGTGCTTTCGTATGTCGAGGCCTACGCATCCGGATCCGCCGCGGCACTCGACCACGCTGCGCTCATCGCCCGCTTCGAGGCGCTGCTCGCCGATCCCTGGCGGCTGGCGTTCTGGCACACGGCGTTCATGGCGGCGACGCTCGCGATCTCGGCCGCCGGCCTGCATCGCGGCATCGAGCTCGGCAACAAGATCATGCTGCCCGGGCTCTTTTCCATCCTCGTCGGCCTCGCGTTGTACGCGCTCGACCAGGGTGATGCCGCGCGCGCGATTTCCTTCCTGACGCAGGTGGACTTCTCGCAGCTCTCGGGCTCGCTCGTGCTGGCCGCCGTCGGCCAGGCGTTCTTCGCGACCGGCGTCGGCATGGCGATCATGATCGCCTACGGCAGCCACGTGGCGGCGGAAACGTCGCTGCCGAAGTCGGCCGCCGTCGTGGTGCTGTCCATCATCCTGGCGTCGGTGCTGTCGAGCCTGCTGATATTTCCGCTGGTGTTCGGATCCGGGATCGATCCTGCGCAGGGCCCGCAGCTCGCGTTCATCGTGCTGCCTTCCATCTTCGTCGGCATGCCGGGCGGCGCGGTCGTCGGCACGTTGTTCTTCCTGCTGCTCGCCTTCGCGGCGCTCTCCTCGTCCATCGCCGGGCTCGACCCCGCCGGGGCCTGGCTGACGGAGAAGTTCGGCATGCGGCGCGCCGCAGCCGTCTCGGTCGTCGCAGCCGTGTGCTGGCTCGGCGGCCTGGTCATGGTGATGTCGTTCAGCGACTGGCGGGACATGCATCCGCTGGCGGCGATCGGGCGCTTCCGCACGGCGACGCTGTTCGACCTGACCGATTTCTTCGCCTCGAACATCCTGCTGCCGGTCGGGGCGCTGCTGACGTCCCTGCTCGCCGGCTGGCGGCTGGACCATGCGCGGATCGCCGGGGACTTCGGTGCGCGGCCCGCACTCGGGCAAACGCTGCTGGTGCTGTTGCGGTTCATCTGCCCGATCGCGATCGTGGCCGTGCTGGCGGGGGCGCTGCTGGGGTGACTGAGCTGCCGGAATTCAGCTAGGGTGAGGCTGCGATGCACGCGGATACCCGGAAATACAATGCCGCACGGCTGCCGAAGGACCGTGCGATTTGCCGGCTGCTGGCGCAGGAGATCGACCGTGGCCTGCCGCAGGCGGAGAACAAGGTCTGGCATGGCCATCCCGTGTGGTTCCTGGACGGCAACCCGATCGTCGGCTACGACAAGCTGAAGGACTGTGTGCGGCTGCTGTTCTGGAGCGGCCAGTCGTTCGAGGAGCCGGGGCTCACGAAGGAAGGGAAGTTCAAGGCGGCGGAAGCGCGCTTTACCGCCGCCGAACAGGTGGACCTTGATGACCTGCGGCGCTGGCTGGCCAAGGCCCGCGACATCCAGTGGGACTACAAGAACGTCGTGCGCCGCAAGGGGCGCCTCGAGCGATTGAGGTAACGGCAGGTACCGCCATGTATTCCCTGGTCGCCATGGCAGCGCTCGCAACGGCCGAGTTCTGTGCAGAGCCGATCGACGGCGTCCGGGGTGAGCCGCAGTTCTGCCGCTTCGAGCAGGTGCAGACGATCTACACGCCCTGGTTTTCCGTGGACGTCCACCCGGCGCTGCTCGCCGGCGTGGACCAGAGCGGGCGGCGGTTGATGGCGCGGGCGGTGCTACGGCCCGATGCGGCGACTCTCTCGATCCTGGCCTCCGAGATGCGCGCCTGGTCCGGCTGCCCGGTCGAGGAATCTGAAATCGTCATTGGAAACATGACGTGGTCGCTCTGCGACGAGTCCACGCAGGGCACCGTACGGCGCAGGCTCGCGGCGTCGGGAAATGCGGGGTACCTGACGGTCTTCTACTCGTACCCGGAGTCGGGCAACATGTACGCGGTGCCGATCGAACAGATGCTGCGATCCATCAGCCTCCAGCAGTGAAGCCAGGTAACTCCGGTGCCCAGCCCGCGTCGCTGCCGGAAGTCTACGCACGGCTCCGGGACATCATGAAAAAAGTGGCCGGCGGGCTCGACTTCAAGCGCGACACCGCGGACGACCTCTACGTGGACACGCGCCACGTCCAGAAGAACAGGAGGCCGCTCTACTTCGGCGGCGTGCAGGTCCGCAAGGACTTCGTGAGCTATCACCTGATGCCCGTCTACGTGAATCCCGGCCTGCTCAAGGGCATCTCGAAGGAACTGAAGGCCCGCATGCAGGGCAAGTCCTGCTTCAACTTCTCCTCAGTGGACAAGGCGCTGTTCCGCGAGCTCGAGGCGCTGACGAAGGCCGGGCTCGCGGACTATCGCAAGCAGGGATTCGTCTAGGCCCCGGTGCCCGAGGCAGCGCCACCCATGCCGTTCAGTCGCATCGCCGCCCGCCCAGTGACCGCCGCCGCGGTGGCCGTCGCCGCGCTGCTCGTCGCCTGCTCGGGAAGCCGGTACCAGGCGCTCGCCGAGCGCGTCAACGCCGTCATGGAGCCGCTCGTCGCCGCGCACGAATTCAGCGGCGCGGTGGTTCTGGCCCGCAAGGGCAGGATCATCTACCAGCGCGGCTTCGGCATGGCGAATCACGAGGCGGGCGTACCGTTCACACCCGACACGCCCGCGGACGGCGGTTCGCTTGCCAAGACGCTCACGGCAGCGGGAATCTGGCTGCTGCAGTACGAGGGGCGCCTGGACGTGAACGCGCCGGTGACGCAGTACCTGCCTGGATATCCGCATGCCGGGACGACGGTCCTCCACCTCATCTCCCACAGCAACGGCCTGCCGCCCTACTACGAATTCTGGGACGCGCATTTCGCGCCCGACGAGGTGCGCACGACGAAGAAGATGCTGGACATCGTCGCGCGCGAGATGCCCGCGCCATCGTTCCCGCCGGGATCGGCCTTCGAGTATTCGAATTTCGGCTTCGACGTCGCTGCGCTCGTGATCGAGCGGGTCGCCGGCATGCCGATCGCCGACTTCCTGGAGCAGCGCTTCTTCTCACGCTTCGGGATGGATGCCACGTTCGCCCGCCCGGGCCGGTTCGCGGACTGGCCGGGCGTGCGCACCATGGGCTATCGCTGGCGCGACGGCGGATGGCGGGTCGTCGACGTATACGACATGGAGGCCTTCATCGGCGGCTCAAATCTCTACTTCTCGGTCGCGGATCTCTCCCGATGGGCAAGCGCGAACGCGCGCGGCCCCGCCATCGCGCCCGGCGCCTTCGCCGCCGGCCAGCGTCGCCCGGCGATCGGCGGCCATCCCTCGCCGCTCACCGGCCTCAGCTGGTACTGCGACGAAAGCGGCAACCGCTGCTACTACACCGGCAGCATCAACGCCTTCCATGGGCTCGCCTACTGGGACCGCAACAACGTGGAAGCGGTCGCATTCATCTCGAACAGCGCCATGTCGCCATGGACGACGATCACCCTGCAGCGCAACCTCGTGGCCGCGCTCGCCGGCGAGCCCGCAGAGACGAGTCCGCCGCCGGATTTCATGTCTTTCGATGCGATATCCGCCGCATTTCTCGCAGGCACCTGGTCCGCAGCGAACCTCGGCGAGCTGACGCTCCGCTCGACCGGAACCGGGCTGCGCCTGCGCGTCGGATCCGGGCTGGAATTCGACGTCTTCCAGGTCAGCCCCGAGATCTTCTACGTCCCGGGGCCCGACTACTGGATCGGGTTCACCGGCGCGCAGGCGCCCTCGTCCATGCACTTGCGCTCGATGTTCGTCGATGCGGTTGCCAGCTTCCGGCCACGGGCGCAGGATGCGCGCTGACCGCCGCACGACAACAACAGACCCAGGGGGAATCCGATGAATCACGACATGCGCTTCCTGATGCGCCGCAGGATCCTGCAGACCGCCCTCACCGCCGGCGGGCTTGCGGCCGCCGGCACGATGCACCGCGCCTTCGCCGGCCTGCCCGAGACGCCGATGCAGACGATGGGCCCGTTCTACCCGATCACGCGCCCGCTGGAGGACGATGCCGACCTCACGCTGCTGAAAGGCCATGCGGAACGCGCGCACGGCAAGGTCGTGCACCTGATGGGGCGCGTGCTGGACACGAAAGGCAATCCGGTGCGGAACGCGAAGATCGAGCTGTGGCAGGCGAATGCGCACGGACGATACGCGCATCCGGCGGACGTCAACACGGCGCCGCTCGACCCGAACTTCCAGGGCTTCGGCATCCAGACCACGGACGCCGAGGGGCAGTACCGCTTCAAGACCATCAAGCCGGCCGCCTACGCGATCGGCCCGATGAACCCGGATGTCGTGCGTCCGCCGCACATCCACTTCGACGTCTATGGCGCCAACACGCGCCTCGTGACGCAGATGTACTTCCCGGGCGAGCCGGAGAACGACGCCGACATCATCTTCAAGTACCTGAACGCGACCGAGAAGGCTGCGGCGACGGCGGCCGTGCAGCCCGGCGGCAGCGACGCCGAGCGGGATTCCATCACGCTGCGCTGGGACATCGTGCTGCTCGCCGGATAGCCCGCGCCTGAAATGCCTTCGATCACCACGCGGCGGGCGACGCTCGACGACCTCGACGGCATCGCGCCGCTGTTCGACGCCTACCGGCAGTTCTACCGGCAGCCCGCGGACCTGGCGCTGGCGCGCACCTACATCCGGGAGCGCATGCAGGGCCAGGAGTCCGTGATTTTCGTCGCCGAGGACGGCGCGGGTCGTCTGGTCGGTTTCACGCAGCTCTACCCGACGTTCTGTTCCGTGCGCGTGGCGCCGACCTTCGTGCTCTACGACCTGTTCGTCGCACCCGAGGCGCGCGGCACCGGCGCCGGCCGCGCGCTGATGCAGGCTGCGGAAGCCTACGCCGCAGGCACGGGCGCGGCGCGCCTCGAGCTGTCGACTGCGAAGACCAACACCGTGGCGCAGTCGCTCTACGAATCGCAGGGATGGGCCCGCGACGAGGCGTTCTACGTCTACAACAAGCCGCTGAGGAAGACCTGATGGACTTCAAGTTGCTGCTGACGGTGTTCGGCACCATCCTGCTGGCGGAGCTGGGCGACAAGACCCAGCTTGCGACGCTGCTGTTCTCCGCGGACAAGGCAGTCAACAGGCTGGCCGTGTTCCTCGCGGCCTCCGCCGCGCTCGTCGTCGCGACGGGCATCGGCGTGCTCGCCGGCGGACTGGTGTCGCAGTACGTGAATCCGAAGGTACTGAACTACGTCGCGGGCGCAGGCTTCGTCGGCATCGGCATCTGGACGCTGGCGCGGGCGTAGGCCGGCTTGCTGCAACTCCGCCCCAACTGCGAATGCTGCGACCGCGACCTGCCGCCGGACAGCGCGGACGCAATGATCTGCTCGTTCGAGTGCACGTTCTGCCGCGACTGCGTGAAGAACGTGCTGAAGGGCTGCTGCCCGAACTGCGGCGGCGAGCTCACGCCGCGCCCACGGCGGCCGGCGGAGAGGCTCGCGCGCAATCCGGCCTCGGCCGAGCGCGTCTTCAACCCGACGCTCCTGGGAGGAACGCCACGATGATCCGTCGCGTCCGCACGCTGGCGACGCTGATGCTCATCGCTTCGGTAAGCCCTGGCGTCGTCGCCCATGAGCATGGCGCGCAGGCGATGGCCGATGCCGCGTCGAAGTTCCTCTCGGCCCTGTCTCCCGAGCAGCGCGCCCGCGCTTCTTTTCAACTCGCTTCGCCCGACCGCACGAAGTGGCACTTCCTGCCGCCCGAGATGTTCGCGCGCAAGGGCGTGATGCTGCGCGAACTCGACGAGGACCAGAGGCAGCTCGCGCGCGAGCTGCTGCAGTCGGGCCTCAGCCAGCGGGGCTACCTGACGGCCGATGCGATCATGGAGCTCGAGGTCGTGGTCCGTGCGATACAGACCAACCGCTTGCGGCGCGATGAGCTGGAGTACTACGTGTCCGTATTCGGCCCGCCGGAGCCGGACGGAAGCTGGGGCTGGCGCTTCGAGGGCCATCACCTCTCGTTCAACTTCACCATCGTGGGCGGCCACGTCACGGTCAGCACACCGACGTTTACTGGCACGAACCCGGCCGAATTGCGCGCAGGACCGAAGGCGGGCCAGCGTCCCCTGGGTCACCACGAAGACCACGCGCGGGACCTGGTGCGGTCGCTGACGGAAGCGCAGCGCGCGAAAGCCATGCTCGGCGACACCGCGCTGCCGGATATCGTCACGATGAATGCCTGGCCGGTGAGTCCGCTCTCGCCGGCGGGCCTCATGGCCGAAGAGATGACGGAAGGCCAGCGCACGATCCTCGAAACGCTCATCGACTCGTACACGACGCTGATGACGGCCGAAATCTCGGACGCGCGGTGGAAACGGATCCGCGACGCGGGTTTCGGGAAGGTCGCCTTTGCCTGGGCTGGCTCCACCGAGCGCGGCAAGCCGCACTATTTCCGGGCGCAGGGGCCGACCTTCCTGATCGAGTACGACAATACGCAGAATGACGCCAATCACGCGCACACGGTGTGGCGCGAGTTCGACGGCGACTTCGGCGCCGACCTGCTGCGCCAGCATTACGTGAACGACGCGACGCACATGCGGGACTTCGCCGGCCGCTACACCGCCGCGTGGTGCAGCCAGGATCCCGCGCGCGTCGCGACGTTCTTCTCGGAGAACGGCTCGCTGAAGATCAATGACGGCGTGCCCTCGATCGGCCGCGCGGCGATCACGGATGCAGCGCGCTCATTCATGACGGATTTCCCGGACATGCGGGTCGAGATGAATGCGCTCGAGCGCCGGGGCGACGGCTACGTGTACCGCTGGACGCTCACGGGCACGAACACCGGGCCCGGCGGCACCGGCGCAAAGGTCAAGATCAGCGGCTACGAGGAATGGACCATCGGCGCCGACGGGCTGGTCGCGGCATCCCTCGGCCGCTTCGACGCCGCCGACTACGACCGCCAGCTCAAGAGGTAATTGCGGACGTTTCCCGATTATCACCTCGACGCGCATGACCGACCGCCGTGCACACTGGGAGCAGGTCTGGCGCAGCAAGGCGCCGCAGCAGGTCAGCTGGTACCAGCCGGAACCCGCAGTCTCACTCGAATTGATCGAGGCCGCGCATATCGCGAAGAATGCCGGCATCATCGACGTCGGCGGCGGGGCGTCCGTGCTGGTGGACCGGCTGCTCGATTGCGGTTACTCCGGGCTTGCCGTGCTCGACATCGCGGCGAGTGCGATGCGGGCGAGTCGCGAGCGGCTGGGTGCGCGCGCACGGGAAATCGAGTGGCACGAGGGCGACGTCACTTCCTTCGAGCCGCCGCACCGGTACGGGCTTTGGCACGACCGCGCGGTGTTCCATTTCCTGACGGAAGCGGCGGATCGGCGTGCGTATGTCGCGATCCTGCACAAGGCCCTGAAGCCGGGCGGTACCGTAGTGATTGCGGCCTTCGCGCCGGACGGGCCGCCGAAATGCAGCGGCCTCGACGTCATGCGCCACGACGAGAAGTCGCTCGCAGCCGAGCTGGGCGAGGGCTTCGTCCTGCGCGAGGCGCGCCGTGAAACCCACCGCACGCCCTGGCAGGCCGAGCAGCGCTTCGTCTACTGCCGATTTCAGGCGGTGAAGCCCGGCCTGGAGTGAGCGGACGCGGGTAATTGGGAAACGTCCCCAATTAGGACTACGCTCTGCCCCCAGGCGCTTCTGACAGGGGGATCTCGTCATGGGCCGTATTCTCGCCGTGCTCTACGGCATCGTCTGCTACGTCATCTTCCTCGGCACCTTTCTCTACGCCATCGGCTTCGTCGGCAATTTCCTGGTGCCGAAGTCCATCGACTCCGGCGTGCCGGGTCCGCTCGGCCAGGCGCTGCTGGTCAACGCACTGCTGCTCGCGGTCTTTGCGATCCAGCACAGCGTGATGGCGCGGCCCGGCTTCAAGGACGGCTGGACCAGGATCGTGCCACGACCGATCGAGCGCAGCACTTACGTGCTGCTCTCCTCCGCCGCGCTCATCCTGCTGTTCTGGCAGTGGCGGCCGATGACCGACATCGTCTGGCACGTCGACAGCGAGACCGGCGCCGGCATCCTGTGGGCGCTGTTCGCGCTCGGCTGGCTGCTCGTGCTGGTCAGCACGTTCCTGATCAACCACTTCGACCTGTTCGGGCTGCGGCAGGTGTATCTCTACTGGCGCGGACAGCAATACACGCACTCGGGCTTCGTGACGCCATTCTTCTACAAGCTGGTGCGCCATCCGATCATGCTCGGATTCCTGACCGCGTTCTGGGCGGCGCCCACCATGACGGTCGGGCACCTGGTATTCACGCTGGCGACCACCGGCTACATCTTCATCGCGCTGCAGTTCGAGGAGCGGGACATGGTCCGCTTCCACGGGCAGGCGTACGTCGAGTACCGGCAACGCGTGGCGATGATCCTGCCGATCAAGTTCCGGTAAGCGCCCGCTCGAGCGTCGCGCGCCAGCCCTCGTCGTGGATCACCCGCGCGCGCGTGGCCGCGCGCAGGTGCTGCAGCGGACCCAGGCGGCGGAGCGCCAGCCGGTGCGGATTGTCGGGCGTGACCTGCGCTTCTTCCTCGCGCAACGCCAGCGCCGCGCGACGGAAATGCAGCGCCTGCAGGTCGCGGTTGATCGTGCCCAAGTCGCCTTCAAACACGTAAGTGGCAGCCGACGGCCCCGCCAGGATCTCGAGCACGACGCGCTTGCCGACCGGCGCCAGCAGGAAGCTGGCCCAGCCAGCGGGCAGGGGATTCCGCGCGGCCAGGTAGCCGGCATCCGGATCGAGGAGTTGCACGAATCCCAGCCGTGGCTCGCCGCCGGAACACCGCGCGAGGATCGCCTGCGCGCCTTCGAGCCGCTCCGGAGCGCTGAAGTTGCGCAGCAGCGAGTCGAAGCCGGTCAGCGCATTGCGCGCGATGCCGAGCCCGTCGCTGAAGACCCGCGACCCGGTCAGCCGCTCGAGCAGCTGTGACTGCGCCTCGCGCGCGCCCGCCAGCGAACGCCGGAACTCGTCGCGGCGGCGCGCAAGCTGGCCGAAGGTCCAGGCATCGCCGCCGGCCCGCACGACAACCGCGGGAGGTTGCTCGCTGACGGCGACCTCCCCGATCGCGCCGAGAGGAACCTGCCAGGGATCCGCGTCCGCTGGAACGATCGTGAGGTGCGTCGAATAGACCTGCAGCTCGACGGCCGCCGTGCCGCCTGGCGTCAGCTGCGCAGCGTCAAAGACCTCGGGCGCGGTCGGGGCGTGCGCGAGCAATCCCGCGACCCGGGCGCGATTGCGCGCACGCCGCAATTCCGCGAGGAAGGTCTCGTAGCGGCGCCCGAGCCCGGAGAGCGCCAGCCGCCCTGCAGGCCAGAGGTCCAGTTCGATGCGGTGCTCCGCGGCGCGCAGCGTGTCGACGTCCAGGAACGACAGTCCGGCCAGGCCCGCATTGATCCCTGCGTCGTCGATCCGCGCCTCGGATTCGCCCCGCTCGACCCTGCCGGCGGCATCGGTGAGCGTCCATGCCACGGGCGCGCGGCGCGTGTCGGATGCCACCTCAACCGCCGTACGGCTTGCCGCACTCCGGGCAGAATTTCGGCGAGCCGTCGGCCTCGGTGCCGCAGCTCGCGCACTTGCGCTTGGCCGAAACGGCGGCGCCGCATTCCGGGCAGAACTTCCCGCCCTGGGTGCGCGCGCCGCACTTCGGGCAGTTGAGCGCGGTGCGCTGCGCCAGGTCGCGGCCTGCCAGGTAGTCCACGGAGCGCGCCTTCTCGTGCGCCTGGCTGCGCGCGGCCAGCGCCTGCGCCGCGGAGATCTCCTCGTCGAGGTCCGGCGCGCAGCCCTCGCAGAGCCCGGCCTTCGCGTTCCAGCACACCGGCTCGCAAACCCAGTTCCCGCAGCGGCTGCACTGCTTGAAGATCGGGCTGATCTCCGCAACCGCCTTCTTGAGCGCCGCGTCGTGCGCCGGGCCCGCCACTGCCTGGCGGAGGGACTCCGCCGACTGCGCGGCGCCGCCGAACACGCCGCCGAGCAGGCCCGAGATCGCCTGCGCGGCCGAGGCCGCGGTGCCGAGCGCGCTGGACTCGAACGTGGACATGTAGCCGTTCCCGCACTTCATGCAGTGGAACTTGAACTGGAAGCCGCGGGCGGTCGAGAGGTCGGCGTAGTTGTTCGTGAATGGAACGGTGGCCATAGATCTCTCCTCGGCAGCGGCTCAGCCCTCGACGGGCTCGTCTTCTTCTTCCGCGTACTCGTCGCAGGCGCTCTCGTCGAGCGGCTTGATCGCCTCGATCGCCGCCTTGTGCGCGTTGTAGAAGTCGACGTTCTGCTTCTGGAATCCGGGCGGCAGCGTGCCGCCGGGCTGCTCCAGCGCCCAGGCCGCCAAGCCAGCCTGGAACGTGGCCAGGCTGAACACGATGTATTCGCGCGCCGTGAGCCCGGCGGACTGGAGCGCGGCCTTGACCGCGGGATTCCCGTCGATGCGAGTCACGATGGCCTGGATGGACTCGGCGTCCTCGCTCTCCTCGCAGGAGGCGACCTGGCCTGCCAGCGGCCGCAGCCTCTCGACCGCGCTCGCGTACTTCGACAACGTCGCTTCCGTCAGCACGTAACGGTTGATCTCCTGCGTGTCGCGGCTGTCCTCGGCGAACGCGGACAGCGGCAGCAGGAGGACGAGAACCAGCACCGGCAGCTTGAGCATGGCGGCATCTCCCGGGCGCGAGCCCTGACCGGGGAAAATCATACGCGCCATGGCCGCCGCCTGCGAAATACGCACTGACCGCGGGAAATCGCTATCCTTGGCCCGTGGACGACCGGCCGGCCCCCCGGCCGCAATAAGAACGGAGGCCCCATGGCGACCAAACTCGAGAAGCCCCTGAAGCGCGAGCTGGCGATCGGCGACCAGCCCTACATGATCACGATATCGCCCGATGGACTGAAGATCGTGCCGAAAGGCAAGCGCAACGGCCTCGAACTGACCTGGAAAGGCATCCTCGCCGGATCCGCGGATCCGGGCGCATCTTCCGGGGGAATGCCGCAAACCTGACGCCGCCCGGCGCGACGCTGAGCCACTGACGGCGACCGCGGTGTTTGAAAAACGCGTCCGGCAATCGAAATGGCGCAATGCGTGGCTGTTCGCGGCGATGGCCGTGGTGGGCACGGTCGCCTGGGTCGTGGCCAGCTACCGCGCCGACATCATTCCCGCCCGTGAGCGCATCGCGAGCGGCAGCCAGGTTGCCGACACCCGCTGCGGCCCGATCGAGTACGCCCTCCGGGGCGAAGGCCCGCCGCTGCTGGTCGTGCACGGCGCGGGCGGCGGATTCGACCAGGGCCTGGACGTGGCCGGGGAGCTGGCGGCCCTCGGCTATCGCATCATCGCCGTCTCGCGTTTCGGCTACCTGCGCACGCCGCTGCCGGATGACGCCTCCGCCGAAGCCCAGGCCGATGCGCATGCCTGCCTGCTCGATGCACTCGACATCCCACGCGCCGCAATCCTCGGCATGTCCGCCGGCGGTCCCTCGACCATGCAGTTCGTGCTGCGGCACCCGGATCGCGTCGCCGCGATGATCCTGCTGGTGCCCGCCGCCTATGTGCCGCGCGAGGGCGGCGAGGCCTCGGTCCGGACGCCGCACTGGACGCAGTTCCTGTTCGACACCGCGCTGCGTTCGGATTTCGTGTTCTGGAAGCTGCTGCGCTTCGCGCCGGACCTGGCCGCAAAGGCAATCCTCGGGACGCCCCCGGAAGTGGTCGCGGCTGCGAGCCCGGAGGAGCAGGCGCGGTTCGAACTGCTGAAGGAGCACATCCTGCCGGTGGCGCCGCGTCGTCCCGGGCTGGTGAACGATGCGACGGTGGTCTCCGGATTGCGGCGCTTCGACCTCGACAAGATCGCGACGCCGACGCTGCTCTTCAGCGCGGAGGACGACGGCTACGGGACCTGGGACGGCGCAAAGTACACTGCCGGGCAGATCACGGGCGCACGCTTCATCGGCTTCCCCGCCGGCGGGCACATGCTGGTCGGGCACACCGACGCAATCGGCGCTGAGATCGGCGCTTTCCTGCGCGCCAACGGGTGGTGGGGCATGCACACGCATCACGCAATCGACTACGTCGAGTTCCTGGTCCGCGACACCGAGGCGAGCAAGCGCTTCTACGCAGCCGCATTCGGCTGGACCTTCGCCGACTACGGCCCGGACTACGTCGGCATTCACGGGCTCGAGCGCGAACAGGGCGGCTTGCGGCGCGCCGACAGGGTGCCGAAGGGCGGTCCGCTGGTGGTGCTGTATTCGGCGGACCTCGAGACTACGTACGCGGCCGTGAAAGCCGCGGGCGGCAGGATCGTCCAGGAGATCTTCGCCTTCCCCGGAGGACGCCGGTTCCACTTCGCGGACCCGTCCGGGAACGAGCTGGCGGTCTGGTCCGACCGCTGACCGGCCGAGGACCCGCTACCAGGGAATCTCGCCGCCGTCGTAGTCGAAGAACTTCCCCGAGTCCTTCGGCCCGAGTTTCGCGATCAGCTTGCGCAACTCGGTAATGCTCTCCGCAGGCGAGAGCTTTCCGCCGGACCCGCCCATGTCGGTGCGCACCCAGCCGGGATGCAGCAGCACGCAGGCGATGCCGCGCGCCGCGAGGTCGCGCGACAGGCTCTTCACCACCATGTTCACCGCGGCTTTCGAGCTTCGGTAGGGATAGGACCCCCCGGAAGCATTGTCGGCGATCGAGCCCATGCGGCTCGTGACGGTCACGATGAGCTTGCGATCACTCCTGGCGACATTCTCGACGAGTGCCTCCGCCATGCGCGCCGGGCCGAGCGCGTTGACGTCCAGCACCTTGAGCCAGGCCGCGTAATCGAGCGAGCCCAGCGTTTTCCCCGGCGGGCTGCCGATGCCGGCGTTGTTCAGCAGGATGTCGATCGGCTCTTCCTTCAGTCCCGCCACGGCCGCGCGCACGCTCGCGGTGTCCGCGACGTTAACGCCGATGACGCGGATGCGCCCGGCGCTGCCCGCCGCAAGGGTCTGCAAATCTCCGGCGGCCTGCGGATCCCGGCAGGCGGCGATGACCTGCCAGCCGTCCGCGGCGTATTGGCGCGTGAATTCCAGTCCGAGACCGCGGTTGGCGCCGGTGACGAGGATCGTGGGCATGGCGCGATTATCGCACCGGCCGCCGGGGCCTGTAAGATTCCATTCCGGCCATGCGCGCAGTGATTTTCGACCTCGACGGGACGCTGGTGGACACCGTGTACGCGCACGTGTTCGCCTGGCAGCGCGCGTTCGCGGAGAGCGGCCTCGCCATCGACGGCTGGCGCATCCATCGCCGCATCGGCATGAGCGGCGGCCTGTTCGCGCGCGCCGCGACGCGCGAGCTGGGGCGCGAGATCAACGCCGAGCAGGAAGAGGCGCTGCAGAAGCGCCACGGTGAGCTGTACCGGCAGTTCCTGCCGGAGCGCCGCCCGCTGCCCGGGGCGGTCGAGCTGCTGCACACGCTGCGCGCCAACGGCGTCGCTTTCGGAGTCGCCACTTCCGGCCGGCGTCCGGAGATCGACGCCTCGCTGGAGGCGCTCGGCGTCGGCCGCGAAACGGTCGTGATCGAGCGGCGCGACGTCGCGCGCGCGAAGCCGGAGCCTGACCTCTTCCTCGCCTGCCAGGCGAGGCTCGGTGTGCCCGCCGCGGAGTGCTACGTCGTCGGCGATGCGGTCTGGGACCTGCTGGCGGCACGGCGCGCCAACATGCTGAGCGTCGGCCTCCTGAGCGGCGGCTACGGCGAGGACGAGCTGCTCGCCTCCGGCGCGTTTCGCGTGTATCGCGACACCGCGGAGCTGCACCGTTCGCTGGACGAGCTCGGCCTCCTGCCCTGACGGGATCCGCGAGGCCGCCGCCATGCCCCGTCACATCGGCATCGTCGCCTGCTCCGCGGAAGGCGCGTCGCTCTGTTACCGCACCATCTGCATCGAGGGTGCGCAATACCTCGGCCCGCACGGGCATCCCGAGGTCTCCATGCACACGTTTTCGCTCGCAGAGCAGATGCGCTTCGTGGAAGCGGGCAACTACGAGGGCCTTGCCGGGCTGATGCTGCGATCCGCGGAAAAACTCGCCAACATCGGCGCCGACTTCCTGATCTGCCCGGACAACACCGTGCACCAGGCCATGCCCTGGGTACTGCCACGCTCGCCGCGGCCGTGGCTGCACATCGCGGAAGTGGTGGCGGGCGAGGCGCATCGCCGCGGATTCCGGAAACTCGGCCTCACCGGCACGCGCTGGCTGGTCGAGAGCGGCGTCTATCCCGAGAAGCTCGCAGCGCTCGGCATCGAGCCGATCCGCCCGAGCGAAGCCGATCGCCTGGAATGCTCGCGCATCATCATGGAAGAGCTGGTGTACGGGCGGTTCAAGCCGGCGGGCGTCGCGTACTTCCAGAAGGTGATCGAGCGGCTGAAGGCTGCGGGCGCCGAGGCGGTAGTTCTCGGCTGCACCGAGATCCCGCTCATCATCGACGATTCGAATTCCGCATTGCCGACGCTCGACTCGACGCGCCTGCTCGCGCGGGCGGCGCTGCGGCGCGCAGTGGAGCCTGAATCATGAGCGAAGGACACGGTTCGAAGGCGGCGGAGGCCGCGCTGGCGCGCGCGTACGAAGCAGCGCGGGCGTATCTGCGGGGCGTCCATGAAGCATCGAACAACGTCGCGGTGACGCAATCCGAGGTGCGCGCGCGGCTCGGGACCGCGCTGCCGGAGAAGGGCGAACCCGCCGAGGCGGTGATCGCCGCGCTCGTGCGCGCGGCGGAAGGCGCGCTCGCCCCCACCGCGGGCGGCCGCTTCTTCGCCTACGTCATCGGCGGCACGCATCCGGCGGGCGTCGCCGCCGAATTCCTGAACGCGGCCTGGGACGACAAGCCGGGCACGCCGCTGGTCACGCCTTTCGGCTGCGCGGTGGACGGCCTGGTCGGCGAATGGGTGCTGGAACTGCTCGACCTGCCGCGCGAGGCCAGCGTCGGCATCGTCACCGGCGCCAGCATGGGCAACTTCCTCGGCATCGCCGCCGCGCGCCACGGCCTGCTCGCGCGCGCGGGCTGGGACGTGGAGGCGCAGGGCCTGTTCGGCGCGCCGCCGATCACCGTGATCATCAGCGAGGAAGCCCATCCGACCGTGCACAAGGCGCTGCGGTTCGCGGGCCTCGGCGCGAAGCGCGTCGTGCCGGTCGAGACGGATGCGCAGGGCAGGATGCGCGCGGATCGCGTGACAGCCGCGCTCAAGTCGGCTTCCGGGCCCATCCTCGTCTGCACCCAGGCCGGCAACATCAATACCGGCGCCATGGATCCCTTCGCCGAGATCGCGCCGCTGTGCCGCAAGCGCGGCGGCTGGCTGCACGTGGACGGCGCGTTCGGGTTGTGGGCGCGCGTGAGCCCCCAGCTCAATCGCACCCTCCAGGGCGTCGAACTCGCCGATTCCTGGGCGACCGATTCGCACAAGATGCTGAACACGCCCTATGACGCCGGCTTCGGCATCGTGCGCGATCCGGCAGCGCATCTCGGCGCGATGGACATTTCCGCGAGTTACCTGGCGCAGGCCGCGGGCGCGCGCGATCCCTCGCGCTACGTGCCGGAGCTGTCGCGCCGCGCAAGGGCGACGCCCATCTACGCCACGATCCGCGCGCTCGGCCGCCAGGGCGTGCGCGCGATGATCGAGGCCTGCTGCGCGCACGCGCGGCAGATGCGCGACCTGCTCACGGTGCGGCCGGGCGTCGCCTGCCTGAACGAGGTGGTGTTCAACCAGGCGATCTTCCGCTTTTCCGTACCGGGCCGCGCGAGCGACGAGGCCGCCAGCGATGCGCTTACCGCGCAGGTCGCGACCCGCGCCCGCGAGAGCGGCGAATGCTGGGTGCAGAGCTCGACCTGGCGCAATCGCACGGTCATGCGGTTCTCGGTCGTGGATCGAGCGACCACCGCGGCGGACATCGAGCGGGCGGCGGCGGCGGTGCTCCAGGCCTACGACCAGGCACTGGCCAGTGGCGGAGCGGCGGCGTGAGCGGATTCGAGTTCGACAAGGACAGCCTTGCGCTGCTGCGCGAGGCGCTCGCGCGCATGGAGGAAGGCTTCCGCGACCTGCCCGCGGTGCCGCGTCCCGGCGGGCGCAGCAACGACGAAGCCGCGCTGCGCGAGGTGCTGCTCGAAGTCGCCACGCGCATGCAGGACAACTACCCCTACTTCCACCCGAACTACGCCGGGCAGATGCTGAAGCCGCCGCATCCGATCGCGCGGCTCGCCTACTCGCTCGCGATGTACGTCAACCCCAACAACCACGCGCTCGACGGCAGCCGCGCCAGTTCGCCGATGGAAAAGGAGGCGGTCGCGGAGATCGCGCGCATGTTCGGCTGGCAGGCTCATCTCGGGCACCTGACCGGCGGCGGCACCATGGCGAACCTCGAGGCGCTGTGGATCGCAGGGCAGCTGCGGCCCGGCGATACCGTGGTCGCCTCCGACCAGGCGCATTACACGCACCATCGCATCAGCGGCGTGCTCAAGATTCCGTTCGAGAGCGTGCGGAGCGACCGCTACGCGCGGATGGACCTGCAGGCACTGGAAGACCGGCTCAAGCGCGGCGGTGTCGGCTGCGTGGTCGCGACCCTGGGCACGACTGCGACCGGCTCGGTGGATCCGCTGCCAGAGATCCTGAAGCTCCGCGATCGCTACGGGTTCCGGCTGCACGCCGATTGCGCTTACGGCGGCTACTACACGCTGGCATCGAACCTGGATGCGCCTGCGCGCGCGGCGTTCGATGCGCTGGGCGCGGTGGACTCCATCGTCATCGACCCGCACAAGCACGGGTTGCAGCCCTACGGCTGCGGTTGCGTGCTGTTCCGCGATCCCGCGGTAGGCAAGTTCTACAGCCACGACTCGCCGTATACGTACTTCACTTCCAGCGAGCTGCACCTCGGCGAGATCAGCCTGGAGTGCTCGCGGGCCGGAGCCTCGGCAGTCGCGCTCTGGGCGACGCAGCGATTGTTGCCGCTGGTACGCGACGGGGAGTTCGCGGGGATGCTGGATTCGTGCCGACGGCAGGCGCTGGAGCTGTACGAGCGGCTGGCGAAGGATTCCAGGTACCTGACCGCGTTTCCGCCGGAGCTGGATATCGTGGTGTGGGCGGTCAGGGATCCGGACCTGGCCCGGGCTTCGGAGGCGGCGAAACGGGAGTTCGAGGAGGCAGCCGCGCAGGGGCTGCACCTGGCGCTTGCGGAACTGCCGGCGCGGTTCTTCCACGGCGCATTTCAGGCCGGCGACGAGTCATCCGTCACCTGCCTGCGCAGCGTCCGGATGAAGGCCGCCTAGCGCCCTCGCCTCCCGCCCTGCATCCCTGTAGAATGCGCCGCTTTCCCAATCCACCCCTCAGGAAGGTTTGCATGCGCATGATGATCCGTACCGTGGCGTTCGCCGCGGCAGCCGCCCTTTGGTCCCTGTCCGCCCAGGCCGCCACCGGCACGCTGGTCTTCGACGTGAAGCCATTCACCTCGAAGGTCAAGCTGAAGGAGAAGATCGAGAACCGCCTCAAGAGCGGCGGCATCGAGTGGGGCGCGGCCGACGGCCAGCTCGTCGTCACCACGGTCAACAAGCGCTTCATCCGCTTCGACCTGCCGCACATGACGCGCTACGGCGAGAGCAAGACGCTCGAGCTGGCGCCCGGCACCTATACGATCCACTGCGCCGCGTTCATCCCGGAAGGCGGACTCAGCGTCGAAAAGGCGCTCGCCAAGGGCGCGTTCTTCAACCTCGACCAGATGACTTTCGAAATCGCGGAAGGCAAGACTACGACGCTCGAGGTGCACCCGGTGATCGAGTCCGAGTCCACCTTCCTGCTGAAGTTCTTCCTGCCCGAGCTGCAGGTCAAGCTCGTCGAGGACGGCGCCGTCACGCAGGAAGCCGTGATCAACAACCGCGTCGAGAGCTCGATCGCCTGGAACGATTACAGCGGCCCGCTGAAGTTCACGGCCGAGTAATCGGGGTCTCCCGCCTGCCCGCCAGGTGCACGAACAGCCCCAGCACCGCCATCGCCCAGACGATGACGGCGCTGGACGGCAGGTCCGTGACCACGGATGCGGCGAGCCCGACGACGTAGCTGCCAATGGCCAGGGCATAGCCTGTTGCGAGCTGGCGGCCGGCCGCGTACCGCCAGGTCGCAACCGCCGGCACGATCAGCGTCGTGAACACCAGGTAGACGCCGACCAGCTGCACGGACGCCGTCACCACCAGCGCGAACAGCACGTAGAAACCGGCGCGCCCGATGCGCTCGCGGAACGGGAACCAGATGGCGGCGAACACGGCGGTCAGTACCGCGGTGCGGATGAGCTGCTCATTGGTCACCCAGAGGATCTGGCCCGCGAGCAGGTCCTTGAGATAGTCGCCGCCGTGCGGATCGTTCGCGAGCACCAGGATCTGCGCGGTCGAGGCCAGTATGAACAGGATGCCGATCAGCGCTTCCTGGATCTCCGGCCGCCGGCGCTCGGTCCAGGTGAGCAGCAGCGCTCCCGCGAGCGCGGCGAGTCCCGCGGCAACCTGCGCACCCCAGCCTTCCACGCCCCAGCCGAAACGGTAGGCCGCGATCACGCCGAGTGCCGCGACCTGCGCGATCGCGAGGTCGATGAACACGATGCCGCGCGCCAGCACCTGCTGACCGAGTGGGACGTGCGAGATCGCGACCAGGACGCCGGCGATCAGCGCCGGCAGCACGATGCTGAAGTCGATCGCAAGAAGGTTCATGGCTTCACCGCGAGGAGGCGATCGAGCGTGTCGTCAAAGAGGCCGAACAGGTCCTTGGCCGCCGGCGTCCCGCCCACCGAGTAAGGCAGCGTGACGACCGGCGCGTGCACCCGCTCCGACAGCCAGTTAGCCGCTTTCGGGTCGTTGTACGCGTTGCGCAGGATCATGCGTGGCGGCGTAGCCGCAAGCGTCTTCACGAGCTGGCCCAGGTGCCCCGCGCTCGGCGGCACGCCGGGCTTGGGCTCGATCGCGGCAACTTCGGTGAGCCCGAGCCAGTGGCAGAGATAGGCCTGGTCCCGATGCATCACGACGACGGGCACGCCCTTGAGCGGGGCCGCTTTCGTCTCCCAGCGCAGGATCGCCTGCGACCAGCGCGCGTCGAAATCCGCGCCGCGCGCCTGGTAGAAGGCGGCGTTCGCCGGGTCCAACGCCGCCAGCCGCGCGGTGAGCGCCTTCGCGACCTGCGCGACGTTGCGCGGATTGAGCTGGACGTGAGGATTGCCGAGCGGATGGATGTCGCCCAGCGCGCGATCGAGCCGCGCGGGCTTTTCGAGCAGGCCCAGGAACGCGGTCGCCTCGAAGTATCCTGGCGTGCCCGGCTGGATGCGCCGGTTGCCGGACTCGCGCACCAGCACCGGCAGCCAGCCGGCCTCAAGGTCCGCGCCGTTCGCGACGAGCAGCGCCGCCGTGCGTGCGCGGGCGACGAGGCTCGGCTTCGCCTCCACGCGGTGCACGTCCTGCAGCGCGCCGGTCGCGGTGTAGACGTCCACGCGGTCGCCGCCGAGCTCCGCGACGAGCGCGCCCCAGTCGGCGGTGGTCGCCAGCACTTTGAGCGCCGCTTGCGAGGGCGCGGCCGCGCCAAGCATCAGGAGCGCGGCGAGTACACGCATGAATGTGCTCATGATTGCGCCTCCTAGTACTTGTGGGCGCCGTGCGCGCCGATGCCGTAGATGTACTGCAGGCGGAACTGCCGGTCCTCGTCGCCGGTCGCGCGCGCATCGTCCCAGCTGTACTGCGCTCGGATGCGCGAAAACTCGCTCGGGCTCCAGTCGAGCATGGTCGAAATCCGATCCGGGTTCACGCCCGCGATGCCGGAATCGAGCGCGTCGTATCGCAACCCTGCGCGCCAGCGCGGCCGGAACTGGTACACGCCCTGCAGGTACCAGCCGGATTGCTCGCTGCGATACGGCTGGACGACGCCCGCACCCTCGAGGTCGAGCGTGAGTTCGCCATTCTCCTTGCGGCGGAAGTACTCGCCCTGCAGCTTCAGCTCGCGCCGTGAAGCATCGCCATAGGGCCGCCACTTCAGCACGGCGTCGAGGCCCCAGCTGCGCGAACTGCCGGTGAAGACGTTCAGCACCGGGTCGCCGAGCATGTCCGAGACTTCGTAGACGCGGCCTTCGGCGTCCATGTCCATCCACGAGGCGCCCGCGCGCCAGCTCGTGGAGTCGCCGATGTCGCCGCCGACGTGCGCGAACAAGGTGGTCCCGTTCAGGCCGTTGCGGTCGCGGCGCGTCGCCGGGAAAGCCTCGCCATTGCCGGCCTCCGCGCCCAGCTCGAGAAACAAGTCGGTCGGCGCTATCCACTTGAGCTGCAACCCGTCCTGTCCCCTCTGGTTGGCGAACATCGCCTGGTACACCAGCGGCTGGTCGATGAAGTCCCAGGCGTGCGCGTGAACCTCGTTCAGGTAGCCGAAGCCGGAGAAGAAGCGGCCGCCCTTGGCGGTGAATCCCGCGGGCAGCAAAGACGTGCGGAAGAACGCCTCCTCCACCTCGATTTCGTCCTCCGGCGTGATCGCCGCGATCAGCGTCGCCGAGAAGTACGGGTCCACGTTTGCGGACAGCACCAGTTCCGACTCCGCGAGATTGAAGCTGCGCTCGCCGGGGCCGACCTCACCGCCGCTCGGCAGGAAGCCGGCGATGGTCCAGGACTCCGGATCCTCGGAGAGACTGGTGTAGTTGCCGGCGAGGATCACCGAGATCGCGGGATTGAGTGCGGAAGCCGCGCTCGCCGGGCTGGCGGCCGGCGGCTCCGGTGGCGCGGCCGGGCCGGCCTCCACGGACGCAGATGCGCCCAGTTCCTCGATCCTGGCTTCGAGCGCCGCGAGCCGCGCCGCGTAATCGCTCTTCAGCGCCTCGAGTTCCGCGCGCAGCGCCGCGACATCGTCATCGGCGCGGCCGATCGCAGGCAGCAACCCGCATGCAAGCGTCATGGACGCCGCAACGTGCTTCAAAATCGTCATCGAGCAACCCTCCTCCAACGTCAACGGACGCGGACGCGCCTGGGCGCGGCCGAGTGGTCATTGCACGGTCAGAGGATGGCGGGAGGTGCGCGGGATCGGAATGCGGGATAGTGCGGGTCGAGCGCAATCGCGGCCCTGGCCGCGGGGGCGACGGCTTCGGAGGGGCAGCGCTCGATCCGCGGCGTCGAGTCCGACCCTCCGACGGCGCTCGCCAGCGGCGCGGAAGAAAGACAGGCACCGCAAATCCGGGTCGTATCCGGCCGGCTCTTGGCGTCATCCGACAGGTGCGAGTACGCGTGCGCCGCCGCGCCGACCTGCCCGACCAGCAGGGCGACCGACAGGAAACGGACGACCAGTCCGAAACGACGCGTGGAGAGCACCTTTGCCTCCGGTTGCGGGCAGTATCCGCCAAGCGGCCCCGGCAGGCAACGGACCCGGCAAACTCCGGAACTGCACTACTATAGGCGCGCACGCCGCCTGCGGCGGCGAGGGGAAAGCCACATGACCATCGCGCAGTCCACGCGCAGGCGCGTCCTGCAATCCATGCTTGCCGCGCCGGCGCTCGCCGGCCTGGCCCCGGTGACAAGGGCTATTGCGCCGGACGCGGACCGCCTCATCGCCTCGCCGGCGGAGGCGCTCGACGTATTCGATTTCGAGCGCCTGGCGCGCGATCGCCTGCCGCCGGCGCACTGGGGTTACCTGGCGACCGGCGTGGACGGCGACGAGACGTTGCACGCGAACCGGGCCGGCTTCGCGAACTACGGCGTGCGAACGCGGCGCATGGTCGATCTCAGCAGGATCGACATGTCCGTGAACCTGTACGGCACGACCTGGGAAACGCCGATCTTCCTGGACCCGGTCGGCAGCCAACGCGCGTTCCACCCGGAAGGCGAGCTGGCGGTGGCGCGTGCGGCACGGTCGAAGAAGCACCTGCAGTTTCTTTCGACAGTCACCTCGACCTCGGTCGAGGACGTGACCGCGGCCCGCGGCGCGCCCATCTGGTACCAGCTCTACCCCACCGACCAGTGGCCCGTGACGCAGGCGCTGGTGCGCCGCGCCGAGGCGGCGGGTTGCCCGGTGATCGCGCTGACGGTGGACCTGCAGGCTGGATCGAACCGCGTGACTGCCGCGCGCTCCATCCCGCGCGATCCGCGTGACTGCGCGGCGTGTCATACGAACAAGCCGCCGCAGTGGTTCAAGGACATGGCTCGCAAGCCGATGTTCAGGGGCCTGGACATCTCCGCCGTCACCGACATGACGCCGATCGGCATGAACTGGGACTACATCCGGCGGTTGCGCGACATCTGGCCGCGCAAGCTCATCATCAAGGGCATCGTGACGCGCGAGGATGCCGAGTTCGCGGTCGAGCATGGCCTCGACGGCGTGTTGGTGTCGAATCACGGCGGGCGCGCTGAGGACAGCGGCCGGGCGTCAATCGACAGCCTGGTGGAGGTGGCGGCCGGCGTTCGCGGGCGCGTGCCGGTGCTGGTGGACAGCGGTTTTCGCCGCGGCTCGGACATCTTCAAGGCGCTTGCACTCGGCGCGACGGCGGTCGGGATCGGGCGGCCGTATATCTGGGGCCTGGCTTCCTTCGGGCAGGAGGGCGTCGAGCGCGTTCTCGACATCCTGCGCGGAGAGCTCATGATCGCCATGCGCCAGGCGGGGACGCGGAGCATCTCCGAAATCAACGCAAGCTACGTGGTCGACAAGCGCCGGGGCTAACGGCCCGTCCTACATGACGCGCGTGGGTCCTTTTTTCGCAGCGCTGTTGGCGCTGTTCCTCGCGGGCGGGCTCACGCGGCCCGCTGGCGCCGCGGAATCCGGTGCGGTCATCCTGCACACGCTGTCCGTCGAAGCGCTGCGGTCGAACCTGCTGGGCGACCCCGCCGAAATCCGCGTCGCGGTGTACCTGCCGCCGGGTTACGGGTCGCCTCCCGATCGTCTCTACCCGACGCTCTACCTCCTGCACGGCTGGCTCGGCAGCATCGACGAGTTCGGCGTCAGCGACGGCAAGCCCGGGTTTCAGGGCATGCAACTCGCGTCCACGATGAACGAGGCCGCTGCGCGCGGAACAATCCGGGACACGATCGTAGTCGTGCCGGAGGCGCGGAACCGCTACTTCGGCAGTTTCTACGTGAACTCGTCCGTCACCGGCCGTTGGGAAGACGCGATCGTGCGGGAGCTGGTGCCGTGGATCGACTCACGCTACCGGACGGTGCCGGACGCGGGCGCGCGCGGCATCGCCGGGTTCTCGATGGGCGGATACGGCGCACTGATGCTCGCGATGAACAACCCGGACGTGTTCGGCTCGGTCTATGCGCTGAGCCCCTGCTGTCTCGGCATGGTCGCGGACCTGGGTCCCGACAATCCCTCGTGGGCGAACGCCGGACGGCTGCGGTCACGCGAGGAGATGAAATCGGATTTTGCTTCCCCGGATGATTCGTTCCCGGTATTCGTCACGTCGCTCGCGGCCGCACTGTCGCCGAACCCGGAGCGGCCGGACCTCTACGTGGACCTGCCGTTCGAAGCCGTCAACGGGCAGCTGGGCCGCAGCGAGCCCGCCTGGTCGGCCTGGCAATCCCGCATGCCCCTCTACAACGTCGGGCGATACCAGGACAATCTGCGCCGGCTGCGCGGCATCTCGCTGGACGTCGGCGCGGAGGACGAATACCCGCAGATCGGCGCCGGCACGCGGCTCCTGTCCCAGGAACTCGCCAGACTCGGCATCCCGCATGCGTTCGAGATCTATGCCGGCGGCACGCACAGGAGCATGGTTCGCGAGCGTATCGAAACGCGCCTGCTGCCCTTCTTCTCACGGACCTTGCAGGCCGGAAGGTGATGCCATGAACAAGCTCATCCTCGGACTGGCGGCTTTCTTCGGCGTCCACTCGATTTCGATGCTGGCGCTCGACTGGCGCAACCGCGTCGCCGAGCGGCTGGGCGCGCGTGCCTGGCAGGGCATCTACTCGCTCATCTCGCTGGTCGGCTTCTACCTGATCGTCAGCGGCTACGGCGCTGCGCGCTCTGGCGCCGAGGTCCTGTATTCGACGCCCGCGTCGTTTCGTTACCTGGCGGCTCTGCTGATGCTGCCGTTCTTCACGCTCGCGCTCGCCTCGGTCTTCACCGGTCGCATCCGCGCACGCACGCAGCATCCATTGCTGCTCGCGACCATGCTGTGGTCCGTCGCGCACCTGCTGACCAACGGCAGCGTCGCCGACCTGCTCCTGTTCGGCGTCTTCCTGGCCTGGGCGATCGCAGTGCGCGCGTCGCTCGGGCGTCGCCCGGCCCGGAAGATGATCGCGCTGCCGGCTTCGGCCACGAACGACATCATTGCGGTTGCCGGCGGGCTTGCTCTCTACGTGGCTTTCCTGCTCTGGCTGCACGCGCGGTGGTTCGGGGCGCCGATCTGGCCGCTGTAGCCCGCAAATCAGCGCCTTGCAGGATATCTCGCGTAATGTGATGCGCTGCGGCGACGCGCCGGCTCCGCCTGGCCAAACATGCGGGCCATGCGAGCAATCCGGGCATTCCGGTATCCCGTCATCCTGTCCATCCTGCTGCTCGCCGCGGGATGCGCGGGCACGCCGTCGCTGCCCGAGCCGGTCGAGCCGCAGCCGGCGACCCGCGCGGCCGGCGGCCGCATCGCGGATTTCGCGGTTTCCCTGGTCGGCGTGCCATACCGCTACGGCGGTAACCATCCGGACGAAGGATTCGACTGCAGCGGCCTCGTCCATTACACGTATTCGTCGAACGGCCATGCGGTGCCGCGCACCTCGCGCGGGCAATACCAGGCCGCGCAGAAGATCACGCTGGCGCAGGCCGCGGAAGGCGACCTGGTCTTCTTCCGGGACCAGGACAACCTCTCCCACGTCGGCATCTACCTGGGCGGCGGCCGCTTCGTCCATGCGCCTTCGAGCGGCGGCGCCGTGAGCGTCGCGAGCATGGAAGCGCCCTGGTACCGGCGCCGCTTCGTCGCGGCCGGGCGTTTGCTGCCATGATGACGGCCGATCCGGCTGCGTTGGCCTGTCCCTGCTGCGGAGAGCCCGTGGACCTCGTCATCGACGAGGGTGGCGGCAGCCCGCAGTGCTACGTCGAGGATTGCCCGGTGTGCTGCCGCCCGTGGCAGGTCAGGGTCATTCACGATCCGGACACTGGCTGGGTCGCGTCGCTGAGGACTCTCGACGAGTAACGTCGCGCCGGCGGAGCGCCTTCAGGTCTTGCCCGGTCCCGCGAAGAATTCCTTCTGCAGCCGCAGCAGCAGCGGGATCGAGAACAGCACGGCGATCAGGTTCGGGATGGCCATCAGGCCATTCAGCGTGTCCGCGATGTCCCAGATGAGATGCAGCGAGCCGACCGAGCCGAGATAGATGAACACCAGCCAGGCGATGCGGTACGGCATCGCCGCCTTCGCGCCAAACAGGTACACGACGCCGGTCTCGCCGTAGTAGCTCCAGCCGATGACGGTCGAGTACGCGAACAGGACCAGGCCGCCCGTGACGACCACGCCGCCCCAGGTGCCCGGCAGACCGGTCGTGAACGCCGCAACCGAAAGCGCCGCGCCGGTCGAGCCGGAAGTCCAGGTGTCCGTCACGAGGATCACGAGCCCGGTCGTCGTGCAGATCAGGAGCGTATCCACGAACACCTCGAAGATGCCGTAGAGCCCCTGGCGCACGGGATGATCGGTATTCGCGGCGGCATGGACCATCGGCGCCGAGCCGAGGCCCGCCTCGTTCGAGAACAGCCCGCGCGCGATGCCGTAGCGCATCGCCATCGCGATCGTGCTGCCTGCGAACCCGCCGGCCGCGGCGCTGCCGCTGAACGCGCTCTCGAACACGAGTGCGAAAACGGCGGGCAACTTCTCGGCGTGCATCACCAGGATCACGAGGCCGCCGCCGAGGTAGAGGAGCGCCATGAACGGCACCATGAGCTCCGTCACCTTGCCGATGCGCTTGATGCCGCCGAGGATCACGACAGCGGTGATCACCACCAGCACGATGCCAGTCGTGGAATGCGACAACCCGAAGGAGGTGTGCAGCGCGTCGGCAACCGAATTCGCCTGCACCATGTTGCCGATGCCGAAGGCGGCGAGCGAGGTCAGGAGCGCGAAGATGGCGCCCAGCCACGGCATCTTCAGGCCGTTCTTCAGGACGTACATCGCGCCGCCACGCATGACGCCGCTGGCGTCCTTCTCGCGGTAGTGCAGCGCGACCACGATCTCGGCGTACTTGGTGCACATGCCGAGAATGCCCGAGACCCAGAGCCAGAAGAGCGCGCCGGGGCCGCCCAGGAAGATCGCGGTCGCGACGCCTGCGATGTTGCCGACGCCGACCGTCGAGGCGAGCGCGGTGGCCACCGCCTGGAATGGCCGCACGCTGCCCTCGCCGCCGCCCGATTGCCTGAGCTTGCCGAGCACTTCGCGCAGCGCCCGCCAGAGAAAGCGGAACTGCGCCGCGCCTGTGAGGATCGTGAGCAGGACGCCCGTGCCCATGAGCAGCACGATCATCGGCGTACCCCAGACATAGCCGTTCAGCCGGGCATTGACGGACTCAATGATCTCGAGCATGTGTGTCCCCCGCTCGCCCCGGGGCAATCTTGACACAGGGCCCGCCCGGCCGGCGCTCCCGCGGCTATGGCGGGTAGTAAGCTCCCAGGCGGCCATGTCCTCGAGCCCGAAATTTTTCCGCAGCGCCGGGGCGCTCAGGCGCTGGTTCGCGAGCCATGCGCAGACCGAGACCGTGCTGGTCGTCGGCTACATGAAGAAGGCGACTGGAGTCCCCAGCGTCACCTGGCCCGAGTCGGTGGACGAGGCGCTCTGCGTCGGCTGGATCGACGGCGTGCGTCACCGCATCGACGAGCGCCGGTACCAGATCCGCTTCTCGCCGCGCAAGGCGCGCTCGCCCTGGAGCCAGGTGAACATCCGGCGCGTCGCTGCGCTCAGGAAGGCCGGGCGCCTGAAACCGCAGGGCTTGGCGGCCTTCGCCGCCCGCGACAAGGCCAACACGCGGCGCGCGTCCTACGAGCAGAAGAAGCCGGTTGGGCTTCCGCCGCGCGACCTCAAGGTCGTCCGTGCGAACCCGGCTGCCTGGAAGTACTACCGGACCCTGCCGCCGGGCTATCTGAGAATGTGCGCCTGGTGGATCGTCAGCGCGAAGAAGCCGGAGACTCGCACGAGGCGCCTGCAACGCTTCACCAGGATGTGCGCTGCGAAGCGGCGTTTCACCTGGTAGCGCGCCGCTAGGCGCTCTTCCGCCTCGGCAACTCCCAGTCCGGGCGGATGAAGTGGCAGGTGTAACCGCCCGGGTTTCGCAGCAGGTAGTCCTGGTGCTCGGGCTCGGCCTCCCAGAAATCGCCCGCCGGCGCCACTTCGGTGACGACTTTCCCGGGCCACAGCCCGGAGGCTTCCACGTCCGCAATCGTGTCCTCGGCGACGCGACGCTGTTCGTCACTGGCGTAGAAGATGGCCGAGCGATAACTGGTGCCGACGTCGTTGCCCTGGCGGTTCTTCGTAGTCGGGTCGTGGATCTGGAAGAAGAACTCGAGGATCCGCCGGAAGCCGATCTTCGCCGGGTCGAACAGGATCTCGACCGCCTCGGCGTGGTAGCCATGGTTGCGGTAGGTCGCGTTCGGCGTGTTGCCGCCGGAGTACCCGACGCGGGTCGAAATCACGCCCGGATACCTGCGGAACAGGTCCTGCACGCCCCAGAAGCAGCCGCCCGCCAGCACTGCGCGTTCCGTGGTCATGGCTTGCCTCCGACCTGCTCCAGGTACGCCCCGTAGCCCTCTTTCACCATGTCGTCGCGATGCACGAACCGCAGCGAGGCCGAGTTGATGCAGTAGCGCAGGCCGCCGCGGTCGCGCGGCCCGTCGGTGAAGACGTGCCCCAGGTGGCTGTCGCCGTGCGCCGAGCGCACCTCGGTGCGGACCATGCCGTGGCTCTCGTCCGAGAGTTCCTTGAAGTTCGCAGGCTCGATCGGCCTGGTGAAGCTCGGCCAGCCGGACCTGGAGTCGTACTTGTCGCTGGAGGCAAACAGCGGCTCACCGGAGACGACGTCCACGTAAATGCCCGGCTCCTTGTTGTGCAGCAGGGCGCCCGTGCCCGGCGGCTCAGTCCCGCAGAGCTGCGTCACGCGGTGCTGCTCGGGAGTCAGTCTTGCGATGGCTGCGGGATCCTTGGCGAACTTCTGCATGGCCTGCCTCTTGCCGCGTATACCTGTCGCCCAGCAGACCGGCGCCGGGAAGCGGATATTACAGCCGCGCCCTGAGGAAGCTCACGATGGGCTCGTAGTGCGCCGAATCCTCGGGCAAGGCATGGTTGGCGAACGGACGCTTCTCGTCGGCGATCACAAGCTCGCAGCGCTCGAACAGGTCGGCCGCCATCTGCTCCGCGTTCGCGAGCAGCGGGTCGTACCGCGAGCCGAAGATGATGGCCGGGATGGTGATCCTGGCGTGATCCGGGCCGAGGCGCTCGCGGATCTGGCGCTGCATCATCGGCGAGGTGGAGCCGGCGAAGCTCATCAGGAAGCGGATGGACTGGAAATCCGGGTGGCCGGCCTCGCGCGCGGCGGCCACGAGTTGCGCCGCACCGCCGCCGTTGGAATAGCCGGCGATGCCGTCGGGACGCTCGCGCCGACAGAATTCGGCGAGGTAGTCCATGCTCTTCTCGAGGCCGACGTAGCGGTCATCGGTGAACCGGAACCAGCAGCGCGGCTCCTCGAAGCCGAAGGCCCCCACCTCTTCCTCGGTGCAGCCCATTTCGTTCCCGAGCAGGTTGCGAACCACCTCGGGCTCGAGAAGATTGGGGCCGGCTGGGTAGATCCACTCGGCCAGTCCCGCGCTGGCCTCTGCGCAATGCACGAAGTGCCCTTTCTGGGTGGCGTGCTTGCGGGGATTGCTCCCGAAGCAGTGTAGACTCGCGATCTTCAGCCTGCCCATCGTGAACCATCCATGCCCAGACTCATTCTGACGTACTTCGACTTCGACGGCAGCCGCGGCGAGGTGCCGCGCCTCGCAATGCACATCGGCGGCATCCCGTTCGAGGACCGGCGCATCGCCCGCAAGGACTGGGCCGCATTGCGCGACTCGATGCCGTTCCAGGCCGTGCCGGTGCTGGAAGTCGACGGCAAGGTCATCGCCCAGTCCAATACCATCAACCGCTACGTCGGCAAGCTCGCCGGCCTGTATCCGAAGGACGACTGGCAGGCGGCGCGGGTAGACGAGGTGATGGATGCGGTCGAGGACATCACGACCCGTATCGGCGCCACGATCAGGATGGAAGACGACGCCAAGAAGAAGGTGCGCGAGGAACTGGCGGCCGGCCCGATCCCGCGTTTCCTGCAGCAGCTCGACGCGCGCCTCAAGGGCGCTGGCGGCGAGTGGTTCGTCGAGAACCGCCTGACCGTCGCCGACCTCAAGTGTTACCTGCTGACCCGCTGGCTCAAGTCCGGCGTGCTCGACCACATCCCGGCCGACATCGTGGACCGGCACGCGCCGCTGCTCGCGAAACACCTGGAGCGGGTCCACAACCACCCGAAGATCGCGGCGTACTACGCGGCGCGCCGGAAATGACCGGGAAAACCGGATAGGTATAAGCTTCCGGTTTCGCGCTAACACCCGGGAGCGGCTGCGCAGCAGCCGCTCCGTCGCTTCAGGCCCTCGTCAGCACGCCGTTCTGGTAGTCCTGCACCGCACGCTCGATCTCCTCGCGCGTGTTCATCACGAACGGTCCGTACTGCACGACGGGCTCGTTGAGCGGCTTGCCGGCGAGCAACAGCAGGCGCGCGCCGTCATTGCCGGCCCTCATCTGCACGCGGTCGCCATCGGTCAATAGACCTGCGGCGCGGTTGGGCAACGGCTTGTCGCCGATTGCGGCCTGGCCCTCGTATACATAGACGAACGCGTTGTGCCCCGCGGGCACCGGCGCCTCGAACTCGCCGTTCGGCGGCAGCTGCAGGTCGAAATAGAGCGGCTCGGTCGAGAGTCCCTGGATCGGGCCGCGGGTCTTCTCGGCGCCCTGCTCCAGCGTGCCGGCAATCACTTTCGCCTCGCCGCCGTTCGCGAGCGCCGCAGTCGGAATCTCTGCCGCCGGGAGGTCGCGATACGCCGCCGGCTTCATCTTTTCCTTCGCCGGCAGGTTGATCCAGAGCTGGAAGCCGCGCATGCGGCCCTCGCTCTGCTGCGGCATCTCGGAGTGGATCACGCCGCGCCCGGCGCTCATCCACTGCACGCCGCCGGGACCGAGGTCGCCGGTGTTGCCCATGTGGTCCTTGTGCTGCATGTGGCCGTCGAGCATGTAGGTGACGGTCTCGAAGCCGCGATGCGGGTGCGGCGGAAACCCGCCGATGTAGTCGTCCGGGTTGTCGGTGCCAAACTCATCGAGCATCAGGAACGGGTCGTGGCGCAGTGCCTGGCCGGAGCCGAGGCTGCGGCGCAATTTCACGCCGGCGCCGTCGGACGAAAGTACGGACGGGATGACTCTCTGCAGGCTGCGGACGGACATGACTACCTCCGGGTTCACGAGTCTAAGACCTCAGGCGCGCGCGCGGCGCGCATCGAGGCTCCAGCCGCCTGCGCCGTTGACCGCCAGGAACAGGAAGCCGCCCGCGATCGCGACGTTCTTCAGGAACATGATCTGCTGCATCGGGTCGGCGAAGTTGCCGTGGAACAGGATGCCGGCGAGGAGCGTGAACGCGCCCAGCGCCAGTGCGATGGCCTTGGTCTGCCAGCCGGCGATGATGGCGAGCGCCCCGCCGATCTCCAGCACGATCGTGGGCAGCAGCAGGGCCCCCGGCACCCCCATCGACTCCATGTAGGCGACGGTGCCCGAGTACCCGGCGATCTTGCCGACCCCGGAGATCAGGAAGATGGCCGCGATCAGGGTGCGGCCGGAGAGGTTGGCGGCGTGGCTCAGCGTTGTCATGGCAGTCTCCCGTGTTTGGATGGGAAACATGCTGATATTGATTGGTTGAATTAAAAAGCTCATATTTTCGTGCTGAATTATCGATTTTCTAGAACTTATGGTCAAACCCAGGATCACGCTGGATCAATGGGCCTCTCTCGTTTCCGTCGTGGAATCAGGGGGTTACGCGCAGGCGGCCGAGGCGATCCACAAGAGCCAATCCACGGTGAGTTACGCGGTACAGAGGCTCGAGCAGTTGGCAGGCGTTCAGGCCTTCGAGATCCAGGGCCGCAAGGCGGTGCTGACCCCGGCCGGGCGCGTCCTGTACCGGCGCGGAAAGGCGCTCCTCGAGGAGGCTGCCAGGCTCGAACGTGCCGCCGCGGACCTCGCCAGGGGCTGGGAGCCCGAGATCCGGCTCGCGGTGGACATCGTGTTCCCGACCTGGCTGCTGCTGCGTTGTTTTGAGGAGTTCGCCAAGGAACGGCCTGAGACGCGCATCGAACTCGTCGAGGCGGTGCTTGGCGGGACCGACGAGGCGCTGCTGGAAGGCCGCGCCGACTTCGTGATCGGCTCGCACGTGCCGGCCGGCTTCCTCGGCGACCCGCTGATGCGGCTGCGATTCCTTTGCTCGGCCCACCCGGACCATCCGCTGCACCGGCTCGGGCGGCCGCTCACGCAGGACGACCTGCGCCAGCACCGGCACCTCGTGATCCGCGACTCCGGCGTCACGCACACGCGCCCGACCGGCGCCTGGATCAACGAGCTGCGCTGGACCGTGTCGCACAAGGCGACCTCGATCCGCGCGGCCTGCATGGGGCTCGGCTACGCCTGGTTCCCGGAGGAGTCGATCCGCGAGGAACTCGACCGCGGCCGGCTCAAGCCTCTGCCGCTGGTGGAGGGCGGCGTGCGCGAGGCGACGCTCTACCTGGTCTTCGCCGACCGCGAGGCTACCGGCCCCAGCGCGCGGCGGCTTACGGAGATCCTGCGCGAGCAGGTTGCAGAGACCTGCCGCGCGGAGGATGCTGTCGCGGCACCCCGATCTGACGATGCCTTGGCACTGAAAGAGGAAAGGGGCATATGAACATCTCAAAGACGCTCGTTCTCTTGCTCGTCACCACCTTGCTGGTTTCCACGTCGGCCCCCCAGGCCCAGACGCCGGCCAGGACGCTCGTCACTCCCTCGAACGTAAAGGTCTACTTTTACGGGCAATTGAGGTCCTATCACGTCACGGAATTGACGGCGAGCAACAGTACGTGCGACTCGCCTGACACGTACTCATTCATGGTCTCCTGGAAGCCGGTGTTCAGGGACTGGAACCTGCCGCCGGGTGCCGGGCCCTACATCTGGAAGCACTACCTCGCCAGCAACCAGACCCGCTGCCAGCAAAGCATCATCATGTGCGGCGACCCCGTGTGCACGATGAAACTGTCGAGTTGCCCGGTCACCGTGGCCTACGGGCTCGTGCGCATCCAGACCTACTTCGATGAAACGGAAACGGGAAGAAGCAGCTGGGTCCAGATCGGCGGCATTGCGCGGCCGACGCTGACCTACGACCCAGGGTCGCTGAAATGGAAGTGCCTGGGAGGAGGCGGTCTGTAAGCATGAAAGGGACTTCGCTGCCCCCGGACTACCGCCCCCAGCCCTTGAAGAATCCGCCGTCGGCGAAATCCCACAGCAGCACGAGATGCGCGCGCCAGTCGTAGGACTGGTCGGAGAGCGGGAACTCGGTGCCGAGGTTGAGCGCGACGTGGCCGCCGCGCGTGAGCCCGATGCGCACTTGCGGCACGATCGTGAACTTCACGCGGTCGCCGCCGTCGTCCTGGAACGGCGTCGTCGCCGTCACTTCCAGCGCCGGGAACACACGCTGCGGCCAGTCTGACCAGGTGTAGTGCACGATGCCCGCAACTTCGAATTCGCCGGCGTCCACGTCGTCGAACGGCAGCACCGCGCGGGCGCTCGCCTGCAGCGTCGCTTTCGACGACAGCTCCTGCGCCCAGGCGAGGAACGGGATCAGTTCCTCGGATGCGTCGCCCTCGGTCGGCACCGCGAGCTTGGCGCCGCCGGACAAAAGATAGCCGCGGTCCAGGCTCCAGGTCAGCGCGTGCTTCCAGCCGACCTCGACTTCGGTCAGCGTGCCATTTTCCTCGACCAGCTCGAGGATGCCCTGGCCGCGCCGGCCGAAGCGCTTCTCGAATTCGAGCACGTTGCGCCACACGTCCTCGCCGTCCTGGTCCGCGTAGCGCGACTTCCAGACGATTTCGTCCTCCGGAAAAGCCTTCTGCGTGCGGATGGGCAGCATCAGGTTGAGCTCGCCCGGCGGATAGCGTTCCGAGCCGGGCGCGAGCGTCTTTATGTGGGCGACGATCGCGCCGACTTCTGCGTCGGTGAGCGCTCCGCCCCAGGCCGGCATCTGCGGCGACAGGCCGAGCGAGCGCCCGCCGTGCTTGACCACGAGCTCCCAGTCGAGCGCGGGTTCGCGACTGTTGAAGAGCGGATCCGCGAGGTCCGCGGGCGGCGGGTCGAGTGCCTTGGCGACCGGACTGTCCGGATCCGGCTTTCCGTTCGCCCCATGGCAGGCGGCGCAGTGGGTCTCGAACAGCTGGCGTCCCTGCGCGACGTCCGGGGCGGCGTTCGCGGCACCGGCCATGCAGAGGAGCGCGACGAAGATGAGCGGCAGCCGCCGCTGCCTTGCGGTCATTCGCGACCCGCGCCCAGCGCCAGCTCGGCGCGCGCGCCTCCGGCGCGATCGTGGCTCGCCGTGACGCTGAAAGTCGCGCCTGCGGGCGCCGCGACGATCCAGTCGGCGAACGCGCGGTCGGGCGTGCCGGGCGTGTATCCCCACCAGGACGCCGTCGATCGATGGATGGTGCGCCCGGCCAGCTGGCCGAGTTGCCGCGAGGCCTTTCCTTCGACGAGTCGCGCACCGACAGGCAACGTCAGTTCCACCGCCACGCCAGGGACGACCTTCTGGTCGACCGCCTGCTGCGTTCCGTTCGTCGGCAGCCAGCCGCCGTTCTCGACGACGAGCCGCAGGCGCCACAGGTTATCGCCGACCGACTCGGCCGTGAACGACCGGACCGACAGCCGCGCGGTGGAAAGCCCGAGCTGCACCAGCCATTCGCTGTGCGGCGCGACTTCCTTTTCGAGGCGGTCGAATGGCACGTTGTACCAGTAACGGATCAGGTCGAAGCCGCCGATCTCGACCGCGCCGAGCTGCGGATGACTGAACGATCGCCACGCGACGAATCCGTCGCCGGCGAGCTCCTTGTCGCTCCAGCGCAGCAGCTTCAACTCGTCCTCGACCGGGTGATATCCCCAGAGCCAGGTAGACGCCATGGTGTTCGTCAGATCCACGCCGGCAGCCTTGAATGGATCCCAGAATTCGGTGATGAACGAGTAGATCCCGCGCCGGTTGTAGAGCCAGCCGAAGGCGCTGGGGCGATAGCCTTCGCGGTCTTCGCCGCTGCGCAGGTCGAGGTAGGACATCGCGCGATACCCGGTCAGCTCTGCTGCCCGGCCGGCCAGCGTCTGGTACACGCCGCGGTCCGCGCTCGGCATGGTCTCGCCCACGTTCACCGGCGGGGTCAGCACGAGGCCGCCGAAGGTATGGCAGGTCACGTGCGCGACGATGTTGGGCCGGCTGGCGATCGCGCGGATGTACGCGGCGACCTCCGGCTCCGAGGTGGGATACGAGCCATTGGTCTGGCTGACCGTGTTGCCGACGTCCGCCGGGAAGTTGGCGCCGAAGTCGAGCGCTTCGTGCTCGGGCTCGTCCGCGATCGTGACGCCGTCGTAGCCTTCCACCATGCCTTCGGGCAGCACGCGCCAGTAGTCGCCGCCGGTCTCGTCGGGCGCGCGCGGCACCATCAGGCGCGGATCCTTCGCGTACGGCTTCCACGGGCCATTCGGGTCGCGATAGCGCATGAAGACCGCGCGGCCGTCGCCGTTGACGTCGCGCGGGATGATCCCGGACTGCGGCAGCGCAGTCGGGTACGGGCGGTCCACCGAGCGGATGAAGCGCCCCTGGTCGAGCGTCTCGTCCACGCCGTCCGGCGTCATGCGCGGCAGCACGTACACCGCGCGCGTGTCGAGCAGGCGCGTCACGCGCTCGTCCTTGCCGTAGGAGGAGACCAGCTTGTGGGCAAAGTGCAGCGCCGCCACGCCACCCGCCCACTCGGTGGCGTGCATGTTGCCGTCCACGATGAGCGCGGGCTTCTCCTGCGCGGGGCCGGTCGCGCGGTTGGTCAGCGTGAGGAACCACATCGAGCGGCCGCGCGGAGTGGTGCCGATGCTCTCGAGCTGCACCAGTTCCGGGCGCGCCTGCGCCCACTGCTGCAGGAGCCCGGTCAGCTCCTGGTAGCGCAGGATGTGGTCGAACGGCAGCGGGGCGACGGGCGCAGCGGTCGCGGGCCCGCAAAGCGCGAGGGCGGCAATCAGCGCGGTTGCCGCCCTCGCGATCATTCCGGTCAGAACTTGCGGGTGACGCTGCCTGTTACGAGGCGCCTGGTTCCGTAGAAGCAGTTCGAGGGACTGTCGCATCGATCTACGAAGATCTCGTCGGTGAAGTTGCTGGCGTTCAAGGCGACCCGCCAGTTCCGCGTATCGTAATGCAGAATGGCGTCGTACATCGTCACCGAGCTGCTCTTCCAGGCGTTGGCGGCGTCGCCGAACATCGTGCCGCGGTGCCGCAGGCCGACGCCGAAGCCGAAGCCCGCCATGGGGCCTTCCTGGAAGGTGTAGTCGGCCAGCGCCGAGACCAGCATGTCCGGGACCGCCACCAGCTCGTTGCCGAGGTTGCTGGCCACGGTCGTCTTCGTCACCTCGGTGTCGATGCTGGTGAAGGCCAGATTGAGCGTGATGCGCTCGCGGATGCGCGCCGCGAGCTCGAGCTCGATGCCCTGCACCTCGGCCTCGCCCTCCTGCACGCTGAAGAACAGGTTGACCGGGTCCGGCGTCAGCACGTTCTCCTGCACGATCTGGTAGAGCGCCAGCGAGCCGAATACCCGCACGTCGCGGTCGAGCGCGCGGCCGTCGTACTTGATGCCCGCCTCCATCTGCTCGCCGGTGCTCGGCTTGAACGCTTCGCCCGCGAAGGTCGCGCCGCTCACCGGCTCGAACGAGCGCGCGAACTGCGCATAGGGCGCGAAGCCGTTGTCGAATACGTAGTTGACGCCGGCGCGGTAGCTGAACTTCTCGTCGTCCTGCGTGGCGCCGTTCACGGGGTTGCGCTCGACCCAGTCGTTGCGCGCGTTCAGCGTCAGCACGAAGTTGCCGACCTTCATCTGTTCCTGGGCGTAGATGCCGATCTGCTCGCGGGTCTCGTTGATGAACGTGAACAGCGTCGCCGACGGGATGACCGCGTTGTACACGGGGTTGAACAGGTCGATCGACGGCGCTCCCGTGAACCCGAACTCCGAGAACCCGTCGTAATTGCGGTAGTCCACGCCGAACAGCAGCGAATGCTCGGCCCCGCCGGCGTCGATGTCGAGGTAGGCGCGCGTGTCGATGGACAGCGAGTCGATGCGCTCGTTGAACGGGAAGTTGGCGCGGGTGACCGTGCGGTAGTCGTCCGGCACGCCGTTGAAGTCCGCATCCAGGAGACCCGTGCCGTATACCGCGCTCGAGTCCACCTTGACGTCGAAGTACTTCAGGTTCTGCTGGATCCGGAAGCTGTCGCTGAACTCGTGGCTGAAGTCGTAGCCCGCGCTCCACTGCTCGCGCTTGAAGAAGTTGTAGCCTGTCTCGCCGAGGTTCCTGCCGACCGGAACCCTGCCAAGCGGGTTCGGCAGCTGGGTGCCGAACGCGGGCAGGAAGCCGGTGCTCTGGTTCTCCAGGTCGTCGTCCTGGTAGTTGGCGAGCAGCGTCAGTTCCGTCGCTTCGCCGATGTGGAAAGTCACGGCGGGAGAGATGAACAGGCGCTTCGACGTCAGGAAGTCCACCTGCGTCTCGCGGTCACGGTAGAGCGCCGTGATGCGCCCGCTGACGGTGTCTGACAGCGGCCCGGTCAGGTCGCCGGCGACCTGCCAGGTGGAATACTCGCCGGCCTGCAGCTCGAGCTCGCCGCCGAATTCGTCGCTCGGGCGGCGGCTGATCATGTTGACGATGCCGCCGGGGGGCGTCTGGCCGTAGAGCACGGAGGCCGGGCCTTTCAGCACTTCCACCGACTCGGAGCCGTACAGGTCGGTGCCGGTGTTGTTGACCGAGCCGATCGGCGCCTGCACGCCGTCGATGAACTGCACCGGCGTGAAGCCGCGGATCTGCAGCCAGTCGTAGCGCTCGTCAGGGCCGAAGGCCTCGCCGGTCGCGCCGGCCGCGTAACGCACCGATTCGTTGAGGCTGGTCCAGTTGAGCAGGTCGATCATGTCGCGCGAGACGACGCTGACCGACTGCGGCATTTCCACCAGCGGAATGTCCGACTTGGAGGCCGAGCTGCCGTCTTTCGAGACGTAGCGCGGGGCGCTGACCACGACCGGGGCCAGCTCCTCGGTGCCGGAAGTTTCGTCCTGGGCCAGCGCCGGTGCCGTCAGCCCCGAGCCGAGCAGGAATACGAAGGCGTGTCTGGAATCCATGGTGGGGTCCCCCTTGTGCGCAATCTAGTCCGCCGCCCGTCCGGCGCAGTCGAGGCAGGGTCGCAAACCGTCGCAATCAGGCCATCGCCCCAAGGCCGGCCCCTTACCCGAGGGTGTGCTTGAGCCAGTTCGAGGCGTCCGTCAGGGCCCGGTCGCTGACCGCGGCAATGGACATGGCCTCGAGGAAGCTGTGCGAGGCGCCCCGATAAGTGACGCTCCGGGCGGGCACGCCGGCCGCCTCCAGGAGCCGCGCCATCTGCACGCTCTGTTCGGCGAGGATGTCGCACTCGGCGATCGCCAGGAACGCGGGCGGCAGGCCGGCGAGCGATGCCTGCAACGGGCAGGCGAGCGGATCGCCCGCGTCCTCGTCGCTACGCAGGTAATCGCGCCAGTACCCCGCCATCTCCTCGCAGCCCAGCATGTATTCCGGGCCGCCGTAGCGGCGGCAGGATTCCGCGGAGCTCTTCGTCGTGAACGCCCCATAATTCAGGACCATGGCGCGCAGCGGCGGGCTCGCTCGCGAGTCGCGCCGCAGCAGGCAGGTGGCGACGCTCAGGTTGCCGCCGGCGGAATCGCCGCCGATGGCGAGCCGGTTCGCATCGATGCCGAGCCGGCCGCCCTCCTTCGCGAGCCAGGTCACGACGTCCACGACCTGCTCGAGCGCCACCGGGAACTTGTTCTCGGGCGACAGCGCGTAGTCCACGCCGATCACGCAACAGCCGGCGCGTGCGGCATATTCGCGCATCACCCGGTCGTGGGTGTCGATGCTGAACAGCAGCCAGCCGCCGCCGTGCAGGTACACGAGTCCAGGCAGCTCGCCGGGTCCCGGGCGATGGATGCGCAGGCGCACGTTGCCGTGGCGCGTCGGCGCTTCCAGGTTCAGTGTTTCCCGCATCGCGGGCCCGCCCTTCGCCCAGGGGGCCCGGACTTCCTCCGCCCAGCGGCGCTGTTGCGGCGGCGGCGCGGTGCTGAACTCCGGATGCCGCGCGACCGACGCGGCCACCGTGCGGATGAACAGGCGGACTTTCGGGTCGAGGTCCGCGCCGTTCGCCGACGCAACATCCCTCTGCACGTGGTCCATGGCCCGATAGTCGTGCCGTGGGCGGCCGGTCGCCGTCGCCGGGTGCTCATTTGTCATCGCAAACGGGCCAGACTAGGCTAGCCGGATGGGCCGCAGCACCAAGGGCGCCGACTACCAGGACATCCCGCGTCCGATCGCGGCGATGGCGGACGAGTATCCGTCCGGGCACCACGATCCGCATCATCATCACAAGCGCGCACAGCTCATCTACGCCTGCGCGGGCGTGACGGTCGTGATCACCGAGCAGGCGAGCTTCGTGGTCCCGCCGCAGCGTGCCGTATGGGTGCCCGCGGGAGTCGAGCACGAGGCGCACATGCGCGGCCATGTGTCGCTGCGCACGCTGTACGTCGACCCCTACGCGTTTCCCGACCTGCCGAAGACCTGCCGTGTGATCGAGGTCTCCTGCCTGCTGCGCGAACTGATCGTCGAGGCCTGCCGCATCCCGGTGGAGTACGAGGTCGAGGGCCGCGACGGGCGCGTCATGGGCCTGCTGATGACCGAGCTCAAGGCGATGCCCACGACGCCGCTCGACGTGCCGATGCCGCAGGACCCGCGCCTCGTGAAGGTCTGCACCGCCATCCTGCGCGATCCCGCGCAGCACGAGCCGCTCGACGGCTGGGCCGACATCGCCGGCATGGGCCGGCGCACGTTCACGCGCACCTTCCGCAAGGAAACCGGCGTCAGCTTCGCCACCTGGCGGCAGAACGTGCGGCTGATGGAGGCGCTCTCGCGGCTCGCGGTCGGCCAGCCGGTGACGACGGTCGCCTACGACGTCGGTTACAACAGCCCGAGCGCTTTCACCGCGATGTTCCGCCGCGCCTTCGGCCACGCGCCGACGCAATATCTCGCCTCGATCCCGGGCAGCAAGCCGAGCGACCCGCAGCACTGAGCAGCGCTCAGCGGCCCGGGTTCAATTCCCGCATCCACGCCAGCAGTTCCGCCGGCCCTTCGCGGCCGAGCGCCGCGGTCATCTCGGCGAACATGCCGTCGCGCTCGTCCTGGCCGAGCTTGAACTTCGCGCGCTGCTCCAAGACCTTCGCATCGAACGGGACGATCGCATGCTTGATCGCGTTGTAGCGCCCGCCCATCTCCGTCAATTGCCAGGCCCGTGGGCGGCCGCGCTCCATGGCCTCGACCAGGTCGTGCAGGTGCGCATCGAGACGCGCCGGCGTCTCGTCGAAAGCGACCGTCACCAGGAACTGCACCACGGCGTAATTCCAGGTCGGCGCCCAGGTACGGTTGCTCACCCAGGACGGCGAGATGTAGCCCTGCGGGCCGCAGAAGAGGATCAGCGCGCGCGGTTCGCGCTCGAGCGCCGCACGCAGAGGATAGGAACGGGGCATGTGCCCTTCGAGCGCCTCGATGCGCCCGTTGCTGCCGACCCGCGGCCGCAGCGGCAGCGGCGAGGCCTGGAATTCGCCGGCCTTCCCGGCGACCACCCACGCGAGCGGGTGCTCGAGCACGAGACGCAGGACCTGCTCGTCGCTCTTCGGCGCGAACCGGTCCGCGGGCGCGTTCATGCGGGCGCGCCCTGCCGTGCGAGCGTCGAGTGCTGCCTGCCGTAGACCGCATACAGCACGGCGCCCGTCACCAGATAGAGGGACAGGAAGATCGCCAGCAGCGGCTTGCCCGAAGCCGCCTGCAACCCGATATCGATGAGCACCGGCATGATCATGGCGAGGCAAAGGACGAGCGCCAAAGCCGGAATGTAGCCGATCCAGGCGCCCCCGACCTGGATGCCGCCAAGCGGCACGCGGAACGGCCGCGGCAGGTCCGGCCGGCGCGAACGCAGCCACATGGTGCAGAAGCACACGGTCGCGAATGCGAGCCCCGCGCCCAGACTCACGAGATCCGCGAGCATCGCGATCGGGAAGAACGCGGCGCACACCGCGGAGATCGCGCCCAGCAGGATGATCCCGCGGTGCGGGGTGCGGAAGCGCTCGTGCACGCGGCTGAAGAGCGAGGGCAGCATGCCGTCGCGCGCCATCTGGAAGGTGATGCGCGACTGGCCGAAGGCGTTCACGAGCAGCACGGAAGCGAGCCCCATCAGCGCGCCGACCTTGACGAAGATGGCGACGCCCGGCCGGCCCATGCGGTCCACGGCAAGCGCCACCGGATCCGCGACGCCGAGCTCGCGGTAGGGCACGACGCCCGTCAGGATGGCCGCGACCGCGAGATAGAGCGCGGTGCAAACGAAGAGCGCGCCCAGGATGCCGATCGGCAGGTCGCGCTGCGGGTTGCGGGCTTCCGAGGCGGCCGTCGAGACCGTCTCGAAACCGAGGTAGGCGAAGAACAGGATGGAGGCGGCGCGGATGATGCCCGGCCAGCCGAAGGCGAACTCGCCTTCGTGCGGCGGGATGAAGGGTTTCCAGTTGCCCGGGTCGATCGCGCCGACGCCGACCGAAATCACGACTGCGAGCACCGCGACCTTGACTACGACCAGGAAGGCGTTTGCCCCGGCGGACTGGCGCACGCCGGCGCAGAGCACCGCCGTCACCGCCGCGATCGCGAGCACGGCGATCAAATTGAGCGAGAAGCCGCCGCTGCTGCCGACGTAAGGAGTCGCGAGGAAGGCCGGCACGGTGATGCCGAAGTCCCGCAGCAGGCTCACGAGATAGCTCGAGAATCCCACCGCCAGCGTGGAGGACGCGAGCGTGTACTCCAGCATCAGGATCCAGCCCAGGCTCCAGGCGAACACTTCGCCAAGCGCCGCGTAGCAGTAGCTGTAGGAGGAGCCCGACACCGGCATCGTCGAGGAAAGCTCGGCGTAGCACAGCGCCGTCAGCGCGCAGGCGGTCCCCGCGAGCACGAACGAGATCATCACCGCGGGCCCGGCGAAGTTGGCCGCGGCCGTGCCCGGCAGCACGTAGATGCCGGCACCCAGGATGCAGCCGATTCCGAGCAGCACGAGTTGCAGCGGCCCGAGCGTACGCCGCAGGCCGTGCGACGTCGCGTCGGCCTGCAGGGCCTCGATGCTCTTGCAGGCCAACAGGCCGGCCGGATTGCGGACTGCGCTCATGGCTGCCACCTCACGGGAGACGGCGTTTCATAACAAAGGGCTGCCGCGCCAATTGATTCGCAAGGGTCCGAATGTATCGCGTGCGGGCCAATCGACTGAAAACGCACCGCCCGAGACTACACGCGGCCGCAGGTCTCTGGTATGAAATCCCCTCACGTCCAACGGAGGATCTCGTCCATGTCAGTCAGACTGTCGGCGGCCGTGCTGGTCGCGGCGATCATCGGTGCGGCCCATGCAAACCTTGCCGGGGCGACCGGGCTCGCCACCTGCGATTCCGGGTCGCCGGACGGCTGGCAGCCGAAGGAGAAGCTCGCCGAGGCGCTCAAGGCGAAGGGCTGGGAGATCCGCAACATCAAGGTGGACGGCGGCTGCTACGAGGTGTACGCGCTCGACGACAATGGCGAGCGCGTTGAAGCGTATTTTCACCCCGTGACGCTCGCGCGCGTGGCGACCGCCGCCGAGTGAACCCCGCCGAATCGCCCACGCGCCGCAGGATCCCGGTATGGGATCTTGCGGTGCGCCTGCTGCACTGGTCGCTCGTGCTCACGGTCGCCACGGCATGGCTCACACGCCACGCCCCCGGCAAGTGGCATGAGTGGCTGGGGTACGCGACGCTCGCGGTCGTCGTCCTGCGCACGGCCTGGGGGTTCGTCGGCACGGGCTATGCGCGGTTCGCTGATTTCGTCCGGCCGGTCTCGCTCACCTTCGGTTATGCGCGCTCCGTTATCGCAGGACGCGAGGAGCGCTTCATCGGCCACAACCCGCTGGGCGGGTGGATGGTGCTCGTCCTGCTCTCCATGGTCGTGCTGGTCGGCGTGACCGGCTGGCTCTATACGACCGACCGATTCTGGGGCGTGCCCTGGGTCGAGGAACTGCACTCGACGTTGTCGGACGTGCTGTTCATCTTCGTCGGGCTGCACATCCTCGGCGTCGCGTTCACTTCCTTCAGGCATCGCGAGAACCTGGTCGCCGCGATGGTGCATGGGAGGAAGCGCGAGTAGCACCCCGCCTCAATGGTGCTACGATCAGCGCCGGCGCCCCTTCGAGCCTGACAGGAGTGCACGACATGAAGCCGACAGCAACTGTGTTCGCAGCATTGGCGCTGGTGATCGCCGCGCAGGCCTGGTCCGCCGACACCCCCGCCGCACCCATCTGCAACTCGGGCGCAAAGACGGGCTGGCAATCGGTCACCAAGCTGAAGCAGTACCTGACCAAGCAGTCCATGGCGGTCAGCCAAGTGAAGGTCGTCGGCGACTGCTACGCGGTGTACGCGGTAACCCATTTAGGCCAGCCGGCAAACGCCTACTACCACCCCGTCACCCTGAAGGTCGTCGCGCCCATTCCGGACTGACCGGGCGAGCCCGGCATGCTCAACGCCTGGGGCTGCCGGTGATCTCGATTGCCTTGCCGTCGCGCAGCACGGCAACTCTCACGACGCCGCTGCCGGCCTGAATCTCGATCAGGCGCCGGCGGATGAGCTCGTAAGCCGAGGGCGCGCCGATGCCGATGCCCTCCACTGAAAGCACGATGTCGCCGCCCAGCAAGAGGCCCTCCTGGCCGATCGTCGCGGGCACCGTACCGCCGCGCAGTCCCATGCGCGCGGCCGGCGAGCCCTCGGCCACGCGCTGCACGAGCAGCGCAGGCGCGCCGCCGGGCACGTTGAGAGCAGCGGCCAGCTCCGGCGTGAGCAGATAGCCCTCGAGGCCGCTCCACACGGTCGGCTCCTCGAACAGCAGCCTCTGCGCCATGTTCGAGGTCACGACCAGGCCGATGCCTTCGGAGCCGCCGGAACGGGAAATGATGCGGCTCACGACGCCGATGACCTGCCCGTCCATGTTGAACATCGGCCCGCCCGAGTTGCCGGGATTGATGGCGGCGTCGGTCTGGAACAGTTCGGTCCTGCCCATGCCGCCATAGGTGGCATTCACCTCGCGCCGCGCGCTCAGGTGGCCGACCGTCAGGGTGTATGACATGCCGAGCGGCGCGCCGACCACGAAGACCTGGTCGCCGACCTCGGCCTTGTCGGAGTCGCCGAACTTCGCCGTGACCGCGCCCGGGGGCACGCTCTCGAGCTGCAGCAGCGCCACGTCCGCTGCGGGATCGGAGGCGATCACGCGCGCGCGCACGATCACGCCGCCCGGAAACTCGACGCCCACCGCGTCGGCGGCGTGCACGACGTGCGCGGCCGTGACGACCTTGCCGTCGCCGCTCACCAGCACGCCTGAGCCGGAACCCGCGACGTTCACGACCTTGCCGCCGGTTTCGCGCCCGACCGTGCGGCCGCTGGTGTGGATCACGACGACCGCCGGGCCGACGCGCTTGAAGACCTGCGAAAGCGACTCAGGCTGGGTGGCGGCCAGCGCCTGCCCCGTCGCCAGCGCGATGAGCAGTACGAAACCGACGAGAAGCTGCTTCATGAGGCTTTGCTCCAGGGAATCGGCGCTCCGACAGCCAGGTGCGCGGATTCGAACCAGCGCATCACCGCGGCCGCGTCCAGGCGCGTTCCGGCCAGGCCCACGTGACCGTCGGGCCGCAACAGATAGAAAGCGGGACCCTTGATCGCCGCGCGCGCGAGTTCGGCGGCGTTGTCGGCGTCGTCCTGGACCTCGTGCACGGTGAGCAGATCCGCGGGCGCATTCAGCTCGCCGGGTCTCGCGCGCTGCCCGAACACGAGCAGGTTGAAGCGCGTGTCATCGAGGCGCTGGAACAGGTCCTCGCGCGGCCCGTCCGCCCGGAACCGCAGGTGCAGCCACGGGAAGCGGTCGCCAGCTTGCGGCGCCGCCTTGGCCAGGCCGCCGAGTGACCGGGACAAGGGGCTCCCGTGATAGGCGATGCCGGTCTGCGACAGCGCCCGGAACGCCACCCCGCGCACCTTCGCGCGGGACATCGCGAAGGCGGCGACGTTCGGCATGATCCGCGTCCTGAAGAAACTCCCGAGCCGGTTCTTCGATACGACGAGCTGGAAGGCGCGGTCGGTGCTGCCGAGCAAGCGCCGGGCGACAGGAAGGCGTTCGGCCTCGTAGCTGTCGAGCAGCGCGTCCTCGGCCCGCCCATGCACGACCAGCGCCAGCTTCCAGGCGAGGTTGTAGGCATCCTGGAGGCCGGTATTCATGCCCTGCGCCCCCATCGGGCTGTGCACATGCGCGGCGTCGCCGAGCAGGAAGCAGCGCCCCTTCCGGAAGCGTTCCGTAACGCGATGATGGATGCGATATGTCGAGAACCAGGCGCAGGACCTGAAGACGATGCGGTCTCCGCCTTCACCGCGCAACGACGGCAGGACGTCCTCGAAAGTCACGCCCTCTTTTGTGCGCAGCTCCTGCGGCAGGATGCCGATCACGCGCCAGCGATCCGTGCCGCGCATCGGGAAATACAGGTGAAAGCCGTCGCGCCACATGTAGACGTTCAGCTCGCCCGCCACCATCGGCCCCGTGGCCTCGGTATCGGCGACGAAGAAGACGTGCTCGTACGGCGCCCCGGGGAAGCCGATGCCGTTGAGCTCGCGCACGGTGCTGCGCGCCCCGTCGCAGCCGGCGACGTAGCGCGCGGTCACGTTGCGGACGTTGCCGTCCGGGTCGCGCAGGCGCACCTCGACGTGACCCGGCTTCTGCTCGAGCGCGAGCAGCTCGGTCCGCCATTGCACGGCGACGCCGAGATTCCGCAGGCATTCGCCGAGCAGGCGTTCGTTGTCGTCCTGGCCCAGCGTCAGCAGGAACGGGAAGCGGCTGACGCCCTTGCCCATCACGCCGATCGGGATGCGCGCCCTCGGGCGCCCGCCGACCCAGATGTTGCCGGCTTCCATGACCTTGCCGAGTTCGACCGCGCGCTCTGCGATGCCGAGCTTCTGGTAGATCTCGAGGGTGCGCGCGTGCACGCCCATCGCCCGCGTCTGCTCGGCCGGGCCGGCATGGCGATCGACGATCGTCGCGGCGATGCCGCGGCGGGCCAGCTGGCTCGCGAGCATCAGCCCGGTCGGGCCGGCGCCCACGATCAGCACTTCAGTGGATGGATTCAAGCTCGCTCTCCTTCAGTTCCCCGGCCACCGCCGACAGGTTCAGGCGCGCCAGCAGGTAGCCGTAGCGCGCATCGGCCAGGTCCCGCCTGGCGTCGAAGACCTGCTGCCTGAGCGTCAGCACGTCGAGGTTCGTGCGCGTGCCGACTTCCTGGCCGAGCTCGCCGGCTTCCAGAGAGATCTCGGCGGACTTCAGGCTCTGCTCGAGGGCGGCGACCCGCAGCGCCCCGGCGGTCACGTCGGCATGGGCCTGGCGCGTGCTGACCGAGACATCGCGCCGCGTGGCCTCCAGGAGCTGCACTGCCTGGCGGTACTCGGCGACCGCCTGCCGGTGGCGAGAACGCAGCGCGCCGCTCGCGAACACCGGCATGTTGAACTGCACGCCGACCGAAGATCCCTCGGAGCGCTCGGGATACGCGAGCTGCGAGAGCTCGCCGTCCTGGAACTGCTCCTGGTACTTCGCGACCAGGTCGAGCTGCGGGCGGCCCGCGAGGCGGTGCCGGCGCACCTCGGCCTCCGCGATCTCCACCTCGAGCGCGCGGACGCGGACCTCGATGCTGCCGGTGCTCACGCGCGTGAGCCAGGCATCGAGTCCTTCGGTCGGGCCAGCGGCGGTAGCGGCCGTGAGCGGCTCGGGATCCTCGCCCTCGCGCCCGGTCAGCGCGAAGAAGCGCGCGCGGACGACGGCCAGCTCGTTCTCCGCGGCGATCTCCTGGGCCACCAGCGCATCGAAGCCCGCCTGCGCTTCGACTACGTCGGTGACACGGGCACGGCCGCTGTCGAAACGCGCCTGGGCGCCCGCGAGCTGCTCGGCGACGGACGCCTTCTGCGCCCGCGTGAAAGCGAGCGAGTCCTGCGCGCTCAACACGTTGAAGTAGGCCTGGGCGACGCGCAGGATCAGGTTCTGGCGCGCGGCACGGAAGGCGAGCTCGGAGATCCCGGCCTGGGCCGCAAGATTCCTGCCGTTGCTGCGCAGGTCGGCGCGATACAGCGGCTGCGAGAGCTGGATGCCGTAGCCATACACGTCGCCACTGGCATCGTCGCTGACGAGGTCCGCGATCTCCGGCGGCAGGTCCACGGTCGTCTTGCTGCCCACGCGGTTGTACTGGCCGCTCACGCTCACGCGCGGCAGCAGCGCCGCCCGGCCCTGCACGGCGAGCTCCCGTCCGGCCTCGGCGGCGCTCGCATCGGCGGCGAACTCCGCGTCGTTCGCGAGCGCGCTCTCGAACGACTCCTTGAGGTCGATCGCCTGGGCGGGGCCCGCGATCGAAAGGAGGGCGGTGACCACGATCAACTTACGGCGCATGGCACCGCCTCCTCCGGCGTGCTGCATGGAACCTCCGCCGGGCGCCGGACCCGGTAGCAGAGGGCGTAAAGCGCGGGCAGGAACAGGAGCGTCAGCAGCGTCGCGACCATCAGCCCGCCCATGATCGACCAGGCCATCGGGCCCCAGAACGTCGAGCGGGTGAGCGGGATCATGGCGAGGATCGCGGCGAGCGCCGTCAGCATGATCGGGCGGAGCCTGCGCACCGTCGACTCGACGATGGCATCCCACGGCGAGAGGCCGCGCGCGAGGTCGCTGTCGATCTGCACGATCAGGATGACGGAATTCCTCAGGATCATGCCGAACAGTGCGATCACGCCCAGCATCGCGACGAAGCCGAAGGGTACGCGGAAGATGCCGAGGATCGCGGTCACGCCGATGAGCCCGAGCGGGCCGGTCGCGAGCGCGAGTGCCATCTTCTTCATGTCCTGCAGCTGGATCATCAGGAGCAGCAGGATGATCACGACCGCGACCGGCATGACGGCCGCGATCGAGGCGCTCGAGTTCGCGCTGGCCTCGCTGCTGCCGGCGACCTCGATCGCGTAGCCGAGCGGCAGCGAGGCGTCGAGCTCCTCGATCTTCGGCAACAGCGCCTTCGTGACGTCATTTCCCTCCGCACCTTCGACATCCGCGCGCACGACGACCGTCGGCACGCGATTGCGCCGCCACAGGATGCTGTCCTCGGCCTCGAGCTTCAGCTCCGCGACCTGCGACAGGGCCAGGCCGCTGCCGTCGGACTGATAAAGCTTGGCGTCCTTCAGGTTGCCGAGGTCGGTGCGCTCCTCGCGCTCGAGGCGGGCGACCACGTCGATCGACTCGTCGCCCTCGCGGAATTGCGTGGTGGTGGCGCCCGACAGGCTGATCTGCATGGTCTGCGCGATCGCCTGGGCGCTGAAGCCCAGGATGCGCGCCTTGTCCTGGTCCACGACGGCGCGCACCACGGTGAGCTCCTCGCCGAGATCCGAATTGACGCGGCGGATGGCCGGGTGGCCGCGCATGATCTGCTCGACCTGCGCGGCGTAGCCCGCGACCTTGCGGTCGTCGGGGCCGCTCACGCGGAACTGCACCGGGTAGCCGACCGGCGGGCCGTTCTCGAGCCGGCTCACGCGCCCGCGCACGGCGGGAAAGCCCTCCTCGAACAGCGTCCCGATCCGGCCGATCACGCGCTCGCGGGCTTCCTCGTCCTTGGTCATGACCGTGAGCTGGCCGAAGTTCCGGTTCGGCGTCTGCACGTCGAGCGGCAGGTAGTAGCGCGGGCTGCCGACGCCGATGTAGGACGCGACCGAGACGACGTCGGGATCGCCGGCGAGCTTCTCTTCCATCGCGCGCACTTCGCGCTCGGTGGCCGCGTACGACGAGGCCTGCGGCAGCCGCAGGTCCACCATCACCTCGGGCCGGTTGGACTCCGGGAAGAACTGCTGCGGCACGAAGCGGAACAGCGCCACGGAAAGCAGGAACAGCACGACCGTGCCGGCGACCACCTCGCGCCGCCGCTCGAGGCAGGCATTCATGAGCCGGCGGAACTTCGCGTACAGGGGCCGCTGGTACACGGCGTCCTCGTCGGTGCCCGCGTGCTTGTGCTCGGGCAGCAGCTTGTAGGCGAAGTAGGGCGTGAAGATGACCGCGACGATCCACGACAGCATCAGCGAGACGCCGACCACCTGGAAGATCGAGAACGTGTACTCGCCGGCGTTCGACTTCGCCATGCCGACCGGCAGGAAGCCGGCGGCCGTGATCAGCGTGCCGGTCAGCATCGGAAAGGCGGTGCTGGTGTAGGCATAGGTGGCCGCGCGCAGCCGGTCCCAGCCCTGCTCGAGCTTGAGCGCCATCATCTCCACCGCGATGATCGCGTCGTCGACCAGCAGCCCGAGCGCGATGATGAGCGCGCCCAGCGACACGCGCTGCAGGTCGACGTCGAGGATGTACATCGCCAGGAAGGTCATCGCCAGCACCAGCGGGATCGAGATCGCGACGACCAGGCCCGTGCGCATGCCGAGCGCGATGAAGCTGACGACGAGCACGATGACGACCGCCTCGAGCAGGCTCTTGACGAACTCGTCGATGGATTCGGTGACCACGCGCGGCTGGTCCGAGACGGCGTGGATCTCGATCCCCACCGGAAAGCTCTGCTCCAGGCGCCTGACGGTCTCCCGCATCCGCTCGCCGAGGCGGATCACGTCGCCGCCCTCGCGCATGCTGACGCCGATGCCGATGGCCTCCTTGCCCTGGAAGCGCATCTTCTGCGACGGCGGGTCCTCGTAGCCGCGACGCACGGTCGCGATGTCGCCGAGGCGGAAGGTGCGCGAGCCGGCGCGGATGCCCATGTCGCGGATCGCGTCCAGCGAGGTGAATTCGCCCGATACGCGCAGGTGCACGCGCTGCGAGGGCGTCTCGACCGTGCCGGCCGCCTCCACGCTGTTCGTGGAACTGAGGGTCGACACGATCGCCCCGGGGTTGATGCCGAGCGAGGCGAGCTTGGCGGCGGAGGCCTCGACGAAGATCTTCTCTTCCTGGTCGCCGAAAAAGGAGACCTTCATGACGTCGGGTATCTGCAGGAACTCGTAACGCGCGGCATCGGCGAACTCCTTCGCCTCCGCGTAAGTGAACCCGTCCCAGGTCAGCGCATAGATGTTGCCGAAGGTGTCGCCGAACTCGTCGTTGAAGAACGGTCCTTTCACGTCGCTCGGCAGCTGCTGGCGCATGTCGCCGATCTTCTTGCGGATCTGGTACCAGACGTCGGCGACCTTTGCCGCCGGCACGGCCTCGAGCAGGCTGATCGTGATCTGCGACTCGCCGGGCTTGGAGTAGCTGCGCGTGTAGTCGATCTCGGCGACTTCCTGCAGCGTGCGCTCGAGCTTGTCGGTGACCTGCTCCGACATCTGACGGGCCGAAGCGCCCGGCCAGTACGTCTGCACGACCATCGCCTTGAAGGTGAACTCCGGGTCCTCCTTGCGGCCGAGTTCGCGGTAGGCGAAGACGCCCGAAACCGCGAACACGAGCAGCAGGAACAGCACCAGCTGCTGGTGGCGCAGCGCCCATTCGGAGAGGTTGGGACCGAACATGGCTCAGGTCTCCTCGTCGGCCAGGCGCACTTTCTGGCCCTCGAACAGCAGGTTCACGCCGGCGGTGACCACCGTCTCGCCGGGCTCGAGCCCGCGGCCCACGATCACCGAGTCCTGTTCCATGTCGGCGACCGTCACCGGGCGGAGCGCGACGCGCCCCGTGTCCTTTGCGACGATCCACACGCTGGCCTGGCCCGCCTTCTGCACGAGCGCCGTGAGCGGCAGCCGATAGCTGGTCGCGAGGCTGCGCGTGGACTTCAGGTGCACGCGCGCCGTCATGCCGAGCTCGACGTTGGCGTCCGGATCCGCGATCGAGATGCGCGCCGTGTACTGACGCGTGGCGCTGTCCGTCATGGGCGCGATCTCGCGCACTTTGCCGGCGTAGCGGCGGCCGGGGCGCGCCCAGAGCTCGATCTCGAGCGAGCTCGCCTGGCGCACTTCCTCGAGGCGCGATTCCGGGATGCTGATCACGACCTCGCGCTCGCCGTCCGCGGCGACGACCGCCGCGCGCTGGCCGGCATTGACCACTTCGCCGGCCTCGACGCCGATCTCGGTCACGACGCCGTCGTGCGGCGCACGCAGCAGCGTATAGGCCTGCTGGTTGCCCGCCAGCTCGGACTGCGACTGCGCCGCGACGAACTGCGCGCGGCTGGAATCGAGCGTGACGCGATCGCGGTCGAGCTCGGCCTGGCTGATGAAGCGGCGCGCGAACAGCTTCTCGGCGCGCTCGAAGTCGAGCCTGGCCTGCTCGTAATTGCTGCGTGCGCTCTCGAACTGCGCCCGGGCGGAGTCGGCATTCAGCGACGCGTCCACGGGATCGAGGCGTGCGAGCGGCTGGTTCCTGCCCACGCGCGCGCCGGCATCGACGAGGCGCTCGACGACGCGGCCGGCGATGCGGAAGCCGATCTGGCTCTCGTGGCGCGCGCGCACCTCGCCCGAGTAGCCGGAATCGGACAGGTCATCGCCCGCCGCAACGGTCACCGCGCGCACGATGCGGACGTCCTCGGGTGGCGGCGCCCCGGACCCGCAGGAAGCCAGGACCATGGTGGACAGCAGGGGGAGGAGGATGCGGTCGCGAATCACGGTCATGGCTCCTGCGGGGGGGTGTTCGAATCAGGCCCGGGCGCGGGGCCGCCGATCGCGCGCCAGAGCTCGGCGGCCGTGCCGAAAGCGCGGCTCCGGCCGGTACGCACGTCCTCGACGAAGCCGGCGAACTGCTGCACGGACCGCCGGTACACGCGGACCACGTAGCTGCGGGGTTCCTGGTCTTTGGTTCTGCTCATGGGCCGACACTCTGCCGCCGGCCCGCCCACTTATTGCCTACCTATTCAGCCCCCGAGGCGTAACCCCTGGAATAGCCGCTCGGACTGGGCCGACGGCTGCACGCCAAGCGAGATGGAAAGGAGCCTTTTCATGCGCTGGTAGGCCGCCAGCGCCTCGGTGCGGCGGTCCAGGCTGGCATAAGCACGCATAAGTCCTTGATAGAACTGCTCGATTACTGGATCGGCGTCCAGTCCTCGCAGGTAGCACTCCACGGCGGCCTGGGCCTGGCCCTCCTCCTCGAGCCGCCGGCCGGCCTCGGCGACCGCGTGGATGAAGCGACCGCGCAAGCGCTCGCGCATGGTCACCGCCCACGGCTCTGGCTCGTCCTCGGCCAGGAATGCCCCACGGTAGATCGCGAGCAGCTCCGGGGCTGCGACCGGCCCGGGCCGGGCGAGCAGGGATTCGAAAGCCCAGGCATCCACCCAGACGCGCGAGGCATCGAGCGAAAGCATGCCGCCCTGCTGCACGACCGCCTCGGCATCGCCCAGGATCGCGCGCAAGCGCTGGACGGCCGCACCCAGGGACTTCGCGGCGACGTCGCCCTCCTCGTCCGACCAGAACGCGTCCAGCAGGCGCTGTTCGCGCACGCCCTTGCCACCAAAGGCGATCAGGGCTTTCAGCAGCGCGAGCGTCTTCTTCGGTGCCTTGCGCGAGTACTCGAGCGGTCGGTCGTCGCGCAGGACCTCGAAGCCACCGAGCGTGCGGACACGAAGCGGCCATGGCCAGTTCGCGACGTCGCCCGACGGCGGGCGAAGATGAAAGTGGCGGATGATCTCGCGCGCGTACGCCGTTTCGATGTCCGCGTCCAGCGCTTCCGCGCACAGGCGTGAAAGCAGCCCCGGGTGGAGCCGCAAGTCGAGCTTGGCCTCGTCCTGGCGGCTGCGTGGCAGGCTGGAGCGCAGCTTCGCGCGGCAGACCTCCCGGTCGCCCTTGCAAAGGGCGAAGTAGGCCTCGGCGAGCTCCACCTGGTAGTCCAGATGCTCGTATGCGGTTCCCTGCACCATTGGACCGAGGGGCGCCAGCAGCTCTGCGAACTCGACCGCGCGATCCAGCTCCGCGCAGATGAGCGCACACTGAAGGCGCGCCGAGAAGCCATGCCATAACGCGCCGCATTCGCTCGCCCCGGCGATCTGCCGTTGCGCGAGCGCGAATGCGGCGTCCCAGTGCCCGCGCCGGCAGGCGATCATGAGTTGCAGGCGCATGTGCACGAACTCGTCCAGGCGGCGGGTCGGATTCCACAGCGCCTCGATGGGACGCAGCTGCGCCTCCGCCGTCGCCGGGTCGTCCCGCGCGAGCGCGCACAGCGCCATTCCGACCCTTGCATACACCGTGACGACCGGCAGCGCGATCGCGTTCTCGGCGGCGATCGCGAGGGCACGCTCGTGCGCGGCCGTCGCCGCCTCGAGGTCGCCCTCCTCGATGTGAAAGCGCCCGACCTGGATCTCGCCGAGCGCCCGGGTGACCGGCAGCACCTCGCCGCCGTCCATCAGCGCCCGCAACCGTGCCACGACGCGTCGCGACAGGGTCAGGTCGCCGACGCCGAACAGGTGCACGAGCAGCACGCCACAGGCCGTGGCCGCATCATCGTCCGGCGCGCCCTGCTCGATCAGCGCGAGGCTGCGCCGGATGCAGGCATCGAGCGGGGCGCGTTCCGGCCGCCGAAAGCTGAGCGCAAACAGCAATGCGCTGTTCACGTGCAGCTCCGCCGCCAGCGTGGGAAGCGCCAGCCTGGCGGCGAGCAGCCGGAGCAGGACCGCGATCCAGGGATCGAGCGGGTTCATGTCCGCGAACTCGTACATGTAGGTCCTGATCATCGCGGCTGCGGTGTAGACCTGCCCGACCACATCATTCGTCGATTCGAAGGTGCGGAATGCGGCGGCGAACATCCGGCGCGCATCGAGCGGGCGTGCGCGTAGCGCAGCCATGCCTGCCCAGAAGCCGAGCCACGGATCCTGCTCGACGAACCCGGCCGGCATCGCGGCGATCCACTCCGCGAGCGAGGCGCCGCGGCCCTGTCTCAGCAGGTTCCCCGCCGATGCCAGGATTGCGCGCTTCGCGGCTAGCCAGTCGCGGGCGCGCAGGTAGAGGCGGATGGCATGATCCGGCTGTCCAGCCTCTTCCAGCAGCGATCCGGCCGCCCTCATACGGGCGGCGAGTGCGTCCGCGTCCACTACCTGCTCGAGCCGGCGCGACAGGAACTCGCGGAACAGGTCGTGATACTGGTACGCGGGCGGCTGCGTGGCGCGGCGATCGGTGAAGAGGCCGCGAAGATAAAGCTCCTCGAGCACTGCTTCCGAATCGCCGCGGCCGGTCAGGCGGTCGGCCATCTTCGCAGTCATGCTCGGCAGCAGCGAGGTCGCGGTCAGGAACTCCTGGAGCGGCTTCGGCAATGCCTCGAGGACTTGGTGCGCAAAGAAGCCGAAGAAGTCCTCGAGCCCCTCGACGCCGTCGCCGTGCGACTTTCCCGGCTGCAACTGTTCCGCGCGCTGGAGCGAAAGCGCGACGCCGGCGGCCCAGCCGTCCGACAGCGCGTGGATGCGGCGCACGGTCGCTTCGTCCAGCGAATGGCGCAGCGCCGCGATCTCGCGTGTTTCCTCGAGTGTGATCTTCAGCGATTGGGAATTGATCGCGGCCAGTCGCTCGGCCATCTCGTGGCGCAGGAACTGGCGAGGAGGGGCGCTTCTGCTCACCGCGATGATGTTGCAGCCCTCTGGCACTTCGGTGATCGCGTGGTCGAGCGCCTCGTGGACCGCGGAAGCGGCCGGCAATTCGTGGTAGTTGTCGAGCACGAGCACCGGGATGCGCTCGAAGAACTGGCGGAAGAAGTGCCGGCTGAAGCCCGCGAGGTCCGCGCGGTGCTCGGGCGTCAGGAGCGGGAGCGCCTTGCGTTTCCCGGTCGCCGGGGCCGCCTGCGACAGGTAGTAGAAGAAGGTCGCGACGTCATCGTCGCCGCGGTCCACCTGGAACCAGGCGGCGCGACACTTGCGGTCGCCGACGTAGCTCGCGACCAGGGTGGACTTGCCCACGCCCGGGGGTCCCGACACCCAGACCAGCGGGCGCTCGCGGGCCTGGTCCAGGCGCTGGAACAGCGCCTGACGCAGGAGCGCCCTGTGCACCCTGGGGCGCGTGAGCTTCGCGAGAGCGGGCATTCCCCGTACCCTCCCGCGAATACTCTACACGCAGACCTGCCGGACGGCCCGGCCATCCGGCAGGCGTTCGGGCCCATCTCAGGACGCCGCAAACTTCGCGAAAATGCCCGTCACGGCAGCATCGATGGTGCCGGCGGGGTCCTGCTGCTTGCTCTTGTTGAGCTCGCCCTCGGCGATCCCGCGCCAGACCAGTTGCTTCTGCCCGGCATCGATGAGGTCGATGACCAGGGTTCCGGCCTTGTACTGGCGCACGTCGATGTCGTAGGCACCGCCAGTCCAGCCACGGAATGCAGCCACCCGGTAGCCATAAGGGCCGACCGCGGTGGCCGGGGTCTTCTTTACGTCCACGCGCTCGGCGACGTTGGCGGTGATGTTCACCAGAAGATCGGGATTCGACTCATCGTGGCGATAACCGAGGCGCTCGAGCTCCCGGATCGTCGCGTCCTTGAGCCGCGTCGCCGTGAGCGTGGAGTAGCCCGGCTTGCCGGTTCCGCCACCGCGATAAAAGCCGAAGGTATGGTACTTCGACATGTCCGCGGCCGCGTCCTGGTCGACGCGAACCGTCGGCCCGGTCGCACAACCGGCAAGGAACATTGCAGCCAGGAGGGAGGTCATCCCGATGGCGGAAATCCAGCTGGAAACACGCACGACAATCTCCTTTACAGAACAAGTGATGATTTCAACTTTTCGTCTGACGGGAGTGTTTCCCATCGACGCGAGGCAGCTTGCGGCCGGGCCGCCCATTTATTGACCACTTATTCGGCTAGCCGTGGTGTCGACAGACACTATTGAACGAGTCATTCGATCGCGAGCAGAACGCCGCCTTTGTGCCGTGCCTCGAGGTGGCACGAGTGCTACGATCTGCGCCGGCGCCCCTTCGAGCCTGACGGGAGTGCATGACATGAAGCCGACAGCAACTGTGTTCGCGGCATTGGCGCTGGTGATTGCCGCGCAGGCCCGGTCCGACGACAGCCCCGCCGCCCCGGTCTGCAATTCGGGCCTGCAATCGGGCTGGATTTCGCCGGATGCATTGAAGAAGCGCCTCTCCGCGCAGGCCATCTCGGTGAAAGAGGTGAAAATCGTCGGCGATTGCTATGCGGTGTACGCGGTGAGCAGGATCGGCGAGCCGGTCAACAACTTCTATCACCCCTTTACCCTCAAGATTGTCGGCCCCATTCCGGACTGAGCGGGGGAATGCACATGCTGAATCGCCGTCGTTTCTTCCAGTCCTCGGTGGCGGCTGCGGTCGCCTATGCGCTGCCGACGCCGCGGCTTTACGCAGTGGACGCGGCGGCCTCACAGGCCGCTGGCGGCCTGGCTGCGGTCAAGCTCGATGGTTCGGCGACCGTCATCGAGCAGGCGGCGGTCGCCGAGTTGAAGGCGAGCTTGCGGGGACCGCTCCTGCTCGCTGGCGATCCCGGCTATGACTCGGCGCGGCGGATCCTGCACCCGCAGTTCGACAAGCATCCGGCGCTCATCGTGCAGCCCACCGGCGCCGCGGATGTGCAGAGCGCGGTCACTTTCGCGCGTGAGCGCGAGTTGCTCCTCGCCGTGAAGTGCGGTGGCCACAGTTTCTCGGGCAAATCCACCTGCGACGGCGGCATGCAGATCGACCTGTCGCGGCTGCGCGGCGCGCGGGTCGATCCGGCCGCGCGCCGGGCTTACGTCGAGGGTGGCAGCCTGCTCGGCGACCTCGATCACGAGGCGATGGCGCACGGCCTCGTGACGACGGCCGGCACCGTGTCCCATACCGGCGTCGGCGGCCTCACGCTCGGCGGCGGCTTCGGGCGCCTGGCGCGGCGCTTCGGCCTCGCGCTCGACAACGTGAAGTCCGTGGACATCGTGACTGCCGACGGGAAGCTGCGCCACGCGAGCGCGGAGGAAAATGCCGACCTGTTCTGGGCGGTGCGCGGCGGCGGCGGCAACTTCGGCATCGTGACCGGATTCGAATTCAGCCTGCACCCGATGCAGCGGCAGATCATCGGCGGCGACCTGGTCTTCCCGATCGAGCGGGCGCGCGAATTGCTCGAGTTCTACGCCGAGTACAGTGAGCAGGCGCCCGACGAGCTGTACACGGACTACGACCTGAGGTCGCCCATGGGCGGCAAGGCCGGCGCGGTGGCGATCCAGACCTGCTATTCGGGGCCGGCTTCCGAGGCCGACCGCGTGTTCGCCCCGTTGAGGAAGCTCGGCAAGCCGATCGAGGACACGATCAAGGCGCAGGATTACACCGCGATCCAGCGCAGCGGGGACTATACCGATGCGCGCAACTACGGCACGTATCTCAAGGCCGGCTTCATCACCGGCTATTCCGCCGGCCTGCTGGACGCCGTCTTCGACGGATTCCGGCCGGATCCCGGGCGCGGCACTTACTTCTTCCACCAGCATTCGGGCGGCGCGGTCGGGCGCGTTGCGCCGGATGCGACTGCATTCCCGCACCGCCACGCGAGGCTCGAGATATTCGCCGCCGTGAGCTGGGACCTTGCCACCGACGGCAAGAGGCACGTTGACTACGTCAAGGACTACTGGACGAAGCTGCTGCCGTTCACCGACGGCTATTACACGAACGAGGTCGCCGACGAGCACCAGCCGAAGATCGACGAGAACTACCGCGGCAACATCGGGCGGCTGCGGGCGATCAAGCGGCAATACGATTCGAAGAACCTGTTCCGGTTGAACGCGAACATCCTGCCGGCGTGAGCCGGGCCCGCAGTTTCTTGCCAAGTCCGCCGGGGGACAGATGAAGTCACTTGCTCCCGATCGAGCCTTCGCGGCGATTCTCGTACTCGTCCTGTCCGCGGCAAACGCCGCCCTGGCGGGTGAGCGCACCGCGGTACGTGTCGGACACCTGCTCGACGTTGCTCAGCAGAAGGTACGCCAGGACGTCGTCCTGCTCGTGGAGGACGGGCGCATCCAGGCGATAGTCGACTCGGTGCCGGACAACACCGAAGTCGTGGATCTCTCCGGGTACTGGGTGGCGCCAGGCCTGATTGACGGCCACACCCACGTCCTGCTGCAAGGGGACGCGACGGCTGCAGACTACGAAGAGCAGATCCTCAAGGAGTCCTACGCGTATCGCGCCCTTCGGGCGACCCTCGCCATGCGCATCGCGCTCGAGCACGGGTTCACGACGCTGCGCGACATCGGAAACGAGGGGGCCGGCTTCGCAGACGTGGACCTCAAGCGCGCCGTGGAGCGAGGTGTGATCTCCGGCCCGCGCCTTTTCGTTGCGACCAAGGCACTGGCACCGACCGGTGCCTATCCGCTTTCGGGCTTCGACTGGCAGCTCGAGCTACCCAAGGGCGTCGAGATGTGCGATGGGCCAGACGAATGCCGCAAGGCGGTGCGCGACCAGATCGCACACGGCGCCGACTGGATCAAGGTGTATGTCGAGCGCTCGTACTACCGCGCACTCGATGGCAGCCTGCGCGGCCTGCCCAACTTCACCGCGGAAGAGCTCGCCGCGATCGTTGACCAGGCGCATCGCACGCGGCGCCGGGTCGCTGCGCATTCGATCACGCCGACGGGGCACGCGCTCGCGCTGGCCGCCGGCGTCGACTCGATCGAGCACGGCAACGTCCTTGACGATACGACGATCCGCAGCATGGTTGCGCAGGGTGTCTGGTGGTGCCCGACCCTGACTGTCATGGAATTCGTGGCTGGCCCACGCAGCAAGACGAACCCGATCTGGGAGGATTTGCGCCAGGCCGCACACAAATCGTTCAGGCGCGCCGTCGCCGCGGGCGTCAAGATCGTAGTCGGCACCGATGCCGGCGGTTTCCCCTGGAACGAAGTTTCCCAGGCGGCGGAGCTCGAGCACTACGTCGAACTCGGCATGACTCCCTGGCAGGCACTGCGCGCAGCTACGGTTGAAGCCGCGGCAATGCTCGACCAGACGGGCAAGCTCGGCACGTTTGCGCCGGGCGCCCATGCCGATGTCGTGGCGTTCGGCGCAAACCCGCTCGACGACATCGCCGCCACTGGGCGAGTTGTCCTGGTCATGAAAGACGGCGTCATTGTCCACGACGTCAGAGACGCGAGGTGACAGGCCGGGGGGTGACAGGAGCGAGCACTCATGACGCAGAGGCGCAAGCTCGGCAATAGCGGCCTCGAGGTCTCGGCGATCGGGCTGGGCTGCATGGGCCTCAGCTCCGGCTACGGCCCGGCAACCGACAGGTCAGCCGCGATTGCGCTGATCCGTGCTGCCGTGGACCGCGGTGTGACGCTCTTCGACACCGCAGAAGTCTATGGCCCCTACGTGAACGAAGAGCTGGTCGGCGAAGCACTGGCGCCCTTTCGCGACCAGGTGATCATCGCGACGAAGTTCGGTTTCCGGATCGATCCGGCGACGGGGAAGCAGGAAGGGCTCGACAGCCGGCCGAATCACATCCGGGAAGTTGCCGATGCCTCGTTGAAGCGGCTCCAGACGGACGTCATCGACCTCTTCTACCAGCATCGCGTGGACCCGGACGTGCCGATCGAAGACGTCGCCGGCGCAGTCAAGGAGCTCATCAAGGCCGGCAAGGTGCGCCACTTCGGGCTGTCCGAGGCCGGCGTGAACACGATTCGCCGCGCCCACGCCGTGCAGCCCGTCGCGGCGCTTCAGAGCGAGTACTCCCTGTGGTGGCGCGAGCCGGAGGTATCGATCCTGCCCGCGCTGGGAGAACTCGGCATCGGCTTCGTGCCCTTCAGTCCGCTTGGGAGGGGTTTCCTGGCGGGGGCCATCGACCAGCATACGAAGTTTGATCCCAGCGACTTCCGCAATTTCGTGCCTCGCTTCTCTCCGGAAGCGCGCAAGGCCAATCAGGGGCTGGTGGACGTGCTGGGCGTTCTTGCTGCGGCGAAGGGAGTGACCAGAGCGCAGATCGCGCTAGCCTGGTTGCTGGCGCAGAAACCGTGGATCGTCCCGATTCCCGGAACGACCAAGCTGCGCCGTCTCGAGGAAAACCTGGGAGCTGCGAGTCTCGAACTCACGCCCGGTGATCTGCAGGAGATTGAGGCCGCCGCGGCCGGCATCACTGTGCAGGGCGCGAGATACTCCGAGCATCTCCAGAAACTCGTCGATCGTTGAGATCGCACACTGCGGAATGTCGGCTAGCTACCTTTTCGCAGCTGGCGCAGCTTCTCAATCGCCCGCAACTGCGCCGCCGCCCTGGCCAGCTCCGCCTGCGCCTCCGCGATCTCCATCGCCCCGACGCGATCGCGCAGCGCTTCTTCCGCCCGCTGCTTGGCGGCGAGCGCGGCCGCTTCGTCCAGATCTTTCGCACGCGCGGCGGTATCGGCGAGCACCGTCACCTTGTGCGGCTGAACCTCGAGCGCACCGCCGCCCACCCAGAACAGCAGCTCCTCGCCGCTCTCGGTCTGCACGCGGACTTCACCGGGCTTGAGAGTCGTCAGCAGCGGCGCATGGCGCGGCGCAATGCCGATCTCGCCCTGGGACGCCGGCGCGAACACCATCGTGGCGGGACCCGAGTGGATCTCGCCTTCGGCGCTGACGATGTCGATGTGGATGGTGTTGGCCATCAGCTGAGCGACTTCGCCTTCTCGGCCGCCTCCTCGATGCCGCCGACCATGTAGAACGCCTGCTCGGGCAGCGCGTCGTACTCACCGGCGATGATCGCCTTGAAGCCGCGGATCGTGTCCTTGAGCGCAACGTACTTGCCGGGCGACCCGGTGAACACTTCCGCCACGTGGAACGGCTGCGACAGGAAGCGCTGGATCTTGCGCGCGCGGGTCACGGTCAGCTTGTCCTCTTCCGACAGCTCGTCCATGCCGAGGATCGCGATGATGTCCTGCAGTTCCTTGTAGCGCTGCAGGATCGCCTGCACGCCGCGGGCGACGTTGTAATGCTCCTCGCCGATCACGAGCGGATCGAGCTGGCGGCTGGTGGAATCGAGCGGGTCCACCGCGGGGTAGATGCCGAGCGAGGCGATCTGGCGGCTGAGCACCACGGTCGCGTCCAGGTGCGCGAAGGTGGTAGCCGGCGACGGATCCGTCAGGTCGTCCGCGGGCACGTAGATCGCCTGCACGGAAGTGATGGAGCCCGTCTTGGTGGAAGTGATGCGCTCCTGCAGCACGCCCATCTCTTCCGCGAGCGTCGGCTGGTAGCCCACCGCGGAGGGCATGCGCCCGAGCAGCGCCGAGACCTCGGTGCCCGCGAGCGTGTAGCGGTAGATGTTGTCGATGAAGAGCAGCACGTCCCTGCCCTTGCCGCCCGCCTGCTTCTCGTCGCGGAAGTACTCCGCCATGGTGAGGCCGGTGAGGCCGACGCGCAGGCGATTGCCCGGCGGCTCGTTCATCTGGCCGTACACCATCGCGACCTTGGAGTTCGACAGGTCCTTCTTGTCGATGACGCCCGATTCCATCATCTCGTGATAGAAGTCGTTGCCCTCGCGCGTGCGCTCGCCGACCCCCGCGAACACGGAAAGACCGCTGTGCGCCTTCGCGATGTTGTTGATGAGCTCCAGCATGTTGACCGTCTTGCCGACGCCGGCGCCGCCAAAGAGGCCGATCTTGCCGCCCTTGGCGAAGGGCACGAGCAGGTCGATGACCTTGATGCCGGTCTCGAGCAGATCCTGGCCGCCGGTCTGTTCGTCGTAGCTGGGTGCCGGGCGGTGGATCGGCAGGAACTTGTCGGTCTTGACCGGGCCGACCTCGTCCTGCGGGTTCCCGAGCACGTCCATGATGCGCCCGAGCGTGCCGGGGCCCACGGGCACCGTGATCGGGGCGCCGGTCGCCTTGACGCCGAGCCCACGCCGCAAGCCCTCGGACGAGCCCATTGCGATGCAGCGCACCACGCCGTCGCCGAGCTGCTGCTGCACCTCGAGCGTCAGCGGCTGGTCCACGAGCTTGAGCGCCTCGTACACCGCCGGGATGCCCTCGCGGGGGAATTCAACGTCGATCACCGAGCCGATGATCTGCACGATCTTGCCGTTTGCCGCCTGTGCCATCTGACTTTCCTTCCGATTAAACCGCCGCCGCGCCGCCCACGATCTCCGAAATTTCCTTCGTGATCGCGGCCTGGCGGGCCTTGTTGTAGATGAGCTGCAGCTCGTCGATGAGCTTGCCCGCGTTGTCGGTCGCGCTCTTCATCGCGACCATGCGCGCCGCCATCTCGCAGGCCAGGTTCTCGACCGCCGCGCGGTAAACCTGGCTCTCGATGTAGCGCATCATGTAGCTGGAAATGAGCTCGTCGGGCGCGGGCTCGTAGATGTAGTCCCAGCGTTCCTGGAGCTCCGAGGCGTCCATGACCTCGGCCGGCAGCATCTGCCGGAGTTCCGGCTTCTGCGTCATGGTGTTCACGAAGCGGTTGCTGGCGACATACAGCCGGTCGATCCTGCCGGCCTCGTACATGTCGAGCATCGCCTTCACCGTGCCGAGCAGGTCCGCGACCCGCGGCCGGTCGCCGAGGTGCGTGATCGAGGCGGTGATCGGCAATTTGAGTCGACGGAAGAACTGCATGGCCTTGCTGCCGATCAGGCAGAGGTGCAGCTCCACGCCCTGCTTCTGGTAATCGCGCGCGGCGATCAGCACCTGCTTGAACACGTTGATGTTGAGCGCGCCGCAGAGGCCGCGGTCGCTGCTCACCACGATCATGCCGACCGACTTGACCTCGCGCTCCACCAGGAACGGGTGGCGGTGGTGCGGGTTCGCGGCGCGCACGTGGCCGATGACCTGCCGGATCTTGTCGGCATAGGGGCGCGCGGCCTTCATCCGCTCCTGCGCGCGGCGCATCTTGCTCGCAGCGACCATTTCCATGGCCTTGGTGATCTTCTGCGTGCTCTTGATGCTCGCGATCTTGACGCGGATTTCTTTCGTCCCGGCCATGTCGGCTTACCAGGCTCCCGTGGCGGCGAACTCGTCGCAGATCTTCTTGTAGCCGGCCTCGACTTCCTTGGAGAGCTCCGGCTTCGCATTGACCTGCTTCAGGAACGCGGCGTGGCCGGTCTTGGCGAAGCTGAGCAGCGCCGCCTCGAAATCCACGATCTTCTTGCGGTCCACCTTGTCCATGTAGCCGGCGTTCACCGCGTAGATCGAGAGCGCCATCTCCGCGACCGACATCGGCGAATACTGCTTCTGCTTCATGACCTCGGTCACGCGCTGGCCGCGCTCGAGCTGCTTGCGGGTGGCCTCGTCGAGGTCGGAGGCGAACTGCGAGAACGCCGCCAGTTCGCGGTACTGCGCGAGCGCCAGGCGGATGCCGCCGCCCAGCTTCTTGATCACGCCCGTCTGTGCGGCGCCGCCGACCCGGGACACCGAGATGCCCGCGTTCATGGCGGGGCGGATGCCGGCGTTGAAAAGGTCGGTCTCGAGGAAGATCTGGCCGTCGGTGATCGAGATGACGTTGGTCGGCACGAACGCGGTCACGTCGCCCGCTTGCGTCTCGATGATCGGCAGACCCGTCAGCGATCCCGTCTTGCCCTTGATCTTCCCATTGCTGATCTTCTCGACGTACTCGGCCGAGACGCGCGCCGAGCGCTCCAGCAGGCGCGAGTGCAGGTAGAACACGTCGCCCGGATAAGCCTCGCGGCCCGGCGGGCGGCGCAGCAGCAGCGAGATCTGGCGGTAGGCCCAGGCTTGCTTGGTCAGGTCGTCATAGATGATGACGGCGTCCTCGCCGTTGTCCATGAAGTACTCGCCCATGGCGCAGCCCGAGTAGGGCGCGATGAACTGCATGGAGGCCGGCGTCGAGGCCGAGGCCGCGACGATGATGGTGTGCTCCATCGCGCCGTGCTCCTCGAGCTTCCTGACCACGTTCGCGATCGAGCTCTGCTTCTGGCCGATCGCGACGTAGATGCACTTAACGCCGGTGCCCTTCTGGTTGATGATCGTGTCGATCGCGAGCGCGGTCTTGCCGGTCTGGCGGTCGCCGATGATCAGCTCGCGCTGACCGCGGCCGATCGGCACCATCGCGTCGATCGCCTTGTAGCCGGTCTGTACCGGCTGGGCGACGCTCTTCCTCCACACGACGCCGGGCGCCACGCGCTCGATCGGCGAGCGTTTCGCGGCCTTGACCGGGCCCTTGCCGTCGAGCGGGTTGCCGAGCGCGTCCACCACGCGGCCCAGCATCTCGGGGCCGACCGGCACTTCGAGGATGCGGCCGGTGGTCTTGACCGTCGCGCCCTCGCCGATGTGGCGGTACTCGCCGAGCACCACCGCACCCACCGAGTCCTGCTCGAGGTTGAGCGCGAGGCCGAAGGTGTTGCCCGGGAACTCGATCATTTCGCCGTAGGCGACGTCGGCGAGGCCGTGGATGCGGCAGATGCCGTCGGTCACGGACACGACCGTGCCGACGTTGCGCGCTTCCGTCGCGGCCTCGAAGTTCTTGATCCGTGCCTGGATCAGTTCGCTGATTTCAGATGCCTTGATGGACATTTATGCTTTCCTTCGACTAATTCGTGAGGGCCGAGGACAGCCGCGCGAGGCGGCCCTTCAGCGACCCGTCGATGACCAGGTCCCCGGCGCGCACGATGGCGCCGCCGATCAGGGACTCGTCGAGCTTGACCTGCATGCGCACTTCCCGGCCGAGGCGCTTTTCCAGTGCGGCTTCGAGGCGCTTCTTCTGCGGCGCCGCGATTTCGCGCGCGGCGATCACTTCCACGTCCACGACGCCTTCCACTTCCGCCCGCAGCACCTCGAACTGCGCCGCGATCTCGGGCAGGAACCCGAGCCGGCGGTTCTCGGCAAGCGTCATCAGGAAGTTCCGGCCTTCCGCGCCTGCGGCCTTTTTCGACACGTCCACGAGGAAGCCGACCAGTTGCTCCCCGGTGACGAGCGGATGGCCGAGCAACCGCTCCACGCGCGGATCCGCGACCGCCGCGGCCGAGCTTCCGAGCAGCTTCGACCAGGCGGCAAGATCCTTCGCCGCGCGTGCGTGCTCGAACGCGGCCCTTGCGTAAGGCCTTGCGATGGTCGCGCGATCAGCCACGCGGCGCCTGCCTTTCGAGTTCCGCGGCGAGTTCGTCGAGGAGCGCCGCGTGCGCTTTCGCGTCCACCTCGCGCCCCAGCACGCGGGATGCGCCGGCGACCGCCAAGGCCGCGACCTCGCGCCGCAGCGCATCGCGCGCCTTCGACTGCGTGGTCCCGATCTCGGTGCGGGCCTGTGCGATCAGGCGCTCGCCCTCCGACACCGCATGCTCTTTCGCTTCCGCGATCAGCTCGCCCGAGCGCTTGTGCGCCATCGCATCCACCTGGGCGGCCTTCTGGCGCGCGTCCTGCAGGATGCCTTCGGCGCCATGGCGCGCATCGGCGAGCTCTTTCTGGCCCTTTTCGCCCGCGGCGATGCCGTCGGCGATCTCCTTGCGGCGATCGTCGATGGCCTTCATCAGCGGCGGCCAGATGAAACGCATGCAGAACCAGACGAACACGATCATCGCGATCGTCTGGCCGATCAGCGTCAGGTTGAAGTTCATCGAACCTGCTCCCTGGCGGTCAGCCGCCCGTGCCGGTCGCTGCCTGCAGCTGCCCGATGAACGGGTTCGCGAACGCGAAGAAGAGCGCGATGCCCACGCCGATCATCGCGACCGCGTCGAGCAACGCGACGACGATGAACATCTTCACCTGCAGCATCGGCGCGAGTTCCGGCTGGCGCGCGGCGCCCTCCAGGAAGCGCCCGCCCAGCAGGCCCATGCCGATGCCGACGCCGAGGGCGCCGAAACCGATCAGGATCGCCACGGCGATCGCGGTCATTCCAATCACAGTTTCCATCTCAGTCTCCTGGTCGAAAAACCGTTAGTGATGCTCGTGCGCCTGCGACAGGTACACGATCGTCAGCATCATGAATATGAAGGCCTGCAGCACGATGATCAGCACGTGGAACACCGCCCAGGCGAAATGCAGCGGCAGCTGCCAGATGCCGAGCAGTGCGATCAGCAGGAAGATCAGCTCGCCCGCGTAGAGGTTGCCGAACAACCGCAGCGAGAGCGACACCGGCTTCGCGAGCAGCGACACGCCTTCCAGCACGAAGTTGAAGGGGATGGCGGCCCAGTGGTTGAAGGGCGTGAGTGTGAGCTCCTTGGCGAACCCGCCGATGCCCTTGATCTTGACGCTGTAGAACAGCGTCAGGATGAAGACCGAGATCGCCATGGCGAAGGTGATGTTCACGTCCGTGGTCGGCACGACCTTTAAATAGGGCACGCCCACGGCGCCCGCGGCCCAGGGCAGCCAGTCCACCGGCACCAGGTCCATGAGGTTCATCAGGAACACCCACATGAACAGGGTGAGCGCGAGCGGCGCGATCAGGTTGCTCCTGCCGTGGAAGGTCTCGCGCACGCTCTGGTCCACGAAACCGACGACCATCTCGATGGCGGTCTGCAACCGGCCGGGGACGCCGGTGGTCGCGCGCTTCGCGACGCGGCGGAACACGACGGTGAGGAGGAGCCCGAGGGCGAGCGCGAAGAACATCGAGTCGACGTTCAGCGCGTAGAACTGGCCCTGGCAATGACTTCCGGCGGCCCACTCGCCGTCCACCTTGCAGACGGTCAGGTTCTGGAGATGGTGGGTGATGTACTCGCCAGCCGAATGCCCGGTTTCCGCCATGATCGCGTCAACGTCTCCCGTCGAACATGAGCGCCACCGGCAGGGCCAGCAGCGTCGCGATGAACCCGGCGAACACGAACTCCGGGTGCAGCGGCTTCAAGGTCGCGAACACGGCGATGAACAGCACGGCCGCGATCGCGAGCTTTCCGGCCTCGCCGATCCAACCCGCCCGCAGCAGCGATTTCGCGTTGCTGCCGGCGCGCGGCGACATCAGTCTCGCCGCGAGAAAAGCGTTCGGCACCACGCCGATCAGTCCACCCAACAAGGTGGGGATCGCGCGCCCCGAACCCAACCAGATCCAGACGATCCCGGCGAGCAGCAGGGCGGCCGCGAGCTGCGCGAGCAGGATGTTGCGGACGGTCCTCATGCATCGAACCCCGGCAACAAAAACGCCACTGGCCCCCCAAGCGGTCCGTGGCGTCTTCACGCTTCGCAGCAAGCCGCGCGGGCGGCCAAAAACCGGGCGGAATTATAGAGGGCGGGGCGCTCCGGCACAACCGCGGAGCGGCCCAAAAATCCCTGTTTTTACCGGGTGTTAGCCGTCGCGGGCGGCGGTGCCGGGACGCCGCAGGCGATACACGAAACTGCGGTCGTCGCCGAAGCGGCGGCAAACGACGTACTCGAAGCCGAGGCGCTCGTAGAAGCGGTGGGCGGCGGTATTGGTCTCCATGGGATCCGCCAGGACGGCCGTGACCGAAGGGTCGGCAAACGAGCGCTCGATGGCCAGGTTCACGATCCGGGTGCCGTAGCCCCGGCCGAGCGCATCGGGCTCGCCGATCCACACGTCGAGGGCGCGATAGCCCTCCTCGATGCAGCCCCAGTAGTGGGAGTCCTCGCGCGCCGGGTCGATGATCTGGAGGAAACCGATCGGCCTGCCGTCCATTTCGGCGATCAGCTGCTCGCGCCAGTCGGGGTTGCGGGCGAGCTCGACGGCCCACTGCCAGTCGTCTTCGCCAAGGGCGGCTCTCAGGTGCGGCTGGCGGTGCCAGCGCTCGAGGAGAGAAAGGTCGGCCGGCGTCGCGGGACGGAGCTGTACGTCGCCGCGCGCCGGCCGGCCTTGCGGAGAATCAGCGTTCGGGCTCAAGCCACGGATAGACGTCGTCGAACTGGACCGGTTCCTCGTCGGCCTCGGTCCCGTCAGGGCCGGGCGGAGATCCGGCCGGCGATTCCCAGGGCCAGATGTCGCGCGTGCCCGCTTCGAAGGCGAACTGCTCGGTTCCCAGGAGGCGCCCGAGTAGCGCGTGGATCGGATGGGCCACGGCATCAGGCCCTCTGACCGATGACCACGATCTCCGGCAGCGCCGCGATCCTGGTCTCGGCCTCGACCGGCACCAGCTGGCCGATCTCCACGGTCCCTGCCGGCGCCGAGGCCAGGTGGGCCTGGTCGAACACCAGCCCGCTCACCGCCACGACTGCCGCGGCCAGGACCGCTGCGACGTTCCGATGGATTCCGTAGGTGCTTGCTTCGTACATGGTTCGCTCCTCCAGTGGGTGACACTCTGGAGGAGCGGGTCAGGGCGAACAAACGGAGGTTCTGAAGCTCCGTTAAGCCAAACTTACCGTTCGCCGGAAGGCCGGAAACAGCGGTATTTCAGCGGCAATCCGTGGGTTTGGCGCAGTTCGGCATGCCCGCACGCTCGCTGAAAAGGGTGCGCGCCATCTTGAGGTAGTCCTCGACCGCCTCGTAGTCGGTCGTGGTGCGCCATCCCGTGGTATCCGTGCCCATCGTCGCGTAGGACTCCAGCGTGGGCTTGTCCAAATACTCCTTCTCGTACGGAATGCGCTCGAGCACGAGGTAGTCCTTGTAGCGCTTGAGGTACCCGTGGATCGGGCCGGTCGCACTCCACCATTGCGCGCAGTTCGCGGCGTAGCCCGCATCCCACTCCCGCTGGATCACGTACCACTCGGCCCAGACCCAGTCCGGCACGCCCATTTCGCCGGGGTGAGTCGCATTCGGGTCGAGACCGTAACGCTTCTTGAGCGCGGTCCAGCGGGCATTGCCCGATGCCTGCGCCTTTGTGAGCGCCGCCCTGTATTGCTTGAGGAGCGCCTTCGACTCCGCCTCGAGCTGCTGTTCCTTCTCCTGCTGCGCGGGCGCCTCGATCTGCCCCTGCTCGTGCGACTGCAGCATCTCTTGCATGTGCTTCTGCGCGTTGGCCGGATCGTCCATCATCTTCTGCTGCATGCGCGCCGCCACCGCCATCATGTCGGTGTTGTCGACGGAGTTCTGCCGGATCGCATCGTTGATGTCGTTCTGCGCGTAGTGCTCGGTCTGCACCGCATCGAGCGCGGCTCCGTTCTGATCCCAGTACTGGTCCTGGCTCGAGTAACAGGCGGTCGGCGACGCGGGCACTTTGGCCCAGGGGCCGGCCGGCTTTGCGGCAGGCCTCGGCGTCTGCGCGAACAAAGGCTGTGCACAGAGAAGCCCGGTCATGGCGACCGTCAGGAGGATTCGCGACTTCATGGCGCCTGCCTCAGTTGATCGGGTTGTCGCAGCTGCCGAGCTTCTTGCCGGACAGCACGATCTGCATGCTCATGCCATCGGCGGTTGCGTTGATGGCCCCGCTGTAGGTGCCGTCGGCGGCGAAGGTGATCTCGCCGGTGCCCGTCATCGGCATCTCGCCGCTGCACTGCATCGCCCAGGTGACCTTGTTGGTGCCGACCCGCTGAAAGTTCGTGTTGACGCAGGTCGGATCGTTGCTTGGCGGCGGCGCAGTCCATGCCGCGGGCGTGCAGACCTTGACCGAGTTCGGCCGCGGCGAGAACGGCATGCCTGGGATCATCATCTGCGAAGTCATCTGCCAGAGGACGCCCGGGGCGTCTGCGCGGACGGGCGTCAATGCGAACAACACGAGGATACCGGCGGCGATAGCGCCGCCCTGCCAGTGCTTGATCATGAGTGTCCCCAATCTGTGTGGTTGTGCCTTGTACCGGGGTGGCAGTTGTATGCGCCTGTGTACCGCGGGCTGTCAAGTGCCGGGGATTCTTCCCTGTTGGCGCGCACGGGCGCAGTATGTCTCCCAAGGGGGAATGCTTATGACAATTCATCCATGGGTCGTCGCGGTTTCGGCACTCGTCCTCGCCGGGTGCGGGTCGGGTTCCGACGAGTCGGAATCGACCGCTGCCGACTCCGCGGGCCCGACCGAAGAAGAGCTGGCGATCATCCAGCAGGCCGAACTCGCGGCCGGCGGCGGCGGCAGCGCGGAAGCGCTCGTGATCAGCCAGCGCACCTACACGAGCGGCAGCGTGAAGGCGAAGGTGACCGGCTTCTTCGAAGTCGATGGCACCCAGACGTTGAATGCGCCTGCGAGCATCACCGACGACGACCACACCTGGATCACCTACGGCGCCTCCGGCGCGCCGGAGCTGAACGTGGGATTCACGAACAGCACGGCCATGGCGGAGCACGGCGTGACGGTCGGCCTGGGGCCGTATTCCGTGACGGCGGTGAGCACGAGTGGTGAATGCGTGACGAAGGTGGACGTGACGCCCACGCTGGTTTCCGGCCGCTACACCTGCAAGGGATCCACCGCCTACAACAACCAGACCCGCGAGATGGGCCAGGTCGACATCGAGGTCGAGTTCAGCGCGGGGTCGTAGGACAAGGCCTAGTGGCCGAACTGAGCCATGAATCGCCTGTGCTTCGCTTCCTCGGCCGCAAGCCAGGCCTCGAGTTCCAGGTTTGCCTGCCTCTTGCTGTTGTGATGAACCGCGGCAGCCAGCACGGTGACGCCGGCAATCACGCCCTGTGCGACCTGCAACATCATCGTGTATTCGGTGCCTGGTGAAGTCCGCCTGGCGGCTCGTTCGGCGGCCCCGTCGCTCGGGCGCGGCCTCCTTGGCGGCGGCGGCTTTTTGGGGTCGTCAGGAATAAGGATCGGCCCCGGTTTTGGGGGCGGTGGCCGTGGCAGCGGAACATCCCACACGCCCAGCAAACCACCATCCAGAATCGCGCGCACGTCGCCCGTGCGGGAGATCTCCCAGTAGCCCCATCCTGCATCACCGAGTGCGGCGCGCGGAACGACCACATGGTGCCCAGTCTGCAGCGCTACGGTCAGGTCGGCGGCCTTGTCCGGCTCCTGGGTCAACGATGCGACGCGGCTTAGTTCATCGGGCCCAAGTGCGACCGCACCGTCGGGCCCCAACAATGCGCTGGTGCTCCTCACTCCGGCGACCTTGTCCGCCAGTGCCTGCGAATCCCGCACGCCGGACTCGTGTTCCAACGCGCCCTGCAAAGCGGCGAACCACAGCTTGCGATCCAACACCAGCGGATCCTTGGATGCGTCACGCCCGACGCCGTTGATGCGGTCCCGTCTCAGGTCGTACGACTGCGTGAGCTGACCATCCTTGCCCAATTCGACGCTGACGATTGCGAGACGCGGCGTATCGGGATAGAACCGGATGCCCGCTGTATCGTTGAGCGAGGGCACGATGACCTGGTCGCTCCAGAGATGGAGCGTCCTGCTGCGCAGCGAGAATGGATAGAGGCTGGCCGCGGTCGTAAGGCCTTCCATGGAACCATCGCGTGCCGCAACCCACTTGATGCCTTCGGCGAACGCCAGGAGATCCTGATGCCCTGCGCTGAAGACGAGATTGTGCACTGCACGGGGTGCCAGCGGGCCCTCTGCATCACTTTCGAGCGGGCGTAGGGCCTCGATCGCCACGTTCGTCGAGTTGCGCCATGCCGATCCTCCCCGATCCACCAGCATCCTGCGGCTGACATCCTTGCGGCCATCCGGCAGCGTGACTTCGACGTCGAGCCACTCGGCGATGAACGCCGAAACTCCACCGCCGGCACCGAATGCATCGACAAAAGTCCCGCCGTCTGTTTCGTCGTACTCGAACACGAATCCCTGGCCAGTCGCTGCATCCTCTCCGACCATCAGGATCGGGGCCCACTTGGCATCGGCTCCCGCTGCTCCCGCGCCCAGCCCCAGGCCGCCAGGCTGGCCGCTGATTCGCGCGTGAGTCAGGAAGACGGGCATTTCGATCAGCTCGACAGCCGCAAATTCGGCCTCGAGCATGGTGTCCGTCTGCAATACGCTGTCGATGACATGCTCGACGACGACGCGGATGGTGATTCGCTGGTACCAGTCCTGCGGCATCGAATCGACGGTCGAGGATGCGGCGCAGTACGCCTTGCCGGCTTCCGCATTCGGAAGTGCGCTGTCGAGGTCGACCCATGACCCGTTTACGTTTGCCTGGACCCAGACGTGCGCCTTGATGTCATTCAGCGCCTGCTGCCGCGCCTGTGTTCCTCCGGCGGTGAGGCGGCTTTGGACAGCCCCACGAATGACCGGATAGTCGCGCCGCGCACGTTGCACGACACGATTCAGGAAATCGTTCTTGTCCTTCGATGCTTCGGCCGCGGCAATGACCGGCGCAGCAAACATGTTCTGAAAGATCGCGTCGGCCTGTTCGTCGGGCAGTTCGCAGCTTGCATAGCGTGTACGCACGCCATCGGCCTGGAGCATGTGGGCCAGGAGTCTGGATCGATCAAGACTGTTGCCGGCACGAGCGGCCAAGGTCCCGTCGCTGTCTCGCAGTACCCCCGAATAAGCTTCATAGCGGATGCGGTCGCGAACGAACTCGAAACTGGCCATGTAATCCCCGTCCAGTGACTTTGCGAGCGCAACCGGATCGTAATCTGCCGCCGACAGCCGGCTAGCCGACTCTTTGAGGCGGGCGTTGATGCTGTCCACGGTGGGTTCAACCGCCGGGGCGGCAGGCACTGCGAGCGTCGCGTCGAGCGACACAGGCTTGCCTGCAGCTGCGATTGTGGATGGCGGCAATTGAGCAGTCTGCGTGGCCTCATCGGCAGGGTCCGCGGTTTCCGCCTCCTTGCGCGAGCAGGCCACGCACGCAAGGACGACGCCGATCACAACAAAAGAGCAGGCGGAATTGACGGATCTTGAGCGGTTCACGTTGCTGCCCCCTGTCTTCGAATGACGAAACGGTCGCTTTCGACTCCCAGGTTGAGCACCGTGGTATCGCCGGCATTGATCGTCAGCGGCTCCTCGAGCACCTGCCCGAGCGCGTCGATCCGGATGCGATAATCGCCCGGCGGCAGTTCACGGCTCAATTCGCTGGTCTGCCCCGACACCAGCACCTTCCCGGACTTGTCGAGGATGTCGTAGGGCAGGCGGTGCAGCGCGGCGAGCTTCACCGCGCGCGCGAGCTGCGCGCCGTCCTGCGCGCCGTAGTAGCGCCCGCCCGTGGAGCCCGCGAGAGTGCCGAGCTCGGCCTCCACCTTTTCGCCCGTCAGCGTGAAGCCGACGATGTTGAGCGTGACATCCACGCCCGAGTTCTTGATCTCGGCGGCGGCCGCCTTCGCATCGCCGCCGCAACTCTCCTCGCCGTCGGTGATCAGGATCACCGAGCCGCCGCCCACGGCTTTCAGGTCGTTCACGGCCTGCAGGCTCGAATAGATGAGCGGCGTCTCGCCACGCGGGCGCAGGCTGGAGGCCGCCTTCACGATGCGCTCGCGATCGAGCTTCGCGATCGGCACGACGAGCTGCGAGTCGCGGCAGGTTTCGGCGGATTTCGATGCATGGCGATGGCCATAGACCCGCATGCCGACATTGAGATCGTCGGGCAGGTCCTTGACCACTTCCTCGAGCATCGCGAGCGCAGTCTTCCAGCGGGTGCCGTCGCCGAGTTTCTGGTTCATGGAGCCGGAGACGTCCAGCACGATGGCCAGATTGCGCGCTGGTGGCTTGTCACCCTCCTGCTTGACGATCTGCAGCGCTCCTGTGGGCTCGGGGCCGTAGGCACCCGCGAGGCCGATCACCGCCCACATGGTGTGGGCATAGTCAGAAGGCTTCTCGCTCGCCGTGTTCATCGCGGCCCAGGAGCCGTCGTTGAGCGACGCGGGATCGTTGACCTGGTGGCCCAGCAGGAAGTCCACGCCGCGCTTGAACATGTCGCCGTGGACGCTGACGCCGGCCTGCTTGAAGGCGTAGAGCACCTGGCCGGTCGCGATCGCGTTCGACCCGGTGGAAGCGGCCGTTTCCATCCAGCCGCCGTCCGGCTGCTGCTCACCCGCGAGCGTTTCGACGACGGACCACGCGATGCGCTTCTGGTCTGGCGTGCCGTAGTGCATCAGCGCGATGATCTTGAAGATCTTGTCCTGCGTCGTCTCTGGCTCGTTCGAAGCCACCCAGGCGAGCGCGCGCTCGGCGGACGTGTCGTACTTGGCGTCATCGGAGCGCTTCGCCGCCTCGATGATCGCGACCAGCGCATTGCCCGTGGTCATGAACTTGCCCTGCACGATCGGCGGGTTCACCTCGTCCACCGGCATCGAACCGTCCTCGAGCTGTCTTTCGACGAGCCGGTTGGTCGCCTCTGCCTGGATGCCCCTGTCCATGAACGGGTAGATGCGGTCGGTCCCCGTTCCGAGAACCTCCTGGGCATGCGTGACGCCCATCCCGCCAAATGCGGTTGCGGACTCGGGCGGATTCCACCAGCTGCCCCAGGAGCCCGTCTCCAAGACGTGGTCGTACAACTCCCACATGGATTTCAGGTTCACGCGGTAGTCGTGTTTGTACGCCACGGCCTGGCCCATCAGCACCTGGGACTGGACATGACAGCCGAAGCAGCCGTTATGCTTGATCCAGGTCGCCCCGGCTTGCTGCAACCAGTCGAGGCCGCGCTGCGCGCCCTCGCGCGGGCTGCCTTTCCAGAGTTTCGCCAGCGGCATGCGCTCGAACAGCGGCGTGTAATTGCCTCCGTCGGACTCGATCACGCGCACCTCCGCGACCTCGAGCCCCTCGGGCGCGTGGCCGGAAAGGATGCGCAGCAACACGTACCGCGCCTCGACGGAGGAGAAGGACACTATCTGCGCGCCGGGCCTGGCTTTCAGCGTGTCGGACTCGACCTTGACGAAGTCGGCGAGCGGGCTGTCGGTGGAAATCCAGACCTCGACTTCCTTGGGTGCGAGCGTCGCCGGGTTCGGCAGGATGATCTCGATGCCCTCGATTTCCGCGGGCTCGCGCTCGTAGAAGGAAAGCACCATTTCCTGCGGATACGCCTTCTGTTCGCCTGCGGTGACGGGTGTTTCGATTTTCCAGGTCGGCGCCGCCAGGCCGTCGAGCAGGCGCCGGCCCGTGAACCCGGGGCCGTAGTTGTCGGTGAGGTCCTCGATCGCGCCGCCCATGTCCGCGGCCACGACATTGGCGTACGTGGGCGCGGGCAGCGGTCCTGACTGCGGCAGGGGCTCCGGCTCGCGCGAGCAGGCGCTCGCGAAGAGCGCAGCCATCACGAAGATGGCTGCTGCAATCAACTTCGCTGATTCGTTCATGGACGCCGGGCGCCCGGGTCAGGTCACTTCACGAGGCGGAGCGTCACCGGATAGCGATAGCGCACGCCTTCGTGCGCCTTGATCGCGGCGAGGATCACGAACACCAGGGAAGCGATGCCGATAGCCATCAGCAGCGGGATCGTCAGCAGCGCGCCGATGCCGAGCGTCATGATCGTCATCATCAGCAGCAGTACGCACACGAGCGACACCGTGATCGCGAAGTTGAGCGCTTCCTTGCCCTGGTCGTCCACGAAAGGCATGGTGTCCTTCTTCACGAGCCAGATGACCAGCGGCCCGATGAAGAATCCCATGCTGCCTGCCCAGCCCGAGGTCAGCAGTCCCCCGAGCAGCGCCGACAAATGCGCGAACATCGCCCACTGCCGCTCATCGGCGCTCGGGCCGCCGGTTGCGGGAATCGTGGCGGCACCCGGATCAGATTCGCTCATGGCTTTCCCCCTGTCTGTTATTCAATGAGCCGCTGCGTCGATCGGTGACTAGCGGATGTGTGCGAGGATCCCGTCCAGCTCGTCCAGGCTATGGTAGGTGATCACGAGCTTGCCCTTGCCGCCGGCGCGGTGCTGCAGCTCGACGGTGGCGCCGAGCTTGTCGGCAAGGTCGTTCTCGAGGCGGCTGATGTCGGGGTCCTTGGAACGGCCGCGCGCGGCGGCTTTCTCGCCCGCGTTGGCCCGCGCCACGATGCGGCGCACGAGCGCCTCGGTTTCGCGGACGGAGAGGCCCTTCTTCGCGACCAGCGCGCCGACCTCGGCCTGCTGGCGCATGTTCGACAGCCCGAGCAGCGCGCGCGCATGGCCCATTTCCAGCTCGCGCTTCTCGATCAGCGGGCGGATCACCTGCGGCAGCTCGAGCAGGCGCAGCAAGTTGGTGACCGCCGCACGCGAGCGGCCCACGGCGTCCGCGGCCTGCTGGTGCGTGAGTTCGAATTCCGTGATAAGGCGCGACAGCGCAAGCGCTTCCTCCAGCGGGTTCAGGTTCTCGCGCTGGATGTTCTCGATCAGCGACATCGCGACCGCGGCCTCGTCGCCCACGCGGCGGATGACGGCCGGGATGTCGGCCAGGCCCGCCATCTGGGCGGCGCGCCAGCGGCGCTCGCCGGCGATGATCTCGTAGCGCTGCGGCTGGCCGGCCTCCGGCGTGCCGAGCGGGCGCACCACGATCGGCTGCACCACGCCCTGCGCCTTGATGGAATCCGCGAGTTCGTCCAGGGACTCCTCGCGCATGTCCTGGCGCGGCTGGTAGGCGCCGCGCTGCAGCAGGTCCACCGGGATGTTCGAAAGCTGGTCGCGCGCGAGCGGGATGCCGGGCGCGGGCTTGGGCTGTGCCTGCCCGAGCAGCGCTTCGAGGCCGCGCCCCAATCCGTGCTTCTTGCCGGTCATGACCGCCATATCCGCCTACCCCCGCCGCGAGTATAAAGGGGACGCACCCCATTTAAACGGCGTAGATAAATAGGGTGCGTCCCCTTTAGACGGGAACGTAGGTCGGCACCGTCAACTGGGCGATGCAGCCGGAGCGGTCGCGGCGGTTCTGGAGGGAAAGCGAGCCGCCGTGGGCCTCGGCGACCTGGCGTGCGAGCACCAGGCCGATGCCGCTGCCGCCAGGCTTGGTGGTGAAGAAGGGCACGAACAGGTTGTCGGGGTTCGCCACCCCCGGGCCGCTGTCTCCCACCTCGAACACCACCGCGTCGCGCCCGCGAATGGCGCGCAATTCGACCGGATCCTGGCTGCCGCCCATCGCCTCGACCGCATTGCGGACCAGGTTGATCAGCGCCTGCTGCAGCTGGTCCGGGTCGCCCTTCAAATTCAGGCCCTCCGCGGCCGAAACCTGCACGCGCCCGGGCGGCTGCACGGCGGCGACCTGCCTCAGCAAGGCCAGCGCATCGCAGTTCACGATCGTCGGCTCCGGCATGCGCGCCAGCTCCGAATAGCGCGACAGGAAGCGCCTGAGCGACTCCGCCCGCTCGGCGACCAGCGCGAGGTTGTGGGCCAGTTCCTGCCGCTCGGCCGGGTCCGGCGCACCGGCCGCGAGCGCGTCCCGGCTGGTCTCGATCACCGACTTGATGGGTGCGAGCGAGTTGTTGAGCTCGTGCCAGATCACGCGGATCAGGCGCCGCCATGCCCGGCGCTCCTCCTCGCGCAAAGCCTGGCTCAGGTCCGTGACCACCAGCAGGCGGAACTGGCGCCCGGCCTCGCGGAAGGTTTCCCGCATCACCTGCCAGCGGCCGTTGCGCCCCGGGAAAGAATGCGACTCGCTGGAGACGCCGGGACCCTCGAGCATCCCGTCGAGGCCGGTCTCGGTCGCGGTCAGGCCCATCAGCGCGTCCGGGTGCCGTCGCATCAGCTCGCCGGCCGCCCGGTTGGCGAGGCGGATGCGGTCGTCGCCGTCGAAGGCGAGCACCGCGACGTCGATTTCGGCCAGCACCTTATGAAGGAGTGCCGAGGCCTCCATCGCCTCGAAGCGCTGCGCCCGCAGCGTGGCGCCGAGGCGGTTCGCCTCCAGCACGACGTCGCCGAGCGCATCGCCTTTCTTCGCGTAGCGGCCGCGGATGGCGTAGTCGCCCCCCCGCAAGGCTTCCAGCAGGTTCGAGATGGACCGCAACGGCTCCACCGTCGCTCGGTGTACCGCGATCGCGAATCCGACCCAGACGCCGAACAGCACGATGACGACCAGCCGATGGACGGAATCCGCGATCGGCGCGTCGCGCAGGAAGATGAGTGCCGTGAAGAGCGCCGGAAGCCCGCCCGCGAGCGCGAGCAGCACGATGCGCACCTGGAAGGGCGCGCCGCGGCGCATGACGGGCCGGCTGTACAGCGGCTTGCGCGGTTCGGATTCTTCGGCCACGGCGCGGGAGTTTGCGCGTTTGGTGTGTTGGCCGCTACTTCAGCGCGCTGCGGCGATGCTGCCGCGAACTTTCCGCGGCCGCCCCCGATGACGGTACCTGGAGACAACCGGCTCGCGCGCCGCATAGCAGCCAAGATCCTCGGACACCCCGAGCGCGAACGGGCTGCGGACAGTCACCGCATCGAATGCCGCCCCGTCCTGCAGGTCCTCCGTGAGCAGCACCGAACAGCCCTGCAGCTGCGCCGAAGCGACGATCAGGCAGTCCCACCAGTTGAGGCGATGGCGCTGCTCGATTTCAAAGCCGCGCACCAGAACATCCGCATCGACCGGCGGCGGATTCCAGGCCAAGAGGCTGCGAACGTGGTCCCATGCTTGATGGCTCGGGACAGGCGGATCGAGTTTCCGCGTCAGGGTCGCGTAGTACTCGCACAGGACCTGCATGCTCGTGCGGCCAGTTCCCTCGAGCCACAGACGCTCCAGCCACTGGGCTGCCAGCGCCTGTTTCCGCATGTCATCGGCTTGCCGCTCGTAGACGAATACGTTGGTATCAACGAATACGAACGCGGTCATACAGCTCTTCCCGAGTCGGGCGCTTGCCATCCACCCAATTGCAGTGAAAGGGCTTGAGTGCCTGGAATCGCCGCATGGCTTCGAAGTACTCGCGCTGGTCGTGCATGTGCCGCTGCAGCAGCTCGCCCAGTAGCCGCGAAACGCTCTTACCCTGCTTGGCGGCGTGCACGCGCACCCAGGCGGCGGTTTTTTCGTCGAGCGTGACGGTGATGTTCTTCATCGGGGTACCCGCCCTCGAAGCTCATAATATACACGGAGATCGTGTAATAAATTGACACCCGCGCGATACACACAATCTGCTGATTTTCATCAATTTCCTGGAGCGCGCTGACGAGACGACCTAAAGCTCGTCCGGCTTCAACCCCAGCTTTTCCAGCCTTCGGTACATCGCACTTCTCGACAACCCGAGCGCCTCCGCCGCCGCCGGCACGCTGCCGCCGTTGCGGCGGATCGCGGAGCGGATCAGCGCGCGCTCGGCGTCCTCCAGGCTCATCTCCTCCAGCGACGGCGGCCCGCCCTTCGACGCAGACAGGCGCAGGTCCGCCACGCCGATTTCAGCTCCCGACGCCAGCAGGACGCTGCGCTCGATCACGCTGTTCAGCTCGCGTACATTCCCGGGCCAGGCGTACTGCTGCAGCGCCGCCACCGCCGCGCCGTCGAAGCCGCGCACCGGGCGGCCGTACTGCGCGGCCTTGCGCGCGAGCTGCGCGCCCGCGAGCTCCAGGATCTCCTCGCGCCGCTCGCGCAGCGGCGGCAGGCGGATCTCGACCGTGTTGATGCGAAACAGCAGGTCCTCGCGGAAGCGGCCGTCGCGGATCATCGCCTGCAGGTCCGCGTTGGTCGCCGAGATCACGCGCACGTTCGCGCGCTGGGTGCGCGAGGAGCCGACGCGCTCGAACTCGCCGGTCTCGAGCGCGCGCAGGAGCCGCGCCTGCTGCGCGGGCGGGACGTTGCCGATTTCGTCCAGGAACAACGTGCCGCCGTCGGCCAGCTCGAAGCGCCCGGCGCGGTCCGCCTTGGCGTCCGTGAACGCGCCCTTCACGTGGCCGAACATCTCGCTCTCGAACACGGTTTCGGGCAGGCCGCCCGCGTTCACCGAGATGAAGGACTTGTCCGCGCGCACGGACCAGTCGTGCATGAGCTTCGCGAGCAGGCTCTTGCCGGTGCCGGGCTCGCCGGTGATCAGGACGCTGGCATCGGAGGGCGCGACCTGCCGTGCGAGTCGCACGACTTCCTGCATCGCGCGCGAGCTGGCGATGAGCTGGCCGTCGTCGCCCGCGCGCAGGATCGCGTTCTCGTCCGCGAGCCGGCGGCCGCGCTGGCGCGCTTCGGCGAGCTTCACCTGGTTGCCGAGCAGCGACAGCAGCCGCTGGTTGTTCCAGGGCTTTTCGAGGAAGTCGTTGGCGCCCTGGCGCATCGCCCGCACCGCGACCTCGACGCTCGCCCAGGCCGTCATCACGACGATCGGCAGGTCCGGGTGCAGCCGGTGCAGCTGCTCGACCAGGGCGAGGCCCTCCTCGCCGGAAGTCGTGTCGCGCGTGTAATTGAGGTCCACCAGGGCGACGTCCACGTGCTCGCGCGCGGTCACGTCCAGCACGCCGGCGGGTGATGTGGCGGTCGCCACCTCGTATCCCTCGCGCTTCAGCAGCAGCTTGAGCGCGGAAAGGATGTCCGCCTGGTCGTCTGCGATCAGGATCCGCGGCTGCATGAACGGGCATCGTACCGTGCCGCTCGCCCTGCGCGCGAGGAGCGGGGGCGGCCCGGCGGTTTCAGCCGAGCTTGCGCAGCGCCGCCTTCGATTCCTTGTGTTCCGGGTTGGCCTGCAGCGCCCGCTGGTATTCCTGCTTCGCCTCCGCCTTGCGGCCCATCTGCTCGTAGAGCATGCCGAGGCGCCAGTGCGCCGCCTCGAGCGGGGGCTCCTCCGTTCCGCGCGGCATCGCCAGGTACCGCTTGAGCGCACGCTCGCCGTCCGCGTGGCGCGAGTTCGACAGCACCGCCGTCCGGCCGAGCTGGTACCAGGCGCCGCCGGCCGATTCGTTGCGCGCCAGCAGCGCATCGAGGCGCTGGAATGCCTCTGGCCAGCGCTTGAGTTCCTGCAGCGTGATCACGAGGCGCAACACGATGCGCGCGTCCTCGGGCCTCTCCGTGGCCGCCTGGCGGTACCTGGCCAGGGCCGTTTCAATGTCGTCATCGAGCTGGGCGATGCGCCCCGCGGCCAGCAGGCCGCGCACGCGGTCGCGCTTCCCGATCTCCGCCGCCTGCGCCTGCGCCTTGTCCAGGCCGCCGCCCATCGCGGCCGGCGCCTGCACGTAGAACTCGAGCAGCGCCTCGCGGTAGCGGATCTCGTCGGGCGCGAGCGCGACCGCCCGCTCGAAATGGTCGCGGATCTTCCCGGCCAGGCGCATCTTGGTGATCATGCCGGCGGCATTCGCCTGCGCGCCGTAGGCCTGCGCGAGCAGGCTATGCGCCTCGGCGTCGTTCGGCGTGCGTTCGACCGCGCGCTCGAGATGCCCGGCGGCCTCCTCGGCACGCCCGGCCCGCAGCGCTGCCTCGCCCTGCGCGCGGGAATCGGCCGCGGGGGACGCCACGGCCGGGACCAGCGCCAGGGCGAACAGCAGCGCCCGGACCGCCTTCACGGAAATCATTCGTAGCGCAGCGCGGCCGCCGGATCGACCTTCAGCGCGCGCCGCGTCGGCGTGAGCGTGGCCGCGATCGCGACCACGATCATCATCGCCACGACCATGCCGTAGATGCCGGGGTCGTAGGGGCTGACCTCGCCCAGGATGTCGCCCAGGCCGCGGCCCATGAGCGGCAACAGCGCCATGCCGATGCCGACGCCGAGCAGTACCTGCACGCCGCTCGCCCGCATGACCATGCGCAGGATGCGCTTGTCGTCCGCGCCGAGCGCCCGGCGCACGCCGATCTCCCGCGTGCGCTGCCCGACGTGGAAGGCGAGCACGCCGAACAGGCCGGCTGCCGCGAGCACCAGGGCAACGCCCGCGAACACCGCGAACATGGTGCCGACGATGCGGAAGCCGGCAGTGCGGATCGCGCGCGATTCGTCGAAGGTGCGCAGCCAGTAGAGCGCGAGGTCGGGGTCGGTCTGCGCCAGCGCGGTACGGATCGGAGCGACCAGCGAACGCGGGTCGCCCTCGCCGCGCACCGCGATGCTCATGAAACGCTCCGGCCGCTGCATCACCGGAATATAGATGACCGGCTCGATCTCGCCGTTCTCCTCCTGGACGATGTCCGGCACGACGCCGACGACGGTGAACCAGGTCTTGTCCTCGGTATCGAGATCGAAGCTCACGCGCTTGCCGAGCGGCGACTCGTCCGCGAACATCTCGCGCACCATCTTCTCGTTGATGACGATGGCCGGCAGCGAGTCCTTGACGTCGCGGCTGTCCAGCAACCGGCCCTGGCGCGCCTGGATGCGGAAGGTCTCGAAATAGGACGGGCTCACCGTCACGTGATTGACGAAGGGCTTGGTCGTGACGTCGCCATAGTCGCGCCCTTCGACCGATACCGGCCCGTCGCCGCTGCCATGCCCCGGCAGCGACGTCGCGATCGCCGCGGCGCCGATGCCCGGCTGCGCCTGGATGCGCTGCAGCAGCGTGTCCCAGAAGCGGATCTGGTCGGCGTCCTCCAGGTAAGTGCCCACCGTGAGCCCCACGCGCGCGGTCATGATGTCGCCGGTCTCGGTGCCGACGTCCGTCGAGGTCGCATTCAGCACGCTCTTGGTCATCAGCGCCGAGACGCCGAGCAGCAGGCATGCGAGCGCGACCTCGAACACCACCAGGCCCCAGGCGATCCTGCCGATTGCATGGCCGGTGCCGGTGCGGCCGCCGTCGCGCAGCAGCGCATCCAGCGAGGGCCGCGAGGCGCGGATCGCCGCCGGCAGCCCGGCGAGCAGCGTCGACAGGAACGCCGCCCCGACTGCAAACAGCGCCACGCGGTAATCGATCTCGAACGCCCACCAGGTCGGGCTGTCGGTCATCACCTCGAACATCGCGATCCGGAAGCCGTCGAGCGCGATGGACGCGAGCAGCAGCCCCAGCAGCGTCGCGAGCGTGCTGATCACGAAGCCCTCCGCCAGCATGTGCATGACGAGGCGGCTGCGTGAGGCGCCGAGCGCCGAGCGCACCGTGGTCTCGCGCACGCGGTAGGCGGAGCGCGCGAGCAGCAGGTTGGAGACGTTGGCGCAGGCGATCAGCAGCACGAAGCCGACCGCGATGAGCATGGTCCAGATCAGCCGGGTGTCGTCGCCCAGGAAACCGGCAGCGAACGGGACCACCTCGAAATAGCCGTTGAATGCCTGTTCGCCGGCCTCCGCCTTGATCGCAGCCGCGGCCGGCGCCAGCTCCTGCTGGGCGACGTCGGGGCTCGCGCCCTCGCGCAGCCTGCCGTAGACGCCGACGCTCACGGCCTCCTCGCGCTTCATGCGTGTGGGATCCTGCTGGTTCGCGACCCAGAGCGAGGCGGTGGACGGGAAAGTGAAGCCCTCGGGCATCACGCCGATGACCTCGGAGGACCTGCCGTTCACGCGCACGGTGCGCCCGATCACGCCGGGGTCGGCGCCGAAGCGCTCGGTCCAGAGCTTGTGGCTCAGGACCACGACGGGCGCCGCGCCCTCGACCGTGTCGCGCGGGAGGACGGTGCGGCCGATCTCGGGCGCGACGCCGATGACGTCGAACACGTGGCCGTCGGCGAAGCCGCCGTCATAGCGCTCGGCCTGGCCGTCGCCGGTGAGGTATGCGGTGCCCTGGTAGATCCCGCCCAGGGCCTCGAACTGCGTCGAGGCCTCGCGGATCTTCAGGAAGTCCGCCGGCTGCATCGCGTCGTCGTAGTCGCCGGCGATCTGCCCGTCGATGGTCGCGATGGTGTAGAGCCGGTCGGCGTTCGGGAACGGCGGCGGCTTCAGCATCAGCGTGTCGGCCACGCCGTACATGAAGATGACGAGGCCGAGCCCGAGGCCCAGCACTCCCGCCGCCAGCGCCGTGAATGCCGGCGCGCGGCTCAGGCCGACGATGGCCGCCTTGATTTCCTCGATGAATGCGCCCATCGCTCTCCCCTCAGGCCTTGGCGGCGCGGCGCGCCGACAGGTCGATCAGCGTGTTCTCGTCCACCACGCGCCCGTCGAACAGGCGGATCTGGCGATCGGCGAAGTCCGCGTAGCGCGGGTCGTGGGTGACCATGCAGATGGTCGAGCCCTCGCGATGCAGCTCGCGCAGCAGGTTCATCACCGCCTCGCCGTTCCTCGAGTCCAGGTTGCCGGTCGGCTCGTCCGCCAGCAGGATCGAGGGCTTGCCGGCGAGCGCGCGGGCGACCGCCACGCGCTGCTGCTGGCCGCCCGAGAGCTGCGACGGGTGGTGATTCACGCGATGCGACATGCCGACGCGCTCGAGCGCATGGAGCGCGGCCTTGCGCCGCTCGTCCGAGGACATGCCTTCGCGGTAGGTCAGCGGCAGCTCGACGTTCTGCAGCACCGTCAGGTCGCCGATCAGGTTGAAGGCCTGGAAGATGAAGCCGATCTTCTCGTTGCGCACCTTCGCGCGCGCCGCGGGCGCGAGCTTGGTGACGTCCGAGCCCGCCAGCGTGTACTTGCCGTCGGTCGGCATGTCGAGCAGCCCGAGGATCGCGAGCAGCGTGGACTTGCCGCAGCCCGAGGGCCCGGAGATGGACAGGAACTCGCCCTTCTTGACGTCCAGGTGGATGCCGTCGAGGGCATGCGTCTCGAGGTCGTCGGTGTAGAACACCTTGGTGACGCCGTCGAGGTGGATCATGGCGGGTTCCTGCATGTCGGCTGCTCCGTTGCGTTGTTGTGTCAATCGATGACCAGGCGGTCCTTGCCGGACCACTGCGTTGTGTCCGCGAGCGCCACGATGTCGCCGGGCTCGAGGCCCTCTAGCACGACGATCTGGTTCACGGACGCCTTCCCGAACTTCACCGGCACGCGCTCGGCGACGCGCTCGCCTGGCTTTGCGCGGAACACGGTCGTTTCGGACTCCGACTGCGCGCCGACCGGGCGGCCGACGAAGCGCACGTTCTTCAGGGTCTCGATGGCGATGGTCCCGTCCACGGACAGGTCGGCGCGCGCCTGCGTCGGCAGCGCCTCGTCGAAGTCCACCTCGACCCGCACCGCGCCGGCCGTGACCGCCGGGTCCACGCGCACCACGCGCCCGCGCACGATGCGGTCGCGCATGTCGATGGTGGCCGCCAGGCCCGCCGCGAGGTCGCGCGCATCGAGCTCGGGGATGCGCAGCTCGGCGTAGAGCGTGTCGGGCTTGGCGACGCGGGCGACGTTCGCGCCCGGGGCGAGCTGCTGGCCTTCCTGCACCGGCACGCTCTGCACCACGCCGGAAATGCCGGCCTTGACGGCGAGCGAATCCGCGGCGAGGCGGCGCTCTTCCAGCGCGCGCTCCTGCTGGCGCAGGCGCGCGAGCCGCGCCTCCAGCTGGGCGTTGACCGCGGAATCGAGCGCCGTCAGGCGCTGCTCCTCGATCTTGGCGCGCTCGCCGAGCTGTTCCGCCAGGATCCGCGAGCGCGAATACTGGAGCTGGGAGACGGCGCCGGTCTCGTGGGCGCGGCGCTCGGCTTCCGCCTGGAGCCTTGCCGATTCGGCGGTGGCACGCGCTTCGGCGAGCGAAGAGCGGCGATCGAGGCGCTGGCTCTCCAGTTCCAGCCGCGCCGCGGCGTATTCGGCTCGTGCGGCCGCGACTTCCAGCGCCGCTGCGTCGGCGGAGCGCTGCACTTCCGGGTTCGAGAGCTGGACGATGACGGTGTCCGGCTCGACCTGCTCGCCCGCGCGCACCAGCACGCGGTCGACGCGGGCATCCACGCGCGTCGCGAGCCAGCGCGCTTCGCGCGGCTGCAGCACGCCGGGACCGCGCACCTTGCGCTCCAGCGTGCCTTCCTTCACCTCGTCGAGATAGAGCTGCTCGCGCGCGACCGCGGGCGCGCCCGGCTCGAGCCGCGCGATGCCGAAGGCGACCCCGGAAAGCGCGACGAACCCGCCGACAACCCAGGCGAGCTTGTGACGCTTGAAGTCGAACTGCTGCTTGATGCGCGGACGATCCATCTCAGAAATCTCCGGTGAACGCGCGGATCACGAGCGAGGGGATTCCGGACAGGGCGCGGAACTCCGGGGCGACGGTGCGCAGGTTGGTGGCGCAGACCACGTCGCTCATCGCGGCGCCGGCCAGCAGGAGGCCGAGGACGACGGCAGCGAGCGCGCGCGCCCACTGGACGTCGGCAGGGCTCTCCTCGCGGCCCATCGCCGCGGGTGCCTCAGCCCTGCGAGCCGGCATCGTTCGCGTCGGTGTCGGCCAGCATCACGTCGCGGCTGCCGATGACCTCGACCGCCGGCAGCGTGGCGACGACCAGGTCGCCGATCGCGAGCGCCTGGGGCTCGCCCACTTCGATCGTGCCCTTCGGCAGCGCGCCTTCGTGGCCGCGATCGAGCGTCAGGCCGGTGAGTCCGACGATGACCACCGAGGCCAGCGCCGCGGCGATCGTGCGGGTGTAACGCGTGTACAGGGTTGTCATGGTTGTCTCCTCGTCTTCAGTCATTTGCGGCACTTCGCCGCTTCCTGACGTACATAGAGCAAGGAGCGTGCCAACCGGTTTGAATCTATCGTAACTATTGGATTTTACGCTATTTATTGTTGTTCTGAGGCCGGACGTCCGGTGTCCGCTGATGAGCGGACATCCCACCGGCGGGACGGCCGGATCAGGCCCCGTCCCACAACCGGGACGCATAAAGGGGACGCATCCCAATTAAACCCGCGCCGAGCGAGTCGCCGCGGGTTTAATTGGGATGCGTCCCCTTTATTCGCCGTCCGAGCGGCGGATCATCTCGCCGGCGAGGGCGAGGTAGGCGAGCGCGCCGCGCGAGTCCTTGTCGTGGAACAGCGCCGGTACGCCGAATGAAGGCGCCTCGGCCAGGCGCACGTTCCTCGGGATGATGGTGCGGAACACCTTGTCGCCGAAGTGCTCGATGAGCTGCGCGGAAACGTCGTTCGAGAGATTGTTGCGCGGGTCGAACATGGTGCGCAGGATGCCCTCGACCTGCAGGCGCGGGTTCACCGAATCGCGGATCTGCTCGATCGTATTGATGAGGCCGGTCAGCCCTTCGAGCGCGTAGTACTCGCACTGCATCGGGATCAGCACCGAATCCGCCGCGGTCAGCGCGTTCACCGTCAGGATGTTGAGCGCGGGCGGGCAGTCGATGATGACGAGCTCGTAGCGGTCGCGCACCGCCTCCAGCGCCTTCTCGAGGCGGTGCTCGCGGCCCGCGAGCATCGTCAGCAGGCGGACTTCGGCGGCGGTCAGGTCCTGGTTCGACGGCAGCAGGTCGAAACCGCCCTGCTCGACCGGCACGATCGCATCCGCCGCGGCGCAGTCGCCCATCAGCACGTCGGTCGCCGAGCGCTCCAGCAGCCGCTTGTCCACGCCGCAGCCCATGGTCGCGTTGCCCTGCGGATCGAGGTCCACCAGCAGCACGCGCCGCTTGGTCACGGCCAGCGACGCCGCGAGGTTCACCGCGGTGGTCGTCTTGCCGACGCCGCCCTTCTGGTTCGCGACCGCGATGATGCGCCTCATCATGCGCGGCCGAGCTCCACCACGCAGCGCTCGGCGGCGAGGCCCGGCACGCGCAGGTCGTGCAATGCGAGCACCCGCCAGCCTGCCGGCAGCGCGTGCATCTCGGCGGTCGGGTGGCGGCCCTTCATGGCCAGCATCCTGCCATCCCGCGCGCACAGATGCCCGGCCACGCGCACGAAGTCGGCGAGCTTGCCGAGCGCGCGGGCGATGACGCAGTCGAAGAGCGCCTTCGGCTTCCAGCTTTCGGCGCGGGCCTGGATGATCTCCACGTTCTCGATGCCGAGCAGCTCGACCGCATGGCGCACGAACAGGCACTTCTTGCCGGTCGCCTCGATCAGCGTGAACGAGCGGCGCGGGTTCACGATGGCCAGCGGCAGCCCCGGAAAGCCGGCGCCCGTGCCGATGTCCGCGACCCGCCGGCCGTGCAGGTGCGGCTGCACCGAGAGCGAGTCGAGCAGGTGCTTGTCCACCATGTCCGCCGGGCCCGTGATCGCGGTCAAGTTGATGCGCTTGTTCCATTCGCGCAGCTCGGCCGTGAGGCGCAACATCGCCTCCGCCTGTGCGCCGTCGAGCGCGACTTCCATTTCCTGCGCGCCCGCGAGCAGCCGTGCTTTCAGTGCGTCGCCGCCCATGTCAACTGACCTTCACGACCGTACGGCCCAGCGCGCGGCCCTGCAGGTAGTCCTCGAACGCGCCGGGCAGGTCGTCGAAGGCGATGGTGCGCGTGACGAGGCGATCGAAATGCCGCGGGCGCAGGTCGGAGGCGAGCCGCTGCCACACCGCGAGGCGCAGGTCGCGCGGCGTCGCGGAGGAATTGATGCCGAGCAGGTTGATGCCGCGAAGGATGAAGGGCAGCACCGTGGTCTCCAGCTTCGGGCTGCCGGCGAGGCCGATGGAGGCGATGTTGCCCCAGAAATCCACGGTGCGCGTGAGCCAGGTCAGAAGTTCCCCGCCCACGTTGTCGATTGCGCCCGCCCAGCGCACCGCTTCCATCGGCCGCTTGCCGAGGTCGATGTCCTGGCGGCGCAGGATCTTCGCCGCGCCCAGCGCTTTCAGGTACTCGTCCGCCTCGGGCTTGCCGCTGACCGCGACCACTTCGTAACCGCGCCCCGCCAGCAGGTCGACGGCGATTGAGCCGACGCCGCCCGAGGCGCCGGTCACGACGATCGGGCCCTTCGCCGGCGCCTGGCCGTTGTGCTCCATGCGGTGGATCGCGAGCGCCGCGGTGAAGCCCGCAGTGCCGAGCGCCATCGCCTGCGCGAGGTCCATGCCCTGCGGCAGGCGGATCACGGAATCGCCTGCGACCCGCGCGTACTCGGCATAGCCGCCGTCCACGTTCTCCGACAGGCCGCAGCCCGTCACCAGCACCGCCTGGCCCGGCTGGTAGCGTGCGTCGGCGGAACTCTCGACCTCGCCCGCGAGGTCGATGCCGCCGTTCAGAGGGTACTTGCGCAGGATTCTGCCGGCGCCGGTGGCGGCCAGCGCGTCCTTGTAATTGATGCTCGAGAAGCGCACGCGGATCACGACGTCGCCCGGCGTCAGTTCCGCGATGCGCAGCGACTCGAAGCCGGCGGCGATCCTGCCGTCGCGTTCGTGGATGCGGAATGCCTTGAAAGGCATCATGACGCCGCTGTCCTCATGCGCGGTCCAGCCAGACTTCCAGGCCCTGGCAGTTGAGCTCGACGTCGTCGTCCAGCAGCCAGTGCCGCTTCGCATCGTCGTCCGGGAAGCCGTGCTCGTCGAGCCAGCGCGCGAGCATGGCGTACATGCCCTTGCGCAGCTTCGCGGATCGGTCCGGCGCGGACCGGAACCGGCGGCCGAGGTCGGCGAAGGCCTGCACGCGATCCTTCATCTCGCGTGCCAGCCGCTCGAGGTCGCGCACCTCGGCGTAGTGCGTCAGGTAGATCTTCTGCGGTTCGTACGACATCAACCGGTCCACGGAGGCGCAGAGCGCATCCGGGTCGAAGTGCACGGGCGTCGTGGTCGGCATGATGAACTCGCGGCCGTGGACGTCGAAGTCGCGGTAGGAGATGCCAAAGGTGTCGCCGGAGAAGACGAGGTCGTGGTCGAGGTCCACGATGCAGTAATGATGCAGCGCGTGCCCGGGTGTGTGGATGAGTTCGAGCGTGCGCTTGCCGAGCACGATGCGTGTGCCGTCTTCCGGGACGAACAGGCGCTCTTCGGGGATGGGCACGATGTCGCCGTAGAGCGCCCGGTAACGCTGCTCGCCGTAGACCGCGATCGAGCCGGCGATGAGCTTGGCGGGCTCGGCCAGGTGGCGCGCGCCGCGCGGGTGCACGGCGCAACGGGCGTTGGGGAGTTCCTGCATCAGCGCGCCCGCGCCGCCGGCGTGGTCGAGGTGCACGTGGGTGGTCAGCACCCAGTCCACGTCGGCCCGGTCCACCCCCTTGGCCTGCAATGCCCCCAGCAGGTTCGGCAGCGAGAGGGTAGTGCCGGTGTCTACGAATGCGGCCCGGCCGGCATCCACCACCAGGTGCGAGGCCGCGAGGCGCGGGCGCACGTAATCGGCGTCGATGGCCGTGATCCCTGCGGCGAAGTCGGTGAGCTTGGCAGCGAGGCCCTGCATGGACCCATGATAAAGGGGACGCATCCCGATTACCGGCCATGCGACGAATGCGAAGCGTCCGCATGATCGGCGTAATCGGGATGCGTCCCCTTTAAGATCCGGCAGTGCCAGAATGGCGCCTGGCACGACTTTCGTTCGGAGCTGCCCATGACCCGCCTGTTCGCCCTGCTCGCCGCCGCCCTGCTGACCCTGCCCGCCGTCGCGGAGGTGGAGCGCGTCACCCGCGGCAACCTCGCGATCGAGGGGATCCCCGAGATCCCGGCCGAGCTGGTCGCGCGCATGCGCCGCTACCAGAACACGCGCGCCGCGAGCTTCGCCGGCTGGACGCCGGACGGCCGGGTCACCATCAGCACGCGCTTCGGCAACACCAGCCAGCTGCACGTCGTGGACCGGCCGATGGGCGCGCGCCGGCAGATCACCTTCTTCGAGGAGCCGATCAACGGCGGTGACTGGTCGCCGACCGGCGCGCGCAAGGGCATCATCTTCACACGCGATACCGGGGGCGACGAGAACTTCCAGCTCGAGTACCTCGATCCCGCGCTGGCGGACCCGGTGCGGCTCACCGACGGGCGGGGCCGCGCCGGCCGGGGTTTGTGGTCGCCGGACGGCACCCGCTACGCATTCCAGTGGACCGCGCGCACCGGCGTCGCCTCCGACGTTTACATCGACGACCCGCTCGACCGCCGCGCACCCGAGCTGGTGTTCGAGGCGCCCGGCGTCGGCTGGGCCGTGGTCGACTGGTCCCCGGACGGCAAGTCGCTGCTGCTGATCCACTTCGTCTCGATCAACGAGTCGTATCTCTGGACGTACGACCTGGCGACGCGCGAGAAACGGGAGATCGAGCCGGCGAAGGTCAAGGCCGCACGCGGCGGGAATTTCTCGCGCGACGGCAAGGGCGTGTATTTCACCTCCGACCTCGGCAGCGAGTTCAGGACGCTGCGCTACGCCGACCTCGCCACGGGCAAGGTCAGGCAACTCACGGACCACATCCAGTGGGACGTGGACCTGTTCGTGCTGTCGCGTGACGGGCGCTACCTCGCCTACGTCGTCAACGAGGACGGCGCCAGCCGGCTCGGCGTCATGGACCTGGTGCAGCAGGCGGACATGATCCCGCCGCAACTCCCCTTCGGCGTGATCGGCTCGATGGACTTCGATCCCGCGGGCAAGCGGCTCGCCTTCGGGATGCAGACGCCGTCGCAGCCGTCCGACGTCTTCGTCTGGACGCTCGCAGACGGCGGCTTCGAGCGCTGGACCGAAAGCGAGGTCGGGCAGATCGATACCAAGTCGCTGGTCGCGCCTGCGCTGGTGCGGTTCCCGACCTTCGACAAGGTGCGCGGCAAGCCGCGCGAGATCCCGGCCTGGGTGTACAAGCCGGCGGGCGACGGCCCGCATCCGGTGCTGATCAACATCCACGGCGGGCCGGAGGCGCAGTCGAGCCCGGTGTTCAGCATCGCGACCCAGCAGTGGGTGGTCGAGCTCGGCTACGCGGTGATCACGCCGAACGTGCGCGGATCCAGCGGCTACGGCAAGACCTACGTCGCGCTCGACAACGGCATGAAGCGCGAGGACTCGGTGCGCGACATCGGCGCGCTGCTCGACTGGATCGCGACGCAGAAGGACCTCGACGCCTCGCGCGTGGTGGTGATCGGCGGCTCCTACGGCGGCTACATGGTGCTCGCGTCCATGACGCACTACAACGACCGCCTGCGCGGCGGCATCGACATCGTCGGCATCAGCAACTTCATCACCTTCCTCGAGAGCACGGCGGAATACCGCCGCGACCTGCGCCGCCCCGAGTACGGCGACGAGCGCGATCCCGCGATGCGCGCGTTCTTCGACCGCATCTCGCCGCTCAACAATGCCGGGAAGATCAACAAGCCGATGCTGATCGTGCAGGGCAAGAACGACCCGCGCGTGCCGGTGACCGAGTCGGAGCAGATGGTGGCGAAGATCCGCGCCAACGGCGGCGAGGTCTGGTACCTGCTCGGGCTCAACGAAGGCCACGGCTTCGCCAAGCGCGACAACGTCGACTACTACCAGTGGACGGTGGCGCTGTTCCTCGAGAAACTGAAGTAACTGGGGACGTTTCCCGATTACGGGCGCGGCAGTCTTAATGGGGACGCATCCCAATTAATGTAATTGGGATGCGTCCCCTTTACTGCGCGCGCAGGTCGGACCAGCCGGGATTGCGGTCGAATTGCGCCTTCACGAACGGACAGAGGGGCACGATCTTGAAGCCCTCGGCGCGCGCATCCGCGATCAGCCGTTCGACCAGGGCCCTGGCAGCGCCCATGCCGCGCATGGAATCGGGCGCGCCGGTGTGGTCCGCGATCACCAGCTGCGGGTTGGCGCGGGAGAAAGTGAGCTCCGCCTCCCCCTCCACGCCGGCGATGCGCCCGACATAGCGCCCCTTCGACGCCGTCAACTCGCGCGTGATGCTGATGTCGGGCACGGGCTCAGTCGAGCTTCGGCGTGACCAGGCCCGGCTGCCTGGAGAAATAGGCCGCGATCGCCGCGACGTCTTCCGCCGTCAGCTGCCCCGCGAACCCGGCCATGATCGGGTTCTTGCGCTTGCCGCGGCGATAGTCGTTGAGCGCCTGCGCAAGATAGTCCGCGTGCTGGCCGGCGAGCGCGGGGTTTTCGGCGAGCACCGCCACGCCGTCCGCGCCATGGCAGGCCGCGCAGGCGGCGGCCGCCGCAGGCGCCGTCCCGACCGGCTTCGCGGCCGGCTTCAGCGTGGCAAAGCCGGCGAAGTAGGCGCCGAGGTCCGCCCGATCCTGCTCCGAGAGCGAGCTCGCGAGCCCGGTCATGGTCGGGTGCCAGCGCGCGCCCGCCTGGTAACTCGCGAGCGCCGCCGCGATGTAGGTCGCGCTCTGCCCGCCGAGCTTCGGCACGGAATACTTCGGGTAGGCGTTCTTGTAGTGCTCGATCCCGTGGCAGCCCATGCAGGTGTAGGCGAGCTTCTTGCCGCGCGCGGGATCCCCGTCAGCCAGCGCGGGCGACGAGAGCAGGGCGAGCGCAGCGGCGACGATCAGCGTCCTGCCGGCGAGGTGAAATTGCATGGGATCGGTCTCCGGAATACGGCCCCCGGCCGCGGCGAGCGGATCGGGATGTTACGGGCTGGCGGGGCGATTTTCCACCCGCCGCAGAACCCACGGCAGCAGCGGCGCCGTGACGACGAAGATGACCAGCGCGAGGATCCCGGTCTGCAGCGCGATCGAGAGCGGCAGGAAGCCGGAGTTGACGATCGCGAGGTAGGTCGTCGCCGCGCCGGCCAGCCAGATCACCAGCACCAGGCCGATCGCCGACCGCGCGGTCTGCCCGTGGATCCGCGCGAACAGCCAGACGAAGGCGAAGGCATAGATGAAATCGGAAGCGAGCGAGACGATCTCGCGCATGAGGCCGCCCCAGGGCACGGCAAAGGAAGGCATCAGTCGCGCGCCGACCGCGTCCCAGGCGCCGCCCAGCAGCAGGTTGTTGCCGAGCCAGCCGAGGATGTTCCAGAGCAGGCCGAAGGCCAGCGTCCAGAGCAGCACTTGTCTTGGCGCGATCCGGCCCGGCATGCGCGCGATTCTAGCGCGCCGCGCCGCGGGCAAATCGTGCTAATTTGTCCGTGGCGCCCCGGGCGTCAACCGGGGCATGAGAACCGGAAAACAGGGGGAACCATGGACGTCACGAGCTTGTTGATCCAGCTGGCGAGCGGAGCAGTCGGCGGCAACGTCGCCGGGGCCGCGCTCAAGAACCTGAGCCTCGGCACGGTCGGCAATTCCATCGTCGGCATCCTCGGCGGCGGCATCGGCGGCCAGCTGCTCGGCATGCTGGGCCTCGGCGGCGACGGCGGCGGCGCAATGGACGCCGGCTCGATCGTGTCGAGCGTCGCCGGCGGCGGCGTGGGCGGCGCGGTGCTGCTCGCGATCATCGGCTTCATCAAGAAGAGCATGGGCAAGTCTTCCTGAGTCACCAGGAGTTCACGATGGCGAAGGCAAAGAGGACCACGCACCGCAGCAGCTCCGGCAAGAAGCTCTACGCAGTGCGCGACAAGAAGGGCCGCTTCAAGGACATCCAGAGCTACAAGCGTGCCCACGGCGCGGACCTGCGCCGCAAGTCGAAGAAGGAGAAATAGCCGGCGTCGCGGGCGCGCGGCCTAGAGCGCGTCCGCGATGTCCTGCATCAGCCCGTTGTCGCGGGGCTTGACGGTCGGCGCGTAGCGCCGGACCAGCCTGCCGTCGCGGCCGACGAGGAATTTCTCGAAGTTCCACTGGATGTCGCCGGCGTGGCCGTTCGCCGGGTCCGTGAGCCACGCGTACAGCGGATGGCGCCCGGCGCCGTTCACCTCCAGCTTCGCGCTCATCGGGAAGGTCACCCCGTAGTTCGCCGAGCAGAAAGTCACGATCTCCTGCTCGCTGCCCGGCTCCTGCGCGCCGAACTGGTTGCAGGGAAAGCCGACGACGCTGAACCCCTCGCTCGCCAGTTCCTCGTGCAGTTCCTCCAGTCCCGTGTACTGCGGCGTCAGGCCGCAGCGGCTGGCGACGTTCACCGCAAGCACGACCTTCCCCCGGAGCGGGCCGAGCAGGTCCGCACCGCCGTCGATGGCCTGCACCTTGAAGCCGAAGAAGTCGCTCACGAGCGGCGCCTCATTAAATGGGGACGTTTCCCGTTTAAGATATTAATCGGGAAACGTCCCCATCAGGCAGCCAGACGGTGACGATCGCGCCGCCGCCCTCGCGGTTGGCGATCGACAGCCGTCCACCGTGCGCATCGACGATCTCGCGGCACAGCGTGAGCCCGAGGCCCGTGCCCTTGGGCTTGGTCGAGTAGAACGGCAGCAGCGCGTCGCGCAGCACCTCGTCGGCCAGCCCGCTGCCGCGGTCGGCGACCTCGATCGTCACTCCGCCGTGGCGCTCGCGGGCCGCCACCGTCACCTCGTCCTCCGGCGAGCCCGACTCGATCGCATTCTTGATCAGGTTGATCAGCACCTGCTCGATCTGGGTCGCGTCGAACCAGCCCGCGCGCGCCGGCAAGGGTTCGATTACGCGGAACGAGAGGCTGCCCTGCAAGCCGGAGAACAGCGGCATCCACTGCACCGGCGCCGGCCGCGGCCGCGGCAGCTTGGCGAAGCGCGCATAGCCGTCGATGAACACCGCCAGGTGCGAGGCGCGTTCCTCGATGGTCGCGAACACGCGCGCGAGCCGCCCGGCATCCGGCGCCGCGGCCAGCGCCTGCCCGGAGTGCGCCAGCGAGGTGATGGGCGCGAGCGAATTGTTCAGCTCGTGCGCGATCACGCGGATGACCTTCTTCCAGATCGCGACTTCCTGCGCGGCCATCTCGCGCGTGAGCTGCTTGAACAGCAGCAGGCGGTGCGGCTGGCTGTTCAGCGTGAACGGCCGGTGACTGACGTGGAATACCTCCGCCTCGCCGCCGGCCTCGACCGTGAACAGCGTGTCGACGCCCCTCTCGACCGCCTCGCGCAGCGGCGCCGGCGACTGCGCCAGCAGGCTGCCGAACGCCAGCCCCTCGATCTTGCGACCGGCGGCGAACAGCTGCCGTGCGGCGATGTTGCCGAACACGATGGCGTCATTGGCGTTGGTCAGCACCAGCGCGAGCGGCGTGGTCTGCACCACGGTGTCGAGCAGCAGCTCGCGCTGGTACAGGTCGAGCCGCTCGCGGCGCAGGCGCTCGCCGAGCGAGTTGTACTCGCGCGTGAGGTCGCCGACCTCGTCCTCGGTCGAGGCCGTCACGCTGACGCTGAAGTCGCGGTCCTTGAGGCTGCTGATGCCGTCGGTCACGGCGCGGATGGAGCGGCCCCAGCGCTCCAGCGCGCGGCTGGTGAGCCAGATCGCGGGTGGCAGCGCGACCAGCAGCGCCGCGGCCCCGGCCAGCAGCCAGGAATCGAACCAGCGGTCCAGGGCGAGCGTGGCCGCGACCACGATCACCGCCGTGGCGACGACGACCAGTGCGACGCGGCCGGCCAGCGACCGGCGCGCGCGCGGCTTGCGGATCATCAGCTTTGGGTCGCGGACGTCCTGCCGGGATCGACCGGGGACTTGAGTCCGAGCTTCTCCATGCGACGATAGAGTGCCTGACGCGACAGGCCGAGGTCACGCGCGGCATGCGCGACCACCCCGTCGGCCAGCAGCAGCGCCCGCTCGATGGTGGCGCGGTCGATGTCCGATCCGTCGGCGGGCGCGGGCGCGACCGGCAGCGCCAGCGCCTTCGCCGTCACCACCGGCTCCACGGACAGCAGGCAGGCGCGATGGATGGCGTTGCGCAACTCGCGCACGTTGCCGGGCCAGTGGTAGCGCACCAGGGCGCGCAGCGCGTCGGGCGAGAGCGAGAATCCGGGCTCCAGGAAGTGCCGGGCGAGCGGCAGGATGTCGTCCTGGCGCGCGGCCAGCGGCGGAACCTCGAGCTCGATCACGTTCAGGCGGTAGTACAGGTCCTCGCGGAAGCGGCCCTCGCGGATCAGCAGCGGCAGGTTCGCGTTGGTCGCCGCGATCACGCGCGCCTTCGTGCGTCGCGTGACGTTCGCGCCGAGCCGCTCGAATTCGCCGGTCTGCAACACGCGCAGGAGCTTCGCCTGCCCCATCGGCGAAAGGTTGCCGAGCTCGTCGAGGAAGATCGTGCCGCCGTCGGCGGCCTCGAACCGGCCGGTGCGCGCCTTCGCGCCGGTGAAGGCGCCCGCTTCCGTCCCGAACAGCTCCGCCTCCATCAAGGTGTCGGGCAGCGCGCCGAGGTTCACCTTGACGTAAGGGCCGGGCTTCACGGTCGAGTTCGCCTGCAGGATGTCCGCGATGATCTCCTTGCCGGCCCCGTTCGGGCCGCTGATCAGCACCGGCACGTCGGCGTGCGCCACGCGCACGGCGGTCGCCACCAGCGCGTGCATGGCGTCGCTTTCGTACACGATGCCCTTCAGGTCGAAGCGGGCGGCGAGCTCCGCGCGCGCGGCGGCGCGCTGGCGGCGGATGGCGCGGTTCTCCGCGCGCGCCGCGTGCAGGTCGAGCAGGTTGCGCACGGTGGTGAGCAGGCGGGCGTTGTCCCAGGGCTTCGCGACGTAATCGGAGGCGCCAGCCTTGACCAGCTCCACCGCCGTCTCGAGGTGGGTCCAGGCGGTCAGCAGGATCACCGGCAATTCCGGGTAGTGCGCACGGATCTGGCGGAACAGCGCCACGCCTTCCTCGCCGGAGGTCGCCTCGCGGCGGAAGTTCATGTCCTGCACCACGAGGTCCACGGGCTGGCGCGCGAGCGCATCCAGGCCGGCGGCGGCGGACTCCGCGCCGATCACCCGGGCGCCATGCATGGACAGCAGCACGTCGAGCGCGGTGCGCACCGCCTCGCTGTCGTCGATGACGAGTACGCTGCGCTCGGCCAAGCTGTCCGTGAGTCCCTGGTTGTCCTTGTCCTTCATCGGGTTGGATGCGCGATGCGCGGAAAGGGTTGCAACGCCCACGGAAAGTCTAGACGGTCCGGGTCGCCACCGCAGGGGAGATGGCCGAGGCCCGCCGGGCCGGCTGCAGGGCCGCGAACAGCCCGATCAGCCAGATCACCAGCACGCCGCCGACCAGGTAATAAAGGTCCAGGCGCGGCAGCTCGTACTTGAGCGAGATCCAGTAGCCGACGCCCAGCGCGAGCCCGCAGCCGGCCACGACGCCCGCGGTCGTGACCATCCAGTTCTCGACCAGGAAGTGGCGCAGGATGTCCATCCGGCGCGCGCCGACGGCGCGGCGCGTGCCGATCTGCCGGATGCGCGTCGAGACGTTGAAGGTCGCGAGGCCGAAGATGCCGAGCGCCGTGATGGCGAGCAGGGCGCTGGTGATGCTCACCAGGAAGATCGCCATGTTGCGGTCGTTGAGGTAGGAGCGCTCGCGGAAGGACTCGAGCGTGCGGACCCAGCGCAGCAGCCGGTCCGGGTTGCTGGTCGCCAGGTGCTTCTCGGCCGCCTGCATCGCCTCGGCCTGCCGGCCGGGCTCGGTGCGCACCAGGTAGAACGCGCCGGGGCCGCTCCGGATGCGCGGGACCAGCATGACCTGGCCGACCTTGTCCCACTCGACCCAGGAGCCGTGCATGGTCTCGATGATGCCGATGATCGTGGACGGCCGGTTGAGGCCGTCGTAGATGGTCTTGCCGAGCGCATCGCCGGCCGGCGGGAACAGCGCCTTCGCGAACTCCTGGGTCACGATCACCTGCGGCGCGAACTCGTAGGCATCGGTCGGCGGCAGGATCTCGTGCGCCTGGAACTCGCGGCCGGCGACGAGCTTCACCCCAAGCGCCGCGATGCCCTGCTCGTCCATCTCGTAGTTGTTGACCGGCTCGGCGTCGTCGCCCGGCACGCTGGGCTTCGCCGTGAAGCCGTTCGAGCTGCCGCTGCCCGACAGCGGGATGTTGCTGGAGAGCGTCGCGGCGACCACGCCCGGCAGGCCGCGCAGGTACGCGAGGTCCGCGCGCCAGCTCGCGTCGTAGTCGAAGTCGCGCGTGAAGCCGGTGGTCGCGACCACGAAGATGTTGTCGATGTCCATGCCGTGCGGCCGGCCGATGGCCTCAACGCGCTGCTTGACCACGTACACCGCGTTCACGAGCACGGCGAGGCCGATCGCGATCTGCAGCGCGACCAGCAGCGCGCCGGTGCGGTTGCGCCAGAGCGCCGAGGCGATGGGACGGATGTTCCAGGCGATCATGTCATTGCGCCTTCAGGTAGGTGGCGGGCGGGATGCGCCCGATGCGCCAGGCCGGGTAAAGCCCGGCGGCGACGGTGGCGATCAGCGCGAGCGCGAGCGCCGTGACCACGCTGCCGAGGTCCACGTGCGCGATCGCCTGCGTGCCGGCCGCGTCGGTTGGGTCGATCAGGTACAGCGAGCGCAGGCCCATCAGCATCAGGCCGCCGAGGCCGAGGCCGATCAGGGCGCCGAGCCCGGAGATCAGCCCGACCTCGACCAGGTGCTGCGCGAACACCTGGCGCCGGCTCGCGCCGAGCGCGCGCCGCACGCCCGTGATCGCGGCGGCGTTCAGGAACTTCGCCAGCAGCAGGCCCACGGTGTTCAGCAGGCACACGGCCAGGAACGCGAAGGCCAGGCCGACCAGGATGCGGTCGTCGTTGCCGACCACGTCGTTGTCCCGCAGCCACTGGTCCACGCTGGTGAGCCGGTTGTTCATCGGCCGCTGGTAGCGCCCGCCCTTTTTCTGCTCCGCCGAGTAGTTGTCCAGGAAGGCCTGGAAGCGGTCGCGCGAGGCGCGGTCGGGCAGCTCGACCCACATCTGGATCCAGATGCTCTCGGAGTTCAGGAAGTCCTGGTAGGTGTTGATCTCCTCGGGCTTCCAGCCGTTGGTGTTGCCGGCGCTGTAGATCTCCGCGGCCGCGTTCCAGCCGAACGGGATATAGACGTCCTCCGGCTCCTCCAGGCTGCCGTTGTTCAGGTCGTAGAAGGTCGGCAGCGGCATCCAGTGGTCGCGCACGCCGACGATGCGGAACTCGCGGTCGTCCCAGCGGATGTGCTCGCCGACGCTGTTGCGGCCGCCGAACAGCTTGTCGTTCAGCTCGCGCGAGATCACCAGCACCGGCTCCGCGGAGCGGTCGGCTGCGTCCGACCAGCTGCCGCCGTACTGGAACGGCACTTCGAAGGCCGCGAAGAAGTCGGTCGAGGTGACGCGCGTCAGCACGCGCTCGGGGGCGACCGCCGGGTCGCCCGTGGAGACGACGCCGATCGCCTTGTGCATGACGACCGTGTGCTTCGGGATATCCGATTCCCACACCGCCATGGCGTCGCGGTAGGTGAGCTGCCAGGGCGCCAGTTCCGGCTTGGTTTCGAAGTAGTCCTGGTTCGGGTCCCAGAAATCCATGGTGACCGCGTACAGGACGTCGTTCTTCCACCAGATCGGGTTGCCGGACATCGCGCGGTACATCGTGAGCGTCATCACGCACACCGCGATGCCGAGCGCGACCGCGCCGATCATCAGCGCCGTCAGGCCCGGGTTGCGCCGCAGGTTGTGCGACGCCAGCTTGAGGTAATAGCCGAACATCTGGTTCCTCCGCGGCTCAGGCCGGCGACATCGTCATCGGCGCAGGGCCATGCGCGACGGCGGCGGCCTCGATCTCGGCGCGCGGCTCGTAGGGCTGGAAGTCGGAGATCTGCCCGTCCACGATGTGCACGTTCCTGTGCGCGCGGCGGGCAAGCTCCGGGTCGTGCGTCACCATGATGATGGTCGTGCCCATCTCGTTGATCTGCTCGAGCAGGTCCATCACCTGGCGCGCCATCAGCGAGTCCACGTTGCCGGTCGGCTCGTCCGCCAGCAGGAAGCGCGGGTCGCCGGCGAGCGCGCGGGCGATCGCGGCGCGCTGCTGCTGGCCGCCGGACAGCTGCGAGGGCATGTGGTGCATGCGCGACGAGAGTCCGACGACCTCGAGCGCGCTCTTGATGCGCTGGTCGCGGTCGTTCGCGGCCAGGCGCCGGTAGCGCAGCGGCACGTCCACGTTGTCGTAGATGTCGAGGTCCGGGATCAGGTTGAAGCTCTGGAAAATGAAGCCGATCTTCTCGTTGCGCAGGCGCGAGCGCTGCTCGTCCGAGAGGCGGCTGACGTCGGCGCCGTCGAGCCGGTAGCTGCCGGTATCGAACGACTCGAGCAGGCCCGCGACATTCATGAACGTGGTCTTGCCGGAGCCCGACGGGCCGGTCACCGCCACGAACTCGCCGTCGCCCACCTTGAGCGAGAAGTTCCTGAGCGCGTGCGTCTCGATCAGGTCGGTGCGATAGATCTTGCTGATGCCGTTCATTTCCAGCATGGGTGCTCCTAGCCGCCAATCAGTATTTCGGGAACGTCCTTGAAATCGGAGATGCCGGAGACGACCACCTGGTCGCCCGGGTCGAGACCGTCGATCACCTCGATCTCGCCGACCGAGGCGGCGCCGAGCGTGACCGGAGTCAGCACCGCGCGGTCGCCGTCCACGACGTGGACCGCGCGCGTGGCGCTCGTGATGTCGCTGCTGCGCTCGAACTTGCGCGCCAGCGCGCGCTGCTCGATGACGATGCGCACCGAGCCGCGCTGGCTCTGGCGCAGCCCGGGCGGCTGCTCCGTGAACTTGACGCGGCCGGTCACCTGCCCCGAGCGCACTTCCGGCGAGATCGCGGTGACGATGCCCTTGTGCTCGCCGCCGTCGAGGGTGATCTGCGCTTCCATGCCGGAGCGGATGTCGCGGGCATAGACGTCGGCGACCTGGAACTCGACCTCGAACGCGGTCAAGTCCACCACGGTCAGCAGCGGCGCGTTCTCGGCGACGTTCGCGCGCTCGGCGGCGGCGAGATTGGCGACGATGCCGTCCACCGGCGAACGCACCGTCAGTTCGTCCACGCGCCGCCGGAGGTTCGCCACGGTGAGCGCCTGGCGGTCGCGCTCGAGGCGGCGGCTCCGCAGGTCGAGGTCGAGGCTCTCGCGCTCGAGCCCGGTGGTCTCGCGCGCATGCTCGAAGGCGAGCCGCGCCGACTCGCGCTCGTCCTGCGCGCGACGCAGGTCGCGCTCGGGGATCGCGCCCTTGTCCCAGGCAGACTGCGCGCGCTGCAGCTCGCGCTCCGCGGCGCGGATCTGCACGTTCGCGAGGTCCATCTCCTCCTGCGAACGGAGCTGCTGGCGGCGGATCTCGATGCGCTGGCGCGAAAGCGCGGTATCGAGGCTCTCGAGCGTCGCACGCTCGCGCTGGTATTCGTTCTCGAGCGCCGGGCTCGCCAGCGTGGCGAGCGCCTGGCCGGCCTTGACGGCGTCGCCCGCGCGCACGGCGTAGCTGATGTTGCCGGGCGCCACCGCGAACAGCGTCGGGCTCACCGCCGCGACCACGGTGCCCTGGGCGGAGACGTCGCGCACGAACGGGCCCTCGACGACGGTCGCGATGCGCAGGCGATCGCGCGCGACCGTGTACTCGGAGGAGCTCCAGGCGCGGAACAGCAGCACGAAGGCGAGCACCACGAGCGCGCCGCCGCCGATCAGGCCGTAGCGGATCAGCTGCTGGCGGCGGTCCGGCGCCGCCTCGACCGTGGCGTCCTGGCCCGCGGTGCCGCGGATCGAAGCGTCGCCGGCGGGCGCGTCACCGCGTCCGCCGGAGGACATCAGGGGCCTGAGGTTGGTGATCTTCATGGCTGACGTGGCTGCACGAACAGATGGTTGCAATCACCGTGCCAAAGGTTTGAGACGAGCACACCCTGTTGATTGCGCAAGTCTTTTTTGCCGTGGGCCGTTCTGCGCGGGGTGCGCGATGTGTCCGCGGACACTTCGCCGGACAGCTCCCGGACAATCTAAAGGGGACGCGTCCAATTAAGGAACCTTAATTGGACGCGTCCCCTTTAGTCAGCGAGAGGTCCCGGGAGTAAGTGACGTTCATGACGTTGTCGTACCAGCCCGTCACGCGTGGCGCGACCAGGTGCTTGGAGACGTAGAAGTAGAGCGGGATCAGCGGGGCGTCTGCGAGCAACTGGCGCTCGGCGGCGGCGAGCAGCGCGGCGCGCTCATCGCCGGCGGCGCCGGAGGCCGCCGCCAGCAGCTGGTCGTACTTCGGGTTCGCGTAGCGCGGCAGGTTGATGCCGAAGCCGCCCTTCAGCACCTGCAGGAAGGAATAGGCGTCGTTGTAGTCGCCGATCCAGCTGGCGCGGAACAGCGCCGCCTCGCGCGCATCGATCGCTGCCTTCAGCACGCGGAAATCCTCCGAGCGCAGGCTGACCTCGGCCCCGAGATGTTCCTTCCACATGGCGGTCACCGCGAGCGCGATGCGATCGTGGATGGGGCTCTTGCTGCTGCGCAGCTCCACGCTCAGTGGCCGGCGCTCCGAATAGCCGGCCTCCGAATAGAGGCGCCGCGCCTCCGCGATGCGTGCCGCGTCGTCCAGGCCGGCCCAGGAGAAGCGCTGCGGGGCATAGCCTGCAACGCCTTCCGGCACCCAGCCGAGAGCCGGCCGCTCACCGTCGCCCAGCACCTGCTGCGTCAGGACTTCGCGGTCCACCGCCATGGCGAGCGCCTGCCGCAGCTTCGGCGAATCGCGAAACGGCGGCAGGTCGAGCGCGAGGCCGAAGTAATACACGCCGACATGCGGCGCAATATGCAGCTGGCCCGGCAGCTCGCGCGTGAGACGCGCGACCTCGCCGGGCGGCACCGTGTAGGTGACGTCGAGGTCGCCGGCCCGGAAACGCGTCAGCTCGGTGACCGGGTCCGCCACGTGCACGTAGCGCACGGCATCGAGCCGGTTCGCGGCGTCGTTCCAGTAATGGGGATTGCGCCGCGCCAGGATGTGCGAGCCGATCTGCCATTCGACCGGCGCGAAGGCTCCGTTCGTGACCGCGATACCCGGCCGCGCGAACTCGTTGCCGCGGGCGGCGAGCGTCGCGCGGTGCACCGGGAACGTGCTCGGATGCGAGAGCAGCGCCGTGAAGTAGGGGCTGGGCGCGGCAAGCCGCACCACCAGCGTCCGCTCATCCACAGCGGCAACGCCGAGCGCTGCGGGAGGCTTGCGGCCCGCGACGATGTCGGCGGCGTTTTCGACCGGCTCCAGCATCAATGCGTACTGCGAGGCGGTCGCCGGGTCCACGAGCCGGCGAAAGGCAAAGGCGAAGTCCTCAGCCACCAGCGGGTCGCCGTTCGACCAGCGCGCGGACGCGCGCAACATGAATGTGTAGCTGCGGCCGTCATCGGACACGGCCCAGCTCTCGGCGGCACCCGGAATCGCGCTGCCATCCGGCGCCATGGACGCAAGCCCTTCGTAGCAGTCGCGCAGAATCGTCATCGCGGCTTCCATGCGCGCGAGCTGCGGGTCGATGGAATCGGGCTCGCTGCCGTTGCCGCGGCGCAGTTCCCCGGCCTCGGCCGGCAGGTCGCGTGCGCCGCAGCCGGCGAGCGCTGCCGCGACCAGCGCCAAGGCCGCGATGAACGAAGCCGTTGCGAAGCCGGGGCGCCGCCTCATGCGGCGCGGGCGCGCTTCTTCAGGTGCACCAGCAGGATCGAGATCGTCGCGGCCGTGATGCCCGGCATGCGCGAAGCCTGGCCCAGCGTCTGCGGACGCCACTGCAGCAGCCGCTGCCGCGCTTCGTTAGAGAGGCCGGGAATCGCGGCGTAGTCGAGCGAGGAAGGCAACCGCGTGTCCTCGTGCCGGCGCTGGCGCTCCACCTCCGCGCGCTGGCGTTCGATGTAGCCGGCGTACCTGGCCTCGACCTCGATCGCGAGCGCGGCCTGCTCCGCAATGCGCGCGTCCGCGTGCTTGCCGCCGCCCGCCGCGATCGCCTCGCGCTTGCGGCAAAAGAAGTCCCAGCGAGACTCGTCGACCAGCCCGAGCTCGCGCGCGGCGGGCGTCAGGCGCGCATCCGCGTTGTCCTCGCGCAGCAGCAGGCGATGCTCCGCGCGGCTCGTGAACATGCGATAGGGCTCGATGGCGCCCTGCGTGACGAGGTCGTCCACCAGCACGCCGAGGTAGGCCTGGTCTCGGCGCGGCCACCACGGTTTGCGGCCGCCGGCCGCGAGCGCCGCGTTGATTCCGGCCAGCAGGCCCTGCGCGGCCGCTTCCTCGTAGCCGGTCGTGCCATTGATCTGCCCGGCGAAGAACAGCCCCGCGAGCGGCTTCGTCTCCAGGCTGTACTTCAGGCCGCGCGGATCGAAGTAGTCGTACTCGATGGCGTAGCCGGGGCGGGTCAGCTCCGCGCGCTCGAAGCCGCGGATGCTGTGCACGAACTCCTCCTGCACGTCCGCCGGCAGGCTGGTCGAGATGCCGTTCGGGTAGACGACGTGCGTGTCGAGTCCTTCCGGCTCGACGAAGACCTGGTGCGACGCCTTGGCCGCGAAGCGCACCACCTTGTCCTCGACCGAGGGGCAGTAGCGCGGGCCGATGCCCTCGATGCGCCCGGTGAACATCGGCGAGCGGTCGGTCGCGCCGCGGATGATCTCGTGCGTGCGCTCGTTGGTCTGCGTGATGTGGCAGGCGACCTGTCGCGGATGGTCGTCGCGCGTGCCAAGGAACGAGAACACCGGGCGCGGCTCGTCGCCCGGCTGCGGTTGCATCGCGGACCAGTCGAGCGTGCGGCCGTCGAGCCGCGGCGGCGTACCGGTCTTGAGCCGCCCGACGGTGAACGGCAGTTCGCGCAGGCGCGCAGCCAGCGCATTCGAGGGCGCGTCGCCCACGCGCCCGCCCGCGCGGCTCTCGAGCCCGACGTGGATGCGCCCGCCGAGGAAGGTGCCGACGGTCAGCACGACGGCAGAGGCGCGGATGGTCTCGCCAGCGGCGGTGACGACGCCGGTGACGCGCCCTCCTTCCACCACCAGGTCGGCCGCTTCGCCCTCGCGCATTACGAGCCCGGCCTGTGCATCGAGGATGGCCCGGATCGCGCGCTGGTACAGCACGCGGTCGGCCTGCGCGCGGGTGGCCCGCACCGCCGGGCCCTTGCTCGCATTCAGCGTGCGGAACTGGATGCCGGCGCGGTCGGCCGCGATCGCCATGGCCCCGCCCATGGCGTCGATCTCGCGCACCAGGTGACCCTTGCCGATGCCGCCGATGGCGGGGTTGCAGCTCATCTGGCCGATGGTGTCGAGCTTCTGGGTCAGCAGCAGCGTGCGCGCGCCCATGCGGGCGGCCGCGAGCGCCGCTTCGGTGCCCGCGTGCCCGCCGCCGATGACGATGACGTCCCAGGGATGCATGACAGGGGCGCCATGGTAGCGCGGGGGGACCTGCTCGCGTAGAGTCATTCCAGACTCGATGGTCGGGGGGTCGGGACAGGCGACCAAGGAGATCAAGATGTACGCACGAAACAGGACATTTCCATTGGTCGCTGCCGCCGTCGCGGCCGCTCTGGCGGCACCGCCGGTGATCGCACAGGACCAGGAGGAAGAGGAAATCGGCGCGGTCGTCGTCACCGGCACCCGCGTCGCCAACCGCTCCGCCCTCGAGACCGCGGTCGCGGTGGACGTGGTCGGCGCCGAGACGCTGCAGAACGCGGGCGTCACCGAGCTGAACCAGGCCTTGTCGGTCGCGCTGCCGTCCTTCAACTTCCCGCGGCCGGGCCTCGCGGATGGCACCGACACGATCCGGCCCGCGACGCTGCGCGGCCTCGCGCCGGACCAGACGCTGGTGCTGCTGAATTCCAAGCGCCGCCATGCGGCGTCGCTGGTCAACGTCAACGGCACCATCGGACGCGGCGCGGCGGCGGTGGACCTCAACACGATCCCGACCGCGATCGTGCAGTCCATCGAAGTGCTGCGCGACGGCGCCTCGGCGCAGTACGGCTCGGACGCGATCGCCGGCGTCATCAACGTGCGGCTGCGGGAGGAGCGCGACGGCGGCGGGATCACCGGTTCGTACGGATCGCGCGAGTCGGATTATTCGGCGCCGTTCGGGGCTCCGCCGGCCGGCGCGAACTGGTCGGTGCCGTCGAACCCCAGCAACGACCGTTCCGACGGCGAGACGATGACGGTCTCCGGCTGGAAGGGCCTGCCGCTGGGCGCATCCGGTTTCGTGACGCTCGCCTTCGAATACAAGGACCAGGAGCGCACCGAGCGCGACGGATGGGATTTCCGGCAGCAGTATCCGCTGGTGGCCGGCGTCTTCGACCCGCGCGAGGCGACGATCGAACGATTCAACGCCTGGTACGGCGAGCCGGAACTGGAGCAGCTGAGCTTTTTCGCGAACGCGGGCTACGACCTGGCGAATGGCGTCCACCTCTACGGCTGGGCCAGCTACCAGGACCGCAGCGCGCGCTCCGCCGGCTTCTTCCGCCGCGCGCTCGACGACCGCAACGTGATCCAGATTTACCCGGACGGCTTCCTGCCGATCATCGCGCCGGACGTCGAGGACTACAGCTTCGCCGGCGGCGCCACCTGGGAATGGGGCGACTGGCAGATGGACAGCTCGCTGGTTTACGGCATGAACGACATGCAGTTCACGATCGAGAACACGCTGAACCGCTCGATCGGCCCGACCAGCCCGACCGAGTTCGATTCGGGCGGGTTCGACTACGACCAGCTGGTGTTCAACTTCTCGGGCGTGCGGCAGGTGCAGGTCGGCAGCCTGGCGTCGCCGCTCAACATCGCGGTCGGGCTAGAGGCGCGGCGCGAGGGCTATTCGATCACCGCGGGCGAGCCGGATTCGTACCGCAACGGCGGCGTGCTGCTGCCGAACGGCAGCCCCACCGCGTCCGGCGCCCAGGTGTTCCCGGGCTTCCGGCCGTCCAACGAGGTCGACGAGAGCCGCACGGCCATCGGCGCGTACATCGACCTGGAGGCGAACCTGACCGAACGCTTCCTCGGCTCGGTGGCGCTGCGGGCAGAGGACTACGACGACTTCGGCAGCAACGTGTCCGGCAAGCTCGCCGGCCGCTTCGACTTCACCGACAGCTTCGCGATCCGGGCGTCCGTGCAGAACGGCTTCCGCGCACCGTCGCTGCCGCAGCAGTATTTCGCGACCACCTCCACCAACTTCATCAACGGCGTGCCGTTCGACATCACGACCTTCCCGGTCAGCGACCCGGTCGCGATCGCGCTCGGCGCGCAGCCGCTGGATGCGGAGGAATCGCTGAACTACTCGCTCGGCTTCGTCATGCGCTTCGACCCGGTCACCATCACGATCGACGCCTACCGCATCGACATCGACGACCGCATCGTGCTGTCGGAGAACCTGACGGATCCGCAGGTCCGGACTTTCCTGACCAACCAGGGCTTCGTCGGCGTCGGCGGCGGCCGCTTCTTCCTGAACGGCGTGGACACCGAGACCGAGGGGCTCGACGTCGTCGTCAACTGGCCGTGGGATGCGGGCGGCGCGGGCAGCTTCGACTTCACGCTGGTCGCCAACTACAACAGCACCGATGTGACGCGCGTGCCACCGCCGTCGGCGGCGCTCGCGCAGATCTACACGCCGGCGACGCCGCCGCCGCTGTTCGGCCGCATCAACGTGCTCACGTTTGAAGAAGGCAATCCCAGCGACAAGTACGCCGCGATCGTCAACTGGAAGCTGCGCCAGTTCGGCGCCACCCTGCGGGCGACCCGCTACGGCGAAGCGCTGGATCCGGGCACCTCGGCGGCGCTCGACTTCACGCTGGATGCCAAGACCCTGCTCGACCTCGAGGCACGTTTCGACGTGACCGAGCGGATCCGCATCGCCGTCGGCGCGGAGAACCTGACCGATGAGTATCCGGATGCCTTCCCGGTGGCGAGGAACACGACCGGCAACACGCCGTTCTCGAACTACTCGCCGTTCGGCAGGTCGGGCCGTTACGTCTACGGGCGCTTGACCCTCGAGTTCTGACCTGGACGCCGCCGGCGCCGGGACCCTGGTCCCGGCGCCCGCGGCCCCCTCACCCCGCACCGTTGCCGGCGCCCCGCGCGCCCGGCCGCCCCGCGCTGTAATGAATGGAGTGGACGCGAGACTATGAGAGTCATGCGGGACAGGAACCGGGAACTGGAGAGGGTGCTGTCCACCCACGCTGCGGCGCTGTCCCGGCTGGCCGCGAGCTACGAATCGCGGCCGGCGCTCCGGGAGGAGCTCATGCAGGAGATCGCTTTCGCCGTGTGGCGTGCCCTGCCGTCGTTTCGCCACGAGGCATCGGAGAAGACTTTCGTGCTGAGGATCGCCACCAACCGGGCCTTGTCCCACATCGCCGCCCGCAAGGGCGACGTCCTGGGGACGTTTCCCTTTGGCCCGGAGCCAAAGGGAAACGTCCCCGTCACGGCGTCCTCCGCGCTCGAGGCCGTGGATCCGCACCCGCGGCCCGAAGAGGAGGTCGCGCACATGCAGGGCGCAGCGCGCCTGCAGGCCGCGGTGCGCGGGCTGCCGCTGGCGCAGCGGCAGGTGATGGTGCTGGCCCTCGAGGGGCTGGACCACGACGAGATCGCCCGCGTGCTCGGCATCTCCGAGGGCAACGTCGCGGTCCGGCTGCATCGCGGCAAGGCGCTGCTGAAGGCGGCGCTGGGAGAGAAGTCATGAGCGACCAGGAACTCGAACGCTGGACCGCCGCCTGGCGCGCCGGATCCGCCGCCGCGCCGGATCTCGCCGTCAAGGCGCGGCGCGAGCGCGCGTGGCTGTTCGCCTGGATCGCAAGCGACTGGATCGTCGGCATCGCCCTGCTCGGCGTCGCGGCCTGGCTCTGGATCAGCGACGGCACGACCGTCATGCGCTTCGCGGCAGCCGGCATCGTGGTGCTGACCGTGGCGGCGCTCGCATTCACGACCTGGAACTGGCGCGGCAGCCTGGCCGAGGAACAGGCCTCGGCCGCCGAGTTCCTGGCGCTCGCCGAGCGCCGCAGCCGGGCGCGGCTGCGCTACGTGCGCTTCGGCTGGTGGGTGCTGGCTGCGGACCTGATCATCATCGCCGGCGCTCACTGGCTGATGTACGTCGAAGAAGGCGCAGAGCGCCTGCCCGCGATGTTCGGCATGACCATCGTCGCTTTTGCGGCGGCGGCGGCAGTATTGACCTGGTGGGGCCGGCGCGAGCAGCGCCGCGCGCAGCGCCTCGCCGCCATGCGCCAGGCGCTCGCCGCCGGCGCGGAGGATCCCGAATGAACGACCGTTCGCACACCCGTATCGAGCTGATCGCGGCCTTCCTGCTGGGCGGGCTGCTGTGCCCCGACTTCGCGCAGGCCGCCGCCCTCGTGCTCGAGCCCTGCCGCATCGCCGACCAGGACGGGCTGGTCTCCATCGAGGCGCGTTGCGGCAAGTTCCCCGTGCCGGAGGATCCCGCGGATCCGCAGGGCGTGAAGATCGACCTCGCGGTGGCCGTGGTCCCGGCCGTCGCGACCCGGGCGCAACCCGATCCGCTGTTCCTGATTGCCGGCGGCCCGGGCCAGGGCGCCATCCAGGGCTACGCGCCCATTCTCGGCGCCTTTGCCGGCATCCGCCGCGAGCGCGACCTCGTGCTGGTGGACCAGCGCGGCACCGGCGGCTCGAACCGGCTCGACTGCCCGATGGACGACGCGGCGCTCGCGACCGGCGAGATGTCGCCCGCCGAGATACGCGAGCTCGCGCGCGAGTGCCTCGCGGGCCTCGCCGCGCGCCCGCAGTTCTACACCACCAGCATCGCGGTGCAGGACCTCGATGCCGTGCGCGCCGCGCTCGGCTACCAGCGCATCAACCTGTTCGGCGGCTCCTACGGTACGCGCGTCGCGCAGCACTACGCGCGCCGCTTCCCGGAGCGCGCACGCGCGATCGTGCTCGATTCCATCGTGCCACCGGAGCTCGCGCTGGTGCCGCGCATCGCCATCGAGTCCCAGGCCGTGCTCGACGGCGTGTTCGCGCGCTGCCAGGCCGATCCCGGTTGCAACGAGCGCTTCCCGGACCTCGCCGGGCAGTTCGCGGTGCTCGATGGGCGGCTGCGCCGCGCCCCCGCGACCATAGCGTTCGCGGACCCGCTGGATGGCGTGACTACCGAGCTCGAAGTGACGCGCGCGCACCTGGTGACCATGGCGCGCATGCTGACCTATTCCGCGCGCACCGCTTCGCTGCTGCCGCTGGTCGTGCATGAGGCCGCGACCCGCGGCAACTACGGGCCGCTGGCCGCCCAGGCCGAGATGATCGGCGAGGACCTCGACGAGATGATCGCGATGGGCATGCACCATTCCGTCGTCTGCGCCGAGGATGCGCCGCGCTTCGCGGGCGCAGTGGATCGCGCCGAGCTCGCGCGCACCTACATCGGCACGCAGATGCTGGACGCCATGGAGGCCGTCTGCGAGGTCTGGCCGCGCGGCGGCGTGGACGACGATTTCCACGCGCCGCTGCGCTCGCGGGTGCCCGCCCTGCTCATCTCTGGCGAGTTCGACCCGGCGACGCCTGCGGCTTATGGGGCCGCCGCGGCGGCAGGCTTCGAACAGGCGCTGCACGTCGTCGTGCCCGGCCAGGGCCATGGCCAGGCGCGCCTGCCCTGCGTGCAGCGGCTGCTGCGCCGCTTCATCGAGAGCGGCAGCCCCGCCGGCCTCGACACGGCCTGCGTTGGCGAGATCCGGCCGGCGCCATTCTTCCTCTCCTTCAGCGGGCCGGCGCCATGATCCGCGTCGACAACCTCACGCGCTCCTTCGGCGCGGTCCGTGCGATCGACGGCGTCGGCTTCGAGGCGAAGGACGGCCGCATCACCGGGCTGCTCGGCCCGAATGGCGCCGGCAAGTCCACGACGCTGCGCATCCTGTACACGGTGCTGCGCCCCGACGCGGGCGGCGCGCAGGTCGACGGCATCGACGTCGCCGCCGACCCGCTCGCGGCGCGGCGCGCGATCGGCGTGCTGCCGCACGCGGCTGGCATTTACCCGCAGCTCACCGGGCGCGAGAACATCGCCTACTTCGGCGAGCTGCACGGCCTCGGCGGCCGGCGCCTGGCCGCGCGCGTCGAGGAGCTGGTCGCGGAGCTCGAGATGGGGGGATACGCGGCGCGCCGGGCCAAGGGCTACTCGCAGGGCGAGCGCGTCAAGGTTGCGCTCGCCCGCGCGCTGGTTCACGCGCCGAGAAACCTGCTGCTCGACGAGCCGACCAACGGCCTCGACGTCATGGCGACGCGGGCGCTGCGCGCGCTGATCCTGAAGCTCAAGGCCGCGGGCCACTGCGTGCTGTTCTCCAGCCACGTGATGCAGGAGGTCGCCGCGCTCTGCGACGATATCGTGATCATCGACCACGGCCGCGTGGTCGCCACCGGCACGCCCCAGGCGCTGCTGGCGCAGTTCGGCGCCTCCTCGCTGGAGGATGCCTTCGTCGCCGCGATCGGCGATGCCAGGGGGCTCGAATGAACGCCATGCGGATCGTCATGCTGAAGGAGCTGCGCGAGAGCCTGCGCGACCGCCGCACGCTCCTGACCAGCCTGGTGCTGGGGCCGGTGCTCGCGCCGCTGTTCTTCATCCTGGTGCTGAAGCTGGCGTTGTCGCGGCAGGTCGCGGTGCAGGACGAGGCCGTGCCGGTCACCGTCGCGAACGCGGCCGCCGCGCCGAACTTCGTGCAGTCGCTGCGCGAGGCGGGCCTCACGGTCACGCTCAGGGACGGCGACGACGATACGATCCGCCGCTGGATCGCGGACGGCGACGGCCTGGTCGTGCTGTCCGTGCCCGCGGACTTCGGCGAGCGCTTCACGTCCGGGCAACCCGCGGCGATCGTGCTGTACGCCGACGGCGCCGATGCGCAGGCCGAGCGCCACGCCGCGCGCGTGCAACGCGCGATCGCCGCCTACGCCGCCACGATCGCCGGGCTCCGGCTGCAGGCGCGCGGCATCTCGCCGGGCGTGGCGCAGGCGATCGTGGTGGATACCGTGGACGTGTCGACTCCTTCCGCGCGCGCCACGCTGCTGCTCGGCATGCTGAGTTACGTGATCCTGGTGATCACGCTGCTCGGCGGGCTCTACCTCGCCATCGACGCCACCGCCGGCGAGCGCGAGCGCGGCTCGCTGGAGGCGCTCCTGACCGTTCCGGCGGCGCGCCAGCACCTGATCTGGGGCAAGATCGCGGCGTCCGCGGTGATGATGTCCGCGGCGCTCGGTCTGGTGACGGTCTCGGTCGCGGTCGCGCTCGAGTTCGTGCCGCTCGAGACCTTCGGCATGTCGGCGAACTTCGGGCCGGGCGTCGCCTGGCGGGTGTTCCTGGCGGTGCTGCCGTTCGCGCTGGTGGGCGCGGCGCTCCTGACCGTGGTCGCTTCCTTCACGCGGACCTACAAGGAGGCGCAGTCGTGGCTGGGCGCCGTGATGCTGGTGCCCACGCTGCCGATCGCGATCGCGGGAGTGCTCGACGTGCAGCCGCAGGCGCCGCTGATGCTGGTGCCGTCGCTGTCGCAGCACCTCGTGATCCAGGCGCTCATGCGCGGCGATCCGTTGCCTGCGGCCTGGGTGGCGCTGTCGGTGGGCGCCACGCTTGCGCTCGGCGGGCTGCTCGCCTGGCTTGCGGGAAACCTCTATCGACGGGAATCCATCCTCGGCGGATAATCGGGAACCGCGGCGAGGGGCGCCGCGTCCAATCCGTCATGAACCGCCGCCCGTCCAGGATTATCGCGATCGCGTTGCTGCTGGCGGCGCCCGCGGCCCTCGCCCAGCTCACGACCGTGCCCATGAAGGGCGTCGAGAACGAGTGGGTCAAGCAGCTCGACCTCAAGGGCCGCATGGACTGGGAGTGGATCGAGACCTACCCGGACCGCGTCTACTTCGCGACGCGCCATGACTCCTCGCGCGACGGCGACATCGTCACGATGTGGACGCGCATCGAGTACAAGTTCGAGCAGAGCCCGGCCCGGCACAAGAGCGTGGTCAGCCGCGACGACTGGGATTGCAAGCAGCGCAAGCGCTCGACCAAGGGGCTGGTGTTCTACGAGTGGAACAACCTCGAGGACCGGGACCCGGAGCGCTCGACCAACCTGCTGCGCTCCTGGGAACAGGTCGAGAAGGGCACGGTCGGCGAGACGCTGCTTCAGTTCGCCTGCAGCATCCGGCCGATGCAGCAGGTGATCATCCCGGAACAGAAGCCCGCGAACTGAACGGCGGTCAGTTTCCCGCCTTGATCGAAACCGCGGCCGTGGACTTGGCCTCGATGGTGGTGCCGGCGTCGATCTCCACGTTCTTGCCCTTCGAGAGCAGGCCCCAGCCGGTGAACATGCCGGTCACGCTGAGGCCGCGCGTGTCCTTGCCCTCCTTGGCCTGCGATTCGTAGTGCAGCGGGACGCTCTGGCCGTCCACGGCCGTGGTCGATTGGACCTCGATCTTCACCGAGCCGCCGGAACCGCCCAGGCTGGCCGCATCCACCTCGCCGATCAGCGCGACGACCGGCGTGCCCTTCTTGATCAGCACCGCGTCATCCAGCACCACTTCCTGCGCCACGCTCGCCTTGATCTTCTGGCCCTTCTCGGCCTTCTTGCTGGTGACTTTCTCCTCGATCTTCACCAGCACGCCGGAGCCCGCGGGCAGCGTGAAGTTGCCGCTGCGCGCCGCGAGCGCCGCGGTCGCGGAGCCGGGATCCGCCATGAACCGCAGGCGCGCGACCAGCGAGGCCGCGGCCGGCAGCGGCGCGCCGGTCGCCGAGAACGGCGCCGCCGATGCCGCGTCGAAAGCGCCCGCGACCGCATCGAGCAGCGTGCCGAGCGCGCCGTCGGGCCCGCCCAGCGCGGCGGCATCGCCGCCGTGCGAAACGACCGCCGCGAGCGCGCCGCCCGAAAGCGGCGTGCACAGCGCCTGGATCTGCGCCCCGGCCTCGAAATCGGTCTCGTCGGTCGCCTGCGCATGCCAGCGCGCCCCCGCCCAGGCCGGGCGGTCGAACAGGGTCATGCCGCCGCGCTTCGCGAGCCGTGCCAGCATGCCGTCGCAGGATTCGCCGGAAGGTGCGAGCGCGAGCGCGACGCGCAGGTCCGGCATCCCGGCGGCATCCCGCACCAGCAGGTCCGCCTCGCCGGATTCGTCCCGTTGCACGTCGGCCTTCCAGCTGCCCGCTCCCGGCGGAAGCGTGACCGGCACGGCCGATACCGGAAGCATCAGCGGCTGCGGGCCCGCGGGAGCCGCTTCCGCCGGCGAGGATTCTGCGGGCGGCGTCTCGTCCTGCGCCCAGGCGGCGAAGGCCGGCAACGCGGCGACGACCAGGAGGGGTAACAGGCGCATGTGGAGGCTCCCTTGTCCGGCGATCAGTTCGGGCGCCGGAAGATGCGGATCGTCTCCGCATCGTAAGTGGCGAGGTTCGGACCGAGCAGCAGCAGGTCGAAGACGAGGCCCTTGGCATCCAGCGATGCGACGACCAGGCCGGTATTCGCATCGAGCACGGTGACGACCTCCGGCCCGCCGATCCTCGCCTGCCGGTCGATGTAGCCGAGCGCGAGCAGCGTCTTGTTGATCTTGTATTCGCCGCGCCCCGCGGAACTCACGTAGACGTGGCGGTCATCCGCCACGAGGCAGTTTCCGTACGCGACGCGCGTGGCGATGTCGTCGCTGTCCGAGCCGCCGAAGACCGCGAGCAGCGCCGCCTCGGCCACCTGCGCGCCCTTCGAGCGCAGGTAATAGCGTATGCCCCGCAGCCGCGAGAACATGATGGCGCCGTCCTCGGTCGCGGTCTTGTGCAGCCAGAGCTCCTTGACCTTCTTGCCGCTGCCTTCGTAGGCGGCGAGCCAGAAATTGCTGGCGACGTACAGCCGGTCTCCGCGCACCGCCAGGCTTGCGACGCCGCTGTCCTGGTCGAACTTGTCGTTCCAGACCTGCTCGCCTTCCGTGTCGCCGACGAAGATGCGCGACGTGTTGTTGATCGCCTCGCCGCGCGAGTAGCCGCTGTTGCCGAACACGATCTTGTCGCCCCAGAGCACCGGCCCCGCCGTGATGTTCAGGAACGGCGACATCAGGCCGTGGTTGGAATGGCGCCAGTTCTCCTTCCCGGTCGCGGCATCCACGCGCGAGAGCTCGGTATGGAAGCCGACGTAATAGGAATCGTTCGCGAACACCGGCGCGTTGCGCGTCACGCCCTTGAACGCCCAGAACCCCGCCAGGTATCCGGGAAAGGTCTTGACGCGGGTGACCTGCGATCCCGAGATGCGGTCGAACAGCGCAAGCGTCGGCCCGTCGCTGACGGCGACCGTGGCGCCCGCGAGGCCGGGCGGCGCGACGCGGTTCTCCGTCTCGAGCGTCGCCGTCCAGAGCACCGCCCCGCGGCGGCCCTTGTCGAGCAGGCCGACCGCCGCGCCCTGGAAGTCCGGGACTTCGGACAGGTCGCCCTGGATGAACTTCGTCATGGAGCCAGGCTCGGCGCCGGTTGCGGTCTGCGCGACGAAAGCGATGCCGCTGCCGTCCGCCGCGATCAGGCGCACGTCAGCGCGCGGCAGGCGGGCCGCCCATTGGGGCTTGCCGTCCGCGCCGATCGCGGCAACGCCTTCCTCGCCGGCAACGTAGAGCACGCCGCCGTTCTCTACCGCGTGCGTCAGGTGACCGATGCGCAGGATCTTCGCATCGACGGTCGCGACGATTTCGGGATCGGTGATCGGGCCGTGCTGGAGCTTGTCGGCAAATGCGGCGCCCGCGGCCAGAGTGCAGGCCGCAAGCATCGCGCCACTCGTTATGCGATGCATCCCCATGCGTGCGTGCGCAAGGCTGCACTTCCCGGGTGGCGGCTGTCAATACGGTGAGAACCGCCGGGCGTCCGGAACCACGGCGGCCCGACCAGGGTCGAAGCAGCACCCCTCTTGGCAAGGAGCAGCCTGTTATGTTGCGTATCACGACACTGCTTGGACTGTGTCTCGTCGCCGGCCTGTCGCAAGCCGCCGACAACGGTATCTACGTCGGCGCCGGCGTGGTGCAGAGCCAGTACGGGCTCTCGAATCCCGGCAACGTCGAGCCGTTCGACGACGAGGATGCCGGCTACAAGCTGATCCTCGGCTTCCGGCCGCTCGACAGCTTCGGCGTGGAACTCGACTACGCGGATCACGGCAGCGCGACCGTGCCCTCCGGCATCGTCTGCATCCAGCTGATCAACGCGCCCTGCCCGGACGAGACCGGTCTCGAGGCCAAGACGCTGTCCGCCTTCGCGGTCGGTTACCTCGACTTCCCGGTGGTGGACCTGTTCGCGAAAGTCGGCGGCACGGCGTGGGAGTTCAAGGGCAGCTCGACGCCCGCGTTCCCGGCGTTCTCGATCGACGAGGACGGCACCGAGTTCGCCTGGGGCGCCGGCGCGCAGGCGCACTTCGGCAGCCTCGGCATCCGGCTCGAGTACGAGCAGCTCAACATCATCGAGGACGAGAAGCTCGGGACGATTTCGCTGTCGTTCCTCTACACGTTCCTGTAACGGGACCGGCGCGGGGTCATGACCACTCGGTCAGGCCCTCGCGCTGGTACAGGACCTTGAAGGAAGGCCGCGACTTCATCTTTGCCACGTAGCCCGCGATCGAGCGCCACTCGGTCGCGGGCTTCGGCATGTTGCGCGACCAGCGCATCAGCATGGTGCCGAGAAGGTCGACGGCGCTGACCCGGTCGCGCAGGAAATAGGGCCCTTCTTTCGCGAGGTGCGCATCGATGCGGTCGAAGCAGGCTTCGATGCGCGAGCGGGCGCCCGCCTTGACCGCGTCCGCGTGCGCCGCGCCGGCCAGCTGGTCGGGATAGAACCACTCGCGGAACGCCGGCTGCAGCGTGTTCGACAGGTGGAACATCCAGGTCATGTAGAGGCCCCGGCGATGCCCCCCGGGCGGCGGCGCGAAGCCGAGCTCCTGGTGCCGCTCGGCCAGCAGCATCAAGAGCGCTGCGCTCTCCCACAGCGGCTTGCCATCCACGATCAGCGTCGGCACGAGGCCGTTGGGATTGAGCTGCAGGTACCCGGGCTTGCGGTGGTCGCCCGCTTCCAGGTCGAGCTTCTTCAGTTCGTGCGGCACGCCGAGCTCGATCAGCATCCAGTGCACGCACAGGCTGGCCGCGCCGGGAGCCCAGTAGAGGGTGTACATGGAATCCTCGCTCGCTTGATGCAAACTAGGGGACCTGGTCCCCCGGGGGTTCATTATGACCACAGGCAGTTGCCTTTGCGGCGCCGTCCGCTACGAGGTCGCGGGACCCTTCGACACCATGGCGCACTGCCATTGCTCGATGTGCCGCAAGCACCACGGCGCGATGTTCGCCACCTGGGTCACCGCCCCCATCGCCGGCTTCCGCTGGGCCTCGGGCCAGGACAACGTCGAGTCCTTCCAGTCGTCGGAGCACGGGCATCGCTATTTCTGCCGGACCTGCGGCTCGGTGACGCCGACGTTGATGAAGGAAATGGGCATCGTCATCCTGCCGGCGGGCAACCTCGAGGATGACCTCGGCATCCGGCCGCAGATGCACATGTTCGCGGGCTCCTGCGCGCCCTGGCACCCGATCACGGACGCGCTGCCGCAGCACGCCGGCTACCCGCCGCAGTTCGGCGGCGGCGAGGGCGTCGCGCGCAAGCAGCCGGCGCTCCGGCTCGGCATCACGCAGGGCAGCTGCCTGTGCGCCGCGATCGCCTGGGAGTTCGAGGGCGCACCGGAGCGCGTGCAGAACTGCCACTGCTCGCGCTGCCGCCGGGCCAGGAGCGCGGCCCATGCGACCAACGCCTTCTACAAGGCGGAGCAGCTTGCCTGGGTGCGCGGCAAGGACGAGGTACGCAGTTACTCGCTCAAGGGCGCCAAGTACTTCGGGCAGGACTTCTGCCGCCATTGCGGCAGTCCCGTGCCGCGCGTAGTCGCGGCGACCGGTCGCGTGGTCGTGCCCTGCGGCAGCCTCGACACGTCCCCGAACATGCGCCCGCTCGGAAACATCTTCGCGACCAGCAAGGCCGCCTGGTTCGAGATCACCGACGGCCTGCCGCAATGGGAGGGCTACCCTGTTCGTGCATGACCGCGCGCGGCGCCGGCTCGCGGGTACGCTCGCCTGCCTGGCCGCGCTCGCTGCGGGTTGCGGCCCCGCGGGCACGCCCGAGGACGAGATCCGTGCGCTGGTCGCGACCGCCGAGGAATCCGCGGAAGCGCGCGATGCCTCCGCGCTGAAGGGACTCGTCGCCGACGACTACCAGGATCCCGCCGGCCGCACCGCATCCGACATCCGCAATTACCTGCACGGCTGGCTGGTCGCCCACCAGTCGGTGCGGCTCCTCTCGCGCGTGGACTCGATCGAACTCGAGGGCACCGGCCTTGCGCGGGTCGCCGTGACGGTCGGCATGCTGGGACGCGAAGCGGACTCCGAATCCGCATGGGACCTCGCGGGCGACGTCTGGCGCTTCGACCTGATGCTGGCGCGCGAGGACGGCGACTGGCGCGTGATCCGCGCCGGCTGGCAGCAGGACTAGGAGCCCGCTAGCGGGCGCGCGGAAACGCGTGCGGCGACTCGGGGTCCTCGAGCGCATTCCAGCGCTCGCGGAAGGCGCGCAGGGCCTCGTCCCGGATCGCGGAATGGCGCCGCGCCAGCAGCAGCGATCCCGGCGCGCAGACGCGCGCGCGGATCACGCCGAGGTCGGCGGCGGCGTCGAACAGGCTGGGATACCAGCGTTCCCACTCCGGCAGGATCGCCTCCACGCTGTCACGCAGGCTCATCGTCTTCGGTGCCGGGCGGCGGCGCGTTCGCGCTCCAGATCTCGCGATGGATCCGCCACTTCCCGTCCGCCTTCTTCCACAATTCGATGAACTTGCCGGCCACCACGGCGCCGTCGCCCGGGCCCTTCAGCCTGAAGCTGCCCTGGCGATAGGCATGGTCGCCGAACACCAGCGTCTCGACGGTCGCGACCTCGATGCCGGCGCTGCCCGGCGGGTTCTCGCGTGCGTAGAACTCCTGGATCGCGGCCCGGCCGCTGACGATCTCCGCGTCCGGAGGCAGCAGCTGCGCATCCTCGGTGTAGAGCGCGGCGATTCCCGCGGCGTCATGCAGCTCGTATCGCTCGAGCCAGGCGTCCGCGACGTCCTGCGGAAACGCCTCGGGCACCGGCACCGGCGCGCAGCCGGCGGCCGCAAGCAGCAAGGCGAGGATGATGACCGGGATGCGCACCCGCTCGCCGCTCAGCCCGGCGCCAGCGCCGGCATCTCCGCCGGCGGCGGCGCGTTCGGGCTCCACATGTGCCGGTGGAGCAGCCAGACATTGTCGACCTTGGTCCACAGTTCCATGAACTTGCCGATGCGCGGCTCGCCCTCTTCCGGGTGCAGCGCCGCGTAGGAACCCTCGCGCAGCCAGTAGTCGCCGGCCCGGAAGGTCTCCACATCGGAGATCTCGATGCGCACGGAGCCCGGGTTGTAATTCCGCCAGTACTCCACGATCGCATCGTGGCCGGTGATGATCGGGCTGTCCGGCGGCAGGATCTCCGAATCCGGGCTGTACATCAGCGAGAGCCCGTCGATGTCGCCGCTGTTGAAGGCGGCGATCCAGCCGTCGGCAGCAGCCTGCGGGAAAGGCTCCGGCGCCGCAGCGCGCTCACAGCCGGCGGCCAGGAGCGCGATCAAGGCGGCCCACGAGGCGAGATGAAGGCGGTTCATGGCGCGTCCCCCTCTCTGGTTGGCCTGCCCCGATCATACTCGCGTGGCATCCGGAGGGATCATTTTCCGCCGGTCTCAGCGGCGGCGCGTGAGCGTCAGTCCGTCCGCCAGCGGCAGCAGCGAGAGGTCGATCCGCGGGTCGGCGTGCAGGCGGGCGTTGAATTCGCGGATTGCAGCCGTTTCCGCGTCCTGCCTGGCCGGGTCGGCGACCGCGCCGCTCCAGAGCGTGTTGTCCACCGCGATCAGGCCGCCGGGCCGGACCAGCCGCTGCAGCCGCTCGTAGTAGGCCCCGTAGTTCAGCTTGTCCGCGTCGATGAAGGCGAAGTCGTAGCCGCCGGCCTCCCCGGCCGCCAGGCGCGCATCCAGCGTCTCCAGCGCCGGCGCCAGCACCAGCTCGATCCTCCCGGCGACGCCCGCGGCGCGCCAGTGCCGGCGCGCGATGGCGGTGTACTCCTCGCTGACGTCGCAGGCGAGCAGATATCCGTCTTCCGGCAGCGCAAGCGCGACTGCCAGGCTCGAATAGCCGGTGAACACGCCCACCTCGATAGCCCGGCGCGCGGCCGTCGCCTTGACCAGCAGTTGCATGAACTGGCCCTGCTCGGGCGCGATCTGCATGTTGACGCGCGGATGCGCCGCCGTCTCCGCGCGCAGCGCCGCGAGCGCCGGGTGCTCGCGCAACGAGTGGCGCAGCAGGTAGTCGTACAGCCGGTCGTCGAGCGGAAGCGTGCGGTTGGACAAGGCGGCCTCAGTACCCGCGCGCGACGTCCACCTCGGACAGCAGCTTTCCGCCCGCTGCATAGCGGCGCAGGTTTTCGCGCGCGATCAGCCAGCGCGGCCCGTCGCCGGTGTCGATCTCGGCCGAGACGTGCGGGGTGATCAGCACGTTCGGCGCGCGCCACAGCGGATGGTCCGGCGGCAACGGCTCGGGATCGGTCACGTCGAGGCCCGCGCCGCCGATGCGGCCGTCCGCGAGCGCCGCGAGCAGGTCGTCCGTGACCACGCTGGCGCCGCGGCCGACGTTGATGAAGAGAGCGCCGTGCTTCGCGGCGTCGAAGAACTTCCCGTCGAAGATGCCGCGCGTCTCCGCGGTGAGCGGCAGCGTGTTGACGATGACGTCGGCGCGGCCGGCGAACGCGCGCAGGTCTTCGGGGAGGCCGACCTCGGCAACGAACGGCGGGCCATGGCGGCCGGAATTGCGGATCGCGATGACCCGCATGCCGAGCGCCTGCGCGCGGCGCGCGGTCTCGGTGCCGATACCGCCGAGCCCGGCCACCAGCATGGTGCGGCCTTCCACCGACCACATGCGCGAGGACGGCACGGCGTCGTCCTGCCACTCGCCGCGCGCCTGCAACGGCACGTAGGTCGCAAGGCCGCGGGTCAGGGCGAGCATGAAGGCGATCACGTGCTCTGACATCACCGGTCCCGCGATCTTCTGCATGTTGGTAAGCACGATGCGGCGTTCCGCGAAGCCGGGGATGCCGACGCAGCGCTCGACGCCGGCGGACAGCACCTGGATCCAGCGGATGCGGCTGCCCGAGGCCAGCACCTCGGGCGTGCAGAAGCCGATGACCGCGTCCGCGTCCGCGGCGAGGCGCGCGGCTTCCGCGCGGTCCCGGGCGGGCAGCAGCGCGACGCCGGGCGCGGCTTCCTGCATCCAGGCCAGGCGCGCGGCGTCGGCCGCGGGAATCACGACTTTGCGCGGCGCGGCCCAGCCCGGGCGCTCCGAGACCGCAGTCGCGGACTCCGGAAGGCCGAGCTCCGCGATCAGCCGGGCAGTCTCCGCAGTCTCGTCCGCGGCGCCCGCAGGAACCGCGGCCAGCAAGCCGATCAGCGTGAAAAATGCAAGCGCGGCGCGGGCTTTCGTGTCCATGCGCGAACGATACCGCAGTTGCGCCGCGGCGTGCGTACAATGCGCCGCGGGGCGGAAGCGGAGGGGACCGCGATGCAACTGTTGTCCGTGCTGATGCCGCAGGAGCGGCAGTTCTTCACCCTGTTCAACCGGCATGCCGGCCTGGTGGTGGACGGCTCCAGGGCGCTGGTCGAGCTGCTGACGCGCTACGCCGACACCGCGCGGCGCGAGGAGCACGTCCTCCGGATCCACGAGATCGAGCATGCGGCGGACGACGTCACGCACGAGACCGTCGCGCTGATGCACAACACCTTCGTCACGCCGTTCGACCGCGACCAGATCAACAAGCTGATCCAGCGCATGGACGACATCCTGGACCTGATCCAGGACACGGCCGAATCGCTGATCCTCTACGACGTGCACCAGCTCACCCCCGAGGTCCTCCACCTCGCCGACCTGGTGCAGGTCTGCTGCGCGCGCGTCGCCGCCGCCGTCACCCAGCTGTCCTCGATGGACAACGGCCCGGCGATCCTCAAGATCTGCCAGGAAGTGGACTCGCTGGAGACCGATGCCGACCGGGTCATGCGCGGGGCGATCTCGAAGCTGTTCCGCGAGGAACAGGACGTGCGCCAGCTGGTCAAGCTGAAGGCGGTCTACGAGCTGCTCGAGCTGACCACCGACAAGTGCCAGGACGTCGCGCTCGTGATCGAGGGCGTGGTGCTCGAGAACGGCTGAAGGCGCGCGCATCTTGGACGCCGGGACCGTCACGCTGACGCTCGCGATGCTGGTGCTGATCGCGCTCGCCTTCGATTTCATGAATGGCTTCCACGATGCGGCGAACTCCATCGCCACGATCGTCTCGACCGGCGTGCTGAAGCCCTACCAGGCGGTGATGTGGGCCGCGTTCTTCAACTTCGTCGCGATCGCGCTGTTCGAACTCAAGGTGGCCGCCACGGTCGGCAAGGGCATCGTCACGCCGGAAGTGGTGGACAACTACGTCATTTTCGGCGCGCTGATCGGCGCCATCGCCTGGAACGTGATCACCTGGTACTACGGCCTGCCCTCGTCCTCCTCGCACGCGCTGATCGGCGGCATGCTGGGAGCCACCATCTCCAAGGCCGGCACCGATCCCCTGCTCGCGCCCGGAATCATCAAGACCTCGACCTTCATCGTGGTGTCGCCGATGCTCGGCATGCTGCTCGCCGGCCTGCTGTTCGTGCTGGTGGCCTGGATCTGCCGGCGACGCACGCAGCGCGTGACCGACCGCTGGTTCCGCCGGCTGCAGCTCGTGTCCTCCGCGCTCTACAGCATCGGCCACGGCAGCAACGATGCGCAGAAGACCATGGGCATCATCTGGCTGCTGTTGATCTCGGCCGGACTCACGACCACCGACCACCTGCCGTACTGGGTGGTGATCACCTGCTACGTCGCGATCGCGCTCGGCACGCTGTTCGGCGGCTGGCGCATCGTGAAGACGATGGGCCAGCGCATCACCAAGCTGAAGCCCATCGGCGGCTTCGCGGCCGAGACCGGCGGCGCAATATCGCTGTTCCTCGCCTCGAGCTTCGGCATCCCGGTCTCGACCACGCACACGATCACCGGCGCCATCATCGGGGTCGGTTCCACGCGCCGTACGCGCGCGGTGCGTTGGGGCGTCGCCGGCAACGTGGTGATCGCCTGGATGCTGACGATTCCCGCCTCAGGATTGATGGCCGCCGGCGCCTGGTGGCTCGGGCGGCACCTGTTCTGAGGGCATAGGTACATTCCCGGATTGCCGGCGGCACCAGGGCTGCTTCAATGACCATCAGGTGCCGGCATGATGGTATTCGCCCCATTGACGAAAGCCTCGCGCGCGCTGGTGACGGCAGTCATCGCGGCCGTGTTCATGCTTGGCGCGGCATCCGTGGCCACGCACCCCGGCGACGGCTGCAACGACGAGTTCTGCACCACGCTCCAATGCGATATGGCAACCGGCAACGGCTGCGCCAGTCTGTGCGTGCATGCATCAGCGGCCCTTGCCGGGGCCAAACTGGCGCCATCACCGGGAACCATGCTCGTGATCGCAGGCCCCGATTCCGGTCCTGGGCTGCGGCTGCCCGACAGGCCATTCCGACCTCCTGCCCTTTCCTGACTGCGCCCGAAAGTGGGCTGCCGGCGGTCGCCGGCGGCCCGTGCAACTCAGGAAATGACAGGAGAGAATCATGAACACACTCAGTCGCATGCTGGCCGGCGGAATCGCCGCGCTGGCGCTCGTCGGCGCGGCAACTGCCGCACCGGATGACGTCGTCACCCAGTCACAGATCGAAGCGGCCAAGACTTCGGAGCAGCACGAGGCAATCGCCCGTGCCTACGACGACGAGGCCGCGGCCATGGAAAAGCGCGTCGAAGGACACTCGAAGATGGCGCAGACCTACCGCTACGCCTATGGCAAGGGCGGGCGGGCCTCCATGGCGAGCCATTGCGAGCGTCTGGAAAAGGACTTCCGCAATGCCGCGGCCGCATACCGCGAGCTGGCGAAGGACCATCGCCAGATGGCGGCAAAGGCGAAGTGACGGCCTGCGGGCCGCCGGCATTCGCCGGCGGCCCGCCTCTTGTGTTCAGCTGCGCCGCAGCCGGAGCGCGTTTCCGACCACCGACACCGACGACAGGCTCATCGCGAGCGCCGCAATCACCGGCGAGAGCAGCAGGCCCGTAAACGGCCACAGCAGACCCGCCGCAATCGGCACACCAAGAGCGTTGTAGACCAGCGCAAAACCCAGGTTCTCGCGCATATTGCGCACCGTCGCCGCAGACAGCTCGCGTGCGCGCGCGATGCCCCTCAGGTCGCCCTTGACGAGGGTCACCTTGGCGCTCGAGATCGCAACGTCGGTACCCGTGCCCATGGCGATGCCGACGTCGGCCGCAGCCAGCGCCGGTGCGTCGTTGATGCCGTCGCCGGCCATCGCGACGCTCCGCCCGTCCGCGTGCAAACGTGCGATCAGCGCCGCCTTGTCAGCCGGGCGTACTTCGCCGTGAATCTCCGTGATGCCCGTGGCGGCCGCTACGGCCCGGGCGGTTGCCGCCGCGTCGCCCGTCGCCATGATGATTCGCAGCCCCGAACGGCGCAGGATTGCGAGCGCCTCGGGCGTCGTCTCCTTGACCGGGTCCGCAACCGCGATCAGGCCCGCCAGCGCGCCGTCGGCTGCGAGGAACATCACGCTCGCGCCTTCACCGCGCAGCCTTTCCGCTTCCGTCGCCAGCGGTTCCATGCCGATGCCGGCGTCGCGCATCAGGGCCGCGCTGCCCAGCGCGAGCGTCCTTCCGTCGACCCGGCCGCGCACGCCGAGGCCGGTACCGGACTCGAAGGATTCCGCCTTCGAGAGCGGCAGGTTGCGCCTGCGCGCCTCCGTCACGATCGCCTGCGCGAGGGGATGCTCGCTGCCGGCATCCAGGCTGGCGGCGAGCCGGAGCAGCTCTGTTTCCGTGAACCCCGGCGCTGGGGTCGCCACCCGGAATGCCGGCCGGCCTTCGGTCAGTGTGCCGGTCTTGTCCACGATCAGCGTGTCGACGCTGCGCAGTTTTTCGATCGCTTCCGCGTCGCGGAACAGGATGCCGGAAAGCGCGGCGCGGCCCGTCGCCACCATCACCGACATCGGTGTGGCGAGGCCGAGCGCACAGGGACAGGCGATGATGAGGACCGACACCGCGTTCAGCACGGCGTAGGTCCAGGAGGGGTCCGGACCGAATACGCCCCAGACGATGAAGGTCCCCGCTGCGACCGCCAGCACTGCTAGCACGAACCAGTACGAGACGCGGTCCGCCAGCCGCTGCATGGGCGCGCGCGAGCGCTGGGCCTGCGCCACCAGCTGCACGATCTGCGCGAGCATCGTCTCGCTGCCCACGCGGTCGGCCCGCATGACGAGGCTGCCGTTCGCGTTCTGGGTGCCGCCGATCAGCTTGTCGCCGGGATTCTTGGACACCGGCAGCGATTCGCCGGTAAGCAGCGACTCATCCACGTTCGAATGGCCCTCGAGCACGACTCCGTCCACCGGCACCTTGTCGCCCGGGCGCACCCGCAGGCGGTCGTCCGTGCGCACGTGGTCGAGCGGAATCTCCTCGTCGCTCCCGTCGGCCCGCAGCCGGCGTGCGGTGGGCGGCGCCAGCCTCAACAACGCCTTGATGGCGGCCGAGGTCGAAGACCGCGCCCTGAGCTCCAGGATCTGCCCCAGAAGGGTCAACGAGACGATGACGGCCCCGGCCTCGAAATACACTCCGACCCGCCCGTGCTCGTGAAACGACTCCGGGAACCAGCCAGGCGCGACAGTGGCGGCGACGCTGTACAGGAATGCCGCGCCGACGCCCGTGCCGATCAGCGTCCACATGTTGGGGTTGCGCGTCGCGACCGACTGCGCCCAGCGCAGGTAGAAGGGCCAGGCCGCCCACACCAGCACTGGCGCGGAAAGGAAGAGCTCCAGCCAGCTGCGCTGAGCAGCCGTCAGCCATTCCAGCCGATGGCCGGCCATCGCCAGCCCGAGCACGATGATCGTCAGGGGCAGCGTCCACCAGAAGCGACGCGAGAAGTCACGCAGTTCAGGGAATTCATCGGCGTCCAGGGTCGGCATGACCGGCTCGAGCGCCATACCGCAGATCGGGCAATGCCCCGGGGCTTCGCGCACGATCTCCGGATGCATGGGGCAGGTGTAGCGGGCACCCGCGGCGGCCTGCGCCGCCGGAGCGGCCGGCGGCTGTGCGACCGTCGCGGGTTCATGCCGATGATGGTGATGATGGTGATGCGAGTGGTGGTGATGTTCGCGCGGATCGTTCACTTTTACGCTTCCGTTAGAAAGGCGGGAGGGCGCAGTCTAAGGTCTGGACTCAGGTCCAGAGTCAACGCCCGGCCGTCAGGTTGCGGCAGAAGGCGAACAATGTCCCGGCCGCGAATCCGGTCAGGGTGACATTGAAGAGACCCAGCAAGAAGTTGCCGACGGTCCAGGGCCTGTCACTGCGCAGTGCGGCCAGGTCCAGGCCGTGAAGCCAGGAGTTCACGAAGGCGACCGTGCCGTCGGGGAACAGGTAGACCGCCGCGGCGCAAACGATGCTCGTGACCGCCGCGGTCAGCGCCAATGCGCTGCCGGCACGCCAGGGATTGAGCTTTTCCATGATCGACTCCTCCAGGTTGGTGAGTCACGACGCCCGGGGCGCCCGTGCCGCGCTGTAGAGCGCAAGTGTGCCGAACATCGTCGAAAACCTCGCTCGCTCGGCCACGCGGAGTAGACTCGCCTGCTCGAAAAGGACGGGCAGCCTGCCCGCCGCGTTGTCGCGCGTGACTTCGAAGCCGTCCAGACACCGGATCATCAGGAACAGCGCGCGCATCAGCTGGTTCGCCGGCCGTCCCCAGTCGGCGACGTGCAATTCGCCGCCCGGCTTCAGGACGCGCGCCACCTCCCGGGCGGTGGCCACCTTGTCCTGCCACGCCAGATGGTGAAAGAACAGGCTGGTCACGACCCGGTCGAAGTGCGCGTCCGGATACGGCAGCGAATGGGAGGGCGCCCGCTCGAACCGGATCGCAACATCCGCGCGCCGGGCCTTGCGCATGGCGATCGCGAGTATCTCGGCATCGATGTCGACGCCGGTCACTTCGACGTCCGGGTGCCGCTGCTTGATCCAGATCGCAAGAGTACCCGTGCCGGTCGCAAGATCGAGCACACGCTGGCCCGGCGCGAACCGCGCCTGGCGGATCAGCGCGTCCTTGAAGGCGCGTTCTCGGGTCGTTGCGCCGACCACCGCGTCGTACAGCGGCGTGAGGAGCCGGAAGCGCAGCGCCGGCACGTACTCCGGCTCGCAGGCGCTGCTCACGGCCGGTCCGATGCGTGCGGCCGCGCGTCACTCGTCATGGTGCGCAAACACGGTCGTGGAGCCATCCTTTGCGACGAGCAATACATCGTATGGCTGCCGTGCCTCCCCCTGTTGCATGCCGGGCGAGCCGAGCGGCATGCCCGGCACCGCCAGACCGCGCGCGCGCGGCTTTTCCGCCAGCAGGCGCGTCACGTCGCCGGCGGGAACGTGACCCTCGACGAAGTAGTCTCCGACGCGAGCGGTGTGGCAGGAGCCATGCCCGGGCGGAACGCCCATTTCCCCCTTGATCGGTCCGAGGTCGTCGACGTCGTGGACTTCCACCTCGAACCCTGCGGCGCGCATGTGATCGGCCCAGGCGAGGCAACAGCCGCAGGCCGGCGTCTTGTAGACCACCACCGCCGGCAGCGCATCGTCCGCGCCGCCCGCACAGCCGGACAACAGCATCGCGAAAATCAGGAACTGCAGCTTGCGCATGGCGTTCTTCGGCGCACCCTCACTGCTTCCTGGTCCGTGAAGACCAGTGTATGTGGACGATCTTCCAGCCGGCCGCCGTCGAGCGCAGTACCATCGTCTCCGTGCTGGCGATGATCAGCGGCTTCCCGTCTTTTTGTGCGTGAATTTCGCTCTCGCTGGCGACCCACACCAGGTCTCCGCTCCTGCGTGCAGTCCGGCGCAACAGCTGCCGGTGAGCGCCCTTGAGGAACTCCGCGTCGTGCCTGGCATGCCCCCCGAGATATTCGGCCGCGCTGCGTTCGGCTCCGCCGCTCTCCAGGATGATCACGTCCGCGGCAAGCTCGGCTCCCGCCCGCTTCAGGTCTCCTGCCGCCAGCGAGTCCGAGAAGCGCTCCGCGACACCAACGGCGCCCACTGCATCTTTCGGCACGTCCGTCACCGCGGCCCATGCCGTTCCCGCCAGCGCGCCATGCGCCGCCACGATCATCAAAGCAAGCAGTCGATTCATCCGGGTTCTCCTAGTGTCTGAATTTCAGGCGGCGAGCCGCACGGACGCGCGCCGCCGCCATTGTGGCCGTCGAGGTCGTCGTGATGGGAGATGGTCTTGCACCGAAACGGGTCCGCGGGCCGGAATCCATTTCCGGCCCGCGGATTTCCTTGACGTCTAGAACTGATAGGTCGCTTTCAGGAAGTACCTCCTGCCGAGCAGGTCATACGTGAACGGATCCGTGTTCTGGTCGATCGCATCGGTGTAATAGGGCGGGTCCTTGTCGAACAGGTTGTTGACGCCGCCGCGCACGACCAGTTGGTCGCTGAAGCGGTAGCTGCCATCGAGGCTGTGATACATGACGCTGCCGACTCCGGGCTTGGTGGCGCCGATCCGCTGGAACTGGCTGTCGGCGTCGCCGATGTAGTTCACGCGGTAGGAAGCACCCCACCTTTCCCTTTCCATGGCCAGCTGGAGATTCGACCGCCACTGCGTGTAGCTGCCGTTTCCGCCCTCGCCGTTCGAGATCGTGCCGGCCCATTCGACCGTGCTGGGCGCGCCGGCGAAGTCGATGTCGAACTGGTCGAGGTACGCCGCGTCCCAGACGACCGAGAAGTCGCTGTTCAGCGCCCGGAACGCGTAGCGGGCCCCGAAGTCCACCCCACGCAACTTCTCCTGGGCGTTGTTCACCAGCGGAACCGTGAGGAACACGACGTCGCCAGAGAAGGGATTGCGGAAGATGTCGTCACAGGTCGGGTGCGAGAGACCCGCGGAGTAGTAGCATTGCTCCAGCGCCGCCGTGGGCGGTACGTTGCGGATCGAGTCCTCGATCTCGATCTGGTAGAGATCCAGCGTCAGGGCCAGGCCTTCCACCGCGCCCGGCTGGTACACCACGCCGAACGTGAAGGTGTCCGCCTTCTCCGGATCCAGAGTCAGGCTGCCCGGGTAGTCGATCTCCACGAACAGTTCGCTCTGGCTGAATCCCGGACCGACGGCGATCGTGCAGTTCGCCCGGAGGTTGGTGTCGGTGCTGGTCTCCCACTGGTCGCAGGGGTCCACGAACGTCGTAAAGTTGATCTCTTCGGTCGTGTAGAGCTCGCGGATGTTGGGCGTCCTGACCGACGTGGAAAACGTCGAGCGCAGGCGCCACTCGTCCGTGACCCGCCAGTCGCCGCCGACCTTGTAGGTGAACTCCGAGTCGAACCTGCTGTAATCCGAGTAGCGGGCCGCCAGGTTCAGGTCGAAGCTCGCCGCCAGCGGGATGACCGCCTCGGCATACGCTTCCACCGACGACAGGCTGGCGTCGATCGGCGCCGTACTGCCGCCGCCGCCGGAGAGGACCGGGCGGGTATAGGTGCGCCGGTATTCTCCGGAGTCCTTGCGGTATTCCAATCCCGCCGCAAAACCGACCGGGCCGTTCTTCATCTGGAGCAGGTCGCCGGAAAACGTCGCCAGGATGCTCGTCTGCTCGTTCTCACCGACGGTCGGCACGGTCGCGTTGACGAAGGCCAGCGCCTCCGGCGACGGGTCGTTGATGCCGAACCAGTCGATGCACTGGGTCGCGGTCGGAGCCGCGCAGTTGGCCTCGACCATTGTTGCGGCGAGATTCTGGACATCGATGGCATTGGTGAACTGCTCGTCTGACTCACTCTTGCCGTAGTTGGCCGAGACATCCCAGCCCCAGCCGTTCCCGAGCTGCCCCTCGAGGCCGATGACCGTGCGGAACAGGGTGACTTCCTGTTCCCAGATGCGCGCGCCGAAGCCTTCCTCCACCATGCGGCGGCGCAGCGTCAGGTCCTCGCCCGTCGGGTTGTGCGGGTAGGTCGCCGAAAAGAACCGGTTGGCGAACGACGCGGGACTCGCCTCGGTATTCGACTTGCGGACCGAATAGGTGTTCTCGGTGAACAGCCGCACGCTGTCCGTGAGGTCGATGAAGCCGTTCGCACTGACGTTGGTGCGCTCGTACGGCGCCGTCAGGTTGAAGTACGGCTGAAAATCGAATGCGTGGAGGGCAAAGCTGTAGGGAACGAAGGAGTCGCCGTTGCCATTCGGGTCCTGGTTGAACTGCACATTGCCCATCGTCTCCGTGCTGCCGCGCCCGCCGGCCGTGGACGAACTGCCAGAACAGAACCGGTCTCCGGCGTCTTCCTCGAAGAAGCAGCGCGAGAACCCCCGGTCCACCGAGCGCGCTTCCTGGCGGTCCGTGTAGTTGGCGCTGATCACGAAGCCCTTGTCGCCCGTCTCCTTGCCGAAGACGAAGTTGACTTCGCTGTTCTCGCCGTCGCCCTGTTCGGTCGCGCCATACGATGCATCGATCTGCATGCCGTCAAAGGAACGCCGGGTGATGATGTTGACCACGCCCGCGACCGCATCCGCGCCGTAGATGGCGGAGGAACCGTCGAGCAGGGTCTCGATGCGCTCGATCATGTTGACGGGAATTGCGTTGAGGTCCACTACCGAGTTGGCGCCGGACCCACCCGGAACGAAGCGGCGCCCGTTGACGAGCACGAGCGTGCGGTTCTGCCCGAGGCCGCGCAGGTTCACGCTCGCGGTGCCGTAGCCCTCCTTGGCCGAGAGGTAGTTCGATTCGGCGCCGGCCTGGGCGCCGGCGGTGAACGGAGAAAACTTCAACAGCTGGTCGATGGCGACGGCACCGGTCTTGGCAAAGTCGTCGGCCGTGAGGATGCTGACCTTGCCGACGCCCTCGATGTCGTCGCGCTTGATGCGGCTGCCGGTGACGTAGATTTCGTCGATGGCCGAGTCCTGCGCCGCCGCGAAGGACGTCGGCAGCAGCGGTGCGCAGGCTGCCGCGACGCTCGCTGCCAAAAGCTTTGATTTCATTTGCGTGATCTCCAGTACAAATGGTCCACGTCGGCTGATGAGGAGCACTGCCCGGGCAGTTCGTACGCTGGTTCGAAGCGGACGGATGGTCCCTGCTGCGGTGCCGTGCCGGCACGACCGGATCAGCGACGAGCTCCGGCCCGGTCGAGCGGTATCACGGCGCGCGGTCAACCCGCGCCGTGATGCCGGCAGAATCGTGGCGGGATGTCAGGCAGGAGGTCGGAAGGGCGCGCCGCGGCTGTCCCGGGGATGGTATCGGGCGGGTCTGGCGGACTCAGCCTGCGAACCCGCGCGTTGGCGCAGCTCGACATGGGGACGCTCAGCATCGGCGGCGGGCGCGGCACAGTCGCAGCCGCAGGACTCGCCGCAGCAGCAGTCGGAATCCTGGGTATCCGACGGGTCCCCGGCCGGGTCCTGCGGATGCCCGTCGTCTCCGGCTTGCCCATGATGACCGGCATGCATCGCGGCATCGGGCTCGCCAGCCGAGGCCGGTATCGCCGTGCCGTTCAGGATGACGGACAGGGCGACCAGGGCGCGGAACAGCTGAAAGGCAGGCGGATCGTTTGCGCGTGGCACTGCAACAGATTGCGCCCGTCATCCGGAAATCGCAAGGCTCGGCCGCAGCGAAACCGGTGCGGTTGGGCCGGTTGTCTTGCGCGGCCGCATTCGCGGCCGGGGGGCTCAGGGTTGGCGCGCCGTCGGCGCGAAGTCGACCACCTTGTCGCCGTAGATCGGATCGTAGTAGTGGCCGCCCTCGCGGTAATCCGGGTTCCAGATCTTCCGGCCGTCCTCCGACAGCCGGTAGACATAGGGCGACAGGTGCAGGCGCTCACGGTGCCAGCGTTCCGCCCTGCCGGAGCCGATCTCGGTGCCGGCCCCATACAGCATGAGGCCGCCTTCGGCGCGGACTTCGTGTTGCGGGTCGATCTCGCGGTACTCGTGACTCACATTCATCAGCTTGTGGCCGAGCTCGTGCGCAACAATGCGCCGCAGCGGGTCATTCTTGGTGATGGTGATGACGCCGCGCAGCCGCCGGGGCATGTCGCCGTAGCTGTAGGACGGGAACGACAGTCCGCCGGTCGAGATGGTGCGGATCTGCCAGGTGCGCTCGTCCACTTGTTCGAAGAACGACATGAAGACGTTCTGCAGCACCACGAGATACACCGTGCGGTCGTTCTGCCCGTCGCGCTCCACGATCGTCTCGAGCGCACGACGCGCTTCCGCAGAGAGCGACGACGCCTCGCGCAGGTTGTCGCGGTACATGTTGACGTGGGCGCCGCCCGGAGTCTTGCCCGTCATGTCGTTCGACTGGATTTCGAAGAACGCCGGGTCCACGAATCCGGTCTTGATCCAGAGCAGGTTGAGCTGCAGTCCCGCCGCGGCAAAGATCTCCTTGGCCCGGACGAACTGTTCGATCAGCGCGCCGTCCAGCGGCACTTGCTCCGCGAAGGGCGGGTCGAGGTTCGAGGGATAGTAGATCGCGACGTCCGCCGTCGGGAGTCCGGCCCGAAGATCCCTGTTGATGCGCTCCACGACGTCCTGCCTGGTGACGGTCCATCCGGTCTCCGCGGCCGGCGCCGGCGGCGCGAACAGCAGGAAGGCGACAAGATTGATCGCCGCATTCCGCATTCGGGCGGCTGTCTGCATCAACTCACCGTGAACGTGACCGTGGCCCAGTTCGACTCGTAGTCGGCCTCGGGATCGTCGATCTTCTGCATGTGGATCAGCGAGATGTACCAGGCGCCTTTGTTGCTCAGGAGGAAGGTGGCGCGGCCGCTGGCATCGGTACGCATCTGGTGGGAGTTGATGTGGTTTCCCTGGGCATCGTGCCCGTGAAATCCGTCGTAGCTCGCCCGCACCAGCTGGTTGGCCAGCGGCTTGCCCTTGAACATCACGCGGAAGCTGAGTTCCCGGCCGAATCTGAGCTCATAGGGGTTCTGGTCCAGGAGGATCTCCAGCGGGTAGCCGAGCGATTTCGCGTGATCGCCGGTGCGGGTGTCGCCCACCTGGACCACGGCGCGCACGTGCTTCGAGTAGCGTTCCCGCACCTGTGCCAGCCTGTTCTCCTTTTCGAACACGGCCAGCGTGTCGAGCACGCCATCGTGCGTCAGGTACGCCACGAACTCCTGCGGCGACATCGTGATGATCCTGGGCCGCGTCGATACGCCCACGACGTACGTGGCCGCCGCGCCGGTCCGGTAGCGCAGGTACGAAGTCGTGGCATCGTCCGTCCAGCTCGCGGCGGAAGGCTTTACAACCTTGCCGGCTGCGACAAGGCTGACGTCCGCCATGCGGTCGCGGGGAATGCTGTTCTCGCTCTTCTCGAAGGTACCGTTGATCAGGCGCACCGCCTGCTCCGAATCGGGCTGTTGCTTCGCCGCCTCGGGCCGGAGGAACATCTCGTGGCCCATGGCCTGCCCCGCCAGGCACAATCCGGCCGTGAGCGCGGCCGCCGCAAAGGACCTGCCCGATCTCATTTCGCGCTCCTCGAAGTCATCGCCGGCATGCGGCTGGTGCGATCACTTGACCGCGAACGTGATGGTCGACCAGTTCGATTCGTAGTCGGCATCCTCGTCGCCGGTCAGCCGCTGCATGTGGATCATCTGCGCGTACCATTTGTCCGCGACGGTGATCCTGAACTTCACGCGCCCGCTCTCGTCGGTGCGCAGCGAGTAGACGCTGATGTCCGGGATCAGGGCCTTCTCCGGCGCCTCGCGCGCGGCATGACTGACGTAGATCTGCTGGTTTACGAGCGGCTTGCCCTCGTACAGGGCGAGGATCGAAACCTCGTCGCCGACTTTGACCGCGCCCGGGTTCTGTTCAATGAACAGCTCCACCTTGTAGCCGAGCGGCGTCTTGTAGTCGTCGGTGAGCCCTGTGCCGACCTGGAATACGGCCTTGGCGTGCTTGGTGTATCGCTCGCGGATCGTGGTCAGTTTGTTGACCGCCTTGAAGGCATCGAGCGCGTCGGTCATGCCTTCGTGATGAAGGTAGTTCGCAAAGATCTCCGCCGGCAGGGCGATGTAGTCCGGGTGTGCGGCAAGACCCGCGAGTGCAGTCCCCTGTTTCTCGGCGACCACCTTGATGAAGGTGCTGGTATACGCGGGATTCGAGTCCACGTCGGCGACATCATGATCCGGCGGGGTCCTCCGTGCGCCGCCCATGACGATGCTGATGTCCCGCGACATCTTGCGTGTGATCGAGTAACCGCTCACGTGGTAGGTGCCATTTCTCAGGATGAGGAAATTGTCGGTGCCCGGTCGCAGCACGGGCAGGTCCGCGATCAGGTACGTCTGGTGCGCCAACGCCGGCATGCCGGCCATCACTGTCGCGCACGCCGTGATGACCGCGCCAAGCACCGAGTTTCGCAGTTTCATCTGGATTCTCCGGTTATTCGTGTGAGGGCACGTTCGATGGGACCGGCGCGGCACCCGGCGCCTGCATCTCGTGGTGCGCATGCGCATGATCGTCGCGACTGATCCTGAAATTCTCGCCGCCGGCGACGTGGGCGTAGCTGTGCAGCTGCATGCCCACCAGCAGCAGGCCGGCCGCCGCTACGGCTGCGTTCGCGACCTTGGTGAACACCGGGAACGCCGCGCGATTCCGCCACAGGCGCAGGAATGCCAACATCACCAGCAGCGCTGCGACCTGGCCGATCTCGACTCCGAGGTTGAACGACAGGATGTGCAGCAGCAGGCTGCCGCCTTCCGCCACCGGCAACTGCTGCAGCCGGGTCGAAAGGCCAAAGCCGTGCATCAGGCCGAACAGGAAGACCATATACAGCAGATTGGGCGGCCGAGTGCCGAGATACTTCGTGAAGCCGTCAAGATTGTGGAAGGCGATGTAAACCACCGTCAGGCCGATGAACGCGTCGATCAGGTAATAGTCAGCGGTGATCTGGAGATAGGTGGCCAGAATCAGCGTGATCGTGTGGCCGACGGTGAACGCGGTGACGAACTTTATGATGTCCACGATGCGCGTCAGGAAGAACATGACGCCGAACAGGAACAGCAGGTGGTCGTAGCCAGTGATCATGTGCTCCGCGCCCAGCCGTATGTATTCGGCATTGCCGCCTTCCATCATCCGCTGCCGCGCTTCCTCGGAGATGCCGTGCGCGAGCGCCGTGGCGGGTGTTACCGCCGCCAGCGCCAATGCCGCCAGCCCGGCCATCAGCCTCCTGCTGCTCATGTTTTCAACCACGCCGCCGCCTCTTTGCCAGACCGCTGAGTCCCGACGTCCGGCGGTGCGGCCGCGCGCCCGCGGCCGCACCGCTCCCGCGTCACTGGCCGCCGTTCCAGTTGAACCGGAGGTACCAGCGTCGGCCCATCAGGTCATAGGTCATGGTGTCGGTGTTCGCATCGTTCCAGCTGCGGTAGAAGGGCGCGCCCTCGTCGAGCACGTTATCCACGCCGACCGAAACCTTGATCGAATTCGAAACCTCGTACCCGAAGTTCAGGTTGTGGTACATGACCGCATCGACGCTGCTGCCGAGCCCCGTGGGGAAGTTGATGTCGTCCGCCGCGCCGATGTAGCGCATGTTCCAGTTTCCGTTCCAGCGTTCCCCCTGCAGACTGATCCCGGTGGTCGCACGCCACTCCGTGTAGCTGCCGATGCCGCTGGTGATCTTGCCGGCGTACTCGATCGGCACCGCCCCGGGGTACGGCGCCACGTCGTACTGGTCGAGCTTCGAGACGTTCAGCTCGAATACCGTCCCCAGCCCGAACAGTTGCGTCGAATAGACCGCGCCGAGGTCGAGGCCATTGGCTTCCTCCGAGCCCACGTTGCTGGGCTGGGCGGAAAGGAAGTTGACCTCGCCGGTCAGCGGATCCCGCGTGTGGAACTGCGGCTGGCAGAACGGGTGGCTGAGGCCCACCGAGTTGTAGCACAGCGACAGCTTCTGGGTACCCGGGATGCTCTGGATCGAGCCGTCCAGCTCGATCTGCCAGTAATCCAGCGTGACCGAGAGGCCGGACGCGAACGCCGGCTCCCAGACCAGGCCGACCGTGAACGTGTCGGCGTCTTCCGGCAGCAGGTCCGGGTTGCCGCCGACCGTCGTGCGGATCACGTTGCCGATCTGGACGTAGCCCATCGGCACGCCTGCGGCCTGGCAATTCAGATAGATGTTGCTGGTCGGGCTCTGCAGACTCCAGTTGTGGCAGGGGTCGGCCGTGGTCAGCTGGCCCTCCGAGACGCCGCCGAACAATTCCGGAATGCTCGGCACGCGGAATGCAGTCGACTGCGTCGCACGCAGCTTCAGCTCGTCCGTGATCGTCCAGAGGATGCCCGCCTTGTAATTGGTGTCGTCGCCGAACAGGTCGTAATCCGAGTAGCGGCCTGCGATGTTCAGCTCCAGCGCCTTCACTGCCGGCAGGTCACGCAACAGCGGAACCGAAAACTCCGCGTAGATCTCGTTGGCCTCGATCGCCCCGCTCACCGGCTCGCGGCGATTCGTGTTGGCAATGTTGGCGACCACCAGCGGGTCCGGAATGCGCCAGCCTTCGTCCTTGCGGCTCTCGATGCCCGCGGCGAATCCAACCGGACCGGCCGGCAGGTTGAACAGCGACCCGGAGATATTTGCATTGAGTGCGGTCTGCTCGTTACCACCGGTATCGCGCTGGGTGAACATGATGTAATTGATGACCGCCGGCGTGATGTCGCCGACGCCCAGGTAATCCGCACAGGGAACCGTGACGTTGTTGCAGGCGAACATCGTTTCGTAGACGCGCTGCAGGTTCGCCACGTTGGTCGAGCCGTCGATGCCCGTGGTGCGGCCCTTGTTGGCGCTCAACTCCCACGACCAGCGATCGCCGATCTGTCCTTCGAATCCGAGCACGGCGCGCCAGGTGTCCGTCTCCTGGAAGGTGTCGCGCACGTCGGTTTCGACCAGCCGCCTGCGGTCCAGCCGGATGTCCTGTCCAGTCGGGTTGCTCGGATGCGAGGCGGGAATGGTGAAGTTGACCCGTCCGACCGCCGGGTTGTAGTAGGTCTGCAACGTCGCCGGCGTGGCGATCTGGTTCGTCTTGCGATTGGTGTACAGCACCTCGCTGAACAGTCGCGCGTTGTCCGCGACGTCGTAGTGCCCCATGATCGCAAAAGTGGTCTTCTTCACCGGGCTGACGGCGTTCAGCCAATGGAAGTACGGCACGTCGTGCACCGCCGAAACGTAAGGCTCGAAGAAGTCGCCGTCGCCGCCCGGCACCTGGTTGAAATTGATGCGCTGGCCCGTACTCGGTCCGGTCAGGTACGTGGCACGGCCGCCCGGCGTGTTCGATGTGCCCACGCAGACGAGCGCGTTGCCTGACACCCCGTACCCGCAGGGCTGGCGATCGGCCATGTTGATGTCCCGGTTCTCCGAATAGGAAAGCGCCGCCATCAGGTTCCCGCGATCCCCGCTGACGCCGATCGTCACGTCGGAGGTGGATTCCTCGCCGTCGCTCTCGAACGTCTGCCCATACTTGGTGTTGAAGTTGACGCCGTCGAAATCGCGCTTGGTGACGATGTTCACCACGCCGGCCACGGCGTCTGCGCCGTAGATGGCCGAGGCGCCGTCCTTCAGGACCTCGATGCGCTCGATCAACGACGTCGGGATCATGTTGAGGTCCACGGAGCTGTTCGCGCCGCTTCCGCCATAGACCACGCGGCGGCCGTTCAGCAGCACCAGGGTCCGCGCGGTGCCCAGTCCACGCAGGTTCACCTGGGCGGTGCCCCAGCCGCCGCCGTTCCAGTAGGCCGCCGTCTGGTTACCGCCGAAGCCGGCCGAGGCCGAGAGGCTCTGCAGCAGCAATTCCGTCGAGGTGGCCGCGCGCGCTTCGATATCGGCCGCACTCAGCACGGTCATCGGGCCGACCGCCTCGAGGTCCTGGCGCTTGATGCGACTTCCGGTCACCGTGATTTCCTGCATCGCCCCGGCCCCGCCCGAGGAGTCCTGTGCCCATCCCGAAGCTGCCGTCGCGGCGAGAGTCGCGGCGACAGCTGCCCGTAGCGCAAACGAGTTCTGGATCTTCATGAAACTTATCCCCCGTCAGTTGTTGAGTGCCGTCGCCAATTCGGTCAATGCATGCCCTGCGCCGCCGCCGCGCATATGCGACGACGGCATCGTCAACTCGTGACCCCGGGCAGGTCCAGGTGATTGGTGCTCGCACACCGTCGTGCGAGACCGTAGCCCGCATCCGCGTGCCGCATGACGCCCGTCGCGGGGTCGTTCCAGAGCACGCGCTTCAGGCGGCGCGCCGCCGCCGCCGTGCCGTCACAGACGATGACCACGCCGGCATGCTGCGAAAAACCCATGCCCACGCCGCCGCCGTGATGGATCGAAACCCAGGTTGCGCCACTCGCGGCATTGAGCAGCGCATTGAGCAGCGGCCAGTCGGAGACCGCATCCGATCCATCCAGCATGGCTTCCGTTTCACGGTACGGGCTCGCGACGGAGCCGGAATCCAGGTGATCGCGGCCAATCACGATGGGCGCCTCGAGTTCGCCGCGCGCCACCATCTCGTTGAAGGCGAGGCCCAGTCGCGCCCGGTCCCGCAGCCCCACCCAGCAGATTCTCGCGGGCAGGCCCTGAAAAGCGATCCGGTCCCGCGCCAGGTCGAGCCAGCGATGCAGCCCGCGGTCGTCCGGAAGCTGTTCCTTGACCTTGGCGTCCGTTCGCAGGATGTCTTCCGGGTTACCGGACAGCGCCACCCACCGGAACGGGCCGATGCCCTCGCAGAACAGCGGCCGGATGTATTCGGGCACAAACCCGGGGATTTCGAACGCGCGCTGGCAGCCGGCTTCCCGGGCCATCTGGCGGATGTTATTGCCATAGTCGAAGGCGACCGCCCCGCGCCGGCGCATCTCGAGCATGGCGTCCACCTGCACCTTCATCGAGGCCTTCGCTTCAGCCACGACGCGCTTCGGATCCGTGGTGCGCAGCGCCGCCGCCTCGGCCAGCGTCAGGCCGAGCGGCAGGTATCCGTTCTGCGGATCGTGCGCGGAGGTCTGGTCGGTCACGACGTCCGGCGTGATGCCGCGCGCCACCAGCGAGCGGTACACATCGGCTGCGTTGCCGACCAGGCCAACGGATACGGGAGCGGCGCGCGCGCGGGCGTCCTCCAGGATCGCCAGCGCCTCGTCGAGCGTCTCCGCCCGCCGGTCCAGATAGCGCGTGCGCAACCTGAATCCGATCCGGCTGTCGTCGCACTCGACCGCCAGCACCGAGAAGCCGGCCATCGTGCCGGCGAGCGGCTGGGCCCCGCCCATGCCGCCCAGTCCACCGGTCAGGATCCAGCGCCCCGCAGCATCGCCCCCGAAATGTCGTTTCGCGCAGGCAGCGAAGGTCTCGTAGGTGCCCTGTACGATTCCCTGCGAACCGATGTAGATCCAGGAGCCGGCAGTCATCTGCCCGTACATCGTCAGACCCTGGCGATCGAGCTCGTGGAACTGCTCCCAGGTGGCCCAGTGCGGCACCAGGTTCGAGTTCGCGATCAGCACACGTGGCGCGTCGGGGTGCGTCTCGAATACGCCGACGGGCTTGCCGGACTGGATCAGGAGGGATTCGGTGTCCCGGAGTCGCCGCAGTGTCGCCAGAATCGACTCGAGTGCCTGCGGATTCCGGGCTGCCTTGCCGATTCCTCCGTAGACCACGAGTTCTTCCGGTCGCTCTGCCACCTCGGGGTCGAGGTTGTTCAGCAACATCCGGTAGGGTGCCTCGGTCAACCAGCTCCGGCAGCTCAGCTGGCGGCCGCGCGGAGCGCGGACCGCGCGCGCGCGGACGGGGCTTGCCGACGGCCGTGCGTTCTCGATCGCTCCCATCTCAGTCACCGACCCTGCTGGAAAAATGCAACTGGCCTGAAAGCCGGTATCGGCTGGCCGGCGCCAGGATTCGCGCATAACTCACGAGGCCGTCGTGCGACGAGGTCGTGCGCGTAATGAGCAGGCACGGCTCGCCGTGCCGGATGTCGAGGGCCTGGCACTGCTTGCGCGTGGGCAGCACGGCGCCCACGTCCTGGCGCGCATCCGTCAGCGGGCAATAGCGCTGAAGGTAGTGGTTGGGCGTCTCGATCCGCAGGTCCGCTTCCAGATAGCCGGGAACAGCGTCCTTGCGCACGTACCGATACTCCAGCTGCACCGGCGCGCCGTCCGCCAGGTGCACGATCAACGAGTGGTACACCTCATCGCCGGCCTCGACTTCCAGCTCGGCCGCGACGCGGCGCGTGGCGGATATCGCGGCTTGCCTCAACACGCGGCAGGAATAGACCCGGCTCGACTCGGCAATCTCGTCCGCGATGTTGCGGATCACGAGAAACGAAGAACGCACGCTGTTGTTCGCGATGAAACTGCCTGAACCGCGCCGGCGGACGATCAGCCCGTCGAGCGCCAGTTGATCCAGGGCGCGGCGCGCCGTCATCCGGCTGACCTTGAAGCGGTCGGACAGCTCGTTCTCCGACGGGACACGCTGCCCGGCCTGCCACGTTCCGGCGCTGATCTTGCGCTTGGCGAAATCAACGATCGAAACGAACTTTGGCAGCGGTTTCATCGATCCTGCTCCGTGTCACGCCGGGTTTAACGCAGGAAGTCCGCGCGCTTGAACACGCGGAACACCAGCAGCAGCCCGGTCAGGGCGATCCATAGCCCCGCGGTGCCGATGAGGATCACGAGCGGATTGTTGAAGTTGTCGCGTCCTGCGTAATCCATCGTATGCAGCATCCAGAAGAAGTCGAACACTCGCCAGGTGTCGGTCCGCAGGGCCGCGAACGCCCCGCTGTCCGCCTCGACATATACGGCGGTGCCGGCCTCGTCCGCGAATTCCGCCTTCCAGGTGGCGCCGAACTTACGGGTCTCCAGGGTCGGTCCCGGGACGTAGGTCACCTTCCGGAGCGGGCCGTGACCGGCGTAATGACTGCGGGCAAGCGCACCCGCGGTCCCGGCATCGATGGCGTAGGGGCTTCCGTCTGCCGCGCGGCGGAGTTCCGCACCATCCGCGTGGGCCACGCGATACACCCATTTGTCGCCGATCGCCTGAAGCCGGATCTCATGGAGCGTCTGCCCGGAATGCTGCCCGACCCATTCCGCGGGCTCGGACAGGGGCTGCCCGGCTGGCAGCAATGGCGGCGCAGGAGATGCCTGCAAGGCTTCGCCGGATACGGAATGGTGATCGAGCCAGGCGAACATCAGGCCGCTGACCGACCACAGCACCAGCTGCAGACCGACGATCAGGCCGACCCATTTGTGCAGCTTGCGGAGAGTCAGCAGTTTCATGCGTCCGCCCGCACGTGCTGCGACCTCGGCGCGCGCACAGCCGTCGCCGTGCCCGGCGCCCGCCGCCGCCGCTGGAGGAATGCGAAGCTGTAGAAGACGAGCCAGATGCCCGTCGCCGCGGTGGTTACGCCGAGCGCGGTGGCGAACCGCAGCAGCGGGTTGTTCACGTCGGTGCGCTGCGTGTAGTCCATGATGTGCAGCGACCAGAGGAAATCGAACCAGCGCCAGAACCGGTGTCGGCGCGTCGCCAGGCGTCCGCTGTCCGGGTGCAGGTACAGCGTGGTCTCGAAACCGTCGTCAAAATCCACGCGCCATACCGGCAGGGGCAGCGTCTGCAGCTCGATCGGCTTGGTGGCCTCGTCCGTCAGCAGCGCCGCCTGGGCGACGCGGCCTTTTCCCGCGTAATAGGCCTGCGCCAGCGAAACGATCCGCGACTCGGGCAGCGGCGAAAGCTTCTGCCCGGTGGCGGCATCGACCAGGATGGTGCCCGTCCATGTCGCGAGTTCGTATGCCGGCGTGCCGTCATCCGGCAGCGCCCGCAGTACCACGTGCTGAATGTCCCGGTACTGCCGCCGCAATTCGCCGAGCGGAAATATCTTGCCGTCCAACACCAGCGGCGGCTGTTCGTTGCGCACCAGGGTATCGCCGTGGATGAAGTCCAGGTCCACGACGACCATGTAGAACCCGCTGGCAGTCCAGAGCACGAGCTGTACGCCGACGATCAGCGCCAGCCATTTATGGGTCACGCGTGATGTGCGCGCCGCGTTCATGCCTTCGTCATCCTCCAGGAGCAGTGTCGGCTACCCGGGTGAATGATCAAGTTGTATAGACAAGTCGCGACCGACTCTAGCACCGGCCAGCGCCGGGACGCAAGTTTCTTGTGGGAAAAACCGGTCTCGTGCTAGCGTCCGCCGTTCGAATGTCTATACAACCGGACAAGCGCCCGCGGACGGCGCACGACTGGGGCCGCGCGATTCCGGCCGCGGCGTGGCTGCTGGCCCCGCTGGCCCTGCTGGCGATGGCCCGCCTCCTGGCCGCGCCGGCGGTGGAGTCTGCAGGCGGGAAGGCGATTGGAACGCTGGTCTTCGTCCATGCGGGAGTAGTGGACGGGACCACGGATGTTGCGCTGCACGATGCCACGGTAGTCGTCTCCGGCCGCAGCATCCGGGCGATTTCGACGGCGCCGCTGCCGGTTCCTCCGGGAGCCCGCGTCATCGACCTCAAAGGCGGATACATCCTGCCCGGCCTGATCGATGCGCACGTTCACATCCGGGACGTCGATGCAGCGAGACGAGCGCTCATGTCGGGAGTGACGACCGCGCGCAGCATGGGCGTCGATCATTTCGCGGATGTCGGCTTGGCTGCGCTCGCCGCCGCGGGCGCCATCCAGGCGCCCGAACTTCTTGCCGCGGGTTATCACGTGCTGCCGCGGCCATCCGAAGCCCTGTTCGTCGACATGCCGGAATTCGCCGATCTGCGGGTGGCCGGGGTTCACGGGCCAGATGCCATGCGCCGGATCGGCAAGGCGTTGGCCGGCCGCGGCGTCCGTTGGATCAAGGTGAATGCGACGGCACGCGCGGGGCTGCCTTCTGCCGATCCGCGCGAGCAGTTCTACGATGCCGACGAACTGCGGGCGCTCGTCGCGCAGGCCGGGAAGGCCGGCATCCCGGTGGCGGCCCATGCCCACGGGGAAGGGGGCGGCCGGGCGGCCGTGGACGCCGGTGTGCGGAGCATCGAGCACGGCACGTATTTGAACGTGGACACGCTTGCAACGATGGCCAGGCAGGGCGTGTTCCTGGTGCCGACGGTCGCCATCGTCGCGCAGATGGCCGCACCGCGCGCGAATGGTGAAGATGCGTTCCTGCAGTTGCGCGGGCAGCACATGCTGCCGCGGATCCGCGCGACCGTCGCGAGCGCTCATCAGCTGGGAGTCAGGATCGTGGCGGGCACGGATTCGGACTACGGCGCGGGCAACGCGCTCCGTCTCGCACACGAACTCGAAGAACTTGCCGCGGCCGGCCTGTCGCCCGTCGACGTCATCCGCTCGGCAACGGCCCTGGCGGCGCAGCTTCTGGGCATCGAGGCCCGTACCGGCACGCTCGCCCCCGGCATGGAGGCAGACCTCCTCATCGTGGAAAGGAATCCGCTCGAGGAGATCGGCACCGTCCGCGATCCGCTCATGATCGTCAATGACGGCGCCGTCGTGCTGGACAGGACCGGCCCCGCCGTGCCCGCCATCGCCGCAGGGCAGGAGTGAGACTCCCGCTCTAAGCTGCGAAGCCCGGCGGTTTCTCGCCGGCAACGGCGAGCGCGGACTCCAGCGCGCGGCCGGCCAGGATCAGTCTGCCTTCCTCGAACAGGCCGCTCCACAGGCTGATCGAGGTCGGGACACGATACGTCACGGGATTCGTATCGTTTTCGGGGTGGCCGAACAGGGGGCGCGACCGGCGCCATTCGAATCCCGCGCGCACGGTCAGGCATGGATGCCCCGTGAAATTGGTCAGCGTCAGCATCGGATTGCCGAAGCTGGGCCCGATGAGAACGTCGGCCTGCCGGAACAGGTCCTGCGCCCGTTCCATGATGCGGCGGCGCAGCCGGTCCGCCTGCACGTAGTCCACCGCGGAAAAGAACCGCGCCCGCCTGAAGGCATTCGGCCACGCTTCCTGGATCTGCCGGCGCAGCATCTCGTCGCGCCCGGAGAGCGTCAGCTCCTCGAATGCCGCGGCGGACTCCGCATGAAGCGGCGCCATGATCTCGTCGACGGGAAGTTCCGGAACCTCGATTTCCCGGATCCGCGCTCCCGTCCCCCGGATCGCCCGCAACGCATCCGCATGGGCCGGCTTCGCGTCTTCGCCTTCGAACCAGCGCGGGTCGAAGCCGAACGTGAGATCGGACACCGGCGCGTTTCCGTCATACCGGAAGCCCATGCCGATCGACGAGGGATCGCGCATGTCGTAGCCGTTCAGCACGCCGAGAATGATCGCGGCGTCCTCGGCGCGACGGCACATGGGTCCGATCTTGTCCAGCGACCAGCACAGCGCCATGGCGCCGGCGCGTGAGACGCGGCCGAAGGTCGGGCGCAGCCCGGCGATGCCGGTCCGGTCGGACGGCGAGACGATCGAGCCGAGGGTTTCCGTGCCGATCGCGAAGGAGCACAGGCCGGCCGCTGTTGCGGCCGCGGAACCGGCCGACGACCCGGACGATCCTTCCTGGAGATTCCAGGGATTGCGCGTCTCGCCTCCGAACCAGACCTCGCCCCAGGCTAGCGCGCCGACGGCGGTCTTGCCGAGCATGACCGCGCCCGCCTGCCGTAGCCGCTGCACCACCGCACTGTCGACGGCCGGGATGCGGTCCCGGAACGGCTCCGCGCCCCAGGTCGTCGCCACGCCGGCAGTGTCCAGCAGATCCTTTACCCCGTAGGGGATGCCGTGCAACGGACCCCGCACGCGGCCGGCCGCGCGCTCGCGATCCGCTTCGCCGGCCTGGGCGCGCGCGGCATCGGCCGTCACCGTGATGAAGCATTCCAGCGGGTCGGCATGGCGCCGGATCCGATCCAGGTAGATCTCGGTCAATTCGCGGCTGGTGATCTCGCCGCGCGCAAGCCAGTGCGCTTGGTGCTTCACGCTTGCGAACGCGATTTCAGCCGGGTCGCGAGGCCTGGGTCCAATGTCTTCCGGGGCGAGCACGATCGCATCGCCCTGGTCCGGATAGGCCGTGTCCAGCAACCGCGGGTCGAATCTCAGCGCGGGAGCCAGGTCATTGGACATCTCCTGGCTTCGCCGGCGTCGCAGTGACAGCAGCTGCTTGTGGAAGAAACCGTCCTCCGCGGCCTCGACGGCGCCGCCGAGCATCAACCGGCGCTCGGATTCGGTGAAGCGAAGACCGAAGAGCTTTTCCGCCTCGGCCAGCGTGCGCTCCGTGATCCGCCTGTCGAAGCCCGACCAGATGTCGGACGCGGCTTCCGGCGCCGCGGTCTCGCCGCGTGCCTGCCGCGACAGCGCCCCGCTGCCGGCACCCAGCAGGGCCGCCCACAGGAGCCGGCGTCGGCTTACGGACCGGGCGTCGTCGTGCCACATTCCGGCTGACTGCGCGATGTGCTTTCGGGCGTCTCAGTGCTCATGCTGCGCGCCATCGGCATGGGTGTGTGGCTCGGGCTCCGCCGCCGGTTCCTCGTCGTGATCCTGCATGCCGGTCTCGCCTCCGCCATGCGCGTGCCCGCCGCTCGCCTCGACCAGCGCCTCGTAGTCCGCCGGCGGCAGGCCCGGCAGTTTCGCCAGGAAAGCGACCATGCCCCAGATGTACCGATCCTCCATGCTCGCGCCCCAGGCGGGCATGCCGGTCATCTTGATGCCGTGCTTGATGACGATGAAATCCCGCGCTGCATCTGCATCGCGCCGCCCGGCGAGATCCGGCGGCGGCGGATACAGCCCGGCGCTCAGCTCGCTGCCGTCGACCCCGGGTCGCAAGTGGCATCCGGCGCACATCGCCTCGTAATTGCCGGCGCCGCTGCGGACGAGCTCCTCGTCATCGAGCGCCGGCACCTCGACGTCCGCCGCCCGCGCGGCAATCGAGCGATGACGCACGGTTTCCAGGATGCGGGACGTCACCGCCCAATGCGGCTCGTCGGCCGCGACATCGTAGGCGCCGGACAGCATGAACGCAGCCGTGGCGACCGCGGCCGCCAGCAGTATTCCAGACAGCCAGATCACGATTTTCATGGCACTTACCTTAAGTTCCGTGGTGCATCTTCGAGTGGTCCATGGGCGCTGCCTCCTGCGGCAACGCCGGGTCGGCGGTCGGCCCCTGTCGCGCCGGCGACCCGAAATCCGCGTCCTCGCTGATGCGGTGCGCGAGCGTACCGCGCGGATTCGCATACCAGCCGGGATCCCCGTAATTGCCGGGTCGCAGGCCGTCGCGCACCTTGACCACCGTGAACATGCCGCCCATTTCCAGGTTTCCGAACGGTCCCTTGCCGCCCATCATGGGCAGCGTGTTCTCCGGGCCCTGCATGTGGCCCATCTCGGTGTGTTCCTGGTGCTCCGCCATGCCGGCCTCGCCCATGGACATGTAGTCCGGGAGCATCCGCCGCACGGCCGCGTCCAGGTCGCGCTGCCTCACGCCCAGCGGGTTCGGAAGCTCGTGGCCCATGGCATTCATCGTGTGGTGCGACATGTGACAGTGCAATGCCCAGTCGCCGGGCACCGCCACGAACTCCAGGTCGCGCGTCTGCCCGACGCCGACGATCTCGGTCGTTTCCGGGCGCCACAGCGCGCGCGGCCAACGGCCGCCGTCCGAGCCGGTCACGTGGAACTGCACGCCGTGCAGGTGAATCGGGTGATTCCACATCGAGAGATTGCCGATGCGGATGCGCACCCGCTCGCCGGTGCGCGCCACGATCGGCTCGATCGCGGGAAAGACCTTGCTGTTGAAAGTCCACAGATCGAAGTCCTGCAGAATCGCCGGGTCCGGGCGGTAGGTGCCCGGGTGCAGCGCCCAGTTGTGCAGCAGGAAGGCATAGTCCCGATCGACGCGCGGCGCCTCGCCGCCGCGCGGATGAATGATGAAGAGCCCCATCATGCCGACCGCGAGCTGCACCATCTCGTCGGCATGCGGATGGTACATGTGCGTTCCGTGCTGGCGCAGCGTGAACTCGTAGGCGTAGGTCTCTCCCGGGCGGATGTGCGGCTGCGACAGGCCGCCGACACCGTCCATGCCGGACGGCAGCAGGATGCCGTGCCAATGGATCGTGGTGTGCTCCGGCAGGCGGTTGGTGACCAGGATCCGCACGCGGTCTCCCTCGAAGGCCTCGATCGTCGGTCCCGGGGTCGTGCCGTTGTAGCCCCAGCACTTCGCGCGCGAGCCCGGCGCGAATTCGTGTTCGACTTCCTCGGCGACGAGGTGGAATTCCTTGACGCCGCCGACCATCCGGTACGGCAGCGTCCAGCCATTCAGCGTGCGCACCGATCCCTGGCTGCGCCCGGCTGTGGCCGGGCGTTCCGGCCGCGGCGGTTCGGCCGGCATCCGGTGGCCCTCGTGATCCTGCGCCACCGCGCGTTCGGCCGCGGCGGCCAGCGGCAGCAGGCTCCCCGCCCCGACCCAGCGGAACCAGTTGCGTCGGCTGATGTTCATGGCTCGTCTCCGTGCTGGTGGTGCGGATCCTGCGCGGGCTCCGTCTCCGGCTCCGCCGCGGGCACGATGTCCTCGATTCCGACCGCTGGCGGCCTCGCCTCCGAGTCGCCCGGCAGGCTGCCGCCGACGGCGGCGCGAAGCGCCGTGCGCGCCAGCCAGTAGTCTCGCACCGACTCGAAGTATTCCTGCCAGGCGTCGTACTCGCCCTGTCTGGCCTGGATCAGGTCGAACACGCCGTCGAGCATGAAGTTCACGCGCTCCTGGCGACGCGCCACGATCGACGCGACGCCAGGCAGCACGTCCTTGCGCAGGCGCTCGCTGGCCTCGCGTGCGAACTGGAGCTGGTCGGCGGCGGTCGTCACTTCGTTTTCGACCGTCAGTGCGAGTGCGTCGCCGCGCGCGCGCGCGTCCATGAGCAGGGCGGTCGCCCTTGCCACCGCAGGCTGCCCCTGGTTGAAGAGCGGAATCGCGAGATCCAGGGTCGGGCCTTGCCCGGGCCGACCGACATCTTCGCGCTCGCGCGCATAGCCTACGCGCACGTCGCCGAGCAGGCGCCACCGGCGTGCCACGCCGAGCGCGTCCTCCAGCATTGCGACTTCCTCGCGCACGGCGGCTAGGTCGTAGCGGTCGGCAAGCGCCTGCACAGTCAGCACATCGCGTTCGGGTTCTCCGTCCGGCGGCAGCGGCAGAAGGCCTGTCGTGCGCCAGTTCGAGGCAGTGGGCAATGCCAGGAGCGCCGCGAGCTGTTCGCGGCTCTCCGCTGCCGCAGAGCGCGCGCGCAGCAGATTGACATCGGCCCTCGCGGCAGCGGTGCTTCGCAGATCGAACTGCAGCCGGTCGATGTTTCCCGCCTCGTGGTAGCGCCGCGCGAGTTCCGCCTCGGTGCGCGCGGCGGCGGCGACGGCCTCGCGCATGGCGACCACCTGCATCGAACCCACCTGCGTGTACCAGGCCGCCTCCACCGAATGCGCGAGCTTGACGAGATCCGCCGCAATCGCGAGCTGGAGCCGGCGGAATTCGGCCGTCGACAGCCGGCGGCGCGACGGCAGCAGCAGCAGGTCCGAGAAGCTCGCCACGATTCCTCGCGTCGTGTCCATACGCGAGTCGCTGCCGTGGTCCATCCAGCTGAACGACAGCTCGGGATTTGAAATGCGCGCCGCTTCCGCAAGATCGGCCTGTCCGATACCGAGCCGGGCGTACTGCGCGCGTATTTCCGGATTGCGCGCGAAAGCCAGTGTCAGCGCCTGCGGCATGGTCAGATCCGGCGGCACATCCGCTGCGGGGCGTGCCCCGTCTGAAGGCGGCCAGTCGGGCGCCACCAGCCCGCGCGCCTCCATCCGCCGGGCGGTTGTCTTCGCCGCTTCCTGCAGTGGCGTCACGGCGCAGCCGGCCATGGCGGCCGCGAGCGCCGCCATTCCGCAGACTCTTCTTAATGTAGGGATCATTTCCAGCCCTCGACTTGAAACAGGGCAAAGCCTAAACGCCGGGTCACGCCACGGGCTGTCGCCCGCGCCGGTCCCGGAAGATCGGGTGCGCAGCGCTCAGGCTGGAGGGCGGAAGGGCGTGCCGGGGGCGTGTGGCGCGTGAAACGGGCTTTGCGGCGATATCGCAGGCGGTCTGGTGAAAACGGTCTGGGGCGCCGGAGCCACACGCGGCGTGGCCCCCTGTGGCGCGGTGCATCCGCATTCGCAGTCTGCCTGTCCGCAGCAGTCACTGGCCGGCTGCTCGGCCGGGTCGTCGTCCGTCGCACCTGCTGCCATGGTGCCATCGCCGTGGTGCGCTCCGTGATCCCGGGTGTCCGGCAGGACCGGCGCCGCTGGCACCGCCATGCTGTTCAGGAGCATCGTGAGCACGAGCAGCGCGCCGGGTAGCAAGCCGTTCTGACGAAGTGTCGACGATGTCACGGCTTCAGATTGCGCCAAGGTCTGGCAATCCGCAAGCGACCGGTGCCGCGATCGTCCGGTCGGCGCACCGGCTCCGGCCAGTCTGCCCGCATCGTCTACTGACTGAGTGCATTCAGTATCGGGCAGGCCTCCGCGCGGCCGTGTCCCGGGCACGCGGCGATGAGCTGGCGCAGGCTGTCGCGCATGCGGACCAGCTCCGCGATGCGCCGCTCGACATCCTCGAGGCGCAGGGCGGCCGCCTTGCGGACGCTCTGCACGTTGCGTCCCGCGCCGAGCGCGAGCAGCTCCTGGATTTCGTCCAGCGTGAAGCCGAGCGCCTTGGCGCTGCGGATGAAGCGCAAGCGTTTCTGCTCGGCGTCACCGTAGCGCCGATACCCCGAAGCGAGCCGCGCCGCCGGCTTCAGCAGGCCGATGCGTTCATAATGGCGCACGGTATCGATCGGCACGCCCGACCGCTTTGCGAGTTGCCCGATCCCGATGGTTGCCATGCGGCACCTCCAGTTGCCGGGGCCCAGTCTAAACTCTGGACCTTGGTCCAGAGTCAAGCCGGGGTGCGGAAAGTCCCGGCTGGCGCGCCCCCGGGCCGGTTGAGACAATTACAAGATGCATTCCGAGCGCGACCTCGTCCTGCACAACTGGTGCGTTCCCGGCGACTGGGCCGGTCCCACGGTCGCCGCCGGCCGGGGCGCTTTCCTCATCCTGGAGGACGGGCGCGAAATCCTCGACATGTCGAGCCTGGTCGAGTGCAGCAACCTCGGCCACCAGCACCCGAGGCTCGTGGCCGCCATCCGGGAACAGGCCGCGAAACTCTGCTTCGTCACCAGCGCCTGGGGCGCGGAGACGCGTCGCGCGCTGGCCGCGCGGCTGCTCGAGCTCTCCGGCTTCGAGGGCGGGCGCGTGTTCTTCACGCTCGGCGGCGCGGATGCGAACGAGAATGCCGTGCGCATCGCGCGCTTCGCCTCGCGCAAGCCGCGCGGGCTCGTGGTCACGCGCGACCGCTCCTACCACGGCGCGAGCTACATGGACATGGCGCTATCCGGCGATTCGCGCACCGCGCACCAGGTGGATGCCGAGGCCTGGGGCGTGCGCCACGTGCCGCCGCCTTATGCGTACCGCTGCCCGTTCGGCAGCACGACACCGGAGGAATGCGGCCGCCGCGCGGCGGCCGCGGCCGCGGATGCGATCGACCGCGAGGGCGCCGCGCGGGTCGCGGCGGTGCTCATGGAGACGAACGCCGGCAGCAACGGCATCGTTGCGCCCGACAGTTTCTGGCCCGAGCTGCGCGTGCGCACGCGCGAGCGCGGCGTACTGCTGATCGCGGACGAGGTGATGGGGGCATTCGGCCGCTGCGGCGAATGGTTCGCCTGGCAGCGCCATGGCGAGGAAGGCCGTCCCGACCTCATGACGCTCGCGAAGGGCCTGACCGGGGCGGCGATCCCGCTGGGCGCAGTGGTCATGAGCGCCGCGGTCTCGAAGGCCATCGACCGCGACATGTTCTACGGCGGCCTCACCTACGGCGGACACCCGCTCTCCTGCGCGGTGGGCGTCGCGGCGATCGAGGCCTACCGCGAGGAGAACCTGATCGAGCGCTCGCGCGCGCTGGGCGCGCGGATGCTCGCCGAACTGCGACGCCTCGCCGCGCGTCATGCCGTGATCGGCGACGTCCGCGGCGGTCACGGCCTGTTCGCCGTGATCGAACTCGTCTCCGACCGCGCGTCGAAGGCGCCGATCGCGCCCTGGCCGCAGCAGGCCGGGGCGCTCAGGTCGCTGCTCGCCGCCGCGCTGGATGAAGGCGTCTCGTTCGGCTCGCGCGGCAACCTGCTGATCCTGGCGCCGCCGCTGGTCATCGACGAAAACGACCTTGCACGCGCGATCGCGTTGCTCGACCGGTTGCTCGGCCGGTTGTTCCCCTCTTCCGCCCCGGAGCAGAAGCCATGAGTTTCCGCCTCACCTACGCCACGATGTACAACCCGCCCGAGGAGATGCACACGCGCTTCGAGGCGGCGCTCGCAAAAGTCCGCGGCGGCCTGGGCGCGGCACATTCGCTCTTCATCGACGGCAAGGATCGCGCGGGCGCGGTCACCGAGGAGCGCGCGAGCCCGATCGACAGCCAGCTCAAGCTCGGGCGCTTTCCGCTCGCCCAGGCGGACGAGGTGGATGCGGCGCTCGACGCCGCGCACCGCGCATTCCCGGCCTGGCGCTCGACGCCGCCGGCGGAACGCGCGCGCCTCATGCGCAAGGTTGCTGACCTCATGGAGGCGCGGGTCTACGAGATCGCCGCCGCGCTCGTGCTCGAGGTCGGCAAGAACCGCATGGAGGCGCTCGGCGAGGCGCAGGAATCCGTGGACTTCTTCCGCTGCTACGCGGACGACTTCGAGTCCCATCGGGGCTACGAGTTCGACCTGCCGAACGATCCGCTCACGGGGTTCACCTCGCGCAACCGCAGCGTCATGCGGCCCTACGGCGTGTGGGGGGTCATCGCGCCCTTCAACTTCCCGAACGCGCTCGCCGCGGGTCCCGTGGCCGCCGCACTCGTCACCGGCAACACGGTCGTGCTCAAGTGCGCCTCCGACACGCCCTGGGCCGGGCACCTGCTCGCGGACTGCATCCGCGACGCGGGCGTCCCGGGCGGCGTCTTCAATTACATCGCGGGCTCCGGCGCCGCCGCCGGCGAACAGATCGTGCGCGACGCGCGCACCGCCGGCATGACGTTCACCGGTTCCGTCGGCGTCGGGCGCTCCATCATGGCGGCGATGGCGGCCGGCCGGTATCCGCGGCCCTGCATCACGGAGATGGGCGGCAAGAACCCGGTCATCGTCACCGAGCGCGCGGATCTCGAGCGCGCCGCCAGCGGGCTGCTGCGCTCCGCCTACGGCATGGGCGGCCAGAAGTGCTCGGCGGCCTCGCGCCTCTACGTGCACGAGAAGGTCGCGGACGAGCTGCTCGCGCGCATCGAGAAACAGATGGATGCGATCCGCATCGGCGACCCGACGCTGCGCGAGAACTGGCTCGGGCCGGTGGTGAATGCCCGCGCGTACGAGAACTACGCGCGCTTCGTCTCGCAACTGCGCGAGGGCGGCGCCAAGTTCCGCCGCGGCGGCAACCAGCGGCGGGAAGGCGCTTTGGCGCGCGGCTACTACGTGGAGCCGGTGCTGGCCGAGGCGCCGGCGGAACACCCGCTGTGGAAGCACGAGATGTTCCTGCCGATCCTGATGGCGCAGCGCTACAGCTCGCGCGACGCCGCCATGGCGCTCGCCAACGACACGGACATGGGGCTGACCGCGGGCTTCTACGGCGCACCCGACGAAATCGCCTGGTTCCAGGACAACATCGAGGCCGGCGTCACCTACGCCAACCGCGCGCAGGGCGCGACCACCGGCGCCTGGCCGGGATACCAGCCGTTCGGCGGCTGGAAAGGCTCGGGCTCCTCCGGCAAGGCGATTGCATCGGCCTATTACCTGCCGCTGTACCTGCGCGAGCAGTCGCGGACCGTGGTGGACTGAATGACCCGCTTCCTGCCGCTTTCGGATGCGATCCGGGAGCACGTCGCGGACGGCGCCTGCGTCGCGCTCGAGGGTTTCACGCACCTGATCCCGTTCGCGGCGGGCAACGAGATCATCCGCCAGGGCAGGCGCGACCTGCATCTCGTGCGCATGACGCCGGACCTCATCTACGACCAGATGATCGGCGCGGGTGCTGCGCGCCGGCTGACTTTCTCCTGGGGCGGCAACCCGGGAGTCGGCTCGGCGCATCGCATCCGCGACGCGGTCGAGAACGGCTGGCCGCATCCGCTCGAACTCGACGAGCACACGCACGCCGGCATGGCGGCGGCCTACCGCGCGGGCGCGGCGCGCCTTCCGTTCGGCATGCTGCGTGGGTACATCGGCACCGATCTGCAACGGCACAACGCAGCCATCAGGCAGGTGCGCTGCCCGTACACCGGTGAGGAACTGGCCACCGTCCCGGCGATCAACCCGGACGTCACCATCCTGCACGCGCAGCGCGCGGACCGCCGTGGCAACGTGTGGATCACGGGCATCACGGGCGCCGCGCGCGAGGCCGGCCTCGCCGCGACGAAATTGCTGGTGACGGTCGAGGAGATCGTCGACGAATTTCCGCCCGCCATGAATAGCGTCGTGCTGCCGCACTTCGCGGTCACCGCCGTGTCGCACTGCCCGGGCGGCGCCTGGCCGTCCTATGCGCAGGGACGCTACGCGCGCGACAACGATTTCTACCTGCGCTGGGACGCAATCTCGCGCGACCGCGGGCAGTTCACGGCCTGGATCGACCGGCACGTGCGCGGCACGGCCGACCATCACGCGTTCCTGGCGAGCCTGCGCCTGGCGGCAGCATGAATGGCTGGACGCGCGACGAGATGATGACGATCGCCGCCGCGCGACTGCTGCAGGACGGCATGGTCTGCTTCGTCGGCATCGGCCTGCCGAGCGCGGCCTGCAACCTCGCGCGCCTGACTCATGCGCCGGGACTGGTGCTGATCTACGAGTCCGGCACCATCGGCACGCGGCCCGCGGTGCTTCCGCTCTCGATCGGCGACGGCGAGCTGGCGGATACCGCGGTCTGCGTCGTGCCGCTGCCCGAGATCTTCAGCGATTACCTGCAGGCCGGGCGCATCGACGTCGGCTTCCTGGGCGCGGCGCAGATCGACCGGTTCGGGAACCTGAACAGCACCGTGATCGGCGACTACGCGAAGCCCCGCACGCGCCTGCCTGGCGCCGGCGGCGCCCCCGAGATCGCCGCGCATGCGCGGCAGGTCTTCATCGTGATGAAGGCGACGCCGCGCTCGTTCGTGCGTGAGCTCGACTTCCGGACCAGCGGCGGGCACTTTCCCGGCCGCGCCGTCAGCGGCGCGACCGGCAACGGCCCGACCGTGGTCGTCACCGACGTCGGCATGCTGCGGCCGCAGGGCCCGGGCAACGAACTGACGCTGGTCGCGACCTACCCCGGCATTCCAGTCCAAGAAGCGGTGGCCGCCGTCGGCTGGCCGCTCGCCGTTGCCGCGAAGATTGATACCATCGCGCCACCCACGGCCGCGGAACTCGAGGCGCTGCGCGCACTCGAGGCCCGCACCGAAGCGGCGCACCGAGAACCCGTGAGGCTGCCGACATGAACGCCATCCCCAGCGCCGCGAAGAATCCCCACATGCGCACGGAGCTCCCGGGCCCGAAGGCGCGCGCGATGATCGAGCGCGACACCCGGGTCGCCTCGCCGTCCTACCCGCGCGATTACCCATTCGTGATCTCGCACGGCCGCGGCACCGAGGTGTGGGACGTGGACGGCAACCGCTTTCTCGACTTCGCCGCCGGCATCGCGGTCTGCGCCACCGGCCATGCGCACCCGAAGGTGGTCGCGGCGGTGCAGGAAGCAGCCGCGAAGTTCCTGCACATATCGAGCGACTACTGGCACGAGGGCATGACCGCGCTCGCGGAACGCCTGTCCTCGCTCGTGCCGCTCGGCGAGCCTGGCATGTCCTTTCTGTGCCAGTCGGGCACCGAGTCGGTCGAAGGCGCGCTCAAGCTCGCGCGCTATACCACCGGCCGCGGCCGGATCATCGCCTTCCTCGGCAGCTTCCACGGCCGCACGATGGGCTCGCTCGCGCTGACGTCCTCCAAGTACACGCAGCAGGCTGGATTCTTCCCGACCATGCCGGGCGTCACCCACGTGCCCTATCCCAACAGCTACCGCCCGCTGTTCGCGGGCAGCGACCAGGGCAAGGCGGTGCTCGACTACATCCGCATGCTGTTCGAGCGCAACGTGCCGCCACAGGAAGTTGCCGCGATCGTGGTCGAGCCGCTGCAGGGCGAGGGCGGATACCTCGTGCCGCCGGAAGGTTTCCTCGCCGGGTTGCGCCGGATCTGCGACGAGCACGGGATCCTGCTGGTGTTCGACGAGGTGCAGTGCGGAGTCGGCCGCACCGGGAAGATGTTCTGCGCCGAACATTCCGGCGTCGCGCCCGACATCATGACGGTCGCCAAGGGCCTCGCATCCGGCATGCCGATCGGGGCGGTGGTCGCGAAGCAGAGCATCATGAAGAAGTGGAAGAGGGGCGCGCACGGCAACACCTTCGGCGGCAACCCGGTGTGCTGCGCGGCCGCCATCGCCACGCTCGACCTGGTGCGCGAGCAGTTTGCGGCGAATGCGGCCAGGGTCGGTGCGCACTTCATGGGGCGGCTCGCCGGACTCAAGGACGAGTATCCCTGCATCGGCGACGTTCGTGGCCGCGGCCTGATGATCGGCGTCGAGCTGGTCGAGAAGGACGGCTCGCCCGCGCGCGCGCTGGTGGAGCGGCTGCTGCACACCGCGTACCAGAACGGGCTCCTGCTGCTTTCCTGCGGCGTCTCGACGCTGCGCTTCATGCCGCCGCTCAGCGTGAGCGAGGCGGAGGTGGACGAGGCGATGGGCTACCTGCGCCACGCGCTCGACCAGGCGCTGGCGGCCAAGGCATGACCCGCGCCGCCGGCCTGCTGGCGGGGCTGTTGTTCGCCCCGATCGCGCTCGCGGCCGATGCGCGCTTCACCGTGGACGACCTGGTGCGGCTGGCGACAGTCTCGGGCCCCGATTTCTCGCCGGACGGCGAGCATCTGGTCTACAGCGTGGAAACGGCGAACTTCGAGACAGACTCGCCCGTCTCCGACCTCTGGCGCGTGCGCTGGGACGGCAGCGGCCGCCGCGCGTTGACGAATACGCCGGAGGCGAGCGAGTGGAGCCCTGCGCACAGCCCGGACGGACGGTTCATCGCCTTCCTCTCGGATCGCGGCGGCGAGGACGCCGTCGCCCAGGTCTGGCTGCTGCCCGCGGCCGGCGGCGAAGCGGAAGCCGTCACGAAGCTGCCGGGCGGCGTCGTGGACTACGCCTGGGCGCCGGATTCCTCGCGCCTCGCGGTCGTGGCGAGAGATCCGGAGCGGCCGGAGGGCGAAAAGGCGCCACCGAAGCCCGCGCCCATCGTGATCGACCGCTACCAGTTCAAGGAGGACTTCATCGGCCTGCTGACGGAGCGGCGGCAGCACCTTTACATTGTCGACCTGCGCTCGCGCGCAGCGCTGCAGCTCACCTCGGGCGCGCATGACGAGTACCTGCCGTCCTGGTCACCGGATGGATCCCGCATCGCCTACGTGACCAAGCGCGGCGCCGACCCGGACCGGCATATCAACTGGGACCTCTACCTGGTCGAGCCGCGCGCCGGCGCCGCGGAGCGGCAGCTCACTGCCTTCGCAGGCGCAGACTCGGATCCCTATCTCGAGTCGCGGCCGGCCTGGAGCCCGGACGGCAAGCGGATCGCCTATCTCCAGAGCGGGGAAGACCGCCACATCTATTACAAGCCCTGGCAGCTCGCAGTGGTCGACGTCGACACCGGCGCGGCGCGCATTCCGGCCGACATTGACCGCTGCTTCACGCGGCCGCAGTTCTCGGCGGACGGCCGCTCGGTGTATGCGCTCATCGAGCAGTCGCGCGTCACGCACCTGTCGAAGATCGACCTCGGCAGCGGCCGCGTGACGGCGCTGACCACGGGACCGCGCTTCGATGCAGATTTCGACATCGCCGCCAACGGCCGCATCGCTGTGCTCGGCGGCGACGATACGCACCCCTACCGGCTGGGGGCGATCGACCGTGGAGGCCTGCGCACGATCGCGGACCACAACGCATGGGTCGCGGAACGGAAACTCGCGCCGGTCGAGCCGATCGAGTTCGCGGGCGGCGACGGCGTCGTGATCCACGGGCTGCTGGTCAAGCCGGTCGGCTACGAGCGGGGGCGCCGCTATCCGACGATCCTGCGGCTGCACGGCGGGCCGGTGTACCAGTTCAGCCATGAATTCATGGAGGACTGGCAGGTCTATGCCGCCGCGGGTTATGCGGTCGTTGCGCCGAACCCGCGCGGCAGTTCCGGCCGCGGCTTCGCGTTCGCAAATGCGATCTACGCCGACTGGGGCAACCGCGATGTCACCGACGTGCTCGCCGCGGTGGACCATGCCGTCAAGCTGGGAATCGCCGACCCGGAGCGCCTCGGCATCGGCGGGCGCAGCTACGGCGGCATACTGACCAATGCGGTGATCGCCCGCGACGGCCGCTTCAAGGCCGCGGTCAGCGGCGCGGGTTCCGCGAACGCAATTTCCATGTACGGCCACGACCAGTACACGCGCGAGGTCGAGCTGGAGCTCGGCCTGCCATGGCGCGACCGCGAGGCCTATGACCGCAACAGCTTCGCGTTCCTGAACGCGGACCGGATCAGGACCCCGACGCTATTCTATTGCGAGGAGCTCGACCTCAACGTGCCCTGCCTCGGCAGCGAGCAGATGTACCAGGCACTGCGCTCGCTCGGCGTGCCGACCCAGCTCGTGATCTACCCGGGTGAATGGCACCCGGTGACGGTGCCCTCGTACCTGCGCGACCGCATGCAGCGGCACCTCGACTGGTACGGGCGCTACCTCGGCGGCGAATAGCGGTTGTATCGTTTCAGCAGCTCCACGAGCCGGTCGTGAGGCAACGCGATGGCGTAATGACCGTCCTGGCCCTGCATGTCCTTTGCTGCCACGAGCGCGTTGACGATGGCCTCTTCGGTCGCCTGCACCGTTGCGGCGAACAGCGGGTCGATCTGCTCGTTGACGATGAAATCCGCGGTGGTTCGCGAGCCACTCGCAAGCGCCTGCGCGTTCGCTGTCGAAAAGGCCAGGAAGATGTCACCCGAGCTGTCGCCGGCGATCGAGCCCATGCGGGCCAGGCCCATGCCGGCACGGCGTGCGAGACGTTTGAGCTGGTGCGGCAGGAGCGGCGCGTCGGTGGCCACTACGATGATGATGGAGCCCGTGTCCGGCCTCTGGTCCTGGTAGGCGCGCTTCTGCCGCACGTGGCGCCCGACCGGTACGCCCGCGATCGTGAGCGATTCGCGCGGCCCGTAGTTCGCCTGTACCAGCACGCCGAGCGTGTACTCGCTGCCCGCGGCCTTGATGCGTCGCGAAGCCGTACCGATGCCGCACTTGAACTCGTGGCAGATCATGCCGGTGCCGCCGCCGACGTTGCCTTCGGCCACCGGCCCGTCGGCCGCGGACTCGAGCGCAGCCCAGGCGTGTTCCTGCTTCACGTGGAAGCCGTTGACATCGTTCAGGTGCCCATCCCAGGTTTCGGCGACCACGGGCAGCGACCACCAGTAACCATCCGCATCGGCGCCGCCGTGCCGCACGCGCCAGGCGATGACGGCATCGCGCACGATGCCGACGCTGTGCGTGTTTGTGATCATGACTGGGCCGCCGAACTCGCCGGATTCCTCGAGCCAGGTCGTGCCGGTCATCTCGCCATTGCCGTTCAGCGAATGCCAGCCGCCGAAAACCGGCGTTGCATTGCTGTCGCGGCCGCGCGGCAGGATCGCGGTGACGCCGGTGCGCACCTTGTTCCCGTCCGGCAGGTCCTCGATGAGGGTCGTGTGCCCCACCGTCACGCCCGCGACGTCGGTGATGGCGTTCAGCGGTCCCGGTTCGCCGTCGAACGGCACGCCGAGATCGCGTGCGCGCGGTCCCGCCATGCAGGCGGCTGTCGCAAAAGCCATCAATAATGTCAGGATGCTTTTCATGACCGGGAGTCCTGTGGTGACCGAAAGCCCGGCGCTGGCATTGCCGCCCGCGTACTACCTGGGCGCCGACATGCTAGCGCAGGATCGCCGCTCGGTGCTCGCCCGCGGTTGGCAACTCGTCGCGCATGCCGCAGACGTCGACGGTCGCGGCGACCACGTCGTCACGACGGTCGCCGACGTGCCGGTGCTGCTGGTGCGCGGGGACGACGGCGTGTTGCGCGCCTTCGCCAACGTCTGCCGCCACCGCGCCGGGCCGATCGCGCTCCAGAGCGGCCGTGGCGCGCGCATGCTGCATTGCCGCTATCACGGCTGGATTTACGGCCTCGACGGCTGCCTGAAGCGCGCGCCGGAGATGCAGGGCGCGGCCGGCTTCGATCCGCGCGACATCCGGCTGCCGGCGCTCGGGGTTGCGGAGTGGCTGGGGCTCGTGTTCGTGACGCTCGCCCCCGATCCCGTGCCATTCGCCGAGATCGTGGCGGGTATTGCGGAACGCATCACACCCGCGGACTTCGCGCCCATGCGTCACGTGCACAGCACCCATTATGATGTCGCCTGCAACTGGAAGGTGTACGTGGACAACTACGTGGAGGGCTACCACCTTCCGTACGTTCACCCGGGACTCACGCAGGCACTCGATTACAATAGCTATCACCACGAAACCGCGCGCTGGCATTCGCTGCAGCATTCGCCGGTCGCCGCGGACGGCGCCGCCTATGGCGAGGGCCACGCCTGGTACTACTATCTCTACCCGAACACGATGCTGAACGTCATGCCCGGCCGGCTGCAGGCCAACCGCGTCCTGCCGCTCGCGCCGGACCGCTGCCGCGTGGAATTCCACTACTATTACCTGCCCGACCCCGCGGCCGGGGCGCGAATCGCCGCGGACCTGGCCTTCACCGACCGGGTTCAGCAGGAGGATGGCGCCATCTGCGAGCAGGTGCAGCGCGGGCTCGCGTCGGGCTTCTACGAGCCGGGCCGGCTGTGCCCGCGCCACGAGGGAGCGGTGGCGCATTTCCACCGGCTCTTGCTCGCGGACTACGCCAGGGACAAGGAGCTGACTGCATGAGGATTCGCCGATCGATTCTCGCCGTCTGCCTTGCGGCCTGCGCCGCCGCGGCGGCCGCGCAGCCGGCCGTCGTGCGCGCCGGCCGGGTGCTCGACGTCGAGCAGGGCCGCTACCTGCTCGACCAGGCGATCCGCATCGACGACGGACGCATCGTCTCGGTCACCCCGTGGGGTGCGGGCTCCCGCGGCGGCGCGCAAGTCATCGACTGGTCCGCCTATACGGTGCTGCCGGGGCTCATCGACCTGCATACGCACCTCGTCGGCGACATCAGCTCGGCGGACGTGGCCGCGCCGCTGTCGAGCTCCGCCGCGCGCGACGCCCTGATCGGCGCGGCGCATGCGCGCGCCACGCTCGCCGCCGGTTTCACGACGGTACGCGACGTCGGCACCTATCGCGCGCACGTGGACGTTGCGCTCCGGAATGCGATCAACGCGGGGCTGGTCGAAGGTCCGCGCATGTTCGTCGCCGGCGCCTACATCACGGTCACCAACGGCGGCGGCGAGGTCACCGGCCTGCCCGAAGGGACGGTCGTGCCGGACGAGATGCGGCGCGGGGTGGCGAACGACGCCACGGAAATCCGCTTCCGCGTGCGCGAGCTGCTGGCGAATGGCGCGGACTTCATCAAGGTCATGGCCACCGGCGCGGTGTTCACCTCGGGCACCGCGCCGTCCGCACCGGAGTACACGGAGGCGGAGATCCATGCGGCGGTAGAGGAGGCGGCCAAGGCCGGCACCTACGTGATCGCGCACGCTCACGGCGCGGAAGGCATCAGGAATGCCGTGCGCGCGGGCGTGCGCTCGATCGAGCACGCCTCCTACCTCGACGACGAAGGCATCGCGCTCATGAAGGAGCATGGCGCCTGGCTGGTCGCCGACATCTACAACGGGGACTACACCGAGGAGGTCGGCCGCCGTGACGGCTGGTCCGAGGAGATCCTGCGCAAGAACCGCGAGACGGTCGACATCCAGCGCGAGGGATTCCGCAAGGCCGTGGCCGCCGGCGTGAACATCGGCTACGGCACCGACGCCGGCATCTTTCCGCACGGCGACAATGCGAAGCAGTTCGCCTACATGGTCCGCTACGGCATGACGCCGCTGCAGGCGATACGGTCGGCCACGCTCGATGCCGCGGCGGCGCTGGGCCGCGCGCAGGAACTCGGCGCCATTGCGCCGGGACGCTATGCCGACCTGGTCGCGGTAACCGGCGACCCGCTTGCCGACGTCACGCGCCTGGAGCACGTCTCCGGCGTCATCAAGGACGGGCATCTGTTCGATCCTGGAGACTGAACCATGGAAACGCGCCAGCTCGGCTTCTGGATGTGCACGGCGCTCGTGGTCGGCAACATGATCGGCATGGGCATCTTCATGCAGCCGGCCGCGCTGGCGCCCTTCGGGCTGAACGCGCTGACTGGCTGGGCGGCCGTGATCGTCGGTTGCGCCTGCCTCGCGATCGCATTCTCCGCTCTGGCGCGCAAGCTGCCCCAGGCCGACGGCCCGTTCGGCTACATACGCCAGACCCAGGGTGAAACAGTCGCCTTCGCCGCGCTGTGGTGCTACTGGATCTCGGTGTGGACCACGAATGCGGTGCTGGCGATTTCCGTAGTCGGCTATTTCGTCAGCGTATTCCCGGCCGCCGGCGCCATCCCGCCTGCGGCGCTCGCGGTCGCATTCATGTGGCTGTTCGTCGGCGTCAACCTGCTGGGCGTGCGCAGCGGCGGCCGCGTGCAGGTGGTGACCTCGCTGCTCAAGATCGTGCCGCTCGTGCTGGTCATGGTCGTGGGCGCGGCCACGATCATCGCCAGCCCGGCAGCCCATGCGGCCAATCTGCCCGCCACGCCGCTCACGGCGCAGTCGTCCATGGCCGCGGCCGCCATCGCGCTGTTCGCGATGCTCGGCTTCGAGTCGGCCACCGTCGCCGCCGGCCGGGTCGCCAATCCCGGCCGGACCGTCCCGCGCGCGACGCTGATCGGCACGCTGATCGTCGCCGTCATCTACGTCGCGACCGTCGCGATCGGCATGCTGGTCGTGCCGCAGGCCACGCTCGCCGCCTCCGACGCCCCGTTCGTGACCATCCTCGACGCGCTGCTCGGTCCCGGCTACGGCCGCTGGCTGTCGCTGTTCGTGGTCATCAGCGGGCTCGGCTGCCTGAACGGCTGGACCCTGCTCGCCGGCGAGCTCACGCGCACGCTCGCGTCACACCGCCTGGTGCCGCGGATTCTCGGCGACGCGAATCGGTTTGGCGCTCCCTGGGCGTCCCTGATCCTCACCGGCGCGCTGGCGACATTCGTCGGGTTCATGAACTACAGCGAGTCGCTGGTCGGCGCATACACCATGCTGTCGCTGATCGTCTCCGCGGCGAACCTGCCGGTCTACGTCTGCTGCTCGCTCGCGCTCTTCTACATGCTGCGACGTGACCCGGCCGGGCTCTCGCCGGCACTGTGGCTCGCGGGACTCGGCGGCATCGCGTTCTCCGCATTCGCCTTCTTCGGCCTCGGCCGCGAGCCGTTCTTGTGGGCGCTGGCGCTCGCGCTTGCCGGCCTGCCGATCTACTTGTTCATGCGCCGGCGCCACCCCGACCGCGCGGCACTCGCCACGCCGAAGATGTGAGCGCTCCCGCGGATCAGGATCCCGTCGGCAGCCTCGCGACCGCGCTCGCGCACGCCGAACGCCTGCTCGCCTCCTCGCCCGCGCTCGCGGCCGAGCAGGCGGCGGAAATCCTCAAGGTCGTCCCGCAGCATCCGTCGGCACTCCTGATCCTCGCCGCTGCGAAACGACGGCAGGGGGACGCCGCCGGCGCGTTTGCGCTGCTCGATCCGATCGCGGCCTCGCACGGCAACCATGCAATCGTTCAATACGAGCTGGGCCTTGCATTGGGTGCGCTGCGGCGCGGCGAGGAGGCGGTGGCGGCGCTGCGGCGCGCGGTTGAGCTCAAGCCCGACCTCGGCGATGCCTGGCGGGCGCTGGCGGACCACCTGCACGCGATCGGCGACACGACGGCCGCGGACGAGGCTTACGCGAAGCACCTGAAGTTCTCGATCCGCGACCCGCGGCTGCTGGAGGCCGCGGCGGCGTTGGTCGATAACCGGCTGGCCCCCGCCGAGGCGCTCCTGCGCGCGCATCTCAAGCAGTACCCGACCGACATCGCGGCGATCCGGATGCTGGCCGAGGTTGCGGCCAGGCTGGGCCGCCACGGCGACGCCGAAGCCCTGCTGACGCGCTGCCTCGAGCTCGCGCCGTCGTTCACCGCCGCGCGCTTCAACCTCGCCTCGGTGCTGCATCGGCAGGGCAAGGGCGCGCAGGCGCTGGCCGAGGCGGACAAGGTGCTGGCGCAGGACCCGGCCAATCCGGGCTATCGCAACATGAAGGCCGCGATCCTGGGCCAGCTCGGCGAGTATGCCGCGGCGATCGCGATCTACGATGAGGTTCTTGCCGAGTATCCGGGCCAGCCGAAGGCGTGGATGAGCTACGGCCATGCGCTCAAGTCGGCCGGCAGGCGCGAGGACTCGATCGCCGCCTATCGCCGATCGACCGAACTCGAGCCGAAGTTCGGCGAGGCCTGGTGGAGTCTCGCCAACCTCAAGACTTTCGAGTTCGGACCGGCCGATGTTGCGGCCATGCAGGCACAGCTCGAGCGCAAGGACCTGACGGAGGCGGAGCGTTTCCATTTTCACTTCGCGCTCGGCAAGGCGCTGGAGGACCGGCAGGACTGGCAGGCCAGTTTCTCTCATTACGAAGAGGGCAACCGGCGGCGCCTGGCCCTGGTCCGCTACGACGCAGACGAGAACCACGCCCAGGTGTTGCGCTACAAATCATTGTTCTCAAAGGGGTTTTTCAGAGACCGTGGCGGGTTCGGGTCGCCGGCCGATGACCCGATCTTCATCGTCGGACTGCCGCGATCGGGCTCCACGCTGCTCGAGCAGATCTTGTCGTCGCACTCCGCCGTCGAAGGCACGATGGAGCTTCCGGACGTCATTTCCATCGCCCGCATGCTGGGCGACCGCCGGTCCCGTTCCCAGGAATCGAAGTACCCCGAGGTCCTCGCGACGCTCGGCGCCGCGGAACTGCGCGCGCTCGGCGAACGCTATCTCGAACAGACCCGGGTGCAACGCAAGACGCCCGTCCCGCATTTCATCGACAAAATGCCCAACAACTTCGCACACATCGGCCTGATCCACCTGATGCTGCCGAACGCGAAGATCGTGGATGCGCGCCGCCACCCGCTCGGCTGCTGCTTCTCCGCCTACAAGCAGCATTTCGCGCGTGGCCAGCACTTCACCTACGGCCTCGCCGATCTCGGCCGCTACTACTGCGATTACGTCGAGTTGATGGCGCATTTCGACGAGGTGTTGCCCGGCCGCGTCCATCGCGTGCTGTACGAGCGCATGATCGACGACACCGAAGGCGAGGTCCGGCGGCTGCTCGACTACTGCGGCCTGCCGTTCGAGCCGGCGTGCCTGCGCTTCTACGAGAATGAGCGCGCCGTGCGCACGGCAAGCTCCGAACAGGTGCGCCAGCCGATCTATCGCGAGGGCGTGGATCACTGGCGGCACTTCGAACCCTGGCTCGGCCCGCTCAAGGAAGCGCTCGGACCGGTTCTCGATGCCTGGCCGGGGGTGCCGGCGTTTTGACGGCGCACGGCTAAGGCGTAAACTCAGCCAACCTCGGCGCGGAGACTCTCCCATGCAACGTTCGAAGAAACGCAAACAGAAGCTTTCGCAGTCGGTTGTTGTCCGGGCGCCACTGGCCTCGGCGATATTGCTGGCGCTTTCCCCGGCCCACGCCCAGGAGCCCTCGGTGCTCGGCGAAGTGGTCGTCACCGCGCAGAAGCGCGGCGAGGAGAGCATCCAGGACGTGCCGATGAGCATCCAGGCGATCGGCACCGAGAAGCTCGAGGAGCTCAACATCACGAAGTTCGACGACTACGTGAAGTTCCTGCCCTCGGTTTCCTACCAGACTTTCGGGCCGGGCTTCGCGCTGGTTTACATGCGCGGCGTGTCCTCCGGCGGCGACGGCAACCATTCCGGGCCGCTGCCCTCGGTCGGCGTCTACCTCGACGAGCAGCCGATCACTACCATCACGGGCGCGCTCGACGTGCACCTCTACGACATCGCGCGCGTCGAGGCGCTTGCGGGCCCGCAGGGCACGCTCTACGGCGCATCCTCGCAGGCCGGCACGATCCGCATCATCACCAACAAGCCGGATCCGTCCGGCTTCTCCGCAAGCTACGGCGTCGAAGGCAACACCGTGTCGAAGGGCGACATGGGTTACCTCGCCGAGGGTTACGTCAATGTCCCGATTGGCGACAACGCCGCGATCCGCCTGGTCGGATGGGCGCGCCACGACGCGGGCTACATCGACAACGTGGCTTTCCAGCGCACCTGGCCGGCCTGCGAGGAGGCGGTGGGAACCGCTGCCTGCACGACCGACAGCACGCCGCTCGCCGAGAAGGACTTCAACGAGGTGGACACCTACGGCGCCAGGGCTGCGTTGCGCGTGGACCTGAATGACAGCTGGACCGTCACGCCCACGCTGATGGCCCAGCGTATGTATGCGGACGGCGTATTCGGCTACGACACGTCAACGCGGGGCGGCGTGCCCGTGCTCGGCGACCTCCAGACTGCCCACGTCTATCCGGACTGGTCGAAGGACAGGTGGTGGCAGGCGGCGCTGACGGTGGAGGGCAAGATCGCCAATCTCGACGTCGTGTACGCCGGCGCCTATCTCGACCGCCAGATCGATTCGCGCCTCGACTATTCCGACTACTCGTACTTCTACGACGCCCTGTATTCCTATTCGCTGTACATCACGGACTCCGACGGCAATCCGACCATCGGCCAGTACATCTGGGGCGACGACGGCTTCGAGAAGATGAGCCACGAGATCCGCATCTCGACGCCGTCCGACCGGCGCGCACGCTTCGTGGGCGGCCTGTTCTACCAGAAGCAGACGCACGACATCCTGCAGCGCTACTGGGTCGACAACCTGAACCCCGACTACTGGGTCACGGGCTGGGAGGACACGATCTGGCTGACCCAGCAGCAGCGCGTGGACGAGGACGAGGCGCTGTTCGGCGAACTATCCTTCGACATCACGGACAAGCTGACGGCCACCGGCGGCGTGCGCTTTTATCGCTACGACAACACGCTGGAAGGGTTCTTCGGCTATGGCGACTGGGGCTGGTCCAGCAACGGCGAGTTCGAATGCAACAACCCGCTGCTGTTCCCCGACATTCCGCCCGGAACCTATCGCGGCGCGCCGTGCAAGCGCATCGACAAGCGCACCAAGGATGACGACTACATCGGCAAGCTGAACCTGACCTACAAGTTCAACGACGACGCGCTCGTGTACGCCACCTGGTCGGAGGGATTCCGGCCCGGCGGCATCAATCGCCGCGGGACCCTGCCCCCGTACCTGGCGGACTTCCTGACCAATTACGAGCTCGGGTGGAAGACCACGTGGTCGGGCGGGCGGGTGCGTTTCAACGGCGCGGTATTCCGCGAGGAATGGGACGACTTCCAGTTCGCCCTGCTGGGCGCCAACGGCCTGACCGAGATCAAGAACTCGGCGGCGGCCGAAATCGAAGGCGTGGAGATGGACCTGACCTGGGCCGTCACCGACGCGTTCCAGCTGTCCGGCGGCGTGGCGTTCATCGATTCCAAGCTGACCGAGAACTACTGCGGCTACGTCGACGCCAACGGCGTTCCGGAAACCAACTGCCCGAACGCGGGCAACCCGGACCTGCCGGAGGCGCCGGCGGGCACCGAGCTGCCGGTCACGCCCGACATCAAGGCGAACTTGACCCTGCGCCAGGAATTCCAGATCGGGGATTGGGATTCGTACTGGCGCGCGTCGTTCATCCACAAGGGCAAGAGCCGGGCGGATCTGCGCGACGCAGCGAATACGATTCTGGGCGACCAGCCCAGCTACGAGCTCATCGACGTCTCGGCGGGCATGTCGAAAGACAGTTACTCGTTCGAGCTGTTCGTCAACAATGTCACCGACGAGCGCACGGTTCTGTACCGCACCGTGCAATGCGCCGAGTCGATTTGCGGCGACCAGCCTTACGTGTATACGACTCCACCGCGCACGATCGGGCTCAAGTTCACGCAGCGCTTCGGCGGGAACTGACTGGCCTGACGGCCTGACCGCAGGCCCCGGCAGCCGCCGCTGCCGGGGCCTTTTTCATGGCCCGTGCCAGCCCTCGCCCGCGAGCGCCAGCAGCGCCGCATAGAGCTCGACGCCGCGGCGGAATTCCCTCATGCGCAGGTTCTCGTTCGGCGCATGCTGGCTGTTGTCCGCATTCACGATCGGCGCGATCACGCAGGTGACGCCCAATACCTCGCCGATCGCGGAGATCGGCAGGCTGCCGCCCATGATCGGCGCGATGCGCACCGCGTCGCCGGTCGCGGCCCGCATGACCTCGATCACGCGCGCGACGCCGGGATGCTCAGGACTCGCGACCGAGGCCGGATAGCCGTCCTCGCCCCACTCCAGGCGCGCGAGCTTCGCATGCTTCAGCCGCTGTTCCGCGGTGGGCGCCGCGTCCAGCAACACATAGCCCTGCCCGCGCACGTGGGCCTCCACCGCCTCGCGCGCGTTCGCGAGCGTCATGCCGGGCACCATGCGCAGGTCGAATCCCGCGCTCGCCTCGGGATCGATCGCGTTTCTCTGCGCGCCCGTGCCGCCGTAGGCGAGCTGGGTCACGTTGAGCGCGGGGCGCAGGATGGACTCGCCATAGTCGAGGCCGCTCTCGGTCGTGCCGATGCCGGCGTTCGCGAGCATGCCGCCCGTGTCGAAGGCCTCGCCCGCGAGCGCGCGCTGCGCCGCGGTCGGCGGCGGGACCTGCAGCCCCGTCATGCGAATGCTCCCGTCCGGGCCGCGCATGGAGGCGATCAGTTCGGCGACGCGGGCGGCGGGGTTGGGCGCGACGTTGCCGTAATGGCCGGAATGCAGGCTGGTCACCGGGCCGTAGACCGTGAGCCGGAACGTGGTGATCCCTCGCACGCCGAGCGAGACGCGCGGCAACCCGCGCGGGTCGATCGGCCCGTCCCCGAAGATCCAGAGGTCGGAGGCCAACAGGTCCTTGTTCGCGGCCAGCATGCGCGCGAGGTTCGGGGAACCGGCCTCCTCCTCGCCCTCGAGGAAGAACTTGAGGTTCGTGGAAAGCGGGATGCGCGCGGCCTTGAGGGCGTCGATGGCCGCCAGCATCGCGACAATCGGCCCCTTGTCGTCGCTGGCTGCGCGTGCGTAGATCCGGTACTCATCGGGCAGCGGGTACTTCGCATCCGCCCAGGCGACGACCGGCGCGCCGTCCTCGTGCCGCCCTGCGCGCAGCGTCGGTTCGAAGGCGGGCGTCACCCAGCGCTCCGGCGGACCGATGGGCTGGCCGTCGAAGTGCGCGTAGAACAGCAGCGTCTTCTTCGCGCCCGGTGTCTTCAGGTCGCCGAACACGGAAACCGGCGCGCCGGGTGTCTCGAGGATCCGCGCCTCGATGCCGCGCTTCTCCAGCATCGCGACCAGGGCCGTGGCGTTCCTGCGGATGTCGTCGTGGTTGTCGGCGACGTTCGGCAGCGCAACCAGGTCGCGCAGTTCCCGGATGATCGCTTCTTCGTGGGCGGCCACGTGCACACGGGCGGCATCCATCGCCCGCCGCGCATCCGGAGGCGCTGCCGCCGCCGTGCCCGCTGCACAGATCGTCGCCAGAAGAAGAACCCGCGTCCCTTTCATGCTGCCGCTCCTGATGATGTCGTCACTTGCCGATGCAGAATCCCGCAAAAATCGCGCCCAGCAATTCGTCGCTCGTGACTTCGCCCGTGATCTCGCCGAGCGCCCGGTGCGCCTGGCGCAGGTCCTCGGCCACCAGCTCAAACGACGCGCGCTGCCCGAGCCGCGCTTGCGCGACCTCGAACAGGCTCTGCGCCCGGGCGAGCGCATCGAGATGCCGCCGCCTTGCCGAGTATGCCCCGGCCCCCGCCTCGCGATAGCCCGCCGCGGCCTTGAGTTTGCCGCGCAGCAGCTCGAGGCCGGCGCCGGTCAGCGCCGAAACTCCGATCCCGGCAGCGCCGGCCGGCATCGACGCAAGATCCGTCTTGTTCCAGACGACGAGCGCCGGCGGGTCCTGCGGCAGGGATTCCAGCTCGCCGGGCGCGGCACCGGCGGCCGCATCCACGACGTAGAGCAGGAGATCGGCGCGCGCCATTTCCGCGCGGGCGCGGCGCATGCCCTCCTCCTCGATGCGGTCCGGCGACTCGCGCAGTCCCGCAGTGTCCGCGACATGAATCGGCAGGCCGTCCACCGAGATGCGCTCGCGCAGCACGTCGCGCGTCGTGCCGGGAATGTCCGTGACGATCGCGGCGTCGTGGCCGGCGAGCGCGTTCAGCAGGCTCGACTTGCCCGCGTTTGGCCGCCCCGCGATCACGACGGTGAGGCCTTCCGTGAGCGCGCGACCCGCAGCCGCGGCGGCGGCGATACGCTCGAAACGTCCGGCGATGTCGGACAGGCGTGCGCCGACTTCCGGGTTCTGCAGGAATTCAACGTCCTCGTCCGGGAAGTCGATCGCCGCTTCCACGTAAGTCCGCAGCTCCAGCACCTTCGCGGCCAGCGCCCCGACCTCGCGCGAGAATTCGCCCGCCAGTGACCGCGCTGCGGCGCGGGCGGCTTCTGCCGAGCCCGCGTCGATCAGGTCGGCGATCGCCTCGGCCTGCGCGAGGTCGAGCTTGTCGTTCAGGAATGCGCGCTCGCTGAACTCGCCGGGGCGTGCCAGGCGCGCACCCAGCGCGACTGCGCGCGCAACGAGCAAGTCCATCACGACCGGGCCGCCGTGGCCGTGCAACTCCAGCACGTCCTCGCCCGTAAATGACCGCGGCTTCGGAAACCAGAGCGCGATGCCGGAATCGATCGCCGTCCCGTCCTCACCCGCGAATGACGCAAGCGTCGCCCGCCGCGCGCGCGGCGGGCTGCCGAGCATCGCGCTGGCGATCGCGCCGGCGCCGGGCCCTGAAATGCGCACGATGCCGATGCCGCCGCGGCCGGGCGGCGTCGCGGCTGCCACGATGGTGTCGGTCGGGGTCGCCATCGCCCGGAGTATAGGGGCCGCGGCGGATCAGTCCGTGCGGCGCTTCTTCGCCTCGGCCTCGACCACGCGGTTGATCTTCCACTGCTGGGCGATCGACAGCACGGTGTTGGTGAGCCAGTAGAGCACGAGGCCGGACGGGAACCACATGAACATGAAGGTCATGATCACGGGCATGAAGGCGAACACCTTCGCCTGCACCGGGTCCGGCGGCGTCGGGTTCAGCTTGAACTGCCCGAACATCGCCACGCCCATCAGGATCGGCAGGATGAAGTACGGGTCGCGCGACGACAGGTCCTGGATCCAGCCGAAGAACGGCGCCTGGCGCATCTCCACGCTCTCGAGCAGCACCCAGTAGAACGCGAGGAAGAACGGGATCTGCACCAGTACCGGCAGGCAGCCGGCGACCGGATTGATCTTTTCGCGCTTGTACAGCTCCATCATCGCGCGCGCCTGCGCCTCGCGGTCGTCCTTGTGGCGCTCCTGCAGCGCCTTGAGGCGCGGCGCGACCGTCTTCATCTTCGCCATCGAGCGGCCGCTCGTTTCCGACAGCTTGTAGAACACGAGCTTGATCAGGAACGTCACGATGATGATCGTCACGCCCCAGTTGCCGACGAAGTCGTAGATCTTCGACAGCAGCCAGAACAGCGGCTGCGCCAGGATCGTGAGCATGCCGTAGTCGGCTGTGAGCTCGAGGCGCGGGCCGGTGACCTTGAGTTGTTCCTGCAGCTTCGGCCCGACGAACAGTTTCTGCTCCAGCGCCAGGCTGCCGCCCGCGGGTATCGTCTGCGCCGGCCCGACCACGCGCAGCAGGTAATCGAGCTGCTTGACGCGCAGCTCGTACTGCCAGGCCTCCCCCGCCGGCGGCACCACGGCGGCGACGAAGTGGTGCTGCATGGACGCGACCCAGCCGCCCGTGATCGAGCGCGACAGCGTCGCGTCGTCCTCGTCCTCGATGTCGAGCTTCTGGTAGCTCTCGCCGTCGTAGTACGCGGGCCCGCGGAACGAGTAGGTCTCCGGGTCCCACATCGAGCGCTCGTTGCCAGGCGAGTGGCGCAGGAGCTGCGCATAGGACGCGAGCCGCGCCGGCTCGCTGCCGGCGTTGTCGACCTTATAGCGCAGGTCCACCGCATAGCTGCCGCGGCGCAGCACGAAGATCTTGGTGACCGAGAGGCCCGCGCCGTCGGTCCAGGTCAGGGGTACCTCGAGCGCGTCCGCCCCCTCGGCCAGGCGGTACTCCGCCGCCGTCGCGGTGAACGTGGCCTTGTGGTTCGGCTCGCTGCCACCCTGCGCGCCGCGCGTCAGCCCCGACTGGAACCGGAACTGGGACTCCGGCGAGTCGAGGTTGAAGAGCCGCATCGGCGTCGCGGGGTCGTCTTTGTGGCGGGGATACTCGAGCAGGTCGGCGCGCAGCAGTTCGCCGCCTTCGAGGCCGATCTCGAGGTCCAGCACGTCCGTGACGACGCGCAGCCGGCGCCCGGCCGCCGTCGGTGGCTCGGCAATCTCGGGTGCGGCCATGGGCGTCGCGGGCGCCGCGCCGGCTGCGGGCGTATCCGCGGAGACGGTCGGCATCTCGTCGGCGAGGCCGTTGGCGTCGCCCGCAACGGAGCCCCCTGCCGGGGCTGGCGCTGCCGCCGTGGACGGCGTGCCGGCGGGCTTCGGTCCGTAATCTTTCATCCAGGCATTGAGGTTGAACCACAGCACGACGCCGAGGCCCAGCCACAGGAAAATGCGCAGCTGCTGGCTCATCCGCGGCGCGCCTCCGGCACCGGGTCGTAGCCTGCCCCGCCCCAGGGGTGGCAGCGGCAGACGCGCCGCGCCGCCAGCCAGGCACCGCGCGCCGCGCCGTGCGCCTCGATCGCCTCCAGCGCGTACGCGGAACAGGTCGGGTGATAGCGGCAGTTGACGCCGAGCATCGGGCTCAGCAGCCAGCGGTACAGGTGGATCGGAGCCTGAAGGAACTTCTTCATCGTGCGCCGATGACCTGCTGCCAGATTCCCTGCAGGCTGGCGAAAACGTCGCGATTGCCCGCCGCGCGCGCCGGCGCCTTCGCGGTCACGAACAAGTCGAGCGCCGGCAGTTTGGGGCGATTCATGCGGAACGATTCGCGGATCAGGCGGCGCAGGCGGTTGCGCGCGACCGCGTTGCCGATGGCGCGGACGCCCACGGCCATGCCGAGCCGCGCGCGGCCGAGGCCGCTGTCCGCACATTGCACGAGGAACAAGGCATCGCTGTAACGTTCGCGGCTTTTCCGCGCGCGCTCGAAGTCCGCGGCGGTCTTGAGCTTCTGGCCGGCCCGCAGTCCGAGGCGTCGCGACGTAAGGTCACTCGTCAGCGTTTTTCGGTGACGGCCAGGCGCTTGCGGCCCTTGGCCCGGCGGCGCTTCAGGACCTGCCGACCCTTCTTGGTCGCCATGCGTGCGCGGAAGCCGTGCGTGCGCTTGCGTTTGATCTTGCTCGGCTGGTAGGTCCGCTTGGTGGCCATGATCCCAAACCTTTGAAATTAAAGGGACAACAGATGTCGGCAAAGGGCGGCAAGGTTACGGAGCGCAGCCAATCCTGTCAACCGCGAGGGGCTGTGGATAACTCTGGCGCGGGCGCGTGGCGCACCGTAGACTCGACACCGATTCCTCGGCCCACCGAACAACGAGAGCGGGGTTACTCGTGCAGGGCTCGCTTTGGCATCGTTGCCTGCGCCAGCTGGAAAGCGAGGTGCCGGAGCAGCAGTTCAACACCTGGGTGCGGCCGCTGCAGGCCGTGGAGCGCGACGACGCCCTGTTCCTGCTCGCCCCGAACCGTTTCGTGGTCTCCTGGATCGAGCAGAACCTGTTCGGCCGCATCGAGCAGCTGGTCGGGGATTCCGGCGGCGGCCCGGCCCCGCGGGTCGTGCTCGAGGTCGGCACCCGGGCTGTCGAGGCGCCCGCCCCCGCCGTGCCGAACCCGGCCTTTTCCGCGGCAAAACCTCGCGAACCGCAGGTCATCGGCAGCCGCATCAACCCGGAATTCACGTTCGCGAGCTTCGTCGAGGGCAAGAGCAACCAGCTCGCGCGCGCGGCCGCGGTCCAGGTCGGCGAGAACCCCGGCCGGGCCTACAACCCGCTCTTCATCTACGGCGGCGTCGGGCTCGGCAAGACACACCTGATGCACGCGATCGCCAACCTGATCCGCGAGCGGCGCCCTGGCGCGCGCATCGCCTACGTGCACAGCGAGCGCTTCGTCAGCGACATGGTGAGGGCGCTCCAGCACAACACGATCGCGGAATTCAAGCAGACCTACCGGACGCTCGATGCGCTCTTGATCGACGACATCCAGTTCTTCGCCGGCAAGAACCAGTCGCAGGAAGAGTTCTTCCACACCTTCAACGCGCTGCTCGAGGGCCAGCAGCAGATCGTGCTGTCCTGCGACCGCTACCCGAAGGAAGTCGCGGGACTCGAGGAAAGGCTGAAATCGCGCTTCGGCTGGGGCCTCACGGTCGCGATCGAGCCGCCGGAGCTCGAGACCTGCGTGGCGATCCTGATGGCCAAGGCCCAGGCCGCGGGCGCGGAATTGCCCGAAGAAGTGGCCTTTTTCGTGGCCAAGCGGATCCGCTCGAACGTGCGCGAACTGGAGGGCGCGCTGCGGCGCGTGCTCGCCACCGCGCGCTTCACCGGCCGCCCGGTCACGCTCGAGCTCGCGCGCGAGGCGCTCAAGGACCTGCTGGCGGCGCAGGAGCGCCTGGTCACGATCGACAACATCCAGAAGACCGTCGCCGAGTACTACAAGATCCGCCTCGCCGACCTGCTTTCGAAACGCCGCAGCCGTTCCATCGCGCGGCCGCGCCAGGTCGCGATGGCGCTGGCGCGCGAGCTCACCAATCACAGCCTGCCGGAGATCGGCGATGCCTTCGGCGGCCGCGATCACACCACCGTGCTGCACGCCTGCGACCGCGTGAAGGAACTGCGCGAGATCGAGCGCCGCGCGGGCGAGGATTACCTCAACCTGTTGAGAATCCTGACCAGTTGATGTGGATAATGTGTGGGCTTCGCCGCGGTGCTTTTCGCTCCACAGCGAGTCCACAGGGGTGCCATAGTTTCCAGCCGCTCCGTCCGTGGGGTTATGCTTTGCGCAAGCCATTCACGGCGGTCGCATTTCGCCGCTTTTCCACGGAAAATGCGCTGCTTTACTGCTACTACAGTCAACAGATAACAAGATGATTCCAGCAAGATCCGAGTCACGATCCAGCCATCCAGGTGCACAGATGAAATTCAGTGCCGAACGCGAAAGCCTGCTCGCCGCCCTGCAGTCCGTCATCGGCGTGGTCGAGCGGCGGCAGACAATGCCGATCCTCGCGAACCTGCTGCTCTCCGCCGAACAGGGCACGTTGTCGGTGACCGCGACCGACCTCGAGGTCGAGCTGGTGGCGAAAGCCGAGATCAAGTCGGGAGCGGACGGGCGCATCACGGTGCCCGGACGCAAGCTGCTGGACATCTGCCGTTCGCTGCCGGAAGGAACGACGATCTCCCTCACTCAGGATGGCGAGAGAGTGACCCTGAAAGCCGGTCGCAGCCGCTTCGTGCTCGCCACCCTCCCCGCTGGTGATTTCCCGGTGATCGATGAGCTTGCGCAGCAGCAGTCCATCAAGGTCGCACAGGCAGATCTGCGCCGGCTCCTGGACAAGACCCACTTTTCGATGGCCCAGCAGGACGTGCGCTATTACCTGAACGGGATGTTGCTAGAAACGGACGGGAAAATGCTTCGAACGGTCGCGACTGACGGCCATCGTCTGGCATTGTGCGAGATGGATCTGCCCGGCAAAGCGGGTAGCCAACAGGTCATCGTTCCGCGCAAAGGCGTGCTCGAACTGCAGCGTCTCCTGGGCACCGAGGGCGACGTATCGATCACGATCGGAACCAATCACGTTCGCGCCCAGATCGGAGACGTTCGGTTCACTTCAAAGCTTATTGACGGCAGATTCCCGGAATACAGCCGGGTCATTCCGGCCGCGCCGCCGAAGGCCGTGGTCGCGGACCGGGAGGTGCTGCGCGCAGCGTTGCAGCGCACGTCCATCCTGGCGAACGAGAAGTACCGCGGCATCCGCCTCGCGCTCAAGAAAAACCTGCTGACTCTGCAGGCGCATAACCCGGAACAGGAAGAGGCCGAGGAGCAGGTGGAAGTGAACTACAAGGGCGATGAGCTCGAGGTCGGTTTCAACGTCGGCTACCTGCTCGATGCCCTGGGCGCAGTGGACGGGGCCGAGGTGGAGATCGGCGTCACCGACGGCAATTCCAGCTGCCTCGTGCGAGCGCCGGGCGCGACCAGCGCGCGCTACGTCGTGATGCCGATGCGGCTCTGACCCGCCGCGCGCGGGCACGGCCGGATCCTCGCTTCACATGCCTCTCGGCTGGTTCCGCGCCGAGAATTTCCGCTGCCTGGCCGCAGTCGAGATCGAGCTCGACCCGCGGGCAAACCTGTTCGTCGGCCCCAATGCCTCGGGCAAGACCAGCCTGCTGGAAGCGGCGTTCTTTCTGGGCCGCGGACGTTCGTTTCGCAGCCGCCGCCGCGAGGCCCTCATCCGCCACGGCCAGGCGGAATTCCTGTTGGCCGGGAGGAGCCACGCCGATCCGGCGCCGATCGCCCTGGGTGTGCGCGCCAGCCGCGAAGCCACCGAGTGGCGCCTGGGAGGCGCGCCGGCCGACGGTGTCGCGGACCTGGCCGAGCAGTTTCCAGCACAGGTTATCGACCCGGAAGTCCACAAGCTCCTCGAGGAGGGACCCGGCCGCCGCAGGCGGTTCCTGGACTGGGGTGTGTTTCACGTGGAACCAACGTTCCTGGGCAACTGGCGCCGCTATCACCAGGCGCTGCGCCAACGGAATGCCGCCCTGAAGCAGGAGCGGGCCGACGCCGATCTGGCGGCCTGGGAGCAGGAGCTGGCGACGACCGGGCACGAGCTCGCCCGACAGCGGGATAGTTATCTGGCGCGGCTCGCCGGGCCCCTGGAGCGCATCGGAATCGCCTTGCTCGATAGGCCGATCGAGCTGGTCCATGGGGCCGGCTGGGATCGCGATCGCGGGCTGCTCGAAACTCTGGCTGAGGGGAGGGCCCGGGACCGGCGCTATCGGGCCACACAAGCGGGGCCGCACCGCGGGGACGTGACTATCCAGGTCGGCGGACGACCGGCCAAGGACCACGTCTCCCGGGGCCAGCAGAAGCTCGTGGCCTCGGCCCTCATGCTCGCGCAGCTCGAGATCCAGGAGCGGCAGCGGCCGGGGCGTTCCGCGCTTCTGCTCGACGACCCGGCGGCGGAGCTCGATCGCGAAAACCTGGCGCGACTGATGGCCATCGTGCAGCAGCTTCCCGCGCAACTTTGGGTGACGTCATTGCGGCCGGAAATCCCGGGACTGCCGGCCGGTGCGCGCGTGTTTCACGTGGAACAAGGGGAGGTCGGAAGCGGGTAGGGCGCGCCGATGTTCCACGTGAAACAGCCGTGTTTTGCGACGCAAAACAAACTCATCCCGAGCGGCCCCGGTTTATCTCTACAAGCAACTGAAAAACAAAGCAAAAAAGCGAATTTGTCTGCTATGATTTCACGATCATGCAGAAAGGCCCAGAGACCCCCCGCTCGGACGTCTACGATTCCAGTAAAATCAAGGTCTTAAAGGGTCTCGAAGCGGTCCGTAAGCGGCCCGGCATGTACATCGGCGACACCGATGACGGCACCGGGCTCCATCACATGGTTTTCGAGGTGGTGGACAACTCCATCGACGAGGCGCTCGGGGGCTATTGCGACCGCATCGTGGTGACCATCCACGCCGACGAATCGGTGACCGTCACCGATAACGGCCGCGGCATCCCGACCGACATCCACAAGGAGGAAAACCGCTCCGCCGCCGAGGTCATCATGACCGTGCTGCACGCGGGCGGGAAATTCGACGACAACTCCTACAAGGTCGCGGGCGGCCTGCACGGCGTCGGCGTCTCGGTCGTGAACGCGCTGTCCGGCTCGCTGACGCTCACCATCGCGCGCGACGGCAAGCTGCACCGCCAGCAGTACAAGATGGGCGAGCCGCAGGGACCGCTCGCGGTCGTCGGCAGCACCGCCGAGCGCGGCACGACGATCCGCTTCAAGCCGAGCAACTCGATCTTCACCAACACCACTTTCTCGTACGACTGGCTGGCGAAGCGCCTGCGCGAGCTTTCGTTCCTGAATTCCGGCGTGCGCATCGAGCTGATCGACGAGCGCGAGGACAGGCGCGACGTGTTCGAGCACCAGGGCGGCGTCTCCGCCTTCGTGCAGTACCTGAACCGCAGCCGCACCGCGATTCACCCGAATATCTTCTATTTCCAGGCCCAGGAAGGGGCCGTAACCGTCGAGGTCGCGGCGCAGTGGAACGACTCCTACCAGGAGTCGATGTACTGCTACACCAACAACATCCCGCAGAAAGACGGCGGCACCCACCTGGCCGGCTTCCGCGCGGCGCTGACACGGAAAATCAACGAATTCATCGAGAAAGAAGGCCTCGCCAAGCGCGAGGACGTGCAGCTCACCGGCGACGACGCGCGCGAGGGCATGACCGCCATCCTCTCGATCAAGATGCCGGACCCCAAGTTCTCCTCGCAGACCAAGGACAAGCTGGTGTCCTCGGAGGTGAAGGGGGCGGTGGAGTCGGCCGTGGCCGGGAAACTCGGGGATTTCCTGCTGGAACACCCCGCGGACGCCCGCGGCATCTGCATGAAGATCATCGACGCCGCCCGCGCCCGCGAGGCGGCCCGGAAAGCCCGCGAAATGACCCGCCGCAAGGGCGCCCTGGACGCTTCCGGGCTGCCCGGGAAGCTGGCCGATTGCCAGGAAAAGGACCCGGCCCGGTCGGAGATCTTCCTGGTCGAGGGCGAGTCCGCCGGCGGCTCCGCCAAGCAGGGCAGGGACCGGCGCACCCAGGCGGTCCTGCCCCTCAAGGGCAAGATCCTGAACGTCGAGAAGGCCCGGTTCGACAAGATGCTGTCGTCCCAGGAGGTCGTGACGCTCATCAGCGCGCTCGGGACCGGCATCGGCCGCGACGATTTCGACGCGGAAAAGCTGCGCTACCACCGCGTGATCATCATGACCGACGCGGACGTGGACGGCAGCCACATCCGCACCCTGTTGCTGACGTTCTTCTACCGCCAGATGCCGGAGCTGATCGAGCGCGGGCACGTGTACATCGCGCAGCCGCCGCTGTTCAAGATCAAGCGCGGCAAGCAGGAGATCTACGTCAAGGACGAAGCCGAACTCGACCAGCTGCTGCTCGCGAGCGCGCTCGACAACGCCGCGCTGCACGTCAACCCGGAAGCGCCGCCGCTGGCCGGCTCCGGGCTCGAGATGCTCGCCCGGCAGTACATGGAGGTGAAGGCGATCATCGCGCGCTGGTCGCGCCGCTATGACCGGCGGCTGCTCGAGCAGCTGTTGACCATGCGCCCGGTCGGCGAGCAGCAGTTCAGGGACGCGGCCTGGCTTGAGGGCTGGGCCAGGGAACTGGAAGCGCGGCTCAACGCCGGCGGCAGCCTGGTGCACAGCTACCGGCTCGCCGTGCGGCGGAACGAGGAGGGCGAGCCGGTGCGCGTCGACGTGTCGCGGACCGAGCATGGCGTGACCGCGGAGAAGCACCTGCAGCGCGAGTTCTTCGACTCCGCCGAGTACGCGCGCATCGCCGAGCTCGGCGGCACGCTGTCGGACTTCATCGGCGGCGGCGCGTACGTGTCGCGCGGCGCCGAACGCCAGGACATCGCCGCGTTCCCCGAGGCCATGGGCTGGCTGCTCGAGCAGGCGCGCAAGGGCCAGAGCATCCAGCGCTACAAGGGCCTCGGAGAAATGAACCCGGAGCAGCTCTGGGAGACGACCATCAACCCCGAGGTGCGGCGCCTGCTGCAGGTGCGCATCGAGGACGCGGTCGCGGCCGACGACATCTTCACCACGCTGATGGGCGACGCAGTCGAACCGCGGCGCGAATTCATCGAGAAGAACGCGCTCACGGTCGCCAATCTCGACGTCTGAGCGCGCCGGACGCGGGCCCCCTGGCAGGCGGCCCGGAAAGGCGGCGGGTTAGCCGAATATCGGATGCCTTTGGGCATCCGCAGAATGCCCGATCAGCGAGGGTTCCGCGGTCGCTTCTCGCTAGCCCGAGGCCGGCGCGCTGATCGCGCGCATGGTCGCCTCGATCCACGCCTCGACTTCGCGGTTGAGCTCGCGCGGATCGCGCCCCGCGGAAGCGATCGGCGGGCCGATGACGACCCGGATCAGCCCCGGCTTCTTGACCAGCGCGCGGCGCGTCCAGAAGTCGCCGGCGTTGTGCGCAACCGGGACGATGAGGGCGCCGGTCTGCGACGCCAGCAGCGCTCCCGACATGCCGTACTTGCGGGTCTGTCCCGGCTCGACGCGGGTGCCCTCGGGAAAGATCAGGATCCAGATCCCGGCGGCGAGCCGCTCGCGCCCCTGGTCGAGCACCTGGTTGACGGCGCGATGCCCGGCGCCGCGGTTGATGCTGATGCCTTTCAACAGCCATGCCGCCCAGCCCACCAGCGGGATCCAGAGCAACTCGCGCTTGAACACCCAGGCCTGCGGCGGGAACACCACCATCTGCGCGATCGTTTCCCAGGCGGAGGTGTGCTTCCACATCGAGATGTGCGCGCCCTCGCGCGGGATGTGCTCGCGCCCTTCCACGGTCCAGCGCAGGCCGCAGAGAACTTCTCCGAGCCAGAGATGCCAGCGCGCCCAGGCGCGCGCGAAGTGGTACAGCTGGCGGAACGGCAGCCAGCCGAACAGCACGATCGCAAGTCCCCAGGCGAAAGAATCCGCGAACAGCAGCGCGGTGAAAACGAGCGAGCCCAGCCACTGCACCGGGGCGAGCCGGCGCCAGCGCGCAACCGGCGGCGCCGGATTTCCCGGTGGGGCTCTGTCGATCATCGGTTTCCGGTCATTCTGGATGCTTATGGACATCCGAAAAACCCGCCCGGTCAACCGGGCAGGCGGGCGAGATTGGCGATGTGGAGGAACAATTTCTGCAGCGCGGCCAAAAGCGCGAGCCGGTTCGCGCGCACGCGCACGTCATCCGCCATCACCAGCACCTTGTCGAAGAACGCGTCCACCGCGGGGCGCAGCGCGGCGAGCCGGGCGAGCGCGTCCTCGTAGCGGCGCGCGGTGACGCAGCGCTCGACGTCCTGGCGCAGGCCTTCGATCTCCGCCGCCAGCCGCCTCTCCTCCGGGTCGGTCAGGAGGCCCGGGTCCACGCGCGGGTTCGGCTGGTCGCCCGCCTTGCGCAGGATGTTCGAGATGCGCTTGTTGGCGGCCGTCAGGCTGGCCGCCTCGGGCAGTTTCAGGAAGGCCGCGAGCGCGCGCAGGCGCTCGTCGAAGTCGAGCGGCGAGGCGGGGCGCGTGTCGAGCACGGCGTCGAACATCTCGGTCGTGATGCCGGCGCCGCCCTCCAGGTACCAGGCGCGCAGCCGCTCCATCATGTAGCCGTAGATCTCGTCCGCCAGCGATTCCGGCAACGGCGCCGGCTTGTCGCCGGCGAGCCGCAAGGTGTCGGCGCGCACGAGTTCGAGCGCGGAGTGGATGAGGTTGCGCAGGTCGAGCGCGACGCCGGTCTCGATCAGGATCCTGAGCACGCCGAGTGCGGCGCGGCGCAGGCCAAACGGATCCTTGGCGCCGGTCGGTTTCTGGCCGATGGCGAAGATGCCGACGATGGTGTCGAGCTTGTCGGCGATTGCGAGCGCGAGGCCCGCCCCGGTCGCCGGCAGGGCGTCTCCGGCGAAGCGCGGCAGGTACTGTTCCCCGAGCGCCGCCGCGACCGTGTCGGACTCCCCGTCGTGCAGGGCGTAGTAGCGCCCCATGAGTCCCTGCAGCTCCGGAAACTCGCCCACCATGGCGGTCACCAGGTCGCACTTGGCAAGCTGGGCCGCCCGCTGGGCCGTCTGAGGTTCCTCGCCGGTGGCGCGGGCGACCAGGCCGGCGAGCTCGGTGATGCGGGCGGTCTTGTCGGCCAGGGAGCCCAGCCGGGCCTGGAACGTGACTTTCGCGAGCGCCGCCTGGCGGCCGCCCAGGGGGGTCTTCCGGTCGGTTTCGTAGAAGAACGCGGCGTCGGCCAGGCGCGGCCGGACCACCCGCTCATTGCCGGCGCGCACCTGCGCAGGGTCCCTGCTCTGGATGTTGGCAACGGCGATGAACAGGGGCAGCAGGGTCCCATCGGGGGCCCGCACCGGGAAATACCGCTGGTGATCCTGCAGGGTCGCGACCAGCACCTCGGGCGGCAGCTCGAGGTAGCGAGGGTCGAAGTGGCCCGCGATCGGCACCGGCCACTCGACCAGCGCCGTGACCTCGTCCAGAACGGCCGGGTCGATGACCGCCAGGCCGCCCGCGTCCTGCGCGGCGGCGGTGACGCCGGCGCGGATACGCTCGCGCCGGTCCTCGAAGTCGGCGACCACGTAGCCGCGGCGCTCAAGCGAGGCGAGATAGACCCCGGGGGAGCGCAGCGCCACGGGCTTGGGGGCGTGGAATCGGTGACCCCGGGTCATGCGCCCGGCCGGCAGGCCGAGGATCTCGCCGGGCACGACCTCGTCCCCGTGCAGCATGACGACCCAGTGAGCGGGGCGCACGAACTCGACCTCGCCCGCGCCCCAGCGCATGCGCCGCGCGATCGGAAGCCCGGCCAGCGCTTCCTGCACGATGCCCGGCAGGAGCGCGCCCGTCTTCGCGCCGGGCCGGGTCAGTTTGCAGAACAGGAATTCGCCCTTGGCGTCGCTGCGGCGCTGGATTTCCTTGACCTCGATGCCGCAGGAAGCCGCGAACGCATAGGCGGCCTTGGTCGGCTTGCCGGCGGCGTCGTAAGCGGCGGAAACGGGCGGACCGCGGCGTTCCACGCGCTGGTCCGGCTGCTGGTCGAGCAGGCGGCGCACCAGCACCGCGAGCCGGCGCGGGGTCGCGTAGGCGAGCGCGGCCCCATGCGTGAGGCCGGCTGCGTCGAGCCCGGCCGCGACGCCGTCGCGGAAGGCCTCGGCCAGCGCCAGCAGGTTCTTCGGCGGCAGCTCCTCGGTGCCGATCTCGACCAGGAAGTCCAGGCGCTTCATCCGCCGGCCGCCTTCAGCAGCGGGAAGCCCAGCGCCTCGCGCCGCGCGTAGTACGCCTCCGCGACCGATCGCGTGAGCGCGCGCACACGCAGGATGTAGCGCTGGCGCTCGGTCACCGAGATCGCCTTGCGCGCATCCAGCAGGTTGAAGACGTGCGAGGCCTTCAGCGCCTGCTCATAGGCGGGCAGCGGCAATTTCGCCGCGAGCAGCTTGCCGCATGCATCCTCGCGCTGGTCGAACTCGGCGAACAGCGCCGCGACGTCGGCGTACTCGAAGTCGTACGCGGATTGCTCGACCTCGTTCTGGTGGAACACGTCGCCGTAGCTGACGCGGCCCGCCTCACCCTCGGTCCAGGCGAGGTCGTAGACGCTCTCGCAACCCTGCAGGTACATCGCCAGGCGCTCGAGCCCGTAGGTGATCTCGCCCATCACGGGCCGGCAGTCGAGCCCGCCCGCCTGCTGGAAGTAGGTGAACTGCGTGATCTCCATGCCGTTCAGCCAGACTTCCCAGCCCAGGCCCCAGGCGCCCAGCGTCGGCGACTCCCAGTTGTCTTCCACGAAACGGATGTCGTGCGTCAGCGCGTCGATGCCGAGCACGCCGAGCGAGCCCAGGTAGCGGTCGATGATGTCCTTCGGCGAGGGCTTCATGACGACCTGGAACTGGTAGTAGTGCTGCAGCCGGAACGGGTTGTCGCCGTAACGGCCGTCGGCCGGCCGGCGGCTCGGCTGCACGTACGCCGCGCTCCAGGGCTCGGGACCGAGCGCGCGCAGGAAGGTCGCCGTGTGGAAAGTGCCGGCGCCCACTTCCATGTCGTAAGGCTGCAGCAGCACGCAGCCCTGGCCGGCCCAGTAGTTCTGCAGCGCCAGGATCAGGTCCTGGAAGGTGCGCGGCGGCCGCAGGATTTTCAGGGTTTTCGTCATTCTTCGCGGGACCGGCGGGACATTGCCAAGTATAGCGGCCGGATTTCCGCCTCGGTGAGGTCGCGCCAGCGGCCCACCGGCAGCGACCCGAGGCGGATGTGCATGATGCGCACGCGCTTGAGCGCCTGCACGCGCCAGCCGAGCGCCGAGCACATGCGCCGGATCTGGCGGTTGAGGCCCTGCGTCAGCACGATGCGAAACGACGCCGGGCCGGTGCGCACGACGGCGCAGGGTTTGGTCTTCTCGCCGCCGATGCGCACGCCCGCGGCCATCATCTGCAGGAACGCCGGCGTCACCGGCCGCTCGACGGTGACCTCGTATTCCTTCTCGTGGCCGTGCTCGACGCGCAGGATCTCGTTGACGATGTCGCCGTCGTTGGTCAGCAGAATCAGGCCCTCGGAATCCTTGTCGAGCCTGCCGATGGGGAAGATGCGATCGCGGTGGCCGACGAAGTCCACGATGTTGCCGGGCACGTCGCGCTCGGTCGTGCAGGTGATGCCGCGCGGCTTGTTGAGCGCGAGGTAGATCGCCTGGCGCCGCTCCGGCAGCGGCTTGCCGTCCACCAGCACGCGATCGCCATCGTCCACCTGCGTGCCAAGCTGCCCCGGCGCGCCGTTGACGGTCACGCGCCCGGCGGCGATCCACGCATCCGCCTCGCGCCGCGAACAGACGCCATGCTCGCTGATGAACTTGTTGAGGCGCATCGGGCGGCGATTGTGGCGAGCGGCTCCCGCCGCGGGAAGCCGAGCCTCGGCACCGCTTCGGAGCGCAACCTGGAAAGCGCGCACCAAGATAGTGCACGAGTTGGTCGTAGTGTTCTGTATAATCAGTATAACACGTTGATATTATTTGTAATTATTGTCTAACGAAGTCTGGCATACTCTTTGCACCAAAGATGGGATCGCGAACCATCGCAAACCGATCCCAGGGAGCCAGCCCATGACCCCGGCCGACGTCGTCAAGCTGATCAAGGAAAAGCACGCCACCTACTGCGACCTGCGCTTCACGGACACGCGCGGCAAGGAGCAGCACGTGACCATTCCGACGCGCCTGGTGGACGAGGATTTCTTCGTCGACGGGAAGATGTTCGATGGCTCCTCGATCGCCGGGTGGAAGGGCATCAACGAGTCCGACATGATCCTGATGCCGGACGCATCGACGGCGATGATCGATCCGTTCTACGAGGAGACGACGCTCCTCTTGCGTTGCGACGTCGTGGAGCCCACGACGATGCAGGGCTACAGCCGCGACCCGCGCTCGCTCGCGAAGCGCGCCGAGGCCCACCTGAAGTCAACCGGCATCGCCGATTCCTGCCTGTTCGGCCCCGAGAACGAGTTCTTCATCTTCGACAGCGTGCGCTGGGGCAATGACCTCAACGGCTGCAGTTACCACATCGATTCCGTGCAGGGCGCGTGGAATTCCGGCACCGCGTATGACGGCGGCAACATGGGCCATCGCCCGGGCGTCAAAGGCGGTTACTTCCCGGTGCCGCCGGTGGACCGCTTCCAGGACCTGCGCACCGCGATGTGCCAGGCCTGCGAGGAGCTCGGCCTCAAGGTCGAGGTGCACCACCACGAGGTGGCGACCGGCGGCCAGGGCGAGATCAACGTCGCCGCGAACACGCTGACGAAGAAGGGCGACGAGGTGCTGCTCTTGAAGTACGCGCTGTGGAACGTGGCGCACGCGCACGGCAAGACGCTGACCTTCATGCCGAAGCCGCTGGTCGGCGACAACGGCAACGGCATGCACGTGCACCAGTCGCTGCAGAAGGATGGCAAGAACCTGTTCGCGGGCGACCGCTACGCGGGGCTGTCCGACATCGCGCTCTACTACATCGGCGGCATCATCAAGCACGCGAAAGCGCTGAACGCGTTCACGAACCCCGGCACCAACAGCTACAAGCGCCTGGTGCCTGGCTTCGAGGCGCCGGTGATGCTGGCGTACTCGGCGCGCAACCGCTCTGCGTCCATCCGCATTCCGTGGGTGTCGAGCCCGAAGGGCCGGCGCATCGAGGTGCGCTTCCCGGATTCGCTCGCGAATCCGTACTTCGCGTTCGCGTCCATGCTGATGGCGGGGCTCGACGGCATCCAGAACAAGATCCACCCGGGCGAGGCCTCGGACAAGGATCTCTACGACCTGCCGCCCGAGGAAGCGAAGAACATCCCGGAGGTCTGCCATTCGCTGGACATGGCGCTCGGGCACCTGGACCGCGACCGCGACTTCCTGAAGCGGGGCGGCGTGTTCAGCGACGACCTGATCGACGCGTACATCGCGCTCAAGGAAAGCGAGGTGACGCGCTTCCGGATGTCGACGCACCCGGTCGAAATGGACATGTACTACAGCCTCTGAGGCGCGGGACACCGGAGGCACGGCGGTCACAGTTCCGGCCGCCGGTTTTGTCAGTCCGGCGGGCGGCGGGATATGCTGTCGGTCATGCGCATACTCCTGCTTTTCGCCGGCCTGACGCTGTCCCTGGCGGCAACACCCCAGGAGATCTACCGGTGGGTGGACAAGGACGGCATCGTCCATTACTCGGACCAGCCCGGCGTGCCGGGCGCGGAGCGCGTGATCCTGGTCGACCCGAACAGCTACGAGCAGGAACCGTCGGACCTCGGGGCTTACGCGGCGACGGAAGGCGGGCAGGCGGAGGAGCCGGAGGAGTCGCCCTACACCTCGCTCGCGATCGTGCAGCCGGCGCCCGACCAGGTGTTCTTCGGCGCGGATGCGAACGTGACGGTCGCGGTGGACCTCGGCGGGACGCTGCGCCCGGACCACACGCTGGTGTTCTTCGTGAACGGCAACCGCCGCTCCGCGGACGGCGGACTCGGGCTGCAACTCACGGGCCTCGAGCGCGGCACGCACTTCCTGCGCGCGAGCGTGCTCGACCAGAACGGCAACCCGCTGATCACCAGCCAGCAGCTCACCTTCCACGTGCGCCAGCCCTCGATCAACGCGCCGCAAAGCCCGCAGGCTCCGCGGCCGGCAACGCCGCCGCCCCGCCCCGCGACCTGAGCAGCCCGACCCGGCACCGGGACGCGCGATGACGCGCGATCCGGCAGCCGGCCTCGACCCCGCGGGCATCCTCGACCAGCTTGCGACCGCGATCCTCGTCGTGGACGCGGCGGACCGCGTCCTCTGGCTCAACGTCGCGGCGGCGGACCTGCTCGCGACGGGGCAGACCGCGGCGCGTGGGCGCGGACTCGCGACGCTGGTGCAGGAAGGCCGTGCGATCGAGTCGCTGATCGCGCGCAGCCGCGAGAGCGGGGAACCGCTGGCGCTGCGCGGCATCGAGTTCGCGCCGGCTGCGCGCGGCGACGTGCGCTACCAGGTGGACATGACTCTGGCGCCGCTCACCGGCCCGCCCGCGGGCGCGGTGCTGCTCGAGATCGCGGACACCACGCGCCCGTCGCGCATGAACCGCGACTCCGCGCTGCTCGCCCAGCAGGGCGGCAGCCGGGCGATGGCGCGCCAGCTTGCGCACGAGATCAAGAACCCGCTCGGCGGCCTGCGCGGCGCAGCGCAGCTGCTCGAGCGCGAACTGCCGGATCCGCGCCTCAAGGAATATACGCGCGTCATCATCGGCGAGGCCGACCGGCTGCGCGCCCTGGTGGATTCCCTGCTGGGGCCGGCGCGGCCGGTCCGGCGCGAGCCCGTGAACGTGCACGAGATCATCGACCGCGTGTACTGGCTCGCGCGCGCCGAGGCGCCGGAGGGCATCGCGATCGAGCGCGACTACGACCCGAGCCTGCCAGCACTCGCGCTCGACCGCGACCTGATGGTGCAGGCGATGCTCAACATCGCGCGGAACGCGGTGCAGGCCGTCGGCGAACGCGGCGCGATCATGATGAGGAGCCGCGCGCTGACCCAGGCGACGATCGGCGCCGAACGCCACCGCGTGGTGGCCTCGCTGCAGTTCGAGGACAACGGCCCGGGCGTGCCGGCCGAGCTCGGCGAGACGATCTTCTATCCGCTCGTGTCCGCGCGCGAAGGGGGCACCGGCCTCGGGCTTGCGGTCGCGCAGGACATCGCGACGCGCCACGGCGGGATCATTGAGTTCGAGAGCCGTCCGGGAAAGACGGTGTTTTCACTGCTGCTGCCGATGGAGAACGGGCATGAACGAGCCGCTTGACGTCTGGCTGGTGGATGACGACGCGTCGATCCGGTGGGTGCTGGAACGCGCGCTCGGGCAGGCTGGCCTGCGCACGCGCTCGTTCGAGCAAGCCGAGGCGGCGCTGGCGGCGCTCGCCCGTGAGCGCCCCGACGTGCTGATGACGGACGTGCGCATGCCGGGCCTCGGCGGGCTCACGCTGCTCGAGCGCGTGGGGCGCGACCATGCGGGACTGCCGGTGATCGTGATGACCGCGCATGCGGACCTCGGCCACGCGGTCGCCGCCTACCGCGGCGGCGCGTTCGAGTACCTGCCGAAGCCTTTCGACATCGACGAGGCGGTCGCCCTCGTGCGCCGCGCCGCGACCCAGGGCGAGGCGGGCGGCACGGACGCCAGGCTCGGCGCATTTCCCGGCATCCTCGGCCAGGCGCCCGCGATGCAGGAAGTGTTCCGCGCGATCGGCAGGCTGTCGCGCTCCAGCCTGTCGGTGCTGGTGACCGGGGAGTCCGGCACCGGCAAGGAACTGGTCGCGCGCGCCCTGCACCAGAACAGCCCGCGCGCCGCGGGGCCGTTCATCGCCCTGAACACGTCCGCGATCGCTTCCGAGCTGCTCGAGTCGGAGCTGTTCGGCCACGAGAAGGGCGCGTTCACCGGCGCGGATTCGCAGCGGCGCGGACGCTTCGAGCAGGCGGACGGCGGCACGCTGTTCCTGGACGAGATCGGCGACATGTCGGCGGCGCTGCAAACGCGGCTGCTGCGCGTGCTCGCGGAGGGAGAGTTCTACCGGGTCGGCGGCAACGTGCCGATCAAGGTGGACGTGCGCGTGATCGCGGCGACGCACCAGGACCTCGACGCGCGCGTGCAGCAGGGGCGGTTCCGCGAGGACCTGTTCCATCGGCTCAACGTGATCCGCATCCACGTGCCGGCGCTCGCCGAGCGGCGCGGCGACATCCCGGAACTGCTGGCGCACTACCTGGCCGTGGCCGCGCGCGAACTGGGCGTCGAGCCCAAGACCCTGACCGCGGGCGCCCGCGAGCGCCTCGTCGCATTCGACTGGCCGGGCAACGTGCGCCAGCTGGTCAACGCCGCGCGCCGGCTGACGGTGACCGCGCCCGGACGCGAGATCCGCGAGGAAGACATTCCGCCGGATCTCGGCGGCGCCGGCGCGGAATTGCCCGCGCCCGACGGCTGGTGTCGCGAGCTCGAAACCTGGGCCGCGCGCCATCTCGCCGCGGGCGGCGCGCCGCTGCTCGAGGTCGCGGGCGTGCGCTTCGAGCGCACACTCGCCCGCGCGGCGCTCGCGCGCGTGCAGGGGCGGCGGCAGGACGCCGCCCGGCTGATCGGCTGGGGGCGCAATACACTGACGCGGAAGCTCAGGGAACTGGGCATCGACTAGGGGACAGCCCCCTCTTGCGGCGGCGCAAAGAAAAGGCCCCCGCCATTGCTGGCGGGGGCCGTATCGGACCTCAGTTCAGATCCGGATCAGGGCCGGTCGATCGTGATGACCGGCGACGTCCAGGTCTCGGTGTGGGCCGGGTTGTACGGATCGCCCAGCGCCTTCAGCACCGACATCGTCACAATGTACTGGCCGTCGGGTACCGCCTGGATATCCTGCGGATTGGTTCCCTTGCCCTTGAAGGTCGTGCCATCCCAGGACAGCGCGAAGAACGAGGCGGGCGCGGAATTGCGGCCGACGTATTCATCGTCGCTGATCTTGTGCCACTTCTTGCCAGTCACCGCGTCAACCACCTCGAGGGTCATGCGCCGCGAGAGGTGGTCGAGGTGCACCAGGAAGAACGGGATATCGTTCCCGACCATCGTGTAGGTCTGTCCCGCCGGCCGGTTGAAGAACGAAGTCCCGACCAGTTGCGCCAGCCACGGGAAGCCGTTGGCCGTCGGCGTGAGCACGACCGTGCTCTGGTAGTCGCCCTTGAAGCCGGCGAACGGCACGCGATAGGTTGCGCCGCCATCCGTCGGGGTCAGGACGATATAGCCGCCGTACAGGCTGCGGTCAGGCAGCGCCGCGTTGGCGTCGATCGAGACCCAGAACGATCCGCTGCTGCGCGGCCCGAGACACAGTTCCGTGCCTTCCCAGAACTCCACCGTCGCCGGTGCGTCGAAAACGCCCGTGACATTGTACGAAGCACCGGTCTGCGTGTTGGGCCCGGTCGCGAGACCGGCCACGTGCGACAGGTTGTAGGTAACGTCCTGGTTCGACTGGTTCTTGACGGTGATCTGGAACCACTGCGGGCCATTCGCGCTCTCGCCCACCGAGAGCTGGCTCGGCTCCACGACCGTCGTCGCATCGAGCGTGCCGATGATGTCCATCATGCCCGCGCCCTGGCGGAACGTGTGGTCGAGGAAGCCGAGCGCGGCATTGCCCGACCAGTTCTTCGGATCTGCCGAATTCTGCAGGCGCGTCATGATCGCCGCGGGCCGCAGCGTGGGCTTCGCCTGGAGCAGCAGCGCCACGCCACCCGCGACATGCGGGGAAGACATGGACGTGCCGGACAGCGTCGCAGCGCCGCCCTGTTCCAGCGGATAGGAGGAGAAGATTCCGCCGCCCGGTGCGCCGATGTTCGGCTTGAGCTTGAGGTCAGCCGTGAGGCCGAACGAGCTGAATCCGGAGATCAGTCCGCCCGTTCCGAACGGGAAGGTGACGTAGTTGCCGGTCCAGGTGAGCGTCGTGGCGCCCGCGGCGATCAGGCCGTCGAGCGTCGCACCCTGGGTTGCCGTGATGCCGACCACGGGGATCGTGATCGCCGGCGTGCCGGCGACGGTCGCGTTCAATGCGCCAGCCGCGTTGTTGTAGAGCACCACCGCCGCCGCGCCCGCATTCATGGCGTTGAGCGACTTGATGTGGAAAGAGCAGGTGCCGCGGCGGATGAGCGCCGCGGTGCCGGCGAGGCTGCCGGCCGGCAGGGCCGCGCAAGCGTCGGCGGCCGAAGCCGTCGTGCCGGTCCGCGCCATCGGCAGGCTGCCGCTGGTCGGCGGCAGCGGCGAGGCGCTGGCCGGGGTGTACCCGTACGGCGTGCCGTTGACGGTGAACGAACGCTGCCCGTTGTCGTAGGACGCGACGCCGATGACGTCGTTGCCCACGCCGGGCGCGCCGGCCGCGTACAGGGCGTCAGGCGAAGAACCGCCCGGGCCGTTGTTGCCTATCGAGGCCACCATCACCACGCCCTTCTTGGCGAGGCGGCTCGCCGCCTGCGCCGTCGGGTACTGCGGCCACTGGCGCGCGGCACCCAGGCTCTGGTTGATGACGTGCATGCCATCGGCATAGGCGCGTTCCATGGCTTCGATGATCACGTCGGAGGACGAGGATCCGCCGCAACCGAAGACGCGGTAGGCGCCGAAGGTCACGCCCGGAGCGACACCCAGGATGCCGCCGCCATTTGCGCCGACGATGCCGGCGACGTGCGTGCCGTGGCCGTTGCAGTCGTCCGGATTGGGATCCGGCACCGGGACCTGCGCCGCACCCGCGCCACCGGCGTCGTATGCATTGCCCACGAGGTCGTACCCATAGGCCACGCGGGCGCTTGGGAATGCCGTGGTGCCGTTGACGCCGGAACCGCCGAATGCCGGGTGGTCGATGTCCACGCCGGTGTCGATGATGCCGACCTTGATGCCGCTGCCGGTCAGGCCGCGGGTCTGCGCGATGTTGGCGCCCGTCAGTGTGATCGCGGAAGCGAGGTCGATGGCCGAGCCGCCGGCTTCCTCCGGAGTGGGAGCCGCAACGTGGTACACGGGATAGATCGCGCGCACGCCCTGCATCTGCGCGATGCGCTTGCGGTCCACCGCGGACACCTCGAGCGAGAATCCATTGAACAGGGAGCTATAGGACCGGCGCTCCGTCAGGTTGAGGCCTGCCGCCGCCGCCGCCTGGCGGAATCGCGCCTGCTCGGCGGTGACGTTGGCCAGGCTGTTGCCGTCGGCCGTCGGTGCGCCCGACAGTTCGACGAACCACAGGTTGCCGTTCTCGGCGTCGCCCATGAATACGGATTCCTGGGCGTGTGCGGTCGCGAGGCCGAGTGACAGCACCAGCGTGCTGCACATGGCGGCCGCGATTGACGACTTCTTCATCGCGTATGGCTCCATTGTTGTTTGGCGTCGCGACACTTCCCGTCGCCGCGCGGCACCTTCGCTCTTGATTGCCGGTGCACGAGACTGGAAAGCGGCAGTGGCCGCATCTCCCCGGAAGTCCGCGCACCGGAACCCACTCCCCTGAGCCGTGACGGCTTGTCCCGCCGTTCGTTCAGTTGCTGCGTTCTATACCATTAACTGAAGGGCGCGTCACATTTTTGGCAGTGCACCATTTACATAACGCCGCACAAATCGGTCGGGCCGGCGCGCAAAGAACCGGTGAGTTTGCGTACAGATGACTCGCCCGCCTCGCGCAGGTACGCCGCCAGCCCGTCATTGACCTTCCTGCACAGCAGCGGGTCGTAGAAAAGCGCCGTGCCGATGCCGACCGCGGTCGCGCCCGCCGCCAGGAATTCGATGGCGTCCGCCGCGGAGGCGATGCCGCCCTGACCGATGATCGGGACGCGGGCGGGGCCAGCCACTTCGTACACCTTCTTGACCATCAGCAGCGCGATCGGCTTGATCGCGGGGCCGGAAATGCCGCCCTGCACGTTGCCGATGACGGCGCGGCGTGTCTTCGGGTCGATGACCATGCCGGAGATCGTGTTGATGACGGCGAGTCCGTCGCTGCCGGCTTCGATGCAAAGGCGCGCGTTCTCGCGGATATCGGTCTGGTTGGGCGAGAGCTTGGTGATCAGCGGCTTCTTCGTGGCCTTGCGGCAGGCGGCGACCACGCGGGCGCTCATCTCGGGGTAGTTGCCGAACTGGACGCCTCCCTCCTTGACGTTCGGGCAGGAGATGTTGATCTCCATGGCGTCGATCGGCGAATCGTCGAAACGGCGGGTCACCTCGACGTATTCGTCGATGGTCGAGCCGCAGACGTTGGCGATGAAGCGGGTCTCGGTGAAGTCGAGCGTCGGCAGGATGGCGCGGACGACGTGGTCCACACCCGGGTTCTGCAGGCCGATCGCGTTGATCATGCCCCAGGGCGTCTCGGTGACGCGCGGCGGGGGGTTGCCGAGGCGCGGCTTGCCGGTCGTGCCCTTGAGGACGATGGCGCCGGCGTCGTGGTTGGAGAATCCTTCGACCCGCGTGTACTCCTCGCCGAATCCGACGCAGCCCGACAGCAGCACTACAGGGGAAGCCAGCGCGAGCCCGCAGAATTCGACGGCGAGGGAAGGATCCGGTCCCCGGGCTGGCTCGGTCACGGCATCATTATAAATGGGGACGCATCCCATTTACGGCGGCGGGGCTGACGGCCATGTTCCACCTGATCCTGCTCGAGCCCGAGATCCCGCAGAACGCAGGCAACATCATCCGGCTCTGCGCCAATACGGGCGCCACGCTGCACCTGGTGCATCCGCTCGGGTTCGCGACCGACGACGCGGGGCTGCGCCGCGCCGGCCTCGACTACCGCGACCTGGCGCGTGTGCGCGAGCACCACGACCTGCCGGCCTGCCTGCGGGAACTGGGGGCAGCGCGGGTGTTTGCCGTCGAAACGTCGGGCGGGCAGCGCCACAGCGACGTCGCCTACCGCGGGGGCGACGCGTTCCTCTTCGGCCGTGAGAGCCTGGGGCTGCCGCGCGAGCTCGTGGACTCGTGGCCAGCCGATCGGATGATCCGGGTACCGATGATCGCGGGTGTGCGCAGCCTCAACCTGTCGAACGCCGCCGCCGTCGTGATCTACGAGGCCTGGCGGCAACGGCATTTCGCCGGCGGGAACTAGGGAAGCCCTGCCGGGCCTCGTGCGCTCAGTTGCAAGTCAGGCTGGCCGCGTCATACGCGACATTGCCGGTGATCCTGAGCGTCCACGGATTGCAGTTGCCGTCGCAACGATGCCGGACCTCGACCAGGACCGTGAACGAGTCATCCGTGGTGCTCAACGCCCTCTCCGTGCGCCGGACACCGATGGTCTCCGTGAGCGAGCCGTCGTTCATGGAAGAGCGGGTGATGCCGCTGCAACTGTGGCAGCGCACGTGAAGGTCGTAGTCCAGGCCCGCGGGGACGGCCAGGTCGATTCTGGCGGTGAGGTCGCGCTGGCTGGAGGAGTCTTCGCGCAGGCGGATCAGGAAGAAGCGTTCGCCCGCGCCGGTTTGCTGGACCTGGGCATTGCCCGTGTCGCCGGAGATCACGCCGAGATTGACCGCCGCGCTGCAGGCCGGGTTGGCGTTGACGTCGCATTCCTGTGCGGACGCGGGAAGGGGCGCCAGGCAAGCCGCCAGGGACAACGTGACGAATGCGAGGGCGTGCGAGTACTGCAACTCATCTCCTCCCGGCCGTCATTCCGGCGCCACCCCGCGCGCCAGCAGCGAATCTACCACCTCGCGCACTGCGGCGCCCTCGTGCAGCACGCGGTACACGTGCTCGCAGATCGGCATGTCCACGCCGTGCTTCTTCGCGACCGCGTGCACCGCTTTCGCCGCGTGGTAGCCCTCGACCACCTGGCCGATCTCCGCGATCGCGGCGTCCATCGGCTTGCCGGCTGCGAGCGCGCGTCCGAAGCGGCGGTTGCGCGACTGGTCGTCGGTGCAGGTCAGCACCAGGTCGCCGAGGCCGGCCAGGCCCATGAGCGTCTCACGCTTCGCGCCGAGCGCGACGCCGAGGCGCATCAGCTCCGCCAGCCCGCGCGTGATCAGGAACACGCGGCTGTTCGAGCCGTAGCCGAGCCCGTCGGAAACGCCGGTGGCGATCGCGATGACGTTCTTGACCGCACCGCCGATCTCGACGCCGACGATATCGGTCTGGGTATAGGCGCGGAACGCGCCGGAAGAAATGCGCTCGGCCAGCGCGAGCGCGAAGGCGCCGTCGGTGGAGGCGACCGCGATCGCAGTCGGCAGGCCCTCGCCCACCTCGCGTGCGAACGTCGGGCCGGAGAGCACCGCGACCGGCACGGCAGGACCCAGCACTTCCTGAGCCACCTGGTGCGGCAGCTTGCCGGTTGCGAGCTCGAACCCCTTGCTCGCCCAGGCGATGCGCGCGCGCGGGCCGAGCATCGGCTTGAGCTGCTGCAACATCGCCCGCAGCACGCCCGAGGGCACGGCGAGGACGACATCGTCGCCGCTCGCGATCGCCTTCGCGAGATCGGGCTCGATCGCGAGCGAGGGCGGGAACGCGGCGCCGGGGAGATAGCGGTCGTTCTGCCGCGTACGCGCGAGCAGTTCCGGCTCGTCCTCCGCGCGGCCCCACAGCACGGTGGCGCCGCCGCCGCGCGCGAACTGGATCGCGAGCGCCGTGCCCCAGGAGCCGGCGCCGAGGACGACGATCGGCCGCAAGAGCCCGCTCAGTTCGCGGGGCCGGCGGCGGGCGCCTGCTTGGACTGGCGCGCGGCCTGCTCCTGCATCGAGCGCTCGAACAACGCGTCGAAGTTGACGTGCGGCAGCAGGAACGGCGGGAAGCCGCCCTTGACGACGACGTCGGACACGGTCTGGCGGATGTACGGGAACAGCAGGTTCGGCGCGAACGAGCCGAGGATGCGCCGCGTCTCCTCCGGCGGGAATCCACGGACCACGAACACGCCCGCCTGCTTGACCTCGGCGAGATAGACGGCGGCATCGCCGCTCTTCGCCTCGAGCGTCACCGACAGCACGACTTCGTGCGCGTCCTGACCGACCGGGTTCGACATCGTGCTCAGGTTCATGGACATCTTCGGGTCCTGCGGCTGCGCCGGCAGGAACGGGCCCTTGGGCGACTCGAAGGAGAGATCCTTGATGTAGACGGTCTGCAGTGCAACCGCCGGACCCTGTCCGTTGCCCGCCGCGTCGCCGGTGCCGGCCGGGGTGGTGTTTTCGTCAGCCATCGTTATGCCTCGCTTTGCAGAAATCCTGGAAGTCCGCCGCCCTGGTCCATCGCCGCGATCTCGTCGGCCCCGCCCACGAAGCGGTCCCCGACGTATACCTGCGGCAGCGTGCGCCGACCGCTCTTCGCGATCAACTCTTCCCGCAGGCCCGGATGATCCTCGACGCTCACCTCGGTGAAGGCGATGCCGCGCCGCTCGAGCAGGGAAGTGACGCGGATGCAGTAGCCGCAAAACCCCGCCGTGTAGACGGTTACCGGCGATCCGGCCATCGCTCAGCCCTTCACGACCGGCAGGTTCTCCTGCCGCCAGGCCGCGAGCCCGCCGCGCAGGCTGAAGACGTCCTTGACGCCGGCGCCCGCGAGCGTGCGCAGCGCGGCGCCGGTGGTCGCGCCGCTGTCGCAGTACAGGATCAGCGTCTTGCCCGCGAACTTCTCGAGGGCCTTGCTGTCGGCCGCCAGTTGGTCGCCCGGCAAGTTGCGCGCTCCCGCGATATGCCCGTCCTTGAACTGGTTCGGGGCGCGCAGGTCCACCAGCACGGCGCCGCCGTTCATCATCCGGATCGCCGCGTTCGGCGCGACCGCCGTGGCGCCATCGCTGCGCCGGCGCAATTCGTAGGCGAGCACCAGGGCGGTCATGACGACCGCGGCGCCCGCCAGCAACGGATGATTGGTGAAATAATCGAGCAGTCGGTCCATGGGGCAGGTCGGCGTTGGCCGCGCGCGGGGGTCTGAAAAACGGCCGCGCATTATATCAGCGCGGTCCCAGACCACCGGCCGGCGCGCGCCAAGAGGAATATTTCCTGATAAAACAGAGCATTACCAGACATCACCGCCTGCCCGCCGTGGCTGCGGGAGCGCTGCTTGCACTGTTGTCGACGGCGCTGCCCGCGGCCGACCGGGACCCGGAAAAGGAACTCCGTCAGGTCCGCGAACGGATCGAAGAGTTGCAGCGCGCGGTGCGCCGCGATACCGACCGGCGCGATGCCCTGACCGGCCAGCTGCGTGATGCGGAAGAAAACGTGCGCGGCGCGCGCGCGCGCCTGCGCGAGGCGCGCCGGCGGCTCGCCGACAGCGACGCGCGCCTCGAGGCGCTCACGAGCGAACGCGAGCGCCATGAGCGGACGCTCGCCGAGCAGCGCTCGGCGCTCGCCGCGCAGGTCCGCGCCGCCTACATGGGTGGACGCGAGGAGCAGCTGAAGCTCCTGCTCTCGCAGCAGGACCCGGCGGCGTTCGGCCGCATGATGGTCTACTACTCCTACCTCGGGCGTGCCCGCGCCGGGAAGATCGAGGAGATCCAGGCGCTGGTGGCGAAGCTCGGGGAGTCGCTCGCGGCGGAGAACGCGGAGCGCGAGCGGCTCGCCTCGCTGGAAGCCGACAGCCGGCGCGAACTCTCGGCCGTGGATGCCGCGCGCGCGGAACGCACGCGCACGCTGCGCGCCGTCAATGCGCAGATCAGGAACCAGAGCGATTCGATCGCCAAACTGAGGCGCGAGGCCGCGGCGCTCGAAAAACTGCTCGCCGACCTGCGCAAGGCCTTGCGTGACCTGCCGCCCGCCGGGGGCCAGGCATTCGAGAAAGTCCGCGGGCGGCTCTCGTGGCCGGTGCCGGGCAAGATCGCCGCGCGCTTCGGCCAGCCGCGCGGTGGCGGCTTGAAGTGGAACGGCGTGTTGATCGAGGCGGGGCGGGGCAGCGAAGTGCGCGCGCTGTACGAGGGCAGGGTCGCATACGCGGACTGGCTGCCGGGCATGGGGCTGCTGCTGATCATCGACCACGGCGGCTACATGAGCCTCTATGCCCACAACGAGCAGCTGTTCAAGTCGGTGGGGGACCGGGTCGAAGGCGGCGAAGTCGTCGCGAGCGTGGGAGACAGCGGCGGTCGCAGCCAGCCCGGCCTTTACCTGGAGATCCGTCGCGGCGCCCAGCCCGTGGACCCGGTGCCGTGGTTCCGTCGCCCGAATCCCTAACACGCTGATTTCAGGAGGCAAATCCGGCTCCGGTGAGCCGGGAAACTGCCGATTACGTCAAAGACGGCGGGCCCCGGATCGGCGAACCTGCGCTATGAAGCCGGAGGTCTGCCGGCAAGGGGTTGCTCCGCATCGTGGCCACGCCAGCCAACATCGACCTGCCGCTGCACCTGTCGAGCGCGAGGCCCAACCTCGACCCCTACGGCCACCTGCTGCGCATGCTGATGCCGCGTGCGCTCGGCATCGGCTTCTACGATGCGAAGGGCGCCCCGCTCTGGGTGGCGCCGGGTTATGACGGGCCCGATCCGCTGCCGCTGGTGCAGGAGGCGCTCGCGCGGGTGCCGCCCGCGACCACGGCGCGCATCGACGGCTTCGGGCAGGACCACGAGGGCGCGCCCGCCTACGTCTTCCGCCTGCGCAACAGCGAAGGCGAGATCATCGCGATTGCGACGCTCTTGACGCGCGACGGCGAGAACCGTCCCTATTCCTTCGTGCAGTCGCTGGTGCAGCCGGCGCTCGAGTGCCTGCAGCGCGAGCTGGAAGCGCGCGCGAGCGTCGGCGACCTGGCGCGCGACCTGCGCTCGCGCGACGAGGACCTCGACCTGCTGCTGCGCGTCGCGCCCGACGACCCGGCGAACCCGCAGCATGGCGACGAGCTGGTCGCGCTGGTGCAGGCCTGCGTGGACCACCTCGGCTGCCTGCTGGGCGCACTGGTGGTGCCGGAGCGCAACATCGCGATCTGCAAGGCGCCGCTCGGGCAGAAGCCGCAGGTCGAGATCCTGAGCAAGATCCACCGGCACCTGCTCAACTGGGCGCAGCTGCAGCGGCGCAACCTCGTGATCAACAAGATCAAGGCGCGCCCGATCGACCTGCCGCCGTACAAGATCCTGTGCACGCCGGTGCGCCACTCTTCCGGGCGCGTGGTCGGCTTCCTGGTGATGTTCCGCGAGGAGAACGCGCCCAGCTTCGACCCGCGCACCGAACGCCTGGTCGAGCTGCTGTCGCGCAAGACCACGTCCACGCTGCAGGCGAATTTCGACGCGCTGACATCGTTGCTGACGCGCTCCGCCTTCGAGACCCAGGTGCGGGCCCTGCTCGCGGCGCGGCGCGAACAGAAGCCGGACTGCATCCTGTACCTCGACGTGGACCGGCTGCACGTGACCAACGACAACTACGGCATGCACGTCGGCGACGAGGTGATCGGCAAGGTCGCGGAGGTGCTGCGCAAGAAGCCGCGGCCGGGCGCGCTCGCGGCGCGCATCGCCGGCGACCGCTTCGCGATCTTCCTGCCCGAATGCACCCTGGATTTCGCCCGGCAGATCGGCGACATGCTGCGCCGCCAGTGCGCGGAACTGACCTACCTGCGCGGCGAGGGCACCGTGCAGGTCTCGGTCAGCATCGGCGCGGCGCAGCTGCCCGACTCGCAGAACCCGCTGGCGCACGGCATCGCCAACGCCGAGATCGCCTGCAAGGCGGCGAGGGACCGCGGCCGCAACCGGACCGAGATATTCCAGGACGCCGACCAGAGCATCATGCGCCGGCACACCGACGTGCTGGTGGTGCAGCGGCTGCACAGCGCGCTGGCGGAGGACCGCTTCGCGCTGTTCGCGCAGCCGATCCTGCCGCTCTCCGGCGACCGCGGCGAGCCGCGCTTCGAGATGCTGCTGCGAATGGTCGCCGAGGACGGGGAGGTGCTGCCGCCGGAGAAGTTCCTGTCGGCGGCCGAGCGCTACCAGTTGCTGCCGGAGATCGACCGCTGGGTGGTGAAGCACTCGCTGGAGGCGCTCGCTTCCTGCCCCGGCGTGCTCGACGGCCGCGGCATGCGGTTCTCGATGAACATCTCCGGGCCGTCCATCGCCTCGGAGGATTTCCTGCAGTTCCTCGAGCGCAGCATCCGGGAGTCGGGCGTGCCGCCGGAGACCCTGTGCTTCGAGTTGACCGAGACCTCGGCGGTATCGAACCTGGCGCGGGCCGAGCGCCTGATGCAGAAACTGCGCACGCTCGGCTGCTCGTTCGCGCTGGACGACTTCGGCACCGGGCTTTCGTCGCTCGCGTACCTGCGGGCGCTGCCGGTCTCGATCCTCAAGATCGACGGCGCGTTCGTGCGCGATTCGGGCGGCAACGAGCGCACCGAATCCATGGTGCGGGCGATTGCGCAGCTCGCCCACACCATGGGCATGGAGACGGTCGCCGAATTCGTCGAGACTGATGCGCTGCGCACGCGCATGGCGTCCCTCGGCGTGGACTATGGCCAGGGATTCGCGATCGGCCGGCCGGTGCCGCTCGCGGACGTGCTCGGCGACCTCGCCATGTGCGAGGCGATGGCTGCGCAGGAGCCCTCTTCCGCGTGATTTTGCGTGAAGCTGCCGCAGCGGCGGCGGCGCGGTTACCATAGCGGACCATGCAATCGAGACGAACGCTGCTCGCCGTCCTGCTGGGCTGCCTGCTCGGGGTGTCGCTCGCCTGGGGCACGGCATGGGTCGCCGGCAGGGGCGCGGGCGCCACCCCGCTGCGGCCGCAGGACGCGCGCCTGCTGTCGGAAGTGATCGACCGGATCCACGCCGACTACGTGGACCGCACCGACGATGGCGAGCTGCTCAAGGACGCGATCCGCGGCATGGTCGGCGAGCTCGACCCGCATTCCGCCTTCATGGATGCGAACGAGTTCGAGGACCTGCGCATCGCGACCGAGGGCAACTACTCCGGCATCGGCGTCGAGGTCGCCGCCGAGCAGGACGCGATCGTCGTGATCGCCCCGATCGACGGCTCCCCGGCCGCCCGCGCCGGCATCCGCGCCGGCGACACCATCCTCGCGGTGGATGGCAGCGCGGTCGAGGACAGCAAGCTCGCCGACACGATCGCGCGCATCCGCGGCGAGCCCGGCACGGTCGTCAACCTCAGGATCGGCCGCAAGGCGATCCCCGAACCGATGGACATCGCGGTCGAGCGGGCGATCGTCGCCGTGCACTCCGTGCGCCACCAGATGCTCGAGCCGGGCGTCGGCTACCTGCGCATCTCGCAGTTCAGCGACACGACCGGGCCCGACGTCGGCGGGGCGTTACGGGCGCTGCGGCAGGAGGCGGGCGGCGAGCTCTCCGGCCTGGTGCTCGACCTGCGCAACAATCCCGGCGGAGTGCTGGAGGCCGCGGTCGAGGTTTCCGACGCGTTCCTCGAAAGCGGACTGATCGTCTCGGCGGAGGGCCGCTCGCGCGAGTCCCGGTTCCGCATGGAGGCCGGGGCCGGAGACCTGGCGCGCGGCGCGCAGGTCGCGGTGCTGGTCAACGAAGGCTCCGCCTCGGCGGCCGAGATCGTCGCCGGCGCGTTGCGCGACAACGGCCGCGCGAAGCTGCTGGGCCAGCGCACCTTCGGCAAGGGCTCGGTGCAGACCGTCATGCCGATCGGCGACGGCCAGGCGCTGAAGCTCACGACTTCGCGCTACTACACGCCGTCCGGCGCCTCGATCCACGAGCGCGGCCTGGAGCCCGACATCGTGCTGCCGGCGCAGGAGGCGACCGCGCTCGCGGGCGACGGCGCCCTGCTCGAGCGCGACGCCGACGTGCGCGCGGCGGTCGCCTGGCTCAAGCACGGCAAGGCGGCGGTGGTCGCGGCCCAGGCTGCGCCGGACCGCAGGTAACGCGCGGCATGCGCGTCGCGGGCGGTTCCCCATGAAGCGGGTCCTGGTGCCGCTTGCAGAGGGCTTCGAGGAACTCGAGGCCGTCACCATCATCGACATCCTGCGCCGCGCCGGCATCGAGGTCGTCATCGCTTCGCTCGCCGGCAACCCGGTCACGGGGTCCCACGGCATCCGCATCGCCGCCGACACGCCGCTCGCGGCGCTTGCCGAGCAGGACTTCGACATGATCGCGCTGCCGGGCGGCATGCCGGGCTCGGAGCACCTGAAGGGCGATCCGCGCATCGCGCAGCTGATCCGCAGCCATCGCGCCCGCGGCCGGCCGGTGGCCGCGATCTGCGCGGCGCCGATGGTGCTCGCGGCCGCAGGCGCCCTCGACGGGCGCCGCGCGACCAGCTACCCGGGATTCCTGAAGGACGCGAAACGTACCACGGTCACGGACGAGGCAGTGGTTGCCGACGCCGGCGTCATCACCTCGCGCGGGCCGGGCACGGCGCTCGATTTCGCGCTGGCCCTGGTCACGGAGCTCGCCGGTGCCGCGGCCAGCGGCCAGGTCGAATCCGCGCTGCAGCGCGAGTCGGCAGGACGACGATGAACACGGCCGAGGAACGCCCCGCGCCCGTTGTGCCGCCGGCCACGCGCCGCCCCGCGGCCGCGCGCGACGAGCATGCCAACATGCTGAAGAGCCTCACGCGCGTGGACTGGCTGGTGCTGCTGGTGGTCGGCCTGTACACCCTCGTGCTGCCGGGGCCGCCGTCGTCCCCGCGCTGGCTGTACGCGGCGATCGCGGCCTATGCGCTGTTCGTCATCGCCTTCCGGTGGCGCGGGTTCCCGGTGCGGGGCACCGGCGCGCGCATCGCGCTCGGCGCCGCCGCTATGGTCGCGTTCATCACCATCGTCGCAATGCTGACCGGCGGCTCGGCCAGCCCGATGGTCAACCTCTACCTGCTGCCGATCGTGCTGGTCGCGATGACGCTCGGCGGGCGCGGCGCGATCGTGATTTTCGCCGGCGTCGCGCTGGCCTGGCTTTCAGTGATCGTCGGGGAAGGCCCGCTGCCGCAGCCGGCGGCCCTGTTCGCGCGGCTGTTCGGCGAGCTCGGCCCGTATGCGCTGGTCGCCTACCTGACCCAGGCGCTCGCCGGTACGATCACGAGCGCACGACGGCGCATCGAGGAGATGGCCGAGCGCGACGGGCTCACCGGCATGCTGAACCTGCGCACCTTCCGCGCGGTGCTGAACCGCGAGCACGAGCTGCGCGCGCGCGCCGGCCGCGGCGGCTACGGCATGCTGCTGGTGGACATGGACGACCTCAAGCAGCTCAACGACGAGCACGGGCACCAGGCCGGCAATCGCGCGATCACCTCGGTCGCGGGCGCCATCCAGCGCGCCATCCGCACCACCGACATGGCGGCGCGCTACGGCGGCGACGAGTTCATCGTGTTCCTGCCGGAAGCGACGGCGGAGGTCGCGGAGGCGGTCGCCCAGCGCATCCGCAACAACGTGTATCGCAGCCTGTTCCCGGTCGGCGAACGGCTGCAGCGCATGACGGTCAGCGTCGGCGCCGCGAGCTACCCGCGCGACGGCGCGCAGTTCGACGACATCGTCGCCGCAGCCGAGCAGCGCCGGCACCGCGACCGCGAGCTGCGCCGCGAAGCGGCAGCCGGTCCCGCGGCGCGGCCCTGACGGCATGCGGCGGCAGGAGCGCGGCTACATGCAGGGATTCGAGAGCGCCACGAGCGCGGCGACACTCTGGCGCGCGCTGACGGATCCGGAATCGCTGCGCCTCTGGTACGCGACCGAGGCGGTGGTGGAGCCTCGCGTCGGCGGGCGATACGCCGTGAGCTCGCGCCTGTTCGGCAGGCGCTACGCCACGATCGAGCAGTTCGAGCCGGGCAAGCGGCTGCAGCTGCTGTTCGACCCGAGCCCCGACTGGCCGCCGATGCCGGAGAGCGTGCTGGTGGAGGACTTCCTGATCGACGAGCGCAAGGGGCAGCGCATGCTGCGGGTGATGGGTTCCGGCGTCCCGGCCGGCGAGGAGTGGGAGCGGACGCTCGTGCGCCTGCGCACCGGCTGGGCGCTCGCGTTCGCGCAACTGCAGTTGCGCCTGCGCGAAGGCGCGATACGGGAGGCCGCGGAGTGAAGCGGGCCATCGCGCTGCTGGCCTCGACCCTGCTGGCCGCGACGGCCGCGGCCGAGAGCATCGTCCTCACCGGCGGCACGGTGATCGACGGCTACGGCGGCCCGCCGATCGCGAACGGCGTGGTCGTGATCGAGGGCGAGCGCATCCTCGCCGTGGGCGGCCGCGGCCAGGTGCTGGTGCCGGAAGGGGCGCAGGTCATCTCCACCGAGGGCATGACGGTGCTGCCGGGGCTGTGGGACCTGCAGGTGCGAACCATGCGGCTCGGCCACGGCGACGCCGGGCGCTGGAACGAGACCTATGGGCCGCTCGCGGAACGCGTGGTGATGCCGATCGCCGCGCGGCAATTGCTGCAGGCCGGCGTCACCAGCGCGCGCGACGTCATGGCGCCGCTCGAGGCGGCGATCAACGTGCGCCGCCGCATCCGCGAGCACCTGCTCGAGGGGCCGGCGCTCTACGTCTCCGGCCCGGCCCTGCGCAAGCTGGTGCCGGCCGGCACCGAGGCCTGGCAGTGGGCCGTGAGCGGCGCCGAAGATGCGAAGTCCAAGGTCACGCAGCTGGCGGATGTAGGCGTCGACTACCTGCTGCTCGCGGAAGTGGACCTCTGGAGCGCGGAAGAGCTCGCCGCCGCGATCGCCGAGGCGCGCGCCCGAAACCTGCCGGTCCACGCCTTCGCGGAGCGGCCGGCGGACGTCGAGCGCGGCGTCCAGCTGCAGTTCGACGGCTTCCTCGGGACCTCGATGGGCGTGGGCCCGTTTCCGGACAGCGTGATCCTCGCGCTGCACCAGCGGCTGCTGCAGCCTTCGCCGCGCCCGCTCGCCTGGACTCCCGCGATCTCCGCGCTGCTCAATTTCGAGTCGCTGCGCGTGAACGCGGAGCCGCTCGACGACCCGCGCACGACCGAGCAGCTGCCGCCGCTGGTCGCGGCCGACGTGCTCGGGTCGCTCGCGAATCCCGACCGCGTCACCTGGTTCGAGATGCCGGCGTCGAAGGCGCACTCGCTCTGCGCCAAGCTGCGCCAGCTCGACGAGGCGAAAGTGACGCTGCTGGTCGGCTCCGACGCGGGCGTGCCGGGGCACCTGCATGCGCGCGCGACCTGGCAGGAGATCGACTTCTGGGTGCGGGACTGCGGCATCGGCGCGGAGCGCGCGATCCGTGCCGCGACCCATGACGCGGCGACCGCCATGGGCGTCGGCCACGAGACCGGCGCGCTCGCCCCCGGCAAGTTCGCCGACGTGATCGCGGTGCGCGGCGACGTGCTCCGGAACCCCGGCCTGCTGCAGAACGTGGACGTTGTCATCAAGCGCGGCCGTCGCGTACGCTGACGGGCATGACCTCGTTCATCCTGCGTGCGCTGATCGCGGCCCTCGGCCTCTGGATCGCGACCGAGTGGGTGGACGGCATCCACGTGTCGAGTGCGACGACCCTGGTCCTTGCGGCGCTCCTGCTCGGCGTCGTCAATGCGATCGTCAAGCCGGTCGCCGTCATCCTGACCCTGCCGCTCACGCTGGTGACGCTCGGGTTGTTCCTGCTGGTGGTCAATGCCGCGATGCTCGGGCTGGTCGCGTTGCTGCTGCCGGGCTTCGCGATCGCCGGATTCTGGCCGGCGCTGTGGGCGGCGCTGATCGTCAGCGTCGTGAGCTTCCTCGGCAACGCGATGTTCAGGCCCGGCCGGGCATTCCGCGACAAAGACTGACCAGAAGAGGGCCACGACATCATGGGGATCTCACTGCGCCTGACGGTGATGAACTTCCTGCAGTTCTTCGTCTGGGGCGCCTGGCTCATCTCGTTCGGCGCCTACATGATCGTCACGCTCGGTTTCACGGGCGGCCAGGTCGGCAGCATCTACGCGACCATGGGCGTGGCCGCGCTCTTCATGCCGGGGCTGATGGGCATCGTCGCCGACCGCTGGGTCAACGCCGAGCGCCTGTACGGGGTGCTGCACCTGACCGGCGCGGGGCTCCTGTTATGGGCCTCCACGGTGCGCGACTACGAAACCCTGTACGTGATCATGCTGCTGAACGCGATGGTCTACATGCCGACCATCGCGCTCAACAACGCGCTGTCCTACCGGGTGCTCGAGCAAGGCGGGCTCAACGTCATCCAGAAGTTCCCGCCGATCCGGGTCTGGGGCACGGTCGGCTTCATCGTCTCGATGTGGATGGTGGACCTCGCCGGCTGGACCAAGAGCGAGCTGCAGCTCTACATCAGCGCGGGCTCCGCGGCGCTGCTCGGCCTGTACGGATTCACGCTGCCCGCCTGCCCGCCGGCGCGCGACGTGGCGAAGAAGAGCGTGGTGTCCGCGCTCGGCCTCGACGCTTTTGTCCTGTTCAAACGCACGCAGATGCTGGTGTTCTTCGTGTTCGCGATGATGCTGGGCGCGGCGCTGCAGATCACCAATGCCTTCGGCGGCGCGTTCCTCGCGGATTTCGCGACCACCTACCCGGATTCGTTCGGCGTGCAGCACCCGAACATCCTGATCTCGATCTCGCAGATCTCGGAAACGCTCTTCATCCTCACCATCCCGTTCTTCCTGCAGCGCTTCGGGATCAAGATCGTGATGCTGATCAGCATCTTCGCCTGGGTGTTCCGCTTCGGGCTGTTCGCGGTCGGCGACCCCGGTGCGGGCCTGTGGATGCTGGTGCTGTCCATGATCATTTACGGCATGGCGTTCGACTTCTTCAACATCTCGGGCTCCCTGTTCGTGGACCGCGAGGCGGAGACGACCATCCGTGCGAGCGCACAGGGGCTGTTCATGGTGATGACGAACGGGCTCGGCGCCTTCTTCGGCAGCATCGGCGCCGGCATGGTCGTCGACTACTTCACGGTGGACGGCGTGAAGGACTGGCCGAGCATCTGGTACACCTTCGCCGGCTACGCGCTGGTGCTCGGGCTGTTGTTCCCGTTCCTGTTCAAGTACCGGCACGACCCGGCGGCGATGACGAACCCCAGGCACTGACCTCGCCACGAGGGGACAGTCCCCTATGTCTTCTCGGCGATGACTTGCAGCACGAGCGGCGTGACCAGCAGGGTCGCGGGCTCGGTTTCCGCGGCCGCGAATTCCTTGCGCATGGATTCCGCCCAGGACGCCTCGATGGCGCCAAGGGCCACTTGCTGCTCGAGGTGGATGCGGATGAACGACGCCGGCCACTGCCACATCTCGTCGGCGGGGCGCAGGCAGTAGATCCGTGGAATGGTTTCGCGGATCGCAAAGCCGCGCTCCACGAGCAGCCGCAGCACCGGTTGGGCGACGTTCGGCTCGCCGCCCGCGGCGCGCCAGCCCTTCATGACCTGCTGCGCGAATTCACGTTGCCGCGGGTGCGGCGGCGCGAAGCAGAAGGTCTCGTAGGCGAGATACTCGTGGAAGACCGCCTGCCCGCCCTTGCGCAGGGCGCCCGCGATCTTGTCCACCAGCAGCGCCGGCGAGGACACGAAGCAGGCGACCCAGCGGCACCAGGCGAAATCGAAGCCGCCATCCGGCAGCGCGTCGGTCATGAGGTCGAGCTCGTGGTAGCGGACGTTCGCAAAGCCGTGCTGCGCAAGCATGTTGCGGCCGGCTTCGACGTAGCGTCCGGAGCGTTCGACCGCCACCACCTCGCCGGCGGGGCCGACGATCTGCGCCAGGTCTGCGGCCGCGTAACCCGGCCCGGCCCCGACGTCGAGAACGCGCGACCCCGGCCCGATCCCCGCGCGCCGCCAGCAATCGTGCACGGCCGCATCCCAGACGCGATGCTGCAGCCCGAGCCGGAGCAGCTCCTCGTCGTGTGTGCCGAGGAAGTAGTCGCGCTCTGCCTTCACTGGGCCTTTTTCGCGGGCCACGGATGCAGCTGGAAATCGAAGGGCTGGCCGCGGACCAGCCCGGTGACCAGCAGGAGCGCCATCGCCTCGGTGTAGCGCGCGGTGTGCAGCGGACCGACGTCGACAGGCTCGAGGCCGATGCCTGTGGCGAGCGCGGCGACCCGCGCTTTCGCGGCCGCATCGTCGCCGGATATCGGCACGCTCACCGGCCCGCCGGCGGTTCCCGGGTGCGCCATCACCGTGTAGTAGACCGTGTTGAAGGCCTTGACCACGCGCGCCCCGGGCGCGAGCGACTGCACCCACTCCGCCATGGACTCCGCCTTGATCGGCGCGGCAACCACCACGCCGTCGCGCACGCCGAGGCCGTTCGTGACGTCGATGATGAGCTTGCCGTCCAGGTTGCCGAGCGCAGGGACGGTCGCCTCGACCGCGGACCACGGCACCGCCAGCACGATGGTGCCGCAGGCGGAAGCCGCCTCGGCCGGCGAGACCGAGGAGGCATTCGTTCCGGTGCGGGCGACGAGGTTCTGCACGCGCTCCTCATGGGGCGTGCGCGAGCCGTAGACGATGCGCTCGCCCAGGCCCGCGAAACGCGGGCCGAGCGCGCCGCCGACCGAGCCTGTGCCGATGATGGCGATGCAGTCGGCTGCCGGCTGCGCGCCGGCAGGCGCCGCGAGCGCGAGCGCCAGGAGAATGCCGCAGACAGACTTCATGGGCTTCACCCCTTGTCCGAGACCAATGGCCGGCCGTGCTTCAGGTAATGGTTGATGCGCTCTTCCCACTCGCGCATGAACTGCACGTAGAATTCCGCCGTAAAAGTCGCGAGGAAGACGTCGCCCTGCGGCCCGAGGCTGGTGTGGCAATAGGTGACGTCGGCTTCGCTGCTGGCGCCCGCGGGGCGCAGCCGGATCGTCAGCTTGCAGGCCGTGACTTCGGGCGTGATCTTGATCATCTCGACCAGCCAGCGCCCGGGCTCGTGGCGCGTGACGTACCAGATCGCGTCATAGGGCCGCGCATCGGTGACAAACACGCAATCGGGCTCGGCGATGCCCGAGACCGAGAGCACCAGCAGCGGATTCCAGCCCTCGATCCAGTCGGCCTCGCGCACAGGGCAGAGCAGGGGGAACACGCCGGCAGGCGGCGCGACCAGGCGCTGCGTATAGGTGTGCGTGACGCGATTGGGCGGGCGGATGTTCATGGCGCCAGCGATTCTACAGCGCGGCGACCCAGCGCTCGAACTCCCGCTCGGTGCGCTTGCCGACCGGCACGGCCGCGCCGCGGCGGAACGAGCGGCTGCCGGCGATGTGGATGTAGCCGCCGAGGTCCGAGGGCAGGTAGAAGTCGCCGTACCGGACCATGGCGACCCGTTTTTCGCCGAAATGCCCGTAGAAGTAGCCGAGCTCGAACAGCACGTTGAGATTCGGCACCGCGTGGCGCCTGTTGCGGATGCGGGTCGTGGTTTCAGGCGAGAACACCAGCAGTGCGGCGTCCACGCGGCCGCGGATGTGGTCGAGGTCCTTGAGCAGCGTGCGCCCCGCCGTGAAAGCGTCCCACCAGGGCAGGAATTTCAGCCCGGGGCGCGTGAAATGCGTGGCGATCGTGCGCGCCTGCGGCCTGGCGGCGGAGGCGGAGCCGATGAAGATCGTGGCCATGGCGTCAGGCGTGGTGCAGCGATCCGCCCATGAGTTTGAATCCGAGCCAGACCGCGGCGATGCCGACAATCACGCTCAGGCCCGCGTACGATGCCGCGGTCAGCAGTTCGCCGCGGCGGACCAGGTACAGGGCGTCGAGCCCGAATGCGGAAAACGTGGTGAACCCGCCGAGCAACCCGGTGAACAGGAACAGGCGCGCGTCGGCCGTGAAGAGGTCGTGCTTTTCGACCAGGCCGGCCAGCAGCCCGACGGCGAAGCAGCCGGTGACGTTGACCGCGAATGTGCTCCACGGGAATTTCTCGAGCGTCGTCAGGTGCAGCACCCATCCGCCCAGCTTGTAGCGGGCCACTGAGCCGATCAGGCCGCCGAGCCCGACGATCACCATCCCTTTCATGGCGGACCCCTACTGGTAGACGCGGCCATTGTGCCGCAGCCAGCCGGCCTCGTGCTCGCCCTGCGGATCGTGGTGGGTCCAGTGGATGACGCCGCCGCGCTCGTTCCACTCGTACTCGCCATTGAACGCCACCGTGTCGCCCTCCCGCAGGGAATCGATGCGTGGCGCGAGATCGATGTTGTGCGCGATCAGCAGCGTTCGCCCGGAATCGAGCGCCAGGATGAAGCGCTGGTGCCGGCTGCCGTCGTGGTCGTCCTCGAGGATGCGGGCGACCTTGCCGCTGCCGGTGACCTGGTTGCCGCTGCGCCAGTCCTCGAACGTAGCGGCCGGGACCGCGCCGGTCCCGGCCGGTGCGGACGTGCCGGCGTACGCCGGATCCGGGGCCTGCTCCGGACGCTGCCAGAGCCACAGGGCGACGAGGATGATTGCAGGGAGCAGCAGCTTCTTCATGCGTCCCTGCCTGCAGCGCCGTCAGATCTCGAGCAGGTCGCGACCGACGATGATCTCGCCGCGGAAATGACGCGCCGCGGCGTCGCGCCACATGGCCTCGGTCACCAGCGGGTCGTCCGGCGGCACGAAGTGCGACAGCACGAGCATCTTGACGCCGGCCGCCGTGGCGACTCGCCCGCAGTCCTCCGCGGACGTGTGGCTGGCGAGGAGGTGTGGCCGCAGGGTCGCGGCATTCGGCACGCGCGCGACGAGGCGGTCCACGGCCGGGAGGAACAGCACTTCGTGGACCAGGACGTCCGCGCCCTTGGCCAGCGCGATCAGCGCCTCCGAGTACGCGGTGTCGCCGGAGATCACGATGCTCCGGTCGGCCGTGTCCAGGCGATAGGCGTAAGCCGGCTCGACCATCGGATGCGGCACAAGCGCGCAGGTCACTTTCACGTTTTCATCCTGCATGACGAGGCCCGGCGCGGCGATCTCGTGCGCGTGCACCAGCGGCAGGAGCGAAACGCGGCCCTCGTCCCGGATCCTGATGTCGATGTCGTAGGCGCTCATCTCGAAGAACAGGCGCGTGATGTCTGCGATGGGCGGCGGGCCCCAGGCATCCAAGCGGCTGCGCAGCCCGCTCGCCCAGGCGAGCAGCAGCAGGTTTCCATAGTCCGCGTTGTGATCGGAGTGGTGGTGCGTGATGAAGACGTGGCGCAGCCGGTCGAGCGCGAGGCCGGCCAGCACCAGCTGGCGGGCGACGCCGTCGCCGCAGTCGATGACATAGAGCTCGTCGTCGACGACGACGACCTGGGCGGAGGCGTTGTTGTCCCGCTTCGGCCGGGGCCCGCCGCCGGTGCCCAGCAGGATCAGGCGGGTGCGTCCACCGGCGGCTGCCCGGTACGGAAGCGCCGCCACGGCCGCCAGTGCGGTCGTCGACGCAAGGAATCTACGGCGGTGCATGCGCCCCATCCCGGATCACCGCCCTGCCGGCGGCTGCCACAGCTCGACCTTGTTGCCTTCCGGATCCATGACCCAGCCGAACTCGCCGAACTCGGAGTCGTCGGTCTTGTCGAGCACGTTGCAGCCTTCTTCGCGCAGCGCCTTCAGCAGCGCCGCGAGGTCCTGCACGCGGTAGTTGACCATGAACGACGACTGGCTGGGTGCGTACTGGTCGCTGGTTGCCTCGCCGATGCTCCAGACCGTCATGCCCGTGGTCGGGCTGCCGGCCTCGTCGGACCAGGCGAAGACCGCGCCGCCCCACGGCAGCACGTCGATGCCGAGGTGCTTCTGGTACCAGGCCCGGAGCGCAACCGGGTCCCGGGCCTTGAAGAAGATGCCGCCGATGCCGGTCACTCGTTTCATGATAGTCTCGCCTCGTGGTTGGGGAGCCGCCTCGGCAGCGGCCTCCAGTATCCGGTCACCAGCGCCGTGCCGACAAGGATTGCAGCAATGACCGCACCATCTCCCCGCGTCATCCCTCGCAGGGATAGCGAATGGTCGTACCCCACGTCCGCGGGTCGCCCGGGAACGCGTTGATGTAGATGCCGGAATCCAGCGCGCGCGTGATGTAGCGCTTGTCGGCCAGGTTGCGGCCCCAGAGGCTGATGCAGAGGCGCGACTCCGTCAGGTGGATCCGGATCCGCGCGTTCCACAGCCCATACGCCCGCTGGTGCGCCACCGAATCCCTCGCGGAATTGAACGGCACGTCGTCGCGCCAGCCATGGTCGAGGTGTACGTCGACCCGCCCGAAAGGCAGGTCGAACGGCCAGTCGGCTGTGAGAGAGGCCGTTGCCGCCGGCGCATTCAGGAACTGCGAATTCCGCTCTACCTGGATAACGTCTGGATCCAGTTTCGTGTATCTGGCATCCACGAGCCCCAGCGCGCCGCCCATCCGCAGGCTGCCGAGCAGGGCAGTGAACTCCAGTTCCCCCCCATCGATGCGCGCCTGCCCGCCATTCTCGATGAATAGATGGGCCTGCCCGTCCTCGGCGACCTGGCGCTGCAGCAAATGAATGTCGTCGAAATGCGACCGGAACAAGGCGACTTCGACACGCAGGCGTGAATCCAGCAGATCCGCCCTGGCGCCGGCCTCGTAGGCAGTCACGCGCTCCGGGCCGAACGGCGTGAGTTCCGCGGGCGTTGTGCCTCGCAGGTTGTATCCGCCAGCACGATAACCTCCGCTGACCTTCGCATACAGCAAGCTGCGTGGCGCCGGAACGAAGTCCAGCCCGACGGTGTACGGCACGTCGCTGAAGCGCCGCCTGGGCAGGGTGGCCCGGCAGATGGCCGGCGAGTCGCGCAAAGCCGGATCCAGACGGCAACTGTCGACGCCATCCCGCCGGGTCGCGTTGCGCGACGTCATCTGCCGGCCGTCTTCGTTGAATCGCAGGCCGCCGGTAACGCGCAGGTTGGGGGTCATCGTGAAACCCAGCTGCGCATAGGCCGCCAGCGAGTCATTGCGGATCGAGCCATACGGCAGGTTGACCTGCCAGCCATTTGCCAATGGCGAAAAGGCCAGGAATTCCTGGTCGAAGATCCCGTGCTCCAGGAAATAGTGCGCACCCACGATCCAGTCGAGACGCCGCGCGCGGGCATAGCCTGAAATCTGGAGCTCCTGGCTGAACTGGTCCTGCTGGTCGTCCCGCCGCAGGACCGCTCCGAGGTCATAGGGCGTGCCATCCTGGTCGCTGTCCAGCGCCTCGCTGTCGAGCCTGCGGCCGGCCGTGATCGACTTGAACGCCCAGCTTTCCCCGGAGTAGGTGAGCGTGGCTGAAATGCCTGACACCGTGGTGCTCACTGACCCTGCGCGATTGGCCATCACTGTGAGTCCCAGCGGGTCGACGTAGTCGTGGATGTCGTCCTCCGGCCGGTCGGATGCGGCCGTCACCAGCTCGCCGAGCGGGCTGGCGGCCAGCAACGTCGCCAGCTGTCCGCCATTGCGGAAACGCGTGTAGTCGCCGGCGAGGCTCAGGTCCCACGAGCCGCCCAGCGCGAGGCGAAGCTGGGCGCGCGCAAACCTCGTGCTCTCGTCGTTCAAGTCGCGGTCGAGGAGCAGACTGCGAGCGTAGCCAGCGTGGTCGGTGCCGGAAACCGCCAGGCGAAATGCATGCCGCCCTTCGTTGAATGGCAGGTTGATGGTGCCGGCCAGTTCACGCAGGTCAAAATTGCCGACGCCGGCTTCCACGTAGCCCGCGCGCTCTGGAGCGGGCGCCCTGGTCACGAGGTTGATCGCTCCGCCAATGGTGTTGCGGCCGAACAAGGTGCCCTGCGGACCCCTCAGTACCTCGACCCGCTCGATATCGAACAGCCGCAGGTTGGCTCCAGTGATCCGTGCGATATACACCCCGTCCAGGTACATGCCGACCGTGGGATCGAGCGTCGGAACCGACATGGGCTCGAACTGGCCCCGCATCGCGATCTGTGCCGTCGAGCGATTGGTCTGGTCGGTCACGATGACCAGGCTCGGTGCCGCGTATTGCAGGCCGGCGATGGTGTCGATCTGGCGCCGCTCGAGCTCGAGCTGGGAATACACGGACACGGAAATCGGAACCGCCAGCAGGGACTCCTCGCGACGCCGCGCGGTGACAACGACATCTTCCAGCCGCAGCCCGGCAGAGTCGGCACTCATGATGGCGACCGCCGGCTGTGCCGGCGCGAATCCGGCCATGCAAGCCGAGAGTGCGCTCCCGGCGCCGCGCATTGCCGTTTTCCGACATGCACTCATGTCGTGCCCCGCGCACCGATTCTCCGCGCATCCAATATAGGGCAATCCTGGCTGTCGTAGCGATGCGGCTGACGGTTGATCGCACGTGACTGCGGCGCGACCGGCCGTTGACCGGCCGTGGCTAGCGTTTGCCGTCACGAAGGGAGCGGACGTGCCCGCGCGCCGGTCACAGCCGGCGAATCCCGCAACGGGGAGATCGCGTCGATGAACATCCGTCAATGCGCAGGATTGCCGCAGCTGCGCCTCATGCCGCTTGTGGCTGCAACCATCCTGGCCGCGGCGTGGCTTGCAGCCTGCAGCAGCGGCGGCAACGCACCCGCGCAGCAGGCGCAGCAGCCACCGCAACCCGGGGGCACGCCGTCTGCATGTCCGGCCGAACAGGACCCAGTGGTCGACGCACTTGCGGCCTGCGGTGGCCCCGGCATGATTTGCGCGGGATATTTCGACGGCTCAGTCGTCTACGACCTGCAGCCGCTGATCCCGGGGGCAATGCCCGCCTGGTCGCCGGACGGAAGGACGATCGCGTTCCACAGGGACGGCGGCCTGTATCTGGTGAATTACGACGGGACGGGGGAGCGCTTGCTGGGACAGGGATCGGCACCATCGTGGTCTCCCGATGGGGCGGAGATCGCGTTCACGGGCGCCGTCGGCATCATGATCATGAGTGCCGACGGTACCGGCACACGCACGCTGATCCCGCATGATGCATTCGACCCCCACGGCGCAACCGTTGGGCCGGCGTGGTCGCTCGATGGACAGCGGATCGCGTTCGTGCGCGTGCCGGACTTCGACGACGACATTGCCACCACGTCGATCTACATCACAGACATGGGCGGCTCCTCCCCGCGGCGGCTGACGCCGAACACCGGTATCCAGCAAAACGAGTGGTTCCCGGTCTGGTCCCCGGGCATGGACAGGCTGGCATTCAACCTGGCTTACTCGGACGGTATCCGTTCGGTCGATGCGAATGGCGCCGATCCTCGCTGGCTGGTCCCTCCGGCCGACGCCGAGGTCTCCAGATCAGCGTGGTCGCCGGCCGGCTCCGGACTGGCCTACACGGCGACCCGCCGTTGCAGGCCGAACACGGCCATCCGGATCGTAAACGTCGATGATGGAACCTCACAGACGCTGATCGCGAATGCTCGCGAACCGGCCTGGTCTCCCGATGGCGCGAGGATCGCGTTCGTCAGCGCTGATGACTCGCCGCAGGGCAGCCCTGACCCGGCGACCGGGTTTCCACCGGCGCCTGCTGATGCCGACGTCTATGTCGCCGAGAGCACCAGCAGCACAGGTGCCGTCTCCCGGTACGTGATCTACGGCAATGGCCGGTTCGAGTTGCAGTACGTGTCGGCGCACTGGGGATACTTCGCTTACGCCGGCAGCTTCACGCGCACACAGTCGCCGCAGGGGTTTGCGTTCAGGTTCGACGGCGACCCGCGATGGCAGGCCACCGGCGTGCTCAACGGCGAGCGGCTGACCATCACCTACAACCTGGTGATGCTCCTGTCCGACTTCGAGGACGGCGTTTATGTGCTGGGCGACGACTGATCAGTCGTTGCGGGCGCCCAGGCGCTCGGCCCTCGCCAGCGCGGCCAGCGGTTCAAGTTGTTCCAGGCGCGGATCGCCAGCCAGCGCCTCGAGAACTGGATGGAGGACCGTGAAGTGGGTGTTGGTCGCTGCCAATGAACCGTCATCGATGGCGCGCGCCAGCCAGGCCAGCGCCTCGTCCCGGTCGCCGAGCCCGGCATGGACCACCGCCACCGGGAAAGCGCCGCCCCGCCCGGTGCGTCGTCGCTCGAGCAGCGCGGCCTGTATCCGCAGGGCCTCGCCGCGCTCACCGGAGCGCGCCAGCAGGTAGCCCAGCTGGGCCTGGTTGAGCGGCGCACGGTCGCCGGGCGCCGCGCGCAATTCGTCGATCGCGCTTTGCCACATCTCCAGCTGCCCCTTGCATTCCGCCGAAATGGACGCCACCCGAAGCAGCGGGGGGTTCACCGATTCAAGCCTTTCCAGGCGCGCCAGGGCCTCGCGGCAGCGGCCAGTAGCGCCCAATACACGCGCGACCTCGGCCTGTGCGGCGGGAGAAACCGGATCCAAGCCTGCGGCGCGTTCGGCTTCTGCCAGGGCCTCTGCCGGCCGCGCCGTCCAGAGATAGAGCGCGATCCGCCATTGCCGGCTGATGCTGAGCGCCGGGTCGAGCGCAATCGCCCGATTGAACGAGGTCTCGGCTGCGACGAAATCGAAGTCTTGCAGTTGCAGAGCTGCGTGCAATGCATGAGCCTCCGCGATCGAGTCATCCAGTTCCAGGGCGCGGTCGATGGCATCCTGGGCGAGCGACCGGGGTTCTGTGTGCGGTACATCGCCAAGCTCTCCCCGTGCGGTTCTTAAGGTCAGACGGGCCAGCCCCACCCACGCGGCGGCATACGCAGGATCCAGTTCCACCGCCTGCCGGAAGTATTCCAGCGCCTGCCGCGCAGCCGCGTCGTCGCGAAGCACGGCAGGGTCATTGCCCTTCACGTAAAGCTCGTACGCCGCGATGCTGGTCGTGCGGCGTTCGGGAGGCATCGCCTGCGTGTCGCCGCGACGCGTTGGATCCGTCGTGCCGGGACCCGCGTGTCCACGAGCGCTCCACCAGTTCCACACCAGGGCGCCGGTAGCGAGGAGAACCGCTGCCGCGGCGAAAGCAGCCAGGCTCCGCACCGGGGATCGCGCCGGCGGCACCTGCGGTGCGGCGTCGCGCGGCGGCGCCGCATCCCGGACGGCCACGTGAGGTGCCGGCCGGGCCTTGTCCCGGTCCGCCGGCGGTGCCGGGGCGCGATCAGCTGCGGATGCGCGCAACCTCGCAACCGTCGCCAGGATGTCCGGAGGCAATCCGACAGCGAGCTCCTCGCGCAGCAGCCGCTCGTGAGCCGTGGCCTGCAGCAGCGCCCCGGCGGGATCGCCGGCCGATTCGAGCACGCGCATCAGCCGCATGACGGCGATGGAATCGGTCGGATTGTGCGTGATCAGCGCCTTCAGCCAGCCCGCCGCAGTCTGCAAGTCTCCTTGGGCTTCCGCCGATTCCGCAAGTCCCAGCAGCGCCTTGGCCTGGAGACCCGCAAGCCTTGACCGCTCGTCCGTGATCCAGCGCTCCAGATCCGGAGCCTCGGCAAGATGGAAGCCGTCGAGAAAAGGGCCGGCATGGATTCGCGAGGCTCGCTCGAGCTCTCCTGCGGCCAGCGCCTCTTCAAATTCCGTCACATCGCAGCGCAGGGCACCTGGGTTCAGCCGCAACGCATCGCCGACGGTCAGAATGGCGTCTTCGCCGAGAGCGCTGCGAAGCACGTACACGGACTGGTTGAGCAGCCGGCGGACCTGCTCCGCATTGCGCTCGGGCCACAGCAGTTCCATCAGCTTTTCGCGTGGCCATGTGCGCGAGCGGCTGGTGGCAAGGATGGCCAGCAGGGCAATGCGGTGCCGCTGCAGGGACGGGCCGGAGTAGTCGGCACCGTCCATGCCCTCCAGAGACGCGCCGCCCAGCAGTTTCAGGAGCAGCATCTTCAGACCTCCCGCGGCGCCGTCCTCCGCGGCAGCGGCCGCCAGTATCCGGTCACCAGCGCCGTGCCGACAAGGATCACCACCATGCCGGTGATCTGCAGCCATGAAAGCCGTTCGCCGAGCACGATCCAGCCGAGCAGCGCCGCCACCGCCGGGTTCACGTAGCCGTAGGAGCCGGTCACCACAGGCGTGGTGTTGACGGCGAGCCAGGAGTACGCGGAGTAGGCGAGGCAGGAACTCATCACCGTCAGCCAGGCGAAGGCAGCGAACCCGCGCGCCGTCCAGTGGAAGTCGAAGGGCTCGCCGGCGACGGCAGCGCCGATCAGCAGCCCGATGCCGCCGGTCAACATCATCAGCGCCGTGAACATCAGCGGCGGATTGCGCGAATCGGCGTGGCGGTAGTAGATGGTGCCGAGCGACCATGACAGGCAGGCGACCAGGATCAGGAGCTGCCAGCCGAGCGCGCCGAAGTCCCAGCCGCGCGAGGGCGAGAGCACGAGCACCACGCCCGCGAGACCGATGGCGAGCCCGGCGCGCATGGTGCGGGTGAGCGGGCTGCCGCGCGCGCCCATGGAGCCGAGCCAGGCGATCCACAGCGACGGCGTCGCGTTCAGCAGCGCAGACATGTTCGACTGCACGTACTGCATGGCGATCACGTTGCAGGCGTTCGAGAAGGCGACCGCGAGCCAGCCCATGATCAGCACGTGGCGCAGCTCGACGCGGTTGACGACCGGCGGGCCCGAGTGCCACCAGGCGAACAGCAGCAGCAGCAGCCCGGCGGTGCCGAATCGCAGTCCCGCGGCGACGAGCGGCGGCTCGTCGGTCACCATCACCTTGGTGGCGAGGTAGCTCGATCCCCAGAGCAGGTAGACGATCGCGAGCGCGACCGCGACGCGGAACCGGTGCGATTCGGACTCGGCCATGCGCCCATCTTAATGGCGCGTCTGCCGTGTCGCGACGCGGTGCAGCCACCAGCCCATGAACGCCAGCGCGGCGATCCCCGCCCACTTGCCGGGTCGCATCGCCTCCTCGACCGCGAGCACGTCGGCATCGCCCGTGGCCACGATCGGGATGGCGATCAGCACGCCGATGATGGCCTCGCCCGCGATCAGGCCCGCGGAGAACAGCAGGCCCATCTGCTTGAGCTTCTCGGTGTCGCCTCCCGGGTTGCGCCGGCGGTGCCAGCGGGTCGCGAGTTCCGCGATCAGGCCGCCGGTGAAGATCGGCGTCGACAGCTCGAGCGGCAGGTAGATGCCGACCGCGACCGCGAGCACCGGCGCGCGCCAGCTCTTGCCGCTGCGCCGCAGGTACTCGTCGAGGGTGATGACGATCGCGCCGACCACGGCGCCGGTCGCGACCATGTTCCAGGGCAGGCCGCCGCCGAAGATGCCGCTGGCGACCGAGGCCATCAGGGTCGCCTGCGGCGCGGCCAGCGCATTCACGCCCTCGCGTGCCGGCGTGCCGATGCCGTAGGCCTCGAGCAGCAGGTTGAGCACCGGCGCCATGACCGCGGCCGAGGCCAGCGCGCCGATGCCCAGCATGACCTGCTGGCGCCAGGGCGTGGCGCCCACCAGCTGGCCGGCCTTGAGGTCCTGCAGGTTGTCGCCCGCGATCGCGGCCGCATTGCAGATCACCGCGCCGATCATGATCGCGGCCACCGGTCCCACGGTCGAGCCGCGGCCCATGATCGCGAGCAGCACCAGCGAGGCGAACAGGATGGTCGAGATCGTGATCCCGGAGACCGGGTTGTTCGAGGAGCCGACCAGGCCCGCCATGTAGCCGCTGACGGACGAGAACACGAAGCCCGCCACGACCATGATCACCGCCATGCCGAAGGCGATGCCGAGGCTGTCCACGACCGCGTAGTAGAGCGCGAACAGCGGCAGCACGAACAGCACGATGCCGGAGAGGATGGCCGTCATCGGCAGGTCGCGCTCGGTATGCGGCACCCCCGCGCCCGTGCCGCCCTTGAGCGCCATTCCTGTGCGCACGCCGGAAAGCAGCGACTTGCGCAGCGACCATAGCGACCAGAGGCCGCCGATCAGCATCGCGCCGACGCCGATGTAGCGGATCTGCCGGTTCCAGATCGTGTACGCGGCGTCTTCCGCGGGCAGCCCGGCGACGAGCGCGGCCAGATCCGGGTTTCCGTCGATCAGGAAGGTGTTGTAGAACGGAATGAACACCCACCACGACAGCGCGCCGCCCGAGAGCATCAGGCAGCCGATGTTGAAGCCGACGATGAAGCCGACGCCGAGCAGGGCCGGCGACAGGTTGATGCCGAAGAAGCCGATGCAGCGCTCGCCGAAATAGCGCGCGGCCGTGAACGCCTCCGGCGCCAGCTTGAGGCCCGACAGCGCGAGCTTGAACAGCGCCGCCGCGCCCGCGGCGCTCGCCAGCGCCTTGAGGCCGCGCCCGGGGTCCTCGCCGACCTTGAGCACCTCGGCGGTCGCGACGCCTTCCGGGAACTGCAGCTTCTGGTCGATGATCAGCGTGCGCCGCAGCGGCACCGAGAACAGCACGCCGAGCAGCCCGCCGAGCCCCGCGATCGCGAGCACCCAGCCGTACTCGAAGCGGGTCCAGTGCCCCATCAGCACCAGCGCCGGGATCGTGAAGATCGTGCCGGCCGCGATCGCAGAGCCCGCGGAGGCGCCGGTGGCGACGATGTTGTTCTCGAGGATGCTGGAGCGGCCGAGCAGGCGCAGCACGCCCATGGAGATCACCGCCGCGGGAATCGCGGTGGCGACCGTCAGGCCCGCGAACAGGCCGAGGTAGGCGTTGGCCGCCGCCAGCAGCACGGTCAGGATCACCGACAGCAGGATCGCGCGGACGGTGAGCTGCCGCGCGGCTTCGGGTGAGTTCATCCGGATTCCCCTTTGCCTACCAGCCGCAGGTGCGGCCACGGTTCTGTTGTTCGAGCCAGTCCATCAACGGCTGGAAATACTCCACGATCGCGCTCGCATCCATCTGGCGCGTGCCGGTCAGCTTCTCGAGCGCATCCTGCCACGGGCGGCTCGCGCCGAGGGCCATCATTTCGCGAAAGCGGCGGCCGGCCTCCGCGCTGCCGTAGATCGAGCACTCGTGCAGCGGACCGGTGAACCCGGCCGCCTGGCACAGCGCGCGGTGGAACTGGAACTGCAGCACGAACGACAGGAAGTAGCGCGTATAGGGCGTGTTGCCGGGGATGTGGTACTTGGCGCCGGGGTCGAAGTCGTCCTCGCTGCGCGCCATCGGCGCTTCGACGCCCTGGTACCTGCGCCGCAAGTCCCACCACGCCTCGTTGTACCGTTCCGGCGGAATGCGGCCGGAGAACACGCCCCAGCGCCACTGGTCCACGAGCTTGCCGAACGGCAGGAATGCGATTTTCTCGCTCGCGACCTTCATCTGCCGGTTGATCAGCGCCTCGCGGCTCGACTTCGTGCCCTGCTGCAACAGCCCGATGCCGGCGAGATAGGCCTCGGTCATCGACAGGTTGATGGTGTCGCCGATCGCTTCGTGGAAGCCGTCGTGCGCGCCGCCCTGGTACAGGTACGGCTGGTCCAGGTAGCTCAGGTAGTAATAGACGTGCCCGAGCTCGTGGTAGAGGGTGTAGAGGTCCTCCTCGGTCGTTTGCGTGCACATCTTGATGCGCACGTCGCCTTTCGTGTCCATGTTCCAGGCGCTGGCGTAGCAGTCCACCTCGCGGTCGCGCGGCCGCGTCAGCATCGAGCGTTCCCAGAAGCTCGCCGGCAGCTTCGGGAACCCGAGCGAGACGTAGAACGACTCGGCGGACTCCGTCATCTTCCGCGCGTCATAGCCCTGTTTTTCGAGTTCCGCGGTGACGTCGAGGTCCGACACGCCGGCATAGGGCTCGAGCAAGTCGTAGATGTTGTTCCACTGCTGTGCCCACATGTTGCCGAACAGGTGCGCGGGCACCGGCTTGCCGTCGGGCACCAGCGACTTGCCGTAGCGTTGCTGGAGCTTGCCGCGTGCATAGCAGTGCAGACCGTCATACAGCGGCTTGACCTGGTTCCAGAGGCGGTCGGTCTCGGCCTCGAACTCGGTCGGGCCCATGTCGTAGTTCGAACGCCACAGGTCTCCGACATCGGCGAAGCCGAGCCCGCGCGCGCCCTCGTTGGCGAGCTCCACGAAGCGGCGGTAGTCCTGGCGGATCGGCTTCGCGATGGCGTGCCAGCCCCGCCAGGCGTCCAGCAGCTCGTCGGGGTTGCGGCTCTCCGCGAGCTTCTGCGCGAGCTGCTCGAAATTGAGGCAGCTCTCCGGGCCGGCCGGACAGTGCCTGCCGGAGCTGTAGGTGGAGAGCATGCGCGCTTCGATCGCCGACTTCTCCTCGCGCCTGGCCGGGTCCGGGGGCGCCGGCGCGGCCAGGCTGAACTTGAGGCTGCGGATGGTGCGCGCGGCATTCTCCGACATAGTCCGGCCTTCGAACGCCCGGGCTTCGCCGATCAGGCGCGAGACGTCCGCCTGCACGCGCTCGTCGGACTTCGCGGCGAGCGCCTCGGTATCCGGCGTGATGTAAGTGAGCTGGGTCCAGGCGGCCCGGGCGTTCTCGTGGCCGGATTTCTGCAGCTCGGCATTGGCGCGCAGGACGAACTCGTCGGCCGTCTCCTTCGGCCGCGGGGTCGCGCAGGCGGAGAGGGCGGCGGCGAGCGCCAGCGCGCCCGCCAGGCGGGAGGTCACTTGCCTTCCGCGCCGTGCATCCACTGCACGATGCGCCCGGAGATGGCCCAGAGCAGGAGGCTGAAGGCGATCAGCACGAGCGCGAGGCCGCCGAAGATGCCGAGCAGCCCGGCGTGCTCTGGCCGCACGCCGACATCGGCCGAGAGCGCGATCATCCACGGATACTCGCCCATGGTCTCGGTGAATGCGCCGATGTAGCCGGCGAGCGTGTTGGCGACGAAGTTGATCATGAACCACACGCCCATCATCAGCGAGCCGAGCCTGAGCGGCGCGAGCTTGGTGACCATCGACAGGCCGACCGGGCTGATGCACAGCTCGCCGGTGGTGTGGAACAGGTAGCCGAGCACCAGCCAGATCATCCCGGACTTCATGTCGCCGGTGCGCTGCATCTCGAACACCGCGACCACCAGGAAGACGAAGCCGAGCGCGACCTGCGCGAGGCCCAGGTACATCTTCACGGGCGTCGCGGGATTCTTGCCGCGCTCGCCGAGCTTGCTCCACAGCATGGAGAACGGGAGGCCCAGCAGCACGATGAACAGCGGGTTGAGCGACTGGAACCAGCCGGTCGGCACCGTGAAGGCGCCGACGCTGCGATCGGTGTACTTGTCGGCAAACAGGTTCAGCAGGCCGCCGGCCTGCTCGAAGGTCGCCCAGAAGATCACGACGAAGGTGAAGATCACGAAGATCACGCGCAGCCGGTCGCGCTCGACCGCCGTCAGCGGATGCTTGGTGCCGCCCGCCATCTTGAGCGAGCGCCGGGCCGCGGGCTCGACGCCGACGTTGCCGATGTAGCGGTTCGAGAACGCGAGCTGGATGATGACCGAAAGCGACATGCCGATGCCCGCCGCGAGGAAACCCATGCGCCAGCCGTAAGCCGGGTCCTCGCCGAGGGTCGAGCAGACCAGCGGCGCGAGGAAGGCGCCGGTGTTGATGCCCATGTAGAAGATGGTGAATGCGCCGTCGCGGCGCGCGTCGCCCTGCGGGTACAGGTCGCCGACCATGGTCGAGATGTTCGGCTTGAAGAAGCCGTTGCCGATGATCAGGCCGAGCAGCCCGAGGTAGAACGTGGTCGGCGTGTCGGGGAAGGCGATGCCGAGCGCGGGCAGCGAAAAGGCGGCGGTCGTGCCCAGCGTTTCCAGCGGCGCGGCCAGCGCGAACTGGCCGAGCGCCATGATGATGCCGCCGATGATCACGGCCTTGCGCTGGCCGAGGTAGTTGTCGGCGAGCCAGCCGCCGAACAGCGGCGTGAAGTACGTGAGGCCCGTGTACCAGGCATAGAGCTTGAGCGCCTGCGGCTCGGCCCAGCCGAGGCCCGGGTTGACGGCGTGCGTCGCGGCCACCGCATACAGCACGAGCAGGGCGCGCATGCCGTAATAGCTGAAGCGCTCCCACATCTCGGTGACGAACAGCAGGAACAGGCCCTTGGGGTGCCCGAGCATCGTTCCAGGCGGGATGTTCACGTCGTGATTCATGCGCTGGTTTCTCCGGAAGTCCGGCGAGTGTCCGCTATTTTGCGGTGCAGCATCAAGCCGATTCGGCTTGTTCCTGCTCGGGTTTGTCGCGCACCAGCAGGCGGGACATCAGCACGCCGCCCTCGTACAGCAGCCACATCGGGATCGCCATCATGGTCTGCGAGACGGGATCGGGCGGCGTCAGGAACGCGGCGACGATGAAGATGCCGAGGATCACGTAGCCGCGGTTCGCGGTGAGCGCCTTGCGCTTCACCAGGCCGGTGCGCACCAGCAGCACGGTCGCGATCGGGATCTCGAACGCGACGCCGAAGGCGAAGAACATCAGCACCGCGAAATCCATGTACTGCGTGATGTCGGTCATCATCCGCACGCCCTCCGGCGTCGTGCCGACGAAGAACTTGAATGCCAGCGGGAACACGACGAAGTAGGCGAACGCGGCGCCGGCGTAGAACAGGATCACGCTGGAGACGAACAGCGGCAGCGCGAACCGGCGCTCGTGGCGATAGAGGCCCGGCGCGACGAAGGCCCAGACCTGGTAGAGGATGAAGGGCATCGCGAAGAAAATCGCGGCGAGCAGCGCGAGCTTGAACGGCGTCATGAACGGCGCCATGACCGAGGTCGCGATCAGGCTGGCGCCTTCGGGCAGCTGGCTGAGCAGCGGCTGCGAGAGCCAGGTGAAGATGTCGTTCGCGAACACCAGGCAGGGCACCGCGATGACCAGCGTCGCGACCAGCGCCTTCATCAGGCGGTTGCGCAACTCGAACAGGTGCGAGAGCAGCGAGCTCTCCGGCAGCGGCTCGTCCTGCGATCCGGGCGCGTTCATGACACGGGCGGCGGGTTCCGGTCGGTCGACTCAGCAGGGGCCGGTTGTGCAGGCGCTGCGGGCGTCGCCGGCGCCGGCGGCGGCGTGCCGGGCGCTCGGCGCGGCGCGGCGGGGTCGAAGTCGTCCTTCGGGACGATGGTCACTTCCTCGTCGAGCTGTTGGCGCAGCTGGCGCGCCATTGCGCGGGCGCGGCCGGCCCAGCGCCCGACCTGGCCCGCGAGTTTCGGCAGCTTCTCGGGTCCCAGCACCAACAGCGCGATGCCGAGGATCAGGATGATCTCGGTGAAGCCGACCTCGAACATCCGCGGTTACGCGTTCTTGGTCGTGTCGGCGCTGTCGCGCTTGGCGCTGAAGTCGGCGTCCGGGCGCTCGTCCTGCGCCAGTTTCTTGCCGGACTCCTCGGCGTCGCCCTCGCTCATGGACTTCTTGAAGCCGCGCACCGCGGCGCCCAGGTCCGAGCCGATGTTGCGCAGCTTCTTGGCCCCGAAGATCAGCAGCGCGATCGCAAGGATGATCAGCAGTTCGCGAAACCCAATGCCCATGTCGATGACTCCGGCCCGCGCATCGGGCGCTGTCCTACGATGATACGCCAATCCCGGTGCCGCCCTGGTCCCGGCCGGGAATGCGCAGCCAGAATGTGACGGGGCCGTCGTTCACGAGAAAAACCCGCATGTGGGCGCCAAAACGGCCGGCCTGCGTGGCAGGGAAGCGCGCTGTGGCGCGGCGGGCGAGGTGACCGAACAGGCGCTCCCCTTCGGCCGGCGGCGCGGCCCGGCTGAAGCCCGGGCGCAGTCCCTTCGCGGTGTCGGCCGCGAGCGTGAACTGCGGCACCAGCAGCAGCGATCCGCCGGTATCGGCCAGCGACAGGTTCATGCGTCCTTCGGCATCGGCGAAGACGCGATAGTTCAGCAGCCGGTCGAGCAGGCGCTCCGCGGTCGACTCGTCGTCACCTCGCTCGACGGCGACCAGCACCATGAGCCCGGGCCCGATGCGGGCGGTTTCCGCGCCGTCCACGCTCACGGCGGCCTCGGTCACGCGCTGCAGCAGGCCGATCATGCCGGCGCTTCAGTCCCGGTCGCGCCGCGCCCGTTCCAGGTGGAACAGGTGCAGCAACCGGTGCACGACCGGACCCAGCAGCAGCGCCGCCGTGACGATGAAGACGAGGCCGGCGTACAGGGCGAAGAACCCGGCAAAGAGCTTGCCGGCCTCGGTCTGCGGCGCGTGGATCGGGCCCATGCCGCCGAGCAGCATCGCGGTCTCGAGAAAGGCATCGGTCCATGACATGCGCTCGAAGCAGGCGTAGCCAGCCATGCCCAGCGCGATCGACGCCAAAACCAGGCCGACGCCGGCGGCGGCGTGGCCGAGCACGCGGCGCACGAAGCCCGCGCGGTGCAGCAGCGGCTGGTGCCTCGATTCGTACATGGCTGCTATGGTAGCCCCGTTGCCGCCGGGCTTCCGGCGGCCGGGGGGCGAGATGAAAAGACGCGACCTGATCAGGGGCCTGGGAATGGGCGCGGCCGCCGTCGCCGCCTCGGCCTGCGCCCGCAAGGGCGATGAGGCAGCCCCGGGGCGACCGGGCGAGACCTTCGAATGGCGCCTGGTGACCACCTGGCCGCCGAACTTCCCGGGCCTCGGCACCGGCGCGATCGACTTCGCGAAGCGGATCGAGGAATGCACCGCCGGGCGCCTGAAGATCCGCGTCTATGGCGACGGCGAACTGGTGCCGGCGTTCGAGACCTTCGACGCGGTCGCGAGCGGGACCGCGGAGATGGGCCACGGCGCCGCTTACTACTGGAAGGGCAAGGTGCCGGCCGCGTCGTTCTTCTCCTCGATTCCCTTCGGTCTGACGCAGCAGGAGGTCAACGCCTGGTTCTACCACGGCGGCGGGCTCGAACTCTGGCGCGAGGCCTACGCGCCGTTCGGCCTCGTGCCCTTTCCCTGCGGCAACAGCGGCACGCAGATGGGCGGCTGGTTCCGCAAGGAGATCCGCTCGCTCGCCGACATCCGCGGACTCAAGATGCGCATTCCGGCGCTCGGCGGCGAAGTCATCGCGCGCGCCGGCGCGACGCCGGTGACGATGCCCGGGTCCGAGATCTTCACCGCGCTGCAGACCGGCGCGATCGACGCGACCGAGTGGATCGGTCCCTACAACGACCTTGCCTTCGGTTTCCACAAGGCGGCGAAGTACTACTACTACCCCGGCTGGCAGGAGCCGGGCTCGGCGCTCGAGCTGATCATCAACCAGCAGGCCTGGGACGCGCTGCCGGCAGACCTGCAGGCGATCGTGGCCGCCTGCGCCGGCGCGACCAACGACCGCATGTCGGCCGAGTTCATGGCTCGCAACGCCGAGGCGCTGGAGACGCTGGTGCGCGACCACGGCGTGCAGCTGCGGCCGTTCCCGGACGACGTCATGAAGGCGCTGCAGGGCTATGCCGCCGAGATCCTGCGCGAGAATGCGGGCCGCGACCCGCTGTTCGGCCGCGTACTGGAGTCGCTGCAGGCATTCTCCGCGCGCATGAAGCCCTACCTGGACATCGCCGAGCGCGCGTACCTCAACGCCCGCGGCTGAGGCGCGCCGCTACCGGTAGATCAGGTCCGGCAGCCAGGTCGCGAGCCGCGGCCAGAACCACAGCAGCACCAGCATGGCCAGCTGCATGAAGATATAAGGCACCGCGCCGCGGTAGATGTCCGTCGTCCGGATGGCGGGAGGGGCGACGCCCCGCAGGTAGAACAGGGCGAAGCCGAATGGCGGCGTCAGGAACGAGGTCTGCAGGTTTATCGCCATGACCACGCCGAGCCAGACGGGATCCATGCCCATGCCGAGCAGGATCGGGGCGACCACCGCGACCACGATGTAGATGATCTCGATGAAGTCGATGATGAAGCCGAGCAGGAACATGGCGAGCATCACGACCGCGAGCGCCCCGGCCGGCCCGCCGGGCAGCGATGACAGCAGTTCGTGCAGCAGGACGTCGCCGCCGAAGCCGCGGAACACCAGCGAGAAAATGGACGCGCCGAGCAGGATGATGAACACCATCGAAGTCAGGCGCACGGTGCCCTGCATCACCTCGCGCAGGCGTGCGAGCGGCAGCGAGCGGCGCATCAGGGCGATGGCGAGCGACCCCGCGGCGCCGACCGCGGCGGCCTCGGTCGGCGTGGCGAAGCCCGCGATGATCGAGCCGAGGACAGCGACGATCAGCGTGAGCGGCGCGAGCAGCGCCTTCAGCACGCGCCGCCCCAGGTGCCCCCGCACGGCCAGCACCTCGGCGGGCGGCGGCGGCATGCGCGCGGGCTGCAGCCACGCGACGGACAGCAGGTAGCCGATGTAGAGCGCGACCAGCAGCAGGCCGGGCAGCATCGCGCCCGCGAACAGGTCGCCGACGGAGACGCTCTCCGGCGCGAAATTGCCGGCGCGCAGCTGCGACTGCTGGTAGGCCGACGAGAGCACGTCGCCGAGCAGCACCAGGATGATGGACGGCGGGATGATCTGCCCGAGCGTGCCGGAGGCGCAGATCGTGCCGCAGGCGATGCGCGGGTCGTAGCCGCTCTTGAGCATCGCCGGCAGCGACAGCAGGCCCATGGTCACGACCGTGGCGCCGACGATGCCCGTGCTCGCGGCGAGCAGCGCGCCGACCACGACCACCGCAATCGCGATGCCGCCGCGGCCGTGGCCGAACAGCTCGCCCAGCGTCTCGAGCAGGCTCTCGGCGATGCGCGCGCGCTCGAGCACGAGGCCCATGAAGATGAACAGCGGCACCGCGACCAGCGTCTGGTTCTGCATCGAGCCGAACAGGCGGCTGGGCAGCGCCTCCAGGATTCCCATGTCGAAGGCGCCGAACAGGCTGCAGAGCGAGGCGAACGCGAGCGACACGCCCGCCAGCGTGAAGGCCACCGGAAATCCGGCCATGAGCGCCGCGATGATCAGCGCGAACAGGACCAGCGAAAGCCACTCCATGATCAGCCCTGCCCCGGGCTGCGCAGCGTGAGCCACGCCCGCAGTCCGCCGGCGATGCCTTGCGCCGCCAGCAGCACCGCCATCAGCGGGATCAGCGATTTCAGCAAGTAGATCATCGGCAGCCCGCCGGCCTCGCGCGACCGCTCCGCGATCCGCCACGACATGCCGACGTAGTCCCAGCTCTCGACCACGAGATAGACGCACAGCGGCAGGACGAAGAGCAGCGTGCCCGCCAGGTTCACTGCCGCGCGGGCGCGCGGGCCCATCTGGCGGTACAGGACGTCCACGCGCACGTGCTCGTCGGCCTTCAGCGTGTAGGCCGCGCCCAGCATGAACACCGCCGCGTGCATCCAGTTGACCGATTCCTGCAGCCAGATCAGGCCGACACCCGCCGCATATCGCAGGATCACGACGGCGACCGTCGCAAGCACCATGGCGAGCGTGAGCCAGGCGACGGTGCGGCCGGTCCACTCGGCGACGCCGTCGAGCAGCGAGAGCAGGCGCCCGGGAGGCGGCGCGGCCGGCGTATTCACGTCGCCGCCTTAGGGCCCTTGCGCAGGCGACGCAGGAAAACGGTCATTTCCTTCGCCGCCTGCACGTCGCCGGCCTCGCGCGCCGCCGCGATGCCGCGCTCGTAGACCTCGGCGGCGCGCTCCGGCGAGCCGGCGCGCGAATGCGCCTCGCCGAGCGCCTTCCATGCCGCGGAATAGCGCGGGTTCTGGTCCACGGCCTGGCGCAGGTGGTCGATCGCCGCGACCAGGTCGCCGGCCTTGAGGCACTCCTGGCCGAGCGCGAAGCGCAAGAGCGGCGAGTCCTGGCCGCGCTCGAGCATCCGCTGGAGGTTCTCGCGCAGGGCCATGTCAGCGCTGCCAGAAGGCTGGCGTGAGCAGGACGATGAAGGTAAAGATTTCGACGCGACCGACCAGCATGGCGATCGTGCAGATCCACTTGGCGGAATCGGAGACATCGGCAAAGGTCCAGGCGACCTCTCCCAGCCCGGGGCCGGTGTTGTTGATGCAGGTCGCGATCGCCGACCAGGCGGTGACCTGGTCCACGCCGAACATCATGAGCAGCAGCATCAATGTGGCGAACACGATCAGGTACATGGCGAAGAACCCGACCACAGCGCCGATGATCGGCGGCGGCACCGGACGGCCGGCGAGCTTGACCGGGATCACTGCGCTCGGGTGCACCAGCTGCTTGAGCTCGGCGACGCCCTGGCGGAAGACCAGCAGCCAGCGGATGACCTTCATGCCGCCGGCCGTGGACCCGGCGCAGCCGCAGATGAAGGTGAGCAGCATCAGCAGCACGGGCAGCGCGCCCGGCCAGTCGGCGAAGCCCGTGGTCAGGAAGCCGGTGCTGGTCTGCATCGAAACCACCTGGAAGCTCGCATGATGCAGCGCCGTCCCGAACGAGCCGAACTCGTCCATGAGCCAGAGGTAGACCGTGGTGCCGGCGATGACCCAGACGACGAGCCAGAAATAAGCCTGGAACTCGGTGTCCTTCCAGTAGAGGCCGGGGTCCCGGCCGCGGATCGCCATGAAGTGCAGCGCGAAGTTGGCGCCGCCCAGGAACATGAACACGATCGCGACAGTGTCGATGGCGACGCTGTTGAAATGCGCAAAGCTCGCGTCGTGGGTCGAAAAGCCGCCGGTGGACAGGGCCGAGAAGGCATGGCCGACGGCGTCGAACGGCGTCATGCCCGCCAGCCAGAAGCCGAGCGCGCACAGCGCCGTCAGCGTCGCGTAGATCGTCCACAGCGCCTTGGCGGTCTGCGTGATCCGCGGCGTGAGCTTCTGATCCTTGAAGGGGCCCGGGGTTTCGGCCTTGAACAGCGACATTCCGCCGATGCCGAGCACCGGCATCAGCGCCACCGCCAGCACGATGATGCCCATGCCGCCGAACCAGTGGATCTGCTGGCGGTAATAGAGGATGGACTTTGGCAGGGCCTCGAGTCCGGAGAGGACCGTGGCGCCGGTGGTGGTGAATCCCGAGACAGCCTCGAACACGGCGTCGGTGAACGAGAGCGCCGGCACGTCGCTGATCAGGAGCGGCGTCGCGCCGGCGAAACCGAGGCAGACCCAGAACACCGCGACCACCAGGAAGCCGTCGCGCAGGCGCAGGTCGCGCTTGACCCTGCGCACCGGGAGCCAGAGCGCGAGTCCGGCGGCCGCGACGATCGCGAATGCGGCCATGAACGGGTACCAGTGGCCGTCGTTGTAGATCAGGGAGACGCCGGCCGGCGGCAGCATCGTCAGGCTGAACAGCATGAGCATCAGCCCGAGAATCCGCTGCACCATCAGCAGGTTCATGCGCTGGTGCCGGACTGGAACAGGCGGCCGACGTCCTCCACGTGCCGGCGATCGGTCAGGAACAGGATCACATGGTCATCCACCTGGATCACCGTATCGTGGTGCGCCATGATCACGTCCTCGCCGCGCACCACCGCCCCGATCGTGGTGCCTTCCGGCAGCGCGATCTCCTCGACGCGCTTGCCGGCGACCGGCGAGCTGTGGTCCTCATCGTGGACGATCGCCTCCATCGCCTCCGCCGCGCCGCGGCGCAGCGAGTGCACGCGCACGACGTCGCCGCGGCGCACGTGCGCGAGCAGCGCGCCGATCGTCACGGTCTGCGGCGAGATCGCGATGTCGATCGGGCCGACCTCCATGAGCTCGGCGTAGGACGGCTTGTTGATCAGGGCCATCACGCGCCGCGCGCCCAGCTTCTTGGCGAGCATGGCGGAGAGGATGTTGGCCTCCTCCGCGTTGGTGACCGCCGCGAACACGTCGGCCTCGTCGATGTTCTCCTCGAGCAGCAGCTCCTCGTCCGCGGCGTCGCCGGTGAGGACCAGCGTGTTGCGCAGGGCTTCGGCCGCGCGCCGCGCGCGCACCGGGTCGCGCTCGATGAGCTTGACCTGCACGCGGTCCTCGAGCGCGCTTGCGAGCCGGAAGCCGATGTTGCCGGCGCCCGCGATCACGACGCGCCGGGCGGCCGATTCCTGCGTCGAGAACTCCTGCATCATGGGCCGGATGTCGGCGCGCGCCGCGACGAAGAAGACCTCGTCGTGCTCCTCGATGACGGTGGCGCCCTCCGGCTTGATGCTGCGGCCCTTGCGGTAGATGGCGGCGACGCGGACCTCGCGGTTCGGCACGTGCGCGCGCAGCTCCTTGAGCTGGTGGCCGACGAGCTTGCCGCCCTTGAGCGCCCGCATCCCGACGAGTCGCACGCGCCCGTCGGCGAAGTCCAGCACCTGCAGCGCGCCCGGATAGCGCATCAGGCGCGCGACGTAGTCGGTGACGAGCTGTTCCGGGCTGATCGCAAGGTCCACCGGGATTGCGTTGTCGCCGAACAGCTCGGGCCGGCGGTGGTAATCGCCGGAGCGGATGCGCGCGATCTTGGTCGGCGTGCCGAACAGTGACCAGGCGATCTGGCAGGCGACCATGTTGACCTCGTCGCTGGAGGTCAGTGCGACGATCAGGTCGGCGCCGCGGCCGCCGGCCGCCTCGAGCACGGCCGGGTGCGCCGCATTGCCGGAGACGGTGCGGATGTCGAGCCGGTCCTGCAGGTCGCGCAGCACCTCGTCGCGGGTGTCCACGACGGTCACGTCGTTGACCTGCTCGCGGGCGAGCTGGTGGGCCGCGGTGCTGCCGACCTGGCCGGCGCCGAGAATGATGATCTTCACTGCCGCTCCCTCGCCGGCCCGCCGGCCGGTCTCGCGACGCCCGCGATTCTAGCGCAGCCCGCGTGGCGTCACCCGTCAAGCCGGCGGCGCGAGCGGATTGCGTGCGACCGCGCCACCGCGCGGCGGGCGGCAGGCAGGTCGCGAGCGAGCGAATGCGGTTGCCGCCCTGAGCGAGCGAACGGCCTGTCTGCCGCCCGTCGCGCGAAGACGCCGTCCTACGAAATCTGCTCGAGCCGCGCCAGTTCGTACATCAGCCATTTCTGGCCGGCGCTCTCGAAGTTGACGTGCACCTGCCGGCTCTCGCCCGCGCCCTCGAAGCGCAGGATTGTCCCTTCGCCGAACTTCGGGTGGCGCACGCGGGTGCCGAGGCGTAATGGGGCGTCCTCGCCAGCCACGGGCGCCGCCGCGCGTGAACGGCGCCGCGTCTCGGCCGCCTCCGCGACCGGCCCGCGACGCACGATGGCCTGGCCGGGCGCCGAATAGAGCGGGCGGCTGACCGAGATGCGGGGCCGCACGTCCTCGAGCGCCTCCGGCGGAAGCTCCGAGAGGAATCGCGACGGGTCGCGGTAGGACGTGTGCCCGTAGATGCGCCGGCTCTCCGCGTGCGTCAGGTACAGGCGCTGCATCGCGCGCGTGAGCCCCACGTAGCAGAGTCGCCGCTCCTCGGGCAGGCGGTCGGCATCGAAGGCCGAGTGCTCCGACGGGAACAGGCCCTCTTCCAGCCCGACCAGGAACACGGTCGGAAACTCCAGTCCCTTGGCGGCATGCAGCGTCATCAGTTGCACGCAGTCGAGACCGGTTGCCGCCTGCGTCTCGCCGGACTCGAGCGTCGCATGCGCGAGGAAAGCGCCGAGCGGCGCGAGCCCGTCGTCATTCTCGGGCTCGAAGCCCTCCGCCGCATTCACCAGCTCGTCCAGGTTCTCGACCCGCGCCTCGCCCTTGTGGTCCTTCTCCTTCGCGTGGTGGTCGCGCAGGCCGGAGGCCTGGATCACGTGACGCACCTGCTCCTCGAGAAGCATCGGCGCGATTTCCGCAGCGAGCCGGTCGATCAGCGTGAAAAAGCCGCGCAGCGCGCCCGCGGCGCGCGCCGGCAGCGCCGGCAGCAGCGCCTGGCCGGCATCCCAGAGGCTCATCCCGTGGTCGCGCGAATGCGCGCGCAATTGCTCGAGCGTCGAGCCGCCGATGCCTCGCGTCGGCAGGTTCACGATGCGCTCGAACGAGAGGTCGTCGGCGCGGGATTGCGTCAGGCGCAGGTACGCGAGCGCGTCCTTGATCTCCGCGCGCTCGAAGAACCGCAGGCCGCCGTACACGCGGTACGGGATGCGCGAAGCCATCAGCACCTCTTCGAAGGTGCGCGACTGGGCGTTGCTGCGGTAGAGCACGGCGGCGCCCGCAAGCGGCAGGCCGAGGCGCTCGTGCTCGCGGATGCGCTCGATGACGAAATCCGCTTCGTCGCGCTCGTTGAAGGCCGCGTACACGCGGATCGGCTCGCCGCCTTTCGCGGCGGTCCACAGCTCCTTGCCCATGCGGTCGGTGTTGCGCGAGATGACGGCGTTCGCCGCCGCCAGGATCACCTGCGTCGAGCGGTAATTCTGCTCGAGCCGGTACACCGTCGCGCCGAACTCGCGTCGGAAGTGCTGCATGTTCTCGACCCGGGCGCCGCGCCAGCGGTAGATGGACTGGTCGTCGTCGCCGACGACGAAGGGCGCACCGGTCTTCCCGGCCAGCAGCCGCAGCCAGTCGTACTGGATGCCATTGGTGTCCTGGAACTCATCCACCAGGACATGGCGGAAACGCTCGCGGTAATACGCCCCGAGGTCCGGCACGTTCTGCAGCGTCTCATGGCAGCGCAGCAGCAGCTCGGCGAAGTCGACGACGCCCGCCTGCTCGCAGCGCGCCTCGTACAGCGCGTACAGGCGGATCAGCTGGCGGCGGGTCGGGTCGCCGCGGTCGTCCAGCTTCTTCGAGCGGCGCCCCTCGTCCTTGTGCGCGTTGATGAACTGCTGCACCTCACGCGGCACCCAGCGCTGCTCGTCGAGGTTCTGCTCGCGGATGATCTTGCGCACCAGGCGCTGCTGGTCGTCCTCGTCGATGATCTGGAACGACTGCGGCAGTCCGGCCTCGCGCCAGTGGCGGCGCAGCATGCGGTGCGCCAGGCCGTGGAAGGTGCCGATCCAGAGCGGGTCGGCCGGCATGGACAGCAGCGACTCGATGCGCCCGCGCATCTCGGCGGCCGCCTTGTTGGTGAAGGTCACCGCCATCAGGCCGTGCGGGGACACCCCGTGCTCGAGGATCAGCCAGGCGGCGCGGTGCGTGAGCACGCGCGTCTTGCCGCTGCCGGCGCCCGCGAGCACGAGCACCGGGCCGAGCGGGGCCGTGACGGCCTCGCGCTGGGCGTCGTTCAGCGACTCGAGCAGGCTGTGGGCGGGCATGGGCCGCGCATTCTACCGATAAAGGGGACGCATCCCATTTAATCTTAAATAGGATGCGTCCCCATTTATTTTTCCTGGGCGAACTGGACCAGGGCGAGGACCAGCGCGATCACGACCGGCCCGAGGAACAGGCCGATCATGCCGAAGGCGGCGAGGCCGCCGATCACGCCGATGAAGACCGCGATCGTGGGGACGTAGGCGCGGCCGGAAATCAGGAGCGGCTTCAGGAAGTTGTCCACGCTGCTGACGATCGCGCCGACGACCGCAAGCGCGACCGCCGCGCCGTAGCGGCCCTGGAAGGCGAGGACCAGGACCGCCGGCACCCAGACGAGCGCCGTGCCGCCGAAGGGCACGACCGAGAGGATCGCGCCGATCACCCCGAACACCACCGGCGCGGGCAGGCCCACCAGCGCGAAACCGGTGCCGAGCAGCAGTCCCTGCACGATGGCGGTCAGTATCGTGCCGCGCATCACCGCGCGCGTGACCAGCGCCAGGCGCTCCGCAAGCGCGTCGCGCCGCGCAGCGGGAAGCGGCACGAGACCGATCGCACCGCCGGCCATCGCGCGGCCGTCGCGGATGAAGAAGAACAGCAGGAACAGCATGGCCGTGAACGAGAGCACCGTGCCGACCGCGCCCAGGAACGCGGTGCCCCCGAGCGAGGCGAGCCGCTCCAGCAGCTTGCGCCCGCCCTCGATGAGCCAGGCCTGGACCTCGGCGGCGCTGACGTGGGCGTACTGGTCGAGCCAGGCGAGCGCGGGACCGACGACTGGCATGCCGGCGAAGTCCGCCAGGGTCCTGCCGTCCTGCCGGCCGATCCATTCCTGCAGCATGCCGGCGAGCCCCGCGGCCTGGCGTGCAAACGCGACCGCGAGCGCGGTCAGCGGGCCGATGAAGAGCAGCAGCACCAGCACGGTCAGCAGGAACGCGGCGATCGATGCACGGCCGCGCAGCCAGCCCGCGAGCCGTGCCTGCGCGGGCTGCAGCAGGAAGCCGATGAACACGGCCCAGGCCAGCGGCGCGAGAAACGGCTCGAGGATGCGGTAGAGCAGGAAGGCGAGCAGCGCGAGCCCGGCGACCGCGAGCACCCGCTCGTAGAACTGGATGTTCGCGTTGCCGTTCATGTCCGCGCTACTCGAGCGCCGCCCGCAGGCGCGCGGCGTGTTCCGCGAGCAAGGCGTGGTCCGCCTGCTTCGCCGCATGGATGCCGAGGTCCTTGCCGGCATAGCGCGGGATCACGTGAAAGTGCAGGTGGAACACGCTCTGGCCGGCGGCCGGGCCGTTCAGCTGCGCGATCATGATGCCGGGAGGGGCGAACACCTTCTGGACGGCGCGCGCGACCTTCTGCGTCGTGCGGACCGCGGCGGCAAGGGCGTCGGGCGGCGTCCCATGGATGTCCTCCCCGGCATTCTTCGGAATCACCAGGGTGTGCCCCTCGGCCTGCGGCATGATGTCCATGAAGGCGAGCGTGTCGGCGTCCTCGTACACCTTGTGGCACGGAATCTCGCCGCGCACGATGCGCGCGAAGATGTTGTTCGTGTCATACGCCATCGCCGGCCTCCAGTTGCAGCTCGACCGAGATCAGGCAGTGGTCGGGCCAGCGACCGCCGCCCCCGGCGTAATTCCAGTCACGGAACGAGCCGGGCACCATCCTGCGCGACAGCCTGCGTGAGAGGACCAGGTAATCGATCGGCATGCGCGCGCCCTTGCCGTTGTTGCAGTTGACGAGTCCGCGGTCGGCGCCGGCATTGTGCAGGTCGGACTCCGCCGGCTCGCCGTCGTCGATTTCCGGCCACAGGGCCACGATCCGGTTGCGGGCGTCGCGAGCGCTCTCGCGCTCGCGGTCGAAGCGCCGGTTGAAGTCGCCGAGCACCGCGAACGGCACGCCCTCGCGCGCGCGCTTGTCGATCCAGGCTTCGAGCACCGGCACCTGGTCCTGCAGCACCCGGCAGTCGGGCCGCGGGTCGGTGAGCGGGTCGCGGTGGCAGGCGCTCTTCAGGTGCACGGCCAGCAGCCGGATCTGCTGCGGCGTGCCGGGGAAGATCGTGACGTCGGCGCCCCAGCGTACGTCGTTGCCGGCGAGCCCGAGCGCGCGGTAGTCGGGGTTGCAGCGATATGGAACGCCGCGACGGATCGCGAAGCCGACGTTCTGCACGTGCCTGCGCTTCGTGAAGCAGAAGGCACGGTCGGGGAACACCAGGGCGGCCGCATCGGGGCCGTCGACCTCCTGCAGTGCGATCACGTCGACCGGCAGCGTCGCCGCGAATGCCCGCAGCCGCGCGAGGTCCGCCTCGTCCCAGCGCGCCTCCGGCACGATGTTGCAGGGGATGGCGCGGTCGCTGCCGCCGGCGCGCAGGCCGGGCTTCAGGCAGCGCGCCGCGAGCCTGTCGAAGGTCGCGGGCGTCATCATCCATTCCAGGTTCCAGCTGCCGATCGCGAGGCGCTCGGGTGTCGCGGCACCGGCGGTGGCCGCGGCGACGACCAGGATCATGGCCGCGAAGCGCCTCACTGGCCGGATCCGCGCCGGTTGGCGACCAGGTCGGCCACGACCGCGGGGTCCGCGAGCGTGGAGGTGTCGCCGAGCTGCTCGTGCTCCTCGGCGGCGATCTTGCGCAGGATGCGGCGCATGATCTTGCCCGAGCGCGTCTTCGGCAGGCCCGGCGCCCACTGGATGTGGTCGGGCTGCGCGATCGGGCCGATTTCCTTGCGCACCCATAGCGACAATTCCTTGCGCAATTCTTCCGAGGGAGCCTCGCCGCTCTTCAGGGTAACGTAGGCATAGATGCCCTGGCCCTTGATGTCGTGCGGGAAGCCGACCACCGCGGCCTCCGCGACTTTCACGTGCGCAACCAGCGCGCTTTCAACTTCCGCCGTGCCGATGCGGTGGCCGGAGACGTTGATGACATCGTCCACGCGGCCGGTGATCCACCAGTAGCCGTCCTCGTCGCGCCGGGCCCCGTCGCCGGTGAAGTACTTGCCGCGGTAAGTCTTGAAATAGGTGTCGATGTAGCGCTGGTGGTCGCCGTAGACGGTGCGCATCTGGCCCGGCCAGCTGTCCAGCAGCACCAGGTTGCCGGAGGCCGCGCCCTCGAGGATCCGCCCCTCGCCATCCACCAGCGCCGGCATCACGCCCGGCAGCGGCAGCGTGGCCGAGCCCGCCTTCAGTTCCATCGCGCCCGGCAGCGGCGAGATCAGGATGCCGCCGGTCTCGGTCTGCCACCAGGTGTCCACGATCGGGCAGCGGCTGTCGCCCACCACGCGGTAGTACCACTCCCAGGCTTCCGGATTGATCGGCTCGCCGACGGTGCCGAGCAGGCGCAGCGAAGTGCGCGAGGTCGCCTTGACCGGCGCGTCGCCGTCGCGCATCAGCGCGCGGATCGCGGTCGGCGCGGTATAGAAGATGTTGACCTTGTGCTTGTCCACGACCCGCCAGAAGCGCGATGTGTCCGGGTAGTTCGGCACGCCCTCGAACATGAGGCTGGTGGCGCCGCTCGACAGCGGCCCATAGACGATGTAGCTGTGGCCCGTGACCCAGCCGACGTCCGCGGTGCACCAGTAGATGTCGTCCTCCTTGTAGTCGAAGACGCAGGAGAACGTGAAGTTGACGTACACGAGATAGCCGCCGCCCGTGTGCAGCACGCCCTTCGGCTTGCCGGTGGAGCCGGAGGTGTAGAGGATGAAGAGCGGATCCTCCGCGTTCATGCGCTCCGGCTCGCACTCGGCGGGCTGTGCCGCAGTGATCTCCTCGTAGCGCAGGTCGCGGCCGGAGACCCAGTTCACCGGCGCGCCCGTGCGGCGCACCACGACCACGTGCTTAACGGCAAGCGCGCGCGATGCGATCGCCGCGTCCACGTTCGCCTTCAGCGGGATCTTCTTCCCGCCGCGCACGCCCTCGTCGGCCGTGATGACGAACGCCGATTCGCAGTCGTGGATGCGCCCGGCGAGGGACTCCGGCGAGAAACCGCCGAACACCACCGAGTGGATCGCGCCGATGCGGGCGCAGGCGAGCATCGCGACCGCCGCCTCGGGGATCATCGGCATGTAGATCGTCACCCGGTCGCCCTTGCGGACCCCGGCCGCGCGCAGCGCGTTGCCGAAGCGGCAGACCTGCTGGTACAGCTCGCGATAGGTCACCGAGCGCGAGACGCCCGGATCGTCGCCCTCGAACAGCAGCGCGACCTTGCCGCCGCGCTTTGCGAGCTGGCGGTCGAGGCAGTTGACCGAGACGTTGAGCTCGCCGTCCTCGTACCAGCGCACCCGGAAATCGTCCGGGTCGAAGCAGGTGTCCTTGATGCGCGTCGGGAAGCGCATCCAGTCGATGCGCTTCGCGATCTTCGCCCAGAAGCCCGCCGGGTCCTGCACCGATTCCCGGTACATGGCCTGGTAATCGGCCGACGAAACGTTGGCCTGCGCCGCAAATGCCGCCGGAACCGGGTGTTTGTGAACGATCATTCCGCCCCCGCCTGCCCGCCCGTCACGGGACTCATTCTAGCGACCGTGGAGGCGATTGACGCAGGTCAAGGCGACCCGCGCGGCGGGGCGGGATCATTCACCTGCACAAAAAAGGCCTGTCGGATGAAGCGTCTGCTGCCATTGCTGATCCTGCTGCCGCCGGCCGCGTCCGGCGAGGGCCTGGCGACGCTGGTCGAGGACGGCAAGGCGGGGCTCGAGCTGCGCTACCGCTACGAGAGCGTCGAGCAGGATGACCGGCCGCTGACGGCTGGCGCCAACACGCTGCGCCTGCGGCTCAACCTCGCCTCCGGCACCGTCAACGGCTTCTCGGCATTCGCCGAGTTCGACCACCTGCAGGCGATCGGCGGCGAGCACCACGACGACACCCGCAACGGCCTGGTCAGCTATCCGGTGGTCGCGGATCCCGAGGGAACCGACCTCAACCAGGCGTACCTGCAATACGCCGGTCCCGGCAACACCACCCTGCGGCTCGGCCGCCAGCGCATCAGCCTCGACAACGAACGCTTCGTCGGCGCGGTCGGCTGGCGCCAGAACGAGCAGACCTTCGACGCGCTCCGGGTCGAGACCAGGGCGATCCGCGGCGTTGCGCTCAATTATGCGTACATCGACCGCGTGCAGCGCGTGTTCGGGCCGGACTCCGGAACGCCGCCCGCATACTTCGACGGCTCGAGCCATGTGCTGACGGTGAAGCTGACGTCGCTGCCGGTCGGCGCGCTCTCGTTCTACGGGCTGCACCTCGACTTCGACAACGCGCCGCAATCGTCGTCCGCGACCTGGGGCGCGCGCTATGACGGCAGCCACAAGCTCAGCGACAACTGGATCTTCGCGTGGGCGTTCGACTACGCCCGCCAGGAAGATGCCGGCGCCAATGCGGCCCGGATCGATGCGTACTACAACCTCCTTGAGTTGGCACTGAAAACCTCGTCGGCCGGCTTCACCGCCGGCCGCGAGGTCCTTTCCGGGGAGCGGGGTACGTTCACCGCGACCACCAACCCGGCGTTCCAGACGCCGCTCGCCACGCTGCACAAGTGGCAGGGCTGGGCGGACAAGTTCCTGACGACGCCTTCCGCCGGCATCGAGGATCTCTATCTCGGCGCCAACGTGAAGCTCCGCGGCTGGACGGGGCAGGCGGTGTGGCACGACTTCTCAGCCGAGGCGACCGGCGCGGACTACGGCAGCGAAATCGACCTGTCGCTCTCGCGCAAGTTCGCGGAGCGCTATGAGCTGCTGGTCAAGTACGCGGGCTATTCCGCGGACGGGCTGTTCACCGACACGGAGAAATTCTGGCTCCAGCTCGCGGCGTCGTTCTAGGCCGGATCTTCCCTAAACGTCCGCTTCCGCGAAAGTGTCGCAGGCTGGCGTGCCGTCGGCCGCAAACCCGCGCCTGAACCAGCGCACCCGCTGCTCCGCGCTTCCATGCGTGAAGGAATCCGGCACCACCGCGCGGCCGGCGTTGCGCTGCAGCGTGTCGTCGCCGATCGCGCTCGCGGCGTTCAGGGCCTCTTCCGCGTCGCCCGGCTCGAGCACGCCCGCCGCCTCGGCGTGGCGGGCCCAGAGGCCGGCGTAACAGTCCGCCTGCAGCTCGAGCCGCACCGAGAGCTGGTTGCCCTCGACCTCGCCGACCCGGCCGCGCATCTCGTGCACGCGGCGCGAGGTGCCGAGCAGGTTCTGCACGTGATGGCCGACCTCGTGCGCGATGACGTAGGCGCGCGCGAAATCGCCGCCGGCGCCCAGGCGGGTGTCGAGCTCGGCGAAGAACGAGAGGTCGATGAACACGCGCTCGTCGGCGGAGCAGTAGAACGGGCCCATGGCCGCCTCGGCGAAGCCGCAGCCGGAGTCCACCGCGCCGCTGAACAGCACGAGCTTCGGCTGGCGATACTCGCCGCGCATCTCGCGGAAAACCGCGCCCCAGGCGTCCTCGGTATCGGCGAGCACGACCGCGACCTGCTCGCGCCACTCGGCCTCGGTCGCGGATTCCGCATAGGGCTCGCCGGTGCCGGATTCCACCTGCGTCGTGCCGACGCCCTGCATGACCACCCGCGGGTCGATACCGAAGTACATCGCGAGCAGCACGAGCGCGACCGTGCCGATGCCGCCGCCCACGACGCCGCGGCCGACGCGCATGCCGCGGCGGTCCTCGATGTTCCCGCTCTGACGCCTGCCTTGCCAGCGCATGCAACCTCCTAGAGCAACGCGTACTCGCGCGCGAGCAGCCAGGTGAGCGTCCCCCACATCAGGATCGTGAGCGGAAGCCCGGCGCGCACGAAATCATTGAACCGGTAACCCGCCGCGGACGCCACCATCAGGTTGGTCTGGTAGCCCATCGGCGTCGCGAAGCACAAGTTGCAGCCGAACAGCACCGCCAGCACGAATGGCCGCGGATCCACGCCCATGGTCGCGGCCATCGCGATGGCGACCGGCGTGCCGATGATGGCCGCGGCGCTGTTCGAGACGAAGTTGGTGACCACGGCCATCAGCAGCATCAGCGCGCCGATCATGACGCCCGCCGGCACGTAGTCGTGCAGCAGGGCGAGCCCTTTGCCCGCCGCCGCGATCATCCCGGCCGCCATCAGCGCCTCGCCGAGCGCGAGGCTGGCGACCACGATCATGATCACCTTGGACGACAAAGCCGCGGTCGCCTCGCGCCAGCCCAGGCAGCCGGTCAGCAGCATGGCGGCGACCCCGGTTGCCGAGGCCAGCACCATCGGCAGAATGCCGCCGGCAGCGAGGGCGATGACGCCCGCCATGATCGCGAGCGCCAGCGGCGCGCGGCGCGTGTGCGGCAGCTCGACCATCGCGTCCAGCATCAGGATGCCCGGCACGGCGCGCAGCGCCTCGATCTCGTCGCGGTGCCCGCGCAGCAGTACGACGTCGCCGGGGCGCAGCAACGCGGCGCCGGGATCCGGCACCGTCTCGGCGCGCGCGCGGTGGATGCCGATGACGTCGAGCCGGAACTGGTCCGCGAACGCGCGCGCGCTGGCCGTGATGCCGCCGACTTCGGCCTCGGAAGCGACCAGCACCTGCGCAAACGCCTGGTCCGGCGCGCCCGGGAGTTCGTCGCGCTCGCGAGGATGCAGCCAGGCGCCGAGCACCGCGGCGAGCTCGCGCAGGTCCTCGGGCGTGGCGCGCACGAGCAGGCGGTCGCCGGCATGCAGCGTCGCATCCGGGAGCGGCGCGACCTCGACGCCGCGGCGCACGATGCGCAGCGGCCTGAGGCCGCGCGCGCGCTTCGCGAGCTGCTGCAGGGTCTTCCCGGCCGCGAAGCCGCGCGCATGCAGTTCGAGCGCGGCGTCGAACAGCGGCGGCTCGGCGTGTCGCCGCCCGCCCGCGTCCCTGGGCAGCAGGCGCGGCACGACCAGCCACAGGTACGGCAGTGCGATCGCCGCTGCAATTGCGACAATGTGGACGAAGTCGAACAGCCCGATGGCGGGCACGCCATTTTTTTCGGCGAGGCCGACAACCAGCAGGTTGGTCGAGGTGCCGATGGTGGTCGCCATGCCGCCGATCACGACCGCATAGTTCATCGGCAGCAGGGTCTGCGAAGGGCTCGTGCCGGTGCGCGCGGCGATCGCGACCAGCACCGGCATCATCAGCACAATGACCGGCGTGTCGTTGACGAAGGCCGAGACCGCGAGGCAGAACACCAGGATCAGCAGGAAGGCGGTTTGCGGGGCGAAGGACCACAGGCGCGCGAGACGGCGGACGATGGGCTCGAGGGCGCCGGTGGTGACCAGGCCCTGGCCAAGCACCATGAGGAAGCAGATCGTGACCAGCGCCGAGTTGCCGAAGCCGGCGAGGAACTGCTCCGGGCCCAGTGGGCCGCGAGCGCCCTCGTAGGGGAACAGGCCGAACAGCAGCATCAGTGCGAGCAGCGCGAGCAACGCCGTGCTCTGCACCGGCAGGCGCTCCTGGGCAAACAGGTAGAACGTGCCGACCGTGATCGCGAGCACCGCGCCCGCGTGCCAGTCGATCAGTTCGACGAAGCCCAGATCCACGGCAGGTAGTGGTCGATGAAGAAGGCGGCGAACAGCAGCGCGAGATAGTTGACGGAGTAGCGGAAAGTCCGCATCGGCAGGTCGGCGCGGTCGCTCCTGCGCAGCCGCCAGGCGTAGCGCAGGAACAGCGCATCGAGCACCAGCGCCGAGGCCAGGTAGAACAGCCCCGCCATCCCGGTCAGGAACGGCAGCACGGTGATGACCGTCAGCAGCAGCGTGTAGTACCAGATGAACTGCTTGGTGTACTCCACGCCGTGCGTGACCGGGAGCATCGGGATGCCGACGCGGGCGTACTCGTCGCGGCGCGCGATGGCGAGCGCCCAGAAATGCGGCGGCGTCCAGGCAAAGATGATCAGGAACAGCAGCAGCGCGTCGGGGTGGACGCTGCCGGTGACCGCGGTCCAGCCGAGCACCGGCGGCGCGGCGCCGGCGGCGCCGCCGATCACGATGTTTTGCGGCGTCGCGCGCTTGAGCCAGACGGTGTAGACGATCGCGTAGCCGATGATCGAGACGAACGTGAGCACCGCGGTCAAGGCGTTCACCAGCAGCGCCAGCATCAGCATCGAGCCCGCGCCGAGCACGAAGGCGAACGAGAGCGCGTAGGCCTCAGATACCTTGCCCTGCGGCAGCGGCCTAAGCCGCGTGCGCGCCATCTCGGCGTCGATGCGGGCGTCGAGCACGTGGTTGATGGCGGCGGCGGACGAGGCTGCGAGCGCGATGCCGAGCGTGCCCCAGCCGAGCGCGGCGGCAGGCGGCAGGCCGGGCACGGCCAGGAACATGCCCACGATCGCCGTGAACACGATCAGCGACACCACCTTCGGCTTGGTCAGCTCGAAATAGTCGCGTGCCGTGGCCCTTCCGGCGGGGGCCGCATCGGCGCGGTGGTGGGTGGCGCTCATGACAGGGACGATGCTACCACGCCGCGTTCAGGGCACCGGCGGCAGGCCGGTGTGGGAAGCCGCGCGCTGCACGACGTACTCGAGCAGGCCGCGCAGGAAGCCGGTGAATACGCGCACGCGGGCGAGCTTGTGCGCGGCCGGCGTGTGCACGATCGAGAGCGGCGGGCCCGGCCGCGCGTGCTCGGCCAGCACCATCACGAGCCGGCCGTCCACCAGCTCGCGCGCCGCCAGCAGGTCCATGGTCTGCATGATGCCGGCGCCGGCCGAGGCTGCGAGCATGACCGCTTCCGCCTCGTTGACCGTCATGCGGAACCGCGGTTCGAATGGCGGCGCCGGTTCGGTCGCGAACATCCAGGGCCGCGGGTGCGTGCCTTCCGGCGGGATCGATCCGATCAGTGCGTGGTCGTGCAGGTCGGCGATCGTCTGCGGACGCCCGTGGCGCGCGAGGTAGCCGGGCGCGGCGCAGGTGATCCAGCGCGAGCCCGCGATGCGCAGCGCCACCAGGTTCGGGTCGGTCACGGTGCCGGCGCGCACCGCGAGGTCCACTCCTTCTTTCATGATGTCCACGACCCGCTCGTTGAAGCGCAATTCGAGGTCGATGCCGGGATAGCGCGCGAGGAAATCCGGGAGCCGCGGCAGCAGGATGTGGCGGCCGAAGGATCCCGGCACGTCCACGCAGAGGCGCCCCTCCGGCTGTTCCTGCGCGCGACGCAGCGTCTCGTTCGCCGCATTGAGCTCCGCGAACACGCGCTGGCAATGACCGAGGTAGTCGCTGCCCGCCGGCGTGAGCGCGACCTTGCGCGTGGTGCGGTTGAGGAGCTTGAGGCCGAAGTGTTTCTCGAGGCGGTGCACGTGGGTGCTGACCATGGCGCGGGACAGGCCGAGTTCATCGGCTGCGCGGGTGAAGGAACCGAGCTCCGCCACCCGGCTGAAGGCGCGCATGGCCTGGAGGTCTTCCACCGTATATTAGTTAATGTAGTTGAACAATAAAGTCAATTTTGGGACGTTTATCGGAACAATGGCGGCGCGTATCGTCGATCCCGAGTTCAACAGGAGACGCCCATGTTCCTCTTCAATCGCTCAGGGATTTCGGTGCTGGTCGCGCTGGTTGTCGCGGGTCTGCCGGTCCTGCTGCAGTTCGCCTGAAGAGCGCCACGCCCGCGCGGGCGCGCGCCTCACGGCCGGTAGCGGCCGACCTCCGGGCGCGGGCTCAGGTAGCGCAGCAGCGCCACCATCGCGAGCACCACGGCCACGGCTCCCGCGTTGTGCGCGGTTCCGAGCCACAGCGGCCATCCCTTCCAGATGAGATTCATGCCGATCGCGACCTGCAGGCCGAGCGCGACCAGGAGCGCGCTCGCCGCCAGACGGGCCGCAAAGTTCTGGGCGCGGCGCCAGGCGCCGATGATCGGCAACAGCAGCACGAGGGCGGTGAGATAGGCGCCGAGCCGGTGCGTGTAGTGGATCGCGACGCGTGCCGGCGCATCGAGCACGCCGCCCTCGTAGTCGATGCCCAGCCCGCGCCACAGCACGAAGGCGTTCCTGAAGTCCATGTCCGGCCACCACGAACCGTGGCAGGCCGGGAAATCCGCGCAAGCCGCCGCGGCGTAGTTGGTGCTGGTCCAGCCGCCGAGTGAAATCTGGACCAGCAGCACCGCCGCCGCCACGATCGCGAACCGGCGCACGGGACGTTCCGCGGCCTTGAGTTCGCGCCGCTCCGGCGGCAGCGCGAGCCACCACAGGAGCGCAAGCGTCGTCAGCCCGCCCAGCAGGTGCAGCGTGACGATCAGCGGCTTGAGCAGCAGCGTCACGGTCCACATGCCGAGCAGTGCCTGGAACACGAGCAAGCCCAGCAGCACCCAGGGCAGCACGCGCGGCTGCGCCGGATCGCGGCGGTTGCGGACCGAGATCGCGACGAGGGCGAGCACCAGCAAAGAGAGCGCGCCCACGATGTAGCGATGCACCATCTCGTTGAGCGCTTTCTGGTAATCGAACGGGCGGTCGGGGTTTTCCGCATTGATCTGGTCCACCCGATCGACCAGTTGCGAAGGATGGACGTGCCCGTAGCAGCCCGGCCAGTCGGGACAGCCGAGGCCGGCGTTGGTCAGCCGCACCCAGGCGCCGACCACGACGACGATCGCGCACAAAACCGTTGCTGCGAGCGCCGCACGGCGGAACCAGACCAGACCCGGGGTGCCCATCGCTGAACTCCCTAGCCGATGCGCGACAGGCGCAGCAGCCGCTCGAGATCCTTCAGCAGGCCGCGGCCTGCGCCCGCGGAAGGGTAACCCATCACGAGGTTGCCATGCGGATCCACGATATAAATGCGGCGCCCGCCGTCCGCAGCCGGCGGGAACAGCGCGCGCAATGCCTCACCATCGGCGCCCGCCGCCGCGAGCACCAGCACGTCGGGGTCTCCGAGCACCGCGAGGCCCGGCTCGCAACAGCGGCCGTCGTGCAGCAGGACTCGCCGCACGCGCGGGATGTCCTTGCCGAGCGCGAGACGGACGCGGCCGATCTCTTCGAGCGAGGCGACGCAGGCCGGGTCGCAGGGGCCGGCCAGCAGCAGCACCAGCGACCAGCTGCCGCGCAGCGCGGGCGAATGCAGCGCGCGCGGCGGCTGGATGAGCTCGCCGTGCTGCGCGCCGGACGCCGGCCGCCAGCCGGAGGAGAAATAGAGCCAGGTCGCAGCAGCCAGCGGCACGAAGAAGATGGCGGCGATGAACAGCAGCTGGCGGCGGCCGCGGCTGCGGCCCGGCCCGGCGTTCACGCGGCTTCTCCGTCGCGCTTCAGAGAGAGCGCGAGCCAGATTGCCGCCGCGGTGGCGGCGAGCGCGAACCACTGCACGGCATAGCCGAGGTGCCTTTCTGGCGTCGTGCCCGTGAGCTGCCAGTCGCGGAGGTAACCGTCGCGTTCGTCCGGATCAAGCAGGATCATGCCGGGACGCAGCTCGCGCCCGAGCATCTCTGCGAGTTCCGCTGCCTGTGGGTAGTTGACCAGCCGCGGCCAGCCAGCCTGCGGCGGCGCCGCGAGTTCGATCGGCGCGCGCGGCAGTTCGTTGAAGCGGCCCGCGACCAGGCGCGATTCCGCGCCCACGGCGACCTCCGGCAGGCGCGCGCGGTCAGTCCCGAACGGCAGCCAGCCGCGGTTGACGAGGACGGCACTGCCGTCGGCGAGCAGGAGCGGCGTCAGCACCTCGACGCCGGCGGCGCCGGCGTGGCTGCGGTTGTCCAGCAGGAACTGGCGGCTGGAGTCATAGCGGCCGCGCGCGACGACGCGCTGGTAGCGCTGCAGCGCGCGTCCCGCCGGCGGCAGTTCGATGGCCGGTTCCGCGCGGTGGAAGTCCGCCGCCAGGTCGCGCTTCTCCGCGCCGCGGTCGAGCTGCCAGTTGCCCAGCATGGCAAAGACGGCAACGGCGGCCACGGTCGCGGCCGTAGCCGCGGGGCGCGGCGCAAAACGCCATCGGCCCCGTTTCAGCACCGGGCTATACTTCGCCATCCGGACAACCGGGGCGGATCCATGACTGGCGTCAAGTGGCTGGTGCTGCTCATCTTCTTCGCGATCGTGCTGTCCCTGGTGTCGGCCATGGTGCAACTCGTGCACGACTACAAGGGCGAGACGCGGCGCATGGTGCGCGCGCTCACGGTCCGCATCGGCCTCTCGATCCTGCTGTTCATCGTGCTCTGGATGACCTGGAAGCTCGGCTGGATCGAGCCGCACGGCGTCGGCGGCTGAACCAACGCGCGCCGCGCGCGTCCCCTAGTCCTGCACTTTCCGCAGCGCCCGGATCGAGGGCAGGTTGCGCCATGCCCCGGCGACGTCCATCCCGAAGCCGAACACGAAGCGGTCCGGCACCACGACGCCGGTGAAGTCCGCCTGCGCGGCGGGCGTCCCGCTGCGCCGCTTCACGGCAAACGCCGCGATCAGCACCTCGATGGCGCCCTGCTCGAGCAGGCGCGACTTGATGGTGGCGAGCGTGCGGCCCTCGTCCAGGATGTCGTCGAGCAGCAGCACCGTGCGCCCGCGCACCGGGTCGTGCGGACCGGCGATCCAGACCAGCTCGCCGCCGCTCGTGTCCTGCCCGTAGCGCCGCACGTGCACGTAGCTGAGCTCGAGCGGGAAGGTCAGCCGCGGCAGCAGCTGGCCCGCGAAGATCAGGCCTCCGTTCATGACCGCGATCACCAGCGGATGGCGTCCCGCGAGCCGGGCGCCGATCTCGGTCGCCAGCCGGTCGAGCGCGGCCTGGACCTCGACCTCGCTCACGACCTCGTCCGAGCGCGGCAGTTCGCTGATCATCCCGCAATTTTACGCATCCCGGAGCCGCTGCGACGAAGCGAATGAGCATCGCGCCCGGGCGTTCCCTCCTGACAGCCGCCCCAACCGAAAATGGGGACGCATCCCATTTGCCTGGCCGCGCGCTGCCTGGACGGCGGGTTCGCGGGATAAATGGGATGCGTCCCCATTATCCGGGAGCGGCCCGTGAACCTGACTGACAGATCGCTGAAGAGCCCGATCAGCGTCGCCGTCGGCGTCGGCCTGATCATCGTGCTCGGCATCGTCGCGCTGATCCGGCTGCCGGTGCAGCTGTTCCCGGACATCGAGGAGCCGGTCATCACGATTTTCACCGGCTGGCGCGCGGCCGCGCCCGCCGAGGTCGAGTCCGAGCTGATCGAGCCGCAGGAGCAGGCGCTGCGCGGGCTGGCCGGATTGCAGCAGATCCAGTCGTTTGCCGGCGCCGGCGGCGCCTTCATCAACCTGCAGTTCGCGATCGGCACGGACATGGGCGCCACGCTGATCGACGTGATCGCGCGCATGAACCAGCTGCCGCCGCTGCCGCGCGACGCCGACGCGCCGCGCATCTCGCTGGGCGAGAACGGCGGCAACGGGCCGAACGACACGCTGTCCTGGTTCTTCGTGCAGCTGAAGCCCGGCACGCCGGGGCCGGTCGAGAACTACCGGCGCGAGGTGGAGGAGTTGTTCCGCTCGCGCATCGAGTCCATCCCGGGCGTCGGCACGGTCAACGTCAATGCCGGCGCGCCCGACGAGCTGCGCATCGAGTTCGACCCCTATCGCGCCGCGGAACTCGGCATCCCGATCCCGACGATCGTCGGCGTCGCCGGCAGCGCCGACGACGTCTCGGGCGGGTTCGCGGAACTCGGCCGGCGCCAGTACACGCTGCGCTTCGCCGGCCGCTACCAGCCGGCCGACCTCGGCGAACTGGTGCTCGACTGGCGTGACGGCCGGCCGGTCCGGCTCGCCGACGTCGCGACCATCTCGGTCGAGCGCGGCGACCGCAACTCGCTGGCGGTGCAGAACAACAACCCGGCGATCGGCATCCAGATCATCAAGGAGTCGGGCGCCGACGTGCTGGCGACGCTCAAGGCGGTCAAGGCCGAGATCGCCGAGCTGCGCGAGGGCCCGCTGGCCGAACTCGGGCTCGGCATCGAGCAGTCGTTCGATCCCTCCGTCTTCATCAACCAGGCGCTCGGCCTGGTGGGCGGCAACCTGGTCGCCGGCGTGATCCTGGCGATCGCAGTGCTGTGGCTGTTCCTGCGCCAGTTCCGCTCGACGCTGCTGGTCGGCGTCGCGATCCCGGTGTCGGTGCTCGCGACGGTGCTGGTCATGATGGTCACCGGGCACTCGCTCAACGTCATCTCGATCGCGGGCATCGCCTTCGCGGTCGGCATGACGCTCGACGCGGCGACCATCGTGCTCGAGAGCATCCTCGCGCGCCGCGAACGGGGGCTGGCGCCGGCTCAGGCCGCGCTCGAGGGCGCGAGCCAGGTGTGGCCGGCGCTGTTCGCCTCGACGCTCACGACCATCATCGTGTTCCTGCCCGTCATCTTCATGAAGAACGTGGAGGGGCAGCTGTTCGCCGACCTCGCGCTCACGATCTCGGTCGCGATCGGGATGTCGCTGCTGACGGCGATGACCGTGCTGCCGGTGGCGGCGGCACGCTGGCTCACGTTGACGACTGCGGAAGCGACGCGCAAGGCCGCAGAATGGCCGCGCCGCCTCGGCGACCGCATGGCGGCGCTGACCGACAGCCCGCGCCAGCGCAAGGTGACGATCGCGGCCTGCCTGGTGGCGCCCGCGGCGCTGACCTGGGCGCTGTTGCCGCCGATCGACTACCTGCCGCCGGTGAAGCGCGACGCGATCGACGGCTTCTTCCAGTTCCCGCCGGGCATGAACGTGGACGCGATCGAGGCCGAGGTGGTGCAGCCGATGGTCCGCCGCCTCGAGCCGTACATGGCGGGGGAGAAGGAGCCGCGGCTCAAGAACTACTACATCCTGATCTGGCCGAACGGCGGCGGCTCGATCGGCGTGCGCCCGCTCGACCCGTCGAAGATCGGCGAGCTCGGCGAGGTCGTGCGCAACGAGATCACGAACGGTTTCCCGGACCTGCAGGTGTTCGCGCAGCAGGGCAACCTGTTCGGCGGGTTCGGCGACGGCCGCAACATCGAGATCCGCCTGCAGTCGGCCGACTTCGACGGGCTGCTCTCCGCCGCGCGCCAGGCCGAGCAGGTGGTGACGGAGAAACTGCCCGGCGCGCAGGTGCGCTCGTTCCAGGACCTGGAACTGTCGGAGCCGGAACTGCGCCTGGTGCCGGACGACCGGCGCATCAGCGAGTCCGGCTGGACGCGCGCGAACGTCGCGACCGTGGTGCGCTCGCTCGGCGACGGCATCTGGGTCGGCGAGCACTTCGACGGCGAGCGCCGACTCGACATGATCCTGCGCGCCAAGGGCTGGGACAGCCCCGACGCGCTCGCGGCCGTGCCGGTCGCGACGCCGACCGGCGGCGTGGTGCCGCTCGGCGAGCTGGTGGCGATCGAGCCGACCGTGGGCACGACGGGCCTGCGCCGGGTCGACGGCCGTCGCACCATCGGGCTCAACGTGATCGCGCCGCCCGGCATGTCGCTGCAGCAGACGATGGATTTGATCGAGCGCGACGTGGGCCCGGCGATCCAGCCGCTGCTCCCGGCTGATGGCGGCATCCGCTACGCGGGCGACGCCGGCAGCCTGGAGACCGCGCTCGCCGACATGCGCGTCAACATCGGCCTTGCGCTGCTGGTGCTGTTCCTGCTCATGGCCGCGCTGTTCCGCTCGCTGCGGGACAGTGCGCTCGTGCTGCTGACCGTGCCGCTCGCGAGCCTCGGCGGCGTGCTCGGCATCCGGCTGCTCAACCTGTTCACGCCGCAGACGCTCGACATGCTGACCATGGTCGGCTTCATCATCCTGCTGGGCGCCGCGGTCAACAACGCGATCCTGCTGGTGGACAGCACTCGCTCGGCCGAGCGCAGCGGCATGAACCGGCGCGACGCCGTGCGCCACGCACTCGAGCAGCGCACGCGGCCGATCTTCGCGACTTCGCTCGGCCAGCTTGCTGGCCTGCTGCCGATGATCATCGTGCCGGGGCCGGGTGCGGCGCTCTACCGCGGCCTCGCCACCGTGATCGCGGGCGGCATGCTGTTGAACACCGTGTTCATGCTGGTGCTGCTGCCCGCGCTGTTGCGCATGGGCGAAGCCGCGGCTGCATCCATTCCGGCGGCGATGCCGGAAGCAATCAAGGAAGGTGCCTGATGAACTCCCTCATCCCCAGGTTCCCCGTCGCGCGGGGTGCGGCGATGGCCGCGCTGGCTGTGACCTCCCTGGCAGCCAGCGCGGCCCTTGCGCAGAGCGGGCCGCCTCCCGCGGCCGTGTCCGTCGCCAGCGTCACCGAGGGCTCGCTCTCTACCACCGTGACCGTGACCGGGACGGTCGTGAGCCGCAATGACGCCCGCCTCGCCGCGGAGGTCGCCGGGCGGCTCGACTGGGTCGCCGAGCCGGGCGCGCGCGTCGCCAGGGGCGCGCCGGTCGCGCGCGTGGATGCGAAGGCCCTCGAGTTGCAGCTGCGCGAGGCCGATGCGCAGGTGGCGCGCCTGGCCGCGAACGCGGAATTGCTCGACACGCAGCTGCAGCGGCTGACGGCGCTGCCGAACGGCATCGCCTCCAAGAGCCAGATCGACGAGGCGGCGGCACGTCTCTCCATGGCGCGGCACGAGCTCGACCAGGCGCGCGCCGCCCGCGACCGCACCCGCCACCTCGTGGACCGCGCGGTGATCCGCGCGCCCTTCCCGGGGCACGTGGTCGAGCGCATCCGCCAGCTCGGCGAGTTCGTGGGCGCGGGTGCCGAGGTATTGCGACTCACGGATACCGGCAACGTCGAGATCGTTGCGCGCGCGCCGGTCGTGGACGCAGGCCATCTGGCGGTCGGCCAGCCAGTCACCGTGCGCGGCGCGGCGAAGGAAGCGACGAGCAGGATCCGTGCCGTGGTGCCGGTAGGAGACGACCGTTCGCGGCTGCTCGAGGTGCGGATCGCGATGCAGGGCGAGGGCTGGCCGATCGGCTCGGCCGTGCGCGTGGACCTGCCGGCCGCCGCCAACGGGCGCGCGTCGCTGGTGGTGCCGCGCGACGCGGTCATCGTCCGAGCCGACGGCGCGCATGTGTTCCGCGTCGGCAAGGACAACACCGCCGAGCGTATCAGCGTCCGGGTCGGCAACGGCGATGCGAAGAAGGTCGAGGTCGACGGCGCGCTCGCCGCCGGGGATCGCGTCATCGTCCGCGGCGGCGAGCGGCTGCGGCCGGGCCAGCCGGTGCAGGTCGCGACCGAAGGCGCGGCCACCAAGGCGGCGGCCGCCAAGGCGCCGACGAAGGGCTGAGACCGCGCCCGGCCGGGTCGACTGCCTTCAGGGCACCTGCACGGTGGCACTGGTGCCGCCGTCGTGCGAGACCGGCTTGCTGCCGCCGTTCAGCTTGACGTAGGACCCGCTCACCGTCGTCGTGCCCACCCCGGTGATGGTCACCGTGGAACCTGCCGTTGCGGACATTTTCACTCCCGCGACGAGGGAAGTGTCGCCCATGGCCTTTAGCAACAGGCCGCCTCCCGCCTCGACCGAGATATCCCCGGGTGTTTTCAGCAGCACCTTGCCGGGCGTCACCTGCAGCACCTGTGCCATCGCATCGACCCTGGCCTGCAGCGCGGCCAGCGCGGACCCGGTCGTGGTTGCGGTCGCGCGCGTCGTCAGCGCGGTTCCCTCGACGGTCGCCACCTTGGTCTGCAGGGCCTGGATCTGGCTCAGCAGCTGGTCCGTGGTCGGCGTGGCGGCGCGCGCGATCTGGGATTGCGTGACGAGGCCGAGCGTGAAGGCCACGACGGCGGTGAGCACGAGCATCGGCAGGGTGCGGTCCATGGGAGCCTCGCTGGTTGAATGGCGCGAAGCCTCAAGGACGATCGACGCGCCCGGATTGGTCTAGACGAAGAGCCCCAGGTCGCGCACCGCAAAATTGCCGATGTGCGGCGCGACCACCGCGAGCTGCGAATCCGGCACCCCGAACCAGCGCGCGAGGGTCGCCGCGAACTGGTCGCAGGAGACGGACGGGATCATGCGTCCGCCGCCGACGTCCTCCGGCCCGTCGATGCGCAGCAGCGGGTAGCGGCCGTAGATCCTGCGGCCCGCCACGCCGCCGCCGATGACCAGCTGGTTGCCGCCCCAGGCGTGGTCGGTGCCGTCGCCGTTGGACGTCAGCGTGCGCCCGAAATCCGACTGCGTGAAGGCAGTCACCGACGAGGCGACGCCCATTTCGACGGTCGCGCCATGGAATGCCGCGAGACAGCGGCTGACGTTGCCGAGCAGCCCCGGCTGGTCCGCGACCTGCGCGTCGTGGGTGTCGAAGCCCCCGGTCGCGACGAAGAAAATCTGCCGGTTCACCTGCAATGCGCTGCGCGCGGCAATCATCTCCGCCACGGTGCGGAGTTGAGTGCCGAGCGGGGAAGCGGGGAAGGCGGTCGTGAACGGCGCGGGGCTCGGGCTGCGCACGCCGGCCAAAGCATCGCCTATCAGGCCGGCGGACTGGCGGGCGCGGCGCTGCACGCCGGCGTAGGCGCGCTCGTAGATAGTCGGGTAGTTGGCGCCGATCACCGCATCGAAGGCGCCGCGCCGCGCGACCGACAGCGGGTCGTTGCCGTCGAGGCCGAACAGCTGCACCGGCCCGGTGGGACCCATGGTGTACGGGACGGAGGACGCGCCGGTCTGGAACAGCGACTGCCCGTTGAGCGAAAGATTGACCGCGAGGGCCTGCACCAGCGGCGCCGGCACGCTGGGGCCGGCGATCACGTCGGCGACGCGGCCGCCCCAGCCGGAGGTCGCGGTGACCTGCCCCTTGAGCGAATGCCACTGGTCCTGCTGGTCGTTGTGCGAGAACAGCTGCGGCGGCAGGCGCGCGGAGCCGCCCAGGAACTGCGCCTTGGTCACGGGCTCGATCAGCGGGCCCACGTTCGCGACGATCGCGCAGGCCTCGTCCTGCTCGAACAGCGCGGCGACCTCCGGCATCGACGGATGCAGGCCGTAGAGCGCGCCCGACGGGTCCGGCACCAGCGGGTTGATCGGCAGCAGGCTGGCCTGCGCGACTGCGAGGTTCTGGCGAGAGGCCGCGTACTCGTTGTACTCGGCATTGCTGCGCGGCACGACCATGTTGAAGGAATCGTTGCCGCCGAACAGGAACACGCAGACCAGCGCCTTGTAGTCGTCGAAGGCCGCGAGCGCGCCCGCGGTGGCGGCATGCACGGCCTGCGGGGTGCGGCCGAACGCATAGACCAGCCCGCCTGCGGCGGCGGCCTTGAGGAAGCGGCGACGATTCAGGCGATCCATGTCCGTGCCTCCCGGTCAGCGCTGCAGGGCGAGCTCGGGTGAGCTCGAGATGAGGTAGAGCGCCTCGGCCACGCGCAGCGACGCTTCCGTCGCCGGCACGCGCTCGACCATCGCGCGTGCCTCGGCTCGCAGCGTGGGCGAGATCGTGCCGCCGGACAGGCGCTCCGCGATGCGGGTGACGAGCAGGTCGGCATCCGCGGCGATGGCGCGCTCGGCGCCGGTGTCGATGACGACGAGGTCCGGCTGCAGGTCCACGGGCACCGGCGGGCAGCCCTGGACCGGCGCCGTGTTGTAACAGTAGGACTGGATGAACAGGTAGTTGGTGAGCAGGCTCGACAGGTACTCGGTCGCGAGCTGCATCTCCGGCGCGACCAGGCCCTGGTGGAGGATCTCGCCCGGCGGCGCGTAGAACGGACTGAAGAAGTTGAACACCGACGGCGCCTGCAGCGGCCCCTGGCCGATGAACCCCGGGATGTTCTGCACGTTGAGCCTGCCGCTCTGCGAGCGCGCGCCATAGGCGCGCCACACCCGCAGCACGCGCAACAACGGCTCGCCGAGCTTGCCGGCGGAGGCGGTTGCAGGCGCGGTGCGCGCCTCGGGGTCGAGCAGGATCGCGCGGATGACCGCATCCAGTTCGCCGCGCCGGCCCGCGCCGTCGTTCTCGAACACGCGCGCGATGCGCTCCACGTACTGTGGCGAGGGGTTGCTGGTGACCAGCCGTTGGATCAGCTGCCGCGAGATGAATGGCGCGACATTCGGGTGGCCGAAGATGTTGTCGAGCGCGTCGTCGAGGTCCTGCTGCGGCGACTGGCCGGCAGGAATCTGGGTGCGCGCCGCGCCGGGATACGAGAGCACGCGCTTGACGCCGTTATCGTGCTGCTCGGCGTAGGCCTGCATCGGCACGACCTGGTTCTGGATTGTCGGCCGCGCCAGCGCGAAGCTCGGCGCCCCGGCGAAGTTCCAGCCGGTGTAGACGTGCGCGAATCCCTCGATGACCGCCTGGCTGTAGGTCGGGACCGGGTTTCCCAGGCCGTCGCGCCGGACGCTGCCATCCCGGTTCAGCTCGACCAGGCCGATCGTGAACAACTGCATCAACTCGCGCGCGTAGTTCTCGTCTGGGCGGATGTTGCGCGCCGCGTCGGGCTTCTGGTTGCCGAGCATCGAGAGGTACACGCCCATCGCCGGATGCAGCGTCACGTCTTCCATCAGCGTGCGGAAGTTGCCGAAGGCGTTCTGCGCGAGCATGTCGTAGTAGCTCGCGCTGCCCCAGGGATAGCCCACCAGCGGGCTCAGCTGCGAGATCACCATGATCTCGGACAGCGCGAAGGCGACGCGCTGGCGCAGCTGGTCGGGGCCGTTCAACGCGTTGCGCAGCCAGATGTCGATGCGGTCCTCGTGCAGGCGGGTGAAATCGGCGCCCGGCGGGTAGCTGGCAAAGGCCTGCTGCACGTGCGGCAGTTCGAGCGATGCCGGGCTCTGCAGCTGCTGGTCGATCCAGGCCGCGTAGCCCTGCGCCATCACCGCCTGCGCCTCCGTCTCGGTGGCGCCGAAGGTGGCCTGGTTCAGGAAGCGGTAAGCCTCCGCGCGGCTGATCGCCGGCGGCTGCGGCGGATTCACGACCGGCGGCCCGGCTCCGCCGCCGCCACCGCCACCGCAGGCAGCGAGAACGGCGCCGAGCGTCGCCGCACCGGCAATGCGCGGGAGGTTCACGGCGCCCTGTCCACCGACTTGAGGTAGGCCACCTGTTCCGGCGTCAGCGCGTTCTTGACGTTGACCAGCATCTCCATGAACAGGCGCTTCTTGCGGTTCTCGGCCTCGAACACGCGCCCAACGCCGGCCATGACTGCCTTGCCGTCCACCGGGTGCTGGTCGATCAGCTCCTGCAGCTGCGAGGCCTCGGTCAGGAGCGTCCAGTCGCTCTCCGCCGCCTGCGCCTGCACGCGCTTGAGCTCGGCGCCGATCAACTCGAGCTGCTTCGGAGTGAGCTTCAGGTCCTTGCGGTGCTGCAGGATCAGCTCGGGCCCGAACAGCTTGCCCTTGATCCACTCGTCCTTGTCCTCCGCCCCGGCGGCTCCCGCGGGCACGGCGAGCGCCAGGCACAGGAGACCGGCGGCCATTGCGTTCTGCCATTTCATAACAGCGATTCCTCCAGAGAAACGTGGAAGCCCCCGGGCGAGGGCAATTCGGCGCTGAGCGGCGGCGCGGCGAAGGCCAGCAGCTCATCGGTCGGCACGCGCCAGTAGTCCGCCGAGGAGAGTTCGCGCGCGAGCTCGGTCGCCGCTCGCAGATCCGCGGCCGCCGCGGACTCCGCGTACGGGCGGTCCAGCAGCGTCCAGGACAGGGCGGCGATCGCCGCGAGCGCGGCGCCGGCGGCGAGCGCGGGCCGCCAGAGCTGCGCGCGCGGGCGTTGTGCGCCTGGCCATGTGCGCGAGAACCGGGGCGCGGGCAGCGCCCGGTCGCGCGCAGCGAAGCTGTCGCGCACCGCGGCCCTCAGGGCCTGGTCGCCGCGATCCGGGTGGGCGCCGCTCATGCCTTCGGTTCCATGCCGGAAAGCCGTTCGCGCAGCGTCGTCTTGCCGCGCTCGTAATGCATGCGCGCGGTGCCGAGCGAGACGCCGAGCACGCCGGCCGCCTCGGCGATCGAGAGGTCGCGGTAGAACACCAGCTCCAGCACCTGCTGCTGGCGCTTCGGCAGCGCGCGCAGCGCCGCCAGCACCCGCGCGTTCTCGGCCGGCATCGCCGGCTCGACGAACGCTTCGGCCTGCGCCGCGGAGGCCGCGAGGCGGACCAGCGATTCGAGCGAGCGCCGCGCGCGGCGCCAGCGCGAGCGCGCGACGTTTCGGATCACCGCGAACAGCCAGGTCCGCAGGCTCGACTGGCCGCCGAACCTCGCTTCACCCTCGATGATCGCCAGGTAGGTCATCTGCAGCACTTCCTCCGCTTCGTCCCGGCGCCCGCGCACGCAGCTTTGCGCCCACGAGAAACACTGTTCGTGCAACTGCTCGAGTTCGCGCTGGTCGATCAGCGGGTTATGTCGCAACCGAGGCCCGTCCAGCATTGCACGCGTCACTTAGTCGCGCGGGACCGCGGAGTATATGACCGGGCGCCGCGGGCGGCGCCGGCCGGCGGGCTAGTCGAGGTACTTCTCGATCTTGCGGAACAGGTCCACGCGGTCCACCAGGTCGGTCGCCCAGTCGAGCCGGTCGGTCTCTAGCTGCAGCACCGGCGACAGGTCCCAGCGCCGGAACCACTCGTCATAGAGGCGGTTGAGGCGGCGCAGGTAGGCGACCGGGATGTCGCGCTCCATCGCGCGCCCGCGCAGCCGGATGCGCTGGCGCAGCGTGCGCACCGGGCAGCGCAGCTGGATCATGAGGTCCGGGGGCCTGAGCGCGCCGCACATGGCCTTGTAGAGCTGGTGGTAGAGCTTCCAGTCGCGCGCGTCGATGGTGCGTTGTCTATGGAGATTGCGCGCGAAGATCTCCGCGTCCTCGTAGATGGTGCGGTCCTGCACCACCGCGCCCGGGTCGTCCTGCAGCTCGAGCTGCAGGCGGAACTTGTGCGTCAGGAACCAGAGCTGGGAGCGGAACGCCCAGGTCTTCATGTCGCGGTAGAAGTCCGCGAGGTAGGGATTGTGGTCGTTCGGCTCGTAGAACGGCTTGATGCCGTAGCGCCGGCAAAGGAACTGCGTCAGCTCGGTCTTGCCGGCGCCGATGTTGCCGGCGATCGCGATGAAGCGCTTGCCTGCCACGATTGCCGCGCCCGGGCGCCGGCCGCTACAGCCAGTAGACGAAGATGAAGAGCCCCAGCCAGACCACGTCCACGAAGTGCCAGTACCAGGCCACGGCTTCGAAGGCGAAGTGCTGGCGCGGCGTGAAATGGCCCCGCAGGCAGCGCAGCCAGATCACGACCAGCATGATCGCGCCCACCAGCACGTGCAGGCCGTGGAAGCCGGTCAGCATGAAGAAGGTGGAGCCGTAGATGCCGGTGCCGAGCTGCAGGCCGTGGTGCGCGTAGGCCGCGCCGTACTCGTAGACCTGCACGCCGAGGAAGATGAAGCCGAGCACGAAGGTCAGCCCGAGGAACAGCTTGAGGATCCCGCGGTGGCCGCTCTTCATCGCGTGGTGCGCGATGGTGAGCGTAAGGCCCGAGGTGAGCAAGAGCGCGGTGTTGAGCGCCGGCAGGCCGAAGGCGGGGATGATCTCGTAGCTGCCGTCCTCGCGCGGGCCCAGCGCGGCGGGGCCGTTGCTCGGCCAGCCGGCCTGGAAGTCGGGCCAGAGGATGCTGGTGATCGCCTTGCCGCCCTCGCCGCCGAGCCACGGCACCGAGAGCTGGCGCGTGTAGAACAGCGCGCCGAAGAACGCGGCGAAGAACATCACCTCGGAGAAGATGAACCACATCATCCCCATCCGGAACGAGCGGTCCACCTGCTCGTTGTAGAGGCCGGCCTGGTTCTCGCGGATCACCTCGCCGAACCAGAGGAAGAACAGCGTGAACAGCAGCACGAAGCCGAGGCCCAGCACCCAGCCGCCGACGGCGGCCCCATTGAGCGTCGCCGCCGCGCCCGCCATCAGGGTGAACAGCGAGACGGAGCCGAAGAACGGCAGCCGGCTGCCGTGCGGGAAGTAGTACTGGCTGGCGTCGTGGGTCTGGTCGGCGTGTGCCATGTCGTTGCGATTCCTCGTCAGGTGCCGGACGCGACGCGCTCGACGTCATAGAACGCATAGGACAGCGTCAGCCGGTCGATGCCGGCAGGCAGGTCGCGGTCCACGGAAAACCGCACGATCATCTCGCGCTCCTCCGCGCTCTTGAAGTGTTGCGGCGTGAAGCAGAAGCACTCGGTCTTGAGCAGGTATTGCGCGGCGCGCGCCGGCGCCACCGAGGGCACGGCCTGGCCGGTCATGTCGCGGCCGTGCAGGTTCCTGGCGCGATAGGTTGTCTCGTACAGGCGGCCCGGCTGAACCTCCATCGCGAACGTCACCGGCGCGAACTCCCAGCGCCCGCCGTCCGGCACCGAGGCCGTGAACTCCACCGTCACGGTGCGCGCATCCGCCGGCTGCGCATCGTCCAACTGCGAAGCCTGGGACAGGCGCCCGCGCGAGCCGATGCCGGTGACCTCGCAGAACACGTCGTACAGCGGCACCAGCGCGAAGCCGAAGGCGAAGCTGCCTGCGACCATCAGCAGGAGCTTCGCGGTCAGGCCGCGGTTCGCCTTGCGCACCGGCCCGTTCATCCGCCGCGCTCCAGCAGGCGCAGCACGATGTAGCCGGCGTACACCGCAGCCGCGGCGACGCCGAGCGCGATCGCGAGGCGCAGGTTGCGCGTGCGAGCCGTCACTTGACCTCCGGCGCCTTCTCGAAGGTGTGGTAGGGCGCGGGTGAGGGCACGGTCCACTCGAGGCCGTGCGGGTAGTCCCAGACGCCCGCGGTCGCACGCTCGCCGCCGCGCACGCACTTGACGATCAGCCAGACGAACAGCAGCTGCGACAGCCCGAAGCCGAATGCGCCGATGCTCGAGACCATGTTCCACTCGGTGAACTGCACCGCGTAGTCGGGGATGCGCCGCGGCATGCCGGCGAGGCCGAGGTAATGCTGCGGGAAGAACAGCACGTTGATGAAGATCGCCGACAGCCAGAAGTGCCAGTTCGCGAGCCGCATGTCGTACATGTGCCCGGTCCACTTCGGCAGCCAGTAGTAGACCGCGGCCATGATGCCGAACACGGCGCCCGGCACCAGCACGTAGTGGAAATGCGCGACCACGAAATAGGTGTCGTGGTACTGGAAGTCGGCCGGCGCGATCGCGAGCATCAGCCCCGAGAAGCCGCCGATCGTGAACAGGAACAGGAACGCGATCGCGAACAGCATCGGCGGCTCGAAGGTGATCGAGCCGCGCCACATGGTCGCGGTCCAGTTGAAGATCTTCACGCCGGTCGGCACCGCGATCAGCATGGTCGAGAGCGTGAAGAACAGCTGCCCGGCGAGCGGCATGCCGACCGTGAACATGTGGTGCGCCCAGACGATGAACGACAGGAACGCGATCGAGGCGATCGCGTACACCATGGCCTCGTAGCCGAAAATCGGCTTGCGCGAGAAGGTCGAGACCACCTCCGAGACGATGCCGAAGGCCGGCAGGATCATGATGTAGACCTCGGGGTGCCCGAAGAACCAGAACACGTGCTGGAACAGCACCGGGTCGCCGCCGCCGGCCGCATTGAAGAAGCTGGTGTGGAAGTAGTAGTCGGTCAGCAGCATGGTCACGCCGCCCGCGAACACCGGCATGACCGCGATCAGCAGGTAGGCCGTGATCAGCCACGACCAGGAGAACAGCGGCATCTTCAGCAGCGTCATGCCGGGCGCGCGCATGTTCACGATCGTCACGATCACGTTGATGGCGCCCATGATCGAGGACGCGCCCATCAGGTGGATGGCGAAGATCGCCATCGGGAACGCCTCGCCCGACTGCAGCACCAGCGGGGGATAGAGCGTCCAGCCCGCCGCCGGCGCGCCGCCCGGCATCAGCAGCGTGGACAGCAGCAGCAGGAAGGCGAACGCCAGCAGCCAGAAGCTGAACAGGTTCATGCGCGGGAGCGCCATGTCGGCGGCGCCGATCTGCAGCGGGATCATCCAGTTGGCGAGGCCGACGGTCGCCGGCATCACTGCGCCGAACACCATCACCAGCGCGTGCATGGTGGTCATCTGGTTGAAGAACGCGGGGTCGACCACCTGCAGCCCCGGCTGGAACAGCTCGCTGCGGATGACGAGCGCCATCAGGCCGCCCACCAGGAACATGACCAGGGAGAACACCAGGTACATCGTGCCGATGTCCTTGTGGTTGGTCGTCGTCAGCCAGCGGGTGATTCCCGCGGGCTTGCCGTGTCCGTGTTCGCCCATCTGCGTCACTCCGCGGCGGCGAGCGCGACGCCCGCCGCTTCCGCCATCTGTTGCTCGAGCCAGGCCTTGAACTCGTCCTGGGGCTTCGCGACCACCACGATCGGCATGAAGCCGTGGTCGGCGCCGCAGAGCTCCGCGCATTGCCCGCGGTAGGTGCCCGGCTTGTCCGCGTCCACCGAGATCCACATTTCGTTGATGAAGCCCGGGATCGCGTCGCGCTTCATGCCGAAGTCCGGCACCCACCAGGCGTGGATGACGTCGTTCGCGGTCAGCAGGATGCGGATCTTGGTGCCGGTCGGCACGATGAGCGGCTTGTCCACGTCCAGCAGGTAGTTGGGCACGGTCGCCGGGTCGATGCCGGAGTCCTTCTGCCGCGCGAGGTCGCTTTCACGCGCGAGGCGGCTGAAGAAGGAGACCCCGGTGCCGAGGTAATCGTAGTGCCACTGCCACTGGTAGCCGGTGATCTTGATCGTGAGCTCGGAGCCCGAGGTGTCCTCGATCTTGATCAGCTTCTCGACCGAGGGGATCGCCATGCCGACCAGGATCAGCACCGGCACGATGGTCCAGGCGGCCTCGAGCCGGGCGTTGTGCAGCATCTTGCCGTCCGCGATCGCGCCCTTCGACTTGCGGAAGCGCACCATCGCCCAGATCATCGCGCCGAAGGTGAACACGGCGATGACCGTGCAGATCCACAGCATGATCATGTGCATGTCGTAGATCTCGCGGGACAGCTCGCTGACGCCCTGCGGCATGTTCAGCAGGTCCCAGTCCGCCCGGGCGGGCATGGCGGCGAAGGCCGCAAGGACGCCGGCAACGGCCGGCCGCATCAACATCCGCTTGGCGATGGACACCCGAACTCCCATGAAAATGGCCCGCGGAGAGCGGGCGGACGGCCCGCGCATCGTAAGGGACGGCATGACGCGCCGCAACCCGATTTTCTCCTTGCGCGACAGCGACATGCGCCGCGTGCGACGCCGGCGGTCAACGCAGCGCGTCACTCCCGCTCCCGTCGACGGATTTCCGAAACCGGCACTGCCATGTCGCCGGCGATGCGGCGACTGGCACGCGCAATCGCGCCCCAGGCCTGTCCGAACACGACCTCGCAGCTCGCGGGCAGGACGCCGTCGCGGCGATGCCGTTCGTACGCCGTCTCGACCGCGGCGAGCCGCGCACGCCCGGTCAGGCCGCGCGCGCGGCCGGCGAGCGCATTCTGCGCGCCGGTCGCCTTCAGGTCCCGCATCAGCGCGCGCAGGTGCGGGTACGTCAGCGTGTAGCGCACCACGTCGAGCACGGGTTCCGCGAGGCCCGCGCGCACCAGGCCGTCGCCGATGTCGTGCATGTCGGTGAACGGGATGACGCGCTCGCCTTCGGCGGCGGTGCGCCAGGCGTCGCGCAACTCGATGAGCGTATCGGGGCCGAGCGTCGTGAAGGTGAACAGGCCGCGCGGCCGCAGCACACGGGCGACTTCCGCGAATGCCGCATCGAGGTCGTCGCACCACTGAAGCATCAGGTTGCAGAACACGAGGTCCACGGCTGCATCCGGCAGCGGCAGCGCGCGCGCGTCGGCGCACAGCCGCTCGCAGCGGCCGGCGGGGTCGTGGCGCGCGGCCTGCCCGAGCATCCCGGGCGAGGCGTCCGCCGCGATCACGCGCGCCTCCGGCCAGCGCGCGGCGAGCGCGATCGCGCCATGCCCGGTGCCGCAGCCGAGGTCGAGGACGGCCTCCGGCGTGAACGCGATCCAGTCGAGGCGCTCGATGAGCTGGCGCCGCACGCGCGCCTGCAGCACGGCGAACTCGTCGTAGCGCGCGCTCGCGCGGTCTGCGTTCCGCCTCGCGGCGGCGGTGTCCAGCCAGCCATTCGCGCTCATGTCCGGATGATATCGGCGCGCGCCGTCACCGGCGCATTGCTGCGCGAAGCGGATGAATAAGGTGGCAACGGGCCGGGATGCGCCATCCCAGAATGACGCGGTGGCGCAGTACTCGAAGGTCTTCCCAGGCTGGCAACCTGGCGCAGCGCGCAGGGCCTATGACGCGTCCAGGTCCTTGTTGCACGGGCTGTTTCCGCCCAGCTGCTACCTCTGCCTGGATCCCGGCCAGCCGCCGGCTTTCGAGCTCTGCGGGGGATGCGAGGGCGACCTCCCGGCGAACCTGCCGGCCTGTCCCGGCTGCGCCACGCCGGTGCCCGAAGCCGGCGTCTGGTGCGCCGGTTGCCGGGCGCGGCCGCGCGCATTCGATGCCGCCTTCGCGCCCTATCGCTACGAGTTCCCGCTGGTCGAGCTGATCCACCGCTTCAAGTACCGCGGGCAGCTCTCGCTGTCGCGCATCCTCGGCACGCTGCTCGCGCGGCGCCTCGCCGAGCGCGGCCGGCCGCGCGTGGACGCGATCGTGCCGGTGCCGCTCCATCCCGCGCGCGAGGCGCGCCGCGGCTACAACCAGGCGCGCGAGCTGGCCGTGTTCGTCGCGCAAGCGCTCGGCCTGCCGCTGCATGAAGGGCTCGTGCGCCGCATCCGCGACACCGAGGAACAGGCGGCGCTCCCCGCGATCGTGCGCGCCGACAATGTCCATGGCGCCTTCGAGGTGCGGAGCACGGTGCCGCCGCCCGCGGTCGCGATCGTGGACGACGTGCTGACGACGGGCGCGACCGCCGAGGCGATGGCGCGCGCGCTGCGCGCGGCGGGTTGCCGGCATGTCGAGGTCTGGGCGGCGGCGCGCGCCGCCGGGCAGGGCGACCGCGCTCAGCCGCCGCCGCGGTAGAGGAAATCGAGCGCCAGCCCGACGAACACCGCCATGCCGACGAAGTGATTGTTGTTGAACGCGCGGAAGCAGTCGGCGGGCTCGCGCCTGCGGATGAGCCACTGCTGGTACGCGAAAAAGGCCGCGGCGGCGCCGAGCCCAGCGCGGTACCAGATGCCGCAGCCCGCCTCGTCGCCGGCGAGCCACAGCGCGTACAGCGTCATCGCCTGCATGACGCCGATGATGAAGCGGTCCGCATCGCCGAACAGGATCGCGGTGGACTTCACGCCGATGCGCAGGTCGTCGTTGCGGTCCACCATCGCGTACATCGTGTCGTAGACCGCGGCCCACAGCACGACCGCGACCAGCAGCAGCCAGGCGATGCGCGTCACCTCGCCGGTCTGCGCGGCGAAAGCCATCGGGATGGACCAGCCGAAGGCGACGCCGAGGTAGAACTGCGGCACGTGCACGAACCGCTTCAACCAGGGGTAGGTGACGGTGAGCACGGCGCCCGCGACGGCAAACAGCCGCGCGAGCGGGTCGAGCTGCAGCGCGAGCGCGACCGCGACCAGGCCGAGCGCCGCGAACAGGAACAGCGCCTCGTTGGGCGCGACGCGCTTGGCGGCGAGCGGCCGGTCGCGCGTGCGGTCGACGGACGGGTCGAAGTCGCGGTCCGCGTAATCGTTGATCACGCAGCCGGCCGAGCGCGTGACGACGACGCCGGCCACGAAGATCACCAGCAGCCGGGCGTCGGGCCGGCCCGCGCCCGCGATCCAGAGCGCCCAGAGCGCGGGCCACAGCAGCAGCCAGATGCCGATCGGCCGGTGCAGCCGCATGAGGAACGCATACTCGCGCAGCGTGCGGCCGAGGGCGACGGCCGCGTCGCGCAGCGCATTCGGCTTCCACTCCGGCTTGTAGTCGGGGTCACGCCGGCGCTTGCGCCGCGGCTGCATGGCCTGGCTGTCGGCGCTCACGCGTGTGCCTCGGGCAGGAACACTTCCTGCACCAGCAGGCGGTCGCCGCCGATCGCGAACCAGGAGCGGCGCGCCCAGAGCGCCGCGGGCGCGTCGCGGCGGTCACGCAGCGCGCGCTGATAGAGACGGTCGCCCGGCGCCAGGCGGGCGAACTCGAGCGGCCCGCGCTCGAGCCCCGGGACGGCGGCGAGCCGCTCGCCGAGCGCGGCGCGGCCGAGGTTCGCGAGCCATCCGTGGCGTGCGAGCGTCGCCTGCGGGACCAGCGTCTGCGCGAACACCCAGGGACGTCCGTCGCAGGTCAGTTCGACCTCGCGCACAAAGGCGGAGTTGCCCGACGCGGCCAGCAGTGCCGCGTCCGCCGGCGCGAGCGGCGCCTCGGATTCGGCGACAAGCAGGAGCCCCGGCCGGCCCCGGCAGCAGGCGCGCAGCCGCTCGGTCAGCAGCCCCGGCTCGGACAGCCAGGCGCGGGCGGCGGCGTCGGCGGGCGGGACGAAGCCATCCAGCCGCCCGCTCCAGGCGGGCGCCGCGCGCAGCTCGGACTGCATGGCAAGGGTCAACTCACACCTTCCCGTAGCGGGTCGCGGCGCCGATCCAGCGGCGCTTCAGCGGCGCAATGTTAGCCGCATGCGAGCGCATCATCATCTCCGCCGCGGCCTGGACCCTCGGCAGCAGCTCCGCGTCGCGCATGAGGTCCGCCACCCGCATCTGCGGCAGGCCGGTCTGACGGGTGCCGAGCAGCTCCCCCGGCCCGCGCAGCTCGAGGTCGCGCCGGGCGACCTCGAAGCCGTCATTGGTGTTGCGCAGCACCGCGAGGCGCTCCCGGGCCAGCGGCGACAACGGCGCGTGCCAGAGCAGCACGCAGGAGGACGCCTCGCTGCCGCGGCCGACGCGCCCGCGCAGCTGGTGCAGCTGCGCGAGGCCCATGCGCTCGGCGTTCTCGATCACCATCAGGCTCGCATTCGGCACGTCCACGCCGACCTCGATGACCGTGGTCGCAACCAGCAGCGCGATCTGCCCCGTCTTGAAGCGCGCCATCGTGCGCTCGCGCGCCGGGGCCGGCATGCGCCCGTGCACCAGCCCGATCGTCACGTCCGGCAGTGCCCCCGCGAGCGCGGCGGCGGTATCCTCGGCCGCCTGCGCCTCGAGCAGGTCGGACTCCTCGATCAGCGGGCAGACCCAGTAGGCCTGGCGGCCCTCGACGCAGGCCTTGCGGATGCGCGCGACCACCTGGTCGCGGCGCGCATCCGGCAGTACCACTGTCCGCACCGGCATGCGCCCCGGCGGCAGCTGGTCGATCACCGAGACGTCGAGGTCGGCGTAGGCGGTCATCGCGAGGGTGCGCGGGATCGGCGTCGCGGTCATGATGAGCTGGTGCGGGTAGCGGCCGGTCGCGCCCTTCTCGCGCAGGCGCATGCGCTGGTGGACGCCGAAGCGGTGCTGTTCGTCCACGACCACCAGCGCGAGCCGCGCGAACTTCACGCCTTCCTGGAACAGCGCGTGCGTGCCGATGACGATCGCGCGGCCGCCGTCGGCGACGCCCGCGAGCGCGGCCTGCTTCGCGCGCCCGGTGAGCCGGCCCGTGAGCAGCAGCGGCTCGATCGAAAGCGGCGCCAGCCAGCGCGCGAAGTTCTGCGCATGCTGCTCCGCGAGCAGCTCGGTCGGCGCCATCAGCGCGGCCTGGAATCCCGCTTCCACGCAGTCGAGCGCGGCGACCGCGGCGACGACGGTCTTGCCGGAGCCGACGTCCCCCTGCACCAGCCGCAGCATCGGGTGGGACACCGCGAGGTCCGCGCGGATCTCGTGCAGCACGCGGTGCTGCGCCGCGGTCAGCGGAAACCCGACGCTGGCGAGCAGCCGCGCGGCGAGTGCGCCCTTCGGCGCGACCGCATGGGCGGGATCGCGGCGGATCTCGTTGCGCAGTTCCCGCAGCGTGATCTGGTGCGCGAGCAGCTCCTCGAATGCGAGCCGCCGCTGCGCCGGGTGCCGGCCGGCGTCGAGCAGCTCGAGGCTCGCATCCGGCGGCGGGCGGTGCACGTACGCCAGGGCCTCGTGCAGCGTCGGCAGGCGGAGCTCGCGCTGCAATTCCGCGGGCAGCCAGTCCGGCAGCTCCCCTTCCGCGGTCGCCGCCAGCGCCTGCGCCGTGAGATTGCGCAGCCGCCCCTGCTGGACGCCCTCGATGGCGGGATAGACCGGCGTCAGCACGCCCTCGACCGCCTGCGTGTCCGGCGCATCCGCGCGGCGGTATTCCGGGTGCACGATCTCGAGACCCAGGGGACCGCGCCGCACCTCGCCGAAGCAGCGCAGGCGCGTGCCGCGCGCCAGTTGCTGCTGCTGCGCGCCGCTGAAGTGGAAGAAGCGCAGCGTCAGGAAGCCGGTGCCGTCGGCGAGCCGCACCAGCAGCGAGCGGCGCCGGCGGAACACGACTTCGGCCAGCTCGATCTCGCCCTCGACCGCCGCGCGCATGCCCGGGCGCAGCGCGCCGATCCTGACGACGTGGGTGCGGTCCTCGTAGCGGTTGGGGAGCAGGAACAGGAGGTCGGTGACCGCAGTGATGCCTTTCTGCGCGAGCCGGGACGCGAGCGCCGGGCCGACGCCCCGGAGCGCGGTGACCGGCTTGCCGCTGGCGGCCACGTCGCTGCCGCGGGTCACGGCACCAGGATGCAGTCGACCTCGATCGCGGCGCCGCGCGGCAGCGCCGCGACGCCGATGGTGACGCGCGCCGGGTACGGCTCCGTGAAGTACTCCTGCATGATGCGGTTGGCGGTCGCGAACTGCCCGAGGTCGGTCAGGTAGATCGTGACGCGCACGGCCGCGGCGAGCCCCGGTCCCGCGGCTTGCGCAACCGCGCGCAGGTTCTCGAACGCGCGGCGCGCTTCCGGCTCGAGCCCGCCTGGCACGAGCTCCCCGGTCGCCGGGTCGAGCCCGACCTGTCCCGAGAGGAACACCATCCCGCCGGCCGCGACGGCCTGCGAGTAGGGGCCGATCGCCCTGGGCGCGTTGCCGGTGTGGATGATCTTGCGCGTCATGGACCGCGGTCTCCGCCGTTGCCTGGCCACATCATAGGGCGTTTCCGGCACCCGGGCCCGCTGCCGACTTTGTGCGCCGTTGTGTCCGGCGCATGACAGAAGAAGACAGCCGCCTGGCCCAGCATCACTCCCGGGCCGAATCACCGGCCCGAGGAGGTTGAAGATGAACACCGGACTTCATTCGCGCAATCGTTCCTTTGCTTCCGGCCTGGCGGCCGCCGCCGTCACGACCGTGCTCGTGTCCTCGCTCGTGGAGTCGTTCGAGCCGGCGCAGTTGCTCCGGTTCGACGAAGAGAGCGGGGCGGCGCAGGTCGCCACGGTCGAGGCACGCCGGGACACCGCTTTCGTCCGCGAGGCCTGAAGCATGTCCGCCCGCAACGCCCGGCCGGATCCGGCCGGGCGTTTCTTCAGCCGGGGTGAGCGGTTGCTGTCGCTGTTCACCCGGATCGAGCCAGGTGAGGGACGCTGCGTCGCGATCCTGGGCCTGCAGGCCTTCACGCTCATGGTGGCCTGGTACCTGATCCGCCCGGTGCGCGAGGCGTTGATCCTGACCCAGGGCGGCGCCGAATTCCGCAGCTACGCCGTCGCCGTGCAGGCCGCGCTCCTGATCCTGATCATCCCGCTGTACGGCGCGCTGACCCGGCGCATGGACCGCGGCCGGCTGTACCAGCGCGTCAACGCATTCTTCGTGCTGAACCTGCTCGCGTTCTGGCTGCTGGGCCAGGCCGGGTGGCAGTTCGGCTTCGCATTCTTCGTCTGGGGCAGCCTGTTCGGCGTGATGGCGGTGACCCAGTTCTGGGCGTTCGCCACCGACCTGTTCAACGTGCAATCGGGCCAGCGGCTGTTCGGCGTGATCGCGGTCGGCGTAGCCGCCGGCGCCTGGGCCGGCGCGCGGCTCGCGTCATCGCTGTTCGACGCGGCCGGTCCCTACGGGCTGATGCTGGCGGCCGCCGCCGCGCTCGCCTGCGCCATCGCGCTGAGCGCGAGGGCGCGCGCCGCCGTGCCGGCGCAGGCGCAGAGCACGAGCCCGGACCAGGAGGCCGCGCAGGCCTGCGACGTGCGCCAGTGGCTCGGCGGCTTCCTGGTGATCGGCCGCAGCCGCTACCTCATCGGCATCGCCGCGCTCGTGGTGCTGCTCAACTGGATCACCTCGACCGGCGACTTCGTGCTGTCTGCCTGGCTGGTCGAGATCGCGCGCGAGCAGGCGCCGCAGGACCAGGCCGGCTTCATCGGCCGCTTCATGGCTGACTACAACTCGGCGGTGGCGCTCGCCGGCTTCCTGGTGCAGCTGCTGCTGGTGTCCCGCATCATCCAGGTCGCGGGCCTCACGCGCGCCCTGATGGTCACGCCGGCCGCATTCGTCGCGGGTTACCTGCTGGTCGGCATCGTCCCGGCCTTCATGCTGCTGCAGTCGGTGCTGATCGTGCAGCGCAGCTTCGATTACTCGCTGCTCAACACCACACGCAACGCGCTGCTGCTGCCGGCCAGCCGCGAAGTGAAGTACCAGGCGAAGACCGCGATCGACACCTTCTTCTATCGCGCCGGCGACCTGCTGTCGACGGCATCGGTGTATGCCGGCACGCAGCTGTTCGACGACCCGCGCCTCAGGCTGGTCTGGCTCGTCTTCCTGCTGAGCGCGACCATGGCGACGTTCGCGTGGCTGATCGGGCGGGAATACGCGCGCCGCTACGGCGCGCCCTGCCGGTCACTGCCCGACGGCCATCCGGTCGGGCGCGGACCGCGCGCGGTGCTCGTCCAGTAAGCGGTCGCGGCGTTTCAGGATCGCGTCGATCTGCCGCCGGTGCAGCCAGGGTCCAAGCGCCTGTTCCAGCGCCGGCCGGTCGAGCGCCTGCAGCCGCGCAGCCAGCGCCCGTGTCAGGCGCGGCTCCGCGAGGTACAGCAGCCGCGGATTCTTCGCATGGGTCGCGAAGGCCCGCGAGTGGTCGATCAGCACCAGCATCCAGTCGCGGGTGAATACCGCGTTCTCCTGGGTGCGGTCGGTGTTGTGGATCAGCACGTCGAACACGTTCATCAGGTTGTACTGCGCCGGCGCGGCGCACCAGCCCTCCGGCTGCAGCTTCTGTTCCGTCATCTGGCGCAGGTTGACGGCGCCGTCGATCCAGAACTGGAGGATGCCGTTGCGGCCGTCGATTGTGCGCGGGACGGTCACCGGCACCATGTCGAGCCCGAGCAGCCGGTCGAGCCGGTAGGCGGCGACTTCGAACTGGAAGCGGTCGGAGTTGTCGAGCGCTTCCTTCCGGCTGGTCGCCCCGAAATCGGTGGACAGCCGCTTGAACACCGCGCGCACCTCGAGCCCGTCCTTGCGCAGCGTCACGCGCTGCGGCTCGGTGATGCCGGCGTCGAGTTCCTCGATCGCGGTCACTTCCGCCGCGGCGAGCCACGATTCGAGCGCGTCGTCGTCGAGTCCTGCGGGGCGCGCGCCGACCGCGCGCGGCAGCCGCACCGGCTGCGAGCGCTCGCCGGGCCGGTCCGCGTACGCCACGCTCCAGCGGCCGGCTTCGAACACGAGCGCCGACGGCGTGCCGCCGTAAGCCTGCTTCAGCATGCCGGTGTCGAGCAGGATGACCCGGTCATCGAAGCGGCTCGACACTGTCCGGGCCGGCGCGACGGTGTGGCCGATGACGAGGCGCGCGACGCCGAGCCGCGCGAGCGCGGCTTCGAGGTTGTCGGTCTCGACCAGCGGGTTGCACAGCGCCTGGCCGCGGAACCACGTGGGGCCCGCGGTCGTGAAGACCGCGGCGCCCTGCAGGGTGCGCAGCGCATCTGCCTGCTCCGCAGCGGCCATCGCCGCAACGGCATCCGGCCGTTGCTGGAATCCCGTCGGGCGGGCCGGTGACAGCTCTTTCTCGATCTCGCCCCATGCCTGCAGGTACTCGGCCAGTTGCGTGCGCAGCGCGCGGTCCGCCTCCTCGAGGCCGAGCTGCGCGACCATTTCGGGCAGCCCTCCGTGCGCGAATGCCGTGTCGTTGATCGCCAGCAGGAAGGACTTGCCGAGCAGCCAGGCGCCGTAGCGCCCGGCCGGGGAGAATGCCTGGCGATGGGCGAAGTATCCGCGCGGATGAACGGCCTCGAACTCCTCGCGCGAAGCCGCGGGCTCGGCGGCGAGCAGGCGCTGCCACGCCGGTTCGCGCAGCGCATCGTCCTCGGCGCCTGCGAACGCCGCGTACTCCGCGGCGCTCACGTAGCGCAGGTCGCCCGCGATGTTCATCACCTCGTGGTTGCCGAGCACCTGGTGCACCGCGCCGCCGGCGGCGCGGGCCTCGGATTCCAGCCGCATCAGCAGGTCCAGGACCTTGCGCGAGTCCGCGCCGCGATCCAGCAGGTCGCCGAGGCTGACCAGGTGCGTCCGGCCCGCCCTCCAGCGCAGCGCATCGTCCACCACCGCGGTCTCGCGCAGCAGCGAGACCAGTTCCTGGTAGGCGCCGTGCACGTCGGCGAACACCACGATGCGCTCCACGCCGTCGTGGCGCAGGGCCTGATCCGCCCGCGCCGGCAGGCCGGCGACGAGCAGCGCGAGCAGCAGGAACGGTGCGCGACGCATGGGGCGTATCATGCCTGCGGGGCCGACTGGCGCAATACCGGATGCCCGCGATGACGACGCTCGCCGGCAGGATGATGCTGCAGCGCAGCCCGCTGTTCCGCGGCCTGCCGCTGCCGGAACTCGAGCGCATCGCTGCGCTCGCGACCCAGCGCCAGTACCGCGAGGGCGAGGTGGTCTGCAGCCAGGGCGACGCGGGCGATGCGCTCTACGCCGTCGTCAGCGGCAGGATCCGCATCAGCACCGGGACCGCCGACGGGCGCGAGATCTTCCTCAACATCATGGAGCCCGGCGACACCTTCGGCGAGATCGCGCTGCTCGACGGCGGCACGCGCACCGCGTCGGCGATCGCAATGGCGCCGTCCGAGCTCGTGATGCTGCGCCGCGAGCACCTGTTCACGCTGCTCGGCAAGGAGCCGCGGGTCGCGCTCGAGCTCCTGCGCCTGTGCGGCGATCGCCTGCGCTGGACCAGCGGCCTGCTCGAGGACGCTGCGCTGCTCGACGCACCGGCGCGCCTCGCGAAGCGGCTGCTCAGCCTCGCACAGCTGCACGGGGAGCACAGCGGCGGGGAATCCACGCTGCGCATCTCGCAGGAAGACCTTGCGGGCTTCCTCGGAATCACGCGCCAGGCGGTGAACCAGCAGCTGCAGGCCTGGAAGGCGAAGGGCTGGGTCCGGCCCGGTCGCGGCTCGGTGACCGTGCTCGACGAGCGCGCGCTGCGCGCGATCGCGCAGGGCGCGTGACTACTCCTCGTCCTTCTTCTTCCGGCGCGTGACGAGCACGCCCAGGACCGCTCCGGTGAACGCTCCGGCGGCCACGATGACGACGCCGATGAGCCCTTCCGGGAAGAAGATCGGGGTTGTATCAGTGCCCGCATCCACGTCCCCGTTCTGGGCGGACGCCGTGAACGCCAGCATCTGGCTTCCCGCGGCCGCTGCGACGGCCAGCGCCCGGCTGCGCGCAATCCTGGACCTGGACACCACCGCGATGCCGTCGTCGGCGTGGATGCGGATCGTCAACTGACTGGCCATGGTTCGTCCCCCGTGTCTAGTACGTTGTTCGAATGTCGCCGAGTTCCGGCGCGGCCTTCAGCAGCACTTCCGGATAGCCCAGTTCACGCGCGCGCCGTACGTGGGCCAGGGCCTTCGCCTCGTCGCCCAGCCCGAGCTCGGCCAGGGCGACGTAGTAGTGGACGTAGTAATTGTTGCCGTCTCCCCGTGACAGCGCAGACTGGATGCCGGTCCTCGCGCGGCCGGCATCGCCGAGCTGGATCGCATAATACGCCGCCTGGGCCTGGTTGACAGCGTCGTTCGGGTTGACGGCCAGCTCCCCCTCGACCAGGTCGAGCGCCTTGCGGTACGCCCGGCGAGCTTCTTCCGGCTGCGCATCGAATCGCAGGGCATCGGCCAGGTTGCCCCAGACCCGGTGGTCGGTGGGCACCAGTTCGATCGACTTGCGGAACATGTCCTGGGCGGACTTGTAGCGGCCGAGGTAGTACTCGACGCTGCCGGAATTTCCGTAGCCGCCGCGGCGAGGCTCGATGGCGAGCGACTGCGCCAGGGCGCGGCTGGCCTGCTCGAAGTCGCCGGTCATCATGTAGGCGATACCGAGGTTGTTGAATGCGTCGGGGTTGTCCGGCGTCAGCGCGGTGGTGCGCTGGTAGGAGGCGACGGCGTCCTTGGCGCGGCCCAGCCCGAACAGGAAATTGCCATAGGCGTTGTGCGCGGAGGCGTAGCTGGGTTGTGCCGCGATCGCTTCCTGGAATGACGCTTCGGCTTCCTTCGTCCTGCCGCTGGCCGCCAGCGCCCGGGCGAGGCCAAGCAGGGCATCGGGCGAGCGCGGCACGAGCGCAAGCGCCTGCCGATAGGCCTGTTCCGCCTCGATCGCGTCGCCGGTCGCGAGGCGCAGGCGGCCCACCGCCTCATGCACCTCCTGCGCCCCGCTGTCGAGCGCGCGTGCGCCGGCACAGGCCTGTTCCGCTTCGGCAACCCGCGCCGGCACGCGTTCGAGGGCATAGCGCTCGACGTAGGTCTGGCACAACCCCGCCTGGGCGCGGGCAAAGCCCGGCTGCTCGATGAGCGCGCGCCGGAACAGCTCTTCCGCGGCGGCCAGCGACTTCTCGCTGCGCGGCTGGCGCAGGTAGGCGAGGCCCTGCAGGAAGAAGTCGTAGGCGAGGCCGCTGCCGCCGGGCAACGCCGATGGCGCGTCCCCGGCCTGTGCGCCGAGGACCCGCTGCAGCGCGGCGATGACCTGGTTGCCGATGTCGCTCTCGATCTCGAAGTACCCGCCTGCCGGCGACTCGTACGAGTTCGACCATCGGCTCGCGCCGCTCGCGCTGTCCACCAGCGAAGCATTGACGCGCACGCGATCGGCCTGGCGCCTGACGCTGCCTTCGACGATGTAGCTGACGCCAAGCTGGCGCGCGATCTCCGCGACGCCCTGGTCCTTGCCCTTGAAGGCGAAGGCGGAGGTTCGCGCCGCGACGCGCAGCCCGGGCATCCTCGCGAGGCGATGCAGCAACTCCTCGGCAATGCCGTCACCGAGGTAGTCGTTGGCCGCGTCGCCGCTCAGGTTCACGAATGGCAGCACGGCGATCGCGTTCGGCGGCGCGGCCGGCTCGCCCGGCTGCAGCAACTCGCCGAGGCTGCGGCCCGCGCCCGGCACCGGAATCTCGCGCCAGTACTGGCCGAGCGCGACCGCGGCCGCGAGGGTCACGACGACGAGCGCCGCGCGGCGCACGCGCCGCGACGCGGCGCGCGCGGCGAATCCGGCGATGCGCCCGGCGAAGCCCGGGGCCTCGGGCGGCAGCACCTCGAAGGTGCGCACCGGCTCCTCGATGTTCTTGACCTGGCGCGTGCCGGCCGCGACGTAGCGCGCCGGCACCTTGAGGTGGACCTGGTCCCAGACGGCGCCCGAGATCAGCACGCCGCCCGGTTTCGCGAGCGCCTGCAGGCGTGCGGCGACGTTGACGGCGTCGCCGAACACCGAACCCTGCTCCTCGATGACGTCGCCGAGGTTGACGCCGATGCGCAGGTGCATGCGCGCCGCCGGCGCGAGCGTCGCGTGGCCGGCCTCGACGCGCTGCTGGATCTCGAGCGCGCATGAGACCGCGTTGACCGCGCTTGCGAACTCGGCCATCAGGCTGTCGCCGACGCTGCCGAACACGCGGCCGTCGAATTCCCGCACCTGAACTTCGAAGGTTTCGCGCCGGGACTTGAGCGCGGCGAGCGTGCCGGCTTCGTCGGCGCCCATCAGCCGGCTGTATTCGACCACGTCCGCCGCCAGGATGGCGGCGATCTTGCGGCTGTCCCGTTGCATGGCCCCTCAGGCGAGGCTGCGCTCGACCTTCATGACGTCCTTCATGCCGCGGATCGCGCGGATCAGGCGGGCGAGGTGCGCCCGGTCCTTCACCTGCACCTCGAACAGGATCGTGGACTGGTCGCCCTGCGAGGAGTCCACGTTGACGTGGCTGATGTTGCTCTGTTCGGCGGCGATCTGGGTCGCCACCTGCGCCAGGATGCCCATGCGGTTGGTGACCTCGACTGCGAGGCCCGCCGTGAACAGCCGCTGCTGGTCCTTCTGCCACACCGCCGGGATCCACTTGTCGGGCTGCTTGCCGAAGGCGGCCACGTTCGAGCAGTTCTCGCGGTGGATCACGATGCCGCGGCCGCTCGAGAGATAGGCCACGACCGCGTCGTAGGGGATGGGGAAACAGCAGCGCGCGTAGCTGACGACCAGGCCCTCGGTTCCGGCGATCGCGAGCGGCTGCTGCGGCCCGGCTTCCGGGCGCTCGTCGTCGGCCGGCAGCAGGCGGCGCGCGATCAGGCGCGCGAGCCGCTCGCCGAGGCCGATCTTCTCGAGCAGCTCGGTGCCGTCCTTGAGCTGCAGCGAGCGGGCGACCTCGTCGAGGCGCCCATCCGGCAGCTTCTTGACCGACAGCTCGAATTCCTCGAGCGCCTGGTTCAGCATGCGGCCGCCCAGTTCCGCCGCTTCGCCGCGCTTGAGTCCGCGCAGGTACTGGCGGATCGCCGAGCGCGCCTTCGCGGTGGTGACGAAGCTCGCCCAGGCCGGGTTCGGCTGCGCGCCCCTGGCGGTGACGATCTCGACGGTCTGGCCGTTCCTGAGCACGGTGCGCAGCGGCACCAGCCGGCGGTCCACCTTGGCGGCGACGCAGCGCTGGCCGACGCCGGTGTGCACCGCGTAGGCGAAGTCCACGCAGGTCGCGCCGCGCGGGAGGCGCATGATGTCGCCCTTCGGCGTGAACACGTAGACCTTGTCCGGGAACAGGTCGACCTTGACGCTCTCGACCAGCTCCTCGGCCGAGCCTTCGTGCAGCTCCATGACGCCCTTGAGCCACTCGCGCGCGCGCGCCTGCTGCGCCGATCCCTCCTCGTCTTCGCCCTTGTACTGCCAGTGCGCGGCGATGCCGGACTCGGCCATGCGGTGCATGTCCTCGGTGCGGATCTGCACCTCCAGCGGGATGCCGTTCGGGCCGAACAGCGTGGTGTGCAGCGACTGGTAGCCGTTCACGCGCGGGATCGCGATGTAGTCCTTGAAGCGCCCCGGCGTCGGCCGGTACAGGCCGTGCACCAGGCCGAGCGTGCGGTAGCACTCGTCCACCGTGCCGACCACGATGCGCACGCCGAACACGTCCACCACCTGCGCCAGCGGCAGGCGCTTGCGGCGCATCTTCATGTACACGCTGTAGAGGTGCTTTTCGCGCGCCTCCACGCGGCCGTTGACGCCGGCGTTGGCGAGCGCCTGGCGCAGCGCCTTGACGATCTTCGGCAGGAACTCCTTCTGGTTGCCGCGCGCGCGCTTGAGCTCGCGCTCGATCACGCGGTAGCGCTGCGGGTACAGCGTGCGGAAGCCGAGCTCCTCGAGCTCGAGCTTCAGCGAGTGGATGCCGAGGCGGTTGGCGATCGGCCCGTAGATGTCGAGCGTCTCGCGCGCGACCGAGCGGCGCTTCTCGGGCGGCATCGCCGCGAGCGTGCGCATGTTGTGGGTGCGGTCCGCGAGCTTGACCATGATCACGCGGATGTCGCGCACCATCGCCAGGATCATCTTGCGGAAGCTCTCGGCCTGCGCTTCCTTGCGGCTCTTGAACTGCACCTGGTCCAGCTTGGTCACGCCGTCGACGATCTCGGCGACCTCCTTGCCGAACTTCTGCTCGACCTCGGCCATCGAGGAGGGCGTGTCCTCGACCACGTCGTGCAGGATGGCGGCGGTCAGCGTCGGGCCGTCGAGGTGCAGTTCCGCCAGGATGTCGGCGACCGCGACCGGATGGGTGATGTAGGCCTCGCCGGACTGGCGCTTCTGGCCCTTGTGCGCGACTTCGGCGTAGTCGAAGGCCTCGCGCACCCGTTCGACCTGGTCGGGCGGGAGGTAGGCCTCGAGCTTCGCGATGAGCTGGGCGATCCCGGGAGCGCGTCTTCCGCCCGGCAACAGCCCGAGGATGGAAGACGCGTAACTCATGGGCCCGGGCGCCCTGCGGTCAGTCCCCCAGGCCGAGCTGCGGCGCGCGGAAATCCGCGCCCAGATCCAGCGGGTTCTCCGGAATCAGCTCCGGCTCCGGCTCGGGATCCGGCTCGGACAGCAGGTCGATGGTGACCTTGCCTTCCGCGATCTCGCGCAGCGCCACCACCGTCGGCTTGTCGTTCTCCCAGTCCACCAGCGCTTCGGCGCCGTTCGTCAGCCTGCGCGCGCGCTTGGCGGCGAGCAGGACCAGGTCGAACAGGTTGTCGACCGTATGCAGGCAGTCTTCGACGGTGATGCGGGCCATGGAAAAGACCGTAATTTCAGTGAATTGGACCGGCAATGATACCGGAGCGGGGGGTGCCCCGGCCAGCGCTGGCGGGCTGCTGCCTAATCCTTCGGTTCGCGGCGGTCCCGGCGCTTGCGCCGCTCATTGGTCACGCCGACGGGCCGGGCGAACGCGTCCATGTCCTCGGCACGCCGCCCTCCGGCACGGCGATCCTCGTGGTGCTGGTAGGTGCAGCGGCACTGGCTGGGCCAGTTGCAGCCCGGCAAGGGCAGCTGCGGCGCTTCCCGCGACAGCCAGCGGTGGGCTTTCCCGGCCTTGGCCGCTTCGCAGGCACCCGGGCCGGGCTTGACCGACACCGCATGCCAGCGGCGGTCCGACTTGGGCTTGTTTCCGCCCGGTTCCCTGGCTGCCATTCAGTGCTACCCCTGATAGCCATCCATGCTAGCGAATCCCCGGATCAGGCGTGAAGCAGGCTGGCCGCCAGCCCCGCGAGACCCGCGCGATCGCTGCGGGAAGCCTCGCCGCGGCCGTCGAAGACGGCCTCGAGCTCCTGCAGCGCCCGGTCGAAGTCCTGGTTCACGATCACGTAGTCGAAGTCCCGCCAGTGCGACATCTCGAGCGTCGATTCGGCCAGGCGCCGGGCGATGGCTTCCTCGCTGTCGGTGCCGCGGCCGCGCAGGCGCCGCTCGAGCTCGGCGCGCGACGGCGGCAGGATGAAGACCTGCTCCGCTTCCGGCAGCCGCTCGCGCACCTGCCGCGCGCCCTGCCAGTCGATGTCGAGGATCAGGTCGCGGCCCGCGGCGAGCGCGGCCTCGACCACGCTCCTGCGCGTGCCGTAGAGGTTGCCGAACACCTCGGCGTGCTCGATGAACTCGCCCGCGGCGATCAGCCGCTCGAATTCGTCGCGCGCAATGAAGTGGTAGTCGCGGCCATCCCGTTCGTGCGCGCGCGGTTTGCGCGTGGTGCAGGACACCGAGAACGCAAGTTCCGGGCGCTTCTTCATCAGCGCCTGCAGCAGGCTGGTCTTGCCGCCGCCCGACGGCGCCGCGATGACGTAGAGCTTGCCGCGCTTCCCCACCCGCCAATTCTAAAGGGGACGCATCCCATTTATCTTCGTAATCGGGATGCGTCCCCTTTATGTCAGGTCTTGTTGAGCCAGTCCTCTGGCTTCGGAAAGCTGGCGGCTTCTTCCTTCAGCCACGAGCGCAGGGCGCAGACTTTCGGCAGCTCCGAGTAGGAGGGCGGGCAGACGAACCAGTAGCGGAAGCGCGACGGCACGATCGTCTTGCTCGCGAGCACCAGGCGCCCGGCCAGCAGGTCGTGCGCCGCGATCGACCAGCGCGCCGGCGCGTAGCCGAGGCCCTCGAGCACCGCGGAGAGCACGCTCACCGAGTCGTCGATGATGGTCGGGCCCGCCGGCCAGGGCGTCGGCGCCGCGCTCTTCTCGAAGCGCGACCAGGGCTCGTCCTTCGCCTGCAGCATCGGGATGCCCTTGAGCGTATCGCGCGTGTCGATCGAGCCGTGCTTCTTGTACAACGCGGGCGAGGCGACCACCACCAGCCACTCGTCCATCAGGTGCTCGTAGTCGAGCCCGGGCGCGACCTTCTCGCCGAGGCGCACCGCGGCGTGGTAATCGCTGCGCGCGAAGTCCACCGCCTCGCGCGAGGTGTGCCAGTCCACCTGCAGGTCCGGGAACTTCGCATGCAGGCGATGCAGCCGCGGCGTCATCCATTTCTGCAGCAGCGAGGACAGCGTGCTGACGTTCAGCACGCCGCCCGCGCGCATCATGCGCGTCTCGCGCAGCACGGCGACCAGCGCGTCGAGCCCCGCCTGCACGCCGGGCAGCAGTTTCGCGCCCTCCGGCGTCAGCTCGACCTTGCGGCCGCTGCGGCGCAGCACCGGGATCTGCAGGTATTCCTCCAGCGCCTTGATCTGCTGCGAGACGGCCGCCGGCGTGACGTTCAGGGCCTCGGCTGCATCGGCGAAGGACAGGCGCGTGGCCACTGCCTCGAACACGCGCAAGGCATTGAGTGGCAAGCGTCCATAGGCCGAGGCGGGCACGAAAGTTTCCCTTAATCGAGGTTGAGTTAATGCGTTTGTTCGGCAAACGCCGCAGCCGCAGAGTCTAGCCCACGAGGGACTGGCGCGGTGCCCGTCCCGCAAGGAAAGGAGCAAGAGACATGAGCGGACATCTGCAGGGTTTCCTGGGCTTCCTGGACCTGCTGGCGGAAGGCGAGCGGCGCCATGCCGAGCTGGTCGCCGGCCGGCGTTTCGAGCCGGCGCTGCAGCCGGTCGCGGGCACGGCCAAGGTGCTGAAGTTTCCCTTAACGGGGCATCAGAAAGGCCGTTTGTTCGGGACCGCGGCCGAGCCCAAAGTCCCGGCCGAGCATTGATGGAAGGCATGGGGCCTTCCGCAACACGCAAGCAAAGGAGCAAGGCAATGAAGACGTATTCGATCCTTCGCAACACGGGGTTCGCGGCGGTGCTGGTCGCCACGCTCGCCACCCTGGTCAGCAACGGCCTCGCGCTCGACCAGCGCGTGGTCTACGAGCGGGACATCCTGGGCTTCGAGCCGGCGTACGTCCTGCCCGAGGTCGTGGTCACGGCCCGGCGTCTCGAGACGTGAGCCGCCGGAACGTTGCCGGGTCGCGGATTCGGAGATTCGCCGTCACTGTCGCCTGAACCGGTCGCAGCGTCCTCCCCCCCGACGCAACGACACTGACGGCGAATCCCCGAATCCGCGCCCCGGCAGCCCGCCGGGACCGCCCGTACAATCGGGCGGATGTTCCCGATCCGGGATGACAATCCGCATTTCCTGACGCCGTTCGCGACGATCGGCCTGATCGTCGCGAATGTCGTTTCCTGGGTCTTCCTGCAGGGACTCGGCACGGAGCCCGCGCTCTCCGCGTCGGTGCTCGGCCTCGGACTGGTGCCCGCGGATGCCTCCTGGCACTCCGTCCTCACTTCGATGTTCCTGCACGGCGGCTGGCTGCATCTCATCGGCAACATGTGGTTCCTGTGGATCTTCGGCAACAACGTCGAGGACGCGATGGGCCACGTCCGCTTCGTCGTCTTTTACCTGCTGTGCGGCGTGGCGGCAGCGCTCGCGCAGGTCGCGACCGACCCGCGCTCCGGGATCCCGATGGTCGGCGCATCGGGCGCCATCGGCGGCGTGATGGGCGCCTACGTGCTGCTGTATCCGCGCGTGCACGTGCACCTGCTCATCGTGCTCGGCTTCTACGTCAACACCATCGCCGTGCCTGCGTTCCTGATGCTCGGCTACTGGTTCGCGCTGCAGCTGCTGAGCGGCGTCGGCACGCTCGGCATGCAGGGCGGCGGCGTCGCGTTCTGGGCGCACGCCGGCGGCTTCGTCGCGGGAGCGGTCCTGGTGTTCGTGTTCCGCAATCGCCGGCTGCTCGAACGGCATCCCTACTGGGGCTGGAGCCGGCGCGAATCGCCGACGCAGAACTGGCGGCGCGTGCGGCGCTGACGGGAGGAAAACCATGCTGAACACGCGCCTTGTCCACGCCGCCGCCCTGATCGCGGTCCTCGTCGCATTGGTCACCGCCTGCGCGGCGCCGGAGCCGGCGCGGCAGGCGCTGCCGCCGGGCGACCAGGCGTTTACGCTTGCGCACGGCGGCGCGGAGCGCCGCTACATCCTGCACCTGCCGCGATCGCTGCCGGCCGGGCGCCCGGCGCCGGTCATGATCGCCTTGCACGGCGGCGGCGGCCATGCCGCGCAGTTCCAGCGCGAGAACGGCCTCGATGCCGTGGCGGAGCGCCACGGATTCATCGCCGTCTATCCAGACGGCTCGGGCCCGCTCGCCGGCCGCCTGCTCACCTGGAATGCCGGCGACCACTGCTGCGGCTGGGCGCGGGACAAGCAGGTGGACGACGTTGGCTTCCTGGCCGCGCTGCTGGCCGATCTCGGGCGCAGGATTCGCATCGACGCGCGGCGTGTCTATGTCACGGGTCATTCCAACGGCGCGATCATGGCCTATCGCTTCGCGGCCGAGCGCGCGGACCTCGTGACCGCGATCGTGCCGGTCGGTGGTGCGATGGACGTCGCCCGCTTCGCGCCGTCGCGTCCGGTGGCGGTGCTGCATATCCACAGCGTGGACGATCCGCGCGCGCTCTACGAAGGCGGACTCGGCCCGCCGTTCCCGGGCACGCAGAACCGCATCCAGCACCAGCCCGCTCCGACCGGCGTCGAGCACTGGGCGAAGTTCAACGGCTGCCGCCTGCCGCCGATCGTGCGAGGAACAATGCAGGGCAGCGGGCGCGATCGTGGCCAGTCGGCGACGCGCCTGGTTTACGAGGGTTGCCGGCCGGACGGGGCCGTGGAGCATCTCAGGTTGCAGGGTGTCGGGCACGGCTGGCCGGGGAGCGATGCGCGCCGCCGGATGCAGCGGATCCTCGGTCCGTCCACACGGCTCATCGATGCTTCTGAGGAGGCCTGGGCCTTCGCGGCGCGCCACTCGCACTAGCGCCGGCACTCACTCGACGTTCTGCACCTGTTCCCGCATCTGCTCGATCAGGACCTTCAGTTCCATCGCGCCGCGCGTAGTCTCGATGTCCTGTGATTTCGATGACAGCGTGTTGGCCTCGCGGTTGAATTCCTGCATCAGGAAATCGAGCTTGCGGCCGACGGCGTCGTCGGTCGCGAGCGTGGTCTCCAGCTCGGTGACGTGGCTGCCGAGGCGGTCCAGTTCCTCGGCGACGTCCATCTTCTGCACCAGGATCGCGATCTCCTGCTCGAGCCGCTCCGGGTTGCCCTCGGTGCCGAGCGTGGCGAGGCGTTCCTTCATCTTCGCGCGGATGCGGGACTGCACGTCGGGCAGGCGCGCGGCCACCGCGCCCACGATCCGGCGCACGCCCGCCGCGCGCGCACGCAGCATCTCGCAGATGCGCTCGCCTTCGGCGGAACGCGAGTCCACGAATGCCGCGAGCGCCTCCGCGAGCAGGGTCTCGGCCGCCTGCGCGAGCGAGCCGGGGTCGCGCTCGGGCTCGCGCACCACGCCCGGCCAGCGCAGCAGGTCGACCGCGTCGATGTGTCCCGCCGCGCCAAGGCGGCGCTGGATCGCCTGGGCGGCGTCGATCAGGCGGTCCACCAGCGACTCGTCCACCAGCAGGTCGCGGGACGGGCCGGTCCCGGGACGCAGCCACAATGCTGCGTCCACCTTGCCGCGGCGTGCGGCCGCGCCGATCGCGCGCCGGAAACCCGCCTCGAAGGCGCGCAGCTCCTCGGGCAGCCGCAGGCTGACCTCGAGATAGCGATGATTGACGCCGCGGATCTCCCAGGCGAGCAGGCCCGCCGCCGTCGTGCGCTCGGCGCGCGCGAACCCTGTCATGCTCCTGAGCATTCGGCGAGGTCCCCGGGTAGGCTGGAAGCCGCTGATGTAAGCTGCGCGACAGTCTAGCAGGGGGCGGCGGCACGGGCCGCCGGGGGCACGCTTGGAAGTCGAGTTCGCCGAAGTCAGCCTGACCGGCGATCGCGAGGACAACCAGGACCGCGTCGCGGTCGCCGCGGGCGACGGCGCGGCGATGCTCGTCGTGATGGACGGCATGGGCGGACACGCCTGGGGCGCGCGCGCGGCCGAGACCGGCTGCAAGGTCGTGATGGAGCAGTTCCGCAAGGCGTCGAAGCCGCTGTTCGACCCGCTCGGCTTCCTGCACCTCGCGCTCGGGCGCGCGCATGACGCGGTCGTCGCCCTCGGCACCAAGCTCGCCATCGACCTGCGGCCGCGCGCGACCTGCGCGGTCTGCCTCGTGCAGCGCGACGAGGCGTACTGGGCCCACGTCGGCGACAGCCGCGTGTACCACGTGCGCGCCGGCGCGGTGGTCGCGCGCACGCGCGATCACAGCCACGTCGAGCAGCTGCTGCGCGAAGGCTCGATCCGCGAGGAGGAGATCCCCGGGCACCCGATGCGCAATTACGTCGAGTGCTGCATCGGCGGCGAAGCGGCGTTGCCGGACATGACGATCTCCGGGCGCCAGCCGCTGGCGGACGGCGACGTGCTGCTGGTATGCACCGACGGCATCTGGTCGAACCTGAAGGACCCGGACATCGCCGCGTTCTGGAAGCCGGGCAACGGCAGCTGCCGCGAGGCGCTCGCTTCGCTCGCGGAGAAAGCGGTGGCCGCCTCGGCGCCGCACAGCGACAATGCCTCGGCCGCCGGGCTGGTCTGGCGTCACTGAGGCGGATCCCATGAACCGGAGCGGCGGCCGTGCGGCCGACCAACTGCGGCCCGTCAGGTTCACCTGCGGCTACACCGCGCACGCGGAGGGTTCGGTGCTGGCGGAGTTCGGCGCCACCCGCGTGGTCTGCACGGCGAGCGTCGAGTCCGGCGTTCCGGCCTTCCTGCGCAACAGCGGCCGCGGCTGGCTCACGGCCGAGTACGGCATGCTGCCGCGCGCGACCCACACGCGCACCGCGCGCGAGGCGGCCAGGGGCCGGCAGGCCGGGCGCACGCAGGAGATCCAGCGGCTGATCGGGCGGTCGCTGCGCGCCTGCATCGACCTCGGCGCGATCGGCGAGCGCACCATCACGATCGACTGCGACGTGCTGCAGGCCGACGGCGGCACGCGCACCGCGGCGATCACGGGCGGCTACGTCGCGCTCGCGGACGCGGTGGACGCGCTGCTGAAGCGCCGCGTGATCGCGTCGAACCCGCTGCACGGGCAGATCGCGGCGGTGTCGGTCGGCATCGTCAAGGGCACGCCGCTGCTCGACCTGGACTATGCCGAGGACGCCGAGGCCGAGACCGACATGAACGTCGTCATGAACTCGGGCGGCGCCTTCATCGAGGTGCAGGGCACGGCCGAGGGCCACGCCTTCCGGCGCGAGGAACTGGATGCGATGCTGAACCTCGCCGCCTCCGGCATCGGCAGGCTGTTCGAGCTGCAGCTCGAGGCGCGCCGCGCCTGATGCGCCGCGTCGTGCTTGCGACCGGCAACCCCGGCAAGCTGCGGGAGATGCGGGCGATCCTCGCCAGCCATGACCTGCTGGTGGTCCCGCAGTCCGATTTCGGCGTCGAGCCGCCGGTGGAGGACGGCGACAGCTTCGCCGCGAACGCGCTCATCAAGGCACGCCACGCGGCCGCGGCCTCGGGCCTGCCGGCGATCGCGGACGATTCCGGCCTGGAAGTGGAGGCGCTGGGTGGCCGCCCCGGCCTGCACTCGGCCCGCTACGCCGGCCTGCCCGCTAACGACCGCGCCAACAACGAGCGGCTGCTCGCGGAACTCGCGGGCGTCCCGGCCGGGAAGCGCGGCGCGCGCTACCGTTGCGCGATGGCCTTCGTGCGCAGCGCTGACGACCCGGACCCGATCGTGGCGGAGGCTTCCTGGGCCGGCCGCATCGGCTTCGAGCCGAAGGGCGGCGGCGGCTTCGGCTACGACCCGTACGTCGTCACCGCGGATGGGCGCACGGTCGCCGAGATGCCGGCGCAGGAGAAGAACCGCGTGAGCCACCGCGGGCAGGCACTCGCGGCGCTCGCCGCGCGCATGCGCGAAGCCGGCTGGTGAAAATAAAGGGGACGCATCCCAATTAATTTAATTGGGATGCGTCCCCTTTATTTTCTCTACCGCACGGTCTTGATCAGGTCGCCCGGCTTGGGCTCGCCCTTAGGGTAGAGGTTGTTGAACAGGCGCAGTTCCTGCACCGGGTACTTCTCGATCTTGGCGGTCTGCGCCAGCTGCTCGATGGTCGTGCCCTCGGTCGCGCGCACGATGTGGAGGCGGTGCGGCTCGGCGAGCTGGAACTCGTCCGAACGCAGCCGCCGGAAGGTGCGCGCCGTCGAGAGGAACAGCGAATCGCCCGCGGGCACGGTCGTGTTGGAACGGCTCGCGCCCTTGAACACCCACATCAGGTTGTCGTAGTAGATGACGACGTAGCGCACGCTGGTGGACTGCCCGAAGGGCGAGGGGTCGTTGCGCACGATCGCGGTCCAGGCCTTGAGGCCGTTGATCTCGAGCGTCTCGACGCGGTCGAGCCGGCGATTCGCGAGGCCGCGCATCGCGAAGTCGCGCGGGTCAGTGAGATCCGACGGCGGCACCTGGGTGCGCATCTCGATGACGTGCGCGCGGTTCGGGCCGAGCGCCAACAGCTGGGTCGGCGCATTAATGACCTCCCAGCCCTGCGGGAAGGCGAGCGTGAACTGCATGTCGGCGTGGTAGAAGCGGTTGCCGCGCAACATGCCCTGGCGCCGGCTCGATCCCACCGGCAGCCCCTCGATGGCCTTCAGGAATTCTTCGGTATTGAGCACCTTCCCGGTCGCGCCGACACGCGCCTTGGCCGCCTCGGCCACTGCCTGCTGCAGCCGCTGGTCGGCGGAGGGATGCGAGGCGAAGACGCCGTGGTAGATGCGCGCCTGGCGGCCCTCGAGCCGCGCCTGCTCGCGCTGGAACAGCTCGGTGTCCTTCATGATCGCGAGCATCTCGATCATCGCTCCAGGGTCGTACCCGGCCGCGGCCAGGTAGCGGGCGCCGAGGCGGTCGGCTTCCAGCTCGGCCTCGCGGCCGTGGCCCATCACCATCGCGCGCCCGGCCTCGCCGGTCAGCTCGGCGAGCGCCGGCATGCCCGTGAAGATCGCGGTGGCCATGCTCGCGAGGCCCGCGAGCGCGGACTGGCGCTGCCGCTTCATGACGTGGCGAGCGGTGTTGTGGCCGATCTCGTGGGCGATCACGGCGGCGAGCTGCGCCTCGTTCTGCATGTAGGGCAGGATGCCGCGCGCGATGTAGACGAAGCCGCCGGCGGTGGCATAGGCGTTGATGTCGTCGGTGTCGTCGATCGTGAACTTCCAGTCGAGGTCCGGGCTCTCCGAGACCGCCGCGAGCTTCTCGCCGATGCGCTGCACGTACTCCTGCAGCTCGAGGTCGTCGTGCACGCCCTTCTGCTGGAGGAAATAGGCGTGCGCCTGCTTGCCGAGCCGCACGTCGCGGCTGTCCCGCTTGGGCTTCTCGCTGCTGACCTTCTCGTCGTCTTCCTTGGCGGTCGCGGCGGGCGGGTCTTCCGCGGCGAATGCGGGCGCGGCCGCGCCGGCGGCGAATGCCGCGATTGCGACCAAGGTCAGCAGGATTCCTGGCAGTCCGCGCAAGGGCATCTCCCGGTCAGGCTGCAAGCCTAACCTGTTGCCGCTTGGACCCGGAGCGGGCGGGAAAGTTGACGGCGGGACGGGCCCGCGGGCGCTTACTTGAGGCCGTACTTCTTGCGGAAGCGGTCGACGCGGCCGCCGGAGTCCACGATCTTCTGCTTGCCCGTATAGAAAGGATGGCAGTTCGAGCAGACCTCGACTTCGAGGTTGCTGCCGAGCGTGGAACGCGTCTGGAAAGTGTTCCCGCAGCTGCAGGTGACGGTGATTTCCGTGTACTTCGGGTGGATGCCGTCTTTCATGATCGTGCTTCCGGTCGGGTGCAGCGTCGGGGGCGCGCAGTCTAACGGGCGCCGAAAGCGCGGGCAAGGCGGTGCGCAGGCGGCCCCTAAGTCGCAGAAAGTACGAGGATTTTTCCCTTATCCACAAATTGTGTGGATAACTCTGTGGAACGATGGCTGCCCCGGCCTGCTCCTCTCGCGCATTTCCGCTTATGTGGCCATTTGCCTAATTTTTGAGCAGGCCATATTCCCAATACCCATCAAGCAGTTACGTCACGCCAGTTAAGGCATCTCGCGAACAATGTGCTGAAAGTCCCTATTGGACGCGAGGCGCGGGGGCGCTGTGCACAACTTCCCGCCCCCGGGGCCCGCGTTTCCCTCGGGCAGGAACTCTGCCTGCAGCTCGTTCAGGAAGCGGAATCCCAGCTCGGTCGGACGCCAGGTCCCGCATTCTTCCGCGATCAGGCCGCGGGCGGACAGGCGCGCGAGCGGCGCCTGCACCGCCGCGGCGGCAAGACCGGTTGCCCCGGCGAAATGATCGAGCGTGAAGCCTTCGCGTAGCCGGAGCGCATTCAACATGTACTCGAATGGCAGCTCGTGGGCCGGCACCTGGCGCCGCTGACCCGCGCGACCGCCGTTCTCGAGGTATGCGCGCGGGGAGCGCGTCTTTTCCGTGCGCACGACGCCGGTGCCGACGGTGGCCTTGCCGTGTGCGCCGGCGCCGACGCCGAGATAATCGCCGAAGCGCCAGTAATTCAGGTTGTGACGGCATTGCCGGCCCGGCCGGGCGTACGCCGAGACCTCGTACTGGGCATAGCCCGCGGCCGCGAGCTCCTGCTGGCAGGCGAGCTGCATCTCGAATGCCTGCTCTTCGCCGGGCAGCGGAGGCGGGCGGTGGTGGAAGGCCGTGCCGGGCTCGAGCGTGAGCTGATAGTGCGACAGGTGCGCGGGGGCGAGGCCGATCGCGGCGCGCAAGTCGTCGAGCGCGCCCGCGGGCGACTGCCCGGGGAGGCCATACATCAGGTCGAGGTTGAAGTTGGCAACGCCCGCCGCGCGGAGTTCGTTGACGGCGGCCGGGATCTCGTCCGGCCCGTGGATTCGGCCGAGCGCGGCCAGCGCCGCCGCGTCGAAGGACTGCGCGCCGAGCGACACGCGGTTGACGCCCGCGGCCGCATAACCCGCGAAGCGGCCGTGCTCCACCGTGCCCGGATTGGCCTCCATCGAGATCTCGACGTCGGCCACCAGCGGCAAGCGTGCGGCGATGCCCGAGATCAGCGCATCGATCGCTTCGGGGCCGAACAGCGAGGGCGTGCCGCCGCCCAGGAAGATGCTGGAAACAGCGCGGCCGCCGGCGAGGTCCAGGTCGGCCTCGAGGTCCGCGAGCAGCGCCTGCACATAGGCATTTTCCGGAATGGTGCCGGGCGCCGCGTGTGAGTTGAAATCGCAGTACGGGCACTTGCGCACGCACCAGGGCAGGTGGACATAGACCGCAATGGGCGCGCTCATGCCGTCATTCTATGGGATCATTATGAGCGCACAGATCAGGCCGGAGAACGTGGTGCCCATGAGCAGCGACAAGTACCAGCTGAAGAACCTGACCACAGGCAAAACCAGCGAACTGCCGTCGAAGCCGGGGTCCGTAGGCCCGGACGTGATCGACATCGGCAGCCTGCTCAAGGAACAGGGCGTCTTCACCTATGACCCGGGCTTCATGGCCACGGCCGCGACCGAGAGCAGGATCACCTACATCGACGGCGACGCGGGCGTGCTGCTGTACCGGGGCTACCCGATCGAGCAGCTGGCGAAGCACAGCTCGTTCCTCGAGGTCTCGTACCTGCTGCAGCATGGCGAACTGCCGAGCAAGGCGGAGCTCGCCGCCTTCACGCGCTCGATCACGCGCCACACCATGCTGAACGAGTGGCTGCTGCGCTTCTACCGCAGCTTCCACCACAACGCCCACCCGATGGCCATGGTGGCGAGCATCGTCGCGTCGCTCGCGGGCTTCTACCACGACAACACGAACTTCGGCGACGACCGCCACCGCGAGATCTTCGCGCACCGCATGATCGCCAAGATCCCGACCATCGCCGCAGCCTCCTACAAGCACGCGCTGGGGCAGCCCTTCATCTACCCGCGCAACGACCTCGACTACGCGGCCAACGTGCTGCACATGCTGTTCGCGGTGCCCTGCGAGAACTACGAGGTGGACCCGCTGCATGCCAAGGCGCTCGACCTGCTGTTCATCCTGCACGCGGACCATGAGCAGAACGCCAGCACCTCGACGGTGCGGCTCGCGGGCTCGACCGGCTGCAACCCCTACACCGCGATCTCGGCGGGGGTGTCCGCCCTCTGGGGCCCGCAGCACGGCGGCGCCAACGAGGCGGTCGTGGACATGCTCGAGAAGATCGGCGACGTCAGCCGCGTGCCCGAGTTCCTCGCGAAGGTGAAGGACAAGAGCGGCGGCGTGCGCCTGATGGGCTTCGGCCACCGCGTGTACAAGAACTTCGACCCGCGCGCGACCATCATCCGCGAGATGTGCCACCAGGTGCTGGGCAAGCTGGGGCAGAGCGACAACCCGCTGTTCGAGCTGGCGCTGAAGCTCGAGGACATCGCGCTCAAGGACGAGTACTTCATCAGCCGCAAGCTGTACCCGAACGTGGACTTCTACTCGGGCATCATCTACCGCGCGCTCGGTATCCCGCGCGAGATGTTCACGGTGATGTTCGCGATCGCGCGCACCGCGGGCTGGGTCGCGCACTGGTCCGAGATGATCGGCGATCCGACGCTCAAGATCGCGCGGCCGCGGCAGCTCTACACCGGGCCCACGAAGCGCGACTACGTGCCGGTCGCGAAACGCTGACCGCCAGATAAAGGGGACGCATCCCAATTAAATTAATTGGGATGCGTCCCCTTTATCTGAAAGCAGTTCCTCGACTTCGGCGATGGTCGCGCGGCGCATGGGCTTGCCGTCCACCGGGCCCGGCGGCGCCTGGCGGATGCCGTCCCTGGGGAATATGGTCGCCTCGACCTCGTGCAGGCCGTCGCTGAAGCGGATTTCCGGGCAGGTTTCGACCTCTTCGCGCTGCACGCGGAAGCGGCGCTCGCCGAATTCGTAGGGAATGCCGCGATCCATCAGGCTGAGCGCGACCGCCTCGGGCGTGTCGGCGAAGACGTGCAATGCGATGACGGCATGCGCGGTCGCGGTGCCGGACAGGAGCGGTCCGACCAGGCGCGGCTCGAATGCCGCGAGCAGCCGCATCGCCCTGACCGCGGCCCTGCGCATCCCGGCCAGTTCGCTGGCGTGCGCCTCGGCCACGAACAGGCGCTGGTGGCCGGCGATCGCTTCCTCGATCTCGGTGTTCTTCGGCAGCACCGCCTGGTCGGTGACGCCCATGCGCTCGGCAGCCTTGCGCTTGGCGATGCCGTAGTCCTCGTGCCCGTGCTCGATCATGAGCCGCGCGGCCTCCTGCGCGATGGCCTGGCGCAGGTTGTCGGCGCGCGGAGAGCGCCCGCGTGCCATCAGAAGATAGGCTCCTCGTACTTCTGCGGCGGCGGCACGTTGCGCACGCCCTCGCCGGTCGCGCCTTCCACTCCCGGCGGCAGGTGGTCCGCCAGGAAATACTCGAACTCGCTGCCGGCCGCAGCGGCGTCGCCGAGTGCATCCGCGTCCACGGCCACGCGCGCGGTGACCACGCCGTCCGGCATCGGCAGGCGCCGCTCGGGGCGGCCGGCGAGCGCCTCGCGCATGAAGTAGATCCACATCGGCAGGGCGGTGCGCGCGCCTTCCTCTTCGGCGCCGAGCGGCCGCTCCTGGTCGAAGCCGACCCAGGCGGTCGCGGCGAGGTCCGGGTTGAAGCCGGAGAACCAGGCGTCGCGGCCGTCGTTGGTGGTGCCGGTCTTGCCGGCGATGTCGTCGCGGCCGAGCGCGCGGGCGCGCTGGCCGGTGCCGCGTCGGATCACGTCGCGCAGCAGGTCGGTGATGATCCAGGCATTGGCCTCGGAGATGGCGCGCGGCGCGCGCTCCTCTTCCGTGGGCGGCGGCAGGCCGCCGCCGACCGCCGATGCGTACAGCACGCCGCGGCCGCCGCCGGCGACGGACAGGGGCGCGGCCGCGGGCGCGGACCCGCCGCTGCAGTAGCCGCAAACGAACTTCGGCGCCGTTTCCTCGAGCACCGAGCCGTCGGCGCCGAACACGCGATCGACCAGGTAAGGCGTCACCAGCGAGCCGCCATTCGCGAACACCGAGAAACCGCCCGCCATCTCGAGCGGCGTCAGCTGGGCAGTGCCGAGCGCCGCCGTCAGGTCGGCCGGGATGTGGTCCTTCGGCAGGCCGAAGCGGGTGACGTAGTCGCGCGCGTAACCCACCCCGATCTGGCGCATGACGCGGATCGTGACCAGGTTGCGCGAGCGGGCGAGCGCGTCGCGCAGCCGGGTCGGGCCGTAGAAGCGGCCCGAGTCGTTGGCCGGGCGCCAATCCTCCTCCTCCGGTTCCTCGCCCTCCGCCAGCGGCTTCGCGTCCGGGCGTACACCGATGCCGTCCTCCGGGGCCGGGGCTTCGTAGACCACGGGTGCGTCCAGCACCACGGAGGCCGGGGTGAACCCGGCTTCCAGCGCCGCGGAATAGATAAAGGGCTTGAACGAGGAGCCCGGCTGCCGGCGGGCCTGTATCACGCGGTTGAACTTCGAGGCCTGGTAGTCGAAGCCGCCGGCCAGCGCGACGATCGCGCCGTCATGCGGGTCGAGCGCGACGAACGCGCCCTGCACCTCCGGCAGTTGCGCGAGCAGCGCATCGTTCGCGGAGGAGGGCAGCAGGTAGACGACGTCGCCAGCCGCGACCACGTCGCGCGGCGCATTCGGCGCGGGCCGGTCCTCGCGCACGGCCCAGCGCATGCCGTCGAACGGCAGGCGGTAACGCCTGCCGGTGCGCGCCACCGCGGTCGCATCCACGCGCCCGACCGCGACCACCGCCGCCGGCAGCAGGCCGCCAACGACCGGGTATTCCTCCAGCGCCAGCGCGATCCCCGCGTCGTCGCGGCCGTCCAGTTCCATCCGGCCGGCGCGGCCGCGGAAGCCATGCCGCCGGTCGTACTCGAGCACCGCGCTGCGCAGCGCCACGTCGGCCGCGCGCTGCAGCCGGCTGTCCACGGTGGTCACGACCTGGAAGCCGTCGGTGTAGATGCGCTCGCCGTGCTTCTCGAGGAGCGCGAGCCGCACCATCTCGCCGACCCAGGGCGCGTCCACCTGGACGCGCGGCCCGAACAGCTCGCGCGACACCGGCTTGTCCGTCGCCGCGCGCCACGCCCCGTCGTCGAGGTAGCCGAGCTCGCGCATGCGGCGCAGCACGTAGGCGCGCCGCTCCGCCGCGCGCGCGGGGTCCGCCGCCGGATTCAGCCGCGACGGCGCCTGCAGGATGCCGGCCAGCAGCGCCGCTTCGCCGGCGTCGATCGCCGACAGCGGCTTGCCGAAGTAGGTCTCGGACGCCGCGGCGAAGCCGTAGGAGCGCTGCCCGAGGAACTGCGTGTTCACGAACAGCGTGAAGATCTCCTGCTTGGAGAGCTCGTTCTCCAGCGACAGCGCCAGGAAGATTTCGCGCAGCTTGCGCCGCAGCTGGCGCTCCTTGGTGATCAGCGTGGTGCGCACCAGCTGCTGCGTCAGGGTGCTGCCGCCCTGCGACACTTCCATGGTCGCGGCCGTGACCACGAGCGCGCGCAGCACGCCCTGCCAGTCCACGCCCGGGTGCTCGAAGAAGCGGTCGTCCTCGGCCGCGAGCACGGCCTGCACCACGACGGTCGGGATCTCCTCCCAGGCCACCGGCACCCGGCGCTGCTCGCCGATCTGCGCCAGCAGGCGCCCGTCGCGGCTGTACACGCGCAGCGGCACCTGCAGCCGCACGTCCCGCAGCACGGCGACGTCGGGCAGCGTCGGTTTCAGGTAGTAGTAGGTGGAGAGGAAGGCGAGGCCGACGACGCCCGCGAGCGACACGATGACGGTCGCGGCGATGCGCAGCCTGCGGTTCAGTCGCGTGGTCACCGGCGACGATTATGCATAGTAATGTCGGGCACTGCCGCGACCCCGCGGGTCGCCCGTTTGCGACGCGCGGACCGTGACGGGAAACACGGTCGCCCCACCGGATCGGGTGCAGCATCGGCGGCAGATTCTGGCAAAGGCGGCCCCGCCGGGGCGCAAACCGTGCCAGATTCAGGGTGGTCTGGCCGGGGGGTGCAAACCCCCCGACAGGCCCCGGTTGAGCCTGCTGGAACGGCTGGTTAGCGCCCGATTTGCGAGTCTGGTCACGTTCAATTTAACAGTTGCTTGCTATATAGTTGGCCGGCAAACCTGACCCAGCGCAGCGATTGGCGTCGCAATAGCCTGACCTGAAAAGGAAATTTCCGTGCTCAAGCTGCCGAAAATCTCGCTGGGACCGCGGTACGTTCCGCTCGTCGGCCTGGACATCACGACGTCCTCGATCAAGCTGATCGAGCTCGCCAAGTCCGGCGACGGCTACCGGGTCGAGGCCTACGCGGCCGAGCCCACGCCGCACAACGCGATCAACGAGAAGGCGATCGTCGACGCGGCGGCGGTCGGCGACGCGATCCGGCGCGCGGTCAAGCGCTCCGGGGTGCGCTCGAAGGAATGCGCGGTGGCGATCTCCGGCGACGCGGCGATCACCAAGGCGATCCAGATGCCGCGCAACCTGTCGGATGCCGACCTCGAGCAGCAGATCGAGATGCAGGCCGACCAGTACATCCCGTTCCCGATGGAGGAAGTCAGCTACGACTTCGAGGTGCTCGGCCCGTCCGAAAAGGACCCCGACATGCGCGACGTGCTGCTGGTCGCCTCGCGCTCCGAGAACGTCGAGCAGCGCGTCGCCGCGGTCACCGCGGCGGGGCTGGTCGCGAAGCTGGTGGACGTCGAGGCCTTCGCGCTCGAGAACGCCTGCCGGCTGATGACGCACCAGATGCCGGACGGCGGCATGGACCGCACCATCGCGGTCGTGGACTTCGGCGCCAGCACCACGACCTTCTCGGTGCTGCGCGACCTCAAGGTCGCCTACACGCGCGACTTCGCCTTCGGCGGCCAGCAGCTGACCGAGGAGATCATGCGCACCTACGGGCTCTCGATGGAGGAAGCCGGCCGCGCCAAGAAGGAAGGCGGGCTGCCCTCGAACTACCAGCCCGAGGTGCTCGACCCGTTCATCGACGACATGACCCAGCAGGTGAGCCGCTCGCTGCAGTTCTACCTGGCCTCGGGCAGCGGCCGCAGCCAGCCGGAGCAGATCCTGATCTGCGGCGGCTGCGCCAACATCCCCGGGGTCGCGGACGTGATCGCGAGCCGCGTGGGCATTCCGGCGGAGCGCGGCGACCCGCTCGGGCAGATGAAGATTTCCTCGAAGGCGAAGGCACTCGGCGTGACGCGGGACGCGACCGCGCTGCTGCTGGCCTGCGGCCTGGCACTGCGGAGTTTCGACGAACATGCCAAGTATTAACCTCCTTCCGTGGCGGCAGGCGCTCCGCCAGCGGCGCCGCAAGGAATTCATGGTCGGCATCGGCGCGGCGTTCGCCCTCGCGGTGGTCGTCACGCTGCTCGCCCACCTCACGGTCAGCTCGATGATCGAGGCGCAGAAGCGGCGCAACGAGCTGCTGAAGGCCGAGATCACCGAGCTCGACAAGGCGATCGAGCAGATCCTCGCGCTCGAGGAGCAGAAGGCGCGCATGATCGCGCGCATGCAGGTGATCGACACCCTGCAGTCGAGCCGCCCCGAGGTGGTCAAGCTGTTCGACCAGATCGTCGCCACGCTGCCCGAGGGCGTGTACCTGACGTCGGTCAAGCAGGGCGGCAAGAAGATCGAGTTCAACGGCGTGGCGCAGTCGAGCACGCGCGTCTCCGCGTTCATGCGCAACATCGACGCGTCGGAGTCGCTGTCCACGCCCGAGCTGAAGGTGATCCAGACCGGCCGCGACTCGGGCCCCGGCGCGCAGTTCACGCTGTTCGCCCAGCAGCGCCTGCCGGCCGCGGAAGAGGCGGCGGCGGCCCCCGCGAAACGCAACGCACGCGTTTCGGAGGCACGCCCATGAACTTCCTCCAGCAGCTCCAGGCGCTCGATTTCAAGGACATCGGCCGCTGGCCGTTCCTGTTCCGCACGCTCGCCATCGGCCTCGTGTTCCTGGTCGTGAGCGTGCTGCTCGTGTGGTACTTCGTGACCGGCGACAACGGCATCCTGCCCGACCTGCGCAAGGCGGAGGCCGAGCAGAGGTCGCTGTGGAACACCTTCGACGAGAAGCAGCGCAAGGCGGCAAACCTCGAGGCGTACCGGCAGCAGCTCGCGGAGATCGAGCGCACCTTCGGCGCGATGCTGCGCCAGCTGCCGGGCAAGACCGAGGTGCCCTCGTTGCTGGTGGACATCTCGCAGACCGGCCTGGCCGCGGGCCTGCAGGAGCGCCTGTTCCAGCCGGGCGGCGAGAACAAGAAGGACTTCTACGCGGAGCTGCCGATCAAGATCACCCTCACCGGCGGCTACCACGAGTTCGGGCTGTTCGTCTCCGGCATCGCGGCGCTGCCGCGCATCGTCACGCTGCACGACATCGAGATCACGCGCGGCGCCACGCGCAACCAGTCGCGCAACCGGGCGCCGGCGCCGACCGACGAGCTGACCATGAACCTGACGGCCAAGACCTACCGCTACCTCGAGGAAGGCGAGCTCGCGCCGGCCGCCGGGGACAAGCCCAAGGGCAAGCGCGACGCGCAGAGCAAGCGGGATTCGACATGAGCCAGGAACGCATGCGCAAGACACTGACCGCCGCCGGCCTCGCCGGCGCGCTGCTGCTCTCCGGCTGCTCCGACGGCACCGAGGACCTGCGCGCCGAGATCGAGAAGGCGAAGCAGCGCCCGGGCGGGCGCATCCAGCCGCTGCCCGAGGTGCGGCCCTACGTCAGCCACGAGTACCAGATGGCGGACCGGCGCTCGCCGTTCCTGCAGAGCCTGGCCGGCGAGAACCCGACCGGGCCGCGCCCGGACGTGCAGCGCCCGCGCGAGTACCTCGAGCAGTTCCCGCTCGACACGCTCAAGATGGTCGGCACGCTGAAGCTCGGCGGCGGCAACTATGGCCTGGTGCAGACCCGCGACGGGCTGATCCACCGGGTGCTGCCCGGCAACCACCTCGGCCAGAACGACGGCCGGGTGATGCAGATTTCCGACGCGAAGATCACGCTGGTCGAGATCATTCCTGATGGCCTTGGCGGCTACCTCGAGCGCCCCGCGGCGCTGGCGCTCGCCGACTGATTTCTGGGAGACGTCTGATGGTTCGCAATTACCGGACAACGGGGTGGAACATGGATGCGACGCTGAGCCTCGTGCGCGCGTTCTGCGGAGCGGCGGCCCTCGCGGCCCTCGCGTTCTCGCAGTCAGCGGCCGCACAGGGTACGGTGCGCCTGACGGCGGTCGAGGTGCAGCCGATGCAGGGCTCGACCCTGCAGGTCCGGCTGCGCACGGACGGCGTCGCGCCGCAGCCCCTCACGTTCACGATCGACCGCCCCGCGCGGCTGTCGGTGGACCTGCCGGACGTCGCGCTCGCGCTCGACAACCGGCGCGTCGACGTCGGCGCCGGCGGCGTGGACACGATCGTCGCGGCCGAGGCCTCGGGCCGCACCCGCGTGGTGTTCAATCTCGACGCCCTGGTCCCCTATTCCGCGGCCGCCGACGGCGACAGCGTGGTCGTGACGATCGGCGCCGCCGCGGCCTCCGCCGCCGGCGCGGTGGCCTCGGCCGCCGCCGCCGCTTCTTCCTCGGGCGGCGCGCGCAGCATCACCGGCGTCGACTTCCGCCGCTCGCCTGACGGCGCGGGGCGCGTCGTCGTCAACCTGTCCGACCCGGCGACGCCCGCGAGCCTGCGCCAGGAAGGCAACCGCGTGATCGTGGACTTCACCGGCACGGCGCTCGACGAGCAGTGGATGAAGCGCTACGACGTGACCGACTTCGCCACGCCGGTGACCTCGTTCGACGCCACGCGCATGGGCGACAGCACCCGCATCGTGGTCAACGCCACCGGCGACTTCGAGCAGATGGCCTACCAGACCGACAACATGTACGTGGTCGAGGTCAAGCAGCGCCCGCGCGTGACCGCGGCGGTCGCGGCGGCGGAGAAGCAGTACACGGGCGAGCGCCTGACGCTGAACTTCCAGGACATCGACGTGCGCCCGCTGCTGCAGCTGCTGGCCGACACCAGCGGCCAGAACATCGTGGTGTCCGACTCGGTCAAGGGCCGGGTGACGCTGCGCCTGCAGAACGTGCCCTGGGACCAGGCGCTGGACATCGTGCTGCGCACCAAGGGCCTCGACATGCGCCGCAAGGACAACGTGATCCTGGTGGCGCCGCAGGCCGAGCTGGCCGCGCAGGAGAAGGCGGAGCTGGAGGCGCGCAAGGACATCCAGGAGCTGGCGCCGCTGCGCACCGAGTTCCTGACGGTCAACTACGCGAAGGCGAGCGAGATCGCGCGCCTGGTGAAGTCGGCGGGCGGCGGCTCGCTCCTGTCTTCGCGCGGCAACGTGACCGTGGACGAGCGCACCAACACGCTGCTGGTGCAGGACACGGCCGAGAACCTGACCGCCGTGCGCAGCATGGTCGCGACGCTCGACATCCCGGTGCGGCAGGTGCTGATCGAGTCGCGCATCGTGATCGTCAACGACGACTTCAGCCGCGAGCTCGGCGTGCGCGCCGGCTTCACGCGGGTGTCCGACGACGTCGCCGACCTGTTCGCGGTCAGCGGCAGCGCGCAGTCCACCGACACGATCATGGGCTCGGCGCTCGACAACCTGGCGTCGACCGGCAACCCGTTCCCGGTGGAGGTGCCGTTCGGCAACTTCGACCGCTACAACGTCAATATGCCGGTCGCGAACCCGGCCGGGCGCATCGCGCTGTCGATCCTGGACTTCGACGACTTCCTGATCGACCTCGAGCTCTCGGCCGCGCAGCGCGAGGGCCGTGGCGAGATCAAGTCGACGCCGCGCGTGATCACGGCGAACCAGCGCGAGGCGATCATCGAGCAGGGCGTCGAGATCCCGTACCAGGAATCGGCGTCGTCGGGCGCGACCACCACGCAGTTCAAGAAGGCGGTGCTGTCGCTCAAGGTGACGCCGCAGATCACGCCGGACGACCGCGTGATCCTCGACCTGACCGTCACCAAGGACAGCGTCGGCCAGCTGGTGCCGTCGGCGACCGGCGGCTTCGTGCCCTCGATCGACACGCGCAATATCCAGACCCAGGTGCTGGTGCGCGACGGCCAGACCGTCGTGCTCGGCGGCATCATGGAGACGGAGCGCCGCGACGCGGTCAGCAAGGTGCCGCTGCTCGGCGACGTGCCGGTGATCGGCAACCTGTTCAAGTCCAAGACCAAGACCAACAACCGCGACGAGTTGCTGATCTTCGTCACGCCGAAGATCCTGCGCGAGGGCTCCACGATCGAGTGACCCGGCGCCCGCCCGGTCATGCGCCACGGCCGCCTTCGGGCGGCCGTGCCGTTTAAAGGGGACGCATCCCAATTACCGGGTAATCGGGGTAATTGGGATGCGTCCCCATTTAAACCGCCGCATACGATAATGCGCCGATGTCTCGCAGCGTGTTCCTGGTGGGGCCGATGGGAGCCGGCAAGACCGCGATCGGCCGGCAGCTGGCCCAGCGGCTCGGCCTGCGGTTCCTGGACAGCGACGCGGAGATCGAGTCGCGCACCGGGGTGGACGTCGCCTACATCTTCGAGCGCGAGGGCGAGGAGGGCTTCCGGGTCCGCGAGCGCGCCGTGATCGACGACCTGACGCAGGAGCCCGGGGTGGTCCTCGCCACCGGCGGCGGCGCGATCCTGCTGCCCGAGAACCGCGAGCGGCTCGCCGCGCGCGGCACGGTCGTGTTCCTGGACACCACCATCGAGCAGCAGCTCGCACGCACGCAGCGCGGCCAGCACCGGCCGCTGCTGGCGACGCCGGACCGGCGCGCGAAACTCGAGGAACTCATGCAGCTGCGCGACCCGCTGTACCGCTCCATCGCCGCGATCACCATCCGCACCGACGGCCGCGCGCCCGCGGCGGTCGCGGCGGACATCGAGCGGGCGCTCGCCGGAGCCGCGCATGCAGCGCGTTGAGGTGACGCTCGCCGAGCGCAGCTACCCGATCCTCGTGGGCCCGGGCCTGCTGCAGTCGCGCGAACTGCTGGCAAGTCACGCCGGGGACGCGCAGCTGCTGGTCGTCACCGACCAGACGGTCGCGCGACTGTGGCTGCCGCGGCTCGCGCAGGGCCTCGCCGGCCACGACTTCGCGCGCTGCGTGATCCCGGACGGCGAGGAGCAGAAGACGCTCGAGACCGCGATGAGCGTGATCGACGCACTGGTCGCCGCGCGCATCCACCGCGACGGAATGGTGCTCGCGCTCGGCGGCGGCGTGGTCGGCGACGTGGCCGGATTCGCCGCCGCTTCCTACCAGCGCGGCATCGGGCTCCTCCAGCTGCCGACCACGCTGCTCGCGCAGGTGGATTCCTCGGTCGGCGGCAAGACCGGCGTCAACCACCCGGGCGGCAAGAACCTGATTGGCGCCTTCCACCAGCCGCGCGCGGTGATCGCCGACACCGACACGCTCTCGACGCTGCCCGACCGCGAGCTGCGGGCGGGCTTCGCGGAAATCGTCAAGGCGGCGCTGGTGGCGGACGCCGCTTTCTTCGGCTGGCTCGAGCAGAACGCGGGCGCGGTGCTCGCGCGCGAACCGGAGGCGCTGGCCCAGGCGATCCGCCGCGCCTGCAAGATCAAGGCCGCGATCGTGGCGCAGGACGAGCGCGAGCAGGGGCCGCGGACGCTGCTCAACCTCGGGCACAGCTTCGGCCATGCGATCGAGGCGGGCGCGGGCTACGGACGCGTGCTGCACGGCGAGGCGGTCGCGACCGGGCTGGTGCTGGCAGCGGAGTTCTCGGCGCGCAGCGGCCGGCTCAAGTCCGAGGACGCCGCGCGCGTGCGCGCGCTGGTGCAGCGCGCGGGCCTGCCCGCCGATCCGCCCAGGATCGGGCGCGGCCGCATGCTGGAGCTCATGGGCATGGACAAGAAGGTCGCCGGCGGCAGGCTGCGCCTGGTGCTGCTGGACGCGATCGGCGCCGCCACCGCGACCGCGGATTACGCCGACGACGCCCTCGGCCAGCTGCTCGCGGAGCGCGTGGGCGCATGAGGAAGGGCCGCGATCCCGACGCCGGGCTCGCGCCTTATGCCGCGCGCGAGGCAACCTCGCGCGGGCGGCGTCACCCCGAGCCAGCCGCCGATTACCGCGGCGAATTCCAGCGCGACCGCGACCGCATCGTGCATTCGAACGCCTTCCGCCGCCTGATCTACAAGACCCAGGTGTTCATCAACCACGAAGGCGACATGTACCGCACGCGCCTCACGCATTCGCTGGAGGTCGCACAGGTCGGCCGCGCGGTCGCCAATGCACTGGCCCTGTCCGAGCCGCTGACCGAGGCCATCTGCCTCGCGCACGACCTCGGCCACACGCCCTTTGGCCACGCCGGCCAGGACGTGCTGAACGACTGCATGCGCGAGTACGGCGGCTTCGAGCACAACCTGCAGTCGCTGCGGGTGGTGGACGAGCTGGAGGACCGTTACGCGGATCACCGCGGGCTCAACCTCACCTACGAGACGCGCGAGGGGATCCTCAAGCACTGCTCGCTGGCGAATGCGCGCCAGCTCGGCGAGCTGGGCCGGCGCTTCATCGAGCGCACGCAGCCGGGGCTGGAGGCGCAGATCGCGGACCTCGCCGACGCGATCGCCTACAACAACCACGACGTGGACGATGGCCTGCGCTCAGGGCTCGTGACCATGGAGGAGCTGCGCGCGGTGACCCCATTCGCGCGCCAGTACGAGGCGGTGCGCGCGCGCCATCCGGCGCTGCCCGAGCGGCGCATGGTGCACGAGATCATGCGGCGCATGATCCACGACGTCGCCAGCGACCTGATCGAGGAGACCGGGCGCCGGCTCGCGGAGCTCGAACCGGCCGACATCGACGCAGTACGCGCGCAGCCAAAGGCCATCGTCGGCTTCTCCCCGGCGAGGGACGCCGAGCACCACGAGCTGAAGAAGTTCCTGCGCAACAAGCTGTACCGGCACGAGCGCATGCAGGCGACCCGCCTCGGCGCCGGCCAGGTGCTGAAGGAGCTGTTCGAGGCCTATTTCCGCGATACCGCCCTGATGCCGGAGGAACACGAGGCCGCTGCCCGGGCTGCGGAGTCCGCCAATGGCATGGCCGGCCGGGCGCGGGCGGTCGCAGACTATGTGGCCGGCATGACGGACCGCTATGCTTTCGAAGCGCATCGCCGGCTCGCGGCCGACGGCGCGAATCGCACCCCGGGGAAGTAGGGAACCGCCGCATGCATGCCTTCCGGAAGACGGGCCTGGTTGCCGCCGCGATGGTGGCGTTCGCCGCGGTAACGACGCCGGCGGCAGGCCTGGTGCCGCTGGAGGATTTCGCCCGCGACGAGGCCATTTCGGGCGTCACGCTGTCGCCGGACGGCAAGCGCCTGGCCGTCGTCTATTCGCGCAACGGCATCAACAACCTTGCCGTGATCGAGATCGCGACCATGGCCGCCAGCGTCGTGGCCGGGTTCAAGCTGCCGTCGCAGATCGGCTGGGCGCGCTGGGTCAGTGACGAGCGCCTGGTGCTGAGCGTGCACGAGTTCGTCGACGGTCGCGCATTCACGCGCAGCCTGGTGACGGTCCGCCACGACGACCGGCGGCCGGCGTATCTTTTCGACAATCGCCGGTCCGTGATCCCCTGGTACGTGAGCGAGTCGATCGTGGACCTGGTGCGCGGGTCGCCGGACGAGGTCCTGCTGCGCTCGAACCTCGCGAACGCCGATTTCCCCGAGGTGCACCGCGTACGGCTCGACGTACCCAGCCAGCCGGGCCCGAACATCGTGACGCGGGAGAACATCGACTACGCCGCGACCAAGCGCAGCGTCGAGGTCAAGGCGCCGGCGCGCGACTGCGATTACGTCACCGACAACGCAGGCGTCGTGCGCACCTGCCTGGGCATGGAGCAGGACGGCTCCAAGAGGCTGCTGTACCGCGCCGATTCGGCGGCGGAATGGGTTGAAATCGGCAGCTACCCGCTCAACGGGCCATACCTGGAACCGGTCGGCTTCACCGCGGACAATGCCCGCATCCTCGCGCTGTCGAATGTCGACCGCGACCGGCGCGGGCTGGTGGAGTTCGATCCGGTCGAGCGCCGCACGACGCAGCTGCTGTTCGAGCGTCCCGACGTGGACCTGTCAGGCGCGATCTTCTCGCCGACCGACGGCCGGCTGGTGGCGGTCACCTGGCATTCCGAGCGCGGCGAGGTCTGGTACTTCGACGGCACCGCGAGCCGCGTGCACGGTGAAGTCGCGAAGCTGTTCCCCGGCAGGTCCGCGACGATCATCAACCACAGCGCGGATCGCCGGCAGTACCTCGTACTGGTGGCCAGCGAGCGCGACCCCGGCACCTACTACCTGGTGGACCTCGGGGCCGCGAAGGTGAAGCCGCTGGTGAAGGTGGCGCCGTGGATCGATGCCGGAAAGATGGCGGAGGTCAAGCCGATCCGCTACAGCGCGCGTGACGGCCTCGAGTTGACCGGCTACCTGACCGTGCCGCCGGGCCGGTTGGCCGAAAAGCTGCCGATGATCGTCCATCCGCACGGCGGTCCGCACGGCGTGCGCGACTACGCGCGCTTCGACCCGACGGTGCAGTTCCTCGCGAGCCGGGGCTATGCCGTGCTGCAGGTCAATTTCCGCGGCTCCGGCGGGTTCGGGCTGGAATTCCGCAAGGCCGGCCACCGCGAGTGGGGCCAGAAAATGCAGGACGACCTTGCGGACGGCGTGGCATGGGCCGTGAAGGAGGGCGTCGCCGACCCCGCCCGCGTCGGCATCTATGGCGCGAGCTATGGCGGCTATGCGGCGATGATGGGCCTGGTGCGGCACCCGGAGCTGTACCGCGTCGGCATGACTTTCGCGGGCGTATCCGACCTCGAGGGGATGTTCGACGAGACGATCCGCAGCCGAGGCTGGTACCGGCGCCGCTCTCCCGACGAGTTGCGCTACTGGGAGGACGTCATCGGCAGCCGCCGCGATGTGGAGACCCTGCGCGCGCTCTCGCCGCTGCACAACGTGGACGCCATCCGCGCGCCGGTCTTCATCGCCCATGGCCGCATGGACTTCACCGTCGAGTATGATCAGGCGACGCGCCTGCACGACGCCCTCAAGCGCCGCGGTGCCGTGGTCGACTTCCTCGGTGTTGCGGACGACGGCCATGGCTTCGTGATGGAGGAGAACCGCATCGAACTGGTCCGGCGCATGGAGAAATTCCTGCGCGCGCACCTGCCGAGCGACGAATTGCGGGGCCGCGCCGAATGAGCCGCGCTGCCATCCCCGCGCGCGAGCGCCTGATCTTCGCGATGGACGTGCCGGACGCGGATGCCGCGCGCCGCCTCGCGGAGACGCTGGGCGACTCCGTCGCGTTCTACAAGGTCGGCCTCGAGTTGTTCACCTCCGGCGGCTCGTTCGAGCTGGTCGACTGGCTGGTCGCGCGCGGCAAGCGCGTGTTCCTCGACCTCAAGTTCTTCGACGTGCCGGCGACGGTCGCGGCCGCCGTGCGCAACCTGCGCGGCCGCGGCGTGACCTTCACCACGGTGCACGGCAACCAGGCGATCATGGAGGCGGCGGCGGAGGCCGCCGCAGGCGACATCGGCATCCTCGCGGTCACGGTGCTGACCAGCCTCGATCGCGGCGACCTCGACGACCTCGGCTTCCAGTGCGAGGTGGGCGAGCTGGTGCTGTCACGTGCGCGCCGGGCGCTCGCGGCCGGCTGCGCAGGCGTGATCTCGTCGGGGCTGGAGGCGAAGGCGCTGCGCGCCGGCGTGGATGACCGGCTCATCGTCGTCACGCCCGGCATCCGGCCGGTGGAGAACCGCCCGGCGGACGACCAGAAGCGCGTGGTGGACGTGGCGCAGGCGTTCGCGAACGGTGCCGATTACATCGTCGTCGGCCGGCCGATCCGCGACGCCGCCGACCCGCGCAGTGCCGCCGAGGGGATCCAGGCGACCATCGCCGGGATCTTTCCGGGCCGATGAGCGCGCTCAAGAACGACCGCCTGCTGCGCGCGCTCGCCCGCGAGCCGGTGGACCGCACGCCGGTCTGGATCATGCGCCAGGCCGGGCGCTACCTGCCGGAGTACCGCGCGACGCGCGCGAAGGCCGGCAGCTTCCTTGCGCTCGCGACGCATCCAGAGCTCGCCTGCGAGGTGACGCTGCAGCCGCTCGCGCGCTTCCCGCTCGACGCCGCCATCCTGTTTTCGGACATCCTGATGATCCCGAAGGCGATGGGCGTCGGGCTCGCGTTCGAGGAGGGCGAGGGGCCGAAGATCGAGCGCCCGGTGCGCTCGGCCGCCGACGTGGACGCGCTGCCGGTGCCGGATCCGGCGCAGGAGCTGCGCTTCGTCATGGACACGGTCGCGCTGATCCGCCGCGAGCTGGCGGGGCGCGTGCCACTGATCGGCTTCGCGGGCTCGCCCTGGACGGTCGCGACCTACATGGTCGAGGGCGGCAGCAGCCGCGACTTCGCGCGCATCAAGGGCATGCTGTACGGCGAGCCGAAGGCGCTGCACAGGTTGCTGGCCAAGCTCGCGCGGGCGACCACCGATTACCTCAACGCGCAGGTCTCATCCGGCGCGCAGGCGGTGATGGTGTTCGACACCTGGGGCGGCGCGCTGTCGACGCCCGCGTACCTGGAGTTCTCGCTGCCCTACATGGAACAGGTCGTGGCGGGTCTCACGCGCGAGCGCGAGGGACGGAAGGTGCCGGTGATCCTGTTCACCAAGGGCGGCGGGGCGTGGTTCCCGCGCATGGCCGCGACGGGAGCCGATGCGCTGGGCGTGGACTGGACCACGGAGCTGTCGGAGGCGCGGCGCTCGACCGGCGGGCGCGTGGCGCTGCAGGGCAACATGGATCCGGGCGTGCTGTACGCGCCGCCGGCGGCCATCCGCGCCGAGGTCGCGCGCATCCTCGAAAGCTACGGCAAGGGCCCTGGGCACGTCTTCAACCTGGGCCACGGCGTGCAGCCGGGCGTGAACCCCGAGCACGTCGCCGCGCTGGTCGCTGCCGTCTCCGAACTCTCTCCCGCCTACCACCGATAAAGGGGACGCATCCCATTTAAAACTTAATTGGGATGCGTCCCCTTTATCAGGCGGCCTTGGACTTGGCCAGTTCGTCGCGCAGCGTACGGCGCAGGATCTTGCCGACGTTGGTCTTCGGCAGCTCGTCGCGGAAGTACACGGCCTTCGGCACCTTGTAGCCGGTCAGTTCCTTGCGACAGAAGGCGATCACCTGCTCGGCGGTCAGCGCCGGGTCCTTGCGCACGACGAACAGCGCGACGATCTCGCCCGAGCGCTCGTCGGGCTGCGCGACGGCCGCAACCTCGAGCACGCCCGGCATCTGCGCGACCACGCCCTCGACCTCGTTCGGGTACACGTTGAAGCCCGAGACGATGATCATGTCCTTCTTGCGGTCCTCGATGAAGGTGCGGCCGAGCTCGTCCATGCGGCCGACGTCGCCGGTGCGCAGCCAGCCGTTCGGCAGCATGACCTTCGCGGTCTCCTCCGGCCGGTTCCAGTAGCCGCGCATCACCTGCGGCCCGCGCAGGCAGATCTCGCCGACCGAGCCGAGCGGCAGCTCGTTGCCGTCGTCGTCGCGGATCGAGACCTCGGTCGAGGGCAGCGGATAGCCGATCGAGCCGGTGAATTCGAGCGTGCCGGGCAGGTTCGCGGTGCCGACCGGCGAAGTCTCGGTGAGCCCCCAGCCCTGGCAGATGTGCCGGCCGGTGACCTGGCGCCAGCGTTCCGACACCGCCGCCTGCACCGCCATGCCGCCGCCGAGCGCGACCTTCAACGACGAGAAATCGAGCTTGTCGAAGCCCGGCGTGTGCAGCAGGCCGTTGAACAGCGTGTTCACGCCGGTGATGAAGGTGAACTTCACCTTCGCGAGCTCCGCCACGAACCCGGCCATGTCGCGCGGGTTCGTGATCAGCACGTTCTGCCCGCCGGTCCTGGTGAACACCAGCAGGTTCGAGGTCAGCGCGAAGATGTGGTAGAGCGGCAGCGCGGTGATCACGACCGCGTCGTCGATGTCCTTCAGCTCCGGCATGAACGCGACCACCTGCACCGTGTTCGCGACCAGGTTGCGGTGCGTGAGCACCGCGCCCTTGGAGACGCCGGTGGTGCCGCCGGTGTACTGCAGGAAGGCGATGTCCTCGCCGCCGACGTCCACCGGTTCGAGCGCCAGGGAAGCGCCCCGCGACAGCACCGCGCCGAACTTCACGCTGCCCGGCAGCGAGTACGGCGGCACCATCTTCTTCACGCGCCGGATCACGAAGTTCGTGATCGCGCCCTTCGGGAAGCCGAGCAGGTCGCCGATGCCGGTGACGATCACGCTCTTCACCGGCGTCTTCGGGAGCACCTGCGCGAGCGTCGCCGCCGCGTTCTCGAAGATCACGATCGTGGTCGCGCCCGAGTCGTTGAGCTGGTGCTCGAGCTCGCGCGCGGTGTAGAGCGGGTTGACGTTGACGATCGTGAGCCCGGCGCGCAAGGCGCCCACGATCGCGATCGGGTACTGCAGGATGTTCGGCATCATCAGGGCGATGCGGTCGCCCTTCTTCATGCCGGCTTCCTTCTGCAGCCAGGCGCCGAACCGGCGCGACAGCTCGTCGACTTCGCCGTAACTCAACGTGCGGCCCATGTTGGTGAACGCGGGCCGCGCGGCGTACTGCCGGCAGCTGTCCTCGAACATGTGCTTCAGCGAGCGGATCGAGTCCGGGTCGATCTCGGCCGGCACGCCGGGCGGGTAGTGCTTCAACCAGAACTTGCCGGCACCGGTATGGATATCATTCATTGTTGCGCCGCAAAATGAAGCCGGGCCCCCGCGGCCGGCCGTCGTCCGAATTTGACGCGGGTTCGGCTAACGGCGCAAGAGCGGATGGATCTGCGGCCAGATTCTGTCCAGCAGCAGCGGTTGCGCCTGCGCGGTCGGGTGCACGCCGTCCGGCAGGAAGAACGCCAGGTCGAGCGCGATGCTCTCGTCGAGCAGGGCGGCGCTGCCGATGCGGTAGCGCTTCACGAGGTCGGCATAGATGCCCTCGAAAGAGGTGGCGTAGCGCGGGCCGTAGTTGGTCGGGATGCGCGCCATGACCAGCAGCACCTGCGCGCCGGTGGCGCGGACTTTGGTGATCATCAGGTCGAGGTTCGCCTGCACGCGCGTCACCGGCAGCCCGCGCAGGCCGTCGTTGCTGCCGAGCTCGAGAATGACGATCGCGGGCTTGTGCGTCGCGAGCGCGCGGTCCAGGCGCTGGACGCCGCCGTCGGTCGTTTCGCCGCTTACGCTGGCGTTGACCACGCGGTATCCGTAACCTTGATTCTTCAAGCGCTGCTGCAGCAGCGCCACCCAGCCCTGCCCGGGGACCAGCCCGTAGCCGGTCGATAGCGAATCGCCGACCACCAGGATGACCGGCGGCTGGGCGGACTGCGCCGGGGCGGCGGCGAGCAGCAGGAACAGTACTGCCAGGAAGCTACGCATGGACAGAAAGACCGTTCTCGAAGCCAGAAGTTTGCGCAAGCAGGTTACCAGCCCGGAGGGAATGCTGACCATCCTGGATGACGTCAGCCTCCAGGTCGGGGCTGGGGAGAGCGTCGCGGTGGTGGGTGCCTCCGGGGCCGGGAAATCCACCTTGCTGGCATTGCTGGCGGGGCTCGACGAGCCGACCGCGGGCGCGGTGTGGCTGTCCGGCACCGAGCTATCGGCGCTGGACGAGGACGGCCGTGCCGAGGCCCGCGCCCGCCATGTCGGCTTCGTGTTCCAGTCCTTCCACCTGGTGCCGTCGCTGACCGCGCTCGAGAACGTCATGCTGCCGCTCGAGCTGGCAGGCAGGAACGATGCCCGTGCCGCCGCGCGCGAGGCGCTCGCGCAGGTGGGCCTCGCCGGGCGCCTCGGCCACTACCCGCGCCAGCTCTCCGGCGGCGAGCAGCAGCGCGTCGCGATCGCGCGCGCCTTCGTCACCAGGCCCGCGGTGCTGTTCGCCGACGAGCCGACCGGCAACCTCGACACCGCCACCGGCGCGCGCGTCATGCAGCTGCTGTTCGAGATGAACAAGGCGACCGGCACCACGCTCGTGCTGGTGACCCACGACCGCGCGATTGCCGAACGCTGCGACCGCGTGATCGAGATGGACGCCGGCAGGCTCGTGCACTGATGAGGGCATTGCGCTTCGCATTGCTGGCGCTGCTGCGCGACTGGCGCTCGGGCGAGCTCGCCGTGCTGCTGGCGGCGCTGCTGGTCGCCGTCACCGCACTCACCGGCGTCGGCTTCTTCACCGACCGCATCTCGCAGGCGGTCGCGCAGCGCGCCGCGGAAGTGCTGGCCGCGGACCTGCGCCTGCGCTCGCTGCAGCCGGTGGGGCCGGAGTACGAGGCGCTCGCCGCCGGACGGGACATCGCGACCGCGCGCACCGTCTTCTTCCCGAGCGTGGTGTTCTTCGGCGACGACTCGGCGCTGGCGGCGATCCGGGCCGTGGGGCCGGGCTACCCGCTACGCGGCAAGCTCAGGATCTCGGATGCGCCCTTTGCGGCCGCGCGCGAGACCGACGAGCTGCCCGCGCGCGGCGAGGCCTGGCTGGACCCGCGCCTGCTCGCGCGCCTCGGCGCCGCGGTTGGCGACCAGGTGAGCGTCGGCGCCGCGACCTTCACGATCTCGCGCGTGCTCGACTACAGGCCCGACCAGGGCGCGAATTTCGTGGATCTCGCGCCTTCGCTGCTGCTGCCGCTCGCGGACCTCGATGCGACCGGGCTGCTCGGCCCCGGCAGCCGCGCGACCTATTCCGTGCTCTTTGCCGGGGCGCCCGCAGCGATCGCGGATTTCAAGGCCGACCTCGCGGAGCGCAAGACGGCGAGCGAGCGGCTGGTCGACATCGCGGAAGAGAGCCCGCAGGTGGAAGCCTCCAGCGAGCGAGCAGGGCGGTTCCTGAACCTCTCCGCGATGATCACCGTGCTGCTGGCGGCGGTCGCGGTCGCGATGGCTGCGCGCCGCTACACCCAGCGCCACCTCGACAACGTCGCGCTGATGAAGTGCATGGGCGCGCCGCAGCGCCTCGTGCTGCAAGTGACCATCATCGAGCTGGGCCTGCTCGCGATCATCGCGGCGATCGTCGGAGCCGCGCTCGGCTTCGCGGCGCAGGAGATCCTGGCGTGGCTCCTGGGCGACATCGTGCGCGCCGACCTGCCGCCGCCGACCGCGGCGCCGGCGATCATGGGTGCCGTCACGGCGCTCGCGATCCTGGTGGGTTTCGCGCTGCCGCCGATGCTGCAGTTGAAGCGCGTGCCGCCGGCGCGGGTGCTGCGGCGCAACCTCGAGCCGCCGAAGCTGCGCTACACGGTCTCCTACGGCCTCGCGGTCGCGGCGCTGCTGGCCGTGCTGTTCTGGCTGGTGCGGGACACCCGGCTCGTGGCATTCGTCGCGGCCGGCATCGCGGCCACGCTCGCGATCCTCTACCTCGCGGGCTTCCTGCTGGTGAAGTTCACCGGCCGCCTGCGCGGCGCGGTCGGCGTCGCCTGGCGTTACGGCCTCGCGAACCTGGCGCGGCGCGGGCGCGAGAGCGTGGTGCAGGTGGTCGCCTTCGGCCTCGGGTTGATGGTGCTCCTGCTGCTCGCGGTCGTGAGGAACGACCTGCTCGAGGACTGGCGCGCGAGCCTGCCCGCCGACACGCCCAATTTCTTCATGATCAACATCCCGGCGGACGAGACGGAGGCGTTCGCGGCCTTCGTCGAGGAACGCGGGCTGCCGAAGCCGGTTCTGTTCCCGATGATCCGCGCGCGCATGACGGCGCTGAATGGCACGCCGGTGGACGAGCTCAAGCTCGGCACCGACCGTGCCCGCGGCTTCGCCGAGCGCGAGCAAAACCTGTCCTGGGCCGCCCAGCTCCAGGTCGACAACAGGCTCATTGCGGGCGAGTGGTGGACGGAGGACGACTACGGCAAGCCGCTGGTCTCGGTCGCGGACGAGTACCAGGAGGAAATGGGCCTCAAGCTCGGCGACAAGCTTACGTTCGACGTCGCGGGCGAAACCATCGAGGCGGAAGTGAGGAGCTTTCGCCACGTCGAATGGGACAACTTCCGCCCGAACTTCTTCCTGGTGTTCCCGCCGCGGACGCTCGACGGCCTCGCCGGCACCTGGCTCACCAGCATGAAGCTCGACCAGGACCAGCGGCGCCTCCTGGTGGACGTGGTGCGGCGCTTTCCGTCGGTGTCGCTGTTCGACATCGACGCCATCCTCGCGCAGGTGCGCGACGTGATGAACCGCGCCTCGCTCGCCGTGCAGTACGTGTTCCTGTTCACGCTCGCGGCCGGCATCACCGTGCTGCTCGCCGCCATCCAGGCGACCCGCGACGAGCGCCGCTACGAGAGCGCGATGCTGAGAACGCTCGGCGCGCGCCGGCGCGTGGTGCTGGCGGGCGTCGCCTCCGAGTTCACCGCGCTCGGGATGCTCTCAGGCGTGCTCGCGGCCGTGGGCGCGACGCTGGTCGGCTGGCTGCTGGCGACGCAGGTGTTCGAGCTGGAATACGCGATCGACCCCTGGGTGTGGGCGATCGGGCTGATGGCGGGGGCGGTCATCGTCGGCGGGGCGGGGACCTTCGCGGCGCGGAAGGTGGTGAACCACCCGCCGATCAGCACGCTGCGGGAAGGGTGAACTACCTCCCCGCCACCTGCATCGACGCTTCCTCGAACCGCTCCAGGTCCCCGTTGCGCGCATAGCCCTCGATCCGGATCCGGTACTGCCCGGCCGGTAGCAGCGAAGTGTTGAACGACAGCCGGAGGTCGCTGTTCGAGTCGCGCACCATGCGGTCGGCGTGGATCACGAGCGTGCCGTCGTCGCGCAGGATGCTGACGCGGAAACGATCGTAGTTCTTGGTCACCGCGGCGATCATGAGGTCGATGCGCTGCGGCAGGTCGCCGCCGCCGACGCCGATGACCCGCGACTGGCGCGGATCGACGCGCACGCTGCGGGTGGAGGAGGGCGCCTGCAGGAAGCCGACGGCCGCCTGCTTCTGCAGCATCTCGTAACGGTCCGCGGCGATGCCCCAGCGCCAGGCGATGAACACCAGTACCACGACCAGCACCAGGATCAGCCCGGCGATGCCCGCCAGCGCCTTGGGCTGCTGTAGCTTTTCGAGCCAGGGAGGAACTTCGTGCTGCATTGACCCGTCTCCGGGGTGGCTTGCGTTTATTCTATGCATTCCACGCCCAAGGAGGGCCGGTCATGGGTTCACAGTTCTCGCGTTCCGGCCTGCTGGCGGCAGGCGTCCTGCTTGCCTTGAATGCCGCCGCGGCCGAGCCGCAGGTCTCGCTCACCGTCTACAGCTCGGCCCAGCCGGGCGGGATCCCGGCGGAGTGGTACCGGCCGCTGCCCGGGATGGGCACGCCGCAGGCGAGCCAGCTCCCGGGCTTCGCGCTGGTGCGGCTCGACCGCGACCTCGAGTTCACGCGCGGGCGCGGCATGATCCGGCTCACGGACGTCGCGGCGCTGATCGACCCGACCACCGTGCAGTTCCTGTCCCTGAATGACGCTTCCGGCACCAAGGTGCTGGAGCAGAACTTCCAGTTCGACCTGGTGAGCCAGGACAAGCTACTGTCGCGCTACGTGGACCGACCGGTCTCCGTCGAGCAGCGCCAGGGCGACGGTATGAAGGTGATCGACGGCACGCTGCTTTCCTCCAACGACGGGCTGGTGCTCAAGGGCACCGATGGGCAGATCCACGCGCTGCGCGAATGGAGCGGCATGCGCTTCGGGGAGCTGCCGGGCGGCCTGATCACGCGCCCGACGCTGGAGTGGGACGTGCTCTCCGCGAAGGGCGGCACCCAGCGCGCGCGCATCTCCTACCAGACCGGCGGCATCACCTGGTGGGCGGACTACAACCTGATCTTCACCGAGGGCGCGGACGCGAACTCCGGGTTCGTGGACGTGGGCGCCTGGGTGAGCCTGCTGAACCAGTCGGGCGCGACCTACGGCGACGCCAAGCTCAAGCTGATCGCGGGCGACGTCAATCGCGTGCAGCCAGGTGCGGCACCCATGATGGTGACCGGGTCGCGCATCAAGACGCTCGAGATGGCGGCGGATGCAGGATTCGAGGAGAAGGCCTTCTTCGAATACCACCTCTACACGCTCGGCCGGCCGGCGACGATCCCGAACAACTCGACCAAGCAGATCGAATTGTTCGACACGGCGACGCGCGTGCCGGCGAAGAAGCAGCTCGTCTATTACGGCGCGGACTTCTACGGCAACTGGGGCTCGCCGATGATGGACCGCGAGTTCGGGCCGACGTCGAACAAGGAAGTGGACGTGTGGCTCAGCTTCCGCAACGACAAGGCCTCCGGCATGGGCATGCCGCTGCCGGCGGGGCGCATCCGCGTCTCGCAGCAGGACAAGGCCGACGGCAGCCTCGAGTTCATCGGCGAAGACAAGATCGACCACACGCCGAAGGATGAGGACGTGCGCGTCAAGCTGGGGACCGCCTTCGACGTGGTCGGCGAGCGCCGGCAGACGGATTTCTCCGTGAACACCAAGGGCCGCGTGATGGAAGAAGCCTTCGAGGTCAAGGTGCGCAACCACAAGGAACAGGCGGTCGAGGTGATCGTGCGCGAAAACCTCTACCGCTGGAGCAAGTGGACGCTGCTCGAGCAGTCGCACGCTTCCGCGAAGAAGGACGCGCGCACGGTCGAGTTTCCGGTGAAGATCCCCGCGGGCGGCGAGGCCATCGTCACCTACCGCGTGCGTTACACCTGGTAGGGATCGATCGCGAGCTCGGCGCCGGTCGCGAGCGTCTCGCCGGCGCCGCCTTCGACCACGCAGTTCTGGCCGAAGGTGACGCCCTTCAGCTTGCGGTCCCAGCGGTAGGTCTTGAGCGTCTTCAGCGGCTGCTGGCCGGCGTCGCGCATGCCGCTCTTCTGGTCGGTGGTCGTGACCACGCAGCGCGTGCAGGGCTTGACGCCGCGGATCGCCACGCGCCCGAAGCGGAAGATGGTCATGGCGTCCTCGGCGTGCGCGGGCACGCCCTCGATCACGATGCTGGGCCGGAAGCGGTTCATCGGCAGCGGCGCCGGCAGCTTCCGGTTCAGCTCCTCGAGCGAGGCGCGCGAGATCATCAGGATCGGGTAGCCGTCGACGAAGGTCACCCGGTGCGGATCGGGGCCGGCGTACTCCGGATTGGCGAGCCGCGGCTCGGACTCGTCGATGCGCACGAGGCGCAGCGGCTCGCCGAGCAGCGCGAGCAGCCAGTCCGAGGCCTCCTGGCCGGCGTCCACTCCCAGGCAATTGTCCTTCCAGACCTGGACCCTGCGCCGCGCGCCTTCGTGATGCAGGTCGATCGCGAGCGGCGGCTGGCCGTCGGTCGCGAGACGCAACTGGCCGCCGAAGATCGAGGGCGTGATCGCGGTCAGGTGCGGGTGCGTGCGCTGCGTGACGAAGCGGTCCTGCGAGTCCACGATCATCCAGCGCCGGTCCCATTCCAGGCCGGTCGCCGTCACCTTCGCGTCCCTCACGTCGATGCCGCGGCAGGACTTCACCGGGTAGACGTGCAGGCTCGCGATGCGCGGCGTCAGCATGGGCTCAGCGTCCGGCCTTCAGGGTGAAGTCGAAGCTGCCGTAGTGCAGGTAGTTGGCCCAGTCGGCCGAGGGCAAGTCCCGCACGGCCCGCCGGGACGCGTTCAGCGCGGTGCCGATCGACTGGCCCTTCGCGAGGCCGCGATAGAGCGTGGTCGCGAACGACGAGGCCGCGCCGTCGGAGACCGGCCACCAGGTGCCGATGAAGTTCGCGACGCCGCCCCGCAGGAAAGCCTCGGCGAAGCCGACGCTGCGGTCGAGCTGGCGCAACGGCTTGACGGCCGTGCGCAGGCGGCCGGATTCGCAGGCGTTGAAGAACACCAGCGCCGGCACGGAATCGAGCGCGGCGAGGTCGGCGCCCGAGAGCACGCGCCCGCCCGCGCACAGGATGCCGCTCGAGGCCGGCGCGTCCGGGTCGAAGTACGCGTGCCCGGCGAAATGGATCGCGTCGTAATCGCCGGAGCGGAATTCCGCGAGCAGGCGCGCGCGGGTGGCGTCGCCGCCGCGGATCGCGGTGATGCCGGCGCCCGGGATCTGCGCCAGCAGCTTCGCCACCCGCTCGCCTTCCTCGACCGCGCCCGGCAAGTCGCCGGTGGGGTTGGCCACCAGCAGGACGTTGAACTCATGCTCGCGACGGCGCTGCTCGCGCCACTTGGCGACCGACATGCCTTCCACCGCGTAGCGGCGGCTGAGGCCGTTCTCCGCGGCCGGCAGCCAGCCTTTCAGGTTCAGCGTCTCCCATGGCCAGTGCGCGCTCGAGCTGTCGTGCACGACCATGAGCGGGACGTCCTTGACCGAGGGCAGGGCCTCGGCGATCTCACCGGGCAGCAGCAGCTCCGCCAGGCGCTCGCCGAAATTGTCGAGCTCCGTCATCGACATCTCCGGCACCAGGCGCGCGTGCTCGCGCTCGAGCGCCTTGAGGTCGAGCTTGCGCGTGCCCACGAGCGCCGTGGCCTTGGGCACCGGGCCGAGCAGCGCGACCCGCAGCTGCGAGGCCGATTCCTGCACGAACAGCCAGGCGAGCGGCGTCGCAGTCGCCTTGGCGACGCGCGGCGGCTTGCGCGCCGTCCGGCGCTCCGGCACGAGTCGCATCCAGCGCGCGGCCGGGTGCACGCGCAGCAGGTCTTCCGCCGCGCGCCGCGCGGATTGCAGGCGCTTCGCGCTGCGCGACAGGATCGCGATGCGCCGCAGGCGCAGCTGCGGCGCGAGGTCGTTGAGCGCCGTCAGCACACCCTCGAGCTGGGCGCGGGCGGCGTCTTCCGGGTCGGCGCCCGACGCCGTGCCCCAGAGCACCATCGCGAAGTCGTTGACGCCCGAGAGCGCGAGCGTGCGCGTGACGTTGGCGGCGGCAAGGCGCTGCACGTCCGGGCCATAGCTGCCGAAGTCGCCGAGCCCCGCGAACACGACCAGGCGCGCGGCGAGCTCGCGCCGCCCGACCGGCAGCACGAACACCTCACCCGCGGCCGCGCTGATCGCGCGCCTTCTGGCGAGATCGCTGATGGCTCCGTCGAGGATGCGGTCGATCGCCTGCGCGGCTCCCGCGGGCTCCACGTTCGCGAACGCGCCGAGCACGAGAGCGGCTGCGTCGCTCTGCGTGACGCTGCCCTCGATGAAGGCGAGTTCCACCGGCCGCACCGGCACGCCGCGCTCCGCGCCGGGCGCTGCCGCGGGAGCGGGATGCGCCACGCCCACGAACTCGTGCAGGAACTCGCGCTGCTCGCGCTCCGAGAGGTCGTTCCAGTCGACCTTGGCGGCGGGCGGCGCGCGCGTGTCTTCCTGCCAGAGTGTCGGCACGGCACGGCGCTTCGGCAGCACATGCGGCAATGCGCTGGTCGTCTCGCCGCGCGCAAGGTCGATGACCGCGCGGCCGACGTCGGCGTTGCCCGGCAGCGAACCGTGGCTTTCCTCCGCGTACCACGTGGGCAGGCCCGGCCAGTGCGCGAGCGCGAGCGGCACGGTGCCGTCGCCCGCGGCGCTGCGGCCGAACTCGAGCTTGCCCCTGCGGCGGCGCAGGTTGACGACCGTGTCCTGGCCGTAGCCGGCGACCAGCGCGAAGCGCTCGTCGGGGGCGGGAAGCTTCGCGATGTCGAGGCCAGCGCCTTCGAGGAGGGCGGCCGTGGGTTTCGGTCCTTCGGGCCAGTGCGCAGCATTGAACGGATCGAAATCGGTGCAGGCCGCGGCGGGCGGCAGCAGGCCGCAGAGGCCGGGGAAGGTCGTGAGGACCTTCTCCGCGATTTCTTCGGCATCGTGCGTGAGGTCGAGCAACGCGAGCCGGCGTACCAGCGGGTAAGTGCCGCGCAGGGCCTGCACCGCGACGAATGCGCCGCGGTTGGGCGTGCCGAGCTGGATCACGCGGCCGATGCGGCTCGCGCCCTTGTGCGCGAGCGCCGCGCGCGCGACGAGGCCGCCCATGCTGTGGCCGACGAGGATGATGTTCCTGCGCCGCTCGCGCTCGAGGCGGTTCGCGAGTTCGCGGCCGTTCCAGTCGAGGCCGCGGCGCCAGTCGTAGGGGTGGTAAGCGGCATCGAAGCCGGCGATGCGCAGCGTGAGCCGCAGGCGCTCGTAGGCGAACTTGAGGGCGTCGAGCGCGAAGTAACGGCTGCCGCGCGGCAGCGCGAGCTTGGCGAGCTGGCCCTGGGCGATCTCGAAGGGGTCGAACCAGGTGGCGTCGGGGGTTCCGTCCTTGCGCAGCCGGCCGATGCTCGAGCCCATGATGCCCGGCAGCACCAGCACGCGAGGCCCGCCGCGCATCCCCGCTGCCTTCCTGGCCAGCCGCGCCAGTTCCTGGTCCGTATCCATGTGGGAGATTCTAATTGGTGCCGGGTCATACATTTCGAACATGTTCACATTCGGGCAACGGGGGCGGACCCAAGATGAACATGTTCGAAATGTATGACCCGGCACCATAGAATGCGGCGGTGGACACGTTTGCGAAGGACCGGCTGCCGCCGAAGGATCAGTGGCCGCGCCTGCACTTCGACCTGCCGGAGCTGCAGTACCCGGCGCGGCTCAACTGCGCGACGGTGCTGCTGGACGATGCGATCGCGGAGGGTCACGGCGACCGGCCGGCGATCCTGACCGACGCCGGCGCCGTCAGCTATCGCGAACTGCTGGCGCAGGCCAATCGCATCGCCAATGTGCTCGTCGATCTCGGCGTGCAGCCCGGCAACCGCGTGCTGCTGCGCGGCTACAACGGCGCCGCACTCTACGCAGCCTGGCTCGCGGTCATGAAGGCGGGCGCGATCGCGGTCACCACCATGCCGATGCTGCGCGTTCCCGAGCTTTCGGCGATCATGAACAAGAGCCGGCCCGCATTCGCGCTCTGCGACCAGCGGCTCGTCGCAGAACTGCGCGCGGCCGCGGCCGCGACCGGCGAGGCCGGGACCGTCGTCACCTGGGGCGACGGCGATCTCGAGGGGCGCATGGCGAAGGCGGGCGATCGCTACGTCAATGTGGACACTGCCGCCGACGACGTCTGCCTGCTCGCCTTCACCTCGGGCACCACCGGCCAGCCAAAGGCCTGCATGCATTTCCATCGCGACGTGCTGGCGATGGCGGACGTGGTGGCGCGGCATCTGCTTCGCACCGCACCTTCCGACATCTACGCCGGCAGCCCGCCGCTCGGCTTCACCTTCGGACTCGGGGCGCTGCTGGTCTTTCCGCTGCGGTTTCGCGCGGCCACCGTGCCAATCGAGTCGCCGTCGCCCGCGACGATCCTGGCCGCGATCGAAAAGCACCGCGTGACCTGCCTGTTCACGGCGCCGTTCGCGTACCGCGCATTGTCCGGCGAACTGAAGGGCCGCGATGTTTCGTCACTGAAGCGCTGCGTCTCCGCCGGCGAGTTCCTGCCGAAGTCGGTCTCCGACCTCTGGCATGAAAGGACCGGCATCCGCATCATCGACGGCATCGGTGCGACCGAGATGATCCACATCTTCATCTCGGCCGCGGGCGACGAGATCCGACCCGGTGCGACCGGCAGGCCGTTGCCGGGATACCGGGCCTGCGTGCTGGACGAGGAGGGCCGGGAACTGCCGCGCGGCAGTACCGGCCGCCTCGCGGTCACCGGGCCGACCGGCTGCCGCTATCTCGAGGACGGGCGCCAGCGCGACTACGTGCAGCGTGGCTGGAACGTCACCGGCGACCTCTATCGCGTGGACGAGGACGGCTACTTCTGGTTCGTCTCGCGTGCCGACGACATGATCGTCTCGGCCGGCTACAACATCGCCGGGCCGGAGGTGGAGTGGGCGCTGCTGGCGCACCCGGCAGTGCGCGAATGCGCGGTGATCGGCGCCCAGGATCCGGAGCGCGGCACGGTCGTCAAGGCCTGCATCGTGCTGGCGCCGGGGAGGGCGGCGGGCCCGGAGCTCGTCAAGGAGCTGCAGGACTTCGTCAAGCAGCGCATCGCGCCCTACAAGTACCCGCGCGTGATCGAGTTCATGGAAGCGCTGCCCAAGACCGCCACCGGCAAGCTCCAGCGCAAAGCCCTCCGTAAATAAAGGGGACGCATCCCATTCAGGAAGATAAACGGGATGCGTCCCCTTTATGTGACGCAAGTACTTGACAATTAAACTATTTAGACCTGTAATGCCGACCGTCATGGGCGCGCCGGCATGAAACGCATCGTCTGCCTGGGCGGGGGGCCGGCCGGGCTCTATGCCGCCATCCTCTACCGCCAGGCGCTGCCGCGCGCCCGGGTCGAGGTCTACGAGCGCAACCGCCCGGACGACACCTTCGGCTGGGGCGTGGTGTTCTCCGACCGCACCATGGACGGCTTCCGCGCGGCCGACGCACCCTCGCACGCCGCCATCACCGGCGGCTTCCACCACTGGGACGACATCGACGTCCACTACCGCGGCACGGTCACGACCACGACCGGCCACGGCTTCTGCGGCATCGAGCGCAGGCGCCTGCTGCAGATCCTGCAGGAGCGCGGCGCCGAGCTCGGCGTGCAGCACAGCTTCCAGCACGAGGTCGAGGACGACGCGGCCTTCGCCGACGCCGACCTCGTGGTCGCCGCCGACGGCGTCAACAGCCGCATCCGCAAGCGCCACGAGGCGGTGTTCCAGCCCGACATCGACACGCGCGAGTGCCGCTACATCTGGCTCGGCACGAAGCAACCGTTTCCGGCCTTCACCTTCGCCTTCGAGGAGACCGAACACGGCTGGTTCCAGGTCCACGCCTACCAGTTCAGCCGCGACCTTTCGACCGTGATCGTCGAGACGCGCGAGGAGACCTGGCGCGCCCACGGCCTCGACCGCGCGGACACCGCGCAGTCCGTCGCTTTTTGCGAGCAGCTCTTCGCCAAGTACCTCGGCGGGCACGGGCTCATGAGCAATGCCGCGCACCTGCGCGGCTCGGCCTGGCTCAACTTCCAGCGAGTGCTCTGCCGGCGCTGGCATCACGGCAACCTCGTGCTGATCGGCGACGCCGCGCACACGGCGCATTTCTCGATCGGTTCGGGCACCAAGCTCGCAATGGAAGACGCCATCGCGCTGGTCGCCCGCACCGCGCAGGCCGGCGACATCCCGCAGGCGCTCGCCGGCTATCAGGAGGAGCGCGAGACCGAGGCGCTCAGGCTCCAGAGCGCCGCGCGCAACCGCATGCGCTGGTTCGAGAGCGTCGCGCGCTACACGCGGATGGAGCCCTGGCAGTTCACCTACACCCTGCTCACCGGCAGCCAGCGCATCGGCCACGCCAACCTGAAGCTGCGCGACGCCGGCTTCGTCGCGAGAGTCGAACAGGAGCTCGCGAAGCGCGCGCAGGCGCCGTCCCCGCGCCCGCCGATGTTCCTGCCATTCGAATGCCGCGGCATGAAGCTCGACAACCGCGTGGTCGTCTCGCCGATGGCGCAGTACTCGGCCGTCGACGGCATGCCGCAGGACTGGCACCTCGTGCACCTGGGCGCGCGCGCGGTGGGCGGCGCCGGCCTCGTGTTCACGGAGATGACCTGCGTCTCCGCGATCGGGCGCATCTCGCCCGGCTGCACCGGGCTCTGGAACGAGGCGCAACGCGAGGCCTGGCGGCGCATCGTAGGCTTCGTGCACGCAAACAGCCGTGCCAGGCTCTGCATGCAGCTCGGCCATTCCGGCCGCAAGGGTTCGACCCAGCTCGGCTGGGAGCAGGACGACCACCCGCTGCCGTCCGGCAACTGGGAGACCATCGCGCCCTCGCCGTTGCCGTACCTGGAGGGCACGAGTGCGCCGCCGCGCGAGATGACCCGTGCGGACATGGACGAGGTGCTGGCGCAGTTCGTGAAGAGCGCGCACTACGCAGCCGAGGCCGGCTTCGACATGCTGGAACTGCACATGGCGCACGGCTACCTGCTGGCGAGCTTCCTGTCGCCGCTCACGAACCTGCGCAAGGACGCCTACGGGGGCGCGGTCACGAACCGGCTGCGCTTCCCGCTCGAAATTCTCGAGGCAGTGCGCGCGGCCTGGCCGGCCGACCGGCCGCTGTCGGTGCGCCTGTCGTCCGCCGACTGGGCGCCCGGCGGCCTCAGCGAGGACGAGCTGGTCGAGATCGCACGCGCGATGAAGGCGCACGGCGCCGACCTGCTCGACCTTTCCAGCGGCCAGACCGTGCCCTGGCAGAAGCCCGTGTACGGACGCATGTGGCAGACGCCTTTCTCGGACCTGGTGCGCAACGTGGTGGACGTCCCGACCATCGCCGTCGGCAACATCTTCGAGGCGGACCACGTCAACTCCATCGTCGCCTCCGGGCGCGCGGACCTCTGCGCGCTCGCGCGGCCGCACCTCGCGGATGCCGCCTGGACGCTGCGCGCGGCGGCGGAGCAGCATTGGCAGGAGCAGTGGTGGCCGAAGCAGTACCTCTCGGCGAGGCGCCAGCTGGAGCGCAACCTGGAGCGCGCCGCGCAGGCGACCGGACCGGTGTAAGGAGCACGGAATGACACAGGCACTGGCGGGGAAGCATGCGCTGGTCACGGGCGCGGGGCGCGGCATCGGCGCCGCGATCGCACGCGCGCTCGCCGCCGAGGGCGCGCGCGTGACGCTGCTCGCGCGCACGGCCGGGCAGCTGGCGGAGACCGCGCGCTCCATCCCCGGCGGCGCCGCGACGGTGGTCGCCGACGTCACCGACCCGGAGCAGGTCGGCCGCGCGCTGCTGGCGGCGCGCGCTGCCGCCGGCGAGATCCAGATCCTGGTCAACAACGCGGGCAAGCCTGCGAGCCGCGCGATCGCGAAGAGCGACGAGCACTTCTGGCGCGACATCATCGCCGTCAACCTCGACGGCGTGTACCACATGACCCGCGCCGTGATCCCGGGGATGCTGGCCGGCGAGTGGGGCCGCATCGTGAACGTCGCGAGCACCGCGGGCCTGCGCGGTTACGCCTACTGCACCGCCTACTGCGCGGCCAAGCACGGCGTGATCGGGCTCACGCGCGCGCTCGCGCTCGAGGTCGCGAAGACCGGCGTGACGGTCAACGCCGTGTGCCCGGGCTACACCGACACCGGCGTGGTGCAGGACGCGATCCGCAACATCAGCGAGAAGACGGCGCGGAGCGCTGCCGAGGCGCGCGAGTCGCTGGTGTCGTTCAACCCGCAGCAGCGCCTGGTGAAGCCGGAAGAGGTGGCGAACGCGGCGCTCTGGCTGTGCGCGCCCGGCAGCGAAAGCGTCAACGGGCAGAGCATCGCGATCGCGGGCGGCGAGGTCATGTGACGGCGGCGCGCGCCATGGACGCCGGGACCCGCGCCGCGGATGCCGAGACCCGCGTCAATCGAGCGGACCACGGCGCGATCCGGCTGTGGCTGCGGTTGCTCTCGACTCACCGCCTGGTCGAGACCCGCACGCGGCGGCTGCTGCTCGAGCGCTACGGCACGACGCTGCCGCGCTTCGACCTGATGGCGCAGCTCGAGCGCTTCCCGAAAGGCCTGCGCATGAACGAGCTGTCCAGGCGCATGATGGTGACCGGCGGCAACGTCACCGGCATCACCGACGGGCTTGCGCGCGAGGGCCTGGTCGAGCGCGTGGCGGACCCGGACGACCGCCGCGCCTGGCTGGTGCGGCTGACGCGGGCGGGCCGGCGCGCATTCGCGGGCATGGCCGCGGAGCACGAGCGCTGGATCGTCGAGGCTTTCGCGCCGCTCGGCGCGCGCGAGATGGCGGCGATGGCCGCGCTGCTGGCACGATTGAAGACGCACGTCCGGTCGCTGGAAGGACAAGACGCATGAGCACCGACATCCCGGATCCCGCGGCCTATGCTGCGAAGCACTTTCTCTGGCGGGTCGAGGACCGCATCGGCCGCATCACGCTCAACCGCCCGGACAAGCGCAACCCGCTGACCTTCGACTCCTACGCGGAGCTGCGCGACCTGTTCCGCGCGCTCACGACCGACGGCAAGGTGCGCGCCGTCGTGATCGACGGCGCCGGCGGCAACTTCTGCTCGGGCGGCGACGTGCACGAGATCATCGGCCCGCTCACGAAGATGGAGAAGCCGGGCCTGCTCGACTTCACGCGCATGACCGGCGACCTGGTGCGCGCGATGCGTGCCTGTCCGCAGCCGGTGATCGCGGCGATCGACGGCACCTGCGCGGGGGCGGGCGCGATGATCGCGCTGGCCTCGGACTTCCGCCTGGCGACGTCCGCGGCGAAGACCGCGTTCCTGTTCGTGCGCGTGGGGCTCGCGGGCTGCGACATGGGCGCCTGCACGCTGCTGCCGCGCATGATCGGCTATGGGCGCGCGGCCGAGCTGCTGTACACCGGGCGGGTGATGAGCGCGGAGGAGGGCGAGCGCTGGGGATTCTTCAACCGGCTGGTGGCGGCGGATGCGCTGCTGCCCGAGGCGATGCGCCTCGCGGGCGAGATCGCCGCAGGGCCGACGTTTGCGCACGCGCTGACCAAGAAGATGCTGCACCGCGAGTGGAGCATGGGCCTCGACGAGGCGATCGAAGCCGAGTCCAAGGCGCAGGCCGTGTGCATGCAGACCAACGACTTCCGCCGCGCCTACGAGGCATTCGCGGCGAAGCGCCAACCTGTCTTCGAGGGCAACTGATGGCTACGCACGACGACCAGCTGTACTGGCCCTTCTTCGAGGATGCGCATCGCGAGCTCGCGCGGGAAACCCAGGCCTGGGCCGGCGCGAACCTGGCCTCCGTCGCGCATCCCTCGGAGCGGGCGGCCGTGGACGCGCGCTGCCGCGAACTGGTCGCGGGGCTCGGGCAGGCGGGATTGCTGAAGCACTGCCTGCGCGCCGCCGACGGCGGCATCGCGCCGGAGTTCGACGCGCGCTCGATCTGCCTGCTGCGGCAGACGCTCGCGTACCACGACGGGCTCGCGGACTTCGCCTTCGCGATGCAGGGGCTCGGCAGCGCGCCGCTCTCGCTCGCGGCCGGCGAGCAGATGCGCACGCTGTGGCTGCCGCGGGTGGCGGAAGGCAAGTCGATCGCCGCGTTCGCGCTGTCCGAGCCGGGCGCCGGGTCGGACGTGGCCGCCATGGAGACGACCGCGAAGCGCGACCACAACAACTACGTGCTGAACGGCTCCAAGACCTGGATCAGCAACGGCGGCATCGCGGACTTTTACTGCGTGTTCGCGCGCACCTCACCCGGCGTGCGCCGTCCCGACGGCAGCATCGCGGCGGAGGGCATCAGCGCCTTCCTGGTGAAGCCCGGCGACTCGGGCTTCACGCTCGCCGAGCGCATCGACGCCATGGCGCCGCATCCGCTGGCGCGGCTCAGCTTCGAGGACTGCCGCATCCCGGCCGCGCGCCTGATCGGCGAGGAGGGCGAGGGCTTCCGCATCGCCATGCGCACGCTCGACATCTTCCGCACCTCGGTCGCGGCGGCCGCCTGCGGCTTCGCGCGCCGGGCGCTCGACGAGGCGCTGGCGCACGCGCGCGGGCGCAGCATGTTCGGGCGGATGCTGGCGGACTTCCAGCTCACGCAGTCGGCGCTCGCGGAGATGGCGACCGCGCTCGAGGGCGCGGAGCTGCTCACCTATCGCGCCGCCTGGCTGCGCGACCGCGGGCGGCCGTTCACCGCCGCCGCGGCCATGGCCAAGCTCACGGCCACGGAGACCGCGCAGGAAGTGATCGACCGCGCGCTGCAGATGTTCGGCGGCCGCGGCGTGGTGCACGGCGAGGTGATCGAACGGCTGTACCGCGAGATCCGGGCGCTGCGCATCTACGAGGGCGCGAGCGAGGTGCAGAAGCTGATCATCGGCCGGGAACTGTTGAAGTGAGCGTGAAAGTCCTGCAGCCGGCGGGCTGGGCGCGGCCGCGCGGCTACGCCAACGGCGTGGCGGCGGAGGGGCGGCAGGTGTTCGTCGGCGGGCAGATCGGCTGGGACGCCAACCAGCGCATCGTCGGCGACGACTTCGCCGCGCAGGCGCGCCAGGCGCTCGCGAACATCGTGGCGGTGCTCGCCGAGGCGGGCGCGAAGCCGGAGCACCTCGTGCGGCTCACCTGGTATGTGACGAGCCGCGACGAGTACAACGCGGCGCTCACGCAGATCGGCGCCAGCTACCGCGAGCTGATCGGCCGGCATTATCCGGCGATGTCGGTCGTGATCGTCGCCGGCCTGCTCGAGCCGCGCGCCAAGGTCGAGATCGAAGCCACCGCCGTCGTCTAGTTGAGCACTTCTAAATGGGGACGCATCCCATTTAAGAAATTAAGCGGGATGCGTCCCCTTTTAACAAAGCTCTCTTCGCTAATTGGGAAACGTCCCTAATTGGCGCCGAGCGCGCGCAGCATGCGGTGGACGGCCTTGAGCTGGAGTCCGTTGCGGGTCGCGTAGTTCGCGCCGGAGTAGCCCCACCAGTCCCAGCAGCCCTGCGGGTTGAACGGCCACACCAGGCTCTTCGCCACCTGCGGGTACAGCACGACGATGCGGTTCGCGTCCGCCCAGCGGTTGTAGCCGGCATCGCGCGCGAAGGCTGCTCCGACGAAGCCGCTGCCCTGGCGGCAGCCATGGAAGGCGACGTGCACACGACAGGGCTTTCCGGCTGCGCAGTCATCCGGCACGAACAGGAAGCCCTCGTCCTCCATCGAGACCAGCATGCCGCCCGCCGCATGGCGTTTCTGGTCGAACGCAAGCAATTTCCCGCCCACGGACCCTGCCGGCTCGCGCAGGCCGTCGTAGAAATGGCCCAGCATCTGCCCGGCCGCGTCGTACGAGCAGTCGTTGATCCAGGGCGATTGCGCGATCGCGCAGGAACCGCCGCGTCCATCCGCCGGGAATCCGTGCGCCGCGGGCACCTGCGTCTCGTAATGGATGCGTTCCGGCGGCACGAACGCGCGATAGAAGCGGATCAGCGAATCGGTGACGGCGGCGCCGACGACCGAGTCCTTGCCGCCATGGAAGACCCACACGCGGTCCGGCGCGAGCCACGACGGATCGTCCACGAATCCGCCGCGCGCGCTGCCGCGCAGCGCCTCGACCAGCGGGCCGACGTCCGGCCCCGCCGGCTCGCCTTCCAGGCATTCATCGAGCGCGCGCGTGAGGATGCCCTGCGCGCAGAACCACGGGCCAGCGGCGATCACGCCTGCGCCGATCACGTCCTTCGCATACGCGACCTGGTACTGCGTCGCCATGTAGCCGCCGGAAGAGATGCCCGACACCGTCAGGCTCCCCGGCAGGATGTTGAGGCGCGGCAGCGGTTGCGCCGCCTGCGCCGACAGGGTGGCCCAGGCGGCGAGCATCGTCGCCGGCAACCGCAGCCATTCGCGACTCATGTGGTCGACGATAGCACCGGGATTGCCCGCTCGCGGAACCGCTCAGCCGGTCTTCTGGATGATGTCGCAGACGGCGGCGATGGCCGCGGCGCGCGAGGTCGAGCGCCGCCACGCTGCGCCGATGACGCGCGCGGGCGCGCGCGGCGCGAACGGCCGCACCGCGAGCCCGCGCGCGGTGGCGAACGGGCCTTCCGCGGCGAGGCGGGGCAGGAGCGTGATGCCCGCGCCCGCGGCGACCATCTGGCGCAGCGTCTCGAGGCTGGTCGCGCGAAAGCCCTGCTCCTCGACGCCGGCGCGCGCGCAGGCCTCCAGCGCGTGCTCGCGCAGGCAGTGGCCTTCCTCCAGCAGCAGCAGCTTTTCGCCCGCCAGGTCCGCGGTCTTCAGCCGGCGCCGTGAGGCAAGCGGGTGCGTCTCCGGCATGGCGACCAGGAAAGCCTCGGCGAACAGCGAGCGCGTCTGCAGGCCGCGCGTGTCGGCCGGCAGCGCCAGGATCGCGAGGTCGAGCTCGCCGTCCAGCACGCGCTGCACCAGCGGCGCGGTCTGGTACTCGTGCAGCAGCAGCGAGAGCTTGGGCATGGCCTGCGCGAAGCGCGGCATGACGCGCGGCAGCAGGTAGGGGCCGAGCGTAGGGATCAATCCGACCTTGAGCTGGCCGGCGAGCGGGTCCTGGCTCGCGTGGGCGAGCGCGCGGATGTCCTCGGCGTCCTGCAGCATGCGCCGCGCGCGCTCGAGTACCGCCTCGCCGGCGGCGGTGAGGGCGACCTTGCGCGGGCGCCGCTCGATGAGCGCGACGCCGAGGTATTCCTCGAGCTTCCGCAGCTGCGCCGAGAGGGTGGGCTGGCTGACGTGGCAGTGCGCGGCCGCGCGGCCGAAATGCCGCGTTTCCGCGAGCGCGACGAGGTACTGGAGGTCCCGCAAATTCATAGATACAACCTATTGTAACGATATCAACAATCGATTGTACAAATGACACGGGCGGTCGTATCCTCCGCGCCACGAATCTCCAAGGGGAACCCGATGAACGACGTTGCCGAAAAAGCGACCAGGACCGCCGCCAGGTGCCCGTACAGCCACATCGCCGGCGTCGGCCGGACCAACCGCGACTGGTGGCCGAACCAGTTGCGCCTCGAGGTGCTGCACCAGCACTCCTCCAAGTCCGATCCGATGGGCAAGGGCTTCGACTACGCCAAGGCGTTCAAGAGCCTCGACTACAAGGCGCTGAAGAAGGACCTGGTCAAGCTGATGACCGATTCGCAGGACTGGTGGCCGGCCGACTTCGGGCACTACGGGCCGCAGTTCATCCGCATGACCTGGCACGCGGCGGGCACCTACCGCATCGCCGACGGCCGCGGCGGCGGCGGGCGCGGGCAGCAGCGCTTCGCGCCGCTCAACAGCTGGCCGGACAACGTCAACATCGACAAGTCGCGCCGCCTGCTGTGGCCGATCAAGCAGAAATACGGCGACCAGATCTCCTGGGCGGACCTGCTGATCCTCGCCGGCAACGTCGCGCTCGAGTCGATGGGCTTCAGGACCTTCGGCTTCGGCGGCGGGCGCCCGGACGTGTGGGAGCCGGACGCGGACGTGAACTGGGGCGAGGAGATCGCCTGGCTCGCGACCGACAAGCGCTTCAGCGGCGACCGCGACCTGGGGCCTTTCGGCGCCACGCACATGGGCCTGATCTACGTGAACCCGGAAGGCCCGAACGCGAGCGGCGACTACATGGCCGCCGCCAAGGACATCCGCGCCACCTTCGGCCGCATGGCCATGGATGACGAGGAGACCGTCGCGCTCATCGCCGGCGGCCATACCTTCGGCAAGGCGCACGGCGCCGCGCCGGAATCGCACAAGGGCCCGGATCCGGAAGGCGCGCCGCTGGAGGCGCAGGGCCTCGGCTGGATGAGCGACTACGGCAGCGGGCACGGCAAGGACACCATCTCGAGCGGCATCGAGGTGACCTGGACCAGGACCCCGGCGCTCTGGAGCAACAACTTCTTCGAGAACCTGTTCAAGTACGAATGGGAACAGACCAAGTCGCCCGCCGGCGCGAAGATGTGGGTGGCGAAGAACGCGCCCGAGGTCATTCCCGATGCGCACGTCCCCGGCAAGTTCCACAAGCCGACCATGCTGACGACCGACCTGACGCTGCGTTTCGACCCGGGCTTCGCGAAGATCTCGCGCAAGTTCCTCGAGGATCCGCAGGCTTTTGCGGACGCCTTCGCGCGCGCCTGGTTCAAGCTGACGCACCGCGACATGGGTCCGCGCGCCCGCTACCTGGGGCCGGAAGTGCCGAAGGAAGAGCTGATCTGGCAGGACCCGATCCCGAAGGTCAATCACAAGCTGATCGGCGACAAGGAAATCGCCGATCTCAAGAAGAAGATCCTAGCCGCGAAGCTTTCGGTGTCGCAGCTCGTGTCCACGGCCTGGGCGTCGGCTTCCACTTTCCGCGGCTCGGACAAGCGCGGCGGCGCGAACGGCGCGCGCATCCGGCTCGCGCCGCAGAAGGACTGGGACGTGAACCAGCCGGCGCAGCTCGCAAAGGTGCTGAAGACGCTCGAGGGCATCCAGGCGGACTTCAACAAGAAGGCGAAGGGCGGCAAGAAAGTGTCGCTCGCCGACCTGATCGTGCTCGCGGGCTGTGCCGGCGTCGAGCAGGCCGCGAAGAAGGCGGGCGTCGCCGTGAAAGTTTCGTTCCGGCCCGGCCGCATGGACGCGCGGCAGGACCAGACGGACGTCGATTCCTTTGCCGTGCTCGAGCCGGTCGCCGACGGGTTCCGCAACTACGCGAAGGGCAAGTTCCCGGTGCCCGCCGAGCACTTGCTGGTCGACCGCGCGCAGCTGCTGACGCTCACCGCGCCCGAGATGACGGTCCTGGTCGGCGGCCTGCGCGTCCTCGGCGCCAACGCCGGCGGCTCCACGCACGGTGTCTTCACCAGCCGGGTCGGCACGCTGTCGACCGACTTCTTCGTCAACCTGCTCGACATGGGCACGGAGTGGAAGGCTGCCGCGAATTCGAAGGACGTGTTCGAGGGACGCGACCGCAAGACCGGCAAGGTCAAGTGGACCGGTACGCGCGTGGACCTCGTGTTCGGTTCGAACTCGCAGCTGCGCGCGCTGGCCGAGGTCTACGCCAGCAGCGACGGCAAGGAGCGGTTCGTGAAGGACTTCGCCGCGGCCTGGAACAAGGTCATGGAGCTCGACCGCTTCGACTAAATGGGGACGCATCCCATTTAAGCTGTCCCCGCAAAAGGGGGCGCATCCGTTAATCGGGATGCGTCCCCTTTATTCTTTTGCGCCGCATTATTTGCTCAGGCCGCCCGGACCGGCGCAACATGCGCCCCTCGTGCGCCTGCAAGGCGCCAGCCAAGAATAAGACCGAGGGGGACCCATGAACTGGAAGATCGTATTCGTTGCCGGCCTCGCCGCCTACGTGGCGGCGTTCGTCGTCAGCTTCGGGACGGGCTATTTCATTCATTCACCGGAAGCGGGCGTGCTGGCCGAGGCCTACAAGGCGACCGCCTCGTTCTGGCGCCCGGAACTCAATGCCACGCCGCCTGACATGGCGGCGCTGATGCCGATGTGGATCGCGACCGGGCTCATCGCCACGTTCATCGTCGCCGGCATCTACTCGGTCGTGCGCTCGTCGTTGACCGGGCCGGGCTGGCAGCGCGGGCTCAAGTTCGGCGTGATCGTCGCGCTGTTCGGCCTCACCAACATGCTGGGCTACTGGGGCGTGTTCAACCTGCCGAACCAGATCTGGCAGTGGTGGCTGGTCGAAGGCACGATCATGCAGCTGGTCGCCGGAACGGTGCTCGGCATCGTCGCGCAGAAGCTCGCCCCGGTCGGCAACTGACGCTCCCGTCGCTCGACCGCCGCTTTCCGCAGAAACGCGCCGTCATCACCGGCGGCGCGAGCGGGCTGGGGCTCGCCACCGCGGAGCTGCTGGCCGCGCGCGGCTGGAACATCGCGCTGCTCGACCGCGACGTCGCGCGCCTCGCCGAGGCCGTGCTCGCGATCCGGGGCAAAGGGGCGGCGCACTGCGAAGGCCACGCCGTGGACATCACGGACGAGCGCGCGGTCACCGCCGCCGTCGACGAGTTCGCGAACCGCCAGGGTGGCCTCGACCTGGCGCTGAACTCGGCCGGCGTCGCGGTCGCGGGCGACCTGCTCGAGACCTCCGCCGCCGACTGGCGGTGGATCCTCGACATCAACGTGCTGGGCGTCGTGTACAGCTGCCGGGCCGAGGCCCCGCACATGATCGCGGGCAAGGGCGGGCTCATCGTCAACGTCGCGAGCGCGGCCTCCTTCGCCTGCGGCAGCCGCATGAGCGCGTACAACGCGTCGAAAGCCGCAGTGGTGGCGCTGTCGGAGACGATTTACCAGGAGCTGCAGGAGCACGGCGTCCACGTCGCCGCGGCCATGCCCGGCTTCTTCCGCACGCGCCTGATGGAGCACGCGCGCGCCCCGGAGGACGCGCGCGGCTTCGCGCAGAAGATGATGCAGCGCTCCAACCTCGAGGCGGACGAAGTCGCCGGTGAGATCCTCGGGCGCGCCGCCGCGGGAGCGACGCACATCGTACTGCCGGGCTCGTATCGCTGGCTGTGGCGCTACAAGCGCCTCGCGCCGCGCGCATTCCTGCGCTGGATGGCGCGCATCCGCCAGCGCGCATTCAAGGGGAGAGGCTGAACCATGTATCTCTGGATGAAGCTGGTCCACATCCTGGCCGTCGTACTGTTCCTCGGCAACATCATCACCGGGCTGTTCTGGCACCGGCACGCCGCGCGCACGCGCAATCCGCGCCTGCTCGCGCATACGATGGACGGCATCATCGCGAGCGACCGCCTGTTCACCATGCCCGGCGTGCTGGTGATCATCGCGACCGGCATCCTCGCGGCGGTGCAGGGCGGCATCCCGCTGCTGCGCACGGGCTGGATCGCCTGGACGCTGCTGCTGTTCGGAATCTCGGGAATCACTTTTGCGCTGCGTGTCGCGCCGCTGCAGCGCGAGCTGCGCGCGCTGGCGGAGGCGGGCGCGGCGAGCGGCTCGTTCAGCTTCGACGCCTATCACCGGCTCGCGGCGCGGTGGGAGGCCTGGGGCGCGGTCGCGACCGTGACGCCGCTCGCGGGGCTCGCACTGATGGTGCTGAAGCCCGCGATCTGAGCGCACGCCCGGCGCATGGCGGTAGAATCGGCCCGGAGGTCACCGGAGCCGATGGCGAAACTGGAAGACAAGGGCCAGCGCGGATTGCCGCCGCCGCCCGCGCCGACACGGCGCGGCGCCAATCCCTGGCGCCTGTCCGAAACCGCGCGCAAGCGCGAAGCGGCGGCGCCTGCCGGCAACGTCGCGGCCGAGCAGCTGCTCGAGGAGCTGTTCGGCGGCAAGGGCCGGCAAGAAACGGCGTCGCCCGGTACCCTGCAACCGCCGCCGCCGGAGGAACGCCGCCCGCAGGGCATGATGAGGTCGCGCCGCAAGTCCGGCTTCTGGCCGCTGCTGGTGCTGCTGCTCATCGCCGGCGTCGCGATCAAGCTCTTTTCCGAGGCGCGCGAGAGCGGCGAGTGGCGCGAACTGATCCCGGCGATCTTCGCGATCCTGTTCATCGCGCATGCGATCTGGCGTTCGCGCAGGCGTCGCGACCCGGGCGCCGGGGAAGAGAAGAAGGACTGATCGCCGCGGCGCGCTAGGCGAGCCTCCAGACCAGCACCTGGTTGTTCGCGGGCATCCGGTGATCGGCGACGAAGGCGAACCCTGCCTTGCGCGCGAGCGAATCCACCGCCTCGAAATCGCGGATCCCGCTGTCGCGATCCTGCGCGTGCAGCATCTCGTCGAAGGAGGCGTTGCTCTCCGACGTGTACCTGCCGCCGTAGCGGAACGGGCCGTAGATCGCGAGCACGGTGCCCGGCCTCGCGACCGCGGGCAGGTTTGCAAAGAAAGCCTCGACCTGCGGCCAGTGCATGATGTGCAGCGTATTGGCCGTGAACACGGCATCCACCTTGCGCACGTCCCAGGGCAGCCGGGTCACGTCGAGCTCGACCGGCGCGCGCAGGTTCTTCGGCCCCTCGCGGAAGATGCGCCGGCGCAGGCCGGGCATGGCTTCTGCCGTCTCGGACGGCTGCCACACGAGCTCGGGCATCGCGAGCGCGAAATGCACCGCATGCTGTCCAGTGCCGCTGCCGACCTCGAGCACGTGCGTGCGGCCCGCGAACTCCTTGCGCAGCACCTCGAGGATCGGCTCCTTGTTGCGCTCGCAGGCGTCCGAATGCGGCAGCATCGTGACGGTCGGGACCTTGCGTTTCATGCCAGCGCGAATCCCCAGGCGGCGGCGAGCAGGGCGACGCACGCGAGTCCTGCCGCCCACTGTACGCCGGCGCGGCCTGGCGCCGGCAGGCGGACCCGCGCCGCCAGCGCGCCGGTCGCGGAGCCCACCACGAAACCCGCGAGATGCGCGAGCACGTCCGTGTTCTCGCCGCCGGTGCCGGTGAAGGCGAGCAGCGCGATGCCGGCGATGAGCGGCGCGGTGCGACGCATCCACGGCGACCAGTTCTGCAGGTGCCGCCGCCAGCCGTAGGCCGCGACCAGCCCGAGCGCCGTGAACACCGCGGTGGACGCGCCCAGCAGGAAGTGCTGCGGCGGATGCAGGAGCGCATCGATCCCGTAAGCGATGCCGCCGCCCAGGAGAATGAGGAGCCATGCGACGCCCGGCCCGAACAGGCGCGCGGCGGGGTAGCCGAACAATGCGCCGAAAGCGAGGTTCGAGAGCAGGTGCAGCAGGTCGCCGTGCAGCGTGAGCGCCGTCAGCACGCGCCACCACTCGCCGCGCGCGAGGAAACCCGCGTCCAGCACGCCGGCGGACTTCCAGTTGTGGCCGCCCGCGGCGCCGAGCACGCAGAGCGTGACCACGATCAGCACCAGCGCATAGCCGATCACTCCGTAGATTGCGTGCGGGTGGCTCGGCCAGACCACCGGCGCGACGGGCGGGCGGCGGTTCTCGCGCAGGTAGTGCTGCAGCTCGTGCGCCGCGCGCGGGTGATGCTCGGGCAGCACCCAAAGGCTGGTGCCCGCCGCGGTGGTGCGCCTTTCGTACGGGATTCCGATCGCGTCCAGCAGGAAGGCGAAATCCGCGCATTGGACGGCCGGCAGTTCGGAAGTCAGCGGAATGAGCATGCAGGGAACCGCCGGGCCCGGGTGGAACGTCTAAGATGGTGCCTGGGCGCCCGGGTTCAACTGGAGAATTTGACATGTACGCGGAAAAACGCGAGTTGCCGCCTCCGGATGCCGACGAACGGCTGGGCCGCTGGATCCTGGGCGGGGTCGTGCTGCTGGCCCTCGCGGTCGGGGCCTGGTACTGGTTCAAGCGCGAGGCGGCCGAGCCCGGTCCCGCCACCGTGGCGGAGGAGCCGGTCGCGACCGCGGCGATCAAGAACCCGATCGAGGCGCCGGCGGACGACGGCAGCGCCGCGACGCCCCTCGAGCGCATTGCGGCACTGGTCGGCGGGGAGCGTTTCGCGGCGATGTTCATCCCGGAGGACTTCGTCCGTCACCTGGTCGCGACGGTGGACAACCTGCCGCGCCAGAAAGTCGCGACGCGCATCATCCCGGCGAAGCCGCCGGCCGGCGCGTTCGCCGCAGTGGGCGGCGAGGGCAACCTGGTGCTCGCGGCCGCGAACTACGCCCGCTACACGCCCTGGATCGAACTGGTGGACGCGCTCGATCCGGACGCGACGGTCGAGCTGTACCGGCGCCTGTATCCCGGGTTCCAGTCCGCTTACGAGAACCTCGGCAATCCCGACGGCTACTTCAACGACCGAGTGATCGAGGTCATCGACCATTTGCTGGCGACGCCGGAGCCGCCGGAGACGATCGCGCTCACGCGCCCGAACGTGCTCTACGAGTTCGCGGATCCCGCGCTCGAGGCGGAATCGGCCGGGCGCAAGCTGCTGCTGCGCATGGGCCCGGGCAACGCCGCGCGCGTGAAAATGAAGCTGCGCGACATCCGCGACCGCATCGCCGCCGGCGCCTACTGATAATTGGGGACGTTTCCCGTTTAATTCCTTAAACGGGAAACGTCCCCAATTACCGAATCATGGAAATCCTGCGACCGCCATTCCGTTACGTCCACATCGGCTGGGCGATGCTGGTGCTCGCGGGCTGCGTCGCACTCGCCCTGATGGGCGGCGGCCACCCGCCGCCGATGGCATTCATACCTCACCTGCTCGCCGCCGGAATCCTCGGGCACCTGCTGCTGTTGCTGGTCGCGTGGCTCGCGGGCCGCGGGACCGCCCGTGCATCTCATGCTGGCGTCGCGGCCGCGGGATGGCCGGTCGAAGCGGGCGTCATCGCGCTCGTGCTCGGTGGTCTCGCGATCGTGGCCACCGTCATCACGGTCGGGGAGATCGCGCGCCTGCGCACGCGGCCGCTCGAATGGCTCTTGCTGGCGGCGATCGCGGCAGCGCACGGCGCGGGTTTCCTCGCATTGATGCTGCGCCTGCGAGTTGCGCGCTGGCTCATCGCGGCGATCGCCGCGGGCTGGGGCATCGCACTCGCATTGCAGCTGCGCGAAGCGCGCTCGCCGGGCGAGCTCGTGCTCGCCTTCGCGATCATCGCGGCGCTGGTCGCGATCGCGGCCTGGGCGATGCGCTCGGCGCGCCTGCGCGCCTTCCTGTCCTGACTCAGCGCGGGAGCGCGCGGAACACGCCTTCGCGCCGCGGGTCCGCGCCGCCTTCGGTGGTGCCGTCCTCGTGCAGCACGATGCCGTGCAGGCCGGATTCCTCGCCGCGTCCCGACTTCACGGTGATGCCTCGCTCGGCGAGGCCCTGGAGCAGGGCGGGCGCGAACTTCGCCGCTTCGCCGTTGAAGTCGGCGCCGCGCGCGACCAGGTTCGGCAGCTCGATCGCCTGCTGCAGCGGCAACTTCCAGGCCAGCACGCCGACCAGCGTCTTGGCGTTGTAGGCGAGAATCGCGCTGCCGCCGGGCGAGCCGAGCGCCGCGACGACGCGACCGCCGCGGTCGAGCACGATCGCGGGAGCCATCGATGAACGCGGACGCTTGCCGGGCCGCACCGCGTTCGCAGCCTCGTCGCCTGTCGGCGTCAGCGGATTGAAGGAAAAATCCGTCAGCTGGTTGTTCAGGAAGAAACCGGACACCGCACGCCCCGAACCGAACAGGGATTCGACGGTGGTGGTGACCGAGGCGACGTTTCCCGCGCCGTCGACGATCACGTAGCTCGACGTTCCGCTGACCTCCTTGGTCGCGTCCGTCCCGCGCCGCAGCGCCGCCGGATCGCCGGCCGCGGGAGCAGGGCCGGCGGCAGCGCCGATCAGCGCGGCACGGCTCGCGACGTACTCGGGGTCGAGCAGCCCCTGGACCGGGACCTCGACGTACACCGGATCGGCGACGTACTGGTCGCGGTCCGCGTACATCAGCCGGCTCGCCTCGGCAAACAGCAGCCAGGCCTCGGGATCGTCGGGGCCGCGCCGCGCGATCTCCTTGCGTTCGAGGATCGCCAGCATCTGCAACAGCGACACGCCGGAGGACGGCGGCGGCGGCACGCAGACGACGTAGACCAGGAACGGGCCGCAGAGCGGGTCCACGACCCGCGGCCGGTAGGAGGCGAGGTCGCCGCGCGACAAGGCACCCGGGCGCGGTTGCGAGCCCACCCGGCGGATGATGGCATCCGCGAGCGGCGGTTCCAGCAGGGCGCGCGGTCCCTGGCTCATGATCCGCCGCAGCGCGTCGGCATAGGCTGGGTTCCTGATGACGTCGCCCGCCTGCACCGGCGTGCCGTCGGCGCGCGAAAAAAGCGCCTTCGCGTCGGGTTCGCCCGCCTGCGGGAAGCTGCCGCCGGCGAAGCGCGCGAGGCGCTGCGGCACGGCGAAGCCGCGCTCGGCCGCGCGTGCCGCCGGCTCGAACAGCGCCTTCCACGCCAGCTTGCCGTGCTGCTCGTGGACCAGGCCGAACATCGCGATCGCACCCGGCACTCCGGTCGAGCGGCCGGAAAGAACGGCGTCGCGATAGGAAAGCGGATTGGCCTGCTCGTCGAGGAACAGCGAGGCGGTCGCCGCGGCCGGCGCGGTCTCGCGGCCGTCGTAGGCGGTGATCCTGCCGGTGGCGGCATCGTAGTAGAGCAGGAACGCGCCGCCGCCGATGCCGGAACTCTGCGGCTCGACCAGGCCGAGCATCGCCTGCACCGCGACCGCGGCATCGGCCGCCGTGCCGCCGGCGCGCAGCATCTCGAGCCCGGCCTCGACCGCCATCGGGTTGGCGGCCGCGATGCCGGCCTCGCGCTGTTGCGGAGGCGGGATGCGGACCGCGACCTGGGCGCAGGCGGCGAGGCAGATCGCCGTCAGCAGGACGAACTTGCGCATTCCCCTATTCGGCCATGTCCCGGGCCGCTTGCCAACCCGAATCGCGTGCCGCTGCTTCCGCCTGCGCATCGAGCGCCTCGCCGTCGATCGCGGAATCCACCGCCTGCAGCACGGCCGCCGGCATCGCGGCGGCCGGACGCAGCACGCCTTCCTCCGCCGGGGCCGCGGCGACGACCTGGACGCGCCATTCGTCGCCGCCGCGACAGGCGAGTCCGGCGAGCGGCGCTTCCTGCTGCAGATGGAACGTACGGCAGTACGCGCCGCTGCGGTCACGGAAGGTGATACCGACCTGCGTCGCGCCGGTGCCCACGCTGCCAGCAAGCTGCTGCGTGAGCGCGGCATCGAGCTCGCCGCGTGCGACCAGACCTGCGGCCGTCTCCTCGAAGGGCGCGCCCGGACCGCGCATGGCGAACACGCCTACCATGACGCCGAGCGCGACCGAGGCGGCCATCGCCGCCCATTGCGGCACGCCCCAGCGCAGGGGCGCCGCCCGCGGCGCGCGCCGCGCCGCGCGTTCCGCCGACAGCTCCACGACCGGCGCGGCGACCGGCGCTGCCGCCAGGCTGGCGAGCTTCGCCGGCACCGGCTCGTCGAGCACGCCCTGGTAGGCCGACCTCACTTTTGCGGCGAGCGCCCGGTGCCTTTCCACCGCGCGCCGCACCTCGGGATCGACCGCCATCGTGGCCTCGATCTCGGCGCGCGCGACGAGGTCGAGCTCGCCATCCGCGTACGCCATCAGCATCTCGTCGGAGAATTTCATCCTTCCTCCCCGAGCATCTTCTGCAGTGCCTCGCGTCCGCGCGCGAGGCGGCTCATGAGCGTGCCGATCGGGATGTCGAGCAGTGCCGCCGCGTCCTTGTACGACTGCCCCTCCACCAGCACCAGTGCGACCGCGAGCCGCTGCTCCTCCGGCAGGCGCTCCATGGCAGCCTGAACCGAAAGCGCGATGTCGCGCGCGGCGGCGGAAGCGTCGCCGACGTTGTCGCCGGCTTCCGGCGGCGCGTGCACCCGTTCCCGGCGGCGCCGCGCGCGGATTTCGTCGATCCAGGCGTTCTTCATGATGCCGAACATCCAGCTGTCGAGCCGCGAATCCGGCCGCCACTGGGCGGCGCGGGCCAGCGCCTTTTCCACCGCGACCTGCACCAGGTCGTCCGCGTCCTGGACGTTGCGCGTGATCACGCGTGCGAAGCGCCGCAGCCGGGGCAGCAGCTCGCCCAACTGGTCCCGCAACCCGTCCGTCGGTGTTGGCGTACTCATAGGCTGTACGTCCGGCGCGGCCGTAATATTCCCATGGATGAAACGGATCGCCCCGGGCGTATTCACGACAAGGGCCGCGCGGCGGGATGCTAGCATTTCGAGCGCCCGGCCCCGCCGAGGAGCGCATTCATGAAGCCGTTTCGAAGGGCCTGGGTCGTCGTGCTGGCAGCCTGCGCGGCTGCAGGAGCCGGCGCGCAGGTCGGCGTGCCGGTGCCGTCGTTGCCGTTACCGCCGCTGCCCGGCGTGGTGAACGACACGCTGCGCACGGCGCAGTCGCCGCTGACCGGGCTGCGCAAGCTGCGCGTGCAGGAACTCCTGCGCCGCGATCGCGCCACGGTGGAAGCGGATCCGGACGGGCATCCGATCCTGCGCCGCCAGGTCGGCGCGCTGTCGCCGACGCCGGAGGCGCTCGATCGCGCCCGCGCGGCCGGCTTCACGATCCTCTCCGAGCGCGCACTCGAGGGGCTGGGGCTGCAGGTCGTCGTGCTCGAGGCGCCGGCGGGCATGTCCACGCGGCGCGCGCTGAAGCGCATGCGCGCGCTCGACCCCGAGGGCCAGTACGACTTCCATCACCTGTACCTGGAGAGCGGGTTTGCGCAGGAATCGCGGGCGGAAGCCGCGCCTGCGGTCGCACCGCCGCTCCCGGCGGGCCCGGTCCGCATCGGCCTGATCGACAGCGGCGTGGATGGCGCGCATCCGGCACTCGCGTCCATCCCGATCGTGCGCCAGGGCTGCGACGGGCGCATGTTTCCCGCAGCGCACGGCACGGCGGTCGCCTCGCTCCTCGCCGGCGACGATGGCAGCTTTCGCGGCGTGCAGCCGCGCGCGACGGTCTACGCGGCGGATGTCTTCTGCGGGCACGGGGGTGGCTCGATCGCGCTCCTCGCCATCGCGCTCGACTGGATGGCGCGCGAGCGCGTCGCAGTCATCAACATCAGCCTGGTCGGCGCCCGGAGCGTGCTGCTGACGGGGCTCGTGCGTGCGATGACCGCGCGCGGACACCTGCTGGTCGCCGCGGTGGGTAACGACGGGCCGGCCGCGCCGCCACTCTATCCGGCGGCGTATCCGGAGGTGATCGGCGTGACCGGCGTGGATGCGAACGATCGCGTGCTGCCCGAAGCCTGCCGCGGCGAGCAGGTGGATTTCGCGGCGCGCGGCGCCGGGATGCGCGCGGCGCAACCGGGCGGTGGCTACGCCGACATGCGCGGCACCTCGTTCGCGACGCCGATCGTGGCGGGCCTGCTCGCCGCTGCGCTCCCGGAGCCCGATGCGGCCCGCGCGCGGCAGGCGCTCGAGGAACTGGCCGCGGGCGCAGTGGACCTCGGCCGCGACGGTCCCGATACCACCTACGGCCGGGGCCTGGTCGGAGGCTCATTCCGGCCGGCCGGGGAATAAACCGCCGTTCATGGTCGTACTTGCTTCTGAGAACCGCGGATGGTCCGCGGGGGTCACAGGAGTAAGTCCATGAAATACAGGAACTTTTTGGCAGGAGCCGCCGTGGCCGCCGTGCTGGCCGCGGGTCAGGCGGGCGCTCAGGTGCTGGGCGGCAACGTCTCCGGGGGCCTCGGAGGTTCGCTCACGGGCAACCTCGGCGGCGGCCTCGGCAACGTCGGCGGAACGGCCGGCGGTTCGTTGAATGGCTCGCTGGATGCCGGCACCGACGCCGTCGGTCGCACGCGCGAGATCGGTTCACGCGTGAAGAACCAGGCGCAGGACCGGGTTGGCGAAGCGCGCGAGCATGCGCGTTCCGCGGCCGGGTCGGCGCAGGCGACGGCATCGGGCGCGCTCGATGCGGGCGTGGACACCGCCACGAACGCGACCGGCGCGATCTCGGCGACCGCGGAATTCGCGGGCGAGGCGGGGTCGAGCGTGGACGTTTCCGATGTCTCCATGCCGGCGCCCGAGATGCCGGAGTCGCAGCCGCAGCCTGAGACGCGCCGCGGGGCGCGTGCGGACGGCGCGCTCTCCGGTGTGCTGGATGCGGCGTCGCAGCCAGTGAGCGGAACTGCAATGGGCTTCGGCCAGGGCTCGGGCAGCGCCGAGGCATCGCGCAGCGAACCGGCGATGACTGACGAGCCGGCCCCGCGTCCGCGCCGCAAGGTCAAGGCGGACGGCAGTGCGAAGGCAGATGGCGGCGTGCAGGCGTCCGGCGATGGCGCCGCGTCTGCCAATGCCAATGCCGAGGTCGATGCGGGCGCTTCCGTCGAGAAGTGAGCGCGCAGGCCGATGCAGCGGGCGGCGGGAGAGGAATCTCCCGCCGCCTTTTCATTCACTTACGGCCGGGCTTGCGGGCGGCGCCCGTGCGGGGTGTAATCTGGGCACGTGGACATGCCGTAGGAGGGCCCTGCCGATGCACGACGAGCTGACCACGTTGCCCGGGATCGGTCCCGCCATCGCCGCCGATCTCAGACACCTGGGCATTCACTCGATCAAAGAACTCGCCGAATCGAATCCAGAACAACTCTTCCAGCGACTCCAGAAAATCACCGGCCACGAGCAGGAGCCCTGCCTGCTCTACACGTTCCGCTGCGCGACTTACGCCGCGCGCACCGCGGAGCCGCAGCCCGAGCTGCTGAAGTGGTGGAACTGGAAAGACCGCCGCCTCGACGACTAATTAGGGACGTTTCCCTGTTACCGATGTAAACGACAAGGCCCCCTCGCGGGGGCCTTGTGTTTGGTGGCCGCCAATCGGGAAACGTCCCCGATTACGAGGCAGCGGCCTCCTCGGCAGCGGGTTCGGCAGCCGGAGCGGGCGGCGGCGTGTCCGAATTCCACGCGTCGCGGACCAGCATCCACTTGCCGTCCTTCTTGCACAGCACCGAGAGGAACTTGCCGGTGTCGACGGTCGTGCCGCTGGCGTCGGTCACCGTGAAGGTGCCGGTCTGCCAGGCGACGTCGCCGGAGATTTCCACCGTGCTGTCGGGCGAGATGTTGAGGCTGATGCCCGCGGCCTTGGCGCCCTCGACGTCGCCCTTGAGGAAGGTACGGATCGCCTCGCGTCCGGTCGCGGTCGGCGCGCCCGGCGCAAGCACCACGGCGTCCTCGGCATACAGCTCGGCAATCGCATCCGCGTTGCCCGCCGCGTAGTTTTCGTTCCACGCCTTGTTGACCGCCTTGACGGCGTCCATCTCGGCCGCCATGTCGGGCGCCGCCTTCTGGCATCCGGCGAGCACGAGCAGGCCTGCCGCAATGATTGCAGCTGACTTCAGGATATTCACGGCTTCGTTCCCCTTCGCTTGTCGTTCTGTTTGACCGCCGGCCCCGGCGGTCGGGTAGGATTTTACTCCTTTCTCAGGGGGCGTTCATGCGCGACCTGACCCAGGGCCCGATCCCCGGCCACCTGCTGACGATGGCGGCTCCCATCGCCGCCGGCATGCTGGCGCAGACGCTGTATTTCCTGATCGACCTCTACTTCGTGGCGCAGCTCGGCGACGCGGCGCTCGCGGGCGTGGGCGCTGCGGGCATCGCCATGTTCGTAGTGATGGCGTTCACGCAGGCGCTGGGCGTCGGCGCGATGGCGCTGATCGCGCAGGCGGTCGGGCGCAAGGATTCCGAGGACGCCAACCTCGTGTTCAACCAGGCGCTGGTGCTCGGGGCGCTGTGCACGTTCGCGACGCTGGTCGCGGGCTATGCGACCACGCACTGGTACATGCGCGTCGTCGGCGCGGACGCCGCGACTGCGGAGGCGGGCACCACCTACCTGTACTGGTTCCTGCCCGGGCTCGCGCTGCAGTACCTCAACATGGTGATGATGTCGGCGCTGCGCGGCACCGGCGTGGTGCAGCCGACCATGGTGGTGCAGATCTCCACCGTCCTGCTGAACGCGGTCCTCGCGCCCATCCTGATCGCGGGCGTCGGCACCGGCAGGCCGCTGGGCGTCGCGGGCGCGGGGCTCGCGAGCACGATCGCAGTCGCCGCCGGCACGCTGATGCTGGTGGCGTATTTCTTCAGGCTCGAGAAGTACGTGCATTTCCGCAGCGCGCTGTGGAAGCCGCGGACCTTCGTGTGGGCGCGCATGATCAACATCGGCGCGCCCGCCGGCGGCGAGTTCGCAATGATGTTCCTGCTGATGGCGGTGATCTACTGGGTGATCCGCGACTTCGGCGCGGCGGCGCAGGCGGGCTTCGGGCTCGGCACGCGCCTGATGCAGTCCATCTTCCTGCCGGCGATGGCGATCGCGTTCGCAACCGGCCCGGTCGCGGGGCAGAACTACGGCGCCAAGCAGTACGCGCGCGTGCGCGAGACGCTGCGCTCGGCGGTCGGCATGAGCGTCGGCGTCATGATCGTGCTGACGCTGCTGTGCCAGTGGCGGCCGGAGTGGCTGGTGCGCGCGTTCACGCAGGATCCCGCGGTGGTCGAGGTCGCCTCGCACTTCCTGCGGCTGATCTCGTGGAACTTCGCGGCGTCGGGGATCATCTTCACCTGCTCCGGCGTGTTCCAGGGCCTCGGCTACACCTGGCCCGCGCTCGGATCGAGCGCCTCGCGCCTCGCGACCTTCATGCTGCCGGCGATCTGGATGTCCACGCAGCCATGGCTCGTGCTCGACCACGTGTGGTACCTGTCCGTGACCAGCGTGTGGATCCAGGCGGCGGTGAGCCTGTTCCTCATCTATCGCGTGATGCGGCAGCGGCTGGCGTAATTGGGGACGCATCCCATTTAATTTAATTGGGATGCGTCCCCAATTACGCCAACGCAATTTCCACGCGCCGGTTCTTCTTCCCTTCGCTCCGGATCTTCAGCACGCGGATGCCGCCGATCTCGGCGATGTTCGCGACGTGAGTGCCGCCGCAGGGCTGCAGGTCGATGCCGGGGATATTGAGCAGCCGCACGCGGCCGGCGCCGCGCGGCGGCTGCACGCTCATGGTTTTCACGAGCTCCGGGCGCGCGTCGAGCTCCTCGTCGGTGATCCACACAGTCTCGGTCGCGATGCCGCGCGCGATCAACTCGTTCGTGCCCTGCTCGATGCGCGTGGCGTCGAGCAGGTTCATGTCGATGTCGAAGTCGAGCCGCGCCTTGTCGGGCGCGATGTTGCCGCCGGTGACCGGCGCGACCACGATCGCCGACATCACGTGCAGCGCCGTGTGCAGGCGCATGAGCTTGTAGCGCCGCTCCCAGTCGATTTCGAGCGTAAGAGTCTCGCCGGGCGCGGGCATCTGCGCGCCGGCGGTCAGCATGTGCGCGACGGTGCCCGGTTCCTGGCCCTTGCGGGTGTCCACGACCGCGATGCGCTCGCCGCTCGCGCGCGTGATGAAGCCCGTATCGCCCGGCTGGCCGCCGCCCAACGGGTAGAAGATCGTGCGGTCAAGCACGACGATGCCGTTATCGGCGCTGACGACCCTGGCCGTCCCGGTCTTCAGGTACGCGTCGTCACGAAACAGCAGTTCGGTGGTCATGGCCTGCGCCGATGAGGGCATCCCCTCACCGGCGCAGGACGATTATGCCTTCGTCGCGCTGCGGATCCGGTAATTGGGATGCGTCCCCATTTACGGGTCGGGGACAAAGCCGCCCGGGAAGGGCTCGGGGACGCGCTTCGCGTAGCGGTGCCTAGGCTTCGGGATCACGCCGCGGGCGACGAGGTTGCGGTAGGAGTCGTAGTAGATCGTGATGACCGCGTCCGGTCGCGAGCTGGCGCGCTCGAAGTCCACCCAGGTCGCGCCGGAATCCAGGCGCTGGCCATGGCCGGTGCCCAGGCGTTCCTCGCGCTCGCGGCTGTCCATCATGCTGCCCGCTGCCTGGGCTTCCGCGGCGGGTGCGGCGGCCTTGCCCGCCGCGCGTTCCTGCGGCATCGAGGGCGGATCGAGCGGCTCGGCGTCCGCCGCCGGCACGGACTGCCGGTAGACCGGAACGGGGTGTCGCTGCCGCTCGCGAAACACGGCGACGCCGATGACGCCGACGTTGTCCGGCCGGCCGGTGCGGGCCGCGTAGGAATCGGACAGCGAGGTGAAGTAGAAGGCGGCAACCTCGGCCATGCTCTTGCGCCAGCCGTCGATGTCCACCGACCCGTACGGATCGATCACGTAGCCGCTCTGGCGCGCGCGCGCGGTCTGGCCCGTGATCACGTTGACCCCGTCCACCGAGGTGACGGCCAGGACGCGGCCGCCGCCCTGGTTGAGGATCCGGATCTCGTACTCGTGTCCCGGCTCGCCAGCGATGTGGCGCTCGCCGTCGTGCCAGTAGACCGGCAGCATCCGGCCGGCGGTCCGGTCGAAGACCTGCACGTCCACCGGCTGCCCGGCGAGGGCGGCAAGGGGTGCCAGGAGGGCCAGCAGGGCGGCGGCCCGGGTGTTCAAGCGATTCATGGTCGGCTCCATTGGCGGGTTGGTCCTGACTCCTCCAACGCCGGCCCGCACCTCGACGGGTTTGTATATACAATCGTCGATACCGTGGCTTCTGGGCCACTTGAGGGTGCGGCCATGGCCAAAGGGTTCTTCTCCAGATTCGGCCGTTCGGGCACCGTAGACCCACCCGCTGCCGCCCCCGACGAGTCCGGTCCACCGGCCGAGACCCCGGCCCCAGTCATGGCCGAGATCGCGCGCGAAATCGCCCGCCAGGGCCTGCCTTCGCCACCCCGGAAAGCCGCCATCTCGCTGCGCCTGGACGAGGACGTACTCGCGTGGTTCCGGGCCCAGGGACCGGGCTACCAGACCCGCCTCAATGCGGTGCTCCGGGCCTACATGGAGGCCGCCGGGCGAGCCTGAGCGTGGCCCGGAGGGGTGTCGCGCCGGCGTTCCCTGGACAAACCGATGCTCATCAACGATGCGCCTCTTTTCAGGATGCTTATAAACATCTGAAAAAGCCGCATTCCTTGTGCCCGGACATACCAACCGCGGCCGTCTCGCGGCCTGCGACGGGCCGGGCCGCGGTCGCGGCCGGGCGTGCGGCGCGCCGGCCAGCGCCACCTAGCATGGGGCGATGAAAATCCCCGCGATCGCAGCCCTGTTGCTGCCCATTCCCGTGCTCGCCCAAGGCTACGTCGAGGCCCTCAAGACGACCCAGCTCACTGGCCTCGAGAACACCTATCCGGCCTGGTCGCCGGACGGCGCGAAGATCGTTTTCGAGTCCACCCGCGACGGCCCCGACGCCGACATCTTCGTGATGAATTCGGACGCAGCGGCGTCGTCCAGCTGACCCGGAACGACGTCCCCGACTCGACCCCGGTGTTCACGCCGGACGGCCGGTTCATCGTCTGGGCCTCGGAGCTGGACGGCAACCTCGACGTGTTCCGGATGGCGGCCGACGGATCGGGCGCCGTCAACCTGACCGGCCACCCCGGCACCGACGGGCACCCGCGGGTGAGCGCCGACGGCCGGCGCATCTACTTCAACAGCAACCGCTCGAGCGACCCCGCGACGTTCGCGCGCGGATACATGGACCGGGAGCACAACCACGAGATCTACTCGATGGCGCCGGACGGCAGCGACCTGCGACGCGTGACCGACCTGCCGGACTGGGACACCTATCCCGCGATCTCGCCTGACGGGACCCAACTCCTGTGGCGGCGCATCGCCCCGACCGGCGGCAAGTCGGAGTCGGGCCGCAACTCGGAAGTCTTCTGGATGGACCTCGCGACCGGCGCGATGCGCAACGTCACCGGCCACCAGGCCTACGACGGCTGGCCCGCCTGGTCGCCGGACGGCAGGCGCATCGCGTTCGCCTCCAACCGCGCCAACGCGGAGTTCGAGGCCTTCGACATCTACGTCGCGAACGCAGACGGATCGGACCCGGTGCGCGTGACTTTCGGCGACGGCGCGGACGGGACCGGGTCGTGGACCAAGCCGGGCTTTTCCGCCGACGGCAAGCGCATCCTGTGCACGCGCACGGTCGGCACGAGCGTCGACATTTTCGTCATCGAGCTGCGCTGAAGGCGCCGCGACGCACGCACGCGGGCCCGGGCCAGCGGAATCCGATGGTTGCGGCATTGTCGGATGCTTTTGACCATCCGATAAGGCCGGTCATTATGGCGCCTGTCAGCGCGACGCCAGGGTTGCCGCGGCCTTCTCGATCAGCGCCGCGAGTTCCGCGGGTTCGCGGTCCGGATACTCGAATCCGTCGCCGCCGAGCACGGCCAGCAGCAGGCCCGACCAGTCCGGGCCGGTGCGATAGCTCGGGCAGAGGATGCGAGTCCGGCGCTCGGGCATCCAGCAGCTCTCGGTTCCCGCCACGCGGTATGGCGCATCCGACTCATTTCGCAACGTCGTGCGCATCTGCTCGACGCTCGCCAGATCCTGCTTCAATGCCGCGAACCCTGCCTCGTCGACATAAACGCTGTCGGTGCCGGAGTTGTCTTCCATCGTCAGGCGCAGGCCGCGCATGCGCCGCGCGGGATCCGCGGAGTGGTGGGCGACCAGCGCCGTGACCGACAGCTTCGCATCCGTGCTGTCGATGGATCCGACCCACTGCTCGAACTCGACGATCACGTCCGGGTTCGCGACGAACTTTTCGAAAGCGGTCGGTTCGGGAGCGCGTTGATCGGCGAGCGCGGTTGCGGTGACGAGGACGAGGGCACAGGCCGCGATCTTCATGGCGCCGGATGCGTTCATGGCCCTGTCGCTCCGCATCATTCAGTAGGGCCGTCCGTCCTTGTGCGTGAACGCGCCGGGCGAGCCCGGCAGGTTCCAGGCGAGGTCCACGTCAGGGTAGTGCGCGCCATCCGCCGGGTCGCGATTGCTGATCTCGAGGTAGACCGCCGGCGTGGCGCTGCGGTTCAGCAGTTGGTGCCCGTTCCGGTGGCCGGCCGGGAATGCCGCGTACTGGCCGGCGCGGAGCATGCGCTCGCCCTCGTCGGTGACCAGCACCAGCTCGCCCGAGAGCACGTAGACCAGCTCGTCTTCGTGGGTGTGCCAGTGCCGCATGGACGATGCGCGGCCGGGGGCCAGCGTGGTGTGGTTGACGCCGATCTTCGTCAGGCCCGCGGCATCGCCCAGCGCGCGTTTCTCGCGCGGCAAGACCTGCGAGCGGAACGGCTCGGGGTAGCCGCTGGCGTTGCGGACGGGCAATTGCATCGGGTCGATGGGGATGGCGATTGATTTCATGTGCTTGTCCTGCTGTATGATGCGTATAAGCATCCGCAAAGTGGGTCCCCATGAAGGCGAAAAAGCTCCGCAAACCGGTCCGCAAGGCACCCACGAAGGCCGCCCGGCCGTCGCCGAAGCCGGCGGCGAAAGCCACCGCGAGGACCGTCGCGAAACCGCCCGCGCCGGAGATCATCGCACCGCGCGGCCGTGGCCGTCAGCGCGAGGCGATAGGCGCCGAGACGCGCGCGTTTCCGCGCATGAAGCCCACCGCCCTGCCGCGTGCCGGGTGGATCCGTGCGATCCGCGACGCGCTCGGCATCTCGCAGTCGCAGATCGCGCGCAGGGTCGGGGTCTCGCGCGCCACGGTGCAGCAGTGGGAGCGGGCGGAGGCACGCCGGCGCATCACGGTGCACAGCCTCGACCAGGTCGCGGCCGCGATGGGTTGCGCGGTGGCGCTCGCGATCGTGCCCAAGGTCGGCACGCTGGACGACGTGCGCCGCCGGCAGGCGCGCGCCAAGGCAATCGCGATCGTGAAGAAGGAAGACGCGCCCGACGATCCGGATACCGTTACCGACCTGACTGCCGCACAACGCCGCCGCATCGACCGCATCGTCGCGCGCCTGCTTCGCGGCAGCCCGCGCCGTCTCTGGAAATAAAGGGGACGCATCCCATTTAGATTCGCGCAGCGCGAATCTAAATGGGATGCGTCCCCTTTATCCGATGACGCCGTCGGTGCGGAGGCGGCGCAGTTCGTCGGCGGTGACGCCGAGCTCACTCGCAAGTACTTCGTCCGTGTGCTGGCCGAGCAGCGGCGGCGGGTCGCGGTATTTCAGGACGGTGCGCGAGAAGAGCACGGGATTGCGCACCTGCGGCACCTGGCCGCCGGCCGGGTGCGGCAGGTCGAAGCGCAGCTTGCGGTGCTGCACCTGCGGTTCCGCGAACACCTGTGCGAGGTCATTGATCGGGCCGCAGGGCACGCCCGCGCCCGCGAGCGCCTTGAGCCAGGCTGCGGTCGTCTTCTGCCGGCAGAGCCGGTCGATCTGCGGGATCAGCGTCTCCCGATGCTGCACGCGCGCCGCGTTGGTCGCGAATCGGTCGTCCTTGGCGAGCCCGGCGCGGCCGGCGACCTGGCAGAAGTCCGCGAACTGCCGGTCATTGCCCACGGCCAGCATCAGGTAGCCGTCTTTTGTCGCAAATGCTTGATAAGGAACGATATTCGGGTGGGCCGTGCCGCGCCGGCCGGGCGGCTCGCCGGTGACCAGGTAGTTCATGGCCTGGTTGGCGAGCGCGGCGACCTGGGTGTCGAGCAGCGCCAGGTCGATCTGCTGGCCCCTGCCGGACTGTTCGCGCTCATAGAGGGCAGCCTCTATCGCATTCACGGCATATAACCCGGCGATCAGGTCCGCGACCGCGACCCCGACCTTGACCGGCCCGGCGCCCGGCTCGCCTTCCGGCACGCCGGTCACGCTCATGAGCCCCGACATGCCCTGGATCATCGCGTCGTAGCCGGCCTCGTCCCGGCGCGGGCCGTCCTGGCCGAACGCCGAGATCGAGCAGTACACGAGCCGCGGGTTCAGGCGGCGCAGCGATTCGTAGCCGAGGCGGTACTTCGTCAGCGTGCCGACCTTGAAGTTCTCGATCAGCACATCGGCGCGCATCGCCAGCGAGCGCAACAGCTGCTGGCCGGCCTCCTGCGTGAAATCGATCGCTATCGACCGCTTGCCGCGGTTCGCGCTCGCGTAATACGCGGCCTCGCCGGTGTCGGCGCCCGCCGCATCGCGCACCCAGGGCGGCCCCCAATGGCGGGTGTCGTCGCCGGCGCCCGGCTTTTCCACCTTCCACACTGTCGCGCCGAAGTCCGCGAGGCACTGCGTGGCCCACGGACCGGCGAGGATGCGGCTGAGGTCGAGGACTTTGACGCCGGCGAGCGGACCCATGCGCCAAGTCTAATTGGGGACAGACACCTATTTACAGCCGTGCAAGATATGCGGCGGCGTCGGCGAGGGAAATGACTTCCGCGTACTTCGCCTGCAGGTCGAACAGGTTCGCCTCGTGCGGCTCCGGATGACGGTCGCCGACCGCGTCGCGCACGACCAGCGGCACGAACCCGTGCTGGCAGGCGTCCACCGCCGTCGCGCGCACGCAGCCGGAAGTCGAGACGCCCGCGATCAACAACGTGTCCACACCGGCCGCCTGCAGCTGCGACGCGAGCGGCGTGCCGAAGAACGCGCTCGCGTACTGCTTGCTGACGACGACCTCGCCGGCGCGCGGCTCCAGTCCCTCGGCGAACGCCGCGAGCTCCGGGCTGCGCCCGCGCTCGAAGCAGGCGAGCACCGGCAGCTTCCTGAAGAACACGCCGCCGTCGGCGCCGCCCGGCTCGTACACCACGTTGGAATGAAACACCGGGATGCGCGCGCCGCGCGCGAGTGCGAGCAGCTGCTCCGCCGCCGCGCGTGCACTCTCGACGCCGGCGTACAACGGCGAGCCGGGCACCAGGTAGGCACGCACGAAGTCGACGATCAGCAGCGCCGGCTTGCGGCCCGGTTCGAGCTTCCGGCTGGCAGGCGCGCGCCCGGTGACCTGCGGCATCGCGAGCGCGTCAGCGGTTGAGCGCGCCGCGCGCCGCGTGGATGTGCGAGAGCATCACCGATGCGGCCCACTCCGGATCGCGCGCCTCCAGCGCGCGCACGATCTCGAGGTGGTGCTGGGCGCTCCTCTGCAGGTCCTCGGGCGTGTACTTCTGGAAAGTGCGCATCATGAGCGGCGCCTCGATCAGTGCGGCGAGCGCGCGGCCGAGGCGGGCGCTGGCAGCGGCCTCCTGCAGGCGGCGGTGGAACTGGCTGTTGAGGTCGGCGATGCGCTCGAGGTGGCCGGCGCGGCGCTCGACCGACTCGCGGTACTGCGCCTCGGCGAGGCGCCGCAGTTCCGCGATCTGCTCCGCCGTCGCGCGCGTGGTCGCGCGCCGCGCGCCGTGCGACTCCAGCATCGCGCGCAGGTCAAACACCTCGTCGGAATCTTCCTCGGTCCAGGTCGTGACCACGGCGCCGAGGTTGGGCGTGAAGTCGACGAGTCCCTCGGCGTCGAGCCGGCGCAGAGCCTCGCGCACCGGCGTGCGGCTGACGCCGACGGCGGTCGCGATCTCCTGCTCGGTGAGACGCGCGCCCGCGAGATAGCGGCCGGCGATGATGCCGGAACGCACCGCCTCGTAGGCCCGGTCCACGGCGCGCACGGAAGTTCCCACGGGGCGCATTGTACCCATCACGCGCGCCGGCGCGCGGAGGCGGCCTCGGCCTTCGGCCGGCGCGCGCGCGCGGAGAACTGCGGCGCGGCCGGCGCATCGAGCCCGGTCTCGGCCTTGCAGCGCGACTTCAGCTCCGCGATGTCGCGGAAGCCGCGGTCGAACAGCGCCGCCGTGCCGCGCTTCGCGGCCATCTCGGCGCGCAGCGACCTGGTCGCCGCCGCATCCACGCGGTTGCCCTTCAACACGACACCATAGCGGCGCGCGCCCTCGACGCTGACGAGCCCGGCCTCGACATCGAATGCAACCTTGTCCGGCTCGCGCTCGAGCGGATCGCCGCAACCGCCGCCGCCCCAGGTCTCGTACAGCAAGAGGTCATCCGGCTCGACCTTGATGCGGTCCACCTTCGACGGCAGCAGCTGCTCGCTGCCGTCGGCGCGGCGCAATACCTTGCGGCTGCGCGAACCGGGCAGGCCGCCGTTCACGCCCCACGGATAAGTGAGCCAGCGGTCGTCGTGGATCGAGATCTCGCCGGGCTCGAGGATGCGGTAGCCGATGCGGATGCCGTTGCCGCCGCGGAATTTGCCCGGCCCGCCGCTGTCCACGATGGTTTCGTAAGTGTCGATGCGCAGCGGAAAGTAGCTCTCGAGGAACTCGTTCGGCACGTTGGTGAACGACGGCCACAACGAATGCCCGTCCGGCCCGTCGCCGAAGGGCTTGCCGGGAATCCCGCCGAAGCCGATCTGGTAGAGCTGGTACCACTCGCCGTTCCTGTCGTAGCCCGAGTACATGAAGTGCGGGCTGTCGGAAAACCCGGCCGCGCACATGAACGCAGGATTGCCCTGGCCGAGCAGCCCGCCCAGCACGTCGAAGATGCGCCCGAGCGCATGCGTGCGGCAGGAGAGCGCGGCGGGCTTCAGCGGCTTCAGCAGCGAGCCCTCGGGGATGCGCACCTCCATCAGGTCGTAGAAGCCGTCGTTGAACAGGATCTGCGGGTCGAACACCATGATCATGTACACGCCCGCGAACATCTTGAACATCTCCTCGTTCAGCAGGAAGTTGATCGAGGAGACCGACTGCGGGTCGGTGCCGGTGAAGTCGAAGATGCACTTGTCACCCTCGCGCCACATCGAGCAGGCAATCCTGTAGGGACCCATGTTCATGCCGTCGTCGCAGACGTAGTCCTCGAACACCTGCTTCTTCTCGGGGACGGTGCGGCGGATCAGCTCGCGCATCGCACGCTTGTTGCGCTCCAGCATCTCGTCCATCGCCGAGTAGAACACGTCGTCGCCGAAGCGCCGCGACAGCTCGACGCAGCGGATCGCGGCGGTGCGCAGCGCGGCGACGATGGCGTGGAAGTCGGAGAAGTTCCAGGTCGGCAGCCGGCAGTTGTGCAGGATGATCTTCAGCACGTCGTCCTGCAGCTTGCCGCCGCGGATGATCTTGACCGGCGGTACCGCGACGCCTTCCTCGAAGAAGGTGCGCGCATCGGTCGGCAGCGAGCCCGGCACCTTGCCGCCGACGTCGGTCATGTGCCCGAACATGGCGGCCCAGGCGATCACGCGCCCGTCCTTGTACACCGGCATCAGCAGCAGCCAGTCGTTGATGTGGCTGATGGCGCCGTTGCAGGAGTACGGGTCGTTGGTCAGGAACACGTCGCCTTCCTCGACCGTGCCGTCGTAACCCTGCAGGAAACCGTGGATGAAGGAGCCGAACTGGCCCACGACCATCTTGCCTTCGAGGTTCGCGATCAGCGGGAACTCGTCGTGTTGTTCGCGGATGCCGGGCGACATCGCGGTGCGGAACAGCACCGTGTCCATCTCGAAGCGGGCATTGCGCAGCGCGCTCTCGATGATGTCGATGGTGACCGTGTCCACCTTCACCTTGCGGAACGGCTTGCGGTTCTTCTGGCTGATGGTCGCGGTCATGGCCGGCTCCTGGCGAGGCCCTTGTGCCCGTCGGGATAGATGAGGATGTTGCCGAGCTTGTCCACCAGGCCGGTGTGCTTCGGCAGCACCACGGTGGTCGAATCCATCTCGATCACGATCGCGGGACCCTTGAGGCGGTTGCCGGCACGGAGTTTCGCGCGGTCGTAGACGGTCGCCGGCATGCGCTTGTGGTCGATGTACACGGGCTGCCTGCCGATCGCGGCCGCCTTCGGGTCGCGCGAGCCTTTGGCGATGGCGGGACGCTTGACCTTGATGCCGCGCCCCTGCACCACGGCGCGCAGCGCCACGAATTCATGCTCGAGCGGCAGCGCGAAGGTGAACAGGCGCTGGTGCTCGGCGTCGAACGGTTCCGAGATCGCCTTGAGCCCGCGCTTCTTCAGGTCCTTCAGGTCCACGTCCACCGTGAGGCGCAGGCCCTGGCCGTGGTAGCGCACGTCCACCTGGAAGCCGCGCTTCATCTCGGCGGCCGGCACCTGCTCGCGCTCGAGCGCTGCCGAAGCCGTTGCCGAGAGCTGCTCGAGGATCTTCGCGATCTCGCCGGCGCTGGTCTCGGAGAACTTGCGGATCACGGTGCGCGCGGCCTCGTCGCGCAGCGCCGTGGTCGCGTCGCCGAGCGCGCACAGCACGCCCGGTCCCGGCGGGATGATCGCGGGCCAGGATCCCAGCAGGCGCGAGAGCGCGTTCGCGTGCAGGGGCCCCGCGCCGCCGAAGGCGATCAGCGCGTAGTCGCGCGGGTCGTGGCCCTGCTCGACCGACACCAGGCGCAGCGCGCCCACCATGTTCTCGTTGACGATGTCGTAGATGCCCTGCGCCGCGTCCTCGACCGACTTGCCGAGTGCGCCCGCGACCTTGCCGACGGCCGCCGCCGCGAGGTCGCGCTTGAGCTCGAGGTCGCCGCCGAGGCGCTGCATCGGCGGCAGGTAGCCGAGCACGACGTTGGCGTCGGTCACGGTCGGTTCCGCGCCGCCGCGGCCGTAGGCGGCAGGGCCCGGGTCCGCGCCCGCGGACTGCGGGCCGACGCGCAGCGCCTTCGTGAGTTCCGGCACGTGCGCGATCGAGCCGCCGCCGGCGCCGATCGAGCGGATGTCCACCGACGAGGCGCGCACCGTCACGTCGCCGACGGTCGTCTCGCGCCGCAGGCGCGGCACGCCGTTCATGATCAGCGCGACGTCGGTGGAGGTGCCGCCGACGTCCACCGTCAGCAGGTTCGGGAATCCCGCCTGCAGCGCGACCCAGAGCGCGCCGGTGACGCCGCCCGCGGGGCCGGACATCAGCAGGTTGACCGGGTATTCCTCGGCGCTGGCCGCGGAGGCGAGGCCGCCGTCGGAGCGCAGGATGTGCAGGTTCACGCGCCCGGCGCGGCTGCCGAGCTTGTTGCGCAGGTTGTGCACGTAGCGCTGCACCACCGGGCGCACGTAGGAATTCGCGACGGTCGTGACCGTGCGCTCGTACTCCTGCATCTCCGGCACGACCTCGGAGGAGAGCGACACCGGCACGCCCGGCAGCACCGCGGAGGCGATCTCGCGGATGCGCCGCTCGTGCTCGTCGTTCGCAAACGCGTTGATCAGCGACACCGTGAGCGCCTCGATCTTCGCGTGGCGCAGCTTCGCCAGCGCATCGCGCAGGCTCGCCTCTTCCAGCGGGCGCACGACCTTGCCGCGCGCGTCCACGCGCTCGTCGGCCTCGATCGTGAGCGCGAGCGGCGCCATCGGCAGCGACTTGTTGTAGATCACCCAGCCGCCGAGGCCGCCGGGCACGAACGAGCGCGCGATCTGCAGCACCTGGCGGTAGCCCTTGGTCGTCACCAGCCCGACCTTGGCTCCCGAGCTCGTGAGCACGGTGTTGGTCGCGACGGTGGTGCCGTGCATCACGTGGTCGATCGCGGAGGCGCTGATGCCCGCCTGCTTGCAGATGCGGTCGAGTCCGTGCAGCACGCCGACCGACTGGTCCTTCGGCGTGCTCGGCACCTTGGCACTCCAGGTGCGGCCGCTCTTCTCGTCCACCAGCAGGAGGTCGGTGAAAGTGCCGCCGACGTCGATGCCGAGCCTGTAACTCACGTCGTCTCCTTCGCCGCCGGGAAGACCCCGGCCTTGGTCAAGAGTCCCGGCACCCTGCGGCCGGACTGCTGCTCGAGCCAGCGCGCCGTGTCGATCGTGCGCGCGAGGTCCATGCCGGTCTTCATGCCCATGCGCGAGAGCATGTAGAGCAGGTCCTCGGTCGGGATGTTGCCCGTCGCCGCCGGCGCGAACGGGCAGCCGCCGATGCCGCCGATGCTGGCATCGAGCGTTTCCACGCCGGCCTCGACCGCTGCCCAGGCATTCGCGAGGCCGGTGTTGCGCGTATTGTGGAAATGACAGCGCAGCCGCATGCCGGGCAGCGCTTCGCGCAGCCGGCCGACGAGGTCGGTGACCTGTGCGGGCACGCCCGCGCCGATCGAGTCCGCGATCGCGATCTCGACCGGATCGCCCGCGGCGCACTCGCGCGCGATGGCGACGACCTTCTCAGGCGCGACCTCGCCCTCGTACGGGCAGCCGAACGAGGCCGAGATCGTGACCTGCGCGCGGATGCCCGCAGCTTTCGCCGCGCGCGCCATCTCGAGCCAGGCGGCGATGGACTCCGCGGTGGTCGCGCCCTGGTTGCGCTGGTTGAAGGTGTCGCTCGCGACCACGACCATGCCGATTTCGTCGCAGCCGGCGGCGAGCGCGCGGTCGAAACCGCGCCGGTTCAGCACCAGCCCGACGTAGCGCACACCCGCATGGCGCGGCAGCGAGCGCACCAGCTCGTCCGCATCCGCCATCTGCGGCACGCGCTTCGGATTCACGAAGCTCGCGACTTCGATGCGCTTTGCGCCGCTGCCGACGATGCGCTCGATGAACTCGCGCTTGATCGCGAGCGGCAGCACGCCGGGCTCGTTCTGCAACCCGTCGCGCGGCCCGACCTCGACGATTTCGACCTGGCGGGATGGCCTGATCACGGTGGAATTGTATACACTAAGGCGCACCAATCCTAGGTTTGACGCGGCCGTTGACCGGAAACGGTCGTGGATTGTATACAGAATCAATGACCAAGACCCCGTCCGGGACCGGCGCGCTCAGCGACCTGCGGGTGCTGGAACTCGGCACGCTGCTGGCCGGGCCGTTCTGCGGCCAGCTGCTCGGCGACATGGGCGCCGAGGTCGTCAAGATCGAGCCGCCGGGACAGGGCGACCCGATGCGGGTCTGGGGCCGGCAGGCCGCGGGCGAGCCCTCGCTGTGGTGGCCGGTGATCGCACGCAACAAGAAAGCGATCACGCTCGACCTGCGCCAGGCGGACGGGCAGCAGCTGCTGAAGGACCTGGTCGCGAAGTCGGATCTGCTGCTCGAGAACTTCCGTCCCGGCACGCTCGAGAAATGGGGGCTCGGCTGGGAGCAGCTCTCGGCCGTGAACCCGCGCCTGATCATGGTCCGCGTCTCCGGCTACGGGCAGACCGGTCCCTATGCGCACCGCGCGGGTTTCGGCGCGATCGGCGAGGCGATGGGCGGGCTGCGCTACGTGGTCGGCGATCCTTCCACGCCGCCGTCGCGCATGGGCATCTCGATCGGCGATGCGCTGGCCGCGACCTTCGCCTGCGTCGGCGCGCTCTCCGCGCTGCACCATCGCGACCGCAGCGGCCAGGGGCAGGTGGTGGACAGCGCGATCTACGAGGCCGTGCTGGCGATGATGGAGTCGCTGGTCACCGAGTACGACCAGACCGGCTACATCCGCGAGCGCACCGGCGCCGTGCTGCCGAACGTCGCCCCGTCGAACGTCTACCCGACGACTGACGGCCTCGTGCTGATCGCCGCCAACCAGGACACCGTGTTCCGCCGGCTGTGCGAGGCGATGCGGCAGCCGCAACTCGCCGCCGACGAGCGCTACCTGACGCACCAGGCGCGCGGCGCGCGCCAGCAGGAACTCGACGCGCTGATCGCGCGCTGGACCGCGGGCCAGTCGACGCGGCAGGTGCTCGCGCTGATGGACCAGCACGGCGTGCCGGCGGGGCAGATCTACCGCGCGCCGGAGATGCTCGAGGACCCGCACTTCGCGGCGCGCGAGGCGATCGTGAAGATCGCGCATCCGCAGTTCGGCGAGTTGCGCATGCAGAACGTGGTGCCGAAGCTCTCGGCGACGCCCGGCGGCGTGCGCACGCCTTCGCCCGCGCTCGGCGAGCACAACGACGCGGTCTACCTCGGGCTGCTCGGCCTCGAGCGCGCCCGTTACGACGCGCTCAAGGCCGCGAAGGTCATTTGAACGAGTAGCTCACGTCCAGGCCGTAGCTGCGGCCCGGCGAGTCGTGGATGAACGCGCCGCCGAATTCCGGCGCCACGATCACTTCCTGCAGGTATTCCTTGTCGGCGAGGTTGCGGCCCCAGGCGGTCGCGCTCCACTTCCCGCCGCGCAGCGACAGGCGCGCGTTGAACACCTCGTAGGGATCGCGCTTCTGGCGGCCGTAGTTGCCCTGGCCGAAGCCGAACGCGGTCGGCAGGTTCGGCACCGTCTCGGTCTGCACCGGGTGGAACCAGGTCTCGCCGACGAAGGTGCCGTCCACGCGGAACGCGAGGTCCATGCCCGAGCCGCCCACCGGCACGGTGAGCTCGGCGCCGACGTTGCCGGTGTACTCCGGCGAGTAGGGCAGGTGGTTGCCGTTGGTGTAGGGGCGCCCGTCGTAGCGGTCGATCTCGCCGTCGGTGAAGCCGATGCCGCCGAACACCGAGAAGTTGTCGGTCGCGCGCCAGCGGAAGTCGAGCTCGGCGCCCTGGATCGTGACCTCGTCGAGGTTGGTGACGGCGCGCAGCAGCCCGAACGGCCCGGCGAAGAAGTTGAAGAACTGCATGTCGTCCACTTCGGTGTAGTAGATCGCGCCGTTCAACGACAGCGTGCGGTCGAGCAGGTTCGACTTGAAGCCGATCTCCGCCGCCTTCGACACTTCCTTGCGGTAGTCGTCGCCGACCTGGGTGAGGTTGCGGGTCGAGGTCGGCGTGCAGGCCGGCAGGCCGAGCGGCACGCTGAAGCCGAGGCCGGTGTCGAACAGCGTGCTCGGGCCGAGGCAGAGCCCGCCGTAGAACACGTTGACCGTAGCCGCGCTGCCGGAGGAATTGAAGCCGCCGCTCCTGAAGCCGTAGCCGTAGGACGCGTACCAGGCCACCTGCTCGGACGCCTTCCAGTTCAACGACAGCTTCGGCTGGAACTGGTCGTAGGTCTTGGAGCGGCTCGGGATGCCGGTGGCTGCGAACGCCGGGTTCACCGTGTAGGCGGGATTGATGAACGGCGTCGGCCCGTAGATCGCCGCGAACAGCGGCGTCTGCGCGAGCGCGTTGGCGCCGGTCGGCACGTTGTTGTCCACCTCGCGCTTCTCCGAGTCGTAGCGCAGCGCGAGCGCGATCTCGACGCCTTCCCTCAGGTCGTAGGCGATCTGGCCGAAGCCCGCGTACACCGTGCTGTTGAAGGTGTCGTCGTACAGGAGGTCGGTCGGGTTGGCGCCGCTGGTGGGCACGAATCCCTGGGTCAGGAAATTCTGCGTCAGCGTGGCGCCGGTCTGGTCGGAGCCCTGCGACACGATCACGTGGCGCTCGATGTCGGCGAAGTAGACGCCCGCGACCCAGCGCATGCGCTGGTCGCCCGGCGAGGTCAGGCGCAGCTCGAGGCTCAGGTCCTCCTGGTCGCGCTGCTGGTACTGGTAGCCGCCGCAGGTGGTCGGGCCGTAGGGCGGCTGGAACGACGAGGCGTAGGGCGTGAAGCTGATGATCGTTCCCGGCGGGTTGCCGTAGTTGAACGGCGGCGGCAGCGGCGTGTCGGCCAGGCGCGCGGCGAACGACTGGTTGCAGGACGGCGTCAGCGCGTAGAGGTAGAACGCGTCGCTCGCGCCGTCGGTGAGGAAGAAATTGGTCTGGTCGTTCCAGGCGAACACGCCGGTCAGCGTGCCGGGGCCGACGTCCCAGTCGCCCTTGATCGAGAAGTTTTTGTTCTCCTGCTCGTTCTGCGGAATGATGTTGTTGGTGTAGAAGAAGCTGTGGTCGTTCGGGTCCTCGTCGAACACCGGCGCGCCGAAGATGGCCGCCGCCTCGAAGAAGGACACCGCGGCGTTGAAGTTGATGGCGCCGGACTCGACCGTCGAGTACTTCGCCTTGACGTCGATGCTGCCGCCCATGGCGTCGAACATCAGCCGTCCCGAGGCGCCGGTCTCCTCGAAGTAGTCGATGCAGTCGTCGCAGTCGAGCAGCGTGTTGGTCCACTGGCCGTCGGTGCTGCGCGTATAGACGGAGAGGCTGCCCTTGGCGACGTCGCCCAGCAGCCCGCTCATGTAGAGGTTGCCCTTGTAGGTGCTGTCGCTGCCGATGCCGGCGCCGACCTCGAACTCGGCCGTGTCGCCCGGCTGGCGGGTGCTGATGATCATGGCGCCGGCGAGCGCATTGCGCCCGTAGAGCGCGCCCTGCGGCCCCTTCAGCACCTCGATCTGGGTGACGCTGTTGAGTTCCTGGTTGAGGGCGTTCGGGTTGGTCTGCAGCACGCCGTCCACCACCAGCGCGAAGTTGGTCTCGGCGTCGCGGCCGGTGTTGATGCCGCGGATCACGACCTGCAGGTCGCCGGCCTCGGCGGTCTGCACCTGCGCGACGCCCGGCGTCAGCGCGATGAAGTCGGTCGGCCGCTCGATGCCCGCCGACTTGATCTCTTCGTCGGTGAAGGCCTGCACCGTGACCGGCACGTCCTCGATCTTCTCGGCGCGCTGGCGGGCGGTGACCACGACCTCGGGCAGCTGCGACGACTGGGCGGCGGCGTCAGCCGAGGCGAGCACGGCCGCGATGGCGGCGGCCAGGACGGTCGGGCGGTGCGTAAAGTGCTGCATGGGTTCCTCGCAGGCGGTTGGGGCGGCAAACCCTGTCGTTGTATACAAAGCGGGCCGCTGGATCATACTCTTAGGCTTTACCGGGCCGCAATACAGGGGGTTATGCTCTCCACGGTATACAGCCTGAGTTTAAATGGGGACGCATCCCATTTAGGTTCCAGCTAAATGGGATGCGTCCCCTTTACCGATAGGCTGCGGGCATGACCGCGCTTTCCCTGTTCGAGAAGCTCTGGCGCGCCCATGAAGTGGTGCCGGAGACGCCCGAGGCGCCCGCGGTCCTGTACGTGGACCTGCACCTGACCCACGAGGTCACCTCCCCGCAGGCGTTCGCGTTGCTGGCCGCGCGCGGCGTGCGGGTGCACCGCCCGGAGCGCACGCTCGCGACGCTCGACCACGCGACGCCCACCGAGTCGCAGCAGGTATTCGGCGGCGTGCCGATCCGCATGGAGTCCGCCGCGCGCCAGATCGCCGCGCTCGAGCAGAACTGCGCCGCCGCCGGCGTCGAGCTGTTCGGCCTGCGCGACGGCCGGCGCGGCATCGTGCACGTGATCGGCCCGGAGCAGGGACTCACGCAGCCCGGCATGACCATCGTCTGCGGCGACAGCCACACCAGCACGCACGGCGCCTTCGGCACGCTCGCCTTCGGCATCGGCTCGACCGAGGTCGCGCACGTTTTCGCGACGCAATGCCTGCTGCAGCGCAAGCCGAAGACGCTCGCGATCGAGATCGCGGGCGCGCTGCCCGCGGGCACAAGCGCGAAGGACCTCGTGCTCGCGCTCATCGGCCGGATCGGCATCGCCGCGGGCGCGGGCCACGTCATCGAATATCGCGGCCCCGCGATCGAGGCGCTCTCGATGGAGGAGCGCATGACGGTCTGCAACATGTCCATCGAGGCGGGCGCCCGCGCCGGCATGATCGCCCCCGACGCGACCACGTTCGAATACCTGCGCGGCCGTCCGCGCGCGCCGCAGGGTGAGGCCTGGGAGCGCGCGCTCGAGCGCTGGCGGCGGCTGCCGGGCGATCCGGGCTGCCGCTTTGATCGCGAAATCACGTTCAATGCCGCGACCGTCGAGCCGATGATCAGCTACGGCACGAATCCCGGCATGGTCGTGCCGATCACCGGGCGCGTGCCCGCCACGGACGGCGAGTCGTTTCGCAAGGCCCTGCATTACATGGGCTTCGAGCCCGGCGAGACGCTCGCCGGCAGGCCCATCGACCTCGTGTTCATCGGCAGTTGCACGAACGCGCGGCTCTCCGACCTGCGGCTGGCAGCCGCGATGTTGCGCGGGCGGCGCATCGCCGCAGGCGTGCGCATGCTGGTCGTGCCCGGCTCGCAGCAGGTCAAGCAGGCCGCGGAGGCGGAAGGCCTGCATGCGGTCTTCATCGCGGCCGGCGCCGAATGGCGCGAATCCGGCTGCTCCATGTGCGTCGGCATCAACGGCGACACGGCCGCACCCGGTCGCTACGTCGTGAGCACCAGCAACCGCAACTTCGAGGGCCGCCAGGGGCAGGGCGCGCGCACGCTGCTCGCGAGCCCGGCGACCGCGGCCGCCTGCGCGATCGCGGGGCGCATCGCCGACCCGCGGGAGTTCGCGGCATGAGTGGGCCGGGCGCGACGGGCGGGCGGTCCGCGGGCGGCGTGTCGGTGATCCGTTCCCGCACGGTGGTGTTGCCGGTCGCGGACGTGGACACCGACCAGATCGTCCCCGCGCGCTTCCTGACCACGACCTCGCGCGAGGGTCTCGGCCGCGCGCTGTTCGCGGACTGGCGCTACGACGCGACCGGCCAGCCGCGGGCCGACTTCGCGCTGAACCGCCCGGAGGCGGAAGGTTGCGGGATCCTGGTGGCCGGGCCCAATTTCGGCTGCGGTTCCTCGCGCGAGCACGCGCCCTGGGCGCTGCTGGACGCCGGCATCCGCGCGGTCGTGAGCACCTCCATCGCCGACATCTTCCTGAGCAACGCGCTCAAGAACGGGCTGGTGCCGGTGCGCGCGGACGCGGCGACGCTTGCCTGGCTCATGGCCCACTCGGGCGCGGAGGTCGAAATCGACGTGGCGCGCGGGATGCTGCGCCTGCCTGATGGGCGCGAGGCGGCCTTCGCGCTCGACCCGTTCGCGCGGTACTGCCTGGTGCAGGGGGTGGACGAACTGGGCTACCTGCTGTCGCGATTGCCCGACATCGAAGACTGGGAAAACGCCCGCCCCGACGGATAATTGGGGACGTTACCCCGATTACCGGCCACCGTGAACGATTCCGGTCTTTTGCGACTCCAATTGGCCGCGCCGGGACTAATGTCCGATAATCTGCATCCTGGAACCCCGTGCAACACGGAGAAGACGCCATGATTCCCAACAAGACATATGTACTCCTGCCGGTCGCGCTCGCCGCGTTCGCGCTCGCCGCCTGCGGCAGCAAGGCGCCCGAGACTTCCGAGGACCCGGCCGTGCAGGCGCAGATCGAGGAAGACGCCGAGCTCAAGGCGAAGGAAGAGGAGCTCGCGCGCCGTGAGGCCGAGCTCGCGCTGAAGGAGAAGGAGCAGGAGCTCGCGCGCCGCGAAGCGGAGCTCGAGAAGGCGAGCTCGAAGCCCGCGCCCAAGCCCGTGGCGAAGACTCCCGCGCCGGCACCGGCGCCCGCGCCCAAGGTGGCGGCGGGACCGAAGCAGTACACGGTCCCGGCGGGCACGTCGCTTTCCGTCGAGCTGCCGGCCGCGATTTCGACCAAGACCGCCAGGGTCGGTGACCGCGTTTCCGCCTACCTGACCTCCGACCTTGTGGTCGACGGCAAGGTGATCGCCAAGGCGGGCGCGCTGCTGCAGGGCTCGGTGAGCTCGGTGGTTTCGGGCAGCCAGAAGATCGGCGGCACGCCGGAGCTGGGCCTCAGGTTCGACAACCTGACGCTCGCCGACGGCAGCGACACGGGCGTGAACGGCAGCGTCACGCAGGTGGCGGCCAAGAGCGACACCGCGCGCGACACGGCGAAGATCGCCGGCGGCGCGATCGCGGGTGCCGTGATCGGTCACCAGGTGGACGGCGACAAGGGCAAGATCATCGGCGGCCTGCTGGGCGCCGCGGCCGGCGCGGCTGCCGCCAAGAAGACGGGCACCGAGGTGGAGCTGCCCGCGGGCACGGTGCTCGGCTTCACGCTGAACTCGCCGGTCAACGTCACGATGTAAATGGGGACGCATCCCATTTAATTGCCGGCCCACGAGGGGGCGCATCCATGCCGGGTGCGCCCCCTTTCTAATTGGGATGCGTCCCCATTTAAAGTCCGCGCCGCAGCCAGGCGATGTCCGCCGCGTCGATTTCCGCAATGAGGGCCGCGCGGCGCGGCTCGAGGTCGGTGCGCGCGGGATCCGCCGCGCGATCCGCCAGCCATTCCGCCCGCCGCACCACGAGTTCGCTCCAGGGCAGCGGCTCCCCGCGCGTGTAGTCGGTGAGCGCCGCCGCGTGGCGGCGCGCCTCGCGGTAGTCGCCGTGGCGCAGGCAGAACTCGATCGCGAGCCGGCGGAACTCCAGGTGATTGTGGCTGACGCAGCCGCGAGCCAGCAGCGCTTCGCCCTGCGCCAGCAGCTCGCGCGCGCGCTCCGCGTTCGGCGTGAACAGCGCCTGAATCCCGAGGCACCACGGCGCGCAGTAGCTCGCCGCGACTTCGAGCGCAAGCAGCGACGCCTGCCGCAGCAGCACCTGCGCATCCGCGCCGCCGCCCTGCTCGGCGAGCGCATGCCCGAGCTGCGCCAGCAGTTCCGCCTCGAACCGCCGCGCACCGAGCTGGCGCGCAAGCGCGAGCCCGCGCTCGCAGTACCCGGGCACGCGAGCGTAGTCGGCCTGGTAGATGGCGATGGTCGAGGCCGCGTCGAGCGAGAGCAGCTCCGAGCGCGGGTCGCCGAGCCGGCGCGACTCCACGATCGACGCGGCGCAGTCGGCCATGCCCTGGCGCAATTCACCGCAGAAGGCGCGGGTGATCGCCAGCATCGGCGCATGCGACAGCGCGAGCCCGGCCGCGCCCTGCGTGCGCGCCTGCTCGACGCAGCGCGCGTAATGGTCGCGCGCGGTGCGCATGTGACCGCGCTGATAGCGCGCATCGCCGAGCCCGCCATAGGCGCGCGCCTCGTCCACCGGCGACTTTGCCCGGCGCGCGAAGGCGAGCGCCTGCTCGTGCGCGGCCAGGCACTCCTCGAGCTCGCCGCGCGGGAAGTGGATGTTGCCGCGCAGCGTCCATAGCTGCGCGAGCGCCTGTGGCCGGTCCTGGCCGGCGAGCAGGGTCTCGGCGCGCGCGAGCGCCACCAGCGCCTCGTCGTAACGGTCCACGATCCGAAGCGCATTTGCGAGCCCCAGGCGCGCGCGTACCTCGGTGAGCGCGTCGGGCCGCAGGTCCACCACCTCGCGGAAGGTGGCGATGGCGTCGTGCGTGTGGCCGGTGCGGGTCTGCAGCTCTCCGAGCAGGCAGCGCGCGGCGCAGAAATCGGCCGGATCGCGCGCGAGCGCGCTGGCGCGCCCGGCGAACTCCAGCGCGCGGTCGAGCCGGAACGCCTCGGCCTCGGCCCGGGCCGCCTCGATGCAGGCGGCGGGCGCGGCCGGATCGCCGCCCTCGGCCAGGTGCCCGGCGCGCAGGCCCGCGTCGCGCCCCGCGTACCAGGCGCCCGCCCGCGAGTGCAGCTCGCGGCGCGTGGACTTGAGGATCGAGGCATAGACCACGTCGCGCACCAGCGCATGCGTAAAGGCGATTTCCGCGCCTTCGACCGCGAGCATGCCCGCATCCACCAGCGCATCCGGCGCGACGCCGTCCGCGAGCGCCGCCAGCGCCTCGCGCGGGAAGCGCAGGCCGAGCACCGAGGCCGCGAGCAGCAGCTGCCGGTCGCGCGGCGCGAGCCGCTCCATGCGCGCGAGCACCAGGGCCTGCACCGAGCCCGGCAGCGAGCGTTCGCCCGCGTCCGCGGCGCGCAGCAGCTGGTCGAGGAACAGCGGATGGCCCTGCGCGCGGCGGATGCAGTCGGCGACGACGTCCGCCGGCAGGCCCGCGTGCGCAGCCGCGATCTCGCGCGCCTCATCGTCCGAAAGTGGAGCCAGGTCGAGCGTCGTCAGCGGGCAGCCGCGCGCCCGCGCGCGCCAGGCCGCGTCGATCGGATCCTCGTCCGGGCGCACCGACACGACCAGCAATGCGCGCTGCGCCGCGACCGAGGCGGCGAGCTCGCCGAGGCGCGCCGCTTCCTCGCTGCCGGCGTAGTGCAGGTCCTCGATCACCAGCAGGATCGGCGCCTCGGCGCAGGCGCATTCGATCAGGCGTCGCACCGCCTCCAGCCGGCCGCGTTCCAGCGCCTGCGCATCCACGTTGCGCTCGATCGAGGCCTGGCTGGGCGAGAGCGGGGCGCCCGCGAGCCCGCTCGCGTGCAGGATGCTGTCGGCGGGCAGGCGGCCGTCGGCGATCGCCTGCTGCACGGCCTGGCTGCGCTGCTCGGGCGTGGCATCGGGTTCGAGTCCCAGCAGGCTCGCGAACAGGGACGCGAGCGGGCGGCGTGCCTGCACCTGGCCGAAGTCGAGCACCTGCACGCGATGGCAGCCGACGCCGCGCGCGGCAGCGGCCTGCGCCAGCGCCTCCAGCAGCCGGGTCTTGCCGATGCCGGCCTCGCCGCGCACCACGATCGTGCGCCCGCGATTGCTCGCGATCGTGCGCTCGAGAAGCGACACCATCAGCCCGAGTTCCGCGTGCCGCCCGACGAACGGAGTGGCTTGCGGCGTGGCGCCGCGGCGCAGGTCATCGGAGAGCCGCGTTTCGCCGGGCGCCGCGCTGGCGGCCAGCGCCTCGGCCTCGAGCATCGGCTCGCCGGAGAGCGGGAAGGGGCCGTTGACGCGGGTCGGCAGCAACGCGCCCTGGGCGATGCCGATCGCAGGCTCACTTCCGGCAAACGCGAGCTGCAGGGCCTCCGCCGCGCGCAGCGCGCGCTGCGGTTCGTTGCCCGAGAGTCCGTCGAGCCCGAACACCGCATTCAGGCGATCGCCGGAGAGGCGATCCGCGGTGCCGCCGCGGGCGGCGACGCATTCGTCGAACGCCTGCTGGTAGCGCTGCACGAGCTCGCGCAATTCCTCCGGGTCGAGCGCGCGGCGCTGCGCGGCGAATTCCGGCAGCCGCAGCGCGAGCACGACGCCGGTGCGCAGCATGCGGTCGTCGGCGGGCGCGGGCGCGGTGTCGGGCGCGAGGCCGTCCTCTTCCGGCAGCGGCGCGAGTTCCGTGCCCGCCGCCGCGCGGCGCTTCTTCATCAATTCGCGGTACAGCGCCTCGGTCGCCGGTTCCGGTGCGAGATCGAGTTCGCGGCGCAGCAGCGCGCGGCATTGCTGGTACTGGCGCAATGCATCCGTGTAACGGCCGGCGCGCGCGCAGGCCTCCATCAGCTCGCGGTGCGCAGGCTCGTTGAGCGGCTCGAGCGCGAGCAGCCGGTTGAGCGCGTCGATCTCGCCGGCGGCGTCGCCCGCTTCGCGGCTGAGGCGCGCGAGCATCTGCATCGCGGAGGAGAGATCGCGCCGCAGCGCGCGCCGCTCGGTGCCGAGCCACTCGTCGAAGGCGCCGGAGCGCGCGTCGAAGCCCTCGAGCAGTTCGCCGGCCGCGAGCGGCAGGGCGGCGCGCAGCGAGGCGGCGGTGGATTCCGCGAGCAGGGCGCGCAGCTGCTGGACGTCGCTGTCGACCCCGGCGGCTTCGAGCGCGACCTGCAGGGTGTCCGCGCGCAGCAGCGGCTCTGCCTTGGCGGGTAGCGCACGGCGGATCGCGGACAGCGCCTGGCGCAGGCTGGTACGGGCGGACTCCTCGCCGGATTCCTCCCAGAGCAGCGCCGCGAGCTTCTCGCGGCTCTGTGGCTGCCCCTGCTGCATCGCCAGAAACGCCAGCAAGGCCCGGCACTTACGCGCAGTCAGCGGCAGCGGCCGGCCGCCCTGGTCGCGGAACTCGCAGCCTCCCAGCAGCTGGATCTGAAGCAGCGCCACTGGCGTCTCCCCGAGGAGCGCCCAGTTTTCACGCATTTTTCACGCTTGTCGAGACGCCCGCCTCACGGCCACTGCCTATAAATGCGCCCAGGCAGATAGGGACAGACACCCATTACGGCGACCTTCCCTGAACTGGCTAATCGGTGTCTGTCCCCAATTACGAGGAGCTGTTCGATGAACTTGAAGGATTCGCGCGGGCTGCCGGTCTCGACCGCAAGCAATGCCGCTCTCGAATGCTACGAGACGGCCGTGCAGGAAACTCACGGCTACTTCGGCAACCCGCTGGCGTCGCTGGACGCGGCGCTGGCCGAGGACCCCGATTTCGCGATGGCACATGCGCTCAGGGCCGACCTGGCGGTGATGTCGTCCGAGCAGGGCGCGCTCGGGCTGATCCGCGAGGCGGGCGCCGCGCTAGAGCGCATCGGCCACCGTGCGTCGCCGCGCGAGCGCGCGCACGTGGCGGCCGCGCGCGCCTGGATGGAAGGCGACTTCCACCGCTCGGTCGCGCTCTACAACGCGATCGCCATCGAGCATCCGCGCGACCTGCTCGCGATCCAGACCGCGCACGTCATCGACTTCAACCTCGGCGACTCGCTGATGCTGCGCGACCGCGTGGCGCAGGCGCTGCCGCACTGGAACGACTCGGTGCCGGGCTACGGCTACCTGCTCGGCATGTACGCCTTCGGCCTCGAGGAACTCGCGAACTACTCGCGCGCCGAGGACGTCGGCCGCCGCGCGCTCGACCTGAACCGGCGCGATCCCTGGGCCGTGCATGCCGTGCAGCACGTGTTCGAGATGCAGGGCCGCGTGCACGACGGCATCGAGTGGCTGCAGGCCACCGCGCCCGACTGGCAGGACACGGCGCTGTCGTTTCACAACTGGTGGCACCTGGCGCTGCATCACATGGAACTGGGCGACGATCGTGCCGCGTTCGATCTCTACGACCGCGTGATCCACCCGAAGCCGACCGCGGTCGCGCTCGAACTGGTGGACGCCTCGCAGTTCCTGTGGCGCATGACGCTGCGCGGCGCGGATGTCGGCGGCCGCTGGGCCGAGCTCGCCGACTGCTGGGCCGGCCCGGCGGAGGGCGGCTTCTATGTCTTCAACGACCTGCATGCGTTGATGGCCTTTGCCTCGGCGGGCCGCCGCGAGCAGGTGCAGCGCATTCTCGCGACACTCGAGCAGCGCGCCGGCGAGCCGGATGCCAATGGCCGCCACACGCGCGACATCGGACTGCCGCTGGCGCAGGCGATCGTGGCGCTGGTGGAGCAGCGTGCGGCCAAGGCCGCGGCGCTGCTCCTGCCTGTCCGCAGCCGCACCAACGTCATCGGCGGCAGCCACGCGCAGCGGGACGTATTCCAGCTGACGACGATCGAAGCGGCGTTGCGCGCGGGGCAGGGCAAGCTCGCCCGCGCGCTCGCATCCGAGCGCACCGAGGCCAAGCCCGCGAGCCCGTCCAACTGGCAGCTCACGGCGCGCGCGCTGGAGCTGCAGGGCGACGCGCCGGCGGCCGCCGCCGCGCGCGATCACGCAGAGCTGCGCCGCCGCGCCCAGCTGCGCCGCAACGCCGCCTGATAAATGGGGACGCATCCCATTTAACTAACTAATTGGGATGCGTCCCCAATTAAACCAATTAAACGTTAACCAAGGAGAGCGATGATGAATTCGAAGCTGATTTTCAGGGGCCTGCCGGTGTCGTTGCTGTTGATCGCGGCGGCGGCCATGCAGGGATTCGCGATTCACGCGTTTGCCGACGCGGCAGTGCGGGAGGAAGTCGTCGCGGGCGTCGAGCCCGAGACCCAGGACTGCCGCCCGGTCGAGCGCCTCGGCGGCAAGGTGAAGATCCGCAAGGCCGAGTGCCGCGGCTGACGAGTGAAGGGGACGCACCCCGGTCAGGGATCCGTTAAAGGGGTGCGTCCCCTTTAGAATAAAGGCGGGAATCGGGCTTGCGGGCCCCGTTCTTGGCGCTTTCCGGCGAACTGTGAACGGTGCCCGGTCATGCGCCGGCGCGGCGGGCGATCATGGCCGCCACGGAGCGCTCACCATGTTCACCCGGATTCTGTACAACGGCCTGCCGATTCCCCTGCTGCTCGCGGCGGCGGCAATTACGCAGTTGCTGGCAGTCAGCGTCTTCGCCTGACGGCACCGGCCCGTAATTGGGATGCGTCCCCAATTACCGATCAGATCTTCAGCGGTAGCTCCCGCAACCGCCGGCCGGTGAGGGCAAACACCGCGTTCGCGACCGCAGGCGCTACCGGCGGCACGCCAGGCTCGCCGACACCGCCCGGCCGCTCCGCGCTTGGCACGATGTGGACCTCGACCTTCGGCATCTCGTCGAGGCGCAGCACGCGATAATCGTGGAAGTTCGATTGCTGCGGCCGCCCTTCGCGCAGGTCGATGCGGCTGTGCAGCACGGCGCCCAGCCCGAAGGCGATCCCGGACTCCATCTGCGCGGCCACGCCGTCGGGATTGACCGCGACACCACAATCGATGGCGCAGACCACCCGGTGCACGCGCAGCGCGCCGCCCTCGACCGATACCTCCGCCACCTGCGCCACCCAGCTGCCGAAGGACTCGTGCACGGCGATGCCGCGCGCGCGGCCCGCGGGCAACTTCGCGCCCCAGCCGGCGCGTTCCGCCGCCAGGTTCAGCACGCCGAGATGCCGCGGGTGCCTGGCGAGCAGCGCGCGGCGGTACTCGAGCGGATCGCGGCCGGCGCCGGCCGCGAGCTCGTCGATCATCGACTCCATCGCGAAGGCCGTGTGCGTATGACCGACCGAGCGCCACCACAGCACGGGAATGCCGGTCTGCGGCGAATGCAGGTCCACGAGGTGATCGGCAATGTCTTTCACGTAAGGTGAATCCGCCACGCCCTCGACCGAGGTGGCGTCCACGCCGTCCTTGATCATCATCGACTCGAACGGCGTGCCGGCGAGGATGGACTGGCCGACGATCGTGTGCGCCCAGGCGGACGGCAGTCCATCGGCGCCGACGCCGACGCGCAGCCGATGCAGGTACGCGGGCCGGTAATAACCGCCGCGCGTGTCGTCCTCCCGCGTCCACACGGTCTTGACGGGCCTGCCGGCGGCCTTCGCGACATGCACGGCCTCGGCCACGAAGTCCGAAGTCGGCGTCGCGCGCCGGCCGAAGCCGCCGCCGAGGAACATCGTGTGGATTTCGACCTGCTCGGGCTTGAGCCCCGCGATCGCGGCGGCCACCTGCTGGTCTATGCCCTGGAACTGCGTGCCGGTCCAGATCTCGCACTTGCCGGCGGAGATGCTGACGGCGCAGTTGAGCGGTTCCATCGCGGCGTGGGCGAGATACGGCACGGAATATTCCGCCTCCATCACGCGCGCGGCCTTCGCGAGTCCAACGCCGGCATCGCCGGCCCGCGCGGCAATCGCGCCGGGCGTCGCGGCGAGGACGCGGAACTCCTGGCGCAGGCGGTCGCTGTCGAACGCGGCGTTCGGGCCGGCGTCCCAGTCGATCACGAGCGCATCGCGCCCCTGCCTGGCGGCCCAGAAATGTTCCGCGACGACTGCAATGCCCGAGGGCACCTGGACCACGTCGCGCACGCCGGCCACGGCGCGCGCCGCGGCTGCGTCGAAGGACTTGACCTTGCCGCCGAACACGGGCGAGCGCGCGACGACGGCGGTCAGCAACCCGTCGAAGTGCACGTCGAGGCCGAACCGCGCGCGGCCGGTGATCTTCTCGGGCGTATCCAGGCGGCGCGCGGGCTTGCCGATCAGCCTCCAGTCCTTCGGGTTCTTGAGGGACACCGTTGCCGGCGGCTCGAGTTTTGCCGCGGCCGCGGCCAGCTCGCCGTAGCGGACGCGCTCGGCGCCGCAGACCACCGCGCCCGCCTGCGTGCCGCAGTTGGAGGCGGGGACGCCGAACTTCTCCGCGGCCGCCGCGATCAGGAGCGCGCGTGCCAGCGCGCCGACCTGGCGATAACGGTCGAACTCCGACCAGGTGCTGGTCGAGCCGCCGGTCATCTGCGGGCCGAAAGCCGTGTGGCCATAGACCGGCGCGACCGGCGCGTGCTCGACGCGGATCTTCGCCCAGTCCGCATCCAGTTCCTCGGCGATCAGCATCGGCAGCGTGGTCCAGATGCCCTGGCCCATCTCCGAATGCGCGAGCAGCACGGTGATGCTGTCGTCGGCGCCGATGCGCAGGAAGGCGTTGGCCGGCGGCAGCGGGGCCTGCGCCGGCTGGGCGAGCGCGAAGCGGCGTGCACCGGGCACGAAGAAGGCGATGACGAGGCCGCCGAGCGCGGCGCCGGCCGCGATGAAATCGCGGCGTGTCAGTGCGATGGCGCTCATGACGCGCCCCCTTCCGCTGCCAGCTCGGCGGCGCGGTGCACGGCCGCGCGGATGCGCTGGTAGGTGCCGCAGCGGCACAGGTTGCCGTTCAGGGCCTCGTCGATGTCGGCATCGGTCGGCTTGGGCTGGGTGGCGATGAGCGCCGCTGCCGCCATGATCTGGCCCGACTGGCAGTAGCCGCATTGCACGACGTCGAGCTCGGTCCAGGCCCGCTGCACGGGATGATCGCCGTTCGCCGAGAGGCCTTCGATCGTGGTGATCTTGCGGCCCTCAGCCATCGCGAGCGGGGTGATGCAGGAGCGCATGGCTTCGCCGTCCAGGTGCACCGTGCAGGCGCCGCATTGCGCGATGCCGCAGCCGTACTTGGTGCCGGTCAGGTGGAGCAGGTCGCGCAGCACCCAGAGCAGGGGCATGTCAGCCGGGGCGTTGACTTCCCTGACCGCGCCGTTGATCTCGAGCTTCATGGCGCACCTCTAAATGGGGACGCATCCCAATTAAACTCCAATCAAATTTAAATGGGATGCGTCCCCATTTAAAGGAGTTTTTCGAGGGCGGCGCGGGCGGAGGCGAAGCGCTTCTGCAGCGTCGGCAGCAGCTCCCGCACCGTCGCCAGCTCGCCGCGTTTCGCGGCGGCCTCCATCTGGACAGCGACCGCTTCCAGCCGCGCGGCGCCGAGATTCGCCGAAGCGCCCACGATCGTATGCGCCGACCGGCGCAGCAACTCCTGGTCCCCGCTCGCGAGCCCGGCCTCGACATCCCGCACGCACTTGCCGACGCTCGCGACGAAAGTCTCGACCAGCCCTTTCGCCAGCACCGCATCGCCCATCGTCACCTCGCGAAACCGCGCGAGCGAGACCTCCGGCTTCTCCGCCATCGTGCGCTCCGGCGCCGCCGGCCGCACCACGTGCCGCCCGGTGCGCGTGCCCACCGGCGGTGCGAACTTCTCCAGCACCGCCTCCAGCCGCTCCCGCTCCAGCGGCTTCGCGATCACGTCATCCATCCCGGCATCGCGGCATTCCTGCACCTGCTCCGGCATCGCATTCGCCGTGAGCCCGACGATCGGCAGGCGCCGCCCGCCGGCGCGGATGCGCCGCGTCGCCTCGAGCCCGTCCATCACCGGCATCTGCACGTCCATCAGCACGAGGTCCGCGCGCCGGTCCTCGAGCATGGACAAGGCCTCGGCGCCGTCCCCCGCCAGCAGCACGTCGCAACCCGCGCGCTCGAGAAAGAGCTGCGCCACGCGCTGGTTCACCGGATTGTCCTCGACCAGCAGCACGGTGCGCCCGCGCCGATGATGCTCCTCGACGATCAGGTCGCGCGTGACGATCGCGCGCAGCCGCTGCGTGTACTCCTGCCCCTGGTGCGCGAGCACGCGCTCGAGCGTCGCCAGCAGCTCGCGCCGCCGCATCGGCTTCGACAGGTGCCCGGCGAATCCCAGCTCGCGCAGCTCCTGCCGGTTTGAGCGGTCGTCGATCGAGCTGTACAGCACGAGCCGCAGCTCCGCGATCGCAGGCGTTGCGCGGATGCGCCGCGCCAGCTGCAGGCCGTCGATGCCCGGCATGCGGTGATCCGTCAGCACCGCCTGGAAGGGCGACTCCGATTCCGCTGCGCGCTCGAGCACCGAGAGCGCCTCGATCGCCGAGGCGGCCGTCTCCACTTCATAGTCGCCCGCACGCAGGATTTCCGCGATCACGCGGCGGTTGGTTTCGCTGTCGTCCACGACCAGCAAGCGCCGGCCCTCGGCTGCCGGCACGGCCGTCGCCGCCGCCTCGGCCGCTGCCGCAACCGCGGGCAGTCGCGCCGTGAACCAGAACGTCGAGCCCACGCCCGGCGCGCTGGTCGCGCCGACCTCGCCGCCCATGAGTTCCGCGAGCCGCTTGACGATCGAGAGGCCGAGGCCGGTGCCGCCGTATTGGCGCGCGGTCGAGGCATCTGCCTGCGTGAACGGCTGGAACAGCCGCGCCAGCGCCTCCGGTGCGACACCGACGCCGGTGTCGCGCACCTCGAAACGAACCCGGTCGCCTGAAGCGCCTGCGCCGGCCGGCGCCGTTGCCTCGCGCCGCGCGCTGATGACGACCTCGCCCGCCTTGGTGAACTTGATGGCGTTCGAGACCAGGTTGGCGAGCGCCTGGCGCAGCCGGCCCGGGTCGCCCAGGACCCGGTCCGGCAGGTCCGGCGCGAGGTCCACGACCAGTTCCAGCTCCTTGGCCGCAGCGGCCGCCGCCTGCGAGGTCGCGACTTCCTCGACGTGCGCGCCGAGATCCATCTCGATGCGCTCGAGCTCGAGCTTGCCGGCCTCGATCTTGGAGTAGTCGAGCAGGTCGTTGATGACGACCAGCAGCGCATCGGCGCTCGCGCGGATCACCTCGACGTATTCGCGCTGGCGCCGGTCGAGGTCGGTGTCCTGTAGCAGCTGCACCATGCCGATCACGCCGTTCATCGGCGTGCGGATCTCGTGACTGACGTTCGACAGGAACTCGCTCCGGGCCTTGCCGGCGGCCTCGGCCTCCTGGCGCGCCCGGGCGAGCGCAGCCCGCAGTTTCAGCAGTTCCCGCTCCAGCGCGGCCACGCGGGGATCGACGGAACGGTTCATTTCCAGGCCCTTCCGGGACGGGGGTCACGCCACCCCTGGCCGCGCGGTTCTAGTATTCTGCGCACCGGAAATGCATGCATGAACGCCGAGTCTAGCGCACCGCAGCGGCTGCTGATCGTCGAGGACGACCCGCACATGGCTTACCTGCTCGGCTACCTGGCCGAGAAGGAACGCTTCACCGTCGAGTCGATCGCCGACGGGCGCAAGGCCATGGAGCGCATCGAGGCAGGACCGCCGGCGGACCTGGTCCTGCTCGACGTCATGCTGCCGTACACCGACGGCTTCGAGCTGCTGGAAAAGCTGCGCGCCGATGCGAAGTGGAAGCAGGTGCCGGTGATCATCCTGACCTCGCGCACGCGCGAGCACGACGCTGTCCGCGCGCTCTCGCTCGGCGCCGACGACTACCTGAACAAGCCCTTCAGCCCGGCGGAACTCATCGCGCGCATCCGACGGCGGCTGAAGCCGGCGCCGGCGCAGGCGAAGTCGTGATCGCAGGACGAACGGAAGCGACCGCGTTGCGGCAGGCGGTCGCGTGGGCCGGCGCGGTTGCGCTCGCCGGCGCATTCGCGCCGGGCGCCTTCGCCTGCGACGAATCCCTGCGCGCGCAGCTCGCCGCGGCGCCCGCGGACACCGACTTGCGTTACGACCTCGCGCGCAGCTGTTCCCGCGCCGGCAGGGCGGCGGAGACGCTCGCGGAATACGACACGCTGCTCGCGATCGCCCCCGACAATCCCGACTGGCTGCTCGGCCAGGGTCAGTCACTGACCGCGCTCGGCCGGCCGCGTGAGGCGCTCACGCCGCTGGAAAAAGCGCGCGCGGTGTCGCCGCGCTACGAGGACGTCTGGCGCGCCAACATCGCCGCACTCGAGGCCGCCGGTGAGCCGGATCGCGCGGCAGCGCTGGCGGCGGAAGCGGGGCGCGCATTCCCCGAAGCCGACTGGCCGCGCGACAAGCAGGCCGCGCTCGCGCGGGCGCGGCTGCTCGAACGCGGCACGCGCGTATCGCTCGGGGTGAGTTACGAGGATCTCTCCGGCGGCCGCCCGTCCTGGCAGGGGGCGACGCTCGCGGTGGATCATCCGCTGCAAGGCAACCTGCGGCTGCTCGCCGGCGCGAACGTGGAGGAGCGCTTCGACACCCGGGACGAGCAGTTCTCGGTGGGGCTGGTGGATCGCATCGGCAACAACTGGTCCTGGGGCCTGATGCTCGATGCGGCCTCCGACGCGGAGATCCTGCCGGAGTGGAACCTGGTCGCGGAGATCGGCCGCCGGCTGCCCGGCGACCGCAACGTCAGCCTGCGCGCGCGCCACGCGAGCTACGCGGCGGTGGACGTCGATTCCCTGGCGGCCACCATCGAGCAGTATTTCGCGGCATTCCGTGCCGCGTACTCGCTGACGGCGTCCAAGCCCGACGGCATTTCCGCCCGGCTCGGGCACACGCTGCGCTTCGGGCGCGATTACGGCGAGGGCAGCCAGGCGACGCTCGCCTTCGGATACGGCGACGAGGCCGAGACGATCGCGCCCGGCGTCGTGCAGGTGACGCGCAACAAGAGCGTCTCGGTCAACGGCGTGCACTGGACGACGCCCGCCTGGGGCTTCGCCTGGGAGGCGGGCTGGTACCGGCAGGGCGACCTCTACGACCGCGTGCGGCTGCGCATCGGACTTGAACACCGATTCTGAACTCGTCGTCCAGATCGCCTGGCGCAGCGCGGAACTCGCGGCGCTCGCCTCGGCGCTGATGCTCGCCATTTCGCTGTTCGTGCGCGCCCGCCTGCGGCGCGAGGAGCGGCTGCAGGCGCGCGTGATCGCCACCTGGCGGCCGCTGCTCGCGCGCATCGCGCTCGAGGACGGCGCGAAGCCCGCGTTGCCGGCGCTGCGACGGCGCGAACTGCCGTACCTGATGGAGGAGTGGAACGCGATGCACGACTCGCTGAAGGGCGAGTCGGCGGAGCGCCTGAACGCGCTCGCGCCCTGGTTTGGCCTCGACGTGGCGGCGCGTCGCGGCCTGCGGTCCGGCGGCATCAGCGACCGCATCCTCGCGATCCGCACGCTCGGCAACCTGCGCGACGCCACCGCGTGGAAGGAGCTGCAGGGGCAGCTGGTGTCGGAGAACGCGCTGGTGTCGTTCTACGCGGCCGCCGCGCTGGTCTCGATCGACGCGCAGCGCGCCATGCCCGGCATCATGCGCGAGCTGTCCGAGCGCGAGAGCTGGCCGGCGGAGGCGATGGCGCGGCTGTTGATCGACGCGGGCGTCGAGATCTCTCGCGAGCCGATCCGCGCGCTGATGCTCTCGCTCGCCGCGGACAAGGTGCCGCCGCTGCTGCCCTGGCTCGCGCACGTGGATGCGGTGCTCGGCAGCGAGGTGGCAATCGAGCTGCTGCGCCGCAATCCGCAGCACGAAGGGATCGTCGCCGCAGCGCTTCCCGTGGTGCAGGACCCGGCGCTGCTGCCGGAGCTCGCGCGCTACGCCGATTCCGCAAGCGCGCTGGTGCGCGAGCACCTGGCGGAGGCGCTCGGCAGGCTCGGCGGGCTCGACCAGGAGTCGCTGCTGGTGCGGCTGATGGGCGACCGCGTGTGGTGGGTGCGCTACCGGGCGGCGCAGGGGCTGCTGAAGCTCAAGGGCATGAACCAGGCGCGGGTCATCGCGGTGCGCGCGGGCCTGACGGACCGCTACGCGTCCGACATGCTCGACCAGGCGGTGGCCGAGGCAGGCGTGCCATGAGCGCGCGCGTGTTCCTGGCTGCCGTGCAGTGGGGCTTCCTCGGCTATTTCGTCGTGCTGAACGTCATCTACCTGAGCCTCGCCTTCATCGCGCTGCACGGCCTGCGCCGCTACATGCGCGGCGCGAGCGCGGCCGAGCGCGTCTACTCGCACCTGCAGATCCCGATCTCGCTGGTGGTGCCGGCCTACAACGAGGAAGGCACGATCGCGACCTCGGTGCGGGCACTGCTGCAGCTGCGCTACCAGCACTTCGAGGTGATCATCGTCAACGACGGCTCGAAGGACGGCACGCTGGACGTGCTGAAGCGCGAATTCCGGCTGCAGCCCTTCCCCGAGGCCTACCGCGTGCAGATCAGGACGCAGCCGGTGCGCGGCATCTACCGCTCGCTCACTCATCCGAACCTGCGCGTGATCGACAAGGAGAACGGCGGCGGCAAGGCGGACGCGACCAACGCCGGCATCAATTCAGCGCGCTTCCCGCTGATCTACGCGGGCGACGCGGATTCCGTGCTCGATCCGCACAGCCTCGAGCACGTGGTGCGGCCCTTCCTCGAGAATCCGCACACCGTCGCCTGCGGCGGCACGGTGCGCATCATCAACGGCTGCACGGTGCGCGGCGGCGTGCTCGAGAAGGTCGGCCTGCCGAGGAACCCGCTCGCGCTGGTGCAGGTGGTCGAGTACCTGCGCGCCTTCCTCGGCGGGCGGCTCGGCTGGAGCGCGGTCAACGGGCTGCTGATCGTGTCGGGCGCCTTCGGCGTGTTCCACCGCGAGACGGTGGTCGCGGCCGGCGGCTTCCGCGCCGATGTCATTGGCGAAGACATGGAGCTGGTGGTGCGGCTGCACCGCACGCTGTCGGCGCGCGGCGCGCGTTACAAGGTGACCTTCGTCCCGGACCCGGTGTGCTGGACCGACGCGCCGGAGGATCTCGGCACGCTCGCGCGGCAGCGCAAGCGCTGGCAGCGCGGGCTGGCGGAGAGCCTGACTGTCAATCGCGGGCTCTGCTTTGCGCGCGGCAGCGGCACCGCGGGCTGGCTCGCGTACCCGTACTTCTACGTGTTCGAGCTGCTGAGCCCGGTGATCGAGGTCGGCGGCCTGGTGGTGATGGCCGCGGCGTTCGCGCTCGGGATGATGAATGGAACGGGCTTCCTCGCTTTCATGGCGGCCGCGTTCGCCTTGGGCGTCATGCTTTCCGCGACCGCGATCCTGCTCGAGGAGCTGTCGTTCCACACCTATCCGAAGGCGCGGCACGTGCTCTTGCTGTTCGTGGTCTCGATCCTCGAGAACTTCGGCTACCGCCAGCTCATTTCCTTCTGGCGCCTGCAGGCGCTGGTGGCCTGGATCATGGGCCGCCCGATCCATTGGGGCGTCATGAAACGCAAAGCCGACTGGCAAGCTTAAAGGGGACGCATCCCATTTAACTTGCGAGCTTCTGTGGCCAGGGCCGTCCTCGGGGCCTGGGTCGCAGCGTCCGTCCGGCGCCTGCTTCCAGCGACTCTATGAACTCTGGTGAGCCGCAGGGCAGTCCCTTGCTGGTATGCACACGAAGTTCATCGAGCCTCTGCGGGTCGTCGCCCGCCGCCAGCCACGCCGACCAATCCCCAATACCGGCGAACAGGCGTTGCCACCGGTTGCCCGTGCTGAGGACTGAATCCGGGCACAGGCCGCAGTGGGCGCGCGCGCTGGACCACCGGTAATCCTCGGCGCGCCCCACCATGCCCGCTCGCACCGGATTGCGCTCCACGTACCGGACCGCCGCCCAGAAGTGCGGCTCGTCGAGCACGGACGCAAAGTAGCGACCTTGCCAGACGTGGCCCATCCAGTCCTTGCGGCGATTCAAGCACTGCGCATAACGCATGTGCAGGTGCCGGAGCGTCAGTTGCAGCGAATCCTTGTTGGCCGGCACCACGACCAGGTGCACATGATTGCTCATCAGGCAATACGCCAGGACCTCGACGCCATGCACGCCCGCGTATCCGCACAGCCACCTCAGGTAGGTCCGGTAGTCGGCCTCGGTGAAGAATACTTGCCCGCGCCGATTCCCCCGTTGGGTGACGTGATGGGGAACACCCGGGTGGACGAACCGTGCGTGACGCGGCATGAGCTGAGACTAGCGCCGGCAATCCCGGCGGGTTGGCCAAAATCTGGCCGGGAGCGCCAGAAAGTCGGCGCAAGTAATCGGGATGCGTCCCCTTTAAAGAAGGCTAATGAATGTGAGCGCGCAGACGCCGGTCGCAAGTGCGGCTGCGAAGGCGAGCACGATCGGTCGCCATCCCGCCTCGCGCAGGTGCGCGAAGGTGACGCCGAGGCCGACCGCAGCCATGCCGACCAGCAGCAGCCACTCCGAGGCGGTCTGCCCGGCGGAGAGCGCCTGCTTCCACTGCGGGGCGAACTCGCCGGCCAGCGCATCGCCCGCGGTGCGCAGCGCGACGAGCGCGATGAACCCGATGACGAACGCCGGCAACGCCTTGCGCCGCAGCCCCTCAGGCCGCTCGCTGCCGGTCGCTGCGTCCCGCGCGCTCAGCCAGGCCGCGAGCGGGACCAGCAGCAACAGCCCCAACGTCCGCAGGAACTTGGTGAGCCCAGCCATCGCGACCACGTCTGGTGCGGCGTGCTGGTCCGAGTAGATCATCGCGGCGCCGATGACCTGCGAGGTATCGTGGATCGACGCGCCGAAGAACATCCCGGCGGCGCGCAGATCACCGGAGAACAGCGCGCCGGCGATCCAGGGGTAGCTCATCATCGCGATCGAGCCAAAGAGCACGACGCAGGTCATCGCGATTCCGACGTCGGCCTTCCGCGCATGGAAGAGCGGCGCCGAGGCGATGATGGCGGTGCAGCCGCAGATTGCCGTGCCGGCCGCGAGCAGCCGGCGCATGGTCGGGTCCACGCCGAGCATGCGGCCGAGAAAGACCGCGGAGCTGATTGCGACGGCGACGCAGGCAACGACGACGGGAATAGCGGCGATGCTGACGTCCGCCAGGGTCATGAGCGTGAGTCGCAGTCCAATCAGCGCGATACCTGCACGCAGCAGGACCTGGCCAGCGAAGTCGAGGCCGGCCTCGGCCCAGACCCCGACGCCGACCAGGTTCCGCCACAGGACACCAGCAGCGATCGCCACCAGCGTCGGACTCACGGCATCGCCGGTTGCGTGATAGATGAAGCGCGCGGCGACAGCGAGCGCCACGGCAAATGCAAGACCGGGAATAACCTTCAAGTTTGCGCGCCGCCAGTCGGGGGAAAATAAATGGGATGCGTCCCCTTTATTCTGTCCCTAACAAGACACGCGGCTCATAAGCCACCCCGTCCTTCACCACCACGCGTACGCGCTGAAGACCCGCGATATCCGCCAACGGATCGGCGTCCAGCACCATCAGGTCGGCGCGCATTCCGGGCGCGATGCGGCCGGCGGAATCCGCAAGTCCTAGCGCCCGCGCCCCGTTCACCGTCGCCGTGCGCAGGATCTCCGCCGGCGTCAGGCCGGCGTCCTTCATCAGCGCGAACTCGCGGTGGATCGAGGGCCCATGCAGCGTGCCGATGTTGCCGGCATCCGTCCCCATCACAACCGTCACGCCCGCATCCATCAGCCGCCGCAGGTTGTTCATCCCGACGCTGGGTGCGGCGGTGAGACTGTTCGAGGAGGTGAGCATCTGCCCCGGTTTCGCATCCGCCATCAGCTTTTGCACGCGCTCCGGCAGCTTGTCGGCCGGGATCTGCGTCAGGTCATCCATCGCGGCAAGGATCTGCGGATCCGCGCGCAACGATTCGATCGGCGTCGCGCGCCACTGGCCCGACAAGGCAAGCCCATAGCCCTGCACCACGAACAAGGTCGGGCAGTAGAGCGCCCCGCGCTCGCGAATCAGCGCAACGAACTCCTCATCCACCGGCGCATCGAACACCGAATGCACGAGGTAATCGGCGCCCGCCCTCAGGGCGGCCTTCGCCACCACCAGCTCGGTCGCGTGCACGGCGAGCTTCAGGCCCGCCTCGTGCGCGGCATCGCCCGCGGCTTTCACGATCGCCTCCTGCGCCGCGAGGTCATCGTCCTGGCGATGGATGAACCAGACCTTGATGTAGTCCGGCTTGTGCGGCAGCTGCCGCGCAACCAGCGCGCGCGCAGCCTCGGGCGAATCGATGCGAATGATCGGCGGGTCGCCGAGGTCGAGCTGCGGCCGGTCCACCATCGAGATCAATGGCCCCGCGACCGCCATGTGCGGCGCCTCGGCGGTGGCCGCAGCGCGGTCGCGCACCTCGAAGTTCCAGAACGGCCCGCCGATGTCCACCACGCCGGTGACGCCGCTCGCGAGCCAGACCTTGAACGTGTACGGCAGCCGCGCCTGGTTGCGCGCGACCTCCTGGGAATAGGGCACGACGGCGTTGAAATCCGCCGCATCCGGCCGGGTATAGAGATTCCCGGACTGGAAGAAGTGCACGTGCGAGTCGATCAGCCCCGGGATGACGTACTTGCCGCGGCCGTCGATGACCCTCGCGCCCTGCGGCAGCTCGAGCGTCGCGCGCGGCAGCACCGCCTCGATCCGCCCGTCGCGGATGATGAGGCTGGTGTCGGGCGAGACGGCGTCCGCGCCCGTGCGTTCAGGATGTATAACGGTCGCGCTGGTGATGACGATGACACCATCGCCGGGCGCGGCGACGGCCGGCGTGGCGGCGCCGACGAGTGGCAGGCAGAGCAGGGCGATGGGCAGGATCGGCATCCGCATAAGTGTTTCCCGCAGGCTGAACTTGAAAGCGGTCGACGCGGTCCAATTGATCAAGGCAAGAGTAAGCCAGTTTCCGGAGTCATTACCATGAAAACCCTGTTGAACCTGGTGGCGGCGGCGGCGCTGGCGGCGGGTTGTGCCGGCGGCAGCGCGATCGGCCGCAGCGAACAGGCGCTCGAGAAGTACGAGCCCTATATCGGCGAGCAGATCAGGAGCTTCAGCGCGTTTCGCATCGACTCCTGGCAGTCGGTGGATCGCGATCACCTGATCCTGTGGACCAGCCTGAACGACGCCTGGCTGATCACGATCGGCGGCAGCTGCCCGGACCTGATGTTCGCGGACCGCATCCGCGTGACCTCGACCGGCAGCCAGGTCTCGACCTTCGACAAGGTCATCGTGCGCGGCGACACCTGCCTGATCGACACCATCCAGCCGATCAACGTGCGGCAGATGAAAGCCGACCGCGCGGCGGCGAAGAACTGATAAAGGGGACGCATCCCATTTAAGTTCCTAAATGGGATGCGTCCCCAATTACCGATTGATCCTTGCCGCGGCCGCCGTCCAAAGCCTTTAACCGGCCCATGGACGGAGTCCCCTGGTGCGCCTCCAAATGTCCCCTCGACTGACCCGCCGGGGTCTGCTCACCGCACTCGCGCTCGCGGCGCTCGCCCCCGCTGCCCCGCAAGTCGCTGCCGCGCCTGACAAAATTCCCGCCGCCCCCGCCTGGCCGTTGCTCAAGACCCTGCAGGGCAAGGTGATCCTGGTCGACTTCTGGGCCTCCTGGTGCTCGCCCTGCCTCAGCTCCTTCCCCTGGATGGACGAACTCCAGCAGCGCCACGGCCAGCAGGGCCTGGTCGTCGTCGCCGTCAACCTCGACCAGGACCGCGCCCTTGCAGAGGCCTTCCTGAGGAAGACCGCGCCGCAGTTCCGCATCGAGTACGACGCCGAGGGCGCGCTCGCGAAGCAGTTCGGCGTCCAGGCCATGCCCACCAGCTTCCTGATCGACCGCGGCGGAAGAGTCCGCATCACCCACCAGGGTTTCCGCGCCGCGCAGCGCACGGAACGCGAACAACAGATCCGGCAACTGCTCGAGGAGCAAGCCACTTGAACCCGACACGAACCGCCGCGCTCATCCTGACGCTGGCCATAAGCGCCACCGCCTGCACCACCGTGCAGCCCTGGGAGCGCGACCTGCACGCACGCGAGGACATGAAGGCGAACGAGCGCGACGCCGCCGTGGACGATCACATCTACTTCAGCAAGGAGGCATCGAGCGGCGGCCGCGGCTTCGCCGGCGGTGGTTGCGGATGCAACTGAAGAAACCGATCAGCGCATCGCTCGCCGCGGCGACGGCGGGCCTGCTGGGCGCCCTGCCGGCAGCTCCTGCCGTCGCCGAGGAGGCCTCGAACTGGGAAGTGGACACGACGCTTCTCTATTACGGCGAGGACGGCGAGCGCGTGAAGGACGCGAGCCTGATGGCCTCGATCCGCCGCGCACTCGACGAAGACCGCTCCTTCAACCTCAGCCTCACCGTGGACGCACTCACCGGTGCGACGCCCTCCGGCGCCGTCGCCGCGGACAGTGTGCAGACCTTCACCAGCCCCTCAGGCCGCTCGTCCTACGACATCGCCGCCGGCGAGACGCCGCTCGACGACACCTTCCTTGACACCCGCGTCGCGCTCGCGGGGAACTGGCAGCAGTCGCTCGGCCAGAACATGCGCTGGAACGCCGGCCTGACCGCCTCGCACGAGTACGACTACCTGCACCTCGGCGCGAACGCGCGCTTCGAGCGCGACTTCAACACGAAGAACACGACGCTGTTCCTGGGCGGCGCGATCGCGCAGGACTCGATCGACCCGGTTGGCGGCGTGCCGGTCGCGTTCTCGCCGATGCAGGCCGCGATTCCCGGCGATGACGACGACGGCGGGTTCACCAAGGCCGGCGGCGCCAGCGAGTCGAAGGACGTCTACGACCTGCTCGTCGGCGTGACCCAGGTGCTTTCGCGCCGTTCGCTGCTCGAGGTCGCGTATTCCTACAGCCAGGTCGAGGGCTACCAGAACGATCCGTACAAGATCCTCTCGGTGGTCGATCCGGTCACCGGCGCGCCGGTCGCGGGCCCCGTCGGCAGTGGGCTCAACCTGTACCTGTACGAGAACCGCCCCGACTCGCGCGCCAAGCAGAGCCTGTTCGCGGAGTGGCGCTACGCCTTCGACCGCGACTCGTTCGCGCTGAGTGCGCGCTACATGACCGACGACTGGGGCATCGATTCGCAGACGGTGGATGCGCGCTACCGCTGGAACATCAGCGAGCGCAGCTACCTCGAGCCGCACCTGCGCTGGTACACACAAAGCGCCGCAGACTTCTATCGCACCGTGCTGTTCCAGGGCGATCCGCTGCCGCAGTTCGCCTCGGCCGATTACCGCCTCGCCGACAGCGAGGCCTATACCGCGGGCCTCAAGTACGGCCGGCGCACGGAGCGCGGCGAGTTCTCCGTGCGGCTCGAGTACTACCACCAGGCGGGCGACCCCTCGCCGGGCGCGGCCGTCGGTGATCTCGCGAATTTCGAACTGGTGCCACCCCTCGATGCCGTCATCGCACAATTTGGCTACAAGTTCCGGTTCTAGGGCGGAAGCCGCGGCGCGCAACCCCTTCGTTGCCGCGGCGCCTGCGCCCGCGCGGCCCTGGCGCTTCGACTGGAGCGCCATGGGCTGCCCTTGTGAGGTGCTCATCGAGACCGCGGACGTCGTACTCGCGAGGCGCGTCGCGGAATTCGCGATGGGCGAGGCCGCGCGCGTGGATGCGAAATTCAGCCGCTACCAGAAAGGCAGCGTGCTGAGTGCGATCCACGAGCGGCGCGGCCGGCCGCACCGCGTGGACGAGGAAACCGCGCGGCTGTTCGACTACGGTGCCGCGCTCTGGCGCATCAGCGAAGGCGCCTTCGACCTGACCTCGGGCGTGCTCCGTCACGCCTGGCGCTTCGACAACGGGCGCGCGGAGGCGCATCCGGAGAAGGTCCGTGCGTTGCTCGCACGGGTGGGCTGGTTCCGGGTGCGGTGGGATCCGCACACGCGCGAGATGGTGTTGCCGGATGGAATGGAGCTCGACCTCGGCGGCATCGGCAAGGAATACGCGGTGGACCGCGTCGCGGACTGGGCGGCGGCGCACGCGGACTGCCCGGTGCTGGTGAACTTCGGCGGTGACCTGCGCGCCGTCGGGCCGGCGCCCGCGAGCGGGCGCTGGGTCGTGGGCATCGACTCGCCGCTGGCGGCAGGGGCGGCGGTGCGGAAGATCGAGTTGCGAAGCGGGGCGGTGGCGACCAGCGGCGACGCCGCGCGATACGTCGAGATCGACGGCCGGCGTTACGGGCACATCCTGGATGCGCGCACCGGCTGGCCGCCGGCGGGTGCGCCGCGCTCAGTGACCGTGGTGGCGGATACCTGCTCCCAGGCCGGCAGCTATTCGACGCTGGCGATGCTGCAGGGCGCCAGAGCGAGATCCTTCCTGCGCCGCGAAACCGTCAAACACTGGGTAATCTAAAGGGGACGCATCCCATTTAAGATCTTAAATGGGATGCGTCCCCTTTAAGAGAACGCGCGCTGGCCGAGCTCCCAGGCGACCAGCAGCGCCATCGCCGCGACCAGGAACCAGCCCACCGTGAACGCGCGCCGGCGGTTCGGCACGTAGTTCGAACCGATGTGGATCCAGGCGTGCACGATGCGGCTCACCGCGAACAGCCAGGCCGCGGCCAGCGTGACCACGTGCACCGCGTCCAGCGCCCACAGCGCGAACGCCAGCACGTAGAACAACACCGGCACCTCGAACTGGTTTCGGATGTTGTTGTTGATCTTCATCACGGAGTCCGGCCAGGCGTCGTCGTGCAGCGCGCGACGCGCCATGTCCACCTCGCCCGCCTTCATCGCCCTGATCTTGGCCTTGATCAGGATGACGTAGGTCGCGAGCGTCAGGATCACCTGCACCAGCACCGGGCCGAAGATCAGGTCGCGACTCATGCCGTCACCTCTTAATGGGGACGCACCCCATTCAAGTACTTAAATGGGATGCGTCCCCATTTATTTCGTGGGGAATCCCCGCGCGCGCAAGAGCGCGTTCACGTCCGGGTCGCGGCCGCGGAAGCGCCGGTAGGCCTCGGCGCGATCCGAGGAATTGCCCTCGCCGAGGATGATGTTGCGCATGCCCGCGGCGACCGTCGGGTCGAACACGTTGCCGGTCGCCTCGAACATCTCCCAGGTGTCCTCGTCCATGACCTCCGACCACACGTAGGAGTAATACCCGGCCGAGTAGGCGTCGCTCGAGAACAGGTGCCCGAACTGCGGCAGCCGATGCCGCATCTCCATCTCGCGTGGCATCTGCAATGCCGCCAGCGTCTCGCGCTCGAACGCATCCGGCTCCACCGCGCCATCCGGCCGCAGGTGCAGCGCCATGTCCACCAGCGCCGAAGACAGCAGGGCCACCGTCTCATAGCCCTTGTTGAACGTCTCCGCCTTCTCGATGCGCTCCACCAGGTACTGCGGCATCGGCTGGCCAGTCGCAACATGCAGCGCGAAGCGGTCGAGGATCGGCCGCGTCAGCACCCAGTGCTCGTGCACCTGGCTCGGGTACTCGACGTAATCGCGCGGCGTGAACGAGAGACCCGGGTAGCGCGCCTCCGACAGCAGGCCGTGCAGCGCATGCCCGAACTCGTGGAACAGCGTGCGCGCGTCATCCAGCGAAATCAGCACCGGCTTGCCCGGCGAGGGCTTCACGAAGTTGTTGTTGTTCGAGGTGAGCGGACGGATGCGCTCGCCGGTGAAGGTCTGGTGGCCGCGATACCCCAGCGCCCAGGCGCCGGAACGCTTGCCCGGCCGCGCGAAGTTGTCGAGGTAGAACAGCCCGCGGTGCGAGCCGTCGCGGTCCTTGACCTCGAACACCCGCACGTCCGGGTGGAACACCGGCACCGTGCCGGTGATCTCGTGAAACGAAAGCCCGTACAGCTGGTTCGCCATGTAGAACGCGCCGGCCGCGATGTTGTCGAGCTGGAAGTACTGCCGCACCTCGTCGACGTCGAGCGCGAACCGCTCGCGCCGCACCTTCTCGGCGTAATAGAGATAGTCCCAGGGCTCGATGCGGATGCCCGCGCCCTCGCGGTCCGCGATCGCCTGCATGTCGGCGACTTCCTCGTGCACGCGCGCGACCGCCGCCGGCCACACGCGCATCATGAGTTCGTCGGCGCGCGCGGGATCGTGCGCCATGGTGTCGTCCATGCGGAAATGCGCGTGCGTCGCGAACCCGAGCAGCCGCGCGCGCTCGGCGCGCAGCCGGACGATCTTCGCGATCAGCTCGTTGGTGTCGTTGGCATCGCCGTTGTCGCCGCGGCTCTTGAACGCGCGGTAGACCTGCTCGCGCAAGTGCCGGTTGGCCGAGAACGTCAGGAACGGGTCCACGCTCGAGCGCGTGTTGACCACGGCCCATGCGCCTGAACGACCGCGCGCGGCAGCGCTCGAGGCCGCCGCGTCACGCAGCGCGGGCGTCAGGCCCGCGAGGTCCGCCTCGCGCTCGATGAAGATCGCGGTGTCCTCGTCCGCCAGCAGGCGCTTGTTGAACTCGGTGAAGAGCGAAGACAGCTCGCTGTTGATGGCGCCGACCTTCTCCTGCTGCCCGGGCGAGAGCGCGGCGCCCGCGCGCACGAACGAGGCGTGCGTGCGCTCGAGCAGGCGCAGCTGCTGGGCATCCAGGCCGAGTCCCGCGCGCTTCTGGAACAGCGCGTCGATGCGCCCGAACAGCGCGCGGTTGAAGGTGATGTCGTTGTCCGCCTTGGTCAGCTTCGGGGACCACTCGGCGTCCACTTTGCGTGCCTCGGGCGTCGAGATATTGGCGGTCACCACCGAGAACACGATGCGCGCCCGGGTCAGTGCGCGTCCGCTGTCCTGCATGGCCTCGATGGTGTTCGCGAAGGTCGCAGGCGCTGGATTGTCCGCAATCGCCGCGAACTCGGCCGCGCGCAACGCCACGCCCAGCTCGAAGGCGGCCGGGAAGCGGTCCGTGCTGACCTTGTCCCAGGGCGGCACGCCGCCGTAGGGGCCGGTCCATTCCGCGAGCAACGGGTCCTGCGCGGCCTCGGCCGCCAAGCGCGAAACCTCGGAGGAACCCTGCCGCGGGTCAACCTGGGCAACGGGGGTGGTCGCGCAGCCGGCGACGGTGGTCAGGGCCAGCAGGCCGGTGGCGAGGAGGGGGGCGTTCATGTGGTCGGGGGTCCGTGGGTTCATGTGGAAGCGGGATGATGCCCGCGGGAGCCCGAGGCGGACAAGGCCGCCTGTCGCCAGCACATCAGGGCCCGGTTCCGCCGGCTTCCGCCATCGCCTGCGCCAGGACCGCCGCATCGACGCCGCGTCGCTTCAGGCTTTCGACCAAAGCTTGCAGGCTGGAGTCCTCCAGGCGCTCCAGGTCGCGCCTGAGCCCATTCCCGACGTAGAACCGCATCAGGGGCTGATAACCCGAGAAACCGAGCAGCGGCGCCACCCGCTTCAGGTCGTCGAGCACATCGTCCGGCATGCGCAGCGTGACCGAAACCATTGGTCGATCCCGACGCAGCCTGAGTTTGATGCGCTCAAGATTGCTCAAACCGGCGACGCTCCGAGCGGGTGGCTTTGCGGGCTGAGATGAGGCGGATCGTTTCTTCATGGCGAATCACGTGAACGACGAAAAGTACTGATTGGTCCACCGTCCGGCCGATGACCGCGTCGCGCGACTCCTCCGGTTCGCTGGCATCGACCGTGCGTGCCAGCGGATCGAAGAAGACCTCGCACGCGGCCTGGAATGCGACGCCGTGCTCGAGGAGATTCGAGGCTGCCTTTGCCACGTCCCATTCGAACACCACGTCTCGATGCAGGTGCCGGACGGTCCTACCCATAGTGTATGTACGAAAGCAATACGCTGCAAGCGCTGTCGGCGCCTACGCCCTTTCGGTGAATCCTGGGCGGGCGGTTCGCCTCGTACCCGTCGTCTTTCTGGTTGAATCACCCACAAAGAAAAAGGCCCGCACCTCTCGACGCGGGCCTCGTAATTGGGGACGCATCCCAATTACTTTGTAATTGGGGTGCGTCCCCAATTACGAACTGTCCCCATTTCTTCTTACTGCACCGCCACCGCCACGTAATTGGCGTTCAGCGTATTGATCCCGCGCTCGTAGCGCCCGTGCGCGAAGAACGCGCGCGCCCTGGCGCCGCCGCCCAGCACCGCGCCCAGGCGGTCCACGAACGGCTGCCACTCGCGGAACACCTCGACCGTGTCGCCGCGGCGGATCGCGAACAGCGTGGGGCCTGCCGAGGCCGGTGCGACCGTAGGAGCGGAAGCCAGCGCGGTGATATCAACCACCACCGGCCCGATCTTGATGTGGTGACGATCGCCGAGGTCGGGGTTGTCGTTGTCCACGACCAGGCCGGCGGCGCCCATCGAGAGGAACGGTGCCGCGGTGCCGTTCGCGCCCCAGCCCACGCCCATGACCGCGCGGATACCGGCGAAGTCCACCATCGTGCGGCCGACGAAGTCGGGTGGTGCTACGCCGAAGGGTGTCACGAACCCGAACACGCGGATCGGCTCGTCGGCGAGGAGGCCGAACACCGGCAGCACGCCGGTCGCGACCTCGTAGGCAGCCGGGTCCGCGTCGTTGGCGGCGGAAGAGCCCGTGCCGGTGAAGTCGAAAGCGGAGGGCCGCAGCCGGTCGATGGCGAACAGGTCCATCGTCACCTGGCCGGGCTGCGCGTCCACGATCGAGCCCAGCAGGTGCGTGACCTTCATGCGCACGCGGCCCTGGGTGGCGTCCAGCGTGAGCGTGTCCACGGTCGGCGTCGCCGTCACCTGGCCGAAGGCATTGATGCGCTGGCCGACCGAGATCGCGCCCGGGCGCAGCAGGTTGCGCCCGCCGCCGTCGCGCGTGACCTTGGTGTCGGGCCCGATCAGGACCGTGATGTCGCCGCGGAAGAAGCGCACGGAGCCGTCGCGCCGCACGACCGTGGCGCCGCGGACCGTCAGCTCATCGCCCGCGCGGGCGATCACGCTGCCGCGCACCACGTCGAAGCGCGGGGTCGGCACGGAGTCGCCGGCCAGCACGTCGGTCGCAGTAAAGGTACGGCTGGCGATGTTCAAGATGCCCGCGGCCGCCGTCGGCGTGCCTGCCGGCTTGCCCGCGAGCTGCGCGAGGCCCGCCGCGCCCTCGAACTCCACGCCGTCGATCTCGAACGCGGTCGCGGCGGTCGTCGCCACGGTGAACTGGCCGAGCCGCGCGGAGAGATGATCGAAGGGGCGCAGGTCGATGACGTAGTTCGAGGCGTTCGTGTCCACCGACACGAGCGGCCCGCGCACGCGCAGGTCCTTGTCCACGACCGGCTCGATGGTCGCGACCACGAAGGGCTCGGCGACCGCCCTCGCAGGCGTGGTCGAGAGGTCCACCGCGTGCGACGCGGCGAGGTCGAAGTCGAGCTGCAAGAGCGCCGGGCGGCCCGGGAGGATGGTGACGTGGTTGCGGTTGTCGAGCAGGAGATCCACGGTCACGGTGCCGAGCGCGGCGCCGCTGCCGTTCACGACGGTGGCCGCAACCGGCGCGCCGTTCTGCTCCACGCTCACCTGCGCATTCGCGTAGTCGAGCGTGAGCGCGGCCTTCACGTAGGTGCCGTTCGGGATGGTCGCGGCCGTGACGAGCTCCGTCAGGTCCACGATCTCCGCGAAGTCCACGCGCTGGCGCACCGGCAGCGCCTGCACCACGCGGCCGTTCGCCGTCTCGAGCGAGAGCGAGACGACGTCCACCGAGTAGGAGAGGAAATCGCCGTCCGCGTCGGTCAGGCCGACAAGGAGGGTGCCGCAGGTGGAGGCGGTGCAGGCCTGGTTGGCGGGTGGCTGCACTTGCGCGCCGGCGCCCCCGCCGCCGCAGGCGGTCAATGCGAGCGCGGCGAGCAGGACGGGGGCCAGCATGAGCGCGCGCAGGCGCGTCCAAGTGGCTGTTTCACATAACGTTCTGGCAAAGAGGGACGACATGGTTCGCTCCCAGTATATGGCGAGTATGTTGAGAGAACGCGGGGGTGGGGCGGCGGTTGACGGGGCGGAGGTGAGACTTTTGGGGGTGTCGAGACAGTATTAGTAGGATTGGGGACGATGAGTGACCTGATGCTGTTCGTGGACCTGGAGAACATCCACCGCTTTGACCTCGGCAAGGCGCCGTCCAACGCGCGGATCAAGATTTTCGTCGGCCAGTTGCAGTCGAAGCTGCCGACGGAGCTTGTCCAGCAGGCGCAGACAGTGACGTGCAACCTCTAGTTGCGTGGCAATGGACGCATCAGTAGTTGCTTTGGTGATGATAGTTGGCGGGTTGCTCGTCGCACTATCGCTCCTTGGCAGCAAGCAAGCGCGATCCGGCACGCATTTCGACGGCGATGAACGGACATTTCGATACAAAGCCGTTTCGACGAGCTTCAAGCTCTTCGAATTCCGAAACGTTATTGTTCCTGATGAGCGCGGCACGACAGAGATTGACGTCATTCTTGTCGGCAATACCGGTGTGTTCGTCATCGAGAAGAAGGAGTACAACGCCTGGATCTTTGGAAGTGATAACGACGAAATGTGGACTGCACGTTACATCAACGGGTCGACGCATCGGCTGCAAAATCCACTGCGGCAGAACTATCGTCATATCATGGCGCTCGCCTCGCGGCTCGGACTAACAAGAGACAATTTTCATTCGTTTGTGGCATTTTCAGGGGACTGTCAGCTCAAGACTCCAATGCCTTCCAATGTCTTCGTAGGCGACTATTACAAGCGCGCTGAGTCGATGACCGGCATCAGGTTGATCGACGCCGATGTATCTAGGGTGTGCGAAATACTTGGCGCCCTTGAGTCGCGGTCATCTGAGATAGCACGCGCCGATCATGTCAATAGACTGCGGGAACGATTTTCCAGCAAGACAACTTGCCCGAAATGCGGATCCCCATTGGTGCAGCGGCGCTCATCCAAAGCGACCAGCGACGGCGAGCCATTTCTGGGATGCAGTGCGTATCCGCGATGCACGTATACAAGGAAGATTGGTGCTGCCTAGCGCTCACGCGAGACTACCGTTTTGACATCCGTGACGGCCGGAGCCTCAGCCGAAGGCACGACAGTCGCGACGCCACGAGCGTGGTACGCGGCCACGATCCCCACGTTCCTTGACGACCCCGTCGACTCGATCATGGGCCGGCTCACGCGGAACAGTGACTTCAGCGTCGATCCATCGCAGCGCGATGCGTGGATCGGGGAGATCGAGGTCCTCAAGAGATCTCTCCAGGGACTCACCGGTTCGCTCTTTCTGGAGTTCACGATCCCGCGCATGGGGCGACGCATTGATGCGGTGCTGCTCGTCGGCTCGGGCGTGATCGCGCTGGAGTTCAAGGTCGGCGAGAAGACCTTTGATCGCGTTGCCATCGACCAGGTTTGGGACTATGCGCTCGATCTCAAGAACTTCCATCAGGCGAGCCACGCTGTTCCGATTGTCCCGCTGCTCATTGCAACCGAAGGTCAGGTCGCAGGTCCGATTAGACTTCATTGCGACAGCGATGGCGTGTATCGTCCGATCGCAATCGGCGCGATGGATCTGCGACCAGCGATCGAAGCCTGCATTGCGGCCTTCACCACACCCGGATTCGATCACCCGGCGTGGGCGCTGGCGCCGTATCACCCGACGCCTACAATCATCGAAGCTGCCCGGTCGCTGTACGCGCAACATTCAGTTGAGGCGATCGCGCGCCACGATGCCGGCGCGCGCAACCTGCATATTACGTCCGGTCGCATTGATCAGCTGATCAATGACGCCGCAGCCAACCGCCTGAAGATCATTATCTTTGTGACCGGCGTTCCCGGAGCGGGGAAAACGCTTGTCGGCCTCAACGTCGCGACCCGTCATCGCCGCGAGCTGGAGGAGGAAACCCACGCCGTGTATCTGTCCGGAAACGATCCGCTGGTCGCCGTGCTCCGGGAAGCCCTCACCCGCGACGAGGTCGAGCGACGAAAGGCCCATGGTGAGACGGTCCGCAAGGGAAAAGTCGGCGAGAGCGTCAAGGCATTCATTCAGAACATCCATCACTTTCGCGATGAGGCGCTGATCGAGCCACGACCGCCGTTTGAGCACGTGGTAATTTACGACGAGGCGCAGCGGGCGTGGAATCTGCGACAAACCGCCAGCTTCATGTTGCGCAAGAAGAAAAGACCCGGGTTTACGCAGTCGGAACCCGAGTTCCTGATTTCTTGCATGGACCGGCATGAAGACTGGGCCGTCATCATCTGTCTGGTCGGCGGCGGGCAGGAAATCAATACGGGCGAGGCGGGTATCGATGCCTGGTTAGACGCCGTAAATGCGGCCTTCCCGCACTGGCACATGTACATCTCCGATCGTCTGCTCGACAGCGAGTACGCTGCGGGCCATGCGCTCGCCAAGGTGCGAGCGCGCAAGGATGCTTACTTCGACGACAGCCTGCACTTGGCGGTCTCCATGCGTTCCTTTCGCGCGGAGAATGTCTCCGAGTTCGTGAAAGCGCTTTTGGACCTTGAGATCGCCGCGGCACGAGACGCCTTCGCCCGGCTGGCGGGCCGCTATCCCATCGTGCTGACCCGCAATCTCGAGCTGGCAAAGCAATGGGTGCGCACACAGGCGCGTGGATCGGAGCGCTACGGACTCGTGGCGTCCTCAAAGGCCCAGCGCCTCAAACCTCATGCCATCGATATCCGGGTTAATGTCAATCCGGTGCACTGGTTTCTGAACGACAAGGACGATACGCGCTCCAGCTACTACCTCGAGGACGCGGCCACGGAGTTTCAGGTGCAGGGGCTCGAACTCGACTGGAGCTGCGTCACCTGGGACGGCGACCTGCGCTATTCGGACAGCGGCTGGAGCTACCACGATTTCCGGGGTGACCGCTGGATCAATGTCGCCAACAGCGACAATCGCAATTACCTTCGCAATGCTTATCGTGTGCTGTTGACCCGTGCCCGGCAGGGAATGGTGATCTTTGTCCCGCCAGGGGCGGAAAGCGACCCGACGCGGAATCCTGCGTTTTATGACCGAACTTTCGGCTACTTGAGTCAGCTTGGAATTCCGGTCCTGCAGTAACTAATCTCATCCGTCGCGCCTATGTCCTGTTCCATCGCGTCTATGACACCTGGCGACTGCTAGAGCCGAGGCGGTTTCCTGGGTTCGAGCTTGTGGCCCTCCCATTGCCGCCGCTCCCGATCGCGGAAGTCGCGCAGGGGCTGCCTGGCTTTCCGGCGCCGCCAAATGCAAATCCCACCCACGATCAAAGCCGCCAACACGACGCCGGCGCTGGCCAGCCAGGGTCGGTAGTCGCTGGCGGGCCGCGATCCGCGGTAGACGGGCTGCGGCTGGTTGGCGTCGAACGCACCACCCATGCGGCGCCCGCCGGCCGCGCGGCAGGCTGCCATCGAGTCGAAGGCCTCGAAGTAGATCGTTTGCCGGTAGTGCACCGTCCCGCGCTCGTGGCAGATACCGCTGCGCGACATCTTCACGGCGGGCTCGTCAGCCGAGGTCTGGGGCGTCGCGATCTGGGTCGTCAGTAGCAGACCGAGGACGATCGCCCGGGCGAACCCGCGGGCGGGTTGTCCTCGCCGCCGCCAAGGATCAGGATACGGGCCTGAGTGGGGGTGCCTTCGAGTCCAAGTCGTTGATTCGATTGAGATGGGCACGGTGGGTGGTCGCAGCCTCACCATGGATTCTGGCACGCTGGGAGACCTCAGGGACGTGAGGCAATAAGAATGAACGAGCAGCTCCTGCTGGTGGACCTCGAGAACATCCAGAGCTTCGACCTCGGTAAGGTGCCGCCGACGACGCGCATCAAGATCTTCGTCGGCCAGATGCAGTCGAAGCTGCCGACGGAACTTGTGCAGCAGGCGCAGGCGCTGGGCTCGCGCCTCGAATGGGTGCGCATCGACGGCAACGGCCGGAACGCCCTCGACTTCCACATCGCCTGTCACCTGGGCGAGGGGATCTGCAAGTTCCCGAAGGCGGAGTTCGTCATCCTCTCGAACGACAAGGGCTTCGATCCGCTCGTGCGGCACCTCGTAACGCGGGGGTTCAAGTGCCGGCGCGACGGCCAGGCGCGTCCGGCGCCAGCGCCCAAGCCGCAGCTCCCGGCGGACGCGCAGGCGGTGGCGGACCTGCTCAAGCGCTCCGAGAAGAACAAGCGGCCGAGGAAGCGGACGACGCTGCACAACTACCTCGCGACGCACTTCCACAAGAAGCTGACGGGGGAGGAGATCAAGCAGGCGGTCGGGCACCTGCTGGAGGCGGGGTTAATCGCGGGGACGGAGGCGGCGGTGACGTATAACTTTTAGGTACTGAAATGCGAGAACTTCACAATCTCGGTCGATCCTGCCACGCTGGCGCCCGAGGCCGCAGTAAGCTGTTTTGAGGCTTTAGATAGAGTCGTTTCTTAGTGACCACGTAGTGACGATTGCATCGCATTAAGAACACGGCGCCACATTTCTAATTTAAGCAAGTTCTGAAGTGAGTTTAGTCAAGTCAAAGCGACGCATTGCCGACCACGGAGAGGTTTTCACTCCAATGTGGCTCGTCGAGGCGATGTTGGATCTGGTTGCGCGCGAAGCCGAGCGCGTCGATTCGCGCTTCCTGGAGCCGGCCTGCGGCAGCGGCAACTTCCTCGTGCACATCCTGCGTCGCAAGCTGGCTACAGTCGAACTCAAGTACAGAAAGTCCGATTTCGAGAAAAAGCACTATGCGCTGCTCGCACTTATGTGCCTCTATGGAATCGAGCTACTGGCGGATAACCTCGCCGAATGCCGGGCAAACATGCTGGAAGTTCTCGCCGACTACCTTGATATGGATAGGTCGGACAACATCCTTTGTGCCGCCGGTTATGTGTTGTCGCAGAATCTTGTTCATGGAGATGCTCTGACCATGCGCGACCAGAGCGGCCAGCCGATCACATTTGCCGAATGGGGTTACCTTGGCAAAGGAAAGTTTCAGCGGCGCGATTTCAGGTTCGACGTTCTAACCGGTTCGTCGGCCTTCAGTGCGGAAGGTTCGCTTTTTGCGCACTTGGGCAAACATGAAATCTTCACTCCAGTGAAGATGTATCCACCTTTCACGGTAAGTGAGCTGGCCGTCATGATGGCCAGCACTGTTCCTAAGGATGCCGCATGAGTGGCCAAGCCGGCTTTGCTCTTCGCGGGCGCAATCCAGACGTTCTCACATGCATCGCGAATCTTTCGAATGATGAGGTTTTCACGCCGCCAGATTTCGCGAACCGGATGTTGAACACGCTGGGCGAGGCCTGGTCCGCCGACCACAATGGCGCAAACATCTGGGCGGATAAGCGCGTGAGGTTTCTGGACCCATGTACAAAATCAGGCGTCTTCCTGCGCGAGATAACCAGCCGCTTAACCAAGGGGCTGGCAGATGAGATTGCGAACCTCGAAGAGCGCGTCGATCACATTCTGACAAGGCAGGTGTTTGGCATCGGTATCACGCACCTCACCAGCTTACTTGCACGGCGGAGCGTGTACTGCTCGAAGCACGCGAACGGAAAGCACTCTATAGCCAAGGGCTTTGCCAGTGACACGGGTAACATATGGTTCGAGCGGACGGAACACACATGGGCAAGTGGGAAGTGCAAGTATTGTGCCGCGCCGAAGTCGATCTTTGACCGAGAGAAGAGGCTGGAGACGCACGCCTACGCGTTCATTCATACCAACGACGTCAAAACTTGGCTGGCCAAGATTTGTGGAGGCGATATGCAGTTTGACGTGATCATCGGCAACCCGCCGTATCAACTGGAAGACGGCGGGCACGGGCGCAGTGCGTCACCGATTTACCAACTATTCGTAGATAAGGCGAAACAGCTCGATCCACGATACCTTGCGATGGTTATTCCATCGCGGTGGTTGGGCGGTGGGAAAGGACTTGGCCAGTTCCGCAGCACGATGCTAGCGGATGATCGCATTCGAAAGTTGGTGGACTTTGAGAACGCACAAGATGCGTTTCCTGGCGTCGATTTCGCGGGTGGCGTTTGTTATTTCTTGTGGGAGCGAGACTCTCGCGGCACATGTGAGGTAACCAATATTGCTGGGGATACTCATTTCGTTACAGCTCGGCGTCTCGATGAGTTTCCTGTTTTTGTCCGGCACAGTGCTGCCGTGCCGATTATTCACAAGGTAACAGAGAAAAATGAACGCAGGATGAGTGAGCAAGTTTCCAGCAGGAAGCCTTTTGGACTCGCAACCGATGTGCGGCCGCAGAAGTCTGGCGACCTCACTCTTCGTTGGGAGAAAGGAGAGGGCCCATACTCCCGAAGTAGTGTCGAACAGGGGACGGAGATTATCGACAAATGGAAGGTGATTACGTCCTACGTCGGCTACGATCACGCCGGCAATCCGGGCAAGGACGGTCGTAGAAGGGTGCTCTCACGGATCGACATACTGCCGCCCGGCACCATCTGTACCGAGACTTACTTGGTGGTCGGCAGCTACAAGACAAAGAAAGAGGCTGCCAACTTAGTTACCTATATGAAAACGCGGTTCTTCCGGTTTCTTGTCGCGCAGTTCATGTACTCACACCATCTCACGAAGTCGGCATACGATCTCGTGCCTGTTCTCGATATGACGATCAATTGGACGGATGCGAAACTTACAGAGCGTTACGGGCTCACGCAAGAAGAGGTTAACTTTATCGCGTCGAGGATCCGCTCCTATGACACCACTCAAGACGGCGATGAGTAATTCTGGGAACTAAAGGGTATTCAAGCCGAAGATAGTGGGTCCTGAATGGGTTTGATCGCGAAACCACATCCAGCCTTTGCGGATAGGCAACGCCGAGACAAGCCAAGTTGAGTGAGAGGTAGGCCATGAGACGTTTTCCAGGCTCCGGAAAGCTCGGGGTATTGATTGAGGCTGAAGTCGCCCCAGCTTCGAAAGCGAGATTTGAGAAGCGTTACATAGCTGCGACCGGCATAGCTGTGTCTCCAGGCAGCCCGGTGCACTATCAAGCGCAACCCAACAAATGGGGTGCCGAGTTACGCGCGTATTTCAACGATGCTGGTATGGCCGCCTTGCTAGACGCCAAAGGCGTTCACGTTGAGTATCGGCGCAGCGGATACAAAGCTGGCGAATATCGCTATCGCATCAATGACAACAAACTGTGGTGGAAGCTCGTAGAGGGTTACGGCCTGCGGTTGGGAGTGAATTAGCGACAGTTTTGACGATGCAAATGAGTAAGACTATCGAGGAAATCCTCGCCCCTCGGCCCGAGGCCAGGCCACGTATCTACGCTTATTCCATCGCGGACGAGGTCCACCGGAATCTCCTCAAGATTGGCCAGACAACCCGCGATGTTAAACAGCGCGTCTCTGAGCAACTCAAGACCGCCGCTATCCGCAATTTTCGCATCGAGCTTGACGAGTTCGCCGAGCGCGAGGATGGCAGTATCTTCTCCGATCACGAGGTGCGCGCAGCTCTCGCCAGAAGAGGCTTTGAGAACACTGAATTGGAATGGATGCGTTGCACGGTCAAGGACGTGCTCGCCGTGCTTGCTGAGCTGCGCACAGGCCGCAGATTTGCCGGTACGCACCACCAAACGTTCTCGATGCGCCGAGAACAGGCAGAGGCTGTGAGAGTTACGCATGCCTACTACCATTCCCGTTGGGCCGAGGATATGCACGCTGTGCCGCGTTTCCTGTGGAACGCGAAGATGCGTTTCGGCAAGACCTTCACCACTTACCAGCTAGCAAAGAAGCTGGGCGCCAAGCGTGTGCTGGTGGTAACTTTCAAACCCGCCGTGGAAGATGCTTGGCAGACCGACTTGGAATCCCACGTGGATTTCAACGGCTGGCAATACCTTTCGCGCAGTTCCGGGAGCGACCCTACGAGGGTCGATAGTCGTAAGCCCGTGGTGTATTTCGGGTCGTTTCAGGACCTGCTAGGTCGCGACGCGGCCGGTAACATCAAATCCCGCAACGAATGGCTCCACAAGATCAAATGGGATCTCGTAGTGTTCGACGAGTACCATTTCGGCGCTTGGCGCAACACCGCGAAAGAACTCTTCGAGGGTGAGGAGGAGGCGGATGCGAAGAGGGAGGCCGGGCTGGAGTATGGCAAGGGCCTAGAGCGCATAAACGAAGACCTGGGCGTGCTGTCGGAGCAGGAATCCGAGTTCCTGCCCATCACCACGAAGGCCTACCTTTACCTTTCAGGCACACCATTCAAAGCGCTTTCAACAGGAGAGTTCATCGAAGAGCAGATCTTCAACTGGACCTACACCGACGAGCAGCGCTCCAAGAGAGACTTCGCTGCAATGAATCCAGGCATATGGAGCCCTTACGGCTCGCTGCCGCAGATGCGCCTGCTAACCTACCAAATGCCGGACGAACTGTTGGCCATCGCCAGCGCAGGGGAATTCGACGAGTTCGATCTCAACGAGTTCTTCGCCGCAACGGGGCAAGGCAATGAAGCGAGGTTTAAGTATAAGAATGAGGTCCAGAAGTGGCTGGACATCATTCGCGGCTCGTATGCGCCGCATGCCGTGCGGGATCTCAAGGTTGGCTCGCGGCCTCCGTTCCCCTATTCAGACGTGCGCTTACTGCCATATCTGCAGCACGCCTTTTGGTTCCTGCCGGATGTCGCAGCCTGTCAGGCGATGGCCAACTTGCTGGCCGAGAAGCATAACGTGTTTTGGAAGGACTACACCGTAGTAGTGGCCGCTGGAGCTAGTGCTGGCATTGGCCTTGATGCCTTACTGCCCGTGCGCAAATCGATCGGTAGCGGCTTCGAGAGCAAGACCATCACGCTCTCCTGCGGCAAGCTTACAACCGGCGTCACTGTGCCTCAGTGGTCGTCGATCCTTATGCTGCGTAATCTTAAGTCGCCGGAAACATACTTCCAGGCCGCGTTTCGGGTGCAATCACCATGGTCGATCAAGAACCCAGACGGTGATGACCCGAATAGGGAAGAAGTGCTGAAGCCCGTGTGCTTCGTATTCGACTTCGCGCCCACTCGGGCGCTGCGGCAGATTTCCGAGTACGGCATCGGCCTGTCGCCGGGCGAGCCGAATCCGGAGAATGCTGTAAAGGACCTGGTGTCGTTTCTACCAGTGCTGGCCTATGACGGCGCAAACATGACGCAGATCGACGCGGGCGGCATCCTCGACATCGCGATGGCCGGTACATCGGCTACATTGCTAGCCCGCAAGTGGGAATCTGCACTGCTCGTCAACGTAGACAACGACACCTTGCGCCGTATTCTCGGCAACCCAGAGGCGATGGCTGCCGTGGAGCGCATCGAAGGCTGGCGCTCGCTTGGCGAAAACGTGATTGAAACCATCATCAACATGAGTGAAAAAGTCAGGAATCTCAAGAACAAGGCCAAGGACCGCAAGCTCACCGAGAAACAGCAAAGTCAGCTCACGGAGGAGGAGAAGGAATACAAGTCCAAGCGCAAACTAGTTCAGGAGAAGCTGATCAAGTTTGCGACGCGCATTCCCGCTTTCATGTACCTGACAGACTTCCGGGAAAACACGCTGCAGGACGTAATCACCAAGCTCGAACCGGACTTGTTTCATGCTGTTACTGGCCTGACGGTAAAGGACTTCCACTTACTTGTGAGACTGAAGGTGTTTAATACTGAACAAATGAATCAGGCCGTCTTCGCCTTTCGGCGTTACGAGGATGCATCGCTGCGTTACACAGGCATTGACAGTCACGAAGGCCTAACGCGATACGGGCTTTATGACACCGTGGTGGCAAGAGACTAAACACATGGCAATGTGTGCGACTGACTGCAGGACCGGGAGTCGGCCTCAACACCAAACGCAGGATGTATGCAACGGAACCGACCAAGACCTCACTGCTTAAGCGGCGCCGCTCACCGATCCGTAGCTGATCCGACGACACTTGCTTTTGGCGTCGACGGTGTGGCGGAGGAAATCAGAAAATTCCGGATCCCCAAACAGAATCGCTAAATCAACGAAGCCAACCAGCGCGATCCGTGACATTCATGCTAAGCCGTCTCTGGACGGCGAATAGACTCTCAAGAGAATCGTCCAAGAGAGGGAATCCAACTGAGAGGGACCGCTGTGACCGACTTCGATTACTGGAAGAAGCGGTACAAGGACACTTGGAGGCATTCATCCAAAAGGGAAGCGGCTATTGCTGACTTTCTGGCACAGGCGTCCGGAAGAATGATCGAACCCGTGGGCTTCGGTGCCGGAAGTTCAAAGTTTCTCTCTGGATCGGCGGCGGTACACGATCATGCAAAAGGCGATGCTGACCTTGTAGTCGTTGGAACAAATATCTATCTCGAAATAACTGGACCGCTTGTTTCGTCGGTCGATCAAAACCAAGCTTTGTGGATCAGGCCGGACAAGGTGGAAAATGCAAAGAGCAGCGGTACAAACGAGACATGGGTTGTGCATCACCTGCCAAAGAACGATTTAATACGAGTTGTTCCTCTAGATGGTGAGTTTTGGCAAGCATTGCAGAACGGCGAGTTTCCCATCGTTACGCCCCGCATCCGTGGGGCACAAGAGCGGTACCATGCAATCCCGGCTACGCACCCATGCATCAAACCTTGCAGCGCGCTGATTGACAGACTTAAAAAGATTTAGGGCGGGCAGGTCATGGGGCAGGATGAGGTGGCAAAGCTGATCTCAAAGGACAAGGAGTCGCAAGTTCCACTGCCGACGGCAATTGCAGAGGAGCTTAGATTTGGGCTAGGAGTCCGGGGCGGGCCTAGGATTGGAGCGGCACACCTTCCTGCAAGGTCCTGTGCTGTTAGACAACGTGTTTCGAGGGGAGCGCAGTGGCTGAACCTGATTTTCAAACCCTGATGCTCGTCGTACTTCGGCTCTTCGCGCACGGCCAAGAGCGCGGCCTGAGGGATGCGGTCCGCAAGCTTCCCCGTCAAGCACACAGTTCGTAACTAGACTCTGCCGGTCGTTGTGGCCTCGGCAAGAACGTCAACGGCGGCACCCGGCCGAGGCTGTCATGGGGCCGCTCTTGGTTGTACTCGAATAGCCTGGACGCGGTGGTCTCGCGCTCTACGTCGGCCGAAATATCTCCAGACTTTAACGTCTAGGTCATCGCGCTGAATATTCGCACACCGCAAGCACATAACTAGCGCAGATTCAATAAACCTAGTCTAGTTTCCGTAAACGAACGCCATTCAAGTATCTTCATCATCGTCGTCGTCAACATCTTCGTCTTCTTCATCTACTGCCATGGCATTGACGTACTCAAGACGCACGGTCTTGAGTGAGCGCCGCGATTTTTGATCGACAAGGAAGAACCACCAGCCATTAGTTGAAACGCCGGTAATGGTGCTGGCAGCATCCGATGGCGACGTGTACCGCTTACCGTCCACTTCAATCTGACCATCGGGAAGGAGGGTGGCAACCAAGTGTTGGAACTTCTTGCGTCTCGGGAAGAGCGCCATACCCGGACTGAGGGCACCTGCAGCCAGTAGGTCTATCAATTGGAGCTTTCTGCGCAGCCGCGGCTGGCGATCAGGCGAATAACCGGACCGGTGGCCGGCTGGAACCGGCCAAATTGCCAAAACAATCTCGATCAGATCTTGCGTTCGTTTCTGGATGGACTGCTCCGTCCAGGCCTCAATGCTTGACTTCAAGACCTCCCGGTTAAGAATCAGCACATCATGACTTTCAATACCCTTCTGCTTGCCTTGGTCCCCAAGCCAAGGGCCATTGGATACTTTGGAATTGAGGCGACCAGTCAACAGAGTCAGATTGCCGAAAGTGTGAATTAGAGCTTCGCGTTCCGATTCGCTGACGTTGGAGCTCAACGGCCAATGAGCATGCCATTTGCGCGGCATCACATGTTCAATGGCGAACTTACCTCTGACAACACGTTCCCCTCCGAGCCCGGTATGGCTGCCTTTCCAACCACGTAGGTGATCTTCGATGGCCTCCAGGACCATGCGCAAACGACCGCGACCGATACGACGGTAGGCTGGTAGCGTGCGAAATTCGTTCTTCAAATCATCGTCGTCCGGCCAGTATCGGCTCCCGCTCGTCTGGGTTGCGAAGAAAGCCTCAAGCCGATCGCCAACGTCGTCCCTCCCGCCTGCCCGTACGAGACTTACTAGCTCGCTCACGACTTGTGTATAACTCTTGGTCGTCGCGCGGACGAGCATTCGCCGAACCATCCAGCTCTCAAGCACGTCGAGGGCTTTAGTCAACTGGTCATAGGGTATAGCTGGAGCATCAGGATCCAGTAGACACAGTACAAGTGGCTTGATGACCTCGCTTTCTAGGACAGTTGTGCGATAGCCGAATAGCCCAAGCCGATCAATCGAACTGACACCAGTGGCCGCGGCGCCAATAAAAGTTCGATAGGTCTCTGCAGCGCGGCGAATTCGCGCAAGGAGATCAAGCATTGGCATGCTGACGTCGTGATCGGCAAACCGCTTGAATCTGTCGAAGACCTCACGTGCAACGACCTCCTCGCCTGTCTGTGCAATCAGCCAGTGATTAAGGAAGATTGCTGACCGGGAGTACTTGTGACGGCCAACACTGATCTCGCTCTCCCAGAATCCGGTTTCAAATTCCCTCCAATTCTTTTCATACGCGTCTTCAACATTAACTTTGGCTTCCATGAGACGCTGAAAGACGAAATTCTTGATCAGATCGGCGGCCGTCAGTTGAGCTCCACGAGCATTGAGTGTTTCGAAGATCTCCTGCGCATTTTCATCGGTTGCAAGGTCGATGACCACCATCTGCAGCAGCTCCCGTACGGCCAACTCAATTGCAGCTGCACGGGAAGCAGCATCATGTGAACCGCCGCCTGCTAGCCATATGTGTGCCTGCCCAGCGAAATACTGGTGGGCTTCAACCATGCGCTCAGCATCAAAACCGAGTGCGTTGTAGTTTACTGGTGGCTTGGCTGACATAACGGCGTTGAAAGATGCACGGTCCCGATTCGTGGGCCAGACCTTGAATTGGTCTTCAGACTTCGAGCGAAAGGGCACGGCGTTGGAGACTAGCGGCTCAATCCGCGCCGCCGGCGCCGCGGCACCTATTGCGACAAGTTCGCCGTGAAGGGCATCGAGGAGAAGCTGCAATGTAGTCAGGCGCTGTTGGCCGTCGATGATCATCCGCTCTTGCAGCAGCCCCGTGCCACGCTGCAGTTGCTGAAGTACGACCGCGCCGAGGAAGTGAGGATGGTGCTTGTCGTTGGGTTTATTCAGTAGCCGCTCAGCAACTCTGACGACATCTTCCCACAAGGGCTCCCACTGGGTTTCCTCATTCCAGACGTATGGTCGCTGGAACAGGGGAACGACCAGCCTTTGCGGCTGCATGAAGACCATCTGTGGGGTTCGGACCTGTGTTTCCATGGCCACTCCCTCTTTGTTGTTTGGGAGAGTATAAGGAGCCAAATCTGCGGTCCAGACATTTGCGCGATTGCGCAATCGGGCATGGGCGCGGACTGGCTGTATCGGTCACAGCCTTTGGCAGGCCGAGACGGATCGGGAACACGGAATAGGCAAGCGACGCGCAAGTGAAGTCTGAAGTGTCTCGGTTGGCAGGAATTCCATGTCCGAGGTGCGGGCAGCTGATGCGGGCTACGGTCAGTCGTGAGCTAGTTCGCCTTCCCGTAGCGACATCTTTTGAGTCTTGCGTCCGAAAGTGCGTCGATTGCGGCGTTGGAGCCTCAAACGCCCAAGATCCGGTGAAAACCACCTATATCTATTTGAACCCCTTGGAGAACATACCGGCAGCGTCACGAGTTGGTGCGGCTGAGACACTTCGCACGGCGCTAAACGTTAGCAATCGCGACAACAAGTGGGTGAAGTTTGGATTTTCTACATCAGAGGATGCCGTTACATGGGTGATCTTTTCCTATCTGGCAAGGAACGGGCGGCTCACGACGGCGCTAGTCAAAGCGGGTTTGCTTGAGAGCACCCCTGAGCCTGAACTGCGCGCACTACTATTGTGGGGCAGTACGGTAGTCGGAGGTGTGGTTGCGGAGATTTTGCGCCAGGCGACTCACTTGACCTGTGTGAAGTTGGGCGAGGCCGTCGATCGAACGTCGGAGCCAGACGTCTTAATTGACTGTGGAGTCAGTGGGCTTGTTGCAATTGAAGTCAAGCACCTCAGCGGCAATGATTTGAAGCCGGGAGACTATGCAGGTTGGACCCGTTACATTCCCTGCGCGGCCGCATTTCGGGATGCTGCCTCGGTTCTCGACAGTGGTTGCTATGAGTTGGCTCGGTACTGGCGCCTGCTACACGAGATTTGTAGCGATAGGCCGATGACACTGGTGAACTTGGGACCAAAACGGTTGTTTGTTGGGAATGAGGGTGAACGGCTTGACCGCTTCGTGGCCGGACTTACGCAGTCCCGAACGCAGCGGTTTCGAACATTGACTTGGGGAGACTTCCTGGAGTCGATTGGGCCATTGCCTAGCCATGTGCGTGACTTTTGCAGTGAACGCCGGCTAGGCATGTTCTAGAGTCTTTCCGGGTTGAACCTAGGTCAGGTCGGGATCTTGCACCGATTGGGTCTCAACTATTCATGCGTCACTGGTGGGTCAACCAAAACCAAACCTACCGCCAGGAGATCAGCGGCGGCTACATGTGGTCGCCGAAGGTAAGTAAGAACGGCAGGCTCAACCCGTTCTATGAATTCATGCGCGAAGTCGCACCGGGCGATCTCGTGTTCTCCTTTGCGGATACGCTGATCAAGGCGGTGGGCATCGCGACCTCCCCTTGCTACGACTGCCCGAAGCCGCCGGAGTTTGGGCTTGCGGGAAAGGTGTGGGGCCAGTCAGGCTGGCGTGTGGACGTTCGCTGGCTCGAGCTGAAGAACCAGATCAAGCCCGCGCAGCACATGACGACGATCGCCATGTACCTGCCTGAAAAGTACTCGCCACTGCAACCATCCGGCGCCGGCCTGCAGAGTGTTTACCTGACTCACGTGCCGGACAGCCTCGCTAGTGAGCTGATCAACCTGATCGGATCCGAGGCTAGCCACGCTCGCGGCATGGCCCAGTCCTGGGTATCAGATGTCACGGCGCCCGATGCTCCAGCGCTGGCGCAAGCGGAGTGGGAGCAGGACCTGGCCGAGCGGATCGAGGCGAGCGTCGGTCTCACCGTGACGGAAAAGCGGCAGGTCATCCTCGCGCGCCGCGGGCAGGGCAAGTTCCGCGAGCGCGTCGCGCGGATCGAGCACGCGTGCCGGATCACCGGCGTCAATCGGCCGGAACACCTGATCGCGAGTCACTGCAAGCCGTGGCGCGACTGCGAATCGAATGACGAGCGCCTCGACGGCGAGAACGGCCTGCTGCTCACGCCCACGGTCGATCATCTCTTCGATCGCGGGTTCATTTCATTCGAGGACAATGGCGATGTGCTGGTATCGCCGGTCGCGCATCGCGAATCGCTGAAGCGGATGGGGATCGAGGTCGTGGGAAGGGTGAACGTGGGGGCGTTTTCGGAGGGGCAGCGGCGGTATCTGGAGTTTCACCGGGAGGCGGTGTTTTTGGAGGCGAGGGTGAAGGCTTAGAGAATCTGTCGCTTTGCGCGTGATTCGAAGCGATCTCGACAGGCGAAGACACGCTAGATTCATTGGGCGATGCCGGAATCTGCAGCGCAAACGGATCTGACTGAGATCGGAAAGCGCATTGTCGTCGTGCGTGGTCAGCGCGTGCTGTTGGATACAGACTTGGCCAGGTTGTATGGCGTCACTCCCAAGCGTCTGAATGAGCAGGTACGGCGAAACCGGAAACGCTTTCCGCCGGACTTTCTGCTGAGCTTGGAAATCAACGAGTTGCGCAACTTGAGGTCGCAATTTGCGACCTCAAGTTGGGGCGGCCGGCGTTACCGGGTCCTGGCTTCCAACGAGCAGCTGGCTGGAAAACTGAGAGAACTCGAGAAATCACTCGCCACGCTGGATGCGAAAACCCGCCGGCAGTTTGAGGAGGTCTACGCGACGATTCGGGCGCTGACAATTCAGCCAACGCCCAAGTCGCGGCCGATCGGATTCACGGCGTCAATCGGCCGGAACACGTGATTGCGAGTCACTGCAAGCCGTGGCGCGACTGCGAATCGAATGACGAGCGCCTGGACGGGGAGAACGGGCTGCTGCTGACGCCGACGGTGGATCACGACGGGAACTGGCGATGTGCTGGTATCGCCGGTGGCTCACCGGGTGGCGGTGTTCTTGGAGGCGAGGGTGAGGCGGGAATAGCCTCCTGCCGTCAGGCGCATACTTCTGTTTCAGAATCAATAACGTGGAGACGGCGGCCGAGGGCAGCACTGAAATCTCCGGGAAGGCGCCAGTAATTCCAGTGCATCCTGGTGCTGCGCGGGCAGCGGGTGCTATTGGATGCGGATCTGGCGCAGCTTTTTGGGGTATCGACTGCACGCCTGAATCAGCAGGTGCGCCGGAACCGCAAGCGGTTCCCGGCGGATTTCATTTTTCAGACGACAAATCAGGAGCTTGCAAACTTGATGTTGCAATTTGCAACTTCAAGTTGGGGCGGCACTCGAAAGCCGCCGGTCGCCTTCACGGAGCACGGCGCGATCATGGCCGCGACCGTCCTCAACAGCCCGCGCGCCGTGGAGATGTCCGTCTACGTCGTCCGGGCCTTCGTGAAGCTGCGCGAAGTGTTGGCCTCGAACACGGAGCTCGCCCGCAAGCTCGACGCGCTGGAGAAATCGGTCGCGACGTTGGACGCCAGGACGCGCCGGCAGTTCGAGGAGGTGTACCAGGCGATCCGGGCATTGATGGCGCCTCCAGCCGGGAAGGCGCGGCCGATCGGATTCACCGCCGACCTGGATTGAGACTGCCACTGTCCAATCGCCCGCATTTCCCGCGGAAAACTGCTAGAATCTGCACTGTGACCTGAGGAGCAACCGCTCCCGCCAACCGGCCTTCCCGGGCCCGGTCACTCCCGAAACCCGAATCTGACGATCGTGGCTGCCGACGACGGCGGCCGGTAGGAACCCGCGCGCGGCGCGGCAGGGATGGCGGCGTGGCGCGCCTTTGAAAGGAGGTGCGCAAGCCATGATCATCTGCAACTGCTTCGAGGGCGACCGGATGGAGATCGCCCTGGCGCAACACGATCTCTATTTCGGCAAGGAAAGGCATGCGTCCTACCTGCCCAATGGGGCCGATACCCTGGGGTACTGGTGGGGCCTGGCGACGGCTCGCGCGGAATGGCTGGCTCGCAACGACGGCGAGCCCTGGTACCGGTCGAACTACCGGCGCATGAAGCGGGTCGAGCGCTTCAGCCACAAGACCTTGCAGATACCGCATGAACACATCGCGGCGTACTACCGCTGGATCATGCGCCACACGGGCCCGCTGCCATTTGGCGGGAAATCCAAGGAGGACCTGCGCGTCTACTGGCTCGGCGAGTGGGGCAACTATCTGCGCTTCGAGCTCCTCGACCTCGTAAACACGCCGGCGATCCTGAAGGCGCTCTGCCGCACCATGCTGTATCGCCACTTCGAGGCCGCCGACCGGTCCGCCGCCGAGCTGGACCGCCTCCTGATCGAGCGCTACGGCATGGAGTGCGTGGCACAGACCTGGCGCACCGATCCGAAGATCTGCCATTTGATGGGAGTCGCCGCATGAGCAACGTGAGTCTGCTGCTGCGTGCCGCCGCCTTCGCCGCCCACAAGCATCGCGCGCAGCGTCGCAAGGACGCCGCTGCCACGCCCTACATCAACCACCCGCTCGCGGTCGCGCGGGCGCTGGCCGAGGAGGGCGGAATCCAGGACCCGGAAGTGCTGGCGGCGGCGCTGCTGCACGACACGATCGAGGACACGGAGACGTGCTACGAGGAGCTGCGCGGGCAGTTTGGTGAGCGGATCGCGGACGTCGTCGCAGAGGTGACAGACACGAAATTCCTCGGCAAGCGCGCGCGCAAGCGCCTGCAGCTCGCGAAGGCCGGACGCGCGAGCCGCGCCGCGCAGCAGGTCAAGATCGCGGACAAGCTCTGCAACCTTCGCGACATCCTGGCCCTGCCGCCGGCCGGCTGGACGCCCGCGCGTAAGCGCGAGTACTTCGATTGGGCGAAGACGGTGGTGGACGCGGTGCGCGGCGTCAATCCGCGGCTGGAGCGGCGGCTTGACGGGGTGTATCGGGCGGCGGTTGCCTGAGATTGCCAGGCAAGGACGGCAGCGCATCGAAATTGCGCCAGACGCCGTCGATTCACGGAGCCCGGTCGACGTGGGCAACTGCAATGATGTTCAGCCGTACCATTGGTACTAAAGAAGTTCCCAATGTGGGAACTATTTTGCTATTCTGGACGCAAGGCCATGTCCTGGGGCGCACCCCAGGAGGTCAAGGATCGATACGCATCGGTCAGCTTCCTGCCGGGTAATGTCGTCATCTTCAACGTCCGCGGCAACCACTATCGTCTCGAGGTCCATGTCGCGTACAGAAGCGGACTCGTGACTGTGCTGTGGATAGGCACTCATCGGGAGTACGACGCGCGTAATCGAAATCGCTAGAACAGGATTCAAGTGGAGCCAAGGATCATCAAGACGGACGAGCACTATCGTCACTTCCGCCAGGAAGCGGAGAGACTCGCTCGCCTGGATCCGGACCCGGACTCCCCCGAGGGGGTCCGCCTGGAGCTCCTGGCCAAGCTCGTAGAGGACTACGAGAAGATTCGCTTTGCATTCGCAAAGCCCGACCCGATCGACGCGATTCTCTTTCGCATGGAGCAACAGGGGCTGCGACAGAAGGACATCGCTCCGATGCTTGGGGGCAAGAACCGGGCATCAGAGGTACTCGCACGAAAGCGATCGCTAACTCTGCCGATGATCCGCGCGCTCTACGAGAAGCTCGACATTCCGCCCGGCCTGCTGATTCGCGAACCGGTGGCGCGCTATCGGGTGAAGCGCGCCGTGAAACCGCGCATGGTGAAGGGTCGCCGTCACCGTGGAAAGTAATCCCGCCCGCATGGCTGGGCGGATACGCTGGCTGTACGGGCAGCTGGTAATCCTGGACTTCGACCTTGCCGTCCTGCTCGGGGTCACTCCGGAGCGGCTGAATGCGCTTGTCAATGAACGCTGGATACCCGTGAAAAAGGAGTTCGCGTTTACAATTGGACTCAACGACCTACGACAACTGGATCCCGGCTTGGAGAATCGATGCCCTGACGACGCCACACGCACATGGCTCGTCTATACCGAGCACGGCGTGCTCGTGGCCGGGTCGGTCGTGGACAGCCCTGAGGCAGTGCAGCAGTCAATTCTTCTGGTCAGGGCATTCGTTGCCAAGCGCGAGAGCGCAGAGGCAACACGAAGCACAGAGTCACAGGGCTGGCTGCATTAGAGAGGACCGGACTCCAGGGTTCGCGCCGCGCCCCTAATTCCCTTCCACTCTGACCTCGGTCCGGCGTCGTTGGCGAGCGGACATTTTCCGCGCGCGACGCCCGCTCAAGGCTCCTGCCGCGTCTCCGGTTCCCTGCTGATCCGCGACGGAGAATCCGGGTTCGAACGCGTCCGTGCCGGCGGCGGACTGGATGGCGGCGGGCTGGACGCCGGCGGCGCTCCGCTGCTCTGCCGCGGCGCCGCGGACGGGGCCGCGGGCCTTGCGACGGGCGCGGCCTGCCGCGGCTCGCGTTCGCCACGCGGCGCGTAAGTACCGCCGCGCGGACGGTCGTTCGCCGAATTCTCGGTCGCCCGCGGCGGACTGCGATCGGGGTCGATGCGGCGCGGCATCGAAGGCGCGATCGTCACGGGCCCGGAGCCGCTGCCGGCATTCGATCCGTGATCCGCAGTGCGCGGCCCGGATTCCGGGACCTCGGGCGCGCGCGGGTACCAGGACGGGCCGTCGTCGTCGCGGTCGCGATGGCGCGGGCGATGACGCGGCGCCGGCATCCAGGCCCAGCGATGGCGATCGCGCAGGTACAGCCAGCGGCCGTCGTAGTAACTGAAGTATCCCCAGGGCGCGGGGTCGTACCAGCTCCAGCCGAATCCGCTGCGCAGCCAGTAACCGTCGCCGTAAGGCGACCAGCCGGTGTAGCCGTAGCCCGGCATCCATACGCGTCCGTAGCGCGGCTCGTCGTACCAGTCGCCATAGCGGTCGAGCTCGTCGTAGCCGCCGCCTTCATACGGGGTGTAGCGTGGCGGTTCCGCATCCGCGAGCATCACCTCGCGCTCCAGCACCCAGTCGTCGAAGGCGTCCGGCACCCGCGGCGACTCCAGGCGCGCAAGCGCATCGCGGCCCTCGATGCGCACACGCTGGCCGGCGGCGACGCGGACCGGGCCGTCGGCGGTCGCGACGGTGGCGGCGCCCTCGTGCACGGTCAGCGCGCTGTCGCGCTCGCCGCGCACGTCCACGCGGTACTCGCCGGGCTCGTCGAGCGTGATCGTGGCGTTGGGCGTGACGACGTCGAAGCGTTCGTCCTCGAGCAGCTGGCCGAGGGACACGCTGGCGGTGCCGCTTTCGAGCTCGATGCGGACGGCCGCCTCGTCGAGTTCGGCGAAGACCAGCTCGCTGCGCCCATCGAGGCGTACGGTCGCGGTGCCGAGCGCGAGTTCGGCGCGGCTGCCGGCTTCGGTGGCGATGCGGTCGCCGGGCTCCAGCGGGCGCCTGGGCAGCGTCGTGGTCGCGCGTTTTTCCGCGGCCTGGAACACCATCTCGCCTTCGACATAAGAAAGGCGCGCGATGCGCTCGGGGCGGTCGAGCGTCTCGCCTCCGGCGAGGCCCGGCGCCGCGAGGGCGAGCAGCAGCAGGATGCGCGGCAGCTTCATGGCGATTCGATGATACGCCCGTTAGACATGAACGGAGGCTGAAGGGTTCGCACGTATAGATATCAATGGATTGCCCGCGTCGGCTGTATGATGTTTTCGCTGGCCAAGAGGGGGCGGGTCTTGAGCACTATGCTGGCGACGAAACAGGACCTGCAATCGGTTGCGACCAGGTGGGAGATCGAGCAACTGCGGCAGGAGATTACTCTGCTCCGACATGAGGTGGCTGCGCTGCGCGCCAAGAAATCAGCGAAACCCGATTACAGCGGGATGCTTTTTCTCGGCTCGATATACTTCGCCGGCTGCGTCCTTTTGATCGCCGCCATGCGGACCTGAGCCTCAGCGCGAGCCTAGCCCAGCCCCAGAGACTCCAGCACCAGCCTCGCCAGCTCCTCTTTCGCGCTCGCAACGACCTTGGCCATCGCGGTATCGCCGGCGAGGTTCCGCTCCTCGTACGGGTCCGCCTCCAGGTCGTAGAGCTCCGCCGCCTGCGGTTCGTGCGTCCAGCGGATGTACTTGTATCGCCCCATGCGCACCACGCGGTAGTCGAGGTTCGCGGTCCAGGGCATCGGGTTCTCGTGGCTGTGGAACTCGACGAGGAATGAGCGGCGCCAGTCGGAGGGCGCCCGGCCCGTGAGCAGCGGGAGCAGCGAGCGGCCCTGCACGGTTGCGGGTGGCGTCGCACCCGCCGCCGCCATCGCAGTCGGCGCGATGTCGATGGAGAGCGCGAAATCCGCGATGCGCGAGCCCGGCTCGATGGAGGCCGGATGCGAGACGATCAGCGGCGTGCGGATCGACTCCTCGTAGGGCAGCCGCCGCTCGACGCCGAGGCCATGCTCGCCGAAGAACGAGCCGTTGTCGCTCATGAACACGATCATCGTGTTCTCGAGGAGGCCTTTCGTGCGCAGCGCATCCACCAGCCGGCCGGCATTCTCGTCCACGGCAAGCATCATCTCGGCACGCGCCTGGATCTCCTCGTCGCTCGTGATCGCTTCGGTCGCGCCGAAGTTCTTCTGCATCAGCGGGTCCTTCTTGGCGTCGAGCGCCGCGGCGACCACCGGCTTGTTGTCGCGCACCGCCTGCGTGAAGCCGACGCTGCGCGCGCGCGGGAACTTCCTGCCGGCGTAGCGGCCGCGGTGGCGGTCGGCCGGGATGAAGCCCTGGTCGGAGGCGGGATCCACGCTGCCGTCGTCGCGCTGCACGATGTCGGGATGCACGGCCTTGTGCGCGAGGAACAGCATGAAGGGCTTGCTGCGCGCGCGCGTCGCGAAGGCGATGGCGCGGTCGGTCAGGAGATCGGTGGCGTAGCCCTTCACCACGCCGAGTCGTCCGTCCTCGTACAGCTCCGGATCGCGCGAGCGGCCTTGGCCCGGGAAGCTGACCCAGTAGTCGTAGCCGGGCCGCGGCGTCGGGTCGTTGCCCATGTGCCACTTGCCGATGTGCGCGGTCTCGTAGCCGGCGCGCTGCAGCACGGGCGCGAAGGTGCGCAGGCGATGGCTGGCGTAGGAGCGCGAGGTGTTGTCGATGATGCCATGGCGCGCGGAATACTCGCCGGTCAGGATGCAGGCGCGGTTGGGCGAGCAGAGCGGGGTGGTGTGATAGGCCTGCGTGAAGGTGGCGCCGCTCGCGCCCAGGGCATCCACGTTCGGTGTCTCGAGGTAGGGGTGGCCGCCGGCGCCGTACTCGTCGAAGCGCAGGTCGTCCACGACGATGACGACGAGGTTGGGCCGCGCGTGGCTACGGGCTTGCGCACGGCGCAGCGGCGCGACGCTCGCGAGCGCGCCGGCGGTCAGTGCGCCTGCCAGGAATTCACGGCGCTGCATGGTGCGGGAAGGCTACACCCAGTTTGGCGCAGGCGACAAATTTGGGCGTATCCTCAGACCTCGGGCACGCGCGAGGAAACCTGCCGGAAGGAGTGAACACATGAAGGCGATTGCTGTCTTGTTGGCTGGTCTCTCGCTCGGTGCTGCTGCGACGGCTGGCGCCGATGCGCCGGCACGCAAGTTTGCGGTGTGTTTCGGCGAGGCGAACGCAAAGACCTACCTGACACCCGTCATCGTCGACGGGCCGCCGCGCCCGACGACCCTGGCAGGCGAGTTCTACGCCTACGTGCAGGCGACCTACGGCATCAAGCTCTTGAGGTCGGATTGCCAGCACTTCACGACCGCCGCCGAGGCGCAGGCTTACCGCGACCAGGCGGCGCCGCAGGATCCGCAATACTTGCCGTACTACGTCGAGACGGGTTGGAAGGGGCCGGGCACCGGAGGTTAGCCGCCATTACAGGCTGGGAGTATCAGTAGATTGGACGCCGTGGAACTCGAATACGTCGGCTTCTGGCCGCGCGTGGGCGCGGCGCTCATCGATACGGTGCTGATGGGCGTGATCTGCTGGCCGCTGCTGACCTGGATCTACGGCGCCGACTATTGGGTCGCGGACTCGCTGTCGTTGGCGGACATCTTCCGCGTGCACGGCCCGGCGGATGTCCTGCTGAACTGGGTGTTCCCGGCGATCGCGGTCGTGCTGTTCTGGATCTACCGGCAGGCGACGCCTGGAAAGATGGCGATCGGCGCGCGCATCGTGGATGCGAAGACGGGCGGCAAGCCCTCGACCGGCCAGCTCGTCGGGCGCTACCTCGGCTACTACGTTTCCATCATTCCGCTCGGCCTCGGAATCCTCTGGGTGGCCTTCGATCCGCGCAAGCAGGGCTGGCACGACAAGCTGGCGGGCACGGTCGTGGTGCGGGCGAAAGTGCGGGGGACGCAGCCAGTGAAGTTCGGATAAATGGGGTGCGTCCCATTTAATTGGGATGCGTCCCCAATTAGCATGTCAATCTAAATGGGATGCGTCCCCAATTAACGATGCGAATTCCAGGAGTTGCCGCCCTCGCGTTGCTGCTCGCACTAGGCCTGTGCCACGGTCCACAGGCGGCCGCCAGCGAGCGCAGCGACTACGAAAAGGCGCAGCAGCAGGACACGATAGAGGCATACCAGACATTCCTGTCGCGCCGCTTCAAGGAAGGCTCGAAGCTGCGCGTCGCTGCGTTCAACCGCCTCGACGAGCTGAAGTTCGAGCGCGCGATGCAAGTGAATACGGTCGACCATTGGCTCGAATACATGAAATACCGGCCCGAGCCGACGAACATCCCGGGCTGGACCGAGCGAGGCGCGAGGGCAAAGGAGGCGTATCAGGGCCTGGTGATGGCGCGCGTACGTGCCGACCAGCAGGCGGCGCTCGCGACGCCGACCTGGGCCGGCCTCAACCAGTTCTGGGACCGCTATCCGCCCGATAACGTGCACGAATTCATCAATGCGGAGCTGCCGCAGCTCCATTTCGAAGTCGCAGAAGCCGTCGGCACGCAGGCCGCGTACGCGAAGTACGCGAAGCAGTATCCGGACACCGAATTGACGCGGCGGCTGCAGCACAACCTGGCAATCCGCCCGTTCCAGCAGAAGCCGAGCCTCTACGCGGCGCTCGACTACCTGCACTCCTATCCGGAGGGCGAGCACAGCGCGCGCGTGCGGCAGTGGATCGAGGCGGACCAGACCGCGATGCGTGCCGGCGACCTGCGCGTGGAGTGGCGCGACGGGCTAACCGCGGACAAGCTGACGGTACCGACCGGCGAGCTGCTTTTTTCGCAAGGCGGCCTGAAACCTCTCTATAAGACGCTGGTCCCGAAGCTGGGCGTGTTCCTGGTCGCGTCGTTCGGGATCTACAACATGGGTCCGCCCAGGTCGCTGGATATGTCGAAAGTCTGGCTTGGCGACGGCAAGGGCCGGCGCTACCCGGCGACCGAGCTGTCGGCGGAGGATCTGAGTCTCGAGTCGCTGGGCGTGCAGAGGATCGCGCTGGACCGCACCAGCGTCGCGTTGCCGGGCTTCTATTCACTGGCGCGCGCACTATTCGATCTGCCGCGCGGCGGTCATGGTTCGTTGCGGCTGTACGTGGACGGCGTGCCGACGCTGCGCGTCGCGGAGATGCCGGCGCGGGCACAATAAAAAGATGCTGTCCCTGCGCCTCAACCCCGACCTTGACACCGAGCGCCTCGCGCGCGAATACGCCGGGCACCAGTGCGTGCAGGTCCCGGGCTTTCTCGAGGAAGCTTCGGCGGCGCGGCTGGAGGCGGCATTCGCGAGCCTGCCCTGGCGGCTGATCCTGCAGGACGACTCGCACCAGAACCTGTACCTGACGCGCGAGGAGTTCGCGGCGAAGCCGCCCGAGGAGCAGCGCCGGCTGATGACCGGCATGCAGCGGCGCGCGGCGGAAGGCATCGGGCACCTTTATCTCGTATACCCGATGATCAACGCGGCGCTGTTCGGCTGGGACCCGGGGCACGCGATCCACGAGCTGACGGAGTTCCTGAACTCGAAGCCGGTGATCGAGTTCGCGCGCGCGATCTCGGGGAAGCCCGGCATCACCAAGCTCGATGCGCACGCGTCCTGTTTCCTGCCCGGGCATTACCTGAACTCGCACGTGGACGACGGCGAGATCAATGAGCGGCAGGTGGCCTACACGATCGGCTTCACGCGCGGCTGGAAGCCCGACTGGGGCGGGATGCTGCTGGTCTGGGACGAGCACGGCGACGTGCGCTTCGGCCGCTGCCCGAGCTTCAACACCATGACCGTGTTCGACGGGCGCATCCCGCATTCGGTCTCCGCGATCGCGCCGTTCGCGCCGAAGGCGCGCTACACGGTGGCGGGCTGGTTCCGCGACGACCCGCCGGCGGCGAAATAATAGAGGGGACGCACCCCTTTAAATGGGGACGCATCCCAATTAACTAATTGGGATGCGTCCCCATTTAATTTATGCTCCGGCGATGACGGAACTGCGCCGCGACCTCACGCTCACCCATGGCATCGCGATCGTCGTCGGCATCACGATCGGCACCGGCATCTTCCTCAAGTCCGCGCCCATGGCGCAGGCGGTCGGCTCGCCGGCCATGGTCATGGCGGCCTGGGTGGTGGCGGGGCTGGTCGCGATCCTGGGCGCGCTCTGCTTCGCAGAGCTCGGCACGCTGATCCCGCGCGCCGGCGGCGAGTATCAATATGTGCGCGCGGCTTTCGGCGACCTGCCGGCTTTCCTCTACGTCTGCATGAGCTTCATCGTCGGCGCCGCGAGCTTCGCGGCCTACGGCGCGGCGTTCTCGATCTTCCTCTCCGACATCGTCGCGCTGCCGGGACCATGGATCGAGCGCAGCTTCACGCTCTTCGGGCAGGACGTGGAATGGCAGTTCGGCCTGCGCCAGGCGATCGGCATCGCGGTCATCGTGATCTTCACGGTCGTGAACCTGGCGGGCGTCGCCGTCGGCGGGCGCATCCAGACCTTCCTGACGTCCCTCAAGGTGCTGGCGCTCGTCGGCCTGATCGGCGGCGTGTTCCTGTTCTCCGAGGACGCGGGCGTGGCGGCGGCCGCGGCCGCGCCCCCCGCAGCGGCGAACCCCGCCTTCAGCGCGAGCGCCTTCGGCTTCGCGATGCTCGCGGCACTCTGGGCCTACAGCGGCTGGCAGTACCTGCCGATGACGGCGACCGAAATGCGCGACCCGGAGCGCAACGTCCCGCGCGCGGTGATCGGCGGCGGCCTGCTGGTGGTGGCGCTGTACCTGCTGGTGAATGCCGCCTACTTCTTCGCGCTGCCCTTCGAGACGGTCGCGACGGCGAGCTCGACGCCGTTCCCCGACGCGCCCTCGGTGGGCGCACTGGCCGCCGAGACCTTCCTCGGCCCGAAGGCGCTCTCGCTCGCGTCGCTCATCTTCCTGATCTCGGTGGTCGGCGCGCTGAACGGCGTGCTGCTGACGCGCGCGCGTGTGCCCTATGCGGCGGCACGCGACGGGCTGTTCTTCAAGGCCTTCGGCCGCCTGTCGCCGGGCGCGAGCGTGCCGGCGATATCGGTCATGGCGCACGGCGTGTTCGCGGCCCTGCTCGTCGCCAGCGGCACCTTCGACCAGCTCACCAACCTTGCGACGCTCAATTTCGTGCTGTTCTGGGGCCTGTCGGGGATCGCGCTGATGGTGCTGCGGCGGAAGATGGCGGATGCGCCGCGGCCCTACCGGGCGCCCCTGTACCCGCTGGTGCCAGCGGCCTTCGTGGCGATCATGGCCGGGGTGCTGGTCAGCACCGCGGTCGAAAGCCCGGCCGAAGCCGGGGCGGCTCTCGCCCTGCTGCTCGGCATCGGCCTTCCGCTGTATCCTTTCTTCCGGCGACGTTAATTGGGGACAGACACCAATTAGCTTTTGGCAGCGCGGTAATTGGTGTCTGTCCCCATTTCAGGGAGTCAACGCGCATGAATAAGCGGAATCGCGCGAACTGGACGGCCTTCACGCTGGCATTGGCACTGGCGGCACCAGCCGCCGCGCAGCAGCTCGAGCGCGACGTGCAGGTCATGAGCGCGGACGTCGAGGGGCGCCTGGAGGGCTTCAGCTACCAGGAGGGGCCGGTCTCCCGGCTCGAGTTCTACGGCTCCTCGCTCGCGCTGAAGGCCGCGGGCGACGCCAAGGTCGAGTTCCAGGACGGCCGCGCCAGCGTGGACGTCAGCGTGATGAACTTGCCGGATCCCTGGACTTTCGGTCCGTTCTCGACCTACGTGCTGTGGGCGGTGACGGCGGACGGGCGCGCCAACAATATCGGCTCGATCGAGCTGCGCAACGGGCGCGGCCTGCTCGAGACGACCACGCCCTTGTCGCAGTTCGCGCTGGTCGTGAGCGCCGAGCCGCATTTCGCGGTCACCGCGCCCAGCAAGTACGTGGTGCTGCGCAACCTCGGCAAGTACGTGCGCGGGCAGAAGGTGATGATCCCGGGGCTGACCGAGCGCATCGACTATGCGAACCTGACGCCGCGGCCGATCGACCCGCGCTCGAAGGTGCCGCTGGACCTGATCCAGGCACGCTATGCGCTCGACATCGCGCGCGGCGCGGAGGCGGACAAGTACGCCTCGGGCGAGTTCGCCAAGGCGGAAGGGCTGCTGGCGAAGGCCGAGGCTGCGCAGGCCAGCAAGAAATACAGCATCCGCAAGATCGCGGCGCTGATCGCGCGCGAGGCCGTACAGTCCGGCGAGGATGCGCGCCGCCGCTCGATCCTCGGCCGGCAGGAGGCCGATGCCGCGGCGCTGGCGGCGGAAGAGGCTCGTAAACGCGACGAAGCGGCTGCGGCCGCGCGGCGCGACGCGGAGGAGAAGGCGCGGATCGAGGCGCTCGCCGCCGCGGAGGACGCCAAGCGGCGGCAAGCGCTCGCGGCGGAGCAAGCCGCGCGCGAGGCGGCGGCGGAGGCGCAGCGCCAGGCGCGGGCGGACCTGACCGCACGGCTCAATCGTGCATTGCCGACGCGCCAGACCGAGCGCGGAATCGTCGCGGAGATCGCGGGCGTGCAGTTCGCGACCGGCGCGGCGGACCTGCGGCCCGAGGCGCGCGAGGCGCTCGCGCGTTTTGCCGGCATCATCGGTGTCTATCCCTCTATCCGCGTGAAGGTCGAGGGCCACACCGACAGCACCGGAAGCTACGAGACCAACCAGAAGCTTTCGCTGGCGCGGGCGGCCGTGGTTCGGGACTACCTGGCGGCGCAGGGCGTGGACGCGGCCCACATCGAGGTCGAAGGCCTAGGCCCGGACCAGCCGGTCGCGGACAACGCGACCGCCGAGGGCCGCGCGCGCAACCGGCGCGTCGAGATCATCCTGACCGGCGACCTGCTTCCTTAATTGGGGACGCATCCCAATTAAAAGCACATGCTGGAGCTCGTCATGGCGCTCGCAATCACGTCTTCGGTCTTCACGCATGAAGGCCCGATCCCGAAGCTCTACACCTGCCAGGGCAAGGACATCTCGCCGGCGCTCGCCTGGAGCGGCGCGCCCGCGGGCACGAAGAGTTTCGCCCTGATCGTGGACGACCCGGATGCGCCGGATCCGAAGGCGCCGAAGATGACCTGGGTGCACTGGGTGTTGTACAACCTGCCGGCAGACGCCCAGGGACTGGCCGAGGCGGTGCCGCCCAAGGCGCTCCCGGCGGGAACGCGCGAAGGCCAGAACGACTGGAAGCGCACCGGCTACGGCGGCCCCTGCCCGCCGATCGGCCGGCACCGCTACTTCCACAAGCTCTACGCGCTGGACGTCGTACTGCCGGACCTCAAGCAGCCGACCAAGGCGCAACTCGAGCAGGCGATGAAGGGGCACGTGCTGGCCGAGGCCGTGCTCATGGGCACGTACCACAAGACTTGACGCCGTGGCGATGCACGCCAGCCGTCAGGGTGACCGGGCGGCGCACAGCAGGCTGCTGCACCCTCCGACCCTGACGCCGGTGGTGCATAGCCCGACATCCATGGTGTAGGCCCAGTCGCAGGACTCGCGGGCCGAGGCCTGCTGGTCGGCCGGCAGCGCCGCCGCCTCGGCATAGCAGGCTTCGCGCCGGGTCTGCGCGTCCCGCTTGCAAGCTTCCGCGAGCATCTCGCGGATCTCGGCAAAGGTCTGCTGCATCGCCTCACGTTGTTCCATCGCGAGGCGCAACTCATCGGCGATGTCTTCGTAAGTCGCCTGCAGGACCGACAGCCGGATGGCTCCCAGGAAACCCGTGATCGCCGCCGGGTTCACCGTGTAGCCGGTTGAACTGGCCTGCTCGTTGGCGATCGCAGGAAACGTCACCGCGATGGTCGTGAAGATCACCTCGACCTGCGGGTTCCAGATGGACGCATCGGGCGGCGAGAAATACTTCGGCCGCACGCCCGGGATCCGCAGTCCGAGCCGCAACGCGGCCGCGTGCATCGTATCCAGCGCCCGCTGGTAAGCCGCGGTATTCGCCTGCAGCGCGGCGGCCATGCGCAGCCTCAGTTCAGCCGCGCCGTCCAGCCGGGAAGCGACGCGGTAATCCGCGGCGAGGCGTTTCGCGAAGGACTCGGCCGCGGCGGCGCTCGTCAGCTGCGCCGCGATGGCCTTGGCGTAGCGCGCATCCTGGTAGCCGAGCGCGACCATGCGCACGGCCGCGTAGCGCATGTTTCCGGCGTGGGTGGCGAACAGCTTGCGCGCGTTGGCGAAGTCGGCGAGGGTCACGATGCGCGTCGCCGCGAGCGAGTTCATCGCCTTGACGGCCTGGTCGTAAAGCGCAGCCTCCGCGCGGACCTGCGCCGCCGGCTTGAGTTCGGCGAAAGTCGCGGCAGCGGCGGGCTGCGCCGCGACGACTGCCGCCAGCAGCACGCAGGAGACGAGAGTGCTGCCGCGCAGACGCCCGGTCATTGGTAGATGCCTGCCAGCGAGCAGAACGCCTGTTCGGCGGCGAGCTGCGACGCGCAGGCGAACTGGGCGTAGGCGCGATCGGCAGCCGGCAGCTCGCTGGCGTCCTCGAGACACTGCTCGTTGCGTTCCAGCGCGGCGTCGACGCAGTTCGCGACCGCGGCGCTTTCGGAACCGGCACTGGTATCGGGGGGCGGTTCCTCTTCGTCCGCGACGATCGCGGCAATGATGGCTCCGCCGTACAACGCGACGACGATGGCGGTGATCGGAGACGTAAGGAACGCCGCCACGGCGACGGGTGCGAACAGCGCGGCCCACGCGGCGACTCCGATCGCAAGCGCGGGAAATGTGAGTGCGGCAAGGAACAGCACCGCGATGATGAGGAGAGTCCAGCCATATGCTTCTCTTTGGGTCAAGTAGTGCGGCTGGATGACGGGATCCTTGCCGGTGATTCGAGCGGTCGCCGCGCGCAGGGCGTCGGCGGCCTTCTGCAGCACCGCCGCGTTGGCGTTGGTCAGATCCCCCAGTCGCTTGCCCAGCGCCTGTGCGCCGTCGAGCTGCTGGACCGACTTGTAGTCCGCCATCAGCCGGCCGGCGAAGGCCTTTGCCGTGCGTTCGTCGCGGAAATTGCGCGCGATTGCGAGCGTGAACGTCTGGTCCTGGTAGGCGGCCGTCACCAGCTTCGATGTCAGCAGCTTGAGCGACGGGGCGTGCATGCGCACGATTTTCCCCGCAGCCTCGAGATCGGCCGGGGTCCGCAACGACATCGTGCTGATGCTGCCGATGGCCTTGACCGCGCGGTCGTAGCGGGCGGCCTCGATCTGGAACTGCCTGGCAGTCTTCAGTTCGCCGATGGTCCTGGGCGCCACGGTCGTGGCTGCGAAGGCCTGCGCCATGGGCGCGGTGACGAGGCCAAGGCTGACCACGGCAACGACCGTGGCGCGCAGGCCAGCGACGATGAATCGGCAAGTCATGGTCATCCCCCGGGCGCAACGGCGCCCGCACCCCATAACGACCGTGCGAGGGGAAGTGGTTCAGCGCGAGGGAGTGCGAGGGTGCCTGGCACCCTTTTCCAAGTTAATCGGGAAACGTCCCTATTTAAAGGGGCGCGTCCCCTTTAGTTTTGCTTGAGGACGGCGGTTTCGACGAAGCCGCGGCGGCAGGCGTTGCAAGGCGAGACGTAGCTGTAGGGTCCGGTGCGGGCCGTGCCGATCACGACCACGGTAGTACCCTCGGGATACTCGTCGAGCACGGGCGCGTTCGGCTTGGGCGCCGTGCGTACGGACGCGTCCTTGGTGAGCGTCCGCAGCCCGCCCGGCAGCACGTCGACGATGTTGCCGCGGGCGTTGATCCAGGTGCGCTCGTAATTCGTGCCCTTGTATTCGTAATGCGTCAGTTCGCTGCAGGGGCGCTCGCCCAGGCAGCCGCCGCGCAGCGTCGCGTGCTCGCCCGCCTTGGCCGCGAGCACCTCGATCTTCGGCGCGTCGTCCGCGTTGATCGCGCCGATCTCGACCCAGCCCTCGCCGCGCGGCGCATTGAGGAAGTACGGGCAGCCGAGGCTGCCGCAGGACAACGCGGACGGCGCGCCGTAACAGATGAAGTTCTCGTTGATGTCCACGAGTATTTCTGACTGCCCGTCCGAATTGACGTCCATCACCCAGGCCTCGGGTTCCTCGGCCGGCTGGATCACGCCGCCGGCGGCGACGCACATCTGCACCATCGAGTCGAGCGCGAGCAGGATGTAGGTCGGGCACTCGCTCTGGGCGACCTCGGTCTCGGCGGTCTGCTCCGCGAGGCAGGCGGCGAGCGGCAGGTTGCGCGTCAACGTCGCGACCGATGCCGCCGGTACGGCGATCTTGGCGGCCTGGGCCTTGGCCGCCTTGTCTTCCTGCGTGCCGGCTTCCTTGTCACCGCAGGCGAAGAGGGCGAGGGCGGCCATCGGAACGAACAGCGTCAGGCGCATGCGAGACCTCCGTGAATCGGGAAACTGCCGCCCGGGAAGGTCCGCGGGCTCAGTCCCCTGCGGCGGGATCGTAGAGCAGCAGCACCATGATCGCCACCGCCAGGCGCTCCTGGTCGCGCGGCGACACCGCCGGGTCGATCCAGACCCGGCCCTGGTTGATCACTTCGACCGCCGCGACCACGCGGCCGCCGCCTTCGAACTCGTAGCCGAGCGGCGGACCGCTGGGGACCGAAGTACCCCGGAACCGGTGCACGGAGCGCAAGGCCCACTGCGTGTCGCCGTAGTCCAGCGCGCCGGTTTCCTGGCCGAGTGATGTGGCGTGGAGCCGCAGAGTGCCCTCGCCGCGGCCGCGGAACACGCAGGCGAAGGCCGGCAGCTTGCCGAAAGCCGGGTCGACGGCGAGCCCCTTGCGCGCGAGCGAGACGGCGCGCGCATGGCACTCCGCCTGGACGGGGTTCGCGCCTGCGCTCGCGACCACGCGGTACGGTTGAGTGGAATAGCCCGCCGTGATGCCGAGGATCGGCAATGCGAAGTCCCACTTCAGGCCCTCGTAGGCAACCTCGCTGCGCCATGGGCCGAAGGCGAGCGGCGCGTTCCACCTGCGCGGGTTGGCGCCGCTGACCGGCACCGCGGCGAGCGGCTCGAGTGCGGGCGCGATGCGCATCTGCGCCACCTGGCAGGCGGGCAGGGTCAGCGCAGCGACGACGATCAGGGCAATTTTCCGTAATGGAATCATGGGCCTGCCGGTGGCGGACGATTCCGCTGGACGGATGCCTAGTCTAGCGCGGGTCAATGGGGTTAATTGGGATGCGTCCCCAATTATCAGAAACGAAGCGAGAGGCAGGACAGCCCGCCGTCCATCCTGCGGAATTCCGACATCTCCAGCGTGATTGTCGCGTAGCCCTGGCGGTCGAGCATGGCCGCGAACTGCGGATAGTCGGCGGCGATCAGGACCTTGTCGTTGACGGCCACGCAGTTGGCGGCATAGCGCTCGACGTCGGGCACGACCATCTGGTCATAGGGCGCGAGCGCTTCGGCCGCCTGCAGGTCGCTGGTGCGCACCATGCGCCCGTCGCCGAGGTAGGCGAGGCCGGACTTCAGGTGCAGCAGCCGCCGGTTGCCACGGATGTCGATGGTGTCTGACGGATAGCCGAGATCCGCGAGCCAGGCGGCGAGCTGGCGCGCGCCCTCGTCGTTGGTGCGGCGTGACAGCCCGATCAGGAAGTGGCCGTCGGCCTCGCAGACGTCGCCGCCGTCCACGGTGCCCGGCGGCATGATGCGCGCGAGATCGGGGTACCAGGCGCGCAGCGCGGCGGCGACGCTTTCCACTTCACCCTGGCGTGCGGACGCGCCGGGACGGGTCGCGATCGCGCCGCGCGCAGTGACGATCGCGGTGTCCTCGACGAAGCAGCTGTCGGGGTGGGCAGAGTCGGGCGGGAGCACCGAAACCGCCAGCCCGCAGCGCTCGAGTGCCGCGACGCAGGCCTGGTGCTGCGCGAGCGCCTTGTCCAGGTCCGGCGCGCCGTCCCGGGCGCTGGTAATCCCATCCGCGAACGTGGGCGGCGGCGGCTTCAGCAGTGCTCGCGTGAATCTCATAAATGGGGACGCATCCCATTTAATTCTAAATGGGATGCGTCCCCATTTAAATTAGCGGAGGCGGGTGAGGACGCGGGCGAAGCGCGCCGGGTCGTAGCGCTCGTCGTCCTCGAGGTCGGCGAACAGCGCCTCGATGCGCGGGTCGGAATCCAGCTTGCGGCCGGAGGAGGCGAGCAGCAGCGTGACGGCCATCGCCGCCTGCTCCGCGGCGGAGTAGTCGGGAAACTCGCCGCGCTCGGCGGCCGCGAGGATGGCCGAGAGCATGGCAGCGCGGTCGGCGCCGGAGAAACGGCGCCCGTCGAGCCATTGCCGAAGCGCGGGAATTTCCGCGCCCAGCGCCGCCGCCGCCTCGCGCAACGCCGGCATGCCCTCGTTCGCGGCGCGATGCAGCCGCGTCGTCGCCTGGCGCAGCGCATCGGCCCGCGCCGGCTCGACCGCGTCCAGCACCACGGCCAGCATCACGAGCGCGCTGTCCTGCACCCGCAGGCTGCCGGGCGCGAGCCCGGGGGCGTCGCGGAAGCGCCGAAGCTTCATCGAGCGATGGCAGCTGTAGCAGTTGAAGAGCGCGAAGTCCGGGAACACGCCCTGCGAATGGCGCTCGTCGCCGACGATCGCGAGCGTGCGGGCGGCGGATTCGGCTAGCCCCGCGAGCCAGACCGCGACGCTGTCCGACTCCGACTTCCGCCTCGCATGGTCCTCATCGCGCCGGTAATGCTCGCGCCCGCCGCTGGTGCGCCAGAGCTCGGAGTAGGTATCCAGCTCGAACGTCAGGCGCGGGTGGCCCGCGGCCATCAGCGAATGACCAGCCATGCGCGCGGCGGAACCGACATGGCAGGCGGAACACACGCCCGCGCGGACGTCCGCGCGCTCGAGGGCGACCAGACCGAGCGCGACGTTGTCGGCATGCGTGACGCGCGGCGTGTCGTCGTGGCCGGCGATCCAGTTCGCGGAGGCGCCGTGGCAGGCCTCGCAGCCGACGCCGTCGTCGAACTGGAACCGCGGCCCGCGCAGGGCCGACGCCACGTTCTCCGCATGGCAGTCGAGGCAGAGCGGCTCCCGGGTCGCATCCTTGAGGCCCAGCCGCGCGGCCATGCGGGTGGAATCCCCGCTGCGCAGCGTGCGGTAGCTGCCCGAATGCGGATCGAAATGCGACCAGGTCACGTACTCGTTGCGCAGCACGTTGTCGTTCTCGACGGGTTTCGCGACGCCGTGGCAGACGCCGGAAGCGCAGGAGGCGACGCCCAGGTGGCTCGCGGGCGCATCCGCGGCGGTCGCGAGCGCGGGCAACAGGCAGGCCGTTGCCGTCACGAGCGCGCGCATCGTCGCCTCCATTCGCTCGGTCAGCTTCACGCTACCACTCATCCGGCACCATCCAGGGCGCGCCATCGCGATCAAGATACAGGCGCCGCATCTCGGCGGCATTGAACGGCCGCGAGCCGCGCCGCCCGAATACTGCAACCTGTCCCCCGGTCTCGTCCACCGCGCGGTCGCGCTCGAGCGGGCGGGAGAGCGCAAGCGCCGCCCGCCGGGTCGCATATCGCGCCACCAGCCGCGGGCGCGGCTCCGGGCTGAAGCCGTAGAAATTCGGCTGGGTATCGGGCGCGGTGAGCTGGATCACCTTGAGGCCGCCGGCGCCGTCGGCGACGTAGGCGAAGAGCGTGGCATTGGTCGAGGCCACGACCACGTCGCGGGCGTCCTGGATCGCGCCGCCGCCATCGAAGTGCGCGACGAGCCGTGGCTGTGTGGGCCGCTCGACGTCCACGATCGCGAGACCCCTGGCGCCGTCCGCGACGTAGGCATAGGTGCGGGCGACGAAGACGCCGGCGGCATTGCCGAGGGGCACGACGGCATCCGTCAGCAGCCGCGGCTGCATGGGATGGGTGACGTCCACGACGCGCAGCCCGCTCGCGTCGGTCACGAAGAGGTAGCGGAACTGCAACGCGCTCGCACGGCTGCCGCGCAGCGGCACGGGCGCCGCGGCCTTCGGCGCCAGCGGGTCGGTGAGGTCCACCACTACCAAGCCGGCGTCCGCGATCACGTAGGCGTAGTTGCCGCCGATGGTGACGTGCCTTGCGCCCGTGAGCGCGCCGCCGCCATTCCAGGTCAGCGCGCGCTTGAGGCGATTGTTCCTGAACTCGCCGTCGGCCAGCGTATTGATGTCGACGAGGATCAGGCCCTCGACGGCATCCGTCACGAGCGCGTAGTTGTAGATCGGCGCGAACGGCTGCTCGAGGTTGGCGACGCGCATCAGCTCGCCCTCGTTCCTGGCCGGGTGCACCGGCTGCGTGGTCGGCAGCGCCACGCAGGTCGCATCGCGCGACTTCACGCGCGTGTCGTGGCCGAGCGGCGAGAACGGCGCGGTGATGAGCTTCTGGCTCACGCCCTTGTTGCCGATGCTGGCGGCGTCGTAGACGACCAGCCCGCGTTCTCCTTCCGCGACATACAGGTACTCGCCGCGCAGCTGCAGGCAGCGCGCCGTGCCGGAGGCGTGCGTGGCGGCGTGCTGGAGCTCGAGGCCGTGCTCGCCGTGACGGCGGAACCAGTCGGGATAGGCGTAGCGGTGCAGGTAGCTGCCGATCACCGCCTGCGGCTCGTCCCATTCCGTCACCTGCACGGCGGCGACCTCGCCCGCGGTGCCGACCCAGGCGTGGAAGCCGACCAGGTTGATGAACTGCGTCCCGAGGCCGAGCGTCTGCGCCATGATCGCGTTGTTGTCGGCCGCGTCCGAGAGATGGCAGTCGTTGCAGCGCTTGGTCTCGGTCTTGCGCTCGGTGTGCGGGTAGTGCGGGTTCATCGCCTGCGAGCTGTAACCGGAGGCCGCGATCGGCGGCTGTTGCACGTAAATCCGCTCGCGGTTCGCGTTGGTGGAGGAGAGCACGAGTGCGGAGGATGAGCGCACCGGCGCGACTTTGTTGCCCTCGGTCGGCCCCCGCAGGCCCAGCATGAACACCTCGTCGCGCGCGACCTGCGGGTTGTAGCTCGCCCAGTTGCGGAAGGTGCCGCCCTCGTAGCGGTGCGACTCGGATTTCCAGTTAGCCTCGATCGGCAGGTGGCAGCCGCCGCAGGCCGTGGTCCAGGAGGTGTGGCAGGCGTAGCACTCCATCTCCTCGTCGGCATGGGCGAGGTCGTCCGGCGCCACCTTCTGGCCCCAGGCGAGCGACTTCGTGTCGCGCGACATCAGCTTGGCGCGCGCGGCCTTCTCGTTGTAGTGCGGGCTCGCCGGGGTCACGCTGTCCTTGACCAGCGACACTTCCCATTCGCGTTGCGGATCGAGAATGGAGCGCTGGATCAGCTTGCCGTCCAGCCATTCGAAGCGCCGGCGCCCGTCGGGGTTGCGCAGCACCGAGAGATCGGTGCCGCTCGGGCCCGCGGCGGGGCCGGAGGTGCGCAGCGTGGGGTAGGCGTTCACCGTGCCGTGGCAGTCCTTGCAGTCGATCTCGACCGCCTGCGCGACCTCGCCGTAGAGATGCCCGTTGCCGTGCGAATCCTGCGCGAAATGGCAGTCCACGCAGTGCATGCCGGCATCCGCGTGCGAGGACGACAGGTGCACGGCCTTGGCAAACTTCGCGGGGTCGTCGTTCGCTACGATCTTGCCCTCGGCATCCAGCAGGTTGCCCCGGCGGTCGCGCTTGAAGATGGCGCGGAAGTTCCAGCCATGGCCGTGGTAGTCGGCGAACTGCGTGTCCTGGAGCTGCGGGTTCAGTTCCGACACACGCTTCAGGAATTCCAGGTCGCCCCACAGGCCACGGGCCGCCGCGCCTTCGGGATTGCGGTCGTACACGGCGCGCGCCTCGGCGGCGGTCGGGTACTTCTGCTCCTTCGGCCACATCGACGGCGCATCCGCCTCGTAGTCCCACATCGTGTAGCCGAGGTAGGTGTTCATGAACATGTTGGGCTGGTGCATGTGGCAGACCATGCACTGCGAGGTCGGGATCGCACGCGAGAACGCGTGCGTCAGCGGATGGCCCGGGCGGTCGCGCGCGATCGTGGGGTCGCGCGTCTGCGTGGTGCCGCCGTGGCCGAAGCGCGCGTAAGGACCGGAGTGCTTCGGGTCGCGGTCGTTGGCGTAGACGACGTGGCACGACGAGCAGCCGGAGGAGCGGTAGTCGCCCGGCTGGTCGTTGGTGCCGAGGAACCACATGAGCGGGTCGTTGAGGCGCGTCTTGTGGATGTTGAGCACCGGCACCGCGATGCGCGCGCCGGTGCCGGGGCCGCGATTCGACTGCTTGATGTCGGGCCGGCCGGGCTCTTCGAGGCGCTGGATGTTGCCCGCGACGTTCGGCAACCCGGTCTCGGGGAAGAGATTGCCGAGGTTGCGGCCGCCGTCCTCGAACACGCGGAACACGTCGGCGGGCGCCAGGTTCTGCCAGCGCGGCAGCGGGTAGAGCTTTTCGAGGATGCCGTGCGCGACGCGGTCTTCCGCGCTCGCGGGCGCCCCCTCGAGGATCGCGGCCTCGCCGTCCCGCGTGTAGGCCTCGCCGAGAATGTAGTTCTTGAAGGGCAGCAGGCCGTTGTTGTACGCGGCGCCGCCCCAGAACATGGCGATCGTGGACATCAGGCTGCGCTCGGCCGCGAGGATGGTCTTCAGGTGGCAGGCGCCGCAGGCCTCGCGCACGACGCGGTAGTCCGAAGGATTCACGAAGCGGATGAACTCGGGCGCCTCGCGGTTCAGCAGCGTGTAGCTGCGCACCGGGTTCGCGCTCGCCGGCCAGTGCCAGTCGTCCGGGAAGCGCGGCAGCACGTGGGCCCGGTCGCGTGCGGCGGTGTAGTCGGCGGTCGACTCGACCGCCTGGCCGCTCCAGCGCACCGCTGCATCGCCGCCGTGACAGTCTGTGCAGCCGAGCACGACCGCCGGGCTCGCGTGCATCGAGGGCTGGTCCGTCTCGCGGTGGCAGTCCATGCAGCCCGTGCTCTTCGCGGCTGCCTGCTCGCGGGTCTGCAGCAGCGGGGCGACCGGCGCGGTCTTCCACTCGCGCTCGACCGGCTTGCCGTGCTCGTCGGAGGCAATCGCCGCGAGGGTGAGCGCGGCGGCGAGGCTGCTGGCGGCGATGAGGACGTGCCTGCGCATGGTCAGTAGGCGAACACCACGTTGCCGAGGATCGAGTAGGGCGTGCCGCTGCCGTACAGGTCCTTGAAGCCGGAGCCCGGCAGCAGCGCGGCGGCGGAGAGCCGCAGGATGACGTTCTGGCTCGCGAGCGGACGCCAGGTGAGCGCGAGCGAGAAGTCGAGCCCGATTTCTCGGCCGATGCCGGCCTGCATGCGCGCGGCCTCGAGCACTGCCGTGTCCGCAAACCAGAGGTAATTGGCGTTCAGCGAAGCGCGCAGCGTCGGCGTGAGGTCCAGATCGCCGCCGGCGCCCACCAGCAGCAGGCCCGGGTTGGTGAAGTTCGACTGGCCGAACTCCTTGGAGGAGCGCAGCGAGTTGAGGATGCCGTTGCGGCCGGAGAGCGCGACGCGACCGCCGCCGATCAGCGGCACCGGCTGGCGGATCCAGAAGCTGGTGTCGGCGCCCGCGATCAGCGGGTTCTCGAAGATGGCGTCGTAGCCCTGGGAGACGTCGTCGAACGGATCGTCGTCGCCGCTCGCGTAGACCACGGTGCCGCGCGCGCGGATCCAGTCGAAGTCGCGCGACACCTCGGCCGCGCCGAAGAAGGCGCGGATGTCGGAAGCCTGCGCCGTGAACGTGCCGAGGTCCTCCTCGCCGATCGCGCCGTAGGCGGAGAGCGAAAGGTTCCAGCGGCCGACGTGGCCGTCGCCGTTGTAGCCGAGGTAGGTGACGTCATAGTCGCGCGCGCGCTCGAGGCCGAGCGAGGAAGGCCGCTGGATGAAGCCATTGTCGTCGTAGCGCTGGTCGTTGCCCTCGCGGCTCATGTTGTGCGCGAGCACGAGCTGCGAGGTGTAGCCGGTCCACGGCCAGTCCTGGCGATAGAGGTTGGCGACGAACACGTCGTCGTCTCGCAGCGCGTCGCTGTCGAGGTCGTTGAGGCCGCTGTTGGTGTCCTTCTCGAGCCGGCGGAACCAGCCGAGGTTGTACTGCCAGCGGTTGTTGTCGCGGGTGCCGAACAGCCGCACGCCGATTGGGCTGTCCTGGAACAGGAAGCCGCGGAAGTCCGCGGTGAACGGCTGGATGCCGACGCGGAGGCTGTCGAAGTCGTAGCGCTCGGAGACGTTGCGCAGGTGCTTGTCCACGAACAGCGCCTGGATGCCGACGGCGCCGTCGCTGCGGGTCGTGCCGCGCGAGGGATCCGCTTTCAGGATGCCGGGCTCGTTCACCTCCGCGTGGTTGAGGTTGAACACGGGCGTGAAGCGGATCTCCCAGTCCGGCGGCTTGAAGACGGTGCTGCCCTGGTAAAGCACGAACTCCGCGATCAGGCTCTGGGCATAGACCTGCTGCTCGCCGTCGCCGATGGTGTCGTTGCTGCCGGGATCGCCGGAGTTGGGCGCCGCGACCGGCACCGGGAAGCGGCGCGGCTCGATCACGCTGTCGCTGACCAGGCCGAGGTTGAAGAACCAGTCCTCGCCGAAGGCCGGGCGGTCACCCTTCAGCCAGTTGTTGCCGTGGTAGGGGTCGAGCAGGTTCTCGCGATAGCCGAGCAGGCTGACGATGCGCCAGCGGTCGGGCAGCTCCGAGAATTCGTTGAGCGCGTTCGGGTCGGCATCCGGCAGCCGCGCCGGATCGCAAGGCGTGGGCTCGAAGCGCAGCACCGGGATCGTCGGGCTGCGCCTGTTCGGCTCTGCCGGCACCTGCGGCGGGCACCGTAATTGGGGACGTTTCCCGATTTCCTCCGTCGGCGCCGGTAATTGGGATGCGTCCCCATTTACCGGTAATTGGGATGCGTCCCCAATTGATTTGCCCGAGGCGAGGAGGGCGAGCATGGCGGCGAGGCTACTTGCCTTCACAGACGCCCTCCGCGGTGGAGTCGATGAACGGCGCCTGCGGGCAGTTGACGTAGCGCAGGCGATTGCCAGAGGGCACGAGCGTATCGGAGCGCATCGCCACCGGAGCATTGCCGATCGCGCCGCCGAGCAGCACCGACGCCTCGTGCAGGCCGAGGAATGCGACCATGTCGTCCTGGTCCACGCCGTCGCCCGAGATGCCGATGCCGCCGACCAGCACGCCGCCGCGGTAGATCGGCACGCCGCCCGGGAAGATCTGCAGGCCGTTCGCGAGCTGGGTGAACGAGCCGCTGGCGCCGAAGCCGAGGTTGAAACCCTGCACGCCTGTGCAGTTCTGCGGTACGTCGGCCGCCAACCCGGCGACGAAGGCGACGTGCTGGATGATGGCGTTGTGCGCGAGGTCGAGCTGCAGTCCGGTCGAGAACGGCGTCCACTCGCCGGCCGGCTTCGAGAGCGGGCCTGCGGGCGCGGAATCCACGCCGTCCGGGTAGAACGGCCGCGCGAGGTTGCCCACGGCGCGCGCGCTGAAGGCAATCGCGCCGTCGGCGAGCGCGGTCGGCAGGCCGAGGAACGCGCGCAATGCCGTGACGTACTGGCCGATCGTTTCGTTGCGCAGCACCACCAGGCCGCCGTCCAGGTACACGGCGTCCGCCGCGCCGGTCAACGCAGCCGCGGCCGCAGCCGAGGACAGGAACGCCGCAGTGCGCGCTTTTTGCAGCGAGACGTCCACGCCGAATACCGGCGCATCTCGCCCGCGCGCGATGCCGAGGATTGCGCCATTCGTGTCCACGACCGAGACCGTCACCCGCGCCGGACTCCCTGTCGGACGGCGGATTTGCGCGCGCGAGCGGTTCGCGACCCGCAGCGCCTCGGCGATGACGGCCTGCACCTCGGCCGCAGTGAGCGCGTCGGGGCCGTCCGTGCCAGCGGTCGGCCTGAAGCGCTCGATTCCGGCCGGGTTGATCAACACGAAAGCGTCGAGGCCGGGATAGTCGAGCGTGTCGGCGCGCACGCCCGAGGCGGGCTGGCCGAAAGCCGTGCCGGCGATGACGGCCGCCGCGGAATACCCAGGCACCGCGATCAGCACCCCGGCGACGCCGTTCACGGCCGCGAACGCAGGGGGTGCTGCCGTGTTCGAGTCGAGATCGCTGAACAGCGCATCCGCGAGCCTGAGCAGCTTGCCGTCGGCGGTGATTCGCTCGGCGCGGCGGTCGTCCGGCGCCGAGCGGCCGAAGGTCCCCGCGAGCGCGATCAGCTCGTCGAGGTCGGCATCCACATCCTGCACGTCGGCGTCCAGTCCGTAGATGCCGTCGGCGATCACGCCGATGCCGCCGACCGGCGTGCCGCCCTCGTAGAGCGGCAACCCGCCCGGGTCCGCAGAGAGCCCCAGCGGCGAGCGCTTGGGACCGGCATCGGCCGCGCCGCCGCCCCAGCGGCGCGACAGGTCGGAGCAGGGCAGCTGGCTGAACTGCACGCCGAACAGGGGTCCCGAAGGCGCAAGCGCCTCCGCAGGATTGAAATGCTGCTGCACGATCTGGCTCGCGGTGCGCGTGCCGAAGGCATGGCCCTCGGTCGAGAGATAGGCCGCGGTCACGGCCTTGGCGATCGCGGCCATGGTGTCCGGCACGATCGAAACGCCCTCCAGCCCGCCGCTCGCGCCGTTGGATTGCACGGTGACCGTGGTCGCCGCGCCCGTCATGCGGAACACGGCGAGCACGTTGCCGACGCGGTCGACCACGGCGATGGTCGCGGCCGCGCCGCGGGCCTGCGCCTCCGCGACCGCGCGCGCGAGCACGTCCTCCACGTCCGTGACGGTCAAGAGACTCGCCGGCCCGGCGCAGGAACCGTTGCAGCCCGCTGGCGGCGGGTCCACCGCGCCTGGGGGCGATGCGGCGGTGCCGCCGCCGCCGCAGGCGGCAAGCGACAGGGCGAGCGCGGTGCAGGCGAGCGCGCGCGTCGCGCTCATTGTCCGGCGCCCGCCCAGGCCCCATGCCGCGAGTCGTGGAAGCCGTGGCACATCGTGCAGCCGCTCTGCACGCGGTCCTCCGGGTTGCGGTGCGGATCGCCGCTGCCGTGGCATTCGCGGCAGTCCTCGATCTTCGGCATGAGCACGTCCGCCGCTTCCTTCGAGCGCGCCGCGTCGTGGCACAGCTCGCACTCGGAGAGCGCGGTCGCATGGCGGCCGTGGTTGAAGCGCGCCGCAGGCATCCACTCCGTCCGCAGCGCGGCAGGCTCCACCTTCCACGGATCCTCCGGGTTGCCGGTCGCGGCGATCTCGTGGCAGTCATGGCAGGTGCGCCGTTCGAACAGGTCGCGTGCGACGGTAAAGGCGCGCTCGCGCGCCTGCTGCAGCAACCGCGCCCGCTCGCGTGCATCGGTGACGCGGCCCGGCACGCGCGCCGGGCGCGCCGGTTGCGCGGTCGCGCGCGGGTCGGGGTAGAGCTCCAGGAACGTGCGGCTGTAGTACTCGACCAGGCGCCGCAGCACCGTGCTCGCATCCGCGTGCGGCACCGTCGCCTCCGGGCATGCGGGATCGAAGTCGAGCCGGTGGCAGTCCGCGCAATGCGCCTCCATCGTGACCGGCTGCATGCGGCCGCCGTCCGCCTCGGGCCGGTGGCAGTCGGCGCAGGCCATCACCACGTCCTTGCCGTCCTTGCCTTCGATGCCCTTTGGATCCATGTGCTCGTCGTGCGGGAACTTGAGCCGCTCGGGCTTGCCCTGCGTCAGCCGGAACTCCGGATGCGCGTCGTGGAAATCGGCGACGTCCTCGAGTTCCGCATCGGCACCCGCGACCGTCGCGATGGCGGCATGGCAGTCCGTGCAGAGCGCATCGTCGCGCCGCACCAGCGTCGCGGGCTCGTTGTGCTCGGCATGGCAGCCGGCGCAGCGCATGGTGTCGAGTTCCGTCTCCGGTCCGTCCGCGGCGAAGTGCCGGCCGACGTCCGCGTGGCAGTCGGTGCAGGCGGCGTTGCGGACCCTCACGAAGGGCTGCTGATGACAGGTCTCGCAACGCGAGCCCACATTATGATGTGCGGAGGACAGCGGCCCCGACAGCCAGAAGCCGTCGTCGGGCAGGGGACCGCCGCGCAATCCGTCCTGCCAGTCTTCGCTTACCAGGCCAGATGACGGAATCACGAGCGAGAGCACCAGCGTCGCGATCGCGAGCGCCCAGTTGATGGGCGCGCGCCGCCACGCCAGCGCCTGGAAATCGAGCCGGCGCGCGTCCAGCCCGCCTGCTTCCGCTGCGACCTCAGCATCGAGCTCGAAGCTGAAGGCAAGGTCGACGCCGCGCGGCGGCTCGAACACGCGCAGCACGTTGGCGCCGATGCGGACTTCGTCGCCCGGGTGCAGCGCCGCCTCGCGGCAGAGCGTGTCGTTGACCACGATGCCCGCCGGCGCGCGGCTGGAGATGACCGGCGCGCCCGAGCGCAGCGCGATGCTCGCGTGCCGCAGCGCCACGCGCCGGTCCTTGAGCTGCAGCACCTGGTCGGTCGAGCGGCCGAGCGTGACGGCCTCGCCGTCGAACAGGCGTTCCTTCGCCTCGACGGCCCCCGCCTGCCCGCGCCTCAGGAAGCGGATGAGGGCCTTCACCGCATCACCAGTACAGGAACACGACCAGCACGTGCGCGACGAGCGCCGCGAGCAGGGCGCAGGTCGCCGGGACGTGGACGTGGAGCCAGGCGTCGAGCCAGCCGCGGATCTGCGCGTCGCGGCGCAGGCGTTCGAGCAGGGCGCGGCGCGTGTTGACGAGCGCCATCAACTCATGGATCAGGCGCGTGCGCTCGCCGTCGGTGCTCTCGGCGAGCTCATGGCCGAGCCAGTCGGCCAGGCGCGTTTGCGCGCGATTCGGCTGCGCCTTGCCGCCAGCGCCATGCGCGCCCGGCAGCACGATGCGCGAGCCGTCGCGCCCGGCGAGGACCGCCCAGGCCGAGCCGCCGAGCGCGGTGCGGTCGCGCGCGCTCATGATGACGTCCGGGAACTCGCCACCGAGGGCCGCCGCCTGGCGCGCGCACAGCCGGTCGAGGTCGGCGAGTTCCGCGAGCATCTGGTCGCGGGTCTCGCCCGCACGGTTGCGGCTCATCTGCTCCGGATAGCGCAGGTAGAAGAAGACACCCACGATGCCGCTCGCCACCACCAGGCAGACGAGGACATAGGCGAGCGTGTGCACGTTCCAGCCGAACTGGAAGCCCGCGTGCAGCGTCATCACGACCACCAGCGCGAGCCCGAGGTACACGTGCGCCGAGAGCCAGCCGCGCACGCTGCCGAGCGTGGAGGCGTAGGCGCGCTTGCGGATGCTGAAGGCGCCGAGCAGCAGCACCAGCGCCGCCGCGACGCCGCCCAGCGTGTAACCGAGCCAGGTGCCGCCGTTCGGCGGCTCGGGCGGGCGGTGCAGCGCATAGGCGAGGATCGCGGCCGCGGCGAGCGCCCCGGCCACCCAGAGGTAGCGCATGCGGCGATAGGCAAGCAGCGATTCCTGCACGGCGGCTCCTACCGTTCCACGCGCGCGACCAGGTCCATCAGGCTCTCGGGCCCGACCCGGATCGCGGCGCCGGTCGGGCAGGCGCGCACGCAGGCGGGCCCCCCGGAGAGGTCCTTGCACATGTCGCACTTCACGGCCTTCTTCGGCCCGGACTCCTCGCGCGCCGCCATCTGGATCACACCGTACGGGCAGTTCTTCTCGCAGTTGCCGCAGCCGATGCAGTTGTCGCGGATGTAGACCTCGCCATTCGGCGCGCGGCGGATCGCGTCCGGCGGGCAGTCGGTCATGCAGTGCGGATCCTCGCAGTGGCGGCAGGAGGTCGGCACGTGCAGCCGCGCGTAGGTCGGCCCGGCCTCGCGGTCGAGCCGCGAGGTGCCGTCGTGCGTCCCGGCGCAGGCCTTCTCGCAATTGTCGCAGCCGATGCAGAGCGACTCGTCGATCAGCAGCACGTCGGTCGCCTCGCCGAGGCCCTGCTGCATCAGGAAGGAGACGATGTCGCCGGTCTGCGGCTGCGCGGAGATGCGCGCGTTCTCGGCCAGGCGCTTGCGCACCAGCGCCTGCACCTTCTGCCGCAGCTCCGGGTTGCGCGCGAGCAGCGCGTCGAAATCGGCCGCGGCGAGGCTCACGGTCTCGGTCGCGACGTTGGCGCGCACGCTGGCGGCGCGGCGCGTGCGGCCCATGAGTCCCATCTCGCCGACGTAGTTGCCGGCCGCCACGTAGGACGTGACGATCTCGCGCCCGCCGATGTTGCGCGACACGGCGACCGAGCCGCTCCTGATCAGGTGCAGGGTGTCGGCCTCGTCGCCCTCCGCGAAGATCACCGCGCCGGGCTTGTAATCGTTGACCCTGGCGCGTTCCGCGACGGCCTCCAGCTCCTGGTCCGAGGCATTCGGGGCGAACGCGGTCTGGATCGCGCGGATCACGAAGTGCCGGTCGATGTGGTGGCGCACGGCCTCGATCGAGTTGATGAGCTTCAGCACCTCGCGCCGCGGCGACTCGACCAGCACGCAGCCGGCGCCGGCGTAGGCCGTGGCGGAGCGGCGCCGCCCCGACAGCAGGCTCATCTCGCCGAAGAACTGGCCGGCGCCCAGCTGGAGCCGGTACGGGTTGTCCTCGCCGAGCTCGATTTCGACCGTGCCGTCGACGATGGCGAAGAACGTGTCGGTGTAGTCGTTGCGCCGGAAGATCGCGGCGCCCGCTTCCGGGCGGTGCACGGCGCTGCCGAGCATGAACTCGCGGAACTGCAGCGGGTTGATCTCGCGATAGAGCGGGATGCGCTCCTGGAACAACGACAGCGTGTCGTCGACCGTCAGGCCGAAGCGCAGCTTCGCGAACTTCTCCTCGAACAGCGGATGGTCGGCGGGGCGCAGGTCGCGGCCGAGGATGTACTCGACCGCCTCGTAACCCTGGTTCATCGCCTGCTTGATGAGCGGATAGCCGCCGAGCGCGCCGATCACGTACAGGCCGGGCACGCTCGACTCATAGCGGGCGGAGAGCGCGGGCAGCGCCATGGGATCCGCGCTCGGGAAGGCGATGCCGCAGGACTCCACGAACCGGCGCGGCGGGATTGCGCCGATGCGCGCGATGATGCGGTCGCAGGCGATGCGCGCCTCGCCGTCCGCGGTGGCGAGCACGAGCACGTAGGGCCGCGCGGCGCCGCCGGGCGCGCGCTCGACTGCGGCGACGTTGCTGCGGTAGTAGCAGCCGATGCGCCCGGACTCGATGGACTTCAGGATCAGCTTGAGGTTGCCGTCCTTGACGCGCGCGAACTCGTCGATGCGGTTGACGATGACGACCTCGTTCTGCGCCGCGAGCGCGACCGCGTTCTCGATCGCCGCGTCGCCCGCGCCCACCACCACGATGACCTCGCCGCGGTACTCGTCGGGGTCGTCGAGCTGGTACTGCACGCAGGGCAGGTCGGCGCCCGGCACCTCGAGCTTGCGCAGGTTGCCCTGCATGCCGATCGCGAACACGACGTTGTCGGCGGTGACCGCGCCGCCGTCCCGGAGCGATAGGCGGAAGCCGTCCGCTTCTTTCGCGATGGCCGTGACTTCGGCGCCGTAGCGGACGTTGACGCCGCCGGCGTCGAGCCCGGCGCGCCAGCGCTCGAGCACGGTTTCGCGCGTGCCGGCCTCGAACGGCAGGTCGGCGCGCAGCGGCAGCACCGGCGGCTCCGCCATGACGTGCTTGCCTTTCTGGTAGCGCTGGATCGTGTGCGCGTGCGCCGGGCTCGCTTCCAGCAGCACGTGATCGACGTTGAGACGGGCCGCGTGGGCTGCCGCGCTCAGGCCCCCCGGACCGGCCCCGACGATCGCGATCCGGTGACGCCCGGAGCTCATCAGCCGCCGGGCGGCGGAACGTTGTTCGTCGGCGGCGGCGGTACGTGATTCGTCGGCGGCGGGTTGTTCGGCGGCGGCGCGCTGTTCGCGGGCGGCGGCAGCGAGGGCGTGCCGGGCTGGCCCGGGCCGCGCTGGTCGATCTGCCCGCGCGTGAGGTCAACCGGAACCTGGCCGCCGACGGTGCCGGTCACCGGCCGCTCCACGCCGGGCTTGCCGGCGGGGTCGGACGGATCCGGCGCCGAGGAACCCGCCGGCGCCTGCCCCGTGGGCGGCGCGTGCGTCGCCGAGAAGTCGGGCAATCCGGCCTGGCCCTTGCCGGCGTCGTCACGCGCGCCGGTGTCGAGCGGGCCCGCGCCGTCGGTCGTGATCCATTCGGGCAGCTGGTCCAGGGGCTCGGGCAGCGCATCGGTGGCCGCGATGAAGATCGCCTGTCCCGCCTCCACCACGGCCTCGCGCTCGCCGTAGCGGAACACGATCGCGCCGGAGTGCGTCGCGAGATACATGCCGCTTTTCGCCGGCGCCGCTGCGGGCACGTCCGCGCAGTCGCCCTGGCACCAGACGGCCGTGTAGTCGGTGCCGCGGATGCCGAGCGTGCCGATCGGGGTGCGCACCTCGTAGGTGCCGGCGCCGTCCTTGCCGATCGCGCCGGTGGAGGACCGGAAGCCGCCCTTCAGCAGGGTCGCGACCGTGACGCCTTCCGCGCGCGTGGCCGTCGCCTGGGTTCCGGCTCCCACGGTGGCGGGCAGGCTGAAGTCGTCGACCCGGTAGCGCGAGTTCGCGCGCAGCGCGATGCGCGCGCCGTCGTTCATCAGGATCTGCGCGCGCGACTTGTCGCCGGTGGCGATGGTGTCGCCCGCCTGCACCGCATCTCCCTGCTTGAGAGACACGGCCGGCTTGCGCTCGAGCGTGACGGTACCCGCGACGAACAGCGCCTTGCCGGCTTCCTTGGCTCCCGCGGCGGTCGCGGCGAGGGCGAGCGCCAGTCCGGCGGCGGCGGCGAATGCGCGGAACTGGAATGTCTCGGTCTTCATGGCATCCCTCGCTAGCGGAACGAACGCGTGAGCGTGAGCCCCGCCTCGAAGCGCTCGTAGTCGTAGAGCGCGATGTTCGACTCGTTGCCGCTCCAGCCGATGCGCGGCGTGAGCTGCATCCCGGCCACGGGCCAGTCCGGCAGGTCGATCGTGAAGGCGGCGGACCAGGCATTGTCGGAACGGTCGTTGCCGCCGAAGAAGCCCGGCGAATTGTCGTAGTCGATGTCCTGCCAGGAAACCTGGATGCCGACATTGCGGCCGCCGGCCCCGCGGATGCCGCCCTGGAACTGCAGGCCCAGGCGATCGTTGCCGAAGGGCGAGACGGACTCCTGCTCTTCGTCGGTGCCGAGGAACAGGGTGAAGCCGAAGTGCCCGGCGTCGGACGCGCGCTGCAGCGAGAACGCCGCCAGCAGCTGGTCCATGTCGAGCACGGACAGGCCCGGGAAGTCGCTGTCCTCGTAGCGCAGCTGGCCGGCGCGCAGCATGCCGGTGCCGCGCCAGCCGTCGCCGAAGTCGCGGCTCAGCGAGAGGTCGAGGCTTGCGCTCCAGTGATGCGGATTGCCGTCGAGATACCCGTACCAGCCGCCGAGGCCGACGCCGAACACGGTCGGGCCCGCGCCGAAGCGCAGTTGCGTGCCGAGCGAGGCGATGGTCTGGTCGACCCAGTCGGCGTCCGGGTTCCAGCGATGGCCGATGCGCCCGCTGGTCTGGATGGAGCCGCCGCCCAGGTCGGCCGCATGGCCGAACCAGCCGGCGGCGGTCGCGAACGCGGACGACTGCTCGACGTTGGTGGGATTGAGCGCGATACCGAGGAAAGTGTCGTCGTCGGTCGAGGCATTGGCATTGCTGTCGAAACCGGCGCCGAATTCGTAACCTGCGCTCCAGCCGGATGTGGCCGCAGCGGCGGGCCGATCCAGCGCGCGCAGCCAGGCTTCGGCGGCGCTGCGCGCGGGCGGCGGCGGATTCCGCGCGATCGCCTCGCGGAACTGCCGTTCCGCGGCCGCGCGGTCGCCGACTTCGAAATACGCGCGGCCGAGTTCCAGGCGCGCCTGCGCCGAACGCGGATTGTTCGCGACCACCCGTTCGAGCGCGGCGACCGCGACGCGCGGCTGGCCCGCGTCGAGGGCGGAGACTCCATATAAATAGTCGTACAGCGGCGAGCCGGCGAGGCCGGCCTCGTGCGGGGCGAGCAGGCGCCAGGCCTCGGCGCCGCGGCCGTCGCGGATCAGCCGTTCCGCATCGGTGAGGATGGTGCCCGACTGGGCGAAAGCGGCGGCCGGTGCGAGTGCGCACGCGAGCGCGATGCAGCGGATGAGTTGTCTGCTCACAAACCCCCCGAAAACGACGCGCCGGCCCGCGCCGTATTATTTAACGTCAAAGGTGAAAACACCATCCCAATCCGGCGGCGGCGGCTGCGCCCGGAAGTGCCGGATACGCCCGAGGTAGAGCCGGTAGAGAGCATGCGGTGACGCCGCATCCAGTTCCGTGATGAGCGTCTCGGCGCGGTCCCAGTCGCGGGCCCGGTAGCGGGCGAGCGCCACGGCGAACCGCTCTGCGGCGGGCTCCTCCGCCGGCCCGATCGGCTCATAGATGCCGACCGGTTCCTTCTTGCCCTTGACCCGCACGCGGTCGAGTTCGCGGTACTTCAGGCCCGGCGCCAGCGCCGCCGTCTGCTCGCTCACGATGATGTTCACGCCGTAGGCCTTGGTCAGCCCCTCGAGGCGCGAGCCGAGGTTCACGGCGTCGCCGAGCACGGTGTAGGCGGCGCGGAACTGCGAGCCCATGTTGCCGACGTTCATCTCGCCGCTCGAGATGCCGACGCCGATCTCGATCGCCGGCCAGCCGCGCGCCTCGAACGCGGGCTTGAGCGCACGCATCTCCGCGACCATGGCCTGCGCCGCCTGGACCGCGTGCGCCGCGTGCTCTGGATCCTTGAGCGGCGCGCCCCAGAAGGCCATCACCGCGTCGCCCATGTACTTGTCGATGGTGCCGCGGTGGCGGTGGATCGCGGCCGTGATCGGGGTCAGGAACTCGTTCATCAGCTGCGTGAGCTCGCGTGCCTTCAGCCCCTCCGAGATCGTGGTGAAACCGCGCACGTCGGAGAAGAGCACCGACATCTGGCGGCTCTCGCCCTCCATGGAGACCTCGGCACCGCCGGCGTCCAGCTCGTTCACGATCTCCCCCGGCACGTATTGGCCGAAGATGCGCGAGAGCCGCTGCCGGCGGCGGGTGGCGGTGAAGTAACCCCAGGTGAGCTGCAAGAGCGCCGCGATGGTGGTGTAGACGAGCACGGACGCGAGCGGCAGCACCAGGCCGTAGCGTGACCAGAGCATGAGGTTGACGCCGAGCGCCGCGGCGACCAGCAGCAGGAACAGGCCGAAGCCCGCGAGCGGCGCCAGCCGCGGCAGCAGCAGCGCGGTGACGAGCGCGATCACGAGCAGTGCCAGGATCTCGGCGAGCGCGGACTGGCGCGGGCGGTATGGGACGGTGCCGTCGAGGAAGCCGGAGACCAGGTTGGCGTGCGCCTCGACGCCGATGTACTCCTTCGCGACCGGCACGGCGCGTACGTCCTGCAGTCCCGGCGCGCTCGCGCCGACGAGGACGATGGCGTCCTCCAGGGCTTCTACCGGTGCCCGCTCGTTCAGGACGTCGGTTGCGGAAATGTAGCGGAAGCTGCCGAGCGGGCCGCGGAACGGGATCAGCACCGCGCCCTCTGCATCCACCGGGATGCGGGTCTCGCCGAGGCTGAGGTAGGCGAGGCGTTCCGGCCGATCGGCGTCGAAGGCGAACTGCACGGGCGGCGCGCCCTGCGCGAGGCGCGTGAGGCCGAGCGAAAGCGATTCGTAGAGGTTGCCGTCGTAGTACTGGAACAGCGGCACCCGGCGCACGACGCCGTCCTCGTCCGTGAGCGGCGTGTCGAAGAAGCCGCCAGCCGGGGCGGATTGCTGCAGCGCCTGCAGGTTGGCGGCGTAACCCTGCGGCCGCAGCCAGCCGTGGCCGTGGATGCGGCTGTCCGCGAAGGTGATCGGCGGCGGCAGCAGGCCGGTGGTCGCGGGCTCGGAGGGGCCGGGCCGCTGCTTGAACACGTAGCCGAGCACGATGTCGCGCGCGATCAGCGACTCGGCGAGCAGGCGGTCGCCCTCGTGCTCGCGGCGGATCTCCTCGAGCTTGACCAGGCGTTCGCTGTCGCCGGCGAGCGGGCCGCTGGCGATGGCCTCGATCAGCTGCAGCTCGGCGCTGCGCTCGGGCTCGCCGAACAGCACGTCGTAGCCGAGCGCGCGGATGCCGTAGCCGTCGAACAGGGCGTCGTTGAGCGCCGCGATCTTGCGCCGCGGCCAGGGCCACTGGCCCTCGGCCGCCAGGCTCACCTCGTCGATGTCCACGATGACGACGCGCGGGTCTACGACGTTCGGCATCATCCAGCCGACGCGCACGTCGTAGAGGTAGTTCTCGATGCGCTGCACGAACTCGAGCGGCAGGACGCCGGCGGCATGCAGCACGAAGAAGAGCAGGGGTACCGCGGAGAGCAGAATGCGCTGCAGCGCCTGGCCTGCTGCCCTCCACGTCGCGGCGATCCGGCCTGGCGCCCCCATCCGCCGCGATTGTAGTCGCTATGGCTTAAAGGGGACGCATCCCATTTAACCGAGGTCGCCGCATGGACGACCACGTCCCTTGCCTGGATAAATGGGATGCGTCCCCTTTAAGCCTTAATCGGGAAACGTCCCCAATTATCCGGCCCCGGGTTTACACTGCCGCACCAGCCCGGGAGAACCAGCATGAACATCAGAAGCCTCGCCAAGGGGCTCACGTACCGCGGCCAGGCCAGCGGCAAGCGCCAGACCTACTACGTGTTCGAAAGCGGCGACGTCTACGTGGTGATGTCGGCCTCGCGCACCAAGCGGGCCAGCGGCTACTTCAACCTGGTGAGCCGCGCGGCCGTCGATCGCATCCGCAGGAGCTACGCCGGCAGGCAGGACGTCACGGCCAAGGCGCTCGCGGCGCGCTCGCGCGGGGCCGGAGTGCGGGACGCGCTGCAGGCGCTCAACATCCTCTACGTGCTGGTCGCGACCGGCAGCGCGAAGGTCGACGACCGCTACCAGGACACGCGCCTGCACTTCAACGTCGCCGGGCGCTGAGCCCGGCTCAGGCCAAAAAGAAAGGCCCGCCTTCCGGCGGGCCTTCCGTCAGCCGCGTCCTTGGGCTTCGTTCAGGGCTTGAACCGGTTCCACATGTTCCGGGCGATGACCGTCAGCGAGCCGCCGGCCGCCAGGGTGCCAGCCGCGCTGAAGATCTTCGTCAGGTACTCGCCGACCGACGGGATGTGCATCAGCACGCTCGACAGCGACATCAGCGCCATCGCCGTGACGATCACACGCACGCTGTCTTCGGTCGCGATCGACACGCCGATGACCAGGCCGAGCAGCACCAGGATCAGCGATGCGTACGGGATTTCGACGAATGCACCGACGATGCAGATCGCGAGACCCGCCCAACCCATGAGCTTGAATGGATTCACTGTACCCCCCTCACTGAGCTTGTTATGACGCGGCCCGGCCAGCCGGTACCGCTGCGCGATGCTACGCCCGGCCGGGTCGGCGGCCAAGCCGAAACACGGGAGTTTGCGCAACTTATTGATAATATTGACTTTTGCGACTCAGCAAGAAGCGGGTTGCCGGTGCCGGGGCCGACCGACGATCCTGCGCGCCATGAACTACCAGCTACGCGGACTCGAACCCGCCCAGTTCGAGAAGCTGTTCGACCTGGACGATACGGAGCTCGCAAAGCGCGGCATGAAGCGCATGCGGGCGGATGCGCCGATCGGCTTCCCCTGCCGGGTGACGCTCGAGGACGCGCCGGTGGGCGAGGAGGTGCTGCTGCTGCCATTCGCGCACCAGGACAGCCATTCGCCCTACCGCGCCTCGGGGCCCATCTTCGTGCGCCGCGGCATCGCCCGGGCGCGACGGATCACCGGCGAACTGCCAACGTACCTGACCCACCGCCTGCTGTCCGTGCGCGCCTACGACGACGCCGACATGATGGTCGCCGCGGAAGTCGTCGAGGGGCGGGAGGCGGCGCCGCTGTTCGAGAGCCTGCTGGCGCGGCCTGACGTCCATTACCTGCACGTGCACTTCGCCAGGCGCGGCTGTTTCGCCGCCCGCGTCGACCGCCTTTAATTGGGGACGCATCCCATTTAAATCTAATTGGGATGCGTCCCTAATTAGAATGGCGGGATGCGGTCGAGGATCAGCCGCCGGGGGTTCCTGGCGGGTGCGGCGTCGATGGGCACGGTGCTGGCGAGCGTCGCCGCGCGCCGCGCGCTGGCGGCATCCAGGACCTCGGCCAGCGTCGCCGGACCCTATGGCCCATTGCGCCCGGCGCGCGACTTGACGACCGGACTGCCGCTGATCCTGCTGCCGCCCGGCTTCGAGTACCGCAGCTTCTCCTGGTCCGGCGACCCGATGCCGAACGGGCAGCCGACGCCGGATGCGCACGACGGCATGGGCGTGATCCATGCTGCCCGCAACGGCAAGGGGCTCGACGTCACGCTGGTGCGCAACCACGAGCGCTCGTTCGCGAGCCCGATCCTGGCGCCCGCACGCTACGACACCGTCATCCCGCCGGGGCAGCAGCTCGCCCCCGGTGGCGGCACGACGACGCTGCGCTTCCGCGGCCGCCGCTGGGTGGGCGTCGAACCATCGCTCGGCGGCACCATCTTCAATTGCGCCGGCGGCGTCACGCCCTGGGGCACCTGGCTTTCCTGCGAGGAGACGGTCGCGGACATGAGCGCCTGGGGCGGCCGGCGCCACGGCTACGTGTTCGAGGTACGGCGCGAGGCGGCACAGACGACGGCGCGGCCGATCGTGGACATGGGCCGCATGCTGCACGAGGCGGTCGCGATCGATCCGGCGACGAGGATCGCTTACCTGACCGAAGACAACCCGAGGCGGTCCTGTTTCTACCGGTTCCTGCCGCAGGACAGCAGCGGCCAACCGGGCAGCTACGAGGCCGGCGGCCGGCTGCAGGCGGCGAAGGTGACCGGAATCGCGCGCGCAGACCTGCTCACGCCGGCGACCGGCGACATCCATCGGCTCGAGTGGATCGACATCGAGCAGCCCGATGCGCGGCCGGGCGCCGCGCCGGAGGGCCTGCCCAATGCGCCGAACGAGACCAGCGGGCCGTTTCTCGAGGCCTGGGCCAAGGGTGCGCTGCGCATGAGCCGCGGCGAGGGCATCTGCTGGCACCAGGGCAGGGCGTACCTGGTGGACACCGCCGCGGGCACCTCCGCCGACGGCCGGCGCGGGAGCGGCGACGGCGCGGTGTGGGAGTACGACCCGCGCCAGCAGACGCTGCGCGCGATCTTCGTCGCGGACAACCCGCTCGTGGGCGACAACATCGACAACGTCACCGTCAGCCCGCCGGGCACGATCTGGCTCTGCGAGGACGGCGATCCGGTGACCGATGCCTATGGCCCCGGCACGCGCCTGCTCGGCCTGACCGCGCAAGGCGACTCGTTCACCTTTGCGAAGAACAACGTGCAGCTCACGCGCGAGCAGGTCGTCGCGGCCGGCAAGGCCGTGCTGCCGGGCGACTACCGCGGCGAGGAGTGGGCGGGCATCTGCTTCGATCCCGCCGGCGAGGTGATGTTCGTCAACATCCAGCGCCCGGGCATCACGCTCGCGATCTGGGGCGACTGGCGCTAGAAAAAGAAAGGGCCGCCGGCCTGTGGCGGACCGGCGGCCCCTCCTGCCACTGCAGTTCGTCAGAACTTGTAGGTGGCGCTCACGAAGTACCGGCGTCCGATCACGTCGTACGTCGACGGGTCAGTACCCGAGTCGACGTCCGGCGAATACAGCTCGGGATCCTCGTCGGTGAGGTTCTCGACGCCGAAGCGCAGGTTCAGCGACTCGGTGGCCTGCCAGGAAGTCGACAGGTCCACGTACACGACCGAGTTGACGCCCGGATCCGTGCTGCCGGAAATGACCGTGTCCTCCAGGATCATGCTCGGCAGATAGCGGGTCCGCAGGGCCGTGCTGAAGTCGCGGTACGACCAGACGGCGCTCAAGGCTGCCTTGATGTCGGCGTAGGCCTCGCCCGGATCGTCGCCGATGGAGCCCGCGAAGTCGATCCACGGATCGCCCGGCAATTCCTGGCGTTCGAACTTCTCCATCCAGGTCGCGACCGCATTCAGGTGGATGCGGCCCGCGGCGCCGATGTCGAAGCCGTAATCGACCTGCAGGTCGACGCCGGAGGTGCGGATGCCGCCGATGTTGTTCTGGATCTCCAGCAGATCTTCGATCTCGCTGGTCGCGGCGAACCGCCCGAACAGGCTGCAGAAGAAGTTGTTCGGGTCGTAGGTCGGATTGGCGTTGCGGTCGTTGAAGCAGCGCGCCACCACCGCCGACGGGTCGATGAACGTGATCGCGTCGTCCACTTCGATCGAGAAATAGTCGACGGACACGCTCAGGTTTTCGGCGAATTGCGGCTGCCACACGAATCCCACCGTGAGGGTATCCGCCGATTCCTCCGACAGGTCCGGATTGCCGCCGGCCAGCGCGTCGATCTGGGAGTTCGACTGCTGGTAGGTCGGCAGCACCGCCGCCGGGATGCCCTGCGCGATGCAGAGCGCCTCGACCTGGGCCTGGTTCGGGCCGTTACGCTGCGGGCTGTCGAAGTTGCAGGGATCGTCGACCTCCGGGTTGTCCTCGTTCTGGGGCGAGAACAGGTCGGCAATGTTCGGCGCACGCACCGCGCGCTGGTAGCCGGTGCGGACCCGGAACGAGTCGTTCAGCCTCCAGTCCAGTTCGCCCTTGTAGGAATCATTGGCCCCGGCGGTGCTGTGATCCGAGTAGCGATAACCGAGCGTCAGGCCGAGGGACTGCACCAGCGGCACCTCGGACAGGAGCGGCGCGTAGAACTCGAGGAACAGGTCGTTGTTGGAGACCCGGCCGGTGATGTTGTCCTCGGCGTTGAAGCCGGACACGTCACCGGAGCGCAGGATCTCGTCCTTCAGCGAGCGGTAGCTCATCTCCTGCCAGAACGCGCCGATCGCCAGCGAGGTCCTGCCCGCCGGCAGGCTGAACAGGTCGCCGGAGAACGTCGCCTCCGCCATGTTGTGCTCGATCTGCGCGGTGTTCTTCGCGGTCACGCCGACGAAATCGGCGCAGGCGTCGGAGAGGCCGCCGAACCCGAACGGATCGAATCCGCCGGCGCACAGGGCGGCGCCGCCGTCCGCGGCGTCGAGCAACTGCTCGACCCTCGGCACGCTGACGTTGCCGGCCTGGTCGAGCTGCTCGTTGAACTTGCCGTATCCGGCATAGACGTCGTATTTCCAGTTGTCACCGATGTCGCCGCGGGCACCGAGCACGAACTGGGTCACGTCGCGCTCGTACGACTCCTCGCGCGGGCCGTTGGAATCGAAACGGTAGCGGAACAGCAGGTCCTCGCCGGCGCCCACGCCGTTCAGCGCCGGGTTGTCGCCGGTGCGCGAATTGGCGAGCGCGAGCACCGCGGCATTGGCCTGCACGAACGGGTTGCTGACCGGGATCGTGAACTCGCCGGGCACGCCGCCGACGCTGTTGTTGGCCCCGGTCGGCGCCGGGCTCGGCGCCAGCTGGGTGGACGAGCTGTAGTTGGTGTACAGCAGGCGCGTGTACGCCTCCGCCCGGTCGCTGATGGTGAAGTTGCCGAACGTCCCGAGGCTGACCCGGGTCTGGGGCAGGATCAGGTTGTTCCACGGCTCGAAGTTGTAGCTGTAGTTGGGCCGGAAGTTCTGCGCGACGAACAGGCCGTCGATGTCCTCGCCGAGCACCGTGCGGAAATTGGCCAGGCCGGTGACCGCGAACGGCGTGCCGTCGTCGTTGAATGCCATCGACGTCAGGCTGGCCGGGCCGGTCGCGCCCAGGCTCGTGAACATCGCGTCCTGCGCCGCCTGGGTCCAGCTGTTGCCCGAAGCGCGGCGCAGGTGCCCCGACGGGAAGAACGAGGTCGCCGACACCGCCTGCGCCGAGAATTCCCGGTCGCCCTTGCTGAGCCGCTCACGGTCGTTGACCACGCCGAACACGACGACGTTGCCGCGCCCTTCGGCCAGGTCGGAGCCCATGGTCACCGAGAAGGCGGCGGTGTCGGTGTCCTGGTTTTCGGACAGGCCGTACTGGCCTTCCATTTCGACGCCGGTGAAGTCCTTGCGCATGATGAAGTTGGTCGCGCCGGAGACGGCGTCCGAGCCGTAGACGGCCGAGGCGCCGCCCGACAGCACTTCCACGCGCTGGATCATCGCGGTCGGAATGGTGTTGATGTCGATGCGCGCGTTCTCGTCGCCCGGCATCAGCCGCTTGCCGTCCATCAGCACGAGGTTGCGCGTCGAGCCCAGGCCGCGCAGGTCGATGTACGCCTGGCCGTTGCCCGGGTTGTTGCTGCCGGTCGAGAACGACGGGACGATCTGCGGCATCGTGTTGAGGAAGGTCTCGGCGTTCAGGACGCCGGCCTGCTTGATGGTCTCGGCCGACACGCTGACGACCGGGCTCGCCGCCTCGTAGTCCTGGCGGACGATGCGCGAGCCGGTGACCATGATTTCGCCGAGCTGGTCCTGGGCCTGGCTCGCGATGCCCGCGAGGCCGGCCCCGGATGCGCCCGCCGTGAGAAGCGCGAGCTTGATGGCCCGCGACAATGGGTTTCTGGACATTGACGTACCTCCAATGTTGCTTGATGGCAACAATGGCCGGCCACAATGGCCCTGTTGCGAGCCGAACGATACGACGGGAAACCCCTGAAAATCCCGCCTGTTGGCAAAGCTTTCCTGCCGCTCACAAGCATGAGTGAACGTTTCGGCTCGTCGTCGCATCTCATGTTGTACAAGGACAACGGCCATGGCATATGGGCAGGGCATGGCGACCAGCGGCGCAGACAGCGTGCGGGTACTGATCGTCGACGACGAGGAGCTCGGCCGTCGCGTGCTGCGCACGCTGCTGGCGTCGGAAGACGGCATCGAGATCGTCGCCGAGGCCGGATCAGCCTCGGAGGCGGCGCGACAGATCGCCGAGCGCCAGCCCGACCTGGTGTTCATGGACATTGAGATTCCGGGCGGCAGCGGCATCGACGTGCTGCGCCAGGTGCGCGGCCAGCTGCCGTACGTGATTTTCGTGACCGCGCACCCGGAGTTCGCGCTGCCGGCCTTCGAGTTCGAGGCGGTCGATTACCTGGTGAAGCCGGTCCAGCGCCAGCGCTTCGCCGGCAGCCTGCTGCGCGCGCGGCAGCGCATCGTCGAGCGCCGCGTCGCCGGGCTCGCGATGCGGATCGCCGGCGCGGCGCAGGCGTGGAATGGCAGCCGCGAGGCGCCGGAACCGGCGCCGGCAACGTATCCGAGCCAGTTGACGATCCGCGTGCGCCGGCGGCTGCTCGCGCTCGACATGAACCAGATCACCTGGATCCAGGGTGCGAGCCAGTACAGCCGCGTGCACACCAAGGACGGCGAGTACCTGCTGTCGCGCACACTGGCTTCGCTCGAGTGCGAGCTGGACCCGGTCAAGTTCTTCCGCATCCACCGCTCCGCGATCGTCAATGCGGCGCACGTGCGCGAGGTGCGCTCGACCGGCGACGGCCGCTACAACATCTGCCTGGACGGCGGGCCGGCCCTGCCGATGGGCCGCGCGCGGCGCGAGATCCTCGAGAAGCTGCTGAACGGAATCGCGACAAGGCCCGGCTGACCGTGGCGCGCGCCGAGTCGCAGGTCGTCGGGCATGCGGGCAGCTGGCTCTCCGGCGGCGAGCATGGCGAAGCGGTTGCCGCGCCGCTGCGGTCGGTCGACGTCGACCGGCTGATCGGGGCGCAGCACGCGCGCTGGTGGCCGCTCGCCGGGAGCTGGCTGGCGGTGGCCTTCTCGGTCGCGTTCGGCCTGTTCGTGAACTACCAGAACGTGGGCCTGCCGACCACGCTCGCGTCGACACTGATGGCCATGATCCCGCACTACAGCGTCTGGATGCTGGCGAGCCCGCCGCTGTACCGCGCGCTGCACATGACGCTCGAAGGACACCGGCGCCTGCGGTGGCTGGCAATGCTCACGGCCTGGAGCGCGCTTGCGCTGTTCGGTTCGACCGCCATGTCGTTCCTGAGCTATGCGATCCGCCGCGACTTTCCGATCAGTTTCGCGCAGTTCTACGAGATCTACTTCCAGCCGCCCGCGGGCCCCGCCTTCCAGGCGATGAACCTGAGCATCCTGGTGCTTGCGCTCGCCGCATTCGCAATCGTGCGCGGGCTCAGGCTCCGGGACCACGCGCTGTGGGAGGCGGCGCAGGCGGAACTGCGCGGCGCCCGGCTCGAGGCGCAGCTGGCGGAGGCCCGCCTGCAGATGCTGCAGAGCCAGATCAACCCGCACTTCCTACTCAATACGCTGAACGCGGTCGGCGGGCTGGTGCAGTCGGGCGAGCGCGACCGCGCGTTCGATGCCATCGGCCGGCTCGGCGAGCTGCTGCGGGCCGCGATGCAGGGCGGCCGCGAGGCCCGCCTGACGCTGGGCGACGAGATCGGGTTCCTCGAGCGCTACCTCCAGCTTTGCGAGCTGCGCTTCGGCGCGCAGTTCCGCTACCGGCTGTCGGTGCCCGAGTCGCTGGGGGAGCTGCATTTCCCGGCGCTGGTGGTGCAGCCGCTGGTCGAGAACGCGATCCGCCACGGCATGGACCCGCCGCGCCGCCTGCTGGTGGAAGTGCGCGCCTGGCGCGAGGGACGCCGGCTCGTGATCGAGGTCGAGGACGACGGCCGCGGCCTGCCGCCGGCGGGCGTCGAGCTGCGGCCGGGACATGGCCTCGCGAACGTAGCCGAGCGGCTGCGGCTCTACTTCGGGCCGCACAGCTCGCTGGCACTCGAGCCGCGCGCGCCGCGCGGCACCCGCGCCCGCCTCAGCATCGGCTGAGGCCGGATTAAATGGGGACGCATCCCATTTAATTTGGAAGTCCGTGCTATCCGCAAATTAAATGGGATGCGTCCCCATTTAATCTTCAGGTCTTGCGGCCTTCGATGAAGTAGTAGGCGAGCTGGGCGATGCCGACGGCGGCGGGAATCAGCCCGAACAGCGCCACGTCGCTGCCGGCCACCTCGCGCAGCGCGAAGTACAGCACGACGCCGACGCCGAGTCCGATGAGGCCGCTGCGCAGTCCGTTGGACTTGCCGTTGGTCTCGCTGGGCTCGGTCAGTTCCGGCGGCAGCTCGAGTCCTTTCTCCATCGCCGCCAGGCGCTCCTTGTGGCGCAGCTCGTAGCGCTGCAGCCTGCGCTGGTGCGCCGAGATGATCGACACGGCCGCGATGCCGATGCCGAACACGATGCCGAAAATGGGGATCAGGACTGCGATCGATTGGGGATCCATGGAATGGGTACTCCGGGCTTTCAGATGTTGAACAGCAATGCCAGCGACTGCCAGACGAAATCCAGGTCGGACCGCGCCGCAGTCGCGGCCAGCCACCCGGCAATGCAGGCCGCGACGACGTCCAGCATGCCCCCGTCGGGCCCAAACGTGGTTCGCGATCTGCTCATGCCCGTTTATACGCGGGGCCAGGCGGCGCGGTTTCACGGCCCGGGGCTAGAATGCGCTGAAACCTGGCGGGCGCCCGCCGCGTATCAACCGTGGAGATGGTCCGACCCTGATGCCGGCCGACGACGCGATCACCAGCCTGGTGCAGGCCGGCAGGACGGGGGAAGCCTTTGAAAGGCTGGTCCCGGCCTACCGGCGGCGCGTGTACGGCCTCGCGTACGGCATCCTGGGCGACCGGGCCGCGGCCGAGGACCTGGCGCAGGAGGTATTCGTGAAGCTGTGGCAGGCGCTGCCGAAATACGACGGACGCGCCCAGCTCGCGACCTGGATCTACGCGATCACGCGCAATGCCGCGATCTCCGCGCTGCGCGCGCGGCGCCGCACGGCCTCGCTCTCGGACCCCGCGGTGCAGCTGGAAGCCGAGGACGTCGCGGCCGAGCCTGAGGCCGCGGAAGACGCGGCGCTCTGGCGCCAGGTGGACGCCCTGCCCGAGAAGCAACGGCAGGCGGTCATTCTTTATTATCAGGACGAGCGCAGCGTGGACGAGGTGGCGGCGATGATGGGAGTCCCGGTCAACACGGTGAAGACGCACCTGCACCGCGCCCGGGCGAGCCTGGCCGCCGCGCTCGGCGCCGGCGGCAAGGAGGTCGCATGAACGAGGAGGAGCGCATGGCCGGAATGGATGCGCGGCTGCGCCGCGCGATGGCGGGACTGGATGCGCGCGACGGCTTCGAGTCTCGCGTGCAGCGCCGGATCGCTGTGCTCGCTTCTTCGCAGCTGGACCTGAAGGCGCAGTTCGAGGCGCGGCGCCTGGCGGCGCGGCGCCGCATGCGGCGCGATGCCTGGGCGAACGGCGTCACCATCGCAGGCGTGGGCGCCGCCGCGGCCGCGCTGGTATGGCGGTTCGCGCCGGAGATCGCGCGGCTCGGGGGCGAGGTCACGAATGCGGTGGATCCGCTGGTGATCGGCGCGGCGACGCTGGCCGCGGTGGTCGTGTGCATCTGGCCGGTCCTGCGGCGCCTGCCGGGCATGCGCATCGGCTGACGCCGGGTGTTCATCGGCCACTTCGCCGTTGCCTGCGCGGCCAAGCGCGTGGCGCCAGGCGCTTCCCTCGGAACGCTATTCTTCGCGGCCCAGTTCCTCGACCTGCTGTGGCCGCTGCTGGTGCTCGCGGGCGTCGAGTGGCTCGCGCTCGCGCCGCCGGGCTCGGTGTTCCCGCTGGTATTCGAGCACTACCCCTGGTCGCACAGCCTGCTGATGACCGCCGCCTGGGCCGTGGCCGTCGGCGGCGGATACTGGCTGCTGCGCCGCGACGGGCGCGCCGCGCTCGTGATCGGCCTGCTGGTCGCGAGCCATTGGCTGCTCGATTTCGTCACGCATTTCCCGGACCTGCCGCTGACGCCGGGCCCGGCCCCGAAGTACGGACTGTCGCTCTGGGCGTGGCCGATGGCGGCGCTCGCGCTGGAGCTCGCGCTGTTCGCGGCCGGGTTTGCGCTGTACTTGCGGGCCACGCCGTCCCCGCGCCGCGCCGCGCGCGCCGGCACCTGGGCGCTGGCGGCATTCCTGGTGCTGATCCAGCTCGCCAACGTCTTCGGTCCGCCGCCGCCGTCGCCGACCGCAGTCGCCGCGACCGCACTCGCCATGTGGCTGCTGGTCGCCTGGGCCTGGTGGATCGATCGGACGCGCGCGCCGGGATAGAATCCGCGCAGCATGAAGAACCCCGCAGTGGACGCCTACATCGCGAAGTCGGCCGATTTCGCGCGGCCCATCCTCACGCGCCTGCGCGGCCTGGTGCACAAGGCCTGCCCGCAGATCGAGGAGACGATCAAGTGGGGCGTGCCCCACTTCGAGCGCCAGGGCGTCGTCGCCAGCATGGCGGCGTTCAAGCAGCACGCGAGCTTCGGCTTCTGGAAGCAGAAGCTCATGGAAGACCCGGCGGGACTGTTCCCGGCGGCCGGCGACTCGAGCATGGGCGGGCGCAAGTTCCGCTCGGTGGATGAACTGCCGTCCGATGCCGTGCTGCTGCGCTACATCAAGGCCGCGGTCGCGCTGAACGAGGCGGGCGTAAAGCTGCCGAAGGCGGTGAAGCCGAAGCGGCCGCCGCCCAGGCTGCCCGCGGACCTGGCCGCGGCACTGAAGAAGAACCCGAAGGCGAGGGCGACCTACGACGCGTTCCCGCCGTCGCACAAGCGCGAGTACGTCGAATGGATCACCGAGGCGAAGCAGGAAGCGACGCGCCTCAAGCGCCTGGCGACCGCGATCGAATGGATGTCGCAGGGCAAGTCCCGCCACTGGAAGTACCAGGACTGCTGATGACCCACCGACTCGAGGAATCCGCGGACGCCGTCGTGCTGGCGCCCGCCACGGAAGCTGCGGCCAGCGTCATCTGGCTGCACGGCCTCGGCGCCGACGGCCACGACTTCGTGCCAATCGTGCCGGAACTCGGCTTGCCGGCGTCGCCCGCGATCCGGTTCATCTTCCCGCATGCGCCGGTGCGCCCGGTGACGCTCAACATGGGCATGCGCATGCGCGCCTGGTACGACATCAAGACGCTGACGGCCGAGGGCCGCGCCGACGAGGAGGGCATCCGCGCCTCGGTTGCCTTGACGGAGCGCTACATTGCCGCCGAGCGCGCGACGGGTGTGGCGTCGGAGCGCATCGTGCTCGCCGGCTTCTCGCAGGGCGGCGCAATCGCGCTGCACGCGGGACTGCGGCATGCGGAACCCCTCGCGGGCATCATCGGGCTGTCCACCTACCTGCCGCTGCAGGGGACGCTGGCCGGCGAGCTGTCGGAGGCCAACCGCGCGACGCCTATCTTGATGTGCCACGGCATCTACGACCCGGTGCTGCCGGCGCAGCTCGGCGCCATGGCGCGCGAATGGCTGCGCGGGCTGGGCTACGCAGTCGAATGGCACGAGTACCCGATGCAGCACCAGGTCTGTCTGCCGGAGATCCAGGTCATCGGCCGCTGGCTACGCGACCGCTGCGCCTCGGGCTGATGGAGTATCATCCGCGCATCTGACAGGGAGGGCCGCCATGGGCTGGATCATCCTCGGCATCGTCGTCCTGCTGGTCGTGTTCGTGGTCGGGATCTATAACGGCCTGGTCACGGCACGTAACGGCTACAAGAACGCGTTCGCGCAGATCGACGTGCAGCTCACGCGCCGCCACGACCTGATCCCGAACCTGGTCGAGGTCGCCAAGGGCTACCTCGCGCACGAGCGCAACACGCTGGAGGCAGTCATTCAGGCGCGCAACGCCGCAGTTAGCGGGTTGAAGGCGGCCGCCGCCAACCCCGGCGACGCCGCCGCGGTGCAGAACCTGGCCTCCACGGAAAACGCGCTCACCGGCGCGCTCGGGCGCCTGTTCGCGCTGGCCGAGGCCTACCCGGACCTCAAGGCGAACCGCAACATGATGCAGCTCTCCGAGGAACTGACCACGACCGAGAACAAGGTCGCGTTCGCGCGCCAGGCGTTCAACGACTCGGTGATGGGCTACAACAACAAGCGCGAGGTGTTCCCGAACAGCATCATCGCCGGCATGTTCAACTTCCTGCCGGCACAGCTGCTCGAGATCGAGTCGCCGCAGAAGCGCGAAGTGCCGAAGGTCAGCTTCACCTGATCCGCGCCGCGGGCTGAGCCATGGACTTCTTCGGGCGGCAGGCCGAGACCCGGCGCCTGTCGCGCTGGCTGGTGCTGTTGTTCATCCTCGCGGTGGGCGCGATCGTGGTCGCGATCGACGCGGTGGTGGTGGTCGCGGTCAGCGTCCTCACCAGCGAGGACGGCGGCATGCTCACCGCCGAAACGGTCCGCTTCGTCGATTACCCGCTGGTCATAGGGGTCTCCACGATCGTCGTGCTGGGCACGATCTTCACCTCCAGCCTGGTGCGTACCGCCTCGCTGTCCGCGGGCGGCGGCTCGGTCGCACAGTCGCTCGGTGGCACGCGCATCACTTCCGATACCGGCGACCCGCTGCGGCGGCGGCTGATGAACGTGGTCGAGGAGATCGCGATCGCCTCCGGCGTGCCGGTGCCGCAGGTGTACGTGCTCGAGCGCGAGGCCGGCATCAACGCCTTCGCCGCGGGCCACAACCCGGCGAACGCGGCGATCGCGGTCACGCGCGGCGCGCTCGTGAACCTGAACCGCAGCGAGCTGCAGGGCGTGATCGCGCACGAGTTCAGCCACGTGCTGAACGGCGACATGCGCCTGTCGACGCGGCTCATGGGATGGCTGTTCGGGCTGACCGTGATCGCGATGGTCGCGCGGCTGGTCCTGCGGCACCTGCCGCGCGCCCGCGGCGGCCGCAAGGGCGGCGGCGCCATCGCGGTGATCGGCCTGGCGGCCCTGATCGTGCTGGTGCTCGGCTGGATCGGCCTGTTCTTCGGACGCCTGATCCAGGCGGCCGTTTCGCGCAAGCGCGAGTCGCTGGCCGATGCCTCTGCGATCCAGTTCACGCGCGACCGCGACGGCCTGCGCGGTGCGCTGGTCAAGATCGGGGCGCTCGGCGTCGGCTCGCGCTTCGCGGACACCGACGCGGAAGAAGTGGCGCACCTGCTGTTCGCCGCGGGCGTGCAGCGCGCCTTCGCCACCCACCCGCCACTGGTGGATCGCATCCGCGAGATCGACCCGGGCTTCGACCCGCGCGAGTTCGAGGTCATGCGCCAGCGCATGAACGAGGAACGCACTTCGCTGCTCGGCGGCGCGGAGACGAAAGCCGACGCGGCGGCGAAGCTCGGTGGCCTGCTGGAGGGCGCGATCGTGCTGGCGCCGGCGACGGTCGCCGGCCTGGTCGGCAATCCCGGCACCGAACACGTGCTGCAGGCGCAGGGGCTGCTGTCGTCGCTGCCGCCCGGTATCCGCCAGCTGGCGCGCGACCCGGAGCGCGCTGCGGCGCTGTTCCTCGCGCTCGCGCTCGACCCCACCGCCGAGGGACGCCAGCGGCAGCTGCCATTCATCCACGCGCAGCTCGACGGCGACATCCACGACGCCGTCGTCGCGATGCTGCCGCAGGTGGACGCGCTCACGGCGGTGCAGCGCATGCCGGCGTTGCTGCAGCTGTTCGGGGCGCTGCACGCGCTTTCGCGCGCGGAGCGCGTTGAGCTGTTGAAGTGCCTGAACGGCCTGCTGACGCGCGAGGGCCGGATCTCGGTGTTTGCCTACGCGATGCGCAAGCTCTCGCAGGTGCAGTTGCAGGACGAGCTGGACCCGCGGCGGCGCGTGGCCGGGCACCTGACCCTGCACGGGACGCGCAACGAACTGCAGATCCTGTTCTCCATCCTCGCCATGCACGGCAGCGAGGATGAGACCGAGGCGCGCCGCGCCTATGAGATCGGCATGGAGGAACTTCTGCCGCGTGACCGGCCGCCGTTCAAGCGCGAGGGCCACTGGCCGCCGCGGCTCGACCACGCGCTGACGCGGCTCGACGGCCTGCAACCGGCAGCCAAGGAGCTGCTGGTCCAGGCGCTGGTGCGGACCATCTCGCACGACCTGCGCATGACCGTCGCCGAGTCCGAGCTATTGCGCGCGATCTGCGCCACCCTGCATTGCCCGTTGCCGCCGTTGTTCGCAGCCCCGCCGGCGGGTACTGGACAGGGAACGGCAACGGCGTAGCCTAATCGGCGGGTCAGGGAGCCCAGCGGACATGCACACGCGATTTCAGGTGGCCCTCGCGGCCGCGATCCTCCTCAACTTCCATTTCGTCGCCGCGGTTGCGCAGGAACCGCCGCCTGAGCCGGGGGCCCCGGCGCCGCAGGCGGAACCTGCCGCGTCGCAGGCGGAACCGGCCGCGCCGCAGGCGGAACCTGCCGCGCCGTCGCCGGAAGCGCCGGCCGCGGCCGAGGCGCCTGTCGCCGACGGATCTGCGGAGCCGGTGCCCGAAGCCCCCGCGGCCGCGGCTCCAGAGGCGGCGATCGCTCCGCAAACTGCCGCTGCGGACGCAGTCGCGCCGCGCCCGGGCGCCAAGCGCATCGTGATGCTGCCGGTCGAGTTTACCGTGTACCAGAAGTCGGTCGCGGGCATCGAGGCCGTGCCGGACTGGACCGAAACCGCGAAATTCGCGCTCGGCGACGCCGCCATCAAGATGCTGCAGAAGGACGACCGGTTCCAGGTCGTCGCCCTGCCGGAGTTCGACGGCGAGACGCAGGGGCTGCTGCGCGAGCACGTCGAGTTCTTCAAGATCATCGGCAACACCGTGACCTCGCTGCTGCAGTACGGCGGCAAGGCCTGGGCCGAGAAGAAGACGAACTTCGACTACACGGTGGGCGACGGGCTCGGCTTCCTGGCCGAGGCCGCCGCCGCGGACTACGCGTTCCTGATCGCCGGCGCACAGATTGCGCAGACCGGCGGCGCCGCATTCCTCGAGTTCCTGGCCGCTGCGGCCGGCGCATATGGCGGCGGCGGCGGCACCTTCGTGTTCGCCGGGATCGTGGACCTGCACAGCGGCGACGTGAAGTGGTTCAACCACCGCAGCGGCGCCCAGGTCTTCGGCATGACCGGCACCGACGTGCGCAAGCCCGATACCGCGCTCGAGGTCGTCACGCAGATGTTCAGCGGTTTTCCCGAGAGCAAGCTCGTGAAGTTCGCGCCGTTCTGACGCGGACCCCGACCATGAAACCGTCCACCCTGCTTGCGGCCGCGCTCCTGTTCCACGCCGGCGCGGCGTCGGCGCTCGAGGAGGCCGAGCAGCGCGAACGCATCGAGTTCGAGACCAGGAAGTTCGAGGGGCAGATCGAGCACAGCGAGATCCTGTTCGACGATCCCGAGCTGAACGCCTACCTGCAGGAAGTCACGGACCGGATGTTCCCGGAGATGAAGGGCCGGCTCCGGGTGCGAACTTTCCGCGACCCTGAGTTCAACGCCTTCGCGGTCGCGACCGGCGGGATCTATTTCCACACCGGCACGCTGCTGCGCCTCGACGACGAGGCGCAGCTCGCCTCGGTGCTGGGGCACGAGGGGACGCACGTGACGGCCGACCACATGTACCGCCACGTCAAGACCGCCAAGAGCGCCTCGGTCATCACGCTGCTCGCGGGCCTCACGGCGGCGGGCTTCGGGGTACCTCCCGAGCTCGTGTCGATCATCGGCTACTCCAGCATGGCGGGCTTCTCGCGCTCCTACGAGCGCGAATCCGACCGCGGCGGATTCGACCGCATGGTCGCGGTCGGCTACGACGCCCGCGCGGGCGCCGAGGCTTTCGCGCGGCTCGAGCGCGAGCTGACCGCGCGCCACATCGGACAGGGGCCGTACTTCTTTGCCAGCCATCCGGCGGTGAAGGACCGCGTGGAGACGCTGACCGAGTTCGGCGGCGAGTCGCCGCCGCCAGGCGAGCGCTATGTCGAGCGCTACCGCGCGGTGACGCTGCGCGCGCGGTTGAATGCGCTCGAGCAGATCCATCGCGGCGGCAACGGCAAGGTGCTGGTGTTCCTGCTCGAGGACGAGAAACTGCTGGGCACGCTGCCGCCGCAGGCGCGCTACTACCTGGCCGAGGGCTTCCGGCTGCGGGCCGAGAAGGCAAAGAAGGATTCCAGGGACCGGCGCAGCCCGGCGGAAATCGAGGCGCAGCGCAAGGCCGACGCCGCGCGCGCGATCGAGGAGTACGAATCGACGATACTCGCCGCGCCGGAATTCGGGCCGACCTGGCAGGCGCTGGCCTTGCACCACTACCGCAACGGCGACAAGCCACGCGCGCTCCAGCTGTTCCGCCGCTACGTCGAGCTGGTCCCGGACCCGAAGCAGAGCGGCTATGCGCGCCAGTACATCGAGGCGCTGAGCAAGGAGCTCGAGCCATGAGGAAACCGATGATCCGCCTTGCCGTGCTGTTGCTGGGCGTTGCGGCCGCGGGGCCGGCGCTGGCCTGGAAGATGGTGGCCGACGGGACGCCGTTCACGCATAAGGCGAGCGGCTACACGATCCAGTACCCGGCGGGCTGGCGCTGGATAAAGATGCCGTTCGGCGACGAGACGGTGGCGACGCGGGACGGCATCTGGCTGCAGCAGATCTTCGTCGATTTCCGCAAGCACAAGAACGCATTCCGCGCGCTCAAGCAGGATTCGACGCCGGAAATGATGCCGCAGGAACTTGCGGAGAAGTACGTGGCCGAGATGGCCGCGGCCAGCTCGCTGCAGAACATGGAGATACTGTCGAACGAGCCGGCGCTGCTGGCCGGACGGCCTGCGTTTCGCGTGCACGTGGCCTACCGCGCGTCGGTGGACATGGGCTCGGTGCGCTACGAAGCGATCATCGTCGGCGCGAATTCGCCGCAGGGAATCTTCCTGGTCGGCTACGACGCGGCCGTGCTGCACTATTTCAAGCGCCACGTCGACGCCTTCGAGAAGGCGCTCGCCACCTTTGCGATCGCGGACAAGGCGCCGAAGCGCTGACGCGCCGCCAGCGCCGCGGGTCCGCCCGTCGCCGCTAGTGCCAGAGCCCCAGCACCAGCCCGTACAACGTGAACTGCACGGTGTGGTAGCCGCCGTTCACCAGGAACAGCGCGAACGGCTTGCGCTCGAACAGGTAATTGATGCCGAAGCTGGCGGCGACCCAGCAGAGACCGGCCGCGAAGCCCGCGGCGGTGGCGTAGTCGACCGCGGGGGAGGGGCCGAGGAACATCGCGAACACTGCCGCCGCGATCAAGGACAGCACGAACGAGCCGCCGAACACGACCGCTGGATGGCCCTTCTGCAGCTGGTCGTCGGTCAGGCCGCTGGCGCGCTGCCAGGCGCCCAGGAACATCGCCTTCGAGTACCAGATCCCTCCGAGCACGAATGCGGACGCGGCCGCGGCGATCACGGCCAGCCAGTTGACTTCAGGCATTGGATTTCCCCTTCTTGCGTCGTTGTGGCCCGCGGCGGGCCGGCGGCCTCGCCGGTCGCAGCAGGCGGTTGAAATAGTTGCGCAGTTCGGCCACTGCGCGGTCGAAATAGCCGACGTCGCGGTAGCTGCGCGCGAGCATTACGCCGCCTTCCATGGTCGTGAGCACGAATTCCGCGAGTGCGCGCCGGTCGAGGTCCGCGGGCAGCCGGTCGCCGGCGTCCGCGAGCCGCTGCTCGATCGCCGCGGTCCAGTTCGTGAAGTTGCGCGCGAGCCGTTCGCGCACCGGCGGGTCGGGCTCGTGGATCTCGAGCGCGAGGCTGCCGATCGGGCAGCCGTAGGTGCAGTCGGTCTGTACCAGCGCCTCGCGATAGCCGGCGAGCAGCCTGAATATCTTCTCGATCGGATCGTCCACCCCGCGCCAGGCAGGCTCCAGCAGCATCTGGTCGATGCCGCCGATGTAGGTGTCGAGCACCGCGATCAGCAGGTCCTGCTTGCCGGGGAAGAAGTGGTACAGGCTGCCGCTGTTGACGCCCGCGCGTGCGAGGATGTCCGCGATCGAGGTGGAGCCATAGCCCTTTTCCCAGAACAGGTGCATGGCCGCCTCGATGATCCGCCAGCGGGTGTCGGTCGGCCCTTGATTGATCATTCAACCAAGTCTGATACACTGCTGACCCATGCGCAAGCCCGCAAGCCGCAATTCAGGGCCTGCGGCGCGCCCGCTGGCCGCGCTCGCGCTGGCACAGCTCTCGGAGCGCTTCGCCGCGGCTCTGACGGCCGCCGACGGCGAGGCCGGCGCGCATTGCGTGCACGAGCTGTGGATGCGCGGCGAGCCGCCGATGAACGTCGAATCGGCGCTGGCGCGCCTCTGGGAGCGCGCGGCGGCGACCATTCCGGACTGGCTGCCGATGCGCTACGTGGACTGGCTGCCGGCGGTCTACGAAGCCGCGGGCCAGTGCGCCGCCGCCCGCAAGGGCCGCACGCACATCTACCTCGTGCTGCTCGACTACGCCGACAGCGCGCGCGGGCCTTTCGGCATCTACGTCGGCATGAGCCGCTATCGTGCGGCGCTGCGCTTCGACCAGCACAAGGCGGGCATCCGCGCCGCCGGCTCGGTGCTCAAGCGGGGCATGGAAGCGCTGACCGGCCCGGTGCAGCACCTGCAGTTCATCGCGCGCCAGGAGGCGGCGCGCATCGAGATCGAACTCGCCGAGGCGCTGCGCGCCCGCGGCATCATCGTCAAGGGCGGGCACTAGGCCGGCCCGGGCCCGCCGGCCCGGGCCGGGATCGCGCGGCTCAATTGGTCTTCGCCTTCTGGATCATGCGGCGCAGCTGCTGCGCCTTGTGATTCAGCCTGGCCTGTTCGGCCCGGGTGATGACACCGTCGGCACCGGCGTAGCGCTTCATCTGCTGGTACTGCTGGGCCTGGAAGCGCAGGCGCGCTGCCTCGTTCGGCGTGATGCCGGAACGGGTGCTGGCATCGGCCGCGGCCGAGACCAGGATCAGCGTGCCTACGGCGATCGCCGCAAGCGTGCGGAGTTTCCGTTTCATGGCCGTCTCCTCGTCAGTGGCCCGGACCATCCGGTGCCTCTGGGGATGAAAACGCCCGGGCCCGGGCCGCGCGCACCCTGCGCGGCGCCAGCCGACGGGCGGCAGTCGGCTCCCGACGGCCGGCGGCATTCCCGCGAAAAAACCGTGAATCCCGGCGTCAACTTCCGGGCTCTTCAGCCGTTTGCTTGAAATGGCCCCCGCATCCGGCCCAGGATCGCGACATGGCCGAACCCAACGACCAGGACCGCCCGCTGCCCGCCGAAGCGGCCGCAGCGCTCTCGTTCGGCCGCATGGTCGATGCCATCAAGCACGTGCGCGAGGCCGAGGGCCTGGGACTGATGGAGGCGAAGCAGCGCGTCGAGGCGCATGTGCAGCGCAACCCGACGCTCAAGGCACAGCTCGAGGAGCAGCGGGCGCGGATGAAGCGGCGCCTGATCCAGTGGGTGCTCGTGCTGGACGTCTTGATCATCCTCGCGGTGCTCTGGTGGATTTTGGGGCGATGAGCGCGAGCTTCACCGTGCGGGACGCGCTGGCGGCGCTCGCGAAAGCAGGCGGCGAGTTCACCACGCTGTTCCGCCACGGCACGCTCGAGGTCGAGATCTACCGGCCGGTGGGCACCGACAAGCAGAAGCCGCACCGGCGCGACGAGCTCTACGTCGTCATCTCGGGCAGCGGCACGTTCCTGCACGGCGCAGCGCGCACGCCGTTCCAGCCGGGCGACGTGCTGTTCGCTGAGGCCGGCATCGATCACCGGTTCGTCGATTTCACGGACGATTTCGCCACCTGGGTGTTCTTCTACGGCCCGGACGGCGGCGAGGCGCGCTGAACTGTCGGCGACTGGCGACGGTCGCGACCCACCGCCTGCTGCCGTGGTATTTTGGCGCCTGGTTCCACCCGACCGGAGGTGTTCGATGCGTGTTGAACGGTTTCGCCGCGCCTGTGTCGCGCTGGTGAGCGTGAGCCTCGTTTCGCTCGGCCTGCAGACGCCCGCGGCCGCGGGCATCGTCGGAACGGCCGAGGCCGTCGCCGCGGGGCAGGCAGCCGACCCGCTCGCGACCGTGCGCGGCGCACTCGCGCGCGACGACGTGCGCGAACGGATGGTGGCGCTTGGAGTCGATCCCGCGGAAGTGGAGGGCCGCCTGGCGGCGCTGACCGACGCGGAACTCGACCTGCTCGCGGAACAGCTCGGACAGGCGCCGGCGGGCGGTGACGCGCTCGCGGTCATCGGCATCGTGTTCCTGGTGCTGATGATCCTCGAGTTCACGGGCGTCATCGACATATTCAAGAAGGCGTGAGGTCCGCGGCGCTGCCGGCGGCGGCGCTCGCCGCGCTGCTCGCCGGCTGCGCTGGTTCCCCGCGGCTGGCGGAGGGGCTTCCCCCCGCCAGTCCGCGCATCATCGAACTGTCCGATACGCCGTTCTTTCCCCAGGAGGACTACCAGTGCGGCCCGGCCGCGCTCGCGACGATGTTGCGCGCGAGCGGGGTGGAAGTGACGCCTGCAGAGCTCGTCCCGCAGGTCTACCTGCCCGCGCGCCGCGGCAGCCTGCAGGCCGAACTCGTGGCGGCGGCGCGCCGTCACGGCCGCCTGCCGTATCCGCTCGCGACGACCGCGCATGAATTGATCGCGGAGCTCGAAGAAGGGCGCCCGGTGCTCGTGCTCCTCAACCTCGGCGCACGCCTGCGGCCGGTCTGGCATTACGCGGTGCTCATCGGTTACGACGCCGGCCACGATTTCGCGCTCCTGCGTTCCGGCCGCGAGCGGCGCCTCGAGATGCCATGGGAGGAATTCGCGCTCGCCTGGCATCGCGCCGGCCGCTGGGCGATCACCGTGCTGCCGCCCAAGGCGATCCCGGCGCACGCGACGCCCGACAGATATCTGGACGCCGTGGCGGGCCTGGAAGCGGCCGGCCAGCGCGAGGCCACGGCTGCGGCCTACGACACCGCGATCGCGCGCTGGCCTGAGGAACCGATGTTCTGGCTCGGGCGCGGCAACGCCGCCCATGCCGCGGGCGACCTGGAAGCGGCGGCCGACAAGTACCTGCGCGCCATCCTGCTCGCGCCGCGCGACGCGGCGGCGCGCAACAACCTGGCGGTCACGCTCGCGGACGCCGGCTGCTTCGACGAGGCCCGCCGCCAGCTCGAGCGCGCAGCGGAATTCGCGGCCGGTACGCCGCTCATGCCGCAGGTGGACGATTCGCGCGAGCGCATCCGCGCGCAGGCGCACTCGACCGGCGCCTGCCGGCTGGCAGACCGGGCCTGGCCGGACTGAACCGGCGATATTGGCCGCGACGCCACCTACGGGCGTCGCGGTTACTCGCTCAGGCGGCGGTTTCGGACTCGGGAGCCGCGGGCTCTTCTGCTTTCGGCGAGGTGCCGGCGTCCGCGGCCGCGCGCCATGCCCCGTCCACCTTGACCCACACCGTCACGAACTCGCCGCTGTCGGCCGGCTGTTCGCCGTCACCGTCCGGGTCGAAAGTCCACGATCCGGTCTCGTAGGCCATGTCGCCGGACGACGAAACGCGCACGTCGCTGGTGGTCCAGCTGATCGTCGCATTCGGCATGGCGGCCGTTTCCGCTTCCATCCCGGACTGGATCTCGGCCGCACCGTGACGGATCGTGCCGTCGAACAAGGTGACGGCATCCGAGGTGTAGACGCCGCTCGCGATGCCGGCCGCGTCCTTCGCCTGTGCGAGCTTGAGCCACTCCGCCGAGCGGTCGCGCACGGCCTGTGCTTCCGCGGCGGTGTCCACCGCCGGCGCCTTTGCGGCACAACCGGATGCCACCACGGCCGTCGCAAGCGCGGCCGCAAGCCAGTTCAACTGACGCATGTTGTTCCCCTAAGTTGTTGATTCTTTGACGTTACCCGCAATCGGGACGCGTCCCAGATCTTGCGAGCGATGCCGAGCGTCCTCCAAACCGTGCAATTGCACAAGTGGGAGGCGCTGCGCATACTCGCGGGCGCCGCCAAAGTCGAACGAGAAAAGGCGCTCCGTTGGTCTTCAATTCGCTCACGTTCGTCGTGTTCTTCGTCTTGGTGCTGCTGCTGCACCGGCTGCCGCTGGCGTGGACCACGAAAAAATTCAACCTGCTGCTCGCGAGCTACCTGTTCTACGCGGCGTGGAACCCGCCGTTCGTGATCCTGCTGTGGATCTCGACTGTGGTGGACTGGTACATCGCGCGCGGCATCTACGGCGCGCGCGACAAGAGCCGCGCCCATCGGCGTGCGTGGCTGCTGATCTCGGTCGGCGCCAACCTCGGATTCCTGGGCTTCTTCAAGTACGGCGAGTTCCTGTTGCAGAACTGGCAGGTCTTGATGGCATCGGTCGGAGTCGAGTATGTGCCACCGGCATGGGACATCATCCTGCCGGTCGGCATCTCGTTCTACACGTTCCAGACCATGTCCTACACGCTGGACGTCTACCTCGGACGTTCGAAACCGCTCAACTCGTTCCTCGACTTCGCGCTGTTCGTGACCTTCTTCCCGCAGCTGGTCGCGGGGCCGATCGTGCGGCCCGGGCAGCTGGTGCCCCAGTTCGCACGGCCGGTACAGGCGACGCGCGACCAGATGCTGTGGGGTCTCGCGCTCATGGTGCTCGGCCTGTTCATGAAGATCGTGATCGCGGACAGCGGCCTCGCAGCTTCAGCCGATGCCGTGTTCGGCGCGGACAAGCCGGTCGGCTTCGCGGACGCCTGGCTGGGTACGCTGGCGTTCTCGGGCCAGATCTTCTGCGATTTCGCGGGCTATTCCACGATCGCGATAGGCAGCGCGCTCTGCCTCGGTTTCGCGCTGCCGGACAACTTCCGCATGCCCTACGCAGCGATCGGCTTCTCGGACTTTTGGCGCCGCTGGCACATCTCGCTGTCGACGTGGCTGCGCGACTACCTGTACATCCCGCTCGGGGGCAACCGTGGCAGCGAGGCGCGCACCTACGTCAACCTGATGCTGACGATGCTGCTGGGCGGCCTCTGGCACGGCGCCAGCTGGACTTTCGTGGTCTGGGGCGGGCTGCACGGCTTCTACCTTGCTGCGGAACGCTGGATCCGCTCGCGCACCGGCGTGCAGGGCGATCCCGCGGGCGCGTGGAACCGGTTCGCGCTCGCGCTCACGACCTACTTCCTCGTCAACATCACCTGGGTGTTCTTCCGGGCCGAGACCTTCGAGGGCGCGGCCGCGGTGATCAGCGGCATGTTCGGCCTGGCAGTGGAGCCGGTGGCCGTGCTGCCCACCATGTTCATGATCAAGGTCGGCGTGATCGTCACGGGCATCGTCACCATCCAGTGGCTGATGCGAAACCGCACGCTCGAAGACGTGGTTGCGAGTGCGCCCTGGTGGCTGACCGGCCTGGTGGTGGCAGCGATGCTGTTCGCCGTAATCGTTTCCCAGGGCGCGGGCGAAGCCTTCATCTACTTCCAGTTCTAGGGCGGACGACATGGAACTGCACGGCGACGAGGTGACGAATCGGCCGGTTCCCCCGGCGCGCTGGTCTGCGGCCTGGTGGCTGGCAGTCGTCCTGGTCGTCGCGGGCGTAGGCGCGTGGGAGTGGAAGATGCGCACGCTCGGCCTGGAGGCCGGCGACCTCGACGACAGCAAGTCGGCCTGGGCGGTCGAGCGGCGCAAGGTCGCCTCGGGCGAGCATGACGACGTCGTCATCATCGGATCATCGCGCATCCTGTTCGACACCGACCTGGCGGCATGGGAGGAAGTGACGGGCCGCAGGCCGATCCAGCTCGCGCTCGCCGGAACGAATCCCCGGCCGCACCTGAAGGCGCTGGCTGACGACAGCGACTACGCGGGGCTGATCGTGGTCGACATGACGCCGGACCTTTTCTTCACTGACTGGCCGGGCATCCCGGAGTTCGCCGGCCTGCCGCAGTACTGGCAGGACGAGTCGCCGTCGAAGCGCTTCGGGCACCTCGTGGACGTCGAACTCCAGCGGCGGTTTGCATTCCTCGACGGCAACTATCGCCTCGGCACGCTGATCGACCGCCTGCCGGTCCGCGATCGCGAGGGCGTGCGCGGCCCGGTGCGGGATGTCTGGAAGGTCTGGCAGTCGTCGGACCACCGCCAGCTGGCGCTGTGGTCGCGCATTGTGACCGACGAGCGCCTGCGCGACCATGCACGCTGGGTGTGGGGCCCGTTCGACGGCAAGCCGGTCGAGCAGGAGCTCATCGATCGCGTCATCGAGGATGTCCGCAAAGACGTCGAGAAGGTCCGCGCGCGCGGCGGCGAGGTGGTGTTCGTGCGCTGCCCGTCGGCCGGGCTGTATTACGAGAGCGAGCAGTGGGCTGCGCCGCGCGCAAAGACCTGGGATCCGCTGCTCGAGAAGACCGGCTCGTTCGGCGTCCACTTCGAGGATTATCCCGAGATGCGCAATCTCGAAGTGCCGGAATGGTCGCACCTGTCGCCGGCTGATTCGCCCAACTTTACCCGTGCCTATGTCCGGGCAATCGCGCGTGAATTACCCTGGCTCATCCGGAAGCCGGCGGCAGAGGCCCAATCATGAAGATCCTGGCAGCGGTCGATTTCTCGCCGGTCACGGAACAGGTGCTGCAGGCGCTGGTGCGGATGGCGGCGACGCTGCCGGCCCGCGTCTCGCTCGTGCACGTGGCGCCGCCGGACCCGGCATTCGTCGGCTACGACACGGGACCCGAGGCGGTGCGCGGCCAGGTGGCCGTGGAACTGCATGCAAGCCACCGACAGCTGCAGCAGCTCGCGGAACGGCTGCGCGCGTCGGGCGTCGAGGTGACCGCCATGCAGCTGCAGGGTGCGACGGTGGCAACGGTTCTGGAGGAGGCGGATCGGCTCGGCGCGGAGCTGATCGTGCTCGGCAGCCACGGCCACGGAGCCGTCTACGACCTGCTGGTCGGCAGCGTCGCCGAGGGCGTGGTCCGCCGCTCGACCGTCCCGGTCCTTCTGGTCCCGGCATCGCAGAAATAAAAGGGGACGCACCCCATTTAAGTTGCCCGCGCGAGCGGCGGCCGGGGCCCGTCAGTTAAATGGGATGCGTCCCCTTTATCAGGTGAGGGGGACGTAGGTCTGGGAGGGCTTGCGGTAGCGCAGGCCCGCGGCGTCGCCGGCCTCGCCCTTGGCGCGCACGAAGCGCTGGTGGTGGCCGGGCCTCCAGTTCGTGCCGCCGTCCGTGCTCACGTCGAGGCGCGAATCGAAGCGATCCGGCCCGACGTTGTAGCGCGTGACGCGCAGCTGCATCTTCGAACCATCCGGCGCCGGGACCGGCGTGGTGCTGCGCAACTCGTTGCCCGCCGCGCCGCTCAGCACGGTGAGCTGCCCGTTGGCGTCCACCTGGGCCATCTCGAGCGACGCGCGCTGCTCGTTGACGTAAATGAGGATTCCCGACATCTGCCCGAGCATCCCCATGCTCGAACGGCCCGAGATCACGCGGTCCGGCACCACCCACTCGAACTGGCAGGTCCCGGAGACCGTTCTGGCGATCGTGCCGTCCGCGCGGTACTGCGTGGTCGTGACATTCCAGGTGCCGACCGTCTGGCGCAGCTGGTCGATGCCCTCGGCGAGGGCGGAAGCGGGGGTTTCCATGGCCTCGCCGGCCAGCGGCGAGCAGGCGAGCACCAGCGAGGCGGACAGGCCTCGCCAGGACGGCAGGATCCGGTTCGACGCAGGCATGGAACCCTCCCTCGGCCGCTCAGGATCCCGGCCGATCACCCGATGATAGGTGCCGGCCGGCGCCGGGGAGCGGCGGCCCGTCCCGCCCGGACCACGTTTCGTCGCGGGTTTCGGGCGGAAGTTCCCCGCAGGGCCCCGGGGCTTTGCTAGCGGGCGAGGCCAGGAACACGGCGGCGCCGACCAGTTCGCGCGGCTCGCCCATTCGTTGGCGAGCAGGCGCTGCACCCTGATGGACGGCGCCGGTTTCGGCGTGCGACGCTGCCGGCATGTACCGGCCGACTTCGATGCGCGAACTGCTCGCTGCCGGGCGTCTGCGCAAACCGGCGCGCTGATGCCGAGCCAGTCCCTCCAGCGCCGCCAGCTCAGCCGCTCCAAGATCGACCTGTTCGTCGAGTGCCCGCGCTGCTTCTGGCTGGACGTCGCGCAAGGCGTGCGCCGCCCGAGCGGTCCGCCGTTCACGCTCAACAACGCGGTGGATGCGCTGCTGAAGGCCGAGTTCGACCGCTACCGCGAGGCCGGCGAGCCGCATCCGCTGATGGAGGCCGCGGGCCTCGATGCCGTGCCGTTCGCGCACCCGGAACTGGACCGCTGGCGCCACAACTTCACCGGCGTGCGCTGGCTCGACGACGAGACCGGCTGGACGCTGTACGGCGCGATAGACGACCTGTGGCAGGCGGCCTCCGGCGAGCTCATCGTCGCGGACTACAAGGCGACTGCGCGCAAGGATGCCCCCTCCGCCGCAAAGCTGTATCCCTCGTATCGGCGGCAGATGGACGTATACCAGTTCCTGGTGCGGCGCCAGCGGTTCGAGGTCAACGACCGCGGCTGGTTCGTGTACGCGAATGGCGACGCGTCCGCCGGCGAGTTTGGTGGCCGGCTGCAGTTCGACCTCTACATGATTCCCTACGACGGCGACGACGAGTGGGTGCTGCCCACGTTCCGCAGCGCGGTCGAGCTCGCGGAGTCCACGGACGCGCCGGAGCCGGGCGAGGAATGCGAGTTCTGCGGCTATCTTGACGCCGCCACATCGGCAGTCCCCTAAGCCACATCGACGCCCGCAATCGTTCAGGGCATGACAGGCTGCCGCGTATTGCGGCCTGCCGCCCCGGGCACCTTGCCCTGCACGAAAGAGGGAATCGAACGATGCATACCTTGTTTCGGACCGCGACCGTGGCCGCACTGCTGGGATTCGGCCTTTCCACGGCAACTTTGGCCCAGACGCCGAAACTGCAGGTCCAGCCCAACTTGACGCTGAAGTGGCTGAACTCGCTGACCATAAGCCCGGCGACGGTGCCGGGCGGCACCTCGGCTACCGGCACGGTGACGTTGCTGCGCCCAGCAGTCGCGGCGATGCTGCTCGACCTGAAGCTGGTCAATGCCATCCACACCGATAGCGGCGTCTGGTTGCAGGACGGCAACTACGTCCAGATGGTCCTGTCCATCCCCGCCGGCAGCGATCGCGGCACCTTCTCGGTCTTCACGACGGCAGAAAGCGCTCCACGCACGCTGACGGTCGAGGTGCGCTACGGCAAGGAGATGCGGTCGGCATCGGTCTCGACGACCCGACCCCGCACCACCAGTCCCTGACGATTCCGGGCGGCCTGAAGACCGGCGGCTATTCCTCTTCCAGCAGGAACTGCAGCAGGTTGTCGATCAGGCTGACGTTGCCGGTCAGCGAATCGTGCTGTTCGCAGACGAAGAATGCGCGCCCCAGGCCGGCGCGCGAGTACTCGAAGCGGGGAATGGCGCGGTCGATCTCCTGGCGCGCGAGCAGCGACGAGCGCGTGACGCTGCCGTCGCCCTGCTCGTACATCAGCTGCTCGTAGGCGATGCCTGGGACCGGCAAGCCGATCTGCTCCGGCCGCAGCCGCGCAATGGTCTCGCCGCCCGTTTCCTCGATGACGAGCCGCCGCGGCGTCGGCAGGCAGTCGCCGCCCATGTTGAGGAGTTCGACCTGCTCGGCGTCGCCGACCGGCACCATCAATGACCAGGTGAAGCGCCGCCCGCGCTCGAGGCGTTTCTCGAACCAGCGCTCGAATACCCGCTGCTCCGGCCAGACTTCCGGGTGGTTCGCGATGCGCCGCTGCACGCGGCGGTCGAAGATGGACCAGCCGAAGCGCCGCCAGGTCTCCACGTCGAACAGGTCGAGGTCGAGCGGATGTCCGCGGACGTCGGTCACCCAGTCGACTGCGGGGTGCGGGAAGAACTGGAACAGGCCCGGCATGGTCGCGACGCCCTCGGTCGGCAGGCGCGAGATGCCCACCTGGTACCCGTTCAGGAACTTGTGGATCGCGATGGTCGCGCCCTGGTTCGGCACTCCGAGCAGCGCGACGCGCCGCAGCTTCGCGGCGCCCGCGCCGGTGACCGAGAAGACGTTCCCGTCCAGCACGTCCTCCGTGCCGTAACGCTGGTAGTAGCGCACGATGAGGCCGCCCATGCTGTGGGCGATCACGTCCACGCGCAGCGCGGGGTCGTCGTAGTCGCGACGGATCTGCTCGATGAACTCGTCGAACCTGCGCGCGGTCGCGACGTTGTCCTGGCGCCAGTCGTAGGTGAAGACGTACATCCGCGCCTTCTGCTGCACGATCCTCTGGCCCGGGCGGCTCGGCAGGTAGCCGCCGACCTCGCGCAGCGCGCGCGTGATGCGCCCGTAGAAATCCTGGCCGATCGCGGCATCGAACAGGCCGCTGGGCTCGAGCCCGTCGTCCAGCGGCTCGAGCGTGACCGGGTCGATGCGCAGCGCCAGGTCCAGGTAGCCGCTGGTCAGCAGCTTGGCGGTGCCGCCGGGCCAGAGCTCTTCGCCGGTGTCCCGGCGCGCGAGGCGCGAGCCGAGCATGCCGGGCACGAGGACGACCGGGACCCGGCTGTCGTCCAGCGCATGGGCCTGGTACAGGCGCTGCAGATCCGGCGCGCGCCCGGGACTCGCGCACGCGGCCAGCGCCGCGAGCGGCAATATGACAGGCAGGAAAAAGCTCCGCGGCAAGTGTCCGACTCCGGGGATCCGCCTGAAAGGTTAACATTCCCGGCACCGGCCGGAGCCGGGGGTGATCCATGACGGAATCGATCGACACGCGGCTTGCCAACCGGATCCTGCTGGGCCTCGGCATCGGCGCCGCCGCCGGCATCGCGACCCTGCTCGCCGGGGCGATCTACCCGGACCTGCTGGCCGCCGCGCGCAAGGTGGCGACGCTGGTGCTCGATCCCGTCGGCCAGGTCTTCCTGCGCATGCTGTTCTTCGTGGTGATCCCGCTGGTGTTCGCCTCGCTGGCGATGGGCGTCGCGCAACTGGATCGCCTCGGCCACCTCGGACCACTCGCGACGCGCACTTTCGTGCTGTTCTTCGTCAACATGTCGATCGCGGTCGCGCTCGGCCTGGTCATGATGAACGTGGTCGAGCCCGGCTCGGCCATGGAGCCGGAGGCCAAGACCCGGCTCATGCAGGAATACGGCGGCGCAGCGCAACAGCACATCGAGCGCCGCGCAGGGCAGCCCGACGTGACGCCGATGACCATCGTCGAGATGTTCATGCCGCGCAACCTGTTCGGCGCGTTCGTCGGCAACGACCGCAACATGCTGGGAGACGTGCTGCCGCTGATCCTGTTCGCCATCCTGGTGGGCGCCGCGGCGACCCGGCTCGGGAGCGAGCGGCGCGAGCGATTCCGCGACGGCCTTGCGACGCTCAACGAACTCATGACCGGCATCGTGCACTTCGCGCTCTCGATCGCGCCCTACGCCGTGCCCGCGATGATCTACAGCGTGATCGTGAAGATCGGCTGGGACATCGTCATCGCGCTCGGCGCGTTCGTGGTGGGCTGCGTCGCCGTGATGCTGCTGCACCTGTTCGGCACGATGTCGATCTGGCTCAGGTTCCTGGCGAAACGCAGTCCGCTCGAGACCTGGAAGCTGCTGAGGCCGGTGCTGGTCACCGCGTTTTCGACCAGCTCGAGCGCGGCCACGCTGCCGACCGCGCTCGCGGCCGCGCGCGAGGATCTCGGCGTCAAGGCGCCGGTCGCGGGCTTCGTGCTGCCGCTCGGCACCACCATGAACATGGCGGGCACCGCGCTGTACGAAGGCTGCGTGGTGCTGTTCGTAGCCCAGGTGTTCGGCATCGAGCTCGGCTTCGTGCAGCAGGCGACGCTGCTGCTGCTCGCGGTGCTCTCGGCGGTCGCGGTCGCCGCGATCCCGGGCGGTTCGCTGCCGCTGATCGCCGGGCTGCTCGCGTCCTTCGGCATCCCGCCCGAGGGCATCGGCATCATCCTGGGCGTGGACCGCATCCTCGACATGACGCGCACCATGGTGAACGTCGGTTCCGACGTCGTGACTACGACGGTGGTGGACCGCTATACCAAGCTCGGCGACGAGGCCGCGGTGGCGGCGCCGAAACTGCGATAATCGGCGCAACTGCCCGCCACGGAGTCGCGCATGCCTCGAGTCGTCCTCATCGTCCTGGCCGTCCTGCTGCTCGGCGTCATCGTGTGGCGGCTCACCAGCCGCGGGGGGAAGGGCGACGGAAGCTGATTCGCGGGTCGCCGCGCAGCTGCGCGGCTTCGGACCGCTCGGGTTGCTGGCAGCTGCCGTGGTCCTGCTCGGCAACGGGCTGTTTCCGCCGCTCAGCGCCCTGCTTGCGCTGGCCTGGGCCTGGCTGTCGCGCACGCCCTTCCGGGAACTGGGATTCCGCCGCCCCGGATCATGGCTGAAACTGGTCGCGGTCGGCGTCGCGCTCGGCGTCCTGCTGCGCCTGCTCATGAAGGCGGTCGTGATGCCGCTGCTGGGCGCGGAGCCGGTGAACCAGCAGTATGGCGACCTGGCCGGAAACGCCGCCGCCTTGCCGGCAGTGATCCTGGCCATCGTCGCCGGCTCCGGTTTCGGCGAGGAAACGCTCTACCGCGGTTACCTGTTCGAACGCCTGGGCAAGCTGCTCGGCGCCGGCCGCGGCGCGGCGGCGCTGATCGTCCTGCTGACGTCCTCGTGGTTCGCGGCGGTGCACTACGCGTCGCAGGGCATGCTGGGCGTGGCACAGGCCATGCTGCTCGGCATCGTCCTGGGCGTCCTGTATGCGTGGACTCGCCAGCTGTGGCTGTGCATGGTGATCCACGCGAGCTTCAACCTGGCGGCGGTCGCATTGATATATTGGCGGCTCGAGGAGCGGATCGCGGGCCTGTTCTTTTGATCATCGTCACCGCCATGCGCGCCAGCGCGGCCAGGGGATAGCGCGTGCCCTGGACCGTTTCCCACGTCGCCGCCGTGCTGCCGTTCCGGCGCTGGTGCCCGGCGCGGCTGTCGTTCGTCGCGCTGGTGATTGGCAGCATGAGCCCGGATTTCGCCTATTACCTCGGCCTGGGCGGGATCGCGGATTTCGCCCACTCGGTGCCGGGGCTGTTCCTCGCCGCCCTGCCAAGCGGGCTGCTCGCGCTCGCGGCGGCCTGGCTGTTGCGCGAACTGCTCGCCACGCCGCTGCCGCAGCCGCACCGCTTCGCGCTGGAGCAGGCATTCGCGTCGCTCGGCCGCGACCTGAACTGGCGGCGCGGCATCGCGCTCGCCGCCTCGGTCCTGCTCGGCGCCGCGACCCATGCCGCCTGGGATTCCTTCACGCATGCGACCGGAGCGCCGGTGCAGCGCAGCGGGTTCCTGCAGCGAGAGCTGTTCCGGATCGGGTCCTGGAACGTCGAGACCTACAACTTTCTCCAGCACGCCAGCACGCTGTTCGGCATCGTCGTGCTGGCGATCGCCTACCGCGCCTGGCTGAAGGCCGGCATGGCCGCGGGCGCGCCGCGGCCGGGGGCGCAGGATACGGCACGGTGGTGGATCCTGGGATTCATCGCCGCCCTGGGCGCGGCCGCCTGCGGCGCATGGATCACGGCCGGGATCCTGCGCGGCGAGCCGGATGCGCAGTCGCTGGTGGTCGAGGCCGTGTTCGTCGCGAGCAACCTGATCGCGATCGCCTGGCTGGTCGCGGCGCTCGCCTGGCGGCGCACGCGCTCAGGTCGCGGGAACGGGGGCGACGGCGGCTGACGGCGCGTCCGCGTCGCCGCTTTCGATGGCCGGCGGCAGCAGCTTGTACATCACGGGCGTGACCAGGCGCGCCAGCAGCGTCGAGCTGATCAGCCCGCCGATGATGACGATCGCGAGCGGCGAGTAGAGCCCGGAGCCCTGAACCGCGAGCGGCAGCAGGCCGCCGATGGCGGTCAGCGAGGTCAGCAGGATCGGCAGGAAGCGCACCTCGCCCGCTTCCGCGATCGCATCGTCGAGCGGCTTGCCCTGTTCGCGCAGCCGGTTGGTGAAGTCCACCAGCAGGATCGAGTTCTTGATCTCGATGCCGACCAGGGCAATCATCCCGATCAGCGAGGTGAACGAGAGCGTGTAGCCGGTCAGCCACAGCGCAACCAGCGCGCCGGTGATGCCGAGCGGCACCACGCCGAACACGATCAGCATCGAGCGGAAGCTGCCGAACTCGAGCACCAGCACGGCCAGGATCCCGAACACGGCGACCAGCATCGCCACGCCGAGTCCCGAGAAGCTCTCCTCGCGGGCCTCGATCTCGCCCGCCGCGACCCAGCGGTAGCCGGGCGGCCAGGCCATCGCGTCCAGCTTCGCCAGCACCTGCCTCGTCAGCTCGTCGGTCGCGTGGCCGGTCGCGGGCCAGGCGGTGACGGAGACCGCGCGCTCGCGGTTGTAGCGCTTGATGACCGAGGGCGCGGTCCGGAATTCCGGGTCCGTGATCTGCGCGAGCGGCACCTGGCGGCCGGAGAGCGAGGACACTTGCACCGACTGCAACAGGTCGAGGGTCGGGCGCGCGCCGATCGGCAGGCGCAGCATGATGTCGTACTCGTCGCCGTCCGGCTCGCGGAAGCGCCCGGCGGCGAGGCCGGCGACCGCGAGGCGCACCGTGCGGTCGGCCTCGATAGCTGGCACGCCGAACAGCGCCGCCTTCTCGGTGTCGATGCCGAGGTCGAGGTCGGTGCGCTGCAGCCGCATCGGGTTCACGACGTCGCGCGTGCCGGGCACGGACTCGATCAGCCGCTCGACGTCGGCGGCCAGCAGGCGCAGCGTGCCGATGTCGGGGCCGATCACGCGGATCTCGATCGGCGCCGCGACCGGCGGGCCGTTCTCGAACTGGTGGATGCTGATGCGGGCGGCGGGATAGCCGGCGAACTCGGCGCGCAGGCCGTCGAGCAGGCGCACCGCTTTCCCGGAACTGTAGTCCTCGATCTCCGCGAACACCTCGGCGACATTGGCGGCGGACTGGCGCGACAGCACGTTGTAGTAGATGCGTGGGTTCTCCTGGCCGAGGTTCGAGAACCACCAGCGGATCCCCTCGGCCGCCGCCAGCTTCTCCTCGACGAAGCGCAGCGCCCGGTCGGTTTCCTCCAGGCTGGCGCCGTCCGGCGCCTCGATGCGCACGCGGAACTGCGGGATGTCGGCGGTCGGGAACAGGCTGAAGCCGATCAGCGGCACCAGGAGCAGCGACAGCACGAAGATGCCGAGTGCGGCGGCGAGCGTGCGCCGCGGCCGCGCCAGCCCGAAGCGCAGCGCCGGTCCGTAGATGCGGTGGATCGCGTCCATCAACCGGCGCAGCAGGCCGTCCGCAGCCTCGTCGGAACGGTCCACCATCCCGCGCAGGCGGGCGAACAGTGCGGCCAGCCACGGCCGGCGCGGTTCGCGCGGCTCGCCGCCGCGCAGCAGGCGGCTGGCGAGGAAGGGGATGATCGAGAGCGCGACGAAGAACGAGGCCACGATGGTGAACAGCACCGCCGCCGGCAGCGAGCGCACGAAGTCGCCGGCGCCCTCCGGCAGGAACAGCAGCGGCACGAAGGCGAGCAGCAGCGTCACCGTGCAGCCGAGCACCGCCAGCCAGATCTGGTCGGTGGCCGCGATCGCGGCCTGCAGGCGCGGCATGCCCTGGCGGACGTTGCGCGCGATGTTTTCCACCACGACGATGGAGTCGTCCACCAGCAGGCCGAGCGCCACCACGAATCCTGCGATCGACAGCTGGTTCAGCGAGAAGCCGACGAGGTAGAGGAGTGCCAGCCCGATGGCGAGCGAGAGCGGGATCGAGATCATGACGATCCCCGCGGCGCGCAGGCCCAAAGGCAGCAGCGTCAGGATCACGAGGGTGATCGCGATGGTGAAGTCGAACTGCAGCCGCGACAGCCGCCGGTCGACGTTCGAAGACTGGTCGAAGCCGCGCTCGAGGCGCAGGTTCCCGGGCAGGCCGTCCTCGAACTGCGGCAGGCGCGCGTAGATCGCGTCGCGCACGTCGAAGACGTTCTGGTTGTCCTTCATGCTCGCCGTGACGAACACCGCGCGGGTGCCGTTGAAGCGCCCGGTGTAGCGTTCCTCGCCGGCGCTCCAGCCGATGTCGGCGACGTCGCGCAGCCGCACCACGCGCGGGCCGGCAGCGGCCACCACCGTGTCGCCGATCTCGTCGAGCGACTCGTAGCTGCCCGAGGTCTTCAGGTTGTAGCGGCGCAGGCCGACGTCCACCGCGCCGCCCGGGATGCTGGCGTTCTCGCCCTGCACGGCCGCGATCACCTGACCGAGCGTCACGCGCGCAGCCGCGAGCCGCTCCAGGTCGATGGCGACGCGCACCTCCGGGTCCGGATAGGCCCAGGTCTCCGCGCGGCGCACGCCGGGCGCGGTCTCGATCAGCTCCTCGAGGTCCTCGGCGTGCTTGCGCAGCTCGCGCCAGCTGGCGTCGGTGGAGACCAGCGCGAGCTGCACGATGTTGACGGTGCCCGGCGTGAACTGGCGCACCTCGATCGAGAACACGTCCGGCGGCAGCGTGCCACGCACCGCGTTGACTTCGCGGATCACCTCGTCGTACTTGCGGTCGGGATCGCTGCCGTAGACGAATTCGATCTCGATCAGCGCGAGGCCGTCCTGTGCCGAGCTGTTCAGGCGCTTGACGTCCTCGAGCTCGGCCAGCGCGTCCTCGATCGGGTCCACGACCAGGCGCTCGACGTCCTCGGGGTCGGCGCCCGGATAGTTCACGACCACCAGCGAGCCCGGGAACTTGAGGGTCGGGTCCTCGGCGCGCGGGATGGACGACAGGGCCCACAGCCCGGTCGCCACCAGCAGCGCGAACACGACCAGCGTGAACTGCCAGCGCCGGACCGAGAATGCCCACAGGCTCATCGGTGAATGCTCAGCCTGCGTCGAGCACGCGCACGGCGTCGTTGTCGTCGAGCCAGGCGGCGCCCTCGGTCACGACGCGGTCGCCGGGGGCGAGTCCGCCGGTCACCTCGACCCGCTCGCCGAGCAGCCGGCCGGTCTGCACCGCCACCCGCTTCGCGACGCCGCTTTCGGCGACCACGAATACCGTCGCCTCGCGGCCGTCGGCCTCCAGCAGCGAGGTGACCGGCACGACCGCGACGCTTTCCGATTCGTCGCCGGTGATCACCACCTTGGCGACCAGCCCCTGCACGAAGCGCGCGCCGGCGGGATCCACCGCGAGCTTCATTTCATAGGTGCCCGTCTGCGGGTCGGCGGCCGCCGCGATCTCGGTGACCGTCGCCTTGAACTTGCGGCCCGGGAAGGCGTCCAGCGTCACTTCCGCTGCGAGGCCCTCCTGGACGCGCACCACGTCGCGGTCGGAGAGCGCCGCGCGCACGATCCAGCCGCCGCCGGTGTTGCCGACGATGAGCACGGGCTGGCCGGCGGCCACCAGCTCGTCGGGTTCCGCCAGCTTGCGCAGCACGACGCCGTCCGCGGGCGCCTCGATGCGCGAGTGCCGCGCGTTGAAGACGGCGGTGCGCAGCTGCGCCTCCGCCACCGCATTCGCGGTCGACAGGCCCTCGACCTGCTCGCGCGTCGCGACCTCGTCGGCGAGCAGGGCGCGACCCCGCTCGAGGTCGCGCGCGGCCTGCTCGGCCACGGCGCGTGCCTGCGCGACCGCGGCCGCGACCTCGTCCTGCATGAGCGTCGCCAGCAACTGGCCCGCGCGCACCCGCTCGCCCTGCTGCACCTCGATGGAGCGGATGACACCGCCCGACTTGAAGGAGAGGCGGACCTCGTCCGCGGGAGCCACCACGCCGACGGCCCGCAGCGATTCGGTCGCGGGTGCGGTTTCGACCACGGCCACGCGCACGGGCGCCGCGCCCTTTTCCGCGACGGGCTCCTGGCCGTCGCCGCAGCCGGCGAGCGCCAGCACCGCAGTGATTCCGACAATTGCGTTCCGGTTCATGGCTGCTGCTCCTTGCCGCCGATCGCGTATTCCACCTGTGCCAGTGCGGCGAGCGCCTCGTAACGCGTGACATTCCCGTTCAGGCGCGCCTCGGTGAGTGCGCGCTGCGCATCCAGGTACTCGGCCGGGGACACCTGCCCGAGGTCCCGCTTCTTCGCGACGATCGCGTAGGCGGCGGTCGCGGCCTCGACGCGCCGGCCCGCCGTCGCGAGCGAGGCCTCCGCGACTTCGAGGTCGGTGAGCGCTTCCTGCACTTCGATGCGGATGCGCTGCTCGGCGAGCGCGCGCCCGGCCTCGAGCTCGGCGCTCTTCGCGCGCGCGCCGCGCAGCTCGGCGCGGTCGCCGCCGCCATTGAAGAGGTTGAAGCGCACGACCAGCGAAGCGATCAGGTAGGGGTCATGGTCGTCGTAGCCCCAGTCCGCGCCCTGCGTGCCGGCGTCCACCGCCAGCGCGAGCTGCGGCTTGTATGCCGCGCGCGCGGCGCGCTCGGAGGCGCCGGCGGCGGCGAGCCCGGCATCGAGCTGCCGCAGCTCGGCCCGCGAGGACAGCGCCGCATCCTCGAGACGCGCGCCGTTGCGCGCGGGAATGGCCGCGGCGAGCAGCGGCAGGTCGGCGTCGCTGACGGCCGCGGCTTCCGGTTCCCGCTCGAGCGGCGCATTGCACAGCAGGTTCAGGTAGCGGCGCGCAAGCGATTCCGTGGCGCGGGCGCGCAGCAGCTGCTGCTCGACCTCGAGACGCTCCGCCTCGGCGCGCAGCAGCAGGTCACGCGTGACCTTGCCGTTCCGGTGCAGGCTCTCGTTCACGCGCTCGTTCTCGTGCGCGAGCGTCGCGGTCGCCTGCAGCACGCCGATCGCCTCGCGCGCCGCGAGCCAGCGGTAGTAGGCCTGGCGCACGTCGCGTGCGAGCGTCGCGCGATAGGCGGCGAGCCCGTGGCGTGCGGCATCGAAGCCGTAGGCGGCGCCCTGGCGCAGGGCGGCGAGGCGCGCGTCGTAGAGCGGCTGCGTCAGGCGCAGCGCCGAGTCCTGCTCGCGCTCGCGCAGGAAGCGGAAATCCAGGCCGAGCGCGGGGATCTCGATGGTGCGGCCGCCATCGGCTTCGGTGTAGCGCAACTGCAGGTCGAGCTGCGGCAGGTACTCGGCGCGCACGGCATCGAGCGCCGCCTGCTTCTGGTCCACCGTCGCGGCGTTGGCGGCGAGGCCGAGGTTCGATTCGAGCGCCTCCGCGACCAGCGCGTCGGCTACGCGCTGCACCGGCGGCGCCTCGGCATTGGCCGCCCCGGCGAGCAGCAGCGCCGCCAGCGCCAGCGCGAAGCCGCCGAAATGTGCAGTTGTTGACGGATTAGACATGTGTCAAACGGTGGACCAAAAAATTACTGGCCGGGTTTCGCGGCCAGCATGTAGCGCAACATGCCGAACGAGCCTTCCATCAGTTGCGACACCTCGATGCCGAGGCGCGCGATCTCCTGTTTTTTGTTGTTGCCGACCTGGATCAGCCCGTGGGTGAACGCCCACAGCATCACGCAGACCTGCGCCGGGTTGCCGATGTCCTTGCGGATGGAGCCGTCGGCCTGGCCTTCGATCAACGCCTGCACGATGACGCCGATGACGGCGTCGCCGGCTGCCGCGCAGGCCGCCTCGGTCGGCTCGTCGTTGGCCGCCTGGTGCGCATGGAAGCGGCTGCAGGCGTCGAAACGATAGGGTTTCTCCTGCTGGAACAGCACGTAGGCGCGGCCGATGGCCTGCACCTTGTCGAGCCCGAGCGGATGGCTGGTCGCGGCCACGACGAAGCGTTCGCGCAATTCGAGCAGCGCGCGCTCCGTGATCGCGTGCAGCAGGTCGCCCTTGTCGCGGAAATAGACGTAGATCAGCGCGCGCGAGAGGCGCGCGGTCTTTGCGACGTTCTCCATGGTGACGGCGTCCCAGCCGACCTCGGCGTACAGCTGCTCGGCCGCATCCACGATTTCAGCGCGGCGGCGCTCTTTTTCCTCTTCACGACGCATGGCGATGTACGACATGGGTCGAGGGTAATCCATAACTGACATCACGTCAATAATTATACTACTGTTTAGAATTGGTCTGGAAATGAGCAGCCGTCCAACCGGGTCCAATGCGCATGCATCACCTTGCCGCTGTTCCCCGCTGGCTCCCGGCCGCCACGCTGGTTCTGGCTGCGTTTGCCGGGCAAGCGCGTGCCAACACGGCCTGGCTGACGATTCGCGTACTGCATGAAGGCGCCCCGGTGCGCGCAGCCGTGGTGGAATCGGGTGGCAGCCGAGCCGTGACCGACCTGCGCGGCGAAACGCAGCTGGCCTTGCCGCCCGGCAGTTGTGAGATCCACGTCGAACGCGCCGGTTTCCGCAGCGTGACCTGGATCGTCGAGGTGCTGGTGGCCGGCAATGCGCCATTGGTCGTGCGACTGCAGGACGAACCGCTGGAGGAAGAGGCGATCGTCGTCACCGCGACGCGCTCCGGCATCGTGGTCAGCGACCAGGCGATCAGGGTGGAGACGGTTCCGGAGGAGGAGATCGAGGAAAACCTCACGATTCAGCCGGGGAACCTCAGCACGCTGCTGAACGAGATCGCTGGCGTGCGAATGGAGTCAACGGCGCCCGGCATCGGCGGCGCGGCGCTGACGATACGCGGCCTGCCGGGAAGACTGACCGAGGTCCTCAGCGACGGGCTGCCACTCATCGGCACGGAGCCCGGCGGCTTCGGCCTGCTGCAGACGCCGCCGCTTGATCTCGAACGCGTAGAGGTCATCAAGGGGGCGGCTTCCGCGCTGTACGGTGGCTCCGCGCTCGGCGGCGTGCTGAACCTCGTGTCGCGCAGGCCCGGCGGTGAGCCGGAATTGCTGTTGAGCCGCACTTCGCAGGGCGGCAGCGACGCGGTCGGATTCGCAACCGGAGACCTCGGCCGCGGCTGGGGCGTCACTGCGACCGGCGGCGCGAGCCTGCAGGAGCGACGCGAACTCGACGGCGATGCCTGGCTCGACTTGGCGCGTTACGAACGCTACAGCCTCCGGCCGCGCCTGTACTACGAGGGCGATCCGGGGAAGGAGCTGTTCCTGACGGCGGGCATCATGCACGAGCAGCGCGACGGCGGCAGCATGCCCGGTGGCACATTGCCGGATGGCACGACGTTCGTGGATGCCTTGCGCACGCAGCGCGCGGACGGTGGCCTGGTGGGCCGGGTCGCGTTGGCCGATGGTCGCGTCTGGAGCGCGCGCGTCTCGGTGACGTCGTCGCGGCACCAGCGCGAGTTCGGCGCAGCGCCAGTCCGCGACCGGCAATCGACGTTGTTTGCGGAAACGACACTTGCCGGGCATTGGCGCGGGCACTCGTGGGTCGCCGGCGCCGCATTCGAGCGCGACCGGCTGCGCTCGAGCGACGCGCCCGCGGCAGGCTACTCGCATTCGGTGCCGGCGGCCTTCGTCCAGGACGAATATGCCGTGAGCGACAGGCTGGTCCTCGCGGCGAGCGGCCGCGTGGATGCGCACGACGACTACGGCACGTTCGTGAGCCCGCGCTTCTCCGCACTCTACAGGCCGGCGGAAGGCTGGTCGCTGCGTGCCTCGTTCGGCAGCGGTTTCGCGGCGCCGACGCCATTCGTGGACGAGGTCGAATCGGCCGGACTCGGGCGACTGCTGCCGTTGTCGGGCCTGCGCGCGGAGCGGGCGAAGAGCGCATCGGTGGACTTGCAACGGAGTGCCGGCCACTGGGAAGTCGATCTCAGCCTGTTCGGTTCGGAAATCCGCCATCTGCTGCGCGTGCAGAATGCCGCGTCACCAGGCTGGCTCGAAATCGTGAACGCCGGCGGGACGCGCCGTGCGCAGGGCGCCGAGGCCTTCCTGCGTTACGCCGCGGGAGCCCTGCACGTGATCGGCAGCTATACGTGGCTCGACGTCACCGAGGCCGCGCCCGGTGGCGGCAGGCGCAGGGCCGATCGCGTGCCGAGCGAGGTAGCGGAACTTGCGTTTCTGCTCGAGGACGAGGCGCGCGGCCGCGCGGGCATAGAATTCTCCTGGACCGGACGGCAGGCGCTGGTTGGCAACCCGTATCGCGTCGCCGGCCCGGGATTCCTGGAGGTCAACGCACTTGCTGAACTGAAATTCGGCGAGACAGCGGTCTTCCTGAACGCCATCAACCTCACTGACGAGCGCCAGGGACGCCGGGATCCGCTGCTGCTGCCGGCTCCCGGGCCCGGTGGCATACGCATCATGGACCTATGGGCGCCGGTCGCAGGAAGGGTCTACAACCTGGGTGTGCGCCTGGAGTTCTGAGAGCCCACTTCAGCAGACACGGTTGCGGCGCTCGCCCGCAAAGAAGGACTCGACGTTCAGCGCCAGTTCGTCCAGGCAGCGCTGGCGCGCCTCGCGCGCGGCCCAGGCGACGTGCGGCGTGACGATCAAGTTCGGGATCGCGGGATCGAGCAGCGAATGACCGGCCGGCGGCGGCTCCTGCTCGAGCACGTCGATGCCGGCGCCGCCGAGCCGGCCGGCTTTCAGCGCATCGGCGAGAGCCTGCGTGTCGACGAGCGCGCCGCGCGCGGTATTGATGAGCACGGCATCCGGCTTCATGCGGGCAAGGCGCTCGCGGCTCACCAGCCCGCGCGTCGCCTCGGTCAACGGGCAGTGCAGGGACAGCACGTCGAGGCGCGGCAGCATCGCATCGAGATCGTGGCGGCCGTTCGCGAGCGCGGTGCCCGGGCGGCTGGCGAGCAGCACCTGCATGCCGAGCGACTCGGCCACGCGCGCAACGCCGCGCCCGAGCGCGCCGTAGCCGACGATGCCCATGGCGCGGCCCGCCAGTTCCCGGATCGGGTGGTCGAACACCGAAAACTGGCCGGCCTGCTGCCAGCGGCCGGCGCGGACCAGCGCCTGGTAATCGGCGAGACGGTGCGTGAGCGCGAGCAGCATCGCGAACACGTGCTGCACGACCGATGGCGTGCAGTAGTCGCGCAGGTTGCAGACGGCGACGCCGGCCGCGCGCGCCGCGGCCAGGTCCACGTTGTCCACGCCGGTCGCAGTCAGCGCGATCAGGCGCAGCTGCGGGTTGGCGGCGATCGCATCGCGGCCGAAGACGCACTTGTTGGCGAGCGCGACCTCGCAGCCGGCGATGCGCGCGGCGACCTCCGCATTCGCGGTCTGCGCGCGCAGCACGAGCCCGGGCAGGACCCGTTCGAGCGGGCCGGTGTCGAGGTCGCCGCTGCTGACGGTGGCGAAGTCCAGGAATACCGCGCGCGGCGCCGCAGCGGCCTTCAGGAGCGCTCCCTGAGCAGACCGTCGACGAGCGCGGTGAGCTCTCGGTTCTGCTCCTCGTAGTGCGCCCCGGTGGCGGGGCCGTTGAAGCCGGTGTGCACCGCGCGCACGACGCCCTTGCGGTCCACCGCGAGCATGGTCGGGTAGGCGCGGAACGCCGTGAGTTGCGGCAGCTTCTTCAGCACGTCGTCGTCGCTGGTGTGGCCCGCGACCAGCACCGGGTAGTCGATGTCGAACTTGCGCACGAATGCACGCGCAGCGGAGGCAGCGCTCGCGAAGTCCGGCGTGTATTCGAACATGAGCTGGATCACCTCGAGGCCCTGGGTCCGTCGCGTCGCCAGCAAGTCGCGCAGGAACACTGCCTCGTCGTGGCAGTTCGGGCACCAGCTGCCGCCGATCGTGATCAAGACCACCTTGCCTGCGTAGCGATCGGACGGGAACGCGTGCATGCCGCCGTCGAGGTCCGGAAAGCTGAATTCGATGCGCTCGAGGCCGGGCTTGAGGCCCGCGAGCGTGCCGGCATCAGGCAGTTTCGCGTCCGGGTCGCGACGCGCGGTCCAGGTGTCATGGGTGCCGCCCTGGGAATGGAAGTCACCGGCCAGCGTGCCGTCGGCGCCGAGGCGCCCCAGGTAGAGATAGGCGCTGCCGCCGTCGAAGCGCGAGAGGAACAGCGTGTCGCCGCGCGCCTCGCCCGCGATGTAGCGGTCGTCGCCGGAAGGGCGCATCACCGTGCCCTGCACCACGTGGCCCTGCTGTGTCAGCTCGAGGATGGCGGCGCGTTCCGTGCCCTCGTCGTCGCGGAAGGTCAGCGCCCAGCGGCCGGAGAAATCGGCGGGCGCGGCGTCCGGCTTCGGGAAGAAGCGCCAGTCCTGGCCCGGCATGCCGACGAAGCGTACGGTCCGGATCACGCCGCGCGGCCGCAGAAAGTTGACCTGGCCTTCGAAGCGTGCGTCCCTGAATTGCGCTTCCAGCTTGTGCGGGTAGCCGGGCATGCGGATCTCGAGGCGGTCGCCTTCCAGCCGCACGTCCGGCGCGCGCGCTCGCTCGGGGCCATTCACCAGGTAGGCGACGATCGCGCCGTTCTCGCGCGTGAGCTCGAGCCCGAAGGGCAGGTCGCCGCCGGCGACCGAGAGCACGCCGCGGTAGGTGCCGAGCGGCGGGGCGCCGGGCGCCGGGCCGCCGCGGTCGCAGGCCAGCAGCACGCCGCCCAGCAGGATGCACAGCAAGGGCAGCCGGCGCGGTCCGCGCATCGCGGTCACGAGAGCGTGGAGGCCGGGCGCGGGAAGCCGTCGGCGCCTGCGCGCCAGGGCTCCCAGGCGATCGCGATGCGGCCGATCGCGATGTCGGACTTGCGCGGCGCGATGCGCACGCGCTCGAGCGCGACCTGCGCATGGTCGAGCGAGGCGGTCAGCTCCGCGGCCTCCCGCTCGATGCCTTTCAGCAGCTCGTCGCGCTCTGCTGCCAGCGCCTCGAGGCTCTCGCCGGCACGCTGGATGTCGCCGCGCTCGCTGAATACCCGCCCGGCATGGCGCGCAGCCGAGCCCGCGCGCGTCGCCGCGACGCTGCGCCCGCCGAAGATGGCGCCGAGCACGGAAGTGCCGATCGAGACCGCGGTGTCGAGCTTGCGCTGCGAGTACTGGGACTTCTCGCGCTCGACGCGCTGCTCGGCCGTCCGGATGCGATTCTCGAGCGACTGCAGCTTGGCCGCGTGCTTCTCGCGCAGCTTCGTGACGGCGGCGTCGCGGTGCTCGCGCAGCGCCTGCGCGAGCCGCGTGCGGAAGTCGCCCTCGCTTTCGCCGGGATTCGAGGTCAGCTTCAGGCTGCGGCACGCAAGCAACTCGACTGCGCCGTCCTGGTAGAGGCGGGCGGCGAGCGCCTTGCCCCATTCCGCGTAGTTCTTCGCGGCCAGCGCCGCCGCCGGCAACTCGGCGAACGCCGCGCCGTCCACCGGGCCGTCGGCGAGCGCAGCGTCGAGGCTGGCGAGCGCGGTTGCATCGGTCCAGGCGGGGGTGCCGTCACCGTCGGCGAATGGCGCGAGCCAGGCGCTGCGGGTCCAGGCATCCACGCCCGCGGACTTGTCTGCGTAATGCAGCTCGGCGGTGGCCGCCACGCGCGGCCGGTAGGTCAGTTCGCCGCTGCCCGGCTTCGCGGCCAGGAACACTTCCTGCACGCCCGCAGGGAGCACCGGCCGCGCGGCAGGCCTCGCCGGCGCAGCGGCGGGGGGCGCGGCGGCGGGCGCCGCGGCCTTGCGCGCCGCCATCAGCCGCGTGATCTCGGGCAGCGTCAGCGGGCCGCGCAGCCAGCTCATCGCCCAGCGCGTGCGGAACAGGACCGGCAGGTCGTCATGGACATTGCGCATCAGGAACACGCGAGGCTGGATGCCCGCCATCAGCTTCTCGAGCATGGCGCGGTCGAAGCCCTGGCCCACGAGCGCGCTCGAGAGCCCGTCGATCACGCGCTGCTGGTCGCGCTCCGTCTGCAGGCGCCCGATGAACCAGGTGCCGGCGTTCGACAGTCCCTTGTAGTCGAGGTCCACCGGGTTCTGCGTCGCCAGCACCACGCCGAGGCCGAACGCGCGCGCCTGCTTCATCAGCGTCAGCATCGGCAGCTTCGACGGCGGCATCGCCGAGGGCGGGAAGTAGCCGAAGATCTCGTCCATGTAGAACAGCGCGCGCAGCGCCGACGTGCCGGGCTGCTGGCGCATCCAGGCGACCAGCTCGTTCGCCACCAGCGTCACGACGAACATGCGCTCCGCGTCCGTCAGGTGCGCGATCGAGACGATCGAGATGCGCGGCCTGCCCTCCGGCGTGAACAGCAGGCGCTGGACGTCGAGCGGCTCGCCTTCCAGCCAGACGCCGAAACCGGGCGAGGCGAGCAGGTTGTTGATCGCCATCGCGAGCTCGAGCCGCTCCTTCGGCGGGTAGAACGTGTCGAGGTCGAACACGCCGACCTTCGCGAACGGCGGCTTCTGGATCGCGCCGATCAGCCCCGCGAGGTCGAGCGCGTGGCCTTTCGCCCAGGTCGCGTCCACGATCGAGGACAGCAGGATGTGCTCGCGGCTCTTGAGCGGATCCGCGGCGATGCCGACCAGGCCGAGCAACCCGGCGACGGTCGCCGAGATGCGGTCGCGCGTCGCGGCAGGGTCGGATCCCGGCGCCGGCGGCGCGAAGGAACGCAGCACCGAGAGCGGCAGTCCCGCGGTGCTGCCGGGCGTGTAGACCGCGATGTCGGCGGCGTCGCGGAACCTGCGGATGCGCGCGCCGTCCTGGCCCCATTCCGCGAGGCCGCCCTTCCAGGTCTCGGCGGTCTTCGCGGCGAGCGCAGCGGGCGTCGTGCCCTTGCGCTCGGCCTCGGCGGCGTCGATCCAGGGCTCGAACTCCGCCGGCGTCAGCTCCGGAAAGGTGAGCATCAGGTTCGCGATGTCGCCCTTCGGGTCGATCACGATCGCCGGGATGCCGTCGAGCGCGGCTTCCTCGAGCAGCGAAATGCACAATCCCGTCTTGCCGCTGCCGGTCATGCCGACGCAGACCGCGTGCGTCGTGAGGTCCTTCGAGTCGTACATCAGCGGCGCAGGCGACGTCGCGTCCTTGCCCGGGTCATATTCCCGGCCGAGGTAGAAAGCACCCAGCTTTTCGAAGTCGCTCATGCGCCGGATTATACTGGCCGCCCACCCATGTACGGCACGAAACCCATGATGCGAGCCACCCTCGCGGCCGTGGCGGCCGCAGCCACTCTCTGCGCCCACGCCCAGGAACCGGCGGCGGACCCGAATGCGACGGCCCGGGCCTTCTTCGAGCGCGCCCTCGACGAGCGCCTGCAGGAAGATCCCGGGCTGGCCGCCAGCCTCGGCCTGCGCATCGGCTACGACCGCTGGCCGGACCCCACGGAGCAGGGCGACGCGAAGCGCCTCGCGATGTCCGAGCGCCACCTGCGCGAGCTGCGCGCCATCGACCCCGCGCAGCTCGACGACGCGACGCGCCTCTCGTGGCAGGCCTTCGAGCTGGCCGAAGAGCGCCGCATCGCGCGCTACCGCTGGCGCAACCACAACTACCAGTTCGACAAGAACGGCAGCCACGTCTCGCTGCCGGCTTTCCTGATCAACACGCACCGCGTCGAGACCGAGGCGGACGCCATCGCCTACATCCGGCGGCTGGAAGGCGTGCGCACGCTGATGGAGCAGCAGCTCGAGCGGGCGAGCGCCGCGGCGAAGGCCGGCATCCTGCCGCCGCGGTTCGTGTTCGCCTACGTGGTCGAGGACGCCGGCAACATCATCCGCGGCCGGCCCTTCGACGAGGGCCCCGCGGACAGCCCGTTGCTCGCGGATTTCCGCGCCAAGGTCGGCGCGCTCAAGATCGAGGAGGCGCGGCAGGAGTCGCTGCTCGCGCGCGCGGAGCTTGCACTGCTCGGTTCCGTCCGCCCCGGCTACGACGCGGTCATCGCCTGGGCGCGCGAGATGGAAAAGCAGGCAACCGAGGACGACGGCATCTGGAAGTTGCCGGACGGCGCCGCCTATTACGACTACCTGCTGGAGAACTTCACCACCACGAAGCTGACGGCCGAGCAGATCCACGCGATCGGCCTGCGCGAAGTGGCGCGCATCCACGAGGCGATGCGCGGCGTCATGAAGCAGGTCGGCTTCGAGGGCGACCTGGCGGCTTTCTTCGAGTTCATGCGCACGGACCCGCGCTTCTACTACGAGGACAGCGAGGCGGGCCGCGCCGCCTGGCACGCGGACGCGAACCGCTACATCGACGGCATGCGCGCGAAGCTGCCGCAGCTGTTCATCACGCTGCCGAAGTCGGAGGTGGTCGTGAAGGCGGTCGAGCCGTTCCGCGAGAAGTCCGCCGGCAAGGCCTTCTACCAGCGGCCGTCGCTCGACGGCACGCGCCCGGGCGTGTTCTACGGCAACCTGTCGAACATGAAGGAGATGCCGAAGTACGAGCTGGAGGCGCTGGTCTACCACGAGGCGATCCCCGGCCACCACATGCAGATCGCGATCGCGACCGAGGAGGCGACGCTGCCGCGCTTCCGCCGGCTCGGCGGCTACAGTGCGTATTCCGAGGGCTGGGGCCTGTACACCGAGCGGCTCGGCAAGGAACTCGGCTTCTATGCCGACCCGTACTCCGAGTTCGGCCGCCTCGCGCTCGAACTGCACCGGGCCGTCCGGCTGGTCGTCGACACCGGCCTGCACGCGAAGCGCTGGACGCGCGCGCAGACCATCGCCTACCACGTCGACAACAGCCCGACCAGCGAGGAAGCGGCGATCCGCGCGACCGAGCGCTACATCCTGAACCCCGGGCAGGCGACCTCGTACATGATCGGCATGCTGAAGATCGTAGAGCTGCGCGAGCGCGCGACGGCGGCGCTGGGCGAGCGCTTCGACATCCGCGAGTTCCACGACCTCGTGCTGCGCACCGGTGCGGTGCCGCTGACCGTGCTGGAATCGGAGGTGCAGCGCTGGATCGACGGCAAGCGCGCATGAACGCGCCGCGGCCCGAGGTCCGGCCGTTCCTGCACAAGCCGACGGGAACCTGGAGCTACGTGGTCTCGGACCCGGGGACGCGCCGCGCCGCGGTGATCGACCCGGTGCTCGATTTCGACCTGAAGTCCGGGCGCACCTGGACCGAGTCCGCGGACGCGCTGATTGCCAGCGCGCGCGACGGCGGCCTGGCGGTGGACTGGATCCTCGAGACGCACGCGCATGCGGACCATCTCAGCTCCGCGCCGTACCTGCAGGCGGCAGTGGGCGGGAAGGTCGCGATCGGGCAGGGCATCCGCCAGGTGCAGCGCACCTTCCGCGACGTCTTCAACCTCGGGCCGGAATTCGCGGTGGACGGCAGCCAGTTCGACCGCCTGCTCGCCGACGGCGAGGAATTCGCGGTCGGCTCAATTGCCGCCCGGGTGATTCCGACGCCGGGGCACACCAGCGACAGCCTGAGCTACCTGATCGGTGATGCGCTCTTCACCGGCGACTCGATCTTCATGCCGGACGGCGGCACGGCACGCTGCGATTTCCCGGGCGGCGACGCAAGCGTGCTCTATCGCTCGATCCGCCGCCTGTACGAGCTGCCGCCCGAGACGCGCGTATTCGTCTGCCATGACTACGGGCCCGGCGGGCGCGAGATCGCCTGCGAGACGACCATCGCGGCGCAGCGCGCCGGCAACATCCACCTGCGCGACGGCACGACCGAGGCGGAATTCGTGGCGCTGCGCACGAAGCGCGATGCCGGCCTCGACGTGCCGAACCTGCTGTACCCCTCGGTACAGGTGAACATCCGCGGCGGACGGCTGCCGGGCGCGGAGGCGAACGGCCGGCGCTACCTGAAATTGCCCCTTTCCGGGCCCTGCGCTTGACCGCGGACGCGGACGCGGCTAATACTCGGCACGAGATGAACGCGATCCGCAAGGCTTCCGCTCTTGGCTGGTGGTGGCGCCGCTCTCCGGAGTGGGCGCTGGTCGCGTAGTACCCGTTTAGTAATTCGGATCAACCAGGACCCACTTCCGGACGCACCCGGGGTGGGTTTTTTGTCGTGCGCGTGAATTGACGTGAAACTGCCCTACGACATCGCTGCGGATCTCGACACGCCGGTTTCGGCCTACCTCAAGCTGCGGCCGTTCCGTCCGCGCTTCCTGCTGGAGAGCGTGGAGCAGGGCGCGCGGCTCGGCCGCTACTCGTTCATCGGGTTCGGCGACTGCTTCGAGGTCCGGCTCGACCGTGAGGGTTTCGCGATCAACGGCGATCGCCGGCCCCGGCCGGCGAGCGGCGCCGGACTGCTGGCCGGGATGCGCGAGGCGTTGGCGCGCGCGCCGCGGCCGGGTCCGCACGCCGCCGGCATTCCGCTCGCGGGTGGGCTGGTCGGGTATTCGGCCTACGACCTCGCGCGCAGCTTCGAGCGCCTGCCTGCGGCGCGCGGCAACGGCATCGCCGTGCCCGAAGCCTGCTACGTCGCGCCGAAATCCCTGCTGGTGTTCGATCACCTGTCGCGTGGCGTGACGCTGCTGCACGCCGGCGACGACGTCGAGCGCGAATCACTGCGGCGCGAGATCGTGGCGGCGCTTGCGGGGCCGCTCCCGCGCGGGCCGAAGTCATACCGCCATTCGCCCGCGGCCGCGAGCCTCGCGCGCGGCGAGTTCGAAAGCGCGGTCGGCCGCGTGCGCGGGCACATCGCGGCCGGTGACGTCTACCAGCTCGTGCTGTCGGTGCGCTTCGAGGGCGAGTGCGAGCACGACCCGTTCGAGGTGTACCGCGCGCTGCGGCTGCTCAATCCATCGCCGTACATGTACTTCGTCGAGGCGGGCGGCGTGCGCGTGGTCGGCTCCTCGCCGGAGGCGCTGGTGCGGCTTAGCGGCCGGCGCGCGGAGCTGCGGCCGATCGCCGGCACCCGGCCGCGCGGCGGCGACTCGGCCGAGGATCGCGGACAGGCGCAGGACCTGCTCGCGGATGCGAAGGAGGGGGCCGAGCACGTCATGCTCGTGGACCTCGCGCGCAACGACCTCGGCAGGGTCGCGCGCGCGGGCACGATCCGCGTAAGCCCCTACCGCTCGATCGAGCGTTACAGCCACGTCATGCACCTCGTGAGCGGCGTGGACGGGGAGCTGGCGCCGGGCCGCGACGCGTTCGACCTGTTCGCCGCCGCTTTTCCCGCGGGGACGCTAGTCGGTGCGCCGAAGGTGCGGGCGATGGAACTGATCGACGAGCTGGAACCCGTCGGCCGCGGACTCTATGGCGGCACGGTGGGATACTTCGGGGCAGGTGGCGACATGGACCAGGCCATTACGATCCGCACGATGGTGTTCAGCGACGGGCGCTACAGCTACCAGGCGGGTGCCGGAATCGTCGCGGACAGCGTTCCCGAGCGCGAGCACGAGGAGATCATCGCGAAGAGCGCCGCCATGCGGCGCGCGCTGGAACTCGCGGGGGCCGGGCTGTGAGCACGCGGCTGCTGCTGGTCGACAACTACGATTCCTTCACCTACAACCTGGTGCAGGCCTTCATGGTGCTGGGCGCAGAGGTCCACGTGCACCGCAACGATCGCTTCACGGTCGAGGAGGCCGAGGCGCTCGCGCCCACGCACCTGTGCATCTCGCCCGGGCCCGGCACGCCCGCCGACGCCGGCGTCTCGACGCAGATGATCCGGCGCTTCGCGGGCGAGATCCCGGTGCTCGGCGTCTGCCTCGGCCACCAGGCGCTGGTCGAGGCATACGGCGGCAAGGTCGGCCGCGCCGGACGGCTGATGCACGGCAAGACCTCGCTGGTGCGCCACCAAGGCCGCGGACTCTTCGCGGAGTTGCCGAATCCCTTCGAGGCCGGCCGCTACCACTCGCTGATCGCCGAGCGCGAGTCACTGCCTGCCGTGCTGGAGGTCACGGCCTGGACCCCGGAAGGCGAGGTCATGGGCGTTCGACACCGGGACCTCGACGTCGAGGGCGTGCAGTTCCATCCCGAGAGCATCCTGACGCCGGACGGCCCGAAGCTGCTGGCCGCCTTCCTCGCGCGCGGAGCGCTGCAATGAGCCGGCCGGGCGGCACCGCGCTCGATGCGCTGCTCGAACGCCGGAACCTCTCCGAGGGCGCCGCCTTCGAGCTGATGATCTCGCTGACCGATCCCGCGATGCCGCCCGCGATGACAGGCGCGCTGCTCGCTGCGCTGCGCATCAAGGGCGCGACCGCGGCGGAGGTGCGCGGCTTCGCGGGCGCGATGCGCTCGCTCGCGCGCCGGCCGCGGATTCCGAACGGCGCGCCGCTCGTGGACGTGGTGGGCACCGGCGGCGACGGCTCCGGCAGCCTCAATCTCTCGACCGGCACAGCCCTGCTCGCCGCCGCCTGTGGCATCCGCGTCGCCAAGCACGGCAACCGGTCGGTGTCCTCGCGCTCGGGCAGCGCCGACGTACTGGAGGCGCTCGGCCTGCCGCTGCAGCTCGACGAGCACGCCGCGGCCGACTGCCTCGCGCGCACGGGCTTCACCTTCCTGTTCGCGCCGCACTACCACCCGGCGATGAAGGCGATCGCGCCGGTTCGCGCGGCGCTCGGCGTACGCACGATCTTCAACCTGCTGGGCCCGCTCGCGAATCCCGCGCAGACGCCCTACGGCCTGGTCGGCGCCTGGAGCCTCGACGTCGCGCGGCTGATGGCCGAGACGCTCGCCGGCATGCCGATCGAGCGCATGTTCGTGGTGCACGGGGATACCGGCTGGGACGAGCCCACGCCGGCTTCTCCGTTCACGCTCTTCGACGTGCAGCAGGGCAGCGTGACGGAACGGCGCCGGGACGCCGCGGACTTCGGCCTGCCGTACTGCACGCCGGGCGAGCTGCTCGGTGGCGATGCCGCCGAGAACGCGCGCCGGCTGGCGGCCGTGCTGCGCGGTCGGGAACGGGGTGGGCATCGCGACGCACTCGTGATGGGCACGGCGCTCGTCGCCGAAGTCACGGGATTGGTCACCGAGCCGCGCGCCGGCGTGGAACTGGCGAACGCTGCGATCGACGACGGCCGCGCCGCGCGCCTGCTGGAAGGCATCGGCGCGCCGGCGGAGCGGCGCACTGGATGAGCGGCTTTCTCGCGCAGATGGCCGCGGCGAGTCGCGCGCGCGTGAGGGTGGCAGCGCAATGCGAGCCGCTTCCCGCCCTGCGGGCGCGGGCGGCAGACCGGGCCGATCCGCCTGTGCTCGCGCTGAGCGACGGCTTCGAGCTGGTCGCGGAGTACAAGCGCAGCTCCCCGTCGCTCGGCCGGCTCGCCGCCGGCGACGACCGGCTTGCCGCGCGCGTGACCGCCTATGCGCGTGGCGGGGCCGCCGCCGTCTCGGTGCTGACCGAGCCTGCGCGCTTCGAGGGCAGCCTGGCGGACCTGGCCGAGGCGGCCGAGGTGCTGGCGCCGCTCATGGTGCCGGTCATGCGCAAGGACTTCCTGCTGGACCCCTACCAGCTCTACGAGACCCGCGCCGCCGGCGCCGGCGGCGCGCTCCTGGTCGCGCGGCTGCTGAGCGCGGCCCAGCTCGGGGAAATGCTGGACTGCGCGCGGGAGCTCGCGTTGTTCGTGCTGGTAGAGGCCTTCGACGCCGCGGACGTCCAGCGGATTACCGCGGCGCTGCGCGCACGCACCGCAACCGTCCACGCCGCCCCCGTGCTGGTCGGCGTGAACTCGCGCGACCTGGCGACGCTCGAGGTCCTGCCGCACCGCTTCCGGGAACTGGCGCCGCTCCTGCCCGCGGGACTGCCTCACGTCGCGGAGAGCGGCATCTCGACGCCGGAGGAATGCGCCGGAATCGCGCGCGCCGGTTACGCGGCGGCGCTCGTCGGCGGCTCGCTGATGCGCGAGCAAAGCCCGATCCCTGCGATACGCGCCATGCTGGCGGCCGGGCGGATGGCGGCCCGGAGCGCGGCATGAGCCTGTTCGTCAAGATCTGCGGGATCACGTCGGCCGAGGCGCTGGATGCCGCGGTGGAGGCGGGCGCAGACGCGGTGGGATTCGTGTTTCATGCGGGCTCGCCGCGCGACATCGGGCCGGAGCGTGCGGCGATGCTGGCGGCCCGTCTGCCGCGAGGCGTGAGGCGCGTCTGCGTCACCCTGCACCCGGAGCCTGGCTGCGTGGCGCGCGTGCTGGACGCGTTCCTGCCGGATGCGTGGCAGTCCGACGCCGGGGATTTCGACGCGCTCGACCTGCCGGCCTCGATCGAGCGCTGGCCCGTTTACCGCCACGCGAGCGCAACGGCCGCCCTGCCGCGCCGCGCCGTCTTCGATGCCCCCGCGAGTGGCCGGGGCATGCGGGGAGACTGGCAGTGCGCCGCGGCGCTCGCGCGGCGTTGCGAGCTGATCCTGGCGGGCGGGCTCGACGCCTCGAATGTGGCTGCGGCGATCGCGGCGGTGCGGCCCTACGGCGTGGACGTGGCCAGCGGCGTCGAGCGCGCGCCGGGCGTGAAGGACCCCGCCGCGATCCGCGAATTCATCGCCGCGGCGCGCGGTGCGGGCGCGCGGAAGATCGCGTGAGCGCCGTGCCCGCCCTCGACGAGCTGCGCCGCCTGCGCGAGGAGGCGATCGCGGGCCGGATGCCCGACGCGCGCGGGCGCTTCGGGTCCTTCGGCGGGCGCTACGTGCCGGAAACGCTCGTGCCCGCGCTCGAGCGGCTGACGGAAGGCGTCGCACGCTTCCTGCGCGAGGAAGGATTCCGGCGCGAGCTCGCGCGCGAGCAGCACGGCTGGGCCGGCCGCCCGACCGCGCTCACGCGCGCGGACGGACTTTCGAAGGAGTGGGGCGGCGAGATCTGGCTCAAGCGCGAGGACCTTGCGCACACCGGCGCGCACAAGATCAACAACGCCCTCGGCCAGGCGCTGCTGGCGAAGCGCCTCGGGGCTCGGCGCGTGATCGCAGAGACGGGCGCCGGCCAGCATGGTGTCGCGACCGCCGCCGCCTGCGCGCGGCTCGGACTGCCCTGCGTCGTGTACATGGGCGCGGTGGACATGGAGCGCCAGGCGCCAAACGTCGGGCGCATGAAGCTGTTGGGCGCCGAGGTCGTGCCGGTGAAGGCGGGGGATGCGACGCTGCGCGCCGCCATCGACGAGGCGCTGCGCGACTGGGTGTCCGACCCGGAGCACACCTATTATCTGCTCGGCTCCGCGGTCGGCCCGCATCCGTATCCATATCTCGTGCGCGAGCTGCAATCGGTGATCGGCCGCGAGGCGCGCGCACAGATCCTGACGGCGGCGGGCGCTCTGCCCGACGTCGCCGTCGCCTGCGTGGGCGGAGGGTCGAACGCAATCGGGCTCTTCCATCCCTTCCTGGGCGATGCGGGCGTCGCGCTTCTCGGCATCGAGGCGGGCGGGCGCGGCGCCGGCCACGGCGAGAATGCCGCGACGCTCGCCTACGGCCGGCCCGGCGTGCTGCACGGTTGCTACACGATGCTGCTGCAGGACGCGCACGGTCAGGTGCAGGAGACCCACTCGGTCTCCGCCGGGCTCGACTATTCCGCGGTCGGTCCCGAGCACGCGCTGCTGCAGGCCATCGGCCGCGTGGACTACGCCATCGCGACGGACGCGGAGGCGCTCGCCGCCGCGCGCGAATGCAATGCGAGGGAAGGCATCCTGCCGGCGCTCGAGAGCGCGCATGCGCTCGCCGGCGCGAAGCGCCACGCAGCGAATCATGCGGGCAGCCGAATTCTCGTAGGGCTGTCCGGCCGCGGCGACAAGGACCTCGCGACCTATGCGGCGGGGCAGGCCTGATGCAGCCCGGCGCGGGCATCGCCGCAGCGATCCGCACGGCGGCAGCGTGCGGTACGCCCGCGCTCGTCGGGTTCATGACGGCGGGCTATCCGGACCGCGGGTCGTTCGCCTCGCAGCTCGCATCGCTGGCTTCGGCCTCGGATGTGGTCGAGATCGGCGTGCCGTTCTCGGATCCCATGGCCGACGGCGCGACCATCCAGCGGTCGAGCCGCGTGGCGCTCGCAAACGGCGTGACGCTCGCTTGGATACTCGAGGAGCTGGCGGCCCTCGCCACGCCCCCGCGGGCGCCGCTGCTGCTGATGAGCTATCTGAATCCGCTGCTCGCCTTCGGCCTCGGGCGCCTGCCGCGCGCGGCGCGCGAGGCGGGCCTCGCCGGGTTCGTCGTGCCGGACCTGCCCTGGGAGGAATGCGGCGAGCTGCGCGACGCGCTCAACCGCGAGGATGTCGCGCTCGTGCAGATGGTGACGCCCGTGACGCCGCCGGCGCGGCTTGCGATGCTCGCGCGTGCCTCACAGGGATTCGTCTATGCCGTCACGACCGCCGGCACGACGGGCGGCGCGGTCGACGTGCCCGACGGGACGCTCGCCTATCTCGATCGCGTGCGCGCAACGGCTGGCGTGCCGGTCTGCACTGGTTTCGGGATACGGAGCGCCGCGCAGGTCGCCCGGATCGCCGGGCACGCGGATGGCGTAATTGTGGGATCGGCGCTGGTCGAGGCCGTTGAGTCGGGCCAGCCGGCGGCGGAGCTGCTGCGCAGCCTGCGTGGCGCGCGCTATTCCTTCTCGTAGAGGTGCACGAACCTGTCCGTCTTGCCGCGCACCGCCGGATCGAACACCAGCTTCGTGTAATCGTCGCCCGGGTTCCGGTACCCGTCCCAGGTCGTCTCGAGTTCGAAGCCGTGCGCCTCGAGGTCGCGCCGGGCGAAGGCCTCCTCGATGCGGTGCAGCTTGTTTACCGCCGAGCTGCCCGCGCCTTGCGCGGCCGCATTGTCCACGATCAGGAGCAGGCCGCCGGTCTTCAGCGCCGCGTACAGCTGCTTCACGAAGCGGTCGGTGTCGATCGCGGGCCAGCCGCCCGCCTCGTTGACCCAGTAGATGTCGTGATAGGCCATGAACATGACGATGAGGTCGTACTGCTTCTCGCCGAGCTTCAGGTCGCAGGTCTCGACCACGCGGCGCGTGATCGCGGAGAGCCGGCCGTCGGCGAAACGCAGCTTCAGGTCGTCCTTGGCGAAGTTCCAGTACGGCGAGTTGTTCACGAGCGTGACCGCGCCCTGCGGCCCGACCGCGCGCGCCAGCAGTTCCGACCAGTAACCGCCGCCGCCGAAGACGTCGGCAACCTTCATGCCGGGGCGGATGCCGGCCAGGGCCATCAGTTCGGCCGGCTTCTCGCGCATGTCGCGCTCGCGGTCCTTGTCGCTGCGCTCGGGCGCGGCGATGGCGGCGGCAATGTGCGCGGGGACGTCGGCGGCCTGCAGCGGCAGGGCGACGAGCAAGGAGGCGAGGGCGAGAACGACTCTGCGCATGGCGGTCTCCCGGGTCGAGGGACGTTTCGGCGCGAATGTATGCCCGCGCGGGGCGGGTAGTGCGGCGCTTACGACGATCCGCCCGGCGGCCGCGCCGGGCGGTTCGCTCAGTCCTCGCCGCCGCCCGGCACGCCGCGCCGGTAGTCGAGCGGCGGGTCGCGGTCGCCGAGCATGGGCTTGTACACGAAATCCGGGCCGCGGCGGCTGTCGAACTCCGCCTTGGCGTGCGAGATCAGCTCGGGATTCGTGAACAGCTCGCGGCCCATCAGCGCGAGGGTCTGCGACGCCACGTTCATGCCCTTGTAGCCGATGCTCATGCCGCCGGCGGCGGTCGCCTGCCAGCCGTGCGCCGGCGTGCCAGGCACCCAGGTGGCGGTGCGCAGCCCGACGGTCGGCACGGTCCAGCTCACGTCGGAAACGTCGGTCGAGCCGACGCCTGGGCGCTCGAACTCGAAAACCTGCACCTGCGACTCGGAGCCGAGCGGCAACGAGGGGGCACTGAGCGTCGCGTAGATCTTCTCGGCGAAGGCGCGCTCCTCGGGCGTCCAGGTGACGCCGCCGACTTCCTTCAGCTGCGCATGCATTGCGCGCTGCAGCGCTTCGTTCGGCAGCAGGCTGTAGACGCCGCCGATGACTTCGTACTCCATGCGCGTGCCGGTGCCGAGCGCGGCGCCTTCGCCGGCCTTCACCACGCGCTCGAAGATCTCCTCGACCATCCTCGGGTCAGCGTGGCGCACGTAGTAGTAGGACTCGGCGAAGTCCGGCACCACGTTGGGCGCGGAGCCGCCCCTCGTGATGACGTAGTGCAGGCGCGCATCGGAGGGCACATGCTCGCGCATCAGGTTGACCATGTGGTTCATCGCCTCGACGCCGTCGAGCGCGGAGCGGCCGCGGTGCGGCGCGCCGGAGGCGTGGGCGGAAAGGCCGTGGAACCGGAACTTCGCGGTCTTGTTGGAGATCGCGCGGTCGAGTCCGGCGGCGTTGACGTCGGCGGCATGCCAGTGCATGGCGACGTCCACGTCGTCGAACAGCCCGGCGCGGACCATGTAGACCTTGGCGGCGCCGCCTTCCTCGGCGGGCGTGCCGTAGACGCGGATCGTGCCTTTCGTGCCGGAGGCCTTCAGCCAGTTCGCGATCGCGATGCCGGCCGAGGTCGAGGCGGTGCCGAAGAGGTGATGGCCGCAGGCGTGGCCCGCGCCCTTGCCGGGGATGGGGCTGCGTTCGGGGACCGCGTCCTGGTTGATGCCGGGCAGCGCGTCGAACTCGGCGAGGATGCCGATCACGGGCTCGCCTTGCCCTGCGCTCGCGACGAAAGCGGTCGGGATGCCGGCGACGCCGGCCTCGATCCGGAATCCCGCCTTCTTCAGCTCGGCCTGCAGCAGCGCGGAGCTCCTGGTTTCCTGGTAGCCGACCTCAGCCCATTCCCAGATCGAGCGGGCGATCTCGGCGTCGCGTACGGCGCGCTTCGCGAGGAAATCGCGTATCGAGCCGGCGTCGTCGGCGAGCGTGGCAGGAGCGAGCAGGATCGAGGCGAGGGCGAGGACGGCGGCTCTCATGGGATGGCGGGCTCCGGGATCGTTCGAGGGACGGCCAATCTAGCGGCTGGCGCCGTCGCATGCCACCCCTGATCGGCTAGGATGCGCCGCAAGATGACCGCCAACCGCTTCCTCGTGATCGGGCGACGCTTTCGCGGGCCTCCGCAGTCCGGAAACGGCGGCTATACCGCGGGAATGCTGGCTGCCGCAGCCGCGCAGCCGGTGGAAATCCGCTTGATGAAGCCGCCGCCGCTCGAAAAGCCGCTCGAGATCCGCGAGGACCCCGCGGGTCCGCAATTGCTGCTGCTGGACGGCGAGGAGACGGTCGCGAGCGCAGCGCCCAGGTCATTCGAGCTCGAGGTGCCGCGACCGCCGGCCTATGCCGAGGCGCTGGCCGCCACGAAGAATTTCCAGGGCTTTCGCGAGCACGCCTATCCCGGCTGTTTCGTCTGCGGCCCGGAGCGCACGCGCGGCGACGGCATGCGGATATTCGCCTCGCCGGTCGCCGGGCGCGACCTGGTGGCCGCGGCGTGGCTGCCGGATCAATCGCTAGGCGGCGCCGACGGCAAGGTGCTGCCGGAGTTCATGTGGGCGGCGCTCGATTGTCCAGGCTTCTTCGCCTGTGGCGGCGGCGTGAGCGGCGCGCTGCTCGGGCTCTATGCGGCGCGCATCCACCGCCGCGTGCGCGTCGGCGAGCCCTGCGTCGTCATTGGCTGGGAGCAGGGCCGCGAGGGCCGCAAGCACTGGACCGGCACCGCGGTCTTCGACGAGGCCGGCGAACTCTGCGGCCTCGCCACCGCCACCTGGATCGAACCGCGTAAAGCGTAAATGGGGACGCATCCCATTTAACCTGACCGGGGGTGCTGCGCTGCGACTGGTTTAAATGGGATGCGTCCCCATTTACGGCTTGCGCAGGCGGTTGAGGAGCCAGAGCGCGCCGCCGGCGGCGAGCAGCCAGCCGAGCCAGCCGGGCTGGGTGCCGAGCGAGAGCCAGACGATGCCGCCGAGGAAAGCCGCGGCGGCGGCGATGATGGCGTCGCTGCGCCGGCGATCCTTGCGCAACTCCGAGCGCAGCCTGTCGAGGCCTTCCGACTCGGTGCGCACGGCGAGTTCCTCGTCGTAGGCGCGCCGGATCGTGCGCCGCGCGATCACCGGCATGACCTTGATGGCCTCGGCGATGTCCGGCCAGTGGCTGCGCAGGCTGCGGAACAGCGAGCGCGGCCCCGACCGTTCGCGCATCCAGGCGCGCAGGATGGGCAGCGCCGTCTTCCACAGGTCGAGCTCGGGATAGAGCTGGCGCCCGAGCCCCTCGATGTTGAGCAGCGTCTTCTGCAGCAGGATCAGCTGCGGCTGCACCTGCATGTCGTAGCGGCGCGCGACCTCGAACAGGTGCAGCAGCACCACGCCGAAGGAGATCTCCTTCAACGGCTTGTTGAACACCGGCTCGCAGACCGTGCGCACCGCCGATTCCAGCTCGTCCACGCGCGTGCCGGCGGGCACCCAGCCGCTCTCCAGGTGCAGGACCGCGACCTTGCGGTAGTCGTGCTCGAAGAAGGCGAGGAAGTTGCCGGCGATGTAGAGCTGGTCGCGCGGGTCGAGCGTGCCGACGATGCCGAAGTCCACCGCCGCATAGCGCGGGTTCGCGGGATCGGTGACGTCCACGAAGATGTTGCCGGGATGCATGTCGGCGTGGAAGAAGTTGTGCGAGAACACCTGCGTGAAGAAGATGGTGACGCCGTTCTCGGCCAGTTTCGGTATGTCGGTGCCGAGCTCCTTCAGCCGCGCGACCTCGGAGATCGGCACGCCGCGGATGCGCTCCATCACCATCACTTCCTGCCGGCACAGGTCCCAGTGGACCTCCGGCACGTGCAGCATCGGATCACCCGCGAAGTTGCGCTTGAGCTGCGACGCGTTGCCGGCTTCGCGCATGAGGTCGAGCTCGTTCAGGATCGTCTTCTCGTACTCGACCACGACCTCGCGCGGATGCAGGCGGCGCGAGCCGGGCCAGTAGTCCTCGGCGAGGCCCGCGAGCGCGTGCAGCACCTCGAGGTCGCGGCCGATGATCTCGCGCATGCCGGGGCGCAGGACCTTGACCACCACCTCGCGCCCGTCGGTGAGCTTCGCCGCGTGCACCTGTGCGATCGAGGCCGCGGCCAGCGGCTGCTCCTCGAACTCCCCGAAGATTTCCGTGACCGGCCGGCCGAGGGCTGCCTCGATGCGTGTCCGGGCGGCCGCGCCCGGGAACGGCGGCACGCGATCCTGCAGTTTCGCGAGTTCGTCGGCGAGGTCGGGCGGCAGCAGGTCGCGGCGCGTGGAGACGACCTGCCCGAACTTCACGAAGATCGGCCCGAGGTCCTCGAGCGCCCGGCGCAGCCGCTCGCCGCGCGTGCCCAGCCTGCGCCTGAACCAGGTCCAGGGCGAGAGCCAGAACACGAAGCGCAGCGGCCGATACAGATGTGTCGCGCGCACGAAGTCGTCGAGCCCATAGCGCACCAGCACGCGATGGATCGTGAGCAGGCGGCCGGCGACGGAGAGCGAGATCACCGGCGCTGCTCCAGGCCCGCGATGCGCGCCTCCAGCCGGTCGGTCGCCTCGCGCAGGGAGTCCACGCCGGAGACGAACGCCTCGACCTCGGAGCGCAAGGGCACGTCGCGGCTCTCTTCCGTCAGGTATTCCGCGACGTTCTGCATGAAGGTCTCGCGGGCGCGCCGGCCGAAGTCCACCGTCTCGCGCGCGAGGTTGGCGAGGTGGTGTGCGGCGACGTCGCCGGTCAGGCGCGACAGCTCTTCCTCGAAGTCCGGCTGCGCCGCCTCGAACAGTTGCTGGAAGCCCTGCGCGATCTCAGCGTCGCCCGTGACCTGCGCTCCGCCCGCACGGATGGACTGCATCGGATTGCCCATCGCGAGCCGCGCGAACGTGAACGGCGTGCCCTCGATGGTGGCATCGGCGGGCGCGTCGCCGCCCATCGCCAGGGAAACGCTGTCCGCGCCCGCAACAAATCGCAGCCGCAGGGGAGTGGCCGAGAGCCTCAGCTCCAGAGACCGGCCTGCGATCCGGGAAAGCAGCCCGCGCGCGCGCGAGGACCCCGCGATGTTGCGGTTCAGCAGCGACTCGAGCGGCTTCAGCAATTCAGGCGTCACGGGGGCTCAGTACACGCCGCCGACGTGCAGCGCGACGATGCCGCCCGTGAGGTTGTGGAAACGCACGTCCTCGAGCCCGGCGTCCTTCATCATCGCCGTGAGCGTTTCCTGGTCGGGGTGCATGCGAATGGACTCGGCGAGATAGCGGTAGCTCGCCTCGTCGCCCGCGACCATGCGCCCGAGCACCGGCAGCACCTTGAAGGAGTACGCGTCGTAGGCCGAGCGCAGCGCCTCGCCGCGCGGCTTCGAGAATTCGAGCACCAGCAGCCGCCCGCCGGGCCGCAGCACGCGCCGCATCGAGGCGAGCGCGGCGGGCTTGTCGGTGACGTTGCGCAGCCCGAACGCGATCGTCACGGCGTCGAAGCTCGCGTCCGGGAACGGCAGCCGCTCCGCATCCGCGATCACGAAGCGCAGGTTGCCGGCGATGCCCTCGTCCAGCAGCCGGTCGCGCCCGCGGGCGAGCATCTCGCGGTTGATGTCGGAAGCGACGACCAGGCCCTCGCGCCCGACCTGCCGCGCCAGGCCGGCGCCGAGGTCGCAGGTTCCGGCGGCGACGTCGAGCGCGCGCATGCCGGGCCGCAGTCCCGTCTGCGAGAGCGCGAAGCGCTTCCAAAGCCGGTGCAGACCGCCGGACATCAGGTCGTTCATCAGGTCGTACTTGCCGGCCACCGAATCGAACACGCCGCGCACGCGCGCAGCCTTTTCCGCCACGGGCACCTGCTGGTAGCCGAAATCCACCGTGCCTGGGGTGTCGCGCCCGGAACTGCCTGAATTCATGCGGATGCCGGTCCTGTCGAGACCCCGATTCTAAGGGTTCGGCGGTCGGCTTGCCGGGGCGCTTTCAGTCGGCCGGCGGCTTGCGCTCGTAACCGAGCTTCTCGCAGCGCTCGAGGTACCGGGCCCACCGGCTGGCGTATTCCGCGCCGAGCTCGCGCAGGTAATCCCAGCTGTAGAGCCCGGTGTCGTGTCCGTCGTCGAAGTGCAGCCGCACGGCGTACATGCCGATCGGCTCGACCTGCACGACCTTCACGTTTTCCTTCATCAGCTCGAGCTTGCCCTCGCCGCCGCCGTGGCCGCGGATTTCGGCGGAAGGGGAGTGCACGCGCAGGTACTCGAAAGGCAGCTCGTAACGCGTGCCGTCGGGCCAGGCGACCTCGACGACGCGGCTCCTGCCCCTGACCTTGATCTCGGACGGCGCCTGCATGAGCGGACCTTACTACAGGATGTAGCGCGACAGGTCCTCGTCCTTCGCGAGCGCGGCCAGGTGGCCGTCTACGAAGGCCGCATCCACGACGACCGCGCTGCCGCTCCTGTCCGCCGCCTCGAAGGAAGCCTGCTCCAGCAGCCGCTCCATCACCGTGTGCAGCCGGCGCGCGCCGATGTTCTCGGTGCGCTCGTTGACCGACCACGCGATCTCGGCGATTCGGCGGATGCCGTCCCTGGTGAACTCGACCTTGACGCCCTCGGTGCCGAGCAGCGCCGCGTACTGCGCGCACAGCGAGGCGTCGGGCTCCGACAGGATGCGCTCGAAGTCGCCCACCGAAAGCGCGTCGAGCTCCACGCGGATCGGCAGCCTGCCCTGCAGCTCCGGGATCAGGTCCGAGGGCTTGGCCGCGTGGAAGGCGCCCGAGGCGATGAACAGCACGTGGTCGGTCTTCACCATGCCGTACTTGGTGCTGACCGTGCAGCCCTCGACCAGCGGCAGCAGGTCGCGTTGCACGCCCTCGCGCGAGACGTCGGCGCCCAGCACCGCGTCGCCGCGGCGGCAGATCTTGTCGATCTCGTCGATGAAGACGATGCCGTTCTGCTCCGCGTTCGAGAGCGCTCGAGTACGAAGCTCTTCCTCGTTGAGCATCTTCGACGCTTCCTCCTCCGTGAGCGCCTTCAACGCCTCGCGGATGCGCATCTTCCTCGTGCGCGTGCGGCCGGCGCCGAGGCCCTGGAACATCTGCTGCAGTTGCTGGGTCATGTCCTCCATGCCGGGCGGGCCGGCGATCTCGAGGTTGACCGGGATGGCGCGCATCTCGATGTCGATCTCGCGCTCATCGAGCCGGCCCTCGCGCAGCATCTTGCGGAACTTCTGGCGGGTGTCGTCGCCCTGCGCATCGGCGGGCACGCCCGGCCCGCGCGGGCGCGGCAGCAGCGCATCCAGCACGCGCTCCTCGGCGGCGTCGGTCGCGCGCGGGCGCACCCGCGCCGTTTCCTCCTCGCGCGTCTGCTTCACCGCGACGTCCACCAGCTCCTTGACGATCGAGTCCACCTCGCGGCCGACGTAGCCGACCTCGGTGAACTTGGTGGCCTCGACCTTGATGAAGGGCGCGCGTGCGAGCTTCGCGAGGCGGCGCGCGATCTCGGTCTTGCCGACGCCGGTCGGGCCGATCATCAGGATGTTCTTGGGCGTGATTTCCTGCCGCAGCGGCTCGGCCACCTGCATGCGGCGCCATCGGTTGCGCAGCGCGATCGCGACCGAGCGCTTGGCGGCGGACTGGCCGACGATGTGCTTGTCCAGCTCCTGGACGATCTCGCGGGGGGTCATGGTTTCCATGATTACCCCGCAGTGATCTCGTCGATGACGACGTTCCGGTTGGTGTAGATGCAGATGTCGGCGGCGATCGCGAGCGAACGCTCGACCACTTCGCGCGCGGTCAGGTCGGTGCTGGCCATCAGCGCCCGCGCGGCGGCGAGCGCGAACGGCCCGCCCGAGCCGATCGCCATGATGGATTCCTCGGGCTCGATCACGTCGCCGTTGCCGGAGACGATGAAGGAAGACTGTGCATCGGCGACGCAGAGCAGCGCCTCGAGCCGGCGCAGCGCGCGGTCCGCGCGCCAGTCCTTGGCGAGCTCGATCGCGGCGCGGGTCAGGTTGCCGTACTTCTCGAGCTTGCCCTCGAAGCGCTCGAACAGCGTGAAGGCGTCCGCCGTGCCGCCGGCAAAACCCGCAAGCACGCGGTCGTTGTAGAGGCGGCGCACCTTCTTCGCGTTGCCCTTGACCACCGTGTTGCCGAGCGTGACCTGGCCGTCGCCGCCCATCGCCACGCTCTTGCCGCGCCGGACCGACAGGATCGTCGTGCCGTGGGGATCGAAACCGGGATTCGTCATGGAGATCAGCTACTTGCGCCGCCTGGCGCGCGGGTGGGATTCGTCGTAGATGCGGGCCAGGTGCTGGAAATCAAGGTGCGTGTACACCTGCGTGGTACTGATGTCGGCGTGGCCGAGAAGTTCCTGCACGCCGCGCAGGTCCCGGCTCGACTCCAGCAGGTGGGTCGCGAAGGAATGACGGAACAGGTGCGGGTGCACGGGCACGCCGAGGCCGGTCGCCTGCGCCCAGCGGCCGATGCGGCGCTGGATCGCGCGCGCACCCAGGCGCCCGCCGTCCCGTCCGACGAAGAGGGCGGAGGAACCGCCCCGCGCGAATCCCGCGCGGTCCGCCAGCCAGGCGCGCAGCGCCGCCACGGCCTGCTTGCCGACCGGCAGGATGCGCGTCTTCGAGCCCTTGCCGGTCACGCGCACCGTGCGGTCGGCGAGGTCGAGGTCGGTGACATCCAGTCCCGCGAGTTCCGCGAGCCGCAGGCCGGAGGAGTAGAGCAGTTCCATCATCGCGAGGTCGCGCCGCGACAGCGGGTCTGGCGCGCGCCGTTCCAGCAGGCTCGCGACCTGGTCCACGTCAAGCGTCTTCGGCAGCCGCTTCGGCGCCTTGGGCGCGCGGATGTCGGCGGCCGGGTTGGCCTCGATCACGCGCTCGCGGATCAGGTAGTTGAAGAACCCGCGCAGCGCGGAGAGCCGCCGCTGCACGCTGCGCGGCCCGAGGCCGTCGCGGTGCTCGCGCGCGGCGAAGGTGCGGATGTGGAAGTTGTCGAGTTTCTTCCAGCCTGGGATGCCCTCGCGGTCGCAATATGCGACCAGCGCGGCGAGGTCGCGCCGGTAGTTCGACTCCGTGTGGGGCGAGAGGCGGCGCTCGGTCCCCAGGTGGCCCAGGTAGCGGCCGATCCAGGCGACGGCGGCCGCCTGCATCAGTCCCTGGCGAGCGCGGCCGCGATGAGCTCCCCGATGTGCGCGAGGAAGTCCGTGCTCATCGTCGGGTTGAAGCGGTGCGTATCCGGCGACCCGCAGGCGAGCAGGCCGAGGCTGCCCTTGGCGCCCAGCGGCACGAGCGCGACCGAGCCGACCTCGGAGGCGTCGCCGCCGAACAGGAATTCGCGCTGCGAATCGCGCAGCTGGCCGCAGCGCGGCTTGCCGGAGTTGAACAGGCTCTCGAAGGTCCTGAGTTCCGGGGCGTCCGAGGCGACCACGCGCAGGAAGCGGCTCTCGGCCACGCCCGCGGGCGCGGCCACCGGCGTCAGCACCAGCACCGACTGGCCGGCGTCCAGGTCCTCGCGCAGCGCCGATTCGATCGCCGCAATCACGCCGGCGCGGCCCTGGGCCGCGATCAGGCGGCGCGCCATCGACAGCACGCGCCCGCCGAGCGCGTCGTTCTCGCGCGCGACGTCCACGAACTCCTTGACCTTGTGCTCGAGCTGCCGGTTGCGCTCGCGCAGCACCTCGACCTGGCGCTCGAGCAGCGAGACCGTGGTGCCGCCGCCGCGCGCGTCCGGCAGGCGGATCTTCGCCAGCAGCTGCGCGTGGCGGTCGAAGAACTCGGGCGTGGCCGCCAGGTAGGAAGCGACCGCGGCCTCGTCCACTTCGGCGATCTCGACGCCGCGAACCGGACGTGTCGTCATATCGTGACTTCTCCCTCGTAAGCCCGTTCGGCCGGACCGGTCATCCAGATCGGCTCGCCGGGCCCTTTCCATTGTATGTCGAGACGCCCGCCGGGAAGGTCCACGCGGACGTTTTCGTCGAGCAGGCCATGGCGGCGGCCGACCGCCACCGCCGCGCAGGCGCCGGTGCCGCAGGCGCGGGTCTCGCCGGTGCCGCGCTCGTGCACGCGCAGCCGGATGTGGCCGCGGTCCACGACCTCCATGAAGCCGACGTTGGTGCGATTCGGGAAGCGCGGGTGGTTCTCGATCGCGGGACCGAGGCGCGCGACCGGGGCGTCGGCGACCGCGGGCACGCGGATCACCGCGTGCGGATTGCCGACCGAGACCGCGCCGATCTCGACCTCGCTCGCGCCCACCGAGAGCGGGTAGACGTAGGCCTCGCCGCTCGCCTCGAAGGGCAGTGCCGCCGGATTGAAGTCCGGCACTCCCATGGTGACCGAGACCCGGTCGCCCTGGACCTTCGCCTGCACCAGGCCGCCGGGACTGTCGAGCACGAGCTCGCCCGGCTGCGCGCGGTCGCGCTCCTGCAGGAAGCGGGCGATGCAGCGGGCGCCGTTGCCGCATTGCTCCACCTCGCGGCCGTCGGCGTTGAAGATCCGGTAATACACCGCGGTGCCAGGCTTGCGTGGCGGCTCCAGCATCAGTGCCTGGTCGAACCCGATCCCGGTGAACCGGTCGGCGAGGCGGCGGAAGGTGTCGGCGGCGGGAGCGCCGGCGGCAGGGGCGTCGAAAATGATGAAGTCGTTGCCGAGTCCATGCATTTTCGTAAACCGCATGGCGGGGATTCTAGCGCGGCAGCCGGTAAAATGCCCCGTGGCCAGCAAGTCCCCCAAGGTCGGTTTCGTCAGCCTCGGCTGCCCGAAGGCGCTGGTGGATTCCGAGCGCATCCTCACGCAATTGCGCGCCGAGGGCTACGAGGTCGCGCCCAGCTACGACGACGCCGACCTCGTGGTGGTGAACACCTGCGGATTCATCGACGACGCGGTGCACGAGTCCCTCGACGCGATCGGCGAGGCGCTGGCGCAGAACGGGCGCGTGATCGTCACCGGCTGCCTGGGCGCGAAGCCGGAGAAGATCACCGAGCGCCATCCGGCGGTGCTCAAGGTCACCGGCCCGCATGCCTACGAGGAGGTGGTCGGCGCCGTGCACGAGCACCTGCCGCCGCAGCACGACCCGTTCATGGACCTGGTGCCGCCGCAGGGCATCCGCCTGACGCCGCGGCATTACGCCTACCTCAAGATTTCGGAAGGCTGCAACCACCGCTGCCGCTTCTGCATCATTCCTTCGATGCGCGGAAACCTCGCCAGCCGGCCGATCTCGAGCGTGCTGAACGAGGCGATCCGGTTGACGAACGCGGGCGTGCGGGAACTGCTCGTGATCTCCCAGGACACCAGCGCCTACGGCGCAGACCTGAAATACCGCGCGGAACAGTGGGGCAGCCGCGAGATCCAGAGCCGCTTCCTCGACCTCGCGCGTGAACTGGGCGAGCTCGGCCCCTGGGTGCGCCTGCACTATGTCTATCCCTATCCGCACGTGGATCAGGTCCTCCCGCTGATGGCGGAGGGCAAAGTGCTGCCTTATCTCGACATCCCGTTCCAGCACGGCAGCCCCAGGATCCTGAAGCTCATGCGCCGGCCGGCGCACGCCGAGAACACGCTGGCGCGCATCCGCCGCTGGCGCGGGCAGCTGCCGGACCTCACGATCCGCAGCACCTTCATCGTCGGCTTCCCGGGCGAGACGGAGGAGGACTTCCGGATCCTGCTCGAATGGCTCGAGGAGGCACAGCTCGACCGCGTCGGCTGCTTCCGCTACTCGCCGGTCGAAGGCGCGGCGGCGAACGAGCTGCCCGATCCCGTGCCGGAACCGGTCAAGGAAGAGCGCTGGCACCGCTTCATGCAGCTGCAGCAGAAAGTGAGCGCCGCGCGGCTCGCGCGCAAGGTCGGCAGGCGCATCCGGGTGCTGGTGGACTCGGTGGATGACGGCATCGCGGTTGCGAGGAGCAGCGCGGATGCGCCGGAGATCGACGGCGTGGTGCGGATCCAGGGCCGCGGCGCGGCGAAGCTGCCCATCGGCGAGTTCGCGGACGTGGTCGTGACGGCGGCTTCGGAATACGACCTGGAGGCAAAGCCCGCATGATCGACGGCGACCGGCTGCCCACCATCGACGCGCCGCGCGTGCGCCTGCGCTGGCTCACGGAAGCGGACGTGGACGCGGTGTTCGCGGTCTTTTCGGACCCGATCATGATGCGGTACTGGGCCACGCCGCCGATGAAGGAGCGTTCGGAGGCGGAGAAGTACCTGCGCAGCATTCACGAGGGCTTCGCCGGCAGGACGCTGTTCCAGTGGGGCATCGAGCGCAAGGAGGACGCGCGCGTGATCGGCAGCACCACGCTGTTCAAGCTCGATGCGGTGAACGGGCGCTGCGAGATCGGCTACGGGCTCGGCAGCGCCTACTGGAAGATGGGCTACATGAGCGAGGCGCTGCCGGCAGTCGTCGACTTCGCGTTTCACCGCCTCAAGCTGCGGCGGATCGAGGCCGACGTGGACCCACGCAACGAGAACTCGCTGCGCATCCTGGGCAAGCTCGGCTTCAGCCAGGAAGGCCTGCTGCGCGAGCGCTGGAACGTGGGCGGCGAGATCCAGGACACGGTGATCCTCGGCCTGCTCGCGCGCGAGTGGAAGGGATTGGCGCGGACATGACGGACGTCGCCATCGCGTCCTTTCGCCCCGAACTTGCGCCGGCCTTCCGGCAGCTCAACCTCGACTGGATCGAGCGGCTGTTCCGGGTGGAAGCGCCGGACCTCAAGGTGCTGGACGACCCGGAATCGTCCATCGTGGCCACGGGAGGGATGATCCTGTTCGCGCTCGACGGCGGGACGCCGGTCGGCACGGTTGCGATGATCGCGGCAGGCGAGGGCCGCTTCGAGCTGGCGAAGATGGCGGTCGCCGGGAGCCACCGGCAGCGCGGCATCGGCGAACGGCTCGGCGCAGCGGGCATCGCATGGGCGGCGAAGGCGGGCGCGAAGACGATCTTCCTGGAGACCAACAGCAGCCTCGCCAACGCGATCCGCCTGTATGAGCGCCTCGGGTTCCGGCACGCGGCGGATCCGCATCCTTCCGACTACGCGCGCGCGGACGTCTACATGGAATTGCGACTGGAACCATTCAGGAGTTAATTGGCAGCCATGCACAAGAGCCGTCTTGCGGGATTCATCATCGATTGCCGGACCGACGACCTGAAGTCCGCCGCGACCTTCTGGTCGCGGGCACTCGGCATGGAGCTGCGCGGCCTCGCAGGCGAGGAGGGCGAGAAATACATCCGCCTCGTGGAGCCGGAGGAGCGCTTCCATCTCGAGGTGCAGTCGGTCGATCACGAAAGCCGCGTGCACCTCGACATCGAGGCCGACGACATCGAGGCCGAGGTGAAGCGGCTCGAGAAGCTGGGTGCGAAGCGCGTCGCCAAGGTGCACACCTGGGTGGTCATGCAGGCGCCGACCGGACAGAAGTTCTGCGTGGTGCGCCCGCAGTCGAAGGATTTCGCGCAGCGCGCGACCGAGTGGAAGTAGCCATGGCGACGAACAAGACCAGGCCCGGCAAGGCCAGCGTCCCCGGGTTCATCGCGAAGATCAAGGACCCGGAGCGACGCAAGGATTGCGAGACGCTGGTGAAGATGATGAAGAAGGCGACCGGCGAGAAGCCCGTGATGTGGGCGACCATGATCGGGTTTGGCGACTACCACTACCAGTACGAAAGCGGCCACGAGGGCGACTGCTTCCTGCTGGGATTCGCCTCGCGCAAACCGGACCTGGTGCTGTACATCATGGACTGGCGCAAGGAAAACCACGCGATCCTGGCGAAGCTCGGCAAGCACAAGCTCGGCAAGTGCTGCCTCTACATCCGCAGGCTGGCGGACGTCGATTTGAAGGTCCTGGAGAAGCTCATTTCCACGTCCGCCGCCAGATCGCGCGCGCAGCCGGGCGCATGTTCGTAAAAGTGTGCTGCATTGCCAGTTTCGAGGAAGCGGGGCTCGCCATTTCGGCGGGTGCCTCTGCGATCGGGCTGGTTTCCGCCATGCCGAGCGGCCCGGGCCCGATCCCGGAGGAACTCATCGCCGACATCGCCGCGCGCGTCGCGCCGCCGACCGAGAGCTTCCTGCTGACCGCGCTCACGGACGCCGAGGCCATTGCCGAGCAGCACCGCCGCTGCGGCACGACTGCGCTGCAGCTCGTGGATCACGTGCCCGAGACCGAGTTGATCCGCCTGCGCCGGCTCGTGCCCGATGTGCGGCTGGTGCAGGTGATCCACGTGCAGGGCGCGCACTCGGTCGAGGAAGCGCGCGCCGCGGCGCCGCTCGTGGATACGCTGCTGCTCGACTCCGGCAATCCCGGCCTCGCCGTCAAGGAGCTGGGCGGCACGGGGCGCGTGCACGACTGGGCGCACAGCCGGCGGATCTGCGAGACGGCAGGCGTCCCGGTGCTGCTCGCGGGCGGGCTGCACGCCGGCAACGCGCGCGCGGCGATCGAGCAGGTGCAACCGTCAGGGCTCGACGTCTGCAGCGGGCTGCGCAGCGAGGGGCGGCTCGACCCGGGCAAGCTTTCGGCTTTTTTCCATGCCATCCACCTGCAACCACGGAGCACCCCATGATCGGTTACGTCTGTCTCGGTACGAATGACCTCGCCCGCGCGACGAAGTACTACGACGCACTGCTCGGCGAGCTCGGCGCAAAGCGCTTCATGGACTTCGAGACCTTCAAGGTCTGGGGCACCGGCAAGGGCATGCCCGGCCTTGCGCTGACGAAGCCCTACGACGGCAAGCCGGCGACGGTCGGTAACGGCGTGATGGTCGCAATCAACGTCGGCACGCCCGCGAAAGTGGACGCCATGTACAAGAAGGCGATGGAGCTCGGCAGCAAGGACGAGGGCCCGGCCGGCCCTCGCGGCGACGGCTTCTACGCCGGCTATTTCCGCGACCTGGACGGCAACAAGCTCAATTTCTTCTGCATGACATGAGCGCGAAGCCGTTCTCGATCGAGGCGATCGCCGGCTGGGCCGACATGGATGCGAATGCGCACATGGCGAACTTCGCGTACCTGAACAAATGCGTGGACGCGCGCATGGGATTCTTCCAGTCGCAGGGATTCGCGGTGAGCAGCTTCGCGGCGCGCCGGCTCGGGCCGGTGGTACGGCGCGACGAGATCGACTATTACCGCGAAGTCGGACTGCTGGAGCCGCTGACCGTCACGCTCGCGCTCGGCGGCATGGCCGAGGACGGCTCGCGCTTCCGGCTGGTGAACGAAGTGCTGAAGGCCGACGGCCAGCGCGCGGCGCGCATCGTCAGCGAGGGCGGCTGGCTCGACCTGGTCGCCAGGAAGCTGATCGTGCCGCCGCCGGACCTCATGGCCACGATGAACGCGATGCCACGCACCGCGGATTTCACGGTGCTGCCCTCGAGCATGAAGTCTTGAGCGGCTACCGGGGTTCCTGCCACTGCGGCGCGGTGGGCTACGAGTTCCACACGGAACTGCCGCCTTCCTCCTGGTCGGTGCGCGCCTGCCAGTGCTCGTTCTGCCTCAAGCATGCCGGGGTCTATACGTCGGATCCCGCGGGCTACGTGCGTTTCCTGACCAAGGATCCCGCGCTGCTCACGCGCTACCGCTTCGGCCACAAGACCGCGGACTTCGTGTTCTGCGGCCGCTGCGGTGGCTACCTCGGCGCGATCACGGAGGAGGACGGGCGGAAGCTCGCGGTGCTCAACATCCATGCGCTGGATCCGAAGCCCGCGGGCCTGCCGCCGGAACAGCCGATGTCGTACGAGGGAGAGAGCAGCGGCGACCGGAATTCGCGGCGCGCGAAACGCTGGACGCTGGTGCTCGACTAGCGCACGGAGCGCGCACACGAAAAAGGGCGGCCCGAAGGCCGCCCTCGAAAGCGTGCAGGCGCTAGCGCCTGTCAGCTGGCATGAATCTTGTAGAAGGTGGCGTTCGCGACTTCGAAGCGCCGGACTTCCGGCGTGCCGATGAAGGTGTCGCTCAGCAGCTTCACCATCTCGGGATACAGGTCCTTCTCGTACTTGCGCAGGTCGGCTTCCGCATCCCAGAAGCTGATCGCGACCGACTCGTTCTTGTCCTTGTCGAAGAACGACACTTCATCCCGGAATCCCTTCTGCTTCTTCAGCATCGGGATGACCTTCTCTTCGAACTTGCGCGTGGCCAGGTCGAAGGAGCCCGGCTTCAGGTGCGTGGTAACCAGTCTTGCGTACATGGATCAACTCCAGTGCGGGCGCGTGGAGGGATCGGAGAGAGGATTGCAGCGCCCGCGTTCGGCCGGTCTCGCCGGCCGCGGCCGAGTAGATCACCGCGCGTCGGCGCCGGCAATACGTAGTTCGCACGGCTTGCGGTCGACTGCGGCGCCCCGGTCGGGCGCCGCCGGCTAGCGCTGCTTCACGTACTCGCCGGGCGCCTCGCAGACTGGCACGTAGCCTGCTTCTGCTGCGCCCATCGCGGGCGGCGGCACGCGCTCCTGCGTGGAGTGCGCCTTCAGCCATTCTCCCCAGGCCGGCCACCAGGAGCCGGGCAGCGGCGCGGTGGACTCGAACCACTCGTTGGCGTTGAGATTCAGCTCGCCCTGGCGGCGCGTGCGCACGCGATGGCGCCGCTTCGGGTGCACCGGGCCGCTGATGATGCCGGCGTTGTGCCCGCCGCTCGTCAGCAGGAAGGTGAACTCGGTGGAGCCCACCAGGCGATCCGCCTTGTACACGGACTTCCACGGCGCGACGTGGTCGGTCTCGGTGCCGACCACGAACATCGGTGCCGCGATGTCGGCAAGGTTGACCGTTTCGCCCTCGACCTTGAAGCGGCCCTCGGCGAGGTCATTGTGCAGGTACAGGCCGAGCAGGTACTCGGTGTGCATCTTCCACGGCATGCGCGTGCCGTCGGCATTCCACGCCATCAGGTCGATCTGCTGGTCGCGCTCGCCCTTGAGGTAGGACTTCACGGCAGGCTGCCAGAGCAGGTCGTGCGCGCGCAGCATCGCGAAGGCGGCGCCCATCTGCTTCGAGTCGAGCACGCCCTCCTTGTACATGATCGCCTCCAGCATCTCGATCTGCGCCGGGCTGATGAAGAGCGAGAGCTCGCCCGGCTCGCTGAAGTCGGTCTGCGCGGCGAAGAGCGTGATGTCCTTGATGCGCGTGTCGCCCCAGGCGGAAAGGGCGGAGGCGGCGATGGTGAGCAGCGTGCCGCCGATGCAGTAGCCGACGGCGTGGATGCCGCGCTCCGGCACGATGGTTGCGACCGCGTCGAGCGCCGTGTAGACACCCTTGCGCACGTAGTCGTCCATGCCGAGCTCGCGGTCCGCGGCGGTCGGGTTCTTCCACGAGATCATGAACACCGTGAAGCCCTGGTCCACCAGCCAGGCGACCAGCGAGTTCTTCGGCGAGAGGTCGAGGATGTAGTACTTCATGATCCAGGCCGGCACGATCAGGACCGGCTCGGGATGCACGTCGGGCGTGGTCGGCGAGTACTGGATCAGCTCCATGAGGTCGTTGCGCAGCACGACCTGGCCCTCGGTGACCGCGACCTTCTCGCCGACGCGGAATTCCTCCATGCCCGGCGCCTCGCCGCCGTTCTGCATGCGCTCGAGGTCCTCGAGGAAGTGCTTGTATCCGCGCGCCAGGTTCTGGCCGCGCTCCTCGACCGTCTGCTGGAGCACTTCAGGGTTGGTGAGCGGGTTGTTGGTCGGCGAGAGAGCCTCGGCCGCGTGCCTGGCGGCGAACTCGACGCGCTCGGCATTCTGCGGCTCGACGCCCGGGACGCCGTGCGCGGACTTCTCCAGCAGCTCCATGCCGCTGCGGAACGCCTGGGCCCAGACGTTGAAGGGATACTGCTGCCAGGCGGGGTCGGCGAAGCGGCGGTCGCCGGTCTCGGCGGGAGCGAGCGGCTTGCCCTGCATCGCGTCCAGGTTGAACTTCCACAGTTCCATCGCCTTGGCGAGCGCGTTCTGCTGCAGCTCGAGCTGCGTGCCGGGCGACTTCGCGAGGTTCAGCCACCAGTCCCAGAAGGCCGTGCCGTAATCATTGGGCGCAAGGCCGCCGGTCGCCTTCGCCAGCATGGCGCGGAACTCGCGCTCGACGTTCTCCAGCCTGCCGTTGTCTTCAGCCATGACCCGCAGTCATTATAAATGGGGACGTTTCCCGTTTAAGATCTTAATCGGGAAACGTCCCCATTTATTGACAGGCGTCGCGCAGGGCGACGGAGTCGTCGCCGAGACGCGCGGGGTCCGGGCGCGCCCGCTCGGCGATCAGCTTGCGCGCCGCCATGAAGTCTTTTGCGTGATTCACGGCGTCGAGCGCGATCAGCTCGCCGCCTCTCAGGTAGCAGCAGCTGAACGAGCGCGCCGCCGGGTCGCCGCGCAGCACCACGCTGTCATAATGCTGGCTCAAGCCGACGATCTGCAGCTTCAGCTCGTACTGGTCGGACCAGAACCAGGGCGTCTTGTCGTGCACGACGGCACGGCCGCAGGCATTGGCCGCCGCAGTCTTCGCCTGCTCGAAGGCGTTGTCCACCGACTCGAGGCGGATGCGACGGCCGTAGCGGACGCTCGGGAACGAGCAGCAGTCGCCGATCGCGAACACGTTCCCGGCGCTCGTGCGGCAATGCTCATCCACCGCGATGCCGTCATCGCAGCGGATTCCCGCGGACTCCGCGAGCTCCGTGTTCGGCAACAGCCCGATGCCGACGATCACGAAATCCGCCGGCACGCGCGTGCCGTCCGTGCACTCGACGGCGCTCACGCGCCCGTCGCCGTGCAGGGCGCCGACGCGCTTGCCGGTCAGGATCTTCACGCCGTGGCCCTCGTGCTCGGCCTGGTAGAAGCGGCTCATCTCTGGCGCGACCACGCGGCTCATCACGCGGTCCATCATCTCGATGACGGTGACCTCGAGCCCGAGCTTGCGGAACGAGGCTGCGCACTCGAGGCCGATGTAGCCGGCGCCGACGATCGCGACGTGCCTGCCCGGGGCGACATGCGCGCGGATCGCCATGACGTCCGCCATCGTGCGCAGTACGTGCACGCCCGCAAGTTCCGCGCCGGGCACGGGAAGCGGCCGCGCGCGGCCGCCGACAGCGAGCACGAGCTTGTCCCAGGCGAGCGGCCCGCCGCTTGCGAGCTCCAGCCTCTGCGCTGTCGTGTCGATGGCGGTGACCGGGTTGCCGAGAATGAGCTCGCAGTGGATCGACTCGTAGAAGCTGGCGGGGCGGATCGGCAGCCGCTCGGCCTCAAGCTCACCCGAAAGGAATTTTTTCGAGAGCGGCGGGCGTTGATAGGGAAGCACCGGTTCGGACGTGACGAGCACCAGCCTTGCGGTCGGGCTCTCGCGGCGCAGGCTGTCGACGGCCTGCGCGCCGGCATGGCCGCCTCCCACGACGACGATGGCTTCATTCATCTTCCGGGCACCCTCGCGATGCCACGCACTCTATACTGACTCGACGCCGCGGGGCAGGGAGTGGGGAATGACGGCAGCCGCCAGCCGCACGGTCGCGCAGAACGTCGGGCTCGCGCTCGGCATCGCGGCGTTCCTGGGGACTGTCGTGACTGAGCCGCCCGCGGGCCTCACGCCCGCGTCCTGGCAGGTCGCGGGCGCGATGGCGTTGATGGCGATCTGGTGGGCGACCGAGGCCATTCCGTTCGCGGCGACTGCGCTCGTGCCGCTGGCCGTGCTGCCGCCGCTGGGGGCGGCCTCGGCGGGCGACCTCGCGGCCGGCTATGGCAACACCACGCTCTACCTCATCCTCGGCGGCTTCCTGCTGGCGCTCGCGATGGAGCGCTGCAACCTGCACCGCCGCATCGCCTACGCGATCGTGTCCTGGGCCGGCGGGCATCCGCAGGGACTGGTGCTCGGGATGATGTGCGCCACCGGCTTCGTCAGCATGTGGGCGCAGAACACCTCGACCACGCTCATGATGCTGCCGGTCGCGATGTCGGTGGCGGCGATCGTCGCGCCCGACACCGCCACGGACGATCGCGACGCCGGGAACTTCGCGCGCGCGATCGTGCTCTGCGTGGCCTATGCGGCGACCATCGGCGGCCTGGCGACGCCCGTCGGCACGGTGACAAACGCGCTCGTGATCGGCTTCATGCAGCAGAATTACGGCGAGACCATCAGCTTCGCGCAATGGCTCGCGTTCGGGATGCCGACCGTGCTGCTGCTGATGCCGATCGCCTGGCTGGTGCTGGTGAGAATTGCGTTCCCGTTCAGGCTCGGCTCGCAGGCGACTGCGCGCGACCGCATCCTCGAGGCGCGCCGCGCGCTCGGGCCGATGTCGGGGGCGGAGAAGCGCGTGACGACCGTATTCGTGGTGACGGCGCTCGCCTGGATCTCCGGGCCGCTGTTGCGCAGGCTTCCGGGTCTGGCGGAGTTCAACGATACGAGCATCGCCCTCTTGGCCGGGATCTCGCTGTTCGTCATCCCGTCGCGCTCGCAGGAGGGCGGGGCGCTGATCGCGGGATCGGACCTGCGCAAGTTGCCGTGGGAGGTGCTGCTGCTGTTCGGCGGCGGCCTGGCGCTCGCCGAGGCGATCCAGGGCAGCGGGCTCTCGGAATTCCTCGGCACCGTGCTCGGGCAGATCGGCGCCTGGCCGCTGGTCGCGCTGGTCGCGGCGATGGTCGCGCTGCTGGTGGTGTGGACGGAGTTCAACTCGAACGTCGCGACCGCTGCGACCTTCATGCCGATCCTGGCCGCGATCGCGGCGAGCTCGGACTATCCGGTGCTGCAATTGGTGGCGCCCGCGGCGATCGCCGCGTCCTGCGGGTTCATGCTGCCGGTCGGCACGCCGCCGAACGCGATCGTTTTCGGCACCGGCCGGCTCACGATGCAGGAGATGATCCGCGCCGGCTGGCGCGTGAACCTGGCCTCGATCGTGGTGGTGACCGCCGTCTCGACGATCGTGCTGCCGCTGCTCGCCTGATCAGCCGTCCACGTGGTGGCCGTACTTCGCGCGCGCGGCCTCAGGCTCGATGCGCGAAAGGCGCGGCGGGCCGCCGCCGTGCATTTCCGGCTGCGGCCAGGTGCGCTCCCAGAGGCAGCCCGTTTCCGGGTCGCGGTAGAGCTCGTCCCAGCCCGCGGGATCGGCGCCCAGCGGCAGCAGGTAGCTGCTCACGAGCCAGTCGATGCGCTGGCAGGTGGCATCGCCGGTGATCTTCCTGGAGCTCGCGTGCCATTGCCCGACAAGCTCGGTCTCGTCCGCCGCGGGCTTGTGCTGGACGCTCACTTCAGCCGCGCCTGTTTCAGGATCTTGCCGCTGGCAAGGTCGAGGTCGCAGCGATGACCGGAAAAGGAGAGTGCGACCAGCGGCTCACGGCTCTCGATTCGGTAGTAGTGGTCCTCGAATTCCGGCTGCTCGGCCTGCCAGAGGATCTTGCCCGAAGGAGCGTAGGCGCGAAGATTGTGGATCGGGTCGCGGCTGCGCCGGCGCTGCGCGCCGTAAGTCGGGTCGTCGAGATAGGCGGTCGGGTCCAGCAGCACGACCGCGCGGTCGCCGGCCCAGAAGGCCTCGCGCACCATGAAGTCCATGCGCACCGCGCGGCCCTGGATGCGGACGATGTCGCCGTCGTGGGAGACGGCGGCGGAATCAGGACTCGGCATGCCGTGAATGGTAGCGCGACAGGAACCGTTCGCGCGCGTGCTCGCCGAGTTCGCCGAGAATCTTTCGCGTCCGGTCGAACTCGCCTGCGGCCAGCCCGCGATCCAGATCCGCAAAATGGCGCTCGACCAGTTGCGCGGCGTCGGCCGGTGCCAGCAGCCCGTCCTCCGGGGGCGACGGCGCTCCCACGGCGCGGATGACCCGTTGCAGGGGATACCAGTTCTCCGGGTCCAGCCGGCTGGCCGCGTCGGCAAAGGTCTCGTCGCGGTCGCGGATGACGCGGATCCTGACGTTTCCTCCCGCCAGCACGACCGCCGCGTTACCGAATGCCTCGGCGTCAAGCATGCTGGACTCGATCGCGAGCAGGCCGCTGCCGATGGCGGCGGCAAACGCGTCCCCGACTTGGTTCGGGAATTCTGGCACCAAGGACCCTGGTCGGCGACGATAGTAGACGATGATGTTGCTGGCGCAACTCCGGGCGTCGTAGTCAGACACGACACGGCCCCAATCGTATCTGTTTGGCGCCTCTCCAAGTTCACGACGCAGCCAGACATCGTGATCACGCTTGCGCTCGAGTTCGACTTGCTCGCTCCATTGGTCCGGCCTGTCTGACGGCGTGTCCATCATGAGAATCACGCGATCGAGTTGATCGCCATCGTACAGGAGAGTCGCGGCAATGCCTGGTTCAGGCCAGATGTCGTAATGCGTCCAGCCTGCGTTCTGCAGAGGTATCGTCGCAGTCCGACCAAGCGTCGTTGCAAGGAATGCCGGCCGATCCAGGGCAGGTTGTATCCGGCCCGTCGCAAAGTCGATGGTGCCGTCAGTCTTGGAAATCTTCACGTCAAGGACCCAATGGATAGTCGCCAAGATAGCGCAGTACGTGCTCGAATGCCGGGACCGCGACCTGGGGGAGTCGTCCGGGCCCAAACGCGACGTTGGCCTGTGTCAATCCAAAGGCGGCCGGAGTGTCTTCCAGGACCTCGTATGCGGCATACCTCGTGCGCAGGCCCTTGAGGCGATGCCTCGGCACCTGGAGTCCTGCAAAAAGCACAGACGCACCCCAGTCCGATCGGCGCAACGCGCTGAGCGTCGTGTAGAACGCCGACTGCCCTGGATAGCCCGAGTACAGAATCGTCCCCTTGCGCAGCGTGATGTCCCGGAATCTGTCTGTGGCATACCCCCTGACACGTTGCAATGTCTGCGCGGACTGACTTGCCGATGAGCCGGCCACTCTGGCACCGGCATTGCGCACGACGCCTGCCCCGCCGCCGACGAAGTACCCGACATTGCCGATCGTCGCCCCCGCACGCCCGGCGACGCTGTCGGGAATGTCGAACCACTCGAAGTCGGGATCCGCGCCGAACAGCCAGGTGACCGGCGCGGCGTTGATCAGCAGGTTGCCCAGCCGTGCGGCGAAGCCCTGCAGGCGGTCGAGGTCGCCTCCGTGCGAGAGCGCCGAGTAGGGCCGGGTGCCGACGGTCAGCACCACGTTGGCCGGCGCGTCGAACTGGCGTTCGGACAGCAAGCAGGCGAGGCCGCTGCCTTCCTGGCCACAGGGGTCGCGCTGGGCCGCGGATGCCACCTGCGCGGCCCCGGCCCCGCCGCGAAAGAGCGTGCTCATGAAATCGTGCCATTCGACGCCGATGACCGTCACTTGCACGCAGGCGCCCGATTCGGACTGCAGGCACGGGACCGGATCGAATCCGCTTGGGTCGACCAGGCTCAACGGGTTGTTCCAGACGTACGAGTAGCGGTTGAGCGACTGCGAATTGAACGGCGCGGTGACGTGCGGGTCGGCGCTCAGGAAGCGGCCGAGGCGCGGGTCGTAGACCCGCCCGCTCATGTGGATCAGGCCGAGGTTGTCGAGATGCTCGTGGCCGGTAAAACCGTCGCGCGTCACCGAGCCGATCGTCGTCAGCTCGGCCGCGGAAGGCGCGCCACTGCCATCCGCGCCGCTGCGGTGGCCGAATGGAGCATGGCCCCAGGACGCCGTGGCGCTGCCGTTTTCGCCGTAGATCCCGTTGACGCTGCCGAGATGATCGTGCGTGAGATACCGGGTCGCAGCGGGCGCGCCGCTCCCGTAACGCAGATGGACCGCAGCGATACCGCCGGGCCCTGGCACGTAATGGCGCCAGGTCGTCACGCCGCCGCGCACGACCTTCTCCATCAGTTCGCCGGCATAGGTCGTGGTCTCAGCGGAGCCCGCGAAGGTCGCGGCCTGCTTCCAGCGATTGCCGGCGGGCCCGTACCAGAACTGGCTGCCGTTGCCGCCCGCGCCGGAGATCGCGCTCGGCTGGTTGCCGCTGGTCCAGGAAATCGCCGACCCCGCCCGGTTCGTCATGTTGCCGTTGCCGTCGTAGGCGTAGTTCTGACCGGCAACCGACGTGACGGCGTGCCTGCGCACCGCGTCGTACGCGTAGCAGGGGTTGGCGGTCGGGCAGACGTCCGATTTCCAGTGGATGTTGCCGGCCAGGTCGTAGTCGAGATCGAGGCTGACCATCCCGTTCCGGCGCACATGGTCCAGGCGGTCGAGCGCGTCGTAGCGGAATTCCTCGACCGATCCGCGCCGCAGGTCGCGGCGCAACTCGAGGTTGCCGGCGGCATCCCATTCGTAGCCGAGGTCCTGGACTGTCGCGCCGCCAGCCGTCGTGCGGCGATAGTCGATCGAGCCGATGACGGGATCGAAGCCGCTGACGACGCGTATCGAGGTACCCAACGACTCGTCCAGCAGGTTCGTGGCCGCGTCCCGCGCTCCGGCCTGCCAATACACGGTGCCGGTGTTCGCGTCGCGCACGCGCCAGGGCTGGCCGGCCTGGTAGTCGAACGCGAGCTTGAAGCGGCTGCCGGAGCCGGTTGACGGATACGTGAGCGATGCGGGCAGCCCCAGCGTGTCGTACGCGTAGTCGTAGCGGTAGCTGGCGTCGCTCGTGATCGTGCGGCTCGAGAGCCTGCCGAACGCGTCAAAGGCGTAGTCCTCGGCGTAGCCGGGCCCGGCCATGCCCGCGAGGCTGCCGATGTTCCTGGCCGCGGCCGACGCGCCCCAGGCGAACGTGCTGGTGCCGTCGGGCGCGCTGCGGCCGGTCAACCGGCCGAGCGCATCGTAGCTGAAGCCGAAATCCTGCGATCTGGCATCGCGCAGGGCGACGAGCTCGCCGAGCGCATTGCGCGTGTAGGTCCAGGTGCCGGAGTTCATCTCGCTCTGCGTGGCGAGCATGCCTGCCGTGTTGTAGGTCGCGGCCGCGACCAGGTTGCCGAGCGCATCGCGCACGCGCAACAGGCCGCCGAACGCGTCGTACTCATAGCGTGTGATGCCGCCGGCCGGATCCACGACCTGGGCGGGCGTGCCCCATGCGGTCAGCGTGCCCGTCGTCGAGCGCCCGAGTGCGTCCTGGTGCGTGACCGTGAATCCGTCGTGCCTGAGCGTATGCGACTGCAGAGTGCCGCCGCCGGCGGAATGGAGCGCGAATGCCGTCAGGCGATCCAGCGGATCGTAGGAGAACTGCCAGTGGCCCGGCGCCGAATCTCCCGCCCAGAATGGTGCGTGGCGGCGATGCATGCGGCCACGCGCATCCGTGTCCACGAGCTGCACCGACATGCCGCCGCCTGGCTGGAGGGTTGCCAGCCGGAAGCCGCGGTCGTGCTGGTCCACGTCCGCGACCGACGTGACCTGGGTTACGCCCGAAGTGTCGCGCTCGCGCCGGGTCAACAGGTAGCGCGTGCGCGGGTCGCATGCGTTCGTGCAGGCTGCGCGCGTCCAGACAGTGCTGGTGCCTGCGGGCCGGGTTTCCTGCACCAGGCGGCCGAGCGAGTCGTATGCCCAGGAGACCCGCAGGGCATTCGGATCCGTGACCGAGAGCGGCAGGCCGGTCGCCAGGTCCCAGGCCAGTGTCGTCGATTGCTGCAGGGGATTGGTCACGCCGGCTGGCAGTTGTCCGCGGGGACCCCAGTTGATCGTCGTGGTGCGTGCGGCCATGCCGGCGCCGGTGACGCTCCGGCTCGCCACGTTGCCGAAGGCGTCGTACGCGAGACCGATCGCGACTTGCCACTGGCTGCTTCCCGGCTCACGTCGCCATTGAGTGGCGCGGCATTTCGGCCCATCCCAGGTCTGGCTCGCATTGCGCGTGATGGCGTCGCCGCCGGTCCCGGTGTGGCTGGCCGTTACCTGGGTTACGGCCGGTCGGCCCGCGCACCAGTTCGCCACATCGTTGAACAGGTCCGTGTGCTGGATGCGGACGCTGGCGCTCGCCCCGGAATTTGCGCCGCTGGCGGTCTCGGTAATGGTCGTCGTCTCGTCGGTCGTGACACCGGAGACCGCGTCGATGGCCGCGATCGTGCGCGTGGCGCGCGCGATTTCGGCGCCGGCGAAGCTGCCTGCAATCTCGCGACGCAGCTGCGTCGAGCGCACCGCATAAGGGAAGCGCCGTGCCGCCGTCCCGGTGCCGAGCGCGAGCGCGGACCAGTCGTGCACGGTCTCGCTCACCGGCGGGCCCTGGTCGAGGCGGACGAGGACGGAGACCGGGAGGCCCGTAAAGGGATAGTCCTGGCGCATGGTTTCCTCGACCGTCCACCGGCCGTCGTCGCGGTCCTCGATGGACGTGCGCCGCGCGAACCCGAGGCTGCCGCGGCCCTGCAGGTTGCGACGCAGCCCGTCGTAGGAATAGCGCGTCGTCGCGAGCTGGCCGTGGCCGCTGCCGTCGGTGCGGCGCAGTTCCGAGACGACGTGGGCCGGGGACTCGATCGCCTGGTCGGGCCAGGCCGCGTCGGCGCCGCGCCGGTAGACCAGCGAATCGGTCAATGGCCGGTAGCTGAAGCCGGCCGTCACGCCAAAGCCGTCGGTCGCTGCGAGCAACAGGTCCGGTTTGGGTCCATTGCGCAAGCGCATCTGCAACTGGCTGCCGGCGAGCGTCACCAGATCGGCGAGACCGTCGCCATCGGCATCCGCCGCATGCGCGAACGCGGCCCCCTGGTGCGCGATTCCGGTATCGGCGATCGTGGGAAACGAATCGCCGTTCGAGATCGCAACCTGCCAGTTGCTGACGCCGTAAAGCAGGATGTCTTCGCGCCCGTCTGCGTTCCAGTCGTGGGCCCGAAGCTCGCGCGCACCAGTCCAGGCGGGACCGAGCAACTCCGCGCCGGTCCAGGCGACTCCGCATTCCCCAACGCGGACGCGGATCCGGCCGCCGTAGTGCAGGTAGGCGAAATCCATGCAGCCGTCGCCGTTCATGTCGAGCGGCGTGCCGCCCTGCAATCCCCCTTCCGCGCTTTCCGTCCAGTGCTCGCCGATGGTGATGCGCGTCATCGTCGCGTACTCGTCGAGCAGCAGGTCGCCGCCGCCATCGGGCTCGAGGTCCATGCGCGAGCCAGGCCGGCCGAAGAAGCGGCCGTTCATGGGCTGCACGAAATCCTGTTCCGGCGATTGCGCGTACAGCACGCGCGGCGTGTCGGTAAAGCCGCCTGCCAGCCGGGCGAGCAGTACGCGCACTTCGAGGAAATTCGGCCCGCCTTCCGTTACCTGGGACCAGACGATGTCGCCGAGTCCGTCGCCGTCCATGTCGGTGCCGCGGTAATCCACCATGCCGGCCGGGGCCGGGATTTCCGTCGCGAGCGGGGCGCCGAGTCCGGTCGGCGTGCCAGGCACGATGCGCCAGCGGCCATCGGCGTCGACCAGAAGCAGGTCGCTGCGGCCGTCGCCGTCATGGTCGAACGGCATGCCGATGCCTCGCGCGCAATCGATGCCGGAATCGACCTCCGGACCGAAGGCCGCATCGCCGGCAAGCCGGTAGCGCAGGGTCGCCGCTGCGAGCGAAGCGCCGCCGGCATAGACGACGTCGTCCTGGCCGTCGCCATTGATGTCTGCGACGTTGACGAGCTGGTGCCCGGACAGCGCAGGTGCGGCCGGGACCGCGGCGGTTGTCACCGACGGCGGGCCGAAGCCCGGCGTGCCGTTCTGCCATGTGAACGTCGTGGGCGCGAGGCAATCGGTTCCGCCCCGCCCGCATTCCTGGACGGATGCCAGGCGGCTGCGGCCCGAAGGCGAGAGCGCCGGTTCGTAGTTCATCTCGTAGCGCCGCAGCAGCGTCGTGCCATGGAACACATCGATGCGATCGAGCCGCAGCACGAGGCGGACCGGCGTGCCCGCCACGTAGCCGATGTCCACCTCGTTGCTGGGCCGGTTCTCGTACACGAACGCGATGCGGTGTGATGAGGCGACGCCTGCGCCCGGGTTGCCGTTGTAACGGATGTTGACGAGGCGGAAGCTCAGGTTCGACGTGTTCTCGGCGTACTCGAAATCGATGACGTTGCCGGAGCGGTCGCGTATGCGGTTGAGGGCCCATACCGTCGCGGGATACGGCGAGGCCGTGGAGGCGCTCCAGTCGATGCGTGAATCGGCGGTCGCGCCATACTCGAAGATGCGCCCGTCCTGCGCCTCGACGGTGAACGACTGCGGGCCGGGACTGGCGCCGCTCTGCTGCCGGACGCGCGCGAAGGTCTCGATCTCGGTGCGGTATTCGGCGCCGGCGGCGCCGTAGGCGACGCCGTTCACGGCCACCAGCCGCTGGCCGTCCAGGCAGAAGCGGTCGCGCATCAGCCGCAGCGCCGGGTCAATCGGGCCGTCCTGCGCGATGGTGCGCCTGCAGCGGGTGATCTGCGACAGTCCCTCGATGCTCCAGCCGACGCCGAGCAGGCCGCCCTCGATGCGATGCCGGTACTGGAGCGACAGGATTGGCGTCATGCCGTGGGTGCCCGGCGGCACGACGATGGGAATCGAGTAGGCTGCCTCGCCGTCGGCGGTGACCTGCGCGAACCCGTGCGTGCGGCCGATCGCGCCGTGAGCTGCGCCCGTCACGAGGAACAGAAAAGTGAGTGCGCCGGTCCGGCGCCAAGCGTCGGGCAGATCCATTGCCTTGCCTCCAGAAAGGCCCGGCATCCTGCCGGGCCGTGCAACGCTATCCGGATCGGCGACCGGCGACCCGCTGCAAATCGCGCATAAACGGCGGATTTCGCGACGCCGGCACCAGCTTGGAGCAGCCGCGATCCGGCGCGCGCCACGGCGGTGCACCCCGCGTGAACCGTCGCCGCAAGTGCCTGATTCACCGCGCGGCGGCGACTCGGCATAGAATCTGCATCAGTACCGCGGGTAGTTTCCCTGCACGCAGGAGCCGTTCATGAAGCTCGTCACCGCCATCATCAAGCCGTTCAAGCTGGACGACGTGCGCGCCGCCCTGTCCGAGATCGGCATTTCTGGCATGACCGTCACCGAGGTGAAGGGCTTCGGCCGTCAGCGCGGCCATACCGAGCTCTACCGCGGCGCCGAGTACGTGGTGGACTTCGTGCCGAAGACGCGCATCGAGGTGGCGGTGCGCGACGACCTGGTGGACCAGGTGACGGAAGCCATCATCGGCGCCGCCAAGACCGGCAAGGTGGGCGACGGGAAGATCTTCGTCACCTCCATCGAGCGCGTGATCCGCATCCGCACCAGCGAGATGGACGAGGCCGCGCTTTGAGCGACCCGGGCGAAGCCCAGAAGTCGGTTTCGCTCGATGCAGCACTCGCGAAGATCGCGCTCTCAGGCGCGCGCCGGCACGTGTTCCTGTGCACGCACGGCGACTGCGCGCCCGCAGAGCAGGGCGAGGCGTCGTGGAAATTCCTCAAGCGGCGGCTGAAGGAGCTCGGACTTGCGGACGCGGAGCGCGGCGTCCTGCGCACGCGCGCGGACTGCTTCCGCATCTGCCGCGAGGGGCCGATCATGGTCGTGTACCCGGACGGCACCTGGTACAAGCAGGCGACCCCCGAGAACATCGAGCGCATCATCCGTGAGCATCTGATCGGCGGCCGGCCGGTCGCGGACCTCAAGTTCGCGGAACACCCCCTGAAATGAAGGCGATCCGGGTCCACGAGTACGGCGGGCCGGAAGTCCTGCGTTACGAAGACGTCGCGCCCGAGCCGCTTGGGCCACGCCAGGTTCGGATCCGCCACACCGCGATCGGCGTCAACTTCATCGATACCTACGAGCGCACGGGCCTGTATCCGGCGAAGCTGCCGCTGGTGCTCGGGCGCGAGGGTGCGGGCGTCGTCATCGAGACCGGCAGCCAGGTCAGCACCGTGCGCCCGGGGGACCGGGTCGCCTACGAGCACAGCGCCGCAGGTTCCTACGCCGAGGAGCGGGTGATCGACGCAAGCCGGGTCGTGTCGCTGCCGGCGTCCATTTCCAACCAGCAGGCGGCCGCGATGATGCTGAAGGGGCTCACCGCCTGGTTCCTGCTGCGGCGTTGCCACAAGGTGCGACGCAACGAGCCAGTGCTGCTGCACTCGGCTTCCGGCGGCGTCGGGCTGATCGCGCTGCAGTGGGCGGTGGCGCTGGGTGCGCAGGTCATCGCGGTCGTCGGCAGCGATGCCAAGGCCGAGGTCGCGCGGCGGCACGGCGCGGCCGCGGTGATCGTCAGCAGCCGCGAGGACATTGCCATGCGCGTGCGCGAGATCACCAAGCGCCGCGGAGTCGCGGTGGTCTACGACGGCGTCGGCAAGGACACCTTCTTCGCCTCGCTCGACAGCCTGATGCCGCGCGGGCTGATGGTCACCTACGGCAATGCCTCGGGCCCGGTCCCGCCGATCGCGCCGCTTGAGCTCACCCGGCGCGGGTCGCTGTACCTCACGCGCCCGACGCTGTTCCACTACGTCGCAAAGCCATCCGATCTCGCGCGCGGCGCGCGTGAGCTGTTCGAGGTCGTCGCGGGAGGACAGGTCAGAGTGCACATCGGCCAGACCTATCCGCTCGCAGAAGCGGCACAGGCGCACCGCGAGCTCGAGGCGCGCAGGACGACCGGCAGCACGTTGCTGCTGCCCTGACAGCGGCTACGCCGGCGGTTGCGGCTCGGCGATCAAGGCCTGCCACCGCGGATCCGCAAGCAGCGGGGTCAAGAAAGGGGAGTTCAGCAGCTCCATCCGGAAGTCGTGGATCCGCGCACGCACGGTGCGCGGCGACCTCGATGCATCCTGCGCCGCCACCCTGGCGGCCGCGAGGCGGGCAAAGGCGTCGTCGTTCATGCCCCTGAGCGCGTACGCCTCGGCCACCACGATCCACTGAGCCTCGCCGCCGGACTGCACCAGCCGTTCCAGCGCGGCATCGGCTTGCTCGCGGAAGCCTGGCGCCTCATGCAGGAAAGCGAGTCCGTGATCACGCGGCAGGCCGGCAGGCAGCAACGAGCTCTCGGCCAGGGCCGCGTCGTATCGGCGCTGCTGGACCAGGGAGCGGACCAGGCCCAATCGGCTGCCCCAGTGCATTTCCGGATTGAGCTCCAGCGCCTGGCGGAACTGCGCCGTCGCTTCTTCCGGCTTTCCGGCCCGCATCAGGAAGTGCGCGTAGTTGTGGCGGTCGGTCGGAGAGAGCGGATCCCGCTCGACCAGGCGGCGCCAGATTTCGACCACGCCGTCCCAGTCGCCGCTCCTCACGGCCTGGTCAGCCGAAAAACCCAGGACCAGTGAATCCTCCGGATCGAGCGCCCTGGCCCTGGCGAAATGCTCGCGGCCTTTCTCAGGTTCGCCGACCTGGAAGTAATATTGAGCAAGGCGGGCGTGGGCGACGGCCCGCCCGGGGTCCAGTTCGACCGCCTTCAGTGCAGCCTCGCCCTGCAGCGGCCTCAACTGCTGTTCGGCTCCCGGATTGCCAAGCAGCATCAGGTTGTAGGTACCCGCAAGGGCGGCCCAGGCACGCGCGGACGCAGGGTCGTACGTGAGGGAATCGCGGAAGTACTGCGCGGCGCGCTCGACATCGCCGGGCGCGCGACGGTTAAAGAAGAAACGCCCCTGCAGGAACAGCTCGTAGGCTTCCGGCTGCACGGGCGTGTCCGCCTCCGCCGATACGCCAGCCAGCGTGACCCGCAGCGTCGCCGCAATCGCCTGCGCGATTTCGTCCTGCACGCCCAGCAGCTCGCCGACGTCGCGGTCGTACGTCTCCGACCAGACGTGCGAATTGTCCGCGCCCGAAATGAGCTGTGTGGTGATGCGCACCTGGTTTCCCGAGCGCCGCACGCTCCCCTCGAGGACATGGCTGACGTCAAGTTTCGCGGCGATCGTCGGGATGTCGGCCTCGTCGCCGCGGAACGAGAACGACGAGGTGCGCGAAATCACGCGCAGGCCGCCGGACTTCGCCAGCCGGTTCAGGATCTCCTCCGCGATGCCGTCGGCGAAGTACCCCTGGTCCTGCGCCTCGCTCATGTCCACGAAAGGCAGGACGGCAATGGAGCTCTCGGCGGCTTGCAGCGGTGCCACCGGCTCCACGTCGCGGCGCAGCACGGCGAACAGGACCAGCGCCGCGCCTGCCGCAATCACGGCCGCAGCGATCCAGGCCCGTCTCCGCCCCGGCGGCGGCGCGGCTTCCGGCAGGTCGAGCGGCGCGATCGCTCCGTTCAGCCGGTAGCCGCGCTTCGGCAGGGTCTCGATCATCGTGCGATAGCGTTCGTCGCCGCCGGCCTGGCGCAGCTGGCGGCGTAGTTCGTGGATGCAGCGGGTCAGCGCGTCGTCGGTGACGATGGCATGCGGCCAGAGTTGCTCGTGAAGGTCCTCGCGGGAGACGACATGGCCGGCGTGCACGGCCAGCTGTACGAGCACGCCGATGACCTTGGGATCGAGCTTTTCGCGGCCTGCCGGGCCGGTGACTTCTCCGGTGGAGGGGTCAATCGTCAGTGCTTCGAGCCGGAATCCGTGCTCGAAGGCCGGCCCGAAATGGCTTCTTATCGGCGCATCCATCGGTTCCCCGCAGACCGAGCGCCCGGCGTGACCTGAATCGGGACGATATCAGTTCGATATCGGCGTTTCATCAGGACGGGGAAAGTGCCTGCCATGAGGCTGCCGGAGTCATCGACGAGAGGCCCCGCAGGGCCCGGCCGGAATAAGACAAATCGCTCGAACCATGGGGAAAACGCAATGAAAACAAGGATTCGTATGGCATCGCTCGCGGCGTGCGCGTGGCTGGCCCTGCCTGGGCTGGCGACGGCCGACGCGGTCACCGACTGGAACGAGACCGCAGCGGCGTCGGTCGCTGCCGGGCGTGCGGGCCCGATCGGGCAAATGGACCTGGCATTGGTCGCGGCAGCCATGCACGACGCGGTGCAGGCGATCGAGCGCCGCTTCGAGTCCTATTACGTCGAAGTGCCGGGCGCCACGGGCTCCCGTTCAGCCGCGGTCGCAGCGGCCGCGCACGACATGCTGGTCGCCTTCTATCCGGCTCAGGCAGCGACGTTGACGCCGGCCTACGACACCTGGCTCGCCAACAACGGCCTGACCGGGAATCCGGGCATCGCGGTCGGCCAGGCGGTCGCGGCGAAGATGAAGACGCTGCGGCGCGTGGATCCGGTGCCTCCGATCGTGTTCGGGGGCGAGCCGGGCGTCGTCGGCAAGTGGCGTCCGACGGTTTCGCACCTGCCTGGTCCGCCGCCCACGCTGGCGAACATGGCGGTACCGTGGATGGGTTCGTTCGAGCCCTTCGGACTGACCGGCCCGGCCCGATTCCGCGCGCCACCGCCGCCGGCGCTGACCAGCCTGCGCTACGCGCTGGACTACAACGAAGTCAAGGCAAAGGGCGCCCTGACCGGCAGCACACGCACGCCGGAAGAGACCGACCTCGCGTACTTCTTCTCCGAAAACTTCGCCGTGCAGTTCAACCGGGCGGCACGGGCCATCATCAACAACCATGTGCCGCGGATCGGCGACCGTGCGCGGTTGCTGGCGCTCATGAACATCTCGATCGCGGACGCGTTGATCACCTCCTGGGACAGCAAGCGGTTCTACAACATCTGGCGCCCGGTCACGGCGATCAACGAGGGCGAGTTCGACGGAAACCCGCTGACCGCAGGGGATCCGGCGTGGCAGTCGCTGATCAACAACCCCAACTATCCCGATTACACGTCGGGCGCGAACAACGTGACGGGCGCGACGACCAAGACGCTCGAGCTGTTCTTCAACCGCGACCGCATGGACTTCGAGGTCACCAGCAATGCGGCGAACGTGGTGAACCGCACGCGCAGCTACCGGCGCTTCTCGCAGCTCGCGCAGGAGGTCGTGGACGCGCGCGTGCTGCTCGGCATCCACTTCCGTTTCGCGGACACCGCGGCGCGCAGGCAGGGCCGCCAGGTGGCGGAGTACGTCTTCGATCACCTGCTGCTGCCGATCGTGCCGGACTATCATAGCCACTACTACAAGCACGACGACGATTGAGTTCGTGAGCTGATCGGCGGCGCTTGCGGCCGCCGGGATTCGTACCGTGAGCGATTGGCCCCGCACCTCCGGGTGCGGGGCCTTGTTTTCGACCGCCGCGCGCGATCCGGCGATAATGCGCGCGTGAAGGTCAAGGTGCTGCCGTCGAACCGCGACTTCGAGGCACGGGTCGACGAGCCCGTGCTGACGGCGGCGCTGCGCCAGCACCTCAATCTCCCGCATTCCTGCAAGGGCGGTTCCTGCGGCACCTGCCGCGTGCGGGTGCTCGCCGGGCGCTACGCCTACCCGCACGGCAGGCCGCTGGGCATCACGGCGGGCGAGGAGGCCGCGGGTCATGCGCTGATCTGCCAGGCGCGCGCGCTCGAGGATCTCGTGATCGAGACGCGCGAGATCCGCCACGTCACGGACGTCGAGATCAAGAGCCTGCCCTGCCGCATCGAGCGCATGCAGCGGCTGGCGACGGACGTCATGGGCGTGTGGCTGCGCTGGCCGGCGATCGAGCCTTTCGCCTGGCAGAGCGGGCAGTACGTGGACGTGATGCTGCCCGGCGAGCGGCGGCGCAGCTTTTCGCTCGCGAACCCGCCGCACGATGCGGCCTTCCTCGAGTTGCACGTGCGGCGGGTGCCGGGCGGGGCATTCAGCGAAAGACTGTTCAACGAGCTGAAGCCCGGGTCGCTGCTGCACATGGAAGGCCCGCTCGGGCAGTTCGTGTACCGGCCCGGCGAGCGGCCGTTGCTGCTGATCGGCGGCGGGACCGGCTACGCGCCGCTCAAGGCGATGCTGCGCCAGGTGCTGGAGACGGAGGCACGGCGCGAGGTCACGCTGTTCTGGGGCGCGCGCACTGCGTCGGATCTCTACGAGGACGGCTGGCTGCGCGGGCTGGATGCGAAGCACGCGCGATTCCGGTATGTCGCCGCGCTGTCGGAGCAGGCGGAGGGCGATGGGTACGAACACGGTCTCGTCCACGAAGCCGTGCTCCGCAGGATCGCGGGCCTCGCCAGCTATGACATCTACGCCGCCGGACCGCCGGCACTGATCGACGCCGTGCGCGCGGCGCTCCCGCCGCAGGGCGCCGACCCCGACCGCATTTTCTTCGACTCCTTCGAATACGCCCCCGCTTAAATGGGGACGCATCCCATTTATTCCTAAATGGGATGCGTCCCCATTTAAGCGCCGGTGCGCCAGCGGATCAGGGCGCCGGTGAGGGAAACGTCGTCGGGGGAGTCGGCGAGGACGATGGGCGAGCCGAGGCCGAGGCGAGCGGCGGCTTCCGCCACGCGCGTGGAGCCGGTCACCAGCGCGGTGGAGTCCATCAAGTCGCGACAGCGCGGCGTGACGATGCCGATCAGCGCTTCCAGGGCCTCCACGCTGGTGGCGACATAGGCCTTCAGCCCGCCCTGGCGCCAGAGCGTCTCGATCTCCGCCTGGAGCTGCGGCGCGGGCTTTGCCGGCTCGCGCATGTAGACTTCTGCGTACTGCACGAGCGCGCCGCGCGACGTCAGTGTGTCGGCGATCAGCTCGCGTCCGCCGGTGCCGCGCACGATCAGCACGCGCTGGCCGGCCATGTGCTGCAGCCGCGGCAGCGCGAGCAGCGATTCGCTATCCATGCCCTCGGCCGGCATCAGCGCGACGCGATACCCGGCGGCATTGAGCGCGGCCGCGGTCGCCGGACCGATGGCCGCGATCGGCAGGTCGCGCGGCGGCCCGAGCAGGTCGGCGCCAAAACGCACGGCGTTCGCGCTCACGAAGATGATGACGTCGTAGCGGTCCGCCGGCCCGATGGCCGCGCGCACCGCGGCGCGATCGGACCGCGGCCGGATGGCGAGCGCGGGAAAGCGCACCGGTGCGCCGCCTTCCGCCTCGATCAGCTTGCAGAGATGTTCCGCCTGGTGCTCCGGGCGCGTCACTAGCACGCCGATGCCGGTCAGGCGCGCCATGTCAGCGTGCCCCGGCCGCGAGTTCGGCCAGCAGGGCCGCGGCGCCCGCCTCCATCAGCCGGACGGCAAGGCGGACGCCGAGCGACGCTGCCTCGCGCGCCGGCCCCGTGATCCGGTCCTCGAACACCTGCGAACCGTCCGGCGCGCCGACCAGCCCGCGCAGCGAGACCGAATTGCCGTCGAGCTCGGCGTAGGCCGCGATCGGCGACTGGCAGCTCCCGCCCAGGCGCGCGGCAAAGGCGCGCTCCGCTTCGAGGCAGGTGCGCGTCAGCGCGTGCTCGAGCGGCACCAGCAGGTCGCGCAGGCGTGCGTCGTCCAGCCGGCATTCGATGCCGATGACGCCCTGGCCGACGGCCGGCAGCATCTGCCGCGGGGAAAGCTTCTCCCGCACGCGCGACGCGAGGCCGAGCCGCTCGAGTCCCGCCATCGCCAGCACCGTGGCGTCGAACTCGCCGGCATCGAGCTTGCGCAACCGCGTCTCGACGTTGCCGCGCAGCACGATTACCGCGAGGTCCGGCCGCGCGCGGCGCAGCTGACATTGCCGGCGCAGGCTGGAGGTTCCGACCCGGGCGCCGCGCGGCAGCTCGCGGAACGAGCCGAATGCATTCGATACGAAGCCGTCGCGGGGATCCGCGCGCGCCAGCACGGTGGCGATGCCGAGGCCGGGAGGCATCTCCGCCGGCACGTCCTTCATCGAGTGCACGGCGACGTCGGCTTCGCCCGCCAACATCGCGTTCTCCAGCTCCTTGATGAACAACCCCTTGCCGCCGACGGTCGCAAGGGAGCGGTCCTGGATGCGGTCACCCTCGGTCACGATGGGCACCAGGGTGGTGACGAGCCCGGGGTACAGCGCGGCGAGGAGCCCGGCCACGTGCTCGGCCTGCCAGAGGGCCAGCCGGCTGCGGCGCGTGGCGATGCGGACTTTCCCGGTCATGCCGGCATTTTGCCATGCGCCGCCCGTGGCGTAGGATCAGGGAGCCAACCGTCAGGGGAGCGGACCATGGGCAGGACCATCGCGGCCATCGCATTGCTGCTGGCCGGATTTTCAGCGGCTTCCGCGCAGGATACGGCGCGCGCCTCCATCGGCGACACGCGGCTTTCGGCGGGCGACGAGGTCATCCTCGACGAGCCGATCGACGGCAACGCGTTCGCGGCCGCCGGACGCGTGGAACTGCGCGAGCGCGTCCGCCGCAGCGCGTTCATCACCGGCGGCGACGTCGTAATCAGCGGCCCGATCGAGCGCAACCTGTTCGCCGCCGGCGGCGACGTACGGCTGGAGGGCAGGGTGGACGGCCGGGTGCGCGCGGCGGGCGGCAAGATCCGCGTCGCCAGCACGGCGCGCCTCGAGCGGAGCGCGACCTTCGCCGGCGGCACGATCGAGGTGGAGGGCGAGATCGGCGAACGGCTGCGCGCCTTCGGCGACTCCATCATCATCAACGGCACGATCGGCGGCGACGTCGAGGTGGCCGGCGACGACATCCGCATCGGCCCGGACGCGCGCATCGCGGGCCGCATCGAATACCGCAGCGGCAGCGACGTGATCGTGGACCCGCAGGCGCAGGTCGGCGGCGGGGTCATGGAAGTGGAGCGCGAGCGGCGCTGGCTGCGCAGGGTCGGCCACGGCGCGGCGATCGCCGGAGGCATCACGGTGTCGCTCGGCATGGTGCTGGTCGGCGCGCTGCTCATCCTCGCGATGCCGCGTTTCAGCCGCGAGGCCGCCGGCACCGTGGAATCGAAGCCGCTGCACAGCCTCGGCATGGGCTGCATCATGCTGATCGGCGTGCCGTTCGCGATCATCGTGCTGCTGGTCACGATCATCGGCATCCCGCTCGCATTGCTGCTCGGCTTCGGCTATGCCCTGCTGCTGTTGCTGGGCTACCTCGTGGGCGCGATCTTCCTCGGCGACTTCGTGCTCGGGAAGGTCGGCAAGGCGAAGCTCGACTCGAACTGGTGGCGGGTGCTGTTCATGTTCCTGGCGCTGGTCGTGCTCGCGGTCGTGAAGCAGATGCCGTTCATCGGCGGGCTCGCGGTGTTCCTGCTGTTCCTGGCGGGCATCGGCGCTTTCACGATGCGCACCTGGCAGGGTTTCCGCAGGGACGATGCGGCGGCGGCGGCCTGAGGCCGCGAGGGTCGCGCAGCCCACTGCATGAGCCCGAGCGATACCACCCGGTCGTTCCGGATCGGGGACTGGAAGGTCAACCCCGCGCTGGACGAGATCGCGCGCGACGGACGCAAGGTCAAGCTGGAGCCGCGCATGATGCGGCTGCTGTGCTGCCTGGCCGCGCGCCCCGGGGAAGTCGTCCCGCTGGCGGAACTGCTCGACCAGGTCTGGCCGGGCGTCGTCGTGAGCCAGAGCTCGGTGTACCAGGCCGTGGCGCAGCTGCGCCGCGAGCTCGGCGACACCGATGCGGAGCCGCGCTACATCGCGACCGTGCCGCGCAAGGGATATCGGCTGGTCGCCGAGGTGAGCCATGACTCCGCCACCGCCCCGCCCGTGCCGGCCGCAATCGCCGCGCCCGCGGTTCCCGCCGCGCGCCATCGCCGCCCTTTGCTCGCGGCGCTCGGCGTGCTGGGAGCGCTGGCAGCCGCCGCCTTGTACTTCCTGCCGGCGCGCGAGCAGGCGTCGGCGGAAGTGCCGGCGATTGCCGTGCTGCCTTTCGACGACCTGAGCGCGGATGCGAGCAATGCCGTGTTCTGCGAGGGCCTGACCGACGAGGTGCTGAACTCGCTCGCGCGCGTGCAGAAGTTCCGCGTGATTGGCCGCACCTCGAGCGCGCGCTTCGCCGACGGGTCGCGCGACGCGCGCGAAATCGGCGGCGAACTGGGCGTCAGCCACGTGCTCGAGGGATCGGTCCGGCGCACCGGCAACCGCGTGCGCGTGAGCGCCCAGCTCATCAGCACGCAGGACGGCTTCCAGGTCTGGGCCAATTCCTACGACCGGCCGGCGCAGGACGCGATCGGGCTGCAGTCGCAGATCGCGCGCGCGGTGGTGGATGCGCTCGCCGTGCGGCTCACGCCGGAGACGGGCGAGCGCCTCGACCGGGGCCCCACGGCCCAGTACAACGCCTACGACCTGTACCTGCTCGGGCGTCACCAGCAGCTGCAGCGCTCGGCCGATGCGCTCGGCCGCGCAATCGCCCATCACCGCGCCGCGATCGAGGCCGACCCGAACTTCGCCCTGGCCTATGCGGGGCTCGCCGATGCCGAGATGGCGCGCTACTACTACGCCGGTGTACCGCTCGAGGAGGCGGCGCAGCGCGTGCAGGCGGCTGTGGACGAGGCGCTGCGCCTCGACCCGGAGCTGGCGGAGGCCTACGCGGCCTGGGGCGTGCTGCTGACCGAGCAGTGGCACACCGACGAGGCCATCGCGGCGCTCAAGCGTGCGATTGCCATCAACTCGAACTACGGGGAGGCCTACCTGCGCCTGGGCGCCGCTTATGAGTACGACGGCCAGCCGCGCGCGGCGCTCGAAATCTACGACCAGGTGCTGGCGCTCGACCCGCTGCATACGGTGCTGCACGTGCGGCGCTGCCTGGCGCTGCAGAACCTGGGCCGCTATGCCGAGGCCGAGCGCGCCTGCCAGCGCGGATTCGAGCTGCAGCCGGACATCCCGAACGCGCTCTGGGCGCGTGGACTGAATGCCCTCGCCCAGGGCGACCTGGCGGGGGCGGTGGAACATTACGAGGCGGCATTGGACCGCGCGCCGGCGCGCACGGACATCCGGGCCGAGCTCGTCGTCACCCTGCTCGATCTCGGCCTGCGCGAACGCGCAGCGGAGCAGCTCGCATTGATGCGGTCGCCCGGCCAGACCCGCGGCGTCACCATGACGACGGCGCGCTACCTGCTCGCATCGGGCGACCAGGCGGGATTGCGGCTGCATCTCGGCCGGCTGGACTTCGGCCAGGCGGAGCCGCGCGAGCGTGTGGACGCGGCATTCTTCGCGCTCGCGCTCGGCGAGCAGGCGCTGGCCGAGCGACTCGCGGGCGATGCGCTGGCGCAGCGGCCCACGCTGCTCGAGGACCTGCGGCCCGGCCTGTATCGCACGCGCTGGGGAGTCTGCGAAGCGTGCACGGCGGGACTGCTGGAGCGCGGGCGCGGGCAGGCGGACCGCGCGACGCCGCTCGAGTCGCTGGCGGCGCGCCACCTCGACGACGTCGAAGCCAGGGGTCACGTCTGGCACGGCCTGCAGTACCTGCGTGCGGCACTGCACGCGCAGGCGGGTGAACCTGATGCAGCCTTGCGCGCGCTGGAACGCGCAGTCGAACTCGGCTGGCGGCGTGCGTGGCTGATGCGCGTCGATCCCTCGTTCTCGGCGCTCAGGCAGGATCCGCGCTTCCAGGGCCTGCTGGCGAAGATCGAGGAGAGCAACGCCGCCTCGCGGCAGGCGCTGGCTACTGCGCCGGCGCGATGACCTTCTGCGGGCAGGCGCCCGCGCGGTAGATCACCTCGTAGTGCGCGATGAACTGCACGCGCGTCGCACTCAGCGGGTAGGTCACCAGCCACTCTGGCAGGCTGTCCGGTTGCACGCGGCTGCCGGCCTTGACCGGCCGTGACGGCAACACCGAGCCGTTCAGCGGGCCGAATGCGCTCTGGAAGACCGGGTCGGTGGCGCTGGCGCCGACCCATTCCGCATGGAGCTGGTCGCAAACCACACCGGCGGCCGCCGCTGCAGCGGCCATGGCCGGCGTGGTCGTCATCCGTTCGGTGATCACGTTCATGATCGGCGCCGGCGCGCCGTCGCTGCCGAGGGTCGTCTTGCCGCCGCCGGGCAGCGCCAGCGCCTCGATCTCGTGCACCACCTGGGGCGCATTGGCGAGCTCGACCGCGACGTCCTGATGGCCGCGCGAGTTGACGAAGCGCACCACGACCGTGGCGCCCCGGCCGAGGTCCGGGATCGTGACTGTGACGCGCCGGCGCGTGCCGCCGGGCTCGGGATCACCGATCGAGGCGTCACAGCGATACTGGAGCCGGTCGCGGTAGAAGCAGGACAGCTGCGATGCCGGATCCGGCGCCCCGAAGCGATCGACGTCGAATGCGACGCGGTTGAGCGGGCCGGCACGCCCCACGGCCAGGTTGGCCGGCAGGGCCGAAAGAGGCGTGGTGGCGACGACTTGCGGCGCGCCCGGCGACGCGGCCAGGGCGCCGGTCACGGCGCCAGCCGCCAGCAGGCAGAGGACGAGGCATGCCGGGCGCATGCCCCTAGAACGAGCGGCGGCGGCCGGTTGGCTCGTGCCGGGTCAGCCCGCGGCGCAGAGGCCGGGCTCGATCATCGTCCGCAAGCGCGCCACGGCGTACTTCTTGCGGCTCAGCACAGTATCCCTGGGCGCGCCGCAGGCCGAGGCCATGTCCCGGATACTGGCGCCGCCGGACCAGAGGCCGATGACCTTGCGCTGCTCCGCAGGCAGGCGGGAGACCGCCCCGCGCACGGCGTCACGGGCCTGCATCTGTTCCACTTCCTGTTCCGGCCCCGGGGCAGCGGTCACCGCGCCGGCCAGGCCGTCGAGTGCGAGGGGATCCACGCAGCGCGTGCGCAGGGCCTCGTGCTTGCGGGTGTACTCGTCGAGGAAGGCATTGCGGGCGACCGTGAACAGGTAGGCGCGCAACTCGCTTTCGTCGGAAGCCGCACAGGCACCCCGGCTGCATGCCGAGAGGACCTTGAGCCAGGCGACCTGGGCCAGGTCCTCCGCGCGCTGCCCGCAGCGCGTCATGCGGGTCAGGAACCGCACCAGTGCCGGGTGATGCTGGATGAAGAGGCGCTCGAAGGACTGTTCGATTTCCGTCGCTGACCTGGCCATGGGACCCCCTTTGCAGTGGTGCCCATTCCAGGCAAGCGGCCCGCGGAAGTCCTCAAGCGGGACTCAAGGATCCCTGAAGCTTCTTCCAACCCCGCCGTCCGGCCGGCGGCCAAGCCAGTCCCGTTCCGACGTTCGTTCTGGGAGAATCAACGCCTTGCCCGCAGGAGTGCAGTCATGCGTGCCGCCCCCAGCACCCTTCCGCTTGCGATCGCCGGGATCCTGCTCACGGCGCCACAAGCCCAGGCAGCCAATGCCGATCTGCAGAACTTCTTCTTCGCCGTCTGCGCCGGGACCCCGACCGGGATACTCGCTGCGCGCTGCGCGGAGACGCCCGCGGGGACCGGCAACCTCTCCGGCGACAGCGAATCCTCGCTCAACCCGAGCCAGAACCTGGCGCACAACCAGCCCGCGATCAGCACTGCGCAGACCCGCAGCAAGGAAGCGCGGGAGCGGGGCGAGAAGCTGCGCGAGGAGGGGTCAGATGAGGGAACCCAGGTTGAAGCCGGACCGTGGAGCCTGCTGGTGAACGTGCACGGCACCTGGTTCGACCGCGGCGCCGGCGCGCTTCCGGACGTCGTCCGCGGTTTCGAGGGTGACAGCCGGGCGCTCGAGATCGGATTCGACCGGCGCATGTCGGACCGGCTGGTCCTCGGCGGCATCGCCGGCTACGAGCGCATGGACTACGACTTCGACGCCGAGGCGCCCGGCACGAACTTCACGCCCGCAGCCGTGGCGGGCACGGGCGACACCGACAACACCTACCTGACGCTGTTCGCGAGCTGGAACGTCGGCAAGGCGGGCTTCGCGGAACTGAGCGGCGGCTTCGAGACCATCGACGGCAGCTACCGGCGCAATTCCGTGTTCCAGGAATCGACCCGGACCATCGCGCAGACCAACGTGCAGGCCGAGGGCGATGCCGACAACGAGGTCACCTGGCTCAGCTTCAACGCCGGGTTCGACCGCGCAAGCGGCGCCTGGAGCCTCGGGCCCTATGCCGGGCTGACCTGGACGCGCTCGAAGATGGACGCCTACACCGAGCGCGACCTGTCCGGCTCCGGCCTGCACATGAGCTTTTCCGGCACCTCGCGCGAATCGCTGCTCGGGCACGCCGGGCTCCGCGCCAGCTACGTGGCGAGCACCCGCTCCGGCGTGGTGGTGCCGCAGCTGCGCGTCGAGTTCCAGCACGAGTTCGACAACCAGTCGCAGCGGGTGGCTGCAAGCTACGCGCTCGACTCGGCCGGCACCCAGTACCAGTTCGCGACTTCGGGCGGGGACCGCGATTCGGTGAATGCCGGCCTCAGCATCGCCTTCGTGCTGAAGAACGGCTGGATGCCGTTCTTCGACTACTCGATACTGATTGGCAACGACGACCTCGACCGCCAGCGCGCGACGCTTGGCCTGCGGGTCGAGTTCTGAAGCCTCAGTTCTGCAGGATCTTGGCGCCCTTGATCACGACGTCGCCTGAGCCCTTGATGCCGATGGCGGCGCCCGTGATCGTGATGTCCCCGCTCTTCTGCATGAGGATCGAGGCGTTGCCGACTTTCAGCATGAGCTGATCGCCGGCCTCCAGCACGATCGAGCGCGCCGCAGTGATGTTGATGTTGCCGCTCGCGCGGTGGGAGACGTTGCCGTTGACGCTGGTGCTCGCGTTGCCGCCGACGGTGGCGGCGTAGTTGCCGGTCACCTTGAGCACGTCGTCCTTCGCGACCTCGGTGCTGCGGAAGCCGCCGAATTTCGTGACGCCCGACTTGCCGATCGTCGTCGAGTAATCGCCGCCGATCGTCAGCATGGCGTCGGTCCCGATCGAGGTGGTCGAAGTGGCCGCGATCGTGGCCGTCGCCTGGCCGCCGACCTGGTCGTTCCGGTGGCCGTTCGCCTTGAGCGTGACGTTGCCCATGGAGTCGCGCGCCACCACGGCCCGCAGCATCGCGACGTCCTGCTGGAGCTGCTGAAGTTCGTCTTTCAGCTGCTGCAGCTGGTCCTCCAGCGGCCCCGCCTGTGACGGCATTGCCGCCAACGTCGCCAGAATTGCGGTCGCGATCGTGCCGGTTCTCATCGTCGTACTCCGTTCAGGTTCCGGGGACCAGGAAGAATTCTCCGGCCTCATGGCCGGCAAAGCGGATGGGTGCGTACTCGGGCACCTGGTCGAAGCGCAGGTTGGCCGCCGCATAGGCGACGCGCGCCGCGACCTCGCGGTGCAGGCGCTGGCCGTCCAGCACCTCGCGGTTGGCTTCGAGCACGTCGAGCAGCGCCTTGGCGAACACCGAATGGCGGCCCGCGCCCTGGTCCATGACCGGCGCGAGCCCTCCGGAGGTGAGCGCGGTGCGGGAACGGCGCGTCGCCATCGTGCGCAGCCAGTGCGTGCGCTCGGCGTCCGTCATGCCGGTGGCGAGCCGCCCCATCGAGGAGCGCGTCAACGCGCCAGAATAGCAGGAGTCCGCGACCAGCAGGATCTGCTTGGCGCGCATGATGTTCAGGATGTCGGTAACGGCGGTGGAGGGAATCCAGTTCGCCGTGCTGCCGCGCTCGGCGTCCACCGGCAGCCAATGGCCACGCTGGTTGACCTCGTCCAGCTCGCCATGGCCGGCGTAGTAGATGAGGAGGTTGTCCTTGTCGGTCAGCGTTTCGCGCAGCGTGTTGAGCGCCGAGAGGATCTGGTAGCGGTCGGCATTCTGCAGCAGCGTGACCTTGAAGCCGTAACGGCGCTCGAGCAGGCGCGCGAGGTCGGTCGCGTCGTTGATCGGTGAGGCGAGGTCCGGCAGCGTGCGGTAGTCGTTGTTGCCGATGACGAGCGCGTGGTAGTTACCGAAGTCCACACCCGCCGGGCGCGTCGCGGGGGCGACCTCCGCGGCCGCGGACTGCGCGACTTGTGCGACCGCTGCCCGCAACGTAAAGCGCGCCTCGTTGCGCTTGCCCTGCCGGTCCACCGCGGCGACCACGACCGGCAGGTCGCCGGCCGGCATCGCGACGTTCGTGGTGAACACGCCGAACTCATTGGTCGCGACCGTGCGGTCGTTGACGGTGACCGCGACGATCCCTGCGGGCGCGGTCACGCGCCCGACGATGCGCCGTTCGCCGATTTCCGCCGTCGCGACCGGCACGATGTCGCGTGTCGGCGTCAGTGCGGGCTCCACGATCACGACTTCGGGACCCGCCATCGCGACGACCGCGGCCGGGCGTTCCAGGCGCTCGATCTCGGCCTGACGGGTCTGTGCGAGCGCTGCGGCCTCCGCGAGTGCGCGTCCCAGGCGCTCGGATTCCTGGCGCTGCGCGACCAGTTCCGCCTCGCGCGCGAGCAGCCGCGCCCCTGCTTCATCGAGCTTGCGGCGCTCGGCGGCGGCGGCGGCACGTGCTGCGTCGGTGTCCAGGCGCGCCTGCGCCAGCGCCTCCTGGCGCTCGGCATTGGCGCGGCGGGCCGCATCCAGCTCGCGCGCGGTCGCGCGCGCATCGTCCGCGCGCTGCGCGAGTTCCTGCTGAAGCGCCGCAATTTCGGCAGATCGGTCGGGTGGGGCCGGCACGGCCGGCGCGGGCGGCGGCACGGCAGCGAGACGCCGCTCCGCTTCGCGGGCTCGCGCCTCGGCCTCCGCCGCGCGCGCGGCGGCATCGGCGGCACGCGCATCGGCATCCGCAGCCTGGGAATCGGCGGCTTGCGCGCGGCCGCTCGTGTCCGCAAGTGCCTTGCGGGCATCCGAAAGTTCCGCCCGCAACTTGTCGAGCGCCGCTTCCAGCTCGCGCGTCCGGGAATCGACCAGCACGGCCTCCGGTGTCCGCACCGGCTCCGGGCCGGCATCGAGCTCGATCGGCACGTCGCGGCCGGCCGCGCGCCGGTACCAGTCGAGCGCAAGCTTCGGGTCCTGCGCCACGCCGCGGCCGGTCTCGTACAGGTGGCCGAGGTTGACCTGCGCGCGGCGGCTGCCGGCCTCGGCCGCGAGCCGGTACCAGTGCGCAGCCTGTGCATAGTCGGGCGCCACGCCCATGCCGCGTTCGTGAATCTCGCCGACGATCACCTGCGACTCGACGTCGCCCTGCTCGGCGAGCGGCATCCAGGCGCCGAGCGCGCTCCGGACGTCGGCGCGGTCATAGGCCACGTACTCGCCGCCACGTATCTGGCAGTCGCGGGCGGTAAGGCGCGCCGGGCGACGAGCGCTGACGTAGGTCGTGCGGCTGCCGAGCGTGCGCACCTGGCCGGGGAGCATGCAGTCCACGACCAGCAGCAGGTCCGCGCGGCCAGGCTCAGCCGCGGGGGTGGAGGAGGGCTCCGCGGCAAGGGCGATTGCAGCCGCCAGCGCCGAGCCCGCAACCACGGCGAACGCGCGCCCCGGCGGCGGGCGCCGCATCGAACCGTTCGCCTGTCGGCTTCCTGGCATCTCCGCCCGCCTAATCCGCCCGTGGCAACAACGAGTCACAGGCCCGGACTGGCGTAATGCACCGCCAAAAGCCAGTCCGCGCCCGCGAGTCGTTATAACCTGTCAATGATCCCGACTGCAGCAGGTGCCGCAATGGACCAGCCAAAAGACCGCCGACCTGGCCGCCACGCAATCCTCGCCATGGCTGTGCTGGCCGTCCTCGCAGCCTCCGCGGCGCCCGCCCAGCAGCTGCCGCCGCCGCCGGTGTTTCCGCAGCAGCCACCGCCGCCGGTCTTCGAGCCGCAGCCGCCGCAGCCCGTGCCAGCGCCGGTATTCCCGGCGCCGCAGGAGGCGCAGCCGGTGCAGCCGTTTGCGGCACCGCAGCAGTTCGGAGCCGCGGAATCGCCCAAGCAGATCCTGAAGAACATGTTCGCGACTTCGCTGGCTGCTATGACGACGACGGTCGGCGGTGCCGTCCTGACCGGCCTCACCGAGGCCATCACGGGTGGCATCACGAGCTGGTTCAAGCGCAAGCCGAAGGCGCAACCGGAAACCGCGGTTTCAGCGCCGCCATCGCCGACTTTCGATGCCGCAGGCGCAGCTTCAGCGCCACAACCCGCATTGCCGCCGCCGCCCGTGTTCGCGCAGGCGCCGCAGTTCTTCGATGCACAGACTGGCGCGGCGACCACGCCTGACCCGGTCTTCGCGCAGGCGTTCGCGGCGCCGCCGGCGCCACCCGCACCCGGGGCGCCTGCAGAGATCTTCGCGGGGCTCGCGTTCGAGGTCCATGCCGTGGTGGCAGGCAGCGCAACGGTTCCGGTCAATCCTGCGTCGCACGAGTTCCGCACCGGCGACCGCTTCGTCCTGCACTACCGACCGACGCTGCCGGGCCAGATGACGGTTTTCAACATCAACCCGGCCGGCGTGCAGTCGCAGATCGATCGCGTGGACCTGGCGGCCGGCCAGCTCGCGCAGCTCGGCCCCTACGAGTTCGCGGCCATGACGGGCGATGAACAGCTGCGCCTCGTGCTGTCGCCCTGCTCGACGCCGGAACTGCTGGCGGCTACCCGCGACATCGTGAACGTCGCCAATGCGACGACCGCGCCCGGCGCGCTCAATCTCGCGGCCTGCAGCCCGGTGACGCGCTCGATCCGCGACGTGCCGACGCGCGATATCCGCAAGGTGGGCATGGAGGGCACGACGGCGTTCGCGCTCGACCCAGTCAGTGCGAACGAGTTCAGCTCCGGCCAAGTCGGCCCACGTGAAGTGACGATCCGCTTCCGGCACCGCTGATGCGGGCGGCAGGGCCCGTCCGGAAAGGGCGGACTTCGATCCGCTACTGAATGGAGAGCGGCTCGATACGGACGGAACTTGTTATACCCTGCGCAACAGATCCCGGCACGAACACGGGTTCTCCACCTTCTGCCGAGAGAACCGGGTCCGCGAATGCTCCATCCAGCTCCATTCCGACGTAGTGCGCGAAATACTTCCGGCTGGCAGCCGCCGCCTGCGTGGACGGAGCGTAGGTCGAGCCTGCGATTCCGCCGATCGCTGCGATCGCGCCGGCGGTCATGCCGGCGCCGGCAAAGAAGTCGCGGCGCGTAAGCGGAGTTGTGGCCGGGGAATCAGGCGCGTCGTGCTCCATCACGGAAGATCTCCGAACGAGTGGTTGAAACCGGCCTGGGACGAATGTCTAGCAGGTGCCGCCCAGTGACATGACGTACTCGAGCGGCGGATTCACGTTGCCATTGATGCGTCGCGCACAGTCATCGAAATGGTTGCTCCAGAGCGGCGCCGCGCGTCCCATGAAGATGGCGGTTGGCGTGTTCGTGCCGGCGCCCGTGAATATGCGGACCGTTGGGCTCGCGGTCGTCAACGTGTATCCGTTCGGGATGTCGAAAGTGAAGTTGGCGCGGTCGCCCCTGATCTTGAAACCGTTCAGGGAAGCGGACGCGCCAAAGTTCGTGTCGAGCGTCAACTCGACGAACTCATTGTTGGGATTGGCCGCGTCGTTGACCCCCATCCAGCGCACGCGCGTGATCGTGACCAGAGCCTGGGATCCCGTGGGATTCGGCGCCAGCGACTTCTCGCGGAACAGTGCCGGCTTGGCGGAACTGCCAAGCGGCGCAGGGCGCGGCGGGAGCAGGGGCGCGCTCGACCAGAGGTTGATGCTCTCCGCACCATCCTTGTGCGCGGCTCACGGGTCGTCGCCTGCATTCGGCCAGCCGTACGGGTCGATCACGCGGAAGCCGTTGTTGACGAATCGCAGCGTTTCGAAATGAAGGTTCGGGCCGAGCGCGCAGCCCCGCTCGCCCGACGTGACGATGACCTGGCCGGCCTGCACGGTCTGGCCTCCGCTCACGCTGATCGAGTCCACGTGGACGTAGCGGGTCAGGATGCGCTCGCCGCTTGCGGTGTGCAGGATCTCGATGGTCGCATTGTCGGTCACGGGCGTCCCGAGCGCCTGGCACGGAACGGGCGGATGCGTCATGAAGGCAGCCCGCACTTTCCCGGCCGCGACAGCCCTGAGCGGAGTGCCGACGGCATCGCCCAGTCGTAGCCTTGATGGCCGTCGACATGGCCGGCGCCGCCGCCGGCCGCGCCTGCCCGCACCGTCTCGTTCCAGAAGACGAGCTTGCGGCCGTTCGCGTCGATGCCTTGCTGCGGGTAGAAGTGATCCATGAAATTCACGGTGGGAAACGAACCCTGGAACGGGGCCGAGGTGAATATCGGCATGGAGGGGGCGACCGCCGCAGAGCCGACGACCGACGCACCGCCCGCGACCAGCACACTGGCTGCGACTACGTAACGGGCTTTCATGAGAACTGCTCCTGGCCCGGATGCCGCAATCGTCAGCCACCAATATTCGCTGGTCCGGCTATGACCAGCACCGATTGGCGTGCACCGCTGGGTGACGTGGCGGTCACCATGGAGCAGCTATCGGATTGCAGGGTGACCGTGAAGCTGGCATTTCCGAGCGCGGGCACGCTGACGCTGGTGCTGGACAGCACGAAACCCGGATTGCTGCTGGTCAACGTATAGGTCTGGCGGGAAGGCTGCATGTTGCGCAGTGACACGGTGCCCGACCCAAGGTACGGAAACGTGACTACCGGCGGCCCACTGATCACCAGCGCGGCCTGGCTCGGCGCGACGCCGACGTAGGCTCTGGCCTGGTTGTTGAAGGTGGTCGTGATAAGCGTGCACGCCGGTGCCTGCACGTTTGCGGCTGTGATCGGGAAGTTGACGGCAGTATCGCCGGTGACATTGGCCATGCCCGCGACCGTTGCCACGGCCGTATTGGCGCTGGCGGTGTTCACCATCGACATCTGCAAGGTCGTAGCCGAACCGCCGCCGACGGGTGCGCGTCCGGTCAGGGTAACGGCGCCCGTCGCAGTCTGGCCGGGCGTCAGGATCTGCGGGGTGACGGTGAAAGTCTGGATGCGCGGCGCAAGGACTTGAAACGTCCGGCTATAGGAGCCGGCTGTCAGGGTCACGTTTCGGTCCGACGCGGTCGGTTCGGTGTTGATGGTGAGCGGCTGGGCGTAGGGATAGCTGGCGATCGGGAACGCGACGCTGAAGTTGGCGGGAACGAGGGCTACCTGCGGCGAGTTGTTCGAGACCGCGCGCGAGAAGGCGCCGCCAGGGCTGTGGCCGTTAAGCCTGATCGTCGCCACGACCGGCGTTCCTCCGGTCACGGTGGCAGGGTTGAAGACGATCGAGTCGATTGTAGGGGGAACGATGGTCAGATTCGCGTTTTGCGCCTGGCTGCCTGGCGAGGTTGCCGTCACGAACATGGTGGAAGGGACGGGTACCGGGAGGGTGTTGATATCGAAGCTGGCGCTCTGCTCACCTTGCGGAATGACCAGTCTCGCGACCGGCAGGTAGCCGAGAAACGTTCCGCTGATGGCAAGGGATACCTCCGTACCAGCATTCGGTGACCGTCGTGACAGGCGTACCGAACCGCGAACGACGGTGCCGCCGACGACGCTGGTCGGATCCACGGTCACGCTGCTGATCGTCGGCAGGCTCAGGTCTAGTTCGCGATCGCAGAGGAGACCAATGCTGTCGACCCTGCTGCTGAAGCGTCCAAAGAACCCTACCGCTGCCCGGTTGTCCGGGCACGTGAGCCAGTTGGCGGTGTGGTCGCCCTCTGGTTTCATTCGTCCATTAAGGTAGGCTCGCATGGGGACGATCGTTTGGTCGCCGGAAACGCGACCAGAGCTTGTCAGCGTCCGGCAGACCAGTGCCAGCCCGCCAACGCGCCCTTCCGTCCAGAGCCCGACCCCGAGCCCGCTGACGACCTGGCCACTTGGGCAGTCTCCGCGCGCAGCTACGCCGGCCTGGGTGCCACGGTACGGCGTATCGCCGCTACCAGCCGCCGACCTGTCGCTATTGAAGAGGGTGCAGAGGCCCATAAGACCGCGCCAGACATCGTCCACATCACCGGATATGCTGGTCAACGCTTGGCCAGCAGGGCAGCGCGCGTTGGCGGCGGATCCGCCGGCACCGTCAATCTCGCTCGTCGTCTGGGCCAGCAATGACATCGGCACCAGCAGCAATACGCTCGCCGCAATCGAGGCCGGCGTTGTCGGACGGAAGACCCGCCGACGCGAAGGTGCAGTTGGAATGGGGTTACGGACCAAGGCCCGGTCGAGGTTCATGTCTTGTGCCTCCAGCTGTCTGCCCTTGTGCAAGCGCCAACCCAGCGCGCAATGGCGCGCGGGTGCGTGGCATCCTCAGTGGGTAAACGAACCGAGTCCGGAAATTGGCCTAGTCAGCCCCGCAGCCGCTTCGCAACGTCGGTCGCCAGCCGCCGACTGACGGGCAGGGTAGAGCCGCCGCGCAGGCGCACGTGATGGTGCCCTTCGGCGTCGCGGTCCATGGCCTCGATGTGGTCCACCGAGGCCAGGGCATTGCGGTGGACGCGCACGAAGCGCGCGCCGAACTCGTCTTCCAGGGCTTTCAGGGGCTCCTCGATCAGCTCCTCGCCGCCGGTGTGGCGCAGCGTCGTGTACTTCTGCTCGGCGATGAAGCAGAGCACGTGCTCGATCGGGATCAGCTTGAGCTGGTCGCGCGTGCGCACGGCGATCCGCGTGCGCGGGCCGGCCACGCCTTCCGCGATGCGCGTGAGCTGCGCGCGCGTCGGCGTGCGCGCGCGGGCGAGCGCCTCCTGAAGCTTCTCCGGCCGCACGGGCTTGAGCAGGTAACCCGCCGCCTGCGCGTCGAAGGCCGCGAGCGCATGCTCCTCGAATGCGGTCGTGAAGATCACTGCGGGCGGTTCCGGCATGCGCGCGAGATGACGTGCGGCCTCGAGGCCGTCCATGCCCGGCATGCGCACGTCCAGCAGCACGACCTCGGGCTTCAGGCGCCCGGCCAGCAGCAGCGCCTCCTCGCCGTTTGCCGCGACTCCCGCCAGCTCCGTCTCCGGCAGCTCCTCCACGAGATGCGAGAGCCGTTCGCGCGCGAGCGGTTCGTCGTCCACCACCAGCACGCGCAGGTTCATGGCGGCGGGCCGCCCGACGGGATGCGCAGCGTGATGAGGAAATGCTCCGGCGTCTCGATGACCTCCAGGTCCGCCTCGCCGCGGAACATGAGTTCGAGCCGCTGGCGCACGTTTTCGAGGCCGATCTGGTGCCCGGGCCGGCGCGCCACCAGCTTCGGCTCCACCGGGTTGCCGATCGTGATCACCGCCATCGCGCCGTCCTGCCGGCCGGTGATGCGGATCGTGCCGCCCTTGTCCAGCGGCTCGATGCCGTGATAGACGGCGTTCTCGAGCAGCGGCTGCAGGATCAGCGCCGGCACCTGCACGTCGAGCGGCAGGCCCTCGATCTGCCAGTCCACCTTCAGGCGGTCGCCGAGGCGCAGCCGCTCGACGCGCTCGTAGGCGCGGGCGATCTCGATCTCGTGCGCGAGCGGGATGCGCTCGCGGTGCTCGCGCAGCGAGGCGCGGAACAGGTCCGACAGGTCCGCGATCGCCTGCTCCGCGACGCGCGGGTTGCTGCGCGTGAGCGAGGCGATGGTGTTCATGCTGTTGAACAGGAAGTGCGGGCGGATGCGCGCCTGCAGCGCGCGCACGCGGCTCTGCGCCTCCGCCTCCACGTTCGCGCGCCACTGCTGCGAGACGTAGAAATAGCGCAGCGCAAGTCCGCCGGCGATCGCGCAGACCGCCAGGTTGACCAGCAGGAACTTCAGGTGGTCGGCGAGGGGCGCGGAGTCGAGGCCGAGCAGGCGGTTGGCGCGGTCGTTGAACCACCAGGCGCCCTCGGTGACGCCTGCCGTGACCAGCAGCATCAGCAGGATCGCGAGCGCGGTTCCCTTCGCGACGTCCATCCGGCCGAGCAGGCCGCGGAAGGCGCACAGCATGGCCGCGATGCCGAGGCCAGTCCAGAGCAGGAACAGCGAAGTCCTCGCAAGATAAGGCCAGAAAGCCTCGGTGATGCCGTGCCGCGCGAGCGTCAGCAGCACGGCGACCAGCTCCGAGATCAGCACCACCGCGAGCACGCTTTGCGCGCGGCAGAAATCGGGCAGGTAGAACCCCGGGCGCTCGCGGGGGATCAGGAAGGTGCCGCTGGAATCCACGGACTCAGCCCTTGCCGGTGAAGAGCGGCGCCTTCAGGCGGAAGATCGTGGAGATGTCCTCCTCGCCATGGCCGGACGCCTGCAGACGCTCGTAATCCTTGATTGTCGCCTCGACGACCGGGAGCTTCGCGCCGCGTTTCGCCGACATCTCACGGCAGATGCGCAGGTCCTTGTCGTGATGGCGCACGCGGAATCCGGCCGGGTATTCGCCGCGGACCATGAAAGGCGCGCGATTGACGAAGTACCACGAGGATCCGGCGCCCTTGCCGAGGATGTCGATGACCTTCTCGAGCGGCAGGCCCTCGGCCCGGGCAAAGGCCATCGCCTCGGCTGCGGCCTGGATCGCGCCCGCGCAGAGGATCTGGTTGGTGGCCTTGGTGGCCTGGCCGGCGCCGGACGGGCCCATCAGTACGGAGACTTTGCCGAGCGCCGCCAGCACCGGTTGCGCGCGCGCGAATGCCTTTTCGTCGCCGCCGCACATGATCGCGAGCGCCGCGTTTTTCGCGCCCTCGACGCCGCCGCTCACCGGGCAGTCGAGGAAACTGCCGCCGGCGCCGGCGACGAGCGCCGCGCACTGGCGCGCCGTGTTCGCGCCGACCGTGGAGCAGTCCATGACGATGGCGTCGCGACGCAGGCCGCCGAGCAGGGCGCCGACGACGGACAGCAGGTCATCGTCGGCGGAGACGCAGGTGACGATGGCGTCGCAGGCGGAGGCGAGATCAGCCGGGGATGCGAATGCGCGGCAGCCGGTTTCGGCAGCGAGCGCCTCGGCCTTGGCGGCGGTGCGGTTCCAGGCGCCGGCGAGCAGGCCTGCGCGGTGCAGGTTGCGGGCCATGTGCTGGCCCATCGCGCCGAGTCCGATGAATCCGACGTTCATGGCGGGCCTCATTGTGCCCGCAACGGAGTCTCAGTTGCAGTAATCGTCCACGGCCTGCTTGGCGCGGGCGCGGGCTTCGGCGAGTTCCTGGTCGGAGAGGTAGACGCGCTTGCCGCCTTCCTCGCGGAACAGGCGGCGCGATTCGATGTAGCGCTGGTAGCGGTCCTGTGCGGCCTTGCACTGCTCGACCTTGGCCTTGGCCGCGTCGTTCGCGGCGGACTGCATCGCAGCCTGCGACACCGGCGGCTCGGGCGTCGTCGGCATGCCGGAAGGCGCGGTCGTGGCGCCTTCGCCTGAATCGAAGCCGTCGCCGTCCCCGTCATCGTAGTCGTCGCCGGATTCTTCTTCGTCGACGACGCCGGCGTTGTGGACGATGCCCAGGATCCTGGCGTCGGACTGACGCGGGGGCAGGTCGGTGTAGTGGATCTGGCCCTGGCCATCCACCCATTTATAAACGGTCTCCGCCGCGGCCCCCGCCGTCAGGCCTGCCATGAGGACCGCCAACACGACCTTGTGAATCCGAGACATATGTCACCCCCGCCTTTGTCCAGTGTGGCGAATCCGGCGCCCGAAACCTTTGACGCCCGTCACACTGGCGGCCCGACCCGCGGCGCAGTTTAGCGCCCCGCGCCCGGCGGCAGCAGGGAATGGGACAAACGGCTCGCCACGGGGTTCAGGCGGGGGTGGCCCCCCGGGGGGGCTACTGGTTGTAAGCGCGCTCGTCGTGCAGCGCGAGGTCGAGTCCCTCGACTTCCTGCTCTTTCGTGACGCGCAGGCCCATCGTGACATCGAGAAGTTTCAGGATGATGAAACTGCCGATGCCGCTCCAGGCGATGGTGAACAACACGCTCTTCAGCTGCACCCAGACCTGGCCGCCGATCGTGACGCCCTCGGCGAGGCCGGCGCCGCCGAGCGCGCCCGCGCAGACGCCGGTCAGGATCGCGCCGACGATGCCGCCGACGGCGTGCACGCCGAAGACGTCCAGGGAGTCGTCGTAGCCCAGCCAGCGCTTCAGGCGCGTGGCGGCGAGGAAGCAGAGCACGCCCGCACTGATGCCGATCAGGAGCGCGCCGGCCGGGCCCGCGGTCCCGGACGCCGGCGTGATGGCCACCAGCCCCGCGATCGCGCCGGAGGCGATGCCGAGCGCGCTCGGCTTGCCGTGCGCGGCCCATTCGAAGCTCATCCAGGAAAGCGCGGCCGCGGCGGTCGCCACCTGCGTCACCAGCATCGCCATGCCGGCGGTGCCATTCGCGGCGACCGCGCTGCCAGCGTTGAACCCGAACCATCCGACCCAGAGCAGCGCCGCGCCGATGACCGTGAACGGCAGGTTGTGCGGCGGCATCGCGGTGCCGGGGTAGCCCTGCCGCCGGCCCATCACGAGCGCGGCCACGAGCCCCGCGACGCCCGCATTGATGTGCACTACCGTGCCGCCGGCGAAGTCGAGCACGCCCCAGTCCCACATGAGTGCGCCGGGCCCGCTCCAGACCATGTGCGTCATGGGCGCGTAGACGAAGGTGAACCAGAGCGCGGTGAAGACGAGCAGCGCCGCGAACTTCATGCGCTCGGCGAAGGCGCCGACGATCAGCGCGGGCGTGATGATGGCGAAGGTGAGCTGGAAAGTCGCAAACACGGATTCGGGGATGGTCGCGACGATCGAGTCCACCGTGACGCCGGCCATGAACGCCTTGCCGAGTCCGCCGATGAATGAGCGCAGCCCGACCTCGCCCTCAGTCATGCCGGCGGTATCAAAGGCGATGCTGTAGCCGTACACGACCCAGAGCACGGAGACCAGCGCCGTGATCGCGAAGCACTGCATCAGCACCGAGAGCGCGTTCTTGACGCGCACCATGCCCGCGTAGAGCAGCGCGAGTCCCGGGACCGTCATCAGGAGCACGAGCGCGGTTGCGACGATCATCCAGGCGGTGTCACCGCTGTTGATGGCTGGCACGGCTTGTTCCACGTCAGGCCTCCCTTCAGTCGAAAACTGCCGGCACGGGCCAGTTTCATCGCGGCCGCCCGCGGCCGGGAACGGTTAGCGTTTGAACACACTTTGCAGCATCCGTGCCAACAGGGAGTTACATGGAAATCAAGGAGTTATGGCGCGCGCGATTGCGTCGACGAACGGCGATTGCACCGTCGTGGCGCAGTCGTGACCGGGTGCTGCAAGATTGTGGTTCACCGGAGGTTCCGCATGGCATTCGATCCCAGGTCGCTCGACGAACTCGCCCGCAAGCTGGCGGATGCAGTGCCGCCCGGACTTGCCGCGCTCAAGAGCGACCTGGAGCAGAACTTCAAGGCCGTGCTGCAAAGCGGGCTCACCAAGCTCGACCTCGTGACGCGCCAGGAATTCGACATCCAGGCGGGCGTGCTGCGCCGCAGCCGCGAGCGGCTCGAGGAAATCGAGAAGCGCCTCGCCGCGCTCGAGCGGGGCAAGCCGAAAGGCTGAGCGCCGCGGCGCGCGGCAGCGCGCAGTGAACCCCGCGACGGTCCTTTCGCGCGCCCAGTTCGGGCTGGATGCGCCACTCGTGCGCGTCGAGGTCCACTGCGGCGGCGGGCTGCCCCAGCTCACGGTCGTCGGGCTCGCGGAGGTCGCCGTGCGCGAGAGCCGCGAGCGCGTGCGTGCCGCGATCGTCAAGGACGGCGCCGACTTCCCGCCCGGACGCATCACCGTAAGCCTCGCGCCGGCGGACCTGCCCAAGGAGGGCGGACGCTTCGACCTGCCGATCGCGCTCGGAATACTGGCGGCCGCGGGCCGCCTGCCGGGCGAGCGCCTCGCCGGCACCGAGTTCTACGGCGAGCTCTCGCTCTCCGGCGAGCTGCGGGCGATCCGGGGCGCATTGGCCGCAAGTGTCCACGCGGCGCGTGACGGCAATCGCATCGTGCTGCCCGGCGCGAATGTCGCGGAGGCGCGTGCGGCGCAGGGCGCGGTGGTGGCCGGCGCGGATTCGCTGGATTGCGTGCGCCATGCACTGCAGGACGGCTGCGGCCTGCAGTTCGCCTCGGGAGCATCGCTGCCGGGTTGCGTGCCCGAGTCGCCGGATCTTGCGGACGTGTGCGGGCAGCTCGGGCCGAAACGCGCGCTCGAAATCGCGGCCGCGGGCGGTCACAGCCTGTTGTTGATCGGCCCGCCCGGCGCCGGCAAGAGCATGCTTGCGCAGCGGCTCCCGGGGTTGCTGCCGCCGCTGTTCGATGCGGAGGCGCTGGAGTGCGCGATGCTGCATTCGCTGGTGCGACCGCTGCCGCCCGTGGCGGAATGGCGGCGGCGGCCGTTCCGTGCGCCGCATCACGGGACCTCGGCCGCGGCCATCATCGGCGGCGGCGGGCGCCTGCGGCCCGGCGAAATCTCGCTCGCGCATCGCGGCGTACTGTTCCTCGACGAACTGCCCGAGTACCGTCGTGACGTGCTGGAGGCGTTGCGCGAGCCGCTCGAGACCGGCTTCGTGAGCGTCGCACGCGCGTCCTGGCGCGGGCAGCTCCCCGCGCGGTTTCAGCTGGTCGCGGCCATGAATCCCTGCCCCTGCGGCTACGCCGGCGACCCGAGCGGCCGGTGCCGATGCACCGAGCCGGTGATCCGGCGCTATCGCGCGAAGATCTCGGGACCGCTGCTCGACCGCATCGACCTGCACGTCGAGGTGGCGCGGCAGGAGTATTCGGTGCTGCGCGCGAACGCGCCGGCCGGAGAGGGCAGCGCGACAGTCGCAGGTCGCGTCGCCGCCGCGCAGGAGCGGCAGCTGCGTCGTGGCGCGCTGAATGCGGCGCTCGGGCCCGCGGCGCTGGCGCAGGCTTGCGGGCTAGGGATCCGGGAACACGCATTGCTGGATGCGGCGACGCGCCGGCTCGGGCTCTCGGCGCGCGCCTGCCACCGGATCCAGCGCGTGGCGCGCACGATCGCGGATCTCGCCGGCACGGAGCGCGTAGGCGTGGCGGAACTGTCGGAGGCGATCGGCTACCGGCGGCTCGATCGCGAACCGCAGGCGGCGGGGTGAGTCGCGGCTACGGGACCTGCGCGACCATGTAGTCCACGGCGGCCTTGACGGCATCGTCCGACAGGTCCGCGCGCCCGCCCTTGGCGGGCATGAACCCGACCGAGCCCTGGAAGCCTTCGATGGCGTGCTTGTGCAGCGTCGCCTTGCCCGCGGCGATGCGCGGACCCCAGGCACCCTTGTCGCCGACCTTGGGCGCACCCGCGATGCCCATGCCGTGGCAGGCCATGCAAGCGGTCTCGTAGACCATCTTCGCGTCCACGGGCTTGCCTGCCGCGGGCTCCGCCGGAGCCGGCGACCCGCCGGCTGGCGCCGGCACTGGCGCGAGAGCCGAGTTGTCCTGTCCGGCCACCGCGACCCGGCCGAAAGGCTTGATGCGTTCATGGGCCTGGGCCTGCATCAGCGGATCGGCAGTGTCGCGCGCGCCCTTGGGGCCGCTGTCCGCGAAGCGGGAGACGCCGATCAGCACCAGCGAGATGGCGATCAGGATGCCGAGCACCGCGCTGAAAACGTTCATGAAATGCCGGTCGGGCTTCGCCATCGGGAGGGTCTCGCGTGGGGGCTTCGGGAATGCGAATTATAGCGGGCCGCGTCCGGGCGGCGGTAGGCTCGCATTGGACGCTCAGACGCCGCGGCCGGTAGAATCGCGGCCCGAATTGCGCCCGTAGCTCAGCTGGATAGAGTGACGGTCTCCGAAGCCGTAGGTCGTGGGTTCGACTCCCGCCGGGCGCGCCAGCTGCCGGTCGAAAGGCCCTCCTTGTGGAGGGCCTTTCTTGCTTTCAGGGGCGGCAGTGGTATATCGGACGGGGAACCAGATGAACATCAGACAGCGCCAGGCATTCGACCGCGAAATCGCGCGCGGCAAGGTTCTCATCGCGGATGGCGACCTGCAGCGGGCGTTCGGCCACCTCGAGCGCGCCCACGTCATCGGCCAGAGGTTTGTTGGCGCGCATACGCAAGCTCACTGGCTCATGCTCGGCGTGGAGCTTCGTCGCAAGAGGATTGGCGCCGCGTTCGGCCAGGTCATACGTCTCATCCTGGGCGTCATCGGTTCTGCTGTCGGTGTCGTTCCAACGGGCAACACGGGCGGCACCGACATCAGCATGTTCAAGCGCCTGCCAATCGCGCCGGAACTGCAACGGATCATCGACGGCGCGGACCCGAATTGATCGCAGGATCCGGTTTCCGGCACAGGTTCCGCTCGCGCGCATGAATCACTCGCCTGACGTATCCGACGAATTCCGCCTGCGGCGGACCCGCACCTGGCGCGCCGTGCGATGGTGGCTGCTGGCGGGAATCCTTGCGGGCATCGTCTTCGCGTTCGTGCCCGGCGGAACCGATCGGGCGATCAGCCAGACCGAGTTCACGCTGATGATGGCCTGCTTCTTTCTGGTGGCGCTGTGCATCATCCTGCTGATTCGCGGCATCCTGAAGTACTATCGCTGCCCCAATTGCAACGAGATTCCGATGACAAGCTCCTTCAGGGCGGGAGGCGGCGGATTCTCCTATCGCCGCGGAGTCGACCTGAACCCGGTGGAGTGCTCGCACTGCGGGGCAAGACTGGGTTCGCCCGGATGATTTCATTCGCCCAGAACATCAATGACGTCGCGACCGCGATCCAGCTCGCCCTCGCGCCGGTCTTCCTGCTGACCGCGATCGCAGGGCTACTGAATGTCATGGCGGGCCGCCTGTCCCGCATCGTGGACCGGGGCAGGGCGCTCGCCGAACAACGCGGCAGCGTCGGTACCGCCGAGCAGGTGGCCATCGACCAGAAGCTGCGCAGCCTGGAGCGACGCAGGCACCTCAACAGCGTCGCCATCACCGCCTGCACCATCGCGGCGCTGCTCGTGTGCATGGTCATCGCCGCGATGTTTCTGGAGGTCATGCTCGACGCGCCGCTGAAGTGGCTGGTCGGGGCACTGTTCACGGCGGCGACGCTGACCCTGGTCGTGGGCCTCGCCTACTTCCTGCGCGAGGTGCACCTGGCGACGCAGACCATCCGCATACAGGTCTCCGGGGGCGAGAAGTGACGGCGCGCGGGATCCTGGTCCTGGTTTCAATGCTGGCCGCAGGCACGGCCGGTTGCCGCCAGGCGCCGCCACCGGTTTCCGACGCCGATTGGACAGGTGACGAAACCGAAATCCGTGCCGCCCTGCAATCGTCCGCAGACGCCTGGAACCGCGGCGACCTGCCCGGGCATCTCGCCTACTACGTGCCGGACGTGACTTTCATGACGGCCAATGGCCCGCGCCCCGGAGTCGCGGCGATCGAGAAGGCCTTTGCCGAAAAGTACTTCGTGGACGGCAAGCCGAAGCAGGCGCTGCGATTCGAGCAGATCGCCGTGCGCGCGCTGGGCGGCGATTCCGCGCTGGCGACGGGGCGCTTCATCCTGAGCGGCGGCGGCGAGGCCGAGCAGTCAGGCTGGTTCACGACCATCTGGACGCGCACGCCGGAAGGCTGGCGCACGATCCACGATCATTCGAGCTGAGCCGCGATGAACAAGAACCGCCTCGAGGCCTTCAGCGACGGCGTGATTGCGATCATCATCACGATCATGGTGCTGGAACTGAAGGTTCCGCACGGCGTGACGCTCGCGACGCTGCACCCGCTGTGGCCCGTGTTCGTGAGCTACGTGCTGAGCTTCGCCTACCTCGCGATCTACTGGAACAACCACCACCACATGCTGCACACGCTGCAGCGCGTGACGGGACCGATCCTGTGGGCGAACCTGCACCTGCTGTTCTGGCTGTCGCTGATCCCGTTCACGACCGGCTGGATGGGCGAGAACCACTTCGCCTCGGTGCCAACGGCGCTGTACGGTTTCGTGCTGCTGATGGCCGCAATGGCGTACTTCATCCTGCAGCGCCTCATCATCGCGTCGCAGGGGGCGGAGTCGCTTCTGAAGCGGGCCGTGGGCGCCGACTGGAAAGGCAAGCTGTCGCCGGTCCTCTACCTGCTGGCGATCGGCGCCGCATTCCTGATGGAGTGGGTCGCGTTCGCGATCTATGCCGCAGTCGCGGTCATATGGTTCGTGCCGGACCGGCGCATCGAACGAGTGCTGGTGCGCCGGGAGGGTTGATGCCACGTTCATCGCTCATCGCGTGCGTGTTCGCGGCGGTCGTGTCGCTGGCTTCGTCATCGGCGCATGCCGAGACCTTCCGCTGCGGCCAGCGCATCGCAACGCCTGCCATGTCGGTCGAGGAGCTGCTCGAGATCTGCGGCGAGCCGGCCAGCAAGACGGTCGAGACCGTGGACGTCTATGCGCGCGCGGCCGCCGGCGGCCGCATCAGGACCGGCACCAGCGTGATCGAGACCTGGACCTACGACCGGGGCAGCCAGTCGTTCCCGATGGTCGTGGTCATCGTGGACGGCAAGATCAAGAGCATGGAGCGCGGCAGGTGATCGTGCGCATGTGGCACGGCCGGGTGCCGACCGCCAGGGCGGACGCCTACCGTGCATTCGTCAACGGCCGCGCGATCCCGGACTATCGCGCGGTGCCCGGCAACATCAGCGTGCACATCCTCGAGCGCCGCGAGGGCGAGGTCACGCACTTCATCACGCTGACGTTCTGGGAGAGCCTGGACGCGATCCGCGCATTCGCCGGGGACGAGGTCGAGAAGGCCAAGTACTACCCGGAAGACGCGCAGTTCCTGCTCGAGTACGAGCCGCGCGTCGTGCACTACGAGGTCGTCGGAGAGTCCTGAGCTGGCCGCGTCACTCGATGGCGAGGCGGTCCACGGCGACCGGCCGGCCAAAGATCATGCAGACGACGGTGTACACGCCTTGCGGCCACTGGCCCGCCTCGTCCCAGCCCATGCCACCCGCCGCGTAGCCGCCGGGCCAGGTGGGTTGCGGCTCGTAGGTGAGGTTGAGCGGTGGCGAGGTCTGGCCGTCGGGCCAGTAGAAATAACAGGCGATCGGCACCTTGACCACGCGGCCGAGCGGCGCGTGCGTGAATTCGACCTCGACTCCGATGCGGCGCGTCTCCGCGGCGGCGAGGACGGTCTTGTACTCGCGTTCTTCCCTGGCGGGCAGGTCCTTGACGACCGGAAAGAAGCGCATCTCGGCGACGCGAATCTCGGTGCCCACGACGTCGCTGGGGTTCTGCACCACCTCGAAGGGCGCCGGGCCCACCTTGCTTCCGGCGACCGTGCATTCGACTTCGTAAGTGCCCGGCGGCCAGTCGTCCTCGTCCTCGACGCCCCACAGCACGTTCGCGCTGCTGGACTCCGTTTCGCCGGCGAAGAGCTGGAACGACATGTCGCGCGAGGTCGGCACGCCGGTGCCGTCCGGCCGCTTCATGGCGCACTCCACCGGCAGCAGCACGTCCTTCTCCGGCGGGTCGTAGACGCCGGTGATCTCGACGCCCAGCCAGCGCATGCGCGTGGCGTCGAAATGCGTGGCATAGGCGCGGCGCGCGATGGACTGCACGCCGACGTCGGCCTGCTCGAACAAGCGCAGCGTCACTTCCTTCAACGGCGTGTCGCCCTGGGCAAGCGGCGTGTGCTCCTGGGCCGAAGCGACGGCTGGGAGCAGCAGGGCGAGGGCGGTCGTCAGGTGTTTCATGCAGTCCGTTCCTGGCGGCGGTCCGCGTACTCTACACTCTGCGCATGAACTGGAGGCAGGTCCTGCTGCTGGCCGTGACCGGGGCTGCGCTGGTCGCGGCGTTCTTCGCCGATCGCATTCCGCAGGACCCGGCCTATCACGCGTTCCTGGACGGGCGCACGCTGCTCGGCGTCCCGAACTTCTGGAACGTGGCGACCAACCTGCCATTCCTGGCGGTCGGCGCGGCGGGGCTGCTGCACCTGCGCGAAGCAGCGCTGCCGCGGCACTTCGTCGTCTATTGCGTGGGCGTCGCGCTGGTCGCGATCGGTTCGGGCTGGTATCACCTGGCGCCTTCGAATCCCGCGCTGGTGTTCGACCGGCTGCCGATGACGATCGCGTTCATGGCGATGTTCGCGGCCGTGGTCGCCGACCGGGTCTCGCTGCCGCTCGGGCAGGCGTTGCTGTGGCCCTGCGTCGCAGCGGGCATCGCGAGCATCGGCTGGTGGCACTGGACGGAGACGGCGGGCAACGGCGACCTGCGGCCGTATGCGCTGGTGCAGTTCCTGCCGATGGTGCTGGTCCCGGTGATGCTGCTGTTGTGGCGCGGGGAACGACTCGCGACGCGCTGGCTGTGGGCGGCGCTCGGCGCCTACCTCGCGGCCAAGGTCGCCGAGTATTTCGACGGCGCGATCTATGGGCTGGGCGGCATCTTCAGCGGCCACAGCCTCAAGCACCTGCTTGCGGCGCTGGCGTCCTGGTGGCTGGTCCGCGCTTTCTTAAAGGGGACGCATCCCATTTAAGGGTTAAATGGGATGCGTCCCCTTTAAAGGTCGCCGGCGAGGGCCTTGTAGAGGGCGGCGAGGGCGGTGGCGCGGTTGGTGGCCGCCTGCACGTGCTGGTCTTCGAGGTCGAGCTGCGTCCGCTCGGTGTCCAGCAGCGTGAGGTAATCGCCGGCGCCAACGTCGTAGCGCAGCCGCGCGAGGCGCGCGGCCTCGGCCGCCGCCGCCGCACCCGCCCGCAACTGGTCCTCGGCGCGGTTCGCCGCGCGGAAGCCCGCGAGCGCGTTCTCGGTCTCCTCGAGCGCGCGCAGCACGGTCTCCTGATAATACGCGATCGCGCCCGTGCGCCGCGCCTGCGAAGCCTGGTAGTACTGCCAGACGCGGCCGAAGTCGAGGAAGCTCCAGCTGATCGAGGGCCCGTAGCTCCAGCGCTCGGCCGCGGCGTCGCCAATCGCGCTGCGCTGCTGGCCGGTCCAGCCGAAGGTACCGATCAGCTCCACCTTCGGGAAGAAGTCCGCGATGCGGTCGCCGACGTCCGCGGCCGAGGCGGCCAGTTCGCGCTCCGCCGAGCGGATGTCCGGGCGGCGGCGCAGCCAGTCCGCGGGCGTGCCCGTCGTGACCAGCGCCGGCAGTTCCGGGATCGCGGTCGTGGACGAGAGCCTGGATCGCAGCGTCGCGACCGGCCAGGCCGTCAGCACCGCGAGGCGCTGCTCCTGGCGCACCAGGTCCGATTCGGCCAGCGGCACGGTGGCGGCGAGGCTGCGCAGCTGCGCCTCGGCGCGCGCGAGGTCGAGCTGGCTCGAGCTGCCCGCGTCCGCGCGCGCCTTCAGGATCTGGATGTTCTCTTCCAGGTTCGCGAGCTGGCGCTCCTTCAGCGCGTGCCGCTCGCGCGCGCCGATCAGCGAGAACCAGGCCTGCGCGGTCTCGGCGATGATCGCAAGCCGTGCGCCTTCGAACGCGGCCACGTCCCGCTCCACGCGCCGCTTGATCGCCCGGTTCTCGTTGCGCAGCCCGCCGAACAGGTCGATTTCCCAGGTCGCGTCGAACCCGGCGCGCCAGCTTTCAGTGCGAAAGCTGGTGGGGGGCGAGAAGGGATCCTGCGCCGAAAACTGGCTTTCCTCCTGGCTGGCCTCGGCGGTCACGGTCGGAATGAGGCTGTAGACCGAGAGCCCCGACAGCGCCCGCGTCTCGGCGAGCCGGGCGGCGGCCTGTGCAATCGTCGTGTTGGCTTCGAGCGCGCGCGCGATCAGCGCATCGAGCTCCGGGCTCCTGAATGCGGCCCACAGCCCGGACGCCGCCGGGTCCGCCGCCGCATCCGCCGTGCCCTGGTCGAACTTCTGCGGCAGCGCGACCTCGGGCACGACGTGTCGCGGCCCGACCGTGCAGCCGGCGAGCGCAAGCGCAAGCACGAGTGCCGCCTTACGCATGGCCGCCACCTTCGGCCGCAAGCCGTTCGGCGCGCTGGAGTTCGCGCTTCTGCACCAGCTTGCGGATCACCACGTAGAACACCGGCGTGAAGAACAGCCCGAACAAGGTCACGCCCAGCATGCCGGAGACGACCGTGATGCCCATGACGTAGCGCACCTCGGCGCCGGCGCCGGAGGCGAACACCAGCGGCAGGACGCCGGCGATGAACGCGAAGCTGGTCATCAGGATCGGGCGCAGGCGCAGCCGCGCCGCCTCGATCGCCGCCTCGACGATGCCCTTGCCTTCTTCCTCGAGGTCGCGCGCGAACTCGACGATCAGGATCGCGTTCTTGCAGGCGAGCCCGATCAGCACCGCGAGGCCGATCTTGGTGAATATGTTGTTGTCGAGGAAGGTCGGCGCGAAGTCCGGCGGCGACACCGCGAGCCACAGCCCGTGCAGGGTGTTGATCAGCCAGGTGCCGCCGATCGCGGACAACAGGCACAGCGGCACGATCAGGATGATCGCCAGCGGCACCGACCAGCTCTCGTACAGCGCCGACAGCACCATGTACACGAGCAGCACGCACAGCGGGAACACGAACAGCGCGGTGTTGCCCTGCGTGATCTGCTGGTAGGTGAGCCCGGTCCACTCCAGGTCCATGCCGCGCGGCAGCACCTGGTCCGCGGTCGCGCGCACCTTCGCCAGCCCCTCGGTCGAGGACAGCACGGCCGGATTGAGGCCGACCGACATGTCGGCCGCGGGGTAGGCGTTGTAGCGGATCACCGGGTCCGGGCCGTAGCTCGGCTTCACGTCCACGACCGTGCCGAGCGGCACCATGTCGCCGCGGTCGTTGCGCACCTTGAGCGCCTCGATGTCCTTCACGGTCGCGCGGTAGGGCGCGTCCGCCTGCGCGTACACGGCGTAGGTGCGGCCGAACAGGTTGAAGTCGTTGACGTAGGCCGAGCCCAGGTACACCTGCAGCGTGCTGAACACGTCGGTCAGCGACAGGCCGAGCTCCTTGACCTTGGTGCGGTCCACGGTGGCGTTGAGCTGCGGCACGTTCGACTGGTACGAGGTGAAGGTGCCGAGCGGGTCGATCCCCGGCGTCTGGCCGAGCGCGCCGATCAGCCCCATGGTATGCGTGTAGAGCTCGCCGTAGCCGAGGCTGGCGCGGTCCTGCACGTACAGCTCCAGCCCATTCGCGTTGCCGAGGCCGAGCACCGGCGGCGGCAGCAGCGCGAATGCGATGCCCTCCTGGATCTGGCCGTAGCCCATGTTGATGCGCGCAGCGATCTCGCCCGCTTCCAGCTCGCGCTCGCTTTGCGGCTCCAGGCCGATGAACATCACGCCGACGTTCGGCGTGGCGACGAAGTGCACGGCATTCAGCCCGGGGAACTGCACCACGTTCTCGACGCCCGGAATTTCCAGCGCAATCTGGCCCATCCGGCGCATGACCGCGTCGGTGCGGTCGATGTTCGCGGCCTCGGGCAGCTGCAGGATCGCGAACAGGTACTGCTTGTCCTGGAACGGGATGTAGCCGCCGGACACCGCGCGGAAGCCGAGGATGGCCACCACGACCAGCACGGCGTAGATCGCGAGCAGCCGCGGCGCGCGGCCGATGGTGCCGCCGATGCCGGCGGAATAGCGCTCGCCGAAGCCGCGGAACATGCGGTTGAACGCGGCGAACGGCCGGCCGACGACGCGGTCGATGGCGCGCCCGAACAGGTCCTTCGGCGCGCCGTGCGGCTGCAGCAGCATGGCCGCGAGCGCGGGCGAGAGCGTCAGCGAGTTGAAGCCCGAGATGATCACGGCAGCCGCGATGGTGACGGCGAACTGGCGGTAGAACTCGCCGGTGACGCCGCCCAGGAACGCGAGCGGCACGAACACGGAGGACAGCACCAGCGTGATCGCAACGATCGGCCCCGACACCTCGCTCATGGCCTGGTGCGCGGCCGCGCGCGGCTTCATGCCGTCCTCAATGTGGCGCTCGACGTTCTCGACCACCACGATCGCATCGTCCACCACGATGCCGATCGCGAGCACCAGCCCGAACAGCGTCAGCACGTTGATCGAGAACCCCAGCAGCCAGAGCACGGCGAAGGTGCCGACAATCGAGACCGGCACTGCGATCAGCGGGATCAGCGAAGCGCGCCAAGTCTGCAGGAACAGCACCACGACGATCACCACCAGCGTGATCGCCTCGAGCAGCGTCATGACGACCGATTCGATGGAGTCGCGCACGAACACGGTCGGGTCGTACATCACCGACCAGCGCACGTCCTCCGGGAAGCTGCCCTCGAGTTCCAGCATGCGCTGCCGGACCGCGTCGGAGAGCGCGATGGTATTGGCGCCGGGCGCCTCGAAGATGGCGATGGCGGCCGCGTCCTCGCTGTTGAGCAGCGACTTGATCGCGTAGGTGCTGGCGCCGAGCTCGACCCGCGCCACGTCCTTCAGTCGCGTCAATTCGATGCCGTCGGCCTTGAGCACGATCTCGCCGAAGGCCTCGGGCGAGGCGAGCCGGCCCTGGGCGTTGACCGAGACCTGCATGACGGAGCCCGCGGGCGTCGGCGGGCTGCCGATGCTGCCGGCGGAGACCTCGACGTTCTGCTCGCGGATCGCCGCAATGATGTCGCCGGCCGAGAGGCCGCGTGCCGCGGCCTTGGCCGGGTCGATCCAGACGCGCATCGCGTAGTTTCCGATGCCGAACGCGATCGCCTGGCCGACGCCCGGCAGGCGCGCCAGCTCGTCGCGCACGCGCAGGTTGGCGAAGTTCGAGAGGTACAGCGCGTCGTAGGTCTTGTTGGGCGAGTCGAGGTGCACGACCATGGTCAGGGTCGGCGACGCCTTGACGGTCGTCACGCCGAGCTGGCGCACCGCCTCCGGCAGGCGCGGCAACGCCTGCGCCACCCGGTTCTGCACCTGCATCGCGGCGAGGTCGATGTCGGTGCCGCCCTTGAAGGTGACGCTCAGCTGCATGGCGCCGTCGGAGCTCGACGTCGACTTCATGTAGATCATGTTCTCGACGCCGTTGATCGCCTCCTCCAGCGGCCCGGCGACGGTGTCGGCGATGGTGCGCGGGTTCGCGCCGGGATAGCTCGCGCTGACGGCGACCGAGGGCGGGACGACGTCCGGGTACTCGCTGATCGGCAGGTTCGGGATCGCGATCAGGCCGGCCACCAGGATCAGCGCCGACAGCACCGTGGCGAGGATCGGGCGGTCGATGAAGATCCGCGAGAAATCGGTATGCGCGGCCATCGCGGGTCAGCCGGCGGCGGGCGCCTGCGCCGGCGCGGGCGGCGGCAGGTTGGGCTGGTCCATCGGCACGTCGCGCGGGTTCACCGGCTGGCCGGGGAAGAAGATCTTGCGCATGCCGTTGACGATGACCTTGTCGCCGGGTTTCAGGCCCGACTGCACGACGCGCAGCGATTCGATGTGCGGCCCGAGCGTCACGTCGCGCCGCTCGGCGGAGTTGTTCGCGCCCACGACGTAGACGTAACGGCGGTCCTGGTCGGTCAGCACCGCCTGCTCGTGGATCAGGAGCGCGTCCTGCTGCGAGGCGCCGAGCAGGCGCACGCGCGCGAACAGGCCGGGCGTGAACACGCCGTCCGGGTTCGGCAGCACCGCGCGCGCGCGGATGGTGCCGGTCGCCGGGTCGAGGGCGTTGTCCACGAAGTCCATCTCGCCCTGGTGCGGGAAGCCGTCCTCGTTGGCGAGGCCGACCAGCACGGGATTGCGCGTGTCGCGCGAGCTGCCGCGCGAGCCGTTACGTGCGAGTTCCTGGTAGCGCAGGTAGGCGCGCTCGTCGCCGGTGAAGGTGACGTAGACGGGATCCACCGAGACCAGCGTGGTGAGCAGCGACTGGTTGGCATTGACCACGTTGCCGGGCTTGACCAGCGCCACGCCGGCGCGGCCCGCGAACGGCGCGGTGACGCGCGTGAAGCCGAGGTCGAGATCGGCGCGCGCGAGGCGGGCATTCGCGGCGAGCAGGTCGGCGTCCGCCTGCTGCGCTTCCATGCGCCGGGCGTCGAGTTCGCCCTGCGACACGGCGCGGGCGGTGATCAGCTGCTCGGCGCGGGCGAGCTCCTGCTTCGCCAGCGCGACGCGCGCTTCGGCGCGCGCGGCATCGGCGCGCGCGGCGCTTGCGGCGGCCGCGTACTCGCGGTCGTCGATCGTGAACAGCAGCTGGCCCTTTTCCACGAGGCCGCCCTCGCGGTAGCGCACGCTGCGCAGGTGGCCGGAGACGCGCGGGCGGATTTCGGCGGACTCGATCGCCTCGATGTGGCCGCTGTAGTCGTCCCATTCGGTGACGGACTTCTGCACCACGGCGGCGACGCTGACGTCGGGAGGCGGGAACTGCTGCTGCCCGTCGCCGCCGCAGGCGGCGAGCAGGAGGGCGGCGATGACGGCGATGGCGGTGCGGCGGCGGTTCGGCGCCGCGACGGGGGAGGGGACCATGGCTCAGGCTTCCTTGGCGATCTTTCTTGGTACAGGCGCTTGCGCTGTCCGTTCGTCGCCCCATTCGCGTGCGAGTTCCTCCATCAGCGCGACAAGTCTCGCGCGCGCGGGGGCGGGCATCGAATACATCTGGAACAGCTCCTGCCACATCAGGCCCTCGGCGGCCAGGTGCACGAGGTGCAGGCGCAGGTCGCGGTCGGTCCACTTCTTGCGGCCGAGGCGCTCGCGCAGCTCCTGCCGGCAGGGATCCATCAGCGAGGGGTCGAGGGTGGCGGCGGAGAGCATCCCGCACAGGAAGCGGCGGTGCGATTCGTCCTGCGCGTTCAGTGTGCGGATGAAGCCGAGCAGGCGCGCGGTGTCGGGGTTGCAGTCGCAGGGGGTATGCGCGGCCTCGGCGGCGTCCCACTTCTCGAAGTCGGCCTCCAGCAGGCCGCGGAGCAGGTCCTCCTTGGTCGGGAAGTGGTAGGTGATACCGCCGCGGGTGACCCCGCTGACGTTCACCAGCTCGTCGAAGGTGAGCGCGCCGGCGCCGCGGTTCTCCACGATCTCGCGCGCGGCGGCGAGGATCTTCTGCTTGGCGGCGGGCGGCCTGGACATGCAGTCATAACTATACAGAACGTTCTGTACAGGTCAACCATAAAGGGGACGCACCCCATTAAGGTTCCTAATTGGGGTGCGTCCCCTTTAAGGATCAGAGCCAGCCGCGGCGGCGGAAGAAGAGGTAGGGCAGGATCGCGGAAATCACGATGACGAACAGCGCGATCGGGTAGCCGAAGGGCCAGTCCAGCTCGGGCATGAAGTGGAAGTTCATGCCGTAGATGCTCGCGATCAGGGTCGGCGGCAGGAACACGGCGGCCGCGACCGAGAAGATCTTGATGATGTTGTTCTGCTCGATGTTGATCAGGCCGAGCGTGGCCTGCAGCATGAAGCTCGACTTGTTGGCCAGGAACGAGGCGTGGTCCGCAAGCGCGAGCACGTCGCGCGACATCGAGCGGTAGCGCGCCACCAGGTCCTTCGGCATCTGCACTGCGGTCGACTGCTGGATGAAGGTGAGCTGGCGGCCGAGTGTGACCAGGCTTTCACGTGCCTTACTGGTGAGGTCGCCGTCGCGCCCGATGCGCTCCATCACCCCGCGCAGGTCGCGGGCCCGCGTCTTGCCCTTCTGTTCGCCCGCGAACACGTTCGCCGAAAGGTCGTCCAGCCCCTGACCCACGCGCTCGAGCACGTCGGCGGTGCGCTCGATGATGGCTTCCAGCAGGCCCGCGAGAATGGCGGGGGCGGTGGTCGCGGCCGCCGGATGGCGCTCCGAATAGGCGATAAAGCGCCGGAACGGCAGCGGATCCACGTACCGGTTCGTTATCAGCCGGTTGCTGGTGAGGATGAAGGTGATCGCGGCAGATTCCGGGCGGTCCGTGTCGATCTTGGTGATCACGGTCGCCGTCATGTACAGCGTGCCGTTCTCCTCGTACAGCCGCGACGACGTCTCGATCTCGCGCATCTCCTCGCGCGAGGGCACGTCGATCGCGAGCAGCCGCTCGACCGAGCGTTCCTCCGCGAGCGTCGGCTCGAGGAGGTCCACCCAGACGCAGGCCTCGGGGATGTCAGCGGGCGGCGGGTCGAGCCGGTCCAGGCCCTGGCTGCCGGGAACGAAGCAGTTCAGCATGCCAGGGTCGCTTCAGGGGATTCAGGTGGCGCCGCGCTCGCGGGCCGCCAGGTCGTTGACGAGCTCGAACAGCTTCTCGGCGCCCCCTGCCATTTCCTGGTCGGTAAGGTACTTGCCGTGCACCACGATCATCGGCGTGTGGTCGAGCAGGTAGCGGCGCGAGAGATTCTCCGCCTGCCGCAGCTTGTTCTCGGTCGAAAAGGTGCGGTAGTGGCGCGCGAAGTCCTCGGCCGACACGCCGTTCGCAAGCAGGAACTCGCGTACGGCCTTTTCGGTCGCCGCCGCGTCCACGCGCCCGCCGCGGATGACGGTGAAAGGCTTGCCGCGTGCGTGGATCTGGCGGAACACCTCGGCGTGCAGCTTGTCCACCAGGCCCAGCGACTCGATGGCGAAGTACAGCCGCGCATCCTCGCGCGTGACCTCGTTCCAGATCACCGGCAGGCGCCGCAGCTTGATCCATTCCGGCTTTGACTTCTCCCAGGCCTCGACCCGCGGCTCGAGCGCGTAGCAGTGGCCGCAGCCGTACCAGAAGCCCTCTATCACCTCGACGCTGCCGGGCGGCGTGCTGACCGGCTGCGCGACTGCGTAGGTCGTGTAGTTCTCGCCTTCCTTCCAGCGCGCGAGGTTGCCCGCGGGCGGCGCGGGCGTGCTGGCCGCGACCGCGGCGGCGACCGGGCTCGTGGTGGAGGTCGCAGCCTCGACCGTCTCGCCGTCGCTCGCGCCGACCGGCTCGTTCAACTCCGACGGCGGACGGAGCGGCTCGGCTTCGGCGGCCGGCACGGACTGCTCCGCCGGGGGTGGCGTCGGCTCGGCCTGTGCTTCCGTCGCGGCGGGCGCCGCAGAGTCGTTGCCGCAGGCGGCGAAGGCGAGCATGGCCGCGATTGAACTGATCAGGGCTCTGGTCATCGGTCCGGTCTCCCGTTTCTGTGCGGTGTCAGCGCAGGCCCTGCGTATACGACGCCAATGCGCGCATTTCGTCTTCCGTCAGCTTCGCCGCGACCACTTGCATGATGTCGTTGCCGGGGGTCCTGCGCGTGCCGTCGGCAAAGGCCTTCAGCTGGGCGTATGAGTAGACCGCATGCTGGCCGCGGAGTGCCGGGTATTTCGCCGGACCGTTGCCCTTGCCCTGCGGGCCGTGGCAGGCGATGCAGGCCGGCAGGCCGCGGGATTCGTCACCCCCGCGATAGAGCTTTTCGCCGAGTTGCCAGTTCGAGGGTTCGGCTTCCAGCCCGGCCGGGGCCTGGGCTGCAAAGTGGGCGCCGAGATCGGCCATGTCCTGGTCGGACAGCGCCATGGCCATCGGCATCATGAGTGCGTTGGTCCGTACCGACTGCTTGAAGAGCGCCAGCTGGGCGGCGATGTAGCCCTCGTTCTGGCCGGCCAGGTTGGGCCATTCCGGATTCACGCTGGCGCCGGTCATCCCGTGGCAGGCCCCGCAGACGGCCGCCTTCTGGGCGCCGGCGGCGGCATCTCCGGCGTGCGCCGGAACCGCGGCCAGCGAGCAGGCGAGCAGCACACCGATCCATGCAGGCTTCATGACGACCCCAACTGTTAGACTCCCCGGCGGGCCCGGAATTATACGCAAGCCAGCGGTCCCGCAGTCCACCCGAAGATGTCCCGATACCCCCAGGCCCGGTTCCTGAAGAGCGCCGATTCGGCCGCCGGATTCGGCGACGAATCCGGCGCGGAAGTCGCTTTCGCCGGCCGCTCGAACAGCGGCAAGTCGAGCGCGATCAATGCCATCGTCGGGCGCCACGACCTCGCGCGCACCAGCCGCACGCCCGGACGCACGCAGCTCGTGAACTTCTTCGAGGTGGTGCCCGGCCGGCGCATCGTGGACCTGCCGGGTTACGGCTTCGCCAAGGTGCCGCCCGCGATGCGCGAGCATTGGCGCCGGCTGATGGAGGCCTATTTCCGGGAACGCGAATCGCTCGCCGGACTCGTGATCGTGGTCGATGCGCGCAGGGGATTCGGCGAGCACGACGAGGCCATGCTGCAGTACGCCGAGGCGCGCGGCTGCCCGGTGCACGTGCTGCTCACCAAGGCGGACAAGCTCAGCCGGAACGAGTCCAGGTCGGTCCTGCGAGATACGCAGGGCAGGCTCGGTTTGCGCGCGCGGGCGCAGCTCTTTTCCGCCGAGACGAAAGAGGGCGTGGACGCGGCGCAGGGGGCGCTCGAGGGACTGTTTGCCCGCCGGTGATCCGCAGTCGGTTGAATGGTTTCGGTTTCTCCTGAAATCTGCAGGCCGGACCCGGGGTCTTGCCCCGGTGCCATAGTCTCACCGCCACGCACACGATAGGCGACCCCGGTGCGGGTCCGGCTGTGATCAACTCGATTCGGGCCGATGCGGCCTCGGAAAGGGATCCGGCGGGATGAACCCGGCAGTTGAGGAAGAGCGCGTTCGCGCCGAAGCCGTTGGCGCGCGTTACGACCGCCAGATGATGCTGGAGGCGCGCAACCGCACCCGTGACGCCATTCGTGCGATTGCGTCGCGGATCGCGCCAGGCATGGCGGAGGAAGAGGGCATGGAGACCGCGCGCAGCGTGCTGCGCGAGGCGGGCATGCTGCGTGGCTGGCATGCAATCCACGTCCGGTTCGGGCGCAACACCCTCAAGCGCTTTGGCGAGCCGTCGGATCCCGGTGTGGTGCTTGCACAGGACGACATCTTTTTCATCGACGTCGGCCCGGTCTGGAAGGATTGGGAGGGAGACGGCGGCGATACCTTCGTCGTCGGCGACGACCCGGACATGCGCCGGATCGCCCGCGACGTGCGCGCCGTCTTCGACGGCGTGCAGTACCGCTGGCGGGTCGAGGGCCTGACCGGGATGGACCTATATAAATGTGCAATCGCCGAGGCGCAGGCCAGGGGATGGGAACTCAACCTCGCCATGCCCGGCCATCGGCTGTCGGACTTTCCGCACGCGGTGCACTACAAGGGCGAACTCGCCACGGCTCCGTTCAAGCCGTCCCCGGGACTGTGGATGCTCGAGATCCAGATCCGGCATCCCGGCCTTCCGTACAGCGCCTTCTACGAAGACTTGCTGCTCGAAGGGCCCGGCGCATGAACGACGCCGCGCGCAGGTCCATTGGTACCGAGGAGGCGCGGTCGATCCGCCAGACCTACGGCGGCGAGCTGGCGCTGGAACCGCTCGTGCGCGTGCTGCGGGGAACGGATCGCATTTTCCCGACTCGCCTTGTGGCGCGCGGTCCGAGGCCGCACCCGCTGGCGCGCAAGCCGCGTACCTTCGACGGCCTGCGCTTCGCTTCGCGCGGCACGGAGTACGGCCTCGAGGACTACGTAAAGCTGAACCGCGTCGCGGCGTTGCTGGTGCTCGACGACCAGTCGATCGCGCTCGAGCGCTACGAATTCGGCAATGACGAGAAGACACGCTGGACTTCGATGTCCATCGCCAAGTCGGTCAGCACCACGCTGGTCGGGATCGCGGTAAAGGACCGCTTCATCCAGAGCGTGGAAGACCCGCTCACGCGCTACCTGCCGGAACTGCGCAACAGCTCCTATGGCGGCGTGTCGGTCAGGGAACTGCTGCAGATGACTTCCGGCGTGCGCTGGGATGACACCCACACCGACCCGGACTCGGACCGCCGCTGCATGCTGGAACTGCAGATCGCGCAGGAGCCCGGGACGATACTGCAGTACGTCTCCAGCCGGCCGCGGGCGGCCACACCAGGAACCCGCTGGAACTACAGCACCGGCGAGACGCACATCGTGGGCGCGCTGCTGCGCGCGACGATCGGCCGCTGGCTCGCCGAATACCTGAGCGAGAGGATCTGGTCGCGATTCGCCATGGAGAGCGACGCGAGCTGGTGGCTGGAATCGAGGAACGGGCTCGAATGCGCCGGCTGCGGTATCAACGCGACGCTGCGCGATTACGGCCGTTTTGGCCTGTTCATGATGGATGACGGCGTAATCCGCGGCGAGCGGGTGCTCCCCGAGGGCTGGGTGCGAGAAGCTACCGCCCCGCGCGTGATCGGCGGCGAGCACCTGGATTACGGCTACATGTGGTGGCCGGTGCCGGCTCTGGACGGCGGCTATGGCGATGCCGCCTTCAGTGCGCGCGGCATTTTCGGCCAGTACCTCTACGTCAATCCGGCGCAGCGCGTCGTTATCGTCGTCTGGAGCGCACGCCCGAAGCCGAAGGGTTCAGAGATCGTGCTCGACAACGATTTCTTCAACGCGACCGTCAGTTTACTGAGGTGAGACAGCTGCAACGCCGGCTGGCCACGATGATTGTGTTCGGACTGCGGTTGCGTCGGCCCGACTGCTGGCGGAAGCAGTCGCCCTGGTGCCGGGCGCGCACCGCGTGAATCGCGTTTTGTACCTATGCAACGGACCGGGCGCGTCGCAAGCTGCGATTGAATTGGGCTGGCGCGCAGCCGAGGGAGAGACAGATGCGTGATCACTTGATACCGTTTTCGCTCTTGTGCGCGGCTTTTGCGTGGCCGGCCGGCGCGGCCGCGGAGACGAGCAGGCTCGGCGAGGTCCTGGTGACCGCGCAGAAACGCGAAGAGCTGACCGTGGACATTCCGATGACCGTGTCGGTCCTGAGTGAGGAGACGCTCGATGTCAGGGGAGTCCGCTCGCTTCAGGACATCTCGTTCATGATTCCCGGGTTCACGATGCGCGTGGACGGCCCGGGGTCGTATGAGCTGTTCATGCGGGGCGTCGGCAATCTGGGCGGAAGTGAGGCCGTCACGTCGGTGTACCTCGACGACACGCTCACCACGTTGTACCTGTACCGGCAGCTCGACCTGAGATCGCTCGATATCGAGCGCGTCGAGGTGCTGAAGGGTCCCCAGGGAACGCTGTACGGACAGGGTGCCTCGGCAGGCACCGTGAGATTCATTTCGCGCCGGCCGGTGCTGAACGAATTCAGTGCCCGTGCTGAGGGCGAGATCTCTTTCATCGAGAAGGGCGATACCAACGAGAAACTCACCGCAGTCGTCAACCTGCCGGCCATGGACGACAAGCTCGCATTCCGCATCGCGGCTACCGGCGAGTGGGGCGGAGGCTGGATCGACCAGCCGGAGGCCGGACTCAAGGACGCGAACAACCAGGACCTGGTAAATGTTCGTGCGCAAATGCTGTGGCAGCCGACCGATGCACTGGAAGTCCGGGCGACCGCTGCCGTCTACTCGCTCGACAGCCAACTGGGACTCGACTACGAAGGTCCGGACCGGACGATAGACGTGGGCGTGGACCGCGCGCGGGTGTTGCCGCCGCGCCAAGACGACTATTACCTCTACAACCTGACCGCGACCTACGATTTCAGCGGGATGCAGCTGATCAGCTCGACTGGTTACGTCGACTATTACCGCTATTACACGCTGCCGTATATCGGGCCGGTGGAATCCCAGTTCGTGCCGCCGGGTGGTAACCTCGAAGGGCTCGCCACCTGGGACGACCAGACCTACCAGTTCACGCAGGAGGTGCGACTGGTGTCCACCGGCGACAGCCGCTTTAGTTACACGATCGGTGCCTACTATCGCGACGCCAAGTCGCACTTCCAAGGTTCCGGCGAGACGCTGTTCAACGGTACCGTCTTCCCATTTCCATACGAGTTCCGAAACGACAGTCAGTCGTGGTCTCTGTTCGCGGACGGATCCGTGAAGCTGACCGACCGCTTTGAGCTTGGCGGAGGAGTCCGCGTGTTCGAGGACGACCAGGGCTTCGAGGAGTACGGCATCGTCAAGAGCGAGACGTTCGACTCGACGGATCCACGCATCTACCTCACTTACGCAATGTCAGATCATTCCAATCTGTATTTCACCATCGCCGAGGGATTCCGCAGCGGCGGTTTCAACAGTTTCTCGAATCCGTCCTACGGACCGGAACAGGTCCGCAACTACGAGATTGGAGTCAAGAGCGCCAACCCGGAATCCGGTCTCAGTTTCGAGGTCGCCGCCTACTTCTCGGATTACGAGGACATGATCCGACGAGGCCTGCTGATCGTGGGCAATCAGTTCGAGAACATCCAGGCGAACATCGGCAACGTCGAGATCAAGGGCGTCGAGGCCGCCTTCGGCGTGCAGGCTTCCGATCACGTCACGTTGAGCGGGTCGGCGGCGTGGATAGACGCCGAGATCGTGTCGATTGCCGCGACCAACTCGGTCAATGAGGTTGGTGATCCTGTCGATTACGTGCCCGAGCTCAGCTTCACGGTGGCGGCGGATCTCGGCTTTCAGTGGTCGGCGGCCATCGAGGGATTCCTGCACCTGGACCTAAACTACCGCGACGAGGTTCCGTACACTGACCGATTCATGTACTACCCTGAGTTCGCGATCCAGACCTCTGACAGCTTCACGCTGCTGAACGGCAGGCTGGGTGCGCGCCTCGAGAAGTCGACGTTTGAACTGTTCGTCAACAACCTGACAGGTGTGAACAAGTCGGTCGATCCTTTCGACATCTGGTCGCAGGGTAACAGGACCAAGCCCCGCACCATCGGGCTGAAGGCGACGTTCGACTTCTGAAGGCCGGGGCGTTGGCCTATGCTTCGCCCGTGAAACACCTTTGCTATCGGTCATTGGCGGCCGCCGCGCTTGCGGGCGCGGCGGCTGTCGCCGCCGCCGCCGACTGGAATGTCGCCGACACCGGCGAGCCCTCGCGCGAACTGCGCTTTACGGCCACCGAAGGCACCTGGATCAGCGTGGACGTGAGCCCCGACGGATCCACGATCGTCTTCGACCTGCTCGGCGACATTTACGCGATACCCGCGTCGGGGGGCGACGCGCGGCGCGTGCACGGGGGCCCGGCGATGCAGCGCACGCCGCGCTTCAGCGCCGACGGCAGCCGCGTCCTCTACGTCAGCGACGAGTCTGGCATCGAGAACGCCTGGATTTCGAGGCCGGACGGCAGCGAGGCGCGCCAGGTGACGCGCGAGGAATCGAATCTCGTCATGGCGGCGTCTTGGGGGCCGGATGCCAGCAGCCTCGTCGTCGAGCGCATCGGCGGCCGTTATCCGCAGCGTTTCGCGTCGGAGATCCGGCTCTACGACCTGGCGGGCGGCAGCGTGACGCTTGTGCCGACGCCCGCGAATCGCCGCGACGTGGCGGAGCCGGTCACCTCCCGGGACGGGCGCTACGTCTACTACACGGAACGGCTCGCGCCCGAGTTCGTGATCTACGTGGACGCGAGCCACATGAATTACGCGATCCGCCGGCGCGAGATCGCGACCGGCGCGGTCACCACGATGGCCGGCGGCTGGGGCGGGGCACTGGCGCCGCAGGTCTCGCCGGACGGTCGCCGGCTCGCTTTCGTGCGGCGCGTGAAGGACAAGACCGTGCTGTTCGACATGGACGTGGCGACCTTCGCCCAGCGCGCCGTCTTCGACGGGCTGGATCGCGATTTGCAGGCGTCGTATGAGGCGCAGGCCAACTACTACCCGCATTACGGCTGGTTCCCGGACGGCCGCCACGTTGCGATCTGGGGCAAGGGTCGCATCCTGCGCGTGAACATGGACACGGGTGAAGCTGCGGAAATCCCGTTCCGCGCGAACGTGTCCCAGCGTGTGACGGAACCAGTGCGTACCGCCTACGACATCGCGCCGGCATCGGTGCGCGCCAGGGCGATCCGCGACACGGCGCTGGCGCACGATGGGCGTGAACTCGTGTTCACGGCGCTTGCGCGGCTCTGGCGCAAGCGACTGCCGGACGGTCGGCCGGTGACTTTCGGCAGCGCGGACGCGTCCGGTTTCGAACCAGCTTTCTCCGCGGACGGGCGCCAGCTCGCCTGGGCGGAATGGAACGACGAGCGCGGCGGAACATTGGTTGTCGCGCGTGCCGACGGTTCGAGGGCGCGCACCATCGCGACAAGCCGCGGAGTAATCCGCGAACCGGCGTTCTCGGCCGACGGGCGCGAGCTCGTGTACCGGATCCAGGCGCCGGACCCAAACATGGGCGGCGCCCGCGCGAAGGCGGGCATCTACCGGGTCGCGGCCGCCGGCGGCGCCAGCCGCTTCGTCGCTACCGGCGACGCACGGCCCCATTTTGCGCCCGACGGCACGCGCATCTTCTTCATCGTGCGCGACTACACGGGCGAGAGCCCTGCGGAAAGTCTTGTCAGCGTGACGCCGGACGGCCACGACCTGCACGAGCATGCGCGCACGCCGGATGCCGACACGTCGGAGCTGCGGCCGAGCCCTGACCATCGCTGGATCGCCTTTCGCGAACGCCAGCAGTATTACCTGATGCGCTGGCACGAGACCGGCAATGCGATCCTGGTCTCGGCGCGGGACGGCGAGGTGCCGGCCCGGCAGCTGACCACCGACGGTGGCTTCGCGCTGTCGTGGTCGGTGGACTCCGCGACGCTTACCTGGACGCTTGGCCCGACCATCGTGCAGGCAAGCGCACGATCCGCGGGCAATCCGCGCGTGCTCGCCGACGCCGCCCTGGTCGTGCCGGCGGATTCGCCCGCTGGCAGCATTGCTTTCATCAACGCGCGCATCCTGACGATGCGTGGCGACGAGGTCTTCGAGCGTGGCACCGTGCTGGTCGAGGGCAACCGCATCCGTGCAATTGGCCCGACCGGCGAGGTCGAAGTTCCGGCCGGCACCAAGCTGATCGACGCCACGGGCAAGACGATCATGCCGGGCCTCGTCGACGCCCACGGCCACATCGACTGCTGCTGGCGCACGGGCTCGATGCCGCAGAAGCAGCCCGCGCACTATGCTGCGCTCGCCTATGGCGTCACGACCAACTTCGATCCCTACCCGAACGAACTCACCAGTTTCGAGAGCGGCGAGACGCAGCTTGCCGGCTACACGGTGGGGCCGCGCTGGATCACGACCGGTGCCGCGATCTGGGGCCGCCCGCAGAATGGTTCGAGCGACTTCACGCCCGTGGATTCGCTGGACGATGCCCGGCGCGCGATCGCACGCAAGCAGGCGCTGGGGGCGCCGATCGTCAAGAGCTACCGTTACCCCGTGCGCCGGGCGCGCCAGATGCTGGTCAAGGCGGGCCGCGAGGCGGGCGTCATGGTGGACGTGGAGGGCGAAAGCCAGTTCTACAACAACGTGACGCACCTGCAGGACGGCCACAGCAACCTCGAGCACAACCTGCCGGTCGCGAATTACTACGACGACATCGTCAAGCTCTTTGCGGGTGCGCGCGCGCACAACACGCCCACGCTGGTCGTCACGTTCGGCGAGCTGTTTGGCGAGAACTACCTCTACCAGACGACCGAGGCCTGGAAGGAGCCGAAGGTGAAGGCCTTCGTCCAGGAAGCGTTGACCGGCTACAGCCCTCTGCGCTCGCCCTACGGCGCACCGCCCTGGGTGCGTGCGATGACGACGGTCCAGGCCGCCGAGGAGATCTGGGACGTTGGCTTCCGGGCCGTCGCGCGCTCGACGAAGAAGCTCGACGACGCGGGCGTCACGATCAACGTCGGCTCGCACGGCGAGATTCCGGGCCTCGCGATGCACTGGGAGATGACGCTGCTGGCCCAGGGCGGCATGAACCCGATGGCCGTGCTGCGCGCGGCCACGATCAACAGCGCGCGTACGCTTGGCGTGGACGCGCAAATCGGGACGCTCGAAGCCGGAAAGCTGGCCGACCTGATCGTGCTGGACGCGGATCCGCTCGCGGACATCCGGAACAGCAACAGTGTCCGTTACACGATGGTGAACGGCAGGCTCTACGACTCGGCGACGATGAACGAGATCGGCAACTACGACCGGCCGCGCACCAGGTTCTTCTGGGAACTGCCGGACTATCGCGGCATCGACTGGAACGAGGCATGGGCCGGGCACGACTGAGCTTGCGAGAGACGGGGATGATTGCGGCGGCCGGCCTGTGGGCGGGCGCCGCGCTGGCCTCGTCCTGGAACGTGTCCGACACCGGCCAACCGTTCACGGACGCCGACTTCACCGTGACGGAAGGCAGCTGGATGAGCGTGGATGTGAGCCCGGATGGCCGCACGCTCGCCTTCGACCTGCTCGGGGACATCTACACGCTGCCGGCGGCGGGCGGCGAGGCGACCCTGGTACACGGCGGGCCCGCGATGCAGCGGGATCCGCGTTTCAGCCCGGACGGCGTCCGGCTGCTCTACGTCAGCGACTCGGACGGCGGCGACAACGCCTGGATCTCCGGTGTCGACGGCGCGGGAGCGCGCCGCGTCACGGCGGAGACAGTGAATTCGATCACCGGCCCGGCCTGGGCGCCGGATGCTTCCGGTATCATCGCCGCGCGCCTGTTCTCCGACGACGAGTCTCTGCATGCGTCGGAACTGCGCCTGTTCGACATCGCGGGCGGCTCCGGCAGTCCGGTTGTGGCGCGGCCCACGAACGGCGAGAACGTGCACGAGGCGCAGTTCTCGCCGGATGGCCGTTACCTCTACTACACCGAAAAGACCTCGCCGCCGACGCGCTCGGTCGTCTACATCGACGCCAGCCACGTCAACTACGCGGTAATGCGGCGCGAGCTTGCAAGTGGACGCACCGAGAAGGTGGTGGAAGGCTTCGGCAGTGCGACCACGCCCAGGCCATCGCCGGACGGCAGGCGGCTCGCATTCGTGCGGCGCGTCAAGGCGCGCACCGTGCTGTTCGAGTATGAGCTCGCGACCGGTGCTCAGCGGCCGGTGTTCGACGGCCTTGACCGCGATGCACAGGCGGACTTCATCTGGCAGGGAAGCTATTACCCGCAGTACGGGTGGTTCCCGGACAGTCGGCACGTCGCGATCTGGGGCAAGGGCCGGCTATGGAAGGTGGACATGAACACTGGCTCGGCCGCGGAGATCCCGTTCCGCGCGCATTCGCGCCACCGGATCACGACGCCGCCGCGCTTTGTCAACGACCTGGCGCCGGAGCGCTTTACCGTACGCGCGATCCGGCAGCTCGCATGGTCGCCGGACGGACGCACGGTGGTCTTCAATGCGCTCGGCCGGCTGTGGCGCAAGGACCTGCCGGACGGACAGCCGCGGCGCCTCACCGCGGCGAACGCGCTCGAATTCGAGCCGGCTTTCTCGCCGGATGGCCGCAGCATCGCGTACGTGGAGTGGGACGACGAGCGCGGTGGCGAGCTGAAGGTCGTCCGCGCCGACGGCGGCGGCGGGCGCACGCTGGTCGCGAGCGGCGGCGTGCTGCGCGCGCCCGCGTTCTCGCGTGACGGGCGCCGCATCGTCTACAAGATCGACTACGGAGACCGCTGTCTCGGTGGGCACGACGCGCAGGTGGGCATCTACTGGATGGAGGCCGCAGGCGGCGCCAGCCACTACGTCGGCGAACCAGGCGACGCGCCGATGTTCTCGCCCGACGGCAGGCGCATCTACTTCGGCGACAAGGACTACGTGGACCAGGCGACCATCACCTCGCTCGTCAGCACCGACCTCGAGGGCCGCGATAGGCGCGTGCACGCGAAGACGCGCGACGCCGACACCTCGGAACTGCGCATCAGCCCGGACCTGCGCTGGATCGCGTTCCGCGACCGCCAGCAGTACTACGTCGCGCGTTATCGCGAGACCGGGACGACAGTGCTCGTGGATTCGAGCGGGGCAGCGCAGCCGGTGGCGCGGGTCAGCGACCAGGGCGGCTACGGGCTGGCCTGGTCCGCGGACTCCAGCCGCGTGCGCTGGGCGCTCGGCGAACAGCTGCTCACCGCGACCATCGCCGGGCGCTTCGGCCCGGGACAAGCGCCGCCGGTCGAGCGTGCGCGCGTCAACCTGGTCGTGCCGGCGGACCGGCCCACGGGCGCGATCGCCTTCACCAACGCGCGCATCATCACGATGCGCGGCGACGAGGTGATCGATTCCGGCACCGTCGTGGTCGAGGGCAACCGGATCACGTCGGTCGGCGGCGCGGGGATCGCCATCCCGCCGGGCGCGAAGCGCATCGACGTCGACGGCCGCACCGTCATGCCGGGGCTCGTGGACATGCACGGGCACATCAACAACTGCTACTACACCTCCTCCGGACTGATGCCGCAGAAGCAGGCTTCGCGGTACGCGGACCTCGCCTACGGCGTGACGACGAATTACGACCCGTACACCTCCGAACTCCCGAGCTACGCACAGGCGGAGATGACGCTCGCAGGCGAGATGACCGGCCCGCGCGCCATCGAGTCGGGCTTCATCGCCTTCGGACGCAGCGGCAAGGGCGACCATGCCTTCCTGCCGGTCGAGGACTACGACGACGCACTCGCCTTCATGCAGCGCAAGCGTGAACTCGGCGGGATCATCGCCAAGAGCTACCGCCAGCCGATGCGCAGCCAGCGGCAAATGCTGATCAAGGCGGGGCGGGAGACCGGCGTGATGGTGGACGTCGAGGGCGAGAGCAACTACTACAACAACATCACCATGATCCTCGACGGCAACACCAACCTGCAGCACAACTTCCCGCTCGCGACCTATTACGACGACGTCGTGCAGTTGATGAAGCACGCGGGCAGCTCGCACGTGCCGACGCTGGTGATCGTGTTCGGCGAGCTGCTGGGCGAGAACTGGATCTGGCAGCACGAACGCGTGTGGGACGATCCCAGGGCGCAGACCTTCATCCAGGTGACGACCAGCGGCTACAGCCCGCTGGCGCCCGGGCACTACGCGCCGCCCTGGGTGCGCGGCATGACGACGATGCACGCGTCCGAGGAGATTTACGACATCGGCTTCCGCTCAGTCTCGCGCTCGATGAAGAAGCTGGACGATGCGGGCGTCACCGTGGCCGCGGGGTCGCACGGCCAGGCCGCGGGCCTGGCGCAGCATTGGGAGATGCGGTTGCTCGCGGAAGGCGGCATGTCGAACCACCGTGTGCTGCGCGCGGCGACGCTGAACGGCGCGCGTACGCTCGGGTTCGACGGCCAGATCGGTTCGCTCGAGCCGGGCAAGCTCGCCGATCTCATCATCCTGGACCGCGATCCCCTTGCGGACATCCGCAATACGAACAGCGTGCGCTGGACCATGGTCAACGGCCGGCTCTACGACGCCCATACCATGGATGAGACCGGCAGTCGCGAGCGGCCGCGCGGAAAGTTCTACTGGGAAGTCGGCCACACGCGCAACATCGTCGACTGGAAAAAGGCGTGGGCGCACCAGTGAACGCTGCCGCGCAGGCCGGGGCCGGCGAATTCCTCGGCCATCCGCGCGGGCTCGCCTACATTGCCTTCACCGAGGCGTGGGAGCGCTTCTCCTTCTACGGGATGCAGGCGCTCCTGATCCTCTACATGACCGGGCACCTGCTGAATCCCGGCGTGATCGAGGGTGTGGCCGGCTTCGCGGCATTCCGCAGCGGCATGGAGGCCGTATTCGGCCAACTGTCGCAGCAGGCGCTGGCGTCGCAGATCTTCGGCGTCTACATTGGCCTCATCTACTTCACGCCCATCCTGGGCGGACTGGTCGGCGACCGGCTGACGGGGCGGACCCGGGCGGTGCTCGCCGGCGCCGTGCTGATGGCGGCCGGGCACTTCATGATGGCTTTCGAGGCGACCTTTCTGCCCGCGCTCGCAGCGCTCGTCTGCGGCTCCGGTCTGCTGAAGGGCAACCTGGCCGCGCAGGTCGGCAATCTCTACGCGCGCGACGACCGCCGCCGTGACCGCGCGTACACGGTGTACGTGACCGCGATCAACGTCGGTGCTTTCATCGCGCCGCTCGTCTGCGGCACGCTCGGCGAGCTTTACGGCTGGCACTACGGATTTGGCGTCGCCGGCATCGGCATGCTGGTCGGCATCGTCATCTACCTGTCGGGCCGCCGCCATCTGCCGCCGGATACGATCGCGCGCGACCAGCCGCAGTCGCGGCTGGCGGCGGGTGACGGGCGCGTGATCGCGGCGCTGCTCGCGCTGCTCGCGATCACCTCTGTCTTCTGGACGGTGCAGGCGCAGATCTGGAACGTCTATCCGCTGTGGCTGCGCGATCACGTGGACCGCGGGCTGCCGTTCGACCTGACCGTGCCCGTGACCTGGTTCCAGGCGCTCGACTCGATGGCCGTACTGGTGCTCGCGCCCGTCATGATCGCGTTCTGGCGCTGGCAGGGCGCACGCCGGCGCGAGCCCGGCGACCTCGCCAAGATCGCCGCCGGTTGCGTCTGGTACGGCGCGTCCTGCCTGCTGCTGGCGCTCGGCCACTGGATCACGGGCGGCGTCGGCGTGTGGCTCGTGTGGCCGGTCGTGTTCCACTTCACCGTCGGCATCGGCTACCTGTACGCGGCGCCGATCGCGCTGTCGCTGGTGTCGCGGGCGGCGCCGGCGGCCGTCAACGCGATGGTGGTGGGAGCCTACTACCTCGGCATCTTCGTCGGCGGCATCTTCAGCGGCTGGCTCGCGCGCTTTTACGAGCCCCTGGGCCCGGCGCCGTTCTGGGTGCTGCATGCCGCGATCGGCGTGGGCGGCGCGCTCCTGATCGTGGTGCTGCGGGGCTGGTTCCAGCGCGAACTCCGGCTCGACGGCGACGACAGGGGAGGGTGAGCCGATGAGGCGATTCGCGGTAGCGGTGAGCGCGGTGATTGCCGCAGGCGCCGCAATGGCCGGCGAGCCTCGCAGCTGGTCGGTTTGTCCGGTGCCGGGAACCGGCTGCGACTTCGCCGGCGGCCCCGGCATCCAGGCAGCGGTCGATGCGGCGGCGCCTGGCGATACCGTGAATCTCCGCTCCGGGCGCTATGTCGCCGCAGCTTACCGCGAGATCCCGTACCAGGAAGTCGTAGTGCGCGGCTTCGTCGTGATCGACGGCAAGGACCTTTCCCTCACGGGCGATCCGGGTGCGGTGCTGGACGGCGCCGGGGGCCCGCCGACTACCGCGATAATCGTGCGCGGCGCGCGTGCGACTGTCCGCGGCCTGACCCTCACGGGTTTCCGCTATGACGTGCAGGAGGACGACTTCTACGAGGGTCATGGGCTGTTCGTAATCAACGCCGACGTGCATGCGTCCGACCTCGTCATCTCGAAGTTCCAGAAGATGGGCCTGGTCGGGCGCGGAGCGAGCCGCCTGCTGGCGGAGCGCCTGCAGATCGTGGACGGTCACGTCGGCATCTGGCTTCACGAGACCGCCTATCTGGCGCTCAACGACTCTACGGTGAGCCGCAATGACTCGAGTGCGATCGCTGCTTACGACGACTCGGTCGCCCACGTCCGGAATTGCGCTTTCGAGGGCAACCAGGATGACGGCCTGTTCACCGAGCACCGAGCGACGGTTTACGCCGAGGCATCGCGGGTCACCGGTAATCGCCCCTACGGGGCCCGGGCTGTGGGCGACAGCACGATCTGGCTGATCGGCGGCGAGGTGTCCGGCAACGACCGGGACACGAACGGCAGCTTCGGCCGCTCCCGAGTCCGCCTGGTCGCCGGGCCCTGACCGGGACGATGCCGGCGCGCAGCGCTGGTGTGCGGGAGGCACCATGGGACCCCGCTTTTGCACCGCGCGAGCGCATACAGCCGTGGTACCCGCGACTAACATGGATTCGCACCCGGAATCCCGGGGTGTGGGGGGCGACCAATGAAACTCAGGCTCGCGATGTCCATCGCGCTCAGCATGGCGGCCGCGCACGCGACGACGGCGTTCGCGCAGACTGAAGAGCAGAAAGAGGAAGAAAAGAAGACGAAACTCGAGGCAGTCGTCGTCTACGGCCGCGACTTCGTCGAGACCGCGAACAGTTCCGGCACCAAGAGCGACACGCCGCTGATCGAGACGCCGCAGTCGATCTCGATCATCTCGCGCGACCTGCTCGAGTCCTGGGGCGTCGGCAAGCTGACCGAGGCGCTGCGCTACACGCCGGGCGTCAACTCGGAGCCGTTCGGCATCGAGCCGCGCTTCACCAGCATCCGGTTGCGCGGCTTCACGGCGAATACCGAGGCTCTGTTCCGCGACGGCCTGGCGCTGCGCAATCCGTTGTTCATCGTGAGCTACAACCTGGAACCCTACGGCGCCGAGCGCATCGAGATCCCGCGCGGGCCCGCATCCGCACTGTACGGCCTCGGCAGCCCGGGCGGAATCATCAATTACATTTCCAAGACGCCGACGGACGAACAGGTCGGCGAGGTCGGCATCGAGACCGACAACCGCGACCGCAAGCAGGTGATGTTCGACGTCGGCGGCGCGATGAACGAGGACGAGACCGTCAGCTTCCGCCTGACCGGCCTCTATCGCGAGGGCGACACCCAGATCGATTTCGTGCCGGACGATCGCCAGTACTTTGCCGGCGCATTGCAGTGGGACCTCGGCGAGTCCACGTCGCTGACATTTCTCGGCTCGTTCCAGCAGGATGACGCGATGAACTCGCAGGCGTTGCCCTCGGCCGGCACGCTGACGCCAAACCCGAACGGTGTCGTGCCCGTCAGCCGCTTCACGGGCGAGCCCACGCTCGACAAATACGATCGCGGCGAGTATTCGGTGGGCTACCAGTTCGAGCATCAGTTCAACGACAACCTGCGCTTTCTCCAGAATGCTCGGCTGAACGACGTCGATCTCGACGACATCGTGGTGTTCAGCACCGGCTTCCTGCCGGACCTGAGGACCATGACGCGCAACTCGTTCTGGAACTACGGCGAGCTGTCGTCGATCACGATCGACAACCAGTTGCATCTCGCGGTCGAGACAGGATCGGTGCAGCACAAGCTGCTGTTCGGCGTGGACTGGCAGGATGCGGACGGCAGCAGCATCCAGCACATCACGGCCGCCGGCGCGACGCCGAATCTCGACATCTTCAACCCGGTGTACGGCGTGACGATCGTGCAGCCGGCGCCGTTCCGCGATGCCGAGTACAACATGAGCCAGCTGGGATTCTACGCGCAGGACGAGATCAAGATCGCCGAAAAGTTCATCGTCAACCTGGCGGTGCGGTATGACGATGCCCACAGCGACACCTTCAGCAACCTGACCGGCACGCGCATCCAGGACCAGGACGACACTGCGACGACCTACCGGGTCGGGGCGGTATACCGCGCGGACAACGGCCTGGCGCCTTACGTCAGCTATGGGGAATCCTATTACCCCTCGGTGGGCGTCGACGCTGCCGGGAATCCGTTCGACCCGGAAACCGGCGAGCAGTGGGAAGTCGGCCTGAAATATCAGCCCCAGAGTTTCGACGGGATCTTCACAATCGCGTATTTCGACCTGACGCGCGCGAACTTCGTCACGCGCAACCAGACCACGTTGCAGTTCGAGGCGACCGGCCAGGGCAGCACCAAGGGCATCGAGGTCGAGGCCTACGCGTCCTTCGACAACGGCCTGAGCGTGATCGCGAACTACAATGACCTCACGACCAACAACGACGTCAACGGCAATCCGGCGCTGGTCGGGCTGGAGTTCACGCAGATCCCGGACACCAAGGCCTCGGCGTGGCTGGACTACAAGATTTCGTCGGGTGCGCTCGCGGGACTCGGCTTCGGGGCCGGTGTACGCTACCAGTCGTCGACGTTCTCGGACGCGCTGAATACAATCTCGAGCCCAGGGTTCACGCTCTACGACGCCGCGGTCTACTACGAGGTGGGACGATTCCGCATCGCGCTCAACGTACAAAACCTCGAGGACAAGATCGTCCAGTCCTCGTGCTTTGTGCGCAACCAGTTACTTTGCACATTCGGCGAGACGCGCGCGCTGCGCGGCTCCGTCCGCTATCGCTGGGGGGACTGACCGGCGACAATCCGGTAAGGGAGCGCCACCTCATCGTTCCCGATGACACCGGAAGGCGCCGCGTCCCTTGAGCGGCGCCTTTTCCTTGCGTACGACCAACGCGGCCGGCAGTCCTGCCGAGGGGTTTGGCAGCCCCGCCTATCGTGCGTACGTGCTCAACATGCTGCTGCTGGTCTATGTGCTCAATTTCATAGACCGGGGGCTGCTGGCCGTCGTCGCGCGTCCTTTGAAGGCCGAAATCGCGATCTCCGACACCGCCTGGGGGCTGTTGACCGGCTTCGGTTTCGCCCTGCTGTATACGACTGCAGGGCTGCCGATCGCGCGGTACGCGGACCGGCACAACCGGATCCGGATCATCGCCATCTGCCTCGCGTTCTGGTCGCTGATGACGGCGGCCTGTGGCCTCGCAACCGACGTCGCCATCGGCGGTTTCGTGATCAGCGGTTTCTGGGTGCTGTTCGCGTGCCGCATCGGCGTGGGTCTCGGCGAGGCCGGCTGCACGCCACCGGCGAATTCGCTGATCGCCGATTACTTTCCCCCGCGGCGGCGTTCCACCGCGATCGGCTACTACGCGATGGGCGTGACTATCGGCTCCCTGCTCGCCAACCTCATCGGCGGACCTGTGGCCGACTGGTTCGGCTGGCGCGCCGCATTCCTCATCCTCGGCCTCCCCGGCATCGCGGTTGCATGGCTCTTTGCCGTGACTGCGCGCGAGCCGCCGCGCGGATTCACGGACCCGCCCGGCATGCCGAAGCCGGACAGCGTTCCGTTGCAGGAGGCTGCGCGCGAGCTGTTGTCGAAGCCGTCCTACTGGTGGATGACCGCCGGTGCGACGATCGCCGGTTTCTGCGGCTACGCGATCATGAGCTTCCAGTCGCTGTACGTTCAGCGTACGTTCGACATCAGCGCAGGCGAGGCGGCCGTCTGGTTCAATGTGCCGGCAGCCGCCGCCGGTGCCATTGGCACGGTGCTGCTCGGCCGCATGGCGCAGGCGATGAGCGGAACGTCGCCCACGGCGATTGCATGGCTCGCGGGGGCAGGGCTCTTTCTCTGCATTCCGTTCTACGTGCTGGCCTTCACGACAACCAGCATGGGTGTCTGTGTCGCAGGGCTCGCGCTCGCGAACTTCGCCAAGTATGGATACCTGGGATCGCAGTACACGATCAGCCAGGGCGTGGTATCGCTCCGGGTCCGGGCCACAGCGACCGCCGTTCTCCTGTTCATGATCAATCTGCTCGGCTACGGCCTTGGTCCTTTGTTTGCAGGCTGGATCAGCGATTTCCACTTTGCGCGCGAGCAGGCAGGCTCCGCGATCGGTGCCGGGATCCCGCGCCCCATGTGCGACGCTGCGCAGCAGGCGATGTCGGACGCCGCCCGCGCCGCCGGTACGGCCCCAGACAATACGCAGCTCGAAGGCGTGCTCGCGACCATGAGTTCGCCCATGACCGCAGACCAGTACGCCTTCTGCCTGTCGGCGAACGCATCCAGCACGCAGGCCTCGATGCTCATCATCTGCGCGATATACGCGCTGGCTGCGATTGCGTTCATCGTCTGTGCGCGCCGGCTGCGGCGCGATCTGCTCGTCTAGCGCAGCGTCCGGGTGTGCTGCGGTATCGTCAGCGGCGCGCTCGTCGCCCGACCTGCTGCCAGTGCCCCGGATTGATGACGAGCCGGTCCTGCCCGAAGCGCAGCACCAGCGGATAGCGGCCAGGCACCGTGAATTCCGCGGGCGTGACGGGCAGCAGTTCGACCGGAGCCTCACGACCGATCGCATAGGCCTTGCGAGCGCCGGTCGCCTGCGCGAGCAGGCGCCCGCCATCGGCCGTGATGCGTACGGTCACGAGCGGGCTGAACACGTAGTCGCCCGTCAGCGCCTTGAGCGCAGCGGGCGCGATGCGCAGCTCAGGGTCCGGTTTCGGGGCCACGGGCTGCTCCGGCACCGACGAGAGGATCGCGTCCCACATGGTCTCGGAGGCGATGACGCCGAGATCGATGCCGGGCACCTCGGACTCGGCCAGCGGGCGGTCGAGTTCGGCGGTCGACACCGCGTACAGCACGTCGCCGTCGAACTCGGTCGCGAATGGCTGCAGGGCGCGCGCCATCGAAGTCTGCACTTGGATCGCGAGCCGCTCGAGTTCCGCGCGATCGAGCACCTGGTTGGTCACGATCAGGCTGATGGTCGTGTTGCGCCGGCCTTCCCCGTCCGTCGCGGGTCCGCTCCATCCGGGTCTGGTGCTGGCCGGCCAGGCGGACATCAGATCCGACGCGCGCAAGTCCTCCGGCCAGCCGGCGTCCCGGTAGCAGGCGGCGACCCGGCCGTCGCGACGCGTCACGACGCCCACGGCATTGACCACCACGAAGGCGGCGATCTTGAGGGCGCCGACCTGGTGGAACGCCGCGCCCTGGCCGGAGTGCGCGTTGCAGCCGAATACGGACCCGCTGCGGGTCAGCCGCCCGGCGCCCTGGGCGCCCAGCGGAAACTTGCCGGGCCGCGCGGCGCGCAGCGCCGCCTGCGCCAGGCGCTTGTCGGGGTAGATTTCGTTCAGGCGCCGCTCGCCGAAGTCATACACAATCGCACCGACCGTGAGGCTCAGGTTGATCCAGCCGCCGTCACGCTCACCGTCGTCCTTGAGCGCGGTCGCGGCGGCCGTGGTCGCCTCCAGGCCGTACCAGGAGCCTCCCGCGAAGACCACGGCGTCCAGTTCCGGCAAGGCCCAGCCGAGGCGCAGGTAGTCGGTATTTACGGTACCCGGTCCGCCGCCGCGCACGTCCACCGCGCCGTGCACGCGCTTCGCGAAGCGGATGACGGTGACCCCGGTCGGACCTTCCGCGTACTCGCCGGTGCCGACCAGGATCGTCGGCCAGTCGAATTCCAGAACCCGCGAGCCGGCGTTCAGCACGGGCACGAGGCTGCTCTGGTCGTCCCGGCGATCGGCGCTGGTCACGACCGGTGGCGCGAGCAGGCAGGCTAGCGCGAGCAGGGTCAGCGGCTTCTGCATGCCGCGCATTACAGCACGCGGTTGCGCCGCGCGGCTGGCGGGTAATGCGTCCGCGCCGGTGCCCGATGCTCACCGGCGCGCGCGCCGTATGCGCCACCCGGGTGCTCGGAGGGTATGCTCAACTTCCGCCATGAAACCCCGATTCCAGGCCGCGCGCGCGCGGGCCACTGCGTTCGCGCTGGTCCTCGTCGCACCTTTGCCGGCCGCGGCCGCGCCGGGCTGGGACGTCACCGATACCGGCCAACCCTATCGCGACGTCGAGTTCACGGTCACCGAAGGCACCTGGGTGAACGTGGACGTGAGCCCCGACGGCGGGACGCTGCTGTTCGACCTGTTGGGCGACATCTACCGGCTTCCGGCCGGCGGCGGCGAGGCGGTGGTCGTCCACGGCGGGCCCGCGATGCAGCGCGCCGCGAGCTTCAGCGCGGACGGCAGCCGCATCCTCTACCTGAGCGATGCGGACGGCACCGACAACCTCTGGACTTCGGAACCAGATGGCTCCGCGGCGCAGCAGGTCACGCGTGAGACGGTGGACATGCTGAGCGCGCCGGCCTGGGGACCGGGCGGCGAATCCGCGGCGGCCTCGAAGACCGTGGCCACCTTCCCGAAGATGTACGGATCGGAACTTCGCCTGTACGACCTCGCGGGCGGGGCCGGGCGCGTGCTGGTGGATGCGCCGGCCAACGGCCGCGACGTGCAGGAGGCCGGCTTCTCGCCGGACGGGCGCCACCTGTTCTACACCGAGCGCCTCACGAACCCGAACATTTACGTGGACGCAAACCACGAGAACTTCGTGGTGAAGCGGCGCGAGCTCGCTAGTGGCGCCACCGAGGTGATCGCGGGCGGCTTCGGCGGTGCGGCCGCGCCGAAAATTTCCCCCGACGGCAAGCAACTCGCCTTTGTGCGGCGCGTGAAGGACAAGACGGTGCTCTTCGTCTACGACTTCGCGACGCGCCGCCAGCGGCCCGTATTCGACGGCCTCGACCGCGACCTGATGGCCGATTTCGTGCCGCAAGGCGTGTACTACCCGCGCTACGGCTGGTTCCCGGACAACCGCACGATCGCGATCTGGGGCAAGGGGCGGATCCAGCGCGTGGATACCGCGACCGGCACCGCGACCGAGATCCCGTTCCGCGCGGCAGTGAAGCTGCGCATCACCGACGCGGTGCGCACGGGCTTCGATCTGGCGCCGGAATCATTCGAGGTCCGCACGGCGCGGCACCTTGCGCCCGCGCCCGACGGCGCCGAACTGGTCTTCACCGCGCTCGGCCGGCTGTGGCGCAAGCGCCTGCCGGACGGCGCGCCGGTGCGACTCACGGCCTCCACGGCGTTCGAATCCGATCCCGCGCGCTCGCGCGACGGGCGACAGATCGCCTGGGCCGAATGGGACGACGAGAGGGGCAGCGCGCTTCGGCTGATGCAGTCGAACGGCCGCACCCACACGCTATTGCAGAGCCGCGCGCCGATCCGCCAGCCGGCGTTCTCCCCCGACGGCACGCGCATTACGTTCCGCGTCGAGGAGCCGGGCAAGACCATGGGCGGGCAGGGCGAACGCGCGGGCATCCACTGGATCGCGACCGCGGGCGGCGCGGCGCACTTCGTTGCCGAGGGCGATGACGCACCGGGATTCTCCGCGGACGGCACCCGCATCCATTTCGTCACCACGACCTACGCCAACCGCGGCATGACGCAGCAGCTGCGCAGCGCGGACCTCGACGGCCGCGACGCGCGCGAGCACATGCGCACGCCCGACGCCGACACGAGCGACTTGCGGCTGAGCCCCGACGGACGCTGGCTGGCGTTCCGCGAGAAGCAGCAGTACTACCTGATGCCGTACCGCGAGACCGGCGGACTGACGACCGTGACGGCCGCGACCGACGCGGTTCCGGTCGCGAAGCTCACCGAGTTCGGCGGCAATTCGCTCACCTGGTCGGCAGATTCCTCGCGACTCTACTGGACGCTCGGTCCCGCGGTTTACCGGGTCGCACCGGTGGAGATCGTGCGCGGCGGCGCGGCAATGCCGCAGGCGTTCACGACGCTCGGCCTGCAGGCCATGTCCGATGTGCCGCAGGGAACCGTTGCCTTCACGAACGCACGCGTGCTCACGATGCGCGACGAGGAAATCCTCCCGCGCGCCACGGTGATTGTGACCGGCAACCGGATTGCTGCAGTGGGTCCGCCGGAATCAATCGCCGTGCCGGACGGGGCGAAGGTCATGAACCTCGGCGGGCGCACGCTGATGCCGGGCTTCATCGACATGCACGGCCACCTCGACTGCTGCTTCGGCGACGCCGCAATGCCGCAGAAGCAGCCGCAGCGCTACGCCGCGCTCGCCTTCGGCGTGACGACGAACTTCGACCCGTATTCCGCCGAGCTCGCGACCTACGAGAGCGCCGAGACCACGCGTGCCGGAATCACGGTGGGTCCGCGCTGGATCGCGAGCGGCCACGTCATCTATGGTCGCGCGCAGAAGGGCGACCGCACCTACATCCCGATCCGCGAGTACGCCGATGCGGAGCGTGCGCTCGCGCGCAAGCGGGCACTCGGCGGCGACATCATCAAGAGCTACAAGCAGCCGGCGCGCTTCCAGCGGCAGATGCTGGTGAAGGCCGCGCGCGCGACCGGCATCATGGCGGATATCGAGGGTGAGAGCCACTACTACAACAACGTCAGTTCGATCCTCGACGGCCACACGATCCTCGAGCACAACCTGCCGGTCGCGACCTACTACGACGACGTTGTGCAGCTGTTCCGCCACGGCGGCACCGCGACCACGCCGACGCTCATCGTGCTGTTCGGCGAGCTGTTCGGCGAGAATTTTCTGTACCAGACCACGCGCGCCTGGGACGATCCGAAGGTGAAGACCTTCGTGCGCGAGGTCACGAGCTACTACAGTCCGCTAGGGCCGCTCAGCGAGGCGCCGGCGCACGTGCGCGGCCTGACGAGCATCCACGTGGCGGACGAGCTGTGGGACATCGGCTTTCGCTCCGTCTCGCGCTCGATCCGCCGCCTCGACGAGGCGGGGGTCACGGTGAACGTCGGTTCGCACGGCGAGATCGCCGGGCTCGCGCTGCACTGGGAAATGCGGCTGCTGGCGCAAGGTGGCATGGCGAACCACCGGATTCTGCTCGCCGCCACGCGCAACGGCGCCCGCACGCTCGGGCTCGAATCGCAGCTCGGCACGGTCGAGGCAGGCAAGCTCGCGGACCTCATCGTGCTGGACGCCGACCCGCTCGCCGACATCGTGAACACGAACAGCGTCCGCTACACGATGGTGAACGGACGCCTGTACGACTCCGCGACCATGAACGAGATCGGCAACTACGACCGGCCGCGTACGCGTTTCTACTGGGAGCGCGATCCGGCCACCGCCATCGACTGGAATTCCGCCTGGACAGAGTGATCGCAGCCGCCGGCGCCCTAGTCGCGGCCGTGGCGCTGCAGCCGGGCGCCACCTTCCGCGATTGCCCGACCTGCCCGGAAATGGTCGTGGTCGCGCCGGGCAGCTACCTCATGGGCGAGGGCGCGCCGGAGGACTCGGCGGACGAAAAGCCTGCGCACGAGGTGAGGATCGCAGCGCCCTTCGCGGTCGCCGCGCGCGAGGTGACCGTCGGCGAGTTCCGGCGATTCGTCGCGGCGACCGGTTACGATGCCGGCGACGACTGCCACCTGCTCGTGGACGGGGAATGGAGACTCAAGACCGGAAAATCCTGGCGCGATCCGGGTTATCCGCAGCAGGAGAACCACCCGGTCGCCTGCGTGAGCTGGCGCGACGCCTCGGCCTACGTCGAGTGGATGTCGGCCACGGCCGGCGCGCGCTATCGGCTGGTGAGCGAAGCGGAATGGGAGTACCTGGCGCGCGCCGGCGGCGAGGCGGCTCCTGCCAATGGCCGGGCGGGTGAACACCCGTACACGGCGCCGGTCGGCAGCATGGGTTCCGACCGCTTCGGGTTGTACGACATCCGCGGCAACCTGTGGGAGTGGCTCGCAGACTGCTATCACACGAGCTACGAGAGAGCGCCGGCCGACGGCAGCGCGCGGCTCGCGGATTGTTCCAACCCCGAGCGCCGCATCGTGCGCGGCGGCTCCTGGAACGACGGGCCCGAGCTGATGCGCGCGGGCTACCGCCTGCGCGGCCCGGACGGCAATCGCTACTTCACGCTCGGCTTCCGCATCGCGCGCAGCCTGCCATGACTGGTCGCGCGCCGGCGTTCGCGATGCTGGCTGCCGGGGTAAACGCGACCGCGGTGCTGGTGAGCCTTCCGGTCCTCGCGGCCGGCATGGCGGCGCAGGCCGGCGGCGGCGAGCGCGCGATCGGCGTGCTCGCATCGGCCGACATGGCCGGCAGCGCGTTCGCGAGCCTCGCCGTGCTGCCCTTCATCGCGCGCGTGAACTGGCGCGCGCTCGCGCTCGTCGCGATATTCGTGGTCGTTGCGGGCAATGCCTGGTCGGCGGTCGCCGGGGGATTCACGTCGCTGGCCGCTGCGCGCGTCCTCACCGGCGCCGGCAGCGGGCTGATCGTCGCACTGACCTTCGTGGGCCTGTGCCATTCGGCCAATCCTGACCGCTATTTCGGTCTCTACGTGTTCGCGCAGTTGCTGTTGCAGGCGCTGCTGATGTGGATGTTCCCGATTGCGATCGAGGCGCGCGGCATGTGGCTGGTTTATGCGGTGCTGGCCGCCGGATCCGCCGCGGGCGCCCTGCTCGTGCCGTACTTTCCGCGCACGGCGGCCGACGCGGGCATCGCGGCTGCGGCGGAAAGGCCACCGGGCACGAGCCGCTCCGGCCTCACGGGTCTCGCCGCACAGGCGCTGTACTTCATCGCCGCGGGCGCGGCCTGGTCCTACCTGGAACCGATCGGCGCCGGATTCGGCCTCGATGCGCCCGCGGTTGGGCGGACGCTCTCGGCTTCGGCCTTCGCCGGCATCATCGGGTCGCTGCTCGTGATCGCGCTCGCCGCGCGGCTCGCGCGCGCGAAGGGGCTCGCCGCGGGCACGCTCGCCTCGGCCGCGGCCGTCGTGCTGCTGTCGGGCACCGGACCCGCCGTGCAGTTCGTGGCGGCAGCCGCACTCTTCACGCTGGCGTGGAATTTCACGTTCCCGTGGCAGATGGGCCTGCTCGCGCAGTTCGATCATTCCGGTGGCATCGCGATCGCGAGCCTCGTGGTGCAGCTCTTCGCGCTGGCGGCGGGACCGCTGCTGGCGGCCGCCGTGCTGGCGTGGACCGGTTACTCGGGAATCCTCCTGGGCGGTGCGGTCCTGTTCTTGGTGAGCCTGGCCCTGTTCGGGCAGGCATCGCGACGGGCGCGATGACGCCCGCCGAATACGCCGATTGCGACGCGATCGAACTTGCCGCCCGGATCGCGGCCGGCGGCACGAGTGCGCGCGAGGCGCTCGACTTGTCGTACCGGATCGTGGAGACCGTGGATCCGCGGATCCACGCGTTCGTGTCGCTCGAGCGCGATGCGGCCTTCGCGGCGGCGGCCGGCGCCCGCGGCCCGCTCGCCGGCGTGCCGATCGCGATGAAGGATTGCCTGGGCTGCGTCGCCGGCGCACCGCGCAGCTACGGCAGCGCCCTGGGCGCAGGCTCCACCTGCGACCATGACGACACCGTGGTGCGGCGGTTTCGCGGTGCGGGACTGGTGCCGATGGGGACGACCAACGTCCCGGAGTTTTCCTCGGCGCTCACCACCGAGTCGCGGTTTCACGGTCCCTGCCGTAATCCCTGGAACCCGTCCCGCGCCACCGGCGGCTCGAGCGGAGGTTCGGCGGCCGCCGTTGCCTACGGCGCAGTGCCGGTCGCCTACGGCAACGATTCCGCGGGATCGATCCGGATTCCGGCCTCGACCTGCGGTGTGTTCGGCTTCCGGCCGGGGCGGGGCCGGGTACCCAACGGGCCGCACGGCGAAGTCTGGTACGGCCTGTTCACGCACCACGTAATCACGCGGAGTGTCCGGGACAGCGCGTTTGTCCTCGACCTCATCGCCGGTTCCGAGCCCGGCGTGCCCTACGAGGCGCCCGCCAAGTCGCGGGAATTCCTGGAGGAATGCGCGCATCCGGTGGAGTCGCTGCGCATCGCGTTGTGGGACGGCGCCGGGCAGGGCGTGCGGCTGGACCCGGCCTGTGCCGCAGGCCTGGCGGCCACGGGCGATCTGCTGCGGGGCCTCGGGCACGACGTGCGGCCCGCCCAGCCGCCCTGCCGCTTGCCGGAGCTGGCAGGCCATCTGACGACCTACATTTGCGTCTCGCTAGCGGAGGAACTGCCCTTGCTCGCGGATCTCATGGGCCGGCGGATCGGTCCGGAGACGGTCGAGGCCTGCCATCTGGCGCTGCTGGAACGCGGACGGCGCACGAGCGGGGTCGAGCTATCACGGGCGATTGCCTACCGGGGGGAGCTGGGGCAGCGCATGGGCGAGTTCTTTGGCCGCTGGGACGCCCTGCTGACGCCTACGCTGGCTTGCCTGCCGCCACCGATCGGCTTCCTCAGTCCGGATGTCGCCGACCTGGACGGCTACCTGGCCCGCAAGCGGGCCTACTCGCCCTTTGCGGCGATCGCGAACGTCTGTGGCACGCCTGCCATGAGCGTGCCGCTCTGGTGGTCCGAGGAAGGGCTGCCGGCGGGGATGATGTTCACCGGCCCTTACGGTTCGGAGGGGCTGTTGTTCCGGCTGGCCGGGCAGCTCGAAGGGGCCCGCCCATGGCACGATCGCCATCCGCCGTATAGCGCCTGGCAACCGGTGCCTTGAGGTCACCGCCGCAGACCGTTTTCCCGCTCGCACGGGGCCTGCCGCCACGCCATGATCGAACCGGCCAAGGGGGAGCCGGCATGAACGCAGCGGCGACGCAGACGGAGCAATGGCGGGAACTCGACCGGGCGCACCACGTGCACCCGTTCATGGACCCCAAGATCATCGCCGCCAAGGGCGCGCGCGTCATCACGCGCGGCGACGGCGTCTACATCTGGGACAGCGAGGGCAACCGCATCCTGGACGGTATGGCGGGGCTCTGGTGCGTCAACGTGGGCTACGGCCGGCGCGAACTTGTCGACGCGGCCGTACGGCAGCTGGAGACGCTGCCGTACTACAACACCTTCTGGCAGACCTCGACTCCTTCGCAGATCGAGCTTGCCGACTGCCTCGCGCGGCTGGTGCCGGCAGGCACCGGGCATTTCTTCTACGCGAATTCCGGTTCGGAAGCGAACGACACGGTCGTGCGCCTCGCGCGCCACTACTGGCAGGTGGCCGGCAGGCCCTCGAAGCAGCTGTTCATAGGCCGCACGCTCGGCTATCACGGCAGTACGCTCGCGGCGGTGAGCCTGGGCGGCATGGAGAACATGCACAAGCTCGGCCACTCGCTTCTGCCCGGCTTCCATCACATCCAGCATCCGCACTGGTACACGCAGGGTGCCGGCATGACGCCCGAGGCCTTCGGCCTCGCGGCCGCGCAACGCCTCGAGGCCAAAATCCTGGAACTCGGCGCCGACAACGTGGCGGCATTCATCGGCGAGCCGATCCAGGGCGCCGGCGGCGTCTACGATCCGCCGCCCGGCTACTGGGCAGAGATCCAGCGCATCTGCCGCCAACACGACGTGCTGGTCGTCGCCGACGAGGTCATCTGCGGCTTCGGGCGCACCGGGCGCTGGTTCGGCTGCGACACCTACGACATCCACCCCGACATGATGCCGATGGCGAAAGGGCTTTCGTCGGGTTACGCGCCGATCGCCGCGGTCGCGATCAGCGACCGCGTCTTCGACGTGATCAGCGAGGGCGGGCAGCTCGTGCACGGCTACACATACTCGGGCCACCCGGTTTCCTGCGCCGTGGCGCTCGCAAACATCCGCCTGATGCAGCGCGACGGTCTCATCGACCGCGTGCGCGAGGAGACCGCGCCGTACTTCCGCAAGGTGCTCGGCGAGATCGCGGCTGCAGATCCCATCGTCGGGGAGCTGCGCGGCGCCGGTCTCATCGCCGGCCTGCAACTGGTGAAAGACCACGCGACCCGCACGATCTTCACGACCGAGGACGATGCCGCGATCAAGTGCCGCGAGCACGCGCTCGCGAACGGGCTCATCATGCGCGCCATCGGCCAGTCCATGGTGTTGAGCCCGCCGCTCGTGATCAGCCGCGCCGAGATCGACGAAATGGGCGAAAAGGTGCGCAGGGCGCTCGATCTCACGGCCGCCGAATTCGGGTTGCGGTGATCCCGGAAGCGCTGTCCGCCCAGCTCTCCGCCTGGCGCGCGCGGCACGCGCGTGCGAAGACGTTCCCTGTCCACAACCCGGCGACCGGCGACTTGATCGCGGAGGTGCCGGACCTGGGCGCGGCGGAAACCCGCGCCGCGATCGATGCTGCGGCCGCTGCCATGCCGGGCTGGGCCGCAAAGACCGCGAAGGAACGCGCCGCGTTGCTGCGCGCCTGGCATGGCCTCATCGCCCGCCATCACGAGGACCTCGCGCGGCTCCTGACGCTCGAGCAGGGCAAGCCGCTGGTCGAATCGCGCGGCGAGGTGATGTACGGCGCTTCCTTCATCGAATGGTTCGCGGAGGAGGGCAAGCGCATCTACGGCGACGTCATCCCGACGCACCAGTCGAACAAGCGCCTGCTAGTGCTCAAACAGCCGGTCGGCGTGGTGGGCGCGATCACGCCCTGGAACTTTCCGAGCGCAATGATTTCGCGCAAGGCGGCGCCCGCGCTCGCAGCCGGCTGCACCATCGTGCTGAAGCCCGCGGAAGAGACGCCGCTGTCGGCGATCGCGCTCTGCGCGCTCGCGTCCGAGGCCGGTATCCCGGAGGGCGTCGTCAACCTGGTGACGAGCAGCCGGCCCGCGGAGGTCGGTGCGGTCCTGACCGGCAGCGAGACCGTCCGCAAGATCTCCTTCACCGGCTCGACCGAGGTTGGCAAGTTGCTGATGCGCCAGTGCGGCGACACCATCAAGAAGCTGTCGCTGGAACTCGGTGGCAACGCGCCCTTCATCGTGTTCGACGACGCTGACCTCGACGCGGCCGTGGCGGGCGCCATCGCCGCCAAGTTCCGCAACTCCGGCCAGACCTGCGTGAGCGCCAACCGAATCCTCGTGCAGTCCGGTGTCATGAAGCCGTTCGCCGAGAAATTTGCGGCGGCCGTCAAGGCGCTCACGGTCGGCGACGGGCTCGAGGCAACGACCGCGGTGGGGCCGCTCATCAATCGCGCGGCGGTCGAGAAGGTGGAGGGCCTGGTACGCGATGCGCTCGCGAACGGCGCGCGAGCGGACTGCGGCGGCGCACGGCACGCGCGCGGGGGCAATTTCTTCCAGCCGACCATCCTCACGGCGGTGCGGCCGGAATTCGCGATCAACCGCACCGAGATCTTCGGCCCGGTAGCGCCGCTGCTCGCCTTCGACACGGAGCGCGACGCCATCCGGATCGCGAACGACACGCGTTACGGACTCGTCAGCTATTTCTACGCCCGCGACCTGGGCCGCGTCTGGCGCGTGGCGGAGGCGCTGGAGGCCGGTATGGTGGTCCTGAACGACGCCTGGTTCTCGAGCGAGGCAACGCCCTTCGGCGGAGTCAAGGAATCGGGCATCGGGCGCGAGGGTTCGCGCTACGGGATCGACGAGTACGTGGAGATCAAGTACCTCTGCCTGAGCGGAATCACCGGCTGAAGTTCAGCCCGTCGCCGCGCGCTTCTGCAAGTGCGGCAGCTCGCGCCCCACCGCCTGCACCAGCCACTCACGGAAACGCCGCACCAGTGACGAATCCCAGCGATCGGCGCGCGAAACGAACAGGTACTCGCCGCAGGTGTAGGGCTGGAAGCGCGCATCGCCCTTGCCTACCTCGATCAGGCGCCCGGCGGCAAGGTCGTCCGCGGCCACGAGATGGTTGGTCAGCGCGATGCCGCGCCCGTGACGCGCGGCGTCCATCGTCAACTGGCTGGTCCACAAACGAGGCCCCGTCAGGTAGACATCGTCGAACACGCCATGCGCGGCGAGCCAGTTGCCCCAACGATCGAAATTGTCCTCGTGCAGCAGCTGGTGGGAGAGGAGGTCCGCCGGCTGGCGGATGGCGGGGGCCTGCGACAGGTAGGTGCGATTTGCGACCGCGATGATCGGGACCGTGGCGAATTTCTCGCTCTTGAGGTCGGCCGAGAGCTCCTGGGTGGTGCCGTACTGGGGTACGAAACGGATATCCACGTCGCATTCGAGCGTCGAAAACGGCGCGCCGCGGTCGGCGGGGCGCAGCTCGATGTCAACGCCGGCATTCGCGCGCTCGAAGTCGCCGATGCGGCCGGAAAGCCAGTGCAGCGCGAATCCGGGGATGCAGCGGATCTGCAGGCGGTGGCTTTCGCCGTGCCGCATCAACTCGAGCGTCGCGTGCGCGATCGCATCCATCGCGGCCGCGATCTGCTTGTGGTAGCGGACGCCGTCCTCCGTCAGCACGATGCCGGCCGCAGTGCGCTTGATCAGCGTGGTGCCGGTCCAGGTCTCGATCGCGCGCAGGTGGCGGCTGACGACCGCATGATGGCGGCAGAGGGTCTGGGCTGCCTTGCGCACGCCCCCGAGGCGCGCGACGGCATCGAAGGCGCGCAAGGCCTCGAATGGCGGCAGCGACTTTCGGTTGGGCGGAATCAAGGACTTGAGGATATCACGCGCAAAAAAATGCCCGACGGTCCTTGCGGACCGCCGGGCGGATACCCGGCTTGGGGATGCAATCCGGGCGACCCGCTCAGGGAGGGAAGCGGGGAGCGTCTCACGGCGCTCGAAAGATTAGATGGGGGCGAATAAGACAAGTTCCAGAGCGCACAGCGCACTGATTCTTATACGTTTTTAGTGGGCATCGTCCCAGTTCGGCCCGGAGCCGGTATCCACCTTGAGTGCGACGGACAACTCTGCGGCGCCGCTCATGATCTCGACGACTTTCCTGCGGACTTTTTCGACCGCCGAGTTTGCGACCTCGAGCACCAGTTCGTCGTGTACCTGCATGACGAGGTGCGCGGCGACCTTCGATTCCTCCAGCCAGGCGTGCACGCCGATCATGGCGCGCTTGATGATGTCGGCGGCCGTGCCCTGCATGGGCGCGTTGATCGCGCTGCGCTCCGCGTACTGCTGCAGGTTGCGGTCGCGCGAGCGGATGTCGGGCAGGTAGAGCCGCCGCCCGAATGCCGTCTCGACGTAGCCGCGTGAACGCGCCTGCTCGCGCGTACGGTCCATGTACTCGCGCACGGCGGGATAGCGGCCGAAGTAGCGCGCAACGTACTCCTGCGCGGCGTGGCGCTCGATGCCGAGCTGGCGCGCCAGCCCGAAGGCCGACATGCCGTAGATCAGGCCGAAATTGATCGCCTTGGCGGCGCGCCGCTGCTCGGCGGTCACCTTTTCCGGCTCGGCGTCGAACACCTCGGCCGCCGTCGCGCGGTGGATGTCGCCGTCGTCGGCGAAGGCGCGGCGCAGACCTTCGTCGCCGGAGAGGTGCGCCATGATCCGAAGCTCGATCTGCGAATAGTCGGCCGAGAGCAGCAGGTGGCCCTTGGGCGCGATGAAGGCCTGGCGGATGCGCCGGCCCTCGGGCGTGCGCACCGGGATGTTCTGCAGGTTGGGATCGCTGGACGACAGCCGTCCGGTGACGGCCACGGCCTGGTGGTAGGACGTGTGCACGCGGCCGGTCTTCTCGTCGATCTGCTCCGGCAGCTTTTCCGTGTAGGTCGAGCGCAGCTTCGCGAGGCCGCGGTATTCCAGGATGATGCGCGGCAGCAGGTATTTCTCCGCGAGTTCCTCCAGCACGTCCTCGGAAGTCGAGGGCTGGCCGGTGCGCGTCTTTTGCCCGACCGGCAGGCCCAGCTTGGTGAACAGGATCTCCTGGAGCTGCTTGGGCGAATCGAGGTTGAAAGGCTGGCCGGCCGACTTGTGCGCATCCGCCTCGAGCTCGACCAGGCGCTTCGCGATCTCGCCGCTCTGCTTCCTGAGCTTTGCGCGGTCCACCAGCACGCCGCGATGCTCCATCTCGAGCAGCACCGGCACCAGCGGCTGCTCGATCTCTTCGTACACCTTGAGCAGCGCCTTGTTCTTCTTCAGCTCGCCGTGCAGCACGTTGTGCAGCTGCAGCGTGACGTCCGCGTCCTCGGCCGCGTATTCGGTGGCTTCCTTGAGCGCAACCTGGTTGAAGGGGATCTGCTTCGCGCCCTTGCCGGCGACGTCCTCGTACTTGATGGTGTCGACGCCGAGGTAGAGCTTGGCGCAGGAATCCATGTCGTGGCGCGTGGCGCTCGAGTTCAACACGTAGGACTCGAGCATGGAGTCGTAGCGCATGCCGCCGAGGCGGATGCCGTGGTTCTGCAGCACGTGCGCGTCGTACTTGAGGTGGTGGCCGACCTTCGGGTGCTTGTCGGACTCGAGCAGCGATTTCAGCTTCGCGAGGGTCTTCTTGCGGTCGAGCTGGTCGGGGGCGCCGGGGTAGTCGTGTGCGAGCGGCAGGTAAGCCGCATGGCCGGGGTCGATGCAGAACGACATGCCGACGATTTCGGCCTGCATGTAGTCCAGGCTCGTGGTCTCAGTGTCGAAAGCAAACAACGATGCCTTCTCCAGTTTCGCAAGCCAGGTGTCGAGCTGCTTCTGCGTCGTAATTGCCTCGTACTGCCGCGCAGGCACCGGCGGCCGCGACACCGGCTCGCTCGCGCCGCCGGAACTTACGCGCTCGCTCGCCGTGTCCCGTCCGCCGGCAGCCTGCGCGCCGGTGCCAGTCAGTTGGCGCAGGAGGGAGTTCATTTCAAGGCGCTTGTAGAGCGCCGAAAGGGTCTCGACGTCGGGAAGCTTGCGGGTGAGCTCCGTCGGCTTCAGCGGCAGGTCGAGGTCGCAGCGGATGGTCGCGAGCTTGCGCGAAAGCTCGAGCGTGTCGAGGTTGTCGCGCAGGCTCTCGCCGACCTTGCCCTCGATGTCCTTCGCGTGCTTGATGATCTCATCGAGCGAGCCGTACTCGTTCAGCCACTTGGCCGCGGTCTTGGGGCCGACCTTCGGTACGCCCGGGATGTTGTCCGAGCTGTCGCCGACCAGGGCGAGGTAGTCCACCATCTGCGTGGGCAGCACGTCGAACTTGGCCTTGACGCCCGCGCGGTCCAGTTTCGTGTCGAACATCGTGTTGACGATCGTGATGTCGTCGTTCACGAGCTGGGCCATGTCCTTGTCGCCGGTCGAGATCACGACCTTCATGCCGTGCTTCGCGGCGCGCTCGGCGAGCGTGCCGATCACGTCGTCGGCCTCGACGCCCTGGATCCGCAGCAACGGCAGGCCGAGCGCCGGGATCGCCTCGATCAGCGGCTCGATCTGCGCGCGCAATTCGTCCGGCATCGGCGGTCGGTGCGCCTTGTATTCCTCGAACAGGTCGTCGCGGAAGGTGCGGCCCGGCGCGTCCATCACGATCGCGACCAGTTCCGGGTCCTCTTCCTTGAGCAGCTTGTTCAGCATGTTGAGGACACCGAGCACGGCGCCGGTCGGGATGCCGGTGGTGGTCGAGAGCGGCGGCAGCGCGAAGAACGCGCGGTACAGGTAGGACGAGCCGTCCACCAGCCAGAGCTTCTTCGGCTTGGACATCGCTAGCGAGCCGCGAGCGGGCCGCTCTTCTTTTCCGCTGTCTCTTCTTCTTCCGGCGCCGGCGGCGGCGGCTCGGGTGCCGGGGCGGGAGCCGTCGTTGCCGGGCCGCGGATCTCGACGGGCGTCGTCACGCCTTCATCCGGCAGATACAGCGCGCCGGTCTGGCCGCAGGCGGCGAGTAGGGCGGCGGCGGCGAGGGCGGCCAATCGCATATGGAGAGTATAAATGGGGACGCATCCCGATTAGCTGTAATTGGGATGCGTCCCCATTTAGATAAGGAAACGTCCCCAATTAGCGGGGCTGGCGGTCGACGACGGCGATCGTGAGGCGCGAGACGCAGACCAGGCGGCCGTTGTCGTCGCGGATCTCGATGCTCCAGACCTGGCTGCGCCGGCCCAGGTGGATCGGGCTCGCGCGGCCGTGCACGTAGCCCTGCATCGCCGGGCGCAGGTGATTGGCGTTGATCTCCTGGCCGACGATCTGGAAGCGCTCGCGATCCACGCACATGGTGCCGCCGACGCTGCCGAGCGTCTCCGCGAGCGCGACCGAGGCGCCGCCGTGCAGGATCCGGTCCGGCTGCACCGTGCGCCGGTCCACCGGCATGCGCGCCTCGACGAAGTCCGGCCCGACCCGGGTGAACTCGATGCCCAGGTGCTCGACCATCGTGCCGTGCTCGATCTTGCGGATTTCCTCGAGCGTGAATTCGCGGAACCAGATACTCATGGCTGGCGGCCCTCGTTTCAGTTAGTGTAACCGCCGCGCGGCATGCCCCGGAAACCCATGATCGAAGAATATGCCGTCCCCGCCGCTTCACGTCCGACCGTCGCAGTCGCAGGCAGCAAGCTGCGCTTCCCGGTGCGGCGCATTTTCTGCGTCGGCCGCAATTACCCCGAGCATTCGCGCGAGATGGGGTTCACGGGCCGCGCGCCGCCGTTCTTTTTCAGCAAGCCTGCGGACTCGGTGATGCCGAACGGCAGTGCCGTCCCGTATCCGCCGAGAACTGCGAACCTGCACCACGAGATCGAGCTGGTCGTCGCGCTCGGCCGCGGCGGGCGTGACGTGGCGGCGGGCGATGCGCTCGGGCTCGTGTTCGGCTACGCGGTCGGCAACGACCTGACCCGGCGCGACGTGCAGGCTGCGGCGAAGGATGCTGGCCGGCCCTGGGACACGGCCAAGGGCTTCGACCACGCCGCCCCCGTCACGCCGGTTGTCCCGGTCGCGACGTGCGGTCATCCCGCAAAGGGCCGGATCTGGCTGGAAGTGAACGGCCAGCCGCGCCAGCAGGGTGACCTCGCGGACATGATCTGGAGCGTGCCCGAAGTGATCGCCGAGCTCTCCACCTGGTTCGAGCTCGCGCCCGGCGACCTGATCTTCACGGGCACACCCGCAGGCGTCGGCCCGCTCAAGCCCGGCGACCGCGTGCGCGGGGGCGTCGACGGCGTGGGTGTCCTCGAACACACGGTGGTCGCGCCATGAAGCTCTTTTCCTACTTCCGCAGCTCCGCCGCCTGGCGCGTGCGCATCGCGCTCGCCTACAAGGGCATCCCGCACGGGACGGTCCCCGTGCACCTCATGCGTGACGGCGGCCAGCAGCACTCCGAGTCCTACCACGAGGCGAACCCGCAGGAACTCGTGCCCTCGCTCGAGGACGAGGGGCAGGTGTTCTCGCAGTCGCTGGCGATCATCGAGTACCTCGAAGAGACGCATCCCGAGCCGCCGCTGCTGCCTCACGACTTCGCCGGCCGCGCGCGCGTGCGGCAGATGGCGCTCCTCGTCGCCTGCGACATCCACCCGCTGCAGAATCTGCGCGTGCTGAACTACCTGCGCGCGCCGCTCGGCCAGGGCGACGGGCCGGTGGCGGAATGGGTCCGTCACTGGATCGGAACCGGGTTCCGGGCGCTCGAGGAACTCGCGCGGCGCCATGGCGACGGAACGCAGCATCTCTATCGCGGCAGCGTCACGATGGCGGACGTCTGTCTCGTGCCCATGATGTACAACGCGCGGCGCTGGCACCTGGACCTCAAGCCGTACCCCGCGCTCGTCGCGATCGACGCGCACCTGATGACGCTGCCCGCGTTTTCCACCACGCGCCCCGAGGCGCAAGCGGACGCCGAATGAGCGACAAGCGCAACCTGCCGCCCGACGACCCGATGGCCGGGATCCACTGGGATCTCGAGCGCGGGATGAGCTACAGCCAGTACCTGCAGCTCGACAAGGTGCTCAGTGCGCAGAAGCCGCTTTCCGGCCAGCACGACGAGATGCTGTTCATCGTCATCCACCAGGCGAGCGAGCTGTGGATGAAGCTGCTGCTGCACGAGCTGCTCGCGATCCGCGCACAGGTGAAGTCCGACGACCTCGAACCCGCGTTCAAGATGTTCGCCCGCGTCGCGCGCGTGCAGGCGCAGCTGATCCAGTCCTGGGATGTGCTCGGCACCATGACGCCGGCCGACTACATGAAGTTCCGCGACTCGCTGGGGCAGAGCTCGGGCTTCCAGTCCTGGCAGTACCGGCTGGTCGAGTTCATGCTCGGCAACAAGGATCCGCGCATGATCGCGGTGCATGCGGACGACAAGCCGACGCACGCGCTGCTGCGGCAGGAACTCGCGATGCCATCGCTCTACGACGAGGCGATCCGCATGCTGGCGCGGCGCGGATTCGACATGCCGAAGGAGCGCACGGAGCGCGACTGGACCCAGCCCTATTCAGCGCACCCGGCCGTCGAGGCCGCCTGGCTCGCGATCTACCGGGACTCCGCGAAACACTGGGACCTGTACGAGCTCGCCGAGAAGCTCGTGGACCTCGAGTACCGGCTGCAGCAATGGCGTTACGCGCACCTGAAGACGGTGGAGCGCATCATCGGCTTCAAGCGCGGCACCGGAGGGTCGGCCGGGGCGGGGTACCTGGAGCACGTGCTCAAGCGGGGGTTCTTTCCGGAGCTGATCAGTCTCCGGACGTCGATCTGAGAGGCGCTACGCGACCCGCACCGGGATCTTCTGCTGCTGGATCTTCTCGCCCCAGATTTTCGGCCCGGTCTCGTGCACCGACTCGCCGCGTGAGTCCACCGCGACCGTGACCGGCATGTCCTTCACGTCGAATTCGTAGATCGCCTCCATGCCAAGGTCCTCGAAGGCGACCACGCGCGCCTTGCGGATGGCTTTGGAGACGAGATAAGCCGCGCCGCCGATGGCGATGAGGTACGCGGCCTTGTGCCTGCGGATCGCTTCGATCGCGGCCGGCCCGCGCTCGGCCTTGCCGATCATCGCGAAGAGGCCCGTCTTTTCGAGCATGAAGTCCGTGAACTTGTCCATGCGCGTCGCCGTGGTCGGGCCCGCCGGGCCGACCGCCTCGCCGCGCACCGCATCCACCGGGCCGACGTAATAGATCACGCGGCCCTTGAGGTCCACGCCCTCTGGCAGGCCCTTTCCGGACTTGATCAGGTCCGCGAGCCGCTTGTGCGCGGCATCGCGTCCCGTGAGCATGCGACCCGACAGCAGCAGCGTCTGCCCCGGTTTCCAGCCGGCGACTTCCTCGCGCGTGAGTGCGTCGAGGTCCACGCGCCGCGCCTCTTTCGAGGGCCTCCAGTGCACGTCGGGCCAGGTCTTGAGCGGCGGCGGCTCGAGCGCGACCGGGCCCGAGCCGTCCAGCACGAAGTGCGCATGGCGGGTCGCCGCGCAGTTCGGGATCATCGCGACTGGCTTCGATGCCGCGTGCGTCGGGAAGGTCTTGATCTTGACGTCGAGCACGGTGGTGAGACCGCCGAGCCCCTGCGCGCCGATGCCGAGCGCGTTCACCTTCTCGTAGATCTCGATGCGCAGCTCCTCGAGCTTGTTCTTGGGCCCGCGCTCGAGGAGTTCATGCATGTCGATGGGCTGCATCAGGGCCTCTTTCGCGAGCACCATGGCCTTGTCGGCGGTGCCGCCGACGCCGATGCCGAGCATTCCTGGCGGGCACCAGCCGGCGCCCATGTGGGGCACGGTCTCGAGCACCCAGTCCACGATGGAATCCGAGGGATTCAGCATCGCGAGCATTGACTTGTTCTCGGAACCCCCGCCCTTGGCGGCGACCGTGACCTCGACGCGGTTGCCAGGCACCAGCTCCACGTGCACGACCGCCGGCGCGTTGTCGCCGGTGTTCTTGCGCGTGAAGAGGGGGTCCGCGACGATCGACGGGCGCAGGCGGTTGTCCTCGTCCATGTAGCCGCGGCGCACGCCTTCGTCCACCAGTTCCTGCAGGCTCTTGTGCGTGTCCCAGCGCAGGTCCATGCCGGCCTTGATGAAGACGTTGACGATGCCGGTGTCCTGGCAGATCGGGCGATGGCCCTCGGCGCACATGCGGGAATTCGTGAGGATCTGGGCGATCGCGTCCTTCGCGGCGGGCGATTGCTCGCGCTCGTACGCGCGGCCGAGGTGCGCGATGTAGTCGGCCGGGTGGTAGTAGGAGATGAACTGCAGCGCGTCGGCGACGCTCTGCACGAAGTCGGCTTCGCGGATCACCGGGGCCGCCATGGCCCCATCATATCACCGCAGGAAGGCTGCCCCGCGGGTCAGGAAGGTGTAGTCGCCCTCGATTGCCATGAAGCCGATCAGCACCAGGAGCGCGAGCGGCGGCACCAGGATCGCGAGCTTCAGCGCGAGCCGCTCCCAGGCCATGTGCATGAAGATTGCGACGATGAAGCCGGCCTTCAGCAGCATGAAGATGATGATCAGCGACCAGCGCAGGTAGCCCTGCAGGTGGTAGTAGTCCACGAGGTAGGAGAAGGTGCTGAGCACGAACAGCAGCAGCCAGATCCACAGGTAGATCGCGAGCGGGTGCTGCTGGCCTTCTTTAGCTTCGGACATGCTGCCTCACCACAGGTAGAAGAACGCGAAGATGAACACCCAGACCAGGTCCACGAAGTGCCAGTACAGGCCCGCGACCTCGACCGTCTCGTAGGTGCCGCGCTTGTCGTAGAAGCCGCTGTGCACGCGCTTGGCGGTCACCAGCAGGTAGATGACGCCGGCCGTCACGTGGCAGCCGTGGAAGCCCGTAATCATGAAGAACGCCGAGCCGAACTGCGGCGCGCCCCAGGGATTCTCCCAGGGCCGCACGCCCTCCATGATCAGCTTGGTCCACTCGAAGGCCTGCATGCCGACGAAGGTGGCGCCGAGCACGGCGGTCGCGACCAGCAGCATCACCGTGCGGCGCTTGTCGCGGCGGTAGCCGTAGTTCACGGCGAGGGCCATCGTGCCGCTGGAGGTGATCAGCACGAAGGTCATGATCGCGATCAGGATCAGCGGGATGTTCTGCCCGAACAGGTGCAGCGCGAACACTTCGCTCGGGAACGGCCAGGGCTCGGTCGTGGACATCCGCACGTTCATGTAGGCCGTGAGGAAACAGGTGAAGATGAACGTGTCGGAGAGCAGGAAGATCCACATCATCGCCTTGCCCCAGGGCACCGGGAAGGCGTTCTTGTCGGCCGCGAAGTCGTGGACGACCTGCTGGAGCGGGCTCAGGGCGGCGGCTTGGGCATCGTGGGCCATCGGTGGAGCTTCCTCTTACAGGAACAGCAGCACGCCGAATACGGCGAGCCAGACCAGCAGCAGGAAATGCCAGTAGGTCGCGCACAACGAGAGGCTCTGGCGCAGGTCGATGATCTCGGCGCCGGCGCCGAACCGCCGCGCGGTGCGGCCGAGCACGTACAGCCCGCCAACCAGGTGCAGGCCGTGAATCGCCGTCAGCACGTAGAAGAAGGCGATCGCCGGGCTGCCCTGCAGGAAGTAGAGCGATGGCCCGATCGCCTGCCAGGCCAGCACCTGGCCCGCGAGGAAGCCGACGGTCAGCACGCCGCCGGCAAGCAGCGCATTGCGCGAGGCCGAGCGCCGGCCGCGCGAGGCGAGGCTGCTGGCGAGCTGCATGGCCACGCTCGCGCCCAGCAGCACCAGCGTGTTGTACCAGACCAGGTTCGGGATCGTGAGGTGGCACCAGCCGAGGCCGTGGTGCATGCGCATCGCGTAGGCGGAGATGAACAGGCTGAACAGCGAGGTGACGACCGCCATGAAGATGAACAGGCCGATGCGCGCGGGCGGCATGCGGATCGCGCCGACGTCGCCCTCGGTCTCGCCCTGCCACGGCTTCGCCGTGAGCCGGCTCGCGACCACGAACCAGACCAGCACGCCGGTCGCGAGCGCGATGAAGATCGCGGTGTTGCTCAATGCTTCTTCCCGTGGTCGCGGCCGGCGCCGAGCCTCGGGTCCACCGGCGCGTTCTGCGGGATGAAGTCGTCCGGCGCGCCCGGCACGCTGTAGTCGTAGGCCCAGCGGTGCACCTCGGGCAGCCGCGGGCCCCAGTTGCCGTGCTTCGGCGGCGTGTCAGGCGTCTGCCACTCCAGCGTGGTCGCCTTCCAGGGGTTGGGCGGCGCCTTCGCGCCCTTCCACAGGCTCGTGATCATGTTGTACATGAAGATGAGCACGGATCCCGCGACCACCAGCGCCGCGATGGTGATCGCCGCATTCACCGTGTGCACGGAGTCCGGCAGGAACTCGGTGTCGCCGAGCGCGTAATAGCGCCGCGGCACGCCGAGGATGCCCAGGTAGTGCATCGGCAGGTAGATCGCATAGGTGCCGAGGAAGGTCAGCCAGAAGTGCACCTTGCCGAGCGTATCGTCGTACATGCGGCCGGTGATCTTTGGGTACCAGTGGTAGATGGCGCCGAACACCACCAGGATGGGGGACACGCCCATGACCATGTGGAAGTGGCCGACCACGAAGTAGGTGTCGGACAGCGGCAGGTCCACGGTCACGTTGCCGAGGAACAGGCCGGTGAGTCCGCCGTGGATGAAGGTGAATATGAAGCCGATGGCGAACAGCATCGGCACGGTCAGGTGGATGTCGCCCTTCCACAGCGTCAGCACCCAGTTGTAGACCTTGATCGCGGTCGGCACGGCGATGATCAGCGTCGTGGTGGCGAAGAAGAATCCGAAGTACGGGTTCATGCCCGACACGTACATGTGGTGCGCCCAGACGACGAACGACAGGCCGCCGATCGCCAGGATCGCCCATACCATCATGCGGTAGCCGAAGATGTTCTTGCGCGCGTGCGTCGAGAGCAGGTCCGAGACGATGCCGAAGGCGGGCAGCGCGACGATGTACACCTCGGGGTGGCCGAAGAACCAGAACAGGTGCTGGAACAGCAGCGGGCTGCCGCCGTCGTGCGCCGGCGCGCCGCCCATCGAGTTCAGCGCCGGCATGAAGAAGCTGGTGCCGAGCGTGCCGTCGAGCGTCATCATGATCGCGGAGACGAACAGGGCGGGGAACGCGAGCAGGCCGAGGATCGTCGCCATGAAGATGCCCCAGACCGAGAGCGGCATGCGCATCAGCGTCATGCCCCGGCAGCGGGCCTGCAGCACCGTGGTCACGTAGTTGAGGCCGCCCATCGTGAAGGCGACGATGAAGATGCCGAGCGAGACCAGCATCAGGATGATGCCCCAGCCCGAACCCGGCGTGCCGGGCAGCACCGCCTGCGGCGGGTAGAGCGTCCAGCCAGCGCCGGTCGGGCCGCCGGGCACGAAGAAGCTCGCCAGCAGCACGATCACGGCCAGCAGGTAGACCCAGAAGCTCAGCATGTTCATGTACGGGAACACCATGTCCCGGGCGCCGCACATGAGCGGGATCAGGTAGTTGCCGAAGCCGCCGAGGAACAGGGCGGTCAGCAGGTAGATCACCATGATCATGCCGTGCATGGTGATGAACTGGTAATAGCTGTTCGGGTCGACGAAGTGGAACTGGTCCGGGAAGCCGAGCTGCAGGCGCATCAGGCCCGAGAGCACGAGCGCCACCAGGCCGACGAAGATCGCGACCAGTGCGTACTGGATCGCGATGACCTTGTGGTCCTGGCTCCAGATGTACTTTTCGATGAAGGTGTGCGGATCGTGGATCGGGGCGTCACGATCGGCGATAGCGACGTAAGCCATCAGTTCCCCCTCCCGGACGCCATTGCCGTGCGCTCAGGCGCGGGATCGAGCGTGTTGATGTAGGCGACGATGTCCGCGATCGCTTCGTCGTCCCGCAGCATGTCGGAGACGGTCGCCATCTGCCAGCCGTAGAAATCCTGGCGGTGTGCGCCGCGCACCCGCTGCCGGAAGTTCTGCAGCTGGCGCACCAGGTACCAGTCGGACATCTCGGCGAGCCGCGGCGCATTCAGCGCCCAGATGCCCTCGCCCTGCCGGCCGTGACAGGACGCGCAGGTGGTGTACAGCCTGCGCCCGCGGTCCGCATCGCCGGTCACCGTCGCCTGCGGCTCGTGGCCCGGCAGCGTCTCGACGTAGGCGGCGAGGTTCCGGATCGCGGCCTCGTCGGGGAGCATGGTCGCGAAGGCGCGCATCTGCGCGCCGTAAGTGTCGTCCTGGTGCGTGCCGCGCAGGCCCGCCCGGAAGGCGCGCAGCTGGCGGCCCACGTACCACGCCTGCTGGCCGGCGAGCCGCGGCGCGTTCAGCGCCGGATTGCCCTCGCCGGAGGGGCCGTGACAGGCCATGCAGGTCGCGTACTGCGCGGCGCCCGCGACCGGATCCGCGGCCGCAAGCGCCTGCATTTCGCCGAAGGTCGGCTGTGCGGCGAGCCAGGCCCGGTGTTCCTCGGGCGGCGTCACAACCACGCGCCCGCGCATCGCGAAGTGGCCTACGCCGCAGAGTTCCTCGCACAGGATCTCGTACTCGCCGGGCTCGGTGGGCGTAAACCACATGTGGGTGATCATGCCCGGCACCAGGTCCATCTTGACCCGGAACTGGGTGACGGTGAAGTTGTGCAGCACGTCCTTCGAGCGCAGCAGCAGCTTCACGGGCTCGCCGACCGGCAGGCGCAGCTCCGGGCTTGCGACCAGGCGATCGTCGCGGCCCTTCGGGTCCTCGGGATCGAGGCCGAAGGGGTTCTCCGGAGTGACCAGCGCGGCCGAGGTCGCACCCAGTTCACCGTCGTCGCCAGGGAAGCGGAAGCTCCAGTGCCACTGCTGACCGACGGCCTCGACGATGCGCGCGTCCTCCGGGACGAGCACGAACTTGCCCCAGACGAACAGGCCTGGCGCCAGCATCGCGGCGACGCCGACGGAGGTCACGATGGTGAGCCACCACTCGAGCTTCTTGTTCTCGGGCTCGTAGTCCGCCTTCTGGTCCTTGCGGTGGCGGTAGCGCCAGACCACCCAGGCCATGAACAGGTTGACGACCACGAACACGATGCCCGTGACCCAGAAGGTCAGGATCACGGTTTCGTCCATGGTGGACCAGTTCGACGCGATCGGCGTGAACCACCAGGGACTGGCGAAGTGGAAGATGATCGAACCGACGACGAGGAGGACCAGGACTACCGCAATCGCCATCGGGGGGCCCCCTGTTTATGCACGGACCCGATCGCCGGCGGCCCGGCGGCGGCGCACCGCCGTGAATGGGTTGACGAAATGGCTGTCCACGCCGGCGAATTCCGCCTCCGGATGCCGCCGGCTCATCATGTGGCGCACCGCGGACTCCTGGTCCTTGCGCGCATAGATGAGGACCAGGTACTTGCCGGCCTCGATGTCGTCGTGGAAGCGCTCGAGCTTCTTGTTTTCCTTCTCGACGCCGATCAGGCCGCCTTCCCAGGCGCCGAACAGCGTCGCGACGCCGCATAGCGCGACGTACACGAACCACGGAATGTTCCGGAACGGGCCGAACTGGTCGAGCAGGACGCAGCCGACCACGCCCGCGAACAGGCCGATGGCGGCGCCGATGAATCCCTCGCGCACCACGTCGAGCGTCTCGAGGTAGTTGCCGGAGTGGATGTGCCGCTTCTTGAGTCCCGACTCGTCCTTCGCGATCACGTGCACGAAGAAATCGTCGATGCCGACGTCGTGCAGGTCATCGGAGACCCGGGAGGTGCTCTCGAGTTCGGGTGCGACGTAATACAGACATTTCATCTGTGGTTCCCCCCGCGCCGGCTGAGTTTTGCACAACCCCCCGGGCATTGGAAGCCTGAGGGCGGACGGTCCCGGGCGGCGGCTGCAGGATTCAGGGCGTTTTCGGCTTCGCCAGCAGCCATTCCAGCGCCAGGGCCTCGTCGGTGAAGACGCGCAGCAGCGCGCCCCGGTTGGTCGCCACGATTTCGCCGAATCGCTGCGGGTGCACGATCGGCTCGCGGCCCAGCAGCGCCAGGCGCACGCGCGGCGTGATGCTCGACTGCAGTTGCGCGACCTGCACGGCCTGGTCGTAGCGCTCCGACATCGTGGGCCCGGGTCCCGCGACCTGGCGCACGTCGATCAGCGCCGCGACGCGGCCGGCGCGCGCGGCCGCGGCGAATGCCTCCTTCGCAACGTGGAGCTGCGCGCCGGGAAAGTAGGCGCCGATGCACACGAGTTCGACGTACTCGGGGTGCTCGCGCACCTCGAAGCGGATGTTGCCGGCGGATCCCTCGCCTGCGCTGCCCATGCTTCCCGCGGGTTCAGCCCGCTGCCGGCCACAGCCAGCCGAACGCGCCGCCGGTCAGCAGCGCATAGATGAGCCCGTCGAGCGTCAGCTTGAGCGTGGTGGACCACGGCCGGCTGTACCAGATCGACTGCTGCCAGAGCGCGACCGCGTAGGCGATGAACGCCGTCGTGCCGGCGACCCGGAATACCGTGAGGTAGTCGGCGCCGGGCTCGAGCGTGCGGCTCGCTACGTACGCAGCGAGGATGCCGACCACGACGCAGTAGACGAACCACTGCCCGAGCGCCTTGCCCATGGATACCGGCCCGTTCGGCAGCACCGTCATGAGCAGCACCGGGCCGCGCCTGAGTTTCTCGACGAACTCCGGCGCCTTCATCGCCTTCATGTCCGCGGCGCGCGGCAGCATGTATTCGCCGGGCTTGAGCCCGAACGGGCGCAGCGCGTCGAGCAGGCGGTCCTGGTCCGGCACTGCGGGGCATTCGCCGCGGTGCCAGAGCGGCGCCATGTGGATGATCGAGCTCGCGATGAAGACGAGCACCGCGGCGACGAGGATGGGCAGCCACAATGCGGCGATGGTGGTCATGTGTTCCTCCCGATCGAGCGATAGATGCCGGCGCCGAGCAGCGCGCCCGCGATCGGCGCGACCCAGAACAGCCACAGCTGCGCGGTCGCCCAGCCGCCGACGTAGATCGCCACACCCGTGCTGCGGGCCGGATTCACGGAGGTGTTGGAGACCGGGATGCTGATCAGGTGGATCAGGCAGAGGGCGAGCCCGATGGCGAGCGGCGCGAAGCCCGCCGGCGCGCGCCCGTCGGTGGCGCCGAGGATGATCAGCACGAACATCGCGGTCATGACGACCTCGCAGATCAGCACCGCGGTCATCGAATAACCGCCGGGCGAATGTTCGGCGAAGCCGTTCGAGGCGAAGCCCGCCGCGACGTCGAAGCCGGGCGCGCCGCTCGCGATCAGGTAGAGCACGCCGCCCGCGGCGATCCCGCCCAGCACCTGGGCGACGATGTAGGGCAGCAACTCGCCGGCCGCGAATCGGCCCCCGGCCCAGAGGCCGATCGAGACCGCCGGGTTGAGGTGCGCGCCCGAGATGTGGCCGATCGCGTAGGCCATGGTGACGACGGTCAGGCCGAAGGCCAGCGACACGCCCAGCAGCCCGATGCCGAGGTCCGGGAACGCGGCTGCGAGCACCGCGCTGCCGCAGCCGCCGAGCACCAGCCAGAACGTGCCGAAGAACTCGGCCAGGTAGCGGTTCATGACGACATCCCCCTGATCTGCCCCCTGAGACCGCGGATCATAGACCCGGAAGCTGCGCCCGGGTATCCAGTTCGTGGCCCTTGCGCCCGCCGCGCACCAGCGCCCCCTGGCCGAGGCTGGTTTCCACCATGACCCTGGCCATGTCCACGGCGCGGCCGGCGAGGGCGGCCGCTCCCTCGTGCAGCACCTTCGAGTCGCGCACGTACTGCTCGTTGTTCTCCATGTCCTCGGCGCTCCAGCCGCGCGAATGGGCGACGAACGGGAACTGCGGGAACTGGCAGCCGAGCTCGGCGAAGAAGGTCAACATCTGGCCGGCGACGCCCTGCACGTTGTCCTGGCCGCCGGTGATGACGAGCGCCACGACCTTGTTGCGCATCAGGTGCCGGTTCGCGACCGTCTCCTGGTTCTGGATGCAGTTCATGCGCTCGACCATCTTGTAGTAGAGACTGCTGGCCCCGCCCCAGCGGATGGGCGTGGCGACCAGGATCACGTCCGCCCAGTGCACGATGCCCTCGTACACGCGGTCCATCTGGTCCTGGGGATCCATCTGCGTGATCGAGCAGGGCCAGGTGCAGGCACGCGCCGCCTTGGAATAGAAGCCCTCGCAGGCGCGGAACGCGAGTTCCCGGAGCGCGATGAACTGCGTGTCGCACTCGCAGTCCTTGCGCGCGCGCGCGGCGGCGAGCGCGTGCAACAGCAGGTCCTCGGAGGTGCTGTAACGCGGCTGGCCGGCGGTCATGGAAGTCGTCGAAATTCCCAGCAGGCGGATCGGCCCGGGCTCGCGCTTCGGCTCGCGCGCGAGCGGGTGCGGATCGTGGGGCAGGCGGTTGCGTTTCGTGCGCGCCTTCGCGGCGACGTACACGCGGCCGTTCTCGACCTTGACGTCGTGCGCGGGCACGCGGTCGGCCTCGTAGCCGGGCTCGCCCTCGCCGGTGCGCCAGTGGAACTTGTAGTAGTGCCAGGGGCAGACCACGTAGTCGCCGTCGAGGTGGCCCTTCCCGAGCGGCCCGCCGACGTGATTGCAGGCGCCCGAAATCGCACCGAACTGCCCGTCGCGGAACGAGAGCGCGATGCGCCGCTCGCCGGCACGCAGTTCCTGCAACGGCCTGCGCGCGAGTTCGTCGGCGGCGCCGACGTCGATCCATTCTTCGCTCACTGGCGTCCCTTCCCGCGCAGCTCCCTGCGCACGACGAGCTTGAGACCCGACCAGACTCCGGAAACCGCGCAGACCTTCACGTCCACGTAGCCGAGCGGCAGCGCGACCGCACGGATCGTGTCCTCCGTGATGTCGGTCGCAACCCCGGCGGACTTCTTCGGCCACGACACCCAGACCGGCGTGTCGTCGCCGAGCCGCCGGCGATACGACTTCAGCGCCGCCGCGAGTTCCGCGCGCCGGGTCGCGAAGTGATGCACGAGTCCTGCGGCGCCGCGTCCCGCCGTGATGCGGGCGCCGTCGGGCAGCGGCGCCAGCAGCTTGCGGTAGTCTTCCGGCGCGTTGACGGCGCGCACCGCCATGCCGGGCTTGACGCCGAGCTTGGCGGCGAGCGGCGTGCCCGAGTAGCCCGCCACGACCCCGGGCTTCAGCCGGCCGCCTTGTCCCGGTACAGGAATGCGACGACCACGCCCAGGATCAGCGTGACGATCGTGTCGTAGGCGATCTGGCGCACGACCAGCATCCCCGGCAGCGGCTGCACGCAGTAATAAATGAGGTAGATCGGCACGACCGCGAGCAGCGATACCGCGAGGCCGAAGCGCAGCCCCTGGCCGACCCACGGCTTCGATTCGCGGCCGCGCGCATAGATCCAGACGAAGGCGGCCGACATGATCAGGTGCGCGATGATCATCCAGACGAAGTACTGCTGCTGCTCGGTGACCGGGCGCATCAGGTTGGTCGCCATGTACTCGTCGGCGAGCAGCTGCCCGTGGACGGCGAAGCCCGCCGCCATCCACAGGATGAAGATGACGAGCGTGGCGATGAGGCACTTGGCATTCATTCCGGTATCCCCCTGGCCGGACCGGGTATCGGTCCCAGCCGCGGATATTACGCCTGTGCGGCGCCGCCGATCAGCACCGAGGTCATGGAGATGGAACTGACGACCCTGGCGTTGAAGAACTCCGCCCCTTCTTCCTCCCGCTGCAGGGCCAGGGCGTAGAGGAGCGGCAAGTAGTGTTCGGGCGTCGGCACCGCGAGCTGCATTTCGTCGCCGAGGCTCGCAGGGTCCTGGAGGGCCGCGTGGTCACGGGCGGCGATGCATTCCCTGAGCGCCTCGTCGCAGCGTTCGGCCCAGGGTTGCGGCTTCGGATCGTGGTAGCTGAAGAGGCGCAGGTTGTGCACCAGGTTGCCGCTTGCGAGCACCAGCACGTTCTCGTCGCGCAGCGGGGCGAGCTGGCGGCCGATCGCATAATGATGAGGACCGGGCCGGCCGGTATCCATGCCGAGTTGCACCACCGGGATGTCGGCGGCGGGATACATCGCGACCAGCACGCTCCAGGCGCCGTGATCGAGGCCGCGTCCGGGATCCTGCTGCACGCGCTCGCAGGTGACGATGGCCGCGACCCGTTCTGCGAGCCACGGCGCGCCCGGCGCCGGATAGCGCACGTCGAACAACGCCTTCGGGAAGCCGTAGAAGTCGTGGATGGTCTGCGGCTGCGCGGTGGCGGTGACCCAGGCACCTTGCGTCTCCCAGTGCGCGGAGACGCAGAGTATGGCTGCGGGCCGCGGCAGCCGGCGCGCGATCTCCTGCCAGCCGCGGAAGAACTCGTTGCGCTCGATGGCGTTCATCGGATTGCCGTGCCCGACGAACAACGCCGGCATCCTCATGCGGAGTCCGGCGGGCCGATGAGGTCCCACTTGTTGCCGTACAGGTCCCGGAATACGACCACCGTGCCGTAGGACTCGCGCCGCGGCCGTTCGGTGAACTGCACGCCGGCCGACTTCATGTGCGCGTAGTCGCCGTCGAAGTCCTCGGTGTGCATGAAGAGGAACACCCGCCCGCCGGCCTGATGGCCGACCGCCCGTTCCTGCTCGGGCGTCGCCGCCCGGGCCAGCAGCAGCGAGAATTCCGAGTGTACCGGCCCGACGCGCACCCAGCGCTTGCCGGCCTCGCGCGGCTCGTCTTCGAGCAGCTCGAAGCGCAGCGCCCGCGTGAACCAGGAGATGGCCTCGTCGTAGTCGCGCACCAGCAGCGCGACCTGGGCGATGCGCCGTGCCGGGACGCGGCCCGCGGCCATCGTCAACCGACCGGCGGCGCCCCGCGCGGCGCCCAGATCGAGCGGTAGACCTTCCAGCTGCCGTTCTTCTGCCGGCGCAACACGCGCATCACGTGGTACTCGGACTCGACCACGCGCCCGGACGAGATTTCGCGCGTGGCGCCGCGGATCGCGCCCCACTCGACGGCATAGTTGCCGAATACCTTCACTTCCTCGAAGTCCAGGCGATAGTGGATCACCTCGTGCGTCTTCGGCGCGGCAGCCATGCGCTCGAAGGCGGCGTCGAACTCCTTGGCGCCGCGCTGCGGCGCGCCACCCGGCGGGAACATGACGGCGTCGTCGTCCACCAGCGCGCGCAAGGCGTCGAAGTCGCCGGCCGCCGAAGCGCGCATGTCGCGCCGGTGCAGCCGCTCGATGGCCTGCAGGCCCGGGTTGCGCGAGCGCTTCCTTGGACGCCTCTTCATGGACGTTGCAGCGCGAGCCGCAGCCCGAGCGCGACCAGGATGGTGCCGCAGGCGGCGTCGATCCAGCGCCGCCAGGCCGGGCGCAGGAACATGCCGCGGGAGCCCGCGACCAGCAGCGCGACGCCGCCGAGCCAGAGGATGCCCTCGACGTAATGAATGGAGGTCAGCAGCACGTACTTGAGCATGACGGCGTCGCCGGGGCCGATGAACTGCGGGACGAGCGCGAGGTAGAACACGATCACCTTGGGATTGAGCACGTTGGTGAGCAGCCCTTCCCGGAACGACCGCGAGGCCGCGACGGCTCCCGCGCCGCCGCCGTCCCCGATCGCCGGCATTGCGCCCTGTGCGGCCGAGCGCAGCGACTGGATGCCGAGCCAGACCAGGTAGCAGGCGCCGGCGACTTTCATGACGGTGAAGGCGGTCGCCGAGTACATCAGCACCGCCGAGACGCCGAGCGCGGAGAGCAGCGCATGCACGAACAGGCCGGAGCAGATCCCGGCCACGGTGAGCAGCCCGTCCCGCCTGCCGCCGCGCAGCGCGTTGCGCACGACCAGCATGGTATCCGGGCCCGGCGACATCGTCATGAGCGCCGCCACCAGCGTGAAGGCGAGGACCTGCGAGTCAATCATGGCCCGGCGCCCGGACCGTCGAGGGAAAGCCGGCGGCCGCGCCCGGTCGCCAGCGCACGCTTGTAGACGGCCGCCGCCGAGGCGACGTCCTGGAGCGCCGTGCCGGTCGAGTCGAACACGAAGATCTCCTCCGGGGAGGATCGCCCGGGCTTGCGGCCGGCGATCAGTTCGCCGAGTTCCGCATGGACCTCCCCGATGCCCATCATTCCCGCCGCGAGCGCATGCTGCAACTCGCCCATGTGGGCGGCCTGCCCGGTGAGGTCGGTGACCACGCGGGCCATGGCGAGCACGCGCGGGTCGAGTTCCTGCTTGCCGGCGCTGTCCGCGCCCACCGCGGCGATGAACTGGCCGGGCCGGATGTCCTCCGCCCGCACCACAATCTCCCGCGCCGGCGTGCAGGTGACGGCGATATCGGAGTGCGGCAGCGCCTCGGCGGCCGAGCGCACGGGCTCGATGTCGATGCCGGTTTCGGGCGCGATCTCGCCGACGAAGGCGGCGACGCGATCCGGGTCGAGGTCGCAGGCATGGATGCGCTCGATGCGGCGCACGGTGAGGAGCGCGCGGACATGGGCGCGGCCCTGGTTGCCGCAGCCGCAGACCAGCAGCGCCTTCGCTTCGGGAAGCGCGAGATGGCGCGCGGCGATCGCGGAGGCGGCCGCCGTGCGCAACGTCGTGATCTCGATCGAGTCCAGCAGCGCGAGGGGGCGGCCGTCCGCGGCGTCGAACAGGCCGAGCATGCCCTGGACCGTCGGCAGGCCGTTGCGGTCCGGGTTGCCCGGGAAGTTCGCGTTGATCTTGGCCGCGTAGTAGCCGGGGGCCGGCCCGAGCGCCGCGGTCTTGACGTGGAAGCCGCCGCCAGGGACCTGCGTGCTGAGCACGCCCGGCGCCGACGGCAGCAAACCCTCGGCATGGGCCTGGAAGGCCTGCTCGATGGCCGCGATGCACACCGTCATCGGCAGCAGGGCCGCGACGTCCTGGCGATCGAGGAACAGCATGGCGCGCTCAGGTCCTGAGGCAGGTCCGGTAGCGGAAGCAGTCCGTCACGTGGTCGTTGACGATGCCGACCGCCTGCATGAAAGCGTAGCAGATCGTGGTGCCGACGAAGCGGAAGCCGCGGCGCCTGAGTTCCCGGGACAGGGCGTCGGAGAGGGCGGTGCGCGCGGGCAGCCTGCGGCCGCCGCGCCTGCGGCCATCGAGCGGCCGCCCACCGACGAATCCCCAGAGCCAGCGATCGAAGCTTCCGGCATCGCGCTGGATCGCGAGGAAGGCGGCGGCATTCGTCACCGCGCTCTCGATCTTGAGCCTGTTGCGAACGATGCCCTCGTCGGCGAGCAGCCGCCTGCGGTGCGCGGCCGTGAAGCGCGCGACTTTCCCGGGATCGAAGCCGGCGAAAGCGCGGCGATATCCCTCGCGCTTCTTCAGGATGGTCTCCCAGCTCAGCCCGGCCTGTGCGCCCTCGAGGATGATGAACTCGAACAGCACGCGGTCGTCATGGACCGGAACGCCCCACTCGCGGTCGTGATACGCGATCGACAGCGGAGTCGCGGCCCAGGCGCAGCGCTTCATGGCTCGTTGACGAACAGCCGGACTTCGCCGGCGTCCTCCGCGAGCTTCATCATGCGTTCGAAGCGGAATCCGAGCTTCCCGAGCAGGCGGATCGACGGCCCGTTGTCCGGCGAGGTGATCGCGAGCACGCGCCCGAGGCCGAGGCGCTGCCGCGCGTCCCGCATGACGGCATCCGCCGCTTCGAGGGCGAAGCCCTGCGACCAGTACCCGGGCAGCAGCGAGAAGCCGAGGTCGGGCTCCGGCAGGGCCTCGCGCCTGAGCACGCCGCAGATGCCGATCGGCGTGCCGGTGTCGCGCAGCGCGACGCGCAGCAGGCCGTAGCCGTGCTTCGCATACATCGCCGCCGGCCCGTCCTGGATGTAGCGGCGGGCGTCCTCCACCGTGCGCACGCCGCGGTCGCCGATGTAGCGCAGGAACGAGGGCTCGTTGAGGACGCCGCGGATGAATTCCGCGTCGGCGTCGGCCAGCTCCGTGAGCGCGAGGCGCGCGGTGTCGATCCGCATCCGGCCTGCCGGTCAGGCCGTGACGACGCCGAACAGGCGGCCGACCGCGGCCGTCAGCGCCATCGCGAGCGCGCTCCAGAACATCACGCGCAATGCGCCGGCCAGCGGCCGGGCGCGGCCGGCGCGCGCCGCAACGGCGCCGAGCATGCCGAGGAACACGAGCGACAGCCCCGCCACGACCGGGACGGTCCGTGCCGCCGGCACGGCGATCGCGGTCGCCAGCGGCAACGCCGCGCCGATGGCGAAGGCGGCCGCGGAGGCGAGCGCGGCCTGGATCGGCCGCGCGCGCATGATCTCCGATATGCCGAGTTCGTCGCGCGCGTGCGCGCCGAGGGCATCCTTTTCCATCAGCTGCGTCGCCACCTTCGATGCGAGCGAGGGGTCGAGCCCGCGGCCGACGTAGATGGCCGCGAGCTCGCGATGCTCGGCCTCGACGTCATCCTGAAGTTCCTTGCGCTCGCGCGCCAGGTCCGAGCGCTCGGCATCCGCCTGCGAACTCACCGAGACGTATTCGCCGGCCGCCATGGACATGGCTCCCGCGACCAGGCCCGCGAGCCCGGCAGTCAGCACCGCGCCGCGGCCGGCGCCGGCCTCGGCGACGCCGATCACGAGGCTCGCAGTCGAGACGATGCCGTCGTTGGCGCCGAGCACCGCGGCGCGCAGCCAGCCGACGCGACCGGTGCCGTGCCACTCGCCGTGCCGCAAGCGCTCAGCCCGTCACTTCTGGTTCACGGCGTAGCGGCCGCCGCCGAGCAGCGCGAGCGCGATCGCGGAGAACATGAACATGTACTGCTTCTCGATGGCGAATCCGCCGGACTTCCCGATGATGAAGATCTCGTCCCAGTGCGCGAGGCCGATCGCGAACAGCATGTTGACGGCAATCAGCCAGGCGCCGACGCGGGTGTAGAAGCCGGCGATGACCAGGGCGGGCGCGAGCAGCTCGCCGACGTAGACCCCGTACTTCAGGAACGCCGGCAGGCCGCTCGCGACCAGCGAGTCGCCGATCCAGTCAATTCCGCCGGTCACTTTGCCGATGCCGTGCATCAGGATCAGGACGCCGAGCGTCACGCGCAGGATCAACTTGCCGCAGTCTTCGTTCATGTTCCGGTCTCCGTGGGAGGCTTCTGGCGGACCGCGACAGCATACGTCGCCATGGCGAAACTGCCAAAAACGGCGGGCTCAGGCCGGTCCGCGGCCGGCCCGGCGCGCAGACCAGCGCGCCACGAAGGCAAGCAGCAGCCCGACCAGCAGCAGGTGCGCGAGGATGCCGTCCACGAACCAGGCGGCGATGAAGGGCAGGGGCGTCGCCCGTGACAGCGGCACGATGACGTGATTCATGGCGACCCAGGTGACGGCGCCGTACGCAAGGCCCGCGGCCACCGGGCGTGCCACCAGCGCCGGCCAGCGGCGGCAGGCCAGCCACCAGACCGCTGCCATGCCGAAGGCGATCAGGAAGTGCAGCCCAAGCCCGAGCGCGGCCGTCGTCGCGCCACCGGTGAACGCCGCCTTGCCGAGCAGGCCCGCGGCGACCGCCTGCAGGATCCGGGCCGGCGGCGCGCCGGCATGGAGATACCAGAAGGCGCAGGCATTGATGATGTCGAGGAGCGCGACGGCGGCGCCCCCGAACACGATGACGTCGAGCGCGCGCGGGCGCACGGGCGCTCAGCCGGACTTGCGGCTCATCAGCAGCAGGACGACGCCGAGCGCGAGCGCACCGCCCGCGGCCCACTTCGGCACCTCGATGCGCTCCTTTTCCTTGAGCGACAGCTCGACGCCGAGCACGTTCGCCTCGTGCTTTTCCTTGGTATAGCTGAATTCGCCCTTGGCGAGGCCGTAGCCGCCCGCGGCGATCAGGATGACGCCGGCGACGGGCAGGATCCGGTTCTTCATGGCTTGCCGCCTCCTTTGGCGATTTCCGCCGCCACCTTGCGGTACGCCTCGCGAAACGGCAAGCCCTCCCTTGCCGCCAGCTCGCTGGCGCGCTCCGCGGCGTGGATCGCGGGATCGAGGCGGATGTTCGCTGGCAGGAAGCGCAGTCCTGCGAGCGCGGCCGGCAGGATCGCGAGCGCGCCGGCGCAGGAGTCGATGCCGCGGAACAGCGGCGCCTTGATGAGCTGCAGGTCGCGCTGGTAGCCGGACGGCAGGCGCGCGCAGACCGCGAGCGCCTCGACCAGGCAGGCGAGCGCGGTCGCCGAGCGGCCGCGGATGAGCTCGAACACGTCGGGATTGCGCTTCTGCGGCATGATCGAGGAACCCGTCGTCATCGCGTCCGGCAGCTCGACGAATGCGAACTCGCGCGTGAAGAAGAGCAGCACGTCGGCCGCGAGCCGGCCGAAATCCTGCATCAGCAACGCGATCTCGAACAGCACCTGCGCCTCGGCCTTGCCGCGCGAAAGCTGCACGGCCGTCACCGGCTCCTGGGTCTCGGCGAACCCGAGCCGCGCGCGGGTCGCCTCGCGCGAGATGGCGAGGCCCGGCGTGCCGTAGCCCGCGGCCGAGCCGAGCGGGTTGCGGTCGATGCGGCGCAGCGACTGGCGCAGTCCCTGCGCGTCGTCGCGGATCTCGGTCGCGAAGCCGCGCGCCCACCAGTCCACGCTCGAAGGCATGGCCTGCTGCATGTGCGTATAGCCGGGCAGCGCGACGTTGCCCTGGCGCGAGGCGAGCGCCTGCAGCGCCTCGGCGACTGCGTCGGCGCCCGCTGCGAGCTCGGCGACCGCGTCCTTCAGGTAGAGGCGCAGCGCCGCCAGCACCTGGTCGTTGCGCGACCGGCCGAGATGGATGCGCGCCCCGGCCTCGCCGATGCGCGCCGTGAGGCGCGCCTCGAGGGCGGTCTGCCCGTCCTCCTCCTCGAGCGTGACGTGCCAGTCGCCGCGCGCGTGCGCCGCGCCGAGGGCCTGCAGCCCGTCACGGATCTGCGCGAGGTCCGCCGCCGGCAGCAGCCGCGCCTCGGCGAGCATCTCCGCATGGGCGACCGACGCGCGCACGTCGTAGGGAACCAGCCGGTCGTCGAGCGCATGATCCTCCCCCGCGGTGAACGCGAGCACGCGCGAATCGAGCGGCACGCCCTTGTCCCAGAGCCGCGTCACGATGCGGCCGACTCCGGGTGCTGCTCCGCGGGCGTCAGCGCCTTGACGTCGGCGACGATCAGGGTGCCCGTGCCCTCGTTGGTGAACACCTCCGCAAGCACGCTGTCGCGCACGTCGAAGGAGATCACGTGCACCCGCCGCACGCCGCCCCGGATGGCAGCCTCGATCGCGGAGGCTTTCGGCAGCATGCCGCCCGCGAGGCTGCCGGACTGCTCGAGGCGGCGCAGGCCCGCGAGGTCGGTGTAGGAGACCAGCGAGCGCGGGTCGTCGTGCCGCTCGAGGATGCCGGGCGCGCCGGTGCACAGGATCAGCTTCTCGGCGCCGAGCGCGGCGCCGATCGAGGCGGCGACCGTGTCGGCGTTGATGTTGAGCACGGTGCCGGCATCGTCCGACGACACCGGGCTCACCACCGGCAGGAGGCCGGCGTCCAGCTGCTTGCGCAGCACGGTGGTGTCGATCGAGGCGATGTCGCCGACGAAGCCGTAGTCGACCGATTCGTCGTCCACCTTGACCGGCGGGCGGCGGTTCGCGCGCACCAGCCCGGCGTCCACGCCCGACAGGCCGACCGCGTCGATGCCGAGCTCGCGGCAGGCCGCGAGGATGCGCGTGTTGATCAGCCCGTTCAGCACCATGGTGGTCGCGTCGATGGACCGGTCGTCGGTGACGCGCCGGCCGCGCACCATGCGCGGCTCGATGCCGAGCGAGCGCTGCATCTCGTCGAGCTGCGGCCCGCCCCCGTGCACCAGCACGACGCGGATGCCGAGGTGGTGCAGTATCGCGATCTGCTCGATCAGCGCGCGCGTGCGCGCGACGTCGCCGAATACCGCGCCGCCGGCCTTGATCACGAAGGTCTTGCCCTTGTAGAGGCGGATGTAAGGCGTCGCGCCGCGCAGCGCCGCGATCACGGCGGTCTGGTCGGTCCGGTAGGTCACCATCGTTCGCCAGCCCCCTCAGTGCCGGCGGCCATTGCCGCCGAGCAGACGATAGAGTACCGCCATCTGCACGACCAGGCGGTTGTGGGCCTGCTGCAGCACGCGGCTGCGGGGCCCGTCCAGCACTTCGTCGGCGATCGCGACGTTCCTGCGCACCGGCAGGCAGTGCAGCAGGTGGCAGCCTTCCGCGGCCTTGCCGAACCAGTCCTCCCGCACCATCCAGTCCGCGAGTCCGGCGCGCGCGCGGGCGTCCGCCTCCTGGTCGCCATAGTGCGCGGTCGAGCCCCATTCCTTGGCGTAGACGACCCGGGCCCCGGCCAGCGCCGCGTCGCGGTCGTCGGTCTCCGTCAGGCTGCCGCCCGAGGACGCGGCCGCGCGCCGCACCTTGTCCATGAGCTGCGGCGGCAGCGCATAACCCTCCGGGCGCAGCACGACCACGTCCATCCCGCGCAGCGCCGCCATGTGCGAGACGGCCGCGGGCACGGCGAGCGGAAGCGCCCGGGGATGGTTCGCCCAGGCGAGCACGAAGCGGGCGCGGCGCGGCACGTCGAGGTCGTCCAGCGTCTTCCAGTCCGCCAGCGCCTGGCAGGGATGATTGGCGGAGGACTCCAGGTTGATGAGCGGATTGCGGCAGAGCGCGGCGATCGAGGCGAAGGTGCGCTCGGAAAGGTCGGCGGCCAGGTCGCGCCCTTCCGCGAAGGCGCGCACGCCGAGCGCGTCGCAATACGAATCGAGCACCGGGATCGCCTCGCGGATGTGCTCGGCCGCTGCGCCGGTCATGGTGACGCCGCTGCGGGTCTCCAGCTGCCAGCTGCCCGCGCCCGGCGTCACGGCGACCGATTCGCCGCCGAGGCGCGCCATCGCGACGCGCATCGAGGTCATCGAGCGCAGCGACGGGTTGAAGAAGAGCAGGCCCAGCACGCGCCCGGCGAGCGCCGTCGGCTCCGGCCGCTCGCGCAGCCGGTCCGCGAGCGCCAGCAGGTCCACGACCTGGTCGCGATCGAGGTCCGCGAGGTCGAGGAAGTTCCTCACGCGCCGATCCCCGCGAGCGCATCGCGCAGCAGCGCGACGTGGGAGTCCGCGAGCGTGAACGGCGGCAGCAGCCGCAGCACCTGCGGGTCGCCGCTGGTGCCCGCGAGGATGTCGCGCGCGAGCAGCGCCGCGTGGACGTCCTTCGCGGGCCGGCGCGTCCGCAGGCCGAGCAGGAAGCCTTCGCCCTGGGTGCCGGTGACCGGCCCGACCACGCAGCTCTCGCGGATGAGCCGGGACACGCGGCGCACGTTCCCGAGCAGTTCCTCGCCCTCGATCGCGTCGATCACGGCGGTGACCACGGCGCAGGCGAGCGGGCCGCCGCCGAAGGTCGTGCCGAGCGCGTCAGGCTTGAGCGCAGCGGCGACCCTGGCGCCGGTCAGCAGCGCGCCCACCGGGAAGCCGGCGCCAAGCGCCTTCGCGGTCGTGATCATGTCCGGCACCACGCCGTAGAGGTTGGCCGCGAACGGGTGGCCGGTGCGGCCCATGCCGCATTGCACCTCGTCGAAGATCAGGAGCGCGCCGGTTTCGTCGCAGCGCGTGCGCAGGGCTGCCAGGTATTCGCGGCCCATGTCGAAGGCGCCGCCGACGCCCTGCACCGGCTCGACGATCACGGCCGCAGTCGCCCCGGTGATGCCGGCCGCGAGCGCGGCGGCCTCGCGCCGCGGCAGGAAGGCGACGTCGAACGGCGCGCGCGGGAAGCCGTACCACTTGGCCATCGCACCCCAGGTGACGGCGCCGGCGGCCGCGCTCCTGCCGTGGAAGCCACCCTCCAGGGCGACGACCTGCGAGCGTCCCGTGACCCGGCAGGCGAGCTTGAGCGCGTTCTCGTTGGCTTCCGCACCCGTGTTGACGAAGAACACCGTGTCGAGCGGCAGCTTCGAGAACTCCACCAGGCGGCGCGCTGCGCGCGAGCGGACTTCCATGGGCACGGCGTTGCTCTGGAAGTGCACGGCGCGCGCCTGCGAATCCAGCGCCGCCAGCCAGCCCTTGTGGCCGTAGCCGAGCGCCGCGACCGCATGGCCGCCGTAGAGGTCGAGGATGCGCCGGCCGTCGCGGGTCGTCAGCCACACGCCCTCGGCCGAAACGACCTCGACCGGGTATTGCGCGAACACGGGGGCGAGGTGGTCCACGGTCAGGTCCATCCCGGCGCGGACGCCGTCAGGCCTTCGGTCTCGTCGAAGCCGAGCAGCCGGTTCATCCACTGCATGGCGCCGCCGGCCGCGCCCTTCACCAGGTTGTCCACCACCGACATGACGACGATCGTGTCGCCGTCGGCGGCGGCCGACAGGTGCGCGTAGTTGCTGGCGACCACGTCCTTGATGCGCGGCGGCTCGGCGAGCACGCGCACGAAGGGCTTGCCGGCGTAGAAGCCGGAGAGCGCCGCGATCGCGCCGGCGCTGTCCAGCGGCTGCGCCAGCTTCGCCTGCACCGTCGCGTGGATGCCGCGCGCAAAGGGGCCCGAATGCGGCACGAAAGCGAGCCGCAAGTCGCGGCCCGCGGCTGCCCGCGCAAGCGCCCGGACCTCCGCCGCGTGGCGGTGGGTGAGGGCGTTGTAGGAATAGAGGTCGCTGTGGCGCTGCGGGTGATGGGTGCCGGCGATCGGGCTGCGCCCCGCGCCGGTCGAGCCGGTGACCGCGGAGACGAACACCGGCCCGTCGACGAGGCCGAGCTTGAGCAGCGGCACGGTCGCGAGCAGCGTCGCGGTCGCGAAGCAGCCGGGGTGCGCGACATGCGGCGTCGGCGCGCGCTCGAGATGCTCTGGCACTGCGCAGGTGAACTGCCTGGCGCGGGCCGGCGCGCCGTGGGCGCGCTTGTAGACGCGCCCGTATTCCGCGAGGTCCGCGTAGCGGTAGTCGGCCGAAATATCGACCACCGCGGGACTCGCGCCCGCGGCCTCGGCCTTCCGGAGCACCGCGTCGATCAGCACGTCCGAGACGCCGTGCGGCGCGGCGGCGAGCACCGCGGCACGCGGCGCGCGTGCGGCGAGGTCGCCCGCTTCCTCGATCGAGACGTAGCGCAGGTCGCCGCAGGCCGCGGCGAGGTGCGGGAAGGCCTTCGCCACCGGCTCGCCGGGCTGGCTGTCGGAGGCGATCGCCGCAAGCGCCAGGCGCGGATGCGCGAGCGTGAGGCGCAACAGCTCGCCGGCCACGTAGCCGGTGCCACCGAGGATGACCGCGGGCGTCCGCGCGCTCATTCCGCGAGTTCCCGCGCATGCGCGACCGCGTCCAGCCCGACGGCGGAGATCACGCAGTCGCCGAGCGCGGCGCCCGTGGTCATGGCATTGAACGCCGGAACGCCCAGCTGTTCGCGGATGATGTCCACGCCGACCGAGTTGTCGGTGGACGGGCCGGTGACGACCGCGGGCTCGATGCCGAAGCGCTCGCGCAGGAGCTTGACGCCGCCCCAGGCCGCGACCGGGTCGTTGGCCGACAGCACCACGGCCGTCAGCGCCCGGCGGATGTCGGGCGCGTCGAGGATGGCCTCGACGCCATAAGCCCCGAGGATGCCGTCGCCCAGCTCGAACACGATGACGTCGGGCTTGCCGGCGGCCATCTCGGTCAGCATGGTCCGGGTCAGCGCCGGGCCGTTCTTCGCGGTCGTGGTTACGACGCCGAAGTCGGTGAAGATCGCGGAGCGGCGCGCGCCGGAGTCCTCCATCGCCAGGATGTCGCGCCGCAGCGAGACGCCGGTCGCCTTGAAGGCGTCGATCGTCAGGCCGCGGTGGCGCATGCGCGAGATCATCGCGCAGGCGGCCGCGGTCTTGCCGGCTTCCATGCAGGAGCCCGCGAGCGCGACCACCGGCACGCCGTTCGTCTCGAGCTGCGCCTCGGGGTCGAGCTTGCGCATGCCGGCGCGGGCCGGCACGCCGATGCGCTCGCCGAGGTAGGGAAAGTGCAGCACCACGCCCAGCACGCGGCAGTCGAAGGGGCGGCCCTTCTCCGGGTTCGCCGAGTCGCAGACGCCGAGCACGCCGCCGATGTTCAGCATCTGGATCACGTCGCCGGCCGCGAGGCTCGCAGGCAGGTGGCCCGAGTAGCCGAACAGCGCCTTGCGATGGCCGAGTGCGCCCACCACGACGTTGCCGCGCGCGACCTTCGCCATGCGCCCGCTGGTGAGTTCCAGCGTGTTGTACTGCGCCTTGTCGGTCAGGATCTCGACCGCGAGCACCACGCCTTCCTCGCAGGGAATGTCGGTGGAAATGCGCAGCTCGTGCGACAGGCCGCAGGCCTGCGTGACCGAGGCGATCTTGTCCACGATGATCGACTTCATCATTTCGCGCTGTCCTCGCCGCCCGCGCGCGTCCAGAACACGCCGGGCAGGGAAACCATCCTCGAAAATCCGCGGGCGTCCTCCGCGGTCCATTCGCCGGCCGCCTCGCCGTATACGCCCTTGCTCGCCTTCATCAGCGAGAACGGCGATTCGACGCCCTCGATGAACGCGGAGCCGGGCCGCAGCAGCACGCTGACGGTGCCCGTCACGCGCGCCTGGGAGGAGGCCAGCAGCGCCTCGACGTCGCGGCAGACCGGGTCGAGGTTCTGGCCCTCGTGCACCAGGTCGCCGTAGGCCGCCGCGACCAGGTCCTTGATGCGCTGCTGGCGCGCGGTCAGCACCAGCTTCTCGAGCTCGCGGTGGGCCTCGATCAGCACGGCGGCTGCCGGCGCCTCGAAGGCGACGCGGCCCTTGGTGCCGATGATCGTGTCGCCGAGGTGGATGCCGCGGCCGACGCCGAACGGCGCGGCAATCGATTCCAGCTTCTCGATGAGCGAGACGGGATCGAGGGTCTCGCCGTCGAGCGAAGCGGGCATGCCGCGCTCGAAGCCGATCACGGCGCCGCGCGGCGGCCGCGGATGCGTGAATGCGTCCCGCGACAGAACCCAGGCCGATTCCGGGATGCTGCCCGACGAGGTCAGCGTCTCGCGGCCGCCGATCGTGACGCCCCAGAGGCCGCGATTGGTCGAGTACGCCGCGCCATGCGGCGGCACCGGCAGGCCGCGCTGCTCGAGGAAGGCGAGCTGCTCCGGGCGCTTGAATGCGCGGTCGCGCACGGGCGCGAGGATCTCGAGCCCGGGCGCGAGCGTCCGGAGCGCGACCTCGAAGCGCACCTGGTCGTTGCCGGCCGCGGTGCAGCCGTGCGCGACGGTGCGGGTGCCGAGCTTCACCGCCATGGCGGCGACTGTCTGCGCCTGGATCGAGCGTTCGGCGCCGACGCAGAGCGGGTACAGATTGCCGCGGCGCACGTTGCCGGCGAGCAGCCACTGCAGCACGCGGTCGAAGTACTCGCGGCGCGCGTCCACCAGATGGTGCGAGACCGCGCCGAGCGCGCGGGAGCGATCCGCGAGCTGCGCGGCGGCAGCCTCGTCGATGCCGCCGGTGTTGACCGTGACCGTGACGACCGGGCGGCCGCAGGTCTCCGCCAGCCAGGGCACGCAGAAGGAGGTGTCGAGGCCGCCGGAAAACGCGAGCAGGATGGGCGCGGCGGCGCCCTGGCCGGATGGGGTCATGGGTCTGCTCAGGCCCGGAGCTTGTCGTGCAGCCGGGCGAGCACGCGGCGCTGCGCGGCAGCGCCCGTGGTCGCCACGAAGATGGTGTCGTCGCCGGAGATCGTGCCGACCACCTCCGGCCAGCCGGCGCGGTCGAGCACGATTGCGACGCTCTGGGCGGCGCCCGCGGTCGTGCGGACGACCGTGAGGCAGGGGCCGGCGGGGCGGATGTCGCGGACGAAGGCGGCGACCGCGCTGAAGTGGTCGAGCGCCGGCGCAGACTCGTCCGGCAGCACGTAACGGTCGCCCTGCTTGGCGACGCCGAGCTCGCGCAGGTCGCGGCTCACGCTCGACTGGGTCGCATGGTGGCCGGCCTTGCCGAGCAGGCGCACGAGGTCCTCCTGCCGCCCGACGGGCGCGTGGCCGATGATGTGCCGGAGCGCCTCGCGGCGCGCCAGCCCGGGGTCGCCGTTGGGTCGTGGACGAGTCTGCATAAACTTGCAGACATTGTGAATATTTATGCAGGCGCCGTCAAGCGGCGCGGCGCCGGCGCCGGCGCAGCAGCAGCGCCACCGCGAGCGCCGCCAGCGCAAGCGCGAGCACCGGCAGCAGCACGGCCAGCGCCGCGATCGCGACCGAGCCCGCGAGTTCGCCGGTCGCGTAGACCGGGTTGCCGGTGCCTGCGGTCGCCGCCGCCGTCTTGGCGCGGCCGATCGCATTCAGCGCATGTCCCGCGGCCGTCAGCGTGCCGCCGGCGCCGACGGCCGCTGCCCAGCGCAGCCAGTCCGGCAGGCCGACCATGACGCCGGCGGCGGCCACGATGCCCGCGGCGATTGCGACCGGCGCGCCGAGCGCATCCAGGAAGTGGTCCAGGCCGGGCACGTAGTACGCGGCGACCTCGATGGCGGTCGCGGCCGCGAGCGCGATGAGCGCCGGCGGCTCGCCGAGCCAGGCGAACCCGGCGGCGGGTTCCAGGTAACCGTAGTGGATTGCGAGGCCGGCGACGAGCAACGGCACGAAGGCGCGGAACCCGGCGGCCGCGGCGAGCGCGAGCCCGGCCGCGACGGAGATCAGCACGCTCAGCGGCGCCGCTTCCACCCGCGGGCCTCGGCTTCCGCCGCCAGCGGGCGCATGGCTCCCGCGTCGTACCACTCCTCGACCAGCCGGAACGCGATCGACTGCGGGAAGGGCAGCATGGAGCCGGCAGCCAGTTCCTCCCGGCTGAACCAGCGCGCGTCCTCGAGTTCGGCGTCGCCGAGCTTCACGTCGGTGGTCCGCGCCTCGGCGCGGAAGCCCAGCATCAGCGAGCGCGGGAACGGCCAGGGTTGCGACGACTGGTAACTCATGGCGCCGGTCTCGATGCCGGTCTCCTCCAGAACCTCGCGGCGCACGGCGTCCTCGAGGCTCTCGCCCGGCTCGACGAAGCCGGCGACGGTCGAATAGCGGCCGGCGGCCCAGCCGGGCTGGCGCCCGAGCAGCACGCGGTCGCCATGCGTCACCAGCACGATGACGGCCGGGTCCACGCGCGGGTAGAACTCCGTGCGGCATTCCTCGCGGGTGCAGGTCATCACGCGGCCATTGCGCTCGGGGCGCGTCGGCGCGCCGCAGCTGCCGCAGAAACGGTGGCGGTGGCGGAAGGAGATCATCGCGCGCGCATAGGCGACCAGGCCCGCCTCGTCGTGCGGCAGCAGGCTGGCCGCCAGCCGCAGGTCCGCGAACTCGGCGCCGCCGTCGAGCGGCGGCGGCGCATCCGCCTCGATCTCGGTGGTGAACACGGCAAGGCCCCGGTACTCGCCGAGCAGGATCATGTCGTCCATGCCGACCGCGGCGAGCGGCCCGCTGCCGACCGGCAGCAGGCAGGCCCCGGGGGAGGGCTCGCGGACCACCGGGCAGCGCGATTTCCAGACCGGGACCAGGCGGGCGGAGCCGTCCGCGATCCAGCGCGCGACCGTCACGGCATCGGCTTGGGCGAACTTCAGCCGGTCGACGTGCGGCCCGGCAAAGACGTTCGGCCGCTCCGATTCGGAACGCATGGCAACCCGCGGGTCAGTGGCGATGCACTCATTCTAGCAGTCGCCCACCGAGAGCCCCGGCCGGGCCGGCGGCCGCGTCGAGGCGCAGAACTCACAGACCTTGGGACGCTCCGCGTAGCGCATCACCACCAGCAGGCTGCCGCAGCCCTCGCAGTCGTCGAGGCAGATCTCGCTCTGTTTTTCGAGCGAGCGCAGCAGGTGGCAGGCATGCTCGAAGGAGATCTGGGGCTGGCGGTTGAGGCTGAGGAAGGTCTCGTAGGCCTCGCAGAAGCGGCCGCCCCAGTGCAGTTGCTCGACCGCGCCGGGCGCCGCGCCCGCATCGCGCCGCAGCAGCCCGAGCATGCACAGGAGCGTGGCGAGCCCTGCCGCCTCGCGGCGGATGGCGGCGTTCCTCATGAACCAGGCGCTCTGGCGCGGGCTCTTGCCGCGCCGGCGGCGGACGTCGCGCCGGCCGGCGTCCGCGACGTAGGAACGGTACAGCTTGCGGATTCGGTCGTCGGTCAGGCCGGTCCAGTTGCGGATCGTGCGGGTGCGCGCCTCGTGGCGGATCAGCCGCAGCGCGAGGTCCAGCCGGAGCCGGTCGCGCGTGTAGCGGTCGTCGGTGATGCGCATGGTCGCGGCCTTGACCCGTCGAAAGGACTGGTATTATCGTACCAGTAACGCCCAAGCCGGCCACAGAGCCGGCCGCCGGCCGAATGGCACGTCATCGGGGAGAAATGCCATGCACCCTCAGCAGCCGCTTGCGCTGGCTCCGCCGGCCGGTCCCGCGGAATGGTCGGAACGTTCCCTGCTCGACGCCGCCACGCGCCGGGCGCTCGGCTCCGTCAACCAGGCCTTCCTGGGCCTGGCCTCGGACCTCGCCGAGGAGGGCCGGCTGAAGCTCATCGCCGGGCTGCCGGCACGCGCGATCGACTCGCTGATCCATCCGCAGGCGGGCGACCGCCTGTGCGAGCGGCTGCCGTACGCGCTGTTCGACCTGCGCTTCGGCGACGGCGGCTTCTGGGAAGGCGAGGCCGCCGCGGCCGGCGGCGTGCAGGACGCGCTGGCTCCGGCCGCCTGCGACGAGCGCCTGGTCGCATTCGCGCGCGCGGCGGTCCTGCTCGCATGGCACCTCGCGCAGACGCGTCCGGCCGCCGCGCGGCTCGCATTCGGCACGTCTCCCGCGACCATCGCGGCGCTCGCGCGCCTGCCGGTGGCGGCGGTCGATCGCCTCGCGCGCCGCGTCGCGCCGGCGCTCGCCGCGCGCTTTGGCTCGCGCGCGCGCTTCTGGCTGCAGTTCGAGGGTTGCGCCACGCACCCGGACGACCGCTCGGTGGACGAACTGCAGCGGCTCGGGCTGCAGATCCAGGGCGCGGAGAGCGCGCGCCAGCAGGCGCTGCAGCGCAAGCCGCGGCGGGCCGTGAACGCCTGACCGCCGGCGCCGCGCGGCGCCGCCGCCCGTTTGTTCGGTTGCCGGGGAGCAGGCCGAAAGCTACGCTTCGCGCCTGTCGCACGCATTCCACCGATTCCCCGGGGCTCCATGAAGGCGCTTTCGATCCGCGGCCTGACCAAGACCTATCGCAACGGCGTGCAGGCGTTGAAGGGGATCGACCTCGACGTCGAGGAGGGGGACTTCTTCGCGCTGCTCGGGCCGAATGGCGCCGGCAAGACGACCGCGATCGGCATCGTGATGTCGCTGGTGACCAAGACCGGGGGCGCGGTATCGGTGTTCGGCCACGACATCGACCGCGAACTCGACCTGGCCAAGTCCTGCATCGGCCTGGTGCCGCAGGAAATCAACTTCAACCAGTTCGAGAAGGTGTTCACGATCATCGTGAACCAGGCCGGCTTCTACGGCCTGCCGCGCGGGCTGGCGCTCCAGCGCGCGGAGAAGTACCTGCGCCAGCTGCAGCTCTGGGACAAGCGCGACGCCATCGCCCGCTCGCTGTCGGGCGGCATGAAGCGGCGCCTGATGATCGCGCGGGCGCTGGTGCACGAGCCGCGGCTCTTGATCCTCGACGAGCCGACCGCGGGCGTGGACATCGAGATCCGCCGTAGCATGTGGGACTTCCTGCGCACGATCAACGCGCAGGGCACGACCATCATACTGACCACTCATTACCTCGAGGAGGCCGAGAGCCTCTGCCGCCACATCGCGATCATCGACGGCGGCCGCATCATCGAGAACGACACGATGGCGGGCGTGATCCGCAAGCTCGCGCAGGAGACCTTCGTGCTGAACTTCCGCGCGGCGGTCGCCGCGGCGCCGCCGCTGCCGGGCTACGTCTCGCGCCTGGTCGACGACCACACCCTCGAGGTCGAGGTCACCAAGGAACAGAGCCTGAACGACATCTTCGCGCGGCTGTCGCAGGGCGGGATCGAGGTCGTCAGCATGCGCAACAAGGTGAACCGGCTCGAAGAGCTGTTCATGCGGCTGGTCGAGGGCAAGAAAGCCGCCGCCGCGGGGCGGGGCTGAGATGGACGCCGCGGCCCGGGGCATGAAATCGCTCGCGGTCATCCGGCGCATCGGGTTCCAGACCATCATGCGCCGCGAGTACGGCCGCATCATCCGCATCTGGGGCCAGACGCTGGTGCCGCCCGCGGTCACCGCCACGCTCTATTTCATCATCTTCGGCAGCCTGATCGGCCGGCGCATCGGCAGCATGGGCGGCTACGACTACATGCAGTACATCGCCCCCGGCCTGATCATGATGGCGATCATCAGCAACTCCTACGGCAACGTGGTCTCGAGCTTCTTCGGCGCGAAGTTCGGCAAGCACATCGAGGAACTGCTGGTCGCGCCGCTGCCGAACTGGCTGATCGTGCTCGGCTACGTCTCGGGGGGCGTGATGCGCGGGCTGCTGGTCGGCGCGGTGGTCACGGTCGTGACGCTGTTCTTCACGCGCATCCCGGTCGAGCACCCGTTGCTGGTGATCGCCTCGGTCTTGCTGACCTCGGTCGTGTTCTCGCTCGGCGGGCTGTTCAACGCGATCTTCGCCAAGAACTTCGACCAGATCTCGTGGTTCCCGACCTTCGTGCTGACGCCGCTGATCTACCTCGGCGGCGTGTTCTACTCGGTGTCGCTCCTGCCTTCCTGGGCGGAGCGCATCTCCTACGTGAACCCGATCCTGTACATGGTCAACGCGTTCCGGCACGGCTTCCTCGGCACCAGCGACGTCGATCTCCGCTTCGCCTTCGCGATCATGGCGGCCTTTGCCGCGGCCATGTTCGCCGTGGTCGTGACGCTGATGAACCGCGGCGCCGGCATCCGCGAGTAGGGGCGGACGGCATGTGCGGGCGCTACGCATTCTTTTCGCCGGCCGAGGCCGTGCGGCGGACCTTCGCACTCGACGAGGTGCCGGACCTCGAGCCGCGCTACAACATCGCGCCGACCCAGGACGTGCCCGCGGTGCGCACGGGCGAGGAGGGGCGCCGCTCGCTCGCGATGCTGCACTGGGGGCTGGTGCCCAAGTGGGCCAAGGAGAAGGCGATCGGCAACCGCATGATCAACGCGCGGGCCGAGACGCTGGCGGAAAAGCCCTCGTTCCGCGACGCATTCCGCAAGCGCCGCTGCCTCGTCGTCACCGACGGCTGGTACGAATGGCAGGTCGCGCCCGGCGGCAAGCAGCCCTGGTTCATCCGCAGGAAGGACGGGCGGCCGTTCGCGTTCGCGGGGTTGTGGGAGCGCTGGAAGGACCCGGCGGACGGCTCGATGCTCGAGTCCTGCACGATCGTGACGACGGACGCATCGGCCTCGATCCGGAAGATCCACGACCGCATGCCCTGCGTGCTGCCCGAGGCGCAATGGGACCGCTGGCTCGACACCGCCTACGCCGACACGGAGCAGCTGTCGCAGCTGCTGGTGCCGTACGATCCGCAGGGACTCGCCTTCTGGCCGGTCAGCCGGCTGGTCAACGCCCCGAAGAACCAGGGCGCGAAGCTGGTCGAGCAGGACCGCTCGGTCGCGACCTGAACGCGGCTACTTCTTCGTCCAGTCGCCGCCCGCGCGCTTGTAGTACCAGCCCGCGCGCGCATTGGCGACCCAGCGCGAGGCAAAAGTGCCGCGGATGTCGGCTTCCCATTCCGGGTGGCCGTTGGCGGAGGCGATCTCGCGGTAGAGCGAGTTGCGGTCGGCGTTCTCGTCGCTGACCAGCTTGCGCGCGCGGTTGCGGTCCGCGAGCGGCACGGCATTGGCGTCGCGCAGTTCGACCAGCCCGTCCGAGGTCAGGCCGACGGCGCCCGAGTCGAAGAACGGCTCGAGGTCCGCAGCGCGCGCCTTCATGGACGCGGTCAGCGCGCGAATCGCGGGGCTCGAGATGTCGATGTCGGCCTGCGCATGGGCCGCGGGCACGACCAGGTCGAGCATGCCGGTCAGGGCCGCCGCGAGCATGCCGCGCTGCGGTGCGCCGATCGAGCTCTGCTCGTTGCCTTCCTTCTTCTGGGCCTCATCCTTGCCCCAGATGTCCTCGATGATCCGGTCCGCCGCCTTCTCGGCCGCGGCCTCGGGGAAGTACACGTTGATCGTCACGCAGGCGGCGAGTGCCAGCGAGCCAGCGGCGATCCCGGCGGTGACCCAGCGAATCATGCGGATGCCTCCTTCGATTCCCGGCCTTTCGCGAGCCATGCTCGCGGACGGCGGCTGAATGCTTCCTGAACCGATTCTAGCGCACCGACCGGCTCATTCGACGACGATGTCGGATTCGGTGATCCGGGCCAGCTGGCGCACGAGCCGGGTCCAGGCGACCCGCGACTGGTTGCCGATCACGTCGATGCGCGGCAGGCCGGAACCCTTGACGATGTAGAAGCCGGTGGCCGCGGGCCCGACGCCGCCCATGGTGCACACGTCGTTGGCGAGGCGGCAGCTCAGGCCCAGCCGGTCGTAGCCGAAGTCGTCGAAGAACTTGAGGAACCCGCCCTGCAGCGCCGCCGCGACGCTGCCGCCCGTCCCTCCGCCGATGCTGGAAAGGTTCTGGACCGCGCGCTGGCTGATCCGGTGGCGCGAGCGGTCGCCCGGCGGCGTGTAGAAGCGGGCATCGAACGACTCCGGCATCCAGGCGAAGGTCTCGAGCGCCTCGACCTCGCCCGAGAGCCGCCCGGTGATCATGCCGAACGAAAACGTGCTGGTGACCAGCGCCAGATCCAGGTTCTTCACGTCCACGCTCGCGAACAGGCGCGGGAACTTGCCGAGCGGATCGCGCACCTGGAGATCGCGCACGACGACGCTGCCGTCGAATACCGTGGCTTCGAGGTTGCCGCCGAGCGTCACGACGCCCTGGGCCCACTGCAGGTCGGGAATGCTGCCCGAGAGCGTTCCCTGGAACTCCGGCCAGCCGAACGCGCGCGCGAGCGGCGCGACGCTGATCGGCCGGACCGCGGCGTCGAAGCGCACGTACATCTGCGCAGTGCCCGCGTGGCGGATGCGCAGGGTCTCGATCGCGAGCCCGCCGTCGAACACCGGCAGCAGCAGCGGCTCCAGCAGCCGGAAATGGCGGCCGGTGGTCGAGAACGGAATGGCGGTGGCGCCGAACTCGATGCCCCACAGGCTGGCCGAGTCCCAGGCGAGCCGCGACAGGAACAGCGCGTCGTCGATCGAGCCGGCGAGCGCGCTGCGCGAGGCGTCGTCGAACCAGTTCAGCCGCCCGTTCAGGCCGCCGACGAACAGCGCGCCGTTCCTGCTGTCCAGCGAGACGTCCTTGACGTCGAGCACGGCGCGCTGCGGCAGCCCGGCGGCAATGTCGACCTCCCCGGAAATGCGGCCGATGCCTTCGAGATCCTTCAATGCCGAGTTGATCAGGAAGGGCTGCAGGTAGGCGGGCAGGGCAGTCGCCAGTTCCAGCGCGGCGATCTTGACGCGCGCTTCGGGCAGGAACGATTCGCCGGCGAAATCGAGCGTCGCCTGGCCGCTCGCCTGCAGCACTCCCTTGTGATCGAGCGCGAACTCGCGCGCCTCGAAGCGCGCGGCAGCGGTGCGGAGGCTGCCCGCGAAGTCGAGGTCCGCGCGCTGTGCGCCGAAGTCGAGGAACACCGGATCGCTGTAGGCCTGCCCGGCGGCGAGCTCGAGGCGGCCTGCGCGCACGGCGAACCCGTACGGAGCCGTTTCCAGCTCCAGCTTCAGGGCGCCCGCGACGGACTCGCCGGCCAGCAGTCCTTCTGCGTCCGCGAAATCCAGGCGCGTGATGTCCGCGTCGACGGTGGCGGTCCGGAGTTCGTCGCCACGGCCGGCGGCACTCACGGTTCCCGATGCCGCGCCTGCGACCGTGAAGCCCTCCGGCAGCTCGATCCAGGGCCGGGCAATCGCCGGCAGTTTCGCGATGTCGAGGTCCGCGACCGCGGCGTCGAGTTGCCAGCGTGATCCTGCGAGCCTCAGTTCGGCCTTCGTTCGGCCGCCCGCCAGCGCGAGAGCATCGAACGTCATCTGCAGGCTGCCGTCGGCGTCGGCACGCGCGTTGAACGCCGTGTCCTGCGCGCCCAGCGAGCCGATCATCCCGCGCAGCCGGCCGCGCGGGCAATTGATCGCATCGCCGGCGACCTGCAGCGACGGGCAGTCCAGCGCGAAGCCGGAGAGCGGGCCGGTGGCGGCGAGGCCGCGGATGCGCGCGGCGCGCAGAGTCACGGCGCCGGCCGCCGCCGCGTCCTGCGCAAGGCCGACCGACACGCCGTCGATCCGCAGGCCTGCGAATTCCGCGTGGCCGACGGTCAGGCTGATGTTCGCGGCGCCCCGCGCCTGCCCGGCAACGCAGATCCAGCACGCCGCGAGCAGGAGCGCCGGGCGTGCGATCAGCCGATCACCATGCATTCATGCTTCCAGGGTTCATATCGCATCGCACCCGGCCGCATGACCAGCTGTGAATAGCACAGGATGTGGGCGCCCTCCTTGCGCAGCACGTAATAGTGCACCTCGTCCGTCCCGAAGCTCGTGCTGGTACCCATGGCCTCGCTGCCTTCCACGCGCGCGAGGGGAGCATAACCCACGGAAAAATGCGCGATCTGCCAGCCGCTCTTCAGGGCCGCGCCCGGGCTCTTGGGCAGCGCAGCCGGTTGGGCGAGCGTCGGCTGCGGCAGGAGCAGCAGGGCAACGGACAGGAGTGCCGACGCGAGCACGGCCAGCATCGATACGTACTTCAACATTGCGATCTCCTCGGGAATGGACGGCGCGGTTGCACCGCGAATCACGGAATCCTACGCCTGCACCAGCACGGCGGCGCCCTGCAGTTCGCCCCGGCGCAGCCGCGCGAGCGCTTCATCGGCCTGTGCGAGCGGCATGCGCTCGATGGATGCGCGCAGGGCAACGTCTGCCGCCAGGCGCATGAACTCCTCACCGTCCTTGCGGGTGAGGTTCGCGACCGAGACGATCGAACGCTCCTGCCACAGCAGCCGGTACGGGAAGGAGGGTATGTCGCTCATGTGGATGCCCGCGCAGACGACGCGCCCGGCCTTGCGCGTGGCGGCCAATGCCGCCGGGACCAGGGCGCCGACCGGCGCGAACAGGATCGCGGCATCGAGCGGCTCGGGCGGCGGCTCGTCCGACCCGCCGGCCCAGGCCGCGCCCAGCGATGCCGCGAATCGTTGCGTCTCCCCGTCGCCGGGACGGGTAAATGCGAAGACCTTGCGACCCTCCGTGGCCGCGAGCTGCGCGACCAGGTGCGCGGCCGCGCCGAAGCCGTAGAGCCCGACCGTGCGTGCATCGCCGGCGGCCCGCCATGCGCGGTAGCCGATCAGACCTGCGCACAGGAGCGGCGCCGCCTCGGCGTCGCCGTAGCGATCGGGAATGGCGAGGCAGTAATCCGCATTCGCGACGGCGTACTCGGCGTAGCCGCCGTCCCGCGTGTAGCCGGTGAATTGGGCGCGGTCGCAGAGGTTCTCACGGCCCTCGCGGCACCAGCGGCAGCTTCCGCAGGTGGCGGCGAGCCAGGGCACGCCAACGCGGTCGCCCTTCGCGAATCGCGCGCCGGCGCCGGTCGATATCACGTGGCCGACGATTTCGTGGCCCGGCGTCACCGGGCACCGCGTCTCCGGCAGCTCGCCGTCCACGAGATGCAGGTCGGTGCGGCATACGCCGCAGGCCGCGACGCGCAGCAGCAGTTCGCCGGGACCGGGTTGCGGCACGGGCAATTCGTCCGGAACGAGCGGCTGGCCCGGCGCATGCAGGCGCATCGCCAACATGTGACCATTCTAGCGTCAGACGGCGCGGCGGGCTGTCGATGGAGCGGTCCCTGGCGCAGAATGTCGACCAGGTTGGCCCAAAGGAGCCAGGTCATGCATTACGTGGACGGGTTCGTGCTGCCGGTGCCGCGCAGGAAGCTCGCGGCGTATCGCCGCATGGCGAAGTTCGCCGGCAAGGTGTGGATGGAATACGGCGCGGTGCAGTACGTCGAGTGCGTGGCCGACGACGTGAAGCCGGGCAAATGGACGTCATTCCCGCAGAGCGTCAAGCTGAGGAAAGGCGAAGTCGTGGTGTTCTCGTACATCGTCTACAAGTCGCGCGGTCAGCGGGACCGGATCATGAAGAAGATCATGGTCGAGCCGCGCTTCAAGAAGTACATGGACCCGAAGAACATGCCGTTCGACGGCAAGCGCATGTTCTGGGGCGGCTTCAGGGCAATGGTGGAGTATTGAGGCGGCGGCAGGCCGTGCTGTCGATCTCCGGACTGACCAAGGCCTACGCCGGCGGGCGCCGCGCGCTGGAGGAGGTCTCGCTCGACATCGAGCGCGGCGAGATCTTCGCACTGCTCGGCCCCAACGGCGCCGGCAAGACGACGCTCATCAACATCGTGTGCGGCATCGTCAACGCGACCGCCGGCAGCGTGCGCGTCGACGGCCACGACATCGTGCGCGACTATCGCGCCGCGCGCGCCAGCATCGGGCTGGTGCCGCAGGAGCTCGCGACCGAGGCGTTCGAGACCGTGCGCGCGGCCGCGCGATTCAGCCGGGGGCTGTTCGGCCGCCCGGCCGACGAGGCGCACATCGAGCGTGTGCTGCGCGACTTGTCGCTGTGGGACCGGCGCGACGACATCCTGATGACGCTGTCGGGCGGCATGAAGCGGCGCGTGATGATCGCGAAGGCGCTGGCGCACGAGCCACGAATCCTGTTCCTCGACGAGCCGACCGCGGGAGTCGACGTCGAGTTGCGCCGCGACATGTGGGCGCTGGTGCGCCGGCTGCGCGACTCGGGGGTCACGATCATCCTGACGACGCATTACATCGACGAGGCCGAGGAAATGGCGGACCGCATCGGCGTGATCAACCACGGGCGGCTGGTCGTGGTCGAGGAGAAGCTGCGGCTCATGAAGAAGCTCGGCAAGCGGCAGCTGACGCTGACGCTGCAGGACCCGCTGCCGGCGCTGCCGCCGGAGCTCGCGGACTGGCAGCTTTCGCTCAAGGCGGGCGGCCACGAGCTCGAACTGACCTTCGACGCGGCGCTGGAGCAGACCGGCATCCCGGCGCTGCTGCGCCGGCTCGAGCAGCTCGGGATCAACTACCGCGACCTCAACACGCGCGAGAGCTCGCTCGAGGAGATCTTCGTGAGCCTGGTCAGCGAGCGCGGGCGGGGGCGGGCATGAGCGGCATGGCCTTCAACCGCTACGGCGTGTGGGCGATCTACCGCTTCGAGATGGCGCGCTTCCTGCGCACCGTGCTGCAGAGCGTGCTGACGCCGGTCATCACGACCGCGCTCTTCGTAGTCGTGTTCGGCGCGGCGATCGGATCGCGCATGGCGGAGGTGGACGGCGTCAGCTACGGCGCCTTCATCGTGCCGGGCCTGATCATGCTGTCTCTCTTCACCGAGAGCATCTCGAACGCCTCGTTCGGCATCCATTTCCCGAAGTGGACCGGGACGATCTACGAGGTGCTGTCGGCGCCGGTGTCACCGTTCGAGATCGTCACCGGCTACGTCGGGGCGGCCGCGACCAAGTCGGTGCTGCTCGGGCTCGTCATCCTCGCGACCGCGGCCTTCTTCGTGCCGGTCACGATCCTGCACCCGCTGTGGATGGTCGCGTTCATGGTGCTGACGGCGGTCACGTTCAGCCTGTTCGGGTTCATCATCGGCATCTGGGCCAAGAACTGGGAGCAGATGCAGCTGATCCCGATGCTGGTGGTGACGCCGCTGACGTTCCTGGGCGGCGCGTTCTACTCGATCGACATGCTGCCGCCGGCCTGGCGCACGGTGACGCTGTTCAACCCGGTGGTCTACCTGATCAGCGGCTTCCGCTGGAGCTTCTACGGCAAGGCGGACGTGGACGTGGGCGTGAGCCTGGCGATGACGCTCACGTTCATGCTGCTGTGCCTGGGCGCGGTCGCGTGGATTTTCCGCACCGGCTGGCGCCTCAAGCACTAGGATTCGTCGAACTGCTCCAGGCCCGCGGTCAGGTAGTCCGCGGCCAGCGGCGTGCCGATCAGGTATTCGGCGGTGCGCCCGTTCCAGTGCGCGCGGGCCTCGGCGACGGCCTCGTCCCATTCGTCCACGCCGAAGTCCCCGCGTCCGACCCACATCAGCGCCACCAGCAGCGCCTGCTGGTCGGGTTCGAGCGCGTCCACGGTGCTCGCGAACTCCTGCAGCACCGGGTCGTCGGCGTGGTCGGCCAGGGTCTGCATGGCCCAATCCTCGGCGGAACCCGTGGATTCCTCCGGGAACGTGACCTCCTCCTTGGCCTGGAACTGGCGCGCCTTCTCGATGACGATGCCGACGATGTCGCGGTTGAGTTCGAGTTCGATCATCGGAGTTATCGCTGCGCGCGAGCCGGCCGGGGCCCGCGCGCAGCGTGGCCATCCGTCTCAGTTGACCTTGATCTCGATGGCCTTTGGTTTGACGACCTTCGACTTCGGGATGCGGACGTTCAGCACGCCATCCTTGGTCTCGGCGCGGATGCCGGCGGCATCCGCATCATCCGGCAGCGTGAAGGTGCGGCAGAAGGTGCCGTAGAACCGCTCGATCCGATGCAGCCTGCGGCCCTTTTCCTCCTTCTCCTGCTTCCGCTCGCCTTCGATCGTCAGCATGCCGTCTTCCAGCGACACCTTGACGTCCTCGCGGCGGATGCCCGGCAGCTCCGCCTTCACGAGGTACTCGTCGTCGGTTTCGCTGATGTCGGCGACCGGCGACCACTCATGGAGCTCGCCTTCCTCGCCCATCATCCGCGGCCAGCGACCGAACAGCGACGGCATCGTGCCGCGGAAGAACTCATCCGTGCCCCGGAAGGGTTCCCAACGTGTGAGTCTCATGTTCCCCTCCTTTGCAAAGGTTCACTACGCCATTACAGGCGAAGGGTAGTCCGGTCGTCGCTGCATTCAATCCGTACATGTACTCATCGTCGGACCCGCGCGGCCGTGCTGGAATTTCCGCATGGACCACAGGCGAATGGCTGCAGCGCCGGCATCTGAGAAGGAAGCGGAACTGCGCGAGGATTTCGCCAGCGTCGACGAGGACGGGGATGGCCTGCTGCAGGTGGGCGAGTTCATCCGCTTCATGGACGATCTCGGCGCGGAGATGTCCGACGAGGAATGCCGCATCGGGTTTGCGGAGATCGACTCCGACCACGACGGCGTGATCGAGTTCAGGGAGTTCCTGGAGTGGTGGACTGCGCCCTGATCGCGGACGGACGGAACGGAGCATGCGACTGCCCCTGCGCGTGACCTTCCGGAACGCGGACCCCTCGCCGGCGCTCACCGCGCGGGCGCGCGAGCTGGCCGGCCGGCTCGACCGGTTCTCGACCCGGATCATGCATTGCCACGTCACCATCGAGGCCCCGCACCGGCACAGCCGCCAGGGCACGCTGTACCAGGTGCGGATCGACGTCACCGTGCCGCGCCGCGAAATCGCCGTGCGGCGGTCCCATCCCATCGACCGGTCCCACGAGGATCCATACGTCGCGCTGCGGGATGCCTTTCGGGCGCTCCGGCGCCGGCTGCAAGACCACGAACGCCGGCGCCAGGGACAGGTCAAAGCGCACTCCCGGTGAAGCTGACGTTCTGCGGCGCCGCGGGCCAGGTCACCGGCTCCTGCTTCCTGTTCGAGACCGGCGCGAGCCGCTTCCTGGTTGACTGCGGCCTGTTCCAGGGCGCCCGCGATGCCTGGATGCAGAACGTGGCGCCGTTCGCGTTCGATCCCAGGTCCGTGGACTTCGTGATCCTCACGCACGCGCACATCGACCATAGCGGGCTGCTGCCGCGGCTCTACGCCGAGGGCTTCCGCGGCCCGGTCTACGCGACGCCCGCGACGTGTGACCTCGTCTCGGTGATGCTCCCGGACAGCGCCTGGGTGATGAACGGCGAAGCGGAGCACGCGGCACGGCATGGCCGTGACCTCGTGCTTCCCTATCGCATGGAGGACGCGCGCGCGGTGCTCGCCCTGATCCGCACCGTGGATTACGCGGACGAGTTCACGCCAGGCCCGGGCGTGCGCGTGCGCCTGCAGGATGCCGGCCACATCCTGGGCTCCGCATTCGTCGAACTCTGGCTCGCGACGCGCAGCGGCACGACCAAGGTGGCCGTGTCCGGAGACCTGGGCCAGCCGGGCCGGCCGATCGTGCGCGACCCCGAACCGCTCGCGGAGGCGGACATCCTGCTGCTCGAATCCACCTACGGAGACCGCGACCACCAGCCGATGCCGGAAACGCTGGAACGCCTGGCTGCGGCGCTGCGGCGGGCGCTGGAGGAGCGGCGGGGGGTCGTGCTGGTGCCGGCCTTTGCGGTCGGCCGCACGCAGGAATTCCTGTACGAGCTCAATCGAATGACGCGGGCGGGGAAAATCCGCGGGCCGCGGGTCTACGTCGACTCGCCGATGGCGACCGAGGTCACGCAGATCACCGCGCGTCACTTCGAGCTGTTCGACGAGGAGGCGCGCAGGATGGCGAACGAGCCCGCCGGCGGCGACGGGTCCCTGCGCGTGACCTACACGGCGAGCGTCGAGGAATCCAGGGCGCTGAACCGGATCACGGGCGGCGCGGTCATCGTCGCCGCCAGCGGCATGTGCGATGGGGGCCGGATCCGGCACCATCTCCGGCACCACCTGCCCGACCCGCGCACGACGGTGATCTTCATCGGTTACCAGGTCGCGGGCACGCTGGGCAGGCGCCTCGTCGACGGCGCCACGGCCGTGCGCCTGTTCGGCGAGGAAGTTTCCGTGCGCGCCGGGATCGTCATGCTGGAGGGATTCTCGGCGCACGCGGACCGGACCGCGCTGATCGGGTGGCTGCGTCGGCTGCAGAGGCCGCCTCGCGAGCTCTACCTCGTGCACGGCGAGCCGGCGGCAGCCGCGGCCCTCGGCGAGCGGATCGAGAGCGAGCTGGGATGGCGGAGCCGCGCCCCGGCGCACGGCGAAACCGTCGGATTGGCGGGCTGACGCGGGCCGCCGTCGCCGCGGCCCCGGACGGGTTCAGTCGCCCGCGACCAGGGTCATGCGCACGAGCTGCGCCAGGGACGAGGCGCCCATCTTCTTCATGACGTGGGCGCGGTGGATCTCCACCGTGCGCTGGCTGACGCCCAGTTCCGCCGCCATCACTTTGTTCGGCTTGCCCGCCGCGACCAGCGCCAGGACCTGCCGTTCGCGCGGCGTGAGGCGCCCGAGGCGCGTGCGGATCTGGCTCTTCTCGCCGATGGCGGCGCGCAGTTCACGGTCGCGCGCCAGCGCGCGCCGGATGCGTTCCGCGAGGTCGTCGTCGCGGAACGGCTTCTGCAGGAAGTCGAATGCGCCGCGCTGCATCGCCTCGACCGCCATCGGCACGTCGCCATGGCCGGTGATGAAGATGACGGGCAGCACGACGCCGCGGCGGTTGAGCTCGTCCTGCAGTTCGAGGCCGCTCATGCCCGGCATGCGCACGTCCAGCAGCGCGCAGCCGCGCCGCTCCGGGTCGTAGTCCGCGAGAAAGTCCGCGGCCGACGCATAGGTCGCGGATGCCTGGCCCATGGACTTGAGCAGCAGCGCGAGCGCGCTGCGCACACCCTCGTCGTCGTCCACCACGAAGACCGTGGGAACCGGCTCCGCCCTCGTCACGATGGGGTGTTCCCGAGTACGTCGCCTGCCGGGATCTCGGGCCCGACGCCCTTGCGCACGAGCTCGCGCATGTTGCGGATGCTGTCGCCGGCGCGCAGCGCCTGTTCGGCGATCTGCCGCAGCGCCCGGCGCACCTCGGCGATGTCCGCGTTCGGCAGCCCGAGCAGCCGCTCGCAGGCGAGCGCATAGGTGCTGATGGCGGCGAGCGGCTGGTTGACCTCGTGCGCGATGGAAGCCGCCATGCTCGCCATCGCGCCCAGCCGCGCGACCTCCGCCAGCCGTTCCGCCGCGCGGCGCTCGTACTCCTCGGCGCGCTGGCGGGCGGTGACGTCGTGCAGGAAGCCGACGAATCGCGGCGGATCCTCGCCCTCGACCCGGCCGACCGAGAGCCAGGCGCGGAAGATCGTGCCGTCCTTGCGCCGGGCGTCGACTTCGCGGCCGATGCCCACGATGTGCGCCTCACCCGATTCGAGGTAGCGCTGCATGTAACCGTCGTGCTCGCCGCGGTGCGGTTCGGGCATCAGTATCGACACGTTCGCTCCCAGTGCCTCGGATGCGGGGTAGCCGAACAGCTCCTCGGCGGCGCGATTGAAGGTCTGGATCACGCCACGATGGTCGATGATCACGATCGCGTCCACCGCGGCCGTGAGCAGCGCCCGGAACTCCTGCTCGGCTTGACGGTTCTTCATGGAGGTGGGCCGGATTATAGGCACCGCCCCGGCGCGCCCGGACTAAGTACTTGCCGAGAGCCTCAGGACAGCGAGCCGGCGATGGCACTGGACAGTTGCTCGACGTCCACCGGCTTGTTGAGCACCCGGCAGGCCGGCAGGTCCGCGAGCTGGCGCATCGCTGTCGAGGTGTCGCCCGAGAGCAGCAGCGCCGGCAGGGTGCGGCCTACGCGCCTCCGGACCGAGACGATGGCGTCGACTCCGGTCTCGCCGCCGCCGAGGTGATAGTCGCTGATGATCAGGTCGGGCATGCGTTCGCCGGCCGCGAGCGCGGATTCGGCCTCGGCCCGGCTCGCAGTCGCGATCGGGTTGTGGCCGATGGCGCGCAGGTACAGCTCGGTCGCACTGCGCACGGCGTCGTCGTCCTCCACCAGCAGGATGACGGCGCCGGCCGCCGCGGCCACCTGCGCCGGCGCGGCCGCCGGCTCCGGCCTCGCCGTCTTCGTGACCAGCGCGGCGGGAATGGCGACCCTGAATTCCGTGCCGCGGCCCGGCTCGGACTCCACCGCGATGCCGAGGTCGAGCAACGCGGCGATGCGCTTGACGATCGCGAGCCCGAGGCCCACGCCGTAATGGCCGCTCTGGCCGATCTGGTAGTACTCGTCGAAGATGCGGTCGATCCGCGCCGCCGGGATGCCGATCCCGGTGTCCGTCACGGTGATGACGAGGCCGTTGCCTTCGGGCCGGCAGGCGAGGCGCACGGAGCCGGCCTCGGTGTACTTGATCGCGTTGCCGACCAGGTTCTCCAGCAACTGGCGCAGCAGCGTGCGATCGGTCCTGAGGCCGCGCGCCACCGGCGTCACGGAGAATTCCAGGCTGCGTGCCTCCGCGATCGCGCCGAACTCGTTGCGCAACGCGTCGAACAGCCCTTCGATGCCGAATTCCTCGATCCGCGGCTGAATGCTCGCGGCCTCCAGCCGGCTGACGTCGAGCAGCGAGTTCAGCAGGCCCGTCATCGCGTCCACGGCCTCGCGCTCGCGCGCCAGCAGCTCGCGCGCCTCCGGATCCACGACGCGCCGCCGCAGCGCCGCGTTCAGCAGCTGCAGGGTCTGCAACGGCTGGCGCAGGTCGTGGCTGGCGGTCGCCAGGAAGCGCGTCTTGGCGAGATTCGCGCGTTCCGCCTCGGTCTGCGCGGCATGCAGCACGCGCACCATGTGCCGGCGGTCGGTGACGTCGCGCACCGCCGCGGCCACCAGCCGCCGGCCGCCGGCCGCGACCGGCGACAGGCGGATCTCCACCGGGAATTCGTCCCCGTCCCGGCGCACGGCGACCAGGTCGATGGCCGTCGCGCCCATCTCGCGCATGCGCGGGTGCGCCATGAAGCGCGTGCGGTGCTCGACGTGAAGGCTGCGGATGCGCTCCGGAATGAGCCGCTCGATCGCGGAACCGGAGAGTTCGGCGGCCGCGTATCCGAACAGCTGCTCCGCCATCCGGTTCGCGAACACGATCGTGCCGTTCGGGTCCACCACGAGCAGCGCGTCCGGCGCGGACTCGACCAGGCTCGCGAGCAGCGCCTCGGGCAGCGGGTTCGTCGGATCGGTCGTCATCGGGCGGGGTCCGTGGATTCCGTTCCGTTGTCCGCATGATATGCGCCTGTCGGCCGCCTGGCCACGCGGCCGGTGCGCGGTGAAAAGCCGGCCTGCTGCGCTAGACTGTGCCATCGCGACAGGGAGGAGCGGGTATGCCCGGCAAGCGCGCACTGGTGGTGGACGACTCCAAGTCGGCGAGGGTCGTGCTGAGCCGGCTGCTCGAGAAGTACGGGATCGAGGTGGATTCCGCGGATTCGGCGGAATCCGCGCTCGACTACCTGCGCGAACACCATCCCGACGTGATCTTCATGGACCATCTCATGCCCGGGATGGACGGGCTGCAGGCGGTGCGCGAGATCAAGGCGAATCCATCGCTCGCGGCCATCCCGATCATGATGTACACGTCCCAGGAGGGCGAGATCTACGGCGGGCAGGCGCGCGCCTCCGGCGCGGTCGGGGTGCTGCCGAAGTCCATCCGCCCGATCGACGTCACCAAGGCGCTCTACCAGCTGCAGCTGCTGCCGGAGCGCCGCGACGGGGAGCCGTCGGCGCTGCAATCCCCGAATGGCGAGCCCGTGGCCGCGCAGGCCCAGGCGGCGCAGGGCGCCGACGCGCGAGCCCGCGGCATGGTCGAGGCGATGCTGAAGGAACAGAGCGTCGAGCTGCGCCGGTTCATGGTCTCGACGCTCGAGGCCCACACGCACCGCATCCTCTCGGAACTGCGGCCCAGGGAGCCGGAGGCGGCGGATGCGGACCTGGCGCCGCCGCCGCCGCCGGCAACGAAGCCCTGGGGCTGGATGCTGGCGACCGGTTCGGCCGTCATCGCCCTGATCGTGATCGCGGTCCTCTACTGGCAGTCCGACGCCGCGACCCGGCAGGCGCAGCGCGCCTTCGAGGCCGTCACGGCGTCGAACGAGTCGCTGGCGCAGGCGATCGAGAACTGGCGCGTCGCCAACGAGCGCCTGGCCGCGCAGGACGCGGCGCCGGGTGGCCCGCGCCCGATGCTGCTGTCCGTCCCGTTCGGCGAGCAGCCCATGGCGCCGTCGCGGCTGGAGACGGTGCGCAACCTGGTCGCCCAGCTCGAGCGGACGGGGATCAGCGGGACCATCCGGGTCGAGACGTTTCTCGGCAACTTCTGCCTCGTCGGCTCGGCCGCGCAGGGCTACTCGCCCGCGCCGCCGGCGACGCCGGCGACGCAATGCGAGCAGGTCGGAAACCCGCTGGACGAGGCGGGCGGCGGCGCGGCGCGCCAGCCGCTCGCGTTCGCGAACCTGGCCGCATCGGTGCGCCAGCGCACGGGCGGGGCGATCGCGCTCGAGCTCGTAGCCGGTCCGCGCGAGCGCGTCGTGGCTTCGTATCCGGTCATCGAGCAGGCGACAGCGGGACAGTGGAACGCCGCCGCCCAGTCCAATAACCGGATCGAGATCAGCGTCATCGAGAAATGAGCGCGCGCCTGCTGGTCTACGGCGCGAACGGCTATACGGGCGAGCTGATCGCGCGCGCCGCCGCCGCGCAGGGCATGAATCCCGTCCTCGCCGGGCGCTCGGCCGGTGCGGTCCAGGCGCTGGCCCGCGAACTCGGCTGCGAGTCGCGCGTCTTCGGGCTCGACGATCCGGCGGCGCTCGCCGCCGGGCTCTCCGGCTGCCGCGTCGTCCTGCACTGCGCCGGGCCGTTCTCGGCGACGGCGGCGCCGATGATGGCTGCCTGCGTCGCCGCGCGGGCCCATTACACCGACATCACGGGCGAGATCGAGGTGTTCGAGCTCGGCTTCCGCAATGACGAGGCGGCGCGCCGCGCAGGCATCGTGATCTGTCCGGGCGTCGGCTTCGACGTCGTGCCGACCGACTGCGTCGCGCTGACGCTGAAGGAAGCGCTGCCGGACGCCGCGAGCCTTGCGCTCGGTTTCGACAGCAAGGGCGGGCTCAGCCGCGGGACGGCGTCCACGAGCGTCGAGGGCCTGGGCCATGGCAGCCGCGTGCGCGAGGGCGGCAGGCTGGTCCGCATCCCGCTCGGCTCGCGCGCGCGGCGCATCGATTTCGGCGCCGGCGAGAAGCTGGCGACGGCCATCCCCTGGGGCGACGTCAGCACCGCGTATCGCACGACCGGGATCCCGGACATCGAGGTCTACGTCCCGGTCTCGCCACGGGCGCTCGCAAACCTGCGCCGGCTGGGACGCCTGGGCTGGCTGCTGCGCCGCAAGCCGGTGCAGGCGCTGCTGAAATGGCGCATCCGCAAGGGCGCCCCGGGTCCGACCGCGGCACAGCGCGAGCGCTCGCCGGTATTCGTCTGGGGCGAGGCGAAGAACGCGTCCGGGCGCAAGGTGACCGCGCGCGTGCGCGTGCCGAACGGCTACACGCTCACGACCGACGCCGCGCTTGCGATCGCGCGCAGGCTGCTCGAGTCCGGCGCGGCTCCGGGGTTCACGACACCCGCGCGGCTGATGGGCGCGGGGTTCGTCTCGACCTTGCCGGGAGCGGGCCCGGTCGCCCTTGAATGAACTGAACGCCGGTTTCCAGCCGCCATTCTGGCTCGCCAACCGCCACGCCCAGTCGGTGTTGCCGAGCCTGCCGCTGCGCCGTGGCGCGGTCGAGCGCCGCGCCGCGCCGGTGGTCGCGGCGAGCCGCCGGCTGGTCCTGGACTGCGGCGAAGGCGTGCGCCTGATGGGCTGGCTCTCGATCCCGGCCGCGGAGACGGCGCTCGCGCCGCGCCGGCTCGCCATGCTGCTGCACGGCTGGGAGGGCAGCTCGGAGTCGCTGTACGTGCTGTCGGTCGCGCAGCTGCTGCACGAGCGCGGATTCTTCGTGTTGCGGCTCAACCTGCGCGACCATGGCGGCACCCACGCGCTCAACCGGGAGCTGTTCCATTCCTGCCGCATCGCGGAGGTCCTGGGCGCGGTGGCGCGCGTGCAGGCGCTGCACCCGGACGCGCTGCTGTCGCTCGCCGGATTCTCGCTCGGCGGCAACTTCTGGCTGCGCGTCGGCGCGCGCGCAGCAGCGGCCGGCATCCGCATCGCGCGCATCGTCGCGGTCTGCCCGGTGCTGGACCCGGCGACGACGCTGGCCGCGCTCGAGGGCGGCCCGGCGATCTACCGCTGGTACTTCATCCGCAAGTGGCGGCGTTCGCTGCTGGAGAAGCAGGCGGCCTGGCCCTCGACCTACGACTTCGGAGAAATGCTGTCCGACGCCTCGCTCACGACGATGACCGACCGCATGGTGATGCGATACACGCAGTTCCCGAATCTCGCGAGCTACCTGCGCGGCTATGCGGTCACCGGGCCGGTGCTGGAATCGCTGACGGTGCCGACCACGCTCATCACCTCGCGCGACGACCCCATGATCCTCGCGCGCGACCTGGACAAGCTCGCGCGTCCGGCTTCTCTCAAGCTGGTGCTGACCGAGCGCGGCGGGCACTGCGGCTACATGGATGCGCTCGGCGGCCCGAGCTGGATCGACCGCGCGATCACCGCGGAGCTCGCGCGCGACTGAGCCTCAGGCGGCGGCTCGCATCAGCTCGAGCCACTTGAGGTAGCGTGCGAGCAGCTGCGGCTCGTCTTCCGGCTCGAAGCGCACGCTGTCCGGCGCCTGGAATTGCCGCGGTTCGCCGGCGACCAGGAAGCCCAGGCCGCGCGACGTGGCCTCGCGGTCGCTGGCACGGTCCACGGGCAATTCGGACAGTGCGGCCAGCAGCCGGCACAGCAGGCGGTTCTCCGCGAGTCCGCCGCTCGCGACCAGCCGGGCGGGCGGCGCATGGTGCCGGTCCATCTCGTCGAGGTTGGCCTTGATCAGGAAGGCGACGCTTTCGAGCACCGCCCGGCATTGCTGCAGTTCGCTGCCCTCGCCGATGAAGCGCGACTCGAAGTCCGGTTTCCAGAACGGGGAACCGAGGCCGGAGACGCCGTTCAGGAAGAACGGCGCGCCCTCGTCCACGAGCGCCGCGGTGTCGAGCAGCGCCAGTAGGCGATCCGCGGCCGCGCCGAGGTGCCGCTCCAGCCAATCGAGCGCTGCGCCGGCCCCGTTGACGGAGCCCTCGAGCACGCAGTCGAAGCGCGTCGCATCCATGCGGATCACGCTGGTGAGCAGCGGTGGCGCGCGCAGCGCGCCCGGGACCGGCCGCAGCACGAATGCGCCGGTGCCGAGATTGACGTAGGCGGCGGCGGCATCGAGCGGGCCCGCGGCGAATGGCACGACCGACTGGTCGCCATTGCAGACCGTCACCGGCACGGCCCGGCCCCCGCATTCGAGCGTCCCGAAATTCCCGCCGGTGCCGACCGCGAGCGGCAATACGGCGCGCGGGATGCCGAACATCGCGAGCAGGTCTTCCGACCAGTCGCGCTCGAAGGGCGACCAGAGCAGGGTGCGGGCCGCCGTCGCCGCGTCGGCGACGAAGGGGCGCTCCCTGAGCAGCCGGTGCAGCAGCCAGCAGGCGAGCGGCGCGGCGCGCAGCCGCCCCTGCGCCGCCGCCGTGCGGACCGCGGGCAGGTGATCGAGGCACCAGCGGATCTTGCTGGCGCCGTAGTGCGGCGACAGCGGCAGGCCCGTCAGGCGGTGCACTTCCTCCGCGCGCCTGGCGAGTCCCTTGAGCCAGGCGGCGTTGCGCCGGTCCTGCCAGGAAATGACCGGCGACAGCGGGGCGCCGCCCGTGGCGTCCCAGCAGAGCAGGCTCGAGCGCTGCACCGCGAAGCCCGCGGCGGCCCAGCGCGAGGCCGGCACGTGCCGCGCGAGCTCGGCGAGTGCCGTCGTGACGCTCGTCTGCACCTCGTCCGGGTCGTGCTCGACGTGGCCCAGGGCGTTGCGCTGCGTCGCGATCGTGACCAGCGCGGCGCCGTGCACCTGGCCCGCGGCATCGTAGGCGGTCGCGCGCGTGGCGTGCCCGCCCTGGTCGATCGCGACGAACACGTCGTCGCTCATGCCGGCCCCGCGGCGGCCGCGAGCTCGCGCAGCAGGCGCCCGGGCGCCATCGTCTCGACCAGCGCCACGCCTTGCGCGTGCAGTCGCCGCGCGGTCTGGGCATCGGTCACCTCGTAAACCGCCCAGTCCCACGGCCCCGGCGGCAACGGCCCGGATGGCGGCAGCAGCCGCTGATCGCAGAACACGTACTCGGGCTGCAGGCCGTCGAGTGCGGCGCGGCTCGCCTGCGGCGTGTCGTGCAGCACCCAGCCGACGGGCAGCCCGCCGGCGCTGCGCGCGACGCGGCAGGCCTCCGCGTCGAAGGAGATCGCGATGCAGCGGTCGCGGGCGGGATCGAGCGCCGCGAGGATCCGCTCGATGCAGGCGGCATGGCCGTGATGCGCGAGGCTCGCCCGCTTGATTTCGACGAACGCGCGCGCCTGCGGGAACCCGCGCAGCAGCTCGACCGCGGCGGAAAGCCGCGGCAGCGGCGTGCCCAGGTGCCGGGCGCCGAAGCGCGCCGGCTCGCCGGCGTCGATGCCGTCGAGCTGGCCGGCAGCCATCCGGCGCAGGTCGCCGGTCGCGCGCGTCGTGCGCTCGAGGCTCGCGTCGTGGATCAGGTAGGGAACCAGGTCGGCCGAGAGCTGCACGTCGAACTCGACGAAGCGCAGCCCCAGCCGCCAGGCCGCCTCGAGCGCAGGCAGCGTGTTCTCCGGAAAGTGTTCCACGTCGCCGCGGTGTGCGACGATCTCGGGAACGTCCGGCCTGGCGGGCGTTGGCTTCAACGGCACTCCGCTTGGTTGCAATGATTATAGGTGTCCCGTTGCGCGCACAGTGGATCGTCGTCGTGCTTGCCGCCTGCATCCTGGCGGCCTGCAGCCGGCAGGAGGCCGGCTGGCGCGAGGCCGCGCGCTCCGACACCGTCGCCGCCTACGAGGAATACCTCGCGCGTTACCCGGCCGGGGCACATGGCACCGAGGCGCGGGCGCGCATCCTCGCGCTGCGCGAGGAGCAGGACTGGGCGCGGGCGGGGCGGCTGCGGACACCCGAGGCGTGGCAGCGCTACCTTGCGGACTGGCCCGAGGGCCGTCATGCGGCCGAAGCGCACAGGGAACTGGCCCGCTTCGTACCGCCGGCTGCGGCCGTCGCCGGCGACTGGTCCGTGCAGCTCGGCGCCTTCTCGAGCGAATCCGCCGCGCACAAGGCCCTCGAAAAACAAGCCCTGGCGCTTGCCGGAGACCTCGCGGGCCTGCCGCTGGTGGTGCTGGCGCCGCGCAGCGACCCGGCCGATGTCTGGCGCCTGCGCACCGGTCCGTTGCCGGAGGCCGGGGCGCGCGAGCTGTGCGCGCGGTTCAGGCAACGCGGCGTCGATTGCCTGCCGGTCGCCGAATGATCAACCCGTGACCTTGCGCCACAGCGCGCGCCCGACGAGGCGCGCCTGGTCGGCGATGCCGAAGCGCTTCAGGTTGGTGCGGATCACGCCGTCGGTGAAGCGCGTGCGCTTCGAGTAGTCGATGCGCACGTCCACCAGCACGGGCTCGCCGGCCGCCGCGGCCGCGAGCGCGTCGCCGATGACCCGCTCCACGTCGCCGTCGTCGCGCATGAGCCTGTAGGCCACGCGATTCGCGCGCGCCAGCCCCTCGAGGTCGAGTTCCGGCAGCACGGTGCAGGTCTTGCGGTTGTAGGGCGTCTCCTGCGCCTGGGCGATCTGGGCGAGTTCGCCGTCGTTGAAAACGAACCAGGCGACCCCCGCCCTCTGCGCCACCGCGGTCGCCATTTCGAGGCCGGTCATGCGCGCGGCGCCGTCGCCGACGATGCCGACCACCGTCCGGTCGGGACGCGCGAGCTTGGCGCCGATCACGGCCGGGATGCAGTAGCCCATCGAGTTGAAGTCGGACGGCGAGAAGAAGCAGCGCGGCGCGTGGATCGGCATCAGCTCGGCCACCAGGAAGGTGTGGTTGCCGTCGTCGGCGACGACGATGCCGTCGTCGGGCAGGCGCGCGCGCAAGGCGTCGAAGAAGCGCACCGGGTTGACGCGTCCCTTCGGGTCGTGCGCGCGCCATTCCTCCCGGTAGCGGAGCTTGTCGGCGGCGATGCGCGCGGCCACCGCCCGGGCACGCGCGGCGCCGGCCGGCACCGGTCCGAGCGCATCGCGCAGCGCCGCGAGCACCGCGCGCGCATCGCCCTCGAGCGCGGCCGCGGCCGGGTAGTTCGCGCCGAACACCTTCGGGTTGACGTCCACGTGCACGAGGTTCGCGGGCGGATCCCAGCCGTAGCTGCCGGTCGGGATCTCGGCGAAGCGCGTGCCGACGGCGAGCAGGCAGTCGCAGTCGCGGAACGCGTTTTCGACTGCGGGAACGGCGGCCGGCCCGAGCGCGAAGCCGGCGTGCAGCGCATGGCTCGCCGGGAACGAGGACAGGCCCTGCAGCGTGGTCGAAACCGGCGCGCCGAGCGCATCGGCGATGGCCGCGAGTTCCGCGCCCGCATCCACGGCGCCCCAGCCGCAGAAGATGGCGGGATGCTGCGCCGCGCGCAGCAGCGCCGCCGCGCGCGAGATCTCCGCGGCCGTGGCCCGCGGCGCCGCGGCCGGCGCGGGCACGAAGCCGGGAACCTGGGGCGCGGGGCCGGCCTCGAGCTGCAGGTTGACCGGGATTTCCACGAACACCGGCCCTGGTTCGCCGGCCGTCGCGAGGCGGTATGCCTCGTGGATCACCGGCACGACGTCCTCGTATCGCTCGATGCGCCAGCGGCCCTTGGTGATGGGCGCGAGCAGCGCGTGCTGGTCCATGTCGTGCAGCTGGTAGGCGCGGCCGGTGTCGCGGCGCACGCCGCCGGCCAGGACCAGCATCGGGATGCCGTCGAGGAATGCCTCGCCGATGCCGCTGGCGGCGTGCGTCACGCCCGCCGCCGGCACGATCAGCAGCGTGCCGATCCCGGCGCCCGTGCGGCTGACGGCGTCCGCCATGAAAGCGCCGCCGCATTCGTGCGCGACCAGCACCGGCGTGATGGACGCGGAGGCGCCGAGTTCGTCATAGAGCTCGGTATTGTGGACGCCCGGGATCCCGAACGTGTGGCGCACGCCCAGCTGTTCCAGCGCCTGGCGGGCGAGTGACGCCGCGGTCCTCTGCATACGGCTCCTCCAGGCAAGATATCCGTGGAACACGACACTAACGGTTTGCGGCGAGTTGATCGAGGACCTCGGCGTCCGCCAGCTGCGGGAAGTCCCGGTAGAACTGTCCCACCGCCATGAAGCCCTCGGGCTGCAACGGGCACACGACGCGGTCGGCGTGGACGCGGAGCCGCCGGACCGTATCGGGTGGCGCGACCGGCACCGCGACCACCACCTCCTTCGCGCCCATCGCGCGCGCCGCCATGGCGGCGGCTTCCATGGTCGCCCCGGTCGCGATGCCATCGTCCACCAGGATCACGGTCCTGTCCTTCAGGTCGAGGGGCGGCCGGCCGCGGCGGTACACGCGCTCGCGCCGCGCCAGCTCTTCGCGCTCGCTCGCGATGACCGGTTCCAGCAGGGTTTCCAGGGAGGCGGTCCCGGTTTGCGCGGCGGGATTCAGGACCAGCACGCCGCCCGGGGCGATGGCGCCCGCCGCGAACTCCGGCTGCCAGGGCATGCCGAGCTTGCGCACGATCAGCACGTCGAGGGGCGCGGAGAGCGCCTGCGCGACTTCCGCCGCCACCGGAACGCCGCCGCGCGGCAGCGCCAGCACGACCGTATCCGCGCGCCCGGCAAAGTCGCCGAGCAGCGTCGCGAGTTCCTGGCCGGCGATCCTGCGGTTCGGGTAGGTCAGGACCTGATCATGCGCCAGTCGCCGTCGCCAAAGCGACAGGCGCTGCCGAACTTCCGGATGGTCCGGCCCCGGTACTCGCGCAGCAACGTGAAGTGGCGGCAGACATGGCCGTCCCGCTTGAAGCGGCGGTCGGGCGTCAGCACGTAGTACATGCCGTGACGGGCGCCGTCCCAGCGCACGTTGCGCCCGTCCTCGAGCAACTCGAGCGAGTGGCCGAAGCAGGCGTGGTCGTTGCGGTCCATGTCCTCGCCGATCTCGCGGCCGATGAGCGCGCCGATGGTGGCGCCGGCCAGGATCGCGATCAGGCGATCGTCGCGGTCGGAAACGGCCGATCCGATCGCGCCGCCGACGACGGCGCCGAGCACCGTGCCGACGCGCTCGCGGTCGCAACGGCCGCTGCGGATGCCGTAATCGTCGTGCCACCGGTAACCCGTGTAGCCGACGTAATAGGGGTCGTGCTTCTTGCGCCAGCCGTGCGCCGGTGCCTGAGACGGCGGGTCCGCCAGCGCGGCGGGCGCCGCGAGTGAAGCCGCGGACAGCGCCAGGACCGCTGCCGCGAGGAATCGATGCTTGCCTTTCATGAGGTGACCTCCGTGTGATGCCGGACGGAGCGAAGGGTCAGAACGCGTTGATGCCCGTGAGCTGGCGGCCGATCGTCAGCTGGTGAATGGTCTCGGTGCCTTCGTAGGTGATCACGCTCTCGAGGTTGAGCGCGTGCCGGATCGGGACGTACTCCGCGCTGATGCCGGAGCCGCCCAGCATGTCGCGTGCGTCGCGCGCGACGTCGAGCGCCATGCGGCAGTTGTTCCACTTGGCGAGCGATACCTGCGCCGGATGCATGCGTCCGGCGTCCTTCAGCCGGCCGAGCTGCAGCGACATGAGCTGCGCCGCCGTGATGCCGCGCGCCATGTTGGCGAGGCGGATCTGGATCGCCTGGTTCGCGGCCAGCGGCCGGCCGAACAGCACGCGCGTCTGGGTGTAGTCGAGCAGCTGCGCGAGGCAGGCCTGCGCCGCGCCGATCACCCCCCAGGTGATGCCGTAGCGCGCCTGCGTCAGGCAGGACAGCGGCGCCTTGAGCCCCGAGGCGCTTCCCGGCAGGACGTTTTCCTCAGGCACAACCACGTCCTCGAGGAACAGCGCGCCGGTGGAGGAAGCGCGCAGCGAAAATTTGCGCTCGATCTCGGGCGCTGCGAAGCCGCGCGTGCCCTTCTCGACGATGAAGCCGCGGATACCCTCGTCAGTCTTCGCCCAGACCACGGCGAGGTCGGCGATCGGCGCGTTCGTGATCCACATCTTGGCGCCGTTCAGCACCCAGTCGCGGCCACGGCGCTTCGCGTGCGTCTTCATGTTGCCCGGGTCGGAGCCGCCATGAGGCTCGGTCAGGCCGAAGCAGCCGATCAGCTCGCCGGTCGCCATCCGCGGCAGGTATTTCTGCTTCTGCGCGTCGCTGCCGTAGGCATGGATGGGATACATGCACAGGCTCGACTGCACCGAGACGAAGCTGCGGATGCCCGAATCGCCGCGCTCGAGTTCCTGGCAGATGAGGCCGTAGGACACCGCATTCATGCCGGCGCAGCCATAGCCCTCGAGCGAGCTGCCGAGGAGGCCCTGCGCCGCGAGTTCCGGCACCAGCTCGCGCGGGAATGTGTGTTCCTCGAAGTGCTTCTGGATCACCGGCAGCACCCGGTCATCGACCAGCCGCGCGACCGAGTCCTGCACCATGCGCTCCTCGTCGGTGAGGGCGCCGCGGATGTCGTAGAGATCGAGCGCTGCCGGGCCTTCGCGCACTCCGGGCGCCCTCAGCCGGCCTGCATGCCGAGGCGGGTGACGAGGTCCTGCGCCATTCCCTCGACGTCGCGGGCCTTGCCGACCGCGCCTTCGAGGTCACCGGCGTTGAATGCCGCGCCGGCCTCGTCCCATGCGGACTTCGCGCTGCCCAGTGCCGCATTCGCCTCCTCGAGCAGCTGCTTGTCCATGCCCTGCGGCAACCGCCGCATCTTGCCGAGCTCCGCGAGCTTTCCGTCGATGCCGCTCATCAGGCCCGGCAGGCTGCCCGACAGCCGCACCCAGTCGGCGTTCAGTTCCGCAATCTTCTTCTGCTTGGCCTCGAGGACCTCGTTCGCCAGCGCCTCCGCGCGCGCCGGCACCTCCTTCACCGCCGCGATCGCATCCGCGTAGCGCTCCTCGTTGAACGCGGCGCGGGCTTTTTCCAGGTCGCCCTTCACCTCCGCATAGCGGTCCGGCAGGTACTTCTGCGCGTCCTCGTAGATGGCGGCGAGCGCATTCTCCGCAGCCGTGATGGCTTCCTGCGCGGGGTCCCGCTGCGAGCAGGCGGCGGCGACGGCCAGCAGCGCCGCGAGGGCGGCGATTCGTGTCAGCGTGTTCATGGGCCCTCCTCAGGAGGCCTTGACGCCCAGCGTTTCCATCATGGCGGCGATCTTCGCCTTGGCGTCGCGGGCGGCGAGGACAGTGGCCTCGAAGTTCGCGTTCGACATCTCGGCGGCGGACTTGCTCCAGGCTTCGCGCACTTCGTCGTAGGAGTCGATCATGCCCTTCCAGCCGGCCCGGTCCATGCCCGCGGGCGGCCGGCCGCCCTGGACCGCGATCTTCCGGTCCATCGCCTGGATCATTCCGGGCATCGCCTTGACCAGCTCGGACCATTCCGCCTCCAGCTCGACGCGCAGCTGTGCGCGGCGGATCGCGCTGTCGGCGACCGCCTTGCGCAGGAGATCGGTGACTTCCTTGGCGCCGGAAACCACGTCGCCGTATTTCTGCTGCGCGAGCGCGTCGCGCAGTCCTTTCACTTTCGCGTCGACTTCCTGGTAGCGCTCGGGCAGGTATTTCTGCACCTGGGCGCCGGAGCCCTCCAGCGTCTTCTCGATCGCGGCCAGGGCCTGTTCCGCCGGTTCTTTCTGGCTGGCGCAGCCCGCCAGGCCGACCGCGGCTGCGGCGACGAGCGCCAATGCACTCCGTTTCGTGAACATCGCGACTCCCCCGGGATACTGTGGCTACGGGGACCGGCGCATGCGCCGGTCAATCGGTAAGATTATCACCGATCCGGCCGCGGCCGGCCCATTGCGACCGGGTTTTCCAGGTGAAGATTCCCGAAATCCTCGTGATCGAGACGGTGCACCAGCCGGGCAGCCTTGCCCGGGTGCTGCAGGTCATCGCCGATGCCGGCCTCACGATCGACCACCTGCAGGCGCTGCACCGCGAGCAGGGCCGGACCCTGTGGGAAATCACGCTCGAGATGGACGAGGAGACGGACCGCAGCCTGTACGCGCGCATCGACGCGCTGCCGGTCGCGCGGTTCGTCGGCAAGTCGGACCGCGTCTTCGACCGGCACCGGGGCGGCAAGATCCGCACCGTGCCGGCGCTGCCGATCAACACGCAGCAGATCCTGCGCGACGTCTACACGCCGGGCGTGGCGCGCGTCTGCCTCGCGATCCGGAAGGACCCGGCGGAGGCCTGGCAGTACACCAGCGTCGGCAACACGGTCGCGATCGTGACGAATGGCACGGCCGTGCTCGGCCTCGGCAACATCGGGCCGCTGGCGGGCCTGCCGGTCATGGAAGGGAAGGCGGCGCTGTTCGCCTCGCTCGCGGGCATCAACGCGGTGCCGATCCTGCTCGAGGAGACCGATGCGGCGCGCTGCATCGACCACATCGCCGCGATCGCCACGGGGTTCGGCGCGATCCAGCTCGAGGACTTCGCCGCGCCCGAGTGCTTCGAGATTGAGGACGGGCTGCGCCGTCGCCTTTCCTGCCCGGTGCTGCACGACGACCAGCACGGCACGGCGGTCGTCGTGCTGGCCGCCGCGCTCAACGCGACGCGCCAGGCGGGGCGCGACCTGCACGGCTGCGTCATCGGCCAGGTGGGCCTCGGCGCCGCCGGCATCGGCATCGTGCGGCTGCTGATGTATCACGGCGTCAAGCGCGTGCTGGGCGCGGACCTCAACGAGGGTGCACGCCGGCGCTTTGCCGCGATGGGCGGTCAGCCGGCTGCGCTCGAGGAGATCATGCGGGGTTGCGACATCGTGATCGCGACCACCGGCGTGCGCGGCCTGATCCGGCCGGAGATGGTGCGCAAGGGCCAGATCGTCTTCGCGCTGTCGAATCCGGATCCCGAGATCGAGCCGCACGTCGCGCTCCAGCACGGCGCCGCGATCGCGGCGGACGGCAAGGGCATCAACAATATTCTCGGGTTCCCGGGGCTGTTCAAGGGCGCGCTCGCGGCGCGAGCGAAGCGCTTCACCGACCCGATGCTGGTAGCCGCGGCGGAGTGCATCGCGCGCCTCGCCCCCGGCAACGACCTGGTGCCGGATCCGCTGGACCGGGCGGTGCACGAAGGAGTCGCCTCCGCCGTGGAAGCCGCCGCCTGAAAAATAAAGGGGACGCATCCCATTTACCGAAAGTAAATGGGATGCGTCCCCTTTATTTTTCAGGCGAGGGCGGTGCGGAGTTTCAGGAGCGCTGCCGACTCGATCTGGCGGATGCGCTCGGCGGACACGCCGTACTGGTCGGCGAGGTCCTGCAGCGTGCGCTTGTCCTCGGCGAGCCAGCGCGCGCGGATCACCTCGCGGCTGCGCGCATCGAGCTTCTCGATGGCCGTCGCCAGCGATTCCGACACGGCGCCTTCCCACTGTTCCTGCTCGATCGCCGTGGCCGGGTCGGCCTCCGGGGCGGGCAGGTAGAGGGAAGGCGAGGCGGTCGTTTCTTCCTCGTCGGTTTCGGGTGCGGGATCGAACGACAGGTCGCGCGCCGACAGGCGCTGCTCCATGTCGCGCACTTCCTGTGGCGCAACGCCAAGCTCGCCCGCGACGGCGCGGGTCTCCTCGTCGGTGAGCCAGGCGAGGTTCTTCTTCATGCGGCGCAGGTTGAAGAACAGCTTGCGCTGCGCCTTGGTGGTGGCGATGCGCACCAGCCGCCAGTTGCGGATCACGTACTCGTGGATTTCCGCGCGGATCCAGTGCACCGCGAAGCTGACGAGGCGCACGCCCATGTCCGGGTCGAAGCGCTTCACGGCCTTCATGAGGCCGACGTTGCCTTCCTGGACCAGGTCGCCGACCGGCAGGCCGTAGCCCATATAGCCGCGCGCGATGTGCACCACGAAGCGCAGGTGCGAGAGGACGAGGTCGCGCGCCGCGTCGAGATCCTGGTGCTCGCGAAAACGCCGCGCGAGCTCGAGTTCCTGCTCGCGGGTCAGCATCGGGATGCCGGAGACATGCGCAACGTAAGCCTCGAGGCTGCCGACCGGGCCGGTCAGCGCCAGTGAGTGGTTCGTAAGCGCAAGCGCAGAGCCTGTCATCGCCGTGGGATCCTCCTTGCTGCCTGAGTTTAGCAGTCGCGCATATAGAGTGCTAAGACCCCGGGAAGTTCACCCTAGGTATCGCCAGAAGCAAAATAAAAACAAGTACTTAGGCGCGAGGCTCGATGCGCCGCAGGTGGTAGCCGGCCGCCAGCCCGGCGCCGACGAGGCCGAGCGCGGCGCCGCCGCCGACGACCGCGAGCAATTCCCGTGGGGTAAGGCCGATCAGCGCGAAGGAACCGCCATAGGCAGCCGCGAGCCGGCCGATGGGTGCCTCCAGGACGGCGAGTGCGACCAGGATCAGGCCCACCGCCAGCAGCCCACCGGCGAGCCCGTGCCAGAAGCCCGAGTACAGGAACGGCCGGCGCACGAAGGCGTTGCTGCCGCCGACCAGCTTGGTGACTTCGATCTCCGCGCGCCGGCCGTCGATCTCGAGCCGGATCGTGTTGCCGATGATCGCGAGCACGCCGGCGCCGAGCGCGGCCGCGATGAGCAGCACCAGGCTGCGCAGGGCGTCGAGGATGGCGTGCAGGCGCCGCACCCAGGCCGCGTCGGCCTCGACCAGCTCCACCCGGTCCATGCCGCGCAGCGCGGACGCGAGGTCCTCGACCGCCGTCGCGGTGTCGTACGGCGGCGCCGGGCGCACCTTCACGACCCAGGGCAGCGGGTTGTCGGGCAGCGCAGAGAGCGCCTCGCCGAGGCCGGACAGGGCGCGGAATTCCGCCAGTCCCTCATCCGGGCTCACCAGCACGGCGCGCGCGACCTCGACGCGCGCCTGGATCGCCGCGGCCGTCTTCTTCGCCTGTTCCGCCGTGGTCGGCAGCCGCAGGTAAGCGGAGAGCTGCACCGTCTCGGCGAGGTCCGCGGTCACGGCGCGGGCGTTGGTGACGACCAGCCAGAGCGCTGCGGGCAGCGCCAGCGCGATCGCGATGACGATGACGGTGAGCGCCGCCGCGAACGGCTGCCGCGCCAGGCGGCCGAGCGAGCCGACCAGCGACTGCGCGTGGCGCTCGAACCAGGTCGCGAGCGCGCCGCCCAGGCTGCGCGGGCCCGCCGGCCGCGACCCGCGCAGTTCGTCAGGCAGCGACATAGGGATTGGCCGCGAGGCGGCCCTGCTCGATGTGGATGCGCCGGACGCGGAAGCGGTCGAGCAGGTGCACGTCGTGCGTCGCCACCATCACGGTGACGCCGACCGCGTTGAAGCGGTGGAACAGGTTCATGACCTCGAGCGCGAGGTCGGGATCGAGGTTGCCGGTCGGCTCGTCGGCGATCAGCACCGGCGGCTTGGTGATCACCGCGCGGGCGATGCCGACGCGCTGCTGCTCGCCGGCCGACAGCTCGAGCGGGAACACGCGTTCCTTGCCGAGCAGCCCGACCTGGTCGAGGGCCGCGCGCACGCGCTTGTCCATTTCCCGGCGCGGCACGCCCGCGATCGCGAGCGGCAGCGCGACGTTGTCGTAGACCGGGCGGTCGTCGAGCAGGCGGTGGTCCTGGAACACGACCCCGACCTGGCGGCGGAAGGCGGGGATCGCGGATGCCCGCAGCGCTCCGGTGTTGCGGCCGTTGACGACGACCTGGCCGCGGGTCGGGCGCTCGAGCAGTGCGATGAGGCGCAGCACCGTGCTCTTGCCCGCGCCGGAATGGCCAGTGAGGAAGGCCATCTCGCCGCTCTCGAGCTCGAACGACACTTCCGAGAGCGCCTCGCGCCCGTTCGGGTAGCGCTTGAACACGCGGTCGAAGCGGATCATGCGGCTGCCTCCGGGCCGGCGCGCAGCAGCCCGTCCACGTAGGCGGCGGCCTCGAATACGCCGAAGTCCCCGGCCTGCTCGCCGACGCCGACGAAGCGGATCGGCAGCCCGAAGCGCCGCGCGAGCGCCACGACGACCCCGCCCTTGGCGGTGCCGTCGAGCTTGGTCACGACCAGGCCGGTGACGCCGACCGCGCGCTGGAACTGCTCGGCCTGGCGCAGCGCGTTCTGGCCGAGGCCGGCGTCCAGCACCAGCAGCACCTCGTGCGGGGCATCGGGGTCCTGGCGCTTCATCACCCGCGCCACCTTCGCCAGTTCGTCCATCAGGTGCGATTGTGTATGAAGCCGGCCGGCGGTGTCCGCGATCAGTACGTCGATGCCGCGGGCCCGGGCGGCCTGCATCGCGTCGAACACGACGGCGGCCGGGTCGGCCCCGGTGGGCTGCGCAACGATCGGCACGCCGTTGCGCTCCGCCCAGGCCGCGAGCTGCTCGACCGCGGCGGCACGGAAAGTGTCGCCGGCCGCGAGCATGACCGAGAGGCCCTCATCGCGCAGGCGGCGCGCCAGCTTGCCGATGCTGGTGGTCTTGCCGCTGCCGTTCACGCCGACCACCAGGATCACGAACGGCTTGCGCGCGCGGTCGATCACCAGCGGTCGCTCCACCGGGCGCAGCATCGCGATCAGGGATTCCCGCAGGGCGGCCACCAGCGCGTCCGCGTCGGCGAGCTCGCGCCGTGCCACCTTGCGGTGCAGGTCCGACAGCAGTTCCTCGGTCGCCTCGACGCCGAGGTCGGCCGCCAGCAGCCGCGTTTCCAGCTCCTCGAGCAGCGCTTCGTCGATCCTGCGGCCGGGAAGGAGGTCCGCGACCCAGGAGGCGCCGCGGTTGACGCGCGCGCGCAAGCGCGCGAGGAAGCCGGCCCCGGCGCCGGCGGTCGGCGATTCCGTCATGCGCGAACTGGAGGCGCGGTCGTCCCCTCAGGGCTCGAGCAGTGCCGGGTTCGCGATGATGAATGCTGCGCCGCCAGTCGCGACGAACGAGGCGGCATGCGTCTGCATCTCCGTCGTGATCGCAAGGCTCGCAGTCGGGTCGAGCAAAGACCCGTGCGACGCCGGCGGGAGGAAGTTGACCCAGCGGCCGCTGCCGGCGGCGACGCCGTTCGGCCCCGGTGTGCTCGCCTTGATCCAGGGCGCGGCGTTCACCAGTCGCTGCGTTGCCGTATTGGGCACGACTGTGTCGTTGACGACCTGCGTGAGCAGCGACGGGCGCGCAGCGAAGGTCGCCGCGACCCAGTTGAGCGGGTCACCGGAATCGATGGCGGTCTGCGCGTTGCGGAAGAAATTCTCGTACAGCGTGAGGCCGGGCACGAGGCCGTTGGCCGCGAGTCCGGCATTGACCGACGGCGACAGGGCCAAGGATTCGCGCAGCAGGTTGGCGATGCCGCCGCCGGGCACGTTCAGGTAGGCGGATTGCACCGCGCTCGGCAGAGCATTGGCGACGGTGCCCACGATCCCGCCCAGCGAGATGCCGGCGTAATGGATGCGCGAGCCGTCGATGTCCGTGGTGTTGACGTTGCCGTCAAGTTCAAGTCCCGGCAGCGAGCGCGCGAGCTGCACGATGTCGATCTCGGCCTGCCGCAGGTTGTCGCGGCTGGTGAGCACGCTGGTCAGGTTGATGATGTGCGTGCCAGAGGGGTCGATCAGGCCATCCGCCGGCGGGGCCCCCGTCGCGTTGTTGACCAGGTTGAGGTTGAACGTGCGTTCGTTCGGGCCCTGGTAGAGCGGGCTGGTCGTGTCGGTAATGCCGTGCAGCGGGATGTCGATGGCCGCGACCGCGAAGCCTTGCGCGGCATACGTCGCAGCGATTGCCGCCGACTGCGAGCGGTTGCCGCGCAGGCCGTGCTGGAAGATCACGACCGGCCAGCCGTTGACCGGCTTGCCCGCCGGGAAGCCCAACGCATTCGGCACCGTCACGAACAGCGGAATCGTCAGCATCGCCTGGGCGACCGGCACCGGGTTGAATCGCGACAGGTTGGTGGTCGTCGCCGCGCCGGGAACCAGCGTGAACGGCGCGCCGCGCCAGGACCCGGTCAGCGGCGCCGCCGGATTGCTGTAGTAGGGGATCGTCAGCGTGCCGACGTACACGTCGGCGATCGGCGGCAGCGCCGGGATCAGCGCCGAGATGGTGAGCCCGGTCGCCTGCGCCACGATCGGCGTGGGCTGCGCAAGCGCAGCGGCGATGTTCAACGTGTCGCGCGTCGACTGGGTCGAGAAGGAGAACGCCAGCACGACGTTGGCCGCGGGCACGCCCACGGCGCCGGCGATCTGCAGGTGCGCGCCGGTCAGCAGGCAGATGCCGTTCAAGGTGCCCGTGAGCGAGGCGCAGGTCGGCAGCGCAGCCTTGATCGTCTGGTAGTCGGCATCCGGGGTCGCGGCCACGCCGCCGGTGCTGGTCAGGCCGTTGGTGAGCACCACGAGGTAACCGACGTTGGTCGCGCCGGTCGAGGGCGCCAGCGGCCGCAGCGGTACGATCTCGAGCGTCGCGCCGCCGGAGTCGATGGTCGGTTGCACGCGCGCCGTGTAATCCGTGCCGTAGACGAGCACGCGACGGACTCCGACCGTGGCCTTGGTCGCGTTGTCGACGTTGACCTCGATCATGCGCACGGTGGCGGCCGAAATGGACGCCGGGTTGATCGCGGCCGAGAAGCGGGCCGATGCCGGCGCGACCGTGGAGTAGCCGTCCTGAGCATTCAGCGCCGCGTGATGCGGGGTCACCGCCGCGATCCCGGCGGGCAGGTTCAAGGTGCCGTCCGTCGTGCCGCTGAAATACAGGTCGGTCGGGAACGGCCCCGCGAAGAACGCCGGCGGGGACGTGGGCGTCGGCCCCGGCGTGAATTCCCACACGGCCCTGAATGTGCCGACGCCCGCCGGCGGCGCCGCCGGCACGTTGTTGCCGGACTGGGGGTTCGTCGGGCCGATGCCATCAGCCGGCGAACCGGTGCAACCCGCCAGGACCAGGCCAGCGATCAGTGCGGCGGCGGTGAAACGAATCCTCATGGCGGGAACTCCGGCAAAGTGTTGTTCGTGATCGGGGCGCGTATCATCGCGCTCGCTTGTTTCGGGCCAGACTACGCTCGGCCCGATTCGTCCCGCAAGTCTAAGGGATTGGCGTCGGATGGTGCGTCGTAATCGCGTCCGTGGACGCAACAATGCGCTGCAAAAAAAGCCCGGGTACGTGCGCATCATCGGCGGCCGGTGGCGCGGCAGGCGTATCGGCGTGCCGGAGCTGCCAGGACTGCGCCCGACGCCCGATCGCGTGCGGGAAACCCTGTTCAACTGGCTGGCGCCCGGCATTGCCGGGAGCCGCTGCCTCGACCTTTTCGCGGGCACCGGGGCGCTCGGCCTGGAGGCCGCCTCCCGCGGGGCCGGGCAGGTAGTCCTGGTGGAACGCAACGGCAAAGCCGCCGGGCGCCTGCGGGAAGCCGCCGCGGCGCTTGCGCCGGAAGCCTGCGAGGTCGTGCAGGCCGATGCGCTCGAGTGGCTCAGGGGCACGCCGCGGCCCTTCGACGTCGTGTTCCTGGACCCGCCCTACGAGGCGGGACTGCTGGAGGCATCCATGCGGCAGCTGGAGTCCGGCGGATGGCTGGCGCCGGGCGCCCGCATCTACCTGGAGGCACCGGCGGCGAACGGCGTGCCGGCGCTGCCCCCGGGCTGGGTGCTGCACCGGTCCGGGTGCGCGGGCGCGGTCGGTTATCATCTCGCGCTGCGGCCCCCGGCGGCCGGCGAGGGCCAGCGATGAACCTGAAGCGCAGCGCGGTCTATCCCGGCACCTTCGACCCGATCACCAACGGCCACCAGGACCTCGTGCGCCGGGCATCCGGCATGTTCGACCGCGTGGTCATCGGCATCGCCGCGAATCCTGGCAAGGCTCCGGTGTTCCCGCTCGAGGACCGCGTGGAACTCGCGCGCCTGGTGGTGCAGGACCTGCCGAACGTGAGCGTGATGGGCTACAAGGGGCTCACGGTCGACTTTGCCCGCGAGCAGGCCTGCGGCGTCGTGATCCGCGGGCTGCGCGCCGTATCCGACTTCGAATTCGAGTTCCAGCTCGCGAACATGAGCCGGCACCTCGCGCCCGACGTGGACTACGTGTTCCTGACGCCGAAGGAGCAGTTCACCTTCATCTCCTCGACGCTGGTGCGCGAGATCGCGAGCTTTGGCGGCGACGTCTCGAAGTTCGTCCACCCGCTGGTCGCCGAGGCGTTCGCGCGGCGCCGCGCCGTGCGCGGCTGACCGGGTCCGGTCAGCGCTGGCAGCGCGGGCACCAGTAGGTGCTGCGGCTCCCCTGCGTGAACTGCCGGATCGCGGTGCGGCAGCGCCGGCAGGGCTTGCCCGCGCGCTCGTACACGAACAGCCTCTGAGCGAAGTAGCCGGGCATGCCCGCGGGATCCACGTAGTCGCGCAGCGTCGTGCCGCCGGCGGTGATGGCCTCGCGCAGCACCTCGCGTATGGCCGCGACCAGCGCCGCCATGCGCACGCGGCTGACGCGGCCCGCGGCGAGGCCGGGGCGGATCCCCGCCCGGAACAGCGCTTCGCTCGCGTAGATGTTGCCGACCCCCACCACGATGCGCGAGTCCATGATGAAGGACTTGATCGAGGCGCGGCGGCCGCGTGCGCGCAGCCACAGGGCTCCGGCATCGAATTCCGGCGAGAGCGGCTCCGCTGCGAGCGCGGCGAGCAGGCGATGGCGCGCGGGATCCGCGGCCGTGAACAGCAGGCTGCCGAAGCGGCGCGGATCGTTGAAGCGCAGGCACTGCCCGGAGTCGAGCACCAGGTCCACGTGATCGTGCGCGAGCGGCGGGCTCGCCGCATCCAGGATGCGCAGGCTGCCCGACATGCCGAGATGCCAGATCAGGGTGCCGCACCCGGTGCCGACCAGCAGGTACTTGGCGCGCCGGCCGACGCTCTGGACCACGGCGCCCTGCACGCGCGCGGGCAGCGTGCGCGGAACGCGCCAGCGCAGGCGCCACTCGCGCACCACGAGCCGCTCGATCCGCCGGCCGACGAGCCAGGGCTCGATGCCCCGGCGCGTCGTTTCTACCTCGGGTAGTTCCGGCATCCTTCCCCGTGCGGCCTCAGAACTTCGTCGAGAACTCCAGCCCCCAGCGCCGCGGCTCGTTGATGAAGCCGGTCAGGTTGTTGAAATCGATGCCGCCGACCGCCTCGATCTCGTCCGTGATGTTGCGGCCGTAGATCGCGACCTGCTGCGCGCCATCGTTCCAGTTGTAGCCGACCCGCAGGCCGCCCTCGAGCAGCGACGGGCCTTCGAACTCGGCCGACTCGTACAGGAAGAAGTTCACGTCGCTGCGGTACGCCCAGTCGGTGTACGCGAACAGCTCGCCGTCGCCGAGCGGCATGCCCCAGCGCGCGGTGAAGTTCGCGATCCACTCGGGCGACTGCGGCAGCCGGTTGCCGTCGATGCTGACCGTCGCCGGCACGAACGGCGGGATCGCCGGCACGATCACCGGATCGAGGAAGGTGCAGCCGCCGCCGCAGACCTGGACCCCGAGCGCGGAGTCGTCGATCTCGGTGTCGTTGTAGCTGGCGCCGAACGTGATCAGCAGGTTCTCGGTCAGGTAGGCCTCGAAGTCCAGCTCGAAGCCCTGGCCGTCAACCTGGTTGGCGTTGAGCATCGTGTTGAAATTCGTCCCGCCGCCCACGGCCGTCAGCTGCTGGTCGTCCATCGTGTACATGTAGGCGGTGAACCCGAGCCGGGCGCGGCCGCCGAGCAGGCTCGTCTTGACGCCTGCCTCCCACGACAGGATCGTCTCTGAATCGCCCACCGAGACCGCGTTTCCGAACAGCAGGCGGCCCTGGATCGAAGGCGCCCGGTAACCGCGCGCCACGCGGCCGAACACGTTGGTGTCGTCGCTGAGCGCCCAGGTCAGGCTGACGTCGCCCGTGATCTCCTCGTCCGAAGGCGACACGCTGATCGGGCCGAGCGTTCCGCCGCCGATCGGCGACTGGAATCGCTGCGCCACGAAGTCCTTCTCGTCGTCCGTGTAGCGCAGGCCGCCGCGCAGAGTCAGGCTGTCGGACATCTCGTACTCGACCGAGCCGAACACTGCCCAGGACTTGTTCTCCTGCATCTGCACCACGTTGCCGTTGCGGACGCCGCCCGCCAGCGTGTCGTAGTTGAAGCTGTCGATCGTCACGTCCTCGTCGAAATAGTAGATGCCCGCCTGCCAGTCGAATGCGCCCCATTCGCGCGACTCCCAGCGGAACTCCTGCGTCCACTGACTGTGGCCGCGCAGCCCGTCGGCCGACTCGGCCGGGAACGGGATGATGCCCGGGCCGGATGTCGGCGGCGGGCCGATGAAGATCGCGCCGTAGCCGCCGTCGATGTCGCCGCGGGACAGCGCGTCCACCGACTCGTAGCCCGTGATCGAGTGCAGCGTCACGCGGTCCATGTCCCAGCGCATCCGCAGGCTGGCGCCGTTGCTGTCGAGGTCCTGGAAATTGCGGCCGTCGAAATAAACGGTCTCGGGATCGAAGCCGCTGACCAGGTTGTTGGTGCCCGGCTGGAAGATGTTCGCGCGGAACATGCGCGCCGTGCCGTCGAGGCTGCGCGCATGGATGTTGACCAGCGCGCTGAAGGTGTCGCTCGGCTCGTACAGGAACTGCAGGCGGCCCGCCATCTCGTCATAGCCCTCGAAGGCATCCTGGCGAATGATGTTGGTGCCGCCGCCCGCGGTCAGCCGGCCGTTGTCCACCCAGTCGCCGCGGTGCTGGTACAGGCCCGAGAACCGGACCGCCCAGTTCTCCCCGACCGGGCCGCCAACGGCGCCCTCGACGTTGGTGGTCTCGTCGTCGCCGAAGCTGGCCTTGAAATAGCCGCCCGCCTCGCGCGACGGCCGCACCGAGTTGAACTTCACCACGCCCGCGGGCGTGTTGCGGCCGAACAGCGTGCCCTGCGGGCCGCGGAAGACCTCGACCATCTCGAGGTCGAACACCGGGAAGCCCTTCAGGATCGGGTTCTCCTGCACCACGTCGTCGTAGACCAGCGACACGGGTTGCGAGGCATTCAGGTCGAAGTCCGTATTGCCGAGGCCGCGGATGTAGAAGCGCGGGAAGGCGCGGCCGAAGGAGGACTCGATGAGCAGGCTCGGCACGCGGCCCGAGAGGAAACGCACGTCGTCGCCGCCCGAGGCCAGGATGTCGAGCTTCTCGTCGCCGACCGTCGTCACCGACATCGGGACCTGCTGGATGTCCTCCACCCGGCGCTGGGCCGTGACCATCACCGGATCGAGCGTCGTGTCCTGCGCGAATGCCGCGGGCAGCGGCAAGGCCATGGCGATTGCGGCGGCGAGACGACGCCGCGACAGCGCGGACCGTCCGCCCATCTGTGCCTGAAACATGTTGAGACTCCCCTGTGTGCCGGCGCGGACCGGGCGATCCGGGCGCGCAATTTGCGGGGAGTGTAGCCGAGGCGCGGGCCGGGAGCCTACTTGATCTTGGCTTCCTTGAAGGTCACGTGCTTGCGGGCCACCGGGTCGAACTTGCTGACTTCCATCTTCTCCGGATGGAGGCGCTTGTTCTTGGTCGTCGTATAGAAGTAGCCGGTGCCGGCGGTCGAGACGAGCTTGATCTTGTCACGCATGGCGGGGTCCTCAGACGTGGGTGCCGGCGGCGCGCAACTCGCGGATCACGGCCTCGAGGCCGCGCTTCTCGACCGTGCGCAGGCCGCGCGTCGAGAGCCTGAGCGTCACCCAGCGGCCTTCGCTCTCCAGCCAGAAACGCTGCGTGTGCAGGTTCGGCAGGAAGCGGCGGCGCTTCTTGATGTTGGAATGGGAAACCTTGTTGCCGGTGCGCGGGCGCTTTCCGGTGACCTGGCAGACTCTCGACATGATGCGGGCTCCAAACGGGCCGCGTATTAGACCAGCCCGGCGAAGTCCAGTCAAATCAGTCTGTTGCGCGCCAAGTGCCCGTCAAATCAGGCCTTTTTCGGCGAGCGACGTGCAGCTGCCGTCGCCGATGATGAGGTGGTCCAGCAGGCGGATCTCGACCAGCGCCAGGGCGTCCCGCAGCCGGGTCGTGATGATCTCGTCGGCCTGCGAAGGCTCGGCGACCCCGGAGGGGTGGTTGTGGGCCAGGATGACCGCCGTGGCGTTGCGGGCCAGGGCCTGCTTGACCACCTCGCGCGGGTGCACGCTCGCCCCGTCCACGGTGCCGCGGAACAGCTCCTCGCAGCGCGTGAGCCGGTGGCGGCTGTCCAGGAACAGGCAGCAGAACACCTCGTGCTCGAGGTCGCGCAGCCGGGCGATCAGGTAGTCGCGCGCTGCGCGCGGGCTGCCGAGGACCGGCCCCGCCTGCAGGCGCTCGAGGTGGTGGCGGCGGACGAGCTCGAGCGCCGCCTGCAGTTCCGCCCAGCGTGCGGGTCCCACGCCGCGCTCGCCGCACAGTTCGTGGCGCCCGGCGGCCAGGACGTTGCGCAGCGAGCCGAAGCGCGCCAGCAGGCGGCGGGCGACGTCCACCGCGCTCGCGCCGCGCGTGCCGTGGCGCAGCCAGATCGCGAGCAGCTCGGCTTCCGAGAGGGCGCCCGGCCCCAGGTGCAGCAGCTTTTCACGCGGCCGTTCGGCGACCGGCCAGTCCCGGATCTGCATGCAATGCCTCCGCCGGGAAGTCTGCCGGCCGCGCCCGCGGCGCGCCGCGCGAAAAAGATGCCGATTGAGGCACTAACGTGCGGCGCGGATAATCCGGCCATGTTGAAACTCCAGGTTCGCATCCTCGATCCGCGGGTCGGCCGCGACATCGAGCTGCCGCGGCGCGCGACGGCGGGCTCGGCAGGCCTCGACCTGCGTGCCTGCCTGGACGCGCCGCTGCTGCTCGAGCCGGGCCAGACCCACCTCGTGCCCAGCGGCATTGCGATCCATCTGGACGACCCCGGCCTCGCGGCCGTGCTGTTGCCGCGCTCGGGCCTCGGCCACCGGCACGGCATCGTGCTCGGCAACCTCGTGGGACTGGTCGATTCCGACTACCAGGGCCAGGTCATGGTGTCGGTGTGGAACCGCGGCGACCACCCGTACACGATCCAGCCCGGCGAGCGGATCGCGCAGATGGTGGTCGTGCCGGTGGTGCCGGTCGAGCTGGAGGTCGTCGAGCAGTTCGCGGAGAGCGCCCGCGGCGCAGGCGGCTTCGGCAGTTCCGGCCGGGGCTGAGACGGGCGGTCAGCGGGGCGCGATCGCGCGCAGTTCCTTGTAGCGCTTGATGTCCGCCTCGAAGGTCAGGCGGATGTTCTCGCGCTCCTCGCGGCGCTTGATCAGGTTGGCTTCCTGCGTCGTGATGTCGCTGGTCGCACGCATGAGGTCCGCCGAGATTTCTTCCGGCAGCGGCTGCGCCTTCGGGTCCTTGTTCGCGGGCGCGTAACGCCTGGCGTGCTTCTCCAGCTGGATGCGCTGCGCGCGCAGGTTCGCGAGCGACTGCTCCTGGATGGTGAGCTGCGCGTCCACCAGCTCGAGCCGGTTGTCGCGCAGCACCTCGAGTTCGCGCACGGACTGGTAGGTCTGCAGCAGCACGCGGTCGCGCAGCTTGCGCTTCTGCTCGTCGCGGGCGGCCTTTTCCGCGGCCGCCTGCTCGGCGGCCTCCTCGGCGGTGACCAGGCCCTGCTCACGGGCGATCGGCACGCCCTGCCGGTTCAGGATGTCGCGGTCCTGCTCGGCGTATTCCGGGGGCACGCTGTCGCCGTAATGGACCTGGCCATCCTTGTCCACCCAGCGGTAGAGCTTGGTCTTGTCCTTGCCGGACTGGGCGTGCGCCAGGCCCGCGCAGAGCGCGACGAGCAGCGCGGGCACGAACAGCCTGGGCAGCCAGCCAGTCATCCGGGACTCCTGTATCGGGGCATTCTCCGCCGGCCGGAGGCAGCCCAAACCGTAACTGGATCACGCTTCGCTGTCGACACCATGGCTTGCCCGGTGGTTCCGCAGGGCCGCCAGCTCGTCCGACGGCCCGGCCGCCGCCAGGTGCTCGATCAGGTCGTCCAGCGTGATGATTCTGATGACCGGGATGCTGAACGTCGCCTGAAGCTCCTGCACGGCGGAACGCGTCCCCGCGCCGCGTTCCTGGCGGTCGAGCGCGAGCAGCACCCCGGCGGGCGTGGCGCCGGCGCCCCGGATGATGGCGACGGACTCGCGCACCGCAGTGCCGGCAGTGATCACGTCGTCCACGATCAGCACGCGGCCGGCGAGCGCGGCGCCGATCAGGTTGCCGCCCTCGCCGTGGTCCTTGGCTTCCTTGCGGTTGAAGGCGAACGGGACGCTGCGGCCGTGGCGGGTGGCGAGCGCGATCGCGGTCGCGGCCGCGAGCGGGATGCCCTTGTACGCCGGCCCGAACAGCATGTCGAAAGCCAACGCCGACTCGACGATCGCGTCCGCGTAGCAGGCGCCGAGGCGGGCCAGCGCATCGCCGTCGTTGACCAGGCCGGCGTTGAAGAAGTAGGGGCTCTTCCTGCCCGACTTCAGCGTGAAGTCGCCGAAGCGCAGCACCTGCCGCGACAGGACCAGCTCGATGAAGGCTTTCTGGTGGGGACGCATGCACCGTGACCGTGGCCCTGCGTATCATGGCGCAACCGGCCCGGGACAGGAATGCGCATCGTCACGCTCAACTGCAACGGCATCCGCTCCGCGGCCGCGAAGGGCCTGTTCGACTGGCTGCCGTCGCAGGATGCGGACGTCGTGTGCCTGCAGGAGACCAAGGCGCAGGAACACCAGCTCGGGGACGGAGCGTTCCGGCCGCACGGCATGCATTGCTGGTACTTCGACGCCGAGCGCAAGGGATACAGCGGCGTGGCGGTGTTCGCGAAGGCGAAGCCGCAGCGCGCGGTCCGCGGCTTCGGCGTGGCCGAGTTCGACCGCGAGGGCCGTTATCTCGAACTGCAGTTCCCCGGGCTTTCCGTGGTGTCGGTGTACTTCCCCTCGGGCTCCGCGGGGCCCGAGCGGCAGGCGTCCAAGTTCCGCTTCCTCGATGCCTTCCTGCCGCAATTGCGCAAGCTGGGGCGCAGCCGGTCGCGCAACTACATCCTCTGCGGCGATCTCAACATCGCGCACCGCGAGATCGACCTGAAGAACTGGCGCGCGAACCGCAAGAACTCGGGCTTCCTGCCGGAGGAACGCGCCTGGCTCGACCGCGTCTTCGGCGAGCTCGGTTGGGTGGACGCCTTCCGCGAAGTGGACCCGCGCCCGGAGCAGTACACCTGGTGGTCGAACCGCGGCCAGGCCTGGGCGAAGAACGTGGGCTGGCGCATCGATTACCAGGTCGCGAGCCCGCGACTCGCGGGCAGGGCGCGATCCGCGAGCATCTACAAGGAGCGGCGCTTCTCCGACCACGCGCCGCTCGTGATGGACTACGACCTGTGAAGGCGCTGCGGCCCTACTTCGAGCGGGAATCGCTGGCCGCCTTTTTCGTCGGCGTCTCCTCGGGATTCCCGTACGCGATGATCGGCGCGACGCTGACCACGCGCCTGGCGCAGGACGGCATCGACAAGAAGACGGTCACGGCGTTCACGCTCGCGTTCCTGGTCTACAACCTCAAGGTGTTCTGGGCGTGGATCGTGGACGGCGTGCGCATCCCGCTGCTGGGCAGGCTCGGCCAGCGCGTGTCCTGGCTGCTGCTGGCGGGCTTCGCCGTGATCGCCGCGGTCGTCAACCTCGCCCTGGTGGACCCGTCCGCGGACATCCGGGCCACGGTCATCGCGGCCGTGCTGGTCGGCATCGCCGGCGCCACCTACGACATCGTCATCGATGCCTACCGCATCGAGACGCTGAAGCCCTACCAGCTCGGCGTCGGTTCGGGCATGTCGCAGTACGGCTGGCGCATCGGCTCGGCGGCCGCGGGCGCGCTTGCGCTGGTGGTCGCGGATCGCATGGGCTGGGCCGCGGCCTACATCGCTTGCGCGGCGTTCGCGCTGCCGGCGATGCTGACGGGGCTCATCGTCGGCGAGCCCGCGCGGCACGTGGTCGCCAGCGGCCGGCGGGGGCTGGCCGCCGTGTGGAGCTCCATCGCCGGCCCGTTCCTGGAGTTCCTGCGCCGCAGCGGCGCCTGGCTGGTGCTGCTGTTCGTGCTGGTGCACAAGATCGGGGACACGCTCGCCAACCTGACGCTGCGCCTGCTGTTCAACGACCTCGGGTACAACAACGACGAGATCGCGGTGTACGACGTCGGCTTCGGCTTCTGGGCGTTCCTGGCCGGCATCTTCGTCGGCGGCGTGCTGTACACGAAGCTCGGCCTGAAGCGCTCGGTGCTGCTGGCGCTGGTGCTGATGTGCGTGTCGAACCTGAGCTTCGCGCTGCTGGCGGTGGCGGGCCACAGCAACCCGGGGCTCGCGGCCGCCATCGGCTTCGAGAACTTCGCGAGCGGCTATGGCGGCGTGGTCGTGGTCGCGTACTTCTCGGCGCTGTGCAACCTGCAGTTCACGGCGGCGCAGTACGCGCTCATCTCGGCCGCCGCGTCGGTGCTCGGGCGCCTGCTGACCGGCACCACCGCCGGCGCGCTGATCGAGACCCTGGGCTTCGCGAACTATTACCTGCTCACGACCGTGCTGGCGCTGCCCGGAATCCTGCTGTTCTGGTACATGATGCGGGCAGGCATGGTCGACCGGGCCCTGGGCACCGCGGCGCGCGAATGACCGACGAGCTCCTGAAGTTCTTCGTGCTGTTCTTCGTGGTCGTCGAGCCGATCTCGCTGGTGCCGCTGTTCGCAGCGCTGACCGAGGGGGCCGACGACGCGTTCCGCCGGCGCATGGCGCTTCGCTCGGTGAGCCTGGCCGGGCTCGTGCTCGCGCTGTTCGCCTTCGGCGGCGCCTGGTTCCTGCAGACCATGGGCATCTCGATCGCGGCATTCCGCATCGCGGGTGGCGTCATGCTGTTCCTGATAGCGCTCGAGATGGTGTTCGCGCGCGAGTCCGGCACGCGCACGACCAGCGAGGAGAGGGACGAGAGCAGGAAGCGCGCGGACATCTCGGTGTTCCCGCTGGCGTTCCCGTTCATCGCCGGGCCCGGCGCGCTCGCGATCGTGCTGCTGACCTTCGGCGCCTCGCGCGGGGAGTGGGCGCTGTCCGCGGGGCTGTTCGGCGTGGTGCTCGCGGTGCTCGCGATCACCTACGCCTTGATGCGCCTGACGCCGCTGGTCATGCGCGTCATGGGCGTGACCGGCGCGAACGTGGTCAACCGCCTGTCGGGCGTCGTGCTCGCGGCGCTGGCGGTCCAGTTCATCGTCGACGGCGCCACCGCCGCCTTCAGATAAACGGGACGCATCCCATTTACCGAAAATAAATGGGATGCGTCCCCTTTATCGGCGGCGGTAGGTCAGGTCGAAGACCTGGTGGCCGAGGCGGCGGCCGCGGGACTCGAAGCGCGTTTCGGAGCGGCTGGCGGCATCGGCAGGTGCCCGCACCAGGCGCGGTTCCGCGTCCAGCAGCTCGCGCATCCATTCTGCGTAGGGTTCCCAGTCGGTCGCGAGCCGGAAGTGGCCGCCGGGCTTCAGGCGGCCGGCGACGAGCGCGACGAAGCCGGGCTGCACGATGCGCCGCTTGTGGTGGCGCTTCTTGGGCCAGGGATCCGGGAAGTACAACAGGACCTCGTCGAGCGAGCTGGTTGCGACCTGTGCCGCCAGCACCTCGACCGCGTCATGCATCACGACGCGCACGTTCGCGAGCCCGCGCGCCTCGATGCCCTGCAGGCAGCGTCCGACGCCGGGCGGATGCACCTCCACGCCGATGAAGTCGGTACCGGGCGCGCCGGCCGCCAGTTCCAGGAGCTGTGCGCCGTCGCCGAAGCCGACCTCCATCACGCGCGGCGCGCGGCGGCCGAAGACCGCATCGAGATCGAGCACCACCGGCGCAAACGGAATGCCCCAGCGCGGCAGCAGTTCCGTGAGAGCGCGGCGCTGCGCGGGCGTGGTGCGCCCCGCGCGCAGCACGAAGCTGCGGATGGCCCGCCGCCCGCGGCCGGCGTCGCCTGCGGCGCTCATGGGCCGGCCGGGGCGACCAGGTCCGGCGTGAGTCCCGAGACGTCCCGGCAGCCGGTCAGCGCGAGCGTGCGGTCGAACTCGTCGGCGAGGATCTCGAGCGCGCGCGCGACGCCCGCCCGCCCGCCCGCGGCGAGGCCATAGACCGGCGCGCGGCCCAGCAGCACGCCTTCGGCACCGAGCGCCAGCGCCTTCGCGATGTCGCTGCCGCGGCGAACGCCGCCATCCACGAGAACGGACGCGCGGCCGGCGACGGCACGCACGACTTCCGGCAGCGCCGCGAGGCCCGCGATCGCCGAGTCGAGCTGCCGGCCGCCGTGGTTCGAAAGCACGACGCCGTCCAGGCCCGCGGCCAGCGCGCGTTCCGCGTCGTCCGCGCGCAGCACGCCCTTCAGCAGCAGCTTGTGCGGCCACAGGTCGCGGAAACGGCGCAGGTCATCCCAGCGGAATGCGGGGTCGAACATGTTGTGCCCGACGAAGGCGTTGACGTCGCGGCCGGGGCCCAGTTCGCGCTCCACGTTGACGAAGCGCGGCCGGCGCGTCGCGACGGTCGCCAGCCAGCGCGGGTGCAGCAGCATGTCGAGCTTCGTCGCCGGCGTGAAGCGCTGCGCCGGCAGCAGTCCGCTGCGCCAGTCGCGCTCGCGCTTGCCGGCGACGGGGAAGTCGCTGGTGAGCACCACGCACTCGAAATCCGCCTCGCGGGCACGGCGCATGAGCGCCTCGGTGATCGCGCGCTCGGAGAAGACATAGGCCTGCAGCCAGTGCCGGCCGGGTGCCTCGCGCGCGACGTCCTCGATGAAGCTCATGGAGACCGTGGACATCGCGAAAGGCACGCCGGCGTCCGCCGCGGCGCGCGCGAGCTCCATGTCGCCGTCGCGCCAGCAGAGGCCGTTGAGGCCGGTCGGCCCGACCACGACCGGCAGCGACGACCGCGCGCCGAGCAGCGGCGCCGACAGGTCGCGGACCGACACGTCCACCAGCGTGCGCGGCCGGAAGCGCAGGCCCGCGAACGCGCCGCGGTTGCCTGCGAGCGTCAGCTCGTCCTCGGCGCCGCCGTCCACGTAGTCGAACACGAAGCGCGGCAGCCGCCGGCGCGCGATCGCGCGCAGGTCGTCGATGTTGATGGCGTCGCGGTAATGCATGACTTTCCTATGCGTTGCGCCCGGCGACGCGCCCGGTGAGCAGGCAGCCGCCGAGGAAGGTGCCCTCGAGCCCGCGCTTGCCGTTCATGCCGCCGCCGCCGAAGCCCGCGGCCTCGCCCGCGGCATACAGGCCCTCGATGGGCTCGCCGGCCCGGTCCAGCGCGCGGCAGGCGAGGTCGGTCTGGATGCCGCCCATGCTCTTGCGGCTGATGATGAACTCGCGGATCGCGAGCAGCGGACCCGCCGCGGGATCGAGGATCCGCTGGAATCGGCAGGTGCGCAGGCGGTCGGCGGGCCAGCGGCGGGCGAAGGCGATGCGGCGCAGCTGCTCGTCGTTGTGGAAGCGCTCGCCGCGCGCGATGGCGCCGTCGTACTGCGCGACGGCCGCCTCGACGGATGCCAGTTCCACCGTGGCATCGCCATTCAGCGAGTTCATGCGATCCACCAGCTCGGGCAGCGTGTCGCCGACGACGAAGTCCTCGCTGTTGCGCACCAGCTCGCCGTAAAGCCAGCGGTTGCCGAACAGCAGGTCGAGCGCGAGGCGCAGGCGCCTGCGGTCGCGGATTGCCGGGTTGAACTCGGCGCCGGACACTGCGAGTTCCTTGAGCGCGATGCGGCGGTTGAGCAGCTGCCAGCTGTAGCCGCCGGGCTCTGCGCAGATCCTCGCGACCAGGTCGTGCGTGTCGTATCCGGCGACCAGCGGCATCGGCCCGATGCGCTCGCCGCGCGCATTGAGCCAGAGCGCGGACTTGGGCGGGATCAGCGACAGTCCATGCCCCGGCTTGCGCGGCCGCCAGTGTCGGACGCCCGCCGCGTAGTTCCACTGCCAGTCGAGGTGCGTCACGCTGGCGCCCGCCTCCGCGGCGGCGTCGTGCAGCCTGCCGTCGGCGAAGCGGTGCGAGCCGTTCAGGATCACCGGCGGCGGCTCGCCCCAGTCCGCGTGCCAGTGGCGGCGCACGCGCTCGATGTCGCCGTTGATGCCCCCGGCCGCGATCACCACCGATTCGGCCGCGACCTCGAAGCGGCGGCCGTCCGGCTCGGTGGCGCCCGCGAGGCCGGTGACGCGGCCTCCGCGGCGCACCAGCGAATCCACGCGGTGCCCGAAGCGCAGCTCGAGGCGGCTGCGGTTCGGGTGGTCCATGAGGCACGCGACCAGGGTGTCGGCGAGCGCCCGGCCCGTGCCCCAGACGACATGGAATCGCGGCACCGAATTGCCCTGGCCATGCAGGCCGCGTTCGACCCACATCGGCATCGGCAGGAAGTCGACGCCGTGCCCGCGCAACCAGTCGAAGACCTCGGGAATGCAGCGCTCGACATAAAATCGTGCCCAGGCACGCGGCCAGCGGTCATCCAGGCCGAGTTCGCCGAAGGAGAGCCAGTCGGCGTAGCCGAGTTCCACGGAGTCGCGCACGCGATAGCGGGCCTGCAGCGGGCTGCCGGCAAACCACAGGCCGCCCATGGACTCGCGGGCAAGGCCGCCGAGGGCCTCCGTTTCGTCGCGGTCGAGCAACAGGACGCGGCGCCCGCGGGCCAGCGCCTCGATGGCCGTGGCGACGCCGGCAATGCCGGCACCGGCGATCGCGACATCCGCCGAATACCGGTCGGCCTCCATGCCGCCGAATGTACACGCGCCGGATTGCCGGAGTATATTGGCCGGCGCTACGTGTGCCGCGGCCGGCCCCCAGGCTCCCGCAAGAGAGTGCCCAGGCACGGCAACTGACTTCCGGCGTCATTCCGCATTTCGGAGGGGATATGAACTCGCATTCGAACGTGCTGCGCGTCCTGGCAGCGGTGCTGATCGGTTCGGTGGTCGCGACCGGCGCCCAGGCGCAGCTCCTGGGGACCAAGAAGGGCAAGGGCGGCTCGGAAGTGCAGGGCGCCGCCGGCACGCAGGGTGCCCAGGGCGCGGCCTCGGACCTGGAGCGCTGCGACAAGCCGATGGGCGCGGTCGCGGTGGTCGAGCCGCAGGACTACGTGATGCAGGCGCTGTCGCGCTACAACCTGCAGTCGCCGGTCAGCCTGATCCGCATGATGATCCAGCAGTCGAACTGCTTCATCGTGGTCGAGCGCGGCCAGGGCATGCAGAACATGATGCAGGAACGGGCGCTCGCCGGGGGCGGCGAGATGCGCGGCGGTTCCAACATCGGCGGCGGCCAGATGGTCGCGGCGGATTTCATCCTGACGCCGAATGTGGTGTTCTCCGAGGGCAACGCGGGCGGCATCGGCGGCGCACTCGGCGGGCTGCTCGGCGGCCGCGGTTCAGCGGTCGGCGCCCTGGTCGGCGGCCTCAAGTTCAAGGAAGCGCAGACCAGCATGCTGGTCGCCGATTCGCGCTCCGGCGTGCAGGTCGCGGCGGCGGAGGGCAGCTCCAAGAAGGCCGACCTCGGGCTGGGCGCGGCCGTGTTCGGCGGCGGCGCGGGCGGCGGCATCGGCGGCTACGGCAACACCAACGAAGGCAAGATCATCGCGGCGTCCTTCGCCGACAACTACAACAACATCGTGCGCGTGATCCGCAACGACCCGAACCTGCAGCGCGACGTCGGCACGCTGGCGCAGGAAGCGGCGGCCGGAGGCTCGACCAAGGCGGGCGCCGTCTACAACGAGGGCGACGTGGTGATGCCGAAGATCGCCGGCGTCAAGCTGATGGGCGCGCCCGGCGAGGCCGGCAAGGCGGTCGCGACGCTCGAGAAGGGCGACGAGCTCATCTACATGGGCGAAGAGAAGGACGGCTACCTGAAGGTCGAGTCCGGCAAGGGCGGCGGCTGGGTCAAGAAGATCCTGGTCGCGAAGTAACGCCTGAGGCCGCGATCATCTCGAGCGCGATCTGGCGCTCGCCCATGATCACGACATCCGCGCCGAGTCGCTCCAGGTGGGCGACCTCGGCATCGGTGTGTGCGCGCGCGACGACGCGAATTCCCGCGTTGGCTTCCTTCGCGTGCCGGGCCGCGCGGCCGCCCTCGAAGGCGTTGGGGATCGCGACCAGCAGTTCGGCGGCCCTGCGGATGCCCGCCTGTTCCAGCACGCTGCGGCTCGCCGAATTGCCCTCGACGAAGGCATAGCCCTTTTCCTTCAGCTCAGCGACCCGGTCGGCGTCGTTCTCGACCACGACGAACGGCACGCCTTTGCCCGCCAGCGCCGCTGCGACCAGCGTGCCGACGCGGCCGAAGCCAATGACCACGACGTGGCCGCCGGGATCCGGGCCGGCTGCGCGCGCCGGGGGCGCGCCCCGGAACCGGCGTTGCGCTGCCTCGATGTGCGGCTCCAGGCGGCGGCTGACGCCGAAGGCGAGCGGGTTCAGCACGATCGAGATGATGGCGGTCGCGAGCACGATGTCGCGGCCCGTCTCGGGAAGGAGGCCCAAGGAGACGCCCAGCCCTGCCAGGATGAAGGAGAATTCGCCGATCTGGGCGAGGCTCGCGGCGATCGTCATGCCGACGCCTGCGGGATGGCGGAACAGCAGCACGATCAGGAAGGCGGCGATCGACTTGCCGACCAGGACGATGAACAGCGCGCCTGCGAGCGCGAGCGGCTCGCGCAGCACGACGCCCGGATCGAACAGCATGCCGACCGAGACGAAGAACAGCACCGCGAAGGCCTCGCGCAGCGGCAACGTCTCCTCGGCCGCGCGGTGCGAGAGCTCCGATTCGGACAGCACCATGCCGGCGAAGAACGCGCCGAGGGCGAAGGACACGCCGAACAGCTTCGCCGACCCGAAGGCCACGCCGAGTGCGATCGCGAGCACGGCGAGGCGGAACAGCTCGCGGTGCGGGGCGACCGCGTGCAGCAGCCACGGGATGGTGCGGCGCCCGACCACGAGCACGAGCGCCATGAAGCCTGCGACCTTGGCGAGCGTCGCGAGCACCGCGATCGCGAGATCGCCGGCTCCGGGCGCGGGCCCGGAGCCGTCGCTGCCGAGCCAGCCCGCTAGTGCGGGCAGCAGCACCAGCGCGAGCACCATCGCGATGTCCTCGACGATCAGCCAGCCGACCGCGATGCGCCCACGCTCGGAAGTGACCAGGGCACGCTCCTCGAGCGCCCGCAGCAGCACGACGGTGCTCGCGACCGACAGCGAGAGCCCGAAGATGATGCCGGCGCCCGCGCCCCAGCCGAGCGTGCTGGCAAGGAGTACGCCGAGGGCGGTCGCGACCGCGATCTGCACCACGGCGCCGGGCAGCGCGATGGCGCGCACCGACAGCAGGTCGCGCAGCGAGAAGTGCATGCCGACGCCGAACATCAGCAGGATCACGCCGATCTCGGCAAGCTCGTTGGCGAGCTTCTGGTCGGCGACGAATCCTGGCGTGAAGGGGCCGACGGCGATGCCCGCGAGCAGGTAGCCGACGATCGGCGACATGCGCAACCGCGCGGCCAGCGCACCGAGGACGAACGCGAGCCCGAGGCCCGCGACGATCATCGCAATGAGCGGTGTCGCGTGTTCCATGCCGGGCGGCGCTGCTCCTGCGGTTGCGTGCCAACTCTAGCACGGCCAACGGCTTGTCCCGGCCGGGTGGCGACCGTAAACTCGGTCAATCCACGCGGGTGTAGTTCAATGGTAGAACTGCAGCTTCCCAAGCTGCTAACGTGGGTTCGATTCCCATCACCCGCTCCAGTCACGGGGAGCGCATCGTGAACGGCTGGACGGCCGGGCTCGCGGGCGGCGCGCTGATCGGACTCGCGGCCTCGCTGCTGCTCTGGTCCATCGGGCGGATCGCCGGCATCAGCGGCATCGTCAACGGTCTCGCAACGGCGCCCCGCGGGGACCGCGCGTGGCGCGTGGCCTTCCTCGCCGGGCTCATGGCCGCGGGCGGCATCGCGCTCTTCCTGCTGCCCGCAGGTCCGGCGCGCGCCCAGACCGGGGCAACCCCGCTCCTGCTGGTCGCGGGCGTGCTCGTCGGTTTCGGCACGCGCATGGGCAACGGCTGCACCAGCGGCCACGGAGTGTGCGGCCTCGGCAGGCTCTCGCTGCGCTCCCTGGCCGCAGTCGCGACGTTCATGCTGGCGGCGATGGCGACGGTGTACGTGGTACGCCATGTCGCGGGCTGGCCCGAATGAAGGCAGGGCTCGCTGCCGCCTTCGCTGCGGGCGCGCTGTTCGGCATCGGCCTCGCGTTGTCCGGCATGGCGGACCGCAGCGTGGTGCTCGCCTTTCTCGACCCGCTTGGTGACTGGGACCCAACGCTGGCATTCGTGATGGCAGGCGCGGTCGCCGTCACCGCGCTCTCATTCCGTTTCGTGCTGCGGTTGCCGCGCCCCCTGTTCGACCTCTCGTTCCGGCTGCCGGCCGCGGATGCGATCGACCGCCCGTTGCTTGCCGGTGCCGCGATCTTCGGCATCGGCTGGGGACTCGCGGGCTTTTGCCCTGGCCCGGCGCTCGTCGGCCTCGCCGGCGGTATCGCGGATGCCTGGATCTTCGTGCCTGCCATGCTGGCCGGCAGCTTTCTGCACTGGCTGTTGCAGCGTGCGCTTGCGGGGAGGCACCCATGACGGACCATCGCGAATCCCTGGTCGCCCGCGCGCGCGAGGCCGCGCGCAACGCGCATGCGGCCTACTCGGGCATCCGCGTGGGCGCCGCGATCCGCGCCGCGAGCGGCGCGGTCTACGCGGGCTGCAACGTCGAGAACGCGTCCTACCCGGTCGGCAACTGCGCGGAAGCCTCCGCGATCGCCGCGGGCGTCGGCGCCGAGGGCGATGCGCTGCGGATCGTCGAGACCGCGGTGTGGGCGACCGACCGGGAAGGCCGGGTGCTCGCGGCCTCGCCCTGCGGCGGCTGCCGCCAGCGCCTGCATGAGTTCGCGGCGCCCGATGGCGTCCTGGTGCACTTCCCCTGGCACGGCGGCGAGATCCGGAGCGCACCGCTCGCCGAGCTGCTGCCTTACGCGTTCACGCTCCAGGCCGGCAGTCGAAAGCGATCGTGAGCCTCGGCTCGTCGCCGAGGATCGGGTTGGTGCCGTGCCACATGTACGACGGGAACAGCACCAGCCGCCCGGCCTGCGGCTGGATGGTCCGTAGCGGCGTGCCGCCGGGCATCGGGTAACGCGGCTCCGCGAACTTGATCCAGCCGCTCTGCGCTTCCTGGTCCGCGACCTCGGCGGGCACCGACACGTAGTACGCGGAACTGATCCAGCCTTCCGGGTGGATGTGGTTGACGTGGAACCCGCCGCGCCGGAGCCGCACCGACCAGCATCCGACCGGCCGCGCGGCCGCGGTGTTGCGCGACAGCATCGGGTGCGCCGCATCGCGCCCGATGTCGGCCTGGTAGGCGGCGATCGGCTGCGCCAGCTGCTGCAGGTAGCGCTGGATCAGCGGGTGCGGGTCGGCGAGCAGCCCGCGCGAGGTCTGGGTCCCGCCGCGCAGGCTCTGGTCGAGCGGATGCGCGGAATGCCGGTGCCGCGATTCCAGCGCCGGAATCAGCTCCTGGTGGAACTCGGCGATCGTCCGGTAGCCGGGCGGCGGCTCGAGTTCGTACACGCGCACCAGCCGCCCCACGTCGCACCATTCCGAGAACAGCGACTCGCCGGCCTGGCGGGCGATGTCGGCGCGGTAGGTGATCCAGCGCTGGTCCCCGGGCGCGCTGGCGTGGAAGCGCTCCACGATCGGCAGCGCCGCGGCGGCATCGCCCGAGGCGACCAGGTTGGCGACCAGGTTCTCGGCGAAGGTGGCGTCGTCCGGTTGCGCCTCCGCGGCCGCGCGCGCGAGCGGCACCGATTCCGCGAAGCGGGCCGATTCCTGCAACACGGTCGCGAGCGAACTCTGCAGGTGCGGATGCGGGCCTTCGCTCGCGATCAGCCCGCGCAGCACCGCCTCGGCGTCCGCGAAGCGGCCTGTGCGTCGCAGCAGGTCGCCGTAAAACGCGCGCGTCAACGGAGGCGCACCGGGCCGCTCCGCGGCCGCGCGCGCGGAGCGGGCGAAGTCGGCGTCGCCGCGGATGTGTCGCAGCTGCGCCAGCAGGAACTGGGCGTCGCGGTGGTCCGGCGTGCGGGCGAGCATGCCTTCCAGCACGGCCTCCGAATCCTCGTAGCGATCGAGTTGCATCAACGCGCGCGCGCGCGCCATTTCGAGCGCGGTACCGCTGCGGCCCTGCCGCTCGCACTCGGCCAGCTCGGCAAGCGCCTCTTCCGATTTGTCCAGCACGCCGAGCACGATCGCGAGGTTTTCGCGGGCGACGGCGTACTTCGGGTCGATTGCCACGGCGCGCCGCAGCGCCGCGGCGGCCTGCTCGGGGCGCGACTGCGCGTACAGCGCCGAGCCCAGCGTCGACCAGGCCTCGCGGTCGCCCGCGTCCGTGGTCGTGAGCGTGCGAGCCTCCCGCTCCGCGATCGCGGGCTGGCCCGCCTCCAGCGCCGTGCGCGCGAGGCCGAGGCGCGCCGCGCGCAGGCCGGGTGCCGCCTCCAGCGCACGGCGAAACTCGGCGATGGCGGCGTCGAGGCGGCCGCGGGCGCGCAGCAACTGCGCCAGGTTGGTGCGGAAGTCCGGGTTGCCGCCCGAGTACTCGACCGCGCGGCGGAGCGCAACTTCGCTCTCGTCGATCCGGTCGGTCTGGCGCAGCGCTATGCCCAGCAGGTTGAACGCGATGGCGTCCGCGGGGCGCGCTGCCAGCAGCGCGCGGCAGGCGATCTCGGCCTCGCGCGCGCGGCCTGCCTGGAGCAGGCCGGCGATGTCGCGCAGGCGGCTGTCGACTGGCGGCTGGAGGGTCATGGGACCGGTCCCGGACACGGAGGCGGCGCCTGATTACTCCAGGCGCTCGACCTTGTACATCCAGCGGACGCCGTCGACGTACATCCGGTAGCCGCCGACCCGGCCGCGCTCGATGCGGGCCGTGTACTGCGTGCCGGGATCCAGCCGCGGCCGCCGGCTGCCGGCCTCGGTCTCGCGCCAGACCTGGCCGTCCTCGGTGCGGATGGTGCCGAAGTCGCGTGCGTCGTAGCTGATGGAAACGATGCGCACCTGCGCCGGCGGCGGCCCTTCGCCGCGCTCGCGTTCGCGCTGCCGGACCTGGTCCAGGCCGACCTGCGTGCCCGGCTCGGCGTCCTCGCGGCGCAACGCGTTCTCGAGGCAGGCGATGTGCGCGGCGGCATCGCCCGCGTGCGCGGAGCGGCAGCGCTCGATGGCTGCGGCCGCAACGGGGTCGGCGAGCAGGAGGAAGACGATGGAACTGGCGATCATGGAGGACAACCGTGGCTCAGCAAATGAAACCCAGTCTACGACAGCTCACAGCAGCGGGTACGGCCGCTCGCGGATCCACTTCGAGTAAAGCCACTTCTCGCCGCGCACGGGCGGCAGGCCTGCGTGCAGCGTGCGCGGATCCGGCTCTCCCCCAGCCGTGAGGTTGAAGAACAGCAGGGCATCGCCCGCCCGGGCCTTGAAGCGCAGGCCGAGTTCCGGGAACTCGGTTTCGCCGCCCTCGTAGTCGTCGTTCAGGTACACGAGCAGGGTGGCCGCACGCTGCCCGCAGGCCTTGAGCTCGGCTTCGTTCAGTTCCGAGCGTGTGATGAAGTCGAAGTGCGGCCGGTATTCCTCGCCCGGCAGGTAGTGCAGCACGTTGAGCGGTTCCTGGTTCGCGAGCGGCAGCTCCGCCGCCTGCGCGACCCGGGCGCTGACGCGCTGCAGCACGAGATCCGACTCGAGCAGGCTGAAGCCCGCGCCGGAGTTGCTGCGGTAGTCCGCCTGCTGCGCGCCATGCAGCGGATCCTTGACGCGGGCGGCCTCGAGCTTCGGTTTCGCACGCCCGACGATCCATTCGCAAAATGCCTGCGGCAGGAAGCCCTCCAGCACGCCGATGCGCGGAGACTCGGAAAGCCATCGTGCTGCGGGCAGCGCCTCCCACGTGCCGGCGTCGAAGCGCGCCGGGTCCTCCAGCAGCGCCAGCTGCTCGCGCGCCAGCGCATGACCGCGTGCAGCGGCTTCCTTCATCAGGCGCATGGCCGAGGTCCAGTCGGCCGACAGCGTCGCCAGCAGCGACATCAGCGCCAGCGCCTCCGGAACACCCTGGCGCGCGGCAGCGGACACCAGGCTGGCGCCTTCAGTGGGCTCGAATGGCGCGGCACGGCCGACGATCAGGCGCGCACCCAGCAGGTAGCGCGCCGGCGCGTGGCCGGCGCTGGCCGCGCGGCGCAGCCAGGCTAGCGCCTCGCGGTGGTCGCCGCGGCGGTCCAGGTGGATCGCGAGCCCGGTCTGCGCGGCCGCATCGCCCGCATCCGCCCGGCTCCTGACCTCTGTTTCGCTGACCACCGCCATGCCCCCGTGCGTCAGGATAACGCAAAGAAAAGGGGGCGGAGATCGCTCTCCGCCCCCGGTCAGTCACGAACCGAAGTCCGTATCGATCAGAACCGCATGTTGAAGCCGACGAAGAACCGGCGGCCCAGCACGTCGTACAGCGACGGATCGGTGCCCGCCTGCACGTTCGGCACATACAGCCGCGGCTTCTGGTTGCCGAGGTTGTTGACGCCAGCGCGCAGCGTGATGTTGTCCGTCAGGTTATAGCGGCCCGTCAGGTCGTGGTAATAGGTCCCGTCGACGCCGGTATTGGTGACCGGTGAACCGCCCGTGACCACGTTGGCGTGGATCATCGAATCGATCCAGCGCATGGTGTGCGCGAGCTGCAGGTCCGCCAGTGACCAGGTCGTCACCAGGTTGACCTTCCACTCCGGCGCGGTGCCGCCCGTCACGTTGCTGACGGTCCCCACGTAGTCATTCACCGGATCGGCGACCGACGTCTGGGTCTCGAACTTCTCGGTCCAGGTGCCGATCATCTGGAAGCTCAGGTCGCCCATGCGCTCGCCCAGGGTCATGCCCCAGTCGACCGCGAAGTCGATCGCGCTCGTGTTGATGAAGGCCTGGTTCTGCTGCAACGTCTGCAGACCGACGATGCGGCCGTCCGCCTGGTCACGGTTGTACAGCTGGCACCAGAAGTTGTTGATGCTGTACGTCGGGTTTGCGTTCTCCCGGTTGAAGCAGCGCTGGATGATGGTGAGGGCGCCCACCGACGCGATCACATCCTCGAGCTCGATGCTGACGTAGTCGATCGACACCGTCAGGCTCTGCAACGCCGGGTGATCCGACGAAGTCGAGAACACGAAGCCCGCCGACCAGGAGTCGGAGGTCTCCGGCACCAGGGTCGGGTTGCCGCCAGTGATGGCCTGGGCCTGGCCGAAGGGCTGGAAGAAGGTCGCCCCGCCAGCCACAGCCGCCTGGGCCGTGCAAAGCGCCGTGACGGCTGCGCCGTTCGGGCCCGCGCGTCCCATGAGCGGATCGGTCGTGATCGTGCCGGTCGTGTTGCAGGGGTCGTTGGTCTGCCCGATGTTCGGGAAGTTGTTCGTCTGCGGCGAGAACAACTCCGCGATGTTCGGGCTACGCACCGCCTGCTGGTAACCGCCGCGGAACCGGAGCTTGTCGTTGATCGACCAGTCGAGGGTCGCCTTCCACGACTCCTCGCTGCCGAACACGTTGTTGTCCGTGGTGCGGAAGCCGCCGGTGAACGACAGCGAATCCACCATCGTCATGTCGCGCAGCAGCGGGACGGTGAACTCCGTGAAGTAGTCCACGTAGTCCAGCCTGCCGGTGATCGGCAGCTGCTCGTTGAAGCCGATGACCTGGCCCGGCTGCAAGCCGCTGTCCGGCAGGAAGTCGAGCGAGATCTCGCGCCAGCCCACGCCGATCGCCGCCTGCACCGCGCCCGCCGGCATCTCGAACACGTCGCCGGAAACGACCGCTTCGGCAGTGCCCTGCTCGACGATCGTCTGGTTCTTCGCCTGCAGCCCGATGTAGGCCTGGCAGGCCGGGCTCAACGGGTTGTCGCCGAACGGGTTGAAGCCGCCGCTGGCCTGGCAGGCCGTGTAACCGGCGCTGCCATCCGACGTCGACGTCAGCAGCGCGGTGACGCGCGGGACGCGCACGTTGCCGCCCTGGATCTCGGTCTGCACCGAACGGCCGTAGCTGTAGTACAGGTCGTAGGCCCAGTCACCCAGGAAGTCGCCCTTGGTGCCCGCGACCAGCTGCCACACGTCGTGGTTGTTGTAGCCCGTGCGGCCGCCCAGCGCGTTGAAGCGGTAGGCCATCGTGAGCGGACCGGCCGGAGTCGGGCGCGAATCGAGCAGCGGAACCAGTGAAGCCGGGATGAACGGGTTCGTGCGCGGCACGGCACCGATCGCACCCGGCGTCGCCGCCAGTTCCTGCAGCGCGTTGTAGTTGGTGAAGATCGCCTGCACGTACGGCTGGAACGAATCGCCGAGGTCCAGCGAGATGTTCGAGTAGATGTTCCAGCGCTCCATCGGGAGCACGAGGATGTTGTCCGGCTCGAAGTTGTAGCTGAAGAAGTCGGGATAGAAGTTCTGCGCGATCCAGCTTTCCGGGCCATTGAAGTTGACCGCCTCGCGATTCGGGTCGCCGGCCACGCCGGTGCAGAACGGAGTTCCGTCCGGGTTGAAGCCGTAGCCCGCCTGGCCGCCGTTCGGGTTGCAGGCATTCGCGCCGAACAGCGCATCCACCGCAGCCTGGGACGGCGCGTTCGTGCCCGGCGACCAGCTGCCGCCCGGGAACGTGCCGGTCGTCGAGGTCGCCTGTGCGGCGAACGAACGCGCGCCCTTGTAGATGGCTTCGCGGTCGTAGTAGCTGGCGTTGAACACCGCGCGGCCCTTGCCGTCGGCGAACTGCCCGCCGTAAGTGACGTCGAGGTTCACCTGCTGGCCGTCTTCCTCTTCGGTCAGGAAGTAGCCGGAGCTGATGTCGAAGCCCTCGAAGTCCTTGCGCATGATGAAGTTGACGACGCCCGCGATCGCGTCCGCGCCGTACACGGCGGCCGCGCCGCCCGAGATGACTTCCACGCGCTCGATCAGCGCCGCCGGAATGGTGTTGACGTCCACCACGCCGCCGCTGGTCGAACCCATGCCGCGACGTCCGTCGATCAGGATCAGGTTGCGGTTGGTGCCCAGGCCGCGCAGGTCGATGAACGCCCGGCCGTTCGAGCTCGGGTTGTTCGACTGCGAGCTCAGGCTCGGAACGATCTGCGGAAGCGTGTTCAGGACGTGATCGAGCGTGACGTGTCCGCTGTTGACCATGTCCTCACTGTCGACGGTCAGGATCGGGCTCTCGGCGATCGCGTCGCGCTTGGCGATGCGCGTACCGGTCACGACCACTGCGTCGATGTCGGTCTGCGCGACTGCCGGTACGGCAACGGATGCCGCGGCAGCGAGCAACGACAGGCGCACGGCCCTGCGCAAGGCAGAGCCACTCTTGATAGTCATCTGTGCAGTCCCCCTTGGTCCACTGATGTGAAGCTCAAAATGAGCGGCGCCGCCGACAGCAATCCTGAGTCGCCCCGTCCACTCAGCGCAGCTTGAGGGCGATTTATAGCTGTGACCGCGTCGGGCCGCAAGCGGTTTTGGCTGCCGGAACACAAGTCCCGGACCGGAATTCGTGAACGATGCACGGTAAGTAATCTTGTATAATCAACTAGTTACGTAATATGGTCCTGCATTCGGACCCAGATTCGTCGCGCGAGAGCAACAGGTTGGCTTGGGGAACGTCAGGGGTCTGCCGGCTCGATGGCCGGCCGCCGTTCGCTCGAGTGGCGCATGGCTCTTGTGGCGGGCTCCGGCTAATCTTCGGATGCGCCGGCGACCACAACGCCTGCGGAGAGCAAAAATAGTTAAGAATCAAGAGCCTGAGTGGTCACCGGCACAGCTCATACGGCGCAAGCGCGACGGCGGGCAGCTGACGGGGGCTGAACTCGCCGCTTTCGCCCAGGCGACGGCGGCCGGGCGGCTGGACAACGCCCAGATCGGCGCCATGGCCATGGCGATCTACTTCCGGGGCATGACCCTGGAGGAATGCGCCGCGCTCACCCTCGCCATGCGGGATACGGGCCGAGTCTTCGACTGGCGGGGGGAGGGCGTGGCGGGTCCGGTGCTCGACAAGCACTCCACCGGCGGGGTCGGCGACCTGGTGTCCCTGGTGCTGGGCCCGATGCTGGCGGCCTGCGGGGGCTACCTGCCGCTGATCGGCGGGCCGGGGCTGGACCATACCGGTGGCACCACCGACAAGCTCGAGGCCATCCCGGGCTACTGCATCCGTCCCGAGCACGGGCGGCTGGTGCGCACCGTGCGGGAGGCCGGCGTTGCGATCATCGGCGCGGGGGACGACATCGCGCCCGCCGATCGCCGGCTGTACGCGATCCGGGACGTCACGGCGACCGTGGACTGCGTGCCGCTGATCGTGGCTTCCATCCTCTCGAAGAAGCTGGCGGCCGGCAGCGACGCGATGGTGCTGGACGTCAAGCGCGGCAGCGGCGCGCTGCTGCCGGACCCCGAGCGCGGTCGCGAGTTGGCGCGCAACATCGTGGCGACCGCGGCCGCGGCGGGCCTGCCCGTCGTTGCGCTCATGACCGACATGTCGCAGCCGCTCGCGCGTTCGGCGGGCAACGCGATCGAGGTGCGCGAGACGATTGCGATGCTGCGCGGGGAGCCGCCCGAGCCGCGGCTGCTCGAGGTGACGCTCGCGCTCGCCGCCGCGGTCATGCAGAAGGGCGGCCTCGCGGCCGACGAGGCCACGGCCCGCGCCGCGCTGCTCAAGGCGCTCGCGAGCGGCGATGCCGCCCTGCGCTTCGCGCGCATGGTCGCCTGCCTGGGCGGGCCCGCCGACCTGATGGAACGGCCGGACGCCTACCTGGCACAGGCGCCAGTCATCCAGGATGTGCCGGCCCCGCGCGGCGGCTTCGTCACCGCGATCGATACGCGCGCGCTGGGGCTCGCGGTCATCGCGCTCGGTGGCGGGCGGACCTCGCCCGGACAGGCCATCGACCCGGCGGTCGGCCTCGACCGGTTTGCGCCGCTGGGCGCGCGGGTGGACGCAGGCGAGCCGCTCGCACGCGTGCATGCGGCCAGCCGGGAGGCAGCGCAGGCGGCCGCGCAGTCGGTCGCGCGGGCCTATACCATCGGCGATGCGGCAGCCGCCGCGCCGGTACTGATCGAGCACATCGCATGAGCACGCCACACATCGGCGCCGCTGCCGGCGCATTCGCGGATCTGGTGCTGCTGCCCGGCGACCCGCTGCGGGCCCGGCACATCGCGACCACGATGCTGAAGGGCGCGGTGGAGGTCACCAGCGTCCGCAACATCCTGGGCTATACCGGCGAATGGAAGGGCGCCCGCGTCTCGGTGATGGGCGCCGGCATCGGCATCCCGTCGTGCATGCTGTATGCGACGGAACTGGTGCGCGACTACGGCGTGCGGCGCCTGGTGCGGGTCGGCACCTGCGGCGCGATCACGACCGGCATGCAGCTCGGCGAGCTGGTGCTCGCTCTCGGCGCCGCGACCGACTCGTCGGTGAACCGCCTGCGCTTCAGGGATTACGATTTCGGCGCCACCGCGAGCTGGGGGCTGCTGTCCAGGGTCGCGGCCGCCCGGGGCGCGTCGCCGATGCACGTCGGGCGCGTATTCTCGAGCGACTTCTTCTACCACCCAGATGCCGAACTGCTCGCATTACTGAAGCGGTTCGGCTTCCTCGCGCTCGACATGGAGACCGCGGGCCTCTATGGCGTCGCCGCGGAGCTGGGCGCGGAGGCGCTGTCGGTACTGACCGTCAGCGACCACCTCGACGGCGGCCTCCATATGACCGCGGCGCAGCGTGAGACCGGGGTCGATGCGATGGTCCGGCTGGTGCTCGACTCGCTACTGGCGTAGCGCGGCCGGGCGCCGGCGCAGCCGTGCGCGCGAATGCCGGCGTCGGCGCGAACGGAACCGCCTGGCGCATGGTGCGCTCGATGTCGCGCAAAAGCGGCGCCTCTTCCTCGGACACCAGCGAAACGGCGTGGCCGTCGTTGCCGGCGCGCGCGGTGCGGCCGATGCGGTGCACGTAGTCTTCCGGGACGTGCGGCAGGTCGTAGTTGACGACCTGCGGCAGCTCGCGGATGTCGAGCCCGCGCGAGGCGACCTCGGTCGCGACCAGCGCCGTCAGCTTGCCGGCCTTGAAGTCCGCGAGCGCGCGGGTGCGCGCCGACTGGCTCTTGTTGCCGTGGATCGCGGCCGCGCGGATCCCGGCGCGCTCGAGCTGTTCGGACAGGCGGTTGGCGCCGTGCTTGGTGCGCGTGAACACGAGCGCCTGCGTCCAGCGGCCTTCGCCATTGGCGCCGTTCTCGAACAGGTGCACCAGCAGGTGGCGCTTGTCGTCCTTCGCGACGCGGAATGCGCGCTGCACGACTTTTTCCACGGTGCTGTTCGGCGGCGTCACCTCGACCTGCGCGGGATTCACCAGGATGCGCGCGGCGAGCGCCCGGATGTCGGGCGTGTAGGTCGCCGAGAACAGCAGGTTCTGCCGCTTCGCCGGCAGCAGCTTGAGGATGCGCCGGATGTCGTGGATGAAGCCCATGTCGAGCATGCGGTCGGCCTCGTCGAGCACCAGGTACTGCACGCCCGAGAGGTCCGCGAGCCTGCGCTCGGCGAGGTCGAGCAGGCGGCCGGGTGTCGCGACCAGGATGTCGCAGCCGGCGCGGAGCGCATCGATCTGCGGTTGCTCGCCCACGCCGCCGAACACCACGCGTGCGCGCAACCGGTAGTTCGCGCCATAGACCCGGATGCTCTCCAGGATCTGCGCCGCCAGTTCCCGCGTCGGCGCGAGGATGAGCACGCGCGGCGCGCGGCCGGCCGGCTCCTTCAGGAGTTGCAGCAAGGGCAGCACGAAGGCTGCCGTCTTGCCGGTGCCGGTCTGGGCGCCGGCCAGCAGGTCGCGGCCGGCGAGCACCGGCGGGATGGCCGCGGCCTGGATCGGCGTCGGCGACGTGTAGCCGTGGTTGGCCACGGCGGAAACCAGCCCGGGCTCTAGCCCGAGGTCGTTGAATTTCATGGTAATTTCAGGAGTCCGGGGAGGGTAAAGGCGCGCGGACTATACAGGAATCTGGCCCGGTGGGACATACAATGCGGTGGCCATGCAGATGACGAGCGCAGTCCCCGGCAGCTTCACGCCCGCGATGCCTGCGCTCGAGCGGGTGCCGCGCGTCGACCAGGTCGGCGTGGAGGAGCGCGTCGCCCGGTTCTGCAGCCGCAGCATCAAGAAAGAGTCGAAGGTGCAGGCGCTGAAGCTCGCGCTCAGCATGATCGACCTGACCACGCTCGAGGGCCAGGACACGCACGGCAAGGTGACCCAGCTCTGCCAGAAGGCGATCCACGTGCACGATTCGATGCCCGGGCTGCCGCACGTGGCCGCGGTCTGCGTGTACCCGACCATGGTCGCCGTGGCGCGCCGCGCGCTCGCCGGCCACGACATCAAGGTGGCGTCGGTCGCGACCGCGTTCCCGAGCGGCATGGCGCCGCTGGCCGTGAAGCTCGAGGACACCCGGATCGCAGTGCAGGAAGGCGCCGACGAGGTCGACATGGTGATCTCGCGCGGCGCGTTCCTGGAAGGCAAGTACCAGCTCGTGTTCGACGAGATCGTCGCCGTCAAGGAGGCCTGCGGGCCGGCGCACCTCAAGGTGATCCTCGAGACCGGCGAGCTCGGCACGCTCGATCGCGTCCGCCGCGCCAGCGTGCTGGCCATGCATGCGGGCGCCGACTTCATCAAGACCTCGACCGGCAAGGTCCAGCCTGCCGCGACGCTGCCGGTGACGCTCGTCATGCTGCAGGCGATCCGGGACTACTATCATGCGACCGGGCGCCGCGTCGGCATGAAGCCGGCGGGCGGCATCGCCAAGGCGAAACTGTCGCTGCAGTACCTGGTCATGCTGCGCGAGACGCTGGGACAGGACTGGCTGACGCCCGACCTGTTCCGGTTCGGCGCCAGCAGCCTGGTGAACGACATCCTGATGCAACTCCAGAAGCAGGCGACCGGCGCCTACCAGTCGGCCGACTACTTCTCCAGGGACTGAACATGGCCATCCCGGAACCGAAGCTCCGATTCGACACCGACTGGAAGTATGCGCCGGCGCCGGAGAGCACCGATCACGCCCACCTCGACCGGCAGTACGAGCTGTTCATCGGCGGCCAGTTCGTCGCCCCGCGCGCGCGCAAGTACCTCGACTCGATCAACCCGGCCACCGAGAAGGTGCTGGCGCGCGTCGCCCACGCCGACCGCAGGGACGTGGATCGCGCGGTTGCCGCCGCGCGCCAGGCCTACGACCGCAGCTGGTCGAAGCTCGCGCCCGCCGCGCGCGGGAAGTACCTCTACCGCATCGCGCGCATGCTGCAGGAGCGGGCCCGAGAGTTCGCGGTGATCGAGTCGCTGGACGGCGGCAAGCCGATCCGCGAGTCGAGGGACGTGGACGTGCCGCTGGCCGCCGCGCACTTCTTCTATTACGCGGGCTGGGCGGACAAGCTCGAGTACGCATTTCCCGGCAGGCGCGCCTCGCCGCTCGGCGTCGCCGGCCAGATCATCCCCTGGAACTTCCCGCTGCTGATGGCGGCGTGGAAGATCGCGCCGGCGCTCGCCTGCGGCAACACGGTGGTGCTGAAGCCGGCGGAAACGACGCCGCTTACCGCGCTCAAGCTCGCCGAGCTGATGCGCGACGTGGATTTGCCGCCCGGCGTGGTCAATTTCGTCACCGGCGCCGGCGACACCGGCGCCGCGCTGGTCGACCACCCGGGCGTGGACAAGATTGCGTTCACCGGCTCGACCGAGGTGGGCAGGCTGATCATGCGGCGGCTCGCCGGCACCGGGAAGCACTACACGCTCGAGCTCGGCGGCAAGGCGGCCAACATCGTCTTCGCCGACGCCGCCATCGACCAGGCGGTGGAAGGCATCGTCAACGGCATCTTCTTCAACCAGGGCCACGTCTGCTGCGCCGGCTCCCGCCTGCTGGTGCAGGAATCGGTGGCGGCAGAGGTGATTGCAAAGCTCAAGGAGCGGATGGAGACGCTCATCGTCGGCGACCCGCTCGACAAGAACACCGACATCGGCGCGATCAACTCCGCCGCGCAGCTCGAGAAGATCGAGCAGTACCTCGCCATCGGCAAGGCGGAGGGCGGCGAGATGTACCAGAGTTCCTGCCCGCTTCCGCGCACCGGCTACTGGTGCCGGCCGACGCTGTTCAGCGGTGTGGCGCAGTCCAACCGCGTGGTGCAGGAGGAGATCTTCGGGCCGGTGCTCGCGATCCAGACCTTCCGCAGCTTCGAGGAGGCGCTCGACAAGGCCAACAACACGCCCTACGGCCTGTCGGGCGGCGTGTGGACCGACAAGGGCGCGAAGATCTTCAACATGACGCGGGCGCTGCGCGCCGGCGTGGTCTGGGCGAACACCTTCAACAAGTTCGATCCCAGTTCCCCGTTCGGCGGCTACAAGGAAAGCGGCGTCGGGCGCGAGGGCGGCCTGCACGGCCTCGACGCGTACGTGGAGCTGCACTGATGGCCCGCCAGAAAGCCGCCCGCGTGCCGGTGGCCAAGACCTACAAGCTTTACGTGGACGGCAAATTCCCGCGCAGCGAATCGGGGCGCTACTACCCGCTGCAGCGCGCCAAGGGCCCGGTGCTCGCGAACGTCTGCCGCGCCAGCCGCAAGGACTTCCGCGACGCGGTGGTCGCGGCGCGCGGCGCCCTGGCCGGATGGTCCCGCAGCAGTCCCTATTTGCGGGGACAGGTGCTCTATCGCGCCGCGGAGATGCTCGAGGGCCGCGCCGCGCAGTTCGCCGCCGAGCTCGTGCTGCAGGGCATCGCCAAGGCCCGCGCCGCGGCCGAGGTGACGGCGGCGATCGACCGGCTGGTCTACTACGCGGGCTGGGCCGACAAGTACCAGCAGGTGTTCAGCGCGGTGAACCCGGTCGCCAGCTCGCACTTCAACTTCTCGGTGCTCGAGCCGACCGGGGTCGTGGCGATCATCGCGCCGGAAAAGAATGGCCTGCTCGGTCTCGTTTCGAACGTCGCGCCGGCGGTCGCGGGCGGCAACACCTGCGTGGCGCTCGCGTCGCAGTCGCTGCCGCTGTCCGCGATCAGCTTCGCCGAGGTGCTGCAGGCCTCGGATTTCCCCGCGGGCGTGATCAACGTGCTGACGGGATTCAGGGACGAGCTGCTCGAGCCCTTCGCCTCGCACATGGACGTCAATGCGATCGTCCACGGCGACGCGGACGCGAAGTCCGCGCGCCGCATCCAGGAGCTGGCGGCCGACAACATCAAGCGGGTCATCCTGCGCGGCGGGCAGGACTGGAATGCCGCGACGGCCCAGAACCCCTACGCGATCCGCGACACCCAGGAGACCAAGACCACCTGGCACCCGATCGGGGCCTGAGCTATTTCTTCAGGTCCCCGATGACGGACTGAAGCTCCGGCTTGCCGGCCTCGATCTCCTCGAGCGTGAGGCCGACCAGCTCGTGCGGAAACACGATCCACCGGTCGGTCTCGTGCAAGTAATAGTCCGGCACGAGCGCGGTCTGGTTGTTGCCCGGCTTGTACCACGGCGTCGCGATGCGGACCTTGCCCGGCATGTTGAGCCGCATCTTCGCGGTCAGCTCCCGCAGCAGCGCCTCGATGCTGTGGCCCGAGTCGAACACGTCGTCCACGATCAGCAGCGAATCGCCCGCATCGGCCTCCTCGATGAGGTAGTGCAGGCCATGGACCCGGATCGTCTTGGCGCGCTGGCCGATGCCGACGTAGGCGGAGGTGCGCACGGCGATGTGGTCGGTCTCGACGCCGACGAACTCGAAGTACTCCTGAATCGCGATGCCGACCGGCGTGCCGCCGCGCCAGATGCCGACGATGAAGTCCGGCACGAAGCCGCTGCGATGGATCTTCGCCGCCAGCCGGATGGAATCCTGCAGCAGTTCGCTCGCGCTGATGAATAACTTGTCCATGGGTTGCTCACGCCAGGGAGTGATACACCTTCTGCACGTCTTCGTCCTGCTCGAGCTTGTCGATCAGCTCGAGCGCCTCGTTGGCCGCCGCCTCCGGCAGCTCGACCGGCGTGGTGCAAACGTATTCCTGCTCGGCCGACAGCGGCACGATGTGCCGTTCCTCGAGCCGCTTCTGCAGCAACCCGAAGTTCTCGAACAGGCAGCGCACGACCAGCTGCGGCTCGCCCTTCTCGCCGCTGCTCTCGCCCATCTCCTCGAGGCCGTGGTCGATCAGGTCGAGTTCGAGCTCATCCTGGTCGATGCCGGCCGGATCGAGCCGGAACACGCCCATGCGGCGGAACAGGAAGCTGACGCTGCCGTTGGCCGCCAGGTTGCCGCCGTGCTTGCTGAAGATGTTGCGCACGCCCGCGACGGTGCGGGTCGGGTTGTCGGTCGCGGTCTCGACCAGCACGGCGACGCCGTGCGGCGCATAGCCCTCGTAGAGCACCTGCTGGTAGTCGGCGGCGCCCTGGCCGGAGGCGCGCTTGATCGCCGCCTCGACCCGGTCCTTCGGCATGTTGATCGCGCGTGCATTCTGGATCACGCGGCGCAGGGCCGGGTTGTTGGCGGGATCGGACCCGCCGCTCTTGACGGCGATCGTGATGTCCTTGCCGATGCGCGCGAACTGCTTGGCCATGCGGTTCCAGCGCGCGAACATCGCATGCTTGCGGACTTCGAAGATCCTTCCCATGCGGGAATTATCGCATCCGGCACGCGCCTGCGGGTAGGATGCCGACCATGCGCGAGGCCGTCGAACGCTGGGTGATCAAGCGCGCGCTGAACGTCGCGCGCGCCGCGCTCGACCGCCAGCCGACACCCGCACGCGTGCGCATGCTGATAGCGCGGAGCGGCAGCCTGCTCGCGCGGCGCGAGGCCTTCGAGGCCTCGGTGCCGTTCGCAGTCGGGGAGGCGAACGCCTGGTGGGTGCAGCCAGCGGGCGGCGCCTCGGGCGCCGTCATCCTCTACCTGCACGGCGGCGGCTTCATCGCATCCTCGCGCGCGATCCACGAGCCGCTGCTGGCCGCGATCTGCCGCGAGGCGGGAGGCCGCGGGCTGATGGTGGACTATCGGCTCGCGCCGGAGCATCCGTTCCCGGCGGCGATCGACGACAGTTTCGCGGCCTGGGAATTCCTGCTGTCCTCCGGCGTGGATCCGGGACGCATCGTGATCGCGGGCGATTCGGCGGGCGGCAACCTCGTGGTCAACACCGCGATCCGTGCCCGCGACGAGGGCCTGCCGCAGGCGGCGGCGCTGGTGATGATGTCGCCGTTGCTCGACCTGTCGTTCAGCGGCGGGTCCGTGCGCCGCAACGACGGGTTCGACCCGATGTTCCGCGCCGGGAGCGTGCGCGCGCTGCAGTCGTACTACGGCGCCGGGATGGACCCGGAAGACCCGCGGCTCTCGCCGCTTTTCGGGCGGCTGTCCGGCTTGCCGCCGGCGCTGGTGCAGGTGGGCAGCTCGGAGCTGCTGCTGGACGATGCGCTGCGCTTCGGCGCCCGCGTGCCGGGCGCGAGGGTGGACGTCTGGCACGACCTGCCGCACGTGTTCCCGGCATTCCGCGGCCTGACCGCCGGCGACCGCGCGATCCGCGAGATGGCGGCCTTCATACGCGAGCGGACCGCGGATGCGACGACGGGCGCCGGCTGAGCCGGCGCCCGTCCGCTTCCATCCGCCTTACCAGCGCGTCGGCCGCGTCTGCGGGTCGTGCTTCTGGCGGTAGATGCGCCCGCTCATGCGGTCGGCATGGCGGTCGAGCGCCGCGCGCTCGCGCATGGTCACGATGCCGTCGCTCTTGGCGGCGCGCTCGTGGCGGTGCAGGCGGACCTCGCCCCGCACCAGGCGGCGCGTCTCCGGGGCGGTCAGCTCGCCCGAGCGCACGCCCTGCGCAATGCGCTCGCGCTGGTTCTGCTGCCGCGCGTCGAGCACGGGCGTGCCCGCGAGCGCCGGAACCGAAACCGCGGCCAGCACGGCCGCCACTGCGAATGTCCTGAACATGTTGAGTCTCCCGTTCGAATCGCTCACGATTTGTGGCGTTCGCTGACACAAACGGCCCGCGCCCGCGGGCGTTGACGGGGAAGCCATGCATCCGCTCGCGCGCCATGTGGTTGACGTACCGGACTTTCCACAGCCGGGCATATTGTTCCGTGACATAACCCCCTTGCTCCGTTCGCATTTCCGCGCCGTGGTCGAGGCGCTGGACGCGCTCTGGAGCGAGGCCGAGTGGCGCGGGACCGATGCCGTCGCGGGCGTGGAGTCGCGCGGCTTCATCCTGGCGGCCGCGCTCGCGGACCGCAGGCAGAAGGGCTTCGTGCCGATCCGCAAGAAAGGCAAGCTGCCGCCGCCGGTGGTGGACCGGACCTACGACCTCGAGTACGGCTCAGGCACGCTCGAGATGCAGCGTGGCCACGGCTCGCTGCTGCTGGTGGACGACGTGCTCGCCACCGGCGGCACGCTCGGCGCCTCGGCGGCACTCGCCGTGGACGCGGGATTCCGCGTCGCGCAGGTCGGCGTGCTGATCGACCTCGGCATCGCGCGCGAATTCCGCTGGCAGGGAAGCCCGGCGCGCGCCGTGATCCGCTATGGCGGATGAGTTGCCCCCGGTCCTCGTCGCGATGGCGCTGCGGGCCGAGGGCGCGGGGCGCTTCGAGGCCGCGGGCATCCCCGTGCTGTACACGGGCGTCGGCAAGGTCAACGCGGCGGTCGCCCTCACGCAGGCGCTCGCGCGCTACCGCGAGGCTGGGCGCGCGATGCCGCTGGTCGCCAATTTCGGCACCGCCGGCAGCGCGCGCATCGCGCCGCGCACGCTGGTCGCCTGCCGCCGCTTCCTGGACCGCGACATGGACGTCGGCGCGCTCGGCTTCGCCCCCGGCGTGACGCCGTTCGACCCGCTGCCGCCGATGCTCGAGTTCGGCCGGCGTTTTCCCGCGCTGCCCGAGGCCGTGTGCGGCAGCGGCGATTCCTTCGCCACGCGCGCGCACGACGATGCCTGCGACGTCGTGGACATGGAGGCCTATGCGCTCGCCAAGGCCTGCCGCATCGCGGATGCGGAGTTCGCCTGCGCCAAGTACGTGAGCGACGCCGCCGATGCGGACGCCGCGCAGCACTGGCAGGAAAACGTCGCCGGCGCCGCCGGCGAGTTCGTGAAGCTCTACCTCATGCTCGTCAGGCCGGCTTGAGGCGCGAGCCGTGCTTGAGGGCCATGTAGCCCCGCACCATTTCGAGCGCGGTCCTGGTGCAGGGCGGAAGCTCGACGTCGCTGGCGCCGAGCGGCGTCGTGCGCGCGCCCCAGCGCAGCACGTGCGCCGACCAGGACAGGCCCGCGCCGAAGCCGGTCAGCAGCAGGTTGCAGCCGGGCGCGACCCGGCCGTCCTCCAGCGCCTCGACCAGCGCCACCGGCACGGTTGCGGACGACATGTTGCCGTAGCGGTGGATGTTGACGTAGCAGCGCTCCATCGGGATGCCGGCGCGCTTCGCGACCGCCTCGATGATGCGCAGGTTGGCCTGGTGCGGCACCACCAGGTGCACGTCGTCCGGACCGAGGCTGCGCGCGGCGAGCACGGCCTCGCAGGCGCGGCTCATGCCGACGGTGGCGCGCTTGAAGATCTCCTGGCCCTCGAACACCCAGTCGGTGTCGCCGAGCACCCAGCCCTGGTTGGCGTAGCGCGAGCCCATGCCGTGCACCTGCAGGATCCCGCGCACGTCGCCGTAGCAGCCGAGCCGGTCCGCCAGCACGCCTTCCTCGCGCTCCGTCGCCTGCACCACCACGGCCGCGCAGCCGTCGCCGAACAGCACCGAGACGTTGCGGTTGCCCCAGTCCATCAGCGGCGAGATCAGCTCGCCGCCGATCACGAGCGCGTTCCGGACCACGCCGGCCTTGATCATGGAGCTCGCGGTCGTCAGGCCGTAGAGGAAGCTGGTGCAGGCCGTGTTGACGTCCATCGCGCCGGCGCCGCGCGCGCCCAGGCGGTTCTGCACCCACGAGGCCATGTTCGGAACCTGCTCGTCCATGCTGCAGGTGCCGAACACGATCAGGTCCAGGTCGGCCGCCGCGAGGCCGGCGCCGGCCAGCGCGCGCGAGGCCGCGACGTAGCCCATTTCGCCCAGCGAAACATGGGAGACGCGCCGCTCGTGGATGCCCGTGCGGGTGCGGATCCACTCGTCGTCGGTGTCGAGGAAAGTCGCCAGGTCGGCGTTGGAAAGGACGGCCGGCGGCATGCACTTGCCCCAGCCCGTGATCGTTGCAAACTGCACGTAGGCCCCCGCTGTCGACCGCACCGGATTGTACGCCGCGGGGGCGGCTGAAGACCGCGCGGGGATTCCAACCTTTGGGCGCCCCGGCGCGTCCAAGTCCATGAATGGCAGGGGGCTTCGTGACCGGACTGGCGGACGTGACGGCGGAAGGCGAACCGGAACGCGTGGCCCGCGCCAGGCGCGGCGACGCCGGGGCATTCGAGAGCCTCTACCGCGAGCACGTCGGGCGCGTCTACGGGCTGTGCCTGCGGATGACGGGCCAGCCGGCCGCTGCCGAGGACCTGACCCAGGACACCTTCGTCAGCGCCTGGAAGAGCCTGCCGGGTTATGAGGGTAGAAGCAGTTTTTCAACGTGGCTGCACCGCATTGCGGTCAATGCGGTGCTCGCGACGAGGCGGAGCCCGCTCGGCCGCAACGAGACGAGCCTGACGGGCGAGGACGGAGACGACATGGAACTGGCGGCCGAGGATGCGATGGACCACGCGACGCCGATCGACCTGGAGCGGGCGATCGGCTCGCTGCCCGCGGGCGCGCGCGACATCGTCGTGCTGCACGGCATCTACGGCTACAGCCACGAGGAAGCGGCCTCGATGCTCGGCGTCGCGGTCGGCACCTGCAAGGCGCAACTGCACCGCGCGCGGCAGCTGCTGCGCACGCGCATGCGGATGGAGGCGGCGACATGACCACGATTCCCTTCGGGCCGCGGCGTGACGGGGACGCACTCATTGCGAGGGCGTCGGAACTGCCGCAGGAAGTCGCGCCGGCGCGCGACCTCTGGCCCGGCATCGCGGCGCGGCTCGGCGAGGGACGCCGCGCGGCCACGTCACGGGGCATGGGCTGGCCGGCGGCGCTTGCGGCGGGATTCATGGTCGCGGCCGTGTCGGCGCTCCTGACCTGGGGGCTGCTGCGCGAGCCGTCCACGCCCCCGGACGCGGGCGCGCTGGCCGGCGGCGGCGCGGCGCCCGCGATGGTCGTGCCGGTGAGCTACGGCGCGAATTCCGCGCTCGGCGCGGAGCAGCTCGCGGCGCGCGACGCGCTGCTGGCGGAGTTCCAGGGCCGCTTCGGCGCGCTCGCACCGGCGACGCGCGAGGCGGTGCTCGCGAACCTCGCGATCATCCAGAAAGCGGCCGACGAGATCGATGCGGCACTCGCGCGCGACCCGGCGAGCGGCCTCTTGAACGAGCTGCTGGTCGGGACGTACCAGCAGGAACTGCAACTGTATTCGAAGGTCGTCACCGCGCGTGACGGCACCACGAGGAGAACCTGACATGACGATCCGCATTGCCCTGCTGACCGCCGCGACGCTCGCGGCACTCTCGCAGCCCGCGCTCGCTGCGCAGAACTTCACCAAGCGCGCGACTGTCGCCGCCGACGTGCTGGTCGACGTCGAAAACGTCCAGGGCCGCGTGGACGTCACGGCCTGGGACCGCAACGAGGTGGAACTGGTCGCAGTGCTCGAGAGCGACAAAGACGAGTTCGAGTACGAGGCGACCGAGCGCGAGGTCCGGGTCAAGGTGTCCCGGCCGGACGGCCGCTATCGCCATGACGAGGACGAGGACGCCATCCTCACCCTGCGGGTGCCGAAAGGCGCGCGCCTGGCGATCGACACGGTGAGCGCCGACATCAAGGTCGCGGGCGTGCGCGGCGAGCAGAGCGTCGGCACGGTGAGCGGCGAGCTCGGCACGCAGGCCTACGACGAGCCGGTGGACGTGCGCTCCGTGTCCGGCGACATCACGGTCGCGGGCACCGGCGGCAAGGCGGCGGTGCGTTCGGAGAGCGTGAGCGGCACGACGGTGGTGAACGGCATCCGCGGCGGCTTCGAGGGCAAGGCCGTCAGCGGCGACCTGGAGATCACGGTGGCGGAGGCCGGCCGGTTGCGCCTCGGCACGGTGTCCGGAGACATCACGGCCGAGGCCGGCCTGACCGCGGATGCGCGCGTCGAGATGAACACGATCAGCGGCGAGATCGGTTTCCGGGTCAAGCCGCCGGTGAACGCCGAGTTCGAGATCGAGACCTTCAGCGGCGACATCGAGAGCTGCTTCGGCGGCAAGGCTCGTGCCACGAGCAAGTACGGCCCGGGCAGCGAGCTGCGCATGACGCAGGGCGACGGCAGCGCCAGGGTGCGCATGAAGTCGCTGAGCGGCAGCATCGAGGTCTGCGACCGTTGATAGAATCCGGGAGTCCTCCCTGGACTCCCGGGTTCATGCGGCTGAAGCGACCACTCCTTTTCATCCCGGCCGCCATCGCGATGCTCGCGGTGGCGGCCTCGCTGTTGCTGTGGCTGGGCGCACGCACACCCTGGGCGCGTGGCCTCGCGGCGGACTGGGTGGAGCAGGCGACCGGGCTGCCTGCCAGCATCGAGCGCCTGCGTCTCGGGTTTCTGCGCGGGCCTTCGCTCGAGGTCGGCGGGCTCGCCCTGGCCCAGCCGCAGGGATTCGGCTCCGGCAGGATCCTGGAAATCGGCGCGGCGCGCATCGAGCTGCCCTGGGGCAGCCTGTTCGGGGGCGCGGCCTTGGACTCGATCGCGATCGCGGATGCCGTCGCGCGGCCTGCGCTGGCCGCGGATGGCGGCGACAACTGGACGGCGCTGATCGAGCGGCTGGCGGAGCTGGGCGGGGAGGGCGAGGCCGCCTGGTCGATCGGCACGCTCGCAATCGAGCGCGGCGCAGTCGAATTCGACGACGCAGCCGCGGGCACGAAATGGCGCCTCACGGCGATCACGCTCGCGGCGACGCAGGTCGCACCGCTTGCGGAATTCCCGGTGGACCTGCGCCTGGCGGGAGTGGCCGGCGCCAACACATTTCATTTCGCGCTCAACGGGACGGCGGAGCTTGATCCGGACGCCGGCCGCTACCGCGCGAGCGGCCTCGGTTATACCGGCTGGGCGGGCGGCGAACCGCTGCCGCTCGCGGGCGTGGAGCTTGCGGGTCGCCTGCAATCGGCGACCTGGATCGCGGAGACGAAGTCCGCGGCGTTGCGCGGGGGCAGCTTCAACCTGGCCGGCGTGCCCGGGTCATTCGAAGGCGAGCTGGCTCTGGGCGCGGATTCCACGCGCATGAACCTGCGCGTGCGGACCGAATCCTTCGCGCCGCGCGCGCCGGCGGTCAGCTTCGGCCGGCCGCTGCCCGCGACCGCCGACCCGCAGGCTTTCGGCGCCGTGCAGGCGACCTTCACCTGTTCGCTCGAGGACGGCGTGCTGCGCCTCGATCCGATCGAGGCGCAACTCGACGACACGAAAATCGAGGGCCGCATCGTGCCGCAGGAGCGCTTCATCCGCCTGGCCGCCGACCGCATCGATCTCGATCGCTACCTGGCGCCGGGGAAAGAGACCCGCAAGGAAAAGAAGGCGACGCTGGAATCGGCTGTAGCCGGGCTGCGCGAACTCGACCTCGATGCCGAGATCCGCATCGGGGAGGCGAAGGTCGCCGGTGCGAAGTTGCGCGACACGGTGCTGCGCATCGAGCGGCAGCCGGTGGCGCCGTGACGCCGCAGCCGCGGACCATCGCGCGCAAGCTGCTGCCGTGGTTCCGCCGGCACGGTCGCCACGACCTGCCGTGGCAACGCGACCCGACCCCGTACCGCGTCTGGGTCTCGGAGGTCATGCTCCAGCAGACCCAGGTCGGGACCGTGATCCCGTACTACGAGCGTTTCCTGCGCCGCTTCCCGGACGTGGAGTCGCTGGCTGCCGCGCGCCTGGACGAAGTGCTGCGCCTGTGGGCCGGTCTCGGCTATTACGCGCGCGGGCGCAACCTCCATCGCGCGGCGCGCGAGGTCGCGGCACAGCATGGCGGGCAGTTGCCGCGCACGCTGGAGGGGCTCATGGCGCTGCCCGGCATCGGCCGCTCGACGGCGGGCGCGATCCTCGCACTCGCGCATGGCGCGCGTCACCCGATCCTGGACGGCAACGTCAAGCGCGTGCTCGCGCGCCTGTTCGGGGTGCGCGAGCCACCGGACGAGGCAAGCGCGACGCTCTGGGAACTGGCGGAGCGCTGCACGCCCCGCAAGCAGGTCGCCGCGTACACGCAGGCCGTCATGGACCTGGGCGCGACGGTCTGTACCCGCACGCGGCCGGCCTGCGAGCTCTGTCCGCTGCGGGAGGACTGCAGGGCACGCGCCGCGGGGCTGGTGGACCAGCTGCCGGCGCGGCGCCGGCGCGGCGTGCGGACGCTGCGCCACACGCACATGGTGTTCGTGCGAAGCGAGGACCGCATCCTGTTGCGTCGCCGGCCGGCAAGCGGGATCTGGGGCGGCCTGTGGGCGCCGCCGGAGTTCGCCGACGCGCGCAAGGCGCGGCGCTGGTGCGACGAAATCACCGCGGACGCCGCGCCGCGCCGCCTGCCCGCGCTGCGGCACTCCTTCACGCATTTCGAGCTCGATATCTCGCCTTGGGTGCTCGAGATCCCGCGCGCCGTGCGCGCCGCGGCCAGTCGGGGCGAACGCTGGGTTGCAGCCGGCACGGATGTGCGCGTCGGCCTGCCGGCGCCCGTGGCAAGATTGCTGGCCGGCGGCCTGTCCGCAGGCGACGGCGCGAAGGAGTCCGGGAATGGCGAGGATGGTGCATTGCGTGCTGCTCGGGCGCGAGGCGGAAGGCCTCGAGCGCGCGCCCTATCCCGGCGAGCTGGGACAGCGCATCCATGAGAATGTGTCGAAGGAAGCGTGGCAGAAGTGGCTCGCCCACCAGACCATGCTGATCAACGAGTACCGCCTGGTGCTGTTCGAGCCCAAGGCGCGCCAGTTCCTGCAGGCCGAGATGGAGAAGTTCCTGTTCGGCGGCGGCTCGAAGCGCCCGGAGGGCTACGTGGACCCGGGCGCCGGCTGATCAGCCGTTGTCGTCGACCTCGTCGACCGTCGCCTGCCCGGTCAGCTCGCGCCGCAGGATCGCAAACGACATGCCGACGCCGAGGATCAGGCCGAGCGCGATCAGCACGACCCAGGCCATGGTCGTGGCATTGCCGAGGTCGATCCAGCCCCAGGAAACGAACAGCCACACGAGCGCGCCCGTGAAGGCCGCCATCAGCAGCAGGCCAAGCATGCCGATCGCCTGCAGCATCGAGCGCCAGAGGAAGACCCAAAGCACGAGCAGCGCGATGCCGACCACGACCTTGGCCGGCGTGACCGACGGGAAGCCTTCGCGCACCCAGTGGAAATAGCTGAAGCCGGCCGGGTTGAAGGTCCCGAGAACCAGCAGCACTGCAAACGCCGTGCGCCAGGCAAAACCGCCGATCGAGAACCGGTCCTGCACGAATGTCTCCCCGGGCCAGGACCGCGATTATCGGCCAACCGCGGACATGCCGCGAACTTGCGGACGCCTGCGGGATACCTTGTAATACGCAGCCCCGACGGAGGCCAGGTAGCTCAGTTGGTAGAGCAGCGGACTGAAAATCCGCGTGTCGCTGGTTCGATTCCGGCCCTGGCCACCAGACTCCGCAGACTGAGATTCCCGTCACAGTAATCGGGCCCGGCGATCAGCGCGGCGCGCGCGACGCCCATGCTGTGCCTGCCGCCAGGCACCGGTCCCGACACTGCGGCTTCCGTCACATTGTCCATGGCCGTGGCCTGACAACATTTTGTCTTGTCGCCAGCCGCGAGGCCCGGACCATGGCGCTAGTGATCGTTTCCGCCGGAACCCTGGCGAGCTCTAGGCTGCGCACCGTGACGCTGCGCCCGCTCGCGGCCGTGGCGGGCGTGCTGGCGCTGGCAGGGATGCTCGGCGGATACGCGCTGGGTTACCACCTTGGCGCCGCCGCCAACGACAAGGCGGAATTCGCGGATCTCGACCCGACGCAGCCCGGCAACGAAGCGCTCATCCGCGAGATCGGCAGCCTTTCCGGCCGCCTGATCCAGCTCGAGGCGGAGGCCGGGCGCCTGGGCAAGCAACTGGGCGGGAAACCGCCGAAGGTCAAGGTCGCCGCGGATTCCCCGGTCAGCGTCGCCCACGAACCCGCGGGTGGACCATTGCTCGCGCCGCCGTTCGAGGAAGCGGTGGGCACCGGCGCATCGCTGATGCGGCTCAGCCTGGGCCTCGACCAGATCGAGGCGAACCTCGACGGTATCGCCTCGATGGCTGCGCGGCGCAACCTCGACGGCATGGCGTTCCCAAGCCGGCTGCCGATCCCGGGCGTGGTGGCTTCCTCCAGCTTCGGAAGACGCATCGATCCGTTCACGCAACGTCTCGCGCGGCATGCGGGCAACGACTACACCGCGCCGCATGGCACGACCATCCACGCGAGCGCCGGCGGGCGCATCCGCCGCGCCGGTCCTTACGGCGCCTTTGGGAGGACCGTCGAGATCGACCACGGCGACGGCCTGGTTACCCGCTACGGGCACGTGTACCGCGTACTGGTGCGGGTCGGCGACATCGTGCTGCCGGGCCAGGCGATCGCGACCGTCGGCTCGACCGGACGCTCCACCGGGCCGCACCTGCATTTCGAGATCCTGCGCGACGGCAAGCAGGTGCACCCGGACCTGTACCTCGCGGGCGACGATTCCTGACGCCCGGCGCCGGAGGAATCGCGTCATCGACACGACCTGGCTGACCCACGCGAAGTTTTCGCCGACCGCGCCCCATCGTGACCGGCGGCGCCGGCAGCTCCTGGTCGGCGCGGTCGCGCTGCTGGTGCTGATTCTGGCTGGCCACGGCGTCCTGGGCGACCTGTTCGCGACAGCGCGCGATCGCATCGCCCTGCGCAAGGAGCGGGACCAGCTCGCCGCCACGGTCGAACGCCTGCAGACCGAGGTGGCCGTGGAACGCGCCAAGCGCCTGGAACTGGAACGGCATGCGGCCGACCTGAACGCGCAGGTGGCAGAATTGAACGGACAGGTGGAATTCCTGAAGGCCCGTCGGCCGCTCGCCAAGAGCGCCGACTAGTATCACGCACGACATTCGGGGGACGACTCATGTTCCGGAGAAAAAGCGACATGGCCATCGACGCCAGCCGGCTGGCAGGGTTGCTGGCCTCCGACACCTGCGTTCGCGGCGACGTGATGTTCGCCGGCGGGCTGCGCGTCGACGGACGCGTCGAAGGCAACGTGCTGGGCAAGCCCGACGGCCGCGACCTGCTGGTGCTGAGCGAAAAAGGCGTCATCGTCGGCACGGTCAAGGTGCACGACGCGGTGATCAACGGCCGCGTGGAAGGCGACATGGAGGTCGGCCACTTCCTCGAGCTGCAACCCGGCGCCCACGTCACGGGCAACATCAGCTACCGGACGCTGAAGCTCGATTGCGGCGCGACCGTGGACGGCAAGCTGACGCGGATCGGCGAGGAGCCGGCATCCGCGCAGGCCGGCGAATCCGCCGGGCCCAAGGTCGTATCATTCGCCAAGGCCCCCTGAGACGAAGTAGATTCCGTTCATGGACGCGCCAAACCTCCGGGCGGCGGCAGGCGCTGCAATCCTCCTGATCGCGGTTTCCGGAAACGCGGCTGCGAGCCCGATCCAGGTCGGCGTGGTTGCGCTGGACCCGCCGACGCTTGGAACCCTGGGCATCGTCGTGCCGGTCACGTCGGGCGACACGGACTACGACGCGGTCGCGACCGTGCGCTACCGGCGCCAGGGCAGCGGCGCCTGGCTGACCGCATCGCCCCTGTTGCGCGTGCGGCCGGACACGGTCGGCACCGAGACGCCGCCGGGCGATTACGGCCTGCCGATGCCGATCGAGCAGTTCGCCGGCTCGATCTTCGGGCTCGAGGCGGGCGCCGCCTACGACGTCGAAGTGACGATCACCGACCCGGATGGCGGCGGCGGCGTACAGACGACGAGCGGGCAGACCCGTGCCGTGCCAAGGCTGCTGCCGCTGGCCCCGGTCACGGTCAACGTCGGCACCACTGCCCAGCTCAGCAGCGCGCTCGCGAACGCGGTGGCGGGGCAGGTGATCGAGATCGCCGCGGGCAGCTACCAGGGGCCGTTCACGATCTCGCGCAGCGGCACCGCGGACAACCCCATCCTGGTGCGCGGCGCAGGCAGCGCGCAGGTGCTGATCAACGCGGCCGGCGCCAGCTACGGATTCACGGTGTCCGGGTCGCACGTCTTCGTCGAGGGCGTCACGATCTCGGGCAGCGACTGGGGGATGCGCCTTTCCGGCGCCCAGAACCTGGTCGTGCGCCGCACGCGCATCACGGACGTCAACAAGGGCATCGACGGCCGGAACGGCTCGCACCGCGACTACACGATCTGCGACAACACGCTGGAGGGCCGCTTCCAGTGGCCGAACGTGAGCAGCGCGACCTGGGACCAGGAGGGCATCGTCGTGACCGGCCAGGGCCACGTCGTCTGCCACAACACGCTGTCGGGGTTCGGCGATGCGCTCGGGATCAGCCAGAACACTTCGCTGCCGAACGCAGCGATCGATTTCTTCGGCAACGAGGTGCTGTGGACCGGCGACGACGGCTTCGAGATCGACTACGGGCACCGCAACATCCGCGTGTTCGACAACCGGGTGACGAACTCCGGCATGGGCGTGAGCGTGCAGCCATCCTGGGGCGGCCCCATCTACATCTTCCGGAACGTCTTCGTGAACCAGGCGCACAGCCCGTACAAGTTCAACAACGACCCGACCGGCATCCTGGTCTACAACAACACCTCGATCCGGTCCAACGGGCCGGGCAACTACGCCGGCTCCGCCTGGCCGCAGCTCGGCTACCAGCAGGCGGACGGCGACTGGAGCTACGTCGCGAACTTCCGCTTCATCAACAATCTCGCGGTCGGCGCCACGCGGCCCGCGATCTTCACTTCCGACATCATCCTCGGCGAGATCGACTACAACGGCTGGTCGCCGGACGGGACCTTCGTCCTGTCGGCGAGCTACACGAATCTCGCGGACGTGATCGCGCGGTCTCCGCACGAAACCAACGGTCGCATTCTCTCCAGCCAGTCGTTCCCGTCGCTCACGGCGCCGGGACCCGATTACACGACCTTCCTGCCGCCGGCCAACGTGACGCTGAATGCGACATCGAACGCGGTCAACGCCGGGCTAGCAATCCCGAACATCAATGACGGGTTCCTGGGCACTGCGCCGGACCTCGGCGCCTGGGAGTCCGGCCGGCCCATGCCCGCCTACGGCGTCAGGTCCGCTGCCGTCGCACCGCCGAACCCGCCGACGGGCCTGCGCGCCGATTGAGCCGCCGCTTCCTGACCTGAATCAGGGCGCTACCGCCCCGCAGGCGTAAAATCCGGCGCATGGCCAGGCGTCCGGAGCGGACCACGCCCGAATTCCCCCGCGGCATGGCGCTGCTGCACGACCCGCTGCTCAACAAGGGCACCGCTTTCACCGAGGCGGAGCGCGACGCGCTCGGGCTGCGCGGCCTCTTGCCCCCGCATGTGCACACGCAGGAAGAGCAGATGGCGCGCTCGCTGCAGCAGCTGCGGCACATGGCCGACCCGCTCGACAAGTACGTGGCGCTTAACGCGCTGCACGACCGCAACGAGGCGCTGTTCTTCCGCGTGATCTGCGACAACGTGGACGAGATGCAGCCGCTGATCTACACGCCGACAGTCGGGCTCGCCTGTCAGCGCTTCGGGCAGATCTTCCAGCGCCCGCGCGGCATGTTCATCAGTGCCAACGACCGCGGCCGCATCGCGAGCCTGCTCGGCAACTGGCCGCACCCGGCCGCCATCATCGTGGTGACGGACGGAGAACGCATCCTCGGCCTCGGCGACCAGGGCGCGCAGGGCATGGGCATCCCTGTCGGCAAGCTCTCGCTCTACACGGCCTGCGCCGGCATCCACCCGCGGCTGTGCCTGCCCATCGCGATCGACGTTGGCACCAACAACGAGACGCTGCTGGCCGACCCCTTCTACATCGGCCTGCGCCAGCGTCGCATCACCGGCGCGGTCTATGACGAGCTGGTGGAAGAACTGGTCACGGCCGCGCAGCAGGCCTTCCCCGGCGTGCTGATCCAGTTCGAGGACTTCGCCAACCACAACGCATTCCGGCTGCTGGCGAAGTACCGCGACCGGGTCTGCGCCTTCAACGACGACATCCAGGGCACGGCCGCGGTCGCGCTCGCGGGCCTCCTGTCCGCGCTCAGGGTCACGGGCGGGGCGCTCACGGAGCAGAAGCTCCTGTTCCTCGGCGCGGGAGAGGCGGCGACCGGCATCGCCGACCTGGTGACGGCCGCGATGGTGGCGCAGGGGCTGCCGGCGGGCGCCGCGCGCGAACGCTCGTGGCTCGTGGATTCGCGCGGCCTGGTGGTGAAGTCGCGCGGCGACCTGGCGGTTCACAAGCGCCCGTACGCGCACGATCACGCGCCGATCGCGGATTTCCCGCAGGCGGTGCGGGACCTGAAGCCGACCGCGATCATCGGCGTGGCCGCGGTCGGCGGGACGTTCACGCGCGAGGTGCTGCAGGAGATGGCGCGCAACAACGCCCGGCCGGTGGTGTTCGCGCTGTCCAACCCGACCTCGAAAGCCGAGTGCACCGCGGAACAGGCCTACCAGTGGACCGCTGGTCGCGCGCTGTTCGCGAGCGGCAGCCCGTTCGATCCGGTGAAGGTCGGGGGCCGCACCTTCGTGCCGCGCCAGGGCAACAACTCCTACATCTTCCCCGGCGTCGGCCTCGGCGTGATCGTGAGCCGGTCCCGGCGCGTCACCGACGACATGTTCATGGCGGCGGCGCGCACGCTCGCCGGCCTGGTGGACGAGGCCGACCTGGCGCAGGGCAGCCTGTATCCCGCGCTCTCGCGCATCCGCGAGGTTTCCGCGGCGATCGCGACCGCGGTCGCCGAGTCGGCCTATGCCGGCGGGCTCGCCGGCAAGCCGCGTCCCGCGGACGTGCTGGCCGACGTCAAGTCGCAGATGTACGACCCGCGCTACCCGGACTACGCCTAGCCCGTGGGCTCAGATTTCCTCGGGCACGGTCCGGATCGCCCCGCAGGGGCATTCGGAGACGCAGAGCCCGCAGCCCTTGCAGTAGTCGTAGTTGAACTGGTAGCGCTGGCCGGGTCCCAGCTTGATGACGGCGTTGTCGGGACAGACGCCGTAGCAGTTGTCGCACTCGAAGCAGTTGCCGCAGGACAGGCAGCGCCGCGCCTCGAACTGCGCGGTGACTTCGTCGAAGCCGCCGACCACTTCCTCGAACGTGGACTGGCGGCGGATCGCATCGAGCACGGGCTGCCGGGCCTTCGGCGCGTCCGAGTAGTACCAGGTGTTGAGCTTGTCGTAGCTGGCGAGCTCGTGCGCCGCCGGGTGCGTCCAGGTCGTGCCGCGCAGCCAGGCGTCGATGTGGCGCGCGGCGAGCTTGCCGTGGCCGATGCCGACCGTGACGGTGCGCTCGCCCGGGACCATATCGCCGCCCGCGAAGATCCCGGGATGGCCGGTCATCATGTCGGGCCCGACCTGGACCACGCCATCCCTGACCTCGAGCCCCGGCACACCGTCGAGGAGCGACAGGTCCACGTCCTGGCCGAGCGCGAGCACCACGCAGTCCGCCGCCAGCGTCTCGAACTCGCCGGTCGGCTGCGGGTAGCCGCTGGCATCGAGCTGCATCTTCTCGACCGTGATGGACGACTCGCCGGCCTGCTTGATGGTCGAGAGCCACTTGACCAGCACGCCTTCCTGCAGCGCCTCTTCCAGCTCCGATTCGTGCGCGGGCATGCGCTCGCGCGTGCGGCGGTAGACGATGATCGATTCCTCGGCGCCGAGGCGCTTCGCCGTGCGCGCGGCATCCATCGCCGTGTTGCCTCCCCCATAGATCACGACGCGCCGGCCGAGCAGGGGCCGCTCGCCGCCTTCCATGCCGCGCAGCAGCGAAACGGCGTCGAGCATCTTCGCGGCGCTGCCCGCGGGAATGTATGCGCGCCTGGCGATGTGCGCGCCGACGGCGAGGAACACGGCGTCGAAGCCGCCGCCCCGCATGGCCTCGAGCACGTTGGTGACCTTGGAGTTGAGTTCGAGCACGACGCCGAGTTCGACGATGCGCCGCATCTCGGCGTCCAGAACCTCGCGCGGCAGGCGGTACTTGGGGATGCCGAAGCGCATCATGCCGCCCGGCAGCGGGCCCGCTTCGCGGATCGTGACCGCATGGCCGAGCCGTGCGAGCTGGTAGGCCGCCGAGAGCCCGGACGGTCCGGCGCCGACGATCAGCACACGCTTGCCGGTCGCCGCAACAGGCTTCGCGAACTTCCAGCCGCAGCGCAGCGCCTCGTCGCCCAGGAAACGCTCGATGGCATTGATGCCGACGCTCTCGTCGAGCTGGGCCCGGTTGCAGGAGGTTTCGCAGGGGTGGTAGCAGACGCGGCCCATGACGGCGGGCAGCGGGTTGTCCTGCGTCAGGACGCGCCAGGCCTCCTCGTAGTGGCCGGATTCCGCGTGGAACAGCCAGCCCTGGATGTTCTCGCCAGCCGGGCAGGCGTGGTTGCAGGGTGGCAACCGGTCCACGTACTCGGGGCGCACCGTGCGCCAGGAACCGGTGCGGTTGGCAAGGCTCGAGCCGGGATCGAGCGTGATCGCGAAGGGCTTGACCTTCATGCCCGTCGTTCCACGTCATCCAGCAGCCGGTAGCGCAGGATGTTGCGATCCGCGAGCTGCTGGATCCGCTCGATCACGTCGTGGCGCGGCGGATCCCTGAACAGGTGCGCGTAGCGCTGCTGCGGCCGCAGGTATTCCTCGACCGGCAGCTTGCGCTTGATCTTCGACACGCTCGTCACCCGGCTGCCCTCGGCCTCGAACACCGGGAACAGTCCGGTCTCCCTGGCGAGCCGCGCGATGCGTATCGTGTCCGCGGAATCGTGGCCCCAGCCGAGCGGGCAGGGCACGAAGATGTGGATGTAGCGCGCGCCGCGGAACTCCATGGCGCGGCGGACCTTGGCCTCGAGGTCGCGCAATTCCGCCACCGTCGCGGTAGCGACGTAGGGGATCTCGTGCGCCATGGCGATGGCCGGCAGGTACTTGCCCTGGCCGAAGCGGTTGCCGGCGGATTCCCCGAGCGGCAGCGTCGTGTTGGTGCGCGCGGCGGGCGGCGTTGCCGAGGAGCGCTGCACGCCCGTGTTCATGTAACCCTCGTTGTCGTAGCAGACGTAGAGCACATCGTCGTTGCGCTCGAACATCCCCGACAGGCAGCCGAAGCCAATGTCGGTGGTGCCGCCGTCGCCGCCCTGCGCGATCACGCGCACGTCCTGGCGGCCCTTCACGCGCAGCGCCGCCGCGATGCCGGTGCCGACCGCCGCGGCATTGCCGAACAGCGAGTGGATCCACGGGATCTGCCACGAAGTCTCCGGGTAGGGCGTCGAGAACACCTCGAGGCAGCCGGTGGCGTTGGCCGCCACCAGCTGCCGCTGCGTCGCTTCCATCGCAGCGTCGATCGCGTAGCGCGCGCCGAGGGCCTCGCCGCAGCCCTGGCAGGCGCGGTGCCCCGAGTTGAGCGAATTCGTGCGGCGCATGTTCGCCTGCACCGAGCGCTGTTCGTCCGGCAGCAGGCGGTTGCCGACCGTGAAGGTCCCGGTCTGGTAGAAGCGGATCGGCTGGTAGCTCATGGCGCTCCTCACCCGACCCGCGCCGAGACTACGCCGAGGTCGCGCAGGATGCCTTCGGCGATCGGGCCCGAGCGGCGCTGTTCGCGTTCGCGCGCCAGCACCCGCTCGACCAGCGCATGGTCGAGGTCGAGGAAGGTCAGCCGCTCCAGGCTGCCTGCGACCGCGCGTTCCAGCAGCCCGTGCAGCGACTGGCGCGTGATGGCGCGGCCGCCGAGTCCCGCGATCACGGTGTGCACGAGGTCGGGCGGGCCTGCATACGATGCCGCGACATTGTTCGAGACGATGCCGCCGACGCCCACCGCGAGGCTCTTTTCCAGGACCACGACGCGTTTCGTCGCAGCCAACGCCTCGCGCACGGCCGCGGTCGGCCAGGGGCGGAAGCAGGTGATGCCGAGCACCCCGATGCGGGTGCCCCGCGCGCGCATCTCGTCGACGGTGTCCTTGATGGTGCCGAGCACGGAGCCGAGCGCGACGACCACGATTTCCGCGTCGTCGATGCGGTAGGCATGCGTGAGTCCGCCGCTCTCGCGCCCGAAAATGCGCTTGAACTCGTCGGCCCAGGCCGGCATCAGCTCGAGCGCCTGCCGTTGCTTGGCATGCGCCAGGTAACGCACTTCCATGAATGCCTCCGGACCTACCATCGCGCCGATCGAGATGGGTTCGGCCGGGTCCAGCACCTGGCGCGGCACGTACGGCGGCAAGTAGGCGTCCACCTGCTGCTGCGTCGGCAGGTCCACGCGCTCGACGGCGTGGGTCAGGATGAAGCCGTCCATGCACACCATCACCGGCAGCGACAGTTCCTCGGCCAGGCGGAAGGCCTGCAGGTGCAGGTCGAGAGCCTCCTGGTTGTCCTCGGCGAACAGCTGGATCCAGCCGCAATCGCGCTGGCTGAGCGCGTCCGTGTGGTCGTTCCAGATGTTGATCGGTGCGCCGATGGCGCGGTTCGCGACCGTCATGACGATCGGCAGGCCGAGGCCCGCCGCGTTGTAGACGGCCTCCGCCATGAACAGCAGGCCCTGGCTCGCGGTGGCGGTGTAGGCGCGGGCGCCCGCGGCGGAGGCGCCGATCGCGACCGACATCGCGGCGAACTCGGATTCGACGTTGATGAACTCGCAGGGAGCGAGGCGTCCATCGGTCACCATGCGCCCCAGCGCCTCGACGATGTGCGTCTGCGGCGAGATCGGGTAGGCGCAGATCACTTCGGGGCGGCACAGCGCCACCGCCTGCGCGACCGCGGCGGAGCCTTCAATCTGCCTCAGCATGGGCGACTCCCTGCATTTCCTGCATCACGGAATCGAACGCTTCCTGCGCCGCTGCGGCGTTCGCATCGGCGACCTTGGGCGGAAAACGCTCGCGGATCGCGGCCACCACCGAGGCGAGCGAGATGCGCCCGGAAATCGCCGCGAACCCGGCGAGCAGCGCGGCATTCGGCACCGGGCGGCCGACGTGCTCGAGCGCGAGCTCGGTCGCGGCGACCGTGCAGATGCGGTTGCGGCGGAAGCGGCCCAGGAATTCCGTGAGCCCGAGCTCGTCGAGCGAGCGGGCGGTGTTGATCAGGACATAGCCGTCCGGGACAAGCCCGCTGAACACGTCCACCTGGTGCAGCAGGGTAGGGTCCTGGATGATCAGGGCATCGGGCGCCATGATCGGTTCGCGCAGCCGGATTGGCCGGTCGTCGAAGCGGCAGAAGGCGACCACCGGCGCGCCGGTCCGTTCCGAGCCGAAGCTGGGAAATGCCTGCGCGTGGCGGCCCTCGCGGAAGGCCGCCACGGACAGCAACTCGGCCGCAGTCACGACCCCCTGGCCACCGCGCCCGTGGATGCGCACCTGAAACACCGGTACCTCGCCGTATTCCGAGGCTGACAGTCAGGCTTTCGGGGCGGAATTGGCATACGGGTCAATACGGATGCCGGCCTGTTGGCAAACGCCCTTCAAATGTGTATCCTTAATGCGAATCATTCTTATTCGTATTAAGGATGGACAGGGAGATGTCGAAAATCCGGATCGCCGTGACTGTCAGCCTCGCTGCTGCCGCATTGCCGGCGCTGGCCCAGGTGGACGATTTCGGCGTCGCGATGATCGCCCAGCTGCCGCGGGTGACGGTCACCGGCCAGCGCGAATCCGACGGCTACGTGGACAGCCACAACCGCTCGGCGATGAAGACCGATACGCCGCTCAGGGACGTGCCGCAGTCGGTCACGGTCGTGACGCGGGACCTGATCCGCGACCAGTCCATGCAGAGCCTCGCGGACGTCGCCCGCTACGTGCCGGGTGCGGGCATGGCGCAGGGCGAGGGCAACCGCGACACCATCATCCTGCGCGGCAACAGCTCAACGGCGGACTTCTTCGTCGACGGCGTGCGTGACGACGTCGAGTACTTCCGCGACCTCTACAACGTGGACCGGGTCGAGACGCTCAAGGGCCCGAACGCGATGATCTTCGGCCGCGCCGGCGCCGGCGGGGTGATCAACCGGGTGACGCGCCAGGCGCAGTGGGACCGTGTGCGCGAATTCACCGTGGAAGGCGGCTCCTGGGAGCATGGACGCGCGACCTTCGACGTCGGCGACGGCGTGGGCGACCGGCTGGCACTCAGGCTAACCGGCATGTACGAGGACTCGGAGAGCCATCGCGACGGATTCGACCTCGAGCGTCGCGGTTTCAATCCGACGGCTGCGCTACTGCTCGGCGAGCGCACGACGCTGCGCTTTTCCTACGAGTACTTCGACTACGACCGCACCGCGGACCGCGGCATCCCGTCGCTCGCCGGCCGGCCGGTGGACACGGATCCTTCCACCTTCTTCGGCGACCCGGAGTTGAGCGCGACCCGGGCGACCGTCAACCAGGCTTCCGTCTTCGTCGATCACGAGTTCAGCGACCGGTTCACGCTGCGCAGCCGCACGCTGTACGCGGATTACGACAAGTTCTACCAGAACGTGTTTCCCGGCGCGGTGAATGCCGGCGACGGAACGGTGGCGATCAGCGCCTACAACAACGAGCAGCTGCGGGAGAACCTGTTCAACCAGACGGATCTCGAGATCGCGTTCGAGACCGGCTCCATCGGCCATCGCATGCTGGCCGGCATCGAGTTCGGCGAGCAGGTGACGGACAACTTCCGCGAGACCGGCTACTTCAACGATACGGCGACGTCGTACCAGGCCCCGCTGTCCGACCCGACGATCTCGGTGCCGGTGACCTTCCGCCAGAGCGCGACCGACGCGGACAACCACGGCCGCGCGACCATCGCCGCGGTCTACCTGCAGGACCAGATCGAGCTGTCGCCGCGCTTCCAGGCGGTCGTCGGGCTGCGATACGACCGCTTCGACGTGGACTTCCGCAATAACCGCAACGGCGAGACCTTCCGCAGCCGCGACGACCTGCTGTCGCCGCGCGTGGGCCTGATCTACAAGCCGGTCGAACCGGTGTCGGTGTACGCGAGCTACAGCATGACCTACATGCCGCGCGCGGGCGCGCAACTCACCTCGCTCAATCTCAGCAACCAGGCGCTGGACCCGGAGGAGTTCGAGAACACCGAACTCGGCGTGAAGTGGGACCTGCGCGCGGGCCTGGCGCTGACCGCGGCGGTGTTCCGGCTCGACCGCACGAATGTCGTCATCCCGGACCCGAACCAGCCCGGCGCATCGCTGCTGGTGGACGGCCAGCGCACCGAGGGCTTCGAACTCGGTCTCGCCGGCAGGATCCGGGACAACTGGAGCATCCAGGGCGGCTATGCCTGGCAGGACGGCGAACTGACCGAGGCGCTGGGCGGTCAGCGGCTCGCGCAGCTGCCGCGGCACGTCGTCTCGCTCTGGAACAAGCTCGACCTGACGCCGGACTGGGGCGTGGGGCTCGGCGTCATCCACCAGACGCGCATGTACGCGGCCGCGGACAACGCGGTGACGCTGCCCGGCTTCACGCGCGTGGACGGCGCCGTGTTCTACGCGCCGACGGACCGGCTGCGGCTGCAGCTCAACCTCGAGAACCTGCTCGACCAGGAATACTTCCCGAACGCCCACAACAACAACAACATCTCGACCGGCGCGCCGCGCTCGTTGCGCATCGGGCTGACCGCGAATTTCTAGTCCGGCGGGCCTTGCCTTAGACTCCCTGTCCGACGCGCACGGAATAGGGAGCCGGGCATGGCCAAGCTGACCTGCGGCCTGATCCAGATGGGCCTCAAAGGCGACACCTCGATGCCGCCCGACCGCATCCGCGATCTCATGATCGCGGCGCATATCCCGCTGATCGAGCAGGCTGCCGCCAGGGGCGTGCAGGTGCTCTGCTTCCAGGAAGTCTTCACGCAGCCCTATTTCTGCCCGGGCCAGGACCGCAAGTGGTACGCGGCGGCCGAGCGCATCCCGGATGGCCACACGACGCGGCTCATGCAGGAGTACGCGAAGAAGCACCGCATGGTGATCGTGGTGCCGCTGTACGAGGAGGCGATGCCGGGCGTCTACTACAACACCGCGGGCGTGATCGACGCCGACGGCGCCTTCCTCGGCAAGTACCGCAAGAACCACATCCCGCAGGTGGACCCGGGCTTCTACGAGAAATTCTTCTTCAAGCCGGGCGACCTCGGCTACCCGGTGTTCGAGACCGCCTACGTCAAGCTCGGCGTCTACATCTGCTATGACCGCCACTTCCCCGAGGGCTGGCGCGCGCTCGCCTTGAACGGCGCCGAGTACATCGTGAACCCGTCGGCCACGGTCGCCGGGCTCAGCAAGTACCTGTGGGAACTCGAGCAGCCTGCCTCCGCCGCGGCCAACGGCGTCTTCATCGGCGCGATCAACCGCGTCGGCAAGGAAGAGCCCTGGGCAGCGAGGATGGGCGAGTTCTACGGCTCGAGCTATATCGTCAACCCGCGCGGCAAGATCGAGGCGCAGGCGAGCTACGACAAGGACGAGCTGCTCGTGCACACCATCGACCTCGACATGATCCGCGAGGTCCGCAACACCTGGCAGTTCTTCCGCGACCGGCGCCCGGAGACCTACGGGCCGCTGGTCTGAGCCCCGCCCGATGGCCGAACTCAGGACGGTGAGCCGGGAACTCGCGGTCGGCGCCTTCCGCGAGCTCGATCCCGGGACCGACGTCACGGAAAGCCCGCGCTGGAACCGCGACATCGCGCCGACGCGCGCGGCCGCGCGCACCTGGAACCACTGGCACGTCGCCGCCCTCTGGGTCGGCATGGCGATCTGCGTGCCGACTTATACGCTGGGCGGCGTGCTGACGGCCTATTTCGGCCTGTCGGTGAGCGAGGCGCTCTGGACGATCCTGATCGCGAACGTCGTGATCCTCATCCCGCTGACGCTGAACGCCTTCCCGGGCACCAAGTACGGCATCCCGTTCCCGGTCCTGCTGCGTTCGTCTTTCGGCATCGTCGGCTCGAACGTGCCGGCGCTGATCCGGGCGCTGGTCGCCTGCGGCTGGTTCGGCATCCAGACGATGTTCGGCGGCATCGCCGTGCACCTGATGTTCTCGGCCATGTCCGACACCTGGGCGGGTCTCGGCGGCAAGGGCGAGGTCGCGGGCTTCTTCATCTTCTGGGTGTGGAACGTTTGGGTCGTGATCCGGGGATCCGAGTCCATCAAGCACCTCGAGGTCCTCGCGGCGCCGATGCTGCTTGCGGTCGGCATCGGCCTGATCGTCTGGGCCTGGCCGCAGGCCTCGGTAAGCGAACTGATGGCGCAGCCGGCGTCGCGGCCGGTGGACGCGCCGTTCCTCAAGTACTTCTTCGGCGGCCTGACTGCGATGGTCGGCTTCTGGGCGACGCTGTCGCTCAACATCCCGGACTTCAGCCGCTTCGCCGATTCGCAGAAGAGCCAGGTGGTGGGGCAGGTGATCGGCCTGCCGCTCACGATGTTCCTGTTCGCGGGCCTCGGCGTCGTGATGACGGCGGCCTCGAAGCAACTCGTGGGGCAGACGGTGTCGGACCCCATTACGCTGATCGGCTACGTCGACAGCCCGTTCTGGGTCGTCCTTTCGATGTTCGTGATCATCATCGCGACGATCTCGACGAATACCGCCGCCAACATCGTCTCGCCCACCAACGACTTCCAGAACATCGCGCCGCGGCGCATCAACCAGACCCGCGGCGTGCTGTTGACCGGGCTCATCGGCATCCTGCTGATGGGCTGGGAACTGCTGAAGAAGATGGGCTGGCTGCAGTCGGACGTGAGCGTCGAGAGCCTCTACTCGAACTGGCTGATCGGGTATTCGAGCCTGCTCGGGCCGATCGCGGGCATCATGATCGTGGACTACTTCATCGTGCGCCGGCAGCGGCTCGACCTCGCCGGGCTCTACCGCGACGACGGCCCATATCCGGCCTGGAACCGGGCGGGCTTCGTGGCCTTCCTGGTGCCGGTGGGACTCACGCTGGTCGCGATCACGACCGGCTGGCTCGGGTGGTTCTACGACTACGGGTGGTTCACCGGTTCGTTGCTCGGCGGATTGATCTATTATCTGGCGAGCGGCAAGAGGTAGCAGGATGACGCTCCTGATCCGCGGCGGGACGGTGGTGACGGCGGAGCAGACGCTGCGCGCCGACGTGCTCTGCGCCGACGGGCGCATCGCCGCGGTCGGGCCCGACCTCGCGGCGCCGAAAGGCGCCGAGGTCGTCGATGCGGGCGGCCAGTACGTGATGCCGGGCGGCATCGACCCGCACACGCACATGCAGCTGCCCTTCATGGGCACGGTCGCGAGCGACGACTTCTACACCGGCACCGCCGCCGGGCTTGCCGGCGGGACCACGATGATCATTGACTTCGTCATCCCGAACCCGAAGCAGAACGTCATGTCGGCCTACCGCGAGTGGCGCGGCTGGGCCGAGAAGGCGGTCGCGGATTATTCCTTCCACGTTGCGATCACCTGGTGGGACGAAACCGTCGCCAAGGACATGGAGACGCTGGTGCGCGAGCACGGCGTCAACAGCTTCAAGCACTTCATGGCCTACAAGGGCGCGATCATGGCGGACGACGAGACGCTGGTGAACAGCTTCTCGAAGGCGCTCACGCTCGGGGCGCTGTGCACCGTGCATGCGGAGAACGGCGAGCTGGTATTCACGCTGCAGGACCGCATCTTCCGCGCGGGCATCACCGGGCCCGAGGGCCATCCGCTGTCTCGGCCGCCCGAGGTCGAGGGTGAGGCCGCCAACCGCGCGATCCGCATCGCCGAGGTGCTGCGCGTGCCCCTCTACGTGGTGCACGTTTCCTGCCGCCAGGCGCTGGAGGCGATCACGCGCGCGCGAAATGAGGGTCAACGAGTTTTCGGAGAGGTGCTGGCCGGGCACCTGCTGGTGGACGACTCGGTGTACCGCGACAGCGACTTCACGCGCGCGGCGGCGCACGTCATGAGCCCGCCATTCCGGAATCGCGAGCACCAGGAGGCGCTCTGGCGCGGGCTGCAATCCGGCAACCTGCAGACCACCGCAACCGATCACTGCTGCTTTTGCGCGCCGCAGAAGGCCGCGGGCAAGGACGACTTCCGCAAGATACCGAACGGCACCGGCGGCATCGAGAACCGCATGGAGGTGCTGTGGCACCACGGCGTCAACACGGGCCGGCTCACCATGAACGAGTTCGTGCGCGTGACCTCGACCAACGCCGCGCAGATCTTCAACGTCTACCCGCGCAAGGGCAGCATTTCCGTCGGCGCCGACGCCGATCTCGTGGTCTGGGACCCGGCGGCGAGCAAGACCATTTCGGCGAAGACGCACAAGCAGAACGTGGACTACAACATCTTCGAAGGCATGACGGTCCGGGGCTCGGCCTCCCACACCATCAGCGCCGGCAAGCTGGTCTTTGCGAAGGGCGAGCTGCGGGTCGAGCGCGGCGCCGGGCGCTACGTGAACCGCCCGCCGTACGCGCCGTACTACGACGCGCTGAAGCGGCAGGCCGACCTCGCGAAGCCCTCGGCGGTTGCGCGCAAGCGCTGAAGCCATGGCCGCCCGGAACCCCGACGTCGCAGCGGGACGCCTGCCCGCCGCCGAGATCGAGCGGAATTTCGGGGACCTGCATCCGCCGCTGTCGAAATCGGAAGCGCTGATCGCGGCCGACCGCTGCTACTTCTGCTACGCCGCTCCCTGCACGACGGCCTGCCCGACGGGCATCGACATTCCGCGCTTCATCCAGGGCATCAGGAGCGGCGACCTCGAGGGCGCGGCGGTCGCGATCCTGTCCGAGAACGTCATGGGCGGCATGTGCGCGCGCGTGTGCCCGACGGAAGTTCTCTGCGAGCAGGCCTGCGTGCGCAATGCCCACGAGGACAAGCCGGTGGACATCGGGCTGCTGCAGCGTCATGCGACCGACCCGTTCCTCGCCGGCGGCAGGCAGCTGTTCTCGCGTGCGGCGGATACGGGCTGTCGCGTCGCCGTCGTCGGCGGCGGGCCGGCGGGTTTGTCCTGCGCGCACCGGCTCGCCATGCTCGGCCATGCCGTGACCGTCATGAGCCGTGACGGGAAGCTGGGCGGGCTCAACGAGTACGGCATCGCCGCCTACAAGACGGTGGACGACTTCGCGCAACGCGAAGTCGAATGGATACTGGGCATCGGCGGCATCGAAGTGAAGACCGGCGTCTCGCTCGGCGGCGAGCTGTCGTTCGCGCAGCTCTGCCGCGCGTACGACGCGGTGTTCCTGGCCGTCGGGCTCGCCGGCGTCAATGCGCTCGGCCTCGAGCACGAGGACCTGCCCGGCGTGGTCGACGCGGTCGAATTCATCGCCGGGCTGCGACAGGCCCCCGACAAGTCCGCGATCCCCGTCGGCCGGCACGTGGTCGTGATCGGCGGCGGCATGACGGCGATCGACGTCGCCGTCCAGTGCAAACGACTCGGCTCCGAGGACGTGACGATCGTCTATCGCCGCGGCCGCGAGCACATGGGCGCGAGCCGCTACGAGCAGGAACTGGCGCTCGGCGACGGCGTGCGCATCCGGCACTGGGCGCGGCCCGTGCGCCTGGTCGGGGCGGAGCACGTCACGCGCGTCGAGTTCGAAGGCACGCGCCTCGGAGCCGACGGCCGGTTGGAGGGCACCGGCGAGACCTTTGCGCTCGCCGCCGACGTCGTCTTCAAGGCCATCGGCCAGGAACTGGACTGGGACGGACTCGGGGCGGCCTCCGCCGTGCTCGAGGCCGCCGACGGCCGGATCAAGGTGGACGCGGACCGCAAGACCTCGCTCGACAACGTCTGGGCGGGCGGCGACTGTGTCGCCGGCGGCAAGGACCTGACGGTGACGGCGGTGCAGGACGGCAAGCTCGCCGCATTGTCCATCGACCGCTGGCTGCGGTCGGGGAGGGCATCATGACGAATCCCGGGAACGGCGCCGTCGACCTCGCCTGCGAGTTCCTCGGCATCCGCTCGCCGAATCCCTTCTGGCTCGCATCCGCGCCGCCGACCGACAAGGCCTACAACGTCAACCGCGCCTTCGAGGCCGGCTGGGGCGGCGTGGTGTGGAAGACGCTCGGCGAGGACCCGCCGATCGTGAACGTGAGCGGGCCGCGCTACGGCGCCATCCACTCGAACGACCGGCGCGTGATCGGCTTCAACAACGTCGAGCTGATCACCGACCGGCCGCTCGCCACCAACCTCGCGGAGATCCGCCAGGTCAAGCGCGACTGGCCGGACCGCGCGCTGGTGGTCTCCGTCATGCTGCCGATGAACCGCGAGGCCTGGGCGAAGTACGTGCCGATGATCGAGGACACGGGCGCGGACGCGCTCGAGCTCAACTTCGGCTGCCCGCACGGCATGTCGGAGCGCGGCATGGGCTCGGCGGTCGGCCAGGTGCCGGAGTACATCCAGCAGGCGGCCGAGTGGTGCAAGTCGGTTGCGCGCATTCCGGTAATCGTCAAGCTGACGCCGAACGTCACCAACATCCTGCCGCCGGCCAAGGCCGCGAAGGAGGGCGGCGCGGACGCGGTGTCGCTGATCAACACCGTCAATTCCATCATGCGCGTCGACTACGACGCGCTCACCATGTACCCGACGACCGACGGCAAGGGATCGCACGGCGGCTATTGCGGGCCGGCCGTCAAGCCCATTGCGCTGCACATGGTCGCCGAGATTGCACGCCACAAGGACACGGCGGGGCTGCCGATCTCCGGCATCGGCGGCGTCACCGACTGGCGCGATGCAGTGGACTTCCTCGCCCTCGGCGCCAGCAACGTGCAGGTCTGCACGGCGGCGATGGTCTACGGCTTCAAGATCATCGACGACCTGCGCAGTGGACTGAGCCATTTCCTGAGGGACAAGGGCATGACGAAGGTCTCCGACCTGGTCGGCCGGGCCGTACCTTCCGTGACCGACTGGCAATACCTGAACCTGAACTACGTCGTGAAGGCCCGCATCGACCAGGACCTCTGCATCCAGTGCGGCCGCTGCCACATCGTCTGCGAGGACGCCTCGCACCAGGCGATCACGAGGGAGGTCAATGGCGAGCGCCGCTTCGAAGTCATCGACGCGGAGTGCGTGGGCTGCAACCTCTGTGTCAGCGTCTGCCCGGTGCCGGACTGCATCACGATGGTCCAGATGACGGCAGGCGTGGACCCGCGCACGGGCCGGCCGATCACCGCGGACAAAGGGGACTGGACCACCCACCCCAACAACCCGATGCGGCGCTGCCTCCCGTGACCCCGGACTGGCAGGCGATGCTTGCCGTCGCGATCGAGGAGGCGAGGCAGGGCCTGGCCGAGGGCGGCATCCCGATCGGCGCGGCGCTTTTCGACGGCCAGGGGAAGCTGCTCGGCCGCGGCCACAACCGCCGGGTGCAGGAGGGGGACCCCTCGGTGCACGGGGAGACCGACGCCTTCCGCAAGGCCGGTCGGCAGCGGTCCTACCGGGACAAGGTCATGGTGACTACGCTCGCGCCCTGCTGGTACTGCAGCGGACTGATCCGGCAGTTCAATATCGGCACGGTGGTGGTCGGCGAATCGGTCAATTTTGCCGGTGGCGTCGACTGGCTGCGCCAGCACGGCGTGCGGGTCGTGGACCTGCAATCCGGGGAGTGCGCCGGCATGCTGGCCGACTGGATCCATGCCCATCCCGAGGTCTGGAACGAGGACATCGGGGTGTCCTAGACACGACCGGTGCCAACTGGAATATGATCGGCGCCATCCTTCCGCCTTCACCTGGGGAGATTTCATGAACAAGAAGAACCTTGCGGTGCTGATGACGGCCGCCCCGATCGCAGGCATCGCCTTCAGTCCGGCGGCCTTCGCGCAGGACACATTCGAGCCGATCGTCGTCACCGCGCAGAAACGCGAGCAGAGCATCTACGACGTGCCGGTGGCGATCAGCGCCTTCAACGAGGACACGATCGAGAAGCAGGGCATCACGACGCTCACCGACATCGGCAAGTTCGTGCCGAACCTGAACGTCACGGAGTTCTCGGCGGGCCACACCTCGTCCGCGAACCCCTTCATCCGCGGCATCGGCATCCAGGACCACCTGATCACGACCGACCCGGGCGTCGGCGTATACGTGGACGGCGTCTACCTCGGCCGCCAGGTCGGCCAGAACTGGAACCTCGCGAATATCGAGCGCGTCGAAGTGCTGCGCGGCCCGCAGGGCACGCTGTACGGGCGCAACTCGATCGGCGGCGCGATCAACATCATCACGCGCAAGCCGGGCGACGAAGACGGCGGCAAGGTCTCGGTCATGGCCGGCACGCGCGGCCGGTTGAATGCCGAGGGCTACGCCAACATGCGCCTCAACGACCAGGTCGCGATGTCGTTCACCGGCGCATTCCAGCACCGCGACGGCCTCGGCGACTTCCTGCTGATCGACAACCCGCGCAAGGAAGTCGGCGAGTTGCAGGACGTCTCGGGGCGCGTCGCGATGCTGTGGGAGCCGTCCGACCGGCTGTCCTTCCTGCTGACCGTCGATGCAAACAAGGGCGACAACGGCCTGCGTCCCTACCACACCCTGATCGACGAACTGGGCGCCGCCTGCCGTGCCGCGCCGCCACCCGGGGGCTGCGCCGCCATCAACGGCGACCTGTACAACGCCGGCTACCGGAACTCCGACGGCGCCTCGAACCCCTACGACAACAACACCGGGCAGTCCGAGCAGATCGCGGTCACCAACGAGGCGCAGGGCGTGTCGCTCACGATGGACTTCCGGGCGAGCGACGCATTGAACTTCAGGCTGATCGCAAGCGACCGCAGTTCCGAGTATTCCTCGGGCCTGGACGACGACGCCCTGTTCGACAATTTCATGACCTTCCCGGAGGACGGCGAGGCCGACCAGACCTCGGTCGAGCTGCAGATCACCGGACAGTCCGGCGCCCTGGACTACGTGGCGGGCCTGTACTACTTCGAGGAGGACGGGCTGAACATCCAGGACCCGAACGTCTTCCTCGGCGGGGCGGGCACCTTCCTGCTGGCCCAGGAGATGGACAGCCAGGCGGTCTACGCCAACGTCGGCTACCAGGTCTCGAACGCGCTGCGGCTGTCGGCGGGCGTGCGCCACACGCGCGACGACAAGACGGCGGGCACGATCATCAACGTGATTCCCGGCGTGTTCGACGACGGCATGCTGAACGAGACTTCCTCGCGCGACTGGTCGGAGACGAGCTGGGACGTCTCGGGCTCGTACAAGCTCAACGACCGCATGACCATGTACGGCACCATCCAGAGCGGCTACCAGTCCGGCCAGTTTCCGCCGCGCCCGTACTGCCTGTTCGGCAATGTCACCAACTTCGGCACGTCGCCCTTCACGATCAACCCCGTCAACTGTTTCGAGGCCAATGACAACGTCACCGCCCGGAACTACGAGATCGGGCTGAAAGGGCAGCCGTTCGACAACCTCGAAATGAGCATCGCGGTCTTCTACACCGACTACTCCGACCTGCCGTACCAGGTCAGCACGACGTCGGGCGGCGGCGGCTTCAACACGGTGAACATCATCGTCGACCAGACCTCGCAGGGCGTCGAGTGGGAGAGCACCTGGGCGGCGACCGACAACTTCCGCCTGCACACGACGCTCGGTTACATCGACGCCGACGTGGACGATCCGAACCCGGCCGCGGTCGCGCCGCTGACGCCGGAGCTGACGGCTTCGGTCAGCCCGGTGTTCACGATCCCGATGGGCAATGGCGCGGTGACGCTGCGTGCGGACTATTCGTTCCGCGACAAGATGTACGGCGAGCCGAGTTCGGACCCGGGCCGGTTCACCCTCATCGACAGCCGCGAGATCATCAACTTCGACATCACCTACCAGCCGACGGACGGCGACTGGACGGTTGCCGCGTACGGCCGCAACGTCACCGACGAGCGCTACGACAACGCGCGGCTCAATCCGGGCTACGGCGTGCTGGTCATGCTGTCGAACGACGCGAGCGAGTTCGGGGTGCGCTTGACGAAGGAGTTCTGAACCGCTGATCGCGCTGCTCGAAGCCCGCCGCGCCGGATTATTCCGGCGCGGCGGCATCCGCCGGAACATCGTCGCGGGCGTCATCGTCGGCATCGTCGCGCTGCCGCTCGCGATGGCGTTCGCGATCGCCTCGGGCGCCAAGCCGGAGCAGGGGCTCTACACCGCGATCGTGGCCGGGCTCGCGGCCTCGGTGCTGGGCGGGACCCGGGTGCAGATCACCGGGCCCACCGGCGCCTTCATCGTGGTGCTGGCGGGCATCACGGCGCAGTACGGTTTCGCAGGGCTGCAGGTCGCGACGCTGATGGCGGGCATCATCCTGCTCGGCATGGGCTTCGCGCAGTTGGGCAGCGTCATCCGCTTCATCCCGAATCCGGTGATCGTCGGGTTCACTTCCGGGATCGCGGTCATCATTTTCGTCGGGCAATGGAAGGACTTCTTCGGCCTGCACCCGGTGGCCTCCGGGACGCATTTCCACGAGAAGGTGTGGGACCTGGCGCAGGCGCTGCCGGACCTCGATCCAGCGACGACCGGCATTGCGCTGCTGGCGCTCGCCGTCCTGGTGGCCGGCAACCGGCTGCTCGACCGCATCCCGGGCCTCGGCCGCGTGCCGGCGCCGCTGATCGCCATGGTGCTGGCGACCGCGGTGCAGGCCTGGTGGCAGTTCCCGGGCGTGGCGACGATCGGCACCGCGTTCGGCGGCATCCCGCGCACGCTGCCGGAATTCCACTGGCCGGAGCTCGCGCTCGCGGACGTGTTCCAGCTGATCGGTCCCGCCTTCGCGATCGCGCTGCTGGGCGCGATCGAATCGCTGCTGACGGCCGTGGTCGCCGACGGCATGACCGGGACGCGCCACGACCCGAACCAGGAACTCATGGGCCAGGGCGCGGCGAACATCCTGGCGCCCATGTTCGGCGGCTTCGCGGCGACCGGGGCGATCGCGCGCACGGCGACCAACGTCAGGAACGGCGGCACCAGCCCGCTCGCCGGCATCGTGCACTCGGTGTTCCTGGTGCTGGTGATCGTGCTGTTCGCGCCGCTCGCCTCGCACATCCCGCTGGCGGCGCTCGCCGCCATCCTGTTCTTCGTCGCCTGGAACATGAGCGACGTGCGCCACTTCGGGCGGCTGCTGCGGCGCGCGCCGCGCTCCGACAAGCTGGTGCTGCTGGTCACCTTCGGCTTGACCGTGTTCGTGGACCTCGTGATCGCGGTCAACGTGGGCGTCGTCATCGCCGCGCTGCTGTTCATGCGCCGCATGGCGGAATCGGTCAGCGTCCAGGAGGAGGTGTTCGGCGGGCTCGAAGGACGCGCCGACGCCGAGGGTGCGCAGGAGCCGGCGCTGCCGCCCTCCGTGCTGGTCTACCGGATCGACGGGCCGTTCTTCTTCGGCGCCGCGGAGAAGCTCGAGAGCACGGTGGAGCGGGCCCAGCTGCACGTCGAGACCGTGGTGATCCGGCTCGGCCGGGTGCCGTTCATGGATGCGACCGGCATGTACACGCTGTCGGAGATCGTCGAGCGCTTCCGGCGCCGCCACATCCGCGTGCTGCTGTGCGGGATCCAGGAGCGGCTGCGGCGCCAGCTCGAGCGCGCCGAAATCCTCGCCCTGGTCGGCGAGGAGAACATCTGCGCGAACATGGCCGAGGTGGCCCGGCGCGTCGCGCCGGCCTGAGCGGAGGGACCATGCGGGAACTGACGTTCAAGGCCCTTGGCCTCGGCGTGATCTTCGGGATCGTGTTCGGCGCCGCCAACGCCTATCTCGGGCTGCGCGCGGGCCTGACCGTGAGCACCTCGATTCCGGTCGCGGTGATGACGGTCGCCATATTCCGGCTGCTGGCGCAGTTCGGCAGGCCCGGCACCATCCTCGAAGCCAATATTTCGCAGACGACGGGCTCGGCCTCGAGCTCGCTCGCTTCCGGCGTCATCTTCACGTTGCCCGCGCTGTTCATGTGGGGCATGGCGCCGGATCTGTTGCAGATGGTGCTGCTCGCGCTCTGCGGCGGCGTGCTGGGCGTGCTGTTCATGATCCCGCTGCGCGACTACCTGATCGTACGCGAGCACGGCAGGCTTCCCTACCCGGAGGGCACGGCCTGTGCGGAAGTGCTGAAGGCGAGCCAGCAGCGCGGCGCGCAGGCTGCGCACGTCTTCTTCGGCCTGGGCATCGGCGCGCTGTTCAAGGCGGCCACTTCCTGGGCGAAGGTGGTCCCGGACGGCCTGTCGCTGAAGCTGCCGCTGCTGCCGAAGGCACAGCTCAGCCTGGACCTGTCCGCCGCCCTGTTCGGCGTGGGCTGGATCCTCGGTCCGCGGGTCGCGACCGTCATGGTGGGCGGCGGCCTGCTGGCGTCGCTGGTGCTGATCCCGGGAATCGCGCTGTGGGGCGAGGCGCGGGTCGAGCCGCTGTTCCCGGAGACCGTGAAGACCATCGCCGCCATGTCCGCGGGCGAGATCTGGAACCGCTACGTCCGCTACATCGGCGCGGGCGCGGTGGCGGCCGCCGGCATCCTGACGCTGATCCGCGCCATCCCGGTGATGGTGCAGAGTTTCCGGGTCGGTGCGCGCGAGTTCCGCACCTCGGACGCCGGCCGCGCGCAAACACCGCGCACGGCGCAGGACCTGCCGCTGTGGGCGCTCGGCGCCGGCGTGCTTGCAATCCTGCTGGTCATGGCTCTGGTGCCGCAGGTGTTCAGCGTCATCGAGGGAATCCCGCGCCAGCTGGTCGCCGCGCTGTGTGTCGTGGTGTTCGCCTTCTTCTTCGTCACGGTCGCGGCGCGCATCGTGGGACTGGTCGGCGTCACCAGCAACCCGACCTCCGGGATGACGATCGCTGCGTTGCTCGGCACGGCGACGATCTTTCTCGCGCTCGGCTGGACCGATGCGACCGGCAAGGCCGCCGCGCTGATGGTCGGCTGCGTGGTCGCAATCGCAGCATCCATCTCCGGAGACACGTCGCAGGATCTCAAGACCGGATATCTCCTCGGTGCCACGCCGCGCAGCCAGCAGCTCGCGCAGCTTGCGGGCGTGCTGACGTCCGCGACCTTCGTCTGCCTCTCGGTGCTGCTGCTGGCCGAGACCTTCGGCTTCGGCGGCAAGGACCTGCCGGCGCCGCAGGCCACGTTGATGAAGCTGGTGATCGACGGCGTCATCGACCGCTCGCTGCCCTGGGGGCTGGTCGGCATCGGCGTCGGCATCGCGCTGGCCGCGGAAATCGCGCGCATCCCTTCGCTGCCTTTCGCGGTCGGCGTGTACTTGCCGCTCTCGACCATGACGCCGATCTTCCTGGGCGGCCTGCTGCGCCTGTTGCTGACGCGCCGGCGCGAGCCGTCCGTCGCCGAGGCGCGGACCGGGCGCGGCGTGTTGCTGGGATCGGGATTCGTGGGCGGCGAGGGCCTGCTGGGCGTCGGTCTCGCGGGCGCGGCGTTCATCCTCGGCCGCCGGCCGGAGGGGATTGGCCATGCCTGGGCGGGCGAGGTCGGCTCGTGGCTGCTGGGTGCCGCCGCCTTCGGCTGCCTCGCGGCCTGGTTCGCCCGCCGCGCCCGCGGCGGGCCCGACGCCTAGGCCGGCTCGACGTTCGCATTCAGCCTGAACAGGTTTCCCGGATCGTATTTGGCCTTGATCTTGCGCAGCCGGCCCAGGTTGCCCTGGTAGTTGTCGTCGCGGACGGCCTGCGCCTCGTCGGCTGTCTCGACGGTGTAGAAGCCCTTGGTGAATGCTTCGGGTCCGCCAGCCCAGAACCGGCGCAGCCAGTCCATGTGCGGCCTGCCGTCCTGGTCGAGCTTCCAGGACACCACCGACAGCATGTTGTGGGTCGCGTAACGGTGCGGGAAAGCGGTGGCGTCCGCCGCCACGCGGCCGACGGCGCCGCCGCCGTGCTGGAAGAAGAGCACGGTCCCGCGGTCCGGGTGCCCCTCGAAGCCGTCGACGATCGCGCCCACCAGCGCGTCGGGAAAGCCGCCGATGAAGCCCGATTTCAGGTAGGTGCCCTCGTTGCGCGGGTCGCTGCGGTCGGTGCTCTTCTGGATCGCGACGTAGTCCTGTGCCCGGATAGTGTCGGCGATGGGCGTGCCGAACTTGCGCAACGGCGCGAGCAGGGATTCCGCGCGCTCCGCGGGTCCCGAATAGCAGACCAGGAACATGCAGACGCCCGGCCGCCCGCCGGGCGGCGCGGCAATGGCCGCGTCCACATACAGGTCGTCCGGTGCGGCGGCGCTGTACTCGCGGTAGAGCGTGAGCAGTTCGCGCGCGCGGGCGATCGGGAAGACGAGGTCGCCGCCGATGATCTGGCGCTGCATCGGGTGCAGCTCGAACTCGAAGTTGGTGACGACGCCGAAATTGCCGCCGCCGCCGCGCACGCCCCAGTACAGGTCCGGGTTTTCGTCGCCCGAGGCGTGCAGGTAGCGGCCGTCGGCCGTGACCACGTCCACCGAGCGGACGTTGTCGAGCGCGAGGCCGAAGCGGCGCGCCAGCCGGCCGAAGCCGCCGCCCGTGGTGAGGCCGCCGACGCCGGTATGCGAGACCGTGCCCGCGGTCGTGACGAGGCCGTGCGCCATCGCCTCGTGGTCGAGGTCGCCCAGCAGGCTGCCGCCCGCGACGTACGCGCGCCGGGCCGCGACGTCCACGCGCGCGCCGCGGAACCGCGACAGGTCGATCTGCATGCCGCCTTCGCAGGTGGACTTGCCGCCGGGGCTGTGGCCGCCGCACTTGACCGCGAGCAACAGCTCGCGTTCGCGCGCGAAGGTGACCGCCGTGCGGATGTCGGCGACGCCGGTCGGCTGCACCACCAGCGCCGGGTGCTTGTCGATCGACTCGTTCAGCACGCGCCGCGCCTGCTCGTAGCCGGGGTCGCCGGCCAGCAGCAAGCCGCCGCGCAGCGCAGCCCGCAGTTCCTTGATCGCCGCCTGCTCGATGACGGTCGCCTTGCCGCTGCCGGTGACGGCCGCGATGCCGCCCGCCGCCTGGGTCGCGGCCTGGTCCACCGCGTACAGGCGCCCATAGGGCAGCGCACAGGCGACTGCCGCCGCCACGGACGACTGGAAGAAATGCCGACGATTCATGTTGTTCCCCCCACCGGTGCCCGCTCGCCCTTGACGGCCGAGCGCAGCAATAGTACCGCCGCATAGAGCACGACCACCACCACGCCCCAGCGCAGCGTCGTCAGCGGCAGCGACTTGACCAGGAACGCGGCGGCCAGCACCAGCGGCACGCCGCCGATGGCAAGGCCGATCACGACGCGAAGGTCGATGCGCTCGGCGCGCACGAAGCGCATGCCGCAGACCGGCATCAGGAAGGCGCAGGCGCCCATCATGATCGGGAAGGCGGCGATCGGGTTGAGTCCCAGCATCGAGAGCGTGATCAGCGATGGCGCGTACAGCCCGATGCCGAAAGTCATCAGCGCGCCGAGCACGAAGTGCGTGACGACCGCGAACGCGAACGGACCGGCAGGCAACGAGAGCGCCTCGCCGCCGCCCGGCATCAGGCCCAGGTTCGTGAGCGCGTAAAGTCCGGCCGCGATCACGAGCGCGACGCCGACCACGCCCTGCACGACCCGCACCGGCGCCCGCACCACGATCGGCTCGCCGATCAGCGAACCCGCGACGGCCGCCGCGATGCAGCTCGCGAGCAGCACCGGATCGACATCGACCAGCTTGATGAAGATCAGCGCCTGGGCGATGGTCGGCAGGCAATGCCCGGCATTGAGCGTCCCCGGGATAAAGCTGTCCGGCACCAGTCGCCGCAGCTTGATCCACGCCGTGGTGGTCGCGAAAGAGCCGATGCCGAGCGTGTCGAAGAAGTTGGTGACGCCGCCGAGGCCGATCGACTCCAGCGTCGGGCGCAGTTCCCGGCGCCGGGCGGCGGTCTGCACGAGGACGCTGGTGAACGCCACGCCGAGCACGACGAGCCCGGCGAGGAGGATCGTGACGATCATGCGGCTGTGTGCGCGGGCATGGTGCGTACTCTAGCCGATCCGGCTTAACATCTGGGCACCGCGCCGGCCGGCATCCCGGCTTCGTGCCGGGGGAGATACCAGACATGCCGATCCCGACGTCCTGGCCGCAGCCGCGTCTCGCGCTGGCGGCGATCCTCTCCCTGGTCCTCTGCGTTTCGGCCCCGGCCAGTGGCGAAGAGCCAGACCCGGATCCCGAAGAGGAGCTGCCGGCCGAGGAATCATGGCCCGCCGACGAGGAGGACGAAGAGGCAGCGCAGGACCCGGAGGAATGGCCCGCGGAGGAGGAGGAGGAGGAGTGGGAGGATGTTCCGATGGGGGAGGATGAGGCCTGGGTCGAGGAAGTCCTCGCCGACGAATCGGACGACGCGATCCCCTACGATCCGGAACTCGAGGTCGCGGGCGAGGAATGGCAAGTCACCGAGTTCGAGGATGACGGCGACTGGATCGAGGACGTCCCCGGCGAGATGGAAGGCGGTTTCCCGGAGTCCGCGGACATGCCGACGATCCGGCGCAGCAAACGCCCGCCACGCCCGGCTGGCGACGACGACGTTCCGTACTCCACCGGCGGCAAGCCGGTGCGCGACGCCGGCGCGCCCTGGCAGGCGCAGATCTACTACCCGCGCTCCGCTCCGCAGTGGGCCGACAAGCTGGCGCAGGGAACGCCGCTGTGGCAATTGCAGCATTACTGCGGCGGGACGCTGATCTCGCAGGACTGGGTATTGACCGCAGCGCACTGCATCGACGAGGACATGGTCAAGGCCGGCTACCGCGTGCGGCTCGGCGCCCAGGACATTTCCAAGGACCGGGGCTGGAGCTACAAGATCGACCGCATCGTGCGGCATTCGCGTTACGCCTCGCAGAAGCTGCCGGCGACGCCGAACATGTACGCGAACGACATCGCGCTGGTGCACATCGTCGAGGACGTGCGACAGCCGCCGCGCGATCCGGCCCGCGTGCGCGCGATTCCCCTGTACGAGCGCGCCGTGCCGGCCGGCGCCGAAGTCACCGGTACCGGATGGGGCAAGACCGAGGCGGTCGAAGGTCACGCGCCGAGCGCGATCCTGATGAAGGTCGACCTGCGCGTGATGGACCTGCAGCGCTGCCAGCAGCTACCGGGCTATGGCCCGCAGAAGATCCACGGCCAGGTGATCTGCGCGGCGCACCCGCAGCGTTCCACCTGCCAGGGGGACAGCGGCGGCGCCATCATCCTGACCAATGGCGCGCCGACCGTCGTCGGCGTCGTCAGCTGGGGCAAGAAGCGCTGCAGCGGCGACGGGCAGCCCGGCGCCTACACGCGGGTCGAAAGCTACCTGGACTGGATCCGGCAGGCGATGCGCCTCGATCCGTCGCGCAACTCCCTGCCCTGAGCACAATGAAAAACGGCCTTCCCGGCAGGCGCCGGGAAGGCCGCCAATACGATCGCACCGGGCCTCAACCGCCAGCCGGCTCCGGCTGCGGTTCGGACACCTTGTCGCCACTCGTCTGCTCGGCATCCGCGGACCCGTCGTCCATCGGAGCCGCTTCCGCCGGCGCCGCTTCCGCGGGCGCCGCGGTCTCGGCAGGCGCTGCCTCGGGCGCCGCAGGCGCCTCTTCCTTCTTCGCGCAGGCCGCAAGCAGCAGGAGTGCCGCCGCAGCCGCGAAGGCTGTCGTCAGTTGCCGCATGGTCATGTCCCCTTCGTTCTAGTGCCCGGCGTTACGGGCGCCGGTTGTCCGGAGACTAGTCGAAGCCGAGGCGGTTCAGCAACTTTCCGAAGCGGGGGTCATCCCGCAGCGGGTCCAGCAACGGGTCGTTGCGGGCATAGATGAGCCCCGAGTCGCCGACGGCGAGGGCATCCTCGAGCCGGGCGATCGCCTCGTCGCGCCGGCCCCAGTCGGCGAGCACCTGGGCCTGCTGGTACCGTGCAGTCTCGCCGAAATCCCGGACCAGTTCCGCCAGCGCGGCCTCGGCCGCGCCGGCGTTGCCGAGGCGGCGCTCGACGATGGCGAGGCCGGGCAGGCGGACGTCCGCCGCCGGCTCCTCCGCGTATTCCGCGCGTGCCTCGTCCAGGCGCCCCAGCATCAGCAGGGCGTCGCCGATCGCGGCATGGGCCCGCGAGACCTTCGGATTCATGGCGAGCGCCTGGCGGGCCGGCGGGATCACATCGGCCCAGCGACGCGCCGCGTATTCGATCGCAGCGGCCGCCCGGTGGATCAGCGGGTTGAGGCGGTCCCGCTGCAGCGCCCGTTGCATGGCCTCCGCGGCTTCGGCATGGCGCCCCGTACGCGCCGAGTACAGCGCGAAACGCGCGAGCACGGTCGCCTCGCCCGCGCCCAGCTCGCGCGAGCGCTCGAACGGCGCGCGCGCCGCGCGCGCGTCGAGCCGGCCCTGGAACAGCGTGAAGCCGAGCGTCGAGTGCGCGTCGGCGAGCTCCGGCGCGAGCGCGATGGCGCGCTCCGCGGCGGCGACCGCGGCGTCGTAGAGCGCGGCCAGCTCGCCGGCCTTGCCGTACTGGTTGGCGATCGCGGTGAGCGACCGCGCCCGCGCGGCATGCGCCGCCGCATAGCCCGGGTCGGTGGCGATCGCGAGGTCGAACTGTGCGAGCGCCGCGCGTTCGGAGGCCTCGTCCGCACTCAGGTCGTAGAGCGCCCGCCCGCGCAGGTAGGCGTCGTAGGCCTGCACGTTTGCGGTCCCGCCCGCGATCGTCACCGGGTCCTGGTCCGCGTTCCCGGCGCCTGGCGCGAAGCGGGTGACCAGGGCGTGGGCCACGGTGCCCGCGATCTCGCGCTGCACCGCGAAGATGTCGCTAAGTGCGCGCTCGAAGATCTGCGACCAGGGGCTGAACCCGGTGGCGCCGTCGATCACGTCGGCGGTGACACGCACGACGTCGCCCGCGCGGCGCACGCTGCCGTCCAGCAGGTACTCGACGCCCAGCCGGGCGGCGATGGTCTTGGCGTCCTCCTTGCGGTCGCGGAACTGGTGCGATGAGGCCTGCGCCATGACCTGCAGGCGGAGGTCGCGCGCAAGCGTGGCGCGCAATTCCTCCGACAGTCCATCGGAAAAATAGTCCTGGTCCGCGCTGCCGCTCAGGTTCCGGAACGGCAGCACCGCGACGCTGGTGGGTGCGTCCGCGCCGCGCCGTAACGGGCCGAACCACCAAACCGCGCCGCCCGCGGCCGCTGCCGTGGCCGTTCCCGCCGCGATCGCGAGCGCACGACGGCGCGTGATGGCGATGCGCCTTGCGGGCACGGACTGGGCAGGCTGCGCGGGCCGGCCCGCGGCCGCGGCGATGCCGCGAAGGACCGCTGCGAACTCTTCCGCCCCGGCGTTGCCGCGCCAGCGCGCGAGGTCGATGGCATGGTATTGGCGGAAACCGAGCGGCGGCTCGGTGCCGTCCAGCGAGACCGGGACCAGCTTGCGCAAGTCGCGCCCGCGGCCCGCCTCGTCGAGCACCCAGTCGGAAGTCACGGATGCGCGCGACCAGCAGGCGACGACTGCGCTGCAGTTCTCGAGCGCGGCCGCGATCGACTGCGCGAAGGCGGCGCCGCCCTCGATCTGCCGGTCCCACCAGACTTCGAATCCGGCCGCCTGCAGCGCGGCCGCGAGCTGCGCGACCCGCTCCCGGTCGGAGCGCGCGTAACTCAGGAAGGCCGTCGGGCGCGCATCGCCATCTTCCATCGCTCCGGGAGTCTACAATGCCGGCACGCATGCCTGCTCCGGATCGCCTGCCTCAGTTCCACGTCGCCGGATTCACGGGCCACCGCCAGTTGCGGGATCCCGCCACCGCGGGCAGGCACCTCGAGTCCGCGCTGGCCGCGCTGCAGTCGCTCGCCCCGGGCGAGTGGATCGCGCTCTCGTCCGCGGCCGCCGGCAGCGACCTGCTGTTCGCGCGCGCGGCGCTCGCGCGCGGCATGGCCTGGCAGGCGCTGCTGCCGCTGCCCGAGTCCGAATTCCGGCGCGACTTCACCGAGGACGAATGGCGCGCGGCCGAGGCCCTGCTGGCTTCCGCCGAATCGGTGACCGAGCTTGCGGGCGGCGCCTCGCGCGAAGAGGCCTACCTCGACTGCGGAATCGAGACGGTGAACGCCTGCGACGTGCTGGTCGCGCTGTGGGACGGCGAGCCGGCGCGGGGCCGCGGCGGCACGGCCGAGATGGTCGCCTACGCGCGCGAACTCGCGAAGCCGCTCATCGTCATCGACCCGGAGTCGGGCGAGGCACGGCGCGAGAACTTCGGAAACTTCAGGCCCGCGGACCCGGAGCTGGAATTCCTGAACGGCCTGCCGGACGGCGCGGCCCCCGGCGTCGAAGCCGACGATGCGCGCGCACCGGTGCAGCGCCTCTACCGCAAGGCGGATGCGGCCGCGAACCGCAGCGCACCGCAGTTCCGGCTGCTGACCGTGGCCACCGTGCTGCTGCACGTCGCCGCGACGATCGCGGCGACCGCGGGCCTCGCCTTCGACTGGCACGATCCGCTGCTGCCCTGGGCCAAGCTGCTGCTGGTGCTCGGCGCGCTGGCGGCGGCGCTCGCAATCCGCCACTACCGTGCGCAGCGCAACTGGGTGCGCTGCCGGCTGGCCGCGGAGATCTGCCGCGCCGCGCTCGCGACCTGGGGCATGCCGCGCCGGGCCGCGTTGTTCGAGGACCTCGACCTGCCCGGCGCGAGGCAGCTGCTGCGATCGCTGCACATGCTGCACCGGCGCGGCGCGCCGGAGCGGCGCGCCAACCTCGACACCTTCCGCCAGGCCTACCGGCGCGAGCGGCTCGAGGACCAGCTGCGCTATTACCGGGCGCGCGTCGGCCGCGCTGCGCCGCTGCTGGCGTGGTTGCGCGCGGGATTCGCCGGCAGCACCGTGCTCGCGGTGCTGTGCATTGCCGCGTACGCGCTGCATGGCGCACTCGGGCTGCCGCCGGCGCCGGCGGGCGTGGAGTCGGTCGCCTTCCAGTTCCTGCCGATCGTGCTGCCGGTGATCGCGGCCGCCTTCGTCGCGCTGGTGTCCATCAACGACCTGCACCGGCGCGTGGCGCGCTATCGCGAGATGTGCGGGCTGCTCGAGGCGGCGCACCGGCAGGCCGGCGTGACGCACAGCTGGCGCAGCCTCGAGCACCTCGTGCGCCACACCGAGCGGGCGCTGCTGCGGGAGGTGCTCGAGTGGCATACCCTGATGAGCCATCTCGACCGGCACTGAGCTTGCGCCAGCGGGCGGGGCGTTGAGACAATGCGCGCCCCCTTGGAGGAAGACTGCATGCCGACGTTTCCTGCCCGGTGGCGCCTGGGCGCCGCAATCCTGTCCCTCGCCCTCACGCTGCCCGTGGCGGCAGAGCCTCGGGTGCCGCCGGCGGTCTCGGCGCAGGCGCTCGAGATCCTGACGCGCTCGATCAGCTTCCGGACGGCGCTGGGTGAAGGGCAGGTGCCGGCCTATGCCGCATACCTGTCGGGCGTGCTGCAGTCCGGCGGCTATCGCGCGTCCGACATCGCAATCGCGCCCTTCGGCGAGACCGCGACGCTGGTCGCGCGCTGGCCGGGCAGCGATGCGACCTTGAAGCCCCTCTTGCTCATCGGCCACATGGACGTGGTGCCCGCGCATCGTGCGGACTGGAAGCGCGATCCGTTCACGGCCGTGGTCGAGGACGGTTACGTGTACGGCCGCGGCGCCGTGGACAACAAGTTCGGCATCTCGACGATGGTGGCGACGCTGCTGTGGCTGCGGCAGGAAGGCTGGCAACCCAGGCGCGAGATCGTGCTCGCGCTGACCGGCGACGAGGAGACGTCCCAGGCCACGACCGCCGTCCTCGCGGAGCAATGGAAGCACGCCGAGATACTGCTCAACAGCGACGCCGGCGGCGCGTCGCTCGGTGACGACGGCAAGCCCGTCGTGTACGCCCTGCAGGCGGCCGAGAAAACCTACGTCGATTTCGAGATCAGCTTCACCAATCCGGGCGGCCACAGCAGCCGGCCGTCCGCGGACAACGCGATCTACTCGCTGGCCCGCGCGGTCACGCGCATCTCGCAGCACCGCTTCCCGGCGCGCGCGAGCGAACTGACCCGGGCGTATTTCCGCGCGGCCGGCCCGCTGACGCCCGGGGAGACGGGCGCGGCGATGCTGCGCTACGCGGATGACCCCTCGGATCGGGCCGCTTACGAGCACCTCGCGGCGCTGCCCGAGTACGTGGGGCAGCTCGGCACCACCTGCGTCGCGACCATGGCAAAGGCGGGGCACGCGCCGAACGCGCTGCCGCAGAGCGCCATGGTCAACGTCAACTGCCGCGTCTTTCCCGGCGAGCGCATCGAGGACGTGCAGGCGGCGCTGGCGCGCGCCATCGACGATCCGGGCGCGACGTTCCGGGTCGCGAACCTGCCGGTCCCGAGCGATGCCTCGCCGCTGCGCGAAGACCTCATGGCGGCGCTGCGCCGTGCCATCGACCTGCGCGCACCCGGCCTGCCGATCGTGCCCTCGATGTCCGCGGGCGCGACCGACAGCCTCTATTTCCGCAACCTCGGGGTGCCGAGCTATGGCGTCGGCGGCGTGTTCATGAGCCCGCGCGACAACTATGCCCATGGCCTCGACGAGCGCGCGCCGGTCGGCTCGATCGACGGGGCGCTGGCGCAGTGGCGCAGCCTGCTGCGCGACCTGGGAAGCTAGCGCTCGCGCACGCGCTCGCGGTGCAGCAGGTAAAGCCCGGCGGCGACCACGATCGCGGAGCCCGCGAACATGCGCGACCCCGGCAGCACCTGCCAGATCGCCCAGTCGAGGCCGACCGCCCAGACCAGTGCGGTGTATTCGTAGGGCGCCACCAGTGACGCCGGCGCGAGCCGGAACGCCTCGGTGATCAGGTGCTGCCCGGCCCAGCCGGTCAGCCCGATCGCCGCGATCCAGGGCCAGTCGGCGGCGCCGATCGGCACCCAGCCGGGCGCTGCGATGGCGCCGGCGCCGAGCGACAGCAGCAGCAGGTACCAGAACACCATGGACGCGGTCGTGTCGGTGCGCGCGAGCACGCGCACCAGCACGACGACGATCGCGTAGGCGAGGGCAGATCCGAGCGTCGCGAGGCCCGCCAGGCTCGTGAATCCCTCGAGCGACGGCCGCAGCATGACGAACACGCCGCCGAGCCCGGCCAGGATCGCGAGCCAGTGGCGCAGGCCCGCCTTTTCACCGAGCAGCAGCGAGGCCACCAGCACCACGAGCAGCGGCGCGCACATGAACACCGCGTAGGTGTCGGCCATGCTCGCGCGCGCCAGCGCCCAGAGGAATCCCCACAGCATCAGCACTGCGAGCGCCGCCCGCAGCAGGTGCAGGCCGAATCGCACGGGCACGAGCGACCGCAGCTCGCGTGTCCAGGCGTAGGTGAGCAGCACGAACGGCAGCGAGGCCGCGCCCCGCAGGCAGGCGATCTGGATCGCCGGGTAGCGCCCGGAGAGCTGCTTCATCAGCGCGTCCATGACCGAGAAGACGCCGACCGCGGCCAGCATCAGCAGCACGCCACGGATCCGCATGGCACGGTCGCTCATCGGCCGGTCCCGTCTCCCGCTACAATCGGCAGGCACAGTAGCGTCCGGCGGGCGGAGCGACAACATGAAGGTCTACGGCAACGTGCTCGAGATGGTCGGCAGGACGCCCATGCTGCGGCTGAAGAAGCTTGACACCGGGCCCTGCGAGCTCTACCTCAAGCTCGAGCTGATGAACCCGGCCGGCTCGATCAAGGACCGCATCGGCGTGACCATGATCGAGGAAGCGGAACGGCGCGGCGACCTGAAGCCGGGCGGCACCATCGTGGAGGCGACCGCCGGCAATACCGGCCTCGGCCTGGCGCTGGTGGCGGCACAGAAGGGCTATCGCGTGGTGCTGGTGCTGCCGGACAAGATGAGCCAGGAGAAGATCTTCAACCTGCGCGCCATGGGCGCCGAGGTCGTGCTCACGCGCTCCGACGTCGGCAAGGGCCACCCCGAGTACTACCAGGACCTGGGCGCGCGCCTCGCGCGCGAGAACGGCTGGTACCACATCAACCAGTTTGGCAACCCGGACAACCCGAAAGCGCATGCGAATACCACGGGTCCCGAGATCCTCGAGCAGATGGACGGCCGGGTGGATGCCGTCGTCGTCGGCGTCGGCTCGAGCGGCACGATCGCGGGGCTCACCCATTGCTTCCGCGAGCGCGCGCCGTCGGTCGAGATCATCCTGGCCGACCCGGAGGGATCGGTGCTCGCCGACCAGGTGAACCGGGGCAGCCCCGGCCCCGCGGGATCCTGGCTGGTCGAGGGCATCGGCGAGGACTTCATTCCGGACATCTGCGATTTCTCCATGTGCCACCGGGCCTACAGCATCCCCGACGCGGAGTCGTTCGCGACGGCGCGGGAGATCCTGCGCCTGGAGGGCCTGCTGGTCGGCTCCTCCACGGGCACGCTGGTGTCCGCCGCGCTGCGCTGGTGCCGCGAGCAGCGGCAGCCGCGGCGGGTCGTGACCTTCGCCTGCGACACCGGCAACAAGTACCTGTCGAAGCTGTTCAACGATTTCTGGATGGAGGACCAGGGCTTCATCCGGCGCCCGGGTCACGGCAACCTGCGCGACCTCGTCGGCCGGCCGCACGGCGAGCGCGCGACCATCACGGTCGGGCCCGGCGACGTGCTGACGACCGCGCACAACCGCCTGCGCAACGCCGGCTTCAGCCAGTTGCCGGTGATGGAAGGGGAGCAACTGGTCGGGTTCATCGACGAGGACGACATCATGCGCCACGCCTTCGGCGACCCGGAGCGGTTCAACGACCCGGTGCGCGACGCCATGCACACGAACTACCTGGTGGTCGAGCCGACCCTGTCGCTCAACAACCTGGTCGCGATGCTGGACGTGCAGCCGTACGCGGCGCTGATGGACGGCGGGCAGTTCCAGGGCCTGATCACGCGCGCCGACGTGCTCAACTACCTGCGCCGCCAGATGACGGCGGCGGCGCCAAATTGAGGAACCGATGAGCAAACCGAGCAAACCGCAGGGCTTCGCGACGCGCGCGGTCCACGCCGGCCAGTCGCCGGATCCGTCCACCGGGGCCGTGATGCCGCCGATCTACGCCGTGTCCACCTACGCGCAGGAATCGCCCGGCGTGCACAAGGGCTACGAATACTCGCGCACCCAGAACCCCACACGCATGGCCTGGGAGCGCTGCATCGCCGACCTCGAGGGCGGCACCCGCGGCTTCGCCTTCGCCTCGGGCATGGCGGCCACGGCGACGCTGCTGGAACTCGTCGACAGCGGCAGCCACGTGCTGGCGATGGACGACCTCTACGGCGGCACGTTCCGGCTGTTCGAGCGGGTGCGGCGCCGCTCCGCGGGCGTGGACTTCACCTTCGCTGACCTCGGCGACGCAGAGGCAGCGGAGCGCGCCATCACGCCGACGACGCGCATGATCTGGCTGGAGACGCCCACCAACCCGCTGCTGCGCCTCGCCGACATCGCCGCGATCGCGCGGATCGCGCGCGGGCGCGGGATCCTGCTGGTCGTGGACAACACCTTCGCGACGCCGTGGATCCAGCGGCCGCTGGAACTCGGCGCCGACATCGTCATGCACTCGGCGACCAAGTTCCTGAACGGCCATTCGGACATGGTCGGCGGGGTCGCGGTGGTGCGCGACGAGGCGCTCGCGGAAAGGATCGCCTTCCTGCAGAACGCCATCGGCGCCGTGAGCGGGCCTTTCGACAGCTTCCTCGCGCTGCGCGGGCTCAAGACGCTGCCGCTGCGCATGCGCCAGTCGAGCGAGTCGGCGCTTGCGATCGCCGCCTGGCTGGAACGCCACCCGCACGTGGAGAAGGTCGTCTATCCCGGCCTGCCGTCGCATCCCCAGCACGCGCTCGCGCGCAGGCAGATGGGCGCGGGCGGCAGCGGCATCGTGACGTTCTTCGTCAAGGGCGGGCTCGCCGAGTCGCGACGCTTCCTCGAGCGCCTGCGGCTGTTCACGCTGGCCGAGAGCCTGGGCGGCGTCGAAAGCCTGGTCGACCACCCGGCAATCATGACGCACGCCTCGGTGCCGCCCGAGACGCGCGCGAAGCTCGGCATCACCGATACGCTGGTGCGGCTCTCGATCGGGATCGAGGAGACCGCGGACCTGATTGCGGACCTGGAGCAGGCGCTCGGCTGACGGCCCGCGCGGTTACTGCAGCCCGTCGACGACGCGTCCGTCGGCGTAGATCGTGAGGCTGTCGCCGGGCTCGGCGGTCGCATTCACGGTGCCCGTGGCGAAGCGCACGGAGATGTCGTATTCGCCGAGCCAGGGCGCGCCGACCAGCAGGTCGTACTGGTTCTGGGAGCGCAGCCCGGAGCCCGATTCGACCACGCGCGTCATGATGCGGCCCGGGAAGTCCTGCGGCGTGATGCGGACCACGCGTCCCTGCTGGTTGCGCTGGCCGCCCGCGCCGAGCACGCGGATGCGGATGACCGCGACCAGCGGTGTCCCCGTCACCAGCGAGCGGTAGCTGGCGCCCCAGCGCGCCATGATGTCCGTCACGCCGTTGCCGTCGAAGTCGGCGCAGGCGAGCAGGTCGTTGGCCGCGAGCAGGTCCCCGGCGGCCGCGGACCCGCTCTGGACCGCGGACGGCGTCAGCTGGCCCGCGACGTTGATGAGCATCCTGGGCGTGCCGGTGCCGGTCGCGGTCACGTTGCGCGCGAACAGGACGTCCTCGAAGCCGTCGCTGTTGACGTCGCAGACGTTGAGGCCCGCGCCAAAGGTGGCCTGCGTCGTGTCCTCGGCAACGACGGCGCCGGCATCGAAGACGCCCGCGGCATTGAGGTGCAGGCGGACGGCGACGCCGTCGTGGTGCACGAGGTCGAGGTCGCCGTCGAGGTCCACGTCGATGAGCTTCAGGCCCTGGTCCGCGCGCACCGGAATGCCGGCCGCGGCGCTCGCGTCACTGAAGGTGCCGTCGCCATTGTTCCGCAGCAGGCGGGAGCCGAACAGCAGGTCGACGAACCCGTCCTCATCGAAGTCCACGGCCTGGCCGCCGCGCGGCACGTATTCCGCGCCGGCCGGATTGCCGTCCACGCCCGCGGCCACCGCGACGTCGGTGAACACGCCGCCGGCGTTCTGCAGCAGCCAGTTGCGCGCGCCGTCGCCCTGGGTGTGGTCGTACGGCGCGAACAGGTCGACGTCGCCGTCGTTGTCGAAATCGGCGGCGAGCGAGGTGCCGCCGAAGCCGCCGATCGCGAGCGAAGAGACCGCCGCCGAGGCCTGGAAATTGCCAGTGCCCTGGTTGACGTGCAGCAGCGCGACCGATGCCGCCGTGCCCGCGGGCGACAGCGTAGTGCTGAACAGGTCGTCGCGGCCGTCGCCGCTGAAATCCGCGTAGCGCGAATCGCCGGTGGTGCGGCCGGCGGCGTTCAGGTCGCCGAGGCCGACGTCCGCCAGCACGCGCGCCGCGAAGGTGTTGAGGCAGGCGGTGCCGGTCTTGTTGCCGAGCGCCGTCACCGTGTCCTGGCAATCGTCGTCGTTCGGGTCGCCGAACGCGACCGCCGCGCGCGGATGGTCGAGGTTGGTGACGGTGCGCGCCGGCGATATGACGACCGGGCCGCCCGTGCCGATGCGGGTGCCGTTCATGGCGATCACGCGGTAGTAGATGGCGCTCGAGAGCGGGATGCTGGCGCGCACGTGCGGCGAGGCCGTCGTCTCCTCGAAAGTCGCATTCGGGCGCCGGCCCGCGAGCTGCTCGCGCGTCAGCGCCAGGTAGACGCGATAGCCCGTCGCCTGCGCGGCCGGCGAGAAACGGACGGTATGTCCCGGGTCTTCGGCCGTGACGACCGCCCACTCGACCGGGCCCGGCACCGGCCCGGGCTCGGCGCTCACGAGGATGCTTTGCGGACCGCGGCCGCCGCCGGTCTCGGCCGCGATGCGATAACGGTAGGTGACGAGGTTGGTGAGCCCTGTGTGGCTGTAGCTCGTCCCGGTCAGGTCGTCGATGACGTTGGTCAGCTCGCCGGTCGCCGTGTCGCTCCAGAAGATCACGTAGTTTTCGGCGCCGGTCACCGCGTTCCAGGTCAGCTCGACCCGGCCATCCGCGCCTTCGGCGACCGGGCCCGAGGGCGCCGCATGCGGCGGGCTTTCCCCGAAGGCGCCGCTGCAGCCGGCGAGCGCCAGGCCGCCCAGCAGGGCGAAGGTTGCGGTCGCCGCGCGGGCGGCGGCTTTCAGCGGCAAGTACATGGATGGCGTGGCCCCGTCGGAGTTTTGCGCATTATAGCCCGCTCCGGGGGACGGCTCAGGCGGTGGCGGGGCGCAGGTCGACGCGCGATTCCGCCGCCATGCAGTACAGCTCGACCGGTCGCGAGCGGCCGCGCAGCACCAGCGGCGGCAATTCGATGATGCCGCCGGTCGAAGGGTCGAGCGCCTGGCGCACCGCGCGCGAGAGCAGCGCCTCGCCCGCGCGCGCGCGCTGCACCAGCCTGGCCGCGACGTTGACGGTGTCGCCGATCAGCGTGTAGTTGGGGCGCTCCGGCGCCCCGACGTCGCCGACGATCACGTCGCCGGCATGGATGCCGATCCCGAGGCCGGTGTCGAGGCCGAGCCGCGCCTTCCAGTCCGAAGCGAGGCGCGCGAAGCCCGCGATCATGCGCCGGGCCGCGGCGACGGCGCGTTCGCTCGCATCATCCGACGGGTTCGGCAGGCCGAATCCCGCCATCAGCCCGTCGCCGGCCATGTGGAATACGGCCCCGCCATGTTCCTGCGTGACCCCGGACAGCATCGAGAAGTATTCATTGAGCAGGGGTACGACCTCGGCGGGCGTGAGGCGTTCCGCGACCGAGGTGAATCCGCGCATGTCGGCGAACAGCACCGTGCCGCAGACGCGGGCCTGGCCCAGGCCGCTGCGCGCACGCGCCGTGCAGCGGCAGGTGTCCTGCTGGTGCAGCTCGATCAGGTTGCCCGCGGGATCCGCCAGGAACAGCCGGCGCGAGTCGGGCCCGAGCCGGCCATGCACGACGCGGTAGGGCACCGCCAGCCGGTCCAGTTCGGCCTGCGCATCCTCGATGCTCGCGACCGCGAGCGCGACGTGCGGCGCCGTGTGGTCGAATTCCCCGGCCGGTTCATGGCGCACGGGCTGCGCGAGCAGGTGGATCTGCGCCGAGCCGCCCGCATTGATCCGCAGGCATTCCTCGGGCCGGTCCCAGGGCGCCGCGTCGGCCTCGAGTCCCAGCACCTCCCCGTAGAAGCGCCGCATGGCGGCCGTTGCGTCGGGCCCCGGCGCGGCGCGCACCGCGTGATGGTGCAGCTCGACGACCTTCAGGGTCATGGCCCGGGCTGCGGATCGTACAGCTCGACCGTCAGGTCGATCTGCCGCTCGTCCCCGGGCTGGAGGCCGCCGACGCCGACGACCTTGCGCGCGAGCTCGGCACCCTTGGCATCACGGATCACGACGACGACGGAGTACTCCCCCGACCCATCCGCCGCCGGTCGTGAAAACTGGCCGGAAACCTTGAGTGCGACCCGCCCGGCTTGTTCCTCCGGGACGTCCTTGCGCCGCTCGAACCGCAGGTGGTGTCGGCACGCCGGGCAGACGGCCGCGCTTTCGAGGATCGTGGCCCGGCAGTGCGGGCACGACCTCGTCTTGCCGGCGGTCAGGACGCGACGGTTCACCGCCATGGCCGGGCTCAGTTCCGGGTGACGGCTTTCGGCGTCCCGGCCTCGCTCCAGCCGAACTCGGCGCGGCCGCGCATGCGCGCGCCGCCCGCCACCGACAGCGAACCGGCATTCACGTCGCCGTTCACCACCGCGGTCTGGTGCAGCTCGACTTTCTGGGCGCTCTCGACGTTGCCCTCGATTTCGCCGGCGATGATCACCGACGCGGCCCGCACCGAGCCCGCCAGGTGCGCGCCCGCCTCGATGGTCAGCGTGCCGTCCACGTGGACGTCGCCCTTGAAGCGGCCGGCGATGCGGACGTGGCCGGAGCCTTCGATCTTGCCGTCGAAGGTCAGGCCGGCCGCCAGCACCGATTCCTTGAGCTCGCGCCGTGTGCCGGGCGCAGGCTGCGGCGTGGCGGTCACCGGCTCCGGTCGTGGGCGCGCGATGGCAGCGGCCGGGGCCGGCGCGTCGTCGGGAGAGTCCTTTGCAACGATGTCCTTCCAGATCGCCATGGGCGTGTCCTCCGGGTGGGGGGACGCCAAGAGTAGCCAGTTGCTGGGCCGCGGGCGAGCGCTGCCGGCCCCGTGACGGTGGCGGCGCGACCTGTCGCCAACCGGCGACACTCCGGATGGGCGCCGGCGGCTAGAAGAGACCGGGCAGGGCTTCCTGGGCGGGGGTGGGACGGCGCATCACGGGCACCCGGATGGCGGCCTGAGCCTTGAGCGAGGGCGGCAAGGGCGCAGCCATGCTCTGGCCGCAAGCGCCGGTTTGCAGCCAGCCAAGCGCCGCCGCGGTCGAGGACTCGGCGCTGTCCCAGGGGTTGCGCGTCAGGTCGTCGCCGGCCGCGCAGGCCGCGCCGGGGAGGGTCTGCGCCAGGCCGTCGAAGTAGTCGCCCTGGTTCAGCGCATTGGTGATCTTGAACGTCACCAGGCGCAGGCGCAGGTCGCAGCCGGCCATGTCGAACGCCGACTGGCCCACCGGCTTGCCGTAGGTGTCGGAGCCGACGATCGCAGTGTTGACCCAGGGATCCATGGAGTTGACGACCAGCTCGCTCGCGGAGGCCGAGCCGCCGGTCGTGATGAAGGCGATGCTCACCGGCGAAACCGACTGCGGCTGCTGCACGAAACGGTGCACGGTGTCGTTGGCCGACTTGTTGGCGTTGAAGCGCATGTTCTCGAACACGTCGGTCGCCATGCGATTGCCGCCGAACAGGTCGCCGACCAGGTCGGCGATGCTGACCAGCCCGCCGCCGTTGTAACGCAGGTCGATGATGAAGTTCTGGATGCCCGGGTTGCGGTTGCGGAACTGCAGGAACGCGCTGCGCAGCGGCGCCTCGGCCGTGGAAATGAAAGTGCGCAGGTTGACGTAGCCCACCTCGATGTTCGGGTTCTGGGGCAGGGTCAGGATCGCCGTGCCGTTCGCGGGCAGCGGCGGGATCGTGACGATCGCCTTGGTGAAGACGACGTTGTTGAACTGCTGGCCATCCACGCGGATGAAGTTCAGCGTGCGCTGCACGCCCTGCGTGGCGGGGCCGAAAGCGTTTTCGAGGTTGGGATCGGTCTGCAGGATGGTCGTGACCGCCACCCCGTCGATGTGCGTGATTTCCGAGCCGCGCCCGAGGCCACCCGCAGCGGCGGGACTGCCTTCGTAGACGTCCGGCAGGAGCAGGCGGTTGCCGTCGATGCGCGTGCGGAAGCCGAAGCCGATGAACTGGCCTTCCTGCAGGAAGCTGCTGTCCGCCGCCGGGGTCGTGAGGTAGCTGAAGAAACGGTCCTTGTTCTGGGCGCGCGCGGTCGCGGTCAGCGCATCGAGCAGATCGTCTGCGGTCGCGTAGTTGCCGACGCTGACGTTGGCCGGCAGCAGCTCCGGGAACAGGTACCACTCGCGCGTCGCGGCCAGCACGAAGTTCTTCTCGTTGGTCGCAGAGCAGGCCCCGCCGGGGGCCACGCCGCCGCCGCCGCCGCCGCAGGCCGCGACCAGCACTGACACGCAGGCCGCCGCCGCGGCGGGCAGCGATTGGTGGATCGATCCAGTCATGGGAACCCCGGGTCGCGCCGGTCGCCAGGCCCGCTCAGGCGAGCTGGGCGCCGAGCAACTCGAGCCGGCGATGCTGCATGCGCAACTGGAACAGGAGCGCGCGCGTCTCGGCGCGGAAACTGGCTTTTTCCCAGCGCGCGACCACCGTCGCCCGCGTCCTCGCATACCAGGCGTCGGTGAGCCGCGACCATTCGGCGAGCGTCGCCGTGAACATCTCGTACTCGCGCCGGACGCGGTCGCGCAGCTCCGCGACGTGGACGTGCGGGAGCGAGAGGCTCCGGCGCGCGAGGCCGGCTTCGACGCGACGAAACTGCATCGCGAGCCGGGCGCGGTGGATGGCGACCGCGGGCGTGCGCTTCAGGCGGCTGGTGAGGCCGACCCACGACAGCGAGCAGATGATCCACTTGCTCGGGTCCCAGTGCCACCACCGGATGCCGTTCCGGTAGTCGTGGGCGAACTGGTGGTGGAAGTTGTGGTAGCCCTCGCCGTAGGTCAGGAAGGCGAGCCAGCCGTTGTCGCGCGCGCTGTGTCCGTCGCCGTAGGGCTGGCGGCCGACCGCGTGCGCGACCGAGTTGATCAGGAAGGTGAAGTGGTGGCTGACGACGAGGCGCAGCACGCCCGCGAGCAGGAACACGCCCCACAGGTCGCCGTGCAGCCAGCCGAGCGCGAGCGGCACCAGCACGTTCAGCCCGATCGCGAGCAGGTAGTAGTACCGGTGCTGGAATGCGACCAGCGGGTCCTTCTGCAGGTCGCGGACGTTGTCGAAGTTCGGCTCCCCGCTCGGGTAGCGGCGCAGCATCCAGCCGATGTGCGAGAACCACAGGCCGCGGCCGGCGGAGTACGGGTCGCGGTCGTTGTCGTCGGTGTACTTGTGATGGTCCCGGTGGCCGGCAGCCCAGACCAGCACGCTGTTCTGCAGCGCCATGGCGCCGAGGATCATGTAGACCAGCCGGATGGACCAGTGGGCGTCGTAGGTGCGGTGCGACCACAGCCGGTGGTAGCCGCCGGTGATCGCGAGCCCGTTCGCATACAGCAGGATGGCGAACCAGGCCCAGGCCGCGCCGCTGTAGCCGACGGCGAATCCGTACCACGGCACGACCACGAGCGCCGCGGCGAACGTGAGCGCGAACATCAGCACGTTGGCCCAGAGCAGGCGCGGGCGGGGGGCGGCGGCAGGCGCATTCATGGCTGGCGAACCCGGAGCAGGAGGGACCCGGTCATTGTGTCGAACGCGGCCGCCGATGTCACACGAAATAATGCGTCACGCGTTCACTTTTTCGGCCCGAACAGCGCTTCCAGGGCGCTCTTGGCGCCTTCCGTCGCCGTCCCGGCCGGCCGGTAGCGCCCGGCGGCCGGCTCGAAATAGCCGCAGAAATTGGCGCGGTCCTTGTTTTGCACCTCGTCGGCCACGGGCTCGGCGCAGCTCTTCGCCTTGCTCCGGTCGTAGAAGCGGCACAGGCGGCAGACGTGCAGCTCGGCGCGGCAGGCGCGGCATTCGTCGGTGCGCAGGAGCGGCAGCGAGTAGTCGGCAAGAGAAGCGCCACAGCGCCAGCAGGCAAGATTTCCCGAGTTGGCCGCCGTCATTCGACAGCAATCCCGGCGTCTTCGAGTACGCGCCGCAGCGGCTCGAGATGGCGCTCGAAATGCCTCCAGCGATTCACCGACCGGTCGTGCATCTTCTCGCGCACCTGCACCGCGCTCGCGGTGGCGCTCGCCGTGACGTTCTTCTCGAACTCGAGGCAGGCCGGCTCGAATGGCAGGCCGAGCCTTGCGAGCAGGGCGCGCGTCTCGCCTTCCTGGTCCGCGACCAGCGATTCGTAGCGGACCTCGACCAGTCGCTCGCCGAGGGCCGAGCGCCAGTGCCGGAGCAGGCGGTCGTGCGCGACGTAGTAGCGCCCCACGCTGTCGAGGGAATACGCGTAGCGGAAGTACGACTGCTTGTACATCGCGAAGCACGCGTCCATCGGGTGGCGGCCGAGGTACACGAGGCGAGCCTCCGGCCAGGCCCGGGCGATGAATCCCAGGTACAGGAAGTTCTCCGGGAATTTCTCGATGAACATCGGCTTGGCGCCGAGGCGGTGCCGGATGGCCTCCAGGTACCCGGCCGCGACCAGCGCCGGGTCCTGTTTCGCCGCGGCCGCGACGACCTGCGGGGTCACCTCGTCGGCGGTCCCGATGCCGCTGACCCGGCGCAGCGTTGCCGGCAACTGCATGGTCTCGCCGATGCTTTCGACCTGCGAATGGCTCGCCAGGATGCGTTCCGTCAGCGTCGTGCCGGTCCGCGGCAGCCCGACGATGAAGATCGGGTTCCTGCCAGTCGCAGCGGCCGGCGCCGGTATCGGCGGCGCGGCGATCCACTCGGCGGAGCAGCAGGCGATGATCGCGTCGATGAGCGCGACGTCGGTGGCCACGTCGTAGCGGGAGACCGAAGTGGCCGCATCGCCGGCCATGCGGTAGTACCCGAAGGCCTCGTCCCAGCGGCCGAGGTCCTCGAGTTCCTTGCCGATCGCGTAATAAAGGTAGATGTTGCGCGCCGGGGCAAGGCCGCCTGCGCGCAGGACTTCCTGCATCTGCCGGATGTGCGCGTCGTCCTGCGCCGTCTTCAGCCGCGCGAGCTGGTAGTGGTTGCGCTGGTGCGCCGGTTCACGGACCAGGAGTTCCCGGTAGATCGCTTCCGCCTCGTCGATCCGGCCCAGGTAGACGGCGCAGGCCGCGAGGTTCGCCTTGAATCGCGGCACCCCCGGCTGCAGCTCATTGGCGCGCCGGTGCAGCGGCCAGGCGCGATCGTGCAGCCCGATGGAAGACCAGGCGAGCCCTGCCATGTCGAGGTAGCGCGGGCTGTTGCCGAGCGCCGGTTCGTAACGCTGCAGCAGCGCAAACGCTTCCGCCTGCCGGTCGTCCAGGCTGCAGCGGCTGGCGAGTTCGATCGCGGCGTCGTAGCGGGCAGGGTCCAGGGCAAGCGCCTGCGCAAAGCACTCCGCCGCCCGGCGCGGCCGCCCGGCGGCTTTCTCAGTCAGGCCGGCGAGGAAATGCCCTTCCGGGTCTTGCGGATCCTGCGCGACCAGCTGCGCCGCGCAACGGCCGACGGTGGCCCAGTCGTTCTTCTGGGCCGCGAGCCTGGCCTTGGCGCTGATGTCTGCGAACGCCTGTTGCATGGCCCGCCGCGCCTCAGTCCACGGTGATGCCCGCGGCCTCCAGCATCGCGCGCAACGGCTGCAACTGGCGCTCGAAATGGCGCCAGCGATCGACGGAGCGCGTGTGGATCTTCTCGCGGACCTGCACCGAGCTTGCCGTCGCGCTGGCCGCCTCGTTCTTCTCGAACTCGAGGCAAGCCGGCTCGAAGTCGAGGCCGAGCCGTTCCAGCAGGCGGCGCGTCTCGGCCTCCTGGCTGGAGACGAGCGCCTCGTATTCGACCTCGATCAGCCGGGCCCCGAGCACCTGTTTCCAGTGTTCCAGCAGGCGGTGGTGGGCCACGTAGTAGCGGCCCAGGCCTTCCAGCGTGTAGGAGAATTTGTAGGCCCAGGTGAACACCTGCTTGTACATGGCGAAGCAGCTGTCCATCGGGTTGCGCCGCAGGTAGACCATGCGCGCATCCGGCCAGGCCTTGGCGATGAACCCGAGGTAGAGGAAGTTGAACGGCAGCTTGTCGATGAACATCGGCTCGTTGCCGAGCCGGTAACGGATCGAGGCCATGTAGCCGTCGGCGATCCTGGCGGCGTCCTGCCGGGCCGCGGCGGTGACGATCGCCGGGTTCATGCTTTCGACCGTCTCGACGCCGCTGACCTGGCGCAGCGTCATCTGCAGGAATTGCGTCTCGCCGACACTCTGCACCCCGGAATGGCTGGCCAGTATGCGTTCCGTCAACGTGGTCCCGGTGCGCGGCAGGCCGACGATGAAGATCGGCGTCTTGTCAGCCGGCTCTGCAACCTTGCCGGCGTCGGCAAGCCACCCGGAGTTGCAGGTTGCGATGATGCGGTCGATCAATTCGATGTCCGCCGCGACATCGTAGTTTGCGACCGATGCAACGGCGTCGCCCGCGCGCTTGTAGTAGTCGAAGGCCTCGTCCCAGCGGCCGAGATCCTCGAGTTCCTTGCCGATCGCGCAGTAAAGGAACACGTTGCGGTCCGGCGGCAACCCGTTGTCGCGCAGCACGGCCTGCATCTGCTCCACGTGGGTCGCGTCGCGGGCCTTCTCCAGCCGCGCCAGGTAGTAGTGATTGCGCTGGTGCGTTGGCACGCGCTCGAGCAGCGCCTGGTACAGGGCCCTGGCTTCCTCGATCCTTCCCAGGTAGACGCTGCAAGAGGCCAGGTTCGCCGCAAACAGCGCGATGTCCGGCTGCAGCTCGTGGGCACGGCGATACAGCGGCAGGGCGCGTTCCGGCATGCCGATGTGCGTGTAGATGGTGCCGGCCATGTCGAGGTAGCGCGGGCTATTGACCAGCCGCTCCGAGTACCGGGCCAGCAATTCCGCGGCGGCGCCGTTGCGGCGGCCGATCGAATGCTGGTCGGCCAGCTCGACGGCGGCGTCGTAGCGTCCGGGATCCAGCTCCAGCGCCCGCGCAAACGCTTCCGCTGCCCGGATCGGCCTGCGCGCGGCCTTCTCCACCAGCCCCGCGAGGAAATGCCCTTCCGCGCTGGCATCGTCGCGCCTGAGGATCTCGACGGCGCAGGCATGGACCTTGGCCCAATCCTGCTTTTGTGCGGCGCGCCTGGCGGTTGCGCTGAGCTTCCCGAGGACGTCGGCCGTGCTGGTGGCGTTCATGGCGGCATCAGGCGGCGAGGCGGCGGCTCTGCATGAATTCCATCATGCCCGAAGCGGCGGCGGCCGGTTCCGCCCAGGCCATGGCGTCCGCGATCTCGCGCCCGTGGCGGCGCCTGATCTCGTCCATTTCCACGCGCCTCTGCAGAGCCCCGTAGGCCCTCGTGGGTTCCTTGGCATGCGTTCCGATCGTGCCGGCGTCGGCCATGCGCTGCAGGTCGGCGGCATCCGGCTGGTGGCCGAAATGGCGGCTGAGGCGGCCGAGCGTGCCGACGGGGTCGTCCAGGAAGTCCTGTGCGTCCAGCGTCGCCACGCGCGGGTTCGCTCGCTCGCCCACCGACTGCCGGAAGTTGTAAAGGCTCGCCAGCCAGACAAGGGCGCAGACCTGCAGCAGGGACAATCGCGATGCGTCCGCCATCCGCGGGTACTGCCGCGCGAAATCGCCGTCCGCCAGGAAGGACGTCGCGAGGCCCGGCATCTTGCCCTGGGTATCGGCGGTCTTCTTGAGGTTCGAGACGAGAAAGCTCTCCAGGTCGGAATAGAGGTAGAGAACGGGCTGCTCCGGCAGGTGCCGGAGCACGTCGGGGAGCAGGTTGTTGGCGACGTTCGTCGCCTTGATGACCGGGAGCCTGCCGCTGCGGAAGTTCCGGCACAGCAGCCGCAGATACTTGACGAACGCCTCGTTCCCCTCCGGGACCGGCGCACCCGCGCGCTTCACGTCCGCCAGCCGCCGCAGGATCCAGGGTTCCTTGAGGCTGAAAAACGCGTCGCTCCGCGCCAGGCAGCGGGCAAGCAGCGTCGAGCAGACGAAGGCGTGGTGGAAGATGAATGCCGGGCGCGGCCGGGCGACGTCGTGCCGACCTTCCAGATCGAACAGCTGGCGTGTCTCGACCCAGAATTGCGCCTGGGCCAGGGGCTCGAAGCGGATGTCGATGAACGGCGACTGGTCCAGCATGGACTCGTCGACGACCAGGAACTTCGTCAACTTCCGGTCCGGCGAGAAATCGGCGACCAGGAACGCCGGCTCGAACAGCAACGCCGGAACGGTCACCCTGAAGTCGCTGGCCTGGATCAACATGGGCGGAAACATAGCAGAAGCCCCGCCGGCCGGATCGCGGCAAAAAAAAGGGCCGCTCCGAAGAGCGGCCCTGATGATGGATGGAATCTCGTCCGGTTATTCGAAGCTGTGCGCCAGGCGCAGGAAGTAGCCGCGGCCGAACATCCGGTACGTCGCCGGGTCCGTCGTCGCATTGAAGCCGATTTCGATGTACGGCGGCTCCTCGTCGGTCAGGTTGGTGATGCCCACCGTGACCTTGGTGCCCTGGCTGAACTTGTACTGCGCGAACAGGTCGTGGTAGAGCTGCGAATCGATCTTCTGCTTGTAGCTGCCGTCGGGCTGGTTGCCCGCGCCGCAGTTGCAGAAGGTGTCCGCATCCAGCGAGCTGATGAACTCGCCCTCGTATCCGACCAGCAGGTCGTTCCAGAACCACTTGATCGCGTAGTTCGCCTTGTCCTCCGCATAGGCACCGCCGTCCTGGGCAGTGGGATCCGTGAAGCGGCCCGACAGGTCGATTTCCGCGGCGCCCGGGAACGGGGTCTTGGTCCGCTCCAGGTTGTGCGACCACAAGAGCTCGGCCGAGAACTTGCCGATCCCCGTGTCCCACGAGTAGCGGATCTCGGTGTCGATGCCTTCGGCACCCTGGTCGGCCACGTTCAGCGGGAAATCGTTGACGAAGTCGATGCTGTAGTCCGGGTTGCGGAACACCAGCGCGCAGGAGGCGGCATTCTGGTTGACGTAGCAGTCATCCAGGATGAACTGCACGCCAAGGGAACTGATGCCCTCCTCGATCTGGATCTTCCAGTAGTCGACCGTCAGCGACATGTCGCCATTGCCGAACTGCGGCGTCCACACGATGCCGGCGGTGATCGTGTCACCCGTTTCCGGCGAAAGGTTTGGGTTGCCGCCCACCCTGGCCAGCAGTTGCTGGTCGAACTGCACGCCTACCTGCGCGCAGCCCGGAGGCAGCGGCTGTCCGACCGGCGGGATGCACGGGTCGTTGTAGGTCGGGAAGCTGTCCACCGTACCGCTGAACAGGTCGCTGATCGTCGGCGCACGGAACACCGTGCCGTAGGTGGCGCGCAGCTTGACGTCGGCCGCCGCCTTGAACTCGACACCGACCGCGTAGGTGGTCTCGGAGTCGAAGACGTCGTACGAGTCGTAGCGGGCGCTCGCCTTCGCATCGAGGGACTGCGTGCCGTTGTCGAACAGCGGGAAGAACAGCTCGCCGAAGAACGAGTCGTTCTGCAGGCTGCCCTGGGTGCCGGCACCGGTATTGCCGGTGACCGCATCCTGCTGCTTGGCCGAGTCCGGCTGGTACTCGAAATCGACCTTGCCGTAGGTGTAGCCGACCGCCCATCCCATCGTGCCGCCGGGCATCTCGAAGCCCTTGCCGGCAAACGAGACGGCCGCCTCGTCCTGAGTCGTCAGGAAGGTGTCGGTCAGGTCGACGCCGACGTACGCCAGCTGGTCGGCCGGGATCGACATCGCGCCGCCCAGCAGGTTCAGCGGGACGCAGCCCGGGATCAGGGTGCTCGGGTCCGCAACGTTTCCGTAGCATTCCGGAGTCCCGTCGCCGTTGAGGTCGGCGGACGGGCCGAGAGCCAACGCCAGGCGCGGGCCTGACCACTGGCCGAAGTCGTGGTCGGTGCGCTCGCGCTGGCCCCAGTTGTAGTACACGTCCCACGTGATGCCGTTGCCGAACTTGCCGTCCAGTCCGACGTTCACCTGGAACTGGGTGATGTCCTGCGTGAAGCGACGATCGATTTCCTCGATCCTGCGACGGGCATTGGTGACCGGCTGGAACAGCAGGTCCGGCCCCGGCCCCGCGTTGTATGCCGTGATGGCCTGGCGCAGGTAGTAGTTGTCGGCGGAGATGCCGTCAAACGTGGCGCCGCCGAACGTGACCAGGTGGCCCGGATCCACTTCGGAGCTGTACGGTTGCGGCGCGAGTTCCTGCGCCGACTGGCGGAAGTTGCCGCGGATCGAGCCGCTGAAGTTGATGCTGTCCGTCAGCGCGAACTTGCCGTCCGCGAACACGTTCGTGCGCTCGTACGGCGTCTGGATGTAGTTAACGGGCGCGTAGTTGTAGGTGCGGCCGTCCCAGGGCACGAGGCCGGCGCCAGCGTTCATGAACAGACCCTGGTTGCCGATCCGCACGCGGCCCTCGGGGATGCGCGAGGAGCCGATCGGATAGCAGCCGCCCTGCGGCGTGCCGTCATACGGCGCGGCGACCTGGTTCTCGCAGCCCTCGGGGTAGATGTAGTAGCTGTTCTGGAAGAAGTCCCAGGGCGCGTCGCTCTGGTAGGCCTCTTCCTGGTCGACGTACTCGGCGCCGAAGGTGAAGTGGCCGCCATCAAAGGTCTTGCCGCCGATCAGGCCGAAGCTCGTCTGCACGCCCGAGTCCATGTCGAAGTAGTCGGCCGTCTGCGCGTTGACTTCGAGACCGTCGAATCCCGAGCGCGTGATGATGTTGACGACACCCGCGACGGCGTCGGCGCCGTACACGGACGCGCCGCCGTCCTTCAGCACTTCGACGCGCTCGATCATGTTCTGCGGGATGGTCTGGTAGTCGCCGAAGTCCACGGTGCGCTTGCCGTTGACCAGGGTCAGCGTGCGGTCCACGCCCATGCCGCGCAGGTCGATCAACACGGAGCCGTTGCCGCCGTTGTTGGTGGTCGTGCCGATCGGAGATCCGGACATCGAGGGAATGCTCTGCAGCAGGTCGCCGATGTCGGTGATGCCGCTGGTCTCGATGGTCTCGTTGCTGAGGACCGTGACAGGGCTTGCGCTGTCCAGGTCAGGCCGCGGGATGCGCGAACCGGTGACGATGACGTCGCCGATCGAATCCTGGGCGCCGACTACCGGAGCGTACGATGCCAGCAGGGCGCCGGATGCGGCACCCAAAGTCAATCGAACTGCTCGACTTAACACGCGATTCATGTGATCGATCCTCCCGGCCATTCCGATATGGGGTTCCGCGTTGTCTAGACGCAACGCGATTGTGCGCTGCTTAATAGCACAGAATCGACTTTCGGTAAACCAGTCAGCTCAATTGAGTCGGGCGGCTTTGCAAACGAATAACGCCGTCAATCGCCGAAATCTTGCCGCTTAGGGCTCCCCGTGGTTTGCAGGCGTGCTGCGGTGCGGCGCGCGAGCCACAGCGGATTCACACGAATGTTGCGTCAATCCAACGAGTGCGCCCGCGGAGCGCCGCCAGGGGAGAGGCGTTGTGTATCGACCACGCGTACCGGTATTCCCCACCAGACATTAGTTTCGGACTATTTGTTGGTAGATCTTCCCCACAAGTGGAGAAGAAGTGCGTCGAATGGTCGCCGCGGATCCTCAATCGCCGGCAGGCGGACGCTCAGGCAACTGGATGCGGTCGCCTTGCGCGAGGCCAATGCGTGCGGCGGTCCCGGCAAGAACCTCCAGCACCGCGATGACAGGTGCCGCCGAAGGGATCGGGTCCTCGGTGAGCGGCCTGGTTTGATGGGCGATGTTCACCACGCGACCGTCCGCGCCGATGAATACGAGGTCGAGCGCGAGGAACGTGTCCCTCATCCAGAACGAAGTGAATTGCACCTGTTCGAGCAGGAACAGCATTCCGTAGTCGGATGGCATCTCGCGCACGAGCATCAGGCCGTTCGCGCGGCTCGCCGGATCGGCGGCGATCCAGACGCGGAAACGGTGCGTGCCGGATGCCGTCTCGACCGCGAGTTCCGACATCGGCAGTCCGGCGAGATGCTGCGGCACCTCGTACGCCGGTTCGTCGGCAGTGCAGGCGGCGGCCAGAGCCAGCGCAACGACTGCGAGCACCGCCCTCATCGGACCGTGCCCAGTGCCGCGCCCTCATCCTCGCGGTAGGTCACGAGTCCCGCGAAGTCGAAGCGCGTCAGCAGCACCGCGCCGTCGCCGTCGACCGCGCGGGCCGGCGCGGTGCAGAAACCGCGCGCGCTGACGCGGAAGCTCCGCGGGGGCAGGCCCGCGTCCTCGATCGCCTGCTGCTCGACTTCGTCGAACATGCACAGGCGCTCGCCCTGCGTGCCGTAGATCCGCTGGCCGCTCTCGTCGAGCAGGGTGACGTTGACCGGCACGCCGCGCGCGGCGGCGCCCATCGCGAGTTCGGGCGCCGCGAACACGACCGCGAGTTCTCCGCCGTCGCGCCGTCCCGCGAAGCGCAGCCGCAGGCCGCGCCCGTCGGGGCGCGACATGCCGGTGCAGTCGAGGTCGGGCTCGCGCCAGTCAATTTCCGCTTCGATGCTGCCGCGCAGCCGCATCGACAGGAATCCGGCGTCCCCGGGCAGGCAGCGATCGGCCGGCGGCGACGGCGGCGCGATCGCGGGTTGCGCCAGCGCAAGCGCGAGGATCGTCGCCGGCGTCACGCGCCCGGCTCGTTCAGGCCGCGCCCATGCGCGCGACCAGCAGGTGTTTCGCCAGCGTCCCGTGCGCGCGGCCGATGCCGCGCACCAGGTGCATCACCGCCGTCAGCAGCAGCACGCCCAGCACAATGATCAGCGGGGCGATTGCGGGCGATGGCACGAAGTGGATCCCGTGGTCCAGGCCGATGCCGCCGGACCCGATGCCCGCCTCGACCAGCAGCCCGGCGACGGAGCCGACGACGAGCCCGAGGCTCACCGTGATGCCGGAGAGGGCGATCATGAAGTAGAGGATGCCGAGCGGCAGCATCACGAGGAAGTAGAACATCGTCGTCCAGGTGCGACGGTCCACCAGCATTTCCTTGATGCGCTGGAGGATCGGCATGCCCTTGCTCGGGTACACCGGGCGGCGTGGCATGCGCTGGCCCAGCAGGCCCTCGACCAGGCGGCCCTCGGCGAGCGCGAGCACGCGGGTGAAGCCGACGAACAGCAGGAAGAACGGGATGCCGATGATCAGCATGATGAGACCGGCCGACATCGACAGTCCGGTCACGGTTACGGTGAAGTAGAAGATTCCGGTCACCAGCGACAGCAGCATGAAGAAGAGCGCGGTCCAGGCGCGCGAGTCGCCGTAGACGCCGAAGAAGCGGCCGAGCAGGGTGCGTGGCGCCTTGCGCGGGGGCGGCGCAAGCGCCGTGCGCACCTGCTGCTCGGTCGTGCGGTAAGCCGCGGCCACTTCCTCGGGCGCGCCATACGTGCTGGCGATCAGCTCGAGCGTGTCGGCCTCGTTGCGGCCAGGATTGGCGGCGAGCTCTGCACGCAGGTATTCCTCCGCGTCGTAGAGCGCGTCCTGGATCAGCGCCGGATCCTCGCCGGCAAGCGACTCGCGCAACGCCGCGAGGTACTGCTCGATCGAGCGTGGGGCGGTGCGTTCGTTCATGGGCTTGCTCCCTCGGTCTCGGTGAATCCGTCGACGAAATCGCGCGTGTTGCGCCAGATGCCACGCCATTCCGCGAGCGCGGCGCGTCCGGCTTCGGTGATCCGGTAATAGCGCCGCGGCGGGCCAGCGTAAGACGGCACGATGCGGCTCGCCAGCAGGCCATTGGCCGAGAGCTGGCGCAGCACCGGGTAGAGCGCGCCTTGCTTCACCGGCGCGTGGCCCGCGGCCTCGCCTTGCAGGCGCTTGGCGATCTGGTAGCCGTAGAGGTCCTCGTCTGCCTGCTCCAGGACGGCCAGCAGCACGAGGCCGACCAGGCCGGCATTGAGTTCGCGCTGGAACTTCTGCGACAGTCGCTCCTGGTCGGCAGGGACGCCTTCGGTCTCTGGTAAGGTGCTATCTTCTTGCACGCGCCATTACCTGTTTAGCAGCGGTGTTAAGTGAATACTACTATGCAGTGCGTAATAGTCAAGTGATTCAACATAAACCCGACCTGGGCCACGCCAACCAATCGGCCGTCGACCGGTCTGATCGGCCATGAGAACGCGAGCGACCGCAATTGCCTGCATGGTCCTGCTGCTGACCGGCTGCGCCGGTCTCGGCACCAAGCTCCAATCGCCGCGCGTGTCGGTGATCGGCATCCGGGCGCTCAAGGCGGACCTGTTCGAGCAGAGCCTGGAAGTGCGCCTGCTCGTGGAAAATCCGAATTCGCTCGACATCCCGGTGCGCGGGCTCGACGTCAACGTCGAACTCGCGGAGGAGCCGTTTGCGCAGGGCACCTCGGCGCGGGAATTCACCGTGCCGGCGCGTGGCGAGGCCGAGTTCGACATGCTCGTGACGGCGCATGCGGCGACTGCGCTGCTGCGCATCGCCACGGCGGGGCGCGAGGAGCGCGAACAGGTCGGCTACCGGCTCTCCGGTAAGCTGTCCACGCGCCTCGGCCTGTTGCGCTCGATCCCGTTCGAGGAAACCGGCACGTTGCCGCTCGCCGACCTGGGCTCGAGGAAACGCAAGGCCGAATAGCAGCAAGAACCGGGTTGCCGCGCGGCCGGGCCGGATCCAGTCTTGGCCCCAACGAGCCAACCACGGGTGCCGCTGTCATGATCGAAGCCATGCCGGCTCAATCCGACAACTTCCACCGGATCGGGAAGGTCATCGAGTACATCGACCGCCACCACGCGAGCCAGCCGGATCTCGACGAGCTGGCGCGGGTCGCGGGTCTCTCCCCGTTTCACTTCTCGCGCGAGTTCCGCCGCTGGGCGGGACTGTCGCCGACGCGTTACCTGCGCACCGTCGCGCTCTCGACCGCAAAACGCGAGCTCGACGACCGCGGGTCCGTGCTCGCCGCGGCCTGGGCGGCCGGGCTTTCGGGCGGCGGCCGCTTGCACGACCTGTTCGTCAACTTCGACGCGGTGACGCCCGGCGAATACAAGGAAGGCGGCGCCGGCCTGTCGCTGCGCCACGGCTTCGCGCAGTCGCCCTTCGGTCGCGTGCACGCTGCGTTCTCGCCGCGCGGGCTCGCGCATTTCGCATTCGTGGACGGCAGCGATGGCGCCGCGGTCGCGCGCCTCGCGGCACGCTGGCCGAAGGCCGCGCTCGAGCGCGATGACGCGGCCGCTGCTGCGCTCGCCCGGCAGGTGTTCAGCGAGCGGCGCGGCAGCATCACGCTCGCGCCGGTGGGCACGAACTTCCAGGTGAAGGTGTGGGAAGCGCTGCTCGACCTCGGCGCGCGCGGACCGACCAGCTACTCCGAGATCGCCGCCGCGATCGGCAATCCGCGCGCGAGCCGCGCGGTGGGCCAGGCGGTCGGCGCGAATCCGGTCGCGTGGCTGATCCCCTGCCATCGCGTGCTGCGGCAGGACGGGCAGCTCGGCGGTTATCGCTGGGGCGTCGAGCGCAAGCGCGCGATGCTGGCCTGGGAACACGCGACCGCGATCCGCGCCAGCGGCTGAGAATGAAGGGGACGCACCCCTTTATCGGCCAGACAACGGATTAGGCACATCACGGATGCGTAAACGCATCCGGCCACGGCCTAAATGGGGACGCATCCCAATTAAATTTAATTGGGATGCGTCCCCATTTAAGTCTGGCTAGGCGGCGGATTTGTCGTCGGAACCGGCGGACTGGTCGGGCTCCGGACCCGCGCCCGGCTTGCGCGCCGGCACCAGCATGGAAAGCATGCTCTCCTGCATGCGGTTCCACATTTCCATGTTCTGCCGCGTCAGTTCGGCCATCGCGTTCATCGGCGGCGGCGCGTTGTGCAGCATCTGCGAGATCTGCTGCTGCACCGTTTCCTGCTGGCGCATGAAAGCGGCGACGCTCTGCTCGAGGTAGCGCGCCATGAAGTCCTGCATCGGCCCGCCGTAGTAACGGATGATCGATTCGAGCAGCTGCGTGGTCAGGATCGGCTTGCCGAACTGCTCCTGCTCGGCGATCACCTGGAGCAGGATCAGGCGGGTGATGTCCTCGCCGGTCTTGTCCTCGACCACCTTGATCTTCTCGCCGCGCACGATCAGGTCGCGGATGTCCTCGAGCGTGACGTGCTTGCTGATCGAGGCGTCGTAGAGACGCCGGTTGGCGTACTTCTTGATCAGCCGTTCCTTGGACATGGGCGGAGTGTAACGGAACATGCCGCAGTGCGTTAACGCACTGCGGTAGAACGGCTTTTCACCAAGTTATGGCGAAAAAAAGGACGGCGACCCGAAGGTGCGCCGTCCCGAGGGGGGAGGGTCGGAGCCCGTTCAGGCGGCCTTGCGGGCGGCCTTGGTGGACTCGGAAACGGTCTGGTCGAACCACTTCGTCAGCTCGGCCTGCTGCTCGGACGAGAACTTGATCAGGTCCTGCGAGCGCTGCGTGGCCTTCTCGGCGAACTGCGTCGAGAGCTCGATCTGGCGCGTGGTGAACTCGTTGAAATCCTTCGCGGTGGTCGCGAGCTGCATCTGCTGCAGCGAGTACTCGAGGACTTCACCGGCGAACGCGAGCTGCTGGCGCGCGACGCGCTCGAAGCCCGCGAGCGACAGCTCGTTGAACTTCGCGGCCGGCGCAAACGCCTTCTTGCTGGCGTCGAGGAAAGCGTTGAAATCGAAGGTCTGGCTGGTCATTTCTGGCATCCTTGAAGAAGACATGGACTACCTGGCGATGGCTGCATCTTACGTGATGTCTTGTTGCAGTGCAACAGGAGCACTTCGACACCAGTCAACTGTACGGGGTATTGATATAATATCATTAATAAACAAGAAGTTATCTTTAATTCAGCGGTCTGGCACAGACCTGCTCCAGAACCCGCGTTTTTGCGCCGCATTGACCCGCGGTCAGCCATGACCGACGACCCCTTCAAGGCCTGGATGGGTGCCTGGACGGCGGCGACGGCACCTGCGGCGCCAGGTCAGGCCGACAGCGACGTCGCGAAGAGGCTGTTCGAGTTCGGGCAGGACTACGCGGGCTTCGCGACGAGCTTCTGGGGCCAGTTCGCCGGCGCCGGGCAACCGCCGGCGGCCCAGTGGCTGGGCTCGGCACCGCTGCAGGCGTCGCTCGCCGAACATTATCGGCGCATGATCGCGCCGGCCATGCCGGCCGAAGTGGCGGCGGCGGCCATGCTGCCGGCGCTCGCTGGTGCGGTTGCGCGCTGCCAGCGCGCCGGGCAGGCGCTCGCCGCGCAGGCGGCGGCCATCGGCGCGGACGCCGCCGCACGCATGGCCGCGGAGTTGTCCCGCACGGACGCGGCGCCCATCACCACCCTGGCTGCGCTGCACGACCTGTCGGTCGAGTGCGGCGAGGCCGCCTGGTCTGCTGCCGTGCACCGGGACGACTATGCGGCGGCGCAGGCCGAGTGGCTGGCCGCGCTCGTGGAACTGCAGTTCGAGCAGCGACGGCTGCAGCAGCCCGTGCAACCGCCCGCGGGGTCCGCGCAATGAGCCGGCTCGCCATCGATCCCGCGCGCGCCGCGCTCGAGATGGCCGAATTCGGTCAGCGCATGGCACGCGCCGCAGCGGTGGTCGCGACCCTCGACCTGCGCGCGGAGAACGGCGCGCCGCGCGACGAGACGCTGCGGCTCGGCAAGACGGTGCTCTGGCGCTACCGGGCGCAGGCGCCTGCCGCGCCGCTCGCGCCGCTGGTCATCTGCTATGCGCTGGTCAACCGCCCGACGATGATGGACCTGCAGCCGGACCGCTCGCTGATCCGCGGCCTGCTCGCGCGCGGCCTGGACGTGTGGCTGGTGGACTGGGGCTATCCCGATGCCGGCGACCGCCGGCTCTCGCTCGACGACTACGTCAACCGGCAGCTCGGCGCCTGCATCGATCACGTGCGCCGGGCCACCAGCGCCGGCGCCGTCAACCTGCTCGGCGTCTGCCAGGGCGGGACGCTCTCGCTCTGCCACACGGCGTTGCACCCGGAGCGCGTGCAGAACCTGGTCACCATGGTGACGCCCGTGGATTTCCAGACGCCGGACAACCTGCTGTCGAAGTGGGTGCGGCGCGTGGACGTGGAGCGCATGGTCGAGGTCCTCGGCAACGTGCCGGGCAGCCTCCTGAATGCGACCTTCCTGTCGCTGATGCCGTTCCGGCTCACCGCGCAGAAATATGCGGGGCTCGCCGACATCGCCGACGACCGCGCAGCGCTCGCCAACTTCCTGCGCATGGAGCGCTGGATCCACGACAGCCCGGACCAGGCCGGGCGCGCCTTTGCCGAGTTCGTGCGCTGGTTCTTCCAGGAGAACCGCCTGGTGCGCGGGGGCCTTGCGATCGGCGGGGACGAGGTGGACCTGAAGCGGATCCGCTGCCCGGTGCTGAACGTGTTCGCCGCGCGCGACCACCTGGTGCCGCCGTCCGCCTCGCGGCCGCTCGCGGGCCTGACCGGCAGCGGCGATTACTCGGAGTTCGAGTTCGACGGCGGCCACATCGGCATCTACGTGAGCCGGCGGGCCCAGGAACTGTTGCCCGCCAGGATCGCCCAATGGCTGGCGGAGCGATCCGCCACCCCGGGCCCGGCGATCGGGTAGCATCGCCCGGATAACCACGGAAAGCACGATGACTGACCGGCCCCGACGGCCATCGCCGGCCTTGCTCCTGGCGCTTGCGTTCACGACCACGGCCTGGCTGCCGTCCGGCTGCGGCGGCGATGCGCCCGCCGGCGCGCCCGGCGCGGGCGCCGGCCCGGAATCGGTGGCGGTCATGACCGCGGCGATAGTGGAGAAGGCGGTCGCGGTCGAGGTCGAGGCGCTCGGCACGGCCCGCGCCAACGAGGCCGTGGAGATCACCTCGAAATCGGCCAACACCGTGATCGCGGTGCGGTTCGAGGAAGGGCAGCTGGTGCGCCGCGGGCAGCTGCTGGTCGAGCTCGACGGCGCGCAGGCGCGCGCGGACCTCGCCGCCGCGCAGGCGGCGCTCGCGGAGAGCCGCAGCGCTTTCGCCCGCAGCAAGGACCTGTTCACGCAGCAGGCGCTGTCGCAGGCGCAGCTCGAGACGATCGAGGCGACGCTGCTCGCCAACGAGGCGCGCGTCGCCGCCTCGCAGGCGCGCCTCGCCGACACGCTGATCCGCGCGCCCTTCGACGGGCGCGTGGGCCTGCGCCGCGTCAGCGTCGGCGCGCTGGTGAGCCCGGGCACGGTCATCACGACGCTGGACGACACCAGCACGATGAAGGTCGATTTCGACGTGCCGGAGGTGTTCCTCGCGGTGCTGAACCGGGGCCTCGCGGTCGCGGCCAGGAGCGCCGCCTACCCGGAGAAGTCCTTCGCGGGCGAGGTCGAGTCGGTGGACTCGCGCGTGGACCCCGTGACGCGGACCATCAAGGTGCGGGCGCGGCTGCCGAATCCGGACGGCCAGCTGCGGCCGGGCATGTTCCTGACCGTGCGCGTGTCGCGCGAGCCGCTGCCGGGCCTGGTCGCGCCGGAGCAGGCGCTGGTGCCCGAGCGCGGCAAGACCTACGTGTTCGTGCTGGCGGACGGGCGCATCTCGCGGCGCGAGGTCGTGATCGGCCGGCGCACGCCGGGGGAGGTCGAGGTCACGCAGGGCGTCGCCGCTGGCGAGCGCGTGGTGATCGAGGGCACGCAGAAGGTGCGCGACGGCAGCGCCGCGCATGAGCTGGCGCCGCCGCCCGCGGCCGCGCCGGGCGCCGGGTCATGACCCTCTCCGACATCTCCATCCGGCGGCCGGTCTTCGCGACCGTCATCAGCCTGATGCTGGTGATCCTCGGGCTGGTGTCGCTGACGCGCATCGCGGTGCGCGAGTACCCGGACGTGGACCCCGTGTTCGTGTCGGTGTCGACCGATTACCGCGGCGCGGGCGCGGCGATCGTCGAGAACAAGATCACGCAGGTGATCGAGGACCGCATCGCGGGACTCGAGGGAATAGAGGCGCTGCGTTCCAGCTCGAGGGACGGCCGTTCCGCGATCAACATCGAGTTCTCCGCGACCCGCGACGTGGACGCCGCGGCCAACGACGTGCGCGACCGCGTCGGGCGCGTCGCGGACGACCTGCCGGAAGAGGCGAGCCCGCCCGAGATCCAGAAGGCGGAGTCGGGTCCCGAGGCGATCATCTTCCTGAACCTGTCGAGCGACCGCATGACGGTGCTCGAGCTGACCGACTACGCCGACCGCGTGCTGGTGGACCAGCTCTCGGCGATCGCCGGCGTGGCGCGCGTCAACATCGGCGGCGAGCGGCGCCAGGCCGTGCGCATCTGGATCGACCGCCAGGCGCTGGCCGCGCGGGCGCTCACGGTCGCCGAGATCGAGGCTGCGCTCAGGCGCGAGAACGTGGAACTGCCGGCCGGACGGCTCGAGTCCAGCGAGCGCGAGTTTTCGCTGCGCACCGAGACCGGGCTGGCGCGGGTCGAGGACTTCCGACGCCTCGCGCTGGGGCGCGGGCCGGACGGCTACGTGGTGCGGCTCGGCGACGTCGCGCGCGTCGAGCTCGGCGCCGAGAACGACCGCACCGTCGCGCGCACGCTGGGCCTGCCCGGCATCAGCCTCGGCATCGAGCAGGTGTCGAAGGCCAACACGCTGGAAGTCGCGCAGCAGGTGCGCGCGACGGTGGCGCGGATCCAGCCGGGCCTGCCGGAAGGCATGGCCCTCACGGTCAATTTCGACCGCGCGATCTTCATCGAGGCCTCGCTGCGCGAGGTCGAGATCGCGCTCGGCATCTCGCTGACCCTGGTGCTGGCCGTGATCTACCTGTTCCTGGGCAACCTGCGCGCGACGCTGGTGCCCGCGGTGACGATCCCGGTCTCGATCGTGGCGACCTTCCTGTTCATGGACGCAATGGGCTACTCGGTCAACGTGCTGACGCTGCTCGGCATGGTGCTCGCGATCGGCCTGGTCGTGGACGACGCGATCGTCGTGCTCGAGAACGTGTTCCGCCGCATCGAGGCGGGGCAGAAGCCGCTGCTGGCCGCGCTGGACGGCAGCCGCGAGATCGGCTTCGCCGTGATCGCGACCACGCTGGTGCTGATCTCGGTGTTCGTGCCGATCTCGTTCCTGCCCGGCGCCATCGGCCGCCTGTTCCGCGAGTTCGGCTTCACGCTCGCGGCGGCGGTCGCGTTCTCCTGCCTGATCGCGCTGACGCTGACGCCCGCCATGGCCTCGCGCATGTTCCGCGAGCACGAGCAGCGCGGCGCCTTCGCGCTGCGCATCGACGGGTTCTTCCGCTCGCTCGCTGCGCGCTACGAGCGGCGCCTCGGCAGCCTGATCCGCCGGCCCTGGCTGGTGGTCGGCGGCACGCTCGCGCTGGTCGCGGTGGCCGCGGCCGCGATCCTGACGCTGCCGCGCGAGTTCGCCCCGGCCGAGGACCGCGGCGCGCTGCGCATCAGCCTGGTCGCGCCGGAGGGCTCGAGCCTCGACTACACGGAGCGCCAGATGGCGGCCGCCGAGCAGATCCTGTTCCGCGAGATCGAGCGGCACCGCGACATCCGCCGCTTCTCGCTGCGCATCGGCTCCGGCTTTGGCGGCGCGACCGAGGTGAACGAGGCCAACGGCTTCATGATCCTCGAGGACTGGGGCAAGCGGAAGCGCAGCGCCGCGGAGATCGCGGCGTCGCTGACGGCGCAGCTCGCGCAGTTGCCCGGCGTGCGCGCCAACGTGCTCGCGCCGCCGGGGCTGGCCTCGCGCGGCGGCCAGCCGGTGCAGGTCGTGATCGGCGGCCCGGACTACGACACGCTGGCCCAGTGGAGCGACGTGCTGCTGGAGGCCGCGCGCGCGAATCCGGGCCTGGCCGGCGTCGACACCAACTATCGCGAGCGCAAACCGCAGCTGCGCGTGGCGGTCGACCGCGATCGCGCGGCCGAGCTCGGCGTCTCGCTCGAGACGATCGGGCGCACGCTCGAGACCGTGCTCGGCTCGCGCGTGGTCACGACCTACGTCGACCGCGGCCGCGAGTACCGCGTGATCCTGCAGGGCCAGGCCGGCGACCGCGCCACGCCCTCGGACCTGCAGAACCTGTACGTGCGCTCGACCCGCGGCAACGAGCTGGTGCCGCTCGCCAACCTGATCACGATCGAGGAGACCGTCGGCCCGGTGCAGCTCAACCGCTTCGACCGGCTGCGGTCGATCACCATCAGCGCGAACCTTGCCCCCGGCTACACCATGGGCCAGGCGGTCGGGTTCTTCCAGGAGCTGGTGCGCGACCGGCTGCCGCCCGCCGCGCGGCTGTCGTTCGACGGCGAGTCGCGCGAGTACCTGCGCACCCAGGGCCAGCTCTGGACCACCTTCGTGTTCGCGATCGCGATCGTGTTCCTCGTGCTCGCCGCGCAGTTCGAGAGCTTCAAGCACCCGGCGGTCATCATGACCACGGTGCCGCTCGCGGTGATCGGCGCGTTCGTGGGGCTCGGGATCTACAACCTGTTCGGGGCGAGGATGTCGCTGAACATCTTCAGCCAGATCGCGATGATCATGCTGATCGGCATCGCCGCGAAGAACGGCGTGCTGATCGTCGAGTTCGCCAACCAGCTGCGGGACCGCGGGCTCGAGCGGGTCGAGGCGGTGGTGCAGGCGGCGACCGTGCGGCTGCGTCCGGTGCTGATGACCAGCCTGTGCACCGCCTTCGGATCGCTGCCGCTGCTGTTCGCCACCGGGGCCGGCGCCGAACAGCGCGAGCCGATCGGCGTCGTGGTGTTCTTCGGCACCACCATTTCGGTGTTCCTGACCCTGTTCGTGGTGCCCGCGGTCTATGCCCTGGTCGCCCGCAGCCACCGTTCGCCGCATTACCTGGCCGGGCTGATCGAGCGCCTGCGCCGGCTCGAGCCCGCGCCGGTGTCAAGCCAAGATGACCACCCGCAACCTGTTGAAAAATAAACCATAGTTTCCAAAACCGGGGGGCCGGAGCACCCCGGGCTGGTAGAATCCTCCTCCGTTCCAACCCCGTCCGAACCAACCCTGCGGACCGCGGCGCGCGCCGGGGTCCGCCGGGCGCGGATTGCCGCCCGGCCGGAATCGCAGGAGTGACGCGTGGCGACTGGCTCCCCGTACCAGCAGCTCGAGCAGGAGTTCCGGAGGCTGCATGCCTTCCGGGGCGTGCTCGCGCTCCTGCGCTGGGACGCGGCTGTCACCATGCCCCGGGGCAGCGCCGACCTGCGCGGCGACCAGCTCGCCGCGCTGCAGATCGAGGTCCACGACCTGCTGGTGTCGCCGCGCATCGCGCGCCTGCTCGACCGCGCCGACGCCGGCGCGGCCACGCTCGCCGACTGGCAGGCCGCGAACCTGCGCGAGATGCGCCGGCTGCACGACCACGCGATCGCGACGCCGCCCTCGCTGGTGGCGCGCATGGCCAAGGCCTTCGCGCGCGCGGAGGCGCGCTGGCGCGAGGCGCGCGAGGCCAACGACTTTGGCGTGCTCGCGCCGCAGCTCGACGAAACGGTCAAACTGGTGCGCAGCAAGGCCGAGCTGCTGGCGCAGCGGTTCTCGCTCGATCCCTGGGACGCGCTCGCCGACGAATTCACGCCGGGACTGTTGTCGAAGCACATCGACGCGATCTTCACGCCGCTCACGCAGCGGCTGCCCGGCCTCGTGAGCGAGGCCATCGAGCTGCAGGCCGCGACGCCCGCGCTGCCGATCGATGGCCGCTTTTCGGCGAGCCGCCAGCGCGGGCTGTGCACCGACGTGATGAAGGCGCTCGGCTTCCCGTTCGACCGCGGTCGCTTCGACGAGAGTGACCATCCCTTCACCGAAGGAGTGCCGGGCGACCTGCGCGTGACCACGCGGTTCGTGCAGAAGGACGCGTTCCAGGGCCTGCTGGGCGCGCTGCACGAGACCGGCCAGGCGCTCTACGACCTCGGCCTGCCGGCGGAATGGCTGGACCAGCCGGTCGGGCAGGACCGCGGCATGGCGCTGGAGGAGAGCCAGTCGCTGCTGCTCGAGATGATCGTCGGCCGCAGTCGCGCCTTCGTGACCTGGCTGCGTCCGCTGCTGGAAAAGCACTACGGGGCAGCCGGCCCCGAGTGGGCGGACGAGAACATTTACCGGCGCCTCAACCGCGTCGAGCGCGGCACCAACCGCATGGACGCGGACGAACTCACCTACCAGACGCACATCTGGATGCGCTACGAGCTGGAACGGCGCCTTCTGTCGGGCGAGCTCGCAGTCAAGGACCTGCGGGATGCGTGGAACTCGCTGTCCTCGGACCGGCTCGGGCTGGTGCCGGCTTCGGACCTCGAAGGCTGCCTGCAGGACATCCACTGGGCGGTGGGCTCCTTCGGCCACTTCCCGTCCTACGGCGTGGGCGCCGTGATCGCCGGCCAGCTCTGGGAGGCGATGCGCGACGAGCAGCCAGGGCTCGAGGCCGAGATCGCCGCCGGGCAGTTCGGCGGGCTGCTCGGCTGGCTGCGTGAGCGCGTGCACTCGATGGGCGCGAAGCTGCCGGTGCCCGGGCTGGTCGAGCACGCCACCGGGCGCCCGTTGACGGCGACGCCCTTTCTCCGTTACCTCGAGCGCAAGTACGTCGCGGAATTCTAGAATGAGCGGATGATCCCGGCGGCACGCGAATCGTCTGGCAATTTCCGGCGCCTCGCCGCGCGGCTGCGCGGCCTGGTGGGAAAGGCCATCGCCGACTTCGGCATGATCGGCGCGGGCGACCGGGTCATGGTCTGCCTCTCGGGCGGCAAGGATTCGTACACGATGCTCGACCTGCTGCACTCGCTGCAGCGCGCTGCGCCGGTGCGTTTCGAGCTCGCGGCCGTCAGCCTCGACCAGAAGCAGCCGGGATTCCCGGCGCAGGTCCTCCCGGAACACTGTGCCGCGCTCGGCGTCCCGTTCCACCAGATCGAGCAGGACACCTACTCGGTCGTAAAGCGGGTCATCCCGGAGGGGCGCACGCAATGCGGACTCTGCAGCCGGCTGCGGCGTGGCGCGCTGTACCGCTTCGCGCGCGAGCATGGTTACACCCGCATCGCGCTCGGCCACCACCGCGACGACATCGTCGAGACGCTGTTCCTGAACCTGTTCCACGGCGGGCGGCTCAAGGCGATGCCGCCCAAGCTGGTCTCGGACGACGGCGCGAACGTCGTGATCCGGCCGCTGTGCTACGTGCCGGAGCGGGAGATTGCGCGCTATGCGCGCGCCCGCGGTTTCCCGCTCATCCCCTGCACGCTGTGCGGCTCGCAGCCGAACCTGCAGCGCGAGGCCATCGCGCGCATGCTCGCGGCGTGGGAACGCGAGTGCCCGGGCCGGGTCGACTCGATCTTCACCGCGCTCTGCAACGTGGCACCCTCGCACCTCGCCGACCCGAAGGCCTTCGATTTCGCTGCGCTCGAGCGCCGCGCGCGCGATGCGGCCGGCTGAGCCACCGCCGCCGCTGCCGAACAGCTACTGGGTCGAGCCCGGCCGCATCCTCGCGGGCGAGTATCCCGCCGGCGCGGACGAGGAGGCGACGCTTGCCCGGCTGCGGCGCCTGCTCGACGCCGGCATCGACTGCTTCATCGACCTGACCGAGCCCGGCGAGCGCGAGCCGTATGATGCGTTCCTGCCCGGCCCCTATTCCCGCCAGCCGGTCGTGTACATGCGCCTGCCGATCCGCGACCACGGGTTGCCGCGGTCGCGGCTGGAGATGCAGCGGGTGCTGGACGAACTGGGCGCGGCGCTGGCCGAAGGCCGGCGCGTCTACCTGCATTGCCGTGCCGGAATCGGCCGCACCAACCTGGTCGCCGGCTGCTGGTTCGCCGCGGCGGGAGACCCCGGCGACATCGCCCTGGCGCGGCTCAACGAACGCTGGCGCGGCAGCGCTCGCTCGCAGGACTGGCCGTCCGTGCCGGAGACCGCGGCGCAGAGCGAATACGTGCTCGGCTGGCGGCCGCTGGCGCCGCCGCGACGCGCCGCCACGGCGTCGCCGGCAGCGGTGGCGGAAACGCCGGCGGCCCGTGACCCGCGCGACCGCGTGCGCGGGCTGCTGCTCGCGATGGCCGCGGGCGACGCGCTCGGCCAGTCCGCGCGCGGCCTGCGTGCGGCGGACCAGCCGCCGCCCGAGGACTTCGCGGGCAATGCGGCGCGCGCGCTGCCGCCGGGCGCCTGGTCGGACAAGGCCGCGATGGCGCTCTGCCTGGCCGAGAGCCTGGTGCGCAGCAGGGGCGTCGACGCCGCGGACCAGGTGCGGCGTTACCAGTCGTGGCAGCGCAGCGGGCACTGGTCGAGCACGGGCGCCTGCATCGGCATCTCGGCGGTGACCGCCCGGGCGCTGGCTGCGGCGCAATGGAGCGGCAACCCGTATTCGGGCTCGCACGATCCCGCTTCCGCATCCGCCGAACCGCTCGCGCGCATCGGGCCCGTGGCCGCCTGGCATCGCGCGGACGTGCGCGCGGCGCTCGAGGCAGCCGCCGGCAGCGTGCGCGTGACGCACCAGGCGCCGCTGGTGCTGGACGCCGCGCGATACCTCGCCGCCCTGCTGGTGGGGGCGCTCGCGGGCGCAGGCAAGGAAGCGCTGCTCGCGCCGATGTACAGCCCTGAACCGGGCCTCTGGGATGCCGTGACGCTCAGGCCACGCATCCGCGCGGTCGCGGAGGGCGGCTGGCGCGGGCACCGGCCCCGGCTGCTCGTCCCCCACGACCAGGAACCCGCGGCCGCGCTCGAGGCCGTGCTCTGGTCTTTCGCCACGGGACACGACCTGCGCCAGTGCCTGCAGGCGGCGGCCGGGCTCGGCGGCGAAGCGGATACGGTCGCCGCGATCACGGGCCAGCTCGCGGGCGCACATTACGGCGGCGCCGCGCTGCCCGCGGCCTGGCGCGCGCGCCTCGCGCGCGGCGACGAAATCGCGGCGCTCGCGGACGCACTGTTCCAGTCCGCGCCGGCGGCGGGAGCCGCGACTTGAAGCGCCGCGGCCGGCGCGAGCGCCGTCCGCAGCCGGACTGGGCGCGCTATCCGGATGACCGGTTGCTCGACGTGCGGTTGTGCGACCTCGGGCTGCGGATCGAGGGCACGCCGGTCGAGTCCCTGGTGCGGCGCCTCTACCAGGAGCTCGCCGCGCACGGACTGGACGTGCGGCCGCACTGCTGGATCTCGCTCGAGTGGTTCTCGCCTGACGGCGTGCCGGGCATCGCGCTGCCGTTCTACCTGATGCATCCCAGGCTCAAGGCGCTGCACTGGCGCTTCATCGGCGAGGTCGAGGGCGGCAGTGCGCGCGAGCTGATGCAGATACTGCGCCACGAGGCGGGCCACGCGATCGACACGGCCTGGCGGCTGCGCCGCCGGCGCGCCTGGCGCGAGGCTTTCGGCCCGGCGTCGCAGCCCTATCCGCAGACCTACCGGCCGCGCCCGGGCAGCCGCCGCTTCGTGCAGTACCTCGGCGGCTGGTACGCGCAGGCGCACCCCGCCGAGGATTTCGCGGAGACGTTCGCGGTGTGGCTCACGCCCGGGTCCGACTGGCGCCGCCGCTACCGCGGCTGGCCCGCGCTCGCGAAGCTCGAATGCGTCGACCGCCTGCTGGCGGAGGCGCGCGACCGGCCTGCGGCCGTGCGCACGCGGCGCAGGGTCGAGCCGCTCGCCGCGATGCGCCAGACGCTCGGCCAGCATTACGCCCTGCTGCTGCGCGGCGAGCGCGGGCCCAATCCGCGGGCGCTGGACGCCGCGCTCGGGCGGCTGTTCGCGGCGGCCGGCGCCGGCCGCCGCGAGCGTTCCGCAACCAGCCTGCTGCGCCGCGAGGCGCCGTCGCTCACGCACCGCATCGCCACGCGCCTCGACGTGAGCGATTATCTGGTCCGGGAGGTCATCGCCATGGTGATTGGCCGCTGCCGTGCGCTCGGGCTGGGCGTCCGCGGCAGCCGCAGGGAGGCGCTGGCGCGCGCGGAGCGCCTGATTGCGAACCAGGTCGGGCGCACGATGCGCCAACGCGGGCCGCGGTTGTCGCTGTGAAGAAGCTGCGCATACTGGTGCTGGTGCACGAGACGCTGGTGCCGCCGGAGACGCTGCAGGGCGTGTCCGAGCAGGAAGCCGCCGAGTACCGTACCGAGTTCGACGTCACGAGCTGCCTGCGCACGATGGGCCACGACGTGCGGCCCATCGGCATCGGCGACAGCCTCACGGAGCTGCGCGGCACGATCCAGGACTGGAAGCCGCAGGTCTGCTTCAACCTGCTGGAGGAATTCGGCGGCATCGTCACCTACGACCAGCACGTGGTCGCCTACCTGGAGCTGCTGCGCCAGCCGTACACGGGCTGCAACCCGCGCGGCATGATGCTGTCCCGCGACAAGGTGCTGTCGAAGCAGATCCTCGCCTACCACCGCATCGCGACGCCGCAGTTCGCGGTGTTCCGGCGCGGCGGGGCGCTGCGCATCCCGGCGAAGCTGCGCTACCCCCTGTTCGTGAAGTCGGCGACGGAAGACGCCTCGCTCGGCATCTCCCAGGCGTCCATTGTCGAGGATGCCGCGCGCCTCCGCGAGCGCATCCAGTTCATCCACGAGCACACGCAGTCCGATGCGCTGGTCGAGGAGTTCATCGAGGGCCGCGAGCTCTACGTCGGCGTGCTCGGCAACGAACGCGTCCGCACGCTGACGCCGTGGGAGTTCCTGTTCGGCGAATTGAAGTCCGGCCGGGCCGCGATCGCGACGCGCAAGGCGAAGTGGGACCGCGCCTACCAGGAGCGGCACGGCATCACCAGCGGCAAGGCCGAGAACCTGCCGCCGGGCCTGGCCGACACGCTCGACCGCCTGGCGCGGCGCATCTACCGCGCGCTGCACATGACCGGCTACGCGCGCATGGACTTCCGCGTGCGCGCGGACGGCACGCCGTTCGTGCTGGAGGCCAACGCGAACCCGAACCTGGAGCGGGAAGAGGACTTCGCCTACGCGGCGCTGCACGACGGAATCGGCTACCCGGCGCTGCTCCAGCGCATCATCTCGCTCGGGCGCTCCTACCGCGCCGAATGGCGCGACGACTGATTAAATGGGGACGCATCCCATTTAGGTCTGAGGTAATTGGGATGCGTCCCCATTTATTTCAGGTGGCGGTCGAGCCAGCCGAGTACTTCGTCGTGCCACTGCAGGCTGTTGCCGGGCTTCGAGATCCAGTGGTTTTCGTCGGGGAAGTAGAGCAGCCGGCTCTCGATGCCCTGGCGCTGCAGCGCCGTAAAGGTCGCGAGGCCCTGGGAGTAGGGCACGCGGTAGTCGAGCGCGCCGTGGATCACGAGCATGGGCGTCTTCCACGCCGTCACGTAATTCGCGGGATTGTCCTTCTCGTGCCCGGCGGGATTCTGGAAATACGGCCCGCCGTGGTCCCACTCGACGAACCACAGTTCCTCGGTCGAGTAGTACATCATGCGGTGGTCGAACAGGCCCGCGTGGTTCACCAGGCAGCGGAACCCGTCGGCCCAGCGGCCGGCGATCCAGTTCATCATGAATCCGCCGTAGGAGGCCCCGAGCGCGCAGGCGCGGTCACCGTCCAGCCATGAGTAGCGTTCGAGCGCGGCCGCGAGGCCTTTCTGCAGGTCCTCGAGCGGTTTGCCGCCCCAGTCGCCGCTGATCGAATCGGTGAATGCCTGCCCATAACCGGTCGAACCGTGGAAGTCGATGAAGACCGCGCCGTAGCCCGCGCCGGCGTAGACCTGCGGATTCCAGCGGTAGCTCCAGGTGTTGGCGAACGACGACTGCGGCCCGCCGTGCACGATGAAGGCGATCGGATATTTCCTGCCCGGTTCCCAGTTCCACGGCTTCACCACGTAGCCGTGCACCTGCTCGCCGCCCGCGCCCGTGAACGTGAACTGCTCCGGCTCGCCGAAGCGCACGTCCGCGAGCCGCGCGGCGTTCACGTCGGTGAGCCGGCGCGGCGCGGCACGGCCGTCCATGACGTAGAGCTCGGCCGGGGAGGTGAGCGACTGCATCGCGAAGACGATGCGCTCGCCGGCGACGTCGAATTCGGCCACGTACCCGGGGCCGCTCAGCATGCGCTGCGTGCCCTTGGCGAGGTCGATCGCCCACAGCGGGTGCTGGCCCAGGTGGTCCGCGAGCGCGTACACCTGCCGTCCGTCCCGCGCGAACCGGAACGCGCCGATCGAGCGGTCCCAGCCGTCGCTGCGGAAGCGCACCGCGCCGCTGGCCGCGTCGCGCACCACGAGCTCGAAGCGGTCGGCCTCGAAGCCGGGGCGGCGCATCGCGAGATGGGCCAGCAGCCTGCCGTCCGGCGAGAACTGCGGCTGCGCGTCCCAAGCCGGGTTGTCGGCGGTCAGGTTGACCGGCGCGCCGCTGCCGTCCGCGGGCACGCGGTAGACGTCGAAATTGGTCGACGCCGGCTCGCTCGTTCCCTTGATGCGCGCGGCGAACACGAGCTCCCGGCCGTCGGGGCTGAACGAATAATCTGCGCGCCCGCCGAAGGGCTTCGAGGGAACGTCGGCATCGAGCGACGACGTGAGCGCAACCGGTGCGCCGGCCGCCTTGCGATCCGGGCCGACCGTCACCGAGAAGAGCTGCGACACCCGCCCGTCCTTCCATTTGTCCCAGTGGCGCACGAACTGGCGGTCGTAGACCTGGCCGCGCTGCTTCGACGCCTTGCGTTCCTCGAGGCGTTTCGCGGTACAGGCGAGATCGGCGCAGTCCGGGAAGACCTCGAGCGCTAGCGCGAGGCGGTCGCCGGCCGGCGCGGCGCGAAAGCCTGCGACGTCCACGGGCAGGCGCGTCACCTGCAGCGCTTCGCCGCCCGCGACCGGCAGGTACCAGACCTGGGTGGAACCCGCACGCGCGGAGAGGAAGTAGAGGCCTGCGCCATCGGGCGACCAGTCCGCCGCGGTGTCGTTCTCCTCGCTGCTGGTGAGCCGGCGCGGAGTGCCGCCCGCCGCGTCCACAAGCCACAGGTCGCTGCGCCCGCGGTCCGCCGCGAAATCGGTTTCGCGCAGCGTGTAGGCGACCTGCCGGCCGTCCGGCGAGATCCTGGGCTCGCTGATGCGGGCGAGTGAGTTGAGGTCCTGGGCGGCGAAACCGCGAGGCTCCGCGGCGGCAGGGGCGGCGATGGCCGCCATCGCGGCGGCGAGGAACCAGGCGCGCATCACGGGTATCTCCAGTCGATGTAAGGAGTCGCAGCCTGCCCAGTTTAAATGGGATGCGTCCCCTTTATCAGGAGCCGATGGCGGCCCGCGGCCGGATCAGGCCGAACACGCTGGTGTAGCCGTGCAGGAAGGTGGCGCCCTGGAGCGGCGCGATCTCGCCGGCGCTGAACATCCCGGCCAGCGGCACGTCGGCGCGGCGCAGCAGCGTTCCCGAATCATGGCCGGTGGCTCCGAACAGGTTGCGGCCGCGACCGGCACAGGCGAACAGCAGCGCGGCCGCCGGCGGCGGCCGCCCCGCGAGCGCGGCGTCGAGCCGGGACTCGAGTTCGCGCGAGGCCGCCTCCGCGTCGCGCAGGTGGAACTGCACGACTGCGTTGCGCGCAACGCGCGCGCCGATCCACAGCGCGCCGCTGTCGGGGTCGAGGCCCAGCACGTTGCGCACCAGGAAGTCGCCCGCGCCCACGCTCTGGCGCGAGCCCGGCAGCGCGATGCCGATGCAGAGCGCGTCGCCGAAGCGCGCGCGCTCGGCCTCGTCCAGCGAGGCGAACAGCGCGGTCAGCACGTCGCGCGGCCGGCGGCCGTCGAGCTCGTGGACCAGGTTGCCGTCGCCGGCGGTGACGAAGAGCGGGTCGCCGACCGGCCGGCAGCCCTGTGCGACGACCGGGTCGATCGCGACGTTGCCGGCGAACGCGAGCAGCACGGCGCCCGAGCGATGCACCTCGCCGCCGGCCAGCAGCCGCGCGGCGCCGGCTTCGCTCGCGCCGCTCGCGAGCCCGCCGATCACCGCGGCACCGGGAAATGCGCGGTCGATGCCGCGCGCGCAGGCCTCGGCGTCGATCGTGCCCGGGTCCGACAGCAGCACGAAGCCGGCGCCCGACTCCGGGCCCAGCTCGAGCAGCCGCCACCACTGCTCGCGCGAAGCCGCGAGCGGCGGCAGCGTCGCCTGCTCCAGGTGCACGACCGCGAACGAGGCATCGGGCGCGCGTCCCGCGAGCAGCGCGATGCCCGGCTCGTCCTCCTCCTCGGCGCCGCCGCCGATCAGGCCGCCGGCATTGCAGCCCGCGACCAGCGCGTCACCGAGCGCGCTCCGCAGCAACTTCGGCAACTGGTCGAGCGCCGCGCCATAGGCGGCGGAGGCGAATGCGATCACGAGATCGGGCCGCCCGAGCCCGCGCGACTCGTCGAGCTGCGCCAGCGCCGCGGCCACGGCTTCCTCGAGCCGGGAGCCGAGCCCCATCGCGCTCGCCCAGGCCATGCCGGCGGGCGGCTCAGGCCCCGGCACCGGCTTCTTCGTGCGGAATCACCGTCGTTTCCCGCTCCGCCGCGCCGATCCACTCGCGCAGGTGCGGGTCGGCCAGCATGCTGTCCTGGTACTGCGCCGCGAGGCCGGACAGCGGCAGCCCGTAGCTGCGGATGCGCAGCACGACCGGCGCGAACATGGCATCCGCAATGCTGAACGCGCCGTAGAGGTACGGGCCGCGGTCGCCGTGGTCGCGCCGGCAGCCGGACCAGATCGCATCGACGCGGCGCAGGTCCTGCTGCAGCGGCGGGGTGAGCGGGACGCGCCGGCCGGTCGCGCGCGCGTTCATCGGGCAGTCGGATCGCAGCGCGGTGAATCCGGCGTGCATCTCGGTCGCGATCGCGCGCGCGTGCGCGCGTCGTGCCGTCTCGGCCGGCCAGCCGCGGCCGCCGGCGAGTTCCGAGACGTACTCGCAGATCGCGAGCGACTCCCAGATGCGCAGTTCGCCGTCGATCAGCGCGGGCACCCGGCCGGTCGGCGAGACCTTGGGGACCTCGCTCGCGAATTCCGCGGAGTCGAGTTCGAACAGGCGTTCGGCGAAGGGCAGGCCGAGGTGGCGCAGCAGCAGCCACGGGCGCAACGACCAGGAACTGTAGTTGCGCGTGCCGATCACGAGGGTCAGCGCGCTCATGCGGCGAGCGTGCGCGAGCGGGCGGGGTCGGTCAAGCAAGCCGCGGCGGGCCGGCGTCAGCGGCGGGCGGTCACTTGTCCTTGGGCTTCTGCGTCTTGATCCAGTCGGACAGCCGGCGCAGGTCCTTCTTCCTGTTCCGGTCCTTCTTGACCAGCTGCCCGCTGTCGTAAGGGTCGTAACCTTTCTTCACGCCCAGCGGATTCTCCTGGATCTTCCGCACGGTGCCGGGCGTGTACTCATTGCTGAAGGCGAGCGTGGGATCGTCGAGCAGGCGGCGCATGACGTCGTCGCCCCGCGCGCCGGAGTTCGGCACCCAGACCGCGTTGCCGAGCTCGTCAAACTCGATGCGGCCGTGACCGAGCCGTTGCTGTTCGGCGTAATGGGCGATGCCTTCGGCATCGTCCGGCAGCTTGTTCGGCTTGTCGCGCTCGGCCATGGGACTGGCAAGACCCGTGGATACAGAGGCCCAGTCGTCACCGTAACCCCCGGCCGCGGGGAGCGACCGAGATGGCCTTCACATAATCAGGGTGTCCGCAGGCGGCTGCGGGACTGGATGCATATACAGCTACCGGCTAGGATGCCTCCATGCCGGATCGGGCCGCCCGCTGGGACCTTAATGATGAGCAGCGGCGCGCGGCCGCGTTCGCGTCCGACCAGCCTGCGGGCGGGGGCGCGCTCCTGGTCATCGCGGGTGCAGGCACCGGCAAGACCGCGACGCTCGCGCACCGGGTGGCGGCCATGGTCGCGGCGGGCGTGGATCCCGCGCGCATCCTGCTGCTGACTTTCACGCGGCGGGCGGCAGAGGAGATGACGCGCCGCGCGGTCCGGGTCGCGGCCGAGGCGATGCGCGCGCGCGGCGCACGGGTGCCGGCGGCGCTGCGGCTGCCCTGGTCGGGCACTTTCCACTCCGTCGCCAACCGGCTGCTGCGCGAGTTCGCGGCGAACCTCGGCATCCCGGCGGAATTCAGCGTGCTCGACCGCGGCGATGCGGCCGATCTGCTGGACCTGCTGCGCCACGAGCAGGGGCTGTCGGCGCAGAAGCGGCGCTTCCCGCGCAAGGACACCTGCCTCGCGATCTACTCGCAGCGCGTCAACGGCGGCCGCACGCTGGACGCGGTGCTGGAGCAGTCCTTTCCCTGGTGCCGCGAATGGGAGGCGGAACTGCGCGGGCTGTTCCGCGGCTATGTCGAGCGCAAGCAGGCGCACGCGACGCTCGATTACGACGACCTGCTGCTCTACTGGCACGCGCTGATGCAGGAACCGGCGCTCGCGCGCGCCGTGGGCGCGCGCTTCGACCGCGTGCTGGTCGACGAGTACCAGGATGTCAACACGCTCCAGGCCGACATCGTGCTCGCGCTGAAGCCGGGCGGCGCCGGCGTCACCGTGGTCGGCGACGACGCGCAGTCCATCTACGCGTTCCGAGCCGCCTCGGTGGACAACATCCTGGAGTTCCCGGGCCGCTGCCTGCCGCGCGCGGAAGTCATCGCGCTCGAGCGCAACTACCGCTCGACGCAACCGGTCCTGGACGCCGCCAACGCGCTGATCGCCGGCAGTTCGCGCGGCTACCGCAAGGCGCTGGCCGCGGTGCGCGGCGGCGGGCGGCCGCCGCGCCTGGTCACGGTGCAGGACGACCGCGGCCAGGCGGACTACGTGATCGGCGCCGTTCTGCGCCGGCGGGAGGAAGGCACGCCGCTCGCGCGCCAGGCCGTGCTGTTCCGGAGCTCCGATCACAGCGACCTGCTCGAGATCGAGCTGATGCGCGCCAACATCCCGTACGTGAAGTATGGCGGGCTGCGCTTCCTCGAGGCCGCGCACGTCAAGGACCTGCTCGCCATCCTGCGCTGGGCCGACAACCCGAGGAACGGGCTGGCGGCCTTCCGCGTGCTGCAGCTGCCGCCGGGCATGGGGCCCGCGCACGCGGCGCGCGCCTGGCGCCACGTCGGGGAAGCCGGCGGCGGGCTGGGCTCGCTCGCGTCATTCGACGCCCCGGCGGCGGCGGCCGGGGCCTGGCCGGCGTTCGCGGCGCTGCTGGCGGAACTCGCCGACCCGCGGGCCGCCTGGCCGGCGCAGCTCGCGCGCCTGCGCGCCTGGTACGAGCCCGAGCTCGAGCGCCTGTACGACGCCCCGGCGGTGCGCGCGGCGGACCTCGAGATGCTGGAGCGGGTCGCGCCGCAGTACGGGAGCCGCGAGCGCTTCGTGACGGAGCTGACGCTCGACCCGCCGGCCGCGACCGGCGACCACGCCGGGCCGCCGCTGGTGGACGAGGACTACCTGGTGCTGTCCACCGTGCATTCGGCCAAGGGGCAGGAATGGGACGCCGTGCACGTGCTGAACGTCACCGACGGCAACTTCCCGAACGAGTTCGCCGCCGGCAGCCAGGACGGCATCGACGAGGAGCGGCGGCTGCTGTACGTGGCGATGACCCGTGCGCGCGACGAGCTGCACCTGATCGAGCCGCAGCGTTACTACGTCACGCAGCAGGCCGCGGGCGGCGACCGCCACGTGTACGGCGCGCGCAGCCGCTTTCTCGACGAGCGCGTGCTGGCGACGCTCGAACGTGCGTCCTGGCCGGAGCATGCGGAGGAGGTTCGCCCGCCGGCCGTGGCCAGCGCCGTACGCGTGGATGCGGGCGCGCGCCTGCGGGAGCTCTGGTGAGCTGGCGCCGCGACATCGATGCGGGGCAATGGCGCGTGCTCGCCGCGGCCAAGCTCGGCTGGATGCTGGACGCCTTCGACTTCCTGCTGTACGTGATGGTGATCGGGCGGCTGAAGGAATACTTCCAGTTCGACGACGCGATGGCGGGCCTGCTCGGCACGGTCACGCTGCTGGTCTCGGCCGCGGGCGGGCTGCTGTTCGGCGTCGTGGCCGACCGCTTCGGCCGCGCGCGCACGCTCGTCGTCACGATCCTCATCTTTTCGCTCGCTTCGCTCGGCGCCGCGACCTCGCAGACGCTGACGCAGCTCGTGCTCTGGCGCGCGCTGCTCGGGCTCGGCATGGGCGGCGAATGGGCGACCGGCGCCGCGCTGGTCAGCGAGACCTGGCCCGCGCAGCACCGCAGCAAGGCGATCGGCATCATGCAGTCGGGCTGGGCGCTCGGCTACATCCTGGCCGCCGTCGTCGCCGCCGTCGTGCTCGATGTGCTCGCGCTCGGGCCGGAAGCCTGGCGCGTGCTGTTCGCGGTCGGCGCGGTGCCGGCGTTCTTCACGCTGTGGATCCGGCGCAGCATTCCCGAGCCGCGGATCTGGAAGGAGCGCCAGGATTCCGGCGCGCATCGCCCCAATCCGTTCACGCTCCTGTTCGGGCCGGCGCTCCGGCGGCGCACCGTGCTCGCCTGCCTGCTCGCGGGCTCGGTGCAGTTCGGCTACTGGGGCCTGTTCTTCTGGCTGCCCTCGTTCCTCGCCGCGCCCGTCGAACAGGGCGGCGCGGGCATGACGATCCTGCGCTCGATGAGCTGGATCATCCCGATGCAGCTCGGCGCCTACGCGGGCTACCTGTCGTTCGGCTTCATCGCCGACCGCATCGGGCGGCGGCGCGCGTTCGCGCTGTTCCTCGCCGCCGCGGCGCTGATGGTGCCGGTCTATGGACAGCTGGCGCGCAGTCCCGCGGTGCTGCTGGCCCTCGGGCCGCTGCTCGGCTTCGCCGGTCACGGCTTCTTCAGCGCATTCGGTGCGCTGCTCGCGGAACTGTTCCCGACCGACGCGCGCGCGACCGGGCAGGGTCTCGCCTACAACGTCGGCCGCGGGCTCGGCGCGCTCGCGCCGTTCACGATCGGCGTGATCGCGACCTTGCCGCAGTCCGGCATCGGCTCGGCGATCGCGCTGACCTCCGCATTCTTCCTGGCCGGGGCGCTGCTGATCTACGCGCTGCCCGACACCAGCGGCCGGCCGTTGCCGCCCTGAGACGGGCGGCCGCGCGCTTCAGAGCGGCTTGCGGAACCGGAGCGTCATGCGATCGCTCTCGCCGATGGCGGCAAAGCGGTCGCGGTCCGCGTCGCCGCCGCGGAAGGTCGGCGGCAGCGACCAGACGCCGTTGGCGTGGTCCTTCGTGTCCCTCGGGTTTGCGTTGACCTCGCTCTGGCCGACGAGCTCGAAGCCGGCGGCGCGGGCGAGCTCGATCGCGTAGTCGGCGCGCACGTAGCCCGACTTGGCGCGCGGATCCTGCGGCTGCGACGGATCGGCGCGGTGCTCCACGAGGCCGAGGATGCCGCCGGGTTTCAGCGCGGCGTACATGGCCGCGAGCATCGGTTCCGCCGCCTCGCGCGCCATCCAGTTGTGCAGGTTGCGGAAGGTCAGGACCATGTCCACGCTGCCGTCCGGCACGGGCTGCATCGCGCCCGGGTGCTGCAGCGCGGTGACGGTGACGCGGTCGTAGAGGTCTGGTCGCGCGGCGAGCTTCTCGGCGAAGGCCTTGATGCCGTTCTGCATGTACTGGCTGTCGGTCTTCGGGTCGAAGCCCGCGGCGATGTAGCGGCCGCGTTCGCGCATCGCCGGCGCGAGCACCTCGGTGTACCAGCCGCCGCCGCCGGGCCAGACCTCGAGCACGGTCATGTCCCCGCGCAGGCCGAAGAACTGGAGCGTCTCCTTCGGATGGCGCCAGCCGTCGCGCGCGCGGTTCGCCGCGGAGCGGTGGTCGCCCGCGAGCACGCGATCGAGCGTCGCGAGCGTCGCCGCGTCCGTCACGGGCGGCGGCGCGGCCTCGCGCGCGGGCTCGCGCGCGGCGGGGCCGGTGGCGCAGGCGGACGCGAGCAGCAGGGCGGCGAGGGCGGGGACGGCGGGGACGCGGGTCTGCATGGGGGCCTCCTGGCCGGAGGCGCTCAGCCCGCGCCGTCCGGTTCGAGGTAAGTGTAGCCCGCGAGCTCCGACTCGTAGAAGCGTTTCAGCGCCTGGCCCTCGGCCACCGACAGGCGGCCGTCGCGCATCGCGCGCTCGCAGTCGCGGGCGAAGCGCGGGTAGAGCTCGTCGGTGTCGTACTGCATGTAGCCGAGCACCGTGTTCGCGGTGTCGCCCTTGACGATCTCCTCGATCCACCAGCCGTGCTCCTCGTCGAGCCGGATGTGCACGACGTGCGTGTCGCCGAACAGGTTGTGCAGGTCGCCGAGCGTCTCCTGGTAGGCGCCGACCAGGAAGGCCGCGAGGAAGTAGTCCTCGCCCGGGACCAGTTCGTGCACCTCGAGCGCGCGCTTGATGTCGCGCGGCGAGACGAAGCGGTCGATCTTGCCGTCCGAGTCGCAGGTGATGTCCGCGAGCACCGCCGTGCGCAGCGGGCGCTGGTCGAGGCGGTGCAGCGGCATGATCGGGAACAGCTGGTCAATGGCCCAGCTGTCGGGCAGCGACTGGAACACCGACATGTTGCAGAAGTAGGTGTCCGACAGCACGCTCTCGAGGTTCTCGAGTTCCTCCGGCAGGCGGTTCAGCTTGCGCGTCAGGTCCCGCACGCGCGCGCAGGTCGCCCAGTAGAGCCGCTCGGCCAGGCTGCGCATCTCGATGGTCAGGTAGCCGAGGCTGAACATCTGCTGTGCCTGCTCGCGCGCCTGCTGCGCGTCGTGCCAGCACTCGACCAGGCGGCGCTCGCTGACCGTGGCGTGGGCCTCGTACAGGTCGGCGACGGGCTGCGGCAGGTGGCCGTCGTCCACGGTCGCGCGCTCCGGCACGCTGAAGACGTCGAGGCGCGAGGCGCCCAGCACGTTGAACACGAGCACGCTGTGGTGCGCGGCGATCGCGCGCCCGGATTCGCTGACGATCGCCGGGTGCGGCAGGCCGCGCGCATTGCAGACGCTGGCGATGCGGTAGACCACGTCGCTCGCGTACTCGCGCAGCGAGTAGTTGGTCGAGGACTCGAAGTTGGTGCGCGAGCCGTCGTAGTCGATGCCGAGCCCGCCGCCGACGTCGATGTATTCGACCCCGGCGCCGAGCCGCGCCAGCTCCGCGTACACCTGCGCCAGCTCGTTGACCGCGTCCTTGACGCGGCGGATGTCGTGCAGCTGCGAGCCCGGGTGGCAGTGCACGAGCTTCAGGCAGTCGAGCATGCCGTGCGCGCGCAGCACTTCGACCAGCTCGAGGATCTCGGTGGTGAAAAGGCCGAACTTGGAGCGGTCGCCGGCCGATTCGCGCCAGCGGCCGGCGCCCTCGGCTGCGAGCTTGACCCGCACGCCGATCTGCGGGCGCACCTGGTACTTCTCGGCGTGACGCAGGATGTAGCCGAGCTCGGAGAAGTTCTCGATCACCGGGATGATCGAGCGGCCGAGCTTGGTCGCGAGGATCACCGCCTCGATGTAGCTGTCGTCCTTGAAGCCGTTGCAGATGATGAGCCGGTTCGGGGCGTCCTCGGTCATCGCCATGACCGCGAGGAGTTCCGGCTTGGAGCCGCACTCGAGGCCGAAGCCGAGGTCCGCGCTGCCGCGGTAGACCTCCTCGACCACGAGGCGCTGCTGGTTCACCTTGATCGGGAACACGGCGGCGTAGCGGCCCTTGTAGTCGTTCTCGGCGATCGCCGTGGCGAACGCGTCGTGCAGCGAGCGCAGGCGGTCGCGCAGGATGTCGGAGAAGCGGATGACCATCGGCGCGGTCAGGTCGCGCGCGCCGAGCTGCTGCACGACCTCGTACAGGTCGATCTCGCGGGTCTCGTCGCGGCCGGGACGGACCACCACGTGGCCCGCGGGGTTGATGCCGAAGTAGCCGCTGCCCCAGCTGCGGACCGCGTACAGGTCGTTGGAGTCCTCGATGCTCCAGGAGGGCCGCGGTGTCACCGGGGCGCGCGTCGGGCTGTCCAACTCGTCAGGTCCTGTTCGCGGAACGCAGGGCGCGGACGATACCAGAACCTGCGCGCATGTAAATGCGCGTGCCGCCTCAGGCGGCGCCGCGCGCGACCGGCCGCGACGGATCGCGGATCCACTCGCTCCAGGATCCCGCGTACAACCGCCCGCCCGTGAGGCCGGCCGACTCGAGCGCGAGCAGTCCCTGGCAGGCGGTCACGCCCGAGCCGCACATGCAGACGACTTCGCGCCCTGCGGCGGCGCCGGTGCGCTCGCGCCACATTGCGGCGAGCGCCGCCGGGCCGCGGAATCGGCCATCCGGCCCGAGGTTTTCGAGGTAGGGGAGGTTGGCGGCGCCCGGCACGTGGCCCGCGACCGCATCGATCGGCTCGACCTCGCCGCGGAAGCGCTCGGCGCCGCGCACGTCGACGAGCGCGGCGCCCCGGGCCAGGGCCCCCGGGATCTCCTCGGCCGCGCACAGCATCTCCGGACGCGGGCGCGCGACGAAGCGCGCCGGAGCGCGGGCCGGCTCCGCGGTCGTGACCTCGCGGCCTTCCGCGATCCATGCGGCGATGCCGCCATCGAGCACTGCGACCGCATCGTGACCAAGCCAGCGCAGGATCCACCACAGCCGCGCGGCGTAGGCGCCGGGGCCCGCGTCATAGGCGACGACCTGCGTGCGCTCCGAGATGCCGAAGCGCGAGAGGGTCGCCTCGAGCTGCGCGACCGGGGGCAGCGGGTGCCTGCCGGTCGTCGCCGTCACCGGCGCCGAGAGGTCGCGCTCGAGATCGGCATGGATCGCGCCCGTGATGTGGCCGGCCCGGTAGGCGCGACTGCCGGCCTCTGGATCGGTGAGTTCGAAGCGGCAGTCCACGACCAGCCAGTCCGGGTCGGACAGCCGTCCGGCCAGTGCGCCAGTCGAGATCAGCGTCGTGTATGCCAATCCACGTGTCCTTGCGGCCGCTGCAACCCTTTTGCCGCCAGCCGCATCCTATCCCGTGTCGGATGCCGCAACGCCCGCCGGCGGGCCGGAATTCCGCAGTCCCCCGTGCCCGGCCGGCGGGCGTTACCGCTCCTTCAACGACGCACCGGCAGCCTTCCCGCCACCGCCATGCCGATGATCGTGATGGCGCTGCCCAGCATGGCGAGCGCCATGTCCTTCTGCCCGTCCCAGATGTCGCCCTGCGTGCCGAGGTAGGCCTGGCCGAGCTCGCCGCCGAACACGAGCGCGGCCGCGTATTCGATCAGCTCGTAGATGGTCGAGTGCGCGGTCATGAACAGGAACGGAAACAGCGCCGCCCAGCTCCGCGCGTAGCGCCCATAGTGGGCGAAGATCCCCACTGCCGCAGGCGTGATCAGCAGCCCGTAGAGGAAATGCACGAGGCGGTCGTAGTGATTGCGCGCGAAGCCGAGCGCGCCGTCGAGCGAGGCGCCGGTCGCCGCCTGGAACCATTCGTCGTATGGCACGAGCGAATAGGTGTAGTGGGCGCCGACGGCGTGGAACACGAAGAACACGAACAGGCAGGTGTAGGCGAAATTCGAGAAGCGCAGCCAGCGCGCGGTCCACACCAGCAGCGGCACCGCGATGAAGACGATGGCGTTCTCGAGCAGCCAGTCCTGGCGGTACAGCGGATCGATCGCGAGCGCCGCCCAGATGACGGCGTAAGCCGCGAGCAGGGCGAGCGGATAGCGCCACTTCGGGTTCAAATTACGGTACATTCTGCGCCCTTATGACCCAGCACATCGTACACACGCATTTCCCCGGGCGGCTGATCTTCATCGGCTTCGGTTCGATCGGCCAGGGCGTGCTGCCGCTGATCCTGCGCCACGTGGGCGGGCTCACGCCAGACCGCATCACGATCGTCACCGCCGACGACGCGGGCCGGCAGCAGGCCGAGGAGAGCGGGATCCGGTTCGTCAACCACCCGCTGACGCGCGAGAATTTCCGCCATGTGCTCGACCCGCTGGTGGGCCGCGGCGACTTCCTGCTGAACCTGTCGGTGGACGTCTCCAGCATCGCGCTGATCAAGCTCTGCCACGAGAAGGGCGCCCTGTACCTCGACACCTGCATCGAGCCCTGGCCGGGCGGCTACACGGATCCCAACATCCCGGCCAGCCGCCGCACCAATTATGCGCTGCGCGAGGAGGTCCTCGAGCTGCGCAAGTCCTGGAGCAACGGGCCGACCGCCGTGATCACCCATGGCGCCAACCCCGGGCTGGTCTCGCACTTCGTCAAGCAGGCGCTGCTCGACATCGCCGCGGACACCGGGCGCGACGTCGCGCCGAAGACCCGCGACGACTGGGCGGCGCTCGCGCGCGAGCTCGGCGTCAAGGTCATCCACATCGCCGAGCGCGACACGCAGGTGTCCTCGCGGCCGAAGATGCCGGGCGAATTCGTCAACACCTGGTCGGTGGACGGGTTCGTCAGCGAGGGCAGCCAGCCGGCGGAGCTCGGCTGGGGCACGCACGAGCGGCACTTCCCGCGCGACGGCCGGCAGCACGACTTCGGCCGCAAGAGCGCGATCTTCCTGACGCAACCAGGTTGCGCGACGCGCGTGCGCACCTGGACGCCCGAGGCGGGGCACTTCTTCGGCTTCCTGGTCACGCACGGCGAGTCCATCTCGATCTCGGACTACCTGAGCGTGCGGCAGAACGACCGGGTGCTGTACCGCCCGACCGTGCATTACGCCTACCACCCCTCCGACAACGCGGTGCTGTCGGTGCACGAATTCTGCGGCCGCAACTTCCAGCTGCAGGAACGCAAGCGGATCATGATGGAGGACATCACCGCGGGCATCGACGAGCTCGGGGTGCTGCTCGCGGGGCACGCAAAGAACGCCTACTGGTACGGCTCGCAGCTCTCGATCGACGAGGCGCGGAGCCTCGCACCCCACAACAGCGCGACTTCGCTGCAGGTCACGGTCGCCGCGCTCTCGGGGATGATCTGGGCGATCGAGAACCCGGCGATGGGCATCGTCGAGCCGGACGACATCGACTTCCGCCGCAACCTCGAGATCTGCATGCCCTATCTCGGGCCGGTGGTCGGCAAGTACACGGACTGGACACCGCTCTTCGACCGCGGGCGGCTGTTCCCCGAGGACCTCGACGAAAGCGATCCCTGGCAGTTCAAGAACATCCGCGTCGTCTACTGAACAATTACTCGTAGTCGATGGCGATGATGGTGAAGGCTTGCCGGCCCGCCGGCAGTTCCACCTCGAGTTCGTCGTCCGCGCGCCTGCCGAGCAGCGCCTTGCCGAGCGGCGAGTCCATGCTGATGAAGCCGGGTTCGCGGTCGAACTCGTCCGGGCCGACGATGCGCAGGCGGCGGTTTTCACCCCTGGCGTCCTCGAGCGTGACCCAGGCGCCGAAGTAGACCCGGCCGCGGTCGGCGGGCGGGACGCTCACGACCTTGAGCCCGTCCAGCCGCTGGCGCAGGAAGCGCACGCGCCGGTCGATCTCGCGCAGGCGCCGCTTGCCATAGATGTATTCGGCGTTCTCGGAACGGTCGCCCATGGCGGCGGCCTCGGCGACGGCGCGGGTCACCGCGGGTCGTTCGCGGCTCCAGAGTTCCTCGAGTTCCGCGCGCAGGCGCGCCGCGCCTTCCGGCGTCGAGTACTTGGAGCCGCGGCTGGATCGGGGTCCGGGCCGGTTCACGTCGGCGTTTCCATCAGTCAAGCTGCTGAATCATAAGGCTTTTCGTCGACACCGCGTCAATGCGGGCGAAATGTGCCCTGGATCACGGAGGCGCGCCGATCCTGGCGCTAACGTAATTGCCGTATTTCCTGTCTGCGTCGGTATCCCCTAGCGGACTTCCTTCCCTTCACCGAAAGTCCGCACTTCCGCCCCGGGCCAATGGTCCGGGGCTTTTTTTTGGCCCGCTAAGATGCGGCGATGGCGCCGGCCGCATTCATCGATCATTTCTCGCCGCAGGCCACCGACTACGAGAAGTTCCGCCCCGGCTATCCGCCGCCGCTGTTCGAGTGGCTGGCGGGGCAGGCGCCGGCGCGGACGCTCGCGGTCGACGTCGCCACCGGCAACGGCCAGGCCGCGCTCGCGCTCGCTCTCCATTTCGACGCGGTCATCGGCTGCGAGCCAAGCGCCGCCCAGCTCGCGGCGACGCGGCCGCACCCGGGCATCGAGTACCGGTGCGAGACGGCGGAATCGCTGTCGTTGCCGGACCGCTCGGTGGACCTGCTGACGGTCGCGCAGGCCGCGCACTGGTTCGACTGGCCGGCGTTCTGCCGCGAGGCCGCGCGCGTGCTGAAGCCCGGGGGCGTGCTCGCGATCTGGAGCTACGCACACTGCACGGTGACGCCCGGCGTGGACCGGGTGGTCCAGGATTTTGCGCGCGATGTGGTAGGTCCCTACTGGCCGCGCGAGCGCCACCTCGTGGATGAGGGCTACCGCGATCTCGCATTGCCATTCGCGCCGATCGTGCCGCCATCGCTTGAAATGACCGCCGACTGGAGCCGGGCTGCGATGCACGGCTACATCGGCACCTGGTCGGCCGTCGCGCGCTGCCGCGCACGCACCGGGCGCGACCCGATGACGCTGCTCGCACCGGCGCTGGCCGCCGCCTGGGGCGAGGGCGTGCGCACCGTCCGCTGGCCGCTCGCCGTGAAGGCCGCCCGCGCCTGACCCGGCCGCCACGCGCATTCATCCCGGCGGGCGCACGCCTCGTCGCGGCCCGGAACCGGCTGCCAGCGCGGCTGCCTTATACTGCGCGCCCCCGAGACTCCGGAGACTGCGGATGAAGCTGCTCAGGTTCCTGCCCGCACTGGCGCTCGCCGCCAGCGCCGCTGCCGCCGCCGACGATGCCGCGGCGCCGCTCGCCTCCGGCATCGACCTGACATCGATGGATCGCAGCGTCCGCCCACAGGACGACCTGTTCCGCTATGCCAATGGCACCTGGCTCGCGACCGCGCCTTTCCCGGCCGAATATCCGCGCGCGGGGATCGTGATCTGGCTGTTCGAGAAGGCGCAGGACGACGTCCACAAGATCCTGCTCGAGGCCGCGGCCGCAGGTGAGGCCGCGCCGCCCGCGTCGCGCCGGCTGGGCGACATGTACGCGAGCTTCATGGACGAGGCGAGGGTCGAGGCGCTGGGTGCGAAGCCGCTGGCGCCGCTGTTCGCCGAGATCGCCGCGATCGACGGGCCCACTGCACTCGCGCGCTTTTTCGGCCGCGCCCAGGGTCTCGGCATCAACGTGCCGATGGGGGTCTACGTATCGCCGGACGACCGCAGGGCCACGCACAACATCGCCTTCGTCACCCAGGCGGGCCTCGGCATGCCGAACCGCGACTACTACCTGCGCGACGACGAGACGCAGGTCGAGGTCCGGCGCAAGTACGTCGACTACCTGGCGAAGCTCCTGACCCTCGTGGGCGAGGCGGACGGCGCCGCGCGCGCCGAGCGGATCCTCGCGCTCGAGACCAGGATCGCGACCGACCAGTGGACTCCGGTGCAGAACCGCGACCCGGTCGCGACCTACAACCGGCACAGCATCGGTTCGGCTGGCGACCTCGCTCCGCTGTTCGACTGGAGAGGCTTCCTGGCGGCCGGCGGGCTGCCGGCGGAGGACTTCGTCATCTCGCAGCCGACCTACGCGACGGCGCTCGGCGGCCACCTGCACCGGGAGGACCTGGCGACCTGGAAGGACTACCTGAAGGTGCGCGCGATCGGCGCCTATGCGCGCGTGCTTTCGGCGCCATTCGTCGAGGCGTCGTTCGACTTCAATGCGCGTACGCTGCGCGGCACCGAGCAGCTGCGGCCGCGCTGGAAGCGCGCCGTGTCCGAGACCGACGGCGCGATGGGCGAGGCGATCGGCGCGGAGTACGTCGCACGCCACTTCCCGCCGGCGGCCAAGCAGCGCATGGACCAGCTGGTGAGAAACCTGCTGGCCGCATTCGACCGCGGCATCGATGCGCTCGAATGGATGAGCCCGGCGACCAGGGCCGAGGCCCATGCCAAGCTCGCCAAGATCAACGTCAAGATCGCCTACCCGGACAAGTGGCGGGATTACTCGGGCCTCGAGATCCGCCGCGACGACCTGGCCGGCAACGTCATGCGCGCCAACCAGTTCGAGTGGAACTGGCAGGTGTCGCGCGCGGGCAAGGCGAAGGACGCCAGCGAGTGGCTCATGACGCCGCAGACGGTCAATGCCTACTACCTGCCGACCAACAACGAGATCGTGTTCCCGGCAGCCTACCTGCAGCCGCCCAATTTCGACCTGCGCGTGGACGACGCCTACAACTACGGGTCCATCGGCGCGACCATCGGCCACGAGATCAGCCACGGGTTCGACGACAGCGGCCGCCAGTACGACGGCGACGGCAACCTGCGCGACTGGTGGACGGCCGAGGACAACGACCGCTTCAAGGCCAGGTCGGGCGGCCTGGTCCAGCAGTACTCGTCCTTCACCGCCCTGCCCGGGCTCAACGTCAACGGCGAGCTGACGCTCGGCGAGAACATCGGCGACCTGTCGGGCGCCGCCGTGGCCTACGCCGCTTACGTCGCCTCGCTGAATGGCGCCGAGGCGCCGGTGATCGACGGCTTCACCGGGGCGCAGCGGTTCTTCCTCGGCTACGCCCAGTCATGGCGCGACAAGTGGCGCGACGCGCTGATGCGCGAAGTGGTCCTGACCGACCCGCATGCGCCGTCGGAATTCCGTACCAACGGCGTGGTCGCCAACATGGACGAGTTCTACGCGGCCTTCGGCCTGCGCGAGGGCGACAAGCTCTGGCGGCCCGCGGCCGAGCGCGTGAAGATCTGGTGAGGCGCGGCGCGGCCGGAAACTGGCCGTGGGAGCCGCTTTGCGTGGATAATGCCGGGCCATGAACCGCCTGGCCCCGCGCCTCCTGCTCGTTCCCGCCGTGCTGACGGCCGTCGCCGCCTGCACGCCATTCGAGTCGCTCTGGCGCAAGCTGCCGCGACCAGGCGAGCCTGCGGAATCCGCCGAGCCGGCCGCGCCGGTGCTGCCGCTCGCGCAGGCCACCCATCGCTTCCTCGTGAGCCCGGACCAGGACGTGGTCGGCAGGCTGCAGGTCACCGCCGCGTACCACGAGGACACGTTCGCGGACATCGCGCGGCGGTTCAACGTCGGCTACCAGGAGCTGGTGCGCGCCAATCCCGGCGTCGATCCATGGCTGCCCGGCGCGGGCACGCCGATCGTGCTGCCGACCCAGTTCGTGCTGCCGGACGCGCCGCGCGAAGGCCTGGTCCTGAACCTCGCGGCGATGCGGCTTTTCTATTACCCGAAGCGGCCGAAGGAAGCGCCCAAGGACGCACCTGCGGAGGTGTACACGCACCCCATCGGCATCGGCAAGGTCGGCTGGGCGACGCCGGAGGGCACTACCAAGGTCGTGTCGCACGTCAAGGACCCGGTGTGGACGCCGCCGCTGTCGGTGCGCAAGGAGCATGAAAAGGAAGGCGACATCCTGCCGGACAAGGTGCCGCCCGGGCCGGAGAACCCGCTCGGCCGCCACATGATGCGGCTCGGCTGGCCGACCTACCTGATCCACGGCACCAACAAGCCGCCCGCTGTCGGCATGCGCGCGAGCGCCGGCTGCATCCGCCTGTATCCGGAAGACATCGCGCGGATCTACGACCTGGTGCCGGACGGCACCAAGGTGACGGTCGTGAACCAGCCGTACCTGCTGGGATGGGACGGCGACCGGCTGATGCTGCAGGCCTACGAGCCGCTGGTGGACGACGAGCGCGACTGGTCGGACGTGCCGAAGGCGTTGCGGCAGAAGACCAGGAAGCCCGCGACGCCGATGTGGAAGAAGGTCGCGGAGCACGCGGCGGCGATCGACTGGGAGCGCATCCGCGCGGCGGCCGCCGAGCCGCGCGGCATCGCCGTCGCGGCCGGTCCGGGCCCGGCCGTGGAGCTGGCGGCGGCGGTCGCCGAGGCCCCGAGGGTGCGCAACGCGATCCCGGAAGGCTCGAACTGGAACGGCGTCGAGGACCAGTACGCCGGCGACCCGAAGTTCGCCAAGCCGGCGGATGCCGCCGCCGAAACGGCGAGCACCGGTCCCTGAACCGAAGCTAGCCCCGCGCCGCGAGCGCGGAGACCATCGAGCCGGCGACCACCGCCAGCGCGCCCACGACCGAGAGCGCGTTCAGCCCTTCGGGCGCCACCAGGCCGAGGCCGGTCCGCTCGATCAGCCACATCGCTGACAAGGTGACGATCGGCGCGGTGGACAGCACCGCGCTCACGCGCGACACGTCCCAGTGGTGCAGCGCCTCGCCGAAGGCGCCGTAGGCGAGGACCGTGTTCGCGCAGCAGAAGGCGAGCATGCCGAGCTGGAGGCCGTCGAGTTCGCGCACCAGCGCCGGCGCCGAGAAGGGCAGCAGCGCGACGGTCGCGCCCACGTACAGCAGCCACAGGACCTGGCGCGAGCTGAAGCGGTCGAGCAGCCGCTTCTGGGCGAGGCCGTAGATCGCCCAGGTCACCGCGGCAGCGACCAGCAGCAGCACGCCGAGGCCCAGGCCCTCGGTCGGGCGCAGCAGTTCCGGCAGGCGGCGGTTGAAGAACAGCAGCAGCCCGACGACCAGCACCGCGAAGCCGAGCCACTGCGCTGGCGCAAAGCGCTCCCGGAACACGAATACGCCGCCCAGCAGCAGCAGCAGCGGCGCCAGCTGGATCACGACCTGCGTGACCGAGGGCGTGGTGTGGTCGAGCGCGACCAGGTAGAGAACGTAGTTGGCGAGCAGCATGACCAGGGCGAGCGCGAGCAGCCGCCAGCCCATGCGCCCGGCGCCGGCGAGGCGGGGCAGCTGCCCGCGCCAGAGCAGGAACGCGCCCAGGCCCGCCATCGACACGGCGAAGCGCCACCAGGTGATCGTGACCGCGTCCATTCCGGTCAGCGCGACCTTGAGCGCGATCGGCAGCAGGCCCCACAGCGCGGCCGTGGTCAGCGACATCGTGAACCCGAGTTTCCAGTTGCCGGGAGCGGCCTGCATGCGTGGGCGTATGTTAATCTCCCGCAAACCCGCAGGGAGTGACCGGTGGCGGAACGGCTGGCCGGCATACAGGTCCACGAAGAGGCCGGCGCACAATTGCCGATCGCGGAATCGCCGACCGCGATCACCGCGTTCGTCGGCCGCTGCCTGCGCGGTCCTCTCAACCGTCCCGTCACGCTGAACGCTTTCGCGGAGTTCCAGCGCGTCTTCGGCGGGCTCTGGCAGCCGTCCACGCTCTCGTACGCGGTCGAGCAGTTCTTCGAGAACGGCGGGCGCACCGCGATCGTGGTGCGCGTCGCGAACGGCGCCAGGAGCTGCACGCTGACGCTGCCCGCCGGGCCGCAGGCCCTCGTGCTGCGCGCGCTCGCGCCCGGCACGCGCGAGTTCCTGCGCGCCGCCGTGGACTACGACGGCATCGGCGACAACGAGGACGACTGCTTCAACCTGGTGCTGCAGCGGGTGCGCACGCCCGGTTCCGAGCACATCGAGGACCAGGAGATCTTCCGGCGGGTGTCGCTGCGCGCCGACAGCGCGCGCAACGTCGTCGCGGTGCTCGGGGAATCGCAGCTTGCGCGCGTCGAGGGCGAGTTGCCGGGCTGGCGGCCGGGCGCCACGCCGGCCACCGGTCCGCGCGGGCTCGCTGGCTACGTGCTGTCGAACCCGGACGGGGACGACGGCGGGCCGCTGACCGACTACGACATCATCGGCTCCGCGGCCCGGCGCACCGGGCTGTTCGCGCTCGACGGCGCCGAGGAGTTCAACCTGCTGTGCATCCCGCCGCTCGCGCGCGACGCGGACCTGGGCGCCAGCACGCTGCTGGTGGCGAACCGCTACTGCCGCGAGCGCCGCGCCATGCTGCTGGTGGACCCGCCGCTCGCCTGGGACTCGGCGGGGCGCGCGCTCGCCGAGATGCGCGGCTGGCCGCTGCCCTCCGATTCCGCCTGCATGTTCTTTCCGCGCCTGCTCGGCTACGACAAGCTGCGCGGCCGCTTCGAGGCCTTCGCGCCATCCGGCGCGGTGGCCGGCATGATGTCGCGCGCCGCGGAGATGTGGCCGGTTTGGTCGGCGACCGGCGAGGAATACGTGCTGCGGCCGGGCCTGAAGCCCGCCTGCGCGGTGGACGACGAGGCGCGCGCGCGGCTCGCCGCCTGCGGCGTCAACACGGTGCAGACCGTGCGCCGCCCAGGGCGCGCGCCGCCGCCGCCGTGCACGCTCGCAGGCCCGGGCGCGGGCAGCGCGGACTGGCGCTCGCTGCCGGCGCGGCGCTTTGCGCTGTTCGTGGTCAACAGCATCGAGCGCGGCACCCGCTGGGTGGTGTTCGAGCCGAGCGAGCCCGCCACCTGGCGGCGCGTGGCGGCGCAGATCCACGCGTTCCTGGCGGGCCTCGAGGATCGCGGCGCCTTCGCGCACCGCGAACCCGGCGACCGCTGGTTCGTGCTCTGCAACGAGCGCCTGAACCGCGAGCGGCACCGCGAGCAGGGCGTCGTCAACCTGATGTTCGGCATTCCGGCCGCGCGGCCGCGCGGATTCCACGCCTGGCTCCTGAGTCACCGCGCCGGCGGCAGCCGCGTGCAGGTCGTCAGTCCGAACCTCGCGGGCGTTCCGGACACGGGGTTGACGCAGACGCTCGCCGAGCTCGAACTTCCCGAAGCCGAGCCTGCCTAGCCGAAGCCGCCGCCCCCCGGCGTCTCGATCACGAGTTCGTCGCCCGCGGCCACCTCGACGCTCGCGCAGGCGGGAAGCGGGACGGCTGCGCCATCCGCGCGCTCCAGGCGATTGATTCCCGGCGCGCCGTCTGCGCCGCCGGCCAGGCCGAAGGGCGCCACGCGCCGGCGGTTGGAGAGGATCGACACCGTCATCGGCGCGCGGAACCCGATGCGCCGCACCAGCCCGTCGCCGCCGCGGTTCACGCCCGCGCCGCCGGATCCGCGGCGGTAGCGGAACTCGCGCAGCAGCACCGGGTGACGCGCCTCGAGCACTTCGGGATCGGTGAGGCGCGAGTTGGTCATGTGCGTCTGCACGCCGGAAGCGCCGTCGAAGCCGTCGCCCGCGCCGGCGCCGCCCGCGATCGTCTCGTAGTACTGGTGCGAGGCGTCGCCGAAGGTCAGGTTGTTCATGGTGCCCTGCGAGGCCGCGAGCACGCCGAGCGCGCCGTAGAGCGCATCGACGATGCACTGCGAGGTCTCGACGTTGCCGGCGACGACCGCGGCCGGCGCGACCGGGTTCAGCATCGACCCCGGCGGCACGCGGATCTCGAGCGGGCGCAGGCAGCCCTCGTTCAGCGGGATGTCGGCGTCCACCAGCGTGCGGAACACGTACAGCACGGCCGCGGCGCAGACCGCGAGCGGCGCGTTGAAATTCCCGGGCTGCTGCGGCGAGGTGCCGGCGAAATCCACGACCGCGCTGCGCGCGCGGCCATCCACCGTCACGCGCACCTCGATCGCGCTGCCGTCGTCCATTTCCACGCGCCGGTGCCCGCCGCGCAGCCGCCCGATCACCTCGCGCACGCAGGCCTCGGCATTGTCCTGCACGTGGCCCATGTAGTCGCGCACCGCGGCCAGGCCGACGCGCGCGATGAGCGCCTCGAGCTCGGCGATGCCGCGGGCATTGGCGGCGAGCTGCGCCCTGAGGTCGGCGACGTTCTGGTCCGGGTTGCGGGCGGGCCAACGGCCGGAGGCGAGCAGCTCCCGCAGTTCGCGCTCGCGCAGGCGCCCGTCGTCCAGCAGCAGGAAATTCTCGACCAGCACGCCTTCTTCGCCGATGGCGCGGCTCGCGGGCGGCATGGAACCCGGCGTGATGCCGCCGATGTCGGCATGGTGCGCGCGCGAGGCGACCCAGTACGCGGGCGCGGCGGCGCCGACCGCGAACACCGGGCTCACCACCGTGATGTCCGGCAGGTGCGTGCCGCCGGCCCAGGGCGCATTCAGCATCCAGGCGCGCCCGGGGCGCAGCGAGCCCGCGTTCGCGGCGATGACCGCGCGCACGCTCGCGCCCATGGAGCCGAGGTGCACGGGCATGTGCGGCGCATTGGCGATCAGGGCGCCGCCGGCGTCGAACAAGGCACAGGAGAAATCGAGGCGCTCGCGGATGTTGACCGACACGGCCGTCGCCTGCAGCACGGCGCCCATCTGCTCGGCGACCTGCATGAAGCGGTGGTTGAACAGCTCGAGCTGCGCGGGATCGGGCCGGTGGGTGTCGGAGTCCGTGGCGGCGCGCGCCGCCTGGCGGCGCAGCACGAGCATGCCGCCGTCCTCGCGCCCGGCGCGCCAGCCCGGCTCGACCACGGTGACGGAATTCGGCTCGACGATCAGCGCGGGTCCCGCGATCTCGCGGCCCGGCTCCAGGGCCGCGCGTTCCAGCAGCGGCACGTCCTGCCAGCCGTCGAACCACGCCCGCGCGCGGGCCGGGACGGCGCTCTGCGGCGGCGGCGTCTCGTGCATCGCGCCGGGATCGCCGGCAACGACCGCCTCGGCCCGCAGCGTCGCGACCACGGGATCCGCGCCCGGTGGCTCGAACCCGAAGCGGCGGCGGAATTCTTCGCTCCATTCGCGCACGACGGCGGGGAGCGCGCGATACGGCACGCCGATCGCGGTCTCGGTGCCGGGCGCCCGCAGTTCGATCGCCTGCGCCAGCCTGACCTCGGACGGCGGCACGCCCTGCGCAGTGAATGCCCGCACCAGCGCCGCCCCGAGCGCCGAGAAATCCGCATCCAGCCTGGCGGGGTCCAGCGCGGAGAGCGGCTGCTCGACGCTCATGCGCCGCATCAGGCGCCGGTCGGCGAGGCCGATGCCCCAGGCCGAGAGCACGCCGGCCAGCGGATGGATCAGCACCTCGCGGATGCCGAGCGCGTCCGCGACGCCGCAGGCGTGCTGCGGCGCCGCGCCGCCGTAGCAGCACAGCGCGAACCCGGCGGGATCGTGGCCCTGCCGCACCGAGACGTGGCGGATCGCCCGCGCCATGGACTCGATCGCGACCTCGAGGAATCCGGCGGCGAGCCGCTCTGCGCTCGTTTCCCGGCCGGTCGCGGCGGCGACCGCGATCGCGAGCTGGTCGAAGCGGCGGCGCACGATGTCGGCATCCAGCGGCAGCGTGCCCTGCGGGCCGAAGATCGCCGGGAAACCGTCTGGGCGGATCCGCCCCAGCAGCACCTGCAGGTCGGTGACCGTCAGCGGGCCCCCGTTGCGGTAGCAGGCGGGCCCGGGATCGGCGCCGGCCGAGCGCGGGCCGACGCAGAGCCTGCCGCCCTCGAAGGAGAGCACCGAGCCGCCGCCGGCCGCCACCGTGTGGATGTTCATCATCGGCGCCTGCAGGCGCACGCCCGCGACCTGGGTCTCGAAGCGCTGCGGCAGCGCGCCGTCGTACACGGCGACGTCGGTGGAGGTGCCGCCCATGTCGAAGGCGACCAGGCGGCGACGGCCGTGGCTTGCCGCGATACGCGCGGTCGCGACCAGGCCGCCCGCGGGCCCCGACAGCACGGCGTTGCAGGCGCGGAAGGACTCGGGTGCGACCAGGCCGCCGCTGCTCTGCATGAACTGCAGCGGCACGTCCTGGTGGCGGCCACCGAGCGCGGCGCGGAACTCGCGCACGTAACGGGAGAGCAGCGGCGCCAGGTAGGCGTCCACGACGGTCGTGTCGCCGCGGCTGACGAAGCGGATCAGCGGCGAAGCCTCGTGCGAGGCGATGACCTCGTCGAATCCCAGGCGGCGCGCGATGGCCGCGGCGCGGGCTTCGTGCGCGGGGTGGCGGAACCCGTGCAGGAACACGACGGCGACGCTCGCGATGCCGGCGCGCCGCAGCCGCAGCAGGTCCGCCTCGAGCCTCGCCTCGTCGAGCGGGCGCAGCAGTTCGCCCGCCGCCGTGACGCGTTCGTCGGCCTCGATCGCCTCGCGGTAGAGCGGGGCGGGCAGCTGGATGCGGAGCCGGAACAGCTCCGGGCGGTTCTGGTAACCGATCGCGAGCGCGTCGCGGAAGCCCGCGCTCGTCACCAGCGCGGTCGGCACGCCGCGCCGCTCGAGCAGTGCGTTGGTCGCAACCGTGGTGCCGATGCGGATGACCTCGATCGCGGCATCGCTGCCGCCGTGCCGGTCGAGCAGCGCGAGGAGTGCCGCGGCGCCGGGATCGCCGCCCGCGCCGGCCGGCGATGACAGCCGCTTGTCCACGATCAGCCGGCCGTCCGGCGCGCGCGCGACGACGTCGGTGAAGGTGCCACCGCGGTCGATCCAGAACTGCCAGCCGCGCACCGGGTCCATGCGCGGCTAGACTAGCGCATCGGCCGGCCGCGTCAGCTTCGGACCGGCGGCTCGTAGGCCGCGCGCAGCCGCTCGAGCGCGCCGCCCGCGAGCTTCTCGCAGGCGTCGCGATAGCCGATCTCGATCGCGCGTTCGAAGGACTTCCAGTCGAGCAGGTCGAGCGACTCCAGCGACGGCGTCAGCAGCAGGTCGCTCTGCGCGCGCCGCTCCTTGGTGATCGCCGTCGCGTTCACCATGCCCGAGCGCCACAGGATCTGCAGGATGTTCGGGCGGCGCCGGCGTCCGCCGCGGAACAGGTTCCAGAACGAGGGCGCCTCGGTGGCCTCCACGTCGGTCGTGAACGCGCGGTCGGTGCCGACGTCCACGCCGATCACGGGCCCGCGGCCCTTGGCGCGCATCACGTCCACCGGCAGGTTGTTCATGGTGCCGCCGTCCACGTAGACCTCGCCGCCATGGAACACGGGCGGCAGCACGCCGGGAATCGCGACCGAGGCCCGCAGCCAGCGCCACAGCGGCCCGCGCTGGTGCACGGCCACGCGCCCGGTGGTGAGGTTCGAGGAGACGCAGAAGAACGGCAGCGGCAGGTCCTCGATGTCGATGTCGCCGAGCTCGTTCCGCAGCAGCCTGCCGACCTTGCGCCCGGACACCAGCGAGACCAGCGGGAACGTGAAGTCCGCGAGCGGGTTGGTGTCCACGAAGCAGCGCCGGAAGCGCTCCACCAGCTCCGCGTCGCTCCAGCCGGCGGCGACGCCCGCCGCGAGGATGCCGCCCATGCTGGTGCCGCCCACCAGGTCGATCGGCACGCCGTGCGCGCGCAGCGCGCGCACCACGCCGAGGTGCGCGAAGCCGCGTGCGCCGCCGCCCGACATCACCAGGCCGACGGCGCGCCCGGTCAACAGTCGCGCGAGGCGCGGGCAGTCCTCCGGGCCGCGCACGTGGTGGATCGGCGTCGCGGGCAGCAGCGTGCGCCAGCGCGCCGCCGCGCCCGCTGCAAGCGCCCCGCGATGGATGAGCAGCAACTCGGCGCGGCGCACGGCTGCGTCCTGGCCGTCGAAGGACTGCCACAGGCCCGGCTCGTCGGTCGCAAGCGCGGCGAGCAGCACGACGTCGGCCTGCCGCAGGCACAGCCGGGTCCAGGGCGTGTCGGACGGATCGGCGACGTAGACGACGAAGTCGTTGCGGGACTCGAGCTCGTGATACCACTGCGGGCTGTGGCTGCCGGCCCGCTGGCTGCTGACGAAGTCGATGCGGCCGAAGGTCGCCAGCGCCTGCGCGAGGTCCGCCGAGAGCGCGGCCACGTCGATGTCGCCGTGCCGCGGCAGCAGCGCGATGGTCCGCGGCATGGTCCGGCGTTCGCGGCTGCCGGCCGCATCCTCGAGCCGCTCGACGGTGAGGCGCGCGAGCCGCAGGATCGCTTCGGGATGGCCGAGCAGCACGCGCTCGAAGGTGCCCGCCGAGAGCATGGCGAGTTCCGAATCGCGCAGCGCCCGCACCGTGGCGGCGCGCGGCCGCGAGACGATCAGGCCCATCTCGCCGACGCTCTCGCCCGCGGTGATCCGCCCGACCAGTTCGCCGTCGGGCCCGAATGCGCCGAGGCAGCCGCTGATGACGAAGTAGACGGCGTCGGAGGTCGAGCCCGCCTCGAACAGCACGCGGCCGCCCGGCAACGACATCCATTCGAGCTCCGCGACGGCGTCGTCCACGACGCTCTTGGGCAGGCCCGAGAAGAGCGGGAGCGCGGACAGCATCGCCCAGGGGTTGGCGCGCGGGTCGGTCTGGGTCCGCTCGTCCTGTGCGTCCACGGCAGCCGGACGATATCACTTCCGTCCCCGGCCGCTAGAATCGGGGCCCATGTCTGTGACGGACCGCAAGCTGCTCGAGCGCATCTGGAAGGAAGTCGCCGCGATCCCGCGCGGGCAGGTCGCGAGCTATGGCGGCATCGCGCGCCGCGCCGGGCTGCCGCGGCGCGCGCGCCTGGTCGGCCACGCGCTCAAGGTCGCGCCCGCGGGCATGAAACTGCCCTGGCACCGGGTGCTGAACGCGCAGGGACGCATCAGCCTGCCGGCGGGATCAAAGGCGCATCGCGAGCAGCGCCGGCTGCTGGAACAGGAGGGCGTGCGCTTCCGGAACGGCCGCGCGGACCGCGCCGCGCAGGGCGACGCGCACGACCTCGACGCGCTGCTGTGGCGGCCCCGGGACTGATACCATCGCGGTCGTCGGGGCCGGGAGCAGGTCATGGCGATCCGTCACGTGGTGTTTTCCCATGGACTCGAGAGCGGTCCGTGGGGCACCAAGATCTCGGCGATGGCCGAGGTCGCGAAGAGCGAGGGCTGGAACGTCGACTCGGTGGATTACCGCGGGGTCAACGACGCGCGCGACCGCGTCACGCGCCTGCTCAGCTTCTGCCGCGACATCCGCGGGGACCTGGTGCTCGTGGGCTCGAGCATGGGCGCCTACGTGGCGACCTCGGCTTCGGCGCTGCTGCATGCGCGCGGCCTGTTCCTGATGGCGCCGGCGTTCTACATGCCGGGCATGGAGCAGCTGACTGCGAAGCCGGCGCCCTGCCCGAAGACGATCATCCACGGCTGGCGCGACGACGTGGTTCCGCTCGAGAACAGCATCCGCTTCGCGCGCGAGCACGAGGCGACGCTGCACATCCTCAACTCCGACCACCGGCTGCACAGCGAGCTGTCGCTGGTGAACTACCTGTTCGAGTACTTCCTGGTCTCGCTCGACCTGCCCAAGCGGCGCTGACGCCGCGGCCGGCTTCCCGCAATCACGACGCGCGCGCACCCGGGCCGCCCGACGGGTGTCCCTCGTTCGCTCAGGGCGGGTGGCGAGCGAGCGAATGCGGTCGCCGCACCTGAGCTCGCGAGCCAGCCCGACCGGCGCCAAGCGCCGCGCGGGCCTAGCGGTGCCGGCGGATCGCGCGGGCCGCGAGGCGGTCGACCAGGCCGGGGGCGACGAGCTTCGCCCAGCGCATGAGCCGGCCGCGGAACGAGGTGATCACCAGCCGGCGCCGCGCCAGCGCCGCCGCGGCGATGATGCGGGCGCACTCGTCCGCGCCCATGATCCTCGACTCCTGCATCGGGCTCGTCCCCAGCGGCTTGCCGTCGGGGCCGGTCGCGCGGCGGTGGATCTCGGAACGGACGAAATCCGGCGCGACCACGGTCACCGAGACGCCGCTGTCGGCGAGCTCGATGCGCAGCGAGTCGAAGAACCCGATCATCGCGTGCTTGGATGCCGCGTAGCCGGTGCGGGTCGGGACGCCGGCCAGGCCGGTGAGGCTCGCGACCGCGACGATGCGCCCGCGCGCAGCGACCAGCGCCGGCAGCGCGCGGCGCGTCAGCCAGGCGGCGCCGAGGTAGTTCAGGCGCATGAGGCGCTCCAGCAGGTCGACGTCCTCGAGCTGGTCGAGCCGCGACCACATGGTCGCGCCGGCGTTCAGCACCAGCACGTCGATCGCGCCGAAGTGCGCGAAGGCCGCGTCCGCGAGCGCCTCGCACTGCCCGCGCGAGGCGACGTCGGTCGGCACCACCAGCGCCTGCGCGCCCAGGCCGCGGCATTCCTCGGCGAGCGAATTGAGCCGCGCCGCATTGCGCGCGGCCAGCACCAGGCGCGCAGACTCGCGCGCGAGGCGCAGCGCCAGCGCGCGCCCGATGCCCTCGGATGCGCCCGTCAGCACCACGACCTTGCCGGCGTAGCTCTCCACGCAGGCGGCAAGGTATCAGAAAAGGGGCCGGCCCCCGTTTCCGCTAGACTGGCCGGGTCGCACGGCCCAGGAGGCACGCGGATGCACACCACGAAGCCGGTCACGGCGCTCGCGGTCCTGCTGCTGACGGCAGGCTGCGGCGGCGGCGACGATCGCGACGCGGAGCCCGAAGAAGCGCCGATGAAGGTCGAGGAAACCGTGTTCGGCGACCTGGTCGGCACCCAGGACAAGGCGCGCGACCGCTCGAATGCGGCCGTGGATCAGCATCGCGAGCAGATGGATTCGCGGCTCGAGGCGGACGAAGGCGCTCCGCCCGAGGAATAGCGGGAGCCCTCGTGAACCGGACGCTGCTGTGGGCGCTGCGCGGCGTCATGCGCCCCTTCGTGCGCGCGACCGTGGTGCCGGCGGACGCGATCCAGCGCCTGCGCGGGCGCGCGCGGGCGGTCCTGTACGTGCTCGAGGAGCGCAACGTCTCGGACATGGTGGCGCTCGAGCTCGCCTGCATGCAGGGCGGGCTGCGGCGCCCGGGCAAGCGCCTGAAGCTGCGCGCCCTCGACCTGCCGCACTCGACGGTGGCGCTCGAGCGCCGCGCCGGTGTGCTGCGCCGCCGCGCCGACCGGCGCACGCCGCGCGAGCTGGCGCGCGCGGCCGCCGTGGCGGGCGAGGACGAGGCGCTCGAGCTCGACATCGTGCCGGTCGCGGTCTACTGGGGCCGCGCGCCGCAGCGTGAGCGGTCGTTCCTGCGGCTGATCTTCTCCGAGAACTGGGCGCTGGTGGGCCCGTTCCGGCGGGTGCTGTCGATCCTGGTCAACGGCCGCAGCACGCTGATCCGCTTCGGCGAGCCGCGCGCGCTGCGCGCCTACGTCGCGGCCGGGCCGGACGGCGCGCGCGGCGCGCGGCGGCTGCTCAAGGACCTGCGCGCCGAGTTCCGGCACATGCGCACGGACACGCTGGGACCGGACCTGTCGCGCCGGCGCGCGATCGTCGCGCAGGTGCTGCGCACGCGCGCGGTGCGCCAGGCCGTGCGCCAGGAGATCGCGGGCAGCAAGCGCTCGCGCCGCGACGGCCTGCGCGCCGCGCGCCGGCATGCGCTCGAGATCGCGGCCAATTACTCGCATGCCTTCGTGCGGGTGGCCGAGCGCATCCTCGACCGCCTGCTGAACCGCATCTACGACGGCGTCGACGTCGCCAATGCCGAGTACCTCGACCGGCTGCCGCCGGAATGCGAGATCGTCTACGTGCCCTGCCACCGCAGCCACGTGGACTACCTGCTGCTCTCCTACGTGATCTACCGCCGCGGTTATGCGGTGCCCTATGTCGCCGCCGGCATCAACCTGAACCTGCCGGTGATCGGCCGCTTCCTGCGCAAGGGCGGCGCATTCTTCATCCGCCGCAGCTTCCGCGGCAGCGGACTCTATCCGATCGTGTTCATGAAGTACGTGGACGTGATGATGAACCGCGGCCACCCGATCGAGTTCTTCATCGAGGGCGGACGCAGCCGCACCGGGCGCCTGCTGCGCCCGCGCACCGGCCTGCTGACCATGACACTGCGCAGCTTCCTGCGCGACACGCGCCGCCCGGTCGCCTACGTGCCGGTCTACTTCGGCTACGACCGGCTGCTGGAGGCCGAGACCTACATCGACGAGCTGCAGGGCCGGCCGAAACAGAAGGAGACGGTCGGCGGGCTGTTCCGCGTGATCCCGCAGCTGCGCCAGCAGCTCGGCCGCGTCCACATCGGCTTCGGCGAGCCGCTGCTGCTCGACGGGCTGCTCGACCACCTGAAGCCGGGCTGGCGCGGCGACACCGGCGACGAGAACTCGCGCCCTGCCTGGTTCGGCGAAGCGGTGGACGCGGTCGCCAACGAGCTCATGCGCCGCATCAACGCGGCGGCGGCCGTGACCTCCATCAACCTGCTGTCGGTCGCGCTGCTCGCCGCGCCGCGCCAGGCGATGGTCGAGGCCGACCTCGAGCGGCAGCTGCAGCTCTACATCGACCTGCTGAAGAACTTCCCTTATTCGCCGGACGTCTCGGTGGCGGTCACGGACGGCGCGACCATCATCCGCTGCGGCGAGCAGATGGGCATGCTCGAGCGCCGCGCGCACCCGCTCGGCGACGTGCTGCGGATGGTCGAGCAGAACGCGGTGCTCGCGACCTACTACCGCAACAACGTGCTGCACCTGTTCGCGCTGCCCTCGCTGGTGGCCTGCGCCTTCCTCAACAACCCGACCATGCGCCAGGATGACATCCAGCGCCTGGTCTGGCGCGTGTATCCCTACATCCGCCAGGAGCTGTTCCTGCGCTGGCGCGAGGAGGAACTGCCGGGCGTCGTGGACGGGGTGCTGGCGGCGCTGGCGGCGCAGGGGCTGCTCGAGCAGGTGGGCGACGGCACCCTCTGGCGCCGGCCGCCAACCGGCAGCGCCGAGGCGGTGCGCCTGTCGGTCCTCGCCCAGGCGACGATCCAGACCATCGAGCGCTACTACCTGGCCATCGCGCTCCTGCTGCGCGCGGGGCATTCCGTGCTGTCCACGGATGCGCTGGAGCAGCGCTGCGTGGCGATGGCCCGGCGCATGTCCATGCTCTACGGGCTGGCCGCGCCCGAGTTCTTCGACCGCGCCATGTTCCGGGATTTCATCGAACTCCTGCGCCAGCGCGGGGTGATCCGCCAGGACGGGGAGGGCCGGCTGACCTACGACGATGCGCTGCTGGCGGTCGCCGAGGACGCGCGCATCGTGCTGTCCGAGCAGATCCGCAACAGCATCCTGCAGGTCACGCACAGCTGACCCGGCAAGGCCGTGATTCGGCGCCGCGTTTTGCACTGCAAAGCAAGGCCGCTGTTATATCCTTGGCGAAAACACCGACCGGTCCTGCCCTGGGGAACCACATGAGCACGACTTCGACGCGATCCATCCCGCATGCGCTGCGTATTGGCGTCCGCCTGGCGCTGGCCACCGGACTGTTGGCACCGGGCGCGGCCTCCGCGCTCGACTTCACGGCTGGCGGCTGGAACGGCAGCCTGAACACGACCGTGACCTACGGCCAGATGTGGCGCGCGGAAACCCGCGACCCGCGCATGATCGGCACCGCCAACGGCGGTACCGGCCGCTCGCCGAACATCGACGACGGCGACCTCAACTACCGGCAGGGGCGCGTCTCGAGCGCGTTCAAGCTGGTCAGCGAACTGGCGCTGGACCGCGACAACATCGGCCTGTTCGTGCGCGGCTCCGCGCTGTACGACGACCTGGTCGAGGACACCGAGACCGAGCGGACGCCGATCTCGGAGTCGGGCAAGAACCTGGCGGGCGCCTATGCGCGCCTGCTCGATGCCTTCGTGTACGGGCGCTGGGACCTCTCGGGCCACGAGCTCGAGATCCGCGCCGGCCGGCAGGTGGTGAACTGGGGCGAGAGCACCTTCATCCAGGGCGGCATCAACAACGCCATCAACCACTTCGACGTCTCGGCGCTGCGCGTGCCGGGCTCCGAGCTGCGCGAGGCCTACCTGCCGCAGGAGATCCTCAAGCTCTCGTACGCGTTCACCGAGAACCTCACCGGCGAGGTCATCGGCATCTTCGACTGGAACCGGACCCAGCCGGAGCCGGTCGGCACCTATTTCTCGAGCAACGACTTCGTGCCGCGCGGCGGCGACCGGGTGTTCCTCGGCTTCGGCGCCTTCTCCGACCAGGGCGTGGATTTCACGCCGCTCGGCGGCACGCTGATTTCCGATTTCCAGGCCGTGCCGCGCGGGCCGACCGAACTGCCGGATGACCAGGGCCAGTTCGGCGCGTCATTGCGCTGGTTCCTGCCCGATCTCGGTTCCGGCACCGAACTCGGGCTGTTCTACGTGAACTACCACAGCAAGCTGCCGCTGATCAGCGGCCGCACCGGCACCCAGGCGGGCGTCGGCAACGCGCTCGGCACGCTGACGGCGGCGATCGCGACCGCCACTGCGCTCGCCGGCGGCGTGCCGCTGCCGGGCGCCATCGCGCTGGGCGCATCCCAGGGCCGCAATGCGGCGCTCGCGAACGGCGGCAACCTGTCGCTCGCCACCGCGACCCAGTACGCGACGATCGCGGGCAATACCGCGCTCGGCGGCGGCAACGTGACTGCCCAGGCCACCAACCTCGGCATCCACGAGTACGCGCGGACCGCCCAGTACTTCACCCAGTATCCGGAAGACATCCAGATGCTCGGGCTGTCGTTCAACACCTCGCTCGGCACCACCGGCATCGCGCTGCAGGGCGAACTGTCCTACCGCATGGACCAGCCGCTGCAGTTCGACGACGTCGAGCTCCTGTTCGCGGCGCTGGCGCCGTTCGAAGCCGCCGCGGCGGCGCTGCAGGGCCAGGTGCTCCCGACCTCCTGCCTGCCGGCGGCGCCGACGCTCACGCGCTGCAACCAGCTCGGCGTGTTCGGCGTGAACCAGCTGGTGCAGGGCTGGGGCGAGTTCGACGTCTGGCAGGCGCAGATGACCGCGACCAAGGCGTTCCCGCCGATGCTGGGCGCCTCGCAACTCGTGGCCGTCGTCGAGGCGGGCGTGACGCAGGTGGACGGCATGCCGGACAAGCTGACCGGTGGACCGGCGGGCCGCGGCCTGCGCTTCAACGGCCCGGGCACGTCGGTGTCGGGCAACGCGGAACTCGCGGGCCGGCACTTCGGCGAGGTCGAGCCGCAGGACCGCTTCGCGGACGATCTCTCCTGGGGCTACCGGGCGGCGCTGCGACTCGACTATCTCGGCCTGATCGGCGCGTGGAACCTGTCGCCGCGCTTCGTCTGGGCGCACGACGTCAGCGGCACCTCGCCGGGACCCGGCGGCAACTTCGTCGAAGGCCGCTACGGCGCGACCGTCGGCTTCGGCGCGAGCTACCAGTCGAAGCTCGAGCTCGACCTCAGCTACACGATCTTTGGCGGCGCGGGCCGCTACAACGAGCTGACCGACCGCGATTTCATCGCGGCCACGATCAAGTACTCGTTCTGAACCACGTCCGGAGGCCAGTCATGACGATGCTCAAGAAAGTACTGTGCGCGGGCGTGCTCGCCGTGGCGGGGGCCGCCACCGCCGCCAGTGCCGCCGTCACCGCCCAGCAGGCGGCGCGGCTCGGCGCGGACCTCACGCCCATGGGCGCGGAGAAGGCCGGCAATGCCGCCGGCACGATCCCCGCCTGGGACGGCGGCATCACCTCGGCGGCGAAGGCCGGTGCGCCGGGCTTCAAGTCGGGCGGGCATCATCCCGATCCGTACGCCAACGAGAAGCCGCTGTACAAGGTCGACTCGACCAACATGGCGCGCTACGCGGCGAACCTGACCGCGGGCCACAAGGCGCTGCTCGGCGCCTACAAGAGCTACTTCCTGAACGTGTATCCGTCGCACCGCTCGGCCGCGTTCCCGCAGCGCATCTACGACGCCACCAAGGCGAACGCCACCAGCGCCAAGCTGACCGGCAGCGGTACCGGCGTGACCGGCGCGATCATCGGCATCCCGTTCCCGATCCCGGCCTCGGGCGTCGAGGTCATCTGGAACCACATCCTGCGTTACCGCGCGGAAATCGCCGAGCGCATCATCGGCCAGGCCGCGGTCACCCGCACCGGCGCCTACAACATGGTCAAGTTCCACGACGAGACCATGGTGGGCTACAGCCTGCCCGGCGCGACCGAGGCCGCGCTCGACAACGTGGTGCTGTTCTTCATCCAGGAGACGATCGCGCCGGCGCGCCTCGCGGGCGAGATCCTGCTGGTGCACGAGACGCTCGACCAGACGCTCGAGCACCGCAAGGCCTGGCTCTACAACCCGGGCCAGCGCCGCGTGCGCCGCGCGCCGAACGTGGCCTTCGACAACCCGGGCACCGGCTCCGACGGCCTGCGCACGTCCGACCAGTTCGACATCTACAACGGCAGCCCCGAGCGCTACGACTGGAAGCTGGTCGGCAAGCAGGAAATCATCGTCCCGTACAACGCCTACCCGCTGCACAGCAACAAGCTGAAGAACGACGACATCCTGAAGCCGCTGCACATCGCCCAGCAGCACGCGCGCTACGAGCTGCACCGCGTGTGGGTGGTGGACGCGACGCTGAAGGCCGGCCAGCGGCACATCTACAAGCGCCGCACCTTCTACGTGGACGAGGATTCCTGGCAGATCCTCATGGTGGACTGCTACGACAACCGCGACCAGCTCTGGCGCGTGCAGGAAGGCCACTCGATCAACTACTACGAGATCCCGACCTTCTGGACCACGCTCGAGCTCACCTACGACCTCCAGTCGGGCCGCTACCTCGCACTGGGCCTCGACAACGAAGAGCCGGTGACGGTCAACTTCAACGCCAAGCGCACGGCGGCGGATTTCACGCCGGCCGCGATCGCCCGCCGGGGCACGCGCTGACGTGAGGCGGGCGCTGGCGGCATGCGCCCTCGCGGTGGTGCCGCCGGCACTCGCGCAGGACGCGCCGCCGGATGACCCGGCCGCGCGGCCGTCGGTCATCGCGCCGCTCGCATCCCGCTCGCTGCTGATCGACCTCGCCCGTGCCGGGGATCGCGTATTCGCGGTCGGCGAACGCGGCCACGTCCTCTATTCCGACGACGACGGCAAGTCCTGGACCCAGGTCCAGGTGCCGGGCAGCGCCAACCTCACGGCCGTGTACTTCAACGACGCGCGCCATGGCTGCGCCGTCGGGCACGTGGAGACGATCCTCTGCACGCGCGACGGCGGGGCGACCTGGGAACTGGCGCACTTCGCGCCCGAGAACCAGCAGCCGCTGCTCGACGTCTGGTTCGCGGACGGCGACCGCGGCATCGCGACCGGCGCCTACGGCGTCATCTACACCACCGCCGACGGCGGGCGCGTCTGGAGCCAGGTGCCCTTCGAGCCGGTTCCGCTCGACGGCAAGGCCCCGGAGGCCGCAGCGGCCGTGGACGAGATGGAAGAAGAGGTGGACCTCGGCTTCGAGTTCCACCTGAATGCGATCGCGCGCGGTCCGGGGCAGCGCGTGTACCTCGGCGCCGAGGCCGGCCGGCTGTTCCGCTCCGACGACGACGGCGCCAGCTGGCGCGAACTGCCGTCGCCGTATGACGGCTCCTACTACGGCATCCTGCCGCTCGATGGCGATGCGCTGCTCGCCTTCGGCCTGCGCGGCAACCTGTTCCGGTCCGACGACGGCGGCATGAACTGGACCCAGATCGACAGCGGGACCGTCGCGCTGCTCAATGCCGGGGCCCGGCTGGACGCCGACACGGTCGTGATCGTCGGGATGGCGGGCGTGCAGCTCCTGAGCCGTGACGGCGGGCGGACCTTCACGCTGCACCAGCGCGAGGACCGCAAGGCGCTCTCGGCGGTGGTGCCGGCCGCGGACGGCGCCTTGATCGTGGCCGGGGAGGGCGGCGTCATGCGCACGACACTGCCCGGGTTGACCGGAGGCGGCCCGTGAAGGACAGCGGCGACACCCGGATTGCCGAATTCCTCGAGCCGCATGTCTTCGGCAACCGCACGCTGATCCTCGGCATCTTCGCGGCGATCACGGTCGCGCTCGGCTGGATCGCCGCCACCGGCCTCAGGCTCGACACCAACTTCACCAAGCAGCTGCCGCTCCAGCACGAGTACATCCAGACCTACCTCGACCACAAGGAGGAATTCGGCGGGGCCAACCGGCTGCTGATCGCGCTGTTCGCGCGCGACGGCAACATGTTCACGCCGGAGTTCTTCGAGGCGCTGAAGATCGCGACCGACGAGGTGTTCTTCATCGAGGGCGTGGACCGCTCGCGCGTGCAGTCGCTGTGGACGCCGAACACGCGCTACACCGAGGTGGTCGAGGGCGGCATCGAGGCGGGCGACGTGATCCCGTCCGATTTCACGCCCGACGAGGCCGGGCTCGCGCGCGTGAAGGAGAACATCCTGAAGGCCGGCATCGTCGGTCGCCTGGTGGCCAACGACTTCTCCGGCGCAATGGTGAGCGCGCAGCTGCTCGACGCCAATCCCGAGACCGGGCAGCCGGTGGACTACATCGCGATCTCGCGCGAGCTCGAGGACAAGGTGCGCGCGCGCATCGAAGGCGCGAACCTCGACATCGCGGTCGACGTGCCGGTCTCGGTGCACATGATCGGCTTCGCCAAGGTGGTCGGCGACGTCGCCGACGGCGCGCTCTCGGTCATCACCTTCGCGATCGTGACGGTCGGGCTCACGCTGCTGTTCGTGTGGATCTACATCCAGTCGCTGCGCATCGCGCTGGTGCCGGTCGTTTCCTCGCTGGTGGCGATGGTGTGGATGCTGGGGCTGCTGGTGATCCTCGGCTACGGCGTGGACCCGCTCGGCATCCTGGTGCCGTTCATCATCTTCGCGATCGGCACCAGCCACGGCGTGCAGAAGATCAGCGCCGTGTCGGACGCGGCGCGTGCGGGCGCGGACTGCAAAGAGGCCGCGCGCCGCACCTTCCGGCTGCTGTTCCTGCCCGCGATCGTGGCGCTGCTCGCGAACCTGGTCGGCTTCATCACCATCCTGCTGATCCGGGTGCCGGTGATCCAGGAGATGGCGGTGACGGCCAGTCTCGGCATCGGCGTGATCATCCTCACCGACCTGATCCTGCTGCCGCTGCTGGTCTCCTTCGTGCCGATCACCGACAAGTTCCGCGGCCGGGTCGCGAAGCGCCAGGAGCACCTGCGCACGGTGTGGAACGGCCTGTCGAAGATCACCAACCGCGGGCCGGCGGCGCTGATCATCGCGATCGCGGTGGCGCTCGGCGTGCTCGGCGTGTTCAAGGGCCTGGAGACCCCGATCGGCGACACCCAGGCGGGGGTGCCGGAGCTGCGCCCGGATTCGCGCTACAACCAGGACAGCAACCTGATCAGCTCGCGCTTCTCGATCGGCACCGACATCATCAACGTCATCGTCGAGACCAAGGCCGACGGTTGCATCGACTTCCCGGTCATCGACGCGATCGATCGCCTCGCCTGGCACATGGCGAACGTGGAGGGCGTGCGCGACGTCATGAGCCTCGCGGGCGTGTCCAAGGTGGTGAGCGCCGGCTGGAGCGAGGGCAGCCTGAAGTGGCGCAACCTGCCGCGCGACGAGCGCCAGCTAGTGCAGGCGCAGAACTACATCGAGACCAGCACCGGGCTCCTCAACCGCGACTGCAGCGTGATGCCGGTGATGATCTTCCTCGCCGACCACCGCGCCGAGACCATCGAGCGCGTGGTCGCGGCGGTCAAGGACTACCGCGCGCAGAACCCGACCGAGGGCGTGACCTACCGCCTCGCGACCGGCAACGTCGGCGTGATGGCCGCCCAGAACGAGGAGGTCATGGCCAAGGAATTCGTGATCCTCGGCTGGGTGTTTGCGGCGGTCACGATCATGTGCCTGGTGAACTTCAGGAGCGTCATCGGCACGATCATGGTGATCGTCCCGCTGCTCCTGGTCTCGATCCTGGTCTACGCGGTGATGGCCTTCGTCGGCATCGGCCTCAAGGTCAACACGCTGCCGATGGTCGCGCTCGGCGCCGGCATCGGCGTGGACTACGGCATCTACCTGTTCAGCCGCATGCAGGAGTTCCTGGGCAAGGGCGAGAGCGTGCAGCAGGCCTACCTGGGGGCGCTGCGCGTCACCGGCGCCGCAATCTTCTTCACCGGCGTGACGCTCGCGATCGGCGTGGCGACCTGGGTGTTCTCGCCGCTCAAGTTCCAGGCCGACGTCGGGCTGATGCTGACCTTCATGTTCCTGGTCAACATGCTGGGGGCGATGATCCTGCTGCCGGCGCTGGGGGCCTGGATGCTCAATCGAACGAAGGTTTCGTCCGCAGTCGCTTGATTTCCTTGCGGATCCGCTTGCCCTGCAGCCTGCCGGCTCGGGCCCCGGCGCTGGGCCGCGTCTTCTTCCTCGGCTTCGGCACGTGCCGTGCCTGCCCGATCAGGTCCGCGAGCCGCGACAGGGCGTCGCGCCGGTTCGCCTCGCGCGAGCGGTGCCGGTGCGCCTCGATCAGGATCTCGTCGGCCTGCGTCAGCCGTCGTCCCGCGAGCGCGCGCAACCTGCGCCGGCCGTCCTCGTCGAGCAGGCTGGTCGCGCCCACGTAGAACCGCAGTTCGCAGGCGGTCGCGACCTTGTTGACGTTCTGCCCGCCGGGGCCCGGGCTTCGCACCCAGGCCAACGTGTATTCGCTTTCCGGGATCCCGATCAATCCTGCGTGTCGGTCGTGGGCGTGATCGGCTGGGTCGGGCGCGGCGCCAGCAGGGATGCGGTCTTGCCGCCCTCGAGGATGCGGATCTCGCGCTGCGCGGGCGGGATCGTGATCGCGTGCTCGCGGAACAGCGCCCAGATCCTGCGGTTGACGTCGGAGCGCACGTTGTTGACGCCCTCGGCCGGGTCGCCGATCCAGAAGCGCACCTCGATTTCCATGCCGTAGTCGGCGAACTCCATCAGGCGCGACACGGGCGGCGGGTCGCGCAGGATGCGCGGATGCTCGGTGGCCTCGAGCAGCAGCCTGAGCGCGAGCTCCACGTCGTCCTGGTAGCTGATGCGCACCGGCAGGCGCAGCCGCACGCGCGGGTGGCCGTAGCTCCAGTTGATGAGCGGGTTCGTTATGACGTTCTGGTTCGGAACCAGGGTGGCGACGCCGTCGCGGTCGCGCACCACCACATGCCGGCCGCGCAGTTCCTCGACCCAGCCGAAGCCGCTGGTGCTGGTGCCGGTCGCGCCGGTGAAGCTGATCACGTCGCCCGGCTTGATCGAGCGGTCGATCAGCAGCACGAAGCCGCTGACGAAGTTGGCGGCGATGGCCTGCAGGCCGAAGCCGAGGCCGAGGCCGATGGCGCCGGAGAACACGGTGAGCGCGGTCAGGTTGACGCCCGAGGCCTGCAGTCCGAGCAGCACGCCGAGCGCGATCAGGAAGGCGTAGGCAAACTTGCCGATGCCGATGCGCGTCGAGGGCGCGAGTTCCTGCACCGTGTTGACGCGGCGGTCGATCCAGCGTGCGACCCAGACGCTGACGACCACGAACATGGTCACCAGCGCGAACGCCTTCAGCACCGACCAGATGGTGACGCGCGTGGCGCCTTTCGACAGGCCGATGGAGTCGAGCGCCTCGACGATGGCGTCCAGCCACCCCAGCATCTGCACCGAGATGAGCGCCCAGATGATGAGCGTCAGGCGCAGCTCCCAGGCCTTGATGCGGGTGCCCTTGCCGATCGACAACCGCAGCAGGAATGCAAGCAGGCGGATGAGGGCGAGCGCTGCGAGCAGCGTCCAGGCGGTGTCGAGCCACGCGGTCGGGTCGCCGGCGCGTGCCAGCGCGAGGCGCGCGACGCCCACGACCAGCAGGCCGGCGAGGTAAGGCGAGATGACCGCGAGCGCGTCCGTCACCAGGCCGCGCGCGCCGTGGCCGTTCTCGGGCCGGCCCAGGTACCAGCGCCGGCCCAGCACGACCCCCACCACCACGATGAGCGTCGTCAGCAGCAGGACGACGAGTTGCGCCGTGCCCGCTTGCTGGTGCAGCGCCGCGATCCAGGCGGTGAATTCCTTCATCAGGCGTTGAGGTCCGGGATCAGCTCGCTCTCGAGCCGCAGGATCTGGTCCTTGAGCATCAGCTTGCGCTTCTTGAGCCGCCGCAGCTGGAGTTCGTCCACGTAGATGTCCAACGAGAGACGGCAGATCACGTCGTCGAGGTCGCGGTGCTCGATGCGCAGTTCGCGCAGGCGCTGCATCCGCGCGAACAGCTCGGTATTGACCTTGTCTTCGTCCGTCATTCGGTCTCGGGGTCGGCCGCAAGGCCGGGGAACGGAGCGCCCCGCCACACCGGGCGGACCGACCCGGGAAGCTTAGCCAATCGACCCGGCGGATTCCACGGAATCGCCGGGTCGTGGAAATCGGACCCCACCGAGCCCTCGAGGTCGCAGCGGACGGCAAGGGATATCGCCTGCTCGCGATGGGCCGGGCTGCCGCCGCCGGTGACGACCTCGATCGCGTGCCCGCCGCAGGCCCTGAACTCCGCGCACAGCTCGCGCCGCGCGCCCGCGGAGAGCGGATAGCGCATCGGGTGCGCGATCGCGGCCTTGCCGCCGGCCGCCGCGATCCAGGCGGTGGCCTCGGCGAGTTCCGGCCAGGCCGCGCGCACGTGGCCGGGCCTGCCGCGCCCCAGCCAGCGCTCAAAGGCCGCGCCCGGGTCCTGGGCGATGCCGAGCGCCACCAGCTCGCGCGCGAAGTGCATGCGGGTCGGGATCACGCCGCGGGCGCGCAGCTTGTCGAGCGCCAACGTGCCGGGTGCGCCCTTCGCGTCCAGGCGCCCGGCGATGCGCTCCGCGCGCTCCTGGCGCAGCGACTCCTGTCCTGCGAGACCGCGGGCGAGGGTCTGCGCCCCAGGATCCACTCCCAGCCCGAGCAGGTGCAGCGAGCGACCGCGCCAGGACACCGAGATCTCGACGCCCGCCACGAAGCCGATGCCGTGTTCGCGCGCGGCCGCCGCCGCCTCGGCGATTCCGGCGACGGTGTCGTGGTCGGTCAGCGCCATGAGGCGCACGCCGCGGGCGGCGACGTGCGCGACCAGCGCGGCCGGGGACAGCGTGCCGTCGGAGGCCGTCGAGTGCAGGTGCAGGTCCACGGCCGACCGGGGTTTCATGCGGCGCGCGGCTCCAGGCCGACCGAGTCGAGCGCATCGCCGGTCAGCACGACGAAGCCGCGCTTGCGGCTGTAGCCGTCCTCCGTGTAATCGAAGACGTAGATGCGCTGCCAGGTGAGCGGCGCATTTCCGCCCCGCACCAGTCGCAAACGGTGGATCGCGACCGTGCCGTCCAGCATCTGGACACTGGCGTTCGCGCAGGTCTCGGCGGCGATGCGGTTCGCGAGTTCGCGCGCCGCCAGGCTCGAATGCCAGAACAGCACAAGCACGGCAGCGAGCGCGACGGCGGCCAGCAGTTCCCAGCTCATCGCATCAGCGCGAGCCAGTCGGTGTCCGGGTCCGCGTAGCCGACGAAGAACGGATTCAGGACTTGCTCGCGCGAGTTGTAGCCGAGCGGCGCGCCCTCGAGCGTGACCACGTGGCCGCCGGCCTGCTCGAGCACGCATTGTCCGGCGGCGGTATCCCACTCGCTGGTGAGGCCGAGGCGCGGGTAGACGTCCGCCGCGCCCTCGGCGACGAGGCAGAGCTTGAGCGAGCTGCCGACCTCGACCAGCTCGTGCGGCCCGACGCGCCCGAGGAAGGCATCGAGCGAGCTGCCGCGGTGCGAACGGCTGCCGACCACGCGCACCGGGCCCGCGCCGCGCTTCGCGACGTGGATCGGCCGGCCCGCGGCCTCGGCATCGGAGCGGAACGAGCCGGCGCCCTCGCAGCCGAAATAGGTGCGGCCGAGCGCGGGGGCGTGCACCACGCCGAGCACGGCGCGGCCGTCCTGCACCAGCGCGATGTTCACGGTGAACTCGCCGTTGCGGCCGATGAATTCCTTGGTGCCGTCGAGCGGGTCCACGACCCAGAGCCGGCTCCAGCCGCGGCGCGTGGCCCAGGGCACCTGGCCGGTCTCCTCGGAGAGCACCGGGATCTCGGGCGATATCCGCCGCAGGCCGGCGAGGATCCGCTGCTCCGAGCGCAGGTCGGCTTCGGTCAGCGGCGAGCGGTCTTCCTTCTGCTGCACGGTGTACGAGGACTTCTCGTAGACCTCGAGGATGGTGCGCCCGGCCTCGCGCGCGAGCGCGATCACGTCGGGCAGCAGTTGCGGCAGGTTTTCGGTCATGGCGGGTCCTATATCATAGGCGGATGCCGATGAATGGCCATGCCCCGGACTGGCCCGGGATCGACACCGTGCTGCTCGACATGGACGGCACCGTGCTCGACCTCGGCTGCGACATCCATTTCTGGCAGCAGGTGCTGCCGCGCCGATTCGCCGAGCAGCACCGGATCACGGTCGAGGAGGCGCATCGCAGGATGCGCCCGATCCACGAGGCGACGCGCGGCACGCTCGACTGGTACTGCGTGGACTACTGGAGCCGGGCGCTTGCGCTCGACGTCGTCGCCCTCAAGCGCGCCACGCGCCATCACATCGCCTGGCTGCCGGAGTCGCGCGGCTTCATCGCGCGCGTGCGGGCCAGCGGCCGGCGCGTGCTGCTGGTGACCAACGCGCACCCGGAGATCCTCGCCATCAAGGACGCGCACCTCGGCGTGCGCCGGCACTTCGACGCCGTGTACAGCGCGCACGACATCGGCGCGCCCAAGGAGGATGCGCGCTACTGGGAGCGGCTCGAGGCGCGCGAATCCCTGGACCGGCAGCGCACGCTGTTCGCCGACGACACGGTGCCGGTGCTCGAGTCGGCGCGCCGGCACGGCATCCGCTGGGTTTACGCGATCAGGAAGCCCATCCGGCACGCGCCGGCGCGCGCGCCGGCGGAAGGCCCCGGAGTGGATTCGGTGCACGAACTGGCCGCGGGACTGGATCGGGCGCGGGGCGTTCAGCCGCCGGGCGCCTGAGGGGCGCCGCCGGGGCGGCCGCCACCGTGTCGCCTGCGGCGGCGGCGCTTGTGCGGTGCCGACGATCCCGTGCCCTGACCGGAGCCGCCGGAGCCGCCGGAGCCGCCGCCATGGCCGCCGTGGCCCCCGCGGCCGCCGTGGCGGCCTGGTTCGGGCCGCTTGCCATGGCGCGGCGGCGGGCCGTCCTCTTCCTCGTCGCCGACCGACTGCGGCGCGTAATGCGCTGGCTTCAGTTCCGGCAGCTGCGCGGGATCGAAGCTGCCGACCGGGATGCGGTGGCCGATGAAGTCCTCGATGTCGGGCAGCGATACCACGTACTGCTCGCAGCCGAAGCTGACCGCGTCGCCCGCGGCGCCCGCGCGCGCGGTGCGCCCGATGCGGTGCACGTAATCCTCGGGATCCTGCGGCAGGTCGTAGTTGAACACGTGGCTGACGTCGGGAATGTGCAGTCCGCGGGCGGCGACGTCGGTCGCGACCAGCGCGGCGACCTTGCCCTCGTGGAACTCGCGCAGCATGCGCATGCGCTTGCGCTGCGGAACGTCGCCGGACATCGTGGCCGCGACGATGCCGTTGGCGCGCAGCAGGCGCTCGAGCCGCTCCGCGAGGCGCTTGGTGTTGACGAACACCAGCGTGCGGGTGGCGGCGCCGGTGCGCATCAGGTGCACCAGCAGGGAGGCCTTTTCCTCCATCGCCGGGTAGTAGATGACCTGGCGCACGCGCTCGGCGGTGATGCGCTCGGGCTCGATGCGGATCAGCTCGGGATCGTTCATGTGCTCGTAGGCGAGCTCGAGCACGCGGTGGGAGAGGGTGGCGGAGAACAGCAGGTTCAGGCGCCGCTCGGGATCGGGCAGGCGGCGCAGCAGGTAGCGGATGTCCTTGATGAAGCCGAGGTCGAACATGCGGTCGGCCTCGTCCAGCACCATCACCTGCGCGTGGCGCAGGTCGAACACGTGCTGCCTGAAGTAGTCGATGATGCGCCCGGGCGTGCCGATCAGCACGTCCACGCCCGCCTGCAGCGCGCGGCGCTGCTTGTCGTAGTCCACGCCGCCGAAGGCGAGGCCGAGCGTGAGCCCGGTGTACTGGCCGAGCAGTTCCGCGTCCTTGTGGATCTGGATCGCGAGCTCGCGCGTGGGCGCGAGCACCAGCGCGCGCGGCGAGGTGATGGGCCGGTCGGGCGCGGGCGGCCAGCGCAGCAGGTGCGTGAACAGCGCGACCAGGAACGCGGCGGTCTTGCCGGTTCCGGTCTGCGCCTGGCCGGCGACGTCGAGGCCGGCGAGCGCGCGCGGCAGCGCCTGCGCCTGGATCGGCGTGCATCGTTCGAAGCCGGCATCGGCAATTCCGCGGGCGACGGTCTCGGGCAGGTGCAGGCCGGTGAAGGAGAGGTCGGAATACTGCTGGGTCACCGGACTTCCATTATGACGGTCATCACTTGAAAAAAAGCCTCCAAGGCGCTACAAAGACACCTGACACCTGCGGTTTCCCGCAACACCCGCCCCCTACCGCGCCGAATATTGTGCCGTATCGGGCATTCGCCCGTCACATTTCAGCCAGAGACCAGGAGAACACCCGCGTGAGCGGCAACATCGTGCATACGTCCGACGCGACTTTCGAGGCTGACGTCCTCAAGTCCGATACCCCCGTCCTGCTCGATTTCTGGGCGGAATGGTGCGGCCCCTGCAAGGCCATCGCCCCGATCCTCGACGACATCGCCCGCGATTACGCGGGCCGGGTCAAGGTCGCCAAGCTGAACATCGACGACAACCGCCACACCCCGATCAAGTACGGGGTGCGCGGCATCCCGACGCTGATCCTGTTCAAGAACGGAGCTCCCGAGGCGCAGCAGGTCGGCCTCGTCGGAAAGTCGAAGCTCGCGGCCCTGCTGGACCACCACCTGTGAGGGGCTATCTCGGCAACCAGGCGCGCAATCGCCAGAAGGGCCACCGCCGCGGCGGCGGCGGACCACGTCACGGCCAGGAAGGGCTGCCGGTCGACGATCACGTGATGGAAGGCACCGACGCCGACATCATCTCGCCGGAGGAGCTCGCCGCCAAGCGCAATGCGATGAGCCTGACGATGCTCAAGGCCAAGCCGGTCCACGAGCTCGTGACGATGGCGGAATCCATGGGCCTCGAGAACATGGCCCGCCAGCGCAAGCAGGACGTGATCTTCTCGATCCTGAAGGCGCACGCGAGGAGCGGGGAGGACATCTACGGCGACGGGGTCCTCGAAATCCTCCAGGACGGCTTCGGCTTCCTCCGCTCCGCCGACAGCTCCTACCTCGCCGGCCCCGACGACATCTACGTCAGCCCCAGCCAGATCCGCCGCTTCAACCTCCGCACCGGTGACTCGATATCAGGACTGATCCGCCCGCCCAAGGACGGCGAGCGCTATTTCGCGCTGCTGAAGGTCGGCGAGATCAACTTCGACACGCCGGAGAGCGCGCGGCACAAGCTGCTGTTCGAGAACCTCACGCCGCTGCACCCGACCAAGCGCCTCAAGCTCGAGCGCGGCAACGGCTCCACCGAGGACCTGACGGCGCGCATGATCGACCTGATGGCGCCGCTCGGGAAGGGCCAGCGCGGCCTCATCATCTCGCCGCCGAAAGCCGGCAAGACGATGCTGCTGCAGAACATCGCGACCTCCATTACCTGGAACCACCCCGACGTCTACCTGATCGTGCTGCTGATCGACGAGCGGCCCGAGGAAGTGACCGAGATGTCGCGCACCGTCAAGGGCGAGGTGGTCGCCTCGACCTTCGACGAGCCGGCGAGCCGGCACGTGCAGGTGGCCGAGATGGTGATCGAGAAGGCCAAGCGCCTGGTCGAGCACAAGCGCGACGTCGTGGTGCTGCTCGACTCGATCACGCGCCTCGCCCGCGCCTACAACACCGTGGTGCCGAGCTCCGGCAAGGTGCTGACGGGCGGCGTGGACGCGAACGCGCTGCAGCGCCCGAAGCGCTTCTTCGGCGCCGCGCGCAACGTCGAGGAGGGCGGCTCGCTCACGATCATCGCGACCGCGCTGATCGATACCGGCTCGCGCATGGACGACGTGATCTACGAGGAGTTCAAGGGCACCGGCAACAGCGAAATCCACCTCGACCGGCGCATCTCCGAGAAGCGCGTCTACCCGGCCTTCAACATCAACCGCTCGGGCACCCGCAAGGAAGAACTGATCACCGCGCCGGACGAGCTCGCCAAGATCTGGATCCTGCGCAAGCTCCTGCACCCGATGGACGAGCTGGCCGCGGTCGAGTTCCTGCTCGACAAGATGAAGGACACCAAGACCAACTCGGACTTCTTCGAGTCGATGAAGCGCGGATGACGGACGCCCTGCGCCACCTGCGCCGGGTCGACCCGGTGATGGCGCAGCTGATCCGCCGCGCCGGACCCTGCGCGATCGCGCCGGTCCGCGGGCGGAGCCCCTTTGAGGCGCTGGTGCTCGCGGTCGCGCACCAACAGCTCACCGGCAAGGCCGCGCAGACCATCCTCGGCCGCTTCTACGCCTCCTACGGACTCGACTGCTGCCCGGGGCCGGAGCGGCTCGCGGACACCCCGGACGAGCAACTGCGCGGCTGCGGGTTCTCCCGCGCCAAGGCGGCCTCGCTCAAGGACATCGCCGCGAAGACGCTCGACGGCACCATCCCGCCGCGGCGCGCGCTCGCGCGCATGAAGAACGAGGCGATCATCGAGCGTCTCATCGAGGCGCGCGGAGTCGGGCGCTGGACGGTCGAGATGTTCCTGATGTTCACGCTTGGCAGGCAGGACGTGCTGCCGGTGGATGACTACGGCATCCGCCTCGGCTACAAGCTCGCCTACGGCAAGCGGACCCTGCCGAAGCCGAAGTCATTGGCGAAGTTCGGCGAGCGCTGGGCGCCGTACCGCACGACTGCGTCGTGGTACCTGTGGCGCGCCGTGGATCTCGAGCGCGCCAAACGCTAGCGATTTCCCTTCGGCGTCGGCGGCAGCGTCCGCAGATACGCCCAGATCGCCTTGAGCTCGGTGTCGCTCATGGCGGCATAGGCTTGCCACGGCATGTATTCGGAGATCGCGCTGCCGTCGGGACGCTTGCCCTCGCGCAGCGCACGGACGAAATCCGCCTCGCTCCAGTCCTTCAGGCCGGTCTCGTGCGGCGTCAGGTTCGCGACGATGGGCATCTCCGGGTCGCCGGGCACCTGGCCGCCGGAGAGCGTGGCCCCGTGGCAGCCGCGGCAAGCCTGCGCGAGATGGGCGCCGAACTCCGCGCCCACGATCGCATCCGGCGGCTCGACCGCATGCGCCGCCATGTGGTCCACCTTGAGTTCCAGCCAATCGAGCTTGCCGAGCGCCATCATGACGTTGAGGATCGGCCCAAGCCTGGTCCTGTCCCGGTCGGCGTCCACGGGCGGCCTGCTGCGGATATGGGCAACGATGTCGGAAAGCTCCCGGTCCGACAGGTTCATGAAATCGACCGCAGGCATCGTCGAGGAGCGCCCGCCGCGGCGCAGCCCGTGCCGAACCGCGTGGTCCCAGTCCGAGGCAGTGAACGTCGCGGCGGCGCCGCCCTTGCCAGTCGTGAGGTTGGGAGCTACCCAATGGCCGACCATCGGGTCGTCGATGAGCACCCGCCCCGAAAAGTCGCCTCCATGACATCCCGAACAACCGAGGCGCGAGTCGATCAGTTGCTTGCCGCGCGCGACGGCGCGTTCCAGGGCGACGGCCTCAAGGTCGACGCCCGCGAGCGGATCGTCCGCCGGTGCGCCGGCCGTCACGCGCTCCTCGCGCAGTGTCGCGACCTCGGCGTCGGTCAGCGGAAACGGGATCGGAAAGCTGACTTCGTGCGCGGTCCATTGCCGGTTGTACCGGCTATTGGCGACCCACGCCGCCAGGGCGTAGCCCAATACCGCCACGCCCAGCAACGCCGCCAGGCTCCAGCCCAGGAACTTGAGGATCTTCTTCATGTTGGCCTCCCCAGGTGCGGAATATACCCGCTGGGGCGTGATAGGTTATTCGGACCTTTCACGGCGAGTGCCGCGGCCGATGACGCCACACCGACCGGGGATTTCGAGTTGATCGGCACGGTTGGAGCCGCGGCCTGGGAGTGCCGGCGCCTGCACGACCCGAACCGGCACGTCGACGAATGAACCGCAGGCGCACGCCGGTCACCCTGCGGTTGCTGTTGTCGGGCATCGTCGTGCTCGCCGCCGTTGCGGCGGACGCGCAGGACGGCGACCGGCAGGCGCGCCCGCTTGCCGACGTTCTCGATGCCACGCTTCATTGCTACGCGAACTATGCCCACACAGGCCTGCTGACCGGGTCCGTGGAGATCGCCGTTGCCGTCGGCGCCGACGGCCGCGCGACGTCGGTGACCACGCCGCCCGGCACCGCCGATCGCATGGCGGCGGCGGCGCAGTGCGTCGGCCTGCGCCTCGAGTACCAGCCCGCGCTGCGGGACGGCGCGGCGGTCGCGGAGCGCCTGCTGCTGACCGTGGAATTCCCGAGCCAGCCGGAGGTGCGCGGCGATCTGCAACGGGTCGCGGATTACTGCCACGCGCCGTGGACCGATGCGGATGTCCGCCTTGGCACCACGGTCCGCAACGCCGCCGGCTACCCGGTCCGCAACCGCCGCGCGGACGAGATGGATGCGCGCGTCGCCTCGGCGCGCTCGCGTGCGCTCGAGGGCAGCGTCAACCTGGTCGCACGCGTCGGCAAGGACGGCAAGGTCAAGGAATACCAGCTGCCCGGCGGCACCCTCCCGTGGATGCAGGAAGCGGTGAAGTGCGTGGCGGACCGGCTGGAGTTCTATCCCGCCCGGCTGCGGACCGAGCTGGTCGAGTCCTGGACGCTGGTGCCGCTCAGCTTCGGCCTGTCGGAAGTGCAGCACCTCGAGGCCGAGATCGAGCCGCCGCGCCCGCGCTCGGACGAGGCGGCGATCCTCGCCGCCTATCGCAAATGTTACCCGACGGACCAGACCGCGATGGTCACGATCCTCTACCGCATCACGGTCGCGAAGACCGGGCGCGTGCGCCGGGCGGAACTGCTGGAGTCGAGCGGCAACGCCGCGCTCGACGCGGCGGGCGTCTGCATCCTGAGGAGCCTCGTCTTCTTCCCGGCGCGGCGCAACGTGCGCGACGTGGAATCCACGCTGAACTGGCCGATCCTGGTGCGGCCGCCGGACTAGGCTTTCGCTTCCGGGAACTCCGCATCCAGGATGCGGACCAGCTCCTCGTCCACGCGGTCGCGGAACAGCGCGAGCAGGAACCCCAGGGTCGCCTCCACCACGATCTCGTTCTTGCCGATGGTCACGGTGCCGTTGACGTTCGGGTGCTCGATCGCGAGCACGTCGCCGTCCCAGCTGCATTCCGCCTCGAATTTCTTGCCGAGTTCCTTCGCCATCCGGTTGACGCGCTCGCGCGCGGCCTTGGGCGTCAGGTCGTGCTCGCGGCGCAGGTGGATGCGGCTCATCGAAAAAGTATAGCCAAGCTCAGCGCCGCGCGAGCGCGCGCCAGCCGATGTCGCGGCGAAACTGCATGCCGCGCCAGCACAGCCGGTCCACCAGCGCGTACGCAGCGCGCCGGGCGTCGTCGACGCCGCTGCCGAGGCCGACCGCGCACAGCACGCGGCCGCCCGCGGTCACGACCTGCGCGCCGTCCTGCCGGGTGCCGGCATGGAACACCTTGCCGGGAAGCGCCGCGGCGTCCTCCAGGCCTGCGATGCGGTCGCCGGTCCGCGGGCTGTCCGGGTAGCCCTCGGCCGCCAGCACGACGCCGAGCGCGACGCGCGGGTCCCAGTCGGCACGGGCCCGGTCGAGGCGCCCGGCGAGCGCCGCTTCGCACAGGTCCACGAGGTCGCTCGACAACCGCGCGAGGATCGGCTGCGTTTCCGGGTCGCCGAATCGGCAATTGAACTCGAGCACGTTCGGCGTGCCGTCGCCCGCGATCATCAGTCCGGCATACAGGAACCCGGTGTACGGCATGCCTTCGGCCGCGAGACCGGCGAGCGTCGGCTCGATGACCTCGCGCATGATCCGGGCGTGCAATGCGGGCGTGACGACCGGCGCCGGGGAGTAGGCGCCCATGCCGCCGGTGTTGGGTCCGTGGTCGCCGTCCTGCAGGCGCTTGTGGTCCTGCGAGGTGGCGAGCGGCAACGCGTGCCGGCCGTCCGCCATGACGATGAAGCTCGCTTCCTCGCCCTCCAGGAATTCCTCGACCACCACGGTGCTGCCGGCGTCGCCGAAGGCGCCCGCGAACATCTGTTCGGCGGCATGGATGGCCTCGTCCGCGGACTGCGCGATGACCACGCCCTTGCCGGCGGCAAGGCCGTCGGCCTTGACCACGATCGGCGGGCGTTGCGCGCGGATCGCCACCGGGTCGAAGTCCGCGCGCGTGAAGGCCGCGTAGCGCGCCGTGGGGATGCGGTGGCGCGCGAGGAACTCCTTGGTGAAGCGCTTGCTGCCCTCGAGACGGGCGGCGGCCTTCTTCGGACCGAAGCAGGCCAGGCCCGCGGCCTCGAAAGCGTCCACGACCCCTGCGACCAGCGGCCCCTCGGGCCCGACGACCGTCAGGCGGATGGACTCGCTGCGGGCGAGCGCGACGAGACCGGGAATGTCGCTCGCCGGCACCGTGACGTTGCGGCACTTCGGCTCCGTCGCCGTGCCGGCATTGCCGGGTGCGACCAGCACTTGGTCCACGCGCGGCGACTGCGCGAGCTTCCAGGCGAGGGCATGCTCGCGGCCGCCGCCGCCGATCACGAGGACTTTCACGCGGCCTTCAATGGCGGAAATGCCGCATGCCGGTGAAAACCATCGCCATGCCGCGCTCGTCGGCCGCCGCGATCACCTCGGCGTCGCGCAGCGAGCCGCCGGGCTGGATCACGGCGCGCGCGCCGAGCTCGGCCGCGGCATCGAGGCCGTCGCGGAACGGGAAGAAGGCATCGGACGCCATCACGCAGCCGGCAACGGCGAGGCCGGCGTCCGCGGCCTTGATCGCGGCGATGCGCGTCGAGACCACGCGGCTGGTCTGGCCGGCGCCGATGCCGACGGTGCGGCCATCCTTCGCGAACACGATCGCGTTCGACTTCACGTACTTGCAGACGCGCCAGGCGAACAGCAGGTCGGCTAGTTCCTGCGCCGCCGGCGCGCGCTTCGTCACGACCTTGAGCGCCGCCGTATCCACCATGCCGTCGTCGCGCGCCTGCGCGAGCAGGCCGCCGACGACCGACTTGTACTCGATGGCAGGCGGCGCAGGGCCCGCGAGCGCGCCGGTCCTGAGCAGGCGCACGTTCGGCTTCGCGGCAAAGACCCCGAGCGCATCCGGCGCGTAGTCCGGGGCCACCACCACCTCGACGAACTGGCGCTCGACGATCGCGGCGGCGGTCACGGCATCGACCTCGCGGTTGAACGCAATGATCCCGCCAAAGGCGGAGACCGGGTCGGGTTCGTAGGCGCCGAGATAGGCATCCTTCGGCGAGGCCCGGAGCGCGACGCCGCAGGGATTGGCGTGCTTCACGATCACGCAGGCGGGGGCCTCGAACTGGCGCACGCACTCGAGCGCGGTGTCGGCATCCGCGATGTTGTTGTAGGAGAGTTCCTTGCCCTGCAGCTGCGCGGCCGTCGCGATGCAAGGCGCGGCGCCTTGCGCGTCCACGTAGAACGCTGCCGGCTGGTGCGGATTCTCCCCGTAGCGCAGTTCCTGCCGCTTGCGGAAGCCGGCCACGAACGAGTCGGGCCATCCCTGCGGCGACGACTGCTCGCGCAGCCATCCCGCGACCGCCGCGTCGTAGAGCGCCGTGTGCGCGAAAGTCTTCGCCGCGAGGCGCCGGCGGGTCGTCGCGGAAGTGTCGCCGCCGCCGAACTCCGCGAGCACCGCCGCGTAGTCGGCCGGATCCACCACCACCGTCACGCGCTCGTGGTTCTTGGCCGCGGCGCGCAGCATCGCGGGGCCGCCGACGTCGATGTTCTCGACGCCGTCCTCGTAGCGACAACCGGGTCTCGCCACGGTCGCGGCGAAGGGATACAGGTTGACGACGAGCAGATCGACCGGGCGGATGCCATGCTCGCGCATGACGGCATCGTCCACGGGCAGGCGGCCCAGCAGTGCGCCGTGGATCCTCGGATGGAGCGTCTTGACGCGCCCGTCCATGATCTCCGGGAAGCCGGTTTCGGCGGAGACCTCGGTGACGGCAAGGCCCGCCGCAGCCAGCGCCTGTGCCGTGCCGCCGGTCGAGAGCAGTTCGAAGCCGAGCGCGGCGAGTCCGCGCGCGAGCTCGACGATGCCGGACTTGTCGGAAACGGAGAGCAGCGCCCGGCGGGCGCGCGAAGCCGTCATCGGCTCAGGCAGACAGCCCGTACTCGCGCAATTTCTTGCGCAGCGTGCCGCGGTTGATGCCGAGGATGTTCGCGGCGCGGCTCTGGTTGCCGTGCGCGTAGTCCATGACGGCCTGGAACAGGGGCAGCTCGACCTCGCGCATCACGAGTTCGTACAGCCGGCCCGGCCGGTGCCCGTTCAGGCTGTCGAAATAGGAGCTGAGCGCCTGCTCGGTGTGGTCGCGCAGCGGGATTTCGCGCGCAAGCGCCCTGTTCTTCACGGTCATGCCAGTCGTGCCCCGCCTGTCGCCCTGACTTCATCACTCAGGCCGCGCGGGCTTCATGCCGCGTCAGCCCCGCAAGGAATGCGCTGACGAGCGACAGCTGCTCGATCGCGCTCTCCGTCGTCAACAACCCGGCCGGCAAACGCCCGATCTCGCGATGAAACCGGCAATACCAGCCGAGGTGTTTGCGCGCCACGCGGACACCTTGCGACTCGCCGTAAAACGAGTAGAGGGCCTCGAGGTGCGCGAGCATGATATCACGGACCTCGTCGAGGCAAGGCGATGCAACTTCCGTTCCCGCGAGTCCCGCGCGCAGTTCGCGGAAGATCCACGGCCGTCCCTGCGCCGCGCGCCCGATCATCACGCCGTCCGCGCCGCTTTGTTCCAGCGCCTTCAATGCCTTGGCGACACAATCGATGTCGCCATTCACGAATACCGGAATCCGCACGGCGCGCTTGACAGCGGCGACCGTCTGGTACTCGGCGTCGCCCGAGAAAAAATCCGCGCGCGTGCGCCCGTGCACGGCGAGCGCCGCCACGCCCTCGCCCTCGGCGATGCGCGCGATCGCGACGGCGTTGCGGTTCTGTGCATCCCAGCCGGTGCGGGTCTTGAGTGTGACCGGCACGCCGGCGGATTGCACGACGGCCGCGAGGATCGCGCGCACCAGCGGCTCGTCGCGCATCAGCGCCGAACCCGCGGCGCGGTTGCAGACCTTCTTTGCCGGACAGCCGAGGTTGATGTCGATGACCTGGGCGCCCATGGCGACCTGCAGGCGCGCGGCATCGGCCATCATCCCGGGGTCGTAGCCGGCGATCTGTACGACCCGCGGCTCCGGCTCGCCCTGATGGTCCATGCGCAGGCGCGACTTGGACGTGTTCCAGAGCCGGACGTCGGCGGTGACCATTTCGGAGGCCGCGACGCCGGCGCCGAGGCGCCGGCAAAGCTGGCGGAACGGGCGGTCGGTCACGCCCGCCATCGGCGCGAGCGCGAGCGGCGCCGCGAGTTGGTAAGGCCCGATCTTCACTGGGCGGCGGTCGTGATCTGGTTTGCGCAGCGCACGCCGCCTTCGACCGGAAGGCAGACGTCCATTTCGAAGCCGACTGCCTCCTGGCCGGGATCCACGATCCGGATCTCGGCGTCCGCGCGCTCGCCCGGCCCCAGCAGCCTGGACTGGCTTTCTCCCGGCAGGTAATCCGCGGGCCCGACGTCGCGCACGCCCAGGGTCGCGCCGAAGCGGTCCTGCAGGGCGAGCCGCAGCAGCGGGAAGGGCTGGGCGAACGCGGCGCGGTTGACGATGCTCGCGCGCAGCAGCAGGCGGCCCTGCTGCCCCGGGTCGCTGGCCGCTCCCCACTGGCGCAGCTCGTAGGCCGCGAGGTCCGTGGGTGTCGTCAGCGGGCTGCCGAAGAACCCGTAGACCTGCGCCACCAGAGCGCCGACGCCGGGATTGCGCGCGAGCGATTCGCGCTGGCTATGGATCACCTGCGCGACGAGGACCAGCAGCAGCGCGGCCACCCCCGCCAGCCAGGGCCATCGCGACGCGGATGGCGCGGCTGCCTCGGTGCCGAAGTCGGTTGCGAGCGCGGCGCGGGCTGCCGCCTCTTCGGCCAGGCGCAGCCTCATGTCCTCCGGGATCAGGATCCGGGGCGCGGTGTAGGCGCTGGTCGGGGACTCGGCAGTCGCGGGCTCCGGCTCGGTTGCGGATTCGAGCACGACTTCTTCCGCGGCCGGTTGTTCCGGCTCGTCCCGCTCGTCGAGCACCAGGATCGGATGCTCGTCCGTGCGCTCGAGGTCGTCACCGCCGGAATCCTCCGCGTCAGCGTCGTCGGCCGCCGACAGCTCGATGTCCTCGACGTTCGGCAGTTCCTCGACCGTCATCGAGTCCGCCGGGTCCGGCGTCGCGATCGGTTCGGCAACGGCCTCGAAAGGCCGCTCGCTCAGGTTCTCGAGCGCGTCGAAGCTGGTCGCGCAGACCCCGCAACGCACCTCGCCCTGCGCCGCGCGCAGCACTTCTGCGGTGACGCGAAAGACCGTCGCGCAATTCGGGCACTGCGTGAACACGGCTACTCCCCGCGCCGGCGGCCGGCCAGCATCGTCCAGCCGTCGTGGCGCGCCGCGGATGCGATATCAAACCACGGACCATAGGCTGCCGCCACTTCGGGCGCCTGCGCATCGAGCAGCCCCGCGAGCACGATCGTGCCGCGCGCCGCGCAATGTCCGGCCAGCGCCGGCGCGAGCGACACCAGCGGCCCCGCCAGGATGTTCGCGAGCACGACGTCGAACGGGCCCTGGATCGCGGCCGGCGCCTCGACGACCGTGAGCCTGGCTTCGAGCCCGTTGCGCCCGGCATTCTCGCGGGTCGCAAGAACCGCCTGCGGATCGATGTCGAATGCAGTCGCCGAACCGGCGCCCAGCCTGAGCGCCGCGAGCGCGAGGATGCCGGAGCCGCAGCCGTAATCGAGGACGCGCCGGCCCGCCAGGTCGTGGCCATCGAGCCACTCGAGGCACAGGGCCGTGGTGGCATGCGTGCCGGTGCCGAAGGCGAGCCCGGGATCGAGTTCGAGGACGACGGCATCGGCGGCCGGCGCCCGCTGGCCACCCGGGCAGACCCAGAGTCGCCGGCCGAACCGCATCGGCCGGAAGTCCTTGAGCCACTCGCGCTCCCACGGCCGGTCGGCGAGGTGCTCGATCCTGATTGCGTCTTCCGGCAGGCCCAATACAGCCGTCAACACGGCGGCACATACGCGCGGATCGACGGCCTGCCCGAACAGTGCCTTGAGGCGGACCTCGGGCCACAGCGGCGTCTCGCCCGGGCCCGGTTCGAGCAGCGGATGGTCGCCGGCATCGGCCAGCGAGATGGCGATCGCGCCGAGGCCGAGGCAGGCCTGCTCCACGGGGCCCGGGTCCGCGCGGCCGAGGTCGATCACGAGCTGGTGGAACGGCACGCTACTTGAGGCCGAGCCGGCGCTCCAGGTAATGGATGTCGAGGCCGCCCTGGCGGAACGCCGAGTGGCCGAAGATCTCCTGGTGCAGGGGCGCATTGGTCTTGATGCCCTCGACCACCATCTCGGACAGGGCGTTCTTCATGCGCGCGATCGCAGTCTCCCGGTTGTCGCCCCAGGTGATGAGCTTCGCGATCAACGAATCGTAGAACGGGGGCACCGCGTAACCGGAATACAGGTGGCTGTCCACGCGGATGCCCGGGCCGCCCGGGGCGTGCCAGAGCCGCACCGGCCCGGGCGAGGGCGCGAAGGTCTTCGGGTCCTCGGCGTTGATGCGGCATTCCATCGCGCAGCCGCGCAGCACGATGTCCTGCTGCTTGAACGGCAGCGGCTCGCCCGCGGCGATGCGCAGCTGCAGCTTGACGATGTCCACGCCCGTGACGAGCTCGGTGACCGGGTGCTCGACCTGCACGCGGGTGTTCATCTCGATGAAGTAGAACTTGCCTTCCTCGTACAGGAACTCGAGCGTGCCGGCGCTGCGGTAGCCGACCGCGGCGCAGGCCGCCACCAGCTTCTCGCCCATCTCCTCGCGCTGCTTCGCGGTGATGCCGGGCGCCGGGGATTCCTCGATGATCTTCTGCCGGCGGCGCTGCAGCGAGCAGTCGCGCTCGCCGAGCGAGACCACGTTGCCGTAGTTGTCGGCGATCACCTGGAACTCGATGTGGCGCGGCTTCTCGAGGAACTTCTCCATGTAGACCATGTCGTTGCCGAACGCGGCCTGTGCCTCGGCTTTGGCCACGTTGATCGCGTTCGCGAGCGTCGCGTCGCTGTGCACCACGCGCATGCCGCGGCCGCCGCCGCCGCCGGAGGCCTTGATGATCACGGGGTAGCCGATCTCGCGCGCGTGGCGGAAGCACTCGTCCATGTCGGCCGGCAGCGGGCCGTCGGAGCCCGGCACGCAGGGCACGCCGTGCTCCTTCATGACGCGGATCGCGGAGACCTTGTCGCCCATCATGCGGATGGTCTCGCTCTTCGGGCCGACGAACACGAAGCCGCTGTTCTCGACGCGCTCGGCGAAATCCGCGTTCTCGGACAGGAAGCCGTAGCCCGGGTGGATGCCGACCGAATCCGTGACTTCGGCGGCGCTGATGATGGCCGGCATGTTGAGGTAGCTGTCCCGGGAGGGCGCCGGGCCGATGCACACGGTCTCGTCCGCGAGCAGCACGTGCTTCAGGTTCTGGTCGGCGGTGGAGTGCACCGCGACGGTCTTGATGCCGAGCTCGCGGCAGGCGCGCAGGATGCGCAGCGCAATCTCGCCGCGGTTGGCGATGACGATCTTGTCGAGCATCGGCGGGCGGCCGGTTCCCTACTCGATGGCGAACAGCGGCTGGCCGAACTCGACCGGCTCGCCGTTCTTGGCAAGGATCGCGACCACCTTGCCGGCCCGCTCGCTCTCGATCTGGTTCATCATCTTCATCGCCTCGATGATGCAGAGCACCTGGCCGACGCGGACCTCCTGGCCGACCTCGACGAATGCCTTGGCGCCCGGCGCGGGCGAGGCATAGAAGGTGCCGACCATGGGCGCGGTCACGAGATTCTCGTCGCGTGCCGCGGCGGCGGGCGCCGCGGGGGCGGGGGCGGCGGGGGCGGCGGGTGTCGGGCCGGCCGTGGGCACGGAGATCTGCAGCGCCTGCGGCACCGCAGGCGCAGCCTGCGAATAGCGCGCAATGCGCACCGATTCCTCGCCCTCGGAAATCTCGAGCTCTGCCAGCCCGGATTCCTCGAGCAGCTCGATCAGCTTCTTGATCTTGCGGATGTCCATCGCTTGCCCCTGTATCCCCGCCAGAGGTGGAGGCACATTCAACCGGAGCAGCCGCGATTTGTCCAGATTATGGCGCCAAGATGCGCCGAAATGCGTCGAAATGACGCCAATTGGGTCAATTCAGGGAGACTTTGGACTAGCTGGCGGGGTCGAGCTTCGCCAAACCGTCACGGATCCGCTCCCGGGCGGCGGCCATGTCGATCTCGCCGGCATCCAGGGCCTGGACAGCAGCGAGGATGACGTCCGCCTGCGGCCGGTGCAACTCCCCGACATGGATCGTCGCGATGCGGCCCTGGCGGTCGGTGAAGGCGGTGAACGGCAGGCCGATGGACTCCATGCCGAACGCACGGGCCGCATCCATGCCGTCCTGCTCGCCGATCAGCACCGTGTAGGCGATCGGGTTGGATTCGAGGTACTTCAGGACCTCTTCCCGGAAGTCGATCGCGATCCCGATCACTTCGAGGCCTTCCGCCGCCTTTTCGCGCGCCAGCGCGTTCAGCATGGGAATCTCGCGCCGGCAGGGGGCGCACCAGGTGGCCCAGAAGTTGATCACCAGCGGCTTGCCGTCCCATTCCGAGAGCGCCCGCGGCTTCCCCTCGCGGTCGGCGAGGGTCACGTCGGGGCGGACCTCGGGAATGACGGCGGGCTTCAGCGCAGGGGGCGGCGCCGGCTCGGGCTCGAGCAACGCACGGCTGACGAAGAATGCTGCGAATCCGGCTGCGAGCGCGATGGCCAGGACGATGGCGTGCCGCGCGCGCTGGCGCATCGTCAGCATTCGCGCGCGAAGCGGGAGAGATGCGCCCGGAAGTCGTCGGCCGCGACGTAGCCCACCAGCCGGAATGCGCGGCACTCGCGGCCGTGCGCGCCGAAGAAGGCGGTGGTCGGCGGGCCGTAGACGCCGAAGCGGCGCAGCAGCGCCTGGTCGGACTCGTTGTTGGCGGTCACGTCCGCCTTCAGCAGCACGAAGCCGGACAGGTCCTGCTGCACTCCGGCGACCGAGAAGGTGTATTTCTCCATCTCCTTGCAGGACACGCACCAGTCCGCATAGAAGTCGAGCATCGCCGGCTTGCCGGCCGCCTGCGCGGCCGCGAGTTCACGGTCCAGCTCGTCGATGGTCGCGACCTTCACGAAAGGCAGCGCCTCGGCGCCCGCGGCCGGCTGTCCGCCGCCCAAGCCCGGCAACGCGGCGCCACGCAGCGGCTGCAAGGGATCGTGGCCGCCCGCGGCCGCACCCATCATCATGATGATTCCCCAGACGATGGCCGCGAGGCCGGCGCCGCGGGCGAGGAAGCGGAAAGCGGCGTCGCCCGGCGCGGTGCGGCCGAAGCCGCCGAAGTAATACCCGCCCACGATCACGAGCAGCGCCCACAGCGCGAGCGCGAGCGGTCCCGGCAGGATGCGTTCCAGCATCCATACGGCGACTGCCAGGAACAGTACGCCGAAGAGCGTCTTGATCGTGGTCATCCACGGGCCGGCATGCGGCAGGAAGCGCCCGCCGGCGACGCCGACCAGCAGGAGCGGCGCCCCCATGCCGATCGCCATGGCGAACAGCGCAAGCGCGCCACGCAGCACATCGCCGGTCTGACCGATCACGGCCAGCGCCGCGACCATCGGCGGGGCGACGCAAGCGGTCACGACCAGCGCTGACAGCGCGCCCATGATCGCGGTGCCGATGAAGCTGCCGGCCTTCTGGCGGCCCGAGACGGCCGCGAGGCGGGTCTCGAGGGCAGCGGGGATCTTGAGGTCGAACAGGCCGAACATCGCCAGCGCGAGCACGACGAAGAGCCCGGCGAAGAGGATGATGATCCAGGGCTGCTGGAAGAAAGCCTGCGCCTGCTGGCCCGCCGCCGCAAAAGCGGCGCCCGCGATCGTGTAGGTGAGGGCCATGCCGAGAACGTAGGTCAGCGACAGCAGGAAGGATCGTGACGGCGTGGCGGCCGCGCCCTGCCCGGCGATGATGCCGGAGAGGATCGGGATCATCGGCAGCACGCAGGGCGTGAAGGCGAGCAGCAGGCCGAAGCCGAAGAAGGTCGCCATTACGACCAGCAGGCTGCCGTCGGCGATCAGGCTCGCGAGCCGGTCCTGTTCCGCGACCATGACCGGCGCCTCCGAGCGCGGCGGCGTGCCGGGCGGCGGCAGGTCGATGGAGACTGTCTTCGTGACGGGCGGGTAGCAGAGCCCCGCATCCGCGCAGCCCTGGTAGCTGACCGCGATCTCGAAGGCGGAGCCGCCCTCGGGTCGCGTGACCGCCACCGTCGCGGCGAGCGCGTCGTAATAGACCTCGACGTCGCCGAAGAACTCGTCGGTCTTCTTCTTGCCGGCGGGCATCACGACTTCGCCGAGCGTGAAGCCCTCGGTCGCCGTCTTGGCCGAAACGCGGTGGCGGTAGAGGTAGTAGCCCGGCGCGATCTGCCAGTCGAGCGCGACCTGCGCGCCGCCGTCCGCGCCGGCACTGAAGCGGAAGGCCTCGTCGACCGGCAAGAACTGATCCTGGTTGCTGGTCGGCCCGAGCAGGCCCTGCGCGCCGGCGGCGGCGGAAAGGGCAAGGCAAATCGCGAGCAGGGCGGTCCTGAAGCTCGTCATCCCGGGGAATCCTCGTGGCCAAAAGGGGATCGTGGCGCCGAGAGGTTAGCGGCGGGATCGCCGCTTGTCTCGACCTGGCGCGCAAAACGCTGCCGGATCAATAAGTTAAATGACATCTCGGGTGGCAGCCCAGAGGCGCTTGAAATCGCAGGACCGATCCCTATCATTAGCAGCCGACCGGGGGGAGTGCTAACAGCACGGGAACAGCCCCCGGGCCCATTCCAAGAGCAACGATCCTGACAGGAGTGATGACCCATGAAGATCCGTCCGCTTCATGATCGCGTGATCGTCAAGCGCGAAGATGAAGAGCGCAAGTCGCCCGGTGGCATCGTGATTCCCGACACCGCGGCCGAGAAGCCCATCCGCGGCAAGATCATGGCCGTCGGCAAGGGAAAGATCCTGGAGAACGGCAGCGTCCGTCCGCTCGACCTCAAGGTCGGCGACAAGATCCTTTTCGGCAAGTACAGCGGCACCGAAGTCAAGGTCGACGGCGACGAGCTCCTCGTGATGCGCGAGGAAGATGTCATGGCCGTCATCGAAAAGTAACCCCAGAGGACATACAGCCATGGCAGCCAAGGAAGTCAGATTTTCGGACGACGCACGCACCCGCATGGTGCGCGGCGTCAACCTGCTCGCGAACGCCGTCAAGGCGACGCTGGGCCCCAAGGGTCGCAACGCCGTGCTCGAGAAGAGCTTCGGCGCCCCGACCGTCACCAAGGACGGCGTCTCCGTCGCCAAGGAAATCGAGCTGAAGGACAAGTTCGAGAACATGGGCGCGCAGATGGTCAAGGAAGTCGCTTCCTCGACCTCGGACGAGGCCGGTGACGGCACGACGACCGCCACGGTGCTCGCCCAGGCGATCATCCGCGAGGGCATGAAGGCCGTCGCCTCGGGCATCAACCCGATGGACGTCAAGCGCGGCGTGGACCTCGCGGTCGGCGTCGTGGTCGAGGACCTGAAGCGGCTGTCGAAGCCCTGCAAGGACTCGAAGGCGATTGCCCAGGTCGGCACGATCTCGGCGAACAGCGACGAGGCGATCGGCAAGAAGATCGCCGACGCGATGGAGAAGGTCGGCAAGGAAGGCGTGATCACGGTCGAGGAGGGCTCGGGCCTCGAGAACGAGCTCGAGGTGGTCGAGGGCATGCAGTTCGACCGTGGCTACCTGTCGCCGTACTTCATCAACAACGCCCAGAACCAGACCAGCGAGCTCGAGCAGCCGTACGTGCTGCTGTACGACAAGAAGATCTCGAACATCCGCGAGATGCTGCCGCTGCTCGAGGGCATCGCCAAGGCCGGCAAGCCGCTGCTGGTGGTCGCCGAGGACGTCGAGGGCGAGGCGCTCGCGACGCTGGTGGTCAACACCATCCGCGGCATCGTCAAGGTCTGCGCGGTCAAGGCGCCGGGGTTCGGCGACCGCCGCAAGGAAATGCTGAAGGACATCGCGATCCTGACCGGCGGCACCGTGATCGCCGAGGAAGTCGGCCTGTCGCTCGAGAAGGCGACGCTGAACGACCTCGGCAAGGCCAAGAAGATCGTCGCCGAGAAGGAGAACACGACGATCATCGACGGCGCCGGCAAGCCCTCCGAGATCAAGGGCCGGGTCGAGCAGATCCGCCGCCAGATCGAGGAAGCCACCTCCGACTACGACAAGGAGAAGCTGCAGGAGCGCGTCGCCAAGCTCTCCGGCGGCGTCGCCGTGATCAAGGTGGGCGCGGCCACCGAGATCGAGATGAAGGAGAAGAAGGCCCGCCTCGAGGACGCGCTGCACGCGACCCGCGCGGCGGTCGAGGAAGGCGTGGTCCCGGGCGGCGGCGTGGCGCTGGTGCGCGCGCAGAAGGCGCTCGAGAAGCTCTCCGGCGCGAACGAGGACCAGGCGGTCGGCATCCGCATCCTGTCGCGCGCGATCGAGGAGCCGCTGCGCCAGATCGTCGAGAACGCCGGCGAGGACGGCTCGGTGGTTCTGTCCAAGGTCCGCGAGGGCAAGGGCAGCCACGGCTACAACGCCGCGACCGGCGAATACGGCGACCTGATCGACATGGGCATCCTGGACCCGACCAAGGTCACGCGCCTAGCGCTGCAGAACGCGGCGTCGGTCGCCGGCCTGCTGCTGACCACCGAGGTGATGGTGGCCGAGGCTCCGAAGGAGGAGCACGACCACCCGCCGATGGGCGGCGGCGGCATGGGCGGCATGGGCGGCATGGACATGTAAAGCCGCAGGGCTTTACCGTTCGAATGGAAGGCCCGGGAGGCGACTCCCGGGCCTTTTTTCTTCTAAGGCTTGTAGACCCAGCCGGTGGCGATGCGATTCGAACTCTGGCTGTACGCGCCGTAGGCATGCGCGTGCTGCATCGATTGCGCGCCAGCAAGCGTCGGGTTCGACCGGCAGGTCGCCCCGCCGACGAACTTGTACTTCTGGCTCAGGTACGCGGCAAACGTCAATTGCGCGCGTCGAGCGTTGAAGCTGTCGTTGGGCGCCTCGAAAATGCCGCTGTCGTAGCCGACGCCGTTCTGGATCGCCGTGCAGAACCAGAAGACCTTCGGTGCGCCCGGCGCAACGGATTGGGCGCCCTGGGGCGGCTGCGGCGCTGCGACGGCAGCCGTTCCGCCCTCATAGGTCCAATCGGTCGCGAAATACCTGGGCTTGAACACCGGGTTCAGCTGCTCGACATGCTGCTTGCGCCCCTGCAACCAGTTCCTGGCCTCGGCCTGCGTGGCGAACGTGAAGCACTGCGCGAGGCCGTGGAAACCGTGCCTCTGCGTGAGCCAGGCGTCGAACGCGGAGGCCATGGCCGTGAGGTGTCGCGAGTGAATCGCCAGGTCCGGGCCCGGATTCTTCGTGGAGTACGCGGCACTGTCGTACTCGGTGTGCCCGGCGCCCGACATGCAGGCGTGATAGAGGATCGGCGCAGTCGGGATCTTGATATTCCCCGCCTCGCCGGCAAGGGCCGGCATGGCGGCGATGACGGGCAGCAGGCTGAAAGCGCCGATCGAGAGAGTTGCGGTCAGGCTCGCCAGTTTCATGGCAGCTTCCCCCTGGGCGGCGAATGGGCAGGCAGAGTATAGGCCGATTACACTCCGTCACCATGACCACGCCAGCTCGCGACGACACCTTCGTTCCGCCACCAGGCGGCGAGTTCATCGGCCATCCGCGGCCCTTGTGGATGCTGTTCGGCGCGGAGTTCTGGGAACGCTTTGCCTACTACGGCATGCGGGCGTTGCTCGCGGTGTACGTGGCGACCGCCTTCTTCAGCCTGCTGCCGGCGGGCGAGGCGAGGGCGCAGGCGAGCCTCACCTACGGCGCCTATACCGCGCTGATCTACGCGACCGGCATCTTCGGCGGCTTCGTCGCCGACCGCTACCTCGGCTATCGCCCGTCCATCCTGCTCGGCGGCACGCTGATGGCCGCGGGGCTGTTCCTGCTGCTGATTCCCGACCTGAACTGGTTCCTGGTCGGGCTCGCGGTCATCGTGGTGGGCAACGGCCTGTTCAAGCCGAACATCTCGGCCATGGTCGGCAAGCTGTATGCGCCCGCCGATCCGCGCCGCGACTCGGGCTTCACGATCTTCTACATGGGCATCAATGCCGGCGGCGCGCTCGCGCCGCTCGTCTGCGGCACGCTGATCGGCGTCCATTTCGGCTACCAGTGGGGATTCTTCGCGGCCGGGCTCGGGATGATCGCGGGCCTCGTCGTGTTCCACTGGCTGACGGGCTGGCTCGGCGGCATCGGCGCCGCGCCGGCACCCGGCGAGTCGATGGCGCGCGTCGCCAAGGTATTGCTGGGCTGCCTCGCGCTGGTGCCGGTGGTTTTCCTGATGCTGAGCCAGGCGAAGATCGTCGGCTACCTGCTGCTGCTGCTGTTCGCCGTGCTGTCGATGTACTTCCTGATGCGCGGCGCGGGCGGCGACCGCGTGCAACTGCACCGCTACGTCGCGATGCTGCTGCTGTTCCTCGCCAAGATTCTGTTCTGGGGCATGTTCGAGCAGGCGGGCTCGTCGCTCAACTTCTTCGCGCGGGACCACGTCGACTCGCCCTTCGACTTCACGCTGTTCCAGTCGGCGAACCCGGTGTTCATCCTGCTGCTGGCGCCGCTGTTCGCCTGGCTCTGGCCGAAGCTCGACGCGCGCGGGCTCAATCCCTCGGTGCCGCGCAAGTTCGCGATTGCGCTGCTGCTGGTGGCGCTCGGGTTCACGACGCTCGTGCTCAGCATCAACTACCTGCAGGACGGCGCCGGCAAGGTGGCCTGGACCATGCTCGCGCTCGCCTACCTGATCAACACGATGGGCGAGCTGTGCCTGTCGCCGATCGGGCTCTCGATGGTGTCCAAGCTCGCGGCGCCGAAGGACACCGGCATGGCCATGGGCGCGTGGTTCATGTGCACGGCGATCGGCAACTACGCGGCGGGGGCGATCGCCGCGGTCGCTTCCGGTGGCAGCGCGGCCGAGGGGATTTTCCAGTACGCCGCGACCTACACCCAGATCGCGATCGGCGGGGCGGTCATGGGGCTGCTGTTCCTGGCATTCGCGCCGCTGATCACCCGGCTGATGCACGGCGTCAAGTAGCGCGCGGCCTCTGCGTCGGCGCGTCTTTCATGGCGACGCGGACGGCTCGGGCGGCAGGAACAGCGCCGGGTCCACCATCGTGCCGTTCAGTGTGACGCCGAAGTGCAGGTGCGCGCCGGTGACGCGCCCGGTCGCGCCCACCTCGCCGATCGGGTCGCCTGCGGCCAGGCGCTGTCCGGGTTCCACGAGCACCCGGCTGAGGTGGCAGTACATCGTCACCAGCCCGGCCCCGTGATCGAGGATGACGGTATTTCCGTTGAAGAAGTAGTCGCCGACATCGACGACCGTCGCGCTGGCGGCCGCCTGCACCGGGCTGCCGGTGGGCGCGGCGATGTCCATGCCGGTGTGCGGGTTCCGCGCCTGGTCGTTGAAGAACCGGCGCAGGCCGAAGGAGCTCGAGCGCGGCCCTTCGGCCGGCTGCAGCAGCCGCAGTGTCTCGGGCGGCTTCGGCGAATACGTGGTCAGCGCCCTGCGGATCCGCAGGCGCTCGTTCTCGACGCGCGCGAGATCCTGCTTCGAGAGATCCACCTGGGCCGGCGGCACCGTGAGCCGCTGTGTCGCGTACGCCTTGGCAACGATGTCGAAGCCAACGCGGGCGGTCTTGCCGGCATGCCCGACGACGACCTCGTGCCGGCCAGGCCGGGTCGAAAGCGGGATGCCGACGATGGCAAGCCAGCCATCGGCGTCGCGCAGCACCATGGCACGAGCGCCGTCCAGCGTGACGACCGGCTCCGCTTCCGGCGAGCCGGTGAGCGCAATCGCCACGACGCCGCCGGGCACCGCCTCGGTGCGCGGCAGCAGGTCGGCCAGGCCGGCGGCCGCCGGGCCTGCGGAGCCGGCCGGGGCAATCGCCAGTGCGCCCGCCAGCAGCGCGCCGGCGGGCAAGAAGAATTCCGCGAGCCGCATCGTCCCCGGACGGTAGCATTACCGGACCAATCCCGGGAGTCCTGCATGCTCACCATCGCCCTCGCGCTCGCAATCACGGCGACCGTGGCCTACCACCTCGTCACCAAGCTGATGCCGGCCGGCGCGCACCCGATCGCGACGCTGTTCGTGGCGTACGTCGTCGGCAGCCTGATGTGCGCGGGCATCCTGCTCGCGACGCCGTCGGACGCGGGGTTCCGGGGCCACTTCGCGCAGGTCAACTGGACCGCGCCGGCGCTCGCGGCCGTCGTCATCGTGATCGACCTTGCGTTCATCCTGCTCTACCGCAGCGGCTTCCCGGTTTCGCTGGGCGCGCTGGTCACCCAGGCATCCGCGGCGATTGCCTTGCTCGCACTCGGGTGGCTCTTCTTCAAGGACCGGTTGACGGCGACGCACCTGGCGGGCGTCGTGCTCTGCCTGGCCGGGCTCTGGCTGGTGAACCGCGACTGAGGGAATGCCGGCGAGGCGCCGCGGATGACCGAACTGCAGGACCGGGCGGAGCAATCGATGGCGCGCTGGCGCGAGGCGGGCGGGAACCCGTCGCGGCTGCCGCCGGAGGCCGCCGCGCAGCTCGCGCATGCGTTCGGCTGCAGCGAATTCATCGCCGAGGCGGCGATCCGCGAGCCGGACCTGCCCGCGGAGCTTGCCTCGTCCGGCCTGCTCGGGCGCGCGCGCGCGCCGGGCGAGATCGCGGGCCTCGCGCTCGCGCTCGCGGACGGCGACGACGAGGCGGCGTTCATGGACCGGCTCAGGAAGCTGCGCCGCCACGAGCTGGCCCGCATCGCATGGCGCGACCTCACGGGCGCGGCGCCGGTGGAAGAAGTCCTGCGCGAGCTGTCGGACCTCGCGGACGCCGCGATCCGGGCGGCGCTCGCATTCGCCACGCGCTCGCTCGGGCCGCGCTACGGCAGCCCGCGCTCGCCGTCCGGCGAGCCGCAGGAACTGGTCGTGCTCGCGATGGGCAAGCTGGGCGGTGGCGAGCTCAACTTCTCGTCCGACATCGACCTCGTGTTCCTCTACCCGGAGGCCGGCGAGACCGACGGCCGCCGGCCGGTGGCGAACGAGGAGTACTTCACGCGCCTCGGCCAGGCGCTGATCCGCCTGCTCGACGCGCGCACGGCGGAAGGCTTCGTGTTCCGCGTCGACATGCGGCTGCGGCCGCTCGGCGAGCCGGGGCCGCTGGTCGTCAGCTTCGCCGCCTTCGAGGAGTACCTGCAGAAGCACGGCCGCGACTGGGAACGCTACGCCTGGGTCAAGGCGCGCGCCGTGACCGGCGCCGCGGCCTACCGCGGGCTGTACGACGACGTGGTGCGGCCGTTCGTGTACCGCCGCTACCTGGATTTCGGCGTGTACGAGAGCCTGCGCGAGATGAAGGCGCTGATCGCGCGCGAAGTGGCGCGCCGCGAGCTCGAGGACGACATCAAGCTCGGTCCGGGCGGCATCCGCGAGATCGAGTTCATCGTCCAGGCGCAGCAGCTGATCCGCGGCGGGTCGGAGCCGGCGCTGCAGTCGTCGTCGCTGCTCGCGGTGCTGCCGCGACTGGCGGGCGCCAAGCTGCTGCCGGGGGCGGCGGTCGCCGAACTCGCGGACAGCTACCGGTTCCTGCGCCGCGTCGAGAACCGGCTGCAGATGGTCGCCGATGCCCAGACGCACCGGCTGCCCGCGGACGCGCTCGGCCGCGAGCGCCTCGCCCGCGGCATGGGTGCGCGTTCGTGGGACGAGTTTGCCGCCGCGCTCGCGGCCAGGCGCGGGGCGGTGATGGCGCACTTCGATGCCGTGGTGCCGGGCTCCGGCGTCCAGGGCGAGCCGCCGGCCGCGCTCGACTCGCTGTGGGCGCCGCAGCCGGACCTCGCGCGCCTCGCGGAGGAAGTCGCGGCATCCGGCATGGCGGATGCCGCGGACGCGGCGCGCATGCTGCTGGAACTGCGCCAGTCCGCGTACTACCGCCGGCTCGACGAATACGGCCGCCGGCGGCTGGCGACGCTGGTGCCGCGCATGCTGGCGGAAATCGCGAGGACCGCGGGCGGCCGCCGCGCCGATGCCAGGACCGTGCTCGCGCGGATGCTGCGCATCGTCGAGGCGATCGGCGGGCGCACCGCGTATCTCGCGCTGCTGAACGAGAATGCGCCCGCGCTCGGCCGGCTGGCGCGCATCTGCGGCATGGGCGACTACCTCGCGCGCCAGGTCGCGGCGCATCCGCTGCTGCTGGACGAGCTGCTGGACGAGCGCGTGTTCGAGGGACTGCCCGACCGCGAGCAGTTCGAGCGCGAGCTGGCCGTGCGGCTCGGTCACGCCGGTGACGACGAGGAGCGGCAGGTGGACGCGCTGCGCCACTTCCGCCGCGCCGCGATGTTCCGCATCGCGATGCTGGACCTCACCGGCCGCCTGCCGTTGATGCAGGTGAGCGACCGCCTGACCGACGTCGCCGAACTGATCCTCGAGCAGGCGCTCGCGCTCGCCTGGCAGCGCACCGCCGCCGCCTACGGCGAGCCGCGCTGCACGGAGGACGGCGCCGGACGCGCGGTGCGGGTCGCGATCGCGGGCTACGGCAAGCTCGGCGGGATGGAGCTCGGCTACGGCTCCGACCTCGACCTCGTGTTCCTGCACGACTCGGCGGGCGAGGGGCAGCAGACCGCGGGCGCGAAGCCGGTGGACAACGAGGTCTTCTTCCTGCGCCTCGCGCAGCGGCTGGTGCACCTGCTGACCGTGCACACGCCCGCCGGCAGGCTCTACGAGGTGGACGTGCGCCTGCGGCCTTCCGGCAAGGGCGGGCTCGCCTTCACGCAGATCGGCGCCTTCGCCGCATACCAGATGAAGGAAGCCTGGACCTGGGAGCACCAGGCGCTGCTGCACTCGCGCTGGGTCGCGGGCGATGCGGGCCTCGGCGCGTGCTTCGAGCGGATCCGGCGCGAGGTGCTGATGCAGGCCGTGCGCCGCGACACGCTCCGCACGGACATCCGCGAGATGCGCGAACGCATGCGCGCCGAGCACGCGCGCGCGGCGGACGGGCAGTTCGACCTCAAGCACGATCGCGGCGGCATCGCCGACATCGAGTTCCTGGCGCAGTACTGGGTGCTGCGCTCGGTGCGCGAGTACCCGCCGCTCGCCGAATTCGCCGACACGATCCGCCACCTCGAGTCGGTCGGTTCCGCCGCGCTGGTGGACCACCGCGTCATCGACCTGCTGGTGGACGCCTATCGCCGCTACCGGGAAGCGGCGCATCACCTCTCCCTGGAGCAGCGCCCGGCTCTGGTGGCGGGGGACGAGTTCGCCGCAATCCGCGCGCGGGTCGCCGCGGTCTGGGAGCGCGTGATGGTCGCCGGAGGGGAGCCGGGGCCGCTATAATCGCTGCGTCCATCCGGGAAAACCGAAGTGTCTGCCACCCCGAAGCGCGAGCCGATCCAGCCGAACGCCCAGAGCCGCTACGAGGTCACCGCGGCCGACCTGCCGCTGTCCTGCCCGATGCCGGCCATGTCGCTCTGGAACAGCCATCCGCGCGTGTACCTGCCGATCGAGAAGACGGGCTTCGCCAAGTGCCCGTATTGCAGCGCGGAGTACGTGCTCCGGCGCTGACCGCGCGGGCTTGACCTGGATCAGGGCCGCACGGCCCCGCATGGCGCAGCATGGCGCAGCGGAGGCCGCCATATGCGACGCCACTCCTGGGCCGAGCCATTCAAGATCAAGGTCGTCGAACACCTGCGCATGACGACGCGCGCGGAGCGCGAGCGCGCGATCGCAGAGGCCGGCCACAACACCTTCCTGCTGCGCAGCGAGGACGTGTACATCGACCTGCTGACCGATTCCGGCACCTCGGCCATGAGCGACCGCCAGTGGGCGGGCATGATGATGGGCGACGAGGCCTATGCCGGCTCCGCGAATTTCTACCACCTCGAAAGCGCGGTGCGTGAGTTCTACGGCTACCAGCACCTCATCCCGACGCACCAGGGACGCGGCGCCGAGCACATCCTCAGCCAGTCCTGCATCAAGCCCGGCGACACCGTGCCCGGCAACATGTACTTCACGACCACGCGCGCGCACCAGGAGCTCGCGGGCGGGCAGTTCGTCGACGTGATCATCGACGAGGCGCACGATCCTGCCTCCGGGCACCCGTTCAAGGGCAACGTCGACCTGGGAAAGCTGGCGCAGCTGATCGAGCGGGTCGGCGCGGAGCGGATTCCGTACCTCGCACTGCACGCGACCGTGAACATGGCGGGCGGCCAGCCCATCAGCATGGCCAATGCGCGCGAGGTGGCGGCGCTCTGCCGCCGGCACGGCATCCGCATCTTCATGGACGCGACCCGCGCGGTGGAGAACTGTTACTTCATCCGCGAGCGCGAACCGGGCTACGCGGGGCGCTCCCTCGCGGAAATACTGCGCGAGCTCTGCTCGTACACCGACGGCTGCACGATGTCCGGCAAGAAGGACTGCCTGGTCAACATCGGCGGTTTCCTGGCGGTGAACGACGACGGACTGGCCGAGGCGGCTCGCAACATGGTGGTCCTCTACGAGGGCCTGCACACCTACGGCGGGCTGGCCGGGCGCGACATGGAGGCCATGGCGATCGGCATCCGCGAGTCGGTCAGCTACGACCACATGCACGCGCGCATCGGCCAGGTGCAGTACCTCGGCGAACAGATCGCGCGCGAAGGCGTGCCGATCGTGCGCCCGGTCGGCGGCCACGGGATCTTCCTCGACGCGCTCGAATTCCTGCCGCAGATTCCGCGCGCGCAATTCCCGGCGCAGGCGCTGGCCGCGGCGCTGTACGTGGACTCCGGCGTGCGGGCGATGGAGCGCGGCGCGGTCTCGGCCGGCCGCGACCCGCAGAGCGGGGAGAACCGCTACCCGCGGCTGGAGCTGGTGCGCCTCACGATCCCGCGGCGCGTCTACACGCAGGCGCACATGGACGTGACTGCCGAGTCCGTGATCGACCTGTACCAGCAACGCGATCGCATCGTCGGCCTGAAGTTCAGCTACGAGCCGAAGAGCCTGCGCTTCTTCCAGGCCCGTTTCGCCCCGGTCGAGGGCGATGCCGTGCTGCGCCGGTGAGTGCGCCTTGAAGACGATCATCGAGCCGTTCCGGATCAAGTCGGTGGAGCCGATCCGGATGACCACGCGCGCGGAGCGCGAGGCGATCCTGCGTGCGGCCGGCTTCAACCCGTTCCTGGTGCATGCCGACGACGTCATCATCGACCTGCTCACCGACAGCGGCACCGGCGCGATGTCGTCCGAGCAGTGGGCCGGGATCATGCGCGGCGACGAGTCCTATGCCGGGTCGCCGAGCTTCTACCGTTTCCAGCAGCGTCTGCAGGAAGTGACCGGCTTCGAGCACATTCTCCCGACCCACCAGGGCCGCGCCAGCGAGCGCATCCTGTTCGAGCTGGTCGGCGGGCCCGGCAAGGTGATCCCGAACAACGCGCACTTCGACACGACGCGCGCCAATATCGAGCACTCGGGTGCGACCGCCGTGAACCTGCCGATCCCGGAGGCAGCGGACCCGGCGCTCTTGCATCCGTTCAAGGGCAACCTCGACGTGGCGGCGCTCGAGCGCCTGATCGCCGAGGTCGGGCGCGAACGCATCCCGCTGGTCATGGTCACCGTGACCAACAACAGCGGCGGCGGCCAGCCGGTGAGCCTCGAGAACCTGCGCGCGGTGCGTGCGCTCTGCGACCGGCACCGGCTGCCGCTGTTCCTCGACGCCTGCCGGTTCGCGGAGAACGCCTGGTTCATCAAGCTGCGCGAGCCCGGCCAGTCCGGGCGCTCGGTGCGCGAGATCGTGCGCGAGATGTTCGCGCTGGCGGACGGCGCCACGATCAGCGCCAAGAAGGACGGCCTGGTCAACATCGGCGGCCTCCTGCTGCTGCGCGACGCGGACCTGCTTCACCGCGCCAGCAACCTGCTGATCCTCACCGAGGGCTTCGTCACCTACGGCGGCCTCGCCGGCCGCGACCTCGAGGCGATGGCCCAGGGGTTCGAGGAAGTGCTGCACGAGGACTACCTGGCCTACCGCGTGCGCAGCGTCGAGTACGTGGGCGAAGGGCTCATGGCCGCGGGCATCCCGATCGTGCGGCCGCCCGGCGGGCACGCCATCTACATCGACGCCGCCGCGCTCTGCCCGCAGATCCCGCGCGCGCAGTTCCCGGGGCAGGCGGTGGTCTGCGGCCTGTACCGCATCGGCGGCGTGCGGGCGGTCGAGATCGGCTCGGTCATGTTCGGCGTCGGCGGGCCAGCCGGGCTCGAGCTGGTGCGCCTCGCCATGCCCCGGCGCGTCTACACGCAGAGCCACATGGACTACGTGGTGGAGGTCTGCGCCGCGCTCGCGACGGAGCGCGACCGGCTGCGCGGGCTGCGCATGGTGCACGAACCGCCGGTGCTCCGGCATTTCACGGCGCGCTTCGAGGAACTGTAGACTGGCGCTCGATGATCGAGCGTGTGGCAGTCGACCGCGGCGCAATCCTGTTTGATCCCGGGCGCGTCGCGGCACCGGACTGGCGCCTGTTCGACCGTGAACGCTGGCGCGCGCAGGGCGCACTGCGGGAACGGCCGGGCGGGCGCGGCTCGATCCACTTCATCGACGACGGCGCGCGCCATTGGGCGCTGCGGCGCTACCTGCGCGGCGGCTGGGCCGCGCAGTTCGCCCGCGACCGCTACTTCTTCCTGGGGGAGGAGCGCACGCGGCCGTTCCGCGAGTTCCGGCTGCTCGCGAGGCTGCGCGGGATGCAGTTGCCGGTGCCGGTGCCGGTGGCTGCGGGATACCGGCGCGGGCGCGTGACCTATGTGGCCGAGCTGCTCACCGAGCGCATCGCCGGCGCGCGATCGCTCGCCGAACGGGTGCGTGCCGGCGACCTGCGCGACGACGACTGGCGGGCGGTCGGGCGTTGCCTGCGCCGGTTCCACGACGCGGGCGTGCAGCACGCCGACCTGAACGCGCACAACGTCCTGCTCGACGGTGACGGCAAGCCCTGGGTGGTCGATTTCGACCGCGGACTCATGCGCGAGCCGGGCGCCTGGCGCGAGCGCGTGTTGCAGCGCCTCGGGCGCAGCCTCGCCAAGGTGAGCGGCGGCAGCATCGCGTGGCGCGATGGCTTTGCGCAGCTTCGCGCCGCGCACGGCGCGTGATCCGCCATGCGATTCGCCTACAACGTGCTGGTCTACCTGCTCGCGGCGCCGGCGGCGCTCGCGATGCATCTCTGGCGCGGGCTGCGCGACCCCAGCTATCGCGAGCGCATCGGCGAGCGCTTCGGACTCGGCCCGGCGATCCCGGGGCGCCCGATCTGGATCCACGCCGTGTCGGTCGGCGAGGTGCAGGCCGCGGAGCCGATCGTGCGGCGGCTGCTCGCAGGGCGCGCGGGCCTGTCGCTGGTGCTGACGACCACCACGCCGGCCGGTGCCGCGCGCGCGCGGCAGCTCTACCGGGAGCGCGTTCACCTGCGCTACCTGCCATTCGACCTGCCCGGTTCGGTGCGGCGCTTCTTCGACCGTGTGCAGCCGCGCCTCGCGATGGTCCTCGAGACCGAGTTGTGGCCGAACCTCTACGCGGAGTGCGGACGGCGCCAGGTGCCGCTGGTGCTCGCGAGCGCGCGCCTTTCGCCGCGCTCGGTCGGCCGTTACCGCCGCCTGCTGCCGCTGTTCCGTGACGTGCTGCGGCACCACATCGTGATCGGCGCGCAGAGCGAGGCCGATGCCGGGCGCTTCCGCGCGATCGGCGCGGCGCCCGAGCGGACCCACGTCACCGGCAACATCAAGTTCGACTTCGAGCCGCCGCCCGACGTGGAGGCGCGCGGACTGGGCTGGCGCCGGCAGAACGCGGCCCACCGGCCGGTCTGGGTCGCGGGCAGCACGCACGAGGGCGAGGAGGAACTCGTGCTCGACGCCCACCGGCAGGTGCTGGCGCGGTTTCCGGACGCGCTCCTGGTGCTGGTGCCCAGGCATCCCCGGCGTTTCGACGCGGTGCGCGCGCTGCTCGCGCAGCGCGGCGAGGCGCAGGTGAGCCGGTCCTCGGGGGCGCCCGTCACCCTGGGCGAGAAGGTCGTGTTCGGCGACACGATGGGCGAGCTCATGATGTTCTTCGCCGCCGCCGACGTCGCCTTCGTCGCGGGCAGCCTGGTGCCGGTCGGCGGCCACAACCTGCTGGAGCCCGCGTCGCTAGGCCGGCCCGTGCTGACGGGACCGCACAACTTCAACAGCCAGGCGATCGCGGATCTCCTGGTCGCGGCGGGCGCCGCCCGCGTCATCGCCGGCGCCGACGGACTCGCCGCCGGCGTCGTGGAGCTGCTCGGCAGCGCGGAACTGCGCATCGCCATGGGAGAGGCGGGCCGTCGCGTGCTGGACGCGAATCGCGGCGCCATCGACCGGCTGCTGGCGCTGGTGGGTCCGCTGCTAGACTGATGCGACCGGCATGAACACCAACCTGCGGCTCCCGTCCCCCTACACGCCCGCGGCGCTGTCGGCGCTGGTCGGGAAATTCGGCTCGCCGCTGTTCGTGATCGACTGCGACGTGATCCGCCGCCAGTACCGGGCGCTGGCCGCGGCGCTGCCGGGCGTGGACCTGCACTACGCCCTGAAGCCGTTGCCGGACCGGACCGTGGTCCGGGTGCTGGCGAAGGAAGGCTCCTGGTTCGACCTCGCGACCAACGGCGAAGTGGACCTGGTGCGCAAGGCGGGGATCCCGCCCGAGCGCTGCATCCACACGCACCCGATCAAGCGCGATTCCGACATCCGCCACACGCTCGACTACGGCGTCACGACATTCGTCGTGGACAACCCGGACGAGGTGGACAAGTTCGTCGCCTACCGCGATCGCGTGCAGTTGCTGCTGCGGCTGTCGTTCCGCAGCGCCGAGGCGGTCGTGGACCTCTCGCGCAAGTTCGGCTGCGACACGGACGCTGCGCTCGAGCTCGCGAAGCGCGCGGCGCGGGCCAAGATCCGCGTCGCGGGGCTCTCGTTCCACGTCGGCTCGCAGGTCGCGCGGCCGGACATGTACGTGCAGGCCATCGAGACCTGCGCCGGTCTGATCGCCGCCGGCCGTCGCGGGCTCGGCCCGTTCGAGATCCTGGACATCGGCGGCGGCTTCCCGATCGACTATCTCGAGCCGGTTGCGCCGATCGAGGAATTCTGCGCGCCGATCCGCCAGGCGCTCGCAAAGCTGCCCGGGGACATCCGCGTCATCGCCGAGCCCGGGCGCTACATCTGCGGGCCGGCGGCGATCGGGCTCGCGACCGTGATGGGCCGCGCCCGCCGCGACGGGCGCTGGTGGTACTACCTCGACGACGGCCTGTACGGCACCTTCAGCGGCCAGCTCTACGACCATTCCCGGTTCCCGGTGGAACCGGTGCTGCCGCACGGCGGCGAGCGCCAGCACTGCGTCGTGGCGGGGCCCACCTGCGACAGCATCGACGTGGTCTCCGAGGACATCATGCTGCCCGAGCTCGAGATCGGCGACCTCGTGATCGCGCGCCAGATCGGCGCCTACACCATCGCCACCGCGACCGACTTCAACTTCTTCCCGCGCGCCAAGGTGCTGGCCGTGAACGTGGCGCGCAGCGGATAAGGGAGCACGGCATGCCCGCGGCATTCTGGCAGGCGACCGGCCTCCTGATCCTCTCGAACGTGTTCATGACGTTCGCCTGGTACGCGCACCTCAAGGAGCTGAACCACAAGCCCTGGTACATCGCCGCGGTCGTGTCCTGGGGCATCGCGCTGGTCGAGTACGCGTTCCAGGTGCCGGGCAACCGGGTCGGCTTCACGGTCATGACGCTGCCGCAGCTCAAGATCCTGCAGGAGATCATCACGCTGGCGGTGTTCGCGCCGTTCGTCGTGTTCTACATGCGCCAGGGCCTCAAGCTCGACTACCTGTGGGCCGCGCTGTGCATGGTGGGCGCCGTGTACTTCATCTTCCGCGACTCGTGACGACCTCGATCCATAGCCGCGTCGATGCGCTGCGCGCCGGCAACGACCCCGCGTTCGTGGCGCGCCTCGCGTCCGGCTGGGCCGTGCTCGGCGAGCGGCAGGTGCTGCCAGGCTACTGCCTGCTGCTGCCGGATCCGGTCGCGCCGACGCTCAATGCGCTCGCCGGCGAGGCTCGCGCCGCATTCCTCGCGGACATGGCGACGCTCGGCGACGCGGTGCTCGCGGTCACGCGCGCGGCGCGCATCAACTATGCGATCTTCGGCAACCAGGATCCGGCGCTGCATGCGCACGTGGTCCCCCGCTATCACGACGAGCCCGCGCCGTTCGCGACCTCGCATCCCTGGGCCTACGACTGGAGCCTGGCGCCGGCCTTCGATGCCGAAGCGCACCGCGAACTGCGGGATCGGCTGCATGCCGCACTGGGGGCCCTGCGGTGAGCGTCAGCGACGACTACCGGGACTTCGTGCTCGAGCAGCTGGCGCCGGCGGGGCGGGTCGCGGCGCGGCGCATGTTCGGCGGCGTCGGCCTCTACCTCGACGGCCTGTTCTTCGCGCTGATCGCCGACGACGCGCTCTACTTCAAGACCGGCGACTCGAACCGCGCGCGCTACCAGCAGGCCGGTTCGCGGCCGTTCTGCCCATACCCGGAGCGGCCGGAGCTCCAGATGGGCTACTGGGAGGTGCCCGCCGACGTGCTGGAGGACGCGGACGAGCTGGCGGCCTGGGCGCGCGAGGCGCTCGCGGTCGCGCTCGCGTCGAAGTCGGCACGCAAGCCGGCCGGGACGCGCAGGTCCGCGCGGGCGCGCAGACCCAAATGACCGCGCTCGAGCGCCTGCGGCAGGAGTGGGAGCCGCGCTTCGTCGCCTACCTCGACGGACACCCGGACCCCGATCCGGGGCACGGCGTCGTGCACCTGAGGCGCGTGGTGGCGACGGCCCTGCAGCTTGCCAGGGAAGAGGGCGCGCGGCTGGAGGTCGTGCTGCCCGCCGCCTGGCTGCACGACTGCGTCAACGTCCCCAAGGACTCGCCGGATCGCCCGCGCGCCTCGCGCATCGCGGCGGGGCACGCGGTGAAGTTCCTGCGGGAGGCGGGTTACGCCGAGGAGTTCCTGGAGGGAATCGCGCATGCCATCGAGGCGCACAGCTACTCCGCGGGCATCCCGCCGCGCACGGTCGAGGCGCGGGTGGTGCAGGACGCGGACCGGCTGGACGCGCTGGGCGCGATCGGCACCGCGCGCGCGATCGCCGTGGGCGCCGCGCTCGGCCGGCCGCTGTACCAGCCGGAGGACCCCTTCTGCGAGCGCCGCGAGCCCGATGACCGCGGCGCGTCCGTGGACCATTTCTATACCAAGCTGCTGAAGCTTGCCGGTACCATGCAGACGGACGCCGGCCGGCGCGAGGCCCTCCGGCGCACGGAATTCATGCAGGCGTTCCTCTCGCAGTTGCGCAGGGAGATCGGGCCATGAGCCGCGGCGTCACGGCACCCGATGCGCTCGCGCGCCTGCGCGAGGGCAATGCGCGCTTCGCCGCCAACGTGCGGAGTCCCGGGTCGCTGCTCTCCGCGGAGCGGCGCGCGGCGCTCGCGGTCGCGCAGGAGCCGTTCGCGATCGTGCTCGGCTGCTCGGACTCGCGCGTGCCGGTCGAGATCGTGTTCGACCAGGGTCCCGGCGACCTGTTCGTGATCCGCGTCGCGGGCAACATCGTGGCGCCCTCGCTGATCGGCAGCGTCGAGTTCGCGGCGGACCGTTTCGGCACGCGCCTGGTCGTGGTGCTCGGGCATTCCTCCTGCGGCGCCATCGCGGCCACCCTGGAAGAATTGCACCGGCCGTCGACCGGCCAGTCGCCCAACGTGAAGGACATCGTGGACCGGATTCGCCCGGCGGTGCAGGGCCTCGACGACGAACGCGAGGCGATGCGCGCCAACATCCTGGCGTCCGTGAACCAGCTGCGCCACGGCTCGGCGATCATCGAAGGGCTGGTCGGGAGCAGCGGGCTCTTGATCGTCGGTGCCTGGTACGAGCTGGAAACCGGCCTGGTGCGATTGCTCGAGGAAACGTTACCGGCCTAGCGCGCGGCAGAACGTCTCCGGATCCACGTTGCCACCCGTGACCACGATCGCGGTCGTGCGCCCGGCGAGCGGCAGCTTGCCCGCCAGCACGGCGGCGAGCGCGACGGCGCCGCCCGGTTCGATGACGAGCTTGAGCGTGCGGAATGCGCAGGCCATCGCGGCCTGCACCTCGTCGTCGCTGACCGCGACGCCGCCGGCCAGGTGCTGGCGCATGAGCGCGAAGGGAATCGCGCCGCAGGGCGAGGACATCAGCGCGTCGCAGATCGTGCGCGCCTCCGGCGGGTTCGTCAGCCGGCGGCCGGCGGACAGCGAGCGGCGGATGTCGTCGAAGGCCTCGGGCTCGACCGCCCAGACTTCGGTCGCCTGCGACAGCGAGCGGATCGCGAGCGCGCAGCCGCTCACGAGGCCGCCGCCGCTCGCGCCGATCAGCACCTGGTCGGGCGTGAAGCCGAGCTCCTCGGCCTGCTGCATCAGTTCGAGCCCGCAGGTGCCCTGGCCCGCGACGACGTGCGGGTCGTCGAAGGCGGGCACCAGCGTGCCGCCGCGCTCCGCGAGCACCCGGGCGGCGACGCCCTCCCGGTTCTCGCGATAGCGGTCGTAGAGGACGACTTCGGCCCCGAGCGCCTTCGTGTTCTCGAGCTTGAGGCGCGGCGCATCCGCCGGCATCACGATGGTGGCGCGGATGCCGAGCATCTTCGCAGCCCCGGCCACGCCCTGCGCGTGGTTCCCGGACGAGAAGGCGACCACGCCCGCCTGGCGCTCGTCCGCGCCCAGCTGCGCGAGGCGGTTGTAGGCGCCGCGGATCTTGAACGAGCCGTGGCGCTGCAGCGATTCCAGCTTGAGCAGCACGCGCCCGCCCGTCAGCTCGTCGAGCGGCGTGCCGGCCAGGAGCGGCGTGCGCAGCGCGACACCCGCGAGGCGCAGCGACGCGGCCTGGACGTCGGCGAAGGTCGGCAAGGGGGCAGGTTCGAGCTCGGCGTTCATGGGATGCTATCTTACGCCGCATGCAAGGCACGCTCCGGATGGCGCATCTCGTCGTGGGAGCGGCGGCGGTGGTCGCGTTCCTGGTCACGGGCCAGATCATGGGCCGGCACGACCCGCCGGTCGCCGAGATGGAATGGGGCCAGCGGCTGCTGTTCCGCTCGCGGCACCTGTACCTGCTGGCGGCCGGGCTCGTGAACCTGGCGATCGCCGTGAACTACCTGCTGCCGGCAGGCGCAGTGCGCAAGCTTGCGGCCACCGCAGGCTCGCTGCTCGCGCTCGCGAGCGCGCTCTTGCTGTTCTTCGCATTCTTCGCCGAGCCCATGGCCGGGCGCGAACCGGGCCTGTTGAGCATGCTCGGGCTGCAGGCGATGTTTGGCGGCGTGCTGCTGTACGCCGCGGCGGGACTCATCCGCAGGAGGCGCACATGACTGCCGATCCCATCTGGTTGCCATTCTGCGCGATGGCGCTGCTCACCGCGCTGGTCTGGGTCAAGCTGTACGCCGACCGGCTGGGCGAGATGCGGGCCCGGGACATCGCGCCGCAGAAGCTCGCGAGCGCGCGCGCCGCCGCGGGCCAGCTCGAGCGCACCGCCGCCGCCGACAACTTCCGCAACCTGTTCGAGGTCCCGGTGCTCTTCTATGCGCTCTGCGTCGCGATCGCCGTGACCGGCGGCTCGACGCCGGCGCTGGTCGCGGCGGCCTGGGCCTACGTCGGGCTGCGCGCGCTGCACAGCCTGATCCACGTCACCTACAACCGCGTCGTGCACCGGTTCCTGGTCTACGTGACGAGCACACTCTTGCTGTTCGGCCTGTGGATCGCGTTCTTCGTGAGAGTCTCCGCGTGAGCGACCTCGAAGGCGGATGCCTCTGCGGCGCCGTGCGCTTCGCCGTGACTGCGCCGACGCTGTTCTGCGCGCATTGCCATTGCCGCTGGTGCCGCGCCGCGCATGGCGCCGCCTTCGTCACCTGGGTGGGCGCGGCGGAGGAGCGCTTCCGCCTGCTGCCGGGGTCCGCCGAGCCGCGCTGGTTCCAGTCGTCGCAGCAGAGCCGGCGTGGCTTCTGCGGCGCCTGCGGCACCACGCTCTTTTTCGCCTCCACGATCTGCCCGGGCGAGATCCACGTCGTGCGCACGGCCTTTGCGGGCGCGATCGATCGCGAGCCGGACTGCCACGTGTTCTACGACCAGCGCGCGGACTGGTTCGAGGCCGGCGATGCGCTGCCGAAGTACACCAGCGAGGAGCCGGGCCTCGCGAAGTTCAAGGCCGTGCGCCGCTAGCCGCGCAGTGCCTCCAGCAGCGCCGGCAGGGAGCCCACGGGTTCCGAGCAGACCGGTCCGCGGCAGACATAGGCGATCGTCGTCGCCCGCGCCGCCTTGGCGGCCAGCGATTCCGGCAGGCCGGCGGCGTCGGATGGTATTGCGACGACCATGCGTCGCGGCGCGTACACCGCCGCGAGCGCCCGCGACCATTCGGCGATCGCGCCGGGCTCGCCGCGGATCACGACGATCCCGACCGGATCGAGGAATTCCTCGAGCGCATTCAACATGGCCGTGTGCGCCTGCGGCGCGCGCGACATCGAATCCCAGCCCGCGCGCAGGGCCGCCTCGGCGGCATCCAGGTAGCGCGTCTCGCCCAGCAGCCAGCCGAGGCGGGCGAGCGCGGCAGCCGCGACGCCGTTGCCGCCGGGCGTCGCGTCGTCGGCGAATCCCTTGGGCCGGTGCAGCGGGGGGTCCTGCCCGTCGGCAGTGAACCAGAAGCCGCCGCGCTCACGGTCCGTGAACCGGGCGAGCAGCGCCTCGGCGAGGTCGCGCGCGAAAGCGAGGTCTGCGACGCGGAAACCCGATTGCAGCAATTCGAGCAGCGCGTCGAGCAGGTAGGCATGGTCGTCGAGGTAGGCGGGGAAGCGCGCGCGGCCGTCCTTCCAGGCGGCGAACAGGGCGCCGTCGCGCCAGCAGTGCGCGCGCAGGAAATCAGCCGCAGCGCGCGCCGCGTCCACGTGCGCCTCATGCCCGAGCGCGCGGCCGCTGATCGCGAGGCCGCGGATCATTAGCCCGTTCCAGCCGGCGAGGACCTTGTCGTCGAGCCCCGGACGCACGCGCTTTGCCCGCGCGGCGAACAGTTTCGCGCGGCCCGCGTCCAGCAGCTCCGCCGCCCGGGCCGGCTCGAGTCCGGCCTCCTCGGCAACCTGTGCCAGCGGCACGAAGCAGTGCAGGTGCCAGGCGCCCTCGAAATTCGGCTCGCGGTCGAGACCGTAGCGGCGCGCGAGCACGCGATACTCGTCGGCGCCCAGGAGCGATTGCACTTCGTCGCGCCGCCAGGCGTAAAACCTCCCTTCGTGGCCTTCGGAGTCCGCGTCGAGTGCGGCGTGGAAGCCGCCCGCGGGATCGCGCATCTCGCGCAGCGCCCAGGCCGCGGTCTCCTCCGCGGTGCGGCGGAAGAGGACATCGCCGGTCGCGACCGCCGCCTGCGCGTAGAGCGCGAGCAGCGTGCCGTTGTCGTAAAGCATCTTCTCGAAATGCGGGATCATCCAGTAGCGGTCCACCGAGTAGCGGCAGAAGCCGCCGCCCAGCTGGTCGAACAGGCCGCCCTCTGCCATGCGCGTGAGCGAGAGCGTCGCCATGTAGAGCGCCTTGAGGTCGGGCGCGGGATCCGCGGCGCTCGCCTGCCAGGCGCGCAGCAGCCGCTCGATGCCGCCGGCGTGCGGAAACTTGGGCGCGGCGCCGAAGCCGCCGTACTCGCCGTCGAAGCTGCGTTCGAGGTCGCGCCGCGCCGCCGCGAGCGGCAGCGAGGTCAGCGCGTGATCCGCGGCGGCGGCGGGCGGCACCAGGTCGGCGAACACGCCCCGCAGCGATTCATTCTGCCGCTTCACGTTTGCGCGCTCGTCGCGGTAGAAGGCGGCCACGCGCTCGAGCAGGCCGGTGAAGGCCGGCATGCCGTAGCGCGGTTCTTTCGGGAAGTAGGTGCCGCCGAAGAACGGGGTCAGGTCATCGGGCGCGAGGAACATCGTGAGCGGCCAGCCGCCGCCGCGCTGCGCCAGGACCTGGTGCGCGAGCTGGTAAACCCGGTCGAGGTCCGGGCGCTCCTCGCGGTCCACCTTCACGTTGACGAACAGCCGGTTCATGACCCCGGCCGTCGCCTCGTCCTCGAACGACTCGTGCGCCATGACGTGGCACCAGTGGCAGGCGGAGTACCCGATCGAGAGCAGGATCGGCCGGTCCTCGGTGCGCGCGCGGGCGATCGCCTCCTCGCCCCAGGGGTACCAGTCCACCGGATTCTCCGCGTGCTGGAGCAGGTAGGGACTGGTCTCGCCGGCGAGCCGGTTTTTCGGCCGCCCGGAGGTCGTGGCATGCATGAGGACGCGGCCGGGTCGGTTAGAATTGCGGCCACTATAGCCACGGCGCCGTGATCCCGCGAATGTCCGTCCAGACCGCCACCACCGCCGTCGCCGGCGGCGAACTGCCGCCGCTCCTGCTGAAGCCGCAGGAGGAGCGCCGCATCCAGGCCGGGCACCTGTGGGTGTTCTCGAACGAGATCAACGTCGCGATGACGCCGCTCACGGCCTTCCAGCCGGGCGACCACGTGCAGCTGCGCTCGAGCCACGACCGCTTCCTCGGCTATGCCTACGTCAATCCGCGCACGCTCATCTGCGCGCGGCTGCTCGGCCGCGACCCGGACTACCCGCCGGGAAAATCGCTGCTCGTGCACCGGTTGAAAGTGGCGCTCGCGCTGCGCGAACGCCTGAGTGCCGCGCCGTTCTACCGTCTGGCCTTCGGCGAGGCGGACCTGCTGCCCGGGCTCGTCATCGACCGCTACGGTGACGTGCTGGTCGCGCAGCTGGGCACCGCCGGCATGGAAGCGATGAAGGGCGACATCCAGGACGCGCTCGCCAAGGTGCTCGAGCCCGCGGGCCTGCTCTGGAAGAACGATGCCGCGATCCGCGAGCTGGAGGGGCTCGGGCGCTACGTCGAGACCGCCTTCGGCGCCGTGCCGGATCACGTCGAGGTGCCCGAGGGCGGCGTGAACTTCCGCGTTCCGCTCGCGGCCGGGCAGAAGACCGGCTGGTACTACGACCAGACCGCGAACCGCGCGATGATCGCGCGCCATGTCCGCGGCCTGCGCGTGCTCGACCTGTTCAGCTACGCCGGCAGCTTCGGGCTGCAGGCCAGGCGGGCGGGGGCGGCCGAGGTGACCTGCGTCGATTCTTCCGCGGCCGCGCTCGAAGCCGCGGCCGCGACCGCCGAGGCGAACGAACTCGACGTCGAACTGCTGCAGGGCGACGTGTTCGACGCGCTCGAGCAGTTCGTCGCCGAGCGGCGCCGCTTCGACGTGGTGATCGTGGATCCGCCGGCATTCATCAAGCGGCGCAAGGACCATCCCAAGGGGCTGGCGGCCTATCGCCGGCTGAACCAGCTCGCGATGCAGGCGCTGGACCGCGACGGCCTGCTGCTGTCCTGTTCCTGCTCCTACCACCTGGCGCCGGGCGAGCTCACCGACTGCGTGCAGCGCGCCGCGCGCCACCTGGGCCGCTTCGCGCAGCTCATTGCGGTCGGGGCGCAATCCCCGGATCATCCGGTGCACCCGGCAATCGAGGAGACCCGCTACTTGCGCGCCTTCCTGTTCCGCGTGACCGACTCATGCTGACCTATCCCGAGATCGACCCGGTCGCGTTCTCCCTCGGCCCGGTCAAGGTGCACTGGTACGGGCTCATGTACGTGCTCGGCTTCATCGCCGCCTGGTGGCTGGCGCGGCGGCGGGCGGCCGCGCCGCGCTCGACCTGGAAGCCGGTGGATGTGGACGACCTGATCTTTTTCGCCGCCATCGGCGTGATCCTGGGCGGCCGGCTCGGCTGGGTGCTGGTCTACGGGTTCGAGGGCCTGCGCGCGGACCCGCTCTCGATCCTGCGCGTCTGGGAGGGCGGCATGTCCTTTCACGGCGGCCTCGCGGGCGTGATGATCGCGGTCGCGCTGTTCGCCCGGCGGCGCGGGCGGCGGGTCGCGGACGTCTTCGATTTCACGGCGCCGTTGCCGGCCGTGGGCCTGTTCGCCGGGCGGATCGGCAATTTCATCAACGGCGAGCTCTGGGGCGCGCCGACCAGCCTGCCCTGGGGCATGCTGGTCGAGGGCGAGGCGCGCCATCCGTCGCAACTCTACGAAGCCGCGCTCGAGGGCCTGGTGCTGTTCACACTCGTCTGGTGGTTCACCTCGAAGCCGCGCGCGCGCCTGGCGCCCTCGGGCCTGTTCCTGACGGCCTACGCGGCGTTCCGGTTCGCGGTCGAGTTCGTGCGCCTGCCGGATGCGCACATCGGCTACCTCGCCTTCGGCTGGCTGACGATGGGCCAGCTGCTGTCGCTGCCGATGCTTGTCATCGGACTCGCGATGCTGGCCTGGTCCGTCCGGCGGCGCGAGCCTTCCGGGAACTACGCCTGATGCGCCAGTACCTCGACCTGATGCGGCTGGTGCGCGATCGCGGCACGCGCAAGGCGGACCGCACCGGCACCGGCACGCTGGCGCTGTTCGGCCACCAGATGCGCTTCGACCTGGCCGCGGGCTTCCCGCTGGTGACCACCAAGCGCGTGCACCTGAAGTCCGTGATCGCCGAGCTGCTCTGGTTCCTGCGCGGCGACACCAACGTGAAATGGCTGCACGAGCAGGGCGTCACGATCTGGGACGAGTGGGCCGATGCGGACGGCGACCTCGGGCCCGTGTACGGCCGCCAGTGGCGCGCCTGGCAGGCGGCGGACGGCCGGCAGATCGACCAGATCGCGCGCGTGATCGACCAGTTGCGCCACGATCCGGATTCGCGGCGCATCATCGTCAGCGCGTGGAACGTCGGCGAGCTCGAGAAGATGGCGCTGGCGCCCTGCCACGCGTTCTTCCAGTTCTACGTCGCGGACGGCAGGCTTTCCTGCCAGGTGTACCAGCGCAGCTGCGACATCTTCCTGGGCGTGCCGTTCAACATCGCCTCCTATGCGCTGCTCACGCATATCCTCGCGCAGCAGGCCGAGCTCGCGCTGGGCGAGCTGATCTGGACCGGTGGCGACTGCCACCTGTACCTCAACCACCTCGCCCAGGCGGACGAGCAGCTCGCGCGCGAGCCGCGTCCGCTGCCGAGGCTCGCGCTGCTCAGGCGCCCGGGCGACGTCGCGGCCTACGAAGTCGCGGACTTCCAGGTCGTCGGCTACGAGCCGCACGCGGCGATCCGCGCGCCGGTGGCGGTGTAGCCGGCAGCGTGGCCGCGGCGCCGGTCGCGATCGTCGCGATGGCCGACAACCGCGTGATCGGGCGCAGCGGCGGGCTGCCTTGGCACCTGCCGGAAGACCTGAAGCGCTTCAAGTTGCTGACCATGGGCCATGCGCTCTTGATGGGCCGCCGCACGCACGAGTCGATCGGCCGCGCGCTGCCGGGCCGGCGCAATCTCGTGCTGACCCGCGACCCGGCCTGGCGCGCGCCCGGCTGCGAAACGGTCGCGAGCCCGGAGGCGGCGCTCGCGCTCACGGATCCCTCGCAGACGCTGTTCGTGATCGGCGGCGCGGAGGTTTATCGCGCCTGCTGGCCGATCGTCGCCCGCCTGGAACTCACGGAGGTGCATGCCGAGGTGCCCGGCGACACCCGCCTCGAGGGTTTCGACCGCAAGGACTGGCGCGAGACGTTCCGCGAGGACCATGCCGCGGACGCGCGGCACGCGCATCCCTACAGCTTCGTCACGCTGCAACGGCGTTGAGCGCTTCCTCGACGATGGACACCGCGCGCCAGCAGTCCTCGCGCGAGTTGTAGAGCGGCGCGGGCGCGAGGCGGATCACGTCCGGCTCGCGCCAGTCGCAGGTGAGCCCGCGCGCGATCAGGCCGTCGAACAGGGCGCGCCCGCTGCCGCGGGTGCCGCAGAGCCGCACCGACAGCTGCGCGCCGCGTCGCGCGGCATCGCGCGGCGTCAGGATCTCGATGCGCGCGCCGAGGCGCTCGTCGAGCTGCCGCTCGAGGAAGCCGGTGAGCGCGCGCGAGCGCGCGGCGAGCGCCGCCAGGCCGGCCTCGTCGAACAGCGGGAAGGAGGCGAGCAGGGGCACCATGCCGAGCAGCGGGTGGTTGCTGACCTGCCAGCCGGCGGCGCCGCGATACGGCCGGATCGACTCGGCGAAATCGAAGCGCGTCGCGAGGTCGTTGCCCCACCAGCCCGCGAGCCTCGGCCCGGCCCCGAAATGCCGCTCGTGCACGAACGCGCCCGCGGTCGCGCCAGGCCCGCCGTTCAGGTACTTGTACGAGCACCAGGCGGCGAAATCGGCGCCCCAGTCGTGCAGCGCGAGCGGCACGTTGCCCATCGCGTGCGCGAGATCGAGCCCGGCGGCGGCGCCGACGCGGTGCGCAGCATCGATCAGGGGCGCGAGGTCGAGGCGCTGGCCGGTCAGGTACTGCACGCCGGGCAGCAGTACCAGCGCGAGCCGCCCGCCCTCCCGCTCGATGGCCGCGACCAGGTCCTCCTCGCGCAGCAGCGACTCGCCGGAACGCGGCGCCACCTGCACCAGCGCATCGCGGCCGAAGCCGTGCCAGTCGAGCTGGGAAGCGACCGCATAGCGGTCGGACGGGAACGCTCCCTGCTCGATCAGGATGCGATGGCGGTCGCGGGTCGGGCGGTAGAAGCTCGCCATCAGCAGGTGCAGGTTGATCGTCAGCGAATGCATGACGACCACTTCTTCCGCGCGCGCGCCCGCGAGCGCTGCCGCCGTCGGCGCGAGCCGCTCGTGCAGGTTCAGCCAGTCGGCCTGCGGATCGTGATAGCCGAGCACGCCCAGGCGCTGCCACTGCTGCATGAACGTCGCCACTTCCTCCACCGCGCGCCGCGGCTGCAGCCCCAGCGAGTTGCCGCAGAGGTAGGTGACGGGCCGGCCGTCCGGCAGCGCCGGGAAGTGAAAGGCGGCGCGCAGCCGCGACAGCGGATCGGCGGCGTCCTGCGCCTGCGCCGACTCGAGCGTGCCGGCGCCGCTCATTCGAAATGGACCGGGTACAGCAGCGGGCGCGAGGGCGCGGCGTCCGCCAGGAACGGCGGGATCTGCAGGTCGAGCAGGTACCAGCCGTCGCGGATGGTGGGCGCGATCCAGGCGAGTTCCGTGATGGTCGCCTGCGGGCGGCCGGCATCCGGCGCGTGGCGCGAACCGGGCGGCAGGCCGAAGAACACGCGATGCGCCGTGAGGCGGCCGCCGTCGTCGGCGCGGTCCGCCGACGGCAGGTCGATGACAAGGTGTTGCACGTCCCGGTCGACCAGCCACTGCGCGGCCTGGCGGGAGAGAAACGGCGCCGGCGCCGGCCCCTGGTAGCGCAGTTGCAGGCGGGCGGAGGAGTTCGGCAGGGTGCGGACCACGAGCGCCTGCGGCGCCGGTCCGGGGTGCCGCGCGGCGGCCTCGGCCAGGGCCTTCGCCGTCAGCAGCTGGTCGCCCGGCGCGGGCGGTGGGTCGGTGTCCTCGCCAGCCGTGGCGGCCGCGACCGGCTGCAGCGACACGAGCAATGCCAGCGCCAGCCCGCCGCGCAGGCGTTCGCTCACCGCGATCCGCTCGTCGGTGACGTGGCCGACGCACTCGGTATGGGTACCGTTGCAGTGCGGGGCGAGGGTGAGCAGCTCGCAGTTGCAGCTGCCGCCGGCGCGGGTGTCGCCGACAAAGCCGCCGGAACGAAACGGGCTGGCGGCAGCCGAAGGGGCGCCGAAGCAGGACGGCTGCGGGCCGCCGAAATCCAGCGGAATCGCGATCGAGAGGGGCTCCCCGATGTCGGCGCGCAGGCGCCTGCCCGCCAGCTCGAAACGCATGATCGTCATCGTGCCATTATATGCAGCCGACGGAACCCCTCCGGCCCGCGCCGGTCTGATAAGCGGGTTTCGCCGAGAGGAGCTTGACAGATGATGGGTCGCGCCGGAGTCCTGGCCTGCGCACTGCTGGCGGCGATGCCGGCGTTCGCGACCGACACCGGCTACGAGGAAGTCGCCGCGGCCTGGGAGCCCCAGGAAGTCGACTTCGTCTACATGGGATTCACGACCCGTTACTCCTGCGGCGGCCTCAGGAGCAAGATCAAGCTGCTGCTGAAGCACCTGGGCGCGCGTCCCGACATCAAGATCAGCGAGCGCGGCTGCGAATTCGGCTACCAGTACGTCGCCGATTTCCCGCACCTCAAGATCGCCTTCCACGCCCCCGGCATCCCGCAGGAAGGCGCGCGCGAGGTCGGCGAGCCGGTGCTCGGCGTGTGGAAGCCCGTGGTGATCAAGCGCAATTCGCCGAAGGGCCTCGAGATGGGGGACTGCGAGCTGGTCGAGCTGTTCCGCGACCGCGTGCTGCCGAAATTCCGCACGCGCAACATGCAGGGCGACGTCAACTGCATCCCGCACCAGCTGGTCGGCAACCGCATCGAGCTGCGATTCGAGGTGCTCACGGGCCTGCAGGACGTCGCGAAAGCGGCCCAGGCGCAGGGCCAGTAATCACGGCGGCGGCCGCAGGCTGCCCTTGCAGGGCAGCAGCACGGGCTCGATGTCCCCGCCGTCCAGGCGGACCGCGGCCAGGGACCCGCCCCACACGCAACCGGTGTCGAGGCAGAGCAGGCCGGGCTCGTGCAGGAAGCCGAGCGCCGACCAGTGCCCGAAGACCAGCGCGTCGCCGCGGCTGCGGCGTGCCGGATGGCGGAACCAGGGCAGCGCGTGGCCGGGGGCGCTCGCGACCGGTCCCTTGAGCGGCAGCAGCAGGCGGCCGCCGGCGTCGACGAAGCGCAGGCGCGTGAGGCAGTTGACGGCAAAGCGCAGTCGCCCGGCGCCCGCCAGCGCGGGCGACCACAGGTCGGGCTGGTCGCCGTACATCTGCGAGAGCAGAGTCGCCGGGTCGGCGCGCAGCGCCTCCTCGACTTCGCGCGCCGCCGCCCGGGCATCTGCCAGCGACCACTGCGGCGCCAGGCCCGCATGGATCAGCGTCCAGCCCAGGCCCGGGTCGTGATGCAGGAGCGGGCGTGCCGCGAGCCAGCCCAGCAGTTCCGCCGCATCCGGCGCATCCAGCACGGCCTGCAGTTCCGGCTCGCGACGGCGCACGCCCGCGGGCGCGAACGCCATCGCCAGCAGGTGCAGGTCGTGGTTGCCGAGCACCGCCGTGACGCAGGCGCCGAGCGCGCGGACCGCGCGCAGCACGCCGAGTGAATCCGGGCCGCGATTGACGAGGTCGCCGGTGAGCCACAGCCGGTCGCGCGCGGGGTCGAAGCGCAGCCGCTCGAGCAGCGCCGCGAACTCCGCGTGGCAGCCCTGCAGGTCGCCGACCGCGTAGACGGCCACCGTCGCGTCCCTAGTGGATCGTGCCGGGGATCGCGAGCGTGAACGGGGCGATCGGCGCGTCGAAGCGCACGCCGTCGTCCGCGAGCATCTGGTAGGAGCCCTGCATGGCGCCCACCGGCGTCTCGAGCACCGCCCCGCTGGTGTAGCGGAATCCCTGCCCCGGCATCAGGTGCGGCTGCTCGCCGACCACGCCCTCGCCGCGCACTTCCTGAACCTTGCCATTGGCGTCGGTGATCACCCAGTGCCGCGTCAGCAGCTTCGCGGGCACCGCGCCGCGGTTGCGGATCGTGATGGTGTAGGCGAAGACGTAGCGCCGCTCCTCGGGGTCCGACTGGTCCTCGAGGTAGCGCGTGTCCACGTCCACCGTGATGCGGTGCGGGTCCGGCTCGTTCATGCCGATGGCCTGGCAATGCGCACCGCGAGCACGTCGCAGGGCGCGGCGTGCAGCACGGTGTCCTCGGTGAAGTTCACCAGGATCGAGGGGCCGCGGCGCTCGCGGCTGCCGAGCACGATGAGGTCGGCCCGCTGCTGCTGCGCCGCGCGTACGATCTCGGCCTTGACGTTGCCAGCCGCGACCTCGCGCCGGGCGTCGCCGATGCCGAGCCGGTCGCAGAGCTGGGCGAGCTGCAGCCTGGCGCGCTGCACCAGTTCCTCCTCGATCTGCACTGCGGGCAGCAGCGTCTCGCCCATCGGCTCGACCGGCACGTACTCGACCACGTGCAGCACGGCGAGCTCGGCGCCGAGCGTCGCGGCCAGGTCGCGCGCGCGGGCGCCGATCTGCTCGCTGTGCTCGCCGAGATCGACGACCAGCAGGATCCTGCGGTAAATGCCCATCGCCACATTATAGGCCGGGCGCCGCCGGCTGCCCGGCGAGCCTGGCGAATTCCTCCGGCGCGAGCGTCTCGGGACGGCGCCCGGCGTCGATGCCGGCGGCCTCGAACGCCGCCGCGTCGAGCAGCCCACGGAGCGAATTGCGCAGCGTCTTGCGGCGCATCTGGAAGGCCGCGGCCACCAGGCGCGCGAATCGCGCCGGATCGGCGAGCGGGAACGGCGGCCGGCCGTGCGGCACCAGCCGCACCACCGCGGAGTCCACGGCCGGCGGCGGCTGGAATGCCCCGCGCCCGACGCGGAACAGGGACTCGCTGCGGCAGGCCGCCGCGAGCATGACGGTCAGCCGCCCGTACTCCTTGCCGCCGGGCCGGGCGACGATCCGCCCGACCACTTCCTTCTGCAGCATGAAGTGCATGTCGGCGATGGCCTCGCGCGCGTCGAGCAGGTGGAACAGCAGCGGCGTCGAGATGTTGTAGGGCAGGTTGCCGCACAGGCGCAGCCGCGGCCCGCCGGCCCACAGCGCGCGGAAGTCGAACCCGAGTGCATCGGCCTCGTGCACGACCAGCGCGCCCGTGCCGGCGGCGCGGCGCGGCAGCTCCCGCGCCAGGTCGCGGTCGATCTCGATCACGTCGAGCCGCCCGCAGCGCGCCAGCAGGGGCAGCGTCAGCGCGCCGGTCCCGGGCCCGATTTCGACGATGCGCTCGCCCGGCTTCGGGTCGATCGCCGCGACGATGCGCGCGATCACGCCCGGGTCGTGCAGGAAGTGCTGGCCGAAGCGCTTGCGGGCGCGGGTCATCCGAGGCGCTGCGCCAGCGCGATCGCCTCGAACAGGCTGCCGGGATCGGCGCGGCCGCTGCCCGCGAGGTCGAGCGCCGTGCCGTGGTCCACCGAGGTGCGCAGGATCGGCAGCCCGAGCGTGACATTCACCGCGCGGCCGAAGCCGGCATGCTTGATCACCGGCAGCCCCTGGTCGTGGTACATCGCGAGCACCGCATCGCAGCCGGCGAGCGAGGCGGGCGTGAACGCGGTGTCCGCGGGAACCGGGCCGGCGGCCGCGATGCCCCGCGCGCGCGCGGCGGCGACCACGGGCGCGATGACCTCGATCTCCTCGCGGCCGAGATGCCCGGACTCGCCCGCGTGCGGGTTCAGGCCGCACACGAGGATGCGGGGCGCGGCAATCCGGAACGCATCGCGCAGGCCCGCGTGCAGCACCTCGAGCGTGGCCGCGAGCGAGGCGTGCGTGATCGCGCCGGGCACCGCGGCCAGAGGCAGGTGGGTGGTCGCGAGCGCGACGCGCAGCGATCCGGCGACAAGCAGCATCACCGGACGGGCGGCGCCGGTGCGCGCGGCGAGGTACTCGGTGTGGCCGGTGAAGGCGATGCCGGCCTCGTTGATCGCGGATTTCTGCAGCGGCGCCGTGACCATGGCGGCGAAACGCCCGTCGCGGCAGCCGTCGACCGCCGCATCGAGCTGGGCCAGCACATAGCGCGCGTTCCCCGGATCGGGGCGTCCGGCGGCCACGGATTTCGCGAGGCGCACGGGCAGCACGCTCATTGCGCCAGCGCGGTGCGGGATGGGCGCCGCGTCCGCGCGCCATTCGCCGATCCGGACCGTGGCGCCGAGGGCGCCGGCCCGGGCCGCCAGCAGCGCCGGGTCGCCGGTGAAGGCGAGTTCGCAGGGCCAGTCTGCGAGCGCGGCGGCGATGGCGAGGTCGGGGCCGATGCCGGCCGGCTCGCCGGTCGTGACGACGAGGCGCCTGGTCTTCAGCGGTTGCGGATCTCGACGTAGGCGTCGTCGCGGAGTCTTCGCAGCCACAGCTCGGTCTCCTCGTCGACCTTGCCCTCGCGCAGCGCGGTCAGCACCCGCTGGCGGCGCACCTCGTCGCTCTGGTCGTGCGTGCGCCGGGCGAGCATCTGCACGATGTGCCAGCCGAACCTGGTGCGGAACGGCTCGCTGATCTCGTTTTCGCCGAGCCCGGCCAGCACCTCCTCGAACTGCGGGTCGAAGGTGCCCGGGGAATTCCAGCCGAGGTCGCCGCCGCGCGTCGCCGAGCCCGGATCCTCCGAGGTCACGCTCGCGAGCGCCTCGAAGTCCTCGCCGGCCAGGATGCGGTCGCGGACCGCGGCCAGGCGCTGGCGCGTGGTGGCGTCGTCCTGCACCTCGTTCGGACGCATCAGGATGTGGCGCGCGTGGATCTGCTCGACAAGCATCGGGCCGCCGTCCCCGCCGCGCGTCTCGTCGAGGCGCACGATGTGGAAGCCGGTCGGCGTGCGCGCCGGCTCGCTGACGTCGCCCGGCTGCATGCTCACGACCATCTCGGCGATGAACTGCGGCAGCTGGCCCATGCGGCGCCAGCCCAGCTTGCCGCGCTCGAGCGCGGATTGCGCGTTCGAGTAGGCGAGCGCGAGCTGGCCGAAGTCCTCGCCGCCCCGGGCGCGCGCATGGATGTCGCGCGCCAGCTGCTCCACCTTCTCGATCTGGTCGGCGGTCGCCGACTCCGGCAGCGACAGCAGGATGTGCGAGACGTCGTATTCGGCATTCTCGTCGGCCTGCCCGGCCTGGCGCTCGAGCGCGGCGTCGAGTTCGCGCGGCGAGACGTGGATGCGCGGGACCACATCGCGCTGGCGCAGCAGCGACAGCGTGATTTCGCGGCGCATCTCCTCCCGGTACGTGGCGTAGTCGATGCCCTGGGCCTGGAGCGCAAGCGGCATCTGCTCGAACGGGATGCCGTTGCGGCCGGCCACGTCGCGCAGCGCCTCGTTCAGCATCTCGTCGGACACCTGCACCCCGACCCGCTGCGCGCGCTGGATCTGGACCTCCTGCAGCACCAGCCGCTCGAGCACCTGCTGGCGGATGACGTCGGCGGACGGCAGCTGCGTCCCCTGGTCGCGCAGGCGCCCCATGATCAGGCGCGTCTGGTTGTCGAGCTGGCTCTGCAGCACGACGCCTTCGTTGACGATGGCGACGACCCGGTCGAGCGGGACGCCGGTCGTCGACAGATCGCGGGTCTGCGCGAGCGCCGCGGCGGGGAGCGCGAGTGCGGTCAGGGCGATCAGCAGGCGTCTCATGGCGGTTCCGTCTCAGGGCAGGGCGGCGGAGCCGGGGGAGTATCCACGAATGCTCCGCTGCAGGAAAGTGTCGTCCTGGGTTCCGACCGAGGACAGGCCCTTGAGTTCCAGCTCGAGCATCACCGAGGTGTCTTCCTCGCCGGTGCGGTTGGAGATGTAGCGCCGGGCGATCAGCCGGAAGCGCCAGCAGCAGCTGCCGTACTCGAGGCCGGCGAAGCGGTCGATCGAGTCGCTCTCGCGGACCGAGTACACCTGGCGCGCGAACAGCTGCCAGCGCGGCGACAGCCGCCAGGCCGCCGAAGCGTCCCACTGCTCCAGCAGTCCCTCGCGGTAGCGGTAGCCGAGGTTCACGACCGAGTCCGGGCGCGGCCGGTATTGCACGCCGGCCTGGCCGAGGATCGTGTTGGACGCGTCGTCGTCCCACTCCATCGCGAGCCGGGCGCTCCAGTGGCGCCAGCCCGTGACCTCGATCTCGCCGACCATGTTGGAGGAGTCCTTCGCGGCCGGCAGCTCGCCGGGGAGCGTCACCCGCGGGCGCTCGAAGAAGAAGCGCTGGCCGATGGTCGCGGTCAGGAACTGCTGGCCGGTGTCGCCGTGCACGAAGCGGGTGGTGATGCCCGCAGCCAGCTCGTTGGCGTCGCCGAGCCGGTCCGCGCCGACGTAGCGGTTGGTGCGGAACAGCTGCACGAGGTTGAGGTCGGGCAGCGCCGTGTCGAAGACCGGCAGGTCGGCCTGCTCGCGGAACGGGATCCAGGTATAGCGCAGCCTCGGCTCCAGGGTCTGCATCATGCCGCCCGGCCGGCCCGCTTCGCGCTCGAACACGAGGCCCGCGTCCAGCGACAGGATCGGCGCCTCACGGTCGGGCGATTCGTCCGTCCCGGGCGCGGCGCCCGAGAGCCGGTAGCCCGTCATGCGCCAGGCGGCGCTCGGTTCCAGGTGCCATCCGGGCCCGCCCATGGTCCACGCGAACCGCGGCGCGAAGTCGAGGCGCAGGCCGGTGACGCCGACGTCGCGCTCGAACCAGACCGCCTCCGAATCGAGCCCCGCCGAAAATCCGCCCGCGCCCACGGGCCAGTGTCCCGTGAATGCGAGTTGCGGCAACCGTGAATACGGCCTCGCCGCCGGGTCCACGGTGCGGTCGATGGTCTGGAAGTCCTGCACGCGGCCGTCGAGGCGCCAGCCGGATCCGAGCCAGGACAGGCGCAGGAAGCGGTCGAGGTAAGTGACGCTCGTTCCGTACGGCCCGAGGCCGAAGTCCTCGAAGTACAGTTCGTCGCTCGCGTCCGAGAAGTCCGCGTCGAAGCGCAGCCGGTCGCCGAAGTCGGTGCGGTGCGCAAGCCCGCTCAGGCGGCGGTCGCGGCTCGCGACGTTGTCGCTCGGCAGGAAGCGGTTGGTGATCTCGCCGTGGCTGCGCCCGGTCAGGTAGCGGAACTCGGTGTCGAGCCCGGCGCCGCGCCGCGAGAGCAGGAACGGCGTCAGCGTCAGGTCGTAGTTCGGCGCGAGGTTGAAGTAGTACGGCAGCCCGACTTCGAAGCCGCCCTTGTCCGAGTTGCCGAACGACGGGAACAGGAAGCCGGACTTGCGCGCCGCGCCGACCGGGAAGGAGATGACTGGCGCGTACAGGATCGGCACGCCCTTGAGCGTCACGCGCACGTTGCGGCCGCGGCCCTGCTGCGCGCGCTGGTCGATGTCCACCGACGAAGCGCGCAGGAACCAGTCGCCGTTGCCGGCCGGGCAAGTCGTGAAGCGGACTTCTTCGAGCGCGAGGTCGCCGGTCGGCGCCATTTGCAGCTCGCTCGCGGAGCCGCGCGCCGGCCGCAACGGCAGTTCGAACTCGGCGCCGGTGAAGTGGCCGCCGCCGCCCGTGTTCCAGGACCCGCTCGCGCCCTTGAGCCGCAGCTCGGGCGTGCGGTACTCGACGTCGCCATCGACCTCGAAGCGTTGCTCCGAGGCGTCGAAGGTCGCGGTTTCCGACGTGAGCGTGCGCTCGCCCTGGCGCACCGTGACGCCGCCGGTGAGCGTCGCATCGCCCTCGCGCGAGATGTCCGCCGCGCCGCTCGTGACCTGGACCGGAAGTTCCTCCGTCGCCAGCGTCATGCCGCCGTCCTTGCCGGCTGCCGGCGCCGCCGGATCCGGCGCCGGCCACGGGCATTCCTCGGCCATCGCGGGTGCGAGCAGGCAGGCGGACGCGAGCGAGGCGATGATGCGGCGCGAAAACACGGTAGCGCGCAAGTCTATAATGCGAGCCCCCCGGCCGTCGCCTGAGCATGACCTCGAACCCCCACGCTGACCTGCGCTTGCAGAGCCTCGAACGCTGGATCGCGGGCCTGCCCGGCGCGCCCGTGCAGCGCATCCTGCCCGCTTCCGCGGACGCCAGCTTTCGCCGCTATTTCCGCGTGTTCCGCGAAGGCGGCGCCACGCAGGTCGCGATGGACGCGCCGCCCGAACGCGAGGGACTCGATGCCTGGCTGCAGGTCGACCGCATCCTCGCCGGAGCCGGCGTGCACGTGCCTGAAGTCGTCGCGGCGGACGCCGACCAGGGCTTCGTGCTGATCGGCGACCTCGGACGGCAGCATTACCTCGAGGCGCTGGGCGCGGGCGTGGACCCGGAGCCGTTGTACGCGGACGCCATCGCGACGCTGGTGCGGATGCAGGCCGCGGGGACGGCGGCGGCAGCCGCATTGCCGCGCTATGACCGCGGGCTGCTGATGCGCGAGATGGAGCTGTTCCCGGAATGGTTCCTCGGCCGTCACCTGGGGCTGGCGCCCGGCCCGGAGGACCGCGGCGTGATCGCCGATGCCTTCGACTGGCTGTGCGGACAGGCGCTCGCGCAACCGGTCGTGCTCGTGCACCGCGACTACCACTCGCGCAACCTGCTGGTCCGCGGGGCCGGCAACCCGGGCGTGGTGGATTTCCAGGACGCGGTGCTGGGACCCGTCAGCTACGACCTCGTGTCGCTGCTGAAGGACTGCTACGTCGTCTGGCCGCGCCAGCGCGTGCTGTCGTGGCTCGACCGCTACCGTGAACTCGCCGCTGCCTCCGGCATCGACGTGGGCGCGGGCCGCCAGCAGTTCCTGCAATGGTTCGACCGCATGGGCCTGCAGCGCCACATCAAGGTGCTCGGCATCTTTGCGCGCCTGTGGCACCGCGACGGCAAGCCGGGATACCTCGGCGACCTGCCGCGCGTGCTCGACTACGCGCTGGAAGCGACCGCGGCCGAGCCCGCGCTCGCCGCCCTCGACGCGTACCTGCGCCGGCAGGTGGTCCCGGCATTCGCCGCCGTGGCGCACCGCGCGGGCACCGCCCGTTGAAGGCGATGATCCTCGCGGCCGGGCGCGGCGAGCGCATGCGGCCGCTGACGCTGACGCGGCCGAAGCCGCTGCTCGAGGCGGGCGGGCACCGCCTCATCGAGTACCACCTGGCCGCGCTTGCGAAGCTCGGGATCGGTGAAGTCGTGGTCAACCTGTCCTGGCTGGGCGCGCAAATCCGCGAGGCGCTGGGCGACGGCCGGCGCGCGGGCATCGCGATCCGCTACAGCGACGAGGGACCCGAGCCGCTCGGCACCGGCGGCGGGTTGTTCCATGCGCTGCCGCTGCTCGGCGACCAGCCGTTCCTGGTCGTGAACGGCGACGTGTGGTGCGACTTCGACTTCGCGATGCTGCGCCGGCCGGCCGGGTCGCTGGCGCACCTGGTGCTGGTGGAGAATCCGGCGCACCACCCGGGCGGGGATTACAGTCTCGACACCACCGGCAGCATCCGGCCGTTGCCGAACCGCCTGACCTACGCCGGCATCTCGGTGCTCGACCCGGCGCTGTTCGCGGGCTGCGCCGCCGGCGCGTTTCCGCTGAAGCCGCTGCTCGATCGCGCCATGCAGGGCGGCAAGCTCAGCGGCCAGCAGCACCACGGTGCGTGGACCGACGTCGGCACGCCGGAGCGCCTCGCGGCGCTCGACGCCGAGCTGCGTCTCGGCCGCTTCCGGCATCCGGTGCTGTCTTCGCCGGTCGGCTAGAATGGCGCCAATCCGTCAGTAACAGAACTTCCTAAGTGGCTGATTTTAAAGGAATAAAGTTGCAGGTCGAGCGGCCGCGGCCGGCCAGCGGCGACAAGTACGTGACCCCGCAGGGTTTCACGGCGATCCGCGACGGCATCAAGCGCGCAGCCACGGCCGAGCCGATCCGGCCCGGCGCCAAGCCGCGCTGGTTGCGCGCACCCATGCCGGCGGGCAAGGGCTTCGACGAAGTGCGCCGCAAGGTGCGCGAACACCGGCTCGCCACGGTCTGCGAGGAAGCGCATTGCCCGAACATCGGCGAGTGCTGGAACGCGGGCACCGCGACCCTGATGCTGATGGGATCGGTGTGCACGCGCGCCTGCCGGTTCTGCGCCGTCGACACCGGCAACCCGCGCGGCTGGCTCGATCCCGAGGAACCGGCGAACGCGGCGCGGACCGTGGCGCTCATGGGCCTGGGTTACGTGGTGCTGACCTCGGTGAACCGCGACGACCTCGCCGATGGCGGGGCCGGCCACTTCGCCGCCTGCGTGCGCGCGATCAAGGCCGCATCGCCCGGGACCGCGGTCGAGGCGTTGACGCCCGATTTCCAGGGCGTGGCAGCGGACGTCGAGACGGTCGTGGACTCGGGCGTGGAGGTGTTCGCGCAGAACGTCGAGACGGTGGAGCGGCTCACGCACCCGGTTCGCGACCCGCGCGCGGGCTACCGGCAGACGCTCGAGGTGCTGGGCCATGCCAAGCGCCATCGGCCGCAAGTGCTGACCAAGACCAGCCTGATGCTCGGGCTCGGCGAGAGCGAAGCGGAACTGCTGGCCACCATGGACGACCTGCGCGCCATCGGCTGCGATCTGCTGACGCTCGGCCAGTACCTGCGCCCGACCGCGAACCACCTGCCGGTCGAGCGTTACGTGACGCCGGAGGAGTTCGCGCATTACCGCGCGCAGGCGCTGGCGCGCGGCTTCCGCGAGTGCGTATCCGGGCCGATGGTGCGCTCGAGCTACCGGGCCGAGCGCGCGCTCGCCGGCGACAACTGCGGGCTGACCTGATGCACCCGTTCCCGCACCGCTACCAGGTCCGCATCCGCGCGACGCCGGAGGCGCCGCTCGCGCTCGCCGGGGAAGGGCTGCCGCCGCTCGAATCGCTGCCGCCGCCGCAGTTCGGCGGCCCGGGCGGCTACTGGTCGCCGGAAACGATGCTGATCGCGGCGGCCGGCGATTGCGTGCTGCTCACCTTCCGCGCGATCGCACGGGCGTCGAAATTCGAGTGGCGCGAGGCCTCCGCGGACGTGGAAGGCCTGCTGGAGCGGCTCGAGGGCAACAGCCGCTTCACGCAGATCCACACGCGCGTCCGCCTGGTGGTGCCGCCGGGCACCGATGCGAACCGCGCACGCCTGCTGATGGAGAAGGCCGAGAAGGGCTGCCTGATCTCGAATTCGCTGACCGCGACGCGGCACCTCGAGTGCGAGGTGGTCGAGGGCGCATGAACGCGCTCCTGCGCTGGCATGGCCGCGTCGGCTACGAACCGGTCTGGCGCGCCATGCAGGCCTTCACCGACGCGCGCGACGAGGACACGCCCGACGAAGTCTGGTTCCTCGAGCACGACCCCGTATTCACGCAGGGGCTGAACGGCCGCGCGGAGCATGTGCTCGCGCCCGGCAACATTCCGGTGGTCGGCATCGACCGCGGCGGGCAGGTGACCTATCACGGGCCCGGCCAGCTCGTGGTCTATCCGCTGGTGGACCTGAGGCGGCGCGGCATCGGCGTGCGCGACCTGGTGGTCGCGCTCGAAGACGCGGTGATCGCGCTCGCCGCTGCGCACGGCATCGAGGCCGCGGGCCGGCGCGACGCGCCCGGCGTGTACGTGGGGGGGCGCAAGCTGGCGAGCATCGGGCTGCGCATCCGCCGCGGCTGCAGTTACCACGGCCTCGCGCTCAACGTGGACATGGACCTCGAGCCGTTCTCCCGCATCAACCCCTGCGGCATGGCGGGACTCGCGATGACGCAGCTCGCGGCGGAGGGCGCGGCGCTCGCCGTGCGCGGCGCCGCGGACGCGCTCGCGCCGCGGCTGTGCGCCGCGCTCGGCCTCGAATGGGATGGCCGCTGGCTCGCGGCGCGGGAGCCCGCGCCGCCGGCTCAGAGCGCGACCAGCACGACGCCGCTCGCGGTCAGGTCCTGGTAGATCGCGTCCAGCTGCGCGCGGCTCTCGGCGCGGATCGTGTAGGTCAGCGCCAGGAACCGGCCCTCGCGGCTCATGCGTTCCGAGATCCGTCCGGGCTCGAGCGGCCCTGCGTGGCGCTCGACGATCGCGAGCGTGAGCGTGCGGAACGATTCCGAATCGCGCCCCATTACCTTGATCGGGAAGTCGGACGGGAACCGGAACAGTTCGTCGGACCCGCTCATGCCGGCAGCGGAGTCGAGAATTCCTGCCGGGTCGCCAGGAAATCCGCGTAAGCCCTGCGAAACACGGGTCCCGGCCGGCCTGCGCCGACCGGCCGGCCGTCGAGGCTCGTGACCGCGCGCATGCCGCCGCCGGCCGAGGCGATGATGATCTCGTCCGCGCCGCGCAACTCGGCCTCGCTGACCGGGCGCCGCTCGACCGCGATGCCGGCGCGCGCGGCCAGTTCGTGCAGTACGCCGCGGGTCGTGCCCGGCAGGATCGCGTTGCTCTGCGGCGGGGTGAGCACGCGCCCGGCCAGGACCACGTGCACGCTGCTGGTGCTGCCCTCGGTCAGCCAGCCGCCGCGCAGCAGGATGGACTCCGTGGCGCCGGCGTCGGCCGCCTGCCAGCGGTGCAGGACATTGCCGAGCAGCGAAGTCGTCTTGATGTCGCAGCGCGCCCAGCGCTGGTCCTCGCCGGTCACGGCCTGCGTGCCATTCTCGATCACCGCCGCGGGCTGCACCGGCAACGGCGAGACGCAGGCGAACACCGTCGCGGCCGTGCCGGTGCGCGGCACGTGGTTGCGGTCGGGCTCGGCGCCGCGCGTGACCTGCACGTAGAGCAGCAGGTCGCCGCCGCCGTTGCCGTGCACCAGCCTGCCGAAGGCCGCGAGCCAGCCGGCGCGGTCGAGCACGGGCGCCATGCGGATTGCACGCAGGCTGCGGTCGAGCCGCTCGAGGTGCGCGTCGAGGCGATAGGCGCGGCCGCCGTACACCGGCAGCACCTCGTAGACGCCGTCGCCGAACAGGAAGCCGCGGTCGAGCGGCGAGATGTGCGCTTCCGCGAGCGGCAGCAGGCGTCCATTCAGCCAGACCAGCGGCAGCGGCATTGCGATTCCTCAGGCAAACCAGGACAGGATCGTGTCCCAGATCCTGCGCAAGATGTTGCCGCGCGGCACCTCGGCGAGCGGCACGAGCGGCGCCTCGGCGACCACCTTGCCGTCCACGCGCACGCGCACGACGCCGGTGCGGTCGGAGACCGACAGCGGCGCAAAGACCTTGGGAGCGAGCTCGACCGCGAGCGTGGCCTGGTCCGCCTGCCCGCGCGGCAGCGTGACCCAGAGGTCCTGCGCGATGCCGACCGCCGCGCGCCCGCCGCGCGCCTTGTAGATGCGCTGCTCGGCGAGGGATTCGCCCGCCGCCTGCAGGCGGCGCGTCTCGAAGAACGAGAAGCCGTAGTTGAGCAGCGCCAGGCTCGCGTCCTCGCGCGCCTTCATGCTGTCGGTGCCCATGACCACCGCGACCAGGCGCATGCCGTCGCGCTTCGCCGAGGACACCAGGCAATAGCCGGCGGCCTCGGTCATGCCGGTCTTGACCCCGTCCACGCTCGGGTCGCGCGCGAGCAGGCCGTTGCGGTTCGGTTGCGTGATGCGGTTCCAGGTGAACTCGCGCTGCGAGTACCAGCGGTAGTAATCGGGGAACTCGCGGATGATGGCGCGCGTGAGGCGCGCGATGTCGGCGACCGTCATGCGGTGGTCGGGGCCGGGCAGGCCGGTCGAGTTCTCGAAATGGCTGGCGCGCATGCCGAGCCGCTCGGCGTACTGGTTCATCAGCGCGGCGAAGGTCTCCTCGGTGCCGCCGACCGCCTCGGCCAGCGCCACGGTTGCGTCGTTGCCGCTTTGCACGATCATGCCCTGGATCAGCACCTCGACCGGCACGCGCGTGCCGACGTCCACGAAGGTGCGCGAGCCCTCCGACTTCCAGGCGCGTTCGCTGACCGGCACCTCCGTGGCGAGCTGCAGCTTGCCGTCACGCAGTGCGTGGAACACGGCGTAGGCCGTCATCAGCTTGGTGAGGCTCGCGGGTTCGACGCGCGCATCCGCGTCGCGGCTCGCGAGCACGGCGCCGCTGTCCTGGTCCACCAGGATCCAGGCGGTGGCCGGCAGCGCGGGCGGCGGCGGCACGGGCGGCGCCTCGGCGCGCGCGGCGGCGGCCAGGCAGGTCAGCAGGACGGCGGGCAGCAATCGCATGGACACCTCTTCATTCCAGGGCAAGACGCGGGGAATCGACGCCGGACGCGCGCAGCCGCTCGATCAGCTGGTCGAACTCGGGGACGCTGCCGACCGGGCCGGCGCGCACGCGGAACAGGCGTCGGCCGTCCACGCGCGCCTCGGCGATCGAGACGCCCGTGACGCCGGCATCGCGCAGGCGCGCCGCGAGCCGCCGCGCATTGTCCTCCTCGGCGAAGGCGCCGGCCTGGGCGTAGAAGCGCGCAACGGGCGCGGGCATTGGCTGCGGCGGCGCGCCGGCGGCGAGGCTCCTCACCTCGACCAGCGCGGTGCCGCTGCCGATCATGCCGAGCCGTTCGGCGGCCGCGCGCGACAGGTCGATGACGCGGTTCTTCGCGAACGGGCCGCGGTCGTTCAGGCGCACGTCCACGCTGCGGCCGTTCTGCAGGTTGGTGACGCGCACCCAGGTGGGCAGCGGCAGCGTGGGGTGGGCGCCGGTCATCGCGTGCATGTCGTAGGTCTCGCCCGTCGCCGTGCGCTTGCCGTGGAAGTCCGGGCCGTACCAGGACGCGACGCCCTGCTCGACGTAGCCGGCGGCGCTGTCGAGCACCACGTAGCGCCGCCCGGCGACTTCGTAGAAAGGAGGGTTGCCGCTGGTCGCGCGCGGCTCGGCGCGCGTGCCCGCGCCCGGCGCCTGCGGGCGCTGCGGCTGCGAGCCGCAGGCCGCGAGGGCGGCCAGCGCGAGCAGCAGCGGGGGCAGGGCGCGGTTCACGGCGCGGCGGGCAGCAGCGACTCGATGCGCCGGCCCAGGTCGTGCACGGCGAGCGCATAGAGGACGCTGCGGTTGTAGCGGGTGATCACGCCGAAATTGTGGAAGCCGGCGCGCAGCTCCGGACCCGACTCGCCGTCCACGCGCACGAACAGCGCGGGGGCATTGCCGGGAAGCGTCGTGTCGAAGCGCAGCCCGGCGTCGCGCAGCGCCTGCACCGTGGAGTCGGGCGCGAGCTTGCCGGGCACCAGTCCGTCCGCGCGCGGGAACCAGAGCGCGGCGGGCTCGGCGACCGGCTCGTCGCGGCGCCAGCCGTGCTCGGCCAGGTAATTGGCGACGCTCGCGATGACGTCGTCCCAGCTGCCCCAGAGGTCGCGACGGTCGTCGCCGTCGCCGTCCACGGCCCAGGCGCGGTAACTGCGGGGCATGAACTGGGCGGAGCCCATGGCCCCGGCGTACGACCCCAGCACGGTCGCCACGTCCACCTGCTCCTCGCGCGCCAGCAGCAGGAACTGCTCGAGCTCGGCGCGGAAATAGGCGCTGCGCGGCGGGTAGTCGAAGGCGAGCGTCGCCAGCGCGTCCAGCACGCGGAAGCGGCCGGTGATGCGCCCGAAGAAGGTCTCGCAGCCGAGGATGCCGACGATCACGTGCTCGGCGACGCCGGTCTTGCGCGAGGCCTCGGTCAGGCGCGCGCGGTGCTCGATCCAGAACTCGACGCCGGCGGCGATGCGCTCGGGGGTCAGGAAGTGCCTGCGGTACTGGTGCCAGGGCATCACCGCCTCGGCCGGGCGGCTCATCAGCTCGATGATGCGCGGCTGGCTCCGGGCGTCCGCGATCACGCCGTCGAGCCAGGCGGCGTCGAAGTCGTGCTTGCGGCGCATCTCCGCGACGAATGCGCGCACGTCCTCGCGGCCGCCGTCAAGCGCGCCGGCCGGCGCGGCGGCGAACAGCAGCGCGCAGGCGAGCCATCGCAGCGTCCCTGTCGCGGCCATGCGGGAGGTGATCAGGATTGCCTCAACCCACGAGTTTGCGGCTGGAGTACAGCGACATCAGGATACCGAAGCCCGCCATCAGCGTCACGAACGACGTGCCGCCGTAGCTGACCAGCGGCAGCGGCACGCCGACCACCGGCAAGAGGCCCGTGACCATGCCGGCATTCACGAACGCATAGACGAAGAAGGTCAGCGCGATGCTGCCGGCGAGCAGGCGCGCGAAGGCGTCGCGGCACTGGGTCGCCATGTACAGGCCGCGCGCGACGATGAAGACGTAACCCGCGAGCAAAGCGATGAGCCCGAGCAGGCCGAGTTCCTCGCCGATCACCGCGAAGATGAAGTCGGTCGAGCGTTCCGGCAGGAACTCGAGCTGGGCCTGCGTGCCGTTGGTCCAGCCCTTGCCGAACACGCCGCCGGAGCCGATCGCGATCTGCGACTGGATGATGTGGTAGCCGGCGCCCAGCGCGTCGCTCTGCGGGTCGAGCAGGGTGAGCACGCGCTGGCGCTGGTAGTCGTGCAGGAAGTGCCACAGCACCGGGACCGCGGCCCCGAGCACGGCGATGCCGCCGGCGATGAACCACCACGACAGGCCGCCCATGACCAGCACGATCAGGCCGGCCGCGGCGACCAGCAGCGCGGTGCCGAGGTCCGGCTGCTCCGCGATCAGCAGCACCGGCACGACGATGATGGCGAGCACCACCGCGACCGCGCCGATCGAGGGCGGCAGCGGCCGCTGGTACAGGTACCAGGCGCACATCATGGGCACCGCGAGCTTCAGGATCTCCGACGGCTGGAACCGGATGACGCCGAGGTCCAGCCAGCGCTGAGCGCCCTTGCCGACGTCGCCGGCGAAGGCGACCACGACCAGCAGCACGACGCCCGCGGCCCAGGCGGCCGGTGACAGGATGCGGAAGAAATGGTCGGGCACGCGCGCCAGCGCGATCATGACCGCGAAGCCGAGCCCGAGCCGGGCCAGCTGGTTGACCCACAGCGCGGTGTTGTCGCCGGCGGCGCTCCAGAGCACGAACATGCCGAAGGCGCTGACCGCCACCAGCGCCGCCAGCAGCATGCCGTCGAGGCGCAGGGCCCGCAGCAGGCGCGCCGTGGCGGTGACGGTGCGGCGCGTGCGCGAGGCGGAGAGTTCCTCGTACATCACTCCGCCTTCGGCGCCAGGTAGGCGTCGAACACGGCGCGAGCGATCGGCGCCGCTGCCGAGGCGCCGAATCCGCCGTTCTCCACCAGCACGGCGATCGCGAGCTTCGGGTGGTCCGCGGGCGCGAAGGCGACGAACAGCGCGTGGTCGCGCAGCCGCTCGGCGACGGTCTTCTCGTCGTACTTTTCGGTCTGGCCGACCGAGAACACCTGCGCGGTGCCGGTCTTGCCGGCGATCGAATAGCCGGCGCCGCGCGCCGCGCGCGATGCCGTGCCGCCACTGGTGACGGCGACCATCGCGTCGACGATGGTTTCCCAGTTCTCCGCGTGCGTCAGCTCGACCGGCGGCAGCTCCCGGGGCGCGCGCTCCTCGACCGCGCCGGTCGCCGGATCCACCAGCGCGCGCACCAGCCGCGGCTGGAAGTGACGGCCGCGCGTCGCGAGGATCGTGGTCGCCTTCGCGAGCTGCAGGATGGTCGCGGTCCAGTAGCCCTGGCCGATGCCGACGATCACGGTCTCGCCCGGGAACCAGACCTGCTGCTCGCGCCGCGCGAATGCGCCCTTCTTCCACTCGGGCGAGGGCATGATCCCGCCGCGCTCCCCGGGGACGTCGATGCCGGTCGGCTCGCCGAAGCCCATGCGGGCCATCGCGTCGTGGATGCGCTCGATGCCGAGCGTATTCGCGAGCCGGTAGAAGTAGACGTCGCAGGAGCGCATCACCGCGACCTTCATGTCCACGGAGCCATGGACGCCCCCGCGCTTGGGCTCGCGGTAACGGTGGCGCGAGTTCGGCAGCGAGTACGTGCCCGCGCAATAGACGTGGTCCCCGGGCCGGATCACGTCGTATTCGAGCCCGGCGAGCGCCATCACCGGCTTGATCGTGGAGCCGGGCGGATAGGTGCCGCGCAGCGCGCGGTTGAACAGCGGCTGGTCGGGATTCTCGGTCAGTGCGAGGTAGTCGTTGCGCGAGATCCCGCGCGCGAATCCGTTCGGGTCGAAGGTGGGCAGGCTCGCGAACACCAGCACGTCGCCGCTCCAGGGATCGAGCGCGACCACCGCGCCGCGCCGGCCCGCCATCGCCTGCTCGGCGACGCGCTGCAGCTCGATGTCGATGGTGAGCCGCAGGTCGCGCCCGGCCAGCGGTTCGCGCTCGCGCTCCTCGAGCTCCTTTTCGGCCTGCGCCAGCCCTTCCACCGGTCGCCCCTCGGCGTTGACCAGCACCTCGCGGTAGCCGCCGGTGCCCAGCAGCTCGTCCTCGTAGGCGCGTTCGACGCCGGTCTTGCCGATCACGCCGGTGCCGAAGTAGCGCTCGCGGTCGACGCGCTCGAGGTCGTCCTCGCTGATCGTTCCGACGTAGCCGAGCGCATGCGCGCCGACCGGGCCGTACGGATAGTGGCGTGCCATGCGCGTCTCCAGGAACACGCCCGGCAGTTCGTGGCGGTGCACGGCGTAGCGCGCCACCTCCTCGTCGTCGAGTTGCAGCAGGAACGGCACCGCCTCGAACGAGCGGCGCGACAGCACCAGCCGGCGCACGCGTGCCACGTCGTCGGGCTCGAGCAGCCCGAAGCGGCCGAGGCGCGCGAGCGTCTGCTCCAGGTCGCCGGCGCGCTCGCGCACGATCTCGAGCTGGTAGGCGGGCGTGTTCTCGGCCAGCACGCGTCCCGCGCGGTCGTAGAGGATGCCGCGGTTGGGCGGCAGCGGCTCGATGCGCGCGCGGTTGCCCTGCGACAGCTCGACGTAGTGCGCGCGCTGCAGCACCTGCAGCCAGAAGGCGCGCCCGGACAGCAGCAGCACGAGCGCCGCGACCACGCCGGCAGCGACCAGCGCGCGTTGCAGGAAGATGCGCTGCTCGAGGGCTTCGTCCTTGATGCGGACCCGGCGCATCAGTCGGTCACCGCCGGGCCGCGACGCGCGCGAACAGTCCCGTCACCAGCGGCCAGCAGGCCGCGCCGACGGGCACCGACAGCCAGCGGCGCCAGTCGGTCACCTCGTGGCCGGCGACGCCGTCGATCCAGAACACGATGAACTCGTTGAGCCACAGCAGCGCCAGGATCACGGCAGTCTGCTGCAGCGGCGGGAACGCGCGCACCTGCAGGCGCAGCTTCGACGCGACGTAGGCGATCACGATCAGCGCGAGCGCATGCTGGCCGAGCAGCACGCCCCGGAAGGCGTCGAGCGCGAGCCCGGCGCCCCAGGCATAGAACAGGCCGGTGAGGCGCGGCGACAGCAGCGTGAACCAGAGCACGGTCAGCGCGACGAAGTCCGGCCGCAGCAGCTCGAGCCAGCCGGGCAACGGCAGCACCGAGAGCAGGAGTGCGGCCAGCGTGACCGCGGCGATGCGTCCCCAGCCGAGGCCCGAGCGCGGGCGTGCCATGGCTAGCGGCCCACCGGCGGCGGCGCCGGCGCCGGTTGGTCCCCGGGTCCCGGCTCGGGCTCGACCACGGCATTGTCGAACCAGGCCAGCAGCACCTCCGGATCGCGGTCGAGCGCGGCGAGCGGCACGGCTTCGACCGCGAGCAGCGGCTGCGCCGGATTGCGCACGACGTCGGTCACCGTGCCGACCGGGTAGCCCGGCGGGTAGACGCCGCCCAAACCCGAGCTGACCAGCAGGTCGCCGGCGACGACGTCGGAGTTCTGCGGCAGGTAGGGCAGCGACAGCAGTCCCGAGCGGCCGGTGCCGAGCGCGATGGTGCGCGCGCCGGTGCGGTTCACCTGCACCGGGATCGCATGCTCGGGGTCGGTGATGGCGATGATTTCGGCCGAGACCGGGCCGGCGCGGGTCACCTGGCCGAAGATCCCGTTGGCGTCGAGCGCGGCCTGGCCGCGGAACACGCCGTCGCGCGTGCCCTTGTTCACCAGCACGCGCTGGCGGAACGGGTCGAGGTCCACGCGCACGATCTCGGCGATCAGCGTGCGTTCGACGACGCGCGCGGTCGACTCGCGCGCGGTCCGCAACCGCTGGTTTTCCTGCTCGAGCGACTCGAAGCGCATGAGCTTCAGGCGCAGCACCAGGTTGTCCGAGGCGAGGCGCACGTTGTCGGCCTCGATTTGCGCACGCGTCGCGAACGACGCGCGCATCGCCGCCCAGGCCTGCACCGGCGCCTGCACCGCCCACTGGAACGGGTACACCGCCGCGGAGGCCCAGTCGCGCGCCATGGCCAGGTGGTGCTGGCGGTGGTCGGCGACCATCAGGCCGGCGGAGGCGAGCGCGAGCACGATGAGGCGCAGCCCGAGGGCGGGGCCGCCGAGCAGCAATGGCCGAGAATCCGGCTCGTGCAGGCTCAAGGTGGCCTCTAGCCGAGGCCGAACAGCCCCGGGTGATCCTCGGACAGCTCGAGGATGCGGCCGCCGCCGCGCGCGACGCAGGTCAGCGGGTCCTCGGCGATGATCACCGGCAGGCCGGTCTCCTCCATGAGGAGCTTGTCGATGTCCTTCAGCAGCGCGCCGCCCCCGGTCAGCACGATGCCGCGCTCGGCGACGTCGGCACCGAGTTCCGGCGGGGTCTGCTCGAGCGCCTTCTTGACCGCCTGCACGATGCCCTGCAGCGGCTCCTGCAGCGCCTCGAGGATCTCGTTCGAGTTCAGCGTGAAGCTGCGCGGCACGCCCTCGGAGAGGTTGCGTCCCTTGACCGAGATCTCGCGCACCTGCTGGCCCGGGTAGGCCGAACCGATCTCGATCTTGATGCGCTCGGCGGTGGCCTCGCCGATCAGGATGCCGTAGTTGCGCCGCACGTAGTTGGTGATCGCCTCGTCGAAGCGGTCGCCGCCGATGCGCACCGACTCGGCGTAGACGATGCCGTTCAGCGAGATCACCGCGACTTCCGAGGTTCCGCCGCCGACGTCGAGCACCATCGAGCCGCGCGCCTCGTTGACCGGCAGGCCGGCGCCGACCGCCGCGGCCATCGGCTCCGGGATCACGTCCACGCGCCGCGCGCCGGCGCCCTCGGCGGACTCCTGGATCGCGCGGCGCTCGACCTGGGTCGAGCCGAAGGGCACGCAGATCAGCACGCGCGGCGAGGGACGCAGCCACCGGTTGCCGTGCACCTTGCCGATGAAGTACTGGAGCATGCGCTCGGTGTAGGTGAAGTCGGCGATCACGCCGTCCTTCATCGGCCGCACCGCGGTGATATGCCCCGGCGTGCGGCCCAGCATGCCCTTGGCCTCGGCGCCAACCGCCACGATGGTCTTGCCGCCGCGCCCGGGCTCGTCCTGGATCGCGACCACCGACGGCTCGTTCAGGACGATGCCGCGGCCCCGCACGTAGATGAGGGTGTTGGCCGTGCCGAGGTCGATCGAGACGTCGCTGGAGAAATAACCCCGGAGGCTCTTGAACATGTGCGGCTAAGTACCGGTAAAGACGACGGAACGAGGGCGGGCAGTGTAGCCTGCGGGCGCGACATTCCACAAGGCGACGTGTATGATTTCCGTCAAGTTTTTCCCCTATTTTCCTGCATCGGGGCGCTCGTGACGCTGACCCGCCGCGACGTCGAGAACATCGCGCACCTCGCCCGCCTGGAGATCGCCGAGGCGGAGCTGCCGGTCTACGTCCAGAGCCTGTCGTCGATCCTCGCTTTCGTCGAGCAGCTCTCGGCGGCGCCCACCGAGGGCGTCCTGCCGATGGCCCACCCGCTCGAGGGTCAGGTCCAGCGCCTGCGCGACGACCAGGTCACGGAAACGGACCGCCGCGACCGCTACCAGGCCAACGCCCCGGCGGTCGAGGCCGGCCTCTACCTGGTTCCCCGGGTGATCGAGTGAACCCGCATCACGCGACCGCCGCCGAGCTCGGACGCGGGCTGCGGGGCCGGCAGTACTCGAGCGTCGAGGTCACGCGCTTCTTCCTCGACCGCATCCGGGAGACCCACGGCGCCCTGAACGCCTTCGTCACCGTGACGGCCGAGCGGGCGCTCGCCGACGCGAAGCGGGCGGACGCCATGATCGCGCGCGGCGAGGGCGGCCCGCTCACGGGCGTGCCGCTCGCGCACAAGGACATCTTCTGCACCGACGGCGTGCTGACTTCCTGCGGGTCGCGGATGCTCTCGAACTTCATCGCGCCCTACGACGCGACCGTGGTCGAGCGCCTGGCCGCCGCCGGCATGGTGCTGCTCGGCAAGACCAACATGGACGAGTTCGCGATGGGCTCGTCGAACGAGACCAGCCACTACGGCCCGGTGCGCAACCCCTGGGACGGCAGCCGGGTGCCGGGCGGCTCCTCCGGCGGTTCCGCGGCGGCGGTCGCCGCGCGGCTCGCGCCGGTCGCGACCGGCACCGATACCGGCGGCTCGATCCGCCAGCCCGCGGCGCTCACCGGGCTCACCGGGCTGAAGCCGACTTACGGTCGCGTGTCGCGCTACGGGATGATCGCCTTCGCCTCCAGCCTCGACCAGGCCGGGGTGCTCGCGCAGTCGGCCGAGGACGCGGCGCTGGTGCTCGCGGCCATGGCCGGCTTCGACCCGCGCGACTCGACCAGCGTGGACGCGCCGGTGCCCGATTACGCGGCCGCGCTCGCGCGCCCGGTCAAGGGCCTGCGCATCGGCATCATCCGCGAGTTCTTCGGCGAGGGCCTGGAAGCGGGCACCGGCGCCGCCGTGCGCGCCGCGCTCGACGGCTTCCGCGCCATGGGGGCCGAGCTGGTCGACGTCAGCCTGCCGTTCCTGCCGTTGTCGGTGCCGACCTACTACGTGGTGGCGCCGGCGGAGTGCTCGTCCAACCTCTCGCGCTTCGACGGCGTGCGCTTCGGCCACCGCTGCCGCGACCCGAAGGACCTGATGGACCTCTACCGGCGCACGCGCGGCGAGGGCTTCGGCGCCGAGGTCAAGCGGCGCATCATGACCGGCACCTACGTGCTGTCGGCCGGCTACTACGACGCCTATTACCTGAAGGCGCAGAAGGTCAGGAGCCTCATCAACGACGACTTCCGCCGCGCATTCGCGCAGGTGGACGTGCTGATGGGGCCGACCACGCCGACACCCGCGTTTCCGCTCGGCGCCAAGACCGGCGACCCGATCACGATGTACCTGAACGACATCTACACCATCGGCGCCAACCTCGCGGGCCTGCCCGCGATCTCGGTTCCCTGCGGCCTGGTGGACGGCCTGCCGGTCGGGCTGCAGATCATCGGCCCGCACTTCGCGGAGGAGCGGCTGCTCGCCGCCGCGCACGCCTGGCAGCGCGAGTCCGATTGGCACCGGCGGCTGCCGCCGATGTACGCCTGAGGCGCCCATGACGAACGGATGGGAAACCGTCATCGGCCTCGAGATCCACGCGCAGCTCGCGACGCGGTCCAAGATCTTCTCGGGCTCCGCCACCGCCTACGGCGCGCTGCCGAACGTGCAGGCGAACCTGGTGGACCTCGGCTACCCGGGGGTGCTGCCGGTGCTGAACCGCGAGGCGGTGCGCATGGCGGCCCGGTTCGGCCTCGCGATCAACGCCACGGTCGCGCGCCGCTCGGTGTTCGCGCGCAAGAACTACTTCTACCCGGACCTGCCGAAGGGCTACCAGATCAGCCAGTACGAGCAGCCGATCGTGGCGGACGGCGAGGTCGAGATCGTGCTCGAGGACGGCTCGAGGAAGACCATCGGCGTGACGCGCGCGCACCTCGAGGAGGACGCGGGCAAGTCGCTGCACGAGGGCTTCGGCGGCTCGTCGGGCATCGACCTCAACCGCGCGGGCACGCCGCTGCTCGAGATCGTGTCGGAGCCGGACCTGCGCTCGGCGCGCGAAGCCATCGCGTACATGAAGAAGGTCCACACGCTGGTGCGCTACCTCGAGATCTGCGACGGCAACATGCAGGAGGGCTCGTTCCGCTGCGACGCGAACGTGTCGGTGCGCCGCCAGGGCCGGCACGAGTACGGGACGCGCTGCGAGATCAAGAACCTGAACTCCTTCCGCTTCGTCGAGCGCGCGATCAACTACGAGGTCGCGCGCCAGGTCGAGCTGATCGAGGGCGGCGGCAGCGTGGTGCAGGAGACGCGGCTCTACGACCCGGACCGGCACGAGACGCGCTCGATGCGCTCCAAGGAGGAGGCGAACGACTACCGCTACTTCCCCGACCCGGACCTGCTGCCGCTCGCGCTCGACGAGGCCTTCATCGAGGAGGTGCGGGCGACGCTGCCGGAGCTGCCGGACGCGAAAGCCGCACGCTTCGCGCGCGAGCACGGGCTGTCCGCCTACGACGCGGGCGTGCTGACGGCGAGCCGTGAACTGGCTGCGTACTACGAGGCGGTCGCTGCCGGGGCGAACGGCGAGTGGAAGCTGGCCGCAAACTGGGTCATGGGCGAGCTGTCGGGGTTCCTGAACCGGGACGGCCTGGAGATCGGCGATTCGCCGGTCTCCGCCACCTCGCTTGCGGGGCTGCTGCGCCGGATCCAGGACGCCACCATCTCGGGCAAGATCGCCAAGGAAGTGTTCGAGGCGATGTGGGACGGGCGGGCGGAGGCGGACGCGGTCATCGCCGCGAAGGGACTGCGCCAGATCACGGACACCTCGGCGATCGAACAGGCCATCGCCCGGGTGATGGCGGCGTACCCGGCCCAGCTCGCCGACTACCGCTCCGGCAAGGACAAGCTGTTCGGCTTCTTCGTCGGGCAGGTGATGAAGGCGACCGGCGGCAAGGCGAATCCCGCGCAGGTGAACGAGCTGCTGCGCAAGATGCTGGCGGGATGAGCGGGGACCTGCTGCACCGCTTCCTGTTCGAGCAGCTCCCGGTCCGCGGACACCTGGTGCGGCTCGACGCCAGCTGGCGCGCGGCCATCGAGCACCACGACTACCCGCGCCCGGTGGCCGGCGCGCTCGGCGAGGCCATGGCGGCGTCCGCGCTGATGGCGGGCGCGCTCAAGTTCGAGGGCCGGCTGTCGCTGCAGCTCGAGAGCCAGGGGCCGCTCCGGCTGCTGCTCGCGCAATGCACTCACCGTCACGCGATCCGCGGCGTCGCGCGCCACGAACCGGGTGCGGCGGAGCTCGCGGAACCGGCCGCCCTGTTCGGCAGCGGCCAGCTCGCGGTCACGATCGAGCAGCCCGAGGGCGACCGCTACCAGGGCGTGGTGCCGCTCGCCGGCCTGCCGCTCGCTGCGAGCCTGGAACAGTACTTCGAGCGCTCCGAGCAGCTGCCGTCGCGGCTGGTGCTCGCCGCCACGCCCGAGCGGGCCGCGGGACTGATGCTGCAGCGCGTCGCGGTCGGCGAGGAGGGCGCGCGCGCCGAGGCCGACGACGCCTGGCGGCGCATCGGGCTGCTGGCGGCGACGCTTTCGCCCGCGGAACTGCTCGAGCTGCCCTGCCGCGAGCTGCTTGGCAAGCTGTTCCCGGAGGACGACATCCGCCTGTTCAAGGGCTCGCCGGTCTGGTTCCAGTGCAGCTGCTCGCGCGAGCGGGTCGCCGGCATCCTGCAGGCGCTGGGCGGGGAGGAGGTCTCGGCGCTGCTCGCCGAGCGCGGCGACGTCGAGGTGCGCTGCGAGTTCTGCAACCGCGCCTGGCGCTTCGACGCGGTGGACGTGGCGGGGCTGTTCTCCGCGGCCTCGCCGCAGCAGGCCCCGCCCGGCGTGCACTGACGCCTCAGGCCTTGCGTTGCCCCGCGAAGGCGATGCGGTCCAGCACGCCGAGCAGCAGCGCCGACACCACGAAGGTCAGGTGCAGGATCACGTACCAGAGGATCTTGTCGTTCGGCACCTGCTGCGCGTTCATGAAGATGCGCAGCAGGTGGATCGAGGAGATCGCGACGATCGAGGCGGCGACCTTCAGCTTCAGCGTCCCCGAGTCGAGCTTGGACAGCCAGGCCGGCGTGTCGCCGGCGGTCGCCAGGTCGATGCGCGAGACGAAGTTCTCGTAGCCCGAGAACATCACCATCACGATCAGGCTGCCGACCAGCACCAGGTCGATCATCGCGAGCAGCGTCAGCACCAGGTCCGCCTCCGCCAGCGTCACGACCTGGGAGATGACGTGCCAGGCCTCCTGGAAGAACTTGATGCCGAGCACGATCAGCGCGAGCGACAGGCCGAGGTAGACCGGCGCCAGCAGCCAGCGGCAGGCGAACAGCAGTTGCTCGATGTATCGTTCCAGCATGTGACGCGCCTCCGGAGTCCGGGCGCGCACATTGTATACTCGATCGGATGCGCGACCGGCCGCCGGTGCAGGTGTCCTTCGAGTTCTTCCCGCCCAGCGACGAGGCCATGGAGCGCACGCTCTGGGCCTCGATCGAGCGGCTGGCGCCGCTCGCGCCGCGCTTCGTCTCGGTCACCTACGGCGCCGACGGCTCGACCCGCGACCGCACCCACCGGGTGGTCGCGCGCGTGCTGCGCGAGACCAGCCTGACCGCGGCGCCGCACCTGACCTGCATCGGCGCCAGCCGCGACCAGGTCCTGGAGATCGCGCGCGGCTACTGGGCGCTCGGCGTGCGCCACATCGTCGCGCTGCGCGGCGACCCGCCGGCGGGCGGCCGCTATGCGCCGCGCGCGGACGGCTTCGCGCACGCCTCCGACCTGGTCGCCGGCCTGCGCCGCGTCGCCGATTTCGAGATCTCGGTCGCCGCCTTCCCGGAAACGCACCCGGAGTCGGCCTCGCGCGGCGCCGACCTCGACAACCTGCAGCGCAAGCTCGACGCGGGCGCGGTTCGCGCGATCACGCAGTTCTTCTTCGACGCCGACCACTACCTGCGCTTCCGCGACGACTGCGCGGGCCGCGGCATCCGCGCGCCGATCGTGCCGGGCATCCTGCCGATCACGCGCTTCCCGCAGCTGCTGCGCTTCGCGGCGCGCGCCGGCGCGTCGGTGCCGGACTGGCTGGTCGAGCGCTTCGACGGCCTCGAGGACGACCCGGAGACGCGCAAGATGATCGCGGCGTCGGTCGCAATCGAACAGGTCGCGCGGCTGCGCCGCGAGGGCGTCGACGAATTCCACTTCTATACGCTGAACCGCGCCGAGCTGACCTACGCCATCTGCCACGCGCTCGGCGTGCGCGCCCGATGAACCGCGCAGAGCGCATCGCGGCGCTCCGGGAGGCGCTCACCGCGCGCATCCTGGTGCTGGACGGCGCGATGGGCACGATGTTCCAGCGCGCCGCGCTCGACGGCTCCGACTACCGCGGACGGCGCTTCGCCCAGTGGCCGCGCGAGCTCAAGGGCGCGAACGACCTCTTGTCGCTGACGCGCCCGGAGCTGGTTGCCTCGATCCATCGCGAATACCTGGCCGCCGGCGCCGACATCATCGAGACCAATACGTTCAACGCCAGCGCGCCGTCGCTCGCCGACTACGGGCTCGAGGAGTACGTCGGCGAGATCAACCTCGAGTCCGCGCGCATCGCGCGCCGCGCGGCGGACGAGGCGGCGGCGGCCGACGGCCGGTTGCGCTGGGTCGCGGGCGCGCTCGGGCCGACCAGCCGCACGGCTTCGCTGTCGCCCGACGTCAACGACCCCGGCTTCCGCAACACGAGCTTCGAGGCGCTGCGCGAGACCTATGGCGCCGCCGCGCGCGCGCTGATCGAGGGCGGCGCGGACCTGCTCGTGGTCGAGACCATCTTCGACACGCTGAATGCCAAGGCCGCGCTCTACGCGATCAGCGAGGCCTTCGAGGAGCTGGGCGCGGAGCTGCCGCTCATCGTCTCGGGCACGATCACCGACGCCTCGGGCCGCACGCTGTCCGGGCAGACGGTCGAGGCGTTCTGGAACTCGGTGCGCCACGCCCGCCCGCTCGCGGTCGGGCTCAACTGCGCGCTCGGCGCGAAGCAGCTGCGACCGCACGTGGAGGAGATGTCGCGCATCGCCGACTGCTTCGTCAGCGCCTACCCGAACGCCGGCCTGCCGAACGCCTTCGGCGACTACGACGAGGCGGCCTGCGAGACCGCGGCCCAGCTCGGCGAATGGGCGCAGTCCGGCATCGTCAACATCGTCGGCGGCTGCTGCGGCACGACGCCCGAGCACATCGCCGCGATCGCGCAGGCGGTCGCCGGGGTGGCGCCGCGCCGGCCCGCGGCGCCGCCGCGCCGCTGCCGCCTGTCGGGGCTCGAGGCGCTCAACATCGAGCCCGAGATGCTGTTCGTCAACGTCGGCGAGCGCACCAATGTCACGGGTTCCGCGAAGTTCCGCAAGCTGATCGAGGCTGACGACTACACGGCGGCGCTCGCCATCGCGCGCGACCAGGTGGCGAACGGTGCGCAGATCATCGACGTCAACATGGACGAGGGCATGCTGGACTCGCAGGCAGCGATGGTGAGGTTCCTGAACCTCGCGGCCTCCGAGCCGGACATCGCGCGCGTGCCGGTGATGATCGACTCGTCCAAGTGGACCGTGATCGAGGCGGGACTGCGCTGCCTGCAGGGCAAGGGCGTGGTGAACTCCATCTCGCTCAAGGAGGGCGAGGGCCCGTTCCTGGCGCAGGCGAAACTCGTGCGGCGTTACGGTGCCGCGGCGGTCGTGATGGCTTTCGACGAGCAGGGCCAGGCCGACACGGTGGAACGCAAGGTCGCAATCTGCGAACGCGCCTACCGGCTGCTGACGGAGCGCGCCGGATTCGCGCCCGAGGACATCGTCTTCGACGCCAACATCTTCGCGGTCGGCACCGGCATCGAGGAGCATGCCGACTACGGCCGCGCCTTCATCGAGGCCGTGCGCCAGATCAAGCAGCGCTGCCCGGGGTCGCTGACGAGCGGCGGCGTCAGCAACGTGTCGTTCGCGTTCCGCGGCAACGACGCGGTGCGCGAGGCCATGCACGCAGTGTTCCTGTACCACGCGATCAAGGCCGGCCTCGACATGGGCATTGTCAACGCCGGCCAGCTCGGCATCTACGAGGAGCTGCCGCCGGAGCTGCGCGAGCGCGTCGAGGACGTCATCCTGAACCGCCGGCCCGACGCGACCGAGCGGCTGCTCGAGATCGCGGGCCGCTACAAGGGCGGGGCCGCCGAGAAGCGCGCCGAGGACCTCGGCTGGCGCGACTGGCCGGTGCATGAGCGGCTCTCGCACGCGCTCGTCAAGGGCATCGACGAATTCATCATCGAGGACGTCGAGGAGGCCCGGCACGCGGCCGAGCGGCCGCTCGACGTGATCGAGGGCCCGCTGATGGACGGCATGAACGTGGTCGGCGACCTGTTCGGCGCCGGCAAGATGTTCCTGCCCCAGGTGGTCAAGTCGGCGCGCGTCATGAAGCGCGCGGTCGCGCACCTCGTGCCCTACATCGAGCAGGGCCAGGGCGGCGCGCGCGCGCGCAACGGCCTGATCGTGATGGCGACGGTCAAGGGCGACGTGCACGACATCGGCAAGAACATCGTGGGCGTCGTGCTCCAGTGCAACAACTTCGAGGTCGTGGACCTCGGCGTCATGGTGCCGGCCGAGCGCATCCTCGAGACCGCACGCGAGAAGTCCGCCGACATGATCGGCCTGTCCGGGCTCATCACGCCCTCGCTCGACGAAATGGTGCACGTCGCGCACGAGATGCAGCGCCAGGGCTTCACGGTCCCGCTCCTGATCGGCGGCGCGACCACCTCGCCCGCGCATACCTCGGTGCGCATCGAGCCGCAGTACCGGCACGGCGTGGTGTACGTGAAGGACGCCTCGCGCTCGGTCGGCGTGTGCCAGGCGCTCATCACGCCGGAGTCGCGTGCGGCCTTCTTCGAGCGCACGCGCGCGGAGCATGCGGCGCGGCGCGAGCAGCACGCGGGCCGCAGGCGCCGCCCGGAGGGGTTGTCGCTCGCCGACGCCCGCGCGCGCGCGCCGAAGCCTGACTGGGTCAGCTACCGCCCGCCGGTGCCTCGCTTCCTGGGGACGCGGGTGCTGCCGGAGCTGCCACTCGGCGAACTCGTGCGCTACATCGACTGGATGCCGTTCTTCAATGCCTGGGAGTTCTCGGGCAAGTTCCCGGAGATCCTGCGCGACCCGGTGCGCGGCGAGGCGGCGAGCGCCCTTTGGCAGGACGCACAGCGCATGCTCGAGTCGCTGGTGCGCGAGCGCTGGCTGACGGCACGCGCGGTACTCGGTTTCTTCCCGGCAGCGGGGGCGGGCGACGACATCGAGGTGTTCGCCGGCGATTCCCGGGGCGAGCGCAGCGCGATCCTGCACCACCTGCGCCAGCAGAAGGCGAAGCCCGCCGGCCAGGCGCAGCTCTGCCTCGCGGACTACGTGGCGCCGGCGACCGGCGCCCCGGACTACATCGGCGCCTTCGCGGTGACCGCGGGCATCGGCATCGAGCCGCACGTCGCCCGTTTCGAGGCCGCGCACGACGACTATTCCGCGATCCTGCTCAAGGCGCTCGCGGACCGGCTCGCCGAGGCAGGCGCCGAGATGCTGCACGAGCGCGTGCGGCGCGAGTTCTGGGGTTACGCCCCCGACGAGCGCCTGACCGGCGAGCAGCTGGTGCGCGAGGAATACCGCGGCATCCGCCCGGCGCCCGGTTACCCGGCCTGCCCGGACCACACCGAGAAGGCCGCGCTCTGGCGGCTGCTCGATGCCGAGGCCGCGACCGGCATTCGCCTGACCGAGTCCTACGCGATGCATCCGGCGGCCTCGGTCAGCGGCTGGTACTTCTCGCATCCGGAGGCGCGCTATTTCGCGGTCGGGCCGATCGGGGCGGACCAGGTCGAGGACTATGCCCGGCGCAAGGGCATCCCGGCGGCGGAGGCACGCCGCTGGCTGGCGCCCAACCTGGCCCGCGACGAGGCCGACGCCGCCTGAGCCGCGGCGAGTCGAGCCGCAGCCGAGACGAATCGCGCACCCGTGCGGGCGCCCCTCCTTATGATGGGCGCATCGTGAGCACCCGCTTCACCGTCAACGGAGTCGAGCGAGAATTCGGCGGCGACGGCGACATGCCGCTGCTCTGGTACCTGCGCGACCACGCCCGCCTCACCGGCACCAAGTACGGCTGCGGCGGCGGCTTCTGCGGCGCCTGCACCGTGCTCGTGGACGGCCAGCCACAACGTTCCTGCCTGCTGCCGGTGGCGGCGCTCGCTGGCCGTGCCATCCGCACCATCGAGGGCCTCGGCGAAGCCGGCCTGCATGCGGTCCAGCGGGCCTGGATCGAGGAGGATGTCGCGCAGTGCGGCTACTGCCAGGCCGGCCAGATCATGGCGGCGGCGGCGCTGCTCGAACGCAGGCCGGACCCGTCGGCGGAGGACATCGACACGATCGGCAATTACTGCCGTTGCGGCACCTACGTGCGCATCCGCCGCGCGATCGCGCGCGCCGCAAAGGCGCGGCGGCCGGCATGAGCGCGGCGCGACTGCAGGTTTCCCGCCGCGGCTTCCTGCAGGCTTCGCTGACCGCGTCGGGCGGGCTGCTGCTGCAGGCTTCGCTGCCGGTCACCGCGCGCGCGCAGGATGCGACGGCGCCGCCGAACCCGATCGGCATCAACCTGCGCATCGAGCGCGACAACCGCGTCTTCATCGGCTCGCCGAGCCCCGAGATCGGGCAGGGGGTCAAGACGTCGGTGCCGATGATCATCGCCGAGGAACTGGACGCCGACTGGTCGCTGGTGACGGTCGAGCAGCTGCCGCTCGGCATCGATTTCAGCGGCGCCACGCCACGCTGGATCTACGGATCGCAGGGCGCGGGCGGCAGCACCAGCATTCCGGACGCCTGGGCCGAGTTGCGCCAGGTCGGCGCGCAGGCACGTTCGCTGCTGCGCCGGGCCGCTGCGGCGCGCTGGGGCGTCGGCGCGGATGCCGTCGCGACGCGCGACGGGCACGCGCTGCACCCGGACGGCCGCCGCCTTTCCTACGGCGAACTCGCCGCGGAAGCCGCCGCGCTCGCCTTGCCGGCGGAGCCGGTCGCGCTCAAGGCGCGCGCCGAATACCGCATCATCGGCCGCCCGCAGCGGGTGGTGGACGCCGACGACATCGTCACCGGCCGCGCGCGCTACGGCATCGACGTGTACGAGCCGGGCGCATTCACGACCGTGATGCTGCGCTGCCCATATTTCGACGGCGGCATCGCGTCCTTTGACGACGGGGCGGCGCGCGCCGTCCCCGGCGTGCGCGCGGTGGTCGTGGTCCCCGGGCCGAAGCCGGGCGAACCGCTGACGGCGAACCTCGCGACCGGCATCGCGGTGGTCGCCGACGACACCTGGTCCGCGCTCAAGGGGCGCGAGGCGCTCAAGGTGGAGTGGACGCGCGGCCCGTTTGCGGAAGAGTCGAGCGCCGCGCTCGACCGGCAGTGCGGCGAGCTGCTCGCGCGCACCGGGCAGGTCGTGCGCGACGACGGCGACTTCACCGCGGCGCGCGCGGCGGCGGCGCGCGTGGTCAGCGCGCGCTACCGCGTGCCGTTCGTGAGCCACGCGCCGCTCGAGCCCGAGAACTGCTTCGTGCACGTGCAGGCGGACCGCGCCCGCGTGATCGGGCCGTTGCAGCAGCCGGCGGGCGCGCAGCGCGCCGTCAACCTGGTCACGGGCATCCCGCGGCCCGCAATTTCGGTCGAGATGACGCGCTCCGGCGGGGGCTTCGGGCGCAAGCTCACCAACGACTTCGTCGCCGAGGCGGCCCTGGTCTCGAAGGCCACCGGCCTGCCGATCAAGCTGATGTGGACCCGCGGCGACGACCTGCAGCACGACTTCTACCGGCCCTTCGGGCACCACGAGCTGGTGGCGGCGCTCGACGCGGCGGGCGCCGTGACCGGATGGACCCACCGGCTCGCGAGCGCATCCAAGTACTACCGCCGCGCCAGCGTGAAGGCCGAGGACATGTGGGGGCCGGAACTGTACCCGGACGACTTTCCGGCGCGGCTGGTGCCGAATTACCGGCTGGAATGGCACGCGGTCACGAGCGGCATCCCGCGCGGCTCCTGGCGCGCGCCCGCGCACACCGCGAATGCCTTCGTCGTGCAGAGTTTCCTCGACGAGGTCGCGCTCGCCACCGGGCAGGATGCGCTGGCGCTGCGGCTTGCGATGCTGGGCGCCGACCGCGAGTTCGACTACGCGCAGCATGGCGGGCCGAAATTCCACACCGGGCGGCTGCGCGCGGTGCTCGAGCGCGTCGCCTCCGCGATCGGCTGGGGCCGGCGGCTGCCGCAAGGCCGCGGCATCGGGCTCGCGGCGCACTTCACCTTCGGCGGCTACGCCGCGCACGCGATCGAAGTGGAGGTCTCGCCGCGCGGGGAGCTGGCCTTCCGGCGCGTGGTCTGCGCGATCGACTGCGGGCAGCCGGTGAACCCGCTCGGCATCGAGGCGCAGATGCAGGGCGGCACGATCGACGGACTGTCCACCGCGCTCAACCTCGAGATCACGATCCGGGACGGCCGGGTCGAGCAATCGAACTTCGACGGCTATCCGCTCGCGACCATGGCGCAGATGCCGCGCGACGTCGAGGTGATCATCGTGGACTCGGCGGAATCGCCGTCCGGTTGCGGCGAGATGGGCATCCCGACCACGGCGCCCGCGCTCATGAACGCCATTCACGCCGCCTGCGGCGTGCGCATCCGCAGCCTGCCGGTGCGCGACCAGCTGCGCGCGGCGCTCGGCGCCTGAAATAATTTATTGGATGGATGCGTCCCTGTTGATGCCTGCGCGCTCCAGCATCCCCATCTGCCACAGGATCCAGTCCTGCCGCTCCCGTACGTACGCCGACGGGTTCGCGACGCGGAAGCGCTTCGGGGCCGGCAGCACCGCGGCGAGCAGCGCGGCTTCCGGCCGGTTCAGCCGCGCCGCGGGCTTGCGGAAGTAGCGCTGGCTCGCCGCTTCCACGCCCCAGACGCCGCGTCCGAACTCGGCGCTGTTGAGGTAGACCTCGAGGATCCTCCGCTTGGGCCACAACGCCTCGATCCACAGCGTGAACCAGGCCTCGAGCGCCTTGCGCGGCCAGCTCTGGCCCGGCCACAGGAACAGGTTCTTCGCGACCTGCTGGCTGATGGTGCTGGCGCCGCGCAGCCGGCGTCCGCGCCTGGCGTCGGTGAGCGCCTTGTCGATGGCCTCGAAGTCGAAGCCGTCGTGCTCGAGGAACCGCTGGTCCTCGGCGGCGATGACGGCGACCGCCGCGTGACGCGAGATGGCGTCCCAGGCCACCCAGTCGTGCCGCTGCGGCCGCTCGTCGTCCCGCAGCATGAACGCGGTCACCGGCACCGGCACGAAGCGGAGCAAGCCGACGGCCGCGATGCTGCCGAGCGCGAGCAGGGCCAGCGCCAGCGCCGCCCCGCGCGCGAGGCGCGCGGGCCAGGAGCGCCGTTTCACCGCGGCTGCCGCAGGGTCAGGGGCCGCTCGCGCGCCGCACGAGCTTGATGACGACGGCCTCCAGCGGAACGTCGTCGTGGCCGCCGCGCCGCCCGGTCTTGACGGCGGCGATCTTGTCCACCACGTCGATGCCGCCGGCGACGCGCCCGAACACGGCGTAGCCGTAGTTGCCGGGGCGATGGTCGAGGAAGGCGTTGTCCACCAGGTTGATGAAGAACTGCGCGGTCGCGCTGTGCAGGTCGTTGGTGCGCGCCATGGCGATCGAGCCGCGCCGGTTGCGCAGGCCGTTGTCGGCCTCGTTGGTGATCGGCTCGTGGACCGGCTTCTGCTTCATGTCGGCCGTGAAGCCGCCGCCCTGGATCATGAATCCGGGGATCACGCGGTGGAACACCGTGCCGTCGAAGTGGCCCTCGTCCACGTAGCGCAGGAAGTTCCGGCAGCTGATCGGCGCCGACACCTCGTCGAGCTCCACCGTGAAATCGCCGAGCGTCGTCTCGAACCTGACCATTGCGTTCACTCCCGTGGACCGGACGCAGATTCTAATGTGTCCGGCGCCATCCTGCCCCCGGTCGCGCGCTCGAGCCCCGCGAGGTCGCGGTGCGTGGCGACGTCCACCAGGCCCGCGGCCGACATCAGGCCGCGGACCGCCGCGCCCTGGGCCGCGCCGTGCTCGACGACCAGCGCGCCCCCCGGCGCGAGCACCGCGGGCGCGCCGGCACAGACCTGTGCGAGCGCCTCGAGGCCGCTGCGGCCGGCGACCAGTGCGGACCGAGGCTCGCAGGCGAGCGCGGCGAGGGCCGCGTCGTCAGCGGCAAGATAGGGCGGGTTCGAGGCGACCAGGTCGAAGCGCGCGCCGGCCACCGGCTCGAACCAGGATCCGCGCAGGAAGCGGACGTTGCCGATGCCGAGGCGCGCCGCATTGGCGGCGGCGACCGCGAGCGCCTCTGCGCTGCGGTCCACGGCGGTCACGGCCGCGTCCGGCCGCTCGCGCGCGAGCGCGAGCGCGATGGCGCCGCTGCCGGTCCCGAGGTCGAGCACCGCGGGCCGCGCGACGTCCGCGAGCGCGGCGAGCGCGAGCTCGACCAGCAGTTCGGTCTCCGGGCGCGGCACCAGCACGTCCGGCGTAACGCCGAGATCCAGCGACCAGAATTCCCGGCGCCCGGTCAGGTAGGCGACCGGTTCGCCGCGCAGGCGGCGGCCGGCAAGCGCCTCGAGCGCAGCCGCCTGCTCGGTCGAGAGCGCGCGCTCCGGATGCGCCGCGAGCGCGGCACGGCTGGCCCCCGTCACGTGCGCGAGCAGCAGGGCGGCGTCGAGCGCGGGGCTGCCGGAGACGGCCGTGAAGCGGCGCGCGAGCGCCGCGGCCGCCTCGCCCGCGCGCGTCATTCGAGCTCGGCGAGCTCCTCGGCCCGGTGCTCGCGCGCGAGCGCGTCGATCACTTCGTCGAGGTCGCCGTCGATGATGGCGTCGAGCCGGTACAGGGTCAGCTCGATGCGATGGTCGGTGAGCCGGCCCTGCGGGAAGTTGTAGGTGCGGATGCGTTCGGAACGGTCGCCGGTGCCGACCTGCAGCCGCCGGGTGCGCGCGCGCGTCGCGGCGGCGCGCTCGCGCTCGGCGGCCAGCAGCCTGGCGCGCAGCAGCGCCATCGCCCGCGCGCGGTTCTTGTGCTGCGAGCGCTCGTCCTGGCACTCGACCACGAGGCCGGTCGGCAGGTGCGTGATGCGCACCGCCGAGTCGGTCTTGTTGACGTGCTGGCCACCGGCGCCGGAGGCGCGGTAGGTGTCCACGCGCAGGTCCGCGGGATTGACCGCGACGCTCTCGACCTCGGCGATCTCCGGCAGCACCGCGACCGTGCAGGTCGAGGTGTGGATCCGGCCCTGCGCCTCGGTCGCGGGCACGCGCTGCACGCGGTGCGTGCCGGACTCGAACTTCAGGCGCGCGTACACGCCGCGGCCCGCGATGCGGCTGATGACCTCGCGGTAGCCGCCGTGCTCGCCACGGCTCTCCGACAGCATCCCGACGGTCCAGCCGCGGCGCTCGGCGTAGCGCGCGTACATGCGGAACAGGTCGCCGGCGAACAGCGCCGCCTCGTCGCCGCCCGCGGCGGCGCGGATCTCGAGGAACACGTCGTGGCTGTCGAGCGGGTCCTCGGGCACCAGCAGGTCCTGCAGCGCCGCCTCATCGGCGGCGATCGCGCGCTCGAGCTCGCCGATCTCCATGCGCGCCAGTTCGCGCACGCCGGCGTCCGTGTCGGCCGCCATGGCTCCCGCGGCCCCGAGCTGGCGTTCGCGCTCGGCCAGCCGTGCCACGCCGCGCGCGATCGGGTCGAGGCGGGCGAACTCGACCGACAGCTCGCGGAAGCGGTCGGAGCGCGCCAGCACCTGCGGGTCGGCGAGCAGGCGCTCGACCTCGGCGTGCCGGTCGGCGACCTGCTCGAGCCGCCGGCGCAGCGCGTCCTTCACCGGTCCTCCCGCTCCGTGCGGAACAGCCGCGCCGCGGCCTGCGCGAGCGCGGGGTCGCCGCTCTCGGCCGCATCGCGCAGCGCCGTGGACGGCGCGTGCAGCAGCCGGTTGGTCAGCGTGCCGGCGAGGAATTCGAGCACTTCGTCGGCCGGCTGCCCGGCGGCCAGCATGCGCCGCGCCTGCTCGAGCGTCTGCGCGCGCACGACCTCGGCGTGGCCGCGCAGCTCGCGGATCATCGGCACCGCATCCTGCACGCGCAGTCCCGCCATGAAGCGCGACGCGTCGTGCTCGATGATGCGGCGCGCCTCGGCGGCCTCCTCCTGGCGCGCCTTCAGGTTGACGTCCACGACCTGGCGCAGGTCGTCGATCGTATAGAGGTAGACGTCCTCGAGACCGGCGACTGCCGGGTCGATGTCGCGCGGGACCGCGATGTCCAGCATGAACATCGGCCGGTGCCGGCGCGCCTTGAGCGCGGCCTCGACCGCGGCCAGCGTGATCACCAGTCCGGGCCGCGCGGTCGAGGAGATGACGATGTCGGCCTGCGGCAGGTGGGCGTCGACGGCGTCCAGCAGGATCGCGGACGCCTGCAGGCCCTCCGCGATGCGCTCGGCGCGCGCCAGGCTGCGGTTCGCGATCACCAGCCGGCCGATGCGCTGCGCATGCAGGTGCCGCGCCGCGAGCTCGATCATCTCGCCCGCGCCGACCAGCAGCGCGGTGTGGCGCTCGAAGTTCGCGAAAATCCTCCGCGCGAGCTGGATGCCGGCCGAGGCGACCGACACCGCATTGGCGCCGATCGCGGTCTCGGTGCGCACCTGCTTCGCCACCGCGAAGGTCTGCTGGAACAGCCGGTTCAGCAGCGGGCCGGCCGTGCCCGCCTGCTGCGCGGCGCGATAGGCGTCCTTGAGCTGGCCGAGGATCTGCGGCTCGCCGAGGATCATCGAGTCGAGCCCGGCCGCGACCGCGAACACGTGGCGCACGGCCGCCTCGCCCTGTTCGCGGTACAGGCAGCCCGCGAGCGCCACGCCCGATTCGGAAGCGAGCCAGTCCGCGAGCGCGGCAGCGTCGTCCGCGGCCGCGCAATAGACCTCGGTGCGGTTGCAGGTCGAGACGATCGCCGCCTCCTCGACGCCGGGCAGCGCGGAGAGCGCCGCCAGAGCCTGCGGCAGGCGCGGGGCGTCGAAGACGATGCGCTCGCGCACTTCGACGGGCGCGGTGCGATGGTTCAGTCCGACGACGAGGAGCGACATGATGGGCCGGCAGCGTAAATCCGGCGGATTGTCCGGTAACGACCACGGCAGCACAAGCGCTGCGATATAGTGCCGCGATGCCCGCCCTGGTGCGCCTTTTCGCCGCATTGCTGCTGTCCGCGGGCGGCGCCCAGGCGCTGGCGGCGGCCCCGCGCTGCGGCGGCGACGCCTGGGAGCTCGCGGCCGCGGCAGAGCGCGCGCTGCTGCGCGGCGACTGGCCGGGTGCGGCGCGGCTCTACGGTTGCGCCGCCGCGGGCAGCGAGGATCCCGCGCTCGCCGAGCGCGCGACGCGCACGGCCTTCGAGAACGGGCAGTATCCGGAGGCCGTGCGGCTGGCGCGGCGCTGGCTCGCGATCCAGCCCGCGAGCGAGCCTGCCCGGCGCCACCTCGCGATCGGGCTGCTGCGCCAGTACGACGATGCGGGCGCCGCCGCCGAGTTCGGGCAGTTGCTCGCGACTGCCTACGAAGACCGCGCCCGGGGCTACATGACCCTGCTTGGCATCCTCGCGGACGAGGGCAACGAGACGGGCGCCGCGCGCGCGATGGAGCGGCTCGCCACGACCGACGCCGGCGTCGCGGAGGCGCAGTACGCCGCGAGCGTCCTGTGGGAACGCGCCGAGGACGGCGGCCGCGCGCTGGCTGCGGCGCGGCGCGCGATGGCGCTGCGCCAGGACTGGCGCCTGGCGGAACTGGCTGAAGTGCGCGCGCTCGCGGCCCGGGGCGAGGAAGCCGCGGCGCTCGAGCGGTCCGGCGCGCTCGCGGCCGATGGCGACCTTTATTCGAGGATCAGCCATGCCTGGCTGCTGCTCGGCGCCGACCGGCGCGACCAGGCAGCCGCGATCTTCGAGGAACTGCGGCGTGCGGGCGGCGCCGGCGCCGCCGACGCGATCGCGGGGCTGACGGCGATCGCGCTCGACGAGCGCCGCTTCGACGATGCGCGGCGGTTGCAGGACGAGGCCGTGCGCGACGCGCAGCAGGCCGACGCGGTGCAGTGGAACCTGGCGCGCATCGCCGAGGAACGGGGCGAGGACGCCGAGGCCGCGCGCCACTACGAGCGCATCCGCGGCGGCGCACGCGCGGTGCCGGCGCAGCTGCGCGCATACCGCCTGTGGCGCGCGCAGGGCCTGCCCGAGCGCGCGGAAATGCTGCTCGACGATTTCCTGGTCGGCGAACCCGGCGAGACGGCCGAGGTGGTCGCGGGCGTCGCGAGCCAGCTGGTCGAGGACGGCCGCGGCGACGCCGCGATCGCGCTCGTGGACCGGGCGCTCGCGGTGCTGCAGGACGACGACCTGCGGCTGGCGCGCGGCTTCCTGCTGGAGCGCCTCGATCGCGTGCCCGAGGCGGTCGCCGACCTGCGCGCCGTGCTGAAGCGCAGGCCCGAGGACCCGGTGATCCAGAACGCGCTCGGCTACACCCTCGTGGACCGCACGCGCTCGCTCGCGGAGGGCCACCGCCTGATCGAGCGCGCGATCGCGGCCAAGCCCGACAGCTACGCGATCCAGGACTCCATGGGCTGGGCGCTGGTCCGCCTCGGCCGGCTCGACGAGGGCAGGACCTGGCTCGAGACCGCCTGGAACCGCTCCGAGGACCCGGAAGTCGCCGCGCACCTCGGCGAGACCTACTGGCTGCTGGGGCGCATCGACGACGCGCGGCGCATCTGGAACGAGACGCTCGCGAAACACCCTGACAGCCGGCCGTTGCTGCGGGCGATCGAGCGCCACCCGCGGTGAACGCGCGCCTGGCCGCCTGCGCCGCGGCGCTGCTCGCCAGCGGCTGTGCGACGCTGCCGCAGCCCGGCGCGGGCGACTGGCCCGCGCGGCGCGAAGCGCTGCAGGCGTTGAGCGGCTGGACGCTGACCGGGCGCGTGGCGGTGGCGGCGGGCGAGGAAGGTTTCTCGGGCGGAATGCGCTGGCGCCAGGACGGCGCGCGCGCCGAGATCGAGATGCGCGGACCGCTCGGCGGCGTCGCGCTCGCGATCCGCGTGGACGGCGAGGCGATCACGGTGACGGACGCGGGCGGCACCACGCTCGCCGGCGAGGAGGCGCGCCGCGTCGCGCGCGAGTACGTCGGCGCGCCGCTGCCGCTGCCAGAGCTTCGCTACTGGCTGGTCGGCGCGCCGGCGCCGCATGCGGCATTTCGCGAGATGCTGGGTGCGGACGCCCGGCTGGCGGCGCTGGAGCAGGCCGGCTGGCAGGTGCGCTACACGCGCTACGCTGCGGCGGGCGGGCTGGTGCTTCCGGACCGGCTGGAGCTGACCGCAGGCGGCGTCCGGCTGCGACTCGCGGTCTCCGATTGGCGATTCGCGCCGTGAACCCCGCACCCTGGCCGGCGCCGGCCAAGCTCAACCTGTTCCTGCACGTGCTGGAACGCCGCCCGGACGGTTACCACGAGATCCAGACCGCGTTCCAGTTGATCGACCTGGCGGACAGCCTGACGATCCTGCCACGCGAGGACGGCGCGATCGTCCGCCCCGAAGGTGCGGCGGAGGTGCCGCCGGAAGAGGACCTCTGCGTGCGCGCCGCGCGGCGGCTGCAGGCGGAAGGCCAGGTGCGCCGGGGTGCCGAGATCCGCGTGGCCAAGCGCATTCCGATCCAGGGCGGCATGGGCGGCGGCAGCTCGGATGCCGCCACGACGCTGGTCGCCCTGAACGAGATCTGGGCGCTGCGGCTGCCGGTCGCGCGGCTCGCGGGGATCGGGCGGGAACTGGGCGCCGACGTGCCGCTTTTCGTGTACGGACACAGTGCCTGGGCCGAGGGGGTGGGCGACGTCCTGACCCCGCTGGACCTGCCGCCCCGGCACTTCGCGATCGTTTTGCCGGGGGCGGGAGTGTCCACCGCCGAGGTGTTTCAGGCGCCTGAATTGACAAGGAATTCCGCCAAGACGACAATTCGCGGTTTCCTGAAGGCGGGCGGACGCAACGATTGCGAGGCGGTGGTGGCCGCCCGCCATCCACGGGTGGCAGAGGCGCTGGCCTGGCTCCGGCAGCGGGGCGCGGCGCAACTGACCGGCACCGGCGGCTGCGTGTTCTCGGCATTTGCCGACGAGCGGTCGGCGCGCGGGGCGCTGGCCGGGCTGCCGCCCGGATGGAGCGGGATGGTCGCGCGCGGACTTGACCGTTCGCCCCTGCAGGAACGCCTGGCGGCGGAGCGGTCGTCCCGCGCGAGCGCGAGTGAATGACCTTGGGGTGTCGCCAAGTGGCAAGGCAACGGATTTTGATTCCGTCATACGAAGGTTCGAATCCTTCCACCCCAGCCAGTTTTGGGCGAAGCGTGCGGGCATGAGGGAGAGTCGCGTGGACCAGTCCACGATGGCGGTGTTCACCGGCAATGCGAATCCGGGGCTGGCACAGGACATCGTGCGGCACCTGATGATGCCGCTCGGCCGGGCCCTGGTCGGACGCTTCAGCGACGGCGAGATCCAGGTCGAGATCATGGAGAATGTCCGCGGCCGGGACGTCTACCTGGTGCAGTCGACCTGCCCGCCGGCGAACGAGCACCTGATGGAGCTGCTGGTGATGGCGGACGCCTGCCGGCGCGCCTCGGCCCGCCGGATCACCGCGGTGATCCCGTACCTGGGATACGCGCGGCAGGACCGGCGCCAGCGCGCGATGCGGGTGCCGATCACGGCGAAGCTGGTCGCGGACATGATCGGCTGCGCGGGCGTGGACCGGGTGCTGACCGTGGACCTGCACGCGGACCAGATCCAGGGCTTCTTCGACGTGCCCGTGGACAACGTGTACGCGTCGCCGGTGCTGCTGGGCGAGGTCTGGAAGCAGAAGTACGAGAACATGATCGTGGTGTCGCCGGACGTCGGCGGCGTGGTGCGCGCGAGGGCGCTGGCCAGGCGCCTCGACAACGCGGACCTCGCGATCATCGACAAGCGGCGGCCGCGCGCGAACGAGTCGCAGGTGATGAACATCATCGGCGACGTGCGCGGCAGGTCCTGCGTGCTGGTGGACGACCTGGTCGACACCGCGGGCACGCTGTGCCAGGCCGCGCAGGCGCTGAAGGACGAGGGTGCCGTGCGGGTGATCGCCTACATCACCCACGCGGTGCTGTCCGGAAGCGCGGTGGAGAGGATTTCGTCCTCGGCGCTCGACGAGCTGGTCGTGACCGACACGATCCCGCTCGGCGACGCGGCGAGGAAGTGCAGGCGTATCCGCGTGCTCTCGGTCGCAGAGCTGCTCGCGGAGACGATGCGGCGGATCCGGGACGAGGAATCCGTCAGTTCGTTGTACGTGGACTGAACCAACTGGAGCATTGACATGAAGATTTCGTTCGAACTCGACGCCGAGTTCCGGGACGACCAGGGCAAGGGTGCGAGCCGCCGCCTGCGTCATCTCGGCAAGGTCCCGGCGATCCTCTACGGCGGCAGGCGCGACGCGCGCGCGCTGGTCGTGGACCACACCAAGCTCGCCCGGCTGATGGACGACGAGCGGTTCTACTCGACCATCCTCGCGCTCAAGGTCGGCAGCCAGACCCAGGCCGCCGTGCTCAAGGACGTGCAGCGCCACCCGTACCGGAACCAGATCGTGCACATCGACTTCCAGCGCGTGCTGGAGGACGAGAAGATCCGGATGCACATCCCGCTGCACTTCAAGGGCGGCGCGGAATCGAAGGGCGTCAAGGAGCAGGGCGGCGTCGTCTCGCACGTGCGCAACGACATCGAGGTCACCTGCCTGCCGAAGGACCTGCCGGAGTTCGTCGAGGTCGACGTGTCGCACCTCGAGATCAACCAGGTCATCAAGCTGTCCGGGCTCAAGCTTCCGCCGGGCGTCGAGATCGTGGACCTGCTGGCCGGCCGCGACGGGCCGGTGGCCTCGATCCACATGCCGCGCGTCGAGGAGGAAGAGGCTCCGGCCGTCGACGAAGCGGCGGCCGCCGCCGCCGCGGGCGCGCCCGCGGCCGCCGGCGCACCGGCGGCGCCCGGTGCGGCTCCCGCCGCGGCGCCTGGTGCGGCACCCGGCGCGGCGCCCGCCGCGGCGGGCGCTGCCGCGAAGGGCGCACCGGCCAAGGATGCCGGCAAGGACGCCAAGAAGGGCGACGCCAAGAAGTAAGGCGGCTCGCGCCGCCTCGGGACGGGGCCGCCCGCAGGGCGGCCCCGGCCATCTGGCAAGGACCCATCCATGCCCGGACTTCCGCTGCAATTGCTGGTCGGGCTCGGCAACCCGGGCCCGGAGCACGCGGCCACGCGCCACAACGCGGGATTCTGGTTCGTGGACGAGCTGGCGGCGCGCCACGAGGCGCGCCTGAAGCCCGAGCGCCGCTACGGCGCGGATGCGGGCCGCGCGACCATCGCCGGCGTGCCGCTCTGGCTGCTGAAGCCGATGGGCTACATGAACCGCAGCGGCCAGGCCGTGCGCTCGTTCTGCGATTACCTGCAGGTGCCGCCGGACCAGGTGCTGGTCGTGCACGACGAGCTCGACCTGCCCGCCGGCGTCGCACGCCTCAAGTTCGGCGGCGGCGCGGGCGGCCACAACGGGCTCAAGGACGTGATCGCGCACCTCGGCGAGGAATTCTGGCGGCTGCGCATCGGCATCGGCCACCCCGGCCACCGCGACGAGGTCATCTCCTGGGTGCTGGAGCGTCCCACGCAGGTGGAAGAGCGCCTGATGCGCGAGGCGATCGAGCTCGCAGTCGCCGAGTTCCCGCGACTGCTGGCCGAGGGCGCCGAGAAGATGATGAACCGGCTGCACACGAAGCCGCCCGCGGCGGACGGCTGATGGGAATCCGCTGCGGCATCGTCGGCCTGCCCAACGTCGGCAAGTCCACGCTCTTCAACGCGCTGACGCGCGCCCGCATCGCGGCGGAGAATTACCCGTTCTGCACCATCGACCCGAACGTCGGCATCGTGCCGGTGCCCGACCCGCGGCTCGCGGCGCTGGCGGCGATCGCAAGGCCCGAGAAGATCGTGCCGACGACGGTGGAATTCGTCGACATCGCCGGCCTCGTCGCCGGGGCCTCGCAGGGCGAGGGCCTCGGCAACAAGTTCCTCGCGCATATCCGCGAGGTCGACGCGATCGCGCACGTGGTGCGCTGCTTCGAGGACCCCGACGTCGTGCACGTCGCAGGCAGGGTCGATCCGGCATCCGACGTCGCCACCATCAACACCGAGCTTGCGCTCGCCGACCTCGAGACGGTCGAGCGCGCGCTGCAGCGCGCCGACAAGGCCGCCAAGGCCATGGACAAGGACGCGATGCGCTGGCGGGAATCGCTGCAGCGCATGCGCGCGCAGCTGGACCGGGGCGCCCCGGTGCGCGCGATGGCGCTGGACGCGTTCGAGCGCGAACGGCTGCGCGAACTGTCGCTGCTGACCGCCAAGCCGGTCATGTACGTCGCCAACGTGGCGGAAGGCGGCTTCGAAGGCAATGCGCGCCTCGACGCACTGCGCGACATCGCCGCGGCGGAAGGTTCGGAGGTCGTGCCGGCCTGCGCCGCGATCGAGGCGGAGATTGCAGAACTCGACGAGGCTGACCGCGCAGCCTTCCTGGCCGACCTCGGCCTCGCGGAGCCGGGCCTCGACCGCATCATCCGGGCCGGCTACCGGCTGCTGGGGCTGCTGACCTTCTTCACCGCGGGCCCCAAGGAGGTCCGCGCGTGGACGGTGCGCGCCGGCGCCACCGCTCCGCAGGCGGCGGGCGTGATCCACACCGACTTCGAACGCGGCTTCATCCGCGCCGAGACCATCGCCTACGACGACTACCTCGCGTTCCAGGGCGAAGCCGGCGCGCGCGAGGCCGGAAGGCTCCGGCTCGAAGGCAAGGACTACGTCGTGCGCGAGGGCGACGTCCTGCACTTCCGCTTCAACGTCTGAAGGCGCCCGGAGCGCCCGCCGCACGGCCGTGCTTCACCCCGTCCCCGCCGACCGCATCGCCGATATTTCCGCCAGGCTCGCCGATGGCGCGCATGGGCTGGCTGCGGCCGAGGTCGCGGAGCGGCGCGCGCGATTCGGCCTGAACGCGATCGTCGACGAGGCCCGCAGCCCGTGGCGCGAACTCGCGCGCGAGACGGCTCGCGATCCGATGATCTGGTTCCTGATCGGCATCGGCATCCTGTATGCGCTGATCGGCGAAATGGACCAGGCGATGATCCTGATCGGCGCCATTCTGCCGTTGATCGGCATGGACGCCTGGCTTCACCGCCGCACGCGCATCTCGACGCAGGCGCTGAGCGGAAAGCTGGCGAGTCATGCGCAGGTGATCCGCGACGGCATGGCGATGGTGGTTCCCGCGATGGAGCTGGTTCCGGGAGACCGGGTCCGGCTGCCGGCCGGCGAATCCATTCCGGCCGACGGCCTGCTGGTGCTGGGCGAGGCGCTGCAGGCCGACGAATCAGCGCTGACCGGCGAGTCCGTGCCGGCACGCAAGGCGCCGCTGACGAGCGCCCTCGACGCGGCAGTCGACACGGTCCACTGGGGCTTCGCCGGCACGCGCCTGCTCACGGGCGATGCGCTCATGTGTGTCGTGACCACGGGCGCGGACACGCTGTACGGTGAAATCGTCCGCAGCGCGCGCGCGAGCGAGCGCGGGCGGACCCCGCTGCAGCAGGCGATCAGCCGCATGGTGCTGATCCTGGTCACCGCCGCGGCAGGCCTGTGCATCGTTCTCGGCGCCGTGCGGCTGTGGCAGGGATACGGCCTCGCGGACGCGCTGCTGAGCGCTGCCACGCTGGCGGTCGCGGCGATCCCCGAGGAATTCCCGCTGGTCTTCACGTTCTTTCTCGGCTTCGGCGTCTACCGGCTGGCACAACGGCAGGCGCTGGTGCGCCGTGCGGTCGCAGTCGAGAACATCGGGCGTGTCTCCTGCCTGTGCATGGACAAGACCGGCACGCTGACGGAAGGCCGGCTGCAGCTCGCGCACGCGGTGCCTGCGAACGGCGTCGGCGAGCCGGCACTGCTGCAGCTCGCCGCGCTGGCTTCGCGCCGCGAGGGCCACGATCCGCTGGATGCCGCAATCCTGCAGGCAGTCCGGCCGGCGGACGCGGCGGTCGAGCGCGTCTCCCTCTTTCCATTCACCGAGGAACGCCGGCGCGAGACCTCGGTCTGCCGCGCGCCCGCAGGCAAAGGTCGCCTGCAAGCCGTCTGCAAGGGCGCTCCCGAGACGGTCCTGGCCCGGTGCGATCTGGATGCGGCACAGGCCGCGCACTGGCGCGGGCGCGCAGACGAACTGGCGGCGACGCACCGGGTGATCGCCTGTGCCGTGCGTGATCTCGAGCCCGGCGAATTCACCGGCGCCGAGCCGGATCGCGGGTTCAGGTTCGCTGGCCTGCTGGCGTTTGAGGACCCGCTGCGCAAGGGAGCGGCCGAAACGGTCAGGCGCGCGCACCGGGCAGGCGTCCGTCTCATCCTGGTCACGGGCGATCACCCGGCCTACGCGCTCGCAATCGCGCACGAGGCAGGCATCGGCGACCTGCAATCGGGCGTCGTGCTCGGGGAGTCGCTCGAGCAGTCGATCGCGCAACAGGGCGCCGGATTCCTGTCCGGCCTCAGGGTCGTGGCCCGGGCGCTGCCGGCGCACAAGTTGCTGCTGGTGCAGGCATTGCAGCGTGCCGGCGAGGTCGTGGCGGTCACCGGCGACGGCGTGAACGACGTGCCGGCCCTGAAGGCGGCGGACGTCGGCATCGCGATGGGCGAGAGCGCCACGCAGAGCGCGCGCGAAGCAGGCGCCATCGTGCTGCTGGACGATGACCTGCGCACCATCGTCAATGCGGTGACGGAGGGCCGCCAGCTGTTCCGGAACCTCCGGTTGAGCTTCGCCTACCTGCTCATCGTGCACCTGCCGCTCGTGACCACCGCCGCGCTGATCCCGCTGCTCGGGTATCCGCTGCTGTACCTGCCGATCCACATCGTCTGGCTGGAACTCATCATCCACCCGACCGCCATGATCGCGTTCCAGGCGCCGGCGGGCATGCGCCGCCATTCGGATGTGCCGCGCCGCCGCGCGCGTTTCTTTACCGCCAGGGACTGGACCGCGATCGCGGTCGCCGGCGTCCTGATGGCGCTGGCACTGGTCGTGGGCTACCGGTATGCGCTCGCGTCCGGCGGCATCGAGCATGCCCGGGCGATGGCGCTGGTCGCCCTGATCGTGGCGTGGGTGGCAACCGCCGCGCTGTTGACGGGACTTGCGACCCGGGCTGCACGCGCGATTGCGGCGCTGACGCTGCTCTCCGCATTCCTGTTCACGCAATGGCCGGCCACCGCAGCGAAGCTCGGCCTGCAGCCGCTGCACGCGGACGACTGGCTGTTCGCGGCGGTTGCCGGCCTGCTGGCGGCGACCCCGGCGCTGCTGCTGCGGTCGCACGCGTCTCCTTGACAGGGCGGAGCACGGTCCCGACAATCCCGCCTCCCCGTGGGTACCTTCCCGACGCGTGGCTAGGTAGCTCAGCTGGTTAGAGCACGGGATTCATAACCCCGGGGTCGAGAGTTCGATTCTCTCCCTAGCCACCATTTATCCATGCCAGTGTCCGCCGTGGCAGGGACCGATGCGACCAGGCGACCCGTCCCCGCGACGGGCGCCGCTGCATCGGACACCCCGCGCCGGTAGCTTGGCCCGCACTGCGCCCAAGGAGATGCGAATGCCCATCGTCATGCCGAGAATCGCCGCCGCGCTGGCGGCCGCCGTCCTGCTGTTCACGGCGCTTGCGCCGGCCGCGCCCGCGGCCGAGCCCGCGGCGCAAAGCGAAGACCAGCACCTGGCCGCCTTCTTCGACGAGATCTGGAAGCGCAACCTCAAGGACAGCCCGCTGCTGCAGGCCCAGCTCGGCATGAAGGGGCCGGACTACGGCAAGTGGAACGATTTCTCGGACGCAGAGGCGATCCGCAGGAACGGGCTGGTGCGCGAGGACCTGCGGCGCCTGCGCGCGGAGTTCGACCCCGCGAAGCTCTCGGAGCAGTCGCGCATCAGCTACCGCATCTTCGAGTTCCTGCAGGAACGCTCGCTGCGCAACTTCGAATGGCGCTTCCACAACTACCCGTTTTCGACCATGCAGAACCCGATCACGCAGACGGCGACGTTCATGCAGAACGTGCATCGCGTGGACGACGTGTCCGATGCCGAGGCCTACATCTCGCGCCTGAACGGCGTCGAGAAGGTCAGCCAGCAATTCATCGACAACCTGGAACTGGCCGTCGCGCGCGGCGTGGTGCCGACCTCTTACTCCTTCGACCCGGTGCTCGAGGACGCACGCAACGTCATTCGCGGCGCGCCGTTCGACGACAGCGGCAAGGACTCCGCGGTGCTCGCGGACTTCCGCGCCAAGGTCGGCAAGCTGCAGGTCGCGGATGCCGAGAAGGAAAGGCTGATCGCCGCCGGCACGGCCGCGCTATCCGGCCCGTTCCGCCGCGGCGTCGAGGCCGCGATCGCGCGCATCGACAGCCTGCGCGGCAAGTCGCCGGGCCCGCACGGTGTCTGGGCGCTGCCGGACGGTGCGGCCTTCTACCGCAACCAGATCGACTTCTGGACCAGCGACGCGACGCTGACGGCCGAGCAGGTCCACGAGACCGGGCTCGCGGAGGTCGCGCGCATCCGCGGCGAGATGGAAGCCATCATGAAAAAGGTCGGCTTCCAGGGCGACCTGCCGGCATTCTTCGAGCACCTGCGCAAGGACCCCGCGAACTTCTACCCGAACACCGACGCGGGCCGCCAGGCCTACCTCGACCAGTCGAAAGCCTACATCGACGCGATCTACGCCGACGTCGGCCAGTACTTCAACATCCTGCCGAAGGCTCCGCTCGAAGTGCGCCGGGTCGAGGCCTGGCGCGAGGCGACCGCGCCCATCGCGTTCTACAACCAGCCGGCGCCGGACGGCAGCCGCCCGGGCTACTACTACGTCAACCTCAAGGACATGACGACCAAGCAAAAGCACGAAATGGAGACAGTCGCCTATCACGAGGGCGCGCCGGGGCACCATTTCCAGATCGCGATCCAGCAGGAGCTGCAGGGCGTGCCGATGTTCCAGCGCTTCGCCTTCTTCGGCGCCTACATCGAGGGCTGGGGGCTCTATGCCGAGCGCCTCGCCAAGGAGCAAGGCCGCTTCACCGACCCGCTGCAGGACTTCGGCCGGCTGCAGAACGAGATGCTGCGCGCCGCGCGGCTGGTCGTGGACACCGGCGCGCACGCCAAGAAGTGGACCCGCGAGCAGATGATCGACTACATGCTCGCGAACAACCCGATGACGCCGGAGGACGCGACCAAGGAGGTCGAGCGCTACATCGACACGCCCGGCCAGGCGCTGTCCTACAAGGTGGGCATGATCCGCATCCTCGAGCTGCGCGAGAAGGCGAAAGCGGCGCTCGGCGCGCGCTTCGACATCCGCGACTTCCACGACGTCGTGCTGAAGAACGGCGCGGTCGCGCTGCCGATCCTCGAGGACCTGGTGGACGACTACATCGCGGCGAAGAAAGCGGGCTGAAGCCGCTCAGCCGGCAGGCCGGCGCATCCTGACGGTCGCGCCGGCGTCGATGAGCACGTCGACCGCGGCCTGCGCGAGGATCGCGAGGCCCTCGTCCACCACCGCGTCCTCCGCGGTGACCGGCACGAGAATGCGCACGACGTTGCCGTAGACGCCGCAGGACAGCAGGATCAGGCCGAGCTCGCGCGCACGGGCGGTCAGGCGCCTGGTCACCTCCGGCGCCGGCTTCGACGGGTCGCCGTCCTCGCAGATCTCGAACGCGACCATCGCGCCCAGGCCGCGCACGTCCGCGATCGCCGGATGGGCCCCTGCCAGCCCGTCGAGCCGTGCCCGGAGCTTTGCGCCGAGCGCATCGGCGCGGGCGCAGATGCCTTCCCGCTCGAACACATCGAGCACGGCGAGCGCTGCGGCGCAGGCGACGGGATTGCCGGCGTAGGTGCCGCCGAGTCCGCCGGGCGGGCTCGCGTCCATCACTTGCGCGCGGCCGACGACGGCCGACAGCGGAAAGCCTCCGGCGAGCGACTTCGCGAGCGTGGTGAGGTCCGCCGCGACCCCAAAATGCTCCATCGCGAACAGGCGCCCGGTGCGGCCGGCGCCGCACTGGATCTCGTCCGCGATCAGCAGGATGCCGTGCTGGTCGCACAGCTCGCGCAGCCGCCGCACGAACTCGGGCGGCGCCACGTAGAAGCCCCCTTCGCCCTGCACCGGCTCGAACAGGATCGCCGCGACGCGTGCCGGCTCGACGTCGGACTTGAACAGCGCCTGCAGGCCCCCGAAGGACTCCTCCACGCTGACGCCGTGCAGGGCGTTCGGAAACGGGGCGTGAAAGACGTCGGCGGGGAAGGGGCCGAAGCCCGCCTTGTACGGGTCCACCTTGCCGGTCAGCGCCAGCGCCATCAGCGTGCGCCCGTGAAAGCCGCCGCCGAAGGAGATCACGGCCGGGCGGCCGGTGGCGGCGCGCGCGATCTTGACCGCGTTCTCGACGGCCTCGGCCCCGGTCGTCATCAGCAGGGTCTTGTTCGGCCCCGGGCCCGGTGCCAGCGCGTTCAGCCGCTCGCACAGGGCGATGTACGGCTCGTAGCCGGTGACCTGGAAGCAGGCGTGGGTGACCCGGTCGATCTGCGCCCGCGCGGCCTCGATCACGCGGGGATGCCGGTGGCCCGTGTTGAGCACGCCGATGCCGCCCGCGAAATCCACGTAACGGCGGCCCGCGACGTCCCACAGCAGCGCGTTCTCCGCGCGGTCCACGAACACCGGGTGGGCCATCGAGACGCCGCGCGCGACCGCGGCCTGCCGGCGGGCGAGCAGGGATTCGTTGGGGTCCACGTCTGGCTCCTTACGGATAACATCTTATTGTAGCCGTGGCCGCCCGGCGTGCAGCATGAGCGGCAAGCCGGGAGAACCGCGTATGGACTTCAAGCGCATCCTGGTCGCCATCGCCGACTGCGAGGCCCGGAACACGGCCTCGATCGCCAAGGCCGCCGCCCTGGCCCGCAGGACCGGCGCGACCATCACGCTGTTCCACAGCCTCTACAACCCGGAAATTGCGGGCGAGGGCCTGCTCGGGCCGGACACGCTGCAGCGCGACATCGAGGCCGCGGTCTGCGCGCGCAAGGCGCTGCTCGGGAAGGCGGTCGAATCGCTGGCGCGCGAAGGGATCCGCGCGCGCGTGCGGGTGCGCTGGGACTACCCGGTGCACGAGAGCATCGTGCGCGAGGTGCTGCGCGAGAAGTCGGACCTGGTCGTGGCCGAGAGCCACCGGCATACGCGGCTTGCGCGCGCCGTGCTGTCGAACACGGACTGGCAGCTGATCCGGCTGTGCCCCTGCCCGGTGCTGTTCGTCAAGACCGCGCGTCCTTACGACCGCGCGCGCATCCTGGCCGCGGTCGACCCGATGCACGCGCACGCCAAGCCGGCCGCGCTCGATGCCGGCATCCTGGCGATGGCGGACGGCCTCGCGCAGGCGTTCAACGGCCGGCTGCACGCCGCCCACGTGTACCAGCTGGCAACGCCCTTCACCTCGGGCGTGCTGATGGAGCCGGTGCCGCTGCCGGTCAACGTCTCCGAGCGCCAGATCGCGCGCATCCGCGCCGAGTTCGAGGCGCTGGTCGGAAAGTACGGCCTGCCGGCGTCGCGGCGGCACCTGCGCGCCGGCGCCGCCGCGCTCGAACTGGTCGCGCTCGCGGACCGGCTCGCGGCCGGAGTCGTGGTGATGGGCGCGATCTCGAGGAGCGGCGTCAAGCGCCTGTTCGTCGGGCACACCGCGGAGCGCGTGATCGACCGCCTCGGATGCGACGTGCTGGTGCTGAAGCCGGCAGGATTCCGCACGCCGGTGCCGCGCCGCGGCAGCCTGCGGCCGGTGGTGCTGCCGCCGATCTAGGAAACCTGCGGCGCGCTAGTGCAGAGGCATTTCGTCGAGGTCGTCGTCCTCGACGATCCGCTCCCAGGTGACGACCGATTCGGCGGATTCCGCCTGCACCGTCGATTCCTCGAGGTCGGTGTAGCCGAACTCGTCGGGCTCGACGTCGTCCAGCGGCCCGCCCCAGTCCTCGGGCTGCGCGGCCGGCTCGACCGCGAGCTGGCGCCATTCCTCGAAATCCAGCTCGTCGATGCCTCCGTCGAACTCCTGGATCTCGATGGTCCCGGTGTCCTCGTCCAGCGCGACCACCTGGAACAGCTCGCCCTTGTCGAGGTGCGAGTACCAGTTGCCGATGACGGGAGGCAGCCGGTTGATCATGCGAGGATCGTACGCCCGCGGCACCGGGCCTGCCACCATTAACAAACCGGCCGCGATGCGTTTCAATGGGCGACCGGCCCGGCCCCGGCACGGGCCTGCGGAGGGGGCATGACCACGACCGCGATCGTCGATTTCCGGCGCAACCGCAAGACCGAGGAATCGGCGCCGCCTGCGGAGCGCGTCCTCGAGGGGGAGCCGCGCACCTCGCTGCGCAACTACTACAGCGACCCGAGCGGCCAGTTCTTCGCCGGCACCTGGGCCAGCACCGTAGGCAAGTGGAAGATCGAGTACACGGAGCACGAGTTCTGCCACCTGCTCGAAGGACGCGTCGTCATCACCTCGGCGGACGGGCGGCGCTGGCAATTCAGCGCGGGCGACGCCTGGGTCATTCCGGCCGGGTTCTCCGGGACCTGGGAGACGGTGGAACCGGCCCGCAAGCGCTACGCCATTTTCGAGCCCAAGACGGCGGGCTGAACGGCCGCCCGGCGGCAGCCGCGGCTGCTTTGCAGTACAATCACCGAATGCTGTGGCTCGGCATGAGTCCGGCGCAAACCAAGGAGATTCCATGAGGTACGCAACTGGTCTGGTCGCAGCCGGCCTGCTGTGCGCGGCTGCAGCCGCGAATGCGGAGGTGTCGTACACGGTCACGGCGGTGTCCGACTACGATTTCCGCGGCGTGTCGCTGTCCGCGAAGGACCCTGCGCTGCAGGCGAGCATCGACTATGCGCACGACAGCGGCTTCTATGCCGGCGCCTGGGCGAGCAACATCGACTACGGCTCGGACATCGACGGCGACATCGAGCTCGACCTCTACCTGGGCTATGCCGGCGAGACCGAAGGCGGCATGGGCTGGGACGTCGGCCTGGTGTGGTACACCTATCCCGACAGTTCGTCCTCGCTGACCGCGTCCAGCATCAGCGATTATCCTGAACTGTATGCCGGCATCACGTTTGGGCCGGTCGAGATCAAGCAGTGGTACACCAACGACTACAGCGGCAGCGACCTCGATGCCCTGTACACCGAGATGAACTACGGCTTCGAGTTGCCGGCCGATTTCGGGCTCAACCTGCACCTCGGCTACAACTACGGCGACGCGTTCGACGGCTTCGAGTACTTCGACTTCTCGGTCGGCGTCGGCAAGACGGTCGGCAACTTCGACCTGGAGCTCAAGTTCACGGGCACCGAGCTCGACGAGTCCGATTTCGGAATCGTGAGCTTCCCGGACGAGTTCAATCCTGAGCCGCGCGTGTTGTTCTCGGTTTCGACCACGTTCCCGTGGGGCGGCGAGTAAGCACGCCACACCGGCTCCCGCGCGGAGCCTGACGGAACATGCCGGGCCGCCGCGAGGCGGCCCGGTTTTTTTACGGCAGCCGGTCGAGGATGGTCGCGATCGTGCCGAAGATCCGGTCGACCTGGGCGCGCTCGATGATGAGCGGCGGCGACAGGGCGATGGTGTCGCCGGTGGTGCGGATCAGCAGGCCCGCCTCGAAGGCCGCGACCAGCGCTTCGTAACCGCGCGCGCCGGGCGCATTCGCCCGCGGCTCGAGCTCGATGCCTGCGACCAGGCCATAGGCCCGAAGATCCACGACGTTGCGCCGGCCGCGGAGGGAATGCACGGCATCCGACCAGTACGGCGCCAGCGCCTTGGCCTGCTGGAACAGCCCGGCACGGTAGATGCGTTGCGTCGCGAGGCCCGCGGCGCAGGCGACCGGGTGCGCCGAGAACGTGTAGCCGTGGAACAGCTCGATCGATCCCTCCGGCCCGGACATGAAGGCGTCATAGATCGCGCGTTTCACCAGCACCGCGCCCATCGGCACGGCGCCGTTGGAGATGCCCTTGGCGCAGGTGATGAGGTCCGGCACCACGCCGAATTCCTGCGCCGCGAACGCCGAGCCGGTGCGCCCGAAGCCGGTGATGACCTCGTCGAAGATCAGCAGGATGCCGTGCTTCGTGCAGATGTCCCGCAGCCGCTGCAGGTAGCCGACGGGCGGCATCAGCACGCCGGTCGAGCCCGCGATCGGTTCGACGATCACGGCCGCGATGGTCGAGGCGTCGTGCAGCGCGACCAGGCGCTCGAGGTCGTCCGCGAACTCGGCGCCGTGGGCGGGCAGCCCGCGCGAGAACAGGTTGCGCGCCGGGTCGTGCGTGTGCCGGATGTGGTCCACGCCCGGCAGCAGCGCGCCGAAGTACTTGCGGTTGTTGACCATGCCGCCGACCGAGATGCCGCCGAAGCCGACGCCGTGGTAGCCACGCTCGCGGCCGATCAGGCGGGTGCGCGCGGAGTCGCCGCGCACGCGGTGGTAGGCGAGCGCGATCTTGAGCGCGGTGTCCACCGACTCGGAGCCGGAGTTGGTGAAAAACACGTGGTCGATGCCCGGCGGCGCGATCTCGATGATCGCGTTCGCGAGTTCGAACGCGAGCGGGTGCCCCATCTGGAACGGCGGCGCATAGTCCATGACCGCGATCTGCTGTGCGACCGCCTCGGTGATCTCGCGCCGGCCGTGGCCGGCGTTGACGCACCACAGCCCGGCGACGCCGTCCAGCACCTGTCGCCCGTCCGGGGTCCAGTAGTGCATGCCCTCGGCGCGGGCCAGCAGCCGGGGCGCCGCCTTGAACTGCCGGTTCGCGGTGAACGGCATCCAGAACGCTTCGAGGGCGGCGCGGTCGGCGGGATTGGCACTCATGGGAATCGGCTCCGGTGCTGCGGGGCGCTAAGGATAATTGACACTTATAGAACGAAACCGCGATATTACGCCAGGATCGTTTAATATCCTAGACACCACGGGGTCCGCGATGGCCAACGACGTCAGTGCCCGATTGAAGGCCGTGCGCCAGCAGCACGGCCTGTCGCAGCGCGAGCTGGCCAAGCGCGCGGGCGTCACCAACGGCATGATCTCGCTGATCGAGCAGGGCCGCGTCAGTCCCTCGGTCGCCTCGCTCAGGAAGGTGCTGGACGGGATCCCGATGAGTCTCGCGGAGTTCTTCACCATGGACCCGGGCGGTGCGCCGCAGCTGTTCTTCGCCGCGGCGGAGCTGGTGGAGCTGGGCGAGCGCGAGGTTTCGCTGCGCCTGGTCGCCGCCCACCGGCCTGGCCGGCGCATGGCGATCCTGCACGAGACCTACGAGGCCGGCGCGGACACCGGCTCCGAGATGCTCGCGCACGCCGGGGAGGAAGGCGGCGTGGTGATCGCCGGCCAGGTCGAAGTGACCATCGCCGGCCAGACGCGGGTGCTCGGCCCCGGCGACGCCTACTATTTCCCGAGCGCGATGCCGCACCGCTTCCGCAATCGCGGCCGCGATCGCTGTGAGATCATCAGCGCCTCGAGTCCGCCGACCCTCTGAACCGGAGCGACCCGCCGTGAACCGCGAACAGAAATCCGTGGACTGGCGCGAGCGCGCGCAGGCATTCGCGCCGCGGACCCAGGCCTTCATCGACGGCAGCTACGTGCCGGCGAAGTCCGGCGCCACCTTCGATTGCGTCAATCCCGCGACCGGCAAGGCGCTCGCGGCGGTCGCCTCCTGCGACGCCGCCGACGTGGATGCCGCCGTCGCCGGGGCGCGGCGCGCGTTCGAGGACGGCCGCTGGTCGCGCCTCGCGCCGGCCGCGCGCAAGAAGGTGCTGCTGCGATTCGCCGAGCTGATCCGCAAGCACCGCGAGGAGCTCGCGCTCACCGAGACGCTCGACATGGGCAAGCCCATCACCGACTCGCTCAAGGTGGACATCCCGGCCTCCGCCAACTGCATCGCCTGGTACGCCGAGGCGATCGACAAGGTCTACGACCAGGTGGCGCCGGTGCCGCACGAGGCGCTCGCACTCGTGACCCGCGAGCCGGCCGGCGTGGTCGGCGCGATCGTGCCCTGGAACTTCCCGCTGCTGATGGCCTGCTGGAAGCTCGGGCCCGCGCTCGCCACCGGCAACTCGGTGGTGCTGAAGCCCTCCGAGAAATCCCCGCTGACTGCGCTGCGGGTCGCGGAACTCGCCATGGAGGCGGGGCTGCCCGAGGGCGTGCTGAACGTGGTCCCGGGCTTCGGCTACACGGCGGGCGAGGCGCTTGCGCTGCACATGGACGTGGACTGCGTCGCCTTCACCGGCTCGACCCGCGTCGGCAAGAAGATGCTGGAGTACGCCGGCCGCTCGAACATGAAGCGCGTCTGGCTGGAGTGCGGCGGCAAGGCGCCCAATGTCGTCATGGCGGACGTGGCCGACCTGGACCGCGCAGCGAACGCCGCGGCCTACGGGATCTTCTTCAACCAGGGCGAGATGTGCTCGGCGGCGTCCCGGCTGGTGGTGCACGAGGACGTCGCGGAAGCGCTGCTCGAGAAGGTGGTGGAGGTCGGCCGCGGCATGGCGCCCGGCGACCCGCTCGACCCGAAGACGAAACTCGGCGCGATCGTCGACCAGGTGCAGCTCAACACGGTCATGGGCTACATCGAGTCCGGGCGCAAGCAGGGCGCCGGGGTCCGGCTCGGCGGCCGGCGCGTGCGCGAGGAAACCGGCGGGTATTTCGTCGAGCCGACCGTGTTCGACAAGGTGACCATGCAGATGAAGATCGCGCGCGAGGAGATCTTCGGCCCGGTGCTCTCGGCAATCACGTTCCGCGACGCCGAGGAGGCGGTGCGCATCGCCAACGACGTCAGCTACGGCCTGACCGCCGCGGTCTGGAGCCGCGACATCACGACCGCTCACCGGGTCGCCCGCTTGCTCCGTGCCGGGACCGTGTACGTGAACTGCTACGATGCCGACGACATCACCGTGCCTTTCGGCGGCTTCAAGCAGTCCGGCAACGGCCGCGACAAGTCGCTGCACGCGATGGACAAGTACACCGAGCTCAAGACCACCTGGGTCGACCTGTCATGAAGGTCACCGTCGCCGCGACGCAGATGGCCTGCGGCGCCGACCGCGAGGCGAACATCGCCAACGCCGAGCGCCTGGTGCGCGCGGCCGCGGGCCGCGGCGCCAACGTGGTGCTGATCCAGGAACTGTTCGAGTCGCCGTACTTCTGCAAGGACCACCTGGCGAGCCACTTCGAGCTGGCGACGCCGGTCGCGGAGAACCCGGCGGTGCGCCGGCTGTCGCAGGTCGCGAAGGAACTGGGCGTGGTGCTGCCGCTGTCGGTGTTCGAGCGCGCGCAGAACGCCTACTTCAACACGCTCGTGATGGTGGACGCGGACGGCGCGACGCTCGGGATCTACCGCAAGTCGCACATCCCGGAGAGCCCGGGCTACCACGAGAAGTTCTATTTCTCGCCGGGCGACACCGGCTTCCGGGTGTGGAAGACCCGCTTCGGGACGCTGGGCGTCGCGGTGTGCTGGGACCAGTGGTTCCCGGAGGCGGCGCGCGCGATGGCGCTGCTGGGCGCCGAGATCCTGTTCTACCCGACCGCGATCGGCTCGGAGCCGCAGGATCCGTCGCTCGATTCACGCTGGCACTGGCAGCGTACGATGCAGGGGCACGCCGCGGCCAACGTGATGCCGCTGGTCGCGTCGAACCGGATCGGCCGCGAGCGCGGCGAGAAGCTCGAGATCCGCTTCTACGGGCACTCGTTCATCGCCGACCACACGGGCGAGGTCGTGGCGCAGGCCGACGACCACACGGAGCAGGTCCTGACCGCGACCTTCGACCTCGACGCGATCCGCCGTTACCGCCACGCCTGGGGCGTGTTCCGCGACCGGCGCCCGGACCTTTACGGACCGCTGCTGAAGCTGGACGGTGCCTGACGACCCGCTCGCGGGCGCGATCGCCTGCGTGGACCTCGAGACCACGGGCGGCCACGCCGCGCGCGACCGGGTCATCGAGGCGGGCGTGGTGCTGCTCGACGACGGCCGCGTGGTCGAGGAATGGTCCACGCTGGTCAACCCGGGCGTGCGCATCCCGTACGCGATCCAGCAATTCACGGGCATCAGCGAGGCCATGGTCGCGGATGCCCCGCCTTTCGGCGAGGTCGCGGAGGCGCTGGCGGCCCGGCTCGAGGGGCGGCTGTTCGTCGCGCACAATGCGCGCTTCGACTACGGCTTCCTCAGGAGCGAATTCCGCCGCCTCGGCCGGCGCTTCCGCGCGCCGGTGCTGTGCACCGTGCGGCTCTCGCGCGCGCTGACGCCGGACGTGCGCGGCCACAACCTGGACGCGGTCATGGCGCGCTGGGGCATCGCCTGCGAGGCGCGCCACCGCGCGCTCGGCGACGCCCGTGTGCTCGCGCATTTCCTCGGCCTTGCGCGCGAACGGTTCCCGCCCGACGCGCTCGCCGCCATGGTCGCGAAACTGACCGGCGCGGCCCGCCTCGGCCCGCACCTGGATCCCGCCATCGCGGACGAGCTGCCGGAAGGACCGGGCGTGTACCTGGTCTACGGCGAGAACGACGCGCTGCTCTACGTCGGCAAGGCGAAGAACCTGGCGACGCGCGTGCCGGCGCATTTCGCCGACCCGCAGGCCCGGCGCGAACAGGAGCTGGCGCGGCTGGCGCGCCGGATCGACTGGATCGAGACGGCGGGCGAGTTCGGCGCGCTGATCACCGAGTCGCGCCTGGTCAAGGAACGGCGGCCGCTGCTGAACCGCCGCCTGCGCGGCCAGGATGCGTGGTGGACGGTCCGGCTCGGCGACGACGCCACCGGCCCGCGCGCGGCGATCGAGGCGCTCGCCGCGGGCGAGGATCCCGGGGCCGGCTACGGCATGTTCCGGCGCGAGGCCGACGCGGGCCGCGCGATCGAGGGCCTGGTGCGGGAACACGGCCTGTGCGCGAAGCTGCTCGGCCTCGAGCGGGGAGAGGGTTCCTGCGTCGGATACCAGCTCGGGCGCTGCCGCGGCGGCTGCGTGGGCCGCGAGCCGGCCGCGCTGCATGCGCTGCGCGTGCGCATCGCGCTGGCGGGCCTGAAGCGGCGCGAATGGCCGTTCGCCGGGCCGGTCGCGATCCGCGAGCGGCATTGGACGGGCATCGAGGACGTCCACGTCTTCGACCAGTGGCGCCTCGCGGGTCAGCCGTTCGACCCGGACATCTACCGCATCCTGTCGGGTTTCCTGGAGCGGCCCGTGTCCGGCGCGGAACTGCTGCCGCTGCCGGGGCGCGAGCCGATCGCCGGGGCCGGCGAGGCGGGCGAATGAGCGAATCGCGGCTGTTCCTCACCGCGGCGCCCGGGACCGCGGACCTCGCCGTCGCCGAGCTCGCCGCGCTCGGCATCGCGGACGCCCAGGAGTCGCCGGGCGGCGCGACCGGCACTGCGACGCTGGCGCAGGCCTACGGCGCCTGCCTGTGGTCGCGCGTGGGGCTGCGCGTACTGTGGCGCCTCGCGGAAGTGCCGGCCGCGAACGCCGACGAACTCTACGCGCGCGTGCGCGAAATCGACTGGACGCTGCACCTCGACCCGGCGGGAACGCTGGCCGTGGATTACACGGGAACGCTCGCGGGCGTCACGCACCCGCACTTCGGCGCGCAGCGCGTCAAGGACGCGATCGTGGACCAGTTCCGCGAGCGCAGCGGGCTGCGCCCGTCCGTGGAGCGCGACCTGCCTTGGCTGCGCATCCATGTGCACGCCTGGCGCGGCGCCGCGACGGTCGCGATCGACCTGTCCGGCGACAGCCTGCACCGGCGCGGTTACCGCGGCGGACAGGGTGCGGCGCCGCTGAAGGAAAACCTCGCCGCCGCGATCCTGCTGCGCGCCGGCTGGCCGGCGATCGCGGCGGCGGGCGGGTCCTTCGTCGACCCGATGTGCGGCTCGGGGACGCTGCCGATCGAAGCCGCGTTGATCGCCACCGACATCGCGCCGGGACTGCTGCGCCGGCGTTTCGGTTTCGAGCGCTGGCGGCAGCACGATGCCGCGGCCTGGGCCGAGGTGCTGGCCGAAGCCGGATCGCGGCGCAGCCTCGAGCGCCTCGTGCCGGGGCGCATCCTCGGCTGCGACCGCGACCCGAGGGTGCTGCGCGACGCAGGGGAGAACGCGGCGCGTGCGGGCCTCGGCGACCAGGTCGAGTTCAGGCGCTGTGCGCTCGAGGAACTGCCGGCGGCGCGCGCGCCCGCCGGCCTGGTCGCCGTCAACCCGCCCTATGGCGAGCGCATCGGCGAGACCGCGGAACTGCGCGCGCTGTACCAGCTGCTGGGCGAGCGCCTGCGCGCGGGCTACCGCGGCTGGGAGGCCGCCGTGTTCACCGGCAACCCGCCGCTCGGGCGCGAGCTCGGCATCCGCGCGCGGCGCACGCATCGCATGATGAACGGACCGATCGAGTGCCGGCTGCTGCGGCTGCGCATCGACCCGGCCGACTTCGATCGGCCGCGCGAACCGGGACGCCCGCCGCCGATCGACGCGGAAGCGGCGCGCGCCCGCCCGGGCGCGGCGATGTTCGGGAACCGCCTGCGCAAGAACCTCAAATCGTTGTCGGCCTGGGCGCACAAGGAATCCGTCTCCTGCTACCGCCTGTACGACGCCGACATGCCGGAGTACGCATTCGCCATCGACCTGTACCAGGCGGACCCGCTAGGAACGGGCGGGCGCTGGCTGTATGTGCAGGAATACGCGCCGCCCCCGACCGTGGACCGCGCGAAGGCGCGCGCGCGGCGCGAGGAGGCGCTCGCCATGCTGCCCGAGGTGACGGGCCTGCCGATGGAGTCGATCCACTGGCGCACGCGCCGGCCGCAGAAGGGCCAGGCCCAGTACCAGGCGCTGGCGCAGGAGGGTGAACGCGTCGTGGTCGAGGAGGGCGGACTGAAGTTCCTCGTGAACTTCACCGACTACCTGGACACCGGCCTGTTCCTGGACCACCGGCCGCTGCGCGCGCGCATCCGCGCCGAGGCGCGCGGCAGGCGCTTCCTGAACCTCTTCTGCTACACCGGGACCGCGACCGTGTTCGCGGCCGCGGGCGGCGCGCGGTCCACCACCAGCGTGGACATGTCGCGCACCTACCTCGACTGGGCGCGGCGCAACCTCGAGGTGAACGGATTCCGCGGCGCGAGCCACCGGCTGGTGCAGGAGGACTGCCTGGCGTGGCTCGCGGCGGACGACGGCGAGCGCTTCGATCTCGTCTTGCTCGATCCCCCGACCTTCTCGAACTCGAAACGCATGGACCGGGAATTCGACGTGCAGCGCGACCACGTGGCGCTCGTGCGCGACACGGTCCGGCGGCTGGCGCCGGACGGACTGCTGCTGTTTTCGACCAATTTCCGCAAGTTCCGGCTGGATGCCGCGGCTCTCGCTGACCTAGACATCCGCGACATCACGCGACAGACGATTCCGCGCGACTTCGCGCGCGACGAGCGCATCCACCACAGCTTCGAGATCAGGCAGCGCCCGTAACGGGCGCATACCGCTAGCCGAGCTGCCGCACACCCCGCAGGGCGAGCGCGCTCAGGCCCGCGCCGCCTTCGCGCGCGTGACGGCGGATCTCCTCGCGCATGCGCGGTTCCCAGAACTTCTTCAGGTGATTGGCGACCTGCTCGGCCGCGGCGGCGGGGTCGGGATCCGAGCCGAAGAAGTTGGCGATGTCGTTCGCCATGGCGACCAGGCGCTGCGTGTTCATGCCGCAGCCGCCTCAGGCGGCCGGGACGGCGCGCCCGGAGTGCGCGACGCGCTCCGCGCTGGTGCGCGCGCGCCAGGCTTCCGGCTGGGTGACCCGGGCGACTTCGACCGCGGTCACCTTGTACTCGGGGCAGTTGGTCGCCCAGTCCGAGTTCTCGGTGGTCACCAGGTTGACCCCGGATTCCGGGAAATGGAACGTCGTGTACACCACGCCGCGCGCGATGCGCCTGGTCAGCACCGCGCGCACGACGATCTCGCCGGCGCGGCTCGCCACGCCGACCAGGTCGTGGTTGCGGATGCCGCGGGCCTCGGCGTCGTCCGGGTGCATCTCGAGCACGTCTTCCTTGTTGAAGACCAGGTTCTTCGTGCGGCGGGTCTGGGTGCCGACGTTGTACTGGTACAGCACGCGGCCGGTCGTGAGCAGCAGCGGATAACGGCTGGTGGAGCGCTCCGCCGTGGCGACGTACTCGGTGCGGTAGAACTTGCCCTTGCCGCGCACGAAGCTGCCGACGTGCATGGTCGGCGTGCCCTCGGGCGCCCGGTCATTGCAGGGCCACTGGATGGTGCCGAGGCGGTCGAGCTTCTCGTAGCTGACGCCGGTGAAGGTCGGCGTGAGCCGCGCGATCTCGTCCATGATCTCGGACGGGTGCGAATAGTGCATGGGATAACCGAGCGCCTGCGCGAGGCGCATCGTGACTTCCCAGTCGGCGAGGCCGGCGAGCGGCTCCATCACCTTGCGCACGCGCGAAATGCGGCGCTCCGCGTTGGTGAATGTGCCGTCCTTCTCGAGGAAGGAGGCGCCGGGCAGGAACACGTGCGCAAAGCGGGCGGTCTCGACCAGGAACAGGTCCTGCACCACGACGCATTCCATGGCGGAGAGCGCCGACGTCACGTGGTGCGTATTCGGGTCGGACTGGACGAAATCCTCGCCCTGGATGTACATGCCCTTGAAGCTGCCGTCGAGCGCCGCCTCGAACATGTTCGGGATGCGCAGCCCCGGCTCGTCGGCGAGCGTGACGTTCCAGGCAGACTCGAAGCTGCCGCGCGTGACGGCGTCCGACACGTGCCGGTATCCCGGCAGCTCGTGCGGGAACGAGCCCATGTCGCAGGAGCCCTGGACGTTGTTCTGGCCGCGCAGCGGATTGACGCCGACGCCCTCGCGGCCGAGGTTGCCGGTCGCCATCGCCAGGTTCGCGATGCCCATGACCATGGTCGTGCCCTGGCTGTGCTCGGTGACGCCGAGGCCGTAGTAGATCGCGCTGTTCGGGCCCGCGGCGTAGAGGCGCGCGGCCGCGCGCACGCGGGCCGCCGGCACGCCGGTGACCGCTTCCATCGCCTCCGGCGAGTTCTTCGGGTCGGCGATGAAGGCTTTCCACTCGGCGTAGGACTTCGGCTCGCAACGCGCGAGGACGTAGTCGTCCCTGGCGAGGCCCTCGGTGACGACCACGTGGGCGAGCGAGTTGATGACCGCGACGTTGGTGCCCGGGCGCAGCTGGAGGTGATGCGCCGCCTCGACGTGCGGCGTCCGCACCAGGTCGATCGCGCGCGGGTCGATGACGATGAGCTTCGCGCCCTGGCGCAGGCGGCGCTTGAGCTGGGAGGCGAACACCGGGTGGCCGTCGGTCGGGTTGGCGCCGCAGACGACGATGACGTCCGCTTTCTGGACGGAAGTGAAGGCCTGCGTGCCGGCCGATTCGCCCAGCGTGTGCTTGAGCCCGTAACCGGTCGGGGAATGGCAGACGCGCGCGCAGGTGTCCACGTTGTTGGTCAGGAGCGCCGCGCGCACCAGCTTCTGGACCAGGTAGGTCTCCTCGTTGGTGCAGCGCGAGGAGGTGATGCCGCCGACCGAGTTGCGCCCGAATTTCTGCTGGATGCGGCGGAACTCGCGCGCCGTGTACTCGATGGCCTCGTCCCAGCTCACCTCGCGCCAGGGGTCGGTGATCCGCTGGCGGATCATCGGCTTCCTCACGCGGTCGGCATGCGTCGCGTAGCCCCAGGCGAATCGTCCCTTGATGCAGGCGTGGCCCTGGTTCGCCATGCCCGCGCGGTTCGGGACCATGCGCACGACCGTCTCTTCCTTCAGCTCGACCTTCAACGTGCATCCGACGCCGCAGTAGCCGCAGGTCGTCGAAACCGATTTCGCAGGGGCCCCCAGCGCGGCGAGGGACTTCTCGGTCAAGGCCGCGGTCGGACAGGCCTCGACGCAGGCGCCGCAGGATACGCATTCGGAAGCGAGGAATGGCTGGTGCTCGCTGGCGGAGACGCGCGAGCCGAAGCCGCGGCCCTCGATCGTTAGCGCGAGCGTGCCCTGGATCTCGTCGCAGGCGCGCACGCAGCGCGAGCAGACGATGCACAGGTCCGGGTTGAAGGTGAAGTAGGGGTTGCTGACGTCCGGCGTCACGCCGCGCTGCGTCGCGCCCGGGGCGTAGCGCGAGTCCGTCACGCCGAGCGATGCCGCGGCATCCTGCAGTTCGCAGTGGCCGTCTGCCGGGCAGCCGTTGCAGTCGAGCGGGTGGTCGGAGACGTAGAGCTCGACCACCCCGCGGCGCAATTGCTCGAGCCGCGCGGACCGGGTGCGCACCTTCATGCCGGGCGCGACCGCGGTCGTGCAGGAAGCGGGGAAGCCCTTGCGGCCCTCGATCTCCACCAGGCACAGGCGGCAGGAGCCGAAGGCCTTCAGGGAATCCGTCGCGCACAGCTTCGGGATCGCGGTGCCGGCGAGCGCGGCCGCCCGCATCAGCGAAGTGCCCGCGGGCACGGTCACGGCCGCGCCGTCGATCTCGAGCGTGACCGGCTCCTCCGACGCGGAGGCCGGGGTGCCGAGATCCTTGTGGTCGATCGCGTACATGTCAGTGCCCGGCCCCGCGCTGCCGGAAGTCCTCCGGGAAGTGCCTGATCGCGCTCAGCACGGGATACGGGGCCATGCCGCCGAGCCCGCAGAGCGAGGCCTGCAACATCGTATCGCAGAGTTCCTCGACCAGCGCAATCTGGCGCCCGCGGTCGGCCCCGCGGCCGATCGCCGCCAGCGCCTCGGCGCCGCGCACCGAGCCGATGCGGCAGGGCGTGCACTTGCCGCAGGATTCGTGCGCGCAGAACTCCATCGCGTAGCGCGCCATCTCGAGCATGTCCACGGTGTCGTCGAAGGCGACCACGCCGCCATGGCCCAGCATGGCGCCGATCGCGGAAAGCGACTCGTACTCGAGCGGCGTGTCGAACTGCGACGCCGGCAGGTAGGCGCCCAGCGGGCCGCCGATCTGCACCGCGCGCAGCGGCCGGCCGCTCGCGGAACCGCCACCGTAGTCCTCGAGCAGTTCGCGCACGGTCAGGCCGAAGGCACGCTCCACCAGCCCGCCGCGGCGGATGTTGCCGGCCAGTTGCAACGGCAGCGTGCCGCGCGACTTCGCCTGGCCGAATTCACGGTAGCTGGCCGCGCCGCCGGCGAGGATCGCCGGCACCGTCGCCAGCGTGATGACGTTGTTCACCACGGTCGGTGCGCCGAACAGCCCCTTCTCGGCGGGCAGCGGCGGGCGCACGCGCACCTCGCCGCGCCGGCCTTCGAGGCTCTCGAGCATCGAGGTCTCCTCGCCGCAGATGTAGGCGCCGGCCCCGAGCCTGAGCTCGACGTCGAAACTGCGGCCGCTGCCGAGGAGGTCGGCGCCGAGCAGGCCCGCCGCTCGCGCCGCCGCGATCGCGGCGCCCATCACCTCGAAGGCGTGCGGGTACTCGACCCGGAGATAGATGTATCCCCGCGTCGCGCCGACCGCGACTCCCGCGATCGCCATGCCCTCGATGAGCGTGAACGGATCGCCTTCCATCAGCATGCGGTCCGAGTACGTGCCCGAGTCGCCCTCGTCCGCGTTGCAGGCGATGTAGCGCTGTCCCGGCGGCTGGCGCTGCACGGTCTGCCACTTGATGCCGGTGGGGAAGGCCGCGCCGCCGCGGCCGCGCAGGCCCGATTCCAGCACTTCGCCGGCGGTCCGCTCCGGGCCCAGTTCCAGCGCACGCGCGAGGCCGCGGCCGCCGCCCTCGGCGCGCCAGGCCGCAAGGTCCAGCGGATCGATGCGCCCGACGCGCGCGAAAGTGAGGCGCTGCTGGGTCGCGAGCCAGGGATGCCGTTCGACCGGCCCGAGCCGGAGCGCGTGTGCGGCGCCCTTGAGCATGCCCGCCGCAAGCAGGCCCGGGACGTCATGCTCCGTCACCGGCCCATAGGCGATGCGGCCCTCAGCGCACTCGACCTCCACCAGCGGTTCGAGCCAGTAGAGGCCGCGCGAGCCGTTGCGGCGCAATTCGATGTCCGCGCCCGCGGCCCTGGCATCCGCCTGCAGCCTGCGCGCGGTGGCCTCGGCTCCCAACGCCAGCGCGCCGGCATCGCGCGGCACCCAGACCCGGGTGCTCATGGCTTCACCTGGGTGCCGGCATCGAGGAGTGCGTCGAGGCGTTCCGGCGTGAGCCGGCCGTGGACTTCCTGGTCGAGCATCGCCGCAGGCGAGCAGGCGCAGAGCCCGAGACAGTAAACGGCCTCGAGCGTGATGCTCCCGTCGGGCGTCGTCTCGCCGAAACCGACGCCGAGCCGGCCGGCCAGGTGGCGTTCGAGCGCGCGGGAGCCGGCAGCCTGGCAGGATTCCGCGCGGCACAGCCGCAGCACCCTGCGCCCCGGGGGAGCGCTGCGGAAGTGATGATAGAAGGTGAGCACGCCGTGGACCTCGGCGCGCGACAGGTTGAGCGCGCGCGCGATCACGGGCACGGCGCCCGCCGGCACGCAACCCAGGGCGCCCTGGACCTCATGCAGGATCTCGAGCAGCGGGCCGTCGCGGTGACGATGGCGCTCGACGATCGCGAGGATCCGGCCCTCGTCCACCGGGCCGGCCGGCGCCGGCGTGCCGCTCACTGCAGGCGCTCCCGGTGCGCGTAGACGTTGAACGAGCGCTCGCGCAGGAAGCCGACCAGCAGGATGCCGGTGCGCTCGGCGAGGTCCACCGCGAGCGACGAGGGCGCGCCGACGGCGGCGACCACGGGAATGCCGGCGGCCGCGGCCTTCTGCACCAGCTCGAAGCTCGCGCGTCCGGACAGCAGCAGCATGCACTGCGACAGCGGCAGTTCTCCCGCCAGCAGCCTGGCGCCGATGAGCTTGTCGAGCGCGTTGTGCCTGCCGACGTCCTCGCGCAGGTCGAGCAGCCGGCCCTGGGCGTCGAACAGGCAGGCCGCGTGCAGGCCGCCGGTCTCCCGGAACACGTCCTGCGCCGCGCGCGCGGCCGCCGGCAGCGACTCGAGCAGGGCGGCCGGCACCGTGAGCGCCGCGTCCACGCGCGGGGACTTCAGCATGCGTTCGACTGCCTCGAGCGAGGCGTTGCCGCAGACGCCGCAACTCGAGGTGGTGTAGAAGTTGCGCTGCATGCGCGCGGGGTCGAGGCCGGCGCCGGGGGCGAGCTGGATCCGCACCACGTTGCCGGCGGGTCCGCACAGGCGGCTGCCGGCGACGTCCTCGCGCGAGCGCAGGACGCCCTCGCCGTGCAGGAAGCCGACCGCCAGCTCGATGTCCTGGCCCGGCGTGCGCATCGTGATGGACATCGCGGTCCCGGGCCCGGCCTCGCCGGCCCGCGCCACGCGGATCTCGAGCGGCTCCTCGACGACCACCACGTCCTGTCGCGCGCTCAGGCGGTCGTCGCGCATCGCCGCGATCGACACCTCGCGGACTGGCCGGTCCTGGCGCTCTGCGTTCATCGGGACTCGCGGTTTGGCACGGGTGCCGGAGCTTCGGTTACGCTCGTCGTCGTCAGTATGGCACGAGGTGTGGCGGATGCCAGAAGGTAACCCCGGCGGCAGCCCCGGCATGGCGCGGCTGATCGACGGCAAGGCGGCCGCGGCGCGGATTCGCGCGGAAGTCGCGGGCCAGGTCGCGGCGCTGGCCGCGCGCCACGGGCTGGTGCCGGGACTCGCGGTGGTGCTGGTCGGCGAGGACCCGGCGAGCCAGGTCTACGTGCGCAACAAGGTGCGCCAGACCGGAGAGACCGGCATGCGCTCCTTCGAGACGCGCCTCCCGGCCTCGGTCTCGCAGGCCGGGCTGCTCGAGCAGGTCGCGCGGCTCAACGCGGATCCGGCCGTGCACGGCATCCTGGTGCAGCTGCCGCTGCCGAAGCACATCGAAGAGGCGGCCGTCACGGACGCCGTCGCGCCGCAGAAGGACGTCGACGGCTTCAGCATCGTCAACACGGGCCTGCTGGCGGCACGCGGCGCCGGCATGGTTCCCTGCACGCCGCTCGGCTGCCTGTTGCTGCTGCAGCAGACGCTGCCCGCGCTCGCCGGGCTGAACGCGCTGGTCGTCGGCCGCTCGAACATCGTCGGCAAGCCGATGCTGCAGCTGCTGCTGCGCGAGCACTGCACCGTGACGGTCGCACACTCGCGCACGCGCAACCTCGCCGACGAGTGCCGCCGCGCCGACATCCTGGTCGCCGCAATCGGAAGGCCGCGGATGATCCGGGGCGACTGGATCAGGCCCGGCGCGACCGTGATCGACGTGGGCATCAACCGGATCCGCATGGATTCGCCGGAAGGACCGCGCGAGAAGCTGGTCGGCGACGTCGATTTCGAGTCCGCGGTGCGGGTTGCCGGTGCGATCACGCCGGTGCCGGGCGGGGTCGGGCCGATGACCATCGCCTGCCTGCTGCGCAACACGGTGACCGCCGCCTGTACCCAGCACGGCGTGGACCCGGCGGGCCTCAGCGGCTGAAGGTGATTTCGCCCTCGTCGGTGAGGTCGAAGCGGGTCGCCATCGGCTCGCGCGGCAGTCCCGGCATGCGCATGATCTCGCCGGTGATCGGGATCACGAAGCCGGCGCCGGCCGCCAGCTGGATCTCGCGTACGGTGACCAGGAAGTCCTTCGGCCGCCCGAGCAACGAGGGGTTGTCGGACAGGGACTGCTGCGTCTTGGCGATGCACACCGGCAGCTTGCCGAACCCCGCCTTCTCCAGCTGGTCGCGGTCGCGGCGCGCGCGCGCCGTGTAGTCCACGGCCTGGGCGCCGTACATCTCGCGCGCGACGGTCGCGATCTTCTTCTCGATCGTGTCGTTCCAGTCGTAGAGCGGCGTGAAGCGCGGTTCGGTGGCCGCCACCATGTCCCGCACCCGCGCCGCGAGCGCGGTGCAGCCGGCGCCGCCGTCGCTGAACGGCCGCGCCTCCACGGCCTCGACGCCGATGGCCTTGCACTGCTGCTGCAGCACGCGCACCTCCTCGTCGGTGTCGGTCGGGAAGTGGTTGATGGCGATGATGCAGGGCTGGCCGAAGCGGCGGATGTTCTCCACGTGCTTCTCCATGTTGGAGAAGCCGCGCAGCATCGCCGCCGGGTCCGGCTGCGCGATCTCCGCGAGCGGCTTGCCGCCGTGCATCTTGAGCGCGCGGATGGTCGCGACCAGCACGGTGCAGGCCGGCGCGAAGCCGCCGTAGCGGCAGTTAATGTCGAAGAACTTCTCCGCGCCCAGCTCGAACGCGAAGCCGGCCTCGGTCACGACCACGTCGGCGTAGGCGAGGGCGGCCTTGGTCGCGGTGATGCTGTTGGTGCCGTGGGCGATGTTGGCGAACGGCCCGCCGTGGACGAAGGCGGGCACGCCCTCGGTGGTCTGCACCAGGTTCGGCTTGATCGCCTGCGCCAGCAGCGCCGCCATCGCGCCCACTGCGCCGACGTCCTTCGAGGTGACCGGCCGGCCCTCGCGGTCGTAGCCGACGACGATGCGCCCGAGCCGCGCCTTCAGGTCCGGGATGCCGTCGGCCAGGCACAGCACGGCCATGACCTCGCTCGCGGCCGTGATGTCGAAGCCGGTCTCGCGCGGAATGCCTTCGCTCCTGCCGCCGAGGCCGACGATGATCGAGCGCAGCGCGCGGTCGTTCATGTCCATCACGCGCTTCCAGGTGACGTGCCGAGGGTCGAGGCGCGAGGCCTTGCCGCCGTGGTGCAGGTCGTTGTCCACCATCGCGGCCAGCAGGTTGTGCGCGCTCGACACGGCGTGGAAGTCGCCGTTGAAGTGCATGTTGATGTCCATCACCGGCAGGACTTCGGAGGCGCCGCCGCCGGCGCCGCCGCCCTTCATGCCGAACACCGGCCCGAGGCTCGGCTCGCGCAGCGCCGCGGCGCTCCGCACCCCGATCTTCGCGAGGCCCTGCACCAGGCCGATGCTGGTCGTGGTCTTGCCTTCGCCCGCCGGCGTCGGCGTGATCGCCGAGACCAGCACCAGCTTGCCGCGGCGCGGCAGACCGGCGAATGCATTCAGCGGCAGCTTCGCCTTGTGGCGGCCGTAGAGCTCGAGGCTCGCGGGATCGATGCCGAGGGTCCGGACAACGTCGGTGATGGGTTTCATGGGACGGTCACCTTCTAGGAACGGCGGCGGCCGGGGCGCCCGCGGCGTCCGGCGACGGTTTCGGCGGCGGCATGTTCCGGCGGCGCCGGCAACGTGGGCAGTTCGGTCTGCTCGCGCAGGCCAGCCGTGATCAGGCGCCGCAGTTCCGCATCCGCCGCGGCATCGGTTGCAACCGGCGAATATGCGGCCAGTCGCCGGTCCACCTGTTCGCAGGCCCGCGCGTAGAGGTCCTTCGAGCCCTGCTTGACCCAGGTTTCGCGGTTCTCGCGGTCGAAGACGGGATCGGTCAGGTACAGCTCCTGCGGCCAGTGCTTGAGCGTGTGCGGCGCGGTGATCAGGTGGTCATTCTGCCTCAACTGCTGCACCAGGTCCGCAGCCGGCAGGTCCTCGAGCACGCGCACCTCGCGCACGAAATGCAGGCATTGGCCGCAGACCTCGTTGTCGAACACCAGCTTCGGCAGGCTGAAGGTGAGCACGTAATCGAGCATGCCGGGGCCCGACACCGAGTTGACGCCGGCCAGCGCCGCGAGCATCGCGCTGGTCATGGTCTCGGCGCCCGCCTGCGCGTCCAGGAACTTGCCGTCGGACAGCGCCATGTAGGCCTGGGTCGGCAAGCCGAGCGACTTCGCGACCGTGACGTAGGCGACGTTCAGGCGCTGCGCCTCGATCGCCGCCATCGGCGAACTGGCGGCCTTCATGTGGAAGGTCGCGGGTGCCCCGCCGAACAGCACCGGCGCGCCGGGCTTGACGACCTGCGCCATGGTGATGCCGGTCAGCACGTCCACGCAGTGGAACACGAGGGCGCCGACCAGCGTCACCGGGGCGATCAGTCCCATCAGCGTGACCGGCACGATCTCGACCGGGATGCCGGCCTCCACGCAGTCGAGCAGGTTCTGGCAGGAGTCCTCGCTGTAGCGGAAGTTGCCGGTTGCCGTGATCGTGAAGATCGCCATGGGCTTCGCCACCAGCTCGGCGCGGTCGCGGCGGAACAGCTGCATCATCTCCGCCATGCGCGGCACGCCGTGCTCGCTGAAGGCGCCCGAGACCACGGGCTTGCGGGTATTGGTCAGCACCATGTACAGGCGCCAGGCGTCCGACACCTGCGGCTCGATGTCGGCGTTGGTCGAGAAGGCGGTCGCCAGGTACGGAATGTGCGGGAGCCCGTCGCAGAGCCGGGCGTACTCGACAAAATCGGTCGAATTCGCGAGCCGCGTCTCGCCGCTCCGGTGGTCCATGATCTTGAGCCCGCTCGAGCCCGGGATGAAGTGCACGTTCCAGCCGCCGATCTCGGCGTGCGGGCTGCCGTCGCGGTCGAACAGGGTGAAGGACTTCGGCGCCGAGGCGATGGCGCGGTCCACGACCTCCGGCGGGAACAGCACGCGCCCGGCGGCATCGGTCTTCAGTCCCGCCTCCTGCAGGCGCCGTCGCAGCTTCTCGCCGCGGATCTCCATGCCGGTGCCGGCCATGATGCGCTTCGCCTCGGCCAGCACCGAGGCGATCAGGTCGGGGCTCAGCATCTGGATGGTCGGTCTCATGGGACGGCTCCGGTCTGGTGCGCCTGGCAGCCGGCGATGAACCGGCGGCGCCAGTCCTCCGACTGCGCGACGGCATTGAAGCAGAACAGGTGGAACCCGGCGATGCCGAGCGCGGCATCCGCGAGTGCGGGCGCGAGCCCGTGCAGCAGCGCGTCCGGACGGTACGATTTCGGGCCCAGCAGGCGGCCGATGACGCCGCCGCGGTGGCGCAGCTGGCGCAGCGAGGCGCCGACGCCGATGCGCAGCGACGCGGCGAGCAGCGCGCTTCGGTCGAACACGCCCGGCAGCCCGATCCAGGCCGTCAGCGTGATCCCGCGCGCGCGGATCAGGCGCAGCCAGGCTGCGAGACTCGCGGCGTCGAAGCACATCTGCGTGACGAGATAGTTCGCGTAGCGCTGCTTGTCCGCGAGCAGGCGCAACAGCGTCTCGCCGTCGGCCGCGGGATGGCCCTCGGGGTGGGCGGCGACGCCGATGTGGCGCAGCCGGTGATCGAGGTCCGCGAGGTCGCGCAGCAGCTCGAGCGCGCCGGAGTAGGCGCCGAGCGGCCGCGGCGCGTCGCCGCCCGGCACGAAGATGCTGTCGACGCCGAGGTCTCCGATGCGCCGCATGATCTCGCCGAGATGCGCCCGGTCGCGCACCATGCGCGCCGCCACGTGCGGCACGACCCTGAACCCGCGCGCGGCCAGGCGTGCGCAGAGTTCGAGCGTCGGTTCGACGCCGCGGGTTGGCGAGCAGGTCACGGCGACCCAAGCGCCCGGGTCGAGGGCGCCGAGGCGCTGCTCGATGCTCGGGCTCGGGAAGACCTCCATGTAGGACTCGTGCACGGCGTGCGCGAGCGCGCGCCATTGCGGTGCGGCCAGGCTGGCGGCCGGCGTCGCCGTCATGGCCGGCGCCTGGCCCGGCGGCGGCCGGTCCCGCCCGCGGCTGCGGCCGGCCGCGGGAGGGACAGCGCCTTGCCGAGCTCGGTGAACTCGTCGCTGCCGTGCGGGATCGCCATCGCGGCGACGAAGTGGCGCTGGAAATCCGGCTCGATCGCGGTCTCGACCTTCTCGACCTGGCGCACGCGCTCCTCGATGAGGCGCCTCGAGGCGGCGTCGAGCAGGGCGATGCGCGCGCCGGTCCCGGCCGCGTTGCCGGCGGAAGATACGGCATCCAGCGCGCAGTCCGGGATCATGCCGAGCGTCATGGCGTACTTGACGTCGATGTGCGAGCCGAAGGCGCCGGCGAGCCGGATGCGGTCCACCCTGCGCACGCCGAAGCGGTCCATCAGCAGTTTCGCGCCGGCGTACAGCGCGGCCTTCGCGAGCTGGATCGCGCGCACGTCGTTCTGGCGGATGCGCAGCTCCGGCGTGCCGGGATGCAGCAGGTACGAAAAGGTACGCTCCTCGGCGACGATGCGCGCCGTGCGCGCGGCCATCGCACCCGCGATCGTGCCGTCCGGCAGCAGCAGTCCGGCAAGGTACATCTCCGCGATCGCCTCGATGATGCCGGAGCCGCAGATCCCGGTGACGCCGGCCGCGGGAAGCTGCGAGGCGAACGCGGGATCGTCCGACCACAGCTCGCAGCCGATCACCTTGAAGCGCGGCTCGAGCGTTTCGCGGTCGATGCGCACGCGCTCGATCGCGCCCGGCGCCGCGCGCTGGCCGCCGCTGACCTGGGCGCCCTCGAAGGCGGGACCGGTGGGGCTCGAGGCCGCGAGCAGCCGCTGCCGGTTGCCGAGCACGATCTCGGCATTGGTGCCGACGTCCACGATCAGGCTGACCTCGTCGCGTTCCCACGGCGCTTCCGCCAGCAGCACCGCCGCCGCGTCCGCACCGACGTGGCCGGCGATGCAGGGCAGGGCGTAGACGCGGGCGCCCGGGTGGATGCCGAGGCCGAGCTCGGCAGCACGGACCTCGACCGCTTCGTCGGTGGCGAGCGCGAACGGCGCGGTGCCGAGCTCGACCGGGTTCAGGCCGAGCGCCAGGTGGTGCATGATGGGGTTGCCGACCAGCGTCACTTCGAGCACGTCGGCTGCCTCGAGTCCCGCCTGGGCCGCCGCTGCCGCGATGAGGCCGGCGATCGCCTCGCGCACGACCCGCGTCAGCTCGGCCTCGCCGCCCGGATTCATCATGATGTAGGACACGCGGCTCATCAGGTCTTCGCCGAAGCGGATCTGCGGGTTCATGCGGCCGGCGCTGCCGATGACGGCGCCGGTCGCCAGGTCGCACAGGTGCACGGCGATGGTCGTGGAGCCGACGTCCACGGCGGCGCCGGCCAGGCGGTCGCGGAACCCGGGCCAGACCGCCACGATCTCGCGGCCGTCCCGCACCGCGACCGTCACGCGCCAGCGGCCCTCGCGCAGCGCCCGCTGCAGCGAGTGCAGCGCCGGCAGCGCGATTCCGAGGCCTTCGAGCTGCCATTCGGAGCGCAGCGCCGCCAGCAGCCGTTCGAGGTCGCCGCTCGGGTCGTGCATGTCCGGTTGCGCGACCTCGACCAGGAACGCGCGCAGCACGGGGTTCAGCTCGATGTCGTGCGCTTCGTGCGGCTTGCGCACCACGGGGTGGTGCACCTGGCTGTCCGGCGGCACGTCGATCGCGACATCCGCCCGCACCGCGGCCTGGCAGCCGAGCCGCCGCCCGGCGGCGACGCCCAGGCGCGCACGCAGCCGCGCTTCGGCTGCGCCCTCGGCGCTGACGCCCGTGGCGCGCGACACGATGCCGTGCTTCGGCAGCTCGCCGTCCACGACCTGCACCTGGCAGCGCGCGCAGATGGCGCGGCCGCCGCAGACCGAATCGAGGTCCACGCCGAGCGCGCGCGCCGCCGCGAGCACGGTGGTGCCCTGCGGGAACCGCCCGCGCTTGCCCGAGGGCGAGAAGACGACCAGCGGGTCCTTCGCGCTGTCGCTCATCGGCGGGTCACGCGCCCGCGCCCGGCGCGCGGTTGCGGCGGTTGCTGCGACGGCCGCGCCCCTCGCCGCCCTCGGGCGGCGGCTCGCGGTAATGGCGCATCCAGGCGACGCATTGCGGGTCGTGGCCCATGACGACGTCGGCGCCGCGCACCGCCTGCATCAGTTCGGCATGCAGCGGATTGGTGATCGCCGAGGTCATGCCGGCGCCGATCGCCATGCCGATGAAGGCGGCGTTGAGTCCGTTGCGGGCCGGCAGGCCGAAGCTCAGGTTGGAGGCGCCGCAGGTGGTGTTGACGCGAAGCTCCTCGCGCAGCCGCCGCACCAGCGCGAGCACCTGCCGGCCGGCGTCATTGATCGCGCCCACCGGCATCACCAGCGGGTCCACGACCACGTCGCTCGCGGGGATGCCGTGATCCTGCGCGCGCTCGACGATGCGGCGCGCCACCTGGAAGCGCACGTCGATGTCCTGCGAGATGCCGGTCTCGTCGTTGCTGATCGCGATCACCGCGCAGCCGTATTTCCGCACCAGCGGCAGCACGCGCTCGAGCCGCTCCTCCTCGCCGGTGACGGAGTTCAGCAGCGCCTTGCCCTGGTAGGCGGCAAGCCCGGCCTCCAGCGCCTCGACGATGGAGGAGTCGATGCAGAGCGGGACGTCGGTGACCGACTGCAGCAGGCGGATGCAGTCGGCGAGGATCTTCGGCTCGTCGGCGAGCGGGATGCCGGCATTCACGTCCAGCACCTGCGCGCCGGCCTCGACCTGCGCCAGCGCATCGGCGACCACGCGGCCGTAGTCGCCGGCCTTCATTTCCTCGGCCAGCAGCTTGCGGCCGGTCGGGTTGATGCGCTCGCCGATCACGACGAAGGGCTGGTCGAAGCCGAGGGTGACGGTGCGGCTGTTCGAGCCGATGACGGTGCGGGTCATTCCGGTGCGCCTCCGGCGCGTGCGATCAGGCCGCCGGCCTTGACCACCGATTCGAGGAAATCGTCCGGGAATCGCCGCTCCAGCTCGGCCGCGCGCCCGGCCACGAGCTGCTCGAGGTCGCCCTCGGCCTGCTCCGACTCGCGGCGCCAGTCGGCGAGGTAGGCGTCGCTCGAACCGCGCCCGGCGCGCATGGCGGCGCGGTCGATCGCCTGCGCGAAGCGCGGCGGCAGCTCGCGCTTGACGCGGGTGCGGCCGGCCTGGCCGATCACCTGCGCCGGGATGTCGCGCCAGAAGATGCAGGTCAGCTTCGCCATTGCACGATGCGCTCGGTGACGGCGCGGTTGAACGGGCCGAAGCCGCAGTGGCGGCGCTCGTAGCCCAGGCCGAGGAAGCGGGCGTGTCCGCGCGCCCGCGCGTCCAGTTCCGGTTCGTCGGCCTGGGACAGGTAGACCAGCCGGCGGTAGTTGCCGAAATACTGCGGCATCAGTTCCGGGTGCCGGTCGAGGCCGAGGCCCCGGCGCACGAGCCGGTCGAAGTGGCGCACCAGGAAATCGGTCAGGTAGAAGGTGCCGGGCTCAGCGGCGGCGAGCGCGTGGAATGCCTCGCTCCCGGCGAAGAACTCGTAGCAGTGCGCGCCCGGCAGGCGCTCGACGCCGTGCTCCGCGGCCACGCGGTCGATCTCGCCCCGGCTGCCGCAGTCGGCGTAGGCGACGAAGACCTGCCCGAACTCGCGCTTGCCCTCCACGATGGCCGCGCGCAGGGCGGGCGCGATGCGTTCCGGCCGGTTGTGGAGTTCCGCGGGCAGGCAGCGCAGCGTGACCTGCGACCACCCGTTCAGCCGGCGCAACTCGTGCAGCTCGCGCCCGAGGGCGCCGCAGCCGATGATCAGGACGGGGGAGGGCATCGCCGCGCCCCGCGCGTCAGGCGCGCGCCGCGCGCCGTTCCGCGACCAGCCGCTTGGCGGTTTCGACCGCGGTCGCGGCGTCGCGGCAGTAGGCGTTCGCGCCGATGGCGCGGCCGAATTCCTCGTTGAGCGGCGCGCCGCCGACCATCACGATGTGCGCATCGCGCAGGCCCTGCTCCTTCATGGCGTCGATCACGACCTTCATGTAGGGCATGGTGGTCGTCAGCAGCGCCGACATGCCGAGGATGTCCGGCCGGTGCTCGCGCAATGCCGCCAGGTAGGTGTCGGCGTGCGTGTTGATGCCGAGGTCCACCACCTCGAAGCCGGCCCCTTCCATCATCATGCCGACCAGGTTCTTGCCGATGTCGTGGATGTCGCCCTTGACCGTGCCGATGACCATCTTGCCGATCGGCTCGGCGCCGGTCTCGGACAGGATCGGCTTCAGCACCGCCATGCCGGCCTTCATCGCGTTGGCGGCGAGCAGCACTTCCGGCACGAACAGGATGCCGTCGCGGAAGTCGGCGCCCACGATGTTCATGCCGCCGACCAGGGCCTCGTCGAGCACGCGCTTGGCGTCCCAGCCGCGCGCCAGCAGGATGTGGACGCCCTCGACGATCTCGTCGGCAAGGCCGTCGTAGAGGTCGTCGAACATCTGCTCGACCAGCTCGCCGTCCGGCAGGTCGGCGAGGTTGAAATCGGCGCTGGCGGCGGGCCCGGTCATGACCGCCTAAGTTAAACGATCGTTCAACAACAAATCAAGCGGCGTTGACCGGTTCCCGGCTTATGTTGTACGCTTGTTCAACAAGCATTCCCCGGCGCCGCCGACCCCGATGCGCATCCCGCACAGCCTCAAGACCACGCCATTCTTCGCCCGCACGGCGCCGCTGATGCAGGGACAGAACTGGCGCCGCTGGGCCGGCTACGCCGCCGCGAGCTGCTACGAGTTCACGCACGACCGCGAGTACGCGGCGGTCCGCAATGCCGCCGCGCTGTTCGACGTCTCGCCGCTGCAGAAGTACCTGGTCACGGGACGCGACGCGACCCGGCTGCTCGACCGCGTGGTCACCCGCAACGTGCCGAAGGCGCAGCAGGGCCAGGTGCTCTACATGAGCTGGTGCGACGCCCACGGCAAGGTGATCGACGACGGCACCATCACGCGCCTCGGCGAACAGTCGTACCGGATGACCTCGGCCGAGCCCAACCTGCGCTGGCTGCATCGCAATGCCTTCGGCATGGACGTGCGCATCGAGGACGTCTCGGAGCAGCTCGGGGCGCTCGCGCTGCAGGGGCCGCTGTCGCGTGCGGTGCTGAATGCCGTCGCGCGCGACCCGGTCGACGGGTTGAAATATTTCCGCATGATGGACAACCGCGTCGCGGGCGTGGACATCCAGGTCTCGCGCACCGGCTACACCGGCGACCTCGGCTACGAGCTGTGGGTACCGGCGGATGGGGCGCTTGCGGTATGGGACGCCCTCGCGCAGGCCGGCGCGGATTACGGGCTGATGCCGGCCGGCATCTGGGCGCTGGACGTCGCGCGCATCGAGGCGGGCCTGGTGATGCTCGACGTGGACTACCACTCCGCGCACCGCGCGATGATCGCGGCGCAGAAGTCCACCCCGTTCGAGCTGTCGCTCGACTGGTCGGTGACGCTCGACAAGGCGCCGTTCAACGGCCGGCGGGCGCTGGCCGCGGAGAAGGCGCGCGGGCCGGCCTGGCGCTTCGTCGGCATCGAGCTGGACTGGGATTCCTTCGAGCGGCTCTACCGGGAGGTGGACCTGACCCCGGCGCTGCCGATCGTCGCCTGGCGCGCGAGCGTGCCGCTCTATCGGCAGGGGCGGCAGGTCGGCTACGCGTCCAGCGGCGTGTGGTCGCCGCTGCTCAAGAAGTACCTCGCGCTCGCCCACGTCGAGGCGCCGCACTTCGCGCCGGACACGCCGCTGGAGATGGAAATGACGGTCGAGCACCGGCGGCTGCGCGCGAACGCCTGGGTGCGCAAGACGCCGTTCTTCGACCCGCCGCGGAAGAAGGCATGAGCGCCGCGAACCGGTACGACGCCATCGTCATCGGCGGGGGCCACAACGGCCTGGTCAACGCCGCCTACCTCGCGCGCGCCGGAAAGAAGGTCGTCGTGCTGGAGCGGCGTGAGCTGCTCGGCGGCGCCGCGATCAGCGAACAGGTGTTCCCGGGCTTCACGTTCTCCGTGTTCTCCTACGTCGTCAGCCTGCTGCGGCCGGAGATCATCCGCGACCTGGAGCTGCCGCGGCACGGCATGCAGATCCTGCCGCTCGAGAGCACGGTGACGCCGCTGCCGGACGGCGACTACTTCGCGATGTGGGGCGACGCCGACCTGACGCGGCGCGAGATCTGCCGCCACTCGCCACTGGATGCCGAGGCAGTCGTCGAGTTCGGCCGCCTGATGTCGCTGATGGCGCGCGCAGTCAAGCCGATCCTCGGCATGATCCCGCCCGACCCGACCTCGCTCGCGCCATCCGACGTCAAGGGCCTGATCAAGCTCGGCGGGCACTTCCAGTCGCTCGGCGAGGAGAAATTCCACGCGCTGTGGAAGCTCATGACGATGAGCTCGGCCGACTACCTCGACGAATGGTTCGAGTGCGGGCCGCTGAAGGCGACCAAGTCGGCGAGCGGCATCATCGGCACGTTCATGGGCCCGCGCTCGCCGGGCTCGGCCTACGTGCTGCTGCACCATTACATGGGCGAGATCGACGGCGCCTACCGGGCCTGGGGCTTCTGCAAGGGCGGCAACGGCACGATCAGCAATGCGATCGCGGCCGCCGCGCGCGCGCACGGCGCCACGCTGCGCACGGGCTCGCCGGTGAAGCAGGTGCTGGTGAAGGGCGGTCGCGCGACTGGCGTGGTGCTCGACAACGGCGACGAATACCGGGCGCCCGTGGTGGTTTCGGGCCTGGACGCGCGCCGCACCTTCCTCGACATGGTGGAGGCGCGCGAGCTGCCGGACGACCTGCTCGAGCAGGTCCGGCGCTTCCGTTTCCGCGGCTCCTCGGGAAAGGTCAACCTCGCACTGTCGGAACTGCCGGAGTTCACCTGCATGCCGGGCGTCGGCGTGCAGCACAAGGGCGCTTTCTCGATCAGCCCGAGCGTGGACTACCTGGAGCGCGCCTACGACGACGCCAAGTACGGCGAGTTCTCGCGCCGCCCGTACATGGACATCGTGTTCCCGTCCATGATCGACCCGGGCATGGCGCCTCCCGGCCGGCACGTCGCCAGCATCTTCGTGCAGTACTGCCCGTACCGCGTCAACGGCGGCTGGACCGACGCGAAGCGCGAGGCCTTCGGCGACGCCGTGGTGGACACGCTCGCGGAATACGCGCCCAACCTCAAGCGCGCGATCCTGCACCGGCAGGTGCTGACGCCCGCGGACGTCGAGGCGAAGACCGGGCTGTCCGAGGGCAACATCTTCCAGGGCGAGCTCGCGCTGCAGCAGCTCTTCTTCCTGCGACCGGCCGTGCGCTGGGCGGGCTACCGCACGCCGATCGCGGGCTATTACCAGTGCGGCTCTTCCACGCACCCGGGCGGCGGCGTCATGGGCGCGCCCGGCAAGCTGGCCGCCGAACGCATCCTGGCGGATTCATGAGCCGCGACTTCGACAGCGTCGTGATCGGCGCGAGCGCGGACGGGCTGGTCGCGGCCGCGGTGCTCGCGCGCGCCGGCCGGCGCGTGCTGGTGCTGGAGGCGGAACGCGAGCCCGGCGGCACGCTGCGGGAAATCGAGTTCGCGCCGAAGTTCCGCGCCGCGCCGCTCGCGGCCGACCTCGGGCACGTGCACGAGGACGTGCTGCGCGCGACCGGGGCGATGCTGCCCGTCGCGGTCGCGCCAGATCCCTGCGCGGTCGCGCTCGGGGAGGGCGGTCCGCTCGCGCTGCACCGCACGACGGCGGCGACCGCGGAAGGCCTGCGGCGCCATTCGGCGAAGGACGCCGCGGCCTGGCCGGCTTTCGCCGCGTCGATGCACGCGCTCGCGGGCTTCCTCGGCGAGCTGCTGCGGCGGCCGGCCTTCGCGCTGGCTGCCACGAATTACCGCGAGATGATGTCGCTGGCGGGCCTCGGCCTGCGCTACCGCGCGCTCGGGCGGCGCGGCATGGCGGAGCTGCTGCGCACGCTGCCCATGGCGCTCGCCGACCTGCTGGACGACTGGTTCGAGGGCGAGCGCCTGCAGGGCTTGCTGGCGGCGATCGGCACCGCCGACCTGCCGCAGGGACCGATGGCGGGCGGCACCGCGCTCGCGCTGCTGCATCGCCACGTCGGCGCGGCGCCGGGCGTGTTCGGCGAGCGGCTGCGGCTGCAGACCGGCGGCACGGCGCTCGTCACTGCGCTCGCGGACCGCGCGCGCAGCTGCGGAGCGCTGATCGAAACCGGCGCGGAGGTCCGGCGGATCCTGGTGCGCGAGGACCGCATCGCCGGCGTGGCGCTCGCCTCGGGCGAGGAGATCGCCTGCCGCGACGTCGTCTCCGGCGCGGGCGTCGGCCGCACGCTGCTCGAGCTCGTGGACACCGCGCATCTCGACACCGAGTTCATCGATGCGGTGCGCAACATCCGTCACCGCGGCGTCACGAGCTTCGTGCTGCTGGGACTCAACGGCCTGCCCGCGATCCCGGGCCTCGCCGGGCCGCCCGCAGGGAGCTTCTGGCTGGCGCCCTCGGTCCGCCACGTCGAGCGCGCGCACGACGACGCCAAGTACGGGCGCTGTTCGGAGGAGCCCGTGATCGAGCTGCGCTTCCCGAGCGTGACGCAGCCGAACCTCGCGCCGCCCGGGATGCACGTCGCCATGCTGCGCGTGCAATACACGCCGTGGCGGCTGCGCGAGGGCGACTGGCAGTCCGCGCGCGACGCCATGGCGGCACGCGCGCTCGTCGCGGTCGAGCGGCAGCTGCCCGGCTTCGGCGCGCGCATCGCACACCAGTCGGTGCTCGCGCCGCCGGACCTGGAGGCCCGCTTCGGCCTGCCCGAGGGCGCCGTGTCGCGCGGCGAAGTGGCGCTCGACCAGCTGCTGTTCATGCGGCCGGTGGCGGGCGCCGGACGCCATGCGATGCCGGTGCCCGGCCTCTACCTCTGCGGCGCGGGCACGCACCCCGGCCCGGGCCTCACGGGCCTGTCGGGACTGCTGGCCGCCCGCGCGGCACTGCCGGCATGAGCGTCGCGCGCAAGGTGCGCTACGAGCGCCGCAGCGCCGGCGACCGCCGCCAGGAGCTCGTCGCCGCAGCGATCGAGAGCCTCAAGCGTCTCGGCCACGAGGGCCTGTCGGTGCGCCGGATCGCGGCCAGGGCGGGCGTCTCGATCGGACTGATCAACCACCATTTCCCGAACAAGGATGCGCTGGTCGCCGAGAGCTACCGGCAGTTCAGCCGCGAGCTGTCGGCCGGCTTCCAGGCCGCTGTGGAAAAGGCGCCGCGCGAGCCACGCGCGCGCCTCTCCGCATTCATCGCGGCGGTGTTCTCGAAGCCGAACCTGGACCCGCAGGTGCTGACGGCGTGGATCGTGTTCTGGGGGCTGTTCCGCCAGTCGCCCGAGATGCGCCGCGCGCACCAGGAGGAAGGGCGGGGTTACGGCGCGCTGCCGGGCATCCTGATCCGCGACTTGCTGAAGGTGACCGGGAAATCGCGCTTCCGGGCCCGCGTCGCGACCATCGGGCTGACGGCGATGCTGGACGGACTCTGGCTGGAATGGTGCCTGGATCCGAAGGGATTCCGGCCCGCCGAGGCCGTCGCGCTCTGCGAGGACTGGGTCGAACGGGTCACGGCATCAGGTCCCTGAGCCGGAACCACAGCATCGCGAGCACCAGCGTCGGGCGGCGCAGCGCCATGCCGCCCGGGAAGTCGTGGTGGCGGATGCGCGCATAGACGTCGAAGCGCTCGGCCTGGCCGGCCATCGCCTCGGCCAGGATCTTCCCGGCGATGCCGGTCAGCACCATGCCGTGGCCGGAGAAACCCTGCAGGAAGTACACGTTTGCATCGAGGCGCCCAAACTGCGGCGCGCGGTTCATGGTGATGTCGATGAAACCGCCCCAGGCGTACTCGACCGGCACATCGGCGAGCTGCGGAAACACCTGCAGCATCCTCTGGCGCGTCGCACGCTCGGTGCCGATCGGGTCGAGTCCCGAGTAGCTGACGCGGCCGCCGAACAGCAGCCGGTGGTCCGACGACAGGCGGAAGTAGTCGAGGATCCAATTGATGTCGGTCACGGCCATGTCGTTGCGGATGAGCGCACGGGCGCGTTCCGCGCCCAGCGGCCGCGTGGCAACGATGTAGGTCGCGATGCCGAGCGTCTTCCTGGCGAGTTCCGGCGCGAACTCGCGCTGGCCGATGCTGCCGCAGAGCGCCACCTGCTTCGCCCGGACGCTGCCGCCGGCGGTCCGCAGCAGGGGCGCCGTGCCGCGCTCGAGCGCGGTCACGCGGCTGCCCTCGAAGATGCGCACGCCCGCTGCTTCCGCGGCGGCGGCGAGCCCGATCACGTACTTGAGCGGGTGGCAGTGCATGGCGTTGCTGTCGAGCAGGCCCGCGCGATAGCGGCGCGTCGCCAGCAGTCCCTCGAGTTCGGCGCGGTCCACCATGCGGGTCGAGCGGTAGCCGTAGCTCCCGGCCAGTTCCTCCTGCCATGCCGCGAGTTCGCGCTCCTGGCGCGGCTTGATGGCGACGTGCGCCTGCCCGTGCACCAGGTCGCAGTCGATCCGGTGGCGCGTCACGCGCTCGCGCACGAGGTCGAGGCCCTCCAGCGTGAAGTCCCACAGCCGCTTGGCGTCGGCGCGGCCGAGCTGGGATTCGAGCACGCCCTGGCCGCTCGCATAACCCGGCAGGAGCTGGGCGCCGGAACGGCCCGAGGCGCCGAAGCCGATGCGCTCGGACTCGAGCAGGACCACGCGGTAGCCGCGCTCGGCGAGGTGCAGCGCGGTCGAGAGACCCGCCAATCCGCCGCCGACCACGCAGACGTCGGCCTCCACCGCGCCCGCGAGCGCGGGACGCGGCGCGGGCCTCGCGACGGATGCCTCGTACCAGCTGCGCGCCGGCTCGCGGTTCACACCGGCTCCAGGTACCAGGCGTAGTCGAGCGCCGTCAGGCGCGACTGGAAATCCTGCATCTCGCCGCGCCGCGTCTCCTCGTACAGGCGGACGAAACGGTCGCCCAGCCACTCGCGCAGCACGGCGCTGCCGCCGAAGCGCGCAAGCGCGGTCGGCCAGTCGGTGGGCAGGCGCGGCGCCGCGAGGCGCTGCGTATAGGCATTGCCCGCGAGCGCCGCGGGCGCAACGAGCTTCTTCTCGATGCCGTGCAGCATGCCGGCGAGCACGACCGCCGCGACCAGGTAGGGGTTCGCGTCGGCGCCCGCCACCCGATGCTCGAGCCGCCGGTCGTCCGGGCCGGAGACCGGCACGCGTACCGCGACGCCGCGGTTGTTGTGGCCCCAGGTCGCGTGCATCGGCACGTAGGACTCGGGCTTGAAGCGGCGGAAGCTGTTGGCGTTCGGCGCGAACACCGCCATGGCGTCGGCCATGGTCGCGAGCAGCCCGGCCGCGGCCTGCCTGAGCAGCTCGTTGCCGAGCGCATCCGCGGAGACGAACACGTTCTGTCCCGATTCGTCCTGCACGCTCACGTGCAGGTGCAGGCCGCTGCCCGCCATGTCGCCGTAGGGCTTGGCCATGAAGGTCGCCTCGAGGCCGTTCCTGAGCGCGACGCCCTTGACGATGCGCTTGAAGCGGATCGCCTGGTCGCAGGCCAGGCGCGCGTCGGCGACGTGGCGCAGGTTGACCTCGAACTGGCCCGGGCCGTACTCGGCGAGCGCCGCGCCGGTCGGGACGTTCTGCGCCTCGCAGGTCGCCGCGATCTCGGCGAGGATGTCGGACACCGAATCGAGGTCCGCCATCGAATTGATCTGCGTCCGGTGCTCGCGCCGGCCGGTCAGGCGCGAGCGCGGCGCCTGCGCGAGGCCCTCCGGCGTGCGCTCGGGATCGACGAAGTAGAACTCGAGCTCGACCGCGACCACGGGGCGCCAGCCGTGCGTCGCATAGCGCGCGAGCACCGTGTCGAGCACCTGGCGCGGGTCGCCGAAGAACGGCGCCCCGTCATGGTCCAGCATCTGCACCTGAAGCTGGGCGACGCCCGGGCCCAGCCAGGGCGAGGCGAACAGCGTCCCCGGCACCGGCACGCAGGCGCGATCGGCATCGCCCTCGTCGAAGCCGAGGCCGGTCGCCTGGACCGTGCCGCCCAGTACGTCGAGCGCGAACATCGAGCCGGGCAGGAACATGCCGCGCTCGTAGACGCCGGGCAGGTCGGTGAGGTCCACGCGCTTGCCGCGCAGCACGCCGCAGAGATCCGGCAGCAGCAGGTCCACGACCTTGACCGCCGGATGGGCGGCCAGGAAGGCCTCGGCATTCGAATAGTCATCCCGGAGCAGGGCCATGATCCACCTGGCGTTTAAGATTTTATGGCGCGGCGGCGAACCGGCCGCCCGGCAGGATAACCACCGGGCCGGTAGGCCGGCAAGGCGGGCGCACGGCAATATGGCAAACGCGAAAAGTCAAATCTGCCCGTACTTCTGGCTCTTTTGTCGGTCCGGCGGGCAGGCGCCGGGACCCCCTTTTGTGAGACAATAGCTCCCGTCGAACGGGCTGCCAAACCGGCAGCTGTTCAAAATAATTAACAGATGCCCATGCGCAAGCCTGTCATCGGGATTCCGGCCGATCGCCGCCAATTGGGCCTGCACTGGTTCCATTGCGTCGGCGAGAAGTACATCGCGGCCGTGGTGCAGGCGGCCGACGCGGTTCCCGTGTTGCTGCCTGCGCTAGGCGAGCACCACCTGCGCGACTGGCTCGACTCCTGCGACGGCATCCTGTTCACCGGCAGCGCGTCGAATGTCGAGCCGCAGCGCTACCAGGGCCCGGCCGCGGATCCGGGCACGCTGCACGACCCGGAGCGCGACGCTACGACCCTGCCGATGATCACGGGCGCGGTGCAGGCGGGCCTGCCGGTGTTCGGCATCTGTCGCGGATTCCAGGAAATGAACGTGGCCTTCGGCGGCACGCTGCACCAGAAGCTGCACGAGCAGCCGGGCCTGCTCGACCACCGCGAAGACAAGGCGCAGCCGCTGGATGCGCAGTACGCGCCGGCGCACGAGGTGGAGCTGGCCGAGGGCGGCATGCTGCACCGGCTGGCAGGCGAACGGCGCATCCGGGTCAACTCGGTGCACTCGCAGGGCGTTGCGAGCCTGGGCCGCGGCCTCGCCGTGGAGGCGAAGGCCGAGGACGGCCTGGTCGAAGCGTTCCGCGTGGAGGGCTCGGCCTCCTTCGCGCTCGCGGTGCAATGGCACCCGGAATGGAAAGTCATGGGCAACCCGTTTTCACGGGCCCTGTTCGCGGAGTTCGGCAGGGCCGGCCGCGAGCGGGCCGCGAGGCGAGCGCGATGAGCGACATCCAGCAGTTCCTGAAGGACCACGCAATCACCGAGGTGGAGGCCATCATCCCGGACATGGCCGGCGTCGCGCGCGGCAAGATCATGCCCGCGGAGAAGTACGCCGAGGACGAGGGCATGCGCCTGCCGGAGTCGATCTTCCTGCAGACCGTGACCGGCGAGTACCCGCAGGACGACAGCGCGATCCACCCGTCCGAGATCGACATCGACCTGGTCGGCGATGCCAGGACGATCCGCGTCGTGCCCTGGGCGGCCGAGCCGACCGCGCAGGTGATCCACGACTGCTATTACGACGACGGGCGGCCGGTGCCCATGTCGCCGCGCTTCGTGCTGCGCCGCGTGCTCGAGCTCTACGCCGCGCGCGGCTGGAAGCCGGTGGTCGCGCCCGAGCTCGAGTTCTTCCTGGTCGAGCCCAACACCGACCCCGACTACCCGCTGAAGCCGCCGGTCGGCCGCTCGGGACGGCCCGAAATCGGCCGCCAGGCCTACAGCATCGCGGCGGTCAACGAGTTCGACCCGCTGTTCGACGACATCTACGCCTTCTGCGAGGCGCAGGACCTCGACATCGACACGCTGATCCACGAGGCCGGCGCGGCGCAGATGGAGATCAACCTCAACCACGGCGACGCGCTCGACCTCGCCGACCAGGCCTTCCTGTTCAAGCGCACCGCGCGCGAGGCGGCGCTGCGGCACAAGATGTACGCGACCTTCATGGCCAAGCCGCTCGCGTCCGAGCCCGGCAGCGCCATGCACATCCACCAGAGCGTGGTGGACACGAAGACGGGCGCCAATGTGTTCAGCGACGCGGAAGGCAAGGCCACCGCCCTGTTCGAGTCGCACATCGCCGGCCTGCAGAAGTACCTGCCGTCCGCCATGTCGCTGTTCGCGCCGAACGTCAACAGCTACCGCCGCATCACGCGCTACAACATGGCGCCGATCAACGTGCAGTGGGGCCTCGACAACCGCACCGCCGGGCTGCGCGTGCCGGTGTCGGACGCGCAGGCGCGCCGCGTCGAGAACCGCCTGGGCGGCGCGGACGCGAACTCCTACCTCGCCATCGCGGCCTCGCTCGCCTGCGGCTACCTCGGCATGCTGGAGGGACTGAAGCCGACCGAGCCGATCACCGGCTCCGCCTATGACCTGCCGTTCGCGCTGCCGCTGACGCTCGCCGACGCGCTGGCGCTGCTGCGCGCCTGCAAGCCGCTGGTCGAGCTGTTCGGCGAGCGCTTCGTCGCCGCCTACTGCGCGGTGAAGGAAAACGAGTACGAGACGTTTTCACGCGTGATCAGTTCCTGGGAACGCGAGCACCTGCTGCTGAACGTATGAGCCGCAATACCCGCGACTGGCAGGAGCTCGACGCCCGCCACTACCTGCATCCGTTCACGGACTTCCGCTCGCTGGCCCGGGAAGGCACGCGCGTGATCACGCGTGCCGAGGGTGTGTACCTGTACGACTCCGAGGGCCGCAAGATCCTGGACGGCATGTCGGGGCTCTGGTGCACCAACATCGGCTACGGCCGGGCCGAGCTCGCGGACGTCGCGGCGCGGCAGATGCGGGAGCTGCCGTACTACAACAGCTTCTTCAAGAGCGCCAATCCGCCCGCGATCGAGCTGGCGCGGATGCTGGCCGAGCTGACGCCGCCGCAGTTCAACCGCGTGTTCTTCACCAACTCGGGCTCGGAGGCGAACGACACCATCCTGCGCATGACGCGCCGCTACTGGGACCTGCTCGGCCAGCCCTCGAGGCGCGTCGTCATCAGCCGCGTCAACGGCTACCACGGCAGCACCATGGCGGGCGCGAGCCTCGGCGGCATGGCCGCGATGCACGCGCAGGGCGGCCTGCCGATCCCGGACATCGTGCACATCGAGCAGCCGTACTGGTATGAGAACGGCATCGACGTCCAGCCTGCCGAGTACGGCCTGCGCGCCGCGCGCCGGCTCGCGGAGAAGATCGAGGAGCTGGGCCCGGAGCGCGTCGCCGCCTTCATCGGCGAGCCGATCCAGGGCGCGGGCGGCGTCATCATCCCGCCCGAGACCTACTGGCCTGAAATTCAGCGCATCTGCCGCGAGTACGGCATCCTGCTGATCGCCGACGAGGTGATCTGCGGCTTCGGCCGCACCGGGCGCTGGTTCGGCTGCGAGCACTTCGGCTTCGAGCCGGACTTCATGACCATCGCCAAGGCCATCACCTCCGGCTACCAGCCGCTCGGCGGCGCCATGGTGTCGGACCGGGTCGCCGAGGTGCTGGTCGGCAAGGGCGGCGAGTTCAACCACGGCTTCACCTGGTCCGGCCACCCGGTCGCCTGCGCGGTCGCGATCGAGAACCTGGCCATCATGCGCCGCGAGAAGCTGGTGGAGCGCGCGCGCGAGGAGATCGGGCCCTACCTCCAGAAGCGCTGGCGGGAGCTGGCCGACCACCCGCTGGTCGGGGAAGTGCGCGGGGTCGGCATGATCGGCGCGCTCGAGCTGGTGGCCCACAAGGGAAGCCGAACCTTTTTCCGAAATCGTGGCGATACCGGCTTGATTTGCCGGGACCATTGCTTTGCCAACGGCCTGGTGATGCGGGCGGTCCGCGACACGATGATCATCGCGCCGCCGCTGGTGATGGAGCGCGGGCACGTGGACGAACTGGTCGAGAAGGCCCGCAAGTGCCTTGACCTGACGGCCCGGGACATCGGCCTCGGCTGAAGGCGACGCGCGGGTGGCCGCGCCCGGCGCGGTCGCTGTACTATTGCACCGACAAGCACCGGGCGCCGGCGTCCGGGCAACAACACCGAGGGATCCGGGCGACGCCCGGCGATGGAGGCAATCATGCGCAGTGAATTCCGGGTCGGGCTGATCGCGCTCGCCACGTTCTCGCTGGCCGCCTGCGGCGGCAAGAAGGACGGCGAGGAGGGCGCCGCCGCCCAGCCCGAAGAGAAGGTCCTGTTCGTCTACAACTGGTCCGACTACATCGGCGAGACGACCATCGCGGACTTCGAGGCGAAGACCGGGATCAAGGTCACCTACGACATGTTCGACTCCAACGAGGTGCTGGAGACCAAGCTGCTGGCGGGTCGCACCGGCTACGACGTGGTGGTGCCGTCGGCCTCCTTCCTCGAGCGCCAGATCAAGGCGGGCGTGTTCCTCAAGCTCGACAAGTCGAAGCTGACGAACCTCGGCAACATGGACGCCGAGATCGCGAAGCGCGTCGCGCTGCACGACCCGGGCAACGACCACGCCATCAACTACCTGTGGGGCACGACCGGCATCGGCTTCAACCCCGACAAGGTCAAGGCCGCGCTCGGCACCGACACGATCGACAGCTGGGCCGCGATCTTCGAGCCCGACAACGCGAAGAAGCTCGCCAAGTGCGGCATCGCGATGCTGGATGCGCCCTCCGAGGTCATGGACTCGGTGCTCATCTACCTGGGCCGCGACCCGAACAGCGAGAAGGCCGAGGACCTCGCGGCGGCCGAGGCGCAGTTGATGAAGGTGCGCGACTACGTGAAGTACTTCCACTCGTCGCAGTACATCAACGACCTCGCAACCGGCGAGATCTGCGTGGCGCTCGGCTGGAGCGGCGACGTGCTGCAGGCGCGCGACCGCGGCGCCGAGGCCGCGACGCCGGTCAACGTCGCCTATGCGGTGCCGAAGGAAGGCGCGATCATCTGGTTCGACATGCTGGCGATCCCCGCCGACGCGCCGCACCCGAACAACGCGCACGAGTTCCTGAACTTCATCATGGAGCCCGCCGTCATCGCGGGCGTCAGCAACTACGTTGCGTACGCAAACGGCAATTCCGCCTCGTTCCAGCTGGTGGACGAGTCGGTGCGCACCGACCCGTCGGTGTACCCGCCGGAAGAGGTGAAGCAGAAGCTGCACGCGCACCTCGCGGAGTCGCAGGAATTCAGCCGCGAGCTGAACCGCGCCTGGACCACGGTCCGCACCGGGCAGTGACGCCGGCCTGAACCGGCCCCGGCAGGCGCCGCCTGCCGGGGCCTTTCCGCAGCAGGGGGTGCGACATGGCCAGTCCCCGGCCAGAGCAGAAGAGCGAGCCCTGGAAGGACCCGGGCGCCACGCCTTACGTCCGGATCGACAAGGTCACCAAGAAGTTCGGCGAGTTCGTCGCGGTCGACGACGTGTCACTGAACATCTACCGCGGCGAGATCTTCTGCCTGCTCGGCGGCTCGGGCTGCGGCAAGACGACCTTGCTGCGCATGATGGCCGGGTTCGAGACGCCGACCTCCGGCACGATCTCGATCGACGGCGTCGACATCACGGGCCTGCCGCCGTACGAGCGGCCCGTCAACATGATGTTCCAGTCCTATGCGCTGTTCCCGCACATGACGGTGGAGCAGAACGTCTCCTTCGGCCTGCGCCAGGACAAGGTGGCGAAGGCCGAGATCCAGGACCGCGTCGCCGAGATGCTGAAGCTCGTGCACCTCGGCCAGTTCGCGAAGCGCCTGCCGCACCAGCTCTCGGGCGGACAGCGCCAGCGCGTGGCGCTCGCGCGCGCGCTGGTGAAGCGGCCGAAACTGCTGCTGCTGGACGAGCCGCTGGCGGCGCTCGACAAGAAGCTGCGCGAGCACACCCAGTTCGAGCTGCTCAACATCCAGGACACGCTCGGTGTCACCTTCGTGGTCGTCACGCACGACCAGGAGGAGGCGATGACGCTCGCGACCCGCATCGGCGTCATGAACCACGGCGAGATCGTCCAGGTCGGCACGCCGACCGAGATCTACGAATACCCCGGCTCGCGCTTCGTCGCCGACTTCATCGGCTCGGTCAACCTGTTCGAGGGACGCCTGGTCGAGGACGAGCCCGACTACGTGCGCGTGAAGTCCGACGAGCTGGGCGGTACCTTCCACGTCGGCCACGGCGTGAGCGCGGCACCGGACGCGACCGTGTGGGTGGCGCTCAGGCCGGAGAAGATCCACATCTCGCAGGAACGGCCGGAAGGCGGGCCGGACAACCAGGTCCAGGGCACGGTGGCCGAGATCGCCTACCGCGGCGACCAGTCCGTGTACCTGGTGAGGCTCGCGGGCGGGCGCCAGGTGCGCGTGACGCAGCCGAACATCGTGCGCCAGGGCGGCGTGCGCATCAGCTGGGACGACAAGGTCTGGCTCGCCTGGGATTCCGCGAGCCCGGTGGTGGTCACGCAGTGAACGCCGCGCGCGCGACCGGGGAAGGGCGGCGCGCGATGGGGCTCGCGGAACTGCGCTCCTGGGTGCGCGCGCTCGGCCCCTGGCGCTGGGCCAGCACCCGCCTGCGCGCATGGCGCGGCGGCGGACGCCGGGCCGTCGTGGGCGTGCCGACGCTGTGGCTGCTGCTGTTCTTCCTGGTCCCGTTCCTGATCGTGTTCAAGATCTCGGTGTCCGAGGCGCGGCTCGGCATGCCGCCCTACGAGCCGCTGTTCACCTGGATCGAGGCCCAGGCGGTGCAGCTCAAGCTCAACTTCGCGACCTACGCGTTCCTCTGGGAGGACGCGCTGTACCGCAACGCCTACCTGAACTCGCTGCTGACGGCCGGCGTCTCGACCCTGTTGTGCCTGCTGATCGGCTACCCGATGGCCTACGGCATCGCGCGCTCGAAGCCCGCCTGGCGCAACCTGCTGCTGTTGCTGGTGATGCTGCCGTTCTGGACCTCGTTCTTGCTGCGCGTCTACGCCTGGATCGGGATCCTGCGCACCGACGGCGTCATCAACGACGTACTGCTCTGGATCGGCATCATCGATGAGCCGCTGGTCATGCTGCAGACCAACTTCGCCGTGTACCTGGGCATCGTCTATTCCTACCTGCCGTTCATGATCCTGCCGCTGTACACCGCGATCGAAAAGCTGGACCTGACGCTGCTGGAGGCCGCGGCCGACCTCGGCTGCAAGCCGACCAAGGCGTTCTTCCGCATTTCGCTGCCGCTCACCAAGGGCGGGATCATCGCCGGCTGCATGCTGGTGTTCATCCCGGCGGTGGGCGAGTTCGTGATCCCGGCGCTGCTCGGCGGGCCGGATTCGCTGATGATCGGGCGGGTGCTGTGGGAGGAGTTCTTCAATAACCGCGACTGGCCGGTGGCGAGCGCGGTCGCGATCGCGATGCTGCTGCTGCTCGTGATCCCGATCATGATCTTCCAGCGCGCCCAGGGCACGCAGGCGGGGGCGCACCGATGAGCGGCCGCCGCTCGGTGTTCGTGCTGGTGATGCTGGTGCTGGGATTCCTGTTCCTGTACGGGCCCATCCTGTCGCTGATCATCTACTCCTTCAACGAGTCGCGGCTGGTGACGGTCTGGGGCGGGTTCTCGACCAAGTGGTACGTCGAGCTGTTCCAGAACAAGCAGCTGCTGGGCGCCGCCTGGCTGTCGTTCAAGGTCGCCGCGATCAATGCCACCGCGGCCACCGTCCTCGGCACGCTCGCCGGCCTCGCGCTCGCGCGCTTCGGGGCGTTCCGCGGCCGGGCGCTGCTGACCGGCATGGCGACGGCGCCGCTCGTCATGCCGGAAGTCATCACCGGACTGTCGCTGCTGCTCCTGTTCGTCGCGATGGAGCAGGCCGTCGGCTGGCCGGCCGGCCGCGGCATGACGACCATCATCATCGCGCACGTCACCTTCTCGATGGCTTACGTCACCGTGGTGGTGCAGTCGCGGCTCGCGAGCCTCGACGAATCGCTGGAAGAGGCGGCCATGGACCTCGGCGCGCGGCCGGCCAAGGTTTTCTTCCTGATCACGCTGCCGATCATCATGCCGGCGATCCTGGCCGGCTGGCTGCTGGCGTTCACGCTGTCCTGGGACGACCTGGTCATCTCGAGCTTCGTCTCGGGCCCGGGCTCCAGCACGCTGCCGATCGTGATCTTCTCGAAGGTTCGCCTCGGCGTGAGCCCCGACATCAACGCGCTGGCGTCGATCCTCGTGCTGATCGTCGCGATCGGCATCGTCACCGCCGGGCTTTACATGCAGCGCCAGCAGAAGCTGCGCGACCGGGACGTGCAGCGGGCCATCGCCGCGAACGAGTGATGCCGGCGTCCAAGCTGCCGGGCGTCGGCACCACGATCTTCACGGTCATGTCGCGGCTTGCGGCCGAGCACGGCGCGGTCAACCTCGGCCAGGGATTCCCGGACTTCGACCCGCCCGCGCGGTTGCGCGAACTCGTGTCGGCGCACCTGGCCGCGGGCCACAACCAGTACGCGCCGATGGCCGGGCTGCCTGCGCTCTGCGAGGCGATCGCGGCGCAGCTGGCGCGCCGCCACGGCTGGATCGTGGACCCGGCCGCGGAAGTCACGATCACCGCCGGCGCGACCGAGGCGCTGTTCGCGGCCATCCACGCCGTGGCGCGGGCGGGCGAGGAGGTCGTGCTGCTCGATCCTTCGTACGATTCCTATGCGCCCGCCGCGGCGCTCGCCGGCGCAAAGGTCGTGCGCGTGCCGCTGCTGCCGCCCGCGTTCGCCATCGATTTCGACCGGCTGGCGCGCGCGATCGGCCCGCGCACGCGCCTGCTGGTCGTCAATACGCCGCACAACCCAGGCGGCGCGGTGCTCTCCGCCTCGGACTGGGAGCGGATCGCGGACCTGCTGGAACCGCACGATGCCATGGTGCTGTCGGACGAGGTGTATGAATGCCTGGTGTTCGACGGGCGGGCGCATGCCGGCGTGCTGTCCAACGCGCGCCTGCGCGAGCGCGCCTTCGCGGTCTTCTCCTTCGGCAAGACCTTCAACGCCACCGGCTGGAAAGTCGGTTACTGCGTCGCCGCGCCCGCGCTGACGGCGGAACTGCGCAAGGTGCACCAGTTCCTGACCTTTGCGGTCTCGGCGCCGATGCAGCACGCGATCGCGGACTTCCTGCGCGAACAGCCGGGATTCGCGGACGGTCAGGCGGCTTTCTACCAGGCCCGCCGGGACCGGTTCCTGGCGCTGCTGGCGCCGTCGCGGCTCAGGCTCACGCCCGCGGCCGGCACCTATTTCCAGGTCGCGGATTACTCCGCGATTTCGGACCTGCCGGACGTCGAGTTCTGCCGGACGCTGGTGACGCAGCACGGCGTCGCGGCAATCCCGCTGTCTCCGTTCTGCGACGAGCCACCGCGTGCCCGGCTGGTGCGCTTCTGCTTTGCTAAGGACGACGCAACTCTCGAGCGCGCGGCGAGTCAACTGGTGACCATCCGGTAGCCGGCAGGGAGCCCTGGCATGCACTGGCGAGCGGTTCGGGCGCTGATACCCACGGGCGCCGCGGCATTCCTGCTGTCCTGCGGCGGTGGCGGCGGGGGCGGCGCCAATCCGCCGCCCCCGCCACCGCCGCCCCCGGCATCCGGGCTGGACGGGCGCCCGAACAACACGGCCTGCGTCGCACCGGACCGCGGTGCCGGAAACTCCACTCTTTCGGTTGCGCGGATGTTCCCGAGCCTGGCGGGATTCTCGGCGCCGGTCGCGCTGCTGCAGGCGCCGGGCGACGCGTCGCGCTGGTTCGTGGTGCAGCAGGGCGGGCTGATCCGCGTATTCGAGAACCTGCCGACCGTCACGACCGCCCCAAATTTCCTCAACATCGCCTCGCGCGTGCACTTCTCCGGCGAGGCCGGGCTGCTCGGGCTCGCCTTCCACCCGGACTTCCCGGGCGACCCGCGTGCCTTCGTCAACTACACGCGCAACAACGGCGGGCAACTCCAGTCCGTGACTTCCGAGTTCACGAGCCCCGACCAGGGCGCGACCCTGAACCCGAACTCCGAGCGCATCCTGCTGGTGGTCAACAAGTCCGCCAGCAACCACAACGGCGGCCAGCTCGCTTTCGACCCGGACGGCTACCTGCGCATCGGGCTGGGCGACGGCGGCGGCGCCAACGACCCCGAGAACAACGCGCAGAACCCGATGCGCCTGCTCGGCAAGATGCTGCGCATCGACGTCGATTCACCGCAGCTTCCGTACGGCATTCCGGCCGACAACATGTTTCCGAACAACGCGCGCTGCAACGCCAATGGCAGCGGCGCGCAGAACTGCCCGGAAGTCTTCGCGCTCGGCCTGCGCAACCCCTGGCGCTGGAGCTTCGACCGGCAGACCGGCCAGCAATGGGTCGGCGACGTCGGCCAGGGCACGCGCGAGGAGATCGACGTCATCGTGCGCGGGGCGAACTTCGGCTGGGACGTCCGCGAGGGATTCGTCTGCACGGGCGGCGGCAGCAACTGCGCCTCGGCCGGGTTCACCGACCCGGTCGCCGATTACGGCCGCAGCCTCGGCGCCTCGATCACGGGCGGCTACGTGTACCGCGGCACGCAGCCGACCGAGCTCGTGGGCCGCTACCTGTTCGCGGACTTTGTAAGCGGCATGATCGCCTCGCTCGCGCCGGCCGCGGGCAGCGGATTCACGCTCACGCAGCATGTCCCGCCCGGCGGCACGCCGCCGGGCGCGCCCGGCGCGCTCTCGATCCCGGCCTTCGGCGAGTCGGTCGCCGGCGAGCTGTTCGTGCTCGATTACGGCAGCGGCCTGGTCTACCGCCTCATCTTCACCGCGCAGGGCGGCGGCGACAACGTGCCGCAGCAGCTCTCGCAGACCGGCTGCATCAACACCTCCGCGGCGGGCGCGCCGCCGTTGCTGTCGCTGATCCCGTACCGCCCGAACGCGCAGTTCTGGTCGGACGGCGCCGCCAAGGAGCGCTGGATCGGCCTGCCGAACGGCGCGAACATCGAGGTGCAGGGCGACGGCGACTGGATGCCGCCGAACGGCACGGTGCTGGTCAAGCATTTCCGCCTGAACAACGCACTGGTCGAGACGCGCCTCTTCATGCGCCACCCGGACGGCGTCTGGGCCGGCTACACCTTCGAGTGGAACGCGGCGCAGACCGAGGCGATGCGCGTGACCGGCGGCAAGACCGTCATGATCGGCGGCCAGCAGTACCTGTTCCCGAGCGAGGGACAGTGCCTCCAGTGCCACACGCAGGCGGCGGGGTCCGCGCTCGGCCTCGAGACCGCGCAGCTGAACGGCAACCACCTGTACCCGCAGACCGGCCGCACCGCCAACCAGATCACGACGCTGAACGCGGTCAACGTGCTGTCGCCGCCGGTCGCGGCGAACCCACCCGCCTACGCCGACCCGGCGGACGCAGGACAGGGGCTGACGGCCCGCGCCCGCGCGTACCTGCACACGAACTGCGCGAATTGCCACCGGCCGGGCGGCGGCACGCCGGTGGCGATCGACCTGCGGCACGGCACGCCGCTCGCCCAGACCGGCGCCTGCGACGTCGCGCCGGCCGCGGGCGACCTCGGCATTGCCAACGCGCGCATCATCGCCCCGGGCGACGACGCGCGCTCGGTGCTGCTGGCGCGCATGGCGCGCCGCGGCGACGCCTTCCAGATGCCGCCGGTCTCCAGCACCGTGCGCGATGCGGCCGGCGAACAGCTGATCGGCGCGTGGATCGACTCGCTGGCGAACTGCCAGTAGCGGCGCAAAAAAGAGGCCCGCATCGCCGCGGGCCTCGCACAGGGGACAAGGGTCGAACTGCGCCTAGAAGCGCATCAGCACGTTTGCCGACAGGAAATCGGCGTCTGCGTCGGAAACGTCGTAGATCATGTATTCGAGCCTGACGCCGAAATTCTCGCTGAAGTCGATTCCGAGCCCGGCGCCATAGGCCAGGTCTTCGCCGCTCTCGCTGAAGCTCTCGGTCGTGGTGATGACGCCGCCGTCGCCGTCATCCTCGCGCAGGGTCGCCGCGATGTCGGCGTCCCAGAAGAACATGCCGGCTTTTGCGTAGCCGTAGAACATGTCGCCGAACGGGATCGTGCCGGTCAGGAGGATGTCGAATCCGCTCACGTCGATGTCGACGTCCGCCTCGACCCCGAAGGTCGCGAGGTCGCCGATCGACTCGCTCGCGGTGCCGCCGTCGCCATAGCCGGCCTCGAGCCCGAAGTTCTCGTTGAACTGCCAGCCACCGAACAGGCGGAAGCCGGTGTCATCGGCGTCGAAATTGAGCCCAGCCTCGAAGTCGCTGACCTCGACACCGAACAGGCCAGCGCCGACGCCGCCATAGAAGCCCTGGTCGTCCGCTGCGAGCGCGGGCATCGAGATGAGCCCTAGCGCCACCGCAGCTGCCCATGTGAGTCTGTTCATCGAAATCTCCTTCTGCCGCAGCTACTTGACGCAACATGCTCCCGCGGCGCGCGAGCGCCGGCAATTCGCAGTACTACCTATGGGATGCGCGCGGCTCAGGCGCGTGCGAGCGGCAGGACCGTGGATTCCTTGATCACGGTGACGACGATCGACGAATTGACCGACTGCACGTTCGGGATCTTGGACAGGTGGTCGAGGAAGAAGGCCTCGTATTCCTTGATGCCGTGCGTGACGATGCGCAGGCAGAAATCCCATTCGCCGGTCAGGGTGCAGCAGTCGAGCACCTCGGGACGATCGCGGATCGCGCGCTCGAACTGCGCGAGCGCGTCACGGCCCTGGTTCGAGAGCCGCACATGCACGTAGACCATGACGTCGAGGCCGAGCGCCTCGCGGTCGAGCAGGGCGACGCGCTTCTTGATCACGCCGCCCTGCTCGAGCTGCTGGATGCGCCGCCAGCAGGTGGTGGTGGAGATCCCGACCTTGGCGGCGACATCCGCGGCCGAGGCGGTTCCGTCCTCCTGCAGGATCGCCAGGATGCGGGCGTCGACCGGGTCGATGAGACTTGGAAATTTCTGTTTCATTTATCGGCTAAATTGTAAACGTTTATTCCGGTTTTTTGCAAGACAGTATAAGAATCAGCTACCTGGGATGCCGTCCTGCGTAGGATACGCACCGAAATCCTCCCCCAGCCCGTGAGCGAGGCGCCGATGGTTTCCCAGTCCCGCCTGCACGTGCCAAAGGTCCCTGCGCGGCCGGGCGACAAGCCTGATTTCAGCTACCTGAAGCTTTCGCCAGCCGGCAAGACGCCGCGGCCGGACGTGACCGCGCCCAGCAGCGAAATCCGCTACCTCGCGGACGGACTGGTGCGCGTGCTCGACGATTCGCACCAGGCGGTCGGGCCCTGGCATCCGCACCTCGACGCCAAGGACCTGCAGGTCGGCCTGCGCCACATGCTGCTGACCCGCGTGTTCGACGACCGCATGCAGCGCATCCAGCGCTCCGGAAAGATCTCCTTCTACATGCGCTCGATGGGAGAGGAGGCCATTTCGGTCGCGATGGGCATGGCGCTGCGCCCCACCGACATGGCGTTTCCCTCCTACCGCAACCAGGCGCTCTATTTCGTGCGCGGCCGCCCGGTCGTGGACCTGATGTGCCAGCTGCTCTCGAACACGCGCGACATGTGCAAGGGGCGGCAGCTGCCGGTCATGTACCAGTGGCGCGAAGGGCGCATCTTCTCGATCTCGGGCAACCTCGCGACGCAGTTCCCGCAGGCCGTGGGCTGGGCGATGGCGGCCGCGATCAAGGGCACGGACGACGTCGCGGTGAGCTGGCTGGGCGACGGCTCGAGCGCCGAGGCCGATTTCCACCATGCGCTGCTGTTCGCCTCCGTGTACCAGGCGCCGGTGATCCTGAACGTCGTCAACAACCAGTGGGCGATCTCGACCTTCCAGGGCTTCGCCGGCGGCGAGCACCAGACTTTCGCCGCGCGCGGGCCGGGCTTCGGCATCCCGGGCGTGCGCGTGGACGGCAACGACTTCCTCGCCGTGCACGCGGTGACCCAGTGGGCCGCGGAGCGCGCGCGCCTGGGCCGCGGCCCGACGCTGATCGAGCACGTCACCTACCGTGCCGCGGCGCACTCGACCAGCGACGATCCTTCGCGCTACCGGCCCAAGGACGACTACGAGCGCTTCCCGCTCGGCGACCCGATCGAGCGCCTCAAGGGCCACCTGGTCCGCCTCGGCGAATGGTCCGAGGAGCGCCACGCCGCCCTGACCGCGGAACTGGAGGAGCATGTCGCGGCCTCCTGGAAGGAAGCCGTGAGCTACGGCACCCTGACGGACGGCCCGCGGCTCGACCCGCGGCTGATGTTCGAGGACGTGTTCAAGGAAATGCCCGCGCACCTGCGCCGCCAGGAAGCGGAAATGCGCGCGGAACTGGAGCAGAAGTAATGCCCCAGATGAACATGATCCAGGCCCTGAACTCGGCCATGGACGTCATGCTGGGCCGCGATCCCTCGGTCGTGGTGCTGGGCGAGGACGTCGGCTATTTCGGCGGCGTGTTCCGCTGCACGGAAGGACTGCAGCGCAAGTACGGCGAGCACCGCGTGCTCGACACGCCGATCGCCGAGGGCGGGATCCTCGCCAGCGCGATCGGCATGGCGGTCAACGGCCTGCGGCCGGTCGCCGAGATCCAGTTCGCCGACTACATCTACCCCGCCTACGACCAGATCGTGAGCGAGCTGGCGCGCATCCGGCACCGCAGCGGCGGCGAGTTTTCCGCGCCGGTGGTGGTGCGCACGCCCTGCGGCGGCGGCATCCGGGGCGGGCAGACGCATTCGCAGAGCCCGGAGGCGCTGTTCGCCCACGTCGCGGGACTCAAGGTGGTGATGCCGTCCAACCCGTACGACGCCAAGGGTCTGCTGATCGCCGCGATCGAGGACGACGACCCGGTGATCTTCTTCGAGCCCAAGCGCATCTACAACGGACCGTTCGACGGCGACCCGCACAAGCCGGCGGTGCCGTGGAGCACGCACGCCCGGGGCGAGGTGCCGGATGGCCATTACTCCGTGCCGATCGGCAAGGCGGAGGTCACGCGCCAGGGCAGTGACCTGACGATCGTCACCTATGGCACCATGGTGCACGTGAGCGAGGCCGCGGCGCGCGGCCTCGGGCTCGACGCGGAGATCATCGACGTGCGGACGATGGTGCCGCTGGACACCGACACGATCTGCGGCTCGGTCGCGCGGACCGGGCGCTGCGTGATCGTCCACGAGGCGACGCGCTTCGCCGGATTCGGCGCCGAACTCTCCGCGACCATCCAGGAAGAATGCTTCTGGAACCTGCAGGCGCCGATCCTGCGCGTGACCGGCTGGGACACGCCTTACCCGCACGCATTCGAGTGGGAATATTTCCCGGGCCAGGCGCGCGTGTCGCGCGCGCTCAAGGCCGTCATGGAGGCCGCATGAGCCGCCACGTCTTCAAGATGCCGGACCTCGGCGAAGGCACGGTCTCGGCCGAAGTGGTCGAGTGGAAGGTCAAGGTCGGCGACACGGTCAAGGAGGACCAGGTCATCGCCGAGGTCATGACCGACAAGGCGGCGGTCGAGATCCCGGCGCCGGTGTCCGGCACCGTGGTTTCCATCACCGGCCAGCCCGGCGACATGGTTGCGGTCGGCTCCGAGCTGATCGTGTTCGAGACTTCAGGCGCCGTGGCGGCGGCTGCGGCGCCGGTGGCGCCCGCGGCACCTGCGGCACCCGCGACCAGGGCCGCGGTTGCAGAACCGGCTGCCGCGGTTTCCGGCCGCGTGATGGCGTCCCCCGCGACGCGGCGCAAGGCGCATGTGGCGGGCGTGGACCTCGCGACGGTCCCCGGTTCAGGCCCGGGCGGGCGCATTTCCGCGCAGGACCTCGAGGCGGTGATTGCCGGCCGCGCGGGCGGCAGCGCGCGCCCTGCCGTGCGCGCGCAGAAGGGCGGCGTCGAGGAAATCAAGGTCATCGGCGTGCGGCGCCTGATCGCCGAGCGCATGGGCGCGGCCAAGCGCAACATCCCGCACTTCGCCTACGTCGAGGAAGTGGACGTCACCGAGCTCGAGTCGCTGCGCCAGTACCTGAATTCGCGCCAGCCGAAGGGCGCGCCCTCGCTGACCTACCTGCCGTTCCTGGTCACGGGCCTGGTGCGCGTGCTCGAGGACTTCCCGCAGTGCAACGCGCTCTACGACGCCGAGCGCAACCTGATCCTGCGGCATCGCGCGGTGCACGTCGGCGTCGCGACACAGACGCCGGACGGCCTCAAGGTCCCGGTCGTGCGCCATGCCGAGGCGCGCTCGCTCGCCGACCTCGCCGCCGAGATCCGCCGCGTGTCGGAAGCCGCGCGCAGCAACAAGGCGACACGCGAGGAGCTCACCGGTTCGACCATCACCGTGACCAGCCTCGGCAAGCTGGGCGGCATCGCTTCCACCCCGGTGATCAACGCGCCCGAGGTCGCGATCATCGGCGTCAACAAGGCGGTGGAACGCCCGGTCGTCGCCGGCGGCGCGATCGCCATCCGCCGCATCATGAATCTGTCTTCCTCCTTCGACCATCGCTTCGTGGACGGTTTCGACGCCGCCGCGATGATCCAGGCCCTGAAGGAGCGCCTCGAGCATCCTGCCACCCTCTTCATACAGGACTGACACCACCATGAACGCACAGGCCATGCCGCGTCCCGCCGAGTCCACGCCACGCCCCGCGTTCGGCACCGTGCTCGCGAGCACGATGGCGCTCGCCACCTGGCGCGACGGCAAGTGGTCGGCGCATGAGCTGCGCAAGTACGGGCCGATCGAGCTGGTGCCGGCAATCCACGGGCTGCACTACGGCAGCACCTGCTTCGAAGGCTTCAAGGCCTACCGCTGGGCGGACGGCAGCATCAACATCTTCCGCATGGACAAGCACGTCGCCCGCCTGCGCCAGAGCGCGAAGGGCCTGTGCCTGCCGGTGCCGGACGCCGCGCAGGTGACGGCGATGGTCACCCAGGTCGTGGATCGCGTGCGGAACGAAGTGCCGGAGGCGCCGGGAGCGCTGTACCTGCGGCCCATGCTGTTCGGCACCGGCGCCTCCATCGGCGGCGCCACCTCGCCAGCGACGGAAGCGATGCTGATCGTGCTCGCGAGCCCGGTGTGGGACTACTTCACCACGGGGCCGAAGGCGCTGCGCATCTACGTCGAGGAGCAGATCTCGCGCACGGCGTCGCTCATGGGCATGATCAAGACCGGCGGCAACTACGCCGCGGCGCTTGCGCCCACGGTGCACGCGCGCCAGCAGTACCGGGCCGACCAGGTCGTGTTCTGCCCGGGCGGGCAGGTGCAGGAGACCGGCGCGGCCAATTTCCTGCTGATCCGCGACGGCAAGATCCTCACGCGCGCGCTCGATCCCACGATCCTGCACGGCGTCACGCGCGATTCGCTGCTCACCATCGCGCCCGACATGGGCTTCCAGGTTGAGGAGCGCATCGTCACGACCGACGAGTTGTTCGAGTGGGCCAGGGATGGCGAGGCCGCGCTCTGCGGCACGGCCGCCGTGCTGTCGGGCGTCGGCACGCTGGTGCGCTCGGGCGGCCGCGAAATCAAGATGGGCAGCGGCGAGATCGGACCGAACACCCGGCGGCTGCGCGCTGCGCTGGTCGCCATGCAGCAGGGCGAAGTGCCGACACCTGCCGGCTGGACCACGCGGGTCTGACGGCGCCCGCGGCGGCAGCCCGATGAAAGGCCGCACCCGCGTCAACCATCCGCCGCAAGTCGCGCTGCCGGCGGACAACCGCCCGCTGGTCGCGCCGATCTACGAGTCGGTCAAGTTCGCCTTCGAGAGCCTCGAGGAGACGCTGCGCTTCAACCGCGGCGAGCGCGAGGGCTATTTCTACACGCGGCGCTCGAACCCGACGACGCGCCAGCTCGAGAAGCTGCTGGCGGAACTCCAGCAGCGCGACGACTGCGTGGCGACCGGCTCCGGTGCGGCCGCGATCGCCACCTGCCTGATCTCGCAGCTGCGCGCCGGGGATCACATCCTCTGCTTCGTCGAGACCTACGGGCCGAGCCTCGCGCTGATCCGTGGGACACTGCACCGGCTGGGCGTCACATATACGATGCTATCGATCGAGGACGACGCCGGCATCGAGCGGGAGCTGGGCCAGCGCAAGACGAAGATTGTCTTTTTCGAGTCGCCGACCAACCCGGTCACCCGCATCGCCGACATCGCCCGCATCACGCAGGCCGCACATGCGGCCGGCGCGCTGACCGTGATGGACAACACCTTCGCAGGCTTCCACAACCACGGCCAGTACGGCGTGGATGTGTTTGTGCACAGCCTGACGAAGTACGCCTCCGGCCACGGCGACGTGATGGGCGGGGCCGTCATCACGCGCACGGAGCTTGCGCGCGAAATCCGCCGTGAGGGCGTGCTGCTGGGGCCGCTTCTCGACCCGCACGCGGCCTTCCTGGTCATGCGCGGCATGAGGACCTATTACCTGCGCTACGAGGCACAGGCGGCTTCGGCCATGCGGATCGCGAAGTTCCTCGCCGGGCATCCGGCCGTCGCGCGCGTGCATTACCCCGGGCTGGCGGACCACCCGCGCCACGCGCTCGCGCGTGCGCAGATGCACGAGTTCGGCTCCATCGTCAGCTTCGACCTCGCGGGCGGGGCGAAAGCGGTGCGGCCGTTCATGGACACGCTCGAGTTCTTCGCGATCACGCCGAGCCTGGGCTCGGTCGAGTCGCTCGCGATGCCGCCGCAGCTCCTGGGCGTGCGGGGGCTTACGGCGGAACAGCGGGCGCTGTCAGGGATCGGGGAGGGGACGGTGCGGCTCTCGATCGGGATCGAGGACACGGAGGAGCTGATCGGGGACCTGGAGGCGGCGCTTGCAACCGGGGGAGTCTGACGAGCATGTAGCCCGCCCATTCCTAGTATCGCACTGTGGTCTTGTGAGCAGGGGTAGACGTGCGCGCGCAAGTATTTGAATTGCCTTCGGGAATCCGAGCAACGGCTCCAGGAATGTTGATCGGCTCTTGACAACCTTGAAGTAGTGGGAGCAACGTCCGCACCATCGTAGATATCCATGGAAGGATCGCAACGCGCTCAAACGCATTTCCATTGGAACCCGCAGCGCAGCGCGGAGTGACCGGAGATGTGCAAGACCAGGCGAAACGGACACGGCTTCACCGCGATGCCGGTGTACGTTCATACCCGTCTCGACGCCGCAACCGCGCCCTCTGTGGCAGATATCGAAGGGAGTCGCACGTGAACGCGAGAATTCTTGCCCTGACAGGTGTTCTCTGTGGAATGGCCTTGTCTGCAGCAGTGCCGTTTAATTCGGCATTGTCAGACGGACCAACCGTACGCTGGCAGTACGTTTCCTCACTCGAAACGCCAGACGGTCTTGCATTTGTTGATTGGCTGCAATACTTCAGCGAAGAATTGAGTCGCTCTCGTGCTGATTCTGCAAAGTATTTGGTTTTCCAGTTCGACCTTCCAGAGAATGCGGAAAGTCTTGCTAGTGTCGAGAGCGCTATTGATGTTCTTCAGCAAGCAAGCATCGCGTTTTCGAACGACGTATTGGCGTCGGAAATTGCAAGTTATTGTCCGAGTGGTGAGGAAGTGCGATCCAACGATCAGATTTTTGAGGTCATGGATGCGCAAGACGATGAGTACGTCCGCATTGCGGAGTGGACGTATGCGAACGTAGGTGTACAGTTAGCGCCTGCCGTACGTGAGACACTTCAGACGGCGGTTGCTAGACACAAGAGATCATTCCATGCGATTTCCACCAGTCATAAGGATCAGTGGGAATCGACGAATCAGAATCCAGATATGCGTGCAATTCTCGGCGGCATTTGCGCTGAACTGATTGCGAAGCGGGACCAGCGCGACTATTGAGGGGGGTGCGCGATGACGAAAAGTGGACTGCGAGCGTTGACATTGGCTTTCGGCATGAGCGTTAGCTCCGTGGCATTCGCGCTAGCTACAGGCAGTGCTCAGATTACTGGTTGCGCTCCCCATCCAGTCGGGATGAAGGGAAACTGCAAAGTGACGAAATCAACCGGCGATGTGCAAACAACGCACAGCAAGAACTGCAAAATTACAAGTGACGGCTTGAGCATGGGTGATTACCAAGGCGGAGCAGATACGCATGCACCGGGCAACAGCAATCACTCGTTTCCGCCAACTGATTTGAGTACGTCTTTTGAAGAGTGTGTTGAATTCAAGGTAATCAACTACAGCGCATGGTGGCAGGTCATTAACGGTCAGAATGTGAATTGGGTATCCGCCTATGCTGACGACACACGGAATACGTCCTGCGGCTAGACCCAGTGTTTTGGAGCGCCTGGCCGTTGAATCAAGTCGCGTTCAGTTGTATTGGCAGCGTTTGTACGGTGCCGTCGCTGATGTTTATGCCGAAGTCACAGCAATCGGCGGAGTCTAGTTGCAAACTGATTGCTTGGCGGGAGGCTTGCGTCCAAACCGTTGCAAATAGTCAGTAGATGTCGGTTCAAATTGGCCGGATTGTCTGACCCGCGCGCCGTCTAATTGGAATTCTTAGAAACTGCTCGCCACCCGAACTCGATGTGGGTGATACGGCAGCACCTCGACCACGTCTCCAGCCGTCAGCCGCTCCTGCAGCGCCCGCCACCAGGCGGCCTCTAGCAGCTCGCCGTGCTTCTCAAGGAACACCTCGAGCAGGCGGCCCTCGAATCCCAGGAAGCGCAGGAAGGTCTCGGGGAACACGTCGTTGTCGGCGACGTGGAACCAGGGCTCGTCGCGCATCTCGTCCTCCATCGACTGCGCCTGCGGCAGGTCGCGGAAGCGGCAATCGGTGACGCGGCACAGCTCGTCGTAATCGTAGAAGATCACGCGGCTGTGGCGCGTGACGCCGAAGTTCTTCAGCAGCAGGTCGCCGGCGAAGATGTTGGTGTAGGCCAGGTCGCGGATCGACTGGCCATAGTCGATGACCGCGAGTTCCGCCTGCTCCGGGGTCGCGGTGCGCAGGTAAAGGTTGAGGGGGACCATGCGCCGCTCGATGTAGGCGTGGCCGATGACGAGATCGTCGCCGTCCGGCTGCACGTTCAGCGCGCATTCGGCCACCAGCTCCTCCAGCATGTCCGGCACGAAGCGCGCGCGCGGCAGGCGGATGCGCTTGAACTCCTGCGCGTCCACCAGCCGCCCGGCGCGGTCGTGCTTGAACACGAGGTCGTACTTGGCCATGACCTCCTCGCGGCGGATGTTCTTGACCGCGGGGAAGCGGTCGCGGATCACCTTGAACACCACGTCGTGGTTCTCGAGCGTGAAGCAGGCCATCACCAGCCCGCGCTCGCCCGGCGCGCGCACGAAGCGGTCGCCGGTGTCCTGCAGGTGGCGGAAGATCTCGCGGAAGCGCTCGGTCTTGCCCTGCTTGGCGCGCCCGAGCACGGTGAAGAGTTCCGAGACGGGCTTGGTCGGCATCAGCGAACGCAGGAACAGCACGGCATCCGCCACGCGCTCGAGGTCCACGTGGAAGTACGAGCGGGTGAACGAGAACAGGATCGAGACGTCGCTTTCGCGCAGCATGACCGCGTCCACCAGCACGCCTTTCGGGCCGTTCCGGATCGCGATCGCGAGCGGCAGGCGCCAGCCGTCGCCGTTGATGCGCCCGACCAGGTAGGCGCGGCTCATCTGGTAGAACACGGGGCGGATGATCTCGATGTCCAGCAGGCGCCGTTTCTCGCCGAGGCGCGCGAGTTCCAGCTCGACGTCGGCCGTGACGTGACCGACACTGCCTTCGAAGTCGCGCCAGGGCGTGCGGAAGCGGTAGTCGGAGAGGATTTCCTCGAACAGCAGGTCGAGCGAGCCGCGGTTGGCGTAGCGGCGCGCGACGCCCTCGGTGCCGGCGCCGCGCAGCGGGTCGAGGTCGAGCGCAAAGAACTCGATCGCGGCATGCACGCCGACCGTGCCGAACAGCTGGCGCGTGATGGAGCTGAAGAAGGTCTTCAGGAACTCGGGGTCGGCGAGGCCGACGATGCGCAGCGCATAGTCGTCCTTGATCGCGTGCCACAGCGCGACGTCCCGCGCCTGCGGACCCAGCCGCTCGCGCATGGCGGCGACCGTGCCGTCCACCATGCGGGCGTAGAGGTCGAGGCGCTCGACCACGTCCGCCTGGCTGCCGGTCCAGTCGCGGTTCTCGAAGCGCTCCGGGGCGCGGCGCGTGATCGCGCGATACTGCGCGTTGTAGCTCGCGAAGGCCGCGACGATCGCGGCGGAGGCGCGGGTGGCGGCGTCGCTCAACGCATGTTGCGGATCAGGGCGTCGCCGAACTCGCTGCACTTGACCTCGGTCGCGCCCTGCATCAGCCGGGCGAAATCGTAGGTCACGGTCTTCTCGCCGATGGTGCGGTCCATCGAGGAGAGCACGAGGTCGGCGGCCTCGGTCCAGCCCAGGTAGCGCAGCATCATTTCACCCGAGAGGATCACCGAGCTCGGGTTGACCTTGTCGAGGTTGGCGTACTTCGGCGCGGTGCCGTGGGTGGCCTCGAATACGGCATGGCCGGTCAGGTAATTCACGTTGCCGCCCGGCGCGATGCCGATGCCGCCGACCTGCGCGGCCAGCGCATCCGACAGGTAGTCGCCATTCAGGTTCATGGTGGCGATGACGTCGAAGTCCTCGGGCCGGGTCAGCACCTGCTGCAGCGTGATGTCGGCGATCGCGTCCTTGACCAGGATGCGGCCGGAGGCCAGCGCCTGCTTCTGTTCGTCGTTGGCGGCGGCCTCACCCTTGGCCGCGCGGGTGCGCTCCCACTGGTCCCAGGTATAGGTCTGCTTCGCGAACTCACGCTCGGCGAGCGCGTAGCCCCAGTTGCGGAACGCGCCCTCCGTGAACTTCATGATGTTGCCCTTGTGCACGAAGGTCAGGCTATTGCGCTTGTTGGCGATCGCGTACTCGATCGCGGAGCGCACCAGGCGCTCGGTGCCCTCGCGCGACACCGGCTTGACGCCGATGCCGGAGGAATCCGGGAAGCGGATCTTGCCGTAGAGCTTGGGGAAGTGCTCCTTCATCAGCGCGAGGAACTTCGTGTTCTCGGCCGTGCCCTGCTCGAACTCGATGCCGGCGTAGATGTCCTCGGTGTTCTCGCGGAAGATCACCATGTCCACCTTCTCCGGCGCGCGCACCGGCGAGGGCACGCCCTTGAACCAGCGCACCGGGCGGAGACACACGTAGAGGTCGAGCATCTGCCGCAGCGCCACGTTCAGCGAGCGGATGCCGCCGCCGATCGGCGTGGTCAGCGGGCCCTTGATCGAGACCAGGTATTCGCGGCAGGCCGCGACGGATTCGTCCGGCAGCCAGGTGTTCAGCAGCTTGTTGGCCTTCTCACCGGCGTAGACCTCCATCCAGGAAATCTTCCGCTTGCCGCCGTAGGCCTTCTGCACGGCGGCGTCCAGCACCCGCACGCTGGCGCGCCAGATGTCGGGACCGGTGCCGTCGCCCTCGATGAAGGGGATGATCGGCTGGTCGGGCACCACCAGCTTGCCGGCGGAGACGCGGATCTTCTCGCCGACCTTGGGCGGCGTGATTGTGACGGCGTTCATACGGTGGGAAGTCCTCGATTAATAAGCAAATATTAGCACAGGCCCGCATTGACCCCGAGGCCCGCCCGGGGGTACTGTGCGCCGTCATGAGCCTGCTAGCCGCATTGCGACAGCACCAGTCCCGGGCCGCGCGCCTGGCGGCGGCGGTGTTCGCCTTCGGCTGGCTCGGGTTCGCGGTGGCGCCCTGCCAGGCCATGAATGTCATGCCGGAGGAGGCCCCGCACCACGGCTCCATGCCGATGGACGACTGCGGCCACTGCCCTCCGGAAACGAGCGACGTGCCGGACTGCGCCGATGTGGCGCCCGCCGATTGCCTCTCTTCCGCCCAGCCGGCGATCGAATTGCGCCAGCTCGAGCAGCCGAAGCCGGTCGCGATCCTGCCGGCCGTCGTGGATGCCTGCGCCGTGGCATCGCCCGCGGCACGACCTCCAAGTGCCCCGCGCGCACGCGCGGCGCCGCTCGCGCACGCTTCGCTCCAGCAGCGTTACTGCTCCTACCTGAAATAGCCGCTCCTGCCAGGTTCGCCCGTGTTCGGCGCCTTGCGCAGGAGGAGGCATGCACATTGATTTCGACCCGAGGGCCGGTCTCAAGGCCCTGACGATTCTCGGTCTCGCGTTCGCTTCGGCGGCCGCGATGGCGGAGCCCGTTTCATTGACCGAAGCCCAGGCGCTCGCGGTTGCACGCGATGCCGGCGGCGCAGCATTCGCGGCGGAAGCGGAAGCGACGCGCGCGCGCGCTGTCGCCGCGGGCGAGCTGCCCGATCCGGAGGCGCGCCTCGGCGCGGTCAACGTGCCCGCGGACTCGTTCGAGTTCGATCGCGAGGACATGACCATGATCGAGGTCGGCGTGATGCAGCGCTTCCCGCCCGGGAAGAGCCGCAGCCTCGCGCGCGAGCAGCTCGAGCGCCACGCCCTGCATTACGACGCGGAGGGCGCTGCGCGCGCGCGCGTGGTTCGCGCCGGCGTCGCGCGGCTGTGGCGGGAACTCGATTACCTGGAAGCGACCGAGGCGCTGGTCGCCGAATCGCGCGATCGCGCCAGGCTGATGATCGAGGGCGAGGCTGCCGCCTACGCGAGCGGCGAGGGCCGCCAGGCGGAGCTGCTGGCCGCGCGGCTGGAACTGCTCGAGGTCGAGGAGATGCTGATCGACCGCGGCCGCATGCGCGTGACCGCGCGGGCGGAGCTCGAGCGCTGGACCGGGCCGCTCCCGGATGCGCGACTGCCAGCGCCGGAGCCCGCGGAACCCGCGCCGCTTGTGGCCCTGCGCGGGCGCCTGGCGTCGCATCCGATGCTGCGGGGCCTGGAACACCAGGCCGGCGCCGCGGAACTCGAGGCCTCGCTCGCGCGCGAACGCTACAAGCCGTCGTTCGGCGTAGACGTCGGCTACGGCTTCCGCCAGGGCCGGGACATGGCGGGCGAGACACGCCCGGGAATGCTGACGGCGATGCTGACTTTCGACCTGCCGCTCTTCACCCGCGACCGGCAGGACCGTGAACTCGCTTCCGCACGCTCGATGCAGCGAGGCGCCGAGGCCCGCCGCGAGGACGCCGCGCGGGAACTCGATGCGATGCTGGTCTCCGCGCATGTGCGGGCGGAGAGCCTGCGGACGGCGCGCGATCTCTACCGGAACGAAATGCTGCCGGTAGGCAGCGCGGCGGTCGAGGCGGCCCTCGCGAGCTACCGCTCGGGTGAAGGAACGCTCGCGGAAGTCCTGGTCGCCCAGCGCCGCCTGCTCGAGATCCGCGACAAGGCGCTGCGCCTGGGCGCGGATTTCTCTTCCGCCATTGCCGAACTCGAGTCGCTGACCGGAGAACTGCCATGAATTCCCCCGCCAAGCTGCTGATGCTGTCGCTGCTCGCCGCGGTGCTGGCCGGATGCGATGCGGCGCCCCCTGCCGGCGAGGCCGGGGAGCCTGCCGAGCGCAAGCCGCTCTACTACCGCAACCCGATGGACCCGACCATCACCTCGCCGGTCCCGCGCAAGGACCACATGGGCATGGACTACATCCCCATCTACGAGGAGGACGAACCCGCGGAAGAGGCGGGTGGACCGATCGAATTGTCCTCCGCGATGGCGGCGAACCTCGGCGTGCGCGCGGCGCCGGTGCGCCGCGGCGCCGCGGGCGGCGAGGTCCGCACCGCCGGCGTCACCGCTTTCGACGAACGCGGGCGCGTCGAGGTGCGGGTGCGCAGCGAAGGCTACGTGGAGCGGCTCGCAGTGCGCGCGCCGGGAGAAGGCGTGCGGCGCGGGCAGCTCCTGTTCGAACTGTTCTCGCCGAAGCTCGTGGCGGCGGAGCGCGAGTTCGCGGCGGCATTGAAACTGGGTGATGCGGCGCTCGCGGATGCCGCAGCTGCGCGCCTGCGCGCGCTGGGCGTGGATTCGGGCTCGATCGAACGCCTGCGCGCGGGCGGCGAGCCCGGTGCGCGCGTGCGCTATTACGCGCCTGCCGCCGGCACCGTCGTCGAGCTTGGCATCCGTGAGGGCGGCATGGCCGCACCCGGCATGAGCGCCATGACGCTCGCGCCGCTCGACCGCCTGTGGGTCGTGGCGGAGGTTCCGGAACGCGTGTCCGCCGGCCTGCGTCCCGGCATGTCCGTGACGATCCGCTTCGCGGCGCTGCCGGGCCGCAAATTCGAGGCGAAGCTGCTGGAACTGCTGCCGGCGCTCGATCCCGGGACGCGCACCCGCCAGGCGCGGATCGAGCTCGGCAACCCGGACGGTGCGCTCGCCGCCGGGATGGTGGCGGAGGTCAGCATCGCGACGGGCGGAAGCGCGGAGGCATTGCTCGTGCCGGTGGAATCGCTGATCCGCTCGGGCGAGGGCGATCGCGTGGTGGTGGCGCTCGATGACCGCCGCTTCGACGTGCGCGAGGTCGTTGCCGGACGCGAAAGCGGCGACGAGATCGAGATCCTCGAGGGACTGGAGGAGGGCGAGCGCGTGGTCGTCTCCGGGCAGTTCCTGATCGATTCCGAGTCGCGGCTGCGCTCCGGGCTCGGACGCTTCGAGGAGCCGCAAGCGGCGCCGGCGGAGCACGACCACTCGGGACACGCGCCATGATCGAAGCATTGATCCGCGCCTCGCTCGCCAACCGCGCGCTGGTGCTGATGCTCGCGGGCCTGCTGACGGCCGCGGGATTCTGGGCGCTCGCGCGCATGCCGGTGGACGCCATTCCGGACCTCTCGGACGTGCAGGTGATCGTGCGCACGCCCTGGCCGGGGCAGTCGCCGCGCATCGTCGAGGACCAGGTGACCTACCCGCTCGCGACCGCCTTCCTGTCGGTGCCGGGCGCCGAGACCGTGCGCGGGTACTCCTTCTTCGGCGACTCCTTCGTCTACGTGCTGTTCGAGGACGGCACCGACCTGTACTGGGCGCGCTCGCGCGTGCTCGAGTACCTGTCGCAGGTCGCCCCGCGCCTGCCGGCGGGCCTGCGCCCTGCGCTCGGTCCCGATGCGACCGGCGTCGGCTGGGTCTATCAGTACGCGCTCGCAGACCGCAGCGGCCGCCACGACCTGTCGCAGCTGCGCTCGATCCAGGACTGGTTCCTGAAGCCGGAACTGCAATCGGTCGAGGGCGTGTCCGAAGTCGCGAGCGTGGGCGGCATGGTGCGCCAGTACCAGGTGGTCGCCGACCCGGCGCGCCTGCGCAGTTACGGGCTCACGCTCGCGGAGCTGCGCGAGGCCATCGAGCGCGGCAACCTGGAATCGGGCGGCTCGGTGGTGGAACTCGCGGAAACCGAGTTCATGGTGCGCGCGAGCGGCTACATCAAGAGTGTCGTGGATCTCAGGGCGATTCCGCTGCGCGCTTTGGGCACGGTGCCGGTCACGATCGGGGACGTGGCCCAGGTGCGCCTCGGGCCCGAGATGCGCCGCGGCATCGCCGAGCTCGACGGGGAGGGCGAGGTCGCGGGCGGCATCGTGGTCATGAGGAGCGGCGAGAACGCCAGCGCGACGATCGAGGCCGTGCGCGCGCGCCTCGACGAACTGCGCGCGAGCCTGCCGGAGGGCGTCGAGATCGTCGAGACCTACGACCGCTCGGCGCTGATCGGGCGCGCGGTGGACAACCTGCGGCAGAAGCTCGCCGAGGAACTGGTCGTCGTGATCCTGGTCTGCGCCGTGTTCCTGTTCCACTTCCGCTCGAGCCTGATCGTCGTCATCTCGCTGCCGCTCGGCATCCTGTCCGCGTTCGTCATCATGCAGTGGCAGGGCATCAACGCGAACATCATGTCGCTCGGCGGCATCGCCATCGCGATCGGCGCGATGGTGGACGCGGGCATCGTCATGATCGAGAACGTGCACCGCAAGCTGGAGGCGGCCGGTGAGACGGTCGCGGACCGGATCGCGCTGGTGCGCGAGGCCTGCGGCGAGGTGGGCCCCGCGCTCTTCTTCTCGCTGATGATCGTGGCGCTGTCGTTCCTGCCGGTGTTCGCGCTCGGCGCGCAGGAGGGGCGGCTGTTCGCGCCGCTTGCCTACACCAAGACCTACGCGATGCTGGCCGCGGCGCTGCTGTCGGTCACGCTGGTGCCGGTGCTGATCACGCTGCTGGTGCGCGGCCACATCCGCCCGGAGGCCGCGAACCCGGTGAACCGCGCGGCGATGGCCGCCTACCGGCCCGCGCTTGCGCTGGCGCTTTCGCACCCTCGCGCAGTGGTCGCGGTCACGGGGCTCTTGCTGCTGCTGACGCTGTGGCCCGCGAGCCGGCTGGGGCGCGAGTTCATGCCGGAGATGTTCGAGGGCGACCTCATGTACATGCCGACCGCGATGCCGGGCATCTCGGCCGATGCCGCGCGCGCGCTGCTGCAGCGCACCGACCGGCTGATCAGGACCGTGCCCGAGGTCGAGCGCGTGTTCGGCAAGGCGGGCCGGGCCGAGACCGCGACCGACCCGGCGCCGTTCGAGATGTTCGAGACCACAATCAAGCTGAAGCCCCGCGAGGAGTGGCGGCCCGGCATGACGGTGGACAAGCTGCGCGCCGAGCTGGATGCCGCCGTGCAGCTGCCGGGCATCGCCAACGTCTGGGTGCCGCCGATCAAGACCCGCATCGACATGCTGGCGACCGGCATCAAGACGCCGGTCGGCATCAAGGTGAGCGGGCCGGATCTCGCGGTGATCGAGCGCATCGGCGGGCAGATCGAGGCGGCGCTGCGCGAGGTGGACGGCACGGCATCGGTGTACGCGGAGCGCGCGGCGACCGGGCGCTACCTCGACGTGGACATCCGCCGGGCCGATGCCGCGCGCTACGGCCTCAACATCGCCGACGTGCAGGAGATCGTGGCGCTGGCGGTCGGCGGCATGAACGTCGGCTATACCGTCGAAGGCCTCGAGCGCTACCCGATCAACCTGCGCTATCCGCAGGATTGGCGCGACTCGCCGCAGCGCCTGCGCAACCTGCCGATCATCGCGGCGGGCGGCGCGCAGATCACGCTCGCCGACGTCGCGGACGTCGCGATCACCGACGGCCCGGCGATGATCCGGAGCGAGAACGCGCGGCCTTCCGGCTGGGTGTACGTGGACATCGCGGGCCGCGACCTCGGTAGCTACGTCGCCGAGGCGCGGGAGCGGGTCGCGGACGCGGTGACGCTACCGCCTGGTTACCGGCTGCACTGGTCGGGGCAGTTCGAGTACTGGGAGCGCGCCCTCGAGAAGCTGAAGGTCATCGTGCCGGCGACCTTCGCGGTGATCGTGCTGCTGCTGTACCTCAATTTCCGCCGCTTCGGCGACGTCGCGCTGATCCTCGGCAGCTTGCCGTTCGCGCTCGTCGGCGGCGTCTGGCTGCTGTTCGCGCTCGGCTACAACGTCAGCATCGCGGTCGTGGTCGGCTTCATCGCGCTCGCGGGTGTCGCGGCCGAAACCGGCGTGGTCATGCTGCTGTACCTGAACCAGGCCTGGGCCAGGCGCGTCGCGTCGGTGCAGGGCAGGGCCCTGACCGAGGCGGACGTGCGTGCGGCGATCACCGAAGGCGCGCTGCTGCGCCTGCGCCCGAAGCTGATGACAGTGCTCACGATCGTCGCCGGCCTGTTGCCGATCATGTGGGGTTCGGGCGCGGGCTCCGAAGTCATGCGCCGGATCGCGGCGCCCATGGTCGGCGGCATGGCGAGCGCGACGATCCTGACGCTGGTCGTGATCCCGTCGGTATTCCTGCTCTGGAAGCGGCGCGACATCGCGTAGAATCGCGGGCATGAAGACACCGGCGCGCGACGGCTTCCACATGCCCGCGGAATGGGAACGGCACGCCGGCACCTGGATGCTCTGGCCCGAGCGCCACGACAACTGGCGCGAGGGAGCGGTGCATGCGCAGCATGCGTTCGTCGCGGTTGCCTCGGCCATCGCGCAGGGCGAGCCGGTGTCGATGGCGGTCTCAGCGCAGCAGTTCGAGGCCGCGCGCCGCGCGCTGCCACCGGCGGTGCGCGTGGTCGAGATGTCGTCGAACGACGCCTGGATGCGCGACGTCGGGCCGACCTTCGTGGTCAATGCCCGCGGCGAGCGGCGCGGCGTGGACTGGATCTTCAATGCCTGGGGCGGGCTCGCGGGCGGGATCTACGCGCCGTGGGACCTCGACGACCAGGTCGCGGCGAAGGTGCTCGAGATCGAGCGTTGCCAGCGCTACCGCGCGCCCTTCGTGCTGGAAGGCGGCGCGATCCACGTGGACGGCAAGGGCACGCTGCTCACGACCGAGGAATGCCTGCTGAATCCGAACCGCAATCCCGACCTGCGGCGAGGACAGATCGAGGCATTGCTCGAGGATCACCTCGGCGTGCGCAAGATCATCTGGCTCGGGCGCGGCGTGGTCAACGACGAGACCGACGGGCACGTGGACAATTTGTGCTGTTTCGTGCGCCCGGGCGAGGTCGCACTCACCTGGTGCGAGGATCGCGGCGATCCGCAGTACGAGATCTCGCACGAGGCCTACGAGGTGCTTCGGGGTGCTCGAGATAGTCGCGGCAAGCTATTGAAAGTGCACAAGTTACATCAGCCCGGGCCCTTGTACATGACGGAGGCGGAAGCCGCGGGCATTGAACGGGTGCCGGGCGCGAAGGTGCGCCGCGCGGGCGAGCGCCTGGCGGCGTCATACGTCAATTTCTACATCGCCAACCGCGCCGTCGTCATGCCAATGCTGGACTCGCGCACCGATGCGCGCGCGAAGAGCGCCATCGCGCGCCTGTTCCCCGGCCGCAAGGTCATCGGCGTGCCCTCGCGCGAGATCCTGCTCGGCGGCGGCAACATCCACTGCATCACCCAGCAAGTCCCGAAATAAAGGGGACGCATCCCAATTAAATTAATTGGGATGCGTCCCCTTTATTTCTGCCAGGCGAGTTCGAGGAAGAAGGCGCGCGGGCGGCCGGGAAAGTAGCGGTCGCTGCCGAAGGCGAAGTCGGCGCGGTCTGCGTACTTCGCATCGAGCAAGTTGGTGACGCGGGCCGCGAGCGCCCAGCCCGGCGCCGGCTGCCACGACAGGCGCAGGTTCGCGAGGTCGTGACCCGGGTAGCGCGCGGTGTTCGCGGCGTTGGTCCAGTAGTCGCCCACCCACAGCCACTCGAGTTCCGCGGCCATGCGGGGGGACGCGTACTGAAGGCGCAATGCGTGCAGCTCGCGCGGCGCGGTGTCCACGTCGTTGCCCGCAGTGATCTGTTCGCCCTGTTCGACGGCGGCCGTGAAACGGTACTCGTGACGCGCGAGCGTGCCGCTGCCCGCGAGCGCCCAGCCTTTGCCGATGCCCCAGTCGAACTCGTACTCGAAACCGCGATGGCGCGTACGCCCGCCGCCGACGTTGAAGCCGGCGGAATCGCGCAGGATGACGTCCCGCTTCTCCATGGCAAACGCAGCCAGGTCGAATGAGAATTCGCCGCCGCGCCAACGCCAGCCGAGTTCCGCGGCATCGATGCGTTCCGAATCGAGGTCCGCGACCGACTGCTGGCGCTGCAGGCGGTAGAGCTCCGTCGTCTCCGGCGCGCGGAAGCCACGCGCGAGCGAGGCGTAGAACGCGCTCGCATCGCCCGGCCGCCACACGATCGAGGCCCGCGGCGCTAGATTCGTGAAGTCGTCGCTACGGTCCGCCGGGCGCGAGTACAGGCAGCCGCCAGGGCAGGGCACGCCGTTTTCGTCGGTGTTGCCGTCGATCATGCGGTTGTCGTAGTCGTAGCGGACCTGCTCGACGCGCAAGCCCGCCTCCAGGGTCCAGCGCGGCGCCAGCGGCCGGCGCCATTCGGCATACGCCGCCGCAAGCTGCGATGAGACCTCGTAATCGTAGTGCCGGCCCGCGGGCCGGATCGCGTTGGCTGCGGGCGAGCCGTCCGTGGTCGGCCCGTCCTGGAATTGCAGCAAGGACATCGCCGCGATCTCGGCGTCCACTCCGAGTCGCAGGTCGCCGCCGCCGGCGCCGGGCAGCAGCGCCGAAAACAGGACGCCGCCGCTGTCCTGCCCGTTCTCCTCGACCGGCTGCCCGAGCAGGAAATGCTGCAGGAAATCCATGCGGGAGCTACGCAGGTACGCGCGCCACTCGACCCGGTCCCGCGCGTAGTGCCCGGTCATCCGCAGGCTCCGCGCGTCGCGGTAGGCCTCCGGGTTCTGGTTCGAGCGCGCGATGGCGCGATTGCGATAACTGTCGGTGCCGACAATGAACCCCGCGGTCTCCTGGTCGAGATTGGTCGCCGACAGGCGCAGCACCAGCTCGCCGCCGGCGAGCGCCTGCGTCCAGGCGGCCGTCAGTTTCTGTTCGGAGAACCCCGCGTCGTCGCGCCAGCCGCCGTCGTCGGTGGCATGCAGGGCGACGCCGAGGCCACGACCCGACGACTCGCCCGACGCCGCCACTCGCAGGCGGTAATAGTCGTCGCTGCCGGCCTCCAGGCCGATGCCGAATGCCGGAAGTTCCGCCGGCAGCGGCGGAATGACGTTCACGATCCCGTGCACGGCGCTCGATCCGTACAGCGCGCTGCCGGGCCCGCGCAGCACCTCGATGGCCGCGGCCTGCTCGACGTTGACCTCGAACAGCTCGTTCACGTTGCAGCTGCCGACCGGGCGGATCGGGATCCCGTCCTCGAGCACGAGCACCGCGCCGCAGGCGCCGGCGCCGGTCAGCACCGGCGAGCGCAGCGCCGTCAGCGACTCCTGGCCGCTGCCGCGCTGGATCATCGTGCCGGGGGCGCGGTTCAGCAGCTCGGAGGAATGCGTGGCGCCGGCGAGCAGCAGGTCCGGCGACTCGACGCGCGTGGCGCTGCCTGCGTGGTCCAGCAACGCCACCCGGCTGCGCGTGGCCGTGACGACGATTTCCTCGATCGCCATGGCGCGGCCGGCCACAAGCAATGCCGTCAATCCGAGCAAGGTAAGGATTTCGGGACGGATGCGCACGATCCGCCTGCGAGGCTCAGCAGAGTTCCGCGAGCCGGAAGCCCGCGATCCGGAACACCTGCCGCAGCGCCTCGTCGAATTCTCCCGCCGGGTCCGCATCGACCCGGCGGCGGCAGCTCGCGAGGATCTCGGGCAGGGTTGCGTTCTTCACCGCGAGGATGAACGGGAAGCCGAGCCGCTCCTCATAACGCGCATTCAGCGCCTGCAATTCGGCGCGATCCGCATCCGTGGCGGCCCCGATCCCGGCGCCCGACTGCTCGGCCCTGGAGAAGCCCGACAGCGCGAGGCGCGTGCCCAGCTGCGGATGCGCGCGCAGGAGCGCGAGCTGCCGCTCACGCCCGGCGCGCAGCACGGCGTCCCGCATGGCGGCGGCCAGCGCCTCGCGGTCCGCGAACGGACGCGATGCCCAGGCCTGCTCCGCCACCCAGGGTGAATGCTCGTAGACCGCGCCGAAGCGCGCGACGAAGGCGTCGCGATCGAGCGCGTTGATCGCGGCGATGGAGAGCCGCCCCGCCGTCATCGCGTCGCGGCGCGTGCCGGGTGCGTGGCGATCCAGTGGCGGGCGATGTCCACGCGCCGGCTGATCCAGACTCGGTCGTGACGTTGCACATGGTCGAGGAAGCGCTCGAGCGCAACGGCGCGCGCGGGCCGCCCGGCCAGGCGGCAATGCAGGCCGACCGACATCATCTTCGGCGCGCGCTCGCCCTCGCGGTACAGCAGGTCGAAGGCGTCGCGCAGGTGCGCGAAGAAGTCCTCGCCGGTGGCGAAGCCGGAAGGCGTCGCGAAGCGCATGTCGTTGCAGTCGAGCGTGTAGGGCACGACGAGATGACTGCGGCCCGCGACTTCGACCCAGTAGGGCAGGTCGTCGGCGTAGGAGTCGGCGTCGTAGAGGAAGCCGCCGTGCTCGACCACGAGGCGGCGCGTGTTGGGGCTGTCGCGGCCCGTGTACCAGCCGAGCGGCCGCTCGCCGGTCAGCTTCGTGATCGCCTCCACCGCGCGCGCCAGGTGCTCGCGTTCGACGGCCGGATCCACGAACTGGTAGTCGATCCAGCGCCAGCCGTGCGAGGCGATCTCGTGCCCGGCGGCCACGAAGGCGGCCGCGGCCTCCGGGTTGCGCTCCAGCGCCATGGCGACCGCGAACACGGTCAGCGGCAGATTGCGGCGCTCGAAGATGCGCAGCAGCCGCCACACGCCGGCGCGGCTGCCGTACTCGTACAGCGACTCCATGCTCATGTGGCGCGCGCCCTCGTAGGCACGTGCGCCCGCGATGTCCGAGAGGAAGGTCTCGGAGGCCGCGTCGCCGTGCAGCACGCACTGCTCGGCGCCTTCCTCGTAATTGAGCACAAACTGGACCGCGACGCGGGCGCCGCCCGGCCAGCGCGGATCGGGCGGGTTCGCGCCGTAGCCCTGCATGTCGCGCGGATAGCCGGAAGTCATGGGGAGGGAAGCCGATTAGTCAGGCGAATCGCGGCAGTTTATATTCATTCCGTGGAGCAGGACATCCCGGCCGGGCTGGTGAATCTCGCGGACGCGTCGCTGGGCGCCTCTGCGCTCTGGGCCAATGACGAATTCTTCGCGGCGAAAGAGCGCCTGCTGGACCCGGCACCCCCGGTCTCGAAGCCCGGCAGCTACGACGCGCACGGCCAGTGGATGGACGGCTGGGAGACGCGGCGCCGGCGCGAGCCCGGCCACGACGCCTGCATCGTCAGGCTCGCGCTGCGCGGCGCCGTCCGCGTGCTCGACCTCGACACGCATTACTTCACCGGCAACTACCCGCCGCAGGCTTCGGTGGACGCGACCGACGACGCGGACCCGCTTGCCGAAGGCGCGCGCTGGGTGACGATCCTGGCGAAAAGCGCGCTCGGCGGCGACCGGCGCAACCGGTTCAACCTGACCGATCCGCGCCCCTGGCGGGCGCTGCGCCTGAACATCTACCCGGACGGCGGCGTCGCCCGGCTGCGCGCCTGGGGCACGGTGCAGGCGGACTGGTCCGGTGTGAAGGACGACGAGGTCGTGGACCTGTTCGCGATCGAGCGCGGCGGCGTCGCGCTGGTCGCGAACGACCAGCACTACGGCGACATCCGCAACCTCAACCGCCCTGGCCGCGGCGTCAACATGGGCGACGGCTGGGAAACACGCCGCCGGCGCGAGCCGGGCGCGGACTGGGTGATCGTACAGCTCGGGCATCCCGGCACGATCCGCGAGGTGGAGGTGGACACCGCGCACTTCCGCGGCAATTACCCGGACCGCGTGTCGCTGCAGGCGGCGCTGGTAAGCGGGCAGGCAATCGAGGTACTGCCGGCCGCGAGCGAGTCTTGGCCCGTCCTGCTGCCGGAACAGAAATTGCGCGCGGACGCCGTGCACCGGTTCACGCGCGAAGTCGTGCCGTTCGGCCCGGTGTCGCACGTGCGGATGACGATCCACCCCGACGGCGGCGTCTCGCGGCTGCGCCTGTTCGGCACGATCGCGCGGCCGTGAACGAGGCGCGCCTGCTCGCGGTCGAGCCGCTGACGGCGGCCGCCTTCGCGCCATTCGGCGAGGTGGTGGAGGCCGGTGCGCGGGCCGAGCTGATCAACGAGGGCACGGCGCGACAATACGCGGAGCTGGCGACCATCGACGCCGCCGTGCAGGGCGGACGCCCGCGCGTGAGCCTCTATCGCGCGGAAGAGCGCCGCTGGCCGCTCGCCATCCGGATGCTCGAGCGCCACCCGCTTGGCAGCCAGCTGTTCATGCCGCTGTCCGCCGATCCCTTCCTGGTCGTTGTGGCGCCGCCTTCGGCCGTACCCGATCCCGCATCGGTGCGCGCCTTCCTGACCAACGGGCGGCAGGGCGTCAATTATCGGCGCGGAACGTGGCATCATCCATTGATTGCTCTCGCAAGCGGGTGCGAGTATCTGGTAATCGACCGAGGAGGACCGGGCAGCAACTGCGAAGAGTACTTCTTTAGTTGTGGCGATATCGGATTGGCAGAACCGTAGCTATGCGATACGTCCAGTCATGCGGCGAAACACTCGGTGACTAATTCGGAGCTGGGGCGAGACCTGCGCCTGAGGCGACCAACAGCGACCGTCTTTGAGTTACGCACCCGGCGTTCAGGCAATCTCTCCTTGACGATAAAGTCTTTTGTCCACGCGGGCAGACATTTGCGCGCGCATCTGCCTCGACAGCTAGGGCGGTACGGGCCCCAGTTGCGGCAATTACAATCACCATCATCCATTGGACTCGAGTATTCATGGCGCCATACCCTCCTTGTTCAAGTTCCCAGAATGGCATGTCCGGCTCATGATCGCCGCCGTTCTCGAGGACGGGAACGGTTCAGAAGCAAACACGGACAAGTAGTCAATTTTCGACACAACTAGACCGGTCCGATGCTCTAAGTCCAAATACTCTTCGAGGGCCATTCGGTCATGGTCATTGAGAACCGACAAAATGCGATGTGCCGCTTCCTGTTGCATGATTTGATCCTGCTCCTCACCACTCGCAAACACTGCGGCGAATTCAAGACCATTCTTGGCATTCTGCAGATCAACACATACCTTTCGCACCTTTGACTCGTTTCGCTCCATGTCACTCATTTCGCGCCCGTGAGCAGCAATTACCGGCAAGATGCGGTCAACTCCTTCAGCGCTGATGATCTGTTTCAATATTTCCGCAGATCTGGCGTAGTGGAAGAAGAAGGAATGCGCCAAGTACTCGATCGAAAGATCCTTGTTGTCCACTCGCGAAGTAATTATCTGCCGTTGCACTGGGGGTTCGTCAGCCAGCGCCATGGTCAACGGACACAAGGCGAGAAAACCGTATGCCGCTTTGATCATGAAGCCCCCTGCGGAATTTGCTGAATGGACATGCGCCTGACGCCTGGACTGGCGGCAATGCCAGCGCCAGTCTCGAATGACACTCATTCGTCTGGGCCAAGCCCATCATGGACCTAGCAAGACTCGCAATCGGGAAAAAGAGATTCGTGGCTCATCCTTGTCAGCTGGCAATGCTCCCGCATTGGCAAACCAACTTTCTCGAAGCACACACGATAAGTGACGCTCGGTTTGAGCGCACACGACTGATTCCTGTCAAATCTACGCCTGAAAAGCCGGGTGACGCAAGGTGAGCTTGACGTCTTGACTTGTCGGCGCGCCGGTCAATCAATAGGAGCCCCCGCCGCGTACCAGCGCCCGAGCAGGGCGCGTTCCTCGTCCGTCATCTGCGTGAGGTTTGCGAGCGGCATGGTGCGCGTCACGACCGCGCGCTCGTGGATGCGCGCCGCCCAGGCCGCGATCTCGCGCGGCGTGTCGAGCATCACGCCGGCGGCGGCGACCGGCGCGGTCGGGTGCGTGGGCGCCGCGGAATGGCAGGCGACACAGCGCGCCTGGATCACGCGGTTGGCCTCGGCGAACGTGGCCGTGCCCGTGGATGCGGCGGGCGCAAGCGCGACGGCGAGCGCGACCCCGATCGCGAGCGCCGCCAGCGGCCAGGCGATGACGTTTCGCCCCTGGTTGCGCAGGTTGAACCAGTGCCGCACGAAGGCGCCGGCCAGGAACAGCAGGAACAGCACCAGCCAGTTGAACCTGCCCGCGTACAGGAACGCGAAGTGCGGGCTGATCATCGCGAGCACGACGGGCAGCGTCAGGTAGTTGTTGTGCACCGAGCGCTGCTTGGCGCGCAGCCCGAGCGCGGCGTCCGGCGCCTCGCCCTTCAGCTTCGCGGCGACCAGCGCCTTCTGCGACGGGATGATCACGCGCCAGACATTGGCCGCCATGATCGTGCCCAGCATCACGCCCGCCTGCATGAAGGCGCCCCGGCCGCCGAATAGCTGCGCCAGGCCGAAGCAGAGCGCGAGCACCAGCAGCAGGCCGGCGGCGAGGAATGCCCGCCCGCCCGGCAGCACGCGGCAAAGGCCGTCGTAGACGAGCCAGCCCAGCGGCAGCAGCAGCAGGCTCGCGGCAATCGCGCCGGCCTCGCCGAGGTCTGCGACCGCGGGATCGACGAGCAGCGCCCCGGCGTTCGCGTAATACACGACGGTGAACAGCAGAAAACCGGTGAGCCAGGTGAAGTACGCCTCCCACTTGAACCAGTGCAGCGGTTCCGGGAGCGTGGCGGGCGCCACCTTGTATTTCTGCGCGTGGTAGAAGCCGCCGCCGTGCACGGCCCAGAGGTCGCCCGCGACGTCCGGGCTCTCGGGATCGCGCGGCGGCACGTTGAGCCGCAGGTCGAGCCAGATGAAGTAGAACGACGACCCGATCCAGGCGATGCCCGTGATGACGTGCGCCCAGCGCAGCGCGAGGTTGAGCCAGTCGAGGACGTAAGCGGCCGTCATCGGCCGTCAGCCCGTGCGCGCGGCGCGATTGCAGGCGCGCAGCGCTTCGATCGCATGCAGGATGCGCTCCGGGGTTGCCGGCGCGTCGAGATGCGGCACGCCGCCGCCCGCCGCGGCGGCGACGGCGTCGCGGATGGCGTGGAACACCGACATCGCGAGCATCAGCGGCGGCTCGCCGATCGCCTTGGAGCGGTAGATCGTGTCCTCGCGGTTGCGGCTCCAGGACGCGAGCTCGACGTTGAACACTTCCGGCCAGTCCGAGACCGCCGGGATCTTGTAGGTGGAAGGTGCGTGCGTCATGAGCCGGCCGCGCTCGTCCCACCACAGCTCCTCGCAGGTGAGCCAGCCCACGCCCTGCAGGAATCCGCCCTCGACCTGGCCGAGGTCGATCGCCGGGTTCAGCGATGCGCCCACGTCGTGCAGGATGTCGACGCGCAGGAGCTTCGACTCGCCGGTCAGCGTATCCACGACGACTTCGGAAATGGCCGCGCCATAGCAGAAATAGAAGAAAGGCCGCCCGGTCAACGTCTTCGGGTCGTAGCCGATTTTCGGCGTGGCGTAGAAGCCGGTGGCCGACAGGGACACGCGGGCGTGGTAGGCCTGCATGACCAGCTCCTCGAAGGAGAGCTCAGCTTTGTCGCCCGCGCGCACGCGGCCCGCGCGGAACAGGACCGCATCCTCGGCCACGCCGAACTTCGTCGCGGCGAAGGCGGCGAGCCGGTCCCGGATGGTGCGCGCCGCCGCCTGTGCGGCCTTGCCGTTCAGGTCGCTGCTGGCGGAGGCGGCGGTCGCGGAGGTGTTAGGCACCTTGCTGGTGTCGGTCGCCGTGCAGCGGATGCGCCCGATGTCCACCTGCAGCTCCTCGGCCACGACCTGGGCGACCTTGGTGTGCAGGCCCTGGCCCATCTCGGTGCCGCCATGGTTCAGCAGGATCGAGCCGTCGGTGTACACGTGCAGCAGCGCGCCGGCCTGGTTCAGGTGGGTCGCGGTGAAGGAGATGCCGAACTTGACGGGCGTGAGCGCGACGCCGCGCCGGAGCAAACCGCCGGACGCATTGAACGCTGCGGCGGCACGCCGCCGGCCGGCGTAATCCGCGCGGGCCGCGAGCTCGTCCACGATGCGGCCGATGACGTTGTCCTCTACGGTCATGCCGTAGGGCGTGACGTTGCGCGCGTCCGAGCCGTAGAAGTTGCGCCGGCGGACCTCGAGCGGGTCGCGGCCGAGCATGCGCGCAATGTCGTCCACCACGCACTCGATCAGCATCATGCCCTGCGGGCCGCCGAATCCGCGGAAAGCCGTGTGCGAGGGCTGGTTGGTCTTGCAGCGGTGCGAGACGATCTCGACGTCGGGCAGGAAATAGCAGTTGTCGGCGTGGAACAGCGCGCGGCCGTTGACCGCGTCCGAGAGGTCCACCGAGCGCCCGCAGTTCGAAATCAGCGTGAGGCGGACGCCCCGGATCAGACCGTCGTCATCGAAGCCGACTTCGTAGTCGAGGGCGAAGGGGTGCCGCTTGCCGGTGACGAGGAAGTCCGCGTCGCGGTCGAGCCGCAACTTCACCGCCCGGCCGGTCTGGCGAGCGCCGATGGCCGCGATGCAGGCGAGCAGCGCCGGCTGCGTTTCCTTGCCGCCGAAGCCGCCGCCCATGCGCCGGCACTGCACGACCACGTCCTTTGCGCTCCAGCCGAGGCAGTGCGCTACCAGCCGCTGCACCTCGCTCGGGTGCTGGGTCGAGCACCAGACCTGCATGGTGCGGTCCTCGCCGGGCAGGGCCGCCGCCACCTGGCCCTCGAGGTAGAAGTGCTCCTGGCCGCCGAGTGCGAGCGAGCCCCGCAGTCGCCGGGGCGCGGCGGCGATAGCTGCGGCGGCATCGCCGCGCGCGAGGCGGCGCGTCGGCAGCACGAAGGACTGACGCGCGAGCGCGCTCCTCGCGTCCAGCACGGGCTCGAGATCGTGGTACTCCACGCGGGCGCGGCGCGCCGCCCGGCGCGCGGCATTCACGGAAGTCGCCAGCACCGCGAACAGCGACTGGCCGGCGTATTCGACCAGGCCGGTCGCGAAGATGGGATCGTCATGCACGACCGGGCCGTGGTTGTTCTCTCCGGGAATATCGGCAGCCGTGAGTACGGCCACGACGCCCGGGGCGCGGCGCACGTCCTTCAGGTCGACCCGCCCGATGCGGGCATGCGCGCGATCCGAGATCCCGATGGCGGCGTGCAGCGCGCCTTCCGGCAGCGGGATGTCGTCGGTGTAGAGCGCCTCGCCCGTGACGTGCAGGTGCGCGCTCTCGTGCGGCAGCGCCTCGCCGACGCCGCCCTGTAGCTCCCGCGCCCGTTCGTTGCGGTCAGCCGGCATGGCTCCACACGCTCGCGGCCGCGCCGGCTTCCGTGGTCTCGGCGAGCAGCCGCCGCAGCAGGCTGCCCGCGACCGCGGAACGATAGCCGCGGCTCGCCCGGAAATCCGTGATCGGCGCGAAATCGGAGGCGAGCGCCGCGATCGCCGGCGCGATGCCGGCCTCGGTCCAGGCGGCGCCTGCCAGGGCGTGCTCGCAGGTGGATGCGCGACGCGGCGTCGCCGCCATGCCGCCGAAGGCGACCCGCGCCGTAACGACGCGCTGCTGCTCGATGCGGATCGCGAACGCGCCGCAGAGCGCCGAGATGTCCTGGTCGTAGCGCTTCGCGATCTTGTAGCTGCGCAGCACGAATCCCGCAGCTGCGCGCGGGACGCGGACCGAGCGCACGAACTCGCCCGGCTTCAGGTCTTTCTTCATGTAATCGAGGTAGAGGTCCTCCAGCGGAAGCTCGCGGGTCCCACCCGCGCCCTGGATCGTCACCGTCGCCCCGAGCGCGATCAGCGCGGGCATGGTGTCGCCGATCGGCGAGCCGTTGGCGACGTTTCCGCAGAGCGTGCCGGCATTGCAGATGGGCGGGGAGGCGAAGCGCCGTGTGATCTCGTTCAAGTCCGGGTACTCGGCGAGCAGCGCCGCGAAGGCATCGGTCAGGCTCACCGCCGCGCCGATCTCGAGCGAGCCGCCCTCTGCAGCAACCTGCGCGAGTTCCGCGACATTGCCGAGGTAAATGACGTCCGGCAGGTTGCGCTGGTGCTTGGTGACCCAGAGGCCGACGTCGGTGCCGCCGGCGAGGATCGTTGCCGACGGACGTTCCGCGAGCGCTTGCGCGAGGCCGGCCGCGGTGACCGGGGCGACGTAGCTGCCGCCGGGTCCTTCGAGGCGCAGCTCGCGGGTCGGCTGGATCGCGGCGAGGCCGGCGCGCAGCTCGCGCTCGCGCGGATCGTCCGCGGGATATTCGTACATGCGGCGCGCGGCCGCCAGGATCGGGCGGTAGCCGGTGCAGCGGCACAGGTTGCCGGACAACGCGTGGCGGATCGTGGCGTCGTCCGGGGTCCGCTCGCTGCGATGGAGCGCGAACAGCGACATCACGAATCCGGGCGTGCAGAAGCCGCACTGCGAGCCGTGGCATTCGACCATGGCGCGCTGCGCGGGATGCAACGTACCGTCCGCAGCCTTCAGGCTCTCGACCGTGTAGAGCGCCTTGCCGTCGAGCGTCGGCAGGAACTTGATGCAGGCATTCACCGCGCGGTAACGAAGCCCCGCGCCCGCAAGTTCCGCCAGCACCACCGTGCAGGCGCCGCAATCGCCCTCGGCGCAGCCTTCCTTGGTGCCGGTGCGGCCGAGGCGCTCGCGCAGGTACTCGAGGACCGTCGTGGTCGGAGTGCAACCGGCGACGGCGTGGACTTCGCCGTCCAGCAGGAAGCGGATCGTGCTTCCGGCGGCCACTAGCTGCCCCGGTAGGTGGAGTAGCTCCAGGGCGTCACGAGCAGCGGCACGTGGTAGTGCTGAAGCGCGTCCGCGACGCCGAAGCGGATGGTGACGACGTCGAGGAAGGGCGGGTCCGGGAGCGTCACGCCGCGCGACCGGTAATAGGCGGCGACGTGGAACTCGAGCTGCCAGATGCCGGGCGTGAAGCGCTCGCCCTCGACCAGGGGACCCTCGCAGCGCCCGTCGCGGTTGGTCGCGAACTGCATCAAGGACCGGCGCTTGCCGCCTTCCAGTGCGACCAGCTCCACCGTCATGCCGGCAGCCGGCGTGCCGCTCGCGAGGTCGAGTACGTGCGTCGTCAGGCGACCCATGCCCCGGCGATTGTACACAGTCGGAATGCGTTTAAGCTTGCGGGACCCGGAGGTGTCCCAGGCCATGACCCAGGCGTTTCGCGGCTCGATCCTGCACTTCCTCGACGATCCCGGCCCCGACGGCCGCGCCGGCGCATACCAGTACTTCGAGGACGGCCTGCTCCTGGTCGAGGACGGCCACGTCGCCGGCCTCGGACCGGCGCCCGAACTGCTGCCGCAGCTGCCGCCGGGGACCGCGGTCGCGAATTACGCCGGCAAGCTGCTCCTGCCCGGATTCGTCGACGCGCACGTGCACGCGGTGCAGACCGACGTGATCGGCGCCTGGGGCTCCCGGCTGATCGAGTGGCTCGAGAAGCACACCTACCCGGCCGAGCGCGCCTTCGCCGATCCCGCGCATGCGCGTGAGGTCGCCGGGGTCTTCGTGGAAGAGCTGCTGCGCAACGGCACGACCACGGCGCTGGTGATGGGCAGCGTGCACGCCGCTTCGGTGGATGCGGTGTTCGAGGCGGGGCAGGCGCAGGGCATGCGCCTGATCGCCGGCAAGCTGCTGATGGACCGCAATTGCCCGGAGTACCTGCGGGACACGGCGGAGACGGGTTACGCGGAATCGAAGGCGCTGATCGGGCGCTGGCACGGCCGGGGGCGCATGCAGTACGCGATCTCGCCGCGCTTCGCGCCGAGCTGCAGCCCGGAGCAACTCGCCGCCGCCGGCAGGCTCGCGCGCGAGCACCCGGACGCCTACGTGCACACGCACCTCGCCGAGAGCGAGGAGGAGGTCGCCTGGGTGCGCAAGCTGTTCCCGGAGCGGCGCAGCTACCTCGACGTCTACGATCACTTCGGCCTGCTGCGCCCGCGCACGCTGCTGGCGCACGGCATCTGGCTCGACGACGCCGACCGGGCGCGGCTCGCGGCCACCGGCGCGGCGCTGGTGCATTGCCCCTGCTGCAACCTGTTCATCGGCAGCGGGCTGTTCGACCTCCGCCGCACCCTGGATGCGGGTGTCGCGGTCGCGCTCGGCACCGACGTGGGCGGCGGCACCAGCTTCGGCCTACTCGCGGTCATGCACGACGCCTACAAGGTGGCGCAGCTGCACGGGCACCCACTGTCGCCGCTGCGCGCCTTCTATCTCGCGACGCAGGGCGGCGCCCGCGCGCTCGGCCTCGACGACCGCATCGGCAACTTCCAGCGGGGCCGCGAGGCGGACTTCGTCGTACTCGATCCCGGGTGCACGCCGCTGCTCGCGCGGCGCACATCCGCCGCGCCGGGCATTGGCGAAAAGCTGTTCCTGCTGATGACGCTCGGCGACGACCGTGCGGTCGCGGCGACCTGGGTCATGGGCCGTCTGCGCCACGCACGGGCGCCGGATTCAGGCGCCGGCCGCGGCGAATGATTCCGAGAGGGCGTCGCGCCAGCGGCGCTTGCTGGCCTCGCCGGCGAAGCTGGCCTCGAAGCTGTTGAGCGCGAGTTGCCAGGCGTCGCGCGCGGTGAGCGCGGGCAGGGCTTCGAAGCACTGGGTGAAGTTGCGGCTGACGTAGCCGCCGAAGTAGGCCGGGTCGTCGGAATTGACCGTGGCGCGCAGCCCGGCGCGCAGCAGCGCCGGCAGGTTGTGCTCGGCGAGGCTCTTGAACACGCAGAGCTTGACGTTCGAGAGCGGGCAGACCGTGAGCGGCACGCGCTCGCGCGCGAGGCGCTCGACCAGCGCCGGGTCCTCGACGCAGCGCACGCCGTGGTCGATGCGCTCGACCTTGAGCACGTCGAGCGCGGCGCGGATGTATTCCGGCGGGCCTTCCTCGCCGGCGTGCGCGACCAGGCGCAGGCCGAGCTCGCGGCAGCGGGCGAACACGCGCGCGAACTTTTCGGGCGGGTGGCCGCGCTCGCTGCTGTCGAGCCCGACGCCGATGAAGCGGTCGCGGTAGGGCAGCGCTTCCTCGAGCGTGGCGAAGGCGTCCTGCTCGCTGAGGTGGCGCAGGAAGCAGAGGATCAGCTCGGCGTCCACCCCGAGCTCGGTGCGCGCGCGCAGGCAGGCGCGGGTCAGGCCGTTGATCACCGTGCGGAAGGCGACGCCGCGCGCGGTGTGCGTCTGCGGATCGAAGAACACCTCGGCGCGCACCACGCGGTCGCGGGCCGCGCGCATGAAGTAGGCCATCGCCATGTCCTCGAAATCGCGCTCCTTCTGCAGCACGCCGGCCCCGGCGTAATAGACGTCGAGGAAGCTCTGCAGGTTAGTGAAAGCGTAGGCGGCGCGCAGGGCTTCGAAGGTCGGCCAGGCGAGCGCGATGCCGTTGCGTCTGGCGAGCGCGAAGATCAGCTCGGGCTCCAGCGAACCCTCGATGTGGATGTGCAGCTCGGCCTTCGGCATGGCGGCGAGCAGTGCCGGCAGTCGCTCGCGGTGCACGGCGTCCGGGTTCATGTCGGGGGCATGCTACGATGCAGCCGCCGGATGGTCCACCGAATGCCGCGCTTCCCCGCACTGGCCTGCCTGCTGCTGCTCGCCCTGCCGGCCGTGGCCGAAGGGCCTGCCACGGCCACGGACGACGGAGCGCGTCCGCGCATCGGCCTCGTGCTCTCCGGCGGCGGCGCCCGCGGCCTCGCGCACGTCGGCGTGCTGAAGGTGCTGGAAGAACACCGCGTGCCCGTCGACGCGATTGCCGGCACCAGCATGGGCGCGGTGATCGGCGGGCTCTACGCCTCGGGCATGACGCCGGCCGAAATCGAGGCGCTGGTCAGCACGCTCGACTGGAACGAGGCATTCCGCGACCGCTCGCCGCGCCGCGACATGAACTTCCGGCGCAAGCAGGACGACCGCGAGTTCCTGGTGCGGTTCCCGCTGGGCGTGAAAGGCGGCGACTTGCGCGTGCCACGCGGGCTGATCCAGGGGCAGAAGCTCACGCAGGTCCTGCGCCGGGAAACGATCGCGGTGGCGGGCATCACCGACTTCGACCGCCTGCCGGTCCCGTTCCGCGCCGTCGCGACCGACCTCGAGACCGGCGAGCGTCGCGTGCTCGCGGGCGGCGACCTGACCGAGGCGCTGCGCGCCAGCATGTCGGCGCCCGGCGTGTTCGCGCCGGTGGAACTCGAAGGGCGCCTGCTCGTGGACGGCGGACTGGTCGAGAACCTGCCGGTGGACATCGTCCAGGAGATGGGCGTCGACCTCGTGATCGCCGTGGATGTCGGCTTCCTGCCGGTCGGCCGCAAGGAACTAAATTCCGCGCTCTCCGTCTCCAACCAGATGCTGACGATCATGATGATGCGCGAGACCGCGCGGCAGCGCGCCCTGCTCGGCGAAGGCGACCTGCTGATCGAGCCCGCGCTCGGCAGCATGCAGTCCACCGATTTCACGGCGACGGTGAGCACGATCAGGGTGGGGACCGACGCCGCACGCGCGCAGGCGCGGAGGCTCGTGGCGCTCGGGCTCGACCAGGCACGCTGGGACGATTACCTCGCCGCGCGCTCCGCCGTTGCGAGCCTTCCTGAAGTACGGTTCGTACGCGCGGACGGGCGTTCGGAACGCTACCGCGAGCGCATCGAGGCGGAACTCGCGCCGGTCGTCGGCAAGCCGCTCGACCCGAAGGCGATGGAGCGGCACCTGTCGCGGCTCTACGGCGACGACAACTTCGAGTCGGTGGACTACAAGGTCGTGCGGGACGGCGAGCTGCACGGCATCGAGGTCAGCGCGCGGCGCAAGAGCTGGGGGCCCAACTACATCCGCTTCGGCCTCGAGCTGCAGGACGACTTCGAGGGCAGCAACAGCTTCAATGCGGGCGTGCGCGTGCTCGTGACCGAGGCCAACCGCTACGGCGCGGAATGGCAGACCGACCTGCAGGTCGGCGCGAATCCGCGCTTCCGGACCGAGTTCTACCAGCCGATGGGCTATGCCTCGCCCTGGTTCGTCGCCCCGCGGCTGCTGGTCGAGCGCCGGCTGTTCGACGTCCTCGACGGCGACGACCGGCTCGCGACCTATCGCGTGCGCAATGCCGAGGCCGGCCTCGACCTCGGGCGGGAATTCGGCAGCTGGGGCGAGTGGCGGGTCGGCCTGGTGCGCGGCGAGGGCAAGCGCAACCTGCTGGTCGGGGATCCCGCCGACCCGGGCCTGCCGCCGCGCACCGAGTTCGACCGTGGCGAGCTGTACTCGCGCTTCTCGGTGGACCGGCTGGACGACGTCTACTTCCCGCGCGACGGCGAGCTGTTCACGCTGCAATGGAATGCGCCGCGCGAGGACCTGGGCGCCGACGCCGACGCCGACCGCATTTCCTTCGACTGGCAGGTGGCGCGCTCGCGCGGCCGCAGCACGGTCGTGCTGTCGGCCTCGGGCGGCGCGCGCGTGTCGGGCGACGTGGCCGCCGTGCAGGACTTCTATTCGCTCGGGGGCCTGTTCAACCTGTCGGGCCTGTCGCCCGATTCCCTCAGCGGGCCGCATTTCGGCATCGCGCGCGCGATCTACTACCGGCGCATCGGCAAGGGCCAGGAAGGATTCCTCAACGTGCCGACCTACCTCGGCGCATCGCTCGAGCTCGGCAACGTGTGGCAGCGCCGCACCGACATGGACCTCGATTCCGCGCGCGCCAACGGCGCGCTGTTCCTGGGATTCGATACTTTCCTGGGGCCGGTCTATCTCGCGGCCGGCTTCGACGAGGAGGGCGGGCGCAGCTTCTACCTGCTGCTGGGCCGCATCCGCTAGCCGATCTTCTGGTAGCGCACCGAGGGTGCGTCGCCCTCGCGCGAATACAGGTGCTGGCTCGCCATGTCGGCGAGCGCGTCGTCGCGCTCCTGCGCAGTCGCGAACCAGTGTTCCTTGCGCCAGCCGGGGTCGACCAGGCGCGTGAACGGATCGCTCGGGTCGAGGGTCACCCGGATGCCGAAGGGCGTCGCGGCCGGCGGCGGTGCGCGCAGGTTGTGCTCGTGGCAGATGGCCATGACGAGAAGATAACATGGCGCGTACATGGACTTCGCCGCGGACTTCCTGAGCTACGTGGGCCTGACGGTCCTGACGCTGCTGCCGATCATCAACCCGGTCGGCACGGCGGTGCTGCTGCTCGGCATCGGCGCGCACCTGGAGCCCGCCGCGCGCGAGCGGCAGATCCGCAAGGCCTGCGTCTATGCCTTCGGCATCCTGGTGGCGTTCCTGCTGGCGGGCACGCTGATCATGCAGGTCTTCGGGATCTCGATCCCGGGGCTGCGCATCACGGGCGGGCTGGTGATCGCGTTCCTCGGGTTCCGCCTGCTGTTCCCGGAGCCGCAGCCGGCCATGTCCGCGGAGGCGATGCGCGAGGCGTCCGAAAAGGCGGACATTTCTTTTTCGCCGCTCGCCATGCCGTCGCTGTCAGGGCCAGGTTCCATCGCGACCGTAGTTTCGATGTCCTCGACGATCCGCCACGAGGAGCAGGGGATGCGCGTGGTGATCGAGCACGTCGGCGTGATCATCGGCATCGGCGTGGCGGCGCTCGCGTGTTATTTCGTGCTGCGCGCGGCGGGGCCGCTGGCGCACAAGCTCGGCAGCGCCGGCGTCGGCGCGATCGCGCGGATCATGGGATTCCTCATGATCTGCATCGGCGTGCAGTTTGTCATCAACGGGGTTGGCGAGCTGGTCGGAAGCTGAGCGTGGCCATCCGCAGCACCACCATGCCGACCGCCGCGCAGGCACCGCCCGGCAGGTCCGCGAAGATGCCGGTGGACGAGCGGCACTTCGTCAACGGCAACCGCATGACGCCCCCGTTCCCGGCTGGGCTCGAGCTCGCGATGTTCGGCATGGGCTGCTTCTGGGGGGCCGAGCGGCTGTTCTGGGAGTTGCCCGGCGTCTACTCAACCTCGTCGGGCTACGCGGGCGGCTTCACGCCGAATCCGACCTACCAGGAAGTCTGCGGCGGCATGACCGGCCACACCGAGGTCGTGCGCGTCGTGTTCGACTCGCGGCACATCCGTTATCAGGACCTGCTGCGCACGTTCTGGGAGTCGCACGACCCGACCCAGGGCATGCGCCAGGGCGAAGATGTCGGCACGCAATACCGCTCGGCGATCTACGCCGTCGGCGAGGCGCAACTCGCCGCGGCCAGGGCATCGAAGCAGGCTTACCAGGCTGCGCTGACAGGCGCGGGCCACGCGAGCCCGATCACGACCGAGATCGCGCTGGCGCCCGAGTTCTACTACGCCGAGGACTACCACCAGCAGTACCTGGCGAAGAACCCCGGGAGCTATTGCGGCATCGGCGGCATCGGCGTCTCCTGCCCAGTCGGGCTCCCGGCGCGCGCGGAATCCTGAGCGGCGATATGCCCGGCGAGCGGCGCGCTGACGCGCAGCGCCGCGGCCGTCGCCGCAGTCTGGTCGGCACCGCGCAGGAAGGGATTGGGCACGCGCGCGCCCCCCTGCAGCTGGCGCGCCGCCATCATGCCGCCGAGGTACTGGTAAACGGGCGTCGGGAACAGCGACTGCGTGACGATGCCCGCGAATTCGCGCGGGTCCACGCCCGCCGCGTGCACGACCTGCATGGAATCGCGCAGGGCCTCGACCACTGCAGCCATGAGGAAATTGCCGGCCGCCTTGACGACGTTGGCCGTTGCCGCGTCCTCGCCCAGGTACTGCACGCGGCCGAGTTGCTCGAGCACCGGCTGGGCGCGCTGGGCGGCGACGCGCGGCCCGGCGGTCACGACCAGCAGCCGGCCGGCCGCTGCCGCTTCCGGCGGCCCGAACAGCGGCGCCGAGACGTAGGCCTGGCCGGCCGCCTCGTGCGCGGCTGCCAGCCGCCGCGCAAGGCGGTCGCTGATCGTGCTGAGGCAGGCGTGGACCAGGCCCGGCACGCCCGCGGCAATCAACCGTCCGCCGTCAAACAGCACGCCTTCGACCGCGGCGTCGTCCGAGAGGATCGTCAGGACGATTTCCGCCTGGCAGGCTTCGGCGGCGCTGCGCACGGCGACCGCGGACTCGCGCGGCAGCGATTCGGCGCGCCCCGCGGTGCGGTTCCAGGCGAGGATCTCGTGGCCGGCGCGGGCGATGCGGTGGGCGATGGGCTGGCCCATCGTGCCGAGGCCGATCACCCCGACTTTCATTCCGGCATCCCCCGGCCGCGGCTCAGTTCGGTTCCGGCCGGGATTCCTGGTCCGGCAGCGGGTAAGTCTTCGGCTCCACCGGCCGCTCCGACTTTGCGGCAGGCTCCGCCTCCTGCGCGGCGACGCGCTCGCCCGCGCCCGAGGTCAGGCGCGTGATCTCGGCAACCAGCTCGTTGGCCGGCGCCGGAGCCGCGCCCGTGCGCGCCAGGATCGCCGTGGGGCTGCCCTCGCCGTCGTAGAAGCGGCGGTTGCCCTTGCGGTTGATGAAGATGCCGTTGCCCTCGAAGGACACGCCGGCGAACAGGCCCTTGCTGCGCGAATAGGCGTAGACCTCGGAGTCGAAGGTCAGGCTGGTGCCGGCCATCGCGGTGCGGCCGACCGGCCCCGCCGCGACCGAGGCATCGGCGCCGAGGGTCAGCTTGCCGTCGGTGATGCCCTCAACGCTGCGCCTGGTCGTCAGCACCAGCACGACGTCGGCGACCTGGGCGCCGGCCTGGAAGCCGAAGCTGAGCGCGCCGGTGCTCACGAACACGGGATGGCTCCAGCTGCGGTCCGCGTTCCGGACCAGCAGCACGCCGGTACCCCCGCGCGCACCGAGCCCGAAGGCCGCCTTGACGTTGGCCGGCAGGACCACGATGCCCTCGGCGCGCGACAGCAGCAGGTCCGGGATCTGCATGTCCGGCATCGACTGCAGCTCGCGCAGCACCACCATCGAGTTCTGCAGTGTCGCCTCCTCGCGGGTCACGGCCCCCGCCGGCTGCGCGGCAGCCAGCAGGACGAACGCGACGGCGGGAAACCATGCGGAGAATTTCATGTCGTTGCTTCCTGTTCAGGGCCCGTCCCCAGAGACCGCCGCGGATTCTGCAGGTTCCCCGGTGCGGGCGCGTGGCCGACTGTATCCAATGTGCGACGGTGCCGCGGGCGGATCGACAACGCCGCGCCGCGACGCCAGACTGGGAACCGCATGATGCGCCGAATCGCCGCCTGGGTCACGCTGTTCGCGCTGCTGCCGGGTGCCGCCCGCGCGGAGTGGCACCATCGCGAGGCCGCGATCATGGGCACGCGCATCGCGGTCGAGCTCTGGCACGAGGAGCCGGCCGCGGCCGAGGCCGCGATCGACGCGGTGATGGCCGAGATGCGCCGCGTCGACGAGCTGATGTCGCACTACAAGCCGGAGAGCCAGCTTTCGCTGGTGAACCGCGAGGCGGGGACCCGACCGGTGCGCGTGGACCCCGAGCTCGCGCAGCTCATCGCACGGGCGCTCGGGTTCTCCGAGCTGACCGGCGGCGCCTTCGACATCAGCTACGCGAGCGTCGGCTACCTGTACGAATACCGCGAGCACCGCCGCCCGAGCGAGGCCGAGATCGAGGCCGCGCTGCCGGGAGTCGACTGGCGCTCGATCGAGGTGGACCTGCCGGCGTCCACGGTGCGGTTCCTGAAGCCGGGCATGCGCATCGACCTCGGCGGCATCGCCAAGGGCCATGCCGTGGACCGCAGCATCGCGATCCTGCGCGCTCGCGGAATCGCGCACGCCAGCGTCACGGCCGGCGGCGACAGCTACCTGCTGGGCGACCGCCGTGGGCGGCCCTGGGTGGTGGGCATCCGGCATCCCGACGACCCGGCGCGGGTCATCGCCCGCATCCCGCTCGCCGACGCGGCCATCTCGACGTCCGGCGATTACGAGCGCTATTTCGACGAGGGCGGCGTGCGCTACCACCACATCATCAATCCGCGCACCGGCAGGAGCGCCACCGGCGTGCGCAGCGCGACCGTCATTGCGCCGGCCTCGACGCTGGCCGAGGGGCTGACGAAGGGCGCCTTCATCCTGGGGCCGGAGCGGGGGATCGCGCTCGCGGAGTCTCAGCCGGACACGGATGCCGTCATCGTGCGCGACGACGGCAAGGTGTTCTACTCGAAGGGGCTAGAACCACCCGGAGACGAATAGGCGCACGACGTTCGCACCGAACGTGTACAGCGGCTCGGTGCCCGGCGCGACGCCGGTGGTGCGCAGGTCGCGGAAGTCGTCGTACTTGAATTCGATCCGGTCGTACTTCAGGTTCAGCGTGGTGCGGTCGAAGAAGCGCAGCTTCGACGGGAACTCCCAGGCGACGCCGAAGCCGAGCGTGTGGCTGGTGAGCGAGGCCAGTTCCTTGTCGCGCGCCAGGAAGTTCTGGAAGTTCTGGCGCGGGAACAGGTCGGAGTAGAACTCGGCCGCGTCCTGCGTGTAGTAGCGATAGTGGACGTCGAGGGTGAGGCGCTGGTCCAGCGGGTGCGTGTAGGAGACCTCCGCCGTGTGCGAGAGGATCTCCCAGGTGTCGTTGTAGAAGCGGTAGTCGCCCTGCAGCGCCGCGCGGTAGGGCAGGTACCAGCGCGCGCGCAGCGCGAAGGCATTGCCGGTGCGGGTGCGGGGGTAACGCTCGAACTCGTAGGAATAGCCGAGGGCCGCCGCCGGGTCGACGTAGCGCACCTGGCGGTACGGGTTGTTCAGGAAGCCTTCCTCGGTGATCGCCTCGTACGAGAACCCTAGCACCAGGTTCTTGGTCGCGACCTGGGTGACGTCCACGCCGTAGATGCGCCGGTCGATCTCGTCCGCGAACACCGGGTCGCCGCGGCGCGTGACGTCGTCCTTGCCGAGCGAGAACAGCAGCGCGACCGTGGTCAGGTCGCCGAACATGTCCTGCGCGATCGAGAAGTTCGCGGTGTCGGCGCTGTAGTCGTTCTCGGTCGAGTTGCTGAACGAGGCCGCGTAAGTGACCTTGCCGCGCAGGTACTCGAAGCCGACGCCGTACTGCGTGCGCTCCTCGCTGTAGGGGCTCGCGGTCGTGATCACGTCGATCGAGGCCGACGAGACCATGTCCATGTAGTAACTGGCGCTGACCGCGTACTTCTCGGCGAACTTCTTGCGCACCAGCAGCGACGGACCGTCGATGGTGACGCCGCCGCCGTCGTAGTAGTGCCACATCAGGTCGGCGCGGTCCTCGGGCAGCACGCCGGCGCCGGCCGCCGCCGGCAGCAGCGCGAGCAGGACGGCGCAAGCCCGGGTCAGTTGCATCCGCAGCCGCCGCCGGCGGCGCCGCCGCCCCCGCGCGCGCCCTCGCGCGCCTCGTAGACGTGGCGCATGTAGGAGGAGGAGACCGGGTCGCGGTCCCAGGCCATGATCGGGTCGGCCAGGTTCTCGCGCTCGTAGGGCTTGACCCAGGGCTCGATGCGCGAGCAGCCCGCGGTGCCTGCCAGCAGGGCGAGGACCGCCAGTGCGCCGAGCCGCCTCACGGCTTTTCCCGGAGCGCGGCGCGGATCTGCTCGATGTACTTGGCCTCGTCGCCCGGCTTGTAGGCCATGTGCTGCCAGCGCAGCCGGCCCTGCCGGTCGACCAGCACGGTGGTGGGCATCGCGCGCACGCCGTAGTTGCCGCTCACCTTGTTGTCGGGGTCGAACAGGATCGGGAAGCTGACCTTCTGCTGGCCGAGGAAGCGCTCGGCGTCGGACTTCTCGCTCTCGACGTTGATGCCGACCAGCGTGAAGCCCATCGGCTTGTACTTCGCGTAGATCTGGTCGAGCGCCGGGAATTCCTGGCGGCAGGGCCCGCACCAGCTGGCCCAGAAGTTGATCATCACGACCTGGCCGCGCAGCTGCGACAGCGTCACCTCGCCGCCGGCGCGGTTCGCCAGGCGGAATTCGGGCGCCACGCCGGGAGCGCCCGCGCCGCTCGCCTTCGAGAGCGACAGGCAGGCGATGAGCGCGAGCAGCGCGGTGGCGGGGAGCTGGCGGATCGCGGTCACGGTTCCTCCTCAGAAGAACGCCGTCAGCGACAGCGTCGCTTCGTAGTTGTGGGAAGTCTTGTTGCTTCCCAGCACGTCGATCTCGTGCACGTGGTCGCGCATGTCCAGGTGCACCGCGAGCCAGTCCTTGACCAGCACCCGCAGGCCGGCTCCCGCGGTCAGCGTGAACCGGTCGCCGCCGGCGAAGCGCGTGCTGCCGGCGCCGAGCGTCAGGTAGACGGTGCTGTTCAGCGCGCGCCGTCCGCCGAGGAATATCTCGCCCGGAAGCGCATTCCAGCCGAAGCCGAGGCTGTAATACGTGAAGCGCCTCTCACTGTCGGTCAAAAGCGGCGCCCCGCCCGAAAGCCGCTCGAAACTCGACAGCCCGGCGTCGCTCTGGCCGATCAGGCCCTCGGCGAAGAAGTCCTCGTTGATGTGGTAGGCGATGCGCGCGCCGTAGACGATGTTGACCTCGAAATCCTCGACCGAGAGCGAGCCGACCGACAGGCCCGCCTCCCAGTTCTCGGTGTCGATCTTCGCGGGCTTGACCTCGCGCCGCTCCACCTGCGGCTCGATCACCACCGGCGTCTCCTCGCTCTCGCCGGCGGCGGGTTCGGGCGCGGGCTCGGGATCCTCGTCGCGCCAGGGCAGCGACGAGCAGCCCGCCATCGCCAGGGCGGCGCTCAGAAGAAGAACGCGAATCCGATTTTCCATTCGTTGGCTTCCTCGTTCTCGTCGCGGTCCGTGAAGACCACGTACTCTTTGTATTCCGCACGGACGATGAACCGGCGCGCCAGGTAGGCGCGCAGACCCGCGCCGACGTAGGCGAACTGGTCCGTGCGCTCCGGCGTCTGCACCAGCGACCCCTTGGGCCGGATGCGGATCATGCCGGTCCCCATCGACAGGAACGGCTGGATGCGCCACTCGGGCACCGGCACGTGCGTCACGCCGATGGCGGCCGCTTCCCCGTCCGAGAAATTGCCGAGGATGTGCGACAGGGCGAGCTCGCCCGAGAGGTGCGCATTGAACGCATAGGCGCCGTAGGCCGTGATCACGTTGGCGCCGCCGAAATCGCCGATCAGCAGGCCGACCTCGCGGCGGTGCGCGGTGAAGTCCTCGCGCGCGGGGTCGTCGATCTCCATGCGCGTGCCCGCCGGCACCAGGGTCTCCAGCATCTGGCTCTTGTGCACCCAGCCCTCGCGGCCGTCGGCGTCGCGCACGTGGAACCAGTCGGTGCGCCGCTTCAGCACGCGCAGGCGCTCGCCGCGCTCGACCACGTTCACGATCGGGAATCCGCGGCCGGGGCCGGTGCGCAGTTCGACGTAGGGGTCGACCACGATGACCTCGAGCCCCTCCGCCCGGGCCTGGCCCGCCGCCGCGAGGAAGACGAGGAGGGCGCAGGCGAGCAGCCGCGCCATCGACTCAGTTGACCGGGGCCATGAAGGGGTCGTTGTAATACTGCCCACCGATGTCCAGCCACTCGGCGATCAGCCGCAGTTCCGCCGGGGTCAGCCAGCCTTCGTGCGAGCCGCCCGCGTCGAAACGGCTGAAGAACGTTCCCGACGCCCGGGCGCCTGCCGCGCTCATCGAGGGACTGACGGGCACCGGCACCAGGGTCGGCAACCCGGTCACCGGATCGATCGGACCCGGGACCAGGCGGTCCTGCAGCGCGCCCATGTTAACTTCCTGCTCGTTGTCCGTGAACAGGAGTTCGCGATAGGACACCAGGTGATCGGCCTCGTCCGGCGACGGGCCGCCGGAAAGGTCGAGCTGTCCCGCCGGCACCCGCACCGCGCCGGCGGCGTCTGCCGGGCTGTGGCAGGACGTGCACATGTTGTCGCCGACCACGTTTCCGCCCGCGTCCAGCACCGGGCGCGACAGCGACCAGAGCGGATGCAGATGGTTCGGGTAGTGGATCGTGATGCGGCAGAGCCCGGACCAGAGCGACTGGCAGGTGGCGCTGGTCGGCGCCGGCGTCTGCAGCTGGTTGTAGCGATAGCTGAAGGACGCATCCGGCGCGCGCCCCGCCGCGACCGGATCGGTCCAGACGTCGTCGTACAGCACGTCGACGGAAGGCCGCAGCGCCGGGCAACTGGGATCGATCGAGCAGGAGACGCGCGCGCGCGCCTCCGCCATGGTCTCACCCTGGTTCGCGAAGATCGCCGGGTCCGTGTTCGGGAACGGCAGGCCGGTGGTCGGTGCTCCCGCGTTGACCGCGGCAGTCAGGCCGGCCCGGCCGTGCGAAATCGCGGGCGGCGCGCCCGGCTGGGCGCCCGCGGGCACGTGGCAGCCATTGCAGGTCAGCACCTGGCCCGCGCGCAACTGCATCCAGTTGGCGTGCCGCGGCGTGAGGCGGCGACCGTCGACGTCCAGAACCTGCAGCGCGAATGGCACGCCCGCCGGCACCTTGATCCGCACCGAGCCATCGGGCTCGATCGGCGCGTAGCCGAGGATCTCACGCATGCCAAGCCCGCCCGCGGCGCCGAACGCGGTGGCGCGAAAGTCGCGCACCTCGTCGTCCGGCAGGCCAACCGCCTTCTCGACCCGCAGGAACCGGGCCGGGCGCTCGGAGGCCAGCGTCTGCGCCGGGTCGGCGAGTGCGGCGATGCCGCCGGGGGCGACATCCACGCCGTCGAGGTCGTAGACGCTGCGGATGTTCAGGATGCCCACGTTCTCCGCCGCCAGCAGCAGGTCGTAGTCGATGCCCGGCACGGCGTCCAGGATCACCGCCGGCAGCGGCGAGCGCGGCGCCATCGAGACGACGTCCGAATAGCGCGTGCCCTCGACTGGCGTCAGGATCGGGCGCTGGGTCCCGTCGCGCGGGTCGTAGACCCACACACCATATAGAGGGGGCGCGGGCGTGAGCGTCGGGTCGGCCAGGTTGGCGGCCGTGCAGGGCAGCGTCCGGCCGACCGTGTCGTTCAACCGGCACAAGGTCCAGTTGACCAGCAGCCGGCCGGTGCCGTCGCGCAGCGGGAACACGTGCGAATAGCGCCCGCCCGGCGACAGGCCCGGGTCGGTGCGCACGTCCACGCTCGTGAGCCGCGTCTGCGCCGGGCCCGCGAGGCCGGCGTTGGCGAGCGTCGGCTGGGTGATCTCGACGAAGGCCGCGGCATCGATCGCGATCGCGTCGCCGCCGAGGTCGCTGTCCTGGAACGGGCGCAGCAGCGCGACGATGCGGCCGGTCTCGGTCTGGCGCGGCGCGAGGAACTGCACCGGCGTGGTGCCGGTCGTGCCGTTCGCGCCGGTGCCGGTCAGGTGGCTGTTGGCGCCGTACAGCAACTCGAGGCCGCTGCCGTCCGGATTGACCGTATAGAGGTGGATCGAGCTGCCGCTCGCATTCTCCCAGCGGCTGAACACGATGCGGCCGTCGTCGAGCACCGACGGGTCCAGGTCGTGGCTCTGGTTGAACGAGATCTGGCGGATGCCGGAACCGTCCGCATTCATGACGTGGAGAACGTAGGCGTGCTCGTTGCGGTCCTCGTCCTGCGCCGAGAACTGCGGCTTGCCCTCGTCGATCAGCACCGCCTTGGACTGGCGCTGGCGCGTGGACGAGAACACGATGCGCCCGTCCGGCAGGTAGTAGGGCGCGACGTCGTTGCCTTCCTCGGCGACCAGATCCGAGGCGATCACGCGGCGCAGCACGTCGGTCGTGCGGTCGTATTCCCAGATGTTCCAGGTGGGCTGCTCGCTTTCCTCGGCGCCCGGGATCAGCGGCATGCGCATCGCGAACACCAGGCGGTTGCCGTCGTAGGAGGCGTCCACGTCGCGCACGCTCCACAGCCCGCCGGTCACGCGCCCGGTGACGTTCCGCTCCGGCACGTCGGGCGCCGCGCGGTCGCGCAGGAACAGGTCCGATCCCTCGTTGACGGTGCCGAGCTCGCGCACGTCGATGTCGTCGATGTCGGCGGGCAGCGGCACCGGGCCGCGCACGTAGGCGACGGGAATGTCGAGCACGACCGGATCCGGGTCCTGGCCGTCGCCGATGTTGACGTCGCCGTCGTGTCCGGTGGCGCAGCCGGCGAGGGCGACCGCCACCAGCGGCGCGATCCAACGTTCTCGAATCGTGACAGGCATCTCAGTTCACTCCGGTCCTGCGACTGCGATCCACTCGACAGAATGCGGTTTTCCGCCGTCGTGACGGGCGTCCCGCCCCGCGCGTGACCCCTTGGATACAAGGGATTTACGGCATTGGCGCGCGGTTACGCCTGTCACGGTCGCAGCGTACCCCGCAGCGAGCCCCCGGTGAATGTCGCCGTTCAGAGACATTACCGGGCCATAAACCCGCCGATATATTCGACCGCAGCCTCGAAACCTGCGAGCGAGTGGAGCACGGAAATGCGCTGGTCGCCAACACATGCCGGTTCGATCGTGATGCGCGTCACCGCGCTGGTCGCGCTTGCGGCGCTCGCCGCCGCGGCGCAGGCCGGGCCGCGCGAGCAGGCGCGCCGCATTCACGACCGCATCGCGGGCGTGCCGCCGACCGATGCCGTGCTCGGCGCGATGCAGGCCGAGATCACCGCGGGCCGCACGCAGCAGGCGGCGCTCATGGCGATGGACAACCCCGCGTTCTACTCGGTCACGCTGAAGAACCTGGTGACGCCGTGGACCAACCGCGACCAGACGGTGTTCGCGCCGCTCAACGACTACACCGCGACCGTGATCGGCATGGTGCGCGACGACGTGCCGTTCGACGAGCTGCTGTCGGCGGACATCCTCTACACCGGCGCGGGCGGGCTCGGGCTGCCGGCGGTCTCGGCCTCCTCGAACACGCACTACGAGCAGATCGAATCGCGCAACCTGGACCTGCGCACCGCGCTGGTGCGCACCACGCAGTCGGGCGTGTACGGCACGCCGCCGGCGGCGACCGCGGGCGTCATGACGACGCGCGCCGCTGCGCAGTCGTTCTTCATCGCCGGCACCAACCGGGCGATGTTCCGCTTCACGATGCTGAACCACATGTGCCGCGACCTGGAGGAGATCCAGGACACCTCGCGGCCGCCGGACCGCATCCGCCAGGACGTGAGCCGCAGCCCCGGTGGCGACGCGCGCCTGTTCCTGAACAACTGCGTCGGCTGCCACGCGGGCATGGACCCGATGGCGCAGGCGTTCGCCTATTACACCTACGACGACACCCAGGGACGCATGGTCTACACCGGTGCGTCGGTGCAGCCGAAGTACTTCAACAACGACTCGACCTTCGCGTTCGGCTTCCGCACCCCGGACGACCAGTGGGAGAACCGCTGGCGCCAGGGCCAGAACGCGCTGCTCGGCTGGGACGCCTCGCTGCCGGGCTCGGGCTCGGGCGCGAAGTCGCTGGGCGAGGAGTTCGGCGCGAGCGACGCGTTCGCGTCCTGCCAGGTCGAGAAGGTGTTCCGCACGGTCTGCCTGCGCGCGCCCGAGAACGCGTCGGACCGGGGCCAGGTCGCCACGATGGCGAGTTCCTTCCGCGCGAGCGGCTACCGGCTGAAGCAGGCCTTCGCCGACGCCGCCACGTACTGCATGGGCGATTGAGGTGCCGCAGATGAATCGCAGCGCAAGTCCACGGATGCGGATCTTCCCGGCCCTCGCGCCGGTGCTGCTCGCGCTCGCGGTCGCCGGCTGCGGCGGCGGCGCGGCCACGACCGAGAACCCCGTCACCCAGCCGCCGCCCCCGGCCGGCTACACCGGCCCGCCGCCGGCGAGCCAGGACGTGCAGGCGTTCAAGCTGAACGTGTGGGACAACCTGATGGCCTCGAACCGCTGCGGCCAGTGCCACGGCACCGGCGGCCAGGTGCCGAGCTTCGTGCGCAGCGACGACATCAACCTGGCCTACGAGGCCGCCAACGGCGTCGTCGACCTGTCGAATCCGTCCGCGTCCATGATGGTCACCAAGGTGGGCGGCGGCCACAACTGCTGGCTCGCGGCCTCCTCGGCCTGCGCCGACCAGCTGACCGTCTGGATCCGCAACTGGGCCGGGCAGACGCTTGGCGGCACGCGCAACATCGCGCTGCAGCCGCCGCCGATCCGGGACGTCGGCGCGTCGAAATCCTTCCCGGCGAGCAGTGCACTGTTCGGCTCGACCGTGTACCCGCTGCTGACGCAGTACTGCTCGCGCTGCCATTCGTCGGGCGCGAACACGCCGCAGTCGCCGTTCTTCGCCGAGGGCGACGTGGACGTCGCCTACGCCGCGGTGCGCGCCAAGATCAACCTCGATACGCCCGCGGACTCGCGCCTGGTCGTGCGCCTGCGCGAGGAGTTCCACAACTGCTGGACCGACTGCGCCTCGGCCGCGAATGCGATGCAGGCGGCGGTGCAGGCGTTCTCGAACGGCGTGCCGCTGACGCAGGTGGACCCGACCCTGGTGCTGTCGAAGGCGCTCACGCTCTACGACGGCACGGTGGCCTCCGGCGGCAACCGCTATGACAACGCCGCGATCGCGCTGTACGAGTTCAAGACCGGCACCGGCACGGTCGCCTACGACACCTCCGGCGTCGAGCCGGCGCTCAACCTGACGCTGTCAGGCGCGGTCACCTGGGTCGGCGGCTGGGGCATCGACCTGCGCGGCGGCAAGGCGCAGGGCACGACCGCGTCGTCGCGCAAGCTGCACGACCTGATCCGCGCGACCGGCGAGTACTCGGTCGAGGCCTGGGTCGCGCCGGCGAACGTGGTGCAGGAGGACGCCTACATCGTCACCTACTCGGGCGGCACCACGGTGCGCAACTTCACGCTCGGCCAGACGATGTACAACTACGACTTCATGAACCGCAGCACCACGACCTCCGGCAACGGCGCGCCTGCGCTGTCGACGCCGGACGCGGACGAGGTGCTGCAGGCGACGCTGCAGCACGTGGTCGCGACCTACAGCGCGGTCGATGGCCGGCGCATCTACGTGAATGGCGAGCTGGTCACCGGGCCGGACCCGGTCGGCGCCGGGCTGCTGACCGACTGGAACGACACCTTCGCGCTGGTGCTCGGCAACGAGGTCAGCAACGACCGCACCTTCCAGGGCGTGCTGCGCATGGTCGCGATCCACAACCGCGCGCTCAGCCAGACCCAGATCCAGCAGAACTTCGACGCCGGCGTCGGCGAGCGCTTCTACCTGCTGTTCTCGGTCGCGCACCTGATCAACGTGCCGCAGAGCTACCTGATGTTCGAGGCCAGCCAGTTCGACAGCTACTCGTACCTGTTCAACAAGCCGGCCTTCATCAGCCTGGACGGCACCCAGGATCCGGACCAGATCCCGATCGAGGGCGTGCGCATCGGCGTCAACGGCGCCGAGCTCCGCGTCGGCCAGGCCTACGTGCCGCTCGACGACACCGTTTCGGCGGCCGTCTACGAGCCCGCCACGGGCTACCCGCTGTCCGACATCGGCACCGTGGTCGCGCTCGACAAGGGGCCCGCCGCGGACGAGTTCTTCCTGACCTTCGAGCGCATCGGCAGCAACACGCGCGCCTACGTCGAGCCCGCGCCGACGCCGCTGCCGCCGCCGCCGGACAGCGGCCCGTCGTCCGAGATCGGGCTGCGCACGTTCGCGGAGATCTCGGCCTCCATGTCGGAGATGACCGGCGTGCCGATGACGGACGCGGCGGTCGTCTCGACCTACGACCGCGTGCGCGAGCAGCTGCCCACGGTCGAGAACATCGAGGGCTTCCTGTCGTCGCACCAGATCGGCGCGGCGCAGCTCGCGATCGAGTACTGCAACGCGCTGGTGGACGACGCCGCGATGCGCACGGCCTACTTCCCGGGCTTCAACTTCGCGCAGCCTGCGGCCACCGCCTTCGACACGCCGGCGGAACGCGCCCAGATCACGGGCCCGCTGGTGGCGCGCGCGGTCGGCACCGGCATCGCGACGCAGCCGTCCGCGGCCGAGATCGGCGCCGAGGTGGACGCGCTGATCGGCCGCCTGGCGGCCTGCGGCGCCGGCTGCGCGTCGGACCGCACCATGGTCATCGTCAAGTCGGCCTGCTCGGCCGTGGTCGGCAGCGCCAGCACGCTGCTGCAATGAGGGACTGGCACCGATGAAGAGAAAATCCCGCCGCGGACCGCTGCACCCCGACGCGCCGCTGTACCAGCCGGACCATCCGCGGCCGGTCACGCGCCGCCAGTTCGTCGCCCAGGGCTTCGTGTCGGGCGCCGCGACCGTGCTCGCGCCGTCGATCTTCGGCATGTTCGCCAACCCGCGCGCGGCCCACGCCGCGCTGTCGCCCGATCTCGAAGCGCTCAAGCAGAGCTGCGGCATCGCGGTGCAGGGCGCCGGCAAGATCCCGTTCATCTGCATCGACCTGGCGGGCGGCGCCAACATGGTCGGCTCCAACGTGCTGGCGGGCGGGCAGGGCGGGCAGCTCGACTTCCTGTCGGTCGCGGGCTACGGGCGCATGGGCCTCCCCGGCGACATGGTGCCGAACGCGCCGAACCCGGGCAGCCCGACCAACGACTTCATCGAGAGCCGGCTCGGGCTGCGCTTCCATCTCGACAGCGCCTTCGGGCGCGGCATCCTCGAGCGCGTGAGCGCGGCCACCGCGGCGAACACCAATGGCGCCGTCATCCCGGCGCGCTCCGAGAACGACACCGGCAACAACCCGCACAACCCGATGTACGGCATCTACCGGGCCGGGGCGGACGGCGAACTGCTGACGCTGATCGGCTCGCAGAGCTCGGAATCGGGCGGCAATTCCATGGCGCCGGCGGCGCTGGTGGACGTCTCCGTGCGCCCGACCAAGGTGGACCGCACCAGCGACGTCACCGGCCTGGTGGACACCGGCCGCCTGGTCGGCCTGCTCGACCAGGACGACGCGGTGCGCGTGATGGAGTCGATCCAGCGCCTGTCGGACCGCAAGCTCGCGCGCGTGGACACCGGCATCACCCGCGACGCGATCATCAAGGACATGGTCCGCTGCAACTACGTGAAGGCCGCCGACCTCGCCGACCGCTACGGCGACCCGTCGGCGCTCAACCCCGAGCTCGACCCGGACATCGTCGGCCCGGGGGGCATCTTCACGCTGCAGGAATTCCAGAACGACTCGGAGTTCCGCAAGACCGCGGCGGTGATGAAGCTCGTCGTCAACGGCTATGCCGGCGCCGGCACGATCACGATGGGCGGCTACGACTACCACGGCCAGGGCCGGGCCACCGGCGAGGTGCGCGACCTGCGCGCCGGGCGCTGCATGGGCGCCTGCCTCGAGTACGCCGCGCGGCGCGGCGTCCCGCTGATGCTGTACGTGTTCAGCGACGGCTCGTTGTCGGCCGACGGCGTGGTGGACAACACCGTGGACGGCCGCGGCAAGTTCATGTGGACCAGCGACAACCAGCAGACGGCGGCGTCGTTCTTCCTGGTCTACAACCCCGCGGGGCGTGCCCAGCTGTATACCGGGGACAACCGGCCGCCGGAACAGCACCAGCAGATCGGCTGGTTCCGCCGGGACGCGTCGGTCGAGACGGCGTCCACCCCGGCCGCCAACAACGTCAACCTGCTGGTCGAGACCGTGCTGCTCAATTACATGGCGCTGCACGGCGAACAGGGATTGTTCGGCGGGCGTTTCCCGGGCCACGGACTGGGATCGGCCTCGCTGCAGGACAGCCTCATCGCCTTCAATCCGATCGTGAACGGCACCATTTCGTGACGTGCGCCGAGACCGCCGGCCCGGGCTGAATAAACATATACCAAGCCGGTCGGGCCGGCGTTATGTTACATGGGTCCCTATGGACGTCCGTCGTCATCGCCGCCGTCCGGCTGCGTGCCTCGCCTTGACCCTGGCGCTGGCAACGGCGGCGTGCGCCGCCCGCGCGGCGGACGCACCCGAGGCCCCTGATTTCGCGTTGCGCGCGGCCAGCGGCAGCAACTACCGCCTGTCGGAGCACCGCGGCGAGGTCGTGGCGCTGCTGTTCTGGGCGAGCTGGTGCGGCGAGTGCCGCCGCGAGCTGGAGCGCTTCGAGCGGCTGCGCAAGACCTATGCGTCCGCCGGCTTCGTGGTCCTCGGCGTCAACCTCGACAAGGACCCGGCGCAGGCCCGGTCGATCGCGGACGCCACCGGCATCGGCTACCCGGTGCTGATGGACGCGTCCAAGGACGTCAGCAAGGCGTACCGCGTGGACGACCTGCCGCTGCTGGTGCTGGTGGACCGCCACGGCGTCGTCCGGGCGCGACACGACGCGCTGGACGAGCGTGAAGAGCGCGGGCTATTGGTCAGCCTGCGCGACCTGATCGACGAATGAACGGGATGCACTCCATGAGAATGAAGATCCGGGCCTTGCTGGTGATGGCCGCGATGTTCGCGGCGGCGGCGACCGCGCAGGAGCAGCCCGCGCCGTCCGCCGAGCGCTCCGCGCTCGACGCCGAGGTGCAGGACCTGCGGCGCCAGGTGGTGGACCTCAACCGCGACCTGTTCATGCTCGAGGAGGACCTGCTGTTCCCGGCGAGCACGCAGGTCGCCGTGTTCGTGTCCATGGACGTCGGCACCTTCTTCCAGCTCGACTCGGTGCAGATCAAGGTGGACGACAAGGAAGTCGCCAACTACCTGTACACGGCGCGCGAACTGGAGGCGCTCAAGCGCGGCGGCGTGCACCGCATCTGGCTCGGCAACCTCAAGGCCGGGGAGCACGAGATCGTCGCCTTCTTCACCGGGCAGGGCACGCACGAGCGCGACTACAAGCGCGGCGCGACGCTCGCGATCAACAAGGGCGTCGGCGCGCAGTACGTCGAGCTCAAGATCAGCGACCGCCTGCGCAAGCTGCAGCCGGAATTCGTGGTCCGCGTCTGGGAGTGAGCGCGATGCCCGGCGCCCTGCTGCTGACCGCGCTGCTGGCCGCCGAACCGGCGCCGGCGGATGCCGCGGCGGGCCTGCCGGCCGTCAAGGTCCAGGACCTGCACTACGGCGACGTGCTGTTCCATTTCTACCAGGCCGAGCATTTCGCCGCGCTGGTGCGGCTGGCGAGCTACCGCGACCAGGGGCGGCTCGCCGCGCATGCGCGCGATGCCGAGCTCCTGCGCGGCGGCCTGTGGCTGTCGCTCGGCCAGCACCGCGAGGCGCGCGAGATCTTCGAGCGGCTGCTGGCGGACCCCTCGACGCCCGCGCCGGTGCGGGACCAGGCGTGGTTCTACCTGGGCAAGGTCCTGTATGCGGCGGGCCAGTTCGAGGCTTCCGGGCAGGCGCTGCGCGCGGTCGCCGGGGAACTGCCGGCGGCGCTCGCGCCGGAGCGGCTGCTGCTGCTCGCCCAGGGGCTCATGTATCGCGGGCGCTTCGACGAGGCGGTGGCCGTGCTGGACGGCTGGACCGGCGCTCCCGAATGGACCGCCTACGCCCAGTTCAACCTCGGCGTCGCGCTGGTGCGCGCGGGACGCGAGGAGCGCGGACTCGCGCTGCTGGACGGCGTCGGCACGCTGGTGACCGAGAATCCCGAGCTGATATCCCTGCGCGACAAGGCGAACGTCGCGATCGGCTACGCGCAGCTGCAGGCCGGCAGGCCCGCGGCGGCGCGGATTGCGCTCGATCGCGTGCAGATTGCGGGGTCGCAGGCGAACAAGGCGCTGCTGGGCGCCGGCTGGGCCGACGCCGCGGAGGGCGGCTACCGCACCGCGCTGGTGCCGTGGCTCGAGCTGCACGGCCGGGGCGTGCAGGACGGCGCCGTGCAGGAGTCCTACCTCGCAGTGCCCTATGCCTATGCCGAGCTCGGCGCGATCGGCCAGGCGGTCGAGTACTACGAGCAGGCGATCGCGTCCTACGACGCCGAGCGCGCGCGCATCGACGAATCGATCGCGGCGATCCGCGCGGGCCGCCTGCTGAAAGCGGCGCTCGCGACCCAGGCCGACGGCCGCCGCGGCTGGTTCGCACAGCTCGCGGAGGTGCCGGACTCGCCGGAGTCGCGCTACCTCTACCACCTGATGGCCGGGCACGAGTTCCAGGAAGGGCTCAAGAGCTATCGCGCGCTGGACGACATGGCGAAGAACCTGACGACGTGGTCGGGCAGCCTCGACGCGTTCGGGCACATGGTCGAGACCCGGCAGCAGGCGCTGGCGGCACGCCTGCCCGCGGCCGAGTCGCGCCTGGCGACCGTCGACATCGGCACGCTGAATGCCGGGCGCGACGCCCTGCGCGCGCGCTTCGAGACCGCGGTCGCGGAGCGCGACGTGACCGCGTTCGCGACCAGCCAGGAACGGGCCTGGCTCGAGCTGCTGGACGGCGTGGACGCCGAACTTGCCGCGCATCCGGGCGATGCCACGCTGGACGATGCGCGGGAGAAGGCCAGGCTGGCGCGCGGCGTGCTGATGTGGCGGCTCGACGACGCCTGGAAGGTGCGCAGCTGGCAGACCGCGCGCTCGATGCGCGAGCTCGATGCCGCGGTCTACGACGCGCGCACGCTGCAGACCGCCTCCTCGCGTGCGCGCCAGGGCGCGCCGGAACGCAACGCCGAGCTCGGCCGGCGCGTCGCGGCGGTGGCGCCGCGCGTGACCGACCTCGCCGCGCGGGTCGAGTCCGCCAAGGCGGCGCAGGAACGCTACCTGGCCGGCATCGCGGTCGGCGAACTCGAGGCGCAACGAGCGCGCCTCGACGAATACTCGGTGCAGGCGCGCTACGCCATCGCGACGATCTACGACCGCGCGAGCGCGCAGGAGCCCTCGCCTTGAGCCGGGTCCTCGCCATGGCCGCGTTGCTGCTCGCCGCGTCCGCTGCCGCGGCGCAGACCGTCGGCGACCTGCGCAAGCGCGAAGCGCCGGTGACGACCAGCGCGGCGGCGCCGGTGGAGGCGGCGCGGGTGCGCGCCGCCTACCGCCATTTCCTGGAACTCAAGGCCGGCGACCCCGCGCTTCGCGCCGAGGCGCTGCGCCGGCTCGCCGACCTCGAGCTCGAGGCGGCGGACGCCGCCCGGGGCGACGGCTCGACGCCGTCCGCGGGCGCACTCGAGACGCGTGCCGCGATCGCGCTGTACGAGGAACTGCTGGCGATGGAGCCGGACCATCCACGCATCGACTCCGTGCTGTACCAGCTCGGCCGTGCCTGGGAAGCCGAGGCGGACCCGGTGAAGGCGCTGTCCTACCTGGACCAGCTGGTCACGCGGTTCCCGAAGAGCCGGCACATCGACGAGGCGCAGTTCCGCCGCGGCGAGATCCTGTTCAGCGCGCAGCGCTGGGCCGATTCCGAGCGCGCCTACGCCACCGTGATCGCGATGCGGCCGGAGTCGCCGTTCTACCTGCAGTCGCTGTACAAGCACGGCTGGGCGCTGTTCAAGCAGTCGAACGTGCCGGAGAGCGCCCGCTCGCTGCTCGGCGTGCTCGATCGCAAGCTGCTGGGCGCAGCGGGCGCCGAGGTCGCGGACGTCGCAGCGCTGCCGCGCGCGGACCGGGAGCTGATCCAGGACACGGAACGCGCGCTCGGCATCCAGTTCGCCGCCGATGACCCTGCGGCAACGCTTTCCGCGGCACTCGAACGCCACGGCGACCCGGCCTATGCCTGGCGCCTGCACGCGTCGCTCGGCAACCTGCTGGTCGAGAAGGAGCGCTACACCGACGCGGCCGACACCTACCGCGCGTACGCCGCCCGCCGCCCGGACCACCTGCGCTCGCCGGAGCTGCAGTCGCTGGCCATCGAGGCCTACGGCAAGGGCGGCTTTGCCGAGCTCGCCATGCAGGGCAAGCGCGAGTACGTGGAGCTGTACCGGTTCAGCGGGCCGTTCTGGACCTCGCGCACGCGCGCGGACGCGCCCGAGGTCGTGAAGCAGCTGAAGGCCCACCTGCGCGACGTCGCGACCCACCAGCACGCGATCGCCCAGGCCGGAAAGAAGCCCGCGGACTACCAGCAGGCCGCGCGCTGGTACCGCGACCTGCTGGAATCGTTCCCGGACGAGCCGGATGCGGCCGAGACGAACTACCTGCTGGCGGACGTGCTGTACGAGAGCGGCCAGTTCGGGGAAGCGGCACTCGAGTACGAGCGCACGGCCTACGTGCAGCCGCCGGGGCCGCGCAGCTCCGCGGCGGGCTACGCCGGGCTGGTCGCGCGCGAGCGCCACGAGGCGGCGCTCGCGGGCCCGGAGCGCGCCGCCTGGCACCGCCAGAGCATCGACGCGGCGATCCGCTTCGCGATGGCCTGGCCCGAGCATGCGCAGTCGGGCGCGATGTGGCTGCGCAGCGCCAAGCAGCTGTTTGCGCTCGCCGAGTACGCGCCGGCCGCGGACGCCGCAGGGCAGGTCGTGACGCGCATGCCGGCGATGGGGCGCGAGGACGAGCGCGCGGCGTGGAGCATCATCGCGGACTCGAGCTTCGAGCTGGGCCGGTTCGGCGAATCCGAGGGCGCGTATTCCGAGGTGCTGGCGCGCCTCGATGCCGGCGCGGCCGAGCGAACGGCGGTGACCGAACGCCTGGGCGCCTCGATCTACAAGCAGGGCGAGGCGCGCCAGCAGGCCGGGGACACGGCGGGCGCGGTGGCGGACTTCCTGCGCGTCGCGACCGCGGCGCCCGGCTCGAAGCTGGTCTCGAATGCGCAGTTCGACGCGGCGACGCTGCTCTTGCGCACACGCGACTGGAACGGCGCGATCCCGATCCTCGAGGCATTCCGCCGCGATTTCCCGCAGCACGAACTGGCGCGCACCGTGCCGCGCAACCTCGCGGTCGCCTACGCCGAGACCGGCCGCCAGCACGAAGCCGCGGTCGAGTTCGAGCGCGTGGCCGACGACGCCGCCGAGGAGGCCGCGTTCCGGCGCACGGCGCTGCTGCAGGCGGCGGAGTTCTACGAGAAGACCGGCGACCGTCCGGCGGTGGCGCGCGTCTGGACGCGATTCGTCGAGCGCTACCCGCGCCCGCTCGACGAGGCGATGGCGGCGCGCCTGAAGCTGGCGGACCTCGCCCGCGACACGGGCGATGACGCCGGCCGCTCGCGCTGGCTGCGCGAGATCATCGACACCGACGCCGCGTCGGGAGCCGACCGCAGCGACACCAGCCGGCTGCTCGCGGCCCGCGCCTCGCTCGAACTGGCAGAGCCTTTGCGCCTGGCATTCGAGTCGGTGCGCCTCACCGCGCCGCTGCCGAAGTCGCTCAAGGCCAAGCGCGACGCGATGGAGGCCGCCCTCGGGGCCTACCGCGCCGCGGCCGGCTACGGCGTCGCGGACGTGGCCACCCGCGCGACCTTCGCCATCGCCGAGATGTACCGGCGCCTTGCGACCGACCTGCTCGCGTCCGAGCGTCCAAAGAACCTGAACGCGGAGGAACAGGAGCAGTACGCGCTGCTGCTCGAGGAACAGGCCTACCCGTTCGAGGAGGAGGCGATCCAGCTGCACGAGGCCAATGCCGCGCGCGTCCTGGAAGGCATCTACGACGACGGCGTGCGCGCCAGTTTCGCGGCGCTCGCCGAGTTGAAGCCGGCGCGCTACCGCAAGGACGAGCGCCTGCCGGATGCGGCGGCGCACCCGGAGATCGCCGCGGCGCTCGCGGCTCTCGCCGCGGGCCGCTATGCCGAGGCGGAAGGACTGCTCGCGCAGGCGGAGCCCGCGCCCGCGGCCTGGACCGCCATCGGCGTCGCGCGCCGCCAGCTCGGGCGCATGCCGGAGGCGCTCGAGGCTTACGACGGCGCCGCGATGCTGGCCCCGGACGACCCGCTGCCGGTGCTGAACCGCGGCGTGCTGTTCGACCTCTACCTCGGCCTGCCCGACGCGGCACTGGCGGACTTCGAACGCTACCAGGCCATGTCGCAGGCCCCGGACGTGCAGGTCACGGCCTGGATCACCGAGGTCGGCCGGCGCGCCGGCCGCGAGGCACAGAGTGCGGAGGTGACGCCATGAAACGGCTGCTCGCGGTCCTGCTGCTGGTCCCCGCGCTGGCGGCGGGGCAGGAACCGGAACCACAGGACGCGTCACCGGCCGCCGCGGAGGCGCCGCCCCCGGCGCCTGCACCGGTGGCGCGCGACGCGCGATTCAAGACGATGGACCGGCTCGAGCTCGGCACGACGTCCATCACCGGCAACCAGGAACTGCCGAAGGTCATGTACGTGGTGCCGTGGAAGAAGGCGGACCTCGGCGAGCTGCGGGGCAAGCCCGCGCGGTCGCTGATCGACGAGATCCTCGCGCCCGTGGACCGCGACGTATTCCGGCGCGAAATCGGTTATTTCGAGACCCTGTCCGAGGGAATCCAGGACGGGGAATCTCAGGGCGAGAATCCGGTCACGCCGGAAACGGCGCGGCCATAGCATCTTGGGCAACGGCTAGGGAGACACCAGGAGTCACCCCATGGATACTTACGGCACGATCGTCAGATTCTTCCAGGAGGGCGGGATATTCATGTATCCGATCGCCCTCATCGCGGCTGTCGGAGCCGCGGTCGCGCTCGAGCGCTGGCTCTACCTGTGGCGCACCGAAGGCGCCAACCGGCGCATGTGGGACGAGGTCTCGCCGTTCCTCAAGACCGGCGACTTCAAGCGCGCGATCTCCGCGACCTCGAGTTCCGGCTCGGCGATCGCCCAGATCCTGAGCTATGGGCTCGCGCGGGTGCAGACCGCGAAGCGCCGCGACGACGTCGAAAAGGCGATGGAGGAGAGCCTCATGGAGGTCGTGCCGAAGCTCGAGAAGCGCACCCACTACCTCGCGAGCTTCGCCAACATCGCGACGCTGCTCGGACTGCTCGGCACCATCATCGGCCTGATCCAGGCGTTCCAGGCGGTCTCGAACGCGAGCCCCGCGGAGCGCGCCGACCTGCTGGCGGCGTCGATCTCGGTCGCGATGAACACGACCGCCTTCGGCCTGATCGTCGCGATCCCGCTGCTGCTGGTGCACTCGGTGCTGCAGTCGAAGACGACGTCCATCGTCGACAGCCTCGAGATGGCCTCGGTCAAGTTCCTGAACACGGTCGTGGAACGGCGGCCGGAGGCGGCGTGAGCCTCACCACCCGCGCTGCGCGCCGGCACCGCCGCCACGAGGCGGCGGAACTCTCCATCACGGCCTTCATGAACCTGATGGTGGTGCTGGTGCCGTTCCTGCTGATCACGGCCGTGTTCTCGCGGATGACCATCCTCGAGCTGAACCTGCCGAGCTCGAGCCAGTCGCTGCCGGAGACGCCGCAGGCGATCAACCTGGAGATCGTCGTGCGCAAGGACCTGATCGAAGTCGCCGACCGCGGCAGCGGGCGCCTCGGGCCCGTGTTCCGCAACAAGCCGGAAGGCCCTGATTACGACGCGGTCGCGAAGTTCCTGGCCGAGGAGATCAAGACGCGCTTCCCGGACCTGGCCGCCGTGACCATCCTGGTCGAGCCCGACATCCCGTACGACGTGGTGGTCCAGGTCATGGACCTGGCGCGCGTGCGCACGGTCACCGACGGCCCGCGCGCCTACCAGGTCGAGCTGTTCCCCGAGATCTCGATCGGCGACGCGCCGATGCTCGAGGAGGGGGGCACATGAGCCATTCCGCACGCGCCAAGCGCATGGCCCGCCATCACGCGCGCAAGAAGCCGGCGTCGCTCTCGCTGGTGTCGCTGATGGACATTTTCACCATCCTGGTGTTCTTCCTGCTGGTGAATTCGGCCGAGATCCAGACGCTGGAGCCGCCGAAGTCGCTGACGCTGCCGGAATCGGTGGCGCAGGACAAGCCGCGCGAGACCGTGATCGTGCTGGTGACCGGCGATACCGTGTTCGTGCAGGACCAGCCGGTCGTGAGCGTGGCCGACGTGGACCATGCCGACGGCGTGATCATCGCGCCGCTGAAGCTCGCGCTGGCGCGGCAGGACGACCGGCGGCTGCTGCAGGCGGCCGCGACCGACCCGAGCGCGCGCGAGATCACCATCCTCGGCGACAAGGACGTCCCGTACCGCGTGCTCAAGAAGGTCATGGCCACCTGCACGGAAGCAGACTTCGGCAAGCTGTCGCTGGCCGTGGTGCAGAAGGAGGAAGCGATGCACGTATCCGGCGTGGTGGAAGGCTGAGGCGCGGACATGCCAGCCGTCATCATGTTCTTCTACCGGACCTTCGAACTCCCCTGGGACGTGGACCCGGAGGAGCGCGACCGTTTCCGCAAGATGTGGCGGACCGCGCTCGGCATCGTGCTGCTGTTCTCGATCGCGATGCCGTGGCTGCCGGTGCCGGAGCGCCCGCTCGACGTGCCGCCGCCGATCCCGCCGCGCATCGCGCAGCTGGTGCTCGAGCGCGCCATTCCGCCGCCGCCCCCGCCGCCGCCGCCGCAGCCGGAACGCGCCGAGACGCGGCCGAAGCCCGACACCAAGCCGGTGCCGAAGCCGGAGTCCGACCTCGCGCGCACGCAGAAAGCCCGCCGCAAGGCTGCGCAGGCCGGGTTGCTGCCGTTCGTCGACCAGCTCTCCGACCTGCGCGACCAGTTCGACGTCAAGAAGGAAGACCTCAAGCCGCTGGCAAGCGCGAAGGGCGACGGCGACACCCCGCGCGCGGAGCGCGCGCTGATCACGGCGCGCACCGGCACGCTGACCGGCGGCATCAACACCGCGGGCGTCAGCCGCGGCTTCGGCTCCGGGACCGGCACGCTCGACGGCCACGGCACGACGCGCATGCAGGTGCCGTTCGGCGGCTCCGGCTCGGGCAACGCGCTGGCCGGCGGCGGCGACAACGTCAGCCGCAGCGGCGGCGGCAAGAAGGCCTCGCGCAGCCAGGAGGAAATCGAGCTCGTATTCGACCGCAACAAGGCGGCGATCTACGCGCTCTACAACCGCGCGCTCCGGGACAACCCGGCGCTGCTCGGCAAGGTCGTGTTCGAGCTGACCATCGCGCCCTGGGGCGAGGTCACCGACTGCCACATCGTCTCGAGCGAGCTCAAGGACGCCGAGCTCGAGCGCAAGCTCATCGCCCGCATCCGCATGTTCCGCTTTGCCGACAAGGACGTCGAGGCGATGACCACCACCAAGCCGATCGAATTCTTCCCGGCCTGAAACCGGCCCGAAAACCGCCTTGATCCACGTCAAGGCGGGTGCCCCACCGCCCGCCTAGACTTCCCGCGCCTGCCGGGCGAGGCGCATCCGCGCGTCGCGACGGCCGACGGGAGAGCCATCATGACCGCCGATTCCACCCGCCCGTTCCGCACGCTGGTGCTCGCCACCGCGGTGGTCCTCGCCATCGTCGCGGCCGTCGCCGTGGCCCGGGCCGAGGACCCGGTCGCCGTGCACCGCGCCGAGGCGGCCGCCGGCGGCAAGCCCACCGCCGCGCAGCTGCAGGCCGGCGAGAAGGCCTACCAGTCGGCCTGCATGGCCTGCCACCAGGCGAATGGCAAGGGGCTGCCCGGCGCATTCCCGCCGCTGGCGGGCTCCGACTACCTGAAGGCCGACAAGCACCGCGCGATCAAGAACGTCCTGCAGGGCCTCACCGGCCCCGTGACCGTGAACGGCGCGACCTTCAATTCCGTGATGCCGCCGATGTCGCAGCTCGCGGACGCCGACATCGCCAATGCGCTGACCTACGCGCTGAATTCCTGGGGCAACGCCTGGGGCGTGGTGTCGCCGGCGGAAGTCGCGGCGGTGCGCGCGGGTCCGAAGCCGAAGCAGACCGCCCAGTCCCCGACCGAGCACCCGGCGACCTCGGTCGCCGAGCTCAAGTACCAGGGCGCGCCGTCCGCGGTCGGCGAGGCCGCGAAGGAAATCGAGATGGTCGTGTCGCCGGGCGCGCCCGCCATGTCGAGGCCCGAGTTCGAGCGCGCCAAGCTGATCTACTTCGAGCGCTGCGCCGGCTGCCATGGCGTGCTGCGCAAGGGCGCCACGGGCAAGCCCCTGACGCCGGAGATCACCCAGGCCAAGGGCACCGACTACCTGAAGGTGTTCATCAACTACGGCTCCCCGGCCGGCATGCCGAACTGGGGCAGCTCCGGCGAGCTGTCGGCCGGGGACGTGGACATCATGGCGCGCTACGTGCAGCACGTGCCGCCGATGCCCCCGGAGTACGGGTTGCCCGAGATGCGCGGCAGCTGGAAGGTGCTGGTGCCGGCGGCCGGGCGCCCGACACGCAAGATGAACTCCTACAATATCGACAACATCTTCTCGGTGACGCTGCGCGATTCCGGCGAGGTCGCCCTGATCGACGGCGACACCAAGCAGATCATCAGCATCCTGCGCACGGGTTACGCGGTGCACATCTCGCGCATGTCGCACTCGGGCCGCTACGTCTATACCGTCGGCCGCGATGCCAAGGTGGACCTGATCGACCTGTGGATGGAGAAGCCCGCCATCGTCGCCGAGATCAAGCTCGGCCTCGAGGCGCGCTCGGTCGAGACCTCGAAGTTCAAGGGCTACGAGGACAAGGTCGCGATCGGCGGCACCTACTGGCCGCCGCAGTTCGTGGTCATGAACGGCGAGACGCTGGAGCCGCTCAAGATCATGTCCACGCGCGGCATGACCGTGGACACCCAGGAATACCACCCGGAGCCGCGCGTGGCCGCGATCGTGGCCTCGCACCAGCACCCGGAGTGGATCGTCAACGTCAAGGAGACCGGGCAGATCCTGCTGGTCAACTACGGCGACATCGACAACCTGCAGGTGACGCAGATCGGCGCCGCGCGCTTCCTGCACGACGGCGGCTGGGACCGCACGTTGCGCTACTTCCTGACCGCCGCCAACCAGTCGAACAAGATCGCGGTGGTGGACTCGAAGGAGCGCAAGCTCGCCGCGCTCGTGGACGTGGACAAGATCCCGCACCCGGGCCGCGGCGCGAACCTCGAGGACCCGCAGTTCGGCCCGGTCTGGGTGACGAGCGCGCTCGGCAACGAGAAGATCACCTTCCTCGGCACCGACCCGGACAAGCACCCGGAACACGCCTGGAAGGTGGTGCGGGTGCTGAAGGGGCAGGGCGGCGGCTCGCTGTTCGTCAAGACCCACCCGCACTCGAACAACCTGTACGTGGACACGCCGCTCAACCCCGACCCGAAGATCAGCCAGAGCGTCGCCGTGTTCGACATCCGCAGGCCGGACGCCGGCTACGAAGTGCTGCCGATCGCGGAGTGGGCGGGCGTCGGCGACGGGCCGAAGCGCGTGGTGCAGCCCGAGTTCAACAAGGCCGGCGACGAGGTCTGGTTCTCGGTCTGGAACGGCATGAACCAGCAGTCGGCGCTGGTGGTCGTGGACGACCGCACGCGCAAGCTGAAGGCCGTCATCAAGGATCCGCGCCTGGTGACGCCGACCGGCAAGTTCAACGTCTACAACACCCAGCACGACATCTACTGAGGCGCCCGCGCCTCAGTCGATCGTCGCGCTGACCGTGACGGCGAAATTGCGCCCGGGCTCCCGGTAGAGCGGCAGCAGCGGGTCTCCGGGGGCGCGGCCGCGCACGGTCGCCCATTCGTGGTGACGGCTGTCGCCGAGGTTGAAGATCCCCACGCTCGCGGTCACGCGATCGTTCGGGCGCCACTGCAGGCGCAGGTCCGCCACGCCGTAGCCGTCCGGCCGGTACAGGGGCCCCGTCGACTCGTCCACGTCGTGCTTGGCGCCGACCACCGTCAGGTCGAGCCCGATGGCCGCCACGCCGGAGCGCGCCTCGTAGCGGACGCCGAGCGTGCCGCGCGGCGGATCGATGCCGTTGATCGGCAGGTCGCGCACCGTGTCATCCCCGTTCGTGACGCCTGCGGACAGCCGTGCGCTGAAGCCGGCAAGCGACTCCCGCCAGGCGCCGAGGTCGAAGCCGAGCGCGGCCTCCGCGCCGGTGATCTCGGCGCGCGCGAGGTTGCGCGACTGGAACAGCGTCGTGCCGGTGCCGGGCTCCACGCCGATGTTGACGCGCGACTCGATGAAGTCGCGATAGCGGCTGGCATAGACGCTGGCGCCGCCGGTGACGACCGCGCCCGAGAAGCGCAGTCCCAGCTCGAGGCTGTCGCTGCGCTCCGGCTTCAGGTCGGGGTTCGGGATGGCGCGCGTGTTGAACTGCGGCAGGTCGAGGCCGATGTTGACGTCGTCAAACGGCGGCGAGCGGAAGCCGTGGGCGTATTGCAGGTAGAGCGACAGTCCGTCGCGCAGGCGCCAGCCGAAGCCGAGCTTCGGCGACAGCGAGGCCTCCTCGACCGACACCGGCGGCGCGCTGGGATTGTCGGCGGCGTACACCGGGTCGACCAGCGGCGTCAGGCGGTACCAGTCGGCGCGCAGCGCCGGGATCAGGGACCAGCGGCCATTGCCGGGTCGCCAGTCGTCTTGCAGGTAGAGGCCCGCTTCCCGGATCCGCGAGACCGGGAAGTCGCGCACCGGCAGCACTTCGCCGAGGATCGTGTTGGTCGCCACGCCGGTCGCCAGGTTGGTCTGCAGGCCTTCGCGGCGCTCGACCACGCGCGTCTCGGTGACCTCGAGCCCGCCCAGCAGGCGGTGCGGGCCGGAGGCCGGATCGAAGGCGCGGGCGAGCGTCAGTTCCGCGCCGGTCGCGCGCTCGCGATAGTGGAACTCGCGCTCGATGGCGAGCGGCGGCGTCGCGGGCGGCGCGGCGCGCCGCTCCTCGTGGGTGTACTGGCGCACCACCGACTCGTTCCAGTACAGCCGCCAGCGGCCGTCATCGAAGGCGCCGGTCGCGCCGAGTTCCTGGTCCAGCAGGACGCCGAGCCCCTGGGCGCGATCGTCGCCCTGCAGGCGGATCGTGTTCGCAAAGCGCCCTGCGGACAGTTCCAGCGCATCCACGTCGGTGAGCGCGTGGTCGCGGTTCCACGACAGCGACAGCCGCAGCGGCCGGCCGGCTACGTCCGCGATCGCGCGCGCCAGCAGTGCGTCGGACGAGTAGTCGCGCGGATTCGGCGGCGGCGCGCCGCCGGCATGGTCGAGTTCCCCGCCTTCGCGCCGCGCGAAGGCGAGCAGTCCCTCGAACGGCCCCGAGCGCAGCGCGCCGGTCACGCCCGCGAAGCTGGAGCCGTCGTCGCTGGCGTGGCCGGCGCGCGCGCGCAACGTCGCGCCCGGGCCGTCGCCCAGCAGGTCGGCCGGGTCCAGGGTCGTGACGGCGAGCACGCCTGCGATCGCGTCGCTGCCGTACAGGGCCGAGGCCGGCCCGCGCAGCAGCTCGATCCGCCCGACCACCTCGAGGTCGGCGAACTGCCGGCCCGTGTTCGAGAAGCTGCCGACCACGAAACTCCTGGCGCCCGGCACGCCGTCGGTCTCCACCAGCACGCGGTTGCCGCCGAGCCCGCGCACGGTGACGCCGCCGGCGCCGAAGCGCTGCGGATCGCGCGGCACGGAGACCCCGGGTTCGCGGGCGAGCGCATCGCGCAGGTCGAAGGCGACCTCCGCCTCGATGTCCGCCGCGGTCACGACCGAGACCGCGGCCGCGGCCTCGGCCAGCGGCTGCGGCTGCTTGCCGACGACCGTGACCGTCTCGAGCTGCGGCGGCGCGGCCGCGCCCGCGGCGGGGGCCGCCGCCAGCAGCAGCGCGGGCAGGGCGCGGAGTGTCGCGCGCGGCCGCGAACGGCTAACATCTGGCTCCCGCAGCAGGAGGGCAGGCCGTGGAGATCGCGAAGAACCGTGTCGTTTCATTCCATTACACGCTGCGCGACGAGCAGGGCAACGTGCTCGACGCCTCGGCCGGGCGCGGGCCGATGACCTACCTGCACGGCAAGAACAACATCATCCCCGGCCTCGAGCAGGCGCTGGCCGGCAAGTCGGCCGGGGAGAAGCTCGACGTGACGGTGCCGCCCGAGCAGGCCTACGGGCCGCGCCGCGACGCGCTGGTGCAGATCGTGTCGCGTTCGAAGTTCACCGAAGGCGCGGAGCTCGCGCCCGGCATGCAGGTGCGCGCTTCGGGTCCGCAGGGCGCGCGCATGGTGACGGTGGTGCGCGTCGAGCGCGACTTCATCACGGTGGACGCGAATCACCCGCTGGCGGGGCGGACGCTGCACTTCAGCGTCGAGATCGCGGACGTGCGCAAGGCGACGCACGAAGAGATCGCGCACGGCCACGTGCACGGACCGGGCGGCCACCACCACTAGACACGGGCCTTCGCCGGCTCCCGTTCCAGCGCGAACAGCCACACCGGCTCGCGGTTGTTGGCCTTGGGCGGCAGTTCCAGGATGTCCGCGAGCCGGTACTCGCCCTTGCCCCACTTGAAGAACAGGTAGGGCATGCACATCGGGTGCGCGCCGAAGGGATCCATCTCGGAGGCGCCGGCCGCCGAGTGCCGCATCGTGTGCTCGACGTAGATCAGCCCCCCGGGCGCGAGCTGCTTCGCCCAGGCGGCGAGCGCCCGGTCCGGGCGCATCGCCTGGTCGAGCGAGTTCGTGTACACGAAGTCGAACTTCCCGGCCCAGGCGGGGTTCTCCTCGTGGAAGTCCCAGACCACCATGTGCGGGAACTGCGTGGCGGTCTCGGAGATGTCGGTGCCGATCACTTCCGCGCCGGTCAGGCGCGCCAGCGCCTCGACCTCCCAGCCATTGCGCGCGCCGTGGCAGATGCCCGAGCGCGGCGCCGGCACGCGCGCTTTCAGGTGCCCGGCGAGGCTCTGCAGCGTGCTGTCGTCGGCCCAGACCTCGTCCAGCTTGCGCTTGTTGTGGAACACCTGCGTCGCGCGGTACTGCTCGTAACCGCCCTCGTAGTCGTGCAGGTACACGAGGTCCTTCGCGTGGCGCTTGGCGACGCGGAAGCCGGTCGGCGTCCGCACCGTGGTGTAGCCGAATGGCCGCACCAGCGCCCGGGTGATTTCACGCAGCAGCATGAAAGCAAGGGTAGCCGACCACCGCGGTAGAATGCACCCCCGGACCAGCCGAGGCCATCCTTGAGCGACGCCGAAATCCCGCGGACGACGGCCTGGGACGCCGTCGAGCTCTGGTACCTGCGCCTGGCGGCGGGCGGGCTGGTGCCCGCGCGCTGGTACCGCCCGACGGTGCCGCCGGAGGCGGCGCGCGCGGCGAAGCGCGGATTCCTGGGTCTCGAGATCGTCAGCCATTGCTGGAACTACGCGCACCTGCTTGCCTACCAGCTGAGTTCGCTGGTGCTGTACCCGCCGGCGCGGCTCTCGGTGACGATGACGGTGTTCCATGCGGCGGAAGACCGCGACACCGTGGCGCTGCTCGCCGACTTCGGCGCACGGCGCGCGCCGAACGTGACCTGGAACTGGCGCGCGCTCGACCGCGGCCGGCTGTTCCGGCGCGGCATCGGCCGCAACCTCGCGGCGCGCGCGACCGTCGCCGACTGGGTCTGGTTCACGGACTGCGACCTGCTGTTCCACGCCGGCTGCCTCGACGGGCTCGCGGACGCGCTGCAGGGGCGGCGCGACGCGCTGGTGTTCCCGCGCGAGGAGGCGGTCTCGGGCCTGCTGGCGGCGGACGACGCCCTGCTCGAGCGCGGGCGCGCGGGACCGATGCCGGTGGACATCGACCCGGCGCGCTTCGAGCGGCAGCTCCGCGACCGCGCAACCGGGCCGCTGCAGATCGCGCACGGCGACGTGGCGCGGGCCGCCGGGTATTGCGGGCAGCTGCGCGTGTACCAGAAGCCCTCGCCGGTGTGGACCAAGTGCACCGAGGACCGCGCATTCCGCTGGCTGCTCGGCACCCAGGGCGTTCCCGTCGACGTGCCAGACGTGTACCGGATCCGGCACGCCAGCAAGGGCCGCTACCGCGACCGGAGCCTGTCCGGACGCGTGCGCGGCGCGATCCGCCGCCGGTTCGACACGTCCCGGACGCCGGATTAAGCTGCACCCCTTTCAGGCCGGGCCTGCGCGCGAGGATCCGAGTTCATGAGGTTGCTGGCGTTCCTGAGGCGTCTCGAGAGCCGGCGTCGCGACCGCAAGCGGCGGCCGGAAGTGACGGCGTTCGACGAATGCGTCGCGAAGCTCGGGCCGGGCGACGTCGCGATCGACTGCGGCGCCAACGTCGGCAAGTTCACCGTGCCGATGGCGAAGACGGGCGCCACCGTCTATGCCTTCGAGCCCAACCCGGACGCGTACGCGGAGCTGGTGAAGGCGACCGCCTCCTTCCCGAACGTCCGCGCGCTGCAGGCGGCCGCCACCACCGGACCCGGGCCGGTCAAGCTGTTCCTGCACCGCTACTCCGAGGACGACCCGGTGCATTTCTCCTCCGGCTCGACGCTGGTCGCGGGCAAACGCAATGTCCGCGAGGACCACTACACGATGGTCGAGGGCATCCCGTTCGCGGAATTCGTCCGCGACCTGGGCGCGCGCGTGCGCCTCCTGAAGATGGATATCGAGGGCGCCGAGGTGGCGATCCTCAACCGGCTGCTGGACGAGCGGCTGCATGAGCGGATCGACCAGGTGTTCGTCGAGGTGCACGACCGGCAGAACAAGTCGCTGGCCGAGCCGACGCGGCTGCTGCGCGAGCGCCTCGCCGCGCTCGGCGCCGGCCACATCCGGCTGGACTGGCGTTGAACCGGGAGCCGGAACCCGCGCCGCGGCTGCCGCGCGTCGTGCAGATCGGCTTCAACAAGTGCGGCACGCGCAGCTTCCAGCGCCTGTTCGAGGGCGCCGGGCATCCGGTGGTGCAACACAAGATCCGGCGGCCGTTCCGGCGCAGCCGCAAGGCAGCGTTCGTGATCCAGCAGAACCTGCGGGCCGGACGCCCGGTCTTCGCCGGCATGGAGGACTACGTGCTCTATGCCGGCCTGATCCACCAGACCGCGAGCGAGAGCTTCGAGGCGATCCGGCACTTCCGCGAGATGCTGCGCGACTACCCGGACACGATCCTGATCCTGAACGTCCGCGACCGCGAGGACTGGATCCGGTCCCGGCTCAAGCATGGCCGCGGCGAGCTGCTGCAGCGCGTGATGCGCCAGCGCGGCGTCTCGAGCGCCGAAGAAGTCGCGGCGATCTGGCGCCGCGAATGGGACGAGCACCTCGCCGACGTGCGCGCGGCGATGAAGGACCGGCCCGCCCAGCTCATCGAGTTCAACCTCGACACCGACCCGGTGCAGAAGCTGATCGACCGGCTGCCCGGCTACGGCCTCCGGGCCGCGGACTGGGGCGACGTCGGGCGCACGCGCGGCGTGCGCGAGCATCCGCTGGTGAAGCGGTTCAAGCGCTGGTGGGCGCACGTCCGCTTCCGGCCGGAGACCTGAGGCGCACGTGATCGAACGGCACAAGGTCCAGTTTCCGGTCAAGGAGACCGCGCTGCGCGAGGACGTGCACGCGCTCGGCGGCCTGGTCGGCGAGGTGCTGCTGGACCAGGGCGGGCGGCATCTCTTCGACCTGGTCGAGGGCGACCGCGTGGCGGCGATCCGCCGCCGCGGCGGCGTGCCGGAGGGCGCGGTGGAACTCGCGGTGCGCACGGCCGACCGGCCGCCCGCGGAGGCGCGCGACCTGGTTCGCGCCTTCAGCAAGTGGTTCGAGGTCGTGAACCTCGCCGAGCGCGTGCACCGGGTGCGGCGCCGGCGCGAGTACCTGTCCGGCAGCGACCGCCCGCAGCCCGGCGGCATCGGCGACTGCTTCTACCGCCTGAAGGCGGCGGGACAGGATGCGGCGCAGGTGCAGCAGCTGCTGTCCGCCGTGACCATCTACCCGGTTTTCACGGCCCACCCGACCGAGTCCACGCGCCGCACCATGCTGCGCAAGAACCAGCAGATCGCGGACCTCATGATCGAGCGCCTCGACCCGACGCTGACGCCGGCCGAGCGGCGCGCGGCCTGGGAACGGATCCGCATGGAGGTGACCTCGGGCTGGCAGACCGAGGCGCACCCGCACGAGCGCCTGACCGTCGCCGACGAGCGCGAGCACGTCCTGTTCTACCTCGCGGAAGTGATCTACCGCGTGGTGCCGGCGCTGTACGAGGAGATCGCGCAGTGGCTGCACACGGTCTTCGGCGCGCCGCCCGAGCCCGCGCAGCTGCCGCTGATCCTGCGCTTCGGCAGCTGGGTCGGCGGCGACATGGACGGCAACACCGAGGTGCACGCCAAGGCCATCCGCGAGACGCTGCACCGCCAGCAGCAGCGCGTGATCTCGCTGTACTTCGACGAGTGCCGCCGGCTCGCGGGCCAGCTGTCGCAGAGCGCGGGACGCGTCGGCGTGAGCCGTGAACTGGAGGCGCGCATCGCCGAGTACGACATCCTGCTGCCGAAGGCGCGCGAGGCGGCCTCGAGCCGCCACGACCGCATGCCATACCGGATCTTCCTGGCGCAGGTGGCGGAGCGGCTGCGCACGACCTACGACGGCCGCCCGAACCACTATGAGTCGGCGCAGCAGTTCATCGGCGACGTCGAGCTGATCGCGGCGAGCCTCGCGGCCAACCTCGGCCGGCACGCCGGCCTGTTCCCGGTCGAGCGGCTGCTGTGCCGCGCGCGCACCTTCGGCTTCCACCTGGCGACGCTGGACGTGCGCCAGCACGCGAGCGTGCATCGCGACGTGGTGCGGCAGGGCCTGGCGCGCAGCGACTGGTACGGCACCAAGTCCTCGCTGCGGACCAGGGTCCTGTGCGAGTCGCTCGCCCGCGACCTAGGGCCGGCGGGCGCCTTCGACGCGGTCGGGCGGCGCACGCTCGCGGTGTTCGAGGCGATGATGCAGGGACGCTACCGCTACGGCGAACGGGCGGTCGGCGACTACGTCGTGAGCGGCACCGAGGCCGCCGACGACGTGCTGTCGGTGCTGCTGCTCGCGCGCTGGGCGAACATCACCGACCGCGACACGGGCCAGGTGCCGCTCGACATCGTGCCGCAGGTCGAGGGCGTCGCGGCGCTGGAGGGCGCGGGCCCGCTGCTGGCGACGCTGCTGGCCGAGCCCGGATACCGTCGCCACCTGGCGGCGCGCGGCGGGCATCAGTCGGTCCTGGTCGGATACTCCGAGAGCAACCGCGCGATCGGCATCGCCGCCTCGCGTCACGCGATCTACCAGGCGCAGGTCGAGCTGGTGAAAGCGGCGAACGAGGCCGGCGTCGACCTGACGCTGTTCTACGGGCGCGGCGGCACTTCCAGCCGCGGCGGCGGGCCGCTCGACCGCCTGGTGCAGAACGCGCCGCCCGGCGCGACCCGCGGCAGGCTGCGCGCGACCGAGCAGGGCGAAGGCATCAGCAATTCCTACGGCCTGCGCCGGATTGCGCTGCGCACCTTCGAGAAGGCGGTCAACGCCGTGCTGCTCGACCGCTTCGAGGCGCCGCAGGCGGCCGGCCAGGCCGGCGAGCTGCAGGCGGTGATGCGTGCGGTGGCGGAGGGCAGCCGCACGCGCTATCGCGCGCTGGTGTACGAACGTCCGGATTTCCTGCAGTTCTTCCGCGAGGTGACGCCGATCGACGTGATCGAGCGCATGCAGATCGGCGGCCGCTCCGCGCACCGCGAGGGCACCGGCATCGACGCGCTGCGCACGGTGCCGTGGATCTACGCCTGGATGCAGTGCCGCTACGCGCTGCCCGGCTGGTTCGGCATCGGCAGCGGCCTCGATGCGGCGGCCCGCGAACTGGGCGCGCAGCGCCTGGCCAAGGCCTGGGCCGCATGGCCGTTCCTGGCCAACCTGCTGGACGACGTCGAGATGGACCTGGTGCGGGCGGACCTCGGGATCGCCGCGCACTACGACGGCCTCGCGACTGCCGATGCCGCGGCCATCGGCGGCGAGATCCGGCGCGAGCACGCACTGGCCATACGCTGGATCACCTGGATCAAGGGCGAGGTGGACCTGCTCGACAGCCGGCCGCAGATGCAGCGCTCGACCCTGCTGCGCGCGCCGTACCTCGACCCGGTGCACCTGATGCAGGTGGACCTGCTGCGGCGCTGGCGCGCCGGCGGCCGCGCCGACGGCGAGATGTTCGACGCCCTGCTCGCGAGCGTATCCGCGATAGCGCTCGGACTGCAGGCCACGGGCTGAGCGGGGGATGGGGGCAGCATGGGCGACGTGATGGCATTGACCGACCCGCAGCGCAGCGTGTGCGTGTACTGCGCCTCGAGCGCCGCCTGCGAACCGCAATTCCACGAAGTCGCGCGGCGCCTGGGCGCGCTGCTCGCCGGCGCCGGCTGGACCGTGGTGTACGGCGGCGGGCGCTCGGGTTCGATGGGCGCGCTCGCGGAAGGCGCGCTGGGCGCGGGCGGGCGCGTGGTCGGCGTGATCCCGAAGTTCATGATCGACCTCGAGTGGGGCAATGACGACCTGTCGGAGCTGCACGTGGTCGAGGACATGCGCACACGCAAGCACGAGATGCTGACGCGGGCGGGTGCGGTGGTCGCGCTCGCCGGCGGCACCGGCACGCTCGAGGAGCTGTTCGAGGCGATCACCCTCAAGCGCCTCGGCCTGTTCCTCGGCCCGATCGTGATCGTCAACACGGCCGGCTACTACGACCCCCTGCTGGCGCAGCTCGCAGCCGCGATCGACGGCCGCTTCATGGACGCGCGCCACGACCGCATGTGGACCGTGGTCGCGCAGGCGGAGGAGGTGCTGCCCGCGATCGGCCGCTCGCCGCAGTGGGACGCGGCCAACCGCGATTTCGCGGTGGCGCGCTGATCCGGTAAAATCGCGGCATGAGCAACGAACGCCCCGGCGAGCCGCACATGAATGCGGACGGCCTGTACCGCGAGGACGTCTTCACCGACCAGCGCGTCGGCACCGTGCGCAGGCTGCAGCCGGTGCGCGCCGACGGCAGCGACGACCCGTCGCGCGCGGTCATCTTCATCGGCCAGGCGACCGTGATGACGCCGATGGGCTCGCTGCCGCTGTCGTTCGAGCTGGACGCCGCCGACCTGGCCGGCGCGGTGGCGCGCTTCGGAGCGGCCGCGCAGCAGGCGATCGAGGACGCGGCCCGCGAACTACAGGAGCTGCGCCGCCAGGCGGCTTCCTCCATCGTGATCCCGGAGACCGGCAGCGCGGCCCTCAAGGGCATGGGCGGCAAGGGCGGCATCCAGCTACCTTGAATAAAGGGGACGCATCCCATTTAATTTCCTGCGTCGCGACGCAGGAAATTAAATGGGATGCGTCCCCTTTATTTGCGCCGGCGGACGCGGCGGCCGCGCGCGGCGGCCATGTCGGCGAGCACCGCGAGCGCGGTCTGGCGGCGCTTCCTGTCCAGCTTCTGCCACAGCCGCAGCATCAGCTGGGTTTCGGCGTCGAATCCGGTGATCGGCGCGAGCGCGTCGTCGGTGAAGCTCCGGATCGACTCGTAGTCGATGCCGAGCCGGCGTGCGAGCCGGCGCAGGTCGGCCGGCTTTACCGGCACCGAGCCCAGCAGCCCCGCGATCGCGGACGGCGTCGTGCCCAGCAGCTTCGCCAGTGCCAGCGGGTCCATCATGGCGCGGCCAGGTGCCGGGCCAGCCAGCCCTGCACCTCCTCATAGAAGTAGCGGCTGTTCTCGCCCTTGAGGATCCAGTGATTCTCGTCGGGGAAGATCACCAGGCGGCTCTCGACCTGCTGGCGCTGCAGCACGGTCCAGAACTCGAGACCGTTGTTGTACGGCACGCGGAAGTCGCGCTCGCCGAAGGTCACCAGGATCGGCGTCTTCAACTTCGCGGAATGCCAGAACGGGCTCTGCTTGCGCCACACCGCGCGATCCTCCCAGGCCGGGCCGCCGAGGTTGCGCTCGCGCGACCAGGCGATGTCGCTCGTGGTCCACTGCGTCTTCAGGTCGTACAGACCGGCGTGGCTCACGAGTGCACGGTAGCGCGTGGTCGAGACCGCGAGCCAGTTTGCGAGGTGGCCGCCGTAGCTGGCGCCGCCCGCGGCCTGGCGCGAGGCGTCGATGAACGGATAGCGCCTGATCGCCTCGTCGGCGGCCTGGTTGATCTCGGCGGCCGGGCCCTCCAGCGGGTCGCCCTGGATCGCCTGCGCGAATTCCTCGCCGAAGCCGGTCGAACCGGTGTAGTTGGTCATCAGCACGACGTAGCCCGGCTGCGCCAGCAGGTGATAGTTCCAGCGCACGAAGAACTCGTCCTTGTACATGAGGTGCGGACCGCCGTGGATCAGCACGAACAAGGGGTACTTGCGCGACGGATCGAAGCCCGGCGGCAGCGCGATCATGTTGTGGATCCGGCGCCCGCGCTTCGAGGTGAACCAGAAATGCTGGACCGGCTGCCAGTCGATCCCGGCGACCCGCTCGGCGTTGAAGGCGGTCAGCGCGCGGCGCTCGCCGGTCGCGGCATCGACGCGATGGACTTCCGCGGGACTGACGGCGCTGCCCCAGTTCGCGATCAGCACCGGCGCCTCCTCGCCGCCCTCGACAGCAGGCGCGCCGAAGCTGCCGGCGTCCAGGCGCCCGAGCTCGCGGACCTCGCCGCCGGTAGCCGCGACGGAGAAGAGCCGGTCGTGGCCCCCGTCGCCCGCGAGCAGGAAGATGCGCTCGCCGCCGGGCGCGACCTGGTAGGCGTCGACCGGCCGATGGAAATCGAAAGCCACGGGCCGCGGCGACGGATCGGCCCAGTCGAAGCGCACCAGGCGTTCGTCGTTGTACACGTAGCGCGTGCGAGGCGTCTGGCGCGCGTAGAGCGCGGACCCGTCCGGCGCAAACTGCGGGCTCGAGTAGCTTGCCTCGTCGCCGGTCAGGCGCCGCGGCTCGCCGCCGCCGGCCGGAATCACGAACAGCGATTGCTGCACCAACGCGCGCGCGGCCTGGTCGCGCTCCGTGGTCGCCGTGAACACGATCGCGCTGCCGTCGGGCGACCAGGCCGCGTCCAGCGACTCGCCCTCGTTGCCGAGGTCGCCGCCGAACCCTCGGCCCTGCGCAAGCGCCGTGCCGGCGAGCAGGTCCACGGCCGCCGCGCCGGGCGCGAGCGGCTGCAGCATCAGCGTCGGCTGGCGTTCGTCCAGCCAGCGATCCCAGTGCCGGATCGGGAACTCGTCGTAGGCGCGCGCGTTGTACTTGCGCGCCTTGCGCTCCTCGATGCGCGCGCGGTTGTCGGCGTCGTTCATCGCCCCCGGGTACACCATGCTCGCGAACAGGATCGCCTCGCCGTCGGGACGCCACTGCGGCCGCGACGCGCCGGTCGAGACGCCGGTGACGCGCGCCGCCTCGCCGCCACCCGCGACGTCGAGCACGTAGATCTGCGCCTCCTCCTGGCCCTCCCGCTTCGCGGAGAACGCGATGCGGCGCGAGTCCGGGCTCCAGGCGGGGCCCGACTCGGCGCCGGCCGAATAGGTGAGCTGCCGCGGCGGCGCGCTGCCGTCCGCCGGCACCAGCCACAGGTCACTCGATTTCTGCGCCTCGTCGTAGGCCGGTTGCGCGACGGCGACCACTACCCAGCGGCCGTCCGGTGAAAGCTCCGGCGAGCCGACGCGCTTCATCAGCCAGACGTCCTCGTGCGCGATGGGCCGTCGCGCCGGCGGATCCGCGGCCGACGCCACCGGCGCGGCAAGCAGCAGGGCGAGGGCGAGCGGCGAGGTTCGCATGATCATCTCCATTGGCGGGCACGCACGTTTTGCAGCAGCCAGGGCTGCTCGGGCACGAGTTTCTCGGTGAACAGTTCGCCGCGACCCTGCAGCGGCGTCCAGTCGGTGTAGGCGCCGACCAGCGAGCCCAGGTAGGGGCGCGCCGCCTCGATCACCTCGCGGAAGTCGAGATCGTCCGCCTCGCGCAGGCCCTCGCGCGGATGGCGGATGGCCCACAGCGCGGCGCCGAGGGCTCCCGCCGCCACCTGCAGGCAGGTCGCATTGGTGTAGGGCACGTGCCGCCGCGCTTCCGAGATCGACAGCTGCGACCCGTACCAGTAGGCATTGCGCGCGTGCCCGGCGATCAGCACACCCAGCTCGTCCATGCCAGTGACGATCTCGGCGCGGATGATCCGGCGCACCGGCTGCGGCATCCAGCCGCGGCCTTCGAGTTCGAGCGCCGACAGCATCGCATCGTCGCAGGGGTGATAGACGAACATCACCGTCGGGCGGTACTCGAGCTTCGACCCCTGGCGCAGCGTGAGATGGTCCGCGATCGAGAACACCTCGTCGTGCGTCATCAGCAGGCCCTGGTAGCCGCCGGACGACGGCAGCCAGCTGCGCGCGAAGGTCGCGCCGCCGGGACGGTGCAGGTACACGGACCCGCAGCGCGGCCGATGCCAGTGCGAAGCGGGCGGCTTGCCGGGCTCGGACGTGCCGAGCGAGAGCTCGGAGGGCTGCATCAGCTCGTCCACGAAGCCGTCGATGGACCAGGTGTTGACGAACTCGTTCGGCCGCTTCGGGCGGTCGGTCGCCTGGGTGTCGCGCTCGGAGATCTGGATCAGCGTCACGCCCAGGTCGCGCGCGAGCGCGGCCCAGCCCGCGGCGGCGGCGGGCGTCTCGACGTTGCGCCCGAGGCCGGCCGCGAGGTCGAGCAGGCCCTGTTTGACGAAGTGCGAGACCAGCCCGGGGTTCGCGCCGTGGTCGACGACGGCAGTCGGGGAGCCCGGCTTGAGGCGGCGGCCGAGCTTCAGCATGTCGACGCGCGTGCGGTAGTTAGTGCGCTCGCGCAGCGTCAGCATGGGATTGTCGAACACGCCCGGCCACGGCTCGATGGAAGTGTCCACGTACAGCACGCCGTGCTCCGCGCACCATTCGACGAGGTCGAGGCTCGAGACGTCCACCGAGAGGTTGAGCAGCAGGTCGCCGGCCTTCAGCCGGCGCCGCAGCTCGCGCTGGTAAGTCGCGGGCTTCAGGTGGCAGTGGACGAAGCGCGCCTGGTGGGCCGCGGCGAGCGCGCGTCCCTGCTCGCTCGCCTCGAGCACGGTCAGGCCGTCTTCGGGCAGCGACAGGTGGCGCCGCAGCAGCGGCAGCGCGGCCTGGCCGATGCTGCCGCAGCCGACCATCAGCACTCGCCCGGGAAAATCCGCGGTTTCGATCCGGTTTGCCGCCACAGGCGCACCGTAGCAAAGTGCCGCGGCCGGCGCACGCCCGGCCGGCCGCCGCGACGGCTCCACGCGAGCCGGTGCATAATTGCGCGACGCCGGGAGGAGCGCACGCGATGAACCCGAAAGCCTTGCTGGTGCTGCTGCTCGCCGCTCCCGCGCTGGCGGCGGACCTGCCGCGCAGCGCGGCGCCACCGGGCGCCGAGCTGTATTTCATCTCGCCGGCCGACGGAGCCACCGTGGCCAATCCCGTGACGGTACGGTTCGGGCTGCGCGGCATGGGAATCGCGCCTGCCGGCATCGCGATCGACGGCACCGGCCATCATCACCTTCTGATCGATGCCGGACTGCCTCCCTTCGACCAGCCGATCCCCGCGGACGCGAACCACCTGCACTTCGGCAAGGGACAGACCGAGACCGTGCTGACGCTCGCGCCGGGCAGGCATCGCCTGCGCCTGCTGCTGGGCGACCATCTCCACCGGCCGCATGATCCGCCGGTCGTGTCGCAGGAAATCGCAATCACGGTGCTGCCCTGATTGCCCGCTGAGTTCCTCATATTCGGCCTGACGCTCGCGGGCGTCGCGCTGTTCCACCGGCACGCGCTGCCGATCGCGGCGGCGGGACTCGCCTGCGTGGTCGCTTTCGAATGGCTGTTCACGCAGTTTCCGGCGGGCCCGGGCGCGGCGGGGCTGGTCGCGCATTTCGGCCACGAGTGGGTGATCCTGGTCAACCTCCTGCTGTTGCTGCTCGGCTTTGCGATGGTCGCGCGCCACTTCGAAGATAGCGGCATTCCGGCGGTGCTGCCGCGCTGGCTTCCGGACGACTGGACCGGCGCGCTGTGGCTGCTCGTGATCGTGTTCGTGATGTCGAGCTTCCTCGACAACATCGCGGCCGCGCTGATCGGCGGCGCCATGGCGCACACGCTGTTCCGGGGCCGCGTGCGCGTCGGCTACCTCGCCGCCGTGGTCGCCGCGTCGAACGCGGGCGGTTCCGGCAGCGTCATCGGCGACACCACCACCACGATGATGTGGATCAAGGGCGTTGCGCCGGTCGAGGTCCTGCACGCCTACGTCGCCGCGGTCGTGGCGCTGGCGGTGTTCGGCGTGCACGCGGCCCGCGCGCAGCAGCGCCACGCCCCGATCATCAAGGACCCGGATCAGAGCGCACGGGTCGACTGGGTGCGCGTCGCCGTGACCGCCTTCGTGCTCGCCGCGGCGGTCGCGGTCAACGTCGGGGTCAACGTGCGCATGCCGGCGCTCGCGGACCGCTTTCCCTTCATCGGCGCAGCGGTCGCGGCGGCGCTGCTGCTGACCGTCGGCATCCGCCGGCCCGACTGGAGCGCGCTGCCCGGCGCCTTCAAGGGCTCGATCTTCCTGCTCTGCCTGGTCGCCTCGGCATCGCTGATGCCGGTGGACGAGCTGCCCGAGGCGTCCTGGGTCACGGCATTCGGCCTCGGCTTCGTGTCCGCCGTCTTCGACAACATCCCGCTCACGGCGCTCGCGCTGGAGCAAGGCGGCTACGACTGGGGGATGCTGGCCTACGCCGTCGGCTTCGGCGGGTCGATGCTGTGGTTCGGCTCGTCCGCGGGCGTCGCGATCTGCGGCATGTACCCGGAAGCACGCTCGACCGGCAAGTGGCTGCGCGAGGGCTGGCTCGTGGCCGTGGCCTACGTCGTCGGCTTCGCGGCGCTCCTGCTCACGCTCGGCTGGCAGCCGGGAGCGTGAGGCGGCCGCCGAATCAGGTGCCGGGCAGCAGTCGCTCCCGAACCGCAAAGGCGTCGACCGCGATGCGGCGGAAATGCCGCCAGGGGCGCTGGATGCGGTGGCGGGGCAGGCGATCGAGCAGGGCCTCTGTTTCGGCAGGCGCAAGGCCATAGGCGGCCAGCCAGTTGCGCGCGCGATCGAGCGGCGCCTGGCGCGCGATCGTCTGCAACATGTCGAGCAAGTCGTAGCGCGCGGGGCGCTTGCCGACGAGGCTGCCCCGGAACACGCGGCCGTGCGCGAAGTCGATCAGGTGAAAGGCTGGCGCCGGCCCGCAGGCCGCGCCGACCAGCACGTTTCGGGGATAGAAGGCGCCGTGGGCCACGCCGCACTCGTGCATGCGCCGCCCGAGCGCAAACAGCGGCGCCAGGTCCTGCGGCGACGCGGCATCCGCGCCCAGCAGCTCGTCGAGCGGCACCGCATCCGCGATCTCGCGCGTCGCCAGCAGTTCGTGGCGGCCATGGACGCGGTCGCGGCCGTGCGACCAGGCGAGCGGCTCGGGGCAGGCGACCCCGCGGGCATGCAGTCGCTCGAGGATCCGGTACTCACGCTCCACGCGATAGGGCACGAACAGGCGCCGCAACGGGTCGTGCAGCGGGCGCCGGCGATAGAGCTTGACCACGGCGCGCCCGCCGCCGGCAGCCGGCTCGGACCAGATGAGCGTGCCGGGCTCCTCCTTGATCAGCCGGTGCCCGGGCCCCGCGCTCACGCCGTCGCGCCGTCCCTGACGATCAGCGCGTAGCGATGCCCGGAGCCGATGCGCGAGAGCGGCGGCGCGGCCACCAGGCGCGCGCCATGCCGGCGCGCGATGTCGGCGACCTGTGCCGTGGTCATCGTCATCTTCGGCGGCTGCCGGTCGAACGGGCGGCGCAGGCGGCGCAGCCAGTTCTTGAGCGAATGGTGATCGAAGAAGGTCATGATCACGAAGCGCCGCGAGACGCGCAGGATCTCCGCGAGGTGGCGCTCGCGTTCCGCCGGCGTCGGCAGGTGGTGATTCAGCCGCACGCTCACGGTGCCGTCCACCGAACGGTCGCGCAGCGGGATGTGGAACGCCGACGCCGTCATCCAGAAACGCGGCGTCGCGACTGTGGATTCCTGGCGCCCGTAGAGCACCTGGCCGAGCGCGATGTCGGCCTCGATGACGAGGTCCGCGGCGTCGGCGAATGCCGGCGTCAGGCGGCCGCCGCCGCAGGGCAGGTCGAGCACCGCGCGCGAGCGGCCGACGCGGGCGAAATGGCCCCGGAGCAGGTCGAATTCGCGCCGCGTGCTGCTGCGCTTCAGGACCTTCTGCCGGTATGCCTGGTTGTAGACCGCCGCGTTCTCGACGCGCTGGTACTCCGCCTGGTAGTTCTCGCTCTGCTCGACCTGCTGCGGCTTGCCCCAGGTCGCGGAGGTTCCCTGGATGGCGAGCAGCGGGACTCCCTCGTGGATGCGATAGGCAGCCTGGCAGCCGGTGCAATGGAGCGCGTCGGGAGCGGACCGCAGCAGCGCGTGGCAGGCAGGGCAGGCGAGCAGGTCGGCGACCGCGGACTGGGGTGCAGCGTTCATGGGTGTGCGTCCGGCGGCTGGTGCTGCGTGAACCGGCGTGGATTGTACTGGCAGCTTACGGCCGCGTGGTGACCAGGATCCGGCCGTCCTGCACGATGGCCTGCATGCGGGTCGTCGCGAACACGGCCTCGAGGGCCTGGGCCGGACTCAGCCCTGTCGCGGAACCATGCAGGACCACCGCTTGCGCCTCCTGCGCCACGTCCGGCGTCGAAAACTCGACGCGGCACCCGAGTTCGCGCGCAGCCAGGCCAAGGAAGCTCGTCAGCGGCATGCCTTCGAGCTCGACCGCCGGCGCCGCGGCTGCGGCCCAGTCCCAGTCATCGCCGAACAGCGGGACGCGTCCGCGCTCGACCTCGCCGTCCGCGGCGACCACCAGTTGGTCGCCGGCCTCGCCGGTCGCGGTGCCCGCGTCCGACCGCCACAGGACCTTGCCTTCGCGCACGCGCAGGCGCACCCCGGCATCGAGCACGCGGACCTCATACTGGGTTCCCAGGTGGCGAACCGACCCGGCCGGCGTGACGATCTCGAGCGGCGCGGCATCGGCGGAATCGGCGCCCGCGTCCACGTAGACCGCGCCGCGATCGATGATCAGCCGGTCCGCGCCCGCCACACGAACCTCGGTCGCATGGTCGAGCCGCGCCGAGATTCCGCCCGCGAGCGTGAGCGCCCCGCGCCCCGCCGGCCCGGTCGCCAGCATTTGCCCCGCCAGCAGCGGCTGCCCGCCGGAGGCCTGCTCCCAGCGTCCGAGTCGGCCGGACTTCACGCGCAGCTCGCCGCTCGCGAGCGCGATCGTGCCGACGGCCTGCGCCGGCCCGGCGACGTCCGGGACCACGAGCCAGGCGCCGATCGCGGCGGCCATGACGCCGGCCGCGAGCGCCCATGCGGTGCGCCGGCGCCGGCCCTGCCGTTCCGCCACCACGGCGCGCCATTCGTCGCGCAGGCTCTCGCGCAGCGCCCGCTCCATGTCCGCCGGCGGCTTTTCGCGCGGCCCGGCGGCCCTCAGCACCCGTTCGATGTCGTCTTCGCGCATCTCGGTACCCTCACGCTCCGAGGCTGCCGGCGATGTCGGCCGCATCCGCGCCGAACACCTGCTCGAGCGCCTCGCGGAACGCCGACCGGGCCCGCGCCAGCAGCGACTGGGCGGCCGTCGTCCCGATCCCCATACGTTCGCCGATCTCCTCGACCGACCGGCCTTCCATGTACTTCCATTCCAGCGCGTCGCCATAGTTGGACGGCAGTCGGTCGAGGATCGATCGCACCAGCCGCCCGACTTCGGCGCGGCCGTGCGCCCGCACCAGGTCGTACTCCTCAGGCGCCTCGATGGCATCGATGGCGCGGCGCATCTCCGGCAGGTCGTCGATCAGCACGACGCTGCGCGTCTGGCGCCGGCGCGTGCGGATGTGGTCCACGGCTTCGCGCCGGCAGATCTGGCACACCCAGGTGAACAGCCCCGACTCGCCGCGGAAGTCAGCCATCTTGCGCATGGCCTTGGCAAGCGTCGCCTGCACCACCTCGCGCGTCGCCTCGACGTCGCCGTTCAGGCGCGGCAGGGCGAAGCGATAGACGCGCGGAAAATAGGCGTTGAAGAACGCCTCGTAGGCCCGCTCGTCGCCCGCGAGCATGCGCCGTATGAGTTGCCGGTCGCCTGACGAGTCCTGGTCCACGCGGCGGAATCCCATCCAATGGTTGGACGCGCGGCGTCGCGTAAACCGGTCGCGGCGCATCCGGGGCCGCCGATTCTAGCAGCCGGTGCCACAGGGCCAGCAGCAGGAACCAGTCCAGGCCTGCGCTGGTCAGGTCGTGCGACAGGAAATGCGCGCCGCGCGCCTGCTGGCCGACCGAGAACACGATGCCGATCCCGACGGCTGCAGCCAGCAGCCAGCGGGCGAGGCGCGGCTGCCGGGCGCGCAGGGCGAAGTAGAAGGCGATCAGCGCGAATCCGGACGAGGCATGGGAACCCGGGTAGCAGCGGCCGGCGGGCTGGTCCGCGGCGCGCTCGGCGAGCAGCGGCGCGTAGGACCGGTCGCCGCCGTAGTCCGCCAGGTCGCGCGGGCAGTCCACGCCGGTCACCTGCTTGAGGCCGCCGACCAGCGACGTGCAGAGGGCGAGCGCGAGCACCACGTATCCCGCCTGCGCGCGCCAGGCCCGCAGCCGCTCCCAGCGGAAACTTGCGGCCCAGAGCGCGAGCGCCGCGAGCCCGACGATCCTCACGAACAGCGCGCCGCCGGTGTGTATCACGTCCACGGCCCACCAGCTCGCCGCGCCGACCCAGGCGGCGGTCGCGCGATCGAAGAACAGGGCATCGGCGATGCGCCGGTCGAGGTCTAGCGCGGCGATGGCCATGAGGAGCGCACCCAGCGCGGCGGCGGGAAGCCAGGCATGCAGCAGCCAGAAGCGGCGGTCGCGCATGTTCAGAAGCTGCGCTTGGTCTGGACCAGGATCTGGGTGCCGCTGATCGAGCGGTCGCCGTCGAGCGGGAAGGCGACGTCGATGTGCAGCACGTTGCCGAGGCCGGTCTTGGTGCTGCCGAGGCGCAGTCCGAAGCCGACGTCCTTCAGCAGTCCCTGGTTCTCTGCCGGCCCGAATGCGGAATCACCCCAGCTCTTGCCGACGTCGAAGAAGACGGCGCCGCCGATGTCGGCCAGCCGCCACAGGGAATACTTGGTGTAGAAGCGCTGTTCGAGGGTCAGCAGCGCACGGCCCTGGCCGACCTGGTAGCGCAGCGGATAGCCACGCAGGCCCGTGTCGCCGCCGAGCATGCGTTCGTGGTCGGGATCCAGCTCGTGGCCGACTTCGGCGGTCAGCGAGGCATAGAAGGTGCGCTTCGGCCCGTCGGGCACGTAGTAGCGCAGGCCCGCGGTAAACAGGGCGTCGCGCAGTCCACCCGACTCGTGCCGTCCCGAGAGCGCGCCGTCCAGGAACAGCGCGTGATCGTCGCCGAGACGGAAGCCGTGCGAGGCCTCCGCGCGCAGCAGGGCCGCATCGCGGTCGGAGCCGAAGGACGCGTTGGCCCAGCCGACTTCGAACGCGTAGCGCGTGCCGAACTGGAAGTCCTCGGTGCGCGCGATCTGGTCGCGGTTGCGCGTGGTGTCGAAATCGTCCTCGATCGCCTCGAACCGCAGCCACGGGTAGTCGAGATGCCGCGACGGCGGCAGCATGGCGGGCGCCGTTTCGTCCGGCGCGTACTCGAAATCGGCGTGATCCCGGCGGAATCCGACCGTGAACCGCCGGCTCCAGCCGTCGTGCAGCCCCGCGGACCAGCCGTAGCGCAGCTCGCCGGATTCCAGGCGCTGGCCGTAGCCGGCCGTCTCCTCGCCCAGGCGATACACGTGCTCGACGCTCTCGTCCTGGTTGAGCGCCAGGCCGGCGCTCCAGTGGGTGTCCAGGGCGTAGAACGGACGCTCCACGACCAGCCACAGGCCGGAGCCGTCGTCGGCGTCGCGCACGATAAGGTCGTTGCGCCAGCGGCTGCCGAACACGTTGGGGTCGTGCCAGTGCACGGAGTAGGAACTGCGGTCCACGTCGTCGCTGTAATCGAAGGCGAGGTGCTTGCCGAACCCGAACAGGTTCAGTTCCTCGAGCTGGATGCCGGTCTTGTCGGTCCCGCCGCTGCGGCCGTAGGACAGGCCGGGGTTGGTGGTCCAGACCTCGTGGACGATCACCTCGAGGTCCACGACGCCGTCGTGCCAGGCCGTGATGCGGATCTCCGGCTCGCGGATGTAGCGCAGCTGGCGCAGGTTGCGCTCGGTCTCGTCGAGCAGGTGCCGCGAATAGAGGTCGCCGGGGGCGAACAGGAGCTGCGCCTCGATCACGGGATCGCGCGTGTCCACGTGCAGCCGGTCGGCCAGCCGGTAGATGGCCTTCTTTTCGCCCTCGACGGTGGCGTCGAAGATCGGCCGGTCGCGGATGGTGATCGTGCCGATGCGGGTGCCCAGCGACTCGAGCGTTGCGTCATCGGGCCAGGCCGGGACCTGCGGTGCGGCGGCATCGTCGGCCGCCGCCGCCAGCGGCAATGCGACCGCGAGCAGGGCGGCGGCCAGGCGGTTCATCAGTGCTCCCGGGCGAGCCGCCCCGGCCTGGCCGGCGGGCGCGCCGGCTCGTAGCGGTGGCTGGCGAACAGCTCATAGGCAGTCTGGAAGTAGGCGAGTCCGAGGCGCTCGAGCTCGGGGTCGCGCGGCGCCGGCCGGTAACGGTCCGCAGCTGCGTCGTAACGGTAGGTGTGCACGGCCTTCTTGAGCCCGAAGACCACGATCTCGCCGTCGCGATAGACCGCGACGTCGTGGTTGTGGTTGAAGAAGGCGAGGCGGCCGTCCGCCGGCGCATGCAGCACGTCCTGGCCGAAGAATGGAGCCTCGTAGGGCAGGCCCAGGAGGCCGAGCACGGTCGGCGCCACGTCGATCTGCGTCATCAACGTCTCGACGCGCCGCGGCGGCAGGCGCTTCGGCGCGTAGATCATGAGCGGAATCTCGTAGGTCTTGAGCGGGATCTGCTCGCGGCCGTACACGCGCGCGCCGTGGTCCGCGGCCACCACGAAGATCGTGTCGGCAAACCAGGGGTGGCGCTCGGCCGCGCGCAGGAACTGGCCCAGCGCGAAATCGGCGTAGCGCACGCCCGCGGCGCGCCCGCCGCCCTCGGCCGGGATGCCGTATTGCTCGAGCCCCGGGCGAAACGTGAACGGCTTGTGATTCGACGTCGTCATCACGATCGAGAAGAAGGGCTTCCCGGCCGCGTGCAGCGCGTCGAAGTGACCGAGGGCGTGGTCGAACAGGTCTTCGTCCGCAACGCCCCAGATGTTCTCGAATCGCACCGGGCCGATGGACTGGCGGTCCTGGATCTCGAAGCCGTTGCCGGCGTAGAAGGCGTTCATGTTGTCGAAATAGCCGTAGCCGCCGTACAGGAAGCTCGTGTGGTAGCCGAGCGAGCGCATGACGGCGCCCCAGGTCGCGATGTTCCCGTTGCCGGGCCGGCGCAGGATCGAGACCGTCGGGATCGGGGGCAGCGAGGCCGTGAGCGCCTCGAGCCCGCGCACCGTGCGCGTGCCGGAGGCGTAGGTGTGCGGGAACCAGACGCCCTTCTGGGCGAACTGGTCGAAATTGGGCGTCAGGTCCTGCCGCGAGCCGTAGAGGCGGCTGAACTCGGCGCCGAACGACTCGCTGGAGACCAGTACGACGTTGAGCCGGCCGAGGCCGTCGGGGCGGGCCGGGAATGCGCGGTCCAGCCGGCCCTCGGCGAGGCGCGTGAAGCGGCCGCCGCCGCGCCCGAGCTCGCGCGCGACGAGCGCGAGGTTCTGGCGCGGGTCGCCGCTCTCGTAGTTGGCGTGGTAGTCGATCTCGGACGTGACGGCCGCCCGCATGAAGCTGCTGATGCCGTTCTGCACCAGCTCATTGGCCACGCGGTTGTCGGCGAGCGACAGCGTGTCGGTCGGCCAGAACGCGACCGCGAGCGCCACGGCGGACGCATGCGCCGCCAGCGGTCCGAGCCTTGCGGCCCGGCGCACCGGCATCTCGCTGCCGTCGCCGAAGCGACGGCGGATCCACCAGGCGCCCGCGCTCGCGACCAGGGCGGAGGCCAGTGCGGCCCACAGGACCGGGTACTCCTCCCAGACGTCGCCCGCGACCTCGGTCGGATAGGCGAGGTAGTCGAACGCGACCAGGTTGAAGCGCGAGTCGAATTCCTGGAAGAAATAGGCTTCGACGACGGCCAGGTAAGTCAACGCGAACAGCGTCAGCCAGGTGCCGACGGCAAGGACGCGGCGATTGAGCGTCGTCCGGTACCAGCGGTCCGGCAGCAGGGCCGTGTAGAGCGCGAGCGGCGCGAACAGGTAGAGCGCGACGATCGCGTCATTGACGAGTCCCCCCGCCAGGATGGCCGGCAGATCCAGGGCGCCGACGCCTGCCGCGGTGCCGAAGTTCCACCACAGGAGCGCGCGCGCTGCCGCGCCGATGGCGAGGCTCGCAATGCCCAAAGCGATCAGGAGCTTGAATCGATGCTGCATGCCAGGGTTGGACGGCCGCAAGGGCCGGAATCAACCGCTTGCGCAGCGCGCGTTCAGAACTCCCAGAGCACGCCGACGGAGGGCACGACGGGCAGCCAGTTGGAACGGGTGGTCGAGAACATGGTGCCGCCACTGCCGTCGGGGGCGGAAACGAGTTCCTGGCAGCAGGTATTGCCGGCGTTGACCGCGTTGGTCACCTCGATGGTGACGGCGAGGCTGCCGACGGCGAGCGGCTTGCGGTACTCGGCGCGCAGGTCGAGGCCGACTCGCGCCGGAAAACGCGCGGCGTTGCGTTCGCCGAGCGACGTGCCCAGGACCCGCGTCGTCGGCCAGCCACGGTGCGCGCTCGCGATCGCGCCATAGCGCCAGCTGCCGCGGATCCAGTCGAAGCCCGCGATCACTGCCCAGGTCTGGTCCCAGCTGCGCGGCGATCGGTCGCCTTCGATGGTATCGGTCGCCTCCGACCAGGCGAGCGAGGCCCACCACGAGAGCCGCGCCGACTCCGAGACGAGCGACAGTTCCGCGCCGCGGATCTCCGCGGAGTCCGGAGCGATCATCACGCGGTCCGGCGCGACCTCGGGCACGACCGAAAGCGGGTCGAGCAGGTTCTCGAAGTGCGGGCGCGGCTCGGTCTGCCGCTTGCTGAACCATTCGACCCGGGCGGCAAGGCCGTTGCCAAAGCGGTGGTCGAGGCCGGCGATGAGGTGATCCGACATCTGCGCCTCGGGGAAGGCGGTCAGTCCGTCTTCGACCTTCATTTCGTGCACATCGTCGGTCTGATGGAAGCGGCCCCAGTGTGCCCGCAGGCTGGTCGACGGCGACAGCTGCCAGCGCAGGTTCGCGCGCGGGTCAGTGCTCCAGTTCTCGGTGGTTGCGCCCTCGGTCAGCGTGCGCTGCACGCGCAGCCCGATCTCGGAGACCAGGTCGCGGCCGATCTGCCAGCGGTGCGTGGCGAAATAGGCGACGCGTTCGCGCTCCGGCGCAAGCGTCGCGGTGCGCGCCAGCGCCGCATCGCGCGAGAAGAGCGCGGCCACCGGTGCCGCATACTGCGCCTGCGCGGCGTAGAAATAGTCCGCGTCCTCGCCGGTCCACTCGAAGCCGCCTTCCAGCCAGTGGCGCTCGCCCGCATCCCACGTCACCTGGCCGCGCAAGTCGCGATAGGCCGACGAACGGCGGTCGCTGACCGACGCCACTGCGTAGTCGGGGTCGTCGATGCTGCCGCTTCGAAACGCATGGACCCGGCTGTGACCCAGCCACAGCGAGGCGCTCAGCGCGTCGCCGAAGTCGCGGTCCGCCCGCACCCAGAGGTAGCGCACGCGGCTCTCGATCTGGGCCTGCTCGTTGCGGCTCTCGCGCGAGATCGCAAGCTCGTCGCGCGACCAGAGGAAGTTCGCGGTGATTCGCAGGCGCGACGGGTCGCCGAAACCGGTGCGCGCGTAGGCGTCCGCGTACGTGGGCTCCCCGGCATCGTGCGCGAACGCGTGTACGAAGGGCTTGAGGGTTCCGACGCGCGCAGCCGCGAGCCAGTCGGCGTCCGTCCCGCCGATGCTGCCCCCGCGGCGCGCAAGCGCATTGAAGACCGAGATCCCGAGTGCCGTGCGCGGCTCGTCGCGGGCGCCGATGGTCGTCAGGTCAAAGACGCCGGCAAGGCGGTTGCCGTAGCGGGCCGGGAATCCGCCCGTGTAGATCTCGGCGTTGGCGACCAGCCCCGGATCGAGCACGCCGAACACGCTCTGGTACCCGGGCAGGTGGAATGTCTGGCGCAGCGGGAACCCGTCGAGCAGGGTCAGCACCTCGCCGGGTTCGCCGCCGCGCACGCTCGACTGCGCCGAAAGTCCCGCCTGCGCGATGCCGGGCAGCCTGCCGACGGCGCGGATGGTGTCCTCGCCCAGCACCGGCTGGGCGGCCAGCAGTTCGCCGCCGATCCGTACGGCTCCGGAAGCGCCCTGCTGGTCGAAGGAGTAGCGGCTCGTGGAGACGATGATCGCAGCGAGTTCCGCGCGCACCGGCATGGGCGGCTGGTCCGCGGGCTCGCCGGCCGCGGGGCGTTGCGGCGCCGCGATCACGGCATAGAGTCCGGGACGCACGGCGGAGAGGGCGAGGCCGTGCGCTGCGAGGACCTCGAGCGCGATCAGCAGCGGCTCGCGCGACTGCGGCTCCGCGGCGACCGCGAGGCCGGGCGGCAGGAGCTCCGAACTGTAGATGAACTCGAGGCCGTCACCGCGCAACTCCGCCAGCACCTCGGCAACCGGCCGGCCCTGGTAGCGGGGCGTCTCGGCCGCGCCGGCGGATGCCGGCAGGCAGGCGTGCGCGATCAGGATGCCGGCGAGCAGCCGGCAGGCGGTGAAACGCATCCCCTGATTCTAGACGCCGGCGACGCCGGCCGCAGGCACCGGTTGCGCGAACGGCCTGCGCGACTCGAGCCAGTCCCACAGCGCGTCCCACTGCGCGAGTTCCGGCTGCACGCGCGCCGGATTCATCTCGTGCAGGCCGACGCCCTGTTCGCCCGCGAACACGTAGCTCTGCGAATCGCGCAGCGTCGTGATGACCGGGATCTGCATCTGGTCGAGGAAGCGCATCAGCGTGCGGAAGATGATGGTGTTGGGCTTGACGCGGTTTGCGATCACGCCGAGGCGGTTCTCGCGCCGCTTGATCTTGCCGGAGATCAGCAGGTGCCCGATGCAGCGCGAGCAGGCGTGGATGTCGGCGTCCGAGGGCATCACGGGCACCAGCACCGCGTCCGCGTCGCGCACGTGTTCGTTGAAGTTCTGCGGCTGCAGCGCGGCGGGCGTGTCCACCACGACGCGGTCCGTGCCCGGCGGCACGCGCAGCTGGAAGCTGCGGGTCACGCCGATCGCGCGCGAGAAGGCCTCGACGCCATGGATCGAGGCGCGCGTGCGCGGCCGCCGCTCGAGCCAGCGCGAACTGGTGCCCTGCGGGTCGAAGTCCATCAGCGCGGTGCTGAAGCCACGGGCCGCGTACATCGCGGCAATGCCCGTCGCAATAGTCGACTTGCCGGAACCGCCCTTGGGATTGAGCAGGACGATGCGGAGCATGGTGCCGGCACCCCCGTGACCGGCCAATCAGCGTACCCCGCACCCGACGGCCCGGCAAGGCGCCGGCCGCAAGACGCCCGCCGCTCGCCCGGCCGTTATACTCCCGGAAACTCCTTCACGATTAAGGTGTTAGGTGGGTCTCCCACAAGTGGTCATCGTCGGGGCCGGGTTTGGCGGCCTGACCGTCGCCCGCGGCCTGGCAAGGACGGCGGTGGACGTGACGCTGATCGACCGCCAGAACCACCACCTGTTCCAGCCGCTGCTGTACCAGGTCGCGACCGCGGGCCTCTCGCCTGCGGACATCGCCTGGCCCGTGCGCCACCTGCTGCGGGACCAGCCGAACACGCGCGTGTTGATGGGGGAGGTGACTGGCGTGGATCCGGTGCGCCGCGTGGTCATGCTGGGCGACGGTCCGGTCGCCTGGGACTGGCTGGTGCTCGCGACTGGCGCGACGCACGGCTACTTCGGGCATGACGACTGGGCGGCGCACGCGCCAGGCCTGAAGGACCTTGATGATGCGACCGCCATCCGCCGCCGCCTGCTGCTGGCCTTCGAGCGCGCCGAGATGGCCTCGAATCCCGATACCGCGCGCCGGCTGCTCACGATCGCGGTGGTCGGCGGCGGGCCGACCGGTGTCGAGCTCGCGGGTGCGATCGCGGAACTCGCGCGCCGTGCCCTGGCGACGGATTTCAGGGCGGTCGACCCCACGCAGGCGCGCGTGCTGCTGATCGAGGCGGGTCCGCGCCTGCTGCCGAATTTCCCGGAAGCCCTGTCGCGCTACACGGCGGATGCGCTGCAAAGGCTGGGCGTCGAGTTGCGCCTGGGGACTCCGGTGACCGGTTGCGACGGCGACGGCGTGACCGCCGGCGGGGAGCGCATTCCCGCAGCGACGATCCTGTGGGCTGCGGGCGTCGCGGCTTCGCCCGCGGCTTCGTGGCTCGGCGTCGCCGCCGACCGGGCGGGACGCGTCCCGGTCGGCGCGGACCTCACCGTGCCCGGCCATGACCATATATATGTGATCGGCGACACCGCGCTCGTGCGCGGCGCCGGGGGCCAGCCGCTGCCCGGCATCGCGCCGGTCGCCAAGCAGCAGGGCGCCTGGGTGGCGCGCTCGATCCGCGACCGGCTGCAGGGCAGGCGGCCCGCGGCATTCGCGTACCGGGATCGCGGATTGCTTGCGACCATCGGGCGCAAATCAGCCGTGATCGCGTATCGACGCTTGAAGTTGCGCGGCTGGCCCGCCTGGTGGCTGTGGGGCGCGGCGCACATCTATTTCCTGGTGAGCCTGCGCAACCGGCTGATCGTGGTGACGCAGTGGCTGTGGTCCTACTTCGCGTTCGAGCGCGGCGCGCGGCTCATCACCGGGCTCAAGCCGCGGTAGCGGACCGCCTACTCGAGCAGCGCGAGCAGCGGCTTGTCGCCGGCGAGGCGCGCGATGTCCGGGGCGGTCAGGCCGTCGGCATTGCGCAGGCTGCGGCTGGCGCCCGCGGCCACCAGGCGCGCCGTGCATTCGCGACAGCGCGCGCGCACCGCGAGGTGCAGGGAGGTGTCGCCGCCGGCGTTCATGGCGTCGATCGGCGCCCGCGCCGCCAGCAGGCGCGGAACCAGTGCCGCGTGCCCTGCGGCGCATGCGGCGTGCAGTGCGTCATTGCCGCTGCGCGATGCCTTGCGCGCATCGGCGCCGACAGCAAGCAGCGCATTCACGGTGGGCAGGTGCCCGCGGCCGGCGGCGACGATGAGCGCGGTTACGCCCTGGTCGTCCGCTGCGTCCACGGCCGATCGCGGGGCCAGCGCGGACACCGCATGGTGTGCAGAGAGGCTGGCGGCGAGCCACAGCGCCGTGCGGCCGTGCCGGTCGACGGCCTGCGGTCGCGCGCCTGCCTGCAGCAGCAATGCAATCGTGGCGACGTCGTCGGCGGCCGCGGCGGCCATCAGGGCCGTGCGGCCGGTGTCGTCGGCGGCGTTGACGTCGGCGCCGGCTTGCAGCAATGCCGGCAGCAGCTTTGTTCCCGCCCCCTCGGCCGCGACCAGCGGCAGGGGCCGGTCCGCGGCCTGGCCGGCACGCGGATCCGCGCCGCCCCGGAGCAGCAGGCCTGCCGCCTCGAGCCGGCCTTCGCGAACCGCGTGTCCGAGCGGCGTCCAGCCGGCACGGTCCCGGGCCTCCACCGCCGCGCCCGCATCCAGCAGTGCGGCGACCACCGCGGCACGGCCGGCCCTGGCGGAGAGTGCCAGCGCAGTCATGCCGGAGGCATCGCGGGCCTCCAGTGCGTCACCGGCGGCCAGGCGTGCCTGCACCGTCTCGAGATCGCCGGACTCCGACGCAACCATCAGCGCGGTGCTCCCCTTGTGCAGAGTGCTTTGCTGGCGGGACGACGCCGCTGCGGGCCTGGCGGTGACGCCGAGGCGCGCGGCGAGCTGCGCATGGCCCGCCTGCGCCGCATGATCGCCGGCCCGCAGCCCGGCCGCGTCTGCGAGCCGGGGATCGGCGGCGGCGCGCAGCAGGCGGTCGCACAGCGCACGCGAGCCGGCGCGCGCGGCGAGCATCAGCGGCGTCGTCCCCGCGCGGTTCGGCGTGTCCACGGCGGCGCCGCGATCCAGCAACAGCGCGACGAGTTCCTCGCTGCCGCCGCGCACTGCGAGCAGGAGCGGCGTCTCGCCGCCGCGGTCGGCGACCGCCAACGAGGCGCCGCGACCCGCCAGTTCCCGTGCGGCCGCCACCTGGCCGGCGGCGATCGCAAGCATCATCGGCGTGCGGCCGTGCTCATCCACCGCGTCCAGCGGCAGCGTCGCGAGCAGGCGCCTGAGTTCCGGAAGGTCGCCCGCCCGCGCGGCCCTGAACAACAGCTCGGCGGCCGGTGCGGCCGCGTCGCCGGATTCCGGAGCGCCCTGCGGCACGACGCCGGCCTTGCGGGCGGCCGCGCGCCATTCCTCGGCCGTGCGCGAAGACGCCGGGCATTCGCGCGCATCGAGCATGCCGGCGAGGCTGCCGGCCGCGCGGGCGTGGCCGGCCGTCGCCGCGGCCTCCAGCCAGCGGCAGGCCTGCGGCAGGTCGCGCGCGGCGCCGCGCCCATGGCGCAGCAGCTGGGACAGCAGGAACGCCGCCTCCGCATCGCCCGCGGCCGCGTCCGGACGCAGCAGGGCGACGGCACGCTCGTACTCATGGCGGCGCATGGCATCGCGAGCGGGCTCGAGGTCGGCGGCCTGCATGGCGCAGGGAAGCAGCAGCAATGCGACCGAGGCCCAGGCGCGGCGCATCAGGCCGTTCCGTACTTGGTGTCGATCGCGATGCCGATCGAGCGCAGGAAGTCGCTCGGCAGGATGCCGCCGGCGCTTACGATCACGGCGTCGTTCGCGAACCGCTGAGTGCCGTCGGCGGCGGCGAGCGTCACCGCCTGTGGCTCGATCTCGCTGACCTGCGTGCGCAGCATCACGTGCAGCCGGCCGGCGCGCTCGGCCGCGGCGACCCGCTCGCGGTTGCGCGGCTTGGCGCGGCCGAAGGCGTCGCCGCGATGCGAGAGGACGACGCTGCCGGCGCTGCCGGTCTCGGCGATGCTGGCGGCGGCCTCCAGTGCGCTGTCGCCGCCGCCGACGACCAGTACGTGCTGGCCGGCGTACTGCTCCGGCTCGATCAGCCGGTAGGTGACCTTCGGCAGCTCCTCGCCCTGGATGCCGAGCTTGCGCGGCGTGCCGCGCCGGCCGATCGCCAGCAACACGCTGCGGGCGCGGTGTTCACCGCCGGTGCTGCGCACGACGAAGGCGTCGCCGGCCCGCTCGATGGCCGCCACGTGCTCACGGCACTGGATGCGCAGCCCGACCTTGCGCTCGATGCTGCGCCACAGCTCGAGCAACTCCTCCTTGCTGGTGGTGCGCAGGCGGATGTCGCCGACGATCGGCAACCGCGCCGGCTGGGTCATCACGATCTTGCCGCGCGGGTACTGGAACACGCAGCCGCCGAGCGATTCCTGCTCGAGTGTGACGAACTTCATTCGGCGCTCGAGTGCCGCGAGCGAGGCGGCGAAGCCGGCAGGACCGGCGCCGATGATGGCCAGGTCGAGGTCCGGCCCGCCGCGCGGGCGGCGCGCATGAATCTGTTCGATCGCCTGGCGGCCCTGTTCGACGGCGTTGCGGATCAGCCCCATGCCGCCCAGCTCGCCGGCGATGAAGACGCCGGGCACGTTCGTCTCGAACCAGGGCGAGACGCGCGGCAGGTCCACGCCGCGCGTCGCGGTGCCGAAGACGAGTTCGATCGCGCCGACCGGGCAGGCGACGCGGCAGGCGCCGTGGCCGATGCACTCGGTGGGGCTCACCAGGCGTGCCTTGCCCTGGATCAGGCCGAGCACGTGATGCTCCGGCTGCTCCGGGCAGGCGCTGATGCAGGAGCCGCAACCGATGCACTTGAGCGGGTCCACGGCCGGGTGCAGCGACGCGGGCTCCACCAGGCCCGCGTTCACCGCGTCGTCGTGAGCGCGCTCGCTGCGGCGGTGCAGGCGGCTGCGGCGCCAGGCATACACGCTGAGCGCGAGCAGGATCGGGACCAGGTAGACGACGATTTCCATGTGAGCGCGCAGCAGGCGCCAGCGGCCGCCACGCGTCAAATTCGCGGCGGCGGATTCTTGCGACAAATCACACATCCGCGGGCATGCAAGTGTCCCCGCGACTGATTGCGCAGTCGCCAGCGTCTAAAGACGGTGGGACGCGAATGACATCGAGAATCAGTCGCACGGCGTCGCGGCGCGGCGACAGGGTCAGCGGTGTGCATCGGCATGCCGGTGCCGATACTGGCGGCAGACTGCGCGGGGCGGGAATTAAGTGAAATATCCGAAAGTGCTGGGTTTCGTGGCACTGGCGCTCGGCCTGGCGGCCGCCGCGGCCTGGCTGCTGCGCCCCGAGGATGCGCGCGTGGCGCCCAGCCCCTGGATCGTGGACGCGGCGGTCGCCCTGAACCGGGTGGCGCCGGGCGCGAATCCGCATGCCGGCGCCGGAGTCGCGGGCGGGACCGACGCGGTCGCGCGCGCTGCCGCGCTGGAAGGCCAGCGCCTGCGCGTACAGCGCCGCTTCGCGGAAGCGGCACAGAGTTACCAGCGTGCCGTGGAATCGGATCCGGCGGATGCGGACTCCTGGGCGGACCTCGCGGATTGCCTGGCGGCGGCGGCCGGCCGCGACCTGACGGCGGGCCGCGCAGCGATCGGACGCGCGCTCGCGATCGAGCCCCGGCATCGCAAGGCGCTGTGGCTGCGCGCCAGCCTCGAGTTGCAGGAGGGGCGCTATGCGGCCGCGGCGGCGACCTGGCGTGAGCTGCAGCCGCTGGTGGCATCCGGTTCCAGCGACGCGCGCGTGATCGCCGCGAACATTGCCGAGGCCGAGGCGCTTGCCGCCGGCGCCGGCCCGGGGCGGGGCGGCTGATGGCCGCGTCGGCCGAGGCGGTCACCGTCGCGTCAGCCGGCGGGCCGGAGCGTCGGCCGTTGCCGTGGTCGCGAATCGGCCTGTGGCTGGCGCTCGCTGCGGTCATCGCGGGTTTCGTGGCCCCGGTCGAGAACTACCTGACGCCGCAGCACGGCCTCGGCTACGGCCTCGGCATCGGCGGCGGTTCGCTGATGCTGCTGATGCTGGTGTACCCGGTGCGCAAGCGCGTGCCGTCGCTCTCGTTCCTCGGCAGCGTGCCGTTCTGGTTCCGGCTGCACATGGTGCTCGGCATCGCCGGCCCGCTCGCGATCCTGTACCACTCCAACTTCAGCCTCGGCGCAACCAACAGCAACGTCGCGCTCGCCTGCATGCTGGTGGTCGCCGGCAGCGGGCTGGTCGGCCGCTATCTCTACGCGCGCATCCATCATGGCCTTTATGGCCGGCGCGCGACCTTGCGCGAGTTCGCGGGCGATGCCGACGGCCTGCGCCAGCACTCGGGCGCGCTGCGCGTGCTCCCGGGACTGATCGGCGAGATCGAGCTGGCCGAGGGCCGGATCGCGAGGCCGGCGCCGCTGCTGGTACGGCCGCTGCTGGCTGCGCTGCGCCAGCGGCGCGAGTCGGAGCGCCTGCGGCGACTGGTGCGCCATGCCATCGCGATGGCGGCGACCCGCTCGGTGGCGCTCAGCGAGCAGCGGACGCGCTTCACCGTCACCGCATCCCGCTACGTGGAGGCACGACTGATGGCCGCACGCCGCGTGACCGAATTCGAGGCCTGTGAACGGCTGTTCGCGGCCTGGCACGTCCTGCACCTGCCGCTGTTCGTGATCCTCGTGATCGTGGGCATCGTGCACGTGGTCGCGGTCCACGTGTACTGACGTGGCAGCCGGCCAGGCGATCGGGTGGATGATGACGCTGCTGCTCGCGACCCTGGCGCTCCCATCCCGGGCCGGCGAGCTCGAAAAGCTGCTGATGCCGGGCGCGCTGGCGCGCGACCATGCGGACCTGGAGGCCGACTGCGACCAGTGCCATGACCGCAGCGATCGCCAGAGGCAGCGCGCACTGTGCCTCGACTGCCACGACCGGGTGGGCGCCGACATCGCCGGCAAGGCGGGTTTCCACGGCCGGGCCGTGGGCGCCACCCAGTGCAGCGCCTGCCACTCCGAGCACAAGGGCCGCGACGCGGACATCGTCGGCTTTGCGCCGGAGGCGTTCGATCACACCCGCACCGATTTCCGGCTCGAGGGCGCGCACGCCGCCACGCCCTGCGCCGCCTGCCACAAGAAGGGCAGGAAGTACCGCGCGGCGCCGGCGGGCTGCATCGACTGCCACCGCGCCGACGACGCCCACGACGGCAGGCTAGGCACCGACTGCGCCGACTGCCACGGCGCCGCGCGCTTCGCCGAGGTCCGCTTCGACCACGCGAAGACGAAATTTCCGCTGCGCGACGCGCACGCGAAGGCGCCGTGCTTCGCCTGCCACCGCGACGCGACTTTCAAGGGCGCGCCGGGGCGATGCGTGGGCTGCCACGCAGAGGACGACGCGCACCGCGGCGCGCGCGGGGCGGACTGCGCGAACTGCCATGGAACGCGCGACTGGAAGCTCAACCGCTTCGACCACCTGAAGGCGAGCGGCTACGCGCTGCTCGGCCGCCACGCCAGGCTGGCCTGCGACAGCTGCCACCGCGGCGGCGACCTGAAGGCGCCGCTGCCCGAGGACTGCCACGGCTGCCATGCGGCCGCCGACGTGCACGCCGGCAGGTTCCTCGCCGACTGCGCCGACTGCCACGGCGAGGAGCAATGGCCGATCGCGGCCTTCGACCACCGCAAGCGCGCCGAGTGGGACCTGCGCGGCGCACACGCAAAGCTCGACTGCCATGCCTGCCACAGCGGCGTGCTGAAGCAGCAACGGATGGCGCAGGAATGCGCCGGCTGCCACGAGGTCGACGACGTGCACCGCGGCTCGATGGGGCGCGACTGCCAGTCCTGCCACCAGCAGACGGGCTGGCGCGACCAGGTGAAGTTCGACCACGACCTGTCGAAATTTCCGCTGGTCGGCCTGCACGTCGGCGTGGCCTGCGAGGAATGCCATGCGAGCCGTGCCTACCGGGACGCGCCCGAGCAGTGCATTTCCTGCCACCGCGCCAAGGACGTGCACAAGGGCAGGCTGAAGGACGACTGCGGCGCCTGCCACAACCCCAATGGCTGGGACTACTGGCAGTTCGACCATGCGACGACGCGCTTCAGGCTTACCGGCGCGCACCAGCGCCTCGGCTGCCGCGACTGCCATCGCAAGCCGGACCACGACCTCAGCGTGTCGCGCGAATGCGGAGCCTGCCATCGTGCCGACGACGTCCACGACGGCCTGTTCGGGCGCGACTGCGGGCGCTGCCACGGGACCGAGTCGTTCAACCGGGTCCTGACCCACTGACGCGGCGGGAGGCCATCATGCGCGATTCGACGCTGGCGCTGGTCGGGATGTTCGCGGCAATCGTGCTCGCGCTGCCAGGTACCGCGCGGGCGGCGCCCACACGGCCCGTGTTCGATCACCTGACGACCGGGTTCGAGCTCACCGGCGCGCACCGCACGCTCGCCTGCGAGTCCTGCCACGTGGACGCCGTGTTCAAGGGCACGCCGCGCGAATGCGTCGGCTGCCATTCGCCCGGCAGCCGCATCCGCTCGACGTCCAAGCCGGCGACGCACGTGGTCAGCTCGGAGAATTGCGGCCAGTGCCATTCCACCTCGGCCTACGTGCCGGCCGCGCACTTCGACCACCACGAGGTGCAGGGCAGCTGCGCCACCTGCCACAACGGCGTCCAGGCCGAAGGCATGCCGGCGGGCCACGTGCAGACCACGCTGAACTGCGACAGCTGCCATCGCACCACGGCCTGGCAGCCGGCGCTGTTCGACCATTCGCGGGTCATGCCCGGCACCTGCATCCAGTGCCACGACGGCGTGAGCGCGACCGGCAAGGGCCCGCAGCACATCGGCTCGACCGTCAACTGCGACGCCTGCCACGTGACCAGCGCCTGGACCCCGGTGGCCCGCGTCGACCACGCCGAAGTGACGGGCACCTGCGCCGGCTGCCACGACGGCACCACGGCCGCCGGCAAGCACCCGACGCACATCCAGACCACGCTCGAATGCGATGCCTGCCACATGACCAGCGCCTGGCTTCCGGCGCGCTTCGACCATGCGGGCGTGGCACCCGGCAGTTGCGTCCAGTGCCATGACGGCGCGCGCGCCACCGGCAAGGGCCCGCAACACGCCAGCACCACCAATACCTGCGACGCCTGCCATGCGACCACTGCGTGGACGCCGGCGCTGCGCGTCGATCATGCCGAGGTGCTCGGCAGCTGCTCGAGCTGCCACAACGGCACGACCGCGACCGGCAAGCCCGCCGACCACATCCCGACGACCGCGCAGTGCGACAGCTGCCACGTGACCACGGCCTGGCTGCCGGCGCGCTTCACCCACGACGGCGTGGCCGCGGGCAGCTGCGCAACCTGCCACGACGGCGTGCGCTCGACCGGCAAGACGCCGACGCACATCGTGACCAGCGCGAGCTGCGATGCCTGCCATTCCACCATCGCCTGGCTGCCGGCCCAGTTCAGCCACGCGAACGTCGCGCCCGGCACCTGCGCGCAATGTCACGACGGCGTGAGCGCCACCGGCAAGACGCCGACGCACATCGCGACGACCGCGAGTTGCGACGCCTGCCACACGACCGTGGCGTGGATCCCGGCGCAGTTCAGCCATGCCACCGTCGCCCCCGGCACCTGCATCCAGTGCCACGATGGCGTGCAGGCCACCGGCAAGAATCCGCAGCACATCAGCACCACCGGCACCTGCGACGCCTGCCACGTCACCGCGGGCTGGATCCCGGTGGCGCGCGTCGATCACGCCGAGGTGCTCGGCAGCTGCACCAGCTGCCACGACGGCACCACGGCGACCGGAAAGCCGCCGACCCACATCGCGACCACGCTCGAATGCGACAGCTGCCACGTGACGGCGGCGTGGCTGCCGGCGCGCTGGGACCACTCCGGCGTCGTGGCGGGTACCTGTGCGCAGTGTCACGACGGCGTGCGCGCGACCGGCAAGACGCCGACCCACGTCGTCACCAGCGCGAGCTGCGACAACTGCCACTCGACCATCGCCTGGCTGCCGGCCCGGTTCGACCATGCCAACGTGATGCCCGGCACCTGCTCGCAGTGCCACAACGGCACCAGCGCCACCGGCAAGCCGGGCAACCATTGGCTCACGAGCCTGGAGTGCGACAGCTGCCACAACACGACCCTGTGGACGCCGGTGACGCACCGCCACCTGTCCCCGAACTACCCTGGCGATCACCGGGCGACCGTCACCTGCCTTGACTGCCACCGGACCAACCGCGACGCCGTGACCTGGACCACGCCTGCGTACCAGCCCGACTGCGCGGGCTGCCATGCCGGCGACTTCAAGCCGGGGCCGCACAAGAAGACGGAGCAGGGCGTCCTGTACACGGTCTCGGAGCTGCGCAACTGCTCCGGCGCCTGCCACACCTACACCAACGCGACGCTGACGACGATCTCGAAGACGCGCAACGGCCCGGAACACCGGGTCACGCAAGGCGGGTTCTGAGTTGCGCATCGGGCCCGCACTGCTGGCGTTCGCGCTGGCCGGCATCGGCGGCCCGGCCACCGCCGACGACGCCGCCGACATCGCCGGCCGCGTGCTCGAGCAGGTCGAGGTGATCCCGCGTGGCGACGGCGCGCGCGTAGCGGTCCGCTTCAGTTGCCCGCTGCGCTATGCGAGCCATTTCCCGTCCACCACCGTGACCGAGCTGCGGATCAGCCTGGTGCCGCTGCCGGGCTGCCAGCCGGGCGCCGTGGTGGACAGCGCGCTGCGCGCCTCCGCGGGCAATGCCGCCGGGCTCGGCGACGTCCGCCTCGAACCGGCGGGCAGCGCGCTGGTGCTGACGCTGGCATTCAGCACGCCCGTGGACGTCCTGGTACGCCCGGCGCCGGATTTCCTGGGCCTCGAAGTCGCGGTCGTCGGACAGGTCAGCCAGGCCCAGGCCCGGGCCCGCGCCCCGCTGCGCACGTCCGCGCCGCCGCCGGCGCCGACGCGGGTGCTGCCGTCGGCCGAGGTCCTGGAACGGCAATGGACGGAAGCGCGGACGGCATTCGATTCCGGCGACAACGCCGCCGCAGTGCGCCTGCTCACGCGCCTCGTCGAGTACCCGGAACATCCGCGCCGGGCGGAGGCGCAGGAGCTGCTGGGCCTGGCGCGCGAGCGCGGCGGCCAGCTGGCGCACGCGAAGGCGGAATACGAGGAGTACCTGCGCCGGTATCCCGAAGGCGCGGCCGCCGGCCGCGTCTCCCAGCGGCTGGCGGCGCTGACGACGCTCGATTCCCGCCCGCGCGTCGCCGCCGTCGCTGCGCGCGAGGGTGGCATGGACTGGAACTCGTTCGGGGGCTGGTCGCAGGAATACCGCTATGACTCGACCTCGCTCGAGACGATCGACACCAGCCAGGATTTCACCAGCCAGTCGATGGTCATCACGCAAGGCGACTTTTCGCTGCGCGGTCGCGGGGAGCGCTACGACCTGCAGACTCGGATCAGCGCCGGCTACCTGTACGACCTGCTGCCGGAGGCCGAGGCCAGCCAGACGCGCGTGAGCGTCGCTTACGCGGACCTGAACGATCGCCAGTGGCGCCTCAATGCCAGGCTCGGCCGGCAATCGAAGCACAACGGCGGCGTGCTCGGGACTTTCGACGGCCTCTATCTCGGCTGGCGCGCGCTGCCGTCCCTGCGGCTCAACCTGATGACCGGCAGTCCGCTCGAGACGACGACCGAGTCGTTCGATACCGCCCGGCGCTTCGTCAGCCTGAGCGCCAACTGGTCGGGCTGGCTGGAGGGACTCGAGGTCAGCCCGTTCCTGATCGACCAGACCTACGACGGCATCGCCGATCGCCGCGCCGCGGGCGCCGAGCTGCGCTGGTTCCGGCCCGGCCGCACCGTCGTCGGGCTGCTCGACTACGACGTCGACTACGCCGCGCTCAACATGGCCATGCTGCTCGGCACTTTCGACCTGCCGCGGAACTGGACCGTCACCGGCACGCTCGACCATCGCAAGAGCCCGTTCCTGACGACCCGCAATGCGATGGCCGGGCAGGCCGTCCAGACACTCGGCGAACTGGTGGCCCAGATCGGCGAGCCCGCGGTGCGCGCGCTCGCGGAGGACCGCACGGCCGAGGTGGACACCGTGTCGCTCGGCGTTTCGCGGCCGCTCGGCACGCGCTTCCAGTGGATCGCAGACCTCGGCGCCACGCGCATGTCGGAAATGCCGGCATCGGGCGGCGTCGAGGCGGTCCCGGGAACCGGCACCGAGCTCAGCCTCGGCGCGCAGGTGATCGGCAACAGCCTGTTCCGGGCCGGCGACGTGTCCATCCTGGGACTGCGGGTGTCGGACGGCGACGTGGCCCGGACCTCGTCGCTGTCGCTGAGCTCGCGGTTCCCGATGTGGGGCCGCCTGCGCGCGGGCCCGCGGCTGCGCTTCGACTACCGTGAATTCGCGGCGGACGGCAGCACGCAGTGGCTGGCGAGCCCGGCGCTGCGCATCGACTGGCATTCGGACCGCACCACCATCGAATTCGAGGCCGGCGGCGAATGGATGTCGCGCGACCTCGCGATCGACCAGGAGAAATCGAATCGCTACTGGTTCAGCCTCGGCTATCGCGTGGGATTCTGAGGTGCGGATGCGCCTCGCATGGCTCGCGCTCGCGGCGCTCGCGCTGCCGGCCTGCGTCGCGCGCGACCTGTGGCCGGCGGAACGCCTGGATCCCGCCACCGCCGTCAACGTCACCATCGTGGCCGAGCCGTGGGTCTATGCGCGGCCGGTGCCGATGCTCGCGGCGAACGCGCGCGACTACCTGAATGTGGGCGTGGCCGAGACCAACCGGGCCGGGGTCCGCGCCTACTGGCTGGGCGTCGTGGCCTGGAGCACGATCGATCGCAGCCCGTTGGCGGCGGAAGAAGCGCCGGCGCGGCCGGGGCAGCTGCGGCTCGCGTGGCAGGACGGCGAACTCGCGCTGGCGCCCGCCGCGAACGGCCGCGCCGCGGTCGGGCTCACGGCACCGGCACTCACGGGTCCCGCGGAGCGCTTCACCGACGCGTGGTACCCGTTGTCGGCCGAGGACGTCGTGCGCCTCGGCCGCGCGGCGCCTGCGAGCGTGTCGCTGGTCGGCGCCGGCGGCGAGCCGACGACCTACGATTCCTGGCTGGTGAATCCCGCGGTCATGCCGCAATTCCTGAAGGCGACGGGCCTCAGCCCGTGAAGCGGCGCCACCAGTCGCGCAGGCGGCGCGAGAAAAACTCGAAGTCGGGCGCGTAGCAACCGTCCATGACGTCGAGCCGGGCATCCCGCGGCACCGCGACCGGGATCACCTCGCCGGCGCAGCCGGGCTCGGTCACCAGGCCCGTCTCGTAGTCGATCAGCACTTCCTCGAGCGCCGCGGGCATCGACGCCTCCCATGACGAAGCGCCGACCTGCGACATCACCGCGGTCCACACCGGCAGCGCGCCCTGCGAGCCGGTGAGGCCGGTCGGCGCATTGTCGTCGTAGCCGATCCACACCGTGACCAGGTGGCTGCCCGAGAATCCGGCGAACCAGCTGTCGCGCAGGTCGGAAGAGGTGCCGGTCTTGCCGGCGGTCACCAGGCCTGCGGGCAACGCCGCCGCGCCTGCGCTGCCGGTGCCAAGCGTCATGACCTGGGTCAGCATGCGGTTGAGCTGGTAGACCGCGACCGGATCGGCGGCGCGCCGCGCCGCGGGCGACGTACGGCGCAGCGCCTGGCCGCGCGGCGTGACGATCGCGCGCACCGCGAATGGCGCGCGCGAGACCCCGCCGGCGGCAAACGCGCCATAGACCTGCGCGACCTCGAGCGGCGTCAGCTCGACGGCCCCGAGCAGCAGCGCCGGCAGTTTCTCCGGCTTGCGCTCGAGGCCCAGCTCGCCGAACTTCGCGGTCACCGGGCCGAGCCCGACCTCGAGCCCGAGCTGCACCGTGGCAAGGTTGCGCGACTCGGTCAGCGCCCGCACCAGCGGCAGCGGCCCGCGCGTTTCCCGGTCGAAATTCTGCGGGCGCCACTGCCTGCCGCCCGCCATGCGGACCTCGATCGGCTCGTCGTGGAGCACGCTGGCGGCGTGGTAGTGGCCGGTCTCGAGCGCCGCCAGGTAGACGATCGGCTTGACCAGCGAGCCGATCGGCCGGCGCGCGTCGAGCGCGCGGTTGAAGCCGGCGACGCGGGACTCGCGCCCGCCGACCAGGGCGAGCACCTCGCCGCTGCGCGGCTGCGTGACGACCAGCGCGCCCTCGAGGCGGCGTTCCTTCGCCCGCTGGCGGCGATCGAGAACTGCCAACTGCCGCGCCAGTTCGCGCTCGGCGATTGCTTGCACCCGGGGATCCAGCGTGGTGAAGACCTGCATGCCCTCGCGCGAGGGCTCCTCGCCGCGGGACTCGCGCCGCAGCTCGCGGCGCACGAAGTCGAGGAAGGCGGGGTAATAGCCCTCGGTCGCGCGCGGCACCACGCCGAGCGGGCGCTTGGCGGCGGCCTGGGCCGCAGCCGGCGTGACGACCTGGAATTCGGCAAGGCGCGCGATCACGAAGTCGCGGCGCGCCCTGGCGCGCTCCGGCTGAGTGCGCGGATTGTAGTAGGAGGGGCCGCGCACGATGCCGACCAGCAAGGCCGTTTCCGCGAGGTCGAGTTCGTCGAGCGGCTTGCCGAAGTAGTAGCGGCTCGCGAGCCCGAAGCCGTGGATCGCGCGCTCGCCATCCTGGCCGAGGTAGATCTCGTTGACGTAGGCGTTCATGAGCTCGGGCTTGCTCGCGCGCCGTTCCAGCAGCATCGCCATGAGCGCTTCCTGCGCCTTGCGCCGCAGCGAGCGGCTCTCGTCGAGGAACCAGCTCTTGACCAGCTGCTGGGTCAGCGTGCTGCCTCCCTGCTCGACGCGCCCGGCGCGCAGGTTCGCCCAGGCCGCGCGCGCAATCGCCTTCAGGTCGATGCCCGGGTGCGCGTCGAAGTTGCGGTCCTCGATCACCTTGAGCGCCGCGGGCAGCAGCGCCGGCACGTCGTCCGGCGGCACGACGATGCGGTCCTCGCCGTGCACCGGGAACAGGCTGCCGATGAGGAGCGGCTCGAAGCTGGCGGCGGCCAGGCTGCGGCCCTGGCCGTCCTGCAACTTGCGGATGGCTTCGCCATCGGCCGTGACCCGCAGCCGCTGCGCCTCGCGCTGCCGGTCGGCGAAGCGCGCCTTGCGCAGCATCACGTCGAAACGCTCGCCCTGCCGGCGGTAGCTGCCCGCGGCCTCGCCGCGGCCGGGCCGATAACCCAGCCGCTTCAATTCCTGCTCCAGCGCGGCCGCCGGCAGCGGCAGGCCCGGGCGCAGCTCCAGCGGCCGCGCATAGACCTGCGTCGGCACGTCCCAGCGCCGGCCCGCAAACTGCTCCGCGACGACGCGGTCGAGCCAGGCGATGTAGAGACTGCCCGCGGTGACGACCACGAGCATGACGCCAAGGAACAGGCGCCTGCGCCAGGACGGCCCGCCGGTCCGCCGGGTCCGCATTGCGTTCGGGTCGCCCAGAATCGCCACCTGTGCCTGCCGGCCGGATGCCGCCGGCCAATGTACGCCTTGAGACGCCGCAGGTAAGGATTCGTTTCACCGGCGGCGATTGCGCTAGGATCGGCGGCGCCCCGACAGGAGATGCCTATGCTGCGCCCGATGACTTTCGCGATCCTGCTCAGCCTCCCGCCGCTGGCCGCGGGCCAGGCGTTGCCGCCGGACGACGCCGTCGCGGTCGACCCTGACGTTCATCGGGTGATCATCGACAACGAGCACATCCGGGTATTCGACGCCCGCGCGTCCAGGGGCACGAAGAGCCCGATGCACACGCACCCGCCCATGGTGCTCGTGAGCATCGGCAAGGCGCGTGTCCGCGCGACGCTGGCGGACGGGAAATCGCAGCTTTTCGACCTCGATCCGGGCCAGGTGCGGTGGGTCCAGGACGCGAAGCACTCCTGGGAGCTGCTGGCCGGCGAGCTGCATGCGATCGGCGTCGAGATCAAGTCTGCCCAGGGCGAGGGCGCCGCGCCCGCGATCGAGCGCAGCCCCATCGATTCGGCCGCGGTGGACCCCGAGGCGCATCACGTGCTGTTCGAAAACGCGCACGTGCGGGTGTTCGAGGGCCGCACCTCGCATGGCCGCAGCAGCCCGATGCACTCGCATCCGCCGACGCTGCTGATCAGCCAGGACTGGATCCGCCTCGTGCTGACGCTGCCGGACGGCAAGTCCATGGTCCACGACTTGCATCCGGGCCAGGCGCTGTGGGTGCCCGAAGGCGGCACGCATTCCTGGAAGGCGGTCGCCGGCAGCGGCCGCGTGATCGCAGTCGAGGTGAAATCCGCGCAGGCGGCGCTGGCGAAACCCTGAATACGCGCGCGTTGTTCAGCGCGCGAGGCAGTCCGCGCTCTTGCCCCCGTTCGCGCGCAGCATCCCGACGTAGTACTCGGCGTAATCGAGCGCCATGCGACGCATGCGCTCATCTCCGAGCAGGGGCGCGACACCCGCCTGCCAGCCACCGGCGCACTGGGCCGGCGCGGCATCGCCCGCCACGCAATCCACGAAAGCGTTGAACGCCGCGCGGTAGGCATCGAACTGTGCGCGGTTCATGGGCTCCCCATGCCCGGGAATCGCCGACTTGAAAGGCACGGACCAGACCTCGTCGAGCGCGGCCCGCCATTGGTCCGGGCAGGCAGTCTCGAAGAAGGGCGCTGGCAGCGTCACCAGGTCGCCGATGACGGCAATGCCGGTCTTGCGGTCGTAGATCCAGAGGTCCGCGTCCGTGACGGCGCGATCGGTCACGCGCAGCTCGAGCTTGCGGCCGGCGAGCTTCAGCCTGCCGCTGCTGGTCACCGGCACGTCAGGTCGCAGCCCATTCCGCTCCGTCATCGTCTGCACGAAGATCGCGATCTCCGCCTTCTCGGCCGCGCTTACCGCGGGGTCCTCGAGCCGCGGCCGCTGCACGGCCAGGTTGCGCACCAGGAAGCCGCCCTCGGCGAGCGCTCGATCCACGGCCGCCGTCGTGTACAACCGCGCGCCGGGATGCGCCGACTTGATGCGGCCGTTGCCGCTCGCGTGATCGAGGTGCCAGTGCGTGTTGACGATCGCGGCAACCGGCCTGTTGCGCGAAGCGGCGAAAGCGAGGATGGCGTCGCTGTGCCAGTCATGGCGGCCCGTATCCACGACGATCAGGCCCTGCGGCGCGTCGAACACGACCGTGTTCCCGTCCGGCCCGCGCATCGGCGGCATCGCACCGCGCAGCAGCGTGACGCCCGGGGCGACCTGCTCGGGCGACGGCGCCGTGACCGGCGGGGCCGCGGCCGACGCAACCGACAGGCAGCCGGCGGCCAGCACGAGGATGACGGATTTCATGACCCGGCCATCCTAAGGTGGACGGATTGCCCGCGGGCGAAACCCGCGACAGGACGTGGCTGGCCTGAGGCAAGCGAACCGCCCGCGCACAGTCATGGTCGCGGCGAAGCAAATACCTGCACCCAGTAGATGCGCCCGGTTCCCCGCGGCTCGACCGCATGGCCGACGCCGAGCTCGGTGAAGTCCGGATCCATGATGTTGGCGCAGTGGTCCGGGCTCTTCAGCCAGCCCGCGACGACGACCTCCGGACTGGGCTGGCCGAACGCGATGTTTTCGCCGGTGGTGCGCCAGCGATAACCGGCGCGCGTGACCCGGGCGGCCGGCGTGCTGCCGTCGCGCCCGGCGTGGTCCAGTTCGCCGCGCGACGCCATGTCGCGTGCGTGCGCGAGCGCCACGCGTTGCAAGGTCGCGGAAGGCGCGAGCGGCGACGCCGCGGCGTGACGCTTCCAGCCGCAGCGCCGCGCACGCGATCGCGCCTCGTTCACGAGCTGCAGGACGCGGAGGGCGTCGTCGTCGCCGGCTGGCGTACCGGGTGACGGCGATTCTGCCTGTACAATGCGCGGCAGGGCCAGAACGGAAGCGATTGCCATGCCGCAGAAGAAGGATCGCGACAAGCGGGTCTTCACGGGAGTCTACTTCGACCGCGCGCAGCACGATGCGCTGCGCGCGCTCTCCGATCGCACGCGCGTCCCGCTCGCGGCCTACCTGCGCGAGGCGGTGGACATGTTGCTCGACAAGTACCGCGTGAAGGTCCCAAAGCCTCGCCGGTAGTCACCGGCGCATCAGCGTGCTCTTGCCGAACAGCGAGCCCACCAGGTCGACGGTGACCTCGGCCGTGCGATTGTGCACGTCGAGCGCAGGGTTGAGCTCCGTGATGTCGAGCGACGCCAGGCGCCCGGTGTCCGCAACCATCTCCATGCACAGCTGCGCCTCGCGGTAGGACGGACCGCCCGGGACCGTCGTGCCGACGCCGGGCGCGATGTCGGGGTCGAGGAAATCGACATCGAAACTGACGTGCAGGTGGGTGTTGCCGTCGAGCCCGGCCAGGGCCGCTTCCATCGTCGCGCGCATGCCGTGCTCGTCGATGTAGCGCATGTCGAAGACTTCGAAACCGAGCTCGTGCACGAAGCGTTTCTCGCCGAGGTCCACGCTGCGGATCCCGACCTGGCGGATCCCGGACGGCCGCAGGACCGGAGCCTCTGCGGCGATCTCCACCAGTGACTTTGGGCCGTGGCCGAGCAGTATCGCGACCGGCATGCCGTGGATATTGCCGCTCGGCGTCAGCACGCTGGTGTTGGCGTCCGCGTGGGCGTCGAACCAGAGCACGCGCAGCGTCTTGCCGGCCTGGCGCGCGTGCTGCGCGGCGGCCGCGATGGAGCCGATCGCGAGCGAGTGGTCGCCCCCGATCAGGATGGGCAATCGCCCCGCCGCCAGCTCCGCACGACAGGCCGCGAATACGGCGCGATTCCACGCCAGCACCTGGGGCAGGTGGCGGTAGCCCTCGACGGCCGGCAGGCCGGGGTTGCCCGGTCCCTGGAGGTTGCCGCAGTCGGTCACCTCGACGCCCTGGGATTCAAGCATGGCCTGCAGCTGCGCGACGCGCAGCGCCTCCGGGCCCATGGACGCGCCGCGGGTGCCGGCGCCGATGTCCGTGGGAGCGCCGACGAGCGATACCTTCTTCATGACATTCGCGATTGGTCTGTCCGCCCGCCGGCGTCCAACTGGGTGCGCGCCGCCAATGATGGACCGAAGGTCCGGGTGCCGCAACGTCCGTCGCCACGCACGAGCCGCACTTCATGGTCGATACCCGCCGCCAGATCGCCAGCATCCTGCGGGTCGCGCGCACGCAGGCAGCGGCGCGCTTCGCGGGCTACCTGAAACGCCGGCGCCTGCGCACGATTCTCGCCTGCTTCCTGGTGTCGTCGGCGCTGCTGGTGGCGTTCTCCGGCATCGACATCCACATCTCGAGGATGTTCTTCGACCACGGGTTCTACATGGCCCGCCAGGGCTGGGCGCGCATGCTGCACGAGAGCGTGCGCGGCTTCATCGTCCTGTCGATGGTCTCGGTCACCGGGATCTACGCCTTCAATCGCCTTGCGAAGCGCAGCCTGTTGGCAATCGACGGCAGGAAGGTCGCCTACCTGTTCCTGGTCCTGATCCTCGGGGCCGGCCTGATCGTCAACGTCGCGCTCAAGGACAACTTCGGCCGCGCCAGACCGAGGGACATCGCGGAATTCGGCGGGTCGGAGCAATTCACCCCGGCTTTCGTGATCTCCGATGCCTGCGACCATAATTGCTCGTTCTCGTCAGGCGATTCGGCAGGCGCCTTCTTCGCGCTGGCGTTCATCCTGGTGGCCAGCAGGAAACGCGCGGTCACCACCGCAAGCGTCGGGTTCGGGGTCCTGGTCTCGGCGTCCAGGATCGCCTCCGGCGCCCATTTCTTCTCCGATACCGTGGTTTCCTTCTTCGTGATGCTGATCGTTGCGGACTTCCTGAAGTACCACATGCTTGGGCCGGAACCTGAGCCTATCGAGCCCTTGCCCGCGCCAGAGCCCGGCATCCTGGTGGGTGCAGCCGGGAAGTCCCTGCCGTGAAGGTGCGCGCACCGAAGATGTCGCACACCACGTTTGCCGTGGTGTTTCCGGCATTGCTGTTCGTCGCCTGCAATGCGCTCAATATCGACCGACTGGCCCGGTGGTTCACCGGCAAGGATGGGCTGGACTACATGGCGCTGTCGGCCTACCTGCTGGCCGGGCTGTGCCTGTTCATCGCGTTCTTCGCGCTGTTCGCCCACCGGCGGACGGTCAAGCCGGTGGCGATCCTGCTCGTGGTCCTGAGCGTCGCCGCGGCCTATTTCGTCGACAAGTACGACGTCGCGATCGACAGCTCGATGATGCTGAACGTGGTGCACACGGATTCGACGGAAGTCGGGCAACTGCTGTCGGCGCAGATGCTGCCTTACGGCGTGTTCCTGGTCGTGCTGCCGGTGCTCGCCATCCTGTCGGCCGAGATCACGTTCCAGCCGTCCGCAAGGTACCTGCTGGCCTCGTCGAAGCTGATCGCGATCGCCCTGGTCATCGCGATTTCCTCGCTGTACCTGAATTACAACCCGATTCATCGCGCCGGCAACATTTCGCGCAAGTACATCGTCTATTCGCTGGTGCCGATCAACTTCCTGACTGGCGGCATCAACGCTGCGTACAAGTCGCTGAAGCCGTATTTCGCGACCGACGGGAGGGACACCGTCATACCCGGGCACGTGGAATCGCCGGGCGACCTGGTGGTGGTGCTGGTGATCGGCGAAGCCTCGCGCAGAGGGAACTTCAGCGTCTATGGGTACGACCGCCAGGACACCAACCCCGATCTCGCCAGGGCCGGCGACCTGCATCTTCTCGACGGCGTCGCGAAGCGCGGATCAACCCTGAACGCGCTGCCGGAAATCCTCGAGAAGGACGGCATCAAGCTGCCGGCCATCGTCGACCGGCTCGGAATACCGACGTTCTGCTACGTGAACTACACGCTCTACGACAACTGCTCGTCGGTCGGCGAAGTGAAGGTGAGCGGCTGCGGGCACGGCGGGAAATGCTACGACGAGGACGTCATTCCGCTGCTGGAGGGCAACCTGCGCAGCTACGAATCAGGGAACCGGTTCATCGTCCTGCATCTCGGCGGCGGCAGCCACGGGCCGCTGTACCGCGACCGGTACCCGCCCGAGTTCCAGCGCCTGCAGCCGATGTGCAACGACGCCGATGTCGCAAACCAGTGCACGCTCGAGGAACTGTACAACTCCTACGACAACACGATCCTGTACGCGGACCATGTCCTCGGCCGGGTCCTGCAGACGCTCGACGGTTCCGGCGCGCCCTACGTCTTCATCTACCTGTCGGATCACGGTGAATCGCTGATGGAAGAAGGACGGATGTTCCACGGGATGCCGCCCGGCATTTCGCTGCCGCCGGAACAGGCCGAGATCCCGCTGATCGTGAAGTCGTCCGTGCCGATCTCGATCCTCGAACGCGCCGAATACCGCCAGCAGGACGTGTACGACACGGTCCTCGACCTGTTCGGCATCCGGACGCCGTTGTTCGGCACGGACGGGAGCTTCATCAAGAAGCGCGGCGAGCCGGTTGCGGCGAGTGTCGCGGCAGACGCGCCCTGACTCTCGTCGCAATGGGCGGGAGCGCGGAAGTGGTCGGGGTGACAGGATTTGAACCTGCGACTCCTACGTCCCGAACGTAGTGCTCTACCAGGCTGAGCTACACCCCGAACTGGCGGACTGCGGACTGGTCAGGCGCTGCGCGACACTGCGTACTTCGCCAGTGCCGCCAGCCCGTCCCGGTACGGCGATGCGGGAATCGCATCCAGGACCTCGATCGCGCGGCTCGCCTCGTTTTCGGCGAGTCGGGCAGTGTAATCAAGACCCCCCGTGCTTTCAACGACTTGGCGTATCTGCGCCTGGTCCTCGGTGCCGCCCTGCTCGATGGCGCTGCGAATCATGGCGGCGTCGGCGGGGGCGGAAGTCTTGAGCGCGTGGATCAGCGGCAGGGTGGGCTTGCCCTCGGCCAGGTCGTCGCCGACGTTCTTGCCGAGTTGCTCGGTGACGCCGCGGTAGTCGAGCGCGTCGTCCACGAGCTGGAAGGCGATGCCGAGGTGCTTGCCGTAGCGAGCGAGCGCGCTCTCGATTGGCGCGGGCGCCCGCGCCACGATCGCGGCGATCTGCGCACCGGCCTCGAACAGGCGCGCGGTCTTGCGGTAGATCACCTCCATGTAGCGGATCTCGGTCGTGTCCGGGTCACCCGAGTTCATGAGCTGCATGACCTCGCCGGCGGCGATGGTGTTGGTGGCGTCCGCCATCACGCGGATCAGCGCCGGCGAGTCGAGCGCGGCCATCATCTGGAAGGCGCGCGAGTAGAGGAAGTCGCCGACCAGCACCGAGGCGGGGTTGCCGAAGGCCTCGTTCACGGTATCGCGGCCGCGCCGCTTGGCGGAGTCGTCCACCACGTCGTCGTGCAGGAGCGTCGCGGTATGGATGAACTCGATCAGCGCCGCGGCCGCGATGTGGGAGGAATCCCGGGCCCCGGCCGCGCGCGCGGCGAGCGCAACCAGCAGCGGCCGGACGCGCTTGCCGCCCGCGCCGACGATGTATTCGCCGACCTGGTTGACGAGCGCGACGTCGCTGCCCAGCTGGCGGCGGATTTCGGCGTCCACGGCAGCCAGGTCCGTGGCGACCAGCGCCCGTATGTCCTTGAGTTGCATGGCTTCCCGGAGGCCCCTGTGCGGCAGGCGCATCCTAGCGGCAAACGCCCATCCGGGGAACTTGCCGGGGACCGGCGATGTTTGACCCCGGGGGGTCCCGTCACTACAATTGCCGGCTCTTTTTGGAGTCCAGTCAATCATGTACGCCGTCATTGCCACCGGGGGCAAGCAGTACCGGGTGAGCGAAGGCACCATCGTGCGGGTCGAGAAACTCGACGCCGATGCGGGTGCGACCGTGGAGTTCAACCAGGTGCTTCTGGTCGGCGAGGGCGCGGACGTGGCCGTCGGCGCTCCTTATGTCACGGGCGCGCGCGTGACGGCGACCGTGCAGGCGCACGGCAAGGCCGACAAGGTGGGCATCACCAAGTTCCGGCGCCGCAAGCACTACCTGCGCCAGAAGGGCCACCGCCAGCCGTACACCGAGGTCAAGGTGACCGGCATCACGGCGGCCTGAAGACCGAACGAGGACAGAGACATGGCACACAAGAAAGCCGGCGGCAGTACCAAGAACGGCCGCGAGTCGCAATCCAAGAGACTCGGCGTCAAGAAGTTCGGCGGCGAGCGCGTGCTCGCGGGCAACATCCTGGTGCGCCAGCGCGGCACCCCGTACCGCGCCGGCGACAACGTCGGCGTCGGCACCGATCACACGCTGTTCGCGCTGAAGACGGGCCGCGTGCAGTTCCAGAAGAAGGGCTCCGACGGGCGCACCTTCGTGTCCGTGCTGCCGGACTGAGCCGGGGCAGGCAGGATTGAAGAAAGACCCCGGCCCGGCCGGGGTTTTTCGTTAGGGCCACTGCATGAAGTTCGTCGACGAAGCGATGGTGAAAGTCCAGGCCGGCCACGGCGGCCGCGGCGCGGTCAGCTTCCGCCGCGAGAAGTTCGTACCCTTCGGCGGGCCGGACGGCGGCGACGGCGGGCTGGGCGGCAGCGTGTGGCTGCGCGCGCAGGAAGGCATCAACACGCTCGTGGACTACCGCATCCGGCGCACCTTCCGCGCCCAGAACGGCCAGCCGGGCGGCGGACAGGACTGCACGGGCAGGAGCGGCGACGACCTTTACGTGCCGATGCCGGTCGGCACTGTCGTGATCGACGACGACACGGGCGAATCGCTGGGCGACCTGTCGCAGGCCGGGCAGGTGCTGCTGGTCGCCAAGGGCGGCAAGGGTGGCTGGGGCAACCAGCGCTTCAAGAGTTCGGTCAACCGCACGCCGCGCCAGATCACCCCGGGCCTGCCGGGCGAGGCGCGGACGCTGCGCGTCGAATTGCGCCTGCTCGCGGACGTCGGCCTGCTCGGGCTGCCGAATGCCGGCAAGTCCACGCTGATCCGCGCGGTATCCGCCGCGCGGCCCAAGGTCGCCGACTATCCCTTCACCACGCTGCATCCGCAGCTCGGCGTGGTATCGGTGGGCCCGGCGAAGAGCTTCGTGATGGCCGACATCCCGGGACTGATCGAAGGCGCCGCCGAAGGCGCGGGCCTCGGCATCCGCTTCCTCAAGCACCTGCAGCGCACGCGGATCCTGCTGCACCTCGTGGACATCGCCCCGCCGGACCCGGAAGCCGATCCGGTCGCAGGCGCGCGCGCGATCGTGAAGGAGCTGAAGAAGTTCAGTCCCGAGCTGGCGAAAAAGCCGCGCTGGCTGGTGCTCAACAAGATCGACCTGGTCACGGGAACCGAGCGCGAGCGCCGCTGCGCCGATATCGTGCGGCGGCTGCGCTTCAAGGGAAAAGTCTTCCGCATCTCGGGCGCGACCGGCGAAGGCACGAAGGAACTGTGCCAGGCCGTGATGAAGCAGCTCGAAAATAAATAGGGACGCATCCCATTTATCGGTCTGGGCCGATAAATGGGATGCGTCCCTATTTATTTCACGACATCGCCTTGACCTGGCTCGTGAGCCGGCTCTTGTGACGGGCGGCCTTGTTCCTGTGGATGATGCCCTTGCGCGCCATCGAGTCGATGACCGGCATGGCGTCCTTGAGCGCCGCCTGGGCGTCCTTCTTGTTGCCGGCGCCGATTGCGGCGACGACCTTGCGCACCGCGCTGCGGACCTTGGAGCGATGGGCGACGTTCTGCGCGCGGCTGATGAGCGCCTGGCGGGCCCGTTTTTCGGCTGACTTGGTGTTGGCCATAAGGGCGCGCATTGTCCGGATGCGGGGCGTCGTTGTCAACGCGGTATAGTGCCCGCGCCATGCACCGCGGATTCCTGCGCAATACCGCCGTCGTCGGCTCGCTGACCCTGCTGTCGCGCGTGACCGGCGTGCTGCGGGACATGGTCTACCTGATCATGTTCGGCGCCGGGCCGCTGATGGACGCCTTCCTGGTGGCCTACAAGATCCCGAACTTCCTGCGGCGCCTGACCGCGGAAGGCGCCTTTTCCCAGGCCTTCGTGCCGGTCATCTCGGAATACCGCGTCAAGCGCGAGCATGCCGAGGTGCAGGGCCTGGTCGCGGGCGTCGCCGGCGTGTTCGGGACGGTCCTGTTCGTGATCGCGGCCGCGGGCGCCGTCGCCGCGCCGGTGCTCGCCTTCCTGTTCGCGCCGGGCTTCCGCGACGACATGGGCCGCTTCGACCTCACGGTCGAGATGCTGCGCTTCACCTTCCCCTACATCTTCTTCATCTCGCTGGTCGCGCTCGGCAGCGGCGTGCTGAACAGCTACGGCCGCTTTGCGATGCCGGCCTTCAACCAGGTGCTGCTCAACGTCGTGATGATCGCGGCGGCGGGCCTGGTCGCGCCGTATTTCGCGAAGCCCCACCTCGTGCTGGCGGCCGGCGTGTTCGTGGCGGGGCTGGTGCAGCTGGTCGCGCTGTTCCCGGCCATGCACGGGCTCGGGTTGCTGCCGCGGCCGCGTTTCGATCGCGCGCACGAGGGCGTGAAGCGCATCGCGCGGCTCATGCTGCCCGGCATCTTCGGGTCCTCGGTCGCGCAGGTGTCGCTGCTGCTCGACACGATCATCGCGTCCTTCCTGATGGTCGGCAGCGTCACCTGGATGTACGCAGCCGACCGCCTGGTCGAGTTCCCGATGGGCGTATTCGCGATCGCGCTCGCGACCGTCATCCTGCCCGGCCTCTCGTCGCACCATGCCGCGGAATCGCGCGAGAAGTTCAATGCGACGCTGGACTGGGCGCTGCGCATGACCGTGACGATCGCGACCCCGGCGGCCGTCGGGCTGCTGATGCTTGCCGGGCCGCTGATCTCGACGATCTTCGGCTACGGCAAGTTCGACGACCGCGACGTGCTGATGTGCAGCTACGCGCTCATGGCCTATTCGATGGGGCTGATCGGGTTCTCGCTCGTGAAGGTGCTGGCGCCGGGGTACTTCGCGAGGCAGGACACGAAGACCCCGGTCAAGGTCGGCATCATCGCGCTCTCGGTCAACATGGGCTTCAACCTGGCGGTCGTGGTCCCGGCCCACCTGGCGGGATTCCCGGTGCCGCATGCGCTGCTCGCGCTCTCGACCGGCCTGTCGGCGCTGCTCAATGCCACGCTCCTGTACCGCGGCCTGCGTCGCGCCGGCGTGTTCACCCCCTCGGCGCAATGGCGGCGCCTGCTGCCGCAGGTGCTCATGGCCTGCGCCGCGATGGCCGCCTTCCTGTGGTGGTTTTCGGGCGACTGGTCGGCATGGAACGGGCTCGGCGCGGCAGACAAGGCCTGGCGCCTGGGGATCGCGGTCGCGGGCGGCGCGGGCGTGTACTTCGCGGTCCTGGCGCTCGGCGGACTGCGACCCCGGCACCTGAAATCCCTATAATTCCGCCTGCAGGTTTCTCCCATCCGGCGGGCCGATGCTGATCCGACGCGGCGCTGAACCCTGCCGGAACGCGGGCCGCGGATGCGCGGTCGCGATCGGCAACTTCGACGGCCTGCACCTCGGGCACCAGGCGATCCTCGACGTGCTGCGAAGGTGCAGCCGCGAGCGGGGACTGCCCGCGGCGGTGCTGACCTTCGAGCCGCACCCGCGCGAGTACTTCGCGCCGGAGGCGGCGCCCGCGCGGCTGATGCGGCTGCGGGACAAGGCGGAGGTGCTGGCCGGCCTCGGCATCGACGAACTGCGGGTGCTGCGGTTCGGCGCGGCGCTGAGCCAGTGGGACGGGATGACATTCATCGAGCGCGTGCTGCTGCGCGCCATGGGAGTGAAGGCGGTCGTGATCGGCGAGGGCTTCAGGTTCGGGCGCGGCCGCGGCGGCGACGTGGCACTGCTGCGCGAGGCGGGCGCGACGCGAGGCTTTCGCGTGGACGAAGTGCCGCCATTCGCGGTGGGCGGTCAGCGCGCGAGTTCCACGCGGCTGCGCGAGGTGCTGGCGCTCGGCCGCATGGAAGAGGCGCGGGAACTGCTGGGGCGCGACTTCCGCATGAGCGGGCGCGTGGTGCCGGGCGCGCGCCTCGGACGCAAGCTCGGCTTTCCGACGGCGAACCTCCGCCTGCACCGGCGCAAGTCACCGCTGGCCGGGATCTTCGCGGTGCGGGTCTCGGGCCTCGCCTTGAACCGGCGGCCGGGGGTCGCCTCGGTCGGCACGCGGCCGGCCGTCGGCGGCAAGGAATGGCTGCTCGAGGTGCACCTGTTCGACTTCGACGCCGACCTGTACCGCCAGCGCCTGGACGTGGATTTCGTCGCGCGGCTGCGCGACGAGGTCGCTTATGACAATCTGGACGCGATGACCGCGCAGATGCACCGGGATGCGGCAAGCGCGCGCGCGCTGCTGGCGGCCTGAGGACCGAGCGTGGACTACAAGCAGACCGTCAACCTGCCCGCCACCGACTTCCCGATGAAGGCGGACCTCGCGCGGCGCGAGCCCGCAATGGTCGCGCAATGGCTGGCGGAGGACCTCTACGCGAAGCTCCGCGCGCGGACTGCCGGCCGGCCCAGGTTCGTGCTGCTGGACGGGCCCCCGTACGCCAATGGCGCGATCCACATCGGCCACGCGGTCAACAAGATCCTGAAGGACATCATCGTCAAGTCGCGGACGCTCGACGGCTACGACTCGCCCTACGTGCCGGGCTGGGACTGCCACGGCCTGCCGATCGAGCAGCAGGTCGAGAAGAAGCACGGCCGCGTCGGCCAGAAGCTGGACGCGGACGCCTTCCGCAAAGCCTGCCGCGAGTTCGCCGCCAGCCAGGTCGAGGTGCAGAAGGTGGACTTCCAGCGCCTCGGCGTCATCGGCGACTGGAACGATCCGTACCTCACGATGGCCTCGCGCTACGAGGCCGAGCAGCTGCGCGGCTTCGCGGCCATCATCCGCCGCGGCCACCTGGTGCGCGGCTACAAGCCGGTGCACTGGTGCCTGGACTGCCGCTCCTCGCTGGCCGAGGCGGAGGTCGAGTACGAGGACCGCACCTCGCCCTCGATCGACGTGCGCTACGCCATCGCCGACCCGATGGATGCCGCGCGCCGCTTTGGCCTCGCGACCGAAGACCTTGCGGAGGCCTCGGTCGCGATCTGGACCACCACGCCCTGGACCCTGCCCGCGAGCCAGGCGGTCTGCCTGCATCCGCTGCTCGACTACGTGCTGGCGGAATTCGAGCGTCCGGCCGGAACGGAGCGCCTGGTCGTCGCGGAGGGGCTGCTGGAGGCGGTCGCGAAGCGGATCGGCGCGAGCGCCACGCGCGTGCTGGCGAAAGCCAGCGGCGAGAAGCTCGAGGGGCTGCGGCTCGAGCACCCGTTCTACGAGCGTGAACTGCCCGTGATCCTGGGCGACCACGTGACGCTCGAAACCGGCACCGGCGCCGTGCACACGGCGCCCGGGCATGGCGCCGAAGACTACGAGATGGGCCGCCGGTACGGGCTGCCGATCGACAACCCGGTCGGCCCGGACGGGCGCTTCATCGCCGGCACGCCGATGTTCGAAGGCCTTTCGGTATTCGACGCGAATGCGAAGATCGTCGACGTCCTCCAGCAGCGGCACCGGCTGATCCACCAGGAGCCGTACCAGCACAGCTACCCGCACTGCTGGCGGCACAAGTCGCCGGTGATCTTCCGCGCCACGCCGCAGTGGTTCCTCAGCATGGAGAAGCAGGGGCTGCGGCGCGACGCGCTCGCGGCCATCAGGGCCGTGCGCTGGGTTCCGGACTGGGGCGAGCAGCGCATCACCAGCATGATCGAGACGCGCCCCGACTGGTGCATCTCGCGCCAGCGCGCCTGGGGCGTGCCGCTCGCGATGTTCGTGCACAAGGAAACCGGCGAGCCGCACCCGCAGACTCCGGAGCTGCTGGAGCGCGTGGCGGAACTGGTGGAGCGCGGCGGCATCGAGGCCTGGTTTGCGCTGAACCCGCGTCACCTGCTCGGCGACGAGGCGCTGGTGTACGAGAAATGCGACGACGTCATGGACGTCTGGCTCGACTCGGGCTCCGTGCACCACTGCCTGCCGGCGCTGCGGCCGGAGACGATCCCGTTCCCGGTGGACGTCTACCTCGAGGGCTCCGACCAGCACCGCGGCTGGTTCCATTCGTCGCTGCTGGCCTCGGTCGCCGGCAAGGGCGCGGCGCCCTACCGGCAGGTCGTCACCCACGGATTCACGGTGGACGAGAAGGGCCGCAAGATGTCGAAGTCGCTCGGCAACGTGGTCTCGCCGCAGAAGGTGATGCAGTCCCTGGGGGCCGACGTGCTCAGGCTCTGGGTCGCGGCGACCGACTACAGCGGCGAGATCGCCGTGTCCGACGAGATCCTGAAGCGCATGACCGACAGCTACCGGCGCATGCGCAACACCGTGCGTTTCCTGCTCGGCAACCTGGCGGGCTTCGACCCGGCGCGCGACGCGGTGCCGGCGAAGCAGATGGTCGGCATCGACCGCTGGGCGCTGGCGGCGGCCGCGCGGCTGCAGCAGGAAGTGATTGAGGCCTACCGCAACTACGATTTCCACCTCGTGTACCAGAAGGTGCACGGCTTCTGCGTGGTGGAACTCGGCTCGTTCTGGCTCGACATCCTGAAGGACCGGCTCTACACGATGCCGGCCGCGAGCCAGGGGCGGCGCTCCGCGCAAACCGCGATGTACCACGTCGCGGAGGCGATGGTGCGCTGGCTGACGCCGATCCTGAGCTTCACGGCGGAGGAGATCTGGAAGTACCTGCCCGGTCCGCGCGATGAATCGGCGCTGTTCGCGACCTGGTGGCCGTTGCCGGAGGCGAAGGCCGCGGGCGACGTGGACTGGGAAGCGGTGATCGCGCTCAAGACCGACGTCGCGCGGGAACTTGAGCGCCTGCGCGCCGCGGGTTCGCTCGGCGCGCCGCTCGAGGCCGGGGTGGACGTCTATCTCGACGAGGTGCAGCATCGACGCATGGCGGCCATCGGCGACGAATTGCGCTTCGTGCTGATCACCTCGCAGGCGCGGCTCTGCAAGGCTGCGGACCGGCCCGCGGACGCGGTGCCCGCGCTCTCGGTCGCGAAGGAGGGCGCCTGGATCTCGGTGTCGGTTCTGGCGGCGCCGAAATGCGCGCGCTGCTGGCATCGCCGCGATGACGTCGGCAGCGACCCGAAGCACCCGGAGATCTGCGCCCGCTGCGTCGGCAACCTGGAAGGCCCCGGCGAATCGAGGCACCACGCATGAACGACACGATCCCGCTCAGGAAGTCCGGGCTGGTGTGGCTCGCGCTGTCGGCGCTGATCGTCGCCGTGGACCAGCTTACCAAGCTGATCGTGGTGCAGCAGTTCCAGCTGTTCGAAGTCCTGCCCGTGACCCAGTTCCTCGAGCTGACGCGGCTGCACAACGAGGGCGCCGCGTTCAGCCTGCTGGCGCAGGCGGGCGGCTGGCAGCGGTGGTTCTTCCTGGTGCTCGCGGGCGCGATCGGCGTGCTGATCGCCTGGTGGCTCGCCACGCTGCCGGCGCGCGGTCATCCCTGGCTCACCATCGGGCTCGCGGCCATCCTGGGCGGGGCCATGGGCAACGCCATCGACCGCGCGCTGCACGGCTACGTGGTGGACTTCCTGCACTTCCACTGGGGCAGCGCCTACTTCCCGGCATTCAACGCCGCCGACATCGCGATCACCACTGGCGCCATCATGCTGATCATCGACGCCGCGCTGCACACGCGCCGGGTCAAGGAACGGGGCACATGAAGGTGCTGCTCGCCAACCCGCGCGGGTTCTGCGCGGGCGTCGATCGCGCCATCGACATCGTCGAGCGCGCTTTGGAGCTCTTCGGCGCGCCGATCTACGTGCGTCACGAGGTGGTGCACAACCGCTTCGTGGTCGAGCGCCTGCGCGGCATGGGCGCGGTGTTCGTGGACGAGCTGGAGGACGTGCCGGACGGGGCGACCGTGATCTTCAGCGCCCACGGGGTGCCCTCGCGGGTCGAGCAGGAGGCTGCGCGCCGCGGGCTCTCGGTGTTCGACGCCACCTGCCCGCTGGTCACCAAGGTGCACCTGGAGGTCGGGCGCTACGCGCGCGACGGGCTCGACGTGATCCTGATCGGCCACGCCGGCCACCCGGAGGTCGAAGGCACGATGGGCCGGTTCGACACCTCGGGCGGCGGGCACATCCACCTCGTGGAGACGGTGGACGACGCCGCGCGCCTCCAAGTGTGCGATCCGGCAAAGCTCGCGGTCGTGACCCAGACCACTTTGTCCGTGGACGATACCGCTCGGGTCATGGAGCAGCTGCGGAAGCGGTTTCCGGCGCTCGCGACCCCGCGCAAGGAAGACATCTGCTACGCCACGCAGAACCGGCAGGACGCGGTCAAGCAACTGGTCGCCCAGTGCGACGTGATCGTGGTCGTGGGCTCACGGTCAAGTTCGAACTCGAACCGCCTGCGCGAGATTGCGACCACCCGCGGCATCCCGGGGTATCTCGTGGACGGCGCGGACGACCTGAAGCGCGAGTGGTTCGAGGGCAAGCGCGCGGTCGGCGTCACGGCCGGCGCCTCGGCGCCGGAATCGCTCGTGCAGCAGGTGGTCGCGCGGCTGCGCGAGTGGGGCGGAATGGAGGCCGTGGAGGTCGTGGGGCGGGAAGAAAACGTGGTTTTCGGGCTGCCGCAATCGATGCGGCAGCTCACGCGGTCGCAGTCGGCCTGACTCCAGACATTCTTTTTCGTCACCAGCAACGGGCGGTGCTGTCGCGGCCCTCGTGATCGCGCGCGCCGCGCCGGCCGCTCTCATCGATCGAGAACCGCGCGCACAGCGGATCGACGTGACGCTCCGAGGCCCGTGCCACGATGCGAAACCCGACTGCGTCGGCTGACTCCACGGCCAGCTGATAGCGGCCATGCGGGGTCGTCGACGCGACCGGGAGCGCCGCCGGCTCGGCGCCGGGCGATCCATCCAGTCGCTCGCCGTAATGACCATGGGCAAGATGGAATTTCTCCTGTTCCGCCGCCGCCGCGAGCAGTGCATGCGCAGCCTCGACGCGATGACCGCGCAGCGTGTAGCCGCGGTAGGACGCGACCGCCAGCGACGTCGTGATCGCGACGACCGCAAGCGCGATCATCAGCTCGATCAGCGTTATTCCGGCGGTGGCAGCTTTCGCCATGAGGTCCTGACCGGATCACCGGCATAGCCGGGGTCGAAGGCTACCGGCCCGACGAGGCCGAACGGGCGGGGGCCGCACGCGGCGCAGGGAGCGTCCGGCGGTCGCGGAAAAGCGTAACGCAATGCGGGCGGCAGGCCGCTGGCCTCGACCTCCAGCTCCTCGTCGTCGTCCGGACGCTCGACCCGGGTCGCCGGCAGGCCGGTGCGGATGTCGCGCGCGTACCGGCGGTGCACGGCGCGCGGCGGGCCGCAGGGCGCATGCGGCGCGGGTGGCAGGGGCTGATAGGTGTGGAAGCGAAGCACGTGGTCGAAGGTGAGACCGGGGCCGACGACCTTCTCGCCCGCTCCATGACGATCGAGCCGCAGGTACCAGCCGGGAGCCGAGGTCGGAAGCGCCGACTCGCGATCGGTCGCATCGTGCAGGTCGGCCTCCGTGAGTACCCTCACATCGCCGCGGTCGAAGACGACGTAAACGCGATCGACGGCAGCGATGTCGCGAGGGCGATCGAGGCGGCCCGAGCCGACGGCGATCGCGATGGCATCGCGGCCAGCCAGCCTTGCGACCGAGACATCGGGCGAAGACTGGAACCGTTGCGAGCCATCCCCCAGCCGGGCAATCCGTCGTGCAGACGCGAGTCCCGCCGGGAAGTCCGCAAGCGCGAAATCGAAGCGCCAGAGCCCGCCCGTGGAGTCGACCAGGTAGGCGCGCTCGATGCGCCCGTCGCCGTCGAGGTCGAGCGCGCGCGGCACCGAAACGGTGGTGCCCTCCAGTTCGCGCAACTCGAGCGCCGCTTCGTCTTCTGCAGCTGCGGACCAGAGACTGCGGCCGGTCCGGGCATCCAGTACGCGCAGGCCTTCGCCGTCCGGCAGCATGACGATCCAGTTCCCTGCTGACTGCGCGGGGTCACCCGTCGGAAGCCTTCCCACGACCGGACCGGCACCCGAGTCCGTGCCCGGGAAACCGGCGGCGGAGTACTTCCAGAGGATTCGTGGCCGATCGGGATCGGCGATGTCGAGTGCGTAGTACCCATTGCCGCCACGACCCAGGCCGAGCAACAACCAAAGGTGTTCGCCGCGCGCAGTGTCGATGAATCCGTCGCCGTCCGGATCGAAGCGGTGCACGGCGAGCGGGCCATCGATGCCGTGGCTGCGAGCCGTAGTCGCTTCATCCCGCATCAGGCCGGCGAGGCGGACCAGCAGCTCGCGCGGCATCCAGGCCCAGCGTTCCACGCCAGTCTCCGCGTCGAAGGCATGCAGCAAGCCGTCGTGTGTCGCGGCAAAGACAATTGCAATGTCCTCGCTCCGGTAGTGCACGACCGGCGGCGCTTGCAGTCCCGGGTCGCCGAGCGGACGCGATTCCAGAAGCCAGGCGATCACGTCTTCGGGAGATTCGGGATCGGCCGTGCCCAGGCCGACCGCGTGGCGGACGAGCAGCGGGTTTCCCGGCTTCACGCGGTTGCGCGCGTCCGCGATGTCCTGCGAGGCGAGATCCACGTACACGCGCCGCTCCGAGGGCGCTGGCAGGCGGCCGCTCGCGCCGCCAGCCAGCAGGTCCGAATCCGGCGCCTCGCTCCAGTCGCTGCGCGATCCGGGGAGCGGAAGTCCGCTCTGTGCGTCGATCGCAGGCTCGTCGTCGCGGTCCACGAGCGTGGGCGGCGAAAGCGGCGATTCCGGGATGCGCGTCCGGTAGCGAAAGAGATTGCCGGGCCAGCGCTGCCGCGCGCGCGGTGCAGACAGGGCGAAGACCACGGCAGGCTCGTGCGTTGCACGCGAAGCGGCAGCCAGGCCGGCGGCCGACAAGGCTGGGCCTGCGGGCACCGCGGTGTCGTGCTGGTGCGCACGTGCGAGCAGTTCGACGTAGGCATGCGGGTCGTCCACGCGCAGGATCGGGTGTCCGTCTGCCGCCGCAGCGAGTGCCGGCGTTGCCGGCGCGGGCGCCAGCCACCACAGCGGCGCGGCCTGCCGTCCGGCCAGGCCGGAGCGCAGGTCCGCACCTGCGATGAAGCGGGCGATGGCCCCGAGGCAGTCCGCGGTGCAACCGCCGGTCGCCGCGGTGAATCCCGGCAACGATGCCGCGGCGTCCGGTGCGGACTCATCGCTCGACGCCAGCCCCGCGGTCGCGAACGCGATCGTCACGGGACGACAGGCATGTTCGTAGGGCGATGCGTACTGGCCGCCCGGCGCGTCGAAGGCCCGGGCATCGGCGGCGCTGTCGTTACCGAAGCGAACCGGCGCGCCCGCGAGCCAGGCCGCGGCTTCGGCGAGCGCCTCCGCGAGCGGCGCGCCTGCATCCGGCGCTGCGTCGCTGATGGCCTCGAGATCCGTCGCCACCGCGGCTGCGGGCGCGGCGGCGCGCGCCACGTATGCACCATCGGCGGCGAAGCGCAACAGCGCGGCCTCAATGCCATCGGTCGCGCGCAGTGCGCCTGCGAGCGATCGCCGAGCCAGGTCCGATACCGAGACTTCCGCGGGCGCCAGCGTCGCACGCAGGTAGTTCAGGAAATTGCCGAGATAGAACACGTATGGATCCGCGAGCGGAGCGCGATCCCAGCGAATCTCGTCGCCGGCAGCCGCGCTCCAGGGTCCGCGCAGTGCGTCCGCCGCGTACCAGGCGCCCGGCGATTCGCCGTGCCGGGCACGGTCTGCGCGGCATTCGACGGCACCCGTGGCGCCGGCATCGAGCGCCGCCCAGCGGCCTTGCGCGCCTTCGCCATGCCACTGGGCTGCGCGCGATGCGACGAAGAACCCCTGCCTTGCGAGCGCTGCGCGCGCGGCGTCGCATGCAAGTGCATGCGATTCACCGCCGCCGGTCGCGTCGAGGCCGGCCTGGATCCCGCAATCCGGCGCGGGGCCGGGGCCGCGACGCCAGTACACACGGCCGCGATCGCATCGCAGCCCGGCGGGTACGGCCGCGGCGTAGTCCCGCGCCGGGTCATAAGCCGGCGCAGCGAGCAGCTTGCTGGCGGCCGCTTCGGAATTGTCCAGAACCAGCACCAGCAGCGGAGCCACGCCGGGCGGGAGCTCGGCGCGATGCAGCCAGGCTTCGTCCGGATCCGCAAGGGCGGTCGCAAACGGCTGCAGGACCAGCAGGGATACGAGTACCAGCATCGTCGAATGGCAGCGCATCAAGGGCCGTCGCCGGGAGTGACGAGATAGAAGCCCTGTTCGATGCGTATGCGCACGCCGCGGCCTGCGCGGCCGTCCGCAGTGACGTAGTAATGCTGCGCAGCAAATGCGCCGGCGTGCTCACCCACGCTGAAGCCTGCCGGCAACGCTCCGGGTCCCTCGGCTGCCTCGATGCTTGCCTCGAAGCTCGCCGGCGAAGCCGCATCGCCGTCGTGCACGGTTTCGGCGATCGTGCCGGCGTCGCGCATGAGCGCCGTGCGGGCAAGCGCGTGCGCGACGCCGGCTTCCGCCGCTTCGAAGGCCTGCCGGGCAGATTGCTGGTGCCCCGCGAGTGCCAGTGCCGCGATGGCGGCCGCGCCCGCGGTCAGCGCCAGCGAGCCGAGTCCGGCCAGCAGGACCAGTGTGACGGCGAGCGCCGCCCCGCGTTCGCCGCGGCTCACCCTGCCGCTCCCGCGTTGCGCAATGCGATGACCCGCGAAGCGCGCTTGCTGCGGCTGCCTCCCGGGTATCCGGCTTCCACGACGTCACTGCGTGCTTCCAGCGTGAGACGCAGCGCGCGCAGCACGCCGGCATCCATCAAGCCATCAGGCGGCACCCAGCGGTCCACGGCTGCGTCAGCATCCGCAGCATCATCGATGCCGAATTCGAGCTGCAGGTCCGCGATACCGGCCACCAGCTCCTCGTCCTGGAACGCGGGACGGCTGCCGCCGACGAGGCGCTTGCGGCGCAGCGACGGCCAGCCGTCGCGGCCGGTCGAGTCGGCACTGACGTAGTAGGCGCCGACCTCGAGCTCATGCCAGCGCGCGCCCGTGCCGAGTTCCGCAACGCCATCCGCCGCGAGCCGCGCCGCGCGCAGCGTCGACTCCAGCTGGATGCGGCCTGCGACCGGCGTGGATTCCTGCGCGGCGGCGTGGCGCAGTATCAGAACGTCGCTGCCGGGCACGTGACGACCGCGCGGAGCAGGTCGGCAGCCCAGGGGCGCATCGGGTGCCGCGCGAGAGGCGCCGTCGAATGCCGCGACCGGTCGCGCGAGATCGAGCGCGAGCGAGACAATGCAGCCGCCGGCGACGGCGAGGGCTCCGGGCTCCGTCATGCCGAGCGGCGTGGCGTGAGCGACCGCCGTCCCGGGCGGCGCAAGGCCGAGATAGCCCGCCATCTGAATCTCGTCTGCGAGTACGGCGAAGGCGTCGTCGAGTGTTTCCTCGATGCGCGCGAGCGACTCGCCGGCGCGTTGCGCGTTGCGGCCGCGTGCGACGAATGCGAGCGTTGCGGCACCAACGACGAGCACGAGCAGCATCGCGATCATCACCTCGACCAGTGTGAGGCCGGCGGTACGCATCACGTCGTGACCGCCAGCGTGAATCGCTGCATGCCCGCGCCCGCGCCGGGCCACTCGATCGTGATGCGATACGTGGCGGGACCCGTGCCCACCGGTTCCGCGCGCGCGGCCGCGCCTGCCGGCAGGACGGAACGGGCCAGCTCGCGCCACGCGGCGATGGTAGGCGCATCGGCAGGCAACGCCGTACCGTGATCCGGACCGATTGCGCGCAGTTCATCGGCGAGCGAGCCGGCGAGGCGCAGCGCATTGCGACGCGTCGAGGACTCCCGCTCGTACTGCACGCCCTGGAGCAGCAGCAGCGTGGCTCCGACGACGCCGACGAGCGTCAACGCGAGGGCAATCAGCGCCTCGATCAGCGTGAAGCCACGCATGCGGCACGGCCTCAACATGCGCTGACCCCTTCACCAGCCGCAGTCACACGCGGGCGGCCGCTGCGACTGACTATCACCGCGCGCGCGGCGCGCAGGCCGCGCCGATCGCAGATCGTGAGGGTTGCCGGACTGGCATGGCCCGAACCGGCGGCGAACCGGATCTCCGCGCGATTCGCGCGCAACCGTGCCTGTCCCGCCAGCGGGATGCTTTTCCGATGCCCGTCATCGGTCGCGATCAGCAGTCCGCCAGACCAGTCCGTCAGCCCCGAACAGGCGAGTCCGTCCCGGTCGCCGCAGAGGCCAACGTCCTCGCCTCGAACCGCGGCAAGTTGCCGCGCCACGTGAACGGCGTGCAGCGAAGCAGTGGCCGCAGCGTCGCGACGAATGTCCAGCAGCCATCCACCAAAGGTCGGGATCGCCGCGGCCGCGAGGATTGCCGCGAGCCCCAGCGTCACGAGCAACTCCGTGAGCGATTGCCCGCCCTGCGTGGTCGGTCGTTCGAGCATGCAGCGAAGCTAGCGCGAGGCCGCACCCGCTCCCCACTGCAATTCCGTCGCGTTTGAGCGGATTTCCGCCGCAGCGTATATTCGCCGCCCATGGACCACCGCAATCCCGCGCGAGGCGACCGCAAGCGCATCCCGGCCCTGCTCGCAGAGCGCGGCATCCAGCCGACTGCCCAGCGCGTGCGGGTCGCGGAGCTGCTGTTCTGCCGCGACCAGCACCTGACGGCGGAGCAGGTGATCCTCGCCCTCGGCCGCGACGGCAGCCAGGTCTCCAAGGCGACTGTGTACAACACGCTCAACCTGTTCGCCGAGAAGGGCCTGCTCAAGTCGCTGACGCTCGACCGCGAGCGCGGCCTGTTCGACTCGAACACCGAGCCGCACCACCATATCCACGTGGAGGACACCGGGGAACTGATCGACCTGCCGCCGGGGGCGGTCGAATTCGCGCGTCTGCCGCCGCTGCCGCCCGGGACCGAAAAGGTCTCGGTCGAGGTCGTGATCCGGGTGCGCCGCCCGGGCTGACGGCGTTGCCGCGGCCGCGGCCCTTGCCTATACTTCGCGCCCCTCGCCGGTGTAGCTCAGTTGGTAGAGCAGTCGCTTCGTAAGCGAGAGGTCGGGGGTTCAAGTCCCTCCACCGGCACCAGGTTCTTCTCCGGTCTGGCGGCGTTCGCGCTCGTTTCGCGGAGCGCATTTGCCTCTGATCCAGCGGTCGGCCATCCGCCTGGCACGCCGCCAACCGCGAGTCCCGCGCGGGTCGGACTCGTTACCGGGCATGGCCAGCCCGTCTATCACTTTGCATCCGAGCTCGGAGGCAAGGGGCAAGGTGCGGCGCAGGGTGCCGGTACCGGCGTGGGCGGATGTATGGAGCTCCATGACGGCAACGATTCGTCCGGCCTCAGCTTGTTGCTGGTCCTCGCGTGCCTGCCGGTTGCGGCACTGGTCGGCGCTGCGGCTGGTTCGGCGCGCACGGCGTCTGCCGAGGCGATCGAAGGCGCCGGCCGCAACGCGCAGGACGCTGTTGCGGCCCTGAACCTGAATGCGGAGGCCGGCCGCTATGCCCGTGCCTATGCCGGCGTCGTCGGGCTGGCGGTGCAAGTCCTGGATCCGGCGCTCGGACCGAGCGGCGCGGACGACGTGCGAGACTATGAGGATCTTGCCGGGGAATTCGACGTCGTGATCGAGGTCGACGTCCAGCACGTGGAGGCAAATTCGAGCGGGCGGGCCAACCTGCCGATCGCCATCCACAGTGAGGCATTGCTGCGCATCGTGGAGCCGGGCACCGGCAGGGTCGTGCAGGCCTTTCGGATCCGCCGCGAAAGCGACGCCCGAAACGCCGATGAGTGGCTGGCCGACTCAGGCGCCGCGCTGCGCGGAGAGCTGTATGCGCAGGCCAGGGAATTCGGTGAACGGGCTGTGGACGCATACATGATGATGTACGACCCTGCGGCGGGTTCCGCGCAGGAGGGCCAGTCGGCCGGCAACCTGCCCGGATACACGGTACGCGCGACCTATCCACCGATCCGCAGGGATTCTGTGGGCTTCCATCCGTTCAAGGATCTTGGTTGCGGCAAGAAATACCAGTGCGATCCCGCTGCGGGTGGACTCGAGCGCTTTCGTCTCGAGACGCTGACGCCGGAATTCCGCTGGGAGTTGCTGCCGCGCGATTTCAGCTTCGCAGCGCGCAGCGCCATCGACTCCGGGCACGCGGTTAGATACGACTTCCGGCTGTTTGATCGAGACGGCATCGTTTATGAGCGTATCGGCCTCCACGAGCCCTCGCACGTCCCGGATCATCCCCTGGAAGCCTGCACCGAGTATCGGTGGACCGCGAGAGCCCGCTTCATGATGCCTGCCACGGTGCGTGCCACGGAATGGCTGGGCGCGTACGAAGTGGTGACCGGCCGTGGGCTGCTGCCGTGGTGGTCGGCGGGAATCACGGGGCAAGGCGTCGCCTTCGCTGTGCCCGACCATGGGCTGATCTTCTACCCCCCGGTGCTGACTCCCGGTCTCGAGGGTGCGAGGTGCAGGCGCTACTGAGGCCCCCCAGGCGGTGCCCGAGGGCTGCGGCCGGGCTGCCTTGCCATGCCGAGGCCCAGCGGGTTTAAATGCCCCGACCCGGCGGCCCAGACCCGCCATGACAAGCCAATAACGATTAATCGAGAGGGGGATAGCTCATGCGTGGGACGATCATCATGTGGAGTGGTGACAAGGGAGTCGTCACCGCCGGCGGGCAACGCTACGACTTCGACATCAACAGCTGGCACGGCGCGGTGGCGCCGGCCGCCAACATGACCGTGGACATCACGGTGGACGGCGGCAAGCTCACCGCAGTGAATCCCGTGGACGAGGCTGCAATCGCCAAGGAAAAGCTCGCGGCCATGACCGGCAAGGGCGGGGAGATGGCGAAGGCCGTATTCGCCAATGTCGGCATGGACGTCGCGATCGCCTATGGCGTGTTCCTGGTGGTCGGCCTGTTCTTCAGCATGGTTTCGACCGGCGGCTTCGTGGACATCAGCATCTCGCTGGCGGACCTCCTGACGCGCAACGACCTGGCGATGCTGTCGGGCAGCAATGGCAAGGGGATCTTCCTGCTGCTGCTCGCCACCGCGACGATCGCGGTGCCGTACTTCTGGAAACACAAATTCGCGCCGCTCGCGTTCGCGGTGCCGCTGCTGTTCACGATTTACGGCTTCTGGCCGATGTGGGAGAAGTACCGCGCTGCCAAGAAGATGGAAGAGCAGATGGGCGAGGAGATGCGCCAGCTCGCGGAAGCCTTCGGCCAGATGGCGCAGCAGATGGGCGCCGGCCAGGCCGACAGCGGCATGGGCGGCCTGGGCTTCGGCGCCTATATCATCTTCGCGACCGTGCTCTACCTGGCGTACAAGGGAGTCATGCGATTCCTGAGCCGCTCCTAGAGCGTCTCCGTTCGATCCTCGGTCCTGAAGGCCTGCTGACCGGCGCGTCCGTCCACGGACGCGCCGTCGGCTGGGCCGACCCGGGCCCCTGCCGGGCACTCGCGATCGCGAGGCCGGCGAACACCGAAGAAGTCTCCCGCGTGCTGGCGGCCTGCAACGATGCTGGCCAGTCAGTCGTGCCCATGGGCGGCCTCACGGGCCTGGTGCAGGGGTCGGTGGCGGGCCCGGGCGAAATAGGCCTCTCGCTCGAGCGCATGAACCGAATCGAGGAGGTGGATGCGCTTGGGCGCACCCTGCGGGTCGAGGCGGGGGCGACCCTGCAGCAGGTGCAGGAAGCCGCTGAACGCGCGGGCCTGCAGTTCGCACTCGACCTCGGTGCGCGCGGCTCGGCCGCGATCGGCGGCAACGCCGCGACCAATGCCGGCGGCAACCGCGTCATCCGCTACGGGATGATGCGCGACATGGTGCTCGGCCTCGAGGCTGTGCTCGCGGACGGCACGGTGATCCCCGCCCTCAACCGCATGATCAAGAACAACGCGGGCTACGACCTAAAGCAGCTCTTCATCGGCAGCGAGGGCACGCTCGGCGTGGTGACGCGCCTCGTGCTGCGGCTGCGGCCGCTGCCCCTGTCCTCGCAGACGGCGCTGCTCGGCTGCGCGAGTTTCGCGCAGGTGACCGGGCTGCTCGGGCGGCTCGATGCGCTGCTGGGCGGGGCGATGTCCTCGTTCGAGGTGATGTGGCGGGAGTTCTTCGCGCTGGTCACCAGCCCGCCCGCGAAGGGACGCGACCCGCTGGGCGGCGGGCATCCGTTCTACGTGATCGTGGAGGCGCAGGGCGGCGATCCGGTGAGCGATCCGGCGCGTTTCGAGGCGGCGCTGGCCGCGGCGGCCGAGGAGGGCGGCTATGCGGACGCCGTGATCGCCAGTTCCGAGGCGCAGCGCGACGCCATCTGGGCGCTGCGCGACGACGTCGTCCAGCTGTTCCGGATCGGGCATCCGTTCGTGTTCGACGTAAGCCTGCCGGTGGCGGAGATGGAGGGCTACGTCGCCGAGGTGCATGCCGGATTCGCTGCGCGCATGCCAGGGCAGCGCTGCTTCACCTTCGGCCACCTGGGCGACGGCAACCTGCACTTCGTCGTCGTGGGTCCGGCAGGCCCCGAGGCGCGGACACAGGTCGAGGAGATCGTCTACCGGCCGCTCGCGGCGCGCGCGGGCTCGATTTCCGCCGAGCATGGCATCGGTCTCGAGAAGAAGCCCTGGCTCGCGCTCTCGCGCAGCGAGCCCGAGATCGCGCTGATGCGCCGACTCAAGCAGGCGCTCGACCCGCGTGGCATCCTGAACCCGGGTCGTGTCCTTCCCTGATACGCGGGGTGGCCGTGCGCCGAGCGTGGGTGATTCCTGGAATCGTGGTCGTGGCCGCCGGCATCTGCGCGGGCCTGTGGTGGAGCCGGCCTGACGAGACCGCTGCGGAGCCGCCTGCGGCGCCGCCAGTGGCGGAACCCGCGCCGGCACTGCTGCCGCCACCCGTTGCAGCCGCGCGCCCGATGGCGGAAGACTCGGTCGTGGTGACGTTCGAGGACGGGACCGCGATCCCGATCCGTGTCGCTTTCGTGTGGCCGCTGCCGGCGCCGGTCGACCGCAGCCTGCCGGCGCGCGAGCAGTACGCGATCCTGCGCCCGCTTGCGGACGCGGGCGATGCGGTCGCGGCGCGCACGCTCTACGAACTGCTCGACCAGTGCCTTGAAGCCGCCAACTCGAATGCCCGGACGCGCCTGCACTGCGAAGGCGTCACCGCCGAGCAGATGGCCGAATCCCTCGACTGGCTCCAGCGGGCCGACCAGGGTGGCGACTACATTGCAGGGCATCGCTGGGCCGCGCGCCTCGGCGACAGCCAGGAGGGTTTCGAGGCCTGGGAAACGCGCTGGCGCCAGGGCGACCCGCACGCGCTGCTGGCGCTCTCGCGTCATTACGAGCGTGGCGTGCCGGCATCCACCGGCGGCGTCCCGGACCCGGTGCGCGCACACGCCTACCGGCTCGCGGACTTCTACGTGCGCGAAGCGGTGTATTCGAAGTTCCAGGGATTGCAGACGATGCGCACGCTGCATGCCGACGAGGTCCGGTCAGCCGGCGGACGCCTCAACCCGCAGCAGCACGCCGAGGCCCAGGCACTGGCGCAGGACATCCTGTCCTCCAATCGCAACTGCTGCCGCGGCATGTGGTAGTCCCCTTTATCCGAGGCGGTAATCCTTGAACTGCTGGCGCAGCTCGACCTTCGAGATCTTGCCGGTGGCCGTCAGCGGGATCTTTTCGACGAAGGCGACGTCGTCGGGAATCCACCACTTGGCGACGCGCCCGTCGAGAAATGACAGCAGCTCTTCCTTGGTCGGCGATTCGCCGGGGCGTGGCACCACGATCAGCAGCGGCCGCTCGTCCCATTTCGGGTGCCGGATGCCGATCACCGCGGCCTGCAGCACTTTCGGGTGGCCGGCGGCGACGCACTCGAGATCGATGGAGCTGATCCACTCGCCGCCGGACTTGATCACGTCCTTGGCGCGGTCGGTGATCTGGATCTGGCCGTCCGCCGAGATGTTGGCGACGTCGCCGGTCGCGAACCAGCCGTCGGCGCCGTGCGCCGCGCTCGGCTCATCCGGCTCGAAGTAGTCGCTGCACACCCAGGGTCCGCGCACCTGCAGGATGCCGGAGGTCTTGCCGTCCCAGGGCAGCTCGCGCCCGGCATCGTCCACGACGCGGATCTCGACACCGAACGGCGGCCGGCCGGGACGGTTGCGGATCGCGTCGCGCTCATCCGGCGTGCGCTGGTCATAGTCGCGCGGCCGGGTGTTGGTCGAGCCGAGCGGGCTCATCTCCGTCATGCCCCAGGCATGGATGGTCCAGACGCCGTGCCGGTCGCGGAACTCGTCCATGACCGACAGCGGGCAGGCGGAGCCGCCCGTCAGCACGCGCTCCAGCGAGTCGAGCACGACGCCGTTCTCGCGCGTCCAGGCCAGCAGGTTCTGCCACACGGTCGGGACGCCCATGGCAATGGTGACCTGTTCTTCCCGGATCAAGGCGGCGAGGGTCGCGCCATCGCCCATCTTCGGCCCCGGGAATACGATCTTGGCCCCGACCATCGGCACGCTGTACGGCAGGCCCCAGGCGTTGGCATGGAACATCGGCACCACTGCGAGCACGCTGTCGTTGCGGCTGATGCCCATCGTGTCCACCAGCGCCGAGCCGTAGCTGTGCAGCACCGTCGAGCGGTGGTCATAGAGCACGCCCTTGGGGTGACCGGTGGTGCCGGAGGTGTAGCAGAGCGCGCTCGCCGTGCGCTCGTCGAGCTCGGGCCAGTCGAACCGGTCGGGCTCGCCGGCGATGAACGGCTCGTAGTCCGCGCTCCCGAGCACGATCACGCGCTCGACGCTCTTGAGCGAGGGCCGGAGCTTCTCGATGAGCGGCACCAGCGTCAGGTCGGCGAACAGGAAGCGGTCCTGCGCGTGGTTGGCGATGTAGACGAGCTGCTCGGGGTAGAGCCGCGGGTTCAGCGTGTGCAGCACGGCCCCGATGCAGGAGACCGCGTAGTACAGCTCGAGGTGGCGATGGTCGTTCCAGGCGAGCGTCGCGATCCGGTCGCCGGGACGCACGCCGGCCTTGACCAGCGCATTGGCGAGCTGGCGCGCCCTGCGGAACACGTCCGCGAGCGTGCAGCGGTGGTGCGGGTTCTCGGCGGTGACGGAGACGACTTCGGCGGCCCCGTTGACGCGCTCGGCGTGCCGCATGATCGAGGTGATCGTGAGCGGCGCATGCATCATCAGGCCGCGCACGGTCGCCTCACTTCATCGTCGGCATGGTGAACTCGGCGCCTTTCGAGCCCTCGGGCCAGCGCGCCGTGACGGTCTTGAGCCGGGTGTAGAAGCGCACCCCGTCGGGCCCGTGCATGTGCAGCGGCCCGAACAGCGAGCGCTTCCAGCCGCCGAAGCTGTGGAAGGCCAGCGGCACCGGGATCGGCACATTGATGCCGACCATGCCGGCGGTCACGCGCCGGGTGAACTCGCGCGCGGTGCCGCCGTCGCGCGTGAAGATCGCGGTGCCATTGCCGAATTCGTGGCTGGCGATCAGCTCGAGTGCGGCGTCGAGCGTCGGCACGCGCACGACGATCAGCACCGGCCCGAAGATTTCCTCGCGCCAGATGCGCATCGCGGGCGTGACCTGGTCGAACAGCACCGGGCCCATGAAGAAGCCGCGCTCGTGGCCCGGCACCTTGAATCCGCGGCCGTCCACGACCAGCCTGGCGCCTTCCTGGATGCCGGTCTCGACGTAGCCGAGCACGCGCTCGAGGTGCTCGCGCGTGACCAGCGGGCCCATGTCGGCGCCATCCGCGGTGCCCGGCAGTACGCGGATCGCCGCGAGCTCCGGCTTCATCGCCGCGATCAGGCGGTCGCCGGCCTCGCCCACGGCCACCGCGCAGGAGATCGCCATGCAGCGCTCGCCGGCGGAGCCATAGGCGGCGCCCGCGAGCGCATGCGCCGCGACCGCGACGTCCGCGTCCGGCATCACGACCATGTGGTTCTTGGCGCCGCCAAGCGCCTGTACGCGCTTGCCGTGCTCCGAGCCGGTGCGATACACATGCTCGGCGATTGGCGTCGAGCCGACGAAGCTGACGGCATCCACGCCGGGATCGGTCAACAGCGTATCCACCGCCTCGCGGTCGCCGTTGACGACGTTGAGTACGCCCGCCGGCACACCCGCTTCGGTCAGCAGTTCCGCCAGCCGGATCGGACAGCCCGGGTCCTTCTCCGAGGGCTTCAGTACGAAGGTGTTGCCACAGGCGATCGCGATCGGGAACATCCACATCGGCACCATCGCCGGGAAATTGAACGGCGTGATGCCGGCGCAGACGCCGACCGGCTGGCGCAGCGACCAGCTGTCGATGCCGCCGCCCACCGCGTCGCTGAACTCGCCCTTCAGCAGGTGCGGGATGCCGCAGGCGAACTCGACGATTTCCAGGCCTCGCGTAACTTCACCACGCGCATCGGAGAGCACCTTGCCGTGCTCGCGCGTGAGGATGCCCGCGATTTCCTCCGCGTGCCGGTCGACCAGGTCGCGGAAGCGGAACAGCATGCGCGCGCGGCGCAGCGGCGGGGTCGCCGACCAGCCCGGCAGCGCCGCGGCGGCCGCGGCAATCGCGGCGCGGGTCTCGTCCGCGCTCGCGAGCGCGACCTCGGTGGTCGCGACTCCGAGCGCCGGGTTGTACACGGGCAGGCGGCGGCCGGAACCGCCCGCGACGTGGCGCCCGCCGATGTAGTGGCCGATCTGCTGCTGCTTGCCGGTCATGGTCACCGCCCGCTGCGACGATCGAAACGGTGCTCGAAGGCGACTTCGGGCACGCCGCTGCCGTCGTCCGGCGTCGTCACGAGGCGGATTGTGGCGCTATCCGGCTCCAGTGTCACATGCGCGAATCCCCAGATCAGCCCGCGGGCCCAGATGCCCGAAAGCTGCGGGTTGGCGGCCAGCTGATGGCGCGCAAAGGCCGTGTTGAGCGGCCGCTGCTTGCCGGCAGCCCCCGAAACGACGTGTCCTAGCGGTTTACGGCCGCGCGCATCCGGCACCTCGCGGCAGTCGTCCGTATGCAGCTCGAGCGTGTGCTCGTGCCCCGCCAGGTACAGGTCGGCATGGCGGCAGAGCGCCGGCAGGATCAATGCGCGCAACGCGCGCGCCTGCTGGAACTTGCTGCCGGCCGACGACCAGAGCGGGTGATGGCCGATAACGACCTTCCAGCGTGCCGGCGAGGCGGCGAGCCTGCGTTCGAGCCAGGCGGCCATGTCGCGCTCGACGTCGGTCTGCGGCAGCGACCAGGGGGAGGGCGGGTCCACCTCCTCGGTGTGCAGCTCGCTGCCGTCGTCGGCCAGTTCGTCTTCCAGCACCGTCACGCCGGACAGCAGCACGTGCGTGTCGAGCACGAAGACCTCGAGGTCGCGCGGGTCGCCGGTGGGGGCGACCTGGTATCGGATCCCGTCCATGTAGAACGGCCGCGTGGTCTCGTGGAAGCGGACCTGCGCCATCGCGCCCTCGCGCGAAGTGCGCCAGTCGTGGTTGCCGAGCGCGACGAAGACGCGGAAGTCCGGCGCGAACGCCGCCAGCGGCGCATAGGGTTCGTACAGGATCTTGCGGAAGCGCTCCGCGTCGTCGCGGCCGTCGGCGCCCGCGGTCGCGCCGTCCGGGTAGATGTTGTCGCCCAGCATCACCGCGAATTCGCAGGCCGGCGCGCCCTCGCAGTAGCGTCGCATCGCATTCGCGACCGCGTCCTGGCCGCTGGCAGCGATCCAGCTGCCGTTCGCCGGCACGCGATATGCCGGCGGCGGCTTGAACTCGGCGGGCGGGCGCTTGTCGCCAAGCCAGTCGAGCCGCTCGGTCTCCACGAATGCCTCGTAGGTCTTTGGCCCCGGCTCGTCGCCGAAGGCGAGGTAGTCGTAGTGATAGCCGCTGTCGCCGAAAGCGAGGAACTCGACGCGCCGGGGCCCGTGCGCACAGGCGGCGAGCGCGAGCGCGCCGGCCGCGAGCAGCCAGACGCGCATCACGCGTACTGCTCCCGCAGCAGGCGCTCGACGTCCTCGCGGCTGCGGCGGATGACGCCCTCGGCTTCCAGCTTGAGGCTGGTCACCGCTGCCGCCCAGCGCGTGGCCTCCTCCGGCCCTGCGCTCAGGCGCTTCGAGGCATAGGAGCCGACGCAGGTGTCGCCGCGGCCGCTGCGCCCGCGCAGTTCGACCGGCCGGAACGGCGCCTCGTGACAGCGGCCTTCCGCGAGCACCAGCAGGCCGTCCTTGTGTGTCAGCACGATCTCGCGCGGCCCGAGAGCCGCGAGCATGCGCGCGGCCTCCCGGATATCCGCCGTGCCGGTCAGGAATTCCGCCTCGACCGCATCGGTCTTGAGGATGTCGGTCATGCCGAGCACCAGTTCCCGTTCCGGCCAGGCCGCGTAGGCGAGCCGGCCCTCGCCGGTGACCACGCGCACGAATCCCTGGACGTCGAGCGCAAGCCGGTCACAGCGCTCCTTCATTGCGCGCACGGTCGCGGCGCTCACTTCGCCGCGGATCGAGGCGGTGATCAGGAAAGTGCGGGCCTCGATGCCGTCCAGGTGTTCGGGTCCGATCGGGTCGGCGACGCCGCGGACGGACAGGATGCGTTCGTCCACGTTGGCGGTCGGGTACTCGAGCCGCATCAGCGTTGAACTTGGCGAGTCGTAGGCGAAGACCGCGATGCCGGCCGCGGCGAGCGGCGCCGTGACGCCGGCATCCGCTGCCGCCCGCCGCGTGACCGCGGCGACCGACAGCCCCGCGAGCCGCGCGGCGTGGGCCGCGTAGTTGTAGCCGCCGCCGTCCACCTGGCGCGTGCCTGCGGCGGAGACGATCGTGTCCTTGGTGTAATTGCCGACCGTGACGAAGTCGAAACGCCTCATTCGCGCAGCCTCACGCGCCAGAGCGTCGCGGCGAGCAGCATCGACACCACGCTCGAACCGATCCAGAAGGTGATGGCGGGGCCGAAGTCGTAATGGCGCACGCCTGCCACGACCTGCATGCCCGACTCGATCAGCGCGCCGCTGATGTTCTCCTGCACGGCCGCGCCGATGTAGCTGAAGACGCCGATGAACCCCATCGCGGCGCCCGCGACCTTCTTCGGCGCGATGTCGACCGCGAACAGCCCGCCAAGCGACGTGACGAGGCCGTTCAGCCCGACGCCGAACAGCGCAAAGGCTGCGAGCAGCACCCAGTGGTCGCGTGGCCCGAAGAAGATCAGCAGCAGTCCGGCAAGCTCGGCGAGCGCAAACAGGAAGTTCGCAGGCGGCCGGCGGGCCGCGAAGTACCGGTCGGAGAGCCAGCCGAACAGCAGGCAGCCGGCGATGCCCGCGAGCGTATTCGCGGCCATGTAGAGGCTCGCCTCTGCGAGGCCGTAGCCGCGCGCTTCCTGGAGATAGAGGATGCCCCAGCTCGAGATCGCGTAGCGCGTCACGTACATGGTGGCGCTCGCCACCGCGAGTATCCAGATGGCCGGGACCTTCAGGATCGAGAACTGCAGGGTCAGCACGCGCGTCGTGGCGGGGGCCGCCTGCGCCAGGTGATCGTTCTTCCAGTCGGCGACAGTCGGCAGGCCGAGCGTCACCGGACGGTCCTGCATCAGCGCGTAGATCCAGACGCCGGCCAGGATGCAGAACAGGCCGGGCACCCAGAATCCCGCGCGCCAGCCGAGCCAGCCGACGAACAGCGCGACGACGTAATAGGTGAGCCCTTCGCCCATCGAATGGGCGGTGCTCCAGACGCCGTAGTAGCGGCCGCGCTCGCGGTTGCTGAACCAGGCTGTGAGCGAGACGACGCCGGAAGGCGCGCCGAATCCCTGGAACCAGCCGTTCAGCGCCCACAGCGCGAACGACAGCCACAGGATGGTCGAGAATCCCATGCCGACGTTGATCAGCGCCGAGGTGATCACGCCGGTCGCGAAGAACACCTTGATGTTGGCGTGGTCGGCCAGGAAACCGTTGACCAGCTTGCCGAAGGCATACGCATAGAAGAAGGCGGAGCCGATGAGGCCGAGGTCCTGCGGCGAGAAGATGCCCTCGTCGATCAGCGGCTTCTTGATCACCGAGAAGGCCAGCCGGCAGGTGTAGGCGAAGGCATAGCCGATCGTGATCGCGGTGAGGACGCGCAGGCGATGACGACGGTAGAGTGCGTCGATGCGGCTGCGGTCGGTGATCGCGGGTGCAGCCGGCCCGGCCGCGAATGCCGCGAGCAGGGAGTTCATGCGATCACCGTCCGGGCCAGGCTTCGGGGTTGAAACGGAATTTCCATTCTTGGTAAAGTTAGAACATCTGTTTCATTTCGTCCACCCCGTCCTCCGGACGGGTCGCACCCGGGTCCTGCGACCGGGGCTGGGGGTCTCGATGCTGACGCGCGCGTGGCTTGCTGTCTTCCTCGTCCTCGCCACGGGTTGCGCCCGGCAGGCGGATGAGTCCGCGGGTGCCACCGTGGCGGTCGTCGCAGCAGCCTCCGAGACCGAACCTACCACGCAGGACGGTGCCAATGGCGTCGCCATCTGGGTCAACCCGCAGGATGCGGCACGGAGCCTCATATTCGGCGCGGGCGGCACCGGCGGCCTCGAAGTCTACGGGCTCGACGGCAAGCGGCGGCAGCTCGTCAGCGACATCGAGGCGTCGCACGTCGCGCTGCGGCACGGTTTCGACCTGGGGAGCGGACCGGCGCCGCTCGTGCTGGCCTATTCGCCGCTTGCGGGGATCCTGGGCTACTCGATCGACGGCGCCGGAATACTCTCGCGCGTAGCGGGCGCGCCGATCGAAGTCGACGACGAACTGACCGGACTCTGCAGCTTCCGGAGTCCGATCACGGGCCGCAGCTATGCCCTCGGCATGACCGACGGCGGCCAGATGCTGCAGTGGGAGTTGTTTGCGACGGATGGCGCGCTGCAAGGCCGGCTGGTGCGCAGCGTGCCGCTCGGCAAGGGCGTCGAGTACTGCGCCGTGGACGACGCGGCCGCGACCATCTACTACGGCGACGAGTCGCTCGGCGTCATGACGCTGCCGGCCGAGGCGGAGACCGATCCCGTGCGGCGCGTCTTCGACCTCGGCGAGCCGCGCGGATCGCTGGCGGCCGAGGTCAAGGGCCTGGCCTTCGTGCCTTCCGCCGACGGCAATGGCCGCCTCGTGGTCGCGGACGTCGCGGCCGCTCGCTATGCCGTCTATCGCGCCGACGGCAGGCTGGAGGGCCGGTTCGCGATCGGCCCGGGCGAAGGCGTGGACGCCGTCGGGGAGAGCGAGGGGCTTGCGCTCGCGGCAATGCCGCTCGGCGATCGTTACCCGGATGGCTTGATGGTGGTTGCCGACCAGGACAACGATGACGCGGCCAGCAACTTCAAGCTGATCGGCTGGCGCGACGTCGTTGCGGCGCTCGAGCTCGCGCCGGCGGCCGCCGCGGCCGACGGTGCGCCCGCCAGCGCGCGACTGGCGAAGCCCGCGCTCGAAACGCCCGCGGTCGAGACCTGGGGTGACGCGGCAGACGACCCCGCGATCTGGGTCAACCCGCGCGACCCGGCGCAGAGCGTGGTGATCGCCACCGACAAGAACCTCGGCCTCTACGTGTACGACCTCGACGGCCGCCTGCTGCAGACGTTGCGGGACGGTCGCATGAACAACGTGGACCTGCGGGACGGGTTTGTCGTGGACGGCAAGCCGCGCACGCTGGTCGCGGCGAGCAACCGCACGAACAAGAGCATCTCGCTCTACCTGCTCGATCCGGCCACGCGCAAGCTGTCGTCCGCGGGGGGTGCCGTGCCGACCGGGTTCGGCGACCCCTACGGACTCTGCATGTACGCGGCCGCGGACGGCGGGCACTATGTCTTCGTCAACGATTCGGAGGACGGGCGCTTCCGCCAGTGGCAAGTCGTCGCCGAAGCCGGGAAGGTTACCGCCAAGCAGGTGCGCGAATTCGTCGTCGGCACCCAGGCCGAAGGCTGCGTCGCGGACGACGAGACCGGCGATCTCTACGTCGCCGAAGAGGACGGCGGCTTCTGGAAGTATTCGGCGAAGCTGGACGGCGGCGATGCGCGGCGCGAGATCGACCGGGTCGACGGCGTCAACGGCCTGGTCGCGGACATCGAGGGCGTGGCGATCTGGTACGGCAGGGAGGGGCGCGGCTACGTGGTGCTGTCGAACCAGGGCGCCGACAGCTATGCCGTGTATCGGCGCGAGGGGGACAACGCCTTCGTCGGCCTGTTCCACGTGGTCGCGGATCCCAGGCGCGGCATCGACGGCATCTCCGAGACCGACGGGCTCGACGTCACGAGCGCGGCGCTGGGGCCGCGGTTCCCCGACGGCCTGATGGTCGCGCAGGACGGGCGCAACCTGTCGCCGCGCGAACGCCAGAACTTCAAGTACGTGTCGTGGCGCGAGATCGCTGCCGCGCTCGGGATCGAACAGGACTCAGGCCGGTAGCCCGAGGCGCTTGCGCCGTTCGACCTCGCGGCGGTCGATCTTCGAGCGCCAGCTGGAAGCGCCGTTCCTGAGCTCGGCGGGCGACAGCGAGACCGCGTCGAAGGCGCGGTCGCCGCGCAGGTCGCGCAGCGTGAAGATGACGCGCGGCTCCGGCTCCCACGCAAAATCCAGTTGCCCGAAGTTCACGCTGCGGAAGTACGGCGCGCGCACGCGCACTTCCGGGTCTTCGTCGAGGAACGAGGTTCCCGTCTGCTGTGCGAGCGGCGAACTCACGAAGTCGTAGAAATCGTAGCCGCCGCGCTCCGACCAGGGAATGCAGTTCACTTCGCCGAAGTGCGTGTCGCCCGAGAGCAGGAACACGCCCTCGATGCGGGCGTCGCGGATGAAGTCGAAGAGCGCATTGCGTTCGGTCAGGAATGCCGCCCAGGTGTCGCCATCCAGCCCGTCCTCCGACGACCAGCCGCTGCCGCAGGCGAGGACCTTGAACGGCGCGCGGCTCGCGGCCAGGGCCTCGCGCAGCCAGGCATTCTGGCGCGCGCCCAGGAATTCCTTCTGCGGCCCGTCCGGGTCCGCATTCGGCGCGCGGTAATAGCGGCCGTCGAGGAAGAAGAAATCGACTCCGCCGTAGGAGAGCGGGAAGAACACGCCCGGACAGTCCGGCAGGCCGTATGAGGGGTTGGCCCAGTAGTTGCGGAACGCGGCCAGCGATGCGTCGCGGGCCGGGTTGCTGCGATCCGAATTGTTGATCCCGAAGTCGTGGTCGTCCCAGATCGCGAGCTGCGGCACGCTGCGCAGGAGCGGCTGGGCGGAGGCGATCGCGCGCTGGCGGCGGTAATCCTCCGCGAATACCCAGGGTGAGGAAGTGTCGGCATAGATGTTGTCGCCGAGCCAGAAGAAGAGGTCGGGCTGGCTGGCGGCGATGGCGTGGAAGATCGCCTGCTCGCCGTCGAGCTGGTGCCGCGCGCAGGAGCCGAAGGCGACGCGAAACGGCGCTGCACCCGCCGGTGCGGTGCGCGTCCACGCGGGCGTCAGGCGGTAGCGGTCCGGGATGCCATCCACGCGCACGCGGTAGTAGTAACGCGTCGCGGGTTCGAGCCCGCCGATGCGGATGCACGCGGTGTAATCGGTGGCGGCAGTCGCGCGAACCGGCGCGCTGCGCGCGGCGACGGCGAGTTCCGGGTCCATTCCGTACTCGACCTCGAGCTCGAACTCCCCGCTCGCGCGGCCCCAGAGCGTGATGGATCCCGGCGTCACGGCGCCGACCATCGGCCCTTCCATCAGCCGTGGGTAGCCGGGCGCGGCGGCGAAGCCGCGCAGCGGCCGCAGCGCCGCCGCGGCCAGCGCCGAGCCCAGCAGCCCGCGCCGCGCGTGGTTGACCGGGCGCTTATTCAATGCAGCCCCGCGAATCGGCGCAGGTTGCGGTAGCCGAGGCTCGCGTAGTGGGCCGAAGGCGCGACGCTCGGGTCCTGTTCAGCCTCGACCACGAGCCAGCCGCGGTACCCCGCGCGCGCCAGCGGCGCGAGTACCGCGGCGTAATCCACGCAGCCGTCGCCGGGCACCGTGAAGACGCCGTCCAGCACGGCGTCCAGGAAGCTGCCGTCGCGGTTCAGGGCCTGCGCGAGCACCGGCGCGCGCACGTCCTTGCAGTGCACGTGCACGATGCGCGCGGCGTGGGCGCCGGCCACGCGGACCGGATCGCCGCCCGCGAAGGTCAGGTGGCCGGTGTCGAGCAGCAGCCCGACCCGCGCGTCGCACAGCTCCATGAGCCGGTTCACCTCGTCCTCCGTCTGCACGACGGTGCCCATGTGGTGATGGTAGGCGAGCGCGAGCCCGTTGTCGGCGAGACGTGCGCCCAGCTCCTGCAGCCGCCTTGCGAATCGCGGCCAGTCCCCCGGCGCGAGCACCGGGCGCTGCGAAAGCCGCGTGCGGCGGTCGCCGTGGATGCAGCCGGTGGTTTCCGCGACCACCACGACCTCGCAGCCGAGCGCGGCCAGCAACTCGCGATGGGCGCGCATGACCTCGAACTCGCCCGCGGCGTCGCGTGTGAGCAGGTTTGCGCTGTACCAGCCGGAGACCAGCGCGAGGCCGTGCGGCGCGAGCGCCGCGCGCAGTTCCGGCGCCGTGCGCGGGAACTTGCAGCCGAGCTCGACGCCTTCGAAGCCCGCGGCACGCGCCTCGGTGAGGCAGGTCTCGAGCGGCGTGTCGCCACCGACCTCGGGCAGGTCGTCGATGGTCCAGGTCAGCGGATTGATGCCGAGACGGACGTTCACGCGCCGTCGTCCCCGGTGGCCTTGCGCCAGGCCGCGTGCGCCTCGCGCACGCGCGCGTCGGCCGACACTGCGGCGACCGGCACGTTCCACCACGCGCCGCCCGCCGCGGTCGAGGCCTCGGGATCCGTTTCGATGACGATCACCGTGGTGCGTTTCGCGCCCCTGGCGGCGGCGACCGCGGCCTCGAGCGCCGCGAGATCGGGTGCGTGAATCGCCGTCGCGCCGAGCGCGCGCGCGTGCGCGACGAAATCGACCTGGCTGCCGGCGGGCGCGGCCGGGAAGGATTCGCCGAGCAGGTTGTTGTGTTCGCTGCCGGCGGTCGCCCGCTGCAGGCGGTGGATGCAGCCGAAGCCGCGGTTGTCCGCCAGCACGACGATCAGCGCATGGCCCGACGCAACCGAGGTTGCGATCTCGGAATTCATCATGAGGTAGCTGCCGTCGCCCACCAGCACGCAGACGTCGCGGGCGGGCTCGGCGAGCTTGACGCCGAGACCGCCCGCGATCTCGTAACCCATGCAGGAATAGCCGTATTCCAGGTGGTAACCGCCCGGGCGCGCGGCGCGCCAGAGCTTGTGCAGCTCGCCCGGCAGGCCGCCCGCGGCGCAGACCACGGTGCCGTCGGCGCCAAGCGCGCGATTGACCGCACCCAGCACCTGTGCGTCGGTCGGCAGGCCGGTGCCGGGACGCGTTGCGGCGTCCACGGCATTGTTCCATTCGGCTGTGAGCGCGCGCGTACGCTCGCGCCAGGCGGCATCGGCGCTCCAACCCGCGAGCGCGGGCGCGAGCTCCTCGAGCGCGGCCAGCGCATCCGCGCGCAGCGCAAGTGCGCCACGCTTGACCGCGTCGTGACGGCAGACGTTGATCGACACCAGGCGCGCGTCGGAGTCCGGCACAAGGCGGCCTGAACCGGTCGTGAAATCCGATAGCCGCGTGCCGATCGCGAGCACGAGGTCGCATTCGGCGAGCAGCGTGTTGGCCGCGGCGGCACCGGTGACGCCGATCGCACCCGCGTTGCAGGGATGGTCCCAGGCCAGCGCGCCCTTGCCGGCCTGCGTCTCGGCGACCGGCACGCCGTGGCGCGTCGCAAACGCGGCCAGGGCATCGCATGCCTGTGCGTAGTGCACGCCGCCGCCCGCGATGACGAACGGACGGCGACTCGCGCGGATCCGCGCGGCGAGGGCCGCCAGCTGCGCGCGATCGCCGCGGGGCCGCTCGATCTCGCGCAGGCGCGGCTCGAAGAACGCCGCAGGGTAGTCGTACGCCTCGGCCTGCACGTCCTGTGGCAGGGCCAGCGTGGCCGGCCCGCAGTCGGCCGGGTCGAGCAGCGTCGCGAGCGCCTGCGGCAACGAGGCCAGAAGCTGCTCCGGACGGGTGAGGCGGTCGAAGAAACGCGACACCGGGCGCAGGCAGTCGTTCGCGGTCACCAGCGGATCGCCGAAATCCTCGAGCTGCTGCAGCACCGGGTCCGGCCGGCGGCTCGCGAACACGTCTCCCGGCAGCAGCAGCACCGGCAGCCGGTTCACGTGGGCGGCCGCGGCAGCCGTCACCAGGTTGGTGGCGCCCGGGCCGATGGAAGTGGTGCAGGCCATCATGCGCCGGCGGCGGCAGGCCTTCGCGAAGGCGACGGCCGCGTGCGCCATGCCCTGTTCGTTGTGTGCGCGCAGCGTCGGCAACCCCGCGCCGGCGGTCGCGAGCGCCTCGCCGATTCCGGCGACATTGCCGTGGCCGAAGATCGCGAACACGCCGGCGAACAGCGGGACCTCGGCGCCGTCGAAATGGATGCGCTGCGCGGCGAGATGCCGCACCAGTGCCTGCGCCAGGGTCAGTCGCACGGTCTTCATGCCGGCCTCACGCCGCGGCCGCGGCCGGCCGCAGCCCGCGCCAGGATTCGATCACGCGCGCGTATCCGGCCGCGACCCGGGCGTTCGCGGTCGCGTCGTCGATCGTGCCCGCGAACCAGTCGCGCGCCGGCTGGCCGAAGATCGTGCGGCCGATCGCGAAGCCGCGGCAGACGCGGTGGCGCGCGGCGGTCGCGAAGGACTGCGCGACCTGCTCTTCGCTCGCGTCGAGGCCGAGCAGCAGCACGCCGTGGCAGGCCGGATCGTGGGCGGCGACGATCCCGGCGATCGCGCGCCACGACTCGTCGCCCTGTGCCTCCAGCTTCCACCAGGCCGGCCGGATGCCGAGGTGGTAGAAGCGTCGCAGCACCGCGGGCGTGATGCCGGCTTCCGGCGCGCGACCCGGCCCCGAACTGATGACCTCGATGAGGAGTTCGCGCTCGAGCGCGTCCGCCGCCGACGCCAGTTGCGCCAACTTCGATTCCTGCGCGAGACGCAGTTCGACCGGGTCCGCCGGGTGATAGTTGACCAGGCACTTGACGACGTCGCCGCGCGGCCAGGCCAGCAGCTCGGTGCCGATGTCGCCGTCCGGCTCGAACTCGAGCGGGCGCGAGCCGGGCACCTCGACCGGGCGCCCGATCCAGCAGTCGCCGCGGCGCAGGCGCGCGAGGGCGCGCGCGCCGTGGCGATCGTCCACGATCGCGCCGAGGCGCGCGCCGGAACCGTGCTGCGCGGCGACCGCGAGCACGGCCTGCGCTACCAATTCCTTGAAGGCCCCGATGCGCGCATAGGGCGCGCCTGCCGCGGCCGCCATCTGCTCGAACTGCCGGCGGTGATCGAAGGCCAGGATGCAAAGATCGCCGGCAACCGGCCGCCGCAGCGCCAGCAGGTGCAGCCGCGAGATGCGTTCGTCGCGGTCGGGACGGGGAGGCGGGGCGCTGCGCGACAGAAATTCCTCGAGTTCCGCGCGCGTCGGCATCGCGGGCGTGCAGCCGTGCCGGGAAACGACGATGGCGCCGGCGGCATTGCCGCGGCGCGCGCAATGCGCGGCCGGCTGTCCCTCGATCCAGCCGCTCAGGTAGCCGGACAGGAAGGCATCCCCGGCACCCAGCACGTTCACCACCTCGACCGGGAAGCCGGCGACGGCGAGACCCTGCCGGACGCTCGCAGGAATCGCGCCCTCGAACACGATGCAGCCCTCGACGCCGCGCTTCATGACGATGGTGGCGGCTGTGCGTGCGCGGATGGCGGCGAGCGACGCAGGCAGGGATTCGCCGCCCCCGGCGACCGCGATTTCCTCTTCGGTCCCGACCACCAGGTCGCAATGCGGCAGGAACTCCTGCAGGCGGCGCGTGGCCTCGGGCGCGGCGCCGGAACGCTCCGCGCCGCCGCCATGGCCGCCGCGGCCCCAGAGCACCGGCCGGTAGTCGATGTCGAGCACGATCCGGGCGCCTGCCGCTCTTGCCACCTCGACGGCGCGGCGCACGACGGCGCGCACTGCCTCGGTCGACAGGTGCGTGCCCGTGATCGCGAGCGCACGCGCGCCGGCGAGCGGCGCGGCATCCACGTCGCCGGGCTCCATGCCCATGTCGGCGCAGTTCTCGCGGAAGAATATGTGCGGAAACCGGTCGGCGTCCTCGATGCCGAGCAGCACCAGTCCGGTGAGCCGCGCCGGGTCGGTGCGCACGCCGGAGACGTCCACGCCCTCGCCCGCGAGGGTCTCGCGCACGAAGCGGCCCATGTGCTCGTCGCCGACGCGTGTCAGCATCGCGACCTTGAGCCCGAGGCGCGAAAGGCCGACCGCGACATTGGCGGATGAGCCGCCCAGGTACTTGGCGAAGTACTGCGCGTCCTCGAGCCGCGTGCCCCGTTGCAGGCCGTACAGGTCGACGGCCGCGCGCCCGAGGCAGACGACATCCACACGCTCGCTCATGACGGCTTCTTCGGGCTCCCCGGCGCGAGCTCCCAGATGCGGGCGCCGCGATCCATGGTCCAGGCGTGCTCGGCCGTGAACTCCGGGACCGTATAGGGATTGCCCGGCAGGTGGCGCACGACCCAGGAGTAGTACATGCCGTAACCCGGCGCGGCGCACTGCGCGTGGTCGAGTCCGGCGGCGATCCGGAGCGTGTCGTACTGGCGCACGCGGAAGACCTGTTCGCCGAGCTCGGCATGGCCGAAGCCCTGCGGATGCGTGAAGCGGTAGTGGTAGATCTCCGGCTGCGGATGATGATGCGGCGGGTAGCTCGACCAGCCGCCCGGCAGGGTCAGCACTTCGCCGAGCACCAGTCGCGCCTCCGGCGGCGCGTTGTTGCCGTCGAAGATCGTGCGCACGATGCGCAGGCAGCGCCCGCCGACCTGGCCTTCGCCACGCCGCTCATCCGCGGTGTCCGCCGGCCGGTACCAGCGCGGGGCGAAGCGCGCCGGGTTGTCGCAGGAGTAGACGGTGAATTCCACGTCGGTCTGCGCGGACAATTCGAGCCGCGTGCCGGCGGGGGCGTGCAGGCATTCCGGCGACTCGTCGAACAGCGAGCCGCGCGCCATCTCGAAAGCAATGTCGGCGAGGCGCCCGGACGCGCGGCCGGACATGAGCAGCCACGCGGTCTCGCCGCCGGCGGTCGCGACGTGGCGTTCGCCTGCGGCGAGCCGCAGGACGCCCATCGATATGCCGCTGTCATCACCGGGCGCTCCCGCGGTCGTAATCGCCGTGTAGCCCGGCCCGAAACCCTGGCGATGATCGGTGATGAATGAGCCCATCTCGTCCGCTCCCTTGCCGCCCGCCGCTACACGCGCGTCCACGCGCCCGCGGCGTGCGAGCGTTCCATCGCGTCCATGACGAGCTGCACGCGCAGCCCGACTTCGAAGCCCGGCACCGCCGGGCGGCCCTCGGCGATCGCTCGGATCAGGTCGCGCGCTTCGATGACCTTGAGATCGTTGATGCCGAGGCCGTGGCCCGGCGCAGGACAGAACCAGCGGTAATCCGGGTGTTCGGGTCCCGCCAGGATGGTCCGGAAGCCGCGCCGGCCCGCGACGTCCGACGACGCATACAGCCGGATTTCGTTCATCCGTTCCTGGTCGAAGGCGATGCTGCCCCGGGTGCCGAAGACCGTGAAGACGAGGCCGCACTTGAAGCCGGTCGCGACGCGGCTGATCGCAAAGGTGCCGCCGGCGCCGCCTTCGAAGCGCACCAGTGCGCTCGCGATGTCCTCGTTCTCGACCGGGCGCATCGCGCCGGTCGCCGGGTCACGCCGCTCGCGGTGCACGGTCTCGAGCCGCGCGGTCACCGACTCGATCGGTCCCAGCAGCACTTCCGCCATGTCGATCAGGTGCGAGCCGAGGTCGGCGAGCGCGCCGGCGCCCGCGAGCCGGCGCTGGCAGCGCCAGCTCCAGGGCACGCCCGGGTCCGCCATGTAGTCCTCGAAGTACTGGCCGCTGAAGCCCGTGACGGCGCCGATGTCGCCGGCGGCGATCATCTCCCGCGCGACGCGGATCAACGGATTGCGCGAGTAATTGAAGCCGATCAGGTGGCGCCGGCCGGAGCGCGCGGCGGCCGCTGCGACCTCGCGCGCCTCGGCGGCGTCGAGCGCGAGCGGCTTCTCGCACCAGACGTGCTTGCCGGCCGCGAAAGCGGCCAGCGCCATCTCGCGATGCAGGTAGTTCGGCGAACAGATGTCCACCACGTCGATGGCTGGATCGGCGACCAGCGCGCGCCAGTCGCCGGTCGAGCGCCGGAAGCCGAGCGAAGCGGCCGCCTCCCGGGCACGTCCCGCGTCCTGGTCCGCGAGCAATTCGAGCACCGGCGCCTCGACGTCCGGGAACACGGCGCCGACCGCCGAGAGCGCGATCGCATGCGCGCGGCCGATGAAGCCGCTGCCGATCAGCCCGATGCGCAGCGCCGGCATCAACCGGCTCCGAGCCGGACGATCGCGCGGGTGCGCATCGCCTGTTCCGCGGCGTCCGCGATCTCGAGCGCGCGGATGCCGTCCTCGCCCGAAACGAGTTCGGCTTCCTCGCCGTGCAGGCGCCGCACGAAGGCGTCGAGTTCCAGCCGGTAGGCATCGGCGTAACGCTCGAGGAAGAAGGGCAGGGCAGGATCGCGGCGATAGCCGCCGCCGTCCGCCTGCTCGAACGACGTCGCCCGGCGGTTGCCGGCGCGCAGCATGCCTCTGGCGCCGCAGACCTCGATGCGCTGGTCGTAGCCGAAGGCGGCCCGGCGCGAGTTCACGACCTGGGCCAGGCGGCCCGAGGCAGTCCGCAGCAGCACCGCGGCCGTGTCGATGTCGCCGGCGGCCCCGATCGCGGGATCCACGAGGCATGCGCCCTGGGCCGAGACTTCGACCGGCTCCTCGCCGAGCAGCCAGCGCGACATGTCGAAGTCGTGGATGCTCATGTCGCGGAACATGCCACCCGAGCGCGCGACGTATCCGGCCGGCGGCGGCGCGGGATCACGGCTCACGACCAGCACGTTCTCGACTTCCCCGATCTCGCCGGCCGCAATGCCGTCGCGCACGCGCCGGAACGACGGGTCGTAGCGGCGGTTGAAACCGATCGCGAGCAGGATTCCGGCCTTGCGCGCCGCGGCCACGCACTGCCGGGCGCGGGCTGCGTCGAGGTCCACGGGCTTTTCGCACAGGATCGCCTTGCGCGCGGCGGCGCCGGCCTCGATCAGGGCGGCGTGGGTGTCGGTGGGGCTCGCAACCAGGATTGCATCCACCGCCGGGTCGGCCAGCGCCTGCGCGGCCTCGGCGCGCGCCGCGCCGGTCGCCTCCGCGATGCGCGCGCAGGCGGCCGCGTCCACGTCCACGACGTAACGCAGGGCCGCGCGCGGATGGGCGCGCAGGTTTTCCGCGTGGATGCGCCCGATGCGCCCGGCGCCGAACAGTGCAAACGTCTTCATGCGTGGTGGCCGTCGGGGTCGCGGGCGGTCAGCTGGAACGCATAGCTGATCACGAGCGTCTGCGCGAGGCACAGCGACGCCGTCAGCGAGCGGAATTTGCGGAATTCCGCATCCTTGACCTCGAAGCAGAGGTCCGCATTGCGCGCGATCGGCGACAGCCGGCTGTCGCTGATCGCGATGACCTTCGCCCGGCGCTCGCGGGCCTCGGCCACGATATCGGCGGTCGGCTGGGCATAGGGCCGGAAGCTGGTCGCAATCAGCAGGTCCTTGGGGCCTAGCATGGTGCTCTGCTCGACGATCATGCCGGCAAGACCGTCGACCAGGTAGGCACGCTTGTCGGCGTGGCGCAGCGCATAGGCGAGGTAGGAGGCGACCGGGAAGGAGCGGCGCAGGCCGACCAGGTACACCGACTCGGCCTCGGCGATCATGCGCACCGCCCGGTCGAGGTCCTCGCGCCGCGTGGTCTCGGACAGATGCTGCAGCGCCGCGATGTTTCCCTGTGCGAACTCGCGCAGCAGGTCCGAGGGCGACTGCGTGGCGACGGTTCCTGCGCGCTCGTTGAACTCGCGGATGCGCTGGGCGTAGCTGGGGCTCGGCGCCAGCGACAGCAGCTCGTCGCGGAACAGCTTCTGCATCTCGCTCGCACCGTTGTAGCCAAAAGTCTTGGCGAAGCGGACGATCGTGGAGGGCTGCACCTTGCAGCGCTTGGCGATCACGGCGAGGGTCTCGAGGCCGATGTCGTTCGGGTGCTCGAGCGTGTAGGCGGCGACCTGCTTCAGGCGCGGGGAGAGCGACTCGTAGCGCTGCACGATGCGCGCGCGCAGCGACTCGACGTTCTGGCGGGTGGTCATGGCGGAATCCGGCTGCCTGGGCGCGGCCTCGGTCATGGACGGGACCCCGATCGTTTCAAGTTTCGAACAGACATTCCACTTGCCACCGGCCGGCAGGGCGCGCGCTCCCAACCCGGCGTTTTCGGACAGTATAGAACAGAATTTTCACCTGTTGTAGGGAACAAAAATTTCGTTCTATACTGTCCCAGAACCGTCATGGACGGTTGCCACAATGAAAGGGTCGGTCCGGCGCCCGCCGGGCCCGGTTCGCGCGCATCGAGGGGGTTCCGACGATGAACAAGCTGCTGGCAGCGCACATCACGATCATCCTGGGTCTGGCGGCGGCGCCCGGCGCCGCAGTCGCGCAAGGCTCCGGCACCGAAGAACTGAGCGAAATCGAAGTGCTGGCGAAGCGCGTCAACGCGCGCAACCGCGTGGATACGCCGTCGCCAACCCTGTCCTATGACGAGGAGTTCTTCCAGCGCTTCGAACCCGTGTCGGTCGGCGACATGATGAAGCGCGTCCCCGGCGTCGTGTTCTCGGACGACATCGGCGAGTACGCGGCCCCGTCGCTGCGCGGCATCGGTACCGAATACACGCAGGTCCTGATCAACGGCCGGCGCGTGACGGGCGGCACGAACGACAACACCGTGGTCGTGGACCGCATCCCGTCCGAGCTGGTGGAACGGATCGAGATCATCCGAAGCCCCAGCAGCGATATCGACAGCCAGGGCATCGGCGGCACGCTCAACATCATCCTGAAGGAAGGGGCAGAGCTTTCGGGCGGCGTCTATCGCCTCGGCCTGTACGAGATCGACGGCGAGTACGCGCCAAGCGGTTTCCTGTCGTTCGGCGACGGCAACGACCGCAGCGAATGGAACATGTCGTTCAACTACCAGGAGCGCTTCAACCGCAAGATCGAGACCGACCTCGAGCGGATACTGGACGGCGAGGGCAGCGCGGAGCCGGCGTTCACGTCGGTCACGGAGGGCCCGGACGAGCGCGAGACGACCGACATGGCCTGGACCGGCGACTGGCGGCTCAAGCTCGGCGAGGGTCACGAATGGCACCTCGGCGGGTTCTTCATCGACACCGACCGCGCTGAAACGGAGCTCGGGCGCGAGTTCGAGGTCGAGGACGACGACGGCGAACTGGCGACGGATTCCACCCAGGCCAACCAGCTGGATGCGTTCGCGGAACGGAACTGGGGCGTGGTCAGTGACTACCAGCGCCCGTTCGGCGCGGGCCATTCCTGGTCCCTGGATATCGGCTATGACCAGACGGATTTCGATGCGGACGAAAGCAACTGGGAAGACGGCCTGGATTTCGATTTCGCGACCATCGGCATCACGGATGTCGACGACATCCTGCCGTTCCTGGGGCAGACCAACGAGGCCATCAACGCGATCTTCGCCGCGGTTCCGCATGACGCGCGGCAACTGCGCGACCCGGATTTCTTCGACAGTCTCGAGGTGATCGATGCCGAAGACAATGAGATCCAGGTCCGCACGGCATTCGACTGGCAGCTCGACGGCTCGAAGCTCAAGGCCGGCATCGAATTGATGCAGCGCCAGCGCGACTTTTCGTTCCGCGTGTTCGAGAACGACGACGGCGACATCGAGGAAAACGAGGACGGGCTGTCGGTATTCGATGCCGACGACCAGCGCGCCAACCTGTACCTGAAGTGGACCAGGGGCCTCGGCAACGGCGAACTGGAGCTGGGTGTTCGCGGCGAGCACACCAGCCTCGACCTGGATGCCACGGTCTCGGAGGCGCTGGCGGACGCCGCCGCGGAACTCGCGACGATCGGCATCGTCATCGACGGCAACCAGATCAGCACGTCGGAAGACGTGTTCGAGCTCAATCCGAGCGCCCACTTCCGCTGGGACGTGTCGGACCGCACGCGCGTGCGCGTCAGCGCGGCGCGCACGGTGCGCCGGCCGAGCTTCGACCAGCTGAACCCGACGCTGCTGATCGACGACGAGGAAAGCATCCTCGGAAACCCGTCGCTCGACCAGGAAACGGCGCTCGGCCTCGACGCCGGCTTCGAGGTGGCGCTCGCCGGCAGCGACGCGATCTTCGGCTTCAACGCCTTTTACCGCCGCGTGACCGACAAGATCGAGCTCGATGGCGTGCCGGACGGCGTAAACCAGGTGTTCCAGGACTTCATCGACGAGGACATCGAAGCCACGGTCTGGATCAACAACCCGAACAAGGGGAAGATCTGGGGCGCCGAGGTCGACCTCAGCACGCCGCTCGCATTCATCAGCCCCGAGTTCCACGCTTTCGCGAACTTCACCTGGCTGGACAGCGAGATCCTGGACGCGAACGTCAACTACCCGATCAAGCACAAGTTCTCGGAGCAGCCGGACTATGTCTACAACTTCGGCTTCGACCACCGCATCGTGCCCTGGGGCCTGACCTGGGGCCTGAGCTACCAGAAGCGCGGCGAGGCGGAGCGCTGGACCAACGCGAGCGCGGAGACCAAGCAGATCCGGACGATCGATTACGACGGCAACCTCGAGTTCTTCCTCGAAAAGACGCTGGCGGACCGCTTCGTGGTCCGGCTGGCGGCGCAGAATCTCCTCGATGCGGAATTGCTCGAAGTGGAGCGGGAATTCGAGTCGGTCGACCAGATCCTGGACGGGACGCCCGTGACCGAGCGGTCGCTGCTCGAAGTCTCGGATCCCTCATTCATCCTGACGTTCCGCGGCACCTTCTAGCCTGAATCCTGCATTCCGCGCCGCGCTTCCGGTAAGCTGCGGCGCGGGATGCAACCGCCCGCCCAGTACCACAAGTCCCGCCACCACCAGCGGCTCCGGCGCCGGTCGTCCGAGCTCGAGGACCGCAAGCCGTTCGAGCGCCTGCCGTGGTGGCTGCGAGCGCTGTCGTCGCTGCCGCTAGGGGCGTGGTACGCGTTTGCGCGCTTCTTCGCGTTCCTCGCCGAGCACGTGGTCCGGCACCGGCGCCGGGTCATCGACATGCAGATCGCGGCCTGCTTTCCGGATCGAGATGCCGCGTGGGTGCGCGCCACGCGGCATGCGTTCTATCGCGGCTTTTCGCAGGTCTCGGTCGAGATCATCAAGGCGGCGACGCTCACGCCGGCGGAACTGGAACCACGGGTGACGTTCCGGGCCGAGCAGGCCGCGCAGGCGGCGCTCGACGCCGGCCAGTCGATCATGGTGGTGACCTCGCACAACTGCAATTGGGAATGGACGCTGCTGCGGCTGTCCTCCCTGGGGCATCCGATCCACGCCGCCTACAAGCCGCTGCGCGGGGTTTTCGGCGACCGGTTGATGCTGACCACGCGCTCGCGCTTCGGCGCCGAGATGATCCCGGCACGCCGGCTGCTGATGCGCGTCATGCGCCACAAGGGACCGTCGCGGATCGTCGCGATCGTGGCCGACCAGGCCCCGACCTCCTCGGGCGTGCGTTACTTCACGCGCTTCCTCGGCCTCGACACTGCCTTCTTCGTTGGCCCCGAGGCCATCGCGCGCGCCGCCAGGCTGCCGGTCTTCTACCTCGCAATGCGGCGCGAGTCGCGCGGCCATTACAGCGTCGAGTTCGTGCCGCTGTCGGCGGCGGGGGAGGAGCTCGCCGAGGGCGCGCTGCTCGAGCGCTATGCGGCGGCGGTGGAGAAGCTGACGCGCGAGCATCCAGCCGACTGGCTGTGGAATTACCGCCGCTGGAAGGTGCAACGGGACGCCGAGGGCAACCCCGTGGTCGTCAAGTCGGGCGAGCTGCCCGGCCCAGGCTAGCGTCAGGATTATAGCAAATACAGACGCTTAGCTTGCATTCCTAAGAGTTTCTGACAAAATGCGTCGCAACTAACGGTCCGGCCGTGGGACCGGAAGCGTGGACTGGTTCCTACGGCAGGCACGCGCGAGGCTGAGAGACTGCCTCGAGATCAGGGGGATTCCATCCGGGTGCCGACGGTGCAAGGCGACTCATTCTCCGACTTCACGGCCTCCGACGTCCTGTCGTCGAAGCTGTGGCAGTCGCGTCCCGATCGCCCGCCGCTTGGCATCGACCTGGCCTGCACCAAGGTCGCCGTCGACTTCCAGAACATCTCCGCCGGCAATGCCGATGCGGTGATCCGCCAGAGCCTCGAGATCCTGCGCGAGGCGATCCAGACCGACGCCGTGGTCATCGCGCTGTTCGACGGCCACGGCGAGCGCATCGAGTCGGTCGCAAGCTCGAAGGGGCCATTCGCGCAGTGCCGCCCCGAGGTGCTGAAGGGCGAGTCGCTGGAGTCGCTGCCGTGGATCCGCTCGCGCCTCGAGCACGTGCGCATCCTCGAGATCCGCGACACCGTCAACGTCCGGCCGGAACAGGCGGGCGACGCGGAGCGCCTCGCCGGGCTCGACATCCGCTCGCTGCTCTTGATCGCGTTCGCGGTGCAGGGGACGGTGCGCGGCTTCCTCGCTTTCGCTTCGTCCACGCCGCGTGACGGCTGGGACGTCAACCTGCACCTGCTGCTGAAGCTGGTCGGCACCAGCCTCGCCTGCGGCCTGGAGAAGGTGTCGCTGGCGGACCGGCTCGCCGACATGCAGGAGCGGCAGGAAATGGCGCTGCCCTGCGCCAACGACGGGCTGTGGGACTACGACGCGCAGTCCAACCACACCTGGTTCTCGCCGCGCTGGAAGGCCATGCTCGGCTTCGACGAGGGCGACGTCATCAGCTCGCCGGACTGGCACCGCATGGTGCACCCGGAGGACCTGGCCCGCGTCTCCGCCGCGATGCGCGACCACATCGCCGGCAAGACGCCGATGTTCGAGAGCGTGCACCGCCTCAAGCACACCGACGGCGAATGGCGCTGGGTCATCGGCCGCGCGGTCGCGCGCACCGACGACCAGGGCCGGCTGCGCCGCCTGATCGGGGTCGAGCTCGACATCACCGAGCGCAAGCTCTACGAGGAGGCGCTGTTCCGCGAGAAGGAGAGCGCCCAGATCACGCTGCAGTCGATCGGCGACGGCGTAATCACCTGCGACGCGCATGGCCGCGTCGAGTACCTGAACCCGGTGGCCGAGGAACTGACTGGCTGGCGCCTCGAGGACAGCCTCGGCCGCTCGATCGACGAGATCTTCCGCTCCTTCCACGAGGAGACCTGCGAGCCGCTCGAGAACCCGCTCGCGGTCGCGGTCCGGCGCATCCGCTCGATCAAGTCGGTGCGGCCGATGCTGCTGATCCGCAAGGACGGCAACGAGCTGTACATCGAGAGCACGGCGTCCCCGATCCGCGACGGCAGCGGCACGGTCACCGGCGGCGTGCTGGTGTTCCACGACGTGTCGGAGTCGCGCGAGCTGAACCGCCGGCTCTCGTACCACGCCAGCCACGACGTGCTGACGGGCCTGGTCAACCGGCGCGAGTTCGAGACGCGCCTCGAGCGGGCGCTCAAGAGCGCCAAGGCGCGCGAGACCTCGTACGCGCTGTGTTACATCGACCTCGACCAGTTCAAGATCGTCAACGACACCTGCGGCCATTCGGCGGGCGACGCACTGCTCGGCCAGGTCGGGGCGCTCCTGAAGTCCAAGGTACGCTGGCGCGACACGCTGGCGCGCCTCGGCGGCGACGAGTTCGGCGTGCTGCTCGAGAGCTGCTCGCTGGAGGAGGCGCTGCGCACGGCGGAGACGCTGCGCGAGTCGATCCGCAACTTCCGCTACACCTGGGAGGACCGCACCTTCCGGCTCGGCGCCTCCATCGGCGTGGTGCCGATCACGGCCGAAAACGAGGACGTGGCCTCGGTGCTGTCGGCGGCGGATTCCGCCTGCGGCGCGGCCAAGGAGAGCGGCCGCAACCGCGTGCACTGCTTCGAGGAAAACGACATCGACCTGATGCGCCGCCGCCGCGAGATGCAGTGGGCGGCGCGCATCAACAACGCGCTCGAGGAGTCGCGCTTCGAGCTGTTCCGCATGACCATCCAGCCGCTGCAGGTCGAGGACGCGGGCGAGCACTTCGAGCTGCTGCTGCGCATGCGCGACGAGGCCGGCAAGATCGTGGCGCCCGACCAGTTCATCGCCGCGGCCGAGCGCTACGGCATCACGCCCTCGATCGACCGCTGGGTCATCGACAGCGCCTTCCGCTGGCTGGTCTCCGAGGCCGATGAGCGTCGCCGGCTCACCATGTGCTCGATCAACCTGTCCGGACAGAGCCTCGGCGACGACAAGTTCCTGCCGTACGTCATCGAGCAGTTCCACAGGAGCGGCCTCGACGGCAGCAAGATCTGCTTCGAGATCACCGAGACCGCGGCGATCGCCAACTTCTCGCAGGCCAGCCGCTTCATCCAGGCGCTGAAGGAACTCGGCTGCAAGTTCGCGCTCGACGACTTCGGCACCGGCCTGTCGTCGTTCGGCTACCTGAAGCACTTCCCGGTGGATTTCCTGAAGATCGACGGCAGCTTCGTGAAAGGCGTGCTGCACGACCCGATCGACCGCGAGATGGTTCGCTCGATCAACGAGATCGGCCACCTGACCGGCAAGCAGACCATCGCCGAGTGGGCCGAGAACGCCGAGATCATCGAAGTGCTGCGTGGCCTCGGCGTGGACTACGCGCAGGGCTACGGCGTGTCGCAGCCGCAGAAAGTGCAGAGGGCGGCGATCGCGTAACGGCCGGCTGCGCTCGCCAGAGCGCGCTTTTCAAACTACTATCCGCTGATGTTCCTCAGCCACCGCCTTGGCTGTGCCTCGCTTGCCCTGCTCGCCGCCTGCGGCCAGCCGCAGGGGCCGGTCGCGCCGCCATCGGCAATGCCGGCATCGATCACCGTGCTCCTCGATGAGTTGACGGGAATGTGCCGCGAGGCTGGCGGCACGCCCCATGCGGAGGATGCCGTGCGCCGCGCCGACCTCAATGCCGACGGGCACGATGACTACGTCCTGTTCGCGGGCTGGGTCCACTGCGAGAACGCAGCCAGCATTTACGGCGATCGCCAGAAGGTCCTTGCCGTGTTCGCGGCCGACGGCCGTGGCGACGCCAGCGAGGCGTACCGCGACTTCGTCTTCGATGCCGGGTTCGAGACCGTGGACGGGGCGACACAGCTCTGGCTCACCGTCATGGCGGAGCAGTGCGGCCGGCCGGCGGCAGCGACCTTTGCGGAAGAGACATTTTGCCGGCGCGCCATCGTTCCCGTGGCGACGGCAAAGTTCGAGTATGCACCGGTATCGACTGCACGCATCATCGAGTGACGCATGAGAGTCGCCTTCCTCGCGGCAATGGCATGTTCCGGTCTCGCCGTCACTGCGATCGCTCCGGCCCAGCAGGCCGGCACCGAATGGGTGAACATGCATCAGCGGGTCGCCGAGCTGATGCGCGAGTTCAAGAACGAGGAGGCGCTCGCGCTCGCGCACCAGGCGGTCGCGCTGGCGGAGCAGAAGGTTGGCCCGGATCATCGCGACGTGGCGTCCTCGCTGTGGGACGTGGCGAACCTGCAGGTGCGGCTCAAGGACGACAAGGGCGCCGAGGCGTCGTATCAGCGCGCCATGGCGATCTACGGCAAGGTACATGGGGCGGAGGCCGTGATGGTTGGCATGTGCGCCGAGCAGCTGGGGACGCTCTATGACCGCATCGGCGAGCCACTCAAGGCTGAGCCGCTCTTCCTGCGCGCCCTGGCGATCGCCGAGAAGCAGCACGGCCAGCACGACCCGCGCACGGCGTCAGCGGTCAACAACCTGGCAGTGCACTACGACAGCCGCAACGAGTACGACAAGGCCGCGCCGCTGTACGAGCGTGCCGTCGCGATGCGGATCGAGACGCTGGGCGAAAAGCATGGTGCCGCGGGCGCATCCCAGCAGCGCCTCGCCGCGATGTACGCCCGCAAGGGCGACCACGCCAGGGCCGAGGAGGCCTACACGCGCCTGCTTCAATTGCGGACGACACTGCTCGGCGAGAACAACACGAACATCGCGGAGATCGAAACGACGCTGGCCGCCGTGTGCATCCGCAAGGGCGATTTCGACGCCGCCGAGGCGCACTACCAGCGGGCGCTCGCCATTTACGAGAAGCGGCTCGGGCCGGAGCACTTCGAGGTCGCCAACTCGCTGACCCGGCTCGCCGGACTCGAGCTCAAGCGCGAAAAGCCCGCCGACGCCGAGCCCTACGTGCGCCGCGCGCTGACGATCCGCGAGAAGGCTTTCGGCCCGAACCATGCCAACACGCTTCAGTCGATGCTGGACCTGGCCACCGTCTACCGCGCAGCGGGCAAGGAAGCCGAGGCCGCGGAACAGGAAAAGCGCGTGCAGGAACTCAGGGCCCCCGCACCGTAAGGCATCCGCAAAGGGGACCAGACTGTGACCGTGTTCACAGTGCGCTTGCGGCCGCTGTCGGCCGTATTTACGGCAACATTAAGTACGCGTCGTAAGTAGCTGTAACTAAAGGGGACCACCGACTGGCACAGGCCTTGCACCTTGTCCAGTCATGAACACCCCCAAGCGCGCGCGACTCGTCCTTGGCTGCCTGTTGATGACCCTGGCGCCTGCTGCACTGGCGGGCGATTTCAGCGCCGTCCTGAACGGGCGCTCCTTCCACATCGGTGCCGCGGAGCAGTGGAACGAGAACAACCTCGGGCTCGGCATCGAATACCAGCTCGCGTCCGAATCGCGCTGGAAGAAGGTCCTGATGGCGAACGGATTTCGCGACAGCAACGAAAGCATGTCGTACATGGCCGGCGCCGGGCTGCACCGCACGCTGTTCGACACGCACCGGCTCGGCGACTTCTACGTCGACGCCGGCATCAGCGCTTTTGTCATGACGCGCGAGGACGTCAACAACAACCGCCCGTTCCCGGGCATGCTGCCGAGCCTGACGGTCGGCAACCGCTACGCCGGGATCAATATCACCTACCTCCCCGTGCAGGCCGTCGAGAAGCTCACCGGTGCGCGCATGGTCGACGATTCGATCAGCGGCATCGTGTTCGTGCAATTCAAGGTGAGCGTGAGCCAGCTGTTCCCGACCGATTGATTTCCTGGCCGGGCGTGACGGCCGGCTTGCCATGCCCTCATCTCGATCCAGGTTGCTGCGGGTCGAGTTCGGCTCCGAACGACAGCACGACATGAATCTTACGTGGCACCGGTGGTGCATCCTCGACCATCAGGAAGCGGCCGTCCGGTGCCACGTCGTAGGTGTTCGTCGGATACAGGTTGTAGTGATAGCGGCCCGCAAACAGTACTTCGGGCTGGGTCAGTCGCGGACTGTCCTCGCCGCCTTCCAGCCGGACTGAAAGTACCTCGGGTCCCCTGCGGAAAAAGAGCTCCCGGCCGCTGCGCGACCAGACCGGCTCCTCGCCGCCTTCATGCGATGCCTGGAGGCGCGGACCCCGTAACGGGAATCGCTGCACGAACACCTCATTGCGGCGGGTCTCGTCGGAAACGTACGCGATCCACCGTCCATCCGCGGAGAACGCAGGCTCGCTCTCGTTGAACGCGGTGCGAAGCAGCGGCTCGGCGGTGGCGCCGTCGCGCGAATCGATCGTCCACAAGTCCATGCCATCGCGAATGCTGTGTTCCGTGAACACCAGCCGCCCATCCGGCAGCCACGCGTTGACGAAGTGATCGCGCTGGCGCCGGGTCAGTGCAGTTTCGGTCGCGGGCGCGTCCGCGGATGCCACATACAGCTCATAGTTGCCGGTGCGGCTGGAATCGAAGGCGATGCGCTTGCCGTCAGGCGACCAGACGGGTGAGTGATCGTCCACGCCGCGGCTGTGGCGAGCCAGGCTGCCACCGGCGAGCTCGAGCAGCCAGATGAAAACTTCATCGTCCTGAAGGTAGGTTGCAACCCGCTTGCCGTCGGGCGAGATGCGGGGCAGCGAGAACGGCTTGCGCGGAGCGCCGGCAGGCTCGACGCGACCGCGGCGATCCACCCAGACCAGCCGACGATCGGGTTGCTCGTAGCTGCCCTGGACATAGACGAGGTGCGGACCGTTGGAGGTCTCGTAGAAGGCCACCTGCGAGTTCACATTGGCCAGCAGGCCGCTCAAGCGCTGCTGCGGTGTTCCCGTCACCTGGAGCTTCTCGACGTCGAAGTCGACTGACATGAGTGCGCCGCCCCTCACGAACAGCAGCGCACCGCGCTCGAGGTAGCGGGGATGGTAGCCGCCGCGAATGAGCGTCCCACGAGTCTGGTCCGCGAGACGCACATAGGCGACGTCCGAATGGTCGATCTGATTGCCGCTTCCCCACACCGTGAACAGGACGGCACGACCGCCCGGCAGGCAGGCCGGCCAGATGTGACCCATGTCCTCCGCGCCACCCGGGACCGTTATTTGCCGCGGCCGACCTCCGATCGCCGAGACCTGCCACAGCCCGCTCGCGAAACGCGGGGCGTAGACGATCGTCTCGTTGTCGATCCAGCACCCGCCTATGAACTGCTGGGCATCGACGATGTCGTGCGCGATCCCGCCGTCGACGCTGACGCGCCGTAACTTGCCGTGTGCCGCAAACGCAATGGTCTGGCCGTCCGGCGACACGAATGCGCTGGTCGCGCCCTCCGTGCCTTTGAGCGGCTCCAAGGATTCGGAACGGAAGCGGCGCCGCCAAAGCATCGAATTGCCCCCGTCGTCGACCAGCGCGACGATGAGGCCCTGGCCGTCCGGCGTGAGTGCAAGCGGTGCCGCCGTGAACTCGGCAAGACCGGTCTGCGGCGGCAGTTCGATCGAGAAACGTACGGGCATGGATCGCGCGGGGTCCGTTGCCTTCGACGATCCGACCAGATACGCGACCGCGACCGCGGCCGCCGCGAGTGACGCCATGATTGCGATGAGCCAGTGCCGCCGGCTGACCCTCGGCAGGTAGAAGATGCTGTCCGTGGCTGTCCCCGTCGAACCGGCGACCGCCTCGAGCGCCAGCCCCAGGTCGTGTGCCGAGTGAAAGCGCGCAGCCGGCTCCTTCTCCAGGCAACGCGCCACGATGCGCGCGAGCGCCGTCGGCACGTTTCCCGGCAGCGGCCGGGGGTCATCCTTCAATATCGCCCCGAGTGACTCCGCCGGCGTCTTGCCGCTGAAGGCGCGAGCGCCGGCCAGCATCTCGTAGAGGACGGCGCCCAGCGCGAACAGGTCGGCGCGTGAGTCACAGGATTCTCCTCGCACCTGCTCCGGCGCCATGTATCCGAAGGTCCCGCGGAGTGCCGCGCTCGAGTGCACTGTGACTGTCGTCGGTGGCAGGCCCACGAGTCCTGCATCCTCCGCAAGCCGCGCGAGGCCGAAGTCCAGCATCTTGATGCGGTCCTGACCCGTGATGAAGACGTTGTCCGGCTTGAGGTCGCAATGAATGATGCCGCGCTCGTGCGCGGCGCCGAGGCCGGCACAAATCTGGACCGCGTACTCCACGGCCTTGCGCCACGGCAGCGGGCCGGACGCGAGGCGCTCGCGCAATGTGCGCCCCTCGAGCAGTTCCGCGACGATGAACGTCTCGTCGCCGGACTCCGCCAGCTCGTAGACGGCCATGACGTTCGGGTGCGAGAGCCTGGCGGCGGCGCGTCCCTCACTCGCGAAATGCGCGAGCCGACGGCGATCGGAGCGCACCGAGGCCGGCAGACGCTTGAGCGCGACCTCGCGCTCAAGCACCAGGTCGCGCGCGCGGTAGACCTCGCCCATGCCGCCGGATCCGAGTGCCTCCAGAAGCTCGTAGTGACCGAGGCGCGTGCCGGGCTGAAATCCGTCCGTGGGGCCGCCGGGTTCGCTCACGGGTGGTAGAGCGTCTGCGTCGCGGGAGAGTCCGTCAGCCTGCGGACGGTGAGCACTGCCGTTCCGACGCCGATCTCATCGAGGTGCTCGAGCGGTGTCGGGCCCGCGATACGCCGCCGGTTCACAAAGGTCCCGTTCTTACTGTCGAGGTCCCCGATCAGCGCCTGGCGGCCGGCGACCTCGATGCGGGCATGATGGCGCGACACTCCGGCCACGTCGACGATGATGCTGCAATCGAGTTCGCGGCCGAGCAGGTGTGCGCCGTCGCTGAGGGGGAAGGGCTGGCCGCGCCAGACCAGCAACAGTGCAGCCCCGCCGGGTTTCGCAGGCACCGGCGCGACCTCGGCGCAGAAAGCGTACCCGACGCCATGCGCAGTGCGGATGATGCGCGGCGCGCGCGCATCGTCGCCGACGGCGGTGCGTAACTCCGTCACCAGCCGACCAAGGCTGCTGCGTGCGACGTAGCTGCGCGGCCAGAGCAATTCATCGAGCTCCGACCGGGAGGCGACCCGCGGTCGCGCCTGGATCAGGTACTCGAGCAGCGCGTAGGACTTGGGCGGCAGTCGCACGACCTCTCCATCACGCCGCAATTCGCGCGTGGCCAGGTCGAGCAGGCAATTCGCAAAGGTGAGTCGCACTGCAAAATCACCAAATCCGAGCAGATTCCGAACCCTGTCTTTGGCGCGGCCCCGTATCTTACCGCCCGCGTCTGAATGCAGACCAAGCGGAAGAAGGCGCAAGCCTCTTGCGTCGCAAAAGATACGAATCCGGCAACCAAATCCATTACGGGGGCAAGATGAAAGGCGATATCAACGGTACATTATGTCGCGGTGCCAGGACTCCGATCATGGCACTGCTGGCTTCGGCGATCCTGGCGGGCACGCCCGCTGCCATGGCGAGCGGAAGCCACGACGCCATCTATGTGTCCGGCAACAGCACGTTTTCCGACTGCGGCATGGATGGCTCGGACGTCGCGCTGCTGATGACCGGGGACCTGGAAGGCTGCCTGAGCGTCTTCGTCCAGGGATTCAGCTGCAAGCCGGCCAACGGCTTTGTCCAGTACATCGAGCGCGGCCGCGAGGTGTTCGTCGGCACGTTCCGCGGCAAGCCGGGCAGTTTCAACACGACCTACATCGTGAATGCGGCCTATGCCGAGGGCTTCTGCGAGTCCTTTGATTTCAGCACCGAGTTGAGTGGAAGCTGCACCCACAAGGTCAGCGGCAAGAGCGGTGTCTTCCGGGGAGCCGAGGGCGTGCTCACGTTCTTCGACGTGATCACGGGAATGACGGGCGATCCTGTCACCGGCGAGTTCACTGCAGGGTACGGGGCGAACAACTTCCTGTATGCAGGCCCGATCCGTTTCCGGCGCGATCTCGTCAGCCTCGAGGCACCGGCTGCGAACGCCGAAGGCCCGCGGATGGCGCAGAATGTTTCCAGCGGCGAACGCACGCCGCACACGAGCGCGACAAGGTCCGCACTGGCGCGTTGCTAGGCGCCACTGCCTCAGTTCAAGTACGGAGTGCTGGCAGAGACCCCGCTTCGGCGGGGTCTCTTTTTTGTGCGGCCAGGGATCAAGAGGGGGCGGTCCCCTAGGTGAGCGCGTGCAGGTAGTCGACGTAGGAGCGCACCGCGCCGTCCATCCCCGCGATGCCTGGATTCGTCGATTCCACCAGGAAATACTCGTCCGGCGCGTGCGCGCGCGAGCCGTGGCCCAGCCCGAAGTGTCCGGCGGGTAGCCCTAGTGGCGGTCCGGTGAACACGTAGCCCGGCCAGGAACCGCCACGGCGCGGCCACAGGATCGGGTCGATGCCGGAGGCCCGGTAGACCTCGATGGCGGCACGCACCTGGGGCGCGTCCGGCGAGGTCGTGGTCGGGTCGTAGCCGCCGGTGACGTTGACCTCGAGGTCGCCGAAACCGCGCCGCTCGAGGTGCGCGCGCAGCTTCGCCACGGCGTCCTCGCGGGTCATGTCGGGCACGAGCCGCAGGTCGATCTTGGCAGCCGCGCGGTGCGGCAGGATGGTCATGCCGCCCGGGCCGGTGTAGCCGCCCACGAGCCCTTCGATGTTCACGGTCGGCCGGTGCGCGAGGTCCTCGAGCGCCTGCCGCCAGCTCGAGTCGCGGGCCCAGCGCTTCACGCCGAGGCCCTGCATCGCCGTGCGCTCGTCGAGCCGTCGCGCGGCCTCGTCGAGCATCGCCTGCTCGCGCACGGAGAGCTGCCGCACGGCACCGAGGTAATCGTCGATCGCCGGGTCGCCTTGGGCGTCGACCAGCGTATGGAGCGCCTGGACCAGATGCCAGGCGGGGCTGTCCACGCGCGCGCGGTTGCTGGAGTGCACGTCGCGTGCCGGCCCGCGACCCCAGCGCTCGCCGCTCGACACCAGCTCGAGCTCGACCACGCCCTTGGCGCCCAGCGACACCGTCACGGTGCCGTCACGGTTCTGCGCGGCCTCGGGCATGAACACGCCCTCGCACTTCGCGAGCGCCTCGCGCACGGGCGACGCGTGCACCACCTGCGCGAAATGCGGCGAACCGATTTCCTCCTCGCCCTCGGCGACCAGCACCAGGTTGACCGGGAGCTTGCGCCCGGAGCCGCGGATCGCATGCAGCGCCGCGAGGAAGGCGGCCTGCGGCCCCTTCTGGTTGACGGCGGCGCGGCCCATGACCGCGCGGCCGAGTCCCGGCATGTCGACGATCGCAGCATCCCACGGCGGCGATGACCATTCCGACGGGTCCGCCTGCTTCACGTCGTACATGAAGTAGACACCGATCGTGCGGCGCGCGCCGGCATCGAGCGTCGCGAACACGGAAGGATGGCCGTCCGTCGGACGGCGCTCGACGTGCTGGAAGCCGGCGTCGCGCAGCAGCTCCATCATGAAGCTGCAGCCTTCCTCCATGCCGCGGTTCTCCGCCGCGATCGAGGGCTGCCGGACCCAGGCCTGCAGCCGCGCGATCGATTCGGCGAGCCGCCGCTCGACTTCGGCGTAGACCGGCGCCAGGCGAGGCGCCGCATCCGCGCGGCCGGCGATCAGCCAGGCGGCACCGGCACCGAGACCTGCGCCGAGGAAGCGGCGGCGGGTGTAGCGGCCCATGGATCGGCGCTAGAACGGCAGCCCGTGCCCCTGGCCGCCCATGCACATCAGCATCGGCACGGACAACACGAAGTTGGTGCGCGAGGCGAGCAACGCGGTCTTGCGCGCGTTGGCCTTCTGCTCGTCCGTCGCCGGCACGATGCCGAGGATCTTCTTCTGGTTCGGCCAGATGAATACCCAGACGTTGAACAGCATGATGGTGCCGAGCCAGACGCCGACGCCGATGACCCGGAAGCCGGGCTGCAGCGTGAAGGCCTGGGTGAAGGCCGTGGGATCGCCGTAGCCGCTGCCTAGGTACCAGGCACCCGTGATCCACGTGACGACCGCGGCCCAGCGAAACCAGAATAGCGCGCGCGGGGCGATGTACTTGCTGATGCCGGCGCCGCCGGGGCCGCCCTTGTCCGCGGCCGCATCCGCGAGGCCCGGGACCTGCACCACGTTGAAGTAATAGAGCAGGCCGATCCACATCACGCCCGCCACGATGTGAAGCCAGCGCCCGAGCTGGGCGTGGTGCAGCGCGATGTCGGAGCCGGCGGCGACCGTGAGCAGGATGCTGGCGATGGCGGCCAGCACGAATGCGATGACGATGGAGCCCTTGACGCTCGTGAGCGGGTTCATGGCGTGTCTCCCCAGTGAGAGCGTTGAAGAATAGGGCAGGGGGTCCCATAATTCAACGCGTTAACGCCGCCCCGCCATGGACGAACGCCGCCCGTTTTCTCCCTGCATCAATGTCTGCTCGCTGGATGCCGGGAGCGTCTGCCGGGGCTGCTACCGGACGCTCGCGGAAATCGCGGGCTGGGGGGACATGAGCGCGGGCGAGCAGTGGGCAACGATCGAGCGGGCCGAAGGGCGCCGTCTCGCGGAATACGAGGAGCGCGGAAGGAAATGATCGACGAAGCCACGACCCGGCGCATCCGGGAATACCTCGACTCGGCGCCGGCGGTGCTGTTCATGAAGGGCACGCCGGATTTCCCGCAATGCGGCTTCTCGGCGCAGACGGCGGCGGCGCTCAAGGCGGTGAATGCGAAGTACCGCGAGGTGAACATCTTCGAGGAGCCGGAGCTGCGCGAGGCGCTCAAGCAGTACTCGAACTGGCCGACCTACCCGCAGCTCTACGTCAATGGCGAGCTGGTCGGCGGCTGCGACATCGTGCTCGAGATGTACCGGTCGGGCGAACTGAAGCAGATGCTGGAAGGGGCCGGCGCGATCGCCTGATTACTCCGGAGCCGGCTCCAGCATCGGGTTCGGATCCGCGGCGGGCGCAGCCATCCTGAGCCGCTCGATGGCGGCCTGGTACAGCGGCTGGAACTGGTTGCACACCACACAAAAGAGGTCCGCGGTGCGCTCCGCGTCGTAGGCCGCCGAGTGCGCTTCCTGCGACTGCCATTCGAGGCCGGCCGCCTGCGCGGCCCGCGACAGCACGGTCTGGCCGTAGGCGACGCCGGCGAGCGTGGCCGTGTCGAAGCACGAGAACGGGTGGAAGGGGTTGCGCCGGATCCCGGCGCGCGCGACGGCGGCGTTCACGAACCCGAGGTCAAAAGACGCGTTGTGCCCCACCAGGATGGCGCGCGTGCATTCCTGCTCGCGCACGGCCTTGCGCACCTCGCGGAACACGTTTCCGAGCGCGTCCGGCTCGGCCGACGCGATGCGCAGCGGGTGCCAGGGATCGATGCCGTTGACTGCGAGCGAGGCGGGATCGAGCCGCGCGCCGTCAAAGGGCCTGACGTGCTCGCGTATGGTCGCGCCGCGCGCAAGCCTGCCCTCGCCGTCGATGGTGACGAGCACGGCGGCGATTTCGAGCAGGGCATCGGTCGCGGCATTGAAGCCGCCGGTCTCCACGTCCACGACCACCGGCAGGAAGCCGCGGAACCGCTCGCGCATGAGAGGGGGCTGCGCGCTCACGGGCCGTTGCCCCCGTCCCGCAGCCGCCAGTCGAGACGGCCGCCCGCGGCCAGCGGCACCAATTCCCCGGCGCCGTAGGGATAGCGTTCGGGCACGGCCCAGGGTTCCCGCACCAGCGTGATCGTCTCGCGGTTGCGCGGCAGACGGTAGAAATCGGCGCCGTGGAAGCTGGCGAAGGCCTCGAGGCGGCCGAGCGCGCCGGCCCGCTCGAAGGCCTGCGCGTACAGCTCGATGCCCGCATGCGCCGAGAACACGCCGGCGCAACCGCAGTCGGATTCCTTGGCCGCGCGCGAGTGCGGTGCGCTGTCGGTGCCGAGGAAGAAGCGCGGGTCGCCGGCGGTTGCGGCTGCCACCAGCGCCTCGCGGTCGGACTCGCGCTTCAGCAGCGGCAGGCAGTACAGGTGCGGCCGTAACCCGCCCTCGAACAGCGCGCCGCGATTCAGCAGCAGGTGCTGGGGCGTGATCGTCGCCGCGACGCGGCCGGCGTCGTGCGCGCGCACGAAGGCGACGCCGGCGGCGGTCGTGACATGCTCGAGCACGATGCGCAGGCGCGGGTATTTCCGCACGAGCGGCGCCAGCTCGCGCTCGATGAACACGCGCTCGCGGTCGTAGGGATCCACTTCCGCGCCGGTCGCCTCGCCGTGCAGCTGCAGCACGACGTCGCGCTCCTGCATGCGCTCGAGCACCGCGGCGCAGCCTGCGAGCGTGCGCACGCCGGCCTCGGAATGCGTGGTCGCGCCCGCCGGGTAGCACTTGATGCCGCAGACGATGCCGGACTCCGCCGCGCGGTCCACCTCGGCCGGGTTCATGCCCTCGGTCAGGTACAAGGTCATCAGCGGCTGGAACGCGGATCCCGCCGGCAACGCGGCCAGGATGCGCTCGCGATAGCGCTGCGCGGCATCGACCGTGGTCACCGGGGGCTTGAGGTTCGGCATGACCACCGCACGCGCGAAGCGCCGCGCGGTGAATGGGGCGACGGCGGCGAGTTCCTGGCCGTCCCGCAGGTGCAGGTGCCAGTCGTCCGGGCGCGCAATCGTCAGTGTCTGCACGGGGGGACTCAATCTTGACCGGCGGGCGCCGCAGACAGGATCATATCGGGCCGGCCGCCGGCATGGGAGTATTGCCGAGGATTCCGCATGGCTGACGGCCCACAGAACGACGACCTCGACCCGCTCGAGACCCAGGAGTGGCTGGAATCCATTGACTCGGTGCTGAAGGCGCACGGTCCCGACCGCGCGCACTTCCTGCTCGACCGCCTGATCGACCACGCGCGCCGTTCCGGCGCCTGGCTGCCGTTCAAGGCGAACACGGCCTACCTCAACACGATCCACGTCTCGCGCGAGAAGCCCTACCCCGGGGACCGCGCGATCGAGCGGCGCATCGAGTCGCTGATCCGATGGAACGCGGTCGCGATGGTGGTGCACGCCAACCGCGTCAGCACCGAATACGGCGGCCACATCGCGACCTATGCGTCGTCGGCGACGCTGTACGAAGTCGGCTTCCACCATTTCTGGCGCGCGCCCACAGAACACCACCGCGGCGACATGGTGTTCATCCAGGGCCACTCGAGCCCGGGCATTTACGCGCGCGCCTACCTCGAGGGGCGACTGAGCGAGGACCAGCTGCGCCGCTTCCGGCAGGAAGTCGGCGGCGACGGGCTGTCGTCCTACCCGCACCCGTGGCTGATGCCGGATTTCTGGCAGTACCCGACGGTCTCGATGGGCCTCGGCCCGCTGCAGGCGATCATGCAGGCACGCTTCGTGCGCTACCTCGAGCACCGCGGGCTGGTCGAGCCTTCGGACCAGAAGGTCTGGTGCTTCCTCGGCGACGGCGAGATGGACGAGCCCGAGTCCATGGGCGCGCTCACCATGCCGGTGCGCGAGAAGCTCGACAACCTGGTGTTCGTCATCAACTGCAACCTGCAGCGCCTGGACGGCCCGGTGCGCGGCAACGGCAAGATCATCCAGGAGCTCGAGTCCGCCTTCCTCGGCGCGGGCTGGAACGTCATCAAAGTCGTCTGGGGCCACCGCTGGGACCCGCTGCTCGCGCGCGACACTTCCGGGATGCTGCGCAAGCGCATGGAGGAGGCGGTCGACGGCGAGTACCAGAATTTCAAGGCCAAGGGCGGCGCCTACACGCGCGAGCACTTCTTCGGCAAGTATCCGGAGTCGCTGGAGCTGGTCGCCAACCTGTCGGACGACGAGATCAAGGTGCTCAACCGCGGCGGCCACGATCCGCAGAAGGTCTGGAACGCCTACGCCGCGGCGGTCGCGCACAGGGGCCGCCCGACGGTGATCCTCGCCAAGACGGTCAAGGGCTACGGCATGGGCAAGGCGGGCGAGGCGCTCAACATCACGCACCAGCAGAAGAAGCTCGACGATGCCGCGCTGCGGGAGTTCCGCGACCGCTTCAACATCCCGGTCTCGGACGAGGAGATCTCGCGCCTGCCGTTCTTCCGGCCGGCCGAGGACAGCCCGGAAATGCAGTACCTGAAGTCGCACCGCAAGGCGCTCGGCGGCGCGCTGCCGCAGCGGCGGACGCAGGCCCCGAAGCTGACGGTGCCGCCGCTCGAGGCGTTCAAGAACCTGCTGGACGGCAGCGAAGGGCGCGAGATCTCGACCACGATGGTATTCGTGCGCATCCTGACCCAGCTGCTGAAGGACAAGCACGTCGGGCAGCACGTGGTGCCGATCGTGCCGGACGAGGCGCGCACCTTCGGCATGGAGGGCCTGTTCCGCCAGGTCGGCATCTACTCGTCGGTCGGCCAGCTGTACACGCCGCAGGACGTGGACCAGCTCATGTACTACCGCGAGGACCGCAAGGGCCAGATCCTCGAGGAGGGCATCAACGAGGCGGGCGCCTTCTGCTCGTGGCTCGCGGCCGCGACCGCCTATGCGAACCACGGGATCAGCATGATCCCGATGTACATCTTCTACTCGATGTTCGGCTTCCAGCGCATCGGCGACTTCGCCTGGGCCGCGGGCGACATGCAGGCGCGCGGCTTCCTGCTCGGCGCGACCGCCGGGCGCACGACGCTCGCCGGCGAGGGGCTGCAGCACCAGGACGGTCACAGCCACCTGCTGGCCTCGACCATCCCGAATTGCGTCGCCTACGACCCCTGCTACGGCTACGAGCTCGCGGTGATCATGCAGGACGGGCTGCGGCGCATGTATGCGGAGCAGGAAAGCGTCTTCTACTACATCACCTGCATGAACGAGAACTACGCGCATCCGCCCATGCCGAAGGGCGCCGAGCACGGGATCCTGCGCGGCATGTACCTGCTGCACGTCGGCGGTCGCGGAGCGGTGCGCGTGACGCTGCTGGGTTCCGGCACGATCCTGCGCGAGACGCAGGCCGCGGCGGAACTCCTGGAGTCGGAGTTCGGCGTGCCGGCGGACGTCTACAGCGTCACCAGCTTCTCGGAGCTGCGTCGCGACGCGCTCGCGGCGGAGCGTGACGCAATGCTGCACCCGGAGCGCAAGAAGGCGCGCAAGCCGTGGGTAAGCGAGTGCCTCGCGGGGCGCGACGGGCCGTTCGTCGCGGCGACCGATTACATGAAGACGGTCGCCGACCAGGTGCGCCAGTGGGTGCCCGGCCGCTACGTCGCGCTCGGCACCGACGGATTCGGCCGCAGCGACTCGCGCGCAGCCCTGCGCGGGCACTTCGAGGTGGACCGGCGCTGGATCGTGGTCGCGGCGCTCAAGGCGCTGGCCGACGACGGCAAGATCGATGCGGGCACCGTCGCGCTCGCGATCAAGAAGTTCGAGATCGATCCGGCCAAGCCGGATCCGCTCGCGTCCTGAACCGCGCCATGGCCGCAGTGATCACGGTCACCGTGCCCGACCTCGGCGACTTCAAGGACGTCGAGGTCATCGACGTGCTGGTGAAGGCCGGCGACAGCGTGGCGCTCGAGTCGCCGCTGATCACGCTCGAGACCGACAAGGCGACCATGGACGTGCCCTCGACTGCCGCCGGCCGCGTAGTCGCGCTCGCGGTGAAGAATGGCGACCGCGTGTCGCAGGGGGACGCCGTGCTGACGCTGGAGCCAGCGGCGGCCCCGCGCAAGGCGGCGAAGAAAGAGCCGGCGCCGGTCGCGGCGTCGGCGAAACCCGCTGCAGCCGCAGCGGCACCGGGCGTGGCCGCGCCCGTCGAAGTGAGGGTCCCCGATCTCGGTGATTTCAAGGACGTCGAGATCATCGATCTGCTGGTGCGCGAGGGTGATGCGGTCGCGCTCGAGGCGCCCTTGATCACGCTCGAGACCGAGAAGGCGACGATGGACGTGCCATCCTCCGCCGCCGGCACGATCCGCAAGCTGCACGTGGCCAAGGGCGGACGCGTGAGCGCGGGCGACCTGGTGGCGACCGTCCTGGGCACCGCGTCCGCGCCGGCGGCGAAGCCGGCGCCGCCACAGCCTGTGGCGTCGGCCGCGCCGGCTGCGCAGGAGCCCGCCGCACGCGCCGCGGTTCCGGCGGCCCCACAGGCCGCGGCCGCGACCGACGAGGCCGGCTTCTCGCGCGCGCACGCGGGTCCCGCGGTACGGCGCTTCGCCCGCGAGCTGGGCGTCGATCTTGCGCGCGTCAGCGGCAGCGGCCTCAAGGGGCGCATCACGCAGGAGGACGTCAAGGCCTTCGTCAAGAAGGCGTTGCAGGCGCCCGCCGCGGCTGCCGGCGCCGGCCTGCCGAAGGTCATCGAGGTCGACTTCGCGGCCTTCGGGCCGGTGGAGGTCAAGCCGCTCGGCCGGATCCAGCGCATTTCCGGCGCGCGTCTGCAGGCTTCCTGGGTCAACCTGCCGCACGTCACGCAGCATGACGAGGCGGACATCACCGACCTCGAGAAGCTGCGCGCCTCGCTCAAGGAGCACGCCTCCGGGCTCGGCATCAAGCTGACGCCGCTCGCTTTCATCGTGCGCGCCTGCGCGCGCGTCATCGCGGATTTCCCGCGCTTCAATTGCTCGCTGGATGCCAGCGGCCAGAACCTGGTCTACAAGAAGTACCTGCACCTCGGCTTCGCCGCCGACACGCCGAACGGGCTGGTGGTGCCGGTGATCCGCGATGCGGGGCGCAAGGACATTTATGAGCTCGCGCGCGACCTCGCGGACCTCTCGGGCAAGGCGCGCGCCGGCAAGCTGTCCGCCGCCGAGATGCAGGGTGGGTGCTTCACGGTATCGAGCCTCGGCGGCATCGGCGGCACGGCCTTCACGCCGATCATCAACGCGCCGGAAGTCGCGATCCTGGGCGTGTCACGCTCGCAATTCCGGCCGGTATGGCAGGGCGCCTCGTTCGAGCCGCGCCTGATGCTGCCGCTGTCCCTGTCCTACGACCACCGCGTCATCGACGGCGCCGAGGCCGTGCGCTTCGTGGTCGCGCTCGCCGGGGAACTGGCCCACCCGCGCGCCCTCACCGAGGCGGTGCCTTGAGCGGGCTCGTCGAGCAGCGCGTCCCGGACCTCGGGGACTTCAAGGACGTCGAGGTCATCGAGGTGCTGGTCAAGCCGGGCGACAGCGTCGAGCCCGAGACGCCCCTGATCACGCTCGAGACCGACAAGGCGACCATGGACGTGCCGGCGACCGTCGCGGGCGTGATCCAGGAACTCAAGGTCGCGAAGGGTGATCGGGTCTCGAAAGATTCGCTGATCGCGCTGGTCGCGTCCGCCGCCAGCGATACGGTGCGGCTGCCGTCGCCTCCGGCCGAAGACACCGTGCGAGTGCCGTCGTTGACAACCGCGCCGGCGCCGGCAAGTGAACCCCGGCCCGCCGTCGCAGCCGGCGAGCCCGCCGCGGACCTGACGACCCAGCTGCTGGTGATCGGCGCCGGTCCCGGCGGCTATACCGCGGCATTTCGCGCCGCCGACCTCGGCATGCGGGTGCTGCTCGTGGACCGCTGGCCGCAGCTCGGCGGGGTCTGCCTGAACGTCGGCTGCATCCCGTCGAAGGCCCTGCTGCACGCGGCGCGCGTGATCGAGGAAGCGGAATCGATGTCCGCGCACGGCATCCGTTTCGGCAAGCCGGAGATCGACACCGATGCGCTGCGGCAGTGGAAGAACAAGATCGTCGGCAAGCTGACCGCCGGGCTCACGATCCTCGCCAAGCAGCGCAAGGTGGAAGTGCTGCGCGGATTCGCGCGCTTCGCCGGGCCGAACCGCGCCAAGGTGCGCACGCACGAGGGCGCCACGCGCATGGTCGGCTTCGAGCATTGCATCATCGCCGCGGGCTCGGAGCCCGCGCGCATCCCGGGCCTGCCCGAGGACCCGCGCGTGCTCGACTCTACCGGTGCGCTCGACCTCAAGGACGTGCCGCAGCGCCTGCTGGTGGTCGGTGGCGGCATCATTGGCCTCGAGATGGCCTGCGTCTACGACGCGCTCGGCTCGAAGGTGAGCGTGGTCGAACTGACCGAGGGCCTGATGCCGGGTTGCGACCGCGACCTGGTGCGGCCGCTGGAGAAGCGGCTGCGCAGCCGCTATGCCTCGATCATGACGGGCACCAAGGTGCTCGGCGTCGATACGCTGGACGAAGGGCTGCGCGTGCACTTCGAGGGCGCGAAGGCGCCGGAGCCGCAGGTCTTCGACCGCGTGCTGTGCTCGGTCGGGCGCGTGCCGAACGGCCGGCTGATCCAGGCCGAGGCCGCGGGCGTCGCGGTGGACGCGCGCGGCTTCATCCCGGTGGACCGGCAGCAGCGCACCAACGCGCCGCACATCTTCGCGATCGGCGACATCGTCGGGCAACCGATGCTGGCGCACAAGGCGACGCACGAGGGCAAGGTCGCGGCCGAGGTCGCGGCCGGCGGCAAGAGTTCCTTCGACGCGCGCGTGATCCCTTCGGTCGCCTACACCGACCCGGAGATCGCCTGGGCGGGAATCACCGAGACCGAGGCGCAGGCTCAGGGACGCAAGCTCGGCAAGGGGCTGTTCCCGTGGATGGCGAGCGGCCGCTCGCTCGCGCTCGGCCGCGACGAGGGATTCACCAAGCTGCTGTTCGACGAGGAATCCCACCGCGTGGTGGGCGCGGGCATCGTCGGCACCAATGCCGGCGAGCTGATCTCCGAGGTCGCGCTCGCGATCGAGATGGGCGCGGAGGCCGCCGACATCGGCCTGACCGTGCACCCGCACCCGACGCTGTCCGAGACCGTTGCCTTCGCCGCCGAGGCCTACGAAGGCACCCTGACCGACCTCTACATGCCGAAGAAATAATGGGGACGCATCCCAATTAATCTAATTGGGATGCGTCCCCATTCAGATGCGGCGGCGGATCAGTTCGTCGAGGCTGAGACGGCCGGCGCCGGTGAACAGCAACGGCAGCAGCATCGCGATGAACAGCAGCGGCAGCTTGAAGTTGCCGTAGCCGCGGTCCGTGATCGCATAGCCCTTCCAGAGCTCCGAAAGCGAAGACCAGTCCGCGGGCCAGTGCACACCCGCGATCGCGACGATCGTCAGGATCAGGAGCGCGACCGCCCAGAAGCGCGTCGCGAGGCCGAGCCAGAGGCAGACGCCGCCGATCAGCTCGATCCAGGTCGCGAGGAACCAGCTCACGCCGGGCGGCAGCAGGTCGAACGGGAACGGGAACTTGTCGGCGACCTCGGCGAACCAGTTCTCGCCGCGCAGCTTCTCGAGGCCGGACTCGAGAAACTCCCAGCCGATGAGCGCACGCAGCGCGAGCTGCGGCAGCCAGGTGCCGACGCGGTCGAGGCCGCGGTGCGCCGCTTCCACCAGGCCGTGAATTGCGTGCATGCGGGCTGCCTCCGGTTCAGGCGACGACGCACAGCACGCCGCGGGCGTGCAGGTCGCGGATGGTGCCGGCCGCGGCGCTTGCCGCGTCCGTCGTCAGTTCGATGCCGGCGCCGGCGCAGGCGGCCCGCGCCGCGAGGCCGGGAGAGTGCTCGAGAGCGTCCAGCAGGCGCGCGGTCTCGGCGCCGACCTCGAGGAACTGCACGCGGTCGGCGGCATCGCGATACACGACGAGGAACGTCGGCTGCGGCGGCGGGCCATCCAGCCGGTGGCCAGGTCCCAGCCGGTGCACCGGCCAGCGGTAGGCGAGCGGCCAGGCGAGCGGCGAAACCGCGAGCGGGGCCTGCAGCGGATCCGCCGGCAGCAGCCCGGACGGCGGCGCCTGTTCCTCGCTGATCGCCAGCGCGAGTTCCACCCACTCGTAGTGCGCGAGCTCCGCGGCGAAGGGCGGTTCGCCGCGGCCCGGCGCGTCGCGCGCCTGCAGCCACTCGAGGAATTCGCGCGGCAATTCCAGGAAGTAGGGCGTGTGCGCATGGTGGCGCGCATAGAATTCGCGCACCAGCGCGCGCCAGCCGGCATCGCCCAGGATCCGCCGCAGCACCGGGAACGCGCCGCCCAGCAGGTCCACGAGGTTGTTGAAGAACAGCTCGCGGTACACGGCCATGCGGCGCGGCTCGACGTCCGCCGGCGCAGGCGCATGGTCCGGATCCCTCAGGTGCGCGGCGAAGGCCCTCTGTTCCTGGGAGAGCGCCATGGTCAACCTGCAGCCGCGCGCCGCGCGGGAGCCTGCTGCCGGGCGCGGACACCCGCGACTTCCGCGACCAGTTCCGCCAGCGGCGGGAAGTTGAAGTCGCGCTCGAGCAGCGTCGGCACGGGCCCCAGCAGGTCGTAGGCCTCGTCGAGCAGCGACCAGACGTCGCCGCAGACCGGGGCGCCGTGCGTGTCCACGCGCAGGTCCGGCGCCTCCACGTAGTGGCCGGCGACGTGGAAGTACCAGACCCGGGAAGCGGGCAGCGCGCGCAGGAACGCCGATGCGTCGTAGCGGTGGTTGATCGCGTTGACGAAGATGTTGTTGACGTCCAGTAGCAGCCCGCAGTCGGCCTCCTCGAGCACTGCGTTGACGAACTCGATCTCGCTCATGCGCGCGCCCGGCGCCGCGTAGTAGGAGACGTTCTCGACCGCGATCGGCCGGTCGAGCGCGTCCTGCGCCCGGCGGATCCGCCCGGCGACCCAATGCACCGCCTCCTCGGTGAACGGGATCGGCATCAGGTCGTAGAGGTGGCCATCGTCGGAGCAGTAGCTCAGGTGCTCGGTGTAGGCGCGGATGCCATGCGTGTCGAGGAACCCGCGGATCGCGGCGAGCAGCTCGAGGTCGAGCGGCGCCGGGCCGCCGAGCGAGAGCGAAAGCCCGTGCGCCACGAACGGATGGCGCTCGGTGAAGTGGCGCAGGTCCCGCGCGAGCGAACCGCCCGCGTGGATCCAGTTCTCGGGCGCCAGCTCGAAGAAATCGATGCCGGCGGCGCCGCCGGCGCGCAGTTCCGGCACCAGCGCGCGCCGGAAGCCGAGCCCGGCCCCGGCCACGGGATATCGCGCAGTGCTGAAGGAAGGCTGGTGCATTGCTTGCCAGGATTGGACCGGGGCGGTGCTCCCGATATTACCCATCCGCGGGCGTTTTCTGCCGGTAACGGCAGAGATCGGCCACCGGGCAGCGCGGGCACAGCGGACGCCGGGCCTTGCAGACGTGGCGCCCATGCAGGATGAGCCAGTGATGGGCATCGGCCCGGAATTCCTCCGGCACGACCGCCAGCAGGCGCTCCTCGACGCGGCGCACGTTTGGCCCGGGCGCGAGGCCGGTGCGGTTGGCGACCCGGAAGATGTGGGTGTCCACGGCGATCGTCGGCTCGCCGAATGCCGTGTTGAGGACGACGTTCGCGGTCTTGCGCCCGACCCCGGGCAGCGCCTCGAGCGCCGCGCGCACTCCCGGCACCAGGCCGTCGTGGCGCTCGAGCAGGATGCGCGACGCCTCGATCACGTGCCGCGCCTTGACGCGCCAGAGGCCGATGGTGCGGATGTAGCCGGCAAGCCCTTCCTCGCCGAGCGCCACCATCGCCTGCGGCGTGGGCGCGGCGCGGAACAGCGGGCCGGTCGCGGCGTTGACGCTCTTGTCCGTGGCCTGCGCCGACAGCATGACCGAGACCAGCAGCTGGTAGCGGGTCCGGTAACGCAACTCGGTCCGCGGCCGCGGGTTGGCGGCGCGCAGCCGCTCGAAGAACGCGCGGCGTGCGGTGGCCCCGAGCGTGCGTTCAGCGGCCTTGCGCGCCATCGCCGGGAAGGCTCGCGCGCAATGCGCGTTGCTGCTCGGCCTGCGCGGCCGCGAGCCGCGCGAGGCGGGACTGGTAGAGCCGCCGGAATTCCGGCGCGCGCCCATCGATCCCGGCGCCGTCGAGCGGCCTCGCCGGCAGGCCCGGCGCGGGCACCATGCGGATGCAGTCCACCGGGCAGGCCGGCAGGCACAGCTCGCATCCCGGGCAGTCCGCCGCGATGACCGTGTGCATGCGCTTGCGGGCGCCGACGATGGCGTCGGTCGGGCACACGTCCAGGCAGCGCGCGCAGCCGATGCAGGCCGGTTCGTCGATCCAGGCCACGGTCGGCGCCGCTTCGCTGCCGCAGGAAGTATCGAGCGGCAGCGGCGGCCGCGCCAGCAGCGCGGCCAGCCTGTCGATCACGTGGGCGCCGCCCGGCGGGCAACGGTTGAGTTCCGCCTCGCCGCGCGCGAGCGCCTCCGCGTAGGGGCGGCAGCCGTGGTAGCCGCAGCGCCGGCATTGCGTCTGCGGGAGCAGCGCGTCGATGCGGTCCGCGAGGGATTCCGCGGATTCCATGCGGACTCAGCTCACCTTCATGCCCGCGGTCGCGCCCGAGTCCGGCCCGACCAGGAACAGGCCGCCGTCGCCGGATGCCGCCAGCACCATGCCTTCGGAGGTGCCGAAGCGCAGCTTGCGCGGCTTCATGTTGGCGACCACCACGACGTGGCGGCCGACCAGCGCGGCCGGCTCGTAGGCCGAGCGGATGCCGGCGAAGACGGTGCGGCGTCCGCCGCCCAGGTCCACGGTGAGCTGCAGCAGGCGATCCGCGCCCTCGACCAGCGCGGCCGCCTCGATGCGCGCGACCCGGAGGTCCACGCGGGCGAACTCCTCTGCGGAGATCTCGGCGGGCTGCGCCGCTGCGGCGGGCTTCTCGCTTTCGGTCATCGGGGTCTCCACGAGCTTGCTGACGGCGGTCGCGTCCACGCGGGTCGCCAGCGGCAGGTATTCGCCGATCTCGGTGCCCAGGAGCGGCCGGGCGACGTCGTGCCAGTGCGCAATGGGGGCGCGCAGGAACGCTTCGGCGCGGTCCGCGGTCGCCGGCAGCACCGGCTTCAGGTACGCCATCAGCACGCGGAACAGGTTGAGGCCCTGCGTGCAGACCGCCTGCACCTCCCCCGCGCGCGCCGGGTCCTTGGCCGCGAGCCAGGGCTTCTGGCGGTCGATGTAGAGGTTGGCGCGGTCGGCGAGCTCCATGATCTCGCGCACGGCGGCGGCGTATTCGAGCGCCTCCCAGGCCTCGCCGATGCCGATGCCGGCGTCCACGAACTCCCGGTACAGCGCCGGGTCCGGCAGGGTCGCGGCGAGCCTGCCACCGTGGCCGCGATGGATGAAGCTGGCGCAGCGGCTCGCGATGTTGACCAGCTTGCCGACCAGTTCCGCGTTGATGCGGGTCGCGAACTCCTCGAAGTTGAGGTCCACGTCCACCAGGCCCGGCCCGAGCTTGGCGGCCAGGAAGTAGCGGAAGTACTCGGCCGGCAGCGCCGAAAGGTAGCGCTCGGCGGTCAGGAACGTGCCGCGCGACTTCGACATCTTCTCGCCGTTGACCGTCAGGAAGCCGTGTGCGTGGACCGCCGTGGGCTTCCTGAAGCCCGCGCCCTCGAGCGTCGCCGGCCAGAACAGCGAGTGGAAGTAGAGGATGTCCTTGCCGATGAAATGGTGCAGTTCCGCGTCGCTGCCGGGTGCCCAGTAGTCGTCGAAGGTCAGTCCCTCGCGGGCGCAGAAATTGTCGAAGCTCGCCATGTAGCCCACCGGCGCGTCCAGCCACACGTAGAAATACTTGCCGGGGGCGTCCGGGATCTCGAAGCCGAAGTAGGGCGCGTCGCGCGAGATGTCCCAGTCGCGCAAGCCCGCCTCGAACCACTCGTCGAGCTTGTTGGCGACCTCGGGCTGCAGGGCGCCTCCGCGCGTCCACTGCCGCAGCATCGGCTCGAAGTCCCCAAGCCGGAAGAAGATGTGCTCGGACTCGCGCGCCACCGGGCGCGTGCCGGTCACCACCGACACCGGGTCGATCAGGTCGAGCGGCGTGTAGGTGCCGCTGCAGTTCTCGCAGGCGTCGCCGTACTGGTCGGGCTTGCGGCAGATCGGGCAGGTGCCCTTGACGTAGCGGTCCGGCAGGAACATGCCGGCCTTCTCGTCGTACGCCTGCCGCACGCTGCGGCGCGCGAGGTGGCCGGCCTTCGCCAGCGCCTGGTACATCCGCACCGTGAGCCGGCGGTTTTCCTCCGAGTGCGTCGTGTAGTAGTTGTCGAAGCCGATGCCGAAGGCCGCGAAATCCCGCCGCCGCTCGGCGCCCACCTGCGCGATCAGCTGCTCCGGCGTCACCCCCTCGGCCTGCGCCTTCAGCATGATGGGCGTGCCGTGGGTGTCGTCGGCGCAGACGTAGATGCAGTCGTGCCCGGCGAGCTTCATGTAGCGGACCCAGATGTCGCATTGCACCACCTCGGTCATGTGGCCGAGGTGGGTGGGTCCGTTGGCGTAGGGCAGCGCGCTCGTGACGAGGATGCGGCGGGGCATGGGCTCAGTTCGAGTCGCGGTACTGCTCGAACTTCGACTTGTTGAACGCCTTCTCGTAGGCGGAGCGCCCGCTGATCAGCGCCTGGTCGAGCAGCTGCTCGATGGCGGAGTCCATGGTGCGCATGCCGGCGCCGGCGCCGGCCTGCATCACGGACTCGATCTGGTCGATCTTGCCCTGCCGGATCAGGTTGGCGGCAGCCGGCGTGTTGATCAGCACCTCGAGCGCGGCCACGCGGCCCGCCACGCCCTTGCGCGTGATCAGCTGCTGCGAGATCACGCCGCGCAGGGAAGTCGAGAGCATGGTGCGCACGTGGCTCTGCTTGTCGGCAGGGAAGGCGTTGACCAAGCGGTCGACGGTCGCCGCGGCGCCGTTGGTATGGACGGTCGCCATGACGAGAATGCCCATTTCCGAGGCCGTGATGGCGGTCGAGATCGTCTCGAGGTCGCGCAACTCGCCGACCAGGATGACGTCCGGGTCCTCGCGCAACGCCGACAGCAGCGCGCTCAGGAACGACTCGGCGTGGACGCCGACCTCGCGCTGGCTGATCAGGCAGTTCTTGCGCGCGTGCACGAACTCGATCGGGTCCTCGATCGTGACGATGTGGCCCTTGATGCGGGAGTTGATGTCGTCGATCATTGCCGCGAGCGTGGTGGACTTGCCGGATCCGGTCTTGCCGGTGACCAGGATCAGCCCGTTCGAGACCTTGCACAGGTTGCGCACCGCTTCCGGCATCTTGAGCTGCTCGAGCGACTGCGCCCGCGACGGGATCGCCCGGAACACGCCGCCCATGCCGTTCAGCTGGCGCAAGACGTTGACGCGGAAGCGCGCGACCGTGCCCAGCGAGTAGGCGAAGTCGGTGCCGTCGCGCGCCTCGAAGCGCTCGACCGCCTTGCGCGGCATGATCTCGTACAGCGCCTCGCGCACGGCGTCCGCGGCGAGCCGGTCCGGGCGCAGCGAGGACAGCTTCCCGTACTGGCGGATGCGCGGCGGGTCGCCCGCCATGAAGTGCAGGTCCGAGCCGTCGCGCTTGAGGATCTCCTCGAGGTATTCGTCGATCTTCGCCACGGCGCGCCCCTCAGTCGACGGTGTCGAACCGCGGCAGCAGGCTGCGGTCCACCACGAACTTGGAGAACAGCTTCTTGTCGTTGGCGTAGGCGTAGGCGTCGTCCGGGTCGACTTCCTTGGCCTTGATCGCGCGCAGCAGCGCCTGGTCCATGAGTTCCATGCCGAGGTCCTTGCCGGTCTGGACCTGCGCCGGGATCTGGTGCGTCTGGTCGGTCTGGATCAGCTTGGCGATCGCCCGGTTCATGACCATGATCTCGCAGACCGCGCGGCGGCCGCGATTCTCGGGCCGGCGCACCAGCACCTGCGTGATCACCGCGATCAGGCTCTGCGCCAGGAAGCTCTTGGTCTGTTCGCGCAGGTCCGCGGGCAGCGCGTCGATCAGACGGTCCACCGTCTTCACGGCGCTGGTGGTGTGCAGCGTGCCGAGCACCAGGTGCCCGGTCTCGGCGGCGGTCATCGCCATCGAGATGGTCTCGGCGTCGCGCAGCTCGCCGACCAGGATCACGTCGGGGTCCTCGCGCATGGCGGCGCGCACGCCCTCGGCGAACGAGGGCAGGTGCGTGCCGAGCTCGCGCTGCACCACCTGGCACTGCTTGCTACGGTGGACGAACTCGATCGGGTCCTCGAGGCTGATGATGTTGAGCGCGCGGGTCGCGTTCAGCAGGTCGATCATCGCCGCGAGCGTGGTCGACTTGCCGGTGCCGGTGGAGCCGGTCACCAGGATCATGCCCTGATGGTAGTCGCAGAGCTTCTTGATCAGCGGCGGCAGGCTGAGCGAGTCCAGCGTCGGGATGTCGGCCGGGATCGCGCGGAACACGGCGCCGACCCCGGAGTCCTTGCGGAAGATGTTGACCCGGAAGCGGCCGCCTTCCTCGGCGACGTAGGACATGTCGACGTCGTGGCCGGCCCGGAACCGGTCGGCCAGGTTGCGCGACAGGATCTCCATGACGTAGGCCTCGAGCTCGGGCGCCGCCAGCTCGCGGAACCGGATCGGCACCAGCTCGCCGTTCATGCGCAGCATGGGCGGCACGCCGACGGCCAGGTGGACGTCGGAGCATCCCTGGGTCGAACCGAGCTTCAGGAAGGCGTCGATGCGCGGCATTTGCCGCGCGAGTGAATCACAAGAACGGCTCCAGCGCCACCCGCAGCTCGTCCATGGAGGCGTAGCGCTTCTCCTTGTCCACGGCCATGGCCTTCATGACCACGTCGGACAGCGGCTGCGGCAGCGCGGGATTCAGCTCGATCGGCGGGCGCGCGCGGCCCTGGACGTGCTGGTACATGACCGACATGTGGTCGCCGCGGTGGTACGGCGGCGTGCCGGTCAGCATCTCGTACAGGATCACGCCCAGCGAGTAGATGTCGGCCCGCTCGTCCACCTTCTTGCCGAGGATCTGCTCGGGCGCCATGTACTTGGGCGAGCCGATCACGTAGCCGGTCTTGGTCAGCTGCGTGTCGCCCTGGTGCTGGGCCGCGGCCACGCCGAAGTCCACCACCTTGACCACGGCCTCGTCGTTGATCAGCACGTTCGCGGGCTTGAGGTCGCGGTGGATGATGCCGACGCCGTGGGCGACCGCCATGCCCTTGGCGATGTCCACGCCGAAGCGCACCGCGCGGCGCTGCGCCAGCGGCTTGCCGTCCGACACCTCGGAGCCGACCGTGTGCGAGGGGAAGTACTCCATCGAGATCGCGTAGTTGCCGCGGATCTGCAGGAAGTCGTAGATGCGGATCACGTTCGGGTGCGTGATCTTGCGGCTGTAGCGCAGCTCGTGGACGAAGCGCTGCATCATCTCCTCGTCGGTGGAGATGTTCGGGTTCAGGAACTTGAGCACCAGGCGCTCGTCCACCACGGTGTCCTCCATCAGGAGCACGGTGCCGAAGGCGCCGCGGCCGATGCGCTCGATGTACTTGTAGCGGCCCTCGAGCACGTCCCCGGGCTTGAGCGTCGCGATGTCGAGGCGCGCCTGTGCCTCGGCCTGCTTCATGATCGCGGAGACGTCGGCGCTCTCCATCAGCAGCGTGCGCTGCGCGTCGGCGCCGGCCTTGGTGGGGGGCGCGGGCCGGCCGGGGGCCGGCATCGTGCCGGAGCTGCCGAAGCGCGCGTCGAGCTCGGACAGCGCGCGCACCGCGGCGCCGGCGACCGACTGGTCCGCCAGCGAGGCGAGCGGGGCGATCTTGGCGCGCAGCGGGTCGATGTTGCGGTCGTCCGCCAGCCGCACCAGCGCCGACATGGCCTCGATGCGCACGTCGGTCTCCGGACGGTCGAGCGCCGCCAGCACGAACGCGGTCGAGCCCGTGTCGCCGATCTTGCCGAGCGCGCGCACCACGCTCGGCACGGACTTCGGGTTCGACTTCATCATCTCCACCAGTCGCGGCACGGCCTTCTTGCTGCCGATCTCGCCGAGCGCGTCCACGGCGCGCTCGCAGACCCACCAGTCGGAATCCCTGGTGGCCTCCAGCAGGTGGGCGAGCGCGCGCTCGTCCTTGGTCTGGTTCAGGATCTCGATGGCGGTGCGGCGGACCTCCTCGTCCTTGTCGGACACCAGCGAAATCGCCGCGCCGATCACCACCGGGCCGCCGATCTTGCCGAGCGCGTCCGCCGCGCGGCTGCGCACCCACCAGTCGGCGTCGCGGATCGCCTTCAGCAGGTATTTCACCGAGCTCTCGTCGCCGACCACGTTCAGCACCTCGACCGCCGCCCGGCGCGCGTACTCCGACTCGTCGGTGAGCACGGGGACCAGGTGACGCACGGTATCGGGGTGCTTGCTGCGGCACAGCAGCTCGACCGCCTGGTTCTGCACGTCGAGCTCCGCGTCGCGCAGCAGCGGGGCGACCTGCGCCGGGTCCACCTGGCCGCTGCCGGCGGTGATCGCCTTGAGTGCGGCCGCGCGCACCAGCTTGTTCGGGTCCTTGAGCGTGCCCTGCAGCGCCGCGACCACCTTCGGCGAGCTGAAGCGGGCGAGCAGGGCGATGATGTGGGTGCGCGCAATCGGATCCTTGCCCTGCACGCGCGAGATCAGCTCGTCCACCGAACTGTCGTCCACCAGGTCGCCGGCGATGCGGAACAGGGCAGCCTTTTCGGCCGGGTCCTGCTGGTAGGCCGCGTTAAGAAGCTCGCGCAGCTGGAAGCGCTGCTTGTGCGCGCCGATCACGTCGAGCACGGCGGGGCGCGAGACGCCAGGTTTCCCCAGCAGCTCCAGCAGCAGCGACGGCGTGTAGTTGCGCGACGAAGCCAGCGCCCAGGCGACCCCCTGCACGGCACGCGGATTCTCCTCCGCGAGCGCTTCGGCCAGCACCGGAAAGGTCTTGTTGTCTACCAGGGGCGTCAGCGTCTCGACGAAAGCGACGGTCTCGCGCTTGTCGGCGGTGGCGAGCGCCTCCACGATCGGCTTGATCGCGGCGGCGCCCAGGCTCTGCAGCTTGGCCAGCGCAGACTTCGCCTTCGCGCTGTCCGGGTCGCCGCTCTCGCGCACTTCCGCGATCAGGCGATCCGCGCGATAGCCTCCGAATATTCCCATCCAACCCCGGCTTTTCTTGTGGGACCTGAGGAAAAATGCCGATTTCGAAGTATGCCACAGCGCACTTCCGGGCCGTTCAGGGGCGGGTCCCTGGGCTACAATGCCGCCCCCGATCCGGAACGGAACCATGCCCGACGACGCACAAGCCCGGCTGCATGACGCGCTCGCGCGATATGTCGAGCCGAACCTCGGCATGACGCTCGCGGACGCCGCGGCGCTCGAGTCGGTGCGCGCCGGGGAGCGGGGCGCGGTCGCGCGGGTCGTGCTGGGATTCCCGGTCGCGGGCTACCGGGAAGCGCTCGCCTCCGCGCTGGCATTGCACCTGCGGCAGGCGGGCCTGCCTTCCGCCCTCGAGCTCGAGCTGGAAAGCCGCATCCCGGCCTTCGTGGCCGACCCGAAGCAGCGGCCGCTGCCGGACGTCGCCAACGTCATCGCGGTCGCTTCCGGCAAGGGGGGCGTCGGCAAGTCCACGGTCGCGGCCAACCTGGCCCTCGCGCTCGCCGCCCAGGGTGCGCGGGTGGGCCTGCTGGACGCCGACATCTACGGCCCGAGCCAGCCACGCATGATGGGAATCGCCGGCGAGCGCCCGACGACGCAGGACGGGCGCACGCTCGAGCCGCCCCGCGGCCACGGCATCCCGGTCATGTCCATCGGCTTTCTGGTCGACGCCGACCAGCCCATGGTCTGGCGCGGCCCGATGGTCACCCAGGCGCTGGCGCAGATGCTGGCGGACACGCGCTGGGGCAAGCTCGACTACCTGGTCGTGGACATGCCGCCCGGCACCGGCGACATCCAGCTGACGCTGACGCAGCGGGTGCCGGTCAGCGGGGCGGTGATCGTGACCACGCCGCAGGAGATCGCGCTGCTGGACGCGCGCAAGGGGCTGCAGATGTTCCGCAAGGTCGGCGTGCCGGTGCTCGGCATCGTCGAGAACATGGGGCTGCACCGTTGCCCGGCCTGCGGCCACGAGTCGCACATCTTCGACGCCGGCGGCGGCGCAGAGATCGCGCAGCGCTACCAGACGACGCTGCTCGGCCAGCTGCCGCTGGACGCGCGCATCCGCGAGCAGGCGGACTCGGGCGCGCCGACCGTGGTCTCCGATCCCGGGTCGCCGGCCGCGCAGGCCTTCCACACGATCGCCCGGCGCGCCGCGGGGGCGCTGGCCGCGAGCGCGATCCGGGGCGCCGCCCGGCTGCCGGCGATCAGCATCGAGGGAGAGCGATGACGATCAAGTCCGACCGCTGGATCCGGCGCATGGCGGGGGCAGGGATGATCGAGCCCTACGAGCCAGGCCAGGTGCGCACCGTGGACGGCCGCGCGATCGTGTCCTACGGCACCTCGAGCTACGGCTACGACGTGCGCTGCGCGCGCGAGTTCAAGATCTTCACCAACATCAACTCGACCATCGTCGATCCGAAGCACTTCGACCCGAAGAACTTCGTGGATTTCGACGGCGAGGTCTGCATCATCCCGCCGAACTCGTTCGCGCTCGCGCGCACGGTCGAGCACTTCCGCATCCCGCGCAACGTCATGGTGGTGTGCCTCGGCAAGAGCACCTACGCGCGCTGCGGCATCATCGTCAACGTGACGCCGCTCGAGCCCGAGTGGGAAGGGCACGTGACGCTCGAGTTCTCGAACACCACGCCGCTGCCTGCGCGCATCTACGCGAACGAGGGCGTGGCGCAGATGCTGTTCTTCGAGTCGGACGAGGCCTGCGAGACGTCCTACCGCGAACGCGGCGGCAAGTACCAGGGGCAGAAGGGCGTCACGCTGCCGCGCACCTGACGCGCGCTCAGCGCCCCGCCTCGTGGCGCCGGATGTAGGTCTGGAAGGCCTTCTTGCCGTCGCGCCGCTGCTCCGCCTGCACCATCGCGTAGCCGAGCGCCGGCGCGTACCAGAAGATGGTCTCGCGCGAGGAGCCCGGGCGCGCGCTGCGGCAGACCACCGTGTCCAGCGTCCCGAGCGCGGTCTTCAGGCGCTCGCGCCGCAGCACGGTGTAATCGTAGTGCTTGACGTAGTCCTTCTCGATCATTTCGATCGAGCCGGGATCGGCGCCGGAACGGAGCCGCAACAGCACCAGGGCCTGGATCGAGGCCGCGTCCTGCAGGCCGGGCCCGGCGGGCAGGTCCACCGCCTCCGCCTCGGCCGTGCCGCGCACGCGCCCGGCGCGCCAGTCGAAATCCAGCGAAACATCGCGGCCGGTGCGGCGCGTGCCGTCGTCGAACCGGTAGCTCAGCGGGCGCACGCCGCCGGCGTCGAGTTCGAACACCGAGCGCTGCGAGAGCGTGCCGCTCGCGACCAGCCTGGCGAGCCCGCTCGCTTCCGACAGCGACTCGATCGACCACTGGCCCGGCGCCGGGCCGCGGCGCAGCTCGGTGCGGCTGGTGCCGACCGACATGCTGCCGTAGCGCACGTCGTACTCGGCGACGAAGGGCGCGAGCGCGCCGTCCTGCGCGCGCGCGGGGATGGCGACCGCGAGCGCGAGCGCCGACAGGACTGCCCAGGTGAACGCCTTCATGGCAACTCCTCGATGACCGGTTCCGCCAGGCGCCTGCCGTCGAGCCAGGCCGCGCCGTCCTTGCAGGCGAGCCTTCCGGCGGCGAACCAGCCGACGGCGCGCGGGTAAATGATGTGCTCGAGCCGCTGAACGCGGGCTGAAAGCGACTGCTCGTCGTCCCCCGGCAGGACCGCGAGGCGCCCCTGGATGACCGCGGGGCCGGCGTCGAGTTCCTCGGTGACGAAGTGGACCGTGCAGCCATGCAGGCGGTCGCCCGCCTCGAGCACGCGGCGGTGCGTGTGCAGGCCCCGCCAGGCCGGCAGCAGCGACGGGTGGATGTTGAGCAACCGCCCCTGCCAGGCGCGCACGAAGCCGCCGTCGAGGATGCGCATGAAGCCCGCGAGCGCCACCAGCTGCGCGCCCGCGCCGGCGAGCGCCGCGTCGAGCCGCCGGCCATAGGCCGCGCGATCTTCCGCCGCTGCAGGTGCGAGCACCCGGGTCGGGAGCCCCAGCCCGGCCGCAGCCGCCAGCCCCGCCGCGTCGGCGCGGTCGCTGATGACGGCCGCGATGCGGCCGTCGATGGCCCCGCTGCGCGCGGCTTCGGCCAAAGCGAGCATATTGCTGCCGCGCCCCGAGATCAGCACGGCGAATGCCAGGGACAGCGCCATCAGACGATCTGCACGCCTTCGACCGGCGTCACGACGCCGATCACGCCGGCCAGCTCGCCGGCCGCGTTCAGCTGCGCCACCGCGGCGTCGGCAGCGGCCGCGGCCACGATCGCGACCATGCCGATGCCGCAATTGAAGGTGCGATGCATCTCCGCCTGCGTGATCGCCCCCGCCGACTGGATCCAGTCCCAGACCGGCGCGCGCTGCCAGGCTGCCGCCTCGAGGCGCACGCCGAGCCCCGGCGGCAGGACGCGCGGGATGTTGTCGGTGAGGCCGCCGCCGGTGATGTGCGCGAGGGCCCGCACTTCCAGCGAGCGGGCCAGGGCGAGCAGCGGCTTGACGTAGATGCGCGTCGGCTGCATCAGCAGGTCGAACAGCGCCGTGCCCGCGACCATCGTGCCCGGGCCCGCGCCCGCGTCCGCGACCAGGCGCCGGATCAGGGAATAGCCGTTGGAGTGCGGGCCGGAGGAGGCGAGACCGATCACGGCGTCTCCGGCGCGCACGCGCGAGCCGTCGATGACGCGGTCCTTCTCGACCACGCCGACGCAGAAACCCGCAAGGTCGTAATCGGCGCCGTGGTACATGCCGGGCATCTCGGCGGTCTCGCCGCCGACCAGCGCGCAGCCCGCGAGTTCGCAGCCCAGCGCGATGCCGGCGATGACGCGCGCGGCAACCTCGACCGAGAGCTTGCCGGTGGCGTAGTAGTCGAGGAAGAACAGCGGCTCGGCGCCCTGCACCACGACGTCGTTCGCGCACATCGCGACCAGGTCCTGGCCGACGCCGTCGTGGCGACCGGTGTCGATCGCAAGGCGCAGCTTGGTGCCGACGCCGTCGGTGCCCGCCACCAGCACGGGTCGTTGCCAGCGGCCCGGCGGGAGTTCCACCATGGCGCCAAATCCGCCGACGCCCGCCAGCACCTCCGGGCGCATGGTGCGCTGGACGCGCGGGCGTATGCGCTCGACGAGCGCGTCGCCGGCGTCGATGTCGACTCCGGCATCGCGGTAGGTCAGTGATCGGCGTTCTGTCATCGGCCGGGGACGGGCGCCTGGCGGGGCCCGTCGCACGGGCAGTGTACTATTGTAGCGTGAGCAACCAACCGCACCGCTGCCGCGGCATCCTGGCGTCCCTGTGGCTTGCGCTCGCCGCCTGCGCGCAGGTCTGGCAGCCCGCCGCCGCGGAATCCCTCGGCGACCTGTATTCGGTGACCGTGCCGTACACGGGCAACAACGACGCCGCCTTTCGCGAGGCGATGCGCGACATCCTGGTGCGCACGACCGGCCGGCCCGACGCGCCGGAGCTCGAGAACCTCTCGCCCCTGGTGGCGCAGGCGTCGCGCTACGTCAAGAGCTTCCGGCGCTCCGCCGGGGGCCAGCTGGCCGTGACCTTCGACGGGCCGGCGATCGAAAACGCGATCGACGCCTCCGGCCTGGCCTACTGGGGCGATGAACGCCCGCTGACGCTGGTGTGGCTTGCGCTCGATCGTGGCGCGGGCCGCCGCTCGCTGGTGCACGCGGGCATGACCGGCGACGAACGCCTCCGCGTCGAGCGCGGCGCCGCGCGCCGGGGCCTGCCGATCGTCTGGCCAGGACCGGGCGACGACCTGGTGCGCTCGCTGCAGCAGGCCTGGTCCGGCGAGCATGCGCCGCTGGTCGAGGCGGCCCGCCGCTACGGCGCTGGCGGCGTCCTGATCGGCCGCGCGCAGCCCGGGCCCGCCGGCGGCCTCGCGGTGGACTGGACCTTCAGCGCCGCCGGGCTGACCGCGCAGGCGGCGGGCGAGCTCGAGGCAGGCCCCGACCTTGCCGCCGACCGCTATGCGAGCCTGTATGCCTCGCGCGGCGCCGCCCAGCGCACCGAGCAGGTGGTCACGGTCATGGGAGTCGCCTCGCTCGAGGATTACGCCCAGGCCATGAAGACGCTCGCGCGCCTGGCGCCGGTGCGCGGCGTCGCCGTGGACGAAGTCACGCCGGATGCGGTCTCGTTCCTCGTCAACGTGCGCGGCGACCCGGCGGCGCTCGCCAACGCGATCCTGCGCGACGGGCGGCTCACGGGCGTGGATGCGTCGCGCATGATCTTTTCGCTGCGCCCATGACGCTGGCCGCAGTCCCGAACCTGATCTGCATCATGCGCATCGGGCTGACGGTGCCGATCGTGGTGCTGCTGGCCGAAGGACGCTACGGCCCGACCCTGGTGCTGTTCGGGATCGCGGCGGCTTCCGACGTGCTCGACGGCTACCTCGCCAAGACTTTTGGCTGGACCAGCGAGCTCGGCAAGGTGCTGGATCCGCTTGCGGACAAGCTGCTGCTGGTGAGCGTGTTCATCACGCTCGCCTGGGTGGGCCTGGTGCCGGGCTGGCTGGCAGCGCTCGCGGTCACGCGCGATTTCGTCATCGGCATCGGCGCGGGCGTATACAAGTGGCTGTTCGGCCCGCTGGACGGGAAGCCGACGGCGCCGTCGAAGCTCAACACGCTGGTGCAGCTGCTGTTCGTGATCGCGGTGGTCTGGCGCGCGGCGTTCCCCGACTTTCCCGGGTGGCCGGTGACGGCGCTCGGCGCGCTGGTGCTCGTGACCACCCTGGTGAGCGGCGTCGACTACGTCGCGACCTACGTGCGCAAGGCGGTCGCGGTCAGCCGCGCGCGCCGCGCAGCGGCGTGAATCCATGCGGCAGCTGCCGCTCGGCGTCCAGCTCGGCGTCACGCACCGCTTCGAGACATTCCACGAAGGCGGCAACCGCGAAGCGGTGGTCGCGCTCGAGGCGCGGGTGGCGGAGGCGGGCCGGCCGCCGCTGTGGCTGTATGGCCCGCCGGGAGCAGGCAAGAGCCACCTGCTGCAGGCAGCCTGCGCACGGGCGGGTGCGTCGGGTCTGACGGCCGCCTACCTGCCGCTCGCTGCCGTGCGCGGCGGCGACCCGGCGATGCTCGCCGGCTACGAGCGGCTGGGCCTGGTCGCACTCGATGACGTCGACGCGGTCGCCGGTGACGCCGGATGGGAACGCGCGCTGTTCACCTTCTGGAACGAGCTCGCGGAACAAGGCGGGCGGCTGGTGCTGGCGGCCGCCGCAGCGCCCGCGGCCATTCCCTTCAGCTTGCCCGACCTTGCCTCACGGCTGGCGGCATCGCAGGTGCACCGGCTGCAGCCGCTGGCCGAACGCGAGCAGGCGGAGGCGCTCGTGCAACGCGCCCGCCACCGCGGCCTCGAACTGCCGGCGGAGACGCTCCAGTACCTGACGCGCCGCGCGCCGCGGGACTTCGCGGCGCTGTGCCGGCTGCTCGACCAGCTCGACACCGAGTCGCTGGCGGCGCAGCGCCGCCTGACCGTGCCGTTCGTGCGCGACTGGCTTGCGCGCGCGGAGTCCTGACTCAGCCGCGGGCCGCCGTGCGCTGCGCGGCGATCACGGAAGCGAAGGCGAGCAACAGCAGCGCGAGCGTCAGCGACGCCACCGTCCGGGCCGCGGGATTCGCCAGCACCTCGGTAAGCGCGAGTGCGAGCGCGGGCGCCTGCGTGAGGGGCGCCCAGCGCAGCGTACGCGGGGTTCCGCGCGCGAGCCCCGCGACCGGCAGCAGCAGCGGCAGGCCCGCGAGCGCCGCGAGCGCGACGCCGGTGCCGGCGAGCGGCCAGCTGGCGACCGAGGCGACCAGTGCGAGCCACGCGAGGAGCGCGGCACGCCGCGCGCCGCCGGAGCGGGTCCGGTTCATGCGCCGGCGGCGGAGGTGCAGAGCGCGACCATGGCGACCCGGCGGCCGAGGGCCTGCGCGAGGTGACGCTCCGCGTCGCCGAGGGCGCGCGTGCCGCCGTCCTGCACCACGCGGCTCGCTCCGTAGGGCGTGCCGCCGCCGGTGGTGCTGGAGAGCGCCGGTTCGGTGAACGGCAGGCCGACGATCAGCATTCCGTGGTGCAGCAGCGGCAGCAGCATCCCGAGCGGCGTCGTCTCCTGGCCCCCGTGCATCGTGCTGCCGGAGGTAAAGGCGCCGGCGGGCTTGCCGGCCAGCACGCCCGTGAGCCAGAGGGCCGAAGTCGAATCGAAGAAGGCCATCAGCGGCGCCGCCATGTTGCCGAAGCGCACGGGACTGCCGAGCACGAGGCCGGCGCACTCGCGCAGGTCGTCGTGGGTCGCGTAGGGCGCGCCTTCCGCCGGCACGGCGCCCGCGCCGCCCGCGAGCGCGGGCACGGTGCGCAGCCGCGCGCGCGCGCCCGCCACGCGGTCCACGCCGCGCGCAACCTGGCGCGCGAGCTCGGCGGTGGTGCCGTGGCGGGAGTAGTAGAGTACGAGGATGTCGGGCATGGCGGATTCTAGCCGCATTCCCGCGACCGCACGGCGCATCCGCGTGCGCGGCCGCGTGCAGGGAGTGTTCTTCCGCGCCAGCACCGCGGAGTTCGCCCGCACGCTCGCACTGCGCGGCCGCGCGCAGAACCTCGACGATGGCAGCGTGCTGGTGCACGCCGCCGGGCCGGCGGCCGCGCTCGCCGAACTCGCGGCCTGGCTGCGGCGCGGGCCGCCGATGGCGCGCGTGGAATCGGTGGAAGTGGAGGAGATCGACCCGGCGTCGCTGGAATGGCCGCCCGGCTTCGAGCCGCGCTGAGCGGGCCGCTCAGCGCCGCCAGCGCGAGTTCAGCCGCCCGAGCACGAGGTCCGGATACTGCCGCTTGCCGAGGCTGCCGTTGTAGCGGCCGAGCGCGCGGCGATAGTCGCCGCGTTCGCGGTCGAGGTAGTAGGCGAGGATGCTCGTGCCCATGCGCACGTTCATCTCCACGTCGATCAGGTCCCGGTTCGAGAGGCCGAGCTGGTTGGGCCAGAACGGCATGACCTGCATCAGGCCGACCGCGCCCGCGGAGGACACGGCAAACGGGTCGAACGCGCTCTCCACGTCGATCACCGCGAGCACCAGGTGCGGCCGGTCGCGCAGCATGCCGTGCTTGCTCGACTCGCAGTGGACCGCATGCAGGATGCGCTCGGCCGCCGCGGCGGTATCGTCGCCGAGCCGCAGGTCCTTCGGCAGCTGGCGCAGCCGCGCCTCGACCCGCGGGCGCATCAGCGCGAACCAGACGACATCGTCGTACTTGCCCTCGAAGCAGGGCGTGGCGCGGATCGCGGCGGCGATCACCTCGCGCAGGCCCGGGTCGCGCTGGCTGTCCGGGAGCGCGGGCCCCGCGAGCGCCAGCCCGGCCAGCGCGGCAATGACCTGCGGCAGGAGGCGCGGCATCGCGGCGCCGGTCACCCGGATGCGGCCAGCCGCTCGCGGATGAACGGCAGCGCCGACCCGAGCGGAAACTCCACGCTGTCCGCCGCGCGGCGATGGCGGTATTCGAGCCGGCCCGCGGCGATGCCGCGCTCCGACACGACCACCCGGTGCGGGATGCCGATCAGTTCGGCATCCGCGAACTTGACGCCCGGCCGCGCGTCGCGGTCGTCGAGCAGCACCTCGATGCCGGCGCCGGTCAGCTCGCCGTAGATCCGCTCGGCGGTTTCGCGCACGGCGGCGGCCTTTTCCCAGTTGAGGCCGACCAGCACCACGTCGAAGGGCGAGAGCGGCGCAGGCCAGGCGATCCCGCGCTCGTCGTGGTTCTGCTCGATCGCGGCCGCGACGATGCGGGTGACGCCGATGCCGTAGCAGCCCATGGTCATGACGATCGTGCGGCCGGCATCGTCCAGCACGCTGGCGCCCATCGCCTCGCTGTACTTGCTGCCGAGCTGGAAGATGTGACCGACTTCGATGCCGCGCGCGACCGCGAGCGTGCCGCGCCCGCCCGGGCTCCGGTCGCCCGCGACGACGTTGCGCAGGTCCGCGACCGCCGGCTCCGGCAGGTCGCGTCCCCAGTTGACGCCGGTCAGGTGCGCGTCGCGGCGGTTCGCGCCGCAGGCGAAGTCGGCGAGCGCCGCCGCGGAACGGTCCGCGACCACCGGAATCGCGAGCCCCACCGGCCCGAGGAAACCGGGCTCGCAACCCAGCGCCTGGGCGATGCGCGCGCCGTCGGCCATGCGCAGCGGCTTTGCCACCTGCGGCAGCTTCTGCGCCTTCACCGCGTTCAGTTCGTGATCGCCGCGCAGCGCGAGCGCGACCAGCCCGCCGTCCGCGCCTTCGACCACCAGCGTCTTCAGCAGCCGCGACGCGGGCAGCGCGAGCACCTTGGCGACCTCGGTGATGGTGCGCGCGCCGGGTGTCGCGACCTCCGCCATCGCGGCGACGGGGGCGGGCCGCGGCGCGGCGGGTGCGAGCGCCTCGGCCAGCTCCAGGTTCGCCGCGTAGTCGTCGCCGTCCGAGAACACGATCGCGTCCTCGCCGGAGTCGGCGAGCACGTGGAATTCCTGCGAGGCGCTGCCGCCGATTGCGCCGGTGTCGGCATGCACGGCGCGGAAGCGCAGGCCGAGCCGGGTGAAGATCGCGCTGTAGGCGTCGTACATCCTGCGGTAGCCCTCGGCGAGCGAGGCCTCGTCCGCGTGGAAGCTGTAGGCGTCCTTCATCACGAACTCGCGCGCGCGCATGACGCCGAAGCGCGGGCGGATCTCGTCGCGGAACTTGGTCTGGATCTGGTAGAAGTTGACCGGCAGCTGGCGGTAGCTCTTGAGCTCGCGGCGCGCGAGGTCGGTGACCACCTCCTCGTGCGTGGGGCCGAGCACCATGTCGCGGTCGTGGCGGTCCTTGAAGCGCAGCAGCTCGGGGCCGAACTGGTCCCAGCGCCCGGACTCCACCCACAGCTCCGCCGGCTGCGCGACCGGCATCGAGATCTCGAGCGCGCCGGCGCGGTCCATCTCCTCGCGGATCACGCGCTCGACCTTGCGCAGCACCCGCAGGCCCATCGGCAGCCAGGTGTAGAGCCCGCCCGCGACGCGGCGGATCAGTCCCGCGCGCAGCATCAGGCGGTGGCTCGCGACCTCGGCGTCGGCCGGCACTTCCTTGAGGTTCTGGATCGGGTAACCGGACAGTCGCATGGCCCACCTGCGGGCCGGCGTGTGAGCGGCCCCAAAGCGCGGTATCTTAGGCGCTGCCCGGTGGCCTTGCCATGTCATCCGCATGAAAGTGGACTTCAACGAAATCCGCACGCGCCGCGGGATCTACCTGCTGCCGAACCTGCTGACGACCTGCTGCCTGTTCGGCGGCTTCTACGCCGTGATCGCGGCGATCGACGGCAACTTCGGGCGCGCCGCGACCGCGGTCTTCGTCGCGATGGTGTTCGACGGGCTCGACGGCCGCGTGGCGCGGCTGATGGGCACCGAGACCGCGTTCGGCAAGGAATTCGACAGCCTCGCCGACATGGTCGCGTTCGGCATCGCGCCTGCGGTGGTCTGCTACCAGTGGGGCGTGGCCCGGATCGCCGAGTACGGCGCCGCCTGGGGCCGCTTCGGCTGGGTCGCCGCCTTCTTCTTCGCAGCCTGCACGGCGATGCGCCTCGCGCGGTTCAATGCGCGCTCGGCGATCCAGGACAAGCGCTACTTCGAGGGCTTGCCGAGCCCGTCCGCGGCGGCGATCGTCGCGGCTTTCGTCGGGCTCGCGCACAAGTACGAGAGCGACGGCCTGCTCGGCTTCGACCTCACCGGCCTGACCGGCCTGGTCCTCGCCTTCGGCATCACCGTGCTCGCCGCGATCCTCATGGTGAGCCGTTTCCCGTACCGCAGCTTCAAGGACCGTGCCGCGGGCGAACGCGTGCGCTACTCGAAGCTGCTGCTGGTGCCGCTCGCGATCGCGCTGATCGCCCTCAATCCGCCGGTCGTGCTGTTCCTCATGTTCTTCTGCTTCGCCTTGTCCGGCCCCATCGCCTGGAGCTGGGTCAAGCTGAGGCGCCGCCCGCGTGGCGCGGGCGCCGCACCGGGCTGAGCGCGTGGAAGCTCGCCGGCTCGCCATCCTCGATGCGATGGGCGTCACCGCCTACGTGCCGCGCCGCGCTGCGCCCGGCGCGGCGGAGACGCCGGGCTGGGCCGAACTCGCCGAGGCCGTGCGCGATTGCCGCCTGTGCGCGTTGTGCGAGACGCGCACCCAGACCGTATTCGGCACCGGCGACCGCAACGCGCGGCTGATGGTCATCGGCGAGGCGCCGGGCGCGGAGGAGGACCGGCAGGGCGAGCCCTTCGTCGGCCGCGCGGGGATGCTGCTGAACTCGATGCTGCGCGCCGCGGGATTCGAGCGCGCGGACGTCTTCATCGCGAATGTCCTGAAATGCCGCCCTCCCAACAACCGCGACCCCAGCCTGGAGGAGTCCGACCGCTGCCTGCCGTACCTGCGCAGCCAGGTCGAACTCGTGGGACCGGCGGTGATTCTCTGCGTCGGACGCATCGCGGCGCAGCGCCTGCTCGGCTGCGAGGAGACGCTCGGGCGCCTGCGCGGGCGCGTGCACCGGCTGGGCGCCGTTCCGGTCGTCGTGACCTATCACCCCGCATACCTGCTGCGCTCGCCCGGCGAGAAGCGCAAGTCCTGGGCCGACCTGCAACTGGCATTGAAGGTGCTGCATGGCCACGGCGCGTGAGGAACTGCCGGGCCTGGCGTGGACCCTGCGGCCGATGACGCAGGCCGACCTGCCACGGGTCGCCGGACTCGAGCGCGAGTCCTACGCATTCCCGTGGAGCGACCAGATCTTCGCGGACTGCCTGCGCGTCGGCTACCACTGCATGGTGGTGGAGACGGCCGACGGCGTCATGGGCTACTCGGTGCTGTCGATGGGAGCGGGCGAGGCGCACGTGCTCAACCTCTGCATCGCCGGGGCGCTGCGCCGGCGCGGCATCGGCCGCGAGCTGCTGCTCGCCGTGCTCGGGCATGCGCGTGACCGCGGGGTCCGCGACGCCTTCCTCGAGGTGCGCCGTTCCAACCGGGCCGCGATCGCGCTCTACCACCAGCTCGGGTTCGAATGCGTGGGTCAGCGCCGCGGCTACTACCAGGCGCACGAGGGACGCGAGGACGCGCTGGTGTACCGGCTCGAGCTCGGCGCGCTGCCGTGAGCGGAAGCGCCGACGAAATCAGCCGCCGCCGCAGCTTCGCGATCATCTCGCATCCCGACGCGGGCAAGACCACGCTGACCGAGAAGCTGCTGCTGTTCGGCGGCGCGATCCAGATGGCGGGCACGGTCAAGGGGCGCAAGGCCGCACGGCACGCGACCTCCGACTGGATGCGGCTCGAGCAGCAGCGCGGCATCTCGGTCACTTCGTCTGTGATGCAGTTCCCGTACCAGGGCCGCATCATCAACCTGCTCGACACGCCGGGCCACGAGGACTTCTCCGAGGACACCTACCGCACGCTGACCGCAGTCGACTCGGCGCTGATGGTCATCGACTGCGCCAAGGGCGTCGAGGAGCGCACCATCAAGCTGATGGAGGTCTGCCGGCTGCGCGACACGCCGATCATGACCTTCATCAACAAGCTCGACCGCGACGGGCGCGCGCCCATCGAGCTGCTGGACGAAGTCGAAAGAGTGCTGAAGATCCGCTGCGCTCCCCGCACCTGGCCGATCGGCATGGGCCGCGAGCTGCGTGGCGTCTACCACTTCGGCGAGGACCGCATCTACGTCTACGAAGGCGAGCGCAGCGGACGGGTGGGCCAGAACCGCACCATCGACGGGCTCGCGGGCGCGGAGGCCGGGGAGCTGCTGGGCGACGCGGCCGCCGCCTTCCGCGAGGAGGTGGAGCTCGTGCGCGGTGCGCTGCCGCCATTCGACGAGGCGGAATACCTGGCCGGTCGGCAGACGCCGGTGCATTTCGGCTCGGCGCTGGCCAACTTCGGGGTCGAGGAGCTGCTGCGGTCGTTCGTGCGCCACGCGCCGTCGCCGCGCCCGCGGCGCACCACGACCCGCGAGGTGCAGCCGGGCGAGCCCGCGCTCTCCGGTTTCGTATTCAAGATCCAGGCCAACATGGACCCGGGCCACCGCGACCGCATCGCGTTCCTGCGCATCTGCTCGGGCGCGTACCGGCGCGGCATGCGGCTGTTCCACGTGCGCCTCGGCAAGGAGGTGCGGATCGCGGACGCGCTCACCTTCATGGCCGCGGACCGTCAGCAGGCGGATGAGGCCTGGGCCGGCGACATCATCGGCCTGCACAACCACGGCACCATCAACATCGGTGACACCTTCACCGAGGGCGAGGCGCTGACCTTCACCGGCGTCCCGAACTTCGCACCGGAGCTGTTCCGGCGCGCGGTGCTGAAGGACCCGCTGCGCATGAAGGCGCTGCAGAAAGGCCTCGACCAGCTGTGCGAGGAAGGCGCGACCCAGTTGTTCCGGCCGCTCAGGAACAACGACCTGATCCTGGGCGCGGTCGGGCCGCTGCAGTTCGACGTGGTCGCGTTCCGCCTGGCCGACGAGTACGGCGTGACCTGCGCGTTCGAGCCCGTCAACGTCGTGACGGCGCGCTGGGTCCGGGGCGGCGACCCGGCGAAGCTCGCGCAGCTGCGCGAGCGCGCCCACGAGCACCTCGCGCTCGACCACGCGGGCGAGCTGGTCTACCTCGCGCCGACGCGCGTCAACCTCGGCCTCGTGGTCGAGCGGTTCCCGGAGCTGCAGTTCCGCGAGACCCGTGAGCACCTGGCGGTGGCCGCGTGAAGTCCGCGCTGCTGCGCCGGCCGGTCATCGGCTGGGCGCTGTACGACTGGGCGAACTCGGCTTTCGCCACCACCGTGATGGCCGGGTTCTTCCCGGTCTTTTTCAAGCAGTACTGGAGCGCCGGCGCGGAGGCGGCGGTCAGCACCTTCCGGCTCGGCCTCACCAACGGCATCGGCAGCCTGCTGATCGCACTGCTCGCGCCGTTGCTCGGCGCCATGGCGGACCGCGGCGGCGCGCGCCTGCGCATGCTCGCCTTCTTCACCGTGCTCGGCGCCGCGATGACCGCCGGCCTCTACTGGGTGGAGCAGGGCGAGTGGATGGCCGCCGCGCTCGTGTACGCGCTCGCGGGATTCGGCTTCGCCGGCGGCGTGACCTTCAACGACTCGCTGCTGGTGGACGTGGCGGAACGGCGCGAGTACGACCTGGTCTCGGCCTACGGCTTTGCGGCGGGCTACCTCGGCGGCGGGCTGATGCTGCTTCTGAACGTCGCCATGGTCACGAGCCCGGAGCGCTTCGGGCTCGCGGACGGGGCGCAGGCGGTGCGCGTGGCGTTCCCGATGGTCGCGGCCTGGTGGCTGCTGTTCTCGGTGCCGGCGCTGGCCTGGGTGCGGGAACAGAAGCCCCCGGCGTCGCTGTCCCTGCTCGCCGCCGCGCGCGCCGGCTGGCGCGAGCTCGCCGCCACGGTGCACGAGATCCGCCGCTACCGCGCGCTCGCCTGGTTCCTGCTCGCGTACTGGATGTACATCGATGGCGTCAATACCATCATCAAGATGGCCGTGGACTTCGGCCTTTCGCTCGGGTTCCCGCAGCAGAGCCTGATCGCGGCGCTGCTGATCACGCAGTTCGTCGCGTTCCCGGCGGCGCTCGCCTTCGGTGCGCTCGGCAGCCGCATCGGCGCGCACAATGGCATCTTCATCGCCATCGGCGTCTACTCCGTCGCGACCGTCGCCGCCTACTGGATGCGGGAAATTTCGCACTTCTACCTGCTGGCCGGCGTGATCGGCCTGGTGCAGGGCGGCATCCAGTCGCTGTCGCGCTCCTACTTCGCCTCGCTGATTCCCGCCGGCAAGCAGGGCGAGTTCTTCGGCTTCTACAACATGATGAGCAAGTTCGCGGCGGTGCTCGGGCCGCTGCTGGTCGGCATCACCGCGCTCGTGACCGGCAGCACGCGTGCCGGCATCCTGTCAATCATTGTGCTGTTCGCGGGCGGCGCCTGGCTCCTGTGGCGCGCGCGGCACGCGGCTGGCGCCGCGGCCCGGACCTGACGGCACATGACGGCCGCCGATGCTTCCGACGTCGCCGCCGGGCGCCGCCCGGTGTGGGCGGAATTGCGCGATGCAATCCGCGGCACCGGCGCCGACTACACCAGGATCCCGCTCAAGCGCGCGGTGTTCCTGCTGGCGGTGCCGATGGTGCTCGAGCTCGTGCTCGAGTCCACGTTCGCGGTGGTGGACATCTTCTTCGTCGGCAAGCTCGGTTCCTCCGCGGTCGCGACGGTCGGGCTGACCGAGACGCTGCTGTTCCTGCTGTATGCGATCGGCATCGGCCTGGCGATGGCGGTGACCGCCGTGGTCGCCCGGCGCGTCGGCGAGGGCAAGCCCGAAGAAGCCGCGGTGACAGCCGTGCAGGCGATCTGGATCGCGCTGCTCGCGTCGCTGCCGTTCGCGGTCGCCGGCATCGTGTTCGCGCAGGACTTGCTGCGCCTGATGGGCGCGGACGCCTGGACGCTGGAATACGGCTATCCGTACATGCAGTGGGCGCTCGGCAGCAACGCGGTGATCATGCTGCTGTTCACGATCAACGCGGTGTTCCGCGGCGCAGGGGATGCGGCCGCGGCGATGCGCGTGCTGTGGTTCGCGAACGGCCTCAACATCGTGCTCGACCCGGTACTGATCTTCGGCTTCGGGCCCGTGCCGGCGCTGGGCATCGAGGGCGCGGCGATCGCGACCACCATCGGCCGCGGCGCCGGCGTGCTGCTGCAGGTCTGGATCCTGTTCCGCGGCGGGCCGCACCTGCGCGTGCTGGGCGCGCAGCTCGTCTGGCACGCGGCGATCTTCGCCAACATCGTACGCACCTCGCTCGGCGGGATCGGCCAGATGATCGTCGCCATGACCTCGTGGATCTTCCTGATGCGCATCCTCGCGGACATCGGGAGCACTGCGGTCGCGGGCGCGACCATCGCCGTGCGCATCATGATGTTCACGATGATGCCGGCCTGGGGCATGTCGAACGCGGCCGCAACCCTGGTCGGCCAGAACCTCGGCGCGGGACACCCGGAGCGCGCCGAGGCCTCGGTGTGGCGCATCGGCGCGTACAACATGGTCTACCTGCTCGCGGTTTCCGTCGTGTTTTTCGCGCTGCCGCGCGAGTTCATGGGCATCTTCTCGGCCGACCCCGCGGTGGTCGCGATCGGCGCGGAGTGGCTGCGGATCCTGTCGTATTCGCTTTTCGTCTACGGCTGGTGGATGGTCGCGGTGCAGGCGTTCAACGGGGCCGGTGACACGGTCACGCCGACCTGGATCAACGCCGTGTTCTTCTGGCTGATCCAGATCCCGCTGTCGTGGCTGCTCGCGATCGAGCTCGGCTGGCGGCACTCCGGCGTGTTCTGGGGCGTGTTCGTCTCCGAGACCGCGGTCGGGCTCTTCACCCTGTGGCTGTTCTCGCGCGGGGGCTGGAAGTCGGCGCAGGTGTAGCCCGTGGCAGGGCAATCGGATCGCACACGCCTTCGCCAAATCGTTTACGCTGCGCCGGGCTGACCATGCGTTGGGGAGGGGCTGGCGCAATGCCGCTGGTTGCATCGGCAGACACGCGAACTGCCGCGTTCGAGAATGCGCCCGTGCCGCCCGGCCCGAGGGGATTGCCGGTGATCGGCTGCCTCGGCGCGTTCCTGCGCGACCCCATGGCTTTCATGACGAAAGTGGCGCGCCGGTATGGCGGCCTGGCCCGCATCCCCCTGCGCGGCAACGACCTGTATCTCGCTTCCGATCCCGAAGTCGTGCGCGAGCTGCTGATCACCCACCGCCACCGGTACACCAAGAACGTCCGCTATCGCCACGTGCAGGCGCTGCTGGGGCAGGGGCTGCTGCTGGCCGAGGCGGAGATCTGGCGCCGCCAGCGCGTGATGACCCAGCCGGCGTTCAAGCCGGAGCCGGTCGATGCGCAGGTGCCGTGGATGGCCGAGATGACGCGGGGGTACCTCGAGCGCTGGCAGCCCCACGCCGCCGCGGGCGCCGCCATCGACGTGGAGCCGCCATTCATCGAGCTGGCACAGAGGCTCGCGGGACGCTCGCTGCTGGGAGAGCCGTTCGCCGCGATCGCGCCGCGATTCTGCGCCGCGGCTTCCGCGGCCAAGAATGCGTGGCCAAGCCCGCCGCGCACGCTCTGGCGCGCATTCCGGCCGCCAAGACGGCCGTCGCCGGACCCGTTCGATACCGCGATCGCCGAACTCGACCGCTGCATCTACGAATTCATCGAGGCCCGCCGCGCCGAAGATTTCGTGGGCTGCGAAGTGCTGGAGCGGCTGGTCCGGGACGCGCGCGCGCAGGGACAGCCGTTCAGCGACCAGGACCTGCGCGACCAGATCTTCACGCTGTTCTTCGCCGGCCACGAGACCTCCGCCACGGGCCTGTGCTGGATCCACTACCTGCTCGCGCGCCATCCTGACGTGCGCGAGAAGCTGTTCGCGGAAGTGGATGGCGTGCTGCAGGGCATGGCGCCCACTGCGGCGATGCTGCACGAACTCCGGTACACCGAACAGGTCGTGCAGGAGTGCCTGCGCCTGTACTCCCCGATCCACGCCATCTCCCGGGTCGCCTCGGAACCGCACACGCTCGCCGGCTATCGCATACCGGCCGGCGCCACCGTGTGCGTCTCGCTGTTTGCCACCCACCGCCTGCCGGGACACTGGCCCGACCCCGACCGGTTCGATCCCGAGCGCTTCACCGAAGAGCGGTGCGCGGCACGATCGAGGTTCGCCTACCTGCCGTTCGCGGCGGGACACCGCAACTGCATCGGCGGGGGGCAGGCGATGGTGGAGCTCAAGATGGTGGTGGCGATGGTTGCGCAACGGTATCGCCTCGAGCTGGCGCCCGGACAGCGCATCGAGGCAGCGCCCGGCACCACGATGTACCCGCGCTATGGAATGAAGATGGTCCTGCACCCGAGGACGACGGCGGGCGCATGAGCGAACCGGCCGATTCGAAGAGCGAAATCGCGCGACGCTTCTACGATGCGACGGCGATCGCCGCCCGGGATTTCTCGTTCATGAATTACGGCTACGCCCCGGCGGGCGCTGCGCCGGCCGCCGGCGCGGAGGGCTACTGTCTCGCCTTGTACGGCCACCTGCTCGAGGGCGCCGACCTGCGCGGCAAGCGCGTGCTCGAGGTGAGCTGCGGACGCGGCGGCGGCGCAGCCGAGATCGCGGCGAGCCACGCGCCGGCGGAATTCGTCGGCGTCGACATCAGCGCCCGGAACCTCGAGATCGCCCGGCGCCGGTTCGCGCACGTGAGCAACCTGCGCTTCGAGGCGGGGCGGGCCGAGGCATTGCCGCTCGCGAGCGGCAGCATCGATGCCGTGATCAACGTGGAGGCCTCGCACCTCTACGACGATCCCGCGCGGTTCTTCGCCGAAGTGTCGCGCGTGCTCGCGGACGGCGGCCGCTTCTTCTATGCCGACCTGTTCTGGGCCAACAGCGAGCCCGAGCGGTTCCTGCGTGAAGCGGGATTCTCGGTCACGCGCGAAGAGGACATCACCGCGGACGTGCTGCGTGCGCTCGAGCTCGACAGCGACCGGCGCGAGCAGATCGTGAGCGGGTCGATCCCCGCGCACATGCAGGACGACTTCCGCGACTGGTCGGGCGTGAAGGGCTACCGCGCCTACCGGCGTTTCGCGACGCGCGAGTGGGTGTACCGGGCATTCCGCGCCGAGCGCGGCGCCGCGGGCATCAGCGCGCGCGCCTGACCCAGGCGGCCGGGTCGAGGCGGTACAGGTCCGTGAACGCGCGGTACAGCGCGGGCAGCTCGCGGGCGAAGGCCGCCGGCTCCTCGAAGAAGGCCTCGCTTGCCACCGCGAAGAACTCGCCGCGGTCCTCGGCCGCGTAGGGATCGAGGAACGTGCGCCCGCCAGAGTCCGCCTGCGCGCGCAGCCGCTCCAGTTCCGCGTCCAGCAGGGCGAACCAGCGCCGCCGCGCGCCTGTGCCCGCGATCCAGGGTGCGCCGCCCGATTCGTGGTCGAGATAGTGCGCGAACTCGTGGATCACGACGTTGTAGGCCTCCCCGGGGGCGCCACGGCTGTCCACGTCCTCCCAGGACAGGATCACGCGGCTGACGTCCCAGGACTCGCCCGCCAGCGCGCGCGATTCCTCGGTCACCACGCCGGCGTCGTCGTGCCATTCGCCCGGCACCACGAACTGCGAGGGGTAGACCAGCACCGAGCGCAACTGGTCGTACACGTGTGAATCGCGGCCGAGCACGAGCAGGCAGGCCTGCGCCCCGATCGCGATCTTCATCTCGGGCGTGACGGTGAGCCCGCCGCAGCCGGTGAACTCCTTTTCGCCGGCGAAGATCGCGGTCAACCGTTCGAGCCGGTCGCGCAACTCCGCCGGCAGGCCGCGCACGAACGGCAGCCAGGCCTCGAGCGCGCGGCGCTCGACCCCGGTCAGCGAGCGCGCCGCCAGCGTGCGCCGCCGGCGCGCGGCGACGAGCGGCGTGCCGACGATCCAGGCGAGGACGGCGATGCCGGCCGCGAGCGCGACCGCCCAGCCGGCGGTCACGGCTGGAAACGCGCGACCAGGCGGCGCAGCTGCCGCAGGTCGCCGGCCGCCGGCGCCGGCAGGTAGCGCAACCGCAGGTAGAGCTCGGTGATCGCGGCGGCGGCGGGACCGAGGTCGGGCCGCAGCCGCGCGACGCGCGCGGCAAACGCGGTCGGCGCCTCGCCGGTCTCGCGCGCGACGCCGCGGCGCGCGAGGCGCGCGCCGAATCGCCGGTAGCTCGCGGCCGCCGGATCCGTGCTGCGCGGACGGAACTCCCAGGCGAGCCAGCCGAACAGCAGCACCATCGCCGCGGCGAGGCCGCTACCCAGCGCAACGGCAAACGCGCGCCAGTCCGCGTCGCCGAAGCCGAGGTCCGCGAGCAGCGACTCCTGCTTCAGGCGGTCGAACTGCACGATCCAGTCATTCCAGCGCGCATTCACGTTGTCCCAGAGCATGCCGACCTGCCACCAGAACTCGGATTCGCGCATCAGCGCGCCCGGCAGCAGCTCCTCGCCCGGCAGCGCCGCCTCGATGCCGCGCTCGATGCGCTCCGGCGCGATCGCCGCGGTCGGGTCCACGCGCGTCCAGCCCGAGCCCGGCTGCCAGACCTCGGACCAGGCGTGGGCGTGCGACTGGCGCACGATCAGGTAGCCGCCGATCGGGTTCCAGTCGCCGCCCTGATAGCCGCCGACGACGCGCGCCGGAATGCCGGCCGCGCGCATCATCGTGGTGAAAGCCGAGGCGTAGTGGCCGCAGAAGCCCTGGCGCGTGTTGAACAGGAAGTCGTCCACCGAGTCGCGCGAGAGTCCGGGCGGCGTCAGCGTGTAGAAGAATTCCTGCTCGCGGAACATGGCCAGCACCGAGCGCAGGTAGGCGGCCTGGTCCGCGCTTGCCGCGCGCATGCGCCGGGCCAGCTCGATCGTGCGCGCGTTGCGGCCCGGCGGCAGCAGCAGGTTGCGGTTGCGCAGCGCCGGCGACAGCTCGGGCCCCGCGCTGTAGCGCGGGTAGGAGCGCGCCTCGTAGCGGATCACTGCATGGATCGGGTTGCGCGTCCGCAGGCTGTAATCCCAGGCCTGGCTGGCGATGCCGGGCGTCCAGCTCTGCACCATGTCGAGCGCGAACACCATCTGCTGCCCGGTGGGCTCGAGCGTCACCGTGTAGTCCACCGGGTCGCCCTCGTGGCGCACCGGCGGCCGCAGCAGGGGCGAGCTGCGCCCGCGCGACCAGGTGTAGCCGTCGAACTCCGAGAGCACCGGACCGCGCCAGTAGCGCAGCGGTGGCGGCGGCGGGCGCCCTGCGAAGCGCACGCGGAACGCGACCACGTCATTGAGCGTGAGGTCCGAGATGTCGCCCGGCGACATCTCCTCGGTGAGGCCGGTCAGCGCGCGCTCGGACGAGGGCGCGCCCCAGAAGCTGCCGGCCAGGCGCGGAAAGAACAGGAACAGGACCAGCGCGACCGGCACCGCCTTCAGCAGCATCGCGCCGGTGGTGCGGAACGGCGCGAGCGGCGGTCCGGAATCGCCCGGCCGCGCGACCGGCAGCAGCGCCGCTGCCAGCAGCCAGACGGTCGGCAGCACCCAGGCCATGGTCAGGATGTCCTGCGCGTACAGGAAGGCCGCCAGGCACAGGAACCAGCCGATGAAGATGAGCACGACGTGGTCGCGCGGCGTGCGGGTCTCCAGCAGCTTCAGCGCCGACATCAGCGCGAGCAGCGCGGTGCCGCCGTCCAGTCCCGTGATCGTCGCGTAGCCGGCGAGCACGCCTAGCGTGACCGTCAGCGCGATCAGGCCGCGCGTCCACGGGCCGGGCAGCCGCCACCCGCGCAGCTCGGCGAGCAGTCGCCAGCCGCCGATGGCGATCACCAGGCCGGTGACCCAGGGTTGCAGGTGCAGCAAGTGCGGCGCGAGCGCGGCCGCCAGCGCGCCCATGGTCCAGCCGAGCCGGCGCAGTTCGCGCGCTTCAGCCACGGTCGCTCACCGGCTGCTCGAAGGTCGCCAGCGCCGCGAGGCAACGGCGCCGCTGGGCCTCGCCCGGCTGCGGCGGGATCTCGATGCCGGGCAGGCGCAGGCCGAAGGTCTCGCCGCGCGCGTGCGCGTCCACGATCCAGCGCGCGAGCACCGACAGGCGCGCCTCGAGCTCCGCGCCCGGCGCGTCGGCGAGGTCGAACACCGGCAGCGGCTCGGCCGCGCCGCTGAATTCCTTCACCAGCAGCTCGCCGGCGCGCGCATATGCCTTCCAGGCGATGTGGCGCGGCGGGTCGCCGGGGTGGTAGTCCTTCAGCCCCGCGAAATCGTCCTCGCCGCGGCGCGCGGCGCCGCCGCCGGCTGCGCCCGGCGCGAGCGGCGGCGCAGGCGCGTCGGTCGCCGGCCTTGGATAGACCAGGCAACGCAATCCCGGGTGCAGCACGGCCCAGGCGCGGAACAGGCCGTAGGGAAAGCGCGTCGCGATCTCGAGGCGTTCGAGCGTCGCCCAGCCGCGCCGGCGCGTCGGCACGGCGAGTCGCACGGTGGATTCGCCGGCCGCGTCCACGGTGACCGCCGGGCTGGTGAATGCGCTCGTGCTCGCCTCGAGGTCGCGGCGCGGGAGGCCGCCCGGGTTGACCAGCGCCAGGCGGAACATGGCGTCGTCGCCGGCGAATGGCGGGTCGGTGCCCGCCTCGCGCGCGACGAGCGTCTCGAGGTTGCGATGGCAGGCCTGCATGGCCACGACGCCCAGCGACGCGAGCAGGAACGTGAGCGCGAGGCCGAGGTTGTTCGCGTAGTTGAGGGAGCCCATCAGCATCGCGAACAGCATCACGCCGAAGGCGACGCCCAGCCCCGTCGGCAGGATGTAGATGCGCCCGCGCCGCAGCGTGACCGGGCCGGTATCGGGTCCCTGGCGCCGCCGGATCCAGTCGCGCACGCGCCGCCTGACGAAGCCGAGCATGGCGGCAACCCTGCGGCTAGGGGATCGGCACCGACTTCAGCAGCGCCGCGGCGACCTCGTTCGGGCCGCGCGAATCGGCGGCGTCGCGCGGGCGCAGCCGGTGCCCGACGACCGCGGGCAGCACCGCCTGCACGTCCTCGGGCAGCACGCCCGCGCGCCCGTGCAGGAACGCCCAGGCCTGCGCCGAGCGCAGCAGCGAGATCACCGCGCGCGGGGAAAGTCCCGCCTGGTGGCGGCCGCCGTCGCGGCTCGCGCGCGCGATCGCCTGCACGTAGTCGAGCAGTGCGTCGCTCGCATGCATCCCGGTGACGCGTTTCTGCAGCTGCGGAATCACCGACGGCTCGAGCACCGCCGGCAGGTCCGCGAGCAGGTCGCGCCGGTCCTTGCCGCGCAGCAGCTGCCGCTCGTGGCTGGCGGCGGGGTAGCCGAGCTCGATGCGCATCAGGAAGCGGTCGATCTGCGACTCGGGCAGCGGGAAGGTGCCGACCTGGAACGAGGGGTTCTGGGTCGCGACGATGAAGAATGGCTCGGGCAACGGATGCGTCTCGCCGTCCACCGTGATCTGGCGCTCCTCCATCGCCTCGAGCAGGGCGCTCTGCGCCTTGGGCGTGGCGCGGTTGACCTCGTCGGCCATGACCAGCTGCGCGAACACCGGGCCGCGGTGGAACATGAAACGCCCGCTCGCGCGGTCGTAGACCGAGATGCCGATGACGTCCGCCGGCAGCAGATCGCTGGTGAACTGGATGCGCTGGTAGGAGAGGCCGAGCACGCGTGCCAGCGCATGGGCGAGCGTGGTCTTGCCGACGCCCGGGATGTCCTCGATCAGCAGGTGCCCGCGCGCCAGCAGGCAGCAGATCGCGAGGCGGATCTCGCGGTCCTTGCCGAGGATGACCTGGTTCAGGCCCGCAATGGCGGCAAGCAACTGCTCGCGCTCGCGATCCGGGGCCTGGGAAAGGGCTTTCATCGCAGGGAGGCTACCCGCTCGTATTGCTCCGCAAGTTGCGCCAGTTCACGCTTGAACTCAAGGACCCGCGCCTGCTCCTGCGCGACGACCTCCGCAGGCGCATTCCTGACGAAGTTCTCGTTGCCGAGCTTGGCCTCCGCCCGGGCCAGGTCCTGGCCGACCTTGCTCCGACGCCGGTCGAGGCGGGCGAGTTCCGCGTCCACGTCGATGAGGCCGGCCATCGGCAGGTGCAGGACCAGCGGGCCGACCGTGGCAGTCGCGGAGTGCGGCGCTTCCTGCCCGGCCGACAGCCAGTGGATCTCGCTGATGCCCGCGAGGCGGGAGATCGCGGGCGCCGAAGCCTCGATCCGGCGGCGGTCATCCGCGGACGCGTTCTGGACGAAGACCGGCGTCCGCACCGACGGCGCAATATCGAAGCTGCCGCGGATGCCGCGGATGCCGAGCGTCACCATGCGCGCCAGGTCGGTCAGCGCCTCCGCCTCGGAATCGAGGCACGCCGGGTCGCAGGGCGGGAAGGGCTCGCGCATGATGGAGGAACCCGTCTTCCCGGCGCGCGCCGCCACCGCCCGCCACAGCTCCTCGGTGATGAAGGGCATGACCGGGTGCAGCAGCCGCAGCAGCGTCTCCAGCGTCTCGATGAGCGTGCGGCGCGTACCGCGGCGCTCCTCGGCCGTGCTCGACTCCGACTGCAGCACGGTCTTGGTGAACTCGAGGTACCAGTCGCAGAACTCGTACCAGGTGAATTCGTAGGCGGCCTGCGCGGCGAGGTCGAAGCGGTAGTCGGCGAAGCCGCGGCGCACGCCGGCGATCGCGGCCTGCAGGCGCGAACGGATCCAGCGGTCGTACTGCGACAACCGCTCCGGGCCCGGACCCTCGTCCTGCTCCGTGGCCATCAGCACGAAGCGCGCCGCGTTCCAGAGCTTGTTGCAGAAATTGCGGTAGCCCTCGACGCGGCCCAGGTCGAAGCGCAGGTCGCGCGACTGGGTCGCGAGCGAGGCGAAGGTGAAACGCAGCGCATCGGTCCCGTAGGCGGGAATGCCCTGCGGATACTGCTTGCGCGTGGCGCGCTCGATGGCGGGCGCCAGCTGCGGCTGCATCAGGCCCGTGGTGCGCTTGGCGACCAGTTCCTCGAGCCCGATGCCGTCCACGATGTCGAGCGGGTCGATGACGTTGCCCTTCGACTTCGACATCTTCTGGCCTTCGTGGTCGCGGATCAGGCCGTGTACGTAGACCTCGCGGAACGGCACCTGCCCGGTAAAGTGCAGGCCGAACATGATCATGCGCGCGACCCAGAAGAAGATGATGTCGAAGCCGGTCACCAGCACCGAGGTCGGGTAGAAGGTCCGAAGCTCGGCCGTGTCCGCGGGCCAGCCCATGGTCGAGAACGGCCACAGCGCCGAACTGAACCAGGTGTCGAGCACGTCCTCGTCCTGCACCAATGGCGTGCCGAGGGCGATGCCGTACCTCGACCGCACCTCGGCCTCGCTGCGCCCCACGTGTACCGCGCCGTCCGGCCCGTACCAGGCCGGGATGCGGTGGCCCCACCAGAGCTGGCGGCTGATGCACCAGTCCTTGATGTTGCGCATCCATTCGAAGTAGGTCTTGTCCCAGTTGGCCGGGACGAAGCGGATGGCGCCATCCTCGACCGCGCGGATCGCGCGCTCCGCGAGCGGCGCGATCCGCACGTACCACTGGTCCGTCAGCCAGGGCTCGAGCACCGCGCCGCTGCGGTCGCCGCGCGGCACCGTCAGCCTGTGCGGCTCGACCTTTTCCAGCAGGCCCGCGGCCTCGAGGTCGGCGACCACGCGCTTGCGCGCCTCGAAGCGGTCGAGCCCGTGGTAACGGGCAGGCGCCGCATCGCCGACCTTGGCGTCCGCGGTGAGCACGTTGACCATCGGCAAGCCGTGGCGCTGGCCCACTTCGTAGTCGTTGAAGTCGTGCGCGGGCGTGACCTTCACGCATCCGGAGCCGAAGGCAGGGTCGACGAAGTCGTCCGCGATCAACGGGATCTCGCGCTCCGCGAGCGGAAGCTGGATCCTGCGGCCGGCGAAGCTGCGGTAGCGCTCGTCGTCCGGATGGACGGCGACGGCCGTGTCGCCGAGCAGCGTCTCCGGCCGCGTGGTCGCGACCGTGACATGGCCGGCTCCGTCTGCGAACGGGTAGCGGATGTGCCACAGGCTGCCCACTTCTTCCACCGACTGCACCTCGAGGTCGGAGAGGGCGGTCTTCAGCACCGGGTCCCAGTTGACCAGCCGCTTGCCGCGGTAGATGAGTCCCTGCTCGTGCAGCCGCACGAAGGCCTCGAGCACGGCCGCCGACATGCCGGGATCCATCGTGAAGCGGTCGCGGCTCCAGTCCACCGAGGCGCCGAGGCGGCGCATCTGCCGCGCGATCGTGCCGCCCGACTGCTCTTTCCACTGCCACACGCGCCCGGTGAACTTCTCGCGCCCGAGCGCGTGACGGTCCAGCCCCTCTGCGTTCAGCTGCCGCTCGACCACCATCTGGGTCGCGATGCCGGCGTGGTCGGTGCCCGGCTGCCACAGCGTGCGCCTGCCTTCCATGCGGTGAAAGCGCGTGAGCGCATCCATGATCGTGTCCTGGAACGCATGCCCCATGTGCAGCGTCCCGGTCACGTTCGGCGGCGGGATCACGATGCAGTATGGCGGGCCGTCGCCCACCGGCGCGAACAGGCCGGATGCCTCCCAATGCCGGTAGACGCGTGCCTCGATGTCGGACGGGGAATAGGTCTTTTCCATGCGGCCGTGCGCGGAATCATTCCTCGCCGGCGGCGAGGTGCTCGCGCAGCGCGGCCGCCACCAGCTCGGGCAGTGCCGCGCGCAGGCGGTCGATCACGCGCTCGAACATGACGGCCTCGATGTCGCGGGCCGCGGCGTGCAGCAGTTCGTCCGTCAGGTTCATGGTCCGGCTCACCAGTGCCGCCTGCAGCGCGGCGATGTCCTCCGGCGTCAGCAGGCCGGCGGCATAGGGCGACGCCGGCTCCGCGGGCGCGGGTTCCGCCTGCGGGAAGCTGCCGGTCGCGTGCAGTTCGACGACGTCCGTGAGGATCGGCAGGTCGCGGCCGGGATCGCGGCTCACGGCTCGTCCTTCATGTCGTGCGTCTCCGGCTGGATGCCGCGTTCGCGGTACTGGCGGAAGCGCTCGCGCCCCAGCCGGCGGCGCCCGTCGTCCGCGTCCACCACCTCCGCGATGCGCCCCCAGCGCTCGAGGCCCGGCGGCATGCCGCCCGCGAGGTTGACGACCAGGTCGCCGTCGCCGGCGTCGGGGGCGTCGCCATCCGCCAGCACGACCGGAGCCGGCGTGGTCGCGGGCACCGGCTCGCCGGCCCCAAGGCGGTGGTGCGGCACGAAGCTGCGGTCGGCGAAGGTCCACAGCAGTTCGTCGAAGGTCTCGAGGTCGCCGCCGGGATCCAGCTGCACCCGCACGCGGTGGCGCCGCAGCCAGGCCTTCTCGACCAGGCGGCAGGCGAAACGCAGCCGCGCCGCGGGTTCGCTGGTCGGCAGCACGTAGAAGTCCACGCGCGGTGCGCCCACCGGATCAGTCCTTGTGCAGCAGCCAGTCCACCAGCAGCGGCACCGGCCGGCCGGTGCTGCCTTTCTGGCTGCCGGTGAGGTAGGCGGTGCCCGCGATGTCGAGGTGCGCCCAGCGCAGGCCTTCGGTGAACTTCCACAGGAAACAGGCGGCGGTGATGGCGCCCCCCTCGCGGCCGGCGACATTCGCCATGTCGGCGAAGTTGCTCTTCAGCAATTCGGCGTATTCCTCCGCGACCGGCATGCGCCAGGCGCGGTCGTCGGCGCGCTCGCCGGCTGCGGCGAGCGCGGCGGCCAGCTTCTCGTCCGGCGAGAACAGGCCGCAGTAGTGGGAGCCGAGCGCGACCACGCAGGCGCCGGTGAGCGTCGCGATGTCCACCACCGCGCGCGGCTTGAAGCGGCGCGCATAACTGATGCCGTCGCAGAGGATCAGCCGGCCCTCGGCATCGGTGTTCAGCACCTCGATGGTCTTGCCGGACATCGAGCGCACGATGTCGCCCGGCTTGGTGGCGCGCCCGCCGGGCATGTTCTCGCAGGTCGGCACGATGCCGACCACGTTTACCGCAGCGCCGATGGTCGCGAGCGCCTTGATCGCGCCGAACACGGAGGCCGCCCCGGTCATGTCGAACTTCATCTCGTCCATGCCCGGCGGCTGCTTCAACGAGATGCCGCCGGTGTCGAAAGTGATGCCCTTGCCGACCAGGGCGACGGGCGCGGCGCCCTGCCTGCCGCCGCGGTACTCGAGCACGATGAGGCGCGGCGGCTCGTCCGAGCCACGCGTGACCGACAGGAACGAGCCCATCTTCAAGCGGCGGATGGCGCGCACGTCGAGCACGCGCGCGCGCACGCTGCGGTGTTCGCCCGCGAGCTGCCGCGCCCGCACCGCGAGGTGCGTCGGCGTGCAGACATTGGCCGGCAGGTTGGCGAGGTCGCGCGTCAGCGCCGCGCCCGCGGCGATGCCGCGGCCGTCCTTGATGCCGCGGCGCGCGGCCTCGAGGTCGCCCTTCGCGACCGCGATGCCGAAGCGCGCGAGCTTCGGCCGCGGCGGCTTCCTGCCGGTTTTCAGGTCCGGGATGCGGTAGAGCGCGGATTCGACGCTCTCCAGCGCCTGGCGCGCGGCGTAGTAGGGCTCGAGCCCGGGTACGGGCTCCACGGCCAGGTACGAGACCGCATCGCCCGCGCCGCCCTTGGCGAGCCACTGGGTCGCGGCGACGACTGCGCGGCGGTAGGCCTTGCGCCCGTAGCCCTTCTTCGCGCCCAGGCCGACCAGCAGCACGCGCTCCGCGGGGCCGCGCGCGTGCATGATCGGCAGCAGCTCGCCGGCCTTGCCGGTGAAGTCGCCGCGGCGCAGCAGGCGGCCGATGGCCCCGCCCGCGGCGCGGTCCACCTCGCGCACCGTGGAGGTCATGGCCGCGTTCTCATGGAGGCCGACGATGGCACAAGCCGTCTTCTGGCGTGCCGCGGTTGCGCCGGTGGCGTAGAACTGCATTTCCCGAACCCCTGGTTGCGCCGACGGCCCGCGCGCGGGCCGTTGAGTGCGCTGTCGCGCTGGTTTACCGTGTGTGCGCCAGTTTAATCCAAAAGGACGGATCCGCGCGCCGGGATCCCGGGCATATCGGCCTTGTTTTCCAGGATTGACCGCTATGTGCTGCGCGAGGTGGCCTGGTCGCTCGGCGGGGTGACCGCGGTGCTGCTGGCGATCTTGGTCAGCTACCAGCTCGCGCGCATCCTGGGCACCGCCGCTGAGCGGGGCTTTCCTCACGAAATCGTCTTCGCGCTGATCGGGCTCACCACGCTCGAGAACCTGATGCTGCTGGTGCCGATCGCGATGCTGCTCGGGGTGATGCTCGCGCTCGGGCGCCTGTACCACGAGAGCGAGATGACCGCGGTGCGCGCCTGCGGGGTCGGTCCCGAGCGCCTCTACCTGCCGGTGTTCGCCCTCGCGCTGCCGATCGCGGTCGTGCTGGGCTGGCTCGCCTTCGCGGTCGGCCCGGCGGCGCGGGACGGCGCCGAACAGCTGCGCAGCCGCGGCATGCGCGACGCGCAGTTCGGGATGCTCGAGGCCGGCAAGTTCCGCACCTACGCGGAAGGCCAGGCCGTGTTCTACGCCGAGCAGGTCGGCCAGGACGGCCGGCTGGAGAACGTCTTCGTGCAGCGGCTGGCGGGCGAGCGCGTCGAGGTCGCGACCGCTGCGTGGGCCGAGCATCGCGTGCTGCACGACGGCCGCACGCAGCTCGTCGTGCTGCACGACGGCGAGCGCATCGAGGGCGTGCCCGGCCAGCCGGGATTCCGCCGCATCCGCTTCGTCGAGCACGGCATCCCGGTCGTGGTGCCGGCGCCGGATGCGGGCCGCACGGTTCCCGACCGCAAGCCGACCGCGAGCCTGCTGGGCTCGGCCGACCTGGCGGACGTCGCCGAACTGCAACGGCGGATGTCCATGCCGGTGATGGTGCTGGTGCTGGCGGTGCTCGCGGTTCCGCTTTCGGCATTGCGCCCGCGCGAAGGCCGCTACGCGCGCGTCGCGATCGCGATCCTGCTCTATTTCATCTATTCGAACCTGCTCTCAGCCGCGCAGGTCTGGATCGAGAAGGGGCAGCTGCCGCCCGCGGTCGGCACCTGGTGGGTGCACGCGCTGGTGGCGGCGACCGGCCTGGCGCTGCTGCTGCGGCAGAGCCCGGCCCCGGGCTGGTGGCGGCGGAAGGCGCGCGCATGAAGCTGCTCGACCGCTACCTCGCCCGCACGGTGCTGCTGCATACGCTCATGGTCATGGCCGTGCTGCTCGCGCTCATGTCGCTGGTCACCTTCATCAACCAGCAGGACGACATCGGGCAGGGCAGCTTCCAGGTCGCGGACGCGTTCCTGGTGACGTTGCTGCAGTTGCCGCAGCAGGCCTACGAACTGCTGCCGATCGGCGCCCTGATCGGCGCGATCACGGGCCTCGGCGCGCTTGCGCGCGACAGCGAGCTGACCGTGCTGCGCGCCGCCGGCGTGTCGGTCGCGCGCATGGCGGGCTCGGCCGCGATGGCGGGCGCCGTGGTCGCGGCGGCGCTGTGGCTCATCGGCGAGTATTTCGCGCCGCCCGCGGACCTGTACGCGCGGCAGCACAAGATCTTCAGCCGCTATGGACAACTCGAGATCGCCGGCAGCCGCAGCGCCTGGGTACGCGAAGGCTCGTGGTTCATCAACGTGCGCCAGCAGGCGGCGGAGGACCTGTTCGGCGGCGTGTTCGTCTATGAGCTCGGCCCGGACCGCCACCTGCGCCTGGTCGGCCGCGCCGAGACCGCGCGCCAGGATGCGGAGGGCCGCTGGGTGCTGTCGAACTACGCCGAGACCACGCTCGCCGGCGATCACGTGGCGACCCGGCGGCGCGCCCGGGAAGTGACCGGCGCGCAGTTCAACGCCGAGTTCCTCGGGCTCGCGGTGACCGAGCCCGGTTCGCTGCCGCTCGCCGACCTGCACGCCTACCGGCAGCACCTCCGGGCCAACAGCCAGGACACGCGCGCCTGGGACATCGCGTTCTGGTCGCGGGTGGCACGTCTGGTCGCCGCCGTCGTCGTGTGCGTGTTCGCCGTGCCGTTCGCCTTCGGGCCGCTGCGCCAGGCCGGCGCCGGCGCGCGCACCGTGCTCGGCATCATGGCGGGCGTGCTGTTCATCCTGCTGACGCAGACGCTGGAGAACAGCGGCCAGGTCTACGACCTCAACCCGCTGCTGGTCGCCTGGGGCCCGACGCTGCTGATGTCGGCGGTCGCGGCGGCCGCGATCTGGCGCACACGCTAGTCGCGCACCACGCGGGTGAAGCTCGCGATGTCCTGCAGGCTGCGGCCGCGGGCGTCGCAGGCGACCCAGATCAGGTTGGCGCAGGCCGGCAGCAGCAGCAGCGCCGCGGCGAGGTCCGGAAGCGACCAGCCGGGGCTGCGCAGGAACCAGAGGCCGAATCCGGCGAGCAGCGCCATGGCGGCGCCGAGCGTGAAGCGCACCACCGCGTCCAGCCAGCCCGGGGCGCCGCCATCGGTGCGCACCAGGCGGATGCGCCAGGCGCGCATGCCGAGCGTGCGGCCGCCGCGGCTCCAGGACGCGCCGAAATAGCCGAATGCGACCAGCAGCAGCCAGGCGCGATACAGGTAGGCGACGGCTCCCGAGGATTCCGGCGTGATGGCCTCGCCGCCGGTCAGCAGCAGCCAGGGCAGGGTGGCGACGAACAGCAGCGCGGCCAGCGGCAGCGTGTCGTAGAGCAGCGCGCCGAGGCGGCGCAAGATGCCGGCGGCCGGGGCGCCCGTCGTGGATGGTGCATCCATGAGGGCGCGAATTCTAATGGGTCAGTGCTTGTCCTGCGCGGCGATGCGCTGCTCGATGGCCTGCTTGCTGCTGCGCAGGATCTGCCGGACCTGCTGGGCGTCCGGGCGGCCCGCGATGCGCGCGATCGCTTCCGGCAGTTCGTGCCACTCGCGGCCCCAGGACAGCAGCCGCGCCGCGTCCTTGACGATCGCGGTGACGGTGCCGTCGTTGACCGGTTTCGGCGGGCGCACCGTCGCCTTAGCGCGCGGCGCCGGCGGGCGGCCCGGCTTGATGGCCGTGGAGGTCGAGGTCGAGCCGGTCGCTTTCTTCTTCGGCGGCGGCGGCGCGGCGTCGAGCTGGCGCTCGCGCTCGGGTTCGGCGATCGGGACGAAGCGCTCGACGTGCTGCGACCCGACCAGGTTGGTCAGGAAGGACATCAGCTCGAGCCCCTCGGACAGCGACTGGTCGCCGGCGGAGAGCCGCGTCTGCACGATCTTCTGCAGGTCCGCGAGCCGCTGGCGCGCGAGGTCGATGACCCACTTGGTCGGCCGCTGGTGATTGGGCCAGGGCTGCACCAGCCAGTACTGGTCCTCGGGCAGGTCGGCGTAGCGCGCGTGCAGGTCGAGGCTCTTCTGCCACTTCTGCAGCAGCGCGACCACGCGTTCGTCGGCGGGCGTCATGCAGTCAACATAAGCCGCAACCAGCGCAGACGCAGCGCTTTCGCCGGAGTTCTTGAAGTGCGTCACACGGGACGCCGGCCCGGCATCACGGTTCGGGGCAGTCCTCCGCAGGCGGAGGCAGGGCAAGCGCGGCCTCGAGATCGGGGCCGAGCGCCGCCTGCCACGACCCGTACATCGGGTTCGGGACCAGGAACCAGCGCGTGCCCCACCAGTCGCGGTGCGCGCAGCGGGCTCGCTCGCGATCGGCGACCGACTGGCGCCGCACGCCGGGCAGGAAGTCGCCGAAATCGTCGCCGACGTTCAGCACGATGCGGTAGCCGCGCGCCACTTCGTGGCGGCGCGTTTCCTTTTCGCTGGGCCAGTCCGGGCGCTCGCCCTTCAGCATCAGGTCCTCGGCCAGCGTCGGCGCGTCGAGGCCGAGCGCGCGCAGGTTTGCGAGCGTGTCCTCCTGCTGCGGGCAGGCATCCAGCTGGCCCGCGCGTGATGAGCATTCGCGGTTGGTGATGAGGAACACGCGCACCGGCCGGCCGGCCGCGTCCTTCATCGCGCGCGCAGCGCGGATGAAGTCCGCCGCGCCCGGCACTGCCGGCGCCGCCCGTTCGGCGACCCAGGCGTCCCAGGCTTCCGCGAATTCGGAAGGACAGGTGACATCCAGGATCATGCGCGCCTGCGGCGCCGAGTTGTCGAGCACGGTGTCGTCGATGTCCATGACCACCGCGGCTGGCAGGTCCGAGAAACCGGACTGCTGCGCGGGCTCGGCGCTCACGGCGGGATTCGCGATGTTTTCGGCCAGCGCCGCCGCGGCTGCGCGATAGATGATCTCGCTGGCCGCGCGGAATTCCGCCGACTGGCGCACCCAGAGCGTGGCGCGTTCGCCGCCCTCGGCGAAGGGACGCACCGGGCTGCAGCGGGACCCCTGCGTGGCGGCTTCGCGCGGCTGCGAGGCGCAGCCTGCGGCCGCCGCAATCATGCAGGCCAGCGCCAGTGCGGGACCGCGCGCCATCAATCTACGACCCTCGTTCCCGACGTCGCCGTGCGCTCGGCGTAGAGGGCGGACAGGCGCTGCGTCATCGGGCCAATCGCCCCGTTGCCGATCTTGCGGCCGTCCACCCGCGTGACGGCGGCCAGTTCGCCCATCGTGCCGGTGCAGAAGGCCTCGTCGGCGCGGTAAAGCTCGGCGAGCGAAAGGTCGCAGACCTCGTGCTCGATGCCGTGCGCGCGGCAGAGGTCGAGCACCGTCGCGCGCGTGATGCCCTCCGGGCAGGCGGCAACCGTCGGCGTGCGCACGTTGCCGCCCTGCACCATGAACAGGTGCGTGGCGTTGGTCTCGGCGATGAAGCCGCGCGGATCCAGCATGATGGCGTCGTCTGCGCCGGCCGCATTCGCCTGGATCTTGGCGAGGATGGAATTCAGCAGGTTGGCGTGGTGGATCTTCGGGTCGAGCACGTCGGGCGAGGGCCTGCGCATGGTGCTGGTGACGAGCGTCAGGCCCTGCTTCGAATAGACCGGCGGCTTGTGCTCGGCGAGCACGATCAGCGTCGGGCCCGACTGGTTGAGACGCGGGTCCATGCCGGAGGTGATCTTCACGCCGCGCGAGAGCGTCAGGCGGATGTGCACGCCGTCGCGCATGCGGTTCGCCTCCAGCGTGCGGCGGATCTCCTTCACCATCGACTCGTCCGACGGGATTTTCTCGAAGGCGAGCGCGAGCGCCGATGCGCGCAGCCGCGCCAAGTGCGCCTCCAGCGCGAAGATGCGGCCGTTGTAGACCCGCAGTCCCTCCCAGACCGCGTCGCCCCCCTGCACGGCGCTGTCGAACGGGCTGATTCGCGCCTCGTCGCGGTGCACGAGTTCGCCATTCACGTTGACGATCAGGTCGCGGTTGCGTTGGTCGAACTGCTGCAGCATCGCGGGTCTCAGTCGCCGAGACGCAGAGCGTACAGCTTTTCGTACCAGGGCCGGCAGGCGTCGAGCAGCGGACGCAGCGCCTTCCCCAACTCGACCTTCCTCGGCTGCCAGGGTTCAAAGCCCGTGGAGGATTCGACCGCGCCGTACCAGTGCTTCGCCCAGACGCCGTCTGTCGGCCGCGGGCCCGGCGGCCAGGAGAGCATGTCGTCCATGAACGGAATGCCGAGCGCAGCGCACAGCTTGGCGAGGATCCCGCGCGGGTCCTTGAGCACGTCGCTCGCGAGCACCACGGGCGGCGCCCGGCCGGTACGGTCCGACACGCGGTCGAATATCTCGCATTGCTGCTGCAGCCCGGTATCGGCGAGCTCCGCCTGCGGATAGGTCTTCACGAGCGACGCGATCATCTGGTCCGGCTCGCGGATCAGGAAGGCGTGGGTGAGGGCGTCCAGCCAGTCGCGGTCCAGGTCCGGCAGCAGGTGGTGGGCCATGTGCTTCTGGTACCAGACGGCGCGTCCCTCGGGAACCGGGCCGGTGATGTGGGCGACGACCTTGTGCCAGTCGGTCTCATGGCGGGCAAGCACCTCGACGCGCCCCGGATGCTCGATGCCGGTGGCTTTCAGGTAATGCGCGTAGAGGGGCTCGTCGCTGACGAACGTGTCCGGGCGGCTGCCGAACGAGCGCATCAGCGCCGTCGAAATGTTGCGCGGGCCGGACCACATCGCGATTCGCGTCGTCATGCGATCGACGAGCCTTACCGCGCCGCTCCGAGCCGGGAGAGCGCGTCCACGATGCGACGAAGGCACTCGGCGTTCACGCCGGCACTCGTCTCCGGCCCCGGCATGTTCTCCTCGGCCGCCACCATCAGCTGCTGCAGCTGGTCCTTCCACTGCAGCAGGATCGCGCGCTTCTGCTGGTCGCTGAATCCCGGCGACGCCTCCAGCGCCTCGGGCGAGGCGAAGGCCCGGCCAGGGTCCTTCATGGCTGCTGCGAAATCGAGGCTCGGCATGATTCCGCCAACGGGCCGTGGGGAGGTCCGTTCATCATACGCCGCACGCGGATTGGCGCTCCCAGAGGGATTCGAACCCTCGTACCAGCCTTGAGAGGGCTGTGTCCTAGGCCTCTAGACGATGGGAGCGAGGCGCTTGCTGCATCCGGTGCGGGCCCGGAATAAGGGGCTGGTATTATACGGCCCCACCATTCGACCTCAAGCGGACCCGACTACTTGAACGAACCCAGCGGCCGCGCCCAGGCGCCGGCAATCGTCGCACGCGCGGACCATCCGATCTCGCGCTCGATGATCGCGGGCAGCGCGCTCAAGGTGCTCTATCGCCTGAAGGACGGCGGATATCAGGCGTTCCTGGTCGGCGGCTGCGTGCGCGACCTGCTGATCGGCATCGAGCCGAAAGATTTCGACATCGCGACCGACGCGCACCCGGAGGAGATCCGGCGACTGTTCCGCAACTCCCGCCTCATCGGCCGGCGCTTCCGCCTCGCGCACATCCGCTTCGGCCAGCAGATCATCGAGGTCGCGACCTTCCGCGCGGCCGGCGCGCCAATGGCGCTGGAGCCCGACCTCGACGGCGTGGCCGAGGAGGAAGACGAAGAGGGGAATGGTCCGCCGCTGGACGAGGAAGGCGACGTCAACGGCAACGTCGCCGACCCCGACGATGCGGACGGCTTCGACCGCGCACACGACGATCGCGGTCGGCTGCTGCGCGACAACGTGTACGGCAGCATCGACCAGGACGTCTGGCGGCGCGACTTCACCTGCAATGCGCTCTACTACAACATCGAGGACTTCTCGATCTGGGACTACGTCGGCGGCGTCGCCGACGTCAAGGCGCGCACGCTGCGCCTGATCGGCGATCCCGAGACGCGCTACCGCGAGGACCCGGTGCGCATGCTGCGCGCGGTGCGCTTCCAGGCCAAGCTGGGATTCACGCTGCACCCAGGCACGCACGAGCCGCTCGGGCGGCTGGCATCGCTGCTCGACGGCATCCCGCCGGCGCGGCTGCTGGACGAGTTCCAGAAGCTGTTCCTGGCCGGGTTCGGACAACGGGCGTTCGCGCTGCTGCGCGAACACGGGTTGCTCGAGCACCTGTTCCCCGCGACCGCGGCCTGGCTCGCCTCCGAGATGGACGGCATGGCGATGCGCCTGATCCAGGCAGGGCTCGCCAACACCGACCGGCGGGTCGCCGAAGGCAAATCGGTCACGCCGATGTTCCTGTTCGCCGTGCTGCTGTTCGGGCCGGTGACCGCGGCGGCGCAGAAGCGCTTCGAGGCGGGCTCGCACCCGGGGCAGGCGATCGCAGACGCGGTGGACGAGGTGGTCGCCGCGCAGAACCGCCGCATCGGCATCCCGAAACGGTTTTCCATCCCGATGCGCGAGTTGCTCGCGCTGCAGCCGAGGTTCCACCGGCGCGAGGGCCGGCGCGCGCTCGCATTCGTCGGCCATCCGCGCTTTCGCGCCGCCTACGACTTCCTGGTGCTGCGCGCCGAGGCGGGGAACGAGGATCCCGCGATCGCGCAGTGGTGGACCGAGATCCAGTCGCTGCCGCCGGACGAGCAGCTGAAACGCGCCGGAGCGGAAGCGGGCGGCGACCAGCCGCATGAAGGCGGCCCGCGCCGCCGCCGGCGCCGCCGCGGCGGGCGCCGGCACCGTGCACCTGCAACCGAGGGCTGAACCGGCGTGAACTGGCGGCCGGCCTACGTGGCCCTGGGCAGCAACCTCGACGATCCCGCGCGCCAGGTCGAGGCCGCATTCGGGCAGCTGGCCGCCATTCCCGGGACACGACTGGTACTGCGTTCGCGGCTGTGGAAGACGCGGCCGATGGGCCCGCAGGACCAGCCCGATTTCGTCAATGCGGTCGCAGGAATGCTGACGCAACTCGATGCGCGGGCACTGCTGGACTCGCTCTCGGGCATCGAGCGGCGCATGGGACGCGTCGCGCCCGCCGTGCGCTGGGGACCCAGGGTCATCGACCTCGACCTGCTGCTGGTCGGGGACGAGCTGCGGCAGGAACCGGGCCTGACGCTGCCGCACCCGGGCCTGCACCAGCGCAATTTCGTGCTGTATCCTCTGGCGGAAATCGCCGCGGATCTCTGGGTGCCGGGCCACGGCCGCGTGGCGGCGCTCCGGAGCAAGGTTCCGGGCGAGGGCCTCGAGGCGTTCTCCGCGGGGATCCGTTGACCGAAGCAAAGAAAGAGGACTGGCCGCACCGGCTGGTGGTGGTCGAGGGGCTGATTGGCGTCGGCAAGACCAGCCTCGCGCGCAAGCTCGCCGCCGCAGTCGGCGCCGAGACCGTGTTCGAGCAGCCGATGGAAAACCCGTTCCTCGAGCGCTTCTACAAGGACCGCCGCGCCGCCGCGTTCCCGGCCCAGCTTTATTTCCTGTTCCAGCGTGCGCGCCAGCTGACGGCGCTGCAGCAGCAGGACATGTTCGCGCCGCTGCGCATCGCCGACTACATGCTGGACAAGGACCGCCTGTTCGCGCGCATCGTGCTGGACGACGAGGAGTTCAAGCTCTACGACCAGGTGTATGCGCGTCTGGCGATGGATGCGCCGACGCCGGACCTGGTCGTGTTCCTGCAGGCGCCGGTGGACATCCTTCTGGCCCGCATCGACAAGCGCGGCATCGCCTACGAGAAGTACATCGACGCCGCCTACCTGGAGCGGCTCGGCGAGGCTTACACGCGGTACTTCCACCAGTACACCGCGTCGCCGCTCCTGATCGTCAACACGGCCGAGATCGACCCGGCCAACAACTCGCGCGATTTCGACGACCTGTTCGAGACGATCCGCACGACGCAGAGCGGCCGCCACTACGTCAATCCGGTCCGGGGGTGACCCCATGGCGCGCGAGCGCCCAGCGCACGTGCTCGCGCACGGTTTCATCCGTGGCGCCGGCGCGTGACCTGAGCGCCGCCAGCACCCGCTCCGAGGTGGGCGCGTTGCCAAGTGCGACCGCGATGTTGCGCAGCCAGCGCCGGTAGCCGAGGCGACGCAGGGCCGAGCCAGCGGTGCGTTCCAGCCATTCCTGCTCGGTCCAGGCGAACAGTTCCGCGAGTCCGGCGGCATCGAGTCCCTGGCGCACGCGGAATTCCGGCAGCGTCGCCGTGCGCGCGAACTTGTTCCACGGGCACACCAGCTGGCAGTCGTCGCAGCCGAAGATGCGATTGCCGATCGCGGGCCGCAGTTCCTCCGGGATCGCGCCGTGGTACTCGATCGTGAGGTAGGAGATGCAGCGGCGCGCGTCGAGCTGGTAGGGCGCGGTGATCGCGCCGGTCGGGCAAGCCGGCAGGCAGGCGATGCAGCTGCCGCAGCGGTCCTTCGCCGGCGCATCCACCGGTAATGGCAGGTCGGTGAACAGCTCCCCCAGCATGAACAGCGAGCCGGCGCGCTCGTTGATCAGGTTGGTGTGCTTGCCGATCCAGCCGAGGCCGGCCTCGCGCGCCAGCGGCTTTTCCATCACCGGGCCCGAATCCACGAAGGCGCGGTAGCCGAATGGCCCGACCTCGCGCTCGAAGGTACGCGCGAGGCGCGCCAGGCGCGACCGCAGCACCTTGTGGTAGTCGCGCCCGAGCGCATAGCGCGCGACGTAGGCGCGCGAGGCGTCGGCGAGCACGCCCGCGGCGGGCGCCGCATCGGGTGCGCTCGCGGCCATGCGCACGCTGATGACGCGCACGGTGCCCGGCACCAGTTCCGCGGGGCGGCTGCGCAGGCTGCCATGGCGCTCCATGTAGCGCATCTCGCCGTGGCGGCGCTCCCGGATCCAGCGCTCGAGGTTGGCCTCGTCGGCGGGCAGTTGGACGCCGGCGACGCCCAGCTGGTCAAAGCCCAGTTCCGCCGCCAGCGCCTGCAGGCGTGCGCGCAACGCTTCGAGTTCTGCCGGGGTGAACGTGCGTGGCATGGCGGGGCGGGCGGGGGCCGGCGGCCAGTATAATCGCGGCGATGGAACCGCTGCCCGTAGAGGTCTACTCGGCCGCGCAGGTCCGCGCGATGGACCGTCACGCGATCGAGAGCGCGGGCATCCCGGGCTACACGCTGATGCAGCGCGCGGGCGCAGCCGCGCTCGCAAGCCTGCGCCGCGCCTGGCCGGAGGCGCGGCGCATCGCCATTGCCTGCGGCGCCGGCAACAACGGCGGCGACGGCTACGTGCTCGCGCGGCTCGCGCGGGCGGCGGGACTCGAGGTCGCGGTCGCCGCGCTGGTGGATCCTGCGCGCCTGTCCGGGGACGGTGCGAGGGCATTCGCGGATTTTGCGGCGGCGGGCGGGCGGCATGCGCCTTTCTCGAAGCGGCTGTTCGGGAAAGCCGCGCTGGTCGTGGATGCGCTGCTCGGCACCGGCCTCGACCGTCCGGTCGACGGCGAGATGCGCGAGTGCATCGAAGCCGTGAATGCCTGCGGCCTGCCGGTGCTGGCGCTCGACATCCCTTCCGGCCTCGACGCGGACAGCGGCAGCGTGCGTGGCGCAGCGATCGCCGCCTCGCGCACGATCACCTTCGTCGGGCTCAAGTCGGGCCTCTACCTCGGCGCGGCCCGCGAGCGCGTCGGCACGCTCGAATTCGCCGGCCTCGGCGTGCCGGCAGCGGCGCGCGCGGGCGTGACGCCGGTGCTGCGGCGCATGGATGTCGGGTTGCTCGCCGCCGCATTGCCGAAGCGCGGGCGACTTGCGCACAAGGGCGAGCACGGCCGCGTGCTCGTCGTCGGCGGCCACGCGATGGCGGGTGCGGCACGGCTCGCAGGCGAGGCGGCGCTGCGCACGGGCGCAGGGCTGGTCGCGGTGGCGACCACGCCGGCGGCGGCGGCCGCGATCGTCGGCCGCCGGCCGGAACTCATCTGCCATGCAGCGACCACGGCCGTGAAGCTGCGGCCGCTCCTGAAAGCGGCCGACGCCGTCGCCATCGGGCCGGGCCTTGGCCTCGACCGGCGCGCGAAGCTGCTGCTCGACGCGACGCTCGCCGCCGGCAAGCCCTGCGTGGTGGACGCGGATGCGATCACGCTGGCGGCCGCGCGGCCGCGCCGCCGCGACCACTGGATCCTGACGCCGCACCCGGGCGAAGCGGCGCGGCTGCTCAAGTGCAGCACCGCCGCCGTGCAGCGCGATCGCCTGGCGGCGCTCGCCGCCATCACGGCGAAGTACGGGGGCGGCTGCGTGCTGAAAGGCGCGGGCACGCTGGTGAGTTTCCGCTCCGGGCCGCCGTGGATCTGCGACCGCGGCAACCCCGGGATGGCGACCGCGGGCGCGGGCGACGTGCTCACCGGCATCATCGCGGCACTCATCGCTGGCGGCGCCGATGCGGAACTGGCGGCTGCCGCCGGCGTGCTGCTGCATGCGATCGCGGGCGACCGTGCGGCCGCGGCCGGCGAGCGCGGCGTCATCGCCGGCGACCTGATTGCCGAGCTGCGCCGCGCCGTGCAGCCGCCGTGGAACTGACGCTCGCGAACGAGGCGGCGACCGCCGCCGCCGGCGAGGCGCTCGCGCGCGGCCTGCCCGACATCGGCCGCCACAGCCTGCTGCTCGGCCTTTCCGGCGAACTCGGCAGCGGCAAGACCACGCTGGCGCGCGCGCTGCTGCGCGCGCTCGGGGTCACCGGCACGATCCGCAGCCCCACCTTCACGCTGGTCGAGCCCTACGAGACGCGCGCCGGCAGCGTGCATCACCTGGACCTCTATCGCCTTCAGCCGGGCGGGGCGGAACTGGAGTCACTCGGCTATCGCGATATCCGCGCACAACCGGGCCTCGCGATCGTCGAATGGCCGGAGCGGGGCGGGGCGGCGCTGGGCGTGCCCGATCTCGCCCTCGCGCTCGAGCACCGGCCGGCCGGGCGCGGCCTGACAGCGAGTGCGGCGACCGACGCGGGCCGGCGCTGGCTGGCCTCTTTGTCGCGTGTCGCTGTAAGTTCGTGACGTATCTCGCTGAAATACTTGAATGTTTGGCAAGGCGTCGCTAGAGTAGCCCGCAGGCCCCGAGCCTTGGGTTCGCCATGCGCCTTGCGCCACGCCTTTGCGCCATCGCCCTCCTGTTGCTGCCGGCTGCCGCCGGCGCGCAGCAGGTGCAATTGCAGGACGTGCGCCTGTGGGCGAGCCCGGACTCAACGCGCGTCGTACTCGACCTGTCCGGGCCCGCCGGCTATTCCATGTTCGCGCTGGCGGACCCGGAGCGGGTCGTCATCGACCTCGAGCAGGCGACGCTGGCGACCGGCGTGATTGCCATGCCTGCGGGCACCGGCCTGGTGAATGCGGTGCGCGCCGGCGAACGCGAAGGCGGCGGCCTGCGGGTGGTGCTGGACGTCGGCGCGAAAGTCCTGCCCAGGAGTTTCCTGACGCCCCCGAACGACGCCTACGGACACCGCCTGGTCGTGGACCTCGCGCTCGAGCAGGCGCCCAGGGCGACCAAGGCGGTGCCCGCGGAAGGACAGCGCGACGTGGTGATCGCGATCGACGCCGGCCACGGCGGCGAGGACCCGGGCGCCGTCGGCAAGAACGGCACGCGCGAAAAGACGGTCGTGCTGGCGGTTGCGAGGCGGCTCGCCGAGCGGATCAACGCGGAGCCCGGCATGCGTGCGGTGCTGACGCGCGACGGCGACTACTTCGTGCCATTCCGCGACCGCATCAAGCGCGCGCGCGACCAGCAGGCCGACCTGTTCGTCTCGATCCACGCGGACGCATTCGTGAACCGCAGCGTGCGCGGCTCCTCCGTGTACGTGCTGTCCACGCGCCGCGCGAGCAGCGAGGCGGCGCGCATCCTTGCGGACCGCGAGAACGCGGCCGACCTGATCGGCGGCGTGTCGCTCGACGACAAGACCGACGTGCTCGCCTCCGTGCTGCTCGACCTGTCGCAGAACGCCTCCATCAGCGCCAGCCGTGATGCCGCCGCGCGCGTGCTGCACGAGCTCGACAAGGTCGGACAGCTCAAGAAGAGCGAGGTGCAGCACGCGAGCCTGATCGTGCTGACCTCGCCGGACGTGCCCTCCATGCTGGTGGAGACCGCCTACATCTCGAACCCGGACGAGGAGAAGCGGCTGCGCGATCCCTCGCACCAGGGCCGGCTCGCAGGCGCCATCCACGCGGGCGTGCGCCGCTATTTCTACGACAACCCGCCTCCCGGCACGCGCGTGGCGATGCTGGCCGCCCGCGAGCGCAGCGGCGAGAAGCTCGCGACCGGCGCGAGCGTCGCCGCCAGCGTCGGCGGCACCTAGGCGCAGGGCTTGGCGCGCACGCCGGGGAAATTCCGTCCGGAGATCCAGGGGCTGCGGGGCCTGGCCGCCCTGCTGGTCGCGATCTACCACATCTGGTTTGCCAGGGTGTCCGGTGGCGTGGACGTGTTCTTCGTCGTGTCCGGATTCCTGATCACGCATTCCCTGCTCAACCGGCTCGAGGCAGACGGCCGCGTGCGTCCGGTGCATTTCCTGTGGGATCTCTTCTGTCGCCTCGGACCACCGGCGATGCTGGTCATCGCGGCGACGTCCATCGGATCGAGGCTGTTCCTGCCGCACGCCGACTGGCCCTTCAACATCGGCGAGGCGGTCTCCGCCGCATCCTTCGTCAATAACTGGCACCTGGCGTTCAGCGCGGTGGACTACCTCAACCGGACCGGCGATCCGCGTCCCTTCCAGCACTTCTGGGCGCTTTCAGTCCAGTGGCAGTTCTACCTGCTGTGGAGCGTCCTGCTGCTGCTGGTCCACCGTTTCGCCGCGGACCGCTTCAAGAAGGTCCTGGCGGCATCGATCGTCGTGCTGCTGGTGGTCTCCTTCCTGGTCGCAATCGTGCAGACCGCGCATAACCAGCCCTTTGCATACTTCAACACGGCGGCCCGCATCTGGGAATTCGCGGCAGGTGCGCTGCTCGCCATGTACCGGCCGGGGGAACGACCGCTGACGGGCGCGCGGATGTCGCTCGGCTGGCTGGGTCTCGGGGCCATCATGGCCTGCGGTGCGGTGCTGCCGGTGTCGACCAGCTTCCCGGGCTTCGCGGCACTGGTGCCCGTGGTCGGCGCGATGCTGGTGCTCACCCATGGAACCGCGGAACATCCCGCCTCGGTCCGCCGCCTGCTCGCCTCGGCGCCGCTCCAGGCGATGGGCACGGTGTCCTACTACTTCTATCTGTGGCACTGGCCGATCGTGGTCCTGTGGTTGTCCTACTCGCTGCAGCCGCGAGCGAGCTTTGCCGTTGGCCTCGGCATCATGCTGATTGCGTTGCTGCTGTCGGCGGCGACGCAGGTCCTGATGCGCGCGCTGCACCGGTTGCCGTCGGCGGCGGCACCGGGGTATGCCGCATTCGCGACGGCTGCCGCGGCGCTGGTCTTCTGCGTCGTGTGGCGTGCCGAGGTGCAGCAGGCAAAATCCGTGCAGATGGCGATGCCGATGCCGCCGGCCGCCACGCATCCGGGTGCTGTAGCGGCCGGCAGGCAGGTGGCGCGGCAGCCGGTGTTCCCCGGCGCGTTTCGCGTGCGCAATGAGTTCCCGTCGGCTTACAAGGAAGGGTGCAGCCAGGACACCCTTGGCGCCGAAGTCATCGTCTGTGCCTACGGAGACGTTGCCGCACGCTTCACGGTTGCGGCGATCGGCAATTCGCACATTACGGACTGGCTGCCGGCGCTCGACCTGGTGGGACGCGAACGCGGCTGGCGCATCCTGCTGATCACCAAGAACGACTGCCGGCTGCACGTGCGTCCGAGCGGATTGCCCGACGACGCGGCCCGGTCCTGCGACCTGTGGAACGAGCGCTTGCCGCAGGTCGTGCACCGTCTCGAGCCCGATTTCCTGTTTGTCGCCGCGACCGTCCGGCAGGACGGACGGGAAGTCTTTCCGGGCGAGTACCCGGATGCCTGGCGGCGCCTGGTCGCCGACCCGTCCAGGGTCGTCGCCATGCGCGGCACGCCGCGATTCCCGTTCGACATCCCGGACTGCATCGACCTGCATGGCGCGGATTCCCCGCGCTGCAGGTCGCCCAGGAGCAGTGCACTCGGCCCGACGGACGCCGGACTGCGCGCGGACGTGGAACGCACCGGCGCGGCGTTCCTCGACCTGACGCGGTATTTCTGCGATGCCGTCGAGTGCTTCCCGGTCGCGGGCAATATCGTGATCTATCGCGATCACGATCACCTGACGCCGGCGTACGTAGCCACCATGAAGGCGCCGCTGTCGGAATCACTGCGGGCGCTGATGCGCGCCCATCCCCAGCCGCCGCTGGCTGCGCGCTCGGCGCGTGCCGCGACGGCGCGCCGGTCCTGAACCGCCGCCGGAACCGGCGGCTGCTGCTGCTAGACTGGCGTGCGAGCCACGCGCGCCATGCCGATCCGCATCCTCGAAGACACGCTCGTCGACCAGATCGCCGCCGGCGAGGTGGTCGAGCGCCCGGCCTCCGTCGCGAAAGAGCTGGTCGAGAACGCGCTGGACGCGGGCGCCCGCCGCGTTGACATCGATGCGGAACACGGCGGCATCCGGCTGATCCGCGTGCGCGACGACGGCGCCGGCATCCCGGCGCAGGAACTCGCCCTCGCGCTCGCGCGTCACGCGACCAGCAAGATCACTTCCCTCGACGACCTCGAGCGGGTGGCGTCGCTCGGCTTCCGCGGCGAGGCGCTGCCGTCCATCGCCTCCGTCGCGCGCCTCACGCTGACCTCACGGGCGGCGGGCGCCGCGGACGCAGCGCAGGTGGAAGCCGCGGAGGGACGGGTCGGCAAGGCGCGGCCGGCGGCGCACCCGCCCGGCACGACGGTCGAGGTGCGCGACCTGTTCCACAAGGTGCCGGCCCGGCGCAAGTTCCTGCGTTCGGAGGCGACCGAGTTCCAGCACCTGCTGCGCACCGTGACGCGGCTCGCGCTGTCGCGGTTCGACGTCGCCTTCACGCTGACGCACAACCGCCGCGAGGTCCTCGCGCTGCCGGCGGCAGAGGGGCGCCGCGAGCGCGAGGAGCGGGTGGCCAGGCTGGTGGGCGCGGAATTCGTCGCGAACTCGCGCCACGTCGGGTTCGCGCATGGCGGCCTCGCGCTCGAGGGCTGGATCGGGCTGCCGTCGCAGTCGCGCGCGCAGCCGGACCGCCAGTACCTGTTCGTCAACGGCCGCATGGTGCGCGACCGGCTGCTCGCGAACGCCGCGCGGCTCGGATACCGCGACGTCAGCTACGGCGGCCGTCATCCGGCATGGCTGCTGTACCTGACGCTGGATCCGGCGCAGGTGGATGTCAACGCGCACCCGCAGAAGCTGGAGCTGCGCTTCCGCGACGCGCGCGGCGTGCACGACTTCCTGTTCCGCGCCATCGAGCGCGCGCTGGCGGCGAGCGGTGCGGCGGCCGCGCCGCCGGTCGCCGCTGCGACCTGGCTGGGTGCGGGGGCGGGCGCGCGGCTGCCGTTCGCGGAGGCCGGAGGATTCGAGGGCATCGCGGACGCGCCGCGCGCGGCGCCGGCCGAGGCTGCCGGCGACGGCGATGCGCCGCTCGGCCACGCCATCGCCCAGCTGCACGGCGTCTACATCCTGAGCCAGACCGCCGACGGCATGGCGCTGGTGGACATGCACGCCGCGCACGAACGCATCCTCTATGAGCGGCTGAAGGCGGCGCTGCTCGCCGGCGATGGATCGCGGCAGCCGCTGCTGGTGCCCGCGATCGTGGACACCACCGAGGCGGATGCCGCGCTCGCCGAAGAGCACTTCGCGGAACTCGCCGCCGCGGGCCTGGTCGTGGACCGCCTCGGGCCCGCCACGCTCGCGGTCCGGGAGCTGCCGCCGGTGCTCGCGGGCCAGGACATCGCCGGCGTGCTGCGCGATGCGCTCGCTGACCTCGGCCGCCATGGCGCGACGCACCGCATCGAGGAGCGCCAGCACGAGTTGCTGGCGAACATCGCCTGCCGCAGCGCGGTGCGCGCGCATCGCGCGCTCTCGCTGCCGGAAATGAACGCATTGCTGCGCGACATGGAGCGCACCGAGCGCTCCGGTCATTGCAGCCACGGGCGCCCGACCTGGACGCGCGTGACGCTGGCCGAGCTCGACCGGCTGTTCCTGCGCGGGCGCTGATGGCCCGGCCCCGCGCGATCCTGCTGATGGGCCCGACCGGCTCCGGCAAGACCGACGCCGCGGCGGCACTCGCGGCGCGCCTGCCGCTCGGGGTCGTGAGCGTCGATTCGGCGATGGTGTATCGCGGCATGGACATCGGCACGGCGAAGCCGTCGCGCGACCTGCTGGCACGGGTGCCGCACCACCTGATCGACCTGATCGATCCGGCGGCGAGCTATTCGGCGGCGCGCTTCGTCACCGACGCCGCGCACGCCATCGACGCGATCTCCGCGCGCGGCGACACACCGCTCCTGGTCGGCGGCACCATGCTCTACTTCCGGGCGCTGCAGTCCGGCCTCGCGCAGCTGCCGGCGGCGGATCCCGGCATCCGCCGTGCGCTCGATCAGCGCGCCGCGCGCGAGGGCTGGCCCGCGCTGCACGCCGAACTCGCACGGCTCGACCCGGCGGCCGCGGCGCGCATCCGCCCGGGCGACCGGCAGCGCATCCAGCGCGCGCTCGAGGTCATCCGCATCACGGGCACGTCGATCTCGGCGCGCCAGCGCGAGGACCTGCGCGGGGCTTCCGCGGCCGCGGACCTGCGCCTGGTGCTGGCGCCGGCGGATCGCGCAGCGCACGCGACTCGGCTTGCGCGCCGCTTCGAGGACATGATGCGCGGCGGCCTGCTGGAGGAAGTGCGCGCGCTGCATGCGCGCGGCGACCTGCATGCCGGCATGCCGTCCATGCGGCTGATCGGCTATCGCCAGCTCTGGGCGCACCTCGAGGGGCAATGCACGCTCGAGCAGGCGGTGCAGCAGGCGATCGTGGCGACGCGGCAGTACGCGCGGCGGCAGCTCACCTGGTTGCGCGCCGAGCCGGGCGCGGAGTGGTTCGACGCCGACGACCCCGCGCTCGCTGCACGTCTGCTGGCGCGCGTGGAAAGCTGGCTCGCCAGCGGCTGAGACCCGGTCCAGGGGAGGTGCTAGACTGCGTCACTTGCGGGCGACGCCTGTGGCGTTTCATCGGCGACCCGCTCGCGTATGTTGGAGCCGCCGTACCCCCGTAGAGCGGCATGAAAGTACGATAAAAAACAAGGAGTTACCATGGCCAGAGGTCAGTCCCTCCAGGATCCCTTCCTGAATGCCCTGCGCAAGGAGCGCGTGCCCGTGTCCATTTACCTGGTCAACGGCATCAAGCTCCAGGGTCAGATCGATTCGTTCGACCAGTTCGTCGTATTGCTGAAGAACTCCGTCAGCCAGATGGTCTACAAGCACGCCATTTCGACCGTCGTACCCGCCCGCAACGTGCGCCTGCCGGCCGCGGAGGGCGCGGAAGAAGACGTGAAGGAGCCCGAGCCCGCTTGAGGCAGGTTCCGGCAGGATCCCTTGTTCGAGCGGCCTGAGCGGGGCGAGCGCGCCGTGCTGGTGCGCATCGGCCTGGGCAACCCGGTCGATGCGGACGAGCTCGCGGAGTTCGACGCGCTCGCGCGCTCCGCGGGCGCGCGGCCGGTCGCGACGCTCACCGGGGCGCGCCGCACGCCGGATCCGCGCTACTTCATCGGCAGCGGCAAGGCCGAGGAAGTGCGGCTGCGCGCGCAGGCCGACGGCGCCGACCTGGTGCTGGTGGACCATGACCTGTCGCCCTCGCAGGAGCGCAACCTCGAGAAGCTGGTCGGGCGTCGCGTGCTGGACCGCACCGGCCTGATCCTCGACATCTTCGCGCAGCGCGCGAGGAGCGCCGAGGGCAAGCTCGAGGTCGAGCTGGCGCAGCTGCGGCACCTGTCCACGCGCCTGGTGCGCGGCTGGACCCACCTCGAGCGGCAGAAGGGCGGCATCGGCCTGCGCGGCCCGGGCGAGACCCAGCTCGAGACCGACCGCCGCCTGGTCGGCAAGCGCATCCGCACGCTGGAGTCGCGGCTCGAAAAGCTGGCGCGGCAGCGCGACACCGGCAGGAGCGTGCGCAAGCGCGTGCCGGTGCCCGCGGTCGCGCTGGTCGGCTACACCAATGCCGGCAAGTCGACGCTGTTCCGGGCGCTGACCGGGCACGAGGCCTACGTCGCCGACCAGTTGTTCGCGACGCTGGACCCGACCGTGCGCCGCATCCGCCTGCCGCACACGCCCGTCCTCGTCGTCGCCGACACGGTCGGTTTCGTGCGCGACCTGCCGCACGAGCTGGTCGCGGCCTTCCGTTCGACCCTGATGGAGGCGCGCGACGCGGACCTGCTGCTGCACGTCGTGGATGCCTCGGACCCGGACCGCGAGCGCCACCTGGAACAGGTCAACGAGGTGCTGGCGGGCATCGATGCGGGCGCGATCCCGCAACTGCGGATCTACAACAAGATCGACCGCATCGGCCGGGCGCCGGAAATCGCGCGCGGCGCCGACGGGCGTCCCGCGACGCTGTGGCTGTCGGGGGCGACAGGCGCCGGCGTGGCGCTCCTGCGCGACAGCCTGCAGGAGATCTTCGGCCAGGCGGCGATGCGCCTGACCGTGCGCCTGCCGGCGGCGCAGGGCCGTTTGCGCGCCAGGCTCTACGAACTCGGGCTGGTGCGCGGGGAGGCGACCGGCACGGACGGTGACGCGGAACTGACGGTCGAGTCCTCGCACCAGCAGCTCGAGACGCTCTGCCGCGAGGCGGGCGTGGATTTCGCGCGCGCCGTTTCACCTTGTCTGCCCGCGGGCGGCTTCGTAGAATTCGGGCGCGAGAACGCGAGTTCCGCCGCCTGATCCCCATTCCCGACGACGAGCGAATGCATGGCCTGGAATGATCCCGGCAAGAACGAGAATCCCTGGCAGCGCCGGCCCGAGCAGGGGCCGCCGGACCTGGACGAGGCCCTGCGCCGCCTGCAGAGGAAGCTGCGCGCGATGTTCGGCGGCGGTGCGCGCGGGCCCGGCGACGGCGCACCGCGAGGCGGCGGCAGCGCTTTCGGCATCTCCTACATCGCCGCGGGCATCCTGATCCTCTGGGCCCTGACCGGCTTCTACCAGAACGATGCGGCCGAGCGCTCGGTGATCACGCGCTTCGGCAAGTACGTCGGGACCACGCCCGCCGGGCTCAACTGGCGCTTCCCGTGGCCGATCGACAAGCGCACCGTGGTCAACGTCACCGAGTTCCGCAGCTTCACCGACCGCACGCGGATGCTGACGCAGGACGAGGCGCTGGTGGACATCAACCTCGCCGTGCAGTACCGGCGCGCCGATCCGGTCAAGTTCACCTTCAACGTGCGCGACCCCGAGGAGACGCTCGGCGAAGTCAGCGAAAGCGCGATCCGCGAGATCATCGGCCAGAGCAAGCTCGATTTCGTGCTGGAGCTCGGCCGCCAGGAGATCAGCGCCAGGACCAAGGAGCTGGTGCAGCGCACGATCACCGCCTACAACACGGGCATCGAGATCATCAGCGTCAACCTGCAGGACGTCAGCGTGCCGGAGCAGGTCGCGCCCGCGCAGAAGGACGCGATCAAGGCGCGCGAGGACAAGGACCGCGCCACGCTGGCCGCCCAGACCTATGCCAATGACGTCGTGCCGAAGGCGCGCGGCCTCGCGGTCAGCGTGGTCGAGGGAGCGTATGCCTACCGTGCCCGCGTGATCGCGGACGCCGAGGGTGAGACCGCGCGCTTCCTGTCGCTGGCGGCGCAGTACCAGCGCGCGCCGGCGGTGACCCGCGAGCGCCTCTACCTCGAGACCATGGAGCAGGTGCTGGGCTCATCCGCGAAGATCATCGTGGACACCAAGGGCGCGGGCAACCTGGTGTACCTGCCGCTCGACAAGCTCATCGAGCAGCGCAGCCTGCAGCAGCGGCCCGCGGGCGAGACGCCGCCGACCGTCCGGCTCGAGGACGGCAGCCCGGTGGATGCGCAAGACCCGCGTGCGCGGAGGGAACGCTGATGCCGCGGCGCCTGTTCCCGGTCCTGATCGGCGCGGTCGCGGCCCTCTGGCTCGCGAACGGCATGCTGTTCCAGGTGCAGGAGACCGAGCTCGCGATCAAGTTCCGCTTCGGCGAGATCGTCCGCACCGATTACGAGCCGGGCCTGCACTTCATGATCCCGTTCGTCAACACCGCGCGCAAGTTCGACCGCCGCGTGCTCACGCGCAACTACCCCGCGGAGCAGTTCCTGACCAGCGAAGGCAAGATCCTGAACGTGGACTTCTACGTGAAGTGGCGCGTGTCGGACGTCGGTCAGTACTACCAGGCGACGGGCGGCGACGAGGAAGCGGGCGCCGGTCGCCTGGCCGAGATCGTCAAGGACGGCCTCAAGGGCGTGATCGCCAAGCGCACGATCCAGCAGGTGGTCGCCGCGGAACGCGCCGAGTTCATCGGCGACATCCTGCAGTTCGCGGGCCAGTCGGTCGGGCAGCTCGGCCTCACGCTCGTGGACGTGCGCGTCAAGCGCATCGACCTGCCCGACGAGGTCTCGGAATCGGTCTACAACCGCATGCGCCAGGACTTCGCGCGCCAGGCGACCCAGCTGCGCGCCGAGGGCGACGAGCAGGCGCAGCGCATCCGCGCCGAGGCGGACCGCCAGCGCACCGAAGTGGTGGCCGGCGGCAATCGCGATGCCCAGAAGATCCGCGGCGAGGGCGATGCGATCTCGGCCGAGACCTACGCCCGCGCCTACCAGCGCTACCCCGATTTCTATTCCTTCCATCGCAGCTTGCAGGCCTACCGGAACGCGCTCGGCCAGCCGAACGACGTGCTGGTGATCGCGCCCGAGGGCGAATTCTTCCGGTACCTGAAGCAGCCGGGCCGCTGAGGCATCGATGCAGATCGCATGGCCCGATCTTGCGGCCGCGCTCGGCCTCGTGCTGGTGATCGAGGGCGTGCTGCCGTTCGTGAGCCCCGCCGGCGTGCGCCGCGCCGCCGCCGCGATGTCGGAGACGGGCGATGCCGTGCTGCGTTTCGCGGGTGCCGCCAGCATGGCTGCGGGCGTGCTGCTGATCTGGCTCGTGCGCACCTAGGGACCGCCGGACATGGGCAAGGTCGTGGTCGTGGTGGGCGCGCAGTGGGGCGATGAGGGCAAGGGCAAGGTCGTCGACCTGCTGACCGAGCGCGCGGCGGGCGTCGCGCGCTTCCAGGGCGGGCACAATGCCGGCCACACGCTGGTGATCGCCGGCGAGAAGACCATCCTGTCGCTGATTCCGTCCGGTGTGCTGCGCGAGCGCGTGCACTGCTTCATCGGCAACGGCGTGGTGGTGTCGCTCGCCAAGCTGCTCGAGGAAGCGGACATGCTCGCGGCGCGCGGCGTGCCGGTGTTCGAGCGCCTGACCGTGAGCCCGAAGTGCCCGCTGGTGCTGCCGTCGCATGCCGCCATCGACCGCGCCCGCGAGACCGCCTCGGGGGCGGGCAGGATCGGCACCACCGGCCGCGGCATCGGCCCGGCCTACGAGGACAAGGCCGCGCGGCGCGCGGTGCGGGTCGGGGACTTGCTGGATCCCGGGCATTTCGAGAGCCGGCTGCGGGAGCAGCTCGATTACCACAACTTCCTGCTCGAGCATTACCTGCGCGAACCACGGGTCGAGGTCGCCGCGACGCTCGCCGAGTGCCTCGCCCAGGCCGCGCGCATCCGCCCGCTGATCGGCGACGTCACCCGGGGACTGCGCGAGATCCGCGCCGCCGGTGGCAGCGTGCTGATGGAGGGCGCGCAGGGAACGCTGCTCGACGTGGACCACGGCACCTATCCGTTCGTCACGTCCTCGAACACGGTTGCCGGCTACGCCGCGGTCGGCACCGGGCTCGGCGCGCGCGACATCGACGGCGTGCTGGGGATCGTCAAGGCCTATACCACGCGGGTCGGCGCGGGACCGTTCCCGACCGAACTCGACGACGACGCCGGCCGCCATCTCGCGCGCGTAGGGCAGGAATTCGGCGCGGTCACCGGGCGTCCGCGGCGCACCGGCTGGTTCGACGCGGTCGCGCTGGCGGACTCGATCGTGAACAACGGCATCACCGCGCTGTGCGTGACCAAGCTCGACGTGCTGGACGGGCTCGCGCGCGTGAAGATCTGCGTCCGCTACCGCGACGACGGCACGCCGGTCTACGAGGAACTGGCCGGCTGGGGAGCGTCGACCGTCGGCCTGCGCTCGCTCGCGGAGCTGCCGGCGGCCGCGCGCGCGTACCTGGCGAGGGTCGAGGAAATCTGCGGCGTCCCGGTCACCATCGTCTCGACCGGCCCGGACCGGGACCACAACATCGTCACGCGCCACCCGTTCGACTGAACGGGGCGGCGCCGCGCGGACTCAGGCGAGCAGCCGTTCCAGGCGATCGAGCGCCGCCGTGAGGCTGTGCGCGACCTTGCGGTCGGCGCGCCGCTGGCGCTCGAGCGCCGCCTGGAAGCTGCGCGACGGGTCCGCGAGTGCCTTGCGGTCGAGCGTGAGCCCGTGGCGCGCGAGCACCGGGGCGAGTTCGCGCGCGCGCCGGCGCAGGTCGCGGCGCGTGCTGTCGAAGGCATGGTCCACCAGCCGCCTGCGGTCGGCGTAACGGAACACGTTGGCGAAAAACATGCGGCGGTCGCCGCGGTCCGGCTCGAGCAGCACGATCTCGGCGCGCGGGAAGCGGTCATGGTAGGCGGCGACGCCCACCTGCATGCGCGAGCGGATCAGCGCGCGGAAAGTCTGGCCGAGCACCACGGGCAGTCCGTGCCGCGTCAGCTCGATTTCGTGGGCGCCATCGGTGTCTTCGGACGCGTCGAATGGCACCAGCGGGTTGATGCCGAACAGCAGGTCCGCGCCCGCTTCCAGCACCACCGAGGCGTGCATGGTCCTGAGCAGCGCGCCATCGGCGTAGGTCGCGCCGTCGATCACCACCGGCGGGTACAGGCCGGGCAGGGCCGTGCTGGCCTGCACCGCGCGCGAGATCGGCACGTGGTCGAGGCCCGGCTCGCCGAAGCGCGCGGCCTCCCCGGTGTTGAAATTGGTCGCGACCACGAACAGGCGCCGGCGCAGCCTGCGGAAGTCGTTGGTGCGGCCGCCGCTGCCGTAGAGCCGGCGCAGGTAGCGCTCGAACGGCGCGCTGTCGAGGATGCCGGCCGGCATCGCCGCCGACAGCGGCGCCAGCACCTCGGCGAGCCCCTGCGACAGCGGCGCCCGCGCGTACTGCACGAGCGCATCCAGCGCGAGGCGCGGCAGCCGGGCGAGGCGGCGCGCGTATTCGCCGAAAGCGGGCTTCATGAAGAGTGCCGGATGCGCGGGGTCGAAGCCGGAGTCGTTGCTGATCGTGATGCGCCCGATGTCCACGGGCTTGAGGCCGTTCGCGAGGCCCGCGGCGAGCATGGATCCCGAGCTTACCCCGGCGTAGGCGTAGAGGTCGCAGGGATCGAAGCCCTCGATGCATTCCGTCAGGGCCTGCAGCGCGCCCAGCTCGTAGAACGCCCCGAGCGGACCGCCGCCCGCGAGCGCGAGGCCGATCCGTCCGCTGGCGCGCGGCCGGCTGGCCGTCTGCAACGTCAGCACGGCGCGGTGTGCCGCACGGGAGTGGCGTCAGCCGGCGGCGTGCCGGCGGCGGGACTGGGGCGCGTGCTTCGCCGGCTTGCCCTTCGCGCCGGCGAGGTTCTCGACGCTGTGCGCCAGCTCCTCGACCTTGCGCGCGAGCGCGGTGATTTCCTCGGCGGTCGGCATGCCGAGCTGGTGCATGGCGCGCTGCACGCGCGACTGGAAGATCTTCTCGAGGTTGTCCCAGGTCTCGGTCGCCTGCTCCTTGACGTCGTCGACGCGCTTGTTGACCGTCTTCTGCGCGCCCTGGAACGCCTGCATCACCACGCTCTTGGCGGCGTCCAGGGCGCCGCCCTGGAGCCTCGAACCTTCGCGCATGAGGTCCTCGAAGACCTTGGGGGCGCCGGCCTGCGCGCGCGACAGGGCGCCGAGCCCCGCCAGCCAGATCTGGTGGGCCGAGTAGAGGAGGTTGTCCCCGCCCTTGGGGCCGCCCGCTGCTCCGAGCTTGCCCTTTTTCTTCGCCGCCATGATCCTCTCCTTGCCATGGGAAGGCCGTGCGCCATCCCGCGACGAAGAATACCGCTTTCCGGGCAGGAGTTCATGATGGCCGCCGCGAAACCGCTCGCATTTCCCTACGACCAGAAGCCCTACGCCTACGACGGCGACGCCCTGAAGAAGGCCTGGGAGCGGCTGCATGCGGGCGATCGCGAGCCCTGGCCCGCGGACGCGAAGCTGCAGCAGGCGTGGCGCGCCTTCCACCGCGGCGATTTTGCCGATGCGATCGCGCAGGGCGCGAAACTCGGCGCGCAGGGCGCGAGCGTCGCCAACAAGGCGGCCGCCGTCGCCGCGACCTACCTCGAGGAGGACGAGCGCCGCGCGCTCAAGCTGCTCGACGACGCCGCGAAGCGGGCGGAACAAGCGACCCGCAAGGCGCCGGACGACGCCAACGCCTGGTACATGCAGGCCTTCGTGCTCGGCCGCTACGCGCAGCGCATCTCGATCGTGAAGGCGCTGGCCGAGGGCATCGGCGGCAAGGTGAGGAAGGCGCTCGACCGCGCGCTGGAACTGGAACCGAAGCATGCCGACGCGCACATCGCGCTCGGCCTGTACCACGCCGAGATCATCGACAAGGTCGGCGCGCTGGCGGGGCGCCTCACCTACGGCGCGGACGCGGCCAAGTCCGTGAAGCACTTCGAGCAGGCGATCAGGCTGAATCCCGCGTCCGCGATTGCGCACATGGAGTACGCGAACGGGCTCTTGATGCTGCATGGCGACGACCAGAAGAAGAAGGCGGTCGAGCTCTACCGCAAGGCGGCGGCGGTGAAGCCGGCCGACGCGATGGAGAAGCTCGACGTCGAGCAGGCGAAGGCGGAACTCGAGTAGGGCTCAGCGCGCGGCGGCGAGGTACGGCCCCATCAGCACGGACAGCACGACCTTCTCGAATTCCTCGTGGAAGCGCGCGGTGACCGCGCCGGGATCCGGCACCCGCTTGTAGTCCGCGATCAGCCCGAACTGCACCTGCCCGGCGTAGGACAGGATGCTGATGCCGAGGCCGATGTCGCCGGACTGCGGCACCCAGAAGATCAGCCGCGCGATCGGGCTGCCGGCGAGGTAGAGGCGCTGCGGCGGTCCCGGCACGTTGGTTGCGACCGCGGTCGCCTTGGTCGAAAGCAGGTCGATCGCCGCGGTCTCGACCTGGGCGGGCACCATGCCGAGCGCCGCCATCAGGCCGAGCGTCAGCACCGGCTGGTAGGAGCTCTTGAGCGCGCGCATGGCGGAATGCACGGCGAACACCCGCTCGAGCGGATCGCGGATCCCGACCGGCAACTCCAGGAACACCAGGCCGAAGTGGTTGCCGAGCTCGGCGGCCGCGGCGGGATCGCGCAGGTTGACCGGCACCGTCGCGCGGATCGTCATCCCGTCGGTGTCCTCGCCGTGCGAGCGCAGGTAGCTGCCGAGCGCGCCGGCGGCCGTCGACATCAGCAGGTCGTTGATCGTGCAGCCGAGCGCCTTGGCGACGGTCTTCACCTCGGCGAGGGGCAGCGGATGGGTCCAGGCCGCGATCTTGCGCGTGCCGAGCGTGCCCTTGAAGCGGGTCGGCGGGTCGTCCGGCAGCGTCGCGACGCGCGCGAGCTCGGCCGCGATGCCGAGCGCGTGCTTCGCGAGCTCGTTGGCCTGCTCGGGGTTGCGCGTGAGGTCCATCGCCTTGCCGAACCACTCCGCGCCCCCGGCATATGCCTTCTGCACCAGGCCGAGGCCGGGCACGCCCAGGCGTTCGAGCCACGGCGGCCCGCCATCGGCGCCGGGGCGGCGCTTGCGCGCGGGCCGCGGCCCCGGCGGGGAATCCGGCGTCGCCGGCGCGGGCTCTGCCTGCAGGTCGGTGAGCGTCAGGAACACGCGCACCATCGCGATGCCGTCGGCGTAGCAGTGGTGGATGCGCAGGATCACCGCGGTGCCGCGCTCGAAGTTCTCGACGAAGTGGAACTGCCACATCGGCCGGCGGCGGTCGAGGTCGGTGCCCGCGAGTTCCGAGACCAGCTCCTCGAGTTCCGCCTGGCCTGCGGGGGCCGGCAGCGCGATCCGGGTGACGTGCTGGTCGAGGTCGAAATCGGGGTCCGGCTCCCAGCTCGCGGACACCGTGTCCTGCACGGCGCGGCAGCGGAAGCGCGGGAACCTCAGGAACCGGTCCTCGATCGTGGCGCGGAAGCGGGTGAAGTCCAGGTGCTCGTCGAACACCACGACCCCGACGATCATCATCAGGTTGGTCGGGCGGTCCATGCGCAGCCACGCCGCGTCCACCGCGGACATGCGTTCCGTTTCCACGCTCATCGGTTTAGAGTATCTCAAATGGCGTATTTCGTGACCGGCGCGACCGGCTTCATCGGCCGATACCTGGTGGAACGACTGCTGGCGCGCGGCGAGCGCGTATTCGTGCTGGTGCGGCCGCAGTCGCTGCAGAAGTTCGAGGCGCTGCGCGAGCGCTGGGGCGCGCGCGCGAGCCGCGTGGTCCCGGTCGCCGGCGACCTCGCCGAGCCCAACCTCGGCGTGTCGAAGGCGGACCTGCGCAAGCTCACCGGCAAGGTGGACCACCTGTTCCACCTCGCCGCCGTGTACGACCTGCAGGCCGGCAGCGAGCAACAGGACGAGGCCAACATCGTCGGCACCGACCACGCGCTGCAGTTCGCGGAGACGGTGCAGGCGGGCTGTTTCCACCTCACCAGCTCGATTGCTTCCGCGGGGCTCTACAAGGGCACGTTCCGCGAGAACATGTTCGAGGAAGCGACCGGCCTCGACCATCCGTATTTCCGCACCAAGCACGAGTCGGAGGCGATGGTGCGCAGCCGCTGCAAGCGGCCGTGGCGCGTGTACCGGCCGGGCATCGTGGTCGGCCACTCGCAGACCGGCCACATCGACAAGGTCGACGGCCCGTACTATTTCTTCAAGGCGCTGCAGAAGCTCCGGCACTCGCTGCCGCCCTGGTTCCCGCTGATCGGGCTCGAGGGCGGCTACATCAACCTGGTGCCGGTGGACTTCGTGGCGGCGGCGATGGACCACCTCGCGCACGTGCCGGGGCAGGACGGGCAATGCTTCCACCTGACCGACCCGCGCCAGCGCCGCGTCGGCGAGGTGCTGAACCTGTTCGCGCGCGCCGGGCACGCCCCGACCATGGCCTTCCGCGTCGACCCGAAGCTGCTCGAGCTGGTCCCGGCCGGCGTCACCGCCACGGTCGAGAACTACCGGCCGCTGCAGCAGGTCGTGGACACCATCCTGCGCGACCTGCGCATCCCGCGCGACGTCATGCAGTTCTTCAACTGGCAGACGCGCTTCGACTCGACGCGGGCGCAGCGCCTGCTCGACGGGGCCGACATCCGCGTGCCGCCGCTCGAGGACTACGCGTGGCGGCTGTGGGACTACTGGGAGCGCCACCTCGACCCGGACCTGTCGCTGGACCGCAGCCTCGCGGGCGCGGTGCGCGGCAAGGTGGTGGTGATCACCGGCGGTTCTTCAGGCATCGGCCTGGCCGCGGCCGAGCGCTGCGCGGAGGCGGGCGCCAAGGTCGTCATCGTCGCGCGCGACCCGGAGAAGCTGGAGGCGGCGCGTGCGCAGCTCGCCGCGCGCAGCGCCACGGTCTTCGCCTACCAGTGCGACATCGCGGACAACGCCGCATGCGACGCGTTCGCGCAGCAGGTGCTGGCCGAGCACGGCGGCGTGGACGTGCTGGTGAACAACGCGGGCCGCTCGATCCGGCGCTCGATCGACCTGTCCTACGACCGCTTCCACGACTTCGAGCGCACCATGCAGCTGAATTACTTCGCGGTGGTGCGCCTGACGATGGCGCTGACCCCGTCGCTGCTGGAGCGCGGCGGCCACGTCGTCAACATCTCCTCGATCGGCGTGCTGTCGAATGCGCCGCGGTTCTCGGCCTACGTCGCCTCGAAGGCGGCGATGGAGGCGTGGACGCGCTGCGCCGCGTCCGAGTTCGCCGACCGCGGCCTGACGTTCACGATCATCAACATGCCGCTGGTGCGCACGCCGATGATCGCGCCGACCAAGATCTACGAGCAGATGCCGGTCGCGACGCCCGAGGAGGCTGCCGACATGGTGGCCGAGGCGATCATCGCGCGGCCCAAGCGCATCGCGACCAAGCTCGGCATCTTCGCAGAGGTACTGCACCTCATCGCGCCGCGCATCACCGAGGTCGTCATGAACACCGCCTACCGGATGTTCCCGGATTCGTCGGCGGCGAAGGGGGAGCAGGGCGAGAAGAAGCCCGATGCGCCGCCGACGCAGGAAGCGGTCGTGTTCGCCTCGATCCTGCGCGGCGTGCACTGGTAATGTGCGAGAATGGTGCCCAGGAGAGGACTCGAACCTCCACGCCTCTCGGCACTAAGACCTGAACCTAGCGCGTCTACCAATTCCGCCACCTGGGCACAGGTTGCGGCCGGGGCGACCCCGGCTGAGGGCGCGTCAATTTACGCAGGCACCTGTTCCATGTCAATTGCACTGAACCCATGAGCCGCAAGCCGCGCTGGCAGGACCGCGACCCGCGATTTTCCGAGGAATCCGCGCGCTACGAGCGTCCGGTGCCGAGCCGCGAGTTGCTGCTGAAGTCGCTGACCGAAGCGCGCGAGCCGCTTGCGTTCGAGGCGCTCGCGGAACGGCTCGCCGTGCGCGACGAGGAGCGCACGGCGCTCGCGAAGCGGCTCGAGGCCATGGTGCGCGACGGCCAGCTGCTGCGGAACCGCGCCGGCCAGTACTGCCTGATCGACCGGCTGTCGCTGGTGGTCGGCAGCGTCAGCGGGCACCGCGACGGCTTCGGCTTCCTGGCGCCGGACGGCGGCGGCGACGACCTGTTCCTGCCGTACCGCGAGATGCGCATGCTGTTCCCGGGCGACCGGGTCGCCGCGCGCGTCACCGGCCGCGACCCGCGCGGGCGGCCCGAGGGCGCCGTGGTCGAGGTGCTGGAACGGCGCACGCAGCAGGTGGCGGGCCGGTTCTCGCTCGAGGCCGGCGTCGGCTTCGTGGTGCCCGACAACCGGCGCATCAGCCAGCGCGTGGTGGTGCCGCGCGAGCACGCCGGGCCCGCGCGCCACGGCGACCTCGCGGTGGTCGAGATCCTCGAGCAGCCGAGCCGGAACCGCGACCCGGTCGGGCGCGTGCTGCGCGTGCTGCCCGAGGGCGGCGGCGCGGCCACCGCCATCGACCTCGCGATCGCCTCGCACGGGCTGTCGCACGAATTCCCGCCGGAGGCGCTCGGCGAGGCGCGCCGTTTCGGCCGCGAAGTGGACGCGGCCGCGGCCGCGGGACGCGAGGACCTGCGGCGCCTGCCGCTGGTCACCATCGACGGCGAGGACGCACGCGACTTCGACGACGCGGTGTGGGCGGAGGAGACGGCGCAGGGCTTCCGCTTGATCGTCGCGATCGCCGACGTCAGCCACTATGTCCGGCCCGGCACCGCGCTCGACGGCGAGGCGCGCGACCGCGCGACCTCGGTCTACTTCCCGGGCCGCGTGCTGCCGATGCTGCCCGAGGAACTCTCGAACCACCTGTGCTCGCTGATGCCGCAGGTGGACCGGCTGTGCATGGCCTGCGACATGCAGGTGAACCGCGCGGGCAACGTCACCAAGAGCCGCTTCTACGCAGCGGTGATGCGCTCGGCGGCGCGGCTGACCTACACGCAGGTCGCGGCCGTGCTGGAGGGCCGCGATCCCGCCGCGCGCGCGGCGCTCGCGCCGGTGCTGCCGGTGATCGAGCGGTTGCACCGCGCCTACGGGGCGCTGCGCAAGCGCCGCGAATCGCGCGGCGCGCTCGACTTCGAGGCGCCGGAGGTGAAGGTGCTGCTCGACGCGCAGGGCGGGGTCTCCGACATCCGCGAATACCCGCGCAACGACGCGCACCGGCTGATCGAGGAGTGCATGATCGCCGCCAACGTCGAGGCGGCGCGCCTGCTGAAGAAGCACCGCCTGCCGGCGCTGTTCCGCATCCACGACCGCCCGGACGAGGAGCGCATGGAGGACCTCAAGCGCTTCCTGTCGATGCGCGGCGTGCACCTCGACATCGCCGGCACGCTCGAGCCGAAGCGGCTGCAGAAGGCGCTGCAGTCGATCGCGCACCGTCCCGACGCCGGCGTGCTCGAGAACGCGATCATCCGCTCGCTGCCGCAGGCGCTGTACCAGCCGCTCAACATCGGCCATTTCGGGCTGGCGCTCGCCGAGTACGCGCACTTCACCTCGCCGATCCGCCGCTACCCGGACCTGCTGGTGCACCGGGGCATCCGGCATGCGCTCTCCGGCGGCGGCCCGGACGACTTCGTGCATTCCGCGCGCGAGATGGAGACGCTCGGGCAGGAATGCTCGATGCGCGAGCGCAAGGCGGACGAGGCGGCGCGTTCGGTGGTGGCCTGGCTGAAGTGCGAGTACATGCGCCCGCGCATCGGCGAGGAGTTCGACGCGGTCGCGACCGGCGTCGCCGAGTTCGGCGTGTTCGTGCAGCTGAAAGGGCTGCAGGTGGACGGGCTGATCCACGTGACCGCGCTGCCGCGCGACTACTTCCGCTTCCACGAGCGCGACCGCACCCTGGTCGGCGAGCGCACCGGGCTCAGGATCTCGATCGGCGACGAGCTGCGCGTGCGGCTGGTGCGCGTCGACTCGGCGGAGCGCAAGATCGACTTCGAGCACGTGGCGAAATCCGCGGCGCACTTCCACCCGCGGCGCCGGGCCGGCCGGACGGCGCGCAAGAAGTGAGCGCGGCGTCCCTCGTCTACGGCCTGCACGCGGTGCGCGCGGTGCTGGAGAGGAGGCCCGGCGACGTACTGCGCCTGGCGATCGCCGGCGCGCGCGACGATGCCCGCATGCGCGGGCTGCGCGAGCTCGCGGCGACGCGCGGCATCCGTGTCACCCAGGCTTCCGCCGACGAGCTGGACCGGGAGACGGGCGGGGCCGCGCACCAGGGGGTGCTGGCCGAAGTGCGCCCGAGCGCGGCGCTCGACGAGAACGGCCTGCTCGACCTGCTGGTCGCGGCCAGCCCGCCGCTCCTGGTGCTGGTGCTCGACGGGGTCTCGGACCCGCACAACCTCGGCGCCTGCCTGCGCACCGCGGACGCCGCCGGCGCGAATGCCGTGGTCGCGCCGCGCGACCGCGCCGCCGGGCTGAGCCCGGTCGTGCGCAAGGTCGCGGCCGGCGCCGCCGAGACGGTCCCCTTTGCGCAGGTGACCAACCTCGCCCGGTCGCTCAAGGACCTGAAGGCAGCGGGCCTCTGGATCGCCGGTACCGCCGAGGACGGCGAGCAGGACCTCTACGCCGCCGACCTGACCGGCAGCCTTGCGATCGTCATGGGGGCGGAGGGAGGCGGCCTCAGGCGCCTGACCCGCGAATCCTGCGACTTTTGCCTGCGGCTTCCCATGCGGGGGGCGGTGGCCTCCCTCAATGTCTCGGTCGCGGCCGGCATCGTGCTGTTCGAGGCGCGCCGGCAGCAGTCGGCCAGGCTTGCAAAACCCCAGCAGGTCCGGTAACTTACGCGCCCCTCGCCCCGGACTCCGGGGCGTTTTCTCCTTGCCTCACCGGAGCCGCAGCAACGGGAGGCTGACAACCACAAGGAGCTGACAGATGCGGCATTACGAGATCGTATTCCTGGTCCATCCGGACCAGAGCGAACAGGTCCCCGCCATGATCGAGCGCTACCGCGGGATCATCACCGCGGGCGGCGGCACCGTGCACCGCCTCGAGGACTGGGGCCGGCGCCAGCTGGCGTTCCCGATCGCGAAAATGCACAAGGCGCACTACGTGCTGATGAACGTCGAGTGCGACGGCAAGGCCCTCGAAGAGCTCACCGGCGGCTTCCGCTTCAGCGACGCCGTGCTGCGGCACCTCGTGGTCAAGATGGACCACGCGGTCACCGAGCCCTCGCCGATGGCGAAGGAGCCGGAGGAGCGCGAGCGCGGCGACCGCGACGTGCCGGTCGAAGCGATGGGCGCGGACTGAGCGAGCAGCGGAGACCCGACCATGTCACGATTTTTCCGGCGCAAGAAGTACTGCAAGTTCACGGCCGACGGCACCGACCAGATCGACTACAAGGACCTGGCGACGCTCAAGGCGTACGTCACGGAGACGGGCAAGATCGTCCCGAGCCGCATCACCGGCACGCGGTCGTTCTACCAGCGGCAGCTCGCGATCGCGATCAAGCGCGCGCGCTACCTGGCACTCTTGCCCTACACCGACCAGCACTGAGGCCGCGGGCGAATGCCCGGGCCAGCCGCAAGCGATGACCGCGCTGCTGAAATGGGTGACCGCGACGCCGGTGCGCGCCTTCCTGGCGGCGGGGCTTGCGTCGCTGCTGGCGCTGCTGGCGCTGCCGATGGCGGCATGGCTGCCCGCCGGTTTCGTGGTGCTCGCGTGCCTGAGCGGCAGCATGGCGCTCTCGGCTTCCGCAGCGGCCGGGGCGGGAGTCGCGCTGCTGTGGATGCTGGCGCCGGCCTTCGGCCCGGGGCCCGCGCTCGCGGTCGCGATCGCGGTGCTGCTGCCGGCCTGGACCGGCGGCGCGGCGCTCGCAGCGACGCGCAGCCTCAATTTCGTGTACCAGGCGCTGACGCTCGGCGCGGCATTGCTGGTGCTCGCGATCCACGCGCTGCTCGGCGACCCGCAGGGCGTGCTGATGCCGCTGATCGCGCAGCTCGAGCCGGTGCTGCAGCAGGTGGCGGCCACGCTGTCGCAGTGGGGCATCGAGAGCACGCCCGCGGAGATCGGCGCGGCGACCGCCCGCGTCGCCTGGGCGACGCTCGGCTGGATGGTGCTGCTGCACGCGCTGCTGGCACAGTTCGCGGGCATCTGGGGGCTGGGGCGGCTGCGCGAGCCCGGCCTGTTCGGGCGCGAGTTCCGCCGGCTCAAGCTCGGCCGGTTCATCGCCTGGACGCTGGCCGCGGCCTTCCTGCTGTCGCTGGCCGCGCACCGGCTGGTGGCGGGCGGCTGGCAGGCGGCGGACGACGTGGTGTTCGTGCTGGCCGCCGCCTTCCTGGTGCAGGCGCTGGCGGTGGTGCACGGCCTGCGCGAATTGCAGGTCATCGGCCAGCTGCCGGTGATGCTGGCGTACGTGGCCCTGGTGCTGGCGCCGGTGGCGCTGGTGGGGATCGGTTTTGCGGACACCTGGCTCCGCTTTCGTGAGAGATTCGTCAAAAGGTAAACGTCCATGGAAGTCATCCTGCTGCAGAAGATCGCCAACCTCGGCGACATCGGCGACCGCGTGAAGGTCAAACCCGGCTTCGGCCGCAACTACCTGCTGCCGGGCGGCAAGGCGACGCTCGCCACGCCCGAGAACATCGCGCGGTTCGAGGCGCGCCGCGCCGAGCTCGAGGCCAAGGCGGCGGCGGACCAGGCCTCCGCGCAGGCGCGCGCGGCGGCGCTTGCGGGCTTCCGGCTCTCCATCACGGCCAAGGCCGGCAGCGAAGGCAAGCTGTTCGGCTCCATCGGCACCACCGACATCGCCGAGGCCTGCAAGGCCGCCGGCCACGCGATCGAGCGCTCGGAAGTGCGCCTGCCGGGCGGCCCGATCCGGATGGTCGGGGAACACGTCATCGCGCTGCACCTGCACAGTGACTTCGACGTCCAGGTGCCGCTGACCGTGGTCGCGGAGGAGTGACGCCCGCGCGGCCGCGGCCGCGTGTATGCTGAACTGACCGTATGGTCGCCATCTTCCGCCAGGACGAGGTCCGCACGCCGCCGCATTCGGTCGAGGCGGAGCAGGCGGTGCTGGGCGGCCTGATGCTCGACGCCAATGCCTGGGACGCGGTGGCCGACATCGTCACCGCAACCGACTTCTACCGGCGCGACCACCGCCTCATCTTCGAGGCCATCGCCGAGGTCGCCGAGAACCGCGGGTCCTGCGACGCGGTCACCGTCTCCGAGCACCTGGAGCGCAAGGGGCGGCTCGACGAGATCGGCGGGCTCGCCTACCTCGGCACCATCGCGCGCGACACGCCCTCGGCGGCGAACGTGCGCGCCTATGCCGAGATCATCCGCGAACGCTCGATCCTGCGGCAGCTGGTCGCAGCGGGCGGCGAGATCGCGGCCTCCGCGACCGACAGCCACGGCCGCAGCGCCACCGAACTGGTGGACGAGGCGGAGCGGCGCGTGTTCGAGATCGCGGAGCGCGGCAGCCGCGGCCGGACCGGATTCGTGGCGGTGCGCGACATCCTGCCGCAGACCATCGACCGGCTCGACCTGCTGCACCAGTCGCCGGGCGAGATCCGCGGCGTGCCGACCGGCTTCACGCAGCTCGACCGCAAGACCACCGGCCTGCAGGCGGGTGACCTGGTCGTGATCGCGGGCCGCCCGTCGATGGGCAAGTCGACGCTGGCGGTCAACATCGCCGAGAATGCGGCGATCGCCAAGGGCGTGCCGTCCGCGATCTTCTCGATGGAAATGTCGGCCGAGCAGCTGACGCTGCGCATGATCTCCTCGCTCGGGCGCGTCAACCAGACCCACCTGCGCACCGGGCAGTTCACCGACGAGGACTGGTCGCGCATCCAGGGGGCGATGGCGCAGCTGTCGGCAGCGCCGATCTACCTCGACGAGTCGCCCGCCCTGACCCCGACCGAACTGCGCGCCCGCGCGCGGCGCCTGAAGCGCGAGCGCGGCCTCGGCCTGGTGATCGTCGACTACCTGCAGCTGATGCAGGTGCCGGGCACCAAGGAGAACCGCGCGACCGAGATCTCGGAGATTTCGCGCGGCCTCAAGGCGCTCGCCAAGGAGCTGCAGGTGCCGGTGATCGCGATCTCGCAGCTGAACCGCGCCGTGGAGCAGCGCACCGACAAGAAGCCCGTGATGTCCGACCTGCGCGAGTCCGGCGCGATCGAGCAGGACAGCGACCTGATCCTGCTGATCTACCGCGACGAGGTCTACGATCCGAATTCGGCGCGCCGCGGCGTCGCCGACATCATCATCGCCAAGCAGCGCAACGGGCCGGTCGGCGAGGTGCAGCTGGCGTTCCTCGGCGAATACACGCGCTTCGAGAACCTGGTGGCCGAGTCCTACGGCGAGGGCGCGTTCTGACGGCCGGACTTCGCGCCGTCATCGACACGGCGGCCTACGCACACAACCTGGCGCGGGTGCGCGAGATCGCCCCCGGTTGCCGCGTGCTCGCTGTGATCAAGGCGAACGGATACGGGCACGGCATCGTCGCGGCGGCGCAGGCGCTCGCGGGCGCGGACGCGTTCGCGGTGGCGCGCCTGGAGGAGGCGCTGGCGCTGCGCCAGGCAGGAATCACCGCGCGCGTCGTGCTGCTCGGGGGCGTGCAGGATGCCGCCGCCCTCGCCAGTGCCGCCACGCACGGTCTCGAGCCGTTCGTGCACCACGACGCGCAGATCGCGCTGCTGGAGCAATGGCGCGGGACGCAGGCGTTCCGGGTCTGGCTGAAGATCGACAGCGGCATGGGCCGTCTGGGCTTCCGGCTGGCCGACGTGCCGGCGGCGGCGGCACGCCTGGCGGCCTGCCGCGCGGTCGCAGGGCCGCCGCTGCTCGTGACCCACCTGGCCGAGGCGGAAGTCCGCGGCAATCCCCACACGCGCGCGCAGCTCGAGCGATTCGCCGCTGCCACCCGCGGACTTGCCGGCGAGCGGAGCATCGCGAATTCCGCGGGACTCGTCGCCTGGCCTGAAGCGCGCGCGGATTGGGTCCGTCCCGGCATCATGCTGTACGGCATCTCCCCGTTCCCGGAATCGACCGGCTCCGAGCTCGGGCTGCGCCCGGTCATGAGCTTCGAGACCCGCGTGATCGCGGTCAAGGACCTGGCCGCGGGGGACCGCGTCGGGTACGGCGGCACCTGGACGGCGCGCGCAGCCGCGCGCATTGCGATTGCCGAAGCGGGCTATGGCGACGGTTACCCGCGCACCGTGGCGAACGGCACGCCGGTGCAGGTGAACGGGCGCTCGGGGGCGCTCGCCGGCCGCGTGTCCATGGACATGCTCGCCATCGACGTGACCGGCCATCCGGCGGTGGCCCCCGGGGACCCGGTACGGCTCTGGGGACCGCAGGTGCCGGTCGAACGGGTGGCAGCTGCCGCCGGCACCACGGGCTACGAGCTGATCTGCCGCGTCAGCCGGCGCGTCCCGCACGAATTCGCGTGAGGGTCCTGGTCACCGGCGCCTCCGGACGCATCGGCTCCGCCATCGCCGCGCGCCTCGCGTTGCATCACCAGGTGACCGGATTCGACCTGCGCCCGGGCCCGCTCACGGCGGTGACCGGGGACGTGCGCGACACGGCGCTGGTCGCGCGCCAGCTCGCCGGGACCGACGCGGTCGTGCACACGGCATCGCTGCACGTGCCGGACCTTGCCGCGCGCACGGCGCAGGAATTCCGCGAGGTCAACGTGGACGCCACGCGGCGGCTGCTGCAGGCCTGCGGCGAGGCCGGCGTCGGCCGCTTCGTCTACACCAGCACGACCTCGCTGTACGGCGACGCCATGCTGCCGCGCGACGCGGCCGTCTGGGTCACGGAAGCGCTGGTTCCGCGGCCGCGCGACGTCTATGACGAGACCAAGCTCGCCGCGGAACAGGCCTGCCGCGACGCCGCCCGCGCCGGACTCGCGTGCATCGCACTGCGCATGTCGCGCTGCTTTCCCGAGGAGCCGCGGCTGGTCGCGAGCTATCGTCTCCACCGCGGCGTGGATGCGGAGGACGTGGCGCAGGCGCACGCGCTCGCGCTGGCGGCGCCGGCCGGCGCGTTCGCCGTGTTCAACGTGTCCGCGCCCACGCCCTTCCAGCAGGCGGATTGCGCGCGACTGCTGGCGGATGCCGCCGCGGTGGTGCAGGAGCGCCTGCCGTGGGCGGCGGCGGAGTTCGCGCGCCGCGGCTGGCAGTTGCCTCGCTCGATCGACCGCGTTTATGTTGTGGAGCGGGCGGTCATGGAGCTCGGGTACCGGCCGGTGCACGATTTCCACGCGCTGTTCCGGCGCCCGGCGCCGCAGCCGGGCTCGCAGGGAGGTTGAGAATGTCCATCGTCTGGCCCGCCTTCGCGCTGGTTGCGTTGACGCTCGCGGTCGTGCTCCGGCTCGCGCGGCAGCGGTTCGCCGCAGCCCGCGCCGGGCGCGTGGATCCGCGCTACTACAAGGTGTTCAAGGGCGAAGGCGAGCCTGAGGACGTCGCCGCCACCGCGCGCAACCTCAACAACCTGTACGAGATGCCGACCCTGTTCTACGCCGGCATCGCGATCGCCTTTGCAGCGGGCAGGGGCGGAACGCTGCTGCTGGCGCTCGCCTGGGCTTACGTGGCGCTGCGCTACCTGCACAGCGCGATCCACCTGACCAGCAACAAGGTGATCTGGCGCTTCCGGGTGTTCGCCGCGAGCCTGTTCGTGCTGCTCGCATTCTGGGCGGTTCTCGGCTGGCAGCTCGCGACCGAACCCGGTCCCGGCGCCGCCGGCCCCTGATCCGGGCCCCGGCCGCGCGGTCATGGACGCCGCCTGGATCAGGTCGCTGCTGTTCGGCGCCGTGCTGGCCGGTTCGATCGGGCCTATTGCGCTCCTGATCCTCGCGACGGCGGCGCAGCGCGGCTTCGCGGCCGGGGCCTTCGCCGGCCTTGGCGCGGCGCTCGCGGACTATGTCTACGCGCTGGTCGCTTTCTCGGCCGCGGCACTGCTGTTGCCGCTGCTCACCGCCCACGCCGCCACGATCCGCGTGGCATGCGGCATGCTGCTGGTGGGCCTCGGGCTCTGGATGCTGCTGCGCCGCCCGGCCGAGTCCGGGCGGCCCGCGTCCGCCACCGCTTCGCTCTGGCCGACCTTCCTGCTCACGCTCGTGAACCCGATGACGATCGTCGTGTTCGCGGGCTTCGTGCCGCAGCTGCCGCTCGCAGGGTCACCCGCGACCGCCGCCTGGCTCGCGTTCGCGCTGTTCCTCGGCAGCTTCGGCGTGGCGCTCGCGATCGCAGGCGTCGGCGCGGCAATCGGCGCCGTGGCGCCCGGTCCCCGCTGGCGGCGCGCGATCAGCGCGGCCTCCGCCCTCGGCATCATGGCGTTCGGCATCGCCGGCCTCGCGGGCGCCTGAGGCGGCTGTGGCGGGACGCCGGCAGCGGGAGTAGTCTGCCTGCGCCCGCACGGGCGGGCGCCAGGGAGACCGTGCCATGACGATCGAGCTCAACTACCTCGTACTGGTGACCGCGCTGACTGCGCTGCTGTGGGTGCCGTACATCCTGAACCGCATCGCCGTGCGCGGCCTTGCCGAGTCGGTCGGCTATCCCGAGAACCCGAAGCCGCAGTCGGCCTGGGCGACGCGGCTCATGAAGGCGCATGGCAATGCCGTGGAAAACCTGGTGGTGTTCGCGACGCTGGTGCTGGCTGCGCACGCCGCGGGTGTCTCGAACGAGACCACCGTGTTCGCCGCCAAGATGTACTTCTGGGCGCGCCTCGTGCACGCGGTCGCGTACACGCTGGCCTGGCCCTGGGTGCGGACGCTCGCTTTCGCCGCTGGCTTCGCGAGCCAGGCGACCTTCGCCTGGCTGCTGCTGAGCTGAACGGCCTGCGCCGGCCTCAGGCTTCGAAGAAGCCCATCTTCACGCCGGCCAGCGTGACGACGTCGTTGTCATGCAGCCGGCGGGCCTGCGGCCCGATCGGCTGGCCGTTGACCAGCGGGAAGTCGCCGGGCTTGGCGCTTTCGACGTGCACCACGTAGTAGCCGTCGGCACGGCGGCTGATCGCCGCGACCTGCACGCCAGGGCGGCCGAGCGTGGTGAGCGTCTTCGCGAGTTCCAGTTCGCGGCCGGCGAACTGGCCTGACAAAACCTGGAGCTTGGCCGGGCGCGCAGGCGCGCCTTTCTCCGCGGGCGCCGCGGCAGCGGGGCGGGCGGCCGGCTGTGCCGGCGGCGCCGAGGTCGTCGTCGGCGCAACCTGCTCGGTCGCGGCGCGCAAGCGCGCCTCGCTGACCTGGCCCGGCTGGATCACCAGCGTGCGCTCGAACTCGTCCTGTTCGGCGCTCTCGACCTGGCTGTCCACGAAGCGCAGGTGATGGTGGCCGATCGTGATCACGTCGCCATGCGTCAGCGCGTGCTTCTTGATCAGCTTGCCGTTGACGTAGGTCCCGTTGGTGCTGTTGAGGTCTTCGAGGAACGAGTCGTTCAGGATGTTGATGATCAGCCCGTGATGGCCGCTGACGGCTGCATTGTCGATGCGCACGTCGTTGTCCGGGAGCCGGCCGATCGTGTACCGCTCCTTGGTCATGTTGTATTCGGCAAGGACACTGCCGTCCAGACTCAAGATCAGGCGCGCCATCGTCTCCCTCGCCTCTGGTTACCCGAACCAGGCCAATATTCTGTCAAGTATGCCCCGCCGCGCGGGGAAAAGTTCGACCACCTGAGCCAGCACCACCGAGATGTTGTCCCGGCCGCCGCTATCATTGGCGAGCTGGATCAGCTGTCTAGCTACTGTATCAAGATTACCGCCGAAAGTACTGATTGTTAAGTGAATATCCTCGTCCTCGACCATGTCGGTCAGGCCGTCGGAGCACAGCACCAGGCAATCGCCCGGCTCGACCGGCAACTCGTGAACCTCGACGTCCACGGTCGGCTCGACCCCGAGGGCGCGCGTCACGTAGTTCTTGTTGGTCGCACGCTGCGCCTCCTCGGCCGAGTAGAACCCCCGGTCCACCAGCTCCTGCAGCAGCGAATGGTCCATCGTCAGCTGCTCGAAGCTCTCCTTGCGCAGGCGGTACATGCGCGAGTCGCCGACGTGCGCGAGCGTCACGCGGTTGTCGTGCATCAGCGCCGCGACCACGGTCGTGCCCATGCCCTCGCACTGGGTCTGCGACTTCGAGGTCTGGTGGATGATCTTGTTGGCGCGGGCGATGGCGTCGCGCAGGATGATGCTCGGGCGGTGCAGGCCGGTGGCCTTGTCGCTGCCCTGCAGTTCCTGCGCCTGGTAGGCCTCGCGCACCAGGTTGGTGATGGTCTTGACCGCGATGCCGGAGGCGACTTCGCCCGCGTTGTAACCGCCCATGCCGTCGGCGAGGACGTACAGCCCGATGTCGGTGTCGAGCGCGATCGAGTCCTCGTTGTGCTCGCGCACCTTGCCGGTATCGGTCAGACCGACGGCCTGCACGCGGCTCCGCAGCGAGACGTACTTCCCCATCAGCGCAGCGCCGGGTCCGTTTCGCGGGATGCGTCGCGCAGCGCCTGCGCCATCTCGGCGCCGCTGCGGTAGCGCAGGTCGGGGTCCTTCTCGAGCGCACGATCGATCACGGCGGACAGCGAGGCCGGCAGGTCGGGGCGCACGACGCGCAGCGGCGGGTGCGGCTCGGCGGAAATCTTCTGCATCAGGCCGGGTATGGAGTCGGAGCGGAACGGCAGCATTCCGGTCAGCAGCTGGAACAGGGTCACCCCGAGCGAAAAGATGTCGGACTGGGCCGTCACCGGCCGCGCGTCGAGCTGCTCGGGCGCCATGTAGGACGGCGAGCCCAGGATCACGCCGGTGCGCGTCGCCCGGCTGTCGACCAGTCGCGCGACGCCGAAATCCATGACCCGCACGCGACGGTTGCGCTGGTCGAACACGATGTTGGCAGGCTTGATGTCGCGGTGGATGATGCCGCGCTGGTGCGCGAAATAGAGCGCGTCCGCGACCCGCGCGCACATTTCGGCGACCAGGCGCGGCGGCAGCAGGCGGCCCTCGGTCGCGTGCATGCCGAGGTTGACGCCCTCGACGTACTCCATCGCGAGGTACACGATGCCGGCGTGCTCGCCGGACTCCTTGATCTCGACGATGTCCGGGTGCGCGAGCGAGCCGGCGGCATCGGCTTCGCGCAGCAGCCGCAGCTTGGCTTCGTCGAGCAGGTCGTCCGGCCAGTCGTCGGCGAGCGACAGCGTCTTGAGCGCGATCACGCCGCCGTTGCGCTCGTCGACGGCGCGGTAGACGGTGGCGGTGGCGCCGCGCCCGAGTTCCTGCTCGACGCGGAAGTGGTGGAAGGCCTGGCCAGGACGCAGCGCGTTGCCTCGCAGCCGCGGCGCTGCCGGGTTTCCTGGCGCAGGAGATTGCGCGGAAGCGGGCTTCTCGGTCACCGCCATTTCGAGCGGCTTGCCGATCTTCGGTCCCGGATCGCCGGACTTCGCGCCCGTCATGCCGGAAAGATTCCGCAGCCAGCCGCCGCGGCTAGATTCGTCAGGCATTCGCCCCAGGATCCCTGACCACCCTGATCCAAGGATGATAAACGGGCGGCCGTCCGGCCGCTACGCGTAGCGGCCTGTTTTTCAAGCGCTTAGGGGTGAAACCGCGACCTGTGCCGCAGTCCTCCGCGAAGGCACCGGCCGGAGGCCGCGTGCTAGCATCGCCGCTCCCCGAAGCCCGATCCCGACGATGGCCAAGCCCCGTACCGCATTCGTCTGTTCTTCCTGCGGCGCCGATACGCCGCGCTGGGCCGGCCAATGCCCGGCCTGCGGCGAATGGAACACGCTTGCCTCGTTCACGGAGCCGCGCGCGCCCGGCGGCGTCCGCCGCACCGGACCGCTCGCCGCGGCGCAGCCGATCGCGGTCGTCACGGGGCAGGACGACGCGCGCCTCCCGTCCGGCTTCGGCGAGCTTGACCGGGTCCTCGGCGGCGGGCTGGTCCCGGGGTCGGTCACCCTGATCGGCGGCGATCCCGGCATCGGCAAGTCCACGCTGCTGCTGCAGTGCGCGTCCGCGCTCGCCACCGGTCATGCCGTCCTGTACGCGACCGGCGAGGAATCGATCCGCCAGGTGGCCGAACGCGCGCGCCGCCTCGGGCTGCCCGCCGGGCAGCTGTCGGTCGTGGCCGAGACCTCGGTGGAACGCATCCTCGAGCTCGCGGGCGAGTCGGCGGCGCGCGTGCTGGTGGTCGATTCCATCCAGACCATGTCGGTCGCGGCGGTGGAGGCGGCGCCGGGCGCGGTGACGCAGCTGCGTGAGTCCACCGCGAGCCTGGTGCGCCATGCGAAGGCGACCGGCACCGCGGTGCTGCTGATCGGCCACGTCACGCGCGAGGGCGTGATCGCAGGGCCGCGCGTGCTCGAGCACATGGTGGACACCGTGCTCTACTTCGAGAGCGATTCCGGCAGCCGCTTCCGCGTGATCCGCGCAGTCAAGAACCGCTTCGGCGCGGTGAACGAGATCGGCGTGTTCGCGATGGACGGGCAGGGGCTGCGCGAGGTGCGCAACCCGTCCGCGATCTTCCTGTCGCGTGGCGCAGAAGCGGTGCCGGGCTCGGCGGTCACCGTCGCGCGCGAGGGCACGCGGCAGATGCTGATCGAGGTGCAGGCGCTGGTGGACGAGAGCGCGCTCGCCAACCCGCGCCGGGTGGCGGTCGGATTCGAGTCGAACCGGGTCGCGCTGCTGCTGGCCGTGCTGCACCGGCACGCGGGCGTGGGGCTTGCGGCGCACGACGTGTTCGTGAACGTGGTCGGGGGCGTGCACCTCGGCGAGACGGCGGCGGACCTCGCGGTGATCGCGGCGCTCGCATCCAGCCTGTCCGGGCGGCCGCTGCCGCAGGAGCTGGTGCTGTTCGGGGAAGTGGGGCTGACCGGCGAAATCCGGCCCGTGCCCTACGGCGAGGAGCGGCTGCGCGAAGCCGCCAAGCACGGCTTTCGCCGCGCGATCGTGGCGCGCGCGAACGCACCGCGCCAGCCGATCGAAGGCATCTCGGTCGCAGCCGTCGCCGGCGTGCGCGAGGCGCTCGCCGCCCTGGAAAGATAAAGGGGACGCATCCCATTTAAAACTAAATGGGATGCGTCCCCTTTATTTCAGCCCCAGTGCTGGCCGAGCAGGACCTCGAGCACGAACTTGCTGCCGAAGTAGGCGATCGCCAGCAGCGCGAACCCGGCCAGGGTGTAGCGCCTGGCGGTGCGGCCGCGCCAGCCGCGGCGCCAGCGGCCGACCAGCAGCACCGCGAAGATGAGCCAAGCGACCAGCGCCAGCACCACCTTGTGCACGAGATGCTGCGCGAACAGGTCGGTCACGAAAAGCAGTCCCATGAGGATCGCGACCGTGAGCGAGACCATGCCGGTCGCGAGCACGGTGAACAGCGCCCGTTCCAGGCTCTCGACCGGCGGCAGCGCGGCGAGCCAGCGCGCCGGTTGGTGCGCCCGCAGCGCCTGGTCCTGCGCCGATAGCATCAGCACGAGCACTGCGGCGATCGCGAACATGCCGGCCGCGCCCATGGCGAGCACGACGTGCACCGAAAACGGCCAGCCGCCCGGGGCGACCACGGGAGTTTCCGCCATGCTGCCGGTGCCGGCCGCGAGCAGCGCCGCAAGGCCGAGCACCACGGCCGCGATGCCGCGGAAGCGCGGGGAGAACAGCGCCAGCAATCCGCCGAGGCCGATCGCGAAGCCCATCGACGAGGCGCTGTCCGCGAGGCTCAGCGTGCCGATGCCGCCCGGCTGCACCACGGTCACGAGCCAGGCGGCGTGGGCCGCGAGCGCCGCGAGCGCGAGGTACCACGCCGTTTCCGCGAACGCGGCGCGCGCGCTGCCCTGACGCGCGGCATGCATGGCCGCGGCGCTGGCCGCGAGGTAGAGCAGGATGACGAGGAATGCGCGCAATGAAGGGCCGCTCCGGGATCGCGGGCGATCATTGCACAGGGCACAGGGGAAGCAAAGCGCTGCCGACGCTGCCCTATAATCGGCGCCGGCCCGCACGCGAGGTCCCGCGGATGTTCGACACGCTCGCCGAAAGACTCGGCCGCGCCGTGGACGCGATGCGCGGCCGCGGCCGCCTCACCGAAGACAACATCGCCGACACGTTGCGGCAGGTGCGCATGGCGCTGCTGGAGGCGGACGTCGCCGTCGCGGTGGTGAAATCCTTCACGGACTCGGTGCGCGCGCGCGCGGTCGGCGCCGAAGTCGAGCGCAGCCTGACGCCGGGCCAGGCCTTCATCCGCATCCTGCATGAGGAACTCACGCGCGTGATGGGCGAGCCCGGTGCTGGCCTCGACCTGCGCGCGCCGCCGCCCGTGGTGGTGCTGCTCGCGGGCCTGCAGGGCGCCGGCAAGACCACGACTGCGGCGAAACTCGCCCGCCACCTGGTCGAGCGCCACGGCCGCAAGCCGCTGCTGGCGAGCACCGACGTGTACCGGCCGGCGGCCATGACGCAACTCGAGCGGCTCGCCGGCCAGGTGCAGGTGGACTACTTCCCGGCACCGGTCGGCGCGGCGCCGGTCGCAATCGCAATGGCCGCGGTCGAGCACGCGCGCCGGCACCAGCACGACGTCGTCATCGTGGACACGGCAGGCCGCCTGCACGTGGACGCCGAGATGATGGCGGAGGTGCAGGCGATCGACCGCGCGGTGGCGGCGCACCAGCGCCTGTTCGTGGTCGACAGCATGGCCGGGCAGGACGCGGTCAACGCGGCGCGCGCCTTCGACGCGGCGCTCGCGCTGACCGGCGTGATCCTGACCAAGACGGACGGCGACGCGCGCGGCGGCGCGGCGCTGTCGGTGCGCCAGGTCACCGGCAAGCCGATCCTGTTCATGGGCACCGGCGAGAAGACCGACGCGCTCGAGCCTTTCCACCCCGAGCGCGTCGCGGCGCGCATCCTCGGCATGGGGGACGTGCTCACGCTGATCGAGCAGGTGCAGGCGCGGACCGACCAGGAGAAGGCGCAACGGCTCGCGGAAAAAGTCGTCAAGGGCCGCGGCTTCGACTTCACGGACCTGCGCGAGCAGCTCTCCGAATTCAACCGCATGGGCGGCCTGGCGGCGCTCGCGGGCAAGCTGCCGGCGCAGATGCTGCCCGCAGGCGCTGCGGCGCAGGTGGACGAGAAGAGCATCCGGCGCCAGATCGGCATCATCGATTCGATGACCCCGGCGGAACGGCGCCGGCCCGCGATCATCGCCGCCTCGCGCAAGCGCCGTATCGCCGCCGGCGCCGGGGTGCCGGTGCAGGAGATCAACCGGCTGCTGAGGCAGTTCCTGCAGATGGAAAAGGTCATGAAGCAGATGAAGGGCGGGGGCCTCCGGCGCCTGCTGCGCGGGTTCTCCGGGAGGCTGCCTGGCGGCGGCGGGCCGCGCCAGGGCGGCCATTCGTAAGCCTTTCATCGGCGAAGGGATTTGAGTAGAATGCGCGGCTCTTTGAGGGCCCCCGCTGGGGCCCCGGACTGACGCAGCGAGGCTGCGAGGGATTCTTTCGATGGTCACGATTCGCCTGACGCGCCGCGGGGGCAAGAACGCGCCCTTTTTCCATGTGGTCGTCACCGACAGCCGCAAGCGGCAGGGCGGGACGGTGCTGGAGCAGGTCGGCTTCTTCAACCCGGTCGCGCGCGGCAAGGACCGCAAGCTGGAACTCGACCTGGCCCGGATCGAACACTGGACGCGCACCGGCGCGACGATGTCCGACCGCGTGCGCGCGCTGGTGACGTCGGCGCGCAAGCAAGCCGCGGCCTGAGCCGCGGGCCGTGCCGCGATGCCGCCGGCACCGTCGCGGGACCCCGGACGGGAGCATGAACGCATCGTGCTGGGCCGCATCTCGGGGCCATTCGGCGTGCGGGGCTGGGTAAAGGTCGCGTCCTTCACCGAGCCGCCGGAACAGATCCTCGGGTTCAGCTGCTGGCACGTCGCGCTGCCCGCGGGCGGCAGCCGCGAACTGCGCCCGCTCGAGGGCCGCCGTCACGGCAAGGGCCTGGTGGCGCGGATCGAGGGCATCGCGGACCGCGACGACGCCATGGCGCTCGCGCGCGGCGAATTGTGGATCGAGCGCCGCGAGTTGCCGGCGCTAGGCGCGGGAGAGTTTTACCGGGCCGACCTGGTGGGCCTCGAGGTGGTGAACCAGGAGGCGCGGCCCCTGGGCCGGGTGGATCACTTCCTGGACCTGCCGGCGAACCCGGTGATGGTGGTGTCCGGCGAGCGCGAGCATTGGGTGCCGCTGGTGCCGAGGCACCTGCGGAGCGTGGACCTGGAGCGGGGCCGGGTCGTGGTCGACTGGGACCCGGACTTCTAGATGCAGGTCGAGGTCGTCACGCTGTTCCCGGCGCTGATCGAGGCGGGGCTGTCCGCCGGGGTCGTCGGGCGCGCGCGGTCCTCGGGCAGGTTGCGGGTCGGCACGGAGAATCCGCGCGACCACGCGACCGACGCGCACCGGACCGTGGACGACCGCCCGTTCGGCGGGGGGCCGGGGATGGTGCTGGCGACCGAGCCGCTGGCAACGGCGATCCGCGCCGCGCGCGCGCGGTTGCCGGCGGGAGCGCCGATGATCGCGCTCTCGGCGCAGGGACCGCGCTTCGAGCAGGCCGGGGCGCGGCGCCTCGCGGCGCTGGCGGGCTTCGGGCTGGTGGCGGGGCGTTATGAAGGCATCGATCAGCGCGTGCTGGATGCCCTGATCGACGAAGAGCTGTCGATCGGCGACTATGTGCTGTCGGGCGGCGAGCTGCCCGCGCTGGTCGTCATCGACGCGGTCGCGCGGCTGCTGCCGGGCGTGCTGGGCGACCAGCAGTCCGCGGTGCAGGACTCGTTCGGCGGTGGGCTGCTCGACTGGCCGCAGTACACGCGGCCGGAGTCGTGGGAAGGGCGGCCGGTGCCGCCGGTGCTGCTGGGCGGCAACCACGCCGCGATCGCGCGCTGGCGCCTGAAGCAGTCGCTCGGGCGCACCTGGCAGCTGCGCCCGGACCTGCTGGCGGGCAGGCCGCTGGCGCCGGAGGAGCGGACGCTGCTCGAGGAATTCTGCGCCGAGGCGGGCATCGGCCCGCCACGGACCTGAGGAACGGACTGGACGACACTGGACCGGGGTACGAGCAATGAACAAGATCATGCAGGAACTGGAATCGCGCTCGATGAAGCGCAAGCTGCCCGATTTCGGGCCCGGCGACACGGTCGTCGTGCAGGTCAAGGTGCGCGAGGGCGACCGCGAGCGCGTGCAGGCCTACGAGGGCGTGGTGATCGCCTGCAAGAACCGCGGCCTCAACAGTTCCTTCACGGTGCGCAAGGTGTCGCACGGCGAGGGCGTCGAACGCGTGTTCCAGACGCACAGCCCGTCGATCGCCGACATTGAGGTCAAGCGCCGCGGCAAAGTGCGCCGCGCGAAGCTCTACTACCTGCGCGATCGCTCCGGCAAGTCGGCGCGCATCGAGGAAAAGCTCGGCGTCTGAGGACGGACGATGCCGGTACTGCGCGCGGTCTGGGCGGTGGCGAAGGGCGTCTGGCACGCCCTCGACGGGCTGCGCAAGGTCCTGCACCTCATCCTGCTGTTGTTCCTGTTCGGCGCGCTGCTGGCGGCCAGCCAGACCTCGCTGCCGATCATCCCGCACCGCGCGGCGCTGGTGCTGGCGCCGCAGGGCTTCCTGGTCGAGGAGGAGAGCGGCGATCCGCTCGAGCGGGCGCTCGCCGATGCCTTCGGCGAGGACCGCGTCGAGACGCGGCTGCGCGACCTGGTCGACATCGTGGACCAGGCGCGCGACGACGACCGCATCAAGGCGCTGGTGCTCGATCTCGGGGGCCTCGACGGCGCGGGCCTGCCGATGCTGCAGGACCTGGCCCGCTCGATCCGCTGGTTCCGCGACGCGGACAAGAAGGTCTACGCCTACGGCCAGGGCTACACCCAGCGGCAGTACTACCTCGCCGCGCAGGCGGACGAGGTATACCTCGACCCGATGGGTTACGTGGTGATCGACGGATACTCCTACTACCGCAGCTACTTCCGCGGCACGGTGGACAAGCTTGCCGTGGACATCAACGTGTTCAAGGTCGGCAGCCACAAGTCGGCGCCCGAGGACTTCACGCGCAGCGACATGTCGCCGCAGGACCGCGAGAACGCCAGCGTCTGGGTGGGAGCGCTGTGGGAGGCGTACAAGGCGGACGTCGCCGAGGCGCGCGAGCTCGACCCGGCGCTGATCCAGGCCTATGCCGACGAGGCCGCCGAGGGCATCCGGGCCACGGGCGGCGACGCCGCACAGTACGCGCTCGCGCGCGGCCTGGTCGACGGCCTCAAGACGCGCGCCGAGTTCGAGACCCTGGTCGCGGAGGTCGCCGGCGAGGACGAGGACACGGGGTATTCCGCCGTGGATTGGCAGGCCTACCTGCCCGCCGTCCGCTCGCAGCAGGCGCTTGCCCGCAGCTCGGACCAGAACGTGGGCGTGATCGTCGCCTCGGGCGAGATCCTGGACGGCGAGCAGGCCCCGGGATTCGTCGGCGGCGACACCCTGGCGTCGATGCTGCGGGACGCCAGCCGCGATGACGAGATCGGCGCGGTGGTGCTGCGCATCGACAGCCCGGGCGGCAGCATGATGGCCTCCGAGGTGATCCGCCGCGAGGTGGCCGCGCTCACCGGGGCCGGCAAGCCCGTGGTCGCCTCGATGGGCACGGTCGCCGCGTCCGGCGGCTACTACATCGCGATGGACGCGGACCGTATCGTCGCTGCGCCGACCACGATCACGGGCTCGATCGGCGTGTACGCGATCGTGCCGACGTTCCAGCGCACGCTCGGCAAGGTCGGCATCACCAGCGACGGCTTCGGCACCACCCGGCTCGCGGGCCAGGCCGAGCTCGACCGCGAGCTCGGTCCCGACGTACGCGAGATCCTGCAGGCCTCGGTGGAGCATGCCTACGCGACCTTCGTCGGCCACGTCGCGCGCGCCCGTGACCGCCGGCCCGAGGAGATCGAGAGCCTGGCGCAGGGCCGCGTCTGGACCGGGGCCGACGCCCGCGCCGCCGGCATCGTCGACGAGCTCGGCGACCTGGACGAAGCGATCGCCGCGGCGGCCGGGCTGGCGGGCCTCGAGGAAGGCTACGGCGTGGTCTGGTACGAGCAGGAGATCTCGTGGCGCGACGCGCTCGCGATGCACCTGAGGAACGCCGCCGCCTGGGTGGTCGGCAACGTCATGCCGCGCCGGCAGGCCCTGCCGGGCGTCGGCGGCGCGCTGGCGCGCGCCCGCGCCCTGCTGGCGCTCGCCGCCCTGCGCCGCCCGGTCTACCTCTGCGACTGCCGGGTGGAGTGAGGAGAAAGGGACAGTCCGCCTTTTCCGCTGCGCGGAAAAGGGGACAGTCCCTCAGGCCGCCCACTCCAGGATCACCTTGCCGGACTGGCCGCCGCTCATGATCTCGAACGCCTGGCGATAGTCGGCGATCGCGAAGCGGTGGGTGATGACGGGGCTGACGTCGAGCCCGCTCTGCAGCATGGCCGCCATCTTGTACCAGGTCTCGAACATCTCGCGGCCGTAGATGCCCTTGATCACCAGGCCCTTGAAGATCACCTGGTTCCAGTCGATCGCCATCTCCGCCGGCGGGATCCCGAGCAGCGCCACGCTGCCGCCGTGGTGCATGGTGCGCAGCAGGTCGCGGAACGCCGACGGGTTGCCGGACATCTCGAGCCCGACGTCGAAGCCTTCCTCCATGCCGAGCCCGCGCATCGCGTCGTCGATCTTCTCGCGCGCGACGTTGAGCGCGAGCGTCGCGCCCATGCGGCGCGCGAGGTCCAGGCGGTAGTCGTTGACGTCGGTAATCACGACGTGGCGCGCGCCGACGAAGCGCGCGATCGCGACCGCCATGATGCCGATCGGGCCGGCGCCCGTGATCAGCACGTCCTCGCCGACCATGTTGAACGAGAGTGCCGCGTGCGTGGCGTTGCCGAGCGGGTCGAGGATCGAGGCGATTTCGTCCGGGATGCCGGCCGGCAGCCGGAACACGTTGGCGGCCGGCAGCACCATGTACTCGGCGAAGCAGCCCGGCCGGTTGACGCCGACCCCCTGCGTGTTGCGGCAAAGGTGCCGCCGCCCGGCGCGGCAGTTGCGGCAATGGCCGCAGGTGATGTGGCCCTCGCCCGAGACGCGGTCGCCGACCGCGAGCCCGCGCACCTCGCTGCCGAGCGCCACGATCTCGCCGCAATACTCGTGGCCGACCTGCATCGGCACGGGGATCGTGCGGCTCGCCCAGGCATCCCACTGGTAGATGTGGATGTCGGTGCCGCAGATCGCGGTCTTGCGCATCCGGATCAGCACGTCGTTCGGGCCCGGTTCCGGCCGCGGCAGTTCGCCCAGCCAGATGCCCGGTTCCGGTTTCGACTTGATCAGTGCCTTCATCGCGGCCTCGCTGTCACTTGCCGATGATGCCCAGTTCGCGGCCCGCCTGGGCGAATGCCGCCACCGCGCGCTCGAGCATCGGGCGGTCGTGGCCGGCGCACATCTGCGTGCGGATGCGTGCCTTGCCCATCGGCACCACCGGGTAGGAAAAGCCGATCGCGTAGACGCCGAGCTCCAGCAGCCGGTCCGCCAGGCGCACCGCGGGCGCGGCGTCGCCGATCATCACGGGAATGATCGGGTGCTCGCCCGGCACCAGCCGGAAGCCGAGCGCGGCCAGCTGCGCGCGGAACCAGGCGGCGTTCTCGCGCAGCCGGCGGCGCAGGTCCCCGGAGCGCTCGAGCAGGTCGAGCACGGCGATCGTGGTCGCCGCCACCACCGGCGCAATGGTGTTGGAGAAGAGGTAGGGCCGCGAGCGCTGCCGCAGCCAGCGGATCACGGCGCCGCGGCCGGACACGTAGCCGCCGCTGGCGCCGCCGAGCGCCTTGCCGAGCGTGCCGGTCAATACGTCCACGCGTCCCATGACGCCGCAGTGCTCGTGCGTGCCGCGGCCGTTCGCGCCCATGAAGCCGGTCGCGTGCGAATCGTCCACCACCACGGTCGCGCGGTGGCGTTCCGCGAGCTCGCAGATGCCGGGGAGCGGCGCGATCGTCCCGTCCATCGAGAACACGCCGTCGGTCACCACCAGGCGGGTGCGGGCGTCGCCCGACTCCTGCAGCCGCTGCTCGAGCTGGCCGAGGTCGCCATTGTCGTAGCGCAGGCGCCGCGCCTTGGACAGCCGGATGCCGTCGATGATGCTGGCGTGGTTGAGCGCGTCCGAGATGATGGCGTCGTGGTCGTCGGTCAGCGTCTCGAACAGCCCGCCATTGGCGTCGAAGCAGGAGGAATACAGGATCGTGTCCTCGGTGCCCAGGAAGGCGGAGAGCCGGCGCTCGAGTTCACGGTGCACCGTCTGGGTGCCGCAGATGAAGCGCACCGAGGCCATGCCGTAACCGTAGCGGTCGAGCGCCTCGTGCGCGGCACGACGCAGGTCGGCATGGTTCGCGAGGCCGAGGTAGTTGTTCGCACACAGGTTGATGACCTCGCGGCCGTCCTCGAGCCGGACCACCGGGTCCTGCGCGGAGGCGATCACGCGCTCGCGCTTGTACAGCCCGTCCTGCTCGAGCCCCGCGAGCTGCGACTCGAGCCGATCCAGCAATGCCTGGTCCATGCAATCCCGTCCAGCGGCCTGCGCGGATTATAGGGAACCCCCGGCCGCCGCGCGGCGCCCCGTATAATCGCCGTCCGGGAGACCCCTGCATGCCCGATCACCCCCGCGACTCGAGCGCGGCCGTCGTCGACTCACGGCCGGCGCGGCTGTTCATCGCGCTCGCCGGCCTGTTCGTGACCAACGCGCTGATCGCCGAGTTCGTCGGCGTCAAGATCTTCGCGCTCGAGGACACGCTGGGGCTGGCGCCCTTCGACTGGCGCCTGTTCGGCCAGAGCGGCTCGCTGTCGTTCACCGCGGGCGTGATGCTGTGGCCGGTCGTGTTCATCATGACCGACGTCATCAACGAGCATTTCGGCGTGCGCGGCGTGCGCTTCGTCTCCTGGCTCGCGGTCGGCTTCATCGCCTACGCCTTCCTGTTCGCCTACCTCGCCATCGAGCTCGCGCCCGCGGCGTGGTGGGTCACGATCGGCGCCGGGCGCGGCGTGCCCGACATGCAGGCGGCGTTCGCCGCGACCTTCGGCCAGGGCCTGTGGACGATCGGCGGCTCGATCACCGCCTTCCTGGTCGGCCAGCTGATCGACGTCGCCGTGTTCCAGCGCATCCGCCGCGCGACCGGCGAGCGGCTCGTGTGGCTGCGCGCGACCGGCTCGACGGCGGTCTCGCAGCTCGTGGACAGCTTCGTCGTGCTCTACATCGCCTTCGTGCTCGGGCCGCAGCAATGGCCGGTGGCGCTGTTCCTCGCGGTCGGCACCGTCAACTACCTCTACAAGATGACCATGGCGGTCGCGCTGATTCCGCTGCTGTACGCCGGCCGGCGCCTGATCCGCGCCTATCTCGGCGCCGGCGAGGCCGCGCGGCTGCGCGCCGTGGCGGCCGCGGGCGCGGCGCGGCCGGACGCGCACTGATGGCGCTGCCGAAGTCCCCGCACCTGACGGTCGACCTAGTGATCGAGCTCGAGGACCGGCCCGGCCGGCCGATCGTGCTGATCGAGCGCGGCCACCCGCCGCCCGGCTACGCGCTGCCCGGGGGATTCGTCGAGATCGGGGAGACGGTCGAGGAAGCCGCGCGGCGCGAGGCGCGTGAGGAGACCGGGCTCGAGGTCCGGCTCGGGCAACTGCTCGGCGTGTATTCCGACCCCGGCCGGGACCCCCGCGGGCACACCGTGAGCCTGGTCTACGTCGCCAGCGCGCGCGGCGATCCGGTCGCCGGCGACGATGCCGCCGGCGTCCTGCTCGCCGACCCGGCGGCGCCGCCGCCGCTGGCCTTCGACCACGCGCGCATCCTGGCCGACTACCGCCGGCAGCGCGCAGCCCGCGGTTCCGGCCGCGGCTAGAATGTCGGCGATGAACGACGCCGCGCCGCCGGCCTTCCTCCGCACGGACCCGCAGGGCTTCGTGTCCGCGCCCGGGGCCGCCATCAACGGCAGCTGGCTCGCGGACGAGGCGGCGGTGGTCGCGCGTCTCCTGGACCTGGCACGGTTGCCGCCGCCCGCGCGAGCCGCCGTGCGCGAGGACGCGATCCGGCTGGTGCAGGCCGCGCGCGCGCGCCGTGGCGGGCGCAGCGGGATCGAGGCCTTCCTGCAGCAGTACGACCTGGCCTCGCAGGAAGGGGTCGTGCTCATGTGCCTGGCCGAGGCGCTGCTGCGCGTACCGGATGCGGACACCGCGGACCGCCTGATCGCCGACAAGATCTCGAGCGGGCAGTGGTCGGACTACCTCGGCGAGGCGGAGTCGCTGTTCGTCAACGCCTCGACCTGGGGGCTGATGCTGACGGGCCGGCTGATGCGCCCGGGCGACGAGGAGATGCGCGACCCGGCGGCGTTCCTGCGGCGCCTGGTTGCGCGCCTCGGCGAGCCGGTCGTGCGCACGGCGTTCCGCCAGGCGATGCGCATCATGGGTCACCAGTTCGTGATGGGCCGCGACATCGGCGAGGCGCTGGCGCGGGCCGCGGAGGGGGAGGCCGCGCGCTACCGCTACACCTACGACATGCTCGGCGAGTCGGCGATGACCGAGGCCGATGCCGCACGCTATCTCGAGGCCTACAGCGCCGCCATCACGGCGGTCGGCAAGTCCGTGCGCCCGGGCAGCGCGCCGGCGTCCTGGCCCAGCATCTCGGTGAAGCTGTCGGCGCTGCACCCGCGCTACGAGTACGGCCGGCGCCAGCAGGTGCTGCGCGAGCTCGGCGCGCGCGTCCGCGCGCTCGCGCTGGCGGCGCGCGCCGCCGGCATCGCGCTCACCATCGACGCGGAGGAGGCGGACCGGCTCGAGCTCTCGCTCGAGTTGCTGGACGGCCTGCTGGCCGACCCCGGCCTCGCGGACTGGGAGGGCCTGGGCCTCGCGGTGCAGGCGTACTTCAAGCGGGCGCCGGACGTGCTGCGCTGGCTCGCCGCGCGCGTGGAAGCGACCGGGCGCGTGCTGAACGTGCGCCTCGTCAAGGGCGCGTACTGGGACAGCGAGATCAAGCGCGCGCAGGAGCGCGGCCTGCCCGGTTATCCCGTGTACACGCGCAAGCAGCACACCGACGTCTGCTACCTCGCCTGCGCGCGCATCCTGTTCGAGGGCAGCCCGCGCCTGCGGCCGCAGTTCGCGACCCACAACGCGCACACCGCGGCCAGCATCCACCACCTGGCGCGCGCGAATGCCCGCGAGTTCGAGCTGCAGCGCCTGCACGGCATGGGCGAGGAGCTGTACGCGGAACTGACCGATCCGGCGGGCCGCAACCTCCCGTGCCGGGTCTATGCGCCGGTCGGCTCGCACGAGGACCTGCTGCCCTACCTGGTGCGCCGGCTGCTGGAGAACGGCGCAAATACCTCGTTCGTCAACCGCATTGTCGACGAGTCGCTGCCGCCCGCGGAGGTCGTCGGCGACCCGGTCGCGGAAGTCGAGCGTGCCGGCCCCGGGCCGCATCCGCGCATCCCGCTGCCGCGCGCACTGTACGGAGCCGAACGCGCCAACTCCGCCGGCATCAACCTCGCCGACCCGCGCGCGCAGGAGTCGCTGGCGGGCGCCTGCCGCCAGGCGCTGGCGCGGGTGCAGGCCGCGCCACCGATCGTCGGCGGGCGCGAGCGCGAAAGCGCGCGCCACGCGGTGCTGTCGCCGGCGAACCTGGCGCGGGTGGTGGGCGAGGCCGGCGAGGCTGACGCGGACCTCGCACGCGAGGCGTTGACGCTGGCAGCCGCGGCGCAACCGGGCTGGGACCGCACCGCGGCGGCGGAGCGGGCCGCAACGCTGCGCCGCGCCGCGGACGAACTCGAGCGCGAGGCGGCGCGGTTCGTCGCGCTTTGCGTCGCCGAGGCCGGCAAGACCGTGCCGGACGCGATCGCGGAGGTGCGCGAGGCGGTGGACTTCCTGCGCTACTATGCCGCGGGCGCGGAGCGCGAGTTCGGCCAGCCGCTGTCGCTGCCCGGGCCGACCGGCGAATCCAACCGCCTGGCGCTGCGCGGCCGCGGCGTGTTCGCCTGCATCAGCCCCTGGAATTTCCCGCTCGCGATCTTCACCGGGCAGGTCGCGGCCGCGCTCGCCACGGGCAACGCCGTGATCGCGAAGCCCGCGGAGCAGACGCCGCTAGTCGCGGCCGCGATGGTGCGCCTGCTGCACCGCGCCGGCGTGCCCGGCGACGTGCTGCACTTCCTGCCGGGCCGCGGCTCGCGCATCGGGCCGGTGCTGACCTCGGACCCGCGGCTCGCGGGGCTGGCCTTCACGGGCTCGACCGAGACTGCGCAGCTCATCAACCGCACGCTGGCCGCGCGCGACGGCGCGTTGCCGGCACTGGTCGCCGAGACCGGCGGCCAGAACGCGATGATCGTCGACAGCTCGGCGCTGCCGGAGCAGGTGGTTCACGACGCCATCACCTCGGCGTTCAACGCGGCCGGGCAGCGCTGCTCGGCGCTGCGCGTGCTGTACGTGCAGGAGGACATCGCCGCGCGCGTGCAGGGACTGCTCGCCGGCGCGATGGACCTGCTCGCGGTCGGCGACCCGGCGCTGCTCGCCACCGACGTCGGGCCGGTGATCGACGCGGGCGCGCGCGAGACGCTCGAGCGGCATGCCGAGGCGATCGTGAAGGGCGCGCGCTGGCACCATCGCGTGCGGCTGCCCGCGGGGCTCGCGCGCGGCCACTGGTTCGCGCCGCTCGCGGTCGAAATCGAGGGCCTGGCCCGGCTCGAGCGCGAGGTGTTCGGGCCGGTGCTGCACGTCGTGCGCTTTGCCGGGCCGCGCCTCGACGCCGTGGTCGACGAGATCAACGCCAGCGGCTACGGGCTCACGCTCGGCGTGCACACGCGCATCGACGGCGTCGCGCGGCGGGTTGCCGAGCGCGCGCGCGTCGGCAACGTCTACGTGAACCGCAACATGATCGGCGCCGTGGTGGGCGTGCAGCCGTTCGGCGGCTGCGGCCTGTCCGGCACCGGCCCCAAGGCCGGCGGGCCGCACTACCTGGCGCGCTTCGCCACCGAGCAGACCGTCACCATCAACACCGCCGCGGTCGGCGGCAACGCCACGCTGCTCTCGCTCGGCGACTGAATTAAATGGGGACGGAATTAAATGGGGACGCATCCCGATTAAATTAATCGGGATGCGTCCCCATTTACCGGTCACATCATCCCGGTCTGCAGGCGGGCAGCCTCGGACATCATCGACTGGTTCCACGGCGGGTCGAACACCAGCTGCACGTCCGCCTGGCGCACGGTCGGGATCATGAGCAGCTTGTCGCGCACGTCGGCGACCAGCACCTCGCCCATCCCGCAGCCGGGCGCCGTGAGCGTCATGCGCACGGCGACGTCGCGCGTGCCGTCCTCGTTCGGCGTCACCGCGCAGTCGTAGACCAGGCCGAGCTCCACGATGTCGATCGGGATCTCCGGGTCGAAGCAGGTGCGCAGCTGGTTCCAGACCAGGCGCGTGACGTCCGCCTCGGTGGCGCCGTCGGGCAGCTCGGGCCGCGGCAGGGGTTCCTTGCCGATGGCGTCGCCGTCCTCACCCGCGATGCGGAACAAGTTGCCCTCGATGTATACGGTGAAGCTGCCGCCGAGCGCCTGCGTGACGTAACCGACGCTGCCGGGGCGCAGCTTGACCTCGACGCCAGCCGGCACGATCACCGCGCGCACGTCGCGCTGCACGACGATCGGCTCGTGGGTCGCGTGCCGCATGCTCATTCCGTGGTCACCGCGCCGGCCGAGCCCGCGAGCGCCGCGTTCAGCGTGTGCCAGCACAGGCTCGCGCACTTGACGCGCGCCGGGTACTCGCGCACGCCGCCGAGGGCCGCGAGCTTGCCGAGCGCGGCGTCCGGGGCCGCACCGTGCCCGGTCAGCATGCGATGCACGGACTGGAACAGCGCCTGCACCTCGGCGCGGCTCCTGCCCTTGACCGCCTCGCTCATCAGCGAGGCGGAGGCGGTCGAGATCGCGCAGCCGGCGTTCTCGAAGCGCAGGTCGCGGATGCGGCCGTCCTGCAGCTCCACGAACAGCCGCAGCCGGTCGCCGCACAAAGGGTTGTTGCCTTCCGCCTGGTGGGTCGGGCAGTCGAGGCGGCCGGCATTCCGCGGGTGCCGGTTGTGATCCACGATCACGTCGCGGTAGAGGTCGGCGAGGTCCATCAGCCGAGCATCCGGATCGCGTCGCGCACGCCGGCGGCCAGAGCGTCGACCTCGCCGCGGGTGTTGTAGAGCGCGAACGACGCGCGCGTGGTCGCCGGCACGCCGAAGAACTCCATCACCGGCATCGCGCAGTGGTGTCCAGTGCGCACCGCGATGCCGCGCGCGTCCAGCACGGTGCCGAGGTCGTGCGGATGCAGCCCGTCCACGGTGAACGAGACCAGGCTGGTCTTCTCGGGCGCGACGCCGACGATCGCCAGGCGCGGGATCGCCGACAGCGCCTCGGTCGCGTGTGCCAGCAGCCCGTGCTCGTGGGCTGCGATGCGCGCGAGCCCGACGCCCTCGAGGTATTCGATTGCCGCCGCCAGGCCGACGGCGCCGCCGACGTTCGGCGTGCCGGCCTCGAAGCGGTGGGGCAGGTGGTTCCAGGCGGAGCCCGCGAACGACACCGTCAGGATCATGTCGCCGCCGCCCTGCCAGGGAGGCATCGTGTCGAGCACCGACTCGCGCGCATAGAGCGCCCCGATGCCGGTCGGCGCGTACATCTTGTGGCCGGAGAAGGCGTAAAAATCGCAGCCGAGCGCCTGCACGTCCACCGCCAGGTGCGGCGCCGCCTGGGCCCCGTCCACGACGGTCGCGATGCCGCGCGCGCGCGCTTCCCGGATCATCTCGGCCGCCGGCAGCACGGTGCCGAGGGCGTTCGACACGTGCGCCAGCGCGACCAGGCGCGTGCGCGGGCCGAGCATCGCGCGCCAGGCGTCCGCGTCGACCACGCCGCGGCGGTCGATCGGCGCGGCGCGCAGCACCGCCCCGGTCTGCGCGCACACGAGCTGCCACGGGACGATGTTCGAGTGGTGCTCCAGCCAGGTGACCACGACCTCGTCCCCGGGCTGCAGCCGCGGTCGCGCGTAGGACTGCGCCACCAGGTTGATCGCCTCGGTGGTGCCGCGCACGAACACGATCTCGGATGGCGAGGCGGCATTCACGAACCGGCGCACGCGCTCGCGCGCGCCCTCATAGAGTGCGGTCGCCTCCTGCGAGAGCGTGTGCACGCCGCGGTGCACGTTGGCGTGGTGCCCGCGGGCATAGCCGGCGACCGCCTCGATCACGGCCGCCGGCTGCTGTGCGGAGGCAGCGTTGTCGAGGTATGCGAGGGGATGGCCGTGGACCAGGCGCGCGAGCACCGGGAAGTCGGCGCGGATGCGCGCGACGTCGTATGCCGCCGGCCGCTGGGGCACGGCGGCCATCAGGCAGGCCCCGCGAGCAGGGCGCGGTCCGGCAGCGCCGCGGCGAAGCGCGCCTGCATCGCGGCACGCAGTTCCGGGAGGGGCAGCCGCGCGATCAGGTCCGCGCAGAACGCCCAGGTCAGGAGCGACGCGGCGGCGGCGGGGTCGAGGCCGCGCGAGCGGAGGTAGAAGAGCTGGCCCTCGTCCAGCGAGCCGACGGTGGCGCCGTGGCGACAGCGCACGTCGTCGGTGTGGATCTCGAGCTGCGGCCGCGCGTTGATCTCGGCGAGCGGCGACAGCAGCAGGTTGCGGCTGGCCTGGGCGGCATCCGCGCCGCGCGCCGCGGGCTCGACCACGATGCGGCCGTTGAAGGCGCCGCGCCCGCGGTCGCGGGCGATGCCGCGGCACTCCTGTTCGGTGCGCGTGGCGGGGGCCGCGTGCGTCACCCGCGTGTGCAGGTCCACTTGCCGCTCGCCGTCCGCCGCGAACAGCCCGAGCAGCCGGCATCCGGCCGCTTCGCCGGCCAGCGTGAGCCGCAGGTTCGAGCGCAGGATCGCGGCGCCGGTCGCAAAGAAATGCTGCTCGTAGCGGCTGCCGGCGTCCTGGCGCACGACCCAGGTCTCCACCTGCGCCGCGGCCGCGCCCTGCCCGTGCAGCCGCACGTGCACGAGCGACGCGCCGCGCCCCAGCGCGAGCTCCGCGGCGAGGTTGCCGAGCACGGCCGCCGCGCCTGCCGTCGCGAAGCGCTCGACCAGCACCAGCTTCGCGCCCGGGCCGAGTTCCAGGGACAGGCGCGCGTGATGGGTCCCGGGCGCCGCTGCGCTCGCGAGGTGGGTGAGGCAGATGGGCGCCTTCGGCGCCGCGCCGGCCGCGACGCGGATGCGGGCGCCGTCCGCGGCGAACGCGTCGGCCAGCAGGGCATAGCGGTCGTCGGCATCGTCGCCGGGCGCGCGCAGCAGTGCGAGCGCAGCACCGGGGTCACCCGCGATCAGGCCGGCGACATCCTCCACCACCACGCCATCATCCGGCGCGTCGCTGAGCGCGGGCTCGAAGCGTCCGTCCACGAGCGTCACGCGGCGCATGGATGGCAGCAGCAGCGGCGGCAGCGCGGGCAGGCCGCCGGCCGCCGCGGGTTCGGGGCCATAGGCGCCGAGGCGCGCGTGGTCCAGGTACTTCCAGTTCTCGTCGCGCCGTTCCGGCAGCCCGCGCGCCAGCACGCGCTCCAGGGCGTCGCGCCGCCGGCGCTGCCAGTCGGGGCCGCCGGCCAGCCGCGGCGCGAGCCGCGCGTGCGCCGCCGCGATACGTTCGAGCGGGAACGCCGCGTTCACGCCGCGGTCTCCGCGCGCAGCCAGTCGTAGCCGCGGCGCTCGAGCTCGAGCGCGAGTTCACGCCCGCCACTCCTGACGATGCGCCCGCCCGCGAGCACGTGCACGCGGTCCGGCACGACGTGCTCGAGCAGGCGCTGGTAATGGGTGACGAGCACCATCGCGCGCCCCGGGGCGCGCAGCGCATTGACGCCGGCGGCGACGATCTTGAGCGCATCGATGTCGAGGCCGGAATCGGTCTCGTCGAGCAGCGCGAGAACGGGTTCCAGCAGGCTCATCTGCAGGATCTCGTTGCGCTTCTTCTCGCCGCCCGAGAATCCCTCGTTGACGCCGCGGTTCAGCAGGCTCTCGTCCATCTGCATCGCGGCGAGCCTGGCGCGCACCTGGTTCAGGAACTCGAAGGCATCGAGTTCCGGCAGGCCGCGGTGCCGCCGCAGCGCATTCAGCGACGCCTTCAGCAGGTACACGTTGTTGACGCCCGGGATCTCGACCGGGTACTGGAACGCGAGGAACAGGCCCTCGCGCGCGCGCTCCTCGGGCTGCAGCGCGAAAAGGTTGCGCCCGAGGTAGGTCGCGCCGCCGGAGACGACTTCGAGCCCCGGGCGCCCCGCCAGCACGCCGGTCAGCGTGCTCTTGCCGGAGCCGTTCGGGCCCATGATCGCGTGCACCTCGCCCGCGCGCACCTCGAGCGAGAGCCGGTCGAGGATGCGGCGGCCGCCGGCCTGCACGCACAGGTCTTTGACTTCGAGGATCATGCGTCCGCCTGCGCTCATCCCACGGCTCCTTCGAGGCTGACGGCGAGCAGGTTCTGCGCCTCGACCGCGAACTCCATCGGCAGTTCGCGGAACACCTGCCTGCAGAAGCCGTTGACGATCATGTTGACCGCGTCCTCGGCGCCGATGCCGCGCTGCAGGCAGTAGAACAGCTGGTCATCCGAGATCTTCGAGGTCGTAGCCTCGTGCTCGACGACCGCCGTGGGGTTCCGGACCTCGACGTAGGGGAAGGTGTGCGCGCCGCAATGCGGGCCCATCAGCAGCGAGTCGCACTGGGTGTAGTTGCGCGCGCCGTCCGCGCCCGGCAGCACCTTCACCAGGCCGCGGTAGGCGTTCTGGCCGTGGCCGGCCGAGATGCCCTTGGAAATGATCGTCGAGCGCGTGTTCTTCCCCATGTGGATCATCTTGGTGCCGGTGTCGGCCTGCTGGCGGTGGTTGGCGAGCGCGACCGAGTGGAACACGCCGACCGATCCGTCGCCGCGCAGGATGCAGCTCGGGTACTTCCAGGTGATTGCGGAGCCGGTCTCCACCTGGGTCCAGGAGATCTTCGAGTTGCGGCCGCGGCAGTCGCCGCGCTTGGTGACGAAGTTGTAGATGCCGCCGACGCCATGCTCGTCGCCCGGGTACCAGTTCTGCACCGTCGAGTACTTGATCTCGGCGTCGTCGAGCGCGACCAGCTCGACCACCGCGGCGTGCAGCTGGTTCTCGTCGCGCTGCGGCGCCGTGCAACCCTCGAGGTAGGAGACGTGGGCGCCCTGGTCGGCGATGATCAGTGTGCGCTCGAACTGCCCGGTCTTCGCGGCATTGATGCGGAAGTAGGTCGAGAGCTCCATCGGGCAGCGCACGCCCGGCGGCACGTACACGAAGGACCCGTCGGTGAACACCGCCGAGTTGAGCGCCGCGTAGAAATTGTCCCCGACCGGCACCACGCTGCCGAGGTAGCGCTCGACCAGCTCCGGGTGCTGCTGCACCGCCTCGGAGAACGGGCAGAAGATGACGCCCGCGGCCGCGAGCCGGTCCTTGAAGGTGGTCGCGACCGAGACGCTGTCGAACACGGCATCCACCGCGACGCCGGCGAGCCGCGCGCGTTCGTGCAGCGGCACGCCGAGCTTGTCGTAGGTTTCGAGCAGCTTCGGGTCCACCTCGGCGAGCGACTTCGGCGCGTCCGCGCGCTGCTTCGGCGCGGAGAAATATGAAATCGCCTGGAAGTCGATCGGCGGATAGCGCACCTGCGCCCAGCCGGGCTCGGTCATGCGCATCCAGCGCCGGTACGCCTTCAGGCGCCAGTCCAGCATGAACGCGGGCTCGCCCTTGCGGGCGGAGATCAGCCGGATCACGTCCTCGTCGAGACCCGGCGCAACCGTGTCGCTCTCGATGTCCGTGACGAAGCCGTGCCGGTACCGGCCGGCGACCAGCGACTCGAGGTCCCGTGAATCCGCGGTCATGCCGGTCCCGGCTTGGCGCCGCGCACCAGCGGGCGCCAGCGGCCGGCCTGCGGCCGATGCAGGTCGGGCGGGCTGAAGTCGGCGTCGCGGCGCAGCAGCTCGTCCAGCTTCACGTCGCTGAGCGCACGGTGGATCGCGCCGCTGATGCGCTGCCAGCCGTGCCCGACCTGGCAGGTGGACTCGATGCCGCACTGGCCCGCGCCGCTCGCGCATTCGGTGAGCGCGACCGGGCCCTCGACCGCGTCGATGATGTCGGCCGCGTTGATCTCGGCGGTCGGCCGCGTGAGCTGGTAGCCGCCGTGCGCGCCGCGCATCGAGCGCACCAACCCGGCGTGCTGCAGCTGCTTGAGCAGCTTGCTCACGGTCGGCAGGCCGATGTGCGTGCGCTCGGCGATGTCCGCGGCGCTCGCGAGGCTGCCGCCCGCGAGGCTCGCGAGGATCACCGTCGCATAGTCGGTCAGGCGGCTGATGCGCAGCATGGAGGCGTGCTCCCGGGTCCCGGAATAAACAGTACGATTTTAGTACTATTATCGCCCGCGGGGTAGGGGGCGGGGTCCGTCTGGTATCCTTCGCGCCCGGCACGGCTGCCCCGCGAGCCGCCAGGATTCCCGGAGGAAATGCCCGCGATGAACAGTCAGGAACTCGACCAGAATGCGGCCGCGATGGTGGCGCCCGGCAAGGGCATCCTCGCGGCGGACGAATCGACCGGCACGATCAAGAAGCGCTTCGACAAGATCAGGCTCGAATCCACGTTCGAGTCCCGCCGCGCCTACCGCGAGTTGCTGTTCACCGCCCCGGACGCGGAGAAGTACATCTCCGGCGTGATCCTCTACGACGAGACCCTGCGGCAGAAGGCCGCGGACGGCCGTCCGTTCCCCGATGTGCTCACCGCGCGCGGCATCCTGCCGGGCATCAAGGTGGACGCGGGTGCCAAGCCGATGGCCGGGTTCCCGGGCGAAACGGTGACCGAAGGCCTCGACGGCCTGCGCGAGCGGCTCGCGGAGTACCGCGGCCTCGGGGCCCGGTTCGCCAAGTGGCGCGCGGTGATCGACGTCGGCGCGGGCATCCCGACCGGGGCCTGCCTCGAGGCCAATGCGCACGCGCTGGCGCGCTATGCCGCGCTGTGCCAGGAAGCCTCGATCGTGCCCATCGTCGAGCCGGAGGTGCTGATGGACGGCGACCACACGATCGAGCGCTGCGAAGAGGTCACCGACGCGACGCTCGAGGTCGTGTTCGGCGCGTTGTTCCGCGCGCGCGTGCGACTCGAGGGCATGGTGCTGAAGCCGAACATGGTGATTGCGGGCAAGAAGTGCCCGACGCAGGCTGCGCCCGCTGAGGTCGCGGCGGCAACCGTGCGCTGCCTGAAGCGGCGGGTGCCCGCGGCGGTGCCCGGCATCGCCTTCCTGTCCGGCGGCCAGAGCGAGGCCGAGGCGACCCTGCACCTGTCGCTGATGAACCGCGCCGGCGGCCTGCCGTGGCAGCTGTCGTTCAGCTACGGGCGCGCGCTGCAGCAGAGCACGCTCGACGCCTGGCGCGGCGAGCCCGGCAACGTGGCCGCTGCGCAGCGCGCCTTCCTGCGCCGCGCACGCCTCAACGGGCTGGCCCGCCACGGCAGCTACGAGGCCGCGATGGAGCAGGCGGCCTGAGGCCGCGCCCGGGATCCCGCGCATGACGCAGAGCGCCCGCCAGGAGTCCGCCGCTGCGGACGGCAGCGTGGTGCGCGTGCGCGGGCTGCATTACGCCGTCAGTGGCCGGCCGATCTTCGCGGGCGTGGACCTCGACTTCCGCCGCGGCGCGGTGACTGCGGTGATGGGGCCGAGCGGCACCGGCAAGACCACGCTGCTGCGATTGATCACCGGCCAGCTGCGCGCCGACCGCGGCCTGGTCGAGGTCGAGGGGCAGGACGTGTCCCGGCTCGACCGCGCGGGCATCTACCGGCTGCGGCGGCGCATGGGCATGCTGTTCCAGAATGGCGCGCTGCTGACCGACCTCGACGTCTACGAAAACGTCGCCTTCCCGCTGCGCGAGCACGCGCGCCTGCCGGAGCGGCTGCTGCGCCACGTGGTGCTGACCAAGCTGCAGGCCGTCGGGCTGCGCGGCGCCTGGCGGCTGATGCCTTCGGAATTGTCGGGCGGCATGGCGCGCCGGGTGGCGTTGGCGCGCGCGATCGTGATGGACCCGGGACTGCTGATCTACGACGAGCCCTTCGTCGGCCTCGACCCGATCTCGATGGGAATGGTGCTGCGCCTGATCCGCCGGCTCAACGACGCGCTCGGCCTCACCAGCATCGTGGTTTCGCACGACGTGCGCGAGATCACCGCGGTGGCCGACGCCTGCTACCTGATCTCGGGCGGGCAGGTGGTCGCGACCGGCGCGCCGGCCGCGCTCGCCGACAGCGCGCGCGACGAGGTCCGGCAGTTCATGCACGGCCTGCCGGACGGGCCGGTGCCGTTCCATTACCCGGCGCCCGACTACGCGGCCCAGGTCGCGGAGGTGCGCGGATGATCGTGACGCTGCCGCGCGAATTGCTGGCCAGCGCGGACGCGGCGCTCGCGACGCTCGGCCGCTACACGATCTTCGGGCTGCGCCTGCTGGCGGCGACGCCGAGGGGGCTGCTGCGTTTCGGCCTGGTCGTGCAGCAGGTGCACAACGCGGGAGCCCTCTCGCTCGTCATCATCATGCTGTCGGGATTGTTCGTCGGCATGGTGCTCGGGCTGCAGGGCTACGACCTGCTCGAGCGCTTCGGCTCGGAGGAGTCGCTCGGCACCGCGGTCGCGCTGGGGCTGCTCAAGGAACTTGGCCCGGTGGTCACGGCGCTGCTGTTCGCCGGCCGTGCCGGCACGGCGCTCGCCTCCGAGCTCGGCCTCATGCGCGCGACCGACCAGCTGGCGGCGATGGAGGTGATGGCGGTGGATCCGGTGCGCCGGGTGGTGCTGCCGCGGTTCCTCGGCAGCATCCTCTCGATGCCGCTGCTCGCGGCGATCTTCAGCCTGGTCGGCCTGTTCGGCGCGCAGCTGATCGGCGTCCAGCTGATGGGCGTGGACGCCGGCCAGTTCTGGTCACAGATGCGGGGCGCGGTCGAAGTCGACGACGTCATGGAAGGCGTGATCAAGAGCGGCGTATTCGGGGTCGCCTGCGGGCTGGTCGCCGTCTTCGAGGGCTATCATTCCATTCCGACCGCGGAGGGCGTGGGACGCGCCACCACGCGCACCGTCGTGACCTCGTCGGTGCTCGTGCTGCTGCTCGACTACATGCTCACCGCGGTCATGCTGTAAGGAGTCCTGCCATGCGCCAGACGCGCGCCATCGAGCTGGGGACCGGGCTGTTCGTGCTGCTCGGCTTCGCCGCGCTCTTCTTCCTGGTCACGCAGATCACCAACCGCCAGTTCGGGATCGGCGACGACGGCTATCGCCTGGTGGCCTCGTTCGAGCAGGTCGGCGGGCTCAAGCCCGGCGCGCCGGTGTCGATGTCGGGCGTGACCGTCGGGCGCGTCGAGGCCATCGAATACGACTTCGGCGAATACCGCGCGCGCGTCACGCTGCGGATCGGGCGCGCCTTCGACCGCATCCCCGACGACAGCGACGCGGGCATCCTGACCGCGGGCCTGCTCGGCGGGCAGTATGTCGGCATCGGCCCCGGCGCCTCGGAAACTTTCTTCGGCGACGGCGATCAGATCCAGTTCACGCAGTCCGCCATCGTGCTCGAGAACCTGATCAGCAAGTTCCTGTTCTCGAAGGCTTCCGGCGAGCCGGCCGCGGATTCCAGGGAGGGTTCCACGCCATGACGGGAAGAATCGTCGCCCGCGCCCTGCTGTCGCTCCTGGCCACCCTGGCCGGCGCCGCCGCGCCCGCCGCGGAACCGGTGCCGGGACCCGCGCCGCAGGAGCTGATCGAGACCACGGCGCGGCGCATGCTGGAGTCGCTGGACGCCGACCGCGAAGCCGCGCACAAGGACCCGAAGCGCGTGCAGGCGCTGGTCGACGAGATCCTGCTGCCGCACTTCGACACCGACTATTCGGCCCGGCTGGTGCTCGGCAAGCACTGGCGGAACGCCACGCCGGAGCAGCGCCGGCGCTTCATCGACGCGTTCTACCGGTCGCTGCTGCGCAACTACGGCTCCGCGCTCGCGGAGTTCACCGCCGACCGCCTGGTCGTGCTGCCGTTCCGCGGCGACCTCGCAAGCGGGCAGGCCACGATCCGCACCGAGGTCAAGCGCAGCGACGGCACGCGCGTGCCGGTCAACTACACGATGCGCGCGACGCCCGCGGGCTGGAAGGCCTGGGACGTCACCATCGAGGGCATCTCCTACGTGCGCAACTTCCGCAATGACGTCGGCGCCGAGGTGGACCAGCGCGGGCTCGACGCCGTCATCGAGCGGCTCGAGCGCGAGAACAAGGACGGCGCGGCTGCGCGCGCCGGCTGAAGCCATGGCCGCCGGCGGCCTCCAGGACCTCGGCGCCGGGCGCTTCGCGCTCGCGGGCGAGCTCGTGTTCGCGACGGTGGTCCCGCTGCTGGCGGCGGGCGAGCGGGCGTTCGCCGCGTTCGCGGAAGTCGAGGTGGATCTTTCCGGCGTCGTGCGGGTGGACAGCGCGGGGCTCGCGCTGCTGCTCGAGTGGTCTCTCGGCCGGCGCGCCGCCGGGCGCGCCATCACCTATCGCCAGGCGCCGGAGGCGCTCAGGACGCTGGCGCGCATCGGAGAAGTCGAGGGACTGCTGGCGGAAGCCGGCACCGGCTGATCCGCGGGTTGTTCCGGCGGTTCCGGCTCACCCGGGTCTTCCAGATCCTCCAGCGGCTGTTCCGGCACGTCGCCGTCCAGCACCTGGTACTCGCGCCGCTGCAGCCAGGCGTTGCGGATGAACGCGTAGCGGTCGAAGGCGGCGTCCACCGTCGCGTCGGTGGAAAGCAGGCCGGCGCGCTTGTCCACGACGAAGACCAGGGCGAGCGCCGTGCGCTCCTCCTCCGTGATGTCGAGCTGCACGCGCAGGTCGGTCTGCGCGTCGGCGGCGAGCGCGGGCGCATCGCGCAACGTCGAGGGACCGAGCAGCGGCAGCACCAGGTAGGGACCCGCCGGCACGCCCCAGCGGCCGAGCGTCTGGCCGAAGTCCTCGTCGTTGCGACGGATGCCCATGTCGGAGGCGGGATCGAGCAGGCCGCCGAGGCCGAGCGTCGAATTGAGCGCGAATCGGCCGAGGTCCGCGCCGAAGTCCGCGAACTTGCCCTGCAGCAGGTCGTTCGCGATCGTGGTCGGGAAGGCGAGGTGCGAGAGCACGTTGCCGATGCCGGTGCGCACCGGCCGCGGCACCACGCGCTGGTAGCCGCGGGCGACCGGCCGCAGCACCGCGCGATCGAGGGCGTCGTTCACTTTCTGCACGCCCCGGTTCCAGCGCTCGAGCGGGTCTCCGGGCGTCGGGGCGCCGGTGGTGGCGCAGCCGGCGAGGGCCAGCGTCAGCGCGGCGGCGGCGCCCGCGCGCGTGAGGATCGGCATGCAGACGGTCTCCCGGCCGGTACCGGCGGGGATTCTAGCGTGCGCGGGCCCCCTCGGGCGGCGGATTCGCGGGCCCCGGCACCTGTTCCGCCCGCTTGCCCTTCGGCAGGTATTCCTGCAGCTCGCGGATGCGCGCATCGAAGCGCTCGCGCTGCACGTCGTTGAGCCCGGGCACTGCCTGGGCCAGGCGCAGCTGGTCGATCGCGAGCACCAGGTCGCCGCTGATGACGTGGTACTCGGACATGTAGTAATAGGCGTCGGCGACGTCGCCGGCGGCGTTCGCGGCGTAGGCCGTGTAGCGCGCCTGCTCGGGCGTGGGCGGCACGTTGTTGAACAGGTCGAGCAGCACCACGTGCGCGCGCTTCGCGTCGCCGTCGCGGATCAGGGCCTCGGCATAGCGCATCGTCACCGGCACGCTGCGCGGGAACAGCCGCATCGCCTCCTCGAGCGTCGCGCGCGCCGCGGCGACGCGGCCAGCCGCGAGCCGCGCCTCGCCGAGGGCGGTGTGGTACAGGATCACATCCGGGCGCCGCTCGAGCAGCGACTGCAGCATGGATGCCGCCTCGTCCGGGGCGCCGCCGCGCAGCAGCGCCATCGCCCGGCCGTACTGCTCGCCATCGGTGGACGGGAGGTCGGCGCCGCCCGCGCGGGTGTAGAGGTCGCGGAAGCGCGCCTCCGGCGGCAGCATGGCGACCGCGAGCCGCTCGCGCACCAGCGGGTAGCTGGTGCTGTCCGGCGTGCGCGGACGCTCGAGGCGGCTGGCGCGGTCGCGCGTCTCGGCGATGCGCTCGGCGGTGACCGGATGGGTGCGCAGCAGGTCGGGGATGTTGCGCCCGGCGTTGCCGGTGCGCTGCTGCATGGTCCAGAAGAATTCCGGCATCGCGACCGGGTCGAAGCCGGCGGCCGCGAGTATGCCGATGCCGACGCGGTCGGCCTCGCTCTCGTTCGCACGCGTGAAGTTGATCTGCTGCTGCTGCGCCAGGCCCTGGGCCGCGGTCACGGTCCCGACCATGGCGTCGGCTGGCATCCCGGTCGTGGCGCCGATCAGGATCGCCGCCAGCACGGCGGCGGCCGAGGCGAGGTTCGCGCGCCCGGCATGCTGGATCGAGCGGGCGATGTGGCGCTGCGTCACGTGCGCGATCTCGTGCGCGAGGACGCCGGCCAGCTCGGCTTCGCTGCGGGTTGCCGTGACCAGGCCGGCATTGACGCCGATGAACCCGCCCGGCAGCGCGAAGGCATTGATGCCGGCGTCCTTGACCGCGAAGAAGGTGAACCGGTGCGCGCCCTCGTGCGCCTGGCTGGCGATGCGCATGCCGAGCGCCTGCAGGTATTCGGCAACCTCGGGGTCCTCGACGATCTGCCCGGCGTCGCGCAGGCCGCGGACGATCATGAGCCCGATCCGGTACTCGTCCGCCAGCGACAGCGCCGTGGAGGCCGGCGTGCCGATGTCCGGAAGGTCGCCGCCCGGCGGCGGCTCCGCCGCGGCGGGCAGCGGCGGCAGGCAGAGCAGCAGCGCAATGAACAGGGCGGTCGCGCGCATCGATACGGTCCCGGTGGAACTGCCCTTTCGACCGCGACCGGCGCTGGGGGTTCGGCCCGCTTGCGTCAAAGCGCCTCGGAGGCGAAATCGGCGAGCCGGGAACGCTCGCCGCGCACCAGCGTCACGTGGCCGGCATGGCGCCAGCCACGGAAGCGGTTGACGACGTAGGTCAGCCCCGAGGTGGTCTCGGTGAGGTACGGCGTGTCGATCTGGGCGATGTTGCCGAGGCAGATCAGCTTGGTGCCGGGGCCCGCGCGCGTCACCAGCGCCTTCATCTGCTTGGACGTCAGGTTCTGCGCCTCGTCGAGGATCAGGTAACGGTTCAGGAACGTGCGGCCGCGCATGAAGTTGAGCGAGCGGATCTTGATGCGGTGGCGCAGCAGGTCCTGGGTCGCGGCCCGGCCCCAGCTGCCGCCTTCCTGGCTCTGCGTCAGCACCTCGAGGTTGTCCATCAGCGCGCCCATCCACGGCTCCATCTTCTCCTCCTCGGTGCCGGGCAGGAAGCCGATGTCCTCGCCGAGCGGGATCGTCACGCGCGTCATGATGATCTCGCTGAAGCGGTTGGTCTCCAGCGTCTGCACCAGGCCGGCGGCGAGCGTCAGCAGCGTCTTGCCGGTGCCGGCGGGCCCGAGGATCGTCACGAAATCGATCTCGGGATCCAGCAGCAGGTTGAGCGCGAGGTTCTGCTCGCGGTTGCGCGCCGTGATGCCCCAGACCGAGTGCCGTTCGCTGCGGTAGTCCTGCGTCACCTCGAGCGTCGCCACGTCGCCGTCGATCGAGCGCACCATCGCCTCGAAGGCGTCGTCGCCGCTGCCGTACAGGAACAGGTTCGGGTGCCACTCGCGCACCAGCGGCCCGCGCAGGCGGTAGAAGCTGCGCGCCTGCTCCTGCCAGGACTCCATCTGGCTGCCATGGCTGTCCCAGAAGTCCGCCGGCAGCGCGGCGACGCCGGTGAACAGCAGGTCGGCATCCTCGATGGTGCGGTCGTTGTAATAGTCCTCGGCGTGCACGCCGAGGATCGCCGCCTTGATGCGCAGGTTGATGTCCTTGGACACCAGCGTCACGCGCGTGGCGGGGCTCTCCATCTGCAGCGCCAGCGTGTAGCCGAGCAGCGCGTTGTCGATGCCGTGGCCCGGCAGCGTGTCCGGCAGGCCGGCGGCCAGCCGCCGGGTCTGGAAGTAGAGCCGCCCGCTCGGCGGCTTCTTGCCGTGGTTGCCGGAACGGCCCGCGGGCAGCTCGAGCCCGCGGTCGATCTGCTCCTTGGTGGCATTCGCCATCAGCTCGTCGAGGAAGCGGCTGACCTGGCGCGCATTGCGCGCGGATTCGGACAGGCCCTTCTTGTTGGCGTCCAGCTCCTCGAGCACGCCCATCGGCAGGTAGATGTCGTGCTCCTCGAAGCGGAAGATCGCCGCCGGATCGTGCATCAGCACGTTCGTGTCGAGCACGAACGCGCGCCGGCTGCCCCTGGCAGGTCGCCCCTTCATCATGGCGCGGTCAGAGCCCGCGCGCCGCGGCCAAGACTTCCCCGGCGTGCCCCGCCACGCGCACCTTGCGCCACTCGCGGCGCAGGACGCCGCCCGGATCGATGAGGAACGTGCTGCGTTCGATGCCCATCATCTTCCTTCCGTACATGTTCTTCTGCTTCCAGACCCCGAACAGCGATGCCAGCTCGTGGTCCGGGTCGGAGCCCAGCTCGAACGGGAGCCCCAGTTTCTCGCGGAAACGCCGGTGCGACTCCAGCGAGTCGGTCGAGACGCCGAGGATCGTGGTCCGCGCGCGGCGAAACTGCGGCGCGAGGTCGCGGAAATCGCTGCCCTCGGTGGTACAGCCCGGCGTGTTGTCGCGCGGGTAGAAGTACAGCACCAGGCTGCCCTGCGGGCGCGCCGCGAAGCGGAACTCGCCGGCAGTGGTCGCGACCGTGAAGCGGGGGACCTTGCTGCCGACGGCGACTGCGCTCATGCGTGCGGGGCTCCGGCGCGGCTCAGTTCTTGACCGGCTCGAGGATCGCGTCGAGGTTCATCTGGTCGCAGAAGTCCATGAACTCCTCGCGCAATGCGCCCACATGGATGCGCGCGGGCACGTTCACGACCATGTACACGGAGAACATCTGCGCGCCGGTGTGCGCGGCGGAGTAGTTGCGCGTGGACAGCTCGCCGATGTCGATGCCGCGCGCGGCAAAGAAGCCCGACAGGCCGGAGACGATCCCGGCCTGGTCGATGCAGACGACGTCCACCGAGTACGGGACCATGTCCTCGCGCGCGGGGCGTTCGGCGGTGCGGCGCACCTGGACCGTCATGCCGGAGGTCTCGGCCAGCTTGGCGAGCTCGGTCTCGATGCGCGCGATCGAGTGCCAGTTGCCGGCGACCAGCAGCAGCATCGCGAACTCGTTGCCGAGCGCGGTCATGCGGCTCTCGCTGATGCTGCCGCCGCAGTCGGCGACCACCTTGGCGAGATCATGGACCAGGCCGATGCGATCGCCGCCGATGGCCGAAATTGCGATGAATTGTTTCATGCAGCAGGGCGCGCGGGCGCCTCGCGCAGTCTACGGGAATCGGGCGCCCGGCGATATCGCGGCGGGTGCGCGGCTTGCGCCGGTGCGCCGCGCGCCAGTACGATCCCGCGTCCGGTGCCGGCCGTCCGGCCGGGGGGAGTAATGTTCCGCGGCAGCCTGGTGGCGCTGGTGACGCCGATGACGGAGTCGGGCGACGTGGACCACGTCGCCTTCGGGCGGCTGCTCGACTGGCACGCACGCCAGGGCAGCGACGGCATCGTGGTCGCCGGCACCACCGGCGAATCGCCCACGGTCACGGCGACGGAGGCGGCGGAACTGCTGCAGATCGCGGTGCAGCAGGTCGGCGGGCGCGTGCCGGTGATCGCGGGCACGGGCACGAACTCGACCGCGGAATCGGTGGAACGCACGCGCACGGCCTGCGAGCTCGGCGTCGACGGCGTGCTGGTGGTGACGCCTTATTACAACCGGCCGCCGCAGGAGGGTCTTTACCGTCACTTCAGCGTGGTCGCGGACGCTTCCAGCGTGCCGCTCATCCTCTACAACGTGCCGGCGCGCACCGCCAGCGACCTCTTGCCCCCGACCGTCGAGCGGCTCGCGGCCCACCCGCAGATCATCGGCATCAAGGAGGCCACCGGCAGCATCGAGCGCGGCCGCGAGATCCTGGCGCGCTGCGGCGATGATTTCCTGCTGTTGTCGGGCGACGATGCGACCTGCCGCGAACTGGTCGGCGCGGGTGCGCAGGGCGTGATCACGGTGACCGGCAACGTGGCGCCCCGGCTGATGCACGAAATGATGGAGGCGGCGCTCGCCGGCGACGGCGAAGCGGCAAGGGAACTCGACGGCCGCCTTGCGGGTCTGCACACTGCGCTCTTCGTCGAACCGAACCCGATCCCGGTCAAGTGGGCGCTGCAGCGGCTCGGCCTGATCGGACCGGGCATCCGCCTGCCGCTGGTCGAACTCGGCGAATCGCATCGCGAGGCGGTGCTGGCGGCGATGCGCCGTGCAGGAGTGATCGAATGAGGAAGGCCGTGAACCGGATCTGGATTGCCATCGCGTCTTGCGGGCTCGTCGGCGGCTGCGGGCTGCTGCCGGACGCGCAGAGCGGCTGCGACAAGCCGCAGGCCTACCAGTCGGCGCAGGAAGCGCCGCCGCTGCAGGTTCCGCCGGGTGCCGATGCGCCGGACACGCGTAACGCCCTGCGCATTCCCGCGGTGCCGGCGCCACAGCGGCCGCTCGAGGCCGGCCGCTGCCTCGATTATCCGCCGGCCTCCGGCAAGTCCCGCCCGCAAGGCGGCTGAGCCGGGCCCGGTTGCCGCTGCGAGGGGGCTCCGGTAGGCTTGCGCGCCCGCGGAGAGGTGGCCGAGCGGTCGAAGGCGCTGGACTGGAATTCCAGTAATACCCACAAGGTATTCGTGGGTTCGAATCCCACCCTCTCCGCCAAGAAATAAATGGGGACGCATCCCGATTACCGCGCCAGCGGTAATCGGGATGCGTCCCCATTTATTTCATTGTTCGCCGCGCTCGCCTGGGCCGCGTGTGGTGCCGCCCGCGGTGATGGATTCGTAGGCGCGCACGAATGCCGCGAGGAAGGCGGCCGGCAGCCCGGCGTCGCCGGTCTGGGCGGTGGCGCGGAACAGTTCCCGGTAGCGCTCCCACAGCCGTGCCTGGAGGTCGGGCCCCGCCTTGCCGCGGCGCCCGAGTTGCTGCTCCAGCTCGTCCGGATCGAGCTTCTGCAGCAGCGCGGTGACCGCCTCGCGCAGCGCCGCGGCGATCGCCACCTCGTGATGGCGGGCGCGCGCGAATTGCGCACGCACCTCGTCGATCGCGCGCGAGTCGCCCGGGCCGCGCCCGGCCAGCATGAGTTCCAGGACCTGCTCGACGGCGGCCAGTTGCAGCAGTGGGCTGGTTGCATCGCGCCGCCTGGCGCCGGAGGCGATGTTGAATTCGCCCGCGAAGTCGGCGCGCGTGCGTGCCAGCTCCGAGAAGCCGACCAGCGTCTCGCGCAGGAGCTGCCCCGCCTGCGCGAGCGCCAGGGCCCGCACGTCGGGCGGCAGCGCGCGCGGATCGATCCCGGCGCCCTTGCAGAACGCGACCAGGCCGGGCCACAACTCCTGTTCCTCCCGCGCACGTGCCGAGGCAACCGGTGGGACAGGCGCCGCCGGCGCCGCCGGCACCGCCGGCGCGGCCGCCTGGGCCGGCGGGGCAGGCGGCACCAGGCGCTGCACCTGTTCGCGCAGCAACCGCCTGGTGGCCATGAAGTTCTTCGCCTCGAAAGCCTGCCGCACGTCCTCCTGGCTGTTGGCGGAAGTGTCCTGCACCAGGAAGTCGTTGCTGCCGGAGATCTCGACCTCGATCTCGTATTCGCCGATGCGGATGCGGTCGCCATGTGCCAGCTTGTGCGGCTGTTCGGACCCCAGCGCCTCGTCCGATTCGTTGACGAAGGTGCCGTTGGTGCTGGTGTCGCGCAGCCACCAGGTGCCGGCGCGGTGCTCGATCTCCGCGTGATGCCCGGAGACGTAACGATCGGGATCGCGCAGCACCCAGTCGTTCGACTCGCTGCGGCCGATGCGGCCACCGTTCACGCCAAAAGTCCAGCGCGAGTGCGCGCCGGCCGCACCCGCATTGTCGCTGACGATCTTCAGCCTGAGGGCCATCTCATGATCCCGGCGTCGCCGCAACCCGCGGCGACGACCGCCCCGGGCATGGTGGGACGGCTATAATAACGCGCCCACGGCAGGACGACCCCCACCCGGATCATGGCCGCCAGTCACATTTTCAGGATCGTTTTCGCCAATCAGGGCAAGGTGTACGAGATCTACGCCCGCAAGGTGAGCCACGGCGGCCTGTTCGGCTTCGTCGAGGTCGAGGAGCTGGTGTTTGGCGAGCGCAGCTCGGTGGTGCTGGACCCGGGCGAGGAGCGCATCAAGGCCGAGTTTGCGGGCGTCAAGCGCAGCTACCTGCCCCTGCACTCCGTGATCCGCATCGACGAGGTCCGCAAGCAGGGCGTCAGCAAGGTGAGCGCGCTCGAGGGCGGCAACGTCGCCCAGTTCCCGGTCACGCTGTATCCGGCCGGCAACGACCCGGGCGCGAAGCGCTGACCTTCGTGCTGCTGTTCGCAGGCGCACCGGCACTTTCCGCATTCCGGATCGAAAGGCTGCTCGCGGAGTTGCGCGCGGTCGAGCCATCGGTGACCGCGCTGGCCGTCCGCTGGCTGCACGTCGTGGACGTGGAACGGCCGCTGGCTGCGGCAGAGACCGGCGTGCTCGGCCGCCTGCTGGCGGCGCCAGCGCAGGTCGAGGCGCCGCCCTCGGCCGCACAACGACTGCTGGCCGTGCCGCGGCCCGGAACGACCTCGCCCTGGTCTTCGAAGGCAACCGACATCGCGCACGTCTGCGGGCTCGGCGTCGTGCGGCGCATCGAGCGCGGGCGCACGGTCGACATCGCGGCCGATGCGCCGCTGCCACACGCGCGGCTCGCCGCGCTCGCGCCGTGGCTGCACGACCCGATGACGGAGACCGTGCTGACCGGCGAGGGCGGGCTTGCGGACCTGTTCGCAACGCATGCGCCGCGCCCGCTCGCGCGCATCGCGCTCGGGACCGCGCCCGTCGAGGCGCTGGCACGCGCGAACGAGGCGATGGGACTGGCGCTCTCGGCGGCGGAGATCGACTACCTGGCCGGCGTGTTCGCGCGCCTCGGCCGCGATCCGACCGACGTCGAAGTGATGATGTTCGCGCAGGCCAACAGCGAGCACTGCCGCCACAAGATCTTCAATGCCGACTGGACCGTGGACGGGCTCGCCGCGCCGCGCTCGCTGTTCGGCATCATCCGCCACACGCACGAACGCAGTCCCGCCGGCGTGCTGTCCGCCTACAGCGACAACGCGGCGGTGCTCGAGGGCCCCGTCGCGCGGCGCTTCTTCGCGTCGCCGGCCGGCCACGCGTATGCCTGGCACGAGGAGCCCGCGGACATCCTGGTCAAGGTCGAGACGCATAACCACCCGACCGCGATCTCCCCGTTCCCCGGCGCCGCGACCGGCTCGGGCGGCGAGATCCGCGACGAGGGCGCGACCGGCCGCGGCGCCAAGCCGAAGGCCGGGCTCACCGGATTCACGGTCTCGAATCTGCGCATTCCCGGCTTCGAGCAGCCCTGGGAGGCCGATCACGGCCGTCCGCCGCGCATCGCCTCCGCGCTCGCAATCATGCTCGAGGGTCCGATCGGCGCGGCCGCCTTCAACAACGAGTTCGGACGGCCCGGCATCCTCGGCTACTTCCGCACCTTCGAACAGGAGGCGGCGGGCGTCGTGCGCGGCTACCACAAGCCGATCATGATCGCGGGCGGCCTCGGCAACGTGCGGCGCCAGCACGTCGCGAAGCGGCCGGTGCCCGCGGGCAGTCCGCTGGTGCTGCTAGGCGGGCCCGCCATGCTGATCGGCCTCGGCGGCGGCGCTGCGTCGTCCCAGGGCAGCGGTGCGGGCAGCGAGGCGCTGGACTTCGCCTCGGTGCAGCGCGGCAACCCCGAGATGCAGCGGCGCGCGCAGGAGGTCATCGACGCCTGCTGGGCGCTGGGAGCGGACAACCCGATCCTGCTGGTCCACGACGTCGGTGCGGGCGGGCTGTCGAATGCGGTGCCGGAAGTGGTCGCCGCGGGCGGCGGCGGCGGCCGCGTCGAACTCGGCCGCGTGCCGAGCGACGAGCCGGGCATGTCGCCGCTCGAGACCTGGTGCAACGAGGCGCAGGAGCGCTACGTGCTCGCGCTCGAAAGCGCAGGGCTCAACCGGTTCCTCGCGCTGTGCCGGCGTGAGCGCTGCCCGGTCGCCGTGATCGGCGAGGCGACGGCCGACGGCCGGCTGGTCGTGACGCATGCGGCGAGCGGCGCCACGGCGGTGGACATGCCGATCGAGGCGCTGCTCGGCCGGCCGCCGCGCATGCGGCGCGATGCGAAGCGGCGCGCGAAGCGGGGCGATGGCTTCGTCGGCAAGCGCGTGCAGGTCGGCGTGGCGCTGGAGCGGCTGCTGCGGCTGCCGGCGGTCGCCGACAAGGGCTTCCTGGTGACGATCGGCGACCGCAGCGTGGGCGGACTGGTCAGCCGCGACCCGCTGGCCGGGCCCTGGCAGGTGCCGGTCAGCGACGTCGCGGTCACGCTGGCGGCGCTTTCCGGCCACGCCGGCGAGGCGATGGCGATGGGCGAGCGCCCGCCGGTCGCGCTGCTCGATGCCGCGGCTTCCGCGCGCATGGCGGTCGGCGAGGCGATCACCAACATCGCGGCCGCCGACGTGCGCCGCCTCGGCGACGTGAAGCTTTCCGCCAACTGGATGGCCGCCTGCGGCGATGCCGCGGAGGACGCCGACCTGTTCGACGCCGTGCATGCGGTCGGCATGGAACTGTGCCCGGCGCTCGGCATCGCGATCCCGGTCGGCAAGGACTCGCTGTCGATGCGCGCGGTGTGGAACGAGCAGGGCGTCGACCGCGCCGTGGTGGCGCCGCTGTCGCTGGTGGTTTCCGCCTTCGCGCCGGTCGGCGACGTCCGCCGCACGCTGACGCCGGTGCTCGACCTGGCGCAGGGCGCGAGTGTGCTGGTGCTGGTGGACCTCGGCGGCGGGCGCGACCGGCTGGGCGGTTCCTGCCTCGCGCAGGTGCATGGCGCGACCGGCGACGTGCCGCCGGACGTGGACGATCCGGCGCGGCTGGCGGCTTTCTTCGCGGCCGTGCGCGAGCTCGCGGATGCGGGGCTGCTGCTCGCCTACCACGACCGTTCCGACGGCGGGCTCGCAGTCACCCTGATCGAGATGGCCTTCGCGGGCCGCGCCGGCTTCGAGGTCGACCTGGGCCCGGTCGCCTCGGCCGCGGGAGCGCTGTTCAGCGAGGAACTCGGTGCGGTGCTGCAGCTGCGCGAACGCGACGCCGGTCGCGCGCTCGCCGTACTCGAGCGCCATGGGCTCGGCGGGCTGTCGCGCGCGATCGGCCGCGTGGTGCCGGGCCGGCGCGTCCGGATCGCGGCCGCGGACCGGGTCCTGGTCGACGACGACCGCGTGCGGCTGCGCGCAATCTGGTCCGAGACCAGCTGGCGCATGCAGCGGTTGCGCGACGATCCCGACTGCGCCGACGAAGAGCAGGCAGCGCGCCTCGACGAGGAAGATCCGGGACTATGCTGGGACCTCACTTTCGACCCGGGCCAGGACGTCGCGGCGCCCATGATCGCGACCGGCGCGCGACCGCGCGTGGCGATCCTGCGCGAGCAGGGCGTCAACAGCCAGGTCGAGATGGCGGCCGCCTTCGACCGCGGCGGCTTCGCGGCATTCGACCTGCACATGACCGACCTGATCGATGGCCGCGCGTCGCTCGACGGGTTCCAGGCGCTGGTCGCCTGCGGCGGCTTCAGCTACGGCGACGTGCTGGGCGCCGGCGAGGGCTGGGCCAATTCGATCCGGTTCAACGCCCGCGCGCGTGAGCAGTTCCTGCGCTGGTTCGCGCGCCGCGACGTGCTCACGCTCGGCGTCTGCAACGGCTGCCAGATGCTGGCGGCGCTGGCGGAGCTGATACCGGGCGCCGCCGGCTGGCCGCGCTTCCTGCGCAACCGCTCCGAGCAGTTCGAGGGACGCCTGTCGCTGGTCGAGATCGGCGCGACGCGCTCGCCGTTCTTCGCCGGCATGGCGGGGTCGCGCCTGCCGATCGCGGTCGCGCACGGCGAGGGGCGCGCGGCTTTCCGCGATGCGGAAGCCGAGCGCGCCGCGGCGCCGCTCACGGTCATGCGCTTCGTGGACGGGCGCGGCGCGGTCGCCGGGCGCTACCCGGCCAACCCGAACGGCTCGCCCTGGGGAGCCGCGGGATTCACGTCGGAGGATGGCCGGGTCACGATCATGATGCCGCACCCCGAGCGCGTGTTCCGCGCAGCGCAGAATTCCTGGCGCCCCCCGGGCGCGGGCGAGGACAGCGGCTGGATGCGGATCTTCCGCAACGCGCGCGTGTGGCTAGGCTGAGCGCCCTGGCAGCGGCGTGACCTTCGACTCGTCCTCGGCGAAATAGCGGCGCACCATCATCGCCTGCTGCAGGCGGCCGCGGCGGACGTAGGCCTGGTAGAGCAGGTCCTTCACGACCTCGAGCAGCACCCCGGCCTGGAAGGCGTCGAGCACCGGCATCGCCGCGCGGCCGGGCGCGTCCGGGTCGAACAGGATCTTCTGGACCACGGCGAAGGACTCGTCGTCGAGTTCGGCGAACTGGCGGATGTTGGCGAGTTCGCCGTACAGCGCGAGCTTGCCGTCCTCGCCCAGGTCCGCGAACACGCATTGCGCGACGCGCCGGCACATGGAGGCGAACGCGTTGTAGCAGGCCGCCGAGAAGCAGGCGAAGGCTTCCTTCAGCAGCGCCTCGGCGTCCTCGGGCAGGTAAGTGAAGTTGAAGCGCTCGTGCGGCCGCTCGAGTTCGACGAAATTCGGCGCCAGCTCGACGCGGCTGCCGGCGTAGACCTTCACCGCAAAGCGCAGGAAGACCGGCGCGTTGCAGGACTCGCAGCGGTATACGAGCCCGACCTGCGCCGGCTTGTGCTGCTGCAGGGCGTTGAAATCAGGCACCGACACCGGCGTGATGTGCGCGAGCACCTGGCAATGCGGGCAGTGCAGCGCCAGGCCGCTCTCCTGGTCGTGATGCAGGCGCCCCGAGGAATCGATGAATACCGCCACGCCGGGGAGTCTACGCTCAAGCGTGCAGCGGGCGGAAGCGCAGCCGGTGCGGCTGGTCGGCGAGCTCGCCCTTGCGGCGGCGCAGGTCGGCCACGTAGTCCTGGTAGTTGCCCTCGAACCAGGTGACCTCGCTGTCACCCTCGAAGGCGAGGATGTGGGTCGCGATGCGGTCGAGGAACCAGCGGTCGTGCGAGATGACGACGGCGCAGCCCGGGAAGTTCGAGAGCGCCTCCTCGAGCGCGCGCAGCGTCTCGACGTCGAGGTCGTTGGTCGGCTCGTCGAGCAGCAGCACGTTCGCGCCGGCACGCAGCAGCTTCGCCAGGTGCACGCGGTTGCGCTCGCCGCCGGACAGTTCGCTGATCAGCTGCTGCTGCTGGTTGCCGCGGAAATTGAAGCGCCCGACATAGCCGCGCGAGGGCGTCTCGTAGTTGCCGACCTTGATGATGTCCTGGCCGCCCGAGATCTCCTGCCACACGGTCTTGCCGCCGTCGAGGCTGTCGCGCGACTGGTCCACGTGCGCGATCCGGACCGTGGGCCCGAGGCGCACGGCGCCCGCGTCGGGCCGCTCGCCGCCGGTCAGGATCCGGAACAGCGTGGTCTTGCCGGCGCCGTTCGGGCCGATGATGCCGACGATGCCGCCGCGCGGCAGGTTGAAGCTGAGCCCGTCGAACAGCAACCGCTCGCCGTAGGCCTTGCGCAGGCCATCGGCCTCGATCACGAGGTCGCCGAGCCGCGGCCCGGGCGGGATGTAGATCTCGTTGGTCTCGTTGCGCGCCTGGAACTCCACCGACGACAGTTCCTCGAACTGGCGCAGGCGCGCCTTGCTCTTGGCCTGGCGTGCCTTCGGGTTGGCGCGCACCCATTCGAGCTCGTGCTGCAGCGTGCGCCGCAGGCCTTCCTGCTGCTTCTCCTCCTGCGCGAGGCGCTGCTCCTTCTGCTCCAGCCAGGAGGAGTAGTTGCCCTGCCACGGGATGCCGTGGCCGCGGTCGAGCTCGAGGATCCAGCCGGCGACGTTGTCGAGGAAATAGCGGTCGTGGGTCACGCAGATCACGGTTCCCGGATACTGCTCGAGGAACTTCTCCAGCCAGGCGACCGACTCGGCGTCCAGGTGGTTGGTCGGCTCGTCGAGCAGCAGCATGTCCGGCTTCGACAGCAGCAGGCGGCACAGCGCCACGCGGCGCCGCTCGCCGCCCGAGAGCTGGGACACCTTCGCGTCCCAGGGCGGAAGCCGGAGCGCGTCGGCGGCCACGTCCAGCTGCCGCTCCAGGTTGTGCCCGTCCACCGAGGCGAGGTACGCCTCGAGCCGCCCCTGCTCGGCGGCGAGCTTGTCGAAGTCCGCGTCGGGCTCGCTGTAGAGCGCGTACACCTGCTCGAGCCGCGCCTGCGCGTCCTTGACCGCCTGCACCGACTCCTCGACGATCGCGCGCACGTCGGCCGCGGGGTCGAGCTGCGGCTCCTGCGGCAGGTAGCCGATCCGGATGCCGGGTTGCGGCCGCGCCTCGCCCTCGATCTCGGTGTCGAGGCCGGCCATGATCCTGAGCAGCGTCGACTTGCCCGATCCGTTCAGGCCGAGCACGCCGATCTTGGCGCCCGGGAAGAAGGACAGGGAGATGTCGCGCAGGATGTGGCGCTTCGGCGGCACCACCTTGCCGACGCGGATCATCGTGTAGATGTACTGGGCCATGCGCACCACCGGGAACGAGGGGCGCGGATTATCTGCGATGCGCGGGCCCGCCGCCAGACGGGACGCGCGGCGCCATGTGCTAGGCTCCTGGCATCACTATTCCGGATGCCAGCATTGCCACCGAGCGGCGCAATGGAAACCTGCCTGGTCGCCGGCGAGCGCATCGCGCGCTACGCCTTCGGTGACGGGCACCCGTTCGGTCCCGACCGGCACGACGCATTCTTCCGCGCGCTGACGGCGGCCGGGCTCGACCGCCGGGTCCGGATGCTCGCCCCGCGCCGGGCGACGCGCGACGAGCTGCTGCTGTTCCACACGCCGGAATACGTGGACCTGGTCGAGGCGCGGTCCGCGGCGGGCGAGGGTTATCTCGACGCGGGCGACACGCCCGCCTGGAAGGGCATGTTCGAGGCCGCCTGCGACGTGGTCGGGGCGGCGCTGGTCGCGACCGAAGCGCTCATGGGCGGGCAGGCGCGGCGGGCGTTCGTGCCGATCGCGGGCCTGCACCACGCCGGACGCGGCCATGCCGCCGGCTTCTGCGTGTTCAACGACTGTGGCGTGGTCATCGAGCACCTCAAGCGCGCGCACGGCCTCGAGCGCATCGCCTACGTGGATATCGACGCGCATCACGGCGACGGCGTCTACTACGCCTTCGAGGACGACCCCGCGCTGGTGTTCGCGGACCTGCACGAGGACGGCCGCTTCCTCTATCCCGGCACCGGCAGCGCGGACGAGCAGGGCAGCGGTGCGGCGCATGGCATCAAGCTCAACATCCCGCTGCCGCCGGGCGCCGGGGACCGTGAGTTCCTCGCGGCCTGGCCCGCGGTCGTCGCGCACCTGGAGCGGCACCGGCCCCAGTTCATCCTGTTCCAGTGCGGCGCCGACAGCCTCGCCGGCGACCCGATCACCCACCTGGCACTGACCGAGGAAGCGCATGCGCATGCCGCCCGTTCGCTGTGCGCCATCGCGGAGCGCTTCGCGGCCGGGCGCATCCTCGGCACCGGCGGCGGCGGCTACAACCGCAGGAACCTCGCGCGCGCCTGGACCCGGGTGGTGCAGGCGTTCGTGGAGCCGGCCTGACGCGCGTCCTTTCGGGTAGACTTCACGCCTCGTTTTTCCCGCGCACGGGGCATGGCATGTTCGGTCCGGGCCTCACCATCCAGTCGTTCGATCCCGAGCTCGCCGCCGCGATGGCCGCCGAGCGCAGGCGCCAGGAAGAGCACCTCGAGCTGATCGCCTCGGAGAACTACGCGAGCCCGCGCGTGCTGGAGGCGCAGGGCTCGGTGCTGACCAACAAGTACGCGGAGGGCTACCCGGGCAAGCGCTACTATGGCGGCTGCGAGCACGTGGACGTGGCGGAACAGCTGGCGATCGACCGCGCCAAGCGGTTGTTCGGCGCCGCGTATGCGAACGTGCAGCCGCACTCGGGCTCGCAGGCGAATGCGGCGGTCTATCTCGCGCTGCTCAAGCCCGGCGAGACGCTGCTCGGCATGAGCCTCGACCACGGCGGCCACCTGACCCACGGTGCCAAGGTCAATTTCTCCGGCAAGCTGTTCCATGCGGTCCAGTACGGGCTCGACCCGGCGACCGGCGAGATCGACTACGCGCAGGTCGAGCGCCTCGCGCGCGAGCACCGGCCGAAGATGATCCTCGCGGGTTTCTCCGCCTACTCCCGCATCGTGGACTGGCAGCGCTTTCGCGCCATCGCCGACGAAGTCGGGGCCTGGTTCGTGGTGGACATGGCCCATGTCGCCGGCCTGGTGGCCGCCGGCGAGTACCCGAACCCGGTGCCGGTCGCGGACGTCGTGACGACCACCACGCACAAGACGCTGCGCGGGCCGCGCGGCGGGCTGATCCTGGCGCGCGAGCACCCGGAACTGCCGAAAAAGCTCAATTCGATGATCTTCCCCGGCACGCAGGGCGGCCCGTTGATGCACGTGATCGCGGCCAAGGCCGTGGCGTTCGCCGAGGCGCTGGCGCCGGAATTCCGGGACTACCAGCGCCAGGTCGTCGCAAACGCGCGCGCGATGGCGAAGTCGCTCGAGCAGCGCGGCTACCGGATCGTCTCCGGCGGCACCGACAACCACCTGTTCCTGGTCGACCTGATCGGGCGCGAGTACACGGGCAAGGATGCCGACGCCGCGCTCGGCCGCGCGCACATCACGGTCAACAAGAACGCGGTGCCGAACGACCCGCGGCCGCCGTTCGTCACCAGCGGGCTGCGCATCGGCACGCCCGCGACCACGACCCGCGGATTCCGCGAGCCGGAAGCGCGGCAGGTCGGCGGCTGGATCGCCGACGTGCTGGACGCCATGGGCGACGAGGGCGCGGTCGCGCGCGTGCGCGATCAGGTGCTCGCGATCTGCGGGCGCTACCCCGTCTACGGCTGAGCGCGCGGGGGCGGCCGTGCACTGCCCGTTCTGCAACCACGCGGACACCAAGGTGACCGACTCGCGGCTCGCCGGCGAGGGCCACCAGATCCGGCGCCGGCGCGAGTGCCAGGCCTGCGGCGAGCGCTTCACCACCTTCGAGACCGCCGAGCTGGTGATGCCGCAGGTGGTCAAGAACGACCGCACGCGCCAGCCCTATGACGAGGGCAAGCTGCGCGGCGGCGTCATGAAGGCGCTGGAGAAGCGCCCGGTGGCGCGCGAGCAGCTGGAAGCGATGGTCGAGCGTGTCGGGCACCGCCTGCGGGCGCTCGGGGAGCGCGAAGTCGCCTCGCGCACGATCGGCGAGATCGTCATGGAAGAGCTGCGCCAGCTCGACGAGGTCGCCTACGTGCGCTACGCGTCCGTCTACCACCGCTTCCACGACGTGGATTCGTTCCGCGAGCAGATCGAGCAGCTCGGCAAGCGCCGGCGGCGGGACCCGGGGACCGGGCAGATGTCGCTGCTGCCGGCGCAGGGGCGCGACCCGCGCGAGAAGAAATGAGCGCGCAGGCAGAGGACCTGCGCCACATGGCGCGGGCGCTCGAACTCGCCGGGCGGGGCCTCGCGACCACGGACCCGAATCCGCGCGTCGGCTGCGTGATCGCGCAGGGTGCGCGCGTGATCGCCGAGGGCTGGCACGAGCGGGCGGGCAGCCCGCATGCCGAGGCGATGGCGCTGGCCTCGCTCGGCGGCCCGGCGCCCGGGGCGACCGCCTACGTGACGCTCGAGCCCTGCTGCCACCACGGGCGCACGCCGCCTTGCGCGGACGCGCTGGTCGCGGCCGGCGTGAGGCGCGTCGTCTATGCGGTGCGCGACCCGGATCCCCGCGTCAACGGCGGCGGCGCGGCGCGCCTCGCCGCAGCCGGCATCGAGGTCGCGGGCGGCGTGTTGGAACCCGAGGCGCGCGCGCTGAATGCGGGGTTCCTGTCGCGCTTCGAGCGCGGGCGGCCCTGGGTGCGCGTGCTGCTGCCGGCGGCGCGCGGCTGCGGCGCGGACGATGCCGACCGGCAACGGCTGCGGGCCCGTTCGAGCGCGGTGCTCACCGGTTCCGGCACGGTGCTGGCGGACGACCCGCGCCTGGACCTGGCTCCGGCGTCGACGCCGCGCCAGCCGCTGCGCGTCGTGCTCGACTCGCGCCTGCGCATTCCGCCGCGGGCGCGCATCGTGGCGCCGCCGGGCGAGCTCCTGGTGCTGACCGCGAACGATGATGCGGCGCGCCGGGCGGCGCTGGAGCGGGCCGGAGCGCGGGTGCTGCAGGCGCCGGCCGGGCCTGGCGGACTCGACCTCGCCGCGGTGCTGCGTTGCCTCGCGCGACTCGAGGTGAACGAACTGCAGGTGGAGGCGGGCGCGACGCTGACCGCGTCCCTGCTCGCGTCGGGGTTCGCGGACGAGCGCGTCGGCTGACCGGAGGCCTGCGGTCCACACCGCCGCCACAGCTATAATCTCCGCATGAACAGCCCGCGCACCGTGCACGACGACCCGCGGGCCAGGAGCGCCGCGCGCCGGTTGCTGGTGCAGGCGCTCTACCAGCGCCAGCTGGGGCGCCAGCCCTGGCAGGAACTGCACCGGCAGTACAGCGGCGACCCGGGCTTCGGTCGCGCGGACGCCGACTATTTCCGCGCGGCCCTCGAGGCCGCCTGCGACGGCGAGGCGTCGCTGGATGCGGAACTCGCGCGCCACTCGGACATCGCTCCGCCACGCCTCGATCCGGTGGAACACGCGATCCTGCTGCTCGGGCTGTGGGAACTGATGGCGCGTCCCGAGATCCCGTACCGCGTGGTGATCAACGAGGCGGTCGAGCTGGCCAGGCGCTTCGGCGCAACCGACGGCCATCGCTACGTGAATGCGGTGCTCGACCGCGCCTCGCGCGCGCACCGCGCCCCGGAACGCGGCGAGGTCGCCTAGTCTTGCCATGCCGATCGGCGAATTCGAGCTGATCGAGCGCCACTTCACCGGACGCGGCGCGCCCCGCGCCGACGTGCGGGTCGGCGTCGGGGACGATGCCGCCGTCGTGATGCCTGCGCCCGGCGGCGAGCTCGTGCTCGCCCTCGACACGATCGTTTCCGGCGTCCACTTCCCGGCGGACATGGCGCCGCATTTCATCGGGCACCGCGCGCTGGCCGTCAACCTGAGCGACATCGCGGCGATGGGCGCCGAGCCCGCCTGGGCACTGCTCGGGCTCACGCTGCCCGCGGCCGAGGAGGACTGGGTCGCGGAGTTCTCGCGTGGCCTCGACGAACTGGCGCGCCGCCACGGCGTCGCGCTGGTCGGCGGGGACACGACGCGCGGCCCGCTGACGGTCTCGGTCATGCTGGCGGGCACGCTGCCGGCCGGCCGCGGGCTGCTGCGCGGCGGCGCGCGGGCCGGCGACGACGTGTGGGTCAGCGGCACGCCCGGCGACGCCGGGGCCGGGCTCGCGGTCCTGCAGGGCCGGCTGCAGGCCGGGGGCGCGGCACGCGACGAGCTGCTGCGGCGCTTCCTGCTGCCGGAACCGCGGGTGGCGCTCGGCCTCGCGCTGCGCGGGCTCGCGCGCGCCTGCATCGACGTCTCCGACGGCCTTGCCGGCGACCTGCACAAGCTGTGTGCCGCCAGCGGCACGGGCGCCGAGATCGAGGCCGCGGAACTGCCGCTGTCGCCCGCGCTGCTGGCGGCGGCGGGCGCCGAGGGCGCGATCCGGTTCGCGCTCGACTCGGGCGACGATTACGAGCTGCTGTTCACGGCCGGGCCGGAGTCGCGCCCGGCGATCGGCGCGCTTGCGGCGGGCGTCGCCTGCCGCCGGATCGGCGCAGTGACGCCTGCCGGTGGCGTGCGGGTCACGGGCGCGGCGCTGCCGCGAGACGCGAGTCACGGTTTCGACCACTTCGGGGGGTGACCCGCAGGCCCCCGGCGAAGCGCGATCCGGTTCACGGTTCTGCGCGTTTTGACGAAATACTCTGGCGCGGTCATCCGGTGGCGAGCGTCCGCCGGCAGCCCTGGAGGATCGCGCCATCGTTACTGCAACCGTACCGACGATCGTGCCGCCGGCGGAGGGGCCGACCGGGATCGGCGACCGCATCGGCAAGTACGAGGTGATCCGCGAGGTGGGTCGCGGTTCGACCGGGACCGTGTACCTGGCGCACGACCCGTACTACGGCCGCGACGTCGCGATCAAGGCCTACCGCATCGCCGCCGACGACGACCCGGCGCGCGCGAAGGTCGCGCGCAAGATGTTCATGTCGGAGGCGCACATGGTCGGGATGCTGCAGCACCCGAACATCATGCCGATCTACGACGCGGGCGAGGAGAACGGGCACTACTACATCGTCACCGAGTTCATCCACGGCGCGCGCACGCTCGCCGCCTACACGCGCCCCGACAACCTGCTGCCGGTCGAGGACGTGCTGACGCTGATGTTCAAGGGCGCCAAGGCGCTGCACTACGCGCACTCGCGCGGCGTCATCCACCGCGACATCAAGCCCAGCAACCTGATGCTGACGACCGACAGCGACCTGCGCCTGATCGACTTCGGCATCGCGCTGCACACCGACGCCGACTTCTCGCGCATCGAGGGCATCGCCGGCAGCCCGAGCTACATGTCGCCCGAACAGGTGCAGTCGGCCGAGCTCACCAACCACTCCGACCTGTATTCGCTGGGCGCGGTCATGTACGAGCTGCTGACCGGGCACCGGCCGTTCCGCGCCGGCGCCCTCGCCAAGCTGCTGCACCAGATCGTGTACGCGACGCCCGCGCCGATGCTGTCGCTGCGCCCCGAGCTGCCGGCCGAGCTCGAGGCGGTGGTCGCGAATGCGCTCGACAAGGACCCGCACAAGCGCTACCCGAACGGGGCCGAGTTCTCGGCGGCCATCGCCAAGATCCACGCCCAGCAGCGCACGCAGGTGGACCGCGGCGAGCAGCAGGAGCAGTTCAACCAGATGCGCCGGCTGAAGTTTTTCCACGAGTTCTCGTCGGGCGAAATCTGGGAGGTGCTGCGCGCCGGCACCTTCCAGGCGCACGAGCGCGGCGACGAGATCGTCAAGGCGGGCGGCGTGGACGACCGCTTCTACGTGCTGGTCGCGGGCCGCTGCACGGTCGAGCGCGACGGCGTCATCGTCGGCCGCCTGGACCCGGGCGACTGCTTCGGCGAGACCAGCTACCTGCGCGGCGCCAAGCGCCAGGCGGGCGTGGTCGCCGGGGACGGGGTGACGATCCTGAAGGTGAGTTCGACGCTGCTCGAGCAGGCCTCGCCGGCCTGCCAGTTGCGCTTCAACAAGGTGTTCCTGCGATCCCTGATTTCGCGCCTGCAGCACGGCGAGCGCAGCATCAGCAGCTGAAACGTCCCCAACTACTTCGTACCGGCGTCCTTGTCGCGCTCGACGCGCGCGTAGGCCGAGTGGTTGTGGATGGACTCGAAGTTCTCCGACTCGATGACGTAGGCCCGCACGCGCTCGTCCGCATTGAGGCGCACTGCGACGTCGCGGACGATGTCCTCGACGAACTTCGGGTTGTCGTAGGCGCGCTCGGTCACGTACTTCTCGTCCGGCCGCTTCAGGATGCCGTACAGCTCGCAGCTGCCTTCCTGTTCGGCCATCTCGATCAGCTCCTCCAGCCACACGTGCTCGGCGATGCGCACCGAGATGGTCACGTGCGAGCGCTGGTTGTGCGCGCCGTAGTCGGAGATCTCCTTGGAACAGGGGCAGAGGCTGGTGACCGGCACCACGACCTTGAGCCAGGTGTCGACGCGGCCGTCCTTGAGGTCCGCGGCCAGCGTCGCACGGTAGTCGAGCAGGCTCTGCACGCCGGTCACGGGCGCCCGCTTCATGATGAAGTAGGGGAAGGCCATCTCCAGGTGGCCGGCGGCGGAGTCGAGGCGCTCGGTCATCTCCGCGAGCATCGCGTTGAACGATTCGACCGAGATCTCGCGCTCGTGCTCGTTCAGGATCTCGACGAAGCGCGACATGTGCGTGCCCTTGAAGTCGTGCGGCAGGTGCACGTACATGTTGAAGTTCGCGATCGTGTGCTGCTCGCCGCCGGCGCGGTCCTTGACCCGCACCGGGTGGAAGATGTCCTTGATGCCGACCCGGTCGATCGGGATGCGCCGCGTGTCCGGGCGCGATTGCACGTCGGTGATGATCGGCGTCACCGTGGCGCCGGCGCTCTTGGCGTTCATGGCGAAATCATACCATATTGGTCCTGATTAGCCCGCCGGCAGCGCGCGCGGCAGCGCGTGCCGGCGCCAGAACGCCTCGACCGCGGTCGCGACCCCGGCGGCGTCGAGCCCTGCGTCGCGCAGGTTGTCGTCGCGCGAGCCGTGCTCGATGAACTGGTCGGGCACGCCGAGCTGCAATGCCGGTGTCGCCAAGCCGCGCTGCCGCAGGCATTCGAGCACCGCGGAACCGGCGCCGCCGGCGACCACGTTCTCCTCGAGGGTGACGATGGCGCGGTGCGACGCCGCGACCGACGCGACCGTCTCCTCGTCCAGCGGCTTGACGAAGCGCATGTTCACGAGCGTGGCATCGAGCGCGTCCGCGACCGCGGCTGCCGGGGCCACCATCGCGCCGAAGGCGAGGAGCGCGAGTCCGCTGCCGCCCTGGCGGCGCATCTCGGCGCGGCCGAGCGGCAGCGCCTGCATGCTGCGCTCGACCGACACGCCCGGGCCGCGGCCACGCGGGTAGCGCACCGCGGCCGGGCCGTCGTGCTGGACCGCCGTGTACAGCATCTGCCGGCACTCGTTCTCGTCGGCGGGCGCCATCACCACCATGTTCGGCACGCAGCGCAGGTACGAGAGGTCGAACACGCCCTGGTGCGTCGCGCCGTCGCCGCCGACCAGCCCGGCGCGGTCGATCGCGAACACGACCGGGAGCCGCTGCAGCGCCACGTCGTGGATCAGCTGGTCGTAGCCGCGCTGCAGGAAGGTCGAGTAGATCGCGACTACCGGCCGCAGCCCGTCGCAGGCGAGCCCCGCCGCCAGCGTCACCGCGTGCTGCTCGGCGATCGCGACGTCGAAGTAGCGGTCCGGGAACCGCTTCTCGAATTCCACGAGCCCCGAGCCCTCGCGCATCGCCGGCGTGATGCCGACGATGCGCTCGTCCTGCCCCGCGGCGTCGCACAGCCAGTCGCCGAACACCTGCGAGTAGCTGGGGCCGGCGGCCTGTTCCTTGAACAGCGTGCCGCTCGCGGGGTCGTAGGGCCCCGGACCGTGCCACTTGATCGGGTCGGCCTCGGCCGGCGCGTAGCCCTTGCCCTTCTGCGTCACCACGTGCAGAAACTGCGGGCCGGGCAGCATGCGCATGTTGCCGAGCGTGGTCACCAGCGTGTCCACGTCGTGCCCGTCCACCGGGCCGATGTAGTTGAAGCCCATCTCCTCGAACAGCGTGCCCGGCAGCACCATGCCCTTGGCGTGGACCTCGGAGCGGCGCGCCAGCTCCCAGGCCGAGGGCATCCTGCGCAGCACCTTCTTGCCGCCCTCGCGCAGGTGCGAGTAGGCGCGTCCCGACAGCAGGCGCGCGAAGTAATTGGAGAGCGCGCCGACGTTCTCCGAGATCGACATGTCGTTGTCGTTCAGCACGACCAGCAGGTCCACGTCGAGGCTGCCGGCGTGGTTCAGCGCCTCCCAGGCGAGGCCGGCGCTCATCGCGCCGTCGCCGATCACGGCCACCACGCGCCGGTCGCTGCCGGCGGCGCGGTTCGCAATCGCCATGCCGAGGGCGGCGCTGATCGAGGTGCTCGAATGGCCGACGCCGAAACTGTCGTACACGCTCTCGGCGCGGCTCGGGAACGGCGCCAGCCCGCCATGCTGCTTGATGCTCGCAAGCCGGCGGCGGCGTCCCGTCAGCACCTTGTGCGGATAGGCCTGGTGCCCGACGTCCCAGAGCAGGCGGTCGTACGGCGTGTCGAACACGTAGTGCAGGGCGACCGCCAGTTCCACCGTGCCGAGTCCCGCGGCCAGGTGGCCGCCCATCTGGCCGACGGTGTGGACCAGGAAGTCGCGCAGTTCCGCGGCCAGCGCGGGCAGGTCCGGGCGCTCGAGCGCGCGCAGGTCGGCCGGCGTCTCGATCGCTTCCAGCAGGCCGTTGCGCGGCGCCTCGCCCATGCGCGCAGTCTAACGGAGGCCCGCAGGCCTGCGTAACTAGCGGCTGCGCGCCGCGAGTTCGCGGGCGAACTCGCGCAGCTCCGACGCCTCGGTCCCGAAGCCGGCCAGCGCGGCGATAGCGTCGTGCACCAGCTCGGCGGCTCGCGCCCGGGCGCGCGCCACGCCCGCGACCGCGGGGTAGGTCGGCTTGCCGCGCAGCGCGTCCGAACCCTGGCCCTTGCCGGTGACGGCCGGGTCTCCGAGCACGTCCAGCAGGTCGTCCACGATCTGGAACGACAGCCCGATCGCGGTGCCGTAGCGGTCGAGCGCTTCGCGCCGCGCCGGCGGCAGCCCGGGTTGCGCGGCGCAGGCGATCAGCACCGCGGCGCGGATCAGCGCCCCGGTCTTGCGCCCGTGCATGTCCTCGATCTGGGGCGGCTCCAGCCGCCGGCCGGTCGCCGCGAGGTCCATCGCCTGGCCGCCCGCCATGCCCGCAGTCCCGCTGGCGCGCGCGAGCAGGCGGATCATGCAGAGGCGCGCGTCGGACGGCAGCGGCAGCAGCGCGTCGTCCGAGAGGATCTCGAACGCGAGCATCTGCAGTGCGTCGCCGGCGAGGATCGCCGTCGCCTCGTCGAATGCGCGGTGCGTGGTGGGCCGGCCGCGGCGCAGGTCGTCGTCGTCCATCGCCGGCAGGTCGTCGTGCACCAGCGAGTACGCATGGATCAGCTCGACCGCGGCCGCGGGCGCATCCAGGCATTCCGGCCCGGCGCCGATCGCCCGGCCGGTCGCGTAGACCAGCAGCGGCCGGATGCGCTTGCCGGGGCCGAGCGCCGCATAGCGCATCGCGGCATTGAGGCGCGCGGGTTCCGCGTCCGCAGGCGGCAGGCAGCGCTCGAGCATGCGCTCGACGCGCGCGTGGCAGGCGGCCTGCCAGCCTCCCGAGGCTTCGGTTGCGGACTGCATCGGCGCGTCCGGTCAGCCCTCGTCGGGCAGCGAGACGTCCTGCTCGACCGGCTCGCCGTGCGCATTCTTCGCCAGCATGCTGATCTTCTGCTCGGCCTGGCGCAGCGACTTCTGGCAGCTTTGCGTCAACGCCACGCCGCGCTCGAACTGCCGCAGCGATTCCTCGAGCGGCAGGTCGCCCTGCTCGAGCTTCAGCACGATCTGCTCGAGTTCGGCGAGAGCCGCCTCGAAATCCGGGGTCGCCGGTCTGGTTTTCGTCACGGGATACCGCCTCGCCAGGATCACGCGTGCCAGTATAATCGCCGCGCCGTGAGCCGCACCTATACCGCCTCCGACATCGAGGTCCTGACGGGACTCGAACCGGTCCGCCGCCGGCCGGGCATGTACACCGACACCCGCAACCCGAACCACCTCGTGCACGAGGTGGTGGACAACAGCGTGGACGAGGCGCTCTCGGGGCACTGCAAGAACATCGCCGTCACCGTGCACAAGGACGGCTCGGTCACGGTCGAGGACGACGGCCGCGGCATGCCGGTGGACATCCACCCGAAGGAGAAGGTCAGCGGTGTCGAGCTGATCCTGACCCGGCTGCACGCCGGCGGGAAATTCTCGGAGGGCAGCTACGAGCATGCCGGCGGACTGCATGGCGTCGGCGTATCGGTCGTCAATGCGCTGTCGAAGCACCTGGAATGCCACGTGCGCCGCGACGGGCGCGAATGGAACATCGGCTTCAAGGACGGCAAGGTCGTCTCGAAGCTGGAGGCGGTCGGCGAGGTGAAGCGCGGCCGCACCGGAACCACGCTGCGCTTCTGGCCGGACCCGGCGTTCTTCGACTCGGCGAACCTCTCGGTACCGCGCCTGAAGCACGTGCTGAAGGCGAAGGCGGTGCTGTGCCCGGGGTTGCGCATGTCGCTCGCGGTGGACGCGACCGGCGAGAAGGAGGAATGGTTCTTCACCGGCGACCTCGCGGCCTACCTGGTCGAGCAGCTCGGCCAGCACGCGCGCCTGCCCGAGGAGCCGTTCACCGGCCACGTCAAGGGCGGCAACGAGATCGCCGACTGGGCGTTCTGCTGGGCGCCGGACGCGGAGGCGTCGGTCGCGGAGAGCTACGTCAATCTGATCCCGACGCCGCAGGGCGGCACCCACGTCAACGGCCTGCGCGCCGGGGTCACGGATGCGGTGCGCGAGTTCTGCGAGTTCCGGAACCTGGTCCCGCGCGGGCTCAAGCTGGCGCCGGAGGATGTCTGGACGGGCGTCGCGTTCGTGCTGTCCGTGCGCATGCAGAACCCGCAGTTCGCGGGCCAGACCAAGGAGAAGCTGTCGTCGCGCGAGAGCGCGGCCTTCGTCTCCGGCGTGGTCAAGGACGCGTTCGCGCTGTGGCTCAACCAGCACCCGGAGTCGGGCGAGAAGATCGCGCAGTTCGCCATCGGCAACGCGCAGGAACGCACTCGCCAGGCGGCCCGCGTCACGAGGAAGCGCATCACCAGCGGGCCGGCGCTTCCGGGCAAGCTCGCCGACTGCACGCTGCAGGAACCGGAGCGCTGCGAGCTGTTCCTGGTCGAGGGCGACTCGGCGGGCGGCTCGGCGAAGCAGGCGCGCGACCGCGAATACCAGGCGATCATGCCGCTGCGCGGCAAGATCCTGAACACCTGGGAGGTCGAGGCGGCGGACATCCTCGCCTCGCAGGAAGTGCACGACATCGCGACCGCGCTCGGCGTGGACGCGGGATCGCAGGACCTGTCGGGGCTGCGCTACCACAAGGTCTGCATCCTCGCGGACGCGGATTCCGACGGCGCGCACATCGCGACGCTGCTGTGCGCGCTGTTCCTGCGGCATTTCCGGCCGCTGGTGCTGGCGGGCCATGTCTATGTCGCGATGCCGCCGCTGTACCGCATCGACGTGGGCAGGAACGTGTACTACGCGCTCGGCGAATACGAGCGCGACGGCATCCTCGACCGCATCCAGGCCGAGGGCGTGCGCGGCAAGCCGGTCATCACGCGCTTCAAGGGCCTCGGCGAGATGAGCCCGCTGCAGCTGCGCGAGACCACCATGGCGCCGGAATCGCGGCGCCTGGTGCAGCTCACCGTGGAGGCGAAAGACGGCGCCGACGCGCTGCTCGACATGCTGCTTGCCAAGAAGCGCGCGGCCGACCGGCGCGAGTGGCTCGAGTCCAGGGGCAACCTGGCCAATGTCTGAGATGAAGGAGCAGCCGCTCGACTTCGAGGGCATCGAGCGCCAGCCGCTCAAGGCCTTCACCGAGCGCGCGTACCTCGATTACTCGATGTACGTGATCCTCGACCGCGCGCTGCCGCAGCTCGCGGACGGCCTCAAGCCGGTGCAGCGCCGCATCATCTATGCGATGAGCGAGCTCGGGCTCGCGGCCGGTGCCAAGCACAAGAAGTCCGCGCGCACGGTCGGCGACGTCATCGGCAAGTACCACCCGCACGGCGATTCGGCCTGCTACGAGGCGATGGTGCTGATGGCGCAGGACTTCTCCACGCGCTACCCGGTCGTGGACGGGCAGGGCAACTGGGGCTCGACCGACGACCCGAAGTCGTTCGCGGCGATGCGGTATACCGAGTCGCGCCTGCGGCCCTACGCCGAGATCCTGCTTGCCGAGCTCGGCCAGGGCACGGTGGAGTGGCAACCCAACTTCGACGGCACGCTGGAAGAGCCGAAACTGCTGCCGGCACGGCTGCCGAACGTGCTGCTGAACGGCACCCAGGGCATCGCGGTCGGCATGGCGACCGACATCCCGCCGCACAACCTCCAGGAGATCGCCGCCGCCTGCATCCAGCTGCTGGACAAGCCGGACTCCAGCATCGCGGAACTCTGCAAGCACGTGCAGGGTCCCGATTTCCCGACCGGCGCCGAGATCATCACGCCGAAGGCGGAATTGCGCGCCCTGTACAAGAGCGGCAACGGCACCTTCCGCGCGCGCGCAGTCTACGAGATCGAGGACGGGGAAGTGGTCGTCACGGCGCTGCCCTACCAGGTCTCGGGCGCCAAGGTCCTCGAGCAGATCGCCGGACAGATGCGCGCCAAGAAGCTGCCGATGGTCGAGGACCTGCGCGACGAGAGCGACCACGAGTACCCGACCAGGCTGGTGATCACGCCGCGCTCGAACCGCGTGGACGTCGAGCAGCTGATGGCGCACCTGTTCGCGACCACCGACCTCGAGCGCAGCTATCGCGTCAACCTCAACGTGATTGCGCAGGACGGCCGGCCGAAGGTGCTGGGGCTGAAGGAGCTGCTGTCCGGGTGGCTCGAATTCCGCACCGCGACCGTGAAGCTCCGGCTGCGCCATCGGCTGGAGCGGGTGCAGGCGCGCCTGCACATCCTGGATGGCCTGCTGGTCGCGTTCCTGAACCTGGATGAGGTGATCCGGATCGTGCGCCGCGAGGAGGAGCCGAAGCCGGTTTTGATGAAGCGCTTCAAGCTGTCCGACGCCCAGGCCGAGGCGATCCTCGAGACCAAGCTGCGCCACCTGGCGAAGCTCGAGGAGATGAAGATCAAGGGCGAGCAATCGGCGCTGGCCGAAGAGCAGGACGCGCTCGAGAAGACGCTGAAGAGCGGCGCCAGGCTCAACAAGCTGATCCGCGAGGAGATCACGGCGGACGCCGGACGCTACGGCGACGCCCGGCGCACGCGTATCGTCGAGCGCGAGGCGGCGCAGGCGATCGACGAGACCGAACTGGTCACCTCGGAACCGGTCACGGTCGTGCTCTCGACGCTCGGGTGGGTGCGCCAGGCGCGCGGCCACGACGTCGACCCGCGCCAGCTCTCGTACAAGACCGGCGACGCCTTCCAGGCGGCCGCGGCAGGACGCAGCACGCAACAGGCCGTGTTCGTGGATTCGACCGGACGGGCCTACGCATTGCTCGCGCACACGCTGCCGTCGGCGCGTGGCCAGGGCGAACCGCTGTCGGGACGGCTCGACCCGCCGGAGGGCGCGACCTTTGCGGCCGTGCTGATCGGCGAGCCCGCCGACAAGTGGCTGCTCGCCTGCGATGCCGGCCACGGGTTCATCGTGCGGCTCGAATCGCTGTTCGTGCGCAACCGCGCCGGCAAATCGGTGTTCAACCTGCCGGAGAACGCGAAAGTGCTGGCGGCAGCGCCGGTGCCGGAAGCCGCCGGCGCGCTGGTGGTATCGGTCAACAGCGAGGGCCGCATGCTCGCCTTCCCGGTGGCCGACCTGCCGGAGATGGAGCGCGGCCGCGGCAACCTGGTGTTCGGCATTCCCGGGAAGAAGTCCCGCGCCGGGGAGGAGCTGATGGTGGCCGCGGCGGTCGTCGCGCCGGAGCAGTCCACGATCGTCTGGTCCGGCGAGCGCAGGATGACGCTCACCTGGAAGGAGCTGCAGCTCTTCCTCGGCGCCCGCGGCCAGCGCGGCTCCGTCCTCCCGCGCGGCTGGCGCAAGGTCGATCGACTCAGCGTCGAATAGCGCGGGTCGCGGCGTTCAGCCGATGACCACTTCCTCGGGCGCGTTGATGAAATAGCCCTGGATGAACTCGACGCCGAGCTGCCACAGCACGGCCATCGTATTGGCGTCCTGCACGCGCTCGCCGATCGTGATGGCCTTGCATTCGCGCGCCAGCTCGACCAGCGTCTTCACGCGCGCCTGCTTGTCCTGGTCCGCGGAGAGTCCCTGCATCAGGGCGCCGTGGATCTTCACGAAGTCGGGCTTCAGGTGCCCGAGCAGCAGTTCGGTGTCGCGGCCGAGCCCGAAGCCCTCCACCGCGAAGCGGAAGCCTCGCTGCCGCAGCGCCTGGTGCAGCGCGACCGCTTCCTTGAGCTGCTGGGCCACGGCCTCCTCGCGCACCTGGAACACGATGCGCGCGGCCTCGATGCGCGTCGACTTGAGCTGGCTGGCGAGCCAGGCGGGCAGCGTCGCGTCGGCCAGCGTGTCCTGCGACAGGCGCACGAACAGGGCTCCGGGCTTGCGCGCGGCGCAGAACGCCATCGCGGCGCCGATGACCCAGCGGTCGATGCCCTTCATCAGGTCGTTGCGCTCGGCAGCCGGGATGAACGCCGACGGCAGGACTTCCTGGCCCTTGTCGTCCAGCATGCGCACCAGCACGTCGAACATGCCGAGGTCCTCGCCGACCAGGCTCGCGATCGGCTGCTGGACCAGGCGGAAGCGGTTCTGCGTGAGCGCCGCCTTGATCTGCTGCACCCAGCCCCGGTCCTGGTCCTGCAGTCGCAGCAGCGCGCCCGTGTGTTCGAGCAGCTGCACGCGGTTGCCGCCGAGTTCGCGGCCCTGCCGGTGCGCGCGCCAGGCGTCGTTGGCCGGGCCTTCCGGCGACTGCACCTCGGGCGGCACCGGCCCGAGGCCGACCGTGCAGGTCGTGGACAGCGACTTGGATCCCGCCTGGAACAGCTCGTTCGCGACCTTGTGCACGACGTGCTCGGCCCAGGCCTCGACGTCCTGCGTGTTGCCGCGCTCGACCAGCATCATGAACCCGTGGCCACCGAAGCGGCCCGCGAGGTCGCCCGGCTGCACCTGCTCCTTCAGCAGCCGCGCGAAATCGGTCAGGAAGTCCTCGCCGGCCAGCACGCCGAGTTCCTCGTGCACCGCCTCGTACTTGTCGGCTTCCAGGTAGGCCAGGCAGCGCACGCCGCCCTTGACCGGCTCGGCGAGCCGCGCGCGCAGCTTGTCGACGAAATAGCGGCGGTGCATGAACCCGGTCGCCGGGTCGCTCTGCATCGCCTCCTCGAGCTTGCGCTGGTACTCGCCGGCATCGCTGACCCGCGCCGGCACCACGACCTGCACGCACGGCTCGCCGTCGAACTCCGCGCGCACCAGCTGGAACTCGAGCGACGGCGTGTGCCCGCTGACCACCAGCGCCGAGGCGTGCAGCGTGTGGCCGGACCACTTGCCCTGCATGCAGGCGACCAGCGCGCCCTTGATCGCGGCATGGTCGTCGGGGTCGAAGGCGTCCATCAGCGGCGTGCCGACCACTTCCTCGGCGCTGGAGTAGCCGAACAGCGCGAGCCAGGCCGGGTTGGCGTCGACGATGATCCCCTCCTGCACCTGGGCGATGGCGTCGGTCGAGCCCTCGACGATGTGCTGCAACTGCTTCTTCGATTCGCGGGCGGACGCGAGCGTGGAGGAGAGCGCGCGGTCGAGGCGATAGGTGCGCAGCTCGCGCCCGACCACGAGCTGCAGCCGCGGGATGTTGGCGAGCGTCACGGCATCCTGCGCGCCGAGGGCCAGCGCCTGCGCGATGGCGTCCTCGTCCAGGCGCTCGCGCACCACCAGCACCGGCACGTCGGGCGCGAAGCGGGCGCGGAAGTCCATCGCGCTCGCGAGGTCCACGATGCCCTCGTCCGCGAACAGCATCAGCATCTCGGCCGAGGCCTGGGTCAGGGCGTCGCCGAGGTCGCGCGCGTCGGGCAGCCAGGTCACGTGCACCGGGTGCCCGGCATTGCGCAGCGCCTTGTTGATGGCCTCGACGTTGTCCTGACTGCGCGTCAGCGCAATCATCGGCACGGCGGCGGGTTGCTTCAAATCCGGCTCCGGGGGGACTGCCCGAGGGTCGTGCCGCGATACTAGCACCCTGAAATGCCCGGATTTCGCGACCGGCGTCATGCTCCGGGGCGGGGTGGCCGGGCTGGCAGGCAGCCGCTATCATACGCGCCCCCTGTTTCCGGCCCGCCGGGCCCCGGCGGCTCACCATGTCCAGCTACAACACCAACGAGTTCCGCTCCGGCCTCAAGATCCTGCTCGACAACGATCCCTACACGATCGTGGAGAACGAGTTCGTCAAGCCCGGCAAGGGCCAGGCCTTCAACCGCGTGCGCATCCGCAACCTGCGTACCGGGCGCGTGATCGAGCGCACCTTCAAGTCAGGCGAGTCGGTCGAGGCGGCGGACGTGGTGGACGCGGACATGCAGTTCCTCTACGCGGACGGGCAGTTCTGGCACTTCATGAACCCGGAGTCCTACGAGCAGCTCGCGGCGGGCGAGACCGCGGTCGGCGATGCCGCCCAATGGCTCAAGGACGGCACGGTCTGCATCGTGACGCTGTGGAACGGGCAGCCGCTCACCGTGACGCCGCCGGCGCACGTCGAGCTCAAGATCGTCGAGACCGACCCGGGCATGCGCGGCGACACCGTCACCGGCGGCACCAAGCTGGCCAAGCTCGAGACCGGCGCCCAGGTCAAGGTGCCGCTGTTCGTGAACCAGGGCGAGGTCATCCGCGTGGACACGCGCAGCGCGTCCTACATCGCCCGCGCCGGCAAGTAGTCCCCGTTCAGAACCCGTCGATGCCGGCGAGCCGCCAGTCGCAGGCGGCCGCGAGGCGCCCGGCGAATCCCTCGAGCAGCGCCGCGTCCTGCGGCCCGAAGCGGCCGAAGCTCGGGCTGTCGAGGTCGAGCACGCCCACCAGGCGGCCGTCCGCCTCGATCGGAACCACGATTTCGGAATTCGAGGCCGCATCGCAGGTGATGTGGCCCGGGAAGGCGTGCACGTCGGGCACGATCAGGGTGGCGCGGCGCACGGCCGCCGTGCCGCAGACGCCGGCGCCGAGCGCGATGCGCACGCAGGCGACGCGCCCCTGGAACGGCCCGACCACCAGCTGGCCGCCGCGCAGGAAATAGAAGCCGGCCCAATTGAGGTCCGGCAGGCCGCCGAACAGCAGCGCCGCGGCGTTCGCGGCGTTGGCCCAGGGATCGCGCTCGCCGGCGAACAGGCCTTGCGCCTGCCGCAGCAGGTCCGCATCCGGGTCGAGGGCCGCGGTCATCCGGTCTCCTCAGGCGCGCTCGTGGGCGAAACACATCGCGGAGGCGAGGTCCGGCAAGCCTAGCGCAACCATCACGAGCCGGTCGAACCCGAGCGCGACGCCCGCGCAGTCCGGCAGCCCGTGCTCGAGCGCGGCGAGCAGGCGTTCGTCCAGCGGCGCCTCGCGCTGGCCGCGACGGCGCCGCGCGGCGAGGTCCTGTTCGAATCGGCGGCGCTGCTCCGCCGCATCGCCGAGCTCGCAGAAGCCGTTGGCGAGCTCGATGCCGTCCACGTACAGCTCGAAGCGCTCGGCGACCGGCGCGCCGCTGGCGTCGGTGCCGAGGCGCGCGAGCGCGGCCTGCGAGGGCGGGTAGTCGGTGACGAAGACCGGCGCGTCGCCACCGAGCGCTGGCCCGACCACCGCGCCGACCAGCAGGTCGAGCCAGGCATCGAGGTCCCAGTCGCGGTCGCCGGCCGGCACGACGCCGCGCGCGGCGAGCGTGGCCCGCACCGCGGCCGCGTCGGTGGCGCGGCAGTCGATGCCGCAGGCCCCGCGGATCGCGTCCCGGTAGGCGAGCGTACGCGCGGGCGCGAATGTCCGTAGGCCGCGGCACGCGGCCTGCAGCAGCCGCTCGACGTCCTGGCGCAGGTCGGCGGCCGAAAAGCCGACGCGGTACCACTCGATCATGGTGAATTCCGGGCCGTGGATCCGGCCGGCCTCGCCGTCGCGAAACACCGGGCAGACCTGGTAGCAGTCGCCGACGCCCGCGGCCAGCAGGCGCTTCATCGGGAACTCGGGCGAAGTCTGCAGCCATCGGATGGCGCCGCCGGCCGGCTGCGCGGCGACCGGCTCGATCTGCGAGTCGCTGGGCGCGGCCTCGGACAGCACCGGTGTCTGCACCTCGATCACGCCCTGCGCCGAAAAATGGTCGCGCACGCGCGCGAGCATGCGGGCCCGCTCGTGGATCACCGCGGGCGTCGCGGTGGGCCGCCAGTCGCGGCCCGTCATGGCAGGGTGGCGATGCGCTCGCCGACCCGCACGGCGCGCCCGGGCAGCAGGCCGTCCACCAGCGCCGGGCCGCCGGGCGCGAACATGAGGACGACGGTCGAGCCCATGTTGAAGCAGCCGAGCTCCGCGCCGCGGTCGAGGGCAATGATCGGGTCGTGGACCGGCAGTTCACGGACCGCGCGGCCCGGCGCGCGCAGCTCGCCGCACCAGGCGAGGCTCATGCTGCCGACGAACAGCGCCCCGACCAGCACCACGGCCAGCGGGCCCGCCGCCGTGTCGAAGACGCAGGCGACGCGCTCGTTGCGGGTGAAGAGGCCGGGCACGCCGGCCGCGGTCGCCGCATTGACGCTGTAGAGGTCGCCGGGCACGAAGCGCGCGCGCCGCAGGGTGCCGGCGAGCGGCATGTGGATGCGGTGATAGTTGTGCGGGGCCAGGTACAGCGTCGCGAAAGCGCCGCCTGCGAACGGCGCCGCGAGCGCGGCGTCGCCGCCGAGCAGCGCGGCGGCCGTGTAGCGGATGCCCTTGGCCTGCAGCAGCGTGTCGCCCTCGATCGCGCCCGCCTGGCTCACCGTGCCATCCACCGGACAGAGCACCGCGCGCGGGTCGGGATCGGCCGGCCGCGCGCCCGCGCGCAGGCGGCGCGTAAAGAAATCGTTGAACGACGGGTATAGCGACGGATCGGCGTGGATCGCCTCCGAGAGGTCCACCGGATAGCCGCGCAGGAATGCGCGGATCAGCGCCATGCGCACGAGACCGAAGCGGCTGCGCGTGACGACCCGGACCAGCCGCGACAGGACGTGCTGCGGCAGCAGGTGCTGCAGCCCGATGAAGGCGCGATCCCTGAACGCGTTTCCCACGCGCGGACCTAGCGGGCCGCCGCGACGATGCGGCGGTAGTCGCCCGCGATCACGGCGGCCTCGTGCGGCGTGCCGAACACGGCGACGAGCTCGGCCTGCGGGTCGACGAGGAACACCGCGGCGCTGTGGTCCACCGTGTAGCTGCCATCCTCGCCCGGGGCGCCGACGATCACCGCGACGCCGAGGGACTTCGTGAATGCTTCGATCGCGGCAGCGCCGCCGCCGACGCCGGTGAACTCCGGGTCGAAATGGGCGACGTAGCGGGACAGCACGGCGGCGGTGTCGCGCTGCGGGTCCACGCTGACCAATGCCACCGCGGGCTGGTCCGCGGACGGCAGGTCGGCGAGCAGTCGGCGCGCCTCGGCAAGCGTCGCGAGCGTCAGCGGGCAGACGTCCGGGCAGTGCGTGAAACCGAAGAACAGGAGTGTCCAGCGTCCGCGCAGCCGGTCGAGCCCGTACGGCCGCCCGAGATGGTCCACCAGGCCGGGTTCCGCCAGCGGCCGGCCGGCGTCGAACAGCGTCGCGCGCTCGAGCGTCGGGCGTGCCGGCGCGCGGGTCACGACATACGCGGCCGCCATTCCCGCGAGCGCGGCGGCGCAGACCGCGACGGCCATCGTTGCACGCTGGATCATGCCGCGAATTATCCCACATCGGCGCACGCGCTCCCGCGCTCGACGGTTAGACTCGCGCCATGAAGCGGCGCGGGATCGGCGAGGCGGCGGATTGCGGCGACGTCGGCGAGCTGCTCGACTGGGCGGCGCGCCGCCTGCTGCGGGCGCGGCTGCATTTCGGGCACGGCACCGGCACTGCGGCGGACGAGGCGGCGGCACTCGTGTACCACGCGCTCGGACTCGCGCACGAATCCGCACCCGCGAGCTATCGCCGCCGCCTGCGGGCGGGCGAAGCCGCACGGGCCGCGCGGCTGGTGGAACGCCGCATCCGGGAGCGCGTGCCCTCGGCCTACCTGACCGGGGTCACCTGGTTCGCCGGCCACGAGATCCGCGTGACGCGGGACGTGCTGGTGCCGCGCTCGCCGATCGCCGAACTCTGCCGCCGCGGCTTCGAGCCCTGGGTGCGGGCGGAACGGGTACGCCGCGTGCTCGACCTCGGCACCGGCTCGGGCTGCATCGCGATCGCGGCCGCGCATGCGCTGCCGCGGGCGCAGGTGGACGCCACCGACGTGTCGCCGCGGGCGCTGGCGCTGGCGCGGCGCAACGTGCGCCGGCACCGGCTGGGGCGGCGGGTGCGCGTGTTGCGCGCCGACGTGTACGCGGGCCTCGGTGCGCGGCGCTACGATATCGTCGTGAGCAACCCGCCGTATGTCCCGGCGACCGAGATGCGCCGCCTGCCGCGCGAGCACCGCGCGGAACCCCGGCTCGGCCTGCAGGCCGCGGACCGGGGACTCGCGATCATCGCGCGCATCCTGGCCGGCGCGCGCCGGCACCTGGCGCCGGACGGCATCCTGGTGGTGGAGGGGGGCAACACGGCGGCGCGGGTGCGCCGGCGCTGGCCGCGCCTGCCGTTCACCTGGCTCGAGTTCGAGCACGGCGGCGGCGGCGTGTTCCTGCTGCACGCCCGCGAACTGCCGGAGTAGGGGATCCCGCGGGATGTCAGGCAATACGTTCGGCAGGCTGTTCTGTGTCACGACCTTCGGCGAGAGCCATGGCCCGGCGCTGGGCGCGGTCGTGGACGGCTGCCCGCCGGGCCTCGCGCTGTCGGAGCAGGACATCCAGCAGGACCTCGAGCTGCGTCGCACCGGCACGTCGCGGCACACCAGCCAGCGCCAGGAGCCGGACCGCGTGCGCATCCTGTCGGGGGTGTTCGAAGGGCGCACCACGGGCACGCCCATCGGGCTCGTGGTCGAGAACCAGGATGCGCGCTCGCGCGACTACGACAAGATCAAGGACCGTTTCCGCCCGGGCCATGCCGACTACGCCTACCAGCAGAAGTACGGGTTCCGGGACTACCGCGGCGGCGGCCGCTCTTCCGCGCGCATCACGGTCGCGACCGTGGCGGCCGGCGCGATTGCGCGCAAGTACCTGCGCGAAAGGCTCGCGCTGGAGGTCGCCGGCTGGCTGTCGCAGCTCGGCCCGCATGCGCTCGGATGCGTGGACCTCACGGCGGCGCGGGCCAACCCGTTCTTCAGCGCCGATCCGGCCAGCGTGCCGATGCTGGAGGAATATCTGTGGCAGGTGCGCCGGGAGGGCGATTCCATCGGCGCCAAGGTCAGCGTGCGCGCGACCGGCGTGCCGCCGGGACTCGGCGAGCCGATGTTCGACCGCCTGGACGCCGACATCGCCTACGCGATGATGGGCATCAACGCCGCCAAGGCCGTCGAGATCGGCGACGGGGTGGCGGTCGCCGCCCAGCGCGGCTCGGAGCACCGCGACGAACTGACGCCTTCCGGGTTCGCGGCCAACCATTCGGGCGGGACGCTGGGCGGCATCAGCTCCGGCCAGGACCTGCTGGTGCACGTCTCGTTCAAGCCGACTTCCAGCATCCAGGTGGCCGGGCAAACGGTGGACGTGGCGGGAAAGCCCGCCGAGATCGTCACCACCGGCCGGCACGATCCCTGCGTCGGCCTCAGGGCGGTGCCGATCGTGGAGGCGATGCTGCTGCTGGTGCTGATGGATCACTTCCTCAGGCACCGGGCACAGTGTGCTGACGTGGTGTCGCCGACCCCGGTCATTACGCGCTGAAGGCACGCGAATCAACGCATTGCGCGCCGCGCGCCGTGGCCAGGGGAGCCGCACAGAGCGTGACGCGGGGCAAGATTTTGGTAAATACGGCGTGTAAGCTATAGTCCAAAGGATCAGGGACTTGTGATCGGTTTCACACCCATTTCGCAGGTTCGTGGCCAAAGCTCGGCTGTTGGCCGCGATCTTGGGGAGTCACGATGAGCTGGAAATTGCGTGTGCTGGTGTCGGCCGCGCTGCTTGCGCCGGCGGCAGCCATGGGTCTGGGCCTCGGCGAGATCCGCCTGGGCTCGTCCCTGAACGAACCGCTGTCGGCCGAAATCGACCTGGTGGCAGCGACGACGGAGGAGCTCGCGGCCCTGCAGGCCGAGCTCGCTTCGCCGGAAGTCTTCCAGCGCTACGGCCTCGACCGGCCGGCCTACCTGAGCTCGATCGAGTTCAGCGTGGGGCGCGGCCAGGATGGGCGCAACGTCCTGCGCGTGCGGTCGCGCGACCCGATCACCGAGCCTTTCGTCTCCTTCCTGGTCGACGTGAACTGGAACCGTGGGCGGCTGCTGCGCGAGTACACGGTACTGCTCGACCCGCCGGTGCTGGCGGCCCCGGCCGAGCGTGCGCCGGCGGCAATTTCTGCGCCGACCACGATGCCGGCGGCGCGGCCCGCCGTGCAGGCGACTGCACCCGCGGCGCCGGTCGCGGCAGAGGGCGACTACACAGTCCGGCGCGGCGACACCTTGTACGGCATCGCGGGCAGCCTGGCTGGCGGCGACCGGCAGGCGACCCAGCGCATGATGGTCGGCCTGTTCCGCGCGAATCCGGAGGCTTTCGCCGGCAACATGAACGTGATGCGCGCCGGCGCCATCCTGCGCGTACCGGCTGCGGCGGAGATCGGCGACATCACTGCGGCCGATGCGTCTTCCGAAGTCAGCCGCCAGACCTCCGCCTGGCGCGCCGCGGGCGGCGGAGCGGCCAGCGGCCGGCTCAGGCTGGTGACGCCGGCGGAAGGCGCTGCCGACGCCGGCACGGCGCAGGCGGGAGCGAGCGGAACGGTCCGTTCGCAGATCGACTCGCTGCAGCAGGACATCGAGCAGCAGCGCCGCCTGCTCGAACTGCGCAACCAGGAACTCGCGCGCCTGCAGCAGGATCTCGCACGCAGCCAGGCCGAGGAGAAGGCCGCGGCCGACAAGGCGGCGGCCGACAAGGCGGCGCAGCAGGCGGCAGCCGAGCAGGCCGCGGCGGAACAGGCGGCGGCTGAACAGGCCGCGCAGGCCCCCGCCGATGCTGCGCCGGAGGGCGAGACCGCGGTCGCGCCGGAAGATGACGCCGGCCGCGAAGCCGCGCCGCCGGCCGAGGCGCCGCGGGCCGAACGCGAAGAACGCCCGGTTCCGGCGCAGGCGGAGAAGGGCCTGCTCGAAAGCCTGACCGACAACTGGACCTACCTGCTGGGCGCGGCCGCGGTGCTGTTGCTCGGCCTGTTCGGCTACGGCTATTTCCGCCGCCGCCGCGAGGTGGAGCCGGACAGCGGCCTCAGGACCTTCGACATCCCGGCCACCGCGCCCGTGCCCAGCGAGACGCTGCGGCTGCGCGCGCTTGCCACCGGGGACGAGACGGCGGAGCTGGAGCGGCCGGCGACACTCGAGGAACAGGACCAGATCCTGGTCGAGGAGCGCCCGGTCGCGCGGCCCAGGGTCGAGGCGCCGAAGCCGAGCGCCGGCCACGAGGAGACGATCAGCGCCGAGGCGGCGCTCAACCTCGACCAGGCCGACCCGCTGGCCGAAGCCGATTTCCACATGGCCTACGGCCTTTACGACCAGGCCGTGGACCTGGTGCGCATGGCGCTGAAGAACGCGCCGGAGCGCAACGACCTCAAGCTCAAGCTGGCGGAGATCCACTTCGTCGCCGGCGATACGCCGCAGTTCCTCACCATGGCCCGCGACCTGCGCAAGACGCTCGGCCCGGGCGCGGACTGGGACCGCGTCGTGATCATGGGCCGGCAGCTCGCGCCCGACGAGCCGATGTTCGCGGGCGGCGTGCAGGACGCCGGCGTCGACCTCTCGCTCGAGGGCGGCGACAACCTGGTGGACGTCGACCTGCTGTCGGCGCCCGCGGGCGAGGAAGGCCTGGACATGGATTTCGGCACCTCGACCGAGCCGGCCGACAGCGCCAGCGCGACCGGCGAGAACACCGCCATCGAGTTCAACCTGGACTCCGGCGTGTATTCGCCGACCACGACCCAGGAGATCATCCGCAAGGACGGCCCGGGCACCGTCGAGATGCCGACGCTCGAGCTGCCATCCTCCGAGACCCCGACGGTGGAGACGCCGGCCCTGCGCATGAAGGGCGGCAAGCCGGCGCAGGAGCGGGGCCCGGCGACCGACGCGACCGCCGAGATGGCGATCGACGACCTCGGCCTCGACCTCGGCGCGCTCGAAAACCTGCCGGAAGCCGACGACGCCACCGCCATCGCGACCGGCGTGCACGAGGAAGCGACCCAGATCGCGCGGCACGACGAGACCACGCGCCTGATGCCGCAGGGCGGGGTCGACCCCGCCGCGACGGCGATCCTGCCAGCGGGCGACGAGACCGGCGCCACGTCGATCGTGAAGAAGCTCGACTTCAGCTCGATCGACCTCGACGTCGGCGGCGGCGCCGCCGACGCCGACCGCTCGCCGACGGTCCGGGACTACGTCGCGACCGAGAAGCTGCCGAAGCTCTCCGAGCTCGAGCCGGTGACGATGAGCGAGGTCGGCACCAAGCTCGACCTCGCGCGCGCCTACATGGACATGGGCGACCCGGACGGCGCCCGTAACATCCTGCAGGAAGTGCTGGCCGAAGGCAGCGCCTCGCAGAAGCAGGAGGCACGCCGCCTGATCGATTCCCTGCCGGGAGCGTGAACAGTACGACGCGGCGCCTCGCTGTCGGCCTCGAGTACGACGGCACGCGCTATGCCGGCTGGCAGCAGCAGCCGGGCCTGGCGACGATCCAGGAATCCCTGCAACGCGCCCTGTCGGCAGTCGCCGACCATGCGGTCGTGGTCACGGGCGCCGGCCGCACCGACGCCGGCGTGCACGCCGTGGCGCAGGTCGCGCATTTCGACACCACCGCCGAACGGCCGTTGCGCGGCTGGGTGCTGGGCGCCAACAGCCAGCTGCCGGCGGACATCGCGGTGCACTGGGCGGCCGAGGTCGATCCGTCCTTCCACGCGCGTCATGCGGCGCTCGGCCGCAGCTACCGCTACCTGGTCCTGCAGCGGGCGACGCGACCCGCCATCCTGCGCGACCGCGCCTGCTGGGTGCGGATGCCGCTGGATGCCCCCTCCATGGAGCGGGCGGCGCAGGCGCTGGTCGGCGAGCACGACTTCTCGTCGTTCCGCGCGGTCGAGTGCCAGTCGGCAACGGCGATGCGGCGCATCGATTCGATCTCGGTGCGCGCGGAGGGTCCGGTGGTCACCGTCGAAGTGACGGCGAACGCCTTCCTGCACCACATGGTGCGCAACATCGTGGGCACGCTGATCGAGGTCGGCAGCGGCGAGCGCAACCCGGAGTCGGTCGCCGCCACGCTGGCTGCGCGCGACCGCACGCAGGCGGGCGTGACTGCGCCCGCAGCCGGTCTCTACCTCTGGCGCGTCCGTTACCCGGACGCATTCCGCCTCCCCGAAGCGCCCGCAATGCCGCCTTGGGCTATGATCACCGGCGCCTGAGCGCAAGCGCCCGGGGGCCCGCCTGACATGACCTGGTTCGAGAAGATCATTCCGTCCCGCATCAAGACCGAACGGCGCACGCGTTCGGTGCCCGAGGGCCTGTGGATGAAGTGCCCGGCCTGCGACTCGGTGCTGTACCGGCCCGAGGTCGAGCGCAACCTGCAGGTCTGCCCCAAGTGCGCGCACCACATGCGCATCGGCGCGCGCGAGCGCCTCGCGCACTTCCTCGACCCGGACGGGGCGACCGAGATCGGCTCGGGCGTGGTGCCGGAGGACCCGCTGCGCTTCCGCGACAGCAAGCGCTACCGCGACCGCCTCGCGGCCGCGCAGAAATCGGTGGGCGAGCGCGATGCGCTGGTGGTCATGGCCGGGACGCTGGACGGGATGGGCGTGGTCGCGGGCGCCTTCGAGTTCAGTTTCATGGGCGGTTCGATGGGATCCGTGGTGGGCGAGCGCTTCGTGCGCGGTGTCGAGCATGCGATCGCGAACCGCCTGCCGGTGGTGTGCTTCTCCGCCAGCGGCGGCGCACGCATGCAGGAGGGGTTGCTGTCCCTGCTGCAGATGGCGAAGACCAGTGCGGCGCTGGCGCAGCTCGCGGAGGAGCGGCTGCCGTTCGTGTCGGTGCAGACCGATCCGACCACCGGCGGCGTGTCGGCCAGCCTCGCCATGCTCGGGGACGTCAACATCGCCGAGCCCAAGGCGCTGATCGGGTTCGCCGGCCCGCGCGTGATCCAGCAGACCGTGCGCGAGACGCTGCCCGAAGGATTCCAGCGCAGCGAGTTCCTGCTCGACCACGGCGCGATCGACATGATCGTGGACCGGCGCGACCTGCGCGACCGCATCGCGTCACTGCTGCGCATCCTGCTGCGCCGGCCGGCCGTCCCCGGCACGCAGTGAGATTCTACGCCCTCGCCGACTGGCTGGCCTGGCAGCAGGTCGCGCACCCGGTCGCCGTGGACCCGGGCCTCGCGCGCGTGGGGGAGGTGTGGCGCCGCCTCGCACCCGCGCGTCCCGGCGCCGTGCTGACGATCGGGGGCACCAACGGCAAGGGTTCGGTCGCCGCTACGCTCGAGGCGATCCTGTCCGCGGCCGGCTACGACACCGGTCTCTTCACGTCGCCGCATTTCATCCGCTACAACGAGCGCATCCGCGTGCGCGGGCGCGAGGCGGCCGATGCGGCGCTGGTCGCCGCGTTCGACCGCATCGACACGGCGCGCGGCGCGATCTCGCTGACCTACTTCGAGTGGAACGCGCTGGCGGCGCTGCTCGTCTTCGCCGACGAACGCGTGGACGCGGCGGTGCTGGAGGTGGGCATGGGCGGTCGCCTCGACGCCGTGAACCTGCCCGATCCCGACGTCGCGGCGGTGGTCTCGGTCGGGCTCGACCACCAGGAGTACCTGGGCGCGACGGTCGAGCAGATCGGCGCCGAGAAGGCCGGGATCTTCCGCCCGGGCCGCCCGGCCATCTTTGGCTCGCGCGAGATGCCGGCCTCGATCGCGGCGGCGGCGGCGCACTGCGGGGCCTCGCTGCGCCGCCTCGGCGTCGACTTTGACTACGTCGAGCGCGCCGACGGCTGGGACTACGTCGGGGTCGGTTCGCGCAGGCGCGAGCTGCCCTTGCCGGCGCTCGCGGGCGCCCGCCAGCTCGCGAACGCCGCCACCGCGCTCGCGGTGCTGGAGGCGGCCGAACCCGCGGTGCTGGTCCCCGACCAGGCCGTGCGCGCAGGGCTCGGGCGCGTGCGTCTGCCCGGGCGCTTCCAGGTCATCCCCGGCGAACCCGAATGGATCCTGGACGTCGCGCACAACGCGGACGCGGCGCGCGCGCTGGCCGCGAGCCTGGCGGCGCGCCCCTGCCGGGGCACGACGATCGCGGTCTGCGGCATCCTCGGCGACAAGGACGTGGAGGCGATCGTGCGCTTGCTCGCCGCCGGCGTCGGCCGCTGGATCGCGGTCGGACTGCCGGGACCGCGTGCGCTGCCCGCGGACGCACTGGCCGGGCGCATCGCGGCTGCCGGCGCCGCACCCGTCGCATGTGCGGCGGATGTCGTGGACGGCTGCCGGCAGGCGGCGGCAGCGGCGGCGCGCGGCGACCGCGTGCTGGTGTTCGGGTCATTCCTCACCGTCGGGCCCGCGCTCGCGCACCTCGGCCTCGCCGCGTAGTCGCGCCGCGCAGGCTACAATCCGGCCAGCATGGAAGTCCGCGTGCGTGAACGGCTGGTCGGTGCGCTGGTGCTGGTCGCGCTCGTCGTGCTGCTGGTGCCGGCGCTGCTGAAGGGTCCGCAGCCACCACAGGATGCGGCGCCAGCGCCGCAGATGAAGAGCGTTGAAGTAACGCTCGATGAGGGCGCGCGCCCGGATGCGGAGGATGCGCTGGTGCCGGAGCCACCGGCGCCGGTTGCCAGGCCGGCTCCAGGCGGGGTGGACGAGGCGCCTGGACGCGGGGCCGATGCGCCGGCTGCGACCGCCACCCTCGCAGCGCCAGTGACCAGCGAGCCGGCGCCGGCGGCGTCGCGTGATGCGCCCGGGCAGCCGGCCTGGGCGGTGCAGCTCGGGGCCTTCGCGACCCGCGACAAGGCCGAGGGGCTGGTCGGCGACCTGCGCCGGCGCGGCTATGCGGCCTTCGTGCTGGAGTACCGCGCGGGCGGGCAGGTGCTGCATCGCGTGCGCGTCGGCCCGGAGCAGGACCGCGCGCGCGCCGTGGCGATCGCCGAGCGGCTGCGCAAGGATGGCTTCCAGCCGGTCGTGGCACCGCATCCGTGATCGGCTAGAATGCCGCACCTTTCAATGGGAGCCGCAACCCGATGAATGGCGCCGACCACCTGTTCGGAATCATCCTGCTGGCCTCCGGCTTCGTCGGGTTCCTGCGCGGCTTCGTGCGCGAGGCGATCGCGCTCTTGTCCTGGCTGGTCGGGCTGTGGCTCGCCTGGCACTTCGCCTACCTGGTGACGCCGCTCCTGGGCGGCGCCCTGGCGCAGCCGGGCGTGCGCGAATGGGTCGGGCGCGCGGTGGTGCTGTTCCTGGTGCTGCTGGCGGGCTCCGGCATCGGGGCGATCGTGTCGCATTTCACGCATCGGGCGACGGGACTCGCCATCATGGATCGCAGCCTCGGCACGGTCTTCGGCCTGCTGCGCGGCGTAGTGGTCGTCGGCCTGCTCGTGATCGGCGGCCGTGCGGTCAACCTCGACCTCGAGCCGTGGTGGGACAAGACCAAGTCCATGCCTGTGGCGGAGGCGGTCGCCAACTGGCTCGAGCGCTATGCCGAACCCGCCGCCGAGAGGCTGATCGAGAAGGCCCGCGAGACGCCGGGCGGCTGACGCGATGTGCGGCATCGTCGGCATCGTCGGCACCGGCCCGGTCAACCAGCGCATCTACGACGCCCTGACGGTGCTGCAGCACCGCGGCCAGGACGCGGCCGGCATCATGACGATGGACGACCGCGCACTGTTCGTGCGCAAGGCCCGCGGGCTGGTGCGCGACGTGTTCCGCGAGGAGGACATGCGCCAGCTTGCGGGCAACGCCGGCATCGGCCATGTGCGCTACCCGACCGCCGGCTGCGACGGCGCCGACGAGGCCCAGCCGTTCTACGTCAACGCGCCATTCGGCCTCGGCCTCGGCCATAACGGCAACCTGACCAATGCCGAGGAGCTGTCGCGCACGATGGTCGCCGAGGACCGGCGTCACCTGAACACGCGCTCCGACTCGGAGGTGCTGCTGAACGTGTTTGCGAGCGAACTGCAGCGCTCGACTGCGCCGCGGCCGGCCCCCGCCGACGTGTTCCGTGCGGCCCAGGGCGTGTTCCGGCGCTGCCGCGGCGGCTACGCCGTCGTGGTGCTGATCGTCGGTCACGGCGTCCTCGGCTTCCGCGATCCGCACGGCATCCGGCCGCTGGTGCTCGGCCGGCGCAAGACCCAGCGCGGCATCGAGTGGATGCTGGCCTCGGAGAGCGTCGCGCTCGACATGCTCGGGTTCGCGCTGGAGCGCGACGTGGCGCCGGGCGAGGCCGTCTACATCGACATGCACGGCCGCCTGTATGCCGAGCAATGCGCGCCGCCCGGCGCGCACACGCCCTGCATCTTCGAGTACGTCTATTTCGCCCGCCCGGACTCGATCATCGACAACATCTCGGTGCACAAGGCGCGCATGCGCATGGGCGAGAAGCTCGCCGACAAGATCGCGCGCCTGCGGCCCGCACACGACATCGACGTCGTGATCCCGATCCCGGACACCAGCCGCACGAGCGCCTTGCAGCTCGCGCTCAAGCTCAACGTCAAGTACCGCGAGGGCTTCGTCAAGAACCGCTACATCGGCCGCACCTTCATCATGCCGGGGCAGGAGATGCGGCAGAAGTCGGTGCGCGGCAAGCTCAATGCGATCGACTTCGAGTTCCGCGACCGTACGGTGCTGCTGGTGGACGACTCCATCGTGCGCGGCACGACCTCGGCGCAGATCATCGAGCTCGCGCGCGAGGCGGGCGCGCGCAAGGTCTACTTCGCCTCGGCCGCGCCGCCGGTGCGCTACCCCAACGTCTACGGCATCGACATGGCGGTCGCCTCGGAGTTCATCGCCAATGGCCGCAGCGAGGACGACGTCGCGGCCTCGATCGGCGCCGACTGGCTCATCTACCAGGACCTGGACGACCTGGTCGCGGCCTGCCGCCACGACGATGCGCGCATCACCGCGTTCGACACCTCCTGCTTCTCCGGCGAGTACGTGACCGGGGACGTCACGCGCGAGTACCTCGCGCGCATCGAGCACGACCGTTCCGACGGCGTGCGCGCGCAGCGGCTGCTGGACCTCCCGGGCGGACGCACCGCACGCGCCGTCTGAGGGCGCGCGCCGCCATGGCGGGCGCCGAACCCGACCCGCGCCGCGCGCTGCTGCTGCAGCTCTTCCAGGCCGCTCTCCTCGCCGTCGACGGGCGCCGCCGCGTGCGTGCGGCGCTCGCGGCCGCCTCGGGCGCGGGGGAGGTGCATGCGCTCGCGGTCGGCAAGGCGGCGACGGCCATGATGCAGGGCGCGGTGGACGCCCTCGGCCCGCGCCTTGTGCGCGGCCTGGTGGTCGCGCCGGACGACGGCGGCGCGCAGGCGCTCGCGGGTCATCCCGCAATCCGTTGCGTTGCGGGTTCCCATCCGCTGCCCGACGAGAAGAGCCTGGCGGCCGGGGCGGCGATGCTCGAATTCGCGGCGGCGACGCCCGCCGGCTCGCGCGTATTGCTGCTCGCTTCCGGCGGCGCCTCTGCGCTTGCGGAATCGCCGGCTGCCGGCGTGTCGCTGGCGGACCTGCGCGAGTTGACCGCACGTTCGTTCACCGAGGGCTGGGACATCGAACGGCTGAACGCGGGCCGGCGCGCGATGTCCGCGATCAAGGGCGGCCACCTGGTCGAGGCCTTCCGCGGCTGCGAGGTGCAGGGATTCCTGATATCGGACGTGCCGCGCGACGATCCCGCGGTCGCGGCTTCCGGGCTGCTGGCGTCGCCGGACTGTCGCGTGACGGTCGTTGCGCGCCTTGCGGACGCGCTCGATGCGGCGCAACGCGCGGCGCGCGCGCTAGGCCTCGATACGATCCTCGCGCCAGAGCGGCTTTCCGGACCGGCGGAGGAGGCGGCGCGCCGCCTCTGCCACGAGGTCGCCACGATGGCGCAGGCGCTCCTGGTCGCGGGCGGCGAAACGGTGGTGCGATTGCCGGCGCGGGCCGGACGCGGTGGTCGTTGCCAGCACCTTGCGCTCGCGGCCGCGCGCCTGATCGCGGGACACCCGGAATACCTGCTGCTGGCGGCGGGCACGGACGGGCGCGACGGCGCGAGTGACGACGCCGGCGCGATCGTGGACGGTGACACGCTGGCGCGCATCGAGGACGCGGGCCTCGACGCCGACGCAGGACTTGCGGCCGCCGACAGCGGGACGCTGCTCGAGGCGGCCGGAGACCTCGTATACACCGGGCCGACCGGCACCAACGTCGGCGACATCGTGCTGGCGCTGCGCCAGCCGGTAATATAGCCGCATGAGCGTGCGGGTCCTGATCATCGCCGACCAGAACGACTTCCGGCGCCTGCTCGCGCACCACATCTCGACCGGCTTCGACGCGCCGACCATCGCCGAGTACGACCCGGTCTCGCGCGGGCGCCTGCCGGCCGACTTCTCGGGCAGCGCGTACGACGCCGTGCTGCTCGGCGACCAGCCGGGCGCCGAACCCGGGCTGGAATGGCTGCGCGACCTGTCGCGCCGCAACGGTTTCCCGCCGGTCATCTACCTGCTCTCGAACTCCGGCGCGGAGGCGGAGGAACAGGCGCTCGCCGCGGGCGCCCACGGCTGCCTGTCGGCACGCAAGATCGACCATGCGGGCCTGGTTGCGGCGCTGCGTTCCGCGCAGGCGCGGCGCGGCCAGCCGTCGCGTCCGGCGCCGCGCAGCGAGGAGGCGCCGCGGGCCAGCCGCTTCGGCGATGCCGCGATCCGCGGCTACCGCTTCGTGAACCAGATCGCCGAAAACCCGGTCTCGAGCGTCTACCTCGCCGCCAGCGAGCGCACCGGCGAGAAGGTGGTGCTCAAGGTGCTGCACCAGCCGCCGGACAGCGGCGGCGGCGAGCGCACCTTCGACCGCTTCCTGCGCGAGTACCAGATCGCGGCCGGCATCTCGCACCCGAACGTCGCGCACGTGCACGACTTCGGCGTCGCCGACGACCATGCCTACATCGCCATGGAGTACTTCCCGAAGGGCGACCTGCGCGCGCGCATCAAGGCGGGCATCGAGCCGGCGCAGGCGCTCGCCTACCTGCGCCAGATGGCCGAGGCGCTGGTCGTGCTGCACGGCGCGGGCGTGCTGCACCGGGACCTCAAGCCCGGCAACGTCATGGTGCGCGACGGATCGTCAGTGGCGCTGATCGACTACGGCCTGTCCAAGCAGCTGTCGCTGGACGCATCGGTCAACGCCGCCGGCGAGATCTTCGGCACGCCCTACTACATGAGCCCGGAGCAGGGCCACGGCCGCGACACCGACGCGCGCAGCGACCTCTACAGCCTCGGCATCATCTTTTATGAAATGCTCATGCGGCGTAAACCCTACGTCGCAGGCACGCCGATGCAGGTGATCTACAAGCACGCGCATGCAGCGCTGCCGGAGTTGCCGGCGCAGCTCAAGCGCTTCGAGGGGCTGCTCTACAACTGCATCGCCAAGGACCCGCAGCGACGCTATCCGAGCGCCGACCGGCTGCTGGACGAGGTGCGGGAACTGGAACGCGACGAGACCGAGCGCTGAGCCGGGCTGTCCTAGGCCGGGCAGGGAAGCAGCCGCGGCCCGCCGTCGTCCCAGCGCAGCACGCTGGCCGTGGCGTGCCAGTCCCCGAGCACGAAGCGCCGCGCCGGCCTGCCATCCACCACGGAATCGTGCACGGCGGGCCGGTGCGTGTGGCCATGGATCATCGTGACGGCGCCCGCCGCGCGGAACAATTCCTCGACCGCCGCCGGATTGACGTCGGTGATGTACTCCGAGGCGGTTGCCAGGTGTTCGCGGCTGCCGGCGCGCGCCTCACCGGCGAGCCGGTGGCGCTGGTCGAGGGACAGTCGCTCGAATCCCGCGCGCACCGAGGGATCGCGCACCAGCGCGCGCAGGCGCTGGTAGGCGCGGTCATCCGTGCACAGGCCGTCCCCGTGCGTGAGGATGACCCGCGTGCCGTCAATCGTGATGATCGCTGGATCGTCGAGCAGCAGCGCCCCGGTTGCGGCGCAGAAGCGCTCGCCGATCAGGAAGTCCCGGTTTCCGCGCATGACGTACACGAGGGTGCCGGCATCCGCGAGCCCGGCAATCGCCGCCACCACGCCGCGGTGCGCGGGCTCCGGGTCGTCGTCGCCGACCCAGGCCTCGAACAGGTCGCCGAGCAGGTACAGCGAGCGGGCTGCGCGCGCCGGGCCGGCGAGGAAGCGGTTGAAGCGGTCGGCGATCTCGGGCGCGGTCGGGTCGAGGTGCAGGTCGGAGGCGAACCAGGCGCTCACGGCACCGGGTCCGCCGCGACCGCCGTTTCGCCGACCACGAAGGCGCGCCGCACCACGGGCGGATCGACGGGCACGTCCGCGGCGAAGTCCCGGATCGTGTGCGTCTGCAGGTAGGCGATGCGGTCCACCACGTCCATGCCCTCGACCACGCGGCCGAAGACCGTGTAGCCCCAGCGCGTGGGCAGCGGGTCGAGGCCGCCGTTGTCCACCAGGTTGATGTAGTACTGCGCGGATCCCGAGTGCGGGCTGTCCTCGCGTGCGAGGCCGAGTGTGCCGCGGCGGTTCGACAGGCCGTTGCCGCTCTCGTTGGGGATGGGCGCGCGCCCGGCGCGCGGCGCCAGCTTCTCGTCGAAACCGCCGCCCTGGATCACGAAGTTCGGGATCACGCGATGGAAGACGGTGCCGTCATAGTGGCCGTCGCGCACGTAGCGCAGGAAGTTCTCGGCCGTGAGCGGGGCGCGCACCGCGTCGAGCTCGAGCACGATGGTGCCGAGCGAGGTGTCCAGCTGGACGCGCGGCGCGAGCGAGGAGGATGCCTGCCCGGCCGCGATCGTGGGCGCGAGCAACAGGAGCGACGTCAGTGCGCGCAGCATCATGCTGGCGGCAAGGATACCAGCGGCGTGCGCGCGAGACACCCCGCCAGTTAGACTGTGCCGGCGATGGAACCGACCGTCACGCGCTTCGCCCCCAGTCCCTCCGGTGCGCTGCATCCGGGCAATGCGCGCACGGCATTGTTCAGCTTCCTGCTGGCGCGCCGCGCCGGCGGCCGCTTTCTGCTGCGGGTCGAGGATACGGATCGCGAGCGCAGCAGCGAGGATTCCGTGGCCGGCCAGCTCGCCGACCTCGCCTGGCTCGGCCTCGACTGGGACGCAGGCCCGGGCCGCGACGACGGCCGCGGCCCGTACCGGCAGTCGGAACGCGGGGCAATCTATGCCGGGTTGCTGGCCCGGCTCGAAGCGGCGGGCCTCAGCTATCCCTGCTACTGCTCGCCGGCCGAACTGGAAGCGTCCCGGCGCGCCCAGGTCGCGCGGGGCGAGCCGCCGCGCTATGCCGGCACCTGCCGCGGCCTCGACGCCGGTGCGCGCGCCGACCGCAATGCCGCGGGCCGGCGGCCGGCCATGCGTTTCGCGGTGCCGGAGGGGCGCATGGTGCGCTTCGACGACCTGGTACGCGGTCCGCAGCAGGTGGACGCCGCCACGCTCGGCGACTTCGTGATCCGCCGCGCCGATGGGGCGGCGGTGTTCTTCTTCTGCAACGCCGTGGACGACGCGCTCATGGGCGTGACCGAAGTGCTGCGCGGCGACGATCACCTGAGCAATACGCCGCGCCAGCTGCTGTTGCTGGAGGCGCTGCGGCTCGCCGCGCCGCGCTACGGACACCTGCCGCTGCTGCTCGACGCCGACGGCGCGCCGCAGTCCAAGCGCCGCAACAGCGTGACCGTCGCCGAGCTGCGCGCGCGGGGCTACCTGCCGGGCGCAGTCGCGAACTACCTGCTGCGCCTCGGGCACCACGGCGCGCCGGATGCCTGGGTCGAGCCCGCGGAACTGCCGCGCCATTTCGACCCGGGCAAGCTCGGCCGCGCGCCCGCGCATTTCGATCCGGTGCAGCTCGGTCACTGGCAGCGCGAGGCGGTGCGCCGGCTGTCGCCGGCGCAGGCCGCCGAGTGGTTGGCGCCGGCGATGCCGGCCGACTGGACGCCCGCGCGCCGCCTCGAGGCGGCCCGGCTGCTGCAGGGCAACCTGCTGTTGCCCGCCGAGGCGGCGGCCTGGGTCGTCGTTCTCTCCGGGAAGCTCGCGCCGCTCGTGGACGCGGATGCCGCGGTGATCGCGGCGGCGGGCGCGGGATTCTTCGAATCAGCGCTCGCCGCCTTCGCCGACAGCGGCGGCGACCTTGCCCGGCTCGCCGAGCAGATCAAGGCGCGCACCGGCCGCAAGGGCAAGGCGATCTACCAGCCGCTTCGCATCGCGCTCACCGGCCGCCACGACGGCCCCGAGCTCGCGGCACTGCTGCCGGCCATCCCGCCGGCGCTCGTGCGCGAGCGCCTCGCCAACGCCGCGCGCGCCCACTGACGCCTCATGCTGCAGATCCAAAATTCGATGACCGGGCGCAAGGAGCCGTTCACGCCGCTGGTCGAGGGGCAGGTCGGCATGTACGTCTGCGGCATCACCGTGTACGACTACCTCCACGTCGGCCACGCGCGCTCGCAGATCGCCTTCGACGTGGTGCGCCGCTGGCTGCGCGAGCGTGGCTACCGCGTGAACTACGTGCGCAACATCACCGACATCGACGACAAGATCATCCAGCGCGCGCGCGAGCGCGGGGAGTCCGTCGAGGGCCTGACCGCCCGCTTCATCGCCGCCATGGACGAGGATTTCGCCGCGCTCGGCATCGAAAAGCCCGACCACGAGCCGCGCGCGACCGCCTACATCCGCGAGATCGTGCAGATGATCGAGCGGCTGCGCGAGCGGGGCTTCGCCTACGTCGGCGACAGCGGCGACGTGCTGTACTCGGTCGGCAAGTTCGAGGGTTACGGACGGCTGTCCGGCAAGAAGCCCGCCGACCTGCGCGCCGGGGCGCGCGTCGAAGTGGACGAGCGCAAGCGCGACCCGCTCGACTTCGTGCTGTGGAAGCGCGCCAAGCCCGGCGAGCCCGCCTGGGAGTCGCCCTGGGGACCGGGCCGGCCAGGCTGGCACATCGAATGCTCGGCGATGGCGGTCGCGCTGCTGGGGCCGCAATTCGACATCCACGGCGGCGGCATGGACCTCAAGTTCCCGCACCACGAAAACGAGATCGCGCAGTCCTGCGCGGCCTGCGACGCGCCGTTCGCGCGGGTCTGGATGCACAACGGCTTCGTGCGCATCAACGAGGAGAAGATGTCGAAGTCACTCGGCAATTTCTTCACGGTGCGGGAAGTCCTGCCGAAGCTGCGCCCGGAGGTGCTGCGCGCCTTCCTGCTGTCCTCGCACTACCGCGGGCCGGTGAACTACGCCGAGGACAACCTGCGCCAGGCGGACGCCGCGCTCACGCGGCTGTATCTCGCCCTGCGCGGCGTCAAGCCTGTGCGCAAGGTGGAACCGTCCGGCGCCACGGCGCAGTTCGCCGAGGCGATGGACGACGACTTCAACACGCCGGAGGCGCTCGCGGTGCTGCAATCGCTGGCACGCGAGCTGAACGTCGCGAAGACCGCGGGCGACGGCAAACGCAGCGCCGCGCTTGCGGCGGAACTCGTCCGTCTCGGTGGGCACCTCGGCCTGCTGGAACGCCGGCCCGAGGAATGGCTGTCGGCGCGCTCGGAGATCACGGACGGAGGGGCCGAGGCGGCGCCGATCGAAGACGCGGAGGTCGACAGAATGGTCGCGGCGCGCATCGCCGCGCGCAAGGCGCGGGACTTCAGGGAGTCCGACCGAATCCGCGACGAGCTCGCTGCGCGCGGGATAGTCCTGGAGGACGGGGCCTCGGGCACGACCTGGCGACGCAAGTAGCCGGCGGCCGCCGCGGCAAAAGAAAAGGGGCGCCGAAGCGCCCCTTTCCCGTTCCCTCCCGGAACGATCAGCGGAACGAGTACGTCGTCCGCAGGCTCCAGAACCGCCCACGCGGGTTGTGGATCGCCGACACGTAGCCGTACACGTCGGAGTCGCCGTCGCCGACTGCGACCGGCACCTCCTCATCGAAGGCATTGTCGAGGAACAACGCGATCTTCGTGTTCTCGATGCCCGTGTAGGACACTTGGAAGTTGACCGTCGTGAACGAGTCGACCGATCCGACCGACGGCAGGCCTCCCACCTGATTGGGCGACAGATTGCGCCAATCGTTGAACGAACTCATGTAGTTCACGCGTGCATTGAAGCCCCAGTCGCCGAGCCGGTAGTCGCCGGTGAGCGCGACGCGGTCCTCCGGGTACTCATATTCGCCCGCGAACTGCTGCGTCTCGAAGGTGAGGCCGTCCGCGCCCAGCAGGGTCTTGTCGAACTCCAGCAGATGCGACCAGTCGAGCCCAAGCGTCAGGCTGCCGTCGCCGAGTCCCATGTTGTGGTACACGGCGAGGTCGATGCCCTGCGTGGACTGGCTGCCGATGTTGCGGAAGCCGCTGCGGATGAACTGCAGCGCACCCAGCGTGTCGCCGGGCAGCGGAGCCGCACGCACGCACACCGTGCTCGCCTGGTTGTTGCACTCCTGGTTGTACAGGAAGATGCGCGGCACCTCGTCGATCTTGCCGTCCTGCTGGATGTCCCAGAAGTCGAGCGACACGCTGGTCGAGCCCGTGGGCTGCCAGACGGCGCCGATGTTGAAGTTCTCCGACTCTTCGGGCTGCAGGTCCGGGTTGCCCGAGAAGATGATCAGGAAGTCGGTGTTCGCGCAGTACGCCGGATTGTCGGCGCAGCCGAACGTATCCTGGAAGAACTCCGACTCCTGCGACGGCCCGAGGCCGACCTGCGCCAGCGACGGGGCGCGGAAGCCCTCACCCCAGGATGCGCGCAGCGCGAACGAGTCCACCGGCGCCCAGCGCAGAGCCACCTTCGGGTTGGTGGTGTCGCCGAAATCGCTGTAGTCGTCGTAGCGTGCGGCGATCTGCAACTCCAGCGCTTCCGTCAGCGGGAGCGAGAACTCCACGAAGGCAGAAACATTGTCGCGTTGGGCCGCGGCGGACACCGACTCCGTGCCGAAGATCAGGCCGCGCTGGAACTGGTCGTCCGGCACGTCGGTGATCTTCTCGTCGCGGTACTCGAGGCCGGCCGCCATCATGACCTGCCCGGCGCCCATCTCGAACAGCGGGCCCGTGATGGTGGCGTCGTACAGTGTCAGGTGCGACTTGCCCTGGCGCACCAGGTTGGTCGTAATCGCGTCGATCACGCTGGCGGGATTCTGCACTCCACCAAACGGATTGTAGCGACCCGCATCCATCTCGGCCTGCAGGAAATCGGTGCGCACCCAGCCCTGGGTCTTGTCGCCCGTTTGCGTGGACTCGCTGCGAGCGCGCTGGACGCCGATCTCCCAGTTCCAGTCGTTGATCTCGCCGCGCAGGCCGACGACGCCTCGCAGGTTGTCGGTCTCGATGTCCCACTGGCGCGCGCCGGCGTCTACCGTGCGGTAGCGGCTGATGCCGACGGCATTGGTGCCCGCGTAGGGATCGTTCGGGTGATTGTTCAGGGTGAGACCCGCCGACTCGTCGAGCGGTGTCGGGGCACCCTGGGCGATGGACGTGTTGTGCTGCACCGCGATCTCGGCAAAGAGCTCCACTCCCGCGCCGAGCGCCCTGCGCCCGAGCAGCAGCATGCCGGTGCGCTCGGATTCCGGAACCAGCAAGTTCCACGGACCGTAGTCGTAGAGGCAGGTCTGCCCAGCGACGCTGCCGGCCGGGCAACCCGGGTCGATCCTGATGTCCGGGTCCGGCGCCACGCCGTCGGGCACGAAGAACCGGCCGGGGTAGCCGCGCGAGGAACGGTAGTCCGCACCACCGAAAGCCGAATTGTTCGCCGAACCGATGCGGCCGCGCTCGGAGTTGAACAGCGTGCTGTTCTTGAAGTAATCGAAGATGATCGTGACGTTCGAGTCGTCGCCGCTCGTGCCCCAGATCGCAGAGGCAGTCGTCTCCGACGCGCTGCCGCTGGTCACGTCGCCATAGCCCGCGGAGACCTCGAATCCGTCAAAGTCCTTGCGCAGCACGACGTTGATCACGCCCGCAACAGCATCCGAGCCGTACACTGCCGAGGCGCCGTCCTTCAGGACTTCGACGCGCTCGATGGCGGCGACCGGGATGGTGTTGATGTCCACGAAGTTCGTGGTGACGCTCTCGGCGAAGGAACTGATCGCGACGCGCCGGCCGTTCACCAGCACGAGGGTCGCGTCGGCGCCGAGGCCGCGCAGGCTGATCGAGGCCGCGCCGTTCGCTGTCGAGTCCTGGTTGTTGCCGCGTGTCGAGAACGCGCCATTGCCGTTGACCGGGATCTTCTCGAGCAGCTGCTGCAGGTTCTGGTAGCCGGAATTCTCGATGGCTTCGCGGTCGACCGTCAGCACCGGCGACGGTCCTTCGAAGTCCGCGCTGCGCGCGATGCGCGATCCGATGACGACGATGCCTTCCTCACTGTCCTGGGCCAGCACGGCGGGCGCAGCCAGTGCCGCCGACAAGCCGGCCGCTCCTCCAATCGCGAGCCGGATGGCCCGTGCGAGCGGTGTGCGCTTGATCATGGAAATCCCCTTTTGGTTTGTAAACAACAGCCGCCACGCAGCCGTTACGGCTTGGAATCTACACCTTTCGGAATGCGAATGCCTACTGTGGCGTGAAAAGAACGCATACCGTGACCCGTGCAGCCAGACGTGCGCCGGCAAGTCCACCCAAATTGACGCTTCCCGGGGTCCTCCGTAAGATGCGGCCCGCGCGCAGGCCGGTGGGCCGGCGCGGCCGCGACCGGCAGGATTTCTGGCGGGGCATGGCGCAGTCTGGTAGCGCATCTGCTTTGGGAGCAGAGGGTCGGGGGTTCAAATCCCTCTGCCCCGACCACTTCGGACGGGCGGCGCCTCGGGCAGGACAGAGCGCCCGTAGCTCAACCGGATAGAGCACCGGCCTTCTAAGCCGGCGGTTGCAGGTTCGAGTCCTGCCGGGCGCACCAGGAGCCGGGGACGCGGCGGCGCAAGGTTTTCGTTGGCGGGCGTAGCTCAGCTGGTAGAGCCCCGGATTGTGATTCCGGCCGTCGCGGGTTCGAATCCCGTCGCTCGCCCCAGATTTTCGGGCCATTAGCTCAATTGGTAGAGCTCCGGACTCTTAATCCGTAGGTTGTAGGTTCGAGTCCTACATGGCCCACCATTCCCGTCCCGCAGCCGGTGCTGCGGGGCATTCGTGGGCGACGCAGATGGAACCCAGGCGAACCATTCCCGAGCCGACTTACCACTGGCCCGGCGGCCCGGGCGCCGACGACGATCCGACGCCGCTCGAGTCGGCGCTTGCCGCGCTGAAGCTCGGCGCGATCGCGGCGGCCGCGGCGACGATCCTCTATTACTACCTGGCCGTGTACCGCGGCCTCGTCGTCGGGCGCCTCGCAATGACCTCCTCGGTGCTGGCAGCCTTCGTCCTGCCGAGCCTGCTCGCGTTCCTGCGAACCCGCTGGGCCCGCCGGCGGCGCGCAGGTGGGCGGCCGGGCGGCGGCAACCCTTAAGCTATACTCGGCGGCTGGGAACAACGCGGGCGTTGCGTTTCCGGCCGGTTCCAGATGCGAAAGTGGCGGAATTGGCAGACGCGCCGGATTTAGGTTCCGGTGGGGTAACCCGTGAGAGTTCGAGTCTCTCCTTTCGCACCATGAGGTGTCGGTACAGATGATGGTTTCAGTCGAGACGCTTACGGGCCTGGAGCGGCGCATGCAGGTGTCGGTCCCGGCGACCCGCGTGAAGCAGCAAGTGGACGCGCGCCTGCTCAAGGTCAGCCGTACCGTGCGCATCAAGGGCTTCCGTCCCGGCAAGGCGCCGATCCACGTCGTGCGCAAGCACTACGGCCCGCAGGTGCGGGACGAGGTCGTCTCCGACCTGATCCGCGAGACCTTCGCCGAGGCGCTGCGCCAGGAGAAGCTCATGCCGGCCGGCGGGCCGCGCATCGAGCCGCAGAAGTCCACCGAGCCCGACGACCTGCGCTACGTCGCGGTGTTCGAGGTCTACCCGCAGTTCGTGCTGCAGGACGTCGCCGCGATCCGCCTGACCCGTCCGACGGCGACGGTCACCGAGTCCGACGTGGACACCATGATCGAGAGCCTGCGCGCGCAGCGTCCGGACTGGACCGAGGTCACGCGCGGCTGCCAGGACCGCGACCGCGTCACGCTCGATTTCGAGGGCCGCATCGGCGGCGAGGGCTTCGACGGCGGCAAGAGCGAGAACCTGGCCGTGGTGCTGGGCGCCGGCCGGCTGCTGCCGGACTTCGAGGCGGGGATCAAGGGCGCCGCGGCCGGCGAGACGCGCGAGTTCGACCTGCGTTTCCCCGACGAGTACCAGGCCAAGGCGCTGGCCGGCAAGACCGCGCGCTTTTCGGCCGCGATCCGCAAGGTCGAGGAAGCGCGCCTGCCTGCGGTGGACGACCGGTTCTGCGAAGCCTTCGGGGTCAATGAGGGCGGCGTTGAGGCGCTGCGCGCCGAGGTTCGCGCCAACATGGAGCGCGAGCTGGCGCAGGCCATCCAGGCGCGGGTCAAGGGACAGGTGATGGAAGCGCTACTGGCCGCCAACCCGATCACCGTGCCGAATGCCCTGGTCGAAGCCGAGATCCGCGACATGCAGATGGACATGCTGCGGCGCATGGGCGCGCGCGATGCGCGCCAGCTGCCGCCGCGCGCGCCGTTCGAGCAGGCGGCGCGCCGGCGCGTCGCGCTCGGGCTGATCCTGAACGAGGTCGTGCGCCAGGCCGGCATCCAGCCGGACGCGGCGCGAGTGCAGGCGCGGCTCGACGAAGTAGTGGAAGGCTTCGCGGATCCGGACGAGGCCCGGCGCCAGTACCTGCAGAACGATGCGGCGACCCGGCAGCTGCAATTGTCGGTGGTGGAAGACGAGGCGGTCGCCTGGGTGACCGGCCGGGCGCAGGTCACGGAAGACGCCTCTACATTCAAGGCCATCATGAACTTCGGCGCCGAGGCGGCGTCCGAGGAATGAGGTGAACCGGTGAGCGGAAATCACGAGACGCGGGCGTTGAACCTGGTGCCGATGGTGGTCGAGCAGACCGCCCGCGGCGAACGCGCCTACGACATCTACTCGCGGCTGCTGAAGGAGCGGGTGGTGTTCATCGTCGGCGAGGTCGAGGACCAGATGGCGAACCTGGTGGTCGCCCAGCTGCTGTTCCTGGAGTCCGAGAACCCGGACAAGGACATCCACCTGTACATCAACTCGCCGGGCGGCGCGGTGACCGCGGGGCTCGCCATCTACGACACCATGCAGTTCATCAAGCCCGACATCAGCACGATCTGCGTGGGGCAGGCGGCGTCCATGGGCGCGGTTCTGCTCGCAGCCGGCGCCAAGGGCAAGCGCTATGCGCTGCCGCACTCGCGCATCATGGTCCACCAGCCGCTCGGCGGCTTCCACGGCCAGGCCACCGACGTCGAGATCCACGCGCGCGAGATCCTGGATGCCCGCGACCGCCTGAATCAGATCCTGTCGCGGCACACCGGGCAGCCGCTCGAGGCGATCCGCAAGGACACCGACCGCGACAACTTCATGAGCGGGGAGCAGGCGCGGGAGTACGGAATCGTGGACGGCGTCCTTGCGAAGCGCGGCGAGTTGCCGCACCTTGCCAAGGGCTGAGTGAGACTCCGCTCAAGGTAGATCGGGCAAACGCCTGAGATAGAAAGGAATTTACCGGCCGAAACCGGCGTGCTATAAGACGCCTGCCGGCTTCCCGGCCCACGAGGACCAGGCATGGTGGACGACACGCGGGGCAAGCACGACGACGGCAAGCTGCTGTACTGCTCGTTCTGCGGCAAGAGCCAGCACGAGGTCCGCAAGCTGATCGCGGGGCCCTCGGTCTTCGTCTGCGACGAGTGCGTCGAGCTCTGCAACGACATCATCCGCGAGGAGCTCGAGGAGAAGCAGGAACGGTCGCGCGACCGCCTGCCGAAGCCGCACGAGATCCGCAAGGTCCTCGACGAGTACGTGATCGGCCAGGATCGCGCCAAGAAGATCCTCGCGGTCGCGGTCTACAACCACTACAAGCGCCTCCAGGGCAAGCCCGGCGACAAGCGCCATCGGGCGGACAAGGACGAGGTCGAGCTCTCCAAGAGCAACATCCTGCTGATCGGCCCCACGGGCTGCGGCAAGACGCTGCTGGCCGAGACGCTGGCGCGACTGCTGAACGTGCCGTTCACCATCGCGGATGCGACCACCCTCACCGAGGCCGGCTACGTCGGCGAGGATGTCGAGAACATCATCCAGAAGCTGCTGCAGAAGTGCGACTACGACGTCGAGAAGGCGCAGACCGGCATCGTCTACATCGACGAGATCGACAAGATCTCGCGCAAGTCGGACAACCCGTCCATCACCCGCGACGTCTCGGGCGAGGGCGTGCAGCAGGCGCTCCTGAAGCTGATCGAGGGCACCATCGCCTCGGTACCGCCGCAGGGCGGCCGCAAGCACCCGCAGCAGGAATTCCTGCAGGTGGACACGGGCAACATCCTGTTCATCTGCGGCGGCGCCTTCGCTGGCCTCGAGAAGATCATCGAAAAGCGCAGTTCCCGCGGCGGCATCGGCTTCGCCGCCGAGGTCAAGGCGCCGTCCGAGCGTCCGCAGGGGGCCGATCTCTTCAAGGACGTCGAGCCAGAGGACCTGATCAAGTTCGGCCTGATCCCCGAGTTCGTCGGCCGCCTGCCGGTGGTCGCGACCCTGGAGGAGCTGGACGAGGACGCCCTGGTCACCATCCTGACCCAGCCGCGCAATGCCCTGTCGAAGCAGTACGCCCGCCTGTTCGAGATGGAGGGAGTGGAGCTCGAGCTGCGTGACGACGGCCTGCGCTCGGTCGCGCGCAAGGCCATGGATCGCAAGACCGGCGCCCGGGGCCTGCGCACCATCCTCGAGAACGTCCTGCTCGACATCATGTACGACCTGCCGTCGCTCAAGAACGTCGCCAAGGTCGTGGTGGACGAGTCCGTGATCGTGGGCGACAGCAAGCCCTACCTGGTCTATCGGACCGAAGAAGCGCAGGTCGCCGCCGCCCCTGAAATCCGCCGCGCCGCGGGTTCCGACGCACACTGATAAAGGGGGACGCACCCCAATTACGGCTCGCGCAGTGGCGAGCCTGTGCGGCAGTTCGCGTAAATGGGATGCGTCCCCTTTATCAGTCTGCGACTTGTGGCGCACTGCCGCCGCCCCCATGACGTATCCTTACCTGCAACGCGCGCGGGCGCCGCTTGGCGCCAGAGGACGACCCGGTGACCGAAGAGACGCAGAAGCCCGCCACTGAACCCAAGACCACCCGCGTGCCGGTGCTGCCGCTGCGGGACGTGGTCGTCTACCCCCACATGGTCATCCCCCTGTTCGTGGGGCGGGACAAGTCCATCCAGGCGCTCGACGAGGCCATGCGCCGCGACAAGCAGATCCTGCTGGTCGCCCAGAAACAGGCCGACGTGGACGATCCCAAGCCGCGCGACCTGTACACGGTCGGCACGGTCGCGACCATCCTGCAGCTGCTGAAGCTCCCGGACGGCACCGTCAAGGTGCTGGTGGAGGGCGTGGCGCGGGCCATGGTCGAGGGCATGGAGCCGGACGGCTATTTCACGGCCGACATGACCCCGCTGCCCGACATCGAGAAGTACGAGGAGCGCGAGATCGACGTGCTGACGCGATCGGTCGTCTCCCACTTCGAGCAGTACGTCAAGCTCAACAAGAAGGTCCCGCCCGAGATCCTGACCTCGCTCGCAGGCATCGAGCAGCCCGGGCGCCTGGCCGACACGGTCGCCGCCCACATGGCGCTCAAGCTGTCCGAAAAGCAGAAGGTGCTGGAGCTGCAGGACGTGCGCACGCGGCTCGAGCAGGTGCTGTCGCTCATCGAAGGCGAGATGGAAGTGCTGCAGATCGAGAAGAAGATCCGCGGCCGCGTCAAGTCGCAGATGGAGAAGAGCCAGCGCGAGTACTACCTGAACGAGCAGATGAAGGCGATCCAGAAGGAACTGGGCGACCTGGACGAGGCGCCGAACGAGCTCGGCGAGCTCGAGAAGCGCATCGCCAAGGCCGGCATGCCAAAGGAGGCGCGCGAGAAGGCGACCGCCGAGCTCGGCAAGCTGAAGCTGATGTCGCCGATGTCGGCCGAGGCGACCGTGGTGCGCAACTACGTCGACTGGCTGGTCAAGATGCCCTGGAAGAAGCGCACCAAGGTGCACCTCGACATCGCCGAGGCGCAGCGCGTGCTCGACGAGGACCACTACGGCCTCGAGAAGGTCAAGGAGCGCATCGTCGAGTACCTGGCGGTGCAGCAGCGCGTCAAGCGCCTGAAGGGCCCGATCCTGTGCCTGGTCGGCCCGCCCGGCGTCGGCAAGACCTCGCTCGGACAGTCGATCGCGCGCGCCACCAACCGCAAGTTCGTGCGCATGTCGCTCGGCGGCGTGCGCGACGAGGCCGAGATCCGCGGCCACCGCCGCACCTACATCGGCTCGCTGCCGGGCAAGGTGCTGCAGAACATGGCGCGCACCGGCGTCCGCAACCCGCTGTTCCTGTTCGACGAGGTGGACAAGATGTCCATGGACTTCCGCGGCGACCCGTCCTCGGCGCTGCTGGAAGTGCTCGACCCCGAGCAGAACACGACCTTCGCCGACCATTACCTGGAAGTGGACTTCGACCTGTCCGAGGTCATGTTCGTCTGCACCGCGAACACGCTCAACATCCCGGCGCCGCTGCTCGACCGCATGGAGGTCATCCGGCTGCCCGGCTACACCGAGGACGAGAAGCAGAACATCGCGCGCCGCTTCCTGCTGCCGAAGCAGGTCAAGCAGAACGGACTGAAGGAAAGCGAACTCGAGGTGGCGGATCCCGCGATCCTCGACATCATCCGCCACTACACGCGCGAATCCGGCGTGCGCAACCTCGAGCGCGAGACCGCGAAGATCTGCCGCAAGGCGGTCAAGCAGCTGCTGCTCGCGCCGGACACGAAGCAGATCAAGGTCGACAGCGACAACCTGGGCGACTTCCTGGGCGTGCGCCGCTTCCGCTACGGCAAGGCCGAGGAGGCGAACCGGGTGGGGCAGGTCACAGGCCTGGCCTGGACCGAGGTCGGCGGCGAGCTGCTGACGATCGAGGCCGCGGTGGTGCCGGGCAAGGGCAAGCTGCTCTACACCGGCCAGCTCGGCGAGGTGATGCAGGAGTCGATCCAGGCCGCGATGACGGTGGTGCGCAGCCGCGCCGACTCGCTCGGCCTCGAGGCCGACTATCACCTCAAGACCGACGTGCACGTGCACGTGCCCGAGGGCGCGACGCCCAAGGACGGCCCGAGCGCCGGCAGCGGCATGTGCACGGCGCTGGTCTCGGCGCTGACCAGGATCCCGGTGCGCGCGAGCGTGGCGATGACCGGCGAGATCACGCTGCGCGGCGAGGTGCTGCCGATCGGCGGCCTGAAGGAAAAGCTGCTGGCGGCGCAGCGCGGCGGCATCGAGACCGTGCTGATCCCGTCCGAGAACGAGAAGGACCTGGTCGAGATCCCGGCGAACATCAAGGACAAGCTCGACATCCGCCCGGTGAAATGGATCGACGAGGTGCTCGAGATCGCGCTCGAGCGCAGTCCGCAGGCGACGGTGAAGACCGCGCCGGGCGCGGCGCCGGCCGAGCCCGCCGAAGCGCCGAAGGAATCCGAGCGGCGCGGCGGCAAGCGCGCGCCGAAGGAGATCCAGCCGCACTGAGCAGGTCCGCCCGGTTTGCTTGGCACCGCAGGATCGATGCCGTATAGTCCGCGCCTCCCAGGGGGCCGGGATCCGGCCCGCAGGGGTGCTTAGCTCAGCTGGTAGAGCGTCGCCCTTACAAGGCGAATGTCGCAGGTTCGACCCCTGCAGCACCCACCAGTGACCTGGAGCGGTAGTTCAGTTGGTTAGAATACCGGCCTGTCACGCCGGGGGTCGCGGGTTCGAGTCCCGTCCGCTCCGCCAATGTTCTCGCAAGGGCCGTCAGCAATGACGGCCCTTCTTCATTGGCGTCGTCCGCCGGGCCGGCCGAACCGGCAGTCGCTCGCGAGCTCAGGGCGGGGACCGCATTCGCTCGCTCACGATGCCGGTTCGGCCGGCGAGGCGGACGGCGGCGGCGAAGTGGGGTCGTGTTTCGCGAACCAGGCGAGGATGTGGGCGATGCGGGAGATGAGCTGGCTCGGGCGCTGATCGAGGGAATGCGGGGCGCCGGGGACGCGAACCAGGAGCGTCGGGATCCCGCGCAGGCGCAGCGCCTGGTAGTACTGCTCCGACTCCGAGATCGGCGTGCGGTAGTCCTGCTCGCCCGTGACCACCATCGTCGGCGTCTTCACGTTGCCCACCAGCGACAGCGGCGAACGGCGCCAGTAGGACTCATAGTCTTCCCACGGCGGTGCCGCGAACCAGTACTTGTAGAACACGTTGGTGAGATCCGCGGTAAGCGCGAAGCTCGCCCAGTTGATCACCGGCTTCTGCACCGCGGCCCCGGCGAAGCGGTCGGTGCGGCCGACGATCCACGCGGTCAACACGCCGCCGCCGCTGCCGCCGGTCACGAACAGGCGCTTGTCGTCCACCCCGCCCGCGGCGATCGCGGCATCCACTGCCGACATCAGGTCGTCGTAGTCGCGGCCCGGATAAGCGTGATGGATCAGGTTGCCGAATTCCTCGCCGTAGCTGGTGCTGCCGCGCGGGTTGGAGAACAGCACCACGTAGCCGGCGGCTGCATACAGCTGGTACTCCGCGGCGAAGCGCGGTCCGTAGTTCGCAAAGGGGCCGCCATGGATCTCGAGGATCAGCGGGTGCTTCTGCGCCGGGTCGTAGCCAGGTGGCCGCAGGATCCAGCTCTGGATCCGCCGGCCGTCCACGGGCGAGGTGCTCCAGAGTTCCTCGACGCGCCCGAGCGCGCGTTGCGGCAGCAGGTCCGCGTTCAGCCGGGTGAGCCGGCGCGTGCGATTGCGCTCGTGCAGGCCGACGTCGGCGGGGGAGAGCGGGTCGTTCGCGCTGTAGGCGATGGTGCCGTCGCGCGCGACCGAGAAGCTGCCGCCGCCGTACGGGCGCGACCAGCCTTCCCCACCCAGGTCGTCCACCAGGTTGGTGACGCGGCCGGAGAGGTCCACGGCGGCGATTCGCGTGGTGCCGTGGTCGTCGTACTGGATGTAGATCGTGCGGCTGTCGCTGCTCCAGGTCGGCGTCTCGGCATCTCGATCCAGGTCGGACGCGAGTTCGCGTACCTCGCCGCTGTCGCGACGCAGCAGGTACAGCCGCTCGCGCTGGTAGCCCTGGAAGCGGTCGTCGTAACCCGTGTAGGCGATGAAACGGCCGTCCGGCGACACCGCGGGACTGTTGTCCGGGCCGAAACGCTTCGTCAGCGTGCGCAATTCGCCGGTCGCGATGTCGACTACGTGCAATTCGGTATCGGCCGGCATCAGGTCCGCATCCTCGCGCCGGTTTGCGGAGACGATCAGCTCGCGGCCGTCGGCCGACCAGGCCAGGTCGCCGTGCTGCCAGGGGCCATCGGTCAGCTGGCGCGCGCTGCCTCCGTCGGACGGCACCACGAACACCTGGCGGAAGGCGTCCGGCAGGAAGCCCTCGCCGTCGGCGCGATACACGACGCGGTCGATCGCCTGCAGGGGTTCCGCCCACTTCGCGCCTTTGGGCGGCTCGGGAAGTTCGACCTTGAGCGGCTTGCGCTTGGCCGGCACGCGCATGACGAACGCCAGGCTGCGACCATCCGGCGACCAGGCGAGGCGGGAAGGCGACTCCGTGAGGTTGGTCACTTTCGAAGTTACGCCCTCGCGCAGCCAGTGCACGAAGATCTGCGCGCCGCCCTCGGGCTCGGACGAAACGAATGCGAGCCGGCCGCCGTCGGGGGACCAGCGCGGGCTGGCCTCGCCGGTGCTGCCGCCGGTGAGCGGGCGGTGATTCGAGCCGTCGCGGCCCACCAGCCAGATCGCGCCGCGCCGGCTGTCGGACCTGATGTCGAAGGAGCGGCGCACATAGGCGACCTGGGAGCCGTCCGGAGAGATCTCAGGGTCACTGGCCCATTCCAGGGCGAAGATATCCGCCGCGCTGAAAGGAGTCGTGGCGGGCGGCGCAGAACGCGCGGCATGGGGCGTGGCAAGGGCCAGGCAAAGGGCGACGACAAGGCGTGCGTGCATCGCGGGCTCCGGGGCTACGGGGATTTCGGGCAGACATGCTAACCTAGCGCCCCGTTTCCTGCGGCGCCGCCGCCAAAACCCATGCTGCAGACCATTCACGACAAGCTGAAGGGCATCTTTGCGATCACGATCCTCGCGGCGCTCGCGGTGGTGTTCGTGTTCTGGGGCGTGGACGTCAGCGTCGGGACCTTCACCCAGGCCCGCGGCATCGAGGTGAATGGCCGCGAGATCGCGGTGCAGGAGGTCCTGAATTCCTACCAGCAGGAGCTCTCGCGCTACCAGGCGGCCTTCGGCGAGGCCGGCGTCCCCGAGGACATGCGCAAGGAACTGCAGCGTGCGGCGCTCGACCGCGCGGTGCAGTCAGAGCTGCTGCGCCAGCGCACGCGCAAGCTCGGCTTCGCGGCCAGCGACGCCCAGGTGCTGGAAGCCATCCGGCAGATCCCGGCGTTCCAGGTGGCCGGCCAGTTTTCCGCCGACGCCTATCACGCCGCACTGCGCTCGGCAAACCTGTCGGCAGAGCAGTTCGAGGCGGAGCAGCGCGAGTACGCACTGGCACGCCAGCTCGACCGCGGCGTATCCGCATCCGCCTTCGTGCTGCCGTCCGAGTTCGAGCGGGCAGTGACGCTCAAGTTTGAGACGCGCGAGATCGGCTGGGCGGTCGTGCCCGGGACGGCGTTCACCGACGCGGTGACGCTGGACGAGGCGGCCATCGCGGCCTATTACGAGGCGCACAAGGACGGCTACATGACGGAGGAGCGCGCCGACGTCGCCTGGGTCGAGCTGAACATCGACCAGCTGGCGGCCGCCGTGACGATCGATGAAGACCAGCTGCGCCGGTACTACGAGGAGAACCAGGCGCGCTATGTCACCGCAAGCCGGCGCCGGGCACGGCATATCCTGTTCGATGCCGGCGCCGACCCGGCGGCCGCCGAAGCGCGCGCCAAGGCCGCCTACGAGCGGGCACGGGCAGGCGAGGACTTTGCCGGACTGGCACGCGAGCTCTCGGACGACCCCGGCTCGAAGGAACAGGGCGGCGACCTCGGCTTCGCCGAGCGCGGCGATTTCGTCGCGCCTTTCGCGGACGCAGTCTGGGACATGCAGCCGGGTGAAATCCGCGGTCCCGTCAAGAGCGACTTTGGCTGGCACGTGATCAAGCTCGAGGAGATCGCGCAGGAATCGAGCCGCAGCTTCGAGGAAATGCGCGCGGAACTGGAGACGGAACTGCGCCGGTCGGAAGTCGAGAAGGCCTTCGGCGACCGCCAGGAACAACTCGACACGCTCGCCTTCGAGGCCTCGGGCGAGATCGAGTCCGTGGCGTCGAAGATGAACCTGCCGGTCCGCCGCGTGGCGGGCTTCAGCCGCGCCGGTGGCGGCGAGCTGGGCTCGTCGCGACCCCTGATCGAAGCGGTGTTCGCGGCGGAGACGCTGGCCGGCCGCGAACTGCGCACGGTGGAACTCGCGCCGGGGCGCGTGGTGGCGCTCGGTGTCACCTCCCATGCGCCGGCGGCGCCGCGGACGCTCGAAGAGGTCCGTCCGCTGATCTTCAATGCCGCGCGCCTGGAGCAGGCGCAGAAGCTGGCAGCCGAGCGGGCCGGTGCCGTTGCGAAGGAATTGGAGTCCGGCGCCGCCTGGGAGCAGGCGACGAAAGCCTGGCAGGCCGCGGGCGGAGCCCTGCGGCTGGCGCGGCGCGACGATCCGCAGATCCCTCCCGAGGTGAGCGCAGCCGCGTTTCGTGCGGCGCCGCCACAGGGCAAGCCGAGTTACGGCACGGTCACGCTCGCAAGCGGCGATACGGCGATCTGGCGCGTCACTGCGATGCGACCCGGTTCGCTCGCTGCGCTCTCGCCACCGGAGCGGGAAGAGCAGGGCCAGGAGGCGCGCCAGCGGGCGGAGTACGCCGACGCCGCGGTGTACGTCACCGCCATGAAGGCCAAAGCGGAGGTCGACGTCAACCCGCAGTTGTTCGAATAGCCGATCCTGGCGACAGGCGCGGGTACGGCTTGACAATTGATTTTGGGCCGATTTTCAGGCCCGTAGCGCATTTCCCCGAGCGCAGGACTAGGATATCCGGCAACCCGCATCCAAATAAGCGGGACCAAGGGGATTTGTATGCGTATCCGCAATCTCGTCGTGGCATCGACTATTGCTGTGCTTTCCCTGTTTGCCGTGGAGGCCTGGGCAGTGCAGACGGGCGTCCAAGTTTCAGGGGTCAATCCCGGGGACATTGCCTCCGGCACCATTTCTTTTGGCAACCAGCCGGCGCAGGCGCTGGTCAGCCGCGAAGACTGCGAAGGTCAGAAATCGCAGGACGAGTCTTGCGACCGCGCGTTCCTGTGGTTCGCGCGGACAAGCTCCGCCCCGACAGTCGGCACGGCGGTGAAGGTGACGTTGACCGATCGTAATGGCAACACCACGACCGGAACTGGAACGGTGACGGAGGGTGGCATCCGGGTGACGGTGCCCGCGTTTCCTGCCGCCGGCACGCCGCGCACGGCGTCGGCGGGGATACCTGGTCTCCGCGTCAATCTCGCATACGACGAACAGATGCTCCCGTCCGGCATGGGCGGCCTCGGCATCCGCTTCACGCCAGGTTCGCCCGGCAGTGAGCGTTTCATCCTGCAGAGCCCCGAAGACTTCGAGGGCGAGTCCGCAAGCATCCGCGTCTCGACGCCGTTCGGATTCACGGTCATGAGCCGGCGAACCTACCTGGGCCTGATGGCGTACTTCGGCAACTGGGACATTGACGAATCGACGGCGTTTCCGGCGGGCGCCGACTCGCGCGGCTGGGCCTACCAGGTCGAGAGCGCTCCTGGTGGAAGCACAGGCCTTGCGTTCCCGGGGACGGTTCCGCTCGACCTCACCCTGCGCCACAAGATCGAGGAGTGGGGCTTCGGCTTCAACTTCATGACCGAGCCTTCGGACAAGGGGCTGTCCTATGGGCTTGGGCTGAGGTACAGCCAGTACGACCAGGACATCGACCAGACGGTCACGTCCCCGACTTTCACCGGCGCCAACTTCATCGGCGCCTCGATGACCCAGGGCGTGCGAAACCGGTACCTGCTGCTGCCACTGACGGTGCGCCGCTACTGGAACACGGGCCGGAACGTGAGCCCGTACCTGCAGGGCATGTTCGCGCCCGGCTACTACGATGCGGACCTGAGCGGCACATTCGTTTCCACCTGCAACCTGTGCCCGGCAGACCAGCAGCTGCTGCAGCAGCTGATGGATGACAGCGACAGCGGCTTCACCTGGGAGGCGGGCGCGGGTTTCGGCGTCGACTTCCGCCTTGGGCAGCGTTTCCTGATCGGCCTGTTTGCGAACTACGGCTACCGCGACCACATCAGCTTCGCGAACAACCGAGAGAGCCCGTTGGACGACCCGCCGAACCTCGGCGACGACAACGCGGACTACTGGAGGGCGGGCCTGAGTTTCGGCTACGAGTTCCGCGACTGAGCGTGGCGCCGGTCCGGTCGCCGATGGCAGACATCGGCGGCAGGGCCGGCCAGCGGAACCGTTACCTTCGAGACAACTGTGACCTCGCGCCTTGGCCGCAATCAGCTTCGCGTGCGTCTGGCGGCATGCGCGCTAGGAGCCTGGCTGCTGCCTGCGCTTGCGGCCGGCCAGGATTCGCAGTCGCTCATCCTGCGGCCCAAGGTCGTGCCGCCCCCGGTTGCCGAAGTCACGACTTCCTGCGACGTCTGCCAGCCGCAAGCCGACGAACACAACCGGATCGTCGGCCAGATCAACGCTCTGAACGGCGAGCTTGCGTTCCGACGCCGCGAGGTGGATCTCCAGCAGCAGGCGATCGACCTGGTCTCGTCGGAGATCGCAAACCTGGAAGGACGGCCGGCCTCAGCCGAGCGCGACGCGAGGCTGAAGTTTGCACGCGAGCGGCTGGATGCCTACCGGGAGCAGCTGGCCCGGGAACAGGCCAAGGTCGCGGAGCTCGAGCGACGGCTGGCGGAGTTGGGAGCTCAGCTCGCTGCCGCGAAAGCGCGGCTGCGCGCCTGCGAGGAAGCCTGCCGCGAGGCGGCAGAAAAAGGACAGGAACCGCCGCCACCCGAGCCACCGCCGGACGAGCCCTGGGACCTCAACATTCCCGAAAGCATCGCCGGTGACGCAGACAAGGTCTACGAGTACTTGAAGGACCTGGAAAAGTCTGGCCCTTTCCACAAGTACGTCGACAATCTCGAAGACCTAGAGTACCTGGATCCCGAGGTCGCGGCGGCGGTCCAGAGCCGCCTGGACGCGGACGAGGCGCGCGCGGAGCAGGAATTCAACGAGCGCAATCGCCGAGAGCAGCTTGAAGCGGAGCAGTTCGAAGCGAGCCTGAAATCGATGGCGGGCGACGTGTGGTCAGCGGAGCTTGCGGCGTTCTTCACATCCACACTGTTCGACCCGGACACACCCTTCGAGACCGCGTACGACCAGAACCGCCAGACGCTGCGGCAACTTCAGCAACTGACGCCGGAGCAGCGGGCAGCACTCTCGAAGAGCGCCCTGCAGAATGTGACGGTCGCCGCTGAGCGCGCCCAGCGGCTGCGCGCTGACCTCGCGGCTACGGGGCAGCAGCTCGAGTACGGATATACGCGCGAGGCGCGGGGCCTGATCGGTCCCGGGTACCCGAATCTCTTTGCCACGGGCGAGACGCAAAAGACCGCGGCGCTGATGACGCAGGACGCCCACATGGGACAGCTGCTCCAGTTCCGTGCGGGGCTGAACACGATCAAGATCGGTGACGGTACGGTCACGCCCGGCAGTTTCGTGACGCTGGGAGGGGCGGAAAGCTTCGTCCGGTTGAGCCAGCTCAACAAGGAGATCGGCACGCTGCGGGCAAATGGCGGCGATGCCAGCCGGATTGCCGCGCTCGAGGCCGAGCGCTCGACGCTCCTGACGATCCCTGGCCTCGCTCCGAGCGAGGGGCTGATGAACGCGCGCGCGGGCCTCGTCGACGGCCTCGCAGGCCTCTCGGCGGATGTCTACTGGGCCTACTGGACCTGGATCGAATTCAAGGAGCAGTTCCGGATCATCGAATTCAAGGACGGCGTGGAAGTCAGGACGAAATGGCAGGGAACGCCCGCGCAGTATCAGTCCGAGCTCGGCAAGTACGAGGCGAAGTACCTCAATGCCCTGAGCCAGTCGCCGTTCCTCGGCGCCCAGGTTGACCCGACGGGCAGCGGTGATACCCAGACGATGTGGCAGTACCTGACGTCCGGCACGCGCACGCCTGCGTCCGACCAGGCTGCCCTCACGCAGGCGATCGACTTCGTCGACCAGGCGAATGCGAAGGTGATTGACCAGTTCGGCACGATCGTCACGACCGTGCCGCTGCTCGATGCCTACGGTTCCCCGGTTTTCGCACCGCTGAGGGTGCAGGTCGTCAATCAGTTGACGCCGGTCTATCCGAAAATCGGCCTTCACATGGACAACCTCACGGGCCAGTACCAGGCGAACTTGGATGCGAACGCCCTGTCCCGCACCGCAACCGACGTCTTCATCGGCTTCGTCCAGATTACCATCGGCGGAATCATCTTCTTATTCCCGATCACGGCACCCGTGCTGGTTCCGGTCGAGATCGTCCTGACCACGGGACAGGTCGGGCTGGAAGGACTGCGCACCTACTGGGCCTGGCAGGACCTGCAGCGCGCCGAAGGGGCGGCCTCCGCGGGCGCCGGCGCGAGCTACGTGGGCACGATGCCCTATCGTGACCTGTTCAATGCCCAGCTCGGCACCTTCGTGCTGGTGGGCGCGACCGCGCCGATCTCCTACGCCGGTTCGGTGATGTCGCTCAAGATCGCCAACGCACAGGTTCACGCCAGCGAGATCGCGGCGTTCAAGGCGATGAGCCCGCAGGAACAGGTGAATTTCATCAAGGGGCTGCCCGAGAACGCGCGCGGCCAGTACGCTTCGCAGCTCGATCGCACCGAAAAGACGCTGTTTGCACTCGCCTGGGAAAAGCAGGCCATGGATGCCACGTTTCTCGGCTCGGTGCGCAAGGATGGCTTCTGGCGCGAATGGCGCGATGGCGATTGGCGACCCCTGTCAGACGCGACACGCAATGCCACGGACCAGCAGATTCTGGAACGGATGGCGCCGTTTACGCCTGAGCAGGAACGAATCGTCATGGACCCGGTGGCTCGTGACCAGTATTTCGACGACCTGCTGGGGACCGACGAACTGGGGCCGTTCTCGGACGTGCCGCCCCAGGGCACAAAGTACGGCATGGACGAGGGCAGAGAGGGAATCGGCACTTTTCCGAAACCCGGTCACTACACGGGGCAAATGAGCAAGGCAGAAATCGATGCGCTCCTCGCCAAGCCTGGGCCATTGACGGCTGAGGAGACTGCCCTGAAGGCCGACTTGCTGTTGAAGGGATATGGCAAGCCGGAAGGGATACTGTCCGGCTGGAACACGCCCGTGAATCCACTGAACCCATTCGATTCGCCGTACGATACCGGTGCCGGCACCATCGCCAACGCTGTCGACGATTTGTCCGGCAAGACGGAGGTGATTCCAGGGCGGCCGCGCAATCCGAACCGCACGGTGCTGCTGGAAGAGCCGGATTTGCCGCCGGACACCTTGATCCTGGATCCTTTCATCCCGCCCGCGGCAGGGTTGCTCGATTTTCCCTTGGACCTTCGCCGCCTGCTGGTCGGCGACCCCCTGCCGATTCAGATCTGGCGACAGGGGACGCCGCATGCGCTCAGGAAGCCCAAGCCACTTGAGTTGGGGCCGCCGCCCGAGGCGCCGCCCTTGCTCCAGGCAGCGCCGGAGACCCCGGCTGCCGTCAACGTGCAGCCGGAATCGCCGACGGGCGCGGCCGTCCTCGACGAAGCATTGGAGGACTCGACCGTCGTCGGCGCGCCGCCACTGGCGACGATCGTCCATGTCGAGCCGCCGGCCACACCGCGTACGGGCCCGACGACGCCTTCCGCATGGGTGCCCTTCGCCGTCAAGATGTTCCCGATCGGGTGCCGCTACCTCAACGGCGGGCCGCCGGATTGCGAAACCCCGACTTATGTGTTCGTGCTTCAGTATCCGCAGACCTTCACCGGTACCATTGCCGATTCGCTGCGGCAGACACCGGGCTTCGTGTATGCCGAAGGCGACGGCCTGCGTCGCGTCCAGGCGCTTGATGCCTACGCGGCCTCGCGCGGCAGCTGGGGCCAGGCGTACGACGACCAGTGGGCCCTGAAGCAGATCGGGCTGGCAGCCGCCGCGGGCGCCGGAAAGGCGCAAGGCGCAGGCGGGCAGGTGACGGTGGCCGTCATCGACACCGGCGTTGCCTGGAATCACGATGACCTGCAGCCGGACCAGATGTGGGTCAATCCGAAAGAGGTGCCCGCGAACGGCAGGGACGATGACGGCAACGGATACATCGACGACATCGTCGGCTGGAACTTCATCGGCCGCAACAACCTGCCGTGGGACTTCAACGGCCACGGCACGCTGGTTGCGGGCATCATCGCGGCCCGGCGCAACAACGGCATCGGCATCGCCGGTGTCAATGCCGGTGCGCGGATCATGGCGCTCAAGGCGATGGACGAATACGGCCGGGGGCCGGTATCGGCGATTGCCGAGGCCATCGTCTACGCGGCCAGGAGCGGTGCGCGCGTCATCAACCTGAGTCTCGGCGGACGCGGGTTGAGCCGGACCGAGTACCTCGCGATCGAGTTCGCCTGGTCGCGCGGCGCCCTCGTCGTGGTCGCCGCCGGCAACGAGGGCATCGATCTCACCGACTACGGCCCCGGGGGCCTGCCGCGCGCGTTGACCGTGACCGCGACGGATCCGGCCGACCGCCGCGTGAAGGAATCGAACTACGGCGCCGACATCGACCTGGCCGCACCCGGCGTGGACGTGCTCGGGCCGCGCGCGATCGGCACCGACCTGATGGCGGCCGCGGGCGCCAGGGACTACCGCCGCGGCGACAACGTAGTCGGGGCGGACGCAGGCTACATCCGCGCGAGCGGCACCTCGTTCGCCGCGCCGCTGGTCGCGGGAACGGCGTCGCTGCTGCTTGCGGCGAATCCAGCGCTCAGCGCGGCCCAAGTCGAACGCATGCTGCTGCACTCGGCACGCGACATCGAGGCGCCGGGAATCGATCAGTTGACCGGATACGGCAGGCTGGATGCAGTCGCGGCGCTGGCGGCCGATCCGGCATTCTTCGTGGATGCAGCCATCGACCGGGTGGAGGTTGCCAACACGGCGCGCGGCGCGGTCGCGCGCGTGATTGGCACGGCGGATGCAGATAGATTCGCCGGTGCGCGCATCGAGATAGGTGCGGGTGAGACTCCTACGGGCTGGAAGCCGGTGGGAGGGGGTCCGACCGGGCCGGTGCGCAAGGACGTGCTCGGCGAGATCCCGGCCGCGGCATTCCAGGGTTCTGCCGTCTGGACGCTGCGCCTCGTGTCGAGCCACGCCAACGGCCGCACGCGCGAAGCGCGCTACCTGTTACGGCTCAATTGAGCAGGTTGGTTGGCGCGATCGACCGAGCATCGGGGAGATATCGCCGTCGCGCGATGCGCAGGGCGGGCCGGGAGGGAGCTCCCTCCCGGCCCGCCATTCGAATCGCGCGCCAGCGCTATTCCGGGAAACTCATCCCGACGTGGCTGTAGCCTGAGTCCACGTAGATGGTCTCGCCCGTAATCCCCGCCGCGAGGTCCGAGCAGAGGAACGCCGCGGTGTTGCCGACGTCCTCGATCGTGACGTTGCGCTTGAGCGGCGCCACCTGTGCGACGTGGTGCAGCATCTTGCGAAAACCCGGGATGCCCGCGGCGGCAAGGGTCTTGATCGGGCCGGCCGAGATCGCGTTCACGCGGATGCCCTTCGCCCCCAGGTCGGCCGCCAGGAAGCGCACGTTGGCCTCCAGGCTCGCTTTGGCGAGTCCCATGACGTTGTAGGCGGGGATCGAGCGGACGGCGCCCAGGTAGGACATCGTGACGATCGCGCCGGGCCTGCCTTCCATGAGCGGCAGCGCCGCGCGCGCAAGTGCCGTCAGGCTGTAACTGGAAACGTCGTGCGCCTGGGCGAAGGCCTCGCGGCTGGTGGCCTCGACGAAGCCGCCGGTGAGCGCCTCGCGCGGCGCGAAGGCGACCGAGTGCACCAGGATGTCGAGCCCGCCCCAGGCCTCGCGCAGCTTGGCGAAGGCCGCGTCGATCTCGCCGTCGATGCCGACGTCCATCGGCATGACCAGTTTCGCGCCGAGCTCGGTCGCGAGCTCGGCCACGCGGTCCTTGATGCGGTCGTTCTGGTAGGTGAAGGCGAGTTCCGCGCCCTCACGCTGCATGGCCTGCGATATGCCCCAGGCGATCGAGCGATCGGTCGCCAGGCCCACGATCAGGGCCTTTCGTCCGGCCAGAAACCCCATGCCTTCCCCTCCGTACGGCTCAGCTGCCGACGTCCGAACTTCCCCCGACGTGAATCGTGAGCAACTGCCCGGCGCGCAGCAGGGTGCTGCCGCCCAGATTGTTCCAGGCCTGCAGCTGGCTCACGGTCACCGAGAACCGGCGCGCGATCCCCGAGAGCGTGTCCCCGCGCCGGACCGTGTAGCTGACCTTGCCGTTGGCGACGACCGGCGGTTCCTCGGCGCGCGCGACCTGGCCGGACACCTGCAGCCGCTGGCCGGGCTGCAGCAACTTCTTGGTGGAAATCCCGTTCATGCGCGCGAGCTGCGACACCGTCATGCCGTAGCGGCGCGAAATGCTCCAGAGCGATTCGCCGCTGCGCACGCGATGGATGCGTCGCTCCAGGTCCGATCCGAGTCCCGCGCGCAGCTGCGACACGTCGCCCGCGGGCACCAGCAGCTCGTCGCCGGGCTGCAGCGACGCGCGCTTGCCCGCGTTCATGCGGTCGATGAAGTTCTCCGGCACCTTGTACTTGCCGGCGATGGATACCAGCGACTCGCCGGCCTCGACCTTGTGCACGGCCAGGCGCGCGCGGCCATTGGCGTCGAGCGCGGAGAACTGGGCGTTGAACGAATCCGCCACCGCCTCCGGGATCAGCACGCGGTGCGGCCCGTCAGGATCGGTGATCCAGCGGTTCCAGGCGGGATTCAGCATCTGCAGCTGCTCGGTGTCGAGGCCGGCCAGTTCCGCCATCAGGCGCAGGTCCACGGGACCGTCGGTGGGGACCACGCGGAAGTACGGCGTGTCCGGGATCGGCGCCAGGTACATGCCGTGGGCAGCCGGGTCGGAGACGAGGCGCGCGACCGCCAGCAGCTTGGGCACGTAGGCGCGCGTCTCGGCCGGCAGCGAAAGCGAGAAGAAATCCGTGCGGCGGCGCAGCGCGAGGTTGCGGTTGATCGCGCGCTGCACGTTGCCGGTGCCGTAGTTGTAGGCGGCGATGGCGAGGAACCAGTCGCCGTCGAAGCGCTGGTACAGCGAGGTCAGGTACTCGAGCGCCGCGCGCGTCGACTCGAGCACGTCGCGGCGCTCGTCCTTCCAGTAGTTGCGCTCCAGCCCGAAGCGCTCGCCGGTCGGGGCGATGAACTGCCACAGGCCGGAGGCGTGGCTGCGCGAGTAGCCGAACGGGTAGAACGCGCTCTCGACGACCGGCAGCAGCGCCAGCTCGCCGGGCAGGCCGCGCGCCTCGACCTCGTTCGCGATGTGATGCAGGTACAGCCGCGCCCGGTCGAACACGCGCGCGACGTAGTCGGGGTTGCGCTGCAGCCACGCCATCTCGCGCTCGACGCGCGGGTGTTCCACATCCGGCAGCGAAAACCGGTCGCGCACGCGCTCCAGCACGTCACCGAACTGCACCGGCTCGGGCGGCAGCTCGTCGTGCATCGGCGTCTCGACGATCGGCGGCGGCAGCGATGGTGTTTCCGGCGCGTCGGGGAAGGCCTCTGCCTCCGGGTCGTTCACGATGGCCTGGTCCGGAAGCGAGCTGGTCGGGGCCGTGGCCGTCGGCTGGACGCCGGCGCAGCCCGTCGCCAGGGCGGCCAGGGCGGCCAGGGCCGCCAGGCGAATCGTGAGGTATCGCGCTTCCGTCATCGAAAAGAGTCCTTCCAGCTGCGGATTTCCGCGAACACGGCTACCGGGTTCGACAATGGCCTGCCAGCCCGTCGTTCCGCCGATAATTTGACATTTTCATGCCGGCTTCGCAGAAAAGGGTTGACGCGCTTCTCAAGCCCGATGGTCGAGGGCAGGGTGGGGCGGCCGGAAGCCCTCAAATCCGCCGCCTTGCGGGTGTAATCCGCGACATCGGGGTTCCCGGCCTCGACCTGGGCCGCAAAGCGCAGGTTGGCGAGCGTGTACTCATGCCCGCAGAACACGCGCGTGGCGTCCGGCAGGCTTGCGAAGGCGTCCAGCGAAGCCAGCATCTGGTCCGGGCTGCCTTCGAACAGCCGGCCGCAGCCGGCACTGAACAGCGTGTCGCCGCAGAACAGTGCGCCATGCCCGTAGTAGGCGATGTGGCCCGCTGTGTGGCCGGGGACGTCCAGCACCTCGAACTCGAGCGCGAGCGCCGGCAGCCGTGCGACGTCGCTGCCCGCGAGCCTGGTGGCTGCGGCCGGCAGGCGCTCGCGCGCCGGACCAAACACGACGCAGCCGGTCGCCTGGACGAGCGCCGGTATGCCGCCTACGTGGTCCGCGTGATGGTGCGTCGCGAGGATCGCGGCGAGCCGCAGTCCGCCCGACTCCAGCCGCGCAAGCACCGGTGCGGCGTCGCCCGGATCCACCACCGCGACGCAGGCCGGGTCCTCCGCACCCCTGATCAGCCAGATGTAATTGTCCTGGAACGCCGGGATCGGCTGGACGTCGAGCATGGGCAATTATGCGACAATTCCGGGACTTATGAAGGCACCCGGGCAGGATAGCGCCGCGTGGCTCGCCGGGCCCCTGGGCGGCATGGTGCTCGAACAGGAGCGCGCGATGGTCGCCGCGGCGCTCGAGTGCGCGTTCGGCCTGCACTGCGTGCAGGTAGGCGCCTGGGGCGGGCCCGATACGTTCCTGCCGCTCGCGCGCACGCGCCGCTCGGCGCTGGTGGCGCCCGCGCCCGGTTCCGGCGTCGCCCTGGTCTCCGGCGCGGAAGAACTTGCGCTGCAGTCGGACAGCGTGGACGTGATGCTGCTGCCGCACACGCTCGAGTTCGCGCGCGAGCCGCACGAGGTGCTGCGCGAAGCCGTGCGCGTGCTGACCGGCGAGGGCGAACTCATCGTGCTCGGGTTCGAGCCGCTGGGCGCCTGGTCGCTGCGGGGCGCGTTCACGCATGGCGGATTCCCGCCCGGCATCCGCCGCTGGATCGGCGCGCCGCGCCTTTCCGACTGGCTCAAGCTGATCGGGTTCGAGGTCGGCAACGTGCGACGCTACCTGTACGCACCGCCGCTCGCCCGGCTCGGGCCGTCGCGCGCGCTGGGATTCCTGGAGCGCGCGGGTCGCCGTGCCTGGCCGCGCTTCTCGGGCGCCTACCTGCTGCATGCGCGCAAGCGCGTCTACTCGATGACGCCGCTGCGGTTGCGCAACCGGCTGCGTACCGCGGTGATCGGCGGGCTCGCCGAACCCGCCGCACGGCGCGCCTCTTGAGCCGGGTCGAGATCTACACCGACGGCGCCTGCCGCGGCAATCCGGGAGCGGGCGGCTGGGGCGCGCTGTTGCGCCACCGGGGCCGCGAGCGCGAGCTGTACGGCGGCGAGCCGGAGACCACCAACAACCGCATGGAACTGACCGCGGCGATCCGCGCCTTGGAGGCGCTGAAGCGGCACTGCAAGGTCTCGCTCTACACCGATTCGCAGTACCTGCGCATGGGCATCACGACCTGGCTCGCGGACTGGAAGCGCCGCCACTGGCGCACCGCCGGCCGCAAGCCGGTCAAGAATCAGGACCTGTGGGAGCGGCTCGATGCGCTGGCCGCGAAGCACGAAATCGAATGGCACTGGGTGCGCGGGCATACGGGCCACCCGGAGAACGAGCGCGCGGACGCGCTTGCGAACCGCGGCATCGACGAATTGGTAAGCTAGCCCCGTGCGCCAGATCGTCCTCGACACCGAAACCACCGGCCTCGAGCTGGCCAACGGCCACCGGATCATCGAGATCGGCTGCATCGAGCTGCTGCACCGCCGCCCCAGCGGCCGCACCTGGCAGCGCTACCTGCGGCCGGAGCGTGAAGTCGAGGCCGGGGCGCTGGCGGTGCACGGCATCACCAACGAATTCCTGGCCTCGCAGCCGCGCTTCGCCGAGGTCGCGGCGGAGTTCCTCGAATTCATCGCGGGCGCGGAGCTCGTGATCCACAACGCGGAGTTCGACGTCGGCTTCCTGGACGCGGAACTCGCGCTGGCGGGCGTCGGCGTGACCATCGCAGACAGCTGCCGGGTGCTCGACACGTTGATGCTCGCGCGGCGGCTGCATCCGGGACAGCGCAACAGCCTGGATGCGCTCTGCAAGCGCTACAAGGTGGACAACTCCGCGCGTGACCTGCACGGTGCGCTGCTGGATGCGCGCATCCTCTGCGACGTCTACCTCGCGATGAGCGGCGGCCAGGCGGCGCTGTCGCTCGAGCATGGACTCGAGCAGAGCGACGACGCCGGCGGCGAGGCACGCCGCGCGCGCCGCGGCAAGCTGGCGATCCCGGTGATCCGCGCCAACGAGCACGAACTCGCCGCGCACGAAGAGGCGCTGCAGGCAATCGAGCGCGCCGGCAACGGTACCGCGCTGTTCCGTTCCCTGCCGGGCGTCAGGGAGCGCGGATGACGGGCACGCTCGGCGGGGCGTTCTGGCGCGGTTTCCTCGGCCACGCCCCCGATTGGTACAAGGCGCTCATCGTCGCCTGCCTGGCGGCGAATCCCTTCGTGCTCGCCGCCTTCGGTCCGGTGGTCGCGGGCTGGACGATGCTGTTCCAGTTCATCGTCACCTTGATGATGGCCCTGCGCTGCTACCCGCTGCAGCCGGGCGGGCTGATCGCCATCGAGGCCGCCATCATGGGCCTGGTGACGCCGGCCGGGATCTACCATGAGGTCGAGATCGGGCTGCCGGTGATCCTGCTGCTGATGTTCATGGTGGCCGGCATCTATTTCCTGCGCGAAATGCTGGTGTTCACGTTCACCAAGCTGCTGGTGCGCATCGAGTCGAAGGTCGCGCTCGCGTTCCTGTTCTCGGCGGTCGGCGCCGTGCTCTCGGCCTTCCTCGATGCGCTGACCGTGCTCGCGGTCATGATCACGGTTGCGGGCGGCTTCTACGGCGTGTATCACCACGTCGCCTCCGAGCGCGCGCACCCGGATGCGGACCTCGAGCAGTTCCGCGGCTACCTGCGCAGCCTGATGATGCACGGCGCGGTCGGCACCACGATCGGCGGCGTCTGCACGCTGGTCGGCGAGCCGCAGAACCTGCTGATCGGCAGGGAGGCGGGCTGGGACTTCATCCGCTTCGCGGTCGAGATGGCGCCGGTGACCGCGCCGACGGCGATCGCGGGCCTGCTGACCTGCGTGCTGGTGGAGAAGCTCGGCTGGTTCGGCTACGGCACGCCGATGCCGGCGTCGGTGCGCGAGGTGCTGATCGAGCACGAGCGCCACGAGTCCGCGCAGATGACGGCGAAGCACCGTCAGGTGATCATCGTGCAGGCCGCGGTTGCGCTGCTGCTGGTCGGCGCGCTCGCCTTCCATATCGCCGAGGTCGGGGTGATCGGCCTCATGATCATCGTGCTGGCGACGGCCTTCACCGGGGTGGTGGAGGAGGGCCGGCTCGGCAAGGCGTTCGAGGCGGCGCTGCCGTTCACGGCGCTGCTGGTGGTGTTCTTCGCGATCGTCGGCGTGATCCACCAGCAGGACCTGTTCGGGCCCTTCCTGCAGTGGGTGCTCGCACTCGCCGACTCGGACCAGGCCATCGCGCTGTTCGCTGCGTCCGGGTTCCTGTCCACGATCAGCGACAACGTGTTCGTCGCGACCATCTACATCAGCGAGATCAAGCAGGCATTCCTGTCGGGGGCGGTGTCGCGCGAACAGTTCGAGGCGATGGCGGTCGCGATCAACACCGGTACCAACATCCCGAGCATCGCCACGCCGAACGGCCAGGCCGCCTTCCTGTTCCTGCTGACCTCCGCGCTCGCGCCGCTGATCCGGCTGTCATATTTCCGCATGGTCTGGATGGCGCTGCCGTATCTCGTGACGATGACCGGCGCCGCGGTGCTCGGAGTCCTGTATCTGCTTTAATTGGGGACGCATCCCAATTAGCCGGGTAATTGGGATGCGTCCCCTTTATTGAGGAAGACCCTGCATGGCATCGAAAAAGTCTCCGATCCAGGGCCTTCGCAAGTGCCGGATCGGCGTGATTGGCCTCGGCTATGTCGGCCTGCCGCTCGCGGTCGAGTTCGGCAAGCACTACGACACGACCGGCTTCGACGTCAACCGCGCGCGCATCGCGGAGCTGCGCGCCGGGCGCGACCGCACGCTCGAGGTCGAGCGCAAGGACCTGCGCGCGGCGAAGTGGCTGCGCTACACGGCGGAGCTCAAGGACCTGCGCCGTTGCCGGGTCTTCATCGTCACCGTGCCGACGCCGATCGACGAGCACCGGCGCCCTGACCTCACGCCGCTGGTGCGCGCGAGCGAATCGGTCGGCAAGGTGCTGAAGCGGGGCGACATCGTGGTCTACGAGTCCACGGTCTATCCCGGCTGCACCGAGGAAGTCTGCGTGCCGATCCTCGAGCGTGAGTCGGGGCTGAAGTTCAACCGCGATTTCTACGCCGGCTACAGCCCGGAGCGCATCAACCCGGGCGACAAGCAGCACCGCCTGCCGACGATCCGCAAGGTCACCTCGGGATCGACGCCGGAAGCGGCCGCGTTCGTGGACAAGCTCTACGGCTCGATCGTGACGGCGGGCACGCACGCGGCGTCCTCGATCCGCGTCGCCGAGGCGGCCAAGGTGATCGAGAACACCCAGCGCGACGTCAACATCGCGCTGATCAACGAGCTCGCGATGATCTTCCGCCGGCTCGGCATCGACACCGAGGAGGTGCTGGAAGCCGCCGGCAGCAAGTGGAATTTCCTGCCGTTCCGGCCCGGCCTGGTCGGCGGCCACTGCATCGGCGTGGATCCCTACTACCTGACGCACAAGGCCGAGCAGATCGGCTACCACCCCGAGATGATCCTCGCCGGGCGGCGCATCAACGACAACATGGCGCTCTACGCCGCGGGCGAGGTGGTGCGGCTGATGGCCGGCAAGAAGATCCACGTGAAGGGCGCGCGCGTGCTGGTCATGGGCCTGGCCTTCAAGGAGAACTGCCCGGACCTGCGCAACTCCAAGGTCGCCGACCTGGTGCGGGAGCTGCAGGACTACGGCGCGCGCGTCGACGTCTGGGACCCCTGGGCGAGCGCGCGCGAGGCGAAGCACGAGTACGGCATCCGGCTGCTCGCGAAGCCGGCCAGGGGCCGCTATGACGCCGTGGTGCTCGCGGTCGGCCACCGCGAGTTCAAGGCGATGAAGCCGGCCGAGATCCGCCGGCTCGCGAAGCGCAACCACGTGCTCTACGACATCAAGTACGTGCTGAAGCGGCAGCACACCGACGGACGGCTCTGATGCGAGTGCTGGTCACCGGCGCGGCGGGGTTCATCGGCTACCACGTGGCCGGGGCCTTGCTCGCGCGCGGGGACGAGGTCATCGGGCTCGACAACCTCAATCCCTACTACGACCCGACGCTCAAGCAGGCACGGCTGGCGCGCCTGACGGCGCAGCGAGGGTTCCGCTTCGAAAAACTGGACCTCGCCGACCGCGCGGGCATGGAATCGTTCTTCGCGACCGCAAAATTCGAGCGCGTCGTGCACCTTGCGGCGCAGGCTGGCGTGCGCTACTCGATCCAGGACCCGCACGCCTACGCCGCGAGCAACCTGACCGGCATGCTGCACGTGCTGGAGGGCTGCCGGCACCACGGTGTCGAGCACCTGGTCTATGCCTCGACGAGTTCTGTATACGGCGCCAACACGAGGATGCCGTTCTCCGTGCACCAGGGCGCGGACCACCCGCTCTCGTTCTACGGTGCGACCAAGAAGGCGAACGAGCTGATGGCGCACACCTATGCGCACCTGTACCGCCTGCCGGTGACCGGGCTGCGGTTCTTCACGGTCTACGGTCCCTGGGGCCGGCCGGACATGGCGCTGTTCCAGTTCACGCGCAACATCCTCGCCGACAGGCCGATCGACGTGTTCAATTACGGCAGGCACCGGCGCGATTTCACCTACGTGGACGACATCGCGGGCGGTGTGGTGGCGGCGCTCGACCACGTGGCGCAGCCCAACCCGGACTGGAACAGCGACGATCCCGACCCGGCGACCTCTGCCGCGCCCTACCGGCTCTACAATATCGGCAACAACAGGCCGGTCGAGCTCATGCACTACATCGCGGTGCTCGAACAATGCCTCGGGCGCAAGGCGGAGATGAACCTGCTGCCGCTGCAGACCGGCGACGTGCCGGACACCTGGGCCGATGCCGAGGACCTGGTGCGCGACGTGGGTTACCGGCCCGCAACGCCGGTCGAAACCGGCGTGCGCAGGTTCGTCGACTGGTACCTCGAGTACTACCGGGGCGGCGGCCCGCCAGACCCCAGGGTCACCAACCTTGGCTAGCGATCCCACCGGTCGCGCCAGGCGTCTTGCGCGCGTGCCGGTCGCGGAGCTGTTCGCGCAGAATCCGAACCGGTTCAAGCATTTCTCGCGCGAATTCGACGGCCTCCTGTTCGACTTCAGCCGTCAGCGCCTCGACGTCGAGGCGCTTGCGGTGCTGCTCGCATACGCGGAGCAGGCCGGGCTGCGGGCGCGCATCGAGGCCATGTTCAACGGCGAGATCGTCAACGACAGCGAGAACCGGCAGGCATTGCACACGCTGCTGCGCGTCCCCGCCGGCACGTCGATGCCCGCGAGGCTGGTGCCGCTGGAGGGCGCGGTGCGCGCGATGCGCGCGCGCTGTGCGGCGTTCGTGCAGGCGGTGCACACCGCGAAGCGCCGCAGCGCCACCGGCGCGCGCTTCACGGACGTGGTCAACATCGGCATCGGCGGCAGCGACCTGGGGCCCGCCATGGCGGTCGAAGCGCTCAAGCCGTACCACACCGGCCATTTGCGCTGCCATTTCGTCTCGAACGTGGACGGCACCCAGCTCGCGGACCTGGCGAGCGAGCTCGACCCCGCGCGCACGCTGTTCATCGTCTGTTCCAAGACCTTCACGACGCAGGAGATGCTCGCAAACGCGCGCCGGGCGCGGACCTGGGTCGTGGAGAAGCTGGGGGAGGCCGCGGTGCGTACACACTTCGCGGCGGTGTCCACCAACGGCAGGGCCATGGACGAGTTCGACGTCGCCGGCGACGCGCGCTTCGAGATGTGGGACTGGGTCGGCGGGCGTTACTCGATGTGGTCGGCCGTGGGGCTCGCGCTGGAACTCGCGATCGGCACGCAGCGCTTCGAGGAGATGCTGGCCGGCGCGCACGCCATGGACCAGCACTTTCGACACGCCGAGCCGCACGAGAACCTGCCGGTGCTCGCCGGGCTGATCGCCCATTGCAACCGCAACGTGCAGGGCTGTGCGAGCCACGCCGTGCTGCCGTACAGCCAGCGCCTCGCGCGTCTGCCCGCTTACCTGCAGCAGCTCGAGATGGAGAGCCTCGGCAAGTCGGTCATGCGCGACGGCGGGGAAGTCGTCGGCGACACCGGCGCCGTGATCTTCGGCGAGCCGGCTTCGAATGCGCAGCACTCGTTCTTCCAGCTGCTGCACCAGGGCACCGCGCAGGTGAGCATGGACCTGCTGCTGCCGCTCACCGGGGCGGCCGACGCGGCCGCCGATGAGCTGGTCATCGCCAATTGCCTGGCGCAGGCGCAGGCGTTCATGGCCGGGCACGAAGCGGACGATCCCCAGCGCCGGCATCCCGGCAGCCGGCCGGTCTCCCTGCTGGTGTTCCCTCGACTGGACCCTGCGATGCTCGGCAGGCTGGTGGCCTTCTACGAGCACCGGGTGTTCGTGCAGTCGGTGCTGTGGGACATCAATCCCTTCGACCAGTGGGGCGTGGAACTCGGCAAGAGACTCTGCGCGGACCTGTTGCCGCTCGGCGCTGCCGAGCCGCCTGCGCCGCTGGCAGGCCTCTGCGACTGGATCCTGCGGCAGCGCTGACTTTACGGGCTATCCGCCTTGGGCTAGTCTGCCTGTCACTTTTTCAAGCAGAATCAGGCGACTAACTTGCGCGTCACGATATTCGGCTCGGGCTATGTCGGCCTCGTCACGGGCGCCTGCCTGGCGGACGCCGGCAACGACGTCATCTGCGTGGACGTGGACGAGGCCAAGGTCGCCCGGCTCAACGCCGGCGAGACGCCGATCCATGAGCCGGGCCTCGACGAGCTGATCGCCCGCAACCGCAAGAAGGGACGACTGCGTTTCACGACCGACGCCAAGGCCGGGGTCGCGCACGGGCTGTTCCTGATGATCGCGGTCGGCACGCCGCCTGATGAGGACGGTTCCGCCGACCTGCGGCACGTGCTCGCGGTCGCGCGCACGGTCGGCGAGCACATCGGCGAATACAAGGTCGTGATGACCAAGTCGACGGTGCCGGTCGGCACCGCCGACAAGGTCAAGGCGACCATCGCGGCGACCCTGCTGGCGCGCGGCGCGCAGGTCGAGTTCGACGTCGTTTCCAATCCGGAATTCCTGAAGGAAGGCGCGGCGATCGCCGACTTCATGAAGCCGGACCGCATCGTCGTCGGCACCGACAACCCGCGCACCGCGGAGCTGCTGAAGGCGCTCTACGACCCGTTCACGCGCAACCACCAGCGCATGATCGTCATGGACCTGCGCTCGGCAGAACTCACCAAGTACGCCGCGAACGCGATGCTCGCGACCAAGATCAGCTTCATGAACGAGCTGGCCAACCTGGCCGAGAAGGTCGGCGCCGACATTGAAAAGGTGCGCAACGGGATCGGCTCGGACCCGCGCATCGGGTATTCCTTCATCTATCCGGGCGCCGGTTACGGGGGATCGTGTTTCCCGAAGGACGTCAAGGCGCTGGAGCGCTCGGCGCGCGATGCGGGGCAGGAGGCGCGCCTGCTGGCGGCGGTGGAGGCGGTCAACGAGCTGCAGAAGCGCGTGCTGTTCCAGAAGATCTCGCGCTTCTTCGGCGGCAAGCTCGCCGGCAGGACGATCGCGGTCTGGGGGCTCGCATTCAAGCCAAACACGGACGACATGCGGGAGGCCCCCTCGCGCGTGCTGATGGAAGCGCTCTGGTCCGCCGGGGCAAAGGTGCGGGCCTATGATCCGGTCGCGATGGAGGAGACCGCCCGCATCTACGGCAAGCGCGCGGACCTGGCGCTTTGCAAGGGCGCTCCCGAGGCGCTCGAGGGCGCGGACGCGCTCGCCATCTGCACGGAGTGGCAGGAGTTCCGCAGTCCTGACTTCGAGCAGATCAAGTCCTCGCTGAAGCAGGCCGTGATCTTCGACGGCCGCAATCTCTACGATCCAGCGTTCCTGGCGGGGCAGGGCATCCGCTACTTTGCAATCGGGCGTGGCGAACCCTTGACGGCCTGAGCCCGATGGCCTGGGAAATCTGGTTCACCCTCGCGATCGTCGTGACCGTGCTGGTCATGCTCGCGACGACCCCGGCGCCGACCGAAGTCGTGCTGCTGGGCGCCATGATCGTGCTTTCCATCGCGGGCATCGTGTCCCCCTCGCAGGCGCTCTCCGGCTTCTCGAGCCCCGGCGTGATGACCATCGCGGCGCTGTACGTCGTGATCGCCGGCTTGCGGGAGACCGGCGCGATGAGCTGGTTCTCGCAGATGGTGTTCGGTCGTCCCAGGAGCCTGCTGTCGGCGCAGGCGAAGCTGCTGGGCGCGGGCAGCCTGCTGTCCACCGTCATCAACAACACGCCGGTGGTCGCGATGTTCATCCCGGTCGCGCAGGAGTGGGCGGCGCGCTACGGGCTGCCGATCTCGCGCCTGCTCCTGCCGCTCAACAACGTGGTGGTGCTGGCGGGCATGTGCACGCTGATCGGCACCAGCACCAACCTCGCGGTCTATGGACTGCTGATCCAGCAGCGGCCGGACGCGCACATCGGGCTGTTCGACCTCATCTGGGTCGGCCTGCCGCTGACCATCGCCGGCTTCATCTACGTCTTCGCGTTCTCGCGCCGGCTGCTCCCGGACCGGCAGGGGCCGATGGAGCAGCTCGAGAACGCGCGCGAGTACGCGTTCGAGGTGCGCATCCACTCCGGGCCGCTGGTCGGCAAGACCATCGCCGAGGTCGGACTGCGCAACCTCAAGAGTGCCTACGTGCTGGAGATCCAGCGTGGCGAGGCGTTGCTGACCTCGGTCGGCCCGGACGAGAAGCTGCGTGCCGGCGACCGGCTCACCTGCGTCGGCGTGGTGGATGCGATCAAGGACCTGCGGCGGATGCCGGGCCTCAGCATCGCGGATGGCCAGGACTTCAAGCTCGACCTGAAACACGCCCAGCGGCAACTCGTCGAAATCGTGCTGTCCGCCACGTCGCCGCTGATCAACCGGACGGTGCGCGAGAGCCATTTCCGCGACCTCTACGGCGCCGCCATCCTTTCGATCTCCCGCGAGGGCGGGCGCATCCCGGGCAAGGTCGGCGACATCGTGTTCCGGCCTGGCGACACGCTGCTGGTCGAGGCCGGTTCGACCTTCGCCGACAAGCACAAGTACAGCCGCGACTTCCTGCTGGTGAGCGCGCTGCAGGACTCGGCTCCGCCGGACTTCCGGCGTGCACCGCTGGCGCTCGGCATCCTGATCCTCATGATCGTCGCCGCGACGCTGGAGTGGGTGCCGCTGTTCGAGGCCTCGTTCATCGCCGCCGGCCTGATGGTGGCGACCGGCTGCCTGACGATGCAGATCGCGACCCGCAGCATCGAGTACCACATCGTGGCGGGCGTCGCCGCCTCGTTCGCGCTCGGCGTCGCGCTGATCGAGTCGGGGGCCGCCGGCCTGGTCGGCGACGCGCTGCTGACGCTTGCCGCCGGGGACCCGTTGCTGGTGCTCGCAGCGCTGTACCTGGTGACGGTCATCGTGACCGAGCTGATCACCAACAACGCCGCCGGCGTGCTGATGTTCCCGATTGCGCTCGCGATCGCGGACGCGGCCGGCGTGTCCTACATGCCGTTCGTGATCGCGGTGATGGTGGGCGCATCCTGCGGTTTCATCACGCCGATCGGCTACCAGACCAACCTGATGGTGTACGGCCCGGGCGGCTACCGATTCATGGACTACGTGCGCTTCGGGCTGCCATTGAATCTTGCCTGCGGAATCATCACGTTGCTGATCGTCCCGAAGGTGTGGCCGTTTTGAGCGCGCAACCCGATCGCATGACGCAGCTGCGGCGGCTGGAGGCCGAGGGCGTCTACATCATCCGCGAGGTCGCCGCCGAGTTCGACAACCCGGTGATGCTCTATTCGATCGGCAAGGACAGCTCGGTGCTGCTGCACCTGGCGCGCAAGGCCTTCCATCCGGGCAAGCTGCCGTTCCCGCTGATGCACATCGACACAACCTGGAAATTCCGGGAGATGATCGAGTTCCGCGACCGTACGGCGCGCGAGCTCGGCCTCGACCTGATCGTGCACGTGAACGAGGAAGGCGTGCGCGCGGGCGTCACGCCGTTCACGCACGGCGCCAAGTACACCGACATCATGAAGACCGAGGCGCTGAAAGCCGCGCTGTCGAAGCATCGGTTCGACGCGGCCTTCGGCGGCGCGCGCCGCGACGAGGAGAAGTCGCGCGCCAAGGAGCGCGTGTTCAGCTTCCGGGATTCGCAGCATCGCTGGGACCCGAAGAACCAGCGGCCGGAGCTGTGGAACGTCTACAACGGCCGCATCCACCAGGGCGAGAGCATCCGCGTGTTCCCCTTGTCCAACTGGACGGAGCTGGACGTCTGGCTCTACATCCACCTCGAGAAGATTCCGGTCGTGCCGCTCTACTTCGCAAAGCCGCGGCCGGTGGTGGACCGCGACGGCATGCTGATCCTGGTGGATGACGGGCGCATGAAGCTGCGCGAGGGCGAAAAGCCGCGCATGGAAATGGTGCGGTTCCGGAGCCTGGGCTGCTACCCGCTCTCGGGGGCGGTGCGGTCGCAGGCCGCCAATCTCACCTCCGTCATCGAGGAGATGCTCGTCACCCGCACCTCGGAGCGCCAGAGCCGCGCGATCGACTTCGACCAGGCCGCGGCGATGGAAATGCGCAAGCGCGAGGGGTATTTCTGATGGCGGCGCCGTCGCTCGCCGAGTTCCTGCGCCGCCACGAGGCGAAGGAGCTGCTGCGCTTCATCACCTGCGGCAGCGTGGACGACGGCAAGAGCACGCTGATCGGCAGGCTGCTGCACGACACGCAGCAGATCCTCGAGGACCAGCTCGCGGCCGTGACCTCGGACAGCCGCAAGTGGGGCACCACCGGCGGGGACGTGGATCTCGCGCTGCTGGTGGACGGGCTGCAGGCCGAGCGCGAGCAGGGCATCACGATCGACGTCGCCTACCGCTACTTCGACACCGACCGGCGCAAGTACATCATCGCCGACTGCCCGGGGCACGAGCAGTACACGCGCAACATGGCGACCGGCGCCTCGACCGCGGACCTGGCGGTGATCCTGGTGGACGCCAGCCGCGGCGTACAGGTGCAGACCCGCCGGCATGCGTACATCGTCTCGCTGCTGGGAATCCGGCACGTCGTGGTCGCGGTCAACAAGATGGACCTGGTCGGCTACGACGAGGCCGCATTCCGCGGGATCCGCGACGAATGCCTGGCGATCCACGGCATCCGCGGAGTGGACGCGAAGGTCGTGCCCGTGTCTGCGCTCAAGGGCGACAACGTGGTCGCGCGCGGGGCCGGAATGCCGTGGTACACCGGCCCGACCATCATCGAGTGGCTGGACAGCGTGGACGTGAGCGGCGACCAGGCGCTCGCGGACCTGCGGCTGCCGGTCCAGTACGTCAATCGCCCTGACGCGTCCTTCCGCGGCTACGCCGGCACGGTCGCCGCCGGGCGCATTGCGGTCGGCGACCCGGTCATGGCCGTGCCTTCGCGGCGGCTCTCGCGCGTGCGCGAGATCGTGCGCTTCGACGGCAATCCGCCCGACGCGGGCGCGGGGCTGGACGTGACGGTCACGCTCGAGGACGAGATCGACATCAGCCGCGGCGACTTGCTGGTGCACCCGGACCGCTCGCCCTCGGTCGGGCGCATCTTCGATGCGCACCTCATCTGGATGAGCGACTCGCCGCTGCTGCCGGGCAAGCAGTACGAGTTCAAGCTGTCGCACCGGTATCTGCGCGGCACGGTCGAGAGCATCCACCACCGGGTGGACGTCAACGACCTGTCCGAGCACGCGGCGGCGGAGCTGAATTTGAACGAGGTAGGCCTGTGCCGCATCGTGCTGGCGGAGCAGACGGCCTTCGACACCTACGCGACCTGCCGCAGCACCGGCGCGTTCATCGTCGTGGACCGCCTGAGCCATGCGACGGCCGGCGCCGGCATGATCCTGCGCAGCGCCGCGCCGCAGGGCGCGCACCACGACGTGTCGGTGTTCTGGCAGCCGACGCGCGTGCGCCACGAGCAGCGCGCGAACCAGAAGGCGCAGCAGCCCTGCATCCTCTGGTTCACCGGGCTCTCGGGTGCCGGCAAGTCCACCATTGCGAACGCGGTCGAGCAGGCGCTGTACCTGCGCGGGCACCATTCCTACCTGCTCGACGGCGACAACATCCGCCACGGGCTCAACAAGGACCTGGATTTTTCCGACGCCGGGCGGGTCGAGAACATCCGCCGCATCGGCGAGGTCGCCAAGCTGTTCGTGGACGCGGGCCTGATCGTGGTGACCGCGTTCATCTCGCCGTTCCGCAGCGACCGGCGCATGGTGCGCGAGCTGGTGCAGCAGGGCGAGTTCGTCGAGGTGTTCGTCAACACGCCGATCGAGGTCTGCGAGCAGCGCGACCCCAAGGGACTGTACGCGAAGGCCCGCGCCGGCCAGATCCCGAACTTCACCGGCGTGACATCGCCCTACGAGGCGCCGGAGGCCGCGGAAATCGAGATCGACACCTCAAAGCTGACGGTCGCCGAGGGCGTGGACCGCGTGATCCGGTATCTTGAGGCCCACGGACGCTTGAAGAACTAGGCGAGGGATGCTGATTCCAGTCATTCTGTCGGGTGGGGCGGGCACGCGGTTGTGGCCGCTGTCACGCGAGCTTTATCCAAAGCAGTTCCTGCCGCTCACGGGCGAGCGCACCATGATCCAGGAGACCGCGCTGCGCGCCGTCGGCATGCCCGGTGTCGCCGACCCCATCGTCGTCTGCAATGAGTCGCACCGTTTCCTGGTCGCGGAACAGCTGCGCGAGGTCGGCGTCGTGCCGCAGGCGATCCTGCTCGAGCCCATCGGGCGAAACACGGCGCCGGCCGTCGCGGTCGCCGCCTTCGCCGCGCTCGCGGCGGCCGGTGATCGCGACGAACCGCTGCTGCTGGTGTTGCCGGCGGATCACGTCATCGAGGACGTGGGCGCGTTCCGGCGCGCGGTCGAAACGGCGCTGCTTGCGGGGCGGCGCGGGCGCTTCGTGACTTTCGGTATCGTCCCGACGCGGCCCGAGACGGGTTACGGCTACATCCGCAGGGGACTCGCGAGCGGACCCTCGCTCGAGGTCGCCGCCTTCGTCGAGAAGCCGGATGCGGCCAAAGCCGCGCATTTCGTCGCGTCCGGGGACTACCTCTGGAACAGCGGCATGTTCCTGCTGCCGGCCCGCGGCTACCTGGAGGAACTGCGGCGGCTGGATGCGCCCATGCACGAGGCCTGCGAGCGGGCGTGGACAGCGGCCGCGCGCGACCTCGATTTCGTGCGCCTGGACAAGGCGGGTTTCGAAGCCTGCCGTTCCGACTCGATCGACTATGCGGTCATGGAAAAGACGAACCGGGCAGCGCTCGTGCCGCTGGACGCCGGCTGGAGCGATGTCGGCTCCTTCGCGTCGCTGCAGGACGCGCTGCCGGGCGACGCGGCGGGAAATGTCACGCGCGGCGACGTGCTGACCGAGGACACCAGGGACAGCCTGCTGTTCTCGAGCGAGCGCCTGGTCGCTGCGATCGGCCTCGAGGGCCATGTGGTGATCGAGACCAAGGACGCGGTGATGGTGGCCCCCAGGGCGCGCGTGCAGGACGTCAAGCGCCTGGTCGAACGCATGAAGCAGGCGGGGCGCAGCGAGCCCGGCCTGCACCGCGAAGTGTTCCGGCCCTGGGGCAGCTACGACAGCATCGACGCCGGCCCGCGCTTCCAGGTGAAACGCCTGACCATCAAGCCCGGCGCGAAGCTCTCGTTGCAGCGCCACCGGCATCGCGCCGAGCACTGGGTCGTGGTGAAGGGCAGGGCGCGCATCACCCGCGACGCCGAGGTCTTTGATCTCTCCGAGAACGAATCCACCTACATCCCGGTCGGCGCGGTGCACCGTATCGAGAATCCCGGCGCCGAGCCGCTGCAGATCATCGAGGTGCAGTCCGGCGGCTACCTCGGCGAGGACGACATCGAGCGGCTCGAAGACAACTACGGGCGCAAGGGAAGAAGCGATTGACCGTCGCCATCGACCTGATCGCCGCGGCGCGGCCCAACTTCATGAAGATTGCGCCGCTCTGGCACGCGCTTGCGCGCGAGGACTGGTGCCGTCCGCGTATCGTGCACACCGGCCAGCACTACGACCCGAACATGTCGGATGCGTTCTTCCGCGATCTCGGGCTGCCGGAGCCGCATTTGCACCTCGGGGTCGGCAGCGGATCGCATGCCGAGCAGCTGGGCGGCGTGATGATCGCCTACGAACGCGCGCTGGCCGAGACGCGGCCGGACTGGATCGTGGTGGTCGGCGACGTCAACTCGACCGCCGCCTGCTCGCTGGTCGGCGCCAAGCTGTGGATCCCGGTGGTGCACCTGGAGGCGGGGCTGCGCAGCCGCGACCGCCGCATGCCGGAGGAGATCAACCGGCTGGTGACGGATGCGATCGCCGACGTGCTGTGGACCCCGTCGCCGGATGCGGACGAGAACCTGCTGGCCGAGGGCGTGCCGGCGGGGAGGATCGACCGCGTCGGCAACATCATGATCGACTCCTACGAGCTGATGCGCCCGCGCATCGATGCGGCCGGCACGCGCGCCGCGATGAGACTGACCGGCCTGCGCTACGGCGTCGTGACCCTGCACCGGCCGTCGAACGTGGATGATGCGGCATCGCTCGCGCTGCTCGTGGACGGGCTGCTGAAGGTGGGCCGGCGGCTGCCGCTGGTGTTCCCGCTGCACCCGCGCACGCGCAAGAAGCTCGACGAGTTCGGGCTGACGGCGCGGTTCCAGGGCAGCGCCGTCAGGCTGACCGAACCGCTGTCCTACATCGAGTTCATAAACCTGGTCAGCGGTTGCGCGCTCGCGATCACCGATTCCGGCGGCGTGCAGGAGGAGACCACCTACCTCGGCATTCCCTGCCTCACGCTGCGCGAGAACACCGAGCGGCCGATCACCGTGTCGCAGGGCACCAATCGCCTGGTCAGGCCGGCCGACCTCGATCGGGCGGCGGGCGAGGCGCTGTCGGGAACATGGACCCGCGGGGCGAAGCCGGACCTGTGGGACGGCAAGACGGCGCTGCGGTGCGTGGAAGCCCTGCGCAGGCGGCAGGCGGCGCGCGTGGGCAGCGGGTGAGCGCTGTGCGTATTATGACCGTAGCCCTCGGCGCCGGGGACTGACCGCCCGCATCCAGGCGGGCGCCGTCCATCCGGGACGCAGACAGGGCAGCGGCGGGTTTGTGATGATCGTCGCGTTTCGCCGGCCGCGGCCTGCCTAACGTGTGCTGTGGGCGTCGCAGAACGGGCTGGACAGGGGATGGGCGGAATGGATCTCTCGGGATGCTTCAAGGCCTATGACGTCCGCGGCCGCGTGCCGGAGGAGCTGAATCCCGAGTCCGTGTACCAGATCGCGCGCGCCTACGCCCAGTGGCTGATGCCCAAGCGCGTTGCGGTCGGGCGCGACATCCGCCTTTCGAGCGTCGAGCTGCAGCAGGCCCTGATGCGCGGCCTGAACGACTCGGGCGTGGACGTCGTGGACATCGGCCTGTGCGGCACCGAGTGCGTCTACTTCGCGACTTTCTCGCTCAAGCTCGACGGCGGCGTGATGGTCACCGCGAGCCACAACCCGCCCGACTACAACGGCCTCAAGTTCGTGCGCGAGGATTCGCGGCCGGTCAGCGCGGACACCGGCCTGCAGGACATCCGCGTGCTGGCGGAGGCGGGCATCTTCGAGCCCTCGCCGCGGCGCGGCAACATCGTGCCGTTCGAGATCATGCCGTCGTGGCGCGACCACGTGCTGGGCTACGTGGACCTCGAAAGGCTCAAACCGCTCACCATCGTCGCGACCGCGGGCAACGGCGGCGCCGGCCTCGCGCTCGACATGCTCGAGGACCAGCTGCCGTTCCGCTTCATCAAGATCCACCACGAGCCGGACGGCGAGTTCCCGAACGGCGTGCCGAACCCGATGCTGGAGGAGAACCGCGAGGTCACGGCGCGCAACGTGCGCCTCGCCAAGGCGGACCTCGGCATCGCCTGGGACGGCGATTACGACCGCTGTTTCTTCTTCGACGAGGACGGCCGGTTCATCGACGGCTACTACGTCATCGGCCTGCTGGCGTCGTCTTTCCTGGAACGTGAGCCGGGCGCAAAGATCTTGCACGACCCCAAGCTGACCTGGAACATCCAGAGCCTCGTGCGCGAGGCCGGCGGCCGGCCGGTGCAGTGCCGCTCGGGCCACGCGTTCATGAAGGACTGCATGCGCAAGGCGGACGCGGCCTACGGCGGCGAGACCAGCTCGCACCACTACTTCCGCAACTTCGCCTATTGCGACAGCGGCATGATCCCCTGGCTGGTGATGGCGCAGGTGCTGTGCCGCACCGGCAAGCCGCTGTCGATGCTGGTGAACGAGCGCATGAAGATGTTCCCGTCGAGCGGCGAGATCAACCGCACCATCCGCGACGTGCGCGGAGCGGTCGAGGCCGTGCGCCAGCGCTTCGTGCCGGGTTCGGTGCGGGTCGAGAACGTGGACGGGCTCTCGGTCGAGCACCCGCGCTGGCGCTTCAACCTGAGAAGCTCGAACACAGAGCCGCTCCTGCGCCTCAACGTCGAGTCGCGTGGCGACCGCGCGCTGATGCAGGAAATGACCGCCGAAATCCTCGCGATCGTCGACCGCTACGCTTAATTGGGGACGCATCCCGTTTAAGAGCTGACGCCAGCGAGAATCCGCGGTGCGCGGAAATAAATGGGATGCGTCCCCAATTAGGCGGTCAGGATCAGCTTGGCGGCGGCGATGGTCAGGACGACGGCCATTGCCGCGAGCAGCCACCGGGTTGAGAGGCGCTTCAGGCCGAACCAGGTGCCGGTGATGGCGCCCGCCAGGACCGCGATGATCAGCCAGGGCAGCTCCGCCGGCAGCGATGCCCAGGTGGCCGTGCCCGCGGCCAATGCCACCGTCGAATTGGCCAGGATGAAGGGGGCCGATATTCCGCCCGTGTGCCGGGGCCCGGCCCAGCCGGCCAGCAGCACGATCGGGGACAGAAAGATGCCACCGCCCGTGCCCGTCAGGCCCGACAGCAGGCCGATGAGGGCGCCACAGACGATCGCGGGAGCCAGGGGAATGCGGGCCGCTTGCGCCGGGTCCTCGGCGGCCGCGCCGCCCCAGGCCCGCCAGCCGAGGATCACGGCGGACAGCGCAAGGGCGATGCCCGCAAGCACGAAATAGAGATTGGCGGTCAGGCGCAGCGAGCCGCCCAGGGCCGCCAGCGGTACCGAGCCGAGCAGGAACGGCCACAACGCGCGCCAGTTGAAATACCCGGCTTGCCAGAAGCGCCAGGTCGTGAACAGGGCGACCAGGATGTTGAGCGCGAGCGCGGTCGGCCGCATGGTCGCGGCCGCGACGCCGACCAGGGCCATCGCAGCCAGGTAGCCCGATGCCCCGGCATGGCCCACGCTCGTATAGAGCGCGGCCAGCGCGAAGAAGGCAGGCAGCAGGATGAGGAGCTGTTCGGGAGTCATCGCGGGGAATGGTGGTGGGCGGTGCAGGGCTTGAACCTGCGACCCCTGCCGTGTGAAAGCAGTGCTCTACCGCTGAGCTAACCGCCCGTAGGGGCTGCGATTTTACGGGTCGGCGGCGGCGGGGGTCAACGCGAAAAGATGCGGACGTGTCACGCCGGCCAGCAGCGGCATCGGCGATAATTCGCTGCCTGTCCGCTGCCTGGAGTCCCTCATGTCCCTGCCCGCGCCCGTCAAGCTGAGCGTCCCGCTGCTCGACCTCAAGCTGCAGTACGAGGCACTGAAGCCGGAGCTCGAACGCGCGTTGCTGCAGGTGGCCGCCTCGCAAATGTTCATCCTCGGCCCGGCGGTCAAGTCGCTCGAGGCCCGGCTCGCCGAGTACACGCAGTGCAAGTTTGCGGTCGGCGTGTCGTCCGGCACGGATGCGCTGCTGCTCGCTCTCATGGCGCTCGACATCGGCCACGGCGACGAGGTGCTGACCAGCCCCTACAGTTTCTTCGCGACCGCCGGCACCATCGCGCGCACCGGCGCGCGGCCGGTGTTCCTCGACATCGATCCGGTCAGCTACAACCTGTCGCCCGCGCGGGTCGCGGAGTTCCTCAGGAAGCGTTGCCGCCGCGATGGCGGCGAAGTGAGGAACCAGGCGACCGGCGGCCGCGTGCGCGCGATCATGCCGGTGCACCTGTACGGGCAGGCGGCGGAGATGGACGAGTTGATGGCGCTCGCGCGCGAGTACGGGCTGCGCGTCATCGAGGACGCGGCGCAGGCGCTCGGCACCGAGTACAAGGGCCGCCGCGTCGGTTCGTTCGGCGACGTCGGCTGCTTCTCGTTCTTCCCGAGCAAGAACCTTGGCGCATTCGGCGACGCCGGCTTGTGCAGCGCCAACGACCCCGACCTCGCGGAGCGGCTGCGGATCATGCGCGTTCACGGCGGCAAGCCGAAGTACTACCACAAGGTCATCGGCGGCAATTTCCGCATCGACGAGATCCAGGCCGCGGTGCTCGACGTCAAGCTCGGCCATCTCGAGGCCTGGCATGCCGGCCGGCAGCGCAACGCCGCGTACTACGACCGCGCCTTCGCCAGGGCCGGCATCGGCGGCCGCGTGACGACGCCGGTGACGCTGCCGGGCCACCGGCACATCTACAACCAGTACATCCTGCGGGTGCCACAGCGCGACGCGCTGCGCACCTATCTCGCGGATTGCGGCATCGGCACCGAGATCTACTATCCGGTGTCGCTGCACATGCAGGAATGCTTCGCCTACCTCGGCTACCGCCCGGAGGACTGCCCCGAGTCCGCGCGCGCGGCGAGGGAGACGCTGGCGGTGCCGATCTACCCGGAGCTGACGGAAACGCAGCTCCAGCACGTGGTGGATTCGGTCGCGCGGTTCGTGCAGGCGCTGTGAGGATCAGGCGCGGGCCGGCTCCGGCGTGAGCACGCGCCGGGGCGGCGCCTCGCGCAGGCGTCGCGCGTGCTCGCGCATCGTGACGATCTCATAGCGGCTGGCGAGCGTGCCGACGACGTCGTCGACGATGGCCAGCTTGCGTTGGAGCGGCAGGTCCATGCCGGGGAAGAAGGACAGCGCCGGGCAATCCTCCCGTCCGAGAAAGTCCAGCGGGTGCAGCAGGATGGAGGGCGCGGTCCGCGTAAGGCGGAACATGCCGAGCGCAACGCGCCAGTACCCGCGCGCGGCGAGCCGCGAGTACTTGCTGAGGTAGAGCACGTAGCTCAGGTGCACCGGGATCTTTGCGAGCGGCATGGTCGTGACCGGGATCTCGAGCAGTTCCTGCTGCCCGAGGTTCCAGCGGAACGGCTTGACCGGCCGGAAGGCGTCGGCAAACGTGCCGAACAGCGCCTTGCGCTGCTGCTTCTCCTCCTTGCTGAGGCGGCTGGTCGCGAAGAAGTAGGCACGGGCGAGCGGGTTCAGCGCGTTCGGGAACACCGTGCAGTCGTATTCATAGCCGCGGCGCGCCAGCACGCGCAGCGTGGTGCCGGACAGGCTGAAGCCGGGACCGCGGAAGCCGACCGGCCGGTGGCCGGTCGCCGCGACCAGCGCCTGCTCGGCGCGCTCGAGCTCCTGCTCGAGTTCCTGCTCCGAGTACAGGTGCAGCCAGGGCTCGTGCAGGAAGCTGTGGCTGCCGATCTCGTGGCCGGCCCGCGCGATCTCGGCGATCCACGGCCGGTGCTTCTCGAGCGCCGCATCCTGGCCGACGATGAAGAAGGTGATCGTCAGCCGGCGCTGCGCGAGAAATTCCAGGATGCGCGGCACGGCCACGTCGAAGTACGACGGATACTCCCGCCACGCGCCGTCGCCATGGGTCTTCATGTAGGACCACTGGTTGTCGAGGTCCAGCGACAGGCTCGCAAACGGCTTCATGGGCGATCGGATTCCATGGCGCACATCGTGCGGGAAGATTATCGGTCAGCCCGGCGCTGCGCCAGCATGCGCAGGATGGCTTCGACAATGCGCTCGGCTGCGTGTCCGTCGCCGAACCAGCGCTCGATGTGCTGGTCCGTCGTCGTGCCACCGCCACCCGCGGCCGCCCGGGTCGCCGCTGCGACGGCGCGCTCGCGGTCGAGCCCGACCACCACGTTGCCGCCGGCCTCGACGGTTTCAGGCCATTCCGTCTCGTCGCGCAGCGTCACGCAGGGCGTGCCGAGGAACAGGGCCTCCTTCTGCAGGCCGCCCGAATCGGTGAGCACCAACTGCGCGTTGCCAACCAGGCGCAGCATGTCGAGATAGCCGAGCACTGGCACGAGGCGCAGTCGCGGATGCGCAGCCCAGTCTCCGGCGCCGCCGCCGTCGAGTTGCGCGCGGGTGCGGGGGTGCACGGGGAAAACCAGCGTGACGCCGCTGCCGGCCACCGAGTTCAGGATTTCGAGTGCGCCTCGCAGGCGTTCCCCTGCGGTGTTCTCGGCACGGTGCAGCGTGACGACGCCATAGGAGCGCGGCTCGAGGCCGAGACTTTCCAGCACGCGTGACCGTTCGCCGGCCACCGCCAGGTTGTGGCGGACCGCATCGAGCATCACGTCGCCGGTGAACACGGCCCGATTTCCGAGCTGCTCCGCCTGGAGATGGCGCATGGCGGTCAGGGTCGGCGCCAGCAGCAGGTCCGAGATGTGGTCGGTGGCGACGCGGTTGATTTCCTCGGGCATGCGCCGGTTGAAGCTGCGCAAGCCGGCCTCCACGTGGACCACGGGAACGTGCAGCTTGGCGGCAGCGAGCGCGCCTGCGATGGTCGAGTTGGTGTCGCCGTAGACGACGACGGCATCCGGCCGCGCCTTCAGCAGCAGCGCCTCGATGCCTTCCAGCATCCTCGCCGTCTGCACACCATGCGATCCCGAACCGACACCAAGGTCGAAGTCGGCGCGGGGGATGCCGAGTTCCTCGAAGAAGACGTCGGACATGCCCGGATCGTAGTGCTGGCCGGTGTGCACGATCCGGTCTTCGATCGGTTCTCCGGCGCCCGCATTGTGCCGTGCGATGGCGCGGCACACCGGCGCGATCTTGACGAACTGCGGCCGCGCCCCGACGACGGAAACGAGCTTCGCCACGATCTTCTCAGGCCGGCACGAGCGTGTGCCCGGAGCGGTGGTAGCGCCGGCTGCAGGCGGCGCAGGCTACGTCCTCGCGGTCCTGCGGGCCGGTCCCGCATTCGAGCTGCACCCCGCACCAGCAGGTGAAGCCGCGGACCCGCGCCGGATTGCCGTACACGGTCGCGTAGGGCGGCACGTCGCGCGTGACGACGGCGCCCGCCCCGACGAAGCAGTACTCGCCGAGGGTCACGCCGCAGACGATGGTCGCATTGGCGCCGATGCTGGCGCCGCGCCGCACCAGGGTGCGCCGGTACTCGTCCTTGCGCTCGATGAAGGAGCGGGGATTCACCACATTGGTGAACACCATGGACGGGCCCAGGAAGCAGTCGTCCTCGATCTCGACGCCGGTGTAGATCGACACGTTGTTCTGGATCTTGACGTTGCGCCCGACGGTGCAGCGCGGCGAGATCACGACGTTCTGGCCGATGTTGCATTTCTCGCCGATGCGGCAGTCCTTCATCACGTGGCTGAAGTGCCAGATCTTCGTGCCCGCGCCGATCTCGCAGGGCTGGTCGATGACGGCCGTCTCGTGGGCGAACCAGGGGCGGGTGTCGGCGTTCATCTGCTTGCTGGCTCCGGGTCGAAGTCGCGGCCGCACTCGCCGAAGAACCGGTTGACGTTGCGGATGACTTCGTTGTTGTTGAGGGTGTTGTTGACGAATTGCGCCGTGTTGACCACGTAGAAGTCCGGGTGCCGCGTGCGCGCGGGCTGCACCAGGGAAGAATAGCCGAGCACCTGCAGCGGCTGCACCTTGACCGCACGGTTGATGTGGACGGCCTCGATGCCCGCCGCCTCGATGTCCGGATACATGGTGGACAGCGCGGGCAGAAAGCTGTCCCGGATCTCCTGGTCCGGCGCTCGCAGCAGGGCATCGTCCGAGAGGATGTACTTCGGCAGGTAGGTCAGGTGCAGGCCGGCCGTTTCCGACGGATCGACGACCGTGCTCATGCCGATCACGCCGGTGAACGGGATGCTCTCGTCGCCGATGTTGAGCACGTAGTAAGGCGTGAACGGGCGGCGCGTGACGACCGCCATGCAGACCACGCCCAGATACTCCACGTCCTTGCCGCCGGCCGGCACTTCCACGAGCGCATGGTCGGCGGTGTCGCGCAGCACGTTGGTCGGCCCGGTGAAGACGATCTTGTCGAAGCGCTCGATGCTCCCGTCCACCCGGACCTCCATCCCGCGGTCCGGCCGTGCGCGCACATGCTCGACATTTGCCTTGAGGCGGATTTCTCCGCCGGAGGCTGCGATGCGGTCCTCGACCGCGCGGAAAACGCGCCGGTAGCCTCCCGAGACGTGGCCGAGGTGCTCCTTCTGGGCCGCCGCGTCGCGCGCGGAGAACAGGCGCTTGATGTAGGACCAGATGAAGACCGCCGAGACACGGCGGTAGTTGACGCCCAGCTTGGCGAGCAGCAGCGGCTTCCAGAACTTCTCGAAGGTGGTGCGGCCGCAGGTACGCACCAGCCAGTCCTCGACGGTCACCTTCTCGAGCGCGCGCCAGTCGTCGATGCGCGAGCAATAGAGGATGGTGGCCGCGAGGCGGAACTTGCTCCACAGGGAGAGGGGAGGGAAGCGCAGGAAGTCGATGTTGGTGCTCAGCGAATGAAACCGGCGGTCCACGTAGTAGCCGGTCTGCGTCGGCGTCCAGCGCAACTCACCGCCGAGGCCCAGATCCTGGATGAAGCCAATCAATTCCGAATCGGACGGCAGGATCACGTGGTAGAAACGGTCCCACACGAACCGGCCGAAGTCGTGCCAGGTGGCGAGCCCGCCGGGCTGGTGCGCACGCTCGAGGATGACCGTGCGATGGCCGTTGGCGGCGACGCGCGCCGCGATGGCCATGCCCATCAGGCCGCCGCCGATGATGCCGATGCGCATGGAGCCTGCGGCGTCCGCCGGCAGCGGGGTCAGCCGGCCCGCGCCGCGGTGGCCTGGCGTTGCCACTCGATGGTGCGGGCGAGGCCCTCGTCGAGGCCCACCCGGGCGCGGACGCCGAGCAGCGTCTCGCACTTGCGGATGTCGGGCACGCGGCGCATGACGTCCTCGTACTTCTTGCCCGTGAACGACTCGTAGGGAATGAACTCGATGGCCAGCTCGCCCGGCGTTGCGGACAACTGCTTGACCTTGCGCGCGAGCTCCAGGATCGTGATCTCGTGGTTGGAGCCGATGTTGATCACTTCGCCGTTCGCCTGCGGCCGGATCATGGCCTGGTAGATGCCCTCGACCGTATCGCTGACGTAGGTGAAGCTGCGCGTCTGCTTGCCGTCGCCGTGGATCGGGATCGGCTTGCCGTGCAGCACGCAGTCGATGAATACGGATTGCGGGCCGCCCCACCAGGTGGTGTTCTGCCGCGGTCCGTAGGACCCGAAGAAGCGCAGCACCGTCACCGGGAATCCGTAGGCGTCCTGGTATGCGAAACCCAGGTGCTCGTCGAACAGCTTGGACACCGCGTACGCCCAGCGCGGAGAACTCGACGAACCGATGACCGAGTCGCTGGAATCCTCGCTGAACGGCAGCGCGGGATTGCGGCCGTAGACATCCGAGGTGGAGGCGAGCACGCACTTGCAACCCAGCTTGCGCGCAAGGTCCAGTACGACCTCGGTTCCGCGATAGTTGATCTTGAGGGTGTCGATCGCCTTGCCGTAACGCGGGATCTTGAATGCGGCGAGGTGCAGGATGCAGTCGAAGTCCTTCCCGGCGTCGTCGAATGCATCGCTGCGCGTGACGTCGCGCTGCAGGAACCGCAGTCCCGGATGGTCGAGCAAAGGCCCGAGGTTGTCCCGCCGGCCCATCGAAAGATCGTCGATGGCGACGACTTCGTGCCCGTCGGCGAGCACGCGCTCGAGCAGGTTCGAACCGAGGAAGCCCGCCGCCCCGGTGACGAGAAACTTGCGTGGACGCTCTGTCGCCATGAGTGTTGCCTGCCGGGACCGGGTTGAGATACGGCGGCCGCGGCCGACCGCAGGATTACGGACCAATCAAGTATATTGACCTATCGGGGCACCGCGACGCGAGAGTGGTCACAGTTGAACAATAGTCCTGCCTGGGACGCATTCGTATCGGCTCACCCGCGCGCGACGCTCTACCACACCTGGCGCTGGACCGAACTTGCATCGGTGGCATTCGGCCAGCGGGTGCACCGCCTGACGATCGCGGATCCGTCGGGCAGGCTGGCTGGCGTGCTGCCCCTGGTCGAACAGCGCAGCGTCATCGCGGGACGCAGGCTGGTGTCGCTGCCCTACGTCAATTACGGAGGACCGCTGGGCGACTGCGATGAAACCGAGCAGGCCCTGATCCGGGAGGCGATGCAGCTGGCTGGCGAGCGCGGCATCAGCGAGCTGGAACTGCGGGATGCGATCGCGCGGCCGGCATTCACCACGCGCACGGACAAGGTGACGGTGGAACTCGCGCTTCCGGAAAATGGCGAGATGCTCGGCCAGGCGCTCGGTTCCAAGTTGAGATCGCAGATCCGGCGTGCGGACCGGGAGGCGCCGGAAGTCGCAAGCGGCGGCGCCGACCTGCTCGACGAGTTCTACCCGGTGTTCGCGGCCACCATGCGGGATCTCGGAACCCCCGTGTATCCACGGAAGTTCTTCCGCCTCTTGCTGGAGCGCTGCGCCGCGGATTGCAGCGTCCTGGTCGTCCGACTGCACGGCCGGGCAGCGGCGGCCGCGTTGCTGACGCATTTCCGCGATCGCACCGAGATTCCCTGGGCTGCAAGCCTGCGCGAACTGCGCAACACCTCGGTGAACATGCGCCTGTACTGGGAATGCCTGCTGCACGCCATCGGCCGCGGCAGCAGGGTATTCGACTTCGGCCGCAGCACCGTCGACTCGGGTACCTACGAATTCAAGCTGCAGTGGGGCGGCCGGCCGAGGCAGCTCCATTGGGTCTATCCGCTGGCGTCGGGGGAACCGGCGCCCGCGGGCTCGGGGTGGATGATGCAGCGCGCAAGGTCGCTGTGGTCGCGCCTGCCGCTGCCGGTCGCGAATGCGCTCGGGCCGCTGCTCAGTCCGGGCCTGCCCTGGTAGCGCGATGGGACGCCCGCCATGTACCGTGACGCCATGAGCGTCCGCACCCGTTTCGCGCCGAGTCCCACAGGCCTGCTGCACATCGGCGGCGTGCGCACGGCGCTGTTCTGCTGGCTCTATGCACGCCGGTACGGCGGCACCTTCATCCTGCGCGTCGAGGACACCGATCGCGAGCGTTCCACGCCCGAAGCGGTGCAGGTGATCCTGGACGGCATGGACTGGCTCGGCCTGCACGCCGACGAAGGCCCGTTCTACCAGACCCGGCGCTATCCGCGTTACCGCGAGGTCATTCAGCAGTGGTTGCAGGAAGGCAAGGCTTACCACTGCTATTGCAGCAAGGATGAGCTGGAGCAGATGCGCAATGCCCAGCTCGCGCGCAAGGAGAAGCCGCGTTACGACGGCCGTTGCCGGGAGCGCGGCACGCCGCTCGCCGGCGTGACGCCGGTGGTGCGCTTCAGGAACCCGCTGGAAGGTGTGGTGATCGTGGACGATGCCGTGCACGGCAAGGTCGTGTTCCAGAACGCCGAACTCGACGACCTGATCATCGAGCGCTCGGACGGCAACCCGACCTACAACTTCTGCGTGGTCGTGGACGACTACGACATGAAGGTCACGCACGTGATCCGCGGCGACGACCACCTGAACAACACGCCGCGGCAGATGAACATGCTGCGCGCGATGGGAGTCGAGCCGCCGGTCTACGCGCACCTGCCGATGATCCTCGGGCCCGACGGCACCAAGCTCTCCAAACGTCATGGCGCGGTGTCGGTGCTGTACTACCGCGAGGAGGGCTACCTGCCGGAGGCGCTGCTCAACTACCTCGCACGGCTCGGCTGGTCGCACGGCGACCAGGAGATCTTCACGCTCGAGGAAATGACCGCGCTGTTCGACATCAAGGACGTCAACAAGTCCGCCTCGGCCATCAACCCGGACAAGCTCGCCTGGATCAACCAGCAGCACCTGATGAAGCTGCCGCTGCCGCGCATCGCGCAGGAACTACGCTGGCAGCTGGAGCGGCTCGGCGTGGACGCCTCGACAGGGCCCGCACTCGAGCCGATCGTGGCGGCGCAACGCGAGCGTTCGAAGACGCTCAAGGAGATGGCGCTGGCCAGCCGCTTTTTCTTCGAGGCGCCGCAGAGCTACGACGAGAAGGCGGCGCGCAAGAGCCTGAATGCCGAGACCCGGCCGCTGCTCGAGCAGGCGCGGGCGGCGCTCTCGGGTCTCGAGGCCTGGACGGCGCCGGCCGTGCACGGCGCCATCGAAGCCCTGGCGCAGGCGAGCGGGGCGGGCCTTGGCAAGGTGGCGCAGCCACTGCGGGTCGCGGTGTCGGGGGGCGGCGTCAGCCCGCCCATCGACCAGACCCTGGCGATCCTGGGCCGGGAGGCGGTCTTGGCGCGAGTGGACCGGGCTTTGGACTTCGTCGGGCAGGTGTCGGGAAACTGAACAGTCGCTTGAATCGGTTCTGCTGCGCATTCCGTAACTAATTGAAAGATAAGGTGAACCGTATTCTGGCACGCGGCGTGCATTCTTGGGCGTGAAGGGACAACTTGAGGACGCGTGCCATGTTTCGCCGCATTGCCATCACCACCGCCCTGCTGTTGACCGCCTCCGCGGCCAACGCGACTTTCGTGTCGGTCGATAACGTTTCGCCGACCGAGTCGAGCATCGGTGTGGTATCCAACAACAACTTCCTGGCGCAGCTGGCTGCAGCTGGCGTCACGACTTACTCGCTCGGGTCTTCGCTGGGGGTCAGCGCGGACGGTTGGGTGGACTTCTACTACTACGGGAAGGAAGCCGGCTACCGCAACGTGTTCACCGCAGATGGCGGCAACCTGTATCGCGACAGCGGCGTCAACCCGACCTACCAGAACTACTTCGGTTCGCCGATTTCGATCGGTTCGATGGAAGTGTTCGGCGGTACGGTGCTCGATTTCAGGTTCTGCGCCTACAACGGCAGCACGCAGGTCGGCTGCCTCAGCAACGCGCAGAATGACGCGCGCGGGCTGTTTTCCTTCCAGTCCATCGCCCTCGCGATCAGCGACTGGAGCACCTGGATCCTGTGGGACGATTCCGGCGCCGGTCCGGACGACAACCACGACGACATGATCGTGCGCGCCATCTTCCGGCCGCGGTCGGTGTCCGAGCCGGGCACGCTGGCGCTGGTCGGCCTGGGCCTGATCGGGCTGGGATTTGCCCGCAGGCTGCGCCGCTAAGCGCAAGCACCTTCCAGTCGAGCCTGAGCAAGCGGCGCCCGTGTGGCGCCGTTTGCGTCTGTGGCCCGCGCCCTGGCGTTGCGCTTGATTTCATCGCCGGGCAATTGATACTGGCACGCAGGAGCGGCAGGAGGCGTCGTCGATGGAAACCTTCTTCACCCTGGCGGGCCGGCTCGCAATGGCGGGCGCCCTCGGCCTGGCACTCTTCGCAATCGTCGAATGGATCGCACAGTCGGTCGGTGTCTCGCTCCAGGGACGCGCGTACACGGCCGGCCGCATCCTCGAGTTCGGGGCCATCCTGATGGTCTTCGCGATCGGGCTGCTGCTGCGGGAAATCCTGGCCGAACTGCGCAGGGGCCGCCGCTGAGCGCCGGGGGCCGGGCGGATTCCGCAGGCGCGGCGCAGCCCATCGGCGTCGCGGTCGTGGGCGTGGGCGGCTGGGGCAAGAACCTGGCGCGGAATTTCGCGGAAATCGCCCAGGCCAACCTCAAGTACGTCTGCGACCTGGACGAGAAGCGCCGGCTCGATTTCGCGGCGCGCTTTCCGCGGGTGACTCCGGTCGCGGACCTCGATGTCGTCCTCAAGGACGCCGAAATCCAGGGCGTGGTGATCGCGACCACGGGCCCGGGGCATTTCGCGCTCGCCAAGCGCGCGCTGGAGGCCGGCAAGGACGTTTTCGTCGAGAAGCCGCTGGTCCTCAGCAGCGCGGATGCCCGGGAACTGATCCGGATTGCCGAGGAGCGCCGGCGGCTGCTGATGGTCGGCCACCTGCTCGAGTATCACCCGGTGGTCAATCGCCTGCGCGATATGGTCGCGCGCGAGGAACTCGGCAAGCTGCACTACGTGTACGCGCAGCGGCTGAACCTCGGCACGGTGCGCGGCGACGAGAATGCGATGTGGAATTTCGCGCCGCACGACATCTCCTCGATCCTGTACGTGCTGGGCCGCGAGCCGACCGACGTCGCGGCGCGCGGCCAGTGCTACCTGCAGAAGGGGATCGAGGACGTCGTCTTCCTGACCCTCAATTTCGGCGACGACATGCTGGCCCACATCCACGTGAGCTGGCTCGACCCGCACAAGGTCCGCCGGCTCACCTTCGTCGGCAACCGCAAGATGGCCGTGTTCGACGACCTGGAGCCCACCGAAAAGCTGAAGATCTACGACAAGGGCGCGCAGCTGAACCCGGACTATGGCTCGTTTGCCGAATACGTGAGCCTGCGCTTCGGCGACATCACGATGCCCTACATCAAGATGAGCGAGCCGCTGCGCATCGAGTGCCTGCATTTCCTGGAGTGCATCCGGGAGCGCAAGACCCCCGTCAGCGACGGATACGACGGGCTGCGGGTGGTGCAGGTGCTGGAGGCCGCGCAGGAGTCGCTGATGCAGAACGGCCGGCCGGTGCGACTGGACCAGGAAATCCGTCGTTTCGGCAAGCCCCTGATTTGACACCCGGGACCGCGATCCGCAGAATTCCGGCCCGCTGCGTGGGGCCATAGCTCAGCTGGGAGAGCGCTTGCATGGCATGCAAGAGGTCGGCGGTTCGATCCCGCCTGGCTCCACCAATTATCTTTCCGGGTCCCCATCGTCTAGAGGCCTAGGACACCGCCCTTTCACGGCGGCAACCGGGGTTCGAATCCCCGTGGGGACGCCAGCTAACTGCCTTCCTTGAGATGCTCGACCAGCTTGACGTAGCCCTTCATGGCCACGTCCTTGGTCATACCCTTGCGCGCGGCCCAGGCGTCGTACTTGGCACGGGCCACGAAATCGAATGCGCCGGGGCGATCGCCGGCCACGTCGCCCTCCGTTCCCTGCTTGTAGTACGAGTAGAGCTCGAGCAACGTGTCGTTGTCGGGCTTGGCGGGCAGCTTCTTGGCGGCCGCCTGGGCAGCCTCGAATGCCTTCTTGAGGTCGCTCATGGGGTCATGGCTCCAGGGTGGTTTTTCCTCGGCAGATCAAACAGATGGGCCAAATGTAGCATCTCGGTGGACTGTGACGCAGTTCACGCTCCGGCCAACTTGATCGTCTAGACTGCCGACGGGGTTCGTCAAATCCGCCGACACACCGCAGCCCTGCGGTGCCGGCGCCGTGCGTGGTATGTCAATTCGCATCTTCCGGCACTACATCCAGCTGCCCGTCGTCCTGCTCATATTGCTTGAGGCGGCGCTCGCGGTCATCGCCCTTCAGGCCGCCGCCCACTGGCTGCTGCCGCTCCTCACCGCTGTCGCCTGGCCAGCGGTATCCGTGGAGGAGCAGCTCGTTTTCGCGGGGTTGCTGGTGCTGGCGCAGGCGGCCATGGGGCTGCACAACTCGCGCCTGCGCGCCGGCCCGATCGGCATCTCGCTGCGCCTCGCCCTGGCCGCGGCCACCGCGTTCCTCGGACTCGCCATTCTGGCGTGGCTGTTGCCGGGCTTCGAGATGTCGCAGCCGACCTATGCGGTCGCATTGCTGCTCGCCGTCATCGGCAATTTCGTGCTCCGGTTTGCGCTCGCCCGCTTCCTGCCCAGCGAGCTGTTCAAGCGGCGGGTGCTGGTCTACGGCGCAGGCTGGCAGACCCGGAGCATCAGCGGGCTGAAGCGCCGGACCGACAAGATCGGCTTCCAGATCGTCGGCTACGTGCGCACCGAGGGCGACGCCGTGGCCGGGGCGGAAGCGTTCGAGTTCCAGCCCGGAGAGCTGTTCGCGTTCTGCGAGCGCAATGAGGTGGACGAGATCGTCGTCGCCATGGACGACCGGCGCCGCGCCTTCCCGCTGCACGACCTGCTCGAGTGCCGCCTGCACGGGATCGACATCATCGAGCTGCTGAGCTTCCTCGAGCGCGAGACCGGCAAGGTGCGCCTCGACGTGCTGCACCCCAGCTGGATGATCTTCTCGGAAGGATTTCGGCGCAGCCTGTGGCGCGACGTGCTGGGCGCGGCGCTCGACCTGCTGGCAAGCGCCACGCTGCTCGCGGTCGCCTGGCCGTTCATGCTGCTGACCGCGATCGCGATCAAGTTCGAGGACGGATGGCGCGCGCCCGTGCTCTACCGCCAGCGCCGCGTCGGCCGCCTGGGCAAGCCGTTCGACGTGCTGAAGTTCCGCAGCATGGGCATCGACGCGGAGCGGGACGGCGTGGCGCGCTGGGCCGGGCCCGGCGACGAGCGGGTCACCTGGGTGGGGCGCCTGATCCGGAAGCTGCGCATCGACGAGTTCCCGCAGATCTTCAACGTCCTGAAAGGAGAGATGCGCTTCGTCGGCCCGCGCCCGGAACGGCCGGAGTTCGTCGAGGAGCTGTCCCAGACGATTCCGTACTACCGCGAGCGCCACGTGGTCGCGCCCGGCCTGACCGGATGGGCCCAGCTCTGCTACCCCTACGGATCGTCCGAGCAGGACGCGGCCGAGAAACTGCAGTACGACCTGTACTACATCAAGAACCGCAGCGTGCTGTTCGACATCGCCATCCTGGTGCAGACCGTGGAAGTGGTGCTGTTCGGCAAGGGCGCGCGGTGAAGGGGCCGCCGTGAGCACGTTCGGGCTCATCAGCTATGGAACGGCCTGCATCGCATTCGTCGTGCTGCTCACGATGCTGGTGACGAGCTGGCAGGGTCGCGCCACCGGCCGCCGGCTGATCGTCGCCGTCGCACTGACGGTGGCCTGGGCAGCCGCGCTGGCATGGCGGGCCCAGGTCCCCGGGCTTTCACTGCGGCTCGTGTTTACGCTCGAGATCCTGCGTGACGGCGCCTGGATCAGCGTCGTCCTCGGCCTTGGCCGGGCCCTGGTCCCGCGCGTCCTCGCGGTGGGCGCGCAGGCGCTCTGGATCGCGCTGCTGGCGGCATTCTGGCTGCTGGTCGTCCTGCGCAGGCCGGGCGCCGTGGCCGCACCGCCGGAAGCGCTCATCGTCCCTGGCGGAATCGCCATGGCGCTGGCCGTGCTGGTCCTGCTCGAGCAGGTGTACCGCAATGCCACTGCGGCCGATCGCGTGGCGCTGCGCTACCTGGTCATCGGCCTCGGCGGCGTCTTCGCCTATGACCTGTTCCTGTATTCCCAGGCCGCGCTGTTCGAAGGCATCCCTGAGGAAACCTGGTTCGCGCGCGGCCTGGTTGCCGCCATGATGGTGCCGCTGATCGCGATCGCGGCGCGCCGCAATCCGCACTGGTCGCTCGACGTCTTCGTGTCGCGCCAGGTGGTGCTGTTCACGACCTCGGTCATCGCGATCGGCGTGTACCTGGTGCTGATGGCCTTTGGCAGCTACCTGCTGCAGCTCTTCGGCGGACGCTGGGGCACGGCGGCGAACATCGTCTTCCTGTTCGGCGCCGCAGTCGTGCTGGCGGTCGTCGTCATGTCCGGTGTGGCGCGTCGCCGCCTGCGCGTGTTCCTGGCGAAGCACTTCTTCCGCAACAAGTACGACTACCGGATCGAGTGGCTGAGGTTCGTCGACACGCTCTCCGGCGCGGGCGAGCCGGACGTCCGCCGGCGCAGCATCCGGGCGATGGCGCAGATTTTCGACAGCCCTGGCGGCGTGCTCTACGTGCGCGAGGCCGGAGGACGCCAGTTCACGCCGGCCGCGGCCTGGCCGATGGGACTCGAGGATCTGCCGGATCTCCGGTCGTTGCCGACGGACAGCCCGCTCATCGCCCTGGTGGAAGGCCGCCAGTGGGTGGTGGACCTGCGCGAACAGGGGCGCGAGCGACGGGCATCGCTGCAGGCGGAGATTCCGTCCTGGCTGGCGCAGGCTTCGAGCATCCGCCTGATCTCGCCGCTGCTGCAGGGCGATGCCGTGCGCGCGCTGGTCATGCTCTACGACCCGCCGCCGCCATTCGACCTGACCTACGAGGACCGCGACCTGCTGCGGACCGTGGGCCGGCACGTGGCGACGCTGATCGCCCAGCAGGAAGCGGACCTCAAGCTCGCAGAGGTGCGCCAGTTCGAGGCCTATCACCGGCTGACGTCGTTCCTGATGCACGACCTGAAGAACGCCGTGGCGCAGTTGCAGCTCGCGGTCGGAAACGCGGCACGGCACAAGCACAATCCGGCTTTCGTGGACGACATGATCACGACCGTCGGCAACGCGGTGGACCGGGTGAACCGGCTGATCGAGCAATTGCGCGACAGCGCGCGCACGACCGAGCCGCAGCCGCTGGAACTGCTGGCGCTGGCGAAAGGGGCGGTGGAACGCTGCGCGAACCGCACGCCGATCCCGGCGCTGACCGCCGGCGTGCCAGGGCCGCTGCAGGTGCGTGCCGACGCAGCGCGCCTCTCGAGCGCGCTCGAGCACGTGCTGCGCAACGCGCAGGATGCCTGCTCGGCCGCGGATCATGTCGAGCTGGTGATCGGCGCCCTGGATGGGCAGGCGCGAGTCGTGGTCCGCGACAGTGGCGGAGGCATGTCCGCGACGTTCATCCGCGAGCGCCTGTTCCGTCCGTTCGACAGCACCAAGGGCGCCAAGGGCATGGGCATCGGCGCCTACCAGGTCCGCGAGTACGTCCAGGGCATCGGGGGCACGGTGGAAGTGCGCAGCCGCCCGGGCGAGGGAACGGAGTTCGAGATCCGGCTGCCACTCGAGCCGCAACCACCGGGTGAACCATGACGCCGGAAAAGCCGAAGCTGATGATCATCGAAGACGACACCGGGCTGCAGAAGCAGCTGCGCTGGACCTTCGACGATTACCAGGTGATCCAGGCCGCGGACCGGACCGAGGCGATCGCCATGCTGCGGCGCCACGAGCCGCCGGTGGTGCTGCAGGACCTGGGGCTGCCGCCGGACCCGGAGGGTGTCACCGAGGGATTCGAGTGCCTGCGCCAGATCCTGACGCTGTCGCCGCAGACCAAGGTAATCGTCGTGACCGGCCAGGCGGACCAGGACAACGCCGTGCGGGCGGTCGGGCAGGGCGCCTGGGACTTCTGCCAGAAGCCGCTCGACAACGCGGTGCTGCGCATGGTCATCGAGCGCGCGTTCCACATCCATGGCCTCGAGCAGCAGAACCGCGAACTGGCGCGCAGCCTGGCGGGATCGCCGGTCCAGGGCATCATCGCCAACGATCCCGGCATGCTGCGGATCTGCCGGCTGGTGGAGAGGATCGCCACATCGGATGTCACGGTGCTGATCCTCGGCGAGAGCGGCACCGGCAAGGAGCTGGTCGCGCAGGCGCTGCACGACCTCAGCCCGCGCCGCAAGCAGCGCTTCGTCGCCATCAACTGCGCGGCGATTCCGGAGCAGCTGCTCGAAAGCGAGCTGTTCGGCCATGAGAAGGGCGCGTTCACCGGCGCGCTCAAGACCACGCCGGGCAAGGTCGAGGTCGCGAACGGCGGCACGCTGTTCCTCGACGAGATCGGCGACATGCCGCTGGCGCTGCAGGCGAAGCTGCTGCGGTTCCTGCAGACGCGGGTGATCGAGCGCGTCGGCGGCCGCGAGGAGATCGCGGTCGACGTGCGCGTAGTCTGCGCCACCAACCAGGACCTGAAGTCACTGATCGCGACGCAGAAATTCCGCGAGGACCTTTTCTACCGGATCAGTGAAGTGCCGGTCACCATCCCGCCGCTGCGCGAGCGCACCGGCGACGCGGTCCTGCTCGCCAACGTGTTCCTGCAGCGCTATGGCGCGCAGCACGGAGCGCCGAAGCGCGGCTACACGGCCGACGCAATGGCCGCGATCGCGGGCTATGGATGGCCCGGCAACGTCCGCGAGCTCGAGAACAAGATCAAGACCGCGGTGATCATGGCGGAGGGACCGCTGGTGAGCGCCGCGGACCTGGGACTGGACGCCGGGACCGGTTCCGCCGCGATCCTGAACCTGAAGGAGGTTCGCTCCCAGGCCGAGCGCCAGGCGGCGATGCAGGCGCTGGCCGCCGCCGATGGCAACGTGTCGAAGGCGGCGGCGCTCTTGGGAGTGAGCCGGCCGACGCTGTACGACCTGATGGATCGCTGCGGCATACCGCGTCCGGGAGGCCAGGAGCCCGAATGAGCGCGCGTGCCCCGAGCGGCGTCCGTCTGGGCGCTGCCTTGCCGGTCCTGGCGGCGACCACCGCCGCCGTCGCGGCGTTGTGGTCGTCCGCGGCGTCCCTTGCCGGCAACTGGGTGTCGATCCACGACTATCGTCACGGCTTCATCATCGCGCCGGTGGCGCTGCTCTGGCTGGCAGTGGCCGCCAGGCGCGTTCCGGCGCGGGCAGTGCGAGCCTCGCTCGCCGGAATGGTCCTGCTGGCCGCCGCGCTCGTCGCGTGGCTGGTTTCCTGGCGCGCGCATAGCGACATCGCGATCGAAGCGCTGTTGCCTCCGGTCATCTGGCTCACCATCCTGGCAGTGTCCGGCTGGACGGTGGCGCGTGAAGTCATCGGGCCGGTGGCTTATCTTTACTTTGCGATTCCGGTGTGGGAGTTCCTGCTGCCGACGCTGCAATGGCTGAGCGTCCACGTGACCGAGGCGTCGCTCGCAATCGCAGGCGTGCCGGCCCAGGTGACGGAGTATCTGGTCACGCTGCCGTCCGGAAGCTTCGAAATCGTCGAGGGCTGCAGCGGAAAACGCTACTTCGTCATCGCGTTCGCCGTATCGGTCATCGCCGGCGTGTTCCAGAAGTTGCGCGGCTGGCGCATGTCGATGCTGGTGCTGGCGGGTGGGCTGCTGGCGCTCGTAGCCAACTGGCTGCGCATCTTCGTCGTCATCTATGCGGGCTACGCGACCGAGATGCGCCACTACCTCGTCGCGGTCGAGCACGAGTCCTTCGGCAACGTGATCTTCGCGCTGCTGCTTGCGGCGATCTACGTCGCCGCGCACATGCTGGCCCGCGTGCGCGCACAGCGATCCGCGCGGCACGTCCCACGCGCGGCATCGGCACCCGGCTCGCTCCCGGAACTGCGCGCGTTGCTGCTGGTGCCTTTCGTTCTGCTGGGCGCAACCGCCGCGCTCGCCTACGCGCCGGTCGGCGAGCGCGACATTGCGAAGCGGGAACTCGGCCACTTTCCGGTTGCAGCAGGGCGATGGCAGGGGCCGTTGCCGCCGGTGGTGGCCTGGTCGCCGCGCTTCGCGCGGCCCGATGGCGAGCGCAGGGCCAGCTACCGGACCACATCCGGTCAGGCGGTCGAGATCTACCTCAACTTCTATGCGTCCCAGGAAGACGGCCGTGAACTCGTCTATTTCGACAATTCGCTGCTTGCGCCCGGGTTCTGGTCGCGCAGCTGGCCGTTCGAAATGCGGGTGCTGGAGTCCGACGGCATGCGGCCGCTGGCGACGATGGAGGCGCTGGGGCCATACCGGCAGCGCTGGCTCTTGGCTTATGTCTACAAGGTCGGGCGCTGGACGACATTGCGCGAGCCAATGGCCCAGGTCGGCTACGGCCTGCAGTCTTTGCTGCGTCCGGCCCCCGCCGGCGTGGTCTCTTTGACGGTACAATGTGCCGAGAATTGTCAGGAAGCGCAGGTACTTGTGCAGGATTTCTGGCACGAGATGTCAAGTTCTCTCTTGGGGATGATCCCGGATGATGCGGCCTAGGTTGTGCCAGGGGCGGCAGTTGCGGGCGGGAGCGATCGCTCTCGTCGTCCTGCTGGCGTCGGCCTGCGACGCCTTCGTCGGGACCGAGGGCAGGCTGGAGCGCGCCGCTACGGCCATTGCCGCGGGCGACTACGTCGCCGCGATGTCCGAGGCCAAGATCGCGCTCGAAAAGGACCCCGAGCATGCGGGCGCGCGGCTGCTGCTCGCGGAAGTGATGCTGCGGATGGGCGATCCCGCCGCCGCGCGGGTCGAATATGACCGCGCCCTGCAAAACGGCGCCGACGCCGCAGCCAACCGCGAGTTGCACTACCGGATCCTCGCGGCCTCAGGCCGGCACGCAGACCTGCTCGAGGAGATTGCCGGCGACCAGTCGCTCGATGCTGCCGTCAAGTTGCGCATGCAGGCCCAGGCGCAGAATGCGTCCGGCCAGCACGCTGAGGCTCTGGAAACCATACGCCGGGCCCGGAGCGAGCAGCCTGAGGACGATGCCGCCGCTTTCATCGAGGCGCAGGCGCTGTGGTCGGCGGGCCAGCAGCAGGAAGCCATCGCCGCACTGGATCGGCTGCTGGCACGCCAGCCCGATCAGGGACGCTGGTGGCTGTACCGCGGCCGCTACGCGCTCAGTCAGGGGCAGGCAGGGCCGGCACGAGACGCGTTCCTGAACGCGCGCAAGTCGCGCCAGGCGACGCTCGACTTCCAGGACCAGCTTGCGGCGATCGCGGGACTTGTCGAGGCCAACCTGGCCGCCGGAGACATGGCAGGCGTCGAGCAGGCGCTGGCGCAGCTCGACCAGCGCGCGCCGTCGTCGTTCGGGACGCTGCTGTTGCGGGGCCGGGTCGCGCTGGCGAGCCGCGACTACGACGCCGCGACGGCTTACCTGCAGCGGTCCCTGGTGCTCGAGCCGGACGCGCCTTTTGCGCGAATGCTGCTGGGCGCGTCGCTGCTGCAACAGGGCGCGCTGGAGCAGGCCGATGCCGAGCTCGCGCGGCTGGTGGCCGAGCAGCCCGCAAATGGCGATGCCCGCAACCTGCTGGCGCGCGTCTATCTCGCGCGCAACGACGTCGAAGGCGCGCGCCGGGTGCTCGCCGCCGCGCCGGCCGGGGCCGCCGGCAATGCCGGCACCCACTGGATGCTGGGGAGCCTGCTGCTGCGGACCGGGCAGTCCGCGGAGGCGATCGGGTTGCTGGAGGCGTCGGCGGCGGCCGATCCCGGCAACGCAGAACTGCAGCTCGACCTGGTGCGGGCGTACCTCGCGACCGGCCAGGCCGAGAAGGCGGCCCGGCAGCTGGCGTCGCTGCCGGATCAACAGGGCGGGCGGGAGCGCAGCCATTTGACGGTGCTCGCGGCGACCCGCGGCCAGGAGCCGGCCGAAGCGGAACGCCGGGTCACCACGCTCGCCGCCGAGCGGCCGAACGACGTAGGCACGCAGATCGCGGCCGGCACCTACTACCTTGCGATCGGCGACAACCAGTCGGCGGGCGCCGCATTCGCGCGCGTCGCTGCATTGGAGCCCGGCAATGCCGAGGCCAGGCTGGGTCTGGCGGCCATTGCGATGCGCGACGGCGACCTGGCCGCTGCCGAAACGCATCTGCAGCAGGGACTGGCCGGCAGCGCCAACGACGAGCGCGTGCTGCTCGGTCTCGCAGACATCGCCCTGGCGCGTCGTGACCGCAGCGCGGCACGCCAGTGGCTCGAACGCGCGATCGGCACCGAACCGTCGGCGGTCGAGGCACGACTGCGCCTGGCGGAACTGAGCTTTGCCGAGAAGGACGAGGCGCGAGCCCGATCACTGCTCGACCAGGCGTTGGCGGTCGCCACCGACCCGCCTTCGGTGCACTACCGCGTCGGCGCGATGTACGTCCGGCAGGCGAATTACGACCGCGCGTTGACGCACTTCAATGAAGCCGCCAACCGGGGCATCCCGGGCGCCGCCATGGACGCCGTGCGCACGCTGATCGCGCTCGGCCGCGAGGACGAGGCGCGCAGCCGGCTGGAACAGGAGAACCGGGCCGCACCGGCGGCACCGATGCCGGTCGCGATCCTGGTTTCCCTGGACGCTGCCGACCGGCGCATGGACCGCGCCCTGCAGCGCATCGCGGCGTTCGAGAAGGCCGGCGGCCCGCCAGCCGACGCGGCGGAGATCCGCGGCGACTTGCAGGCGTCGGCGGGCAAGCATGCGGAGGCCGCCGAGGCGTATGCGCGTGCGGGGAGGCTGCGGCCGAACGAGATGCTGGCGATGAAGGAGTACTACGCGCGCGTCGCCGCCAGAAGCGCCTCTCCGGAGGCGGTCCTGCATCGCTGGCTGGAGCGCAATCCGCGGTCGATCGGCACGCGCTACCTGCTTGGCGAGCATTACCACAAGGCCGGCCAGCGCGCGGCGGCCGTCGCCGAGTACGAGCGGCTGCTGCTGCGCGGGCCTCATGCCTTTGCGCTCAATAACCTGGCGCTGCTGTACCAGGACTCCGGGGACCGGCGCGCGACCGCAACCGCGCGGCGAGCCTACGAGATGGCGCCGGGAAATCCGGCGATCGCCGACACCTACGGCTGGATCCTGGTGCAAGGCGGCGATGCGGCCGAGGGTTTGCGCGTGCTCGAGGCGGCGACCAAGGCGGCTCCGTCGCAGCCGGACATCCGGTTCCACTATGCGGCCGCGCAGGCGGTCTCGGGGCGCAAGAACGAGGCGATCGCGAACCTGCGCGTCCTGCTCGAGTCGGCGCCGCAGTTCGACTCCCGCCGCGATGCCGAGTCGTTGCTGGCAAAACTGAGCGGAGGCTGAGGCGGCGATGAAGAGACTGTCCACGATCCTGACTGTCTGGCTGGCGATGTCCGGCTGCGCCTCCGCGCAACAGACCGGTGCCGCGGTTGCGGTGCCGGCCCCGCCAGCCGCTGCCGACGGGATGTCCAGCTACATCATCGGCCCGGGCGATACGATCCAGGTCTTCGTGTGGCGCAATCCGGAACTCTCCGTCACCGTGCCGGTGCGCCCGGACGGCAAGGTCTCGACCCCGCTGGTGGAGGACATCGTGGCGGTCGGCAAGAAGCCCTCGGAACTCGCACGCGACATCGAGACGCGCCTGGCGGAGTACATCCGCAGCCCGCAGGTCAACATCATCGTGACCAACGCCCAGAGCAGCTTCAGCAAGGTCACGGTGATCGGCCAGGTGGCCACGCCGCAGACCGTGCCCTACCGCGAAGGCATGCGCATGATGGACCTGCTGCTGGCGGTCGGCGGACTGACCGAGTTCGCGGCCGGCAACCGTGCCAAGCTGATCCGCGAGGAAGAGGGCGGCCGGGAGCGCCAGATCAAGGTCCGGCTCAAGGATCTCCTGACGCGCGGTCAGCTCGACCAGAATCTCGAACTGCGGCCCGGCGACGTGCTGATCGTGCCGGAATCCGTATTCTAGGCGGACGGAGCGAGGATGCAGACCCAGGAACTGGCCCAACAGCTGCTCGACGAGGTCCGCGGAGCTTGGCGTTTCCGCTGGTGGGGCGTGATCGCGGCCTGGGCGGTATGCGTGCTCGGCTGGCTCATCGTGCTGCGCCTGCCGGACACCTACGAAGCGAATGCGCGCGTGTTCGTGGACACCCGCAGCATCCTGCGGCCGCTGCTCGAGGGCCTCGCGGTCAATCCCGACGTCGCCTCCGGGCTCGACCTGGTGCGGGCAGCGCTGCTCAGCCGCCCCAACATCGAGAAGGTCGCCCGGGAGACCGACCTCGACCTGCGCGCGAAGACGCCGGCACAGCGCGACCTGCTGATCCGCAGCATCCAGGAACGCATACGCATCGAAGGCGTCGATGCCCGCGCGACGACCAGGCCGGGCGAAGGCCTGTTTCGCATCGGCTTCCAGGATCCGGATCGCGGCAAGAGCATCGAGGTCGTGCAGACGCTGCTGAATGCGTTCGTCGAGGACGCGCTGGGCGAAAAGCGGGTCGGCCAGGAGACCGCCGAGCGCTTCCTCGACGAGCAGATCCGCGACTACGAACGCCGGCTGACCGAGGCCGAGGCGCGACTGGCGGACTTCAAGAAGAACAACGTCGGCTTGATGCCGGATACGCGCGGCGACTACTTCGCGCGCCTGCAGCAGGAAACCATCACTGCGGAGGGCCTGCGCACGCAGCTCGCGATTGCCGAGAGCCGCCGCGCCGAGATCGAGCGCCAGCTCGCCGGCGAGGAGCCCTTCCTGTTCGGGTTCGACGCGGGACCGGAATCGACGCAACCTTCGGGCGCCGCCGGCGACCTCACGTTCCGCATCCAGCAGCTCGAGAAGACGCTGGACGAGCTGCTGCTGCGGTACACGGAGAAGCACCCGGAAGTGCTCTCCACGCGCGCCACGTTGCGGGAGCTGGAGCGGCGCCGCGACGAGGAACTGGCGCGCATCAAGGAGAGCGGCCGCGGCACCGGCAGCCTGTCGTCCTCGCTGAAGACCAACCCCGTGTACCAGGGACTCGAGATCGAGCTGAACCGCACCAAGGTCCGGGTCGCCGAGCTGCGCCAGGAACTGGCGCAGGCGCAGTCGCGGGTCGGCGGGTTGCGGCAGCGCGTGGACGCGGTTCCGGAGGTCGAGGCGGAACTCGCGCGCCTGAACCGCGACTATGAAGTCACGCGCCAGCGATACCTGGAACTCGTGCAGCGGCGCGAGACGGCGACGATCTCGGAGCAGGCCGATCGCACCGGCACCGTGAAATTCCAGATCATCGATCCGCCGGCAGCGGATTTCCGGCCGGTGGCGCCGAATCGTCCGCTGCTGCTGGCCGCCGTGCTGCTGCTCGGCCTGGGCGCCGGCGGCGGGCTCACCTGGCTGATGAACCAGGTACGCCCGGTATTCCAGAGTGCGCGGCGGCTTGCAGAGGTTACGGGTCTGCAGGTACTGGCGGCGATCAGCCGTACGTTCGAGGAGCAGCACCGGCGCGAGCGCAAGCAGGAACTGCTGCGGTTCGCCGCGGTGACGGCGGCGCTGGTCGTGCTGTATGCCGCGGTACACCTGGTCCACGATCCCGGACTGCTGCAGCTGCGACGTCTGATGGGGTAGCGAAGACATGAGCCTGGTCGAGAAAGCACTGAGCAAGTTCAAGGCGAGCAGCCCGGCGCCGGCGCAGCAGCCGACGCCGCGTCCGACGCTGCGTGTGGGACAGGTGGTGGACGTCGATCGCCAGAAGCCGGCGACGACCGCTCTGCCGCAGCCGCGGGCGGCCATCGGCAATGGCCTGCGGACGGTGCGCATCGACCATGAAGCGCTGCGGACGGGCGGTTTCCTGCCGCCCGAGCAGCACGAGCGGGAACTGGCGCACCAGTTCCGGACCATCAAGCGGCCGTTGATACGCCATGCATTCCCTGCGGACGGCGCTGGCTTCGGCACCTCGACGGCCACCGGGCGCTCCATCATGGTGTCAAGCGCGTTGCCGGGCGAGGGCAAGACCTTCACGGCCGTCAACCTGGCGCTCAGCCTGGCGATGGAAAAAGACCATTCCGTGCTGCTGGTGGACGGCGACGTCGCCAAGCCGAACATCAGCCAGATATTCGGCGCGGGCGGCGAGCCGGGCCTGCTCGACTTGCTGGCGTCGGCCGAGCGGCGAGTGGAGTCGGTCATCCTGACGACCGATACGCCGCGCTTAAGCCTGCTGCCGGCCGGCAAGCAGTCGGAACTTGCTACCGAATTGCTGGCGAGCGCTCGCATGCGCCAGGTCCTCGCGGCCCTGGAACGCCTCGACCCGCACCTGCTGGTCGTGTTCGACTCGCCGCCCATCCTGCTGACCAGCGAGGCGCGCGTGCTGGCGGGCCTGTTCGAGCAGGTGGTGCTGGTCGTGCGTGCCGGCACGACCCAGCAACAGGCGGTGCTCGACGCGGTCGAGGCGATCGGCACAAAGCCGGGGCTGCGGCTGGTGCTGAACCAGGCGCACCGCGCGGGCGCGGCCAGCAACTACTACGGCTATGGCTACGCGTACGGATACACACCGGGCGAAACGGAAACCACCAATCAGGCGGGCAACACATGAAAGCGCATCACAGCTTCCTCGTCATGGTCGCATCCCTCGCATTTGCGGGCGGCACCTCGGCACAGGAGACGACCTTCTCGGTCAGTGCCGGCGCGACTTACACCGACAACGTCGGCCGGGTCGCAGCCAACGAGGAATCGGAGTTGATTCCGGAGGCCGGCCTCACGGTAGCCCTCGAGCGCCAGGGCCGGCTCGAGGCAGAACTCGACATTGACGCCCGCTACCGCAGCTATGCGGACAACACTTTCGACGACGAGCTCGTCGGCGGGCTCGACGGCAGGTTGAGTTATGCCTTCGTTCCGGACCGCTTCCTGTGGGTCGTCGAGGACAACTTCGGACAGAGCTTCATCGACCCGCGCGACGTGGAGACGCCGGACAATCGCCAGAACCTGAACTACTTCACCACCGGACCGACCGTCGTGCTGCCGCTGGGCGCGCGCACCGACCTGACGCTCTCCGGCCGCTGGTCCGACGTCAATTACGAGGAAAGCGCATTCGACAATGAGCGCCTGCGGGGCGAGATCCAGTTGAGCCGGGCGATGAGCGACACCAGTTCGCTGTCGCTGGACCTTTCGACGCAGCAGGTGGAGTTCGACCAGCCGCTGGTGAACTCCGACTACGACCTGCACACGGCGGCGCTTACCTACCGCGCCAGCAGTGCGCGTACGACGCTGGCGGTGAGCGGCGGCATGACGTCGCTGGACATGCCGGGTGACAGCAGCGATGGCCCGCTGCTGGACGTCAGGGTGACGCGCGAGGTCGGCGCGCGTTCGCGCCTCACGCTGAACGCCGGCACCCGCTTCTACGATGCCGCGGAGTCATTCCGGCGCGACCGCGAAGTTCTGGACATCGAGCTCGGCAACGAAGGCGTGGTTCCCGCCGGCGACGCGTTCCAGCAGGATTACGTCGATCTCAGCTGGGAGCTCACCGGCAACCGCACCTCGCTGCGCCTGGCGGCGGACTGGCGCGACGAAGAGCGCGAGGTCGCCAGCGCCCTCGATCTCGAACGCACGGGCTTCGGCCTGGTGTTGTCGCGCCGGGTCGGGCAGCGTACCGACCTCTCGGTCTTCGGCCGTCGCGTCGAGGAGGACTTCAGTGCGAGCGGTGTCGACTTTGACGAGTGGTTTGCCGGAGTCGGTCTCGACTGGAGCTTGTCCGAGACGCTCGCATTGAGCCTGCGCGCCGAACGCTTCGACGGCAACGGCGATACGACGGCGGGAGTCGGCACGCGGGATTACGAAGAAAACCGCTATTCGCTGAGGTTCGCGTATTCGCCCGGCCGCTGATCCGCACCGCAGCGGCCGTGGGCTGAACGTGGTCAACGCGTTCTCCGTGGACGTGGAGGATTATTTCCACGTCGAAGCCCTCGCGCGCGTGGTCCGTCCCGGGGACTGGGACCGCATGGAGTACCGCGCCGAGCGCAATACGCGGCGGATGCTCGAACTGCTGGCGGGCCAGGGCGTCCGCGGCACGTTCTTCATGCTCGGCTGGATCGCGCAGCGCTCGCCCGGGCTGGTGCGTGACATCCACGCGGCGGGCCACGAGGTCGCCTGCCACGGCGAGAACCACCAGGTGATCTACGGCCAGTCCCCGGAACAGTTCCGGCGCGAAACCCGGGAGGCCAAGTCGCGCCTGGAGGACACGATCGGAGCCGCGGTCGTGGGCTATCGCGCGGCGACCTATTCGATCACGCGCGACTCCCTGTGGGCGCTCGATGCGCTGGAAGAGACCGGCTTCCGCTACGACTCGAGCATTTTCCCCATCCACCACGACCTGTACGGGATCCCGGACGCGCCGCGGTTTCCGCACCGGCCCGGAAGCGGCCGGCTGATCGAGATCCCGATCACGACCGTGGAAGTACTCGGCCAGCGTCTGCCCTGTGGCGGCGGCGGGTACTTCCGCCTGTTGCCCTACCGCCTGTTCCGCGCAGGCCTGCGCCGTGTCAACGCGCGCGACGGCCAGGCGGGCGTCTTCTACTGTCACCCGTGGGAAATCGATCCGGGCCAGCCGCGCGTGGCCGGGCTGTCGCTGAAGTCACGGTTGCGCCACTACACGAACCTCGACCGGATGGAGGCACGCCTGCGCCGCCTGCTCGGCGACTTCCGTTGGGCGCGCATGGACGAGGTCTTCCTGCGCGAGGCGGCGGCCTGACATGTGCGGGATCGTCGGCATCGCGCAGGGACCAGGCGCCGCCGTCGCGGTCGGGGACGTGCGCCGGATGGCGGATGCGATCCGCCATCGCGGACCGGACGACGAGGGATTCCACGTTTCCGAGGGCGTGGTCCTCGGCATGCGCCGGCTTTCCATCATCGACCTCGCCGGCGGCCACCAGCCGATCCCGAACGAGGACGAGTCGGTCTGGGTGGTGTGCAATGGCGAGATCTACAACTATCGCGCGCTGCGCGCGGAACTGGAGCGACTGGGCCACCGCTTCCGGACGCACAGCGACGTCGAGGTCATCGTGCACCTGTACGAGGAGCACGGCCTCGATTTCGTGACGCGCCTCGGCGGCATGTTTGCGATCGCGCTCTGGGACGTGCGCCAGCGCCGCCTGGTGCTGGTGCGAGACCGCTTCGGGCAGAAGCCGCTCTATGTCGCGGAGCACGGCGGCGCGCTGGCCTTCGCCTCGGAAGTGAAGGCGCTGCTGCGCCTGCCGGGCTTGCGCGCCGAGCTCGATCACGAGGCGCTCGCCGAGTACCTGGCGATGGGCTACGCGACCGCGCCGCGCACGCCATTCCGCGGCATCTCGAAGCTGCCTCCCGGCAGCCGCCTGGTGCGCGATGCCGCCGGCACGCGCGTGGAGGGCTGGTGGAGCCTGCCGGAGCGGGTCCGCGAGGGTCTCGACGACGGCGCCTGGATCGAGCAGGTCCGCGACGAGCTGCGCCGGGCCGTGACCGGTCACATGGTGGCCGACGTGCCGATCGGCGCCTTCCTGTCGGGCGGCATCGATTCGAGCGCGGTGGTCGCGCTCATGGCCGAGGCGAGCAGCCAGCCCGTCAATACCTATTCGATCGGATACGCGGGTCCCGGTGCGGCGAGCTACTACAACGAGCTGTCGCACGCCGCGACGGTCGCGCGCCGGTTCCGCACCAACCACCACGAGATCCCGGTCGCGCCAGACGTGGTCCGGCTGCTGCCGAAACTGCTCTGGCACGTCGAGGAGCCGATCTCGGACAGCGCGATGGTGACGACCTGGCTGGTCTCGGAACTGGCGGCCGGCAGCGTCAAGGTGATCCTGTCGGGCGTGGGTGGCGACGAGCTGTTCGCGGGCTACACGCGCTACCTCGGCGAGCACTATGGCCGCCGCTACCGCCGGATTCCCGGCTGGCTGCGTCGCGGCCTGCTCGCGCCGCTGGCGCGGCGGCTGCCGAGCGGGCGGCAGAACAGGGTGATGGACCTGGCGCGCTATGCGCGACGCTTCATCCAGGCCGGCGAGCTCGACTGGCGCGGACAGTACCGTCATTACCTCGAGATCTGCGCGCCGCAGGCGGTCGCGGAACTCACCGGCAACACACCCGCGGCGACCGGCTTCAACCGGGCGCTCGCGCAGGAGGCGGCGGACGACCCGCTGCTGCGCCTGCTGCGCGTCGATGCGCGCACCCAGCTGCCCGAGGACCTGCTGCTGCTGACCGACAAGGTCACGATGGCTGCCTCGATCGAATGCCGCGTGCCGTTCCTCGACCACGGGCTCGCGGAACTCGCGGCGCGCATCCCGGAAGCGGTGAAGATGCGGGACGGCGAATTGAAGTACCTGTTGCGCCGCGCGCTGGCCGGCATCCTGCCGCCGGAGATCCTCGAACGCGGCAAGCGCGGCTTCGGCGCGCCGATGGGCGCCTGGTTCAAGGCGGAGCTGCGTCCGCTGCGCGATGCGCTGCTGTCGCGCGAGGCCATGGAGTCGCGCGGACTGCTGCGCTTCGAGGCGGTGCGCCCGCTGCTGCAGGCGCACGACGCCAACCGGGAGGACTACAGCGACCTGCTGCTGGTGCTGGTCAATCTCGAATTGTGGTGCCGGCTGTTCCTCGACGGGCGCGCGGCGTCCGACGTGGCCGACGAGCTTTCGGAACTGGCGCGCGCCGCATGAGCGAACGCGACCACAGGCCCTTGATCGCGCACATCGTGTTCCGCTTCGACATTGGCGGCCTCGAGAACGGCATCGTGAACCTGATCAACGGCCTGCCGGAACAGGAATTCCGCCACGCCGTGATCGCCCTGACCGAGGCCGGGGAGTTCCAGCAGCGCATCCGCCGCAACGACGTCGCCGTGCACGCGCTTGGCAAGAGGCCGGGCAAGGATCCGGGTGCATACCTGCGGCTGTTCCGGCTGTTGCGCGCATTGCGTCCGGATGTCGTACACACGCGCAATCTCGGCACGCTCGATTGCGCGGCCGTCGCGGCCTGGGCCGGCGTGCCGTACCGGATTCACGGCGAGCATGGTTGGGACGTACACGACCCGGATGGAAAAGTTTGGAAATACAAGGTCTTGCGGAAACTCCTGAATCCATACATTCATCAATTCGTCACGGTTTCGCGTGACCTGCAGAACTGGCTCCTGAAGACCGTCGGCATGGCCCCTGACAAGGTCTGGCGGATCTGCAACGGCGTCGATACCAGCCGCTTCCGCCCGGCCCCGGTCGAACGCGCGGAGCGCGGAAACATCGTCGCCATCGGCAGTGTCACGCGCTTCGAAGAGATCAAGGATCCGCTCAACCTGGTCCGCGCATTCCTCAAGGCGCGCCGCGAACTGGCCGCGAGGCGCGTGGACCTGCGGCTGATGATCGCGGGCGACGGCCCGTTGCGGGCCAAGGCGCTGGAACTCGTGGTCGCCGAGTCGGCGGCTGCGGCGGTCTTCATGCCGGGCGCGCGCGACGACGTGCCGGACTTCTTGCGGGCACTGGACGTCTTCGTGCTGGGTTCCCAGCGCGAGGGAATCTCGAACACGATCCTCGAGGCGATGGCGACCGGACTGCCGGTCGTCGCGACGGCGACGGGCGGCAATCCCGAGCTCATCGCGGCGGGTGTCAATGGCCGGCTGGTGCCACCCGGGAACAGCGAGGCGCTGTGCCAGGCGATCGTCGCCTATGCCGAGGACACACAGTTGCGCCGCGAGCACGGGAGGGCCTCGCGTTCGCGCGCGGAGTCCGAGTACTCGTTGACGCGCATGCTGAAGGACTACCGGCTGCTGTACGGTTCGGCGGTGCAGGAGACGGCACGCTGATGTGCGGCATCAGCGGCATCGTGGACCTTGCAGGCGCGCGTCCGATCGACGAGGAGCTGGTGCGCCGCATGAACGGCGCGATCGCGCACCGGGGACCCGATGGCGACGGCTTCCACTTCGAGCCGGGCGTCGGCATCGGGCATCGGCGGCTGTCCATCATCGACCTGGAGGGCGGCAAGCAGCCGCTCTACAACGAGGACGGCACGGTCCTGGTCAGCTACAACGGCGAGATCTTCAATTACCAGGAGGTCGAGCGTGAACTGATCGCACGCGGCCACCGCTTCCGCACCCGCTGCGACACCGAAGTCCTGGTGCACGCCTGGGAGGAGTGGGGCGAGGACAGCGTGCGCCGCTTCAACGGCATGTTTGCCTACGCGATCTGGGACCGCAACCGCAGGCGGCTGTTCCTGGTGCGCGACCGGCTCGGCGTGAAGCCGCTGCACTATGCGCTGCTGCCCGACGGCACGCTCGCCTTCGCCTCGGAGTTGAAGGCGCTGCTGGTCCACCCGGGCATTGCGCGCAGAATCGACCCGCAGGCCGTCGAGGAGTACTTCGCGTTCGGTTACGTGCCTGACCCCAAGACGATCTATGCGAGCGTGCGCAAGCTGGAGCCCGGCTGTTACCTGAGCGTGGAGCGCGGGGAGCGAGACCCGCGTGCGGTGCGGTACTGGGACGTGCCGCTCGCGGGCGCGCGCCACGTCGCCGGGACGCCGCAGGAATGGGAGGGGGAACTGCGCGCGCGGCTGCAGGAGTCGGTGCGCAAGCGCCTGATGTCCGACGTGCCGCTGGGGGCGTTCCTGTCGGGGGGCATCGACTCGAGCGCGGTCGTCGCCATGATGCGCGAGATCGGCGACGGCCCGATCCTGACCTGCTCGATCGGTTTCCGCGAGCCGCGCTACGACGAGTCGGAATACGCCGCCCTGGTGGCCGCGCAGAAGCGCACCGACCACCGCAGCGAGATCGTCGAGGCCTCCGACTACAGCCTGCTGGAGCGCCTTGCGGGCGTGTATGACGAGCCCTATGCCGACAGCTCCGCCATCCCGACTTATCGCGTCTGCCAGCTCGCGCGGCGCCACGTGACGGTGGCGCTGTCGGGCGACGGGGGCGACGAGAACTTCCTCGGCTATCGCCGCTACCGGCTGTTCGCGGCCGAGGAATCGGTACGGCGGCTTCTGCCCGCGCCGCTGCGCCGCGCCGTGTTCGGGCCGCTCGGACGCTGGTATCCGAAGCTCGACCGGGCGCCGCGGTTCCTGCGCGGCAAGACGACTTTCCAGGCGCTGGCGCGCGACTCGGTGGAGGCCTACCTGCACGGCGTCGGCATCTGCCCGCGCGAGATGCGCCAGCAACTGTTCGCGGCCGAGTTCCGCCGGCAACTGGCGGGCTACGACGGCATCGAGGTCTTCCGGCGGCAGGTCGCAGGCAAGGAATTCGACGATGCGCTCGCGCTGGTCCAGTACCTCGACTTCAAGACCTACCTGCCCGGTGACATCCTGACCAAGGTCGATCGCGCCAGCATGGCGCACAGCCTGGAGGTGCGCACGCCGTTCCTCGACTACGAGTTCGTCGAGTGGGTCGCCGGCCTGCCGTCGGTGGTCAAGCTGCGGCGCGGCGTCGGCAAGCACATCCTGAAGGAATCGCTGCGGCCGCTGCTGCCGGAGCGGATCCTGTTCCGTTCCAAGATGGGCTTCGCGGTCCCGCTCGACGTCTGGTTCCGCGAATCGCTGCGCCGGCACATGGGCGACGTCGTCGCAGGGCCGCGCCTCGCGCAGTCCGGGATCTTCGATCCGGCGGCGCTCAGCCGCCTCGTGGACGAGCACGTCTCCGGGCGCCGGGACCACAGCGCCCCGCTGTGGTCGCTGCTGATGTTCGACGGGTTCCTGCGCCGTCAGGCGGCGACCGCATGACGCGGAGCCTGCGCGTGCTCAGCGTCTGCCGCCATTTCCCGACGCCGGTCGATCCGGCGGCAGGGATCTTCGTGCTCAACCGCGTCGAGGCGATGTCCCGGCACGCCGAGGTCGAGGCGCTGCAGCCGGTCCCGCATTTTCCGCTGCTGGCGCCGTTGCCGGGCTGGGCGAAAGCCGCGTCGCACCGGCCACGCAGCCTCGAGATCCGGCACGCGCCGATGTTCTACGTGCCAGCGATCCTGAAGCGGCTGGATGCGCGCTGGCTGGCGCGGGCGGTGCGCGGGCCCGCCGCGGCCACGCATCGCCGCCGGCCGCTCGACCTGATCGACGCGCACTTCGGCTACCCCGACGGCGCCGGCTGCGTCCGCATCGGTCGCGAACTCGGGCTGCCGGTATTCATCACCATTCGCGGCTTCGAGCACGAATACGTGAAGACGCCCGAGGTCGGGGCGCAGATGGTCCGGGCACTGCAGGAGGCGGACGGCTGCGTGGCCGTCAGCCAGGCGCTCGGCGAACTCGCCATCGCCCACGGGGTGCCGCGTGAACGGGTGCGTGTGGTCCACAATGCAGTCGATTCCGGCATGTTCCGGCATCTGGACCGCGACGAGGCGCGGCTGAGGCTCGGGCTCGATCCCGGCCTGAGGCTCGTGGTCTCGGTGGGGCAGTTGATCGCGCGCAAGCGTCACCACGTCCTGATCGAGGCTTTCGCGCAGGTGCTCGCGCGCCAGCCCGGAGCAAGGCTCGCGATCATCGGCGGCGGGTCGCTCGAGCCGGAATATCCGCGACGCCTGCGCGACCTCGCCGAGCGGCTGGGCGTGGCCGGCAGCGTGGACTTCCACGGCAACCTCGAGCCGGCCGCGGTGGCCGAATGGCTGGCGGCGGCGGACGTGTTCGCGCTCGCGACCGCGCGCGAAGGTTGCTGCAACGCGGTGCTCGAGGCGCTCGCGACCGGCCTTCCGGTGGTCACGACGCCGGTGGGCGACAATGCCCATTTCGTGCGCGGCGGCGACAACGGCCTGCTGGTGCCGGTGGATGATGCCGGAGCGATGGCGGAAGCTCTCGCGGCGGCGCTGGCGGGGGGCATCGCGATGCGGCGCGAGACCATTGCCGCGGCCCTGGAGCGCCAGGTCGGAGGCTGGGACGCGGTGGCGCTGCGGGTGCTCGAATTCTTTGGCGAACGGCTGGACGCGCGCCGGGGCGCGGCGGGGGAGCGAGTGACATGAGGATCTGCGTGGTGGGGCTGGGCTACGTCGGGGCCGTGACGGCCGTCTGCCTGGCGCGGGACGGTCACGAAGTGACCGGCGTCGACCTCGACCGCACCAAGGTGGACCTGCTGGCCGCGGGCCAGCCGCCGATCATCGAGGAAGGCCTCAGCCAGGTCACCGAGGCCGCGGCCGCCAGCGGCCGCCTGAAGGTGCTGGACCGCCTGGACGCGTCGATCGCCGGCAATCAACTGATCTTCGTCTGCGTCGGCACGCCTTCGGCCGCGAATGGCAGCCAGAGCCTGGCCGCCGTCGAGCGCGTTTCCGAGCAACTGGGCGCGCTGCTGCGCGGTTGCAAGGACTTTCCGGTGGTCGTGCTGCGCTCCACGGTGCCGCCCGGCACCACCGACACCGTGGTGGCCCCGTTACTCGAGAAGGCCTCCGGCAACCCGGTCAATGCGACATTCGGCCTGTGCTTCATGCCCGAGTTCCTGCGCGAGGGCAGCTCGGTGCGCGACTACTACAATCCCCCGTTCACGATCGTCGGCTCGGATTCGACGCGCGCGGTGGACGTCGTGCGCGAACTGTTCGGCGGCTTCCCGGGAGAGTTCATTGCGACCGCCACGCGCAATGCCGAAATGGTCAAGCTCGCGTGCAACGCATTCCACGCGCTCAAGGTCTCGTTCGCCAACGAGATCGGCCGGCTCGGACGCGGCCTCGGCGTGGACTCGCGTGCCGTCATGGAACTGGTCTGCCGTGACCGCAGCCTGAACATCTCACCGGCATACCTGCGTCCCGGGTTCGCCTACGGCGGCTCCTGCCTGCCCAAGGACCTGCGCGCCCTGCTGTACCTGGCCAAGCGCAACGACGTGGACTTGCCGATGCTGGCCGGCGTCGGCAGCAGCAATGCCCTGCACATCGAGCACGCGGCGGCGCTGGTGAAGGCTCAGGGATCGCGCGATGTCGCGCTGGTAGGCCTGAGTTTCAAGCCGGGCACGGACGACTTGCGCGAGAGCCCGCTGGTGGCGCTCGCGGAGCAGCTGATCGGCAAGGGATACCGGCTGCGCATCTATGACCCCGCGGTCAACCTCGCGCGCCTGATCGGCGCCAACAAGCGCTACATCGAACAAACGATCCCGCACATCGGCGACCTGCTGAGCGACGATCTCGACGCCGTGCTGCGTGGCGCGGGGGTCATAGTGGTCGGCTTCCGCAATGCGGTCGTGGATCGTGCCCTCGCGGCGATCGGCCAGGACCCGCCGCCCGTCGTCGACCTGGTCGGCGCGGACGCGACGTTGCGCGAGCGCGGCAAGTACGAGGGCATCTGCTGGTGAGCGCCCGATCGCGGCTGCTGTTCATTTCGACGCGCTTCCTGTTTCCGGTGGACTCGGGCGGCAAGATCCGCACGACCCAGATCCTGCGCGGAATGAAAGGCGGCCGCTACCACATCCACCTCGTGTCGCCTGCGGCCGCAGGCGAGTCCGAAGCGCACCGGCAGGCGCTGGCCGAAGTCTGCGACGAGTTCTCGGGCTGGCCGCAACCGAGCCGGGGCCGCCTGTTCGCGCTCGCGCGCGCCCGCTACCTGGCCGGTCGCCTGCCGATTCCGGTCCGCACGGACTGGAGTCCGGCCGGGCGGGCCGCGGTCGCGGCGGCGCTCGGGCGCCGGCCGGACGTCGCCGTGTTCGATTTCCTGCATGCCGCGGTGCTGGCGCCAGACCCGCTGCCCGTGCCGACGGTGCTGTTCACCCACAATGTCGAAGCGGAGATCTTCGCCCGCCACCGCGATGTGGCGCGCAACGCGTTATTGCGCGCCGTGTGGAGCAGCCAGCACGCGAAGATGCGCCGCTTCGAAGCGCAGTCGCTGCCCCGGTTCGACGTCGTCGTCGCCGTCTCCGAGCGCGATGCGCGGCATTTCAGCCAGCACTGCGGCGTCCCGGATCCCTACGTGATTCCGACCGGCGTCGACCTGGACTACTTCGACTGGTCGGCGCCGGACCGCGATGGCGAGGTCGTCTTCTGCGGGTCGATGGACTGGCTCGCCAACCAGGAGGCGATTCGCTACTTCCTGGACGAGGTCTGGGAGAAGATCGCCGCCGAAGTGCCGGGCGCCCGCATGACGGTCGTCGGCCGCGCGCCGCCGGCTGCGCTGGTCGAACGCGCGCAGGGACGCGGCTTCGCCTGGCATTTCACCGGCTACGTGGACGACGTGCGGCCGTTCATGCGTGGCGCAGCCGTTTCCGTCATCCCGCTGCGGGTCGGGGGCGGCACGCGGCTCAAGGTCTTCGAGGCGATGGCGGTGGGGTCGCCGGTGGTGTCCACCGGCATCGGGGTCGAAGGCCTGCCAGTGAGCGCCGGCCAGCATTATCTGCGCGCCGACAGCAGCGGCGAGTTCGCCGCCGCCGTGGTCGCCCTGATGCGCGACCGCGCGCGGCGGGACTCGTTGTCCCGTGCCGCACGCCAGCTCGTCGAAGCGCGCTTTTCCCATCGCGCCGCGGCCCGCGCATTCGAAGGCGCCTGCGACCTGGCGCGGACCCGCCGGGGGCTCGCGGCATGAGGGCGCCGCAGGCTCGGGGTGCGGGCCACTTCCTGCTGCGGGCGATCAGTCCGGCAGGGCGGCGCGCCCGCCTGCAGATCCTGACTTACCACCGCGTGCTGCCGGCCCCGGACTCCCTGCTGCCGGACGAACCCGATGCAGCGGCGTTCACGGCACAGATGGCAGCCGTCGCCCGCTACTGCAACGTGCTTCCGCTGCCGGAGGCGGCGCGCCGCCTGGCAGATGGAACGCTGCCCGCCTGCGCGGCCTGCATCACTTTCGACGACGGCTACGGCAACAACCACGAAATTGCGCGGCCCATCCTCGAGCGGTTGGGACTGCCGGCCACGGTCTTCGTCGCCGGCGACGCGGTGGACCGCGGCGTCATGTGGAACGACCTGGTGATCGAGGCGATCCGCCGCGCCCGGGACAGGCTCGATCTCGAACCGGCGGGAATCGATGCGATGGCGCTGCCTGCCGCCGCCTCGCGCGCAGGCATGGTGAGCCGCGTGCTGAATGCCGTGAAGTACCGACCGCTCGCCGAGCGCTGGGCGCTGGCGGTCGATCTGCACGCGCGCAATGCCGGCGGGCCGCTGCCGCGCTTCATGATGACGCGGGCGCAGGTCAAGGACCTGGCGTCGCGCGGCTTCGACGTCGGCAGCCACACGGTCACGCACCCGATCCTGGCGACACTCCCGGCTGAGCAGGCGCGCGCCGAGATCGCCGGAAGCTGGCGCTGGGTGCTGGAGGTGGCCGGCGTTGCGCCGCGGTCATTCGCGTATCCCAATGGGCGTCCGGGCCGGGACTTCGACGGCACGCACGCGGCCATGGTGCGCGATGCCGGTTTCGAGGTCGCCGTGACGACCGTGTGGGGATCGGCCAGGGGCGGCGACGATCCGCTGCAGCTGCCGCGGTACACGCCCTGGGAGACGTCGGGCGGCGGCCTGTGGCGCCGCCTGGCGAAGACGACCCTGCGTTCCTACTTCGCCTGAAGCCCTGCGACCGCAGGCTTCAGGGCGCCAGCCGGTGCTCCTGGAACCAGGCCTCCAGCATGGCGAGGTCCCAGATCGCATAGCCGTAATAGCCCGGATGCCCTTCGCGATGTTCCGCGATGAGCCGGTCGATGAATGCCGGCCGGATCACGCGCCGCGACTTGAGTTCTCCGAGCAGGCCGAAGGTCAGGTCGGCCAGGCGCGCATGCGACTTCAGCCAGACCCCGAACGGCAGGCCGAAGCCGTGCTTCTTCTTGGCCAGGATTTCATCCGGCAGGAAACCGGCCACGGCCCGTTTGTAGAAGCTGCGCAGTTCAGTGCCGCGCATCATCAGTCCGGACGGCACGCGCAGCGACAGGTCGATCACGCGCGGGTCCAGCATCGGATAGGACACCTCGACCCCCGCGAGCCGGCACATCTCGCCGACCTTGCGCAGGTCGCTGTCCGCGAGCGTGTAGTGCCAGTCGTAGAACAGCAGCCGCTGCAGGAGATCCGCGCTCGGCGCCTGCGCGTAAACCTGTGCCATGGCCGTGAGCGGCGCGCGGGTGTCGATGGCGGCGCGGAACTCCGGGTCGAGCATCGCGTCCAGGTCGGTGCGGTAGATGAAGTTCCAGGATTCGAGCCGTTCCGGCAGCGGGATGCGCGCCTGGTCCACGTAGCTGCGCAGCTTGCGCAAGGCGGCAAAGCGGCTGGCAGGGTCGATGCGCGCCGCGAGCGGCTCGATGAGCGAGCGGCGCAACGACGCCGGGATGCGTTGCCAGGCCTCGAAGATCCGCTGCCGCGCATAGCGCTCGTTGCCGCCGAACAGCTCGTCGCCGCCGTCTCCCGCGAGCAGCTGCGTCGCGCCGTGTTCCGCCGCGAGCCGCGCGCAGAGATAGGTCGGCACGGCGGAGGAATTGCCGAACGGCTCGTCGAAAGCGGCCGCGACACGGCGGAACGCGTCGACGATGTCGTCGGCCGTCACCTCGTATTCGTGCCGCTCGGCGCCGAAGTGGCGGGCCGCGATCCTCGCGTACTCGAGCTCGTTGAATTCCTGCGCGCCGAAGCCCATCGAAAACGTGCGCGGCGGCCGGCCGCTCACGCGGCCGAGCATGCCGGCCACGGTCGAACTGTCGAGGCCGCCGCTCAGGAACGCTCCGGTTTGCTGGTCGGGCCGGCAGGCTGCGACCGCGGCCTGCAGTGCACCCAGCAAGTCCTCGCGCAGCCGCGGGAATGGCGTGGTGGAGGAAGCGAAGGCCGGCTGCCAGTAACGCCTGACCGTGACGCGGCCGTTCGCGAATCGCGCGCAGGTGCCGGGTTCCAGCTTGCGGACGCCCTGCAGGACCGTGTCGGGCGAAGGGATCATGTGCAGCAGCAGATAGTCGAACAGCGCCTGCGGCCGCAGGCGCGATACGACGCCGGCCGCGCGCGCGACTTCGATCGCCGACGGTCCGAACGTGAATCGGCCGCCATCGACCGCGTAGCACAGCCGTTCGATGCCCATGCGGTCCAGGGCAATCAGGGCGCAGGCCGTGTTCCGGTCGAGGATCGCCAGGGAAAAGCGGCCGGTAAGGCCGTCCAGGACGCCCTCGCCAACGCGCAGATAGGCCCCCAGGACGGCCTCCGCGGGGAGGCGGGCCTCGGCGCCGTCCAGCCAGACCGGGCCTCCGGACAGCCCCACGGTCACGCCTGCGTCGCTGTGCAGGTGGGGTGCCTGGACCGGAGCCTCGGCGCGGTCCGGCGCGTACCCGGTCAGGCCGATTGGCGATGACATAATCAATTGTTGAACCGCTTCGGGAGATTGTCGCACCGGTTGGCTATCCTTGCCCGCTCCGGTGCGACCGGGAACGGAGCTTCTGGCCGCGATGACACTCGTATTCTGGCTGCTGCTGGCGCTGATCGTCTACGTGTACGCCGGCTACCCGCTGCTGCTGCTGGCGCTGCGCACCCTTGGCGGTTCGCGGCCGGTCGCCGTCGCGGCGATAGAGCCGGACGTAACGCTCGTCATCTCGGCCTTCAACGAGTCCGGAGTCATCGCCGCCAAGCTCGACAACAGCCTGGCGCTCGATTATCCGGCCGCGCGTCTGCAGATCATCGTGGTCTCGGACGCCAGCGACGACGGCACGGACGACATCGTGCGCGCCTACGGCGATCGCGGCGTGGAACTGCTGGCATTGCCGGAGCGCGGTGGCAAGACCGTCGGCCTGAATGCCGCCGTGGCGCGTGCGCGGGGCGAGATCGTGGTGTTCTCGGATGCCAACGCCATGTATGGGCGCGACGTCATCCGCATGCTGGCCCGCAATTTCGCCGATCCGGCGGTGGGCGCCGTGGTCGGCGAGTCGACCTACGTCGATCCTGCGGCCGAGTCCGAGCGCAGCGAAGGGCTGTACTGGCGCTACGAGACGGCGATCAAGCGGCTCGAGTCGCAGGTGGGATCCGTGGTCGGCGGCGACGGCGCGATCTACGCCGTGCGCCGCGCGCTGTATCGAGCCATGCGCGCCGACGCGCTGTCGGATTTCGTCAATCCCCTGCAGGTCGTGCGCGCTGGCCATCGCTGCGTCTACGAGCCCGCGGCGCGCTCGTACGAGCGGGCGGCAGGCGAATTCGCGAAAGAGTTCCGCCGCAAGGTGCGCATCGTCAACCGCGCGTGGCGGGCGCTGGCGGGAATGGCGGAGCTGCTCAATCCGCTCCGTCACGGGCGGTTTGCCTGGCAGCTGTTCTCCCACAAGCTGCTGCGCTGGCTGGTGCCGGCACTGCTGCTGGCGTGGTTCGGCGTCACGGTCGCGCTGGCCGGGCGAGGGGACATCTACCGGCTGGCGCTCGGCGCCCAGGCCGCGTTCTACCTGCTCGCGCTCGCGGGCTTCGCGCTGCGGCGCCGGTCGTCGATGCCGGCGCTGTTCTCGATCCCGTACTATTTCTGCCTGGTCAATGCGGCGAGCGCAATCGGCATCATCGACGCGTTCCGTGGCAGGACCTATACCACCTGGGCCACGGCCCGTGCACCGCTCAACCCACCGTCGTGACGGAGTCTCGAATTCATGGAAACTGCGGACAAGCTCAAGCGCATTCTCGCTGACACCCTGCAGCTCGGCGCCCGGGCCCAGGCCCTGACCGCGTCGAGCCGCCTGATGGGCGAGATTCCGGAGTTCGACTCCATGGCGGTCGTTTCCGTGCTGACGATGGTAGAGGAGCAGTTCGGAATCACCATCGACGACGACGAGCTGACCGCCGAGGTATTCGAAACGTTCGGTTCGCTCGCCGATTTCGTCGCGCGGAAAGTCGCGCGTTGAGTTCCACGGCCCTGGAAACTGCCTTTATCGACGGCGCGCATGGCCGGGTGTTCGTGCTGTCGCGCGGACCGGCCAGCGCCGCCGCTGCGGCGGTGCTGGTCGCGCCGCCGTTCGGCGACGAGATGAACAAGTCGCGCAAATTGATCACCGATCTCGCGCAAGCCCTCGCCGCACGGGGTATGGCGACGATCCTGGTGGACCCGTTCGGCACCGGCGACAGCGCGGGCGAATTCCGCGACGCCCGCTGGGAGGGCTGGATCGAGGACCTGCTGGCGGCGGCGACATGGTCGGCCGGGCGCGGTTTGCGCGTCCGCGGACTGCTCGGCATCCGCCTTGGCGCCCTGCTGGCGGCGCGCGTCGCTGCGCGGCTACCGGAGCCGGTCCGGTGCAGCGTGCTCTGGCAGCCGGTGCCGGATGGGGGCCGGTTCATGACGCAATTCCTGCGGACGCGAGTGGCGGCTTCGCTGATGGAGGACCGCAAGGAGACGGTCGGCGAGCTGCGCAACCGGCTGCTCCAGGGCGAGTTGCTCGAAGTCGGCGGCTATGAGGTCGCGCCGGAGCTGTTCAGGAGCATCGAGGCGGAGCGGCTCGCGGACGCCACGACGCCGGCGTTGGGATCGGTGGGCTGGTTCGAGGTTTCGGCGACGGGTGGCGAGGAACTGGGAGCGTCTTCGCAGGCGAGCCTGGACGTGATGCGTGCCAGGCTACCATCAGTGGAGGCCGGGTTGCTCGCCGGAGAGCCATTCTGGACTTCAACCGAGATCGTCAGGAACCACGATCTCGTTGCGGCGACCGAAGGGTTCTTCGCGAGGGCGGCGTGAACGCGACGCCCGAACGCGCCCTGACATTCGATTGCGGCGGCGATCGCCTGGTCGGCATCCTCCACCCGTGCGCACCGGGCCAGGCGGACAAGCCGGGAGTGGTGGTCATCGTCGGAGGACCGCAATACCGGGTCGGAAGCCACCGCCAATTCGTATTGCTGGCCCGCGCCCTGGCAGCGGCAGGTTACCCGGTGCTGCGATTCGATTATCGCGGCATGGGCGACAGCGAGGGGGATGCGCGGTCATTCGACAGCGTGGATGACGACATCCGTGCAGCGATCGACGCAATGCTGCGTGAGCGGCCGGGGCTGCCCGGCGTCGTGCTGTGGGGACTCTGCGACGGCGCCTCCGCAGCCATGATCCATGCCACGCAGGACCTGCGGGTCCTTGGCCTGGTGGCCGCCAATCCCTGGGTGCGGACGGAGCAGGCCGAAGCCCAGGCGTACGTGCAGCGCTATTACGGCGCGCGCCTGTTGCAGCGCTCGTTCTGGCGCAAGCTGCTGACCCTCCGGCTGGATGTCGCGGGCTCGATCAGGGGATTCATCCGCACGCTGCGCGCCAGCCACGAGTCAGGCGGCGGCGCGGGCGCCTCCGGCGACGATTTCAGGGACCGGATGCGCCGCGGATGGTCAGCCTTGCGTGGTCCGACCCTGCTGATCCTGAGCGATGCGGACCTGACGGCGGCGCAGTTCCGCGCGCTGGTGTCGGAGGACGCGCGCTGGCGGGATCTGCAGCAGCGGCACGGAGTCACGACCTGCGTGCTCGAGGGCGCCGACCATACGTTCTCGACGGCGACGACGCTCGAGGATTCCACGAACGCGGTGCTGGAGTGGCTGTCATCGGCGTTTGATGGCGCGAATCCAGGGAGAACGGTGACGTGACGACCGGCCGGGGTCGCCGCTGATGTCGCTGACGGGACTGGCGTTCCTGATTGCGTTCGTCGCGGTCATGGCGCTGGCGCTGTTCCGGCATCCGCTATTCGGCCTGTACGGGTACGTGGCGCTCTTCTACCTGCATCCGCCCTCGCGGTGGTGGGGCGAAATGCTTCCGGACATCCGCTGGTCGCTGCTCGCCGCCGCGATCACGCTCGTTGCCTCGTTGCGCCTGCCCGCGGACCGCACCCGGCCTCCGTGGATTTCGACCGCGCCGGCCAGAATCCTGATCGCCTATACGATCTGGCTGGCGATCCAGAGCGCCTGGGCCCTGGACCGCGAGCAGCACGTCGAAGCGATCATCCTGTTCGGCAAGTATGTCGTTCTCTACTACCTCATTTACCGGTTGATCGACACCGAAGACAGGGTGCGCAATTTCCTGATCGTGCACGTCCTGGGTGCGTTCTATTTCGGCTACCTCGCGTTCTCGATGGACGTATCCGGTCGGCTCGAGGGCGTCGGGGGGCCCGGCGTCGACGAGAGCAATGCGCTCGCCATGCAGATGGCAACGGCGGTCGCAGTTGCCGCCATGCTCCTGCTTGCCGAGAAAGGCTGGCGGCGCTGGCTGTGCCTGGCGGCCATGCCATTCCTGCTCAATGCGATCGTCCTCGCCGGAAGCCGCGGCGCGTTCCTGGCGCTGATCGTCTGCGGCATCGTTCTGTGGCGACTGAAGCCGGACGCCTACCGCCGCTGGTTCTACTGGTATGCGGCACTCGGCGTGGTGTTGCTCGCGGTGCTGGCACATGAACCATTCTGGGAGCGCGTCCAGACGATTCGCACGGCGGTCGACGCGCGCGAGCAACTCGACACCAGCGCGCTGTCGAGGCTGGAGCTCTTCGATGCGCAATGGCGGATGTTCAAGGCGCACCCACTCGGCACCGGCCACCGCGGCACGGAGGTGCTGAGCGTGTATTACCTCGAGGAGAAATACCTTTCCGTCAATGCGGACGGGACGCGCGGTGCGCGATCGTCGCACAACACGTTCATGACGGCACTGGTCGAACAGGGAGTGCCTGGAGCGGTGCTGTTCCTCGCTCTTTGGCTGTGGGTCTACCGGACGCTGGCGCGCGCGAAACGCGATACGGTGAGCAGCCTGACACGGCTTGCGAGCTATTTTGCCGCCCTCGGCGGTGCCCTCACCGTGGTTTTCGTCGCGGGCTGGTTCGTGGACTATCTGAAGGCCGAAGTGCAGGTCTGGCTGTTCGCGCTCGTGGCCTGCCTCGCGGCGATCACCCGGCTCCGGGTGACGCCAGGCGGCGCACCGCAGGGTCAGTCCAGCGGAAATCCGGCGGCGGCGAGCCGGTCACGCAGCGCCGGCAATGGAAAGCCGAGTTCGTATGCACGCCGGGCGTGACCGCGAGCGTCCTCGAACTGGCCGGCATCCAGCAGCGCCAGACCCAGGTGATACTCGAGCTCGCGAGACTCGCCGCCCGTCGCCTGGCTGCCGGCCCGCAATGCGGCGATCACGAGATCCGTCTTCTTGCGGTCTCGCATGACGAGCGCCTTGCCGAGATAACCGGCGGCGCGGTCGGGTCGTGACTGGATCGCCTGCTCGAAGAAACCGAGGGCCGCGTCCCCATTGCCCGCCGCACGCTTGATCTGGCCCATGTGGACGACGATGTCCGCATACGTATCGCTCGCCGGCGGAATCCGGATCAGCGTGAAATTGCTCTCATACTCTGCACTCTGCAGGGCGAAATCGCGCTCGGCCGCTGTCGTCGCGAGACGCGCGCGTTGCAGCCAGATCAGGCCCGCGCAATGGTGGTGGACATAGGTGAATACGTCATCGCCCAGCTCGTAGCGCCAGGCCGATATTTCCGCCCTGGACAAGGTCTGGATGCCCTGCGCCGAGGGACTCATCCCCAGGTCCAGATAACGCGCCTTGCAGTACCCGGGCCACCAGGCCCATTCCGCCGCGGTCGGGTCGAAGGTGAAGGCGTGGGCGGCGGTGCCGGTCAATTGGGAAGCGGCCGCAAGGACGACGCCACAGATGCCGGCGGCAATGTTCCCCGGCTGACGACCGGCCAACGTGTTGCTGGAGTTGCGCATGATGTTCGGACCGTATTTTGCCACCGGAGTGCCGCCGGCACTCGTCGTGGAAGGATACGACATATTCAGTCGCCCCTGGTTCAGCGACCGCGCAGGCGGGACGCGACGCGCTTGCCCAGCGCGACGATCCGGGCGGGAATGCGGCTCGAATACAGCCAGAAATTCCGGTGCTGGCGCGTGGTTTCGGTCCAGCGCAGCTTGTGCGGCGTCGCATCTCCCAGAAAATCGTACTCCCGGGCGCCGGTTTCGAATGCACGGCGGACGCTCTCGTCGATCACGTAGGCGCCCACGTGCTTGAGCGAGTCATCATAGGAAGTCTTGAGTTGACCGACCCAGCCGTGCCAGCGGCAGGCCAATACGTAGGCCACGGGGCGATCGGCGAAACGCAGGACGTTGGCGAGAATGGCGTCGTGCTGCGCGAGGAACCGCAGTAGTCGCTCGTGATAGTCCCGTTCCACCTGGCGACTGGTGATCGCGATTCCCTGGGCGGCCTTCCAGCTGCTGCGCTCGATCTCCAGGATGTCCGCCAGCAATCCTGCAGGATCCATGCTGCAGTCAAACCAGGTCGTGGAAATCGAGCCGTAGTCCTGTGTGCGCCGCGCGTCGCGCAGGCGATTGGCGCGGAACCGCGCGTCGCGACCAGCCAGGTATGCGTCCCAGGTCGAGTCGATGGCCAGGAAGGGCGATGTCTCGCCGGCTTCCTCGAAGGTCACGGCACGGGTGTGCTTCCCGAGTTCGTGCACGGCTTCGGCTGTCGCGCTGCCCGCCGGAACCTGGTTCACGCGCAACAGGTCCCAGTTTCCGCCGTGCGCCAGATCGAGTGACCGGGACAGGAGCTCGGCGGCTCCGGCCTGGGGCCCGATGATCTGCGGGTGATACGAAACCAGGTTCGTGGCCAGGTCGACGGTCCTCAGCGGCACGCCGTGCACTGATTGCCGGCGGCAGATCAGCGGTACGACGCCGGCCAGGCTGCCGTTCATCCGCGCCGCCACGATCACTGTGGCGGGTGCGCATTGGTGGCTGCGAATCGCGGCATCCATCCACCCGGGGTCGAGTGATGCGTTGAGACCGTGCTCCTCCACGAGACGCGACCAGTCGGCCAACAGGGATGCCGGTGCCGCGTCCCAGGAATGCGCTTCGATTCTCATCATCACGGCGCGGGCCGCCGGGGCATCGCGACCCGTTCCAGCAGTGCCGCGAAATCACGGACCCTTTCGCGACGCGTGAACCGGGCAGATTCCTGTGCGCTCAGGACACGCGCCGGCTGGCGTTGCGGGCGGTGCAGGAACTCATCCAATGCGCGCTCGATTCCCGCGTGGTCGTCGGGTGGCACCAGCGTTCCGACGGAAACCCGCCTGAGCAACGCCGAGGTTTCGCCACCGGCGTCTACCAGCGCCAGAATCGGGCGCCCGGCGCGCAAATACTCATAGGCCTTGGCCGGAATGGCCGGATTCGAGGTGTGGCCCTGGATCAGCAGGAGCCCGTCCGCGTCGAGGACTTCGCGCAGGGCTTCGTGATACGGGAGCGGCGGCGCCAGTTCGACGTACGCGCCCAGGCGCAGTCGATCGATCACCGGGCGATACCTTTCATCGAATCCCGTGGCCCGCAGCGTCAAGCGGAAGCGCTCCGGCAGTCGCCCCCGGGCGCGCAGGCTTGCGACGGCTTCGAGCAGAGCCGCGGGGTCCCGGTCAGGGCCCGGATAGAGCGTGCCGCTGTGGACCAGGTGGAATCGCTGCCCGTTCCTGCGGGACGGAAGCTGGTCGGCGACGGCGAAGTCGGACTCGTCGAAGCCGTTCTCGATGACGACGCTGGGACGCCGGTCGGATGGCCAGCGATGCCTGCCGATAAAGATCTCCCTGGCGGTTTCGGTACAGAAGGTCACTGCGGATGCCCGGTGGGCAACCCGCCGTTCGACGAAGAGACGACTGCGGCGAATCGCCGGATCGCGTGGAAACCAGGTGTCGCCGATGTATTCGACCATCGGATCCCGGAAATCGGCGATCCAGGGCACCCCGGTCAGCCGGTGCAGGGCCCAGCCGATGAGATGGGCAGTTGCCAGCGGGAATGTCGTCCAGAGGACGGCGGGTCGATGCCTGGCGATCAGCGCGAGGCCCGCGGGAATCGCGCAGGCGAGCCAACTCACCCACCTGTCAGGGAGCGACAGGCATCTTGGATAACGGCCGCGGATGGCGAGGTGGCGGCCGGTGTCCAGCGCAACGACCCGCCGAACGATGAGACTCTCCGGCAGACCGGTGCCGGCATCTGCGCCGGTCTTTTCGTAAGCGGAACTGCGCACCGTCAGCACCATCGGTGTCCAGCCGAATTCGCCGAGGTAGCGGGCGAGCGCCATCGTCCGGTGCGATCCACTGCTGCCCGAAAATGGCGGAAAGTGATAGGCGACCAGCAGCACGGATCGCGCGCCGAGACCTGAGTCCATGACCGGCATAGTACCTGCACCCATGCCTGGAACTCATGCATCATAAGCCGCGCCGTTGGCCTGCCGACCCGACCTGATCGTGCGGAGCATGGGAATGGAAACCGCGATTCGCGAGGGCAGCCTTGCTGCGGACCGCCTCGAACTCATGGCGGGACTCCGGCAGCACCTGAATCCGAAGACGGATGACGCGCGTTTCGCCTGGATGTATCAAGGCAACCCGCATGGAGCGGCACGAGTGTGGGTCTGCACGGACCGGTCTTCGGGTGCGATCATCGGATCCAGCGCATTGCTGCCGCGATACTTTCATGTGAACGGCGAGCGCCGTCTCGGCTGCGTCCTGGCGGATTCATGGATGCATCCCGACTACCGGTATCTGGGACCTGCCGTCGCGCTGCAGCGCGCCTGCATCGAACCGGTCCGCCGCGGCGAATACGCGATCGCGTACGATCTGCCCCAGCGCAGCATGATTGCCGTGTATCGCCGCCTGCGCATCCCGGTCATGGACGAACTCGTCACCTATGAGAGGATCGTCCGTCTTGACCGCTACCTGGCGAATCGCGTGCGCTCGCCTGCGATCGCCCGGGCGCTGGCGAAGGTCGCGAATCCGCTGTTTGCGATGGTCCGTGGTTCAGCGCGAAGGGCAGGCATCGCCTTCGAACCCGGCCCGCAGGCCTGTGGCGCGGAGTTCGACGATCTGGCTGCGCGCACGGCCCCCGACTACGGCGTGAGCATCGCGCGCACTTCGGACTATCTCAACTGGCGTTTCCTCCGTCACTTCCACAATCGTTACGAGTTGCTGGTGGTGCGCAGGAGGGACCGGCTGGCTGGTTACCTGATCGTGCTGGATGACGCCGGCAGCAGCCAGTTGAACGTGATGGATTTCCTGCTGGAGCCTGACCCGGCGCTCTGGCCGGCAATGGTCGAAGGCGTGGTTGCGCTCTGCCGGGAGCGCGGTCGATCCGTGCTCGCGATCTCGATCCTGGCGGGCGACTCGCGCGCCACCGCCCTGGCCACGGCCGGCTTTTCGCCGAGGCGCGGTTTGTCTTGCGTGCTGATCGCATCACCGGACGTGGATTCCGCGGGGCTGCACGGCGCGCATGGCGTCGCCGCGTTCACCTATGGTGACGAGGCCGATTGAATGACAGGAGGGCGCGCAATTCCGCGGCATGCGCGGGTGCGGTGGAGGTACCTCGGGTTGCGAGGACCATCCGGACCGGCGCCGCGCGCCTGGGACCAGACGCTGAACCTGTTCTGGGCACGCAACGGGATCTGCCGGGGCCTGCGCGAATTCGGGGTCGTCCCGGGCGCCATCGTGCTCGTGCCATCGTTCGCCTGCCGCAGCGTGCCGGAGGCCGTGGCGGCGAGCGGCGCGACGGTGGAGTTTTACGATGTGGATGCGTCTGGCCGCGCGGACCCGGAGGTCCTGCGCAAGCGGATCCGGGCCGGAGTGCGTGGTGTCCTGGTGATCCACTACTTCAGCTGCCTGCAACCGCACATGACCGAGATACGCGGCCTCTGCGACCGACACGGACTCTGGCTGATCGAGGACTGCGCGCACCTGCTGCCGGAGAGCCTGCGGCCAGGAGCGGCAGGATCATTCGGTGACCTCAGCATCTTCAGCTGGCGCAAGTTCCTGCCGGTCTACGATGGCGGCGGCCTGCTGTCCCGCGGACGCACCACGTCGGGGCGGTCCGCGCTGTCAAGGCAGGCGGGCGTGGAACTGCGGGCTGCGAAGGACGTGGTCGATCGATGGCGCCACGCTCGAAGAACGCGCACGGGAACCATCGAGCCACGGCCCGACGCCGCTCCCGGTCCGGCGAAAAGGCCGCCGGGCGCGGCACGTGATCCCAATTCTGATGCATTCGATGCGCAACTCCTGGATCTGCCGATGAGTCACGTGTCGGAATGCATACTGCGGCACTCCGACCCAGGGCGGATCGTCGACGCGAGGCAACGGAACTGGCGGCAGCTCCACCACCGTGTGATCGGCCTGGGCGTCATCAAGCCGTGGGGCGGCGAGCCGCCCGCCGGGCACGGACCATGGGCCTATGCAATGGAGTTTCCTGGCATTGCCGACGCCCACAAGGCGCTGCGCCGCATGGGCTTGCCCGCTGCAACCTGGGAAGGTGTGCGGCCGGCGGCACTGCCTCCGGGGCAGTTTCCGGAAGCCGAAAGGCTCTATCGGGAGCTGGTGTTTCTCCCGGTGCACCAGGACCTGGGCAGCCCGGACATCGAGAGCATCGCGCAAGCCCTGGAACGCGTCGCGTTGCCGGGCCGCGGCCCGCGCTACTGAACCTGGAAGTTGGGCGGCGGCGAAGGACGCGGCGCCGAACTGGGCGCAGGAATCGGCTGGGTCGAGACGATCAGGTCGTCGTACCAGAGGCGCGACGTGACGCCCGCCCGCCCCGAGCTTGACGGCAGGCCGGTCATGTAGGGCGTGAACGTGAGGTTGTTGTAGCCCTGGTCCCGGCCGGGGGACGTGGTGCAGGAGTTTTCGTTGCAGCTCAGGCGCAGGCCCGGCACACGGATGAACTGCCGGTAGCCTTCACCTTCGCGCGCCACCCAGGCCTCCACCGTGCTGTTGGCCTGGTCCCAGGTGCCGACCGTGATCTTGTAGTACATCGTCAACCACTCGTTCGGCACGAAGGCGAAACAGTTGGCCGTGGACACGTTGCCGTACTCGCAACGGTAGTCGGCCTGCTGCACGAGCAGCGGCGGGCTTTCCGTATGGCGCGACCCGTCGAGCGTCGCATACATGTGCGTCGAGCCACAGTCGGTGTACATCAGCGGGAATCCGCTGAAATACTCCTGAGTCGCGAGCTCCACGCTGCCACACGTGGTCTGTTCGTAATGGAAGATGACGATCTTCCAGGCGCTGCTCCAGGTGTTGTCGAGGAACTCGGGCGAAAAACGCAGCCGGTACTGCACATAGAAGGTCGAGTTCTGACCGAACAGCCGGCCCAGCGCGTTGTTGGTCAGCGGCGACCAGCGGCCGGCGATGTTCGCGCCTGCGTGCGGGGGCGGCGGCAGGTCGAAGCGCAGCGAGCCGGCGCCCGATGCCTTGGTCGTGGTGTCGAGATTGCCCCGATACGTGCCATTGCCGTCTGCGTGAAGGTTCTGCCCGCGTACGATGTCGGCCGTGGTGTTGTTGAAGCCGAAGCAGTTGAGCACGCCCGGCCCCGCGCAGCGCGCTGCGAAATCGGCATCTGCCGACTGGCCTCGTGCTAGCGAAGGACCAAGGCCGCCGGCCAGGAGCGCAAGCGCGAGGAACAGGCGAGAAATGCTCATGTCACGGATTCTCCGTTCAGGTCACTGAACGACCAGGTTCCCGGGCGCGTTGGGGGCTGCGGCCGTCTGGCTGGAAAGCCGCACGATGTAGGCATTGTCATCGACCCGGTTGACGAGCACGAACACGCCGTCGTCCGGCGAATAGCGGAAACGACCGTGCGTGCCGTTGCCGACCGGGGTCGGTCCGCCCGTAAAAGTCGTCGCGGTCCACGCGCGCGTGTCCGGATTCAGCTGATAGACGACATTGCGCGTGCCTTCGCCCCAGGCAACGATGCGATCGAGCACCGGATCGTAGGCGAGGCCGGGATACAGTTCGCCGATCAGCCCCGATCCGCCGGTCGTGGACAGGGTCTGCATCGAGTAGTTGCTGCCGGCCGCAATGCTGTAGGTATGAACACGACCTCCGCCCGAGGACGTGTCATAGCCGACGATGACGAACAGCCTCCGCCTCGGGTCGATCGTTGCCGCCAGGTGATAGCCCAGCGACTCGTTCGTGCTGCTCAGTCGGGCATAGACATTCGTCGAAGCATTGTACGAGTACAGGTATCTCCGGTCGTGCAGGAAGATGAGGCCCGACACCGGGTCGAAGGCCGTCATCATGCCGGCATCCCCGCTGGGTATCGGGCCGGTCGGGTTCATGCGGGACCAGCGCATGGTGGGAAAATCGAACAGCCAGGTGTCGCTTCCGAAGTTACCGGAGCCGCAGGCGAGGGAGCCGCCGAATACGAACATCTTGTCGAGCGTCGGGATGTACTCGATGCCGTCGTAGGTGTGCCGGCTGTTGGGCTGCGCACCGCCGGCAATGGCTTCGGTGCACGAGGATGCGACGGGCAGTCCGGGCGCGTTCAGTCGTTCGGTCGTCTGCGAATCGAGGTTTACGGCATACAACTCGTTGCCGTAGTAGTCGTTGTGGCCTCCGCCCCAGACGATCAGTCGATTGCGCGTCGTGTCGAAGACGCCGCCATTCCAGGCCTGCGTGATTCCCGCGCAACCGAGCGCCCCTGCGACCTGCGGATATCCATTCTCGGCGGCGCATACCGGCCGCAGCCGCGTGTTCGGGAGCTGGTGAAAACCGTTGCCGCTCGGCAGCTGCTGGGCAACGGCCGCACCGGAAGTCAGCAAGGTCAAGAGCAGCAGGGTGGCGGATCGCGTCATGAAGTTGCTCGCAGACTTTTAGCTTGGGCCCCGAAAATCGCCGTCAGTTCAGCGCTACGACACTGGCGTGGCGCCAGCACATAAATTATATGAACGCGCACTTCGTGCCGCCTCGTGCGCCGTCGCCCTTTCGCGACATGCGGACACTGCTGACCAGACGGGGAATGGTCAATCAATCAATGAGTTGAATGTCTTATGTCCTGTTGGACCGCTGCCCACAGTACAGGCGATATCGAGGCAATGCGCGGGCCTGAGTAAGACGTCCGTCACACTATTGCCGCTAGAGCGTGAGTTCGCGCGGCGGCGGATGACTCAGGAACCCGAGCGGGCTGGCGCTGCGCCCGTAGGCGCCCGACTGGAATACCGCAATCAGGTCGCCCGGATGCGCCGCCGCCAGCTCCATGCGGTCGGCCAGCAGGTCGAGGGGCGTGCACAGGGGACCGACGACGGATGCGACTTCGCGATCCATCCCCTGGACCCGGTTTCCGACAACGACCGGATAATTCTTGCGCAGGACCTGTCCGAAGTTGCCGGATGCAGCCAGGTGATGGTGCAGGCCGCCATCCGTGACCAGGAAGACGTGGCCTCGCGACACCTTGCGGTCGAGAACGCGGCAGACGTAGACGCCCGATTCGCCGACGAGATAGCGGCCGAGTTCGAGCACGAACTCCGCATCCGGCAGAGCTGCCCTCATCCGGGGCAGCAGCTGACGCAGATTGTCTGCAACGGGCTGCAGGTCCAGAAGCTGCTCGCCCGGAAAGTAAGGGATGCCCAGGCCGCCACCCATGTTGAACAGGCGGACGCTCGATGGCGCGGCAGCGGACAGTGCGAGCGCCAGATCGACGGTCTTTCGCTGCGCTTCCACCAGCGCCTCTGCCCGCAGGTTCTGACTGCCGCTGAAGATGTGGAATCCCTGGAAATCCAGCGGCAGCTCGCCGATCCGGCCCAGCACCTTCGGCACCCGCTCGGCATCGATGCCGAACTGCTTCGGGCCGCCTCCCATCTTCATGCCGGAGGTCTTCAGTTCGAAGTCGGGGTTGACGCGGACCGCGACACGCGGGCGGCGCATTGCCTGTGCGCCGAGCGCGCCCAGCAGTTCAACTTCGCGCTCAGACTCGACATTGATCGTGATTCCGGCACTGGCGGCCGAGCGCAGTTCTGGTTCGGTCTTGCCCGGGCCCGCGAAGCTGATGCTTTCCGGTCTGCCCCCTGCCTCGAGCGCAATCTTCAGCTCGCCACCGGAAGCGACATCGAGGCCGTCCACCAGCCCGACGAAGTGGCGCACGACGTCGGGGAGCGGATTGGCCTTGATGGCGTAATGAAGGTGGATCTCCGCGGGCAGGGCCTGGCGCAACTGGGACACCTTGCGCGACATGACGCTGCGATCGTAGACATAGAAAGGCGTACGCCCGACTTCAGCCGCAAGGTCTGTCAGCCTGCGGCCGCCGACGACCAGGCAGTCGTCGGCGACTTCGAACCAGGGCAGCTCGGCGTGCGATGGCAGGCGGACGGGCACTTCAATCCCCATCCCGGAAAAGGTCCGCCAGTTCGGCCGCCAGCCGCGGCCGGTCGTACTTGCCGTTCGGGTTCCTCGGAATGGCATCGCGCCATTCGATGCGGGCCGGCACCATGAAATTCGGCAGGCGGATGCGGCATTCCGCCAGCAGGCGTTCGCTGTCGGGCGAGCCGCCCGCGGCCGGCGTCGCCACGACGACGATCGCCTGACCCAGTGCCGGATGCGTGACTCCGACCGCGGCCGCGTCCGCCACCTGGCCGGTCGCAAATACGACCTCTTCGACCTCGGTCGGGCTCACGCGATAGCCGGAAGTCTTGATCATTTCATCGCGGCGGCCGACGTAGTAGAGGAATCCCTCCGCATCGCGGCGCACCGTGTCGCCTGACCAGACGGCGGTCTCGGTCATGACGAGTCCGGGATCCTGCGCCGGCACGGGCTTGAACCGCTCGGCCGTCTTGCCGGCGTCGTTCCAGTACCCCAGCGACACGAGCGCGCCCCGGTGCACCAGCTCGCCGGGCTCGTCGGCTTCGCAGAGCGTTCCGTCCGGGCGCACCACCAGGATCTCCGCATTCGGTATCGCCTTGCCGATGGAATCGGGGCGCCTGTCGACTTCCGATGGCGGCAAGTACGTCGACCGGAATGCCTCGGTCAGTCCGTACATCAGGAAGGGCCTGGTACGCGGAAGCGCTGATCGCAGCTTGTCGAGGACGACCCGCGGCATGGAACCGCCCGAGTTGGTGATGTAGCGCAGGTGGTCCGTGATCGACGCGGGCCAGGGCAGTTCCGCGAGCTGGGTCCAGAGCGGCGGCACGCCGGCGAGGCCGGTGATCCTTTCCCTGGCGAGCGCCGCGATCACGTCGCGCGGCAGCAGGTAATCCATGAGGACTACCGCCGCACCGACGCGGAAGGCCGTCGACATCTGGCTGAAGCCGTAATCGAAGCTGAACGGCAGAACCGCCAGCAGCCGGTCCTCGGGAACGTTGCCGAGGTACTCCGCAACGCTTTCGGCACCCGTCACCATGTTGCGGTGGGAGAGCACGACGCCCTTGGGCCGGCCCGTGCTGCCCGATGTATAGAAGATGGCGGCAACGTCGGCATCGATGTTGCGATGTGCCGCGCGGTTGCCGGCGGAACTTGCGAGTTCGGTCCAGGAAGCGCAGCGGACCGGCAGGTCGCCCGGGGCTTCATCCGGATTGCCATCGGTCAGGACGATGACCCCGAGATCAGGGCATTGGCCCAGGACCGGCGTCAGGTCGCGCGCCCGGCCCGCCGAAGTGACGAGAATGCGGACCGAACAGTCGCGCAGGATGTGGGCGACCTGTGGCGGCTTCAGCAGCGGGTTCACCGGGACGAAGACCCCGCCTGCGGATATCGCTGCGAACATCGCGGTCACGCATTCGTGGGTCTTGGGCAGGCAGATGGCGACGCGCTCGAGGCGGCCGAGTCCCAGCGCGAGCATGCCCTGGCTGGCGCGTTCGACGTCCTGCCAGAGTCCGGCGTAACTCCGGTCCTGGCCGCGGAATCGAACGGCGGGCTGCGATGGCTTCGCCTCGGCGGACTTACGTATGATTTCGTGGAGCAGGTCTGCCATTGCAAGCAACCGGGTGACGAACAGGCCGACTGCGATTATGCCCGTCCGAAACCCCTGCCTGCACTGCCACAGTGGGCGCAGTTGCCACGGGAAGGGCGCACGGTCAGCATCCATGCTCGTCGCGCAGGCGCGCGGGGTGGGACGATCCGGATGTTCAGGTTGAGGCGCGTCAGTCCGGCGGAGATGATCGGCGGGTCAATCACCCTGTTGCTCGCGATTGCGGTTGCCGTCGCCCTCACGGTGTTGCGCAGCGCGTCGTTTCTCGACTCCGATGCGGCCCAGTATCTCGGCACCGCCTCGAATCTGCTGGCCGGAGACGGGATCACCAGCGACATCATCTATTACGAGCAACAGTATTCCTTCGGCGCGGTGCCTGCTCCGCAAACCGTTTTTCCTCCCGGACTGCCGGTCCTGCTGGCAGCCCTGATGGCGGGTGGCGCGAGTCCGTTCCTGGCCTCGCAACTTGCCGGACTGTTGGGATTCTCTGTTACCGGCCTGCTGATCTACGTGATGCTGCGTAGTGCGGAGGTGTCGCGGCCATGCGCCTGCCTGGGCGCTGCGCTGTGGTTCGCACTGGCGCTCGGCTGGATCAATGTGCTGCAAGGGCGCGCGGAGGTGCCTTTCGCGCTGGCGACCGTGGCGTGCGCGATGACGTATCTGGCGGCGCGGGGCCGCGCGGCCGGTTACTTCGGCGCGGGCATGCTCTGCGCGGCGGCGATTCTGATCCGGTACCAGGGGCTGTTCCTGCTCGGGGCACTTTCGATCATGGCACTGGCGCCACTGGTGAGGCAGTCCGAAGTTGCGGCGCGAGTCATGGTGTCGCGTGCAATCGCCCTGGTCGTCCCGCCGTTGCTGGTGATTGGCGCCCTGGCGGCGCGAAACCTCGCGCTCGTCGGCGGTCCGGCCGGCGGGCCGATGGATACCGTTCGCAGCGGACTCGATGTCCCCGGCCTGGTGAAACCGATCTACTGGATGGTCAGCGAGATCGCGGGACTGTCGGCGCAAGGCGTGTCCGGGGGTCGCGTGGCGGAGTGGCTGTTGCTGGCCGGGGTCGCGGTGATCGGCATCGGAATCGCTTCAGGCACGCTTCGGCCGAGGACCGGGTCCTTGGTTGGCAGGGCCGCAGAGGCCGACGGGCCGCGCGGGAAGCTGGTGTGGCTCAGTGTCGTGTACGTCCTGATCACGATCGGCGCCTTGTCGATTCTGGCGGCGGGGCGCGCCGGCGCATACCTGCAAGGGCGCTTCCTGGTTCCGGTCGTCCCATTCGTCATCATGCCGCTGATGATCCTGCTGGATGCCTGGTATCGACGGACGGCGGGCACGGGCCGCAAGTTGCTGGTACTCGGAGCCGTGGTGTTTCACGCCGGCATCCTGCTGGGCCAGGTGGGAGCACTGCGGATTTCACTCGAGGAACTGCGCTCTGACCAGCGGTTGGCCAGGATCGAGTACGCCATGCGCGAGGACTTCGGGTCAGGCAGCCTGGGGCAGTTCCTGGCCGACGACGCCTCGCGAGCGCAGCCCCTGCTTGCCGAGCCCGCACAACAGGCATGGCTTGCGCTGCAGGTGCCGGTTCTCGGCGCCACGCCCGCGGGCTTTTCCAGGCGAATCTGGGACGAAGGCAGTATTCGCACGCTGGCGGCCTGCTACGGAACCAGGTTGCTCCTGTTCATTCCCTCGCTCTTCGACGTCACGAAGCCGCAGAACGCGAACAAGCCCGTGTTTGCCGATCTTGCGCAAGGGCGCATCCCCGGCGGCCTGAAGCTCCTCCATCGGGGTGCCGTCGGGGAACTCTACGCGATCGATCCCGGGCCGGACCGCGGCTCATGCCCCGAACCTCGCCGCCCAGGGTGACGGCAGCCGGCGCAGGACTTCCCGCTCGATGCCCGGCGGCCGCCGCGCCGCGAGCCAGAGCAGCCAGAGCGCTCCGCCATAAGCGACCGCACCCAGCATGGCAGCGAGACCCAGCTCGATCGCCGCGCCGAGGGCGTCCGTCAGCGCGTTGCCGCTGGCAGCGCTCCAGCGCATAAACGTCGTCACCACCAGGTACATGAACGCGGCCGCAACGACGGGCCGCCAGGAGGCGAGCACCAGATCCACGGGCCTCAACGCCAGTCTCTTCATGAGCACGAGCGCGTTGACCGGGGCATTGACGATGGCGGTCACGAGGCACGCCCAGGCGGCCCCCAGCGCGCCCGCCTGGCTGGCCCCCAGGGCCAGCGCGGGAATGAGGATCGCGACGTGCAGCGCGTTGAGCAGGGTCGCGGTTCTCGGCTCGCCGAGCGCGATATAGATGTAAAGCGTGTTGGTCTGCAGCGCGATGAACACGCCGTAGATCGCCAGGACTTCGATCAGCGGGATCGCGTCGAGCCACCGGTCGCCGAGCGCCAGTGGCACGAGCAGCGCCGCGGTCGCGCCGATGCCGGCCGCGGCCGGCAGCGCGAACGCCGCGATGACGGTGATGACGTTCAGGAAACCCTGGCGCAGCGCCGCGGGGTCGCTGCCCATCTGCGCGTAACCCGAATAGACCGCCCGATTGATCGGCATCACGATTTCGGTGGTCGGCAGGTTCGCGATCTCGTAGGACACCGTGAACAGTCCGAGCGGGCGGGCGCCCGACATGCGCCCGATGACGAAATCCGATGCGCGGCTCTTCAGGTAGAGGAGCACGTTGTTGAACAGCAGCCACTGAGAGAAATTCATGAGTTCGCGCGAGGCGGCGAAGCTGAGGCGAGGGCGATACGGATGCATCGCGTAGCTGGCGGCGACGGCCCAGACCCGGGTCGCGATGATCCCGAATACCAGCGCCCAGTACGTTTGGTACAGGATCGCGATCGGCACGGTGACGAGGAACCCGGCCACCTTCGCACCCAGCGAGAACCTGAAGTCCTTGTCGAACTGCATGAATTTGCGGAAATCCACGATCCCGACATTCTCGAAGCCCTGCACAGCGAGTCCGCCGGCGAGGATCATCATGATCGGAACGATCCGCCCGTCGCCGTAGTAGGCGCTGGCCGGCCAGGACAGCAGGATCACGACGACTGCAGCCGTCAAGCCGACCACGACGTTGAATGTCCAGGCCGTGTCGTAGTGCTCCGGACCGGCCTGCTGCTTCTGGATCAGGACCGTGTCGAAGCCGAAAGCCCGCAGCAATTCGATCACGGCGACGACCGACGTCGCCATGGCGACAAGCCCGAAATCCTCGGGCATGAGGACCCGCGCCAGGATCAGGGTGCTGAGGAGCCCGATGAGGCGGGTCGCGAAACGCGCGAGTACCATCCACGCGGCGCCTCTGGCCATCTTCGAACCCAGGCCTGGCACAACGCTCCTCCGTTCGGTCGCTTCAACGGGCGCTGGCCGTGAGTGTATCCAAACGGGAGCCGGCGAATCGTGACTTGGAAACATCCGGCGACACAGCTAGGCTTTCTTCCGTTCCCGGGTCCGCGTGGCGTTCCCCTATGCCAACGAAGTTGAGGCTCGCGCTGGTGGGTGGCGGGCTGATCACCGAATCGGCCCACTTGCCAAGCGCGCTCGGCTGCGCGGACGTGGATGTCGTGGCGCTGGTCGACCCGGTCAGGCCGCGCATCGAGCGTCTCGCCAGTTCGTTCGCGATCCGGCCGAAACTGGCGGCCGACGTCGATGAAGTCCTGGATGACATCGACGCGGCGGTGATCGCGACGCCGAACCACACGCACGCGCGCATCGCGATCGCGTGCCTCGAAAGGGGCGTCTCCGTGCTGGTCGAGAAGCCCCTGGCGTCCAGCGTCGCGGAGGGACGGGCGATCCTGGACGCGGCCGCCCGCAACTCGGCGATCGTCGCGCCGGCTTACGTGACGCGATTCCGGCCGAATGTCCGCCTGCTGCAGCACCTGCTTCGCACCGGCTACTTCGGCGCGGTCCGCAAGTTCGTTCACCAGTTCGGGACGCGCGGTGGCTGGGCTCCGTTGTCCGCCTACAATCTCAGCAAGGCGACCGCCGGGGGCGGGGTCCTGGTCGTCACCGCGACACACTTTCTCGACCGGATGATCTATTTCTGGGGGAGGCCCGACGAGGTCGAGTACCAGGATGACTCGCGTGGCGGGCCGGAAGCGAATTGCATCGCCAGGTTCCGCTATCTGCAAGGCGCCGGATTCGAGGGCGAGGCCAGGTACTCGAAGACCTCGGCCATGCCCGCGGGACTGGTCATCGAGACGGAGCGGTGCACGGTGGTGCTCGGCGACACCGACGATGCCGAGCTGACTTGCCGCGCGCGCGAGCGCCCGGAGATCGTTGAGGTGTTGCGGTCCGCGGACCGCGCCGCGGCGGATTCGCCGTCCACGTTTGTGCGGCAGATCGAGGCGTTCGCAGCCGCATGCCGCGGTGATGCCGCATTCCCGGTGCCGTCCGGGGACGCCTTGACCTCGCTGGAGCTGCTGGAGCGACTCTATGCCTGCCGGCAGCCGCTGACCGACGACTGGTATGGTGCCCCGTCATGACGCGCGTGGCCGTATTCGGCGCCTCGGGTTTCGTGGGCTCGACGCTGGTGGAGCGGCTGCTCATGCGCGGCGGCCGCGAGGTCCGGCCGATCGTGCACACGAGCGGCAATGCCTGGCGCCTTGCCCGGTGGGGCATCGACCTGCAGAGCGTCGACTTGCTCGACGAAACCGCGGTGCGGCAGTCGTTGCGCGGCTGCACCCATGTGGTGAATTGTTCGCGCGGCGGCGACGATGTGATGCTGCGCGGCCTGGAGACGCTTCTGCGCGCCTGCCGGGGCGCGGGCGTCCAGCGCCTCGTGCACCTGAGCAGCGTCGCGGTCTACGGAGATCCTCCGGTCGCGGGCAGCGAGACCGAGGACGCGCCGACCAGGCCGGTCCGCGGCAGCTATGGCTGGGTCAAGCTGCAGCAGGACAACATGCTGCGCAAGGCAGCTTCCCGGGGCCTCTCGGCCATTGCCCTCTGCCCGCCGAACATTTCCGGGCCGAATTCAGCGTACCTGCTTGCGATCCTGGCAGCGTTGCGGCGAGGCGCGCTGCCGCTCCTGGACGCCGGGCGGCGCCCATGCATGCTCGTGGACGTGGAGAACCTGGCGTATGCCATCGACCTGGCGCTGGACGGCGGGCCGGCCGATGGCCAGCGGATATTCGTGACCGATGCGGAAGCGGCCAGCTGGCATCAACTGGTGGAAGGCCTGATCGGGCTGCCGCCGGCCGGAGCGCCGGCGCCAGGGGACATCAGCGTCGGCCAGCTCACAAACCTGCTCGCCGCGGCGCGGCCGCCAAGGGCCTCCCTAAGGCGCGCCCTGAAGCACCTGGTTTCGAGCGAACTGCGCGAGGTCCTGCGCCGGGATCCGCTGCTCGCGCGCATCGACCGCTTTGGCCGGAATCTCGTCGGCAAGCTCGGGACCTCGGTGGAAGAGCGACTGCGCCGATCCCTCGAGGGCCCGAATCGAGCCGCTGCCGCCCGCCCTGAACCGCAGATCGACCTGCGCCTGACTGCACAGCAACTGCGTACGGTGGTGCATTCACCCCGGCGGGCCGGGCGGCTGCTCGGCTATCGTCCTCCTCATGCGTTCGCCGGGAGCATGCGTGCGTTCGCGACCTGGTACCGGGAGACCACGGGGCTCGATTCGCGGTTCGGCGCGCTCTACGCGAAGCTATACTCCTGACGACGGTATGCGCGGCACTGCGGCAGGCTGGTGAGCCATGAATGATCCCGCGAACAGCGATCCCCGCCCGCTCGTCTCCCTGGTGCTGCCGGCCTTCAACGAAGCCGCGATCCTGGAGCGGCATTTCGCCGAACTGGAGCGCTATTGCCGGTCGGTGGAAAGCCGCTACCGCTTCGAGTTTCTCATCGTCGACGACGGCAGCACCGATGCAACCGGCCGGATTGCCGACGCACTGGCGAAGGGGCGCAGTGCCGTACGGGTCAAGCACCACGCCAGCAATCTGGGCCTCGGCCGCGCCCTGCGGACCGGGTTCGAAGACTGCGGCGGGGACTACGTGATCACGCTGGATATCGACCTCAGCTACGATCCGGAGCACATCGGCGCGATGCTGGAAAAGCTCCGCGAGACGCGCGCCCAGGTCGTATTGGCATCTCCGTACATGCGGGGCGGACGCATTTCCAATGTTCCCTGGCTGCGACGCACGCTCAGCATCTGGGCCAACCGCTTCCTGTCGGTGTTCGCGCCGGGGCGCCTTTCGACGCTGACCTGCATGGTGCGGGCGTATGACGGCGGGTTCATCCGCAGCCTGGTGCTGCGCGCGACCGGCATGGAAGTGATGCCGGAGACGGTCTACAAGGCGATGATCATGCGCGGCCGGATCGCGCAGATTCCGGCGCATCTCGACTGGAGCCGGCAGCTGGCGGCCGGCAAGGGCCGGCGCTCGAGCATGCGCATCGGCCGGCAGATGATCGGCACGCTGCTGTCGGGGTTCATCTTCCGCCCGTTCATGTTCTTCATCCTGCCCGGACTGCTGCTGCTGGCGTTCGCGCTGTGGACCAGCGCCTGGATGGTCGTGCATTTCTTCGACGCGTACCAGTCGATGGGCCCGGTCGAAGGCGACCGGATCTCGGCCGCAGTGGCGCGCGCCTATCGCGACTTTCCGCATACGTTCATCGTCGGTCTGCTGTCGCTGATGCTCGCGATCCAGCTGATCGGCCTCGGCATCCTGGCGCTGCAGGCCAAGAACTACTTCGAAGAGCTGTTCCACCTGGGTTCGAGGACCGGGCGAACAGGGCACCGGGAGCCGTGAACCGGCTCACGAACGGCTGTCATGTGGCCCGCCTATACTGCGGATTCCGCGGCGCAGGGTACGCCGTCGCCTGAATCCCGGGGTCCAGCATGACCGACGCCACTGCCGTCCTCGATCTCGTGAAGCGCCTGACGGTCGAGGAACTGACCGCCCAGGGCCTCGAGGCGCCGTCCGAAATCGGGCCCGAGACGCGCCTGTTCGGCAAGGATGGCCTGCTCGATTCCATGGCGCTGGTGTCGCTGGTGATGTCGCTGGAGCAGGAAATCGCCGAGCAATTCGGCGCCGAGATCGCGCTCGCCGACGAGAAGGCGCTGTCGCAGAAGCACAGCCCGTTCCGCACCATCGGATCGCTCGTGTCCTACGCGAACGGGGAGATCGAGGCCGCGCGTGGGCAATGAAGCACCGGTCACGCTGATCACCGGCGCGCGCAAGGGCATCGGCCGGTTCCTGGCCGAGCGCCTGCTCGGGCGCGGGGAACGGGTGGCGGGCATCAGCCGCACGCCGTCCGACCTGCGCCGGGACGGCTATCTTCACTTCGAGTGCGACGTCGCCGACGAGAAGGCCATGCGCGGCGCCATCCAGGGCGTCCGGCGCGGGTTTGGCCGCCTCGACAACCTGGTCAACAACGCCGGCATCGCCTCGATGAACCATGCGCTGCTGACACCGGCATCCACGGTGGAGCAGGTGCTGCGCACCAATGTCGTCGGCGCCTTCGTCGCTGCGCGCGAGTCCGCCAAGCTGATGCGCCAAAGCGGGGGCGGTCGCATCGTCAACTTCACGACGGTTGCGGTGCCGCTCGCGCTGGAAGGTGAGGCGGCTTACGTCGCTTCCAAGGCAGCGGTCGAATCGCTCACGCGCGTGCTGGCGCGGGAGCTCGGGCCATTCGGGATCCGCGTCAACGCGGTGGGCCCGACGCCGGTCGAGACCGACCTGATCCGGGCAGTGCCGAAAGAGAAGATCGACGCGCTGCTGGCGCGCCAGGTGCTGCCGCGCATGGGCACGCCCGAGGACGTCGCGCAGGTCGTGGACTTCTTCCTGTCGCCGGCCAGCGATTTCGTCACCGGCCAGGTGATATACCTGGGCGGGGTGCGCTGATGCACGCGGACTTCCTGCTCGAGCGATTTCGCGACGCCGGAGCCGCGCCGGCACTGGTGTGGCAGGACCGCGAGTACGGCTACGACTGGCTGTTGCGCGAGGTCGGTGAGGCGACGGCGTTCCTCGCGCGCGAGCGCGTCCCGGACGGGGCCGTGGTCGCGCTGGAAGCGGACTTCTCGCCCCGGGCCGTGGCGATGCTGCTGGCGCTGGTGGAGCGCAATGCGGTACTGGTCCCGCTCACCTCGTCGGTGGAATCGAAGAAGCCGGAGTTCCGCGAGATCGCGGAAGTCGAATGCCGGATCGTGATCGGTGACGACGACGCGACCCGCGTCGAGCGGACCGGAACCGTGGCCGCGCACCCTCTGATCCGCTCGCTCAAGGAGCGGCGTCATCCCGGTTTGATCCTGTTCTCCTCGGGCTCAACCGGCAAGAGCAAGGCCGCGCTGCACGACCTGGTGCCGATGCTCGAGAAGTTCAGGCTTCCGCGCCACACCAAGCGCACCATCACTTTCCTGCTGTTCGACCACATCGGCGGCTTCAATACCCTGTTCTACAACCTGTCGAACGCCGGCTGCGTGGTCACGGTCGGCGACCGCAATCCCGAGACCATCGTGGACGCGATCGAGCGGCACCGGGTGCAGTTGCTGCCGACCTCGCCGACCTTCATCAACCTGCTGCTGGTCAGCGAAGCGTGGAAGGGGCGTGACCTTTCGTCGCTCGAGACCGTCACCTACGGCACCGAGGTCATGCCCGAGAGCACGCTACGGCGCTTCAACGAGGCGTTTCCGAACGTCGCCACGCTGCAGACCTACGGCCTGTCGGAAGTCGGTATCCTGCGCTCCAAGTCGCGCTCCTCGGACTCGCTCTGGGTGAAGGTGGGTGGCGAAGGCTTCGAGACCCGGGTCGTGGATGGCATGCTCGAGATCAAGGCGAAGTCTGCCATGCTCGGTTACCTGAATGCGCCCAGCCCGTTCACGGAGGACGGCTGGTTCAAGACCGGCGACGCCGTGCTGGTGGACGGGGAGTGGATCCGCATCCTCGGCCGCAAATCGGAGCTCATCAACGTCGGTGGCGAGAAGGTCTACCCGGCCGAGGTCGAGAGCGTGCTGCAGACCATGGACAACGTCGAGGACGTGGCCGTGACCGGGCTGCCGAGCCCGATCACGGGCCAGATCGTCTTTGCGCGCATCAAGCTGCGCCAGCCGGAACCGATCGCGGCCTTCCGCGCGCGTCTGCGTGAGTTCTGCCGCGACCGGCTCGACCGCTTCAAGATCCCGCAGAAGGTCGAGCTGGTGGACGACACGCTGCACGGCGAGCGCTACAAGAAGATGCGGCGGGTCTGAGGCCGACACGGGTCATGAAGCACGCCGGGCGCGTCACCGCCGAAGCCGAGACCGAAGTCCGCTACCAGCAGTTCGAGGGCGGGCGCGGGATGCGATTCGCGATGGCGGTCGCCGGCATCCTGACCTGGCCGTTGACGCTGCCACTCGCGCTGCTCGCGCGCCTGTCCGACTTCCTGTTCGTCACCAGCGCGCAGTTCTTCGCGCTGTTTCCGTACGCCTTCGGCGTCGTGTTCCGCTACGAGTTCTACCGCTTTGCGCTGCGGCGCTGCGGCAGGAACGTGCACGTCGGGTTCGGCAGCTATTTCCTGTACCGCGACGTCGAGCTGGGTGACCACGTGCTGATCGGGGCCTTCAACGTCGTGCACCACTGCGACTTCGGCTCCTGGGTCATGACAGCGGAACGGTGCACGTTCCTGTCCGGGCCGCACTACCACCAATATGCGCGCACGGACCTGCCAATGGCCCTGCAGGGTGGGCGGCTCAGGCGCATCCGCATCGGCGACGACTGCTGGATCGGCGCGCATGCGATCGTGATGGCGGAGGTCGGCCCCGGTGCGATCGTCGCGGCCGGGGCGGTCGTGACCCGCCCGGTCGGATCCATGGCGATCGTCGCCGGTGTTCCGGCCGAGCCCGTCGGCCGGCGGGGATGAGATTCGGCGCGCAGATGGTGGTCTGCCTTGCGGTGGGCGCCGGCGCTGCCGGCGCCTATCTGCACTTCTTCGACGCCAGTGGCGGGAATCCTGCGCCAGCTCTTGCGCAGGACGAGCGCCTGCCGGTACTCCTGGTCCACGGCTCCGGGCTGGACTCCTCGTCCTGGGACGCGCTCGTGAATCATCTGCGGGCGCGCGACTGGCCGGAGGAATACCTGATGGCCGTGGACCTGTTGCCGAACGATGGCGCGAATATCGATGCGGCGGAGCAGCAGTTGTTGCCCGCGGCGCGCCGTTTGCTTGCGCACGCGGGCGCGCGCAGCCGCGGCGCGGACCGGCAGCAGCCCGCGAAGATTGCGATTGTCGGCCACAGCATGGGAGCGGTCAGCGGACGGTGGCTGGCGGCGAAGCTGATTCCGGAGCAGGTCGCGGTCTTCATCGCGATCGCCGGGGCGCATCACGGTACCAACTCCGTGTGCGGACTGGCGGGAGCGGGCAACGACGAGCTCTGCCCGGCGTTCCCGCGGGCAGGGGAGTCCGGCGTGCTGGACCAGCTGAACGGCACGCGCGATCGGCCGGTGGACCCGACGCCTTACGGCGCGGCGCCCGATACGGCGCAAGGGACGAGCGTGCGGCCCGATGCCCGGGCCTGCATCTCCTGGTACTCGCTGTCGATCGACCCGGATGAATGGATCACGCCGGCAGAAAGTGCCCGGCTGCCGGGCTCCGGCGGCGCGGAGCCCGCAGAGCTGCCGCGCGGAATCGTGCGCATCGCACCGGGCGAGTTCCGGTTGCGCGAGCAGGTGCGGCACGACGACCTGCCCGGCGCTCCGGCGGTGATGGCCTGGGTGACGTCACTGCTGACACTGGAGCGGCATTGTCCGCCGGTTTAACGGAATACGGCTTGCCATCAGTCGCGGGACAGGTCCCCGGCAGTCATGCGACGATGGTGCCCAACGTGGTTCCGGCCACTGCGTCCCGCGAGCAACGCTGATGTCGACCAAGGATAGTCAAACCGCGTCGCGCGCCGGCCGTTTCGGCCATGCGCTCGTTGCATTGCTGGCAGCCAGCGCATCGACGGCTGCAGGCGCGGCCTCGCTCGAGTTCTTCGTGAATGCCCCAAGCGACTATGACTACGGGACGCAGCTGGTCTTGCCGGCGGGCTTCGGCAACGGCGAGTTCACTCTCGAACTCTGGATCCGGCCCAACGATTCGTTTCCGACGGGATCGACCGCCGGTGGCACCGGCCAGCGCGAGAACTGGTCCAACGCAGATTTGCAGCCCTACAGCTCGTCGACTTGGTGGTATGCGGGCAACTTCCTCCTGGACGGTCACAATAACGGCAATTTCACCGACGGCACTTTCAGCCTGCAGTTCTACGGCAGCGGGCGCGTGCGCTGGCTGTTCGGCGACGGCGTCAACGCGGGGCCCGGCGGCATCTGGTCGGTGCAAGCGTTTCCGGCGACGACGACCCCATCCTTGCTGGACGGGAACTGGCATCAGTTGACCCTGGTGCGCCGCTGGGTCGGCGCGGCCGATGCGCAACTCGAGCTGTGGGTGGACGGGCAGATCGTGGATATGGAAATCGCGGGCGGCCGCGTGAACATGCGCCAATGGTGGGACAACTGGTCCGGGTTCGCTTTCGACCAGCGCGGCTGGTTCTGGGGTGCGGAGAAGTTCGCCGCCAACGGTGGAGCCCAATGGGAAGATTACAAGGGCCTCATCGACGAGCTGCGTTTCTGGTCGCGGGCGAAGACCAGCGCGGAGATTCAGACATCCTATGCTGCTCCCGTCGTCGGCAACGAACCGGGTCTGGTCGGCTGGTACGACCTGGACGAGACTTCCGGACTGTCCACCTGCAGCGGGCTGGTTACCACGCAATGCATGAATCTGACGGCGACCAGCACGCGGCCCAATCCGCAGATGTGGTCGGTGCAGAACGCGCCGCTGTCGGGCGGCAACGACACGCAGGCGCCGAGCACACCCTTCAACCTGCAGGGCACGCCGGTTTCGGCGAGCCGCATCGACCTGACCTGGAACGCATCCAATGACAACGTCGCGGTCGCCGGCTACCGCGTGCGCCGCAACGGCAACCTGGTCGGGACGGTCGCGGGTACGGCTTTCAGCGACACCGGACTGACCGCCTCGACGCCCTACAATTACACGGTGTCGGCATTCGACGCGGCCGGCAACGAGTCGCCGCAGTCGGCAAGCGTGCCGGTGACGACGCCGCCGCCGTCGTCGGATGCCCAGGCCCCGACGGTGCCGGGCGGGCTGCAGGGCGCGGCGGTTTCGTCCAGCCGCATCGACCTGAGCTGGACGGCCTCCACCGACAATGTGGCCGTGACCGGCTACAGGATCCGTCGCAACGGGACGGTCGTCGGCACGCCGGCCGGCACCAGCTTTTCAGACACCGCTCTCGCCGCGAGCACGACGTATTCGTACACGGTGGCCGCGTTCGATGCCGCCGGCAACGAGTCCGCCGCCTCGGGCGGCGTCAACGTGACGACCCAGGCGGCGCCGCCGCCTCCCGGCGGCGGTGGCGGGGGCGGCGGCGGCAGCGCCGGTTACTTCGAACTGCTGCTCCTGCTGCTGCTGGGCCTGGGCGGTTCCTTGCGCAAGCCCTGAACGGCGATGCGCTTCCACCGCGGCCATGCCGCGACGGTGGTCGGCATTGCGCTGAGCGCCATCTTCCTCTGGCTGGCGCTGCGCCAGGTGGACGTGACCAGTCTGCGGGCAAGCCTGGCCGCGACGCGCTGGTGGGTCGCGCTGCCGTTCCTCGCGAGCCTGTTCGCCTTCTACTGGATCAAGACCCTGCGCTGGTCGGCATTGCTGAGTGCAGTCGTCCCGGCGGCTCCCGGCAGCCTGTTCCGCGTGGTGATGATCGGTTACGCGGCGGGGGCGGTGCTGCCCATGCAGCTCGGCGAAGTCGTTCGCGCCTGGCTGGGGGCACGCCGGCTCGGCATCCGTATCGCGGCATCCTTCATGTCGATTGCGCTCGAGCGAGTGCTGGATCTCGCCTCCATTCTGTTGCTCGCGGCCGCCGCGATGCTGGCCATGGGCGATGTTTCGGTCGAACTGCGCAGGTTCGCGCTGCCGCTCGCCGGATTCGCGCTCGCAGCGCTCGCGCTGTTGCTCTTGTTCGTATTCAGGACCGATGGTTTCCTGCGCGTCGTGCAGACATTCGCCGGCCTGCTGCCAGAGCGTATTGCCGACCGGCTACAGGAGCAGTTTCGCTCGGGCATCTCCGGACTGGGCGCCCTGCGCGACCCGCGGCTGCTGTCCAGCGCGCTCTTCACCTCGCTGCTGCAGTGGCTGTTCATGTTCGCTTGCGTCTGGCTCAGCCTGTTCGCGTTGGGCGCCACGACCGAGCCCGGTGCGGCGGTCCTGGCCCTGGTCCTGACGGTCATCGGCACCAGCCTGCCGAACAGTCCGGGGTACGTGGGCAGCATCCAGCTGGCGTTCACGCTGGCCCTGGCGCCCTTCGGGACGGGCCCGACGCAGGCAGTGGCCGCATCGCTTTTCTTTCACGTGCTCGCCTACCTGAGTGTCGTCATCGCCGGGCTGGCCTTGCTGCCGGGGGCGGGGCTGCGGCTGCGGGAACTGGGCGATCTGCGCGAGGGCGGGCAAGGCCACGGTTCGGGCTCCGGGAGCGGTACCGGCCCCTGAGAATTGAGGCGCCGATTCGCAGTGTCGGCCCTGTTTACAGTCGGCCTCGAATCACCCGTCTCGGAGAGGTTAACCCATTGATCCGAAAGGCAATGCCTTCTGCGGTACGGAACTTGCTTCATCTGCGCCACGAACCCTTGGTTTCGAGGCGAACTGCTTGGCAACCGAATTCCGACAGCTCGACCTGTGGCACCGGCAGTTCACGCGTGCGGCAATCATCCTGATCGCACTTGCCGGCGGCCTGTCTGCGCCATTGGCCTCTGCGAATATTTCGGATTCCTTCGACCGCGCCAACAGCGCGGCGATCGGCAACGGCTGGATCGAGAAGGAGCCCAGCGCCTTTTCGATCCAAACGAACGCGGTGGCGAAGCTCGCGAGCTACTACGACTACCGGGACAACATCGTCTATCGACCCGCGGCGGAGGATGTGGCCGACGTCGAAGCTTCGGTCGAAATGCGGGTCACGGCCTCCGATCCGGGCTATCCCCAGCTTCACACGCGTATTCAGTCGTCCACGGTCGCAACCAGCGGCTGGCTCGACAGCTACACGATCTACGTCAACGGGAGCAATACGGAAGCCGTACTGGGCCGCCAGCGCGGCAGCAGTTTCGTCACTACGCTCGCGTCCTTCACGCTCTCACCGGCGCTGAATACGGCAGACACGTTCAGGCTGCGCCTGCGGGCGACCGGCACGAATCCCGTTCAGCTCGAGGCATTCGTCGAGCGGCTCCAGGGCGCGAGCTGGCAGATCATCGGCCAGGCGACGGCTAGCGACAGCAATGCACAGCGCATCGCAACCGCGGGTTCAGTGGGTTTTTCGGGTTATATCGAGTCCGGCTACCGCTTCGACAATTTCGTCCGCACCAACCTCGGGACCGGGACTCCCAACCCGGTGCCCGCGCTCACCGGAATTTCTCCCACCAGCGCGACGGCCGGCGAATCGGGCCTGATCCTGACGCTGAACGGCAGCGGCTTCGCGGCGGGTTCCGAAGTGCGGTGGAACGGGGCCGCGCGTGCCACGACGTTCGTGTCGTCCACCATTCTCGAGGCCGCCATCCCGGCCAGCGACCTGGCCGCCGAAGGCTCCGCCACGGTCACCGTCTTCAATCCCGCGCCCGGCGGCGGCCTGTCCGGGGGGCAGACATTCACGATCCAGCCGGCCGTCATTCCGAACCCGGTTCCGGTCGCCACCGCCCTGTCACCGGCCAGCGCTGCCGCGGGCGGATCTGCGTTCACGTTGACCGTGACGGGCAGCAGTTTCGCGACCGGCGCGGTCGTGCGCTGGAACGGTTCGAACCGGACGACGACCTTCATTTCGCCGACCGAAGTGCGTGCGGCCATCGGCAGCGCGGACATCGCCGCCGCCGGCACCGCCTCCGTCACCGTATTCAATCCGGCGCCTGGCGGCGGCATTTCAGGCGCCCTGAACTTCACCATCAGTGCGGCGCCGAATCCGGTGCCGACGATCGGGTCGCTGAACCCGTCATCGAGGACTGCGGGCAGCGGCGCCTTCACCTTGACCGTCAACGGCACGAATTTCGTCGCGGGCGCGGTGGTGCGCTGGAACGGGGCCAACCGGACGACCACCTTCGTGTCCGCGACTTCCCTGACGGCCGCGATTACGGCCGCGGATGTGCAGACTGCGGGCACGGCGTCCGTAACCGTCTTCAATCCCGCGCCCGGCGGCGGCGTCTCCGGTGCCGTGAACTTCACCATCGATGCGGCGCCGAATCCGTTGCCGACGATCGGGTCCTTGAGCCCGTCGTCGCGGGCGGCGGGGAGCGGTGCCTTTACGCTGACCGTAACCGGCACGAACTACGTGGCCGGCTCGGTCGTGCGCTGGAACGGGTCGAGCCGGACGACGACATTCGGGTCCTCGACTTCCCTGACCGCTGCCATTACGGCGACGGACGTGCAGTCGGCGGGCACCGCAACGGTAACGGTCTTCAATCCGGCGCCGGGCGGCGGCACGTCAGGTGGCGCCACGTTCACGATCACGTCCGGTGGCGGCGGCTCGTTGTCGATCTCCTCCCTGTCGCCCATTTCCGCGATCGTCGGCTCGACTTCGGTCCTGGTCACGGTCACCGGCAGCGGATTCACCACGAGCTCGGTGGTCCGCTGGAACGGCGCGGCCCGGCCGACGACCTATGTTTCCGCAACGCAGGTGCGCGCCAACATTCCGGGCAGTGACCTGCTCACCGATTCGATCGCGGCGGTCACCGTGCTCAACGGCAGCACCGCGTCCGCGCCGCTCAGCTTCTTCGTGCTGCCGGCGACCGACAGCGTGTTCTTCGACGGCTTCAATCGCGGGCCGGCCCAGGACCTCGGCAACGGCTGGGTCGAGAAGACGCCATCGGCGTTCGAGATCCTGACCAACGGCACGGTCTGGGCGGCCGACACCTATCCGCTCGATTTCCACGACACCATCGTGTACCGGAACGCCGCGGAACTTCAGCTCGACTCGGAGACGGGTGTCGAGTTCGTGAGGCTGTCCGGCGGCCGCTTCCCGCAGCTGCATGCCCGCGTGCAGATGGATTCCATCGCCCAGGCCGATACCCTCGAGAGCTACATCCTGTACGTCGAGGACGGCATTTCGCCGCAGGGACTGGCGATCGCGGTGCAGCCACCGGCCACGAACGTCGGCGAGTGCATCATCCGCATCGCGGCGTTCCCGACGCTGCCCCAGGTGGGCCAGCGTTATCGTCTGCGCTTGCAGGTGCGCGGCACCTATCCGGTGCAGCTGACCGGCATCATGGAATGGTTCAACGGCGGGGCCTGGGAGCCGTTCGTGTCGGCGTCCATCATCCACGACGCGAATACGGTCGATCCGCGCTGGTTCTGCCCCTATCCGAACGTGCCGTCGCCGATCTCGGACGCGGGATCGTCCGGCTTCGCCAAGTGGTTCGACCCGACCGACGGCTACGACAATTTCTTCTGGCGTTCGATGCAGCCGGGCCAGCCGGTCAACAACATCCCGGCTGTGACCAGCATGTCACCGACGACGGTGGTCGCCGGCTCGAACGCGTTCACGCTGGCGGTCAACGGTTCGAACTTCTCGTCCGGCTCCACGGTGCGCTGGAACGGGGCCGACCGGCCGACGACTTTCCTGTCCGGCACGCAATTGCAGGCGCAGATTACGGCCGCGGACGTCGCGAGCGCCGGGACGGCAACCGTGACGGTGTTCAACTCCGGGCCCGGCGGCGGCATTTCGCCGACCGGCCTCGGCTTCACGATCACGACCCCGCCGCCCAGCAATCCGGGCCTCCAGTTCAGCGATGACTTCGCCCGCGCGAACTCGCCCACCATCGGCAACGGCTGGAACGAGAAGGAACCTGGCGCGTTTTCCATCGAGAATGGCCAGGCCCGCAAGCTGGCCTCCTACTATGACTACCGGGACAATGTCGTGTATCGCCCGGCATCCGAGGCGTTGCTGGATACCGAGGTCTCGAGCGAGTTCCGCATCACGAACCTGGCGGTCGGCTATCCGCAGCTGTTTGCTCGATTGCAGAGCTCGACCGTCGGAATCTATGGCCGCCTGGACGGCTACGTGGTGTATTTCAACAGCAGCACCTCGCAGGCGATCCTGGGCCGGCAGGTCGGCACCTCCTTCGTCACCACGCTCGCGACCCTCAATCTCACGACGCCGCTCAACACGGCCGACACCTTCCGCATGCGGCTGCGGGTCACCGGGACTACCACGGTCCAGTTGCAGGCCTACGTCGAACGGCTGACGGGCGGTGCCTGGGTGATCGTCGGGCAGGCCACGGCGAGCGACAGCTCGAGCCAGCGCATCGCTGGTGCCGGCGTCGCGGGGTTCAGCGGCTACATCGAGAATTACTACGCCTTCGACAACTTCTCGGTATTCAACCTGACTCAGTAGCCGGGCGCCGCACCGGCCGCTGTCGGCGTCAGGCGCGGAGCAACCGCACGCCGCTATAGAGCCGCAGCAGCCGTCCGCCGACGGTAGGTACGGCAATCTCCTGGTCGGTCGCGAACGCGCTCTTGAGCGCCGGCAGCAGCCTCTGGCGCCGGTCGGCATACTGCTTCGGGTTTTCTCCGGTCGACAGGCGCAGCGCCAGGTCCCAGAGCGGCGAGGAGCCGGGCGTCGCGATGATGATCGCTCCACCCGGTCGCAGGACCCTCCGCAGCTCGCGACAGGCGGCCTGGATGTCTTCGACGTACTCCATGGCGCTGACCGAAACCACGCAGTCCAGGAACGCGTCCGGATAGGGCAGCCGTTCGGCCACGCCGGTGACGAGCGATGCCCGGATCCCGTGCCGCAACAGGACCTGCTGCACCTCGCCGGGCATCGGGTGCGGATCGATGCCGAACAATTCCTCGGCACGCTTGGCGAGCTCCGGCATGAACACGCCGCTGCCATAGCCGATCTCGAGCAGGCGGCCGAAGCGTCGCGTGCCGAGCAGGGACTTGATCAGGCGGAAGCGCAGCCGCTGGACATAGCCGATCATAGGCCGGTAGTTCCAGTCGGCGTGATCGACGGGCCCGGTGCGGACGAGGGAGTCCGCGGGCAGGAGTGCGAGCGCATCATCGGCTTCAGTCATCGAATGTCCTCAGGAATTCCACGGTCTCCTTGCGCCAGCCCGGCACGCGCGAGAGGCCGGGCACCCAGCCTTGTCCGCTGTAGAAGAGCCGCGCCTCGAGGTTATCAGCATCCACGATGGCACGGACTCCACCGACGCCGCGCGCCGCGACCTGCTCCAGCACCGCCGCCAGCAGGTCCTGGCCGATCCGCAGCCGGGTGCGGGCGCAGAATTCCCGGCTGCGGAATTCCGGCAGCACGCCCATCGAGAGGATCTCCCCCTGCGCCTGACCCGGCTCCGGTGCCGGCAGCCCGCGCATGATCTGCAGGCCCTCCCAGATCGCGGCGATACGGCGGGGGTCGCGCAGGACGGAAACGCTCAATACCCATCCGATGCGCAGGAAGTGCCTGCGGATCGCGGCGCGCATGAATCCGGCGGAGTCATGCGTCGCGACGATGAAGCCGGCCGGCCGGTGGTTGACGAAAGCGACCTGACCGAAGATCAGCCCGAGGCGCGGGAGCGTGCGGTAGTAGTAGCGTTGCAGGAACTCATGGCCGAGCAGCGCGACGGGACTGTGCGCCAGCAACTCGCCGTGCAGCCCGGCCAGCTCGGCACTCAGGTCCGCGGAAGCCTCGCCGAACGGCGCCAGCCGGTAGGAGACGTTGGACGTCATGCCTCTGTGACGGCCAATCAGCGCTGCTTGAACTCGTCCGGCTGCACTTCGTGCCGGTTGAGCAGCTTGTAGAAGTCGGTGCGGTTGCGGCCCGCGAGCTTGGCCGCCTGGGTGACATTGCCGCGCGTGATCTGCAGCAGTTGCGCGAGGTAGGTGCGCGTGAATTCGTCGCGCGCCTGGTCGAAGGTCGAAACCCGCGCCGCGCCGCCGCCGCCGAGCGCCTGCTGCACCAGCTCCGCCGAAAGCACCGGCCCGGGCGCCATGGCCGCCGCCTGCCGGATGATGCTGCGCAACTGGGCGATGTTGCCCGGCCATTCCGCCGCCATCAGCAGTTCCACCGCCTCCGGCGCCAGCACGTGGCGCGCGCCGCCCTGGGCAGCCAGGTCATCGAGCACGAAGGCGGCGAGCAGCGGGATGTCCTCGCGCCGCTGCGAAAGCTGCGGCAGGTCGATCTGGATAACGCCCAGCCGATAGAACAGGTCCTCGCGGAAATGACCCTTGGCGATGGCGGAGGAGAGATCGCGCGCGGTCGAGGAGATCAGCAGGCGCTCCGCCGTCGTCTGCGGCGAGTCGAGCGCCTCGGCGAGCGTAGCCTGCTCCTCCCGGTCGAGATCGGCCACCTCGTCGAGGAACACGGTGCCCACGGCGCCATCGCTGCTGCGGCGGCCCGCCAGCAGCGCGAGGATTTCCTGGGTCGTGGCCGAGGCGCAGGAAACCTGGACCATCGAGTCCTCGCGGTGGGCGCTGGCGCGGTGCATCGACTGGGCCAGGAGCTTCTTGCCGGTGCCGGGCGGGCCGGAGATCAGCACCGGCGTGCCGGTCTTGGCGGCCTGGAGCGCCTTCGAGAGCCGATCCTCCAGCGTCGGGCTGCGGGTCACGAATTCCGCGCGCCAGTCCTCCAGCTTGCCGATCGGGCCGGCGACCCGGAGGGCCTTCTCCAGCTCCTCGAGCAGCTGCTCCTTCTCGACCGGCTTGGTCAGGAAGGCGAAGGCGCCGCTCTTGGTCGCCTCGACCGCATCCGGAATGGTGCCGTGCGCGGTCAGCAGGATCACGGGCATGGCCGGGTGGCGCTTCTGCAGCTCGCGCAGGAGCCCGATGCCGTCCATCTGCGCCATGCGCAGGTCGGTGACGACGACGTCCGGATGGAAGCTCTTGACCGATTGCAGTGCCTGGGAGGCGCTTTCGCAGGCGGCCACCTCGAATCCCTCGGACTTGAGCCGGATGGTGAGCAGCCTGAGCAGCCCGGGGTCGTCGTCCACCAGCGCCACGCGCGGCCGGCGCCCGAAATCGAGGTTCATGGCTTGCGCTCCGCGGTCGTGCCCTTCTCGGCGATGCTGCGTTCGAGCGTCGCCACGGCCTCGAGTTTCTTGAGCGCCTCGGCCAGGTCCTGGCGCAGGCGCGCGTTTTCCGCATTCTGCGCCTGGATGCGGCGGTTGAGCGCCTCGATGCGCACGCTCTCGTCGCGCTCGGTGTCGGCCGCCGCGCGCTGTTTCTCGCCGGCCTGCGCGATACGGGCATTCACCTCGTGCAGCATGACGAACGCGATCGCGAGCTCCGCAGGCCGCAGCATTTCGGGTGTCGCGAGGATCTCCCCCAGTGAGTCGCGGGCGGCAATGGGGTCGCTGGCGGCATGTCCCGGCAGGCCCAGCACCAGGGCATGGCGCAGGCGGTTGAACAGGGTGGGGTCGGATTCTGCCTGTCGACGGATCTCGGCGGCGAGCTCCGCCTGCTCGGCGGGCGTGCCGCGGGCGATGGACTCGAGCGTCTGCAGGTGGCTGGCCGCCATCGCGGCATCGCGCGGATCGGCCTGCACGGCCGATTCCGGCTGCTTGCGCCGCGCGCCGAGGTCGTCCACGACGTTGCAGCCCGCGAGCAGGGCGAGACCGGAAATGAAGAAGGCGATGGGCGCGCGACTACGCACTGGCGCGCACCTCCCGCGGCAGCTCGGCGATGAGGCTCGCGGGGAGCGTGATGCGGAAGTGGGCGCCCGCGAACTCGCCGTCCACGATCTGCACCTTGCCGCCGTGCGCGGCAACCAGCTCCCAGATGATCGAAAGCCCGATGCCGGTGCCCTTGAGCGGCCCCGCCTGCGGCGTGCGGCCAGTGTAGAACGGCTCGAAGATGCGGTCGCGCTCCTCCTTCGGGATGCCCGGCCCGGAATCCGCGAAATCGATGACCAGCCCGTCCGGCGTGCGCCGGGCGCGCGCGACGATGGTGCCTCCCTCCGGAGTGAACTTCACCGCGTTCGACAGCAGGTTGTCGAACACGAGCCGCAGGCGCGCGCGATCGGCGTTGAGCAGCACCGGCTCCACCTCGCGCACGATGCGGATGCGCCGGGCGGCCAGCGTGAGGCGCTGGTTGACGAAGGCGCCGGCGACCACCGCCACCAGGTCGAAGGTGGAGACGTCGAGGTTCTGCGCCTGCGCCTGGCGCGCGCTGTGCGAGAGCAGGTTTTCGATCAGCTGCTGCAGTTTCAGCGCGTTCTGGCGCATGATCGCCGCGACTTCGCGCTGGGCGGGCCCGATCTCGCCCACCGCGCCGTCGAGCAGCAGATCGGTGCCCTCGCGCACGTTCGCGAGCGGCGTCTTGAGTTCGTGCGACATGTAGCGCAGAAAGCGGTTCTTCTCCTGCGCCAGTTCCAGCAGGCGCACGCGCAGCCACTCGAGCTGCCGCCCGAGCGCCTCGATGTCGGAGGAGCCCTGGATGGAGATCGGCTGCGAGAAGCTGCCGTGGCCGAGCTCGGTGATGGCCCTGTCCACGCGCCTGAGCGGCTGCAGCACCGCGCGCGTGAACATCACCGCGATCGCGAGCGCGAGCGGGATCAGGGCGGCGAGCCAGAGGTAGAGCTGGCGGCGGGTGTCGGTGGTCTCGCTCGACAGCAGCTTGAGCCGCGCGTCCAGCAGCCGGCTCGCGCGGCCGGTCAGGTCGGAGGTGGCGGAATCCACCGACTCCAGCCGGGCTGCCAGCAGCCGGCTGCGATCAGTCTGCTCCGGATCGGCGAACTCGAGCAGCCCGAGCACGCCGACGGTCGCCTCCAGCAACGGTCGTGCGTCCAGTTCCCCCGCGGCGCCCAGCGGCAAGGCGGCGAGCCGGTTGCCGGTATCTACGATCCGGCGCTGCACGCTGCGGCTGGCCTCCAGCAGGTTGGGATCTCCCAGCAGCAGGTAGAGCTGGGTCGCGCGATCGTAGGCCGCCTGGTGTCGATACAGCGCCTGGCTGTACCCGGCGAGTTCCGCGCCGACGCGCACCAGCTGCTCGGTCTCGCCCGCCAGGCGGCGCAGCTGGGTGACGGACAGGGCCAGGGCGAATGCGAGCGGCACGACCAGCAGCAGCAGCCCCAGGATCATCAGGCTGGTGAGCGAACGGGGTCGGGGCAAGCGCATGGGCCAATGTTAGCCGGATTGGGCCGCGAGCCGGCTTTCCCAGGCGAGTGCGCTGCGCACGATGCCTTCGAGGTCCTGGTGCCGGGGCTCCCAGCCGAGCACGCTGCGGATGCGCTCTGCCTTCGCCACCAGTTGCGGCGGATCGCCGGCCCGCCGCGGCGCTTCCCGGACCACGAGTTTGCGGCCGGCGACCTTCTCGACCATGGCGAGCACCTCGCGCACGCTGAAGCCGCGGCCGTAGCCGCAATTGAGGGCGGCGGACGCGCCGCCCGCGCGCAGGTAGTCGAGCGCCTTCAGATGGGCATCGGCCAGGTCCTCGACATGGATGTAATCGCGCACGCCGGTGCCGTCCGGCGTTTCGTAGTCCGTGCCGAAGATCGAGACCGCATCGCGCTTGCCGACCACGTGCTCGCACGCGACCTTGATCAGGTGCGTGGCCTGGGGTGTGGACTGGCCGATGCGCCCCGCGAGGTCCGCCCCGGCGACGTTGAAGTAGCGAAGCGCGACGTATCGCATCGGATGCGCCGCGGCGACGTCCTCCAGCATCCATTCGCTGACGAGCTTCGAGCGGCCGTAGGGGTTGATGGGCGCGGCCGGCGTGTCTTCCGAGGCGACGCCGCCCGCCGGGATGCCGTAGACGGCCGCCGTGGACGAGAAGATGAAATGCTTGACGCCTGCCTGCACACAGCATTGCAGCAGCGTGCGCGTGCCGCCCATGTTGTTGCGGTAGTACTTGAGCGGGTCCGCGACCGATTCGGGCACCACGATGTGGGCCGCGAAATGCAGCACGCTCTCGATCTCGTAGCGCTCGAGCAGGCGCGCCACCAGGCGCGCGTCGCCGGTGTCGCCGCGGGTGAAGCCGCCCGCCAGCACCGCCTCGCGGAAGCCGGTCGAGAGATTGTCCAATATGTGAAGTCGTTCACCTCGTTCGCCGAGCTGGCGGACGACGTGACTGCCGATGTAACCGGCCCCGCCGGTGACCAGGATCGCGCCCACTGTCGAACTCCCTGTAGCGCCATCAACATGATAGCAACGTTTGTTCACGCTTCAGGGAAAGTGTGTACCAGTTCCGCTTGTCGCCATCATGCGACGGCTCGACATATTTCCATTATCGTGCCCGCCGTATAGTCCCGAGCGTCATGAAACCGGAAGTACGTCCGATGCCCATCCTGCGCCGACCGTGGCTGGCAATGGCGGCCGCGCTCACGTTGGCTGCCTGTTTCGGCGGCGGCGGCGGTGGCGACGATGGAGGCGGGCAGAATCCGCCCGCCAACCGCGCGCCGACCATCAATGTCGCGACCTCGTTCGACGTCCTGGTCGGGATTTCGATTACGGTGACGCCGACCGCGGCGGATCCCGACGGCGATACGCTGACGTTTTCCGTCACCAACAAGCCGAACTGGATGACGTTCTCGACCAGCACCGGCGTGCTGACTGGCACGCCTCAGGCCGGGGACGTCGGCGCCTACGACGTCACAATCACCGTGGCCGACGGCCGCGGTGGCCAGGCGAGCGACCAGACCCGCGTTAACGTGCAGCAGCAGGTAGCCGGCCGCGCGACGCTCGCGTGGGACGCGCCGAGCACGCGCACGGACGGTTCGCCGCTGACCAACCTGGCGGGCTTCAAGCTCTACTACGGGACCTCGTCCAACAACCTGAACCAGGTGGTCCAGGTCAGCAATCCCGGTGCGCGCAGCTGGGTGATCGAGAACCTGACGGTCGGCACGTGGTATTTCGCCGCGTCCGCTTATGACCAGTCGGGCATGGAAAGCGCGCGCTCGAACGTCGCTTCCAAGACGATCGTCTGAAATAAGTCAGCTGGTGACAATTTTCGTCGCTATGTGGCGACAGGCGGCACGCGCACGCCTGCGCGCCGGCGCGGACAATGGCGCCACGGATTTCAGGGGAATCAGGTTTCGAGAGATCCTGATTCGAGTGTAAAGGGCAAACCCGTCGCGAGGCGGGGACGCAAAGCTTCCGGTCTCGAAGAGACAGCGGGGTTGCCACATGAGCGTGATCAGGATCCTGGCGGCGGGCTTGCTCGCCATTTCCATGAGCGGCTGTCTCGGATCGTCGAGCGAGGACGAAGGTCCGGATCCCTCGCCATTCGTGCCGCCACCCGCCAACCAGGCGCCGTCGATTGGCTCGCTGCCGTCTCAGAGCACCGTGACTGCCGGCAGCGCGCTGTCGCTGCAACCCTCGGCGAGTGACCCGGAGAACGATCCGCTCACCTTCGAGATCGCGAACCGTCCGGGCTGGGCCTCGTTCGACGTCAACAACGGCCGGCTGTCAGGCACGCCGACCGACGCCAACGTCGGCACTTACGCCAACATCCGCATCTCGGTGCGCGATGCCACGCACGTTACCGCGGGCAATACCTTCAGCATCGTGGTCAACGCGGCGAGTACGCCGCCGCCGGCGAACCGCTCGCCGGTGATCTCCGGCACGCCGGCGCCGTCGGTGACGGAAGGATCGGCATACTCGTTCACGCCCACCGCGTCGGACCCGGACGGCAACACGCTCACCTTCTCGATCACGGGCAGGCCGACCTGGGCGTCGTTCGACACGGCCAACGGCCGCCTTTCGGGCACGCCAGGCATCGGCAGCGCCGGCAGTTACTCGAACATCCGTATCACGGTTTCCGACGGGTCGCTTTCGGCGACGCTGGCCGCCTTCACCATCACGGTATTGCCCGCCAACCGTGCCCCGACGATCAGCGGCAGCCCGGCGACCACGGGCCGCGAAGGCATCGCCTGGTCGTTCCAGCCGACCGCGAGCGACCCCGACGGCAACGCGCTCAGCTTCAGCATCGCGAATCGCCCGGCCTGGGCGACGTTCAATGCCGGCACCGGCCGGCTGTCGGGCACGCCGCCGGCCGGCAGCGCGAGCACCTATTCCGGCATCGTGATCTCGGTGAGCGACGGCGCCGCCTCCGCGTCGCTGCCGGCATTTTCGATAGCGGTCGCCGCGAACCGGGCGCCGGTCATCGGCGGCACGCCGGCCGCGACCGTCACCGCGGGCCAGGCCTACAGCTTCACGCCGACCGCCTCCGACGCGGACGGCAACGCGCTCAGCTTCAGCATCGTGAACCGGCCGGGCTGGGCGACTTTCAATACCGGCACCGGGCGCCTGTCGGGCACGCCGACCCAGGCGCAGGCCGCGCAGTACGTCGACATCCGCATCACCGTGAGCGACGGCATGGCGAGCGCGACGCTGCCGGCATTCACCATCACGGTCGAGACCGGCAACCGGGCGCCGACGATCTCGGGCTCGCCCGCGACCACCATCGTCGAGGGCCAGGCTTACAGCTTCACGCCGACGGCTGCCGATGCGGACGGCGACACGCTGTCGTTCACGATCACGAACCGGCCTGCCTGGGCGACCTTCGACGCGAGCAACGGGCGGCTGTCGGGCACGCCGGGCACGGGCACGGTCGGCACCTACTCCAACATCCAGATCCGGGTGAGCGACGGCACCGTCGAGGCTGCGCTGCCCGCTTTCTCGATTACCGTGCAGCAGGCGGCGAACGGGTCGGCGACGCTTTCCTGGAACGCCCCCACGACGCGCACCGACGGTTCGCCGCTGACCAACCTGGCGGGCTACCGGCTGCGCTACGGCAACTCGTCGGGCAACTACCCGAACACGATCAACATCACCAACCCGGGTCTGACGAGCTACGTGGTAAACAACCTCGCGACCGGCACCTGGTTCTTCGTGCTCGCGGCCTACGACTCGGCCGGGCTCGAGAGCAGCAACACCAACCCGGTGTCGAAGACGATTCCATAACGACAAGTTCGGCGAACCCCGCTACTTGCCCCGGCGCCCGTGCGCCGGGGCTTGTTTTTCTGGTGCGCCTGCCTGCGGCAGGCTATGTTCCGGCGATGACGACCGCAGCGCTTGCCGCACCGGAAGTCCCGTTCGCGGCGCTGTCGCCGGATGCCATCGTCGCCGCCATCGAGGCCGCGGGCTTCGCCAGCGACGGCCGGGTTCTCGCGCTCGGCAGCTACGAAAACCGCGTATACCAGGTCGGGCTGGAAGAGGCCGATCCGCTGGTCGTGAAGTTCTACCGGCCCGGGCGCTGGAGCGACGAAGCGATCCTCGAGGAACACGAGTTCGCGCTCGAGCTGGCGGGCGCGGAGATCCCGGTGATCGCGCCCATCCGCGCCGGCGCCGCCGGCGAGACGCTGTTGCGGCACGCGGGATTCCGCTATGCGCTGTACCCGCGCCGCGGCGGGCAGTGGCCCGAGCTCGCGACCGAGGATGACCGCCAGTGGATCGGCAGGTTCCTGGGCCGCATCCACGCGATCGGGGCGACCCGCACGTTTCGGCACCGGCCGCGTCTCTCGCCCGCGGCGATGGGACGCGAATCCGCAGCGTATCTGCTGGCGGGCGACCGCGTCCCGGAATACATCCGCCATCGCTACCAGCGCGTCGCGGACGAGCTGCTCGACCTGGTCGAGACGCGATTCGAAGCCGCGGGATCGCTGCGCTACCTGCGCATCCACGGCGACTGCCACCGCAACAACGTGCTGTGGACCCAGGCCGGACCCCACTTCGTGGACCTCGACGACTGCATGATGGGCCCGGCGATACAGGATCTCTGGATGCTGCTGGCGGGCGACGCCGCGGAGATGCGGACGCAACTCGACGACATCCTCGCGGGCTATGAAAAGTTCGCCAGCTTCGACCGCAGGGAGTCGATCCTGATCGAGCCGCTGCGGGCCTTGCGCATGGTGCATTACGCCGCCTGGCTGGCACGGCGCTGGCACGACCCGGCATTTCCGCGGGCCTTCCCCTGGTTCGGGGAGGCGCGTTACTGGGAGCGCCACGTGGCGGAGCTGGAGGAGCAGGGCATGGTGCTCGCGGCCTGAAGAGCCCGGAATTATGTCGCCTTCGGTCCCGCGTTCCAGGGGTCGCAGGAGGCTTCAGGGACGGCCATTCGGGAACGGGGGTTGGCGGCTGCCAGCGACCTTGGGGCGGCCCCTGAAGCCATTGCAGCGCAATGCCGGGCATCGGGTTACAATCCGCGGCCTTTTTGGGACCGTAACCCCTTGATTCAGAACCTCCGCAATATCGCGATCATCGCGCACGTCGACCACGGCAAGACCACGCTCGTGGACAAGCTGCTGCGCCAGTCGGGCACGCTGGATGCGCGCAAACCGATGGCGGAGCGGGTGATGGATTCGAACGCGCTCGAGCGCGAGCGCGGCATCACCATCCTGGCCAAGAACACGGCGATCCAGTGGCGCGAATTCCGCATCAACATCGTGGACACGCCGGGCCACGCGGATTTCGGCGGCGAGGTCGAGCGCGTGCTGTCGATGGTGGATTGCGTGCTGCTGCTGGTGGACGCGGTGGACGGCCCGATGCCGCAGACGCGCTTCGTCACGCAGAAGGCCTTCGCCCATGGTCTCGCGCCCATCGTCGTGGTGAACAAGATCGACCGGCCCGAGGCGCGCCCGGACTGGGTGGTGAGCCAGACTTTCGACCTGTTCGACCGCCTGGGCGCGAGCGAAAGGCAGCTCGACTTCCCGGTCGTGTACACCTCCGCGCTGCGTGGGGTGGCGGGATTCGCGCCGGATGCGCTCGCCCCCGACATGACGCCGCTGTTCGAGACCATCGTGGCGCGCTGCCCGGCGCCGGACGTGGACGTGGACGCGCCGCTGCAGCTGCAGGTGAGCCAGCTCGACTATTCGAGCTATGTCGGCGCGATCGGCATCGGCCGGATCCGGCGCGGCACGCTCAGGCGCGCGATGCCGGTCGCGGTGGTGGACCGCGACGGCGCGGTGCGCAACGAGCGCATCGGCCAGGTGTTCGGATTCCTGGGCCTGGAGCGCATCGAGGTGCAGGAAGCGCGCGCCGGCGACATCGTCGCGTTCTCCGGCCTCGAGGCGCCCAAGATCTCCGACACCATCTGCGATCCCGACGCCGTCGAGGCGCTGCCGGCGCTGGTGGTGGACGAGCCGACCATCAGCATGTCCTTCGAGACCAACAACTCGCCGCTGTTCGGGCAGGAGGGCAAGTTCGTCACCAGCCGCCAGCTGCGCGAGCGGCTGCTGCGCGAAACGCTGTCAAACGTGGCGCTGCGCGTCGAGGAGACCGACGACCCGGACCGCTTCGTGGTGTTCGGGCGCGGCGAACTGCACCTCGGCATCCTGATCGAGAACATGCGGCGCGAGGGCTACGAGCTCGCAGTGTCGCGGCCGCGCGTCGTGGTCAAGGAGGAGGGCGGACGCAGGGTGGAGCCCTGGGAGCAGCTCACCGTGGACATCGACGCGGCGGCGCAGGGCGCCGTGATGGAGGCGCTCGGCGCGCGCGGCGCGGAGCTCGCGGACATGGTGCCGGACGGCCGCGGCCGCGTGCGGCTCGACTACCGCATTCCGTCGCGCGGCCTGATCGGGTTCCAGACCGAGTTCCGCACCATGACCAGCGGCACCGGACTGCTGTACCACGTGTTCGACCACTTCGGGCCGGTGGTCGAAAAGCCGCTCGCGGAGCGCACCGCGGGCGTCATGATCTCGAATGCCCGCGGAACGGTGCTGGCCTATGCGCTGTTCAACCTGCAGGAGCGCGGCCGGCTGTTCGTGGGCCCGGGCGACGTCGTGTACGAGGGCCAGATCGTGGGCGAGGCGAGCCGCGACGGCGACATGGTCGTGAACCCGCTCAAGGGCAAGAAGCTGACCAACATCCGCACCCAGAGCAAGGACGAGAACGTGCTGCTGACGCCGCCCGTGCGCATGTCGCTGGAGCAGGCGATGGAGTACATCGGCGACGACGAGCTGGTCGAGGTCACGCCGCAGAACATCCGGCTGCGCAAGCGCTTCCTGCGCGAGGGCGAGCGCAAGCGCGCCGAACGCGCGGGCTGAGTCCCAGGTCACGGTCCGGCCGCGGCCGAACCGCGAACGCGGTCACGTTCCGCCCGCGGGCCTTCCCCTAGCATCCCTGCATTACGTCGCATTCCTCGGGATGCGGCTGCGCCGCTTTTTGGGGGCAGGGTGTCGAAGCAGGGACCGGGCAAGGTCGTGCAACTGAAGCGTGCCGCGCCGGCGCGGGCGCAGGCCGCGGCGCCCGTTCCGGCGCCGCCGCCGGCGCCGGAGCGCGGCCCCGACGACATCCACCCGGTGCTGGAACGGCAGCTGCTGGAAGCCGCGGACACGCACGGCAAAATGCAGCTGCGCAAGCTGGTCCAGATCGTCAGCCGGCAGTACGACGCCTTCGAGATTGACCGCAGCAGCCTCGAGGCGGTCATGCGCCTGGCCTCCGACGAGGCCTCCGCGATCACCGAGCGCATCGAGCGCGAGGGAGCGGTGCGGCTGCAGGCGATCCTCGACCACGTCAAGGACGGTGTCCTCTCGGTCGACCACCAGGGCCGCATCGAGAGCATGAACCGGACCGCGGAGCGCTTCTTCGGCGCCCGCCAGTCCGACGTCAAGGGCGAGCGGCTCGACACGCTGCTGCCGGACCTGGCGCCGGACGGGGACATCCCGCGCGCGCTCGGCGAACTCGCGACCGCGCAGGAGAACACGCACTACGACCTCGCCGCACGCGAGGTCGTCGCCAGGCACCGCCGTGGCGAACTGATGCCGGCCGAAGTGCTGGTCAGCCTGATGCAGAACCGGCGCGAGCCGAGCTACATCGTCTGCGTGCGCGACACGGCCGAGCGCTCCAAGGCCGAGGAGGCCCTCAAGGACAGCGAGGCGCGCTATCGCGTGCTGGTCGAGAACGCGCCGGAGGCGGTGGTCGTGCTCGATGTGGGTTCGGGCCGCTTCGTGGACTGCAACGACAATGCGGCGCAGTTCTTCGGCATGGCGCGCGAGGAACTGCTCAAGGTCGGACCGGAAGCGGTGAGCCCGGCGGAACAGGCGGACGGCACGCCGTCCTTCGGCGTGACCCGCGGCCACGTGCAGCAGGCGCTGGAGGGCGGGGCGCCCGTGTTCGAGTGGCTGCACAGGCACAAGGACGGCAAGGTCATTCCCTGCGAAGTGCGCTTCGTGAGGCTGCCGAGTTCCAGCGGCAGCCTGATCCGCGCCAGCATCATCGACATCACCGAGCGCAAGCAGGCGGAACTGGTGGCCGCCGGCGAGCGCCGCGCGCTGGAGAAGATCGCCTCCAGCGAGCCGCTCGCGGTCGCGCTCACCTCCATCACCGAGGTGGTCGAGCGCGTGCTGCCGCAGGCGCTGTGCTGCATCCGCATGTACGACCCGGTGCGGCGCACGCTGCATCACGTGGTCGGCGGCAGCCTGCCGCGCGAATACGTCGCGCTGATGGACGAGTACCCGGCGGAAATCCGCTTTGGCTCCTGCGCGGCCGCAGTCGCGCTGCAGCGCCAGATCATCGTGCCGGACATCGGCAAGGACGCGCTCTGGGAGTACCGCAAGGAGGCGGCCTTGCGGGCCGGCCTGCGCGCCTGCTGGTCCACGCCGATCATGGGCGGCGGCGGGCGCATCTTCGGCACCTTCGCGACCTACCTGAAGCGCACCGGCATGCCCTCGCGCCGCGACCTGGAGCTGGTGGGACGGATGGCCCAGCTGGCGAAGATCGCGATCGAGCGGCGCCTCGCCGAGGACGCGCTGCGCGAGAGCGAGCGCCGCTTCCGGGGCCTGTTCGAGAACGTGGTCGAAGGCGTCTACCAGGTGACCATGGACGGCTACCTGCTGTCGGCGAACCCGGCGCTGATCGAGATGCTGGGCTACGACTCGCTCGAGGACCTGCGCAACCTGGGCTCCACCGAGCGGCTCTACCCCGAGCCCGGCAAGCGGCGCGAGCTGATCGGGCAGCTGCTGCGCGACGGCGAGCTGGTGGAGGCCGAGTACGAGCTGCGGCGCAAGGACGGCAGCGTCATCACGATCACCGAGAATGCGCGCCTGAACCGCGACGAGCGCGGCCAGCCCGTCGGCTTCGAGGGCACGGTCACCGACATCACCGAACGCAAGCGGGTCGAGCAGCGCTTCTACGAGGAGAAGGAGCGCGCGGAAGTCACGCTGCAGTCGATTGCGGACGCGGTGATCACGACCGACCGCACCGGCACGGTGGACTACGTCAACCCGGTTGCCGAGAAGATGACCGGGTGGTCGGCGGCCGAAGCCGAGGGCAGGAACGTCACGGAAATCGTCAAGCTGGTCGCGGACGGCGGCAAGGACCCGGTGCAGGACCCGGTGCAGGTCGCGCTGGCGAGCGGCGAGCCGCTGCACCTCGCCGACCAGACCGCGCTCGTGAGCCGCCGCGGGCTGGAGGTGCCGATCCAGGCGACCGTGGCCCCGATCCGCGACCGCGCCGGCAAGATGGCGGGCGCGGTGATCGTGTTCAGCGACGTGAGCCGCGAGCGGCGGATGAAGCGGCTGCTGTCGTACCAGGCCGCGCACGACGCCCTCACCGGCCTGATCAACCGGCGCGAGTTCGAGAGCCGCCTCAACAGCGCGATCGAGTCCGCGCACAAGGACCCGAACCTGCGCCACGCGATGGTCTACGTGGACCTCGACCAGTTCAAGGTCGTCAACGACACCTGCGGCCACCCGGCCGGCGACCAGCTGCTGCGGCAGGTCACCGGCCTGCTGCAGACCCGCGTGCGCGCGAACGACGTGCTCGCACGCCTCGGCGGCGACGAGTTCGGCGTGCTGCTGGAGCATTGCTCGCCGGAGCAGGCGCTGCGGATCGCGGATTCGCTGCGCCAGTCGATCCACGACCTGCGCTTCCAGTGGGGCTCGAACACGATGCAGATCGGCGCCAGCATCGGCATCGTCGAGATCAACCACCACACCGAGAGCGTCGCGACGCTGCTGTCCGCCGCCGACATCGCCTGCTACTCGGCCAAGGACGGCGGCCGCAACCGCGTGCAGGTCTACGATCCCGCGAGCGCCTCGGCCCGGCACCGCGAGATGCGCTGGATGTCGCGCCTCACCAACGCGCGCGACGAGGGGCGGCTGGACATCGTGTTCCAGCCGATCGTGCGCATCTCCGGCCCGGCGAAGGCGCGGCCGCACTACGAACTGCTGCTGCGGCTGCTGGACGAGAACGGCTCGACCGTCCTGCCGGACGAGTTCATCCCGGCGGCCGAGCGCTACAACCTGATGCCCTCGCTGGACCGCTGGGTGGTCGAGAAGGTGCTGCGCGACATCGTGCCGTCCACGCGCAGCGGGATCGAGGAGGCCGCCTTCACGGTCGCGATCAACCTGTCCGGCACCACGCTGTCCGACCCGAGCTTCCTCGAGTTCCTGGTCGAATCGCTCGAGGCCCACGAGCCGACGCCGGGGGCGCTGTGTTTCGAGGTGACCGAGACCGCCGCGATCACCAACCTCGGCCATGCCAGCTACCTGATGCGCGAGATGGCGTCGCGCGGCTGCCTGATCGCGCTCGACGACTTCGGCAGCGGCCTGTCCTCGTTCAACTACCTGCGCACGCTGCCGGTGCACTACCTCAAGATCGACGGCAAGTTCGTGCAGAACGTGGCCAGCGACCCGATCGACCGCAGCATGGTCGAGGCGATCGTGCAGATCGGCAAGGCGATCGGCATCGAGACGGTCGCCGAGCGCGTCGAGACCCCGGAAGTACTCGAGACCCTGCGCCACATCGGCGTCGGGTATGCGCAGGGCTTCCTGTGCGGCCGGCCGGCGCCGATCAGCGGTTTTCCGCACCGGCTGTCACGCTGAACGCGGTGCCATTCGCCGTTTTGCGACAGGCGCCGCCCGCCGGCCGCGGCCACCGCGGCTAGAATCCGGGCCATGATCTGCCGCGCCACCGCCGCCTTCCCCGCGCGAGCCGCGCTGGTCCTGTCGTGGCTGGTCGCGGGCGCCGCCGCGGCCGTCGAGATCGGCCCTGGCGACGACCTGCGTGCGGCAATCGCGGCGCTCGGACCGGGCGGCGAACTGGTGCTGCGCGGCGGCACCTATCCCTTCAGTTCCGGCTTCCGCATCACGGTGAACGGCACCGCTGCGGCGCCGGTGGTCATCCGCGCGAAGGCGGGCGAACGGCCCCTCATCCAGCAGTCGAACGCGGGCCAGAACATCCTCGAGATCTCGGGGTCCAGCCACCTGATCGTGCGCGGCCTCGCCTTCACCGGCGGTTCGCACGGCGTCCGGCTGATGAGCAGCAGCGACATCACGATCGAGGAATGCGAAATCTACGAGACCGGCGACGTGGCGCTGTCCGCCAACTCGGGCGGCACCTACCAGCGCCTGCGGCTGCTGCGCAACCACATCCACCACACCAACGGCACCGGCGAGGGCATGTACCTGGGCTGCAACAGCGACGCCTGCCGCGTCGCCAACAGCCTGATCGAGGGCAACTACATCCACCACACCAATCGGGCGACGGTCGAGCAGGGCGACGGCATCGAGCTCAAGGAGGGCAGCTACGGCAACGTGATCCGCGACAACGTGATCCACGATACCAACTACCCGGGCATCATCACCTACAGCACCGTGGGCAACGGCGCGGCCAACGTGATCGAGGGCAACGTCGTCTGGAACACCAACGACAACTCGATCCAGGTGGCAGCGGATGCGGTCATCCGCAACAACATCGTGCTGGGGTCCTCGGTCGCGTTCCAGTCGCACCAGGCCGGCAGCCCGGCCAACATCCAGTTCGTGCACAACACGCTGGTCACGAACGGCGACGGGCTCAACGTCCGCAACGTCACCGGCAGCGTGCTGGTCGCGAACAACGCGATCTACGCGCAGGGCGGCACTGCCATCCGCCTGATCAGCGGCAGCACCAGCCTGGTCACGCTCGCCGGCAACGTCGGCCAGGGCGGCCTGTCAGGCGGCAGCGGCGGCTACGTCAACGGCAACGGCCTGGCCGCCGACTTCGTGGCCGCACATTTCAATGGCGTGCCGCCGATCGACGTGTTCCCGAAGGCTGGCTCGGCGCTCATCGGAGCGGCCGCCGCCGTACACCAGCCGCCCACCGATTTCAACGGCACCAGCCGCACGGGTTCCGCCGACGCAGGCGCCTATCGCTCCGGTGCCGCCGGCAACCCCGGCTGGCGCATCGCCGCGGGATTCAAGACCACGGCCGGCGCCGTCGCCGCGCCGAATCCTCCACTCAACGTCCGCGTGATCCAGTAGGGTCGCGGCCCGCGGTTACGACGCCGCGCCGCGCCCCGCGACGGTGCAGCGTGCAGCCTTTCAGTCCCAGCTGCCAGGCGGACTGGAACAGGCCGCCCACGCCGGCCTCCGGAAAGTCGTCCGGCAATGCCACCGTCTTGGAAATCGCGCCGTCCACGAAAGGCTGCAGCGCCGCTTGCATCTCGAGCTGGGCCTGCGGTGCAACCCGGTCCGCGGTGGTAAAGAACTCCGCTAACGGGGCCGCGGCGCCGTGGCGGGCCCGCCATTCGGCGAGCGCGGCATCGAGCACGGCGAACTCGCGCGGCAGCGCGTCTTCGCCAAGAACGCGCCGCGTCCCCTCGAGCTGGAAGATCGGCTCGATGCCGCTCGAGACATTGCCGGCCAGCAGGCTGATGCTGCCGGCGGGTGCGATCGCCGTCAGATGGCTGTTGCGCACGCCATTGCGGCGGATCGCGGCCCGGACGTCCTCGGGCAGCGCGCGGATGAACGGCCGCTCGAGATAGGCATCCGCCCGGAACGCGGGGCAGGGGCCGCGTTCCGCGGCGAGCGCGGCGGAGGCCCGGTACGCGGCATCGCGGATCGTCCGCATCGCGTCCGCGGCGAGGCGGCGTGCCGCGGGGGCGTCATAGCGCACCCCGAGCATGGCCAGCGCGTCGGCAAGGCCCGTCATGCCGAGCCCGATGCGGCGTGCGCGCCGGGCTTCGTCGCGCTGCTGCGGCAGCGGGAATCGCGACAGTTCGATGACGTCGTCGAGGAAGCGTGCCGCGGTGGCGGCGGTCGCGGCGATGCTGTCGAGGTCCAGCGCCGCCCGCGGGCCGAACGGATCCCGCACGAACCTCGGCAGGTTGATCGATCCCAGGTTGCAGGCGCCATACGGCGGCAGCGGCTCCTCGCCGCAGGGGTTGGTGGCCCGGATCGTTTCGCAGTAACCGAGATTGTTGAGCGCGTTGATGCGGTCGATGAACAGCACGCCCGGCTCGGCGCAGGCCCAGGCGCTGGCGCAGAGCCGCAGCCAGACCTCCCGGGCTGCGACCGCCCGTTCGATCGCCGCAGCTGCGGGCGGCGACGGAAACACGAGCTTCCAGCGCGCATCCCCCGCGACCGCTTCCATGAAGGCGTCGCTCACCAGCACCGAGAGGTTGAAGTTGCCGAGCGTCCCCGGCGCGCGCTTGGCGTCGATGAACTCGAGCACGTCCGGGTGCGTCACGGCCAGCGTCCCCATCATGGCGCCGCGGCGCGCGCCGGTGGAGAGCATGGTGCCGCACATGGCATCCCACAGCTCGAGGAACGACACCGGCCCCGAGGCCGTCATGCCGGTGGCGCGCGCGCGGCTGCCGCGCGGGCGCAGCGGCGAGAAGTCGTAGCCGATGCCGCCGCCGCGCTGCATCGTCAGCGCACCTTCCTTGAGCGCGTCGAAGATCCCCGCTATGGAATCCTCGATCGTGCCCATCACGAAACAGCTGAACAGCGTGACGTGGCGGCCGGTGCCGGCGCCGGCGAGGATGCGCCCGGCCGGGAGGAAGCGGAATCCTTCGAGGATGCCCTGGTATTCCCGCGCGCAGGTTGCCGGATCGTTCCCGGCCGCGGCGACCGCGCGTGCGACGCGGCGCCAGCTGTCCTCGATGCCGGCTTCCGGCGGATTGGCGCCGGGGTCGCGGTAGCGGGCCTCCCAGACGAAGCGGGAAACCTCGGGCCAGTCGGGGCCGGTCATGGAAGCAGGCTCAGGGCCGGCGCACCGCCCGCCGTGCCGCGGAAGCGACGCGCAGCCGCAGCGTCGCCGCCGGCAGGTGCACCCAGTCCTTCGCGACCTCCGCGACCACCCGCGTGCGCAGTGCCGCCGGCAGCGAGCGCCGCAACTGGCCGAGGAACCGCGGCCCGGCCACCACCACCAGCCGGTCGAACCCGGACTCGCGCCGGCTCGCGGCCGCGGCCGCGGCAATGCTGCGGGTGAAGGCCAGTTCGAGCTGCCGGCGCGGCTTGCGCTCGCCGCCGGTGGCATGGTGGCCGACGGCGCCGCGCCTGCCGCGCGCCGCGGGCGCGCGATCGAATACCCTTCCCGGGCGGTCGGACTTCAGGTCGCGGTCGTGCAGGCGGGCGGCGGGATTCTCGAGCGTGCCGGCGAGCCGCATCGCGGCGCCGCGCATGAGAAAGATGCGCGCCCCGGACTGGTCGGCGACGATGACGCAGGTGGAGGACTCGGTTTTCACGGGCGTGGCAGAAGACTAGCATCATCCCCCGAACCGGCCATGACGGAAAATGCTGAGAACTGGCGGCTGTCGGTCGCCCCGATGATGGACTGGACGGACCGGCACTGCCGGTACTTCCTGCGCCTGTTCTCGCCGCGAGTGCGCCTGTACACCGAGATGATCGTGGCGAAGGCGATCCTGCGCGGCGATCGCGAGCGGCTGCTCGGCTTCGATGCCGCGGAGCGCCCGCTCGCCCTGCAGCTCGGCGGTTCCGACCCGGAGGAGCTTGCCCGGGCTGCCGCGGTCGGCGAGTCCTTCGGCTATGACGAGATCAACCTCAACGTCGGCTGCCCCAGCGACCGCGTGCAGAGCGCGACCTTCGGCGCCTGCCTGATGGCGCGTCCCGGGCAGGTAGCCGACTGCGTGCGGGCGATGCGCGGCGCAGTGAGGCTGCCGGTGACCGTCAAGTGCCGCACCGGAATCGACGACCGCGACGACTGGCCATTCCTGCGCGAATTCGTGGCCGCGGTCGCGGAGGCCGGCTGCCGCACGGTGATCGTGCACGCGCGCAAAGCGGTCCTGCGGGGGCTCTCGCCCAGGGAGAACCGCGAGGTGCCGCCGCTCGACTACGCCCGCGCCTGGCGGGTCAAGGCGGAATTCCCGCAGCTGACGGTGGTCGTCAACGGCGGCCTGCGCACGGTGCCCCAGGTCGCCGAGCAGCTGGCGCACATGGACGGCGTCATGCTGGGTCGCGAGGCGTATCACAATCCGTACCTGCTTGCGGCGCTGCACCGCGCCGTGTTCGACCCGGGCTTCGAGATGCCGGACGCCGGTGCCATCGTCGATGCGATGCGCGACTACGCCGCCGGCCAGGTCGCCGCCGGCACGCCGCTGCGCGCGGTGACGCGCCACATGCTCGGCTTCTTCAGCGGTCGCGCAGGTGCGCGGGCGTGGCGGCGGGCACTCAGCGAGGGCGTGACGCGGCCCGGCGCGACACCCGCGCTGCTGACGGCGGCGCTGCGCGCGGCGACCCTCAGTCCGGGCACGGAAAGCGCTGGCGCAGGACCCCTGTCAGCACCGTGGCAGGGTTCCTGATCGCCTCATCGGACCGCTCGCCCAACGCGCGGCGAAAATCGCGGATGATGTCGTCGAGCGGCGCTGGCGTCGGTACGCACAGCTCGTGGCCTTGCGGTTGCCGGGCCCGCAGGCGCAGCCGCCCCAGCCGCACCCGCAGCGCGCGCTCCGTGAATGACTCTTCATCGGACGCCTCGGCAGCGCCGACGATTTCATGGCGCCCACCGTCGAGAAAACCCTGCACGTAGGCACGGCAGGCATCCGCCTCGCTCGCGTATGGCCGGCGCTCGTAGACGTCGCAGGATTCACGAAGCCGTTCGATCGCGACCGGCGCATCGCTGGAACCGAGCAGGGCGGCGCACAGCGGGGTCAGTAGCCAGGCAGTGCGAGTCATGCCGGCGTCTCCGGGTCGGCGGCGCCCGGCCTTCGCCCCGGATCGCGCAGCACCAGGAAGCCGGTGCACAATCCGAGTGCCGCCGCGCCTCCTGAGGCGACGATCACTGCGATCTTGGCCGCACCCAGCAGCGCTTCATCGGTGAACGCGAGATTGGCGATGAAGATCGCCATGGTGAAGCCGATGCCCGCCAGGCATCCCGTCAGCGCGATGCCCCCCCAGGTGACGCCGGGAGGTCGGGTGCACAGCGCGAGGCGCTCGGCGAGCCACGCGGCCGCCAGCACGCCCGCCGGCTTGCCCAGCACGAGTCCGAGCAGGATTCCCAGGAACACGTCGGAGGTGCCGGGTATTGCCCAGTCCACGCCCGCAAAATGGACGCCGGCGTTTGCGAACGCAAACAGCGGCATGATCCCGAATGCAACCCAGCCGTGCAGGCTGGCTTCCAGCCGGACCACCGGGGGCAGCAGATCGCGCTGCGCCCGGCTCAAGGTGCGCATCGGCGACACGATCTTCCGGATATCCCTGAAGCTCTCGCCGTCGCGCTGCGCCAGTGCATCCAGCGCATGCGCGGCCTCGGCCAGCAGCCGGTCCTTGTCCCGAACTGCGATGGGTGTCATGAGCCCCAGGACAACGCCCGCGAGAGCCGGATGGAGGCCCGCCTTCAGCAATCCAGCCCACAGCACGGTCCCGGGCAGGACGTACGCCCAGGCGTTGCGGATGTCTGCGCGCTGGAAAGCGATGACACCCAGTACGCCGAGCGCGGCGACGGCGAGCCCGGACCAGTCGATGCCGCCCGAGTACACCAGGGCGATGATGAGGACCGCCGCGACGTCGTCGATGATGGCAATCGCCAGCAAGAGCGCGCGCAGCTGCGACGGAACGCGAGGGCCGAGCAGCATGAGCACGCCGACTGCGAACGCGATGTCGGTCGCGGTCGGGACCGCCCAGCCGCGCGCCGTCGGCGCATCGGCATTGATCGCAAGGTAGATGACTGCCGGAACGAAGATCCCGCCGAATGCCGCAGCGACCGGCAGCGCAGCATGGCGCAGGCTCGACATGACGCCGTCGCGCATCTCGCGACGAATCTCCAGGCCGACGACCAGCAGGAATACCGTCATCAGGCCCTCGTTGATCCAGAAGTGCAGCGGCTCGGCGATCAGCCAGCCGCCGACCCGGAACTCGACGGGTGCATGCCAGAAAGTCTCGTAGGAGGCGTGCCAGGGAGAATTGGCCCAGGCAAGGGCCAGGATCGTGACCGTGAGCAACACGATGCCGCTCGCCGCCTGGATGTGCAGAAAGCGGTCGAGCGGCGCCAGCAACCGTACGTTGCGGGTCTCAGGAACGGATTCCGGCAGGCCCTGTCGGTCCATGGACGCACCAAACCCCAGCTGGCGGCCCGACCAACTCAATGCCTATCGCGGACGTCATTGCGGCGCACGCGATACCCGGATGGTTTTTATTACCGCGTTTTCACCCGCCGATCAACAAAAACCGGATGCATGGTCAGCGGCACTCCAGGAACCGCCGCATGCGGATGGGCCCGCTGTCGTCGCGCGCTCCGAGCAGCAGGTACAGCGGATCCGGGTCGAGCCAGTGCGGGAGCGGGCGCATCCCGAAGGTCTCGCGCGCGCTCGACCACGCCCAGTCCGACGGCTGGCGGCACAGCCGCGCACGCACCGGCGCGAGCAGCGCGTGGCGCGCGACCTCCAGCAGGTAGACGTCGCGCTGCACGACGGTGGACAGCCAGTACCCCTGCCGGAGGCGATGGCCGATCAGCTCGTGCGTCGCGAGCGCGATGGCGCCCGCTGCGCCCGAGAGCACGACGTGCAGGCAGCGGTCGGTCACGCACCACACCAGGCAACCCAGCCGGTGCCGCATGCAGCTCTCGGCGAGCTGGCGCGCGGTGCCCGCGCGCGCGGCTGCATCCGCGTAGAGTGGCTTGCGGCCGCGCGATTGCGCGACCACGTGCCGCAGCACGCCCCCGGCAGCGGGCTCGATGGAAAGGGCCATTCCCGCCTCCCTGCGGAATGCGGGCCGAGCATGGCAGCGGCGCGCTTTGGATGCGCGGCCAGTTTCCTGCCTATAATTCCAATTATGTCACTCTGCACCGGGCCCCGGCCGCATGGCCGCTGAGCAGGAACTCGCGATCCTCTTTGCCGACGTGGTCGGCAGCACGCGGCTGTTCGAGGTACTGGGCGACATCGCCGCGCGCGACAAGGTGCAGGCCTGCGTCGAGATCATGCGGCGCGCGACCGAGCAGCACGGCGGCTCGGTCGTCAAGACCATGGGCGACGAGATCATGGCGACGTTCTCGGACTGCGACGCCGCAGTGGACGCCGCGGTCGAGATGCAGGCGGCCATCACCGGACATCCGGACCTGGAAGTCGAGGGCCAGCGCATCACGATCCGCATCGGCTGCCACTTCGGGCCGGTCGTGCAGGAAACGCGCGACGTGTTCGGCGCCGCGGTGCACACCGCGAATCGCATGACCAGCCAGGCGAAGGCCGGGCAGATCATCATCACCGATTCGATCTACGGTCGGCTGTCCGAGGAATGGCGCGCGATCGCGCGCCAGGTGGATGTCGCGGTGCCGCGCGGCCAGCATGGCGAGGTCACGATCTACGAGCTGCTCTGGCAGCACGGCGAGACCACCAGCATGCTGCCGTCGATCGCGACCATCACCGAGGAGAAGAAGCCGTTCCGCATCCGGCTGCGCTACCTCGGCACGGAAGTGGTGCTCGACAACCGCGAGCGCACCTACGCCACGCTCGGCCGCGGCCAGGACAACGACCTGGTCATCAAGGGCAACCTGGTCTCGCGCCTGCACGCGCGCATCGAGGCCGGCAAGAACCGTTTCATGCTGGTGGACCAGAGCACCAACGGCTCCTTCGTGCAGGGCAAGGGCGGCGACGACGCCTTCGTGCGCCGCGATGCCATCCCGCTGAAGGGCGAGGGCGTGATCGGGCTCGGGCGCGTGCCCGAGCCGCAGTCCTACCACACCGTCGAATTCACCTGCGAAGAAGGATAATGGGGACGTTTCCCGATTCCCGGAGACGGTAATCGGGAATCGTCCCCAATCAGGCGAGGCGGGATTCGAGGTTGCGGATTTCGCGGCGCAGGCGTTCCGGCAGGCGCGAGCCGAATTCCCCGAAATACTTCTCGACGTCGGCGATTTCCTGGCGCCAGGCGGCGGCATCCACGGCCAGCAGTTCCTGCATCGTCCCGGCGGGCAGGTCGAGGCCCCTGAGGTCGACGGCGCCTGCCTGCGGGACCGTGCCGATCGGCGTGTCGATGCCGGCGGCCTTGCCGTTGCAACGATCGATGATCCAGGCCAGTACGCGCAGGTTCTCGCCGTAGCCCGGCCACAGGAACCTGCCGGCGGCGTCGCGCCGGAACCAGTTCACCTGGAAGATGCCCGGCAGCTTCGGCACGCGGTCGCCCATCGTGAACCAGTGCTGCCAGTAGTCGGCGAAGTTGTACCCGGCGAAGGGCTTCATCGCCATCGGGTCGCGGCGCACGACGCCGACGTCGCCGGTGGCCGCAGCCGTCGTCTCCGACGCCATGGCGGCGCCCACCAGTACGCCGTGGCCCCAGTCGCGGGCCTGGAACACGAGCGGCGCCAGGGCGCGCCGGCGGCCGCCGAAGACGATGGCCGTGATCGGCACGCCTTCCGGCGCATCCGCTTTCGGCGCGTAGCTCGGGTTCTGTCGCGCAGACACCGTGAAACGCGAGTTCGGGTGTGCCGCAGGTCCGCGCGCCGGGTCGTACGGCCGACCCTGCCAGTCGAACGCCGGCGTTCCGTCCTCGCGGCCCTCCCACCACGGCTGCCGGTCCGCGGTCATGGCGACGTTGGTGAAGATCGCATCGCGGCGGATCATCTCGTAGGCGTGGCGGTTGGTCTTCGCGTTGGTGCCGGGCACCACGCCGAAATAGCCCGCCTCGGGATTGATGGCCCACAGGCGCCCGTCCGGTCCGGGATGCAGCCAGCCGATATCGTCGCCGACCGTCCAGATCTTCCAGCCGGGCATCGCCTCGGGCGGCACCAGCATCGCCAGGTTGGTCTTGCCGCAGGCGGAGGGGAATGCGCAGGCGAGATAGTGGGTCTCGCCGGCGGGGTTCTCGATGCCGACGATCATCATGTGCTCGGCGAGCCAGCCCTCCTCGCGCGCCTGCCAGCTCGCGATGCGCAGCGCATGGCACTTCTTGCCCAGCAGGGCGTTGCCGCCGTAGCCGGAGCCGTAGCTCTGGATCTCGAGCCGCTCCGGGAAATGCATGATGAAGCGGCGCGCCGGATCGAGCTCGCCGATGGAGTGCAGGCCGCGCACGAAGGTCCCGTCGCCGGCGATGCGCGCGAGGGCGGCGTCGCCCATGCGCGTCATCAGCCGCATGTTGGCCGCGACGTAGGGGCTGTCGGTGATCTCGACGCCACAGCGCGAGTAGGGCGAGTCGATCGGTCCCATGCAGTAAGGCACCACGTACAGCGTGCGCCCCCGCATGCAGCCCTCGAACAACGCATCCATCTTCCGGCGCGCCTCGGCTGGCGCCATCCAGTGGTTGTTCGGGCCGGCGTCGTCCCGGTTCTCGGTGCAGACGAAAGTCAGGTGCTCGACCCGCGCCACGTCCGAGGGGTGGGAGCGATGCAGGTAGCAGCCGGGGAACGCGGCCGGATTCAGCTCATGCAGGTCGCCTGCGGACAGCATGCGCCGGATCAGCTCCCGGTACTCATCGTCCGACCCGTCGCACCAGTGCACGCGCTCGGGCCGCGTGCGCGCCGCGACCTGCTCCACCCAGTGGCGCAGTTCGGCCGGTGCCTGTGCGGGGGCCGTCAGTCTCTGGGGTGCGGTCGCCATGCCAGCCTCGCGTCGGGGAGCGCGGAGTTTACCAGCCCGTGCGCCGTGGCCGCTGAAACTGCATGAGCGCGCGTGCGAAAGCCATTGATCTCGCACGAAAATGCCGGGAGACTGCCCGGATGGTCGAGGCTGGGGCATACGCAAGGTTGCTGGGCCCGCAGGGGCCGCTCGCGCGCGTCATCGAGGGTTTCGAGTCGCGCCGCGAGCAGCAGCGCATGGCCGACTGGGTGGGGGAAACCCTGGAGTCCCGGGGCATGCTCGCGATCGAGGCGGGCACCGGCACGGGCAAGACCTTCGCCTACCTCGTCCCGGCGCTGCTTTCGGGCCGGCAGGTGATCATCTCGACAGGCACCCGCACGCTGCAGGACCAGCTCTTCCACCGCGACCTGCCGACCGTGTCGAAGGCGCTCGGGCGGCCGGTGCGCGTCGCGCTGCTGAAGGGCCGCGCCAATTACCTGTGCCGTCACCGCCTGGACCTGGCGGAATCGACGCCGGCGCTGCCGGGCCTGGAATCGCCGAACAGCCGCACGCTCGCCCGGATCCGGCGTTGGGCGCGCCACACCGCCTCGGGCGACCTGTCCGAGATCGAATCCTTGCGTGACACGGACCCGGCCTGGCCGGCCGTCACCTCCACGCGCGAGAACTGCCTCGGCACGGAATGCCCGGAGTTCACCCGCTGCCACGTGGTGGCGGCCAGGCGCGAAGCGCAGGCGGCCGACATCGTCGTCGTCAACCACCACCTGCTGCTGGCCGATCTCGCGCTCAAGGACGAGGGCTTCGGCGAACTCCTGCCCGGAACCGAGGCCGTGATCCTCGACGAGGCACACCAGGTGCCTGAAATCGCGGCACAGTTCTTCGGCCGCTCGCTGAGCTCGCGCCAGGCCGCGGCCTTCGCGCGCGATGCGCTCGCGGAATTGTCGCGCGCGGGCCATGCCGTGGAGGACACGCGCAGGCCGATCGCGGCGCTCGAATCCGCGCTCGGCCGGGCGCAGTCGGCGCTGGCCGGGCAGGGCGAGCGTGTCGAGTGGGATGAGCTGCCGCAGGGATTCCTGGCCGCGCTCGAGGAGATGCGCGAGGCGCTGGCGCAGGCGACGGCGCAGCTCGGCACGCTGGATGCGGACCACGCCGCGCTGCGCCAGTGCGCGCGTCGCGCCGGGGCCTTGCTGGAAACCCTGCGGGCCGTGCTCGACGACGACGGCACCAGCGGCCTGCGCTGGGCGGAGGCGGCAGGCCGCGGATTTGCGGTCTCGTTCACCCCATTCGAGGTCGCGACGCGCCTCGGCGAGCTCATGCGCGCGCAGAGCGGCGCCTGGATCTTCACTTCCGCGACGCTCGCGGTCGGCGACGACTTTTCCCATTTCCTCGGCCGCATCGGCGCGAGCGCGGCGCAGTCGGTGCGCATCGACAGTCCGTTCGACTTCGAGCGGCAGGCGCTGCTCTTGCTGCCGCCCGGGATGCCGGACCCGGCCAGCCGCGAATTCACGCAGCGCGTGGTCGAGACGGCGCTGCCGCTGGTCGAGGCCGCCGGTGGCCGCAGCTTCCTGCTGTTCACCAGTCACCGGGCGCTGCGCGAGGCCGCGCGCCTGCTCGAGGCCATGCCGGAACTCGCGCGCCGCTATCCGTTGCTGGTGCAGGGCGAGGCGCCGCGCGAATCGCTGCTGAATCGCTTCCGCGAACTCGGCAACGCCGTGCTGCTCGGCACCGCGAGTTTCTGGGAAGGCGTGGACGTGCGCGGGCATGCGCTCGCGCTGGTGGTGATCGACAAGCTGCCGTTCGCGGCGCCCGAGGATCCGCTGCTGAAGGCGCGCCTCGAAGGCATCCGCAGGCGCGGCGGCAACCCATTCAAGGAATTCCAGCTGCCGCAAGCGGTGCTGGCGCTCAAGCAGGGCTTCGGACGGCTGATCCGCGACCGCGAGGACTTCGGCGTGGTCGCGATCTGCGACCCGCGGCTGCGCACCCGCGGTTACGGCGCGATGTTCCTCGCTTCGCTGCCGCCCGCGCGCGTGGTCACGGACGCCGCCGAGGCCGCGGCATTCCTGCGCCGGCGTCTGGCCGAGGCGGGCCTCGCGACCGCCGAGGCCCGGCAGGCATGAAGCTGCTCGCGCTCGACACCGCGACCGAGGCCTGCTCCGCGGCGCTCACGCTCGACGGCGAGATCCGCGAGCGCTGCGAGATCATCGGCCGCGGCCACGCCGATCGCCTGCTGCCGATGGCGGATGAACTGCTGCGCGAGGCGGGCGTCGCCGTGCCGGACCTCGACGCCATTGCATTCGGACGGGGCCCCGGCGGCTTCACCGGATTGCGCATTGCGGCTGCCGTTGCGCAGGGCCTGGCGGCCGGCGCAGGCCTTCCCGTGCTGCCGGTCAGCGACCTCGCCGCGCTCGCCCTGGCCGGCGCAAGGGCGTCCGGGGCGAACCGCATCCTCGCCTGCATGGACGCCCGCATGGGGCAGGTCTATTGGGCGGCGTGTGAAGTCGGCGGCGCCGACGCGGTCGCCAGCGGCCCGGAAACCCTGTCCGCACCCGGGAACGTCGCGCTGCCTTCGGCAGGGCCCTGGTTCGGCGCCGGCCATGGCTTTGCGGCCTGGCCCGGGCTGGCCGCGAGGCTGGGCGTGGCGCTGACCGGGGTGGACGCCACCTTGCTGCCAAGGGCCTGCGACATCGCGCGGCTGGCAGCGCGCGGTCTCGCGTCGGGGCAAGGGGTACCGCCGGCGGCCGCGCAACCGCTCTACCTGCGCGACCAGGTCGTGCACAGGCGCTGAGGCGGCGGATGTCATAATTCCTCAACAATGAACCGGCAGGCTGCGCGGCTGCGAATGGCCGAAACCCGGATCCTGGTCGTGGAGGACGAGCCGCCGATCCGCGACCTGATTGCGTTCGGGTTGCGGCGCGCCGGCCTGCAGGTCGCATTGGCCGGGAACAGCCAGGCCGCCCGCGCCAGCATCGGCGACCGCCGCCCGGACCTGATCCTGCTGGACTGGATGCTGCCGGACACCAGCGGGCTCGAGCTGGCGCGACAGCTGCGGCGCGACGAGAACACGCGCGACATCCCGATCATCATGCTGACCGCGCGCGCCGACGAAGCCGACAAGATCGCCGGCCTCGAGGGCGGCGCGGACGACTACGTGACCAAGCCGTTCGCGGCGCGCGAACTGCTGGCCCGCATCCAGGCCGTGCTGCGCCGCAGCGCTCCCGCGGGGGCGCAGGAGCAGGTCGCGGTGGACGGACTCACGCTCGACCAGGCCGGGCACCGGGTCCTCGCCGATGGCCGCCCGGTCAGCCTGGGGCCGACCGAGTACCGCCTGCTGGCGTTCCTGATGACCCATCCGGACCGCGTGTACTCGCGCGGCCAGTTGCTGGACCGCGTCTGGGGCGGGAACGTGTACGTAGAAGAGCGCACCGTGGACGTCCACATCCGGCGCCTGCGCAAGGCCCTCGAGCGCTCCGGGTTCAACCGTTTCGTGCAGACGGTGCGCGGCGCGGGCTACCGGTTCTCGGCGCAGGAGGGCTGAGGGTTGCTGTCGGCCTGGGCGCGGGCACTGGTGCGCATCGCCATCCTGCTGGCGGTCGCGGTCATGCTCGGCCTGCTGTTCGACAACGTGGCACTGTGGGTCGCGATCGTGCTCGGGGCCATGCTGGGCACGCAGTACGTCAACCTGCTGCGCCTGCAGCACTGGATCCGGAACCGGTCGCACGAGGATCCGCCCGAATTGCGCGGCGTCTGGGGTGACGTGGTCGGCCTGGTCAGCCGCCTGTACCGGCGCAAGCAGTTCCACCGCCGCCGCGTGATCCAGTTGCTGCGCGAGTTCCGGCGCCTGTCGGCGGCGCTGCCGGACGGCGTCGTGCTGCTGTCCAGGGACCATGAGATCCTGTGGTTCAACCGCAGGGCCGGGAGCCTGCTCGGGCTGCGGCGCAAGATCGACGTCGGCCTGCCGATCGCGAACCTGGTCCGCCAGCCGGAGTTCACGGAGTACCTGCGCACCGCGTCGGCGCGGCAGGGCGTGGTGGTCGCGCTGCGCGGCGGCGAAACCTTCCTGTTGATGGTCGTGATCCCGGCGGGCGAACAGGCGCTGATGCTGGTGCGGGACGTCACGCGCGAGGCGCGCCTGGAACAGATGCGCAAGGACTTCGTCGCAAACGCCTCGCACGAGCTGCGCTCGCCGCTTACGGTGGTCGCGGGCTATCTCGAGCAGCTCGCGGACGATCCCGGGCTCGGCCAGGAGTGGCGCCAGCCGGTCGCCGACATGCGCCGGCAGGCCGACCGCATGCGGGAAATCGTGGACGACCTGCTCGAGCTGTCACGCCTCGAAGCGTCCGGCGAAGAGGCGCCGTACGCAGCCGTCGGCGTTCCCGCACTGATCGAGCGCCTGGTGCAGGAGGCGCGCGCCGCGGCCCCGTCGGCGCCGCGGTTCGTGCTCGATCTGGACCGGACCCTGCTGCTGAAGGGCGGCGAAAGCGAGATCCACTCGATCGCCTGGAACCTGATCTGGAACGCGGTCAAGTTCACGCCGGCCACCGGCACGATCACGGTGCGCTGGCGACGGCAGGGCGCGGGTGCGGCGCTGGTCGTGGAGGACACCGGCATCGGCATCCCGCCCGAGCACCTGCCGCGGCTGACCGAACGCTTCTATCGCGTGGATCGCGGCCGGGCGCGGGCGACGGGAGGCTCCGGCCTAGGGCTTGCGATCGTCAAGCATGCGATCCAGCGGCACGGCGGACGGCTCGACATCGCAAGCCAGGAGGGACGCGGCTCCGCCTTCACGGCGCACTTCCCGGCGCGGCGCGTCGGCCTGCAGCCCGGAGCTGTCACAAAAGCGTCATAGGCGTCTCCGATAATGCCGCGCCGGCCAGATACCGGCGCGCGTCTCAACATCATCGGAGTGACAGAAGTGACCAAGATTCTGACCATCGGCGCCCTTGTGCTGCTCGCGGCGGTGCCCGCACAGGCGCAGCAGCGGGCGACCCTCGACCAGGTCCTGCAGGAACTCACGGCCCTGTCGCAGCGGGTCGGCAAGCTGGAACAGGACAACGCCGCGCTCAAGTCCGAAAACGAGGCACTGAAGGCGTCGAACGAGCGCCTCGAAGCGACCTCCGAGTACCTCAAGGACAACGCCGCCGCGACCCGCAAGACGCTCGCCGAGGATGCGCCCAAGATTGCGGACGCCGACCGCGTGGCGAAAGCCGCGGACTGGGCCTCGCGCATCAGCTGGAAGGCTGATTTCCGCTACCGCCACGAGAATGTGCATGCAGAAGAAGCCGTGACCGACCAGGACCGGCAGCGCCTGCGCGCGCGCTTCGGCCTGACTGCGAAGATCAACGACACGCTGACCGGCACGATCCAGCTGGCGACCAACGGCGGCAACAACGACCCGCGCTCGACCAACCAGACCGAGGGCGAGGGCTGGACGCGCAAGGGCATCGGCCTCGACCTGGCCTACGTGGACTGGAAGCCGGTCAGCGGCCTGTCGCTGATGGCCGGCAAGATGCCGCAGCCCTGGCAGAAGGTGCCGGACCTGCTCTGGGACGGCGACATCACGCCTGAAGGCCTGGCCCTCAAGTATGTGCGCGGACCGTTCTTCGTGAACGCCTTCGGCCACTACCTGTCGGAACGCAGCACCCTGAGCGATGCGACCCTGATCGGCGGGCAGCTCGGCGTCACCGGCAATCTCGGCGCGGCCAAGCTGACGGGCGTCGTCGGCTATTACGACGTGGGGGGCGTGCAAGGGAAGATCACGACGGCGGCCACCGGTTGCACCGCCAATCCCGTGTTTTTCGGCGGCCCGCAGGGCAACACGACGACGACGGTCGGCGGCTGCGCGCGCCTCGCCAACGACTTCAACCTGATCGAGGGCCTGCTCCAGGCCGACTTCACCGTCGGTACCCGTCCGCTCTCGTTGTTCGCGCACTACTTCCAGAATCAGGAGGCGAGCGATCTCGATACCGCCTATGCGGCGGGCCTCACCTTCGGCCGTGCTTCCAACCCGAAGACGTGGGAGCTCGGCTACCTGTACCAGTCGGTCGAAAAGGATTCGCAGTTCGGCCAGTTCACGGATTCGGATTTCGGCGGCGGCATCACGGACACCGAGGGGAGCGTGCTCCGCTTCGGCTACGCGCCGGCCCGGAACTGGGTCCTGAACGGCACCTATTTCATGAACCAGCGCTTCGTGGACGCGCCCGGCGCGATCGAGCGCGACTACGACCGCTACCAGCTCGACCTGAATTTCAGGTTCTGACGGTTTCCGGACGCATACGGCAACAGCAAGAGGTCACAGAGGCATATGAAGGCATTCACGATTGCGGCTACGTCGGTCCTCGCGCTTGCGGGCCTGGCAGCAGCGCCGCGGGCGCAGGCGCAGGCGCAGGTCATCAAGGTGGACGGCTCGAGCACCGTGTTCCCGATCACCGAGGCGGTGGCCGAGGAGTTCCAGATCCAGAAGCGCGGCAAGATCCGCGTGACGGTCGGCATCTCGGGCACCGGCGGCGGATTCAAGAAATTCTGCCGGGGCGAGACCGACGTGCAGGACGCCTCGCGGCCGATCCTGGCCGCCGAGATGGAAGCCTGCCGCGCGGCTGGCATCAAGTACTACGAATTGCCGGTCGCGTACGACGCGCTGACCGTCGCGGTCAGCCCGCAGAACAACTGGGTGAACCAGCTTACGATCCCCGAACTGAAGAAGATGTGGGAGCCGGCGGCCCAGGGCAAGATCACGCGCTGGAACCAGGTCAACCCCAAGTGGCCCAACGAGCCGCTGACACTGTTCGGCCCGGGTTCCGACTCCGGCACCTTCGACTACTTCACGGAAGCGGTGGTCGGCAAGGCCAAGTCCAGCCGCGGGGACTACACCGGCAGCGAGGACGACAACGTGCTGGTGCAGGGCGTCGCCAACAACAAGAATGCGCTCGGCTACTTCGGGTTCGCGTACTACCAGCCAAATGCAAGCCGGATGAAGGCCGTGGCGATCGTCGGCAAGGGCGGCAAGCCCGTGCTGCCGTCGCTCGAGAACGTCAACAATGGCAGCTACGAGCCGCTGTCCCGCCCGCTCTTCATCTATGTGAGCGAAAAGAGCGCGCAGCGCCCCGAAGTGCGCGAGTTCATCCAGTTCTACCTGAACAGCCCGGAGCTGGTGCAGGAAGTCGGCTACATGCCGCTGCCGGAGCGCGCCTACGAGCTGGCGCTCGAGCACTTCAAGGGCGGCAAGCTGGGCACCGTTTTCGGCGGCGTGCCGGAGGTCGGCCTCAAGGTCGAGGACCTGCTGGCGCGCGAGGCCAAGCTCTGAGGCGTTTGCCAAGCCGCGGCACGGCCATTAGCCTGTGCCCGGATTGACAGTCACGGGAGCGGGGCCGCGTGGCCCCGCTCCCGAATCGTCAAGGGGCGGCGGCGTCAACGCCGGCCGGAGCGGGACACGATGACAGCCCAGGCAGCCAGCATCCGCGCCGGACGGCCGGCGGGGTTGGGATTCCGGAAGGCGCGCGACCGTGTGGTCGAGGGCCTGCTGCTGCTCGCGGGCCTGGTCGCGGTCTTCACCACGCTGGCGATCGTGTTCGTGCTCGTGATGGAGTCACTGCCGTTCTTCGAGCACGTCCGGCTCCGCGATTTCCTGACCGACACCATGTGGACGCCGCTGTTCGCCGAGCCGCGCTACGGCATCCTGCCGCTGGTCGCCGGGACGCTGGTCACGACGCTGGTCGCGCTGGCCGTCGCCATCCCGGCAGGCACATTGATCGCGATCTACCTGTCCGAGTTCGCACCCTACCGGCTGCGGGAGACGATCAAGCCCGCGCTGGAACTGCTGGGCGCGGTGCCGACGGTCGTGTACGGCTATTTCGCGCTGCTGGTGGTGACTCCCGTCCTGCAGAAGTTCATTCCCGGCCTGCCGGGATTCAACATGCTGTCGGCGGGCCTCGTCATCGGGATCATGATCATCCCGTACGTCGCGTCCGTCAGCGAAGACGCCATGCGCGCGGTGCCGAACTACATGCGCGAGGGCAGCTACGCGATGGGCGCGACGCGCTTCCAGACCGCGACGCGCGTGGTCGTGCCCGGCGCGCTGTCCGGCATCGCGGCGGCCTACATCCTGGGCATCTCGCGCGCGGTGGGCGAGACCATGGTGGTCGCGGTGGCGGCGGGGCTGCAGCCGAACCTGACCTGGGACCCCACACAGCCGGCCGCGACCATCACCGCTTTCATCGTGCAGGTGAGCCTCGGTGACCTGCCGCACGACAGCATCGGCTACCAGTCGATCTTCGCCGCCGGCCTGGTGCTGATGCTGATGACGCTCGTGTTCAACATCGCCGGCTTCGCCCTGACGCGACGCTTCCGGCAGGCGTACTGACGTGCACGCAGCTGCCACCGCGACCGTTGAGGCGCTGCGCGCCGACGTGAACCGCCGCAAGCTGCTCGACAAGGCATTCGTCATCGTCGGCCTGCTGGTCATGTTCGCGGCGCTGCTGGTGCTCGCCGTGCTGTTCCTCGACCTGGTCCGTGACGGTGCGCCCAAGCTGAACTGGGATTTCCTCAACTCCTTCCCGTCCCGCAAGGCGGAGCGCGCGGGCATCCTGTCGGCGTGGGTCGGCACCTCGCTGATCATGCTGACGACGGCCGCGATCACGATGCCGGTCGGCGTGGCGGCCGCGATCTACCTCGAGGAATACGCGCCCAAGAACTGGTTCACGGCGATCATCGAGATCAACGTGACCAACCTCGCCGGCGTCCCCTCGATCATCTACGGCCTGCTGGCACTCGGCCTGTTCGTCTACCAGTTCGACCTCGGGCAGACCATCCTGACGGCGGGGCTGACGCTGTCGCTGCTGATCCTGCCGATCGTGATCGTGGCCACCCGCGAGGCGCTGCGCGCCGTGCCGCGCACCATCCGCGAGGCCGCCTATGCGCTCGGCGCCACGCGCTGGGAGGTCACGGCGCACCATGTGCTGCCGTATTCCACCGGCGGCATCCTGACCGGCATGATCATCGGCCTGTCGCGCGCGATCGGCGAGACCGCACCGCTGATCACGATCGGCGCCCTGTCCTTCATCGCCTTCCTGCCGGAGTCGCCGTTCAAGGGCGAGTTCCCGTACGTGTCCTTCTCATGGCTCAACGAGGCCTTCACGGCCATGCCGATCCAGATGTTCAACTGGGTCTCGCGCCCGGACCCGGCCTTCCAGGTCAACGCGGCTGCGGCCGGCGCCATCCTGCTCGGCATGACGCTGCTGATGAATGGCGTCGCGATCTACGTCCGCTACCGCTTCCGCAAGAGGATCAACTGGTGAGCACCTTGCAACCCGGACCCGGGACAGACCCGGAGCGCCCCGATTTCGCCGCAGCCGGCAACGGCAGTCTGTCGACGCCGCGGCCGTCCGTGGGCCGCAGCCGCGCCTCCGCGCCGGCGGATGAGGCGCTGGTGGTGAAGTCGCGCGCCGAGGATCTGTCGTTCCATTACGGCGCGGTGAGGGCCCTGAAGAACCTCAACATCGAGATCCGCGAGCAGCGGGTGACCGCGCTGATCGGCCCGTCGGGTTGCGGCAAGACGACCTTCCTGCGCTGCTTCAACCGCATGCACGACCTGACGCCCGGCGCCCGCTACGAGGGCCGGATCATGCTGTACCCGGATTCCCTCGACCTGATCGCGCGCGACGTCGACCCGATCGAGGTGCGCATGCGGATCGGCATGGTTTTCCAGAAGCCGAACCCGTTCCCGAAGTCGATCTACGAGAACGTCGCCTACGGACTGCGCGTGCGCGGCCTGCGCTCGGCCGCGCGCCTGGAGGAGGAGGTCGAGCGGGCGTTGCGGCGGGCCGCGCTGTGGGACGAGGTCAAGGACCGGCTGCGGAGTTCCGGCCTGTCGCTCTCGGGCGGGCAGCAGCAACGGCTGTGCATCGCGCGCGCGCTCGCCACCAACCCGGAGATCCTGCTGTTCGACGAGCCGACCTCGGCGCTCGATCCGATCGCGACCGCGCGCATCGAGGAACTGATCGCGGAACTCCGCGACCAGGTGACGGTCATCATCGTCACGCACAACATGCAGCAGGCCGCGCGCGTGTCGGATTACACCGCCTTCATGTACCTCGGCGAGCTGATCGAATTCGACGCCACCAGCAAGCTGTTCACGAACCCGTCGCAGAAAGCGACCGAGGACTACATCACCGGCCGTTACGGCTGAGCCCGGCACGACCGACAGGAGCATGCAGATGGAATCCGCCGACCTGGTCCAGCACACGTCCCGCCGCTTCAACGAGGACATGGAGCGCGTGCGGACGCGCGTCCTCGAAATGGGCGGGTTCGTCGAGCAGCAGCTGCAACGCGCGGTGACGGCCCTGATCGAGGGCGACAGTGCGCTCGGCGAAGCGGTCGCGCGCGACGACTATCGCGTCAACCAGATGGAAGTCGGGATCGACGAGGAGTGCGGCCGCATCATCGCGACCCGCCAGCCGACGGCCTCGGATCTCCGGGTGATGGTGGCGATCATCAAGACCATCACCGACCTCGAACGCATCGGCGACGAGGTGGAGAAGGTCGGCTACATCGCCGCGCGCCTGGCGACGATGGAAAAACCGGCGGACAACTACCGCGAGATCCGCCATCTCGGCCGCCTGGTCACCGAGATGGTCCATGACGCGCTGCACGCATTCGCCCGCCTCGAGGCGGACGAGGCTTTCGAGGTGGCGCGCCGCGACCGCAAGGTGGACGAGGAATACGAGGCCATCCAGCGCCAGAACATCACCTTCATGATGGAGGACCCGCGCTCGATCCGGCGCGCGCTCGAGATCATGTGGGTGGTGCGCGCGCTCGAGCGCATCGGCGACCACGCCAAGAACATCTGCGAGTACACCGTGTACATGGTGCACGGCAAGGACATCCGCCACCTGTCGCTCGACGACGCGGAGCGCCAGATCCGCGACTTTGCGCGCGAGCGCAAGGGCGCCTGATGCCGTCGCGTCGCGTGCTGAACGGGCTCGGCGCCGGGGCCGGCGCCATTGCGCTCGCCTTCGCCTTCTGGAGCCAGTACGGGCTGGGGCTCGTGCCCTGCCACCTGTGCATCTTCCAGCGCGTGACGGTCGCGGCCCTGGCCGCAGGCTTCCTGGTCGCCACGGTCATTTCGCGGCCGGGCTGGCGCGGGGCGCTGGCGGCCACGCTCGTGGCCATCCCGGGCCTTGCCACGATCGCGACCGCGGGGCGGCACGTGTGGATCCAGTTGCAGCCGGCGGGCTCGGTGCCGGCCTGCGGCGCCGACCTCGATTTCATGCTCGACCTGTTCCCGGTGACCGAGGTGATCCTCAAGGTCTTCAAGGCCGGCGGGGAATGCGCGAAGGTCGACTGGACGCTGCTCGGGCTGTCGATGCCGGGCTGGGTGCTCGTGTTCGGCGTGGTGCTGACCGCCGGCGGGATCTGGAACAACCTGCGCCGCGCCTGAGCGGCCGGGCTCAGGCGGCGGGCAGCACCCGCTCGAGCGTGCCGAGCAGCGCGCGGTGCAGCAGGTCGATCTCGTCGACCGCGCAATGCTCGTCGAGCTTGTGGATGGACTCGTTGCGCACGCCAAGTTCCACGATCTCCGCGCCCAGGGGCGCGATGAAGCGCCCGTCCGAAGTCCCGCCGCCCGTCGTCGCCTTTGGCGCTTGCCCGGCAAGCTCCTCGATCGTCGCGGACACTGCCCCTGCCAGCCGCCCGGGCGGCGAGTAGAAGGGCAGGCCGGCCTCGTACCAGTCGATCGCGTAGCGCAGGCCGTGGCGGTCGAGGATCCCCTGCACCGCCTGCTTGAGTCCGTCCAGCGTCTGCGCCGGCGACCAGCGCAGGTTGAAGCGCACGACCAGCTCGCCTGGTATCACGTTCGGCGCCCCGGTACCCGCGTTCACGTTGCTGACCTGGAAGCTGGTCGGCTTGAAATGGCCGTGGCCGTCGTCCCAGTGGCGCGCGATGAGCTCCGCGAGCGCGGGCGCGAAGCGGTGGACCGGGTTGTCGGCGCGCTCCGGATACGCCACGTGGCCCTGCACGCCGTGCACGGTGAGCCGCGCCGAGAGCGAACCACGGCGGCCGACGCGGATGTTGTCGCCGAAGCGGTCGAGGCTCGAGGGCTCGGCGATGAGGCAGAGGTCGATCTCCTGGCCCCGCGCCTGCAGCCACTCGACCACGCGCCGCGTGCCATCCACGGACTTGCCTTCCTCGTCGCTGGTGACCAGGAAGGCGATCGCGCCGGCATGGACGGGGCGCCGGCCGACGAATTCCTCGGCGGCCGTGACCATGGCGGCGATGCCGCTCTTCATGTCCGCTGCGCCGCGGCCATACAGCTTTCCGTCGCGGATCACGGGTTCGAAGGGGTCGGAGGTCCAGCGCTCCACCGGGCCGGCGGGCACGACGTCGGTGTGCCCGGCCAGGCAGAGCACGGGACCGGGTCCGCCGCGGCGCAGCGCCCAGAAGTTCTCGACTTCGCCGAAGCGCAGGCGCTCGACCTTGAAGCCGAGCGGCTCGAGGCGCGCGATCAGCAGTTCCTGGCAGCCCGCGTCATCGGGCGTCACGGAGCGGCGCTCGATCAGCTGGCGGGTCAATTCCACCGTGGGGGACAGCCGGCTCACGCGCAGATCTTACTCGCGCAGCAGCTCGTTGATGGAGGTCTTGGCGCGCGTCTGCGCGTCCACCTTCTTCACGACGACTGCGCAGTAGAGCGAGTGACTGCCGTCCGCGGCGGGGAGGCCGCCCGGCACCACCACGGCTCCCGGCGGCACGCGGCCGTAGGAGATCTCCCTCGTTTCACGGTCGTAGATGCGCGTGCTGGCGCCGATGAAGACGCCCATGGACAGCACCGCGCCCTGGCCCACGATCACGCCCTCGACGACTTCCGAGCGCGCGCCGATGAAGCAGTCGTCCTCGATGATCGTGGGCCGGGCCTGGAGCGGCTCCAGCACGCCGCCGATGCCGACGCCGCCCGAGAGGTGCACGTTCCGCCCGATCTGCGCGCAGGAACCGACGGTTGCCCAGGCGTCGACCATGGTGCCGGCGCCGACGAAGGCGCCGACATTGACGAAACAGGGCATCAGAACCGCATCCGGGGCGACGTGCGCGCCCGCGCGCACGATCGCGCCCGGCACGATACGCGCCCCGTCGGCGCGAAACCGCGCCTGGTCGTAGCCCGAGTACTTGAGCGGCAGCTTGTCGAAGTAGCGGTGGACGCCGGCCTCCTGCACCGCATTGCGATGCGTGCGGAAGTGCAGCAGCACGGCCTTCTTCAGCCATTCGTTGACGCGCCAGCCGCCGTCGCCGGGTTCCGCCACGCGCAGCGTGCCGGCACCCAGCAGGCCCAGGCACTGGTCGAGGGCGGACAGCAGCTCGCGCGGCGCATTGTCGGGCGTGAGGGAACCGCGCGACTGGAAGCTGCGCTCGACCAGGTCACGCAATGCGCCGGCATCGCCGCTCATGCGGCCGCCTCGCGCGCGCCCAGCGCCCGTTGCAACGCGGCGGCGAGCGCGCTGCGGCGGGGTTCGTCGAGCGGCCGGCCGGACTCGTCGGTCACGTAGAAGACGTCCTCGGCGCGCTCGCCGACGGTCATGATCTTGGCGCCGTGCAGTTCCGCGCGCTGGCTCCACAGCACCTTGCCGATCTCGGAGAGCAGTCCCGGCCGGTCGCCGGCGACGACCTCGAGGATCGTGCGCCCGTTCTCGGCGTCGTCGCTGAAGTTCACCTGGGTCGGCGTCGTGAACATGCGCGCCTGCCGCGGCATCCGGCGCGTGACCGGCGGCGCCGCGGCGCTCTCGTCGGCGAGCGCCTGGCGCAGGCGCCGCTCGATGCCGGTCATGCGCTCGCGGTCGGTGATCGGCAGCCCCGTGTCCTCGAGCACCAGGTAGTTGTCGAGGCTGCCGCCGTCCGCGGTCGGCGTGATGCGCGCGTCCTGGATGCTGAGCCCGATCTGGTCGAGCGCGGCGGTGGCGCGCGCGAAGGCATGCGAGCGGCCGCGCGTGTACACCAGCACGACGGTGGCACCGCCGGGTCCCGGCTGGCCGGCGACGGCCACGAATGCGTCGGCGTCGGCCGCGGCGCGCGCCGCGAGTTTCTGCGTGTGCCAGGCGATCTCGGCCGCGGAATGGCGCAGGAAATAGGCGTCGGTCAGCGTGTCCCAGATCCGGCCTACGGCATCGGGCGCCACGCCCTCCGCAGCCAGCAGTTCGCGCGCCTGTGCCTGGGTCTCGGCGATCAGCTGCTCGCGGTCGATCGGGCGCTCGAGCCCGCGGCGCAGCGCCTGCTTGACGCGTTCGTAGAGCTCGTCGAACAGCGTCGCCTTCCAGGAATTCCACAGCTTCGGGTTGGTGCCGCGCACGTCGGCGACGGTCAGCGCGTACAGGTAGTCGAGCCGCACCTGGTCGCCGACCTCGCGGGCAAAGGCGTTGACGACCTGCGGGTCGGCGATGTCCTGCTTCTGCGCCGTCACCGACAGCGACAGGTGGTGGCGCACCAGCCAGGCGACCAGGCGCGCGTCGTAGCGCGACAGCCCTTGCTCGAGGCAGAAGGATTCGGCGTCCACGGCACCGAGCTCGGAATGATCGCCGCCGCGGCCCTTGGCGATGTCGTGGAAGATGGCCGCGAGGTAAGCGAGCTCCGGCTTCGGCAGCCCGCGGAACACCTGCGCGAGCTTGGGGAACTCGTGGTCGTAGCGCTCGAGGGCGAAGCGCCGCAGGTTGCTGACCACGAACAGCGTGTGCGCGTCCACCGTCCAGGCGTGGAACAGGTCGTACTGCATGCGCCCGACCACGCGGCCGAATGCCGGAATGTAGCGGCCGAGCACGCCGTAGAGGTTCATGCGGCGCAGTTCATGGGTGACGCCCGCGGGCGCGCGCAGGATCTCGAGGAACAGGCGGTGGTTGCGCGGGTTCTGGCGGAACTCGTCGTCGATCAGCCACAGGCTTTCGCTGACCGCGCGGATGGTATTGGCGCGCACGCCCGCGAGCCGCGGGTTCTGCTCCAGCACCAGGAACAGCTCCAGCAGCGCGGACGGATTGCGCGTGAACACGCCGGGACCGGTCACCTCGAGGTAGTCGTCGCGCTCCTGGAAGTCGCGCGACACCGGCACCGCCGGGGCGTCGCGGTCGGCGAGGATCTCTTCGCGGAAATGCTGCAGCAGGAGTTCGTTGAGCCAGCTCACGAACATCGCGGTGCGGTAGTAGCGCTGCATGAACTGCTCGACCGCAAGCGTGTAGGTCGCGTCCTCGTAGCCGAACATGCGCGCCAGGCGCAGCTGGTGGTCGAACAGCAGCCGGTCCTCGCGCCGCCCGGTCAGCAGGTGCAGCGCGAAACGGATGCGCCAGAGCCAGGCCTGGGCCGCCTCGAGCTGCGCCAGTTCGCGCGGGGTCAGGAAGCCGTGGGCCGCCAGCTGCTGCAGCGTGTCTGCGCCGAAGTGGCGTTTGGCGACCCAGGCGATGGTCTGCAGGTCGCGCAAGCCGCCCGGTCCCTGCTTGACGTTGGGCTCGAGGTTGTAGGCCGTGTCGTGAAAACGGTGGTGCCGCTCCGCCTGCTCGACGACCTTGGCGTCGAAGAAGTCGCGCGCGGACCAGAGCCGGTCGGGCGCGAGCGCGCGCCGCATGGCGCCGAACAGCGATTCCTGGCCCGCGAGCAGTCGGGCTTCGATCAGGGAGGTCGCGACCCCGATGTCGGCCGCCGCCTCACGCTGGCAGTCGTCGATCGTGCGCACGCTGTGGCCGGTCTCGAGGCCGATGTCCCACAGGAAAGTCAGGAAGCGCTCGAGCGCCGAGACTACGGCAGGGTGCTCGCCGGCGGGAACCAGCACCATGACGTCCACGTCCGAGCAGGGCAGCAGCTCCCCGCGGCCGTAGCCGCCGACGGCGACCAGGGCGAGCGGCTCGGACAGCGCCCCCGCGTGCAGCTTCCAGGCCTGGATCACCAGCGCATCCACCAGGCGGGCGCGATCGCGCACCAGCAGCTCGACCGGTTCGTGGGCCTGGAAGCGTTGCGCCAGTTCGCGATCGCCTTGTTCCAGCGCGGCCCGGAAATCGCGCACCGGTTCGCGGGCGTCCGCCAGCCGCGGCTGCAGAGCATCGAGGTAGTCCCAGCGCGGATCCGCGGCGGAGCTTTCCGGTGCCGCCTGCGCCTGCGGGAGGCCGGTGGCCACGGTCAGGGTGCTCCGCGGTCGGCCGCGCCCAGCGTGAGGACCTCGAAGCCATCGGGCGTGACCAGTACGGTGTGCTCCCACTGTGCGGACAGGGAATGGTCCTTGGTGACGACGGTCCAGCCGTCGCCCAGCAGTTTCACGTGGCGGCGGCCGGCGTTCACCATGGGCTCGACCGTGAAGGTCATGCCGGCTTCGAGCGCAAGGCCGGTCGCGGGCTCGCCGTAGTGCAGCACCTGCGGCTCCTCGTGGAATACGCGCCCGATCCCGTGGCCGCAGTACTCGCGCACGATCGAGTAGCCCTGCGACTCGACATATCGCTGGATCGTATGGCCGAGGTCACCCAGCCGGGTGCCGGGCCGGACGGTCCGGATGCCGCGCCACATGGCCTCGAAGGCGACCGAGGCCAGGCGCCGCGCCTGCACCGAACATTCGCCGACCAGGAACATGCGGCTGCTGTCGCCGTGGAAGCCGTCCTTGATGACCGTCACGTCGACATTGACGATGTCGCCGTTCTTGAGCACCCGCTCACCCGGGATGCCGTGGCACACCACGTGGTTGACGGAGGTGCAGATGGACTTCGGAAATCCCTTGTAATTCAAGGGCGCCGGGATGGCCCGCTGCACGCCCACGATGTAGTCGTGGCAGATGCGATCCAGCTCCCCGGTGGTGATCCCGGCGACCACCCGGGGTCCGATCATGTCGAGGACGTCCCCGGCCAGGCGGCCGGCCACGCGCATCGCCTGCTGCTCAGCGGGCGACTTGACGGAAACGCGGTTGGGGCTGGCCATCAGCATGAGTGATCCCGGGAACGCTATCCCGTTGTTTCCACGGGACAAAGATGGTATAAAGCGCGGCGTTTTTTCTCAACCAAATCCACACGCGCATCGTCACGTGCGGCTGGGTGCCGGGCCTCGAGCCCGGTTGCCGCATGCGGGTGCGCGGAGGGCTAACCCGAAAGGAGTTTGCATGGCCAGCTTGTCCATGAGGCAGATGCTGGAGGCGGGGGTCCACTTCGGACACCAGACCCGCTTCTGGAACCCGAAGATGGCGCCGTTCATCTTCGGCGAGCGCAACAAGATCCACATCATCAACCTGGAGCGGACGCTGCCGCTCTACCACGAGGCCGCCGGCTTCGTGCGCGGCGTGGTCGCCGACGGCGGCCGGGTGCTGTTCGTCGGCACCAAGCGCAGCGCGCGCGACGCGGTGCAGGCGGAAGCGACCCGCTGCGGCATGCCCTACGTGAACCAGCGCTGGCTGGGCGGCATGCTCACCAACTTCAAGACCATCCGCCAGTCCATCAAGCGGCTGCAGGAGCTCGAGGAAATGCGCGACACCGGCGCACTCGAGCGGCGCAGCAAGAAGGAGGCGCAGACGCTGCGCCGTGAGATGGACAAGCTGATGCGCAGCCTCGGCGGCATCAAGGACATGAACGCGCTGCCCGATGCGCTGTTCGTCGTGGACGTGGGCCACGAGGAGATCGCGGTGCACGAGGCGCGCAAGCTCGGCATCCCGGTGGTCGCGGTGGTGGACAGCAACTGCTCGCCGGACGGCATCGACTACGTGATCCCGGGCAACGACGACGCCATGAAGGCGATCCAGCTGTATGCCGCCGGCATCGCCGACGCGGTGCTCGACGGCAAGGCTGCGGTGCCGGTGGTGCCCGCGGGCGAAGACGAGTTCGTCGAGCTCGACGAGGCCGGGCAGCCGCGCCGCAAGTCGGCGGGCCGCGGACCGCGCAAGGCGGCGAACGTGCGCCGCCGGCAGCCGGCGCGCGCGCGCGTGACGGCGGAGACGGCGTCGGCGGCGACGATGCCGGCCCCGGGCGCGGTCGAGACCGCGGCGGTGGCCGTGCCGTCCGTGGAGGACGACGCGGACGTCGATGACGGTCCGGAGACGCCGGAAGTGCCGCATGGCAAGGCCGCGACGCGCCGGCGCCCGCCGGCGCGCAAGCCGGACAAGGCCGGGGACTGAGCGATGACGATCACTGCCGAGACCGTCAAGACGCTGCGCGAGCGCACCGGCGCCGGGATGATGGAGTGCAAGAAGGCCCTGGTCGAGACCGGCGGGGACCTCGATGCCGCCGCGGAACTCATGCGCAAGGCCGGCCTGGCGAAGGCCGACAAGAAAGCCGCGCGCATCGCGGCCGAAGGCGTGCTGGTCGCGGCGGTCGGCGCCGACGGCCGCAGCGCCGCGCTGGTCGAGGTCAACTGCGAAACGGACTTCGTGGCGCGGCAGCCGGAGTTCCAGTCCTTTGCCGCCGCGGTGGCACAGGCCGCGCTCGGCTCGGCCCAGGACGATCCGGAAGCGCTGGCCTCGCTCAGGCTGCCGGGCGGCAAGTCCGTGGAGGACACGCGCCGCGAGCTGATCGCGCGCATCGGCGAGAACATCACGGTGCGCCGGATGGCGCGCCTGCAGGCCCCGACGCGGGTCGGCAGCTACGTGCACGGCATCCGCATCGGCACGCTGGTCGGCGTGCAGGGCGGCGACGCAACCCTCGCCCGGGACCTGGCGATGCACGTCGCGGCCGCCAATCCGCAGTATGTGCAGCCCGAGGACGTGCCCGCGGCCACGGTCGCGAAGGAGCGCGAGATCCTGATCGCGCAGGCGGCCTCCGAGGGCAAGCCCGCCAACATCGTCGAGAAGATGGTGGAAGGGCGGCTGCGCAAGTACCTTGCCGAGATCTGCCTGACCGGGCAGCCGTTCGTGAAGGACCCGGACCAGACCGTCGGCAAGCTGCTGCAGCAGGCCGGCGCTTCGGTCACCGGATTCCTGCGCTTCGAGGTGGGCGAGGGCATCGAGAAGAAGCAGGCCGACTTCGCCGCCGAGGTCATGGCGCAGGTGGAAGCCGCAAAGGGCCGCGCCTGAGGCAGGTCGGAACCCCGCCGCGGCGGGGTTCCTTATAATCGCCGGGGACTGACCAGGGGGTTCCGGATGGCGGATACGCAGCCCCGCAGGCCGCTCGCGCGGATCCTGCTCAAGATCAGCGGCGAGGCGCTCCTCGGCGCCGCGGATTACGGCATCGACCCGGCGGTCCTGAAGCGCGTCGCCGGCGAGGTGCGCGACGTCATCGGCCGCGGCGTGCAGGTCGCGGTGGTCATCGGGGGCGGCAACATCTTCCGCGGCGCCGGGCTCGCTCGTGCCGGCATGGACCGCGTCACCGCCGACCACATGGGCATGCTGGCGACCGTGATGAACGCGCTGGCGCTGCAGGATGCCCTGGAGGCGCTCGGCGTGCACGCGCGGGTCATGTCGGCGGTGCGGGTGCAGGAAGTGTGCGAGGACTACATCCGCCGCCGCGCCGTGCGCCACCTCGAGAAGGGCCGCTGCGTGATCTTCGCGGCCGGCACCGGCAACCCGTTCTTCACCACCGACACCGCGGCCAGCCTGCGCGCGATCGAGATCGGCGCCGACCTGCTGCTGAAGGCCACCAAGGTAAACGGCATCTACGACGACGACCCGGCGCGCAATCCGAAAGCCCAGCGCTACCGCACGCTCTCGTTCGACAAGGTGCTGGACGACCGCCTGGGCGTGATGGACGCAACCGCCATCGTCATGTGCCGCGACAATGGCCTGCCGTTGCGCGTTTTCAACCTGATGAACGAGGGCGACCTGCTGCGCATCGTCGACGGCGAGGACGTCGGCACGCTGGTTGCCAACGGGCTGTAACGGGCCGCGAGCGAGGACAGGGGCATGCAAGACGCGATGAACAAGGATGCCACGCAGCGCATGGGCAAATGCGTCGCGCTGCTGAAGGACCACTACCGCAAGATGCGCACCGGGCGGGCCAACACCGGGCTGCTGGACGGCATCAAGGTCGATTACTACGGCAGCGAGGTGCCGCTCAACCAGGTCGCGAGCATCAACGTGGAGGATTCGCGCACGCTCGTGGTCTCGCCCTGGGACAAGTCCGCGGTCAGCGCGGTGGAGAAGGCGATCCTGAAGTCCGACCTCGGGCTGACGCCCAACACGGCCGGGACGGTGATCCGCCTGCCGCTGCCGCCCATGACCGAGGAGCGGCGCAAGGAACTGACCAAGGTCGCGCGGCACGAGGCGGAGAACGCCCGGGTCGCGGTGCGCGCCGTGCGCCACGACCTGATGAACGAGCTCAAGGAGATGCTCAAGGAGCGGCTGGTCTCGGAGGACGAGAACCGTCGCGCGCAGGAGGAGATCCAGAAGCTCACCGACCGGCACGTGCACGACATCGACGGCGTGCTGGCCGAGAAAGAGAAAGAGCTGCTGCAGGTCTGAAAATGCAGGTGTCCGCCACCCTGGAATCCGGCGCCGGCCCGGTGCCGCGCCACGTCGCCGTCATCATGGACGGCAACGGGCGCTGGGCCGAGCAGCGCGCGCTGCCGCGCGCCGCCGGGCACCGCGCCGGTGTCCGCGCCGTGCGCGCGACCATCGAGCAGGCGACCCGCCGCGGCGTGCGTGCGCTCACCCTGTTCGCGTTCTCGAGCGAGAACTGGCGCCGGCCGGCGGAGGAAGTGGGCGTGCTGATGCAGCTGTTCCTGGAGGCGCTCGAGCGCGAGGTGGCGGAGCTCGATGCGAACGGCGTGCGGCTGCGCTTCATTGGCGACCGCAGCCGCCTGGCGCCGGCGCTGGCCGAGCGCATGGCCGCCGCCGAGGCGCGCACGGCGGGGCGGGACCGCCTCGACCTCGTGGTGGCGGTCGCTTATGGCGGACGCTGGGACCTCGCGCAGGCGGCACGGCGCCTCGCCGCAGACGCGGCCACCGGGCGCATCAATGCGGCCGCGATCGACGAGGGCACGCTGGCGTCGCGCCTGGCGAGCGCGGGCCGGCCGGAGCCGGACCTGTTCATCCGCACCGGCGGCGAGCGGCGCATCAGCAACTTCCTGCTCTGGGACCTCGCCTACACGGAGCTCTGGTTCACGGACACGCTGTGGCCGGACTTCGACGAGTCGTGCTTCGAGGCGGCGCTCGCCGATTTTGCCGGCCGCCAGCGGCGCTTCGGCCGCACGGCCGCGCAGGCCGGGGCCGGCTGATGCTGGGCCAGCGCATCCTGACGGCGGTCGGCCTGGTCGCGTTGCTCGCGCTGGTGCTGTTCGCGCTGCCGGAGCGGGCGGCAGTCGCGGCCTTCGCGGCCATCATCCTGGCCGGCGCCTGGGAATGGGCGGCTCTGGCGGGATTCACGCACGCGCTGGCGCGCGCGGGCTACGTGCTGGCCTGCGGCGCCGCCATGGCGTGGCTGTGGACGGCGACGGCCGATGCCGCCGGCTTCGAGCGCGCGATGCTCGTGACCATGCTCGGCTGGATCCCGCTGTTCGGCTGGATCGCGCTCGCCCCGCGCCGCGGCGCTCCCTGGCTCGCCGCGATCGCGGGCCTGTGGGCGCTGGCGCCGACCTGGCTCGCGCTCGCACGCCTCTACGGCCAGGCGGATGGTCGCGAACTCGTGATCTTCGTGCTGGTGCTGGCATGGGCCGCCGACATCGGCGCCTATTTCGCAGGGCGCCGTTTCGGCCGCCTGCGGCTCGCGCCGGTCGTGAGCCCGAACAAGACCTGGGAAGGCGTGCTCGGCGGGCTGGTCGCGGGACTGCTGGTCGCGCTGGCCGCGCGCGCGTGGTTCGGACTGCCGGCGCCCGCATTCCTGTCGCTGTGCGTCGCGGCCGTGCTGGTCTCGGTCGTGGGCGACCTGCTCGAGAGCATGTTCAAGCGCCAGCGCGGGCTCAAGGACAGCGGCAGCGTGCTGCCGGGCCACGGCGGCGTCCTCGACCGCATCGACAGCCTGACGTCGTCCGTGCCGCTGCTCGCGCTCGGCCTCGGCTGGCTGGGGCTGGTCGCATGAGGGGCCTGGTCGTGCTCGGCTCGACCGGCACCATCGGCGAAAACACGCTGGCGGTGGCGGCGGCGCATCCGCAGCGCTTCCGCGTGGTGGCGCTCGCCGCACGCGGCAGCGACGAGTTGCTGTTCGCGCAGTGCGAGCGGCACCGGCCGGACGTGGTGGCCCTGCTCGACGCCGCGGCCGCGGCGCGCCTGGCCGCACGCCTGCGCGGCGCCGGCCTGCCGACCCGCGTGCTCGCCGGGGCGGACGCGCTCACCGCGGTTGCGACCCTGCCGGAGGCGGAACTCGTGATGGCCGCGATCGTCGGCGCGGCCGGGCTGGCGCCGACGCTCGCCGCCGTTGCGGCCGGCAAGCAGGTGCTGCTCGCGAACAAGGAGGCGCTGGTCCTCGCGGGTCCGCTGCTGATCGACGCGGCGCGCCGTTCCGGTGCGGGCATCCTGCCGATCGACAGCGAGCACAACGCCGTGTTCCAGTGCCTGCTGCCGCGCGGCGTCGATGCCGCGCCACCCGGGGTGCGGCGCATCCTGCTGACGGCCTCGGGCGGGCCATTCCTGCGCGCGCGGCGCGAAGAACTGGCGGTGGCGACGCCGGAACAGGCCATCGCCCACCCGAACTGGCGCATGGGGCCGAAGATCTCGGTCGATTCGGCCACGCTCATGAACAAGGGGCTCGAGCTGATCGAGGCCTGCCACCTGTTCGCCGTCGAGCCCGCGCGGGTGGCGGTGGTGATCCACCCGCAGAGCATCGTGCACTCGCTGGTCGAATTCGAGGACGGCTCGCTGCTGGCGCAGCTGTCGCACCCCGACATGCGCGTGCCGATCGCCCATGCCCTCGGCTGGCCGGACCGGATCGCCTCTGGCGCGCCCTGGCTGGACCTCGTGCAGGTTGGCAGGTTATCGTTCGAAGCGCCTGATCTGGAAAGGTTTCCATGTCTCGCTCTGGCCGCAGAGGCCGCCCGCGCCGGTGGTACGGCCCCGGCCGTGCTGAATGCCGCGAACGAGGTGGCGGTGGCCGCCTTCCTGGGCAGGCGGCTGAACTTTGCCGGGATCGCAGGAGTCATTGAGAGCGTGTTGCAGCAGCACGAGACGAGGCCGGTGACGACGCTCGGCGACGCGCTGGCCGCGGATGCCTGGGCCCGCGCGCGGGCCGCGGACCTGCTCGCGACACCGCGGGCAGCCGGCGCATGACGCTCGCCATCGTCATTTCCATCGCGGCATTCATCGTCGCGATCGGCGTGCTGGTCTCGGTGCACGAATTCGGCCACTACTGGGTCGCGCGACGCCTCGGGTTCAAGGTGCTGCGCTACTCGCTGGGTTTCGGGCGGCCGCTCTGGACGCGCCATGGCCGCGCACCGGATCGCATCGAATACGTGCTGGCCGCGATCCCGCTCGGCGGCTACGTGCGCCTGCTCGACGAGCGCGAGGGCCCGCTGCCGCCCGGCGAGGAGCATCGCGCTTTCAACCGCCGCCCGCCGCTCGCGCGGATCGCGGTGCTGCTGGCCGGTCCCGGCGCGAATTTCCTGTTTGCGATCTGCGCTTACTGGCTGCTGTTCCTGCAGGGGGTGCCGGGACTCAAGCCGGTGATCGGCGAGGTCGCCGGCGGCACGCTGGCGGCGGCAGCGGGGCTCGCCGCCGAGGACGAGATCCTGCGCGTCGGCGGCCACCCGGCGCCCACGCGCCAGGCCGCGGTGCTCGCGATCCTGGAGCGGGTCGTGGACGACGGCCGCGTCCCGCTCGAAGTGCAGACCGGCGACGGCGCCATCCGCCGGCTCGAGATCGTGGTGCCGGCGGCCGAGCGCCGGGCGCTGACCGAACCCGGCATCCTGATGCGCGGACTGGGATTCTCGTTCTGGTATCCGCCGCAGCCGGTCGTGGTCGCGGAGCTGACCGAGGGCGAGCCCGCGGCGCTCGCGGGCCTGCGGGTCGGGGACCGCGTCGTGGAAGTGGACGGCATGGCCGTCGCGGACTACGCGGACTTCGTGCGGCTGATCCGTGCGCGCCCGGGACAGCAGACCCGGCTGGTGGCGCTGCGCGACGGCGCGCGCGTCGAGTTCGCGCTGGTCCCGCGCGCGGCGGTCGAGGAGGGCGAGACCATCGGCCGGATCGGGCTCGGCGCCGCGCGCGGCGACGGCGGCGGCTTCCCGGCGCGGATGCAGACGATCGAGCGCTACGGCCCGCTGGCCGCGATCGCCCCGGCGGTGCGCGAGACCTGGCACAAGACCGCGCTCACCGTGCGCTTCCTGTGGCGCATGGTCACCGGCGACGTGTCCGCCAAGAACATCTCCGGTCCGATCAACATCGCGCAGTACGCGGGCATCACGGCCAGCGAGGGATTCGTCTACTATCTCGGCTTCCTGGCGCTCGTGTCCATTTCCCTCGCGGTGCTGAACCTGCTGCCGGTGCCGGTGCTGGACGGCGGCCAGATCGCGTTCCAGCTCGCCGAGATGGCGAAAGGCGCGCCACTGTCGATGCAGGCGCAGGTGATCGGCCAGAAGGTCGGAATCGCGATGCTGGTGGCGCTGATGGGATTCGCGTTCTACAACGACATCACGCGGCTGTTCGGCTGAAGGCGCGGGGGGCCGGCGCAACATGCTTCGAAGTCTGATCGGCGGCATCCTGATGGCGCATGCGGCGGGCGCGCTCGCGCAGGATGCCGGGGACTTCGTGGTCGGCGACATCCGGGTCGAGGGCCTGCAGCGCATCTCCGAGGGCACGGTCTACAACTACCTGCCGGTCAATATCGGCGACCGCCTCGACCAGCGCCGCGTCCAGGAAGCGATCCGCGCGCTGTTCTCGACCGGCTTCTTCAGCGACATCGAGTTCAGGCGCGACGGCGGCACGCTGGTGGTGGTGGTGCTGGAACGTCCCTCGATCGAGAGCTTCGAGATCACCGGCAACAAGGACATCAAGACCGAGGACCTGCAGAAGTCGCTGCGCTCGGTCGGCCTCGCCTCCGGCAAGACCTTCGACCGCTCGGTGCTCGAGGAGGTGCAGAGCTACCTGACCGACCAGTACTTCAGCCGCGGCAAGTACGCGGTGCGCATCGACCCGAAAGTCGAGGACGTGCCGGGCAACAAGGTGCGCATCCGCATCGAGGTGACGGAGGGCAAGCGGGCGCGCATCCAGCAGATCAACATCGTCGGCAACACCACGTTCGACGACGAAGAACTGCTCGATGCGTTCGAGCTGCGCACGCCGAACTGGCTGTCCTGGTACCGGCAGGACGACCGCTACTCGCGCGAGTCGCTGCAGGGCGACATCGAGACGCTGCAGTCCTTCTACCAGGACCGCGGGTACGCGAACTTCGAGGTCGAGTCCACCCAGGTCGCGATCGCGCCCGAGAAGGACGACATCTTCATCACGATCAACATGCGTGAAGGGGACGTCTACAAGGTGGGCGAGGTCAGGATCGCGGGCACCCTGAAGGTGCCCGAGGCGGAACTGCGGCGCCTACTGCTGGTGCAGACCGGGCAGACCTACTCGCGCAAGCTCATCACGCAGACCCAGGAGCTGCTCTCGTTCCGGCTCGGTGTCGAGGGTTACGCCTTCGCCAAGATCGACCCGGTGCCGCAGGCGGACGACGCGGCCAAGACGGTGGACCTGACTTTCTTCATCGACCCGGGCAACCGCGCCTACGTGCGCCGCATCAACTTCATCAACACCAGCGCGATCGACGACGAGGTGCTGCGCCGCGAGATGCGCCAGATGGAGGGCTCCTACCTCTCGAACGCGCTGCTCGAGCGCTCCAAGGAGCGCCTGCAGCGGCTGCCGTACATCGAGAAGGTCGAATTCGAGACCAACCCGGTGCCCGGTACGCCCGACCTGGTGGACGTGGACTTCGACGTGAAGGAGGGCCTGCCGGGCCAGTTCAGCGGCGGCATCGGCTATTCGGAGTCCCAGTCCTTCATCCTGAACGGCAGCTTCGTCCACTCCAACTTCATGGGCTCGGGCGAGCGCCTGGCGGTCGAGCTGCTGTCGGGCCGGTTCTCGCAGTCCTACAGCGTCTCGCACACCGATCCCTACACCAACGTGGACGGCCTGTCGCGCACGCTCGGCCTGCAGTTCCGCGACATCACGCAGTACGTGTCGGCCGCGTCCGACTTCTCGACCACGACCATGTCCGGGACCTTCGAGCTCGGCTACCCGATCACGGAGTTCCAGGGCCTGCGCTTCGGCGTGGTCGCGCAGCGCTCCGACCTGATCGTGAACCCGCGCGGCAGCGCGCCCGAGGCGGTGCAGTGGGTGCGCAACAACGGCAACCCGTACGAGCGGATCATCGAGACGGAGGTCCCCGACGGCGACGACCCGGACACCGACCCGGACATCGTCACGACCACGCTGTACGGCACCAAGTTCGACAGCTACGAGCTGGTGGCGGGCTGGTTCTACGACTCGCGCAACCGCGCGATCTTCGCCGACCGCGGCATGCGCCACTCGCTGTCGGTGGCAGCGACGGCGCCGGGCAGCGAAGTCAACTACTTCGTCGTCAACTACGACTACCTGCAGCTGATCCCGCTGTGGCGGCAGTGGACCGTCGCGGTGTCCGCGGAGCTCGCCTATGGCGATGCGCTCGACAACCAGACCACGGCCTTGCCGCCGTACCGGCAGTTCTTCGCGGGCGGACCCGACACCGTGCGCGGCTACCAGGAAAGCCGGCTCGGCCCGAAGGACGGTTTCGGCAACCCGTACGGCGGCAACCTCAAGGTGGTCGGGCGCGCGGAGCTGCTGTTCCCGGTGCCCCAGAAATGGCGCGCCAGCACGCGGATCAGCGCGTTTTTCGACATCGGCAACGTCTTCTCGCAGGGCGCCGACATCGATTTCGTCGGCCTCGACGGCGTGACGCCGGTCGACTACAAGTTCGATTACAATGAACTGAAGCAGTCGGCCGGCCTGGCCGTTCAGTGGATGGCCCCGCTCGGCATCTTCCGCTTCAGCTACGGCATCCCGCTGAACGAGTTCAATGGCGACGGCATCCGGTATCCGGACGAGGTCGAGCGATTCCAGTTCTCCATCGGTTCCGCTTTCTGACATCCGAGGCACGCATAGCATCATGAACAGGCATCTGATTCCGGGCACGCTGCTGCTCGCCGCCGCGCTCGCGGCAGCGGGCACGGCAGCGGCGGCCGAGCTCAAGATCGGCTACATCAACTTCGGCCGCCTGCTGGAGGAGTCGCCGCAGGCGAAGGCCGCGCAGCAGACGCTCGAGGGCGAGTTCCTGCCGCGCCAGCGCGACGTCGCGGCGCAGCAGAAGTCGCTGGAGGAGAAGCGCGACAAGCTGAAGCGCGAGGCCGCGGTGATGTCCGAGGCGGACCGGGTCAAGGCGGAGCGCGAGGCGCGCGACCTCGAGCTGAGCGTCCAGCGCCGCTTCAACGAGCTGCAGGAAGACCTCAACCTGCGCCGCAACGAGGAAGTCGGCCGCATGCAGCGCGCGCTGCTGATGGAAGTGCAGGCCTATGCGCGCGCCAACGGCTACCAGCTGGTGGTGAGCGAGGGGGTGCTGTTCGCGACCGAGGCCGTGGACATTACGCCGCAGGTGATCGCGGCGCTCAAGGCCAAGGCGCCCGCCGCGCCCGCGGCGCCGCCCCGGACCTGACCCGCGCGCCGCAGCCGGCATGGCGACCACGCTCGGCGAGATTGCGGTCCGCTTCGGGCTGGAACTCGCCGGCGATCCCGCGCTGCCGGTGCACGGCGTGGCGGCGCTCGCCACGGCGATGCCGGGCACGCTGACGTTCTGCACCGGCGCCAAGCACCGCCGGGCGCTGGCTGCGACGCAGGCGACCGCCGTGGTGCTGCCGCGGGAGATGGTCGCGGAGTGCAGGGTCGCGTCGCTGGTCGCGAGCCGGCCCTATGCGAGCTACGCGCGCATTGCCGCGTGGCTGAACCCGCCGCTGCCAGTCACTCCAGGGAGGGACCCGGACGCCCGCGTGGCGCGGTCGGCCCGGGTCGCGGCCAGCGCCTGGGTCGGACCGGGCGTCGTGGTCGGCGAGCGCGTGGTGGTCGGCGAGCGCTGTTCGATCGGCCCGCACAGCGTGATCGAGGACGATGCGCGCCTCGGCGACGACTGCCGGCTCTCGGCGCGCGTGACGGTCTGCCGCGGCGTGTCCATGGGCGCGCGCTGCACGCTGAAGCCCGGCGCGGTCGTCGGCGCCGACGGCTTCGGCTTTGCGCCGGACACGGACGGATACGTCAAGGTGCCGCAACTCGGCTCGGTGGTCATCGGCGACGACGTCGAAATCGGCGCCAACACCACCGTGGATCGCGGCACGATCGAGGACACCGTGATCGAGGACGGCGTCAAGCTGGACAACCAGGTCCAGGTCGGACATAACTGCCGGATCGGCGCGCATACGGTGATCGCCGGATGCGTGGGGCTCTCGGGCAGTACCGTCATCGGGCGCCGCTGCATGATCGGCGGCGGCGCCGGCGCGGCTGGCCATCTGGAGATCGGCGACGACGTGGTCGTGACCGGCTTCTCGCTGGTGACGCATTCGCTGCCGGGACCGGGCACGTATTCCTCCGGGATGCCCGCGATACCCGCCGCGGACTGGCGCCGGGCGGTCGCGAGGCTGCACCGGCTGGACTCGGAGCGCAGGAAAAAGAGGGAGCGGGACGCATGACCGAGGGCTTCCCGATGGACATCCAGGCGGTGCTCGCGCAGCTGCCGCACCGCTATCCGTTCCTGCTGGTGGATCGCGTGGTCGAATGCGTGCCGGGCAAGCGCATCCACGCCCTCAAGAACGTCACGGTCAACGAGCCGTTCTTTCCGGGCCACTTTCCCGGGCGGCCGACCATGCCGGGCGTGATGATCCTGGAGGCGCTCGCGCAGGCCGCGGGCATCCTCGCGTTCAAGACCGCGGGCGTGGTGCCGGACGACAACTCGCGCTTCTACTTCGTCGGCATCGACGGTGCGCGCTTCCGGCGACCGGTCGTGCCGGGGGACCAGTTGGCGCTGAAGGCGACCTTCGACCGCGCGATGCGCGGGATCTGGAAGTTCACGACGGTGGCCGAAGTGGACGGCGAGGAGGTCGCGTCGGCGACGATGATGGTCGCGCCGGAGGTCAAGCCTTGATCGACCCGCGCGCGATCGTGGCGCCGGATGCCGAGATCGCGGACGGCGTCCGGATCGGCGCCTTCACGGTGATCGGCGCCGGCGTCAGCATCGGCGCCGGCACCTGGGTCGGCCCGCATGCGGTCATCAACGGCCCGACCACCCTCGGCCGCGACAACAAGGTGTTCCAGTTCGCCTCGGTCGGCGACGCCCCGCAGGACAAGAAGTACCGGGGCGAGCCGACGCGCCTCGAAGTCGGCGACCGCAACGTGTTCCGCGAGTTCTGCTCGATCAACCGCGGCACCGTGGGCGGCCGGGGCGTCACGCGCATCGGCAACGACTGCCTGTTCATGGCGTACTCGCACGTCGCGCACGACTGCATCGTCGGCGACAACTGCATCCTGTCCAACTGCACGGCGCTGGCGGGGCACGTGGAACTCGGCGACTGGGTGATCCTGTCCGGCTATGCCGGCATCCACCAGTTCTGCAAGGTGGGCTCGCACGCCTTTCTCGCCAACAACGCCGCCGTGACCCGGGACGTGCCGCCGTACCTGCTGGTCGCGGGTTCGCCCGCGGAGCCCAAGGGCGTCAACAGCGAGGGACTCAAGCGGCGCGGCTTCGACGCCGCCCAGATCGCGAACATCAAGGGCGCCTATCGCCTGTTCTACCGCTCCGGCCTGAAGCTGGCCGAAGCGCAGGAGCGGCTGGCGGAGCTGGCCGCGACGCAACCCGAGCTGAAGCCGTTCGTGGAATTCCTCGGCGCCAGCGAGCGCAGCATCATCCGCTGATGGCGGCCCCGCGCGCGCTGACCTTCGGCGTGGTGGCCGGCGAGTCCTCCGGGGACAACCTCGGCGCCGCGCTGATCCGGGCGATCCGGGAACGCGAGCCGGCGGCGCGTTTCGTGGGCGTGGCCGGGCCCGCGATGCAGGCCGCGGGCTGCGAGGCGCTCGCGGCGTCCTCCGAGCTCGCGGTGATGGGATTGTTCGAGGTGCTGCATCACCTGCCGCGCCTGTGGCGCCTGCGCAGCCGCGTGCGCGGCGAGTTGCTCGCGCTGCGGCCGGACGTGTTCGTCGGCATCGACGCTCCCGAGTTCAACCTCAACCTGGCGCCCGCGCTGCACGCGGCCGGGATCCGAACCGTGCAGTACGTCAGCCCGCAGGTGTGGGCCTGGCGGCGCGGCCGCGCGCGCAGGATGGCGGGATTCCTCGACCTGGTGCTGTGCCTGCTGCCATTTGAGCGCGAGGTTTATGACGCGGCGGGGCTGCGTGCCCTCTTCACCGGCCACCCACTCGCCGACCAGCTGCCGCTCGAGCCCGACCGCGGCGCGGCCTGCGCGGAGCTCGGCCTTGACCCCGGCGCACCGCTGGTCGCCCTGCTTCCCGGCAGCCGGGTGGGGGAAGTCACGCGGCTCGCCCCGGATTTCGCGGGCGCCGCCGCCTGGCTGGCGGCGCGCCGGCCGGGGCTGCAATTCGCCGCGGCGCTCACCGACGCGCGCACGCGCGCCCTGTTCGCGCAGGCGCTCGCGGCACACGCGCCGGGCCTGCCAATGCGCGTGTTCGAGGGCCGGTCACGCGAGGTGCTCACGGCCGCGACGGTGGCGCTGGTCGCCTCCGGCACGGCCACGCTCGAGACGCTGCTGTGCAAGCGGCCGATGGTGGTCGCCTACCGGCTGGGATGGGCGAGCGCATCAGCGCTCCGGGGACTCAGGCTGATCAAGGTCGCGCACTTTGCGCAGCCGAACCTGCTGGCCGGGAGGCGCATCGTCCCGGAACTCGCGCAGGCGGAGGTCACACCCGAGCGCCTGGGCCGCGAACTCGAACGCTGGCTCGATGCGCCGGAGGAAGTGGCCGGACTGGTGGCGCAATTCACGTCCATCCACCGGCAGCTGCGCCAGGGGGCGAGCGACCGGGCCGCCGAAGCGATCCTGGATCTCGCGCGGGGCCGCGTGAAGTGAACGCGCGGCCACCGCGGCGGGCGGGCCGGCCCGGGGTGCTCGTTGCGGGCGTGGACGAGGCCGGCCGCGGACCGCTGGCCGGGCCGGTGGTCGCGGCCGCCGTGATCCTCGACCCGACGCGGCCGATTGCGGGCCTGCGCGATTCCAAGCAGCTTGCAGCCGGCCAGCGCGAACGGCTGGCCGCGGAGATCCGCGGCCACGCGCTCGCCTGGGCAATCGGCTGGTCTGACGCCCAGGAGATCGACGTCCTGGACGTGCTGCAGGCCAGCCTGCTCGCCATGCGCCGGGCCCTGCTGGGACTCGCCATCGCGCCGGCGCGCGTGCTCGTGGACGGCACGCACTGCCCGGCGGCCTGGTGGCCGGGCCACGCCTGCCCGTTGCAGGCCGTGGTGCGCGGCGATGCGCAAATCGCCGAGATCAGCGCCGCCTCGGTCCTGGCCAAGGTGAACCGGGATGCCTGGATGGACCGCGCAGCGCCGGCCTATCCCGGATACGGGTTCGAGCGGCATAAGGGTTACCCGACCGCGCTGCACCTGGCGGGCCTCTCGCGGCTGGGTGCCTGCCGGCTGCACCGGCAGAGCTTCGCGCCGGTAAGATCAGCCCATGGCACGGGCTGACAAATCGCGGGCGGACGCATCGTTCGTCCACCTGCGCCTGCACACCGAGTACTCGCTCGTGGACGGCATCGTGCGCGTGCCGCGGCTCATGCGCGCGGTGGCGGAGGCGGGCATGCCGGCCGTGGCCCTGACCGACCACGGCAACCTGTTCGCGATGGTGAAGTTCCACCGCGAGGCCGAGCGGGCCGGGGTCAAGCCGGTGATCGGCGCCGACCTCTGGCTGCGCGAGCCCGGCGAGCGGGCCGAGCCGTCTCGCCTCACGCTGCTGGCGCAGGGCTCCGGGGGCTACCGCAACCTGACCCGGCTGGTCTCCCGCAGCTACCTGGAAGGACAGCGGGACGGCAGGCCGTTGCTCGAGCGCGGCTGGCTGGAACGGGACTCGACCGCCGGGCTGATCGCGCTGTCCGGCGCCGGGGAGGGCGACGTCGGCCGTGCGCTGCTGGCCGGCCGCGAGACCGAGGCGCGCGCACTGCTCGGGCAATGGCTCGAGCTGTTCGGCGACCGCTACTACCTCGAGATCCAGCGCACCGGCCGCGCCGGGGACGAAGAGCACGTAGCGGCGGTGCTGGACCTGATCGCCTCGCAGCCGGTGCCGCTGGTCGCGACCAACGACGTCCGCTTCCTCGAGCCCGGCGAGTTCGAGGCGCACGAGGCACGGGTTTGCATCCACGGAGGCTGGCGGCTGGACGATCCCGGGCGCCCGCGCCGCCATTCGCCGGAGCAGTACCTCAAGGGTCCCGCAGACATGCGCCGCCTGTTCGCCGACCTGCCGGAGGCGGTGGAGAACACGGTCGAGATCGCACGGCGCTGCTCGCTGCCGTTGACCCTTGGGCGGATCTTCATGCCGGCGTTCGAAGTGCCTGGCGGCGGGACCGCGGCACAGCACCTGCGCACGCTTGCGGCGCAGGGCCTGGACGAGCGCCTGACGGCGACCGCGGCCACCGCCGACCCGGCGCCGTACCGCGAGCGGCTCGAGCGCGAACTCGGCGTGATCTGCGAGATGGGGTTCGAGGGCTACTTCCTGGTGGTCGCGGACTTCATCCGCTGGGCGCGGCAGCAGCAGATCCCGGTCGGACCGGGCCGTGGTTCCGGCGCCGGGTCGCTGGTCGCCTGGTCGCTCGGGATCACCGACCTCGACCCGCTGCAGCACGAGCTGCTGTTCGAGCGCTTCCTGAACCCCGAGCGCGTGTCGCTGCCGGACTTCGACATCGACTTCTGCATGGAGCGGCGCGACCGCGTCATCGAGTACGTGGCGGAGCGCTACGGGCGCGACCGCGTGTCGCAGATCATCACCTTCGGCTCGCTGGCGGCCCGCGCGGTGGTGCGCGACGTCGGCCGCGTGCTCGGCCTGCCGTACGGCTTCGTCGACGGCGTCGCCAAGCTGATCCCGTTCGAGCTCGGCATCACGCTCGCTGATGCGCTCGGCAAGGAACCCGAGCTGGCACGGCGCTACCGCGAGGAGGACGAGGTGCGCGACCTCGTGGACCTCGCGCGCCAGCTCGAGGGCCTCGCCCGCAATGCCGGCACGCACGCGGGCGGCGTGGTGATCGCGCCCGGCCCGCTCACCGACTACACCGCGCTCTACGCCGAATCGGCGGGCGCGGGCGTGGTCACGCAGTTCGACAAGGACGACGTCGAGCAGGTCGGGCTGGTCAAGTTCGACTTCCTCGGACTGCGCACGCTCACGATCATCGACTGGACCGTGCGCACCATCAACGCGGCGCGCGCGCAGGCCGGGGAGGCGCCGCTCGACATCGCCGCGCTGCCGCTCGACGACGCCGACACCTACCGGCTGCTCAAGTCCTGCCGCACCACCGCGGTGTTCCAGCTCGAGTCGCGCGGCATGCGCGACCTGGTGCGCAAGCTGCAGCCCGACTGCTTCGACGACATCGTGGCGCTGGTCGCGCTGTTCCGGCCGGGACCGCTGCAGTCGGGCATGGTCGAGGACTTCATCGCGCGCAAGCACGGCCGCATCAGCGGCCCGATCGACTACCTGCATCCGAGCCTCGCCGGCATCCTGAAGCCGACCTACGGGGTCATCCTCTACCAGGAGCAGGTGATGCAGATCGCGCAGACGCTCGCCGGCTACACGCTGGGCGGCGCCGACCTGCTGCGCCGCGCCATGGGCAAGAAACTGCCTGCGGAGATGGCGACGCAGCGCTCCGTGTTCGTGGAGGGCGCGGTCGAACGCGGCGTGCCGGGGGCGCGCGCCGGCCAGATCTTCGACCTGATCGAGAAGTTCGCGGGCTACGGTTTCAACAAGTCGCACTCCGCCGCCTATGCGCTGCTCGCCTACCAGACCGCCTGGCTGAAGGCCCACTACCCGGAGGCCTTCATGGCGGCGGTGCTTTCGTCCGACATGGAGCACACGGACAAGGTCGTGTCCTTCATCGACGAGTGCGCGGGGATCGGTCTCGAGGTGCTGCCGCCCGACGTCAACGAGTCCGGCTATGCGTTCACGGTCGCGGGTCCCGGCACCATCCGCTACGGACTGGGCGCGGTGAAAGGCGTCGGCCGCGCCGCGGTGGACGCGATCGTCGCCGAGCGTGGGCGCGCCGGCGCGTTCCGCGGCCTCGCCGACTTCTGCCGGCGCGTGGACCTGAAGCTGGCCGGCCGGCGCACGCTGGAAGCGATGGTCAAGGCCGGTTGCCTCGACGGATTCGGCCAGAACCGCGCGACGCTCATGAACGCGCTGCCCGCGGCCATGCAGCTCGGCGAACAGCGCACGCGTGCGGTCGCGGCCGGCCAGGACGACCTGTTCGGCGGGCTTGCGGCACCGGCCGCGGAGGCGGCGCCGACCGCGCTCGACCTGGCCGCGAAGCCCGACTGGAGCGATTCGGTGCGCCTCGCGGGCGAGCGCGAGACGCTCGGGCTGTACCTGACCGGGCACCCGATCGCGGAAGTCGAGCAGGAGCTGCGCCAGCTCGCGCCCGCGCGCATCGCCGACCTCGGCGGTCCGCGACCGGCGTCCGACCCGCGCGGCTTCGGCGGCGGCCGCAATGTGACGGTAGCGGGGCTGGTGATGGAGATCCGGCGCCGCGGGCCGCGCATGACGCTGCTCCTGGACGACCGCAGCGGCCGCATCGAGGTGAGCCTGTTCGACGACGTCTGGCAGCAGCACCGGCGGGTGCTGGTGCGCGACGCGATCCTGGTGGTTGAGGGACAGTTGCGCTTCGACGAATTCATCGAAGACTGGCGCATCAATGCCAGGAAGCTGACGCCGATCGACGAGCTGCGCGAGCGCGAGGCGCGACGGCTGCTGATCCGCCTGCCGCCGGCCGCCGCCGGGGAGCGGCTGCTGCAGCGGCTGGAGGAAACGCTGCGCCCCTGCCGCGGCGGGGGCTGCGGGATCGCGGTGCATTACATCGGCGAAGAGGCACGGGCGACGCTGGCGCTGCCCGAGGAATGGTCGGTGCGGCCGACCCGGGCGCTGCTCGCGGAGCTCGCGGCGCTGGTCGGGCGCGACGCGCTGCGCGTGGTGTACGGCCCGCGCCCCGACTGAGCGCTCGCCAGCCCCTATACTGCCGCCATGGCGCTGCAATTCCTGGACTTCGAGCAGCCGATCGCCGAACTCGAGGCGAAGATCGAGGAACTGCGTTTCCTCGGCAGCGACTCGCAACTGAACATCGGCGAAGAGATCGAGAAGCTGCGCGCCAAGAGCCGTACGCTCACGACCAGCATCTTCGCGAACCTCACGCCGTGGCAGATCACGCAGCTCGCCCGTCACCCGCAGCGGCCATACACGCTCGACTACATCCCGCTGGTGTTCAGCGAATTCCAGGAGCTGCACGGCGACCGCATGTACGCGGACGACCAGGCGATCGTCGGCGGCGTCGCGCGCCTCGCCGGCACGCCGGTCGTGATCATCGGCCAGCAGAAAGGACGCGACACCAAGGAGCGTGTGCGACGCAATTACGGGATGCCGAAGCCCGAAGGTTACCGCAAGGCCCGGCGCCTGATGCTGCTGGCGGAGCGCTTCGGCCTGCCGCTGGTCACGTTGATCGACACGCCGGGCGCCTACCCGGGCGTCGGCTCGGAGGAGCGCAACCAGAGCGAGGCAATCGCGCGCAACCTGTTCGACATGGCACGACTTCCCGTGCCGGTCGTGAGCTGCGTCATCGGCGAGGGCGGCTCGGGCGGCGCGCTCGCGATCGGGGTCTGCGACCGGCTGCTCATGCTGCAGTACAGCGTGTACTCGGTCATCTCGCCCGAGGGCTGCGCGTCGATCCTGTGGAAGAGCGCGGACCGGCGCGAGCTGGCTGCGGAGGCCATGGGCATCACGGCAGAGCGCCTCTCGCGTCTCGACCTGGTCGACGAGGTGATCCCGGAGCCGCTCGGCGGCGCGCACCGCGACCCGGCGGTGATGGCGGAGGCGCTGCGCGACGCGCTGGTGCGGCGGCTGGCCGAACTGACCGCGCTGCCGGCGGACGCGCTGCTGGCCGGGCGGCAACGGCGGCTGCGCGGGTTCGGGGTCTTCGGCGGCGCCTGAGATGGCCTTCGGCGCCCAGCGCCTCGCCGCCGCGCTCGCGGAACTGGACGCGGGATGGCGGGACGCGCGCTTCTGCGTCGCGCTCTCCGGCGGCATCGACTCGGTGGTGCTGCTGCACGCCATGCAGGCGCTGTGGCACGGCGGCGATCCCGGTTCGTTGCGCGCTGTCCATGCGGACCATGGCCTGCAGGCGCCATCCCGCGACTGGGCGGATCACTGCCGCTCGCTGTGTGCAGGGCTCGGCGTTCCGTTCCAGACCGTGGAACTGGGCCTGGTCGCGGAATCCGGCACGAGCATCGAGGCGCAGGCGCGCGAGGCGCGCTACGCGGCGTTTGCTAGCCTGCTGCAGGACGGCGAATGGCTGCTGACCGCGCACCACCGCGACGACCAGCTCGAGACGGTGCTGATCCAGCTGATGCGGGGCGCGGGTGTGGCAGGTCTCGCCGCCATGCCCGCGCGCGCGCCGCTGGGGCAGGGTTGGCACGGGCGGCCGCTGCTCGGCGTCGATCGCGCGGAAATCGCAGCCTACGCCGCCGCGCACGCGCTTCCGTTCCAGCGCGATCCCATGAACGAGTCCCCGCGCTTCGACCGTGGGTGGTTGCGCACCGAGGTACTGCCGCGATTGCGCGCGCGCTGGCCGGCAGCCGCGGCCACGGCGGCGCGCAGCGCCAGCCACTTCGCGCAGGCGGGCCGGCTGCTGGCGGAGCTGGCGGCGGCCGACGCGCAGGGCGTCGCGGACGGCGCCCGCCTGTCCGTCATCGGGCTCAGCCGGCTTTCACGCGACCGGCAGGCCAACCTCCTGCGTTGGTGGATCCATGAGCGCGGCCTGCGGCCGCCGCCTGCGGCGCGGCTGGAATCGGCGCTGGCCGCGATGCTGTTGGCGCGGGAAGACGCGCAGCCTTTGGTGCGCTGGCCGGATGGAGAAATCCGGCGCTACCGGGGCCGGCTGTATGCGATGAGACCGCTGCCCGCGGTTCCGCGGACAGCGGTCCTGGCGCCGGACGACGGCTCCGGCATCGCGCTGGGTGCGGGTTGCGGCGAGTTCACGCTCGTCGGCGGCAATCCGGGGCGAATCCGGGCGGAATTGCCGGACCCGCTCGAGGTCCGGTTCCGCAGCGGCGGGGAAAGCCTGCAGCCAGCGCCGGCGCGCCCGCGCAAGCGGCTGAAGGACCTCTGCCAGGAAGCGGGAATCGTGCCTTGGATGCGGCCACGCCTGCCGCTGGTGTATGCGGGCGACCGGCTGGTCGCCGTCGGCGACCTGTGGGTGGAAGCGGAATTCCAGGCGGCACCCGGGACACCCGGGCTGACGCCCTCCTGGCAAGGGCGCCCGGAACTGTTCTAGCTGGCGGCTGTTGCCGCCGGCCGCCCTACTGCCAGCACTCGGCGCTGTTGTCGGCGTTGCCGGCGTCGAACGCCGTGCGGATGCCGCGATCGCTGACCTGGAAGCTCCGGCAGGCCTCGTCCTGGAACTGCGTGCGGCCGGCCGTGGCAGTGGCGCTGATCGTGAAGCCGGTGGCGTCGGCGTTCACGATCGCCAGGTCGTACCAGCCATTCTTGCTGGCTGCCGGCGCATTCAGCTCGCCGGCGGCGCAGTCGGTGGCGTTGTCGATGGCGGTCGCGTAGCTGTTGCACTGCAGGTAGTGCTTTTCCTGCGCGGTCGCGAGCGCCAGCAGCGCGTCCTTCGCATCGGCGCGCTGGCTGCGGATCACGTAGGCGCGGTAGGACGGGATCGCGACCGACGCGAGCACGCCGACGATGATGACGACGACGATCAGCTCGATCAGCGTCACGCCGCGCTGGCGGTGAAATTGGTCCATGGTTTCCTCAGTTCACGCCGGTCTGGCGCCAGAAGGTGCGCACCGGTGCGAGGTTGACGCCCACGCCGCAGTTCTCGAGGCCCACCAGGCACTGCGGCGGCGGGCGGCAGGCCGCGCCGATGCAATTGACCGGGTCGTCCGGGCTCGGGAACAGCCACACCACCTCGGGCGCGATGCCGCCCTGCTCGAGTTCGGTGTCGCGGTCGTCCGCCGAGTCCGGCGGGTCGGTCGGGTTCTCGCGGTCGAGCACCGGCGCACCCGTGTAGGCGCTGACCGTATAGAGCCGGTTGGTGCCCACCGCCGGCGAGCAGGACGTGCTGTCGAGCGTCGAGGCCGCGTTCGGCTCGTAGGTCGAGAACTGGATCATGCTCTGCACGGTGCGCGCCTCCGACAGCGACTTCTCGCCGGTCCAGACCAGGCTGCCCGGGCGCCGGAGGTCGAGGCGCCAGCCCGAGGCTCCCGGCGGGATGGTCGGGGCGATGTCGGTGGTGACGTCGATCAGGTTGATGTCCGCCTCCGTGATCGCGGTCGACGCGTCGTACTGCGCCTGCGTCAGGCGCGCGAACGGACGGTGGTCGCGCAGGCTGTAGAAGCGGTCCTGCGTGTCCAGGTTGAGCGGATGGCCGCGGTAGCCGGAGCCCAGCGCGACGTTGAGCCAGGTGCGGCCGCCGGAGCTCAGGAACGCTACGTCCGGCGCGCTGTAGAAGCGGCGCGTGGTCGCGTTCGGATGAGTCGCGAGATGGGCGTTGCCGAGCGAGGCGAAAACGCCGCCCGTGACCAGCGAAGCGCGCGGCTGGCCGTTGTGGATGTCGAAGCGCCAGACGCGCCCGCCCATGTCGCCGGCGTACATGCGGTCGGCGAAGCCGTCGCCGGTGAGGTCGAACACGCGCACGTCCGCCGGGATGCCATGCGTCAGTGACGCATGGCGCAGGTCCGCCAGCGTGTCCGCGCTCGGGCCCGCGTACCACAGCACGTTGCCGGAAATCGCATCGACCATGAAGATCTGGCGGCCGACGGCGTCCACCGCGTAGGGACCGTTGTCCTGCACCGTGTCGTAGCCGCCACCGAACACCAGCACGTACTGCTGCGTGTTCTGGGTGGCGCCCGAGACGTTGACGCGCGCAACCGTGGGCGTGGACCAGCTCTGGCCCGCGCCGCGCAGCAGCCGGGCGCCGGCCTCCGACGGGCCGATCTTGAACATCAGCGTCGGCGCGTTGCGGTTGGTCACGTCGAGCGCGTAATACTCGCTGCCGCCGCGGCGCATGCCGAAGTAGATGTACACGCGCTCGCCGAGCAGCGGCTCGAGCACGCCATTGTCGTTGACCTCGTGCTTGAGCACGCGGATGTTGCCGTCCAGGCCGTACACGCGGTCGTTCACGGCCTCGTTGTTGTAGAGGTCGCTGGCGCGTGCCAGGAGCTGCGCGGGGATGAAGGCCCACAGCTCGCTGCCGTCCACGGCGCTGATCGCGTGCAGGTAGCCCTCGTTGGTCACCGCGTAGACCACGCCGTCGTTCGGGTCGGGCGTCGCGACCGTGCCGCCGTAGATGACGGTCGCCGGGCGGCCGTTCATCGGGTCGCCCATGGCGTAGCGCGGGTCGGTGGTCACGCCGTCGCCGTCCTCGTCGTCGATGTCGGCGCCACGCATCCAGTTGATGAGCGGGTCGCGGCCCGGCGCCTCGGCGGCGGCCAGCCCGAGCGTCGCGAGCGTGATCGCGGCGTTGGTGGTCACCACGCGGTTCGCGGTCGCGGTCAGGGCGGAGGCCGTATTGATGTCGCTGTACACCAGGCGTGACGAGGGCAGCGGCAATTCGTTCGCCGCGCCGCCGAGCGACACGCTGTCGCCGTCCACGCCCGTGGTCCAGTAGCTCTGGGCCGTGGTGCGGAAGAAGCCCGTGGTGACCTCGACGGCCGGCACGTCGTTCGCATCCATGATGGTGCCGTCCGGGTCGAGCCGGTATTTCTTGATGTTGCCGTGCCAGGCGTAGGTCTCGCTCGGGCGGAACACCGTGACATACAGGTCGTTCAGGTTCTGCGTCCGGTTGAAGGCGTTGACCGACACCGCCGGGGCGGTGAAGGACGTGTTGAAGTCGAGGATGTTGCGCACGATCTGCGTCAACACCGTGGAGAGCGTCGCCGTGTCGCTCGCCTCGTAGAACACGCCGCCGGCGCCTGCCGCGGTGTTGCGCAGGGTCGCGGAGCCGCTCACCTCCGGCCCGAAGCCGATGGTGTAGGTCGTGACGTTCTGGAGCCCGGCGAGCGTCGGCTGCATGTCGTTCTGGTACATGTACTGGGCGATCTCCTCCAGGCAGCGGCCGTCGCCGGTGCCCGTGCAGTTGCCGCCGATCAGGCCCTGGATCGCCGTGTCCGCGGTGTTGTCCGAGGTCGGCAGACCGTCGGTCAGCAGCACGATGAAGTTGCGCTGGCAGGAGACCGTCAGCGGGCTCTGGTAGACGCCCGTGTTCGGCGCCGCCAGGCGCGAGGAGAGAACCGAGGGCAGCGCGCCGCCGGAGGCCGGGGAGCTGCGGGAATTGATGCCGTACACGACACGGCTGCCGGAGAGGTACTGGTGCGCCTCGTACATCGTTTCGGAAAGCGGCGTGCAGCCGTCGGCATTCATGGCGGCGATGTCGGCGTTCATGAGCGCCGCCTGGGTCGCGACCGGGCCGATCTCGCGCAGCACCATGCCGCCCTCGGCGGTAGCCTCGGTGCTGCAACCGTCATTGGTGTTGTTCGAGAACCGCATCAGGCCGACGTTGACGTTGTTCGACACCGCGAGCTGGTTGATGGTGTCGGTCGCCACCTGCTGCACGATCTCGAGGCGCGTTTGCGTGATCGTGCTGGCGTTGTAGAGCCAGTTCAGGTAGTTCGCCGAATAGAACACGTAGGCATTGTTGGCCGGGTTCGCCCAGGTGATCTGCTGGGCGGAATTCGCGGTCCAGGGGCCGTTGGCACCGTCGGCCGCCCACAGGCGCGTGAGGTTCACGCCGTCGCCGTGGTTGCCGGCGTCCGCGCGGCAATCGACATAGGCGGTGTTGCTGTTCGTGATCGTGATGCTGCGCCAGCGCGTCTGGCCGCTGACCGTGCGCCACTGGGCGGCGCGGTCGGCCACGTAGTATCCGGCGCTGGTGAATGCCGTGCTCGCCGCATTGCAGCGGAAGGCCGCGGCCGGCACCGAGTTGCCGCTGGTGCAGCTCGGCGGACTGTTGCTGTTGGTGCCCGAGGCGAAGTACACGCGCGTCGAGCTGCAGCTGCCGGCATAGGTGGTCGCCGGGTTGAACGGGACCTGGGTGGTCACGTTCGTGTCCATCGAGCCCGAGGTGTCCATGATGAACAGGATGTTCGGGCGCGCGTTCGACACGGCGTTGCCGGTGCCGGTGAAGATCTCGCTCTCGTCCGCGGCGGCCGCGCCGGCAAGCACCAGCAGCGAAGCGGCGACCAGGCGAAGGGAGCGGGTGGCTGTCGTGTTCATGGCAGTGCACTCACTGGGTGGACGCGGCCGCAACGAGCCGCAAGCGGGTCAGGGTCCGGGTGCCGGGCTGGAAACAGACGTACAGGCGCGACTCGGCCTGCGCTGCCACCTCGCGCAACTTCGCGTAAGGGACCTGCTGCTTGCCGATGAAGTAGCGGGTATTGCGGCCGAATTCGAGGCGGGCCGACGAGCAGCCGCGGCATTCGCGCGCGGACAGGGAGCCGCCTGCGACGCCGGGCAACTGCACCAGGTCGGTGCCGGATTCCAGGCATTCCTCGATCGTCCCGAGCGGCCGCGGTCCGGCGGCCGCGGCGGTGGCGGCAAGCGCAAAGGCGGCGGCGAGCCAGCCCGCGCGGGCGCGCGTTGCAGGCGGTCGGGAGGCGGGGTTGTGGTCGCTCATGAGTGCGCTCCGGATGTTCAGGTGCCGGGACCGATGACGTAGAAACTCTGCGTGTGTGCCGCGGTGGCGTTGTCCGGGCCGGTGCCGTTGGCATCGACCTGGAAGTGATACGCCTGGAACGCGGAGCCGATGCTGAAGCCGGTCATGCCGGTGCCGAGCGGCGTCTGGCCGACGAACTGCAGCTGATACGAATACTGGTCGCCGTAGCCATTCGGCACGGCGATGGCCGGCTGGGTGAACGGCGCGCTGGTGCTCAGCACCGGATTCCCGAGCGCGTCCTCGACCGCGACCTCCGCGGCCTGGAACGCGCGCTCCTGGCTCTGCGTGTTGCGGGCCATGCGCAGTTCCATGGTCGAGGTGAACACGCCCGAGACCGCCAGGATCGTGAGCACGACCAGCAGGATGAGGCCGACGACCAGCGCCGCGCCGCGCTGCCGGGAAGCCGTGGCCGGGGCCGGGTATCGCGTGTTCATCGCCGCGTATTCCTCAAGGCGATCGTCTTGCTGACCAGCACGCGCCGGAACGGGTCGTTCGGCGTGATCGCGGCCGCGCCCGTGCGGCTGGCGTAGTCGTAGGTGCGGCTGTCCACGAAACCGAGTTCGCCCTGTTCGCCGCGCACCAGCAGCCAGATGCGCACCGCGACGATCTGGTCGCCGGCCGGGATCGCGGTGCCGGGCTGCACGAAGTAATCGGCGTTCTGGTCGTTGTCGAGGTCGGCGCCATATTCGACCTGCAGGTCCTCGACTCCGGGCACCACCTCGCGATCGAGGATGACGGGCGCGCCGCCCGCGAAGTCGAGCTGCTTGCGGCGCAGCGACGGCATGTTCGGATCCATCTCGGAAGCCTGATCGACGTAATAGCCGTGCGCGACCAGGGCGCGGGTCTCGGACAGCGCGGCCGCGTATCCCGCCGGCAGCGTGGTGCCGGTGAACAGGCTGCCCTGCATGCGGCTGGTCTGGATCTTGATGCGCCCGGCGTTGGCGCCGAGCTGCGCCGCGGGAATCACCTGGGTCGAGGCGCGGCGGATCGTCAGCGTATCGGCGCCGCCCATGGCGGCGCCGAATTCGGCGCAGCCGAGCGTGTAGGCGTCGTCGGTGGCCTCGATGTAGGCCGGCAGCTTCACGGCCCACATCGGGCCGCAGGAACTGATGGTCGCGGCAAAGCCGCCCAGGTCAGCCGGCAGCGCGTAGGCCGGATCGACGTCGGGCAGGCTCGCGAGATTGAGCGCCGGCCCGTTCTCGACCAGGTCCGCGCGGCTCATCAGGCCCCAGTAGTTCGCCATGCGCAGGTCGGCCTCGATCGTGCTCATCGCGTAGCGCGCGGTCTCCTGCAGGCGGGAAGCCGTGTCGTTGGTGCGGTACAGGTCGCGCGTCTTGCCGAACACGGTGATCGCACCCGCGAGCAGGAACAGGCCGATGGCCATGGCGACCATCAGTTCCACGAGGCTCATGCCGCGCTGCAGGAATGCCTTCATGTCTGGAACCCGATCTGGAAGGTGATGGGCGCGGCCTCGCCGGCCTCGACCCAGCGCACCGTGACCACGTAGCTGGCGGGCTCGCCGGCGCCGATCGGCGGCGTCACCGCGACCTGGCCCTCGCCATTCGGCAGCAGCTGCGCCAGCGACGCCTTCCAGCGCGCGAGGTCGGTGGAGGCGAGGTCGGAGTCGATGCAGCCGCCGGTGGTGTCGCAGGTGGCCACTACCGCCTCGACGTCGCCGAACAGCGTTGCGTAGGCGCCCTGGGCGGTCCGGTTCGCGCGGATGCGGTCCGCGAGGTCGGCCGCAAGGTTGACGGCCTGGGTGCGGTAGATCGCGGTGCGGCCGGACTGCAGGCTGTTGAGGTAAAGGGCCGCGATGCCGAGCAGGCCGATGGCGAGCACGACCAGCGCGACCAGCACCTCGACCATGGTGAAGCCCGTCTGGCCGTGGCGGCCATGGCGCCCGCCGGCCACCGGTGTGTCCATGGACGCGTTCACGAGCAGCCTCCGATCGCCACGCCGATGTCGTCGATCAGCGCCTGCACCTGGGCGAGGTCGCGGGTCACCTGCGCGCGGCCGGTGACCGCGATCAGGATGCCGCGCGCCGCCGAAAGCTGGCCGCCCGAGGGGACGTTGCCGCGCTCGTCGCAGAGCACGAGCTGGGCGGCGTTGGCGTTCAGGGCGAACCCGTTCAGCAGGTAGGTCACGCGGAACGGGCTGGCCGACGCGCGCGCCGTGATGGTGGCCGGGATCGGCTCGCGCTGCAGCAGCACGCCTTCGCCGGCGTCGCGCTGCCCGCTCTGGTTCAGGTCCACGAACGCGATCCAGCCGGTCAGCAGCGGGGAAGCCGCGCACACGGGGTTGGCGGCGAGCGGGGCGGCGCTGGTGCAGAGCGTCACGGGCACGCGGCGCTTGATCGCCTCGGAGCGCGTGAAGTGCAGCGCCGCCATCACGTCATTGGCGGCCCCGGTGATGCGGGAGTTGCGGATGAAGTTGCCCATCGCCGGGACGCCCAGGCCCAGCAGCAGGCCCGCCAGCGTGACGACCAGCATCAGTTCGAGCAGCGTGAAGCCGGACTGGGGCTTTCTCATGGGTCGCACTATAAGGAGCGGCCGACGACGCCGGAGCTTGAACCGACAGGCGCGCGCGGCACGGCGATGAGCGGCACGATTCGCCGCCGGTTCAGCCGCTTATGTCCCTTGCCGCGTGACGCGGCTCACATTTTCGCTGGCACCGTGCCGGCGCGTGGCCTACACTGAACTCCCGTCGTATTCGGGTCGGGGAGCGCCAGGGCGCTCGCGGCGGCAACGACCCGATGGTGGTCCCAGGACGGCGGGGTTCGAATGACGCGATTCGTGTTCGTGACCGGCGGCGTGGTTTCCTCGCTCGGCAAGGGCATTGCCTCGGCGAGCCTCGGCGCGATCCTCGAGGCGCGCGGCCTCAAGGTGCGCATGGTCAAGCTCGACCCCTACATCAACGTCGACCCGGGCACCATGAGCCCGTTCCAGCATGGCGAGGTGTTCGTCACCGAGGACGGCACCGAGACCGACCTCGACCTCGGCCACTATGAGCGCTTCGTGCGCACCACGACCGGCCGCAACAGCAACTTCACCACCGGGCGCATCTACGAGCGCGTGATCGCGCGCGAGCGCCGCGGCGACTACCTGGGCGCCACGGTACAGGTGATTCCGCACATCACCGACGAGATCAAGCGCAGCATCAAGCTCGGCGCCGGCGATGCCGACGTCTGCATGGTCGAGGTGGGCGGCACGGTGGGCGACATCGAGTCGCTGCCGTTCCTCGAGGCGATCCGCCAGATGGGCGTCGAGCTGGGCCGCAACCAGTGCGTCTACATCCACCTGACGCTGGTCCCGATCGTCGGCGGCTCGGGCGAGATCAAGACCAAGCCGACCCAGCATTCGGTCAAGGAGCTGCGCGGCATCGGCATCCAGCCGGACGTGCTGCTGTGCCGCTGCCGGGACCCGCTGCCGGACGAGCAGCGACGCAAGATCGCGCTGTTCACCAACGTCGAGGAGCGGGCGGTCATCTCGGCCGTCGACGCCGACGACATTTACCGGATCCCGGTGCTGCTGCACGAGCAGGCGCTCGACGACATCGTCTGCGACAAGCTCGGCCTCTCCGCCCCGCCGGCGGACCTGCGCGAGTGGCAGCAGGTCGTGGCCGCGCGCCAGCAGTTCGACGCGACCGTCAATGTCGCCATGGTCGGCAAGTACGTTCAGATCCGCGATTCGTACATGTCGCTGAACGAGGCGCTGCGCCACGCCGGGCTCAGGACCCGTACGCGCGTGCAGCTGCATTACGTCGAGTCCACCGACATCGAGAGTGCCGGCACCGGCTGCCTCGCGGGCATGGACGCGATCCTGGTGCCGGGCGGCTTCGGCGAGCGCGGCATCGAGGGCAAGGTGCAGGCGGTCCGCTACGCGCGCGAGCACGGGGTGCCTTACCTCGGCATCTGCCTCGGCATGCAAGTGGCCGTGATCGAGTTCGCCCGCCACGTGCTCGGCCTGCCCGGCGCCAATTCCACGGAGTTCCAGCGCGACGCGGCGGATCCCGTCATCGCGCTGATCACCGAGTGGCGGGATCGCACCGGTGCGACGGAACGGCGCGACGCGGGCTCCGAACTCGGCGGCACGATGCGGCTCGGCGCCCAGGAATCGAGGATCCGGCAGGGGACGCTCGCGCGCGCCGTGTACGGCCGCGACGCGATCCATGAGCGCCACCGCCACCGCTACGAGTTCAACAACACCTATCTCGAGCGCATGCAGAAGGCAGGCCTGCTGTTCTCCGCGTTCTCGGAGGACGGCCTCGTCGAGATCGTCGAGCTGCCGTCGCACCCCTGGTTCATCGGCGTGCAGTTCCACCCGGAGTTCACCTCGAACCCGCGCGATGGCCACCCGCTGTTCGCCGGCTTCGTGCGCGCGGCGCGCGGTCATGCCACCGGGCGCCTGCCGCAGGCGGCGAGCGCGTGAAGCTCGCGGGCGCGGAGATCGGCCCCGAGCGGCCGCTGTTCCTGATCGCTGGGCCCTGCGTGGTGGAGGACGCGGCACTGACGCTCGACATCGCTGGGCAGCTCAAGGAGATCACCCGGGCGCTCGGCGTGCCTTTCGTCTTCAAGGCGTCCTACGACAAGGCCAACCGATCCTCGCGCGCCTCCTTTCGCGGGCCCGGACTCGAGCAGGGACTCAAGGTGCTCGCCGAGGTGAAGCGCCAGCACGGCGTCCCGGTGCTGACCGACGTGCACGAGGACACGCCGCTCGGCGAGGTCGCTGCGGTCGTCGACGTGCTCCAGACCCCGGCATTCCTGTGCCGCCAGACCAATTTCATCGTCAATGTCTGTTCCCAGGGCAAGCCCGTCAACGTCAAGAAGGGACAGTTCCTGAGCCCCTGGGAGATGGCGAACGTCGTCGACAAGGCGCGCTCGACCGGCAATGCGGACATCATGGTCTGCGAGCGCGGCTTCAGCTTCGGCTACAACAACCTGGTCTCCGACATGCGCGCGCTCGCGGTCATGCGCGATTTCGGCGCGCCGGTCGTGTTCGACGCGACGCACTCGGTGCAGTTGCCGGGCGGGAAGGGCAGCGCCTCCGGCGGCCAGCGCGAGTTCATACCCGTGCTCGCGCGCGCGGCGGTCGCGGCGGGCGTCTCCGGGCTGTTCATGGAAACGCATCCGGACCCGGAGCGCGCGCTGTCGGACGGGCCGAATGCCTGGCCATTGCCACGCATGCGCGGTCTGCTGGAGGTGCTGGTCGCCCTCGATCGCGCGGTCAAGGCGCGGCCGTACGCAGAGTCCGCGCTGTGACGCGCATCGTCGAGATCCACGGCCGCGAGGTCATCGACTCCCGCGGCAACCCGACCGTCGAGGCGGACGTCGAACTGGAGGACGGCACCCTCGGGCGGGCCGCGGTGCCCTCCGGGGCCTCGACCGGCACGCGCGAGGCGATGGAACTGCGCGACGGGGATGCCGCGCGCTACCTCGGCAAGGGCGTCCTGAACGCGGTCGCGCACGTCAACGGGGCGCTGCGCGACGCGCTGGTGGGGCGCGATGCCGCCGACCAGGCCGGCATCGACCGCCGCATGCTGGAGCTCGACGGCACCGAGAACAAGTCCGCGCTCGGCGCCAATGCGATCCTCGCCGTCTCGCTGGCCACCGCCCACGCGGCCGCGCGCGCGCAGAAGCTGCCGCTCTACCGCTACCTCGGCGGCGACGACGCGGTGGTCATGCCGGTGCCGATGATGAACATCATCAACGGCGGCGCGCATGCGGACAACAGCCTCGACATCCAGGAATTCATGATCCTGCCCGCGGGCCTGCCGGACTTCGGCTCGGCGCTGCGCTGCGGGGCGGAGATCTTCCATCACCTGAAGAAGATCCTGCACGGCCGCGGCCTCGCGACCGCGGTCGGCGACGAGGGCGGCTTCGCGCCGGACCTGCCGTCGAACGAGGCGGCGCTCGCGGTGATCCTCGACGCGGTGCGCGCGGCCGGCTACCAGCCCGGCCAGGACGTCTGGCTCGGACTGGACGTGGCGAGCAGTGAGTTCTTCCGCGACGGCGTCTATCTGCTGGAGTCGGAGGGACGGCGCTTCACCGCCGCGCAGTTCGCGGATTACCTCGCCGCGCTCGCCGACCGCTACCCGATCGTGAGCATCGAGGACGGCATGGCGGAGGCGGACTGGGACGGCTGGGCGCTGCTGACGCGCCGGCTCGGGAGCCGTGTCCAGCTGGTCGGCGACGACATCTTCGTGACCAACACCGAGATCCTGTCACGCGGGATCGCGGAGGACGTGGCCAACGCCATCCTGGTCAAGCCCAACCAGATCGGCACGTTGACCGAAACGCTGGCGGCGATCGAGATGGCGGTGCAGGCGGGCTATGCCGCGGTGATCTCGCACCGCTCCGGCGAGACCGAGGACTCGACCATCGCCGACATCGCGGTCGGCACCCGCGCGACCCAGATCAAGACCGGGTCGCTGTCGCGCTCGGACCGCATCGCCAAGTACAACCAGCTGCTGCGCATCGAGGAGGAACTCGGCGCCCGCGCGCGCTACGCCGGGCGCGAGGCGTTCCCGGTGCGGCCGTCCTGAGGGAGGCTCGCGCGCGTGCCGGAACGTGGTAATCTCCCGGCCCCATGAAGATCGTCCTCGCCTGCCTGCTCGCGGTGCTCGCATTCCTGCAGTACCGCCTGTGGCTGTCGGACGAGGGCATGCGCGAGGTCTGGCACCTCGGCGCCGCGGTCGAGGCGCAGCGCGCGGAGAACGCGGTGCTCGCCGAGCGCAACGCCCAGCTCAAGGCCGAAGTCGCGGACCTCAAGCAGGGCCTGACGGCGCTCGAGGAGCGTGCGCGCCACGACCTCGGGATGATCTCGGTGACCGAGACCTTCTATCAGGTCGTGGACACTCCTTATCGCGCCCCGGACGACGCCGCCGACGGGCCTCAGTCCATCCAGGCCGCGACGGTGCCGTGACCGCCCGGTGGCGGAGCGCATCTGGTTCGTGATCGCAGCCGCGGGCGCCTCGACGCGCTACGGCGGCGCGACCCCCAAGCCCTGGCTTCGCATCGGCGGCAAGAGCCTGCTCGAACACGCGCTGCGCGCGCTCTCGGTGGCGCCCGGCGTCGCCGGCGGCGTAGTCGTGACGGCGCCCGGCGACCGGCGGTTCCGGCGCCTGCCCCCCGCCGCGCGCCGCGGCGCGGTCGCGGTCGCGGGCGGCCCCACGCGCGCCCTGTCGGTGTTGAACGGGCTGCGCGCGCTGGTGACCGCGGAACCGGAGGACTGGGTGCTGGTGCATGACGCGGCGCGGCCATGCCTGCCGCGGCGCGACCTGCTCGGCCTCATCGCCGAGTGCCGGCGCGACGCGGTCGGCGGCCTGCTCGCGCTGCCGGTGGCGGATACGCTCAAGCAGGCGGACGACGAGGGGCGCTCGGCGCGCACGCTGCCGCGCGAGCGCCTGTGGCGCGCCCAGACGCCACAGATGTTCCGGCACGGTCAGCTGCTGCGCGCGCTCGAGCACGCCCTGGCCGAGGGTTTCGAGGCCACCGACGAGGCGGCAGCGATCGAGGGCCTGGGGCTGCGGCCGCGCCTGGTGGAAGGCTCCGCGCTCAACCTCAAGGTCACGCGTCCCGGCGACCTCGCGCTCGCGCAGGCCGCGCTGCGCGAGCTGAGGCAGATGCGATGATGCGCATCGGCAGCGGCTATGACGTGCACCGATTCGGTACGGGGGACCACGTGATGCTGGGCGGCGTGCGCATCCCGCACGCGCGCGGCGTGGTCGCGCACTCCGATGGCGACGTACTGCTGCATGCCCTGATGGACGCGATGCTGGGCGCCGCGGGCGCCGGCGACATCGGCCAGCACTTTCCCCCGGGCGACCCGCGTTACAGGGGCGCCGACAGCCGCGACCTGGTGCGGGAAGTCGTGCGCATCGTCGCCGGGCGCGGTTTCGCGCTCGAGAACTGCGACCTGACGCTGGTCGCGGAGGTGCCGCGCATCGCGGCGCATCGCGACGCGATCTGCGCGAGCATCGCCGCGGCGCTCGGGATCGAGCGCGCGCGCGTGAACCTCAAGGCGACCACGGCCGAGGGCCTGGGGGCGCTCGGCCGCTCCGAAGGGATCGCTGGCCAGGCCATCGTGCTGCTGCGGGAAGTGGACAGTGCCTGAAGCGGCGGCGGTCGCCGCATGGCGGCGGCTCGCCCTCGATCCACCGCGCGCCTGGGGCGCGCCACCGGTGAGCGGCACGATCCGCGCGACACCCGAGGACTTCACCGTCGAGGAGCGGCTCGGCTACGCGCCGGACGGCGGCCGCGCGCACTGCCTGCTGTGGGTGGAGAAGCGCGCGGCCAACACGCTGGATGTGGCGCGCGAGCTGGCCTCGGCCGCCGGCTGCCACCCTGCGGAGGTCGGCTTCGCCGGGATGAAGGACCGGCGCGCGGTGGCGCGGCAGTGGTTCTCGGTGCCTGCCGAGCGCGGCCAGCCGCCGCCCGCGGGTTTCGCGGGCAACGGATTCCGCGTGCTCGCATCCCATGCGCATTCGCGCAAGCTGCGCCGCGGCGCGCTGGCGGGCAACGCATTTTCGCTCCGCATCCGTGACGCCGGCGGCGACCTCGCGGGCCTGGCGTCCAGGCTCGAGCGGCTGGCGGCCGGCGGCTTCCCGAACTATTTCGGGATTCAGCGCTTCGGCGCGGGCGGCGCCAACCTCGAGCGGGTCCAGTCGTGGCTCGACCGGGGCTGTTTGCCGCGCGGGCGGGAGGCGCGCGCATTCCTGCTTTCAGCCGCGCGCGCGGTCGCGTTCCAGGCGCTGCTGGCGCGCCGCGTGGCGGACGGCAGCTGGGACCGGCTGTTGCCGGGCGAGGTCGTCAACCTCGCGGGCAGCGCTTCTGTGTTCGTCGCCGAGAGCCCGGACGAGGCGCTCGCGGCGCGCTGCCGCGACGGCGACGTCCACCCGACCGGGCCGCTGTGCGGCGAGGGCGGGCTGCTGCCCGTCGCCGAGGCGGCAGCCGTGGAGCAGGCGGCACTCGAATGCGTCGCGCCCATTCCGGAACGGCTCGCGGCGGCCGGATTGCGTGCGGAGCGGCGCCCGTTGGTGGCGCGGCCCGAGGGGCTCCGGCACCAGCGCGACGGCGACGCACTGGTGCTGGAGTTCGAGCTTCCGCGCGGCGCGTATGCGACCGCCCTGCTGCGCGAGCTGGCCGACACAGGAGCGCCCGTCGGGGGCCTGGAGTAAGGCTCAATGGCGGAGCAGCACGTACAGGGCGCCGGTGCCGCCGTCGTTGCGGCGCGCCGAGGTGAAGGCGCGCACGGCGTCGTGCCGGCGCAGCCACCGGTTCACGGCGGCCTTCAGCACCGGCCCACGATGGCCGGAACCCAGGCCCTTGCCGTGCACGATGCGCACGCAGTGGAAGCCGTGCGCGACCGCCTCGGCGAGGAAGTGCGAGAGCGCCAGGCGCGCCTCCGCCTGCGTCATGCCGTGCAGGTCGAGCTCGTCGCGGCGCGCGTAGTGGCCGCCGCGCAACCGGCGCAGCACCGCCTGCGGCACGCCCGCACGGCGCCAGCCGAGTTCGTCGCCGGTTTCGACGCCGAGGTCCGCAGCGTCGAGCGCCAGCGACTCCGCCAGCACCTGCGCCTCGTCGGCCCGGCGCGACGCGGCACGCGGCCGGCGACGCTCGCGATGCGGCAACGGCGCCTGCCGCGCGAGCGGCTTCACGCCGCGCACCGCGGCGCGGAACAACTTGCGTTCGTCCTCTTCCATCGCGGCTCCGTCCACGGGCAGCCAGCGGCTCGCCGCTTTCCAGTATAGTTCGGCCCGGTCGCGGGCGACGCGACGGGGATGTGACCGCCACGTGAAGATCCTGCTGGCGAACGACGACGGCTACCGCGCCGAGGGCCTGCGCTTCCTGCGCGAGGTGCTCGAGGGCGTCGCGCCGCTGACCGTGGTCGCGCCGGACCGCAACCGCAGCGGCGCGAGCCATTCGCTGACGCTGGAAGTGCCGCTGCGCGTGCAGCAGGCGGAACCGGGCGTGTGGTACGTCATCAACGGCACGCCGACCGACTGCGTGCACCTGGCGATCACCGGCCTGTTCGAGCACGAGTTCGACATGGTGGTCTCGGGCATCAACGATGGCGCCAACCTGGGCGACGACGTGCTGTATTCCGGCACCGTCGCCGCGGCGATCGAAGGGCGCTTCCTCGGCCTGCCGACGATCGCGGTCTCGCTGGTGGTCGGGTCGGCCTCCGGCCCGCACTTCGCGACCGCAGCGCGGGTCGCGCGCGAACTCGTGCTGCGGGTGGTGGCGAAGCCGTTGCACCGCTCGATGATCCTCAACGTGAACGTGCCGGACGTCCCCTACGAGGAGCTGAAGGGATTCGAGGTCACCCGCCTCGGGCACCGTCATCGCGCGGAATCCGCGGTGCGCGGGACCGACCCGCGCGGGCGCGAGATCTACTGGGTGGGCGCCGCCGGCAAAGGACAGGACGCCGGCCCGGGCACGGATTTTCACGCGGTCGCGAGCGGCTGCGTGTCGGTCACGCCGCTGCAGGTGGATCTGACGCGGCATGCCGCGCTCGACGAGGTGCGCGGCTGGCTGGCGGAGCCCGCGACGTGAACGCCGAGCGCGACGGCATCGGGATGACGTCGCTGCGCACGCGCGAACGGCTCATCCAGCGCCTGACGGAGCAGGGGATCCGCGACCCGCGGGTGCTGGACCGCATCCGCAACGTGCCGCGCCACCTGTTCGTGGACGAGGCGCTCGCCAGCCGCGCCTACGAGGACACGGCGCTGCCGATCGGCTTCGGGCAGACGATCTCGCAGCCCTACGTGGTCGCGCGCATGACCGAGGCCGTTACCGTGGGCGGCACGCCGAAGAAGGTGCTCGAGATCGGCACCGGCTGCGGCTACCAGACCGCGGTGCTGGCGCCGCTGGTCGGCCGGCTCTACAGCATCGAGCGCATCGAGGCGTTGCTCGAGCGTGCGAAGGAGCGCATCCGCGATCTCGGCATCCGCAATGTCCGCTTCAAGCACGGCGACGGTTCGGAGGGCTGGCGGTCGCAGAAGCCGTTCAACGCGATCCTGCTGGCGGCGGCCCCGCACGCGATCCCGCAGCAGCTGCTCGACCAGCTCGCGGACCGCGGCCGGCTGGTGGCGCCGGTCGGGCCGGAAGGCCGCCAGGAGCTGCTGCGCATCACGCGCCGCGGCGACCAGTTCCTGCCGGAACGCCTCGGCTACGTGAGCTTCGTGCCGCTGCTCGGCGGCGTGTCCTGAGGTGCGCGGATCCGGCAGCGCGCTCGCGGCGGCATGCCTGGCCGCGCTGCTCGTCGCCGGCTGCGGGGCGCGGCGGCCGGAGATCCCGGCCCAGCACGTGGTTCGCGCCGGCGAGACGCTCTACTCCATATCCATGCGCTACGGGCTCGACTACCGGGACGTGGCGCGCTGGAACGGCATCGCCCGGGACTACCGGATAGACCCGGGGCAGCGGCTGCGGCTCGATCCGCCGCCGATGGGCGCGCGCGCGGATCGCGCTGCGCGCAGCGCGCCGCCCGTGGCAATCCCGCGGGCCTCGCCCGACGACCCGTCGCACCTGCCCCCGCCGTGGCAGTGGCCGGTGCAGGACGGTCGTGTTCGGGGCAGCGTGCGTCAGCCCTCGGGCGGCATCGGTCTGCGCATCGACGGCGCGGCGAACCAGCCGGTGCTGGCGGCGGCGGACGGCCACGTGGTCTACACGGGCAGCGGTCTGCGCGGCTACGGCCAGCTCGTGATCATCAACCACGTGCGCGGCTGGCTCACGGCGTACGGGCACAATGCCACGGTCCACGTGCGCGAGGGCGAAAACGTGCGCGCCGGCCAGCGGATCGCCGACATGGGGACGGGACCGGGGCAGCAGCCGATGCTCTACTTCGAAATCCGCCTCGACGGCCAGCCGCAGGATCCGCTGCGGCACCTGCCCCCGCGCTAGCGCCGGTTTCCTTCATCCAGCATCAGGGCGACCGCCACCTCGCGGTATTCTGACAGCAGCAGGTTGTAGGTGCGGCAGGCGGCGGCATTGTCCATCGCCTCGAGGCCGATGCCGCGTGCCGCAAACGCGGCGTACAGTTCCGGCGGCGGCAGCTGCTGCGTCGTGCCGGTTCCGAGCAGCACGATCTCCGGCGCCATCCCGACCAGTGCGGCGAAGTGGCCGATCGTGAGCTCCGCGACCGGCGGGTGCATCCAGTCCGCGAGCACGCTGTCGCACGTCACGATCAGGCTGCGCGAGTAGCGCGCTTCGCGCAGCCGGATCTCGCCCGCAAGGCAGGCGACGATGGCGTTGGCGCCGGCGGCGGGATCGCGGGTGATCTGCATGGCGGGTCCCGGGGAAATATATCCAATCCGGCGCGCGGACACGCCGTTATCATCACCGCGATGCCTTCCGACGATCTTCCGCGCGCGCCGCCACCGCGGATCCGGCGCCGGCCGCCGGGTCTCGCCGAGCGACTGCCGGCCTCGCTGCACCCGGTGTTGCGCCGGGTATATGCCGCGCGCGGCGTGACCGGGGACGAAAGCCTGGCGCTGGAGCTGCGCCATCTGCTGCCGGTCGGCACTCTCGACGGCATCGGCGGCGCGGTGCAACTGCTGCAGGACCACCTGGCGCGCGGCTCGCGCATCCTCGTGGTCGGCGATTTCGACGCCGATGGCGCGACCAGCACGGCGCTGGTCATGCGGCAACTGCGCCGGCTTGGCCACGCCAACCTGGGATTCCGCGTGCCTGACCGCATGCGGCACGGCTACGGCCTGACGCCGCGCCTGGTCGCGGACCTCGTGCACGAGCGCGCGGACCTGCTGCTGACGGTGGACAACGGGGTCGCGGCCCATGCCGGCATCGAGGCCGCGGCGGCGCTCGGCATGCAGGTGCTGGTCACGGACCACCACCTGCCGGGTCGGACGCTGCCGGCCTGCGCCGCACACGTCAACCCGAACCTGCCGGGCGCCGTCTTCGGCAGCCGCACGCTCGCCGGCGTCGGCGTGGCCTTTTACCTGATGGCGGCGCTGACGCGCGCGCTCGAGACCGCGCGCGGACAGCGGCTGCCCGCGGTCGCGGACCTGCTGGACCTGGTCGCGCTCGGCACGGTCGCCGACCTCGTGCCGCTCGACCGCAACAACCGCATCCTGGTCCAGGAGGGACTCAGGCGCATTCGTGCGCATGCGGCGGCTCCCGGGCTGCTCGCGCTCGCGCGCGTCGCAGGCTGCCGACTCGAAGAACTTTCCACGCGCCAGCTGGGTCACCAGATCGCACCGCGCATCAACGCCGCGGGGCGCATCGACGACATGTCGGTCGGCATCCGCTGCCTGCTCGCCGAGGACGGCGGCGAGGCGCTTGCGCTCGCCGGCGAACTCGACCGCCTGAACCGGGAGCGCCGCGAAATCGAGGCGCGCATGCGCGAGGAGGCCGGTGCCGCGGTCCGGCGCTTGCGCGTGGCCGAGGGCAGCCTGCCGCCGGGCCTGGCGCTGTTCGATGCGGGCTGGCACGCGGGCATCGTCGGGCTCGTGGCGACCCGCCTGAAGGACCGGCTGCACCGGCCCGTGGTCGCGTTCGCGCCGGCCGGCGGGGACGAACTGCGGGGATCGGCGCGCTCGGTCGCCGGCGTGCACATCCGCGACGTGCTCGAAGCCGTCGACTCGCGCCACCCCGGACTGATCGAGCGCTACGGCGGCCATGCGATGGCAGCCGGACTCACGCTGCAAAGCGGCATGCTCGGGCGCTTCGCGCAGGCGTTCGCCGACGAAGTCGGCCGCTGGCTGACGCCGGAGCAGATGCAGGGCGTGCTCGAGAGCGACGGCGAACTCGCGGCCGCGGAGCTCACGCTGGAGACCGCGCGCGCGATCGAGGAGGGAGGACCGTGGGGCCAGGGCTTTCCGGAACCGCTGTTCGACGGAGAGTTCGCCGTGGTCGAGTCGCGCGTGGTCGGCGAGCGGCACCTGAAGCTGTGGCTGCGCCCGGAACTCGCCGCGCAGCCGGTCGAGGCGATCGCCTTCGGCCACTTCGACGAAGCGCGCGCCCACCGCCCGCCGCCCGGGTCACGCCTGCGCCTGGCCTACCGTCTGCAGTCAACGTCCTGGGGCGGTCTGGCACGGGCGGAGTTGCTCGCCGAGTACCTCGAGTCCACCGCCTGAGCGTCTGTTAAGATGCGCGCCGCATGGAAACCGCCCCGACCCGCCGCTCGCTCGAAGACCTGCAGCAGCGCCTCGCCGCGCTGAGGGGGTACCTTTGAGTACGACCGCAAGCGCGAGCGGCTCGAGGAACTGAACCGCGAGCTGGCGGATCCCGCCGTCTGGAACGCGCCCGACAAGGCGCAGGCTCTCGGCCGCGAACGCGCGCGCCTCGACGCGACCATCGGCGAGCTGGACGACATCGGGCGCGGGCTCGCGGATTCGGCCGAGCTGCTGCAACTGGTCGAAGGCGAACAGGACGAGGCGGGATTCGCCGAGGTCGAGCGCGATGCCGGCCGGCTCGGCGAGCGGGTGCGGCAGCTCGAGTTCTCGCGCATGTTCCCCGGCGAGATGGACTCGCACAGCGCGTTCCTCGACATCCAGGCGGGCGCCGGCGGCACCGAGGCGCAGGACTGGGCCGCGATGCTGCTGCGCATGTACCTGCGCTGGGCCGACCGGCGCGGCTTCGCGACTTCCATGACCGACCAGAGCCCGGGAGAGGTGGCGGGCATCAAGAGCGCCTCGATCGAGGTGGACGGGCCTTATGCCTACGGGTGGCTGCGCACCGAAACCGGGGTGCACCGCCTGGTGCGCAAGTCGCCGTTCGATTCCGGCAACCGGCGCCATACCTCGTTTGCGTCGGTGTTCGTTTCTCCGGTCGTGGATGACGAGATCAACATCGAGGTCAATCCCGCCGACATCGAGATGGACACCTACCGGGCGAGCGGGGCGGGCGGCCAGCACGTCAACAAGACCGATTCCGCGGTGCGGCTGCGGCACCTGCCCTCGGGCATCGTCGTCGCCTGCCAGGGCGAGCGCAGCCAGCACAAGAACCGCTCGACTGCGATGAAGATGTTGAAGGCCAAGCTGTATGAGCTGGAGGTCAACAAGCGCAACGCGGCGGCGCGGGTGCTGGAGGAGCAGAAGACCGACGTCGGCTGGGGCCATCAGATCCGCTCCTACGTGCTGGACCAGTCGCGGATCAAGGACCTGCGCACCGGCCTGGAGACCGGCAACCCCACGGCGGTGCTCGACGGCGACCTCGATCCTTTCATGGAAGCGAGCCTCAAGCAGGGCCTGTAGGATTCGACCCATGGCAGACGACGACCGGCCGGGCGTGGGCGACGACAACGCGCTGATCGCGGAGCGGCGCAGCAAGCTCGCCCTGCTGCGCGAGGCGGGCGGCGCTTATCCGAACGACTTCCGGCGCGACGCGCTGGCGGCGGACCTGCACGCCACCTACGACGGGCGCAGCGACGAGGCGCTGGCTGCGCAGCCGGTGCGCGTGCGCGTCGCCGGACGGATGATGTTCAAGCGGGTGATGGGCAAGGCGTCGTTCGCCAAGCTGCAGGACGCGAGCGGCCAGATCCAGGTCTACCTGCAGTCACAGGCGCTGGGCCCGGCCTACGAGGCCTTCAAGGGCTGGGACGTGGGCGACATCCTCGGCGCGGAGGGGGTGCTGATGCGCACGCGTGCCGGGGAATTGACGGTGCGCGCGGAGTCGGTGCGGCTGCTGGTCAAGGCCCTGCGGCCGTTGCCGGACAAGTGGCACGGGCTCGCGGACACCGAGACCCGCTATCGGCGGCGCTACGTGGACCTGATCGTCAACGAGACTGCGCGCGAGACCTTCCGCACGCGCACGCGCATCGTGCGCTGGCTGCGCGACTTCCTCGATGCCCAGGGATTCCTCGAGGTCGAGACGCCGATGATGCAGCCGATCCCGGGCGGCGCGGTCGCGCGGCCCTTCGTCACGCACCACAATGCGCTGGACCAGGACATGTTCCTGCGCATCGCGCCGGAACTGTACCTGAAGCGCCTGGTGGTCGGCGGCTTCGAGCGCGTCTACGAGATCAACCGCAACTTCCGCAACGAGGGCCTTTCCACCCAGCACAACCCCGAATTCACGATGCTGGAGCTGTACCAGGCGTACGCCGACTGCGACGACTTCATGGGCCTGGTCGAGCGCATGTTCCAGGGCCTCGCGGACGCGATCGCGGGGACGCGGGAGATCCCCTACCAGGGGCGGACAATCCGGATGGCGGCGCCGTTCGCGCGCGTGTCGGTGGAGCAGGCGGTCGCCGAGCACTGTCCCGGGCTGGAGCGCGCGCGGCTGCGCGATGTTGGCCACCTGCGCGCGGCCTGTGCCGCACAGGGCATCGAGTCGGATGCCAGGGACGGGGCCGGCAAGCTGCTGATGGAGCTGTTCGAGAAGAACTGCGAGCACCGGATCGTGCAGCCGACTTTCGTGCATTCCTACCCGACCGAGGTCTCGCCGCTGTCGCGCCGCCGCGATGCTGACCCGTTCGTGACTGACCGATTCGAGCTGTTCGTGGACGGACGCGAGCTCGCCAACGGGTTCTCGGAGCTCAACGACCCGGAGGAACAGGCCGACCGCTTCCGCGAGCAGGCAGCTCGCCGCGGGGCCGGGGACCTCGAGGCGATGGCCTTCGACGCCGACTACATCCGCGCGCTGGAGTACGGGATGCCGCCCGCCGCCGGCCTCGGCGTCGGCGTGGACCGGCTGGCGATGCTGCTGACCGATTCACCGAGCATCCGCGACGTGCTGCTGTTCCCGCAGCTGCGCCACGAAGCACCCGCGGACTGAGCGCGCACGGTCAGCCGGCGGGCGCGGCCTCGGCCTCCTCGGCGGGCGCCGCCGGAATCGCGTAGGGCAGGTCCGCCGGCACGAATTCGCGGCCACCCGGCGCCGCGCCCAGCAGTTCGGCGCAATCCCCGAGTCCCACGACCGCCAGGCACTGGCGCGTGCCGTGCCCGCAGGCGCGCACGACCTGCGCCGCCGGTTCCTGCGCTGCGTAGAGCATCCGTCCGGGCGCGGGCGGCTCACCCGCGCCGCCGGCATAGCGGAGCATGCGGCGCTTGATGCGCCCCAAGTGCTGCGCGCGCGCGACGATTTCCTGCCCGAGGTAGCAGCCCTTGCTGAAGCTGACGGCGCCCAGCAGGTCGAGGTTGATCATCTGCGGCGTCCACAGGCCCGAAGTCTCAGGATAGATGGCCGGTTCGCCGTCGGCGATCGACGCCGACTCCCAGTCTTCCGGCGGCGCCTGCGGCACGCCGCCGAGAACCTGTTCCGCGCCGGCCTGCGCGCCGACCAGCAAGGTGCGTCCGGCTCCAGCCACCAATACTGCGAGCCCTGCGGCATTGGCCGCCGACTGCAGCGCCGGCGGCCCATCGAGCAGCCCGGTCACGCCATGGGATGCGTGCTCCAAGGCGACCGCCGAACGCAGCACGAAGCGCGACAGGTGCGCCACCAGCAGCGGGGCCATCGCGCGCGGCAGCAGCATCAGGATCGCGTCGCCGTGCGCGGCGAGGCGCAGCACCGCGAGCACGCGGCCCTGGCGATTGCAGGCTGCCGCCAGCATTCCCGGATGGCGGTCCAGGACGAGCAGGTCGCCGGTGAGCTGGCCTTGCAGGAACGCGCGCGCATCCCGCCCGGTCGCGGCGACAACCGACCATGACGGCAGCGGCATCCAGCGGGTCCGGGGCATCGCGGTATCGTAGCGCAGCACTTCTCGCGGAACCGGGCGCAAATGCCCTTGGGGGGCGGAGTTCCCTTCTGGCAGAATACGTTAGCGATGCAAGCCCCTGCACCCGCCAAGGCGCCGTCGGCGCCCGAGATCCTCGCAAACCGGCCGCTCTCCCCGCACCTGCAGGTGTATCGACTGGCATTGACGACGGTGCTTTCGGGCCTGCACCGGATCAGCGGACTGCTCCTGACGCTGTCGACGCCGCTCCTGGTCGCGTGGCTGGTCGCGGCAGCCTGCGGCGCGGATGCCTACGCGTCGGCAACGCGTTTCTTCGGCAGCTGGCCGCTGCGGATCGTGCTCGCGGGGCTGATCGGCGTGTTCTGGTATCACCTGTTCAACGGGCTGCGTCACCTGGCCTGGGACACGGGCCATGGCTTCGACCTCGGCAAGGCGCGCGCGAGCGGCGTGGCCGTCATCCTGCTCGCCGCCGCCGCCTTCGCGGCGACGCTCGCGTTGACGCCGGCCTGGCGCTGGCTGCTGGGGCCGTCATGAGCGCAGGCCACGCAACGCGCCATTGGCGCAACCAGAAGATCTCCGCAATCGCGCTGGTGCTGCTCGGCGTCTGGTTCCTGTTTGCGCTGCTGTCGCTGCCGGATCCCGGTTTCGACAGCGTGCGCGCCTGGCTCGCGTCACCCTCCCAGGCGGCGTTGATGCTGCTGTTCGGCTGGGCGGCGCTCTGGCACTCGGCGCAGGGCGTGCAGGTCGTGGTGGACGACTACGTCTACGGCGACTGGCACGCGCGGGTGCGCATTGCCTCGCGCCTGCTGCACCTGGCCGCCGCGCTTGCGGTCGCGTGGGCGGTCTGGATGCTGGCGCGGGGAGTGCCGGCGTGAGCGCCTACCCGGTCACCGACCATGTTTGCGACGTGGTCGTGGTGGGCGCCGGCGGTGCCGGGCTGCGCGCCACGGTCGGGCTGGCGCAGGCGGGCCTGGCCACCGCCTGCGTCACCAAGGTGTTCCCGACCCGCAGCCATACGGTCGCCGCGCAGGGCGGAATCAGCGCGGCGCTCGGCAACATGGGCGAGGACGACTGGCGCTTCCACTTCTACGACACGGTGAAAGGGTCGGACTGGCTCGGCGACCAGGACGCGATCGAGTACATGTGCCGGGAAGCGCCCGCCGCGGTCATCGAACTCGAGCATTTCGGCCTGCCATTCTCGCGCACCGAGGACGGGCGCATCTACCAGCGGCCATTCGGCGGCATGACGACGCACTACGGGAAGGGCATCGCGCACCGCACCTGCGCCGCGGCGGACCGCACCGGGCACGCGATGCTGCACACGCTCTACCAGCAGAGCCTCAAGCACGACGCGCGCTTCTTCATCGAGTACTTCGCGCTCGACCTGCTGATGGAGGACGGCGCCTGCCGCGGCGTGCTCGCGCTCGACATGGCGACCGGCACGCTGCACCGGTTCCTGGCCCAGGCCACGGTGCTCGCGACCGGCGGTTATGGCCGCACCTATTTCTCCTGCACCTCGGCCCACACCTGCACCGGCGACGGCGGCGGCATGGTGCTGCGCGCGGGACTGCCGCTGCAGGACATGGAGTTCGTGCAGTTCCATCCGACCGGCATCTACGGCGCGGGCTGCCTGATCACCGAGGGCTCGCGCGGGGAAGGCGGCGTGCTGCGGAATTCCGAGGGCGAGCGCTTCATGGAGCGCTACGCGCCGAACGCCAAGGACCTCGCCTCCCGCGACGTCGTCAGCCGCGCCATGACCATCGAGATCCGCGAGGGCCGCGGGGTCGGGCCGCGCAAGGACCACCTGCTGCTGCACCTCGAGCACCTTGGCGAGGACGTCATCGCCAGGCGCCTGCCGGGAATCGCCGAGACGGCGCGCATTTTCGCGGGCGTGGACGTGACGCGCGCTCCGATCCCGGTGCTGCCCACGGCGCACTACAACATGGGCGGCATCCCCTGCACGATCAACGGCGAAGTGCTGGCGCGCGGCGGCAGCGGCGAGGCGGTCGTGCCCGGGCTGCTTGCGGTCGGCGAGGCGGCCTGCGTCTCCGTGCACGGCGCCAATCGCCTCGGCTCGAATTCGTTGCTCGACCTGGTGGTGTTCGGCCGCGCGGCGGGCGCACATTGCGCCCGAACCCTGAAGCCGGGGGCGGCGCAGCCGGCAGCCCCGCGGGCGGCGACCGACGCGGCGCTCGCATCTTTCGACCGCGTGCGCCACGGTTCGGGTTCGCGCCCGACCGCGTCGCTGCGCGACGAGATGCAGCGCGCCATGCAGAAGGATGCCGCGGTGTTCCGCACCGGGGAGAGCCTGGCCGAGGGCTGCCGGGCAGTCGGGGCGGCATTCGCGGCGATGGCGGAGCTGCGCCTCGGCGACCGCTCGCTGGTGTTCAACACCGACCTGGTGGAGGCGCTCGAGCTCGACAACCTCATGCGGCAGGCGCTCGCCACGATCCACTCCGCGCGCAACCGCACGGAGAGCCGCGGTGCGCACGCGCGCGAGGACTTCCCGGCGCGCGACGACGTGAACTGGCTCAAGCACACGCTGGCCTGGGTCGACGATCAGGGTGCGGTGCGCTTCGATTACCGGCCGGTGCAGCTGGCGACGCGCACGGGCGAGGTCGATCCCATCCCGCCCAAGGCGCGGACTTACTGAGGCACGGGGGCGAGGTCGGCCATGGTCCAGTTCACCCTGCCGGAGAATTCGAGGTACTCGAAGCAGCCGGGCCGGCGCCATCCGGCGCCCGCCGGCGCGCGGCGCGTGCGCGAATTCCACATCTATCGCTTCGACCCGGACTCGGCGGCGCCGCCGCGCGTGGACGTGTTCGAGGTGGACCTCGATCGCTGCGGCAGCATGGTCCTCGACGCACTGATCCACATCAAGGACGCGATCGACTCGACGCTCACGTTCCGGCGTTCCTGCCGCGAGGGAATCTGCGGCTCCTGCGCTATGAACATCGACGGGCTCAATACGCTTGCCTGCACCCGGCCGATCGACGCGATCGCGGGCGCGGTGCGCATTTTCCCGCTGCCGCACCTGCCGGTGATCAAGGACCTGGTGCCGGACCTGACGCAGTTCTATGCGCAATACGCGGCGGTGAAGCCGTGGCTGCAGACGCGCGCCCCGGCGCCCGCAGGCCGGGAACGGCGGCAGTCCCCGGCGGACCAGGAACTCATCGACCGGCCGTCCGCCTGCATCCTCTGCGCCTGCTGCTCGACCAGTTGCCCGAGCTTCTGGTGGAACAGCGAGCGCTACTTGGGACCGGCGGCACTGCTGGCGAGCCACCGCTGGATCCTGGACACGCGCGACGAGGCCCGCGCCGAACGGCTGGCCTGGCTCGACGACGTATTCCGGCTGTATCGCTGCCACACGATCCTGAACTGCGTCGAGGCCTGCCCTAAGGACCTCAATCCCGCACGCGCGATCGCCGACCTCAAGCGCCGGCTCGCGAGCGGCGAAGGCGGCTGAGAGCCGTGGCCGGCGCCGCGCCGGGGCAGGTGCGCTGGCGCTGCCGCCGGGGCATGAAGGAACTCGACGTGTTGCTCGCGCGCTGGCTGGACCGGCGCTGGCCAGCGGCTGGCGGGGACGTCCGCGACGCATTCACCCGGCTGCTCGAACAGCCGGATCCGCAGCTGGCCGACTGGCTGTTGCATGGCGCCAGGCCGGTTGACGCCGGGCTGGCGGCGCTCGTCGATGACATCCTTCTGCCTCGCGATTGAGCCGCGGCCCGAGCCACGCCTGGCGGCCTGGCTCCTGCTCGCGCACGCGGCTGCGGCGGCCGCACCCTGGGTTGCGCACTGCCCGGCATGGCTGGCGGCGGGCGCGAGCGGTCTGGCGCTCGCGGGACTGGTCGCGAACCTGGCGCGCCTGCCTGGGCCGCATTGCCGCCTGCAGGCGGTCGCATGGCGCGCCGACGGCTGGCGCGTGCGGCTCTCCGGCAGCGAAAACTGGCTGCCAGCTGCTCCCACGAATGCCGCGCGCGCCTGCGCCGGGCTGGTGGTCCTGGAAGTCACGGCCGCCGGGCGCAAACACGGCTGGCTGCTGTCCCGGGCGGCGCTGCCGGCCGGGGCCTGGCGCCGGCTCAAGGCCTTGATCCGGCTGGCTTGCTAGAATTCCCCGACCAGGTCACAGGAGGCCAGAACCGCGCCCCTTTCCCTGTCCCCGCGGCCGAACTTACCCGGCCGCGGCCGGTCATACCCGGCGTGACGGGGAGTGGCACAGCGCGGATCGTCGAGCCGATGCGGGCTGAAGCAGGCGACATCGCGCTGGTGCGGCGCGTCCAGAAGGGCGACAAGGCGGCCTTCGACGCGCTCGTGCTCAAGTACCAGCACAAGGTGCTGAAGCTGGTGCAGCGCTACGTCCGCAATCCGGCGGAAGCCGAGGACATCGCTCAGGAGGCCTTCATCAAGGCCTACCGGGCGCTGCCGGCGTTCCGCGGCGACAGTGCCTTTTATACGTGGCTGTACCGCATCGCGATCAATACCGCGAAGAACTCGCTGGTCGCCAGCCGGCGCAGGCCGGTGTCGTACGACCTCGATCTGCAGGACGGCACGCAGGTGCAGGCGCAGGCCCGGCTGTCCGACGGGGAGACGCCCGAGGCGCTGGCGCTGACCGAGGAAATCCGCCGCACCGTGAACGAGGCGATCGAGGCATTACCCGACGACCTGCGCCTCGCCATCGTGCTGCGTGAGCTCGAGGGGCTGAGCTACGAGGACATCGCGAGGACCATGGAATGCCCGGTGGGCACGGTCCGTTCGAGGATCTTCCGCGCGCGCGAGGCGATCGATCGCAGCCTGCGCGAGGTCTTCGACGGCGGCCTCGGGCGCATCGGAGACAGCTGACATGACCGACCGTATCAAGGAACAACTCTCGGCCTTCCTGGACGGCGAACTGCCGGAACCGGAGTCCGCGCTGCTGCTCAAGCGGCTCGAGCGCGACGACGAGCTGCGCGGCGCGCTGTCGCGCTATTCGCTGATCGGCGCGGTGCTGCGCAGCGACGGCGACGTGCCCGCGGCGCGCCAGGTCGCGGCGCGCGTCAGCGCCGCGATCGCGCGCGAACCCGCGCCGGGCAGCTTCGCGCGCCGGTGGCGCGGGCGGCGCGCGCTGGCGCGCTCGCTGGCGGGCCTGGGCGTCGCCGCCTCGGTGGCGACGGGGGCGGTCATGCTGGCGCCCACGCTCGGAACGCAGCTGGCGTCGGAACCTGCCGCGGTCGTCGCGCAGCAGGCGGAAGCGCCGGTGCTGCCGGTGTCGGCGATCGGCGCAGCCGGCGAGGACGCGGACCCGACCTACACGACGCCGCCCGCCGCGGACGCCGCGGGCGACCTGCCGCCGGCGGAACTCGCGAACTACCTGGTCGCGCATTACGGCTATGCGTCGCCGCTGGTGCGGCGCAGCGTCGTGGCAGGACTCATCGCGGAGCCGGTCGTGCCCGACCCGGTCGAGGCAGCCGCCGCGGACGGGGCGGCTCCCGCGCCATGATGCGCCGCCGATTCGCATTGCTGGTGCTTGCGCTGGCGGCCTTGCCGGCCGCGGCGAGCGACGGCCAGTTGTGGCTCGCGCGCATGACCGACGCGCTCGCGGGCACCAGCTACTCGGGCGAGTTCGTCTGCGAGTCGGCAGGGCGCTCGGAGAAGCTGCGCATCCTGCACCGGGTGCAGGACGGCGCGGTGTCCGAACGGCTGGTCTCGCTTTCGGGCGGCGGACGCGAACTGGTGCGCGAGAACGACGAAATCGTGGTGTACCTTCCGGACCAGAAACTCGCGATCATCGAGCGCCGTTCCGCCCGCAGTGACCTGATGGGCGCGTTGCCGACCTTCAATGCCGGCACCTCGCCCTGGTACGAGGTCAGCTATGCGGGCCGCGAGGCGGGCCTGCTGGGCCCGGCCGCCGTGGTGGTGGTGCGGCCGCGCGACGGCTACCGCTTTGGTTACCGGGTCTGGATCGACGAAGCCTCGCACATGCCGGTGCGCAGCGAGCTGTCGGATGCCGCCGGCCGCGTGGTCGAACGGCTGCGATTCACGCAGCTCGACGTGAAGGGCGACATCCCGGATTCCGCATTCGAGCCTGCGCTCGACCGCGCGCGCATGCGCTGGGTGCGCCAGGCGCCGCAGGCCGCGGATGAAGCACCGGGCTGGCGCGCCGCCCAGGTGCCGCCGGGATTCCGTCTTTCCATGAGCGGCCTGCAGGCGATGGCGGGCGCGAGCGCGCCGGTGCGTCACCTGGTGTATTCCGACGGCCTGGCCTCGGTGTCCGTGTTCATCCAGCCAGCAGCGCCGGGCAAGGCGCCGGTGGTCGGCAGCGGCCGCGCCGGCGTCGCCTCCGCGTATACGACCGTGGTGCAGGGGCACCAGGTGACTGTGGTCGGCGAGGTGCCGCCCGATACCCTGCGCTTCATCGCGACCGGGTTGCGCCAGGCGCCGCCGGCCGCGCCCGTACCGGCGGCAGCGGAGCGCCGCAACTGACGCCGGCCGCGCGCGTGGCGCGCTTTTGCGTCTACACGCGCGAGCAATGCGCGCTGTGCGAGGAATTCATCGCCGAGCTCGCGCCCGTGCTCGGGCTTCCCGGAACCGCATTCGAGGTCCGGGACGTGGACGCCGACCCGGCGACGCGCCGTCGCTTCGGCCTCAAGGTGCCGGTGCTGACCTGCGACGGCCGCCTCGTCTGCCACGGCCGACTCGACCGGGCCGCCCTGCAGCGACTGCTATAATTCGCCGTTCCCCGGACACGCCTGTCCGGCAATGGCGTGTCCCGCCCCCTCGATGCAGCAGATCCGCAATTTCTCCATCATCGCGCACGTCGATCACGGCAAGTCCACGCTCGCGGACCGGCTGATCCAGGTCTGCGGCGGGCTCGAGGCCCGCGAGATGCAGGAGCAGGTGCTGGACTCGATGGACCTCGAGCGCGAGCGGGGCATCACGATCAAGGCGCAGTCGGTGACGCTCAATTACCGGGCGGCGGACGGGGCCGACTACCAGCTCAACTTCATCGACACGCCCGGCCATGTGGACTTTTCCTACGAGGTCTCGCGTTCGCTGGCGGCCTGCGAAGGCGCGTTGCTGGTGGTGGACGCGGCCCAGGGCGTCGAAGCGCAGAGCGTCGCCAACTGCTACACCGCGCTCGAGCAGGGCCTCGAGGTGGTGCCGGTGATCAACAAGATCGACCTGCCCTCGGCGGACCCCGAGCGCGTGATCGCCGAGATCGAGAACATCATCGGCATCGAGGCGAAGGATGCAGTGCGGGTCAGCGCCAAGACCGGCAAGGGCGTGCCCGAGCTGCTCGAGACGATCATCCGGCGCATCCCGGCGCCGTCGGGCGACCCGCAGGCGCCGCTGCAGGCCCTGATCATCGACTCCTGGTTCGACAACTACGTGGGCGTGGTCTCGCTGGTGCGGGTCGTGAACGGCACGCTCAGGCGCAACGACCGCATCCGCATCTGGTCCACGGGCCGCGGCTGGCAGGTAGACCAGGTCGGGCGCTTCACGCCGAAGCGCGTCACCGCCGACGCGCTCGGCACCGGCGAAGTCGGCTGGATGGTGGCCGGCATCAAGGAGATCCACGGCGCCCCGGTCGGCGACACCATCACGCACGAGTCACGGCCCGCGGCCACGCCGCTGCCGGGCTTCAAGACCGTCCAGCCGCGCGTCTTCGCCGGCCTGTTCCCGGTGCAGACCGACCAGTACGAGTCGTTCCGCGACGCGCTCGAGAAGCTGAAGCTCAACGACTCGGCGCTGCATTACGAGCCGGAGGTGTCGGCGGCGCTCGGCTTCGGGTTCCGCTGCGGGTTCCTCGGCCTGCTGCACATGGACATCGTGCAGGAGCGGCTCGAGCGCGAGTACGGGCTGGACCTGGTCACCAGCGCGCCCACCGTGGTCTACGAGGTGGTGGCGACGGACGGCGCGGTGTCGCTGGTGGACAACCCGGCGCGCCTGCCGCCGCAGTACCAGGAGCTGCGCGAGCCGATCATCACCGCCAACATCCTGGTGCCCCCCGAGCACGTCGGCGGCGTGCTGAAGCTGTGCCAGGAAAAGCGCGGCGTGCAGAAGAAGATGCAGCAGCTAGGCACCCAGATGTCGCTGCAGTACCAGTTGCCGCTCGCCGAGGTCGTGCTCGACTTCTTCGACCGCCTCAAGTCGGTGAGCCGGGGCTACGCCTCGTTCGACTACGAGTTCAGCCACTTCCAGTCCGCGCCGCTGTCGAAGCTGGACGTGCTGATCAACGGCGACCGGGTGGACGCGCTGTCCATGATCGTGCACCGCGACAGCGCCTACCAGCGCGGCCGCGAGCTGGTGGACAAGATGCAGGAGCTGATTCCGCGCCAGATGTTCGAGGTCGCGATCCAGGCGGCCATCGGCGGCCAGGTCATCGCGCGCGCGACGGTCAAGGCGCTGCGCAAGAACGTGCTGGCGAAATGCTACGGCGGCGACGTGACCCGCAAGCGCAAGCTGCTGGAGAAGCAGAAGGAAGGCAAGAAGCGCATGAAGCAGCTGGGCACGGTCGAGATCCCGCAGGAGGCGTTCCTCGCGGTGCTGAGGGTGGGCAAGAAGTGACTGCGAGGAGCCGCTGATGGTGTTCGATTTCGCATTCGTGCTGGTCGTGCTGGCGCTGGTCACCGGCGCCGTCTGGGGCCTCGACCACTGGTTGTTCGCGCCCCGGCGCAGGCTGCGCGGCGTCGCCAGGGAGCCGCTGCTGGTCGACTATTCACGCTCCTTCTTCCCGGTGATCGTGATCGTGCTGGCGCTGCGCTCCTTCCTGTACGAGCCGTTCCGGATCCCGTCGGACTCGATGATGCCGACGCTGATCCAGGGCGACTTCATCTTCGTCAACAAGTGGCGCTATGGACTGCGCCTGCCGGTGCTGAACACCCGGGTGGTCGCGATCGGCGAGCCCGCGCGCGGCGACGTCATCGTGTTCCGCAAGCCCTCCGACCCTTCGGTGGTGTTCATCAAGAGGCTGGTCGGGATGCCGGGAGACACCGTGCGTGTCTCCGGCTCGCAGGTGTCGATCAACGGCATTGCGTCGCAGATCACGCCGGGCGAGTTGTATTCCGGCCCCAAGAACGAGCAGTATCCATTCAGCCAGGTGGGCGAGGAACAGCTCGACGGCACGCGCCACGGCCTGATGCTGGACCCGACGCGGCCCAGCATGGAGGGCGAATGGCGGGTGCCGGCCGGGCACTACTTCATGATGGGCGACAACCGCAACAACAGCCGCGACAGCCGCTTCCCGGACGTGGGTTTCGTTCCCGCGGACCACGTGATCGGCAAGGCGGAGGCGATCTGGCTGTCGTTCAACCCGGGGCCGGGGGCATTCCTGCTCTGGGATCGCATGGGCACCGGTATCCGGTAGGAGAACGATCGTATGCGGCACAGGCAGCGTGGCATGACCTTCCTCGGGATCATCGTGCTGGTGGTCGTGGTCGGGGCCTGGGTCTATTCGGGCATCCGGCTGGTGCCCAAGTACCTCGAGTACATGCGCGTGGCCGCGACCCTCGAGAAGGTCCGCGACGAGTACGACAGCAACCCCGGAACCACCGACTTCATGTTGCGCAAGGCGGTCGAGCGGCACTTCGACATCGAGATGGTCGAGATCATCACCTCGAACGACATCGAGATCCGCAAGGAAGGCGGCACGTTCTTCATGCGCGCCGCCTACGAGGACACCGTCCCGCTGGTCGCCAACGTGTCGTTCCTGGTGCAGTTCGACAAGTCAGTCGAAATCGCCGCGCGCTGAGCGCGCCCGGGCCCGCGTGGATCCCGCCGCACGCTGGCTGCAGGAGCGCCTCGGCTGCAGCCTGGCCGAACCGGCGCTGCTGGCGCGTGCGCTGACCCATCGCAGCGCCGGCCCCGACAACAACGAGCGACTCGAGTACCTCGGCGACGCCGTGCTGAGTTTCGTCGTGGCCGAACTGCTGTTCCAGCGCTTCCCCGAGGCCAGCGAGGGCGAGCTGTCGCGCTACCGTGCGACGCTGGTGAGCGGGGAGTCGCTGGCCGCCATGGCGGCCGCGCTCGGCCTCGGCGAGCACCTGCGCCTCGGCGAGGGCGAGCTGAAATCCGGGGGCCAGCGACGCGCCACGATCCTCGCCGACGCGCTGGAGGCGCTGATCGGCGCGATCTACGTGGATCGCGGCCTGGACGCCGTCCGCCAGGCGGCGTCGCGGATGTTCGACGATGCGCTGGCGGCGCTGCCGGCCGCGGGCCTGCTCAAGGACCCGAAGACGCGGCTGCAGGAATGGCTGCAGGGACGCGGCCTGGCGCTGCCCGCATACACGGTGATGGAGGTGAGCGGCGAACCGCATGAACAGCGGTTCCGCGTCTGCTGCGACGTCGGCGCACTCGGGGTCCACGCCGAGGCGGAAGGCAGCAGCCGCCGGCGCGCCGAGCAGGAGGCCGCGCAACGCGTGCTCGACGACCCATCGCTGCGGGCGGGCCGGTGAGCGCCGCCGCGTTCCGCTGCGGCACCGCGGTGCTTGCGGGCCGGCCGAATGTCGGCAAGTCGACCTTGTTCAATGCGATCGTCGGCCAGAAACTCAGCATCGTGACGCCCAAGGCCCAGACCACGCGCCACCGCATCCAGGGGATCCTGACGCGGCCCGGTTTCCAGCTGGCGCTGCAGGACACCCCGGGCGCCGGCGCAGCGGCCGGAAGCCGCCTCGCGCACGCGATGGGCCGCGAGGCGGCGGCGGCGCTTGCCGCCGCGGACGCGGCAATCCTGGTGGCGGCGGCGCCGCGCTGGACCGATGCCGACGGCGAGGCACTCGGGCGCCTCGTCGAGGCGCGCCTGCCGGTCGTGCTCGCCGTCAACAAGATCGACCGGGTGCGGCCGCGCGAGCGGCTGCTGCCCCTGCTCGAGGACCTGGCCCGCCGCCATGACTTCGCCGCGATCGTGCCGGTGTCGGCACAGACCGGCGAAAACCTGGAGCGGCTGGTCGCGGCCGTGGCGGGGCTCCTGCCCGAGGGGCCGGCCGCGTGGCCGGAGGATCAGGTCACCGACCGCAGCGAGCGTTTCCTGGCGGCGGAGATCGTGCGCGAACAGCTCATGATCGCGCTCTCGGACGAACTGCCGTACGGGATCGCGGTCGAAATCGAGCGATTCGAGGAGACCGCCGACGGGCGCACCGGGATCGACGCGGTCATCTGGGTCGAGCGCGAAGGACAGCGCAAGATCGTGATCGGCACGCGCGGCGAGCGGCTCAAGGCGATCGGCCGCGCGGCGCGGCTCGCGCTCAACCAGCGGCTCGGGCGGCGCGTGCACCTGGCCACCTGGGTGCGCGTGCGCAAGGGCTGGAGCGACGACGAGGGCATGCTGCGCCGGCTTGGCCACGGAACGTCATGAGCGCGCCACGGCGCGTGCAGCTGACGCCGGCCTGGCTGCTCCATCACCGCCCCTGGAGCGACAGCAGCAGGATCCTGGACCTGATGACCCGCGACCACGGCCGCGTCACGCTGTTTGCGCATGGCGCGCGGCGGCCGAAGTCGCCGTGGCGCGGCCTGCTGCGGCCGTTCCAGCCGCTCTCGATCTCGTGGAGCGGCCGCGCGGACGGCGGCACGCTGACCGCGGCCGAGGCCTGGGGCCCGGCGCCGGCGCTGCCGCCGGAGCGGCTGCTGTCCGGTTTCTACCTCAATGAGCTGCTGGTGAGGCTGCTGCCGCGCGAAGACCGGCACGAGCGGCTGTTCGATGCCTACGGAACCGCACTCGCCGGGCTCGCGGCGTCCGCCGGGCATCATCCGCTGCGGGCGTTCGAGCGCGTGCTGCTCGAGGAACTCGGCTACGGCCTCGAGCTCGCGGCCGACGCGGCGGGCGGGGAAACGCTGGATCCGGATCGGTACTATCATTTCGAGCCGGGCCGCGGGCTCTCGGCCGTCCGCGAACCGGGCGCCGGGGCATTCCGGGGCAGTGACCTGCTGGCGGTCGCCCGCGGCGACCTCGGCGAGCCGCCGGCGCTGGCGGCGGCGCGGCGCATCTACGGCGCCGCGATCGCCCATTGCCTGGAGGGGCGCGGCCTCGCGAGCCGCGAGGTCATGCTGGCGTTGCGCCGGCGGGAGCACGGGGAATGAGCGCGAAGTCCATCCTGCTGGGCGTCAACATCGACCACGTGGCGACGCTGCGCCAGGCGCGCGGCGGCCGCTCGCCGGACCCGCTGCTGGCGGCGCTGGTCGCGGAGCAGTCGGGCGCCGACAGCATCACGCTGCACCTGCGCGAGGACCGGCGCCACATCCAGGACCGCGACGTCGTGGCGCTGCGCGCCGCGCTCAAGACCCGCATGAACCTCGAACTGGCAGCGACCGAGGAGATGCTCGGCATCGCCGCGCGCGTGCTGCCGCACGATGCCTGCCTGGTGCCGGAGAAGCGCACGGAACTGACCACCGAGGGCGGGCTCGACGTCGCCGGCCAGCGCGCCGCGATCGGTGCCGCCTGCGCGCGCCTGGCGGACGCCGGCATCCGCGTCGCGCTCTTCATCGACCCCGACGCGGCCCAGGTCGCGGCGGCCGCAGCCGCGGGCGCGGCGGCGGTCGAGCTGCACACGGGCGCGTACGCCGAGGCGGAGGGCCCGCAGCGCGCGCGCGAGCTCGCGCGCCTCGCCGATGCGGCACGCCGGGCTGCCGAAGCGGGCCTGATCGTGCATGCCGGGCACGGCCTCGATTACCACAACGTGCAGCCGGTGGCGGCGCTGCCGCAACTCGCGGAGCTCAACATCGGGCACGCCATCGTGGCGCGCGCTGTCACCGCGGGCATCGGCGCGGCGGTCGCGGAGATGAAGCGCCTGATGCGGGAAGCGCGCGACGCATGATCTTCGGCATCGGCACCGACGTGGTGCGCATCGCACGCGTCGCCGCCGCCCACGAGCGCTTTGGCCGCCACTTCGTCGAGCGCCTGCTGATGCCCGAGGAGCTTGCGTTGTTCGAGGCGAACCGGCGTCCGGTGCGTTTCCTCGCGATGCGTTTCGCGGCCAAGGAGGCGATCGTCAAGGCGCTCGGCACCGGTTTTGGCCACGGCGTCTGGATCCGCGACGTCGGCTTCGTGCCCGACCCCCGCGGCAAGCCGGAAGTGCGCTATTCGGCGCGCGGGCGTGCGGTCGCCGACCGGCTCGGCGCCGGCGACGGCCACGTCAGCCTGTCGGACGAGGCCGGGCTGGTATTCGCGGTCGCGGTACTGATGAAGAAGCCATGACGACGCCGCTGCACTGCCTGGTGTTCGACATCGAGACCGTGCCCGACGTCGAACTCGGCCGCCGCCTGCCCGGCATCGGCGACGGCGACGACGCGGCGGTCGCCGCGGCCATGTTCGCGCGGCGCAACGAGGAGACCGGCAGCACTTTCCTGCCGTACGAGCAGCACCGCGTGGTCGCAATCTCGGCGCTGCTGCGCGAGGGCGACCAGTTCCGGGTCTGGAGCGTGGGCAGCCCCGACAGCCCGGAACAGGAACTGCTGCAACGGTTCTTCAGCGGCATCGACAGGCTGAAGCCGACGCTGGTCACGTGGAACGGCTCCGGTTTCGACCTGCCGGTGCTGCATTACCGCATGCTGCGGCACGGCATCGCCTCGCCGGTGTACTGGGACACCGGCGACCTCGACCGCGACTTCAAGTGGAACAACTACCTCAACCGCTTCCACATGCGGCACATCGACCTGATGGACGTGCTGGCCGGCTACCAGGCGCGCGGCCGCGCGAGCCTCGAGCACGTCGCGCTGCTGCTCGGGCTGCCGGGCAAGCTGGGCATGGCCGGCGACCAGGTGTTCGGCGCCTGGCAGCAAGGGCGCATCGGCGAGATCCGCGACTATTGCGAAACCGACGTGATGAACACCTACCTGGTCTACCTGCGCTTCGAGCTGGTGCGGGGCAAGTTGACCGCGAAGGCCCATGCGCAGGAAACCGAGCGGGTCCGCGGCTGGCTGGGAGAGCGGCGCGAGGCGCACTGGCGCAGCTTCCTCGCGGCGTGGCGGCAGGATTGAAGGCGCCACCCGCGCCCGAGACCGCCGCGATCGAGGCGCTCGACCACGAGGGGCGGGGCATCGCGCGCATCGGCGGCAAGGCGGTGTTCGTCGACGGTGCCCTGCCCGGCGAAGAGGTGAGACTGCAACGCACCGCGCGTCGCCGCCGGCACGACGAAGCGCGGCTCCTCGAAGTGCTGCGCCCGGCGCCCGACCGCGTGACGCCGCGCTGCCCGCATTTCGGCCTGTGCGGTGGCTGCTCGCTGCAGCACCTCGACTACGCCAGGCAGCTCGAGTGCAAGGGACAGGCCGTCGCCGCGCAGCTGGAGCGGCTGGGCGGCGTGAGGCCAGAGCGCTGGCTGCCGCCGCTCGCCGGCCCGGCCTGGAACTACCGCCGTCGCGCCCGGCTCGGCTGCCGTTACGTGGAGCGCAAGGGCCGGGTGCTGGTCGGCTTTCGCGAGCGCTCGAGCCCGCTGCTCGCGGACCTGCGCGGCTGCGAGGTGCTGGCGGGCGATGCCGGCCGGCTGATCGAGCCGCTCGCCACGTTGATCGCAGGCCTCAGCATCATGCGCCGCGTGGCCCAGGTCGAGGTGGCGGTCGCCGACAGTGTCACCGCGCTCGTGCTGCGGGTGCTGGAAGCGCCGGCCGCCGCCGACCTCGATGCGCTGCGGGCCTTCGAACGCGCGCATGCGGTCGAGATCTACCTGCAGAGCGGCGGGCTCGACACGGTCGCGCCGGTCACGCCGCCGGGAACGCCGCTCCAGTACGACCTGCCCGGGCTCCCCGCGGGCATCCGCTTCGCGCCCACGGACTTCATCCAGGTCAACGGCGAGATGAACCGCCGCATGGTCGCGGTGGCACTGGAACTGCTGGCGCCGCAGCCCGGCGACCGGGCGCTGGACCTGTTCTGCGGGCTCGGCAACTTCACGCTGCCGCTCGCGCAGCGGGTCGCCGCCGCGACCGGCGTGGAGGGTGATGCCGCCCTGGTGGCGCGCGCGCGGGACAATGCGGACCGCAATGGCATCCGCAACGCGAGGTTCGTGGCGGGCGACCTCGCGACCGCGCAGGCCGGCGCCGGCTGGGCCGGTCCCTGCGACCTGGTGCTGCTGGACCCGCCGCGCGCCGGCGCGCGCGAAGTGCTGCCCGCCGTCGCCGCGTGCCGGCCGCGGCGCATCGTCTACGTCTCCTGCCACGCGGGCACGCTGGCGCGGGACGCCGGCATCCTGGTGCAGGAGCATGGATTCCGGCTGGCTGCCGCGGGCATCATGGACATGTTTCCGCACACGTCGCACGTCGAGTCCATCGCCTTGTTCGAGCCCGCCGCATGAGCATCGAGATCGAGCGCAAGTTCCTGTTGCGCGACGATCGCTGGCGCGCGCAGGCCGGCGGCCGTGCGCTGCTGCGCCAGGGCTACCTCGCCAACACGGCGCGTTGCTCGGTGCGCGTGCGCATCGCCGGCGGCGCGGGCTGGCTGTCGGCCAAGGCGATGCAGCCAGGCCCGGCGCGGGCGGAGTTCGAGTACCCGATTCCGGCGGCGGAGGCGGAAGCCATGCTCGCCGCACTGATCGAGGGGCCGGTCATCGAGAAAGAGCGGCACCAGGTCCCGGTGGGCCGGCACTGCTTCGAAGTGGACGAGTTTCGCGGCGCAAACCACGGACTGGTGGTCGCCGAAATCGAGCTGGCTGCGGCGGACGAGGAATTTCCGCGCCCGCCGTGGCTGGGGGACGAGGTGACCGACGACGGGCGCTTCCACAATTTCCGCCTGGCGACGGCGCCTTTCTCGTCGTGGCCCGCGGCCGCACGGGCCGCGGTGGCGACCGGCCGGGTTCCACCGGGAACCGGCCCATGAGCCTCGGCCCGGTGATGGCGGACATCGCGGGCATTGCGCTCGAGCCAGCGGACCGCGAGCTGCTGGCGCACCCGCTGGTGGGCAGCGTGATCCTGTTCACGCGCAACTACGAGAGCGTGGATCAGCTGTCGCGGCTGGTCGCCGAGATCCACGCCCTCCGCACGCCGGCGCTGCTGGTCGCCGTGGACCAGGAGGGCGGCCGCGTGCAGCGCTTCCGCGACGGCTTCACGCGGCTGCCGCCCGCGCGCGAGATCGGGCGGCGCTACAGTGCGAGCGCGGCGGAAGGCATCGCGCTTGCGCGCCAGCTCGGCTGGCTCATGGCAGTAGAGCTTCGCGCCGCCGGCGTGGACCTGTCCTTCGCGCCCTGCGTGGATCTCGACTACGGCGTGAGCCAGGCGATCGGCGACCGCGCGCTGCACGCGGATGCCCGGGCGGTCGGGGAGCTCGCGGTCGCCTGGCTGCTCGGCATGCGCGAGGCCGGCATGGAGGCGACCGCCAAGCATTTCCCGGGCCACGGCGCGGTGGCGGCGGATTCCCACGTGGCCCTGCCGGTGGACCGGCGCGCCTGGGCGGACATCGAGGCCGACCTGACACCGTATCGCCGGCTGATGGCCAACGGCTTGCCCGCGGTCATGGTGGCGCACGTGGTCTACCCGGAAGTGGACCCGCTCCCAGCGAGCCTGTCGCCGCGCTGGATCGGCGGCGTGCTGCGCCGGGAACTCGGCTTCCAGGGCGCGGTGTTCGCCGACGACTTGTCGATGGCGGGCGCCGCGTCCTTCGGCGACATCACCGCGCGCGCGGAGCAGGCCCTCGCGGCCGGTTGCGACGTGCTGCCGGTGTGCAACGATCGCGCTTCCGTGGTCCGCCTGGTCGACACGCTGCGCGCGCCGGTCAGCCCCGTCAGCCGGATGCGGCTCGCGCGGCTGCATGGCCGCGATACCCAGGGCAGGCCGCTCGTGCTCGATGAGCGCTGGCAGGCGGCGGTCGCCGCGGCGCGCGACTGCGTGGAACGCCCGGCGCTGCGCCTCGAGGGCGGGCGGCCCGCGTAAACCGCCGCAGCCGGGCCGCTCAGGCCCCGAGAGCCGCCAGCAGGCGCTCGGCCGCGGCGATCCGCGCGGGTTCATCGGGCGCTTCCAGCCTGGCGCGCAGCCGGTGCTGGCCGTCGAGGCGGTAGCCCGGATCCTGCTGCAGCAGCCGCACGATGCGCTGCGGGTCGACGCGATGGCCGGGGCCGAACTCGACGCTGCCGGCGTGGGCGCCGACCTCGAGTCGCCGCACGCCGAGGGCGCCGGCGCGCAGCCGCAGGCGGTGCACCTGGAACAGCGTCCGTGCAGGCGGCGGCAGCGGCCCGAACCGGTCGATCATCTCCGCCTGCAGGTCGTCGAGCCGCGCCTGGTCCGGGGCGCCCGCGAGCCGCTTGTAGAGCTGCAGGCGCAGGTGCACGTCCGGCATGTAGTCCTCCGGCAGCAGCGCCGGCAGCTGCAGGTCGATCTCGCAGCCCGCGTGCAGCGGCGCCGCCAGGTCTGGCTCGCGGCCCTCGCGCAGCGCCGCGACCGCGCGCTCCAGCAACTCGAGGTAGAGGCCGATGCCGATCTCCTGGATCTGGCCGCTCTGTTCCTCGCCCAGCAGTTCCCCGGCGCCGCGGATCTCGAGGTCCTGGGTGGCGAGCGTGAATCCCGCGCCCAGGTCTTCCAGCGACTCGATCGCCTCGAGGCGCTTCTGCGCATCCGCCGGCAGCGCGGCCGCGGGCGGCGCGAGCAGGTAGGCCCAGGCGCGGTGATGCGAGCGCCCGACGCGGCCGCGCAGCTGGTGCAGTTGCGCGAGCCCGAAGCGGTCGGCACGGTCGATCAGGATGGTGTTGGCCGTGGGCACGTCGATGCCCGACTCGATGATGGTGGTGCACACCAGCACCTGGAACCGGCGGTGGTAGAAGTCGAGCATCAGCCGCTCGAGGTCGCGCTCGCGCATCTGCCCGTGGCCGACGCGGATGCCCGCCTCCGGCACCAGGCGCCGCAGCCGTTGCGCGAAGGCTTCGATGTCCTCGACCGTGTTGTGGACCACGTAGACCTGGCCGCCGCGGCGGATTTCGCGCAGGCAGGCCTCGCGCACCAGCGTGTCGCTCCACTCGGTGACGAAGGTCTCGATCGCCACGCGCTCGGCCGGCGCGGTGGTCATCAGCGAGAGGTCGCGCAGCCCGCCGAGCGCCATGTTCAGCGTGCGCGGGATCGGCGTGGCGGTCAGGGTCAGCGTATCCACGTCGGCGCGCAGCCGGCGCAGCCTTTCCTTGTGGCTGACGCCGAAGCGATGCTCCTCGTCGATGATGACCAGGCCGAGGTCGCGGAATGCAACGTCGCGCTGCAGCAGCCGGTGCGTGCCGATGACGATGTCCACGTCGCCGGACGCGAGCCCAGCGACCACCGCTTTCTGCTCGGGTGCGGTGCGGAAGCGCGACAGGTTCTCGACCCGCACCGGCCAGTCGGCGAAGCGGTCGGCGAAGGTCTGTGCGTGCTGCTGCGCCAGCAGCGTGGTCGGCACCAGCACCGCGACCTGGCGGCCCGCGCCGACCGCGGCGAAGGCCGCGCGCAACGCGACTTCGGTCTTGCCGAATCCGACGTCGCCGCAGACCACGCGGTCCATGGGCTTGCCGGACCGCATGTCGGCGAGCACCGCCTCGATGGCGTCGTGCTGGTCGACCGTCTCCTCGAACGGGAACGCCGACTCGAAGCTGCGATAGGCGGCCTCGTCGAAGGCGGCGCTGCGGCCTTCGCGCGCGGCGCGGCGCGAGTACAGGTCGAGCAGCTCCGCGGCCACGTCGCGCACCCGTTCGGCCGCGCGCCGTCGCGCGCGCGCCCACTGGTCGGTGCCCAGCCGGTGCCAGGGCGCCGCTTCCGGCGATCCGCCGGTGTAGCGCGTCACGCGATCGAGCGCGTGCACCGGCACGTACAGCAGGTCGCCGCCGGCGTACTCGAGCACGAGGAACTCGGCCGGCTGCCCGGCCACCGTCATCACGCGCAGGCCGCGATAGCGGCCGACGCCGTACTCCTCGTGCACCACGGGCGCGCCCGGGGCGAGCGCGGCCAGCTCGCGCAGGATCGCATCCGGGTCGCGTTCGGAGCGGCGGCGGCGCCGTTCCTGGCGCGCGCGCTCGCCGAACAGCTGGTCTTCGGCGACCAGCGCGAGGCCGCGCGCGGGCAGGACCAGGCCACGCACGCCGGCCGCGACCGCGATCGCGAGCGGCGCCTCGCCGCCGGCGAACTCGGCCCAGCCGTGCACGACGGCGGGATCGAGCGACTGGCGCCGCAGGAGCCCGAGCAGCACCTCGCGCCGTCCGGCGGAATCGGCGCCGATGAGCACCCGGCCGTCGAAACCGGCGAGGTACGCCGCCAGCGCGGCCAGCGGCTGCGACGCACGCGGATCGGCCCGCAGTTCCGGCGGCGGCCCGGTGCCCGCGTTCACGAACGGCGTCGCGGCGGCGATGGGCTCGACCTTGACGGTGCCGACCTGCAGGCGCGGATGCCGCTCGAAGACCTGCAGCACGCGGCCGGCGTCGGTGAAGGCATCCTCGGGCGGCAGCAGCGGGCGCTGGCGGTCGTGGCGCATCTGCTCGTGGCGCGACTGGATCTCGGACCAGGCCTGCGGCAGCGCATGTGCAGCATCCGCCAGGTCCACCAGCACCGTTCCCGCGGGCAGGTAGTCGGTCAGCGCGGTCGTGGCGGTGAAGAAGAATGGCAGCCAGGACTCGATGCCGGCCGGGATGTTGCCGTCGCTGACCGCCCGGTACACGGGGCAATCCTGGGGATCGCCTTCGAAGCGTTCGCGCCAGCGCGTGCGAAACGTGGCGATGGCCTCCGGCGAGGCCGGGAATTCGCGTGCCGGCAGCAGCGACACTGCGTCGCGCCGGGTCGCCGAGCGCTGGTCCGCCGGATCGAAGCTGCGGATGCTCTCGACGATGTCGTCGAACAGGTCGAGCCGGAATGGCTGCTCGGCGCCCGCCGGGAACAGGTCCACGACCGAGCCGCGCACGGCGAACTCGCCCGGCGACAGCACCTGCGTGACGTGCACGAAACCGGCGTCGGTCAAGCGCCGTCGCAGCGCCGCCAGGTCCAGGCGCTGTCCCACGCCCAGTTCGAACGCATGCGCCGCCAGGAATGCCGGCGGCGGCAGCCGGTCGAGCAGGGCGGCGAGCGTCGTGACGACGATGCCGCGGCCGAGCAGCGGCAGCCTTGCGAGCGCGCGCAGGCGCTGCGAGACGATGTCCGGGTGCGGCGAGAACGGGTCGTAGGGCAGGGTCTCGCGGTCGGGAAACGAGAGCAGCGTCAGGTCTGCCGGCGCGAAGAACGCGGCTTCGGCGAGGAACTGGTCGGCCTCACGCCCGGTCGCCACGACCGCGAGCAGGGGTGCCTGCGCGCGGGCGGCCGACTCCGCCAGCAGGCAAGCAGCGCTCGAGCCATAGAGTTCGCCGCAGCGGACTATGCCGGCGGATGGCAGCGGCAGCGTTTCGGCGGCATCGGGCGACATCGGCATCCTGCAGGCACAGGACCCCGTTCCGGGCGAGCCCGGCGGGGTCTGGGTCTGGCAGGATACCTGCGCCCGCGGCGCAGGCAATCGTCAGCCGGCGGGAGCGGCCCTCACGAGCACCGCATGCAGCACGCGGTCATGCTCGAAATAGACCGAGAACTGCGGATAGTCCCAGCGCGTGATCGGCGGATTGCCGACCGTCGCATGACGATTGGTCGGTTCGCCAAAGCGACCCTGCACCGCGGCCATCGAACTGCCGCGCGCCGGCCGGTCGGCCGCCGCGGTGGCATCGGAGGTCGCCATGCCGAGCGACTGGGCCAGGGCCGGTTGGACGGCAGCGAGCGCGAGCAACAGCAATGTGCGTACGATAGGCATCGTCAATCCTCCGGCGGCGAGTGTAGCATCGGGTCCGAACCTATCGAGATTGCACCCCTAAATCCTTGATAGGCATCCCGAAATCGCATGATCAACCGTCCATGCTGACTCCCCTGCCGCTGGGCATCGGCCTGCGCTACGTGCGGGCCCGGCAGCACCAGTATTTCGTCTCGTTCATCAGCTGGGTCTCGCTCGCGGGGGTGTGCCTGGGCGTGGCCGCCCTGATCACGATCCTTTCCGTCATGAACGGCTTCGAGGGCGAACTGCGCGGCCGCCTGCTGGCGCTCGCGGCGCACGCCGCCGTGCCGGCGCCGGCCGATCCGCAAGCCCTGCGCGATGCCGCCGGGCGCGCCCGCGGGCTCGCGGGCGTGGTGCGCGCCGAGCCCTATGCCGAAGTACAGGGCCTGCTCTCGCGCGGCGCGATGCTCGCAGGCGCTGCCGTGCGCGGCATCGACCCGGCCGATCATGGCGCAGGCACGACGCTCGCGCGGGCCATGCAGGAGGGCAGCCTCGCCGCACTCACGCCGGGCAGCCGGCGCATCGTGGTCGGCCGCGCGCTCGCGGCGCAGCTCGGCGCGACGACCGGCGACGAGGTCACGCTGCTCCTGCTCGCGACCGGCAGCGGCGGCGAGCTGACGCCGCGCATCGGCGCCTTCGAGGTCGCGGGACTGTTCGAGATGGGCCTCGCCGATCACGACGCGACTCTGGCTTTCACCGCGCTCGAGGACCTGGCGGCGTTTGCGGGTTCCGCGGCGCCCGCGGGGCTCCTGCTCTGGTTCGCCGATCCGTTCGACGCTCCGCGCCGCGCGCCGGCGGTCGCCGCGGTCCTCGGCAGCCGCCCGGCGAGCGACTGGACCACGGAACACGCGGCCTACTTTCGCGCGATCCGTATCGAGAAGACGATGATGACGGTAATCCTGCTGCTGATCGTCTCGGTCGCCGCCTTCAACATCGTCGCGAGCCTGGTGATGGTGGTCGCGGGCAAGCGCAACGACATCGCGATCCTGCGCACGCTCGGCTTTTCGCGCGGCGGCGTGGTCGGGACATTCGTGGTGCAGGGAACCGTGATCGGCTGGGCCGGGGCGCTCGCCGGGACCCTGCTCGGCATCCTGCTGGCGACCCACGTCGACGGCGTGGCCGGCGCGCTCGAGCGCGTTTTCGGGTTCGAGATCTTCGACAGCGAGGTCTATTACAGCACCGAGATCCCTTCGGAACTGCGCGCCGCCGACGTGCTGCTGGTCGCCGGCGCCGCCTTCGCGCTGACGCTGCTCGCGACCATCTACCCGGCGCGGCGCGCGGCCGCGACCGAGCCTGCGGAGGCGCTCCGGTATGAGTAGCGGCGGCTGGACCTGGTGGATCGGGCTGCGTTACCTGCGCGCGAAGCGCGACAACCGCTTCGTCAGCTTCATCTCGGGCATCTCGATGGCCGGCATCGCGCTCGGCGTGGCGACGCTCGTGGCCGTGCTCTCGGTCATGAACGGCTTCGAGCGCGACCTGCAGCAGCGCATCCTCGACGTGGTCGCGCATGCGACGCTCGAGGGCGAGGCAGGACGACTCGACGGCTGGCGCGAGGCCCGGCAGCGCACCCAGGCCGAGCCGGACGTGGTCGCGGTCGCGCCCTTCGTCGAGGGCCGCGGCATGGTGGTGGCGGGGGAGCGCTCCGCGGCAGTCGAGCTGCGGGCAGTGTTGCCGGCGGAGGAACAGGCCGTCTCGGCACTGCACCGGCACCTGAGTGGCCGCGGACTCGCGGAACTCGAGCCGGGCGCATGGCGGATCCTGCTCGGCCGCGGGCTCGCCGGGAAGCTGGGCGTCGGCCTCGGCGACGCCGTGCTGGTGGTGATCGCCCAGGGCAACGTCACGCCCGCAGGCGTGGCGCCGCGCATGCGCCGCTTCACGGTCGCCGGATTCATCGATGCGGGCATGTACGAGTACGACCAGGGGCTCGCACTGCTGCACCTCGACGATGCCCGCAGGCTGTACCGGCTGGGCGACGCAGTGACCGGCCTGCGCTACGCATTTGCCGATGCCGCCTCGGCCCCGCGCCGCATCCGCGAGCTGGCCGAGGGCCTGGGCGGCTCGTATTTCATCAGCGACTGGACCCGCCGGCACGGGAATTTCTTCCGCTCGATCCAGGTCACGAAATCCATCATGTTCGTGGTGCTGTCGCTGGTGGTCGCGGTCGCCGCCTTCAACATCGTCTCGACCCTGGTGATGGTGGTGCAGGAGAAGCGCGCCGACATCGCGATCCTGCGCACGCTCGGGGGCTCGCCGCGGGACATGCTGCGCATCTTCGCCACGCAGGGCGCGGTAATCGGCGTCGTCGGCACCGCCGCGGGCGTCGCGCTCGGCCTGCTGATCGCCGGCAACATCACCGCGATCGTCGCGGCGCTCGAGCGGGTGGCGAACGTGACCCTGGTGGACCCGCAGGTGTACTTCATCTCGGAGCTGCCCGCGGATGTGCAGGCGGGCGACGTGCTGCTGGTGGCCGGGACGGCGCTGCTGCTCGGCATCGCGGCGACGCTCTATCCGGCCTTGCGCGCCGCTGCGACCCAGCCCGCAGAAGCGCTGAGGCACGAGGTCTAGCGGGCAATGAGCAGCGACCGGGTGCTGGCCTGCGAAGGCCTGGTGAAGGAGTTCCGGCAGGGGCCGGCGACGGTGCGCGTGCTGTCGGGCGTTGACGCGGCCATCCGGCGCGGCGAGCGCACGGCGGTCGTCGGCGCCTCGGGCTCCGGCAAGACCACCTTGCTGCAGCTGCTGGGCGGCCTCGACCTGCCGACCGCCGGGCGGGTGCTGATCGACGGCCGCGAAATGTCGGCGTTGCCGGATGCGGAACGCGGGCGCCTGCGCAACGAGGCGATGGGCTTCGTCTACCAGTTCCATCACCTGCTGCCCGAATTCACGGCACTCGAGAATGTCGCGATGCCGCTGCTGATCCGGCGCATGGCGCAGCCCGAGGCGCGGCGCCGGGCCGCGGAACTGCTGACACGGGTCGGCCTCGGCGGGCGCCTGACGCACCGGCCCGCGCAACTCTCGGGCGGGGAGCGGCAACGCGCGGCGGTCGCCCGCGCGCTGGTCACGCAGCCGCGCATCGTGCTGGCCGACGAGCCCACCGGCAACCTCGACGGGGCGCATGCGCGGCAGGTGTTCGAGCTGATGCTCGAGCTGAACCGCGAGCTCGGCACCAGCCTCGTGATCGTGACCCACGACCATGCGCTGGCGTCGCGCATGGATCGCGTGCTGGTCCTCGAAGACGGGAAACTGCGCGAAGCCGCAGCCTGACCGCGATCCCGCCGACCGCGCGGCGCGGCATGATCGCGCGCGAGTCCGCCCGGATCCGCCGCCATGTTCGTGCCCGTGCTGGCCTTCTGTGCCGGCGTCGCCGCGCTGCAACTGCTGCCGGTACTGCCGTCGCCTTGGCTGTTGCTGCCCGGCCTCGCGCTGGCCTGCGCGGGGCGCCGGCGGCTGCCGGCGCTGGCGGCCGCCTGCTGCGGCCTGGCCTGGGGCGCGGTGCAGCTGTCGGTACGGCTCGGCGGCGACTGGCCCTGTGCGCGCGACCGCGAAGCCGTCGCGCTCGAAGGCACGGTGACCGCGCCCGCGCTACTGCTTCCCGGCCGCACGGATTTTGAATTCCAGGTCGCGGCGCCGGTGCCGCTGCGTGCACGGCTCGCGTGGTACGACGCCACCACCGTGCCGCAGCCGGGGGAACGCTGGTCGCTGGTCGCGCGCCTGAGATGCCGCCGGGGCTTCGCGAATCCAGGCGGGCCGGATCGCGAACTCGAGCTGCTGCGCCAAGGCATCGGGGCGACCGGTTACCTGGTCGCGCATCCGCCGCCCGCGCGGCTGGCACCTGCCGCGCGATCCGCGCCGATCGAAGGGCTGCGTGCGCGGGTGGCCGCCGGGATCGCCGCAGCCTTGCCGCCCGGCCCGTCGGTCGCGGTGTTGCAGGGCCTCTCGGTGGGAGTGCGCGGCAACGTCGCCGATGAACTTTGGGACGCCTTCGCCGCGACCGGCACCGCGCACCTCATGGCGATCTCGGGACTGCACGTCACCGGCTGCGCCGTGTTCGCCCTGTGGCTGCTGCGCCGTTGCCGACGTCTACCGGGAGTCCGCCGGGTCCCGCGCTGGCTCCTCATCGAGTCAGGCATCGTGCTCGCGGTCACCGCGGGCTACGCATGGCTCGCGGGCGCGTCGGCGCCGGCGTTGCGCACCCTCGCAATGGTCGCGATCGCGCTGGCACTACGCCTCGCACGGCGCAACTGGCGCGTGCACGAGACGCTCGCGGTCGCGGCACTGTGCCTGGTGGCCGCCGAGCCGCTGGTCGTGACCGCCGCGGGCTTCTGGCTTTCGTTCGTCGCGACCGCCACGTTGATCGCCGTGGCGCACACCGCATCCGGATTCGGCGGCCACGTGGCGGAGTTTGCGCGGGCCCAGGTGGCGATCCTTGCCGCACTCGCCCCGGTGCTGGCGGCGGCCTTCGGGCGCATCTCGCTGATCGCCCCGCTCGCAAACGCGATCGCGATACCGCTCTTCAGCCTGCTGCTGCTGCCAGCCGTGCTGCTGGGCACGGTGCTGGAACTGGCGGTGCCGGGCGGCGGCGCACCGGCCTGGAGCGCGCTGGCGTCGATCCTCGACGCCCTCTGGCCGCCGCTGCTGGCCATGGGGCAGTGGCCCTTCGCGTCCTGGGCGCCCGCCTCACAGCCGGCGTGGCTGCTGGCGGCCGCGGCACTCGCCACCTTTGCGGCCCTCTGCCTGCCGCTCCCCGGTCTGCGGGCGGCGGCAGCCGCCATGCTGCTGGCCATCGCAGCGGGCGCCCGGGCAAGGCCCACCGGCGAGGGATGGAGACTGACCGTCCTCGACGTGGGGCAGGGCCTGGCAGCCGTGGTCGAAACGCGCCGTCATGTCCTCGTGTTCGACACCGGTCCACGCTGGCGCGGCGGCGGTGCCGCCGCCGAAGTCACCTTGCTGCCTTACCTGCGCGCCCGCGGCATCCGTCGCATCGACCGGCTGGTGGTCAGCCACGCGGACCAGGACCATGCGGGAGGCGCAGCGGCACTGCTCGCGGCCTTGCCGGTCGCCGAGCGCGGCCCGTGCCTGGGCGGCGCGCGCTGGCGCTGGGACGGCGTGCGATTCCGGATACTGCACCCGCCGCGCGGCTGGCAGGGGAGCGACAACGACCGCTCCTGCGCGCTGCATGTCGGCGGCGCGGGTGGCAGCGCGCTGCTGCTGGCGGATCCGGAATCGCGCGCGGAAGCGATGCTGCTCGCGCAGGCGCCGGCGGCCGACGTCGTGCTGCTGCCCCACCACGGCAGCCGCACTTCCTCCTCGCCCGCGCTGGTGGAAGCGGTGGGTGCGAGGCTCGGGATCGCGTCGGCCGGGTATCACAACCGCTGGGGCATGCCGGATGCGGACGTGGTGGCGCGATGGCGCGCGGCCGGCGCCCGCGTGCTCACGACCGCCGAGGCCGGCGCGGTCACGATCGAGTTCAGCGGCCCCGCCCCCGAGGTCACGACGCAGCGCGCGCGGCGGCACTGGTGGCGCCCCGGGGCTGCGCCGTGAGCGGCACGGGCAGGGGGCGGGCGCGCACGGTATCATGCCGCGCCATGTGGGAAATCGTCATCGCGGGCGGCCCGGTCATGTGGCCGATCATGCTGTGCTCGGTGATCGCTGCGGCGATCATCCTCGAGCGCTTCTGGACGCTGCAGCGCAAGCGCGTGATCCCGCGCGAGCTCACCAACCGGGTGTGGAAGCTGGTCGAGACGCGCACGCTCAACGACCGCCACATCGACGCGCTGGCCCGCAACTCGCCGCTCGGGCGCGTGCTGGCCGCGGGGCTCGCCAACCGCGGCCAGGGGCGCGAAATCATGAAGGAAGCGATCGAGGACACGGGCCGCCACGTGGTGCACGAGCTCGAGCGCTTCCTGAACCCGCTCGGCACGATCGCGGCGATCTCGCCGCTGCTCGGCCTGCTCGGCACGGTCATCGGCATGATCCTCGCATTCGAGGCCATCAGCCGCGAGGGCGTCGGCGATCCGCAGGTGCTGTCGGGCGGCATCGGCCAGGCGCTGATCACGACGGCGGCGGGCCTGATCGTCGCGATCCCCGCGCTGATCGGCTATCGCTACCTGCGCGGACTGGTCGACTTCCTGGTCATCGAGATGGAGAAGGAAGCGATCCGGCTGGTGCAGGCCATGGACCAGCTGAAGCCGGAAGTTCCGGCCGGCGCGCGCCGGCGCGAGGCGGCTTCATGAAGCTGCAGGCGCGGCGGGCGGAGGACCCGGAACTCAACCTCATCTCGCTGGTGGACGTGGTGCTGCTGCTGGTCATCTTCTTCATGCTGTCCACGACCTTCGTCAAGGATGCGCGGCTGCGGGTGCAGCTGCCGGAGGCGGGCGCCACCGTGGCCGCCCCGCCGCGCGAGCGGCCGATCGTCATCACCATCACGGCGCAAGGCAGCTACCGCATCAACGAGCGCGCACTGGTCAACAACCTGGGCGAGACGCTGCACGCGGGCCTGCGCCAGGTCGCGGGAGAGGACCGTTCGCGGCCGGTGACGATCCGCGCCGACGCGCGCGCGACGCACCAGTCGGTGGTCACGGCCATGGACGTGGCCGCGAGGCTCGGGTTCGCGCAGGTCAACATTGCCACCGTCAGCCAGCAAGCAGAAGACTGACCGCGGCCTGCCGCCCCTGACGGCGGGCGGGCTCGGGATCTATCGCCGCCTGCTCGGCTACGCACGCCCGCACCGGGCGATGTTCGCGCTCGGCGTATTCGGCATGCTGCTGTTCGCGGCGGTCGATGCGGCGTTCCCCCTGCTGGCCAAGAAATTCCTGGACGCCGCGTTCACCGAGCGCGACACGCGGGTGCTGGCGCTGGTGCCGGCCGGCATCGTCGTGCTGTTCATCATCCGCGGCATCGGCGACTACCTCTCGGTCTACGCGCTGGGCGGGGTCGGGCGCCGGATCATCAAGGCAATGCGGCACGACGTGTTCGCGCGCTACCTGGAGCTGCCGACGTCCTTTTTCGACCGGCACGGGGTGGCGCCGCTGCTGTCGCGGCTGACCTACAACATCGAGCTGGTCGCCGAGGCGGCCACGACCGCGATCACCTCCCTGATCCGCGACACCCTGACCATCGTGGGCCTGCTCGCCGTGCTGCTGGTGCTCAACTGGCGGCTGACCGCGTTCGCGCTTGCGGTGGCGCCGCCGATCGTGGTCCTGATCCGCATCACCAGCCGCCTGCTGCGGCGCTACAGCACGCGCATCCAGTCCTCGATGGGCGACGTCACACGGGTCGCGAAGGAATCGCTCGAGAGCCTGCGCATGATCAAGGTGTTCAATGCCGAGCGCCAGCAACTGGCTGCGTTCGAGCAGGTCAACGAGCGCAACCGGGCCAGCTACATGAAGCTGATCGCAGTGCGCGCGGTCTCGAATCCGGTGGTGCAGCTGATCGCGGCCTTCGGCCTGTCGGCAGTCATGTGGGTCGCGATCCGCGACGTCCTCGCCGACGACCTGACGGTCGGCGAGTTCATCGCGTTCCTGTCCGCGCTGCTGCTCATGACCACGCCGCTGCGCCGCCTCGTCAACATGGTGAGTCCGCTGCAGCAGGGAATCGCGGCCGGGGAGAGCGTGTTCGAGATCCTCGACACGCCGGCCGAGGATGCGGGTGGCCGCTTGCCGATCGCCCGCGCCCGCGGCGAGCTCGAGTTCCGCGGCGTCGGCTTCACCTATGCGGCGGACAAGGGCGAGGTGCTGCGCGACGTCCAGTTCCGCGCCGATCCGGGCGAGAAGGTGGCCATCGTCGGCCGTTCCGGCAGCGGCAAGTCCACGCTGGTGAGCCTGCTGCCGCGGCTGCACGACCCGGACAGCGGCGCGGTGCTGCTCGACGGGCGCAACCTGCGCGAGTATCGCCTCGAGGACCTGCGGCGGCAGATCAGCGTGGTCAGCCAGGAGATCATGCTGATCGAGGACTCGATCCGGAACAACATCGCCTTCGGGATGCCACAGGCGGACGCGCAGGCGATCGAGCAGGCGGCGCGCGCGGCGCACGTGCTCGATTTCGCGCGCGAGCTGCCGGGCGGCCTCGACGCCACCGTCGGCGAGCGCGGCGCGCTGCTGTCCGGGGGCCAGCGCCAGCGCGTCGCGATCGCGCGCGCGCTGCTCAAGGACGCGCCGATCCTGATCCTCGACGAGGCCATGTCCGCGCTCGACGCCGAGTCCGAGCGATTCATCCAGGAAGCGCTCGCCGGGCTGCTGCGCGGGCGCACCACGCTCGTCATTGCGCACCGCCTGTCCACGATCGAGCACGCCGACCGGATCATCGTCCTCGACGAGGGCCGCATCGTCGAGTCGGGCACCCACGCGACCCTGATCGCGGCCGGCGGGGTCTACGCGGCCCTGCACCGGATGCAGTTCAACGTCTGAGCGCCAGCATGCACGAATGGCTGCTGGAAACCTGGTACGGGGCCACCGGCCGCGGCCGCTGGCTGGCCCCGCTGGCCTGGCTGTTCGCCGCGGCGGCGGCGCTGCGCCGCGCGCTGTATGCGCGCGGCTGGCTGCCGCGTTACCGCGCCTCACGGCCGGTGGTGGTGGTCGGCAATCTGACGGTCGGCGGCACCGGCAAGACGCCGTTCACGGCCTGGCTCGCGCGGCAGCTCGCGGCGCGCGGACTGCGCGCCGGGGTCGCGCTGCGCGGCTATCACGGCTCCGCGCGCAGCGCGCGGCGCGTGCGCCCGGACGATGCCGCGGCCGCGGCCGGCGACGAGGCGGTGCTGCTCGCGCGCGCCACCGGGCTGCCGGTGGCGATCGCGGCCCGGCGTGCGGACGCGGTCCGGCTGCTGGAGCCCGAGTGCGACCTCGTTCTGTGCGACGACGGGTTGCAGCATTACGCGCTCGCGCGCGACTTCGAGATCGCGGTGGTGGACGGCGCACGGGGACTCGGCAATGGCCGCTTGCTGCCGGCAGGGCCGCTGCGGGAGCCGGCCGCGCGCCTCGACCGCGTGCAGGCCGTGGTGATCCACGACACGGGATTCAGGCGCCTGGGTGCGATTTCCATGACCCTCGAACCCGTGGCGGCGGTGTCGCTCGATGGGCGCCAGCGACGGGAACTCGGCGACTTTGCCGGGCGCGAGGTCGTCGCGGCAGCCGCGATCGGGAATCCGGCCCGGTTTTTCGCGATGCTGCGCGGCCACGGCGTGCAGCCCGAGGAATGCGCGTTCCCGGACCACGCGCGGATCAACCCGGCCATGCTGCCGGAACTCCGTGGCCGCCCGCTGCTGATGACCGAGAAGGATGCCGTAAAATGCGCAGGTGCAGGCTGGCGGGACGCCTGGTACGTGGAGGTCGAAGCCCGCGTGCAGGAGCCCGGCGCCAGCGAACTCGTGAATCGCATCGCAACCCTCGTCGCGGCCCGGCCGCCAGGTGTCGTTGCCCGTGACTGAGAGACTCACCGACATCCTCGCTTGCCCGGTCTGCAAGGGGCCGCTGCTGTGGCAGCGCGACCCGGAAATGTTCGTGTGCCGCGCGGACCGGCTCGCATATCCCGTGCAGGACGGCATCCCGGTGATGCTGCCGGACCAGGCGCGGCGCCTCGCGCCGGATGACCCGCTGCTGGCGGGACGCTGAATGTTTCGCGTCGCGATCCCGGCGCGCTACGGATCCACGCGGCTGCCGGGCAAGCCGCTGGCGTCGCTCGCCGGTACGCCGATGATCCTGCACGTGCACCGCCTCGCGCTGCGCTCCGGGGCGCAGGAAGTCGTGGTCGCCACCGACGACGAGCGCATCCGCGCGGTCTGCGCCGCGGCCGGCGCGGACGTCGAAATGACGTCGCCGCGACTGCCATCGGGAACCGACCGCATCGCGGAACTGGTGGGCCTGCGCGGCTGGCCCGGAGACTCGGTGGTCGTCAACGTGCAGGCGGACGAGCCGATGTTGCCGCCCGGGCTGATCCGGCAGGCGGCGGATCTGCTGGCGCGCGACACGGGCGCCGCGATCGCGACGCTGGCCGCGCCGGTCGAGACCCTGGAGGAGTACCTCGACCCGAACGTGGTCAAGGTCGTGAGCTCCTCCGCGGGGCGCGCGCTCTACTTCAGCCGCGCGCCCATTCCCTGGCACCGGGACGGCGCGACCGCAGGCCTCGTGAGCCAGACCCGCTTTCGCGGCGCCCGGCGGCACGTCGGCATTTATGCCTATCGCGTCGAGGCGCTGCGCCGCCTGGCTGCGGCGCCGCCGTCGATGCTCGAGCGCGCCGAGAGCCTCGAGCAGTTGCGGGCCCTGCAGATGGGTCTCGCGATCGCGGTCGGCGACGCCACCGAGCGGCCGGGGCCGGGCGTGGACACCGCTGACGACCTGGCCCACGTCGAGCGCCTGCTGCGCGAGGGCCGCCGGCCTTGAACCGGGCCGCGGCGGAGGTCGCGCCCTTCCATGCGATGGCGATCAACCGGCTCGCCAACGAGCGCGAGCGCCGCGGATTGCCCGTGGTCCACATGGAAGTCGGCCAGCCCTCGGCCGGCGCGCCGCGCGCCGCGATCGAGGCAGGACTGCGCGCGCTCGCCAGCGAGCCGCAGGGTTACTGGGAGAGCGGTGCGCTCGCGGAGCGGATTGCCTTGCATTATCGCGAGCAATGCGGTCTCGCGATCGATCCCGCCAGGATCCTGCTGACGCCGGGAGCGTCCGGCGCGCTGGTGCTTGCGATCGCGGTGCTGTTCCCGCAGGGCGCGCGCGTGGCATTGCCGCGGCCCGCCTATCCCGCGCACCGCAACGTGCTGCGGGCGCTGGGACTCGAAGTCGTGGAGCTGCCGTGCGGCGCGGACACCCGGTTCCAGCCGACGGCCGCCATGATCGCGGCGCTCGATCCGGCGCCTGCCGGGCTGATCCTGACGAGCCCGTCGAATCCGACCGGGACGATGCTGTCGCAGGCGGAGCTCTCCGCCATCGCGGGCGTCTGCCGCCGGCGTGGCATCCGCATCATCTCCGACGAGACCTATCACGGCATCAGCTATGGCGAGCGCGCGCATTCGCTGCTCGAGTCCGACGGCGACGCGGTCGTGGTCAACAGCTTCTCCAAGTACTGGTGCATGACCGGCTGGCGGCTCGGCTGGGCCGCAGTGCCCGCGCCGCTGGTGGACGTCATGCGCCGCTTTGCCGGCAACCTGTTCCTGGTGCCGCCGACCCTGTCGCAGCACGTGGCGCTGGCCGCGATGGACGCGCGCGCGGAGCTCGAGGCGCATGTCGCGACCTATGCCGCCAACCGGCGCCTGCTGACCGAAGCGCTTCCCGCGCTCGGCATCACGCGATTCGCGCCCTCGGACGGCGCGTTCTACGTGTACGCGGACATCGGGCACCTGACCGGCGATTCGCTGGCGTGGTGCCTGGAACTGCTGGACGCGACCGGCGTCGCGCTCAACACCGGGCTCGATTTCGACCCGGTCGACGGCAGGCGCTTCGTGCGCCTGTCATTCGCCGCGTCGCCCGCGGAAGTGCAGCAGGGGCTCGCCCGGCTGTCGGACTGGCTGCGGGGCCGCAGGCGGGCATGACGCAGCGCGTCCTGTTCGTGTGCCTCGGCAACATCTGCCGCTCGCCGACCGCCGAGGCCGTGTTCCGCGAGCTGCTGCGGCGCGAGGCGGCCGGACTCGCGGTGGAGGTGGACTCCGCGGGCACGCACGGCTACCACGCGGGCGAGCCTCCAGACGCCCGTGCGGTCGCAGCCGCGGCGCGGCGCGGCATCGACATGAGCGACCTTCGGGCCCGGATGCTGGAGGCGGCCGATTTCGAGCGCTTCGATCTCGTGCTCGCGATGGACGAGCAGAACTACCGGCGCCTGCAACGGCTGGCGCCGGCCGCATGCCGGCACCGGGTGCGACTGTTCCTCGAATACGCGCCCGACCTGGGCCGGCGCGACGTGCCCGATCCGTATTACGGCGGCGACACCGGTTTCGAGGAAGTGCTCGACCTGGTCGAGGCGGCGTCACGCGGCCTGCTCGCAGCCCTGCGGCAGGCCGGCTGACTCACTCCTTCGGGCCGAAGTGGTGGCTTTCTCCGGGTGAGGACGACCAGACCGTGAAGGTCTGCGCGGGCTTGTAACTCTCCGGCGGGGCCTGCTGCGCAGGCGGCGCGGACGGCGCTTCCACGGGCTGCGGCGGCGGCGGCGACACGGCAGACGGCATCGATGAGGCCGGCGCCGTCGGCGCGTGTTCCCGGAATCCTGGCTCGCCATTGCCCGGCGTCGCCGCAGGCGATTCGCCCGGCATTTGCCCTTCCTGCCGATCGCGGCCGCCACGGCCGCGGCCACGGCGGCGGCGGCGGCGGCGCGGCTCTCCCTCCATCCCGGCCTCTGCGCCCTGTCCCAGGGCGGGCTGTGGACGGGGCGGGGATTCGGCGGCGCGTTCGCGCTGCCGGTCGCCCTCGTCGCGCGGGTGCTCCGGGCGCGGTCGGTTGCGGTCATGCTCGCGCTGGCGGTCGTGGTCCCGATGACGATCGTGTTCCCGTTTCTGGTCGCGGTCGCGATTCCGGTCGCGGTCCCGGTCGTGGTCCCGGTCGCGGCGCGGTCCACGATCCCGGCCGCGGTCACGGTCCCGGTCGCCGCGATGGCGGCCGCGGCCGCGGTCCTCGAACCGGTCGCGGCCATGGCGCCCATGGCGCGACTCCTCGCGCCGCGGCGAGGCCGCGCGCGATTCGGCTTGCGGCTCGGCCCGCTCGCCGCCACGCAGCCAGCCCAGCAGGCGCGACCACAGGCCCGGTCCTGCGGCCTTGCGCGGGGCCGGCGCTGCCGGCACCGGCGCTGGCGCCGCCGGCGCGATCGCCTGCACCGCCGGCGGGGCGGCGGGGGGATGCTTTTCCGCCTGCGACTTGAAGTCGAGCTCGACCGTGCCGTGGCTCGCGATCTGGTAGCTCACGCCGGCATTTTCCGGCAGCGCCGTCTCGTCGTCGCGCACGCGGCGGATCGAGTAGTTCGGCGTCTGCATGTTGGGATCGGGCACCAGCACGATCGCGGCCTCGCGCTGGCTCTCCAGGCGGTGCAGCCATTCGCGCTTCTCGTTGATCAGGAAGGTCGCGACGTCCACCGGCAGCTGCGCCACGACGCGCGCGGTGCGCTCCTTGCGCGCTTCCTCGCCGATCAGGCGCAGCACCGCCAGCGCCATCGACTCGACGCTGCGGATCGTGCCCATGCCGCTGCAGCGCGGGCAGACCATGTGCGTGGACTCGCCCAGCGACGGGCGCAGGCGCTGGCGCGACATCTCCATCAGGCCGAAACGCGAGATGCGGCCGAGCTGGATGCGGGCGCGGTCCGAGCGCACCGCCTCGCGCAGGCGATCCTCGACCTCCTGCTGGTTCTTCTTCGATTCCATGTCGATGAAGTCGATGACGATCAGGCCGCCGAGGTCGCGGATGCGCAGCTGCCGGGCGATCTCCTCGGCCGCCTCGACATTGGTGTTGAACGCGGTGGTCTCGATGTCGGCGCCGCGCGTGGCGCGCGCGGAGTTGATGTCGATCGAGACCAGGGCCTCGGTGTAGTCGAACACGATGCTGCCGCCGGAGGGGAGGGTGACCGTATGCGAGTAGGCCGACTCGATCTGGCTCTCGATCTGGAAGCGGGTGAACAGCGGCACCTCGTCGCTGTAGAGCTTGATCTGCCGCAACGCGTCCGTGGACATGAACCGCTGCACGTACTCCAGCGCACGGGCGTGCGATTCCGGCTCGTCGATCAGCACCTCGCCGATGTCGTCCGAGAGGTAATCGCGCAGCGCGCGCGTCACCGAATCGCTTTCCTGGTAGACCAGGAACGGCGCCGGCCGCCCGGCTGCCGCGGTCACGATCGCGTCCCAGTTGGCGCGCAGCGTGTCGAGGTCCCACTGCAGTTCCTCGGGGCCGCGCCCGACGCCGGCGGTGCGCACGATCGTGCCCATGCCCTCCGGCAGGCGCAGCGCCTCCAGCGAATCCCGGGTCACGTCCCGTTCCTCGCCCTCGATGCGCCGCGACACGCCGCCCGCCCGCGGGTTGTTCGGCATCAGCACCAGGAAGCGGCCGGCCAGCGAGATGAAGGTCGTGAGGGCCGCGCCCTTGTTGCCGCGCTCCTCCTTCTCGACCTGCACCAGGATCTCCTGGCCCTCCTGCAGCACGTCGCGGATGTTGAAGCGCGCCCCGGGGGCGGGCTGGAAGCGGAAATACTCGCGCGCGACTTCCTTCAGCGGCAGGAAGCCCTGGCGCTGCGCGCCGTATTCGACGAAAGCGGCCTCGAGGCTCGGCTCGACGCGCGTGACGCGCGCCTTGTAGACGTTGCCTTTCTTCTGCTCGCGGGACGGTAGGTCGATCGACAGGTCGTACAGCTTCTGGCCGTCAACCAGAGCGACGCGCAACTCCTCTTGCTGGGTTGCGTTGATGAGCATTCTCTTCATGGGCCCCTTCCGAGGTGCTGGGGGCCGTGTCGCGCTGGATTGCGGATCGCGTCACGAGGGAAAACCCGGTGGACAGCGGGCGTGGATCCCGCGCGCGCGGAACAGGGCCGCGGCGGGGAGCCGCTGACCATCGTATTCCTGCACGCACTAGCGAGATCGACACGCGGAGATCACATCCGTGCGAACGGCCGGCGATGGTCCGCACATGCCGGACCAACTAACATGCGGCCTGCCCGTTGCGACGCCGGGAATGAACCTGGGTCGGTGGGGAGGGACCGCGTACCGGTCAGCGGCCACGCTTCGCGCCGCGAAGCCTGCGCCGTAAGACCTGATTGCCGGTTACGATACCAGTGATGCGCCCGGAAAATCAATACGTTAGGGGCACACGGTGACGTCCGGTCGAACGCCTGGCACCGGCGTGCGGCGGGTCCTCGCCGGCGCTGCCGGCGACGGCCAGCGTCTCGACAATTTCCTGCTGCGCGAACTTGCGGGGGTGCCCAAGAGCCGCGTCTACCGCCTGCTGCGTCGCGGCGAGGTGCGTGTCAATGGCAAGCGCAAGGGTCCCGAGTACCGGCTGGCGGCGGCGGACGAGGTGCGGCTGCCGCCGGTGCGGCTGGAATCGCCCGGCGGCAGCGAGCCGCGACGCCCGCCGAGCCCGCTGCAGGCCACCGTGCGCGCGGCGATCCTGCACGAGGACGCACGCCTGCTGGTGCTCGACAAGCCCGCGGGTCTTGCGGTCCATGGCGGTTCCGGCCTCGCTTTCGGCGTGATCGAGGCGCTGCGTGCGCTGCGCCCGGAGGAGCCGCTCGAGCTGGCGCACCGCCTCGACCGCGACACCAGCGGCTGCCTGCTGGTGGCACGTACGCGGCCGGCGCTGCGCATGCTGCATGCGCTCATGCGCGAAGGCGCGGTGGAGAAGCACTACGCCGCGCTGGTCGCGGGGCGCTGGCGGCTGGGCCGCAAGACCATCGACGCACCGGTGCTGACCCGGCAGCGCCAGGGCGGCGAGCGCGTGGTGCGCGTGCACGCTGCCGGCAAGCTCGCCATCTCGGAATTCGTGCCGCGTGAGACCTTCGGCGAGCTCGCGACGCTCATGGACGTCGCCATCCGCACCGGACGCACGCACCAGATTCGCGTGCACGCCTCCTTCGCGGGCCACCCGGTGGCGGGCGACGACAAGTACGGAGAGCGCGCGGCGAACGCCGCCCTCGCGAGCCTCGGACTGCGGCGCATGTTCCTGCACGCCGCATCGGTCGCCTTTACCTGGCCCGACACGGGAGCCCGGTTCCGCGCGGCCGCGCCCTTGCCTCCGGATCTCGCGGCCCTGCTCACGACGCTGCGGGAGCGGCCGGCGCCGGAACGGCCATGAGCGGGTCGAGGCCGCAGGCACGCAGCGCCTCGGCCACCCAGATCAGCGGCAGGCCGACCAGCGCCGTGGGATCGTGTGTGGCCACCGACTCGAACAGCGCCGCGCCCAGCCCTTCGCTGCGAAACGAACCAGCGCAGTCATGGGGCGCGTCGAGCTTCACGTAGCGCGCGATCTCCGCGTCCGACAGCGCCCGGAAACGCACGGTGGTGAGGTCCAGGTGCTCCTGCGCCCACGCCGGATCCGCCCGCATCAGCACGGCGGCCGTGTGGAACCGCACGGCGCGGCCGCTCTCGGCGCGCAACTGCGCGCGGCAGCCCGCGGCATCGCCGGGCTTGTCGAGCATGGTCCCGTCGCAGTCCGCCACCTGATCCGAGGCCAGCACCCATGACCGGGGGTGGCGAGAAGCGACCGCCGCAGCCTTGGCGCGAGCCAGGCGGAGCGCGCGGGCAGCGCAAGCCTCGCCTGGCAGGGCGCGCTCGTCGACCTGCGGGGATTCGACGGCGAAGGGCAGTCCGAGGCGTTCCAGGAGGCGACGGCGATACGGGGAAGTGGAGGCGAGCAGGAGCGTCGCGGCCATGGACGATCAATGCTTGAAAAACAAGGATTTGCGCGACAAGTTTTTTGACACCCCGGACAGCGGTCACTATGATACCGCCCCCATGTCGAGGCCCGGGGACAGGCTACTGGACGCAGACAGCCTGGCCACGGCAGGGGCGGTCGTCGAGCGGGAGTTCCGGATTGCCGATTTCGCTCGCCTGGCCGGCCAGCTGGCGCGGCCGGAAGGGTCGGCGACTGCGCGACTCGCCCTGTCACGGCTGGAAGGCGTCGTGGTCGGCACCCTGGATGTGCGCGCGACGGCCGAGATGACTTGCCAGCGCTGCCTGGCGCCGCTGCGGCGGGTACTGGAAGCACAGGCGCAGCTCGCCTTCGTGGCTTCCGACGAAGCGCCGGTGCCGGCGGACCACGAGGCGGTGGATTGCGACCCGCACCGGCTCGATCTGGCAGCGCTGGTCGAGGACGAGCTGCTGCTGGCGCTGCCGCTGATCGCGCGGCACGCGGGCGGCGAGGCCTGCAAGCTGCCCGACGCGGCCGCGACGCAGGCGGTTGCGAACGGACCCGCGACGCGGCGGCCATTCGCGGGTTTGAAGGATTTGCTGGAACACTGAGATCGAACCGGAGTTGAATTTCCATGGCCGTACAGAAGAGCCGCAAGACCCCCTCCAAGCGCGGAATGCACCGGTCCCACGACCGCCTGGCGAAGCCCGCGCTGTCGAAGGACCCGACCACGGGCGAGACGCACCTGCGCCATCGCATCAGCCGCGACGGCTTCTACCGCGGCCGGCGCGTGATCGAGGCCCCGGTCGAGGACGCCGGCCAGGAGTGAGCCGCGGCTGGTCCGCGGCCGCGGTGATCGCCGCATGAACCGCTACTCGCGCATCGCCGGCACCGGCAGCTACCTGCCGGAGCGCGTGCTGACGAATGCCGATCTCGAGCGGATGGTGGACACCACCGACGAATGGATCCGCACCCGCACCGGGATCGAGCGGCGTCACATCGCCGGCCCCGAAGAGAGCAGTTCTTCGCTGGCGGAGCATGCCGCGCGCCGCGCGCTCAAGTCCGCGGGACTGGCGCCGGCCGACGTCGACCTGATCGTGGTCGGCACCACCACGCCCGACCTGATCTTCCCGAATACCGGGACGCTGCTGCAGCAGCGCCTCGGCATCCACGGCTGCCCCGCATTTTCGCTCGAGGCCGCCTGCAGCGGTTTCATCTATGCGCTGTCGGTCGCCGACAAGTACGTGCGCCTGGGAGAGGCGAAGTGCGCGCTGGTGGTCGGAGTCGAGTGCCTGTCGCGGTTCGTGGACTGGACCGACCGCGCGACCTGCGTGCTGTTCGGCGACGGAGCGGGCGCTTTCGTGCTGACGCCCGCTGACGAGCCCGGCGTCATCGCCACGCACCTGCATTCGGATGGCAAGTACAAGGATCTGCTCTACTTCCCGTACGGTGTCTCGAAGGACTTCGACAAGCTGCGCAGCAACTCGACCGATGGCCTCAAGATGCTGGGCAACGAGGTGTTCAAGGTCGCGGTGCGCACGCTGTCGAAACTGGTGGACGAGACGCTCGCCAAGAACGGGATCGAGCGCGGCGACATCGACTGGCTGGTGCCGCACCAGGCCAACCTGCGCATCATCCAGGCCGCGGCCGACAAGCTCGACCTGCCGATGGAGAAGGTGGTGGTGACCGTGCAGGAACACGGCAACACCTCCGCCGCATCCATCCCGCTCGCGCTCGACACCGCGATCCGCGACGGCCGCATCCATCGCGGCCAGCTGCTGCTGCTCGAGACCTTCGGCGGCGGTTTCACCTGGGGTTCCGCGCTGATCCGCTACTGATGCGGAACTCGCGGCGCGGCAGCGGGTCGATCCGGGCAACATGATTCGCGGACTCATCATCCGGGTAATGACGGCGTTCCTGGCGGCAACCGGAATGTGCGGCGCCGAACAATTCGCGGTGCCCGCCGCAGGCAGCGACGTCATCGGCGAATTGCGCCGCGACGAGTCGCGGGCGAAAGACACGCTGCTGGACCTCGCCCGGCGCCATGGGCTCGGCTACGAAGAGATCACCAACGCCAATCCCGGGGTCGATCCCTGGTTGCCGGGCGCTGGCACGCCGGTCGTGGTGCCCAAGCGCAGGATCCTGCCGAGCGCGCCGCGCGAAGGCATCGTCATCAACCTGCCGGAGCACCGGCTTTACTGGTACCCGCCGGCCGCGCCCGGCGAGCAGGCCGTGGTGTGGACGTTCCCGGTCAGCATCGGGAAGATGGACTGGAACACGCCGCTCGGCGTCACCCGCATCGTCGCCAAGGTGAAGGACCCGACCTGGACGCCGCCGCAGTCGGTGCGCGATGAGCACGCCAGGCGCGGCGACATCCTGCCCGCTGTGGTGCCGGCGGGCCCCGACAATCCGCTCGGCCGGTTCGCGATGCGGCTCGGGATCCCGGGCGGCGCCTACCTGATCCACGGCACCAACCGCCCGGCCGGCGTCGGCATGCAGGTGACCCACGGCTGCATGCGGCTCTACCCCGAGGACATCGAGCGGCTGTTCGGGATGGTCGCGGTCAATACGCCGGTACGGATCGTGAACCAGCCTTACAAGTTCGGCTGGCACCAGGGCGAGTTGCTGATCGAAGTGCACCCGCCGCTGCAGGAAGACGCCGTGACGCCGCCGACGCTGACCGACCTGACGCGGCTGATCGTGGAGGCCACCGCCAGCGAGCCGCGGGCGATCGACTGGGTGGCCGCGGAACACGCATGGCGTGAGGCGCGCGGCATCCCGACCACGGTCACGCTGCCGGCGCCGGTCCTGGCGGAGAGCGCACGCTAGAAAACAGAAACCCCGCGGTGTCGCCACCGCGGGGTTTCACGATCGGCGTTCGAGGTCGATTACTTCGACATCGACTTTTCGAACATGCGGTTCAGCTTCTCGCTGTTCGCATCGCAGCACTGCTGTGCCGCCTGCGCCGCAGACAGGGCCTGATTGGCCGTGTTCTGCGCCGAGGTGGCGGCCTGCTGCGCGGCAGCCGCAGCGCGGCTGGCGCCATCGGCGGCGGCCTTCACGCCGTCGAGGTCACCGGACAAGCGCGAAACCTGCGACTTCAGCGAGTCGATGTCCGCCTGCATGGGCTTCAGGTCCTGGCAGCCGGCGCCCAGTGCGAGGACGGCGGCGGCAACGCCCACCTTCAGGATATTGGTCATGAGTTTTTTCTCCACAAGGTTGCATGGAACGTAACAACCCGCTTTCGCGGATGCACGGCGCCGCGTGTTCCTTCCTGTCCGCGCGGCTAACGGTCGAATCGTAGCTTATTGGGACAGGTGGTGAAAGCGCGAAGCGTGCTGTCGCCGTTGGGCGACACGCGAGGTGTCTGCGTGAAGTGCGTAGTTGCTGCTTGTGCGCAGCGAGCGCTGTGAGCACTGCGTGCGCGGCCGCGTGCGCGAGGCGAGTGCGGCGCCGGGATGCGCGGGGCGCCATTCGGTTCGTGCGCAACGGCGCGGGCGGGCGCCGCGTGGCGGTCGCGGGAGAGCGCGGATGGGGTCCTGCTTGCCAGCGGGGGAGAACTGTATATAATCACAGTGACTGGTCATTCGTACAGGTGCGCCATGTCGGATCTCACTCCCCGCCAACGCCAGATTCTCGAGTTCATCCAGGACGCGATCGCCAGCAACGGCCTGCCGCCCACCCGGGCGGAAATCGCGGAGGCACTCGGCTTCCGTTCCGCCAACGCGGCCGAGGAGCACCTGCGCGCGCTGCAGCGCAAGGGCGTGCTCGCCCTGATCGCCGGCAGTGCCCGCGGCATCGTGCTCAAGGACGCGCTGCGCGAGCAGTTCGGCCTGCCGCTCATCGGCCGGGTGGCCGCAGGCCGCCCGATCCTGGCCGAGGAGCACATCGAAGGCCGCTTCCAGATCGACCCGGCGCTGTTCAATCCGCGCCCGCACTACCTGCTGCGGGTCAGCGGCATGAGCATGCGCGATGTCGGCATCCTGGACGGCGACCTGGTCGCCGTGCACCGTTCAGCTGACGTCCGCAACCGGCAGATCATCGTCGCGCGGCTCGAGAACGAGGTGACGGTCAAGCGCTATCGCCAGGAAGGTTCGGTGGTCTGGCTGATGCCGGAGAACCCGGAGTTCGAGCCGATCCGCGTGGACCTGCGCAAGCAATCGCTGACGATCGAGGGCGTGGTGGTCGGGGTGCTGCGGCGCGGCCGCCCGGACGCGATGCAGTGACCGACGCGCTCGCGGCATTGCTGCGTCACCCGCGCCTGTGGCGCGGCGGCGGCGGCGGATCCCAGGCGCCGGCAACCGTGCCGACAGGCTTCCGCCGCCTCGACGCGCGCCTGCCGGGCGCAGGCTGGCCGCTCGCCTCATTGACCGAGATCCTGGTTCCGTCCGCCGGCGTCGGCGAGATCCGCCTGCTGCTGCCGGCGCTGTGCACGCTCGCCGCGGACCGGCCCGAGGCGCCGCGCTGGATCGCCTGGCTTGCGCCGCCGCACCTGCCGTACGCGCCGGCGCTCGCCGCCGCCGGGCTCGATTCCTCGCGCATGCTGGTGGTCCGGCCACGGGCCGGCTTCGACGTGCTGTGGGCGATGGAGCAGGCGCTCGGTTCCGGCGCCTGCGCCGCCGTGCTGGGCTGGGCCGATGCCGCGGGCGACGCCGCGCTGCGCCGTCTCGCGCTCGCGGCCGGGGAAGGGCAGAGTCCGTGCTTCCTGTTCCGCCCGCCGCGCCATCGCGACGAATCCTCTCCGGCAGCATTGCGCCTCTCGCTCTCGGCGCACGACGACGGCCTCGACATCGAGATCCTCAAGTGCCGCGGCGGCATGCCCGCGCGCGTGGACCGGCTGCCGGTCCACTGAGGAGTAGCCGGTGTCCGAATTGCGCCCGGCGACCCCGATGCCGGCACCGGCGGCACGCCGGCCGTCGCTCGCGCTGGTGCCACGGCGGGCCGCCGCAATCGCCGGCGTGCACGAACTGTGGCTGGCCGCGCACTTTCCCCGCCTGCCGCTCGAGGCGCTGCTGCCGGCAGCTCGATCCGCGCGCGCCGCCGCGGTGACGGAAGCGGACGATCCGCGCCGCACCATCGTTTCCTGCAACGAGCGCGCCGCCCGCCAGGGCATCCTGCCTGGCATGGGCCTGGCTGCGGCGCTCGCGCTCGTGCCCGGGTTGCGGGTCGAGGAGCGCCAGCCGGTCGCGGAAGCGGCGCTGCTCGACCGCCTGGCGCGCTGGGCGCTGCAGTTCACGCCGGTGGTGAGCCTCGAACCGCCCGCCGCGGTGCTGGCCGAAGTGAAGGGCAGCCTCGACCTGTTCGGCGGCGCAATGGCGCTCTGCCGCCGCGCACTCGCAGGCCTTTCGGGCAGCGGCCTCGGCGCATCGCTCGCAATCGCACCGACGCCACGCGCGGCGCTGTGGCTCGCGCGGGCGGGACTCGCGATGACGGTGACCCGGAGCGACGCGCTGCCCGGGTTCGCGGCGCGCCTGCCGCTCGCCTGCCTGCAATGGCCGCCGGAAGCGGTCGCGGCGCTCGCCGGGGCCGGCATCACGGACGTCGCCGGGCTGCTGCGCCTGCCGCGCGCGGAGTTCGCCGCGCGCTTCGGCCCGGAATTGCTCGACGAACTCGACGCCGGCCTCGGCAGGCGCCGGGAGCCACGCCGGCGCCACGTGTCCCCGGAACGCTTCGACGAACGGCTGGACCTGCCCGGCGAGGCGGCCACGGCCATCCGGCTGCAGCCCGCGCTCGAGCGCCTGCTCGCGAATCTCGAGGCCTTCCTGCGCGCCCGCGCCTGCGGCGTCCCCGGGCTGCGCCTCGACCTGCTGCACCGCGCCCGCATGCCGACCCGGCTGCGGCTCGGCCTCGCGCGGCCGTCGTCGGACGCGCGCGAGCTGCAACGGCTGCTGGCGGAACGACTGGCACGCTGCCCGCTGCCGGCGCCGGTCACGGCGCTGCGGCTGCGCACCGGGATGCTGCTGCCGCTGGCGCCGCGCGACGCGGATCTCCTCGTGCGCGGGGGCAACGCCGATCCGGAAGCGACCGCGCGGCTGCTGGACCGGTTGCGCGCGCGGCTCGGCCGCGACGCGGTGTTCGGCGTCCGCCCGGTGCCGGAGCACCGCCCGGAATGCGCCTGGCGGATTGCCGAGCCGGGCGCCGGGTCGCTGCCGCCATGGCCCGCCGCGGCTGCGCCGCGCCCGCTGTGGATGCTCGCGGAGCCGCAGCCGTTCGGCGACTGGGACGGCGTGCGGGTCAGCGGGCCGGAGCGCATCGAGACCGGCTGGTGGGACGGCCACGACGTGCGCCGGGACTACTACGTCGCCTGGACCCGCGCCGGCGTCCGGCTGTGGATCTTCCGTGAGCGGCCGCCCGGCGGCGGCTGGTTCCTGCACGGCGTGTTCGGATGACGTATGCGGAACTGCATTGCCTCAGCAACTTCACTTTCCTGCGCGGCGCCTCGCACCCTGAGGAACTCGTCGAGCGCGCCCGCAGCCTCGGCTACGCCGCACTCGCGCTGACCGACGAATGCTCGCTCGCGGGCGTGGTGCGCGCGCACGCCGCGGCGCGCGCAGCCGGCCTGCCGCTCATCGTCGGCAGCGAATTCACGCTCGCGGACGGCCTGCGCCTCGTCGCGCTCGCCACCAGCCGCCGCGGCTACGGCGAGCTCTGCCGGCTGGTCACGCGCGGCCGGCGCCATGCGCCCAAGGGCCGTTACGCGCTTGCGCGCGGCGATCTCGAGGCCGGCCTGCCGGACTGCCTCGCGCTCTGGCTGCCGGGCGCCAGCCCGAAGGCGGAAGAGGGCGCGTGGCTCGCGGAGCGTTTCCGGGGCTGCCTGTGGCTGGCGGTGGAGCTGCTGACCACGGGCGGCGACCAGGCGCGCCTCGCACAGCTGCTGCCGCTGTCCCGGGTCCTGGGCATCCCGGCGGTCGCCGCGGGCGACGTGCACATGCACCAGCGCCGCCGGCGCGCGCTGCAGGACACGCTGACGGCGGTGCGCCTGAAGACCACCGTCGCGCAGGCCGGCTTCGCGCTGCACCCGAACGGCGAGCGCGTGCTGCGACCGCTCGCCCGCCTCGCCGAACTGTACCCGCCGGAACTGCTGCGGGCGACGCTCGAGGTCGCGGGGCGCTGCCGCTTCTCGCTCGACGAACTGCGCTACGAATACCCCGAGGAGGTGGTGCCGGCAGGCGTGACGCCGGCGCGCCACCTGGGCCGGCTGGTGCAGGAGGGCGCGCTGCGGCGCTGGCCCGGCGGCACGCCGCCCCCGGTGCAGGCGCTGATCGACCGCGAGCTTGCCCTGATCGCCGAGCTCGGCTACGAGCGCTACTTCCTGACCGTGCACGATCTGGTCGCCTTCGCGCGCGGCCGCGGCATCCTCTGCCAGGGCCGCGGCTCGGCGGCGAACTCGGCGGTCTGCTACGCGCTCGGCATCACCGAGGTGGACCCGGCGCGCATGACGGTGCTGTTCGAGCGCTTCCTTTCGCGCGAGCGCAACGAGCCGCCGGACATCGACGTGGACTTCGAGCACGAGCGGCGCGAGGAGGTGATCCAGTACCTCTACCGCAAGTACGGCCGCGAGCGCGCCGCGCTCACGGCGACCGTCATCTGCTACCGGCCCAAGAGCGCGGTGCGCGACGTCGGCAAGGCGCTCGGCCTCGACCCGCCGCAGGTCGCGCGGCTGGCCGGCGCGATGCAGTGGTGGGACGGGCACGAGGTCGAGGACTCCCGCATCCGCGATGCCGGATTCGACACCGGCAACCCGCGCATCGCACGGGTGCTCGCGCTCACGCGCGAACTGATCGGCTTCCCGCGGCACCTGTCGCAGCACACCGGCGGCTTCGTGATCTCGCGCGGCCCGCTCGAGGAACTGGTGCCGATCGAGAACGCCGCGATGGCGGAGCGCACCGTGATCGAGTGGGACAAGGACGACCTCGACGAGCTCGGGCTGCTCAAGGTGGACGTGCTGGGCCTCGGCATGCTGTCGGCGATCCACCGCGCGCTCGCGCTGGTCGCCGCGCGCCGCGGCAGCCCGTTCCGCCTCGCCGACATCCCGGCCGAGGATCCCGCGGTGTACGACATGATCTGCCGCGCGGACACGGTCGGCGTGTTCCAGATCGAGTCGCGCGCGCAGATGGCGATGCTGCCGCGCCTGCAGCCGCGCTGCTACTACGACCTCGTGATCGAGGTCGCGATCGTGCGCCCCGGCCCGATCCAGGGGCAGATGGTGCACCCGTACCTGCGCCGGCGCAGCGGGCAGGAGCCGGTCGCCTACCCGGGGCCGGAGGTGGAGGGCGTGCTGTCGCGCACGCTCGGCGTACCGATCTTCCAGGAGCAGGTGATGCAGCTCGCGGTGGTCGCGGCCGGCTTCTCGCCGGGGGAGGCAGACCGGCTGCGCCGCGCGATGGCGGCCTGGAAGCGCAAGGGCTCGCTCGGCCCGTTCGAAGGACGGCTGATCGAGGGGATGCGCGCGCGCGGCTACGACGAGCAATTCGCGCGGCAGGTGTTCCAGCAGATACTCGGCTTCGGCGAGTACGGCTTCCCGGAAAGCCATGCGGCGAGTTTTGCCCTGCTGGTCTACGTCTCGGCCTGGCTCAAGCACCACGAACCGGCCGCGTTCTGCTGCGCGCTGCTCAACAGCCAGCCGATGGGCTTCTATGCGCCGGCGCAGCTGGTGCGGGACGCGCGCAGGCACGGCGTGGAGGTGCGCGGCGTGGACGTCAACGCGAGTGGCGTGGACTCGACGCTCGAGGCCGCGGCCACCGGCGGGCAGGCGCTGCGCCTCGGCCTCGGCCTGGTGCGCGGGCTGCCGCAGGAGGCGGCCGGTCGCCTGGTCCGCGCACGCGGGGACGGGGGCTACCGCGGAGTCGCGGAACTCGCGCGCCGCGCGGCCCTGTCGCGGCGCGACCTTGCCGCGCTCGCGCGCGCCGGCGCGCTGGCCACCATCGCGGGCCACCGGCACCGCGCCGCCTGGGACGCGCGGGGCGTCGAGCCGGGGCTGCCGCTCGCGCCCGCGCGGGAAGGGCCCGCGGGCCTGCCGCTGCTGCGCGCGCCGACCGAAGGCGAGGACATCGTCGCCGACTACCGCGCGCTCGGCCTGACGCTCGCGCGCCACCCGGTGGCGCTGCTGCGGCCACGGCTCGAGTCCTGCGGCTGGGTCACGGCGGAGGCGGCGGCGGGGCTCCCGGACGGCGCGCCGGTCGCGACCGGCGGGATCGTCGTAACCCGCCAGCGCCCCGGAGCGGCGGGCGGCGTCATTTTCGTGACGCTGGAGGACGAGACCGGCTACGTGAACCTCGTGATCTGGAGCCGGATCGCGGATGCGCACCGCCGGGCGCTCCTCGGCGCGCGGCTGCTGGGCGTCACCGGCCGGATGCAGCGCGAGGGGGAGGTGCGGCACGTGGTCGTGGAGACGCTCGAGGACCGCTCGGCGCTGCTCGGCAGCCTGGCGGCGCCGGCCCGGAACTTCCGCTGACGGCGACCCGGCCGGCGTGCCGCGCTGCCCTAGCGCCGGCGGCCCGGCGCCCGCTTCGGCTTCTTGCCTTCGCCCGCGCCTTCGCCGCCCACGTCGTAGTCGTCGAAATCGGACAGCAGCCCGGCCGTGCGCTTCTCCTCCCGCATGCGCTCGAGCTTGCGCCAGGCGGGCTCGCCGGGCACGCGCGCGCCGCGGCGCTTGCGCGTGTCGAAATCCCGCATCAACTGGTCGACGTCGAGGTCCTCCTGGGCTTCCTCGACCTCGTCCGGCTCGTCGTCCTCGAATTCTTCTTTCGGCTTCTCGCTCATGCGACCTGTCCGGGTCACTGCGGGCCGACTTATAAGGCGCGGCGGGCGCGCCTGCAAGGGGTCTCAGCCCACCAGCTGGTTGAGCTGGAAGATGGGCAGCAGAAGCGCGATGACGATCACGAAAACGAAGCCGCCCATCAGCAGGATCATGACCGGGCCCAGGATCCCGACCGCCGTGTTGACGACCCCGTCCAGTTCGCGCTCCTGGTTGTCGGCCGCGCGCTCCAGCATGGCCTCCAGCTCCCCGCTGGTCTCGCCGCTCGCGACCAGGTGCACCAGCATCGGCGGGAACAGCTTGCTGGCGCCCAGCGAGCGCGCGATCGGCGCGCCCTCGCGCACCCGCACGGCGGCGTCCTGCACCGCCTCGCGCATCGGCACGTTGGTGACCACTTCGCCCGCGATCCTGAGCGCCTCCAGCACCGGCACCGCGCTCGCGGTCAGGATCGAGAAGGTGCGCGCGAAGCGCGCCGCGTTGTTGCCGCGCGTGATGCGCCCGACCAGAGGCAGCGTGAGCTTGAAGGCATGGTAGCGGCGCCGGGCGGCGGGCTCCGCGAGCCAGCGCCGCAGCGCCCAGCCGGCGCCGATGGCGGCGGCCAGCAGCAGCCACCACCAGGCGCGCAGGAAGTCGGAGGCCGCGATCAGCATGCGGGTCAGGATCGGCAGCTGCCGCTCTCCCGCCTCGAACACGCGCACGACCTCCGGCACCACGTAACCGAGCAGGAGCGCGACGATGCCGAGGCAGATGACCGTCAGCAGCACCGGATAGATCATCGCGTTCCTGATCTTCTGCTGCAGCACGTGGCGGTTCTCGGTGTAGTCGGCGAGCCGCTCGAGCACGGCGTCGAGGTGCCCGGATTGCTCGCCGGCCGAGACGGTAGAGCGGTAGATCTCGGGAAACACGGTCGGGAAGGAGGCCAGGCCGTCGGCCAGCGAGCGGCCCTCCATGACGCGGGCGCGCACCCCCGCGATCACGCTCCTGACCCGTTCCTTCTCGCTCTGCTGCGACACGGCGAGCAGCGCCTCTTCCAGCGGGATGCCGGAGCGCACCAGGGTCGAGAGCTGCCGGGTCAGCAGCGCCAGGTCCGAGGCGGAGATCCCGCGGCCGATGGAGAGCTGGAACCTGCGCGGCGGCGGCGCATCGGTGACCTCGGCGACCGTGACCGGCAGCAGCGCCTGGTCGCGCAGCAGCTGGCGCACCTGGCGCGCGCTGTCGCCGTCGATGACGCCGCGCCGCTCGCGGCCGGCGGCGTCGAGCGCCGTGTACTCGTAGGCGGCCATCAGGCCATCACTCCTCGCGGGTGACGCGCAGCAGCTCCTCGAGCGAGGTCGCGCCGGCCAGCACCTTGGCGCGGCCGTCGTCGCGGATGCCGGGCGTCGCCTTGCGCGCATGGCGCTCGAGCTCGTGCTCGCCGGCGCCGTCGTGGATCATCACGCGCATCGGCTCGTCCACGATCACCAGCTCGTAGATGCCGGTGCGCCCGCGGTAGCCGCCGCCGGCGTCCCGGCCGGGCCGGTACAGCGTGACGCGGCCCGCGTCGCCCGGGGCGACGCCGAGCAGGCGCGCCTCGTACTCCCCGGCCGGGTAGCCGATGCGGGTGTCGGGATTCAGCACCCGCACCAGCCGCTGGGCGACCACGCCGAGCAGGGTGGAGGCGAGCAGGAACGGCTCGATGCCCATGTCGCGCAGGCGCGTGACCGCGCCGACCGCGGTGTTGGTGTGCAGGGTCGAGAGCACCAGGTGGCCGGTCAGCGAAGCCTGCACCGCGATCTGCGCGGTCTCGGTGTCGCGGATCTCGCCGACCATCACCACGTCCGGGTCCTGGCGCAGGATGGCGCGCAGGCCCCGCGCGAAGGTCATCTCGACCTTGGTGTTGACCTGGGTCTGGCCGATGCCGTCGATGTAGTACTCGATCGGGTCCTCGACCGTCATGATGTTGCGGGTGCGGTCGTTGATGCGCTCGAGCGCGGCGTACAGCGTGGTGGTCTTGCCCGAGCCGGTCGGGCCGGTGACCAGGATGATGCCGTGCGGCTTGTGGATCAGGTCGTCCACCATGCCCTGGATGCGCGGCTCCATGCCGAGCGAACCGAGGTCGAGGCGGCCGGCCTGCTTGTCGAGCAGGCGCAGCACCACGCGCTCGCCGTGGCCGGAGGGCAGGGTGGAGACGCGCACGTCCACCGCGCGCCCGGCGATGCGCAGGCTGATGCGGCCGTCCTGCGGCAGGCGCTTCTCGGCGATGTCGAGCCGCGACATGACCTTGATGCGCGAGATCAGGAGCGGCGCCACCGCGCGCTTGGTCTGCAGCACCTCGCGCAGCACGCCGTCCACGCGGAAGCGGACCACCACGCGGTTCTCGTAGGGCTCGACGTGGATGTCCGAGGCGTTTTCCTTGATCGCCTGGGTCAGCACCGCGTTGATGAGGCGGATGACCGGCGCATCGTCCTCGCTCTCCAGCAGGTCCGAGGGCTCCGGCAGTCCCTCGGCCAGGCCCGCGAGATCGGTCTCCTCCTCGATGCCCTCGACGATCTGGCCGGCCTCGCCGCTGCCGCCTTCATAGGCCTTGCGCAGCAGCTCGTCGAAGGCCGTCGCGGCGACCCGCTCGATCACCAGCGGGATGCCGAGGAAGCGGCGCAGCTCCGCGACCGCAGAAGGCTGCGCGCCCTCGCGGTAGACCACCTGCGCACGGCCGTCGACCACGGCCCGTACCAGCACGCCATGCCGCTTGGCGAAGGCGAAAGGCAGGCGCCCGACCGGCGCGACCGGTTTCGGGGTTGCCGCGATCATCGGCGTGACCGCCTCACTCGCCGCGGTTCCCGGGCGGCGTCGCAGTGTCCGGCGGCGGCGGGCCGGGCGCGGTGGGCGGCGCCGTCGGCCCGATCACGGGCGGCAATGACGGCGGCGACTCGCCGGGCATGAGTTTCACGCGCTCGCGCTGCTGTTGCAGGCCGCGCATGTAGTTGTACTTGCTGTTGGTCTCGATCGCCGCCTGGGTCTCGTCGCGCAGGATCTTGGGACGGATGAAGACCATCAGGTTGGTCTTCGCCTTCTGCGTATTGCGCACCCGGAACAGGTTGCCGAGCAGCGGGATGCGGCCGAGCCCCGGCACGCGCTGCTCGCTCTCGATCAGGCGATCCTCGATCAGCCCGCCGAGCACGATCATGCCGCCGTCGTCCACCAGCACGCGGGTCGAGATCGTGCGCTTGTTGGTGACCAGGTCGGTCGAAGACACCTGCGCCGCCGCCGCGGCGATGCCCGAGGCTTCCTGCTCGATCTTGAGCAGCACCGTGTCCTCATCGGTGATCTGCGGCGTGATCTTGAGGATGTTGCCGACTTCCTTGCGCTCGATGGTCTGGAACGGGTTGACCGCGCCGCCGCCGCTGCTGCCGGTGTTGGTGAACTGGCCGGTCAGGAACGGCACTTCCTGCGCGACCTTGATCTGGGCTTCCTCGTTGTCGAGCGTGATGACGGACGGCATCGACACGACATTCGTGTCCCCGTCGCTCGCCAGCGCCCGCAGGATTGCGGCGAAGTTGGTGCCGCTGTCCTGCTGCCGCCCACCGCCGATGGTCAGGCCGCCGGGCGCCGCGGTGATCGAATCCGGATCGTCGATCCCGCTCGCGATGTCCGCCAGACTCACGCCGGCGACCGGCTGGTTGAAGAGGCCGACCAGGAAATTGTCGCCGGAGCCGTCGACGATCCAGTTCACGCCGAGGTCGCGGGTCGCATCCTTGGAGACCTCCACCAGCAGCGCCTCGATGATTACCTGCGCGCGGCGGATGTCGAGGCGGTCCACGACCTGCATCAGCGAGCGCATGGTCTTGGGCGGCGCCGTCACCACCAGCGCATTGGTCTCCGGCTCGGCCCAGATGGTCACCGACTTGTCGGCCGCGGCGGCGACCGCCGCGCCGCCGCCGGGCTGCCCGGCGGCGGAGGCCGTCACCTGCTCCTTCAGCTTGCTCGCGAGCTTCTCCGCGTCGGCGTAGCGCAGGTAGCGCACCTGGGTGTCGCCGCCGGTCTCGAGCGGCGTGTCGAGGTGGGTGATCAGGGTGCGGAAACGCAGGCGCTGCGAGGCCTCGCCGCTCACCAGCACGCTGTTGGTGCGCTCGTCCGCCACCACGCGGCCGCCGCCCCCGCCCTCGGCGCCCTGGGCCGCGGACAGGGCATTGATCACGCGCACGATCTCGCCGGCCGAGGCGTGCTCGAGGCGGATCACCTCGAAGTCCCCGTCGCCGGTGCGGTCGATGCGCTGGATGATGCGGATCATGCGGCTCACGTTCGAGGCGCGGTCCGAAATGATCAGGATGTTGGCCGGCACGTAGGCGGCCAGGTGCGCCGACTGCGGCATCATCGGCCGCAGGATCGGCACCAGCTGGGCGGCGCTCACGTTGCGCACCTGCACCACCTGCGTGACGATCTCGTCGGAAGTCGCGCTCACCCGGTCCGGCAGGTCGTTGGCGGGCAGCTGGCGCGCATTGGCGTCGGGCAGGATCTTGATCACCGAGCCCGACGGTACGGCGATGAAACCGTGCACCTGCAGGATCGCGAGGAACGCCTCGTAGAAGGCCTCCGGCCCCATCGGGGCGGTGGAGAGCATCGTCACCTGCGCGCGCACGCGCGGGTCGACGATGAAGTTCCGGCCGGTCACCTGGCTGACGGCTTCGATGACCTGGCCGAGGTCTGCGTCCTTGTAGTTCGGAGTGATCTGCGCGCCCTGCTGCGCAGCGGCCGCCAGCGGCAGCGCGAGGGCGAGCACCGAGGCCCAGCGTATGGATCGCTTCATGCGTCGTTCCTCGGGAGGCGGGGCCTCATTCGGTGGCCTCGTTGTTCTGCGGCTGCTGCGCTTCCTGCAGCGGCTGGATCTGCTGCGCGACCGCAGCGGGATCCACGGTCAGCTGCTGCTGCTGGCCGTTGCGGTCGATGGTGAGCGTCACCGCGGAGCCCTGGCCGATGCCGCGCAGGATCTCGAGCCCGCGATTGGGATCGTCGAGCGCCGCGCCGTTGACTGCGGTCACCAGGTCGCCGGGCTGCAGGCCGAGGCCGGCGAACTGAGCGCGATTGCGGCCCGGATAGACGCGGTAGCCCCGCAGCGACCCGCCCGCGAACACCGGCTGGGGCCGCAGCAGCTCGTTGGCCGCGGCCGGATCCTGGGCCATCAGCTGTCGCACGCTGTCGGCGAGGCTGGCTTGCGGCGCCGGCGCCGCCGCCACGTACGCGCCGGCGACCGCGCCGCCCGCGCCGCCCGTCAGCCGCGGCAGCATGAGCGACTCGCGCGCGCCGTTGCGATCGAGTATCACCCGGTCCGGGTAGACCGCCAGCAGGCGGCTGCCCCCGGGCAGCGAGGCGCCGGTGGCGTAGACGCGCGCGGACTGCCCGCTGGCTCCGATGATGGCCCAGCCCTGTTCCGGATCCCGGCCGGCGAGCGTGCCGGCAAGCGTCAGGTTGGCAGAGGTCGCCGGAGCCTCGCCCGGGTCGCCGGTCGCGGCCGCGATGCCGAACAGGTGCGCGTTGACGATCGCCGTCAGGTCCACCGCGGGGGCGGCCCCTTCGATCGGCGGCGGCAGCACCGGTGCCTCGGATTCGGCGGACCCGAGCACGCGCCACAGCAGCGTCGCCAGCTGGGCGGCCAGCAGCACGACGAAGATCAGCGTCGCGAGCGGCGGGCCGAAGCTCGCGGCGCCCGCGCGCAGGCCGCCGGCGGGCTGCCGTAGCGGCGCGATGATCCTGTCGACGAGCTGCATCTGCAGGCCCCCGGAACCGTCCTCCCCCCGAAGCGTCCCATGATACGGGCAGGCGGCGCGCGGCCACAAGGCGGCTGGAATCTGGAAAATTAAGCAATGGCAGGCACTTGTGCGACACTTCTCAAACGCGACTCGTGCGTGCACGGACCTTGCACGATCGCGATTGCGTCACTTGTGCGGGACCGCGCGCGGCCCCTATATATCGGTTGAGGACGGCGGACGTGGGCGGCGACGAGCAACGGGACAATGGACAGGGCGGGCAGCATCTCCTGCTGGAGGAGGCGCCGCCCCAGTTGAAGAAGCCGCCGCTGTACCAGGTGGTGCTGCTGAACGACGATTACACGCCGATGGAGTTCGTGGTGGACGTGCTGGAACGCATCTTCGGGCTCGACCGGACGCGCGCGACGCGCATCATGCTGGAGGTGCACACGCGCGGCAAAGGCATCTGCGGGGTGTTCACGTTCGAGATCGCGGAGACCAAGGTGGCCCAGGTGACGACCTACGCCCGCCACCACCAGCATCCGCTGCTGTGCACGATGGAGGAGACCTGAGTGCTGTCGAGTGAACTCGAATTCTGCCTCAACGAGGCCTTCCAGAAGGCCCGCGACGCCCGCCACGAGTACATGACGGTGGAGCACCTGCTGCTCGCGATCCTGGATGCGCCGCGCGTGCGCGAGATCCTGAAGGCCTGCGGCGCCGATCTGGCGCGCCTCACCGGCGAGCTGCAGAAGTTCATCGACGAGACCACACCGGCGCTCGCGGCCGACGACGACCGCGAGGTGCAGCCGACGCTCGGCTTCCAGCGCGTGCTGCAGCGCGCGGTGTTCCACGTGCAGTCGAGCGGCAAGAAGGAAGTGACGGTCGGCAACGTGCTGGTCGCGATCTTCAGCGAGAAGCAGTCGCACGCAGCCTACCTGCTGTCGATGCAGGACGTTTCGCGGCTCGACGTCGTCAACTTCATCTCGCACGGCCTGCCGTCGACGCCGGACGCGCGCGAGCCGCCGCGCGAGGAGGGCCCGGCCGGGGAGCGCGACGGCGCCGAGGACACGGGCGCCGCCGCGCTCGAGAAATACACGGTCAACCTCAACGCGCTGGCCGCCGCCGGGCGCGTGGACCCGCTGATCGGGCGCCAGCTGGAAGTGCAGCGCACGATCGAGATCCTCTGCCGCCGGCGCAAGAACAACCCGCTGTACGTGGGCGAGGCGGGCGTCGGCAAGACCGCCATCGCGGAAGGGCTCGCGCGGCTGGTGGTCGAGAAGAAGGTCCCCGAGGTGCTCGCGGACTGCACCATCTACGCGCTCGACATGGGCGCGCTGATCGCCGGGACCAAGTACCGCGGGGACTTCGAGAAACGCCTCAAGGGCGTGGTCGGCGAGCTCAAGAAGCGCCCCGGCGCGATCCTGTTCATCGACGAGATCCACACCGTGATCGGCGCGGGCGCCGCCTCCGGCGGCGTCATGGACGCCTCCAACCTGATCAAGCCCGTGCTGGCGTCCGGCGAGCTGCGCTGCATCGGCTCGACCACCTACCAGGAGTACCGCGGCATCTTCGAGAAGGACCATGCGCTCGCCCGCCGCTTCCAGAAGATCGACGTGATCGAGCCCACGGTCGCCGAGACGATCGAGATCCTGCGCGGCCTCAGGACGCGGTTCGAAGAGCATCATGGCGTGACCTATGCGGACCAGGCGCTGGTCGCCGCGGCCGAGCTTTCCGAGCGCCACATCAATGACCGCCACCTGCCGGACAAGGCGATCGACGTGGTGGACGAGGCAGGCGCCTCGCTGCGGCTGAAGCCCGCGGGCGAGCGCGAGGCGAGCGTCACGGTCGCGCACATCGAGGCGGTGGTGGCGCGCATCGCGCGCATCCCGTCGCAGAGCGTATCGCTGTCGGACCGCGAGATGCTGGCCAACCTGCAGCGCAACCTCAAGCTGGTGATCTACGGGCAGGACGCCGCCATCGACGCGCTCGCGGCCGCCATCAAGATGTCGCGCGCCGGGCTCGGCAACGAGCGCCGCCCGGTCGGCAGCTTCCTGTTCGCCGGGCCGACCGGCGTCGGCAAGACCGAGGTCACGCGCCAGCTCGCCATCGCGCTCGGCGTCGAATTCCTGCGCTTCGACATGTCCGAGTACATGGAGCGCCATACGGTGTCGCGCCTGATCGGCGCGCCGCCGGGCTACGTGGGCTTCGACCAGGGCGGGCTGCTCACCGAGGCGATCACGAAGCAGCCGCACTGCGTGCTGCTGCTGGACGAGATCGAGAAGGCGCACCCGGACGTGTTCAACCTGCTGCTGCAGGTCATGGACCACGGCACGCTCACGGACAACAATGGCCGCAAGGCGGACTTCCGGCACGTCATCATCGTCATGACGACCAATGCGGGCGCCGCCGAGATGAGCCGCGCCAGCATCGGCTTCACGCAGCAGGACCATGCGCCGGACGGGATGGAGGCGGTGCGCCGGATCTTCTCGCCGGAGTTCCGCAACCGCCTGGACGCCGTCATCCAGTTCGCGCCGCTCGACGGGCCGACGATCGAGCGCGTGGTGGACAAGCTGCTGCTCGAGATCGAGGCCCAGCTCGAGCAGAAGTCCGTGGCGCTCCTGGTCGACGACGCCGCCCGGCGCTGGATCGCGGAGAAGGGCTATGACCCGAAGATGGGCGCACGGCCCATGGCGCGCGTGCTGCAGGAACACGTCAAGCGGCCGCTCGCCGAGGAACTGCTGTTCGGCAGCCTCGCGGGCGGCGGCACGGTGCGGGTGACGCTCGCCGCCGACGGCAACGGACTCGCGCTCGACTGCCGCCCGGCGCGCACGCCGGAGCTGCTCAGCCAGGACTAGGATAAAGGGGACGCATCCCAATTACCGCCGAGCGGTAAATGGGATGCGTCCCCTTTATCCTCAGCGGGCGCGGTAGACGATGCGGCCCTTCGACAGGTCGTAGGGCGTCAGTTCGACGGTAACGGTGTCGCCGGTCAGGATCCGGATGTAGTGCTTGCGCATCTTGCCGGAGATGTGCGCGGTCACGATGTGGCCGTTCTGCAGCTTCACGCGGAAGGTCGTATTGGGCAGGGTCTCGACGACCTCTCCCTCCATCTGGATTGCTTCTTCCTTCGCCATCCGCCCCTGCCGTTGCCGAAACCGCGCGGATTGTGCCGGAGTGGGTGCTGCCGCGCAATGCAATGTCGCTTCAGCACCACACCACGGCCGGGTCGGCGACGAGGCCGGAGAGCATCCGCTCGAACTCGCGCCGCGCCAGGTTGCGGCTGCCGAGGCTCGCAAGGTGCGGCGACGGCATCTGGCAGTCGATCAACGGCACGCCGCGGCGCGTGCATTCCTCGACCAGGCGCGCGAGCGCGACCTTGGACGCGTCGGTGCGGCGCGTGAACATCGATTCACCGAAGAACACGCGTCCCAGCGCGACGCCGTACAGGCCCCCGGCCAGTTCGTCACCGGCCCAGGTCTCGAAGGAGTGCGCCAGGCCGCGCCGATGGAGTTCCAGGTAGGCCGCGTGCATCTCGGACGTGATCCAGGTGCCGGGACTGCCGTGCCGGGGGCCTGCGCAGGCCTCGATCACCTGCTCGAACGCGGTGTCGATGCGGGTCTGGTAGCCGCGGCGGCGCATGGAGCGGGCCAGGCTCCTGGAGACGGCGAATTCCTCGGGCAGCAGCACCGCGCGCGGGTCGGGTGCCCACCACAGGATCGGCTGCTCGGCCGAGTACCAGGGAAACACGCCGTGGCGATAGGCATGGATCAGCCAGTCCGGCGTGAGCGCGCCGCCGACCGCCAGGAGCCCGTTCGGCTCGCGCAAGGCACGCGAGGTCGGGGGCAAGGCGGCGGGCGCGTCAGTCTTCTGCAGCCAGGCAATCCCGGACATCGTCCGGCAGCCTAGCGGGGATGTCCCCGCGCTGGAAGGGCAGGTGCTGCACGGCCTGCGCCAGCCAGCGGCGGCGGCGGCGGCGTTCGCGGGCCAGCCAGGCGCCGATCGGGGCGGCAAAGCGCTGGTCAACGATGTCGTGCAACGACCAGACCGGCGTGGGCACGAACCCGCGCAGCAGCTTGTGCTCGCCTTGCGTGCCCGGCTCGAAGCGCGCGATCCCCTCACGCAGGCAGTACTCGACGCCCCGGTAGTAACACAGCTCGAAATGCAGGCTGTGGAAGTCCGCCGCGGCGCCCCAGTAGCGCCCGAACAGCGTGCCGCCGCCCTGCAGCGAGACCGCGCAGGCGACCGGTTCGCCGCCGAGCTCCGCCAGTTCCACCACCAGCGCCTCCGGCATGGCGCGCGCGATGCGGACGAAGAAGTCCAGGTTCAGGTAGGGCGCATTGCCGTAACGCGCAAAAGTCAGCGCGTGCAGGCGATAAACGATCTCCAGCACCTGTGCGTCCAGCTCCTGGCCGGCGAGGCGCCGGCAATGCAGGCCGGACTCGGCCACGCGGCGGCGCTCACGGCGGATCTTCTTGCGCTTCTCGGAGGCGAACGAGCCGAGCCAGTCGTCGAAGTCCTGGTGCGCTTCATTGCGCCAGTGGAACTGGCAGTCGAGCCGTGCCATGAACCCGGCGCGCTCGAACGACGGGCGATCGCGTATTCCGGGGAACAGCACGTGCAGCGAGGAAGCCCCGAGATCGCGCGCGAGCCCGCGTGCGCTGGCAATGAGCGCGTCGCATACGGCCGCGGACTTTGCCAGCACGCGCGGCCCGGTCGCGGGCGTGAACGGCACGGCCGAGACCAGCCGCGGGTAGTAGCGCAAGCCGGCGCGCTGATAGGCCTCGGCCCAGGCGAAGTCGAACACGAACTCGCCCCAGGAATGCGCCTTCAGGTACAGGGGCATCGCCCCGTCGAGCGTGCCCTGGGCGTCGAAGTGCAGCAGGTGATGCGCATCCCAGCCCGTGGCGTGCGAGGCGCAGCCGGACTGCTCGAGGGCGAGCAGGAATTCGTGGCGCAGGAACGGTTCGCCGCCGGCGGCGAGCGCATTCCACGCGGCGGCGTCCACCTCGGTGAGCGAGCGCGCGACGCGCGTGGTCATGGTCCGCGCTCAGCCGGTGCCCAGTCGCTCGAGGTAACGGTCCGCATCGAGCGCCGCCATGCAGCCGGTGCCGGCGGAAGTCACGGCCTGCCGGTACACATGGTCGGCGACGTCGCCCGCGGCAAATACCCCCGGAACGCTGGTCGCGGTCGCATCCCCGGAATTCCCGGACTTCACCACGATGTAGCCGTTCTTCATCTCGAGCTGTCTCGTGAAAAGCTCCGTGTTCGGCGTGTGGCCGACCGCGATGAACAGGCCCGTCACGTCGAGATCGCGGGTGCCGCCGGGACCGGTCGCCCGCAGGCGCACGCCGGTTACTCCGCCGTCATTGCCGAGGACTTCCTCCACCTCATGGTTCCAGAGGAAGGACACCTTGCCGGCCTCGGCCAGTGCGCGCAGCCGATCCTGGAGGATCGCTTCGGCGCGCAGCCGGTCGCGGCGATGGATCAGCGTGACGTGCGAAGCGAGGTTGGCGAGGTAGATCGCTTCCTCGACGGCCGTATTGCCGCCGCCGACGACCGCCACCTTCTGGTCGCGGTAGAAGAACCCGTCGCAGGTCGCGCAGGCCGAGACGCCGCGTCCGCGGAAGCGCGTCTCGGACTCGAGGCCGAGGTAGCGCGCGGAAGCGCCGGTCGCAACGATGAGCGCGTCGCAGCGGTACTCGCCGTCCTCGCCCGCAAGATGGAAAGGCCGCAGCGACAGGTCCACGCGCGTGATCTGGTCCTGCACGATCTCGACGCCGAACCGTTCCGCGTGGCGGCGCATGCGATCCATGAGGTCCGGCCCCAGCAGGCCCTCGACGTCACCCGGCCAGTTGTCCACTTCCGTCGTCGTCATGAGTTGCCCGCCAGGCTGCAATCCGGAGATCAGCAACGGCTTGCGGTTCGCGCGCGCCGCGTAGATCGCGGCCGCGTAACCCGCCGGTCCTGAGCCGAGGATGATGAGACGCGAGTGGCGCGGGGTCGTCATGTATAGTCCTGCATCCTAAAGTCCGTGCATGGGTTCTTGCCGGACGAATTGCAACGTCCTTATAATCAACCGCTTATAGAGCTTTCCTGAACAGGATTCTGAGTCCTTGGCCAAGTCCGCCGCCGAATCCGCCCGACCCGACGCGAAACTCGACCCGGTGTTCGCGCGCGCGCTGCGCGAGACGGCCTTCTGGCTGCTGGCCGCGCTCGCGCTCGTGATCCTGATCGCGCTGTCGAGCTACGACTCCTATGACCGCAGCTTCAGCTACACCGGCGAACCGGGCCAGGTCGGCAACCTGATCGGCCCGGCCGGCGCCTGGATCGCGGGCTTGCTGCTGCTGCTGTTCGGCTGGCCAGCCTACCTGTTCCCGGTGGCGATCGCATTCAGCGCCTGGGTCGGGCTCAAGCGCGCGCCGGAACAACCGGGCCAGAGCCGTTCCACGGTCGCGCTGCGCACCATCGGTCTCGTGCTCGTGCTGGCGACCAGCTGCGGCCTCGCCACCTTGCACTATCCGGGCTCGCCGCTGCCGGCGGGCGCGGGCGGCATCCTCGGCAACCTGGTGGGCGACGGACTGGAGCAACTGCTGGCGCTGCTGGGCGCGACGCTGGTGATGCTCGCGCTCTGGTTCGCGGGTGTGCAGCTGTTCACCGGCGTCTCCTGGCCGCGGATCATGGATTACATCGGCCGCTGGGTGCTGGCGGGCGCCGCCTGGATCGGCCGCCGCCTGGCGCGCCAGCGCGACCAGGCGGCCGGGCGCGAGTCGCGGGAGGCGCGCGAGGCCCTGGTGCGCGAGGTGCAGAAGAAGGCCGCGGCCCGCACGCCACCGCGCATCGAGCCGCCGGCGCCGGCGGTGCCGGAGCCTTCTGCGCGCGCCGAGAAGGAGAAGCAGGCACCGCTGTTCTCGAAGCCCGCCATGCGCGACCTGCCGGAACTCAAGCTCCTGGACGACCCGCCGGCGCGCGAGAAGGGCTATTCCACCGAGGCGCTGGACGCGATCTCGCGACTGGTCGAGATCAAGCTCAAGGACTTCGGCGTCGAGGTCGAGGTGGTCGCGGTGCAGCCCGGCCCGGTCGTGACCCGCTTCGAGCTGAAGCCGGCGCCGGGCGTGAAAGTCAGCCAGATCAGCGCGCTTTCGAAGGACCTGGCGCGCGCGCTGTCCGCGATCAGCGTGCGCGTGGTGGAAGTCATCCCGGGCAAGTCGGTGGTCGGCCTCGAGATCCCGAACGAGGTGCGCGAACTGGTCACGCTCGGCGAGATCATCCGTTCGCGCGCCTACGACGAACTCGCCTCGCCGCTCGCGCTTGCACTCGGCAAGGACATCGGCGGCGCGCCGGTGGTCGCCGACCTCGCCCGGATGCCGCACCTGCTGATCGCGGGCACCACCGGCTCCGGCAAGTCGGTCGCCATCAATGCGATGGTGCTGTCGCTGCTCTACAAGAGCACGCCCGAGCAGGTCCGGCTCATCATGATCGACCCGAAGATGCTGGAACTCTCGGTGTACGAGGGCATCCCGCACCTGCTGGCCCCGGTCGTGACCGACCTCAAGCAGGCGGCCAATGCGCTGCGCTGGTGCGTGGCGGAGATGGAGCGCCGCTACCCGCTGATGAAGGAAGTCGGCGTGCGCAACCTGGCTGGCCTCAACCGCAAGATCAAGGAGGCCCAGGCGGCGGGCCAGCCGATCCGCGATCCGCTGATCGCGCGGCTGCTGGCCACCGGCAAGTACCAGGGCGAAGTGCCGCTGCTGGAGCCGCTGCCCTACATCGTGGTGGTGATCGACGAGCTCGCCGACCTCATGATGATCGTCGGCAAGAAGGTCGAAGAACTGATCGCCCGGCTGGCGCAGAAGGCGCGCGCGTCCGGCATCCACCTCGTGCTCGCGACCCAGCGGCCCTCCGTGGACGTCATCACCGGCCTGATCAAGGCCAACATCCCGGCGCGCATCGCCTTCCAGGTCTCGGCCAAGGTGGATTCGCGCACGATCCTCGACGGCAGCGGCGCGGAGTCGCTGCTGTCGCACGGCGACATGCTCTACCTGCCGCCCGGCACCTCGACGCCGGATCGCGTGCATGGCGCTTTCGTGTCCGACCAGGAAGTGCACCGGGTGGTCGCCGCACTCAAGGCCGGGCCGCAGCCCGAGTACGTGGACGAGGTCCTGACCGGTCCGGCCGGGCCGGTGCCTGGCATACCGGACGAGGCGGGCGAGGGCGGCGGCGCCGAGGGCGAGGCGGACGGCGAGCAGGACCCGCTCTACGACGAGGCCGTGCGCATCGTGACCGAGACGCGCAGGGCCTCCGTGTCCGGCGTGCAGCGCCGGCTCAAGATCGGCTACAACCGCGCCGCGCGCCTAGTCGAATCCATGGAGACGGCGGGCCTGGTCGGTCCGCTGCAATCGAACGGCAGCCGTGAAGTGCTGGCGCCGCCGCCGCCGGAGAACTGATGCGGCACGCGCTCGTACTGGTCTGCGCCCTGGCGGCCACGGCGGCCGCAGCCGATCCGCCTGCGGATGCCGCGGCCGCGCGCCGGGTGGAAGTCGCGCTCGGCAGCCTCTCGAGCCTGCGGGCGGAATTCCGCCAGTCGGTGACGGACGCGCAGGGTCGTCTCGTCGAACAGGCGGAGGGAAGCATGGCCCTCGCCCGGCCCGGGCGCTTCCGCTGGGATTACCGGACGCCACGACAGGTGATCGTCTCGGACGGGCGCACCGTCTGGTTCCACGACGTCGAGCTCGAGCAGGTCACGATCAGGGCCGCGGCCGAGACGCTCGAAGGAACGCCGGCCATGCTGCTGGCGGGGAATGGTGAACTTGCGTCCGAGTTCTCCATCGCGGATGCCGGAGTCCACGAAGGACTGGCCTGGAGCCTGCTGACGCCGCGGCGGAGCGAAGGCGACTTTCGCGAGTTGCGCCTCGGTTTCGCCGGCGGCGATTTGCGCCGCATGCTGCTGCTCGACCGCCTGGGACAGGTGACGCGGCTCGAGTTCGAGCAGGTCGAGCGCAACCCGCGTCTCGACCGCTCGATATTCACCTTCGTGCCCCCGGCCGGCGTCGACGTCGTCGGGCGCGTGCCTTCCGGTTGAAACTCTCGCCCACGAACTTCCGGCGCGCGTGGCAGGGGTTGATCCTGCTGCTGACGCTGGCGATCACCGCCGGCAGCCTGCTGCCGATGGCCTCGGTTCCGTCCGCGCCAGGCCTGGACAAGCTCGAGCATTTTTTCTGTTACTTCGCGCTCGCGCTGCTGGGATCCGGCATCGTCGCGCCGCAGCGCCTGTGGATCGTGATGGCGCGCAGCTTCGCGTTCGGACTCGCACTCGAGGCGTTGCAGGCGCTGGCCACGGCGACTCGCAGCGCCGACTGGGCGGACGTGCTCGCGAACGGCCTGGGCGTGCTCGCCGCCTGGGCGATTGCCGGCGGCGGGCGCGCCGGCTGGGCGCGCCACGTCGAGGCCTGGCTCAGCCGAGGCAGCCCGTCCTGAGCATGGTCCCCAGGCGCTAGAATCGGCGCACATGCGCGAGCAATCCGAGTTGCCCATCGCCGTGCCGTCCGCAGGCGCCTATCGCCCGCTCGCGGACCGCATGCGGCCGCAGTCGCCCGCCGAGTTCGCCGGCCAGCAGCACCTGCTCGCGCCGGGCAAGCCGCTGCATCGCCTGCTGACCGACGGCATCGCGCATTCCATGGTGCTGTGGGGACCTCCGGGCAGCGGCAAGACGACGCTCGCGCGCCTGGCGGCACAGGCCTGCAAGGCGCGTTTCATCTCGCTGTCCGCGGTCGTGGCCGGAGTGAAGGACATCCGCCAGGCGGTGGAGGAAGCGCGCGCGTCCCGCGCGCAGGGCGGACCCGCGACCGTGCTGTTTCTCGACGAGGTGCACCGCTTCAACAAGGCGCAGCAGGACACGTTCCTGCCGTTCGTCGAGGACGGCACCCTGGTGTTCATCGGCGCCACCACCGAGAACCCTTCCTTCGAACTGAACTCCGCCCTGCTGTCGCGGGCGCGCGTCTACGTCCTGAAGGCGCTCTCGGCCGCCGACCTCGTCGCCCTGGTCGAGCGCGCCCTGGCCAACGCCGGACGCGGCCTCGGCGCCAGCGGGCTCGTGGCAGACCCGCAGGCGCTGGCGCTGATCGCGGACGCCGCGGACGGCGACGCGCGCCGTGCCCTCAACCTGCTCGAGGTGGCGGCCGACCTCGCCGCCGCCGGCGGGCAGGCGACGATCACGCTGGCGGTCGCCCAGGAAGCCTGCGCGGGCGGACATCGGCGCTTCGACAAGCGCGGCGAGCTCTTCTACGACCAGATCTCGGCGCTGCACAAGTCGGTGCGCGACAGCGACCCCGATGCGTCCCTCTACTGGCTCTGCAGAATGCTGGACGGCGGCTGCGATCCCGGCTTCATCGCCCGGCGCATGGTGCGGATGGCGAGCGAGGACATCGGCAACGCCGACCCGCGCGCGCTCACGCTGGCCCTGGCCGCCTGGGACGGTTACGACCGCCTCGGCAGCCCGGAAGGCGAGCTCGCGCTGGCGCAGGCCTGCGTGTTCCTCGCCTGCGCGCCCAAGAGCAATGCCGTGTACCGCGCGTTCGGCGCCGCCCTGGACGACGCGCAGAACCTCGGCACGCTGGACGTGCCGCCGCACCTGCGCAATGCCCCGACCCGGCTCATGAAGGACTTCGGCTACGGCCGCGGCTACCGCTACGCGCACGACGAGCCCGATGCGATCGCGCCCGGCCAGCGCCACTTTCCGGATGCGATGGAACCGCGCAATTACTATGATCCGGTGCCGCGCGGGCTGGAACTGAAGATGCGCGAGATGCTCGCGCGTATCCGCGCCGACTCCAGCCCGCAGGCCGCGCCCGCCAGACAGGAAGACGACCGTGCTTGACATCCGGCAGCTGCGCAGCGACCCGCAGGCCGTCGCCGCCAATCTCGCGCGCCGGGGCTACCGGCTGGATCTCGGGCAGTTCACGGCGCTCGAGGGCCGGCGCAAGGAGGCGCAGGTCGCCGTGGATGCGCTGCGCAACGAGCGCAACACGCGCTCCCGGGCGATCGGCCAGGCCAAGGCGAAGGGCGAGGACGTCGCTCCGCTGCTCGCCGAAGTGGAGACGCTGGGCGCCAGGCTCGCGGCCGGCGAGCAGGCGCTCGCGGCGCTGCAATCCGACCTCGACCGGCTGCTGCTCGACCTGCCCAACCTGCTGCACGACAGCGTGCCGGACGGCCGTGACGAAAAGGCCAACGTCGAGCTGCGCCGCCATGGCGAACCGCGACGCTTCGGCTTCCAGGCGGCCGACCACGTGGCGATCGCCGAAGGCCTCGGCGGGCTCGATCCCGCGGCGGCGAGCCGCCTCTCCGGCGCTCGCTTCGCGGTGCTGACCGGGCCGGTCGCCGCGCTGCATCGGGCGCTCGCGCAGTTCATGCTCGACCTGCACGTGCGCGAGCACGGCTACCGCGAGGCCTGGGTGCCGTACCTGGTCACGCGCCAGACGCTGACCGGCACCGGCCAGCTGCCGAAGTTCGAGCAGGACCTGTTCCGCCTGGATCGCGGCGCGGCCGACAGCGAGCTGTTCCTGATTCCGACGGCCGAGGTGCCGCTCACCAACCTGGCCGCCGACCGGATCCTCGAGGCCGAGGCCTTGCCGATGAAGCTGGTCGCCCACACGCCGTGCTTCCGCTCCGAGGCCGGCTCCTACGGCAAGGACACGCGCGGCCTGATCCGGCAGCACCAGTTCGACAAGGTGGAGCTGGTGCAGATCGTGCGGCCGCAGGATTCCCTGCAGGCACTCGAGGAACTCACGGGCCATGCCGCGCGCGTGCTGGAGCGGCTCGAGCTGCCGTACCGCGTGGTCGCGCTGTGCTCCGGGGACGTCGGCTTCGCGAGCGCCAAGACCTACGACCTCGAGGTCTGGCTGCCGGGGCAGGGCGCCTACCGCGAAATTTCCTCCTGCAGCAACTGCGAGGCCTTCCAGGCGCGGCGCATGCAGGCGCGCTGGCGCAACCCGGAAACCGGCAAGCCCGAGCCGGTGCACACGCTGAACGGCTCGGGCGTCGCGGTCGGCCGCGCGCTGGTCGCGGTGCTCGAGAACTATCAGCAGGAGGACGGCACGGTGATCGTGCCGACCGCACTCAGACCCTACCTGGGCGGCATGGACCGGCTGAAGCCGGTCTGATCAGTCGTCGCCCGCCGCACCCAGCAGGTGCATCAGGCTGGTGAACAGGTTGTAGATGCTGACGTAGAGCGTGACGGTCGCGAGGATGTAGTTCGTCTCGCCGCCGTGCACGATCTCGCCGGTCTGGTACAGGATCAGCCCGGCCATCAGCAGCACGAACATCCCCGACACCGCGAGCGACAGCGCCGGCATCGAGAAGAAGATGGCGAGCAACCCGAGCACGAACGCCGTCAGGATGCCGACCAGCAGGAAGCCGCCCATGAACGAGAAGCGCCGCCCGCTCCTGACCGCATAGGCGGAAAGGCCGAGGAAAGCGACCGCAGTCATCCCGAAGGCATTCATGACGACCGCGTGCCCGTTCGGGATCGCGGTCAGGTAGTAGCCGATGATCGGGCCGAGCGTGTAGCCCATGAAGCCGGTCAGTGCGAACACGAAGACCAGGCCCAGGGCGCTGTTCGCGGTCTTGTGCACGGCGAACAGCAGGCCGAAGTAGCCGGCCAGCGTGATCAGCAGCCCCGGATGCGGCAGCCCGAATGCGAGCGCGACGCCGGCCATCGCGGCGCTAAAGGCGAGCGTCGCCGACAGCAGCAGGTAGGTATTGCGCAGGACCCTGTTGGTCGCGAGCGCGGACTCGCGGATGGCGGTGGCGGGGACGGCGATCGGACTGCGTTCCATGGCGTCGGTCTCCTGTGGTCACTGACGGGTGCCGCGCCAATTATACTGGCGGCGGCCGGGCGCCGGAGAGGTGGCAGAGCGGTTGAATGCACCGGTCTTGAAAACCGGCAACGGGGCAACCCGTTCGTGAGTTCGAATCTCACCCTCTCCGCCAGCTTCAATCGAGGTAGCGGATCGTCTCCAGCCGGCGGTCGTAGCGCGCATTGACCTCGCGCTTGCCGCCCTCGAGCGAGGCTCCGTAAATGTACTTGCGCTCCTCGAAGGACCACGGCCTGAGCGTATCCGGCTCCGTGACCAGCCGGTAGCGCATCTCCAGCCGGTAGCTCACTTCGCGCATCGCCTGCTCGACGCGCTGCCGGTCGGCGGCCGGCATCATTCGGCCCACGAACACCGCGATCGCGTCGCGGATCTGCAGCGGGTCGGGACGGATGCGCAGCACCACCTCCACGCAGCGCGGCTCCAGACCCGCTTCGCAGGGCAGCCAGCGCGCGACCTTGAAGGTCCAGGTCATCGACAGCGGTTTCTCCGAGAATCCCGGCAGCGGCTCTTCGAAGGTCGCCTCGTACCAGTCGCCATGGTCGAACTCGCCGTCGATCCAGGCCCCGACCTCGAGATTCCACTGGCCGGCAACGGTGGAGGCCAGCAGGTCCGGATTCAGCACGGCCGCCTTGGCCGCCGCTACCGCTTGCGCATCCGGCGCGGGCTTTCCAGCCGGCGTCTGCCGCTCCAGCAGCCGGTCCAGTTCGCGCCCGAGCGCGTCGCGGAAGCCATCGAGGTTGCGCAGCGACTTGAAGCTGCCGTCCGCGCCGATGACGACGTCCGGCACCGCCCCGGCAATGCTGCCCAGCAGCTCCTGCAAGGCGTCGGCGCCCGCAGCGGCGCCCGCCGATTCCAGCCGTGGCGCGTCACGAACGGTCGCGCTCAGGATCCAGTCGTCGCCGTCGCGGCGCGCGGTGGAGTCGAACTCGTAGCGGCTGCCGGTTTCCTGCAGCGCCCCGTCCCGCAGCGCCGCGCGCTCGATTTCAGTCGTGCGCCGCGCGCGATGCGGCTTCCAGGCGAAGCGGAAACGCGCCCGCGGCTGGTTGTAGGACCCGACGAAGCGCTGCACGGCCTCCGGGTCCGCCTCCTCGCCGCTGCGCCAGCGCAGCAGCGTGGCATAGTCGCCCGCGAGTTCGGCGTGCAGGCCGTACTCCAGGTCCCAGGCGATCACCTGTTCGAGGCTCTGCAGCGCGCCTTCGAGGTCGCCTAGTTCGCGCCGCGCATAGGCGATGTTGAACTGGACGATGGCCATCTCCTCGTAGTCCCAGTTCTCGCGCAGCGCCTCCACGGCGCGCCGCCCGGTCGCGATGGCCGCCTGGAATGCCGCGCGCGCGGCGGCTTCGTCTTCCGCGCACTGGCCGCGCGTGTTCTGGATGGTCTGCTGCAGCGACAGCGCGTCGCCCGGCCCGTCCGCCCAGGCGAGCAGCTGCTCGCGGCCGGCGCCGAGGATGGGCGCCAGCTGGCGCTCGGCCGCATCGAGATGCGGCGCGCAGTCCTCCTTCGCAGCCTCGTGCAGCAGACGCGCGTAGTCGATGCGTGCTTCGAGCGTCGCGGGTTGCATCGGGTCGACCGCCGCAAGTTCCGCGATCTGGCGCTCGAGCAGGGCGGAGCGCGCCTCGAAGGAGGGTTCTGCGTCGGGCGACTCGTCGGCGCGCGCGCCGTCGGCCGGCGCGACGCAAGCGGCGGTGCCCAGGAACGCGACGATGGACTTGCGCAGGGTCAAGCGGCTGCGATCATGCCGGAACCGGCTTCACGATTGCACCTGCAACCGGCGCAGTTCCGCCGGCCGGTCCACGTCGCATGCGGCGCCCGGCAGTTCGACCACGATGACGCGCTGGCGCGGATCCGCCAGCAGCCTCCTGGCCCCGGAGTCGCCGCGCAACCGCTTGAGGTCCGCAAACGCACGACGGGGAAACAGTGCCGGCGGCCCCGTCACGGCTCCCGAGCGGGAGGCGACGATCGCGCGCGGCGCCCGCCGCCAGGCCGCGATCAGCAATTCGAGCTCCGCCGGCCCGATGGCCACCTGGTCGGCCAGCAACAACAGCGCCGCCGGCGCTGCGCGGGGCAGGGCGGCAATGCCCGCCCGGATGGAACCCGCGAGTCCGCTGCGCCAGCGGCGGTTGACGGCGGTTCGCACCGGCCAGGCGTGCAGTTCGCGGCGCAGCCGGTCGGCGCGCGCTCCCAGCACGACCACGCAGCCGGCCGGTCGGCAACCGAGCGCCGACCGCAGCGCACGGCGGAGCAGGGTCTCGCCGCCGATACGGGCGAGCAGCTTGGGGCCGCCGAAGCGCCGCGAGCCGCCCGCCGCCAGTACGATCACCCAGGGCCGGAGTATCATCGCCCGCATGCGCAAAGAATACGCGAGCATGCGCCGCCGGCCATTCCTGGCGCCGGTATGGCTCGCGGCGCTGGCCGCGATCGTGCTGCTGGCCCTCGGGGCCTGGCTGCTCTCGGCGGCGTCCACGACCACGGTCTTCGTCATGCGCCACGCGGAGAAAGCCGCGATTCCGGGCGACGACCCGCCATTGTCCCCGGCGGGGGAGAACCGGGCGCTCGCGCTCGCCGAGCAATTCGGCCGCGCACCGAAGGAACTCGGCCTCGACTGCATCATCGTGAGCGAGTTCAGGCGCACGCAGGACACGGTGCGGCCGCTCGCCAACCGGCTCGGCATCCCGGTGATCGTCGTGCCGGCCAAGGAAAGCGCGACCGCCGCCGGCCGCGCCGTAAGCGAGTACCGTGGCGGACGCGTGCTGATCGTCGGCCATTCGAACACGGTGCCTGAGCTGGTCGAGGAACTCTCGGGCCGCGAAGTGCCGGAGATGAGCGAGGCGGAGTACGGCGCGGTCTACGTGGTATCCGTGCCGCGTTTCAGCCGCGCGGCGGTCACGCGTTTCGACCTTCCCTAGCGGCGATCGCGTTCTGCACGAATTGCTGGTGCCGGCCGATCCGCAGGTCGGCCAGGACCGCGTCAACGACCTTGCGTTTCGCGTCCAGCAGGTAGGTGGCGCGCCGCACGCCGATGCCGAGCGGCCCGTCCACGTCGTAAGCGCGGATCACGGCCTTGTCCTCGTCGGACAGCAGCGTGAACGGCAGGGAATGCTGTTCGCGGAAGCGCTTGTGGCTCTCCGGCGACTGCGGGCTGATGCCGACCACCTTGAGGCCCGCCGAGAGGATCTTCGTGTGCAGGTCGCGCAGGTCACAGGCTTCCTTGGTGCAGCCGGGCGTGAAGTCGGCCGGGTAGAAGTAAAGGATCAGGGGGCCGCCATCCTGCAGGTCGCGCAGGCTGCGCCGGCGGCCCTCATGGTCGGGCAATGCGAATTCGGGAGCGGTGTCGCCGGGGGAGAGCATGGGGATACCTCAGGCGCGTGATTCCGGGCCGCGGTAGACGACCTCCATCACGGCGTAATTGGACAGGTGCATGCCGAGGCGGCCGTACACCTGCTGCGCGCGTTCGTTGTGCCGGTCGACGTAGAGCCGGATGCCGCAGATCCTCGAATCCGCGCGCGCCAGCGTCACCAGGTGCTGGAACAGCGCCCGGAACACGCCCTGGCCGCGGGCCTCCGGCAGCACGTAGACGGACTGGATCCAGAGCAGCAGCCCGTTGCGCCAGTCGCTCCACTCGAAGGTGGTCATCAGCTGGCCGACCGGCCGCCCGCCCGCCTCGGCCAGGTAATAGCGCCCGAGCGAAGCGTCCTCGAGCACTGCCCGCACGCCCGGCCCGACCAGTGCCGGGTCCAGCGCCAGGTCCTCGGTTTCGCCCGCCAGGGCCTGGTTGGCCCGCACGATGAACTCGAAATCGGCCTGGGTGGCATCGCGGATCCGCATCAGGCGGCACGGTACACGATGCGCCCGGTGCCGTCTGCGCCGGACGGGCTTGCTTGCTGGCCCGGCGGGGGGTCTTTACAATCCGGCCCCTCGTACGTGGGGCGGTAGCTCAGCTGGGAGAGCGTCGCGTTCGCAATGCGAAGGTCGAGGGTTCGATCCCCTTCCGCTCCACCAATTTCTCTCCTTTCTCCGATTGACAGTCAGCGAACCGCGTCCTAGCGTGAGGATGAGCGTCGCACCGGAGCGACGCGCGTCCCCCAACCCAGTTCGGAGTGTTCCCAGATGGCAGCCAGGAAGAAGGCGAAGAAAGCCGCGAAGCGCAGCAAGCGCCGCGTCGTGAAAGCGAAGCGCAAGGCCGTCCGCAAGGGCGCATCGGCGCGCAAGACCGTACGCAAGGTGGCCCGCAAAGCCGCGCGCGCAGCGCGCAAGACCGTGAAGACGGCGAAGCGCAAGGCGCAGGGCGCGATCAGGACCACGGCGAAGACCGTGCGCGAGGCGACGCGCAAGGTCGAGAAAGTCGCGAGCCAGGCGGTCGGCACCGCGGCCGCGAAGGTCGAGCAGGCGACGACGGCAGTCGAGTCGTCGCTCGCAGAGCCGGCGCCGGCACCCGCCGTAGTACCCGCGCAGGCCGCCTGAGTCCGGTGACGCCTGGAAGTTGCCCGAACGGCCCGCGCGGGCCGGTCCGGGGTAAACTCGCGCGCGCCCGCCCCGGTAGCTCAGTGGATAGAGCGGCCGCCTCCTAAGCGGCAGGTCGTCGGTTCAACTCCGGCCCGGGGCGCCAGCTTCCGCGCGTAACCCGCTGATAGCTCTTCCGTTCCGTACCGGTTTGGTCCGGTATAATTGCGCTGGCAATGAGCCGATCCTTGCGCGAGTTGATCGAGTCCAGCCCCTTCGCCAGCTCGCAAGCGCCATACCTGGAAGACCTCTACGAGCGGTACCTGGATGCCCCGGGTTCGCTGGCTCCCGCCTGGCGCCAGTTCTTTGCGCAGCTGGGCAATGCGGCGACGCGCGACGTCAGGAAGACGCCGGCGCGGCACGCCGGCGCCCGCCCGGCCGGGATCATCGCCGCGGCTGCCGGCAACGACGCCGAAAAACAGTCCGCGGTCTCGCGGCTGATCCAGTTCTACGCCAACCGTGGCCACCTGATCGCGGACATCGACCCGCTTGCGCTGATGCCACGGCCGGTGCCGGACGTGCTCGAGCCCGCCCACGTCGGCCTGACCGACGCCGACATGGACAGCGAGTTCTACACCGGCAGCCGCGCGAGCGGCGTCGACAGGCAGATGAAGCTGCGGGAGATCCTGAGCCAGCTGCGCCACATCTACTGCGGGCGCATCGGCGCCGAGTTCGCGCATGTCTCCAACGGCGACGAGCGCCTGTGGCTGCAGGACCGCTTCCAGGAAGGACGCCTGCAGCAGGCGTTCAGCCGCGAGGAGCGCCTCAACCTGCTTTGGCAGCTTTCGGTCGCCGAAGGGCTCGAGCGCTACCTGCACACCAAGTACGTCGGCCAGAAGCGCTTTTCGCTGGAAGGGGGCGACGCGCTGATCCCGCTGCTCGACGACGTGATCCAGCGGTGCGGCGCGGCTGGCGTCGAGGACATCGTCATCGGCATGGCGCACCGCGGCCGCCTGAACGTCCTGGTCAACGTGCTCGGCAAGGCCCCGTCCATGCTGTTCTCCGAGTTTGAGGGTCATGTGGACCTCGATGAGCTCAAGGGCTCCGGCGACGTCAAGTACCACAAGGGCTTCTCCGCCGACCTGCGCACGCCGGGCGGCAACGTGCACGTGGTGCTGGCGTTCAATCCCTCGCACCTCGAGGTCGTGAACGCGGTGGTCGAGGGCTCGGTGCGCGCGCGCCAGGACCGGCGCGAGCAGGCGGCGGTGGATCGCGTGGTGCCGGTGCTGGTGCACGGCGATGCCGCCTTCGCCGGCCAGGGCGTGGTCATGGAGACGCTGCAGCTGTCGCAGGCACGCGGCTTCGCGACCGGCGGCACGCTGCACGTCGTGATCAACAACCAGGTCGGCTTCACCACCAGCGAGCCGGCGGACGCGCGCTCGACGCTCTATTGCAGCGACGTCGCCAAGATGATCGAGGCGCCGATCTTCCACGTGAATGCGGACGATCCCGAGGCGGTCGTGTCCGCCGCCCGGCTCGCGCTCGACTACCGCATGAAGTTCCACAAGGACGTGGTGATCGACCTGGTCTGCTACCGCCGCCACGGCCACAACGAGGCCGACGAGCCGGCGGCGACCCAGCCGCTCATGTACCAGGCGATCCGCAAGCATCCGACGGCGCGCCAGATCTACGGCAGGCAACTCGAGCAGGACGGCATCCTGGACGAAGGCCAGGCCGCGCAGATGGCGGAGGACTACCGCCGCGGGCTGGACGAGGGCCGGCCGCAGGCGCGCGCCTTCGCGGGCACCTCCGGCAATCGCTACACGGTGGACTGGAGCCGGCACCTGTCGGCCGACTGGTCCGAGGCGCCCGTCACCGGCGTCGCGCCGGAGCGCCTGCAGGCGCTCGCGGCGCAGCTGACGGCGGTGCCCGCCGGTTTCGCGCTGCACCCGCGCGTCGCGCGCATCGTCGAGGACCGCCGGCACATGTACGCGGATGCGGCGCCGCTCGACTGGGGCGCGGCCGAGACGCTCGCCTATGCGACGCTGCTGGCCGACGGTTTCCACGTGCGCCTCTGCGGGCAGGACTCGGCGCGCGGCACGTTCTTCCACCGCCACGCGGTCTGGCACGACCAGGCTTCCGGGCGCACGCACCTGCCGCTCGCCGCGACGGCCGCGGACCGGGCGCGCCTGGCCGTGATCGATTCGGTGCTGTCCGAAGAAGCCGTGCTCGGCTTCGAGTACGGCTATTCGACCACGGATCCCGGGACGCTGGTCATCTGGGAAGGCCAGTTCGGGGACTTTGCGAATGGCGCGCAGGTCATCATCGACCAGTTCATCGCCGCAGGCGAGGCGAAGTGGGGCCGGGTTTCAGGCATCACGCTGTTCCTGCCGCACGGTTACGAGGGGCAGGGCCCCGAGCACAGCTCCGCCCGCCTCGAGCGCTTTCTGCAGCTTTGCGCGGAGTTCAACATCCAGGTCTGCGTGCCCTCGACGCCCGCGCAGATGTTCCACCTGCTGCGGCGGCAGATGCTGCGCGCATTGCGCAAGCCGCTCATCGTCATGACGCCGAAGAGCCTGCTGCGGCACAAGCACTCGTCGTCCACGATGGCAGACCTCGCCGGCGGGCGCTTCCACGCGGTGATCGACGAAGTGGACGCGCTCGACACCGCGGGCGTGCGCCGCCTCGTGCTGTGCAGCGGCAAGGTGTATTACGACCTGCTGGATCGCCGTCACGCGGACCAGGCGACCGACGTGGCGCTGGCGCGCATCGAGCAGCTCTATCCTTTCCCGGCGGACGAGTTCCACACGGTGGTCGCTCGCTACCCGCAGGCGCGGCAGGTCGTCTGGTGCCAGGAGGAGCCGCAGAACCAGGGCGCCTGGTACCAGGTCCGGCACCGGCTGCAGGCGGGGCTGCTGCCCGGCCAGCAGCTGCTCTACGCCGGCCGCGAAGGCGCCGCCGCGCCCGCCACCGGCATCCACGCGCTGCACCAGCGCGAGCAGGAGAATCTGGTCGCGGCGGCACTGTATTCTCCCGACACCGAGACCACGCACCGCGACACGCACCGCCTGACCGTGGCCTCCCGCAGGAAGGGTCCATGAGCACCGAAGTCCGCGTTCCGCAGCTGCCCGAGTCGGTCGCCGACGCGACGCTCGTCACCTGGCACAAGCAGCCGGGCGACGCCGTGGCGCGGGACGAGAATCTGGCCGACCTCGAGACCGACAAGGTCGTGCTCGAGGTCCCGGCGCCGGTCGCGGGCATCCTCAAGTCGCAGGACCGGCCGGCGGGCGCCACGGTCACGAGCGGCGAGCTGCTGGCGGTCATCGAGGCGGCCGCCGGGGCCGCGGCGGCAAAGCCGGCGCCCCGGGCGACGGTGGCGCCGGAGACGAGGGCCGAGGCGCGCAAGCCGACTGAGCCGAAGCCGGCCGCGGGCAAGGTCGAGCCGGCCGGCACCAGGCTTTCGCCCGCCGCGCGCCGCCTGGTCGAGGAGAACAAGCTGGCCGCTGCCGAGATCGCCGGCAGCGGCCGCGATGGCCGGATCACCAAGGGCGACGTGGCGCAGCACCTCGCGGCAGCCCCCGCCGACGCCGGTCGTGTCGACCGGCGCGTGCCGATGACGCGCCTGCGCGCGCGCATCGCCATGCGCCTGGTCGAGGCGCAGTCGACCCAGGCGCTGCTGACGACCTTCAACGAAGTCGACCTGCAGGCGCTGATGGCGCTGCGCGCGAAATACAAGGAGCCTTTCGAGCAGCGCCACGGCGTGCGGCTCGGCTTCATGTCGTTCTTCGTCAAGGCCTGCATCGAGGCGCTCGGCCGCTTCCCGGTGGTCAACGCCTCGGTCGAGGGTTCCGACATCGTCTATCACGAGTACTACGACATCGGCGTCGCGGTCTCCACCGACCGCGGCCTGATCGTGCCGGTGCTGCGCGATGCCGACCGCATGGGCTTCGCCGACATCGAGAAGGCGGTGGCCGGCTTCGCCGAGCGCGCGCGCAGCGGCACGATCACCATCGACGAACTGACCGGCGGCAGCTTCTCGATCACGAACGGCGGCGTGTTCGGCTCGCTGCTGTCCACGCCCATCGTGAATGCGCCGCAAAGCGCGATCCTCGGGATGCACAAGATCCAGCAACGACCGGTGGCGGCGGGCGAACAGGTGGTGGTGCGGCCGATGATGTACCTCGCGCTGACTTACGACCACCGCATCATCGACGGCCGCGAGGCCGTGCAGTTCCTGGTCGCGGTGAAGGAAACGCTCGAGGATCCCGCGCGGCTGCTGCTGCAGGTCTGAAGGAAGCAGAAACATGTCCGATTCGTTCGACGTCATCGTCATCGGCGGCGGGCCGGCCGGATACCCGGCCGCGATCCGCGCCGGCCAGAACAAGCTCACCGTCGCCTGCATCGACGAGTGGAAGAACCGCGACGGCAGCGCTGCCTTCGGCGGCACCTGCCTGAACGCGGGCTGCATCCCGTCGAAGGCGCTGCTGGAGTCCTCCGAGCTCTACCATCGCGCGACGCACGAGTTCGCGGCGCACGGCGTCACCCTGACCGGCGTCGGCTTCGATGTCGCCGCCATGCAGAAGCGCAAGGCCGGCATCGTGCGCGTGAGCACGCAGGGCATTCTCGCGCTATTCAAGGCCGCTGGCGTCACGCCGCTCACCGGCCACGGCAGGCTGCTCGCCGGGCGCAAGGTCGAGTTCACGGGCCATGACGGCAGCAGGCGGACGCTGCAGGCAAAGCACGTGGTGCTGGCCTCGGGTTCCGAGCCGATGCCACTGCGCGGAGTCGCCTTCGACGGCGAGCGCATCGTCGATTCCTGGGGCGCGCTCGATTTCGCAGCAGTGCCGAAGCGGCTCTGCGTCATCGGCGCGGGCGTGATCGGCCTCGAGCTCGGCAGCGTCTGGCGCCGCCTCGGCGCGGAAACGGTGGTGCTGGAGGCGCTCGATGCGCTGCTGCCGGCGGCCGACGGCGCCGTCGCGAAGGAAGCGGCGCGCCACTTCAAGAAGCAGGGCCTCGACATCCGCCTGGGCGCCAAGGTCACGGGCGCCGAGGTCCGCCCCGACGGGGTGCATGTCGGCTATTCGGATGTGAAGGGCGCGCAGACCCTGGTCGTGGACCGGCTGGTGGTCGCGATCGGCCGGCGGCCGTTCACGAAGGAACTGCTCGGCGACGGCACCGGCGTGAAACTCGACGAGCGCGGGTTCATCCAGGTGGACGACCGCTGCCGCACCGGCGCAGAGGGCGTGTGGGCGATCGGCGACTGCGTGCGCGGCCCGATGCTCGCGCACAAGGGCAAGGAGGAGGGCGTGGCGGTCGCGGACATGATCGCCGGCCAGTACGGCCACGTGAACTACCGGACCATCCCGTCGGTCATCTACACCGCACCCGAGATCGCCTGGGTGGGCCAGTCGGAAGAACAGGCGAAAGCGGCGGGGCGCACCATCAAGACGGGCAGCTTCCCGTTCGCCGCCAGCGGCCGCGCGCGGGCGATGGAGGCCGGCGCCGGGTTCTGCAAGATCGTGGCGGATGCCGGCAGCGACGAGATCCTTGGCGTGCACGTGATCGGGCCGATGGCGGGCGAGCTCATCGCCGAAGCCGTGCTGGCCATGGAGTATTCCGCGAGCAGCGAAGACCTGCAGCGCACCATCCACGCGCACCCGACGCTCTCCGAGGCCCTGCACGAAGCCGCCCTCGCCGCCGACAAGCGCGCCATCGACATCCCCAACCGCTGATAAAGGGGACGCATCCCATTTATCTTGAGATAAATGGGATGCGTCCCCTTTATGAACGGCGGCGGGCGCTGATGACGCCCGGCAGCGCCGCAAGGCGCGACAGCAGCCGCGTCAACTCCTCGAGGCCGGCGACCGAGACGCGCAACGTCAGGTCGGCGCTGCCCTGGCCGGGGTCGCCGCGCGAGGCCAGCCGCTCGATGTTGATCTTCTCGTCCGCGACCAGCGTCGTGACATCGCGCAGCAGCGCCTTGCGGTCCATCGCGTGGATCTGGATCTCGACCGGGAAACGACGGTCCGCCGGCTTGCCCCAGCCCACCTGCAGCAGCCGTTCCGGCGCCCGCGTCGCGAGGCGCGCGAGGTTGCGGCAGCCGGCGCGGTGAATGGTGACGCCGCGCCCAACCGTCACATAGCCGGTGATCGCCTCGGGCGGCACCGGATTGCAGCAGCGCGCATAGGTTGACATCAGGTCGCCGACGCCCTCGACCTGCACCGCGCCCGCGGGCCCGCGCGGCGCCGCCCCGATGGGCGGCAGTTCGGAGGGCGCCGGCAACGCGGCGCGCGCCCGGGTGCGGCGCTGGATCGCGGCCGAAAGCTGCGCCGTCGTCAGGTCGCCCGCGCCCAGCGCAAGATAGAGCGCATCCGCGCCGGTCACGCCGAACTCCCCGATCAGTTCCGAGACCAGGGCCTGCGGGCCGCCATGGCGCGCCAGCTCACGCTCGAATATGTCGCGGCCCTCGGCCAGGTTCTGTCCCGCATCGCGCTTCTTGAACCAGGCGCGCACCTTGGCGCGGCTCCTGGGCGATGCCAGGAATCCTTCCTGTTCGATCAGCCAGTCGCGGCTCGGCTGGGCCTGCTTGCCGCCGATGATCTCGATGACCTCGCCATTCGCGAGCTGGTGGTTCAGCGGCACGATGCGCCCGTTCACGCGCGCGCCGCGGCAGCGATGGCCGAGGTCGGTGTGCACGTGATAGGCGAAATCGATGGGCGTCGCGCCCGCCGGCAGGTCCACGACCTCGCCCTTGGGCGTCAGCGCATAGACGCGGTCCTCGAACAGGTCGGCGCGCACGCGCGTCAGGAAGTCGCTGTCGCTCTCGGCCTCGGCCGCCGGCACCAGCAGCTCGCGCAGCCACTCGATCTTGCGGTCGTAGGCTGCGTCTTTCGCCGCGCCCTCCTTGTAGCGCCAGTGCGCGGCGACCCCGAGCTCCGCGTGCTCGTGCATGTCGCGCGTGCGGATCTGGATCTCGAGCGGCGCCGCGCCCGGCCCGATCACGGCGGTGTGCAGCGAGCGGTAGAGGTTGTCCTTGGGAGTGGCGATGTAGTCGTCAAATTCGCCCGGGATGTAGGGCCAGCAGCCGTGCACGACGCCGAGTGCGGCGTAGCAATCCGCGACGCTCGCGGTGATCACGCGGATCGCGCGCACGTCCAGCACCTGGTCGAAGGCCAGGCCCTTCCGGTTCATCTTGCGCCAGATGCTGTAGATGTGCTTCGGCCTGCCGACGACCTCGGCGCGGACGCCCGCCCTCGCAAGCTCGGCCGACACCTCGGCGATCGCGGCCTCGATCCAGCGCTCGCGGTCCGCGCGGGTTTCGTTGAGCTGGCTGGCGATCTGGCGGTAGCTCGCCGGCTCCAGCCACCGGAACGCGAGGTCCTCGAGCTCCCACTTCAGCTGCCAGATGCCGAGCCGGTTGGCGAGCGGAGCGTAGATCTCGCGCGTCTCCCAGGCGAGCTGCAGGCGCGCGGATTCCTCGAAGTCGCGCGCATGACGCATGCGCCGCAGCTGGTAGGCGAGGCGCACGAGCACCAGCCGCGGGTCGGTGACGACCGCGAGCAGCATGCGCCGCAGCGCGTCGGCCTGCGCGCCGGAGAGGGCCTTGTCCGGCGACCACTGCGTCCCGGTCCGGAACTCGCCGAGCCGGCCGAGCTCGACCGCGAAATCCGCCGCCGCCTGGCCGAAAGCCGACGCGGCCGCCGGGACTTCCAGCAGCCGCCGCTCGAGCAGCGGCTGCAGCAACGCGCCGGCGACGATCACGCGCTCGGCATCGAGCGCCGCGACGATCCCGGCGGTCTCGGCGCCTTGCTCCTCGGCCTGCTGCCAGCCGTCCGCGCCCGACGACAGCGTCGCGAGCGTCGCGCGCATGTCGGCGAGCACGCCGCCGCCCGCAGCCGCCGTCGTGGTCGTCGTCTTCATGGCGAGCCGTTATCATAGCTCGCATGGTGCGCATCCTCGGCCTCGATCCCGGCTCTCGGGTCACGGGCTACGGCGTCGTGGACGCCAGCCACAACGGCGTCCGCTACGTTGCGAGCGGCTGTATCCGGGTCGGGGAGGGCGCCATGGCCGGCCGGCTGCTCGACATCCACCGCCACGTGACCGAGCTGGTGGCCACCTACGGGCCCCGCGAGGTCGCCATCGAGCGCGTGTTCGTGCACAAGAACCCCGACAGCGCGCTGAAGCTGGGGCAGGCGCGCGGCGCCGCGCTGTGCGGCGCCTGTCACGCGGGCGCGCAGGTCTTCGAATACGCGCCGCGCGCGGTCAAGCAGTCGGTCACCGGCACCGGCGCGGCCGCCAAGGGCCAGGTCCAGCACATGATCAAGGCGCTGCTGTCGCTGCAGGGCCGCCTCGCGGCGGATGCCGCCGATGCGCTCGCGATCGCGCTGTGCCACGCCCACCACCGCAATGGCGCGGCGCTGCGGCGGGCGGGAGCCGCGCGGTGATCGGCCGCCTGCGCGGGAAGCTGGTGCGGAAGCTGCCGCCGGCGCTGATCGTGGACGTCGGCGGCGTCGGCTACGAGCTGGAAGCGCCGATGTCCACCTTCTATCGCCTGCCGGAGATCGGCAGCGAGGTCGAGCTGCACACGCACCTGGTCGTGCGCGAGGACGCGCACCTGCTATACGGCTTCGCCACCGAGGAGGAGCGGCGGCTGTTCCGCGACCTGCTGCGGGTCACGGGCATCGGCCCGAAGATCGGACTCGCGCTGCTGTCCGGGATCGACGTCCATACCTTCCTGGCCTGCGTCGAGGCGCAGGACGTGGACGCGCTCACGCGCATCCCCGGCATCGGCCGCAAGACCGCCGAAAGGCTGCTGGTCGAGATGCGCGACCGCATCCGCGCGCTCGGCGGATTGCCGGCCGCCGGCAAGCGCCTGGACGGCCCGGCGGGCGCCCAGGCGGAAGCGCACGCCGCACTGGTCGCGCTCGGGTACCGGCCGGTCGAGGCGACCCGCCTGCTGAAGTCCGTGGACGGCGAGGACGCGGGCACCGAGGAGCTGATCCGCCGCGCGCTGCAGGCGGCGGCGCGGTAGGATCGGGCCATGATCGAGCAGGATCGGGTGACGGCTGCGACCGCCACGCGCGAGGACGAAGTCCTCGCGCAGACCGTGCGCCCGAAGACGCTCGCCGACTACATCGGCCAGGCGCCGGTCAAGCAGCAGATGGGCATCTTCATCGAGGCGGCCCGCCGCCGCGGCGAGGCGCTCGACCACGTGCTCATCTTCGGACCGCCCGGCCTCGGCAAGACCACGCTCGCGCACGTCGTCGCGCACGAGCTGGGCGTCGGCCTGCGCCAGACCTCGGGCCCGGTGCTCGAACGCCCCGGCGACCTCGCGGCGATCCTGACCAACCTGCAGCCGCGCGACGTGCTGTTCGTGGACGAGATCCACCGGCTGAGCCCGGTGGTGGAGGAAATCCTCTATCCCGCGCTGGAGGATTACCAGCTCGACATCCTGATCGGCGAAGGCCCGGCGGCGCGCTCGATCAAGCTCGACCTGCCGCCGTTCACCCTGGTGGGCGCGACCACGCGGGCGGGGCTCCTGACCTCGCCGCTGCGCGACCGCTTCGGCATCGTGCAGCGCCTGGACTTCTATTCGCAGGACGAGCTCCGGCGCATCGTCGTGCGCGCCGCCGGCATCCTGGGCCTGGAGGTGGACGCGGCGGGCGCGCAGGGCCTGGCGGAGCGCTCGCGCGGCACGCCGCGCATCGCCAACCGGCTGCTACGGCGCGTGCGCGACTTCGCCGAGGTGCGCGCGGCCGGGCGCATCGACGCCGCGGTCGCCGCGGCTGCGCTCGACATGCTCGAAGTGGACCGCGAGGGCTTCGACCTGCTCGACCGCAGGCTGCTTCTGACCATCATCGAGAAATTCGGCGGCGGGCCGGTCGGCATCGACAGCCTGGCGGCCACGCTCGGCGAGGAGCGCGACACGCTCGAGGACGTGGTCGAGCCGTTCCTGATCCAGCAGGGCTTCCTGCTGCGCTCCGCGCGCGGGCGCGTCGCCACCCAGGCGGCGTGGCGGCACTTCGGGCTCGCGCCTCCCGCGGCCGATCCCGCCGGCGGCAGCCTGCCGCTGTTCCGCGGCTAGGCCGCACGCGGTGGCGTCGTTCGCGATACCGGTGCGGGTCTACTGGGAGGACACGGACGCGGGCGGCGTCGTGTACTACGCGAACTACCTGCGCTTCATGGAGCGCGCGCGCAGTGACTGGCTGCGCTCGCTGGGCGTGGACCAGGCCGCGCTGCTGCGCGATGAACGACGGCAATTCGTCGTGGTCGAAGCGCAGGTCCGCTACCACAAGGCGGCGCGCCACGACGACCTGCTGTGGGTCTCGGTCGAGCTCGAGGAGACGCGCGGGGCCTCGGTCGTGCTGGCGCAGGAGATCCGCCGCGGCGACGCCGGCGGCGAGCTGCTGGTGAGCGGCACGATCCGCGCCGCCTGCGTAGACACGGACAGCCTGCGGCCCCGGCCGCTGCCCGCGGCGCTCGCCGCGTCAGGTTGAGGATCATCGCGTGACGGAATCCCACTCCCTCGTCCAGCTCCTGCTGCAGGCCGGCCCGGTGGTGCAGGGGATCATCGCCCTGCTGCTGCTCGCCTCGCTGGTGTCGTGGACGATCATCTTCCGCAAGCGCCGCCTGCTGCGTGAGGCGCTGGTCGAGGCCAACCGGTTCGAAGGCGCGTTCTGGTCCGGCGGCGACCTCGGCAAGCTGTACCGCGCCATCGAGGCGCGCGGCGAATCGGCGGTCGGCATGGAGGGGATCTTCGAGGCCGGCTTCGGCGAATTCTCGCGCTTGCGCGCCCAGGCCGGCGGTACGGGGACGGAACTGCTGGAAGGCGTGCGCCGCGCCATGCGCGTGGCGCAACTGCGCGAGATCGACCGGCTCGAGGAGAGCCTCGCAACGCTCGCGACCGTCGGCTCGACCAGCCCCTATGTCGGCCTGTTCGGCACGGTCTGGGGGATCATGGGTGCCTTCCAGGGACTCGGCAACGTGCAGCAGGCGACGCTTGCGATGGTCGCGCCGGGCATCGCCGAGGCGTTGATCGCGACCGCCGCGGGCCTGTTCGCCGCGATTCCGGCGGTGGTCGCCTACAACCGCTATGCCGACAAGGTGAACCGGCTGGAACTGCGTTACGACGCCTTCATGGACGAGTTCTCGACCTTGCTGCAGCGGCACGCCGCGCCGAGGACTCCCTGAGATGACCGGCAACGCCCGCAAGCGCCGCCTGATGGGCGAGATCAACGTGGTGCCGTACATCGACGTGATGCTGGTGCTGCTCATCATCTTCATGATCACGGCCCCGCTGCTGACGCAGGGGGTGCAGGTCGAGCTGCCCGACGCTGACGCAAAGCCCATCGATCCCGATCTGCTCAAGGACCGCGAGCCGCTGGTGCTGTCGGTGGATCGCGACGGTCGCTACTACCTCAACGTCGGCGGGGACGAGGATGCTGCGATCGACGAGGCGGAAGTCGCGCGCCGCGCCGGCGCGGTGCTGGAACGCGACGCCGCCGTGCCGGTCCTGGTTAAGGCGGACGAGCGGGTGCCTTACGGCAGCGTGGTGCGCGGCATGGTCCTGCTGCAGCGGGCCGGCGCAACCAAAATAGGGTTCCTGACCGATCCGAAGGCGATGCGCGCACTCGAGGAACTCGAGCGCCGCCGATGAGCGCCGCAGCGGCCAGGCCGGTATTCGCGCCCGCAGCCTGGTCGGTCGCGCTGCATCTCGCGATCGCCGGGCTCTTGTTCGTCGGGCTCACATTGCCCGAGCCGGAGGACGCCCTGGAGATACTGCCGATCGACGCCGTCGTCGTGGACCAGGCGGTGATCCAGGCCGCCAGCCGCCAGCGCCGCGAGACCGAGCGGCGGCAGGCGGAGGAGCGGCGCCGCGAGCAGGCGGAAGCGCAGGCGCGGCGCGAGGACGCCGAGCGTCTTGAGCAGGCGCAGGCAGAGCGCCGCGCCGAGGAACAGCGCCGGCTCGAGGCGGAGCAGGCGGTGCAGGCGAAGGCACGCGCCGACGCCGAGGCGAAGCGCAAGGCCGAGCAGCAGGCGCAGGCGAAAGCCGCCGCGGAGAATAGGCGTGCGGCGGAGGAGACCCGCCAGCGCAGCGAGCGCGAGGCGGACCTGCGCGCGCGGCTTGCCGAGGAAGAGCAGCGAACCGGGGCTGCGTTTCAGGGTCTCAAGGCGCAATGGATCCGGGCGATCCAGGCGCATGTCGAACAGCGCTGGTTCGAGCCGCCCGGCATCGGGCAAGGAGCGAGTTGCACCGTGCACGTGATGCAGATTCCCGGCGGCGAAGTGGTCGGCATGCGCTTCGGCGCCTGCAATGGCGGCGAGGCCATGCGCCGTTCGATCGAGACCGCGGTGAAGAACGCCTCGCCGCTGCCGGCGCCGGCGGAGCCCGGCCTGTTCGAACGCGAGGTGCGCCTCGTCTTCACGCCAAGGGAGCCCCGGTGATGCGGCCTGCGCACTGGCTGCCCGTCCTGCTCCTGGCATGCGCCGTCCCGCGCGCCGAGGCGCAACTGACCGTGCAGATCCTGCGCGGCATGGCGGAATCGGTGCCGATCGCGGTGGTGCCGCTGGGCTGGGACGCGCCGGGGGCCGCGCCCTACGACGTCGCGGCGACCGTGCACGCCGACCTCGAGCGCAGCGGCCGCTTCCGGACCCTGCCGCGCAGCCAGATGCTGGAGCTTCCGCACGAGGCAGCGGCCGTCGACGCCGCCGACTGGCGCATGCTCAAGGTGGATTACGTCGTGGTCGGCCGGCTGTCTTCCCTTCCCGACGGGCGCTTCGAACTGCGCTACGAACTGGTGCAGGTGGCGACCGGCGAGCGGCTGCTGGGCGCGACGCTGCCGGTCGACCGCGCCGCGCTCAAGCTCGCCAGCCATCGCGTGTCGGACGCGGTCTATGAGCGCATCCTCGGCGTGCGCGGCGCCTTCGCCACGCGCATCGCCTACGTGGCGGTGGATGGGCCCGCCGGCGCGCGCGGTTACCGGCTCGTGGTCGCGGACGCGGACGGCGCCAACGAGCGCGTCGTGTTCGCCTCCCCGCAGCCGATCCTGTCGCCGGCGTGGTCGCCCGACGGCCGCACGCTGGCCTACGTCTCCTTCCACAGCGGACTGCCGGCGATCTATCTGCAGGAACTGCGGACCGGCGAGCAGACCCGGGTGTCGGCCTACTCCGGAATCAATGGCGCCCCCGGCTTCTCGCCGGACGGCAGCCAGCTGGCGCTCGCGCTGTCGCGGCGCGACGGCAACGTGGACATCTACCTGCTGACGCTGGCGACCAGGGAATTGCGCCGGCTCACTGACGATCCCGCGATCGATACCGAGCCCGCCTGGGCGCCGGACGGGCGTTCGCTGTACTTCACGTCGGACCGGGCGGGGGCGCCGCAGGTCTACCGCCTCGGCCTCGCCCAGGGCGAGCGGCCGCGGCGCATCACCTTCGAGGGCAGCTACAACGCGCGGCCACGGGTCTCGCCGGACGGGCGCGAACTCGCGGTTGTCACTCAGGACCGCGGCGCTTTCCGGATCGCGGCCGTGGACGCGGAGCGCGGGACGCTGCGCGTGCTCTCGGGCGGCCGGCTCGACGAGTCGCCGTCCTGGTCGCCGAATGGCGCGGACATCATCTATGCCACGCGCGAAGGCGGGCGCGGCGTGCTCGCGGTCGTCTCCGGCGACGGCCGCGTCCAGCAACAGCTCGCGGCCAGTGCCGGCGAGGTGCGCGAACCCGCGTGGTCGCCATTCCCGAGATGAACGGCCGTGACGCGGCGCGGTCCCTTGTGTTACTTAGTCTCCGGCCCGCCGCAGGGCCGGTCGCGAACAGAGGAGTACGAACGATGCGGTTGCTGCCTGCCTTGCTGATCGTCGCCGTCGCCGCCGGGCTTGCCGGCTGTCCCAAGAAGCCGACGACCGTGCCTGAATCCGGGACCGGGACGCAGACTGCGCCGCAGGACGGTGCGACCGCCGGCGCGGGCGCAGGACAGGTGGGAGAGGCGCGCGAGCTGCCGTCCGAGGGCGCCGCGATCGGCGCTGCCCCCGCGGGCGTTGCGACCGTCATTTACTTCGACTTCGATCGCAGCGACATCCGGCCCGAATTCACGGGCCTGATCAACGCGCACGCAAGGCACCTGGCGGGCGCCGCCGGCACGCGCGTGCGCCTCGAGGGCCACACCGACGAGCGCGGCTCCCGCGAGTACAACATCGCGCTCGGCGAGCGCCGCGCCCAGGCGGTGCGGCGCGCGCTCATGCTGCAGGGCGCCGGCGACGTCCAGCTGACGACGGTCAGCTATGGCGAGGAGCGCGCGGCGGCCGAGGGCAGCGACGAGGCGGCCTACGAGAAGAACCGCCGCGTCGAGATCGTCTACGGCCAGTAACCGCATGAACGGACGCCGGATCGGACCGCCCCTGTTCGCGGTGGTCGCGGCGATGGTCGCGGCGCCCGCCCTCGCGCAATCACGGGGAGAGCGCATCGAGTCGCTGGAGTCGCGGGTCGGTGCGCTCGAGCGCCAGCTCGAGAGCCAGGCGCTGCTCGAGATGGCGCGCCAGCTGGAGTCCCAGGACGCGGAACTACGCCGCCTGCGCGGCGAGGTCGAACGGCTGCAGCACGAACTGGAACGCAGCCGGTCCCAGCAGCGCGACCAGTACGTGGACCTCGACACGCGCCTGCGCGCCGCCGAGGCGGCGCTCGCCGCCGCGCAATCCGGGCTGCCCGCGGCCGGCCCGGAGGCGGAATACCAGACGGCCTTCAACCTGCTGAAGGACGGCAAGTACCCGGAAGCGACCACGGCCCTCAACGAGTTCATCGCCCGGCACCGCGACCACGAGCTCGCCTCGAACGCGCTCTACTGGCTCGGCGAGGCGCATTACGTGCAGCGCAACTTCCAGGCGGCGCTCGCGGCCTTCGACGGCGTGCTGAAGGACTACCCGGGCGCGCGCAAGACGCCGGACGCGCTGCTGAAGGCCGGCTACTGCCAGTACGAGCTCAAGCGCTTCGATGCGGCCCGCGCGGCGCTGGCACGCGTCGCGCAGGAATTCCCGGAGTCCCCGGCCGCCGCGGAGGCCACGACGCGCCTCGAGCGGATGCGGTCCGAGGGGCACTGAGGGAGGGGTTGATGTCCGCTGACGCCGCCGCAGTGCCCGCCGCGGCGCGACTCAGGATCACCGAGACGTTCCTCTCGCTGCAGGGCGAGGCGGACGCGACCGGCTGGCCGACGTTCTTCATCCGCCTGACGGGCTGCCCGCTGCGCTGCCGCTACTGCGACACCGCCTATGCCTTCGAGGGCGGCGAGTGGAGGGGCCTCGCCGCGCTCGTAGACGAAGCGCGCGCCTCGGGCGCGCGCCACGCCTGCGTCACGGGCGGCGAGCCGCTCGCGCAGAAGCAGTGCGGCACGCTGCTCACGGCCCTTTGCGATGCCGGCTTCTCGGTCTCGCTCGAAACCAGCGGCGCGATCGACGCCAGCGGCGTGGACCCGCGCGTCGTGCGCGTCATCGACGTCAAGACCCCGGGATCCGGCGAATCGGCCCGCAACCTCGACCTTTTGCAGCAGCGGCTGCGCCCCACGGACCAGCTCAAGTTCGTGATCTGCGACCGCGCCGATTACGAGTGGGCCCGCGACCGGGTCCGCCGCGAGCGCCTCGACGCGGGTTGCCCGGTGCTGTTCTCGCCGTCGTGGCAGCAGCTCCCGGCAAGCGACCTGGCCGAATGGATCCTCGCGGACCGCCTGCCGGTGCGCTTCCAGCTGCAATTGCACAAAGTCCTCTGGGGAGACGTTCCTGGGCGCTGAATCGCAGTCCTCGGCGCCGCCGCACGCGGTGGTGCTGGTCTCGGGCGGCCTCGATTCGGCGACCACGCTCGCCATCGCGCACGCCGACGGATTCCTTTGCCATGCGCTGTCCTTCGATTACGGACAGCGGCACCGCGTCGAACTCGAGGCAGCGCGGCGCGTAGCGGCGGCGCAGGGCGCCGCCGCGCACCGGATCCTGCCGATGCCGCTCGGCGAGCTCGGTCACTCAGCACTGACTGATCCGACCATCGCGGTGCCGGAGCAGCCTGGGGAGGGCATCCCGGTCACCTACGTGCCTGCGCGCAACACGGTGTTCCTCGCCTGCGCGCTCGGCTACGCGGAGGTGATCGGTGCCTGCGACATCTACATCGGCGTGAATGCCGTGGACTATTCGGGCTACCCGGATTGCCGGCCGGAGTTCATCGCCGCCTTCGAGAAGGTCGCGAACCTCGCCACCAAGGCCGCGGTCGAGGGCCGCCCGATGCGCGTCCGGGCGCCGCTGATCGATTGGTCGAAGGCCGATATCATCCGCCGGGGCGTCGCGCTTGGCGTGGACTACTCGATCACCGTCTCCTGCTATCAGCCGGACGAACTGGGGCGCGCCTGCGGCCGCTGCGATTCCTGCCGCCTGCGCCGCGCCGGCTTCGAGCACGCGGGCATCGCCGACCCCACCCGCTATCGCTGAGCGGGCCCGCGCCCTATCCGCCGAGCAATGCCCGCAACGGGCCCAGCGGGTCGTGCGAGCGCGCGATGGCGATCATGGCGCCGAAGGCGAGGAGTGCGCCGGCGAGGCAGGCGAGCTGGCGTGGGCTGCCCGCCTTGCTCCGCAGCGCCAGGAATCCAAGGATGACGTACACGGGCAGCAGCGCCAGCTTGGCGTACAGCCAGCCGCTCACGAATGTCGCGGCCGGCAAGACCGCCACCAGCGCCAGGGCGGACAGCAGCAGCAGGGTATCCACCGCGTAGCTCAGGTACCGCGGCAGCGGCATCAGCGCCAGCGTGCCGAGGCCGGCGCGGGCCAGCAGGCCGCGCAGCAGGAACAGCGACCCGCTCACGATGACGGCGGAAATGTGCAGGACGCGCAGCTGCGGGTAGAACTCGATCATCGCCGGGCAATCCTAATCGGTTATGATGCGCGCCGCCGCAACGGGCCGTTAGCTCAGTGGTAGAGCATCTGGCTTTTAACCAGTTGGTCGGTGGTTCGATCCCACCACGGCCCACCAATCAGAACGCCTGCCGTTCCCCGGAACTCTCGAGCGCGCGCGCCAGGAAGCGCCGGATCGCGGGCTCGGCATCCTCGGCCGTCATCAGCTTCTGCTGCTCCATGAGCCGGGCCATGTCGCGGATCGTGCGCTCGCCGTCGATCATCGCCAGCAGGAAGGCGTAGACCCGGGTCGAGAGTGCCTGCGCGCGGAACTGCGCGAGCTGCGGCACGGGCTGGTCGCTGCGGCGCAGCCACTCCGGGAGCTGCCGGCCGCGCGCGGGCGCCGTCACGTCGCGCTCCTTGTGCGTGCAGAAGGTAATGACCGTTTCCTGGCGCGCGTGCCGGCTCGCCGGCGAGGACAGGTATGGCACCCGCGCCTCCGTCACGCGCGCCTGCGAGAAGCCCGCCGCCGGCAGCATCTCGAGCAGCTCCTCGAGCGAAACCGCCTCGGCCGGGTCAGCGTCCGCGAATGCGAGCGAGCCGTGGTTGATCCAGAAGCCCGTCGGCGCCAGCAGCGCGTTGATCCGCTGCAGCTGCCGCTGTATCGGCTCGCCGAGCACGTCGATCAGCCAGGGCGTCAGCACCAGGTCGAAGCTCCCCGGCAGGAATGGCGGCGCGGTCGCGTCGCCGAGCACGAACTCGAGGCCGGGCGGCGCCGGCGCCGGCGCCGCGAGCCGGCGCAGCAGCGCATGATCGGCGATTGTGCGCGGCGCGATCGGGAACTCGTAGAGCTCGAGCGGCCGGCCACCGGCGACGCACGCCGCGGCCAGCGCGAACAACGGATTGAAGTCGAGCGCCACGGTGAGCGACGGCGCGAGCGCCCGATGCAGGTCATAGGCGAGCCGGCCCGCGCCCGCGCCCAGCACCAGCACGCGTCGCGGGCGGGCGCCGTCGGGCAGCGCGCCGGTCACCGCCGCGAGGCTGGCGTCGTTTTCCGCGTCCCCCCAGCACCAGTCGCGGTGCAGGTTCGTGTAGTAGCTGGAAAGACCCTGGCTCAGCGGCAGTTCGGTCCCGAGCGCGACGTGCACCGAATGCGCCTCCTGGCGCCGCTCCAGCCCGAGCGGCCGCATCAGCTCGCGCAGCCGCGCGGCCTGGTCATCGTACGCCGCGGCCACGCTTTCGAGGCGCCGCCGCGTGAGGCTGCCGGGCGGAGCGCGCTCGCAGGCCGCGCGTTGCCGTGCGGCCTCGGCGGCATAGTGCGTCAGCAGGTGGTGCAGGCGTCCGCGCCACTCGACCAGCGCCGCGCGCGGCTCGGGCATCAGCCACGGTATTCCCGCCAGCGACGGATAGTCGACGCGACAGGCGAGGCAGGCGTCGCCGGTCAATCCGCTACCACACGCCGGGCAGGCGAGCAACCGCGCGACGGGCGATCGAGCACTCATGCGCACATGATGCCGCATCCTGCAACGAGTGGCTGACTCGTGACGCGCCGTCTATATTCTGCGCATGGCACCGCGACCCACGAACCGCACGTACGAAATCGCCGAGCGCGGCGGGCCGGGCGGCCGCCTGGTGCTGGCGTGCGCCGGCCAGGGAGGCGCGTGCAAGATCGTGATTTCAGGCTACGACGGTCCGCAACTTCCCGGGCGACTCACCGACGCCGCGATCGAAGCCCGCGCGACGGGTACCAGCACACGTGACCGCTGGCGCCTCCACAGCCGTGAGGGCAGCTTCGATTTCGGCGCACGCGCCGTCGACGTGATCGAGGAGCGACCCGCGCTCTACGAGCCCATGCACCGCCGGTTCGCGCTTTCGGGCATGGACCGGGTCGCGGTCAGGGTCCTGCTCTGGATGCTGCGGTTGCCGGGTGGCGCGCGCCTGTTGCGGCGCTGGCACGCCCACCGCTCGCCATGACCCCCGAGAACCTCGTCGTCCAGGTCGTGGTCGGCGTGATGCTGCTGGCGCTGGTCGTCTACGGCCTGCTGCTCGGCTACCGCCGCTGGCGCCTGCACCTCGCCCGGCGCAAGCTCGTGCGCGCGTTCGAGGCGGCCTCGGCGGCGCTGCTGCGCGACGTGCTGGTGCCGGACGGCAGCGGCGGCCACCTGCACGTGGACTTCCTGCTGCTGACCGGGCGCGGGATCCTGATCGTGGACTTCCGCGACGTCGAGGGCGTCGTGTTCGGCGGCGAGCACATGCGCGAGTGGGCGGTCATGAACGGCCACCGCCGCACCACTTTCCTGAATCCGCTGGAAGCGCTGTACGACCGCGTCGCGGCCGTGCGGGCGCTCGCGGGCGACGTGCCGGTGGACGGGCGCATCGTATTCACCGAGCGGGCGCAATTCCCGAAAGGCCGGCCCCCGCGCGTGCTGCGCCTCGCTTCGCTGGAAGCGGAATACCCGGCGCCGGAACCCGGCTCCGCGGCCCATCCGGCGGAGCGCTATCGCCAGGCCTGGGACGAGCTCGTCGCCCAGACCGAGGCGAGCCCGCTCGGCCGCCGCTGAGAGCGGGCGGAGGGCTCAGCCCTTGGTCCGCGCGCAGTGATCCTCGAGCACCTTGGCGACGCAGACCGTCACGTCCTGCGCGCAGGGAAGGTGCAGGAACTCGTTCGGCCCATGCGCGTTGGCGTGCGGGCCAAGCACGCCCGTGACCAGGAACTGCGTATCCGGGAAGCGCTCCCCCAGCATGCCGATGAAGGGAATGCTGCCGCCGGTACCCTTGTACATCGCATCGCCGCCGAAAGTCGCGCGCGAGCCTTCGTGCATGGACCGCTCCAGCCAGGCCGCGACCGGCTGCGCATCCCAGCCGGCGAGCGACGAGCCGATGTCGAACTCGACGCGGGCGCCGTAGGGCGGATCGGCTTCGAGCGCGCGCTTGACCGCGGCGGCCGCCACCGCGGCGTCCGCCGTCGGCGGCAGGCGGAATGACAGCTTGAGTTCGAGCCGCGGCAGCAGCACGTTGCCGGCGTTCTCCAGAGCCGGCAGGCCAGCGGCGCCGGTCACGGCGAGCGTCGGCTTCCAGGTGTTGTTGAGCGCGAGTTCCAGCGGAGAGTCCGAGAGCGCGCGCACGCCCGGCGCGAATGGCAGCTTGTCCGAAATCCCCGTGCCCAGCACCTCGGTCATCGCCCGCGCCTGCGCGATCCGCGCCGCGGGAATCGGGACCATCAGCTCGTCCAGCAGCAGGTCGCCGGTGACCTGGTCCTCGACGCGGGCCAGCAGCGTGCGCACGATCCGGAACGCGGACGGCGCGATGCCGGTGGCCGCGCCCGAATGCACACCCTCGGTCAGCACCTCGACCGAGAGGTTGCCGACCAGGTTGCCGCGCAGCGAGGTCGTGCACCAGAGCTGGTCGTAGTTGCCGCATTCCGCATCGAGGCAGACCACGAGGCTCGGCGTGCCGATGCGCGACGCCAGCGCATCCACGTAATGGGGCAGGTCGTAGCTGCCGCTTTCCTCGCAGGCCTCGATCAGCACGACGCAGCGCGCGTGCGGAATGTCCTGCTCCTGGAGCAGGCGGATCGCCGTCAGCGAGGAGAAGATGGCGTAGCCGTCGTCGGCGCCGCCGCGGCCGTAGAGCTTGCCGTCGCGCAGCACCGGCTCCCAGGGCGAGAGCCCGGGCGCCCAGCCGGTAAACTCCGGTTGCTTGTCCATGTGCCCGTAGAGCAGCACGGTGTCGCCGCCCGCGCCCGGTACCTCGCAGAACAGCACCGGCGTGCGCCCGGGCGCCCGCACGATTTCCACCTTCAGGCCCCGGATCGGCTGCTCGCGGCACCAGGCCGCCATCAATTCGGCCGCGCGGTCCATGTAACCATGCTGCTGCCATTCGGCATCGAACAGCGGCGACTTGTTCGGGATGCGGATGTACTCGCAGAGCTTCGGGACGATGGACTCGTCGAAGATGCTCGCGGTGCGCGCTCGGGCACGATTGAAATCCACGTTATATCCTCTATATCAATAAGTTAGAATCGTTATCTAACGTCAATTGGAATAGCCGGCAGGCGTTCGCCGTGGTGCAGGCCGCCACCGCTTCCGGCGTCTGGCCACGGCAGCGCGCCGTCTCCTGCAACACCAGCGGAAGATACATCGGCTCGTTGCGGCGGTGTGCGGGCTTTGGCGCGAGCGTCCGCGGCAGCAGGTATGGGGCGTCGGTCTCGATCATGAGGCGGTCATCGGGAATGCGCGGCACGGCCTCGCGCAGCGCCTGGCCGCGGCGCTCGTCGCAGATCCAGCCGGTCACGCCCAGCGAAAGTCCGAGCGCCAGGCAATCCTCCGCCTCCGCCGGCCCGCCGGTGAAGCAGTGCAGCACGGCGCGCGTCGCGGGACCCGGGTGCTCGCGCAGCATCGCGAGGAAGTCGGCGTGGGCATCGCGTTGGTGCAGGAACAGCGGGCATCCCCGTTCGGCGGCGAGCCGCAGCTGCAGCGCGAACGCGCGGCGCTGGTCCGCCGGCGGCGAGAAGTTGCGGAAGTAGTCGAGGCCGCATTCGCCGGCCGCCACCGTCATCGGGTCTGCGAGCAGGGCGGCGAGCGCCGGCAACCCTGCCTCGGTCAATCCCGAGGCATGGTGCGGGTGCACGCCCGCGGTGGCGCGCAGCCGTTCCGGCCACTGGCGGCACAGCGCGAGCGCGCGCTCGCTGTCGGCCACCGTGCTGCCGGTGACGACCATGGCGGCGACGCCGGCCTCGACGGCGCGGCCGATGACCGTGGCGCGATCCCGGTCGAAACTGTCGTGGGCGAGGTTCGCGCCGATGTCGATCAGCACGGGCAGCATGCGCCGTGGCGCGTTCAGGCCGCGCGCAACGCGGTGGTCACCGGCAGCCGCGCCGCACGCAGCGCCGGCAGCAGCCCGCCGATCATGCCGATCACGAGCGCGATGATGAGCCCGCGCTGCACAAGTTCCGGCGTCACGGTGAACCGGAACACCACCTGGGTGAAGTTCGCGCCCAGGGTCGAGACCGCCATGTTGTTGAACAGCAGCCAGGCGAGCAGGGCACCGACGATTCCGCCCGCGAGCGCCAGCAGCAGCGATTCGACCATCACCGACAGCACCACCGGGCCGCCGCCGAACCCGAGCGCGCGCAGCGTCGCGATCTCGCGCGTGCGCGCACCCACCGCCGCGTACATCGTGTTGAGCGCGGCGAAGGTGGCGCCGAGCGCCATGATCGCCGTCACCACGCCGGCCAGGATGCCGATGGTGTCGCGGAACTGCCGCGTCTGCCCGCTGTAGTACTGCTGTTCGGTCTCGACGTCGACGTTGACCCGCGGGTCCGCCGCCAGCGCGTCCTTGACCGTCTGCAGGCCTGCGGCGCCGTCGAGTGCGAGGCGCACCGAACTGTAACCGCGGCGGTTGAACGTGGTCTGGGCGACCTCGACGTCGGCCCACATCTCGCTCTCGTTGGCGTCACCGGACTCGAACACGCCGACCACGGTCCAGTCCGAGCCGCGCATGCGCAGCGCCTCGCCGATGCCCGCGCCCTCGAACTGGGCGGCGACGCCGCGCCCCACGAGGAGCTCGCGCAGTCCCGGCTGGAATGCGCGGCCCTCGACGATGCGCAGCTGCGGCCGCAGCGCGAATGCTGCGGGTTCGACGCCGCGCACCGTGATGTTCGACCCGGTCTCCTCGCCGGACTTGATCAGCTCCGCGATCACGATCATCTCGGCGGAGGCGAGCGGCCGGCCGTCGGCGTCCGTGCGCACGCCCGGTGCCTGCTTGACGATGTCGCCCTGGTCGCGGGTCAGGCCGGAATTGAGCTCCGCGCTCGAACCGCCGCGGGTCACCAGCGCCACGTCCGCGCGCCCGGTGGATTCGAGTGTCGCGCGAAAGCCTTCCGCCATCGCCAGCAGCGCGGTGAATACCGCAACCACCCCGGCAAGCCCCACGATGATCACGAGCGAGGGACCCCAGCGCTCCGGGATGCTGCGCAGCCCCAGCGAGGTCATGGCGATCGTCTGCTTCAGCATCCGCGGCCTCCTTTCAGCGTCCGGCCAGCGCGTCCACGATCGTCAGGCGGCTCGCACGCAGGGCCGGCAGCAGGCCGACCGCCAGCGCGAGCACGACGATGGCGGCCATGCCCGCGATCCAAACGCGATGGTCCACCGCGATCGGGAAGTTGCCGCCACCGATCGCCATGCCGATCAGCGTTGCGGCGCCGAGGCCGGCGACCCCGCCGACCAGGCACAGCGCAGCGGCCTCGGCCAGCACGAAGCCGAGCACGGCGCCGTCGCCGAAGCCGAGTGTCTTCAGGATGGCGAGCTCGGGGATGCGCTCGCGGACGCTCTGCGCGGTGGTGTTGCCGACCACCAGCAGCAGCGTGAAGAAGACCGCGAACAGGATCCAGCGCACGATCAGCCCGATATCGCCGATCTGCTTGAAGAAGCCCAGGTTGAAGTCCTTCTCGGTCTGGGTCTTGGTCTCGTCCGGCGAGTTCTCGAACATCGTGTCGATCGCCCTGGCGACCTCGGCCGCGCGGTCGGGGTCCTCCAGCAGGATGGTGTAAGTCCCGGCGCGCCCGGAGCCGAACTGGTTGGCCTCGTCGAAGTAGGCGAAGTTGACGTAGGCGAGGTTGGTGTTGCGCTGCCACTCCGCATCCTTGCCGTCGAAGATGCCGACCAGGTCGAAGCTCCAGGCCTTGCTGCCGTCCTTCTGCGGGAAGATGTTGGAGGCGATCGGCAGCTTCTGTCCGAGCTTCCAGCCGTACTGGTCGGCGAGCGCTCGCCCGGCGATTACGCCGGTGCGCGTCTGTGCGAAAGCCGTCCACTGCGCCGGAGGCATCACGAACTCCGGATAGACCGCGCGCAGCCGCTCCGGGTCCGCCGCGAACACGATCAGCTGCGTGTTCTCCTGCCAGACGCCGCCGAACCACTGCTGCCACATGACCTTTTCCACGCCCGGCACCGATTCGATCTGCGGCAGCAGCCGCATCGGCAGCGGGGTCGTGAAGGAAACGCGTGCCTGGGTGACGAGGCGCGTCGCGCCGACGAAGTCGGCGCCGGCCGAGAACAGCACGTTGACGGCCTGCAGCAGGCCGAACAGCAGGAAAGCGGTGACGATGGACAGCAGCGTCAGGATGGTGCGCGTCTTCTTGCGCCCGAGATTGGCGATCACGAAGCCGGTGCGGGTCACGGGTGCCCCTCAGGCCGCCTGCTCGAGCAGCTGGCCCTTCTCGAGGTGCAGCGTGCGGCGCGCGAATTCCGCGGCCTTGGGGTCGTGCGTCACCATGACGATGGTCTTGCCGTGCTCGCGGTTGAGCACCTGCAGCAGGCCGAGGATCTCGTCGGCGGTCCTGCGGTCGAGGTCGCCGGTGGGCTCGTCGCAGATCAGCACGGTCGGGTCCGATACCAGGGCGCGCGCGATCGCCACGCGCTGCTCCTGCCCGCCCGAGAGCTCCTTCGGCTTGTGCCGCGCGCGGTCGGTCAGGCCGACGATCTCGAGCGCGACCGCCACCGACTTGCGGCGCTGCGCGGAGGAGAGGCCGGTCAGGAGCAGCGGCAGCTCGACATTGCGCTCGGCGGTCAGCACCGGCATCAGGTTGTAGAACTGGAACACGAAGCCGACATTGCGCGCGCGCCACTTCGCCAGCGCGCCGCTGCCGAGCTGGTCGATGCGCACGCCGCCGACCTCGATCGCGCCGGACGTGGGCCGGTCGAGGCCGCCGACCAGGTTCAGCAGCGTGGTCTTGCCGGAGCCCGAGGGGCCCATCAGCGCCACGAAATCGCCTTTCGGGATGTCGAGCGTCAGGCCGTGCAGCACCTCGACCTGCTGCCTGCCGCGCACGTAGGACTTGTGCACGTCGCGCACCCGGATCATCGCTTCGCTCATGTGCCTGCCTCTTGCCTCACTGCCACCGCCGAGCCGTCCTGCAGGTCGGCCGGCGCTTCCACGATCACCGCCTCGCCGGGCGACACGCCGTCGGTGACGCGCCGCGCGTCGCCCTGTGCGCCGGCGAGCGCCACCTCGCGCCGCTCGGCGCGGCCGTCGCGCGCCACGTACAGCACGTCCTTGCCGCCTTCCTGGCGGATCGCCGCCTGCGGCACCAGCGCGCCGCGCTCCGCGACCGCCTTCGGAGCCGCGCCGGCGCCGGAAAGTTCCTCGAGGAAAGAAACGCGCACGCCCATCTCGGGGACGATGCGGGCGTCCTTCTCGCCGAGGGCGATGCGCACCTTGACCGTCGCCTTCGAGCGGTCGGCGGTCGGGACGATCGCGATCACCTCGGCTGGAATGCGCCAGTCCGGGTAGGCATTGAGGACGGCTTCGACCGGCTGGCCGGGCTGCACCCGGTTGATGTAGGCCTCGCTGACGTCCACCTGGATCTCGAGCGAGTCCATGTCCACGATCGTGCCGATGCCGGTGCGGATGGAGCCGCCGCCTGCGGAAATCGGCGAGATCATCTCACCGGGCTGCGCCGCCTTGACCGTGACCACCCCGGAGAAGGGGGCGCGCACAATCGTGTTGTCGAGCTGGACCTGCGCCGCGCGCAACGCCTCCTCGGCCACCCGCACGGATTCGCGCTGGCTGTCCAGGCGCGCACGCAGCGCCTCGGCCTGGGTGCGCGCGGCATCGAGCGCCGCGGCGCTGGTCAGCTGGCGCGCCTCGAGCCCGAGCTGGCGCTGGTAGTCGCGCTCGGCATTCGCGAGCGAGGTCTCCACCTCGACGACACCGGCGCGGGCTGCGGCGACCTGGGCGCGGCGCAGGCCGGCCTCCGCGCGCGCTTCCGAGTCGTCGAGCGTGGCGAGGATGTCGCCCTCGCGGACCTGCTGGCCTTCCTCGATGCGCACGTCGCGCACCTTGCCGGTGACCTTGGCGGAGACCGTGGCCTGACGCCGCGCGGTCACATAGCCGGTCGCGTCCAGCACCGATGCGCCGGCGCTGCCCGCGGCGACGATGGCACGCGCCGGCGCGACCGCGACCTCGAGCGCCGGCTCGCGCAGGGCCAGCCATGCAACGACGCCAGCGGCCAGCGCCAGGATCGCGGCCGCGCCCAGCCAGAGGCGGTTGCGCGGGCCCGCTTCCTCGGCGCCGGCATCGCGCTCGATGCGCAGCTGCTTGAGCAGTTCGGACTTGTCCAAGGGGTGGATCCGGGATCAGGCGGCCAAGGGGCGGAATTCTGCCATAGAGCCGGGCAGTTGCGCCCGCCCCGCCTCAGGTCGCGCGCCAGCGGAATCCCGCCGCCGCGATTGCCAGGAACAGCGCGGCCATGCCCGCGAGCAGGCCGAGCTGCGGCAGCACCTCGGTGAATCCCGCCCCGTCCAGCATGACGGCCCGCGCGGCCTTCAGCATCTGGGTCAGCGGCAGCGCATCGGCGATGGCGCGCAGCCAGGTGGGCGCGCCTTCCAGCGAGAACCAGACGCCGGACAGCAGCATCATTGGCCAGGACGCGAGGTTGATGACGCCGTTCGCCAGTTCCTCGCTGACGAAACGCGCCGCCGTCATGAAGCCGAGCGCGATCATCGCGAGCGCGCCGGTGACCGTTATCAGCAGCAGCAGCAGCGCGCTGCCGTCGTTGCGCACGTCGACCAGCGCGGCGAGCACCGCGTAGACCAGGGCAGTGACGCTGACGGTGAGCAGCAGCCGCGACAGGATCTGGGCCGCGCCGAATTCGAGCGCGGTGACCGGTGTGGCCGAGAGCCGGCGCAGGAAGCCGGACTTGCGGTAGCGCACCACCACGTAACCCACGCCGAACAGGCAGCTGAACATCATGTTCATGCCGAGGATGCCGGGCAGCAGCCAGTCCACGTAGCGCACGGCCGCGCCCGTGACCGGCTGCCGCTGCGCCTCCGGCGCCGCCTGCAGCAGCAGTTTCTCGGCGAGATACCCCTTCGGCGAATCGGCGTTGACCCAGTAGCGCGGCGGCCCGCGCAGGTCGACCAGCAGGTCCGCCTGGTGGCGCTCGACCTTGAGGATGGCTTCCGGCAGCCCGGCCTCCGCCACCCGGTAGAAGTCGACGTGGCGCGTCGCGAGGAAGGCGTGGTGGCTGGCGTCGAGCACCACGGCCGCCGGCGCCAGCACGCCGACCTTGAACACGCTGCGGGCCTGCCCGCCGAAAATGACAGCGAAGGCGACCACCAGCGCGAGCGGGAACAGGAAGTTGAAGATCAGCGTCGAGCGGTCGCGCAGGAATTCCAGGTTGCGCGCGTGCCAGACGGCCAGCAGGCGCCGCAGGTTCACGTGCGCAGCTCCCGCCCGGTCAGCTCGAGGAACAGGTCCTCGAGGTTGCGCGGCCGGATGCGCAGGTGCCGCAGCGGCACGCCGCGGTCGAGCAGGGCGCGCAGGGCGCCCTCGACGTCGCCGGTCGAGATCTCCAGCCGGTCGCCGGCCTGCAGCAGCGGCAGCGGGAATCCCGCCGGATCGCCCGGGAAGTCCTCGCGCGGCAGTTCCAGCACCACGTCGTCGAAGTGCTCCTTCAGCAGCCGCGTCGGCGGGCCCTGGGCGATGATCCGCCCGCGGTCCATGATCGCGACCACGTCGCACAGGAAGTAGGCTTCCTCCATGTAATGCGTGGTCAGCAGCACGGTGCGCCGCTCGGCCTTGATCGCGCGGATCAGGTCCCAGAAATTGTGCCGCGCCTGCGGGTCGAGGCCGGTGGTCGGCTCGTCCAGGAACAGCACCTGCGGGTCGTTGACCAGCGCAATGGCGAGCAGCAGCCGCTGCAGCTGCCCGCCGGACAGCTTGCGGTTGTCGCGCGCGGCGACCTGCTCGAGCGCGCACAGGCGGATCAGCTGGTCCACGTCGCGCCCCTGCGCGTAGAGCCCGCGGAACATCGCAAGCGTCTCGCGCACCGTCAGGAAGTCCTGCAGCGCCGTCTTCTGGAACTGGATGCCGGCTTCGGCGCGGAAGCGCGGTCCGAGCGGCTCGCCGTGGTACAGCGCCTGGCCCGAAGTCGCCGTGGTCACGCCTTCCATGATCTCGACCGTCGTGGTCTTGCCGGCGCCGTTCGGGCCGAGCAGGCCGAAGCAGGTGCCGGGCCCGATCGCGAACGACACGCCGTCCACCGCGCGCACGCCGGGATAGTCCTTGACGAGGTTGCGGACTTCGAGCACCGGGGTCATGGCGATGCGCATCCTATATGATTGCGCGCGTGACGCCGAACCCGTTCCCGCACCTGCTGGCGCCGCTCGACCTCGGCTTCACGACGCTGCCGAACCGCGTGCTGATGGGCTCGATGCACACCGGGCTCGAGGACCGGCGCGAGGATTACCCGAAGCTCGCCGCCTATTTCGCCGAGCGCGCGCGCGGCGGCGTCGGCCTCATCGTCACCGGCGGCATCGCACCCAACGCCGCCGGCTGGACCAAGCCCTTCGCCGGCACGCTCTCGGGCCGCCGCCACCTCGCGCGCCACCGGCTGGTGACGGACGCGGTGCATGCCGAGCGCGGCCGGATCTGCATGCAGATCCTGCACACCGGCCGCTACGGCTACCACCCGCTCGCGGTCGCGCCGTCGCGCCTGAAGGCGCCGATCGCCCCGTTCCCGCCGCGGGAACTGTCCGAGCGCGGCATCCTGCGCCAGGTCGACGCCTTCGTGCGCGCGTCCGTGCTGGCACGGGAGGCGGGATACGACGGCGTCGAGGTCATGGGCTCCGAGGGCTACTTCATCAACCAGTTCCTCGCCGCCCGCACCAACCACCGCAGCGACCGCTGGGGCGGCAGCTGGCAGAACCGCATGCGGCTGCCGCTCGAGATCCTCGCGCGCACGCGCGCCGCGGTGGGACGCGAGTTCATCCTCATCTACCGCCTCTCGATGCTCGACCTGGTGGAAGGCGGCAGCAGCTGGGAGGAGGTCGTGGAACTCGCGCGGGCGGTCGAGCAGGCGGGCGCCACGATCATCAACACCGGCATCGGCTGGCACGAGGCGCGCATCCCCACGATCGCGACCATGGTGCCGCGGGCGGCCTTCACCTGGGTCACGCGCCGGCTCAAGGGCGCGGTCGCACTGCCGCTCGTGACCAGCAACCGCATCAACGATCCGGCGGTCGCGGAACAGGTGCTCGCGCGCGGGGACGCGGACATGATCTCGATGGCACGGCCGCTGCTCGCGGACCCGGAGTTCGTCGTGAAGGCGGCCGCCGGCCGGGCCGACGAGATCAACACCTGCATCGCCTGCAACCAGGCATGCCTCGACCTCGTGTTCGAGAACGAAGTCGCGACCTGCCTGGTCAACCCGCGCGCGGGCCGCGAGACGGAGCTGAACTACCGGCCGGCGGCGGCGGCGAAGCGCATCGCGGTCGTGGGCGCAGGGCCCGCGGGGCTTGCCTGCGCGACGGTCGCGGCCGGGCGCGGGCACCGCGTCACGCTGTTCGAAGCCGCCGGCCGCATCGGCGGCCAGTTCAACATGGCGAAGGTCATTCCCGGCAAGGAGGAATTCCACGAGACGCTGCGTTACTTCGGCCGCCAGATCGAACTGACCGGCGTGCGGCTCGAGCTGGCCTGCCGGGCGGATCTCGCCACGCTGGCTTCCGGCGACTTCGACGAGGTCGTGCTCGCCACGGGCGTAGTGCCACGCGTGCCCGCGATCGCGGGCCTCGACCACCCGAAGGTGCTGAGTTACGTGGACCTGCTGCTGCACGGCCGCGCGGCCGGCGCGCGCGTCGCGATCGTGGGCGCCGGCGGCATCGGCTTCGACGTGGCCGAGTTCCTGAGCCAGGATGCGGCGCACCCGCCCACGAGCCTGGACGTCCCGGCATTCATGAAGGAGTGGGGCATCGACATGGATCTCGCGACCCGCGGCGGTCTCGCGCCAGCCGGGGGCGCGCCGCCATCCGTGCCGCGCACGATCTGGCTGCTGCAGAGGAAGCCGACGCCGCCGGGACGCGATCTCGGCAAGACCACCGGCTGGGTGCACCGGCTGGCGCTCAAGCGCCGCGGCGTGCGCATGCTCGCGGGCGTCTCATACGACCGCATCGACGACACCGGGCTCTGGATCCGGCAGGGCGACAAGGCCGAACTCCTGGAGGTGGATCACGTAGTGATCTGCGCCGGCCAGGAACCGCAACGCGAGCTGCAGTCCGGGCTGGAGCAGGCCGGCCTGCGCACGCACCTGATCGGCGGTTCCAGGGTCGCCGCGGAACTCGACGCGAAACGTGCCATCGACGAGGCCTCGCGGCTGGCAGCGGCGCTATGAGGTTGCCGGCCGCCGAGGCGATACAACTCGCGCTGCCGGACCCGGCGGCGGGCCCGGGCGACTGGCGCGTGCGGCCGAGCGAGCGGGCCCGCCGCCTCGCGGTGCGCGTGCTCCCCGGCGGGCTGGTCGAAGTCGTCGTGCCCCAAGGCACGCGGCCGCGCACGGTGCAGCAGTTCGTCGCGCGCCACCGGCGCTGGATCGAGCACAAGGTCGAGCAGTACCGGCCGCTCGACTCCCTGCCCGCCGGCCGGCTCCCGGAGGGTATCCGGTTCGCGGCCAGCGGCCATGAATTCAGGTTGCGGTACATGGGCGGCGAGGGCGTCCCGCGGCTGCAGCAAGGCGCCGGCGAACTGGTGGTGCGCGGCGACGTCGACCGCGTGGTGCTGGTGCGTCACGCGCTGCAGCGCTTCACCATGCACATGGCGCGGGTGGTGCTCGCGCCCCGGTTGCAGCAGCTCTCCGGCGTCACCGGCCTGTCGTACCGGCAACTGCAGATCCGCCGCCAGCGTACGCGCTGGGGCAGTTGCTCCCGGAATGGCACGATCAGCCTGAATGCCTGCCTGCTGTTCCAGGCTCCGGCGGTCGTGGACTACCTGCTCATCCACGAACTCGCGCATACCCGCCACATGAACCACTCGCGGCGTTTCTGGGCCCTGGTCGCCTGCCACGAGCCGCGCTGGCGGGAGCTGGATGCCGCGTTGATGCGGGGCTGGCGCGAAGTGCCTGCCTGGGTCCTGCACTGAGCGCGGCCTTGCCGGAAAGCAAGCCGGGCGGCGCGCGCTTCGGGCCCTACCTGGTGCTGGCGATCGCGCTGCTCGCGGTCTCGCACGGCGCCATCTTCGCGCGGCTCGCCGACGCGGCCCCGCTCGCGATCGCGGCCTGGCGGCTCGGCATTGCCTGCCTGGTCGTGTTGCCGGTCGCAGCGGCGGCCAGGCCCGCGGCTCTGCCGGGCCGCGCCCTGGCGCTGGCGATCGGCGCGGGCGCCTTGCTCGCGCTGCACTTCGCGACCTGGATCGCCTCGCTCGAGCACACCACGATCGCGCGCAGCGTACTGCTGGTCAGCACCGCGCCGGTCTGGGTCGCCCTGATCGAAGTCGCGCTCGGCCGCGGCATCCCGGCGCGCGCCATGCTCGCGGCGCTGGCCGCGGCTATCGCGGGCGTCGCCATCGTCGGCTCCGCCGGATTCGGCGGGGCCGCGTCCACCGGCGACCTGCTCGCCGTCGCCGGCGCGATCGCCATGGCCGGCTACCTGCTGCTGTCGCGCGCGGCGCAGGCGGCATTGCCGTTTCGCGTGTATCTCGGGATCGCCTATGGCACCGCCGCGGCGCTGCTCTGGAGCGCGATGCTCGCGAGCGGAACCCGTGCGTCCGGCTACGGGCCGGGCACCTGGTGGGCGCTCGCGGGCATGGCCTTCGTCTCGCAGCTGGTCGGCCATGGCGGCTACAACTGGGCGCTCAGGCACCTGGCGCCGCTGTTCGTCGCGATCGTGCTGGTGGGGGAGCCGGTGCTCGCTTCGTTACTGGGCTGGTGGCTGCTCGGCGAGGAGCCGGGATGGCGCACGGCGGCGGGCGGCGTCCTGGTCCTGACCGGCATCGCGCTCGCGGCCGGGTCCGCGCGCCGCGGCTGACTGCCGCGCCGCCATCGCCCGGCGGCGCCAGTGGCGATGCAGCCGCCACCCGAGCAGTGCGGCCGCGATCGCCGCGTACACCAGCGGTTCCCGCACGTCGGCCTTGACCTGCCACCAGAAGTGCACGCAGCCGAGCACGGCGGCGGGATAGACCAGGCGGTGCAGTCGCTGCCAGCGACGGCCCATGCGGCGCATGGCGCGGTTGGTGGAGGTCCAGGCCAGGGGCGCCAGCAGCAGCAGCGCGCCGAACCCGACGGTGACGTAAGGGCGCTTGGCGATGTCCACCAGCAGCTGGCGCCAGTCGAAAGCCTGGTCTACGAGCAGGTACCAGAGGAAATGCAGCGCGATGAAGGCGAACGCGAACAGTCCCAGCATGCGCCGGAATGCGAGCAGGCGGGGCCAGCCCAGGATCTCGCGCAGCGGCGTCACCGCCAGCGTCAGCAGCAGGAAGCGCAGCCCCCAGATGCCGAGCGTGTCCTGTACCTTCTCGACCGGGTTTGCACCCAGGTCCGCGCCCGGCCATTGCAGCAGGCCGGCGGCGACCCAGGCGAGCGGCAGCAGGCCGAGCCCGAAGACGAGCGGCTTGGCGATGCGGCGCGTGACCGTGTCGGCGTTCATCGCTCCTCAGAAGTTCCGCGCGAGGTCCATGCCGCGATAGAGGCCCGCGACTTCGCCGGCGTAGCCGTTGAACGGCTGCGTCGGCTGGCGCGAGAAGATGGACCCGGCGCCGATGCGCCGCTCGCTCTTCTGGCTCCAGCGCGGATGGTCCACGGCCGGGTTCACATTGGCATAGAAGCCGTATTCCTGCGGCGCCGACAACGCCCAGGAGGTCCGCGGCATGCGCCCGGTGAAGCGGATGCGCACGATGGACTTGACGCTCTTGAAGCCGTACTTCCACGGCACCACGAGGCGCAACGGCGCGCCGTTCTGGTTCGGCAGCGCGCGACCGTAGAGGCCGACCGCCAGGATCGCGAGCGGGTGCATCGCTTCATCCATGCGCAGTCCCTCGACGTAGGGCCAGTCGAGCACGTCGTAGCGCTGCCCGGGCATCTGCTTCGGGTCGAGCAGGGTCGTGAACTCCACGAACTTCGCGCGCGACGTGGGCCGGAAGCGCCGGACCAGGTTGCCGAGCGGGAAACCGATCCAGGGGATGACCATGGACCAGGCTTCCACGCAACGCAGGCGGTAGATGCGTTCCTCGAGCGGATGCGGCTTCAGCAGGTCGTCGAGGTCGAGCCGCCCGGGCTTCTCGCATTCTCCGTCCACGGTCACCGACCAGGGCCGCGGCCGCAGCGTGTGCGCATTCTCCGCCGGGTCCTCCTTGCCGGTGCCGAACTCGTAGAAGTTGTTGTAGCCGCTGACTTCGGCGAAGGAGTTCGCCTTCTCGGCGGTCGAGTAGCGGGCGTTCTTCCGGAACTCGAGCCGCGGCACCAGCGTGACGCTCATGACCTGCGCAAGCGCGGCAGGCGCTGCCGCCGAGATGCCGGCGCCCGCCAGGCCGGCCAGGAAGCCGCGCCGCGCGAGATACACGGATTCGGGAGTGATCTCGGAAGCCCGGATGCGGGTGTCGCCGCTCATGCCGATCAGACCGGTTCCACGGCCGGTTTGTTACGCCAGTCGGCGACCGGGATGCCGGCGCGGACAGCCCGGCGCCGCGCGCGCCGCGAACCATTGACGAGCAGCGGTTCTTCGACCGCGGCCAGGTGCGCGATGTCGGATGCGGAATTGGCATAGGCGGCGATCCGGCATGCCGGATGCCGCGCGCGCAGTTCGCCGATGCAGCGGCGCTTCTCCTCGCCGCGGCGGTTGGCGGTCGTGAGCGCGCCGTCCAGTTTCTCGTCGCGCCAGGCGACGCCGGTGCAGATCGCCTCGTCGAAGCCGAAGCGCCGGGCGATGCGCGGGACGTAGAGATCCACGCTCGCCGACAGCAGCACCAGCCGGTCCCCGGCGGCGCGGTGACGCGCGATCGCGGCAAGCGCCCCGGGGCAGAGATCGGCGTCGCCCAGTCCCGCGACGAATTCGTCCGACCATGCGTCGATCTCGGCGCGGCCGGCGCCCGCCATCCAGGCCTCGAGCAGGTCCGACTTCAGCCGCCCGCGGTCGCGTCCGGCGCACAGGAACCTGAGCACGGCGACCATGGCGCGCCACCCTGCGCGGCGTTGCGGATGTCGGCGCAGCCAGCCGCGCAGGTAGGGCACGAGGCTGTCGCGGCGCGTGAGCGTGCCGTCGAGGTCGAAGACCGCCAGTCGTTGCATGCCGGCCGCGGCGCGGCCTCAGGCCGCCAGCTGGCGCAGCACGAAGTGCAGGATGCCGCCGTGGTCCATGTACTCCCATTCCTTGGGCGTATCCACGCGCACGTTCGCCGTGAAGGTCACGGCCTTGCCGCCGGCGCCGCTCGCGCGCACGGTCGCCTCGCGGCTTCCGGCCGTGAGCCCTTCGATGTCGTAGGTCTCGGTGCCGTCGAGCCCCAGCTTCGCAGCATCGTCGCCCTCCCGGAACGTGAGCGGGAACACGCCCATGCCCACGAGGTTGGCACGGTGAATGCGCTCGAAACTCTCGGCGATCACGGCCTTCACGCCGAGCAGGCTGGTGCCCTTCGCGGCCCAGTCGCGCGAGGAACCGGTGCCGTACTCCTTGCCCGCGATCACGACCAGGGGCACGCCGGCCGCCTGGTACCGCATCGCCGCGTCGTAGATCGGCAGCTGTTCGCCACCCGGCTGGAGCCTGGTGATGCCGCCTTCGACGCCGGGCACCATCAGGTTCTTGATGCGCGGGTTCGCGAAGGTGCCGCGCATCATGACTTCGTGATTGCCGCGGCGCGAGCCGTAGCTGTTGAAGTCCGCGGGCTTCACGCCGCGCTGCTGCAGGTACTGGCCCGCAGGGGAATCCTTCCTGATCGCGCCCGCGGGCGAAATGTGGTCGGTCGTAATGGAATCGCCGAACAGCGCGAGGCAGCGGGCGCCCCGCACGGTCGGCAGGCCGGGCGGCTTGCGGCCGATGCCGGCGAAGTAGGGCGGGTCCTGGATGTAGGTACTCGCGGAATCCCAGCGGTAGGTCTTCGAATCGGGTACCGCAATTCCGCGCCAGCGTGAGTCGCCCTGGAACACGTCGGCATAGGACTTTGCGAACATCCGGGCGTCCACCGAGCGGGAAATCGTGTCCTGGATCTCGCGGCTCCCCGGCCAGATGTCGCGCAGGAACACGGGCTTGCCGTCCGCATCCCTGCCGATCGCGTCGCGCGTCAGGTCGATGTCCACCGTGCCCGCGATCGCGTAGGCGACCACCAGCGGCGGCGAGGCCAGGAAGTTCATGCGCACTTCCTGGTGCACGCGACCCTCGAAATTGCGGTTGCCCGACAGCACCGAGGCGACCGAGAGCCTGTTCTCGTTGATCGCCTGCGAGATCGGCGCATTGAGCGGCCCCGAGTTGCCGATGCAGGTGGTGCAGCCGTAGCCCACGACGTTGAAGCCGAGCGCTTCGAGGTCGTCCAGCAGCCCGGAGCGCGTGAGGTACTCGGTGACGACCTTGGAGCCGGGCGCGAGCGAGGTCTTGACCCAGGGCGGAACCGAGAGCCCGCGCGCGCGCGCGTTCCGGGCGAGCAGCCCCGCGCCCAGCATCACGGCCGGGTTCGAAGTGTTGGTGCAGGAGGTGATCGCGGCGATCACGACCGCGCCGTCCTTCAGCTCGAACTGCGCGCCGTCCGCGACCTGCGCCGGGCCGCGCGATTTCCACTTGTCCTGGTCGCGGGCGAAGGCGTCGCGATACGCCTTCTGCATGTCGGGCAGCCGCACGCGGTCCTGCGGGCGCTTCGGGCCCGCGAGCGAGGGCTGCACCGCCGCGAGGTCGAGTTGCAGCACGTCGGTGTATTCGGGGTCCGGCGCGCCGTCCTCGCGCCACATGCCCTGCGCCTTGGCATAGGCGCGCACCAGCTCGACCTGCGCGGCATCGCGCCCGGTCAGGCGCAGGTACCCGAGCGTCTCGTCGTCGACCGGGAAGATGCCGCAGGTCGCGCCGTACTCCGGCGCCATGTTGGCGATGGTCGCGCGGTCCGCGAGCGGCAGCTGCGCCAGCCCGTCGCCGAAGAACTCGACGAACTTCTCGACCACGCCGCGCTTGCGCAGCATCTCGGTGACGGTCAGCACCAGGTCGGTCGCGGTGGCGCCTTCCTGCAGGCGGCCCTTGAGCTTCACGCCGATCACCTCGGGAATGAGCATGGTCGAGGGCTGGCCGAGCATCGCGGCCTCCGCCTCGATGCCGCCGACGCCCCAGCCGAGCACGCCGACCCCGTTGATCATGGTCGTGTGCGAATCGGTGCCGACGACCGTGTCGGGATAGGCCAGGCCCTGACCGTCCGCGAACACGACGCGCGCGAGGTACTCCAGGTTCACCTGGTGCACGATGCCGGTGTCAGGCGGCACGACCGCGAAGTTGTCGAACGCCCGCTGGCCCCAGCGCAGGAACGTGTAGCGCTCCTGGTTGCGCTGGAACTCGAGCAGTGCGTTCAGGTCGAGCGCGTCGGCGGTCCCGTAGTGGTCCACCATCACCGAGTGGTCGATCACGAGCTCGGCCGGGATCAGCGGGTTGATGCGCCCCGGGTCGCCGCCGAGCGCGGCCATCGCGTCGCGCATGGCGGCGAGGTCCACGACCGCGGGCACGCCGGTGAAGTCCTGCATGATCACGCGCGCCGGCGTGAACGCGATCTCGCGCGTCGGCAGCTTCTTCGGGTCCGCGGAAGCGAGCGCCACGATGTCGTCGCGCGTCACCGTGCGGCCGTCCTCGTGGCGCAGCAGGTTCTCGAGCAGGATCTTGTACGAGTAGGGGAGCCGCCCGACCCGGTGCGCAGCCAGCGCGTCTAGGGCGTAGTAGTCGTAGCTGCGATTGCCGACCGCGAGCTTGCGGCGTGCCTGGAAGCTGTCCTGCATGGATCCTCCGCGCGAACCAGCGACATTATAGCGGCGCCGCCCAGGCACTCCTCGCCGTCGTAGAACACCGCGTACTGGCCGGGCGCCGCGCCGGCGACCGGCTCGTCGAACAGGACCGCCACGCCGCCGGGCGCGGCCTCGACGCGGCAGCCCACGTCCGGCTGCCGGTAGCGCACCTTCGCCGTGCACGCGAACGGCATTGCCGGCGCGGAGCCTGCGATCCAGTGCGGAGCCCCGGCCTGCAGGCCGGTGCAGAACAGGGCAGGATGATCCGCGCCCTGCACCACGATGAGCGCGTTGCGCGCCACGTCCTTGCCGGCGACGAACCACGGCGCCTCGCCGCGGCCACGCAGCCCGCCGATGCCGAGGCCGCTGCGCTGGCCCAGCGTGTAGCGCTCGAGGCCGCGGTGTCTCCCGAGCACCTCGCCGTCCCGCGTCTCGATCGGCCCCGGGCGACCCGGCAGGAAGTGCGCGACGAAGTCGCCGAAAGGCCGCTCGCCGATGAAACAGATGCCGGTCGAATCGCGCTTGTCCGCGACCGGCAGGCCGCGCCTGCGCGCGAGCGCGCGCACCTCGGCCTTGTGCATGGCGCCGACCGGGAACGCCGAAGCCGCCAGCTGCTCCCGCGTCAGTTCGTGCAGGAAATAGCTCTGGTCCTTGGAGCGGTCCACGCCGCGCAGCAGCGCGGGGCCGGGGCCGATGCGCGCGTAGTGCCCGGTCGCGAACTGCTGCGCGCCCAGGCGGCGGGCGTAGGCGAGGCCGAGGCCGAACTTGATCTCGCGGTTGCAGAGCACGTCCGGGTTCGGCGTGCGCCCGGCGGCGAGCTCGGCGAGGAAGTGCGCGAACACCCGTTCCCGGTACTCGGCGGCGAAGCTCACCTTGTGCAGCGGGATGGCGAGTTCGCGCGCGACGCCGGCCGCATCCTGCCAGTCGGCCGCGGACGTGCAATAGCCGTCCTCGTCCTCCTCCCAGTTCGACATGAACAGCGCCTCGACCTCATGGCCAGCGTCGCGCATCAGCAGGGCCGCGACCGCGGAGTCGACGCCGCCCGACAGCGCCACGATCACGCGCGCCATGTCAGCGCGCCGCCCGCGCCGGCGCGTCCGGCAGGGGCAGGTGGTTCAGCAGGTCGAGCGGGTGGCGGACGCCGCGCAGGTAGTCGTCGATGCAGCGCAGCACCAGGGGGCTGCGCAGTTCCCCCTCGCGCGCGGCGAGCTCGTCGCGGCCGAGCCACGCGGTGCAGAGGATCGCGCGGTCGAGCGCGCGTGATTCGTCGCGCTCGCCGACCCGGCCCGCGAACGCCACGCGCAGCACCGTGCGCCGGCCCGGCGCCCGCCACAGGTAGATGCCGGTGACGGCCGCCGGCTCGAAGCGGCGCCCGGTCTCCTCCAGCGTCTCGCGGACCACGGCTTCAATGAGCGATTCGCCGTCCTCGAGGTGGCCGGCGGGCTGGTTGAGCACGATGCGCCGGGCCGCGCGCTCCTGCACCACCAGGAAGCGCCGGTCGCGCTCGGCGACGGCCGCCACGGTGACGTCAAGCCTCAGGGTCATCGCGGAATTATAGCGGCGGCAGCCGCTTGCGCCCGCTCAGAGGTGCTGCTGGCGCGTTTCCGCTTCCGGCTCGCTGGCGATCCAGATCTCGTCGAAATAGTTGAGGTAGCGCCGCGCGACCATGGGATCGTTCATCTCGACGATGCCCTCCCAGCGCGACGCCTGCAGCCGGTAGACGAGGGCGCGGTCGTCCGCGATCAGGAACGCCGACTGGTTGTCGCGCCGCTCGGCCTTGACCCGGCGGATCTCGATGTGGCTGGTGATGCGCCGGGCGAGGTGCACGAACTTGCTGCCTTCGTAGACCACCCGCGACGGATCCGCGAGCAGCACGCGCACCTTGGCGTAGCTCTTCGCGAGCACCAGCTTCTTGACGGTCTCGAGGAACTGCGGCTGGTCGTACACGGCGGGCTCCAGGTCCTGCGTGTACATCGTGAGCAGGCGGCGCGCCGCGAACGCCACCTGCTGGGTTGCGGCGCGGGCCTCGTCGAGCGTCGCGATGATCGAGCGCGTCCCGGTCACGCTCTGCCGCTGCGTCTGCACGCTTCTCACTCCAGGGCGTGCTTCATCCTCACGTGAGGGATGCCCGCCTCGTCGAACACCTCGCCCTCGCTCGTGAAGCCGAACTTCTCGTAGAAGGGCACGGCCTGCAGTTGCGCGTGCAGGTATGGTTCGCGGAGCCCCCGGTGGTACGCCTCGTCGAGCAGCCGGCGCAGGATCGTTGCGCCGATGCCACGGCCGCGCATTCCGGCAACAACCGCGATGCGCCCGATCTTACCGGCCGGATTAAGTCGCCCGGTGCCGACTGGTTCACGGTTCAGGGTGGCCAGGGCATGGACGCTGACGGGATCGTCATCGTCCCATTCCTCGGATTCCGGGACCTGCTGCTCGCCGATGAAGACTTCGCGGCGGACTTTCTGCAGCGCGGGATGGTCCGTGCCCCAGGTCGTGAGCACGCATTCTATAGAGTCGTCCACTGGGTCCCGCCGCGCTCAGAGCGCCCGCGCGAGCGCCTCGGCGAGGCCCGTGTAGGACGCGGGCGTCAGCGCCTCCAGCCGCCGGCGCGCATCGTCCGGCAGGCCGAGCCCCGCGACGAATGCCCGCAGCGACGCCGCATCGACCGCACGGCCGCGCGCGAAGTCCTTGAGCTTCTCGTAGGCGCCGCCGACGCCATGCGCGCGCATGACGGTCTGGATCGCCTCGGCCAGCACCTCCCAGTGCGCGTCGAGGTCGGCGCCGATGCGGGCGGCATCCGGCTCGACGCGCGCGAGGCCGGCCAGCGCCGCGCTCCAGGCGAGCGTCGCATGGCCGAGCGCGACGCCGAGGTTGCGCATCACCGTCGAGTCGCTGAGGTCGCGCTGCCAGCGCGACACCGGCAGCTTCTCCGAGAAGTGCCGCAGCATCGCATTCGCGAAGCCGGCATTGCCCTCGGCATTCTCGAAATCGATCGGGTTGACCTTGTGCGGCATGGTCGAGGAGCCGACCTCGCCCGCGACCGGCTTCTGCCGGAGGTAGCCGAGCGAGACATAGCCCCAGGCGTCACGGCACAGGCCGATCAGCACCGTGTTGGCGCGCGCGAGCGCGTCGCAATATTCCGCGATCCAGTCGTGCGGCTCGATCTGCGTCGTGTGCTCGTTCGGGGACAGGCCGAGGCCCTGCACCAGCCGGCGCGATTCCGCGCGCCAGTCGACGCCCGGCGCCGCCAGTACGTGGGCGTTGAAGTTGCCGGTCGCACCGTTCCACTTGCCGAGCGCGGGGATGCGCTGGAGGGCGTCGGCCGCGCGCCGCAGCCGCAGCGCGAAGTTCGCCGCTTCCTTGCCGAACGTCGTCGGCGTCGCCGGCTGGCCGTGCGTGCGCGCGAGCATCGCGAGGCCGGCGTGGCGCGTGGCGAGCGCCGCCAGCGCGTCGGCGAGCTCGCGGATGCGCGGCAGCAGCACGCGCGCGCGCGCCGCATCGAGCATCAGCGCATACGCCAGGTTGTTGACGTCCTCGGAGGTCGCGGCGAAGTGCAGGAACTCGAGCTGCGCGGGCGTCGCGCCCGCGGCCGCGAGCTGCTCCCGCAGCCAGTACTCGACCGCCTTCACGTCGTGATTGACCTGGCGCTCCAGTTCCTTGACGCGGGCCGCGCCGGCCGCGTCCACGCCGCGCGCCAGCGCTTCCAGGCGCGCGGACGCGGCGGCCGGCAGCGACCCGAGCGCAGGAAAATGACCGGTGGCCGCGAGCTGCCGGAACCAGGCGACCTCGACCTGAACGCGGCGCGCGATCAGCGCGGATTCGCTGAACAGGACGGCGAGGTCCGTGCACTTGGCGGCGTAGCGTCCATCGAGCGGGGACAGCGCGTTCAGGCGGGGATCGGTCATGGCGACGGGTGCGGATGGTAGAATGCGCATGTTACCCGTGAGCGACGATTACCGCATCGAAAAGGACAGCCTCGGCGACGTCCGCGTGGCCGCGGACGCGCTGTGGGGCGCCCAGACCGGGCGCGCGGTGGCCAACTTCCGCATTGCGGCGCTGCCGATGCCCGCGCCGTTCATCCGCGCGCTCGGGCTGATCAAGTGGGCCGCCGCCGGGGCCAACGGCGAGCTCGGCGAACTGCCGGCGCCGATGGCGGCGGCGATCGCCGCGGCCGCGCTCGAGGTCGCCGAAGGCTCGCACGCGGAGCAGTTCCCGGTGGGCGTGCTGCAGACCGGATCCGGCACCAGCACGAACATGAACGCGAACGAGGTGATCGCCCGACTGGCGGCGCAGCGCCTGGGCGCGCCGGTGCATCCGAACGACCACGTCAACCGCTGCCAGAGCAGCAACGACGTGATCCCGACCGCCATCCATCTTGCGGCCGCGCTCGAGCTGCGCGCCGCGGCACTGCCGGCGCTCGCCGCGCTCGCGCGCGCGATCGCGGACAAGGCCGCGCAGGTGGGCGCAGTCGTCAAGCCGGGCCGCACGCACCTGATGGACGCGATGCCGGTGACCCTCGGGCAGGAAATGCGCGCCTGGCAGTCCCAGGTCGAGGCAGCCGCGGAGCGCCTGGCCGCGGTGACGCCGCGCCTGCACCGGCTCGCGCTCGGCGGCACGGCCGTCGGCACCGGCATCAATGCCCACCCGGAGTTCGCCGCGCGCGCGATCGCCCGGCTCGCCGACCGCACCGGGTTGCCGCTGGCGGGGGCGCCCGACCGTTTCGCGGCGCTCGCCTCGCAGGACACGGCCGTGGAGCTCTCCGGGATGCTGCGCACGGCGGCGGTCGCGCTGCTCAAGATCGCAAACGACCTGCGCTGGATGAATTCCGGCCCGCTGGCCGGGCTCGGCGAGATCACGCTGCCGGCGCTGCAGCCCGGCTCCAGCATCATGCCCGGCAAGGTCAACCCGGTGATCCCGGAGGCGGTGGCGATGGCCGCGACGCTGACCATGGCGAACGACGCCGCGGTCGCGATGGCGGGCGCCTCCGGCAATTTCCAGCTGAACGTCATGCTGCCGCTGGTCGCGCACGCGCTGCTGCAGCAGCTCGAGCTGGTCGCAGGCGCCGCGCGCGCGCTGGCCGAGTCCGCGATTCCGGGTCTCACCGTGAACGTGGCGCGCGTCTCGGCGACGCTTGAGCGCAACCCGATGCTGCTCACCGCGCTCGCCCCGCGCATCGGCTACGACCGCGCGGCGGCGATCGCGAAGCGCGCGGCCGCCGAGGAACGGCCGGTCCTCGACATCGCGGTCGAGGAGACCGGGCTGCCGCGCGCGGAACTCGCCGGGCTGCTCGACCCGGCGCGCCTGGCCCGGGGCGGGGGTCGGCATGGCGGCTGAGACCCCGCTGGAGCTGCACCGCCTGCCGACGCCGCAGCTGCGCGAGGAACTGCGCCGCCGCGTGGCCGCATGCTGCAGCGTCGAGGGCGACCTGCGGATCGGCCACCTGCCGCGTGGCTCGCTGCAGCGGCTGGAGACGCTGTTCCCGAGCGCCACGGTGCGCGCGGCCGTGCTGATCCCCGTAGTGGACCGCGGCGACGACCTCGGCGTGCTGCTGACGCTGCGCGCCGACGACCTCAAGCACCACGCCGGGCAGATATCCTTTCCCGGCGGGCGCATCGAGCCCGGCGATCGCGACGCGGTGGAGGCGGCGCTGCGCGAGACCCGCGAGGAGATCGGCCTCGCGCGCGAGTACGTCGAGGTGCTCGGCCTGCTGCCCGACCACGTCGTCATCACCGGCTATCGCGTGACGCCGGTGGTCGGCCTGGTGCGGCCGGGATTCGAATTGAAGCTCGATCCGGTCGAGGTGGCCGGCACCTTCGAGGCCCCGCTGCGCCACCTGCTCGATCCCGCCACCCGCTCGCGGCGCTGGCGGCGGTTCGGCGCCGAAGACGTCGAGACCTTCGAGCTGCCCTGGGGCAGCTTCAACATCTGGGGCGCGACCGCAGGCATGCTGCTGACGCTGCGCGAAGTGCTCGGCGGGCGTCCGCTCCATGGCGATTGAGCGCCTGCTCTCGATCATGGCCCGCCTGCGCGACCCTGCGGGCGGCTGCCCCTGGGACCGCGAACAGGACTTCCGCTCGATCGCGCCGCACACGCTCGAGGAGGCTTACGAGGTCGCCGACGCCATCGAGCGCGCGGACCTCGAGGCGCTGCGCGACGAGCTGGGCGACCTGCTGTTCCAGGTGGCCTTTCACTCGCAGCTCGCCGCCGAGCAGGGCGCATTCGCTTTCGACGACGTGGTCGATGCGATCTGCGACAAGCTCACGCGCCGGCACCCGCACGTCTTCGGCGACGCCAGGATCGCGGATTCGGCCGAGCAGACCCGCGCCTGGGAGCGGTACAAGGCCGAGGAGCGGCGGGACAAGGGACAGGGCGACGGCGCGCTGGCCGGCGTGCCGCTGGCGCTGCCTGCGCTCACCCGCGCACGCAAGCTCGGCGCGCGCGCTGCCGACGCCGGCTTCGACTGGCCGGACGCCTCGGGTCCCCGGGCCAAGATCGAGGAAGAGCTCGCCGAGCTCGATCGCGCCAGGCAGGACCGCGAATCCGGCCGTCTGGAGGCGGAGCTCGGGGACCTGCTGTTCTCGGTCGTGAACCTCGCGCGGCACCTGGGGGTCGACCCGGAATCCGCGCTGCGCCATGCCAACGACCGCTTCGCCCGGCGTTATGCCCACCTGGAGCGGGCACTGAAGGCCGAGGGCAAGGTTCCGGCCGGGGCGAGCCCGCAGCAGCTGGACCGCCTCTGGGAGGCCGCAAAGGCCGAGATTCCCTAGCAAAACGCCGTTCCCGGGCGTTCAGGACGCGTTCATCGTCGCCGTCCTAGATTGGCACCGTGCCAATAGAGGAGGCGCACCATGTCACGCAAGTTCTGGATCTCGGCCGTTGCCGCCGGACTCGCCGTCGCGTCCACGGGAGCACTGGCCGACCATGATCGCGACGGCTACCGCTACGACGACGAGGACCGCTATGCGGACTACGACTACGCCCGCGTGGTGGAGGTCGAGCCGCTGCGCCGGCGCATCCGCGTCAGCGAACCCGTGCGCGAGTGCTGGGACGAAGTGGAATACGGCCCCGACCGCCGCGCCACGCAGGGCAACCTCGGCGGCACGGTGCTGGGCGCGCTGATCGGCGGCGTCATCGGCAACCAGGTCGGCGACCACGACAGCCGCCGCGTCGCGCGCGCCGCGGGCGCGATCATCGGCGGTGCGATCGGCAACAGCGTCTCGCAGCAACGCCAGCGTGAGCGCCAGGGCGATCGCTACGGCGAGCGCGAGTACCGGTACGAGCGCTGCGACGTGCGCTACCGCGACCGTTACGAGGAGCGCATCGACGGCTACGAGGTGACCTACGAGTACGCAGGCCGCCGCTACGTGACCGAGATGCCCTACGATCCGGGCGACCGGATCCGGATCCGGGTCGACGTGAGCCCGACCGGGGGCTGAGGAACGGGCCCGGGCCGCGCACGCGGCCCGGGCTGCCGGGTTCCACTAGAATGACGGGATGCCCATGACGCGGATGCTGCCCGCCCTGACGATGATCCTCGCCCTCGCGGCGGGCAGCGTGCTGCCCGGCGACGCGGCGGCGGGAGACCGCGGGCGCGGGCGCGGCGGCGCTTCCGCCTACGCGGACCGGGCCATCTCCCTGGACGAGGCCGTCGCGCAGGCGGAGCGGCGCTACAACGCCCGTGCCATCCGCGCCGAGGAAAAGCGTCACGGCGACCGCATCGAGTACCGCATCCGCCTGCTCGGGGCCGACGGCAGGGTGTTCGAGGTCAGGATCGACGCGGGCTCGGGCCGCGAGGACTGAGGTCCGCATGCGCCTGCTGGTGCTCGAGGACGAGCCGGCGCTGCGCGAATCGCTGGCGCAGCAGTTCCGTGCGGCGGGCTTCACCATCGACCAGGCGGCCGACGGGGTCGAGGGCGAGTTCGCCGGGCTCGAGTACCCCGTGGACGTCGCGGTCGTGGACCTCGGCCTGCCGGGACGCTCCGGGCTCGATGCCATCCGCGCCTGGCGCAAGTCCGGGAAATCGTTCCCGGTGCTGATCCTCACCGCGCGCGACAGCTGGCAGGAAAAGGTCACCGGCCTCGACGCCGGCGCCGACGACTACGTGACCAAGCCGTTCCGCTTCGAGGAAGTCCTGGCCCGGGTGCAGGCGCTGCTGCGCCGTTCCGGCGGATGGTCGCAGCCGCTGATCAGGAGCGGCAACGTCGAACTCGACACGCGCAGCCAGGAAGTGCGCGTGGACGGGACGGCCGTGGAGCTGACCGCGTTCGAGTACCGGCTGCTCGAGTACCTGATGCTGCGGGCCGGGCAGGTGATCTCCAAGACGGAACTGACGGAGAAGCTCTACGAGCAGGACTTCGAGCGCGACAGCAACACGATCGAAGTCTTCATCGGCCGCCTGCGCAAGAAGCTCGACCCCGATGGCAAGCGCCAGCCGATCGAGACGCTGCGCGGCCGCGGTTACCGGGTCGCGCGCGAGTAGCCTTGGCCCGCGCAGCCCCATCGCTGCAGGCGCGGCTGCTGGTCACGCTCGCGCTGCTGCTGGTCGCGGCCGCCGCCATCGCGGCCTGGTCGCTCGAGTCCTGGTACCGCGACCTCGGGCTGCGTGCGCGCCAGGAAGTGCTGGACGCCCAGGTCATCGCGCTGATCGCTTCCGCCGACGTCGACGCCGCAGGCCGGCTGGTGCCGCAGAACCTCGCCGAGCCGCGGCTCGCCGCGCCCGGTTCCGGCCTCTACGCCGAGATCGTGGGCGCACGCGGCAGCTGGCGGTCGCCGTCGGCGCTCGGCAGCGGCCTGAACCTCGCCGCCCAGCCCGCGGCCGGCGAGCGCGCCTTCGAGCATGCGCGCCTCGCGGACGGCACGCGCGTGCTCGGCCTTTCGCTCGGCATCCGCTGGGAACTCGAGGATGGCAGCGTGCGGGACTTCGTGGTGCGGGCCGCCGAGAGCCTCGAGCCCTGGTACCGGGAGATCGCGCGAGTGCGCACCTGGCTCGCGACCGGATCGGCGCTGCTCGCGCTGCTGCTGCTCGGCGGGCTCGCGCTGGCGCTGCGCTTCGCGCTGCGGCCGCTGCATCGCCTGGAATCCGAAATCCTGGACATCGAGGCGGGCCGGCGCGAGCAGCTCGGCGCGGGCTGGCCGCGCGAGCTCGCGGGCGTGACCGGCAACCTCAATGCGCTGCTGACCGGGGAACGCAAGCGGCTCGAGCGCTACCGCGCCACGCTCGGCAACCTCGCGCACAGCCTCAAGACGCCGCTGGCGGCGATGCGCAGCCTGCTCGAGCGCGGCCAGGCGCAGCCGGGGACGCTGTCGCCGCAGCTCGACCGCATGCAGGACATCGTGCAGCACCAGCTCAAGCGCGCCGTGTTCGGCGGCAGCGGCGCCACGCTCACCGACCTCGCCGTGCAGGAACCGCTGGAGCAGCTGCGCGCGGCGCTCGGCAAGGTTTATGCGGACAAGCCGGTGCGCATGACGCTCTCGATCGCGCCCGGCACGGCCTATCCGGTCGATCCGGCGGACTTCCTGGAGCTCGCCGGCAACCTGCTGGACAACGCCTGGAAGTACTGCCGGGGCGAGATTGCCGTGCGCGTGACGCCCTGGACCTCGGCGGACTGGCGCCGGCCCGGCCTCGCGATCGACGTCGAGGACGACGGCCGCGGCATCCCGCCCGCGGAACGCCAGCGCGTACTGGAACGCGGCGTGCGGGCTGACGAGAGCGTCGCGGGGCAGGGGATCGGCCTGTCGGTCGCGCGTGAAATCGCCGCCGCCTATTCCGGGACCCTCGAAATTGGCGACGGCCGCCTCGGCGGCGCGCGGGTCACGCTGCGGCTGCCGGGCCGTTGAGCGGCCCGCGCCGGCTCAGGAGCCGAGCTTCTTCAGGATCGGCGCGATCAGGTCCATCGGCATCGGGAACACGATGGTCGTGCTCTTGTCGCTGCCGAGCTCGGTGAGCGTCTGCATGTAGCGCAGCTGGATCGCGCGCGGGTCGGCGCCGAGCGCCTGCGCCGCCTGCACCAGCATGTCGGCCGCCTGCTTCTCGCCCTCGGCGTGGATGATCTTGGCGCGCCTCGCGCGTTCGGCTTCGGCCTGGCGCGCCATCGCGCGGATCATGCTCTCGTCGAGGTCGATGTGCTTGATCTCGACGTGCGAGACCTTGATGCCCCAGGCGTCGGTCGAGCCGTCGAGGATCTGCTGCACGTCGGCATTGAGCTTCTCGCGCTTCGCCAGCATGTCGTCGAGCTCGTGCTGGCCGAGCACCGAGCGCAGTGTGGTCTGCGCCAGCTGGCTGGTCGCCTCGAACGGGTTGGCGACCTGGATGATGGCCTTGCCGGGGTCCACGATGCGGAAGTAGACGACCGCGTTGACCTTGACCGAGACGTTGTCGCGCGAGATGACGTCCTGCTTGGGCACGTCCAGCACGATCGTGCGCAGGTCCACCCGCACCATCTGCTGGAACACCGGGATCACCAGGATCAGGCCCGGGCCCTTGATGCCCTGGAAGCGGCCGAGCGTGAAGATCACGCCGCGCTCGTACTCGCGCAGGATGTTGATGGCGCTGAAGAGCAGCACCAGCCCCAGCACCACGATCACGATCCAGTAAATCGGCAGGCCCAGCATGTTCAGTCTCCCGTCACTTGTCCGGCGACACGTGCAGCGTCAATCCATCCACGCGGTCCACGCGCACGCGCTGCCCGCGCGCGATGCGGGCGCCCGCCACGGCGTTCCACAGCTCGCCGTAAATGCGCACCTTGCCCGCGCCCTCGAAATCCTCGATCGCCTCGGCATGGTCGCCGACCAGCTGCTCGGTGCCGGTGGCGACCGGACGCCGGCGCGCGCGCAGGGCGAGGTACATCGTGCCGAGCATGGCGGCGCCGGCGAAGGTCGCGATGCCGCCGATCAGCCCGCGGCTCGATTCGAACCCCGGCGTGTCCATGTCCATCAGCACCACGGAGCCGATCACGAACGCGACCAGGCCGCCGAAGCCGAGCGCGCCGAAGCTCGGCACGAAGAACTCCGCGACCATCATGCCGACGCCGAGCACCACCAGCGCAAGACCCGCGAAGTTGACCGACAGCACCTGCAGTGCATACAGGCCCAGCAGCAGGCAGATCGCCCCGATGACGCCTGGCAGGATCGCCCCCGGATTGTAGCCCTCGAACATCAGCCCGTAGAGGCCGATGATCAGCAGCCCGTAGGCGACCAGCGGGTTGGTCAGCACGGCGAGCAGCGAGGTGCGCCAGTCCATTTCGATGCGCTCGACCACGGCCCCGGTCGTCGCCAGCTTGCGGGTTTCGCGCGGCAGCCTGACTTCGCGCCCGTCGAGCGCGGCCAGCAGTGCCGGCACGTCGTCGGCGATGAGGTCGATCACGCCGCGCTCGAGCGCCTGCTGCGCCGGCAGGCTGGCAGCCTCGCGCACCGCCGCCTCGGCGAACTCCGGGTCGCGGCCGCGCAGGTCGGCGAGGCTGCGGATGTAGGCGATCGCGTCGTTTACCGCCTTGCGGTCGGAGGCCGTGCCGGCAGGCGCCGGCCCCTTCGAGGCCTTGCCGCCGTCCTCCGCGCCTTCGTCATCGCGGTCCTTGTTCTTGTCGTCCGCGGGCGGCGAGCCGCCGATCGGCACCGGCGTCGCGGCGCCCAGGTTGGTCCCGGGCGCCATGGCCGCGACGTGGCTCGCGTAGAGGATGAAGGTGCCGGCGCTCGCCGCGCGCGCCCCGGAAGGGCCGACGTAGGTCACGACCGGGACTTCGGAGGCGAGAATCCCCTGGATCATGTCGCGCATCGCGGCATCGAGGCCGCCCGGCGTATCGAGCAGCAGGACCAGCACGACGGCATTCACGTCCTCGGCGTGCTCGAGCGCGTGCAGGAAATGGTCCTTGGTGGCCGGGCCGATCGCGTCCTTGATCTCGACCAGCACGGCCGGGCCCGGCGCCGCGCCCTGGGCCAGGGCCGGTCCGGCGAGGAACGTCGCAGCCAGGGCGGCGAGCAGGCCGGCGCAGCGGCGGGACGGGGACATCCGCAATTTCTCCGTGTGGCACGATTATCATAGCAGGCCCACTGGCAGCGGACCGGACGGAGGAAGCATGTCCCGGATGATCCTGGCGGCCTTGATCGCGATGCAGGCCGTGCTGGCGCAGGCGCAGGCGCCGGAAGAGGTCAAGGTCGAGGCGGAGCAGGTCGCGCCTGGCGTCTACGTGCTGTATGGCCGCGGCGGCAACATCGGCGTCTCGGTGGGCGCCGACGGCGTGTTCCTGATCGACGACCAGTTCGCCAACATGACCGCGCCGGTCGAGGCCGCGCTCGCGAAGCTGGCGCCGACGCCGCCGCGCTTCGTCATCAACACGCACTGGCATCACGACCACACCGGCGGCAACGAGAACCTGGCGGCCAAGGGATCGGTGATCGTCGCGCACGACAACGTACGCGCGCGCATGAGCACCGAGCAATTCAGCGAATTCTTCCAGCGCACGACGCCGCCGTCGCCGGGCGCGGCGCTGCCGGTCGTGACCTTCAGCGACAACCTGTCGCTGCACGTGAACGGCGACGAGCTGCGCGGCGTGCACGTCGACAAGGCGCACACCGACGGCGACGTGTTCATCCACTTCCGCAAGGCCAACGTGATCCACACCGGCGACCTGATGTTCCACGCCATGTACCCGTTCATCGACCTGGATTCCGGCGGTTCGGTGGATGGCGTGATCGCAGCGGTCGACAGGATGCTCGCGCTCGCGGACGATGCGACCCGCGTCATCCCGGGCCACGGCAAGGTCACGGACCGCAAGGGGCTGCAGGCCTACCGCGCGCTCCTGGTCACCACGCGCGACCGCATGCGCGAACGCGTGAAGGCAGGCCGGACGCTCGATCAGGTGCAGGCCGAGAAGCCGTTTGCCGACTACGACGCGACGCTCGCCTGGCAGTTCATCACCGCCGAGCGCTACATCCAGATCCTCTACCGCGACGCGGTGCGCGCGCTCAGCCCAGCCCGAAACTGATCCCCTGGGCAAGCGGCAGCTCGCTCGACCAGTTGATCGTGTTGGTCTGCCGGCGCATGTAGGTCTTCCAGACGTCGGAGCCCGACTCGCGGCCGCCGCCGGTGTCCTTCTCGCCGCCGAAGGCGCCGCCAATCTCGGCGCCCGAGGTGCCGATGTTGACGTTGGCGATGCCGCAGTCGCTGCCCGCCACCGACAGGAATCGCTCGGCGTGCTGCAGGCGGTCGGTGAAGATCGCCGATGACAGGCCGTAATCCGTATCGTTGTGCAGCGCGATCGCCTCATCGAGGCTTGCGCAGGGGATCAGGTACAGGATGGGCGCAAAGGTCTCGTGCCGCACCACCGGCATGTCGTTGCTCGCGCGGATGATGGTCGGTTCGACGAAGTACCCGGGTCCCGGCAGCACGCGGCCGCCGCACAGGACCTCGCCGCCCTGGGCGCGCGCGTCGGCGATGGCGGACTCGTAGCGCCGCACCGCAGAAGCATCCACCAGCGGGCCCATCAGCACGCCGGCTTCGAGCGGATCGCCGATGCGGACCTGCCGGTATGCCGCGAGCAGCCGCCGCTCGAGCTCCGCGACGCGCGACTGGTGCACCAGCAGCCGGCGCGTGGTCGTGCAGCGCTGGCCGGCGGTGCCGACCGATCCGAACACGATCGCGGGCACCGCGAGGTCGAGGTTGGCGAATTCGTCCACGACAATGGCGTTGTTGCCGCCGAGTTCCAGCAGGCTGCGGCCGAGGCGTTGCGCGACCTTCTGCCCGACCTGGCGGCCGATCGGCGTGGATCCGGTGAAGCTCAGCAGCGCCACGCGCCGGTCCTCCACCAGCCGCGTCGTGAGCGCGTTGTCGGCCGGGATCAGCAGCTGGAACACGGGCGGGAGGCCCATGCCCTGCATCACCTCGTTGCAGATGCGCTGCACCGCGATCGCGCACAGCGGTGCGTGATGCGAGGGCTTCCAGACCGTGACGTCGCCGCAGACCGCGGCCAGGAACGCGTTCCAGGACCAGACCGCGACCGGGAAATTGAAGGCCGAGATGACGCCGACCACGCCGAGCGGATGCCACTGCTCGTACATGCGGTGCTGCGGCCGCTCCGAGTGCATCGACAGGCCGTAGAGCATGCGCGACTGGCCGACCGCGAAATCGGCGATGTCGATCATCTCCTGCACCTCGCCGTCGCCTTCGGCCTTGATCTTGCCCATCTCCAGGCTGACCAGGCTGCCGAGCAGGTCCTTCTTCGCGCGCAGCGCGTCCGCCATCCGCCGCACGGCCTCGCCGCGGCGCGGCGCCGGCACCGTGCGCCAGGCGCGGAACGCCTCGCTCGCGCTCACCAGCACACGCTCGTAGTCGCCCGCGCCGGCCGGCCGCACGCTGGCGATCACTGCGCCGGTCGCCGGATTCACCGACTCGTGCAGCCGCGCGCCGGCATCCGCGTGCCAGCTGCCGGACCAGGCGCCATCGTTGACGCCGGCGAGCCCGAGGCCCGCAAGGATTTCCGCGACCTTCATCGTCCCGCTCCCGCGAGGCTCTTCTGCCGCCCCGCCGTGCCTTCCACCACCATGCGCGCGGAGACCGCCTTGTCGCCGCCGTTCGCAAACCAGGCGCCGAAACGGTTTGCGAGGATCTCCGGCAACCGGAACTGCTCCTGCCGCACGAAGCCGCGGTAGCGCCCGGGCTGCTGCAGCACCAGGTCCGCGAGCGCCGTGACGCCGGCCGCGGTCGTCACCTGGATCGCCGACCACAGCCGGCCCGCGATCTCCTGCGGATACACCTTGTTGACGTAGTTTTCCTCGCGCAGCTCGCCGCCCTGGCGGCCGCAGACTGCGACGTAGACGATCACGACGTCCTGCAGCGTCTGCGGAACGGCGTTTTCCAGGATGCGCTTGAGGGTGGCGCGGTCCTGGTTGAGCTTGAGGTCGTTCATGAGCAGCCGGACCTGCTGGCAATGACCGGGGTAGCGCATGGTCTTGTAGTTCATGACCTCGCAGCGCGCGCCGAACGTCTCGCCGAGGGAACCAAGCCCGCCCGAGGTATTGAAGGCCTCGTACAGCGTGCCGTCGATCTCGATTTCCTCCAGCCCCTCGAGCGGCGCCGCCTCGACCGGGCGCCCGTCCACGACCGCGAGGCAGGGATTGCCGTACTCGTTGATCAGTCCCTCCGTGGACCAGGTCAGCGAGTACTTGAGCACGTTGTTCGGGTGCTGCGGCAGCGCGCCCACGCGCAGCTTGACGCTCTTCAGCTCGTCGAAATGGCTGATCAGCTCGTGCGCCGCGATCGACACGAATCCGGGCGCGAGCCCGCACTGGGGCACGAACGCGGTCCCGGCGCCCTCGGCCGTCGCGCGCACCGCGCGCGTGACCTCGACATCTTCCGTCAAATCGAAGTAATGCAGGCCGTGCGCGCGGGCAGCCCTGGCGACGCCCGGATTGCAGTAGAAGGGCAGGGAGGAGATCACGACGCCCGGCCGGTGGTCGCGGAGATGGCGATCGAGCGCCTCCGACTGGGCGGCGTCGAGCCCGTGCGCGGTGAGGTTGCGCCTGCCGTGGGCCCGCGCGACGCCGCGCGCGGCGTCCAGGCTGACGTCGGCCAGCTGGACCTGGTAGTCGCCGGCATCCGCCAGCAGTCCCGCGATCAGGGCACCGATCTTGCCGGCGCCCAGGACGAGTACGCGATGCATAGGAATGTCCGACAAAAGGGGTGGCGCATTCTGCCTATTCCGCTGCACATAAACCACCCCCGGAAGACGCCGATTTTGCAGTGCAGTGAATGCGTGTACGATGACCGAAACCATGCATACCGCCGTGAAAAACACCGACTGGGGCCCGGACAGCTGGCAACGGTTCCCGGCGCTGCAGCAGCCGCAATACGCGGATGCCGCGCGCCTGGCGCGCGTGCTCGAGGACCTGTCGCGGCTGCCGCCGGTGGTGGTCTCCTGGGAAGTCGACCAGCTCAGGGACGAACTTGCGGCGGCGCAGCGCGGCGAACGGTTCCTGCTGCAGGGCGGCGATTGCGCCGAGAGCTTCGCCGACTGCGAGTCGGACGCGATCACGCGCAAGCTCAAGATCCTGCTGCAGATGAGCGTGGTGCTGCTGCACGGGCTCAAGAAGCCGGTGATCCGCGTGGGACGCATCGCCGGCCAGTACGCCAAGCCGCGCTCGGCCGACACCGAGACCCGCGACGGCGTGACGCTGCCGTCCTACCGCGGCGACCTCGTCAACCACGCCGAGTTCAGCGCCGCGGCGCGCGAGCCGGACCCGGAACTGCTGCTGCGCGGCTACGAGCGGGCCGCGCTGACGCTGAACTTTGTGCGCGCACTCGTGGACGGCGGCTTCGCCGACCTGCACCACCCCGAGTACTGGAACCTGGACTTCCTCAAGCACGCGAAGCTCAAGGACGCCTACCAGCGAATCGTCGACTCGATCCGCGATTCGCTCGACTTCTACGAAACGATTTCGGGTTCGCCGGTGCACGAGGCGGGGCAGGTCCGGTTCTACGCGAGCCATGAGGGCCTGCACCTGCTGTACGAGCAGTCGCAGACGCGCTATCTCAGGCGCCGCGAGCGCTGGTACAACCTGTCCACGCACCTGCCCTGGATCGGGATGCGTACCGCGCAGCCGGGGGGAGCGCACGTGGAGTTCTTCCGCGGCATCGCTAACCCGATCGCGGTCAAGGTCGGGGACGGCATGGACGCGGTTACGCTCGGAGAGCTGGTGCGCACCCTCAATCCCGACAACGAGCCCGGCCGCCTGACGCTGGTGCACCGTTTCGGCGCGGCGCGCATCGAGTCGGCGCTGCCCGCGATGATCCGCGCGGTGCGCGGCAGCGGCCGCCACGTGCTGTGGGTCTGTGATCCGATGCACGGCAACACCGAGACCACGCCGCAGGGCGTGAAGACGCGCCGCTTCGAGAACATCCTGGCGGAGGTGGAGTCGGCGTTCCGCATCCACGAGGAGGCGGGCTCGTTGCTGGGCGGCGTTCATTTCGAGCTGACCGGCGACGACGTGACCGAGTGCACCGGCGGCGCGCGCGGCCTCGCCGACGTGGATCTCTCGCGCGCCTACCGGACCAGCGTGGACCCGCGGCTCAACTACGAGCAGGCGCTCGAACTCGCGATGCTGATCGCGCGCCACCGTTCCCGCTGATGGCGAGCGTCATCCAGCCGCAGTCCCCGGTGGTGCTGAGCCAGGAGGCGGTCGCCTTCGTGGACGGCCTCGCCGCGCAGTTCACGGGGGCGGTGGACGCGCTGCTCGCCCGCCGCGCGGAACGGCAGCGCCAGTTCGACTCCGGGACGCTGCCCGACTTCCTGCCGGAGACGCGCTCCATCCGGGAGTCGGACTGGCGCATCGGGCCGATCCCGCCGGACCTGCTCGACCGGCGCGTAGAGATCACCGGCCCCACCGAGCGCAAGATGGTGATCAATGCGCTCAACTCCGGCGCCAACGTCTTCATGGCCGACTGCGAGGACTCGCTGTGCCCGACCTGGGACAACCTGATCGAGGGCCAGCAGAACCTGATCGAGGCGGTGCGCCGCACCATCTCGTTCGCCAGTCCGGAGGGAAAGCAGTACCGGCTCAACGAGCGGACGGCCGTGCTGCTGGTGCGGCCGCGCGGATGGCACCTGCCGGAGAAGCACTGGATGCGCGACGGCAAGCCAGTGCCCGGCGCGCTGATGGACTTCGGGCTTTACCTGTTCCACAACGCCGCCGAACTGCGCCGCCGCGGCAGCGGGCCCTATTTCTACCTGCCGAAGCTCGAAGGCCACCTCGAGGCGCGGCTGTGGGCGCAGGTCATCGACCACTGCGAGCGCGCGCTAGGGCTCGCGCGCGGCACGGTCAAGGTCACGGTGCTGATCGAGACCATCACCGCGGCCTTCGAAATGGACGAGATCCTGTGGGAACTGCGCGACTGGATCGTCGGGCTCAACTGCGGGCGCTGGGACTATATCTTCAGCTTCATCAAGAAGTTCAGCCGCCGGCCGGACTTCGTGCTGCCCGACCGCGCCAGCGTGACGATGACCTCGCACTTCCTGCGCTCGTACTCGCAACTCGTGATCCGGACCTGCCACCGGCGCGGCGCCTTCGCCATGGGCGGCATGGCGGCGCAGATCCCGATCAAGGGCGACCCGCAGGCGAACGAGCAGGCGCTCGCGCGCGTGCGCGCGGACAAGGAACGCGAGGCCGGCGACGGCCACGACGGCACCTGGGTCGCGCACCCGGGCCTGGTCGGCATCGCCCGCGAGGTCTTCGACCGGCTGATGCCGGGCGCGAACAACCTGCAGCGGCTGCGCGAGGACGTTCAGGTGTCGGCCGCCGACCTGCTGCGCGTGCCGCCGGGCGAGATCACGATCGCGGGGCTGCGCAACAACATCGACGTCGGCATCCGTTACATGGCTGCCTGGCTGGGCGGCAACGGCTGCGTGCCGATCCACAACCTGATGGAGGACGCCGCGACCGCGGAGATCTCGCGCGCCCAGCTCTGGCAATGGGTGCGCCACGGCTGCCGCTTGAGCAGCGGCGTCGCGGTCACGCTCGCGCTGGTCCGTGCGGAGACGGCGGCGCAGCTCGCCCGCATCCGCGACGAAGTCGGCGCGCAGCCGTTCGCGACCGCTCACTACGCGCGCGCCGCGGAACTGCTGGACGGCCTGACCGCGAACCCTGAGTTCGAGCCATTCCTGACCCTCGTCGCCTACCGCGACCTCGACTGAACACCGGAGACTCCATGACGCTGCCGACTGCCGCCGAAATCGAAAGAGACTGGAAGTCCAATCCCCGCTGGAAAGGCATCGTGCGCGCCTATGCACCCGCGGACGTCGTTCGCCTGCGCGGCACCGTCGCAGTCGAGCACTCGCTGGCGCGCCTCGGCGCCGAGAAGCTCTGGCGCTACCTCCACGAGCTGCCGTTCGTGAATTCGCTGGGCGCGCTCACCGGCAACCAGGCCATGCAGCAGGTCCGCGCCGGGCTGAAATCGATTTACCTGTCCGGCTGGCAGGTGGCGGGCGACGCCAACCTCGCCGGCGAGATGTATCCCGACCAGTCGCTGTACCCGGCGGACTCGGTGCCGGCGGTGGTGCGGCGCATCAACAACACCCTGCGCCGCGCCGACCAGATCTGCCATGCCGAGGGCGACGACTCGATCGACTGGCTGCAGCCGATCGTGGCGGACGCCGAGGCGGGCTTCGGCGGCGTGCTGAACGCCTTCGAGCTGATGAAAGCGATGATCGAGGCCGGCGCCGCCGGCGTGCACTTCGAGGACCAGCTCTCGAGCGCCAAGAAGTGCGGGCACATGGGCGGCAAGGTGCTGGTGCCGACCCAGGAAGCCGTCAACAAGCTGGTCGCGGCGCGGCTCGCAGCCGACGTCTGCGACGTGCCGACCGTGCTGGTGGCGCGCACCGACGCCGAGTCGGCGTCGCTGCTGACGTCCGACGTGGACGAGCGCGATCGCGCCTTCATCGCCTCCAGTGAACGGACCAGCGAGGGCTTCTTCCAGGTGAAAGCCGGCATCGCGCAGGCCGTCGCGCGCGGACTCGCCTACGCGCCCTACGCCGACCTGGTCTGGTGCGAGACCGCGACCCCGGACCTGCACGAGGCGAAGGAGTTCGCCGAGGGCATCCACCGCCAGCATCCCGGAAAGCTGCTGGCCTACAACTGCTCGCCGTCCTTCAACTGGAAGAAGAAGCTCGACGACGCCACGATCGCGAAGTTCCAGCGCGAACTGGGCGCCATGGGCTACAAGTACCAGTTCATCACGCTCGCCGGATTCCATGCCATCAACTTCACGATGTACGAGCTCGCGCGCGGCTACCGCGAATCGCAGATGAGCGCCTACGTCGCCATGCAGCAGGCCGAGTTCGCGGCGGAGGCACAGGGCTACACCGCGACCAAGCACCAGCGCGAGGTGGGCGCCGGCTACTTCGACGCCGTCACGCAGGCCATCACGCACGGCACCTCGTCCATCACGGCCATGAAGGGCTCGACAGAAGAGGCGCAGTTCAAGAAGGCGCGCTGATGCCGGTCACCGGCGAGGCATTCGACCCGCATTGCCGGCGCTGCCCGCGCCTGGTCCGTCACCTCGACCAGGTCCGAGCGCGACACCCGGACTATCACTGCGCGCCGGTGCCGTCGTTCGGCAGCGCCTGCTGCCGGTTGCTGGTCGTGGGACTCGCGCCCGGCCTGCACGGGGCGAACCGCACCGGGCGCCCGTTCACCGGCGACCACGCCGGCATCCTGCTGTACCGCACGTTGCACCAGCATGGCTTCGCCACGCGCGCCGAGTCCGTGGCTGCCGGAGACCGGCTGCGCCTGCGCGATTGCCGGATCACGAATGCGGTCCGGTGCCTGCCGCCCGCCAATCGGCCGGAGCCCGCCGAAGCGCGGCGCTGCAACCCGTTCCTGGTCGCGGAACTCGCCGGTCTCGGACGCGGCGGAATCGTGGTGGCGCTCGGCGCCGTCGCCCACGCCGCCGTGCTGCGCGCGCTCGGGATGGCGCCCGCATCGACGCGGTTTGCGCACGCCGCGGAGCACGCGTTGCCCGGAGACCGCAGGCTTCTGGATTCCTACCACTGCAGCCGCTACAACACCAACACCCGCCGGCTCACGCCCGCCATGTTCGACCGCATCTTCGCCCGCGCCCGGCACTTGCTCGGTGCCTGAGTTTCCCGACACCATGCCGCGATGAGCGGATTCGACGCCAGGGCCTTCGTCAGCACGCTGCCCGCCCGCCCGGGCGTCTACCGGATGCTGGATGCCGGCGGCGCGATCCTGTACGTCGGCAAAGCCGGCAGCCTCAAGGCCCGCGTCGGCAGCTATTTCCGCGCCGACCAGCTCCAGCCCAAGGTGCAGGCGCTGGTGCGGCAGATCGCCGGCATCGAGGTCACGGTGACCAACTCGGACACCGAGGCGTTGCTGCTCGAGCACAACCTGATCAAGCGGCACCGCCCGCGCTTCAACGTCATCCTGCGCGACGACAAGAGCTTCCCGTACGTGCACCTGTCGGCGCACGAATTCCCGCGGCTCGCCTTCCACCGCGGCACGCGCAAGGTGGCCGGGCGGCTGTTCGGCCCCTATCCGAACGCGAGCGCAGTGCACGAAACCCAGAACCAGCTGCACAAGCTGTTCCGGCTGCGCAGCTGCAAGGACAGCTACTTCGCCAACCGATCGCGTCCCTGCCTCGAATACCAGATCGGGCGCTGCTCGGCGCCCTGCACCGGGCTGATCACGAAAGCGGCCTACGCCCGCGACGTGCAGTCGGCCGTCCTGGTGCTGGAGGGCCGCGCGGCCGACGTTTCCGGCCGGCTTGGGCGCGACATGGACGCGGCCGCTTCGCGGCTCGACTACGAACGTGCCGCGGTGCTGCGCGACCAGCTGGCGGCGCTCACCGACATCCAGTCGCGCCAGGTCGTGAGCCGCGCGCAGGGCGGCGACACGGACGTGATCGCGGTCGCGGAGGAGGGCGGCGAGTTCTGCATCGCGCTGATGTTCATCCGCGGCGGGCAGCTGCTCGGCAGCTCCACCTTCCACCCGCGCGCGCCGATTGCGGACGCCCCGGAAGTGCTCTCGGCGTTCCTCGCGCAGCATTACCTCGAGCGCGAGGCGCCGCCCCGGATCGTGATTTCGCATGCCATCGAGGACGCCGCCGCGTTCGAGGCATCGCTCGCCGGGCGCGCCGGCCGGCGCGTCAGGATCGGCCGGGCGAGCCGCGGCCTGCCGCAGCGCTGGGTACAGCTCGCGCTGCAGAACGCCGGCAACGCCCTGCGCATGCGGGCCGCGAGCCAGGCGGGCCTCGACGGGCAGCTCGCCGAACTCGGCGACTTTCTCGCACTCGCGCAGCCGCCCGCGCGCATCGAGTGCTTCGACGTCAGCCACACGCAGGGGGAGGCGACCATCGCTTCCTGCGTCGTGTTCGGCCCGGCCGGGCCGCTGAGAGCCGAGTACCGGCGCTACAACATCTCCGGCATCGAGCACGGCGACGACTACGGCGCCATGCGCCAGGCGCTGGCGCGGCGCTTCCGCCGGCGTAAGGAGGAGGCGGCGGCGATGCCCGACCTGCTCCTGATCGACGGCGGCGCCGGCCAGCTCGCCGAAGCCGCGCGCGTGCTGCGCGAACTCGAGATCGCATTGCCCGCCGTCGCCGCGGTCGCGAAAGGCGCGGACCGGCGTGCCGGACAGGAGCGCATTTTCTTGTTGGGCCGGGAAGCGCCCTCTATACTGCCGCCCGACTCGAAGGCGCTGCACCTGATCCAGCGCGTGCGCGACGAGGCGCACCGGTTCGCGATCAGCGGGCATCGCAGGAGCCGCGCGCGTTCGCGGCAGACCTCGATGCTGGAGGCGGTGGCGGGCCTCGGGCCGGCGCGGCGCCGGGCGCTGCTCAAGCAGTTCGGCGGCCTGCAGGGCGTGCTGCGTGCCGGCGTCGAGGATCTCGCGCGGGCGCCCGGCATCGGCCCGGCGCTCGCGAAGTCGATTTTCGAGCACCTGCACCCGGGAGCCGGATGACCAGTCCTTACACGATTCCGAACCTGCTGACGGGCCTCAGGATCACGTTGATCCCGGTCATCGTCGGCCTGTTCTACCTGCCGTATCACTGGTCGAACATGGCCTGCGGCATCCTGTTCGCCCTGGTCGGCATCACCGACGCGTTCGACGGCTACCTGGCGCGAAAGCTGGGCCAGACCTCGCCGCTCGGCGCCTTCCTCGACCCCGTCGCCGACAAGCTGATCGTCGCGACGGCGCTGGTCCTGATCGTCAGCAAGGATCCGCGCTGGTTCGTGACGCTGACCGCGGCCGTGATCATCGGCCGCGAGATCGCGATCTCGGCGCTGCGCGAATGGATGGCCCAGATCGGCGCGCAGGCAAAGCTGCAGGTCACGGGCGTCGCCAAGTTCAAGACCATCGTGCAGATCGTCGGGCTTTCGATGATGCTGTTCCAGGAGGACCTGTTCGGCCTGCCGATCTACTGGATGGGGCTCGCCCTGACCATCCTCGCGGCCGTGCTGACGCTGTGGTCCATGGTGACGTACCTGATCGCCGCGGGCCCGGAATTGCGGGGCATTCGTCAAACTTGACACCCCGGACCCCGGTCCTAGAATGGCGGCCCCGTGCGGGAATAGCTCAGTTGGTAGAGCGCAACCTTGCCAAGGTTGAGGTCGCGAGTTCGAGCCTCGTTTCCCGCTCCAGATTACGCTGAAACCCCGGGACGCTTCCGGGGTTTCCTGTTTGATGCCTCCGAAGGCTAGGTGGCAGAGTGGTCATGCAGCGGCCTGCAAAGCCGTGTACGCCGGTTCGATTCCGACCCTAGCCTCCACCGTCGCGCCGACTCGCGCCGTTTCCGGTCTCCCGCCGTGCGGGAAACCCGGTGCCGTCGGTTTCATCGATAAACAAGATCGGGCTTGCCGATAATCGATAAATATATTATCGTTTATCAATATCACCGTTCACCCGGGTGCCACATCGATGTCCCGCCCGTACTCCGCCGCGCTGCCGATCGCGCACGTCATGCTCCGGATCGTCGTCGTCCTCAACTGGCTGATGGGGGCCGCGATCCTGGTGCTGCTGGTCGCCATGCCCACCGAGCAGTGGATCCTGAAGTCCTTCGACATCGGACCTTCGCCCGAGGCCGATCGCCTGGTCATGGGCCTGCACGCGATCGCCATGATCGGCCTGGTCACGGTCCCGGTGAACCACGTCGTGCTGGCGCGGCTGCTCGCGATCGTCGCGACGGTCCGCGGCGGCGATCCGTTCATCGGCGCGAACGCGCAACGCCTGCAGGCGATCGCCTGGGCGCTGCTCGCGCTGCAGCTGCTGAGCCTCGCCGTCGGTGCGATCGCCGATGCGGTTTCGCTGGCGGCCCGTCCGCTGCATTTCGACGCCGGCTTCTCCATCAGCGGCTGGCTGGCCGTGCTGCTGACTTTCGTGCTGGCCCGCGTATTCGCGGCGGGCGCGCTCATGCGCGAAGACCTCGAAGGGACGGTGTGACATGGCGATCACCGTCAAACTGGACGACTTGCTGCACGAGCGGCGCATGACGCTGACCGAGCTCGCAGACCGCATCGGCATCACGCTCGCCAACCTGTCCGTGCTCAAGACCGGCAAGGCGCGCGCGATCCGCTTCTCGACGCTCGAGGCGATCTGCAGGGCATTCGACTGCCAGCCCGGTGACGTGCTCCGTTTCGAGCCCGCCGATGCGAAACCGGAGCGGTCGCGCGCCGCGGCACGGCGGGGCGCCTCGCGATGAATGCCGTGCTGAGTCGGCTCTTTCCCGGGCGCATCGACAACAGCTTCGCCGGATATCGCGCGGCACTCTGGCTGCTCGGGCTGTTCATCGCGATGAAGCTGGCGATGGGGCTGAACTCGATCCTGAACACGGCCTCCGTCGCGCAAGGCGCGGACGGGCTGCCGCTGGACCGCTATGACCCCGCGGCGGCGCAAGCGGTGCTGTTGCTGTTCGCGCTGGTGGCGCTGGGACAGCTGATGCTCGCGCTGGTCGCGCTGGCGGCACTGGTCCGCTGGCGGGCGCTGGTCCCGTTCCTGTACCTGGTACTGCTGATCGAACAGGTGGTCCGGCGCCTCATCGTGCAGGGCCACGCGGTGGAACGCACCGGGGACACGCCGGCCGGCTGGTACGTAAACGTCGGCCTGCTCGTCCTTCTCACGCTCGGGCTGATACTGTCGCTGACCCCTGCGCGGCAGCGCTAGACTGGGCGCGGAGGGGATCATGGCCACCCAAGCGAGCACTGCAATGCCGGTGGCGCCAGGCCGGTTCTATCTCGCGCTGGCGCTCGCCTGCGCCCTGGTGGCGTTCCTGGGCTTCGTGCCGACCTACTGGGCGCCGCTCGCGACCGGCTCCCTCGCCGAAGCGCCGATCGTGCACCTGCACGCGGCCCTGTTCAGTGCCTGGACGCTTTTCTTCATCGGCCAGGCCGGCCTGGCCGGGACCGGTCGCATCGCGCAGCACCGCGCGCTCGGCCTCGTCGGCATTTCGCTTGCAAGCATGATGCTGTTCGTGGGGCTCGCGACCGCGATCCATTCGGCCGAGGTGCACATTGCCGCGGGCCTCGGCGACCGGGCGCGCGGATTCATGATCGTGCCGGTCACGACGGTCCTGTTCTTCGCCCTCGCGGTCGGAGTCGCGATCGCCAATCGCCGCCGGCAGGAGGTCCACAAGCGCTGGATGGTCATCGCCAGCGTCGCCATCCTGATGGCGGCCGTCGCGCGCATCGTCCGTTTCCTGAGGTTCGGCGCCGACGTCCCGCCGGGTCCGCCACCGATCGAAATGAGCGTGGTGCCCGCGCTCGGCACGGACTTGCTGATCGTCGCGGCCATGATCCACGACTGGCGCACGCACGGCCGCGTGCACCCGGCCTACTGGATCGGCGGCGGCGCCTGGCTCGCGATCCAGCTCGGGCGCATTCCATTGTCGAAGACGCCGCAGTGGCAGGCGGTCGCGGACTGGCTGCTGGCCTTCTAGCTTCCGCTCTCCGGCGGCGGGAATTCGTGACCGTGCAGCGGCAGCACCACGCGTTCCTGGTCCGCGCCGTCGGACCGGTCGCCGTAGATCGGCGGCATGAACAGGTTGGCCGCGCAGTGCGGGCAGGCATTCCAGCCGTGGCGGTATTCGGCGATCGGCGTCATCCAGCGCCTCAGGCACGAGCCGCAGGTGATGACGGTCGCCACGGAAACCACCGCGAGCGCGTCGTTGTCGCCGCTCTCGACGGTCATCCCTTCCATCATCACGACGTGCCGGCCCGTGTCGGGGTCGTCGAATTCGACCACGCCGTTGCGATGGATCCTTCTCTCGACGCCGCGTCCCGCCATGCGCATCTCCCCGCGAAGCGCAACCGGAGGTCCATTCCGTGGCCCTGTAGCCGGGCCTTCTTCGGGCACCATACTCCCGCCTGCCCGGCAAAGCCAGCAGGGTGCTTGCCCCGGCCCCGTTGCCGCGTCTAGCCTCTTGCTTGCCACGGCGACTACGCCCCGGTGGCGGAACGGGTAGACGCTACGGACTTAAAATCCGTTACCCGAAAGGGTGTGCAGGTTCGAATCCTGCCCGGGGCACCAGCGGACGCTACCGGATCGCCGTCAGCTCGGTCGTCGACGTCCAGCCGCCGACTTTCGACACCTGCTTCACGACCACGCCGTGCTCGATGGATTTCCAGTACTCGTCCAGCGACGGGCCGGTCGGCGTCGTCAGCGTTCGCGTGTAGCGCACGCACTCAAAGCGGCCGGCAGGAACCTGGATGGATTCGCGCAGCGACCCGATCTTCATCGACCCGGGGAACGTGTTCGCGGTCGAAACCTGCGAGCCGGCGGTGTAGGTCGCCGCCACCGCCTTGATCGTCCAGGTACGCCCGGCACAGGCCCGGAACATCGGCTCGCCCATGAGCGCGGGCCGGAAGTCCGTGCGCGAGCTTCCATTGGAGGTGCGCGATGCCGTGGCCGCGATCATCGACACGTCGTCCTGCATCTTGTGCTTGTTCGTGACCACCTCGTTGACCTTGCCGCGCACGACGGCGACGCTCGCGCGCTCCGCGGTGAACTCGGTCCATCGCTGGGTGTACTGCGCGACCGTGCCGTTCGAGTCACTGCGGCGGTAGCTGTAGGTCGTCGTCGGCTGCGGCTTGCCGAAGGTCACACAGGCGGCTGATGCGGGTGCGGCCACGCCCTGCGGCTGCGCATCGGCGTTGGCCATCAGGACCGCGGCCGTGGCGGCCAGGACCAGCAGGGCAGGGGCGCGCTCGCGCATGACGCTCAGCGCGGGTCGACGCCCATCGTCATCAGGCGCCAGGCGCCGCCCTCGTTGAGGTACTCGATCTCGCCGTACACCTGGGCGCGATCGCCGGCCTTGTGATCAGTGACGAAATAGGTGTCTGCCGTGAACTCGAGTTCCGCCTCGTAGCTCACAATTGCACTCTGCATCTCCGGCGGGCCATCGTAACGCACCGCAGTCTCGTGGTACGAGACGATGCGCGCGGCATTCGGAACGACCATGTTCGCGTTCGCGAGCAGCCGTTCCTGTGCCAGGGCCGGGTCCGGTCCGCTGCCGGCCGTGGCCGCAGCCGGCGTGTCAGCCGTGCCGTCGCCGGCATCCGGTTGCGCCTTGTCCGGGCCGGATCCGCCGCCGCAGGCCGTCAGATGCAGGACGCACAGGAACGCCGCGCCTGCCAAGGGCGCAGCTCGCCGTTTGTTGATCATTGTCCCCCCCCCCTCGACCGGCGACCGTGCGGTCGCCGGATCCTGAACCTACTTCATCTGGCCCAGAATGTACTCCACGGAAGCGCGCACGTCCGCCTCCGTCTTGGCCCCGCCCATCGGGCGCATCATGCCCTTGCCCTTGACGACGGATGCGGTCACCGCGTCCACGCCCATCTTGACGAAGGGTGCCCAGGCTGCCTTGTCGCCGGTCTTGGGCGCCATCATCGCGTGACATCCCGCGCAGGCCTTGTCCCACACCGCCTTGCCGTCCGGATCGTCCGCGCCTGCCGGCAGCGACACCGCCAAGGTCCCGATCACGACTGCGATCGCCCGCATCATTTCCGTCTCCTTCCTGGTCGAATTGCCCTTTGGAAGCCTATTGAACACTACTCTTGCTGAACCAATTCTGAATTGATCCGCGTCAGCACCGGACCCACGGAAAGTACGTAGGCGGCCGCAGTCGGGTCCTTTCATGGCCGCAGTTCCGATACTATGTCGCTGCCCAACGGGGGACCCATCGAGCCGATGTCGATGACACCAGGCCGCAGAGCCGCACTCGCACGCGGGCCGATTCTGCTCGTCACGATCGTTGGCGCAGCAGCGTGGGCGGCCGATCATGCCGCGGCCCAGGTGATCAAGCCGGCGGTCACCGACGACTTTCGCGCGGTGTTCGCCACCTCGCAGGAAATTTCTCAGGGCAAGCGGGTCGCCGACGCGTCCTGCGCCCGCTGCCATGGCCCCGGCGGAATCAGCAGCGCGAGAGGGGTGCCGCACCTGGCAGGCCAGCGCGCGGTCTACCTGCATCAGGAACTGCTCGCCTACAAGAAGGGCGCGCGCGGCAAGAACATGATGGCCGAAGCGGCCGCCATACTGAGCGACGATGCTTTGCTGAAGGTCGCGGCCTGGTATGCGAGCCTGGATCCGCCGGCGCCGGCGCCCGCGGCCACCGCAAAGGGCTCCGCGGCGGCGACCGATCCGCTGAGCGCCGGCAAGGCGGCCGCCGCCGGTTGCGGGTCCTGCCACGGTGAGACCGGGGTCAGCGCGATTCCCGGCATGCCAAGCCTCGCCGGGCTCGACCCTAAATACCTGGTGGCGGCCACGAATGCCTACCGCAACGGTCAACGCAAGCACGACCTCATGAAGGCACTGGTGGCAGGACTCTCCGATGCGGACATCGAGAACGTCGCGTTGTTCTATGCCTCGCAGAAGCCAGCCCGGGCGAACACGCCTGCGCCGGGCAACAAGGCCGCCGGCAAGGCGGCGGCGACCGGCTGCGCGGGATGCCACGGCGAAGCGGGCGTCAGTGCCGGCACCACTCCGAGCCTCGCCGGCCAGGACGCGCAGTACTTCGTCGCGGCGATGCACGCTTATCGCGACGGTTCGCGCGCCGACCCGCTGATGAAAGGCCCGGCTTCGGCGGTCGCGGAATCGGGGTTCGCGGACCTGGCCGCGCATTACGCAGGCCTGCAACCGGAGCCGCCGAAGATCGCCAGGGCGCTCAGCACCTCGGACTGGGCGGACCGCTGCGACCGCTGTCACGGCGTCAATGGCAACAGCGCCGACCCGCGCGTGCCGGCGCTGGCGGCGCAGCGCGCCGAGTACATCGAGACCATCCTGAATGCGTACCGGACCGGCGCGCGCAGGAGCCAGGCAATGTCGGCGATGTCGAAGGTGCTGACGGAAGCCGACGTGAGACAGCTCGCGGACCATTACTCGCGCCAGAAGGCGAGGGCGGTCGTGTACGTGCAGCTGCCGCCGAAAGGGAACCCGCGATGAACGACGTGCCGCTCCACCGGCTCTATCGCCACTTCTCGGAACTGCCCTACAGCCTGCGCGCGCTGTATACGGCGGTGCTGATCATCCTGGGCCTCGGCTACCTGTTCGCCCTCGTCTACCTGTTCCATACCTATTCAGGGCGCGACGGGGACCCGGGCTCGCTCTCGTACCAGGACCTCGTGATCGCCTATACCGGCAGCGGCGAGGCCTCGCGCCTCGAGTCGGCGCTGCGCGGGCCGATGTCCACGATGCTGCCGCAGGAGGAGCTGAACCGGATCGTGGAGTGGGTGCAGAGGGGCTCGGAGCGGGAAGGCTACGAGGGCGAGATCCGCGCGATCCTGGACGAGCGCTGCATGGCCTGCCACGACGGCAGCAATCCGCACCTGTCCAACCTGGCCGGCTTCGAAAACGTCATGAAGGTCACCGCGCAAGACACCGGCGCCGACATCTTCACGCTGGTGCGCGTGTCGCACATCCACCTGTTCGGCATCAGCTTCATCTTCTTCATCCTGGGACTGATCTTCAGCCACGCCTACGTGCGGCCGGTGTGGTTCAAGGTGCTGGTGATCACACTGCCATTCGTCGCGGTCATGACCGACGTCAGTTCCTGGTATTTCACCAAGCTCTACCACCCGTTCGCCTGGGTGGTGATGGCCGCAGGCGGCACCATGGGCCTGTGCTTCGCCTTCATGTGGGTCGTATCCATGTACCAGATGTGGATTTCGCCGGCGCCGGCGAAGGTCGCGCAGCGGGAAGCCGCCGACCGCCACGGCGTCGGTTGAGCGCCTAGCGCGCGGGCTGGTCCGCGTAGAAGGAAGCGACGCTCTCGATGACCGGGTCGCTGTAGGGCAGGCTCATGTTGTGCATCGTCGAGCTCTCGCGACGGTTGTCGCGATAGGCCCGCAACGCCATGATCAGGTAATCCCGGTCCTGCCCGCTGATCTTCGGCGTGGCCACGGCGGCGTTCGCGATCCCGGGGCCATGGCAGCGGTCGCACTTCTCGATCAGGTCCTGCACCAGCGTCTCGCCTTTCTCCGCCGGCCGTGACTGCTGCACCGAGTAGAAGGCGGCGATGTTCTCGATGTCCTGCCGGCCCAGCTCGCTCACGTAGGCTTCCATGCCCGCGTGCCGGCGGGTCTTGCGGTAGGCCTGGATTGCGTTCACCAGGTATTGGGCATCCTGGCCCGCGAGGTTCGGTGTCGCGGCATCCGTGCTCACCCCGTGCGAGCCATGGCAGCCGCCGCAGACCGCGGTCAGCGGCTCGCCCGCCGCCGCGTCGCCGAACGGCGGCGCCGCGCGCGCGGCGGGCGCCTGGGACGCGAAATAAAGCGCCACGCTCTCGACGTCCAGCTTGCTCAAGCGCCGCAGCAACCCGTGCATCGGATCGGTGGTGCGCACACCGGTCAGATACTCGTTCACCGCGACCACCAGGTAATGCGGCTGCTGGCCGGCCAGCGACGGCATACCCGCGGCCGTGGCGTTGCCGTCCGCGCCATGGCAGCGCGCGCAGTCCCCCGCCAGCGCCTTGCCGTGCTCGTAGGGAAGGAAGCGGGGCGCCGCCGCCTCGGCGGCCGGCGTGATTGCCGGCAAGCCGGAGTAATAGGCGACGACATTTTTCACGTCGGACTCGCTCATGCCGCCGATCATGTCGCGCAGCGCCGCGTGCACGCGTCGGCCTTCCAGGTAGGCCTGGATCGACGCGTGCAGGTAACGTGCGTCCTGGGCCGCGAGGTGGGGAATGCCGGGCGCAGCGCCCTTGCCGTCCAGTCCATGACAGCCCTTGCACTCGCGTTCCGCGAGGGCCTTGCCGGCGGCCAGGTCGGCCGGTCCGGATTCCGGCCCGGCCGCGGAAGGCGGGCCGTCACGATCCGAGCACGCGACCAGCGCCGCCGCGAGGGCCATAGCCAGCAAGAGTCGTTTCATCTGAAACCTCTCCGCCCGCGAGAATATTACTCCCTCACGCGCCGTTCAGGCTGCCCAGGAAGCCGGCCAGCACCAGCACCAGCAACGTGAGCCCGAACGCCAGCAACACGATGCCCAGGATCTTCGAGCCCAGCGTCATGGCCCGCGACGGGACGTCCACCAGGTACTTGTCCAGCTGCCCGGTAGCGACCAGCTCGTCGTATTCCAGCTGGTGTTCGCGCCGGAAGTCTTCCAGGGACATCGAGCCGGTGAACATGACGACGTCCGGCGGCGGCAGCTTGTCCGGCCGGAAGTGGTTGTTGAAGAAATGCACCGTGAACAGGAACAGGATCGCGAGGAACGCTTCCTCGCCGTGCGCGAGCGTGCCGATATTGAAGACCCAGCCGGGCAGGATCGAGGCGGTCCACTCCTTGAACCACAGCATCAGTCCGCTGCCGCCGACGATCGTCAGGCCCCAGAACGGCGCCCAGTAGTCAAAACGCTCCCAGTAGGTCCAGCGGCCGAACACCGGGCGCGGCGCCTTGCCGAAGAACCACTTGAACATGGCGACGATGTCGCGGAGGTCCTGCAGGCTCGGTACCAGCGAGGTGTGCCCGAACCAGTTGAAGGTCCGCCACCGCGGGGCGAAGTGCACCGCGAAGTAGAGCACGTGGCCGATGAACAGCCCGAGGATCACGACCGCGGCCACCCGGTGGATGATCGCGGCAACCTGCGGCCCGCCGAGCGCCTGCATGACGGCCGCGGCCCACGCGGTCTCGGCATAGAAGGCCGCCATGCCGGTCAGCGAAAGGATCATCAGGGCGATCGCGAAGAACAGGTGCACCAGCCTCCAGCCGAGCCCGAAGCGCCGCACGTGCTTGCCGCGCAGCTGCGGCAGTTCGCCCGCCTGGACGTGCGGCCGGGTCTTGCGCGCCTGGCGGTCCTTGTACTCGCGGTAGAACCACAGCGCCGAATGCGTCCAGAAGAACAGGAACACGCCGATGATCAGCGCCGCCATGAACTTCGACGCGATCCACATGTAGGGATAGCGTTCGTAGTCGTCGGTGGTCGCGTGCGGCTCGAAGGTGACGAATCCGGCGGTCGCGCCCTCGTGGCAGCCGCGGCAGGTTTCCAGCCGGTTGTCCGGGTGCACCGTGGATGCCGGGTCGCTGACGCGCTGGATCCCGTGGCTGCCATGGCAGTCGAAACACTTCGCCGTATGCGCGTAGCCCAGCACGTTGACCTTGCCGTGGTAGGTCTGGGTGTAGGACTTCAGGCTGTCCTCGTGACAGTTCCCGCAGTTCCGGGTGATCGCGATCCGCGTCGAGTCCATCGCCGGGCTCTCGACGTCGTGGGTCGTGTGGCAGTCGGAACAGATCGCAGCCGCCGGATTCGCGTTCTGCAGCACCTCGCGGCCGTGCACGGACTGCGCATAGGCCTGCAGCTGCCCGGCGTGGCATTTGCCGCAGGTGTTGGGGATGTCGAGCCGCCATTCCGTGCGCACCTCGCTGCCGGCGGGGTAGACATAGTGGGCGTCGTGGCAGTCGTAGCAGGTGGCATTGGTGCGCGACTGGTCCTCGCGGTTCGGCCGCGCATGGATCGAATGCATGTAGCGGTCGATCTGCGCCTTGACGTGGCCGAGGCGGGCGGACTCCTCGGTCCGGTCCTGCCGTTGCGCCTCGGCCCAGAGATCCTCGTGGCACTGCACGCAGCCGACCTTGATGCGCCCGCCGAGCTCGTGCGGGATGCCCGTGATGTCCTGGTGGCAGCCGGTGCAGGCCTGCTTCCCATGCACGCTGGCGCCGAACTTGTCCGGCATCACGTGCAGGGGACGCGGTTGCCCGTCGGCGCCCGGCATGGCGAAACCCTCCATGCCGTGGCAGGCGAGGCAAAGCGAATTGTCGGCGCCCTCGGCGGCCACGGCCGGGGGAATCGCAAGGCCGAAGATGGCTGCAGCCATCCACGCGGCCGCAGCGGGGATCCGTGGTCGCATCGTCATGTTGTGGCCCGTGCGCAGCTTCAGTTGTTCTTGGCGCCTTCCTGCACCCAGGCCCTCAGGGTCTCGATCTCGCGATCGGTCAGCGTCCCGCGGCCGTGCGGCATCCGGATCGACGGATCCGCGCGGCCTTCGACCAGCATGTTGAGGGTGCTGGTCAGCGGATCGCCGGGGATCACGAACGGACCGAAGTTCCCGCCTCTCATCAGCGACTCGTAGCTGCTCATGTCGAAGCCGCTGGCGGCGTGGCCCGCGCCGCCCGGCACGTGGCAATCGAGGCAGTACTTCTCGAGGATCGGGCGCACGTCAGCGGAATAACCGACCTCGCGGGACGCACATGCGGCGAGGAGGAACAGGCCGGAAAGCATCGCTCCGCAGAATTCGATGCGCCTCAACATTGACGGTCCTCCCGACCCGGCGGTCGCGCCGGGCGATCAAGTCATCGGGCCGGCGATCACTTCATCTGGTCGAGGATGTACACGACGGCGGCCCTGACGTCCGCCTCGTTCGCCGCGTTTCCCTTGGGCGGCATCATGCCCTTGCCTTTAATGACCACGGCCGTCACCTGGTCGGCCCCCAACTTGACGAACGGAGCCCAGGCCGCCTTGTCGCCGGTCTTCGGCGCCAGCATCGCGTGGCAGCCCGCACAGCTCTTGTCCCACACCGTCTTGCCATCGCTGGCGGCGGCCGGCCCGATCGCCAGCATGGCAGCCGTCGTGCCGAGGATGATCCGTGATGCCCAGTTCATTCCGTACTCCTGTGGATGCAATGTGCGGCCGTCAGCGGCCGAAAGAATCAGCGGTTACTGGGGTAAACCGCAATTGTGGAAAACCGCAATCATTGTACCCTTGCACATTGCATGGTTGCACCACGTATAGTGACCCTCCAGTCATGAGCCGGCCGGTCCCCGCGCATCAGGAGCTGGATCCGAGAATGCTTCCCGCCCGAACCATCGTGGTGCCGCCCGAACAGCCTGCGGCAGAGCAGGATGCGGCCGTCGCGCTGCCCGACTACCTGGTCGACACTTACTCGTGGGCCTACCTGCGGCCGCGCAGCCTGCACCTGCTCGACCGTCACCTGGTCGTCAACGCGATTCTCTGGGGCAACTACCGCCGGCTGGTACGGGAAGCCTGCGGCGAGTTCGTCCCGGGTGACCGCGTGCTGCAGGCGGCGAGCGTCTACGGGAACCTCTCGAGCCGGCTGGCGGACAAGGTCGGCGACCACGGGTTCCTCGACGTCATCGACATCGCGCCGCTGCAGGTCGCGCACTGCCGGCGCAAGCTGGCCGGCCGCGCCAACGTCAAGGTCCGCGTGGCCGATGCCACGATCCGCGGCGCCCACGATTACGACGGCGTCTGCTGCTTCTTCCTGCTGCACGAAGTGCCTGACCTGCAGAAGCGCCGCATCGTCAACGCGCTGCTGGATTCGGTCCGGCCCGGCGGCAAGGTCGTGTTCGTCGATTACCACCGCCCGGCGCGCTGGCACCCGCTGCGGCCGGTGATGGCGGTGATCTTCCGCTTCCTGGAGCCCTACGCCAACGGCCTGGTCTCCCGCTCGATCGTGGAGTTCGCCGAATCCGCGCGGGATTTCGCGTGGGACAAGCGCACGCGGTTCGCCGGCTTGTACCAGGTCGTCGTCGCGACACGGCGGCATTGAAGTTGGCGGCGCACGAGTTTCACGGGATCTCCGCACGGGACCTGCACGTGTGGCGCGGCGAGCGCCACGTGCTGCGGGGACTGTCGGTCGACGCCGCATCCGGCGATTGCGTGCACCTCGCCGGGCCGAACGGGTCCGGCAAGACCACCCTGCTGCGGGTGCTGGCAGGACTGCTGGCGGCGGAGCAGGGCGGCGTGAGCTGGCGCGGGCGGCCGATCGCGGCCGATCGCGACGCCTACGCGGCGACCATCAGCTATCTCGGCCACAGCGACGGGCTCAAGCCCGATTTCACGGCGCGTGAGAACCTCGCGTTCGAATGCGGCCTGCGGCGCGTGCTCGATGCCCGCGAAATCGACGAGGTGCTGGCGCGCGTCGGACTGACTGGCGCCCGCGAGCAGCCGGCGCGCTCGCTCTCCGCCGGCCAGCGGCGCCGGCTGGCCATGGCCCGCGTGATCCTTGCCCAGGCGGCACTGTGGCTGCTGGACGAGCCGTTTACCAATCTCGACACCGACGGCGTGCAGATGCTCGCCCGCGTCGTCGCCGGGCACCTCGATGCCGGCGGGGCCGCACTGATCGCTTCCCACCAGCCGCCCGTCATCCCGGGCCACACCGCCCGCCGCGTGGAGCTCGCCTGATGCCGCGCAGGACGCCGGCCGGCGCGATGCTGCTCATGTACCGGCGCGACCTGGTGCTCGCGTTCCGGCACTGGGACCAGGTTGCGCAGCCTGTGGTCTTCTTCGCCATGGTCACGACCCTGTTTCCGCTCGCGCTCAGCCCCGAGCTCGGCGAATTGCGCGAGCTGGCGGGCGGCGTGCTCTGGGTCGCGGCGCTGCTTTCGGCGCTGCTCGGCCTCGAGTTCCTTTTCCGCGCCGACCACGCGGATGGCACGCTCGAGCAGATGCTGCTCTCGGGACAGCCGCTCGCGCTGCTGGCGCTCGCGAAAGGCGCCGCGCACTGGACCGCCAGCGGCCTGCCGCTGGTGCTGGTCTCGCCGCTGCTGGCGGCCAGCCTCGGCGTGCCGGGCGCGGCGCTGGTCACGGTCGTGCTGTCGCTGGCGCTCGGCACAGGCATCCTGAGCGCGCTGGGCGCCATCGGCGCCGCGCTGACACTGGGGCTGCGCCGTGGCAGCATGTTGCTGTCGCTGCTCGTGCTGCCGCTCGCCATGCCGGCGCTGATCTTCGGGGCGCGGGCGATCGACATGGCGGTCCATGGCGAGGCCGCGAGCGGGCCGCTGTTGCTGCTGGCCTCGATGCTGGTGCTGACGCTGACGCTCGCGCCGCTCGCGACTGCGGCGGCGCTGCGGATCAGCGCGGAGTGAACCGATGACCTGGACCTGGCTGCACAAGTTCGCGTCCCCGCCGCATGCCTACCGCATCGCGGGGCGCCTGGCGCCGTGGTTCGGCTGGCCGGCCTTCGTGCTGATCGTGGTCGGCCTCTACGGCGGGCTGGTGCTCGCGCCGCCCGACTACCAGCAGGGCGACGGGTTCCGGATCCTGTACGTCCACGCGCCCTCGGCGTGGATGTCCATGTTCGTCTACGCGACCATGGCGATCGCCGCAGGCGTCGGCCTGGTCTGGCGCATCAAGCTCGCGCATGCCGTGGCAGCGGCCTCGGCGCCCATCGGCGCCTGGTTTACCTTCGCCGCGCTCGCGACCGGATCGCTCTGGGGCAAGCCCATGTGGGGCGCCTGGTGGGTCTGGGACGCGCGCCTGACTTCCGAACTGATCCTGCTGTTCCTGTACTTCGGCTACATGGCGCTGCGCGGCTCGTTCGACGACCGCGATCGCGCCGACCGGGCGAGCGCGGTGCTCGCGGTCGTCGGCGTCGTGAACCTTCCGATCATCCACTACTCTGTGTTCTGGTGGAACACGCTGCACCAGGGCTCGACGATCACCAAGATCGGCAAGCCCTCGATCACCGGCGACATGCTGTGGCCGCTGCTCGTCATGCTGCTGGCCTTTACGCTTTATTATGTTGCAGTGGTGCTGGTGCGCCTGCGCGCGGAGATCCTGCGGCGCGAGCGCGACGCGAGCTGGCTGCGGGAGGAGTTGTCTTCATGAACCTGGGCGAGTTCTTCGCAATGGGCGGATACGCGGGCTTCCTCTGGCCCAGCTACGGGCTGGTGCTGTTCGCCCTGGCCTGGAATGCCATCGCCGCGCGCCGTCTGCATGCGGCTGCGCGCCGGGACGCGCTGCGGCGCATCGGCGGCGGGGAGCGCGCATGACTCCGCGGCGCAAGCGGCTGTTCGCCGTGCTCGCGATCGTGACCGGGGTCGGCCTGGCCACCGCGCTCGCCATGCTCGCCTTCGAGGACAACCTGCTCTATTTCTACAATCCGACGCAGGTGGCCGCGGGCGAAGCACCGACCGGCCGCACTTTCCGCATCGGCGGGCTGGTGACCCAGGGCAGCGTGCAGCGCGCCGAGGGCTCGCTCGAAGTGCGCTTCGTGGTCACCGACTTCAAGGAGTCGATCCCGGTGCGTTACGAAGGCCTGCTGCCGGACCTGTTCCGCGAGGGGCAGGGCGTCATCGCCCATGGCCGCCTGACCGACGCGGGCGACTTCGTGGCCGACGAAGTGCTCGCCAAGCACGACGAGAACTACATGCCCCCGGAGGTCGCGGAATCGCTGCACCAGCCCGCGCCCGCGGAGCCTGCCGGATGATCCCCGAGATCGGCCATTTCGCGCTGATCCTCGCGCTGCTGCTCGCGATCGCCCAGGCCGGCTTCGGGCTCGCCGGCGCGGCGCGGCGGCATTCGGGCTGGATGGCGGCGGGCCGTTCCGCGGTCGTCGGCCAGTTCGTGTTCACTGCGCTCGCCTTCGGGGCGCTCACCTACGCCTTCGTGCAGAAGGACTTTTCGGTCCTGTACGTGGCAACCAATTCCAACTCGGAACTGCCGACCTTCTATCGCGTCGCCGCGGTCTGGGGCGGCCACGAAGGCTCGCTGCTGCTGTGGGCGTTCAGCCTCGCCGCGTGGTCGGTCGCCGTGACCGCCGCTTCGACCAGCCTCGATGCGCCGTTCCGCAGCCGCGTGATCGGCATCCTCGGGCTCATCAGCATCGGCTTCCTGCTGTTCATGATCGCGACCTCGAATCCCTTCGAACGGCTGGTGCCGGCCGCGAGCGACGGCAACGACCTGAATCCGCTGCTGCAGGACTTCGCGCTGGCGGTGCACCCGCCGATCCTCTACCTGGGCTACGTCGGTTTCGCGGTCGCCTTCGCGTTCGCCTGCGCCACGCTGGTCGAGGGACGCCTCGACGCGGCCTGGGCCCGGTGGACCCGGCCCTGGACGCTCGCCGCCTGGATGTTCCTGACCGTCGGCATCGCGCTCGGCAGCTGGTGGGCCTACTACGAGCTGGGCTGGGGCGGCTGGTGGTTCTGGGACCCGGTCGAGAACGCGTCCTTCATGCCCTGGCTCGCGGGCACCGCGCTGATCCACTCGCTCGCCGTCACGGAGAAGCGCGGCCTGTTCAAGAGCTGGACGCTGCTGCTCGCGGTCTCCGCCTTCTCGCTGTCGCTGCTCGGCACCTTCCTGGTGCGTTCCGGCGTGCTGATCTCGGTGCACGCCTTCGCGACCGATCCCGCGCGCGGCATCTTCATCCTCGGGTTCCTGACGGCGGTCATCGGCGGCGCGCTGCTGCTCTACGCCTGGCGCGCGCCCTCGCTCAAGTCGGCCGCGGGCTTCGAGGTCACCTCGCGCGAGAGCTTCCTGCTGTTCAACAACGCGCTGCTGGTCGCCGCGCTCGGCCTGATCCTGCTGGGCACGCTCTACCCGCTGTTCATGGACGCGCTCGAGCTCGGCAAGATCTCGGTCGGTCCGCCGTACTTCGAGCTGGTGTTCCTGGTGCCGATGCTGCCGCTGCTCGCGCTGCTCGGCGTCGGCATGCACGCAGCCTGGAAGCGGGGGCTGCTGCACACGAAGCGCAGGCGACTCACCTGGCTCGCGGCCGGCGCGGCCGCCGCAGCGGTCGTGATCGCCGCCGCCGTGTACGGCGAAGTACGCCCGCTCTCGACCATCGGCTTCGCGCTCGCGCTGTGGGTCATGGGCGCGTCGCTGCTGGAGCTGTTCCAGCGGCTGCGTGCGCGCCAGCCCCTGCCGGGCGCGGTGCTGGGCATGGCCATCGCGCACTTCGGCCTCGGCCTCGCGACGCTCGGCATCACGGGCGTGCAGTCCTTCAAGATCGAGAAGGACGTCGCGCTGGGCATCGGCGACGCCGCGACGATCTCCGGCTACGACTTCCGCCTGGCCGCCATGCGCGACGTGCGCGGGCCGAACTTCGTCGGCGTCGAGGCCGACGTGCTGGTGTCGCGCGACGGCGAGCCGGTCACCACGCTCAAGCCGCAGAAGCGCCTCTACAACTCAGGCGGCAACCCGATGACGGAGGCGGGCATCGAGGTGGGCGCCGCGCGTGACCTGTTTGCCGCGCTTGGCGAGGACCTCGGCCAGGGGCGCTGGAGCCTGCGCCTCCAGTACAAGCCGCTGATCCGCTACATCTGGCTCGGGGCGCTCCTGATTGCGCTCGGCGGCGGCATCGCGGCGCTCGACCGGCGTTACCGGCGCCGCGCCGAGGCGCGAGACGCGGTGGCGGCGGCCGCAGCGGACGCTTCCGGATGACGCCACGGCTGCGGTTCCTGCTGCCGGCGGTCGCCTTCGCGGCGCTGGTGGGCTTTTTCATCGTGGGCCTGCAGCAGGACCCCGGCGAGATCCGCTCGCCCCTGATCGGCAAGCCCGCGCCGGCATTCTCCAACGAGTCGCTGGGCGATCCCGGGTGGCGCGTCGGCTCCGCGGATTTCGCGGGTCGCGCGTGGCTCCTGAACGTCTGGGCCACCTGGTGCGCGGGTTGCCGCGAGGAGCACGAGTTGCTGCTCGCGATCGCGCGCGAGAACCGCGTGCCGATGATGGGCCTCAACTGGCGTGACGACCGCAATCTCGCGCTGCGCTGGCTCGAGCAGCTCGGCAACCCGTACGTTTCCGTGGCCTTCGACCCTGACGGCGGCACGGCGATCGACTGGGGCGTGTACGGCGCGCCGGAGACCTTCCTGATCGGCGCCGACGGCAAGGTCCTGCAGAAGCGGATCGGCCCGCTGACACGGGAAGTCTGGGAGCGGGACTTCGTGCCGCACCTGCCGCCGCCGGGAGGGCAGGGATGACGCCGCGCCTCGCCGCCCTGCTGGCCGCGCTGTGGATGGCGTTGCCGGCCTCCGCCATCGACACCGGCCAGGTCTTCGACGACCCGGTGCAGCAGCAACGCTACGAGACGTTGATCCGCGAGCTGCGCTGCCTCGTGTGCCAGAACCAGAGCATCGCCGACTCGAACGCGACGCTCGCCTCCGACCTGCGCCGCGAAGTGCGCGACATGATGCAGGCGGGCAGCAGCGACGACGAGATCCGCGCCTTCATGACCGAGCGCTACGGCGACTTCGTGCTCTACGACCCGCCGCTGGCCCCGCGCACCTGGCTGCTGTGGCTGGCGCCGGCATTGCTGCTGCTGGGCGGGATCGGCGTGACCGGCATGGTGGTGCTGCGGCGCGCGCGCGCGGCCAGGGCGAATCCCGCCGCGCTCGAAGAGGAACCGGACCGGCCGTGACGGCGTTCATCGTCATTGCGGCGCTGCTCGCGATCGCGGCGGCCGCGCTGCTCGCCTGGCCGCTGCTGCGGCCGCGCGCGGACGGCGGCACGCCTGCGCCACCGCGCTCCGGCATCACCGCGGCGCTGGTCGCGTCATGGCTGCCGCTGGCGGCATTCGGACTCTATTTCTGGGCCAGCAACTGGTCCTGGGAACCGGCGGACCATGCCACGCAGGCTTCCGCTGCCGACATCCGGCAGATGATCGAACAGCTGCAGGGCCGGCTGTCGCGCCAGCCGGACGATCTCGAGGGCTGGAAACTGCTCGGCCGGTCCGCAGCCGTCGTCGGCGACTATCCGCTCGCGCAGAAGGCTTTCGGCGAGGCCTACACGCGCAGCAAGGGCCAGGACGCAGAAGCGGTCGCCGGGTTTGCGGAATCGCTGGTCCTCAACGACGAGCGAGAGATCGACGGCCAGGCCGTGCCGCTGTTCGAACGCGCCCTCGAACTCGACCCGGACAATGCGCGCGCGCTGTGGTACGGCGGCATCATCGCCTTCCGCCGCGGCGATCTCGCGCTTGCGCAGCAGCGCTGGGTCGAACTGCAGAATCACGACTTGCCGGCGGACCTGCGGCAGGTGGTCGCCGAACGGCTCGCCGAGATCGAGCGCGCGCAGGGTGGTTCGCCCGCGGCGCCTGCTGCGGCGGCCACTGCGACAACCGCACCAGGACCGGCGCCGGCCGATGCGGGCGCGAACCTCACGATCGCGATCGCACCGGAGCTGGCCGGGAAGGTGCCGCCGGGTTCCACGCTGTTCGTGATCGCACGCCGCGGCGAAGGGGGACCGCCGCTGGCGGTCGTGCGGCGCGCGGTCGGCTCCTGGCCCGTCGCCGTCGCGATGACCGACGCCAACGCCATGCTGCCCGGCACCTCGCTGGCCGCATCGGGCCCGTTGCGGCTGGTCGCGCGCATCTCCCGCCAGGGCGGCCCGACCGCCGCGAGCGGCGACCTGTTCGGCGAGGTCGGCTATGATTTCTCCTCGGCCAGTCCGGTGACGGTGACCATCGACCGGATCGTCCCGTAAGTCAGCGGCCGGAGGAGTGCGATGGGCCGGCCCGCCGCCGTCAGCTACCGATTCCAGCGCCTGCCCTCCACTTACCGCTACTTCCCGCGGGCGGTGTTCGGCCGGCGCGCGGCGCTGGTGCCCGAGGGCCGCTCGGTGCCGCGGCTCGAAGCCACGGTGGAGTCGGTCCGTGCCCGCGCCGGGCACCTCGCGCGCTATCGCAGCGTCTGCGGCTTCGCGGAAGACGGCACGCTGCCGATCACCTACCCGCACGTGCTCGCGATGCCGATTCACGTCGCGCTGCTCACGCACCCGCGGTTCGTGGTGCGGCTGATGGGGCTGATCCACGTCGGCAACGAGATCCACCAGGCGCGGCCGCTGGCGACCGGGGGCAGCTACCGCCTCCGCAGCTGGGTCGAAGGCCATCGCGACGGGGACCGCGGCCACGAGTTCGACCTGCACACGGAGTTCGACGATGCTGCCGGCATCGCCTGGCACGAGAAGTCCACGCTGCTCGCGCGGCGCGCCGGCGGCGGCGGGCAGGCCGCGCGCAGCGCGCGCCAGACCTTGCGCTACGAGAAGCCGGTGGAGTCCGATGCGCCGGCACTCGCGGAGATCCACGCGTCGCGCTCGGTGGGCCGGCGCTACGGCTGGCTCTCCGGTGACCTGAACCCGATCCACCTTGGCGACCGTGGTGCGCGGCTGTTCGGCTTCGAGCGCGCGGTGGCGCACGGCATGTGGTCCATGGCGCGCTCGCTGGCGGCGCTCGGCCCCGGGCCGCTCACGCCGCCCGTGCGCGTGCACGTCGAATTCAAGCTGCCGCTGTTCCTGCCCTCCACGGCGCGGCTCGAGCACTGGCCGCGCGACGGCCGCCACGTGTTCGTGCTGAAGGACGCCGAAGGCCAGCGCCCGCACCTGGCCGGCTCGACGCGTCCGGGCTGAGGCGACGATGCGCAGGTCCTTCGACTGGCTGGTGCGGGGCGTGCTGCGGGCGAAGCCCGGCGAGGAGTCCGCCGTGGGACTCGCGTTCGGCTTCTTCTTCATGCTGCTGTGCGCCTACTACCTGCTGCGGCCGCTGCGCGACGCGCTTGCGATCACCGCGGGCGTCCAGAACCAGCGCTGGCTGTATATCGCAACCTTCATTTCGATGATGGTGCTGACGCCGTTCTTCGGCATGCTGGTATCGCGCGTGCGCAAGCAGCTGCTGCTGCCGGTCACCTACGGCTTCTTCGCTTCCAACCTGCTGGTCTACTACCTGCTGTTCAAGGTCGTACCGGAGTCGTTCTGGGTCGCCGCTTCGTTCTTCGTCTGGCTCTCGGTCTTCAACATGTTCGTGGTCTCGGTGTTCTGGAGCTTCATGGCGGACGTGTTCCGCGACGAGGAGGCCAAGCGCCTGTTCGGGCCGATCGCCGCGGGCGGCGGCGCCGGCGCGATCGTCGGGCCCACGCTCATGCAGCTGCTGGTGCCGTGGATCGGCGTCGACGCGGTCGTGTTCCTCGCCATGCTGCTCTTGCTCGGCACGCTGCCTTGCATACGCGCCCTGGCGCGCTGGGCGGAGCGGCGCCACGGCCATTTCGTGCTGCCGCCGGAGGACCCGGAAGCACGCATCGGCGGCCGCATGATGGCCGGCGCCCTGCTGGTCGCGCGCTCGCCGTACCTGCTCGGCATCTTCATGATCATCGGCATCGGCTCGATCGCCGGGGCCTTCATGTACCAGGAGCTGCTGCAACTGGTCGGCGAGACCTACCCGGACCTCGAGAGCCGCACGCAGTTCTTTGCGCGCCTCGATACGGCGGTCAACGTGCTGGCGTGGTTGTTCCAGGGCTTCGTCGTGGCCTGGCTGATCCGCTCGATCACGCTCGCGGGTTCCCTGGTCGTGGTCCCGATCGCGGCGCTGCTGTCCTTCGCCGCGCTGTCGTTCGCCGTCATGGCCGCGATGCCGATCCTGGCCGTGCTCGCGGGCGGGCAGGTGATCCGCAGGGCAGGGGAATTCGGGATCGCCAAGCCGAGCCGCGACGTGCTGTACACGATCGTGGACGTCGAGACCAAGTACAAGGCCAAGAACTTCATCGACACCGTCATGCAGCGCGGCAGCGACGTGGTAGGCGTCTGGCTGCACGTGGCACTGCAGTCCCTGGGCGTCGGCCTGTTCGGCTTCTCGTTGATCTGCGGTGCCGGCATGTTCGCGTCGCTGGCCGTCTCCTGGGGTCTCGGGCGCAGCTTCGAGCGGCGGCGCGCCGGCACTTCCTGAGGGCCCGGCGGTCGAATGGCCCATGCACACGTTCTCCCGGCGCGAAGTCGTCGCCCTGGCCGGCGCCGCTCTTGCCGCCCCGGGCCTGGCATTGGCCGGGCCTGATCCGCTGCGGCGCCCGATCCCGTCCACCGGAGAGCAGCTCCCGGTCATCGGCCTCGGCACCTGGCAGGTGCTCGACGTTGCGGCTTCGGGGGCGGAATTCGAGGCCGCCACCAGCGCGGTTGGCAGCTTTCTCGAGGCAGGCGGCCGCCTGATCGACAGCTCGCCGATGTACGGGCGCGCCGAGGAACGCATCGGCGACATCCTCGCGCGCATCCGGCCAGCGACACCGCCGTTCCTGGCAACCAAGATCTGGACCCGCGGCCGCGATGCCGGCAGGCGGCAGCTTGCGGACTCGCAGCGCCTGATGCGCGCGCGGACCCTCGACCTCGTGCAGGTGCACAACCTGCAGGACCTCGACACGCACCTCGCGACGCTGCGCGCGGCGCGGGAGGAGGGGACGGTCCGTTACGTCGGCGTCACGCATTACACGGCCGGCGCGCATGCCGAGCTCGAGCGCGTGATCCGGCGCGAGAAGCCGGACTTCCTGCAGGTCAACTACTCGCTGGCGGAACCGGAGGCCGGTGAGCGGTTGTTGCCGGTCGCGCGCGAGCTCGGCGTCGCGGTGCTCGTGAACCGGCCCTTCACCACCGGCTCCATGATCGAGCGCGCCCGGGGCCAGCCGCTGCCGCCGGTCGCGCAGGATCTCGGCTGCCGGACCGCGGCGCAACTATTCATCAAGTGGGTGCTGGCCGATCCCGCGGTCACCGTGATCCTGACCGCAACGCGCAACCCGCGGCATGCCGCCGAAAACCTCGAGGGCGCCTCGGGCCGCGTGCCCACGACGGCCCAGAAAGCGGCCATTTCGCGCTGGTTCGAGGGGCTGTGAGGGGTCCACGGGCTAGGGTGCACTCCCTAGCGGCGATCCGGATACTTGCGGCATCGAGATGACCGCATGACCGCAAGGAGTCCGCAATGATCGAGAACATCAACGAGTTCCTGGGCAACGTGGCCGCCACGGATCTGGGCAAGGCCGCCCGCCGCTCGGCCCGCACGATCTGGAACGCGCACAAGAGCGCCTTCGAGACGACCCGTCACGAGGCCGGCAAGGTCCTTGGCATGGCGTTCGAGCAGGGCCAGAAGTTCACCGCGCGCGGCCGCAACAAGGCCGAGGGCGTGGTCGAAGACCTCGCCGGCGCCGCCGACGAGCGCCTCTCGACGATCGAGCAGGCGGTCCAGCAGGGCGTCAGCCGGGTGATCCATCGCATCGGCCTGCCGACCGCGAAGGACGTGAATGCGCTGTCGCGCCGCGTCGAGGCGCTGGCGGATCGCGTCGCGGCCCGCAAGTCGCGCAAGGCACCGCGCCGCGCGACCCGTCGCGCCGCCTGAGTGAGTGCACGGTGCTGGTGTACGATGGGATCACCCATCGTGCACCGGCGCCATGCTGCAAAACCCCAAGTCCGCTCCCGGACGACGCACCCGCCAACGCATCCTCGACGTCACGCTCGCGCTCTATAACGAGCAGGGTGAGCCGAACGTCTCCACCTCGCTGATCGCCGCCGAGCTCGGCATCAGCGCGGGCAACCTGCACTATCACTTCCGCAAGCGGGACGAGCTGTCCGCCGCGCTGCTCGAGCAGTTCGTGGCCGAGCTGGATGCGCTGCTGCCGCCGCCGGGCTGGCGCGCCGACAACGTCGAGGATGTCTGGTTCCTGCTGCACCTGATCCTCGAGGCGCTGTGGCGCTACCGGTTCCTGTTCCGCGACCTCTCCGGGATCATGGCGCGCGACCGCCGTGCCGGGGCACGGCTCGCGACCGTATTCGAGCGCTCGGTGCAGGCGGCCCGCGGCATCTGCCTCGGGCTGGCCGAGCGGGACCAGCTGGTCGCCACCGGCGCCGAGATCGACGCGCTCAGCAACAACATCGCGGTCGTGGCGCTGTACTGGCTGTCATTCGAGTCCGCGCGCCACCCGCGCCGCGATGCCGCCGGCGCCGGCATGGCGCGAGGCGCCTACCAGGTGCTGATGCTGGTGGCACCATTCCTGCAGCCGGAGGGGCGGCTGCATCTGGAGCGGCTGGCGCAGGAGTACCTGGCCAGGGAGGGATAGCCCCGTGAATCGCCAGTTGCCTCATACGACCATATTCGTAATTTCACATAATATACATTATGCGAACTAGTGGATTCCAGGCTGGTTCCGGCTGATCTAGCCCACTACACCATTGGTCAGCCGCAGAGACTCACGCGCCAATGACGCGCGGCGTTGCCAAGCCGCGCTCCCGGCACTGCCCGCGATAGATCTCCAGCACCGTCGCGGCGTCCAGCACCGCTTCCACCTTTCCGTCCGCGTCGAGGTTGAGGTTCGCTCCCCGGATTGCGAACCACACGTCGGTCACTTCCTTGTTGCTCGCCGGCACGTGCAGCGTGTGGATCGCTCCCGCCGGCTCGTACAGGTAGGAACCTGCCGTATTGACCTCGGGATACTCGAGGTAACGCCAGGAGCCGCGCAGCGTGAACGCGTAGACCGCCCCAGTGTGCCGGTGCCGCTGGATCGTCACCCCCGGATCGAAACGGACCCGGATGACCCAGAGCCCGGCTTCCACGTTGACCTGGAGCAACTGGAACACGACGCCTTCCTGGTAAGGAACGAACGGCAGTTCGTTCTCGGCGCGATGCAGCGACAACGGCGTGCCTGCGACTTCGGATGGCAAAGCGTTCATCGGGAGTCTCCCTGGTTGACTGCCTGGCGCCGCACCAGCGCCGCGATCCTCTCCGCGAAGCGCCGGACTTCGGTCCAGTCGGTGAATTCGATCCTGGCCTGCGGGTCCGTGGGCCCGTCCGTCAGCCACATGATCAGCCGGATGACCGTGCGGTCGAAGGCATCATAGCGCGGATAGTCCACGTTGCCGGCGAATACGCCGACCAGTTGCGGCTGCCACGGAATCCGGCGCAGGAACTTGCGCACGTAGGGATTCGTCTCGGGCGTGTTCTTGTCGGGCTTGCGGGCCACGAGGTTCACGGAGAAAAACGCTCCGGGCCTGCTTGCGAGCAAGCCGTGGTGCGCACCGATGAAGTCGTGCACCGCCGGCCGGTGCTTGCCGTGGCGGATGCTGGCCCCGATCACAATGGCGTCGTAGCTCGCAAGGTTCCGGCCTGCATCGGCCAGGTCCACGACGTCGGCGTGAAGTCCCCTGCCCTCCAGTTCGGCTTTCATGTATTCGCAGATGCGGCGCGTGTAACCGTAGACGCTGGAACAGGCGAGCAGGACACGCGCCATGGCTGAAGGACCTCAGGCCGGGCCTGGGGATTTGCCGTGCAGAAAGTCGATCAGGTCCGCGAGCGCGACCTCGAAAGTCACCGCGCCACACAGGCAGCTGCCCCGCATCGCTTCCCGAGCCCCGCTCATTTGGCGCCCGCCTGGTACCAGTCGACCTTGCGCGTCGCGTACATGATGAGCCCCAGGATCGCGAACAGGCCGACCGTCAGCAGGCGCAGCGTCTGCGAATGCCGCATCCCGGTGGAAATCCGTTCCATCATCTCGGACATTCGCAAGCACTCAGGCAGGCCACAGGACCAGGATCGCGGCGCCCGCCACCAGCGCCGCCCCGAACAGCATCGCGACGTGCTTCAGCAGCTCGCGGCTGCCCAGCACGGCGACCATGCCGCCTTTGAACGCGAGGTTGGCCATGGAGGCGACCAGGATCAGGCGCCAGCCGGTGCCGGTGTCGAGACGGCCCTGGTTCGCGAGCTGGGAGGTCGACAGCGTGATCGCGTCCATGTCGGTGAGGCCGGAAAGCACCGCGACCACGTAGAGCCCGCGCTCGCCGAACTCGTCTTTGGTCGCAGCGACCGCGAGGATGATCACCGCGTACATCAGGCCGAACATGATCGCCGTGCGCAGGTCGGCGGGGTTCCCCTGCTCCGGCATCTCGCCCTTGTGCTCGCGCGTATGCCAGTACATCCCGACCGAGATCAGCACGCAGGCGCCGAGCATCGCGCCGATCGGCGGCGCCAGCGCGCCGAAGTGCCCGGGCGCGACCACCGCGATCTCGGTCAGAACGCGGATGAACACCGTGCTCGCCGCGATCACGATCACCAGCGCCGCGAACGCGCCATGGCCCGGCGCCAACGCGCTGCGGCGCGCGTAGCTCACGGTCGTCGCGGTGCTGGAAATGAGGCCGCCGAGCAGGCCGCCCAGCATCGCGCCCGCGCGCGCCCCGAACAGCTTGTAGGCGAAATAGCCGGCGAGCCCGATGCCGACGATCAGCGCCACCATCAGCCAGACCTGGAACGGATTCAGCACCTGGTAGGGCCCGTAGGCCCGGTCCGGCAGCACCGGCAGGATCACGAGCGTCACCAGCACGAATTGCATGATGGCCGTGACGTCGCGCTCGCCGATCTTCGACGCAAATGCGTGCAGCAGCTCCTTGTAGTGCAGCAGCACGGCGATTGCGCCGCCGAGCGCGACCGCGACCGCGGTCTCGCCGTTCACCAGGTAGGCGCCGATGCCGTACAGCAGCAGCGCCGCGACCTCGGTCGTCTGCCCGGCGTCCACGTCGCCGCCCTTGGCCAGCATGAAGTTGCTGACCACCAGCAGCGCCGCGAGCGCAACCAGGCCGGCCGCGATGACCCAGCCGCCGTGGTCCAGCGCGAGCCAGCCGCACAGCGTCCCGAAGGCCGCGATCAGCGGGAACGTCCGGATGCCCCCGACCGAGGATTCCGTGCGCTGGCGCTGCAGTCCGACCAGCAGTCCGAGCAGCAACGCCGTGGCTAGTTGCGTGAACAACCCGGGCGCCATGCTCTGCATCCCTGCATCATAATCGGGCCGATGGAATCAGGCACGAACGCGCCACCGCGGGTCCTGACCGGGATGCTGGTCCCGGTGTTCGTCGTGCTGCTGCTGCAGTTCCTGGGGCTGCCGGATGAACTCGAATACCAGCGTCCCCGCCTCGCCTCCGAACCGTGGCGGCTCTTCACCGGCCACTTCGTGCATATCTCGTGGCTTCATGCCGTGCTCAATTGCGTCGCACTGCTGCTGCTCGAGCGCCTGTTCGAGGCCCGGTTGAGCCGCGGCGAGCAGTGGACCGTGCTGGCGGTGGCGCCGCTCGCAATCTCGCTCGCCTTCTGGATCGCGCTGCCGGAACTGTCCTGGTACCGCGGCCTCTCCGGCGCGCTGCATGCCTTCTATTTCGCCGGCTGCGGGGTCTGGCTGGCGGGAGCCGCGGGTCGCGCACGCTGGCTGCCGATCGCGGCATTGGCCGGCGGCGCCGTCAAAGTGCTGCTGGAACAGCCCTGGGATGCGAGTTTCCCGTTCCGCGGCTGGCTGGGCGCCGCGGTCGTGCCGCAGGCGCACCTCATCGGTGCGCTAGTCGGAACGGCCGCGGGACTGCTGCTCTCGGCGCGCCGCAAGCGCAAGCAAGCCGACCAAGCTCAGCCACCCGAATCCTGAGGCGCCGCCGCCGCCACCGCCGTTACCCGGCCCGGGCGGTGCCACGGCATCGTTGTCCGTGATGGTGACGTCGATCGTGGCGGACCCCTCGATCGCAACGCCGCCGGTCGCGTTCGAGAGCGTGATGCGGAAGGTCTCGTTCGACTCGGTCTGCGTGTCGTTGACCAGCGCCACGTTGATCACGCGCTCGCCGAGATCGCCGGCACCCCAGTTGAGCGTTCCCGCCGCCGTCGTGTAATCGGCGCCCGCGGTTGCGGTCCCGTCGCTGGTCGCGTAGTCGATGCTGACGGCGCCTGCGAAGCCGTTGTTGCGGCGCAGCGTGACGCGCGCGGTGCCCGCATTCTCGCCGGCGCTGGCGCTGATGCCGGCGAACCCGACCTGGCCGGCGCTCTGCGCCAGGCCGGCCGTGCGGTCGCGCAGCACGAACAGGCCGTTCGTGATGTCGCTGATGAGGATCGTCCCGGACGGCAGGAACGGGTACACGCCCCAGGCGCCGTCGAAACCGGCCGTGTTCGCCGCCGGGGCGACGAATGTGTCGAAATGGCCGATCTCGCGCAACTGCTCGGGCGTCGAAGCGTCGAAGATCACGAGGCCGCGGCGGTAATGCGACACGTACAGCAGGCTGCCCTTCACGTAGCCGTTGTGGTCCGTGGTCGTGTCCGGGCCCTGGTAGCTCGCGACGATGAAGGGGTTGCGCAGATCGTCCACGTTCATCGTGTAAATCTGCGTGAACAGCCCGCGGCGTATCTCCTCCAGTTCGTCGTGCACGAAGATGCGGCGCTGGTCGAGAGTCGGCCAGCCGGAGTGCGTGTAGTTCGCGTCCGAGTACGAGGTCGACGAGAGAAGAACCGGTTGAGCCTTGTCGGTGACGTCCCAGAGGTCCACGCTGTTCTCGTTGAAATCCACGTAGATCTCGCAGGGATTGTGGCCGGGCGCGCATTGCGAGGTGCGCGCGTCCGTGATCCGCAGGCTGGTCGCGTCGTGCACGTACTGCGTGCCGCCCGGCGCCTGCCGGATGAACTGCGGCTGCGCCGCATTCGCGAGGCTGTACACGCGCCAGGAACCGCCGCCGATGTTGCTGCCGGCCAGCCACAGGAAGGCTTGCGCGCCGGGCAATGCCATGTTGGTCACGTAGTCGACGTTCGACACGTAGTCGGTGTGCTGGCTGCCGGTATCCGCGAGCGTGGTCGCAAGCGAAACGGTGTTCGGCAGCCCGCCTAGGGCGATGACCTGCAGGCCGGCGCCGCTTGCCTCGGTGGTGACGTAAGCGAAGGCGCGGAAGCGGTTGGTCGGCGCGTGGAACTCCTGGTAAACCTTCACCTCGCGCCAGGAAGACGCATTGCCCGGGACCGTGCCGACCTCGCGCGGGTTGGCCGGGTCGGTGACGTCGACGACGGCAGTGCCGTTGCTGAGGCCGATGACGGCGTATTCGCGGTTGTCGTTCAGGTCCACGAAGCCCCAGACGTTGGCCGCGGAGACCGGCCGGCTGGAAAACGCGCCGAGGGCGATCTGGGCCTGGAAATCCACGTTGCGGCAGGCGAACTGCCCGGCGGATCCCTGCACGCAGTTGGCGGGCACGACGGCCGTCGCCTGCAGTGCCGGCGCCGGGCTGTCGTCCACGATGCCCAGTCGGGCGGAGGCAAGGTCCGCTGCCCATTGGAAGCCGTGGCGCAGGGCGACCTGCCGGTAGCGCGGGTCCACGCCGACCAGGATGGTGGGCCAGCGCTCCGGGTCCTGCTCGTCGAAATGCCCGCCCGGCTCGTAACCACCCTTGGCATGGATCGCGCCGAACAGGAAGGTCTCCGGGTCGATGCCGCCGACGAAGTAGATGCCCGCCGCCATCTTGATGGTGTTGCCGGGCCCGGCGCGGCTCAATGCATAGCGGAGGCTGCGGCAGGGTTCGTGGTGGTCGAGGCAGTCCTCGGCGTTGATGCCGCCGCCGTCCACGTAGCGGGCGCCGATGGAATCGTCGTGGCTGGAATCCACCGTGCCGGCGACGGCGAGCAATCCCGCCAGCAGCGTAAGGCGCGCAGCGGTCCTGGTCGCTTTCATCGGAGCCCTGCCCTGAGTCCCGGATGCAGCATAGGCCATCGGCAGGCCGGGAAGTTCAGAGTATTTGCCGGCGCCAGACCGCGATCAGCGCGGGGCGATTCCATCGACGAGGACCAGGCTGGATATCGAGGCGCCCTGGCGCAGTGTTTTCGGGCCCGCATAGTCCTCCGACTCGTACCAGTCCTTGGCGCGCTCGTAGCTGTCGAATTCCACGATCGCGATGCGCTTGCCGGTCTGCCTGCCCTCCAGCGCCTCCGACCTGCCGCCGCGCGCCAGGTACCTGCCGCCGAATTTCGCGATGGTCGCGGGGACTTGCTGCACGTACCGGGCGTAGCGTTCCGGGTCGGTGATCTCGATCTGCGCGACGATGTAGGCACTCATGGCTGATCCTCCGCGGCCTCCGCGGATTATCGGCCAGACCGGCCCGCCCGGCATCAGCGCGGGCGGATGCGATCAACGCGGATGCCGCCGTCCGCCTCGATCGTGCCACGCACCTCGACGTAGTCCCCCGGCCCAGGGCCCTTGTCCAGGCGCGTGCCGGAATCGACTTCGAGCGCGAGACCATCGAGCCGCCACCCGGCCTCGAGGCGGCCGTGCAGCCGCAGCTCGGCACCGGCCGGGACCTCCGCGGGCCGGCCCTCGGAATCGCGCGCACCCTGCGCAATCCATTCCGAGATCAGCCGGATTTCGCTGCCCGTCAGGAACGGGGGACCGTCGAACGGCATGCGCGGGCGCGCCTGGCCGCGGATGCGCCGCATGAGCTCGCTCGCGTCCGGGTTGCCGGGCACGACGCGCGCCCGGTCGGTCGCCGCCAGCGCATCCTCGTAGCCGGCCAGCAGGAAACCTTCCGGGGCGGGTCCCATGAGGCCCTGCTGTGCATGACACTTGCTGCAGCGCGCGGAGAAGATCGGGGCGACATCGGCCCAGGTCGGCACCTCGGACGGCGCAAGGGGTGCTGCCGGCGGACGTGGCGCCACCGGTGCGGCGGCGATCTGCGGCGCGCCGACGGGTCTTGCGCCGTCCGCGACCCAGCGCTCGAACAGCGCGATTTCACCCGCCGACAGGAACGGCGGCCCGGTCAGCGGCATGCGCGGCAAGCTTTCGCCCTTGATGCGTCGGATCAGCTCGCTGCTCGCGGGATTGCCGGCCTTCACGACCGGCCCCTTCGCACTGCCTTTCATCAGCGACTCGAAACTGTCGAGTCGCAGGCCGAGCGGCGCTCCGTGCCCGGCGTGGCACATCACGCAGCGCTCGGCGAGAATCGGCTGCACGATCGAGAAGTCCGCGGCCGGTGCCGTCTGTGCCGCAGCATTCGCCATGAACGGGGCCAGTGCCAATGCCGCAATCCGGATCGAGGTCATTCTGCTTCGCATCGGGGATTCTCCGGGTGATTGCCGGACGAAGCCTGCAGGACTCAAGCTGAACGGCAACGGAACGACGCATGATCCTGACCCCGATGACCGTCGACACTGCAGATGGCTACCCGCTGGCGGCCCGCCTGCAGGCGAGCGCTGGCCCGCCGCGGGCGGTCGCCCTGCTCGTTCCGGCCATGGCGGTGCCCAAGGAATTCTATGCGCCTCTCGGAGACTGGCTTGCCGCGCGCGGATTCGACGTCTTGACCTTCGACTTCCGTGGCATTGGCGAGTCCGCGCCGCAGTCACTGCGCGGATTCGAGGCGGACGTCCTCACCTGGGCGCGTCAGGACTGCGCGGCCATGCTGGCGGCGGCGCGCGAGCGCGCCGCGGGTCGCCCCGTCGTCTGGATCGGCCACAGCCTGGGCGGGCAGATTCTCGCGATGACGCCAGGCAACGAGTCGGTGACCGCGGCGGTCACCGTCGCGAGCGGCGTCGGCTACTGGCGCGAGAATGCGTACCCACTGCGGCTGTATTCCTGGTTCCTGTGGTACTTCGCAGCGCCGGTGGCGACTGCGCTCTGCGGATACTTTCCCGGCCGCGCGCTCGGCATGGTCGGCGACCTTCCCAGGGGCGTCATCGAGCAATGGTCGCGCTGGTGCCGCCATCCCGAATACGCGGTCGGCGTCGAGGGCGAGGCGATGCGGCAGCTCTACCGGCGGGTGTCGCTCCCGTTGCTGTCGTTGTCGTTCACGGATGACGAGTACATGTCGGCTCGCAACGTGGAAGTGCTGCACGGTTTCTATGAAATGGCGCGTCGGGACCTGCGCCGGATCGCGCCGCGCGACCTCGGCATGAGTCGCATCGGGCATTTCGGCTTCTTCCGCCCGCGGGCGGGCGAGCGGCTGTGGCCCGGGATGCTGGAGTGGGTCGAGCGTTCGCTCAGCGCGGGCCGCGCGAATAGCTGAGTTCGACCGGCAGCGCTTCGGCTGGGCTTGGCGGCTCGAGCGCGGCGGGCGCGTGCAGGCAGAACTCGGGCGTCGGCCCGAGCGTCATGCGCCGGCTCCAGAGACAGCAGCCGCGCGCGATGAAGGGCTGCATCGCCGCATCGAAGGCCGCATACGCCATGCCCGCGGGCTTCGACAGCCAGTAGGCGACGGCCGGCTGCATCGGCGATCCGAGCCTGAGCCCAAAGAGCCCGGCGGTTCCCGCGGCAGCCTGGGCAGCGACGCGATCGTGCGGCAGGCGGCGCGCGCTGGTGACGGCCGCCTCGTTGAGGCCATCGAGCGCGGCCGAATCCGCGAGCAGGTGCCAGTCTTCGTAGCCCGGGCCACCCGGCTCCAGCCACGGGATGCGAGACAGGCGATACACGCGCAACGTGACCAGGCCAGGCAGCGGCGCCTCCCAGAGTGCGTCGTGGAACCCGTGGTGCAGCGACTCGTATTCCCGCGCCGGGACGCCCGGGCGCGGGACGTGCCAGAAGACGTAGGCGAGCAACCTAGAGCAGGCCCTTCTGGCGCTTCTTCTCGCGCTTTATGGCCCGCTTCTCCGCCAGCGTGTGCTGCGGCTTCTTCTTGCCTTCCTTCTTCTGGTCCATGCCCTTGCTCATCGTCCTCTCCTCGTCAGGGAATCCGCAGCGATTGCCAGGAGCGCAATCGCCATTTTCCGTCCTGCCGTCCATATACCGCGAGATAGCGGATTTGCAAGTCGAGCGGCACGCCGTTCGCGGCCACCTGGAAGCGCCCGCGGCCGCGCACCAGGGCCGCGTCGGGGGCGAGGCTCACGACCTCGCGCTCGGAGGGTGTCACCGCGACGTATTTCGCCCGCCCCGATGCGATGGAGTCGATCAACTGCTCCCGGCCTTCCACCAGCCCGGTGGAATGCACGTACACGAGGTCTTCCGTAAACCAGGGCGCCATCGCGGCCGGGTCCGCCGCGACCATCGCTGCGAAGCGGGCGTCCTCGTCCGCCAGCACGGCCGGCGGCCCGGCGCTGGAACCAGGCCTGAATTCGAGCGTGAACCCCTTGTCGGCGCCGTCGCTGACGCGCACGGTCAGCGCAGTGTCGCCGCGCCGGTACTCGAGCCGCCGCGGGAAATCGTGCGCCGCGTTCTCGAAGACGAACAGGCCGTCCGCGCAGGAAGTCAGGCGAAACGCCACCGGCAACTCATTGTGCGACACCTTCGAAACGTAGAAGACGCCGTCGCCCATCGCGACCAGGCGCAGGTCTTCCGCGCCCTTGACCGCGCCGTCCGCTTTCGAGCGCTCGATGCCGGTGCCCGAGAAGGTCTGACCGTCGAGCTCGCGCCACGACTCGTGGAAACTGGTCTTGCTGCCGTCGGCATTCCAGTCGCCCAGCAGCCAGCGCAGCGAATCCAGTGAGTTGCAGTCGGCCGCATCAGCGGCAAGAGGCAACAACGCCACCAGCAGCGCCGGAATCCCGTGTCGGCCGTTCATGCGCGCATCTTATTCCGTTTGCCTCGCGAGAGCGCGCGCCCGCAGGTAGCGGTGCAGGTCGCCGACTTCGGACTGTGTCAGCAACGAAAACCGCTCGCGCGCCACCAACGCCATGAGCCCCAGCTCGCGCCCGCCCAGCGCAACGCCCGTCTTCATGAGGTGTGCGAAGTCCGCCTCCGGGTAGGCCGCCGCGATTGTGAGATCCGGAGCGGTTCCGTCAGCTGCACCGGACAGGTTCATGCCATGGCATTCGCTGCAGACGGTCAGCGCGAGATAACGGCCGCGTGCATGCTCGCCCGCGCGATCCGACTGGGAGTACCAGGGCGCATCCCGCCGGATTTCCTCCGCCATCGGCAGGAAACGGTTGCGCAGCAGGTCGAGGCGCCACCCGGGACCGATCCAGACTTCAGTTGCCGGACCTTGGCCCGGCGGCAAGCTGCGGATGAAAGCGACGATCCGGCCAAAGTCCTCGTCGCTCAGGTGATGAAACATCGACGAGGGCATGATCCAGGTGCTCATGCCATTCGGGCGCACGCCGTGGCGAATCGTTCGCTCGAGCTCGGCATCGGTCTGGCCGGCGAAGACCTGGGTCAGTTCGGGGGCGACCTGCCGGCCCAGCCACAGGTCGTCGGTGAACACTGCTCCGCTCACGCCCTTGCCATGACAACCGTCGTAGCAGCCGCGGATGATCGCCAGCCGCCGGCCTTGCTCAATGGACGACGGGTCGGTCGGTACCGCAACGACCGCCAAGGCCACGTCGTAGCTCCGGCGGATCATGGGCTCGGTCGCCAAAAATATGAAAGCGACTGCGCAAAGGGCAATCAGCGCGGCAACGCCGAGCGCCGTGCCGACCCACCTGAGCGCTTGCCGCCTGACGTTCAAGCCGGCAACTGCCGGCGCAGCTGCGCCATCAGGCCGAACATGGCGACGACGTCCGCCGCCGAAGTGTCGCCGGCATACTCGCGGTAGAGGGTCGCCACGTTCACCGCCAGCCGTTCGGGATCCAGCCAGTGGCGGTACTCGCCGAGCGCGATGTCGAAGATCGCCTGCTCCATCGGCATGGCCGCATCGAAGCGCAGCCTCGCCTCGCGATCCACCCAGCGCAGGTATTCCTGCATGCGGCGCACGCCCGCCGCATCGGTCATGGGACCGTGGCCGGGCACGATGCTCTCCGCCCCCAGCGCGAGGATGCGGTCGCAGGCCGCCAGCCACTGACCGACCGGTCCCGCCCACATGATGGGCGTGCCGCCGACGAACAGCAGGTCGCCAGTGAAGACCGCGCGGTCGCCCGGGACCCAGACCAGCAGGTCGCCGGCCGTGTGCGCCGGGCCCAGCACGTGCAGTTCGACCGCCTTGCCGCCGACTTTCAGGTCGAGGCGCTGCTCGAAGGTGCGCGTGGGCGCGCGGCCGCGCACGCTTGCGAAGTCGAAAGGCGCAAAGATCTCTGCAAAGTACCTCCCCGCCTCGCCGAGCGCCCCCGCCGCGCCGGCCGATTTCACCTGCGCGACCATGGCGGGCGGCAGTTCGGCCATCTCAAGCGCGGCGGCGACCGAGGCGATGACCTCGGCATTCGCGACCAGCGCGTTGCCGTGGGTGTGGTCGCCATTCGCGTGCGTGTTGACGAGCGTGCGGATGGAGTCCGGCGCAATGCCCGTCGCCCGCTGCAGGGCCTGCAGCATGACCGCCGTCAGCGGCTCGTCGAACAATGTGTCCACGAGCAGCGAATCGCCGCCGTCCTGGATGAAGCCCGCATTGGACCAGCCCCAGCCGCCGTCGGGCTGCATCCAGGCGAACAGGCCGTTGCCGAGTTCCTCCAGTCCGTGGCGGAACGGGCGCGCGCCCATCAGGATCCGCTGCCGCCGCGCAACACGCGGTTCGCGAGCACGCCGATCGGCGGAATCTCCACTTCGACCAGGTCCCCCTCCTCCAGGAAGCGGAGGTGCTCGAGTCCGCAACCGTCCCCCACCGTGCCGCTGCCGAGAATCTCGCCCGGATGCAGCGTCTCGCCCTGGCTGACGTAGGCGATGACGTCCTCGAACTTCCAGTGCATGTCGCGCGAGCTGCCGCGCGAACGCTCCTCGCCGTTCACGCGCACGATCATTTCGAGGCCGTAAGGGTCCGCAATCTCATCCGCCGTCACGATGCAGGGGCCGAAGGCATTCGCGCCGTCGAAGTCCTTGCCCTTGGCAGGACCGAGACCGCCCGCCATCTCCGCACCCTGCGCATCGCGCGCGCTGAAGTCGTTGAAGACCGTGTAGCCGAATATGTGCTCACTCGCGCGTTCGCGCGGGATGTCGACGCCCGCGCGGCCGATGATGCAGGCCAGCTCGCACTCGTAGTCCATCAGGCGGCTGTACGCGGGCCAGCGGATCGTGTCGCCAGGACCGCTGACCGAGAAGCGGTTTGCCTTGTAGTACAGCGGGCGCTGGTACCACACCGGCGGCGGTCGGTAGCCCTCGGCCTGCGCGAGCAACGCCGCTCGCTCCTGCTCGTTCGCGGCGCGCGTGGCCCGCATCCGGAACGCGGCGCCGAATGCCTGGATCACGTGCTTCTCGAAGCACATGAAGTCGCGGATCTGCGGAGGACTCTGCATCGGTGCAAGCAGCACACAGGTCCCCGCACCATGCACGCCGCTTCCAGGGGGATTCCTGACGAGTCCCCTCGCCTCTCGCCACGTTTCCGGCCCCGCCTCGATCAGCGCCAGCATCGAAGCGAAGGCTTCTCCCCCGCCGCCGGCCCGTGCCAGATCGAGCACCGCTCCATCGGGCAACTGGGCTCCCAGCGTGGGCGGGCCTCCGGGCGCCAGCCTGAACGTCACCAGTCGCATCGGATCCGCCTTCCGGAAACGAAAGGGCCCCGGCCCGCCTTCCGGGCCGGGGCCTGGTCATGCCGCGTTCAGAACCGGACCGTGCCCTGGATCGCCACCGAGCGACCCGGCTCGACGAAGCGCCAGGCGCTGAAGGCGCCGAAGGTGCGCCCCGCGAGCGGCGTGTCGTTGCCGTACGGCAGGATCTGCTCGTCCGTCAGGTTCTTGCCGATCAGCGCGACATCCCAGGAACCGCTCTGGGAACCCACGCCGACGCGGCCATTCACCTTGTAGTACGACTCCTGCATCTGCCGCGCATCCAGCGTCGGCGCGACGAAGTACTGGTCCGAGTAGTACACGTCGGCGCCGATGTGCAGCGCCAGGCTCGCCCCGATCGGCCGCCGGTACTGCGCGCCCGCCGTGATCACCCACGGAGCCACGAACTCGTTGGTTTTGCCGTCGTACCGGCAATTGAGCCCGTCGCCGGCATCGGAAGGCTGGCCGAATGCGCACTGGCCGATGTAGTCGAGGTACTCGAAATCCGTGTACGCCATGCTGCTGGAGAGCATCAGGTGTTCGGTCGCCTGCCAGCGCATGTCGAGCTCGAGGCCCTTGATCTCGGCCTCGCCGGCATTGCGCACGTTGAAGCCGAGCACGCCGTCGAACGTGCTGACCTGCAGGTCCTGGAAGTCGGTCATGTAGAGCGCCGCATTCATCTCGAACGAGCCGCCGATGCGGAGCTTGGCGCCCAGTTCGAAGTTGGTGGCCCGTTCGTTGTCGAACTCGAACGTCCCGATGCCGGACGCGGGGGCGCAGTTGAACGGGGAGTTGTTGGCCGGCGGGTTGGTGCACAGCACCGCCGGCGGCGCGGTCGGGTTGTTCGAGCGTGCGTCGTATCCCCCGGACTTGGCGCCCCTGCTCCAGGCCGCATAGAGCATCGTGTTGTCGTCGGGCGACCACTCGAAAGTCAGCGACGGCAGGAACTGGTCCTCGTCGCGACTGCCTCGCTGCGTCGGCGCGAAATCGAGCGGCAGCGCCAGGGCGTTGAACGGCAGCAGGTCGTCGTGGTGCTGGCGCACGTTGAACACGCTCCGGTAGACCAGCGACGGTACGGAAATCTGGGCCGCCGTCAGAGGCACGCCGGTGATCGTGGTGATGATGAGCGACCGGACGGCGTCCTTCTCCTCCTTCGTGTACCGCAGGCCGAGGGACGACCGGAATTCGTCGGACATGTTCCAGCTGAACTGCGCAAACGCCGAATAGCTCTTCGAGTCCTGCTCGAAGACGCGCGGCGTGCCGGTATTGGCGATTGCCGTGCCGGCAATGCCCTGCAGCGGCGTGCCGTTGAACGCCGGATTCGCGTTCAGCAGCGGTACCAGCACACTGTTGCCAGGCACCTGGATGGTGTCCGCGAACACCTGGTCGAAGGTCTCGTAGTAGGCGCCCAGGATGTACTCCAGCGTGCCGCCGGTCGGCGAGGTCAACCGGACCTCCTGGCTGGTCTGGTCGAACTCCTCGCCCATGGCCACGCTGAACACGTTGGCGCCGGTGAAGTCGCAGTCGCACAGCTCGTCGAACTCGTACTTCGAGTACGCCGTGATCGAGGTCAGCGTGTTCTCGCCGAGCTGCCAGTCCACCTGCAGCACGTATTCCTCGGTGTCGTTGTTGCTGAAGTCGCCGTTCGAGGAGCGGACGAAGTCCGCCGTGTTGTTCAGCACGCTCGGGTGCTGGCCGAGCGCCGCGAGGATCTGCGAATAGGTCAGGCCGGCGAACGGACCGGCCGCCGCCGGCAGCTCCTGCGCGATCTCGATCTGGCGGCCGACCACGTCGAACTCGCCCATTTCGGCCTTGAACGCGACGGTCACGTTGTCGCTGGCGTCCCATTCGAGCCAGGCCCGCGCCGTGGTCTCCTCGCGGCCCGGGTCGTGGGTCCCGAGCGTTGCGTTCTGCAGGTGTCCCTCGACCTCGCGATAGCGCGCCGCCAGGCGCCCGCGCAGGCGATCGGTGAACGGCCCGGAGACGGAGGCGGTGAACTCCTGTTCGTCGTACTCCGGCTCGTACAGGGCCGAGACCATCGCCGCGAATTCCTCGGTCGGGCGCGCGGTGGTGATGTTGAGGGCACCGGCAACGCTGTTCTTGCCGAACAGGATCGACTGCGGGCCGCGCAGCACCTCGACGCGCTCGAGGTCCAGGAACGGGGCGCGGGTCTGCTGCGGGCGGCCGCGGTACACGCCGTCCACGTAGGTGCCCACCGACTGCTCGAACCCCGGATTGACGCCCGAGAAGATGCCGCGGATGGAGATGTTGTTGCCGATCGCCGTCTCGGTCATGAACAGCGTCGGCACGTAGTTCTTCAGGTCCTCGATCTTCATGATGCCGGCCTCGGCGATCCTGACGCCCGAGACCGCGCTGACGGCCAATGGCACGTCCTGCAGCGATTCGGCGCGCTTCTGCGCGGTGACGATGATCTCGCCGAGGTGCGTGGAATCCTGTGCCGAGGCGGCGCCGCCGGCCAGTGCCAGCAGCACGCCGGTGGCCACGGCGCCGCGGCAGAAGTGATGGTCAGTCATTGCGGACTCCTGTTACTGGGAGCCTTCTTGGGTTCCTGCAACAAACGGGCGAGGCCCCCCTCACGTTTGTTGTGCGCAAGCGTATCACCTGCCTTGGACCGCGCAAAATTCAATCGGATCATGGGCATCCGGCGGTATCATGCTTGTATGAATCCGGCATCCCCCGGCCTGCGACTGCGGCAGGCGGTCGACCAGGAAAGGCCCCTGCAGGTCGTCGGCACGATCAACGCCTACTGCGCCCTGCTCGCCTCGCGCTCCGGTTTCCGCGCCATCTACCTGTCCGGCGCAGGCGTCGCCAACGCCTCGTTCGGCCTGCCCGACCTCGGCATCACCAGCCTGAACGACGTGTGCGAGGACGTGCGCCGGATCGCCGGCGCCTGCGAGACGCCGCTGCTCGTGGACGCGGACACCGGCTGGGGCGCCGCTTTCTCGATCGCGCGCACGACGCGCGAGCTGATCCGCGCGGGTGCAGCGGGCATGCACCTCGAGGACCAGGTCCAGGCCAAGCGCTGCGGCCACCGGCCGGGCAAGGCGCTGGTCGGCGCCGACGAGATGTGCGACCGGATCCGCGCGGCGGTGGACGCCCGCAGCGACGACCGCTTCGTGGTCATGGCGCGCACCGACGCCCACGCGGTCGAGGGCCAGCAGGCCGCCATCGCGCGCGCCGCGGCCTACGTCGAGGCCGGCGCCGACATGGTGTTCGCCGAGGCGCTGACGACGCTCGACGAGTACCGCGAATTCACGCGCGCGCTCGCGGTGCCCGTGCTCGCGAACATCACCGAGTTCGGGCGCACGCCGCTGTTCACTGCCGCCGAACTCGGCCAGGCCGGCGTGGGCCTCGTGCTGTACCCGCTGTCGGCGTTCCGCGCGATGAGCCGCGCAGCCATCGCCGTGTACGACGCCATCCGCCGCGACGGCGGCCAGCAGGCGGTCGTCGGGCAGATGCAGACGCGCGCCGAGCTGTACGAGGTGCTCGGCTACCAGGAGTACGAGCGCAAGCTCGACGAACTGTTCAGCCGCAACCGGGAGCCCTGAGCATGGCAGCACATGGCGACGCACCGGCCTTCAAGCCCAAGAAATCGGTCGCGCTCTCGGGCGTCGTGGCCGGCAACACCGCGCTCTGCACCGTCGGCCACAGCGGCAACGACCTGCACTACCGCGGTTACGACATCCTGGACATCGCCGAGTCCTGCGAATTCGAGGAAATCGCCCACCTGCTGATCCACGGCAAGCTGCCGAGCCCGGCCGAACTCGCGGCGTACAAGGGCCGGCTCGCGGGCCTGCGCGGACTGAGCCCGCGCCTGCGCGCCGTGCTCGAACTGCTGCCGGGGAGCGCGCATCCCATGGATGTGCTGCGCACCGGCGTCTCCGTGCTCGGCTGCGAGACGCCGGAAGGCCCGGCGCACGATGCCGCCGGCGCGCGCCTGATTGCGGACCGCCTGGTGGCGTCGGTCGGCTCCATGCTCTGCTACTGGCGCCACTTCGCGCATTCCGGCCGGCGCATCGAGGTCGAGACCGGCGACGACTCCGCCGGCGGCCATTTCCTGCACATGCTGCACGGCCGGGCCCCCTCCGCGGCCTGGGTGCGCGCGATGCACACGTCGCTGATCCTCTACGCCGAGCACGAGTTCAATGCCTCCACCTTCACCGCCCGGGTCATCGCCGGCACCGGCTCGGACATGCACTCGTGCATCGCCGGCGCGATCGGCGCGCTGCGCGGCCCCAAGCACGGCGGCGCCAATGAAGTCGCGCTGGAGATCCAGCAGCGCTACCGCGACCCCGACGCGGCCGAAGCCGACATCCGCCGGCGCGTCGCCGCCCGGGAGGTCGTCATCGGCTTCGGTCATCCCGTGTACACCATCGCCGACCCCCGCAACGTGGTGATCAAGCGCGTCGCGGCCGGGCTTGCCGCCGAGGCCGGCGACGACCGCCTGTTCCGGATCGCCGAGCGCATCGAGTCGGTCCTGTGGGAGATCAAGCGGATGTTTCCCAACCTGGACTGGTTCAGCGCGGTCGCCTACCACCTGATGGGCGTGCCGACCGCGATGTTCACGCCGCTGTTCGTGATGTCGCGCACCACCGGCTGGGCCGCGCACGTGATCGAGCAGCGCGAGGACGGCAAGATCATCCGCCCGAGCGCGAACTACACCGGCCCGGAACCGCGCAAGGTTCCGCCGGCCCACTTGCGATAGGTCCATCGACATGAGCCACCACGACATCCGCTCGGCTGAGCGGCCCGCCCCGGATCGCGTGCTGGTCGACATCGCCGGTTATGCCCGCGACGCCCGCATCCACAGCGACGTCGCCTACGAGACCGCGCGCTACTGCCTGATGGACACGCTGGCCTGCGGATTCCAGGCGCTGGCATTTCCCGCCTGCACGCGCCTGCTCGGGCCGGTCGTGCCGGGCGCGACCATGGCGGGCGGCGCGCGGGTGCCGGGCACCAGCTATGAGCTCGACCCGGTGCAGGCCGCCTTCAACATCGGCGCGCTGGTGCGCTGGCTCGACTTCAACGACACCTGGCTCGCCGCCGAGTGGGGCCATCCCTCCGACAACCTGGGCGGCATCCTCGCGGTCGCGGACTGGCGCTCGCGAGGCTCCACCGCCACCGGCCGCGAGCCGCTGGCGGTGCGGGACCTGCTCACCGCCATGATCAAGGCGCACGAGATCCAGGGCGTCACCGCACTCGAGAACGCCTACAACCGCGTCGGCCTCGACCACGTGATCCTGGTGCGCGTCGCGACCACCGCCGTGGTCACGGCAATGCTGGGCGGCACGCCCGAACAGGTGGTCAATGCCGTGTCCAACGCCTGGCTCGACGGCGGCGCGCTGCGCACCTACCGGCACGCGCCCAACACCGGCTCGCGCAAGAGCTGGGCCGCCGGCGACGCGACCAGCCGCGGCGTGCGCCACGCGCTGATCGCCATGACCGGCGAGATGGGCTATCCCTCGGCGCTGACGGCGCCGAAATGGGGTTTCTACGACGTGCTGTTCCGCGGCCAGCCGTTCCGGTACGCGCAGCCCTTCGGCAGCTACGTGATGGAAAACGTGCTGTTCAAGATCAGCTTCCCGGCCGAGTTCCATGCGCAGACCGCGGTCGAGTGCGCGATGCAGCTGCACCCCGCGGTGCGCGATCGCCTCGACGCCATCGAGCGCATCGTCATCGAGACGCAGGAGCCTGGCGTGCGCATCATCGACAAGACCGGGCCGCTGGCGAACCCGGCCGACCGCGACCACTGCCTGCAGTACATGGTCGCGATCCCGCTGATCTTCGGCCGGCTGACCGCCGCCGACTACGAGGACGAGGTCGCGCGCGACCCGCGCGTGGACGCGCTGCGCGCGCGCATGCAGGTACGCGAGAACCCGGACTTCACGCGCGACTACTACGCCGCTGACCGGCGCTACATCGGCAACGCCATCCAGGTGTTCTTCCGGGACGGCAGCAGCACGGCGCGCGTCGCCGTCGATGCGCCCATCGGCCACCGCCGCAGGCGCGCCGAGGGATACCCGGTGCTGGTGCGCAAGTTCCAGGCCTCGCTGAGCGGGCTGTTCCCGGACCGGCAGCGGCGCAAGATCGAGGACCTGTTCGCCGACCCGCAGCGGCTGGACGCCATGGCAGTGGACGAGTTCGTCGCGCACCTCGTGCGCAACTGACCCGGCCGCCGCCCGGCTCAATCGCCGAACATCGACAGCTGGCTGCGCTCGGCGTTGCGCGCTGCCTTGCGGCCGCGCGCAGGTGACTTGCGGGACTTCTGCGGGGCCACCTCCCCCGCCAGGCTGCCGAGATAGCGGGCCAGTTCCCGCAGCACCTCCCGTTGCAGCGCGTACATCATGAACCGGCCCTGGGCCCGCCCTTCCAGCAGGCCCGCCCGGCTCAATTCCTTCAGGTGGAAGGACAGGGTCGAGGCTGGGCAGCGGACCGAGCGGGCGATTTCCCCGGCCGCGACACCCCGGGGTCCCGCCTCGGCCACCCGGGCCAGGATGTGCAGGCGGGTCGCCTGGGCGAGCGCCGTAAGGATGGGGACCTGCTTCTGGGGCGGGGTTTCGGGCATCTGGCATCAGGCTTCGGCTGATCGTTTTGGAACTATAGGACGAAAAATCTTGACGGGGCGCAAGAAACGCAGGCCCGGGGCTCTTCCCATTGCGGGGAATCGCGCTATATTCGACTCGTATCGATTTGATGTAACGGGGAATATCGAATCGATATACGGCGACATGCCACTGGGCTTTGGGTCGTTTCTAGAACAATCGAAACAATAACTGCCAAGGGAGTAATGGTCGCCGTGAGTACTGCCGCCTGGGAGAGTCTGCATAAGGCCACGCTCGAGCTGGCCAAGTCGACCGGAATGAAACAGCGCCTGGCCGACGCCTGGTCGCATTGCCTGGAGGACCTGCCGGTCTCGGAGATGCCTGGCGACCTGCGCGAGGACTTCGAGTCGCTGCGCCTCGCCATGACCTGCGTGCGCCCCTTCCCGGGCGAGAGCGCGGTCCTGGCAACGGTGCGCAAGATGTCCATGGGCGAGGCCGATGCCTGCGCCCAGCGCATCGTGGCGCTGCTGGATGCCCTGCACCGCGCCGCCATGGCGCCGCCGGCGCGGGCCGGCCAGGGTCACGTGCGGCCCGCCGTGGCCAAGGAATCGCCGACGGTGCGGATCCCGACGCTGATCAGCGTCAATCGAGCTTGAATTCGATCGTGTCCCAGCGCGTCGTGTCTTCGTGACGCGCCTGGCGGCGAATCGCGTCCGCCATCTCCCGGCCATTCCACGGCACGACCTCATCCGCCATCTCGCGCAGCTTGGCCGGCACCGCCTCGGTGGTGCCGAAGGGCTCCATGACGACCAGCGGCTTGTCGCAGGACTGGGCGTAGAGCCCCTGGTACTCGATCAGGACCGGGTCGCGCGCGTGCAGCGACGACAGCAGCACGATGACCTCGGCGTCGGCCATCTGGCGGCGCAGGTCCTCGCGGATCGCCTCCTTCTCCTTGCTCCGCGGAGGCTTCTCGGGCGTCGCCAGGTTCTTGTAGAAGAAATTCGGCTGGCTCTCGAGGTATTCGAAGACCCGGAAGTACGCCTCGTCCGGCGCGAAGAGGTGGGTCACGAAGAGCCGGATCGGGTCCTTGTCATCCGCCACGGTGCTCGTCCCAGACGCTGCCCCTTGCCTAGAATACGTCTTTTGCCGCGGCCCGGGTACGCCCGTTGATGCGCCTCCTGCTCTACAACATCCGCTACGCCACCGGCACCGGCCCGTCCTTCCACCTGCCGGTTCCCGGCGCCGGTTACCTGCGCAGCAGCCGCCAGGTGCTGGAGCGCATCACCGATTTCATCGCCAGCCGCGACCCCGACATCGTGGGCCTGATCGAGGTGGATACCGGCTCGATCCGCAGCGGCATGATCAACCAGGCCGAGTTCATCGCCAGCCACCTGTCGCATTTTTCGACTTACCAGTGCAAGTACGGCGAGGACTCGATCAACCAGTTCATGCCCATCGTGCGCAAGCAGGCGAACGCCTTCCTGGCGGCGCCGCGGGTGCACGGCGAGCGCTTCCACTACTTCGACACCGGCATCAAGAAGCTCATCATCGAGCTCGAGCTCGAGGATGTCGCGGTCTTCCTCGTGCACCTCTCGCTGAAGTTCCGCCACCGCCATTACCAGCTGCGGCACCTGCACCAGCTGGTGCGGCGCCAGACCAAGCCGGTGATCGTGGCCGGCGACTTCAACACCTTCTGGGGCGAGCACGAGATCTACCTGTTCATGCAGGCGGCGGGCCTGCGCAGCGCGAACATCGCGGGCCTGCCGTCCTACCCGAGCCGCTGGCCGCGCAAGGAACTCGACTTCATCCTGTACGGCCAGGGCATCCAGCCGAAAGGCTTCGATATTCCGGCCGTGCCGCTGTCCGATCACCTGCCCTTGGTGTTCGACTTCGAGCTCGAGCCGCGGCGCGTGCGCGCGCCGGATGCGGCCGAGTCCACGGGAGCGTGACCCTCCGGCGGCGTGCATAATCGCGTCTCCGGCCCAGGGGAGCACCGAATCCATGCCGAACTCGCCGGCGCACTGGCGCCTTGAAACCGATGCGGACGGCGTCGCCTGGCTGACGCTGGACCAGCAGGGCGCCGGCGCCAACACGCTGGGCAGCGCCGTCATGCGCGAGCTCAATGACCGGCTCGCGGAAATCGAGTCCGGCAAGCCCCGGGCGCTGGTAATCCGCTCGGCGAAGGACAGCGGCTTCATCGCCGGCGCGGACATCACCGAGTTCACCGGCCTCGCCGACGTCGAGCAGGCCTACCGACTGGTGCGCACGGGCCAGCAGGTGTTCGACCGCATCGCGGCGCTGCCGATGCCGACGGCCGCCGCGATCCACGGCTTCGCCCTCGGCGGCGGGCTCGAACTCGCGCTCGCCTGCGACTACCGCGTCGGCGCCGACGACGGCCGGCTCAACCTCGGCCTGCCCGAGGTCCTGCTCGGCATCCACCCGGGCTTCGGTGGCACCGTACGCACCCCGCAGCTCATCGGCGTACCGGCGGCGCTCGACCTGATGCTGACCGGCAGGTCGCTGCGCGGCGATGCGGCGTTGAAATGCGGCCTGATCGACCGGCTGGTGGCGCGCGATCAGCTCGACTCCGCCGCGAAGGAAATCGCGCTCGCCGCGCCGGCGCGGCGGCGCGCCCCGTTCGGGCAGCGACTGCTGGCATGGCCGCTGGTCCGTTCCGTGGTCGCGTCGCAGACCCGCAAACAGGTCGCGCGCCGCGCCAACCCGGCGCACTACCCCGCGCCGTTTGCGATCGTCGACCTGTTTGCGCGCCATGGCGCCGCGGGCGCGGCGGCCTACGAGGCGGAGGCCCGCTCGATCGCCCGGCTGTTCCTGACCGCGCAGTCGCGCAACCTGGTGCGCGTGTTCTTCCTGCAGAACCGGCTCAAGAGCCTCGGCGGCAAGTCCGCGCGCAAGTTCGGCCACGTGCACGTCGTGGGCGCCGGCGTGATGGGCGGCGACATCGCCGCCTGGTGCGCTTCGCGCGGGCTCACGGTCACCTTGCAGGACCGCGAGATGAAGTACGTGGAGCCCGCCCTGGAGCGCGCGCAGGAATTCTTCGGGAAGCGCGCGCGCGACCCGGCGAAGGCTGCCGAGATGGCCGCCCGGCTGGCCGCGGACGTGGAAGGCGCGGGCGTGCCGCGCGCCGACATCGTGATCGAGGCGATTTTCGAGAATGCCGATGCCAAGCGGGCGCTGTACGCGCAGCTCGAGCCGCGCATGAAGCCCGGCGCGCTGCTCGCCAGCAACACCTCCAGCATCGTGCTCGAGGAGCTCGCCCGGGGACTGGCCGATCCCGGGCGGATGTTCGGCCTGCACTTCTTCAACCCGGTCGCCAAGATGATGCTGGTCGAGATCATCCGCTCGCAGCTGACGCGCCCGGAGGTCATCGAGGACGCGCTCGCCTTCACGCGCAAGCTCGACAAGCTGCCGCTGCCCTGCCGCAGCTCGCCGGGCTTCGTCGTGAACCGCATCCTGATGCCGTACATGACCGAGGCGATGCTGGCCGCGGACGAGGGTGTGCCGCTCGCGCTCATCGACCGGACGGCGGTGAGATTCGGCATGCCGATGGGCCCGATCGAACTCGCCGACACCGTCGGCCTCGACGTCGCCGCGCACGTGGGCCGGATCCTTGCCGATGCCTTCGGCATGCCGGTGCCCAGGGGCACCGCGGAACTGCTCGCGCAGGGCCACCTCGGCCGCAAGAGCGGGCGCGGCTATTACGAATGGCGCGAGGGCAAGCCGGTGAAGCCGGAGTCTCGGGGCCAGGCTCCCGCCGACCTCGAGGACCGGCTCGTGCTGCAGTACCTCAACGAGGCGGTCGCCTGCCTGCGCGAGGGCGTGGTCGAGGATGCCGACCTGCTGGACGCCGGCATGATCTTCGGCACCGGCTTCGCGCCGTTCCGCGGCGGCCCGCTGCACTACGCGCGCGGCCGTGGCGCCCCCGCCATCGTCGCGCGGCTCGACCAGCTCGCCGCGACGTACGGGCCGCGCTTCAAGCCTGACGCGGGCTGGGCTAAGCTCGGCGCGGCCCGCTGATTGCTATGCTAGGGCCCATGAGCAGCGCGCCGCACGCCCCGACGCCCGTGGACCGCCGGCATGGATGAACCGAAGCCCGTCGACATCGAGATCCTGAGGGGATTCAGCCCGCTCGACGGCCTCAAGCGCGACAACCTCCACGCGCTCGCCCGGAAGACGCGGCTGCAGGAACTCGACTCCGGCCGCGTGCTGTTCAAGGAAGGCGAATCGGACCGGCGCACCATCTACCTGGTGAGCGGCGAGGTCGAACTGCGCGTCGGCGACCGCACGGTATCGATGCTGCGCGCCGGCACGCCGGAAACCCGCATCGCGATCGGGCCGGGCCAGCCCCGGCGCTTCACCGCGCGCGCGCTGTCCGACATCACCTTCATCGCGATGGATTCCGAACTTCTCGACGTCCTGATCACCTGGGACCAGACCGGCACCTACGAGGTCAACGAGATCTCGGGCGGCGGCGTCGCGGACGCTGACGACTGGATGACCGTGCTGCTGCAGACCAAGGCCTTCCACCGCATTCCTCCGGCCAACCTGCAGGCGCTGTTCATGCGCATGCAGCACGTGGCCTGCAAGGCCGGCGAGACCGTCATCAAGCAGGGCGCCGAAGGCGACTATTTCTACGTCATCACCAAGGGCGCCGCCGTCGTGACGCGGGAGACGCCGATGAGCCGCGACGGGCTCAAGCTCGCGGAGCTGGGTGTCGGCGAGTCGTTCGGCGAGGAGGCGCTGATTTCCGAGGGCAAGCGCAACGCCACGGTCACGATGCTGACCGACGGCGCGCTGGTCCGGCTCGGAAAGGACGACTTCAAGGAACTGCTCAACGAGCCGCTGCTGCACTGGGTGGACCTGGAGCACGCGCGCGAACTCATCGCCCGCGGCGCGCGCTGGCTGGACGTGCGCCTGCCCTCCGAGTTCGAGGCCTTCCACCTGGACGGGGCGATCAGCGTCCCGCTCTACTTCATCCGCCTCAAGGTGAAGACGCTCGATCCCAAGGTCCCCTACGTCGTCGTCTGCGATACCGGACGGCGCAGTTCTGCGGCGGCGTTCCTGCTGTCGGAGCGCGGGTTCGACGCGTACTGCCTGCAGGGCGGCCTGTCTGGGAACCGGCTCGGGCCGGAATGACCGATAAAGGGGACGCACCCCTTTATCGCTTTACCGGAGACCGATAAAGGGGTGCGTCCCCTTTATCGATCACATCGTGTGGGTGGCCTTGTCCCCGCCGAGCGCGCCGGCGAGATAGGACTCGATCTTCTTCTGCGTGGTGCCGCGGTCCTGCTCGCTGAACTGGACCCCGATGCCGGCCGTGCGCTTGCCCTGCGCTCCCTTGGGCGTCAGCCAGATCACGCGGCCCGCGACCGGCAGCTTCTCTTCCTCGCCCATGAGGTTCAGCAGCATGAAGACCTCGTCGCCGAGCCGGTAGCTGCTGTTGGTCGGGATGAACAGGCCGCCGTTCTTCACGAACGGCATGTAGGCGAGGTACAAGGCGCTCTTGTCCTTGATCGTGAGCGTCAGCAGCCCTGGCTTCGTCGACGGCGCCCGCATCTTCACCCCGATCACTCCTGCACCCTCTGGGTTCCTTCGGCAAGGAACGCTGCGACCGAAACCAGGAGCCCCTCGAACAGGAGCTGCAGGTTCAACGAACCGCCCGCCAGCCGGCGCGCCTCGCGCACCCGGTCCAGCAGGCGATAACCCGACCGTATCTTCGTGTCGCGGCCCGGACCCCGCAACCATGGTAATCGATTATTGTTAACCGCATCACTAGCCAGGCCCGCAGCCTTCAACTCCCCCGCGAGCCATGACTCCAGCCACAGCAGCCGGGCAGCCGGTGCGTTGTCGGCCCAGTCCTTGGCCCGGGCGACCAGTTCAGGCGCCGACGCGGCCGCGAGGGCCTCCCGCATCTCCCGGTCCAGGTCCTGGACGCCTGCTTGCGCGTACTCGGCCGCGAGGAACGGCGCGCCGTTCGCCAGCGTGAGCAGCTCGTCCCAGTGCCTTTCCGGCTCCTGCTGCGCCAGCCATGCCAGCGCCTCCCTGCGCGGCGCGGGCGGCACGCGCAGGCGCATGCAGCGGCTCATGATCGTGCGCGGGATCCGCTCCGCGCGACTGGTCGCGAAAAGCAGGTAGGTTTCCGCCGCGGGCTCCTCCAGCGTCTTCAGCAACGCATTGAACGAGTGGATGTTCATCGCCTCCGCGGGATCCACCAGCGCGACCTTGGCGCCGCCGCGGTAGCTGCGCAGGGCCAGCTGCTCGGTGAGCGAGCGCACCTGCGCGACGGCAATCTCCTTCTTGCCCGGCGCCACGCGCAGCCATGCGAAATCCGGGTGCGTGCCGGCGTCGAACAGGGCGCAGTCGGCGCACTTGCCGCAGCGCCCGGCGTCGATCCCGCGGCACAGCAGCTCGCCTGCAAGCTGCAGGCCGAGTTCCGCCTGGCCGCCGCCGGGCGCGCCGACCAGCATCAACCCGTGCGGCACGCGCCCCTGCGACTGCATCCGGCGCAGGCGATCGGCGAGCGACGCCAGCCACGGCGCCCGGGCACGTGCCAGCGCGGGCGCCACGGCCGGCGCCGGGGCCTCCGGTTCCTGCTCGAGATCCGCGTCCGCCATGCGGGTCATTCCCCCCCGGCCGGAAAGGCAGCGTCGATGGCCCGCGTGATCGCATCCGCCACCCTGCCCTCGTCCATCGAGGCATCGATGACGCGCACGCGGTCCGGCTCGGCCGCGGCAATCGCCAGGTAGCGCCGGCGCACGCGTTGGAAGAACGCGCCGCCCTCCGACTCGAAGCGGTCGGCGCTGCCGCCGCGCCCGGCGAGGCGCGCGGTCGCGATGGACGGCTCCGCATCCAGCAGCAGGGTCAGGTCCGGCTGCAGCCGCGGGTGCGCGATGCGTGCGAGCTGGCGGATCCACGCCTCGTTGACGCCGCTGCCGCCGCCCTGGTAGGCCAGGGTCGCGTCGGTGAACCGGTCGCAGAGCACCCAGCGGCCGCGGCGCAGCGCAGGACCGATCACGCTCGCGACATGGTTGGCGCGCGCCGCGAAGATCAGCAGCAGTTCCGTGGACGGATCGACCGGCCCGTCCCGCGGCTCCAGCACCAGGCGGCGCAGCTGCTCGGCGAGCGGCGTGCCGCCGGGCTCGCGCGTGACCACCGGGTCAAGGCCGCGCGCGCGCAGGTGGGCGGCGGCACGCGCGATCTGCGTCGACTTGCCGACGCCTTCCGTGCCTTCGAACGTGATGAAGCGGCCGCGCATCCGGTCGGACCCCCTGGTGCTAGGCGCCGCCGTCGCGCAGGTTGGCGAGGTGGCGCTGCACGTTCGCATTGTGCGCGACCAGGGACTTGGCGAAGAAGTGCCGGCCGTCGCCGAGCCCGGTCGCGACGAAGTACAGCGCGTCGGTCGCGGCCGGGCGCACCGCGGCCTCGAGCGCAGCGCGGCCCGGCAGTGCGATCGGCGTCGGCGGCAGGCCCGCGCGCGTGTAGGTGTTGTAGGGGGTGTCCGTGAGCAGGTCGCGCCGCCGCAGGTTGCCGTCGAACGCCTCGCCCATGCCGTAGATCACGGTGGGATCGGTCTGCAGGCGCATGCCCTTGCGCAGCCGGTTGACGAACACGCCCGCGATCAGACCGCGCTCGTCCGGTGCGCCGGTTTCCTTCTCGACCAGCGAGGCGAGTATCAGCGCCTGGTAGGGCGAGTCCAGCGGCAACTGCGCGCTGCGGTTCGCCCAGGCGGTGGCGAGCGCATTCTCCATGCGCGCATGGGCCTGCAGCAGGATGGCGCCGTCGCTGGTGCCGCGCGGAAAATGATACGTATCGGGGAAAAACAGGCCCTCGGGATGGCGCTCACCCAGGCCGAGCCGTGTCGCCAAATCGCCCGCAGCCAGCCCCTTGAGTTCCACTTTCACCGCGGGATGCGACTGGATCGCGGCCAGCGCCTCGCGGAACGCCCAGCCCTCGGGAATGGTGAGTGCGTAGAGGCGCACCCGCCCGGCGACGAACTGCTCGAGCAGGCCGGCGGGCGTTGTGCCCGGTTGAAGTTCGTACTCGCCCGCCTGGATCCGGGTGGCGAGCCCCGCGCGCCGGGCATGGCGCACCCAGGCGCCGTCCTGCGCGAGCAGCCCCCGCTCTTGCAGCGCAGCGGCGACGGCGGAGAGCGAGGCGCCTTCGGGTACCTCGAAGACGACAGTCTCCCGCAGCGCCTCGATCGGCTGGTCGAGCCAGGAACGCTCGTACTGGCGCCAGGCGAACCAGGCGCCTGCCGCGAGCAGTACGGCCACCGCCGCGATGCCGGCACGCCACCTCATCGCTGCTCGAGCCACGCGTTGAACGCCGCCGCGCGGCCGTCCACGGCCATGCGCCGGCCATCGAGCTCGCACACCGGCCAGGCGCCGATCAGGGCATTGGTCAGGAACAGTGCCTGCGCCCCGGCGACCTCGGCCGGGGTCACGGCGCGCTCGACCACGCTCTCGCCCCGCCCGGCCGCCCAGCTGCGGAATGCCCGCCGCATCACGCCCGCGACGCCGCAGGAATCGAGCGCGGGCGTCACCAGCGCGCCGCCGGCGAGGACGAACAGATTGGCCTGCGTCGCGCAGATCACGGCCCCACCTTCGTCCATCATGAGCCCCTCGGCAACCTCAAGGTCGTCCCACTCGGCGCGCGCCAGGACCTGCTCGAGCCGGTTGAGGTGCTTGATCCCGGCGAGCCTGGGATTGCGGCCGAGGCGCGTGCTGCACCAGCGCAGCCGCACGCCCTGCACACCGCGGGCGGGGTCCCCATCCGGCCAGGCGGCGCCGGAAACGATGCGCACCGGGCTCGGGTTCGGGGGCGGCCGGTAGCCACGCGGGCCGACGCCGCGCGTGAGCACGACGCGAACGACTCCCGGCCCCCGCGGCCAGGCGCGCGCCACTTCCCGCTCCAGCACGCCGGCCCCGGGCAAGGGAATGCCGAGGCGCGCCGCGCCCGTCGCCAGCCGTTCGAGGTGCCAGTCGAAGAACCGCGCCCGGCCGTCCCTCACGGCGAGCGTCTCGAACAGGCCGTCACCGTAGTTCAGGCCGCGATCGGCGGGATCGATCGTGCCGTCCTCGCGGCCGTTGACGAGCACGCGCATCAGCCCGGGCTCCCGAGTGCGCGCAGCAGCCCGCGTGCCTTGGCACGGGTTTCCTCGAGCTCGTGTTCCGGCAGCGAGTCGGCGACGATGCCGGCGCCCGCCTGCAGCTCGATGCGGCCGCCGCGGATCGTCATCGTGCGGATCAGGATGTTGAGGTCGAGGCTCCCGTCCGCCGCCAGGTAGCCCATGGCGCCCGTGTAGGCGCCGCGGCCGCGGCCCTCGAGCTCCCCGATCAGCTGCATGCAGCGCACTTTCGGGCAGCCGGTGATGGTCCCGCCCGGGAACAGCGCGCGCAACACGGCGCCAGGCGTGACGTCCGCGCGCAGCTGCCCGCCGACGTTCGACACGATGTGATGCACGTGCGCGTAGCTCTCGACCGCCATGAACTCGTCCACGCGCACCGAGCCCGCCTCGCAGATGCGGCCGAGGTCGTTGCGCTCGAGGTCGATCAGCATCACGTGCTCCGCGCGTTCCTTGGCGCTGCCGGTCATGGCCGCGATCGCGTCCGCATCCGCGCCCGAGCGCGGGCGCGTGCCCGCGATCGGCCGCGTGTCGACCTGCCGCCCGCGCACGCGCACCAGCCGTTCCGGCGAACTCGACAGGATCGCGAGGTCGTCGAACTGCGCGATGCCGGCGAATGCGCCAGGATTGGCGCTGCGCAGGCGGGCGTAGAGGGTCGGCGCGGTCACGCCGTCCGGCAACGGCGCGCGCCAGCTGCGCGCGAGGTTGGCCTGGTAGATGTCGCCCGCGGCGATGTGCGCGAGCGCCCGGCGGCAGGCCGCGAGGTAGCGCTCCGGATCATCCTCTTCGACCGGCGGCGCCAGCCCCGTGTCCGGCTCCGGCACGGGCCTGACCGCGTTCCAGTCTGCGCACAGCCGCTCGAGCTCGGCGCCGGCAGCGGCCTCGGCCACGGCCAGCATGCGTCGCGACTCGTGGTCGAACACGAGCGCCGCGCGCATGCGCCAGGCCAGCGCGACCACCGGCAGCGGCGACGGCGGCAGCCTGAGCGTCGGCTCGACTTCCGCGGCGAGCTCGTAGCCCAAGTACAGGAACCAGCCGCCGGCAAACGGCAGGCCCGTGGGCGGCGCATCGTGCGCGGTCTCGCCCCACCATGCGTCGACGCGCTCGCAGAATCGCCCGCCGCGGCCCGGGCCCGACAGGCCGCCTGCCGCGTCCAGCGTAAGGCGCTCGCCCGGCGCCCCCAGCAGCAGGCTGTGGCGCGCGAGCGCCGTGCCGCTCGCGGCGCTGTCGAGCAGCACCGGATAGCGCGCAGGACTGCGCGCGTGCATGGCGAGCATGGCGGGCGCCGGGTCCGTCGGCGCCGGCAATTCCCGGATCACGCAAGGCAAGCGCATGCGGGGCGCCGCGGACACGGTCAGCGCAGCGCGCGGAAGATCAGCGTGCCGTTGGTGCCGCCGAAGCCGAAGGAATTGCTCGCGACCGCGTCGATCTTCATCTGCCGCGCCGTGTTCGGCACGTAGTCGAGGTCGCATCCTTCGCCCGGGTTCTCCAGGTTGATGGTCGGCGGCGCCACCTGGTCGCGGATTGCCAGCACGCTGAAGATCGCTTCGACCACGCCCGCGGCGCCCAGCAGGTGGCCGGTCATCGACTTGGTCGAGCTGACCGCCAGCCGCGCGGCGTGCGCGCCGAACGCGTTCCTGATCGCGACCGTTTCCGAGAGGTCGCCGAGCGGCGTCGAGGTCGCGTGCGCATTCACGTACTGCACCTGGTCCGGGTTCAGCCCCGCGTCGCGCAGGCAGTTCTCCATCGACAGCCGCGCGCCGGCGCCGTCGTCCGGCGGCGCGGTGATGTGGAAGGCGTCGCCGCTCATGCCGAAGCCGGTGAGTTCCGCGTAGACCGGCGCGCCGCGCGCCTTCGCATGCCCGTATTCCTCCAGCACCACGGCGCCGGCGCCGTCGCCCATGACAAAGCCGTCACGGTCGCGGTCCCAGGGGCGGCTGGCGCGCGCGGGCTCGTCGTTGCGGGTCGAGACCGCCCGCGCCTGGCAGAACCCGCCGACCGCGGTCGGGGTCTGCGCCATCTCGGCGCCGCCGGCGACGATGACGTCGGCATCGCCGTACTGGATCGTGCGCAGGCCGATGCCGATGCTATGGGTCGAGGTGGTGCAGGCCGTGACCACCGCGAGGTTGGGACCGGTGATGCCATACATGATCGACAGGTGCCCCGAGATCATGTTGGTGATCGAGGCCGGGATGTAGAACGGCGAGATCTTCTTCGCGGTCCGGGTCTCGAGGTACTTCGCATAGTTCTCCTCGATGGTCGACAGCCCGCCGATGCCGGCGCCGAACACGAGCCCGATGCGCGCGCGGTTCGCGTCGGTCACCTCGAGGCCAGCGTCCGCGATCGCCTGCACGCCGGCCGCCACGCCGAACTGCAGGAACGGGTCCATGCGCCGCGCCTCCTTGGGCGCCAGGTACTTGGTGACGTCGAAGTCCGGGATGCTGCCCGCGATCGTGCAAGGGAACCCGCTGGCGTCGAAGCGCGTGATGGGGCCGATGCCGCTGCGGCCCGCGAGCGCCCCGGCCCAGCTGCTCGCGACCGTGTTGCCGAGCGGGCTGACCATGCCGAGTCCGGTGACGACGACGCGACGCTTGCTCAAGGCGTTACCTCTGGCGGGCCCGGCGGCTATGACGCGACGAGCCCCGGCCCGCGGGCCGGGGCTCGCGCTGGGATCGGTTCAGGACTTGGACTGGTGCTGGACGATGTAGTCGATCGCCTGCTGCACCGTGGTGATCTTCTCGGCATCCTCGTCCGGTATCTCGGTCTCGAACTCTTCCTCGAGCGCCATCACGAGTTCGACCGTGTCCAGTGAGTCGGCACCCAGATCGTCCACGAACGAGGCGTCACTCGTGACTTCTTCGTCCTTCACCCCGAGTTGCTCGGCGACGATCTTCTTCACCCGTTCTTCGACTGTGCTCATCGGTTTGATGTCCCTCACCTTGTGATGCCCATGACGGCTGGTGCCGGCCGGGGGTCGCCATTCTATGCCACGGACCCCCCACTGGCTACCAGAAACCTTTCTTGATCGCTGTTTCTAATGGCTTTTTTTAAGCCATGTGCATGCCGCCGTTGACGTTCAGGGTCTCGCCCGTGATCCAGGCCGCGCCGGGGCCCGCGAGGAAACAGACCGCCGCTGCGATGTCCTCGGCCTGGCCGAGCCTTCCGAGCGGGATGCGGGCGGCGAGGTCTCCGCGCTGGGCATCGGTCAGCGAGCGGGTCATGTCGGTGTCGATGAAGCCGGGCGCGACCACGTTCACGGTGATGCCGCGCGAGGCGACCTCCCGTGCCATGGCGCGGCTGAATCCGCCGATGCCGGCTTTGGCCGCGCAGTAGTTCGCCTGGCCCGGGTTGCCGACCAGGCCGACCACCGACGCGATGTTGATGATGCGGCCCTTGCGCGCCTTCATCATGCCGCGCAGCACGGCCTTGCTGGCCCGGAACACCGAGCCGAGGTTGGTCGCGATCACGGCGTCCCAGTCCTCGGGCTTCATGCGCAAGAGCAGCGTGTCGCGTGTGATGCCGGCATTGTTGACCAGGATCGACACCGCGCCCTCCTGCGCCTCGATGCCCGCGACCGCCGCGTCGATCGCCTCGCCGTCGGCCACGTCCAGCACGATGCCGCGGCCGCGGATGCGGGCCGCCGCAAGGGCCTCGTCAATCGCCGCGACGCCCGCTGTGCCGGTCGCGGTGCCGATCACGGTCGCGCCCTCGGCGCCGAGGCCGAGCGCAATGGCGCGGCCGATGCCGCGCGAGGCGCCGGTCACCAGCGCGATCTCGCCCGCCAGTGTCTGTTGGGTCATGGTCAGGAACTCCCTGCGGCCGCCAGCGCGGCCGCGAGTGATTCGGGGGAATCGAGGGCGTGGATGGCGAGGTCGCGGCCGCCCGGCGCCCGCTTCGCGAGGCCCGCGAGCACCTTGCCGGGGCCGCATTCGACCAGCCTCGCGACGCCGCTGCCGGCAATCGCCGCGATGATCGCCGACCAGCGCACCGGATTGAACAGCTGCCGGTAGAGACCGTCGCGGATCGATTCCGGCCCGGCGTACACGCCGGCGTCGAACGAATGCACCTTGAGGCGCGGCTTGCCGACCGCGAGCGCAGCGAGGTGCCCGCGCAGTTCCTCCGCCGCGGGCTTCATCAGCGCGCTGTGCGACGGCACCGACACCGGCAGCAGCACGGCGCGTTTCGCGCCCTGTGCCTTGCAGGCCTCGATCGCGCGCGCGACCGCGGCCGCGTGCCCCGCGATCACCAGCTGGCCCGGCGAGTTGTAGTTGACCGGCTCGACCACCTCGCCCTGCGCCGACTGCGCGCAGGCTGCCTCGATCGCCGCGTCGTCGAGGCCCAGTATCGCGGCCATGGCGCCGGTGCCCGCCGGCACCGCGCGTTGCATCAACTCCCCGCGCAGCCGCACCAGCCTCACCGCATCGGTGAAGCCGATGGCGCCGGCCGCGACCAGCGCGCTGTATTCGCCGAGGCTGTGGCCGGCCATCGCCGCAGGCGCCGGCCCGCCACGGGCGTTCCAGGCGCGCCAGGTGGCGATGCCGGCGGCGAGCATCGCCGGTTGCGTGCGCTCGGTGACCGCGAGCGCCTCCTCCGGGCCTTCCTGGCAGAGATTCCACAGGTCATAGCCGAGCGCATCCGAGGCTTCCGCAAAGGTCACGCGCACGACCGGATCCGCGGCCGCCAGCGCCGACATCATGCCGACCGCCTGCGAGCCCTGGCCCGGGAACATCATCGCGAACTGCACGGCGACCCCGCCCTCCCCGCTGCGGCGATCATAGCTTGAGAGCGGCGTCTCACGCCGGTGCCGCGCCGGCGGCCGCACGGAACCGCTCTGCTATCATCGGGTCCATTCCCCGGGGTGGCACCCCGTGCCGCAGCAGGAGCATCGCATGGTCCGGGCATTGCGCCGCGAATCCGGTTTCACGCTGATCGAGATCATGGTCGTGCTGGTGATCATCGCGATCCTGGGCGCGCTGATCGGGCCGCAGATCCTCGGCCGCGTGGACGAGGCGCGCGTGACCGCGGCCAGGCAGGACATCCAGACGCTTGGCACGGCGCTCGATTTCTACCGCATGGACAACTTCCGCTACCCGACCACCGACCAGGGCCTCGAGGCGCTGGTCCGGAAGCCCGAGGATCCGAGCGTGCGCAACTGGCGTGCGGAGGGCTACCTGAAGGCGCGCGAGGTGCCGAAGGATCCGTGGGGCAACGAGTACCGCTACCTGTTCCCGGGAAGCCACGGCGGCTCGTATGACCTCTACTCGCTGGGCGCCGACGGCGAGCCCGGCGGCGAAGGCGTCGATGCGGACATCGAAAGCTGGAACCTGCAGTGACTGCCTGAGCCCGCCGTGACGCCGGCCGTCCCTGTCCCGGGCCGCGGCCAGCGCGGCATGACCCTGATCGAGATCCTGGTGGTCGTGGTGATCATCGGCATCATCGCCATGATCGCGACGCTGTCGGTCAGCGTGCTGGGCGGCGACCGCGAGATCGAGCGCGAATCGGAGCGGCTCGCCGACGGCATCGCGCTGCTGCAGGAGCAGGCGCAGCTGGAGGGCCGCGACTACGGCCTGCGCATCGAGGGCACGGGCTACGAGTACATGCGCTTCGACGCCTTCGAGCAGGCGTGGAAAGCGGTGGAGGACGATCCCGGCCTCGCCCCGCGCCAGCTGCCGCCGGGCCTCGCGTTCGAATTGCGGCTCGAGGGCCGTCCCGTGCTGCTGCGGCGGGAAGAACGGCTGGAATTGCGGCAGCCGCAGCTGTTCGCCTGGGGCAGCGGCGACATGACCCCATACGAACTGTCGCTGGTGCGCAGCCAGGCCTCGCGCGTGACGCTCACCGGGTCCGCGGACGGTTCCATCGAGATCGGGCGCGATGCAGGGCCCTGAGCGCGCGCGCGGGTTCACGCTGATCGAGGTCGTGGTCGCCATGGCCATCGTGGGCGTCGGCATGTTCGCGGTGTTCAAGACGATCGGCGACACCGCCAACAACGTCACCTTCCTGCGCGACCGCACCATCGCCGCCTGGGTGGCCGACAACCGCATCACCGAGATGCGGCTCAGCGGCCAGCTGCCTTCCGTGGACGAGACCGAAGGCGACGTCGAGATGGCGGGCCGCCGCTGGCACTGGGTGGCCAAGGTGTCGCAGACCGCGGTCAACGGCATCCGCCGCATCGACCTCAGCGTGCGCCGCGCGGACGATCCCGCCGGATCGTCGATCCTGAGCCTCGCGGGTTTCATGGGCGCCACCGCCGCGGCAACCGGCCCCTCGCCCACGCAATGGAGCGGGAGCGGAACCGGCGAGGGCGACGGCGAGGGGGACGGGACATGAATCGGCGCCAGCGCGGCTTCACGCTGCTCGAGATCATCGTCGCGGTCGCGCTGCTCGCGCTGATCGGGGTCATGACCGCCCGCGGCGTGCGCGAGGCGCGGGTGATGTCGGAGCAGGCGTCCGCGCACATGGACCACCTGCGCAAGGTGCAGCGCGCCGTGCAGCTGCTGGCGAGCGACCTGCGCACGCTGGCGCCGCGGCCGGCGCGCGAGCTGGTCGGCGACGGCTACCGGCCAGCGCTGGCGCGCGATCCCAATGCGGTGGCCCTGTTCGAACTCACGCATGCGGGCTGGCCCAACGGCGCCGGCACGCCGCGCGGCACGCTGCAGCGCGTGCGCTACCGGCTCGAGGACCGCAAGCTTATCCGCGAGCACTGGACCGTCGCCGACCCGACGCTGTCGAACGAGCCGCAGCAGCGCGAACTGCTCGACGGCGTCGAGCGCGTGGAAGTCCGCTACCTGAACCCGGGCCGCGAGTGGGACACGCAGTGGCCGCCGCTCGGCAGCGTCGGCGACCGGGGATTCCGCGCGCGGCCGCTCGCAGTCGAGGTCACGCTCGTGGTCGACGGCTGGGGCGAGCTGAAGCGCCTGATCGAGGTGTCCGGGTGAGGACGCAGCGCGGCGTCGCGCTGATCACCGCCATCGTGCTGGTCGCGATCGCGACCGTCATCGCGGTGCACCTCGGCACGCGCGCCTCGCTCGACCTGCGCCGCACGGCGGGATTGCTCGCGCTCGAGCAGGGCTGGCACGTGGCGCTGGGCGCCGAGGCCTGGGCTTCGGAAGTGCTGCGCGACGACCGCGAGGACTCGCAGACCGACCACCTGGCCGAGCAGTGGGCGCAGCCGCTGCCGCCACTGCCGGTGGACGGCGGCAACGTGCGCGGCGCACTCGAGGACATGCAGGGCCGCTTCAACGTCAACAACCTGCTGACGGACGCGGGAGAAGTCAACGAAGCCGCGCTCGCCAGGTTCGAGCGGCTGCTCGATCAGGTCGGCGCCGAGCGCCGCTGGGCGCGCATCCTCGCCGATTGGCTCGATCGCGACACGGTCCCCGGTTATCCCGAGGGTGCGGAAGACGGCACCTACCTGGCACAGAGCCCGCCCTACCGTTCCGCCAATGGCCCGATCACCTCGACCACCGAGATGATGGCGCTGCCCGGCATGACGCTGGAGGAGTTCGCGCGCATCCGGCCGTACGTCGCGGCCCTGCCCGCCGGCACTGCGATCAACGTCTGCACCGCGAAAGCGCCGCTGCTGGCGGCGCTGGTCGAGGGCGGCACCGACTTCGGCGATGCCGAGGCGCTGGATTCCAATCGGCGCGACGGCTGCTTCCCGACGCTCGCCGACCTGCAGGCGACGCTGCTGCCGGAGCAGTACCAGGTGCTGCTGCCGGCGGTATCGGAAAGTTCGAACTGGTTCCGCGCCACCACGGCGGTCCGTATTGGCACCTCGGAACTCACCCTGTACAGTCTGATCGAGCGCAACGGGGCCGGCGGCAGCCGTACCGTGCTGCGCTCCACGGGTACCGAGTAGCTGGCATGAATCAATCCCTGGTCCTGCGTGTCGCCGATCCGCCGTGCTGGGTCATCACCGGCGCGGACGGCGGCCGCATCGGTCCGGTCGCGACCGGCAGCCTTGCGGACGCGGCGCCGATCGCCGCGGAGCGCCCGCTGGTCGTCATCGTTCCCGGCGCGAGCGTGACCCTCGCCCGGCCGGAACTGCCGGTGAAGGGCGGCACGCGCCTGGCACAGGTCGCGCCCTACGCCATGGAAGAGCTGCTGGCCGGCGAAGTCGAGCAGTTCCATTTCGGCATCGGCCCGACCGACCCGGCCGGACGCACGCTGGTCGCCGCGCTGCGGCGCGAGGAGATGCGCGGCTGGGTCGACGCCCTGCGCGCCGCCGGCCTCGAACCGCAGGCGATGGTCCCCGACGCGCTCTGCGTGCCGGACAATCCCGGCAAGACGGTCGCCGTGATCGATTCCGGCCAGCTGCTGGTGCGCGCGCCCGGCGAGCTGCCGGTCGCGCTCGATGCCGAACCGCTGACCGAGGCATTCACGCTCGCCGGGCTCGAGGGAGAGGACCGGCACGTGCAGCTCTACGTCTCGCAGCACGACTGGCAGCAATCGCGCGAGATGATCGAGGCGCTCCGGGAAGTCACCGGCTCGCTCGACCTGCAGCTGCTGCCGGACGGCGCGCTGCCGCTGCTCGCGGCGGGCGCGGTGCAGGATGGCGCGCTGTCGCTGATGCAGGGCGAGTTCGCGCGGCGCACCGGCTGGCGCGCCGAGTGGGAGCGCTGGCGCATCGCCGCCTTCGTGGCGCTCGCGGCATTCGCGCTGCACGTCGGCGTGCGCGGCTATGACCTCGTGCGCCTGAACGCCGAGCAGGCGCGCCTGGACGCCGCGATCGAGCAGGCCGCGCGCGTCGCGCTGCCGGGCGTCGAGCGCATCGAGGACGCGCGCGCGCAGGTCGCGCAGCGCCTCGCCGGGGGCGGGGCAGCGGATCCCGAGGGCCTGCTGGCGGTGCTCGCGGCGGTCGGCGGCGCGCTGGCGGGGAGCCCCGGGCCGTCGGTCGAGTCGCTCGGCTGGCGCGAGCGTTCGCTGGAACTGCAGATGGCGGCCCCGGACACCGACGCGTTCGCGCGCTTTTCGCAGGCGATCAGCGCGCGCGGGCTGACGGCGGACGTCGCCTCGGCTGTGCCGACGGACAAGGGCGTGCAGGCGCAGGTACGCGTCAGCGCGAGGCCATCCACATGAAGCTGCGCGCCTGGTACGCCTCGCTCGGCGAGCGCGAGCAACTCACGGTGGCCTGGGGCGGCGCGGTCGTCGCCGTGCTGCTCGTCGCCGGACTGGTTTGGAAACTCGGCGACGCGGTCGCGGCCGCGGAGGAGCGCGTCGCGCGACGGCGCGAGGACCTCGCGTTCATCGAGGCGGCGACGCCGCGCCTGCAGACCCTGCCGGTGGCGCGGCCGGGCGAGTCGCTCGCGATCGCCGTGGACCGGCTTGCGCGCGAGGGGGGGCTGGCGCAGTCGCTCGCCGGCGTCGAACCCGCGGCGACCGGCGCGATCCGCGCGCGCTTCACGGCCGCCTCGTTCGACGCGCTCGCGCTGATGCTCGCGCGCCTGCAGCAGGAACGTGGCGTCGTCACCGAGACGGCCAGCGTCTCCGCGACCGGCGCTCCCGGCCTCGTGGACGCGACCCTGGTGCTGCGCGGCCACTGACGCGGATGTCCCGTCGCAGCCTCCTCATCGCGGCCGGCCTCGCCGCTTTCCTCGCGTTCGTGATCGCGCGCGTGCCGGCGCGGCAGTTCGCGACGCGGCTGCCGCCAGGCATCGAGTTGCGGGGCGTCGGCGGCACGATCTGGTCCGGCCGGGCGGCGGGAATCGCCGTGAATGGCAAGGGTCTGGGCGCGCTCGCATGGTCCTGCCGTCCGTGGCGGCTGCTGCTGCTGGAATGGTCCTGCCGCGTGAACCTGCAGCCGCCCGGCGGCGACGTCAGCGCCGACCTGTCCGGCGGGCTCGATGGCCAGGTGCTCGCCAGCGGCATCGCCGGCCGGGTGCCCATCGCGGCGTTCGAAGGCATCGCCACGCCGCGCGGCTGGAGCGGAGACCTCGAGCTCGACGTCGAGCGCCTGCGCATCGACGGGCAGCGCCCGAGCGAGGCGGTGGGCCTGTTGTTCGTCCGCTCGCTCAAGGCGCCGGGGCCCTATGGCCAGGTGCTGGGCGATTTCGAGCTCACGGTCGGCGAAGGCGCGGTCGGGACCGACACGCTGAGCGGCCGCCTGCGCGACCTGGGCGGGCCGCTGCGCGTGCGCGGCGCCATCGAGCTCAAGCGGGACGGCAGCTACCTGCTGAACGGCGAGGTCGCTCCCGGTCCCGGCGCCGGACCGGCCATCTTCGATACGCTCGCCTTCCTCGGCCCGCCCGATGCCCTCGGCCGGCGCCCCTTCGCCATCGAAGGCACCCTCTAGAGTTCGCGCCAGGCGTCCAGCAGCGGGAAGTAGAGGCCGACGCGCTGTGGCCGGCCGTCCAGCGCCTGCATGGCGAGCGCGTAGCGGCGCAGTTGCGGCGCATAGCGCGCCAATTCGTTGTCGAGGAACGCCTCGCGGTCACCGCCCTCGTGGGTGCTGGTCTTCCAATCCACGATCCAGCGCAGGCCGGCGCGGTCCACGAAGCTGCGATCGATGCGCAGGCTCTGCACGACGCCGTCGATGAGCGCCGTGATCGCGAGCTCGCTCGCTGCTTCCGTCGCCGTCGGGTCGAGCAGATCGCCGGCCAGTTCGCTGCGCGCGAGACCGGCGATCGCCTGCTCCGTGCGCAAGAGCGCGACAGCCAGGTGCGCCTCGTCGACACCCGCATCCGCCAGCGCGCGTCGCCATGCCTGCGGGCGCGGCACCAGCGCCTCGCGCGGCAGGCCCCGGCGCGCCAGCCGATGCAGCTCGAGGTGCACCACCTGGCCCACGGCCTGCGCGATGGCGCCGGCCCAGTCGAATTCCGGGCGGATGGATCCTTCCGGTTCCCCGGCGATGCGCAGGGCCGGCACCCTGGCCGGCGCCGCCGGTTCAGGCGGCACATAGGCCGCAGGCAGCCGCAACAGCGGCGGCGCGGCAAGCCGCGAGCGGCCATCGCCGCCGTGATCATCTGGCGGCCGCGCGCCATTGCTGGCCGCGAGCGCGCGCGAGAACGCATCCTGCAGCACCGGCCAGAAGAACCTGAGCAGGCTGCCGGACGGCGGCTTGCGCAACTCGGGGCCTGCGTCGGTCCACTTGACCCTGGCACTGCCGAGCAGGTGCAGGGCGCGCCGCGCGCGGGTGGCGGCGACGTAGGCCACGCGCCCGAGTTCCAGTGCTTCCCGCTCGGCGGCCAGGCGGCGCATCCAGCGCTCGAGTTCGTCGGCGCCGCCTTCCCCGTCCTGTTCACCGCGGCTCGCGAGCACGATGCCGCGCCGGCCCGGGCCGGTCGCGACCGGCGTCCAGTACAGCAGCGGTCGTTCGCCGCCGCGCACGGTCCGCTGCAGGTCCGGGACGATCACCACGTCGAACTCCAGGCCCTTGGCCCTGTGGATCGTCATGATCTGCACCGGCGCTTCGGCGTTTCCGACCGGCGAGGCCATGATGCCCGCCACCGCCGCGTCCACGGCCGAGGCCTCCGGCCAGCAGCCCGACTCGATCTCGAGCCGGTCGAGCGCCGCGAACAGCAGTTCCGCGTTGGCGAGGTCCGAGGCGTCCGCGACCGTCGCCGGCCCGGACAGCGCGAGCCAGGCGGACTTGACCCAGCCGCCGAGCGTGCGCCGGCCGCGCTCGGCCACCGCGGCGGCCAGCGCCTGCCACGCCTTGCGCAGGCGCGCGGCGCCGTCCGTGGACAGGCGCGCGAGCGCCGTCGGGTCCGCGACCAGCGACGGCACCGGCGCCGCCGCATCAGTGTCCGCAAGCGCCAGCAGGTCCGCGAGCGTAAGTCCGCACCAGGGCGCGCGCAGGACCGCGAGCCAGGCAGTGCGGTCCCCGGCATGCAGCATTGCCTTGGCGAGCGCGACCAGGTCACGGATGGCGGCACGGTTGGTGAGCGATTCCAGTTCGACGCCGCGGTACGCGATGCCCGCCTCGCGCAGCGCCGCGACCACCGCCGGCAGCGAGGCCCGGCCCCGCACCAGCACCGCGATCGACGGGCGCCGCGCGCCCCCGGCCTCGCCGAGCACCGCGGACACCGTGCGCACCACCGCCGCGCCCATTTCGCGCGTGCCGGCGTCGAGCAGCGCATGCACCCGCACACCGTCGCCCGCGGCGGTCTCGTGCACCGCCTCGGCGGGCGAGTAGCGCACCGCCCCGCGCTCGAAGTCGTCCACGGCCGGCAGCAGCGCCGCGAAGGTCCGATTCACCCAGTCCACGATCGCCGCGCTGGAACGGAAGTTGCGACTCAGCTGCAGCGGCGCGAGCGATACGCCGCCGACCCCTTCGCGTTCGGCCTGCAGGAACAGCGTCACGTCGGCCTCGCGGAAGGCGTAAATGGACTGCATCGGGTCGCCGACGCAGAACAGCGTGCGCCCGTCGCCGTGCTGCCAGCCGGCGAGCAGCAACTGCAGCAGCTGCTCCTGCGCCGGCGAGGTGTCCTGGTACTCGTCCACGAGCAGGTGACGGATGCGGTAGTCGAGCGCGAGCGCGAGTTCGGTCGGCGCCGCCGCGTCGCTGAGCGCAGCGCGCGCCGCCGCTGCGACCGCGGCATGGTCCAGGCTGCCGCGCTCGGCGAAGTGCGCCAGCAACTCCGCGACCGCGTGCGGCAGCACCGCCACGAGCGCCTCGATGCGATCCCACTGGCCTGCGGTCAGCGCCGGCGGCGGCAACTGCCGTACACGCACCAGCGCGGCGGCGAAGCCATCGGCCGCGGCGAGTGCTTCGAGCTGTTCCTGCATCCGCCGCTTGAGTTCCTTCCACCGCGCACCGGCGCTGGCGGCGGGGAAGCCCTGGTTCTTGTCCACCTTGCGCCGCAGCACGCCCTGCTTGTCGGCGACCAGCAGCAGGTTCGCAAGTGCGAGCCAGTCGGGCACCGCCGTCACGGTGGCCCCCGGAAGCTCCCGCAGGCGGGCTAACCGCGCGAGCGGCCCGTCCGGCCCGCCCGCGACCGCGGCCTCGCGGATCACCTGGAACAGCGCCGCCGGCACGGCAGGTGCCAACGCCTGGGCCACGCGAACGAGCTCCGCCTCCAGCGCGGACTTGAGCAGGCGGTCGATCGCCTCGCGCAGGCGGCCGTCGCCCGCCGGCCCGAACAGCTTCGGCAGCCAGACTTCGCGCGATCCCAGCATCCCGGCGACCAGCCACGCGAGCTGCTGCGGCTCGTGGTCGAGCGCGCGCGCCAGGCGCTCGAGCGGCGCCGTGCGCTCGCCGCCCTCCTCCAGCGACGCGATCAGGCGCCGCGCCGCCTCGCGGTAGAGCGGCGCGGCGTCATCCACCAGCGTCGCCGACAGGCCGATGCGCGCCGCCAGCGGCAGCCTTCGCGCCAGCCAGTGGTTGAGCCCGTCGATGGTCTGCACGTGCAGCCGTGCGGGATTTCGTTCGAGGTCCCAGCCCTGCGCACGGCTCTGCGCCAGCGCCGCGGCCGCGAAGGCGTGCATTTCCTGCTCGTGCGGCTTGGCATCGGCAGCAAGCGCCCGGGACGCCGCGTCCAGCGCGCGCACGATGCGGTGGCGCATCTCCGAGGCGGCCTTGCGCGTGAAGGTGATCGCGACGATCTGTTCCGGACAGTCAACGGTCGCGAGCAGGCGCAGGTAGCGCAGTGTCAGCAGGCTGGTCTTGCCGGAACCCGCAGGCGCCTGGACGATGTACGAGCGCGCGGGATCCACGGCCTCGCGGCGGACCTCGGAATCGCGGCCGGCTTCAGGCGTCGTCGCCATGCGCCTCATCCCCGGCATCGTCCCCGGCATCGTCCAGCGCGGCGGGCTCGACCCGGCACAGCGCGCCCAGGTGGCATTGCCGGCAGGTGTTGCTGCCGAGCTTGGGATCCACGTCCGCCTTGCCGTCGGCGTGGTCGCGCGCGAGCCGTTCGAGCCAGGCCCACCAGTGTTCCTTCACCTGGCTCCAGCCGAACCCGCTCTCACGGTCCTCGGTGAGCTTGAACCGCGTGGCCGGCGTCACGCCGTCCGCTTGCAGGTCCTCGCTGCCGACACCGACCAGCGCGGCACCCCGCGCGTCCGCTTCCGCGATCGCAATCCCGGCCGGGTGCCGCGGGTGCAGCACCGCGTACAACGGCAGCTGCGGCGCATCCATGCGCGCGCCGCGCCACGGCGTGCCGCGCACGGCGCCGGTCTTGTAGTCGATCACCAGCAATCCGCCGCCGGCCTGGTCCACGCGATCCACGCGCAAGGCGAGTTCGAGCCCGCCGATCCGGCCGGTCATTTCGCGCTCGGTCTCGACGACGGTGAATGGCGGCCGCGATCGTTCCAGTTCGAGCAGGTTTCCGATCGCGCGTTGCTGCCATTCGCGCTCGAGCCGGAGCGTCCGCTCGCCGGCGCCGGCGGGTGCCACATCCGCGATCGCGCGCTCGATCGCCCGCACCACCATCTGCCCGCTGGCTTCCGCATCCAGCGCCAGCAGCGCCTGCTGCGAGCCCAGTTCCGACCACAGCCACTCGAGCGCCCGATGCAGCAGCTGTCCGCGCACGCGCCGGTCGACGCCCGGCTGCGGTTCCTCGAGCGGCGCAGCGCAGAGGCGCAGGCGGGCGAACGCCCGGAACGGGCATTGCGCCTGCAGTTCGAGCACGCGCGCCCCGCCGCGGACACGGCCGGCAGCGCGCGGCGGCGCACGATCCTCGCCCACGGGCTCGAGCACGGCGGCGGCGCGCCAGAGCCGCTCGCGCGTCACCAGGTCCGGGGCCGGCGCCAGCGATGGCAGTTCCGCGGGCAGCAGCGGCGAACCGTCGACGTCGGTGTCGTTCTCCCGGCACGGCCAGGACAGCACGAGCGCCGCAGAGTGCGTGCGCCATGCGGCGACCACGGCGTGCGCATCCGCCACGCAATCCTCGGCGGTGGCGTGCGGCATGCGGAGCCTGCGTTGCGCCTCGATGGGGAGCAGCGGGTCGATTGTGACGGGCCTTGGCCAGGCCGACGCTGTCAGACCGGCCACCCACAGGCTGTCGAAGCCCAGGCCCGGATCCTCCCAGGCGTCCAGCACGAACACGGGGGGCTCGCCGCCTTCCGCCTGGAACGGCACCGACGCCAGCTCGTTCAACTGCACCAGCGCGTCGGCGGCCGAACTCTCAGGCGCGAACTGCGCCAGCGAGGCGAGTTCGTGCAGCAATTCGCGCAGCCGGTTGGCAGACTGCCAGGCGGAACTGTCGAGACCGGCCGCGTCGGGCCAGCCCCAGGCCGCCAGGCAGCCGCCGAAGGCTTCGGCCCAGCCAGCCGCGCTGCGCCTCGCCGGTCCCGCCAGTCGCGCGGCGGCTGCCGTGAGCGCATCCGCAAACTGCGCCGCCTTGACGCCGCGCGCCGCGCCCGCCAGCACGATCGGTGCCGCCGGATAGGCGCTGCCGGATTCGCGCAATGTCACATCGAGCCGCGCGCGCGGATCAAGCTCGGTCAGACCGCCGGCCAGGTGAACGCTGCGCAGCAGGCGCGTGACGATGGTCCAGTCCGCAAGCCCTAGCGCGCAACGGATGGCATCGAACGCAGCCTCGACCACGGGCTGGGAGACCAGCGGCATGCCGCCGGCCAGGTCGAATACACGCTCGCGTCCCGCGCCCGGCAGCTCCAGCTCCGGCTGGATCGCCGCCGCCAGCGCGCGTCCGATCGCCCCGCGCTGCAGCGCCAGGTCGGGGACGATCAGGCCGTGGATGCCGTCCGGACGCTCTTCGAGGCGTGCGCGCAGCCAGGCGAGCATGGCCTCGCGCTCCGACTCCGGATCGGCTGCGGCGTGGCGCGAGGCGGCCCCGGCAGCCTGCGGCGCCTCCAGCCGGGAAACCTGCCACCCGCGGCTCGCGAGTCCGGCAAACAGTGCGGCCTGCGCGGGGTTCGGGCGCCGGAATCCCGCGAGCAGCAGCGGTGGCCCCGGATCCGGCAGCGCATCGTGGAGCGGCAGCAGCCGCGCCAGGTCCGCGGCATCGCAGGCATTACGCTCGCGAAGCTCGCGTTCCGCAGCCCGTGCCCAGCCCGCAAACGCCTGCTGGTCGCGAGTCAGCGGCCAGCGCGACAGCCCGGCGACGTCGCCGCCGTGGGCCAGCAATCGCAGCCAGCTGCCGCGCGCGCGCGCGCCGAGTTCGCCGGGATCGAGCAGGCCCGGCGAGTCCCTTGCGGCGAGCCGACGCCATAGCCAGCGCAACGCGAGCGGCGGCAGCGCCTGCGGCAGTTCGTTGCGTTCGGCGCCCGCTTCGCGCCAGTGCTGGGCAAGCCAGGCATCGAGCGGCAGCACCTGCGCCGAAGGCCAAGCCCGCAGTCCGCGTGCGACCTGCGCACGATCGTGCAGGCGCCGCAGGATGCGCGCCTGGCGCAGGTCCGCGGTCAGCAGCAGGCCGCCGGCTTCCAGGTGCGCAAGACAGCGGTCGTTCAACCCCAAAAGCCGGCTCCCTCGGTTCGCTCTCCCGAGCTTATCCGGGTGGCTGGCTCAACGGGTGAGCCCGCTCAGGCCCGCGCCTCCGGCGGCAGCCCGCCCGGCCACTCTCCGGCACGATGGCAGGCGACCTCGCGTCCCGGCGCCGCCGACACGAGCGGCGGGCGCTCGCTGCGGCAGCGCGCGAGCGCGAACGGGCAACGCGCGGCAAAGGCGCAGCCCGCCGCGGCTTCCGCGCTTTCGGCGGCGGCCACGAGGCGGCGGCGCAGCGTGCGCGCACGCTCGCCGGGATCCACGGCCGGCACCGCATCGAGCAGCTCGCGCGTGTACGGGTGCAGCGGCGCGGCGATCAGTGCGGCGCTCGTTGCCGTTTCCACGATGCCGCCGCGGTACATCACCATTACGCGGCCGCACAGGCGCGCGACCACCGCGAGGTTGTGGCTGATGAAGAGGCCGGCGAGCGCGCGTTCGCGCTGGATGCCCGCCAGCAGGTTGACGATCTGTCCCTGCACCGACACATCCAGCGCGCTCACCGGCTCGTCGCAGACCACGAACCGCGGATCGGGCACCAGGGCGCGCGCGATCACGGCGCGCTGCAGCTGCCCGCCGGAGAGCTGGTGCGGATAGCGGTCGCCGAGTTCCGGAGCGAGGCCGACCTCGGCCAGCAGCCGAGCCACGCGCGCCGTGCGCTCGCCTGCACCGAGCTGAGGCAGCAGCGCGCGCAGCGGTTCCGCGATGCTCTGCGCCAGCGACATGCGCGGGTCGAGGCAGGCATGCGGGTCCTGGAATACGTACTGGAGCTCGCGCCGCAGCGGCCGGAAGGCACGCGCCCCCAGGCGGTCCACGCGCCTGCCGTCCCAGTGGATCTCGCCGGCTGCCAGCGGCACCAGGCGCAGGATCGCGCGGCCCAGCGAACTCTTGCCGCAACCGGATTCTCCGACCAGCCCCAGCATCTCGCCGGCGTCCAGCCGCAGGCTGGCGCCGTCGACCGCGGTCAGGGTCGCAGGACGCTGACCGTGCAGCCGGTAGCGCACGGACACCGCATGCAATTCGAGCAGCGAACTCATGTCCGCGGCCAGGCGGCGACCGGGAAATGGCAGGCGACCGCGCCGCCGTCCAGCGGCGCCAGCACGGGATCCTCGCGGCGGCAACGCTCCTGCGCGCGCCCGCAGCGCGGTTCGAACCGGCAACCGGTGAATGCCGTGCCGGGCCGGGGCGGCGCGCCGGCAATGGTCAGCAGGGGGCCGGCGCCCGTCGTGAGCGTCGGCACCGCGGCCAGCAGGCCCGCGCCATAGGGATGCCGGGGCTGGCGCAGGAAGCGCGCGGCGTCAGCGAGCTCGACGATGCGGCCCGCGTACATGACGGCGATGCGCCCGGCGAGCGCGGCGACCACGCCAAGGTCGTGCGTGACGAGCACGAGTCCCATGCCGAGGTCGCGGCACAGGGTCGCGAGCAAGGTGACGACCTCGGCCTGTACCGTGACGTCCAGCGCCGTGGTCGGCTCGTCGGCGAACAGCAGCTGCGGCCCCGGCATGAGCGCGATCGCAATTGCGACTCGCTGGCGCATGCCGCCGGACAGTTCGTGCGGATACTGCGACATGCGCCGGGCGGCGTCGGGCAGCCGCACCCGTTCGAGCATGCGCGCGCCTGCGGCGCGCGCGGACTGCCAGCTCGCGCCGTGGGCTGCGACGGCCGCCTCGGCCAGCTGGTCGCCGATGCGCAGGTGCGGCGTCAGGCTGCCGCCAGCGTCCTGGAAAACGAAGCCGATGCCGCGCCCGCGCACGGCGCGAGCCCGGTCGCCGGCGCCGAGCAGTTCCCGGCCATCGAACCGCACCGAGCCGCCGGCGCTGCCATTCGCGGCCTGCAGCCCGACGCAGGCGAGCAGCAGCTGGCTCTTGCCGGATCCCGACTCGCCCACGATCGCGACGCATTCCTCTCGGCCGACATCGAGGTCTACGCCGTCGACCGCCCGCACCGGGCACGGTCCCGCGAAATCCACCGTCAGGCCACGGATCTCGAGCAGCGCCATCAGCGGTTCCGCGGATCGAGGGCGTCGCGCAGGCCGTCGCCGAGGAAATTGAAGGCGAACACCAGCAGCACCAGGCAGCCCGCGGGCACTGCGAGCATCCAGGGCGCGGTCTCCATTTCCGCGGCGCCGTCGGCGATGAGGTTGCCGAGGCTCGCCAGCGGCTCCTGGATGCCGATGCCGAGAAAGCTGAGGAAGCTCTCGACCAGTATCACCTGCGGCACGGTCAGGGTGGCGTAGACGATCACCGGGCCGATCAGGTTGGGCACGATGTGGCGCCCGACGATGCGCAAGGTGCCGGCGCCTCCCACGATGGCCGCCTCGATGAACTCGCGCTCGCGCAGCGCCAAGGCCTGGCCGCGCACGATGCGGGCCATGGTGAGCCAGCCGAAGGCGCCGATCGCGACCAGCAGCGCGAACGGGCCGCGCCCGAACACGACCGTCAGGATGATCACGAAGAAGACCTGCGGCAACGAATAGAGCACGTCCACGAACCGCATCATCACGGCGTCGGTGCGGCCGCGCAGGTAGCCGGCGAGCGCCCCCCAGCCGACCCCGATCACCAGCGCAATCAGCGTCGCGGCCAGCGCGATCGCGAGCGAGACGCGCAGCCCGTACAGCGTGCGCACCAGCAGGTCGCGCCCGAGCCGGTCGGTGCCGAGCCAGTGCCCGTCCGCCGCGAACGGCGGCGCCGCCATGTTCTCCCAGTCGATCTGGTCCTCGCGCCAGTCCACCAGCGCGGGACCCGCGAGCGCCGCAAGCGCGAGCAGCGCGAGGACGGCGAGACCGGCCATCGCCGCGCGGTCGGCCGCGACCCTGCGGACGGCATCGCGCCAGAGCCCGGAGCTCACGCGCGCCTCGCGTGGCGGACGCGCGGATCGAGCCAGGCGCAGGCGAGGTCCGCCAGCAGGTTGAGCACGATCATGAGCGCTGCGTAGACGATCACCATGCCCATGACCAGCGTGTAGTCCCGGTTCATCGCTCCCTGCACCAGGTGGCGGCCCATGCCCGGCAGGCCGAAGATGGTCTCGACCACGAGCGAGCCCGCGAGTACGGCAGCCGTCGCCGGCCCCAGGTAGCTCACGACCGGCAGCAGCGCCGCCGGCAGCGCATGGCGCAACAGGATCCTGTGCCACGACAGGCCGCGCGCGCGCGCGGCGCGGACCCAGGGCGCCTGCAGCACCTCGAGCAGGCTGCCGCGCGTGAGGCGCGCAAGATAGGCGATCACCGGCAGTGCCAGGGTCGTCACCGGCAGCACCAGGTCGCCGGCGCGGCCGGGCTCCCATCCGGCGACCGGCAGCCAGCGCAGCCAGATGCCGAACACCAGCGCGAGGAACGGCGCGATCACGAATACCGGCACTGAAATGCCTGCGACCGCGAGCGCCATGACGAAGCGGTCCGCGAAACGGCCGCGCGCAAGCGCCGCCCACGCACCCATCGGGATGCCGACCGCGAGCGCCAACGCGAGCGCCCCGAGGCCGATGCAGAGACTCACGGGGAGGCCGCCAGCGATGAGCTCGGTCACAGTGAAGTCGCGGAACTTGAAGGAAGGCCCGAAGTCGCCGCGCAGCAGCCCGGCGACGTAGCGGCCGAACTGCACGTGCGCCGGCTGGTCGAGGCCGTAGGCCGCTTCCAGGTTCGCGCGGATCTCGGGCGGCAGCGCCTGCTCCTCGTCGAAGGGCCCGCCGGGCGCGGCGCGCGTGAGCGCGAACGAGAGCGCCACCACCACCGCGAGCGTCGGGATCGCGACCAGCACGCGCCGGGCGATGAACGCAAACGCACTCAACGGATCACGCGCGCCAAAAAAAGAAGCGGCTCCGGTGCAGCCGCTCCGATCGTGCATCCGCGCGCAACCAGCGTCATGCGGACGCTCCCCTCGTCTCCCACCTGTTGGTTCTCGTTGGGCGGTGGGACGGTTTCCTCGTAGCGCATACGGCCCGCGTGTTGCGGCAAACTAGTCCTCCGGGCGCGGGCCCGCAAGTCATTTGCTCGCGGTGGTTGCGCGGCGATTGCGAACTCACTCGAAGTACCTTGTTCAACTATCTGATTCGACACCCTATGTTAGCCTAAGCGCCGCAGCATCCGATAGGATGCGCCGCGGACTCCCGGAGGCGAAATGCAGAGGATCCTGGTCGGCATCAAGCGGGTCATCGACTACAACGTGCGGGTGCGCGTGCGCCCGGACGGGACCGGCGTCGTCACTGACGGCGTCAAGATGAGCATCAATCCCTTCGACGAGATCGCGCTCGAGGAAGCGCTGCGCATCCGCGAGCGCGGCGGCGCCGCCGAGGTGCTGGTCGTGAGCCTCGGTCCCGACGATGCGCAGCAGCAGTTGCGCACCGCGCTCGCCATGGGCGCCGACCGGGCGATCCTGGTCAAGGCCGGCGAGACGATCGAACCGCTGGCCGTGGCCCGTGCGTTCCTGAAGCTCATCGAGCGCGAAACCCCCGGGCTCGTGATCCTAGGCAAGCAGGCGATCGACGACGACTGCGGCCAGACCGGACCGATGCTGGCCGCCCTCTGGGACCGGCCGCAGGCCACGTCCGCCTCTAGGGTCGTGATCGAGGACGGGCGCGCCAGGGTGACCCGCGAGGTCGACGCCGGGCTGGAAACGATCGAGGTGGAGCTGCCGGCCGTGATCACCACCGACCTGCGCCTCAACGAGCCTCGTTACGTGAAGCTGCCCGACATCATGAAGGCGAAGAAGAAGCCGCTGGAGGTGATCGACCTCGCAACGCTCGGCGTGGACGCCGCACCGGGCCTGCGCGTGCTGAAGTACGAGCCGCCGCCGCAGCGGCAGAAAGGCGTGATGGTCAAGACCGCGGCGGAACTGGTGGCGGCGCTCCGGCACAAGGGGCTCGTCTGATGAACCGCATCCTGATCGTTGCCGAGCACGCCGGCGGCAGGTTGAACGCGTCGCTGGCGAAGTGCGTGAGTTGCGCCGCCGCCATCCCCGATGCGGAAATCGCCGTCGCCGTGCTCGCGATCGACGGGGCGGAGGTCGCGGCGGCTGCCGCCTCGATCGCCGGTGTCGCCCGCGTGCTGCTGGTGCAGAACCCGGCGAGCGAGCCCGCGCTCGCCGCCGTGCTGGCACCGCAAGTCGCGAAGCTCGCCGAGGGATACAGCCACGTGTTCGGTCCCTCGACGACCTTCGGCAAGGACCTGATGCCGCGCGTCGCCGCCCTGCTTGGGGCGCCGCAGGTCAGCGACGTGATGGCCGCCGAATCGGCCACGCGCTTCCGTCGCCCGGTCTATGCCGGCAATGCGATCGCGACCGTCGAGGCCGCGGGCGACCGCAAGCTCGTGGCGACCGTGCGCACGGCTTCCTTCCAGGCTTCCGGCAGCGGCGGCCCCGCGCCGGTCGAAAGGGTGGCGGTATCGGTGCCGCTGCCGGCGCACACCCGCCATGTATCGGTGTCGGCCGCCGGCAGCGACCGCCCGGACCTGCAGACGGCGCCACGCGTGGTGTCGGGCGGCCGCGCGCTTGGCAGCAAGGAAAACTTCGCGCTGATCCAGCGGCTTGCGGACCGCCTGGGCGCCGCCGTCGGCGCTTCGCGCGCGGCGGTGGACGCGGGCTACGCGCCGAACGAGCTGCAGGTGGGCCAGACGGGCAAGATCATCGCACCCGAGCTCTACATCGCGATCGGCATCAGCGGGGCGATCCAGCACCTGACCGGAATCAAGGACGCGCGCACGATCGTCGCCATCAACAAGGATGCGGAGGCGCCGATCTTCGAGGTCGCGGACTACGGTCTGGTCGGCGACCTGTTCAGCCTCATCCCTGAGATCGAGCGCCAGCTGTAGTCGCGTACAGCAGCCACAGCGACAGGCCGAGCACCACGAGCCAGGTGCCCGCAGTGCCGTAGAAACGGCCGAAGCTGCGACCGGAACTGTGCGACAGGCCCCAGGCATGCAGCACGCGGCTTGCCACCAGCGCGAGGCCGGCGACGTGCACCGCGGCGGTCGGCAGCCCGGTGATTTCCGACAGCACGAGCAGGGCGACCGCGAGCGGAACGTACTCGGCGAAGTTCGCCTGCACGCGCATGGCCCGCTCCATGCCCTCCTGCTGGCCGCTGCCGAGACCGACACGATAGCGGCGGCGCGCCATCACGACCTGTACCGAAAGCGCGATCAGCAGCAACCCGCAGAGCGCGGCGTAGAAGAACGACGGGGTGTCGATGTTCATGCGAGCAGCCCGAGGATGTGGTCGGCGCTCGACACCTTGAATTCGCCCGGCGCCTCGACTTGCACCTGCTTCACGACGCCGTCCTCGACCACGAGCGCGAAGCGCTTGCCGCGCATGCCCATGCCGAAGCCGCGCGCATCCAGTTCGAGGCCGAGCGCGCGCGTGTAATCGCCGTTGCCGTCGGCGGCCATCACGATCGCGTCGCCGACGCCGGCGTGCTTGCCCCAGGCGTTCATCACGAACACGTCGTTGACCGCCAGGCAGACGATCTTGCCGATGCCCCTGTCCCGCAGCGCGCCGGCCTTTTCGACGAAGCCGGGCAGGTGCTTCGCGTCGCAGGTCGGCGTGAATGCGCCCGGCACTGAAAAGAGCACGACGCGGCCCTGGCCGAGCAGTTCCCGCGCCTCGACGTTCGCCGGGCCGTCCTTGCCCATCACCTTGAGCTTCCCGTCCGGGATGCGGTCGCCTGCCTGGATCGTCATGTCCTGTCTCCCTGTCGTTTCATGAATCAAGCCGTCTGCGTCGCGGCCGCCCGCGCGGCGGCCGGAAATGGCCCCGCCTTCATCAGCATGCCCGGCACTGGGTGTCCCACCTGCTGCTCGATGTAGCGCGCCGCCTCGATCGCGCGGCCGAGGTCCACGCCCGTCGCGACGCCCATGCGTCCCAGCATGTACACCAGGTCCTCGGTCGGGATGTTGCCGGTCGCCGCCGGCGCGAACGGGCAGCCTCCGAGGCCGCCCAGGCTCGCATCGAGGACGCGGGCGCCGGCGGTGAGGGCAGCATAGGCATTCGCGAGCCCGGTGTTGCGGGTGTTGTGGAAGTGCCCGCGCAACGGCATCCCTGGCAACGCCGCCGCCACGCGGCCGAAGACCTCGACCACCTGGGCGGGAACGGCGACCCCGATGGTGTCGGCGATCGCGATCTCGAACGGGCCGCCGTCGGCGACCTCGCGCGCAAGCTCGACCACGCGCTCCGGGGCCACCTCGCCCTCGAACGGGCAGCCGAAGGCCGCGGAGATGGTCACCTGCGCCTGGATGCCCGCGGCCTGCGCGGCCGCGGCAATCTCGCGCCAGGCACGGATGGACCCGGCGCTGGTCGTGCCCTGGTTGCGCTCGTTGAAGGTGTCGGTCGTGAACACGACCATGCCGATCTCCCCGCAGCCGGCGGCGGCGGCGCGGTCAAAGCCTGCGCGGTTCAGCACCAGGCCGATGTAGCGCACGCCCGGCGCGCGCGGCAGCGCCTGCAGGACCTGCTCGGCGTCCGCCATCTGCGGCACGCGCCGCGGGCTGACAAAGCTCGCCACCTCGATGCGCCTGAGGCCCGCCGCGACCGCGCGGCGGATGAATTCGACCTTGATCGCGGCGGGGACCCTGGCCGCTTCGTTCTGGAGGCCGTCCCGCGGCCCGACTTCGACCAGTCCGATGCTGCCCGGGACGGTCATCCCGCCATGCTGGACCAGAGGTCGGCCACGCCCTTCAGCTTCTCGTTCGCCGCGGCGGCGGCCTTGAACGCGTTCCTCGCCTCGGCCACCTTCTTGGTCTCGACCAGCGCGATGCCGAGCAGCATGTTGAGGTCGTCCGGACGGCGCAGCTTGCCCTTGCTGACGCCGCGCTTCGCCGCCTCGCTCGCCTTGGCGTAGTTCTTCAGCGTGAAGTAGGCGGTCGCGACCTTGGCTTCCGGCTCGCCCGCCTGGATCGCCTTGGCCTCCGCTTCCTGCTGCGGCAACGTCGCCTTGACGCGCTCGAGCTGCGACTTGGCGTCTGCCAGCAGGCGGTTGTTGCGGTCGTCCTTCTTGATCGCGCCGCTCGCCATGCCTTTCTCCAGCATCGAGACCGCCTCGCCCGGGCTCGACAGGTCGAGCGCGGTCTCGGCATAGCGGGAGTAATGCTCGGCCGACAGCAGGCCGCGGGCCGCGCCCAGGCGGTAGATATTGATCATGACGACCGGGTCGCGACTGGTCTTGTCGGAGTAGGCGCTGGCGATCCACTTGAAGGAATCCCGGTTCGGCGCGACCGCCATCAGCCGGTGCAGCGTCTGCAGCTTCGCCGTCTCGTTGCCGGTCTGCTGGTACGCCTCGTGCAGCGCCAGCAGCAGCTTGGACGTCACGGCGACCGGCTTGCGCGCGCTCTCCGCGCCGGAGATCGCCTTTTCCAGCGTCGGCGCCGCGCCGCGGAAGTCGCGCAGCTGCATCTGGCAGTTTGCGAGCAGGATCAGGTCGTCCGTGTTCAGCCCGCCGGCTGTCGCCAGCCGGTCCAGGGCGGCCTTCGCCTCGCGGTACTGCCGCAGCGAATAATGCGTGGTCGCCTTCAGGCGCAGCTTGCGCTGCAGATCCGCCCCGGTGACGCGGCCGGTTGCGATGCGCTCGTCCACGGTCGCGATGACCAGCGCATGGTCCTTGGCGCTGCTCGCGGCGTAGATCAGGTATTCGTTGATCCCATGCTCTTCCTGCTGCGACAGCGGCGCCTTGGCTTTCGCTTCCTTCAGCAGGCGTATGGCCTCGGTGAAGCTGCCCTTCTGGCCTGCGGCCTGCGCCTGCTGCACCTTGTCGGCGACTTCCTTGCGCCAGCCGCCGGCCGTCTGCGCCCAGGCTTCGGGCGCCAGCGCGAAGGCTGCGATCCCGGCCAGCGGCAGGGCCACGAGGGTCGCCAGCATGCTGGCGCGGAACTTCTTCTGCATCGGCATCACGTCGTACTCCTGCTTCAACCGCCGGCCGGCGCCGGTGTGGCATCGCGCGCCACCCGCGCCAGCCACAACTTCGCGATGCCGCCCATGCTCGGGTTCGTCGCGGCTCCCGCCGCGGCCTCGAATGCGGCTTTCGCCGCGTCGCGCCGGCCCAGTTCCATCAGTGCGGCGCCCAGCAGCAGGTTTGCATCGTCGAGGCGCGTGACGCCGCCCTTCGCGATGCCCTGGCTCACCAGTTCCGCCGCCTTTTCGTAGTTGCCGGTGCTGTAGAAGCCAAGGCCCACCTTCACGGACACGTCGCCCTTCGGGTTCTTCGCCGCCGCGGCCGCCTCCGCTGATTGCGTCTTCTGGTCGGCCGCAACCGCGGCCTTCGCCTCTTGCAGCAACTGCTGGTTAGTGCCCACGCTCGGCACCACCTTGTCGTCCATCCCGCGCTGGAGCGCGCGAGCCGCCTCGCCCGGGCTGCCGGCCACCAGGGCCAGGTCGGCATAGCCGAGATAGCCGCCCACCGTGGCCAGGCCGCCTTGCACGTCGGTGACGGCCAGCCGGTAGGCGTTCAGCATCACGACCCGGTCGTCCTGGGTCACCGAACCGTAGAGCGCCACCAGGTTGGTGTAATAGTCCCTCTTCGGATACAGCGCGATCAACGCCTGCAGGTTCGCGACCCGGCCTTCCTTGTCCTTGGTCTCGACCAGGCAATGGTCGCGCAGCTGGAACAGCTCTTCCTTGGGCTTCATGCCCTTGCTCGTCGCCAGGTCGATCGCCTTGGTGAACCAGGGCGTCGCCTCGGCGAAGCGCTTGTTCTGCCGGTACAGCCGGCCGAGCGTCTCCAGTTCGTCCGGCTCGACGTCGGGCGTCGCATCCACGAACTTCTGGTAATGATCGAGCGTCTTTTCGCGATTCTGCTTGTTGCTGTAATGCGCGGCCAGCAGCTGGTTCATCGAGCTGATCTGCGACGCGTCGGCGTAGCCTTTCGCGAGGAATGCCTCGACCGCCGCCGCCAGCAGTTCCTTGTCGCCGCTGCCCTGGCTGGCCTGCAGGCGCCAGGTCGCGATCGCGCGGTCGTCGTCCGGCGTCTTGTCCGGGAGGGCCTCGAGCGCCGGCAACGCGGCCAGCACCTCGGTCCACTTCTTGTCCTTGACCAGCGGCTCGACCTTCGATGCCTGCTTGCGGAACTCGGCGCTGTACTGCGCCCCGGACGCCGGCTGCTGCGCCTCGGCTTTCTTCTTGGGCTTGGCGAGCTGGGCCGTGGCCACGGACGGCAGCGCGGCGGCGATGGCACTCGCCGCAGCAACGGCCACCAGCCGGTTCAACCAGGAATTGCGTGGCATCGTGACCCCTCTGTCCTTCGCCGGCGCCCCGCCGGCCCTGTGGCGTGGGGCGGGTTTATACCCCAAAACCCGCCCTGCTGTCTGCCATGCCCTTGATTGGATGGACTGCCGGCGCAGGAGCGGGTTCCGGGAGCCCGGAATTCTCCCCGCGGTTCAGCCCCGGTTCAGTCCGGCTCGGGTACCGGCCCCAAAAAAGAGGCCCGCCATGGCGGGCCTCCCGGTTTCGTCCGCCGCGGCCTGCGTCAGGTGCCGGCGGGCGGCTCCGCGATGAACCCGACCTTGCGCATGCCCCCGCGCTGCAGGACCGCGAGGGTGTCGGAGACGTATTCATAGCGGGCACGCTTGTCCGCGCGGATGTGGATCTCCGGCTGCGGATCCTTGACCGCCTCCGCCAGCACGTAGTTCAGCAGCGCATTGCGGTCCACGCTGTTCTCGTTCCAGTAGATCGCGCCGTCGAAGTCGATCGAAAGGTTGATGTTCTCGGGCTTGGTCTCGGTCGGCCGGTTGACCTCCTTGGGCAGGTCGATCTTGACCGCATGCGTCATCACCGGGACGGTGATGATCATGATGATCAGGAGCACCAGCATGATGTCCACGAGCGGAATGACGTTGGGCTCGACCATCGGGTCGCCCTCGTCCTTGCCGATCGCAATGGCCATCGCTTACTTCCCGGCGACGCGCGAGCCGGCGAGCAGCGCGGCCGAGACGTCGTGCGCGAAATAGTTTGCGCGCTCCATCAGGCCCTTGTTGCCGCGCAGCAGGCCGTTGAACCCGAGCACGGCCGGCACCGCGACCGCGAGGCCGAGCGCCGTCATGATCAGCGCCTCGCCGATCGGGCCCGCGACCTTGTCGAGGGACGCCTGGCCGGCGATCGAGATGCTGATCAGCGCGTGATAGATGCCCCACACCGTGCCGAACAGACCGACGAACGGAGCCGTCGCGCCGACCGACGCCAGCACGACCATGCCGCTCTGCAGGCTCGACTGCAGCATGCTGGTGCGCTTGTCGATGTGCGTCTGCACGAAGTCCGCCAGCTCGATGTTGCTGGTGACGTCGCGCGCGGAACTCTTGCGGTGATGCTCCACGGCCTGCAATCCGTCCTGCGCGATGTCGCGGAACGGGTTGATCTTGCCCTTGAGCTTGGAGATGCCTTCCTGCATCGAGCCCGCCGAGAAGAAGTTCTTCTCCGCCTCGTTCGCCACCCTGCGCAGGGTGCGCTGGTCGAGCCACTTGTTGATCATGACAAGCCATGACCACAGCGACATGACGATGAGTATGACGAACACGCCCTTGCCGACGTAATCGCTCTGGGTCCAGAGCGCCTCTATGCCATAGGGGTTTTCAGTCGCGCCGTTTTCAGCAGCCATTCTGCAGTTCCTCTGAGAGACAATATTTCCGGAAAGTCACCAGCACCCAACGGCCTGCGGCTTCCCGGTCCCTGACCAATCTTGCCGCGTCACTCCAGCTTGAAGACGATCGGCAGCGCCACCTGAGCCTCGACCGCCACGCCGTCGCGCTTGCCCGGGTTGAACGGGAGCTTGCGGATGACGCATTCGGCCGCGCCGTCCAGCCGCTCGAAGCCGCTGCCCTGGGTGACGTTGATCGTGCCCGCCCGGCCATCCGCGCCGACCGTGACGGTCGCAACCACCCGGCCCTCTTCGCTCAGGCGCCGGGATGCCGACGGATAACAGGCATTGATCGCGGCCGAGATGCGATCCGGTCGCACCTTCAGGCTCGGGGGGGTCACCTGCACCTGGCGCGGCGGCGCCTGCGGCGCCGCGCGCGGAGTTTCCTGCTTGACCTGGACCGTGATGGCCGTGGTCGGGCCCTCGAAGGCCGGCAGGTCGATCAGCGGCGGCGGAACCACCGGCGGCGGCACGTCCACCGGCGGCGGCGGCGGCGGTTCGTCGAGATCCTCGGGCGGCGGCGGCGGCGGCGGCAGATCCATGATCGCGAAGTCCTGCACCAGCTGCATGCCGGCACGGACCAGGCCCTGTTTCAGCGCCCAGAAGAACCCGGCGTGCAACGCGATGATGGCCACGAAGACGGCCATGCGACGCGATCCCCCCGCCGAATAGGTGTTCGTCATACCCGACCTTCTGTGCCCCTCGCCGGAACTCGCCGGTCGCACGCTGCCGAGTGGCCCGTTGCGCCCCGCCAAATTATTAGTAGACGCACTGCCACGCGCCTCGAATCCGGCAGCGGCCACCTTAGCGGTTGCCCGTTTCCCGTGCAAGCGCCGGGCAGCGCCGGCTTGCGATCAAGCACCGCTTCCGCCCGTCCATACGCCACCTTCAACGCCGGCGACGACCCGATCGGGTCGTCCGGGTGCGGGGTCAGCCGGCCGTTGCGGCCGCCTTGCCCTCGCGAGCGATGATCACTGCGACGCCGGAAATCGTCATCAGGCCGCCCAGGACCATGCGCCAGTCGAGGCGGTCGCCGAGCAACAGCACCGCGAACAGCACGCTGAAGACCGGCGCCAGCACGGTTACGGGCGCGACGCTCGAAACCGGGTAGCGGCGCACCAGCGCGAAATAGGCCGTGTGCGCAAACAGGCTTGCGAGCACCGCCGAGTACAGCAGCGCGCCCCACCCGGTCGCGCCCGCCTGCGCCAGGCTCTCCAGCTGGCCGTCCTCGAGCAGCAACGACAGCGGCAGCAGCAGGGGCAGGCTCGCCCAGGCGAGCCAGGCCATCAGCTCGAGCGGCTCGAGCTCGTGCACGCGCTTGATCGCGACCAGGCCGATCGCACCGATGAAGGCCGCCGCCACGATCAGCAACAGCCCCGGCGCCGACGCGAAGACGTCCGGGCTGAACGCGAGCACCGCGATGCCCGTGAACGACAGCGCGATGCCGAGCCATCGGCGCCAGCGGATGCGCTCACCAAGCAGCGTGACCGACAGCAGCGTCGCGAACGGCACGCCGAGCTGCCCGGCGATCGCGACCGCGGCCATGCTCCCGGACAGGCCGACCCCGGTGAACATGAGCGCGAACTGCAATCCGCCGCCGCAGATCGCGGCGACCAGCAGCCATTTCATCTCGCCGCGGCGGATCCTGAGCCAGGGCAGGACCGCGAGGCCCACGATCAGGAACCGCAGGAAACTCAGGAACACCGGCGGGAAGCGGTCCACCGAGACCTTGATTGCGACGATGTTGAAGCCCCAGACGGCGTTGATCAGCACCAGCTGCCAGAGGTGGGAGCGGGAGATCTCCGGAGCGTTCACACCAGCAGTTCTTCGGCGGGCGGACGCAGGTTGTAGTGCGAACTCATCGCATGCCCGTAGGCGCCAGCGGTCGCGAACAGCAGCACGTCGCCTTCCTCGCAGGCCGGCAGCCGCAGGTCCTCGCCGAGGACGTCGCCGCTCTCGCAGATCGGCCCGACCACCGTGCAGCGTCCCGCGGGCGGCGCATCCAGGCGCGTCAGGTTCACGATTTCGTGGCGCGAGCCATAGAGCGCCGGCCGCAACAGCGAGTTCATGCCGGTGGCGACGCCCACATAACGCCGTTCGCCCTTGCCCTTCAGTTGTGTCACGCGCGCAAGCAGGACCCCGGCCTCCGCCACCAGGAAACGGCCCGGCTCGAGCCAGAATTCGCGGTCCGGCAGCGCCGCACGCAAGGTCGCCAGTCCCGCATCGAGCGAGCCGAGGTCGAGCGGCGACCGGGACGGCTCGTCCGGCACGCCGAGACCGCCGCCGAGATTCAACACCCGCGCCTGCGGGAACAGCGGCGTCGCGGCCGCCAGCGCCCGTGCCGCCCCGATCCAGTGCTGCGGATCCAGGCTGCCGCTGCCGCCATGGGCGTGCAGACCGGTGACCCGCGCGCCGCAGGCATCGGCCGCGGTGCGCAGTTCGGGCAGCTCCGCCGCGGGTACGCCGAACTTCGAGTGCTCGCCCGCGGTACGGACCTTCTCGTGATGGCCATGCGCGAGCCCGGTGTCGAGGCGTACCAGGATCTCGCGGCCGCTGAACAGCGCGCCCCATTGCCGCAGGATGTGGTTGTTGTCCACCGTGATCCGCACGCCGAGCGCGAGGGCGGATTCGTACTCGGATCGCGGCGCGAAATTGGGCGTGAACAGGACGCGGTCGCGCGCGATCTGCGGCAGCGTCCCGAGCACGCGCTCGAGCTCGCCTTGCGAGACGCACTCGAACCCGAGCCCCGCCTGGGCCAGCGCACGCAGGATTGCGGGATGCGGGTTCGCCTTGACCGCGTAGAGCACACGCGCGATCGAGCGCAGGCCGAGCAGCATCTGCGCCTGGCGCGCGACGACCGAAAGATCGTAGGCATACGCACAGTCGCGCGCGCCCAGCGCGGCGATGAGCGCGTCGCGCCGCGCCCTCCACCAGCAGTCGCCCGCGGTCGCTGTCATGACCGGATTCTCAGGTGCGGAGCCAGGAAAGCGAAAGGCCGCATCCCCTGCGGAATGCGGCCTCTTGCAGGCACCGCTCGCTGCGGTGCGCCGTTCAAGCCTCGTCGACGTCGTTGAACTCGGCGAGTTCGCGCTGCAGGCGCTTCTCGGCCAGCACGTCTTCCACGCGGCTCCAGGCGGACTGCTGGGCTGGCCGGCGCTGCCCCTTGGGGCGGCGTTCGACCACGATCAGGCGGTCCAGGTCGCCGTCCTGCTCCGTGCTGGACTCCCCGAGAAACTCGTCCTCGAGGTCGAAGGACTCATCATTGCGCTCTTTCATTCCGTGGAATTCCTAGAGAAATCAATGATATCCATAACAATCCCGACGTAGGTCGGGCTGCGCAATATATACGAAAAGTGCCGTTTATCAACCTGCCCGCAAGTAGCGCAGGAAAACGGGGTCGCCGCGGCCGACCCCGAGCCGGACCGCCGCGTTGCCGCCCGATTCCGCGACCTCGACCAGTCCCCAGGAGTTCACCAGCGCGACCAGCGATCCGCGGGCAGCGTCACCGTACGTCGTCACGCGTGCAGCTTCGCGGCCACCGGCCATGACCTCCCAGCCGCGCCCAGGGTCCAGCAGGGATGACTCGAGATTCGTCAGCAAGTTGCCGAAGCGATCGACCGTCACGACCACGCCGGTGAGCCCCCCGGCTTCCACCGTCGCAACCGGGACGCCCGGCACCGCGACCGGCGCGCAGGCATCGCCGAGCGCGACAAATGGCAGCCGCCCCATGGCCAGTTCTGCCGCCAGTGGTGCGAGCAGGTCGCGGCCGTGAAAGGTCGTTCCGCGGGCGGTGGCCCCGATCGCGTCGAACGTGGCCGCAGCGATGCGGCGCGTGACTGCGCCAGGACGCGCGGCGACGGCAGCCAGCAGGCCGTTGTCGGGGGCCAGGAAAAACTGGTCGTCGCAGGAGGCCGCGACCAGGCCGCGCGGCGTGCCGACTCCCGGGTCGACCACGGCGAGGTGCACGGCGCCCGCCGGAAAGTACGCGGAGATGCGCGCGAGCCAGAAGCCCGCTTCGCCAGGCCGGAACGGTTCGACGTCGTGGGTGACGTCCACGATCACCGCATCCGGCGCGCGACGCAGGATCATGCCCTTCATCACGCCGACGAATGGGTCGCGCAGGCCGAAATCGGTGGTCAGGGTGACGATGCCGCGCATCGGAAGGGGCCGCGGCACGAGCCCGCTATCAGGTCAGGACCGGGCGTCGCAGGCTTCCAGGCACTCGCTGTACTTGTCGTCGCAGGCCTGGACCTTGTCCGGGTCGCCATTGGAATCCTGCATGCAGGCGTCCGATTCGGTGTCGCACCGCTCGATGCACTTCTCGTCAGCGAACGGGCGCGCGGCGCCGGGATTGCGCGTGCGGGTCTCAGGCCGGATGTCGTCGGTCAGCGCCGCCGGCGCGACCAGCAGGGCCGCGACCGCCAGGCCCAGACACCGGCTGTTGCGCAGTTTCATCAAGGATCGCCCCTCCCCGGCCACGCGTATCTATACGGCACGACAGGCCGGTCTGCAAATCACCGGCACAGCATGTACCGGGGGCGCTGAATGCACGCTGAACGCCCGGCGCGGCCGGTCATGCGGCGATTTCCGCCACAGCCTGCGCGACCAGTACCCGTGCCATCGGCCCGAGTCTGCCGAAGCGCTCGTCTCGGGTCTGTCCGTGGAAATACCGATAGTAGATCTGCTGAACGATGACGGCGAGCCGGAACAGGCCGAACACGCGGTAAAAGCGGAGATCCGGCACTGGCAATCCGCGCCGCGACGCATAGCGTCCAAGGACTTCGCCGCGCGTCAGCGAACCCGGCAAATGAGTCGGCAGCATCCGGCTCGCTTGCAGGGGCGGCGGGTCGGCGGCTTCAACCCAGTAGGCGAGCGAACAGCCGAGGTCCATGAGCGGATCGCCGATGGTCGCCATTTCCCAGTCCAGCACGCCGATCAGGCGCGATGGTTCGGCCGCATCGAATACCACGTTGTCCAGCTTGTAGTCGTTGTGGATCAGCGCCGGGCGCAGCGATTCCGGCGGCACGTGGGCGCCCAGCCATTGCGTCACCGGCGCGGCGTCCGGCGCATCGGCGGTGCGCGCGCGCTGATAGCGCTCGCTCCAGCCCTCGACCTGCCGCGCGGCGTAGCCCTCGGGCCGGCCGAGCTCTGCCAGCCCGAGCCCGTGCCAGTCGAGGTCGTGCAGTCTGGCGAGCACGTCCACGAGCGCCTGCTGCTGGGCACGCACGAGTTCGGGAGCGGGCACCAGCTCCGCCGGGTAGTCGCGGCGCAGGATGATGCCGCGGATGCGCTCGACCACGTAGAACGGCGCGCCGATCACCGACTCGTCGGCGCAGAAATGCAGCGGCCGCGGGGATTCGGCGAAGTGCCCGGCAAGCGCCGAGAGCACCCGGAACTCGCGTCCCATGTCGTGGCCCGACTTCGGCCGGGTGCCGAACGGCGGTCGCCGCAGCACCATCTCGCGGTCGCCGGCCGTCAGCAGGTAGCTCAGGTTCGAGAAGCCCGCCGGGAACTGCCGCACCGCAAGCGGGAGCGTCAGGCCCGGCAGCTGCCGCGCCAGGTAGTCCCCGAGGACCGCCGCGTCGAGCGCTTCGCCTGCGCGCGGCGCCGCGGCCTCGTCCACCAGGCTCATCCGTCGTGGCCTTTCAGCAGGTGCTTTGCAACCGCGATCTTGTGCACCTCGTCCGGGCCGTCGTAGATGCGCGCGGCGCGTTCCTCGCGATAGAAGAACGCGAGCAGCGTGTAGTCAGTGACGCCGAGCCCGCCGTGCACCTGCAGCGCGCGATCGACGACCTGCTGCAGCACGCCGGCGACGTGGTACTTGATCATGGCGATGTCGTCGCGCGCGGCCCTGGCGCCGGCCTGGCCGATGCGCCAGGCGGCGTACAGCACCAGCAGGCGCGCGGCGCGGATCTCGGCCGCGCACTCCGCGATCCAGGCGCGCACGATGTCGCTGTCGCCGAGTCGTCGGCCGTCCGGCCCGATCACGCGCGCGGCTGCGCGCGCGACCATGAGCTCGTGCGCGCGCTCGCAGATGCCGAGCCAGCGCATGCAGTGATGGATGCGGCCGGGGCCCAGTCGCGACTGGGCGAGCCGGAAGCCCTCCCCGCGCGGCCCCAGCAGCTGCCCGCCCGTCACGCGACAGTCCGCCAGCTCGACCTCGCCGTGCGAGAAGAGGTCGCGGCCCTCGTGCCCCATCACCGGCGTGTTGCGCAGCAGGCGGTAGCCCGGCGCATCGGTCGGCACGATGAACATGCTCGCGCGGCCGTGCGGTGGCGCCTCCGGGTCCGTCACCGCCATCACGATGCAGAACGCCGCCCCGTCGGCGCCGGTCGTGAACCACTTGCGCCCATTCAGCACCCAGCCGTCCCCATCCTGCTCGGCGCGCGTTTCCAGCATCAGCGGATTCGAGCCGCTGTTGCCGGGCTCGGTCATGCCGAAGCAGCTGCGGATCGTTCCGGCGACCAGCGGCTCCAGCCAGCGCTTCTTCTGCTCCGGCGCGCCGACTTCGTGCAGCAGCTCGACGTTGCCGGCATCCGGCGCGTTGCACCCGAACACGTAGTGCGCGAACGGGCAGCGGCCGAGCGCCTCCGAGATCAGGCCGTGCGTCAGCAGGTCGAGGCCGAGTCCGCCGAGTTCGCGCGGGTAGATCGGCCCCCACAGCCCCAGCCTGCGCACGTCCGCGCGCTTGCCCTGCAGCACGGGCAGCAGCGCCGCGAAGCCGGAGGCGAGGAACGCGGGTTCCAGCGGCACGAGTTCGCGGTCCACGTACTCGCGGAAGCGGTTGACGATGACCTGCTTGGCGGGCTCGAGGTGAAAATCCATGGTCCTGTCTCAGCGATGGGTGATCAACGGCAGCAATTCCGGCTGCTCGAGATGACCGATCGCGTTCACGGACTCGATCGTGACCCGCCCGCCGTCCCACAGCAAGCAGCTGACGCCGGTGTTGTAGAAGGTGAGCTGGAGCCGCAGCAGGTCGCGGTCGCCGACGCCGAGGAAGGACTGCATCGCCGCCGCCAGCGAGCCGGCAGAGGCGAACACCGCCGCCTGGCGCCCGCGGCCGGTCGCCGCCAGCGCCGTGGCGAGCGCCGCGACGCAACGCGCGCGGAAATCGGCGAAGCGCTCGACGCCTTCGAGCCGGTCCTCGATCCATTCATGCAGTGCCGGGACCAGCCGGCCGTGCAGTAGCCAGGTATCGTGCGGCACGCCGCCCGGGCCGGCATGGGCGGCGATGAGCGAGAGATGATCGTATTCCTCGATGCCCGGCAGGCGCCGCACGCCCGCCGCGGAATCCGCGTTCGTCGCGGCCGCCCGCACGAACGCCTGCGCCGATTCGAGCTGCCTCGGCAGCGTGCCGGCGAAGACGAGATCCATGCGCCGGCCGATCGCGTGCCAGTGCCGGGCCAGCGCCTCGCACTGCCGCAAGCCGGTCGGCGTCAGTCCGCCGGCGCCGCCCCGGTCGAGCGATGCCTGCCCATGGCGGACCAGGTAAAGCCGGCTCATCCGCCTGCCGTGGACGGCCTCAGGCGAGCCAGCCGCCGTCGGCCGTGAGGCAGCTGCCGGTCGTGTAGGACGCGGCATCGGAGACAAGGTAGACGACCGCTCCGGCCATCTCCTCCGGCTGCGCGATACGGCCCATGGGCACCAGCCGCTCCATCGCGGTGCGCAGTTTCTCGTTCTCGTGGATCGCGGCCGCGAACCGGGTCTCGACCAGGCCCGGCACCAGCGCGTTGACGCGCACGCCCTGGCGCGCCCATTCACGCGCGAGCGCCTGCGTCATGTTGACGATCGCCGCCTTGGTCATCGAGTAAACGGCCTGGCCGTCCATCGGCCGGAACGCGTTGACCGAAGCGACGTTGACGATCGCGCCCTTGCCACGCGCGACCATGCGCCGGGCGGCCTCGACCGAGGCCCAGAAGTAGCCGCGTACGTTGACGTCCACGGTCTTCTGGTACGCGGCGAGTTCCATCTCGAGCGCCGGGCCGAAATAGGGGTTGGTCGCGGCGTTGTTGACCAGGATGTCGAGCCGGCCGTGACGGCGGTCGATCTCACCCAACGCGGCGCTGATCTGTTCCGGCTCGCCGATGTGGCAGGCGAGCGCGGTTGCCTGCCCGCCCGCGGCGCGGATCTCCGCGGCCACCGCCTCGCAGCCCTCCAGCTTGCGGCTGGCCGCGACGATGATCGCGCCATGGCGCGCGAGTGCATGTGCGATCGCGCGGCCGATGCCGCGGCTCGCGCCGGTCACCAACGCGACGCGCCCGCCCAGGTCGAACTCATCAGCCATTTCAGCTCCTTAAATGGGGACGCATCCCAATTAAAGTAGCTCCTTAAATGGGGACGAATCCCAATCAGGGTAATTGGGATGCGTCCCCATTTAAGGAGATCGTAGCATTCCGGCGGCGGGCGGACGGCCGCTACAATCCGGCGATGCTGATCCCGCGCCGCGACCTCGAGTTCCAGGTGTTCGACGTACTGGGCGCTGAGGCGCTCACGCACCTGCCCCGCTATGCGGAGCACGACCGCTCCGTGTTCGACGGCGTGTTCGATGCCGCCTACCGGATCGCCACCGAGCGCTTCGCTCCCTTCGCGGCTGCCTGCGACGTCCAGGAGCCGCGCCTCGTGGACGGTCGCGCCTGGACCATTCCCGAAACGCGCGCCGCGCTCGCCGCCTACAACGCCGCGTCGTTCACCGCCGCCGCCTTCGACGCCGAGGACGGAGGGCTGCAGCTGCCGCTCCTGATCGCGAAGGCCTGCACCGCGGTCTTCTCGAGCGCCAACGTCGCTTTCCATTCCTACGCCGCGCTCACCGCCGGCGCGGCCAGCCTGCTCACGACCTTCGGCGATGCCGGGCAGCGGCACCGCTACGTGCGGCCGATGCTGGCGGGAAGGTTCACCGGGACGATGTGCCTGTCGGAAACGCATGCGGGATCCTCGCTGACCGACATCCGCTGCCAGGCCGTGCGCCAGCCGGACGGCAGCTACCTGCTGGCGGGAAACAAGATGTGGATCTCGGGCGGCGATCACGACCTCGCCGAGACCATCGTGCACATGGTGCTGGCCAAGGTGCCGGGCGGCCCGCCGGGCGTGAAAGGCATCTCGCTGTTCGTGGTGCCGCGCGACCGCGTCGACGACGACGGCAGCGTGGGCGCCGGCAACGACGTGCGCCTGGCCGGCCTCAACCACAAGATGGGCTGGCGCGGCACGACCAACTGCGTCCTCGCATTCGGTGACAACGGCCGTTGCCGCGCGGAGATCGTGGGCGAGGAGCATCACGGGCTGCGCTACATGTTCCAGATGATGAACGCCGCCCGGCTCGGCGTCGGCATGAATGCCGTCGCGCTGGGCTACGCCGCCTATGGCGAGGCGCTCGCCTATGCCCGCGAACGGCCGCAGGGACGGCCGCTGTCGGCGCGGGACCCGGCCTCGCCGCCCGTGCCGATCATCCGCCACGCCGACGTGCGCCGCATGCTGCTGGCGCAGAAGGCCTGGGTCGAAGGTGGCCTGGCGCTGGTCCTGTACTGCGCCTGGCTGCAGGACCACGAGCGCTGTGCGGCCGATGCCACCGAGCGAGCGCGCCTGAACGCGCTGCTCGAGCTGCTCACGCCGATCGCGAAATCGTGGCCTTCGGAGTTCTGCCTCGAAGCCAACAAGCTCGCCATCCAGGTGCTCGGCGGCTACGGCTACACGCGCGACTACCCGGTCGAGCGCCTCTACCGCGACAACCGGCTCAACCACATCCACGAGGGCACGCACGGCATCCACGGGCTCGACCTGCTCGGCCGCAAGGTGCCGATGAATGGCGGTGCGGCGCTCAAGGACCTGTTCGCGCGCATCGGCGCGACGGTCGAGGAGGCGCGTGCCAGCCCGGAACTTGCGGAGCACGCAGCGACGCTCGCCGGCGCGGTGGCGGACAGCGGCGCGACGGCGCTAAAGCTCGTCGGCGCGATGGCGCAGGACCCGGAACGTGCGCTCGCGAACGCCACGCTCTTCCTCGACGGCCTGGGCCACGTCGTGGTCGCCTGGCGCTGGCTGGCTCAGGCGCAAGCGGCGCTGCTGGCGCTGCCCGGCGCCGACGCGGCGGCGCAGGATTTTTATCGCGGCAAGCTCGCCGCCTGCCGGTTCTTCTTCCGCTACGAGTTGCCGAAGACGCGGCCCGCGTTCGAACTGCTGCGCTCGCTCGACGACGCCGCCATCACGATCCCCGACGCGGGTTTCTGATCAAGGCGCGAAGGCCCGGTATTCCATGCCGAGGTCGCGCGCGACCGCCTCATGCGTGATGGCGCCCTCGTGCACGTTCAGTCCCGCCGCGAACCCGGGATCGCGCGCGAGCGCCTGGCGCCAGCCGAGGTCGGCGAGCGCGCGCGCATACGGCAGCGTCGCGTTCGTGAGCGCGAAGGTGGACGTGCGCGGCACCGCGCCCGGCATGTTGGTCACGCAGTAATGCACCACGCCGTCCACCACGTAGGTCGGGTCGGCATGCGTCGTCGGCCGGCTGGTCTCGAAGCAGCCGCCCTGGTCGATCGAGATGTCCACGAGCACCGCGCCCTTCTCCATGCGGCGTACCATGTCGCGGGTGACGAGCTTGGGCGCCGCCGCGCCCGTGACCAGCACCGAGCCGATCACGAGGTCGGCCTGGATCACCAGCCGCTCGACCGCCTCGGTCGTCGAGTAGGCGGTCTCGATGTGGCTGCCGAACTGGACGTCCAGCTCGCGCAGGCGCTTGAGCGAGCGGTCCACGACCGTGACCTGGGCGCCGAGCCCGACCGCCATCTGGGTCGCATTGGTGCCGGCGACGCCGCCGCCCAGGATCACGACCCGCGCCGGCGCCACGCCCGGCACGCCGCCCAGCAGCACGCCGAACCCGCCATTCGCCTTCTGCAGCGCCGTCGCGCCGACCTGGATCGACATGCGCCCGGCGACTTCGCTCATCGGCGTGAGCAGCGGCAGCGAGCGGTCCGGCGCGGTCACGGTCTCGTAGGCGATCGCGGTGACGCCCGACTTCGCCAATGCCTTGGCCTGCTCGGGATCGGCCGCCAGGTGCAGGTAGGTGAACAGGACCTGGCCCTTGCGCAGCATCGCGCATTCCGGCAGCTGCGGCTCCTTGACCTTGACGATCAGTTCGGCGGCCGCGAACACGGATTTCGCGTCCGGCAGCACGGTCGCGCCGGCGGCGCGGTAGGCATCGTCGCCGATGCCGATGCCCGCCCCGGCGCCCGCCTCGACCATCACCTGGTGACCCGCGCTCGCCAGTTCGCGCGCGCCCGCCGGCACCAGGCCGACGCGGTACTCGTGAACCTTGATTTCCTTCGGACAGCCGATCTTCACGGATCCCCCTTCTGGCCGCCTCGCGGCCGCCGCCCGCCGCGCCGCGGGCGGCGGCGGCACGAGACGCGATTATCCGCTTAAAATACCCTCGATGGCCACGGCACACGATTCCGGCCGCCTCGCCGCCCATCCGGCGCAGCTTTCCCAGGCACTGGAACTGCAACGGCGCGCGTTCAATGCCGATCCCTGCCCTCCGCTCGCGCTGCGGCGCGACCGGCTTGACCGGCTGCGGCGCCTGCTGCGCGAGAACGCGGACGCCATCCGCGACGCGATCGGCGCGGATTTCGGCGTGCGCGCACGCGAGGAAACGCAGCTGCTCGAACAGTTCACCAGCCTCGAGGGCATCGCGCATGCGCGGCGCCGCCTGCGAAGGTGGATGCGCACCGAGCGCCGCGCCGTCGCCTGGTGGAGCCTGCCGGGACGCGCGCGGCTCATGCGCCAGCCGCTCGGCGTCGTGGGCATCATCGTGCCGTGGAACTACCCGCTGTTCCTCGCGGTCTCGCCGCTGACCGCCGCGCTCGCCGCCGGCAATCGCGTAATGCTCAAGATGTCGGAATTCACGCCGCGCTTCGGCGCCCTGTTCGAGTCGCTCGTCGCGCGCGCGTTCTCCGCCGACGAAGTCGTGGCCGTCAATGGCGACACTGCCGTCGCCAGGGCGTTCGCGGCGCTGCCCTTCGATCACCTGCTGTTCACGGGTTCGACCAGCGTCGGGCGCGACGTCATGAAGGCGGCCAGTGCCAACCTGACGCCGGTCACGCTCGAGCTCGGCGGCAAGTCGCCGGCGATCGTCGCGGACGGCTTCGACCTCGCCGAGACTGCGCGCAGGCTCATGTACGGCAAGCTCATGAATGCGGGCCAGACCTGCGTGGCGCCGGACTACGCGCTCGTGCCGGAGCCGCTGGTGGACCGCTTCGTCGCAGCCTGCCGCGCCTCGGCGATGGCGTTCTATCCGACGCTGGCGACCAACCCGCAGTACACCTCGATCATCAACGAGCGCCAGTTCCGGCGCCTGACGGCCTGCATCCAGGACGCCCGCGACAAGGGCGCGACCGTCCACGCGCTGCACGACGAGGCGACCGACGCCGAGCGCCGCCGGCTTTCGCCGGTCGCGCTCACCGATGTCGGCGACGACATGCGCGTCATGCAGGAGGAGATCTTCGGCCCGGTGCTGCCGGTGGTCGGCTACGGCTCGATCGAGGAAGCCATCGCCTACGTCAACGCGCGGCCCCGCCCGCTCGCGCTCTACTACTTCGGCGCGGAGGACGCGCGGCTGGACGCCGTGCTCACGCGCACCATCTCGGGCGGCGTCACGGTCAACAACACCTCGTTCCACGTCGCGCAGGAGGACCTGCCGTTCGGCGGCGTCGGCCCGAGCGGCATGGGCCAGTACCACGGCCAGGCCGGATTCGACACCTTCTCGAAGCAGAAACCCGTGTTCCATGACGGGCGCCTGTCCGGCTCGAAGCTGCTGATGCCGCCGTACGGACGCAAGTTCCGCGCGATCCTCCGAATCCTCTATCGCTGAGCGCCGTTGCGCTCAGCTCATGTGCAGGCCGCCGTTGAGCGAGAAGTCGGCGCCGGTCGCGAAGGCTGCGTCGTCCGAGGCGATCCAGGCGACGATCGAGCCGATCTCTTCCGGCGTGCCGAGGCGGCCGACCGGGATGGTCGCGACGATCCTCTCGAGCGACTCCGGTTTCATCGCGCGCACCATGTCGGTGCCGATGTAGCCCGGCGACACGGTGTTCACCGTCACGCCCTTGGATGCGACTTCCTGAGCCAGCGCCATCGTGAAGCCGTGGATGCCGGCCTTCGCGGTCGAGTAGTTGGTCTGCCCGAACTGGCCCTTCTGGCCGTTGACCGACGAGATGTTGATGATCCGCCCCCAGCTGCGGTCCAGCATGCCGTCGATCACCTGCTTGGTCACGTGGAACAGGCTGTTGAGGTTGGTGTCGATCACCTTGTGCCAGCGCTCGAAGCTCATCTTGCGGAAGGTGCCGTCGGCCGTGATGCCGGCGTTGTTCACCAGCACGTCCACCGGCCCCAGTTCGTTCCGCACCTTCTCGAACGCGGCGCGCGTGGATTCCCAGTCGGCGACGTTGCCCTCGGACGGGTACACGTCGAAGCCCTGCGCGCGCATGTCCGCGACCCAGGTGTCCTTGCGACGCGATCCCGGCCCGCAGCCGGCGACCACCCGGAATCCTTCGCGGCTCAACCGCTTGCAGATGGCGGTGCCGATGCCGCCCATGCCGCCCGTCACATATGCCAGCCTGCCCATCGCTGCCCCCTGGTCCGTAGTTGAATGCGCGTCTCGTGATGCGGACCTGCCCGGAGTCTAGCAAGGTCTATACTGCCGGCGCTGCCACCGGGCCAGCCATCGCCCGGCAACAGGGGGACAACAATGAAGACTTCGATGCATGGAGCAATCGCGCTCCAGGCCGGCGTGTGCCTGCTCGCGGCACAGGCGGCGTTCGCCGCGGACCAGCCGGCCGAGAGATACACCTACGTGACCTACAGCGTGTGCGACCTGTCCCAGCAGGAACGCGCCGACGAGATCTTTGCCCAGGTGCAGAAGCCCGCCTATGAGGCGGCAGTCGCGGACGGAACCATCAACGGTTACGGCTGGCTTGCGCACCATACCGGCGGCAAGTGGCGGCGCGCACTGTACTTCGGCGCCGGCAGCGTGCAGGCGCTGCTCGACGCGCAGGCCAAGATCGGCGACCAGGTCGACGCCAACGCCAAGAGCAAGAAGCTCGGCGGCGAGTTCGCCAAGATCTGCAACTCGCACGACGACTACATCTGGCACACCGTCGCCGGCAACGTCGGCACCGTGGCACGCGGCGCCGCGGCATTCTCGGTCTACTACGTCTGCGACTCGAACCGCGAGGCGCAGGCCGATGAGCTCGTGAAGCGCGTGTTCGCGCCCGTATACGACAAGCTGGTCGCCGAGGGCAAGCTGAAGTCCTGGGGCTGGAACGAGCACGTCGTCGGAGCGCAGTACCGCCGCCTGGAGACCTACAGCGCGACGGACATGAAGGCCGTGATGGCGGCGCGCGAGGCGATCATCTCGGCGATCGAGAACGACCCGCTGGGCGAGACCTTCACCGACATTTGCGACAGCCACGCGGATTACATGTGGGAGATCACGTCGCAGAGTCCGTAAGCGACATCCGGTCCGCGGGACCCACGCCTGCTGGGCGGCGCCCGGGTCCCGCGGCCTGCATCTACGCAGCCCGCGCGCTGCGCGACTTCGGCGACGGCTTCGCCGCCGTCCTGCTGCCGGTCTACCTGGCCGCGCTAGGCCTCGGCGCCTTCGAGGTCGGCGTCGTCTCGACCGCGGCGCTGCTCGGTTCCTCGCTGATCACGCTCGCGATCGGTGTATTCGCACCGCCGGCCGGCCAGCGCGCGCTGCTGCTCGCCGCCTCCGGCCTCATGTTTGCAACCGGGCTCGCATTCGCCGCATCCGACGGCTATCTCGCGATCCTGGTCGTCGCCTTCGTCGGCACGCTGAACCCGACCGCGGGCAACGTCAGCATCTTCGTGCCGATGGAACATGCGTTGCTCGCGGGCGTCGCGCCTGCGGCGAAACGCACGCGCATGTTCGCGGTGTACGGCCTGGTCGGGGCATTCGCCGCGGCCGTCGGCGCGCTGGTGGCCGGCAGCCCGGATGCGCTGATGGCGCTCGGCTGGACCCAGCTCGCCGCCCTCAAGGCCATGTTCGCGCTGTACGCGGTCCTCGGACTCGCGGGCGGGACCCTGTACCGCCTCATCCCGAAGGGCACGGCCGCGGCCGACGAGCGGCCGCACTTCGCCCTCGGTCCCTCGAAGCGGATCGTCTACCGCCTCGCGGCTCTGTTCTCGGTGGACGCCTTCGCCGGCGGCTTCGCCGTGCAGTCGCTGATGGCGCTGTGGCTGTTCCAGAAATTCGGCATGTCGCTCTCGGCCGCCGGGGTGTTCTTCTTCTGGGCCGGGCTGCTGGCCGCGTTCTCCTATCCGGCCGCCGCCTGGCTCGCCGCGCGCATCGGGCTCGTCAACACGATGGTCTGGACCCACATCCCGTCGAGCCTGTGCCTGATCGGGGCCGCGCTCGCGCCCGACCTGCGGCTCGCGCTCGCGTTGCTGCTCGCACGCTCGGCGTTGTCGCAGATGGACGTGCCGGCGCGCTCGTCCTACGTGATGGCAGTGGTGACGCCGCCCGAGCGCGCCGCGGCCGCCAGCGTGACCTCGGTCCCGCGCGGGCTCGCTTCCGCCGCGAGCCCCGCGCTCGCAGGCGCGCTGTTTGCGGCGGGCTGGACCGCTTGGCCGTTCATCATCTGCGGCGTGCTGAAGATCGCCTATGACCTGGCGTTGCTCTGGAGCTTCCGGCACGTGCGGCCGCCGGAGGAGCAATGAGATCCCGTGGCGCGGGACCTGCCGCGCGCGTCAGCGCAGCCAGCGTCGCGACCTGGCGCGACCGGCGAACCACCACAAGGCAACCCCGACGACGAAGATGAAGACGGGAAAGCCGATCGAGGAAGGGCCGATCAGTTCGTGCGCCCTGCCGACCAGGAACACCCAGCCGAACTGGACGGCGATCGCCACGACCGAAACGAGCAGCAGCGCCTGCGCCCAGCGCCGCCTGAGCAGCAGGCCGAGCGCACCGAGCAGTCCGCCGAATACGGCGATGGCGAACACGCCATTCACCCAGGCGGGCGTGCGTTCCATCAGCTGGCGCTGGCCGTCGGGCAGGGCCTGCAGCGCCTCCGGCGTGAGCGTGACGTGATACAGGTACGAGCCGACGCCAAAAATCTCCCAGATCAGGGCCGCGGCTGCGACCACCCAGTACCAGGCCGGCGCCTTGTTCGTGCTTGCGTCGTCCACGGCATGCCCCCGCTTCAGGATGATGTGGGCGTTCTTGCGCCCGGATGCTTCGGGAAGATTGGTCGGAGCGCCGAGATTTGAACTCGGGACCCCTTGCACCCCATGCAAGTGCGCTACCAGGCTGCGCCACGCTCCGACGGGGGAATGATAGCCGATCCGGCCGCGGCCGGGCTCAGCGACGCAGGATCCTGAGCAGTTCCTCGAGCTCGGCCCGCACCTGCCGGATGACCTGCCGGCTCTGCGTGTTGTCCTCGCGCGCCTCGTCGCCCTCGAGCCGGTTGCGCGCGCCGCCGATCGTGAAGCCCTCGTCGTAGAGCAGGCTGCGGATCTGGCGGATCGTGATCACGTCGGTGCGCTGGTAGTAGCGGCGGTTGCCGCGGCGCTTCACCGGCTTCAGCTGCGGGAACTCCTGCTCCCAGTAGCGCAGCACGTGCGGCTTCACGCCACACAGGTCGCTGACTTCGCCGATGGTGAAGTAGCGCTTCGCCGGGATCGGCGGGAGGTCCTTGTTGTTACTTGCTTCCAGCATAGGCCTCGACCCGCGCCTTCAGCTTCTGGCCGGGACGGAACGTGACTACGCGGCGCGCGGAGATCGGGATCTCCTCGCCGGTCTTGGGATTCCTTCCCGGGCGCTGGTTCTTGTCGCGCAGGTCGAAGTTGCCGAAACCGGAGAGCTTCACCTGCTCGCCGGTCGCGAGCGCAGCGCGGATCTCCTCGAAAAAGAGGTCAACGAGCTCACGGGCTTCGCGCTTGTTGAGGCCGAGCTGGTTGAACAGCGCTTCGGCGATTTCCGCCTTGGTGAGTGCCATTCGGACTATTCCCGGATCCCCGCCTTCCAGTCACCCTTCACACGCTCGATCACCGCGGCAATCACGGCATCGGCTTCCCCGTCGGTAAGGGTGCGAGAAGTTTCCTGTAAAATCAAGCCTAAAGCGATACTTTTTCGACCGGGTTCTACCCCCTTCCCCCGGTACACGTCGAACACGTGAAGTTCGCGCAGCAGGCCTTTTGCGGCCAAATTAACACTTTTCCGCAGATCGTCCAGCACCACCGCTTCGTCCACCACGACCGCCAGGTCGCGGCGAATGGCAGGGAACCTGGAAATTTCCTGAAATACAGGCACTTCCACGCGGAAGCTCGGGTCGATCGCGAGTTCGAACAGCCAGCACGCGTCGCGCAGGTCGAGCTTGCGCGCGATTTCCGGGTGCAGCTGCCCGAGCACGCCGAGCGTCGCCGCGCCGTCCTTCACGACTGCCGCTCGCCCCGGATGCAGGCAGTCGAGCAGCGTCGCCAGGTAACTTATTGCGCCGCTCCTGCCGGTGAGCGCGAACAGCGCCTCGACGTCCGACTTGAGGTCGTAGAAATCCGCCGCGCGCTTCTCTGCGCCCCACTGCTCGGGCAACGCCGGTCCCGCGATCAGGCCCGCGATGGACTGCACCTCGAGGAGCCTGCCGCCCGCGAGCTCGAAGCGCGTGCCGACCTCGAACAGCCGCACGCGATCCTGCTGGCGGCGCAGGTTGAAGCGCAGCGCCTCGATCAGTCCTGGCCACAGCGACATTCGCATCTCGCCGAGCTCCGCCGAGATCGGGTTTGCGACGGCGAGCGCCTCACGGCCGGGGAACAGCAGGCGCTGCAGGCGCGCATCCACGAAGCCGTAGGTGATGGCCTCCTGGTAGCCGCGATCCACCAGCGCGAGTCTGAGCCGCTCGCGCGTCACTGCCTGTTCCGTCACCGGTTGCGGCTGCTGCGGCATGCGCGCGTCGCGCTTCGGGATCTCGTCGTAGCCGTAGATGCGCCCGATCTCCTCGATCAGGTCCTGCTCGATCGTGACGTCGAAGCGGTGGCTCGGCGGGATCACGCCGAGCACGTCGCCGGCGCCCGCCACCTGCATGCCCAGCCGGCGCAGGATGTCCTCGATCTCGCTGCGCGGAATCTCGATGCCGAGCAGGCTGGTGACGCGCTCCGGCCGCAAGGTCACGCCCGGGCGCTTCGGCTGATGCGCCTCGGCCTGGGTCAGCACGGCCGGCCCCGGACGGCCGCTGACGATGTCGGTCAGCAGCCGGGTCGCACGCTCGAGCGCGCGTTCCTGCCCGCGCGGGTCCACACCGCGCTCGAAGCGCTGCGATGCGTCGGTGATCAGTCCATATCGGCGCGCGCGTCCCGCGACCGCCTCCGGCGCGAAGAATGCGACCTCGAGGAACACGTCGGTCGTGTCCGCGGAGATGCCGCTCTTCTCGCCGCCCATCACGCCCGCGAGCCCGACCGGGCCGGCGGCGTCTGCAATCACGAGCGTGTCGGGGTCGATCGCGATCTCGCGGCCGTCCAGCAGCCTGAGGCGCTCGCCCGCACGCGCGTGGCGCACGTCGATGCGTGCGTCGAGGTGGCGCAGGTCGTAGGCATGCATCGGCTGGCCGAGTTCCAGCATCACGTAGTTGGTCACGTCCACGACCGCGCTGATCGGCCGCAGCCCCGCGCGGCGCAGGCGCTCGCGCATCCACAGCGGCGTGCGCGCCCGCGGGTCCACGCCCTGGATCACCCGGCCCGCGAAGCGCGGGCAGGCCGCCGGCGCCTCGAGGCGCACCTCGAATTTCGCGCGCTGCGTGGCCGGGACCGGCTCGATCGCGGGCGGTGTCAGCTTGCGCCCGGCGATGGCGGAGACCTCGCGCGCGACGCCGATCATCGACTGCACGTCGCCGCGGTTCGGCGTCACGTTGAGCACCAGGATCGAGTCGTCGAGCGCGAGCGCCGCCCGCAGGTCCCGCCCGGGCTGCAGGTCGCCGGGCAGGTCGAGGATGCCCTCGTGTTCCTCCGACAGCCCGAGTTCGCGCGCCGAGCAGAGCATTCCCGCCGACTCGACGCCGCGCAGCTTCGCGCGCGCGATCGCGAGGCCGCCGGGCAGCTGCGCGCCTTCCAGCGCGAGCGCCGTCTTCATCCCGGGGCGCACGTTCGGCGCGCCGCAGACGACCTGCAGCGGCGCGCCGCCGCCCGCGACCTGGCAGACGGTCAGCTTGTCCGCTCCCGGGTGGCGTTCCACCGAAAGCACCTCGCCGACGACGACGCCGGTAAAGGTCAGGGCCGCCGGTTCGATCGCCTCGACCTCGATGCCGGCCATGGTCAGCCGGCTGGCGGCCGTCGCGGCGTCCCAGCCGGTGTCCACCCACTCCTTGAGCCATGCCAGGCTGACGCGCATTTCTCAGCCCCGGTTGAACTGCGCGAGAAAGCGCAGGTCGTTCTCGAAGAAGAGGCGCAAGTCGTTCACGGCGTAGCGCAGCATGGCGAGGCGCTCGATGCCCATGCCGAAGGCGTAACCCTGCCAGCGCGTCGCATCCACGCCGCAGGCCTTGAGCACGTTCGGGTGCACCATGCCGCAGCCCAGGATCTCGAGCCAGCCGGTCTGCTTGCACACGCGGCAGCCGGCGCCGTCGCAGAACACGCACTGGATGTCCACCTCGGCCGACGGCTCGGTGAACGGGAAATAGGACGGTCGGAAGCGCAGGCCGCGCGGTTTCTCGAAGAACTGCTCCGCGAATCCCGCCAGCACGCCCTTCAGGTTCGCCAGGCTGATGTCCTCGTCGATCACCAGTCCCTCGACCTGGTGGAACATCGGGCTGTGCGTCAGGTCGTGGTCGCGGCGGTACACCGGGCCCGGCGCGATCAGGCGGATCGGCACGCCGTGCAACTGCATTGCGCGGATCTGCACCGGCGAAGTGTGCGTGCGCAGCAGGCGGCCGTCGCCGAAGTAGAAAGTGTCGTGCATCGCCCGCGCCGGGTGGTCGGCGGGGATGTTGAGCGCCTCGAAGTTGTGGAAGTCGTCCTCCACCTCCGGGCCCTCGGCGATGGTGAACCCGGCGCGGCGGAAGATCGCCTCGATGCGCAGCCGCGCCCGAGTGACGGGATGCAGGCCGCCGGGCGCCTGCCCGCGGCCCGGCAGCGTGACGTCGATCGCGTCCGCGGTCAGTTCGCGATCGAGCGCGGCGGACTCGAGCCCGGCGCGCCGCGCCTCGAGCGCCTCCTCCACCCGGCCCTTGGCTTCGTTGATCGCGGCGCCCGCCGTTCGGCGCTCCTCGGGCGCGAGCTTGCCGAGGCCCTTGAGCAGCTCCGTCAGGGCGCCCTTCTTTCCGAGCACGGAGACGCGCACGGCTTCGAGCGCGCCGAGGTCCGCGCTCGATGCGATGTCAGCGAGCGTGCGCCCGACCAGCGACTCCAGGTCCTTCACCCGACCCCCTGAGCCGGCCCTACTTCGCGGCCAGTGCGGCTTTCGCCTTCTCCGCGATCGCGCCGAATGCGGCGATGTCGTTGACGGCCAGGTCTGCAAGCGCCTTGCGGTCGAGCTCGACGCCCGCCGCCTGCACGCCCGCGATGAACCGGCTGTAGGACAGGCCGAAGCCGCGCGCGGCCGCATTGATGCGCTGGATCCACAGCGCCCGGTAATCGCGCTTCTTGATCCGGCGGCCCGCGTAAGCGTACTGGCCGGCCTTGATGACCGCCTGCTTCGCGACGCGGAAAACCTTGCGCCGGGCGTTGTAGTAGCCCTTCGCCTTCTTCAGGACTTTCTTGTGCCGGCGCCCCGCGATGACGCCACGCTTTACTCTTGCCATGTCATTTCGCTCCGGGCAGCAGCCGCTCGAGCCGGCCGACGTCGGTCTCGTGGACCATGGTCGCGCCGCGCAGCTGGCGCTTGCGCTTCTTGGTCATCTTCGTGAGGATGTGGCGGCGGTTCGCCTGGCCGCGCTTGAAGCCCTTCGCCGTCTTGCGAAAACGCTTCGCCGCAGCCCTGTTGGTCTTCAACTTGGGCATCGTCTCTCTCCTGTTATGACCTCTTCACACCGCTCGCGCGGGCTGGAGGCGTATCGGCGGTCGCCCGCCGGTCACTTCTTCTTCGGAGTGATCACCATGGTGATCTGGCGTCCCTCCATCGCCGCCTGCTGCTCGATCTGGCCGTGCTCGGCCAGGTCGACCACCAGCCGGTCGAGGAGCTTGCGCCCGATCTCCGTGTGGGCCATCTCCCGGCCGCGGAACCGCATGGTTACCTTGGCCTTGTCACCCTCGGTCAGGAAGCGGATGAGATTACGCAGCTTCACCTGGTAATCGGCCGTATCCGTGCCTGGCCGGAATTTCACTTCCTTGAGCTGGATCTGCTTCTGTTTGCGCTTCGCCGAATGGGCCTTCTTGTTCTGCTCGAACACGTACTTCCCGAAGTCCATGATCCGGCAGACAGGCGGCTCGGCGGTCGGCGAAACCTCCACGAGATCCAGTTCCTCAGCGGCGGCCTTGGCAAGCGCCTCGCTGCGGCTCATGACGCCGACCTGACTGCCGTCGGCGCCGATCACGCGTAATTGCGGTGCAAGGATCTCCTCGTTGCGCCTTACGCGTTTGCTTGTCGAAATACTCAGTCCTCCAAATAACGACGGCCGCGGCTCGCCACATCCTGGGCGATCCGGGCTGCCACCTGTTCCAGCGGCAAGGCGCCCAGATCCTTCCCGGATCGCGTGCGCACGGCCAATGTCCTGGACTCGACTTCCCGATCTCCTGCCACCAGCAGGTACGGGACACGCTTCAGCGTGTGCTCGCGGATTTTATAGCCCACCTTTTCGTTCCGCAAGTCGATTTCTGCGCGAAGCCCCTGATTTTTAAGGAATTCGGCGGCCTCGACCGCGTATTTCGCCTGCTTTTCGCTGATATTCAGGACCACCGCCTGCACCGGCGCGAGCCACGTCGGCAGCTTGCCGGCGCAGTGCTCGAGCAGGATGCCGACGAAGCGCTCGAGTGACCCGAAGATGGCCCGGTGCAGCATGACCGGCGTGCGCTTCTGGCTGTGCTCGTCGATGTAGTGCGCACCGAGCCGGCCCGGCAGGTTCAGGTCCACCTGCCAGGTGCCGCATTGCCAGTCGCGGCCGATCGCGTCCTTCAGCACGAACTCGAGCTTCGGCCCGTAGAAGGCGCCCTCGCCCGGGTTGAACTCGTACTCGACGCCGGCGGCCTTCGTGCCCGCCTTCAGCGCCTCCTCGGCCCGGGTCCAGGTCGCATCGTCGCCGACGCGCCGGGGCGGGCGGTCCGCGAACTTCACGCGCACCTCGTCGAAGCCGAAGTCGCGGTAGATGGACATCATCAGCTCGATGCCGCGCACGGTCTCGTCCGTGATCTGCTCCTCGGTCACGAACACGTGCGCGTCGTCCTGCGTGAACGCGCGCACGCGCAGCAGGCCGTGCAGCGCGCCCGAGGGTTCGTAGCGGTGCACCTTGCCGAACTCCGCATAGCGGATGGGCAGTTCCTTGTAGCTGTGCAGGCCCTGGCGGAACACCTGGATGTGGCCCGGGCAGTTCATCGGCTTGATCGCATAGACGCGCTCGTCCGGCGTCTTCGTCAGAAACATGTTCTCGCCGAACTTCTCGACGTGGCCCGACTGCACCCACAGCTCGCGGTCCATGATCTCGGGGCTGTTGACCTCCTGGTAACCGGCGTCGGCCTGCCGCTCACGCATGTAGGACACCAGCTGCTGGAACAGCGTCCAGCCGTGCGGATGCCAGAACACCGCGCCCGGCGCCTCCTCCTGGAAGTGGAAGAGATCCAGCTCGCGACCGATGCGGCGGTGATCGCGCTTCTCGGCTTCCTCCAGCCGCGTGAGGTATTCCTTGAGCTGCTTGTCGTCGGCCCAGGCCGTGCCGTAAATGCGCTGCAGCATCTCGTTCTTCGAGTCGCCGCGCCAGTACGCGCCCGCGACCTTGGTGAGCTTGAAGGCGCCGAGCTTGCCGGTGGACGGCACGTGCGGGCCGCGGCAGAGGTCCTCCCAGTCGCCCTGGCCGTAGAGCGAGATCTCCTCACCCGCCGGGATCGCCGCGATGATCTCGGCCTTGTAGTGCTCGCCGATCGACTTGAAGTGCGCGACGGCTGCGTCGCGGCTCATGACGCGCCGGTGCACGGGCTGGTCCGCCTTCACGAGCTCGTGCATCTTCGCCTCGAATTTCTCGAGGTCTTCTGGCGTGAAGGGCCGCTCGAAGGCGAAGTCGTAGTAGAAGCCGTCCTCGATCACCGGCCCGATCGTGACCTGCGCCTGCGGGTAGATCGACTGCACCGCCTGCGCGAGCAGGTGGGCAGTCGAGTGGCGCAGGATCTCGAGGCCCTCGCGGTCTTTCGAGGTGACGATGCGGAGCTTCGCGTCTCGCGCGATCGTGAACGAGGTGTCGACCAGCTTGCCGTCCACGTCTCCCGCGAGCGCGGCTTTCGCGAGTCCCTTGCCGATGGACGCAGCGACCTCGGCGACCGTGACCGGCCGGTCGAAGGACCTGGTGCTGCCGTCGGGGAGCGTGATTACGGGCATCGGGCCTGCCGTGCAGTGGTGGGCGCGACAGGGATCGAACCTGTGACCCCTACCATGTCAAGGTAGTGCTCTACCGCTGAGCTACGCGCCCGAAAAGAGGCGGAATGGTAGTGGATTCCGCCACTTGGGTCCACATCGCACGACGCCCGAATACGCTCGCCTGCGCCCGTTCAGGGCGGCACCAGCCCTGCGAGCGCGGCGAAGTCGACCGCTCCGATGACCGAGGCCAGACGGTCCTCGTCCGCGTTGATCTGGACCGTGATCCCATGGACCGCATTCGCCGGCACGTGGCCGCGCGCGACCAGCCCGAGGCCGCCATTGCTCATGGTGCGCCACATCCCGTACACCACGACCGCACCGCCCTGCCATGAGCCCTCGTTCCGGCTGTTCCAGCGGTAGGCCGCGACCGGGTTGCCAGCCACGGTGATCGCCGCCGTGTCGGCGCCCGCCGGCGTTGCCCCCCAGGGATTGACCTGCACCGAGACGCCGAAATCGATGTCGCGGCTCGCCTCGTTGATCATCGCCACGGCGCGCGCCTGCGCATCGCCCTCCTCGGAGACCTTCCGGTACTCCTCCTGCAATACGGCCATCTGTTCGTTGAGCGCCACAGCCTTGTCCATCTCTCCCTTCTCGACGTGCGCGATCTGCCGTTTCGAGAGCGCCTCGTTCTTCGCCAGGATCGCGTCCAGCAGCGGCTGCTTTCGCGCCATGTCCGCCCGGATCAGTTCGCCGGCCGCGCGGTTGGCGGCATCGATCTCGGCAGCCTTGGCGGCATCAGCGGTGCGCCGGTAGGCGAGCGAGTAATCGTAGGCCCAGGGCTTGCGCTCGAAGTCCTTGCACAGACTCGATGGCACCCTCGGCGGGTCGTCGTTCACGATCTGCCATCCCGGTGGTGCCGGCGGCAGCGCGCGGCGCACCGCTTCCAGGACGCGCGTCATCGTGGCGCGCTCGGCCGCCGAGGTATCGCGAATGCCCGCGTAGCAGGGAGCATCGGCGCCCGCCACCGATATGCAGAGGGCCGCCGTGCACAAAGCCGCGAAGATCCACACCTGCCGCATGTTCACCATGATCTGACTCCCCTGGTTCAACCCGCCAGCCGGTCGGCATCGGCGCCGAGCGACGCCTGGCGCAACGCCGCGATCTCGTCACGAATCTGCGCCGCCTTCTCGAACTCGAGATTGCGTGCGAGCCGGAACATCTCCTGCTCGAGCCTCCGGATCTGCTGCAACGCCTGCTCCGGCGTCAGGCGCAGGACAGGGCGCCGCGCGGATGCGCCGGCCGGCACCGTGCGTGCACCCTCTATGATGTCACGCACCGCCTTGTGGATGGTCTTCGGCGTGATGCCATGCTCCGCGTTGTACGCGAGCTGCTTCTCGCGGCGCCGGGCCATCTCGGCGATCGCGCGTTCCATCGAGCCCGTCATGCGATCGGCGTAGAGGATGGCTCGGCCGTGCTCGTTGCGAGCCGCACGGCCGACGGTCTGGATCAGCGAGCCTTCCGAGCGCAGGAAGCCTTCCTTGTCGGCGTCCAGGATCGCCACCAGCGAGACCTCGGGCAGGTCGAGTCCTTCGCGCAGCAGGTTGATGCCGACCAGCACGTCGAACTTCGCGAGCCTCAGGTCACGGATGATCTCGACCCGCTCGACCGTCTCGATGTCCGAGTGGAGGTAGCGGACCTTCACACCGTGCTCGTCGAGGTAGTCGGTCAGGTCCTCGGCCATGCGCTTGGTCAGCGTCGTCACCAGCACGCGCTCGCGGCGCTCCACCCGGATGCGGATCTCGGACAGCAGGTCGTCCACCTGGGTCGCGACCGGGCGCACTTCGACCTCGGGATCCACCAAGCCGGTCGGGCGCACCACCTGCTCCACCACCTGCCCGGCCCTGGCGAGCTCGCGTTCGCCGGGTGTGGCTGACACGCAGATCGTCTGCGGCTGCAGCCGCTCGAACTCGTCGAAGCGCAGCGGCCGGTTGTCGAGCGCCGAAGGCAGGCGGAAGCCGTACTCGACCAGCGTCTCCTTGCGCGAGCGGTCGCCGCGATACATGCCCTGCAATTGCGGGATGGTCACGTGGCTTTCGTCGATCACCAGCAGCGCATTGCGCGGCAGGTAGTCGAACAGGCAGGGCGGCGGCTCGCCAGGCGCGCGGCCGGAGAGGTAGCGCGAGTAATTCTCGATGCCGGCGCAATAGCCGAGCTCATTGATCATCTCCAGGTCGAACAGCGTGCGCTGCTCGAGCCGCTGGGCTTCCAGCAGCTTGTCCGCCGCGCGCAGCTCCGCGAGGCGCGCTTTCAGTTCGACCTTGATCTCCTCGATCGCCGCGGTCAGTCGCTCGCGCGGCGTCACGTAGTGCGTGGACGGGAACACGGTCAGGCGCGGCACCTTGCGCAGCACCTCGCCGGTCAACGGATCGAAGTACGCGAGCGACTCGACCTCCTCGTCGAAGAACTGCACCCGCACCGCCTCACGCTCGGATTCGGCCGGAAAAATGTCCACCACGTCACCACGCACGCGGAACGTCCCCTGGCGCAGGTCGAGCTCGTTCCTCGTGTATTGCATGTCGGCGAGGCGGCGCAGCAGCTGGCGATGGTCCAAGCGGTCCCCGCGCACCAGGTGCAGCACCATTTTCAGGTACGCCTCGGGGTCGCCGAGTCCGTAGATCGCGGAGACGGTCGCGACGATGATCGAGTCGGGACGCTCGAGCAGCGCCTTGGTGGCGGACAGTCGCATCTGCTCGATGTGCTCGTTGATCGAGGCGTCCTTCTCGATGTAGGTGTCCGAGGCCGGCACGTAGGCCTCCGGCTGGTAGTAGTCGTAGTACGAGACGAAGTACTCCACCGAGTTGTGCGGGAAGTACTCCTTGAACTCGCCGTAGAGCTGGGCGGCGAGGGTCTTGTTGTGCGCGAGCACGAGCGTGGGGCGCTGCAGCCTCTGGATGACGTTGGCGATCGAGAAGGTCTTGCCGGAACCGGTGACGCCCAGCAACACCTGCTGCGCGAGCCCCGACTCGATGCCGTCCACGAGCGCGGCGATGGCCGCCGGCTGGTCGCCAGCCGGCGCGTAATCCGCCCGCAATTCAAAAGGCCTAGGTTCGCTCATGTCATCGTGCGTTGCAACGCAAAATCGCTTCCCGTACCTTAGCCGGGATTCCTGCCATACGGTACCCCTCGTGAGCACCCGCCTCGCAGAGCGCATCCGGCGCATCAAGCCCTCGGCCACGCTGGCGGTGACCGCCCGCGCGGCGCAGCTGCGCGCCGAGGGCAAGGACATCATCGGGCTCGGCGCCGGCGAGCCGGATTTCGACACGCCCACGCACATCGCCGAAGCGGGCATCGAGGCGATCCGGACTGGCCACACGCGCTACACCGCCATCGAAGGCACGCAGGAACTGCGCGACGCCATCATCGGCAAGTTCCGGCGCGATAACGGGCTGGACTACCAGCGCTCCCAGATCCTGGTGTCCTCCGGCGCCAAGCAGGTCGTGTTCAACCTCTGCTGCGCGCTGCTCGATCCCGGCGACGAGGCGGTCATCCCGGCGCCGTACTGGGTGTCCTACCCGGACATGGTCCTGGTCGCGGACGGCACGCCGGTCCCGGTCTTTGCGGGCGCCGGGCAGGGCTACAAGATCACCCCGGCCCAGCTGGAGGCGGCGATCACGCCGCGTACCCGGCTCTTCATCCTGAACAGCCCCTGCAATCCGACCGGCGCCGCCTACTCGCGCGCGGAACTCCAGGCGCTCGGCGCCGTGCTGATGCGGCACCCGGGCATCGTGATCGGCACGGACGACATGTACGAGCACATCTGGTGGGGCCCGGAGCCGTTCACGAGTTTTGCCGCCGCGAACCCGGCGCTCTACGACCGCACCGTGACGATCAACGGCTGCTCGAAGAGCTACGCCATGACCGGCTGGCGCATCGGCTACTGCGGCGGGCCAATGGACCTGATCGGCGCGATGGCGATGGTCCAGGGCCAGAGCACCTCGAACGCCTCGTCGATCTCGCAACGCGCGGCCACGGTCGCGCTCAACTCGCCGCAGGATTGCGTGGCCGAGATGAACCGCGCCTATCGTGCGCGCCATGACCTGGTCGTCGAGGGACTCAATGCGCTGCCGGGCGTCAGCTGCCTGCCGGGATGGGGCACGTTCTATGCTTTCGCAAATGTCGAGCGCGCGATGCGCACGGTCGGCGCCGCGACCGACAATGACTTCGCTGAATTCCTGATCACCGAGGCAGGCGTGGCGGTCGTGCCCGGCGAGGGGTTCGGTGCGCCCGGGCACGTGCGGATCTCGTTCGCGGCTTCGGCGGACACGCTCCGGGAAGCGCTGCGACGCATGCAGGCGGCGCTTGCCGGCGCGGTCGCGAAGAAGCGCGCCTGAGCGTGCGCCAAGGCCGAAAATCCCTTCCGATTTGTTGACTCAGGCCCCCGTCAGGGCCCACAATCCCGCGCCCTGAAAAGCCGCTTCCCCGATAGCTCAGTCGGTAGAGCAACGGACTGTTAATCCGTGGGTCGTTGGTTCGAGTCCAACTCGGGGAGCCATTTCTTCTTCTCCGTCGATCCGACGCGCCCGCCGAGCGCGAGCGCATTCCCCGCGAGCAGCACCGCGAGCCCGATGAACGCGGGCAGGCTCCAGCGATAGCCCTCGAACGCCGTCGACACCGCAAGTGCCACCACCGGGAACAGGACGCTGGTGTAGGCCGCGCGCGACGGGCCGATCCGTTTCATCAGCACGAGATACAGGCCAAAGGCGAGCGACGTGCCCGCGAGCGAGAGGTACAGCAGCGACAGCACGTAAGGCCAGCGCGGATCGAAATCGGGCGGCGTGCCGCGCAGGAACGCGATCGCCGCGAGGCCCAGGGTGCCGTAAGCCATGCCCCAGGCGTTGGCGGTCACGACCGTAATCCCCTGCTTCGAGTTGCGCGTGGCGGCCATGTTGCCGAGCGACGCCAGGTAGGTGCCGCCGAGCGCGAGCAGCGCCCCCTGGATCACGACCCGGTTGCCGATGGCGGCCTGCAGTTCCGGCAGGAACAGCAGCGCGACGCCCAGCATCCCGGCGCCGGCCGCGAGCAGAACGCGCTTCTCGATGGCGGTGCCGAAAAAAATCCTGGCATTGACGATGTTGAGGAAGATGATGGCCGTGAAAAGCACCGCGACCAGTCCGCTGGTCAGGTACTGCGTCGAGAGATAGGTGAGCCAGTAGTTCAGGCAGAACAGCGTCAGGCCCTGGATCGCCACGAAACGGTGGTCGCGCCAGGAGAGCCGCAGCGTGCTGCCGGTGGCGGCGGCGTAGGCGAAGACAATGACCGCCGCCAGCCCGAAGCGGTAGACCAGCGACATCTCGGGCGCGACCACGCCCAGCTGGAACTTGATTGCATACCAGGTGGTGCCCCAGATGAGCACCACGATCGCGTAAATGAGGGGTGTCGGCACCCGGCGCACGCTATGCGCACACCCCAATGGAATCAATCACTAAAGCTAAATCCGGCATCACAATTGGCGCGTGAGGGCGGGCCGGAAAGCCGCTATGATGGACGACGATCCGCGAAGCGGCCGCAACCCGGACGGCGTGCCGCGGGTCCAATGCAAACGACGGCGGCTGCACAAGGGGACTGCCGCATGGGCTTGACGGTCGCGCTGGTCGCGACACTTGCGCTCGCGGCGCAGGCCGAGGGGCCGCGCGATGCCGCGGGCTGGCGCGCGCATTCCGACACCCTTTACACGCAGGGCGATCACGCCGGCGCACTCGAAGCCGCGCAGCGCGCGCTCGCCCTCGACCGCCGCGATCCCTGGTCACGTTACGCATGGGCCCGCGCCCTGGCTGCGCTCGACCCGAATGCCGCGCGCGCGGCCCTGCCCGGCCTGCAGGATCCGGCGGCGCTGCAGGCGATGCCGGCCGAAGAGCGGGCCAGGCTCGACACCGCGCTCGGCTATCTCTGCCTCGACCTCGGCATCGAGTCGCTGGCGACGATGCACTTCCAGAGCGTGGCGGCCGACACGGTGAGCCATCCGCAGGCCCAGGCCGGGCTCGCGATTCTCGCCGTGCGCCGCGGCCATACGCGGCAGGCGCTCGTGTATTTCGTGCAGGCCCGCGTTTCCGGCAGGCTCGAACCGCCGCTGGCCGAGCTCGAGCGCGAGGCGCGCTTCCAGGTGGTGCTGCACGAGTTCACGACCGCGCGCGACCTGCGCGACGCCAATGCGGCCGGCCGGGCCTACGCGACGCTCGATGAGCTGCGCCCCAGCCACCCGGCCACCCTGCGCGCACGCGCCGACCTCGCCGAGCTGCGCGGCGATGAACCGGCCCGCGAGCGGGCCTTGCGGGACCTGCTGGCCGTGGATCGCGAATCGCCCGGCGCCGCCAGCGAACTCGTGGACTCGCTGCTGGCCCAGAATCGCCCGCGCGACGCGCTGGTGGTCGCCCGCGACCTCGCTCCGCAGCGCCTCGCCGGCGATGCGGAACTGCAGGCAGTCGAGCGCAGCTGGGTGCCGCACCTCGACGTCCTGCTGGGCGGCCGCTGGCGCGACGGCCAGGTCGGCCACGACAATCTCGAACTGCCGCAGCTTGCCGTCGCATGGTCGGGAAGTCTCCGGAACCTCGGCAGGTACCGCCTCACGGCTGAAGCTTCCGGCCCACAGTCCGATTCCGTGCCCGCGGGCGAGCCCTTCGGCAATTCGCCGGCGCTCGCGACCGCCAGCGCCTCGCAGCATGCCGAGGGCGTTGCCGCCCACGCGCAGTGGGCGCCGAGCACGCGGCTGCTGGTCGAGCTGGGCCATACGCCCACGTCCTACGACGTCAGCAACATCACCGGCGCGCTGCGTTTCAGCGTCAGCACCGAGGACGGGCCGTGGAGCTTCGGGCTCGAGCGGCAGGCGGTCGCGGATTCCCTGCTGTCGCTCGCCGGCGCCATCGACCCGGTCACCGGGCGCGACTGGGGCGGTGTGACGCGCAACCGGGCCTATGTCGCCGCGAATCTCGGCGGCGAGGACCGCCGGTTCTACGGCTCGGTCTCAGGCTCGCTGTTCACGGGACATGGCGTCGACGACAACGTGCAGTGGTCGGGCGAGGCCGGTTTCTGGCAGCGCGCGGGCTCCGGGAACGGCTGGCTGGCGAACCTCGGCGGCAGCCTGCGCGCCGAGGGATTTGACGACAACCGCTCGCATTTCACGCTCGGGCACGGCGGCTACTTCAGCCCCAGGAAGTTCCTCGCAGTCGGTCCGACCTTCGACCTGCGCCGCCAGCGCGACGCCGCCAGCTTCCGCCTCGAGGGCGGCGTGGCCTGGCAGGTGGTGCGCGAGTCGGCCAGCGCGTTCTTCCCGGACGACCCGGCGCTGCAGGCCGCCAGCGGCGATCCGCGCTACGCGGGCGATTCGCGCGAAGGCGTCGGCGCGCGCGTCGCGGCGGTGTTCGAATGGCGCGTATCCGGCCGCGCGGTCGCCGGCGTGCGCCTCGAGGGCACGCGCGGCGAGGATTACGACGAGGTGCGCCTGCAGGTCTACACGCGCCGCTGGGACCGGACGATCACCGAGCCGTTGCGCGAACTGACCGCGACGACCGCGGGTTCGGGCGCGTCCCAGCTGTTCTGAGCGCTCAGGCGCCGCGCCGGCGCGCGGCGAGGAATCCTTCCAGGTAACGCGCGAATCCCTCGCCCAGCTCGGGGTGCTGCAGCGCGTACTCGACCGTCGCCTCGAGGTAGCCCAGCTTGTTGCCGCAATCGTAGCGCTTGCCGGTGAAGCGATAGGCGTTCACCCGCTCCTCCGCGAGCAGCGCGGCGATGCCGTCCGTCAACTGGATCTCGCCGCCCGCGCCGCGGCCGACCCGGCGCAGGTGACCGAACACCGCGCCCGAGAGCAGGTAGCGGCCGACCACCGCGAGGCTGGACGGAGCCTCGGCGGGCTTCGGCTTCTCGACGATGCGCGTGATGCGGGCCACGGGACCGGTTGCGGCCTCGGTCGCGACGATGCCGTAGCGGTGCGTCTCGCTCGGCGGCACCTGCTCGACCGCGACCAGGCTTGCCTTGCTCTCGAGGTACCGGTCGCGCATCTGCGCGAGCACCGGTGGCCCTGCGTCGATCAGGTCGTCCGCGAGGTGGACGAAGAAATGTTCCCGGCCGACCACGGGCTCCGCGCACAGCACCGCATGGCCCAGTCCGAGCGGCGCCGGCTGGCGGATGTAGATGCAGGCGGCATCCGCCGGCAGCATCCCGCGCAGGGCATCGGCCAGGTCGCGCTTGCCCTGCGCCTCGAGCGCGGCCTCCAGCTCCGGGTCCGAGTCGAAATGGTCCTCGATCGCGCGCTTGCTCGCGCCGGTGATGAACACGAGGTTGCGCGCACCGGCGGCGAGAGCCTCCTCAACCGCATACTGGATCAGCGGCTTGTCGACGATCGGCAGCATCTCCTTCGGGCTCGCCTTGGTGGCGGGCAGGAAGCGCGTGCCGCGGCCGGCGACGGGAAAGACGGCAAAACGGATCGGTGCGGGACGGGTCACCGGCCGGATGATACCGGAGCCGGCCTCCGGCCCGCACCGATCTGGGGCGGAATCAGCCCTTCTCGGCCTCGAAGCGCAGGTTCGCCTTGTTCTGCTCGATGGTCTTCTTGCCGAGGCCCTTGACCCTGGCGAGGTCCTCGGCGCTCCTGAACGGGCCGTTCTTCTGGCGGTAGCTGACGATGGCTTCCGCCTTGGCCATGCCGACGCCGTCGAGTTCCCGCGCCAGCGTCTTGGCGTCCGCGGTGTTGACGTTGACAGGCCCGGCGATGGCGGCCGGCGCGAACAGCATCGCGGCCACGAGGGCCGCTCCCAGTCCTTTGGTGAACATGACGTGACTCCCTGTGGTCGCGCGCGGCGACCATCGCCGCGCCGGGAACAAGGCTAGCGGCCGCGCCGGGGGCGGCGCCGCACGTCAATCGCCCGCGTTTCGGCAGAAAGGCGGCGGAACCTACGCCTTGCCGCGTTCCAGGCCTGCGACGAGGTCGAAACGCAGCAGCGGCCGCTGGCTGTCCCAGCTCTTGCAGCCGGGGCACTGCCAGAAGTGGTCGATGCTGCCGAAACCGCAGGTCGCGCAACGATAGCGCGGCGTCGTCACCGCCAGGCGGCGCAGCACGCCGGCCACCTCGCGCACGGCGCCCGCATCGAGCGACGCCGGGTCGCGTCCGATCGCACGCACCAGCCCGGCGATCGCCTCGTCCTGGGCCAGGTAGGCGCGCACGCGCTGCTCGAGCGGCGCGAACTCCAGCGCGTCCGCCATGATGGCCGCGACCGCGATCTCGTGGCCCGCATCAGGACGGGCGGCCACCAGGCGCGCCGCCACCGCGTCGCCCGCGCCGTCCGCCGCGCGCGCGAGCCGCACCAGCCGCGGCATGACCTCGATCGCGAGCGCCGCGTCCTGCGTCAGCACCGAGGCCAGCAGCCGCTCCGCCAGCCCAAAGTCGCGCTGCTCGATGGCGATGTCGGCGCGCACCAGCGCGCCGCGCGGGAACCGCCGTCGCTCGCTGCGCGCCGAGCGCAGGTACTTGCGCGCCTCGTCGAGCGCGCCGGCGGCGCGCGCCGCCTCGGCGAGCTCGCAGAAGTAGTGGGCGATGGCGTTCTCCTGCGGCGCACGGCCGGCCTTCTCGAGCTCCCGGAACACCGCGATGGCCCGGTCCCAGTCGTTCTCCTGCTCGTAGATCCGCATCAGCTTGCGCATCGCCGCCATGCGGTGCGCGCCCGAGGTGGCGAGTGGCTCGAGGATCTTCTCGGCCCGGTCCAGCATTCCTGCCTTCAGGTAATCCTGCGCCAGCGCGAAGGCCGCCTGTTCGCGCTGGGACGGCTCCAGCGATTCGCGCGTGGCGATGTTCTGGTGGATCTTGATGGCACGGTCCACCTCGCCGCGGCGGCGGTAGAGGCTGCCGAGGGCGAAGTGCGTCTCGACCGTGTCGCCGTCGAGTTCCGCGGCGCGCAGGAACGCCTCGAGCGCGCGGTCGGGCTGCTCGTTGACCAGGAAGTTCACGCCGGCCATGTAGTTGCCGCGCAGGCGCTCGGCGCCCACCGCGCTCGGGCGCGGCTTGCGCGCGGCGTAGAAGCCGATCGCCCCGCCGAGGAACAGGACTCCCAGCAGGATCCAGATCGACTCGGGGTTCATTCAGTCCGGCGCGGGATCAGTCCCGGATCGGGTGCGACTGGCCGTCGTTGACGCGCTCGCGCAGGTCCTTGCCCGGCTTGAAGTGCGGCACGTACTTGCCGGCCAGCGCGACGGCCTCGCCGGTCTTCGGATTGCGGCCCTGGCGCGGGGGACGGAAGTGCAGGGAGAAGCTGCCGAAGCCGCGGATCTCGATGCGCTCGCCGCCGGCCAGCGCGTCGCTCATGATCTCGAGCATCTGCTTGACCGCCAGCTCGATGTCCTTGGCGGGCAGGTGCTTCTGCTTGGCGGCGATGATCTCGATCAGTTCTGATTTTGTCATGGCTCCCGTCCTGACAGACGCGGCGCGCCGGCGTCATCCCCGGCGGCGCGCCACGGACCGGCTCACTGGCCGGAGATCTGCTCCTTCAGCAGGTCGCCGAGCGAAGTGCCGGTCGCCGAATCCGAGCCGCGATACTGCTGCATCGCCTCGGCTTCCTCCTCCGCTTCGATCGCCTTCACCGACAGCACGATGGCGCGGCTCTTGCGGTCCACGCCCACGAAGCGCGCCTCGACCTCGTCGCCGACCTTGAGCACCGTGCGCGCGTCCTCGACGCGCTCGCGCGCCAGCTCCGAGGCGCGCAGGCTGCCCTCGATGCCGTCGCCGAGGTCCACGATCGCGCCGCGCGCGTCGACTTCCTTGACCGTGCCCTTGACCACGCTGCCCTTCGGGTGGTCGGCCAGGTACGCGGAAATCGGGTCCTTGGCCATCTGCTTGATGCCGAGCGAGATGCGCTCGCGCTCGGGATCGATCGACAGCACCATGGCCTCGACCGTCTGGCCCTTCTGGTAGTCGCGCACGGCTTCCTCGCCGGCGCGGTCCCAGGAGATGTCGGACAGGTGCACCAGGCCGTCGATGCCGCCGGACAGGCCGATGAAGATGCCGAAGTCGGTGATCGACTTGATCTGGCCGGAGACGCGGTCGCCGCGGTTGAAGCTCTCGGCGAACTCGCGCCACGGGTTCGGCTTGCACTGCTTGAGGCCGAGCGAGATGCGGCGGCGCTCCTCGTCGATGTCGAGGACCATGACCTCGACTTCCTCGCCGACGTGCACCACCTTGGCGGGATTCACGTTCTTGTTGGTCCAGTCCATCTCGGATACGTGGACCAGGCCCTCGACGCCCTCCTCGATCTCGACGAAGCAGCCATAGTCGGCAATGTTGGTGACCTTGCCGAACAGCCGCGTGTTCGGCGGGTAGCGCCGGGCGATGTTCTGCCACGGGTCCGCGCCCAGCTGCTTGATGCCGAGCGACACGCGCTGGCGCTCGCGGTCGAACTTGAGGATGCGCACGTCGATCTCGTCGCCGACCTTGACCACCTCGGACGGGTGCTTGACGCGCTTCCACGCCATGTCGGTGATGTGCAGCAGGCCGTCGATGCCGCCGAGGTCGACGAACGCGCCGTAGTCGGTCAGGTTCTTGACCACGCCCTTGACGACGTCGCCTTCCTTCAGGTTGTCGAGCAGCTGCGAGCGCTCGGCGCTGTATTCCTGCTCGACCACCGCGCGGCGCGACACCACCACGTTGTTGCGGCGCTGGTCCAGCTTGATGACCTTGAACTCGAGTTCCTTGCCCTCGAGGTAGCTCGGGTCGCGCACCGGGCGCACGTCCACGAGCGAGCCGGGCAGGAAGGCGCGCACGTTGTCGAGTTCGACCGTGAAGCCGCCCTTGACGCGGCCGTTGATCACGCCCTTGACGATCTCGCCCTTGGTGAAGGCCTCTTCGAGGCGGGTCCAGGTGCGGGCGCGCTTGGCTTTCTCGCGCGACAGGCGGGTCTCGCCGGAGCCGTCCTCGACGGCATCCAGCGCCACCTCGACCTGCTGGCCGATGGCGACGTCGATTTCCCCGTTGTCGTTCTTGAACTGGTCGGCCGGTATGACGGCTTCGGACTTCAGGCCCACGCTGACGATGACGACGTCGGCGTTCACGTCCACGACGGTTCCGGTCAGGATCTGGCCGGGCTTGATCTGCTGGCTGGCAAGGCTCTGCTCGAAAAGTTGCTGGAAAGATTCGGTCATTGGGTTTTCCGGGCCACGCGGCCCACTCTGGTTTGCATGCCGTCCGGCCTCCTGCCGGGACGGGTCCTGTCAATCCGGCGCTGGCATCCTGCCGCGCCGTCCCGGACCGGCGTCGGCCGGCCCTATGCTTCGCTCCCGCGCGCAGCCCCGGGGAATCTCTGGCGCGCGAGTGCGATCACCCGCCCGACGACCTCCTCGATGGACAACGCGGTCGAATCCACGATGACCGCATCCGGAACAGCCACCAGCGGCGCCACGGCACGCGTGGTATCCCGCCTGTCCCGCTCGGCGATCTCCGCGGAAAGGGCGGCAAGGCTAACACTCAACCCCTTTTCTTTCAACTGGTTATAGCGCCTGCGGGCCCGTTCCTCGGGGGTCGCGGTCAGGAAGATCTTGAGCCCGGCGTCGCGGAAAACGATGGACCCCATGTCCCTGCCGTCGGCCACCAGCCCGGGGGGCTCGGCAAACGCGCGCTGGCGCCCCAGCAGGGCCGATCGTACCGGTTGCCAGGCCGCGACCCGGGAGGCCGCCTCGCCGGTCGTTTCGGCGCGCAGGTCCCGCATCACGTCGGCGCCGGCCAGTCGGACCTGCTCGTCCCCGCGATCGTCCATGCCGAATTGCACGTCGAGCGATGCAGCCAGGCGCGCATGGCCCGCGACGTCGTCCGGGGCAAGCCCCGCCCGCATGCCCGCGAGTGCGACCAGGCGATACAGGGCGCCGCTGTCCAGCAGGTTCCAGCCCAGCACGCGCGCCACACGGCGTGCGACGGTGCCCTTGCCCGAGCCGCTCGGGCCGTCGATGGCGATGACCGGGACCAGGTTCAGCCCTCCTCTGCGAGCGCGAGCCCGACGCCACGCGCGGTGGCGGCGAAACCCGGGAATGACGTGGCGACATATTGCACGTCGCGGATGACGACCGGGGCGAATGCGCGCGCTGCCAGCACGGCGAACGCCATGGCCACGCGATGGTCGCCGTGACTCTCGACCATGCCACCCGTCACCGGGCCGCCCTGGATCCGGATGCCGTCAGGCAGGGCCTCGGCCCGGACGCCGAGCGCCGCGAGGCCATTGGCCATGACGGCAATGCGGTCCGATTCCTTGACCCGGAGCTCCGCCGCGCCGGTCACGCTGGTTTCCCCCTCGGCCACCGCGGCCGCCGCGAACAGCGCCGGGAACTCATCGATCATGCTCTCGACGTACTGATGGGGTACGGCGATGCCGCGCAGTCTCGATGGCCGGACCTCGACGTCCGCGACCGGCTCGCCGCCCAGATCCGCCGTGGGATGCAGGCGGATATCGGCGCCCATCAGCCGCAGGACCTCGACCAGGCCGGTGCGGGTGGGATTGACCCCGACGCCCTGGATCACGAGCGGCGCGACGCCGGCGATGAGGGCGGCGACGACCAGGAACGCGGCCGAGGAGAAGTCACCGGGCACGTCGATGCGCGCTGCCGCGAGCGCGGCCGGGCCGCGCAGGGACACGGTGCCGCCATCGCGGGTCACGGGAACGCCGAATGTCCCGAGCATGCGCTCGGTGTGGTCACGCGAAGGCCGCGGCTCAGTGACGCTGGTGCGCCCGCCCGCATGCAGGCCCGCCAGCAGGATCGCGGACTTGACCTGCGCGCTCGCGGCGTCCAGCAGGTGCGCAGTGCCCCGCAGCGTGCGTCCGCCGACGATCGTCAACGGCGGCCGGCCCGCATTGCTGCGCACGTCCGCACCCATGCGCCGCAATGGCGCCGCGACGCGTTCCATGGGCCGGCGCATCAGCGAGGCATCGCCGATGAGGATCGAATCGAATGCCTGCGCGCAAAGGATGCCCGCGAGCAGGCGCATCGCGGTGCCGGAATTGCCCAGGTCGAGCGCGGCATCCGGCGCACGCAGGCCGCGCAGGCCCGCACCGTGGACGACCAGCCGGTCCGCGGCCCCGCGCTCGATGCTCACGCCCATCGCCTCGAACGCGGCCACCGTCGCGCGGCAGTCCTCGCCGTCGAGGAATCCGCGGATCTCGCTGGTGCCGTCCGCGATGGCCGCGAGCATCACGGCGCGATGCGAAATCGACTTGTCGCCGGGAACCGACGCCTCGCCCGAGACCTCGCCACCCGGGCCTGCGATCCAGCTTGCGGCCGCGCGGGTCACGCCCGCGCCGCGAGCGCGACCGCCATCGCGGCCAGCAGGCGTTCGTTCTGGGCGGCGGTGCCGGTGGAAATGCGCAGGTGATCCGGCAGCCCGTAGTTGGCGACCGGCCGCACGATCACGCCCGCGCGCTGCAGCGCGTCGCTGACCGGCGCCGCGGGCCGCCCCAGGTCCACCAGCACGAAATTCGCGGCCGAAGGCGCGACCTTGAGCCCGAGCGCGGCGAGCCCCTCGGTCAGGCGCGCGATCCCGGCGCGGTTGAGTGCGAGGGTCGCCGCGAGGTGCGCGTGATCGTCGAGCGCCGCCGCGGCGGCGGCCAGCGCCGGCACCGACACGTTGAACGGCTGGCGCACGCGGTTCAGCAGGTCGGCGATGTCCGGGTCGGACAACGCATAGCCCACGCGCAATCCTGCAAGGCCATAGGCCTTCGAGAAGGTCCGCACCACGACCAGGTTCGGGTGCCGCGCGAGCCAGCGCGTGCCGTCCGGTACTCCGCGCTCCGCGGAATATTCGTGGTAGGCCTCGTCCAGCACGACGACGACTTCGCCGGGTATCGCCCGCAGCAGCCCGTCGAGCTCGCGCTCGTCGAGCCAGGTGCCGGTCGGGTTGTTCGGATTGGCGAGGAACACGACGTGGGTGCCGGGTCCGATTTCAGCCAGGATCGCCGTTGGATCGTGGCCGAGCGGCATGCGGTGGTCCGGCGGCCGCGCCCTGGCCACGCGCGCGCCGGCTCCCGCGGCCTGCACGGCGATCGGGTAGACCGCGAACGCATACCGGGAATAGACGGCTTCCAGTCCCGGCGCCAGGAAGGTCTGCGCCAGCAGCACGAGGACGTCGTTCGAGCCATTGCCGAGCGTGACCTGCGCGGGCGACACGCCGTGCTTCGCGGCGAGGCGCGCACGCAGTTCGTGCCCGCTGCCGTCGGGATACATCCCGACGCCCGCGATTGCGGCATCGAGCGCGGCCCGCGCCAGCGGCCCCGGCCCGAGCGGGTTCTCGTTCGAGGCGAGCTTGATGCTGTCCCGGATGCCGAGTTCCCGCTCGAGCTGCTCGGGCGGCTTGCCCGGGACGTACGGCGACAGTTGCCGGACACCGGGTGCCGCCAGTTTCTCGAAGCGGTTCGCCACGGTGGGGCCTAGACTGCCCGCACGCAGAGCACGCCCTGGATCTCCGCGATCCGTGCGATCAGCCCGGCGGGCACCTGGCCGTCGATGTCGATCAGCGTGTAGGCGACGTCGCCCTTCGACTTGTTGAGCAGGTCGGAGATGTTCAGCCCGGCCTCGGCCAGGCGCGTCGAGATCTGGCCCACCATGTTCGGCACGTTGCTGTTCGCGATCGCGATGCGCGAGGTCGCCGGCACCCGCGGCAGCGCCGCCTCCGGGAAATTCACCGAATGGCGGATGTTGCCGTTCTCGAGGAAGTCGCGCAGCGTGTCGGCCACCATCATCGCGCAGTTTTCCTCGGCCTCGCTGGTGGATGCGCCGAGGTGCGGCAGCGCCACCACGCCGGGGTGATCCTTGTTCCCGGGCGTCGGGAAGTCGCAGACATACGACGACAGCCGGCCGGAATCGAGCGCGGCGATGACCGCCTCCTCGTCGACGATCGCGGCACGGGCGAAGTTCAGCAGCGTGGCGCCTTCGCGCATCAGCTGCAGGCGCCGGGCATTCACCAGCGCCCGGGTCTGCTCGGTCAGCGGCACGTGCACCGTGACCGCGTCGGAGCGCGCGAACACGTCGTCCAGGGACAGCGCCTGCTCGACGCCGGACGACAGCTGCCAGGCCCGTTGCACCGTGATCTGCGGGTCGTAGCCGAGCACGCGCATCCCGAGCAGGTGGGCGGCATTCGCGACCTCGACGCCGATCGCGCCCAGCCCGATCACGCCGAGCGTGCGCCCCGGCAGTTCATGGCCCACGAAGCGCTTCTTGCCCTGCTCGACCGCGGCTTCGAGTGACTCGCCCTCGCCCTCGAGGCGGCGCACGAAGTCCCAGGCCTCGCAGACATGGCGCGCCGCGAGGAACAGCCCGGCCAGCACCAGTTCCTTGACCGCGTTCGCGTTGGCCCCGGGCGCCGTGAATACGGGCACGCCACGCTGCGACAGCGCGGCGACCGGGATGTTGTTGGTGCCGGCTCCGGCGCGCGCGACGGCCCTGACGCTCGCCGGGATTGGCATCGCGTGCATGTCGGCCGACCGCACCAGGATCGCATCCGGCTCGCCGATCGCGGGGGCGACCTCGTAGCGGTCGCGCGGCAGTCGCTCCAGGCCCCTGGCCGAGATGGCGTTGAGCGCGAGGACCTTGAAGCGCATCAGCCGTGCCTGCGTTCGAATTCACGCATGAAGTCGACCAGGGCCTTGACGCCCTCCGCCGGCATCGCGTTGTAGATGCTCGCGCGCAGGCCACCCACCGCGCGGTGGCCCGCGAGGTTGGCGAGGCCCGCCGCCCCGGCCTCGGCCAGGAATACCGGCTCGAGCTCCGGCTTCGCCAGCCGGAACGGCACGTTCATCCACGAGCGGCACTCGCGGTCGACCGGGTTGACGTAGAAGGACGAGTTGTCGATCGCGGAATAGAGCATCGCGGCCTTGGCACGATTGCGCTCCGCCATCGCCGCCAGGCCGCCCTCGCGCTTCAGCCACTGGAACACCAGCCCGGCGAAGTACCAGCCAAAGGTCGGCGGGGTGTTCTGCATGGACTCCGCCTCGGCCACGGCCCGGTAATCGAACACCAGCGGCGTGCCCGCGCGCGCGCGGCCTACCAGTCCCTCATGCACGATCACGACCGTGATGCCGGCTGGGCCGATGTTCTTCTGCGCGCCGGCGTAGATCAGGCCGAAGCGGGCGACGTCGAGCGGCCGCGACAGGATGGTGGACGACATGTCGGCCACCAGCGGCACGCCCGCCGTATCCGGCACGTAGGGGAATTCCACGCCGTGTATCGTCTCGTTCGGCGTGTAGTGCACGTAGGCGGCGCCCGGCGTGAGGCGCAGCGACGATTGCGCGGGCACCGTGGAATACCTGCTCGCGGCCTCGTCCGCCGCGACATTGACGCGCACGAAGCGTTTCGCCTCGGCGATCGTGCGCTCCGACCAGTGGCCGGTATTGAGGTAATCCGCGGTCGCGTCCGCCGCCGCGAGATTCAGCGGCACCGCCGAGAACTGCGCGGTCGCGCCGCCCTGCATGAACAGCACCTTGTACGACGCCGGGATCGCGAGCAGGTCGCGCAGGTCGGCCTCCGCCTGGCGCGCGACCGCGATGAAGGCCTTGCTGCGGTGGCTGACCTCCATGACCGACATGCCGCCCTGCCACTCGAGCAGCTCGTCGCGTGCCCGTTCGAGCACGGGCACTGGCAGCACCGCCGGTCCCGCCGAGAAATTGAAGACTCGCAAGCCTGGCGCCCCGCTGCTCAGCCCGCCTCGCCGCCGTCCTGCGAGTCCTCGCCGGCGATGCGCTCGAGCCCGACCAGTTCCTCGCCGTCTTCGAGGCGCATGATGCGCACGCCCTGGGTGTTGCGTCCGAGCACGGGAATGTCGCTGACCGGCACGCGCACCAGCGTGCCGCTCGAGTTGATCAGCATGACCTCGTCGTCGGGACGCACCTGGCGGGCGCCCACCAGGGCGCCGTTGCGCCCGGCGGTCTGCAGCGCGATGACGCCCTGCCCGGCGCGGCCATGGCGCGGGAAGTCCTCGATGTCCGTGCGCTTGCCATAGCCGCGCTCGGAAACCGTGAGGATGTGGCCGTCCCCGACCACGATCAGCGAGGTGACGCGCTGGCCCCCGGCCAGCTTGATGCCCCGCACGCCCGCGGCCTCGCGGCCCATGGGCCGCACCTGGTCCTCGGCGAAGCGGATCGCCTTGCCGTCGGTCGTCATCAGCAGGATCTCGCGCTCGCCGTCCGTCAGCGCGACGTCCACGAGGCAGTCGTCGCCTTCGAGCGAGACCGCGATGATCCCGTTCGCGCGCGGGCGCGAGAACGCGGACAGTGGCGTCTTCTTGACGGTGCCCTGGCTGGTCGCCATGAACACGAAGCGCGTGTCGTCGAACTCGCGCACCGCGAGCACGGCCGTGATGCGCTCGCCCTCGCCGAGCTGCAGCAGGTTGACGATCGGCTTGCCGCGGGAACCGCGGCTCGCGAGCGGCAGCTGGTAGACCTTGAGCCAGTAGCACTGGCCCCGGTCCGAGAAGCACAGGAGCGTGTCGTGGCTGTGCGCGATGAACAGCTTGTCGACGAAATCCTCGTCCTTGACGGTCGTCGCCATCTTGCCCTTGCCGCCCCGGCGCTGCGCCTCGTAATCCGTGACCGGCTGGGTCTTGGCGTAGCCGGCGTGCGACAGCGTGACGACCAGGTCCTGGCGCTCGATCAGGTCCTCGATGGTCACGTCCGACTGGTCGGTGACGATCTCGGTGCGCCGCGCGTCGCCGTAGGCTTCCTTCACCGCCTTCAGCTCCTCGCGGATCACGGCGAGCAGGCGGTCAGGGCGCGCCAGGACGTCGCCGAGGTCGCGGATCAGGTCCAGCAGCTCGCCGAACTCGGCGACGATCTTGTCCTGCTCGAGTCCGGTCAGCCGGTGCAGCCGCAGGTCGAGGATCGCCTGCGCCTGCGCCTCCGACAGGCGGTAGCCATCGCCGTGCAGACCGAGCTCCTCCGCAATGCCGTCCGGGCGCGTCGGCACGTTGCCGGCGCGCGCGAGCATCGCGGGCACCGCACCCGGCTTCCAGGTCCGGCCTTGCAGGGCGGCCTTCGCCTCCGCCGGCGACGGCGAGGCCTTGATGACCGCGATCACTTCGTCGATGTTCGCGAGCGCGACCGCGAGGCCCTCCAGCAGGTGGGCGCGCTCGCGCGCCTTGCGCAGGTCGTGGATCGTGCGCCGCGTGACCACCTCGCGCCGGTGGCGCAGGAAGGCATCCAGCATCTCGCGCAGCGACAGCAGCTTTGGCTGGCCGTCGATCAGCGCGACCATGTTGACTCCGAACACCGCCTCCATCGGCGTCAGCTTGAACAACTGGTTGAGGACCACCTCGTGGTTCTCGCCGCGCTTCAACTCGATCACGACGCGCAGGCCGTCCTTGTCGGACTCGTCGCGCAGTTCGGAGATTCCCTCGATTTCCTTGTTGCGCACCAGGTCGGCGATGCGCTCGAGCAGGCGCGCCTTGTTGACCTGGTACGGCAACTCCGTGACCACGATCGCCTGGCGGCCGCGCCCGTCGATGTCCTCGACCGCGGTGCGCGCGCGCACCGACAGCCGCCCGCGACCGGTCTTGTAGGCGAGCACGATCTCGGCGGCGCCGTTGATGATGCCGGCGGTCGGGAAGTCGGGCCCCGGCACGAGTCGCATGAGGTCTGCGAGCGACAAGCCGGGGTCCTCGATCAGCGCGATGCAGGCGTCGATGATCTCGCCAAGGTTGTGCGGCGGGATGTTGGTCGCCATGCCGACCGCGATTCCGGCCGAGCCGTTGACCAGCAGGTTGGGGACGCGCGCGGGGAGGACTGTGGGTTCCTGCTCGCTGTTGTCGTAGTTCGGGACGAAATCGACGGTCTCCTTGTCGATGTCGGCGAGGAGTTCGTGCGCAATGCGCGACATGCGCACTTCGGTGTAGCGCATCGCCGCGGCGGCATCGCCGTCCACCGAGCCGAAGTTGCCCTGGCCGTCCACCAGCAGGTAGCGCATGGAGAACGGCTGCGCGAGGCGCACGATCGTGTCGTACACGGCGGCGTCGCCGTGCGGGTGGTACTTGCCGATCACGTCGCCGACGATGCGGGCGGACTTCTTGTACGGCTTGTTCCAGTCGTTGCCGAGCTCGCGCATCGCGTGCAGCACGCGCCGGTGCACCGGCTTGAGCCCGTCGCGCACGTCGGGCAGCGCCCGGCCGACGATCACGCTCATGGCGTAATCGAGGTAGGAACGGCGCATCTCGTCTTCGAGGTTGACGTGCAGGACTTCGCGCGCGATCTCGCTCATGCGGGTGTCGTTTTTCCCGGGAATTCAGGGGTCGAGGAAAGCGCGAATTTTACCACAGGGGGTATACTTTCCGGATGCATTCCGGCGCCAATGTCGACCCTGCGGAGATCGCGAAATTCGACGCCGCGGCCCCGCGCTGGTGGGACCCGGACGGCGAATTCCGGCCGCTGCACGACCTCAATCCCGCGCGCCTCGACTACATCGAGGCGCGGGCCGGACTGGCCGGGCGGCGCGCGCTGGATGTCGGCTGCGGCGGCGGCCTGCTGGCCGAAGGCATGGCGCGGCGCGGCGCGCGCGTCACCGGCATCGACCTCGCACCGGCGGCCTTGCAGGTCGCGCGCCTGCACGCCCTCGAAGCCGGCATCGGCGTCGATTACCGGGAAGTCGCGGTCGAGGCGCTGGCCGCCGCCGAACCGGGCGCGTTCGACCTGGTGACCTGCCTCGAGATGCTGGAGCACGTGCCGGACCCCGCCGGCGTCCTGCAGGCCATGGCAAGGCTGGTGCGGCCGGGCGGCGACGTCGTCTGCTCGACCATCAACCGCAACGGCAAGGCGTTTGCGCTCGCCATCGTGGGCGCCGAGTACGTGCTGCGGCTGCTGCCCAGGGGCACGCACCAGTACGCGCGCCTGATCCGCCCGTCGGAACTCGCGCGCTGGGCGCGCGCGGCGGGGCTCGAACTCATGGACCTGGCCGGCCTCGAATACAACCCGGCCACGCGCCGGGCGCACGTGAGCCCGGATACGTCGGTCAATTACCTGGCCCACTTCCGCAGGACGGCCCTGGCGTGAAGCCCGCCGGGACCGCGCGCGGCGTGCTGCTCGATCTCGACGGCACGCTGCTCGATACCGCGCCCGACATGGCGGACGCCCTCAACCGCCTGCGCGCCGCCGAGGGACTCGATGACCTGCCCTTCGAGCGCATCCGGCCGCACGTGTCGCACGGGGCCCTGCGCCTGATCCGCATCGGCTTCGGCGAGCCGGGACCCGAGCGGTTCGAAACGCTGCGTGGGCGCTACCTCGACATATACCGTCAGGGCCTCGCCAACCGCACGCGCCTGTTCGACGGTTTCGACGTGGTGCTGGCGACGCTGGAGTCCGCCGGCATCCCCTGGGGCGTGGTCACCAACAAGCCCGGCTGGCTCACCGTGCCGCTGCTCGACCAGCTCGGGCTCGCAGCGCGCAGCGCCTGCATCGTCGCCGGCGACACGCTCGCGGAGCGCAAGCCGCACCCGCTGCCGCTGCTGCATGCCGCCGGCCTCATCGGCATCCCGCCGCAGGCATGCGTATACCTGGGCGACGCCGAGCGCGACGTGCAGGCGGCACGCAACGCGGGCATGATTCCGCTGGTGGCCGGATTCGGCTACCTCGACGCGGGTGAGGACCCCACCGCCTGGCGCCCTGACGGCATCCTGGGCCGCCCGGCGGAGCTGCTCGACTGGCTGGGACTCGGGAACTGACGATGGAACTGGCGACCGCACTGCTGATCTTCTTCGCGCTGGCGATCGCGCTGGCGGCCGGCTGGTGGCTCGGCCGGCGCGCCTCGGAGCGGGCGCTGGCCGCCGAGCGCGCGGTCGCGCTCGACCGGGCCATGGAGCAGCTGGACCGGCGTTTCGACGACCTCGCGGGCCGGCAGCTGCGCGAGAACATCGAGAACTTCCTGCGCCTGGCCAAGGAGAACCTCGGCCAGCACCAGCAGGCCGCCCAGAGCACCCTCAAGGAGCGCGAACAGGCGATCGAGTCGCTGGTGAAGCCGATTCAGGAGTCGCTCGCGCGCACCTCGGAGGCGCTGCGCGAGATCGAAGCCGAGCGGCAGCGCGACTTCGGCAGCCTGCGCCAGCACCTGACCGACATGCGCGAGACTCACCATGCGCTGCAGCGCGAGACGCGCAACCTGGTGCAGGCGCTCAGCAAACCACAGGTGCGCGGCCAGTGGGGCGAGATCGCGCTGCGCCGGCTGGTGGAACTGGCCGGGATGACCGCGCATTGCGATTTCGAGGAGCAGGTGCACGTCGCGGGCGAGGACGGCGCGCTGCGCCCGGACATGGTGATCCACCTGCCCGAGGGCCGCGACGTGGTGGTGGACGTCAAGACACCGCTCGACGCCTACCTGCTCGCAATCGAGGCCGGCAGCGACGAGGCGCGCACCGCGGCGCTGCGCCGCCACGCCCAGCACGTCTCGGAGCGCGTGCGGCTGCTCTCCTCCAAGAATTACGCGGCACAGTTCGAGAACGCTCCGCAATTCGTGGTGCTGTTCCTGCCGGGCGACCAGTTCCTGTCGGCCGCGCTCGACCAGCAGCCCGACCTGCTCGATCGCGCGATGAGCGCGGACGTCATCCTGACCACGCCCTCCACGCTGCTGGCCCTGCTGAAGGCCGTCCACAGCGGCTGGCAAAGCGTGCGCCTCGCGGAGAACGCGGAGCGCATCCGCGGGCTCGCCGAGGATCTCTACGCGCGTCTCGGCACGTTCCGCGACCACCTCGGCCGGCTCGGGCGCTCACTGGAAGCGAGCGTCAGCGCCTACAACGCTTCGGTCGGCTCGCTGCAGCGCAACGTGCTGCCCGGCGCGCGCAAGTTCACCGAGCTCGGCGTGCGCGCCGACAAGCCGATCGAGGACCTGACCGAGATCGAGGTCGCCGTACGCACCCCCGACGGCGCCGCCCCCGAGCTTGCCCCACCCGAAGAACACTGAGATCCCGGATCCGGCGCCCGGCTCGCACGCCGGCCGGGTCATCCTGGTAACCGGCGCCGGCGACGGCATCGGCCAGGCGCTGTGCCTCGCGCTTGCGCGTCAGGGCGCGACCGTCGCGCTGCTCGGCCGCACGCAGCGCAAGCTCGAGCGCACCTATGATCGCATCGTGGCAGACGGCGGGCCGACGCCGGCGCTGCTGCCGTTCAATCTCGAGACGGCCGCGGCGCCGGAATACGACGCACTGCACGAGGCCCTGGAGCGGGAGTTCGGCCGTCTCGACGGGCTCGCGCACGTGGCCGGCATCCTGGGCGTGCTGTCGCCGGTGGAGCACTACGACGTGCCGACCTGGTGCAAGGTGCTGCACGTCAACCTGACCGCACCGTTCATCCTGACCCGCACTTTGCTGCCGCTGCTGAAGAATTCCGCGGACGCATCCATCGTGTTCGCGTCCAGCAACCTGGCGCATGAGGGCCGTGCCTACTGGGGTGCGTACTGCGCCTCGAAGTGGGGGGCCGAGGGACTGATGCAGGTGCTGGCACAGGAATCCGGGCATTCGCGGCTGCGCGTCAACAGCGTCAATCCGGGACGCGTGCGCACCGCGATGCGACGCCAGGCGTATCCGGCGGAAGATTCCGCGCAGCTGCCCGAACCCGCGAGCGTCGTCGGCCCCTTCGTCTACCTGCTGGGACCCGCGAGCCAGGGCATCAACGGGCAGTCCTTCGACTGCCAGTCCTGACCCGCCCCGCCTTGCGACGGCCGGCGCCGCCCTGCGTGAACGCGATTCCCGCGGCTTCGTGCAGGGCCCGCAACTCTCCTTCGGTCAGCGGCCTGCTGCGGCCGCGCGCCAGCGCCCGGTCCATCGTTATCGGTCCGAATCGCGTGCGCAGCACGCGGTTCGCCTCGAATCCGCAGCGTTCGAACAGCGCTTTCAGGTCGCGCGGCCGCAGTCCGATGCAGGACAACTGGACCCAGCGATTGCTGCCCTCGCCGCCCGCAATGGCTGCTTCGGTCAGGCGGCCGGCGGACTCGTCGTCATCAGCAGCTGCCGCCATCAGGCGTGACACCGCAGCCTGGTCGAAATCGCCGCGCACGCGCACGCCGTACTCGCAGGAAATCTCGTGGCCGCGGCGCGCGAGCGCGGCCGCCAGCGCGCCGTCGGTTACGAACAGCTCGAGTCCCCCATCGACGGCCGCGAGCGGGCTGACCGGAATCCAGCGCCGCCCCGCGGATCCGGGCAGTTTCTCCAGCGAGCTCGGCGCCGCAGCGCCGGCGCTGGCGCGGACGCCCTCCTGCGCCGGCCGGTGATAGGCGAGGCCCGTGTGCGATTCGTCGGCGCGCTGCGCGAGCCTTAGCCTGCGGCCGTCGAGCCGTACGTCGTCGCGCTCGTCCACCGGCTGGCCCGGGGCCGCCGGCTTGCCGTTGACGGTGATGCGACCGGCCGCGATCCAGGCCTCGACTTGCCGGCGCGAGCCGACACCGCGCGCCGCGAGCACCTTCTGGATGCGTTCACGCATGGGACAGGCGGCCGCGGCCGCGCCGCGTCAGTTGGCCGCGTCGGCGTCGTTCGCCGCCGGCAACCCGGCCGCCACGGCCTGCACCGTGGGCGCGCCGGTGAACTCGAGCTGGATGCCGACGTCGTCCATGTCCTTGAGCGCCGCCAGGGTCGGCAGCTCATCGAGGCTCTTGAGCCCGAAGTAGTCGAGGAATTCGCGGGTCGTGCCGAGCAGTTCGGGGTGCCCCGGGACTTCGCGATGGCCGACCACGCGGATCCAGCCGCGCTCGGTCAAGGTGCGCACGATGTTCGGGTTGACGGTGACGCCGCGCACGTCCTCGATCTCGCCGCGCGTGATCGGCTGGCGGTAGGCGATCAGCGCCAGGGTTTCCAGCAGGGCGCGGGAATACCGCCCCGGCCGCTCCTGCCACAGCCGCGACAGGCGCGAGGCGAAAGCGTTCCTGACCTGCAGCCGCCATCCGCTCGCCACCTCGACGAGTTCGACGGCGCGGCCCTCGCAGTCCTGCGCGAGTTCCACGAGCGCCTTGCGCACGTCGGCCGCCTCCGGCCGTTCGTACTCCTCGAACATCTCGCGCAGCTGGTCGATGCTGAGCGGCTGGCCGTAGGCCAGCAGGGCCGCCTCGACGATGTGCTTCAGTTGTCCGGTTTCCATGGGCGTCCCGTCAGGCAGTGGTGATTTCGACGTCCTCGATCTCCGGCGCGTCCGGGTTTCGCACGGCGCGCCGCACGTACAGCGGCTGGTACGGCTCGGCCTGCACGATGTCGATCAGCCCTTCGCGCAGCAGCTCGAGCAGCGACGCGAACGTGACGGTCACGCCCATGCGGCCCTCTTCCGGGCGGAACAGGCGCACGAACTCCACCAGTCCCGCCCCCTCGAGCTGCGCGAGCACGTCCGACATGCGCTGGCGCACGGAGAGCGTCTCGCGCCGGACGTGCAGGTGCGCGAACATGGTCGCGCGCTGGACCACGTCCTTGAAGGCAATCAGCATCTCCTGCAGCGCGACCTCGGGCAGCATGCGCACCACCTGGCGATGCGTGAGCTCCGCATGCGCCTGGTGCACGTCGCGATCGAGGCGCGTCAGCCGGTCGATGTCCTCGGCCGCGGCCTTGAAGCGCTCGTACTCCTGCAGGCGCCGCACCAGTTCCGCGCGCGGGTCCTCTTCCTCCTGGCCGCCCTCGCCGCTGCGCGGCAGCAGCATGCGCGACTTGATCTCGGCCAGCATCGCGGCCATGAGCAGGTACTCGCCGGCGAGCTCCAGGTCGACCTCCTGCATCAGGTGGATGTACTCCATGTACTGGCGGGTGATGTCCGCGATCGGGATGTCGAGCACGTCCAGGTTCTGGCGGCGGATCAGGTACAGCAGCAGGTCCAGCGGGCCCTCGAACGCCTCGAGGAAGACCTCGAGCGCCTGCGGCGGGATGTAGAGGTCGCGCGGGATCACCGTGACCGGCTCGCCGTCGACGATGGCGAACGGCATTTCCGCCTGCTGCGGCGGCGCCAGCGCGGGATCCCCGGCGCCCTCGACCGTTGCGCTGTCAGTCACTTCGCCCATCAATAGTCGAGTCCCACCGCCGCGCGGACGTCCTGCATTGTCTCACGCGCCGCTGCGCGCGCACGCTTGCAGCCCGCATCCAGGATTTCGGCGACGCGGCCGGGATCGGCCTCGTACGCCCTGGCCCGCTCGCGGATCGGGGCCAGTTCCGCCAGCACCGAGTCGATCAGCGGCTTCTTGCACTCGAGGCAGCCGATGCCGGCGGAGCGGCATCCCTTCTGCACCCAGGCCTGCGTATCCTGGCTCGAGTAGATCTTGTGCAGGTCCCATACCGGGCACTTCTCCGGATCGCCCGGGTCGCTGCGCCGCACCCGCGCCGGGTCCGTCTGCATCGCCTTCAGCTTGCGCTCGACGCTCGCCGGATCCTCGCGCAGGCGGATGGTGTTGTCGTAGGACTTCGACATCTTGCGGCCGTCCAGGCCCGGCACCTTGGGCGACCGCGTCAAGAGTGCTTCGGGTTCCGGCAGGATCGTGCGGCCGCCGCCGGCGAGATCGCCCAGCAGCCGCTCGCGATCCTCGGCCGACAGCCCGGATCCCGCTTCGACCAGCGCCCGCGCACGGGCCAGCGCCTCGGTGTTGCCGTGCTCCTGGTACTGGCGCCGCAGATCCGCGTATTGCGCGGCATCTGCCGCGCCCAGACGCTTGACCGCGCCCTCGACACGGGCGACCGAATCCGGCTCGCGGCCGCAGACCTTATTGAAGCGGCGCGCGATTTCGCGCGTGATCTCGACGTGCGCGACCTGGTCCTCGCCCACCGGGACGTACTGCGGCCGGTACATGAGGATGTCGGCGCTCTGCAGCAGCGGGTAGCCGAGGAAGCCGTAGGTGCTCAAGTCCTTGTCCTTGAGCTGCTCCATCTGGTCCTTGTAGGTGGGCACGCGCTCGAGCCAGGACACCGGCGTGACCATGGACAGGATCAGGTGCAGTTCGGCGTGCTCCGGGACGCGCGACTGCACGAAGATCGTGCAAGCGGCGGGATCGAGGCCCGCGCCCAGCCAGTCGATGACCACCTCGCGACAGTTGGCCTTGAAGGCCGCCGTGTCCTCGTAGCCGGTGGTGAGCGCGTGCCAGTCGGCCACGAAGAAGAAGCACTCGTGACGGGCCTGCAGGTCGAGCCAGTTCACCAGCGCGCCGTGGTAGTTGCCGAGGTGGAGTTGCCCCGTCGGCCGCATGCCGGAGACGACGCGACGCTTGTGGACTGGCTGTGTCGACACGCCGGCGCTCCTAGGAATCCAGCCCGAAAATGGCGGTCAGCAGTCCGCGAAGATAACCGATCGGCGGGCCGATGAGCGCCGCCAGCAGCCCCGGGATCGCCACCATCGCGAGCACGATGAAGAGGCCGAATGGCCGGATGGCCTCGAGCAGCTGCACGATCGGTCCGCGCGGCAGCAGGTTCGACAGGAGCTGCCCGCCATCGAGGGGCGGGATCGGCAGCAGGTTGAAGATCGCCAGCAGCAGGTTGATCGTGATGCCCACCGAGGCCATCGATCCGATCCACGCGCCGGCCACGCCGAGTTCCAGGCGCTGGCTCAGCATCATCAGGAAGGCCCAGCCGACCGCCATCGCAATATTGGCCCCGGGCCCCGCGGCGGACACCCAGACCATGTTGCCCCTCGGATCACGCAGGTTGCGCGGATCGACCGGGACCGGCTTGGCCCAGCCGAACAGGAACCCGCCGAGCCAGAGCAACAGGGCCGGCACCAGCACGGTGCCCACGGGATCGATGTGACGGATCGGATTCAGGCTGAGGCGGCCCTGCGCCTCGGCGGTACGGTCGCCAAACATGCGCGCGACCCAGCCATGCGCCACCTCGTGAAGCGTGATCGCGAACAGGATCGGAATGGCGGCAATCGAGACGATCGTCAGGAATGCCGCTACGTCCATGGATCCTCCCATCGGGCGGCAATTATACGGCGCGACCCGCGACGCTGCCGGTCATTGGAACGGCCTCGGGTCACCCTTGCCGGCGCGCAGCAGCACCGGCGCGTCGCCCGACAGGTCCACGATCGTGCTCGGCTCGAGGCCGCAATTGCCGGCATCGAGGATCAGGTCCACTGCGTGGCCGATGCGCTTTTCGATCTCGCGGCCGTCGGTCAGCGGCACGTCGTCGCCCGGCAGCTGCAGGGTCGTGCTCATGAGCGGCTCCGCCAGTTCTGCCAGAAGCGCACGCACCATCGGATGGTCCGGCAGCCGGATGCCGACCGTGCGTCGGCGCGGTTCGAGCAGCCTGCGCGGCACCTCGCGGGTTGCGCGCAACACGAACGTGTACGGCCCCGGCGTGAATGCCTTCAGCAGGCGGTACTGCCAGTTCTCCACGCGCGCGAAGAAGGAGATCTCCGAGAGGTCGCGGCAGATGACCGTGAAGAAGTGTCGCTTGCCAGTCTGCCGGAGGCGCTGGATGCGCTCCATCGCCTCCTTGGCGCCGATCGCGCATCCAAGCGCGTAGCACGAGTCGGTCGGATAGGCGATCACGCCGCCGTCGCGCAGGCATTCGGCCGCCAGGCGCAGGTGCCGCACCTGGGGCGTGATCGGATGCAATTCCAGCCGCTCGGCCATGGCCCATTATGGCCCGGGGGCGGAAATGCGCCCTTTCGGCTATGATTGCCGCCCTCTTTCGACGGTCCCGCGCATGCAGCTGCTGTTCGATTTCCTGCCGGTCATCGCGTTCTTCGTCGCCTACAAGCTGGCCGATATCTACGTCGCGACGCTCGTGATCATCGTCGCGACGGTCGCCCAGGTCTCGATCCACTGGCTGCGCACCCGCCGCGTAAACCCGATGCACCTGGTCTCTGCAGGTCTGGTGCTCGTGTTCGGCGGCCTGACGCTCGCGATCCGCGACGCCGCCTTCATCATGTGGAAGCCGACCATCGTGAACTGGCTGTTTGCCGCGGCATTCTTCGCGAGCCAGTGGCGCTGGTTCGGCGGCCAGCCGCTGGTTCAGCGGCTGATGAGCTCGACCGACGCTCAACTGGGCCTGTCCCCGGCGCGCTGGCGGCGTCTCAACGCGATGTGGGTCGCGTTCTTCCTCGTCATGGGCGCGGTGAACGTCGTGGTGTTCCGTAACTTCGACGAGGCGACCTGGGTCAACTTCAAGCTGTTCGGCATGCTGGGCCTGACGCTGGCCTTCATCGTCGTGCAGGGATTCTGGATCGCCGCGCAGGCCCGCCAGGATGGACCGGCCGCGGGTTGAGCGCATCCGCGCCATGCTCGAGGCGGCGTTCGCCCCGGCGGTCGTCGCGGTGGACGACGACAGTGCGCGCCACGCCGGCCACGCGGGCGCACGGGACGGAGCCGGGCACTTTCGTGTCCGGATCGAGTCACAGGCATTCAGCGGGCGCGGCCGGCTGCAGCGGCACCGCATGGTTTACGAGGCCTTGGCGGCGATGCTGCCGGGCGAGATCCACGCACTGAACATCGACGCAAAATCACCTGACGACCAACCATCGAGGAACTCATGAGACACATGCAGGCATTCGCGATCACCCTGGCGGGCATGCTGCTCGCCGTCGGCTGCACCAAGGCCGAGACTCCCCCGGCGGACGCCGCGGCCAAGCCGGTCGCGATCGTCGACGGCAAGCCGATCTCGAACGAGGTGTGGCAGCTCTACGTGAAGACCCGCCACCAGGGCAAGACCGTGGACCAGCTGTCGCCCGAGGAAAGCAGCGCGGCCCTGGAAGAGCTGATCGGCATGTATGTCGGTGCCGCGGAGGCCGAAAAGCAGAAGCTCGCCGAAGGCGAGCCGGGCGCGCGACTCGAGCTGGTGCGCAACAGCGCGCTCGCCGAGATGCTGTTCCGCAAGGTCTCCGAGGGCAAGGAACCCACCGAGGAGGAGCTGAAGGCAGAGTACGACGCGCGCGTCGCCGAGATGCCGAAGACCGAATACCACGCACGGCACATCCTTGTGGCGGACGAGGCCAAGGCCAAGGACCTGATCGCCCAGATCGACAAGGGCGCGAGCTTCGAGAAGCTGGCCAAGGAGAATTCCTCGGACGGCTCTGCGAGCGAAGGCGGAGATCTTGGCTGGTTCGGCCCCGGCCAGATGGTCAAGCCTTTCTCGGACGCGGTTCAGCAGCTGGAGGTCGGCAAGTACACGGCTACGCCAGTCAAGTCCGAGTTCGGCTGGCACGTGATCAAGCTGGAAGAGACTCGTCCGACCACGCCGCCGCCGTACGACGCGGTGAAGGCGCAGATCGGGCCGCTGGTCAAGCAGAAGCAGTTCGAGGCGCACCTCAAGGAGCTGGTCACCAAGGCCAAGGTCGAGCGGACGCTCTGACCGCGTTCACTCCGCGGGACGGAAGTACCGCGAATAGGTCCGGTTCATCGGGTTGATGGGCGGCGCCTGCACCCAGGGCTGCACCAGGCGGCGGTTGACGTAGAAATAGACCGGCAGCAGCGGGTAGTCCTGCAGCATCAGGGCTTCCGCCTGCTGCAGCGTCTCGCGCCGGCGCGCGGGATCGGTCTCGTGCGCAGCGGACTCCAGCAGTCGCGCATAGCGCGCATCCAGCCAACGCCCGAAATTCTGCGGACTGCCTTCCAGCATCGTGTCGAGGAAGGTCGAGGCGTCGTTATAGTCCGCGGTCCAGCCCACGCGGACGACGTCCCACTGCGCCGGGTCTGCGCGCGCAGCCAGGTACGCCTTGAATTCCATCTGCACCAGTTCGGTCTCGACACCCAGCGATTCCTTCCACATGGCCGCGATCGCCACGCAGACTCGCTGGACCAGTTCGTTCTCGTTGTAGAGCATCCGCAGCCGTAGCGGCCGCTGCGGCGTGAAACCGGCCGCAGCATAGAGCGATTTCGCACGCGCCAGGCGCTCCTCGCGTGGCGCGGCGCTCCATTGATAGCGCGCCGCCGCGTAGTTCCACACACCGTCCGGCACCAGCGAATAGGCGGGCACCTGCCCAGCGCGCGCGACGGCCGACGTGATTGCCTCGCGGTCCAGCGCCAGCGAAAGCGCCTCGCGCAAGGCCGGCTGGCCGCGCAGCGGGCCCCGATCGGTATTGAAGGTGAAATAAAAGGTTGCAAGCCACGCGCGGTGCTGGAGACCGGAAGCGGGGTCGCGTGCGAGTTCCTCGAAGCGCTGTTCGGGAACGCTATTGGTCACGTCCAGTTCGCCCGCCCGAAAGCGCGCGAACTCGGCATTCTCGTCGGGCACGAACTCGTACCGGATCTCGTCGTAGGCGACGACAGCTCTGTTCCAGTAGTGCTCGTTGCGCACCAGGCGCAGGCTCGCGCCGGGCACGAGCGCGGCCAGGCGGTACGGGCCATTGGTCACGGCGGATTCCGGGCGGGAAATACCGCCCTCGCCCGCAATTGTCGAGGCATGAACGGGCGAACCCACGGTGTTGGTCAGGATGTCGGGAAAATACGGGACGGGTCGTGACAGCCGGATCTCGAGGCTGTGATCGTCAGGCGCACGCACACCAAGGCGATCAGGCGTCAGATCCCCGCGCAGGATCTCAGGCGCGTGCTCGATGGCGCGCAGCAGGTCCGCGGCGCCCGACGCGGTCGCCGGGTCCAGCGCCCGGCGAAACGCAGCGACGAATTCGCCGCCGACAACCGGATCGCCATTGGACCAGCGCGCATCCTTCCTGAGCGAAAACGTGTAAGTCCTGCCATCCGCACTCACCGTCCATGATTCGGCGACGGCAGGCACGGCCTCGCCCTGCGGGTCACTCGCGACCAGGCCCTCGTACAGGTCCCGCAATACATCGTAGGAGAAGGCGTCCTCCGCGCGCTGCGGATCCAGCGACCCGGGCTGGCCGCCCAGGCCGCGCCGCAGGACGCGAGGTTCCGCGGCAACTCCAGGCGCTTGCGATGGGTCGCGGTCGGCACAAGACCCGAGCACCGCTGCGAACGCGATGAGCGTGAGCAACGCAAGTCTCGAGCGCCTCGACGCCGCGGAGATTTGCTGCGAATGCATCAGTTAATCGCCCACAACCCATGACGGGGGTTGGGGCAAGCTTACGACAGGTCAGCTGTCGCGATTAGCATGTGACTAGTTTGTTGGGCACAACCCTGGTCGCGCACTGAGGCGACGCGCGCCAAACACGTTCTTGGATTGGCTTGCTCCGAGTGCGTACGGAGCAGCGGTTGGCTGGTTACGAATTCGAAACTAGTCGGGTGACCCAGTTCCGAGGGAACCATTCGGGCTGCCCGTTCCCAGCGATCCATCCGGAGTTCCAGTACCAAGGGACCCGTCCGGGCTACCCGTACCCAACGAGCCATCGGGACTGCCAGTGCCGAGCGAACCGTCTGGACTCCCGGTACCAAGAGACCCGTCTGGGCTACCTGTGCCCAGCGAGCCGTCGGGGCTTCCCGTCCCCAACGAGCCATCAGGACTGCCGGTGCCGAGTGAACCGTCTGGGCTTCCCGTGCCCAGCGAGCCGTCGGGACTTCCCGTCCCCAACGAGCCATCAGGACTGCCGGTGCCGAGTGAACCGTCTGGGCTTCCCGTACCCAGCGAGCCGTCGGGACTTCCCGTCCCCAACGAGCCGTCGGGACTGCCGGTGCCGAGCGAACCGTCTGGGCTACCCGTGCCCAACGATCCATCGGGACTGCCAGTGCCGAGCGAACCGTCTGGGCTACCCGTGCCCAACGATCCATCGGGACTGCCAGTGCCGAGCGAACCGTCTGGGCTACCCGTGCCAAGAGACCCGTCGATGCGCCCGCCTCGCGCGCGTACAGCAGTGTCGACCACCGCCGCCACGCAGCTTCCGAGGATCGTGCCCCGAGGACTTGGTTGTATGCCACGCACTGCGACTAAGGAATTTCTCAATCCGCCTGATTGACGGACGACCATTGATGTCGTCGTGTAATCGACGACTACGGTTCCGAGCGTCACTCGGCCACGGGCCTGGTCAGCGACCGCGACCCTAGATCTCAAATACACCTCGCTCACGCCGGGCACATATCTGGTTGCCAAGGCACGAACTTCAAACGTGCGGTTACGAGATCCTCTGCGCGACCAATCAATGACCGCGGCGTAATCACCAACTTGGAACGACTCGCCCGCTGTGGACTGAACGCTATATCCAAGTACATCCACTACCCCGGTCGAACTGACGGAGTCGACCCGACCTACTGCTACAAGTCGCGCGCCAAATGAAGCCAGCGCCACATCAACTTCGCTTGGCGCACTGACAAATGACCTAACTTCGATACAACTTTCTTGGCCATGCGCGCTTGTGAACGCGAGCAGAATGAGCGTCGCGCCAATGCCAGCAACCCAATGCGAATGGCTTGCTTCAGGTAGTTGGTTTTTCACGATCGCAAATCCCCTATCTTGGTTCCTGACTCTCTTCTTCATCCAAGAGCGTCGCGAGCATTTCCTGAAATTTCTTGTCGTCGGCTAAGTCGTCTTTGTAGAGATACAGTCCAACCCCAACACTCAAAGTCTTGTCGACGCCCGGTCGAGGCCGGCGAAACAGCACAAACTGAGTTTCGAGATCTTCGATTACCTCCTGTAATCGATCACGAACCATGTCATTGAACGGCACCCAATCTTCTTCACGAATGCCGTAATCGGGGAACACCCATCGCTCGAATCGCCGTTTGCCTGCATCCTGCTCCCCAAGGTTGTGATCAATCGTTTCGACGTAGCGCCGGACTCCTCTAGCAAAGACTTCAATCAACTCTGGTGCCATCTGCTCTGGAATGAACGTGCGCTTCAGCACCCGTATCATTCCGCTCTCTTCCGCAATCGTTGCCGCTCCAACGCGCATCAACTCTTCAAGCATCAACTGCGGCTGAATGTCGGACGCGTACTTGGCAACCAGATCCTCAAACGATGGCCCGCCACCCGCCTCCCGCGTAAACCCAAGATCGCGTGGGAACCCGTATGGCCCCATGTACTCGGGATCGTTGTGCCAACCCTGCAAGACGTTTGCTATGCGACTTGCGTTACTCTCAAGAGCTCGTCGAAGACGGTCTTCTTCGCCGAGGACTCGATCAAAGTCTCTGCGCGCAATGCCGGTCGTAATGGAAAGCCGTGAGATCGACATTGGGCGACCAGGAACTGCGAAGTCAGTAGCTGCAACTCTTGCGTATGCGCCTTTGAGAACCTCCGAAATCTCGTTAATGGAAATTCCGTTTCGCAAAAGAATTCGAACCAGCGGGACAAGCAAGAACCTGAATGCAGCGAGAAGCCTTAAATTAACCGTGTAACCCGCTGACATAACTTAATGTAGCCTTTGACTTATATGGAGTAAACATAACTTTTGGCGGGCGGATCAAGCGCATGACCCGGCTGCCGTGAACCGCCGCTGTTAGGAACCGCGAAACTATGCCGAACGCACTTACATTATTTTTATAATCAATGGCTTAGTGCGTATTTTTCGTGTCAATAGTCCGTCTGTGCGTTTGGTGCGTCGCCCAAAGTCTCAAACCGCTGAACTAGGCCCTCGCTGCCGCCTTGCGCATTCGCCAAGGTGAATGAAATAGGCCCCAACGCCCAGCTCGATGTACCGGCCACAGGCGCTTTCTCGCTTGGCATTTCTTTCAAGCCACTCATCCATGGAATCAACAAACGCCTGGCCTCGAGTTCGGATTAGCTGATCAAAGACTGGCTCCAGTTCAAGTGCGACCGCCACGGTGCAGGCCCTTTCGAAACGAGGCTTCTCAACACCAGAGACGCTGAGCACATTGCGGTGCAGGACGCGCAAATAGCCTTCGAGTTGCTTCAGTAGGCCATCGGTCGCGAGCCGACCACCCTCATCCACACGGGTGAGCAAGAAAGTCGGTGTCTTTGATACGACGCACTGATCTTCATCCAGCGTTACGGCCCCAAACTCAAGCAGCGCCGCGAGTATGTCGGGCCAAGGATGTCTACAGCCACTTGTTGCACACAATGTTTGAAATGAAGCTATGGCGTCAGATTGTTTGAGTCGCTTCGGTTCGCCGTGTTCGTCAACCGATCTAGGATCGCGGCGCCACGCGCACATTACTTCCATGCAGTCCCGTAACAACGATCCAAGCTCAGTAAACTTTGCGCGTGATTTGGTCTCGGCCGCATTCGACATCGCTTCCGATATTGCGTGATCGATCATCGTTGTGCTCGCGCCTGCGGCACCCAACAGGTCTACAAAAAGAGAGACGATGTCGTTCAGCAATTCCTGGCCATGTCGTAACTCTCTAGTATCAATTGCAGTATTTTCGTTCATGATTCTCTAGTCCGTTTCGCATTCAGCGGCAACAGTGTTGGCCCCACGGTGCCAACGCAATGTTCTGAAACCTGAGACAACCTGACTGTCCAGGCGAAATGCTAAGGGTGGCACTGGTTTCGAAGTGCTATATAGGATGGAACGGACATGACTGCCTCAACATCCCAGCAATCAGTGATTCGGGCTCCGCGAACTCATAGCGCCATTGGCGAAGCCTGCATCCGCCTCCTCCGCCCCCTTGCGCGGATCATGCTCCGTCACGGCCTGTCGACCTATGATTTCGCGCGTGTCGCCAATATTGCCTTTGTTCAGGCGGCGCGGGATATCCTGGGCGAGCAGGGTAAACCGCTGAGTTTCTCGCGCATTTCCACAATTACTGGGCTGCACCGGCACGTCGTCAGCGATATTGTTAACTCGGACGACGGGAAGCCGGCCGACATCACGGCCGAAAAGGACTACCAGCGCAATCGCCTGGCTCGAGTACTGGCCGGCTGGTTCGAGAGTCCGGAATACACCGATAGTGAAGGCCGACCGCGCGTGCTGCCGGTCGAGGGTCCCGAGCCTTCGTTCGAATCACTGGTGCGCGCCCATAGCGGCGACATCTATCCGACCATCATCCTCGACGAACTGTTGCACGTGGGAGCGGTGCGCCGGCTCAAGGATGGATCGTTGCGCGCGGTCTCCCGGCGCTACACCCTGGGTGGCGCCGAACCGGCTGCCATCGAGCACCTGGGCAGCACGGCGCGAGACGCACTCTGCACGCTGGAGCACAACATGTCCGCGCCGGTCGAAGCACGGCTGTTCGAGGACACGGTCATCTCCGCCAGGCTCGACCGCGCCTCGATGCCGCTGTTCCGGCTGTTGTTGCGCCAGCGGGGCGCCGCATTCCTCGAGGACATTGAGGGCTGGGTCTCGGAACATGAGAAACCGGATTCCCAGGACGCGGTGCGGGCGGGCGTCATCGTGCAGATGATCCTGGACGACCGGTCCGAGGAATCCGGCGCGCCGCCGGGCCCGCGACGCGGCTGATCAGCGCTTGCCGCCGATCATCCTGAGAAACTCGTCTTCCTCCAGGACCTTCACGCCGAGCTCGGTTGCCTTCCGCAACTTTGAGCCGGGCTCCGCTCCCACGACGACGTAGTCCGTCTTCTTCGACACGCTGCCTGACACCTTGCCGCCGAGTTCGCGGATGCGGTCGCCGGCGTCGTCGCGCGACATGCTCGTGAGCGCACCGGTCAGCACGAATGTCTTGCCGCCAAGCGCGTCGCTGCGCGCCGCCGCGCGGCGCACCTCTGGCCAGCGCAGGCCAAGGCGAACCAGGCTGTCGATCACCTTGGCATTGCGCTTCTCGGCCAGGAACGCATGCACATGGCCGGCCGTGATCGGGCCGATGTCGGGCACTTGCTCGATCTCGGCCGCCGTGGCCGCGCGCAGCGCATCCAGCGTGCGAAAGTGCCTGGCCAGCGCCTCGGCCGTGGACTCGCCGACATCGCGGATGCCGAGCGCGAACAGGAATCGGGCGAGCGTCGTCTCCTTGCTGCGGGCCAGCGCCTCGATGACGTTTGCAGCGGACTTCTCTCCCATGCGCTCGAGTCCAGCCAGGTGCTTGAGCGTCAAGCGGTACAGGTCCGCGGCATCCTTGACCAGCCCCGCATCGACCAGCTGGTCGATCAGCTTGGTGCCGAGTCCCTCGATATCGAGGGCACGACGCGAAGCGAAGTGGCGCAGGGATTCCTTGAGCTGGGCGGAGCAGACCAGCGCGCCGGTGCAGCGGGCGACGGCCTCGCCTTCCTCGCGTTCGACGGACGACCCGCAGACTGGGCAGGTGGACGGCAGGCGGACGACCGATGTCCTCGCGGGGCGCTTGTCGAGCACCACGCGCACGACCTCGGGGATCACGTCGCCGGCGCGCCGCAGGATCACCATGTCCCCGACGCGAACATCCTTGCGCTGCAACTCGTCGATGTTGTGCAGCGTGGCATTGCTGACGGTGGCGCCGCCGACGAATACTGGCTCGAGCCGCGCCACCGGAGTCAACGCGCCGGTGCGCCCGACCTGCCATTCGATCGCCTTGACGCGCGTCATCTCCTCCTCGGCCGGGAACTTGTGGGCAACCGCCCAGCGCGGCGCGCGCGCGACGAAGCCGAGTTCGCGTTGCTGCGCGATGGAATCCACTTTGTAGACCACTCCGTCGATCTGGTACGGGAGTTTGCTGCGGCGGCGTCCCATCTGTTCGAAATAGCCGAGCATTCCCTGAACGCCCTTGACCACGCGCAACTCCGGCGTGGTGCGCAGTCCCCAGTCGCGCAGCGCCTCCAGGATCCTGCTGTGGCGATCCGGCAGCGCGCGGCCCTCCGCGATTCCGGCACCGTAGAAGTACATCTCGAGCGGGCGCGACGCAGCCAGGCGCGGGTCGAGCTGGCGCAGGCTGCCCGCCGCGGCGTTGCGGGGATTCACGAACACCTTCTCGCCTTTCTCGGCCGCGCGCTGGTTCATCTCGCGGAAGCCCGCCAGCGACAGGAATACCTCGCCGCGCGCCTCGAGCAGCCTGGGCCAGCCGCGCCCCGTCAACCGCAGTGGAACGCTCTGGATGGTGCGGATGTTGTGCGTGACATCTTCACCCACCGTGCCGTCGCCGCGGGTCGCGCCGAGTTCGAGCGTGCCGTCGCGATAGGTCAGGCTGACGGCCAGCCCGTCGAGCTTCGGCTCGCAGGCATATTCGATCTCGCCGTCAGTCTCGAGGCGTTCGCGCACGCGCCGGTCGAAGGCCTCGACCTCCTCGCGCGAGAACGCATTGTCGAGCGAAAGCATCGGCGTCCGGTGACGCACCTCGGCGAAGCCGGTGACCGGGGCGCCGCCGACGCGCTGGGTGGGGGACTCCGGCGTGACGAGCTCAGGGTGCTCGCGCTCGAGCGCGCGCAGCTCCACCAGCATGCGGTCGAACTCGGCGTCCGGGATCTCCGGGTCGTCGAGCACGTGATAGCGGTAATTGTGGTGCTCGATCCGCGACCGCAGCCGTTCCACGCGCTGCCTGACGCTGGCGGGTGCCGCTTTCATCAGTAGCGCGGCAGGCGCTTGTGGCGGTGTTCGAAATGCACGAGTTCCTCACGCAGGTTGAGGATGCGCTGAGCCGTCAGGGTGCTGCCCTGCTCGTCCTGCAGTTGCCCGCCGAGGCGCTCCGCGAGGTGCCGTCCGGTCGCGAGGATCAGGTCGAATGTCGCGGGCGCCTCCAGCGGGCCCGGCACGATGCCGAACAGCGAAACGCCCGGGAACGTCTGCTGGTCCATCCGTTCGAGGTCGAAGGACCCCGGCTCCATCATGCTGGCGACATAGAAGAGAGTCTTGCCGTCCTCGCGCTCGCGATGGAACACGGAAAAACGCCCGTAGCGCAGGCCCTCGACTTCGAGCGCCTCGCGCAGTTGCTGGCCGCGCCACCGCTCGACCGGCGCGACCAGGCGCAAGGCCACGATGCGCTGCCGCGACGCCTCCTCCGCATGCTGCGCCGCCGGGTCCACCGGCCCGGAAGGCTCCGGTTCCTCCGCCCCGGGTGGCGCGATTTCCGGGCGTTCCAGCGGTTGCGTGCGTATCCAGGGGGCGCGCTGGTGGTCGTCCTGCTCTTCGTCCGCATACGCCTCGCCCACGTCCAGGATTTCGTCCTCGGCGAGCGGCTCCGGCGGCGCGACGCTCACGTCCGGTTCCGGCATGCGGCGACGGTCCTTGCTGACATACGCGGAGACGTCCACTTCCATGTCTTCCGGAATCTCGACTATCGGCGGGCGTCGCGGCACGCGAACCCGCTCGATCGTCGGGGCGTAACTCGTGACGGGTTCGTCGGCCGCGAGCCCGTCCGCGCCCGCATCCATGACCGGGAGATCGTCGACCGTGGGCTCGCTGCGCTCGCGCGGCCAGTGCTCGGCCGGCGCAGCCTCTGCCTTCGACTTCCGCGTTTCCCACCACCACAAGCCCAGGATCAGGGCGACTCCGGCAGCCAGCAGTATCCAGCGCAGTTCCGGCACCGCTCCGCCCCCGGCTCAGCCGACCGCCGCCATCCTGACGGCTTCGTCGACGTCCACGGCGACCAGGCGCGATACGCCGGGTTCGCCCATGGTCACTCCGATCAGGTGATTGGCCAGTTCCATCGTGCTCTTGTTGTGGGTGATGAAGATGAACTGCACGCGTTCCGACATGTCGCGCACGATGTCGCAGAAGCGGCTGACGTTGTTGTCGTCCAGTGGCGCGTCCACCTCGTCGAGCAGGCAGAACGGCGCTGGGTTTAGCTCGAAGATCGAGAACACGAGCGCGACCGCCGTGAGCGCCTTCTCGCCGCCGGAGAGCTGGTGGATCGTGCTGTTGCGCTTGCCGGGCGGCCGCGCCATGACCGCGACGCCGGCGGTCAGCAGGTCGTCGCCGACCAGCTCGAGGTACGCGGATCCGCCGCCGAACAGGCGTGGGAACTTCTCCTTGAGACCGGCGTTGATCCGGTCGAAGGTCTCCTGGAAGCGCGCGCGCGTCTCGCGGTCGATCTTGCGGATCGCCTGGTCCAGCGTGTTGAGCGCGTCCGAGAGGTCGGCAAACTGCCGGTCCAGGTATTCCTTGCGCTCCGACTGCTCCTTGAGCTCCTCGATGGAGGCAAGATTGACCGCGCCCAGCCGTTCGATCTTCTCGCCGATCTCGGCAAGCAGCTGGTCCCAGGCCGCAACCGAAGCGTCCTCGGGCAGCGCCGTCGTCAGCTGCTCGAGGTCGAAATGCGTCGCCGCAAACTGCTCGAGCAGGGATTCGCGCCGCACGCGGGCTTCCTGCATGCCGAGGCTCACCTCGGCGAGCGCTGACCGGGCCGACTCCACCAGGCCTTCCGCCTTCTGCCGGCCGATTTCGAGCTCCCGCACCTGCGCATCGGCCTCCTCGACCGCACGGCGGGCGCCCGCCAGCTCGCCTTCCACCGCCAGGCGCTGCTCCAGGTACCTCTGCAGCTCGCGCTCGAGCTCCCCGAACGGGGCCTCGCCGCCGGCCAGCTGCTGCTCGAGCTCCGCCTTGCGCGCCTGCTGCTGGCGCGATTGCTCGCTGACGCGATCGAGGCTGGTGCGCAACGTGGCGAGCGTCGAACGCTGCGACTCGACGCGGATCGCGACCTGCTGCGCCGCCTCCTGCACGCCGCCGTGGCGCCCGCGCGCCTCGGCAAGTCCGCGCCGCAGGGCCTCGCGCTCGCGTTCCAGCGCGGGCTGGCGCTCCGCGAGCGCCTTCAGGCGCGCCTGCGCCTGGTCCAGCCGCAGGCGGGACTCTCGGATTTCCTGCTCGTCGCGCCCGATCTCGGCGGTCGCCTGCGCGAGTTCCGCCGCGATGCGCGCGATGCGCTCCGCTGCCTGCTGCGTGCGCGAACGGATCGCCTCGTGCGCCCCGCGCACGTTGACCAGGTCGTGGTGCAGGCGGTTCACCGCCGCGTGCAGCTCGTCGCGGCGCGCATCCAGCTCGCCGAGCCGCGTCCGCGCGCCGGCCAGCGCCTGGTCGAGTCCGCGGACCGCCGACTCCTGGGCCGTCACGGCTGCCTGCAGCCGCCGCAGCTCCTGCTCGCGCGCGATGACGCCCGCATGACCGGCTTCGCTGCGCGCCACGCGCAGCCATCCGCGCCCGATCCAGACGCCTTCCCTGGTGATGACCGACTGCCCGGGCTGCAGCGTGCGGCGTCGCGCCAGCGCTTGCGGCAGCGACTCGACCGCGACCACGGTCTGCAGCAAAGCCGCGACCACCGCGGGCCCGCGCACACGCGACAGCAGGCTTTCGACCGGCGCCTGGCTGGCCGCGGCCGGCGCGCGCTCCACGAGCGTGAGCTGACCCGCATCGACGGCATTCGCCGCCTCCGCGATTTCGTCGATGCCTTCCACGCAAACCGCCTCGAGGTAGCCGCCGAGCGCGGTCTCGACGGCGCGCTCCCAGCCCTTTTCGACCTCGAGTTCCTGCGCGAGGCGCGGACGGCGGTCGAGCTGGTGGCTGCCGAGCCATTCCGCGACGCCGCCCAGCGCATGGCCGAGCGCCGCTTTCTGCACCGCCTCGACCGTCAGCAGTTCGCCCTGGATTTCCTGCAGCCGCGTCTTGGCGGCATCGAGCGCCGCCGAGGCTTCGCGCTCCCGGTCGCGAACCGACTGCAATTCCGCCAGCGTCGCCTCGAGCTCGCGCTGCGCCTCGGCACCGCGCTCGCGCGCCTGCCGTTCCGCCGCCGCGAACTCCTCCGGCTTCGCGCCCGAAACGGACAGCTCGATCTGCGCGCGTTCTTCCGTCAGGCGCGCACGCTGTGACACGAGCCGCGCCAGGCCCGCTTCAATCTGGCCGATGCGCGCCTGCTCCACCTGCCCCAGCTGCGTGGCCTCGGCCGATTCCCGGCTGAAGGACTCGGAGCGCAGTTGCCAGTCCGCCATCGCGGATTCGGCCGCGGCCAGGTCGGTGCGCCCCTGTTCCTCGCGTGCGCGCGCTGCGGCAAGATCCGGCTCCGCGCGAGCGAGCGCCTCCGACAATTCCCGCAGTTGCTCCTGGTCGCGGCCGACCAGCACGCGCGATTCGACGTACTCGGCGGTGACGCGCTCGAGGTCGGCGCGCTGGCGCTGGCGCAGCTCGCGCGCATGCTGCAGCGCCTGTTCCGTGCGGGTCGCGTCGGCGCCGGCCCGGTAGTAGCGCTCCTGCACCGACGCCAGCGCGTCGGCGCACTCCGTATGCCGGGCGCGCCCGCGCTCGAGCCGGGCCTCGGCCGCGCGCAATTCGGCCATCGCGGCCTGCATCTCCGTCTCGCGCTGGGACGACAGCGAGTGGCGCCCCGCCAGGTCGCCGTCGAGGTCGCGGATGCGCAGCGCCAGCAGTTCGGCCTGCAGCTGCCGCTGGCGATCGCGGTTTTCCTGGTAGCGGCGCGCGATCCCCGCCTGCCGCTGCAGGTGACGGATCTGCTTGTCCACTTCCTCGCGCAGGTCGTTCAGCCGGTCGAGGTTCTCGCGCGTGTGCGAGATCCGGTTTTCGGTCTCGCGCCGGCGGTCCTTGTAGCGCGAGATGCCCGCCGCTTCCTCGACGAACGCCCGCATGTCCTCCGCACGCGCCTCGATCAGGCGCGAGATCATGCCCTGCTCGATGATCGCGTAGCTGCGCGACCCCAGGCCCGTGCCCAAAAACAGGTGTGTGATGTCCTTGCGGCGGCACTTCGAGCCGTTGATGAAATAGGTGGAATTGCCGTCGCGCGAGACCGTGCGCTTGAGCGCGACTTCCGCATAACCGGCATAGGCCCCGGAAATCTTGCCGTCGCTGTTGTCGAACACCAGCTCGACCGAGCCGCTGCCGACGGGCTTGCGGCCGCGCGAGCCGTTGAAGATCACGTCGGTCATGGAGTCGCCGCGCAGGTGCTTCGCCGAGATCTCGCCCATGACCCAGCGCACCGCGTCGATGATGTTCGACTTGCCGCAGCCATTCGGTCCCACGACGCCGGTCAGGCTGGCGGGAAAATTCACCGTGGTGGGATCGACAAATGACTTGAAACCGGCGAGTTTTATCCTGGCGAGGCGCATTCCGCGTAGTGTAGATTAACCGCCCGCGATTGACGACGACCGGGACCACACCGCATGAGCCGCCAGGCGCCATCCGGCGACCTCGAGACATTCGCGAATCCCGAGCCGGGGCGCGATTACACGATCCGCATGCGCATGCCGGAGTTCACCTGCCTGTGCCCGCGCACGGGACAGCCGGACTTCGCGACGCTCGACCTCGAGTACGTGCCCGATGCGCGCTGTGTGGAGCTGAAATCCCTCAAGCTCTACGTCTGGTCGTTCCGCGACCGCGGGGCCTTCCACGAGGCGGTCACGAACGAGATCGCGAGCCGCCTGGTCGCGCTGCTGGATCCGCGCTTCCTGCGCCTCACGGCGCAGTTCAACGTGCGCGGCGGCATCTACACCACCGTCGTCGCCGAGCACCGCAAGCCGGGCTGGGCCATGCCGGCGCCGGTCACCCTGCCCTGATCCCGCGTGTTCGCCCGCAGCGACGCCGATAGGACTGGACCCCGGGAAAACCGGGGCTATAATCCCGCGCTCGACTGAACGGGCTCGGAGAGCTTGATGCCAGGCAAGAAGGCTGCGAAGACCGGAAAACCCGCCAAAAAGGCCGCCGCGCGCAAGGCACCCGCCGCCCGCAAGGTCGCCAAGCCGGTGCGCAAGACCAAGCCCGTGGCCGCACGCGCGAAGCCCGCCAAGCAGCCCAGGACCAAGCCCCAGAAAGCCGCCCGCCCGTCCGTCGCGACGCGCCCCGCCGCCAAGGCCGCGCCCGCGCGCGAGCCGGCGATCCTGAAGTCCAGGGGTACGGCCGCAATGACGCTGGTCGCCGAGCCGCGCCCGGCGCCCGCCGCGATGCCGTTGCGCCCGCTCGCCCGCCGGCCGGGCGGCGACGAGGAGGACGAGGGCGCCACCGGCCACAACCTGCTGCTCGGTCCGCGCAACGTCCGCCCCTATCGCGAGCGCAAGGGCGAGCAGTACATGAGCCGCGACCAGCTCGATCACTTCCGCGGCATCCTGAGCAACTGGAAGCGCGACCTGATGGAAGAGGTCGATCGCACGATGTCGCACATGAAGGACGAGGCGGCGAACCCGCCCGACCCGAATGACCGCGCGACACTGGAGTCGGAGTTCGCGCTCGAGCTGCGCACGCGTGACCGCGAGCGCAAGCTGATCCGCAAGATCGAAGAGGCGCTCTCCCGCATCGACGACGGCAGCTATGGCTACTGCGTCGAGACCGGGGAGCCGATCGGCGTCAAGCGCCTCGAGGCCCGGCCGGTCGCGACGCTGTGCATCGAAGCCCAGGAGCGGCGTGAGCGGCGCGAGAAGCAATACGGCGACCGGGACGACTGGTACCGCTGACGCGCGGCCCTGCGGCCGCTTCGCGCCGACCCCTTCCGGACCCCTGCATCTCGGCTCCCTGCTGGCCGCGGCCGGCAGCTACCTCAGCGCGCGCAGCCAGGGCGGCCGGTGGCTGCTCAGGATCGAAGATCTCGACCAGGACCGCTGCATCCCCGGCCTGGCAGACCAGTTCCTCCATACGCTCGCCGCATTTGGTTTCGAGTGGGATGGAAACGTCGAATTCCAGTCCCGGCGCGGCGATCTCTACGCCGAGGCGATCCGCCGGCTGACCGACGTGGGCCGGTGCTACGCCTGCCGCTGCAGCCGGTCCCGGATCGCCGCCCTCGCCCTGGAGCCCGGCAGCGAGCCGGTCTACCCCGGCACCTGCCGCCACGACCCGGACGCCGGCAGCGGCCCGCACGCGCTGCGCTTCTGCATCGAGGCCGGCCAGCCGCCGGTGGAGTTCGAGGACGCATGGCAAGGCCACCTGCGGCAGGACTGCGTGCGCGAGGCGGGTGACTTCGTGATCCGGCGCCGTGACGGTTTCGCGGCCTACCACCTCGCCGTCGTCGTGGACGACGCAGAGCAGGGCGTCACGGAGGTCGTGCGCGGCGCCGACCTGCTCTCCTCCACGCCGCGCCAGATCCTGCTGCAACGCGCACTCGGGCTCGCTGCGCCGCGTTACGGCCACCTGCCGCTGCTCACCGAACCGGACGGCCGCAAGCTCGCCAAGTCGCGCCGGGCCGTGCCGATCGATGCCACAGCGGCCCCGCGGCAGCTGTGGGAGGTCCTTGGATGGCTGGAACAGGAGCCGCCTGCCGCGCTGGCAGGCGCGCCGGTGGCGAAAATCTGGGGTTGGGCCCTCGCGAACTGGCGGCCCGCACGGCTGGCGGGCCACCAGGAGCGGCGCTTGCTCGCGCCACCGGGATCCGCCTGAAACGGGCCTAGGCGACCCCGCGCATCGAGAGCCGCACGCGGCCCTGACGGTCCACCTCGAGCACCTTCACCTTCACGACATCGCCTTCCTTGAGCTTGTCGCTGACGCGCTCGACGCGCTCCTCGGAGATCTGCGAGATGTGCACGAGGCCGTCGCGGCCCGGGAGTATTGCGACGAAAGCGCCGAAATCCATCAGCCGCACGACCTTGCCTTCGTAGATCCGCCCGACTTCGACGTCGGCCGTGATCATTTCGATCCGGCGCAGCGCCTCGCGTCCCGATGCCGCGTCGACCGACGCGATCTTGACGGTGCCGTCGTTCTCGATGTCGATGGTCGCGCCGGTTTCCTCGGTGATCTGGCGGATGACCGAACCGCCCTTGCCGATCACGTCGCGGATCTTCTCCGGGTCGATCTTGATCGTGACGATGGTCGGCGCCCACTCGGACATCTCCGGGCGTGCCTTGTCGAGCACCTTGTTCATCTCGCCCAGGATGTGCAGGCGGCCGGCCTTGGCCTGTTCCAGCGCAGCCTTCATGATCTCGGCGGTGATGCCGTTGATCTTGATGTCCATCTGCAGCGCCGTCACGCCGTCCTTGGTGCCCGCGACCTTGAAGTCCATGTCGCCGAGGTGGTCTTCGTCGCCCAGGATGTCGGTCAGCACGGCGAAACGCTCGCCCTCCTTGACCAGGCCCATCGCGACACCGGCGACCGGCCCCTTGAGCGGGACGCCCGCGTCCATCAGCGCGAGGCTGGTGCCGCAGACGGTCGCCATCGAGCTCGAGCCGTTCGACTCGAGCACTTCGGACACGACGCGCAGGACGTATGGGAACTCCTGCAGGTTCGGCATCACGGCATTAATGCCGCGCCGCGCCAGGTTGCCGTGGCCGATTTCACGGCGCTTGGGCGAACCCATGAAGCCGGTTTCGCCGACCGAGAACGGCGGGAAGTTGTAGTGCAGCATGAACGGTTCGCGCCGTTCGCCGGCCAGCGCATCGATGATCTGCGCATCGCGGCCGGTGCCGAGGGTCGTCGTGACGAGAGCCTGCGTCTCGCCGCGGGTGAAGATCGCAGAACCGTGCGTGCGCGGCAGCGCGCCCACTTCGATCGTGATAGGCCGTACCGTGCGCAGGTCGCGGCCATCGATGCGCGGCTTGCCGTCGAGGATGAAGTCGCGGACCAGCCGGTATTCCAGGTCGTGCAGTTCGGTCGAGACCTGGTCCTTGGTGAACTGCGGGGCATCGCCGCCTGACAGCGCCGCCTGCACGGACTGGCGTATTTCCGCCAGGCGCGTCACGCGCGCCTGCTTGACGACCAGGCCGTAGGCCTCGGTGAGCGCGGACTTCGCCTGCGCGGCGACCGCCTGCTTCAGCGCGACGTTCGCCTCCGGCGCCTTCCAGTCCCAGCGCGGCTTGCCGGCGCCGGCAGCGAGCTTGTTGATCGCGCCGATCGCGGTCTGCATCTGCTCATGGCCGAACAGGACCGCGCCCAGCATGACCTCCTCGGGCAGGCAGTTGGCCTCGGATTCGACCATCAGCACGGCGTCCGCAGTGCCTGCAACCACCAGGTCGAGATCCGACTCGGTCTTCACCTGAGTCGTGGTCGGGTTCAGCAGGTAGGTGCCATTGCGATAACCGACGCGGGTGGCGGCGATCGGCGCCGAAAACGGAATGCCGGAGATGGCGAGCGCCGCGGAGGCGCCGATCAGCGACGGAATGTCGGAATCGATCTCGGGATCGAGCGACAGCACGGTCGCGACGATCTGCACTTCGTTGTAGAAGCCTTCCGGGAACAGCGGCCGGATCGGGCGATCGATCAGGCGCGAGGTCAGCACTTCCTTTTCGGAGGGGCGGCCCTCGCGCTTGAAGAAGCCGCCCGGAATCTTGCCCGCGGCATAGGTCTTCTCGACGTAGTTGACGGTCAACGGGAAGAAATCCCGCCCGGCAACCGCTTCGCGCTTGCCGACCGCGGTGACCAGCACCACGGTGTCTCCCATCGTGACGACGACGGCGCCGTCTGATTGACGCGCCAGGCGGCCGGTCTCGATCGTGACCGAATGCGGGCCGTAGCTGAATGTCTGCTTGGAAACGCTCACGGATTTCCTCTGGGTCCAGCCCCGATGTCAGGCCGCGCGCCGCCGCAAGTGGCGGGCGCTGGCCGGTCCTGCGCTAGCGGCGCAGGCCAAGTTCGTTGACGACCTTGGTGTAGCGCTCGGGGGCGTTGGCCTTGAGGTAATCCAGGAGCCGCCGGCGTTGTGCCACCATCTTCAGCAAGCCACGCCGGGAGGCGTGGTCGCTCTTGTGCGTGGTGAAGTGCTCGGTCAGCCCGTTGATCCGTTCGGAAAGCAATGCGATCTGCACTTCGGGCGATCCCGTATCCTGCGGGGCGCGCCGGAACTTGCCGACAACCTCGGCCTTGCGTGCATTCGTCAGAGGCATCTCGTTCACTTAACCCTTTTAAGAGCCGCGCATTGTACCCGCGGCCCCCTGTCCCCTCAAGCAGTTGCGGCGCCCGCGCCGGTCAGGTCGACCATGATCCGGTCGGGCGCCAGGCGGCGCCCTTCGGGTGCCATCTGGCCGACGCCCAAGAAGCGCCCGTCGCTGCCGTAAATGCGGACTTTGGACCCTCCGGGGCCTGTCGCGAAGACCGGCTGGCCTTGCAGGACATAGGCCTGTTCCTCCACCCCCAGGTGCACGGCCGGCAGCGTCGCAAGCGCCGCGTCCGGCGCCAGCAGCATGGCGTTCAGGGCCCCCGGATTCCCGGCCGCCGCCTCCACGTCTGCCAGCTCGTACATGCGGGGCGACGCGAACGGTCCGAGCGCCAGCCGGCGCAGCCGGGCGACGTGGCCGACCGTGCCCAGCGCACGGGCGATGTCCTCGGCCAGCGTCCGGACATAAGTCCCCTTGCTGCAGCGGACCTCGAAACGAAGCTGGGCCCCGTCCATGCCCTGGAAATCCAGCCGATGGATGACGACCTGGCGCGGGGCGCGTTCCACCTCGACACCCTTGCGGGCCAGGCGGTAGAGGCGCTCACCCTCGTGCTTGAGCGCCGAATACATCGGCGGGACCTGCGTCTGCTCACCGAGGAACCCCGCGGCAGCCTGTCGAACTGCGCCCGGATCGAGGGCAGGGACCGTGGCGCGCTCGACGATCTCGCCCTCGCGGTCGCCGGTCGCCGTGCGCTCGCCGAGGGCGATCGTGACGTCGTAGGTCTTGTCGGCATCGAGCAGCAGGCCGCTCGCCTTGGTCGCCTGGCCGAGGCAGACGGGCAGCAGCCCGCTCGCGAGCGGGTCCAGGCTGCCGGTGTGGCCCGCCTTGCGCGCATTGAATGCGCGCCGCACGCGTTGCAGTGCAGCGTTGGAACTCAGTCCCTCGGGCTTGTCGAGCAGCAGGATCCCGTCCACCTGCCGGCGTGCCGCCGCCGGCCGCGCCGGCGCGCCCTCGCCGCTCATTCCCCGTCCGGCTCGCCGTCGACGTGGCGCTTGCGGTCGCTCTCGACCGCGTCGTGGATCAGGGCTGACAGGCGCGCGCCGCGCTCGACCGAGTCGTCGAGCTGGAAGTCCAGTTCCGGCGCGACCCGCAGACGCATCTCGTTGCGCACCTGGTGGCGCAGGTAGCCGGCTGCATGGCGCAGCGCCTCGAGCGCGGCGGGGGCGTCGCCGATCCCGGCGAAGGGCGTGAAGTAGATGCGCGCATGCGAGAGGTCCTTGGTGACCTCGACCCCGGTGATCGTGACCGGGCCCACGCGCGGGTCCTTGACTTCGCGGCGCACGAGGTCGGAGAGCAGCCGCTTGAGCTGCTCCTCCACCCGGCGTGCCCTCGGGAACTCGCGCGGCATCGCGTTCAGGCGCCGCTCAGAGCTGGCGCGCGACCTCGACCCGCTCGAAGCACTCGATCTGGTCGCCGACCTTGACGTCGTTGTAGCCCTTCACGCCGATGCCGCACTCGGTGCCGGCGCGCACCTCGGAAGCGTCGTCCTTGAAGCGCTTGAGCGACTCGAGCTCGCCCTGGAAGATCACCACGTTGTCGCGCAACACGCGGATCGGGTTGTTGCGGCGCACATAGCCGTCCACCACCAGGCAGCCGGCGACGGTGCCGAACTTGCTCGAGCGGAACACCTCGCGCACCTCGGCGAGGCCGACGATCTGTTCCTTGACCTCGGGCGCCAGCATGCCGGTGAGCGCCGCGCGGATGTCGTCGATCGCCTCGTAGATGATGCTGTAGTAGCGCACCTGCACGTTCTGGTCGCGCAGCGCCTCGCGTGCCGCCGCATCCGCCCGGATGTTGAACGCGATGACCTGCGCCTTGGAAGCGGCCGCGAGCATCACGTCGGACTCGGTCAGCCCGCCGACCCCGCTCGAGATGACCTTGACCGACACTTCGCCGGTCGACAGCTTGACGAGCGCGTCGCGCAGCGCCTCGGCCGAGCCCTGCACGTCCGCCTTGATCAGCAGGTTGACGGTGCCCTTGGCGTCCTCGCCCATCTGCTGGAACACGTCCTCGGACTTCTGGCCGGCCTGGCGCGCGAGCCGCACGTCGCGGAACTTGCCCTGGCGATGCAGCGCGACTTCGCGCGCCTTGCGTTCGCTTTCCACCGCCAGCAGCTCGTCGCCGGCATTCGGCGGGCTCGACAGGCCCAGCATCTGGGCCGGGATCGACGGACCCGCGCTCTCGATCTCCTTGCCGAGCTCGTCGAACAGGGCGCGCACGCGCCCGAACTGCTCGCCGGCCACGACCGAGTCGCCGACCTTGAGCGTGCCGCGCTTGACCAGCACCGTCGCGACCGCGCCGCGGCCGCGCTCGACCGAGGCCTCGAGCACGACGCCGACCGCGGGCGCGTCTTCGACCGCCTTCAGCTCGAGCACCTCTGCCTGCAACAGGATCGATTCCAGCAGCTTGTCGACGCCCTGGCCGGTCTTCGCCGAGACCTGCACGAAGATGTTCTCGCCGCCCCATTCCTCGGCGATGACGCCTTCCTGGGTCAACTCGTTGCGCACTTTCTCGGGGTCCGCGCCGTGCTTGTCGATCTTGTTGACGGCCACGACGATCGGCACGTTGGCGGCCTTCGCGTGCTGGATCGCTTCCTTCGTCTGCGGCATGACGCCGTCGTCGGCCGCGACCACCAGCACGACAATGTCGGTCACCTGGGCGCCGCGCGCACGCATCGCGGTGAATGCGGCGTGGCCCGGCGTGTCGAGGAAGGTGATGACGCCGCGCGGCGTCTCGACGTGATAGGCGCCGATGTGCTGGGTGATGCCGCCCGCCTCGCCCGCCGCCACCTTGGTGCGGCGGATGTAGTCGAGCAGCGAGGTCTTGCCGTGGTCCACGTGGCCCATGATCGTGACCACCGGCGGCCGCGGCATCGCCTCGTCCGAGGCGTGCATCCCGGCCTGCAGCGCTTCCTCGACCTGGTCGGCCTTCAGCACCTTGGCCACATGCCCCATTTCCTCGACCACGAGCACCGCCGTGTCCTGGTCGACCGGCTGGTTGATGGTCGCCATGACGCCCATGTTGAGCATGGTCTTCATGACCTCGCTCGCCTTGACCGCCATCCGCTGCGCGAGCTCGGCAACCGTCACGGTCTCGCCGATCGCGACCTCGCGCTGCACCGGCTCGGTGGGCAGTTCGAAACCGTGCTTGCGGTCCATGGAGACTGACGCGACGCGGCGGCGCGATTCGGGACGCGCGCGGCCTTTCTTGTGCTTGGCCGACAGGCCGCCCGCGATGTGCAGCTCCTGGCGCCCGTAGCGCGTGCTCTTGTCGTCTTCCGCGGTCTTGCGGGACTTCTCCTCGCGCTGGCGCCGTTCTTTCTCGGCGGCCTCGCGCCGCGCCTGCTCCTCGGCCTCGCGCCGCGCCTGCTCCTCGGCCTGGCGCCGCGACGCCTCCTCGGCGGTGCGCCGCTCGGATTCTTCGCGCTCGCGCCGGACCGCCTCGCGCTGCTCCACCTCGCGCTTCAGCTTCTCTTCGGCGGCCTGCCGCTCGGCATCCACGGCCTCGCGCTGGCGGTCGAGCTCTTCCTGGGCAACGCGCGCCTGTTCCTCGAGCACGTCGCGCTTGATGTAAGTGCGCTTGCGTCGCACCTCGACGCTGACCATGCGCGCCTTGCCCAGCGGCGCCGCGATGCGGATCTCGCTCTGCGCCTTGCGGCGCAGCGTGATCTTGCGCGGGGCCTCGCCGGCCTCGGCCTTGCCATGGGCCTTGCGCAGGTGCGTCAGCAGCTCGTGCTTGGCGTCCTCGCTGATGCGGTCCTTCGGGCCCTTGACCTTGATGCCGGCTTCCTCGAGCTGGGCCAGCAGCCGGTCCACCGGGACCTTCAGGACTTCCGCGAACTGTTCGACCGTGACGTCGGACATCTGTGCCACCCTCCGCCGGCGCTCAGGCCTGGCCCGCGTTGTCGAACCAGTGCGCGCGGGCCGCCATGATCAGCTGGCCGGCGCGCTCCGGGTCGAGGCCCGGCACCTCGCCCAGCTCGTCGAGCGACTGCTCGGCGAGTTCGTCGCGCGTGCGGATTCCGCGCGCAGCGAGTTCGTACGCCAGTTCCTTGTCCATGCCCTGGATCGCCAGCAGGTCCTCGGCGGGGCCGGACTCGTCGATCTTCTCCTCGCTCGCGATCGCCTGCGTCAGCAGCACGTCGCGCGCGCGGTTGCGCAGCTCCTCGACCATGTCCTCGTCGAACTCCTCGATGCCGAGCAGTTCGCTGGTCGGCACGTAGGCGACTTCCTCGATGGTCGAGAAGCCTTCCTGCACCAGCACGTTGGCGACGTCGTCGTCCACGTCGAGCTGGGTCTTGAACATCTCGCGCAGCTGGCCCGCCTCCTCGTCGCTGCGCTCGGCCGCCTGCTGCTCCGACATCACGTTCAGGCGCCAGCCGGTCAGCTCGCTCGCGAGCCGCACGTTCTGGCCGCCGCGGCCGATCGCCTGCGACAGGCGGTCCTCGGTCACGGCGATGTCCATGGAGTGCGCGTCCTCGTCCATCACGATCGAGGTCACTTCGGCGGGCTGCATCGCGTTGACCACGAACTGCGCCGGGTTGTCCACCCACGGGATGATGTCGACGCGCTCGCCCGCAATCTCGTTCGAGACCGCCTGCACGCGCGAGCCGCGCATGCCGACGCAGGCGCCGACCGGGTCGATGCGCGGGTCCAGGCTCTTGACCGCGATCTTGGCGCGCGCACCGGGGTCGCGGGCCGCGCCCAGGATCTGGATCAGGCCCTGGCCCACCTCGGGCACTTCCAGCTTGAACAGCTCGATCAGGAAGTCCGGCGAGGTGCGCGACAGGAAGAGCTGCGGCCCGCGTGCCTCGGAGCGCACCTCGCGCAGCAGCGCCTTCAGGCGGTCCTGCGGGCGCACCAGCTCGCGCGGGATCATGTGCTCGCGCGGCACGAAGCCCTCGGCATTGCCGCCGAGGTCCACGTAGACGCCGTGCCGGTCCACGCGCTTGACGATGCCGGACACCAGCGTGCCGACGCGGTCCTTGTATTCGTCCACGACCTGCGCCCGCTCGGCTTCGCGCACCTTCTGCACGATGACCTGCTTCGCGGTCTGCGCGGCGATGCGCCCGAACGCGACCGACTCCATCGGCACCTCGACGAAACCGGCGACCTCGGCCGCCGGATCGATGTCCTTCGCGTCGTCCATGCGCAGTTCGCGCTCCGGGAACTCGAGCTCGGTGGAGTCGTCGGCGAACACCTTCCAGCGGCGGAAGGTCTTGTACTCGCCGCTCTTGCGGTCGATCTCGACGCGCACTTCGATGTCGTCGCCGTGCTTGCGCCGGGTCGCGGAGGCGAGCGCCGCCTCGAGCGCCTCGAAGATGATCTCGCGCGCGACCCCCTTCTCGTTCGAGACCGCTTCGACGACTTCCAGTATCTGCTTGTTCATGCTCATCCCACCAATCGCGCCTTGCTGATTCCCGCGAGCGGCAACTTCCACTCGCGCCCGTCCACCTCGATCGTCACCTGGCCGTCCTCGACCGCGCCGAGCCGGCCCCTGAACCTGCGCCGGCCCTCGACCGGCACCGCGAGCTCGATCCGCGCCTCGCTGCCGGCGAAGCGCGCGAAGTGCGCCGGCGTGCGCAGCGGCCGGTCGAACCCGGGCGAGGACACCTCGAGCCGGTACTCGTGGCCGATCGGATCATCGGCATCGAGCACGGCTTCGATCGCGCGGCTCGCCCGCTCGCAGTCGTCGAGGCCGATGGCGCCGCCGTCGCCGCGGTCCAGGTACACCCGCAGCAGCGAGTGCCGTCCCGCGGAGGCGTACTCCACGTCTAGCAGCTCGTAACCGAGCGCCGTGACCACCGGCTCCAGCAGGCCGAACAGCTTGTCCTTCATCCGGCCTCCGTCGGCCCCGGAAACAAAAAATGGGCACGAGGCCCATTTCCGATCGCAACAAAAAAGCCCCGCGAGGGGGCCTCCTGATCGACCTTCCGGTTCCGGGGGACCACGACCGGGCCTCGCTGCCCGAGCGCGGTGGCCTGCGCCACGCCCCCGACCGGCGCGCATGATAGCGCAGGCCGCCCGGGCGCCTCAACCTGCGTGCCGGGCGCCTGCCGGGCGAATCCCTGCGCTAGACTGCGCCCTCCCTGGCCGCGAGTCCCTGCCGATGCGACTGCCTGCCGCCCTGACCAGCGTCCACAAATGGATCGGCGTCGTGATCGGCATCCAGGTCGTGCTATGGGTGGCCGGCGGGCTGGTCATGAGCGCGTTCCCGATCGAGCTGGTGCGCGGCGAGACCCAGGCTGCGCATCCGGAACCGGTGGCCATCGCGGCGGACGAGTTGCAGGTCGACCTGCGGGAGGCAGTCGCCGCTCACAGCCCGGTCACGGGCCTGCGCACGCTGCGCATCGCGGGCAAGCTCCACGTCGAAGCGCAGCGCGACGGGGCTCCGCCGTTCCTGATCGATGCGGCCAGTGGCCGGCAGATCGACGGCATCGATGAAGCGACCGCGCGCGAGGTGGCGGCGCGCGACTTCACGGGCGAGGGCCGCATCGTGGCGGCGACACTGCTCAGCGAGGGGCCGGGCGAATACCGCGGGGCGCTCCCGGTCTGGCAGCTGCGGTTCGACGACGCGCGCGACACGACGCTCTACGTTTCCGCGCAGAACGGGCAGGTCGTCGCGCGGCGCACCGACGTCTGGCGGCTCTACGACTTCTTCTGGATGCTGCACATCATGGACTACAAGGAGCGCGTGGACTTCAACCATGCGCTGCTGATCGGGGCCTCGGCGCTCGCACTGCTGCTTTCCGCCACCGGATTCTGGCTGCTGTTCTACCGGGTACGCATACGGAGAAGCCGGTGATTCGCATCCTGCCCGCCCTGCTCGTGCTCGCTGCCGCGACGGCAGCCCGCGCGGAAATTTCCGCCACGGAGCTCGACCGCGCCGCGGCCGCGCTGCAGCCGCGGGTCGTCGAATGGCGCCGCGATTTCCACCGTCACCCGGAGCTCGCCAACCGGGAGACGCGCACCTCCGCCAAGGTCGCAGAACACCTGCGAGCGCTCGGCCTCGAGGTCCGCACCGGCATGGCGCACACCGGCGTGGTCGCCGTGCTGAAGGGAGGGCTGCCCGGGCCGGCTATCCTGTTGCGCGCCGACATGGATGCATTGCCGGTGACCGAGCGCACGGACGTTCCGTTCCGTTCGACCGCGACCGGCGAGTTCCGCGGCCGCACGGTCGGCGTGATGCATGCCTGCGGCCACGATGCGCACACCGCGATCCTGATGGGCGCCGCCGAGGTGCTCGCTGGAATGCGCGAGCGCCTGCCCGGTACCGTGCTGTTCGTGTTCCAGCCGGCCGAGGAAGGCGCGCCCGAGGGCGAGCTCGGCGGCGCGCCCCTGATGCTGGACGAGGGCCTGCTCGAGATCGTGAAGCCGGAAGCGGCTTTCGCGCTGCACGTGGGTTCGTCGCTCAATACGGGCAAGGTATCGCTGCGACCGGGCCCGCTGATGGCGGGGTCGGACTTCTTCAGGATCGTCGTCACGGGCCGCCAGACCCACGGCTCGCGGCCCTGGTCCGGCGTGGACCCGATCGTGGCCGCGGCCCAGATCGTGAACTCGCTGCAGGCGATCGTCAGCCGCCAGCTCGACATCACGAAAGCGCCGGCGGTGGTGACGGTGGGCGCCATCAACGGCGGCATCCGCCACAACATCATTCCCGACAGCGTCGAGATGCTGGGCACCATCCGCACCTTCAGCGATGCCGCGCGCGAGGACGTGATCGCCCGCATGCGCAAGATCGCGGAAAGCGTCGCCAGCGCGAACGGCGCGACTGCGACGCTCGAGATGGCGCCGGCGCCGAACCCGGTGCTGGAGAACGACCCGGCGCTCACGGAGCGCGCTGCGGCGACGCTCAGGCGCGCGCTCGGCCAGGATGCGGTCGAAGCCAGCCGCCTGATGACCGTCGCCGAGGACTTCGCGCACATCGCGCGCCTGGTCCCGAGCGTCTACCTGTGGGTCGGCGTCACGCCGCCGGACCGCGACGCGGCGACGGCGCCGGACAATCATTCGGACCTTTTCTACGTGGACGAAGACGGCATCGCCGTCGGACTCCGGTCACTGCTGCACGTGGCAGTCGACTATCTCTCGACACGTGCAAACTGAAGATCCAACCAAGGGGGATTGCGATGAGAAAAATGATGACGGTAGCCGCGGTGGCGGCGCTTGCGGCCGGCAGCGCCGCGCAGGCCTTCGAGGTCTACACCGACTACACGTTCAGCAAGGAGGTCTGGAACGTCACGATGGTGAAGGTCAGCCCGAACCGGATCGACGACTATCTCGAGGGGCTGAAGCAGACCTGGCAGACTGGCTGCGAAATCGGCAAGAAGATGGGGACGTTGCTCGACTGCGCCATTTACGTGAGCGACACCACCGCGACTCGCGACTTCAACACGATCCTCGTGATGAAGTTCCCGAGCGGGGCGAGCGCCGACCCCAACGAGGCGCAGTTCAAGCAGTTCCAGGCCGAGATGCGCAAGCAGCTGGAAGAGGCCAAGCAGGACGCCCTGGTCCAGGGCTACGAGGAATTCCGCACGTTCTTCGGCGAGCAGAACTTCCGCAAGATCGAGTTCAAGTAATCGGATCCTGCGGGCGGTTCCGGCTCAGCGGCCGGAACCGCCCAGCAGGTAGACGGCGAAGCTGCCGAGCCAGTGCCCGCCTTCGTAGTGCTCGCCGGTCACGGCGGGCAGCGCGGATTCGGCATGGCGCGCGGCGGCGGCCGTCAGCGCGCTGCGCCTGCGGTCGCGCTCGCCGAGGCCCGCGGCGATGCCGAGCAGCATCCAGGCGCGGCTCAGGTTGAGCCCGTCGATGTGCGCGAGCTTCGGATCGGCACGATCGGTGACGATGCCGGGCGCGAGCCAGTCCGGATTTCCATTGCGCGCAATGCCCGGCAGGAAACGCGCGAGCCAGGGACCAAAGTCGGCAGGCGCCAGCACGCGGCGCATCAGGTCCGCTTCGGCCAGGCAGGGTGAAAGGAAGTCCTCTCCCGACGGTTCGTAGCCAAGCGGACAATCCTCGTCAGCCAGGTAGTAGCTGCGGCTGCGCTCGTCCAACAGCGCCAGCATCCCCGGATCCCCGGCCACGACCGCCCAGTCGCGTATGAGCCCGAACGCGAATGCCGTCTGCGAATGTTCGCCGACGCGTATCGGGTAGCGCAGCTTCGGCAGCCATGCGCGTATGCGATCCGCGGCCTCGGCCTCGAGCGGCCGCAGGACCTCCGCCCAGCGCGCCGCCTCCGGGTCCGGCCAGGACCGCAATTCGGCGGTGAGCTGCAGCAGCCATGCCAGTCCATAGGGCCGTTCGAATGAGCTGCGGCCGGGGCGGCGCAGGTAGGCAAGTTCCACCGCCACCCTTCCGTCGGTGAAGCTCTCGCGCAGGGCGGCCCGGGCGGGCGCCGCGAAAGCGGCATTCGGGTACAGGTGCGCAAGGCGCGCCAGCAGCCAGTGGCCGTGCACGGCCGAGTGCCAGTCGTAGCATCCGAAGAACACCGGCGTCAGCTCGCGCGGCGGCCGCAGGTCGGCGTCGCCGGCGAGGACGTGCGAGATCTTGTTCGGGTACTCGAGGTGCACGCAGGCGAGCGCGAGCTGCGCGAAGCGCCCGGCCGCGGCTTCGTCGAGCGCGATCGCGGGTGCCTCTGCAGCGGCGGGTGCCGACAGGATCAGTGCGAGCAATGGCAGCAGGCGCATCGGCCGCCACTCTAGCGCAGGCCGCCTGCTAGGATCGAGCGATGACGCGCCGGGGCCCCAGGCTGGCAGCTGAATTTGCGCGCATCGCGCGCCGCTACGGCGACGGCCTGGCAGCGCGCAAGCGCGAGCTCATGACGGCGCTCGCCGGCACGCGGCTGCGGTCGGCCACCGAAGTCCGCAAGCTGCACGAGGCGCTCTGCTTCCTGGCGGCCTACCCGGACGACGCGCAGGTCCGCCGTGCCGCCCGGCGCATGCTCGACGCGTTTCGCGGGCGGGCCGACCTGCGGCGGCACCGCGACGCGCTGGCTGGCAGCGGCATCGCCGGCACGGACACGCCATTCCGGTTCTTCTGGCCGACGGCCCGCTGGATTTCGCGCCACTGGCCCGGCGCGCTCGTGCTCGAGCGCGAAGATCCCGACCATGCGCGCGCGATCCTCGACGCCTTGCCGCAACTGCTGGGCCAGGCCGAGGCCGAGTGGCTGCGCAGCCAGCGCAGCCCGACACTCGCGGTGCTCGACCGCCTGCGTCCGGAGGGCGTCACCGACGCCGATTTCCTGATCGGCCTCGCCTCATCCATGCCCTGCGACGAGGCCGGCCGCGAGGCTTTCTTCGACCACATGGATCCGCCGTTCCTGCTGCGCGCAGGCCGCGGCACTCCCGAGAGGACCAGCGCACGGCTGGATCTGGTCCGCCCCGCGCTGCGTCCACGCGGACCGGAGCGCACGCGGCCCGACCTGCGCGCCGAGGCGCGCCGCCCGCCCAGGCGCATCCGGCGGCTGCGCGCCAGTGAAGCACGGGAACTGCTGCGGCTCGCACGAACCTCGATGATCACGCGCGAACGCGATGTTGCTGTCTTCCAGTACCCGGACCTGCGCGACGCCTTCCTGGTGGATGACGATGCCGGTCTCGCATTCGCGTGGATGGGCGTCGAGCCGTCGCGGCGCCTGTTGTTGCCGGCACTGTACGCCGGGCTGACGCTGCAAAACGGCGTCCCGATCGGCTACGTGCAGCTCGATGTGCTCGGGCGCCACGCGGCGATCTCCTTCAACACCTTCGAGACTTTCCGGGGCGGCGAAGCGGCCCGCGTGTTTGCGCGCCTGATCGCCGCCGCACGGCATGCGTTCGGCTGCGAGGACTTCAGCGTCGAGCCCTACCAGCTGGGCGACAACAACGACGAAGGCATCGAGTCAGGGGCGTGGTGGTTCTACCGGCGCTTCGGATTCCGGCCGCGCGGACTGTCGGCGAGGCGGCTCGCGGCCCGCGAGGAGGCCCGCCGCAAGTCGCGGCCCTCGTATCGCAGCCCGCCACGCATCCTGCTCGCGCTCGCCCGGTCACACCTTTTCTTCTCGCTGGATCCGGAGCGGGCAGCGCGCCTGCCGGAGACGGACCGCTGGCTGGCGGCGGCGGTCGCCCAATCCCGGCAGTTCCGCGACCCGGATCCGGTTGCCCGCCGAACGGCCGCGATGCGGGCCGCGGCGCGGCGGCTGGGACTCCATGAGGACCGCCTTGGCGCCGCGCAGCGCTCCATGCTGGCCCGCTGGTCGGGACTCGCGCTGGCCCTGAGCGCGTCCGGAGGCTGGAGCGAAGCCGAGCGCCGCGCGCTCGGACGGATCATCGTCGCCAAGGCGGGCTCCTCGGAACGGAAGTTCCAGCGACTGCTGTTGCGCCACCCGCGCCTGCGCCGTCTGCTCGCCTGCTGACGAACAGGCTATTCCGCGACGCGCGCGCTCGTGATCGCGATCCGATACTGGTTGGCGTTCTGGAACGGGCCAAGCCCGGTCGCGATCTGGGTCTGCTGGCCGGCGGCGAGCGTGCCGGACAACTCGCGGCGGAAGTCGCGCGTGCGGCCCGCGGCATCCACGTACTGCACGGCGATGGCCAGGCCAGTCACCGGCACCTTGGTCGGGTTGCCGATCGCGACCACGAGCATGCCGGACTGGTCCAGCGCGCCCTGGTGGCGCAGGTACTTGCCTGGATTCTCGGGCAGGTCGAGTCGCATCAGCGACGCCGTCGCCGCCTCGCCGATCTCGCCCTGCGCGCCCGATGCGGCGGCGTAGTACTGCTTCGCGGCATCGCGCTGGCCCGCGCGCAGCGCGATGTTGCCGAGCGAGTAGTAGGCGGGGCCGGTCGGCAGCAGCTTGATGCTGGCCTCGAGATCGCCGCGCGCGGCGGCGTCGTTGCGCTCGCGCTCCGCGATCAGGCCGCGCTGCAGGTAATAATAGAAGAACCCGTCGTTGCGGCCGATCGCATCGGTGTAGGCCTGGGTCGCGGCCTTGTAGTTCTTCTGCACCAGGTAGGCGTCGCCCTTGAGCGCGTGAAAATGCGCCTCGCCGGGCAGCAGCCGGATCGCCTCCCCGGATTTCACGAGCGCGACGTCGGCCTTCTTGTCGGCCAGCGCCTTGCGGCCCTCGTCGTAGGCATCGTAGGCAGGCTTCGCGCGCATGGTTGGCGCGAGCGCGGCCTGGTAACGCTCGGCGCCCAGCTCGCCGCCCTTCGGCAGCGCGGCTGCGCGCTTGCGATTGGCATCGAGCCGCTCCTGCGAGGGCGGGTGGCTCGCAAACAGCCCCGCCAGCCAGCCGGCGTCCTTGCGGTCGTTCATCCGCACGAACGTCTCCTGCAGGCTGACCGCGCCCTGCGGGTCGTAACCCGCCTGCTGCATGAAGTTCATGCCGTACTTGTCGGACTCGAGTTCCGCTTCGCGGCCGTAGCGCTGCATCAGGAGCTGTGCGCCGATCCCTGCGCCGGCCACGGCGAGTCCGCCGTAATCGCTGTCGCTGGTGGCGACCTGGGCCGCGATCAGCCCGCCCTGCAGCAACATGCCACGGCTCATCTGCTGCGCCGAGTGGCGCGCGGCTGCGTGCACGACTTCGTGCCCGAGCACGGCCGCGAGTTCGGCCTCCGACTTCAACTGCATCAGCAGCCCGCGGTTGATCGCGATCTTGCCGCCCGGCAACGCCCAGGCGTTCGGGATCGAGTTGTTGAGCACCGTGAACTCGTACGGCAGCTTGTTGGGGCTCACGGCCGCGACGCGCTGCCCGACCTGCTGCACGTAAGCCGTCAGCGCCGGGTCCATGCCGTAGTCGCCGCCTTCGGCCTGGCGCATCGGCGCATAGTTCTTGCGGCCGATCTCGAGCTCGGTCGACTCCCCGACCAGCATCAGGTCCTTCTTGCCCGTGACCGGGTTGGTGGCGCAGGCCGTGACCAGCGTGGCCACCGCCGCCGCCTGGATCCATCGCAATGCCGCACGCGTCATATCGCTACCTCCAGTTGCCGAGGATACGCCGCCGCGCTGTCAAGCGGGCACCCGCCCGGCCATGGCCTCGCACAGCCGGTTCGAATCGATGTTGCCGCCCGAGACGACGCAGACGACCTTGCCGGCTCCGGCGCGCCCTGCGAGCGCGTTCGCAAGCGCGCAGGCGCCCGCGCCTTCGGCCACCACCCGGTTGCGTTCCGCGAGCAGCGCTACCGCCGCCGCGATTTCGGCAAGGCTTGCGACCAGCGCACCATCGAGCAGCGCTTGCGCGCGCGCGAACATCCGCGGAAATACCGTTCGGCTGCCGATGCCGTCCACAAACGACGGCCGGTAGGCCACGGCTTGCGGCGACCCTGCCGCGAGCGACGGTGCGAGCGGCGCGGCCGTCTCGACCTCCGCCGCATACACCCGGCACACCGGTCGCAGCGCGCGCAGCGCGGTCGCAATGCCGCTCGCGAGGCCACCGCCGCCCCACGGGATCAGGACGGCGTCCACGTCCGGCAGGTCTTCCAGGATCTCGAGCCCGATCGTGCCGTTGCCGGCCATCACACCGTCGTCGTCGAAGGCATGGATGAAAGTGCCCTCCACGCCCGGGTACGCGCGGTCCTGGAACACCTGCCACCAGCGCCCGAACGGTTCCTGGATCACGCGGCCGCCGAGCCGCTCGATCGCCGCCAGCTTGGCGGGGGGCGCCGTGTCCGGCGCGATCACGGTGCAGGGAATGCGCCGCTCGCGCGCGCACCACGCCACCCCCTGCGCCATGTTGCCGGCAGAGGCCGTGAGCACGCCGCGCGCAAGCGCGGCAGGTGCGAGCTGCGCCATCGCGTTCGCGGCGCCGCGGATCTTGAACGAGCCGATCGGCTGCAGGTTCTCGAGCTTGAGCCAGATCTCGGCCGGCGCGTCCGCATTCAGGCGCACCAGCGGCGTGCGCAGCGCGATGTCCGCGACGCGCGCCCGTGCCTGCCGGATATCGGAGAGTGTCGGCGTCATGACCGGATGGCGGTCAGCTTATACTTTGACGCGGATCATCGGGAGACCGGTCATCGACAGGCGACGCTTCCTGCTGGGCACTTCCGCGGCGTTTGCCGGTAGCAGGCTGCTGCTCGGTGCCCGGGCCGCGGCTGCCGATGTGGAGCTCCCGGCCGGCACCGTTGCGTCCGCCGTCATGGACGCGCTGCCTGGCAAGCAGCCGCTGATCAAGCGCACTTTCCGTCCGCCGAACTACGAAACGCCCGTCGCACACTTCCGCCATGCGCTGACGCCGAATGACCTGTTCTACGTGCGCTGGCACATGGGCGTGCCGGACCTGGAACGGCGCGCGTGGAGGCTGCGGGTGGCGGGCCCTGCGGCGCGGGCTCGGCGCGAGTTCAGCTATGCCCAGTTGCGACGCCGATTCCGCATGCACGAGGTGGTCGCCGTCAACCAGTGCTCCGGCAACCGGCGCGGGCTGTTCAATCCGCACGTGCCGGGCGTGCAGTGGGGCTATGGCGCGATGGGCAATGCTTCGTGGCGCGGCATCCGCTTGCGGGACGTGCTGGAGGATGCCGGCATCGCCCCCGCCGCGCTGGAACTGCAGGCCGACGGCGCCGACCTGCCGATGCTTTCCGGCCCGGATTTCGTCAAGAGCCTGCCGATGTGGAAGGCCCTCGATGCGGACACGCTGATCGCGTTCGAGATGAACGGCGAGCCGCTTTCGCGCTGGCACGGATTTCCCGCGCGCCTGGTCGTGCCGGGCTGGACCGCGACCTACTGGGTCAAGGCCCTCACCGACCTGACGCTGCGCGATGCGCCGTACGACGGGTTCTGGATGAAGACGGCGTATCGCGTGCCGCCCGGACTGTTCGGTGCGAGCGGGTTCGCGTCGCAGGATACGGCGCAGAACTCGCCGATTACCACGATCCGGGTCAATTCGCTGGTGGTCGCGCCCGAGCCTGGCGCGACGATTCCCGCCGGCCGGCCCGGGGAGTTGCTCGGCATTGCCTGGGACGGGGGCTCCGGCATCGCCCGCGTGGAAGTCTCAGGGGACGGCGGCGCCAGCTGGCGCGAAGCCGCGCTCGACCGCGACCTTGGGCGCTATTCGTGGCGTCACTGGCGATTTCCGCTGCAGGCGCGGCAGCCGGGCGCCGTCGAGTTCATGATTCGAGCCATCGCGCGCGATGGCTCGACCCAGTCGTCCGCACTGATCGCGAATCCGGCCGGCTACCACCACAACGTCGTTCAGCAGGTCCGCTACCTTGTCGCGTAACCGCAGCCTGTTTACTGCTTTGCTGGTGGTCCTCCCCGTCCTCGCCCGGGCGGCCGACGAAACGACGCTCGCGCTGGTGGACGCACCGGGCCGCGAACGCGTGCAGGCAGCCTGCTCGATGTGCCACAGCCTCGACTACATCCTGATCAACTCGCCTTTCCTGGACCGGGGCGGCTGGGAACGGACGGTCAACAAGATGGTTGCGGTCATGGGTGCGCCGCTCTCGAAAGAGGACGTCGCCGAGATTACGGCGTACCTCGACCGCTACTACGGCAAGCACGCATTGCCGTAGCGCCTGGCCGGGGGGAGACTGCGGCCGTGAACACCGGACTTCAACCTCGCGCCCGGGCGGCGGCGGCAGCCGCCTTTGCGGCGCTGCTGCCGGCGACACATGCCGGCTCGGTCGAAGTCGACGAGGAAACGCTACAGGGACGCACTGCCGCGGCCATTGCGGATTTTCGCGCGGCCGTCGAACTCCAGCCCGACCTGCGGCGTGGCGAAGCCCTGTACGTGACTTGCACCGCCTGCCATGGGCCCGACGGACGCGGCAACCGGGAATCCGTCATCCCCGCGATCGCGACTCAGCATGTCTCGGTGCTGGTGAAGCAGCTGGTGGACTTCCGTCACGACCGGCGGTGGGAAGAGCGCATGCAGCACTTCGCCGCGCAGCACAGCCTGGGCGGACCGCAGGAACTGCTCGACGTCGCTGCCTATGCCGAAAGCCTCACCCGCTGGCCGCCGCTCGAGGGCGGGCCTGGGGACGCCGCGGCGCTGAAGCGCGGGACCGTCATCTACCATCGCGACTGCGCGGGCTGCCATGGGGGACTTGCGCTCGGCGAACTGCGGCGCATGCGTCCCCGCCTCGCCGGCCAGCACTATGTCTACCTGAAGCGGCAACTCGACCAGACGGCCGCGGGCGAGCGCCCGGGAATGGACGCCGGACACGTGCGCCTGATCGGCGCACTGTCGGGCGATGAACGCTCGGCGGTCGCCGACTACATTTCGCGCCTCAGCCCCAACCTCGCATCGTCGAAGGACCGCGCACCCTGAGCGCGCCTGTCCGGGGATGACCCGGCGGGCAGTGTGACGCACCTCTCATCCGCCGACGCGCGCCTGCTCCTAGCATCCGCGGTGATGGGAGCAGTCGAACACATCACCCTCGACGGCGGCGCCGACCCTGGCGCTGCGCCTGCCGACGGCGGGCACCGGCCGACGTTGCGGCGACATGCCATTGCCGGCCGCCAGGATGGCTGCCAGACGGAATTGTCGATCCTGGAGGGCCATTACCTGCGCGTACGTGACGTCGGCCCCCGCAACGAGCCGCGTGTCTATCAATTCGACTTGCGCTTCGCCGATCCCGCGCCGGTGCGCGTGCGCCGCATGCCGCGGGCCTTGTTGCTGGCCGCCACCGGTCTTGCGGCGTCCGGCCTCGGCGCACTCGTGGCCGCCTGGCCGGCGCTGCGCACGGCACTCGGCCCGGTCCTGACCGGCGGCCTCATCGCCGCGGTAACCGGCATCGTCGCCGTCTATGTGTGCCTGCGCTGGACCCGGGAATCCCTGCAGTTACGCAGCGCGTACGGCAGTGCGGTGCTGGTCAGCGTGACCGGGCGCCTTGGCAGCGCGCGCGGCCATCACCCGGTCTTTGCCGAAGTCTCCAGGAGCGTCCTCGCTGCCCGGAATGCGCGCCCGCAGGACAAGCCGCAGTTCCTGCGCGATGCGATGCGCGAGCACTATCGCCTGCGCAAGCTGGGCGTGCTGAGCGAGGAGAACTACGAGGCCGCCAAGGCCGCAATCCTCGCGGCCCACTGATCGCACCGGTGCCCTCGGCATGGCGTCGGGGGCATGTCCGGCGTCAGCCGGTCAATTCGTCGCGACCAGCTCGCGGATCTTGGCCATCGTCTCCCGGGTCGCCAGCTTCGCGCAGGTAGCGTTGCTGGGCTCGGCATTGCGATAGGCCAGGTCGATCTCGCGGCAGCCATGCAGGGCTGCCTGGTTGACGCGGCTTTCCAGCTCCGCCATCCCGGCGCTGGTCGCCAGGTCGAGGTCCGTGTACGGCACGTAATGGGTGACCGACAGGGCCAGGACCGGCAGGCCGCTCGAGGTGCGGGCGATCTCCATCTTCTCGACGCGCGAGGCCTGCACGGTCACGTCGCCGAGCTCCTGGGCGAGCGAGCCGCCGGCGACCGACGCGGCTGCGAACAATGCGATCAACGTTGCCTTGTAGGAAGTTTTCATCGCGTGTCTCCTCATCCGGACAGATTCATACGCCGGCGGGAGAAAACCGCAATACGGAAATACCGAATTCGCGACAGCGCCGGATGGCGCTAGCTGCTCTTGAAGCGCAGCCAGAAATTGCCGATCGCGACCGTATCGCCAGGCCGCAGTTCGGAATGGTCCACTTTCTTCGTGTTGACGAAAATGCCGTTGGAGCTGCGCAGGTCCTCGATGGCGACGCTGCCCGGCTTGTTGACGAGGATTGCGTGGTGGCGGCTCACGTACTTGCTGTCGAGTCGGACATCGCAGTCTTCCGCCCTGCCGACCATCATCCGTTGCGGCCTGCCGGCAAGGTCCATGACTTTCCAGGGCTTGCCGTCGAGGAACAGCTCGATCATCGCGGCAGTGCCATTCGTGGTCGCGGTCGCATGCTCGCCCGTGGGCGCGCTCGCCATCTGTCCGGGAAGGAGAGTCTCGGTCTGGCCGGTTCCGTCCAGTTTTTCCGGCAGGCGCTCGAGGTTTTCACTCCGCCGCTGGGCACTCCCGATCATCGCCCTCGCCCGCCTGGTCAGGCGCTGCCGTCTCTTGCGATCGGCAACGGAATCCGGCGACGCCCTTCCGTCCTGCGGTGGTGTTTTCCGGCTGCCGGAACGGGCCACATTCAGGCGTGCGATCTCCGCGGCACTGCTGGCGACTGTTGCCTGCAGTTCGTCCAACCCGGCCGTGAGCCTCTCGATGGTCGCATCCCGGTCCGCCAGCGCCACCTTGTTCTGGGCAACCGCCTGGGTCAGGCCGCCGATCTGCTGGTCGTACTTCGACTGCATTGCGGTCAGCTTCTCCACCTCCTTGTTGCTGGCATCCAGCTTCCGGCGCAGCGCATCCACTGCATCCGCCAACGACTGGCGTGCCTTGCCCGCGTCCTGCCTGAGCCGCTCGCTCTCCAGCAAGGCCGCATTGAGGCGGCTGATTTCCTTCGCCTTCTCGTCCAGGTCCGCGGCGTGCTTGCGCGCGTCCATCAACGCGCGCTGCTTTTCCTCGCCGGCCTTCCTTTCGAGCTGGCCCGACAGTTCAGTGATGCGCCCGAGCAGTTCCTTGATCTCGACGTCTTGATGCGGCGGCGACCGCACGGATTCAACGGTCGCTCCGGCATCAGGCGCCAGCCGCGATGGCCCGGCATCGCTCTTGCGCCGCCCCTTGACCCTGGTCGGCACGGCGTGCGGCGGCATCTTCCCTGCTTCCGCCACCGCGCGGACCTGCTGCTCACCGATGACCCGGATCCCCTGGGCACAGGACTCCGCGAGCACCGCATTGCACAGCGTGTCGATCAGGCGGGGATTGCCGCCGGTGAATCGGTAAATCAGGGCGTGCGACTCGTCCGGGAAACGCACGGCGTCCGCGGCCCCGGCCAGGCTCAGCCGGTGCCTGATGTAGTCGTGGGTCTCGGCCTCGGAGAAGGCGCGGACATGGAAGCAGGTCTGGTAGCGGAAGCTCAGCGAACGCATCGCGGGTGAATCCATGATGCGCCGGAAGTTAAGGCCCCCGGCCAGCACCATGCTGAACGCACGCATGTAGTCGATCTTGACGTCCGCGATCCAGCGCAGCTGCTCGAGCACCGCGGGCCGCACCAGGTGCGCGTTGTCGACGAAGATCAGCGCATGCTCGCCATTCTTGCCGCGATGAGCGAGGTACTCGGACGTGATGTGCTGCAGTTCACGCAGGGTGCCGACGATCTCGCCGAGGCCGATCTGCTCGAGAAACGAGCGATAGAACTGGATGGCCTCGACGCAGGTCTCGTCGAACACCGCGTAGCACACTTCGTCGCCGAGACCGGCGACATAGTCGTTGAGCAGCGTCGTCTTGCCGACGCCGTCGGCGCCCAGGATGACGACCAGGCTGTCCGCTCGCCGGGTTGCCGCAACCAGATGGGAATTCAGCAGCGCGGATTGATCCGAACGGAAGATCTCCGTCGGCTCCGACAGCTTGAGGAAGGGCGCGCGCTCGATCCCGAAGAACGGGAGCGACGTCGACTCAGCCACCTCGCTCGGTAGCACGCTCGCCACGCACTTTTCCCCTAGCTTTCTTCTTTTCGAATCCGGCGCCTTGCGTATTTTTAGCCAATTTTCAGCCTTCAGGGCAATTTGATTCGGCCTGCGTCGAGTCTTGTTCCGTATCTATCTGAAAATCATGAATTTATTGTCCAGAATCCTGCAGATACCGCCGTTTTCCATATTTTGGCTTGCCTGCACGCCGGCGCCCGGCGCAGCGTAGCGACCGACAGTCCGTACGCGCCATCCGCGAAAGGGAGAAGAAGATGAAGAGGTTCTTCGCAATGATTCTGCTGGCATTGCCACTGGCGGTCAGTATCGGCTGCAGCCGGAGCCAGGACGCCGAGCCCGCTGCACCGCCGAAATCTCTCTACGAGCGCCTGGGGGGCGAGGCAGCCATCAAGGCGGTGGTAGACGAGTTCGTGGCCAACGTGGGAGCGGATACCCGCATCAACCACTACTTCGCGAACGCCGATCTCGACCGGCTCAAGGGACACCTGGTGAACCAGATCGGGCAGGCCAGCGGCGGACCCCAGCAATACACGGGTCGCGACATGAAGACCGCCCATGCCGGCATGGGGATCGACGGGCCGGCATTCGATGCGCTGGTCGAAGACCTGGTGAAGGCGCTCGACAAGTTCGCGGTTGCCGAGCAGGAAAAGAACGAGCTGTTGGGCGTGCTTGGGCCCATGAGAAGCGCAATCGTCGAGAGGTGACCTCGGGGCGCCCTTTCCACTCTTGAAATTGGAAACCCCGGCCCGCGGCCGGGGTTTCCTTCAGTAGATTGGCAGTCAGGCGAGCTTCGGCAGGAACGCCGCGATCACGGCGCCGGTGATGCCTCCGCGCACGAGCTCGACCAGCGGGTCCACGATCGTCAGCGTCAGGTTGTTCATGTTGGTGACGCCGTAGAGCGTGAAATCCGCGCACAGCCACAGCAGGAATCCAACGGCCGCGCCGGCCTTCATGCCGCAGGCGATGGTCAGTGAGCCCGCGTGCGACCGGAGCGCGACGAGGATCAACGCAGCGTATGCGAGTGCGCCGACCGCGACAGCCCACACGATCTGCGGGTCCCGCTCGACGCCGGTGGCCGAACCGCCGTTTGCGCCATAGAAATCGCCGAGCAACGTCTCGAAAATGACGTAGCCCAGCGCAAACAACACGACGGCGCCACCAATGGTGCCGCCGATCCATTGCTTCGTATTCATCGAATCCCCTCCCGTTGCATTTGTTTTGTTTATTCGGCGCGAGCCTGAGCGGTGCGCCGCGACCGAGGATACGCCGGCACCGTTACCCCGTCCACGAGTGTGATTGGTTACGGTGCCGCCGGACCCGAAGTCGCTGCACCGGCTGCGCGGCTGCCTGCCAATTGCGTGGCGACGGCCTCCGCGCCGAAGCCGCTGACCGGCTGCGCGCCGGCCGACTCGGCCGGGGGCGTTTCCGGCGACGCCGCGGTATGCAGCACCATGCGCGCGACCAGCGGCCTGGCGCCCCAGTGCACGAAAGTAACGCACACGTTCCTCTGGTCGTCGGCGTCCGCCTGCTCTTGCAGACCGCCCACGAACTTGCCGCCGCCGGCGTCCTGACCGAAGCCGACACGCGCCTGCTCCCAGTCCTGCTGGGAACCGGCCGCGCGGACGAATAAATCCAGGTCCGTCACGCGCAGCGCGGCCGGAATCGCATCGCACAGCGCCATCGATTGCGGCTGCGCTTCGCTGCAGGCGCCGCTGGCGCAGGCCGGCACGTAGATGGCCGCAGCGCGTTCGATGGGCTGGTGTGTCGATGCCGAAACACCGGATGTCGCCGTGGACGCTGCTTCCCGCGCGGCGAGGCGCGCCGTATTGGCCTCGACCATTTGCAGCTGGGCGCTCAATTCGTCGCGAATGCTGCGCAGGTCCTGCGAGGTGCGCTCCTGGCGGAGCTCCGAAAACATGTATCCGCCCACGCCGGACGCGATCATCAGCGCGAGCACCGCGACGATGGAGCGCAGCGTGGTGCCGCGCTTGGGCGGCGCGCTGGACCTGCCGCTGTTGCGGATCGCGCCGAACAGCTGGAACAGCGCCGTCATCACGGTCGCCGCCGCGCCGATCGTTGCCGCAATGATGGTTTCTGAAACGCCCATGGCTGTGCCGCCGCTACGCCTGAGACGATTGCCCAGCCTATGCCTGTGACCCGCTTCACACTGCAACGGAGTTGGCAGTTTTGACGCAGGACGCCCCGATCGGGAGTGGCGTGCAGCGCAATCGGGCAGAAACAGAAACCCCGGCGCAGGTGCCCGGAACCTTGCGACTGGCATGGGTGCGGCATACAGTCATGCCCGTGCGCAGTCATGGCTAGCCGAAGGTAATTTATGACCTCGCCCTCTCCCTTCCGACGGGTGGCGATCGCGCCACTCATCCTGGCGGTACTTGGCGGTTGTGGTGCCGATTCGACGTCCGCGGACGATAGCGCTGTTCAGGCGCAGCAGGACATGCCGGCGGACTCGAGCTCACTGCTGACGCAGCAGAAGATGTACCTCTCGTTCGAGGTCACGCTGAAGGGAGATAGGGAGTTCGGCGAAAGGGTACCAGCCGATGCCATTGCGGACATGGCATGGCGTGTCAGTCGTAGCGTCACAGGGGAAATGTTGCTCGACATGCCCCTACCCGGGTCCGTTCCACCCAGTATCGCTTCCGACAATTCGATGGAAATGCTCGAAGAGGGCCGCTTCATCGGCTGGATGGCCGCGCCCCCCCGACGACCCGGCCTTCCTGGCGAAGATGGCGACGGGCAATCTGGACGTTGCCAACAACCCGACGTTCACCCAGATTGGGTTCGCGATTGACGACGAGGAGCATCAGCGCAGCCGTGACTTTCCGACCGAGCCCTTTGGGACGACACAGGATAAGACAATAACGGGTCGTGGCAAGGCTTACGTCAGCAGAGATGCGCAAGTCGCCTGTGACCTGAAGAGACAGATCTGCGACATCGTCGGGCTTCTCCAGAGTGGGTACCAGAGTGACACCGACCTCGTGACCATCGTGGAGTCGTCCAGCTATCCCGGCGACCAGGGCAAGAGCAGCACCATCGGTCCAGCCCCGATGCTTCCGAAAATCGGCCACGCTCTCGGCAGTCGACTCGCCGGCATCAAGTACCAGTCGTCCGGCCCGATCACCACGTCCTTCTCGGAGCCGTATCGCGACACCTACATGATCAACATCCCGGAGCGCGAGGATCCGGCACTGATTTTGTCGGTCAACGTGACCGTGTCACCCAGGCCTGCTCTGGCTGTCAGCAAGCCGCAGTGAGCGGTGCAGCGGCACAACTGAAAGCCGCGGTGCAACCAAGAGAAACCCGGCGCGGGGCCGGGTTTCTGCATCAAATTTTGGTAGCGGGGGCCGGCTTTGGCCAACACGTGGGCGCCACCGCATCGTTTCCGCCGTTCCTCGTTTCATCCAGGATTCTGGTCGTCCCCGGTCAATTGACGGAGCATCCAAATGCAAGTTCGATGGGCCGTGCTCGTGGCAAGCCTCAGTCTTGCTTTTTCGGCTGGCGCCAGGGACTGGAACGCCGACGAGAAAACGGTCTGGCAGCTCGAGGAAGACTACTGGCGTTACGTGAGCGCAGGCGATGTCGATTCCTACGTAAAGCTGTGGCACGACGACTTCGTCGGCTGGCCGTGCTTCGAGTGGAACCCTGCACGCAAGGGAGACATCGGCAAGTGGGTCCGCGACATCCGTGACAACAAGTGGAAGTTGACCTACCAGCTCAAGCCACTCGAGATGCAGGATTTCGGTGGCGACACGGTGGTCGTGCACTACGCCGCCGAGTACGTATACGACTACGGGGACGGGACGAAGAGCGGCGTCGGCATCTGGCGGAAGTTCACGCATACATGGATGCGCACGGGCGGCGAATGGCAAATCATCGGCGGCATGTGCGCCGCCCAGGAGCCGGTCAAAGCGCCGCGCGGTTAGGTCATCGGATCTTGCAAAAGGAAACCCCGGCGCTAGGCCGGGGTTTCATGCTGATTTTGGTAGCGGGGGCAGGATTTGAACCTGCGACCTTCGGGTTATGAGCCCGACGAGCTGCCAGACTGCTCCACCCCGCAACAGGGGCGCGCATTATAGTCAGCCGCCTGCCGCAATACAAACCGTGCGCGGCGGCGCCTAACGGATGACGTAAGCGCAGAGGCCGAGCAGCAAGCCAGGGAACAGGCCGAGCGCGAGCACCGCGAGCCCGTTCAGGCTCAGCAACGCGCGGAACGCGCGCCCCGCGGCGAGCGGCTCGCTGCCGGCAGGTTCGTCGAAGTACATCAGCTTCACGATGCGCAGGTAGTAATAGGCGCCGATGACCGACAACAGCACGGCGAGCGCCGCGAGCCAGGTCATGCCGACGTCGAGTACCGCGGAGATGACCTGCACCTTGGCCCAGAACCCGACCGTCGGCGGCACCCCCGCCATGCCGAACATCACGAGCAGCATCACGAACGCGAACCAGGGATTCCGGCGGTTGAGGCCCTTGTAGTCGTCGAGCGCGTCCGCCTCGAACCCCTGGCGCGACAGCAGCAGCACCACGCCGAAGGCCGCAGTCGTCATGATCACGTAGGTCAGCGTGTAGAACATCGCCGCCTCGTAGCCCGCGGCATTGCCCGCGAGCACGCCGAGCAGGATGAAGCCGACGTGCGAGATGGTCGAGTACGCGAGCATGCGCTTGATGTTGGTCTGCGCGATCGCCACCACGTTGCCGATGATCATCGAGAGCGCCGCGATCACGACCAGCATGTCCTGCCACGCCCCCACCGCCGCAGGCAGGCCCTCGGCCAGCAACCGCATGGCGAGCGCGAACGAGGCGATCTTGGGCGCCGATCCCACGAACAGCGTCACGGCCGTCGGCGCGCCGTGGTAGACGTCCGGCAGCCACATGTGGAACGGCACCGCGCCGAACTTGAAGGCGACGCCCACGACGATGAAGGCGAGGCCGAACAGGAGCCCGATCGCCGGCGCGCCCTCCGCCCCGGCCGCGGCGGCCACGCCATCCAGCAGGAAGGTGCCGGTAATGCCGTAGAGGATGGAGATGCCGTACAACAGCGAGCCGGAGGCGATCGCGCCCAGCACGAAGTACTTCATCGCCGCCTCGGCGGCCACGCCGTCGTCGCGGTCGAAGGCGACCATGGCGTAGAGCGACAGCGACATGATCTCGATGCCGAGGTAGAGCGACAGCAGGCTCCCGGCCGAAACGATGACCTGGATGCCGAGCACCGCGGTCAGCGCCAGCACCAGGTATTCGCCGCGCAGCAGTCCGCGCCGCACCAGGTAGGCGTGCGAGTACACGAGCGTCACCGCCGCCGCGCCATAGGCGAACAGCTTCAGCACCGTGCCCATTGGATCGGCCACGTAGTGGCCGAAAAGCACGACTTCCGGCTGCGGCCCGGCGACCGCCGAGGTCACCCAGGCTGCGCCCGCGAGGGCGGCGATCGTCAGCAGGAACGAGACGTCGCGCGCGCGCGGGCCCGCGAACACGTCGAACAACAGCACCAGGCAGGCTGCGCCCGCGACGAAGATCTCCGCCGCGGCGGGCGCGAGGTCGGCGAGCGAAAGCGTCAGTGCGGTGCCGTCCATCAGTCGGGCCTCAGAGCTTCGTGACCATGAGCTGTTCCACCAGGTGCTCGAGCGTCGCGCGCATCACCTCGAGCAGCGGCGCCGGCCACAGGCCGACCAGCAGCACGGCCGCGGCGAGCGTCGCAAGCACGATGAACTCTCGCGCGTTCAGGTCCTTGAGCGACGCGACGCCGTCATTGCCGACGTCGCCCCAGATCACGCGCTTGACCAGCCACAACGTGTAGGCGGCGCCCAGGATCAGGGTCAGCGCCGCCACGAACGAATACCAGAAGTTCGCCTTGAAGCTCGCGACGATCACCAGGAACTCGCCGACGAAACCCGAGGTGCCCGGCAGGCCGGCGTTCGCCATCGCGAACAGCACGGCGAAGAACGCGAACACCGGCATGGTGTTGACCACGCCGCCGTAGGCCGAGATCTCGCGCGTGTGCAGCCGGTCGTAGAGCACGCCGACGCAGAGGAACAGCGCGCCCGAGACCAGGCCGTGGGAGATCATCTGCACCATGGCGCCGTCGAGGCCCATGGCGGCGCCCTTGACCGAGCCGGTCGCCTGCCAGATGTCGTAGGCGACGAAGGCGCCGAGCGTCACGAAGCCCATGTGGGCGATGGACGAGTACGCGATCAGCTTCTTCATGTCGCGCTGCACCAGCGCGACGAAGCCGATGTAGGCGACCGCCACCAGCGACAGCGTGATCAGCAGCCAGTCGAGCTCGCGGCTCGCGTCCGGCGTGATCGGCAGGCTGAAGCGCAGGAAGCCGTAGCCGCCCATCTTCAGCATGATGGCCGCCAGCACCACCGAGCCGCCGGTCGGCGCCTCGACGTGCGCGTCCGGCAGCCAGGTGTGCACCGGCCACATCGGCACCTTGACCGCGAACGCCGCGAAGAACGCGAGGAAGATCAGGACCTGCGCGGTCATGCCGATCGGCAGCCGGTGCATGGCGGCGATCTCGTAGCTGCCGCCCTGCAGGTAGAGCCAGATCAGCGCCACCAGCATCAGCACCGAGCCGAGGAAGGTGTACAGGAAAAACTTGATGGTCGCGTACACGCGCCGCGAACCGCCCCAGATGCCGATGATCAGGAACATGGGAATCAGCATCGCTTCCCAGAACACGTAGAACAGCAGCGCGTCGGCGGCCGCGAATACGCCGATCATCAGGCCTTCCATGACCAGGAACGCGGCGAAGTACTGGGCCGGCCGCTTCTCGATCGTGGACCAGGCGGCGACCACGACCAGCGGGGTCGTGAACGCGGTCAGCACGATCAGCGGCAACGCGATGCCGTCGATGCCCAGGTAGTACCAGGCATTCAACGCTCCGATCCACGGGCGCTGCTCGACGAACTGCAGCGCCGGCGTGGTCACGTCGAACGCGCCCCACAGCGGCAGGCACAGCGCGAGCGCCGCGAGCGAGGCCGCGAGCGCGACCCAGCGCCCGGCGGCGATGCGGCGGTCGCCGAGCAGGAGCACGACCAGCCCCGCCGCGATCGGCAGCCACACGAGCCAGCTCAGCAGGTTGGCGGGGGCCGTCACGTCAGGTTCTCAGCAGCAGCCAGCCGAGCAGCAGCGACAGGCCGATGATCATGGCGAAGGCGTAGTGGTAGAGGTAGCCCGACTGCAGGTGGCGGACCACGGCTGCGATGGCGCCCACGGCGCGTGCCGTGCCGTTGACCAGCCAGCCGTCGATCGCGGTCTCGTCGCCGCGCTTCCAGAGGCCGGTGCCGAAGCTGCGCATCCCGGCCGCCACCACGTTCTCGTAGAACCAGTCGAAGTAGTACTTGTTGACCAGCAGGCGGTAGAGCCGCCCGAAGCGAGCCGCGATCATGCCGGGCAGCTCGGGCCGCCTGATGTACAGGTACCAGGCGGTGGCGATGCCGGCGAACGCGAGCCACAGCGCCGGGGAGGACGCGGCATGCAGCAGGAACGCGGCCGGGCCATGCCATTCCTCGCCGAGCAGCGCCAGCGGCCCGTCCGGCGCCTGCGCGATGGAACCTTCGAAGAACCCGTCGAACAGCACCGGGCCGACAGTCAGCCAGCCGATCGCGACCGACGGGATCGCGAGCGCGATCAGCGGCAGCGTGACGACGGCCGGGCTCTCGTGCAGGTGTTCCCGCGTGTGCTCGTCCATGCGCTCGCGGCCGTGGAAGGTCATGAACAGCAGGCGGAAGCTGTACAGCGCCGTGACGAACACGCCGATCAGCAGGCACCAGTAGGCGTAGCCGGCGCCCTCGCGTTCGGACAGGTGCACGGCCTCGATGATGGCGTCCTTGGAGAAGAAGCCCGACAGCCCCGGGAACCCGATCAGCGCGAGCGAGCCGACCAGGCAGGTCCAATACGTGACGGGCATGTACTTGCGCAGCCCGCCCATGCGGCGCATGTCCTGCTCGTGGTGCATGGCGATGATCACGGAGCCCGCGGCAAGGAACAGCAGCGCCTTGAAGAATGCGTGCGTCATCAGGTGGAAGATGCCCGCCCCGTAGGCCCCCGCCCCCAGCGCCGCGGTCATGTAGCCGAGCTGCGACAGCGTCGAGTAGGCGACCACGCGCTTGATGTCGTTGTTGACCAGGCCGAGCAGGCCCATGAAGAGCGCGGTGGTCGCGCCGATGACGATGACGAAGTGCAGCGCGTCCGGCGCCATCTCGAACAGCGGCGACATGCGCGCGACCATGAAGATGCCGGCCGTGACCATGGTGGCGGCGTGGATCAGCGCCGAGATCGGGGTCGGGCCTTCCATCGAGTCGGGCAGCCAGACGTGCAGCGGCACCTGCGCCGACTTGCCCATGGCGCCGAGGAACAGCGCGACGCAGATGACGGTGATGACCTTGGACGGCTCGCCCGGCGTCAGGTACAGGTCGTGGCCGATCGCGTTCGGGATGCGCGCGAACACCTCGGCGTAGTCGAGGCTGCCCATGTAGGCGACGATGACCGCGATGCCGACGATGAAGCCGAAGTCACCGATGCGGTTGACGACGAACGCCTTCAGGTTGGCGAAGATCGCGGTCGGGCGCTTGTACCAGAACCCGATCAGCAGGTAGGAGCAGACCCCGACCGCTTCCCAGCCGAAGAACAGCTGCAGGAAGTTGTTGGACATCACCAGCATCAGCATCGAGAAGGTGAACAGCGAGATGTAGGCGAAGAAGCGCTGGTAGCCCGGATCGTCCTTCATGTAGCCGATGGTGTAGACGTGGACCGCGAGCGAAACGAAGGTGACCACCGTCATCATCAGCGCGGACAGCTTGTCGATCAGGAAGCCGACTTCCATGTGCAGTCCGTCGCTGACGCCCCAGGTGTAGACGCCGGCGTTGTAGACGGGCGCGCCGTCCAGCATCAGCTTCAGGATCCAGGCCGAGCCCGCGAACGCGACCGCGACGCCCGCCGTGCACAGCCAGTGCGCGCCGGCGCGGCCGATGAAGCGCCCGCCCAGCCCGGCGACGATGGCCGCCGCCAGCGGCGCGAGCACGATCAGCAGGCACAGGTCCGCGAATGCCACGCTCAGCCCTTCATGGCGTCGAGTTCCTCGACGTTGATGCTGCGCCGCTGCCTGAACAGCACGACCAGGATCGCCAGCCCGATCGCCGCCTCGGCGGCCGCGACGGTCAGGATGAAGAACACGAACACCTGCCCGTCGAGGATGCCGAGGAAGCGCGAGAAGGCGACGAAGTTGAAGTTGACCGCCAGCAGCATCAGCTCGATGCACATCAGCAGCAGGATCACGTTCTTGCGGTTGATGAAGATCCCCGCGACCGCGATCGCAAACAGCACGCCCGCCAGCAGCAGGTAATGGGTCAGGCCGATCATGACCTGCGCTCCACCGGAATCTTCACGATCCGCACGCGGTCCTGCGGCCGCACCGCGACCTGCTGCGCCACGTCCTGCACCTTGAGGCCGGGGCGCTGGCGCATGGTCAGCGCGATCGCGGCCACGATCGCGATCAGGAGCACGACCGCCGCGAGCTGGAACGGCCACAGGTACTCGGTATAGAGCACCGCGCCGATCGCGGCGGTGTTGCTGTAGCCCTCGGGCAGAGGCGCGGTCGCGCCCGGCAGGTCGAGGCCGAGGCGGCGCACCCACAGCACGTAGAACAGTTCGGCCACCATGATCAGGGCGATGACGGCGCCGAGCGGGGCGTTCCGGGCGAAGCCCTCGCGCAACTGCTCGATGTTGACGTCCAGCATCATCACCACGAACAGGAACAGCACCATGACCGCCCCGACGTAGACCAGCACCAGCACGATCGCGAGGAATTCGGCCTCGATCAGCAGCCACAGCACCGCGGCGTTGAAGAAGCACAGCACGAGGAACAGCACCGAGTGCACCGGGTTGCGCGCGAGGATCACCCCGAGCGCGGCGCCGGTAAGCACGGCGGAAAACGTCCAGAACAGGATTTCGACCAGCATGGCGGTTACCGGTAGCGCGCGTCGGCCGCCTTGTCGGCCGCGATCATCGCCTCGTACTTCTCGCCGACCGCGAGCAGCTTGTCCTTGGTCATGATGTTCTCGCCGCGGTTCTCCATGTGGTACTCGAGGATGCGGGTCTCGACGATGGCGTCCACCGGGCAGGCCTCCTCGCAGAAGCCGCAGTAGATGCACTTGAACAGGTCGATGTCGTAGCGCGTGGTGCGGCGCGTGCCGTCCGCGCCCACGTCCGACTCGATCGTGATCGCCTGCGCCGGGCAGACCGCCTCGCACAGCTTGCAGGCGATGCACCGCTCCTGGCCGTTCGGGTAGCGCCGGAGCGCATGCAGCCCGCGGAAGCGCGGCGACACCGGCGTCTTCTCCTCCGGGTAGTGCACGGTGATCTTGCGCCGGAACAGGTTCTTGAGCGTCACCCACAGTCCGCGCGCGAGCTCGGACATGAAGATCGTGCGGACGACGGAGCGGAAGTTCTTCATGGCCGCCTCATGCCGCCCACGGCCCGATGCGCAGCCACGCCAGCACGCCCTCGACCGCGATCCAGAGCAACGTGACCGGGATCAGCACCTTCCAGCCGAGTCGCATGATCTGGTCGTAGCGATAGCGCGGGAACGTCGCCCGCACCCACAGGAACACGAACAGGAAGAAGCAGATCTTCAGGAACAGCCAGAAGAAGCTGCCCTGCGCCAGCAGGGAATCGTCCGGGAGGATGCCCTGGAAAGGCGACAGCCAGCCGCCGAAGAACAGCACCGAGGTCAGCGTCGAGATCAGGATCATGTTCGCGTATTCGGGCAGCGCGAACAGCGTTGCGAACGCCGCGCCCGAATACTCGACGTGGAATCCCGCGACGATCTCCGACTCGCCCTCGGCGACGTCGAAGGGCGCGCGGTTGGTCTCCGCGAGCCCCGAGATGAAGTAGACGATGAACAGCGGGAACAGCCACAGCCAGTTCCAGGCGAGCGGGCTGCCCTGCTGCGTGCGCACGATCTCGCCGAGGTTGAGGCTGCCGGCCGCCATCAGCACGCCGACCAGCGCGAAACCCATCGCAATCTCGTAGGCCACCATCTGCGCCGCCGAGCGCATCGCGCCGAGGAAGGCGTACTTGGAGTTGCTGGCCCAGCCCGCGAGGATGATGCCGTAGATGCCGAGCGAGGTCAGCGAAAGCACGTACAGCAGTCCCGCGTCCACGTCGGCGAGCACGAACTCCGGCGAGAACGGCACCACCGCCCAGGTCGCGAGCGCGGGCACCAGCACCAGCAGCGGCGCCAGCAGGAACAGGAAGCGCGACGACCGGTCCGGGACGATGATCTCCTTCAGGAGCAGCTTGATCACGTCCGCGAAGGGTTGCGCCCAGCCGCGCAGCAGACGCAGGCCGAAGAAGGTCACCCGGTTCGGGCCGAGGCGCAGCTGCATCCAGCCGATGACCTTGCGCTCCGCGAGCGTCAGGATCGCGACCGCGATGATGACGGTCATCATCACGATCACGATCTGGACCGTGACCTGCACGAAGTACGGCAGGGCGGCCCAGAGGCCGACCAGCGACTGCCATTGCGCGGCGATCCATTGCATGACCCGGCCCGCCCCTACCCGCCACCGACGGCGGCGCGCGTCTGCTGCAGCGACGGCGAACGGCGCACGAGCGCATCCACGGCGTAGATCGGCACCTCCACCGTCGTGCCGCCGGGCTGCGCGCCGTCGGCAGCGCCCGCGGCCGGGCGTCCGTCGTAGGTGACGCCCGCGGCAATGGCGCGCAGCTCCGCCAGCACCTCGGCGGAACTCTCGTGCGTGAAGCCCGCGAGGCCGAGCTGGTTGCCGAGCACGCGCAGGATCTTCCAGCCGGGGCGCGCTTCGCCCACGGGCTGGGCGCAGCCGCGGAACTCCTGCCAGCGGCCCTCGACGTTGACGTAGGTTCCCGAAGTCTCCGCGAATGTGCCCATCGGCAGCAGCAGCTGCGCGGACTTCATCACTTCCGGGTCGGCATACGGGGTGATGGCGATGACCTTCGGGCAGGCCGCCAGCCGCGTGACGGCGCCGGCGAGCCCGATGTCGTGGCGCGGCTCGATGCCGCCCATCAGCACGCATGCGGCGAGCTCCGCGCCCAGCATGCCGCCCACGTCCAGGCCCGGCGCCGGATCCGGCTGCGCGCCCGCCAGCCGGTGCGGCAGCACGCCGGCGAGCGCGAGCCCCACGGCGTTTGCGCCGTCCGGCAGGTAACCGAGCGTCGCGCCGGTCGCTGCTGCGAGGCGCGCCGCAGAGGCGCAGAGCGCGGCGTAACGGGAGTGGCGCATGGCGATGCCGCCCAGCACGATGGCGGCGCGGCCCGCGGACAGCGAGTCGCGGATCTTTTTCTGCTGTGCGGACAGACCCTTGTCCGCCGCGAGCGCAGCGAGCTCGGCCGGCAAATCCGCCGCCGTCGCCACGATCCCGGCATGAACGGGGAAATGGCTCTGCTGCGCCGCGGTCGCGAGGAAACTGACCTTGCAGCCGGCAAGCGCGGCCTTGCGCACGCGGTGCGCGAGGATCGGCGATTCGATGCGCACGTGGCAGCCGGCCAGCAGCAGCCCGGAGAGCGACTCCAGTTCGCCGAGCGCGAGGCCAAGGCCCGGGAACGGCGGGTCCTGGCCCTGGCCCGAGAAATCCGACTGCCGCAGTCGCGAGTCCACGTTGTGGCAGCCAAGGCCGCGCGCCAGACGCTGCAGCAGGAAGCCCTCCTCCGCAGTCGAGCCCGGCGCCGCCAGGAAGCCGATGCGCCCAGGGCCGGCGCCGCGCACAGCCTCCTGCAGCATGCCGGCCGCGGCGGCGAGCGCGGCCTCCCAGGACACTTCGCGCCACTGCCCTTCCGCGCGCAGCATCGGCGCCCGCAGCCGGTCGGGGGCGTAGATGCCCTCGTACGAGTAGCGGTCGCGGTCGGCGATCCAGGTCTCGTTGATCTCCTCGTTCTGGCGCGGCACCACGCGCAGCAGGCGGCCGCGCAGCACGTGGCCGTAAAGGTTGGTGCCGACCGGGTCGTGCGGCGAGACCAGCGCGTGCTCGGTCATCTCCCAGGAGCGCGCGCGGTGGCGGAACGGCTTCGAGTTCAGCGCCCCCACCGGGCACAGGTCGATCACGTTCCCGGACAGCTCGTGGTCCACGCTGCGCTCGATCCAGGTGCCGATCTCCATGTTCTCGCCGCGGCCGGTCGCGCCCAGTTCCTGCAGGCCCGCAACCTCGGCGGTGAAGCGCACGCAGCGCGTGCAGTGGATGCAGCGGGTCATGTCGGTCGAGATCAGCGGCCCCAGGTTCTTGTCCTTGACCACGCGCTTGCGCTCGTCGAAGCGCGAGTCCGCGCTGCCGAAGCCGAGCGCCAGGTCCTGCAGCTCGCACTCGCCGCCCTGGTCGCAGATCGGGCAGTCGAGCGGATGGTTGATCAGCAGGAACTCCATGGTCGCCTTCTGCGCCGCCTGCGCGCGCGCCGAGCGCGTGAACACCTTCATGCCCTCGGTCACGGGCGTGGCGCAGGCCGGCATCGGCTTCGGCGCCTTCTCGATCTCGACCAGGCACATGCGGCAGTTGGCGGCAATCGACAGCTTTTCGTGGTAGCAGAAGCGCGGCACGTAGATGCCGGCGGCGTCGGTCACCTGGATGACCATCTGCCCCTTCTTTGCCTGGAGGCGGCGGCCGTCGACCTCGATGTTGAGCAGGTCTTCGCTCATGCGACCGCCCGTGCCGGGGCGTCGACGATGCTGCGCCCCTTGTTCTGAACCATGTACTCGAACTCGGGGCGGAAGTGGCGCAGGAAACTCTGCACCGGCCAGGCCGCGGCGTCGCCGAGCGCGCAGATGGTGTGGCCCTCGATCTGGTTCGCGACCTGCACCAGCAGGTCGAGGTCCGCCATGCGGCCCTCGCCCGCGAGGATCCGCCGCAGCATGCGCGTGAGCCAGCCGGTGCCTTCGCGGCAGGGCGTGCACTGGCCGCAGGACTCGGCCATGTAGAAGCGCGACAGCCGCTCGAGCACGCGCACCATGCAGGTGGTCTCGTCCATGACGATGACCGCCGCGGAACCGACGGCGCTGCCCGCCTTGCGCAGCGCGTCGAAGTCCATGGTGCAGTCCATGATGATCGAGGCCGGCAGCACCGGCACCGACGAGCCGCCCGGGATCACGGCCTTCAGCTTGCGGCCGCCGCGCACCCCGCCCGCGATCTCGAGCAGTTCCCTGAACGGGATCCCCATCGGCAGCTCGTAGTTGCCGGGCTTCGCGACATGGCCGGACACCGAGAAAATGTTGGTGCCGCCCGAGTTCGGCACGCCGAGTTCCGCGAACCACTTGGCGCCCTTGCGCATGATCGCGGGGACCGAGGCGAAGCTCTGCGTGTTGTTGACCGTGGTCGGCTTGCCGTACAGGCCGTAGCTCGCCGGGAACGGCGGCTTGAAGCGCGGCTTGCCGGTCTTGCCCTCGAGCGACTCGAGCAGCGCCATTTCCTCGCCGCAGATGTAGGCGCCGGCGCCCGCGACCGCGTGCAGCTCGAAGTCCACGCCCGAGCCCAGGATGTCCTTGCCGAGCAGGCCCGCGGCACGGGCCTCCGCGAGCGCGCCCTCGAAGCGCGGGAAGGGCTCGGCGAGGAACTCGCCGCGGATGTAGTTGTAGCCGACGGTCGCGCCCATCGCGTAGCCGCCGATCGCCATGCCCTCGATGATCGCGTGCGGGTTGTAGCGCAGGATGTCGCGGTCATGGCAGGTGCCCGGCTCGCTCTCGTCCGAGTTGCAGACCACGTACTTCTGGCCAGGGGCGTTGCGCGGCATGAAACTCCATTTCACGCCGGTCGGGAAGCCGGCGCCGCCGCGGCCCTTCAGGCCGGATGCCTTGACCTCCTCGATGATCGCCTCGCGCGGGGTCTTCTCGCGCAGGATCTTCTCCCAGGCCTGGTACCCGCCGAACTTGCGGTACACGGCGAGCGTCCAGCTCTCCGGGTGCGAGAGCGGCTCGAACACGACCTGGTTCATCGGGCGCGCCACGGTCACTTCACCGAGTCCAGCACCTTGATCGCCGATTCCGGCGTCAGGTTCTCGTGGTACATGTGGTCCACCATCATCATCGGCGCGTTGTTGCAGGCGGCGAGGCACTCCTCCTCGCGCTTCAGGTAGAACTTGCCGTCCGGAGTGCTCTGGCCGGTCTTGATCCCGAGGTGCTTCTCGACCGCCTCGACGATGCGCTCCGCGCCGCACAGCATGCAGCTGATGTTGGTGCAGACCGAGACGTGCACGCGGCCGGCCGGCTTCGTCTCGAACATCGAGTAGAAGCTCGCGACCTCGTAGACCTGGATCGGCGGCAGGCCGAGATAGGCGGCGACCGAATCCATGAGTCCGGTCGTGAGCCAGCCGTGGTTCTGGTGCTGGGCGGCACGCAGCGCCGCGAGCACGGCGGAACGGCCGCGGTCCGGCGGGAACTTGGCGAGCCAGCGGTCGATCTCGCGGCGCGTATCCGCGGTCAGCGCGCCGCTGTCCTCTGCGGCGCTCACCGGTCGATCTCCCCGAACACGATGTCCATGGTGCCGATGACGGCGACCACGTCGGCCAGCATGTGTCCGCGGACCAGCTCGTCCATCGCCGACAGGTGCGCAAATCCCGGCGCCCGGCACTTCACGCGGTAGGGCTTGTTGGCGCCATCCGACACCAGCCACACGCCGAACTCGCCCTTGGGCGCCTCGACCGCGGCATAGGTCTCGCCCTCCGGCACGCAGTAGCCCTCGGTGAACAGTTTGAAGTGGTGGATCAGCGATTCCATGTCGTCCTTCATCTCGCTGCGCTTCGGCGGCGTCACCTTGTGGTCGTCCAGCATCACCGGGCCGGGATGGGTGGCCAGCCAGTCCACGCACTGGCGGATGATGCGGTTCGCCTGCCGCAGCTCCTCGACGCGGCACAGGTAGCGGTCATAGCAGTCGCCGTTGACGCCCACGGGCACGTCGAACTCGACCTGGTCATACGCGGCATAGGGCTGCTTGCGGCGCAGGTCCCACTCGACGCCCGAGCCGCGCAGCATCGGCCCGGTGCAGCCGAGGGCAATCGCGCGCTCCGGCGACACCACGCCGATGTTGACGGTGCGCTGCTTCCAGATGCGGTTCTCGGTCAACAGCGTCTCGTACTCGTCCACGCAGGCCGGGAAGCGCTCGGTGAAGTCGCGCAGGAAGTCGAGCATCGTGCCCGAGCGCGCCTCGTTCCTGCGCTTCGCGTCCCGTTCGCTGCGCCAGCGCGACGCCTGGTAACGCGGCATCGAGTCCGGCAGGTCGCGGTACACCCCGCCCGGCCGGTAGTAGGTCGCGTGCATGCGCGTGCCCGAGACCGCCTCGTAGCAGTCCATCAGGTCCTCGCGCTCGCGGAACGCATACAGGAACACGGTCATCGCGCCGATGTCGAGGCCGTGCGACCCGATCCACAGCAGGTGGTTCAGGATGCGCGTGATCTCGTCGAACATGGTGCGGATGTAAAGCGCGCGCAGCGGCGGCGTGATCCCGAGCAGCCGCTCGATCGCGCGAACGTAGGCGTGCTCGTTGCACATCATGGACATGTAGTCGAGCCGGTCCATGTAGCCGATCGAGTGGTTGAAGGGCTTCGACTCGGCGAGCTTCTCGGTCGCGCGGTGCAGCAGGCCGATGTGCGGGTCGGCCTTCTGGATCACCTCGCCGTCCATCTCCAGCACCAGGCGCAGCACGCCGTGCGCCGCGGGGTGCTGCGGGCCGAAGTTCAGCGTGAAGTTCTGGATCTCAGCCATCGGCAGCCCCCGGCCCGCCTGCCTTGCGGATCACCTTTGGCACCACGGTGCGCGGCTCGATGCTGACCGGCTCGTACACGACCCGGCCCTTCGCCGGGTCGTAGCGCACCTCGACGCGGCCGGTGAGCGGGAAGTCCTTGCGGAAAGGATGGCCGATGAAGCCGTAGTCCGTGAGGATGCGCCGCAGGTCCGGGTGGCCGCGGAACAGGATGCCAAACAGGTCGAAGGCCTCGCGCTCGTACCAGTTCGCCGAGGCCCAGACGCCGGCGACCGAATCCACGATCGGCGGCTCCCCGGGCGCGAGCCGGCAGCGCAGACGCAGCCGCGTATTCCGCGCCACCGAGAGCAGGTGATAGACCACGGCGAAGCGCGGGCCGTCGTCGGCGCCGCGCGCGCCGGAGCGCAGAGCGCCGCGGCTGAATCCGGTCGCGGTCGCCGACTCGGTCGCCCATTCCGAGCGCCCGAAATCCAGGTAGTCGATCCCGGACAGGTCGGTCAGCTGGGCAAACGCCAGCTCAGGCGCGTCGCGCAGCTGCGTGCAGACCTCGAGCAGGTGCTCGGGCGCGACCTCGATCGCGACCTCGTCCGGCAGCGAAGCGGCGCGCCGTACGCGCGCGCCGAAACGGGACTCGACGGCGGCGGCGGTGGCCTCGACGCGGCTCATGCCGTACCGCGCGCGATGGTGCTGGTGCGGCGGATCTTGTCCTGCAGCTGCAGGATCCCGTAGACCAGCGCCTCGGCAGTCGGCGGGCAGCCGGGCACGTAGACGTCGACCGGGACGATGCGGTCGCAGCCGCGCACGACCGAGTAGGAATAGTGGTAGTAGCCGCCGCCATTGGCGCAGGAGCCCATCGAGATCACCCAGCGCGGCTCCGCCATCTGGTCGTAAACCTTGCGCAGCGCGGGCGCCATCTTGTTGACCAGCGTGCCGGCCACGATCATCACGTCGGACTGGCGCGGGCTCGCCCGGAACACCACGCCGAACCGGTCGAGGTCGTAACGCGAGGCGCCGGCATGCATCATCTCGACCGCGCAGCAGGCGAGCCCGAAGGTCATCGGCCACATCGAGCCGGTGCGCGCCCAGTTCATGACGGCGTCCACCGTCGTGGTGATGAATCCGCGGCCCTGGAACACGGGCGCCTCGGCGGTCAGTCCCATTCCAGCGCTCCCTTCTTCCATTCGTAGACGAAGGCGATCACGAGCACGCCCAGGAACACCGCCATCGAGACCAGGCCGAACCCGCCGATCCCTCCGAGCGCGACGGCCCACGGAAACAGGAACGCGATCTCGAGGTCGAAGATGATGAACAGGATCGCGACCAGGTAATAGCGCACGTCGAACTTCATGCGCGTGTCCTCGAAGGCCTCGAAACCGCATTCGTACGGCGAGGCCTTCGCGGCATCCGGCCGGCGCGGCCCGAGCACCCATCCGAGCACCATCAGCACGACGCCGAAGCCGCCGGCGACGGCCAGGAAGATGAGGACGGGCAGGTAGTTCTCTAGCAAGGTCGCGACCGTCGCGGACTGCAGGAGGAGCCGCGCAAACCGGGCGCATTGTAACCGTCCGCAGGGGTCCCGTGGGACCCCCGGACAACTACCTACTCGATCGAAATGGTGCCGACGGTGGGACTCGAACCCACACAGGTTTCCCCACTAACCCCTCAAGCTAGCGCGTCTACCAATTCCGCCACGTCGGCAAGCAAGAACTCTGCGTCGCGGTCATTCACCCGCGGGTGCCGGCGTCCCGGCCGGCGGCTCTGCGGCCGTGGAATCCGGCAGCGCGGGCACCGCGTCGGCGTCCACGCCGGAAGCCGGCTCCGGCGCCGCCGTTTCGACGATGCTCGCCGGCGCCGCGGCCTGCGGCCGGGTCGCGAACCAGGCCAGCGACATGCTGGTCATGAAGAACAGCGTCGCCAGCACCGCCGTCAGCTTGGAGAAGAAGGTCGCCGAGCCGCGCGCGCCGAACACGGTGCCCGAGGCGCCCGCGCCGAATCCCGCGCCCGCGTCCGCGCCCTTGCCCCGCTGCAGCAGCACCAGCGAGACGATCGCGAAGCACAGCAAGCCGTGCACGAAGGTGATCACGTTCTGCAGCATGCCGCCCACCCGTCCGGAGCGCCGGGTCAGCCCTCGGCCGCCCGGCAGATCGCAGTGAATTCCCCGGCCTGCAGCGATGCGCCGCCGATCAGGCCCCCGTCCACATCGGGCATCGCGAACAGTTCAAGCGCGTTGCCCGCCTTGACGCTGCCCCCGTAAAGCACCCGAAGGGAAGCCGCAATTCTACCATCCTTTTCCGCGATCCGGCCGCGGATCAGGGCGTGCACCTCCTGCGCCTGCTGCGGGGTGGCGTTGCGGCCGGTGCCGATCGCCCAGACCGGCTCGTAGGCCACCACGGCGGCGGCGAAGGCGGCGGCCCCCGCGGCCGCCAGCACCGCATCGAGCTGGCGCAGGACCACCCTGCCGGTCGCACCCGAGTCGCGCTCGGCGAGCGTTTCCCCGACGCAAAGGATCGGGACCAGGGCGTGCCGCTGCGCGGCCTGGAACTTGCGTGCGACCAGCGCGTCGTCCTCGCCGTACGACGCGCGGCGTTCCGAGTGGCCGACGATGACGTGGCGGCAGCCGACATCCGCCAGCATGGCGGCGGCGACCTCGCCCGTGTGCGCGCCGGGTTCCTCGGCGCAGACATCCTGGGCGCCCAGCGCGATCCCGCTGCCGGCAAGTTGCCGGCCGACGTCGGCGAGGTGCACGAAGGGCGGACAGACGACGACCTCGGCGCCGCCGGTGCCCGCGCCCTGCTCGATCAGCCCGCCGACCAGGCGCCCGGCTTCGGCGCGACTGCCGTGCATCTTCCAGTTGCCGGCCACCAGCGGCCGGCGCAGCTTCGGGTTCATGCCGCCGCCGCCGCCGTCACGGCCTGCGCGAGCTCCGCCGCATGGCGCTCGACCGCCTGCGCGTCCTCGCCTTCGACCATCACGCGGATCACCGGCTCGGTGCCGGAGGCGCGCAGCACCACGCGGCCGCGCGCACCCAGCGATTTCTCGACCGCCGCGACCGCGGCGGCGACCCGCGCGTCCGCGCCGGCATCGAAGCGCCGGGCGACGCGCACGTTGACGAGCTTCTGCGGGAAATGGCGCATGCCCGACGCCAGCTCCGCGAGGGTCCTGCCGGTCGCCTTCATGACCGCCAGCACCTGCAGCGCCGCGATCAGGCCGTCGCCGGTCGTGGTCTTGTCGAGGCACAGCAGGTGGCCCGAGGTCTCGCCGCCCAGCATGCCGCTGTGCGTGCGCAGCAACTGCAGCACGTGGCGGTCGCCGACCGGCGCGCGCAGGAACGGCACGCCGAGCTCGGAGAGTGCGAGTTCCAGCCCGAGGTTGCTCATCACGGTGCCGACCACCGGTCCGCGCAGTTCCCCGGACGCGAGGCGCGCCTTCGCCAGCAGGTACAGCAGCTGGTCGCCGTCCACGCTGCGGCCGAGGTGGTCCACCATCACCACCCGGTCGCCGTCGCCGTCGAGCGCGATGCCGGCATCGGCGCGCACGCCGGCCACGGTCAGCTTGAGCAGCGCGGTGTCGGTGGAGCCGCAGCCTTCATTGATGTTGCGGCCGTTCGGCGAGCAGCCGATCGGTACGATGTCGGCGCCGAGGTCGGACAGCACGCGCGGCGCCACCTTGTAGGCGGCGCCGTTCGCGCAGTCGATCACCAGCTTCAGGCCGTCGAGGCGCATGCCGGTCGGGAGCGTCGAGGCGCAGAAGTCCTGGTAGAGCACGCGCTGGCTGTCCACCCGGGTCGCGCGCCCGAGCGCGGCGGACTCGCGGGTCAGCGCCGGCTGGTCGAGGTGCGCTTCGATCGCTTCTTCCAGCGCATCCGCCAGCTTGCCGCCGGCCTGGTCGAAGAACTTGATGCCGTTGTCGTCGAAGCGGTTGTGCGAGGCACTGATGACCGCGCCGAAATCGCAGCCGAGGCGCTGCACCAGGAATGCGATCCCGGGCGTCGGCAGCGGCCCGACCAGCAGCACATTCACCCCGGCGGCGACGAATCCGGCTTCCAGCGCCGATTCGAACATGTAGCCAGACAGCCGCGTGTCCTTGCCGACCAGCACCCGGCCGCCGTCCGGCGCGAGCACCCGCGCCGCGGCGCCCGCGAGCCGCAGCGCGAATTCCGCCGTCAGCGGGTGCGTCCCCACGCGACCGCGCACGCCATCGGTTCCGAAATACCGCCTGCTCATGCTTGCCCGTCTCCTGCCCGCGCCGCCGCGGCCGCGATCCTGAGCGCGTCCACCGTCGGGCCCACGTCGTGCGCGCGCAAGATGCGCGCGCCATTCATTGCCGCCAGCACCGCGAGCGCCAGGCTGCCCGCCAGCCGGTCGCCGGTGGCGCGGCCGGTCAGCTGCCCGACCATGCTCTTGCGCGACAGGCCGACCAGCACCGGGGCGCCGTCCGCGGCGATCTCCCCCAGGCCCCGCAGCAGTTCGAGATTATGCGCGAGCGTCTTGCCGAAGCCGAATCCCGGATCCACCACGATGCGCTCGCGCCCGATGCCCGCCGCCAGGCAGCGCCCGGCGCGCTCGCGCAGGAAGGCGCGCACCTCGCCCACCACGTCATCGTAGCGGGGCGCCTGCTGCATGGTGCGCGGCTCGCCCTGCATGTGCATCAGGCAGGCCGCCGCGCCGGTCGCCGCGACCGCCTCGATCGCGCCTGCAGATGCGAGGGCGGCGACGTCGTTGACCATGGCCGCGCCCGCGGCGAGCGCAGCGCGCATTACTTCCGGCTTGCTGGTGTCCACCGAGACCGGCACCTCCAGGTCCGCGGCGAGCCGCTCGACGACCGGGATCACGCGCCGCAGTTCCTGCTCCGCCGTCACCGGCTCCGCGCCCGGCCGCGTGGACTCGCCGCCGACGTCGATCAGGGCCGCGCCCTCCTCGACCATCTGCCGCGCGCGCGCAAGCGCCTGCGGCAGCTCGAGGTAGCGGCCGCCGTCGGAAAAGGAATCGGGGGTGACGTTGAGGACGCCCATCACCACGGGCGCCGAAAGGTCGATGCGGAAGCGGGCGCAATGAAGGACCGACGACGACGGCGCTCCGCGCTCCCGGGCAGCCGTCGCAGGCATGGCGCCCACGCGCCCGGGTCAGGTCTGGCTGGCCGGCGGGCCGATGACCGGCGCGGGTGTCGCCTGGCCCGTGCCGACGCCTGGCGCGCCGGGCTCCTCCCAGTCGGCCGGCGGCCGCGGCTGGCGCCCGGCCATGATGTCCTTGATCTGCTCCTCGTCGATGGTCTCGAACTTGATCAGCGCCGCGGCCATCGTGTCGAGCTTGTCGCGGTTGTCCACCAGGATCTTCTTCGCGAGCGCGTAGGAATCGTCGATGACGCGGCGGATCTCCTCGTCGATCACGTGCGCCGTGACGTCGGAGACCTGCTTGTGCTGCGTGACCGAGCGGCCGAGGAATACTTCGCCCGCGTCCTCCATGTACGAGAGCGGGCCGAGCCGGGCCGACAGGCCCCACTTGGTGACCATGTTGCGGGCCAGGTTGGTCGCGCGCTCGATGTCGTTCGAGGCGCCGGTCGTGACCGCCTCCGGGCCGAAGCGCAGCTCCTCGGCGATGCGCCCGCCGAACAGGCTCGCGATCTGGTTCTCGAGGCGGCGCTTGCTGTAGCTGTAGCGGTCCTCCTCGGGCAGGAACATCGTGACGCCGAGCGCACGCCCGCGCGGGATGATCGTCACCTTGTAGACCGGATCGTGCTCCGGCAGGCTCATGCCGACGATCGCGTGGCCGGCCTCGTGATAGGCCGTGTTGAGCTTCTCCTGCTCGCTCATGACCATCGAGCGCCGCTCGGCGCCCATCATGATCTTGTCCTTGGCGCGCTCGAACTCGTCCATGGTGACCAGGCGCTTGTTGGCGCGCGCCGCGAACAGCGCCGCCTCGTTGACCAGGTTCATGAGATCCGCGCCCGAGAATCCCGGGGTCCCGCGTGCGATCAGCGACGGCTTGACGTCGTCGGCGATCGGCACCTTGCGCATGTGCACCTTCAGGATCTGCTCGCGGCCGCGCACATCCGGCAGCGGCACCACCACCTGGCGGTCGAAGCGGCCCGGGCGCAGCAGCGCCGGGTCGAGCACGTCCGGGCGGTTGGTCGCGGCGATGACGATGACGCCCTCGTTGCCCTCGAAGCCGTCCATCTCGACCAGCAGCTGGTTCAGGGTCTGCTCGCGCTCGTCGTGGCCGCCGCCGAGTCCCGCGCCGCGGTGCCGGCCGACCGCGTCGATCTCGTCGATGAACACGATGCAGGGCGCGTGCTTCTTGGCCTGCTCGAACATGTCGCGCACGCGCGAGGCGCCCACGCCCACGAACATCTCGACGAAGTCCGAGCCCGAGATCGTGAAGAACGGCACCTTGGCCTCGCCTGCGATCGCGCGCGCGAGCAGCGTCTTGCCGGTGCCGGGGCTGCCGACCATCAGCACGCCCTTGGGGATCTTGCCGCCGAGCTTCTGGAACTTGGACGGGTCCTTCAGGAAGTCGACGATCTCGGCGACTTCCTCCTTGGCCTCGTCCACGCCCGCGACGTCGGCAAAGGTCACGCTGACCTGGTCCTCCGACAGCAGCCGCGCCCGGCTCTTGCCGAACGACATGGCGCCGCGGCCGCCCGCGCCGCCCTGCATCTGGCGCATGAAGTAGATCCAGACGCCGATCAGCAGCAGGATCGGGAACGAAGAGAAGAACAGCTGCGCGAGCAGGTTCGGGCCTTCCGGCGGCTCGGCGTCGATCGCGACCTTCTGCTTGTCGAGCAGGCCGATCAGCACGGAGTTGTCGGTCTCGGGATTCTGCGTGACGTAGTTGCCGCCGCCGGCGCGCTCGCCGACGATCGCCTCGCCCTTGAAAGTGGCGCTGCGGATGCCGCCGCCGCGGACCTCGGTGAGGAACTGCGAGTAGGTGATCTGCTCGGGCGCGGCGGCGCGCTGGCCGAAGTTGGAGAACACCGCGAGCAGCACGATCGCGATGACCACCCACAGCACGATATTCCTGGTCAAGTCGTTCAAGCGGCCGCTCCTGGCTGGCTGTCCTCGGCCCGTCCGACGTTAGGACAACGCCGTCGGAGGGATCGTTTCACCTTACACCGGAAGGGGGTTCCTGGCCACCAAGTAGGTCTCGGAACTGCGCTGGCGCGAAGCCTCGGGCTTGCGCATGCGGACCGTGCGGAACTGCCGCCGCGCGTCCTGTAGCAGCTCGCGGAAGCCCGCGCCCTGGAACACCTTCATCACCAGCACGCCTGCGGGCCCCAGCACCCGGCGCGCGAAATCGAGCGCGAGCGCCTCGAGGTCGGCGGCCCGCGCCTGGTCCACCACGTCCACTCCGCTGATGTTGGGGGCCATGTCCGACAACACAAGGTCCACGCGCCTGCCGCCGAGATGCCCGAGCAGCAGGTCGAGCACGGCCTGCTCGCGGAAGTCGCCCTGCAGGAAGGTCACGCCCGGAACCGCATCCATCGGCAGCAGGTCGAGCGCGTATACCTCGCCCTTGCCCGCGAGCGCGCGCGCCGCGTACTGGCTCCACCCGCCCGGCGCGGCGCCGAGGTCCACCACCACCGCGCCCGGGAAAAACAGCTTCTCCGCGCGGTCGAGTTCCTCGAGCTTGAAGGCGGCGCGGCTGCGCCGGCCTTCGGCCTGGGCGCGCCGCACGAAGCGATCGGAGAAGTGCTCGCGCAGCCAGCGCCCGCTCGACTTGCCGCGGCGGCTCACGGGCGCGCCCCTATAATCGGCGCATGGCGCTCACTGACAACCAGAAGAAGCATCTGCGTCGACTCGGTCATGCGTTGAACCCGGTGGTCCTGGTCGGCCAGCGCGGGCTGACGCCGAATGTCGTCGCCGAACTGGCCCGCGCGCTGCACGATCATGAACTGGTCAAGGTCCGTGCCCGGGTCGGCGACCGCGGGGAACGCGACGCGGTGCTGGCAGCGCTCGCGGCCGCGACCGGCTCCGAACTGGCCTTCCAGATCGGCAACGTGGGTTTATTCTACAAGAAAAACAATATGTTGAATAAGGTACTTATTCCGGATTCTTGATTCAGGCGAGGCGCACCGAGAGGATCTCGAAGCTACGCGCCCCGCCCGGGGTCGCCACCTCCACCTCGTCGCCGGGCGCCTTGCCGATCAATGCCCGCGCGATCGGCGAATTGATCGAGATGAGCCCGCGGCGGATGTCCGCCTCGTCGTCGCCGACGATCTGGTAGCTCACCTCGGCCCCGCCGTCCACGGGCGCGAGTTCCACGGTCGCGCCGAACACGACCTTGCCGGTGTCCGGCAGCGCGGACGGATCGATCACCTGCGCGTGCGCGAGGCGTCGCTCGATCTCCTTGATGCGGCCCTCGATGAAGCCCTGCTGCTCGCGCGCCGCGTGGTACTCGGCGTTCTCCGAAAGGTCGCCATGCGAACGCGCCTCGGCGATCGCGCGGATGATCGCGGGCCGGTCCTCGGACTTGAGCTTGCGCAGTTCCGCGCGCAGCAGCTCGGCACCCTTCAGCGTGATCGGCGTCCTCATGCAAGGGACCTCGGATGTGCCCCCGAATGGAGCGCGTTCGCGGGCAAATCCGAGGTCCCCAGCTCCCGGTGCAGGTCCTGCAGCCGGTTGATGCCGTGGTCCTCGAGGTGGTCGAGCGCGTCGCAGGTCGCGAGGGCTGCCGCCACCGTCGTGTAGTAGGTCACCTTGCGCAGCTCCGCCTCGCGGCGGATCGAGTGCGATTCCTGGATCGCGCGCTTGCCCTCGGTGGTGTTGACGATCAGGTCGATCTGCTCGTTCTTGATCATGTCGACGATGTGCGGCCGGCCCTCGCGCACCTTGAATGCGCGGCGGCAGGGCAGTCCCGCGGCTTCCAGCGCCGCCGCCGTGCCCTGGGTCGCGACCAGCTCGAAGCCGCGCTCATGCAGCCGGCGCGCAATCGCGACCGCGCCCGGCTTGTCGCGGTCGCGCACCGACAGCAGGCAGGTGCCGCGCCGCGGCAGCCGCACACCGGCGGCCGCCTGCGACTTCGCATAGGCTTCACCGAACGTCCGTCCGGTCCCCATGACCTCGCCGGTGGACTTCATCTCCGGGCCCAGGATCGGGTCCGACTCCGGGAACTTGCCGAACGGGAACACCGCCTCCTTGACCGAGTAGTAAGGGGGCACGCGTTCCTCCAGCGCGCCCTGCTCGCGCAGCGACTTGCCGGCCATCACGCGCGCGGCGATCTTGGCGAGCGGCCGCCCGGTCGCCTTGGACACGAACGGCACGGTGCGCGAGGCGCGCGGGTTGACCTCGAGCACGTAGACCACGCCGCCCTGGATCGCGAACTGCACGTTCATGAGGCCGACCACGCCGAGCGCCTGTGCCATGCGCCGGGTCTGGTCGCGCAGCTCGTCCTGGACCGCCGCCGGCAGGCTCGCGGGCGGCAGCGAGCAGCTCGAGTCGCCCGAGTGCACGCCCGCCTGCTCGACGTGCTCCATGATGCCGCCGATCAGCACGTCCTCGCCGTCGCTGACGGCGTCCACGTCCACCTCGATCGCGAGGTCGAGGAAGCGGTCGAGCAGCACCGGGCTCTCATTCGACACCCGCACGGCCTCGCGCATGTATTGGCGCAGGTCGTCCTCCTCGTAGACCACCTCCATCGCCCGCCCGCCCAGCACGTAGGACGGCCGCACGATCAACGGGAAGCCGACTTCGTGTGCGAGCCCGATCGCGCGCTCCTCGTCGCGCGCGGTGGCGTTCGCCGGCTGGCGCAGGCCGAGCTTCACCAGCAGCTGCTGGAAGCGCTCGCGGTCCTCGGCAATGTCGATCGAGTCCGGGCTGGTGCCGATGATCGGCGCGCCGGCCGCTGCCAGCGCGCGCGCGAGCTTGAGCGGCGTCTGGCCACCGAACTGCACGATCACGCCCTTCGGCTTCTCGCGCGCGATGATCTCCATCACGTCCTCGAACGTGAGCGGCTCGAAGTACAGGCGGTCGGAGACGTCGTAGTCGGTGGAGACCGTCTCCGGGTTGCAGTTGACCATGATGGTCTCGAAGCCGTCCTCGCGCAGCGCGAGCGCGGCGTGCACGCAGCAGTAGTCGAACTCGATGCCCTGCCCGATGCGGTTCGGCCCGCCGCCCAGAATCATGATCTTGGGCCGCTCGGTCGGCGCCGACTCGCATTCCTGTTCGTAGGTCGAGTACAGGTAGGCGGTCGCGGTCGCGAACTCGGCGGCGCAGGTGTCCACGCGCTTGAACACCGGGTGAACGCCCGCCGACAGGCGGCGCGAGCGCACGCGCGATTCCGGCGCGCCGAGCGCGCGCGCGAGCGCGGCATCCGAGAATCCCTTGCGCTTGAGGGCCAGCAGGCGTTCGAAGGTAAGCGCCGCCATGCCCTCCTCGCGCACGCTGGCCTCCTCGCGCACCAGGTCCCCGACCTGCGCCAGGAACCAGGGATCGATCGCGGTGAGCTCGCCGATGCGGGCCAGCGGCCAGCCGGCGCGGAAGGCGTCGGCCACGTAGCGGATGCGGTCGGCGCCGGGATGGCGCAGCTCCTCCTCGAGGCGCAGTTGTGCGTCGGCATCCAGCGGCAGCGCGAGCAGCGGTGTCAGACCGTCGCAGCCGGTCTCCAGGCTGCGCAGCGCCTTCTGCAGCGATTCCTGGAAGGTGCGGCCGATGGCCATCGCCTCGCCGACCGACTTCATCTGCGTGGTCAGGCGGTCGTTGGAGCCCGGGAACTTCTCGAAGGTGAAGCGCGGGACCTTGGTGACCACGTAGTCGATCGCGGGCTCGAAGGATGCCGGCGTGGCGCCACCCGTGATCTCGTTCTTCAGCTCGTCGAGCGTGTAGCCGACCGCGAGCTTGGCCGCCACCTTCGCGATCGGGAAGCCGGTGGCCTTGGAGGCGAGCGCCGAGGAGCGCGACACCCGCGGGTTCATCTCGATGACCAGCATGCGCCCGTCCGCCGGGTTGATCGCGAACTGCACGTTCGACCCGCCGCATTCCACGCCGACCTGGCGCAGCACCGCGATCGAGGCGTCGCGCATGCGCTGGTATTCCTTGTCGGTCAGCGTCTGCGCCGGCGCCACGGTGATCGAGTCGCCGGTGTGCACGCCCATCGGGTCGAGGTTCTCGATCGAGCAGACGATGATGCAGTTGTCCTTGCGGTCGCGCACCACCTCCATCTCGAATTCCTTCCAGCCGAGCACCGACTCCTCGATCAGCACCTCGCCGGTCGGCGAGGCGTCGAGCCCGCGCGCGACGATGGCCTCGAATTCCTCGCGGTTGAAGGCGATGCCGCCGCCGGTGCCGCCGAGCGTGAACGAGGGCCGGATCACCGTCGGGTAGCCGACCTCGCCCTGAACGGCGAGCGCCTCGTCGAGGCTGTGGGCGATGTAGGAGCGCGGACACTCGAGGCCGATGCCGCGCATCGCGTTCCGGAACAGCTCGCGGTCCTCGGCCATGTCGATGGCCTCGCGTGAGGCGGCGATCAGTTCGACGCCGAACTTGTCCAGCACGCCCTCGCGCACCAGGTCGAGCGCGGTGTTGAGGCCGGTCTGGCCGCCCATGGTCGGCAGCAGCGCGTCCGGGCGTTCCTGCTCGATGATGCGGGCAACCGTGCGCCAGTCGACCGGCTCGATGTAGATGGCGTCCGCCATCTCCGGGTCGGTCATGATGGTCGCCGGATTGGAGTTCACGAGGATGACGCGGTAGCCCTCCTCGCGCAGCGCGCGGCAGGCCTGGGCGCCCGAGTAGTCGAACTCGCAGGCCTGACCGATGACGATCGGGCCGGCGCCGATGATCAGGACGCTCTGGATGTCGGTGCGCTTGCCCATCAGTGCGCGCCCCCGGCCGCGGCCTGCGCTTTGAGCAGCTGCTGCAGGCGCCGCACCATCAGGAACACGAAGTGCTCGAACAGCGGCCGCAGGTCGTGCGGGCCCGGGCTCGCCTCGGGGTGCCCCTGGAAGCCGAAGGCCGGGCAATCGGTGCGCGCGATGCCCTGCAGCGTGCCGTCGAACAGCGAGCGGTGGGTCGCCTTCAGCACCGGCGGCAGCGACGCCTCGTCCACCGCGAAGCCGTGGTTCTGGCTGGTGATGACGACGCGCCCGCCGACCAGTTCCTGCACCGGGTGGTTGGCGCCGTGGTGGCCGAACTTCATCTTGACCGTGCGCGCGCCGCTCGCGAGCGCGAGCAGCTGGTGGCCGAGGCAGATGCCGAACACCGGGATGTCGGTCTCCAGGAACGCGCGGATCGCCGCGATCGCGTAGCCGCAAGGCTCGGGATCGCCGGGGCCGTTCGACAGGAAGATGCCGTCCGGCGCCAGCGCGAGCACTTCTTTCGCGCCGGTCTCGGCCGGCACCACCGTCATGCGGCAGCCGTGGTCCGCCAGCAGGCGCAGGATGTTGCGCTTGATGCCGAAATCGTAGGCGACCACGTGCAGGCGCGAGCCCGGGCGCAGGACGCGGCCGTTGTCGTGGCGGATGCTGCCCTCGTTCCACTGGTACGGTGCGCGCACCGAGACCACCTTGGCCAGGTCCATGCCCTTGAGTCCCGGGAAGGCGCGGGCGGCGCGCAGCGCCACGTCCGCCTCCGCCCGGTCCGCGGTCGCGATGCAGCCGCCCTGGGCGCCGCGCTCGCGCAGGATCCGCGTCAGCATGCGGGTGTCGATGCCGGCGATCGCGACGGTCTCGGACTCCTCCAGGAACCGGGACAGCGAGTGGCTGGCGCGCCAGCTCGAATACGCGAGCGGCAGGTCGCGGATCACGAGGCCGGCCGCGTGCACCGCGTCCGACTCGAGGTCCTCGGGCGTGACGCCGGTGTTGCCGATGTGCGGGTAGGTCAGGGTGACGATCTGGCGGCTGTAGGACGGGTCGCTCAGGATCTCCTGGTAGCCCGTCATCGCCGTGTTGAATACGACCTCGCCGGTCGTCACGCCCGAGGCGCCGATGGAAACACCGCGGAACACCGTGCCGTCCTCGAGCGCGAGCACTGCGGGTGTCCGTGTCACCGGTGCGTTCTCCCTGTGCGAGGCGCAGCCCGTGGACGGGTGGAGCCGCCAGGGACTCCACCAGCCGTCAACTCATATTCATGGGGGCGCGCGACCCGGGACAGGATTCTACGACAGTGTGGCGGCCAAATGGGGACAGACACCAATTACCGGAACGGAGCGGGAAGCGGCCGCGGCGGCTGCCGGCGATTGGTGTCTGTCCCCATTAAAGGCCGAGGACGTCGGACATGCCGTAGAGGCCGGGCGGGCGCCCGACCAGCCAGCGGGCTGCCGCCAGCGCGCCGTGGGCAAAGGTCATGCGGTCGGTCGCGCGGTGCACGAGCTCGAGCGATTCGCCGGTCCCGGCGAACAGGACGTGGTGCTCGCCGACGATGTCACCGGCCCGCAGGCTGGAAAAACCGATCGACCCGGGCGCCCGGCCCGCGGACTTGCCGAGCCGGCCATGGACCGCGAGGTCGGCCAGCCTGCCGCCGCGGGCGCCCGCGACGATTTCGCCGAGGCGCAATGCCGTGCCCGAGGGCGCATCGGCCTTGTTGCGGTGATGTGCCTCGAGGATCTCGACGTCGTAGTCGGCCGGCAGCGCCGCCGCCGCGCGGCCGGCGAGCCCGAACAGCAGGTTGACCGCCAGCGACATGTTGGGCGCGACCAGCACCGGGAGCGTCTGGCTCGCCTTGCGGATGACCGCGAGCCGCGCGGCATCGAGGCCGGTGATGCCGATCACGACGGGGATGCCCGCCTTCGCCACCGCCGCGAGGTTGTCCTCGACCGCCTCCGGCAGGGTGAAATCCACCGCGACCGCGGCCCTGGCGAGCGCCCGGGCGCGGTCCGCGGTCACCTCCACCGCGACCGGTCCGGCCTGCGCGACTTCGCCGGCGTCGTGGCCGAGCGCGGAGCTCGCGGGGGAAGCGAGGGCGCCCGTGAGCACCAGGTCCTCGCATTCGCGCAGCGCCTTCACCAGGCAGCGCCCCATGCGCCCGCTGACCCCAAGCACTGCAACGTTGGTCATGATCCCATCCTGCCGAAGAAGTCCTTCACGCCTTCCAGCCATGTGCGTTCACGCGGATTGTGCCGCTTGCCGTCCTCTGCGAGCGACTGGTCGAACTTTCGCAGCAGCTCCTTCTGCTCCCCGGTCAGTTCCACCGGCGTCTCGACCATCACGCGGCAGAAGAGGTCGCCGGTCGCGCCGCCACGCACCGGCCGCACGCCCTTCTCGCGCAGCCGGAAGACGCGGCCGGACTGCGTGCCGGCCGGCACCTTGATGGTTCCCTTGCCGTCCAGCGTAGGCACCTCGACGCTGCCGCCGAGCGCCGCGGTCACGAAGCTGACCGGCACCTCGCAGGACAGGTGCGCGCCGTCACGCTCGAAGATCGGGTGCTCGCGCACCACGACCTCGACGTAGAGATCGCCCGTCGGCCCGCCGTTCCTGCCCGCTTCGCCCTCGCCCGCCAGCCGGATCCGGTCGCCCGTGTCCACGCCGGCCGGCACCTTGACCGACAGGCGCCTGCTGCTGCGCACGCGTCCCTGGCCCGAGCATTTCGGGCAGGGATCGCGCACGATCGTGCCTCTGCCCTTGCAGCGCGGGCAGGTCTGCTGCACGGCGAAGAAGCCCTGGCTGATGCGGACCTGGCCGTTGCCGCCGCAGGTGTCGCAGGTGACGGGCGCGTGGCCGCGGGCGGCGCCCGTGCCGCTGCACTCGCCGCACTCCACGACGGTCTGGAAGTCGATTTCGGTAGTGGTGCCGGCGACCGCCTGCTCGAGGTCGAGCGCGAGTTCGTAACGCAGGTCGGCGCCGCGATAGACCGCGCTGCGCCCGCCGCGGCGGCCGCCGCCGAAGATGTCGCCGAACACGTCGCCGAAAATGTCGCCGAAAGCATCCGACGGGCTGAAGCCCTGGCCGGCGCCGCGCGCCGCGTCGATCCCGGCGTGGCCGTACTGGTCGTAGGCCGCGCGCTTCTGCGCGTCGGTCAGGATCTCGTACGCTTCCTTGGCTTCCTTGAAGCGTTCTTCGGCTTCCTTGTCGTCGGGATTGCGGTCCGGGTGATATTTCATCGCCAGCCGCCGATACGCCTTCTTGACGGCGTCCTCGGTGGCGTTTCGCGGCACGCCCAGCACCTGGTAGTAGTCACGCTTCGACATGGCGCTCCGCATGGGCGCGCGCCGGGTGACCGTTGGTCACCCGGCGCAACCAGACCCGGTGGACGCGGGAGAAGCCCGGCTCAGTCCGGCTTCGGCCCCTTGTCCTTGATCTCCTCGAACTCGGCGTCGAGCACGTCGTCCTTGCCGCCGGCGCCGGCCGTCGCGCCGGCACCCGCCTGCGGGCCCGCGCCCGCCTGCTGGGACTCGCCCTGGTAGGCGCGCTGCACGACCGGCGCGCTGGCCTTGGCGAGCGCCTCGGCCTTGTGCTCGATCACGGCCTTGTCCTCGCCCTTGAGCGCGCCGCGCAGGTCGGAGATCGCGGCCTCGATCGAAGCGCGCTCCTCGGCAGTCGCCTTTTCGCCCAGGTCCTTCAGCGCCTTCTCGGTCGCATGCAGCAGCGCGTCGGCGCGGTTCCGGGTCTCGACCAGCTCGCGGAACTTCTTGTCTTCGGCCGCATGCGCCTCGGCCTCGCGGACCATCTTCTTGATCTCGTCCTCGGACAGGCCGGAAGACGCCTTGATGACGATCTTCTGCTCCTTGCCCGTGGCCTTGTCCTTCGCCGACACGTTCAGGATGCCGTTCGCGTCGATGTCGAAGGTCACCTCGATCTGCGGCATGCCGCGCGGCGCCGGCGGGATGTCCGAGAGGTCGAACTTGCCGAGCGACTTGTTGTCGGTCGCGCGGTCGCGCTCGCCCTGCAGCACGTGGATGGTCACCCCGCTCTGGTTGTCCTCGGCGGTCGAGAACACCTGGGTGGCCTTGGTCGGGATCGTGGTGTTTTTCTCGATCAGGCGCGTCATCACGCCGCCCAGCGTCTCGATGCCGAGCGACAGCGGCGTGACGTCCAGCAGCAGCACGTCCTTGACGTCGCCCGCGAGCACGCCGCCCTGGATGGCCGCGCCGACCGCGACTGCCTCGTCCGGATTGACGTCCTTGCGCGGCTCCTTGCCGAAGAAGTCCTTGACCGCCTTCTGCACCAGCGGCATGCGGGTCTGGCCGCCGACCAAAATCACCTCGTCCACCTCGCTGATCGAGAGGCCCGCGTCCTTGAGCGCGGTGCGGCAGGGCTCGATCGTGCGCGTGACCAGGTCCTCGACCAGCGACTCGAGCTTGGCGCGCGTGAGCTTGAGCGTCAGGTGCTTCGGCCCCGAGGCGTCCGCCGTGATGTACGGCAGGTTGATCTCGGTCTGCTGGCCGGAGGACAGCTCGATCTTGGCCTTCTCCGCGGCTTCCTTCAGGCGCTGCACGGCGAGCGGGTCCTTGCGCACGTCCACGCCGCTCTCCTTCTGGAACTCGGCGGCGATGTAGTCGATCACCCGGCGGTCGAAATCCTCGCCGCCGAGGAAGGTGTCGCCATTGGTGGACATCACCTCGAACTGGCGCTCGCCGTCCACGTCCGCGATCTCGATGATCGAGATGTCGAAGGTGCCGCCGCCCAGGTCATAGACCGCGATCTTGCGGTCCTTGCCCTTCTTGTCCATCCCGTACGCCAGCGCCGCGGCGGTCGGCTCGTTGATGATGCGGCGCACGTTCAGGCCCGCGATGCGGCCGGCGTCCTTGGTCGCCTGGCGCTGGGCGTCGTTGAAGTAGGCCGGCACCGTGATCACGGCGTCGGTGACCGCCTCGCCGAGGTAGTCCTCGGCCGTCTTCTTCATCTTCATCAGCACGCGCGCCGAGATCTCCGGCGGCGCCATTTTCTTGCCCTGGCACTCGAGCCAGGCATCGCCGTTGTCGGCACGCACGATCCTGTAGGTCTCGAGCGGGATGTCCTTCTGCACGACCGCGTCCTCGAAGCGGCGGCCGACCAGGCGCTTCACCGCGTGGAAGGTGTGCTGCGGGTTGGTGACCGCCTGGCGCTTGGCCGGCTGGCCGACCAGGATCTCGTCGTCCTTGGTGAAGGCGACGACAGACGGCGTGGTGCGGTCGCCCTCGCTGTTCTCGATGACCTTGGGCGTGCTGCCTTCCATGACCGCGACGCAGGAATTGGTCGTGCCCAGGTCGATGCCGATGATCTTGGCCATGTAATGGCTCCGGAGTGTTGGACTGCCCTCGGTGTGGGGACGGAACCGGCCGGTTTCAACCGCCCGGGGCCGGCTCCGAGGGGGTGTCCGCGGCCGTCGAGACGATCACGCGCGCGGGCCGCAGCAGGCGCCCGTTCAGGAGATAGCCGCGCTGGACCACGTGCAGCACCGTGTGGGGCGGGTGCTCCGCCGAGGGCCGGGTCGCCATCGCCTCGTGCAGGGCCGGGTCGAAAGGCTGGCCGGCCGGATCCACCTCGCTGATGCCGGCGCGTTCGAGCGCCTTGCCCAGCAGCCGCAGGGTCGCCCTCTGGCCCTCGATCTGCGTCGCAGGGTCGGCCGCCGCCTCGATGCCGGCGGCCAGGCTGTCCGCGACCGGCAGCAGCTCCGCGGCCAGGCGCTCGACGCCGAACTGGCGCGCCGACTCGATCTCGCGCGCGGCGCGCTTGCGGTAGTTCTCGAGCTCGGCGATCGCGCGCAGGAAGTCGGCGCGCTGCTGCCCGGCCCGCGCCTCGGCGTCCTCCAGCCGCGCCTCGAGCGAGGGTTCCGCGGCCGGCTGGCCGTTGTCCGCGGCGGCCGCGGGCGCGTTGGGGTCGGGGGAATTCATGGCGCAGGCGTTGGGCTCAATCCCGCGATTTCAAGGCGGAACTCAGCATGCGCGCCGCGATGTCCACCACCGGGATCACGCGTTCGTAGGCCATGCGCGTCGGGCCGATGACGCCTACGACCCCGACCACCCGCTCGTCCACCGTGTAGGGCGCCGCCACCACGCTGCAGTCGTCCAGGATCGTGAAGCCGGACTCGTGCCCGATGAAGATCTGCACGCCCTCGCCGTGCAGGCTCTGGTCCAGCAGGTGCAGGATGTCGCGCTTCTCGTTGAAGGCCTCGAACAGCCGCCGCAGCCGGTCCACGTTCGAGAGCTCCGCGAATCCCATCAGGTTGGTCTCGCCGGCAACCACCATGTCGGCATCGCGCTCGTCCGGCTGCCCCTCGAAGGCGCGCTGCGCGAGCGTGATGGCGTCCACCATCAGGCGGTTCATCTGCTCGCGCGTTTCCTGCAGCTGGGCGAGCAGCCTCGAGCGGACATCCGCGAGTTCGCGCCCGCGGAACTGCTCGTTCAGGTAGGCGGCGGCGCGGCGCAACTCTTCGGCGCCGTAATGGCGGTCGAGCTGCACCACGCGGTTCTGCACCTCGCGCCCGTTCACCACCAGGACGGCGAGCACGCGATTGCCGGAAATGCCGACGAACTCGATCTGCGACAATGCCGCATGCGTCTCGCGCGGCACCGTCACCACTCCGGCGAGCCGCGTCAGGCCGGACACCAGCTGCGAGGCGGCGGTGACCAGCGCCTTCGGGTCCCCGGCGCGCGACTCGAGGCTGCGCCTGAGTTCCGCGATCTCGCTCTGGCCCGGCGGCTGGTAGCGCAGCAGGGTGTTGACGAAATAGCGATAGCCCTTGTCGGTCGGCACGCGGCCGGCCGAGGTGTGCGGGGAACTGACGAAGCCGTGCTCCTCGAGGTCGGCCATGACGTTCCTGATGGTCGCCGAGGAAAGGCTGAGGCCCGACTCGCGCGACAGCGTGCGTGAGCCGACCGGCTGGCCGTCGCGGACGTAGCACTCGATCAGCGTGCGCAGCAAGAGCTGCGCCCGGTCGCTTGGCGCCTCGTCGACGGAATGTGTCGTGTCCGGCATAAGTATCTGTTACAAAAGGAAATTGGAATGTGCGTCGGCCACGGCAGGGAAACTAGCAATCGTCCTTGGCGAGTGTCAAGACAACTTCCGCGGCCGCGGGTTTCGCTGATGGCCGGCGCCGGGTGTGCATGCTAAAAAGCCCTGCAACCGCATGAAAACGCCCTTCTCCCGGATCGCGCTCGTCGGCAAGGTCGAGGATGCGCGCGTCGCCGATTCGATGGCGGCGCTCGCACGGCACCTGCGCGCGCGCGGCCTCGCGGTCCTGATCGACCGCGCAGCCGCGATCGCGGGCCTGCCGGACGGCGTCCTGCGGCTGCCGGTCGCGGAACTCGGCGCCGGCGCCGACCTGATCGTCGCGATCGGAGGGGACGGGACCATGCTGTTTGCGGCCCAGCTCGCGATCGGGCGCGGCATCCCGCTGCTCGGCATCAACCGCGGGCGGCTGGGATTCCTGACCGACATTTCGCCCGACGACATGGTCGCGACCTTCGACGCGGTGCTCGACGGCCGCTACGAAACCGACGTCCGCGACCTGCTCGCCGCGACGCTGGCGCGCACCGGCAGCCGCCCGGTCGCGTACCGGGCGCTCAACGACGTGGTGGTGCAGCGGCACGAGTCCGGGCGCATGGTGGAACTCGAGACCTGGATCGGCGGCTGCTTCGTCAACTCGCACGGCGGCGACGGGCTCGTGATCGCCAGTTCCACCGGCTCGACGGCCTACGCGCTGTCCTGCGGCGGGCCCATCATCCACCCCGCCCTCGGCGCCATCGTCATCGCGCCGATCTCGCCGCACACGCTCTCGGACCGTCCCATCGTCATCGGCCGCGACAACCGCATCGAGGTGCGCCTGGTCGCGCGCTCGGCGACCCGCGCGCAGGTCACCTGCGACGGCGTCATGCTGGGCGACCTCGATCTCGACAGCACGCTGACCATCGAACCCGCGGCCGAGCGCGTCACTTTCCTGCACCCGCCGGGGCACGACTACTTCCGCCTGCTGCGCTCCAAGCTGCACTGGGGCCGCAGCGGCCGCACCGGCGCGGCGGAATCCTGAGCGTGCTGGTCCACCTGCAGATCCGCGACTTCGCAATCATCGACGCGGTGGAACTCGAACTCGCCGGCGGCCTGACCGCGCTCACCGGCGAGACCGGCGCCGGCAAGTCCATCGTGGTGGACGCGGTCATGCTCGCGCTCGGGGCGCGCGCGAGCGCGGACGCGGTCCGCCACGGCGCGGAACGCGCCGAGGTCACCGCGACCTTCGACGCCGCGGACGATGCCGCCGTGCGCCGCTGGCTGGAGGAGCAGTCGGTGCAGGCCGAAGGCGGCGAGATCGTGCTGCGGCGCGTGGTCGGCCGCGATGGCCGCTCGCGCCAGTACGTCAACGGGCAGTCGCTGCCGGCGCAGCCGGTGCGCGAACTCGGCGAGCTCTTGATCGACATCCACGGCCAGCAGGAATTCCTGTCGCTGGTGCGCCGCGACGCCCAGCGCGACCTGCTGGACGGGCACGGCGGCCATGAAAGGCTGCTGCCGCCGGTCGCCGCGTCGGCCGCCGAATGGCGGCGGCTGCGGGACCAGCGCGACGCCCTCGCGGCCATGGCGCGCGACCGCGGCGCGCGCCTCGAACTGCTGCGCTACCAGGTCGGCGAGCTCGAGGGACTGGGCCTCGCGCCCGGCGAAGCCGCCGGACTCGCGGACGAGCGGTCGCGGCTCGCCAACCGGGGCCGGCTCGCCGAGGCGGCCCGGAACGCGCTCGCGCTCGCCTATGACGCGGACGGCGCCGATGCGCACGCGCTGGCCGCGCGTGCCGCGACCCAGTTGCGCGCGGGCTCGGCGCTGGACGCGCGGCTCGCGGAGCCGCTCGCGGTGCTCGAGGAGAGCCTCATCGGCCTGCGCGAAGCTGGTGCCCGCCTGTCGGCCTACCTGGATACGCTGGACGCGGATCCGGCGCGCCAGGAGCTGGTCGAGCGCCGCCTCGCCGCGATCGAAGAACTGGCGCGCAAGCACCGGGTCGCCGCTGCCGAGCTGCCGGCGGAACTCGCCAGGCTGCGCGCGGAACTGGCCGCGCTCGAACAGTCGGAACTCGCGCAGGGCGGCCTGGAGGAGCGCATCGCCGCCGCCCTCGCGCGCTACCGCGAAAGCGCCGGCGCGCTGTCCGCGGCGCGGCGGGCGACGGCGAAGAAGCTCGGCTCGGCCGTGACCGCCCTGATGCGCCAGCTCGGCATGCCGGGCGGCCGCCTCGAGGTCGCGATCGAAGCGTCTGCCGGCGGCGAGCCCGCGGCGGCGGGCGACGATCGCGTCGAGTTCCTGGTCAGCGCCAATCCCGGGCAGCCGGTGCGGCCGATCGCGAAAGTGGCCTCCGGCGGCGAGCTGTCGCGCATCAGCCTGGCAGTGCAGGTGGCGGCGGCGGCGCGCCATGCGCGCGGCTGCATGATCTTCGACGAGGTGGACGCCGGCATCGGCGGCGGCGTCGCCGAGATCGTCGGGCGCAAGCTGCGCGAGCTCGGCGGGCGCGGGCAGGTGCTGTGCGTGACCCACCTCGCGCAGGTCGCGAGCCAGGCCCACCACCAGCTGCGCGTGACCAAGCTGAGCGACGGGCGCAGCAGCCGCACCGTGGTCGCGGCGCTGTCCGCGGACGAGCGGGTCGAGGAACTCGCGCGCATGCTGGGCGGCGTCGAGATCACGCGCAAGGCGCGCGAACACGCGCGGGAGATGCTGCGCGCGACCGGCGCCGCGGCCCGCTGATCAGCCGCGCTTGCGCCGGTGCGGGCAGTTCTCGCGGCGGCAGCGGCCGTAGAGGATCAGGTTGTGCTCCTCGATCTCGAAGCCGAACTTCTGGGCCACGCTGGTCTGGCGCTGCTCGATGCCGGCGTCCATGAACTCTTCGACGTAGCCGCAGTCGAGACACACGATATGGTCGTGGTGCTCGCCCTCGTTGAGCTCGAACACCGCGGTGCCGCCCTCGAAGTGGTGGCGCTTGACCAGCGCCGCGGCCTCGAACTGCGTCAGCACCCGGTACACGGTCGCGAGCCCGATGTCCTCGCTCTGGTCCAGCAGCGCGCGGTAGATGTCCTCGGCCGACAGGTGGCGGCCGTGGCTGCCGGCCAGGATCTCGAGGATCTTGACCCGCGGCAACGTCACCTTGAGCCCTGCCTTGCGCAGGTCGCTGGATTGCACGTCAATGCTCCGGCGCCGCAGCCAGCGGCGATTCCGCTATGATGCGCGCCATTATCCCCCAGGGCTTCCCGTGATGCGACCCGCCGCCCTCATCGCCATTGCGATCCTCGTGGCCGCCACCGCGAGCGGCTGCGTCTACCGCATGGACATCCAGCAGGGCAACCTGCTGGACGCCGAACAGGTCGAGCAGGTCGAAGTCGGGATGACCCGCAGCCAGGTGCGCTTCCTGCTCGGCACGCCGATGGTGATGGACAGCTTCGACGGCGAGCGCTGGGACTACGTGTACAGCCTGCGGCGCGGCCATTCGCGCGACGTCGAGCGGCGCCACCTCGTGGTCTGGTTCGAGGGCGACAAGGTCACGCGCATCGAGGAACCGCTGCCGGTTCCGCGCGCGCCGTCACCCGCGCCGGGCTGAACTCCCGCCGATCGTCCGGCCCGCCCGCGCCAGCCGGCGGCGGCGTTCGCGCGGGTCGTCCGCGAGCGGGCGCAGCACCTCGACCCGGTCGCCGTCCCGCAGCACGTACCCGCGCGGAACCTCGCGCCCGTAGATCCCGATCGCGCAGGCGGTGGCATCGAGGCCCGGATGCCGCGCGAAGATCCCCGAGCGATCGAGCGCCTCGCCCGCGGTGGTTCCCGCCGGCAATTCCAGCCGGAGCACGGTCTGGCGACCGGCTTCCGCGCAGGCGACCGACACCGCGATGCGCTCAGCCGGCACGGTACACCTGGTGCGCCCGGCGCGCGAAAGCGTCGACCATCTGGTTGCAGGCGTGCTCGAAGGCGGGCCCCAGCGCGATCCCGCCCAGGATGCCGCGCGTCGCGAAGCGCATCAGCAGCTCCGCGCGCGTGCCGGCGTCCTGGATCGGCGCGAACTCCCAGCGGCCCTCCAGCATCGAGAACGGCCCCTCCACCAGGCGCATCTCGACCGAGCGCCCGGGCACCAGCCGGTTGCGCGTCGTGAAGCTGCCGCGCGCGAGCCCGCGATGCAGGCCGAGCGACACGGTCACGAATTCACCCTCGTCGGCGAGGATCCGCGCGCCGGTGCACCAGGGCAGGAATTCCGGGTAGCGCAGCACGTCGGTGACCAGGCCGTACATCTGGCCGGCGCTGTAGGGCAGGAGCGCGCTGCGGCGCACTTCACGCATCGGGAACGCCTCGCATCCGGGGATTGTCGCCGCCGGGACGGGCCCGGACAACCGCAAGCGGCCGCTACAATGCTGCATGGCCGACAAGGACGACAAGGAAACGCCGGGACGGATCGCGGTCAATCGCCGCGCGCGGCACGACTATTTCATCGAGGAGCGCCTCGAGGCCGGCGTCATGCTGCAGGGCTGGGAGGTGAAGGCGCTGCGGGCCGGCAGGCTGCAGCTCGCCGAGGCCTACGTGCTGCTCAAGAACGACGAGGCCTGGCTGTTCGGCGCGCACGTGTCGCCGCTGCCCACCGCGTCCACGCACGTGACGCCGGACCCGACGCGCAGCCGCAAGCTGCTGCTGCATCGCCGCCAGATCGACGCGCTGGTCGGCGCCGTCGAGCGCAAGGGCCGCACCATCGTGCCGCTGGCGATGTACTGGAAGAACGGCCGGGCCAAGCTCGAGATCGGGCTCGCGACAGGCAAGAAGGAACACGACAAGCGCGCCGACAAGCGGGACCGCGACTGGCAGCGCGAAAAAGCGCGCGTGATGAAGAGCCGGCGCTGATGCAATTCGCCCGGGCCCGCGCGCCAGTCTGGTAGAATGGCCGGGACTTCTGGGGGCGATCGGCTTCGACGTGGGCCACGAAACTCCAGGGGCGTGCCGAGGTGCAAGGTTCCTCGTAAATCCGCTTGCAAACCATAGTTGCCAACGACGACAACTACGCTCTGGCGGCTTAATCCCGCCTAACCCCCGACTGGCATGTGCCTGTGCATCCAGACCCGGGGGACGCGCTCACAGGATCGCGGAACCGGCGTGCTCCGGGCTGGGACCGCTAAACCGTTCCTGAGCTGGCCCCATGTTTTCCCCGCCCGCCGGGTAGCATGAGGCGAGATCAATAGGCGTGGACACGCACGTAGAACCTGTAGCGTAGGGCTTGCGGACGCGGGTTCGATTCCCGCCGCCTCCACCACATGACAAGGCGCCCCGACCTGCCGGCCGGGGCGCCTTTTTCGCGCTCCGCGACGCGCAACTCAGCCCGCGTGCATCGACTTCACGTACTCGGCGACGGCCTGCAGCTGCTGCTCCGAGAGCATCGGCCACGGCGCCATCAGCGGCGAGCCACCGTGCTTCGCCGCGCCGTCGTGGACGATCGCCTTGATGTCGTCGACGTCGCCTGCGCTCCCGTTGCCGTTGGTGTCGTACTTGAACGCGCCCGCGCTGAAGTCAGCCGGCTTCGGATTGAGGGACGCGGCCGCCACGCCGTCGCCCTTGCCGGTCGCGCCATGGCAGGTTACGCAGTACATCTGGTACGCCGTCGCGCCGGCATCGCCGGCTGCCGGCGCTGCTGCGACGGTTTCCGCCGCGGGTGCCGCGGCCTGGGGCGCCGGCGCGGCAGCCTCGGACGGCGCCGCGGGTTCCGCTTCCTTCTTCGAACAGCCCGTCGCCGCGACCGCCAGCAACAGCGCCGCCGACCACGCGCCGATGAATTTGCCTGAATGCATCAGTAGCTCCTTTGCAATGCGACCGCGACAAGGATACGCCGATGTGACGCAGTTCACATCCGCGGCAGCAGCCTGCGGGCCCCGTCCGTGGCGCTGCAGAACTGCTCGCGCGCACACGCCACGCCACCGCCCGGCCGGCCCACGATTGCCGCATTTGGTCTCGCGGCAGCAACTTACGCAATGAGCGGCCCTGCGCGATTCCTGTCGAAGCTCCGTTCCGCGCTCGCCGGCGCCCGGAACGTGTTGGCACGCCACGCATTCGCCGAGCCCCGGCTCGGCATCGTCCCGCGGCTGTCGATCGCGTTCGGGGCGGTCGCGGTCCTGGCGGTCGTCGCCAACATGATCACCGAGCACGGCAACGAGTTCGTGCGCGCCATCGAGCAGGTGCCGGCGGCGACCGTGCCCGCCGCAGGAACCGGCGATCCCGACGCCCTGCCAGCCGCGCTCGACCGGTTCCAGCGCGCCGTGCTGGCGCGCGTTGACGCGAGCGACGCCGCGCGCATCACTGCGCACCGCGAAGCGATCGCGGCGCTGGACCAGGCGCGGGCCTCCTTTTTCGCGCTGGTCGCCTCCAGCGCCGGGACCACCGAGCTTGCGGACCTGGACGCCGGCCTGAACGGGCACCTCGACCTGGCCGATGTCCTGTTGCGGGCCGCCGATGCGCGGCGTCGAGTGCTTGACGAGTACGGTTTCGAGTTCGAGTCGCTGAATGCCAGGGTCAAGCAGACTCTCGCGCGGCCCTGGGACGACCCGGAGCGGGCGGCGGCCCGCGCGCTGCTGACGGACGCCGAGCGCATCCTGGAAGGCATCGGCAGGCGCATCCGCAACTTCGCGCCGCACCAGGGCTACGGCCAGCAGACCGTGCAGGCGATCACCCGCGGCGAGCGCAGCCTCGCCGTCATCCTGCGAGACCCGGACGGCCGCATCGCGGGCGCGCTCGGCGCGGAATGGGTGGCCGTGGCCCGCCGCGAACTCGAGCGGCTGACCTGGCTGCGCGGCCTGCTGCTGCGAACCGACCGGCAGCGCGAGGATGGCGCGGCGGCATTTGCGGACAGCCACGCGGCGATCGCGGCCCGCGTGCGCCGCCTCGCGTCGCAGTTCGAGCTGGCCGTGGCGCAGCGCCAGTCCGCGGAAGCGCTGTCCGCCATCTCCGCGCAGGAAAGCCGGCGGCGCACGCTGCTGGCGTGGCTGTCCGTGTGCGTGCTGCTGCTGCTGCTGACGACGTCCGCCAGCACCGTCGTGAGCGTGGTGCGGCCGGTGCGCGGCCTGCTGCAGGCCACCCGCCGGCTCGCGCAGGGCGAGCCGGACGTGCGCGCGCCGCGCGGCGGCATCCTGGAACTCGACACGCTCGCCGCGTCTTTCAACGAGATGGCCGAGCAGCTGACCGCCGCGCAGTCCGTCGCCCGGCAGTATCACCTGCAGCTCGAGGCCAAGGTCGAGGAGCGCACCCGCCAGCTCCAGCACCTGGCCGCGCACGACGCGCTGACCCGGCTCCCCAATCGCCGCCAGCTGCTCGCCCAGCTCAGCGAGACCCTGAAGCTGGCCGCCGAACGCCGCGCCTACGTCGGCGTCTTCTTCCTGGACCTCGACCACTTCAAGCACATCAACGACAGCATGGGCCACCTGTTCGGCGACCGCCTGCTGCAGGCGATCGCCGACCGGCTGCGGGCCGCAACCGCTTCCTACGGCTTCTCCGCGCGCCTCGGCGGCGACGAGTTCACGGTCGTGTACCCGCATGCGGCCGCCCGCGAGGAGATCGAGCGCGCCGGCGAGCAGCTGGTCCGCGCCTTCCAGGAACCGCTGGTCGTCGACGGTCGCGAGCTGCTGATGGGGCTCAGCGTCGGCGCCAGCATCTTCCCGCTGCACGGGCGCAGGCCCGAGGAGCTGCTGCGCGCCGCCGACGCGGCGCTGTTCCATGCCAAGGCGCAGGGACGCAGCCAGATCCGCATGTTCAGTCCGGAACTGCTGCAGGCGGCCACCACCAAGTTCGCCACGGAACAGGGACTGCGACGGGCGATCGAGCGCGGCGAATTCGAGCTGGTGTTCCAGCCCGAGGTCAACGTCGCGACGTTCGAGGCGCACCTGGTCGAGGCGCTGCTGCGCTGGCGCCTGCCGGACGGCACCTGCGCCGCGCCGCAGGACTTCATGCGCGTGGCGGAGGAATGCGGCCTGATCCGCGACATCGGCGACTGGGTGCTGCGGGCCGCGGTCGGGCACGCCGCGCGCTGGTACGGGTCCGGCTGGCGCGACATCCGCGTCGCCATCAACGTCTCGTCGCTGCAGCTGTTCGACACCAGCTTCGTCGCCCGGCTGCGCGACCTGCTGCGCGAGCACGGCCTGCCGCCGCGCTGCATCGAGATCGAGCTCACCGAGAACGTGCTGCAGACGGCGCCGCACACGATTGATGCGGTGCGTGAACTCGACGCTGCCGGCGTCGGCATCGCCCTCGACGACTTCGGCGCCGGATTCTCGTCGCTGATCTCGCTGGAGCGGCTGCCGCTGTCCCGCGTCAAGCTGGACCGCAACCTGATCTCCAGCATCGACACCAGCGCGCGCTGCCAGGCGATCGCGCGCGCGATCATCGCGCTGTGCCAGAGCCTCGGCCTGCCGGTCACCGCCGAGGGCGTCGAACGCCGCGAGCAGCTTGCCTGGCTGCTGGACCAGCCCGCCATGTCGATCCAGGGCTACCTGCTGTCGGGCCCGGTGGCGAGCGCCGACCTGCTGGCGGCGGTCGCCGCCATCCCGGACCGCATGCGCGCCCTGCTGCATCCCCAGCCGGCGGCGCCGGCCGTGCAGCTTGCCGACTTCCTGGCGGCGCGCCGGCGCCAGGATCGCTGACGCGCGCGGCGCACGCCGCAATCACCCGCCCGGGGCCGCGGCGGCGGAGCGTCCCGCTTCCCGGCCGAGCACACGGTCGTAGGCATCGCCGAACAGCATCTCGAAGCCGACGCTCGCGCCGACGCAGGACTGGCAGCGGTCGGACGGCAACGGCCCGTCCGCCCAGAAGATCGCGGCGCCGAATTCGAAGAACAGCCAGTCGCGCAGCATCGAGCGGCGGTGCGTGACGCGCAGGCCGTACAGGTCCGGCTCGGTGCCATCCGACTCGCCGCGCACGCTGACCTCGTAGCGCATCGCGCGCCGGTAGTCGATCCCCTGGTACAGCGCGAGCCGCGTGTGCCAGCGCGCGCCCTCGGTCTGCTCAGACACCCGCAGCGAGTTGCCCCAGCGCAGCAGCCAGTCGCGGCCCAGCACGCGATCCAGGTCGAAGGCCTGGGTGACGCCGAAGCCCTCGTCGTTCTCGACAAAGCCGGTCGTGCGCAGCGTCAGCAGCAGCCTGTCGCTGAGGTAGAAGTAGTGCCGGTAGCGCGCGTTGAAATACGGGTTGAGCGGCGACTCGAGCTTGATGCCGGCGCCCAGGTCGAAGCGGCTGTCGCGTTCGCGCAGCACGCGGTAGCCAATGCCGGCGAACCACTCGGCGGGGTCGTCGTCGGAGAAGGCGCCGGCGACGGGACCGACGTCCCCGATCTCGTCGGCCACGTACTCGTCGCGGTCGGCGCGGCCGATGGTCGCGCTGAAGCGCTCGCTCAGCGCCGGCAGCTCGACGCTGGCGCGGAAGCGGCCGTCCAGCTCGAACCCGTCGTGCTCGTTCCATTCGAGCGCCAGCGCGGCGCGCCCGTTGGTGTCGTCCTCCCCCTCCGAATACTCGTGCTCGCCGCCGAACAGCCGGTCCACGAAACGCGCGGTGCTGCAGACCCCGCGCTGCAGCCCGGCGCGCATGGCGTCGAGGCGCTTGGCGTCGTCCGGCGACTCCCCGCGGCAGCCGTTCGCATTCGCGTCGCTGCCCGCGGCGGACCCGGCGGATTCCGCCGGCGGCCCGGCCCCGGATGCGGGCGCCGCCACCGGCGCGAGCATGACCAGCAGGATCGCAAGCGGCCGCAGCGCGCCCGCCATCGTCAGGCCGGACGGCCGCGCCCGATCGCGTCGAAGAAATGCCTTCGGCACAGCGGCAGGTAGCGCTCGTTGCCGCCGATCTCGACCTGTTCGCCCTCGTGCTCGACCGCGCCCTGGGCGCCGACGCGCACGACCATGGTCGCCTTGCGGCCGCAGTGGCAGATCGTCTTGAGCTCCGCCAGCTCGTCCGCGAGCGCTAGCAGGCGCGCGCTGCCGGGGAACAGTTCGCCGCGGAAGTCGGTGCGCAGCCCGTAGCAGAGCACCGGGATCGAGAGCCGGTCCACGACCGAGGCCAGCTGCTCGACCTGGGCCGTCGTCAGGAACTGCGCCTCGTCCAGCAGCACGCAACTGACGGCCCGGTTCGCGTGCTCGCCGGCGATCTCCTCGTACAGGTCGGAGCCGGCCGCGAAGTGCCGCGCCTCGCTGGACAAGCCGATGCGCGAATGCACGCGCCCGCCGCCGCGCTGGTCGAACTGCGCGGTGTACACGAGCGTGTGCATGCCGCGCTCGCGGTAGTTGTGGCTCGACTGCAGCAGGGAAGTGGACTTCCCGGCGTTCATCGTCGAATAGTAGAAATAGAGCTTTGCCACTGGCCGCGCATTATGGCCCATGATGTCGCCGTGGGCGATCAGGGCTGGCTCGTCGTCGTCAATCCCGCCTCCGGCGGCGGCGCCGCGCGCAGGCGCTGGCCGCCGCTCGCGCGCGCGCTGGCCGATCGCGGCCTGCGCTTCCGCGCCGTCGCAACGGAATCGCCCGGCCATGCCTGCCTGCTGGCGCGCGATGCGGTCGAGGCCGGCGCCCGGCGGCTGCTCGCGGTCGGCGGCGACGGGACGCTGCACGAAATCGTGAACGGCTTGCGCGCGCAGCAGCACGTGCCGCCGGCGGAGGTCGTGGTCGCGGCCGCGCCGCAGGGCAGCGGCAACGACTGGGCCCGCACGCACGGCATGCCGCGCGATCCTGCGCGCCTCGCCGCGGCGATGGCGGCGGGCCGCGCGCGCCGGGTGGACCTCGGCATCGCGACCTGCGCCGCCGCCGGCGGCGGTACGCACTCCGTGGCATTCCACAACGCCGCGGGCGCCGGCCTCGACGCCGCCGTCGTGCGCGCCACTTCGCCGCGCGGGCCGCGCGCCATCGCCTATGCGGTCGCGCTGACGCGCGCGCTCGCGCGCTTCCACGCGCCGCGGTTCTCGATCGCGGCCGGCGGTGCAAGCGTCGAGCAGCGCTGCCTGACCGTCATCGCGGCGATCGGCCCGGACTGCGGCGGCGGCATGCGTCTCGCGCCGGGCGCGCGGCTGGACGACGGCGCCTTCGAGCTGGTGACGGTCGCGGAGCTGCCGCTGCTGCGCGCACTGGCGCTCGTGCCCGGGCTGTGGAGCGGAAGGTCCGCGGCAGACCCGGCGTTCCGCGCGGTCCGTTGCGCCGCGGCCAGGATCGCGGCCACACCCGACTGCGACGTGGAGGCGGACGGGCAGCTCGTCGGCCGCACGCCGCTCGCGGTCGAAATGGTGGCGGGCGGGCTCAGCGCCCTGGATTGCCGCGCCCCCGCGACCGACGTTTGACGCCGTGATTCGGACGGTGCAGCCTGACGCGCACGATCACGCCGCGCGGAGGAGACGGCGATGCCCCGACCCAATGTTGTGCGCCGGCTCGCGCCCTGCCTGCTGGCCGCCGCCGGGTTCCAGGCCTGCATGAGCGCACCGCAGAAGCCGGAGGCGCCCGCCGCCACCGCCGCGCCGGCCGCGGACCCGCAGGTCGCGGCAGAGCTGCCCGCGCCGGCCGCCAACCCGTACCCCGACATGACCGTGCGCACCGGCCCGGACGGCACCCGGCTCTACTGCCGCAAGGAAGTCGCGACCGGCGAGCGCATCGCCAAGGAACGTTGCTACACGGAGTACGCGATGCGCCAGATGGAGGCGCAGCGCGGGGATTTCGAGAAGTCGCGGGAGAACTCGGTCTACGGCACGACCGGCGGGCCCCGCTGAGTACGGCCGGCCGCGCTCAGCGCAGCGACTGCAGGATCTTCGCCAGCGTGCCCGCCCCCGGGCACAGGCGCTCGTATGGCAGCGCGTTCAGCGCCTGCTCCGAGGTCGCCTGGCGGTCGTGGAAGTCGCCGCGCGACTCGTCCACGTGGATGAGCCCCGTCACGTACTCGTTGCGCAATGCCCGCTCCTGCACGTACGCCGCCGCGCGCGTGCGGTCGGTGGGGTCGTAGTCCGCGTCGAGTTTGCGCAGCACCACGCTGCTGCCGTCGTGCATCGGCACGGTCACGGTCGCCCCCGCGGCATACTGCACGCGGATCTCCTGCTGCGGCGCGACGTAATCGGCCGCCACCGGCGTCTCCGAGTGCCCGCGCACGTAGGCGTAGCTCTTGGTCGAGCCCTCGTGGTCGTTGAAGGTCACGCAGGGCGACAGCACGTCGATGATCGCGAAGCCGCGGTGCGCGAGCCCCGCCTTGATCAGCGGCACCAGCTGGTCCTTGTCGCCCGAGAAGCTGCGCGCCACGAACGAGGCGCCGAGCGCGAGCGCCAGCAGCACCGGGTCGATCGGCTGGTCCTCGTTGGCGACGCCCTTCTTCGACTTCGAGCCGATGTCGGCCGAGGCGGAGAACTGGCCCTTGGTCAGTCCGTAGACGCCGTTGTTCTCGAGGATGTAGACCATGTCGAGGTTGCGCCGGATCGCGTGCGCGAGCTGGCCGACGCCGATCGACAGCGAATCGCCGTCGCCGGAGACGCCGACGTAGCGCAGGTGGCGGTTGGCGGCGTTGGCGCCGGTCGCGACCGAGGGCATGCGGCCGTGCACCGAGTTGAAGCCGTGGCCGCCGGCCACGAAGTAGGCCGTGGTCTTGGACGAGCAGCCGATGCCCGAGAGCTTCACGACGCTCTGCGGCGGCAGCGCCAGCTCGAAGCAGGCCTGCACGATCGCCGCGGTCACCGAGTCGTGGCCGCAGCCGGCGCACAGCGTCGACATGCTGCCCTCGTAGTCGCGCCGGTTCAGGCCGAGCTCGTTCTTCGGCAGCCCGGGATGCGCGACTTTCGGCTTGGCGATGAAGCTCATGCGGCGACTCCCCGGTCGAGGGCGCGGTTGACGCCCTCGACGATGACCGACGCCGCCATCGGCAGCCCGTCGTAGTGCAGGATCGAGCGCAGCTTCAGCTTGTCCACGGCGGTCTCCAGCGTCAGCAGCGCGCGCAGCTGCGCATCGCGGTTCTGCTCGACCACGAACACCGTCTGGTGCGCGGCCAGGAATTCCTCGACCTCGGCGCCGAAGGGGAAGCTGCGCACGCGCAGGTAGTCGATTGCGAGCCCCGAACGGCGCAGCGCCGCCAGCGCCTCCCGCACCGGCGCGTCGGAGGAACCAGTGGCGAGGATCGCGACCGCCGAGCCGCGGCCGTCCGCGACCGCCGGCGGCACCAGCTTCTTCGCGGTCACGAACTTGCGCGCGAGCCGGTCGAGCACCTCCTGGTACTCGGCCGAATCCTCGGTATACGTGCCGTACTTGCTGTGGCCCGAGCCGCGGGTGAAATAAGACGCTTTCGGGCTGACGCCGGGCAACGTGCGGTACGGGATGCCGTCGCCATCCGGGTCCATGTAGCGCTGGAATTTCGGCAGCGCCTCGACCTGCTCGCGGGTCAGCACCTTGCCGCGGTCCGGGCGGTAGCCGTCGTCCCAGCGGAAGTCGGGCGTCATCCAGTCGTTCATGCCGATGTCGAGGTCGAGCAGCACGAACACCGGCGTCTGCAGCCGCTCGGCGAGGTCGAAGGCCTGCACCGCCATCGTGAAGCATTCCTCCGGCGAGTCGGGGAACAGCAGCACGTGGCGCGTGTCGCCGTGGCTGGCATAGGCGCAGGACAGCAGGTCGCACTGCTGCGTGCGCGTCGGCATGCCGGTCGAGGGCCCCACGCGCTGCACGTCGAAGATGACCGCCGGCACCTCGGAGTAGTATGCGAGGCCGATGAACTCCTGCATCAGCGAGATGCCCGGACCCGAGGTCGGGGTGAAGGCGCGCGCGCCGTTCCACATGGCGCCGATCACCACGCCGATCGCGGACAGCTCGTCCTCCGCCTGCACCACGACGTAGTCGCGCCGGCCGGTCTTCGGGTCGGTGCGGTGGCGCGCGCAGAACGAGCGGAACGCGTCCATCAGCGAGGTGGACGGCGTAATCGGGTACCAGGCGCCGACCGTCGCCCCGGCATAGACGCAGCCCAGCGCCGCGGCCGTGTTGCCGTCGATCACGACGTGGCCGCGGGTGGCGTCCATGCGCTCGACGCGGGTGGCGAGCGGGCAGTCGAAATGCTCGCGCGCGTAGCGGTGGCCGATTTCGATCGCCTTCATGTTCGATTCCACCAGCGCCGGCTTCTTCGCGAAGGTCTCGGCGAGCAGCCCGCGGATCACCTCCAGGTCGAGGCCGATCATGGCCGCGAGCGCGCCCGCGTACATGATGTTCTTCATCAGGGTGCGGGCCCGGGCGCCCTCGAAGTTCTCGTTGCACAGCTGCGCGAAGGGCACGCCGAAGGTGCGGATGTCCTCGCGCGCGAGCAAGGAGCTCCGCGGCCAGGTCGAGTCGTACAGCAGGCAGCCGCCCGGCACGACCTCGCGCACGTCGCGCGCATAGGTCTCGGCGTTCATCGCGACCATGATGTCCACGTGGCCGGCGCGCGCGCGCCAGCCCTCGCGCGTGACCCGGATCTCGTACCAGGTCGGCAGGCCCTGGATGTTCGACGGGAAGAAGTTCTTGCCGACCACGGGCACGCCCATGCGGAAGATCGCCTTCATGACCAGCGCATTCGCGCTCGCGGAGCCCGAGCCGTTGACGTTCGCGAACTTGATGGTGAAGTCGTTTACGCGCGGCGCAGCGTTCTTGTGGCGCTCGGGCATGGGGCCTCGTCTTGGGCGTGGGGAATCTCGATCCAGGACTTCTGCATGTCCCAGGCGTCGGTCGGGCAGCGCTCCGCGCACAGGCCGCAGTGCACGCACAGGTCCTCGTCCTTGACCATCACGCGCGCGGTCTGCTTCAGCGGCTCCGACACGAACAGCGGCTGGCCGGGGTTGCGCCGCGGCGCCTTCAGGCGCGCGACCACCTCGGCTTCCTCGCCGTTCGGCGTGATGGTCAGGCAGTCGGTCGGGCAGATGTCGATGCAGGCGTCGCACTCGATGCAGAGGCCGGCGTGGAACACGGTCTGGATGTCGCAGTTCAGGCAGCGCCCGACCTCCTCCGCCGCGCGCCCGGCGTCGAAGCCGAGCTCGACCTCGATGTTGAGCTTGCGGAAGCGCTCCTTCAGGCTCACGTGCGGCACCAGCCGCCGCGCCGCGGCGTCGTAGTCGTTCTTGTACGACCACTCGTTCATGCCGACCTTGCGGCTCTGCAGGTTGACGCCGCGCGGCATGCGCGCGGTCAGCGGTTCGCCGCGGCAGTGCTTGTGGATCGAGATCGCGGCCTGGTGCCCGTGCTCGACCGCCCAGATGATGTTCTTCGGGCCGAACGCGGCGTCGCCGCCGAAGAACACGCCGGGCCGCGTGGATTCGAACGTGGCCGGGTCCACCTTCGGCACGTCCCACTGGTCGAACTCGATCCCGAGGTCGCGCTCGACCCAGGGGAAGGCGTTTTCCTGGCCGATGGCGAGGATCACGTCGTCGCAGGGAATGAACACCTCCCCGAGCACGCGCTGGCCGCGGATCTCGCCGCCCTCCATGTCGTACTCGAGCTGCTCGAAGGTCATGCCCTTGAGCCGGCCGTCCTCGACCACGAAAGCCTTGGGCGCGTGGTTGACCACGATCGCGACGCTCTCCTCCTCCGCGTCCTCCAGCTCCCACTCGGAAGCCTTGAAGAATCCGCGCGGCTTGCGCGCCATCACCTTGACGCTCTTCGCGCCCAGGCGCAGCGAGGTGCGGCAGCAGTCCATCGCGGTGTTGCCGACGCCGATGATCAGCACCCGCTCGCCGATCGACTCCACGTGCCCGAACGCGACCGATTCGAGCCAGGCGATGCCGATGTGGATGCGGTCGCTGTCGCCGCGGCCCGGCAGCGAGAGCTCCTTGCCGCGCGGCGCGCCGCTGCCGACGAACACCGCGTCGAAGCCGCCGCCCTCGAGCAGCTGGCGCATGCTCTTCACCGGCGTGCCCAGCAGCAGCTCCGCCCCCATGCCGGTGACGTAGCCGATCTCCTCGTCCAGCACCTGCGCCGGCAGGCGGAACGCCGGGATGTTGGTGCGCATCAGGCCGCCGGGCACCGCGTACTGCTCGAAGATCACGACCTCGTAGCCGATCGGCAGCAGGTCATTGGCCACGGTCAGCGATGCCGGGCCCGCGCCGACGCAGGCGACGCGCCGTCCGTTCTTCTGCGCCGGCGGCTTCGGCAGCCGCGGCGTGATGTCGTCGCGCAGGTCCGAGGCCACGCGCTTCAGGCGGCAGATGGCGACCGGTTTCTCCTCCACCCGGCCGCGCCGGCAGGCGGGCTCGCACGGGCGGTCGCAGACGCGCCCGAGGATGCCCGGGAACACGTTCGACTCGCGGTTCACGATGTAGGCGTCCGAGTAGCGTCCCTGCGCGATCAGGCGGATGTACTCGGGAACGTCGGTATGGGCCGGGCAGGCCCACTGGCAGTCCACGACCTTGTGGTAGTAGTCGGGGTCGCTCGTGTCGGTCGGCTTCATGCCTGGTCCGGTTCCATCAATGGCGGCCGGTCAGTATACCGGCCGCGCGACCAGCTCCGCGATGCGGGTCGCGGTTTCCAGCGCCCGCAATCCGTCCTCGCCGGACACGACCGGGCGGGTCCCGTCCCGGATGGCGGCGACGAACGCCTCGATCTCGGCCAAGAGCGCATCCCCCTGCCCGAAACTGCGCTCCTCGACCGCGACCGCGGGCATCGCGCCCTGCGCGACCGCGTCCGGGCGGCGCACCTTGGTCAGCAGCTTCTGCTGCAGGTCGATCGACAGGTAGCTGTCGGCCTGGAACACGCGCAGCTTGCGCTCGGACTTCATGCTGATGCGGCTCGCCGTGACGTCGGCGACGCAGCCGTTCTCGAAGCGGATGCGGGCATTCGCGATGTCGATCTCGTCGGTGAACACCGGCGCGCCGATGGCGTCGATCGATGCGATGGGCGACCGCACCATGTGCTCGATCAGGTCGATGTCGTGGATCATCAGGTCGAGCACGACGCTGACGTCGGTGCCGCGCAGCTGGAAAGGCGCCAGCCGGTTGGACTCGATGAACCGCGGCCGGGCGAGCTCGTCCGCGACCGCCACGATGACCGGATTGAAGCGCTCGAGGTGGCCGACCTGCAGCACCTTCCGGTTGGCGGCCGCCAGCGCGATCAGTTCCCGCGCCTCGGGCACGGTCGTGGTGACCGGTTTCTCCACCAGCACGTGGGCGCCCGTCAGCAGGAAGTCCCGCGCGATCGGGTGATGCAGCGCGGTCGGGGTCGCGACGCTCACCGCATCCACGCGCCCGAGCAGCTCGCGATGGTCGGCGTGCACCGGCACGCCGAGTTCGGCGGCGAGCCGCGCGCGCGCCTCGGGCGACGGGTCCGCGATCCCCGCCAGCGTGCAGCCGGCGAGGCCCGCGTATTTCTGGGCGTGGAATCGGCCGAGATAGCCGGCGCCGACGACGGCGCAGCGCAGTGGGGACATTTGCGCGGAGTATAGCGGCGGCTTGCCGCGCCGCGGCCATCCGGGTCAGACTGCCGCGATGGCGATCCGCAACCCGTTCGACCGCTGGTTCCCGCGCCTGCCGGCGTTCTGGCGCCGCGAACTGGGCTTCCTGGCCCTGTGGCTCGCATTCGGGCTGCTGGTCATGCCGTTCCTGATCTACCTCGCCGGCGTGCTGACGCTCGGCCCCTACGAGGGCGGCCTGCTGTCGTTCCTCGCCTCGCTGTACGTGCCGTTCTTCACCGCGACGCCGTCCGCCTGGTGGCTGGTGTTCGGGCCCTACCTGTTGTTCACGGCCGTGCGCCTGCTGACGCGGCCGCTGCGCCGCGGCGCCTGAGCCGCGTCAGGGGGTGGCGCGGCTCGCGGCGCTCGCGTCGCGCGCCGCCCGGAACTCGTTGCCCTCGTACCACTCCGGCCAGGTGCCGGAATTCGCCACGCGCACGCCGACCTCGAACAGCAGCCGCAGGTCCTCGATCGAGCCGCTGACGTCCCAGGACGGCTGGTACTCGTCATTCGGCTTGTGGTAGCGCTCCGCGTAGAACTGGTCATAGCGGCGCAGCCCGGTGCCCGGCGGCTGGTCGCGCAGGTCGGTGCCCGACTTGACGTACAGCGCCGGAACGCCGGCCTTGGCGAAGTTGAAGTGATCCGAGCGATAGAAGTACCCGGCTTCCGAGCGGCGGTCGGGCGCCAGCACGCGGCCCTGCCCCCGGGCGGCGGCGGCCAGCAGGTCCTCGAGCTGGCTGGCGCCGAAACCGATGACTTCGATGTCCTTCGCGCGCCCGAGCGGGATGTGCGCGTCGATGTTGATGACGGCCGCCGTCTTCTCGAGCGGCACCAGCGGATGCGCGGCGTAGTGCTCGGAGCCGATCAGGCCGCTCTCCTCCGCTGTCACCGCGAGGAACATGACCGAGCGGCCCGGTCCCGGCACCAGGTCGCGGAAGCCGCGCGCGATCGTCAGGATGGCGGCGACGCCGGTGGCGTTGTCCACCGCGCCGTTGTAGATGCGGTCGCCCGCGCCCGATTCCGCGACGCCGAGATGGTCCCAGTGCGCAATGTAGATCACGTACTCGTCCGGCCGCTCCTTGCCCGGCATCACCGCCGCAAGATTCGGCGAGCGAATGCGCCGGATCGCGTTCTTCACGCCGCCGTCCGCCGTCACGCCGAGCGGCACCGGCTTGAAGCCGCGCTGCACCGCCGCGGCCGCGAGGGCGTCCAGGTCCTGCCCCGCGATTTCCACCAGCTGGCGTGCGCGGTCCTTCGTGATCCAGCCCTCGAGCGCCGCGCGCCCGGCATTTCCGTCCGGGGACTCGGCATAGAGCTGCGGCCCGGACCAGCCATTGCGCACCACGCTCCAGTCATAGGCGGCAGGCGCGGTGTCGTGGACGATGATCGCGGCCGCCGCGCCCTGGCGCGCGGCCTCCTCGAACTTGTAGGTCCAGCGGCCGTGGTAGGTCATCGCCTTGCCGCGGAACAGCGCCTCCTCGCCGGTGACGAAGCCCGGGTCGTTCACCAGGATCAACGCCGTCTTGCCGCGCATGTCGAGACCCGCGTAGTCGTTCCAGCCGTACTCGGGCGCGACGATTCCGTAGCCGACGAACACCACTTCACTGCCGGCGATCGAGGCCTCCGCCTGCACGCGGCGCGTGCCGATGACCATGTCGTCGCCGAAGGCGAGCGTCATGCCGCCCGCGCCGCGCCGGAAGGACAGGCGCGGTTCCGACGCCGTGATCTCGACCAGCGGGACCTCCTGGCGGAAACCGCCGCCGGCGGCCGGCTGCAGGCCCAGGTCGAGGAACTGTTCCTCGAGGTACTCGATCGTGCGCTGCTCGCCCGGCGTCGCCGGCGCACGCCCCTCGAGCCCGTCCGCGGACAGCCCGGCGATGTATGACCGGTAGGACGCCTCATCGACCGCACCGGCGGCCCGCTCCAGCGCCTGGTCTGCGGCCTTGCAGCCGGCCAGCGCGACGGTCACCACGACGGCAGCGACGAACAGGGAACGCACGGCATTGGCGAAGAGCATCATGGAATTCCTCAAGGATGGGACCCTGGATTCAGGAGGCGGTGGCAGGCCAGTAATAGATACCTACGAGCACCAGCGCCAGCCACATGCCGCCCTGCGCCAGCCAGCGCCAGGGGCGGCCACGCTGGAGCCCGATGAACGCCAGGGCGGCGGCGACAGTCAGCAGGCCGAAGATTCCGGCAGCCGCCAGCAGGGCCGGGGACTCGCGGCCAAGGGCCGGCTCGCCGGAGGCGGTCAGGGCGAATATGACAACCACCATCGCGAGTACCAGGGCGATGGACGCCGCCGAACCCAGCACGACGCCGGTCAGGAAACCAAGCGGACCCACCAGGACGACCCCTCCGGGGGGCGTGACGCGGGCACTTGAACCGCGGGCCACTCGCCCCTAGCCTGTAATCAAGAGCTTGGGCCCTGGGCGGGCCCGGGCAGGAGTGTAGCAGCCGATGATCGCGTGGTTCAGGTCGCCGCTGTCCCCGAAAGTGCGCCTGCTGGTGGCGGTGCTGGCGGCGGCCTGCGTGCTCGCACTGGTCGGCTCGGGCGCCTACCGCGCTCCGCTCGCCCCCGCACTGGCCGCCTCCGGCGACCTCGCGCCCAGCGACCGCCATCGGCGCGTGATGCGGCTCGTATCCGAGGTGGTCGAACGCCAGCACTACCGTCAGGCGGCGCTGGACGACGACATGTCGGCTCAGATCTACGAGCGCTACCTCGAGGCGCTGGACGGCAGCCGCAGCTACCTGCTCGCGTCCGACATCGCGGAGTTCGAGCGCCTGCGCTACAAGCTGGACGACGCCATCGGCGACGCCGACGCCGGCCCGGCATTCGAGATCTTCGCGCGCTACCGCGAACGCAACCGCGAGGTCCTGCGCCACGCGATCGCGCTGCTCGACGTCGAGCCCGACTTCACTCTTGACGAATCCTTCCGCTTCGACCGCAGCGAGGAAGGCTGGCCCGCCTCCACGGCGGAACTGCAGGAGCTCTGGCGCAAGCGCGTCAAGAACGACGCGCTGTCGCTGGTGCTGGCCGGCAAGGCCTGGCCCGAGGCCGCCGACATCCTGCGCAAGCGCTATGAGCGGGTGGCCAAGCGGGTCGAGCAGATCACGGCCGACGACGTGTTCGAGACCTTCATGAACGCGTATTCGCACGTCTACGACCCGCACTCGAACTACCTGTCGCCGCGCAATTCCGAGGAATACAACATCGCGATGAGCCTGTCCTACGAGGGCATCGGCGCGTCGCTGCAGCTGGTCGACGACCACGTCACCATCATGAACGTGCTGCCGGGCGGCGCGGCCGCGGCCTCGACCGACATCAAGGTCGGCGACCGCATTACCGCGGTCGGCCAGGGCGAAGCCGGCTCGCTGACCGACGTGGTCGGCTGGCGGCTCGACGACGTGGTGCAGCTGATCCGCGGCCCGGTGAACTCCACCGTGCGGCTGCAGATCCTGCCGGCCGGCGCCAATCCGGGCTCGCAGGAGGCGCAGATCTCACTCAAGCGATCCAAGATCACGCTCGAGGCGCAGGCGGCGAAGAAAGAGATACACACTCTGAAGCGCGGCGACCGCGCGCCCCGGATCGGCGTGATCTCGGTGCCAAGCTTCTACCAGGACTTCCAGGCGCGAGTGGCCGGCGAGCCGGAATACCGCAGCACCACGCGCGACGTGCGCCGGCTGATCGAGGAATTGCGCGCCGAGGGCATCGACGCGCTGGTCGTGGACCTGCGCGACAACGGCGGCGGCCACCTGTCGGAGGCCACCAGCCTGGTCGGGCTGTTCGTCGAACGCGGCCCGGTGGTGCAGCTGCGCGAGACCGGCGGGCGCATCGAGGTGCTGGACGACCCGGAACCCGGCGTGGCCTGGAGCGGCCCGCTGGTGGTGCTGGTCAACCGCGCCAGCGCCTCGGCGTCGGAAATCTTCGCCGGCGCGATCCAGGACTACCAGCGCGGCCTCGTGGTCGGCCAGCAGACCTACGGCAAGGGCTCGGTGCAAAACCTCTATCCGCTCGACCGCTACGCGCTCGGCCCGAAGGCTGGTTTCGGCCAGCTGACGGTGACCATCGGCAAGTACTACCGCGTGACCGGCGACAGCACCCAGCACCGCGGCGTGGAACCGGACATCACCCTGCCCTCGCTGCTGTCCACCGAGGACGTCGGCGAGAGCACGCGCGACAGCGCATTGCCCTGGGACCGCATCAATGCCGCGCGCTTCACACCGGAGCCCGCGGAGGCGCCGGTCATTTCGCTGTTGTCGAAAGTCCACGAGCGGCGCATTGCCAGCAACCCGGACTTCGTCGCGCTGATGGCCGACGTCGAGGCGCTCGAGCGCCTGCGCAGCCAGCGCGAGGTGTCCCTGAACCTCGAACAGCGCCGCGCCGAGCGCGACGCCGAGGACGCGGAACGGCTGGCGCGCGAGAACGCCCGGCGCGTGGCGCGCGGGCTCGAGCCGCTCGCCGACGTCGGCGCGCTGGATGCCGCCGATGCGCCGGATGCCGTGCTTGACGAAGCCGTCGAGATCGCCGCCGACGCTGCCGAACTGCCGAAGACGACCGAACCCGCCCGTCTGAGCTGAGACAATCTCCCGTCGAGAGACGATTCTCTTTCTATTTCAATAATTTACATAACACGTCGTTCCATTGGTGTTATACTTGACTACAACACTATGGAACCGTAACATAGGCGCCAGTTGATCGGCAGGAGCCCGACTGTGAAGCGCACGAATTTCCGCACCGCGACCCTCCCCTCCCTGAATGCGCGCCTCGCGCTCATTGCGCTTGTTCTCGCCGCCGGCCTGGTGCTGGCTGCCTGCGGCAAGGCCAACGGCGACAACGCCGGCAAGGAGGCCAAGGACGAGGTGCCTGCGGTGCCGGTCGAGGTGGCCTCGACCAGGCGCGCCGAGATGGCCGCGATCTACAGCGGAACCGCGCCCATCGAGTCCGAGCGCAAGGCCTTCGTGATGCCGAAGGTCAAGGGTGAGATCCGTGCGGTGCTCGCCGACGAGGGCCAGCGCGTGCGCGAGGGCCAGACGCTCGCGCGCCTCGACGGCGACCAGCTGCGGCTCGAGGTGGCGCTCTACGAGGCGACCATGCGCAAGCTCGAGCGCGACTACGCGCGCAACCTGGAGCTGCAGCAGAAGGGCCTGGTCAGCGCCACGGCGATCGACAACCTCAAGTACGAACTCGAGGCCGCCAAGGCCAACTGGGAACTCGCGCGGCTGCAGCTCTCGTACACCGAGATCCGCTCGCCGATCGCCGGCACCGTCACGCAGCGCCTCGACGTGGTCAAGGTCGGCAACACGGTGACGCCGGTGGGCGGCGTGATCGAGAGCGCGGACTCGTCGCTGTTCGTGGTCGAGGACCTCGATTCGCTGATATTGCGCGTCAACGTGCCGGAGCGGGAGCTGGCCAAGCTCTCGGTCGGCCAGCCGGCCGAATTGTCCTTCGATGCCGTGCCGGACCGCCGGTTCGCGGGCCAGATCGCGCTGATCAGCCCCTACATCGACGCGCAGACCGCGACCTTCCCGGTGCGCATCCGCGTGACCGAGACCGGCGGCCTGCTGCGCCCCGGCATGTTCGCGCGCGTCGCGATCGTCTACGAACGCAAACCCGACGCGCTGCAGATCCCGCGCACCGCCCTGCTCGACGGGGATGGCCCGCCCAAGGTGTTCGTGGTGCAGGACGGCAAGGCCGCGGAGCGTGCCGTCCAGCTCGGCCTTTCCAACGGCGCCATGATCGAGGTCGTATCCGGCCTCAAGGACGGCGAGCAGGTGGTGGTCGTAGGCCACGGTGCGGTCAAGCCCGGCGCCGCGGTCAGGATCGTCAATACGCCCGCCCGGCCCGCGGCCCGCCAGCAGCCCGCGCCCGCCACGGCGGCCGGCTGATCCGGCAGGACGCCATGCAGATCGTCGAATTCGCCACGCGGCGACGCGTGACCATCCTGATGGTGACCGTCGCCATCGTCCTGTTCGGCTTCGTGGCGCTGTCGCGCCTCAAGCTGAACCTGCTGCCCGATCTCTCCTACCCGACGCTCACGGTTCGCACCGACCTTCCGGGCGCGGCGCCGCTCGAACTCGAGACCCTGATCGCGCGCCCGATCGAAGAATCGGTCGGCATCATCCGCAACGTCCGCGAGGTGCGCTCGGTGTCGCGCGCCGGCCAGGCCGACGTGATCCTCGAGTTCGCCTGGGGCACGGACATGGACCTCGCGGGCATCGACGTGCGCGAAAAGATCGACCTGCTGCAGCTGCCGATCGAAGCCAGCCGCCCGATCCTGCTGCGTTTCGACCCTTCCACCGAGCCGGTCATGCGGCTCGCATTCGTGGACACCGATGATTTCGCGAAGGCGAACCCCGCGGAGGCCGGCACGGTCGACCGCCTGAAGTCGTTGCGGCGCTTCGCGGACGACCGGCTGAAGCCCGACCTCGAGTCGGTCGATGGCTCGGCGGCGGTCAAGGTGAGCGGCGGTTACGAGGACGAGATCCAGGTGTTCGTGGACCAGCGCAAGCTGGCCCAGCTCAACCTCTCGATCGAGACGATTTCGCGGCGCCTGCGCGAGGAGAACGTGAACCTGTCCGGCGGCCGCCTCGAGCAGGGCACTCAGCGCTTCCTGGTGCGCACGCTGAACGAGTTCGCGACCGTCCAGGAAATGGCCGACGCGATCGTCGCGAACGTGGACGGCAAGCCGGTGTACCTGCGCGACGTCGCCACCGTCGACAGCGGCTACAAGGACCGCGAGGCGATCACGCGCCTCGACGGGCGCGAGTCGGTCGAGCTCGCGATCTACAAGGAGGGCGACGCCAACACCGTGCAGCTGGCGGAAGGCCTGCGCGCCCGCATCGAGGAGCTCGGCAAGTCGCTGCCGGCCGGCAGCGAAATGCGCCTGGTCTACGACCAGTCGCGGTTCATCTCCTCGGCGATCGGCGAAGTGCGCGATGCGGCCATCATCGGCGGCCTGCTCGCGATCCTGGTGCTGTACCTGTTCCTGCGCGACGCGCGCGCGACGCTGATCATCGGGCTGGCGATCCCGGTGTCGGTGATCGGCACCTTCCTGCTGATGCACCTGTTCGACCTGTCGCTCAACATCATGTCGCTCGGCGGCATCGCGCTCGCCGTCGGCATGCTGGTGGACAATGCGGTGGTCGTGCTCGAGAACGTCGTGCGGCACCGCGAGGAAGGCAAGTCACGCGTGGATGCCGCCCGGGTCGGCACCAGCGAAGTGGGCACCGCCATCACGGCGGCGACCCTGACTTCGGTCGCGGTCTTCTTCCCGATGGTGTTCATCACCGGCATCGCCGGCCAGCTGTTCCGCGACCAGGCGCTGACCGTGAGCTTTGCGCTGCTGTTCTCGCTGGTGGTCGCGATGACGCTGGTGCCGATGCTGGCGGCCGGCAAGGAAGCGCGGCTGCCGACCGACCCGGAGCGGGCACCCGGACGCGGCGGGCGCGCGATCGGCTGGGCCATGGCCGGGGTGCGCTGGCTGCATGCGCGGGTGGCGCGCGGCATGGCGTGGCTGCTGTCGTTCCCGGCGCGCTGGACCCAGGCGGGCTTCGCCGCCCTCGCGCGCGTCTACCAGCCGGCACTGGCCTGGAGCCTTGCGCACCGCGGCCGCGTGGTCGGGTTCTCGCTCGCGCTGCTGCTCGCGACCGCGGCCCTCGTGCCGCAGCTGGGCAGCGAGCTGATCCCGCAGCTGTCGCAGGGCGAATTCCTGGCCGACCTGCGGCTCGCCCCCGGCACGCCGCTCGAGCAGACCGACCGCGCGATGGCCGCGGCGCAGCAGCACGCCATGGAACTGCCCGAGATCGAGGTCACCTACGCGGTCACCGGCACCGGCAACCGGCTCGATGCGAGCCCGACCGACGCCGGCGAGAATACCGGCCGCCTCGCAGTCACGCTGCAGCCCGGTACCGGTGCGGACGAGGAGGCGCGCGTGATCGACGAGTTGCGCGGCCGCTTCGACTCGCTGGCCGGGGTCCAGTACCAGTTCAGCCGCCCGGCGCTGTTCACCTTCGCCTCCCCGCTCGAAGTGACGATCACGGGCTACGACCTCGACCGGCTGCGCCTGGTCGCCGACCAGGTGCGCCTCGGCATGCTGGCGAGTCCCACGTTCAGCGACATCAAGTCCACGGTGGAATCCGGCAATCCCGAGATCCAGATCGTGTTCGACCAGGAGCGCGCCGCCCAGCTCGGCATCACCGTGCGCGAGCTGGCCGACCGCGTGGTGTCGTCGGTGCGCGGCAACGTCGCGACGCGCTACAAGCTGCGCGAGAAGAAGATCGACGTGCTGGTGCGCAGCGTCGACACGCGCGCCTCCTCGGTCGAGGAGATCCGCTCGCTGATCGTGAATCCCGGAAGCAGCCGGCCGCTGCCGCTGTCGGCGGTCGCCGACGTGACGGTCGCGACCGGGCCGGCCGAGATCCGGCGCACCCGCCAGCAGCGGGTGGCGGTCGTGACCGCCAACCTCGCCACCGGCGACCTCGGCTCCGCGGTCGCCGAACTCGAGGGCATCGTGGCGGGCATCGAGCTGCCGGTCGGCACGACCGCGGCCGTCAGCGGCCAGAGCGACGACATGAAGGACTCGTTCCGCTCGCTGCAGTTCGCGATGCTGCTGGCCGTGTTCCTGGTCTACCTGGTCATGGCCTCGCAGTTCGAGTCGCTGCTGCACCCGTTCGTGATCCTGCTGACCATCCCGCTCGCGCTGACCGGCTCGGTCTGGGCCATGTTCCTGACCGGCACCACGGTCAACGTGGTCGCCTACATCGGCCTGATCATGCTGGCCGGCATCGTGGTGAACCAGTCGATCGTGCTGATCGACGCGGTCAACCAGGCGCGCGAGCGCGGGCTCGGCAAGCACGAGGCGATCATGGAGGCGGGCCGGCTGCGCCTGCGCCCGATCATCATCACCAAGCTGACCACGATCCTGGGCCTGCTGCCGATGGCGTTCGGCCTCGGCGAGGGCGCCGAGATCCGCCAGCCGATGGCGATCACCGTGATCGGCGGCGTCGCGATCGCGAGCTTCTTCACGCTGCTCGTGATCCCGGTCGTCTACTCACTGCTCGACCGCAAGCATTTCCCGGCGACCGCGGCCCGCGTAAGCTCGCAGCCGGCGCTGGAGCACGGCGGAGGCTGATCGATGATCCACGTGAAGTTCGCGCTGCGGCGGCCGGTCACCACGCTGATGACCTTCGTCGCGGTGGTGCTGATCGGCCTGCTGTCGCTCAAGCTGCTGCCGCTGGAACTGTTCCCGGACATCCGCTTCCCAGGCATCCTGGTCAACATCCCGTTCGAGGGCTCGACCCCCGAGGAAGTCGAGCAGCTGATCACGCGCCCCGCCGAGGAGGCGGTCGCGACGCTGTCCGGCATCAAGGAGATGCGCTCGACCTCGTCCGAGAACGGCCTCGAGATGATCGTGTTCTTCGAGTGGGGGCGCGACCCCGCGGCGGTCGGTTTCGAGGTCCGCACCAAGCTCGAGTCCATCAAGCACGAGTTCCCCGCCGCCGCCAACCGCATCGTCACGCGCATGTTCGCGGCCGGCGACGACCGCGTGGTGGTGGTGCGCATCTCGAGCCAGGAGGACCTGTCGCGCCAGTACGAGATGCTCGACCGCTACCTGAAGAAGCCGATCGAGCGGCTCGACGGCGTGGCCCGCGTGTCGCTCGAGGGGGTGGAGCCGCTCGAGCTGCGCATCCTCGTGGACCCGGTGCGGCTCGCGGCCCACGGCGTCGACGTCGCGCGCCTGCGCGACGCGCTCCAGGGCGCCAATTTCTCGGTCAGCGCCGGCGAGGTGACCGGCGGCCAGCAGCGCTTCCTGGTGCGCCCGATCGGCGAGTTCCGCACGCTCGACGACGTGCGCGACTTCATCGTCACCGGCAACATCCGCCTGAGCGACATCGCCGACGTGCGCATGGTGTCGCCCGAGCTCACCGTCGGCCGGCACCTGAACGGGCGCCCCGGCGTCGGCCTCGACGTGTTCAAGACGACCGGGGCCAACATCGTGGACGTCGCCGACCGGGTGATGCACGTGGTCGAGGACGCGCAGAAGCTGCCGCAGCTGCAGGGCGTCGACGTGATCGTGCTCGCCAACCAGTCCGAGAACATCCGCAGCTCGCTCAGCGAGCTGCGCAACGCGGGCCTGATTGGCGCGGCGCTGGCGCTGATCGTGCTGTTCTCCTTCCTGCGCGACTGGCCGACGACCTTCATCGTCAGCCTCGCGGTGCCGTTCTCGCTGCTGATGACGCTCGGCGCGATGTACTTCCTCGACTTCTCGCTCAACATCCTGACCATGATGGGCATGATGCTCGCGGTCGGCCTGCTGGTGGACAACGCGGTGGTGGTCACCGAGAGCATCTTCCGCCACCGCCAGCTGAACGGCGGCGACCCCATCGCCGCGACCTACGCCGGCGTGAGCGAGGTCGGGCTTGCCGTGCTCGCCGGCACGCTCTCGACCATCATCGTGTTCCTGCCGATCGTGTTCGGCGAGGAGAGCCAGCTCTCGGTGTTCATGGTCCACGTCGCGGTGCCGATCGTGATCGCGATGGTCGCCTCGCTGTTCGTCGCGCAGACCATCATCCCGACCCTGACCGCGCGCTTTCCCGCGCCGCCGCCGATCGCGGCGGGCTCCCGGTTCGCGCGCTTCCAGGAGTGGTACCTGCGCCGGCTCGACTGGATGTTCGCGCACAAGTGGTGGTCGGCGCTGATCGTCGTCATGACGGTTGCTTCGGCGGTCATTCCGTTCGCGACCGGCATGCTGAAGGTGGACATGTTCCCGCAGGACGCCTCGGACCGCCTCCAGCTGCAGTACCACATCGAGGGCACCTACCCGCTCTCGCGCACCGAGGAGGCCGTGACCCGCGTCGAGACCTACCTCGACGAGAACAAGGACCGGTTCGGGATCAAGCTCGTGTACAGCTACTACACGCCGAATGACGCCTCCAGCGTGATCGTGCTGCAGCCGCAGGACGAGCTGCCGTTGGAACCGCGCGAGCTCATGAAGGAGATCGAGAAGGGGCTGCCCGAGATCATCATCGGCAAGCCCTCGTTCCGCTTCGACGAGAACCAGGGCGGCGCCGGCGGGTTCAGCATGAACCTGACGGGCGAGTCGACCGAGCAGCTGGTCGAGCTGTCGCGCACGCTGGTTGCGCGGCTGCGCGACGTGCCGGGCTTCGATTCCGTGCGCTCGACCGCCAGGGCCGGCGAGCACGAGGTGCAGGTGATCGTGGACCGCGACCGCGCCGCGCGGCTCGGGCTCACGCCCGAGATCGTGGCGCAGACGCTCGCCGCCGCCATGCGCGGCGACCGGCTCAAGGAGTTCCGCGCCGAGGACCGCGAGATCCAGATGCGCCTCGCATTCCGCGCCGACGACCGCCAGACGCTCGAGGACCTCGCCGCCACCCCGCTGTACCTGCCCGACGGCTCGCGCAGCACGCTCGGGGCAGTCGCCAGTTTCCGCATCGACCAGTCGGAGCGTTCGATCGAGCGCGTGGACCGGCTGACGTCGGTCGTGATCGAGGGCATCGTGGCCCGCGATTCCTCGCTCGACGAGGTCAAGAAGGGCGTCGAGGCGACAATGAAGGAATTCCCGCTGCCGCCCGGCGTGGCCTGGAAGTTCGGCCGCAGCGTCGAGGACAACGACGAGACCGCGCAGGACATGCTGGTCAACATCCTGCTGGCGGTGGTGCTGATCTACCTGGTGATGGCCTCCCTGTTCGAGTCGCTGCTCTACCCGATCTCGATCATCACCTCGATCGTGTTCGCGGTGGTCGGCGTGTTCTGGGGCCTCACCATCAGCATGACGCCGATGACGTTCATGGCGATGCTGGGCATCATGATCCTGATCGGCGTGATCGTGAACATCGGCATCGTGCTGATCGCGCACGTCATCGACCTGCGCAAGGAGGGCATGAACCGCCATGACGCGATCATCGAGGCGGCGCGGCACCGGCTGCGCCCGATCCTGATGACCTCGCTCACCACGCTGCTGGCGATGCTGCCGATCGCGGCGGGCGACACGCAGATCGGCGGCGACGGTCCGTCCTACTACCCGATGGCGCGCGCGCTGATGTCGGGACTGTTCTTCGGCAGCATCACGTCGATATTCTTCGTGCCGATGTTCTACGTCTGGCTCGACGACCTGAACGAGTGGCGCCAGCGCGTGAAGCTGTACTCGCGCGGCGGCATGGCCGCGGCGCCGGAGGCGTGAGGCTGCCTCAGCGCAGCAGCACCTTGTAGACGTCCCAGTAGTCGTCCACCAGCACGTTGGCGTCCGGGACGCCGCCGGCGGCGGCCGGCGGCAGCGAGGCCGGCTGCGGCACGGTCTCGGTCGCGTTGCGCCAGGTCGCGCCCTTCGCCATCTTCTCGACCCGCGCCTTGACCAGGGCGGCCAGGCCCTCCTGCGAGCCGACGGCCGCGAGCGCCTGCGTGATCTCGCGGATGCGCGCCAGGCAGGCCTCCAGCCCGCCGTGCTTCGCGCTCTCGACGCTGCGGTTGTTGGCGAGGCGCGAGTCCATGGCAAGGCCGGAGACCGCCAGCTTGGCGTACAGGATCTGGGCGTAGGCGATGACCGCGAGGTTGACGCCGCGGCGGCCCTCGATGGTCAGCCCCGGGAACTCCGGCCACGGCTCCTTCTCGATCGTGCGGTGCGCCTCGCTGATGTCGGCGAACTGGCGCTCGGCGACCACGCAGCGCTCGCGCTGCGCCGCGATCTCGGCGGCCAGCTCGCGCCGGCGGAAGTAGTTCCAGAACCCCTTCAGCTTCACCATGCGCTCCACGCGCTGGCGCAGCCGCTCGCTCTCCGCGTCGGCGACTTCCTTCGCCTGCCGCAGCCGCTCGTCGGCGACCTTGAGCCGCTCCGCGCGGTCCGCCTGGAATTCGGCGAGCTGCTGCTTGCGCTGCGCGTCCTGGCGGTCGCGCTTGAGGTCCGACGCGAAGCGCTCGAGCTGCTCGCGGCAGGCGCGCCACAGCGACTTCAGGCCGAAGTGCACCAGCGCGTCGAAACCGCGCTCCGGGTTGCCGAGCAGCATCTCGAGCTGTTCGACCTGCTGCTGCAGCCGTGCGTTCGCGTTCTCCTGCTGCTTGAGCTTGTTGCGCAGGTTGTGCAGCTGGTCGTCGAGTCCCTGCAGCTCTTTCTTGAGCTCGGCGCGGTTCCAGAACAGCTTCAGCAGCCGTTCCTGCTCGGCCGCATCGGGCTTGCCGATCGACGGCAGCTTCAGTTGCGACCACTTGTCGGGAAGCATGACGGCCACGGGTGCTGCCGCCTCAGGCTGCCGGCAGCGCGAAGCGGTGGCCGCTGCCGGCGCAGTACTCGAGCCACTTGTTCAGCAGCATGTTGCAGGACCAGCGATGGCCGTGGTCGCGCGGGATGGCGCGGGCGAGCTGGCGCAGCCGCGCGTGCGCGGGATCCACGCCCGTGCCGCAGGCCTCGGCCAGGCGCGCGTCGTGGTAGACGCGGACCTCGAGCGCCGGGTCGCGCACCGGCGCGGCGCCGTCGCCGAACAGGTAGGACATCCCGAGCGTGGTGGTGTAGCGGCACTGCTCGAGCACGGTGAGCTCGAGCGCGGGACCGGCGGGCACGGCCGAGGTCAGCGAACCCCGGACGCCGCGCAGGTCGGGCACCAGCCAGCCCAGCCGGATGAAGTTGCTCTCGTACAGCGTCATCAGGCTCACGAAGGAACGCGGCCTGGCGCGCCAGGAGCTGGCACAGAGTTGGTCCGCTGCCATGACCATGGATTTGACTATATCACAGGGAAAACAGGCCAAATCCCGCGTGAATCGTGCTGTTTGTCACGAATCCGTCATGGCCGCACGCGGCGCGGGATGGCGAGGCGCTCGAGCACGCGGCTCGCGATCTCCTCGATGGACGTGTCGGTCGTTTCGAGGTACGGGATGCCGTGGCGCTCGAACAGCTGCTCGGCCGCGCGCACCTCGAAAGCGCACTGCTGCGCGGACGCGTAGCGGCTGTCGGGACGCCGCTCCTGGCGGATCTGCTGCAGGCGCACCGGGTCGATGGTGAGGCCGAACAGTTTGTGGCGGAACGGCTCGACCACGCCCGGCAGCCGCACGCCGTCGAGGTCGTCCTCGGTCAGCGGGTAGTTGGCTGCGAATGCGCCGTACTGGAGCGCCATGTACACGCAGGTCGGCGTCTTGCCGGAGCGCGACACGCCGAGCAGGATCACGTCCGCGCGATCGTAGTCCCGGGTGCGGGCGCCGTCGTCGTTGGCCAGCGCGAAATTGGTGGCGTTGATGCGCATCGTGTAGGCGGTGACGTCCGCCATGCCGTGCGCGCGCCCGAGCACGTGCGCGGAAGGCTCGCCGAATTCCCGTTCCAGCGGACCGAGGAACGCGTCGAAGAAGTCGAGGAACAGGCAATCCGCCTGCTTCAGCGCGTCGCGCACGTCGGCGTTGACGAGCGTCGCAAAGACGACCGCGCGCGCGCCCTCCTCGCGGCCCGCCTGGTCGATCTTTGCGACCGCCTCGCGCGCCTTGTCAACGCTGGTGATGAATGGCAAAGTGACCGGCCTGAAATCCATGCCGTCGAACTGCGTCAGCAGGCTGTGTCCCATCGTCTCGGCGGTGACGCCGGTCTGGTCGGACACGAAGAAGACGGTTCGTCGCTGCTTCATGAATGACGATCGTAACAGGTGCGCGCTGAGCGGGGTCCGGACGTGACCGGCTACACGATTCCCTTCGCGCGCGTCGGCATGGGCGACGTGGCCTCGGTCGGCGGCAAGAACGCCTCGCTCGGCGAGATGATCGGGCGGCTCGGCGGGGCCGGGGTGCGCGTGCCGGACGGATTCGCGACCACGGCCCAGGCGTTCCGCGACTTCCTCGCGCAGGACGGCCTCGGCCCGCGCATCGCGTCGGAGCTCGCCGCGCTCGACGTCGGCGACGTCGCGCGGCTCGCCGAATCCGGCGCCCGCATCCGCGGCTGGATCCTCGCCACGCCCTTTCCGCAGCGGCTCGAGCAGGAGCTGCTCGCGGCCTGCGCGACGCTCGGCCGGGACGGCGTCGCGTCCGTGGCCGTGCGCTCCTCGGCCACCGCGGAGGACCTGCCCGGCGCCTCGTTCGCCGGCCAGCAGGAGACGGTCCTGAACGTGCGCGGCCCGCAGGCGGTGCTCGCCGCGGCGCACCAGGTCTATGCCTCGCTCTACAACGACCGCGCCATCGCCTACCGCGTCCACCAGGGCTTCGAGCACGGCCAGGTGGCGATCTCGGTCGGCGTGCAGCGCATGGTGAGGAGCGACCTGGGCGCGAGCGGCGTCATGTTCACGCTCGACACCGAATCGGGATTCCGCGACGCCGTGTTCATCACCGCCTCCTGGGGCCTCGGCGAAACCGTGGTGCAGGGCGCGGTCAATCCGGACGAATTCTACGTGTACAAGCCGGCGCTCGCGGCCGGCCGGCGCGCCATCATCCGGCGCAACCTCGGCTCGAAGGCGACGCGCATGGTGTACGCGCCCGACCCCGCGCCGGGCCGCTGGACCGCGACCGAGGACGTGCCCGCCGCGGACCGCGACCGCTTCTGCATCTCCGACGCCGACGTGGCGGAACTCGCGCGCCAGGCGGTGGCCATCGAGTCGCATTACGGCTGCCCGATGGACATCGAATGGGGCAAGGACGGCGAGACCGGCCTGCTCTACGTGCTGCAGGCACGCCCGGAGACGGTGCAGAGCCGCGCGGGCCGCTCGATCCAGCGCTTCACGCTGAAGGCGCGCTCACGGCCGCTGACGCGTGGCCGCGCCATCGGCCAGCGCATCGGCGCGGGCACCGCGCGCATCATCACCGGCGCGCGCGAGATGTCGCGCGTGCAGCCGGGCGACGTGCTGGTCTCCGACATGACTGACCCGGACTGGGAGCCGGTCATGAAGCGGGCCGCGGCGATCGTGACCAACCGCGGCGGCCGCACCTGCCACGCCGCCATCATCGCGCGCGAGCTCGGCATCCCCGCGGTGGTCGGCTGCGGCGACGCGACCGCCGCGATCAGGGACGGCGACCCGGTGACCGTCTCCTGCGCCGAGGGCGACACCGGCGTCGTCTACGAGGGGCGCCTCGACTTCGAGCAGCAGCAGATCCAGCTCGACGCGCTGCCGGAGCCGCCGGTTCGCATCATGATGAACGTCGGCAATCCCGACCGGGCCTTCGACTTCGCCGCGATCCCGAACCACGGCGTCGGCCTCGCCCGGCTCGAGTTCATCATCAACCGCATGATCGGCGTGCACCCGCGGGCGCTGCTCGAGTTCGCGCGGCAGGAGCCGGCGGTGCAGGATCAGATCCGGCGGCAGATGGCGGGCTACGCGGACCCGGTCGCCTTCTTCGTGGACAAGCTGGCCGAGGGGATCGCGTGCATCGCCGCGGCATTCGCGCCGCAGCCCGTGATCGTGCGCCTGTCGGACTTCAAGTCGAACGAGTACGCGAACCTGATCGGCGGGCGCGCCTACGAGCCGCACGAGGAGAACCCGATGCTCGGGTTTCGCGGCGCCTCGCGCTACACGGACGGCGGTTTCGCGCCGTGCTTCGAGCTCGAGTGCCGCGCCATCCGGCAGGTGCGCGAGGAGATGGGCCTCGCCAACCTGCAGGTCATGGTGCCGTTCGTCCGCACGGTGGACGAAGGCCGCCGCGTGGTCGAGCTGCTGGCGGCCCACGGGCTGGTCCGCGGCGAGCGCGGTCTCAAGGTCATCATGATGTGCGAGTTGCCGACCAACGCGCTGCTCGCGGACCGCTACCTCGAGCACTTCGACGGCATGTCCATCGGCTCGAACGACATGACCCAGCTGACGCTCGGGCTCGACCGCGACTCCGGCGTGATCGCGCGGCTGTTCGACGAGCGCGACGAGGCGGTCAAGGCGCTGCTGGCCATGGCGATCCAGGCCTGCCGCGCGCGGGGCAAGTACATCGGCATCTGCGGCCAGGGCCCGTCCGACCACCCGGACTTCGCCCGCTGGCTGGTCGACCAGGGCATCAGCAGCATTTCGCTCAATCCGGATACGGTCGTCGAGACCTGGCTCTATCTGGCCAGCGGCGGTAACAAGCAGAACGCGTGATAGCGCGGCGGGCGATGCGCCTCCGCGAGCTCAAGCCGGCGACCGGATTCGCTCGCTCCGGCCATCGCCCGCCGCGCTAACCCGAGCCCAGCTTCTCTCGCGCCGATTCCCAGTCGCGCCCGTCGAACGGCCGTATCGTCGTCGAGCGGACCGTGCCCGGGTCGAGGCAGCGGGCGTTGACGCTGTAGCCGTCGGGGTGGGAGCGCGGGACGTAGAAGGACTTGACGCCGCAGTGGCGGCAGAAAAGATGGCGGGCCGTGCCGGTGCCGAAACGGTAGTCGACCAGGTCTCCCTCGCCCGCCTGCAGCCGGAAGTCGTCGCGCGTCACGATCAGGTGCAGGAACGCCGAGCGCGAGCAGATCGAGCAGTTGCAGGCGAGCAGCTCGAGGTCGGCGGGGGCGTCGACCTCGAAGCGCACGCGGCCGCAGTGGCAGCCGCCGGCGTGCCGCACCCGCGCGGCGCCGGTCACGGCCGCGGCGCGTTCCACGGCGCGGCCAGCAGCGCGGCGCGATAGTGGCGCAGTTCCGCGATGGACTCGTGGATGTCGGCGAGCGCCGTGTGGCGCGATTCCTTGGCGACGCCGGCGAGCACCTCGGGCGCCCAGCGGCGCGCGAGTTCCTTCACCGTGCTGACGTCGAGGTTGCGGTAATGAAACCAGCGCTCGAGCGCGGGCATCCAGCGCGCCAGGAAACGACGGTCCTGGCAGACGCTGTTGCCGCACATCGGCGAGCGTCCGGCATCGACGTGGGCGGCGAGAAAGGCAAGCGTCTCGCGCTCGGCGGCTGCCTCGTCGTGCGCGCTCGCGCGCACGCGCGCGGTGAGCCCGCTCGCGCCGTGGGTGCGCGTGTTCCATTCGTCCATCGCGGCGAGCACGGCATCGGCCTGGCGCACGGCGAGCACCGGACCTTCGGCGACGACCTGCAGGTCGGCATCGGTCACGACCGTCGCAATCTCGATGATGCGGTCGCCTTCCGGCGCCAGGCCCGTCATCTCGAGGTCGATCCACACCAGCCGGTCGTCGCGCGCCATGTTGCCGGGGATATTAGCAGAGGCTAGAGTCGCTCCCGCCGCCGCACATGCTTCCACACCGTCCCTCACGCGCATGACAGCCTACGCGCCCGCAGCCGCTGCCGGCCGCGTCGTCGCGAGCCACGGCCGTGACGCGCTGGTCGAGGACGCCGCCGGCAACCGGATCCGCTGCCGGCTGCAGGGACGCCGCCTCGCAGTCGTGTGCGGCGACCGGGTGCACTGGCAACCCGCGCTCACCGAAGGCGGCGGCGGCATCGTCACCGGCCTGCTGCCGCGTTCGACGGAACTCTCGCGCATCAACTTGCGCGGCGAGCGAGAGCCGGTCGCCGCCAACCTCACCCAGCTCGTGGCCGTGGTCGCGCCGGTGCCGGCGCCGGACTTCGGGCTGTGCGACCGCTACCTGGCCGCCGCCGAATGGGCCGGCCTCAAGGCCTGCATCGTCGCGAACAAGAGCGACCTGCCCGATGCGGAGGGCCGGCTGGCCGCCGGGCTCGACGATCTTGCGCGGCTCGGCTATCCGGTGGTGCGCGCGAGCAAGCGCACGGCAGGCGGCGCGGATGCGCTTGCTTTGCGTCTCGCCGGCGAGACCAGCGTGCTGGTCGGCCAGTCCGGTGTCGGCAAGAGTTCGCTCACGAACCTGCTGGTGCCCGGCGTGGAGGCGGCCGTGGACGAAGTCACGCGCGCCAGCGAATCCGGCCGTCACACGACGACCACCGCATCGCTCTACCGGCTGCCGACCGGCGGCGAACTGATCGATTCCCCCGGCGTCCGGGATTTCGCCCCGCCCCTGCCGGCGGCGCGCGAGGTCGCGGGCGGCTACCGCGAGATCGCGGCGCTCGCGGGCGGTTGCCGGTTCCGGGACTGCCTGCACCGCCGAGAGCCGGGCTGCGCGGTCGCCGCGGCCGCGCACGCAGGCACGGTCGCAGAGCGCCGGCTCGCGAGCTACCGGCAACTGCTCGGACTGGCCGAGGATCTCGCGCGGCGGGTGCCGCGCGTCAGGCGATGAGCTGGCGCCCGGCGAGGGCGTGCGCGAGCGTGCCGCCGTCCACGTACTCGAGCTCGCCGCCGACCGGGACGCCGTGCGCGATGCGCGAGGCGCGGATCCCGCGCTGCAGGACCCGCTCGCCGATGTAGTGCGCGGTCGCCTCGCCCTCGACCGTCGGGTTGGTGGCCAGGATGACCTCGCGCACCCCGCCCTCGTCGAGCAGCTTCTCGAGCGCGCCCAGGCCGAGCTGCTCCGGCCCGATGCCGTCGAGCGGCGACAGGTGGCCCATCAGCACGAAGTACCGGCCGTTGTAGCCGCCCGACTGCTCGACCGCGACCACGTCGGCCGGCGATTCGACGATGCAGAGCGCGGCGGCGTCGCGTCGCGGCGAGGCGCAGATCTCGCACAGCTCGCCGTCGGTCAGCATGCGGCAGCGGCGGCAATGCACGGTCCCCGCCACCGCGTCCTCGAGCGCGCGCGCGAGCGCGCGGCCGCCCTCGCGATTCCGTTCCAGCAGGTGGAAGGCCATGCGTTGCGCCGACTTCGGGCCGACGCCCGGCAGCGCCCGCAGCGCCTCGATCAGCCGGGCCAGTCCGGGGGAGTACTTCACGGCGGCGCCGTCAGAACGGCAGCTTCATGCCCGGCGGCAGCTGCATGCCGCCCATCGCACCGGCCATGTGCTGCTGCACGGCCTCGCCGACCCGCCGCACCGCGTCGTTGCAGGCGGCGGCGACGAGGTCCTCGAGCATCTCGCGGTCCGCGGCGTCCACGGCCGGGTCGATCTGCACGCGGCGCACCTCGTGCCGGCCGTTCATGACGACTTTCACCATCCCGCCGCCGGACTCGCCGGTGACCTCGAGCGCGCCCAGCTGCTCCTGGGCCTTCTGCATGTTGGCCTGCAGCTGCTGTGCCTGGCGCATCAGCTGGCCGAGATTGCCTTTCATGCGGCCATTCTACCCGACGGGCTTGATCGAATCCGGCTGGACCACCGCGCCGAACCGGTCGCGCAGCGCGCGCACGTTCGGGTCGCGCTCGATCGCCGCGCGCGCCTGTTCCAGGCGCTCGTCGCGGGCCTGTTCCTCGCGGCGCGCCGGCGTGTCCTGGGCGCCGCCCACCTCGATCTCGATGCTCACCGCGCCGCCCATCAGCTTGCCGAGGGCCGCTGCCAGCCGCTCCTCCTGCTGGCGCGTGCAGAGCGACTGGGCGCGCGGGTCGAGCTGGAAGCGGAAATGGCTGCCGTCTCGCTCGACCAGCTGGCAGTGGCCCGCCAGCTGGCGCGCGGCGCCTTGCAGTTCCAGGCGCGCCAGCAGTTCCGGCCACTCGCCGGCCTGCGCCGGAGGCGGCATCGCGGCGGCCGGCGCGGCCGCGGCGGTGCCCGCTCCGGTCGCGCCCCGCGGCGCGGCGCCGGCCTGCGCGTTGCGCGCGCCGCCCTCGGCGCCCGCCGGCCGGAACGCCAGCATGCGCAGCAGCGCCATCTCCATGCCGGCGCGCGGGTCCGGCGCGAGCTCGAGGTCGCGGCGCGCCAGGATCGCGATCTGGTAGCAGAGCTGCACGTCCTCTGCGGCCATCCGCGACGCGAGCCCCGCGACCAACCCGGCGTCATGGCGCTCGTCCTCGGGCAGGTCGGGCACCGCCTGGCGCAGCGCGACCTTCTGCAGCAGCGCGGCCAGCGCATCGAGCAGGTCGGCATAGTCGGGCGCAAATTCGTCGATCTCGGCGACCACCTGCATCAAGCCCTGCGCATCGAGGGCGGCAAGCCGGTCCGCGAGCCGTGCGACGTCCTGGCGGGCCACGGTGCCGAGCATCGCGCGCGCGTCCGCCTCGGTGACCCGGCCCGCGCCGAAGGCGAGTATCTGGTCGAGCAGCGACAACCCGTCGCGCAGGCTGCCATCCGCGGCGCGGGCGAGCAGCTGGACGGCGGCGGATTCGGCGGCGACTCCCTCTGCCTCCAGGATGTGCCGGAGCCGTCCCGCAATCAGTTCCGCGGGCAGGCGCTTCAGGTTGAACTGCAGGCAGCGCGACAGGACCGTGACGGGCAGCTTCTGCGGATCGGTCGTCGCGAGCAGGAACTTCACGTGCGGCGGCGGCTCCTCCAGGGTCTTGAGCAGCGCGTTGAACGAGTGCGCGGACAGCATGTGCACCTCGTCGATCAGGTACACCTTGCAGCGGCCGCGTGTCGGCAGGTACTGGACGTTCTCCAGCAGTTCGCGCGTGTCGTCCACCTTGGTGCGCGACGCGGCGTCCACCTCGATCAGGTCCACGAAGCGCCCCTCGTCGATCTCGCGGCAGGCGCTGCACTCGCCGCAGGGCGTGGAGGTCACGCCGCGCTCGCAGTTGAGCGACTTCGCAAAGATGCGTGCGATCGTCGTCTTGCCGACGCCGCGCGTGCCGGTGAACAGGAAGGCGTGGTGGATGCGGCCGGAGTCGAGCGCATTGACCAGCGCCTGGCGCACGTGCTCCTGGCCCACCAGCTCGCCGAAGCTGCGCGGTCGCCACTTGCGTGCCAGTGCCAGGTAGCTCATCGATGCCCTTGCCGCGGTCGCGCGGCGCCGCCTTGCTGCCACCCGGAACCGGAGGCGGCCCGCGCCGGCACCCCTCCGTCACCCGATGCCACCGCTACCGTTGCTCCCTTCCGGGCCTGGCGGGGTTCACGGCTGATCGTCGCGGAGGAACCGACGCGAGCCACCATCGGAATGACCGGGCCGGGCATCGTACGGGCCGCAGTCCGCGAGCGTCAACCGCACAATAAATAGGGACGCATCCCAATTACGACTGACGAAGGAACGCATCCCATCGAGCCGTAATCGGGATGCGTCCCCATTTATTTGGCGGAGAGGGTGGGATTCGAACCCACGTGGGGCGGTAATGCCCCCATCGCATTTCGAGTGCGCGCCGTTATGACCGCTTCGGTACCTCTCCGTGCGGGAACCGGACGGCTCGTCGCGGCGAGCCTGACCGGAGGCGCTATTCTACCTCAATGCAGCCGCAGCCCGTGCAGGCCGCCGAGCGGCGGAGGGACATCCGCAGCCGTTTCGGCGTGCCGGGCGTCATCGTCCTCTGCCTGATGATCGGCACCTGCTCGCGCATGCCCGGGAGCTACGAACAGGTCCGCCTGCAGGGCGTGCTCAAGGTCGTCACGCGCAACAGCCCGCTCGCCTATTACGAGGGCGCCGCCGGTCCGGAAGGGCCGGAATACGAGCTCGCGCAGGGCTTCGCGCGCCGTCTGGGCGTGCGTCTCGAGCTGATCTTCGCGGACAGCGGCGCGGCCGCGCTCGCGGAGATCCGCCACAACCGGGCGCAGCTGGCGGCGGCCGGCATCATCGCGACCGAGGCGCGGCGCGGCGAGTTCCTGTTCGGCCCCGTCTACCAGCGGATCGACCAGCACATCGTCTATCGCGTGCAGGACCGGCTGCCGCGCGGTCCGCAGGAACTGATCGGCAAGCGCATCCTGGTGATCCGCGGATCGACCCACGCCGCGGCGCTCGCGCGACTGGCCACCGAGTGGCCCGGCCTGGGCTACACCGAGGTGGATGGTCGCGACCAGATGGACCTGCTCGCAGCCGTGGCCGCGGGCGAGGCCGACATGACCGTCGCGGACTCGACCGAGTTCTCGCTCGGCCGGCACTTCCATCCGGACCTGCGGCCGGCGTTCAAGCTGGCGGAATCCGAATCGATCGCCTGGGCCATCGCGCCGCAGGGCGCGGACCTGCTGCGGGAGGTCGAGCGCTACTTCCGCGAGCTGGAGGCGATCGGCCTGCTCGAGGAGATCCGCGAGCGCCACCGCCGCTCGCTGGTGCGCTACGACCGCGTGGACGCGGCGAATTTCGTCGCGAGCGTGCGCGAGCGCCTGCCGCAGTACCGCGCCTGGTTCGAGCAGGCGGCCGCCGACACCGGCATCGACTGGCGGCTGCTCGCCGCCGTCGGCTACCAGGAGTCGCGCTGGGACGATGACGCGGTCTCCCCCACCGGCGTCCGCGGACTGATGATGCTCACGGCCGAGACCGCCCGGCGGGTCGGGGTGCGCGATCGTGAAGATGCACGTGACAGCATCCTGGGGGGAGCGCGCTACCTGCGCCTGATCCGCGACACCATCCCGGAGCGGATCCTGGAGCCCGACCGGACCTGGCTCGCGCTGGCCGCCTACAACGTGGGCTACGGCCACCTGGAGGATGCGCGCGTGCTGGCCCAGCGGCGCGGGCGCAACCCGGATTCCTGGGACGACGTGCGCGAGACGCTGCCCCTGCTCGCGCAGGAGCGCTGGTACACGCAGACCCGGCGCGGCTACGCGCGCGGCTGGGAGCCGGTCGGCTTCGTGCGCAACGTCCAGACTTACGCCGAGCTGTTGCGCTGGATGACGGCGGACGAAGCGGGTTAGCGACGGTTCGCGAAGAACTGTTTCAGGATCGCGCCGCAATCCTCCGACAGCACCCCGCCGAAGGCATCCACGCGGTGATTGAGTTCGCGCGCGGTGACCAGATTGAACACGCTGCCGGCGGCGCCCTGGCGCGGATCCCAGGCGCCGAAGACCAGCCGCGCGACGCGCGCGTGGGCAATCGCCGCTGCGCACATCGGGCAGGGCTCCAGCGTCACGTAGAGCGTGGCGCCGCCGAGGCGGTAGTCGCCCGCTTTCTGCGCCGCCTCGCGCAGCGCCAGGATCTCGGCATGCGCAGTCGGGTCCCGGAGCGCCACCGGCCGGTTCCAGCCCTCCCCCAGCAGTTCGTCGCCGCGCACGACCACCGCGCCGACCGGGACCTCCCCTTCGGCTTCCGCGCGCCCCGCAAGCGCGAGCGCATGCCGCATCCAGTAGACGTCTCCCCCTCCGGTCATCCCGCCCTCCGCCGCACCACACCGTAGCGTGCCAGCGTACGCTGTCGCGCCTCGTCGTGGCGCACCACCGGTGCCGGATAGTCCCGGCCGACGACGCAGCCGGCCGCCTCCTGCTCGATCGGGCTCATCTCCCAGGGCGCATGAACGAAAGCGTCCGGCACGCGCGCCAGCTCCGGCACCCAGCGACGGATATGGATCCCCTGCGGGTCGAAACGCCGCGACTGCGTGACCGGATTGAAGATGCGGAACCAGGGCTGCGCGTCGCAGCCGGTGCCCGCGGCCCATTGCCAGTTGCCGTTGTTGGCGGCCAGGTCGTAGTCGAGCAACCGGGCAGCGAAGAAGCGCTCCCCACGGCGCCAGTCGAGGCCGAGGTCCTTGGTCAGGAAGGACGCCGTCACCATGCGCAGGCGATTGTGCATCGTGCCCTGTGTGACAAGCTCGCGCATGGCCGCATCCACCAGCGGATAGCCGGTGCGGCCTTCACACCAGGCTTGCCAGGCGGCCTCGTCGTGTTCCCACTCGATCGCATCGAACTCGCGCCGGAAGCAGTGGTCCACGACGTCCGGCCGCGCGGCCAGGACCGCGAAAAAAAATTCGCGCCAGATCAGCTCCGAGAGCCACGTCTGCGCACCCTCGCCGCGTGCGGTGACTGCGTGCCGCACGAACTCACGGATGGAAACCGTGCCGAAGCGCAGATGTGCGGAAAGCGCGGAAGTCACCCCGAGCGCCGGGAAATCGCGCCCTGACGCATAGGACGCGAGGCGCCCGCGAAACGCGGCCCACAGGCGGGCGCCGCCCGACATTCCCGCCGGCAGCGGCAATTCCGAGCGGCCGAAGCCCGTCGAGGCCAGCGACGGCATGGCACTCCCGGCGCGCGCCAGGGAGCCCGCGCCCTCTCCCGCCGTGAGCGGCGCATGGTGGCGCGGCTCCAGGCGCGCGAGCCAGGCCTTGCGATACGGCGTGAACACATTGAAGGCGTCGCCGGAGCGCGTGCGGACCTCGTCGAGCTCGAAGATCACCTGGTCCTTGCAGCTGCGGAACAGGATGCCGGACTCGGCGAGGCGCGCGGCCACCTCCTCGTCGCGCGCGATCGCCTGCGGTTCGTAGTCCCGGTTTGCGTACACCGCCCGGACGCCGAGCTTGCGGGCCAGCTGCGGGATGTCCTCCCGGGCACGCCCGTGCAACACGTGCAGTCCGCCGCCCGCGGCCGACAGCGACTCACGCAGCTCCGCCACGCTGTCCCAGATAAAGGTCACGCGGCGGTCCGCGCGAGATTCAAGCGCGTCGAGGATCTCGGTATCGAACACGAAGACGCAGTGCACCGCCTCGTGCGCGGCCCGGGCCGCCGCCAGCGCAGCGTGGTCGTAATGCCGCAGGTCACGACGGAACCAGACCAGTCCGGTATTCAAGTTGTCACCAGTTGTACAATTATTGAATCACTCTAAATTAATTATATTGCTGTTAATATGAGTTTTGTATAATATTTGCATAGCACTGGAAGCGAGTATTCCTCATGCACTCCACGAGCGGCGCCGCGCTGCCGATCCGCACGATTTGCTCCCTGACCGGGGTCCATCCGGTGACGCTGCGCGCCTGGGAGCGCCGCTACGGGCTGGTCCGCCCGGCGCGCACGCCGAAGGGCCACCGCCTCTACACGCACCAGCACGTCGAGCGCATCCGACGCGTGCTGGCGCTGGTCGAACGCGGGGTGCCGATCGGCCGCGTGCGCGACTTGCTGGACGCCGAGGCCACCCCTGAAACGGCCGGCGCCGGCGACCGTTGGCGGCTCGACCTCGGGCGCATGGCGGAGGCCATCTCGCGCTTCGACGAACAGGAGCTCGACCGCATCTACGACGAGGCCCTTTCGGTGCACCCCGTGGAGCAGGTCACGCGTCAGCTGCTGCTGCCGCTCCTCGTGCACCTCGGCGAGCGCTGGCGCGACCTCCCGGGCGCGATCGCCGAGGAGCACTTCTTCGCGATGTACCTGCGCAGCAAGCTCGGGGCGCGCCTGCAGCACCGCATGCGTTACGCGACCGGCCCGCGGCTGCTCGCTGCCTGTGCGCCGGGTGAACAGCACGAGATCGGCCTGCTGCTGTTCGCACTCGAGGCGAACGCCGCGGGCATGCGCACCGTGCTGCTGGGCGCCGACACGCCGCTCGCGGATGTCGCCATTGCGCTGCGCCGCAGCGAGTGCCACGCCGTCATCCTGTCGGCCTCGATCGAACCGGCGCCGGGCTTTCTTGCGAAGGCCCTGCCGGAACTTGTGCGGCAGGCGGGCGCGCCGGTCTTCGTCGGCGGGTCCATCGCACAGCGTCACGGGCGCGAGATCGCCGCCGCCGGCGCCACGCCGGTCGGCATCGACCTCGAGGACGGGGTGCGGCTGATCGCGGCCACGATCGCGCGGGAGGCCGGGACATGAGCGCGGTTGCACGGGCGACGCTCGGCTGGGTCGAGCAGGGCTTGCTGCCCGACGCGGTGATCCGCGCCGGCATCCGCAGGCTGTGCGAGCGGCGGTTGGCCGAGATCGCGGCGGACGACTGTGAGGCCGCGGCGCAGGCCGCGGAGCGCTTCGTGCTCGCCATGGACGCGTCGCCGGTCGCACTCGTGCCCGAGCGTGCCAACGAGCAGCATTACGAAGTGCCGGCCGAATTCTTCGGCCTGGTGCTCGGTCCGCATCGCAAGTACAGCTCGGCCTGGTGGCCGGCCGGCACGGCGGATCTCGCCGGCGCCGAGGCCGCCGCGCTGGCGGCCACCTGCGAACGCGCCGGGCTCGCAGATGGCCAGTCCGTGCTCGAACTCGGCTGCGGCTGGGGCTCGCTGACGCTCTGGATGGCGGCGCGCTACCCGGCGAGCCGCATCACCGCGGTGTCGAACTCTCACTCTCAGCGCTCCTGGATCGAGGCCGAGGCTGCCCGCCGCGGCCTCGTCAACCTCACCGTCGTGACCGCCGACATGAACGGCTTCGAGGCCCGCGGCTCCTTCGACCGGGTCGTCTCGGTCGAGATGTTCGAGCACATGCGCAACTGGCGGGCGCTGCTCGAGCGCGTCCATCGCTGGCTGGCGCCCGGCGGGCGCTTCTTCATGCACGTGTTCTGCCACCGCAGCACGCCGTACGCCTTCGAGGATCGCGGACCGTCGGACTGGATGAGCCGCCACTTCTTCTCGGGCGGGATGATGCCCTCCGACGACCTGGCGCTGCGCTTCCAGGAGCGGCTGGCGCTGCTTGCGCGCTGGCGCTGGGACGGCAGGCACTACGAGAGAACCGCCAACGCCTGGCTTGGGCGGCTGGACGCGCGCCGCGACGAGGTGCTCGCGGTGCTGGCCGGCACCTACGGCGAGGCGCAGGCGGAGCAGTGGCTGCAGCGCTGGCGCATTTTCTTCATGGCCTGCGCGGAGCTGTTCGGATTCCGCGGCGGCCAGGAGTGGTGGGTCTCCCATTACCTGTTCGAGCGCCCCGCGCGCTGACGGGAGCTGCCGGCCATACCGATCATGACGATCTTCGTGAATGCGCTGTTGTTCCAGGTGGGCTGGTTCGCCGCCGTGCTGGGCGCGGCCGGCGACCTGCCCTGGATCGGCGTGCTGGTCGCGGCCGCCATCGCGGCCGTGCATGTCGCGCGCGCCGCGCGCCCGCTGCCGGAACTGGCGCTGCTGGCGCTCGCCGTGGCCGCGGGCGCGGTTTTCGAGACGCTGCTGGTCCAGGCGGGCTGGTTGCGCTTCGACGGCGGCATGCTGGTCGCAGGCACGGCGCCCGTGTGGATGGTCGCGCTGTGGGCCAATTTCGCGACCACGCTCAACGTCTCCATGCGGCTGCTGCGCTCGCGCTTGCTGGTGGCGGCACTCTTCGGCGCGATCGGGGCACCGGCGGCCTATTACGCGGGCGGCAAGCTGGGCGCCGTCGAGTTCATCGCGACCGGTCCCGCACTCGCCGCCATCGCCGCCGGCTGGCTGGTCCTGTGCCCGCTGCTGTTCGCCGCCGCACGGCGCCTTGACGGGTACGCACCGCGATGAGCGCGCAGGTCTCCCTGTGGTTCGCCGCCCTGCCCGTCATCGCGGTACTCGCCCTCGTGGCGTGGGCGGTCGCGACCGCGCGACGCAACGCCGGGCTGGTGGACATCTTCTGGTCGCTGTTCCTGCTGCTCGCGGCGGGTGTCTTCGCGCTGCTGAGCCAACCGGGTCTACGCGGCTGGCTCGCGCTCGCGCTCACGGCGGCGTGGGCGCTGCGCCTTGCGGTCTATCTCGCCGCGCGCAACTGGAACGCCCCGGAGGACCACCGCTACCGCGCGATCCGCGCACGCAACGAGCCAGGCTTTGCCTGGAAGAGCCTGTACCTCGTGTTCGGGCTGCAGGCGGTACTGGCCTGGCTGATCTCGGCGCCGCTGGCCGCGGCAATCGCCGGTGCGGACCCGCTCACCGCACTCGACTGGGCGGGCATGGCGCTCGCCGCCTTCGGCATCGTCTACGAATCCGCCGCCGACCTGCAGCTCGCGCGCTTCAAGGCGGACCCTGCCCAGGCGGGGCGCGTCATGGATCGTGGGCTGTGGCGCTACAGCCGCCATCCGAACTACTTCGGCGAGTTCTGCGTCTGGTGGGGCCTCTACCTGGTCGCGGCCGGCGCCGGCGGCTGGTGGACCGTGTTCTCGCCGCTGCTGATGTCGGTCCTGCTGCTGCGGGTGTCGGGCGTCGCGCTGCTCGAGCGCGACATCGGCGAGCGCCGGCCCGCCTACCGCGACTACGTCCGTCGCACCCGCGCCTTTTTCCCCGGTCCGCAGCGGGAGTCCTGATGCGCGCGCTCTCGCTCCTTCTCCTGCTGCTCGCGGGGGCGCCAGCGTCGGCCACCACGGCCGGCCAGTGGGACTTTCGCGTGCTGCTCGACGGCCGCGAAATCGGCCGCCACCGTTACACGCTGCAGGGCGCGGGTGAGGGTGTCGTGCTCACCAGCGAGGCCCAGTTCGACGTGCGCCTGCTGTTCATCAGCGCCTACCGCTACGTGCACGAGGCGGTGGAACGCTGGCAGGACGGCTGCCTGCAATCGCTCGCCTCCCGCACCGAGACCAACGGCGAACGCGTCGCCGTGAGCGCGCAATGGCGGGACGGCCGGCTTGCGGTGACCGGCCCCGCAGGGAGCGACCTGCACGAGGGCTGCGTCCTGAGCTTCGCCTACTGGGATCCGCGCATCCTCGAAGCCGAGCGCCTGCTGAACAGCCAGACCGGCGAGCTCGTGCCCGTGCAGGTCACGCCGCGCGGGACCGAGACCGTGACGGTGCGCGGGCGCGCCACGGCCGCCACGCGCCATCGCCTCACCGGCCCGGATCTCACGATCGATCTCTGGTACGCCGGCGGCCGCTGGGTCGCCCTCGAGGCGCTCACCGACGGCGGCCGCGTCCTCCGTTACGAGCTCAACTGAGAATGGAGTTCCGATGAGCCGCTGGCCGATCCTGACCGCCGCCCTGCTGCTCGCCGCCTGCCGCGGCGACGAGCTGCCGCCCCTCGCGCTCGCACAGGACGTGGACCTGCCGCGCTTCATGGGCGACTGGTACGTGATCGCCAACATCCCGACCTTCATCGAGAAGGGCGCGCACAACGCGGTGGAATCCTACCGGCTCGCGGACGATGGCACGATCGAGACGACCTTCACCTTCCGCGCGGACGCCTTCGACGGCAAGGAAAAGCGCTACACGCCGCGCGGCTTCGTGCGCGAAGGGACCGGCAACGCGGTCTGGGGCATGCAGTTCGTGTGGCCCGTCAAGGCCGACTACCGGATCGCCTGGCTGGACCCCGGTTACACGCAAACGGTGGTCGCGCGGCAGGCGCGCGACTACGTGTGGATCATGGCACGCGCGCCCGCAATCCCGGACGCCGATTACGCGCGGATCCTCGCCTTCCTCGAGGCCCAGGGCTACGACGTGTCGAAGGTCCGCAAGGTGCCGCAGCGCTGGGAGCCGGCATCGTGAAAGGCCCTCGCATCAGCCTCGCGCTCCGCCGCTGGTTCGACAGCGGAGCGGCCGTCGCTGCGGCCGGCGACGGCGACCCGCGCCGCAGCGACTGGCCGCGCGTGGTGCCCTTCGTCCTGGTGCATTTCGGCTGCCTCGGCGCGATCTGGACGGGGGTCTCGGCCACGGCCGCCGCCGTCGCCGCGGGTCTGTTCCTGGTCCGCATGTTCGCGATCACGGCCTTCTACCACCGCTATTTCTCGCACCGCGCCTTCCGCACCTCGCGCGCGGCCCAGTTCGCCTTCGCGCTGCTCGGCGCCACGGCCGTGCAGCGCGGCCCGCTGTGGTGGGCGGCGCACCATCGTCAGCACCATGCACGGGCGGACCAGCCAGGCGACGCGCATTCCCCGGTGCAGGACGGGTTCTGGTGGAGCCACGTCGGCTGGTTCCTGGCACGCGAGAACTTCGCGACACGTGCCGCGCTCGTGCCCGACCTCGCGCGCTATCCGGAGCTGCGCTGGCTCGACCGCTTCGACGCCGCCGTGCCCGCAGCGCTCGCGCTGCTGCTGTTCCTGGCGGGAGAGTGGCTCGCCCGGGCGGCGCCCGGCCTCGGCACCGACGGCTGGCAGCTGCTGGTCTGGGGCTTCTGCATCTCGACCGTCGCGCTGTGGCACGCGACCTTTACCATCAACTCGCTCGCGCACCGCTTCGGGACGCGCCGCTACGCGACCCGCGACGACTCGCGCAACAACGCCTGGCTCGCGCTGCTGACGCTCGGCGAGGGCTGGCACAACAACCACCACCGCTACCCGGGCGCGGCGCGCCAGGGATTCTTCTGGTGGGAGGTCGACCTGTCCTGGTACGGGCTCCGGCTGCTCGCCGCGTTCGGCATCGTCCGCGACCTGCGCCCGGTACCGGCAGCCGTGCGCGATTCCCACCGCCGCCCGCCGCGCGAGCTGCCGCGATGAGGATCGCCATCGTCGGCGCCGGCATCGCCGGCAACGTCGCCGCGCGCCTCCTGCACCGCGCCCACGACATCACCGTGTTCGAGGCGGCCGCGCACGCCGGCGGCCACAGCCACACGCACGAGATCGAGCAGGCCGGCCGCCGGCTCGCCGTGGACACGGGCTTCATCGTCTACAACGAGCGCACCTACCCGCGCTTCACGGCGCTGCTCCGGGAGCTCGGCGTCGCTACGCAGGAAAGCCGCATGAGCTTCTCGGTGCGGGACGACGAGGCCGGCCTCGAATACAACGGCACCTCGCTGAACGCGCTGTTCGCGCAGCGCCGAAATCTGCTCCGGCCCGCCTTTCTCGGCATGGTGCGCGACATCCTGCGCTTCAACCGCGAGGCGCCGCACCTGCTGGACACGCCGGGCGGCGAGTTGCCGCTCGGCGAGATGCTCGAGCGCGGCCGCTACGGCCGCGCGTTCCGCGCGCACTATCTCCTGCCCATGGGCGCGGCGATCTGGTCCACGGAGGCGGACCGCATGCTCGCCTTCCCGGCACGCTTCTTCGTGCGCTTCCTGCACAACCACGGCATGCTGACGGTGAACGACCGGCCGGTGTGGCGCACCGTGACGGGCGGCTCGGCGCGCTATGTGGAGGCGCTTACTGCGCCCTTCCGGCACCGCATCCGTCTCTCGACGCCGGTCGAATGGATCCGCCGCGTCGCCGGCGGCGCGGTGCTGAAGCCGCGCGGCCAAGAGTCCCAGCATTTCGACGCCGTCTTCCTGGCCTGCCACAGCGACCAGGCGCTGGCGCTGCTGGCAGATCCCTCCGACGCAGAGCGCGAGGTGCTGGCGGCCATCCCGTACCAGCGGAACGAAGCCGTGCTGCACACGGACGCGCGGCTGCTGCCGCGACGCCGGCTCGCGCAGGCCGCGTGGAACTACCACGTGCTGCCGCAGGGCGGCCCGGTCGCGCTGACCTACCACATGAACATCCTGCAGCGGCTCGAGTCGTCCGAGCCGCTGCTCGTGACGCTCAACCACAGCAACGCGATCGACCCGGCGCGCGTCCTGAAGCGGATGGTCTATCACCATCCGCTGTTCACTCCGGCCGCGCTCGCCGCCCAGGCCCGCCAGCGCGGGCTGAACGGCGCGCGGCGCACGTACTTCTGCGGCGCCTGGTGGCGGAACGGGTTCCACGAGGACGGCGTCGCGAGCGCCGAGGCCGCGGTCGCCCACTTCGAGCAGGACCATGCAGAGCGCGCTCTATACCGGTCGGCTTAGCCATCGCCGTCACGGGCCCGTCGCGCACGCGTTCCGCTACCGCGTGACGCTCGCCTGGCTCGACCTGGCGGAACTCGACGAGGTGTTCCGCGGGCGCTGGCTGTGGTCGACGCGGCGCCCCGCCCCGGTGTGGCTGCGGCGCGCGGACTACCTCGGCGACCCGTCGCAGCCGCTCGATGAGGCCGTGCGCGACCGGGTCCAGCGGGAGACCGGCACGCGGCCGCCGGGACCGATCCGCATGCTCACGCAGCTGCGCACCTTCGGTTTCTGCTTCAATCCCGTGAGTTTCTACTACTGCTATGACGCCGCCGGCCGTAGCGTCGAGACCATCGTTGCCGAGATCACGAACACCCCCTGGCAGGAGCGTCACGCCTACGTACTGCGCGCCGGGGAGGACGGCCTGCGGTTCCGGCTCGCCAAGGCGTTCCACGTCTCGCCCTTCATGCCGATGGACCTGGACTACGACTGGCACTTCACGCCGCCCGGGGAGATGCTCGCGGTGCGCATGGAGAACCGGCGCGCGGGCCAGCTGCTGTTCGACGCCTCACTGGTGCTGCGCCGCGAGCCAATGACGGCCGCGAGCCTCGCCGCGACGCTTGCCCGCCAGCCGTTCGCCGGGTTGTCCGTGCCCGGACGCATCTACTGGCAGGCGCTGCGATTGTGGCTGAAGCGCGCGCCATTTCATGTTCATCCTGCCAAGCGCATTCCGGAGAGGACCGCATGAACGATACGACACTGATTGAACTGTCGCAGGCGGGCCCGCGGCCAAAGCTGCTGGGAACGCTCGCGCGGCGTGCGGTGCTGTCGCGCCTCGCCGCGCTCGCCGAGGGGCGCCTGCGCGTCCGCGAGGGCGCCGCCGTGCACGACTTCGGCGCCGGCGGCGGCCCGGAAGCCACGCTGACGGTGCTCGACCCGGCCTTCTACGCCGAGGCCGCCTGGGGCGGCTCGGTCGGCGCCGCGGAGTCGTACATGCAGGGCCACTGGCGCGCGGACGACCTCACGGCGCTGATGCGCGTGATGCTCCGCAACCACGACCTGCTCGACGGCATGGAACGCGGGCTCGCGCGGCTCTCGGCGCCCCTGCGGCAGTTCGCGCACTGGCTGCAGCGCAACACGCGCGCCGGCAGCCGCCGGAACATCGCCGCCCACTACGACCTCGGCAACGACTTCTTCCGGCTGATGCTCGACGGGACGATGATGTACTCCTGCGCGCTGTTCGAGCGCCCGGAGATGACGCTCGCGGAGGCCTCGGCCGCCAAGCTCGACCGCATCTGCCGGGCGCTCGCGCTCGGTCCTGCCGACCACGTGCTCGAAATCGGCACCGGCTGGGGCGGTTTCGCGCTGCACGCGGCGTCACGCTACGGCTGCCGTGTGACGACCACGACGATTTCGCCCTCGCAGTTCGAGCTCGCGCGCGAGCGCATCCGCGCAGCGGGCCTCGGGGACCGCGTCACTTTGCTGCTCGAGGACTACCGCGACCTGGGCGGGACCTATGACAAGGCGGTCTCGATCGAGATGATCGAGGCCATCGGCCACCGGCAGTACGGCACGTTCTTCAGCCGCTGCGCAGAGCGCCTGGCGCCCGGCGGCCGGATGCTGCTGCAGACGATCACGATCGCGGACCGCCACTACGCACGCACGCGCGACGAGGTGGACTTCATCAAGCGCTACATCTTCCCGGGCTCCTGCATCCCCGCGATCAGCGCGCTGGCCGCGGCCATGGCGTCGGACAGCGACCTGCGCATCGTCGCACTCGAGGATATCGGCCCGCACTATGCGACAACGCTCGCGCGCTGGCGCGCGAACTTCCTCGCGCGCCTGCCGGAGGTGCGCGCGCTGGGCTACCCGGAGACCTTCATCCGGATGTGGGAGTTCTACCTGTGCTACTGCGAGGCGGGATTCGCCGAGCGGCAGCTCGGCGACGTGCAGATGCTGCTGGCGCGGGAGGGATGAGCCGCCGATCAGTCGCCCGGCGTCACTTCGCCGGTGCGGCGCCTGCCGAGAAACCCTCGCTTCCAGCCGGCATGGAGCGCGATCAGGGTGGCGGTGGGAATGAAGCCGTCGACCTGGTCGGTGAAGTCGACCAGCTCCCAGGCGTTGACGAGCCCGGCCGGGCCCCATAGCGCGAACAGGACGACGGTGCCGATGCCGTCATTCAGCGTGCCGAAGACCGGGATGCGGCCGAACGTGAAATCCGCGACATCGATGATGATCGACAGCGCGAGTCGCCAGAAGTAGCCACGGCGGGTCATGGACATCGAAGGAGCGCCGGCAGCGGGGCGGCTCACTCCCACTCGATGGTCGCCGGCGGCTTGCCGGAGATGTCGTAGACGACGCGCGAGATGCCCTGCACCTCGTTGACGATGCGCCGGGCGACGTGGTCCAGGAACTCGTACGGCAGCCGCGCCCAGTGCGCGGTCATGAAGTCCACGGTCTCGACCGCGCGCAGCGCGATGACCCAGTCGTAGCGGCGCCCGTCGCCCATCACTGCCACCGAGCGCACCGGCAGGAACACGGCCATGGCCTGCGCCACGCGGTCATAGAGCCCGTGCGCGCGCAGCTCCTCGATGTAGATCGCGTCCGCGCGCCGCAGCAGTTCCGCCGCCTCGCGCGTGACGGGTCCCAGGATGCGCACGCCGAGGCCGGGGCCCGGGAACGGGTGGCGGAACACCATCTCGCGCGGCAGGCCGAGCTCGAGTCCGATGCGGCGCACCTCGTCCTTGAAGAGTTCCCGGAGCGGCTCCAGCAGCGACAGGTGCATGCGCTCCGGCAGGCCGCCGACGTTGTGATGCGACTTGATCACGTGCGCCTTGCCGGTCTTCGCCCCGGCCGACTCGATCACGTCCGGGTAGATCGTGCCCTGCGCGAGCCAGCGGATTCCCTCGAGCTTCTTCGACTCTTCCTCGAACACCTCGATGAACAGCCGGCCGATGGTCTTGCGCTTGCGCTCCGGGTCGCCCTCACCCTCGAGCGCGGCGTAGAAGCGCGCCGCCGCATCCACGCGGATCACGCGGATCCCGAGGTGCTCGGCGAAGGTCTCCATGACCTGGTCGCCCTCGTGCTGGCGCAGCAGGCCGTGATCCACGAATACGCAGGTCAGCTGGTCGCCGATCGCGCGCTGCAGCAGCGCCGCAACCACCGAGGAATCCACGCCCCCCGACAGCCCCAGCAGCACGCCGTCACGGCCTACCTGCTCCCGGATGCGCGGAATGGAGTCCGCGATGATGTTGCCGGCATCCCAGAGCGCATCGCAGCCGCAGATTTCGCGCACGAACCGCTCGAGGATGGCGGCACCGGAACGCGTGTGGGTGACCTCCGGGTGGAACTGCACGCCGTAGAAGCGCTTCGACTCGTCCGCCATCGCCGCGAGCGGCGCATTCGCGGTCCCGGCCACCGCCGCGAACCCGGGCGGCAGCGACTCGACGCGGTCGCCGTGGCTCATCCACACGTCGAGCAGGGCGGGATCCGCCGCGCCCTGGTCCGCGATCCCGTCGAGCAGCCGGGACGGCGCGGTACGGCGCACCTTGGCATAGCCGAATTCGCGGTGGCTGGAAGGCGCCACGCGCCCGCCGAGCTGAGCCGCCATGGTCTGCATGCCGTAGCAGATGCCGAGCACCGGGACGCCCAGCCTGAACACGGCGTCCGGCGCGCGCGGCGGCGCGGCGTCGGTGACCGACTCCGGCCCGCCCGACAGGATGATCCCGCGCGCGCCGAAGCGGCGCACCGCGGCATCGTCCACGTCCCAGGGCAGTATCTCGCAGTAGACGCCGATCTCGCGCACGCGCCGCGCGATCAGCTGCGTGTACTGCGCGCCGAAGTCGAGGATCAGGATCCGGTGGGCATGGATGTCGGCGGGCAGTGACCGGGCGCGCTCGGCCATCATCCGACCCGGTAGTTCGGCGCTTCTTTGGTGATGCTCACGTCGTGCACGTGGCTCTCGCGCACGCCGGCGCCCGTGATGCGCACGAAGCTGCAGCGCCGGCGCATGGTGTCGATGTCGGGGCTGCCCGTGTAGCCCATGGCCGCCCGCACGCCGCCCGCCAGCTGGTGCACGATCGCGACCAGGCTGCCCTTGTACGGCACCCGGCCCTCGACCCCCTCCGGCACCAGCTTCTCGAGCTCCTCGACCGTGTCCTGGAAGTAGCGGTCGCTGGAGCCGTGGCGCTGCGACATGGCGCCGAGGGACCCCATGCCGCGGTAGGACTTGTAGGAGGCGCCCTGGTAGAGCTCGACCTCCCCCGGCGACTCCTCGGTGCCCGCGAACAGCCCGCCGATCATGATCGCGTGCGCGCCGGCCGCGATGGCCTTCGCCACGTCGCCCGAGTAGCGGATGCCGCCGTCGGAGATGAGCGGCACGTCGGTGTCCGCGAGCGCCGCGGCGACCGTCGCGACCGCGGTGACCTGTGGCACGCCGACGCCCGCGACCACGCGCGTGGTGCAGATCGAACCCGGGCCGATGCCGACCTTGACGCCGTCGGCGCCCGCATCCACCAGCGCGCGCGCGGCCTCCGCGGTCACGATGTTGCCGCCGATCACCTGCAGCAGCGGGTGCGCCTGCTTGATGCGCGAAATGGTCGAAAGCACGCCGCGCGAATGGCCGTGCGCCGAATCCACGATGACGACGTCGGCCCCGGCCTCGGCGAGTTGCGCGACGCGGTCCGGCGTGTCGGGCGCCGTGCCGACCGCGGCGCCGACCCTGAGCCGCCCGTGCTCGTCCTTGCAGGCGCGCGGGAAATCGCGCGACTTCTGGATGTCCCGTACCGTGATCATGCCCTTCAGCCGCCCGCCGTCGTCCACCACCAGCACCTTCTCGATGCGGTGGCGATGCAGCAGCTGCAGGACTTCCTCGCGCGGCGTGTTCTCGCGCACGGTCACGAGCTGGTCCTTCGGCGTCATCACCCGCGACACGGGCAGGTCGAGCTGCTCCTCGAAGCGGATGTCGCGGTGCGTCACGATCCCGACCACGAGGTTGCCGTCGCCGGTCACCGGCAGGCCGGAGATGCCCTTGGCGCGGGTCAGCGCGATGACGTCGCGCACCGTGGCGTCCGGGCGGATCGTGATCGGGTCCGTGATGACGCCGCTCTCGTGCTTCTTGACGCGCGCGACCTCGCGCGCCTGGGCCGCCGCGGTCATGTTCCGGTGCACGATGCCGATGCCGCCCTCCTGGGCAAGCGCGATGGCGAGCCTGGCTTCGGTGACCGTGTCCATGGCGGCGGAGACGAACGGCAGGTTGAGCCGGATGGCGCGGGTCAGCCGGGTGCCGAGGTCCACCTCGCGCGGCAGCACCTCCGAGTACGCCGGAACCAGCAGGACGTCGTCGAAGGTGAGTGCTTCCTGGAGGATGCGCATATAAGGAAGCGGCGCATATTACCATGGGCAGATGCCCGCAGGCACGATGCAGGACCCCGGCGGTCGGGACATCTATACGGTCAGCCGGCTGAACCGGGAGGCGCGCGGCCTGCTGGAGGCCGGCCTGCCCTCGCTCTGGATCACCGGCGAGCTGTCGAACCTCTCGCGCCCGGCTTCCGGCCACTGGTACTTCACGCTGAAGGACGAGGCGGCCCAGGTGCGCTGCGCGATGTTCCGCCAGCGCAACCTGCTGGTGCGCGCCACGCCGCGCGACGGCATGCAGGCGCTGCTGCGGGCGCGGGTGGGCCTGTACGAGGCGCGCGGGGACTACCAGCTGGTGGTGGACCACCTCGAGGAAGCCGGCGAGGGCGAGCTGCGCCGGCGCTTCGAGGCGCTCAAGCTGCGCCTTGCCGCCGAGGGCCTGTTCGACGCGGCCCGCAAGCGCCCGCCGCCGCGCTTCCCGCGCCGCATCGGCGTGGTGACGTCCGCGACCGGGGCGGCGCTGCGGGACGTCCTGCACGTGCTCGCCCGGCGCTGCCCGGTCGTGCCGGTGCTCATCTACCCGGTTCCGGTGCAGGGCGCCGGTGCGGCGCAGGCGATTGCCGCCGGGCTCGCGCTCGCCGACGCCCGCGCCGAGGTGGACGTGCTGCTGCTGGTCCGCGGCGGCGGCTCCCTGGAGGATCTCTGGGCGTTCAACGAGGAATCGCTCGCCCGCGCGATCGCGGCCACGGAACTGCCCGTGATCTGCGGCATCGGCCACGAAGTGGACTTCACGATCGCGGATTTCGTCGCCGACGTGCGCGCGCCGACGCCCTCGGCGGCGGCCGAACTCGCGGTGCCGGATGCCGCCGCCTGGATCGCATCCTTCTCGGTCGCCGGGCGCCGCCTCGCCGGCGCCGCCCAGCGCGCGCTGCGCCAGCGGCAGGAGGCGCTGGCGCGCGCCGACCGCCGGCTGCAGTCCCTGCATCCCGCCCAGGCGCTCGCCCAGCGCGCGCAACGGCTCGACGAACTGCAGGCGCGCGCGGTCGCGGCGGCCCGCCGGCTCGCGGCCTCGCGGCGGGAGCGCGTGGCGCGGCTGCGGGCGGAACTCGCCGCGCGGTCCCCGGCGCCGCGCGTGGCCTCGCTCGCGGCGCGCATCACGCATGCCCGGGCACGGCTGCTGCCAGCGCTGCAGCACCGCCTTGCGCTGGCGCGGGCGGGCTTCGACTCCACGGTGCGCGGCCTGCATGCCGTGAGCCCGCTCGCGACGCTCGCGCGCGGCTATGCGATCGTCACGCGTGCGGAGGACGGGAAAGTCGTTACCGATGCGGCGCAGGCGCCGGCGGGCTCCGATATCGCCATCCGGCTCGCGCGCGGGCGGCTGCGCGCACGGGTGACCCGCGACCGCTAGCGGCGGCGCTCCCGCCGCTCGCGCGTGCGCCGCTGCCGCGGCGTCTGCCGGTCGCGGCGGCCGGCGAACGGATTCTCCTCGTTGCGGAACACCAGCCGCACGGGCGTCCCCGCCAGCCGGAATGCCTCGCGGAAGCTGTTCATGAGGTAGCGCCGGTAGTCCTCCGGCGTGCGCTCGGCCTGCGAGCCGTGCACCACGATCACCGGCGGGTTGCGACCGCCCTGGTGCGCGTAGCGCAGCCGGATGCGGCGGCCGCGCACCAGCGGCGGCTGGTGCTGGCGCATGGCGGCCTCCAGCACGCGCGTGAGCTCCGGCGTCGGCATCTCGCGCATCGCGGCGGCGAATGCGGCGCGCACCGAGTCCATCATTTCGCCGACGCCGCTGCCGTGAAGCGCCGAGATGAAGTGCAGCGGCACGAAGTCGAGGAACCGCAGCCGCAGCGCCAGCTCGTTGCGCAGCTCCTCGCGCCGCGCCGTGGCGACGTGGTCCCACTTGTTCACCGCGATCACCAGCGCCCGCCCGCGCTCGGCGACGATGCCGAACAGCGTCGCGTCCTGCTCCGCGACCTGCTCGCGCGCGTCGAGCACGCCGACCACCACGTGCGCGTCGTCGATCGCCTGCAGGGTCTTGATCACGCTGACCCGCTCGACGCCCTCCTCGACCCGGGCCCGGCGCCGCATGCCGGCGGTGTCGATGAGCACGTAGGCCTGGCCTTCGCGCTCGAACGGGACCTCGACGGCGTCGCGGGTGGTCCCCGGCTGGTCGAAGGCGATCATCCGCTCCTCGCCCAGCAGCCGGTTGATCAGCGTCGACTTGCCCACGTTGGGTCGGCCGACCACGCAGACGCGGATCGCGGCGCCCGCTGCTGCTGGCGGCTCCGTGGGCGGCGCGCGGCCGGCAAGCGCGCGCTCGACCAGTGCGTCCAGCCCCTGGCGGTGCGCGGCGGACAGCGGCAGCGGCTCGCCCAGCCCGAACCCGTGGAATTCGGCGACCGCCACGCCCGGATCACGCCCCTCGCACTTGTTGACGGCGACGGTGACGGGCTTGCCGCTCCTGCGCAGCAGGTCGGCGATGAAGCGGTCCGCGGCGTCCGGGCCCGCCTGGCCGTCCACCAGGAACACGACGTGGTCGGCTTCCTCGATGGCACGGCGCGTCTGCTGCGCCATGAGCTGCTCGATGCCGCGCGGCGACTCCACCAGCCCGCCGGTGTCCACCACGATGAAGCGGTGCGGCTCGTAGAGGCCGTAGCCGTACTGGCGGTCGCGGGTGAGGCCGGGAACGTCCGCGACCAGCGCGTCGCGGGTCCCGGTCAGGGCATTGAACAGCGTCGACTTGCCGACGTTCGGCCGGCCCACCAGGGCGACGACGGGCAGCATGGCATGCGCGCCCGCTCAGCCGCTCGCGCGCGGCGCCGCGCGCCAGGCCTGGACCTCGCCCGAATCGGTCTGCACCAGCGTGAGCCCGCCGGCATCGACCGGCGCATTGCTGATGCGGCCGCCGCCCGCCTTGGCGCGGCCGAGCAGGCGCCCGGTCGCGGCATCCAGCCAGTGCAGCCAGCCCTCGAAGTCCGCGACCACGAGCGTGCCGCCCGCCAGGGCGGGCGCCGTGAGGCCGCGGCGCATCATCTGGTCCTGGCGCCAGATCTCGGTGCCATCGCGGCGGCGCAGCGCGACCACGGCGCTGTCGGAAGTCGTCACGTAGAGGCGATCGTCGTCCGCCGTGAGCCCGCGGTGGCTCGAGAGTTCGCGGCCCCACCAGATCTGGCCGGAATCCCGCGCCAGCATGGCGACCCGGCCCTGGAAGCCGGCCACGTAGACGTCCTGGCCGATGACCTGCACCGGCGAGTCGATGTCCACCAGGCGCTCGATCTCGGTGCGCCCCTGCGCGGGCATGACCGTTGCGTTCCACAGCAACTCGCCTTCCGCCAGCGACAGTGCGATCACGCGGCCGTTGTCGAAGCCGGCGAGGACCATGTCGCCGCTGACGACGGGCGCCCCGTTGCCGCGCAAGGAAAGGCGCGGCACCTGCTGCTCGTAAGTCCACGCCTCGCCGCCGTCCGCGGCCCTCAGGCCGAGCAGGCGCCCGGACACGGTGCGCACGATCACGAGGCCGCCCGCGATCGCCGGCGCCGCCAGCACTTCACCGCCGACGGCCACCCGCCAGCGTTGCGCCCCGGTCCCGCCGTCGAGCGCGACCACGTCGCCCGCGCTCGTGCCGACGGCCACCAGTCCCTCGCCGGCGCCGGGGCCGCCCGCGAGTGCGAGTTCCGTCGCCGTGCGCCAGATCACGCGCCCGCTCGCGAGGTCGAGCGCCTGCACGTCGCCGCCGTGCCCCGCGACGTAGGCGCGCCCGTCCGCGACCGCGGGGCGCAGGCCGAGGCGCAGCACCTCGTCGCCGCCCTTGGTGCCCGCGCTCCAGGCGCGCGACACGCTGACCGCAGGCTCGAACTCGACCAGCTCCGCCGGCGGCGCGACGTCCTTTTCCTTGCTGCAGGCAGCGGCCAGCAGCACGGCCAGCGGCAGCAACATGCGGTGCGACTTCATGCCCCTACTCCGTCGCCGCCGCAGCGGCCAGTTCGTCGATCTTGAGCCCGAGCAGCCGGGTGTCCACGAGCTCTGCCCCGGGCCCGGCGGCGCCGGCCGTCGCCCGCGCCTGCCGGTAGGCCTCGAGAGCGGCCGCACGGTCGCCCTTGGCCAGCAGCACGTCGCCGCGCAATTCCGCGACCCGCGCCTCGATCGAGGCCTCGCCCGCTCCGGCAAGCGTCTCCAGCGCCGCGTCGTACTGGGCCTCCGCGAGCTGCACGCGGGCAAGCCGCAGGCGGGCCACCAGCCGCAGCTCCGGGTCGTCCGACGACGCCATGACCTGCGCCAGCCGTTCGCGCGCCTGCGCGAGCGCCCCGCCCTCGACGTCGAGACGCGCGAGCACCAGCGTCGCCTGGTCCGCGTACGGCGTGTCCGCGTACTCGCCCGTAAGCTCGCCGGCGATGCGGATTCCGTCGTCGCGCCGGTTGCCCGCCAGCGCATCGACCATCGCGGTGAAACGCGCCTCGGCCTCGAGCGAGCGCGCGGCCTGGCGCGACTCCCACCAGCGCCACCCGTAGTAGCCGCCGAGCGTCAGCGCGACGCCGGCGACCAGCCAGATCCAGTTCTCGTGCAGCCAGTGGCGGAGCTGTTCCGCCTGCTCGCGTTCAGAAAGGTATTCGTCGACCATGCACCCGTATCCTCAGTTTCCGCGCAGCAGGACCGCGAGGCGGCCCGGCAGTTCAGCGAACGCGCACTCCTGCTGGACCGCCTCCGACCGCAGCGGCTTGATCGCCGCGACGCCGCGCGCGGCCTCGTCATCGCCGATGATGACGGCCACCGCAGCGCCGCTCCTGTCGGCGCGCTTCAGTTGCGACTTGAAGCTGCCGCCGCCCATGTTGACCTGCACCCCGGCGCCCGGCAGCGCATCGCGCAGGCGCTCGGCGAGCGCCAGGCCCTCGCGCTCCGCGCGCTCTCCCGCCAGCACCAGGTAGACCGCCAGCGCAGCGCCCGGGGCCGGGCCGCCGGCCGCCTGCAGCAGTGCGACGAGACGCTCGATGCCGAGCGCCCAGCCGATGGCCGGGGTCGGCTCGCCGCCCAGCTGCGCGACCAGGCCATCATAGCGGCCTCCGGAACAGACGGCATCCTGGGCGCCGAGCGCGGACGTGGTCCACTCGAAGACGGTGCGCGAGTAGTAGTCGAGGCCGCGCACCAGGCGCGGGTCCACCTCGTACGGCACGCCGCAGGCCTCGAGCAACGCGCAAAAACGCTGGAAATGCGCGCGCGAATCCGGGTCGAGGTGATCGCCCAGCAGCGGCGCCCCGGCGATCACGGCGGCAAGCGCGGGGTTCTTGGAGTCCAGGATGCGCAGCGGATTCGATTCCAGGCGGCGCAGGCTGTCGGCGTCCAGCGCCGCGCGCCGCGCGCCGAAGTAGTCCACCAGCCTGGCGCGGTAGCCGCGGCGGGATTCCGGCGTCCCGAGCGAATTGACGCGCAGCCGGACGTCGCGGATGCCGAGCCGCTGCCACAGCCGCGCCGACATCTGGATCAGCTCGGCGTCGATGTCCGGGCCCTCGAAACCGAAGGCCTCGCAGTCGATCTGGTGGAACTGCCGGTAACGGCCGGCCTGCGGCCGCTCGTGGCGGAACATGGGTCCCGAGGTCCACAGCCGCTGCTTCTGGTTGTGCAGCAGCCCGTGCTCGATCGCGGCGCGCACCAGGCCCGCGGTCGCCTCGGGCCGCAGCGACAGCAGGTCGCCGCCGCGGTCCTCGAAGGTGTACATCTCCTTCTCGACGATGTCGGTGTGCTCGCCGATCGAGCGCGAGAACAGCTCGGCCCGCTCGAGCAGCGGCACCCGCATCTCCTGGTAGCCGTAGCCGGCGAACAGCTCGCGCGCCGTGCGCTCGACGTGCTGCCACCAGGGCAGCTCGCCCGGAAGCAGGTCGTTCATTCCGCGCACCGACTGGAGCCTGCGATCCGTCATGGGTTTGCCGCCGTCCACCACCAGAACGCGATCACCACCGCGACCGCGAGCGCCAGCGCCGCGACCGGCCACGCCCAGCGCGCAAGCCCGTGCGTGCGCGGTTTCAGGTCGAGCGCGGGCAGGAAACTCGGCTCCGGCACCTCCTCGACGCCCGCGCCCGCGACGATCTCGCGTTCCGGGACGCCGAGCAGGTGCGCGTAGTTGCGCAGGTGCCCGCGGGCGAACACCGGCGCGCCGAGCAGCGCGAACCGGTCCTCTTCCATGGCCAGCACCAGCGCGGCGTTCAGGCGCAGGCGCTCCGCGGCGTCCTCGATCGAGAGCCCGAGCGCCTCGCGGGCGGCGCGCAGGCGCTTCCCGGCGGACCCCGCGCGGCCCGCGTTCATCCGCGGTTCCGGCGTTCCAGGTCGTCGAGCGCGCGCAACTGCGCCGAATCCGGGAATTCCTTGCGCAGCCGCTCGGCGAAGCCCGCGGCCGCGGCGGAATCCTTCATCGCCGCCTCGATCTGGTAACCGAGCAGCAGCACGTCGGGCGACGGCGGTGCGATCGCCAGGTAGCGCTCGACGAAGGCGCGCGCCTGCAGGTAGTTGCCGCGCTCGTGCGCGACGCCGGCGAGCTGCACGTAGGTCTCGGGGTAGTTGGAGCGCAGCGCAAGCGCCTGGCGCAGGTATTGCTCGGCGCGCTCGAGCTTGCCGGCGCTGCGCGCGCAGACGCCGGCGTTGGTGTAGGCGACTTCGGGCGTGCGGTACAGCGGGTTCTGCGCCGCCTTCAGGAACATCTCCTCGCCCCTGGCGTGCTGCCGGTTGCGGCAGAAGAACGCGCCGAGCGCGTTCTGCGCCTCCGGGCTGCTGGCGTCCGCGCGCAGCGCCTGGCGGAAATGCTGCTCGGCACGCTTCTTCTCCAGCAGCCGCTCGTAGACCAGGCCCGCGGCCAGCTGCACGGTCACGTCGCGCGGGTGCTGCAGCAGCGCCTTCTCGACCTTCTCGCGCGCGACCTGCAGCTGTTCGCGCTTCAGGTATTCCATGGCGAGGCGGGCATTGATCAGCCCGGCCTCGTGCATCGGGTCCGCCGCCGCGTCCTGCCCCGCGGCCGGCAGCGCCAGCAGCCAGGCCGCGAGCAGGGCCGTCACGCGCGCCGTCATGCCCGCACCGCAAGCCGCACCAGCTTGCTCCCGAGCCGCACCTGCGTGCGGTCCAGCACCTGCCCGCGCAGCTGGCCGCAGGCTGCCTCGATGTCGTCGCCACGGGTCTTGCGGATCGTCGCCATCACGCCCCCCTGCACCAGCAGGTCGCGGAACCGGCGGATCGCCTCGGCGGGCGACCGGCGGAACCTCGTGCCGGGAAATGTGTTGAACGGAATCAGGTTCACCTTGGCGTGATGACCGCGCAGCAGCGCCGCGAGTTCCCGCGCGTGCTCGGGCCGGTCGTTGACGCCGTCCAGCATCGTGTACTCGAAAGTCACGCTGCGGCCGTTCTGCCGCTCGAGGTAGTGCCAGCAGGCCGCGAGCAGCTCCGCGATCGGGTGCCGGCGGTTGATCGGCACCAGCTCGTCGCGCAGCGCGTCGTTCGGCGCGTGCAGCGAGACCGCGAGCGCGACATTTGCATCCTCGGCCAGGCGGTAGATCTGCGGCACCAGTCCCGACGTGGAGAGCGTGACGCGCCGGCGTGACAGGTCGTAGCCCAGGTCGTCCAGCATCAGCTGCATGGCCGGCAGCACGTTGCGGTAGTTCGCCAGCGGCTCGCCCATGCCCATCAGCACGACGTTGGTGACGATGCGCTCGCCGCCCGGGTCGTAGCCGAGCTCGCGGTTGGCCAGCCAGACCTGGCCGATGATCTCGGCGGCGTTGAGGTTGCGGTTGAAGCCCTGCTGGCCGGTCGCGCAGAACGCGCAGTCGAGCACGCAGCCGACCTGGCTCGAGATGCAGAGCGTGCCGCGCCCCGGCTCCGGGATGAACACGGTCTCGATCGCCTGCTCGGCCGCCACCGCCCCGGGCATGCGCAGCAGCCACTTGCGCGTGCCGTCCGCGGAACGGCGCTCGGTGACGATCTCCGGCACGCGCACTTCCGCGACGCCCGCCAGCTGCGAGCGGAAGTCCTTCGCGAGGTCGGTCATGCGCGCGAAGTCCGACTCGCCGCGCCGGTAAATCCACTTGAGCAGCTGGCGCGCACGGAAAGGCTTCGCGCCGAGGCCGGCGACGAAAGTCTCCAGCTCGGGCCGGGTCAGGCCGAGCAGGTTGGTGCGCGGGCCGGGGGGATTCATCGCGGCGACCGGCCTAGCGGGTGCGCGGGCACAGCGCGACGTCGGCGAAGAAGAAGGCGATCTCGCGCCCGGCGTTCTCGGCGCTGTCCGAGCCGTGCACGACGTTCTCCTCGATGCTGCTCGCAAGATCGGCGCGGATGGTGCCCGGCGCCGCCTTCTTCGGGTCGGTGGCGCCCATGATCTCGCGGTTCCTGGCAACCGCGGATTCGCCCTCCAGCACCTGCACCATCACCGGCCCGGAGGTCATGTAGGCGCAGAGGTCGCGGAAGAACGGGCGCTCGCGGTGCACCGCGTAGAAGCCCTCCGCCTGGCTCTTCGACAGGTGCAGCATGCGGGCGGCGACGATGCGCAGCCCCGCGGATTCGAAGCGGCGATAGACGTCACCGATCAGGTTGCGGGCGACGCCGTCAGGCTTGACGATGGACAAGGTACGCTCGAGCGCCATGGGTTCCTCTGCCGGCCGGGGGGACGATCCGGGCCGCGCATTCTAGCGTCCGCGGGCTTCCCGCGGCAATCCACGCGGACCCGGAAGTGCCTGCCGCCAAAGGAAAAATCAGACGCTGAAGCTCTCGCCGCAGCCGCATTCGCCGCGCACGTTGGGGTTCCTGAAGCGGAACGACTCGTTGAGCCCGTGGCGCACGAAATCGACTTCCGTGCCGTCGATCAGGGAGAGGCTGTCGGCATCCACCAGCACGCGCACGCCCTGGCTTTCGAACACGCGGTCGCCCGACTGCTGTTCGTCGGCGTAGTTGAGCACGTAGGCGAAGCCCGAGCAGCCGGTCTTGCGCACGCCGAGGCGCAGGCCGACGCCGCGGCCGCGCTCGGTGAGGAAGCGGCGCACCCGGTCGGCTGCTGCGGGCGTGAGCGTGACGGCCATGGCGAGCGTCATTGTACCGCACGCGCCGCCGCGAGCAGCGCGGCCGCGGCGTCCAGAACCACCAGCAGGCGTCCCAGTTTTTCGGCCGGCGCGCCGATTTCGTGCGCCAGTTCACGCACCGCGGCGGGCGCCGCGCCCGCGACGGCCACCCCGCGCAGGGCCTGCGCCGCCAGCGCGGCCGCCGCCAGCGTATGCGGACAGCCCCAGGCCCGGAACGCGCAGTCCTGGATGCGGCCCTGCGCGACACGCGCGTCGAAACGCACCCAGGCACCGCGATCCAGCGCCGCGGCCTCGCCGTGCACGGGGAGGCCCGCGCCGGCCGCGAGCACGCCGCCGCCGGGCAGCTCGGCGAACAGTTCGCGGACGCGCTGCGAATACCGCACCGGCTCCCCGCTCATGCGATGCGCTCCAGCGCCCCCGGCGGCAGCACCGAGCGCAGGCGGCGCACGGCGGCGACCACCTGCGCGGCCGCGCGGTCCACCTCCGCGCCGGTGGTGCCGCTGCCGAGGCTGAAGCGCAGCGAGGCCTGGATCGCGAGATCGGATCGACCCAGCGCGCGCAGCACGTACGACGGCTCCGCGACCGCGGAGTGGCAGGCGGCACCGCTGGCCGCGGCCACCGCACCGTCGAGCGCGAGCAGCAGGCTCTCGCCCTCGACACCCGCGAATCCCACGTTGAGGATGCCGGGCACCGAGGGCTCCTGGACGCCGTTCCGCCACAACGGCGCCGCGGGCTGCAGCGCCTGCCACAGCCGCTCGCGCAGCGCGCGGATCCGCTCCGGCTCGCGCGCCAGCGCCGCGCCGGCGATCTCGCAGGCGACGCCGAAGCCGACGATCTGGTGCGTCGCCAGGGTGCCCGGCCGCAGTCCGGCCTCGTGACCGCCGCCCGACATGAGCGGCCGCAGCGCGGGGCGCGGCTCCCGTCTCCGGTACAACGCCCCGATGCCCTTGGGCCCGCCCAGCTTGTGGGCGCAGTACGAAAGCAGCGCGATGCCGTCGTCGGCGCCGACGTCGAGCGGCAGCTTGCCGGCGCTCTGCGCCGCATCCACGTGTAGCGGCAGGTCGCGCTCGCGGCAGAGCCGCGCAACGGTGGCGATGTCAGTCACCGCCCCGGTCTCATTGTTGACGTGCATCAGCGTGACCAGCGCGGTCTGCGGCCGCAGCGCGGCCGCGACCGCGGCGGGATCGATGGCTCCGCCGGCAGCCGGCGCAAGCCAGGTGACCTCGAATCCCTCGCGCTCGAGCTCGCGGCAGGCGCCGGTCACCGCGCGATGCTCGACGCGCGAGCAGACGACGTGCCGGCGGTCGCGCGGCGATGCGCGCGCCGCGCCGAGGATCGCGAGGTTGACGCTTTCGGTCGCGCCGGACGTGAAGATCACCGCCTCTGCCGGCGCGCCGATGAGCCCGGCGACCTGGACGCGGGCGCGCGCCACGTATTCCGCGGCCGCGCGGCCGGCGGCATGTCCCGACGACGGGTTCGCCTGCGCCGCGGGATCGGCGAGGCAGGCGCACATCGCCTCGGCGACGCGCGCGTCGAGCGGCGCGGTTGCCGCCCAGTCGAGGTACACCGGACCGCCGCCGCTCACGGGGCCGCCGCCTCCGGCGGCAGCCGGCGCTCGATCGCCGCGAGGAGACCGCGCAGGATGCGCACCTCGCCGGCATCCGGCACGGCGCGCGCGAGCAACCGCCGGATCCGCGGCGCGAGTTGCGCCGCGTTGCCTTCGTGCATGAAGCCGACCCGACCCGCCACCGCATCGAGGTGCGCCCACAGCGCTGCCAGCTCCCTGGCGCTGGCGGGCGGTTCCGCGCCGGGACCGGACGGGCCCGGGCCTGCCGCCAGGCGGATCTCGTAGCAGAGGATCTGAACCGCCTGGGCCAGGTTCAGCGACTCGTACGCGGGATCGGCCGGGATGCGCACCAGCGCGTGGCAGCGCGCGAGGTCCACGTTCGACAGGCCGTTGCGCTCGCCGCCGAACAGCAGCGCCGCGGGGCGCGCCGCCGATGCCGCCACCAGTTCCGCGGCCGCCGCACGCGCATCCAGCACGCGGAAGTTCGCGCTCCGCGCCCGCGCGCTGGCGCCGAGCACCAGGCCGCAATCGCCGACGGCGGCCTCGACCGACGGCTCGATGCGCGCGCCGCGCACGAGGTCCGCGCCGCCGGCGGCGCGCGCCAGGGACTCGGCGTCCGGCGGCGCCTGCGGGCGCACCAGCACCAGCGAGTCCAGGCCCATGTTGCGCATCGCGCGCGCGCTCGCGCCGATGTTGCCCGGGTGGCTGGTGTCGACGAGCACGATGCGGATTGCGGCTGGCATCCCGGTTCCTTGAGAATGGCGGCTATTCTACTGCGGGAGCGGGCATGCACCCCCTGGTCAACATTGCAACCGCTGCTGCGCGCCGCGGCGCCGAACTGATCGTGCGCAGCTTCGACCGCGCCGGCAGCGTCGCGGTGAGCGAGAAGAGCCGCAACGACTTCGTCAGCGAGGTGGACCGCGCCGCGGAGCAGGCGGTGATCGCGACCATCCGCAAGGCCTACCCGGACCACGGCATCCTGGCCGAGGAAAGCGGCAGCCATCCCGGCGACGACTACACCTGGATCATCGACCCGCTCGACGGCACCACCAACTTCCTGCACGGGTTCCCGCACTTCGCGGTCTCGGTCGCCTGCCGTCATCGCGACCGCGTCGAGGCCGGCGTCGTGCTCGACCCGATGCGCAACGAGCTGTTCACGGCCGCGCGCGGCGGCGGCGCGCAAGTCGACGGCCGGCGCCTGCGCGTGTCGGGCCGCCCCGGCCTGGACGGCGCGCTGATTGGAACGGGGTTTCCGTACCGCGAGAACAAGCGCTGGCTCGCGCCCTACCTGGCGATGCTCGAGCACGTGATGGACCGCGCCGCCGGCGTGCGCCGTCCCGGCGCCGCGTCGCTCGACCTCGCTTACGTGGCGGCCGGCCGCCTCGACGGATTCTGGGAAGTCGGCCTTTCGCCCTGGGACACGGCGGCGGGCAACCTGATGATCACCGAGGCGGGCGGGCGCGTCGGCTCGTTTACGGGCGGCGACTACCGGGACGGCGGCAACCTGATCGCCGGCAATCCGCGCGTCTTTGCGGCACTGGTCGAATCGTTCGCGCCGTTCCTGAACGACGAGCTTCGCCAATAGCGCGGGCCCGCGGCTCGCAATCGCACCGGGGCTGGGGTAGAGTCCGGTTCAATTTTTCCGGGGGGAACCGCGCATGAACCTATTCCGCACCAAGCCGGTACAGGCGGTCATGGATGCCGACGCCGCCCAGCCGGGCGAAGTCACGCTGAAGCGCGTGCTCACCGCGCGGCACCTGGTGCTGCTCGGCATCGGCGCGGTGATCGGCGCGGGAATCTTCGTGCTGACCGGCCACGCGGCCGCGAACCACGCGGGCCCGGCGGTGGTGCTCTCGTTCGTGATCGCGGGCGTCGCCTGCGGCCTGGCCGGCTTGTGCTACGCCGAGTTCGCCTCGATGCTGCCGGTCTCCGGCAGCGCGTACTCGTATGCCTATGCGACGCTCGGCGAGTTCACCGCCTGGTTCATCGGCTGGATGCTGGTGCTCGAATACACCTTCGCCGCGGCCACCGTCTCGGTCGGCTGGTCGGGATACTTCACGGGCCTGCTCGACTCGATCGGCAGCGGCCTGGGCATGTCGCTGGCGCTGCCGCCGGCGCTCACCTCGGCGCCGCTCAACGTGGTCGAGGGCCGCCTGGTCCCGACCGGCTCGCTGATCAACCTGCCCGCGGTCGCGATCGCGACCGCGATCGCCGCGCTGTGCTACCGCGGCATCACGCAGTCGGCCTTCGTCAACTCGATCATCGTCGCGATCAAGCTGGTCGTGATCTTCCTGTTCATGGGCTTCAGCCTGCAGTTCATCGATCCCGACAACTGGACCCCGTTCATCCCGGCCTCCGAGGGGCCGGAGCGCTTCGGCTGGGACGGCGTGCTGCGTGCCGCGTCGATCGTGTTCTTCGCCTACATCGGCTTCGACGCGGTCTCGACTGCGGCGCAGGAGACCAAGAACCCGCAGCGCGACATGCCGATCGGCATCCTCGGCTCGCTCGCGATCTGCACGCTGATCTACATCGCGATGTCGGCGGTGATGACCGGCATCATGCCGTACACGATGCTCGGCACGCCGAAGCCGGTCGCGACCGCGCTCGAGACCTACCCGAGCCTGCTGTGGCTCAAGACGCTGGTCGAGATCGGCGCGATCGCAGGACTGTCCTCGGTGATCCTCGTGATGATGGTCGGCCAGCCCCGCATCTTCTACTCGATGGCGCGCGACGGACTGATTCCGGCCGCCTTCGGCCGCGTGCACCCGAAGTTCCGCACGCCGCACGTCGGCACCGTGGTGGTCGGCATCACCGCGGTGATCCTCGCCGGGCTGCTGCCGATCGGCACGCTGGGCGAGCTGGTGTCCATGGGCACGCTGCTCGCGTTCGCGACCGTGTGCATCGGCATCCCGGTGCTGCGCCGCACGCGGCCGGACCTGCCGCGCGCGTTCCGCGTGCCGGCGGCGCCGCTGGTCGGCGTGCTGGGCGCGGCGGCCTGCCTGTACCTGTTCTGGCAGTCGTTCCAGGCCAACTGGCACTGGATGTCGGGCTGGATCGTGATCGGCCTGCTCATCTACTTCGGCTACAGCCGGCGCCACAGCAAGCTGAACGCATAGCACCGGCGCGCACCAGACGCGATGCGCGGGCGGGCGGGGCTCCCTCGTTCGCTCAACGCCGGCGACCGGATTCGCTCACTCGGGACAACCGCCCGCCCGCGCCCCGCGCCCGCGGCGTGGCGGAGCTGCGCATGCCGGAGTGCCGGCGCCTGCCGGCCGGGTGGCGAGCGAGCGAATGCGGTCGCCGCGCCTGAGCGAGCGAGCCAGCCCGGCCGGCAAGGGCCGGCGCGCCGGCCTGGTCAGTGCTGGGGCGGCTTGGAGTCGGGCAGCTCGGGCCCGCGCAGGTCGACGACCGTGTCGCCGCGCCGGCGCAGGCGGATGTTGATCATCTCGACGCCGACCGAGAACGCCATCGCGAAGTAGAGGTAGCCCTTCGGGATCTCGAAGTCGAGCGCCTCGGCGATCAGCGCCACGCCGATCAGGATCAGGAACGCGAGCGCCAGCATCTTGATGGTCGGGTGGCGCTCGATGAACTCGTGGATCGGCCGCGCCAGGAACATCATCACGAACACCGCGATCACGATCGCGGCGACCATGACCTCGATGTGCTCGGCGAGGCCGACCGCGGTCAGCACGGAGTCGAACGAGAACACGATATCGACCAGGCCGATCTGGATCACCACGGCCATGACATTCGTCCGCAGCTTCACGTTCTTGCCGTGCGGGTCCTGCGCGCCCTCGAGCGCGCCATGGATCTCGCTGACGCTCTTGACCAGCAGGAACAGTCCGCCCGCGAACAGGATCAGGTCGCGGCCCGAGATCTCCTCCCCGAGGACGGTGAACAGCGGTGCCGTGAGCCGGATCAGCCAGGTGATCGAGAACAGCAGGCCGATGCGCGTGATCATCGCGAATGCGAGGCCCAGGATGCGGCCGCGCGGCTGCAGCTCCTTCGGCAGCTTGGAGACCAGGATCGAGAGGAAGATGATGTTGTCGATGCCGAGGACGATCTCGAGCAGCGTCAGCGTCAGGAACGCGAGCCAGACCTGCGGGTCGGTCAGCAGCTCGATCACGGGCGCGCTCCGGCGGCCTCAGGGCAGCGCATCGACTTCCCCCCGCTTCTCCGGCGGCATGAAGTCGCGCTGCGAGGCGCCGAGGTCGAGCGCGATCGCGCCGGCGACGTAGATCGAGGAATAGGTGCCGATGACGATGCCGATCGAGAGCGCCACGGCGAAGCCGCGCAGCGTCTCGCCGCCGAGCACCGCGAGGAACAGCACCGACGCCAGCGCGCAGCCCGCCACGATGATGGTGCGGCCGAGCGTCTCGTTGATCGCGCGGTCGATCACCTCGGCCGGCTCCGCCTTGCGCATCGAACGGAACCGCTCGCGGATGCGGTCGAAGATCACGACCGTGTCGTTGACCGAGTAGCCGAGGATCGTCAGCAGCGCCGCGACCACGTTCAGGTCGAACGGGATCTGCAGCAGCGCGATCGCCCCGGTCGCGACGATCGGGTCGTGCAGCGAGGCGACCAGCGAGCCGATGCCGAAGCGCCAGCGGAAGCGCAGCGCGATGTAGACCAGCACCAGCAGCAGCGTCATCAGCACCGCGAGCGCCGCCTGCTCGCCGAGCTGGCGGCTGACCTGCGGCCCGACCGACTCGGTGCGGCGCAGCTTCGCGGCCGGGTCGAGCGTCGCCATGGCGGCCATCACGCGGTCCGCGATCGCGGCGGCCTCGCCGGTCCCGGCGGGCGGCAGCCGCACCTCGAGCTCGCTCGCGGAGCCGAAGTTGCGCACCTGGTAGTCCTCGATGCCGGCGTCGTTCAGGGCGCCGCGCGCGCGCTCGAGATCGATCGGCTGGCTGAAGCCGATTTCCAGCACCACGCCGCCGGTGAAGTCCACCGTCAGGTTCAGGCCGCGCAGCGCGATGACCGCGATCGAGGCGACGATCATGGCCGCCGACAGCCAGTACCACTGGCGCCGGCGCTGCATGAACCGGATCGAGGGGACCTGCTTCAGGAACTGCATCATGGCCGCGCCCTCAGATCGCCAGCCGCCCGATGCGGCGGCGGCGGCCATAGATCAGGTGGATGATGGCGCGGCTGCCGACCAGCGCCGTGAACATCGAGGTCGCGATGCCGATGCTGAGCGTCACCGCGAAGCCGCGCACCGGCCCGGAGCCGAACAGGAACAGGACCGCGCCGGCCATCAGCATGGTCACGTTCGAGTCAGCGATCGCGGAGAAGGCCTTGTCGAAGCCGGCGTTGATCGCCGCCATCGGCGAAGCGCCGACCTCGAGCTCCTCGCGGATGCGCTCGTAGATCAGGATGTTGGCGTCCACGGCCGTGCCGATGGTCAGCACGATGCCGGCGATGCCGGGCAAGGTCAGCGCCGCCCCGAACAGGCCAAGCACGGCGACGATGAAGACCACGTTCGTGGTGAGCACGATGCAGGCGATCACGCCGAACACGCGGTAGTAGACCACCATGAACAGGAAGATCGCGACCGCGGCGACCGTGAGCGCGAAGGTGCCGTCGTCGATGTTGTCCTGGCCGAGGCTCGGTCCGATCACCCGCTGCTCGACGATGTAGACCGGCGCCGCCAGCGCGCCGGCGCGCAGCAGCTTCGCGAGCTCGGTCGCCTCGACTGCCGACAGGCCGGTGATCTGGAAATTGTTGGAGAACACGCCGCGGATGGTCGCGACGCTGATGACCTCCTCCTTGGAGCGGTCCACCACCACCTGGCGTCCGTCGCGCTCGACCAGTTCGCGGTCCTTCTCGATGAACACGACCGCCATCGGGCGGTTCAGGTTCTCGCGCGTGGTGCGCAGCATCTCCTCGCCGCCGCGGCTGTCGAGCCGCACGCTGACCGCGGGTTCGCCCTGCGACGGCGTGAACGAGGCGTCGATCAGCTGCTCGCCGGTCGCGATGACGTCGCGCTTCAGCAGCACCGGCGACCCGTTGCGCTCGCGGTAGAGCTTCGAGCCGAGCGGCGCGCGCCCGGTGCGCTCGGCTTCGGCCGGGCTGTTGACCGTGTCCACCAGGCGGAACTCGAGGGTCGCGACCTTGCCGAGCAGGCGCACGACCTCGGAGGCGTCCTGCACGCCCGGCAGCTGGACGGCGATGCGGTTGAGGCCCTGGCGCTGCACCACCGACTCGGCCACGCCCAGCGCGTCCACGCGGTTCGAGAGCGCCGTGATGTTCTGCTGGATCGCGAAGTCCTGCCGCTGGCGCACCTGGTCCTCGGACAGCGCGGCGATGAGCGTGCCGGGCGCGGCGCCGTCGGTCACGGCGAGCGTCGCATCGTAGTCGGCGATGGCCTCGCGCGCGGCGGCGGACTGCCCGGCGTCGCGCAGCTGCAGGCGCACGCCGTTGCCCTCGACGATGACCTCCTCATACGGGATGCGCGCATCGCGCAGCACCTTGCGGAAGTCGCGCTCCAGGCGCTGCAACAGCTGGCCGACCGCACCCCCGACGTCCACTTCGTACACCAGGTACATGCCGCCGCGCAGGTCGAGCCCGAGGCTCATGGGTTCGAGTCCCAGCGCCTGCAGCCAGTCCGGCGCGCGCGACGCGAAAGTCAGGGCGATGGCGTAGTCGCCCTCGGCCCGGCGCTGGATCAGGTCGCGCGCCGCGAGCTGCTCGTCGACGCCGGCAAAGCGCAGCCACAGCCGGCCGTCGCCGTCGACAAAGCTCTCCTCAAAGCCGATCCGCGCCTCGCGCAGCGCGCCCTCGATCTCCGCCGCCGACGCGGCGTCGAATGCCGCGCGGTCGCGCCGCGACAACTGCAGCGCCGCCGACTCGCCGTACCAGTTCGGCAGCGCGAGCAGCAGCCCCGCCAGCAGGACCGCCGACAGCAGGACGCCCTTCCAGGGCGGATAGCGGGGAGACGACACGCAGGGCCCGCGGGCTGGCGCTCAGGCGCCCTTGAAGGTGCCTTTCGGCATCAATTGCGCGACCTGGAACTTCTGCACGCTGACCGCGGTGCCCTTCGCGATCTCCAGGGTCACGAAATGCTCGCCGACCTCGCTGATCCGGCCGAGGATGCCGCCGTTGGTGACCACCTCGTCGCCCGCCGCCAGCTTGCCGACCATCTCGCGGTGTTCCTTGGCGCGCTTGGTCTGGGGCCGGATCAGCAGGAAGTAGAAGACCACGAAGATCAGCACCAGCGGCAGGATGGTGCCGAGCGTGCTCGCGGTCGATCCGGGGGCGGCCTGGGCCCAGGCGGGCGTGATGAAAAAGTCCATGTCCTTCCTCTGCGGGGGCCGGCCCGGCCGGCCCGGTTGGGGCGCGTGATTATGCCACAGGGCCGGGTCCGCCCCGCCGGACGGCGTGGAAGGCGGCGCGGAACTGCTCGAACTGCCCGGCGGCGATCGCCCCGCGCATGCGCGCCATCAGGTCCAGGTAATGGTGCAGGTTGTGCAGCGTCGCGAGGCGCGGCCCCAGCATCTCGCCGCAGCGGTCGAGGTGGCGCAGGTACGCGCGGCTGTAGTGGCGGCAGGTGTAGCAGCGGCAGTCCGGGTCGACGGGACCGGTATCCGCCGCGTAGCGCGCATTGCGGATGTTCATCACGCCCCAGGGCACGAACAGGTGGCCGTTGCGCGCGTGGCGCGTCGGCATCACGCAGTCGAACAGGTCGATGCCGCGTGCCACGGACTCCACCAGATCCTCCGGGCGACCGACCCCCATGAGGTAGCGCGGCTTGCCGGGCGGCAGCCGCGGCGCCAGCTGCTCGAGCACGCGCTCGCGCTCCGCAGTCGGCTCACCGACCGACAGGCCGCCGATGGCGAGTCCCTCGAAGCCGACGCGTTCGAGCCCTTCGAGCGAGGCGGCGCGCAACGCATCGTGCATTCCGCCCTGGACGATGCCGAACAGCACGCCCGGTCCGGCGGAGGCGTCCCAGGCCTGTCGGCTGCGCGCCGACCAGCGCAGCGAGAGTTCCATCGACGCGCGCGCCTGGCGCTCATCCGCCGGGTACGGCGTGCACTCGTCGAATACCATCGCGACGTCCGATCCGAGCGCGCGCTGGATCGCCATCGAGCGCTCGGCGTCGAGGAACACTTCCTCGCCGTCCACCGGCGAGCGGAAGCGGACGCCCTGCTCCGTCACCTTGCGCATCGCCGCGAGGCTGAACACCTGGTAGCCGCCGGAGTCCGTCAGGATCGGGGCCGGCCAGTGCATCATGCCGTGCAGCCCGCCGTGCGCGCGCACGATGTCGGGACCCGGGCGCAGCATGAGATGGAAGGTGTTGGCGAGCACCATTTCGGCGCCGCAGGCGACGAGTTCCTCCGGGGTGACGCCCTTGACCGTGCCATAGGTCCCGACCGGCATGAAGGCGGGCGTTTCGACCGTGCCGCGCGCGAGCTGCAGGCGCCCGCGGCGCGCGCGGCCGTCCTGCGCCAGCAGCGAGAATTTCATGCCTGCGGGCCGCGCGGCGCGAGCGCCGCCGGGTCCGGCGTGATGAACATGGCGTCCCCGTAGCTGTAGAAACGGTAGCGCTGCCCGATGGCGTGATGATACGCGGCGAGCACGCGCTCGCGCCCGGCGAAGGCCGCGACCAGCACGAGCAGCGTGGATTCCGGCAGGTGGAAGTTGGTGACCAGCGCGTCCACCACGCGGAAGCGGAAGCCCGGCAGGATGAACAGCCCGGTCTCGCCCGCGCCGGCCGTGAGCGCGCCGCCCGCAGCCGCGGATTCGAGCGCGCGCACGACGGTGGTGCCGACCGCGACCACGCGCCGGCCGCGCGCGTGCGCGGCGGCGACGGCGGCGACCGTTTCCGCCGGCACCCGGTAGCGCTCGGCATGCAGGCGATGCGCCTCCACGGTTTCCGTGCGCAGCGGCTGGAAGGTGCCCGCGCCGACGTGCAGGGTCAGCTTCGCGATCGCGACTCCGGCCTGCCGCAGGCGCGCCAGCATCGCTTCGTCGAAATGCAGGCCCGCGGTCGGCGCCGCGACCGCGCCCGGTTCCTCGGCGTACACGGTCTGGTAGCGCTCGCGATCGGAGGGTTCCGCGTCGCGCCCGAGATAAGGCGGCAGCGGCATGCGGCCGTGCGACTCGAGGTAGGGCTCGACGTCGCGATCGAGCTCGAGCTCATGAAACTCGCCCTGGCGCCCGATCACGGTCGCACGGGCCCCGCCCGGCAGCTCGACGGTCGCGCCGGTCCTCAGGCCCTTGCTGGAGCGCGCCTGCGCCAGCATCCGGCGCGGACCGAGCAGGCGCTCGAGCAGGATCTCGCAGGCGCCGCCACTCGCCTTGCGGCCGTGCAGGCGCGCCGGCATCACGCGCGTGTCGTTGACCACCAGCAGGTCGCCGGGCGCGAGCAGCGCAGGCAGGTCCGCAAATCGCAGGTCGCGCCAGGCGCCGCTTGTGCCCTCGAGCGCGAGCAGGCGGCTGGCGCCGCGTTCCGGCAGGGGATGCCGCGCGATCAGTTCCTGCGGCAGCGGATAGGAGAAGTCTGCGCGGCGCATGGGCCGCGCAGACTAGCACAGGGAATGCCGGCGCCCGTTCAGGTCGAGCTGGGCTCGCCAGCCGGCTTCGGCGGCTTCGGTGGCTTCGGCGCCGGCGGCGCATCCGGCGGCGCGATCCGGTGGCGGAACACCTCGCGATGCCGCTGCACGTCGCCCTCCGCGCGCTCGGGGACCTTGGCCGTCAGCGTCTGGGCGCGGCGGTCGCGCAGCACGCGGATCTCGACCGACTCGCCCGGCTGGTAGGAGCGCAGGATGCGCATCGCGTGCCGCGAATTCTGCGGCTCGCGCCCGCCGATCGCGACGATCACGTCGCCGTCCTGCAGGCCGAGCGTCGAGTCCTCGGGCGCGCGCGCGACCAGCACACCCTTGTCGGCGCCGAAATAGCGCCCGAGGCCCGGCGTCAGCGTCACGAACTCGGCGTCGCCCCACTCGTCCAGCAGCCAATGTCCGCCGCCCAGGTCCATGCCGTGCATCAGCGGCAAAGGCGGCAATGCTTCGATCGCGATCCCGGGCATCGCGGCGCCGCGGCCGGCGAAAATCACGCGGTCGAGCGGCCGCGCCTCGACGGTGACCTTGACCGGCTTGCCGTCGCGCCGCAGCTCGAGCGCGACCTTCTGGCCGGACTCGACGTCCTCCATGACCTTGACCAGCTCGCGGCCGGTGGCGACCTTCTTGCCCTCGATCGCGACGATCACGTCGCCGGCCTTGACGCCCGCCTCGGCCGCGGGACCGCCGGGGCTCACCCCGTTGACGCGCACGCCGCCGCCCGCCTCCTCGGCGCCGAGGTTGACCCCGAGCATCGCGCGCCGCACGTTCGGCAGCATCATCTCGATGCGGCGCTCGAATTCGGGCCCGCGCACTTCGGCGCTCAGCTCGGCGACTTCGCGCGCCGCCGCTTCGAGGCGCTGCTGCGCATCCTGCAGCCGCTTCTCGAGCGCCGCCTCGTCGGCGGCATCGCGCTCCTGTGCGGCCGCGGTGCCGGCGACCAGCGCCGTGGCCAGCAGGGTGACGATCATCCTGTTCATCGATTCCTCCAGGGACTAATAGGTGAAAGCCGCGTCCGTGTAGCGGACCTGGACCAGCGAATTCATCAGGCCGACGCGCTCGCGCCAGAGCTGCTCCGCGCGCTCCGGCGCGTTCGGCTCGAGCATCACGCGGCTCAGCCGGTCGTCCACGAAGGCGAGGCGATCCTCGATCTCGGCGAGCGTGAAGGCCGTGCTGCCGCGCATGGCCCGCGGCTCCGGCAGGGTCGCCAGCAGCCACTCGAGGCGCTCGTTCTCGACCCGGACCGCCTCGCTCACGGGCAGCACCGCCGCCGCGCCCGAGACCAGCGCGACGTCGCGCTGCGCGGACTGCAGCCACCAGCCGAGGCCCACGGCCATGGCCAGCGTGGCCGCCGCGAGCGCCAGCGGCCAGCGCGAATTCACCATGCCCTCGCGCCGCCGGCGCGCTGCAAGCACGGCCTGCCAGCCCGCCGCGGGGGGCGTGAAACCGGGCAGCGCCGCGAGGCGCGTGCTCCATTCGTTCATGCCGGTGTGCATGGCGTTCCCTCCACCGCCGGCGCCCGTGCGCCGATTGCGGCGCGCAGCTTCGCGTGCGCGCGCGACAGCTGGGTCTTTGAGAAGCTCGGCGTGCGGCCGAGCGCCTGGCCGATCTCCGCGTGCGTATAGCCCTCGACGTCGTGCAGCCAGACCACCGCGCGCGAGACCGCGGGCAGCGTCATGAGCGCGCGCTCGAGCGCGGCGTCGGGATGAGGCGGCTCGTCGTGGTCGCGGCCGGCCAGGCGGTCGGCGCCGGCCGGGTCCTGGTCCAGCCATTCGAGGCTGCGGTGCCAGGGCGAACGCAGGTACATGAGCGCGCGGTTCACCGCGATCGAGCGGATCCAGGCCGGCAGCGGGCAGCGGGCCTCGTAGGCGCCGATGTGCAGGATGACGTCCACGAAGGTCTCCTGCAGCAGCTCCTCGGCGATCGCCGGGCGCCGCACCAGGCGGCGCAGCAGCGTGTACAGGGGGCCCGCCATCGCCTGGTAGACGGCCTCGAGCGCGGCCGCCTCGCCGGCGCGGGCGGCAGCCACCACGGGAGCCGCCAGTTCGATGTCGCAGATGCGGGGCATCGGGCGCTTAGATGCCCCGGCCCGCCAAAAGGTCGCAGGCCGGCGCAGAAAATTCAGGCTGGTGCCGGGAGCGAGACTCGAACTCGCACGATGTCGCCACCGGTGGATTTTGAGTCCACTGCGTCTGCCAATTCCGCCATCCCGGCCGCGCGGGGGGCGAGTATAAGGCCATGCCGGCCGCCCTGCCCGCCCCGCCGCCGCGCTTGGCAGCGCCGGCCCCGCCCACCACAATCGGGCCGATGAACTTCTGCCCCCACTGCGGCGCGCCGGTCGAGCGCCGCGTTCCCGAAGGCGATCACCTGCCCCGGCACGTGTGCAGCGGCTGCGGCATGGTCCACTACCAGAATCCCAAGCTGATCGCCGGCTGCGTGCCCGAGTCGGGCGGCCGCATCCTGATCTGCCGGCGCGCCATCGAGCCGCGCCGCGGCTACTGGACCGTGCCGGCCGGGTTCATGGAGAACGACGAGACGCTGCAGCAGGCCGCCGCGCGTGAATGCTGGGAGGAGGCGCTCGCGCGGGTCGAGATCGGCGGTCCCTGCGCGATCGTGCACGTGCTGCATGCGCAGCAGGTGCACGTCATGTTCCGGGCCACGCTCGCCGAACCGGGGTTCGGCGTCGGGGTCGAGAGCCTGGAGACGCGGCTGGTGGCCGAAGACGAGATTCCGTGGCCCGAGATCGCGTTCCCGAGCGTCGCCTTCACGCTGCGCCGCTGGTTCGCGGACCGCGCGCGGGGCGCGAGCGAGCTGCATTTCACGACGATCGAGCGCACCCAGGACCGCCGCTGACGGTTCGGCGGGTGCCGGCCTGTGGCACAATGCGCCGCTGCAAAACCGGCCGGGAGCCCCGTCGATGACGTTCGTCGTCACCGAGTCCTGCATCAAGTGCAAGTACATGGACTGCGTCGAGGTGTGCCCGGTGGACTGCTTCCACGAGGGCCCGAACTTCCTGGTCATCGACCCCGAGGAGTGCATCGACTGCACGCTGTGCGAACCCGAGTGCCCGGTGGAGGCGATCTACTCCGAGGAGGAGGTGCCGGCCGGGCAGGAGCAGTTCCTCGCGCTCAACGCGGAGCTCGCCAAGGAGTGGCCGGTGATCACGCAGCGCGGCGAGCCGCCGGCGGACGCCGACGCCTGGAAGGACGTCAAGGAAAAGCTCGACCTGCTCGAGCGCTGACCGTCAGTCGGACGCCGTGGCCGCCTCAGGCATCGCCAGGTACTCGGCCAGTTGTGCGGCCGGCAGGTAACCGGCGAGGTACTCGCCCGCATCGGTGATGATCCCCGGCGTGCCGCGGATGCCCATCCGCTGCCCGAGTGCGTAATGCGCGGCCACCGGCGTCTCGCAGCGTCCCGCCTTCAGCGCCTCGCCGCGCTTGGCCCGAGTGATCGCGTCCTTGCGGTCGGAGCTGCACCAGACCGCCTCGGCCTTCTTCCAGGCCTCGGTGCCGGGGCCGCCGCGCGGGTACATCAGGTAGCGGACGCGGATGCCGAGCCGGTTCAGCTCGGCCATCTCCTGGTGCAGGCGCCGGCAATACGTGCAGTCGATGTCGGTGAACACGGTCAGCGTGTGCTTCGCCGCGCCAGCCGGGCCGAAGATGATGGCGTCGCCGTCCGCGACCTGCGCGAGCAGGCCCAGCCGGCCTTCCTGGCGGCGCGACTCGGTGAGGTTCTTCTTCGACTGCATGTCGAACACGTCGCCGTCCACGTAGAAGCGCCCGTCGGTCGAGACGTAGCCGACCTCGGCGCCGGAGCGGATCTCGTAGAGGCCGGCCACCGGCGAGGGTTTCACGTCCTCGACGTTCACCTCGAGCCGGCGCGCGATCTCGGCGCGTGCGTCGGGCTTCGCGGGGGGCTGGCCGGCGGCCGAGGCCGCCAGCAGCAGCGTGGCGGCGGCCAGCGGGATGAGGGTCCGGATCGGTTGTGTCACGCGCGCCTCGCGAGCCTCGGGAACCAGCGCTTGGACCGCGGCCGGGGCCCGCGGTTCGGCCCCGACAGTCTATCAGCCGCGCGGATGGTGCTGCGCGTGCAGTTCTTTCATGCGCTCGCGCGCCACGTGGGTGTAGATCTGGGTGGTCGAGAGGTCGCTGTGGCCGAGCAGCATCTGCACCACGCGCAGGTCGGCGCCGTGGTTCAGCAGGTGCGTGGCGAAGGCATGGCGCAGCGTGTGCGGCGACAGGTCCTTGTCGATGCCGGCCTTCCGGGCGTAGCGCTTGATGATGTGCCAGAAGGCCTGGCGCGTCATGCGGTCGCCGCGGCGGGTCGGGAACAGGTGGTCGGTCTGGCGGTCCAGCAGGATCTCGCCGCGCGCGCCGCGCACGAAATCCGTCAGCCAGCGCACCGCTTCCTCGCCGAGCGGGATCAGGCGCTCGCGATTGCCCTTGCCGACGATGCGCAACACGCCCTGGTTCAGGTTGACCTGGCCGTGGCGCAGGCTGACGAGTTCGGACACGCGCAGGCCCGTCGCATAGAGCACCTCGAGCATGGTGCGGTCGCGATGGCCGAGCGGGTCGGTGGTCTGCGGGGCCGCCAGCAGCGCGTCCACCTGCGGCTCGGTCAGCGAGCGTGGCAGGCTGCGCCCGATCTTCGGCATGGCGATCTGCGCGGTCGGGTCCTCCTTGACGGTCCCCTCACGCACCAGGTAGCGGAAAAAACGGCGGAAGCTCGACAGCTGGCGCGCGGTCGAGCGCGGCCGGGCGCCGGTCTCGACGCGCCAGGCGATGAAGGCGAGCAGGTCGTTGCGCGTGGTCTTCGCGAGCGCGGTGCCGCGCTGGCGCAGCCAGCGCGAGAGCGCGGTCAGGTCGGCACGATAGGCCGCGAGCGTGTTCGGCGACAGCCCGCGCTCCATCCAGACCGCGTCGAGGAAACGCACGATCGTGGGCTCGATCGCCTCGTCTGCCGCCTGCGCGGTCGCGAGCGTCGCGGCACGTACCGAGGTCGAGGATTTCATGGCTGCGCTCATGTGCCCGTCCTGCTTCCGTTCGCGGACAGCGGCGCCGCCGCGAAACCGCGCGCGGCGGGCTGGTGCGACAGAATGCGAACGCAGTATGGTTTGCCTCCGATGGGGTCGAACGTGACCCGGCTCACGGATGCCGACGACCATTAACATAACCGGAACCAGTTCACAGTACCCCATGCCCGAGGACGCCTGCCGGTGACATTCCCCAACCCGATCCGCCTGCTCTGGGGACTCTGGGCCTGGCTGCTGCTGCTGCCGCTGCTCGCGCTGGTGGCGGTGCCGGTCCTGCTGGCGCCGTCGCTCTCGCAGCGGCGTGCGGCCGCGCGCCTGGTCTGCCGCGCCTACTTCCTGCTGTGCGGACTGCCGGTGCGCGTGCGCGGCCTCGAGCGCCTGCCGGACGGGCCCTGCATCATCGTCGCCAACCACGCGAGCTACGTGGACGGGCCGCTGTTGTTCGCCTGCCTGCCGCCGCGTTTCGGCTTCGTCATCAAGAAGGAGGCCTCGCGCATCCCGGTCGCGGGGCTGCTGATGCGGCGCCTCGGCCATCACTTCGTCGCGCGCAAGAACCGGCACGAGGGCGCGGGCGACGCGCGGCGCATCCTGCGCGCCGTCGAGCAGGGCCAGGCAGTCGCGTTCTTTCCTGAAGGGACGTTCACCGCGCAGGCGGCGATCGGCCGTTTTCACAGCGGGGCCTTCGCCGCCGCCACCCGTGCGGGCGTCCCGGTAGCCCCGGTCGCCATCCGCGGCACGCGGCGCATCCTGCGCGCGAAGACGCTGCTGCCGCGCTGGGGCCGGATCGAGGTCGAGGCGCTCCCATCGTTGCTGCCGGCGGGCGGCGCAGGCGATGCGGCTGCGGCGCTGCGCGACGCCGCGCGCGCGGCGATCGCGTCCGCGGTCGGCGAACCGATGCAGTAGGAATTTGTAAATGGGGACAGACACCAATTACCGCGGCGCGGTAATTGGTGTCTGTCCCCAATTACATGTTGCGGCGGTACTGGCCGCCGACCGCGTAGAGCGCGCGCGAGATGCGCCCGAGCGACGCGGACTTGACGGTCTCCACCAGCTCGCCGAACACGTTGCCCGCCGAGGCCGCCGTGGCCTGGAGCCGGGCAAGCGCCGCGCCCTGGGCGTCCGCGTGCGCCTCGTTGTACGCGCGCACCGCCTCCACCTGGGCCCGCTTCTCCTCCTCGCTGGAGCGGATCAGCTCGGCGTTCGCGATCTCGTCGTGGCTGCCGTGCTCCGGCAGGAAGGTGTTGACGCCCACGATCGGCAGGCTGCCGTCGTGCTTCTTCTGCTCGTAGTACAGCGACTCTTCCTGGATCTTGCCGCGCTGGTACATCGTCTCCATCGCGCCCAGCACGCCGCCCCGCTCGGACAGGCTCTCGAACTCGCGGTACACCGCCTCCTCGACCATGTCGGTCAGCCGCTCGACCACGAACGAGCCCTGCCAGGGATTCTGGTTGAAGTTGAGCCCGAGCTCGCGGGCGATGATCAACTGGATCGCGACCGCGCGGCGCACGCTCTCCTCGGTCGGCGTGGTGAGCGCCTCGTCATAGGCATTCGTGTGCAGGCTGTTGCAGCTGTCGAACAGCGCGTACATGGCCTGCAGCGTGGTGCGGATGTCGTTGAACTGGATCTCGCGCGCGTGCAGCGAGCGGCCCGAGGTCTGCACGTGGTACTTGAGCATCTGGCTGCGCGGGGAGGCGCCGTAGCGCTCGCGCATCGCGCGCGCCCAGATCCGGCGCGCGACCCGCCCGATCACCGCGTATTCCGGGTCCATGCCGTTCGAGAAGAAGAACGACAGGTTGGGCGCGAATGCGTCGATCTTCATGCCGCGCGACAGGTAGTACTCGACGATCGTGAATCCGTTCGCGAGCGTGAAGGCGAGCTGCGACACCGGGTTCGCGCCGGCCTCGGCGATGTGGTAGCCCGAGATCGACACCGAGTAGAAATTGCGCACCCGGTGGTCGATGAAGTACTGCTGCACGTCGCCCATCATCCTGAGCGCGAACTCGGTCGAGAAGATGCAGGTGTTCTGCGCCTGGTCCTCCTTGAGGATGTCGGCCTGCACGGTGCCGCGCACGCGCGCGAGCGCGTCCTCGCGGATCTTCGCGTAGGTGGCGGCCTCCACCACCTGGTCACCGCTCACGCCCAGGAGCCCGAGGCCCGAACCGTCGTGGCCCGTGGGGAGATCGCCGCGGTATCGCGGCCGCTCGCGGCCGGCGTAGATCTTCGCGATCTTCGCTTCGGCCTCGTCCCAGCGCCCGTTGGCGCGCAGCCAGCGCTCGACCTGCTGGTCCACCGCCGTGTTCATGAACATCGCGAGGATCATCGGCGCCGGGCCGTTGATGGTCATCGACACCGAGGTCGACGGCGCACAGAGGTCGAAGCCGGAATACAGGCGCTTCATGTCGTCGAGCGTCGCGATCGAGACGCCCGAGTTGCCGATGCGCCCGTAGATGTCCGGGCGCTCGTCCGGGTCCTCGCCGTAGAGCGTGGTCGAGTCGAAGGCGGTCGAAAGCCGCGTCGCCTGGTGGCCGCGCGCGAGGTAGTGGAAGCGCCGGTTGGTGCGCTCCGGCATGCCCTCGCCCGCGAACATGCGGGTCGGATCCTCGTCCTCGCGGCGGTACGGATAGATGCCGCCGGTGTACGGATAGGAGCCCGGCAGGTTCTCGGTCATCAGGAATTCGAGTTGCGCGCCCCAGTCCTCGAAATGCGGCACCGCGATCTTGGGCAGCTTCAGGTGCGACAGCGACTCGGTGTAGTTCGGCCCGCGCACCTCGCGCTCGCGCACGCGGTAGCTGAATTCGTCGGCCTCGGCCGCCGCGCGCCGCGCCGGCCAGTCTTTCAGGAGCGCGATTCCCTCCGCGCCGATCGAGTCGAGCGCGGCATGGTATTCGCGCCGCAGCCGCGGCTCCGCGCCATCGCCCGCGAGCTCAGAGTCCGGATAGCGCGCGAGCGGCGCCGGCAGCGCGCGATCGCCGAGCGCGGCGAGCGCGCGATAGAGGCCGTGCGCGCGGCTGGCCGCCCCGGCCGCCGCCCGCGCATGGACCTGGGCGCCGCGGCCGGCGGACGCGATCTCGGCGAGATAGCGCACGCGTTCGCCCGGGATGACGGCCTGCCGCTTCGGCGGCCCGATGGGCACGAGGTCCTGCGGTGCCCACGGCCGCAAGCGGCCCCACTGTTCGTGCAGCCGCGCGCACAGCGCCGCGAACAAGGCATTGACGCCGGCATCGTTGAACTGGCTCGCGATGGTCGGATAGACGGGCAGCTGCTCGGGCGGCGTCTGGAACAGCTTGCGGTTGCGCGCGACCTGCTTGCGCACATCCCGGAGCGCGTCTTCCGCGCCGCGCTTCTCGAACTTGTTGAGCGCGATGAAGTCGGCAAAGTCCAGCATGTCGATCTTCTCGAGCTGGCTGGCCGCGCCGTAGTCGGCGGTCATCACGTACATCGAGAGGTCGACCAGGTCCACGACCTCGGAGTCGCTCTGGCCGATGCCCGCGGTCTCGACCACGATCAGGTCGAAGCCCGCCTGTTTCAGGAGCTGCACCGTGTCCGCGAGCACCGCGGAGGTCGCGAGGTGCTGGCGCCGGGTCGCGAGCGAACGCATGAAGAGCTGTTCATTCGCGAGCGCATTCATGCGGATGCGGTCGCCGAGCAGCGCCCCGCCGGTGCGGCGGCGGGTCGGGTCCATGGCGACCACCGCCACGCGGCGCCCCGGGAAGAAGCGCACGATGCGGTTCAGGATCTCGTCGGTCAGCGATGACTTGCCGGCACCGCCGGTGCCCGTGATGCCGAGCACCGGCGGCCGGTTGAGCGTCCGCGCCGCCTCCTTGCGGATGCGCGCCACCAGTTCCTCGTCGCTGCCCAGTTCGAGCGCCGTGATCGCGCGCGCGAGCCGGACCGGGTCCTCCGCCGACACGGCACCGCCGTCCCAGGCCGGACGCGGATCGGCAAGCACGCGCCGGAATACGTCGTCGATCATGCCGTCCAGGCCGAGGCGCAGGCCGTCGTCCGGCGTATAGATCTTCTCGACCCCGTAGGCCTCGAGTTCCGCGACTTCGTGCGGCGCGATGGTGCCGCCGCCGCCCACCACCACTTTCACGTGGCCGGCGCCCTGCTCGCGCAGCATGTCCACCATGTAGCGGAAGTATTCGTTGTGCCCGCCCTGGTAGCTGCTGACCGCGACGGCGTCGGCGTCCTCCTGGATCGCCGCGCGCACGATGTCGGCGACGCTGCGGTTGTGGCCGAGGTGGATCACCTCGGCGCCGTGCGCCTGCAGGATGCGGCGGATGATGTTGATGGCCGCGTCATGGCCGTCGAACAGCGAGGCCGCACTGATGAAACGCAGCGGCCCGCGGACCGGCAGGGCGTCCTTGGCGATGCGTTCGGCCGGGCTGCTCATGCGCGTCTCCCGCTGGATTTCACAGTGTATCCGCTCCCGACCGCCCTGCTCGGCGGGCGGGGAGACAAGCGGCCTTTTGCAGGGCAAAATGCCGGCCTATGGCAAATAACTCCGTCGTGATCCTGTCGGCCCGGCGCACGCCCATCGGCGCGATGCTCGGCGTTTTCGCACCCGTCGCGGGCCATGCATTGGGCGCCGCCGCGATCCGCGCCGCGGTCGCGCAATCGGGCGTCATGCCCGAAGCAGTCAGCGAAGCGGTCATGGGCTGCGTGCTCCCCGCAGGTCAGGGCCAGGCGCCGGCGCGCCAGGCCGCGCTCGGCGGCGGACTGCCGAAATCGGTGGCTGCGACCACCGTCAACAAGATGTGCGGCTCGGGCATGAAAGCGGTGATGCTTGCGAGCGACCAGCTGGCCGCGGGCGGCGCGGATTTCATCGTCGCCGGCGGGCTCGAGTCCATGACCAATGCCCCCTACCTGCTGCCCAAGGCGCGCGCCGGCTACCGCATGGGCCACGGCGAGATCATCGACCACATGTTCTACGACGGGCTGCAGAGTCCCTGGGACGGCAAGCTCATGGGCGTGTTCGCGGATGCGACCGCCGCGAAGTACGGGTTCACGCGCGCGCAGCAGGATGCGTTCGCGGCCGAGTCCGTGCGCCGCGCGGTGGCCGCGGTCGAGTCCGGCGCCTTCGAGGCCGAGATCGCGCCGGTCACCATCGCCGACCGCAAGGGCGAGCGCGTCGTGGCGCGCGACGAGACCCCGTTCACGGTGTCGATCGAGAAGATCCCGAACCTGAAACCGGCCTTCGGCAAGGACGGCACCGTCACGGCCGCGAGTTCCTCCTCGATCTCCGACGGCGCCGCGGCGCTCGTGCTCGCGCGCGGCGAAGCAGCCGCGGCCGCGAAGCTCGCGCCCATCGCGCGCATCGTCGCGCATGCGAGCCACGCACACGAACCGGAGTGGTTCACGACCGCGCCCGGCGGAGCGATCGCCAGGGTGCTGAAGCAGGCCGGCTGGAAAGCGTCGGATGTCGACCTCTACGAGATCAACGAGGCCTTCGCCGTGGTCACCATGGCCGCCATGAAGGACATCGGCCTGACCCACGAGCGCGTCAACGTCCATGGCGGCGCCTGCGCGCTCGGCCATCCGATCGGCGCGACCGGCGCGCGCATCCTCGCCACGCTGATCCATGCGCTGAAGCGCCGCGGCGGCAGGCGCGGCGTGGCCGCGCTCTGCATCGGCGGCGGCGAGGCGACCGCAGTCGCGCTCGAGCTCAGCTGAAGGCGGCATCCGGCGTCTCGCCGACCTCGGTCGACAGCGCGATGCCCGCGACCTCGTAGCCGCGCCGGAAGTCGCGTACGTGGCGCGCCATCCACTCGGAGGCGGTGTCCGGGTCACGCGCCCGCACCGCCGCCACCACCCTCGCCTGCGCCGCCTCGATGCGCGATCGCGCCTGCGGCACGCGGTCGATGATGATGGCGAGGCTCGGCTTCAGCAGCCGCAACAGCGGCTCGTTCAGCAGCACGAACACCGGGTTGCCGCTCGCCTCGCCGAGCGCATCGAAGAACTCCGCGACTTCCGCCACCGCCTGCGCGCGGCCGCCCTGCCGCCCGGCGAAGCGCCGCGCCACGTCCTCCAGCCTGGCAAGGGCCGCGCCGTCGCGGCGTGTGGCGGCCGCGGCGGCGATGCCCGGCTGTACCGCCTGCAGGGCCTCCCAGACGTCCACCACACGCGTGCGATGCAGCGCGAGCGCCTGCGACAGCCCCCCGCCGACGGCCTCGCGGGTCGGACGGGTGACGTAGAGGCGCTTGCCTCCGCGGCGGCGGCTGAGGAGCCCCGCACTTTCCAGCTTGCGCAACGCCTCGCGCACGGTCGAACGATTGACCTCGAACTGGCGTGCGAGCTCGGTCTCGGTCGGCAGCACCTGCCCTTCCGAGAGTTCGCGACGCAGGATCCGGTCCCGGATCTCCTCGGACACCCGCAGGTAGGCCGGCGCGTAGCCCAGGGGTTCGAACATGGGTCACCCTTTTACGACAGGGACTTGCTTGTCTGATTGTCGGACAATATCATTGACGACGCAAGGCCGACTACGCCAGGGGCTCGCGCATGTTCCAGGTCGATTTCGACTTCCAGCTCGGCGAGCGTGCCGACGAACTGCGCCAGGCGGTCCGCGAGTTCGCGCTGCGGCGCATCGCGCCGCAGGCCGACCAGATCGATCGCAGCAACCGCTTTCCGCGCGAATTGTGGCCCGAGATGGGTGCCATGGGCCTGCTCGGCATGACCGTGCCCGAGGAGTACGGCGGGCTCGGCTTCGGCTACCTGGAGCACGTCGTGGCCATGGAGGAGATCAGCCGCGTATCGGGCTCGATCGGCCTCTCCTACGGCGCGCATTCGAACCTGTGCGTGAACCAGCTGCGCCGCTTCGGCAACGAGGAACAGCGGCGCCGCTACCTCCCCCGCCTGGTGAGCGGCGAGGACGTCGGCGCGCTGGCGATGAGCGAGCCAGGCTCCGGTTCCGACGTGGTCTCGATGCGCACGCGCGCCGAACGCCGGGACGGCGGCTGGCTGCTGAACGGCAGCAAGATGTGGATCACGAACGGGCCGGAGGCCGACACCTCGGTTGTCTACGCGACCCTCGCGCCGGGCTCGGGCGCCGCCGGCATCACCGCCTTCATCGTCGAGCGCGGCATGAAGGGCTTCCGCGCCGCGCAGAAGCTGGACAAGTTCGGCATGCGCGGCTCCGACACCTGCGAGCTCGTGTTCGAGGACTGCTTCGTGCCGCAGCAGAACCTGCTCGGCCGCGAGGGCGGCGGCGCCGAGATCCTGATGTCGGGGCTCGACTATGAGCGCGTGGTGCTGACCGGCGGGCCGCTCGGGCTCATGCGCGCGGCGCTCGACCTCATCGTGCCCTACCTGCATGACCGCGAGCAGTTCGGGCGCCCGATCGGCACTTTCCAGCTGATGCAGGCCAAACTCGCCGATCTCTATGCCGCCTGCAATGCCTCGCGCGCCTACGCCTATGCGGTCGCGCGCGCCTGCGACGCCGGCAGGACCACCCGCTACGACGCGGCCGCCTGCCTGCTGGTCGCCTCCGAGCGCGCGACCCAGGCGGGGCTCGAGGCGATCCAGATGCTGGGCGGCAATGGCTACATCAACGAGTATCCGGCCGGGCGCATCCTGCGCGATGCCAAGCTCTACGAGATCGGCGCCGGCACCAACGAGATCCGCCGCATGCTGATCGGACGCGAACTGTTCCGGGCCACCACGCCGTGACCCGCATCGTCACCCGCGTCGATGCCGGTGGCGCGGAATACCGCGAGAACGCCGCGCACATGCAGTCGCTGGTCGCGGACCTGCGGAGTCGCCTGGCCCGCGTTGCGACCGGCGGCGGTGCCGAGGCGCGGGCGAAACATGTCGCACGGGGAAAGCTCCTGCCGCGCGACCGCATCGATGCCCTGCTCGACCCGGGCAGCCCCTTCCTCGAGATCGCGCCGCTGGCCGCGGGCGGCATGTACGGTGACGAGGCGCCGGGCGCCGGGCTCGTGACCGGCATCGGCCGGATCCTCGGCCGCGAACTCGTGGTGGTCGCGAACGACGCGACGGTCAAGGGCGGAACCTACTATCCCGTGACCGTCAAGAAGCACCTGCGCGCGCAGGAGATCGCACTCGAGAACCGGCTGCCCTGCGTCTACCTGGTGGACTCGGGCGGCGCGTTCCTGCCGCTGCAGGACGAGGTGTTCCCGGACCGCGAGCATTTCGGGCGCATCTTCTACAACCAGGCGCGGCTCTCGGCCGCGGGCATTGCGCAGGTCGCGGTCGTGATGGGCTCCTGCACCGCGGGTGGCGCCTACGTGCCCGCGATGTGCGACGAATCCATCATCGTGAAGAACCAGGGCACGATCTTCCTCGGCGGCCCGCCGCTGGTGAAAGCCGCGACCGGCGAGGTCGTGGACGCCGAGACGCTCGGCGGCGGCGACGTGCACGCACGCACCTCGGGCGTCGTGGACCACCTCGCCGACAGCGACGCGCACGCGCTCGCGATGGCGCGCGAAATCGTGGGCGCGCTCAACTACCGCCCGCAGGCCTGGCTCGAGCCGCAACCGCCAGTCGAGCCCGCCTACCCGGCGGAGCAGATCTATGGACTCGTGCCCCGCGACCTGCGCCAGCCCTACGACGTGCGCGAGGTGATCGCGCGGGTCGTGGACGGCTCCGAGTTCCACGAGTTCAAGGCGCTCTACGGCAAGACCCTGGTCTGCGGCTTCGCGAGCATCTGGGGCTACCCGGTCGCGATCCTCGCCAACAACGGCATCCTGTTCTCGGAGTCGGCGCTGAAGGGCGCGCACTTCGTGCAGCTCGCGAACCGTCGCCAGGTGCCGCTCCTGTTCCTGCAGAACATCACCGGATTCATGGTCGGCCGGCGCTACGAGGCCGGCGGCATCGCCCGCGACGGCGCCAAGATGGTGACCGCGGTCGCCTGTTCCACCGTGCCGAAGCTCACGGTCGTGATCGGCGGGTCCTTCGGTGCGGGCAACTACGCCATGTGCGGGCGCGCCTACGGCGGGCGCTTCCTGTGGAGCTGGCCGAACGCGCGCATCTCGGTCATGGGCGGCGAGCAGGCGGCCTCGGTGCTCGCGACCGTGCGCCGGGACGGGATCGAGGCAAAGGGCGGCGCCTGGCCCGAGACGGAGCAGAAGCAGTTCATGGACGGCATCCGCGAGCAGTACGAGCGCCAGGGCAATCCCTACTATGCGAGCGCGCGGATCTGGGACGATGGCGTGATCGATCCCTGCGACACGCGCCGCGTGCTCGGCCTCGCGCTCGCGGTGGTGGCGCGCGGCCCGGCGCCCGCGCCGGAATCCTACGGCGTGTTCCGGATGTGATGCCCATGCTCGCCGTCACGCGCGATCCGCGCGGAATCGTCACGCTCACGCTCGACCGGCCCGAGGCGCGCAACGCCCTGTCGGGCGAACTGGTCGCCCGCCTCGCCGGCGAACTGGCGGCCCTCGCCGCCGACACGACGGTACGCGCGGTGTTCCTGACCGGCGCCGGCGAGGTGTTCTGCGCCGGCGCCGACATCGGCGAAATGCGCGCCGCGGGCTCGGCCGCGCCCGCGCAGAACGAGGCCGATGCCCGCCGCTTCGCCGGCATGCTCGAGTCGCTCGAGCGGCTGCCGCAGCCGACGGTCGCGATCGTCAACGGCGCGGCGATGGGCGGCGCGGTCGGACTGGTCGCCTGCTGCGACATCGCGCTGGCCTCGGACCGCGCGCGCTTCGCGCTGTCGGAGGTCCGGCTGGGGCTGGTGCCGGCGATGATCTCGCCGTACGTGATCCGCGCGATCGGCGCGCGCCAGGCGCACCGCTGGTTCCTGACCGGCGAGGCGATGGACGCCGCGGCCGCGCAGGCCATCGGCCTGGTGCACGAAGTCGCGGACGGCGCCGCCCTGGCGCCGCTCGCAGAGCGGATCACCGAGGCGCTGCTGGCGGGCGGGCCGCGGGCGCAGGCGGAGATCAAGCAGCTGCTGCGCCACGTCACCGGCCGCAGCGGCGCGGGCGACGAGGCGCTGCTGTACGACACCTCGCGCTGGATCGCGCGGGTGCGCGCGGGCGACGAGGCGCGCGAGGGACTGACCGCCTTCCTGGAGCGCCGCAAGCCGGGCTGGATCCGCGGCGAGTCATGATCCGCCGCCTGCTGATCGCGAACCGCGGCGAGATCGCCTGCCGCATCATCCGCAGCTGCCGCAGGCTGGGGGTGCACACGATCGCCGTGCATTCCGAGGCGGATCGCGGCGCGCGGCACGTGCGGCTCGCGGACCAGAGCGCGTGCATCGGCCCGCCGCCCGCGCGCGATTCCTACCTCGATGCCGCCGCCGTGATCGCGGCCGCGCGCGCGACGCGGGCCGACGCGATCCACCCCGGCTACGGGTTCCTCTCGGAGAACGCGGACTTTGCCGGCGCCTGCGCCGCCGCCGGCATCCTGTTCGTCGGGCCGGCGCCCGCCGCGATCCGCGCCATGGGCCTCAAGCACGAGGCCAAGGCGCTCGCCTCTGCGGCCGGCGTCGCCATCGTCCCCGGCTACATGGGTGACGACCAGTCGGGCGCGCGGCTGGCGCGCGAGGCCGCCCGCATCGGCTTCCCGCTGCTGGTGAAGGCGGTGGCGGGCGGCGGCGGCAAGGGCATGCGCATCGTGCGCGCGGCGGGTGAACTCGCGGAGGCGATCGCCGGGGCGCGCGGCGAGGCCGAGAGCGCCTTCGGCGACGGCCGGCTCATGCTCGAGCGCTTCCTCGAGCGCCCGCGTCACATCGAGGTGCAGGTGTTCGGCGACGCCACGGGTGCGTGCCTGCACCTGTTCGAGCGCGAGTGCTCGGTGCAGCGCCGCTACCAGAAGATCATCGAGGAATCACCCTCGCCCTTCATCGACGCAAGCAAGCGCACGGCGATGACGGCGGCGGCGGTGCGCGTGGCGCAGGCCGTCGGTTACGTCAATGCAGGCACCGTCGAGTTCATCGTCGGCGCGGACGGCGAGTTCTACTTCATGGAGATGAACACGCGCCTGCAGGTGGAGCACCCGGTAACGGAGTTCGTGACCGGCCTCGACCTGGTCGAGTGGCAGTTGCGCGTGTCTGCGGGGGAAAGGCTGCCGCTCGCGCAGGAGCAGGTCCGCCAGCGCGGCCACGCGATCGAGGCGCGCCTTTACAGCGAGGACCCGCGCCGCGGCTTCCTGCCCTCGGTCGGCACCGTGGAGCGCTTCGTGCATCCGCCGCAGGAAGTGAACTGGCGCGTCGACAGCGGCATCGACGACGGCGACGCCGTCAGCGTGCACTACGACCCGATGATCGCGAAGGTGATCGCGGGCGGCGCCGATCGCGGCGAGGCGCTGGCGCGGCTGTCGCGGGCGCTCGACCGGACCGCGATCTTCGGCGTCGCCAGCAACCTGCCGCTGCTGCGCGCGATCGCGCGGCATCCGGACTTTGCGGCGGGAAACGTGGATACGGGCTTCGTGGACCGCGAACTGGAAGCGCTGACGCGCGAGTCGGCGCCGTCGCCCGAGGCGCTCGCGCTCGCCGCCGCCGTCGCGCTCGCCGACCGCGCCGCGGCGTCGGCCACGCCGGGGCCGTGGTCGCTGGCCGACGCCTGGCGCCCGGGCGGCGCGGGCGCCCAGTCCATCGGGCTGCGCACCCCCGCATTCCGGCGCCTGCGCGCGAGTCAGGACGGCGAGCACCTCGCGATCGACGCGGACGGCACGCGGCTCGCGGCTCGCGTGCAGGAGCTGGACGACGGCCGCTTCCGCGTGGATGCGGGCGCGGGCGAGCGCGAACTGGAACTGATGCGCCACGGCGACCGGCTGCAGGTCGTCGGCGACGCCGCGGAAGAGTTCACCATCGCCGGCGCCTGGCCGCACGAGCGCGGCGTCGAGGACTCGGATGCCCATCCCGCTTCGCCGCTGCCGGGACGGGTCGTGGACCTGCGCGCGAAGCCGGGCGACACGGTCGCGAAGGGCGATGTGCTCGCGGTGGTCGAGGGCATGAAGATGCAGCACGCGATCCGCGCCGGGCGTGCCGGGCGCGTGACCCAGGTGCTGGCGCGCGCGGGGGAGCTGGTCGAGGCCGAGGCCGTGCTGTTCGACATCGAGCCCCTGTGACAGTTGTGTTGCGACGCAAGAGCCGCTAACGTCCTGAACCCATTGCAATGTCTGCCCCCTGTTTCGCGGGTGCAGTAAAGGACCTCATGCAACTGGCCAGCAAGTTGGTCGTCGTGACGGGCGCGGGCCGCGGCCTCGGCCGCGCCATCGCGACGGCCTTCGCCGCCAAGGGCGCGAACGTCGCCGCCCTCGACATCGATCTCGACGAAGCGCGCCAGACCTGCGCGCTGTGCGAATCTGCCGGGGCCCGGGCCAGGCCCTACGCGGTCGACGTCGCGGATGAATCCCGGGTGGTCGCGGGGCTCGACGCCGTGGTCTCCGACTTCGGCCGGCTCGACGTCATGGTCAACAACGCGGGCATCACGCGGGACGCCCTGCTGGTCAAGGTCAAGGACGGCGCGGTGGTCGGGAAGATGGCGCTCGAGCAATGGCATGCCGTGCTGGGCGTCAACCTGACCGGCGTCTTCCTGTGCGCGCGCGAAGCGGCCGAACGCATGATCCGGCTCGGCAATGGCGGCCTGATCGTCAACATCTCCTCGATCTCGCGCGAAGGCAACGTCGGCCAGACCAACTACTCCGCGACCAAGGCGGGCGTCGCGGCCATGACCGTGGTCTGGGCCAAGGAACTCGCGCGTTACGGCATCAGGAGCGCCGCGATCGCGCCGGGCTTCTGCGCCACCGACATCCTGGCCGCGATGAAGCCCGAACTGGTGGCGAGGGTCACCGGTGCGGTGCCGCTGCGGCGGCTGGGCCAGCCCTCGGAGATCGCTTCCACGGCGGTCTACATCGCCGAGAACGACTTCCTGACCGGCCGCGTGGTCGAGGTGGACGGCGGCCTTCGTCTCTGAGCTACGGGCGCCCGTCGCAGGCCGCATCGTCCCGCGGGTCCGAGGCTGTAAACTGGTTGCGGGGGAAAGCCGGCCATGAAACTGGAACAGGTTCGCGCGGTCATCTCGGGCGGGGCGTCGGGACTCGGGCTCGCGACCGCACGCCGCCTGGTCGCGGCGGGCGGCAGGGTCGCGCTGCTCGACGTGCAGGACGACGCCGGCCGCAAGGCCGCCGAGGCACTCGGCAGCGCGGCCAGCTACCGCCACTGCGACGTCACCCGCGAGGCGGACGTGGATGCGGCGGTGCGCGCGGCGGCGGAGCGCATGGGCGGGCTCAACGTCTCCGTGTCCTGCGCCGGCGTCGCCACGCCCGGCAAGCTGCTCGGCAAGGATGGCCCGCTGTCCGAGGCGGCGTTCCAGCGCGTCATGAACATCAACGTGCTCGGCACCTTCCTGCAGGACCGCGCCGCCGCCGCGATCATGCAGTCGAACGCGCCGGATGCCGACGGCGAGCGCGGCCTGCTGATCCATACCGCATCGGTGGCGGCCTTCGAGGGCCAGGTCGGGCAGGTGGCCTATGCGACCTCGAAGGCGGCGGTCGCGGGCATGGTGCTGCCGCTCGCGCGCGAGCTCGCGCGCTTCGGCATCCGCGTGGTCGGCATCGCGCCGGGCATCTTCCAGACGCCGATGATGGCGGGCCTGCCGCAGGAGGCGCAGGACTCGCTCGGCAAGCAGGTGCCATTTCCGCCGCGACTCGGCCGGCCGGAGGAATACGCCGAACTGGTCGCGGCGATCTGCGTCAACTGCATGCTGAACGGCGAAACGATACGACTGGACGGCGCGATCAGGATGGCGCCGCGATGATCGACGGCACGTGGGCACGGCGTTGGAGCGCGCTGGTCATTGCCGCGGCAATGACCGGATGCGGGACGCAGGCGCTGAACGCCGCGCCGGAAAAGGGCGTGCCGGCGGAATCGTCGATCAACATCCCGGTCGAGTACTACAAGCTCGACAACGGGCTGCGCGTGGTCCTGTCGCGCGACCACTCGGCGCCGACGGTCACGGTGGGGGTCTATTACCGGATCGGTTTCCGCATCGAGCCGAAGGGCCGCACCGGCTTCGCGCACCTGTTCGAGCACCTGATGTTCCAGGGCTCCGGCAACCTCGGCAAGATGGAGTACATCCGCCTGATCGAGGGCAATGGCGGCGTGGTCAACGGCTCGACCACCTTCGACTACACGAACTACTTCCAGATCATGCCGGCGCACACGCTCGAAACCGTGCTGTGGGCCGAGGCGGACCGCATGAAGTCGCTGGCGATCACGCAGGACAACCTGGCGAACCAGCAGGGCGTGGTGAAGAACGAGGTCCGCGTCAACGTGCTGAACCAGCCCTACGGCGGCTTCCCCTGGCTCACGCTGCCGCAGGTCGCGAACGTCAACTGGCACAATGCCCACAACTTCTACGGCGACCTCGCCGACCTCGACGCGGCGACGCTCGCGGACGCGCGCGCCTTCTTCGAGACCTACTACGCGCCGAACAACGCGGTGCTGGTCGTCGCAGGCGACTTCGACGCCGCCGCGGCGCGCGGCTGGGTCGCAAAGTACTTCGCGGCGATCCCTGCCCGCCCGCAGCCGCCGCGCCCGGACATCGCGGAGCCCGCGCAGACCGCGGAACGCCGCGACTCGTACGTGGACCGGCTGGCGCCGCGCCCGGCGCTGGCGCTCGCCTGGCACGTGCCGCCGCGCGGCACGCCGGAGCACTGGGCCTTCAGCCTGCTCGACCAGATCCTGCTGCAGGGCGAGGACAGCCTGCTCTGGCAGCGCCTGGTGCAGCAGCGTGGCTACTCCGGTGCGGTCGCGGGCGGCGTCAACCTGCTCGGCAACGAGTTCACCTACGACGGCCCGATGCTGTGGATGCTGTACCTCGTGCACGACCCGGCGAGCGACCCCGCCGCCATCATCGCCGACGTGGACGCCGAGATCGCGCGCTTGCAGGCTGCACCGCCGTCCGCGGCCCAGATGGAGCGCGCCTTGACCAAGACGCGCGCCGCGCTCTACGACCTCGCGGGCTCGAGCACGCGGTTCGGGCTGGTGGACCTGCTGGCCTGCTTCGCGCTGTTCGACGACGACCCGGCGCGCATCAACCGGATCGAGCCGCAGTTGCGCGCCGTCACGCCGGAACTGGTGAGCGAGGTTGCGCGCAGGTACCTGACGCCGGGGCAGCGCACCGTGCAGCGGGTCGAGCCCGGTGCTGCGCCTGCAGGTGCCGTGCCATGAGGCGCCTCGCCGTCATTGGGCTCGCGCTCGCGGCCTGGGCCGTGGCCGCAGAGCCGCGCGAGCAGCCGCCCGCGCCGGGCGAGCCGCGCGACTTCCGGCTGCCCGGGCGCGAGACCGTGACGCTCGACAACGGTCTCGCGCTGACCTTCATCGATTACGGCACGGTGCCGAAGGTGACGGTGCTGGCGGTGGTGCGGACCGGCAACATCGACGACGGCGAGTCCACCTGGCTCGCGGACGTCACTCTGGAGATGATGAAGGAAGGCACCGCGACGCGCTCCGCGCCTGCGATCGCGGAAGCCGCGGCGGGCATGGGCGGATCGCTCAACGTCGGCGCCGGGGCCGAGCAGGCGACCGTCGGCATTTCGGTGTTGTCGGAGCACGCGGTGGGAGCGGTCGAACTGGTCGCGGACGTGCTGCGCAATCCCGCCTTCCCGGCGTCCGAGTTGCCGCGGGTGCTCGCCAACTTCCAGCGCAGCCTGGCGGTGGCACGCTCCGACCCGCAGTCGCTGGCGGACGAGGCGCTGGCGCGGCTCAGCTACGGCAACCATCCGTTCGGGCGGGCCTTCCCGCGGCCGGAACAGCTCGCCGGCTACGACATCGCCGCAGTGGGCGCATTCCACGCGCGCAATTTCGGCGCGCGCCGCACGCACGTCTATGTCGCCGGCCGCTACGACCGCGAGGCCATCGAGTCCGCCCTGCGCCGTGCGTTCGGGGACTGGCACAGCGGCGCGGCGGCGACGGTGCTGCCGGCGGCGCCGGCCGACACCCTGCAACTCGCCTTGATCGACACGCCGGGCGCGCCGCAGTCCTCCATCCGCATCGCGCTGCCGGTCCCGCACCCGGCGCACGCGCTCTACTTCCCGACCACCCTCATGAACAGCCTGCTGGGCGGCGCCTTCGGCTCGCGCATTACGGCCAACATCCGCGAGGACAAGGGCTACAGCTATTCGCCCGGTTCCTCGCTCAGCGCGCGGCGCGGCACCGCGCTGTGGGTGCTGGCGGCCGAAGTGACGACCGAGCACACCGCGGACGCGCTCGCGGAGATCTACCGGGAGATCGACCGCCTGCAGCGCGAGGCGCCGCCCGCGGCGGAGCTGGACGCGATCAAGGCCTATCGCGCGGGACTGTTCGTGATCTCGAATTCCTCGCCGAACGGCGTGCTCGGCCAGCTCGCGTTCATGGACCTGCACGGACTGCCGCCAGCGTTCCTGACCGGCTGGGTCGCGAGCGTGCATGCCGTGACGCCGGCCCAGGTGAGCGAGATCGCGGCCCGCTTCGTGCGCACCGAGCGCATGACCGTCGTGGTCGCCGGGGACCTTGCGAAAGTCAGGGACGCCGTGCTCCGGCTGCCGCAGCTCGAAGGGGCGCGGATGCCGTGACCGATCGCGACGTCATGCAATACGACGTCGTGATCGTGGGCGCGGGCCCGGCCGGGCTGGCCTGCGCCATCCGCCTCAAGCAGCTGCGGCCGGGGCTCTCGGTCTGCGTGCTCGAGAAAGCCGCGGCCGTCGGCGCGCACATGCTCTCGGGCTGCGTGATGGAACCGGCGCCGCTCGACGCGCTGCTGCCGGAATGGCGCGACTCCCCGCCCGCGATCTGCGTGCCGGCGAAGCGCGACGAGTTCCACTACCTGACGCGCCGGTCCGCGCTGCGCCTGCCGAACCCGCCGCAGATGCGCAACCACGGCAATTTCATCGTCGCCCTCGGCCTGCTGGTGCCGTGGATCGCGGGACGCGCGGAAGCGCTCGGCGTGGACGTGTTCCCCGGCTTCGCCGCGGCGGAAGCGCTGGTCGAGGATGGCCGCGTCGCCGGCGTACGCATTGGCGACATGGGCGTCGACCGGGACGGAAAGCCGGGCCCCAACTACGCGCCGGGCGCGGACATCCATGCGGGCACGACCATCCTCGCCGAGGGCTGTCGCGGCAGCGTCACCAAGCAGCTGGTGGCGAAGCTCGGCCTCGCGGACGGGCGCGAGCCGCAGACCTACGGCCTCGGCTTCAAGGAACTCTGGCAGTTGCCGCCCGGCCGCGCGGAGCCCGGCCTGATCCAGCACAGCGTCGGCTGGCCGGTGGATGCGCGCACCTACGGCGGCAGCTTCACCTACCACCTCGACGGCGACCGCGTGTACGTCGGCTACGTCGTCGGCCTCGATTACGCCGACCCGCGCTTCCGGCCATTCGAGGCATTCCAGCAGTTCAAGCACCACCCGCGCCTGCGCGCGCTGCTGGACGGCGGCGAACTGCTGGCGTATGGCGCACGCACCATCGCCGCCGGCGGCTGGCAGGCGCTGCCGCGCATGGACGCGCCGGGCCTGATGCTCATCGGCGACTGCGCCGGCACGCTGAACGTGCCGAAGATCAAGGGCGTGCACCAGGCGATCCGCTGCGGCGCACTGGCCGCGGAACACCTCGCGGAGCGCGGCGGCAGCGCGGGCTTCGAGGCGCGCTGGCGCGCGTCGCCGGGCGGGCGGGAACTCCGCCGCGTGCGCAACTTCAAGCCGGGCTTCCACCGCGGCCTGTGGTGGGGTCTCGCGAATGGCGCGCTCGAGACCGTGACCGGCGGCAGGACGCCGTGGACGCTCGGCCATCGCGAGAACCACCTCGCGCTGCACCGGCTCGAGACTTTTGCGCCGGTGGAGCGCGCCTGGGGCGAACGCGCGCTGCCGCCGCGCGACCGGCCCGCCGCCGTGTTCCACGCCGGCAACGCGCACGACGAGGCCCAGCCCGTGCACCTGAAGGTCGCGGACACCGCGATCTGCGCGACGCGCTGCGTCACCGAATTCGGCAACCCCTGCGAGAACTTCTGCCCGGCGCAGGTGTACGAGATGGTGGACGACGGCGCCGGAGGCAGGCGCCTGCAGATCAACGCCGCCAACTGCGTACACTGCAAGGCCTGCGACATCAAGGACCCGTACGGCATCATCACCTGGACCGTGCCGGAGGGCGGCTCGGGGCCCAACTACCAGAACCTGTGAGCGCCGAAGAGCCGATCTGGAGCCCGTCGCTCTTTCGCATCGCGGATGCGAACCTGACGCGCTTCATGGCGTTCGCCGTCGGGCGCGGCGCACCGTCGTCCGACTACGCCGCCTTGTATCGCTGGTCGATCGCCGAGCCGGCCGCCTTCTGGGCCGCACTCTTCGACTTCGCCGGCGTCATCGCCGACCGCGGCAGCGCCGTGCTCGAGGATGGTGGCCGCATGCCGGGCGCGCGCTGGTTTGCGGGCACGCGCCTCAACTTCGCCGAGAACCTGCTGCGTGGCCCGGATCTGGAGCCGGCGCTGGTGTTCCGCAATGAACACGGCCTGCGCCGCGAGATTTCCTGGCGGGAACTGCGCTCCGAGGTCGCGCGCGTCGCCTCGGGGCTGCGCGACGCGGGCGTCGGCGACGGCGACATGGTCGCGGGATTCCTGCCGAACATGCCCGAGACGATCGTCGCGATGCTGGCGACGGCGAGCCTGGGCGCGACCTGGACCTCCTGCTCGCCCGACTTCGGCATCGAGGGTGTGCTCGACCGCTTCGGGCAGGTGGCTCCCAAGGTGCTGTTCACCGCCGACGGCTACTTCTATGCGGGCAAGACGATCGACTCGCTGGCGCCGATCGCGGGTGTGCTCGCGAAGCTCGCGTCCGTACAACGCGTGGTGGTCGTGCCGTATGTCTCGGATGCGCCGGACTCCGCGGCGCTGCCGCGCGCGGTGCGCTACAGGGAATTCGGCCGCGCCGGCGCGCCGCTGTCCTTCGCACCCCTGCCGTTCGACCATCCGCTGTACGTGCTCTATTCCTCCGGCACGACCGGCGTGCCCAAGTGCATCGTGCACGGCGCGGGCGGCACGCTGCTGCAGCACCTGAAGGAGCACCTCCTGCACACGGACGTGAAGCCCGGCGACCGCCTGTTCTACTTCACCACCTGCGGCTGGATGATGTGGAACTGGCTCGCGAGCGGGCTCGCCGCCGGCGCGACGCTCGTGCTCTACGACGGCTCGCCCTTCCATCCCGGGCCGCAGGTGCTGTGGGACATGGCCGCGGAGGAAGGCGTCACGATCTTCGGCACCAGCCCCAGGTACCTCGCGGCGCTCGAGAAGGCGGGTTACCGGCCGCGCGACCATCACGCGCTGGCCGTGCTCAGGACCCTGCTCTCGACCGGCTCACCGCTCGCCCCCGAGCAGTACGACTTCGTCGCCGATGCGATCGGCCCGGACATCCAGCTCGCCTCCATCTCGGGCGGCACCGACATCGTCTCCTGCTTCGCGCTCGGCAACCCGCTGCTGCCGGTGTACCGCGGCGAGCTGCAGTGCCGCGGGCTCGGCATGAAGGTCGAGGTCTGGGACGAGCACGGCCGCGCGCTTACCGGAGAACGCGGCGAGCTGGTCTGCACAACGCCCTTCCCTTCGATGCCGGTCGGCTTCTGGAACGACGCGGACGGCAGCAAGTACCGCGCGGCCTACTTCGAGCGCTTCCCCGGCGCCTGGCACCACGGCGACTATGCGATCCTGACCGCGCGCGGCGGGCTGGTCATTCTCGGCCGCTCGGATGCGGTCCTGAACCCCGGGGGCGTGCGCATCGGCACCGCCGAGATCTACCGCCAGGTGGAACAACTGCCGGAGATCACCGAGAGCGTCGTGGTCGGACAGGACTGGCAGAACGACGTGCGCGTGGTGCTGTTCGTGCGGCTGCGCGACGGCCTCCTGCTCGACGAGGCGCTGCGCGAGAAGATCCGGCGCCAGATCCGTGCCAACACCACGCCGCGACACGTGCCCGCGGTGATCCTGCAGGTGCCGGAGGTGCCGCGCACGATCAGCGGCAAGGTCGTCGAGCTGGCCGTGCGCGAGGCGATCCACGGCCGCCCGGTCAGGAACACCGACGCGCTCGCGAATCCGGTCGCACTGGAGCATTTCCGCAACCGGCCGGAGCTCGCGGCCTGATGCCATGACCGCCCCGGCTCCCCTCACCGCCCGCTGCCAGGCGGCGCTCGCCGCGCACGGGCAGGCGCTCGACGAATCGCAGCGCGCGGCGCTCGCGCGCCTCGAGGACCTGCGCCGGCGCGTGCTGGCGCGCGAAGGCGCCGCCTCGCTGCTCTCGCGCGGACTGTCGCTGCTGCCGGGCGCGCGCCGCAAGCAGCCGTTGCGCGGCCTGTGGCTGTGGGGCGCGGTCGGGCGCGGCAAGACCTTCCTGGCCGACCAGTTCTTCGCCGAGCTGCCCGTGGCGGCCAAGCGCCGCGAGCATTTCCACCGCTTCATGCAGGGCGTGCACGCCGGACTGCGCCGGCACCACGACGAGCCCTCGCCGCTCGTATCCGTCGCCTCCGACATCGCGCGCGGGACGCGCATCCTCTGCGTCGACGAGTTCACGGTCAGCGACGTCGCCGACGCAATGATCCTGGGCTCGTTGCTCGAGGCCCTGTTCCACGAGGGCGTCGCGCTGGTGGCCACGTCCAACCTGCCGCCGCGGGAGCTGTACCGCGGCGGCCTGCAGCGCGAGCGCTTCCTGCCCGCGATCGCCCTGATCGAGCGGCACTGCCGCGTGCAGGAGCTCGACGGCGGCGCCGACTACCGCCTGCGGCTGCTCGAGCGCGCGGCGCTGTTCCTCGGCCCGGGCGAGGCGGACGCGGAGCGGCGCCTGGCCGCCGAGTTCGAGCGCATCGCCGACAGCGATGTGGACCGCAATGCGCGCGTCGAGATCAACGGGCGGATCATCCGGGTACGGCGCGAGGCGGACGACGTCGCCTGGTTCGACTTCCGCGAGCTCTGCGAAGGCCCGCGCGCGGCGCCCGACTACATCGAAATCGCGCGCTGCTACCACACGGTGTTCGTGAGCGGCGTCCCGGTCATGGATGCTTCGCAGGACGACGCGGCGCGGCGCTTCGTCACGATGGTGGACGAGTTCTACGACCGCGGCGTCAAGTTGTTCGTGAGCGCCGCCGCCGACGCGCCCGACGGGCTGTACCGCGGCGAGCGGCTCGCATTCGAGTTCCGCCGCACCGCGAGCCGGCTCACCGAGATGCAGGGCCGCGCCTACCTGGCGCGGCCCCACCGGCCCTGATCAGCGCGTCTCATCCTTCGCCTCGCGGCGCGTCGCAAACGGGTAGGCGCCGGCCGGGCGGCCGCGCGCCGGTATCCGCAGCGACAGGACCATGGTCACGGCGAGCGTCAGCGCCGTGAAGCCGAGCGAGGCCGCGACCGGGATCTTCCAGAGGTCGATGAGCAGCATCTTGAGGCCGATGAAACCCAGCACCACAGCCAGCCCGTAGGACAGCAGGTGAAAGCGCTCGTGCATCCCGGCCAGCAGGAAGTACATGGCGCGCAGGCCGAGGATCGCGAACACGTTCGACGTCAGCACGATGAAGGGGTCGGTCGTGATCGCGAAGATCGCCGGGATCGAATCCACGGCGAACACGAGGTCGACGATGCCGATCAGCGCGATCACGACGAACAGCGGCGTCACCATGCGCACGCCGCCGACGACCGTGAAGAACCGCTCGCCGTCGAAGTCGGGTGACACCTTCAGGTGGCGCCGGATCCAGCGCAGCGCCGGATTGCGCTCGAGGTCCGGCTCCTGGCCCGCGGCCCACCACATCTTGACGGCGGTGAACACCAGGAAGGCGCCGAACAGGTACAGCACCCAGTGGAACCGCGCGACCAGCCAGGCGCCCGCGAAGATCATCCCGGCGCGCAGCACGAGCGCGCCCAGGATGCCGATCATCAGCGCACGCTTCTGCAGCTCCGGCGGCACGGCGAAGTAGGTGAACAGCATCAGGAACACGAAGATGTTGTCGACCGCCAGCGCCTTCTCGATCACGTACCCGGTCAGGAACTCGACTGCCTTCGCATTGGCAAAGGAACGCGTCGCCTCGTCGCCGGCCGTGCCGCCGAGCTGCCACCACATCCACCCGAGGAACACGAAGGCGACGGCGACCCACAGGGCGGACCAGAGGGCCGCCTCGCGCATTCCGACCCGGTGCGCGCCCTGGCGCCGGAGCGCGGCGAAATCGACGACCAGCGCCGCGACCACGAAGGCCGCGAACAGGGACCACATCAGGGGCGACTGGACCGGCTGCACGGATTGGCGCGGGTTGCGGCGCCGTCAGATCACGCCACGCCGTTCCTGGTCGAGCTCGATGGACTCGAACAGGGCGCGGAAGTTGCCCTCGCCGAAGCCCTCGTTGCCCTTGCGCTGGATGATCTCGAAGAAGATCGGGCCGATGACGTTCCTGGTGAAGATCTGCAGCAGGATGCCGTCCTTCGCGCTGCCGTCGATCAGGATGCGCCGCTCGTGCATGCGCGCGAGCGACTCCTGGTGGCCCTGCACGCGCGCGTCGACGCCCTCGTAGTAGGTGTCCGGCGTGTCCTGGAACTCGATGCCGTTTGCGCGCAGCGCGTCCACCGTCGCGTAGATGTCGTCGGTGAACAGCGCGATGTGCTGGATGCCCTCGCCGTGGTACTCGCGGATGTACTCCTCGATCTGGCTCTTGTCGTCCTGGCTCTCGTTGATCGGGATGCGGATCCTGCCGCAGGGGCTGGTCATGGCGCGGCTGAACAGCCCGGTCTTCCTGCCCTCGATGTCGAAGTAGCGGATCTCGCGGAAGTTGAACAGCCGCTGGTAGAAGCCGGCCCAGCGGTCCATGTTGCCGCGGCGTACGTTGTGCGTCAGGTGGTCGATGACGGTCAACCCCGCCCCCCGCACCGGCCGCGGGTCCTGCACCGGCACGAAGTCCACGTCGTAAATGGTGCGGTCGCCGTAACGGTCCACCAGGTAGAGCAGGCTGCCGCCGATGCCTTCGATCGCCGGGATCGCCAGTTCCATCGGCCCGACGCGCGCCTCGACCGGTTTCGCTCCGAGCTCGACCGCGCGGCGGAAGGCGAAGCCCGCGTCCCTGACGCGGAACGCCATGGCGCAGGCGGACGGCCCGTGCTCGCGCGCGAAGCGCTGGCCGAAGCCCTCGGGCTCGGCATTGATGATGAAATTGACGTCGCCCTGGCGGTGCAGCGTCACGTTCTTGCTGCGGTGGCGGGCGCTCACCGGGAAGCCCATGCGCGCGAACAGCGACCGCAGCTGCTCCGGGTCGGGCGCGGTGTACTCGACGAACTCGAAGCCGTCGGTGCCCATCGGATTCTCGAACAGGTCGGCCATGGCCGGCTCCTGGACCGGGTGATGCCGCAACTTTAATCGGTCCGCGGCGCGCGCGGAACCGGCTCGCGCGGCCCGTGTATAATTTGCGCCGCAACGCCGCCGCCCGCCCCGCCGCGGGCCGGGCGGGTCTGGAGAGCCAAGAAATCCCATGCTAGGCAGGATCCCGGCCGCCCGACAGGCAATCATCGACCGCGTCGCCGCCGCCGCCCGCCGCATGGGCCGCCGGGGCCTGGCGGTTTCGCCCGCGAGCCTGGTCCGCTGCTTCTACCACGGCGTCTCCGAGCTCGATCTCGTGCAACATGCCGAGGCCGACCTCGCAGGCGCCGCGCTCGCGCAGCTGGCGCTCGGCAGGGTGCGCCGCCCGGGCCGGGCGCTGGTGCGCGCGTTCAACCCCGACCCGGCGCAGGATGGCTTCGCTTCCGCGCACACGGTCGTCATGGTCGTCACCGACGACATGCCGTTCCTGGTGGATTCGCTCGGCATGGTCTGCAGCCAGAGCGGCCTCGCGGTGCACCTGCTCGCGCACCCCGTGTTCTCGGTGCAGCGCGACCGGCAGGGCCGGTTGCGCGGGCTCGGGCTCGACGGCGCGACTGGCGGCGGCCGCGCCGAATCCTGGCAGCTCATCGAGGTGGACCGCGTGCCGGATGCGCGGCGCCTGGCGGACCTCGAGCGGCGCCTGCGCGCGACGCTCGACGACGTGCGCGCCGCGACCCGCGACTGGCGCCGCATCCGCGCCCGCGCGCACGAGACGGCCGCCGAGCTCGGCGCGACGCGCGTGCGCGGCCACGAGCGCGAGATCCGCGAGGCGCAGGCGCTCGCCGAGTGGATGGAGGACAACCATTTCACGTTCCTCGGCTACCGCGAATACCGGCTGCGGCGCGGCGCGCGGCGCGACCGGCTGGTGCCGGTCGCGGCCTCCGGCCTCGGGCTCATGCGCGCGGGCCGCCGCGGGCGGCCAAAGGCCATCGCGCTTGCCGGCGAGGTGCGCGACTTCGCGCGCTCCCCGGAGCCGCTGATCATCACCAAGGCGAACTCGGTCGCGACCGTGCACCGCCCGACCTACCTCGACTACGTCGGCTTCAAGACCTTCGACGCCCGCGGCGCGGTGACGGGCGAGCGGCGCTTCATCGGGTTGTGGACCTCGTCCGCCTACAGCCGGACGCCGAGCGAGATCCCGGTGCTGCGGCACAAGGTGCAACGGGTGATCGACCACTTCGGGCTGCCGGCCGCGAGCCACGACAACAAGGCGCTGGTGCACGCGCTCGAGACCTTCCCGCGCGACGAGCTGTTCCAGGCGACCGTGCCCGACCTGATCCGCATCGTGCGCGGCGTGGTCAACCTGTACGAGCGCTCGCAGGTGCGCCTGTTCGTGCGGCGCGACCCGTTCCGGCGCTTCTACTCCTGCCTCGTTTACGTGCCGCGCGACCGCTACAACACGCAGACGCGCCAGCGCATCGAGGCGCTCGCGCGTGAGGCCTTCGGCGGGCTAGCGATCGAGTCGCAGGTGCAGCTGTCCGAGTCCGCACTCGCGCGACTGCACCTGCTGGTGCGCACGCCGCCGGATGGCGATGCGGGCGTGGACGCGGTCGCGCTCGAGCGCCGCGTCGCCGAGGCGGTCCGCACCTGGCAGGACCTGCTGCGCGACGCGCTGGCCGAGGCGCGCGGCGAGGCGGAGGCGATCCGGCTCGACCGCGACTGGGGCCAGGCCTTCCCCGCCTCCTACCAGGAGGACACCCCGATCGAGTCGGCCGTGGAGGACATCGCCTGCCTGGAGGCGCTGGTCGCCGAGCCTTCGGGGCTGCGCATCGCGCTCTACCGCGCGCCCGGCCAGCCGGCGCACAAGGTGCAGTTCAAGCTGTTCCGCCGCGAGCGGCCGATCCCGATCTCGGACGTGCTGCCGACCATCGAAAACCTCGGCCTCAAGCTGATCAGCGAGCGGCCGTACGAGATCGAGATGCCGGCCGGCAGCTGCTGGATCCAGGACTTCGAGGTCGAGCATCCGCGCGGCGTCGCCATCGACCTCGCCACCGACGGCCCGCGCTTCAAGACGACCTTTGCGAGCGTCTGGCTCGGCAACGCCGACAACGACGGCTTCAACCGCCTGGTGCTGGCCGCGGACCTCACCTGGCGCGAGGCCGTGGTGCTGCGCACCTATGCGCGCTGGTTCGTGCAGCTCGGCCTGCCGCTGTCGCAGGCCTACATGGAAGAGGCGCTCGCCAGCAACGCCGCGGCCGCGGGCAGGCTGCTCAAGCTGTTCCTCGCGCGCTTCGACCCCGCATTGACCGCGCGCGAGCGCCGGCGCGCGGAGTCCGCGCAGCGCCGCGCGCTCGACCGCCTGCTCGCGGGCGTCACGCGCATCGACGACGACCGCATCCTGCGCGCCTTCCTGGCCGCGATCGACGCCACGCTGCGCACCAACTATTTCCAGGCGGGCGCCGACGGCGCGCCCAAGCCGTACCTGTCGCTCAAGATCGACCCGCGCCGCGTCGCCGAAGTGCCGGCGCCGAAGCCGATGTTCGAGATCTTCATGCACTCGCCGCGCGTCGAGGGCGTGCACTTGCGCATGGGCCGGGTCGCGCGCGGCGGCCTGCGCTGGTCCGACCGGCGCGAGGACTTCCGCACCGAGATCCTCGGCCTCATGAAGGCGCAGAACGTCAAGAACACGGTGATCGTGCCGGTGGGCGCCAAGGGCGGCTTCGTGCCGCGGCGGCTGCCCGCGGGCCGCGACGAGGCGCAGGCCGAGGGCACCGAGTGCTACCGGACTTTCATCCGCTCGCTGCTCGACGTCACCGACAACATCGTCGCCGGCAAGGTGGTGCCGCCGCCCGCGGTCGTGCGCCGGGACGGCGACGACCCCTACCTCGTGGTCGCGGCCGACAAGGGCACCGCGAAGTTCTCGGACGTCGCCAACGCGATCTCGCAGCAGTACGGCTTCTGGCTCGACGACGCCTTCGCCTCCGGCGGCTCGGCCGGCTACGACCACAAGGAAATGGGCATCACCGCACGCGGCGGCTGGGAATCCGTGCGCCGCCACTTCCGCGAGCTCGGGCTCGACACGCAGACGCAGGACTTCACGGCCGCGGGCATCGGCGACATGTCGGGCGACGTGTTCGGCAACGCCATGCTGCTCTCGAAGCACCTCCGCCTGCTCGCGGCCTTCGACCACCGCCACATCTTCCTCGACCCCGCGCCGGACGCGGCCAGGAGCTTCGCCGAGCGCCGGCGCCTGTACCGCCTCGCGCGCTCCAGCTGGGACGACTACGACCGGCGCCTGCTGTCGAGGGGCGGCGGAGTCCATTCGCGGCAGAGCAAGTCCATCCCGCTCTCCCCGGAAGCCCGCTCGATGCTGGGGATCGACGCGGTCGCCGCTTCGCCGAACGAGGTGATGCGCGCGATCCTGAAGATGCCGGTGGACCTGCTGTGGAACGGCGGCATCGGCACCTGGGTCAAGTCCTCGGACGAGACGCACGCCGAGATCGGCGACCGCGCCAACGACGCGGTGCGTGTCAACGGCCGGGACCTCCGCTGCCGCGTCGTCGGCGAGGGCGGCAACCTCGGGTTCTCGCAGCGCGGGCGCATCGAGTATGCGATGGCCGGCGGGCGCATGAACACGGACTTCATCGACAACTCCGCCGGCGTCAACTGCTCGGACGTCGAGGTCAACCTCAAGATCCTGTTCAGCCGCCTGATGGAGGCCGGGAAGATCACCCGCGCGGCGCGCAACCGCCTGCTGGCGAGCATGACCGACGAGGTGGCCGGTCTGGTGCTGCGCAACAATTACCTGCAGTGCCTGGCCATCTCCGGGCTGCAGGCGCGCTCGCGCGAGCGCATCTTCGAGCTCGGCCACGTGATCCGCGCGCTCGAGCGCTCGGGTACGCTCGACCGCGCACTCGAAGCGCTGCCGGCCGACGACGAGATCGTCGAGCGCCACCGCAAGGGCCAGGGCCTCACGCGACCCGAGCTCTCGATGCTGCTCTCGTATTCCAAGATCTGGCTGTCGGCCAGGCTGCTCGAGTCCGACATCGCCTCGGACCCCTACCTCGGCGCCGAGGTCACGCGCTACTTCCCGTTGCCGGTACAGCGGCGCTGGCCGCGCGAGATCCAGCAGCACCGGCTGCGGCGCGAGATCATCGTCACCGCGACCACCAACAGCCTGGTCAACCGCATGGGGCCGGTGTTCGCGATCCGCACCCAGGAGGACACCGGCGCCGACATCGGCAGCATCGCCCGCGCCTTCGCCATCGCGCGCGAGATCACGGGCATGCGCGAGCTGTGGGCCGACATCGAGGCGCTCGACGACCAGGCGCCCGCCGCGCTGCAGTACGACATGGGGCACGAGACCACGCGCCTGCTGCGCCCCCTCACGTACTGGGTGCTGCGCCAGCTCGGTCCGGACCTCGACATCGAGCGCGCGGTCTCGCGCCTGCGTCCGGGCCTGCGCGAGCTGGCCGCCGAGCTGCCGTCCGTGATTGGCGGCGTCGAGGCAGAACGCTACGAGCGCGAGCTGGCGCGGTTCTCGCAGCCCGGCGTGCCCGTGTCGGTCGCGCGGCGGGTCGCGAGCCTGGGCGCCATGCACTCGGGCGTGGACATCGTCGAGGTCGCGCTCGCGCGGCGCGCGCCGATCCGCCACGCCGCGCGCGTGTACTTCGGGCTCGGCGCCGCCATCGGCCTCGACTGGATCCGCGGCCAGATCGAGCGGCTCGCGGTCGAGGGCCACTGGCAGGCGCTCGCGCGCGGCACGCTGCGCGAGGACGCCTATTCGCTGCAGCGGCGGATCTGCGAGCGCATCGTCGCCAAGCGTCGGCGCGGCGACCCGGCCGCCGCCGTCGAGTCCTGGCTCGCGGGCACCGGCAGCGCCGCGGACAGCGTGCGCCGCGCCGTGCAGGAGATGCGCACCACCGGGACCGCGGACTTCCCGACGCTGTCGGTCGCGCTGCAGGCCGTGCGGCGCCTCGCCGAGCGCTGAGGTCCGCCGTGGCCGGCAAACTCGTGCTGGTGCGCCACGGCCAGAGCGCGTGGAACCTCGAGAACCTGTTCACCGGCTGGACCGACGTCGACCTCACGCCCCAGGGCGCGGCCGAGGCGCGCGCCGCGGCGGCCCTGCTGCGCGAGGGCGGCCACGACTTCGACGTCGCCTTCACCTCGGTCCTCAAGCGCGCCATCCGCACGCTGTGGATCATGCAGGACGAGATGGACCGCATGTGGATCCCGGTGGAGCGCGACTGGCGGCTGAACGAGCGCCATTACGGCGCGCTGCAGGGCCTCGACAAGGCCGCGACCGCGGCCCAGTACGGCGCCGCACAAGTCAAGACCTGGCGGCGCAGCTACGACGTCGCCCCGCCGCCGCTCGCGGCAGACGACCCGCGCCACCCGCGCTTCGACCCGCGCTACCGCCGCGTGGACCGGGCGCTGCTGCCCGCGACCGAATCGCTGAAGGACACGCTCGCACGCGTCGCGCCGTGCTGGCGCGAGCGCATCGCCCCGGCGCTCGCCCGGGGGCAGGACGTGCTGGTGGTCGCGCACGGCAACAGCCTGCGCGCGATGGTCAAGATGCTGGACGGCATGAGCGACGCCGCGATCGTCGAGTTCAACATCCCGACCGGCGTGCCGATCCTCTACCAGCTGGACGCGGACCAGCGGCCGCTGGCGCCGCGCCGCTTCCTCGGCGACGCGACCGCAATCGACGCGGCGGCAGCCGCGGTCGCGCGCCAGGCCGGGTGAAACTAAAAGGGGACGCATCCCATTTATCCAGGATGGATAAATGGGATGCGTCCCCTTTTAGGGTCATTCGTCGGGAGCGATCTCGACCTCGATCCCCGACAGCGGTTCCTCGAACGGGATCTGGCAGGACAGGCGCGAACCTCGCGGCCGGTAGCTCTCGAGCTCCTGCAGGATCTCCTTCTCGTCGCCCTGCATCGGCGGCAGCCGGTCGAGCCAGGGCTCGGCGACATGCACGTGGCAGGTCGCGCAGGAGCACATGCCGCCGCAGATCGCCGCGACACCCCAGTCGAACTCGCGCAGCGTCTCCATCAGGCTGACGCCGACGCGCCCGGTGACCCGGTGCACGTTGCCGTCGCGATCCGTGACGATGATCTCGGCCATGGGTCGCGCATCTTGCGTGATGCGCCGTGTGCCCTGCAACCGCTCAGGCGAGCAGGCGTGCGGCGAGCCGGTCCTGCAGGCCCGGCTCCGGCGCCAGTCCCGCGCCGTCCGCGATCGCGTTCCAGCCGAACCACAGGCAGTCGAAGATCCAGCCGAGCGTCGCCAACCGCGCGCGCAGCGGTGCATCCTGCGCTCCATAGCCCGCGAGCAGGAACCCGGTCTCGCGCGGACCAAGATCGTGGTAGCCGATGCAGGCGGCGAGGTCGGCCGCGGCGTCACCAGGACCGGCGTACTCCCAGTCCACGACGAGCAGCCCTTTTCCGGTGTCGATGAAGTTGCGGTGATGCAGGTCGTGATGACCGCTGACCGGCGTGACGGGCAGAAGCGCCTCGCGCCGCGCCGCCAGGCGCCGCGCCAGTTCGTCGAGTCGCGCCGACGGGGAACGCCCGGCGAGCGTCGCCAGGTAGCCGGCGGCGCGCGCGCCGAAATCGACGACCGGCAGCCCCGGCGGCACCGGCAGCGCATGCAGCGCGGCGATCCAGCCGCCGATGCGTCGCAGTGTGCGCGGCTCGTGCAGGTCCTCGCGCGACAGGCCGCGCCCTGGCGCGTGGCGCGTGACCAGCAGGCCCGCCTGCGGCCGCGCGAGCACGATCGCCGGCGCGAGCCCGGCGCCGGCCGCGAGCGCCTGCATGGCGCATTCGGCGGCGCAGTCCGCGCCCAGCGCCGCGGCCTCCGGTCCTGCGATCCGCAGCACGAGGTCTTGCCTTGCATCGCGCAGCCGCAGCGCGCGATTGGCGAGGCCGCCGGCGAGCGGCGTCACCTCGGGCGCGACCAGGCCCAGCTCGGCGGCCAGCGCCTCGACCTTGCGCCAGGCCCCCGCCGGCAGTTCCGCAGTCATGCCGGCGCCGCCAGTGCGCGCCGCCAGGAGCGCAGGCCGGCGACGGCGAGCAGCGCATACGCGAGGTACAGCGCGGCGGTGCCGGTCAGTCCCTGGCTCGCGAACAGCGCCGCGAGTCCGGTGTCCACCGCCATCCACCAGAACCAGGTGTCGACGATGCGCCGCGCGAGCAGCCAGGTCGCGACCACGCTCGCCCAGGTGCCGAGCGCGTCGGCCAGCGGCGCATCCGACAGCGGAAAACGCCAGAGCAGCAGCACGCTCGCGCCGGTCGCGAGAGCGACGCCGGCGACTGCGAGCAGGTGGGCCCGCAGCGGCCAGCGCTCCGGGCGTGGCGCCGCGTCGCCGTCCGGCCGCCAGGCGAACCAGCCATAGACCGACAAAGCCACATAGAGCACCTGCAGCGCCGCCTGCAGCGGCAGTCCCGCCTCGATGAAGACCGCAATGTAGAGCGCCGTGCTGATGCCGCCCGCGACCCAGCAGGCGCGATGCTGGCGGATCGCGAGCAGGATGTACGCGGCGCCTGCCGCGACCGCGATCGCCTCAACCAGGCCCACCGAGCACCTTCATCACGACCACGCTGCGATTCCCCGCGGCGAAAGTGCGCGCGATCTCCGCGCGCAGCGCGTCGAAGACGGCGTCCAGATCGCCGCTCACCTGCGTGCTCATGGAGTTGGTGGCGACCGCGAGCCCGGGCCGGGCCTTCAGCCGCTCGATGAACTCGAGGATCGGCGGGATGAAATCGTCGGCCAGCGGGTACAGGCTCAGTTCGACGGCGACATGCATGGCGGCACCTCAGAATTCACAGCGCAGGGTCAGGCCCGCCTGGCGCGGGTCGCCCCAGCGCAGGTAGAGCCGGGCCGGGAAATCGGGCGGCTCGTTGCCGAACCAGAAGCCGCGCACCGGGTAGCGCTCGTCGAGCAGGTTGCGCACCCAGGCGTGCGCCGACCAGCGCTCCGCCTCGAAACCCGCGCGCAGGCCGAGCAGCGCGCGCGAGCCGGCGCGCTGGTCGTGGCTGGCATCGAAGTAGAACCCGGACTCGCCCGAGACGTCGAGCCGTGCCATCCAGCCCGCCGGGTGGCGCCAGGTCGCCGCGAGCGCGCCCTTCCACTCGGGCGCGTGCGCGAAGGCGCGCCCATCGAGGTCGCGGTCGCCGAAGCGGTAGTCGAGGTAGCGTGAGCGCATCCAGGCGAGCATCGCCTCGATCGCGAGTCCCCGCCGCGGTCGCAGCGTGACCGATGCCTCCGCACCCCAGGACTCGCCGCTGGCCGCGTTCTCGGTCAGGAACAGGAAGGTCAGCGGGTCCTGCGGGTCGAGCTGCAAGGACGTCGCGACCTGCTGGTGCTCGCGGCGCGCGTAGAAGACACCGAGGTCTGCATCGCGAGCGTCGCTCCGCGACCGCAAGCCGGCCTCCAGCGACCAGAGGTACTCGGGATCGAACTGCTGGCGCTCCGCCGGCACCGCCGTGCCGATGTTGAAGCCGCCGGCACGGAAGCCGCGCGACAGCATGGCCCAGACCGTGCGCGCGTCGTCGAGGCGGCGGGTCAGCGCGAGCTCCCCGCCCCACATGCGGTCCCGCGGATCCAACGCGACGCCGTCCGTGTCGCGGTAGTCCGCGTCGCGCTGCTCGAGGCGCAGGCCGGCCGCGAGCGTGGTCGCAGGCAGCAGCCGCCATTCCAGCTGGCCGTAGGCGGCGGCGCTGGTCGCGCGGTAGCGGCTGTCCAGCGCCCGCACGAAGGAGTCGTCCAGGTAGCGTCCATCGTCGTCGATGCGGTTCGTCTCCTCGAGGCGCGACAGCCAGGCGCCCGCGATCCAGGACCAGTCGCCGTTCGCGGCCGACGTGAGCCGCAGGTCCTGCGACATCGTCCGCCGGTTCCTCAGCGTGCGCGAGAAGAAATCGTAGGGACCCGCGGCGCCCCAGCCGGCGTCGTTGCCCCAATCGCCGTCGAAGCTCGCTTCGATGTCCGACGCGGCCCAGGCCGTGACCGAGCGCAGTTCGCGCGCACCATCGAGCGTCCAGGCGAAGTCGAGCGAGGCGCCGTCGCTGCGCTGCGCGTCGCGGCCCGGACGGTCGGAGAGCGTGCGCAGGCCGTTGTCGATCGCGAAAGCGTCGTACCCGTTGTCGAAATCGGCGTGCAGCAGGCCGAGGTCCGCGCGCCAGCGGCCTGCCTGCGCGAGACGCAGCTTGAAGCGCGCAGACATCTCGTCGCGCCGGTTGGTGTCGTCGCGGCCGAGGAAGGCGTTGTCGCGGAAGCCGTCCGACGCCGCGCGATGCAGCGCCGCGCGCCAGGCCCCCGCGGCACCGGCGACGCCCGGCATCGCGCCGCCACCCGCGATGCCGGCGCTCCACAGGCCGTCGCCGCCCGCCGCCGCCTCGGCCAGCAGCGAGCGCTCCGCGACCGGGTCCCGTGTCTTCACCTTGATCAGTCCGCCGAGCGCGTTCGCGCCGTAGCGCGTACCCTGCGGTCCGCGCAGCACCTCCACCTGCTCGACGTCGAACAGCGAGGCGATCATGCCGATGCCGCTGAAGTCGATCTCGTCCACGAGAAATCCGATCGAGGGGTTCGGCGCGCCCTGGTACTGCTCCAGCTCGCCGACGCCGCGCAGCAGGTAGTAGCGCGGACGCGAGCTGGCGCCGGCCCAGGACAGCGACGGCACCAGCGGCAGCAGTTCCTCGAGGTGGACCACGGCGGCGTCCTGCACCGTCCCGCGCCCGATGACCGAGGCGCCGCCCGGGCGCGTGGCCGCCGCGACTTCCCGCAGTCCGGCCGTCACCACCACTTCTTCGAGCCGCGCCGGCGCCTGCGCGAGCGCCGGGAACGCGGCCACCGCCGCGAGCAGCAGGATCAGGACTCCGAGTGGCTGGCGTGACATGCCTGCTCCCTACGCCGGTCCTAACCGGATCAGGTTCTACGGGTTCGCCGGTGAGCCGCGTCGGCAACCGGCATCTCAGGTCTAGTCAGACCACCCCAAGGCGGGTTCTGATACTAGCGGCGGCCACCCATGGCCGCAACGGGCGGGGAATGGGCGGGAACTGGCACGACGTTGCGGCCGAAGGGGACCTTCCGGTCGGCGGAATGCGGGCCGCGCTGGTGGCCGGACGGCGCATCCTGGTCTGCCGGCTGCGCGAAGGCCTGTTCGCAATGGACGCGACCTGCACGCATGCGGCGGCGTCGCTCGAGGAAGGCTGGCTGCGCGGCCATCGCCTCACCTGCCCGCTGCACGGCGCCGCCTTCGACGTGCGCGACGGCCGCGCGCTCGGACCGCCCGCCTTTCACTGGCTGCCGACGCATCGCGTGCGGGTCGAGGGCGGTCGCGTACTGGTCGCGCTCGGCCAGGGATGAGGTTTCAGCGATCGAACTTCGGCGCGCGGCGGTTGCGCACGGCGTCCAGCCCCTCGCGCACGTCGCCGAGGCGGAAGCCGAGGAATTCCAGCGCGAGCGAGGCGTCGAACGACGGGCCCGCGAGGCGCAGCCAGTTCGCGAGCGCATGCTTGGTGAAGGCGATCGCGGTCGCGCTGCCGGCGGCGAGCTTCACGGCGATGCCGAGCGCGGTGTCCCGCACCTTCGCGTCGTCCACGCACAGCGACACCAGCCCGATGCGCTCGGCCTCGGCGCCGTCGAGCGGCTCGTTGGTGAGCAGGTAGTAGCGCGCCTTGGCGAGCCCGCACAGCAGCGGCCAGAGGATCACCGAGTGGTCGCCCGCGGCGACGCCGAGCCTGGTGTGGCCGTCCAGGATCTTCGCCCCGCGCCCGGCCACCGAGACGTCGGCCAGCAGCGCGACCGCGAGGCCGGCGCCCACCGCCGTGCCGCGGATCGCGGAGACCACCGGCTTCCTGCAGTTCACCAGGTTGTAGACCAGGTCGCTCGCCTCGCGCCAGACGCGCAGCAGCGTCGCCTCGTCCTCGATCATGCGCTCGATCAGCGTGAAGTCGCCGCCCGACGAGAAGTGCTCGCCGGCGCCGCGCACCAGCACGGCGCGCACCGCGCGATCGGCGTCCACGGCGCGCCAGACATTCGCCAGGTCGCCATGCATGGGCGCGGTCGCGGCGTTCTGGCGGCCCTCGTTCGCGATCACGACCTCGAGCACGCCGGCCGACGGCGCCTCGAATCCGAGGCTCGCGAAGTCCCGGCGCCAGCGTTCGAGGTCGAGCGACACCTTGTTACTCCTGCACCGCGTCCGGCACGGCGTGGACGCTCACCATGGTCAGCACATGATAGGACGCCACGGTCTCGCCGGCCTGGTTGGTAATCTCCGTGTCCCAGGTGACCTCGCCCCAGCCCTTGTCGGCGCGCAGCGATTTTTCCCGGCAGGTGAGCCGGACCTTGATGCGGTCGCCGGGCTTCACCGGCTTGACGAAGCGCAGGTTGTCGAGCCCGTAGTTGCCGAGCACCGGCCCGTAGGCCGGGTCCACGAACAGGCCCGCGGCCGCGGAGATCAGGAAATAGCCGTGCGCGACGCGCCCGCCGAACAGCGGATTACGGGCGGCCTCGCGCTCGTCCATGTGCGCGTAGAAGTGATCGCCCGAGAGCGCCGCGAAGGCCTCGATGTCCGCGACCGTGACCTCGCGTTCCGCCGAGCGGAAGGTGTCGCCGATGGCGAGGGCGTGGAACGGCTTGCGGAACGGGTGCGCGCCGGCATCGCGCTCGCTGCCGCCGCGCACCCAGCGTCCGCCGACCGCCGTGATCGTGTCGGGCGAGCCCTGCACCGCGGTGCGCTGCATGTAGTGCAGCACGCCGCGGATGCCGCCGAGTTCCTCGCCGCCGCCGGCCCGGCCGGGGCCGCCGTGCACCAGCGGCGCCAGCGGCGAGCCGTGCCCGGTGGATTCCTTCGCGCAGTGGCGGTTCACGACCAGCACGCGGCCGTGGTACGGCGCGAGGCCGAGCACCAGCTGCGCCGCGAGCCCGTCGTCGGCCGTGAACACGGATCCCGCAAGGCTGCCTTCGCCGCGGCGTGCGAGTGCGATCGCGTCCGCGGTGTCCGCATAGCCGATCACCGTGGACACCGGCCCGAAGGCCTCGACCGAGTGCACCGCGCGGGCGGAGGCCGCGTCCCGGCACAGCAGCAGGATCGGCGGCAGGAAGGCGCCGCGCTCCCGATCGCCGCCGCTGACCTCGAACGACGCGGGATCGCCCGCAACCAGTTCCGATTCGCGGCGCAACTCGGCGACCCGGGCCAGCACCTCCTCGCGCTGCGCGAGGCTCGCCAGCGGGCCCATGCGCACGCCCTCGATGCGCGGATCACCGACCACGGTCTTCGCGAGGCGCGCCTGCAGCGCGGCGACGACCTCCGCCAGCCGCGCGTGCGGCACCAGCGCCTTGCGGATCGCCGTGCACTTCTGCCCCGCTTTCACCGTCATCTCGCGCGCGACCTCGGCGATGAAGAGGTCGAACTCCGGCGTACCCGGCGCCGCATCCGCGCCGAGGATGGACGAATTGAGCGAATCCGTCTCCGCCACGAAGCGCACCGAGTTCGCGACCACCGCCGGATGCGTGCGCAGCCGCGCCGCGGTCGCCGCCGAGCCCGTGAACGAGACCACGTCCTGGCAGCGGAGGTGGTCGAACAGGTCGCCGACGCCGCCGCAGATCAGCTGCAGCGCGCCCGCCGGCAGAAGGTCCGTCTCGAGGATGCGCCGCACCACCCGTTCGGTCAGGTAACTGGTCGCCGTGGCCGGCTTCACGATGGCCGGGACCCCGGCGAGCAGCGCCGGCGCCAGCTTCTCGAGCATGCCCCAGACCGGGAAGTTGAAGGCGTTGATGTGCACGGCCACGCCCTCGAGCGGCGTGCAGACGTGCTGGCCGACGAAGGTCCCGCCCTTCGACAGGCCTTCGACCCCGCCGTCGAGGAAGACGCGGCTGTTCGGCAGCTCGCGCGCGCCCTTGCTGGCAAACACGAGCATGGTGCCGATGCCGCCGTCGATGTCGATCCAGGAGTCGGATTTCGTCGCGCCCGTCGCATAGGACAGCGTGTAGAACTCGTCCTTGAACTCGAACAGCCGCTTGCCGAGAGCGCGCAGCATCGCCGCCCGCTCGTGGAAGGTCATCGCGCGCAGCGCCGGCCCGCCGGTGCCGCGCGCATGCGCGAGCGCCGCGCCGAAGTCCAGGCCGCCGGCCGCCGCCTCGGCGATGACCTCGCCGGTGCTGGCATCGCGCAGCGCCGTCGGCGCACCGCCGCCGCCCTGCCACCGGCCCGCGAGGAAACTCTGCAACTTCATGGCTTGCTCCCGGAGCCAGCCGCGCGCGCCGCCTGCCAGGCGCCGAAGCCGGAATCCCGTTCCGCCAGCGTGACCAGCAACGGCGCGGGCGTCCACCAGAGATCGCCGTGCGCGGCCGCAAAACGGCGGATCGTGGCCAGCACCTTCGGCAGGCCGATTGCGTCGGCATGGAACATGGGCCCGCCGCGGTGGCGCGGGAAGCCGTAACCGTTGCACCAGATCACGTCGATGTCCGCCGGCGAGGCCGCGATGCCTTCCGCCAGTATGGCCGCGCCTTCGTTGACCAGCGCGAAGATGCAGCGGCCGACGATTTCCTCGTCGCCGATCTCGCGCTGCGCGACGCCCAGGCGCGCCGCCTCGGCCCGGATCAGTTCCAGCACCTCGGGATCCGGCTCGCGCTGCCCGCCCGGCGTGTCGTAGCGGTAGAACCCGCGCCCCGTCTTCTGCCCGTAGCGCCCGAGCTCCGCCAGCAGGTCGGATACCCGGTAGAAACGCGGGTCGTCGGGCTTGCCGGCCCACTCCCGGCGCACCTGCCAGCCGATGTCGAGTCCCGCGAGGTCGCCGACCGCGTTGGGTCCCATCGCCATGCCGAAATCCGTGAGCGCCCGGTCGATGCGCTCGGGCGTCGCGCCTTCCAGCAGCATGAACTCCTTCTCGCGGCCGTAGGCGTAGAGCATGCGGTTGCCGACGAAGCCGAAGCAGTTGCCGACGGTGACCGGGACCTTGCCGATCTTCTTCGCGAGCGCGCACGCGGTGGCGAGCGCCTCGCGCGAGGTCTCGCGCGCCCGCACGACCTCGACCAGGCGCATCACGTTCGCCGGGCTGAAGAAGTGCATGCCGACCACGTCCGCGGCCCGGCCGGAGGCGGCGGCGATCGCGTCCACGTCGAGCGTCGAAGTGTTGGTCGCGAGCACCGCGCCGGGACGGCACAGGGCGCCCAGCTGCGCAAACACGTCCTGCTTGACCGCCATGCTCTCGTAGACCGCCTCGATCACGAGGTCGGCGCCGGCGACCGAGCCGGGCGTCGCGGCCCCCTGCACGCGCTCGCGCGCGGCGGCGGCGGCTTCCGCGCTCATGCGGCCCTTGCGCGCCGCGCTCCCGATCGCCGACCGCACGCGCTCGAGCCCCGCCTCCAGCGCCTCGGGCCTGGCATCCACCAGCGTGACGCCGACGCCCGCGGTCGCGAGCGCGAGCGCGATCCCGGCGCCCATGGTGCCCGCGCCCAGCACCCCCGCCTGCCGTACCGGGCGCGCCAGCGCGCGATCGGGCTGCTCGCCCCGCTCGGCGAAGAACAGGTGCCGCAAGGCACGCGATTCCGCGGAATTCAGGCACTCGAGGAACAGGGTCCGGGCGCGCGCCTGTGCGGCATCGAATGGCAGCATCGCCGCGGCCGCCAGCGCCTCGACGATGCGCGGGGGCGCCGGCAGGCGCCGCGCGGCGTCGGGCAGCGACCGCAGGAACTCCTCGAACAATGCCGGGCGCGAGGGCGGCAGCGACAGGTCGCGCACGCGCCGCGGGGCCGGCGCCTGGCCGGCGAGTTCCCGCGCCCAGGCGACGGCGGATGCACGCAGGTCGCCGTCCACCGGCCGGTCGACGATGCCGAGCTCGATCGCCGCGTCCCTGCCGATCGGCTTGCCGGAGGTCATCATCTCGAGCGACGCCTGCCAGCCGGCAAGGCGCGGCAAGCGCACGGTGCCGCCGGCGCCCGGCAGCAGGCCGAGATTCACCTCGGGGAAACCGAGCGACAGGTCGGCAGCGGCGCAACGATAGTGGCTGGCCAGTGCGGTTTCCGCCCCGCCGCCGAGCGTGGGGCCCGCGAGCGCCGCCACCACCGGCTTGGCGCAGCCCTCCAGGCGCGCGAGCACTTCCGGCAGCATCGGCTCGCGCGGCGGCGCATCGAACTCGCGCACGTCCGCGCCGGCGATGAAGTTGCGCCCGGCGCCCGCGAGCACGATCGCCTGCACGGCGGCGTCCCGGTCCAGCTGCTCGATGGCGGCCAGCAATGCCGCGCGCACCGCGTGCGACAGCGCGTTCACCGGCGGGTTGTCCACGAACACGACGGCGATGGCGCCGTCGCGCTCGATGCGGACCGGCCCGTTCACGCGGCGCGCTCGAGCGCGAGCGCGATGCCCTGGCCGACGCCGATGCACATTGTGCAGAGCGCCCGCCGGCCGCCGCTGCGGCCGAGCTGCCAGGTCGCGGCCGTCGCGAGGCGCGCGCCGCTCATGCCGAGCGGGTGGCCGAGCGCGATCGCGCCGCCGTTCGGGTTGACCTGCGCCGCGTCGTCGGGCAGCCCGAGCTGGCGCAGCACCGCAAGCGATTGCGAGGCAAAGGCCTCGTTCAGCTCGATCACCTCGAAATCGCCGATGACGAGGCCGAGGCGCGCGAGCAGCTTGCGGGTGGCGGGCGCCGGGCCCACGCCCATGATGCGTGGCTCGACGCCGGCGACCGCGCCGCCCACGATGCGCGCGCGCGGCGTGAGGCCGTGCTTCGCGGCCGCCCGTTCGCTCGCGACGATCAGCGCGCAGGCGCCGTCGTTGACGCCGGAGGCGTTGCCCGCCGTGACCGTGCCGCCCGCGCGGAACGGCGTCGGCAGCCGCGCCAGCGCCTCGAGGCTGGTCTCGCGCGGGTGCTCGTCGCGCTCCACCACGACCGGGTCGCCCTTCTTCGACGCGATCACGACCGGGACGATCTCCTGTGCCAGCGTGCCGTCCGCCTGTGCGCGCAACGCGCGCTGCTGGCTGCGCAGCGCGAAAGCGTCCTGGTCGGCGCGGGAGATCCCGAACTCCGCCGCCACGTTCTCGCCGGTTTCCGGCATGGAGTCGATGCCGTACTGCTGCTTCATCAGCGGGTTGACGAAGCGCCAGCCGATGGTCGTGTCGAACATCTGCTGGCCGCGCGTGAAGGCCGCGTCCGGTTTCGACAGCACGTAGGGCGCGCGGCTCATGCTCTCGGCGCCGCCCGCGATCACGAGTTCCGCCTCGCCGCTCCGGATCATGCGCGCGGCGATCGCGACGGCATCCAGCCCGGAGCCGCACAGCCGGTTCACGGTCGCACCCGGCACGGCGGCCGGCAGGCCGGCCAGCAGCGCCGCCATGCGCGCGAGATTGCGGTTGTCCTCGCCCGCCTGGTTGGCGCAGCCGAGCACGACGTCGTCCACGGCGCCCCAGTCCACGCCCGGGTGGCGCTTCATGAGCGCAGACAGCGGCACCGCCGCCAGGTCGTCGGTGCGCACGCCGGCGAGCGCGCCGCCGTAGCGGCCGATGGGCGTGCGGACCGCGTCGCAGATGAATGCCTCAATCATCGATCAGTCTCCCGGCAATCTGGTGGCTGCGGCCGCGGAACAGCGCGACCGTTTCGCCGTCCTGGTTCACGACCTCGATTTCGTAGATGCCGCTCTTGCCGGCGCGCCAGCGCTCGGTCGCGATGGCGGTCAGCAGGTCGCCCTCGCGCGCGGGCCGCAGGAATTCGATCGCGGCGCCCGCGGCGACCGTGTTCGCGCCGTGCGAGTTGCAGGCGAAGGCGAAGGCGCTGTCGGCGAGCGCGAATACCAGGCCGCCGTGACAGATGCCGTGGCCGTTGGCCATGTCCGGGCGCACGCGCATGCTCACGCGCGCCGTGCCGGGCCCGCACGACTCGATCTCCATGCCGAGCGCCTGCGAGGCGCGGTCGTCCTCCCAGAGGGCGCGCACCGCGCGCTCGGCAATCGTCTGGGCGCCTGCGGCGCCGGGGGTCTGGTCGCTCACGCGCTCACCTTCCCGTGAACCGGGGCGCGCGCCTGGCGGCGAAGGCCGCGACGCCCTCGGCGTAGTCGTCCGTGTACCCGAGCTCGCGCTGGAAGTCGCGCTCGAGGTCCAGCTGCGACGCGAGCGGACGGCTCCAGGCGGCATCCATCGCCTCGCGCGTGCGCAGCAGCGCGCGCGTCGGCCCCGACGCAAGGTCCGCGGCGAGGCGATCCACGGCCGCCGGGAATTCCGCGTCGTCCACGCAGCGCCAGATCAGCCCCCAGTCGGCCGCGGTCGCGGCATCGAGGCGCTCGCCCAGCATCGCGAGGCCCGCCGCCCGCGCCGGGCCCGCGAGCCGCGGCAGGAACCAGGTCGCGCCCGAGTCCGGCACCAGCCCGATCCTCGAGAAGGCCTGGATGAAGGCGGCCGAGCGCGCGGCGACGGCGAGGTCGCAGGCGAGCGCGAGACTCGCACCCGCGCCCGCGGCCACGCCGTTGACGGCCGCGATGGTCGGCACCGGCAGCCCGCGCAGCGCGAGTACCAGCGGCTTGTAGTGACGCTCGATGGAATCGCCGAGGTCGGCGCGGCGTCCGTCGGCCGCCGGCTGCCGCTCGCCCAGGTCCTGCCCGGCGCAGAAACCGCGTCCCGCGCCGGTCAGCACCAGCACGCGCGCGCCGTCGGCTGCCACGCGCGCGAGCGCGTCGCAGACCTCCGCGTGCATCGCGGCATTGAAGGCGTTGAGCCGCTCGGGCCGGTTCAGCGTCAGCCGGGCGACGTGCGATTGCACCGCGTACTGGATCGTCGTGTAGTTCATCGCGGCGCGCGGCTCACTCGTCGTAGCTGATTTCCAGCGCGGCGGAGGTGGGCCGCGCCTGGCAGCAGAGAATATAGCCTGCCTCCACTTCCCAATCCTCGAGCGCGACGTTGTGCTCCATCGCCGCGCTCCCGGAAACCAGCCTGGCGCGGCAGGTCGAGCAGACGCCCGCGCGGCAGGAGAATGGCAGGTCGAGTCCCGCGCGCTCGGCCGCCTCGAGGATGACGTCGGCGCCGCGGGCCATCGCGAAGCTCCTGCGGCGGCCGTCCATGACGACCGTGACGGAAACGTCGTCCGCCGCGGCCGCCGGCCGCGCCGCGACGGCCGGCGCAGGCTGCGCCCTGGCGGCCGCTCCCGAGGCGAAATGTTCGACGTGGATGCGGCCGGTCGCCCCGAGGCCGGCGAGTGCCGACTGCACGGTCTCGGCCATCGTGCCCGGGCCGCAAACGAAGAACTCGTCGATGCCGGGCACGTCAAGGTCCAGGCGCGCGAACTCGCGCACCCGGGCGGCGTCGATGCGGCCGTTGAACAGCTCCACGTCCTGCGGTTCGCGGCTCATCACGAAGCAGGCCGAGAACCGCGGCAGGTACCGGTCCTTCAGCGCCAGCACCTCGTCGAGCAGCATGGTGCGGGCGGCGCTGGTGTTGCCGTAGTAGAGCTGGAAGCGGCAGTCCGGCTCGCGCTCGAGCAGGGTGGCCGCTATCGACAGCACCGGCGTGATGCCGCAGCCGGCCGCGAACGCAGCACAGCGTCGTGCGCGCTGCGGTTCCGCGCGCGCCTGGAAGCTGCCGTTCGGCGTCATCGCCTCGATCCTGTCGCCCGGCCTTGCGCGCGCGAGCTGCTGCGACAGCCGGCCGCCGGGCAGCACGCGGAATGCGATCGTCAGGGACGACGCTCCCTCCGGACTCACGATCGAGTAGGTGCGGCGCTCCTCCTGCCCGTCGACGACGGCCCGCAGCGCGAGGTGCTGGCCAGCGCGGTGGCGGAACTCCGCCGCCAGCGGCGGATCGACCGCCAGCGTCAGCGCGACGGCGTCGTCCGCGACCGGGCGGCGGTCCGTGACCGTGAGCGGGTGGAACTTCAGCACTTCAGATGCACTTGAAGTAGTCGAACGGCTCGAGGCAGGCCTCGCAGCGATACAGCGCCTTGCAGGGCGTCGAGCCGAACTCGCTGGTCTTCGCCGTCCGCCGTGACCCGCAGCGCGGGCACGCGACTTCCGGCTCCGGCCTGAGCAGCGCGCGGGTGCTGCCGACCGCCTCGGCCGGCGGCGCGATGCCGAATTCCGCGAGCCGGCGGCGGCCCTCGGCGCTGATCCAGTCGCTGGTCCAGGGCGGCGACAGCACGTCCACCGCCGCCACGCGGAATCCGGCGCCCGCGAGCGCACGCACGATGTCGGCCTTGATGACCGGCGTCGCCGGGCAGCCGGAATACGTCGGCGCCACGCCGACCTCGATCGTGCCGTCCGGGCGCAGCGCGAGATGGCGGATCACGCCGAGGTCCAGCACCGAGAGCACGGGAATCTCCGGATCCGGCACCTGGGCCAGCAGGCGCGTGATGCGCGCCTCGACCTCGGCGGGCAGCCGGCCGGTGACGGCGGTCGCGCTCACCGGCGCCTCACCAGGTCGCGCCGGGATGGGCGCGATGCAGCGACTGCATCTCGGCCAGCAGGTGTCCCAGGTGCTCGCCGTGGCGGCCCTGCTTGCCGTACCAGACGAAATGCGCGCGTGCGGGGCGCGCGAGCGTCGCCCGCGCCAGCACCTCGTCCACGCGCTCGGACCAGGCGGCCTCGAGCGCGCCGGGCTCGGGCCCGAGTCCGGACCGGGCCGCCTCGCGATCGACGTCGTCGGTGGCGAACATCTCGTTGACGAACGGCCACAATCCGTCGAGCGCCCGCTGCGCACGGCGATGGCTCTCGTCGGTGCCGTCGCCGAGGCGGACCAGCCAGCCGCCGCTGTAACGCAGGTGATAGCGGGTCTCCTTCAGCGCCTTGGCCGCAATGGCCGCGAGGCGCACGTCGACGGACTGCTGCAGGGCCTCATACATCCCGAGCTGCCAGGCGTCGAACAGGAACTGGCGCGCAATGGTCTGGCCGAAATCCCCGTTCGGCTGCTCGGCCAGCGTCAGGTTGAGGTACTCGGATTCGCCGCGCAGGTAGGCGAGATCATCCTCGCTGCGTCCCTTGCCCTCGAGCTCGCCGGCGTGCGCCAGCAGCAGCCGCGCCTGCCCCAGCAGGTCGAGCGACACGTTGGCGAGGCCCAGGTCTTCCTCCAGGGCCGGCGCGTGCCCGACCCACTCGCCCAGGCGCTGTGCCAGCACCAGGCTCGAGTCGGCGAGACGCAGCACGTAGCCGAGCGGCGCGGTCACAGCGTCTTCACCTCGTCCGGGATGTCGTAGAAGGTCGGGTGGCGGTACACCTTGTCGCGCGCCGGCTCGAACAGCGCGTCGGCGTCGGCCGGGTCGGAAGCGACGATGTCCGCGGAGCGCACGGCCCAGATGCTGATGCCCTCCTGGCGGCGCGTGTACAGGTCGCGCGCGTGCTCGATGGCCATGCGCGCGTCGGTCGCGTGCAGGCTGCCGACGTGCTTGTGGTCGAGGCCCGACTTCGCGCGGATGAAGATCTCGTACAGCGGCCAATCGCGGCGTTCGTCGCTCATGCTGCCTCCGTCTGCGCCGCGCGCGCGGCCTGCTTTGCCGCCCAGGCGGCGGCGGCCTCGCGCACCCAGCGCCCGTCCTCGTGTGCGCGGCGGCGCGCCTCGAGCCGCTCGCGGTTGCACGGCCCGTGGCCCTGGAGCACCTGTTCGAACTCGCTCCAGTCGATCGCGCCGAAGCGGTAATGCTGCGCCGCCTCGTCCCAGCGCAAGTCCGGGTCCGGCACCCGGAGACCGAGGAAATCGGCCTGCGGAACGGTGAAGTCGACGAACTTCTGCCGCAGCTCGTCGTTCGAGAAGCGCTTGATCTTCCAGCGCATGGATTGCGCGCCGTGCTTCGACTCGGCGTCCGACGGGCCGAACATCATCAGCGACGGCCACCACCAGCGGTCGAGCGCCGCTTGCGCCATTTCGCGCTGCGGTCCCGTGCCGCGCGACAGGCGCAGCATGATCTCGTAGCCCTGGCGCTGGTGGAAGCTCTCTTCCTTGCAGATGCGCACCATCGCGCGCGCATACGGCCCGTAGGAACAGCGGCACAGCGGGATCTGGTTCATGATCGCGGCGCCGTCCACCAGCCAGCCGATCGCGCCCACGTCCGCCCAGGTCGGGGTCGGGTAGTTGAAGATGCTCGAGTACTTGGCCTTGCCCTCGAGCAGCTGGTCGATCAGCCCGGCCCGCGACACGCCGAGCGTCTCGGCGGCGCTGTAGAGGTAGGCGCCGTGGCCGCCCTCGTCCTGGACCTTTGCGATCAGGATCGCCTTGCGCAACAGGGACGGCGCGCGGGTGATCCAGTTGCCCTCGGGCAGCATGCCCACGATCTCGGAATGGGCGTGCTGCGAAATCTGCCGGACCAGCGTCCGGCGATAGGCGTCCGGCATCCAGTCCTTGGGCTCCACCTTTTCTTCCGCATCCACGCGCGCCTGGAAAGCGCGCTCGAGCGCGCCCTGGTCGTGCGCGGGATCGCGCAGGCAGTCCTTGCCGAGGGAATCGAGGCCTTGCGTGTACATCGCTCGCTCCAGCCGGCCCGGGGCAGCCCCACCGGACACCTTCTTATTATCGCACCGACCCGCCCCGGCCAGCGCGGGCGGTCAGTTCCAGCGCTCCAGCCGCCGCACCAGGGTTTCCATGAACCGGTTGGCCTGGTGGCCATCCAGCACGCGATGGTCGATCGTGAGCGTGACGTAGCAGCAGGGCCGTATCGCGATCTCTTCGCGGCCTTCCCGGGTAACGACCACGGCGCGCTTTTCCAGCTTGCCGACGCCCAGGATCGCGGACTGGGGCTGGTTGATGACGATCGGCGCCGCGAGCAGGCTGCCGCTGACCCCGTGATTCGAGATCGTGAACGTGCCGCCTTTCAGGTCGGCCGGCGTCAGGCGGTCCGCGCGGGCGCGCTCGACCAGTTCCGCGAGCGCTGCGGCGATGCCCGCGAGGTCGAGGCGCGCGACGTCGCGTATCACCGGCACCACGAGGCCGCGGCCCTCGAGCGCCGTCCCGACGCCGATGTCGATGCGCTCCGGGACGAGGACCGCATCCTCGGTCCAGCGGCCATTCGCCTCCGGCACGGCCTGCAGCGCATCGACGCAGGCGGCGACGAAATAGGCAGTCAGCGTCAGCGGCGTTCGATTGCGTTCGAACGCCGCCTTGTGCGCCGCGCGGTGCGCCAGCACCGCGCCCAGGTCGGCCTGGAACACGGTGGTGACGTGCGGCGCGGTGTGCAGCAGGCTCTGGACCATGTGTTCCGCGATGCGCCGGCGCATCAGCGTGTGCGGCACGCGCCGCACGCCCTCGCCGGTCTCCGCTCCCGGCGCCGCGGGCGCAACGGACGCCGCGGTTGCCGGCGGCGCGCCCTGCCTCGCGGCCGCGAGCACGTCGTCCGCGGTGATGCGTCCGCCCTCGCCGGTGCCGCGGACCGCGCCGGCTGCAAGCCCGTGCTCCGCCAGCAGGCGCCGGACCGCCGGGCTCATGCGCGCTTCCGCCCCGGCGGAAACGGTCACCGCCGCGGCACGCCCGCCAGCCGCGGCTGCGGCGGCCGGTGGCGGCGCCGTCGCGGCCACCGCCGCGGGCGGCGCCAGCCGCCCGAGCAAGGCGCCCGGCGCCACGTCCGTCCCTTCCGCCGCGGCGATCTCCGCCAGCACGCCGTCCACCGGCGCCGGCACTTCGATCGTGACCTTGTCAGTCTCGATCTCGACCAGCGGTTCGTTGCGCGCGACCGGCTGTCCCACCGCCTTGAGCCAGCGCAGCACCTGGGCGCGGGTTCCTTCCGCCTGGTCGGCCGGCAGCAGCACGTCGATGTTCGCCATGACTCAGACGCTCGCGATGCGGCGCATCGCCGCGACGATGCCGGCGACCGATGGCACCACGGCATCCAGCAGTTCCGGGTTGTGGGGGCTCGGGACGTCCGGCATCGCGAGGCGTTCGACCGGCGCGTCCAGGCTGAAGAAGCAGCGCTCGGCCAGCAGGGCCGCGATCTCGGCGCCGAAACCTGCGGTCAGGTTGTCCTCGTGGACGATCAGGCAGCGGCGCGTGCGCGCCACCGAGGCCAGCACCGCCTCGCGGTCCCACGGCGACAGGGTGCGCAGGTCGATCAGCTCGACGTCGATGCCGGACTCGGCGGCCGCCTGCTCGCAGCGTTCGACCATCGCCCCCCAGCTCACGACCGTGAGTTCGCTGCCGCTACGCACCGTGCGCGCGACGCCGAAGGGCAGCACGAAATCGTCGCCCGGGTACGGCCGGCGCGCCGCGGCGCCGTCGATCAGCGAGCGGTGCTCGAAGAAGATCACCGGATCGTTGCCGCGCAGCGCCGCGCGCAGCAGCCCGACGGCGTCCTCGGCATTCGACGGCATGGCGAGGCGCCAGCCGGTGGCGTGCAGGTACTCGACCTCGTTGCACTGGCTGTGCCAGGGGTCGCCGCACTTGAAGAAGCCGCCCGGCATGCGCACGACCATCGGCGCGGCGAAGCGGTTCGCCGTGCGCCAGCGCATCGTCCCGCAGTCGTGCAGCTGCTCGGAGGCGGGCTCGGCATACTTGCGGAACTGGATCTCGGGCACCGGCAGCAGGCCCGCGAGCGCCATGCCGACCGAGCGGCCGATGATGCCTTCCTCGGAAAGGCTGGTGTCGAACACGCGCTCCTCGCCGAAGCGCTCCTGCAGCCCGAGCGTCGCGGCGTGCACGCCGCCCTTGCGGCCGACGTCCTCGCCGAAAACCAGCATGCGCGGGTTGACGGCAAGTTCGTGCTCGAGCGTGCGGCGGATCGCGCTCACCATGTTGATGCGCGGCCCGTCCGGCTGCGGGCTGCCCGTGCCCGCCGGCATCGAGATGCCTTCCGCCAGCAGGCCGCCCTGCTGCTGCACATCCGGCGTGCCGTCGGCGCGGCGCTCGGTGTAGGCCCAGGCGGTGACCGGCGCGGGCCAGGTTGCCGGCCGCGCCTCGATGCGCGCGAGCGCGGCTTCGACCGAGCGCGCGGCATCGGCCTCGATCTGCGTCCACTCGGGCTCCGCGAGCACGCCCGGCACCAGCCGCCGGCGCAGCGCGAGCAGCGGATCGCGCGCCTGCTCGGCCGCGATCTCCTCAGCGCCCTTGTAGGCCTGCGTGTCCTGGCCGGAATGGCCGGAGAGGCGCGGCACGGTCAGGCGCAGCAACGCCGGGCCCTCGCCCGAACGGACGTGCGCCACCGCCGTGGAGATCAGCATCGCGGCGGACCCGGGATCCGCGCCGTCGCCCGACAGCACGCGCAGGTTCCGGAACGAAGCGAGGTTGGCCGCGACGTCCCCGCCCGGCGTCTGGCAACGGGACGGCACCGAGATGCCGTAACCGTTGTCCTCGATGAAATACAGCAGCGGCAGGCGCCCGGTGGTCGCGATGTTGAGCGAAGCCCAGAACCCGTTGGTCGCGGTCGAGGCGTCGCCGCCGTGCGCGACCGCGATGCAGCCCGCCGCGGACTCGTCGCCGAGCGTGCGCGCGCGGTACACGAGCGCCTGCGCCCAGCCGGTGGCCGGCGTGTACTGCGTGCCGACGCCGCCGCAGGCGGGCAACAGGCAGGGGCCGGAACGACTGGGCCGGTTGATCACGACGCCGATGTCACGGCCTGCGGACATGCCCTCCGCGCGCATCATGGTCGACGCCAGCGCTTCCTCGACCGGCAGCCCGAGCGCAAGCGCAAGCGGACGCGAGCGGTAATAGGGCGCGACCGCATCGCGCATGCCGGTGAGCTGCAGGCCGAGCAGCGCCTGGGTCACGTCGTGGCCGCGCGCCGAAAACTGGTAGAGCACCTTGCGCTGCGGCACCAGGCGCGTTTCCTCGAGCCGGTCGAGCGCACGCGAGGCGAAAGTGATCGCCAGCACGCGCCGCCAGTCCGTCGTCGTCATGGCTAGCGGCTCCGGCATGCGCTCTGCAGTCATCGGCATGGGCAGTTCCCCCGGGGGCCGCTCCCGGCCCGTCGCAATCGTATCCATTCACCCTGGGTGTTTTTAGCCAATTTCGCGCCAATGAAGCGGAAAAATAGTGATAAACTCTAAAATCTCCTGATTCAAGGGGACCCAATCGCCATGCCTGCCCTGGACCGCACCGACCTGCGCATCCTCGACCTGCTGCAGCGGGACGGGAGACTGAGTCACGTCGACCTCGCCGAGCGCGTCGGGCTTTCGCCCACGCCCTGCACGCGCCGCGTGCGGCGCCTCGAGAAGCAGGGAATCATCCGCGGCTATTGCGCGATCCTCGATCCCAAGCGCGTCGGGCAGGACGTGCTCGCTTATGTCCAGATCAAGCTCGAGCGCCACACCGACGACGTGGTCGAGCGCTTCCGGCGCACGCTCGAGGAGCGGCCGGAAGTCGTGTCGGCGCATGCCATGACCGGCGAGATGGACTTCCTGCTCGAAGTCGTCGTGCCCGACCTCGACGCGCTCAGCCGCTTCACGCTGCACCAATTGCTGAAGCTGCCCGGCGTGCGCGACGTGCGCTCGAGCCTGGTGCTGGAGACCCTCAAGAACGTGCCCCAGCTGCCGCTGGACGCCGCCGGCGGCCGCCACTGAGACCCGCCCGCCGGGCAGTCTGCGCTAGAATCCCCGGGCTCCGCGAACCCGGCCGCGCGGGCACTGTCACAGTCAGAACCACGCCTCGGGGAGGCACGCGACATGACGAGAACGACGATCGCCCTTTTCGCCCTGCTGGTCGCGGGATCGGCGCAGGCGGCCTGCATCTACCCGCGCGCGCCGGATCGCATCCCGGACGGCAGGACCGCGAGCTACGACGAGATGCTGGCGGCGCAGAAGGCGGTGAAGCAGTTCAACGAGGACATCAACGCCTTCAATGCCTGCCTCGACATGGAAATGACGGCTTACGAGAAGAGCGGCGTGTACGACGAGAACCGGCTTGCGGAACTGCGCCTGATGCAGGCGAAGAAGAACAATGCGGCGGTGGACGAGGTCCAGGCGATCGCGGACCAGTTCAACGAACAGCTGCGCATCTTCAAGGCGCGCGACAAGCAGGACTGACGGCCGCGCCGGCATGCTGACACCCGCCGAGGCCGATGCGGCAATCGCAGCGGCCGTGGTGCGGGCGGGCGTCGAAGAACTCCCACTCCCGGCCTGCGCCGGGCGCGTGCTCCGGCAGGCGGTCGTCGCCGAACGGGACGCGCCACCTTTCGACCGCGTCGCCATGGACGGCATCGCGATCGCACTGGGGAAGCCCCGCGAGTTCCGCGTCGCCGGCGTGCAGCCCGCGGGTACGCCGGCGCTCACGCTGGCGTCCCCCGGGGACTGCATCGAGGTGATGACGGGCGCCGTGCTGCCCGTGGGCTGCGACACCGTCGTGCCGGTCGAGCGCATCCGCCAGGCGGAAGGCGGCGCCGCGATCGAGCCCGGTTACGAACCGCAGCCCTGGATGCACGTCCACCGGCGCGGCTCGGACGCGCGCGCGGGCGCGACGCTGCTCGCGCCTGGAACGCGTCTCGCGGCCCCCGAAATCGCGATCGCCGCCTCCGCCGGCCTGGCGCGGCTCGCGGTATCGCGTCAGCCGCGCATCGCCGTCATCTCGACCGGCGACGAGCTGGTCGAACCGGGGCAGCCCGTGCTCGCGCACCAGGTGCGGCGTTCCAACGCCTACGGACTCGGTGCGGCACTCGCGCTCGCCGGCTTCGCGCCCGCGGTGGACCTGCACCTGCCGGACCGCGAGCACGACCTGCGCACCGCGCTGGGACGCGAACTCGCGCGCCAGGACCTGCTCGTGCTCTCGGGCGGCGTGTCGGCCGGCCGCTACGACCTGGTGCCGGCGGCGCTCGCCGCCAACGGCGTGCGCCAGGTCTTCCACCAGGTGTCGCAGCGCCCGGGCCGGCCGCTGTGGTTCGGCAAGCACCCGGGCGGGACGCTGGTGTTCGGCCTGCCCGGCAACCCGGTCTCGGTGCTCGTCTGCCTCGCGCGTTATGTGCTGCCGGCGCTGGCCGCATTCACGGGCGCACCACGCACGCCGCGGCCGCAGGTCGCCCTGGCGCAGGCCTACGAGTTCAAGGCGCCCCTCAGCTGTTTCCTGCCGGTGGCGCTGGAGTACGATCAGGGGCGGACGCTCGCAAGGCCGCGCCCCACCGGCGGTTCCGGGGACTTCATCTCGCTCGCCGGCACGGACGGGTTCGTGGAGCTGCCGCCGGGCCCGGCGATGCATCCGGCGGGGCTCGTGGTTCCATTCTTTCATTGGTAGCCGATGGACGACCGACTGCATCGACCGCTCGCGGACCTGCGCATCTCCGTCATGGACCGGTGCAACTTCCGCTGCCCGTACTGCATGCCGCGCGAGACCTACGGCGAGCATTACCGGTTCCTGGCCGCACCCGAGCGGCTCGGCTTCGAGGAGATCGCGCGCCTCGCCCGCGTCTTCGCGGCCGCCGGCGTGCGCCGCCTCCGCCTCACCGGCGGCGAGCCGCTGCTGCGCACCGGCCTGCCCGACCTGGTCGGCGAGCTGTCCGCGATCGACGGCATCGAGGACCTCGCGCTCACCACCAACGGCGTGCTGCTGGCGCAGCACGCGGCGGAACTCGCGGCACAGGGGCTCCGGCGCGTCACCGTCAGCCTCGACACGCTCGACCCCGAGACCTTCCGCCGCATGAGCGGCGGCTTCGACGGGCTCGCGCGCGTGCTCGACGGGATCCGCGCGGCGCAGGAGGCGGGCCTCGCGCCGGTCAAGGTCAATGCCGTGATCCAGCGCGGCGTCAACGACGCGCACGCGGTCGAGCTCGCGCGCCACTTCCGCGGCAGCGGCGTGGTGGTGCGCTTCATCGAGTACATGGACGTCGGCAACCGCAACGACTGGAAGCCAGAACTGGTCGTGCCCTCGCGCGAGATCCGCGACGCGATCGCGGCACGCTACCCGCTGCGGCCGCTCCCGGGCGCGCACCGCGGCGAGGTCGCGAAGCGCTATGCCTACCAGGACGGGGCCGGCGAGATCGGGTTCGTCTCCTCCATCAGCGAGCCGTTCTGCGGCGACTGCACGCGCGCGCGCCTGTCGTCCGACGGCGCCTTCTACACCTGCCTGTTCGCGACCCGGGGGCTCGACCTGCGCGCGCCGCTGCGCGCCGGCGCGGGCGACGACGAATTGTTGCAGCGCATCCGCGGCGCCTGGGAACGGCGCGAGGACCGCTACAGCGAGCTGCGGCGCGTGCCGCTGGCCGCCGCCGCGCCGCGCAAGATCGAGATGTACTACATTGGCGGATGACAAGGGCAGCGCCCTCTCCCACGTGGACGAGGCGGGCCGGCCGTCGATGGTGGACGTCACGGCCAAGCAGCCGACGCTGCGCGTCGCCACCGCTTGCGCGCGCATCCGCTTTCCGCCCGAGGCCTTCGCGGCGCTCGCGGCGTCCGGATTCGAGACGGCCAAGGGACCGGTGATCGCGACCGCGGTCGTCGCGGGCACCATGGCCGCGAAGCGCACCCACGAGCTGATCCCGTTCTGCCACCCGCTCGGCCTCGAGCGCTGCGACGTCGAGATCGCCCCCGCCGGCGCGGACACGCTCGAGGTCCGCTGCACTGCGGCGGTGCACCACCGCACCGGCGTCGAGATGGAGGCACTCACGGGCGCCACGATCGCCGCGCTCGCCGTCTACGACATGTGCAAGTCGCTGTCGCACGGCATCGTCATCGAGGAGACGCGGCTGCTCGAGAAGAGCGGCGGCAAGAGCGACTTCCGCGCGGAGCCGGCTGCATGACGCCGCTGGCCGGGCTGGTGCTCGCCGGCGGGCGCTCGAGCCGCATGCAGCAGGACAAGGCGGCGCTGGTGTTCGGGCGCCGGCCGCAACTCGCCGAGGCGTATGCGCTGATCGCGCCGCGCGTGGCGCGCGCATTCGTCTCGGTGCGGGAGGACCAGCGGGCGGAACCCCTGCGCGCGAGCTACCCGCAGGTGGTGGACGGCGGTGCGGGCCGGGGACCGGTCGCGGGCATCCTCGCGGCGCAGGCGCTCGACCCGAAGGCGGCCTGGCTGGTCGTCGCCTGCGACCTGCCGCTGCTCGATGGCGCGACACTCGATGAGCTGATCGCCGGCCGCGATCCTGCGCGCCTCGCGACCGCCTTCAGGAGCGCCCATGACGGGCTGCCCGAACCGCTGTGCGCCATCTGGGAACCGGGCAGCGCCGGTCCGCTGTCGCGCTGGGTGGCATCGGGAGAGACCTGCCCCCGCAGGTTCCTGATGCGACACGACACGCGCCTGCTCGACGCCGTGCGGCCTCGCGCGCTCGACAACGCCAACACGCCGCAGGACGCCGCCAGTGCGCGCGCCGCGCTGGCCTCCGGAGGGCCGGCCTGATGCCGCGCCTGCAACTGCGCTACTACGCGCTGCTGCGGGAGCAGGCGGGACGGGCGGCCGAGACGATCGAATCACGCGCGCGCACGCCGCGCGAGCTGTACGCGGAGCTTGCGGCCCGCCATGGTTTCCGCCTCGTGCAGTCGCAGCTCAAGGTCGCGGTCAATTCGGCATTCGCGGACTGGGAGCGGCCGCTGGCCGAGGGCGACGAGGTCGTGTTCATCCCGCCGGTAGCCGGCGGATGAGCGGCTTTTCGTTCACGCACGCGGCGATCGACCCGGGCACGCTCGCCGCCGCCGTCGAATTGCCGGAAGCCGGCGGCTTCGCCGCATTCGAGGGCCGCGTGCGCAACCACAACGAGGGCCGGCGCGTCACCGGGCTCGAATACGAGGCTTTCGAGGCGCTCGCGCTCGCTGAAGGCGCAGGCATCGTCGCGCAAGCCGCGCGCCGCCACGGCGTGCTGGCTGCACAGTGCGTACATCGCCTGGGGGCGCTCGCGATCGGCGACGTGGCGGTCTGGGTGGGCGTGGCAGCGCGCCACCGCGCGGAGGCGTTCGCCGCCTGCCGCGAGATCATCGACGAGATCAAGCATCGGCTGCCGATCTGGAAGAAGGAACACTACCAGGGCGGCGACAGCGGCTGGGTCAACTGCGAGCGCTGCGCGGAGCATGCGCATGAGCCGGCCGCGACCTTCGACTACGCGCGCCAGGTGGCGCTGCCCGAGGTCGGCGCGGAGGGACAGCGCAGGCTTGGCGAGGCGACGGTGGCGGTGATCGGCGCCGGCGGGCTCGGCTGCGCGGTGCTCGCCTCGCTCGCCGGCGCCGGCGTCGGCACGCTCATCGTGGTGGACCACGACGTGGTCGAGCCCGCGAACCTGCACCGCCAGCCGCTCTACGCGCTGGCGGACGCCGGCAGGCCGAAGGCGGAGGCCGCCGCGGCACGCCTGGCCGCGTACAACCCGTCGGTGCGCGTGCTGCCGCGCGTGCTGCGGCTCGATGCCGGCAATGCGGATGCCATCGCCGCGCAGTGCGACGTCATCGTCGACTGCACCGACAACTTCGCCGCCAAGTTCCTGGTCAACGATGCGGCCGTGCGCGCGCGCCGCCCGGCCGTGCTCGCCAGCGTGTACCAGTACGAAGGGCAGCTGCAGGTCGTGCGCGCGGATGCCGGCGGATCCTGCCTGCGCTGCCAGTGGCCGGAGGCCACGCGCGACGGGCTGGTCGGCAATTGCGAGCAGAGCGGCGTGCTCGGGCCGGTGCCCGCGGTGCTCGGCCAGCTGCAGGCGATGGAGGCGCTCAAGCTCCTGCTCGGCCTGCCGGGCCAGCTGCGCGATGAACTGCTGCTGGTGGACCTGCTCGACTGCGGCCAGCGCCGGCTGTCGGCGCCGCGCGACCCGCGCTGCGCCGGCGCCTGCGCGCGCGTGGCGGCGCAGCCGTCCGCCGCCGTGACCGGACTGGAGGTCCAATTGCCGCTGGCCGAGGCGGCGGCGCGCGGCTTCCGCATCATCGACATCCGCGAGCCCGAGGAATGCGAGTTCGCGCCGCTGCCGCTCGCGGGCCAGCAGTCGGTGCCGATGGGGCTCTTCCTGGGGGGTGCGGTGGAACTCGACCCCGAGGCGCGCTATCTGCTGGTCTGCGCCCACGGTGTGCGCAGTCGCGCGCTGGCCGAATGGCTGCGTACGCAGGGCCGCGACAATGTCTGGTCGCTGCAAGGCGGGCTCGAGGCCCGCGGCGGCGGCTAGAAGGCGAAGCGGTCCGCCGGCAGGCCCATCACGGACTTCGCGCCGGCCCCCAGCGCGTCGAGGTGCGCCTCGGCGCGCGGCAGGACGCGCTCGAAGTAGAAGCGCGCGGTCGCGAGCTTGGCTTCGTGGAAGTCGCGGCCGTCCGCGCCCCTGGTGATCGCGGCGGCGGAGACCGCGGCCATGCGCACCCAGCACCAGGCGAAGCACAGGTAGCCGGTCAGCATCAGGTAGTCCATGGCGGCGGCGCCGATCTCGTCGGGGTCGCGCGCGGCGCGCGCGGCCACCTGTTCGGTCGCCTCGCTCCATTCCTTCAGCAGCCCCGTGAGCCGCGTGACGAACTCGGACAGCTGCGCCGAGCCCGCGTGCCGCTCGCAGAATCCGCCGATCAGGCCGCCGAGCAGGCGCGCCAGCGCGCCCCCGGTACCGAGGACTTTGCGGCTCAGCAGGTCCATCGCCTGCACGCCGTTGGTGCCCTCGTAGATCGCGGTGATGCGCGCATCGCGGAAGTACTGCTCGACGCCGCTTTCGCGCACGTAGCCGTGGCCACCGTGCACCTGGATCGCGTGGCTGGTGCACTCGAGCGACATGTCGGTGACGAATCCCTTGACGATCGGCGTCAGGATCGCGAGCAGCCCGTCGGCGCGCTCGCGCTCGGCGGCGTCCGGATGGTGCAGCGCGCGGTCCATCTGCATCCCGGCGAAGTAGGTCAGCACGCGTCCGGCCTCGATCAGCGACTTCTGCGTCAGCAGCATGCGGCGCACATCCGGGTGGCCGATGATCGGGTCGGCCGCCGCGGAGCCGCCGCCCGACGAGGTGCGCCCCTGGCGCCGCTCGCGCGCATAGGTGAGCGACGCCTGGTAGCCGCGCTCGCACTGCGCCAGTCCCTGCAGGCCGACCCACAGCCGCGCGTGGTTCATCATCGTGAACATGCACTTGAGGCCGCCGTTCGGCTCGCCGACCAGCCAGCCGCGCGAATTCTCGAAGTTCATCACGCAGGTCGCGGAGCCGTGGATGCCGAGCTTGTGCTCGATGCCGGTGCAGCGCACGCCGTTCGCCGCGCCGGGGTTGCCCGCCGCGTCCGGCAGGAACTTCGGCACCAGGAACAGGCTGATCCCGCGGCTGCCGGCGGGCGCATCGGGCAGTTTCGCGAGCACCAGGTGCACGATGTTCTCGGCCAGGTCGTGCTCGCCGCTGGTGATGAAGATCTTGGTGCCGGTGACGCGGAACGAGCCGTCGCCCGCGGGCTCCGCGCGCGTGCGCATCAGGCCGAGGTCGGTGCCGGCATGCCCCTCGGTGAGCACCATCGTGCCGCTCCACACGCCGCTCACGAGCTTGGCCAGGTAGGTCGCGCGAAGTTCCGGGGTCGCGTGCTTCGCGACGCAGAGCACCGCGCTGTCGGTGAGCCCGCTGTAGAGCTTCCACGACATGCTGGCCGACACCAGCATTTCGCCCACCGGGCCGCCAAAGCTCTCCGGCAGGCCCTGGCCGCCCGCGTCGGCGGGACCGCACAGCGCGGCCCAGCCGTCCTCGACGTAGCGGCGGTACGCCTCCTTGAACCCCGGCGGCGTCAGCACCTGGCCGTCGTCGGTCAGCCGCACGCCGACGCGGTCGCCCGCCTCGTTCACCGGCGCGACCACGTCCTCCGCGAAGCGCGCGCATTCCTCGAGCACGCTGTCGACGAGTTCGGCGTTGACGTCGCCGCGGCCGATGTCGCGGTAGTGGTGCTCGACGCGCAGCACCTCGTGCAGCGCGTAGCGCATCTCGCGCAGCGGGGCCTTGTATGCGGGCATCGGCGGCGGGCTCAGCGCACCGATTCGGCGCAGGTGATGCAGCGGTCCGAGTAAGGCAGCACTTCCAGGCGCCGGGCGCCGATCGGCTGGCCGCAATGGCTGCACATGCCGTAGGTGCCCTGGTCGAGCTGGGCGAGCGCGCGGTTGATCTGCGCCAGCTCGGCGGCGGTCGCCTCGCTGATCCCGGCCAGCACGGCGTCGTTCTCCATCTGCACGACCTGCTCGGCGAAGTCCTTCTCGAGCGGGCCGGAAGATCGCGTGATATCGGCGCGCACCGAGGCAGCGCGCGTCAGCAGCTCCTGCTTGTGGGCAAGCAGCTTGTGCCGGACCGCGTCGAATTCCGTCGCCATGGGACCTCCCGCCTCGGACGGCGGAGCGGCGGCCATTGGCCGCCGCCCCCGGGGTCCCGTCAGTTTACCTGTACTTCGACCGTCCTGGCGCGGCTCACGGGCTTCTTCGGCACGCGGACCTTGAGGATGCCGTTCTTGCTCTCGGCCTGGATTGCCGAGACGTCGGCATCGTCCGGCAGCCGGAAACTGCGCAGGAAGCTGCCGTAGAAACTCTCGACGCGGTGCACCTTCTCGTCCTTGTGCTCGAGCTCGTTCTTGCGCTCGCCGCTGATCGTGATCACGCCCTCGTCCACCGTGACCTTCACGTCCTCCTTGCGGACCTCGGGCAGTTCAGCCTTGATCAGGTACTCGTTGTCCGTCTCGGAAATGTTCGCGGCCGGCGTCCAGACCGTGACCTCGGGCTGCTCGCCCGCGGCGGCCGGCATCCGGCTGCCCGGCAGGCGCCCGAAGTACGGGCTGTAGCGCGCGAAAAAATCGTCCAGTTCCCGGAACGGCTCCCAGCGAATCAGTGTCATGTCGAACCTCCTTCGGCCGCAGGCGGCCATGGTCCGCTGCATGGGGACAGGCATTCGCCATCTCAAGGCCGCCGGGCGTGGTCGGGCGGCGCCAGGGCGGTCCCGGCGTTGCCTTGATTCGGCCCGCGCCCGTAATATCGGGCGGACCCCGGGCCCCGCGCCGGACCGGGGTCGCGCAGGGGAGGCACATGGGCCGCGATCACAACCCGGTACCCGGGCAATGGTACGAGAGCCTCGAGGACGAGGAGACCTTCCAGGTCCTCTCGGTGGACGAGGATTCGGAGTTGATCGAGCTCCAGTACGAGGACGGCGACGTCGAGGAGATCGACTACGAGACCTGGCAGGAACTCGACCTGGAGTTGACCGAGGAGCCGGAGGGCTGGTCGGCCTCCGAGGAAGAGGACGAGGAAGACGACGAGGAGCTCGACGAAGACGACGACTGGGACGACGACGAAGACGACGACGAAGAAGAAGACGAGGACTACGGCGACCGCGACGACTACTGACGCGCCCGCCTCCGTCGCGCAGTTCCGCAGCGCCGGAACCCGGCCGGCACCCGCCGGTCCAAGCGCGAGGACACCCCAGGATGACGCCCATGAAGGCCATGACGCTTTCGCTCGCGCTGCTGGCCGCCGCGCCCTCCCCGGCGCTGGCGCAGGACCGGCCGGTCGGCAGGGTCGCACGCACCAACGACTGCATCTTCCAGTCGTCCATCAGCAGCTTTCGCGTGCTCGGCGACCGGCACCTGGTGCTTTACGGATTCGGGCAGCGCGAGGTCTACCTCGCCGAGCTCGCACCCGCCTGCCTCGACGTCGAGTCGCAGTCCACGCTCGGCACGGTGGATGGCGACATGAACGGCCAGATCTGCGGCTACGGACGCGACGGCATCAGCTTCCGGCGGTTCTCCCGGCGCGAGGAGTGCCGCATCATGGCGCTCGAGCGCCTGTCGAAAGCGCGCGTCGACGAGCTGCTCGGCGAGGGCGGCGCCAACGACGAGGACAAGGAAAAGAAACCGGGCAAGGACCGGGATTGAAATCGCTACCGCCCGCTCCCATCACAGGACAACCATGAAACGAATCCTGCTCTTCGTGATCACCAATTTCGCGATCCTGCTGGTCGCGAGCGCCACGCTGCGGCTGCTCGGCGTCGAGCCCTGGCTCGACCAGCAGGGCATCAACTTCACTTCCCTGCTGATCTTCGGCGCCGTGCTCGGCTTCGGCGGCGCTTTCGTGTCGCTGGCGATCTCCAAGTGGTCGGCCAAGCGCATGATGGGGGTGCAGCTCATCGGCGAGCCGCGCAACGAGGCCGAGGCCTGGCTGGTGGAGACAGTGCGCCGGCAGGCGCAGCTCGCGGGCATCGGCATGCCGGAAGTCGGCGTGTTCAACGCCCCCGAGCCGAACGCCTTCGCGACCGGCGCGCGGCGCAACAGCGCGCTGGTCGCCGTCAGCACCGGGTTGCTGCAGCGCATGGACCGTCAGGAAGTCGAGGCAGTGCTCGGCCACGAGGTCAGCCACGTCGCCAACGGCGACATGGTGACGCTGACGCTGATCCAGGGCGTGGTGAACACCTTCGTGTTCGTGCTCTCGCGCCTGGTCGGCAGCATCGTGGACCGGGTCGTGTTCAGGAACGAGCGCGGCCACGGGCCCGGGTTCTGGATCACGACCATGGTCGCCGAACTGGTGCTCGCGTTCCTCGCGACGATGATCGTGATGTGGTTCTCGCGCCAGCGCGAGTTCCGCGCCGACAGCGGCGGCGCGCGCCTGGCCGGCCGGCACAACATGATCGGCGCGCTCGAGGCGCTGCAGCGCAGCCACGGGCACCCGCTCCCCGACAAGATGGCCGCGTTCGGCATCGCCGGCGGCATGGGCCAGGGCCTGAAGCGGCTCTTCATGAGCCACCCGCCCCTCGAGGAGCGCATCGCGGCGCTGCGGTCCGCGCCCGGCGTCTGACGCGCGCCCACGCAAGGCGGCGGCGCCCTGCGTAAGATGGCTGCCATGGACCGGCCTGGCGGCGCGATTGCCGATGCTGACGTGCAGCAGCTCAGGAACCTGCTGGGCGCGGGCGGATTCCTCGACTCGCCCGGCGACCGCGCCCCGTTCGAAACCGATCACCGCGGAATCTGCCACGGCCGCACCCCGTTGGTGGCCCTGCCCGGCTCGACCGCCCAGGTCGCGGAACTCGTGCGCTACTGCGCCAGCCGGCGCATCGGCATCGTCCCGCAGGGCGGCAACACGAGCTACTGCGGAGGCGCGACGCCGCGCCCCGGAGGCGGCGACATCGTGGTGTCGCTCAGGCGCATGAACCGCATCCGCACGCTGGACCCGGACAGCGATTCGCTGACCGCCGACGCCGGCTGCGTGCTCGCGGCGCTGCAGGACGCCGCCGCGGCGGCGGGGCGGTGGCTGCCGATGTCGCTGGGCTCGGAGGGCAGCGCCACGCTCGGCGGCATCGTCTCGACCAATGCCGGCGGCACCGCGGTGCTGCGCTTCGGCATGATGCGCGAGCTCGTGCTCGGGCTCGAGGTCGTGCTGCCGGACGGGCGCGTGCTCGACCAGCTGAAGGCGCTGCGCAAGGACAACACCGGTTACGACGTGAAGCAGCTCTTCATCGGCGCCGAGGGCACGCTCGGCATCGTCACCGCGGCCTGCCTGCGGCTGTTCCCGCGCCCGACAGCGACGGCGACCGCGTTCGTGGCGCTCGCATCTCCTGCCGCGGCGCTCGAGCTGCTCGCGCGCCTGCGCGCCGCGCTCGGCGATTCGGTCACGACCTTCGAGCTGGTGCCGCGCATCGCGCTCGAGATGGTCTGCCGTCATGTGCCGGGCAGCCGCGACCCGTTCGAGCGGGCGCACGACTGGTACGTGCTGGTGGAGGTGGCGTTGCCGCAGGCCGACTCCGGCCTCGGCGGGCGCTTCGAGGAGGCGCTCTCTGCCGCCATCGGCCAGGGCGTCGCCGCCGACGCGGTGACCGCCGCCTCCGAAGCGCAACGCGAAGCGTTCTGGCGCCTGCGCGAGACGATTCCCGAGGGCCAGCGCGGCGAAGGGCCCGGGCTCAAGCACGACATCTCGGTGGCGCCGGCGGCGCTGCCGCGCCTGATCGAGGAAGGGGGCGCGCTCCTCGCGCGGCTCGCGCCGGGCGCCAGGCTGGTCGCCTATGGCCACCTCGGCGACGGCAACCTGCACTTCAACGTCAGCCCGGCCGCGGGCGACGACGGCCGCTCGTTGCGGGACGCCGGCGACGCCATCCGGCGCGCGGTGCACGACCTGGTGGCGAGCCATCGCGGCAGCATCAGCGCCGAGCACGGCATCGGCCAGCTCAAGGTGGGCGAACTCGCGCGCTACGAGGACCCGGCGGCGCTCGACCTGATGCACCGGATCAAGCGTGCCCTCGATCCGCTCGGGATCATGAACCCGGGCAAGGTGCTGGAACAGCGCACGTGAGCGAAGCGCCATCCGGGCAGCTGCCGCGCCGGCTCAACCTCGCGACCGCGGTCGCGATCATAGCCGGCGTCACCATCGGCAGCGGCATCTTCCGGGTCCCGGCCGAGGTCGCGGCGCAAGCCGGCAGCGCGGGCGGCATGCTGCTGGTGTGGGTCGCCGGCGGCCTGCTGACGCTCTGCTTCGCCCTGCTGCTGGCGGAGCTCGGCGCCATGCACCCGCGCGCGGGCGGCCTGTACGTCTTCATCCGCGAGTCCTTCGGCGAACTGGCCGCGTTTGTCTACGGCTGGACCTTCCTGCTGGTGAATCCCGCCGGGCAGGCGGCGATCGCGATCGTGTTCGCGGAATACCTCGGCAAGTTCGTGCCGATGGACGACCTCGGCCGCCGCGCGGTCGCGGTCAGCCTGCTGATCCTGGTCGGCGCGGCCAACTACCGGTCCGTGATGCTGGGCGCCGGCATCCAGAACGTGTTCAGCTTCGCCAAGGTGGTCGCGCTGGTGTCGCTCGCGATCTTCGTGATGACGCTCGGCGACCCGTCCGCGGGCTCGTTCGCCGCCGGCATCGCCTGGGCGCCCGCCTCACTGCCCGGATTCCTGCTCGCGCTGGTGGCGGCGCTGTGGGCCTACGACGGCGCTTCCTCTTTCTGCAACATGGCCGGCGAAGTGAGGAATCCGCAGCGCAACGTGCCGCGGGCGCTGATGCTCGGAGTCTGCGGCGTGATGCTGGTATACCTCGCGGTCAACGTCGCCTATCTCTACATCCTGCCGCTGCCCGCGATCCAGGCCTCGCCGCTGGTCGCCGCGGACGCCGCCGCGCAGGTGCTGGGCGCCGGCGCTTCCGCTCTGATCGCAGGACTCGTGATGGTCTCGACCTTCGGCTCGCTGGCGGGGCTGATGATGACCGAGCCGCGCCTGTTCTTCGCGATGGGCCGCGACCGCAACTTCTTCGCATCCACCGGCCGGGTCCACCCGCGCTTCGAGACGCCCTACGTCGCGATCCTGGTGATGATGGGAATCGCCTGTGCCTATGCGTCGGTGCGCAGCTTCGAGCAGCTGGCCGCGGCTTTCATCCTCGGCCTGATGCCTTTCAACGCGCTCGCGGTTCTCGGCGTCTGGCGGCTGCGGCGCAGGCAGCCCGGCGCCGAGCGGCCGTACCGGGCCTTCGGCTATCCGTGGTCGCTCCTGCTTTACGTCGCCGCCGTGCTCGTGGTGCTCGGCAACGCCCTGATCCACAAGCCGGGGATCGCCGCCCTGAACGTGACCCTCTCGCTGCTCGGGATTCCGGTCTACTACGTCTGGAAGAAGCTCTATCGCTGAAGCGCTCCGTCACTTCTGCTGGCCCGCCGGGCTGGTCCAGTGGCTGTGCTGCCGGATCAGCCCTTCCTGCGCGACGCTCGCGACCAGCACGCCATCCTGCGTGTAGACCAGGCCGCGGCCGAAGCCGCGGGCGCCCGAGGCGCTCGGGCTGTCGAGCACGTACAGCAGCCATTGGTCCACGCGCAGGTCGCGATGGAACCAGATCGCGTGGTCGATCGAGGCCATCTGCAGCTGCAGGAACGACACTCCGTGCGGCAGCGTCGAAGTCTCGAGCAGGTGGTAATCGGAGACATAGGCGAGCAGGCAGCGGTGCAGCGGCTGGTCGTCCGGCAGCGGGGCGACCGCGCGGAACCAGACCTGCCGCTGCGCCGCGCGCTTCACGGGATCCAGGTAGTCGGGCGGATCCACCGGCCGGATCTCGAATGGCCGCTGGTGGCGGAAGAAGCACTGCAGCCGCTCGGGCACGCGGTCGGCGACCGCGGCGTTCAGCTCGCCGATGTCGCGCAGACCCTCGGGCGGCGGCGCGGGCGGCATCGGCGCCTGGTGGTCGAGGCCCTGCTCCACGTTCTGGAACGACGCCGACATGGTCAGGATCTGCTGGCCATGCTGGATCGCCACCACGCGCCGGCTGGTGAAGCTGCCGCCGTCGCGGCTGCGGTCCACCTCGAAGATGATGGGAGCGTTGACGTCGCCGCGGCGCAGGAAATAGGCGTGCAGGGAATGCACCTGGCGCCCGTCCACGGTGCGCGAGGCGGCGACCAGCGCCTGCCCGAGGACCTGCCCGCCGAAGACCTGCGGCGCGCCGATGTCGCGGCTCTGGCCGCGGAACAGGTTGTCCTCCAGCCGCTCGAGGTCGAGCAGCTTCAGCAGCTCGGCGAGGCGCGCTTCCACGGCCCGCTCAGTCCGGCGGCGCGACGCCGAGTCGCTCGCGCATGATCGGGCTGGTGGTCGTGTACTGGAGGAACTGGCGCTTCTCGGGATAGAGGTGATGCTGCACGCCGAACGCCGCCAGCGCCGCCTCGTGGAAGCCCGAGAGGATCAGCTTCTTCTTGCCCGGGTAAGTGTTGATGTCGCCGATCGCGAAGATGCCGGGCTCGCTGGTCTGGAACTTCTCGGTGTCCACCGCCAGCGCCTTCTTCTCGAGTGCGAGCCCCCAGTTTGCGACCGGGCCGAGCTTGGGGTGCAGGCCGAAGCAGGCGAGCACCCGGGTGCAGCGCAGTCCGGTCGTGGACTTGTCGCGCCCCGCGATCACCGCGCCCGCCACGCGTCCGTCTTCCTCGACCAGCGACTGGATCGTGCCCTCGAGCCAGCGCAGCCGGCCGGCCGCGGCGAGTTCCTTCATGCGCGCGACCGAGGCCGGCGCCGCGCGGAACTCCGCGCGGCGGTGCACGAGCGCCACCGAGCGCGCCTTGCCGCAGAACTCGAGCGCCCAGTCGAGCGCGCTGTCGCCGCCGCCCGCGATCAGCACGTCCTGGCCGTGGAACTCCGCGGCATTCTTCACGCGGTAGTGGAGCTGGGTGCCCTCGTAGCGCTCCGCTCCGGGCACCAGCAGCCGCCGCGGCTGGAACGAGCCGAGCCCGGCCGCAATGATCACGGCGCCGGCGTCGAAGCGCGTGCCCGCCGAGGTGACGATCCCGAACCGTCCCCCATCCCTGCGCTGCAGTTCCACGACCTCCTGGCCCAGGTGCATGCCGGCATGGAACGGCTTGATCTGCTCGAGCAGGCGATCGATCAGTTCCTGCGCGCCGCAGACCGGCAATGCCGGGATGTCGTAGATCGGCTTGTCCGGGTAGAGCTCGGTGCACTGGCCGCCCGGGTGCGCGAGCGAGTCCACCACGTGGCATCGGATCCCGAGCAGGCCCAGCTCGAACACTGCGAACAGGCCGACCGGGCCGGCGCCGACGATGACGCACTCGGTCCGGATCAGGTCCTCGGCCGCTACCTCGTCCACGATCGCCTCCCCGGGGATTCCCGGCCGCATCGCCCGCGGCTGGGGCGGGCATTCTAGCCGATGATAGGCTTGCACCCCATGATCCACCCCCTCGACGCCCCGCTCGCGCCGCTGGTGCGCGACTTCCTGGAACTGCGCGCGCAGGGCGAGCCCTGCGTACTCGCGACAGTGGTCGCGACTGCGGGATCCACCTACCGCAAGAGCGGCGCACAGATGCTGATCACCGCGCAGGCCGAGCTGCGCGGCCTGCTGTCGGGAGGCTGCCTCGAGGTGGACCTCGTGGAACGCGCCCGGCGCGTGCTGGCGACCGGCTGCGCGGAGCTCGCGAGCTACGACATGCGCGGCGAGGACGACGTGCTGTTCGGCATCGGCAGCGGCTGCGAGGGCGCGATGGAGGTGCTGCTGCAGCGCGTGGGACCAGCCGAGGACTGGCAGCCGCTCGCGCGGGCCGCCGACTGCCTGCGCCTGCGGCGGGCGGAGTCGCTCGCCCTCATCGTCGCGGGCCCCGCGGCCGGGCGCGCCTGGTGGACCGGCGGCGGCGATGCGCCGTGGCCGGAGCCGCCGGAAGTCGCAGCCGCACGGGCGGCGGGCGTGACGCGGCTGCTCGAGTGCCGGGCGGGCGGCGATGCGACGCGCGCGCTGGCACTGCCGCTGCGGCTGCCACCGGGACTGCTGCTCTGCGGCGCCGGCGCGGACGCGGTGCCGCTGGCGCGGCTCGCCGTGTCGCTCGGCTTCGCGGTGACGGTCTGCGACCACCGTCCGGCCCTGGCGGTCGCGCAACGGTTCCCGCATTGCGAAGTGCGCTGCATCGCGGTGCCGGAACTCGCCGCAGCGCTCCAACTCGAGTCGTTCCGGGCGGCGGTGGTGATGAGCCACCATTTGCCATCCGACCAGGCTTACCTGGCGCTGCTCGCGGCGGATCCCCGGGTCGGCTACGTCGGCCTGCTGGGGCCGCCGGCGCGCCGCGCGCGCCTGCTGGATGCGCTCGGCGCCGCGGCCGGTGCACTCGTGCCGCGACTGCATGCGCCGGTCGGCCTCGACATCGGCGCGCGCACGCCGGAGGCGATCGCGCTCGCCATCGCCGCGGAACTGCACGCCTGGATCGCCCGCGATTTCTAAAGGGGACGCATCCCCATTAAAAGTCGCGGGCGACGCGGAAACCCAGGTCGGACTGGCGATGCGGCGAGGGTTCCGCGCCGCGCGCGGGCGCGCGCGCGTCACGCGGGCGGCTGGCCCAGGAGCCGCCGCGCACGCTGCGGCGCTCGCAACCGCCCTGCCACGTCCAGGCGCGCGCGTCCTCGGGCCGCCCGAGGTAGCTCGCCGTGTAGCAATCCATGACCCACTCGCGCACGTTGCCGATGATGTCGAACATCCCGAAAGCGTTCGGCCGGTACTGCGCGGCCGGCGCGACCAGCGGCGCACGATCGTTGCAGCGCGCATTCGGCCAGGGCAGACGCAGTGCCTCGACGGCCGAGGCGTCGTAGACGTTGGCGTGGTCGCAGGCCAGCGACAGCGCGACGTCCTCGCGCGAATCATGCTCGCCCCAGTAGCGGGGGAACGAGGTGCCGCCGCGGGCCGCGTATTCCCACTCCGCCTCGGACGGCAGCCGGTAGCGCTTGCCGCTCTGCTGCGACAGCCAGTCGGCGTAGGCGCGCGCATCCTCCCAGCTGACGCAGACGACCGGATCGTCGTCGCGCAGCGGCTGCGGGAAGCCCGGGTCGCGCCAGCCGCGGTCGCGCTCCTCGACCCATCCGCCTCCCAGCCAGACGCGGCAGCCGATGGCCGGCTCCGCGCCGGTCGCCTCCACGTAACGGCGGAACTCGCCGACCGTGACCTCGCGCCGCGCCATCAGGAAGGGACGCGTGAACGAGAGCGCGACGGCAGGCGACTCGCCCGTGGCCGGATCGAGCTCGGGCGCGTCCGGCGCGGAACCCAGCCGGAACTGTCCCGGCGGAATCAACGCGAGCTCGGGACAGGCATCGCAATCGCGCCCGGGCGCAGCCGCAGGCTGCTGCGCCAGCGCAGGCGGCGCCGCCAGCAGCAATACGACGATCGCCAGGCGGGCGGTCATCAACGGTCCTCCGCGGCGGCGGCGCGCCCTTCCAGGTCGAGCGCCACGCGGAAGCCCGCGTCGTCCGAGCGCTCCCCGGCAGGTGCGCTGTCACGATGGGCGCTGCGGGCATGATCGGGCGGCGAACGCCAGCTGCCGCCGCGCAGCACGCGCTGCCCGCAGCCGCCCAGCCATTCCCAGGCGCGGGCATCGGCCGGCCGGCCCGCGTAGCTGCCGGTGGCGCAGTCCTGCACCCATTCGCGCACGTTGCCGATCATGTCGTGCAGCCCGAAGCCGTTGGCGCGGAACTGTCCGACGACGGCGAGGTCCGCGTGGCCGTCGCGGCAACCCGCGGGCGCCCATCCGAGGCGATATTGCAGCTCGGCGGTCAGGTCGTAGCCGTTGGCATGCAGGCAGCCCGCCGCCGCATCGTCGCCCCAGGGGCGCAGCGCCACGGATCCGCCGCGTGCCGCGTATTCCCACTCGGCCTCCGACGGCAGCCGGTAGCGCGCGTCCGTTTCGCGCGCCAGCCACTGCACGTAGGCCTGCGCGTCGGCAAACGACACGCAGGCCACCGGATGATCATCCGCGGGCAATGCCGGCGTCGCGGGATCGCGCCAGCCGCGGCGGGCGTCGTCGTTCAGCCGCCCGAGCACCGGGTCCCAGTTGCGGCAGCCCGGCTGCGGCTCGTGGCCGCTGTCAGCAATGAATTTCGCGTACTGCGCGCGGGTGACCTCGTGCCGGCCGATCGCGAAAGCACGCGGGATGCGGACGGCGACCGCATCCGCCTCGGCGCGCGCCGCGCCCGGCGCCGCCGCGGCACCGGGCGTGCCCATGACGAAAGCACCCGCCGGCACCACGACCATCTCCGGGCAACCTTCGCAGCTGCGGAATGCCGTGCCTGCCGGCCGCATCGTCTCCGCGGCGAAGGACGGAAGCGCCGCCAGCAGCAGCAGCGTCGCGGCGGCGCGGCGCGGCGGCCGCATCAGGAATCGATCCGCACGGCCACGAAGGTCTGCGTTCCGCCGCGCTCGATCAGGAGCGCGACCGTCGCGCCGGATTTCTCGACCGCGTCGCGGAACTGGGCCAGCGACTCGACCTTCGCGTCGTTGACCGCGATCAGCACGTCGCCCGGCTGCACGCCGGCGTCCGCCGCGGGGCCGGCCGCGCGCTCGACCACCAGACGCCCCTGCGTGCGCAGGCGCAGCCGCTCGCTGCCGGTCAGCGGGCGCACGGCGAGCCCGAGCTTGCCGCCCTCCTCGTCGCCCTGCGCGCCGCGGGCGGCGACCTGGGGCGCGTCCTCGAGTTCGCCGACCTTGACGCGCAGCTTGCGCTCGGACTTGTCGCGCCAGATCGTGAGCGTGGCCTCACGGCCCGGCTCGATGCCGGCGATGATCGCGGGCAATTCGCCGGAGCGCTCGATGACGCGGCCATCCACCGCCAGGATCACGTCGCCGGGCTCCACGCCCGCCTTGTCCGCCGGGCCGCCCTCGTCCACCTCGGCGACCAGCGCGCCGCGTGGCCGCGCCAGCCTGAAGGAATCCGCGAGCGCCTGGTTGACCTCCTGGATCACGACGCCGATGCGCCCGCGCTGCACGCGGCCGTGCTCGACCAGTTCGTTCCTGACGTGCATCGCGACGTCGATCGGGATGGCGAAGGAGATGCCCTGGTAGCCGCCGGTGCGGCTGTAAATCTGCGAGTTGATGCCGATCACCTCGCCCCGCAGGTTGAACAGCGGCCCGCCCGAGTTCCCCGGGTTGACCGCGACGTCGGTCTGGATGAAGGGCGTGTAGGCATCGCCCTGCAGGGTGCGCGCGGTCGCGCTGACGATGCCGGCCGTGACCGAGTTGTCGAAGCCGAACGGCGATCCGATCGCGATCACCCATTCGCCCGCCTTGAGGTCCGCAGGGCTGCCGATGCGCACGGTCGGCAGGTTGCTGGCCTCGATCTTGAGCACCGCGACGTCGGTACGGCCGTCCTGGCCCACGACTTTCGCGCGGTACTCCCGCCGGTCGGTCATGCGCACCGTCACCTCGCGCGCGCCGTCGACCACGTGCGCATTGGTCAGGATGTAGCCGTCCGCGCTGATGACGAATCCGGAGCCCTCGCCGCGCGCCGGCGGCTGCTGCGCGCGCGGCACGCCGAAGCCGAAGCGGCGGAAGAACTCGTAGAGCGGATCGTCGGGCGAAAGTTCCGGCGCGCCCTGCTCGCCGGCCTGGCGCCGGGCGACCGTGGTGACATTCACCACGGCGCGGCCGTACGCCTCCACCAGCGGCGCGAAGTCCGGCAGCCCGCTGACCACCACGTCCCCCTGCGCCACAGCTGCCGTCGCCGCCGCTTGTTCCACCGCAGGCGCGGGTTCCGTGCCGCCCGCCGGCGGCGCCTTCGCGCCGCAGCCCGCAAGCAGCGCGCACAAAGCCAGGGATCCCAGTTGGCGCATCGTGACCTCCATCGGCATTCCGCGAACTGTTGCGGATGATGCCGTGAGACTCGCGCGATGCCTGCAAGTTGCAGCCATGCACATTAGTATTGCACCAAATGCCGTCCCGCATGATTCCCGCCCTCGCGGCCGCCATGGTCGTCTCCGCGCCGGGCCTTGCCGCAGACTTGCCGGCGCGCCCGCGCGCCGTGCTCAACCAGCAGCTGATCCCCGAGGAGCACGTCAGCGTCGTGGTGCGCGACGTTGTGACCGGCGAAAGCCTGGTCGACGTCAATTCCGCGGTGGCGCGCCCGCCGGCCTCGACCATGAAGCTGCTGCCGACCTGGGCCGCGCTCGACATCCTGGGACCGGCCTACACCTGGAAGACCCGTGTCTGGGCGGACGCGCCGATCGAGCGTGGCGTGCTGAAGGGCAACCTCTACCTGCAGGGCGGCGGCGATCCGCTGCTGACCATCGAGCGCTGGTGGCGGCTGGTCTCTGACCTGCGCCAGCGGGGACTGCGCGTGATCGAGGGCGACATCGTCGTCGACCAGTCGCGCTATGTTCCCGCCGACGAGCGCCCGGAGGACTTCGATGGCAGGCCCTGGCGCACCTACAACGTGCTGCCGGACGCCATGCTGGTGAACTGGCAATCCTCGGAATTCACCATCCGTCCGGCGGACGACGGCGACGGCATCGAGATCCGCGTGCAGCCGTTTCCGGAAGGCCTGGTGGTCGAGAACCGGGTCGTGCTCGCGCCGGGCCGCTGCGCGGGCCGCGACCGGCGCGTCGGCTACACGATCTCGCCGACCGATCCCGCCCGGGTCGTCGTCAGCGGCCGGCTCGCGAAGACCTGCCCGCCGCAGACGCAGCGCCTCGCGATCATGGACCCGGCGCAGTATGCGTTTGGCACCTTCGTCACGCTGTGGCGCGAACAGGGCGGCGAATTCCGCGGCGGCTGGCTGCGCGCACCGACGCCGCCCACGGCGCGACTGCTGCTGACGCACGAGTCGCAGCCGCTCGCCGACATCGTGCGCGTGACCAACAAGTTCTCGAGCAACATGATGGCGCGGTCGCTGGTGCTCGCGATCGGCGCGGAAAAGCACGGATTGCCGGCCTCCAATGCCGCGGGCGAGGCCGCCATCCACGAGTGGCTGGAGGGCCGCAACCTGGCGTTCGCGGAGCTCGTGATCGGCAATGGCTCCGGGCTCTCGCGCGAGGCGCGGATGTCGGCCGACAGCATGGCGCGGCTGCTGGGCGCGGCCTGGAAGAGCCGCTATGCGCCCGAGTTCCTCGCCTCGCTCGCGCTCGGCGGCCTCGACGGTACGCTCGAGAAGCGCTTTGCAAACGTGAACGACCCCAGCCGCATCCGCATGAAGACCGGCACGCTGCGCGACGTCAGCACCATCGCGGGCTACGTGACCGGCGCCTCGGGGCGGACCTTTTCGGTCGTGGTCTTTGCCCAGCACCCCGGGGTCCAGAACGGGGTCGGCGAGACCGTCCAGGCGGCGGTGATCGACTGGGTCCTGAGGCAGTAGATCCTAGCCGTAGCTCTGCGCAAACTCCGCGTAACGGACGCAGAGGACGTGGCGCCAGCCCGGGATGTACTCCTGGCGCAGCAACGGCGCGATCTCCCCCAGCGCCTCCCAGCCGCCGTGCGTGAGCGTCACGCGGCTGCCGCACGGCCCCGGCGCGAAATCGACGTCCACCCACTGTGCGGATTCGCGTTCGCGGCCCGGGTACCAGGAAAAGCGCACGCGACGGCCCGGCTCGATGGCGAGCACCTGGCCCCAGGAGTGGCGGGCGCCATCCGGCGCGCGCTCCCCGAGCGTGCCCCCGGCACGCGCATCGAAGCTGCAGCGGGTCGCGGCCGTGCGCGACAGCGAATGGGTCGCGACCGGCCACCACTCGGCGAACCGCGCAGTGAAAGCGGCGAAAGCCCGCGCTGGGTCGATCGCAAGGTCCACGGTCAGGACGATCGGCGGCAGTCCGGCCATGACCGGCCCAGCATACGCCGGGGACGCCGCCGGCCGCGACCAGGCGCCGCAACCCTGCGCCGGGCCGTTCGGCCGCGCGTGCCTGTCCGTCCGCGGCCGCCCTAGAATCCCGGCCATGGAGACCTTCTCGGCCATGCTGATCGTGCTGCTCCAGCTGTTCTTCGGCTGGTGCCACGGCGGCGATTCCGGCGAGCCGCCGGCGCCATCGTGCCAGGCCGAGGGCGACTGCTGAGCCGCGCCCGGCCCCGCCTCAATCCCGCCCGAGGATCCGTTCCAGCCGGTCGCGGTAGCTGCGGGAGAGCTTGAGCTCGTGGCCGCCGTCGAGCGTCAGGAAATACTCGCCGTTGGTGTGCGGCTTCAGCTTGCGGATGCGGCGGATGTTCACGATCGTCGAACGGTGGACGCGCTGGAACTGCGACGGGTCCAGCCGCTCCTCGAACTGCTTCATGGTCGCGCGCACGACGTGGGTGCGCCCCTCGGCGTGCACGCACATGTAGTCGCCGGCCGCGTCCACCCACTCGATCGCCGTCACCGGCAGGCGCACGGTCTCGCGCCCGAGCCGGATCGGCAGCACCTCCGGGAACCGCCGCGGCAGCCCGTCGGCGCCGCGCGCCAGCAGTTCCTCCGCGTCGAGCTGGCCGGTGCCGGTGACGCTCGCGAGCAGAGACACCAGCTGCTCGCGGTGCCGGACCGAGCGGCGCTGGGCGAACTGGTCGCGCACGTGGGCCATGGTGCGCTCGAAGCGCTCGTCGACCAGCGGCTTCAGCAGGTAATCGAGCGCATGGGCCTCGAAGGCCTCGATCGCGTAACGGTCGAAGGCGGTCACGAACACCACCATCGGCATGCTGGTCTGCGGAATGCGACGCAGCACCTCGAAGCCGTCGATGCCGGGCATCTCGATGTCGAGGAACATCAGGTCCGGCGAGTGCGCCGCGACCGCCTCGATGGCCTCGCGGCCGTTGCCGCACTGGGCGACGACCTCGATGTCCTCGCAGCCGCGCAGGCGCAGCTCGAGGCCGCGGCGGGCCAGCGGCTCGTCGTCCACGATGATCGCGCGGATCTTTCCGGTCATCAGACCTCCAGCGGCAGCCGCATCTCGACACGCAGCCCCGGCGCCGCGTCGATGACCTCGACCCGGTGCGCATCGCCGTACAGGACCTTGAGTCGCTCGCGCGTATTGCGCAAGCCGACACCGCGGCCATTGGCGCCGACCGCGGCGGGCGGCAGGCCCGGGCCGTCGTCCGCCACGGCCAGGCGGAGCTGCCCGTCCTCGATGCCCGCCAGGACCGTCACCGAGCCGCCCTCCTCACGCGGGGCGATCGCGTACTTCATCGCATTCTCCACCAGCGGCTGCAGCAGCAGCGACGGCACCAGCGCGGACTCGGCGCGCTCGTCCACCTCGAACTCGAGCCGCAGGCGGTCGCCGAAGCGCAGTTTCTCGATCCCGAGGTAGAGGTTGAGCGCATCCAGTTCCTGCCGCAGCGTCACCTTCTTCATCGGGTCCTGGTCGAGCGTGTAGCGCAGGAATTCCGAGAGCCGCGACACCGCCAGGTTGGCGGTACGGTTCTGGCCGTCCAGCACCAGGGTCGATATCGCATTCAGCGTGTTGAACAGGAAATGCGGGTTGAGCTGGTAGCGCAGCATCTTGAGCTGCGCTTCCTGCGCGAGCGCCGAGGCCTTGAGCGTCGCCTCGCGCTCGAGCTGCAGCCGCTCGTAGAACTTGACCCCGAAGTACAGCCCGCTCCAGCACAGCAGCAATGCCATCGAGGAGAGCGTGCCGACGAAGATCTCGAGCGGCTGGGGCGGGTGCTCCATCGCCCACTCGGGCTTCACCAACTGCATGTAGGCCGTGTTGATGATCGCGCGCCAGCCGAGCGCGACCACCCAGCAGGCGATCGGCGAGCCGGCCAGGATCGCCGCCGGCCCGCGCGCCCACAGCGCGCGAAACAGCAGCCGCAACGGCGCCGACAGCAGGAAGCCGGCCGCCGCCGCGATTCCGATCACCTGGACGTACCCCGGCTCCTTGCCGTAGACCGCGGAGCCGACGTACTGCGCGAGGCCGTAAGCCAGCCAGCCGAGCGTGTGCAGCGCCCAGAACAGCAGGTTGCGGTTGCCGCGCAGGATGTCCAGGTTCATCCGGACACCTTAGTCATGGCGGATGCGCCCGTGCAACGCCCTGGCGTGCCGGGGAAACGCCCCGTCGCACCAGGATGCGACTCAGGCGTACTGGCGGGCCGCCGCCGCAAGTTCACGCGCGACGTGCTCGCGTAGCGCCGGCGGGCCCAGCACCTCGACCCCGGAACCGTGCCGCAGCAGGTCCATGACCAGCTCCGGCTCGCGGCTGTAGGGCAGCTCGAGCCGGTAGCTGCCGTCGGCTTCGATGCGCCCGACCTGGCGCGAATGCCAGACCTCGTCCGCCACCCAGCGCGCCGCCTCGGGCGTGAAGCGCAGCGCCGCGACCTGGGTCTCGGCGCCCGCGAAGATGCCGTAGCCGGCGCCGAGCACGCGATCGAGGTCCGCGTCCGCCACCTCGCGTGCCGGTTCATCGCGCACCGCGGCCGCGCGGATCGCGTCCACCGAGAACACGCGCAGGTCGCGGCGCAGGTGGCACCAGGCGTCCAGGTACCAGTTGTAGCGGTAGTGCACGAGCCGCTGCGGCGAGACCACGCGTTCGGTCTCGCCGCCGTCGCCGCGCTTGCGGTGCCGGATCCACAGTTGCCGGCGCCTGAGCAGCGCCAGCGACAGCGCCTCGAACACGTCGCGGCTCACGCGCCGCGTGCCCGGCCCGATCACGCGGATGCGCCGCCGGATCTCGCGGTCGCCGCGGTCGCCGCGCTCCAGCAGCGCGGAGAGCCGGGTACGCAATGGCGCGAGCTGCCGCCCGAGCAGGCCCGGCGACAGGCTGCCGAGCAGGTGCTCGATCTCGAGCAGCGCGTAGATCTCTGCCGGGCTGAACCAGACGCCCGGCAGCTCCGCCGCTTCCGCCGCCGGGTCCAGCACGTAGGCCTGGCGCTCGCGCGACCAGACGATCGGCACGTTGAGCCGGTCGCGCAGGTATTCGATGTCGCGCTTGAAGGTGGCGTGCGAGACCTCGAGGTCTTCCTCGATCTCGCGGCGCGTGAGCGCGCCCTTGTCTACCAGCCGGCGCCGGATGCGGTAGAAACGTTCGGTGCGGTCCATCAGCCCGCGGGCACGACGCGCAGCAGGCGGCCCGGGTCCTCGTCGGTCAGCAGGTACAGCGCACCGTCCGGTCCCACGCGCACGTCGCGCACACGCTCGTCGATCGCGATGCGCTCCTCGGCGCGCACGGTGCCATCGTCGGCCAGCTCGAGCCGCACCAGCTGCCGGGCTGCGAGGGCGCCCACGAACAGCTGCCCCTTCCATTGCGGATAGCCGCGCCCGTCATGGAACGCCATGCCCGACGGCCCGATGGACGGCACCCAGTAGTGCAGCGGCTGCTCCATGCCCGCCTTCGCCGTGCCCTCGCCGATCGCCGGGCCGTGGTACTCGCGGCCATAGGTGATCACCGGCCAGCCGTAATTCCGGCCCGCCCGCGTGACGTTGATCTCGTCGCCGCCGCGCGGCCCGTGCTCGTGCGTCCACAGCTCGCCGGTCGCGGGATGCAGCGCCGCGCCCTGGATGTTGCGATGCCCGTAGGACCAGATCTCCGGTCGCGCCCCCGCGCGTCCGGCGAACGGGTTGTCCGCGGGAATCGAGCCGTCGGCGTTGATGCGCACCACCTTGCCGATGTCCGTGGACAGGTCCTGCACCGCCTCGCGCAGCTTGTTGCGGTCGCCCTGGGTCACGAACAGCGTGCCGTCATTCGCGAACACGAGCCGCGAGCCGAAGTGATGCCCGCTCGCGAACTTCGGCTGCTGCCGGTAGATGACGGTGACGTCCTCGAGCCGCATCCCCGAAAGGCGGGCACGGGCGACCGCGGTGCCGTTCTCGTCGCCCTCGCCGCGCTCGGCGTAGGACAGGTAGATGGTCGCATTGGCGGCGAATCCTGGGTCGAGCACGATGTCCAGGAGGCCGCCCTGGTTCACCGCGTGCACCGCAGGCACGCCGGCGACCGGCTCCGACAGCGCGCCGTCCGGCGACACGTAGCGCAGGCGACCCGGCCGCTCGGTCACCAGCATGCGCCCGTCCGGCAGGAAGGCGAGGCCCCAGGGATGCTGCAGCCCGGTCGCGACCGGCGTGACGGTGACCCTGGTTGCGCCGCTCGGCGGCACGTGCCCCGATTCCTGGCAGGCGCCCGTGCCCGCCAGCAACACGAGCAGGAACAGGCTTTGCGCGATGGGAGTCGAGTGCTTCATGCCGTCACCATGATCTTCCCGTTCCTGACCTTGACCGGATAGGTGCGCAGCGCCTTCTCGCCGCGCAACGTGTTCAGCAGCTGGATGCCGGGCGGGAAATTCGCCCATTCCACGACCTTGCCGGTCGCGATGTCGAAGCGCGCGCGGTGCAGTGGACAGCGCACCTGGCAGCCGTCCACGATCTCGCCGCGGGCGAGCGGACCGAAGGCGTGCGTGCACTGCGCCTGGGTTGCGTGGAACCCGTCTTCCAGGTGGTACACGACCACGCGCTCGTTCCCGGCCTTGAAGGCCCTCATGCTGCCGACTGGCAGGTCCCGGGCGAGTCCGACCGCGTGCTGTGCCATCTCAGCCCGGCGCAATGCGCGTGATGATGTAGCCGCCGGACTTGGCGTCGAACTCGAGGTCGATCAGCTTGCGGTCGCGCGCCTCCTCGAGCAGGTTGCCGAAGGTCTTGAAGCCGTAATAGCTCTCGTTGAAGCCGGGCTTGCGGCGCTTGATCGCCTGCTTGACCATCGAGCCCCAGACCTTTTCCTCGGCATCGCGCTCGGCGAACAGGTCCTCGGCCGTCTCCATCATCAGGTCGATGCCTTCCTGGCGGCGGTCGTCCGGCGTGGCAGGCGACTTCGCCTCGGCCTTCTCCGCCTTGGGACGGCGGGTGCGGCGGGCGCGGCCCTCGCCGCGCACCAGGTCGTCGTAATAGATGAACTCGTCGCAGCCGCTGATCAGCAGGTCCGAGGTCGAGTTCTTCACCCCGCAGCCGATCACGACCTTGTTGTTCTCGCGCAGCTTGGCGACCAGCGGCGAGAAATCGGAGTCGCCGCTGATGACCACGAAGGTGTCCACGTGCGACTTGGTGTAGCACAGGTCGAGCGCGTCCACGACCATGCGGATGTCGGCGGAATTCTTGCCGGACTGGCGCACGTGCGGGATCTCGATCAGCTCGAAGGCCGCCTCGTGCATGGCGCGCTTGAACTCGTGGTAGCGCTCCCAGTTGCAGTAGGCCTTCTTGACCACGATGTTGCCCTTCAGCAGCAGCCGCTCGAGCACCTTGCGGATGTCGAAGGTCGGGATGTGCGCGTCCTTGACGCCGAGCGCCACGTTCTCGAAATCGCAGAACACCGCCATGATCCGCGTGTCGGATCGCATCGGTGCGTTCACTCCTCGCCCGCCTGCGGCTTCCAGGCCGAGGCCAGCTCCTGCTGCTTGCGCGGCGGCACCGGGTCGTAGTGGGAAAGCTCCAGCGTGAAGCTGCCTTCGCCGCCGGTCAGCGCCTTCAGCCGGTTCTGGTAGTCGGTGACCTCGGCGAGCGGCACGTAGGCGGACACCACGATGCGGCCCCGGGCGCGCGCCTCGTTGCCGTCGATGCGCGCGCGGCGGGTCGCGAGGTCGGCGGTGATGTCGCCCATCACCGTGCCCGGCGCGCTGATCTCGACGTGGACGATCGGCTCGAGCACGGTCGCGCCCGCGCGGCTGATCGCGTCGAGGAAGGCCTTGCGGCCGGCCGAGACGAAGGCGACCTCCTTGGAGTCCACCGAGTGGTACTTGCCGTCGTAGACCGAGACCCGGATGTCCTGCAACGGAAAGCCCGCGACCGCGCCCTCCACCAGCGCGTGGCGGATGCCCTTCTCGACCGCGGGTATGAACTGGTTCGGGATCGCGCCGCCCTTCACGTCGTCCACGAATTCGAAGCCCGTGCCCCGCGCCAGCGGCTCGACCCGCAGGTAGACCTCGCCGAACTGGCCCGCGCCGCCGGTCTGCTTCTTGTGCCGGTGGTGGCCCTCGGCCGGGCGCGTGATCGTCTCGCGATACGGGATCGAGGGCGGATGCGTCTTCACCGCCACGCCATAGCGCTCGGTCATGCGTTCGGTCATCACGCGCAGGTGCAGGTCGCCCATGCCGTACAGCACGGTCTCGTTGAGCGAGGTGTTGTGCTCGACGCGCACGCAGGGGTCCTCGGCCGCGAGCTTGTGCAGCGCCTCCGCCAGCTTGTGCTCGTCGCCGCGCCGTTCCGGCTCGATGGCGACGCCCAGCATCGCGGGCGGGAAGGCGATGGACTTGAGGTGGAAGTGGTCCTCGTCATGCGAGTCGTGCAGCACCGCGTCGAAGTGCAGCTCGTCGAGCTTGGCGACCGCGCAGATGTCGCCCGGCACCGCCTGCGGGACCTCGCTGTGGTCCTTGCCCTGCATGCGGAACAGGTGCGCGATCTTGACCGGCTTGCGACCGTCGCCGACGAACAGCTGCGCGCCGGTCCGGATCGTGCCCTGGTGCACGCGGAACAGGCCCAGCTTGCCGACGAACGGGTCCATGATGACCTTGAAGACGTGCGCGATCGCGTGCCGGCCGGGGTCGGGCTCGACCGCGACGCGCGCCGCCGCTTCGCCCTCGCCCTTCAGGAACGGCGGCGGGTTGCCCTCGGCCGGGTTTGGCGCGAGCCGCGCGAGGATCTCGAGCAGTTCCGGGACGCCGGCGCCGGTCTCGGCCGAAACGAAGCAGACCGGCACCAGGTGGCCCTCGCGCAGCGCCTGCTCGAAGGGATCGTGCAGCTGGTCGGGCGCGAGCTCCTCGCCCTGTTCCAGGTAGAGCGCCATCAGGTCGTCGTCCACTTCCACGACCTGGTCGATGATCTCGGTGTGCGCCTGCTTCACGGACGAGAAATCCGTGGCCTCGCCGTCATTGCGGAAGAAGCAGTCCACGACCCTGGCGCCGCCGCCCGCCGGCAGGTTCAGCGGCAGGCACTCGCGGCCGAACTGCTCGCGGATTTCCTCGAGCACCGCCTCCGGATCGGCCTCGCGCGCGTCGATCTTGTTGACGATGACCAGCCGGCACAGGCCGCGCTCGCGGGCGAAATCCATCATGCGCTGGGTCATCGCCTCGACGCCCGCGACCGCGCTCACCACCACGGCTGCGGTCTCGACCGCTTCCAGGACCGGCAGCGTCCTGCCGATGAAGTCGGGATAGCCGGGCGTGTCGGCCAGGTTGACGTGGGACGACCCGGCGCTCAGCCAGCACAGCGTGGCGTCGATGGAGTGGAGCAGCTTGCGGGCCTGGGGGTCGTGGTCGCAGACGGTCGTCCCCCGGGCCAGGCTGCCCTTGGCGCGGGTGCTGCCCGCGGCGAACAGAAGCGCCTCGGCCAGCAGGGTTTTTCCGGCCCCGGCATGGCCGACCAGGGCAATGTTGCGTATGTCGCCGGTCGTTGTCGTCATCCGTTCCCCCGCCCGCCCGCCGCCGGGGCAGGTTTTTCAAAAAGAATAGCACCGAAGCCGGCGGCTTGCGCCATGCCGGCTTGCCGGGCAAACTGCCTTTTCGCGGCACAAGGCCCCGCTGCACGGGGTCCGCGGGGGCATCCAACATGGCAGTCTCGGTCAAGGGCGACAGCGCAGACCCGATGGTCGACCCGAACGTCATCCCGCTGGTCGACATCATGCTGGTGCTCCTGATCATCTTCATCATCACCATCCCGGTGATGACGCACGCGGTCAAGATCGACCTGCCCCGCGACAACCCGAATCCTCCGAGCGAACCGCCGCCGGTGGTGAAGATCTACGTCGACTTCGACGGCACCATCCTGTGGAACGGAACGCCGGTCGACCAGCAGACCTTCCGCGATTACGTCGCGATCGAAAATGCGCGGCCCGAAGAGGAAAAGCCGGAGGTTCACGTGGACGCCGACCGGCGCGCGCCCTATGTGTACGTCGCCAACGTGATGTTCACGCTGCAGCGCGGCGGACTGCAGAAGGTCGGCTTCGTATCCGGCGGCGCGCCCGGCGCGGTCGAAGCCCCGGTGCCCTGACGCCGGCGACCCGCGCGCGCGGACCATGATCCGGTCCGTCCTGTTCCCTGCGCTCCCGCTCCTGCTGCTCGCCTGGGCCGGCACCGCCGTGGCCGACGACGGCCGCTTGCGGCGCTATGAATTGCCGGATTTCGACGCGCTCGAGTGGAGCCTGCCGGAGGGATGGCAGGACAGCGTGGACGAGCAGCCGGGCAGCGCCGAACTCACGATCGAGCTGCGACCCCTGGTCGGCGCGTCTTTCGAGGCCTTTGTCACGCCGGAACCGAACGGGCAGGCGCCGGGCCGGGTGCAGGATGCCGAGACGCTGCGCGAGTCGGTGCGCGACGCGGCCCGGCGGCTGCCCGCGGGCGCGGGCCAGCCGCCCGAGATCCGCAGGCTGCAGGGCGCGGACGGCGTCGGCTTCTACTTCGTGGCCACCGACCTGGCGCCGCTGCCGGACGAGTTCCGGCACCTGGTGCAGGGCGCGCTGCTCGCGGGCGGGCTGGTGCTGCGATTCGAGCTGCTGACCAACGACGAGGCCGACCCCGCGATCGCACAGGCGCTGGCAATGTTGCAGGGTGCCGTGCACCGCGATCGCGGATTTGGCCGGCCCTGAACGCGGGCCGGCGGACGCTTACTTCAGGCTGAGGACCATGCGTACCGCGCCGTCGGCCGATTCGGCCGGCTGCCCGCGGATCAGGAACACCCGCGCCGGATCCACGGCGCCATCCGCGAGCAGCGCATCGCGCACACCCGCCGCGCGCTGCTCTCCGAGCGCCGCCAGCTCCTCGTCACCCACGACCACGGTAGCGCGCAGCAACGGTTCGAGGAATGCGATCGCATGCTCGACCGGATCGGGCGCAGGCGCGCCCGCCGCGGGCGCGGATGCTTTCGGGACGTCGGCCCGGGTCCCGAGCCGCTCACGATGCAGCGCGAGCAATCGGTCTCGGTAGCCGGCACGGTCGGCCGTTTCCGTGCCCGCGAGCAACGCGTTCCAGCGCGCGGCCGCGAGCGCTTCGCGGTCGGCGGCGGGGTGCACCGCGGATGGCACGTCGATCTGCAGGCCGGGCCGCTCGGCCAAAGCCTTGCGCAGGGCGGCCACGCGTTCCCCGGCTGCCGCATCGAGCGCCGCGGCGCCCGGCGCGAAGCGCAGCTCCGACAGGTCCTCGCCGCCGCCGAACAGGCGTCCGAGCAGCGCGAACGGCGCGGTCACGATCTTGCCCAGCAGGCCGAGGACCGCCTTCCAGACGATCGGGCCAATGCGGAATTTCGGGTCGTCGAGCGACCCGCTCACCGGCAGGTCGATGTCGATGACGCCGTTGCGGTCCTTGAGGAGCGCAATCGCGAGCTTGAGCGGCAGCGACACGGCATCTGCGGATTCGACGCGTTCGCCGAGCTGGAGCTGGTCGAGCACGAACCGGTGCTCGGCCGCGAGCCGGCGGTTCTCCACCTTGTAGGACGTCTCGATGGTCAGCTTGCCCTTGTCGATGTGGTACCCCGCAAACTTGCCGGAGTACGGATTGAAGCTGGTCAGCTCGATGTTGCGGAACGACGCCGCGATGTCGAGGTAGGACTGCGCGGCGAGCAGGTTGACCTCGCCCGCGATGCGCGCGGGCGCATACCGGTCCACCTCGCCGGTCAGCTCCAGCTTCGCGCGGTCCCCGGGCGCCGAGGTCATGCCGGTGATGGTGCCGCCGAGGCGCTCGACCGCGATGGCGAACTTCGGCTCGAGGGTGTAGTCCGTGAAATTGAGGTTGGCATTCGCCACGCGGATGAGGTCGATGCGCGCGGGCATGCGCGGCTTGTCCGGTGCGGCCGCCGGTGGTGAGGCGGGCGCATCCGCTTCCGCCTCGGCCTCCTCCCCGTCCTTGCGCCCTGCCGCTTTCGCCGCACGCTCGGCCGCGATCTCGGCTGCCCGTCGCGCCGCCGCCTCGGGGTTCAGCACCGACAGCACGTTGGTGACGCCGGTGGCCGCCAGGATGAGCCGCAGGTAGGGATCGCGCGCGGCGATCTCGCGGATCGCGAGCCGCGAAGGCTGGTGCGAATACTCGAGACCGCGGACCTCGAGGGCGGACCAGTTGACGAAATCCTCGCCGAGCGAGCCGTCCTGCGTGTGCAGGCCGGTGATCGTGGCATTGCCCGCGTACCGCAGCCGCGGGCTCCCGTCCGCCGCGTACTCGAGGCGGCCGCGCCCGCTCAACGTACCGTTCTGCAGCCTCAGGTCGGTATTGCCGTCGAGGTAGGGCTGCGCCGCACGCAGGTCGACGCCGGCGGCGGTCACTTCCGCCCCGAGCGTCGTGGGCCGCAGGCCCAGTTCGCCTTCGAGCCCGAACTCGCCGCCGGTGCCGAGCGTTGCGGAAGCCGTGAGTTTCAGGGCTTCGGTCGCGGGCCAGGCGAAACGCTCCAGGCGCAGCCCGGTGACCGTAACCGGCAGGGTTGCGGCCGGTTGCACGCGGCGGTCCTCGAGCGCGATCGCGGCATTGGCGAGGCGGATTTCCGGCATCTGCAGCTGCCAGCGGGGCGCGGCGGGGGTCGCGCCGTCCGCCGCCTGCGCCGCCTTGGCAGCGGGCTCGCGACGCGGCGCGGCGCCGGGCGCGTGGAATCCGTCGGCGTCGAGCCAGGCCGGGCCCGAGACATCCTTCACCTCGACTAAGCCCACGGTGACGCGACGCGCCGCGAAATCCACCGCGGCATCGCTGAGATCGATGGCGGCCACGTTCCAGGGCTCCTCGTAGCCCCTGGCGATGGTCACGAGGCCGCGCGCGCCCGCGGACGGCACCTTGATCGCGAAGGTGAAGGGCTCGCCCGCCAGGCTGAAGTCGTAACCCAGCTGCAAGTCGATCCGGCCTTCCTTGAGCGCGACCGGCAGCGCATCGCCGAGATACTCGGTGATGGTCGCAGCCGTCAGACCCGTCACCGCAATTGTTCCGCGGGAGGAGAAAGGCGCGACACCCACCGCCCCCTGCACCGCCAGGCGGCCGGCGCGGTCGGATCCTGCGCTGAACTCGAATGCACCGCCGTCGCCGCGGCTCGCAAACTCGTCGAGGTTGAAGCTGATCGGGTGCAGTGTCGTCGCAAAGGGCTCCGGCCGCATGCGGTCGAGCACGTCGACCTGCCCCCCGGCGATGGCGAGCCGGTCGATCACCAGCGCCGGCACGGCCGCGGGCCCGCCCGCGGCGGCGCCGGGCTCCCCGGTGCGCAGCTGCGCAAGGTTCAGCGTGCCATCGGCCTGCTGCACGACGCGCAGGTAGGGCCGGTCGAGCTCGATTGCGCCGAACGACCAGGCGCGGCGCCAGAGCGAGGATGAATCGAAGTCGACGTAGAGGCGCTCGAAGCCCAGCAGCCTTTCGCCATCCGTGTCCGGCAGCGAGAAGGCGCGGGCCTCGAACTCGAAGGTAAAGGGGTTGAAGGTCGGCCGTTCGAGCGTGGCCTTGCGGCCGTACTCGCGCTCGATCGTCTCGAGCACTGACGCGTGGACCAGGCGCGGCAGCCACAGAAAGCCGGCGAGCGCATAGGCCAGCAGCAGCACGAGCGCCGAGCCGCCGATCCAAAGCCATGCGCGCCGACTCATGCCACCCCCGTTTGCCGGTTCATGCCGGCAGCCGCCTGATGATACGGCGACCGCTGCGCGATCTGCTATCGTTGCCGGCCATGATGAACCGCCGCGAATGGATGCGAATTGCGCTCGCCACAGGCACGGCGCTCGGCCTCGCGCCGCGGATCCTGTCCGCGGCAGGGACGCAGGCGCTGCTCCACCGCCCGATCCCCTCGAGCGGGCAGTTGATCCCGGTGATCGGCCTCGGCAGTTCGGCCACTTTCCGCAGCGTGGCCGAGGGCGACGATGTCTCGGCGCTGCGGCAGGTGCTGCTTGCCATGGTGGAGCGCGGCGGCACCGTGTTCGACACCGCGCCGTCCTACGGCGCATCCGAGGAAGTCGCGGGCCGCCTGGCGCGCGAGCTCGGCATCACGCGCAAGATCTTCTGGGCGACCAAGGTGAACGTCGCCCCGCGCGGCGGCGGCGCCGCGGACCCGGCGGCCGCGCGCGCGCAGATCGAGGAGTCCTTCCGCCGCTTCGGGATCGAGACCATGGACCTGATCCAGGTGCACAACCTCGGCGACGTGCCGACGCAGCTCGGCATCCTGAAGGAACTGAAGGCCGCGAAGCGCGTCGGCTACGTCGGCGTCACCAGCACCAGCAAGGGCCAGTACGCGGAGCTCGAGCGCGTGATGCGCGAAGAACCGCTCGACTTCATCGGCGTGGACTATGCGGTGGACAACCGCGACGTCGAGCGCACGATCCTGCCGCTGGCGCAGGAACGCGGGATTGCCGTCATGGTCTACCTGCCGTTCGGCCGCACCCGCCTGTTCCGGCGCATCGAGGGCCGCCCGCTGCCGGACTGGGCGGCGGAGTTCGATGCGGGCAGCTGGGCGCAGTTCTTCATCAAGTACGCGCTCGGCCACCCGGCGGTCACCGTCGTGACGCCGGCCACCAGCCAGGCCAAGCACATGATCGACAACCTGGGCGGCGGCACGGGCCGGCTGCCCGACGAGGCGATGCGCCGCCGGATGGCGGAGTTCATCGACGCCCTGCCGCCCGCCGGCTGAAGCCTCAGCCGCGGGCCGCGAACCACTGCGGCAGCCACAGCGATAGCTGCGGGAATACGGTGATGAACAGGACGCCGATCGCGAGCACCGCGAGCATGGGCAGGCTTGCGCGCGCGACCTCGAGCACCGGCCGGTGGAAGCGCGAGGCCGACATGAACAGGTTGAGCCCCACCGGCGGCGTCAGGTACCCGAGCTCGAGGTTCGCGAGCAGGATGATGCCGAGGTGCACCGGGTCCACGCCGAAGGCGAGCGCGACGGGCACCACCAGCGGCGCCACCACGATGATCGCTGAAAAGATGTCCATCAGGCAGCCGACCGCCAGCAGGAACAGGTTGAGCGCGAGCAGGAACAGCCACTTCGACTCGATCGCGGTGGAGATCCACTCGGTGAGACGGTCGGGCACGTGCTCGGTGATCAGCAGGTTGGTGAGCCCCATGGCGGCGCCCAGGATCAGCAGCACGCCGCCGACCAGCAGCCCGCACTCACGCATGACGTCCACCAGCGCCTCGCCTTTCGGCAGGTCGCGGTTAATGAAGGCGGCGACGGCGATCGCGTAGGCCGCGGTGATCGCGGCGGCCGGGACCGGCAGCGCGTAGCCGCCGAAGATCAGGACCAGCGGCACGACCGGCAGCAGCAGCTCCCACTTCGCGCGCCAGGTGGTGACACGGGCGCGCCGCCAGCTGAAGCGCGGGCGAAAGCCGCCGCGCGGCGAGGCGCCGATGCCCCAGCCGCACGTCAGCGCCACCAGCAGCAGCCCGGGCACGGCGCCCGCGAGGAACATCTGTTCGATCGAGACCTGGGCGACGATGGAATACAGGATCAGCGGCAGGCAGGGCGCGAACAGCACGCCGAGCGACCCGGCGCCGGTCACGAGCCCGAGCGAGGCGCCGTCCGCATAACGCGAGTGCAGCAGGATCGGCATGAGCAGTCCGCCGAGAGCCAGGATGGTGACGCCGGAACCGCCGGTGAACGCGGTGAAGAAAGCGCAGGCCAGGACCGTGATGACCGCCGGCCCGCCGCGCAGGTGACCGGACCAGGCCTGCAGCAGCCGGACCAGCCGGCGCGCCGCGCCGCTCGCGGCCACGATGTAGCCAGCGAGCGTGAACAGCGGCAGCGTTGCGAGCAGCGGGTTGGTGACCTGGTCGTAGTGGTCGAGCGGGATCGACGCAATCGGGTCGCCGGCGGCGACGAAGAACACGAGCGCGATGCCCGCGAGGCCCACGAAGATCGGCGCGCCGAGCAGGATCGCCGCGGCGAGCACCGCGAGCAGCGGCGCGCGCGCCGCGGCAATGCCGCCGTCGAGCTGCGAGACCGCCCAGGTCACCGCCACTGCCGCAGCGAGAATGGCCACCCGGGCCGCCCATCCCGCGGCCGCGTGGCGCGCAACGCGCAGCGTGATGAACAGGAACCCGGCCGGCATCACCGCCTGCAGCGCGATGCGCGGCACGCCGAAGGCGAGCGTGGAAGTCATCGCCGCCTCTTCCCGCACGAACTGCCAGGCGGCCAGCGTCAGCAGCGCCGTAACTGTGGTCGCGACCAGTCCGGTGAAGGCCGTGATCCCGGGCTTCCAGCGCTCCGGCAGCGCCTGCGCCACGGTGCCCATGGCGAGCAGGCGGTGCTCGCGCGCGGCGGCCATGCCGCCCAGCATCCCGACCAGCAGCGTGAGGTGGCGGATCAGCTCGTCGGTGTCGGCCAGCGCCTGGGTCGCGCTGGCGACGCCCAGCAGCACGAGTGCGGCAAGCGCCGCCGCGAGCAGCAAGTTCTCCGCCCGGTGCAGCAGGCCGGTCACCTGGCGGGTTCGGCGCCGGCCTTGAGCGTTGCCACCGCGGTGTCGAACATGGGCTCCGGCACGAGCGCGCCGCGGATGCGCGGATAGATGCGCGCGACCTCGCCGCGGAACTCGCGCTCCGCCTCGGGCGAGAGCGCCACGACCTTGAGCCCGTGCTTGTCCTTCATCGCCTGCACCGCGGCTTCGTCCTCGGCGCGCGCCGCACGGCGCATCTCCACGCCCGCGCGTTCCGAGGTTTCGCGCAACCAGGACTGGGTCGCGGCATCCAGCTGTTTCCAGGCCTTTTCGGTCACGACCAGCGCGCCCGTAATCGGCGCCCAGTTGAGATCCAGCATGTAGGGCGCATAGGTCGCCACCTGGCTGAAGTTGGCGAGGAATGCCGGCACCGGCAGCGCGTCGATCATGCCGTTGCGCAGCCCCAGCAGGATCTGGTCCGGCTCCAGCACCACCGGCGTGTAGTAGGCTTTCATCATCTCGATGCTGTCCGGGTCGCCGGAGCTCGCGTACACGCGCATCGGCTTGAGATCCTTGACGCCGCGGATCGGCGCCTTCGAGAAGTACCGCACCCAGCCGGCGTCGGCCCAGAACATCACGATGAAACCGGCATCCCGCAGCCGGCGCTCGAGGTCCGGGCGCAGGCGCTCGCGCACGCGGTCCACGTCTTCCCAGTCCTTGAACATCAGGGGCATGAACTGCAGCGCCGTCACCGACCGGTCGAGCTGGCCCAGGCCGATGGAGGTCAGCATTGCGCCCTGGATCTGGCCGACGCGCATGCGCCGCACGATCTGGAGTTCGCCGCCCTGGGTGCCGGGATAGATGTTCATCGAGATGCCGCCGGGCCCGCGCGACCACTCAGCGCCCAGGGACTGCAGGCGTTTGTGGAACGACGATCCGGCGGGTGCGACGGTTGCGATCCGCAGTTCGCCGCGGCCGGCGGCACGCGCCGCCGGCAGCAGACCGGAACCGGCGGCGGCCAGCAGTGCCTGCACCGCGTTCCTGCGCGAGATCATCATGGCGTCGACTCCTGTGCCGCGCCGTCGTCCTCCAGCGGCGGCAGTATCCAGTGATCGGCATGCGCGAGCAGCCAGGCCGCGCGCCGCTGCATGACTGTATTCGCGAGCCGCGTCGCGGGCTCGGCGTCCGGGTCGATTGCGAGCGCCGCCTGCAGCGACCGTTCGAAGCAGGCGCGGTCCTCGCGCGGCAGGCAGTACGACTCCGCCCACGACAGGTGGGGGCCCGCCGCCCTGCCCTGCGCGAGTTCGATCGCGCGCTCGAAGTGCTGCCGCGCGATCGCCTCGCGCTCGCCTTCGACGTCCGGCCGCACCATCGTGTATGTCACCAGGAAGGAATGGACCGCGCCGCGGTCCCAGTCCGGATCGAGCACCAGCGCCCGGTCGATCAACGCGGACACCACCGGCAGCTCGGCGACCAGTTCCGGATCATCCTTGCCGAGCGAGATCGCCGCCGCCCACGAAGCCGCCGTCCAGTACAGCAGGTCGGTCTCGGAGGCGGTCGCGCGCGCGACCGCCGCGGCGGGACCGGCGCGCAGTTCCGAACTGAATCCCGGCAACGAGGCATCGAAGCCGCGCAGGCAATAGTCGCGCGCGCGCAGGTACAGGCGCCGCGCCCGGTTCCAGGAATCCCAGGCCCGGTCGGTGTCCTCGAGCGCGATCGCATCGGCGTCCTGCTGCACGAAAGCCCAGGCGTACTGCGTGAACCCGGCGCAGGTCGCCGCCAGCAGCCCGCGGTGCTCCGGCGTGGACGCCAGCACGCTCTCCATCAGCTTCAGGCTGAATGGCAGCGCATCCGCGATCAGCTGCGGATCGTCGTCGGCGGAATAGGTCGTGCCGGACGCGGCCAGGGTGTCGGCGATCTTGTTGGCGGCGAAGCGCTGCACCGAGCAGCCGGATGCGGCTGCGAGCAGCACGAGCAAGGCAAGGCCCGCGGCGGATCTGTGCACGGCAGTCATGGGAAGGACGAACCCCCGATGTCGCCTGTGGGGAAACCGGCTGGCTGGGGCAGGCGGATCATAGCACCGCGCTCAGTCGGCCATGAATTCGGCAAGCGATTCAAGGTATTGCGGGAAGAAGTCGATGCTGTTGTGCGTCGCGCCCGGCAGCCGCACCACCCGCACCTGCGACGGCGCGAACGCCGCGGCAAGCGCCTCGGAGCGCCGCGGCGGGATGATCTCGTCGTCCGCGGCGATCACGATGAGCACCGGCGCGCGGATCGCCGGCGCCTTGGCCGCCGACTCGTAGCGATCGAGCAGCAGCAGCCCGACAGGCAGCCACGGGTAATGCTCGCGCGCCACGTTCACCATGCTGTCGTAGGGCGAGACCAGCGCGAGACGCCGGACTGCCCGCACGTTCGCGAGGTGCGTCGCGACCCCGCTGCCGAGGCTGCGGCCGATCACCGAGATTTCTGCGTGGCGCGCAACGACGTGGTCGTACACGGCCTCCGCATCGGACAGCAGCGCGCGCTGCGACGGGCGTCCGCTGCTGCCGCCATAGCCGCGGTAGTTGACCAGATACAGCGAATGAGCGGGGAACGCGGCCGTGAACGACGGCAGGTTCAGCGCGACGTCCTCGGCATTGCCGCCGAAGTAGACGATCGCGCGCGGGCCCGGCCGCTGCACCACCCAGATCTTGAGGTTCTCGCCGCCGTTCTGCACGCGGATCGACGGCGTGCCCGGCCGCGCCGCTTCGCGCACCGGGAAGTACATCTGCGAGCGCTGGACCGCGAACAGCAGCAGGCACAGCGCCGCATACATGCCCGCCGGGAACAGCAGCAGGACCAGCAGGCTGCGCATGGCAGGTCAGTCGTCGAGCAGCTCCACCACGGCCTCGATTTCGACCGCGATGTTCGAGGGCAGCGACTGCATGCCGACTGCGGCCCGGGCTCCCTTGCCGTTCTCGCCGAACGCGACGACCATCAGGTCCGAGAACCCGTTCATCACCTTCGGGTGATCGGTGAAGTCCTCGGTCGACTGCACCATGCCGAGGATGCGGACGAAGCGCTTCACCTTCGACAGCTCGCCGACCGCCGCCTTGATCGTCGCGAGCATGCACAGGCCGACTTTCTCCGCCGACTTCGCGCCCTGCTCGAGCGTGAGATCGCGCCCCAGCTTGCCGGCCGTGAACGGCCGGCCGCACTCGCCGTGGCCGGACAGGAACAGCAGGTTGCCGGTGCGGACCGAAGTCACGTATGTGGCGACCGGGCTGGGCGGAGCAGGCAGCGTGTAACCCGCCGCGGCGAGTCGCGCCTCGGGAGTCTCGGCGAGGGCGGGCGCGGCCGACGCCGCGAGCACGCAGGATCCTGCGATCAGCTGATACCAGCGCATGACGGGTTCCCCCCGGCGCGGCGCGAAGCGCGCCATGGCGCCCGAGACTACCCCGCCGATCGCGACCCCGCCACCCGCCCGGGCGCCGGACCGCCGTCGATTACAATGTGTCGATGCCCGCGAATCCCGCCGCCGGCGAACGCCTCGAAGCCCGCCGCACCCTGCTCGGCGAGGGCCTCGAGATCCGTCGTGCCCTGCCGAATCGGCACCGCCGCACGGTCGGCGCCTGGTGCTTCCTCGACCATGCGGGCCCTGCCGACTTCGCGGCGGGTCGCGGCGTGAACGTCGGCCCGCATCCGCACATCGGCTTGCAGACCTTCAGCTGGATGATCGACGGCACCATCCGGCACCGCGACAGCCTGGGCTTCGACCAGTGGATACGTCCCGGGCAGGTGAACCTGATGACCGCGGGGCGCGGCATCGCGCATGCCGAGGAATCCCCGCCCGATGCGCCGGGGCGGGTCCAGCTTGCGCAGCTGTGGATCGCGTTGCCGGAAGCCGAGGCCGATCGCGAGCCCGCCTTCGAGCATTACCCGGAGTTGCCGCTGCTCGAGCGCGGCGGATTCCGGGTCACCCTGCTCGCCGGTGAATGGTCCGGCGAACGCTCACCGGCAGCGGTGCATTCGCCGCTCATCGGCCTCGACCTCACGACGGCGGGCGATGCCCGCGCCGGGCTGCCGCTGCGCGCGGACTTCGAGCATGCGGTCATGGTGCTCGAAGGAGCGCCCGAGGTGGCGGGCGAGCGACTGGACCCGGGGATCCTGCTGTACCTCGGCCAGGGTCGCGAGGCGCTGGAGGTCGCTGCGCAGGGCGCCGCGCGCCTGCTGCTGATCGGCGGCGAACCGGTGCGCGAGGAGATCCTGATCTGGTGGAACTTCGTCGCGCGCCGGCGCGAGGACATCGTGCAGGCCACCCGCGACTGGAACGAAGGCCGGCGCTTCGGCGAGGTGCGAGGCGCCCGCAGCGCCCGCCTGGTCGCCCCGGACGTCGGCGAGTTCAGGCTCGGTGCCGGCGCGGCCTGACGCGCCGCCGGCTCCGTACAAGCCGCAAGGCACCCCGCCCCGGGCCCCGGCATAGTGGCGGCCATGCAGGCCCCGGAATTGATGCAGGTCAATGTGCCGGCGCGAGTGCGCGGTCATATTGCGGCCATGGGCGTGCGGGAGCAATTCGACGCGGACCTGCTGCGCCGCTACGATCGGCCCGGCCCGCGCTACACCTCCTATCCGACGGCGCCGCAGTTCGGGCCCCAGTTCGACGAGCGGAAGTTCCGGGACGTGGCGCGCCGCAGCAACGCCGAGCCGATCCCAAGCGACCTCTCGCTCTACGTGCACGTGCCGTTCTGCTTCAGCCCGTGCTTCTATTGCGGCTGCACCCGCATCATCACGCGCGACCGCAGCCGCGGCGGCCTGTACCTCGAGCGGCTGATGCGCGAGATCGAGATGGTCTCGCCGCTGTTCGACCGCGACCGCGACGTCATCCAGCTGCACTTCGGCGGCGGGACGCCGAACTTCCTCGATGCCGGCGAGCTCGAGCGCCTGATCGGCAGCCTCGGCCGACACTTCCACTTCAGCGACCGGTCCGACCGCGACTTCTCGATCGAGCTCGACCCAAGGACGCTGGCCGCGGGCGACGTGCGGCGCCTCGCCGCGCTCGGCCTCAATCGCGCGAGCCTCGGGGTACAGGACTTCGACCCGGAGGTGCAGCGCGCCGTCAACCGCATCCAGACCGTCGAGCAGACGCTCGCGGTCATCGACGAGTGCCGCTCGAGCGGCATGCGCTCGGTCAACGTGGACCTGATCTACGGCCTGCCGAAGCAGACGCCCGAGGGCTTCGCGCGGACGCTGGACGCACTCATGGCCGAGCGCCCGGACCGGCTCGCGATCTACGGCTACGCGCACCTGCCGGAACTGTTCAAGGGCCAGCGGCAGATCGAGGCCGCCGACCTGCCGGACGCGGCGTTGCGTCTCGAGCTGCTGCAGCTGGCGGTACAGAAGCTCGGCGAGCACGGCTACCGATTCATCGGCATGGATCATTTCGCGCTGCCCGAGGACGACCTGTCGAAGGCGCAGGCCGCAGGCGGCCTGCACCGCAATTTCATGGGCTACACGACGCACGACGATTGCGACCTGATCGCCTTCGGGGTCAGCTCCATCAGTCACGTCGGAGAAAGCTACAGCCAGAGCTACCGCGACCTGCCGACCTGGGAGCGGGCCATCGACGAAGGGCGCCTGCCGGTGTGGCGCGGGATCGAGCTGGACGCGGACGACGTGCTGCGGGCCGACGTGATCCAGCAGCTCATGTGCCAGGGCGAGATCGACGTCGCCGGCACCGAGGAGCGGTACGGCGTCGAATTCCGGGCTTACTTCGGCGAGGCCCTCGCCAGGCTCGAACCGCTCGCCGCCGACGGCCTCGTCACGGTCGAACCCCTCTCCATCGCCGCCACTTCTCGCGGCCGCTTCCTGCTGCGTATCATTGCGATGTGCTTCGACCGCTACCTCGCCACCAGCCAGGCACCGCGCTACTCGAAGGCCATCTGAGGCCCTGGCCGCGGCGCGCCCGCGCCGGGAGTGGCGCCTGATGGCGCTGCGTGCGCCGGGACGGCCGCAGCCGATCGCCGACGACGGCGACCAGTTCCGTTTCTGCAGCACCTGCGCATTTTCAGGCGCCTGTCTCGACGCCGGGGTGGACAAAAGCCGCTTGCGCGAGCTGCACATGCTGGTGGAACACACCGGCCCCAGCCGGGCCGGCGATCACCTGTTCCGGGAGGGCGACCCGTTCAACGCGATCGCCGCCGTGCGCTCCGGCACCGTCAAGACCTACGTGAACGATGCCGACGGTCGCGAGCAGGTACGAGGGTTCTTCCTGCCGGGAGAGGTGATCGGGCTGGACGCAATCTCGGAGTCGCGCTATCCCTGCAACGCCGTCGCGCTCGAGCCGGTCGTGCTGTGCCGGTTCTCCTTCCCGAACCTGTCCGCGCTCGCAGCGCGCATGCCCGGGCTCCAGCAGCACCTGTTCCGGATGCTGTCGCACGACATCGGCAACGCCGCGCTGCTCGCCGGCAACCACACGGCGGAAGACCGCCTGGCGGCGTTCCTCATCGGCCTGTCGCGCCGCTACGCGGTGCGCGGCTTCCGCGCCGACCGCTTCCAGCTCACCATGAGCCGAGCCGACATCGCCAACTACCTGCGGCTCGCCGCGGAAACCGTGAGCCGCATCCTGCGGCGTTTCCAGGACGAGCGCCTGATCCGGGTCCGGCGCCGCGAAATCGAGCTGCTCGACCTCCCCCGCCTCGAAAAGTCCGCCCTCGCCGTCCTGCGCAGCTGAAGCCGGCCCGTCCGGGCCGTTTGTGTGGACCAGGTCACCTGGCCGGGACCAATTCCAGACCTGGTTCACAGTTGGAACGGGACCGCCTGAGGCTACATATGTCGAGCCGATGGCCCGCCCCGGGGCGGGATCGCGCGTGGGAGTTGGCGCGGGAAAAACATGCCTCCAGGCCCGGAATCCAGCGAGGGACAACTGCAGCGCGAGCCGTTCGGCGCGGGCTGGACGGGCGGCCTGACGGTCGCCCTCTTCTTCTATGCGCTGCTGGCCGTGCTCGCCCTTTTCGTCGACGGCGGCGGGCGGTTCTTCGAGATCTTCAACCTCTATTCGGACTCCCCACTCAGCATCGGCGGCACGATCCTGGCCGCGGCCGCGGCGCGTCAGGCACGCGACCTCGCGGTGCGCCGCACCTGGCTGTTCCTGGCCGCCTCGCTCGCCATCTACAGCGTCGGCAACCTGCTGAATTCCACCTACTGGCTGTTCGGCGTCGACCCCTTCCCCTCGGTCGGCGACGTGTTCTTCATGGGCTTCTATCCGCTGCTGTTCGCCGGCGTGCTGACGGTGATGCGCGCGGCTGCCGTGCGCGTGCAGTGGGGCCGGCTCGCGCTCGACGCCACGATCCTGATGCTGGGCTTTGGCGCCTTCTTCTGGTTCTTCGTGATCTCGCCGACCGCGGCCGCAGACCGCGACCCGGACGTGCTCAAGTACGTCCTGTCGCAGGGCTACATCGCGCTCAACTGCTTGATGCTGCTCGCATTCGGCGTGCTGCTCATGCACGCCGGCGCCGGGCCGCTGCGCCGCCGCACCCTGGTGCTCCTGACGATCGGCTTCTCGGCGATGTTCCTCGCCGACATCGTCTGGGCGATGTCGAAGGTCAGCGGTTCCTACCTGCCGGGCGGCTTTTCCGACGTCATCTACCTGACCTGCTACGTCTGGCTGGTCGCCGCCGCGCGCGAGCAGTTGCGCGGCGCGCCGGCGGTGCAGCCCGCCCCGTCGCAGTTCGGCAGCGCGCTGGTGCAGGGCATGCCGTACGTCGCGATGCTGGTGTCGTTCCTGGTGCTCGTGTACGTCGAGACCGGGACCGCCGCCAGCCCCGCGACCGCCATGACCGTCATCATCTTCGTGCTGACGCTGCTGGTGATGGTGCGCCAGGGCGTCCTGTCGCGCGACGACGCGCTGGTGCGTGAGCGGCGGGCGGCGGGCATCGTCGAGGCGCGCTACGCCTCGCTGATCCGGCATGCGTCCGACGTGATCATGATCGCCGACGTGGACGGGCGCGTGCGCTTTGCGTCGCCGGCCGCCGAGCGCACCTTTGGCACCAATCCGGACGACCTGATCGGGCGCAACCTGCTGGACCTCTGGGGCGACGCGGACCGCGACCGGCTCGCGGCCTTCCTCGCGGAGGTCGCTTCCACCCGCGGCCGCACCGTCGGCCCGGTCGAAGTGGTGGCGGGCACCGGCAACCGGCGCAGCACGCTCGAGAGCGTCGGCAGCAACCTGCTGGACGACCCGGCCATCGCCGGGCTCGCGCTCAACTTCCGCGACGTCAGCGAGCGCAAGGCGCTCGAGGAGCAGCTGCGCCAGCTCGCGTTCCACGACCCGCTCACGTTGCTCGCCAACCGCAGCCTGTTCCGCAACCGGGTGCAGCACGCGCTGGCGCTGGCGCAGCGCTCGGGCCAGCTGGTCAGCGTCCTGTTCCTCGACCTCGACAACTTCAAGAACGTCAACGACTCGCTCGGCCACGACGCCGGAGACCGGCTGCTGCAAGCCGCGGCGCAGCGCCTGGTCAAGTCCACGCGTCCCTCCGACACGGTTGCGCGCCTCGGCGGCGACGAGTTCGCGATCCTGCTCGAGGGCGTCAACAAGGAGAGCGACGTCGAGCGCGTCGCCGCGGCGATCACCGAGTCCTTCAGCGAGCCGCTGGTGCTGGACGGCAGCGACGCAAACATCGCGGCGTCCATCGGCATCGCGTTCTCGCAGCCCGGAGACGACACCGAACAGCTGTTGCGCAATGCGGACATCGCGATGTACAACGCCAAGTCCGCGGGCAAGGGGCGCTTCGTCGTGTTCCAGCCGCGCATGCAGGAACAGCTGCGCGAGCGCCTGCGCCTCGAGGAGGACATCAACCGCGCGCTCGCGCGCGAGGAGTTCTTCATCGAGTTCCAGCCGGTGGTGGACCTCAACAACCGCGAGTTGCTGGGCGTCGAGGCGCTGGTGCGCTGGAACCACCCGGAACAGGGCCTGGTGCTGCCCGGCGCCTTCATCGACACGGCCGAGGAATCCGGCCAGATCATCGAGCTCGGGCGCTGGGTGCTGACCGAGGCCTGCCGACAGGTCCGCGCCTGGCGCAATTCCATCGTCGCGGGCGATGGCCTGCGCGTGGCAGTCAACATCTCCGGCCGCCACCTGCAGCACGGCGACCTGGTCGCCGACGTGCGCCATGCGCTCGAGGCCTCGGGCCTGGAGCCCGGCAACCTGGTGATCGAGCTGACCGAAAGCACGATCATGCACAACACCGAAGTCAACCTCGAGCGCTTCCGCGAACTCAAGGCGCTCGGCGTGCGGCTCGCGATCGACGACTTCGGCATGGGCTACTCGTCGCTCTCTTACCTGCACCGCTTCCCGATCGACATCCTGAAGATCGACCGGGCCTTCGTGAGCCGCCTGACCGAGCAGGACGACGGCCCGGAACTGGCGCGCGCGGTGGTGATGCTGGGCGAGACGCTCGGACTCGAGACCGTCGCGGAGGGAATCGAGCAGGAGGACCAGGTGGCGAAGCTGCTGGAGCTCGGCTGCGTCGCCGGCCAGGGCTTCCTGTTCGCGCGGTCCGCGTCGCTCGAGGCGGTCGCCGCCATGCCTTTCGCGCAGCGGCGCGCGGAACTGCGCCGCTCACAGGCGATCTACAGCCGCCTCACGGCGACCGGCCGCTTCAGGGTCGGGGACGTGCGTCCGCGCTCGGTCGCGTAGCCTCCGCGGCCGCCCAGGCCACCTCGCCGCCGATCACCGTCATCACCGGGCGTGCTTCCGGGATGGCGTCTTCCGGCACCGTCAGCAGGTCGGCCGAGAACACGCTGAAGTCCGCCCACTTGCCGGGCTCGAGGGTCCCGCGCTGGTTCTCCTCGAATGCCGCCCAGGCGGGTCCCGTGGTCAGCGCGGCGAGCGCCTCGGCGCGCGTGAGCCGCTGGTCGAGCCCCCAGTCGGGACCCGCGAAGCCTTCGAGCGTGCGGCGCGCGACGGCCGCGTAGTACTCGATGCGCGGATCGCCCTGCTCGACCGGCGCGTCGCTGCCGCCGGCGAGGACGGCGCCGGCCTCGAGCACCTTGCGCCAGGCATAGGCGCGGCCGATGCGGCCCGGGCCGAGCCGCGCGGGCGCGAACAGCATGTCGCTGATCGCGTGCGAAGTCTGCATCGAGGCGATCACGCCCATGCGCGCGAGCCGCGGAATGTCCTCATCGTGGATCACCTGCAGGTGCTCGATGCGCAGCCGCGGGTCCGCGACCGCGCGCTCGGCCGCAGGCACGGCCGCGAGCGCCCGCTGGTACTGGTCGAGCACGATGCGGTTGCCGCGGTCGCCGATCGCGTGGGTCTGGACCTGGATGCCGCTGCGCAGGGCTGCGATCGTGATGCGCAGGATCTCCTCGGGGGAATTGCGCAGCAGGCCGTGGCTCCCGGGCGAGTCGCTGTAGGGCTCGAGCAGAGCCGCGCCGCGCGACCCGAGCGCCCCGTCCATGTACAGCTTGATCGCGCGCACCGTGAGCCGCGGGTCGCAGCTCCGGTAGCCGCGCCCGGCCGCGAGCAACCGTTCCGCATCCGGACCGGGTCCGCCGACGGCGGCATAGACGCGCAGCTTGACCCGGCCGTCGGCATAAAGGCGGCAGAGCTCGTCGATTTCCTGCCAGGTCATGCCGGCGACCTGCAGCTGGGTCCAGCCGAGCCGCAGGCTGCGATCAGCGCCCGCTGCCAGCGCGCGGCGCAGGTCCTCCGGCGTCGGCGCCGGCACGTGCCTCTGCACCAGGTCCACCGCCGCGTCCACCAGCATCCCGGTCGGCTTCCCGGTGCGCGGGTCGCGCAGGATCTCGCCGCCGGCAGGATCCGGCGTCGCGGCGGTGATGCCGGCGATCGCGAGCGCGCGGCTGTTGACGATGACGGCGTGGCCGTCGGCGCGTTCGAGCATGACGGGCCGGTCATTCACCACCGCATCGAGGTCCGCATGCGTCGGAAACACGGCAGGCGCCCACTTCGACTCGATCCAGCCGCGGCCCACGATCCAGGCGGAAGGGTCGCTGGCGGCGCGCTCCCGGAGCCGCCGTTGCAGCGCCGCGAGGCTCTCGACGCCGGTCAGGTCGAAGTGCAGTTCGCGCCAGCCGATGCCGGCCAGGTGCGCGTGGGCGTCGGCGAGGCCCGGCAGCACGGTCGCGCCGGCCAGGTCGATGGTCCGGGTCCCGGCAGGGGCGATCTCGAGGGCCTCCCGGCTCGAGCCCACGAAGACGATGCGGCCTTCGCTTGCGACGATGGCCTCGGCCGGCGGCGATCCGGGAATGCCCGTATGGACAATGCCGTTCACGAGTACGAGGCTGGTGCCGTTGGACGCGACGGCGCAAACCGCCATCGACAGTGCAGCCACGGCTGCCGCAATCCGGAGGACGTTCATGCCCACGATCATACGTAAGGCCGCGGGAACCGCGCAGCCGCCTGCCGGTCTCAGTCACCAAGTGGACCGCCACGCACTCAAGTTCGGCTGGTTTGCCCTGGCGCTCGCCGCAGTGCTCGCCGCCGGTTGCGCCAGCACGCGCCAGCGCGAGGGGGAGATCTCCGACCGCGACCGCTACTGGCATTACGCCAAGGAGGAGGTCCCGAGCTTCAGCAGCTTTGGCCGCGTCACCGGCTGGAGACCGCTGGGGCGCAACGAACTGGTGGTCTGGACCCGGTTCGACGAAGCCTACATCCTGCGCGTCGATCCGGGCTGCTTCGAGCTCGACACGGCCATCGGGATCCGGCTCGAATCGCGTGTGAACGGGACGATCGCGAGCGGTTTCGACTGGGTTCGCGCCGGGCGCGACCGGTGCCGCATCCTCAAGATCTTTCCGGTCGACTACAAGCTGATGAAGCAGGAAGAGCGCGAGCTGCGCCAGCAGTCGAAAAAGGACCATTCTTGAGGTTGCTCGCGGCTGCGGTCCTGTTGCTGGCCGCGGCGCCGGCGCCGGCCGCCGACGCGCCCATGCCGGCCGACCAGGCCGCGATGGTCGCGGCCGAGCGTGACTTCGTGAAGCTCGCGGCGGAACGCGGCTTCCGCGATTCCTTCTACCACTACTTCTCGCCGGACGGCATCGCGTTCGGGCCGCACCCGTTCCGCACACGGCTGGCGCTCGCACGCCAGCCCTCCTCACCGGGCCCCATGGGCGCCGTGTGGGCGCCGGTCTGGGGCGACATCTCGCAGGCGGGTGACCTGGGCTGGAACACGGGACCGCTGCTGTTCGAGGCGCGCCCGGCGCAGAACCGCCCCGAGCGCCACGGCATGTTCTTTTCGGTCTGGAAGAAACAGGCGGACGGGACCTGGCGTGTGGTCCTCGATCTTGGCAGCGACACGCCCGGGCCGGTGGTGGCGCTCGACGCGCCATACCAGACCTCCTGGCGCCAGGTGGCCGGCCGGCCTGCCGTGGTGGACGTCGCCCAGGCAGCCGCGGAGCTGCTGGCCGTCGAGCGCGAATTGCTCGCCGACATGCAGGCCGGCAGCACCGGCCAGGCCTACGCCAGGCGGCTCGCCGACGATGCGCGCGTGCATCGTCCGGGCGACATGCCGATCGTTGGCCGCGCGGCGCTCGACGGCTGGCTCGCGGGCCAGTCGCAGTCGCAGGGCGGCTCGCCGCTCGCGGCGGAGGTCGCACGTTCGGGCGACCTCGGTTATGCCTACGGCAGCTACCAGGGCGGCGGGGATCGACCGGCCGCGGGCTATTACGCGCGCGTGTGGAAGCGCGATGCTGCGGGAAACTGGCGCATCGTGTTGGACACGGTCAGCCCGCTTCCCGCGGGCGTCGCTCCGCTGGGGCCCGCGCTGCTCGGCGCGGAGGAACTGTTCCTCGCGCAGGACTGGGCGGGCGCCGCGGCGGCCTACCAGGCGTATGTGGCCGAGCACCCGGAGCATGCCTTTGCCTGGCATCGCCTCGGGGCGAGCCAGGTCGGCCTGCGGCAGCTGCCGGAGGCGATTGCGAACCTGGAGAAGGCAGTCGCCGTCGGCGGCGGCACCGGCTCGGATTTCTACAACCTCGCCTGCGCGCATGCGCTCTCGGGAAACGCCGGTCAGGCGCTGGAGTACGTCGAAAAGGCGATCGCCGCGGGAATTACCAACCGCCTCCAGTATGAATCCGACGGCGACCTCGCCAGCCTGCGCGATCTGCCCCGTTTCCAGGAACTGATGCAGCGCCTGTAGCGCGTCTCAGCGCGTCGAGTTGCAGGTCGGGTTCCACTTCAGGATCAGGTCCGAACGCTCGGCGCGGCGCACTTCTTCCAGCTCGATCGAGTGCTTGACGTGGATGTGCGTCGCGCGGTTCAGCCGGATGCACTGCATCGCCAGCGGGTTGTCGAAGGGCGCCGACAGGTCGTCGGTCTGGCCGATGTAGACCGGGACGTAATGCCCCGGCCGCGTCTCCCGCGCAAAGACGTAGTTCGCCGGACCCGGCCCGAACGCGGTGCCAAACATGTACACCGTGTAGCGGTATTTCCGGCCTGACGCGCCGCGCCAGACGTAGATTCCCGGATCGGCCATCGATTCCATCGACCGCATCGCCGCCTCCCGTCGTCATTACTGGTGCGGGACCGCCGAAAGTCTCACTTTTGTCACAAAGACCCGTGCCGGTTGCCGAAACCCGAGACCGCGTGATAACTAGGCTACGACCCGAGGGGCGAAACAACGACAAGAAGGCCATGGAGTCCGGGAATGAGGCCGCCAGCAGATTGATACAGTCCTGCGCCGGCGGTGGCGCGGCAGGCATCCTCCCTTCGATCCTGGCGGCGCTGGCCGGCTGCGGCACCGACCTGTCGCCGGCCCATTCGATCGCCGGGCCGGAGCAGGCTCTGATCGGCGACGCCGCGACGCTCGAGCGGCGCATCGAGGCGCCGCCGGATGCGCCGGTCCTCCTGACGATCGCCGCCCAGGGCGTGGACGTGAAGGCAGCGATCCTCGGCGACGACGCCGCCAATGCCGCCTATTGCGATGCGCCGAACCGCCGCATGGGCGTAGAGACGCTGTTGGTCGAGGCGCCGCATCGGCCTCTCATCACGCTGCGCATCGACCGCAATGACCATTCGGGTGCGCAGGGACAAGTCACGATCGAAGCCGCGATCCTGCCGACGGCCTCCGGCGCGGACCTGAAGCGGCTGGCCGCGGCCCGCCAGGATGCCAAAGCCTGCCTGGCGTTCCCGGACCTCGCGCGCGGCGAGGCGGCGGCTGACGCCTACGCCGCGGCCGCGAAAGCCTGGGGCGAACTCGGCGATGCGCGGCGCGAAGGACTCGCGCTGCTGCACGAGTCCGGCGTCCGCTACCAGCGCTTGTCGGACTGGGGCTCGTCCGCGGACCTGGCGGCGCGCGCGTTCGTGAAGCTCGAGGACGCGGAGTCGCCGTCCCTTGCCGCCTACGCGCTGCGGCTGCAGGGTGCCGCGCTCGACCAGCTGGCGAACGCGTCGAACTACGACGTCGCCAGGCGGGAGGGCACCGCCGGCCGCGCCCGCGAGCTCCTCGGCCAGGCCGCCGGCAGGTTCGAAAAACTCGGCATGGCCTTCGAAGCCGGCTACGCATTGAGCTACCGCGGCGTTTCCCATGCCGGGGCCGGCGACGTCGCCCGCAGCCGCGCGGATTTCCGCGCGGCCGCCGACAGCTTCCGGGCCGCCGGCGACGGGCCGGCGCAGGCGGTCGCGCTGCAGAGTCTCGCCTCGCTCAGCCACGAGGACGGGCATAGCGCGGATGCAGTGCGCGAGTTCGAGGCCGCACTCGCGCTGATTCCGCGCGACGAGGATCCGGCGAACTATGCCCACACGCTGCACAACAGCGCGCTCCCCCTGCGCGTGCTCGGCCGCTTCGATGAGGCCGTGGCCCGCGAGCACGAGTCGGCGGAGATATTGCGCCGGCTGGGCGACCGCGACGGCGAGGCACGCGCGCTGCACAGCCTGGCGCTGGTCATGATGTACACCGGAGAATCCGGCCGCGCCGCGGACCTGCTGCGCGCCGCCGTGCGGCTGCGCGGGGAGACCGGGCTCAGGCGCGAGCAGGCCATCGCCTTGACGAACCTCGCCGAGATCGAGCGCGACGCCGGGCGTGCGGATGCCGCGCTCGAGCTGGACCGCCAGGCCCTGGAACTGGCGGTCGCGCCCCAGGATCGCGCTCGCGTGCTGCTGTCGCTGGCCCTGGATCACGCACTGGCCGGCGCACGGGGCAAGGCGCGGGAACGGCTCGAGGCAATCCTCGGGCTCGAGATTTCGGCAACGCACCGGCTGCGCGCGCTGGCGCTGGCCGAGCTCGGCAGCCTGGAGGCAAGGGAAGGCAATGTCGCGGAGTCAGAGCGGCAGTTTGCGCGCGCCGTCGTGATCCAGCAGGCCAGCGCGCTGGATGTCGACCACGCGCGCACGCTGAAGGGCCGCGCGCAGGCGCGACTCGCGCGCGGGGACCTGGCGGGCGCGCTGTCCGACGCGACCGCGGCACTCGGGCGCTTTGACGCCGTCGGCGTACAGTCGCTGCAAGCCGAGGCACGGGCGGCATTCCGGGCGAACTACCGCGATGCGATCGAACTGCGCATCGCGTCGCTGCTGGGACAGTCCGAGGCCAGCCGTCGGGACCGGCCGGCGGAGGCCGATCGCCTGCTGCGGGCGGCACTCGAGGCAAGCGACCGCGCCAGGGCGCAGCTGCTCGCCGAGTCCGCCGGAACCTCCCCGGCCGCCGTGCCGCGCGAATTGCTGCTTGAAAGCCAGCAGGTATACGAGCTGCTGGCGGGCAAGCGGCACCAGCGCGACCGCCTGCTCGACGCCGCGGAACCGGACACCGAACGGGCCGACGCCCTGGCGCGGGAAATCGAGCACCTGCGCACGCAGGCGCGGCTCGTCGAGGGTCGCATCGCCAGGGCCGCCACGGCCGCGTCCGGGCCGGCAACGCTGGGCCTGGATGCGGTGATGGCGCGCCTTCCACCGGGCGTCCTGGTGGCGGAGTTCTTCTTCGGACGCGAGCGTGCCTGGCTGTTCGAGGTGCGACGTGGCAGCGTCGCAGTCCATGCGCTCGGGACGGCGGCGAAGCTGGACCATCAGGCGCGCGAACTGCACCTGTCCTGGAGGAATGCCGCGAGGACGCCCGCCGATCGCCTCGCCTCGGCGCGCAAATTGTCCCGGCAGCTGTTCGGTGCGCTCGGCAGCGCCGCGCCGGCGGCGGACATTCGCATCGTTCCCGACGGGGCGCTGCATCTCGTACCGATGGCGCTGCTCGCCCAGCAGGCCTGGCCGGAACTGGCGGCGGGGGCGGCACTCGTGATCCCGTCGCTGGCCGCGCTCGACGACGCGGCGCCGCGGCAAGGGCCGCCTGCGCAGACGCTGGCGATCGTCGCCGATCCCGTTTACGAGGCGAGCGATCCACGCATCCAGGCGGCCTTGCCGGCGGCTGCAGGTGCAGGCGGCGCGTCGCCGCGCGCCGTCGTCGCATCCGGCGCCCTCCGGCGGCTGCCGTCGACGGAGATCGAGGCGCGCGAGCTCGCGGCGATCGTCGGCGATCCACGGCAGACCCTGTCCCTGCTCGGACCGCAGGCGAGCCGTGAAAACGTGATCGCTGCGCCGCTCGGCCGCTTCCGCATCCTCCATTTCGCCACCCATGCCTTCGCCGACAGCCGCGATCCCGCGCTCGCATCGATCGCGCTCTCGCGATTCTCCGCCGACGGCCGGCAGCTGGATGGCGCGCTGCACCAGTACGACATCGCGCAGTGGCGGCTGCAGGCCGACCTGGTCGTGCTCTCCGGCTGCGATACCGCGCTCGGGCGCGAGATCGCCGGCGAGGGTCCCATCGGGCTGTCGCACGCGTTCCTGCGCAGCGGCGCGCGCGCGGTCGTCGCCACGCTCTGGCAGGTTCCCGACACCTCGACCGCCATGCTGATGCGCGAGTTCTACGGCCAGATGCTCGCGCACGGCCGCGCGGCGCCGGAAGCGCTCGCGCTCGCGCAGCAGCGGCTGCGCCGCCAGCCGCGTTGGTCGGATCCGTACTATTGGGCGGGCTTCCAGCTCGTCTCGATCGCCCGCCCCGCAGCCGCCAACAACAACGTCACAGGACGTGAGGAGTCGTCATGAACGCAGAGACATACATCGGCAAGTGGACGGTGATCATCCGGGACGAAGAACAACCTGGCCACAAGCGACCTGCCTGGAAAGAGGCGCTGCCGCCGGGCGCCTCGTTCTACGTCGCCGTGGATGCGTTCGGCGACTACTGGTTCCTGCCGACACCGGGACTCAAGGCGCCGATGGACCAGCGACGCAAGCTGACGGCCAGCGACGAGAAGCACGGGGAATTCGAGGTCGGCGTCCTGTTGCCGGGCTCGATGTACGCGGACCTCGGCCCCGGCACGGGCAAGCTCTTCATGTCGGTCAACCTGATCGACGGAAAGCACCGTATGCTGAACCTGTCGCAGTCGCACGGCGGGCTACATTCCCTTGGATGAAATCCGGTCAGCGGTCCGGGACGAATCGGCTGTCGCCGCCGCGCCGGGCGCGGCGGCGACAGCCGACTACGCACAGCTGCGCGAGCGCGTGCTCGCATTCCTGCGCAACGAACTCAGGGACCACGCGCTCGCGGACGACCTCTGCCACGAGACCTTCCGCATCGTGCTCGAGAGGCTGGCGCGCCAGCCGCTCGAGGACCCGGCGCGCCTCGACGCCTACCTGGTACAGACTGCCCGCTACCTGGTCATCGAGCACCGCAAGCGGGCGGCGCGCCAGCGCACTGCGACCGGGCAACAGGCCGCCATCGACGGCATGGCCCATCCCGGGGACGACCCGGGGGCGCAGCAGCAGCTGGAGTTCCGCATCCGGGCCGTGCGCAGGCTGCTGCAGGAAATGCGCCTGCCGCGGGATCGCGAGATCCTGGTGCGCGTCTACCTGCACGACCAGGACAAGGAGACGGTGTGCCGCGAGCTCGGGATCGACGCGGAGCACTACAAGCGGGTCCTGCACCGGGCCCGGCAGCGGTTCGCCGAACTATTGCGGCGCCGCTTCCATCCGGCCGACTTTTTTTGCATCGCACTGGTTTGAGCCAGAAGTGAGACTTTGGGGCCTCCCATGACAGTTATATCTCCGGAAGAAGCCGAACTGATTCGGCAATACCTGGCAGGAAGCCTATCCGAAAAGGATTTGCGGATGGTCGAGACAAGGATGGTCGAGGACCCGGAGTTCAGGAACGAGGTCGAGCTCACCCAGGCGTTGCGACAAGGATTGCGGGAACTCCAGAAGCGGGGCGAAATCGCCCCTCTGCTATCGCCCCGTCGAGCAAGCTGGAGCCCTCCCCGTGTTGCCCTGGCCGCCTCGCTGGCTGCCGTCGCTCTCGGTGCGGCCTCGTTCCTGTTTTTTTCCCGCCAGGACCAGGCTCCTCGCGGCGTCGTGAACGAGGCGCTGCACTTCGAGCAGACCCGGGGCGCGACCGGCGAGCCGGACGTCATCTGGCGGCAGCCACCGGCGCCGCCGATGGTCGAGCTGCATTTCGATGTCGGCCTCGAGCCCGCGCCGGCCTACGGCGTGGTGATCGAGCGCGTCGGCGGCCAGGACGCAGCCCCGGTGCTGGAACTGGACGCCGTCACGACGGATGACGGCGAGGCGGTCGTCGCGCTTGACGGCACGCTGCTCCTGCCCGGCGACTACGAACTGCACCTCATCCCGAGGCGGGCCGAAAGCGGCCAGCCCGCGATCGACTACACGCTGCGCGTGACGCGCTCCTGACTCAGTCGGCCGACCGCTTCGAATAGTAGCCGTCGAAGACGGTGGTCCAGGTCCGGCCGTTGTCCGCGGTCGATTCCCAGTGCTGCCGCACGCGACCGTCCGGCAGCGGCGTCCAGGTGATGCGCTGCACGTTCTGTGGATCGGTGGTGGTCGCGAGCACCATGGCGCGGCCGTCAAACCCGCCCTCGATGTAGAGCGGCTGGCCCTGGTTGTCGATCCAGGTCTGGTGCCAGACCTTGCGCGCGGCGTCGTAGAAATTGAGGCTCGACCCCTCGAAGCCGCCCGGCGTCGTGTATTGCTCGAGCAGCGTGCAGCCGCCGTTCGTGCGCGTGATGCGGTTGCGGCTGATGCGGCCGGGATTCGCCGCGGACTCGACGTTCCAGTCGCCCAGCCAGAAATCGAACTGGCGGTACTCCGGCGCCGAGCAGGGCTTCGCGGCGGGCGCCGGCGCCTGCGCCGCCGCCGGCAGCGCGGCGGCGAGCAAGGCCGCGACCAGCGTCATCCTCATGGAAATTCCTTCTCCAGTTCGTCCGCCGTGAGGAATCTCGGCCGGATGTCCACCGGCACCTTGCCGAGCCGGTCGAGCACCGCCTGCACCTCGGGGCGGATCACGACCAGCCGCTCGATCATGCGCTTCGCACCGTCGTAATCCCCGGTCGCCTGCAAAGTCAGCAGCTCGCGCGTCAGGCCGGTCACGCCCTTCTTGACGCGCTTCAGGTCCACGCTGAAGGTGCCGTCGCGGTTCACGCGGAAGCCGCCGGCGTCCATCAGGTAGTTCACCTGCATCGCCATGCCCTTGGCATGCGAATCCGACATGCCGAAGCGCAGCGTGCGAAAGGTGGAGGCGAGGAAGGTCGTGTACATCGCCCGTTCTTCGCGCCGGTCGAGCACGCCCTTGTCCATCAGCTGCTGCAGGGCCCACAGTCCCGAGATGTCGGCCTTCGCTTCCTCGACCTGGCTGTACAGCTCCTTGAGCGCGGGCCGCACCCCGCCGCCGCGGCCGCCGGGCCCCGTATTCGTGGGCCCGAGACCATGCATGATCTCGTGCATCAGGATGTGCGTGAAGAAGGCGTCGAAATTCACGAATGGCTGGTCGCCGGCAGCCAGTGCGACCTTCGAGATCGGCAGCAGCACGCGCTCGAACTTCGCCTGCTGGAAGTTGCGGAGCATGGTGCGCTTGCTGCCCATCTCCGCGACGATGCGCTCGTCGTTCGGCAGGTTGAAGGCCGCTGTCTGCACGCCGTGGTTGCCGTCGCCGGCCGCGAACACCACGTTCACGACGCGCATCGGCGCGAGTCCCCCGAGCTTCCGGCGCCGGAAGTGCTTCTCGACCGGCAGCCGGTCCTCCAGCCACTGCAACTCGCCGCCGAAGCGTTCCAGCTTGGCGGTCTCGGCCTGGTCGCGGACCGTGATGAAGGCCTCGAATGCGGCCTTGTAGTTGAACCACTCGTCCGCGTACACCTCGTAGGGGCCGATCGTGGGCTCGATGGTCGCGTCGAGCCTCATCCACGCCACGTCGCTCGCGTAGTAGTCGTTCGAGAGCAGCGCGTCGGCACGCGACTCGAGGAAGGCCTTCAAGGTCGGCTGCCGGGTCGCCGCCGCGGCCGCGCGCAGGTGGCGCGCCATCTCGGCCAGCTCGCCCTGGTACTCGAGGCTGTAGGGCACGGCGACGAGTTTCCCGGCGGCGTCGCGGCGGATGGTCGTGAAGAAGCCGGTGGCCTCGGCCTTCGCCGCGGGCTTGAGGCCCTCGATCCAGGCTTCGACCTGCTGCCGGGTGGCGCCTGCCGGGTAGTAGTTCGCGCCCTCGGGCCGTGCCGGAACGCCGGGAATGAAGGGCGCGTCCTCGTCGAGCTCCGACCAGGGGCCTTTGTTGAGCAGGAAATAGTCGAGCCTGGCCTCGCCGAGGAGCGTCTGGTCCTCGAGCAGCCTGAGCAGCAGGGCCTCGTTGCCGGCCCAGGCCTGCCGCAGGTAGAGGGCGTCCACGGCGCGCGCCGCGTGCACCAGGTGCGCGAGCGCCTTGCGTTCGTTCGCCGGCAGGTCGCGCAGGTTGACGCGGATATCCACGGGGGCGAAGCGCACGGACATCGCATTCAGCCGCTGCACCTCCGGCTGGATGCGCATGGATTCCTGCGCGGTGGCGAGGACGGGTAGCAGCAGGACAGCGGCGAGCCAGTGTCTCATGGCGATGCTCCGGTGATGCGCGCGGCGAACAGCGGAATTGTACAGCCGGTGATCGGCGCCGTTCACCGCCGCTCGTCGATGACGCGCACCGCCTTGCCGACGGAGCGCGGGATTTCGCCGGGCTCGTGCATCTCGATCACGGTGCTGACGCCGACCAGGTCCTTGATGCTCTGTCTCAGGGCGCTCGCGATCGCCTCGCAGTCCGCCATGTCGGTAGCCGGATCGCGCTCCACCAGCACGGTCAGCAGGTCGAGATTGCCCTCCCTGCCGACGCGCAACTGGTAATGAGGCGACAGGCCGGGTTGCTTCAGCACGCGCTCCTCGATCTGCGTCGGGAACACGTTGACGCCGCGGATGATCAGCATGTCGTCGTTGCGGCCCTGGATCCTGCCGATGCGTCGCATGGTCCGGGCCGTTCCCGGCAGCAGGCACGTGAGGTCGCGGGTCCGGTAACGGATCACGGGCAGGGCTTCCTTGGTCAGCGTCGTGATGACGAGTTCGCCCTGCTCGCCGTCCGGCAGCGGCTGGCCGGTCAGGGGATCGATGATCTCCGGATAGAAATGATCCTCCCAGATCACCAGTCCGTCCTTGGTCTCGATGCATTCGCCCGCGACACCGGGTCCCATGACTTCCGAGAGCCCGTAGATGTCGAGGGCATCCAGGCCGAGGCGCGACTCGATTTCCGCCCGCATCGCCTCGCCCCAGGGCTCGGCCCCGAAGATGCCGATCCGCAGCGACGATCCGGCGGGATCCAGGCCCTGGTTGTCGAACTCATCGGCAATGTTCAGCACGTAGGACGGCGTGCACATGATGATGTCGGGCTTGAGGTCGCGGATCAGCTGGACCTGCTTCGGGGTCTGGCCGCCGGACATCGGGATCACCGTCAGTCCGAGCCGTTCCGCGCCGTAGTGCGCGCCGAGGCCGCCGGTGAAGAGGCCGTAGCCGTACGCGACCTGCACCTTGTCGCCGCGACGGCCGCCGGCCGCGCGGATCGAGCGCGCGACCAGCAGCGCCCAGGTGTCGATGTCCGCCTGCGTATATCCGACGACCGTCGGCTTGCCGGTCGTGCCGCTCGATGCGTGCACGCGCACGACCTGGTCGAGCGGCACCGCGAACATGCCCCAGGGATAGCTCAGCCGCAGGTCGTCCTTGACCGTGAACGGAAACCGCGCGAGGTCGTCGAGCGAGCGGAGATCGGCGGTCGTGATGCCGGTGGCGTCGCACTTGGCCCGATACGGCGCCTGGTTCCGCCAGGCATGGCCGATGACCGCGGCCAGCCTTTCGAACTGCAAGCTGCGCAACTCGTCGACGCCGGCCCGTTCAATGGGCTCCAGTTCGCTCGGATCGGCTTGTCTTTGCACCGCGCTTCCCATGACGGCCGTCAGCCGTCCGCGAATCCCCGCAGCGGCAATGTGGGGCGTCGCAGCCAGTTATCCGGCAGGTAGTGCGCGCGGCCGTCGATCGCGTGGATCGTGTACGCATGCCGCGGCTTGTCGCTCGTGTTGGCGCCGGACAGGTGCGGCAGCGCGCCGTGCAGCAGCACGAGCGTGCCGCGCCGGGCCTCCAGCGGCACCAGTCCCTCGCTCGGGTACGGCGCGGGATCCAGCACCTCCATCGTGGTGGCCGTGCCCGCGGCGTCCAGCCGTGAACGGGCCTTCACCGGGAGTCGATGGCCGCCGGGCAGCGCCCACATGCAGCCATTCTCGGTCGTCGCGTCGTCGATCGCGAACCAGAAGCCGACTACGGAGGGCGGCTCGGTCCACAGGTAGGTATGGTCGGTGTGGCAGACGACTTCGCCGCCGATGCGCGCCTGCTTGAAGATGTACATGGACTGCAGCAGCAGCGGCTGCTCCATGCCGACGTCGGCGGCGACGGCGGCGAGTTCCGGCGTGCGGCTGAAGGCGTCGAACACCGGGTCGAGGTCGTGCATCGCGTGTCCCAGCTTGTTGAGGCACAGGTGCGCCTCGGCGCGCAGCGCACCCGACGCGTCGAAAGCATCCTTCTCGAAGAAGCAGCGGATGGCCTCGCCGCTGGTCAGGAAATACTCCGCAGCCGCATGCGGCGAGGCGCCGTCCGCCCTGAACACGGTTGCGCGCTCCGGCGACGGCACGTGCTCGCGCGCGAGCTGCAGGGCGCGCTCGCGCAACTCCTGGCAACGGGCGGCGGGCACGAAGCCGGGAAGCACCAGGAACCCGTCCTGCCGGTACCGCGCGAGCTGCGCCGCCGTGAGCATCCCCGCCATGGGGGCCACTATCTCAGGCGCCCGCCTCCGCCGCCAGCGGCTGCGCCGAGACGCCCGCCGCTACGGGATGACCGGCAGCTCGATTGCGGTCGGGTACTGCGCCGTGCGCCACACCCGCTGCGTCGCCTTCTGGTAGCTCTCCGGCGGCGCGAACATGATGTTCGGCACGAAGGTCTGCGGGTTCCTGTCGTAGAGCGGGAACCAGCTCGACTGCACCTGCACCATGATGCGGTGCCCGGGCAGGAAGGTGTGGCTCACGTGAGGCAGCGGGATGCGGTACGCGAGCACTTCGCCGGGCGTGAGCGGCTTCGCGACCGCGAGGTCCTCGCGGAAGCGGCCGCGGAAAATGTCGGCCGACAGCATCATCTGGTAACCGCCGAGCTTCGGGTTCTCCGGCACCTCGTCGGGGAAGACGTCGATGACCTTCACGACCCAGTCCGAGTCGGTGCCGCTGGTCGAAGCGAACAGCCGCGCGACGGGCTCGCCCGCGACGCGCAGCGGGGCGGCGAGCGGCTCGCTGGTCCAGACCAGCACGTCGGTGCGCGTGGCGGCATGGCGCTGATCGTCCACCAGCCAGTCGCCCCAGGTGGAGCCCTCTGCGTAGGTGGGCAGGTTCGGCCGCTCGCGATACGGCACCGGCTTCGCCGGGTCGGAAACGTATTCGTCGAAAGCCTGCTTGGCGGCGGGCGGCGGCTCGAAGCCAAGCTTGCCGTCCGCCTGGACGTATAGATTGCGCGAACGCGACGCGCAGCCCTGTGCGCAGGCGCGCGGCCAGTCGTCGTAGCGGTGCCAGGCATTCGCGCCGGTCTCGTAGGCGAGCACGCGCGGCAGGTCCGGCTTCGGCGCGTCCTTGAGGTAGTGGTCCAGGAAGGGCTGCATGTAGCGGCGGCGGAAGCCGCCCCCGGTATCGCCATCGAATTGCAGCGGCCCGAGGCTTCTCGCTTCGCGACGGCCCTGGCCGTGGTTCCACGGCCCGAGCACGAGGTGCACGGTCCTGCCCGCGGGATCCTTGGGCCCCAGCGCCTTCCACAGCGCGGGCGAGCCGTAGATGTCCTCCTGGTCGAACAGCCCGCCGACGATCATCATCGGCACGGTCAGCGCGCGCTTCGCGAGCAGCTTGTCCACGGCCTGCTCCTGCCAGAACGCGTCGTAGGCGCTGTGCGCCGCGAGCTTCTGCCAGAAGCCGATGCTCTCCATGCCACGCGAGGCCGCCATGTTCCCGGCGTTGCCGGCGCGCAGGAATGCGTCGTAGGTGTCGTAGCTGCCGGACCACCACTTGACCTCGTTCTTGCGCGTCGCCTGCTGGTCGTAGGCGAAAGGCAGCGCGCCTTCCTGGCGGAACGCACCCCAGTGAAACCAGTCGTCGCCGATCCAGCCGTCCACCATCGCCGCGAACGGGACCACGGCCTTCATCGCGGGGTGCGGATCCACGGCGCACATGACGGTCGTGTAGCCCTCGTAGGAGCCGCCGATGGCGGCGGCGTGGCCGTTCGACTCCGGCACGTTCTTCACCAGCCAGTCGACGGTGTCGTGGCAGTCGGTCGCGTGGTCGGTGCCGGTCGCATTCAGCGGGCCCGCCAGCGGCTTGTTCATGACGTAGTCGCCCTCGGAGCCGTACTTGCCGCGCACGTCCTGGTAAACGATGACGTAACGCGCAGCGGCAGTCGTGTCGTGCATCTGCGGCACGACCGCGGCGAGGTTCGGGCTGTTGAAACGCAGGGCGCGCGCCGAGGCGTTGTAGGGCGTGCGCGTGATGACGATGGGCGCGTCCCGCGCGCCCTTGGGCACGAGGATGACAGTCTTCAGCTTCACGCCGTCGCGCATCGGGATCATTTCCTCGCGCTTGACGTAGTCGAAGCTTTCGGTCTTCGGCGTGAACTTCTCCGGGATCTCGCTCTGCGCGGCGGCAGCGCCCGCGGCCACCAGCGCCGTGGCGGCGAGGATTCCCGTGAACCAATGGCTGTTCAACATGCGATCACTCCCGGATACGAGGCCGGCGAAAGGATTGCATAATACGTTCACCGATGAAGACTATCGACCGCTCCCGCGTCGCGGGTCTCATGGAACGCGAGCGTGCGACATTCCGGCGCCGCCATGCGACCAGCGGCCGGATGGCCGGGGAGGCCCGCCGTTCGCTGCTGTTCGGCGTGCCGATGAACTGGATGACGCGCTGGCCGGGCGACCACCCGGTCTACGTCGACCGGGCGCAAGGCGCGCATTTCTCGGACGTCGACGGCAACGAATTCATCGACTTCTGCCTGGGCGACACCGGCGGCATGGCGGGGCATGCGCCGCCCGCAGCGGTCGACGCCATCACGCGCCAGGCGCAGAAGGGCATCACGCTGATGTTGCCGACGGCGGACGCCGCCTGGGTCGGAGAGGAACTGGCGCGGCGCTTCGCGCTGCCCTACTGGCAGTTCACGCTTTCCGCGACCGACGCCAACCGCTGCGTCATCCGCTGGGCGCGCGAGATCACCGGCCGTCCGAAAGTCGTGGTGCACAACTGGTGCTACCACGGCACGGTGGACGAGACGATCGCGACGCTGGAGGACGGCCGCACCGTCGCGCGCCGCGGCAACGTCGGCAAGCCGGTGCCGCTCGATGCGACCACTCGCGTGGTCGAGATCAACGACCTGGCCGCGCTCGAGACGGCGCTCGCGCAAGGCGACGTCGCCGCCTGCCTGTTCGAGCCGGCGCTCACCAACATCGGCATCGTGCTGCCCGAAGCGGGCTATCACGCCGCGGTGCGCAAGCTCTGCAACGACCACGGCGCGCTGCTCGTGATCGACGAGACGCACACCATCAGCGCAGGTCCCGGCGGCTGTACCCGTGCCTGGGGGCTCGAGCCGGACTTCCTCACGATCGGCAAGACGCTCGGCTCCGGCATCGCCTGCGGCGCCTATGGGCTGACCGGGGCCGTGCGCGAGCGCATTGCACGGCACACGGATGCGAAGACCACCGACGTCGGCGGCATCGGCGGCACGCTTGCGGGCAACGCACTCTCGCTCGCCGCAATGCGCGCGACGCTCGGCGAGGTATTGACCGAGACGGCCTTCGCGCGCATGACGGCGCTGGCGGAGCGTTTCGAGCAGGGGGTGCAGGAGGTGATCGGGTCGCGCGGGCTGCCCTGGCACGTCGTGCGGCTCGGCTGCCGCGTGGAGTACCTGTTCCGGCCCGGCCGCGCCCGCAGCGGCTTCGAGGCCGCCGCCGGCCAGGACGACCTGCTCGATCCCTTCATTCACCTGTACCTGCTGAACCGCGGCATCCTGATGACGCCATTCCACAACATGGCGCTGATGTCGCCGGCGACGACCGCCGCGGACGTGGACCGGCACACGCAGCTGTTCGCCGAGATGGCGGCAGAACTCGGCTGATCCGTCGATCAGTCGAGGCCGAGCCCAAGACGGCAGGCGGCAACCTCATCGAGCCGGTTGCGACCGGCCTCGGGCGCGTTCCAGCTCGCCTGCGGCTCGATTTTCAGGGCTGAGGCCAGCTCGGCGCGCAGCCGGCCGGCCGCCGGACCGCGCCGCGCCAGGCCGCGCGCCGCGTGCGCCGCGTCCGCAAACGCGGTGATTCGCGCCGCGTCCATCGCGCGTCCGTTGCGGCAGGCCAGCAGCGCCATTGCATCCAGGGCCATGTACAGCCGGCCGGGATCGAGCCGCATCGCGAGGTTGTAGAGTTCCGCGCCGGTCTGGCGTGCGCCGTCCAGGTCGCCGGCCAGCAGCAGCGCGCCCATCACCATCACCAGCAGCTCGAAGCGGGTCTCGCGCCGCCCTATCCGCTGCAGGCTGAGCGCCAGCGGCCGGCCGAGCTGCAGGGCGGCATCGATGGCGCCGCAGGCGACGTCCAGCTCGACGATGGCGACGGTCGCCGCCAGCGACTGGCGCTCGCTCATGGTGAGCGCGTGGTTCAACGCACGGCGATACGCCTCGCGCGCGGCGGCATGCTCGCCCCGGCTCGCCAGCAACGCGCCCTCGGTCAGCGCGCCCTGTGCCAACAGGCGCGCGGGCCAGCCGGGATCCTCGAGTCCGCGGGCCTGCTCGAACGCGGCCTGCGCGCTGGCATCGTCGCCGCGCCAGTTCAACCCGAGCTGCAACAGCGCGTAGTAACGCGCGCGCGCGTCGCCGGTCGCCGCGTGCATGCCGGCCGCAAGTTCCGCCGCGTAGCGCGCGCGGTCGTGCTGGCGCGTCGAATCGTAGGTCGCGACCGCTTCCCAGAACCGCGCGACACGCGCGAGCGGCACCGCCTCGTCCAGCAGCGCGACCGCCCCATCGTGGCCGTCGCGGCCCTCCGCGTGAAGGTCGGTCTCGGCGAACAGCGGCCACGCGGAACCGAACAGCGACACCGCCAGCACGCCGTCGTTGCGCCGCGCCCAATCAATCGCGGCGCGCACGTTGTCGATCTCCTGCTCGTAGTGGCTGAGCCAGACCGCCTCGTCCTGGGACCAGTATTCGTCATAGGCCTGGTCGAGCAGCTGCAGCATGGTCCCGGCCATGCGGCCGCGCGCCGCCTCCCGCGCGCCGGTCGCCGTCAGGCGGTCATTTGCGTAGCAGCGCGCGGTCTCCAGCAGCCGGTAACGAGGGTGATCGCCGCCCTGCACCGTCACCAGCGAGCGGTCCGCGAGCCGGCCGATCAGGTCGATCGCGCCGCAAGTGTCCACCGATTCGTCCGCGACGCAGTGCGCCGCAGCATTGAGCGAGAAGCTGCCCGCGAAAGCGCCCAGCCGGTCGAATACGCGCTGTTCCGCGCTCGACAGCAGGCCGTAGCTCCAGTCGAAGGCGGCCTGCAGCACTCCGTGGCGCGGGTCGCTGGCGCCGCCTGATTGCCTCAGCAGACGGAAACGGTCGTCCAGCCGCTCGAGCAGCGTCGCTAGCCCGAGTGCCGGCACCCGCGCCGCGGCCAGCTCCAGCGCAAGCGGGTTGCCGTCCAGCCGGCGGCAGATCTCGGCCACCAGCGCGACGTTTGATGCCCCCAGCTCGAAGCGTCGGTCCGCGTCGCGCGCGCGCTGCGCGAACAGTGCGACCGCGCCGTGCTGCGACTGGTCGTCGGCCGCGGCGTCCGCAGCCGGGACCGAGAGCGGCGCCAGCCGGAACACGGCCTCGCCGGTGATCCCCAGCGGCGCCTGGCTCGTGACGACGGCGCGCAGTCCGGGGGAACTCGACAACAGCGCGCCCAGCGGCTTGGCCAGCGACGCGCCGAGGTGCTCGGCCCCGTCCAGAAACAGCAGGGCGGGAAGCTGCTCAATGGCATGGCGCAGCGCCTCGAAGCGGTCTGCGCCTTCCGGCAGCGAGGTGCCGAGCGCGAGCGCGATCGCGCCCGGCACCCGTGCGATGTCGTCGAGCGGCTCGAGCGGCACCCAGGCCGCGCGCACGTCATGGCGGTCCGACTGGCGCACGAATACTTCCTGTGCGAGCCGCGTCTTGCCGATGCCGGCGGCGCCGACGATCGTCAGCAGGCAGGCGTCTCCCAGCGCTTCCTGCACCCCCCGCAGTTCATCGTCGCGGCCGACCAGGTTGCCCAGCCAGTGGTGTGCCAGGCGCGGCGGCAGCGGCGGAGGCGCCGCGGCCGCTCCGCCGCCCGCGGTGCCGACTTCCAGGTCGAGCCGGTAACCGAACCTGGGAATCGTGCGGATCGCGCCCGCGCCGAGCACGCGGCGCAGGCTCGCGATCTGCGCGGGCAGGTTGTTCTCGTCGACCACGAGTCGGGGCCAGACACGCTCGAGCAAGGTCGCCTTGGAGACGAGGCGGCCCGGGTTCTCGACCAGCACCAGCAGCAGGTCGAACGCGCGCGCGCCGATTTCGACGGGCTGGCCGTCGAGCTTCAGCTGCCGCTCGCCGGGAAACAGCTCGAACGCCCCTACCCTGATACGGTCCATCCAGCCGGTCCCCCGATCCCCCGCCTGCGCACAAGCGCCTGATTAATATAGCCTGTGCGCCAGGGCCGGTTGGTTCGCGGAGTTTCAGCGAGATTTCAGACCGGTTTCAAGACAGGGCGACGGTCCGGGACCAGAGTCGTACGCGAGTGAAGACCGCATCCCGGCATTCCCATCAACGCAGGAGATCCGCATGCCGAAGTTCGTGATCGAGAGAGACATCCCCGGCGCCGGCAGCATGAGCCCCGCCGACCTCAAGAAGATCTCGCAGAAATCCTGCGGCGTCCTCAGCAGCCTCGGACCCAGCGTGCAGTGGATCCAGAGCTTCGTGACCGCCGACAAGATCTACTGCATCTATCACGCGTCGGACGAATCGCTGGTCCGCCGTCACGCGGAACTGGGCGGCTTCCCGGCCAACCGGATTTCGCGCGTGGCGACGGTCATCGATCCCGCCACCGCCGAGTAACCGGACCTGGAAGCGCGCGTCCTCACTCGAACAACAAGTCCAACACCAAGGAGAAAACGAGGATGAAAGCCCTGATCGCATCGCTGTCCCTGCTGGCCGTCGCTCCCGTCATGGCGGACGACGCCCCGTTGCACCGTTACCTGATCGAGCGGACCTTTCCGGCGGGCGCGCTGGAAGGGCTCGATGCCGACACCAAGGCGCGCGTGAACGCGAACAACGCCTCGGTCGGCGTCCGGTGGGTGCAGTCCTTTGCCAACGCAGACAAGACCAAGACTTACTGCATCTACGAAGGCCCGAGCGAGTCTGCCGTCCGCCAGGCGGCGCTGCTCAATGCCCTGCCGGTCGACAACGTCACGGAGGTTCCCGTCGACCTGCTGCCGGGAGGTGCGCCGTGAAGGCCATACTTCCCGCGGGGCTGCTGCTGGCGGCGCTGCCGTTGCTGGTCGCCGCGCCGGCGACAGCCAACGACAACGGCAAGAAGGTCGTGTCGCCGCTCGTGCAGAAAGTCCGCGCGGCGACGGCCCAGTACCGCGACGCGGAAGTCGCAATCGCCAATGGCTACCTGCCGGGGCCATGCGTCAGCGGACCCAATGGTGGGGCGATGGGCGTGCACTTCATCAATGGCAGCCTGCTGGGCAAGGAGATCGACGCGGAGACTCCTGAGGCGCTCATCTACGAGCCAGGCCCGGATGGGCGCATGCGGCTCGTCGGCGCGGAGTACATCACGTTCGCCGCGGAGTGGGTGAACGAGGTGCCGACGCTCGAGGGCCACCTGCTGCACTACGCAGGCGCACCGAACCGCTACGGCATCCCGGCGTTCTACCAGATCCACGTCTGGGCCTGGCGCGACAATCCGGACGGTACTTTTGCCGACTGGAACAGCCGCGTGACCTGCGACGCGCACGCGGATATGGGCGGCCACAACCACTAGTCACTGCCCGTCCAGGGAAGGGCCGCCAACCGGCGGCCCTTCCCCCTCTCCGGGAACCCCGGTGCCGCAGCGCGCTCTATAGTTGCCTGCAGGCTGTCAACCAGCGGACCCCGGCCGCGTTACAGCTTTCGGGACTGCTGTCGGCAACCCTCGGAGGATCCCTCGATGACCACCCGTTTCAAGACCAGCATCTTCGCCGCCGCGCTCCTGGCGGGAATTCCCCTGGCCGCCCAGGCGCACCCGGACCGGCCGAAACTCGACACCAATGGCGACGGCTCGGTGGACCTGGCCGAGATGCAGGCCGCGAAGGCCGACTTCACGGTCGAGCAGTTCAACAAGGCTGATACGAACGGCGACGGGCTGCTGTCGCGCGACGAACTGCGCCAGGCCCATCACCGCGCGCGCTTCGGGCGCCTGGACAAGGATGGCGACGGCGGCATCAGCCTCGCCGAACTACAGGCCGTGAAGCCGGGGGCGACCGCGGAGCATTTCGCGAAGATGGACGCGGACGGCAACGGCCAGGTCACGCAGGAAGAAATGCGCGCCATGCACCAGGAACGCCATCGCCGGCACGCGGAGCGCAAGGACCGCAAGCCCGAGGAAGGCTGAAGCCGAGGCAGGCGGCGACCGGGCTGGCGCACCGGCCGCTTGCTGCCGCCGACTCGCGCCGCTACTCTCGCCCGCGGTGAACGATTCCTGCCGCAGCCCGAACCGGGCACGACAACAGCTCCTGGCCGTGGCGGCTTGCGCCCTGGTCAGCGCCTGCGCCGCACAGTCGCAGGTTGCGACGGCGCCTGCGCCGGCGCCCGAAGCCGGGCCGGCGCCGCCGGTCGCCTCGCGCGCACCCTGGTCCTCCACCTACGATCCGGGCGACCAGGGCGCGCCGGTCCTGATCCGCAACGCGACGATCCTCACCGGCACCGGGACGCGCCTGGATGGCGGCGACTTGCTGCTCGAGCACGGCCGCATCAGCGCCGTCGGCCATGGCCTGCAGGCGCCTGCGGGCGCCCGCGTGATCGATGCGAGCGGACGCTGGGTGACGCCGGGGCTCATCGACGTGCACTCGCATCTCGGCGTCTATGCGAGCCCGGGCCTGCCCGCGCACAGCGACGGCAACGAGGCGACCGACCCGGTAACCGCGGGCGTCTGGGCGGAGCACTCGATCTGGCCGCAGGACCCGGGATTCGAGCGCGCGCTCGAGGGCGGCGTCACGACGATGCAGATCCTGCCGGGTTCGGCCAACCTGATCGGCGGACGTGGCGTGACGGTCAAGAACGTCTGGGCCACGACTTACCAGGCCATGAAGTTCCCCGGCGCGCCGCAGGGACTGAAGATGGCCTGCGGCGAGAACCCGAAGCGCGTCTATGGCGGCCGGCAGAAGCTGCCGTCCACGCGCATGGGCAACGTCGCGGGCTACCGGCAGGCGTTCGCGGACGCCCGCGACTACGCCGAGCAGTGGAAGGAGTACGAGGCGAAGCTCGCGATATTCAAGGCCAACGCCAAGCCCGATGCGACCGCGCCCAAGCCCCCGAAGCGCGACCTGCGCCTGGAGACGCTGGCGGCGGCGATAAAGGGCGAGCTGCTGGTGCACAACCACTGCTACCGCGCCGACGAGATGGGCATCATGCTCGACCTCGCACGCGAGTTCGGGTTCAGGATCGCGGCTTTCCACCACGGCGTCGAGGCGTACAAGCTGGCCGGCCGCCTCGGCGAGGAAGGCGTTTGCGGCGCGCTGTGGGCCGACTGGTGGGGCTTCAAGCTCGAGTCCTGGGACGGCGTGCAGGAAAACCTCGCGATCGTGGACGCGGCGCCTGGCGGCTGCGCGATCGTGCATTCGGATTCCTCGGAAGGCATCCAGCGCCTGAACCAGGAGGCAGCCAAGGCCATGACGCGCGGCGCACGCGCGGGCTTGCCGATCCCGCCCGAGCGCGCGATCCGCTGGGTCACCTCGAACGCGGCGAAAGCGCTCGGCATCCTGGAACAGACGGGCACGCTCGAGGGCGGCAAGATGGCCGACGTCGTCATCTGGAACGGCACGCCGTTCTCCGTCTACGCGCTCGCCGAGCAGGTGTACGTGGACGGCGTGCTGCGCTTCGACCGCAGCCATCCGGCGCCGAAGGCGCGATCGGACTTCGAGCAATGAACGCGCTGCGCATCGGCTGGGTCGCGGTTGCGGCGTACTGCCTCGCGGGCGCCGCATCGGCGCAGGAACTGCTGATCCGCGGCGCGCGCGTCCACACCGCCGCCGCCGCCGGCACGCTCGAGAACGCGGACGTGCTGGTTCGCGACGGGCGCATCGCGGAAGTCGGCGCCGGACTCAAGGCACCGGCGGGCACCGCCGTGATCGAGGCGAAGGGCCGCGCATTGACGCCCGGCCTGTTCGGCGGCCTGACCCAGATTGGCGTCGAGGAAGTCTCGCTCGAGTCGGCGACCGTGGACGAGGCGCTCGCGCTGACGGCTCCCGCCTGGCAGCACCAGTGGCGCCCCGAGTTCGACGTGACGCGGGCCTTCGATCCGCGTTCCACGCCGGCGGCGGTCGCGCGCGTGGAAGGCGTGACCTGGACCCTGGTCAGCCCGCTCAGCGACACCAGCGTGGTCGCCGGACAGGGCGCGGCGATGCTGCTCGACGGCGTCGCGGACGCAGCGCTCGCCGGCAGCCGCACGTTGTTCGTGCACTGGGGCGCGGCGGCGGATGCGGCCTCCGGCGGCAGCCGCGCGGCACAGTACATGCTGTTCGACCAGGCCATCCGCGAAGTGCGCGAGCCGGGAAGCGCCGGCGAAGGCGCGCTGCTGCAGCCGGAAGGCCGCGCGGCGCTCAAGTCCTACCTCGCGGGCGGCCGCGTGGTGTTCCGCGCCACGCGCGCCTCCGACATCCGCCAGGTGATCCGCTACGCGAAGCGCCACGGCATGAAGCCCGTCATCGCCGGCGGCGACGAGGCCTGGATGGTCGCGCGCGAGCTCGCGGCCGAAGGCGTGCCGGTGATCCTGAACGCGCTCGACAACCTGCCCGCCAGTTTCGACCGGCTCGGCGCGCGCCTCGACAATGCGAAGCTGCTGCACGACGCCGGCGTGAGGATCGCGTTCTCCCTGGGCGACGGCCACATGGCGCGCAAGAACCGCCAGCTTGCCGGCAACGCCGTTGCCCACGGGTTGCCGTGGGAAGCGGCGCTCGCGGCCATCACCTCCGGCGCGGCCGACATCTTCGGCGTCGGCGGGCAACGCGGGCGCATCGAGAAGGGCCAAGCGGCCGACCTCGTGCTCTGGAGCGGCGACCCGCTCGAGGTCACCTCGGTGGCGGAACAGGTGTGGATCGCCGGCCACGCTATCGGCATGCGCTCGCGGCAGACGGAACTCGCGGAACGCTACCTGGACCTGCTTCGGTCTTCCCAGGCGCCGCACTGAACGGTTTCCGGGCAGCCTCGGTGTCCGCGCTCGACCTCGAATTCGTCCGCTCGCAATTTCCCGCCTTCAGCGAACCCTCGCTCGCGGGATTCGCGCATTTCGAAAATGCCGGCGGCTCCTACGCCTGCCGGCAGACGATCGAATGGCTCGACCGCTATTACCGCCAGACCAAGGTCCAGCCCTATTACGACTTCGCGCCGTCGCGCACGGCGGGCCGGCAGATGGATGCGGCGCGCGACCGTCTCGCAGGCTGGCTCAACGTCGGCGCGGACGAACTGCATTTCGGCCCGTCCACTTCGCAGAACACCTACGTGGTCGCGCAGGCGCTGCGCCGGCAGCTGCGCCCGGGCGACGAGATCGTCGTGACCAACCAGGACCACGAGGCCAACATCGGTGCCTGGGACCGGCTGCGCGCGGACGGCGCCGTGGTGCGCGAGTGGAAGGTGGACCCGGACACGGCCGAACTGGAATTGCGCAACCTCGAGGCGCTGCTCGGTTCCCGGACGCGCGTGGTCGCTTTCACGCATTGCTCGAACGTGGTGGGCAGCATCAACCCGGTGCGCCGGATCACGGATCTCGCGCACCGCGCGGGCGCGCTGGCCTTCGTGGACGGCGTGGCGTTCTGCCCGCACGGCCTGCCGGACGTCGCGGCGCTGGGCGCCGATCTCTACACCTTTTCCCTCTACAAGGTCTACGGCCCGCACCTGGGCGCGATGTTCATGCGCCGCGACCTCAACGCGGAGCTCCCGAACCAGGGGCATTTCTTCAATGCCGGGCTGCCCGGCAAGCGTTTCACGCCGGCGGGACCGGATCATGCACAGATCGCCACGGTCAACGGCGTCGTGGACTACCTGGGAGCCGTCGCCAGCCGCCATGGGCGGGACGGCCAGCCGGTCGCGGCGCAGGCAGCGGCGGTGCGCACGCTGTTCCGCGATCACGAGACGGCGCTGTTGCAGCCGCTGCTCGATTTCCTGTCGCGGCACCCGCGGGTGCGGATGATCGGCCGGGTGCGCGCGGAAGATCGCGCGCCGACGGTGGCATTTACGGTGAACGGAAAAACTTCCGGCGAGGTCGCGAGCGCGCTCGGCAAGCAGGGCCTCGGCGTCGGCGTCGGGAACTTCTACGCGTACCGTCTGCTGCAGGCGCTCGGCATCGACACCGACGACGGCGCGTTACGCACGTCGTTCGTCCATTACACGTCGGCGGCGGAAATCACGCGGCTCATCGCCGCGCTCGACGGCCTGCTCTAGGTCGTCGCGCGGACTCAGCCGCCCGCGGCGCCGTCCGCCGGCTGCAGCAGCCGTTCGACCGCTTGCCGGATCGTTGCGTGGTAGCCGGGCCGCGCCTTCGCGTAGATCCGGCGGCCCAATGCGAGGCCGGACTCCGAGCGCGACATTTCCCGGAACAGGGTGACCACCAGCTTGTAGCGGCCGGTGGCCAGCAGGAAGCGCTCGAGGTCCGGGTAGGACGGCTCGTACCCCGCACGCACGACCAGCGACAGCCAGGCGAGCGCGATCTCGGCATTGCCGTCCGCGCCCAGCCTGAAATGGCAGCGCAGCTCGTCAAGCTTCGCATCCTCGAGATCCGCAGGCTGCTCGGCCAGGAAGCGGACCCATTCCTGCGGCACCCAGTCCTGCACCGGCAGCTGCTGCGTTGCGAGACGCCCCTCGCGCCAGTCGGCGGCGGCGCGATCGAGCGCCTCGAATACGCCTTGCGGCACCTCGGGCATGGTCGCCGGCAGGCCGCTGCCATGGAGCCAGGCGTCGATCTCGGCAGCCGTGATCGCGGGCGCGCCGGGCTTTTCCAGGTGCGCGAGCAGCCAGGCGCGGAAGCCTTCCGTCGTCATGCTCTGGAAGGCATGGGCGTCGAAGTAATCGCGCAGGAAGGCGTCGAACGCCGCCCGGCCGAAGCGCGACTCCAGGAAGCCGAGGAACCAGCGCCCTTTCTCGTAGGCGACGTCGGAGACGCCCTCGTCCGGGTCGCGGGCGGCGAGGTCCAGTTCGAGCGCCGAGTCCTGCGGCAGGCCCGCAGCCTTGGCGTCCTCGATCACCTGCGTCAGCGATTCATAGCCGATCGCATCTTCCATGCGCGCGCGGCGCTCGCCATAAAGCGCCTCGCCCAGGCGCCGTTCGAGGTAGGTGGTGAATCCCTCGTTGAGCCAGAAGTCGTTCCAGGTCGCGTTCGTCACCAGGTTTCCGGACCAGGAATGCGCGAGTTCGTGCACGATCAGCGAGACCAGGCTGCGGTCGCCCGCGACCACCGAAGGCGAGATGAACGACAGGCGCGGGTTCTCCATGCCGCCGTAGGCGAAGGCCCGAGGCATGATCAAGAGGTCGTAGCGCTCCCAGCGATACGGTCCCGCCATCGCCTCGCCGGCAGCGACCATGCGCGGCAGGTCCGCGAATTCGGCTGCGGCCGCATCCAGCCGTGAGGGCTCGGTCCAAATGCCGACGCGCTCGTCGAGGCTGCGGAAACGCAGGTCGCCGATCGCGAGCGCGATCAGGTAGGACGGAATCGGTTGCTTCATCTCGAAGCGGTGTTCGCCGGCGGCGGCGTCCTGCCGTTCGACGCGCGCGGCGCTCATGACCGCCACCAGTTCCGGCGGCGTGCGGATCAGGGCGTCGTAGGTCACGCGCACGGCCGGCGTGTCCTGCAGCGGGATCCAGCTGCGCGTGTGGATCGACTGGCCCTGGCTGTACAGGTAAGGATGCGCCCCGAAAGTCTGCTCAGGCGCCAGCCACTGCAGCGCGGTCGCCTCCGGCGAAGTGCGGTAGGCGATGCGGATCGTCATCCGCTGCGTGGCCGCGCAGCACTTCTGGAATTTGATCGTCAGCTTGCTGCCGAGCACGGGATCGCGCGGACCCAGCGTGAAGGCGAGGACTTTCGTCGCGCCGCCGGCTTCGACCAGGTGCACCGAGCGGATCTCGAGGTCGCGCGTGTCTAGCTGGAGCTCGTCCGCGTACGGGTCGAGCTGCTCGACCGTCAGGTCCGCCGCGCCCTCGAGCCGGTGCGATGCGAAGTCGGCATCGAGCACGAGCGAGACGTGCCGGACCAGGAAGCGGCCGGGCTCGGCGTACGAATGCGGGTCGGCGGCAACGGCCGCCTGGGCCAAGGCGGTCATCAACAGGAATGCGGCAACTCGCGGCATCAGTCGCAAGACCGCAGGTCCGCGGCGAAGTTCACCGCGACTCAGCGCTTCGCGGCCAGGCGTTTGACCGGCGCCCGCAGCCGGGCCGGCGGCTCCTCGGCGTGCAGGTTCATCAGCGACTCGGCGAGGTCCTCCTCGGCGCTTGCGCACACGCCGAGCACCAGCGCCTCGTCGTGCCCCTTCGGCAGCACGTAGGCATGGCCCATGGTGCTGTCGATGTACACGGATTCACCGGTCTGCAGGACGATCGGCTCGTAGAACTCGGTGTGGATCTCCACCGGTCCCTGGAGCACGTAGATGTACTCCTCGCCGGGATGGTGCACGAGTTCGCCGAACTCCTCGATGCTCCGCGCCCGGATGCGCGTCACCAGCGGCACCATGCGCTTCCGGCGCAGGTCCGGGCACATGTAGAAGTACTCGTAGTTCGGCGTGTTGACCCGCACCGCGGAGGACAGCCGCCCGACCGAGCGGCGCGCCGTGATCGGCGCATCTCCCGAGCTGTCCGTCTCGCTGAACAGCTCGGACATGCGCATGTTCAGGCGCTGGCTGAGTTGCTGCAGCTTGTCGTAGGTCAGCGTGAGGCGGTCGTGCTCGACCTTTGCCAGCGTGGACAACGGGATGCCCGTGCGCTCGCTCATTTCCTTGAGCGTCCAGTGATTGCGCAGGCGCAGCCCGCGCAACAGGCTGCCGAGCGTCGGCCGCCGGGTCTTGTGGGTGGTCAGGTGGCTACTCCCATGCCGCGGATTCCTGTCCGGATTCTACGGCCAAGGACCTTTTGACGTCATTCTCCAATTGGGACTACCATGACCTCATTGGGATAAACCCCGGGAAACCTCAAATGCGCGTCATCACCTCGATCGCGTCGTCGCTCTGCGCCTCGCTCCTGACCTTGACCGCGCTGGCACAGTCCGAAGCGGAAGCGCCGGCGCCAGATGCCGGTCCGACAACGCCGCAGCTCACGCGCGCGGACGTCGAAGCCTGGCTCGACGGCTTCATGGGATTCGCGCTGCCGCGCGGCAACATCGCGGGCGCCGTCGTGGTCGTCGTCAAGGACGGCCAGACGCTGCTGCAAAAGGGTTACGGCTACGCCGACGTCGAGAAGAAGTTGCCGGTGGATCCCGAGGCCACGCTGTTCCGTCCCGGTTCCGTCTCGAAGCTCTTCACCTGGACGGCCGTGATGCAGCAGGTCGAGCAAGGAAAGCTCGACCTCGACGCCGACGTCAACCAGTACCTGGATTTCGAGATCCCGCCGGGCCCGAACGGTACGCCGATCCGCGTGCGCGACCTCATGACCCACACGCCCGGGTTCGAGGAGTCCGTCAAGGAGCTGATCGTCGAGGACGAAAGCCGCATCGCGCCCAACGGGGAAGTGCTGAAGCGCTGGGTGCCGACCCGCATTTACGAAGCGGGCAAGATGCCGGCCTATTCCAACTACGCGACCGGGATCGCGGGCTACCTGGTCGAGCGGGTCTCGGGCCTTTCGTTCGACGATTACCTCGACCGAAACATCTTCGGGCCGCTCGGCATGGCGCACTCGAGCTTCCGCCAGCCGCTGCCCGAAGCGCTGAAGGCGGGCATGTCGCAGGGCTACGAGGATGCTTCGGGCAAGCCGCAGGCTTACGAGATCGTCAATCTCGCGCCGGCGGGCTCGCTGGCCGCGACCGGCTCCGACATGGCGCGCTTCATGATCGCGCACCTGCAGAAGGGCGCCTTCGGCGACACGCGCATCCTGGCCGCGGAGACCGCCGAGAAGATGCACGGCACGCCGAACACCGTCATCCCTGGCATCAACCGCATGGTGCTCGGCTTCTACGAGACCAGCACCAATGGCCGCCGCATCGTCTCGCACGGCGGCGACACGCAGTATTTCCACAGCGACCTGCACCTCTACCTCGACGACGGCGCCGGCTATTTCATCTCCTTCAACAGCACCGGCAAGGAAGGCGCGGCGGGTCCGCTGCGCGCCGCGTTCTACCGCCAGTTCAGCGACCGCTACTTCCCCGGCCCCGGGCCGGAGGAAGGCAAGGTTGACGAGAAGGTCGCCCTGGAACACGCACACGCGGTCGCGGGCACCTACGTCATCTCGCGCCGCGTCGAATCGAGCCTGGTCAGCATCCTGAACGTCCTCAACCCGGTCAAGGTCGTGGTCAACGAGGACAAGACGGTTTCCCTGACGCTGCTGCGCGGCCTGAACGGCGAACCGAAGAAGTTCCGCGAGATCTCGCCGTGGCTCTGGGCCGAGGTGGACGGCAAGGCCACGTTTGCGGCGGAAGCCGTGGACGGCAAGGTCACCCGCTTCAGCGCCGATTTCTTCGCGCCATTCATGATGTTCGAGCGCGCACCCGCCAAGGCGGCCGGTTGGGTCATGCCCGCCGCGGTCGCGAGCCTCGTCGCGCTCCTGCTCACGGTGATCCTGTGGCCGGTGGCGGCGCTGGTGCGGAGGCATTACCGGCTGCATCTGCCCTACACCGGGGCGCAGGCCAGGGCCTACCGGTGGGTCCGGATCGGCGCCCTCGCCTCGCTGCTCGCCGTCTGCGCCTGGGTCGGCCTGGTGCTGATGATGCTGAGCGACCTGAAGCTGCTGTCGCCGAAGATGGATGGCTGGCTGCTCGCGCTGCAGGTGCTCGGCTCGCTCGCCATCTTCGCGGGCCTCGCGCTCGCGCTCTGGCACCTGTCGGTGCTGGTCAAGGCAAAGCGCCGCTGGCTCGGCAAGATCTGGGCCGTCGTGCTCGTGGGCTCGACCGCGATGCTCGCCTGGCTCGCGGTCGCGTATCACCTCGTGGGCTTCAACACGAACTACTGATGCGCCTCGAGCTCACGCGCGAGCAGGTGCCGCTGTCGGCGCCCTTCGTCATCACGGGCTATACGTTTACGCACGTGGGCGTCGCCCTGGCGCGCATCGCGGACGATGGCGCCTCGGGCCAGGGCGAGGCCGCCGGCGTCTATTATCTCGGTGACGATCTGGACCACATGTGCGCCGCGATCGAGGGCGTGCGCGAGGCCATCGAGGACGGCGTCGGCCGCGAGCAGTTGCGCGGGCTGCTGCCGGCGGGCGGCGCGCGCAACGCGCTCGACTGCGCGCTCTGGGACCTCGAGGCCAAGCGGAGCGGACAGCCGGTCTGGCGCCTCGCCGGCCTCGAGCCGCCGCGGCCGCTGGTCACCACTTACACCGTCGGAGCGGACACGCCGGGCGCCATGGCGGAGAAAGCGAAGGCCTATGCCGGCGCGAAAGCCATCAAGCTGAAGCTCACGGGCGAGCCGGCGCTCGATTCCGATCGCGTGCGCGCCGTGCGCAAGGCGCGGCCCGACGTCTGGCTCGGCGTGGACGCCAACCAGGGCTATGCGCCCGCGAGCCTGGGGGAGCTGCTGCCCGCGCTCATGATCAGCAAGGTCAAGCTGGTCGAGCAACCCTTCGCACGCGGGCTTGAAGCGGACATGGAAGGCCTGCGCTGCCCGATCCCGGTCGCGGCCGACGAGAGCGTGCAGGACCTTCCCGACATCGAGCCGCTGGTCGGCCGGTTCGACGTCGTCAACATCAAGCTCGACAAGTGCGGCGGTCTCACCACGGGCCTCGCAATGGTGGACGAGGCGCGCCGTCTCGGCCTCGGCACCATGGTCGGCAACATGGTCGGCACCAGCCTCGCGATGGCGCCGGCCTGGATCCTCGGCCAGGTCTGCGACCTGCGCGACCTGGACGGCACGCTGTTCATCGCGCGCGACCGCAAGCCCTCGATCCTGTTCGACCAGGGCGCCGTCTTCTATCCGGCGCAGGGCTGGGGCAGCCCCTGACCGCGTTCGTTTGACAATTCTCCATTCAGGATTAATATTTCTGAATGGGATAATTCTTCCCTGCGGCGGCCGGCCGCACACCCGGAGGGGGATGATCATCATGAACAGGCAAATCGCGCGCTGTGCGCTCACCGTGTCTGGCGCCGTCGGCATGGTGCTGGCGGGAGTCGCGGCCCATGCGCAGGATTCCGCAACCAGTCTCGGCCCGGTCTATGTGACGGCGCAGAAACGCAGCGAACGGCTGCAGGACGTGCCGGTCTCGATCAGCGTCGTGGACGGCCGCAATCTGGCGGACCAAGGCGTCAAGCAGCTCACCGACTATGCGGCATACGTGCCAGGCATGTACGTGGACAGCAACGGCACGCCGGGCCAGGCCACGGTCTCGCTGCGCGGCCTCGGGCCGCTGGGTTCGAGCGCCACCGTCAGCACCTACATCGACGAGGGGCCGGTCGGCTCAAGCGGCATCTACAACAGCACCTCGGTCCTCACGTTCGAACTGATGCCCCATGACGTCGAGCGCGTCGAAGTATTGCGCGGGCCGCAGGGTACGCTCTATGGCGCGAGCTCGATCGGCGGCCTGCTGAAATACGTCACGGCGAAGCCGGCACTCGACGAATTCGAAGGCACGATCGGCATCGAGGCCATCGACGTCTCCAGCGCGTCGGACCAGGATTTCAATTACAGCGCGCGCGCCAGTTTTCCGCTGGTCCAGGACAAGGTCGGCATGTCCCTGAGCTATGCGAATCGCGACCTGCCGGCCTACATCGACAACATCCAGACCGGCGAGAGCGACGTCAACGGCGGCAGCCAGGAAGGCGTGCGCTTCGCGCTGTTGTGGCAGGCCTCCGACACGACATCCCTGAGCCTGTCCGCCATGCGGCAGGACATCAGCTCGGACGACAACGCGATCCTCATGGAAACCGCGGCCGGGGTGCCCATCGGCGACGGGCTCTCGACCAACCTGTTCCTGCGCGAACCCTATGACAGCCAATTCGACCTCTACTCGGCCACGATCAACGTCGCCATCGGCGACCTGACGCTGACCTCGGTGACCTCCTACGCCTCGGCTGAGATCCGGGTGACGCAGGACGCGACGCGGTTCTTCGGCACGCTGCTCGGCGGCCTGCTGTCGGACCTCGTCAACTCGTTCGACCAGGACAAGCTGACGCAGGAGATCCGGCTCACTTCGCCCGAGAGCGACCGCTTCGAGTGGCTGGCCGGCGCCTTCTATACCGACGAGGACAACATCTACTCGCAACTGCTGAGCGCCTACGATCCCTCGACGGGCGCATTGTTCCCGGGGCTCAACCCGGTCGCAGTCGTGCAGGTGCCGAACGAATACCAGGAGTACGCGGTCTTCGCCAACGGCACCTACAAGTTCAGCGACAGCTTCCATCTCGCCGCCGGCCTGCGCTACGCGCGCAACGACCAGAAATTCCGCCAGATCAGCTTCGGCATGGTGGTTCCGACGGCAGACGTGCCTGGAACCTCGGACGAGGACGTGCTCACCTACAGCCTGAGCCCACAGTGGCACCTCAGCGACGACACGATGGTCTATGCCAGGGCCGCGACCGGCTATCGGGCGGGCGGTCCAAACGTGTTCCTGCCAGGCGTGCCGCCGATGGTGGAATCCGACTCGATGATCAACTACGAGATCGGCGTAAAGTCCAACCTCGCGGGCGGTGCGGTGCAGCTCGAGGCCGCCGCCTTCTACATGGACTGGGACGACATCCAGCTGGCGGTCACGTTCCCGAACGGCACCGGCGGCCTGGCCAATGCCGGTTCCGCCCGCAGCCAGGGCATCGAGGGCTCGCTGAACTGGTCCGTCGGCAACGGCTTCACGCTCGGGGTGAACGCGGCCTACACCGACGCCCAACTGACCGACGACACTCCCACCGGCGGCCAGGATGGTGACCGGCTGCCGCGCACGCCGGAATGGAGCGGCGCTCTAAACGCCCAGTACGTGTTCGAGGCCGGCGGCAACCTGACCTGGCAGTTCGGCGGCCTGCTGCGCTACGTCGGCGACCGCATTTCGGATCCGAGCAGCGAGGCGGACTCGATTTCGGCGGATTCCTACACGACGATCGACCTCAATGCCTCGGTAAAGATCGGCGAACGCTTCACGGTGCGTGCCTTTGCCCGCAACGTGGCCGACGAAGATGGCGCCATCACGCGCTCGGTATCGATCGCGAACTCCGTGCCGCTCCCGGGCGGCCCGACGTTCATCACGGTCGTGCCGTTGCAGCCGCGCACCATCGGCCTGGGTGTCGAAGTCAACTTCTGAGCGGCGCGAGCCGCGCGGAAGCATCGCATGAGTGCGCAGCCTGCACCGCGGGCGAGTGTCGGCGCGCTGGCCTTGCCGGCGCCGTACCTGCTCTTTCTCGGTGACACCACCGAGCCGGAATACGCCAAGACCGCCTTCGGCCTGCGCGACTGGGCGCGCGAGCTGTGCGTGGGCGAGTTCGCCTGCGCCGGCGCCACCATTTCGGCCGGGCTGCCGCGCCTCACGCCGCGCGAGGCGCAGGCGAAGGGCGCGCGTTCGCTGGTCATCGGCGTCGCCAACACCGGCGGCATCATCAAGCCGAACTGGGTGCCGAGCCTGGTCGAGGCGCTGGAGGCCGGGCTCGACATCGTCTCCGGCATGCACGCCCGCCTCGGCGAGCTCCCGGAGCTGCGCGCCGCAGCCGAGCGTCTCGGGCGCCGCCTGATCGACGTGCGCCAGCCGCCGAAGGACATCCCGGTCGCTACCGGCCGCAAGCGCAGCGGCAAGCGGCTGCTCACCGTCGGCACCGACTGCGCCCTCGGCAAGAAATACACCGCGCTGGCGCTCGCGAAGGCGTTCGGCCGCCGCGGCCTGGACGCGGATTTCCGCGCCACCGGCCAGACCGGGATCATGATCGCGGGCGGCGGCATGCCCATGGACGCCGTCGTCTCCGACTTCGAGGCGGGCGCGGCGGAGATCCTGAGCCCGGACGCGCGCCCGGATCACTGGGACGTAATCGAGGGCCAGGGCTCCGTGTTCCATCCCGCCTACGCCGCGGTCTCGCTCGGCCTGCTGCACGGCAGCCAGCCGGACATCATCGTGCTGTGCCACGAACCGGGCCGCCGGCACCTGCTCGGCTATCCCGACTACCCGACACCGCAGCTGCAGGAAGCGATCGCCGTGCACCTCAAGCTCGGCTCGCTCACCAACAAGGCCATCCGCTGCGGCGGGGTCAGCTTCAACACGGGCGCGCTGGCGGCGGAGGAAGCCGACGCCATCATGCGCAAGGCCTCGCAGGCACTCGGCCTGCCGGTCGCGGACCCGATGCGCGGCGGGCCGGACTTCGAGCGGCTGGTGGAGTCCTGCCTCGCCCCATGAGCGGACCGTCCTGGTTCCAGCGCTTCCTGCTGCCGGGATTCGCGTTCAACGCATTCGTGATCGGCGGCGGCTACGCGACCGGCCGCGAACTGGTCGAGTTCTTCCTGCCGGCGGGCCCCTGGGGCGGGCTGCTCGCGATCGGCTTCGCGATGGCGATCTGGAGCGTGGTCTGCACGATCACCTTCCGGTTCGCGCTCGCGACCGGCAGCCACGACTATCGCGCCTTCTTCCGCAAGCTCCTCGGGCCGGCCTGGATCGCATTCGAAGCCGCGTACCTCGTACTGCTGGTGCTGGTGCTCGCCGTGTTCGCCGCGGCGACCGGGGCGATGGGTGCCGCGCTGTTCGGCTGGCCGACCATCGGGGGGACGCTTGTGCTAGTCGTCGCCATCGCCGCCTTCACCGGCCTCGGCACGGCGAGCGTCGAGTGGCTGTTCAAGTATGCGACGTTCCTGCTGTTCGCCGTGTACGCGGCCTTCGTGGCCTTCGCGCTCGCGCTGTTCGGCGACCGCATCCTCGCCAACTTCGCCGCGGCCAGCGGAACCGACGGCTGGTTCGCCGCCGGTTTCACCTACGCCAGCTATAACGTCGTCGGCGCGGTCGTGATCCTGCCGGTGCTGCGGCACCTGCGCTCGAACCGCGACGCCACGGTGGCGGGCCTCCTGGCGGGGCCGATTGCGATGATCCCGGCGCTCTTCTTCTTCGCCTGCATGATCGGCTGGTACCCGGCCATAGGCACAGAGGTGCTGCCGTCCGACTTCATCCTGAGGCAGATCGGCATCCCGCTGCTGCACGGCGCTTTCCAGTTCATGGTCTTCGTCGCGATCCTGGATACCGGCGTAAGCGTCGTGCATGCATTCAACGAACGGGTCTCGAACTTCCTGGCCGAACGCCGCGGTGGCGGACTCACGGCCGGCGGCCGACTCGCGATCGCCGGCGCGTTGCTGGTCGGGTCCGTGTTCGTCGCCGACCGCTTCGGGCTGGTCGCGCTGATCGCCAGGGGCTACCGTGCCCTGGCGTGGATCGTGTTCGCCGTCTTCGTCCTTCCGCTCATGACTGTCGGCCTGTGGCGCCTCGCCACGGCGCGGGCCGGGAAACCGGCCGGTGTCTGAACCTGCAGGGAGTCTCCCATGCGTCCACTGATCTTCGTCTTCCTGCTAATCGCCTCCGGGCTTGCGTCCGCCGCCCCACCGAAGAATTTCGACGCCCGGGTGCAGGCGCTCATGCAGCAGATGGAGGTGCCCGGGGCGACGGTCGCGATCGTCGAGAACGGCCTGGTCACCCATGCCCGCGGTTACGGCGTCCGCCTGCAGGGCGGCGCGGACCCGGTCGGCGCCGACACCCTGTTCCAGATTGGCTCGACCTCGAAGGCCTTCACGGCCGCCGCGCTCGCGCTCCTGGTGGACGAGGGAAAGATCGGCTGGGACGACCCGGTCATCGATCACCTGCCGGGATTTCGCATGTACGACCCCTGGGTCACGCGCGAGATCACGGTGCGCGACCTGCTGGTGCACCGCAGTGGCCTCGGCCTCGGCCATGGCGACCTGCTGTTCATCCCGGCGACCAGCCTGAGCCGCGCGGAGACCGTGCGGCGCGTGCGCTTCCTCAAGCCCGCGACCAGCTTCCGCTCGGCCTACGCCTACGACAACATCCTCTACATCGTCGCCGGCGAGCTGATCGAGGCCGTCAGCGGGCAGCGCTGGGAGGATTTCGTCCGCGACCGGATCCTGCGGCGCATCGGCATGGCGACCAGCGTCACCAACGACCCGGAACGGCTCGCCACGGCCGACCGCGCGTTCCCGCATGGCCGCGTCGGCGAGATCCGCGGCATCGGCCGGCAGATCGCCTTCGACGAGAAGGCCGTGGCGCTGGGCGAGAACTCCGCGCCGGCCGGCGCGATCGCCGCCGGCGCCCGCGACCTTGCGCGCTGGCTGCAAGTGCAGCTCGCGAGCGGCGGGATTCCCGGGTCCGAAGAGCGACTGTTCTCGGAAGCGAACGGCCGCGAGATGTGGAGACCCGTGGTGCCGGTCCCGGTCACGCCGCTGCCCGGCCCGCTCGCCGACGCCACGCCGAATTTCCGCAACTGCGCGCTTGGATGGGTCGCGCAGGACTACCGCGGGCACCGCGTCCTGACGCACGGCGGCGCGACGCTCGGCTTTCGCGCCACCGTCGTGCTGCTGCCGGAAAAGAACGTCGGCTTCGCCATGGCCATGAATTCCGAGGACGGTCCCTTCCTGCTCGGGCTGCAGTACGAATTGCTCGATCACTATCTCGGCCTGCCGAAGCGCGACTGGGCAAGAGCGTTCGCGGAGTTCCTGGCAGAGCGCAATGCCAAGGGGCTGGAGGCGGTGCGCGCGGCGCAGAAAACGCGGCCCGAGTCGAAGCCTTCGCTGCCGCTGCCGGCCTATGCGGGCCGCTACGCGGACGAGTGGTACGGGCCGATTTCGGTCGCGGAGGAATCCGGGACGCTCACGATCGACTTCCTGCAGACGCCCGGCATGAAAGGGCCGCTCGAGCACTGGGCCTTCGACACATTCATCGCGCGCTGGCAGGACCCGCTGACCGAGCCCGCCTACGTCACCTTCTCGCTGGACGCCTCGGGCAAGCCCGACCGGATCACCATGAAGGCTGTATCGCCGGTCGCGGACTTCAGCTACGACTACCACCACCTGGAATTCCGGCCGGTGGCTTCCCCGCCCTGAATCCTTGAAACGAATCCGCCGCGCCCGCGTCCAATGACGGGTGACGACGCCCAGGATCGCGGGGCTTTGCCTCGGGCTGCTGGCGGGCACGCTGCCCGCAGCCGGCCTGGCGGATGACTGGCAGCTGATCGCGGAACGGGACGGCATCGTCGCGAGCCAGCGGATGGCCGAAGGCCGGCGCTACCCGCAGCTGCGGGCCCAGGGCGAGGTCCGGGGCACGCCGGACGAAATCCTCGCGGTGCTGCGCGACGTTGCCAGCTACCGCGACTGGGTCCCGGACTGCGCGGAGGCGACGACGCTGCGCGAAACCAGCGCCTGGCGCAGCCTCATCTACACGCGCACCGACCTGCCCTGGCCGGTGCTCGACCGCGAGGCGGTGGTCGACCAGGAAGTGGTCTTCGTCCGGGCGCAGGTTCTGGTGAAAGTGTTCTTCCAGGCGGTCGCCGCACCGGAGGTCGCGCACGCCAGCAACACGATTCGAACCGCGTTCGCCGAGGGTTCCTACACCATCGAGGCCCTGGACGCGGATCGCTCGCGCGTGACCTACCGGATCGACGCCGATCCGGGCGGTCACGTGCCGGCCTGGCTGGTCGAGTTGCAGATCCGCAGGAATCCGCTCGAGACGCTGGCCGGGCTGCGCCGGCAGGTCGAGAAGACTCGCGGCCGCTAGATCGGGTCGTCGATGGACTTCGCGAGCGGCGTGAAGAGTTTCGGCCCTGCCTCCGTCATGTACCAGATGTCCTCCATGCGCACGCCGAACTCGCCCGGGATGTAGATGCCGGGCTCGTCGGAGAAGCACATGCCTGCCGCGAGCGGCGTGCGGTCGGCGCGCATGAGGTTGGGCGGCTCGTGGCCGTCCATGCCGATGCCATGGCCGGTGCGGTGCGAGGTGCCGGGCAGGCCGTAGTCCTTCGCCCAGCCGAGACCCTCGTAGTACGCGCGCACGGCGAGGTCCATGTCGCCGACCGGCATGCCGATCTTCGCGCTCGCGAGCGCGATTTCCTGCCCGCGCTTCACGGTGTTCCACACCTCGCGCTGCCGCTTCGTCGGCTCCCCGTACACCCAGGTGCGCGAGATGTCGGAGGTGTAACCGTGCACCTTGCAGCCCACGTCGATGAGGATCACCGAGCCTTCGCGCACCGCCTGCGGCTTCTCGGTACCGTGCGGGTAGGCGCTCGCCTCGTTTAGCAGCACGAGGCCGAATTCGTGCTTGCCGCCGAGGGCCGTGTGCGCAGCGGCGATCATGGCGCCGATGTCGGTGCCGCTCATGCCGGAGCGGATCTGCCCGTGCACGTGCCGGATCGCGGCGATCGTGACGTCGTTCGCCGCCTGCATCAGCGCCAGTTCGGCCGTGGACTTGATCATGCGGCAGGCATTCACCAGCGCTTCGCCGGAGACGACCTTGCGCCGGAATCCGGGTACCTTCTGCACGTGGTCCACGATGAAGTGCCGGGTGGTCCATTCGACCGCCAGCGGCCCGCGGCCCGGCATCGCGTCCGCGATCAGCGCGAACGGGCTCTGGTCCTCGTGCCACGGGCGGACGTCCGCCTCGATCCTGAGCGACTCCTCGACCGAGGGCACTTCGAAGAATGGCGTGACGACGACGGCCTTCCCCGTAGCCGGGATCAGCGCCGCGGTGGTGCGCTCGGAACGCCACCAGCGGATGCCGGTGAAGTACTCGAGCGAGGAGCCGGCCTCGACCAGCAGGGCGGCGATTCTCTGTTCCTGCATGAAACCCTGGACCCTGGCGATCCTGGCGGCATGTTCTTGCACGGTGATCGGCTTGGCCCCGTCGGTGAGCGACCCTGGGCGCGGCGACGCGGAATTCCCGCTGGAAGGACACGCGTAGGTCGCGAGTGCCGCGCCCGCCGTCGTCAAGCGAAGGAAACTGCGCCTGGAAACCGTCGACACCGCTGCCCCCCGGTGGAACCTGCCGGGTTCCGCGTCCTGCTGCGGCACGCAGACTACCGAAAATCGCCGCTCGACGGTATCAGGCGCCGGGCAGGCGCAGTGCCTCCAGCATTTCGGCCGCGCGCGGACCGATGACGGCATGCACCCGGTTCGGAGCCGGGCGCGCGATGCCCCGCAGGCCGAGGGATGCCAGCCGCACGTCATCCACGTCCGCATCCTCGCGCACGGTGAAACAGAGGCGCGTCGACGCAATCTCGGCTTTCACGACGTTGGCAACGCCGCCGAGCGCCGCCAGCAAGGCCGGTGCGTCGCCGATGCCGGATCCGCCACGCAGCACTTCGCGCATCGCGCCCGCGACCTGGTCCGCCTGCGGGCCCAGGATCACCTGCAACTGGTCGGCGGAGATCCGCACGATGCCGCGCGCGCCCAACCGCCGCAGCGCCGGCTCGTCCACCCGGTCCTGGCTGGAGACGGAAAGGCGCAGGCGCGTGGTGCAGGCATCGACCGAGGAGAGGTTTGCCGCGCCCCCCAGCGCCTCGACCAGGGCGCGCGCGCCGGCGGCGGCGGATTCCGGAGCCGCCGCGGCCGCCGGCGCGGTCCCGGCGAGGCCGCGCCCCGGCGTCCGCAAGTCGAAACGCGCGATGAACCAGCGAAACAGACCATAGTAAGCGCCGAAATAGACGGCGCCGACCGGCAGCAGCAACCACGGATTCGTGGCCCGGCTGTAGCCGAGCACGTAGTCGAACAGGCCGGCGGAGAAGCTGAAGCCAAGTTTCGCGCCCAGCCAGTCCATCAGCACCATCGCAAGGCCGGTCAACAGCGCGTGCAACGCGAACAATGCCGGCGCGAGGAACACGAAAGTGAACTCGATCGGCTCGGTGATCCCGGTCAGGGCCGCGGTCAGTGCCATCGACAGCAACAGGCCCGCGACTGCCCGGCGCCGGTCGGGCGGCGCCGCGTGATACATGGCCAGGCACGCCGCCGGAAGTCCGAACATCATGACGGGAAAGAAACCCGCCATGAACGCGCCCGCGGACGGATCGCCGGCGAAATAGCGGTTCAGGTCGCCGGTGACGCCATTGAAGTCGCCGAGCAGGAACCACGCAATATTGTTGATGACGTGATGCAGGCCGGTGATGATCAGCAGGCGATTCAGCACGCCATACGCGAACAGCCCCAGCTCGCCCGATCCGAGCACGCCCCGACTCATCGCATCCATGCCCTGCTCGAGCACCGGCCAGCCCCAGCCGAACAGTCCGGCAAGTGCGAGTCCCGCTACGCCGCTCGCGATCGGCACGAAGCGCCGCCCGCCGAAGAACGCGAGATAGCTCGGCAGCTCGATGTTGCTGTAACGGTTGTACAGCAGGCCCGCGATCAGCCCCGACAGGATGCCAGCCGGCACGCTGAGCTTGGCGAGTTCGCGCGCCTTGTAGGCCGCCGCCGCCAGGTCCCGCGCCTGGCCGGCGAGGTCCGCAAGCGCTTCCGGCGGCACGCCGATCAGGACTTCCGCGCCCTTGGTCGTGACCAGGTAGCCGACGACGCTCGCGAGGCCCGCCGCACCGTGATTCTCGCGCGCCAGCCCGATCGCGACGCCGATCGCAAACAGCAGGCCCAGGTTGGAGAAGATTGCATTGCCGGCAGCGGCCATCGGGGCGAGATCGAGCAGGTCCGGCTGCCCGAGCCGCAGCAGCAGGCCCGCGACCGGCAATACTGCAATGGGCAGCATCAGCGCGCGTCCGATCTGCTGCATCCCGGAGAATACTGGTTTCATAAGTTCACCCGACCAGCGGCGCCGCGAGCGCTCTGACCGCGGCGGCCGATTCCTGCGCCAGCGCTCGCTCCGCGAGCGCGCGGCACGCATCCGACGAGAGCCGGCCGATCGATGCCTTCAGGCCGCGAATGGCGGACGGCACCACCGAAAGTCCCTGCACGCCGAGCCCGACAAGGACCGGCACTGCCGCCGGATCCGCCGCAAGCCCGCCGCATACGGACACGTGGCGACCGTGCCTGCGGGCTGCCTGCACCGTCGCCGCAACGAGGTTCAGCACCGACGGGTGCAGGCCGTCGAGCCGGGCCGCCAGCGCCGGATTCCCGCGGTCCATGGCGAGCGTGTACTGGGTCAGGTCGTTGGTGCCGATCGAAAGGAAATCCGCCTCCTGCGCCAGGCGATCCGCGATCAGGGCGGCCGCCGGCGTCTCGATCATGATGCCCAGCGGCAGGTTGGCGTCACGCCCCCGTTCGCGGCAGGCGTCGACGAGCATCCGGCGCACGGCCCGGATCTCGTCGACGCCCGTCACCATCGGCAGCATCACCCGGCACGGACCCGGCGGCGTGACCGCGGCGATGGCCCGCAACTGGACCCGCAGCAGCTCCGGCCACGACAGGCTGGCGCGCACCCCGCGCAGCCCGAGCGCCGGGTTGTCTTCTCGCGGCAGCTGCAGGTAGCGGATCGGCTTGTCGCCGCCCGCGTCCAGCGTGCGGACCACCACGGGCCGTCCGGCGAACGCCTCGGCAATGCGCTGGTATTGCGCGCCCTGCAACGCCTCGTCCGGCGGCGCATCGCGGTCCAGGAACAGGAATTCGGTCCGCAACAGGCCGCAGCCTTCCGCGCCCTGTTCCGCTGCCCGGCGCGCTTCGTCGAGCGAACCGACATTGGCGAACACCTCGATGCGCCGGCCGTCGGCGGTGAAGCAGTCGCCCGCGGTGCCTGCGGGATCGACCTCGCGCGGCGCGCCACGCGCCGCCTGCGCGGCGCGCGCGGCCGCCAGCTCCGCCGCGACCGGATCGGCAATCAGCACGCCCCGCTCCGCATCGAGGACCAGATCCGCGCCATCCGGCAGCGAGAAGATCCGCGTGCCCGCCGCCACCAGCATCGGCATGCCCATCGCCGCGGCCAGGATCGCAACATGCGAAGTCGGCCCGCCGCCGGCCAGGCACAGGCCCGCGATACCCTCGCCCGCAATGGCCGCGAACTGCGACGGCAGCAATTCGTCCGCAAGCACGATGGCGCCTGCCGGCAGGGTGTGCGCGGACTTCTCACCGGCCAGTTCGCGCAGGACCTGTGCCGCGATGTCCTGCAGGTCGTCGATGCGCTCGCGAATCCTCGCATCGCCGATGCCATGCAGTTGCGCGATGGCCTCGTCGACCGCGCGGCGCCAGGCGTAGCCTGCGCTTTTGCCGCGCCCGATCCAGGACTCCGCGCTCGCGGCCAGTCCGACGTCGTCGATGAATGCGACGTGCGCTTCCAGCACTTCGCGCATCGCCCCGTCCGACGCGGCGGCGAGCCGTTCGACGCGGGACTTCACGGCGGCGCGCGCGCGCTCGAGTTCACCCGCCTCCCGCGCCAGGCCGGTGCCGGACTCCTCGACCGCGGTCCCGCTCGCCGCCAGCCGGGCCGCGCGGCCAACGGCGATGCCGCGGCTCGCGATGACCGCGCGGATGAGGCGATCGCTGTCTGCATCGCCGGCGGCGACCGGCGCGACCGCCGCCGCCGCGCGCCGCGGCACGGGCGCCGCTGGCGGCGATTCCAGCGCCCCCGCGAGCGCCGCCTCGAATGCGGCAATCGCGGCGGCGGCGTCCGGCCCGGTCGCGCAGAGCATGACTTCGTCGCCCTGGTGCGCGCCGAGACCCATCAGCGCAACGCTGCTCCTGGCATTGACGCGGCGCCCGCGCAGCTGCAGTTCGACGCCGGCGGAGAATCCGGCGATCGAACGCGCGAGCAGCGCTGCCGGGCGCGCGTGAATGCCATCGGCGAAGCCGACGACCAGCCTGCGGCTCGCCGCGGCGCCGCTGGATTCAGCGGATGCGGCGCTTGCCGCCTCGCCGGCCTCGATTTCCATCAGCACGTCGCCCACGCGCAGCTGCTCGTTCACGCGCCGGCTGACGATGTTCACGCCGGCGCGTTCCATGACGACGACGGGCGTCAGCAGGCTCTTCGCCTCGCGCGCGAGCGCATCGAGGTCGAAGCTGAGGAGCCTGTCACCCGCGCGCACGCGTGCGCCCTCGCGCACGCGCAATTCGAAGCCGCGGCCGCCGGCCTTCACCGTGTCGAGGCCGATGTGCAGGAGGATCTCGACGCCCGCGGCCGCGCGGATGGTCAACGCGTGCCGCGCCGCGGCGACCGAGACGACTTCGGCGTCGCAGGGCGCGCAGAGCGTCGCGCTGGTCGGGTCGATGGCGAGCCCGTCGCCCAGCATGCGCCCGGCGAACGCCGGGTCCGGCACTTCCGCCAGCGGCGTGCTCCAGCCGTCCAGAGGTGACCTGACAATCAGCTTCGCCATGCGCCAGCGACCGCTACTCGAGCCCGATCCAGTCGAGGGCCCACAGGGGCTCGACGCCATTCTGCGTGAAGCTCAGGCACAGGTCATGGCGGCCGGCGCGCGGCCCAATGCGTGCCGCCGGCAGCCGGGTCACGTCGTCGCGATCGGCGGCCGGCGCCAGCGACAATACCGCGACCGGCTCGCCCTCGCAGCCGCCGACGCGCACCTCCAGCTCCCCGGCCGCCGAGCGGGGCGGACGAAACACGATCCTGTTCACGTCGTCGCCGATCTGGAAGTTGAACGGCAATTGCCCGATCGCCGCGGTCAGCGTGGCCCCCTGCGTCAGGTCGGCGCCCCGGTAGATCCAGCAGGGATTCATGATGTCGATCATGAACACGGCGCGCGGCCCGGCGACCGGGCCGTCGTCCTCGAGCGCGATCGCGAGGCGCTGGCTGCAGAGTTCGAGTTCGCGGCTCGACCGGCGCGCGAGCGACACCGCATCGAGCGGACGCTCCGCGATCGCCGAGATCCGCCGCCGGCCCTCGAAGGTCGCCGCGCGCAGCCGGCCCCGCATCGCAGCGTCGAATTCCGCCCGATAGCGCCGCGACGACGCGCGCGGGTCGCTGCCGTCCAGCGTGTAGCGGATTTCGCCCTTCCCGGCCTGGTTCGACAGCCGGATGCCGGCCGCGGCGCCGCCCGACCGCGGCGCCGCGTCGATGCGCACGTCGAAGACGGTGCCGGCGGCCCGGATGCCGAGCGCCCGGTAGCGGTCCAGTTCCGGCGCGAGGCGCGCCAGGAAGTCGCGCCAGTCGAGCCGGCCCGCGGGGGACCAGGCGACTTCGGCGAGCGCCGCCGCGCGCGGAAACGTCATGAACTCGACGCGATCCTCGGTGCGCATGTGCTCGGTCCAGGCATTCGCCTGCACGCCAAGGACATGGTGCCGGCGCTCGACCGCGAGCCCCGGCGGCAGCGGGTTGAAGCGGTAGATTTCCTCCGCGGTGATGATCCGCTCGCGCCCCGGCGGATCGCGCGGCGAATCGCCCTGCCGGTTGTCCAGGTACAGTGTCGGCCAGGGCGAAAGGACCGTGTCGTGACCGTTGCGGGCCGCCGTCAGCGCGCCGTCGAGGCCGCGCCAGGACATGACGATCGCGCCCGGCGCAATGCCGCCGTCCAGGATCTCGTCCCAGCCCACCAGGCGGCGGCCGCGCGCGCGCAGGAATCTTTCCATGCGGTGGATGAAGTGGCTCTGGAGGCCCGCCTCGTCCGCGATGCCCAGTTCCCGCATGCGCGCCTGGATGCGCGGCGATGCCTGCCATTGCTGCTTGATCGCCTCGTCGCCGCCGACGTGAACATACGCACCGGGAAAGAGCGCGATCACCTCGTCGAGCACGTCCTCCAGGAAGCGGAAGGTCGATTCCTCGGCGTTGTAGAGGTTGGGATAAACGCCCCAGTCGGCGGGCACTGCTGCGGGCGGCGTGTCGGTCACACCCAGCGCCGGATAGGCAGCGATGGATGCCGTGGCGTGGCCCGGCATCTCGATCTCGGGGACGATCGTCACGCCGCGGGCGGCGGCGTAGGCGACGAGGCGGCGCACCGTTTCCTGCGAGTAATAGCCGCCGTACAGCCGCGGCCTGCCAGTCGCGGGATCGACGTCCCGCGTCGCCGCACGGCCCGCCGGCACGCGCCAGGCGCCGATGTCCGTGAGGCGCGGGTACTTCCGGATCTCGAGACGCCAGCCCTGGTCGTCGGTCAGGTGCCAGTGCAGGACGTTCAGTTTGTGGATCGCCATCGCATCGATGAAGCGCTCGATGAACTCGGGCGACTGGTAATGGCGCGCCGAGTCGAGCATGACCCCGCGCCAGCGGAAGCGCGGCTGGTCCACGATCCGCAATCCGGGCAGCACGACACGTGCCTGTGGACCCGGGGTGGACGTCAGCAGCTGCCAGAGCGTGACCGCGCCGTAAAGCAGTCCGCTGCGTCCGCGCGCAGCGATCCGCACGCCGTCTTCGCGGACGACGAGTTCATAGCCCTCGGGATCGGCGGGCGCGGATTCATCCTGCACGAACGCAATCCCGCGTGCGGCGGGTGCCTGGCCTCCGGCATCGACCGCAAGCGCCATTCCGCCGCCGCGTTTCAGGAGGTCCACGAGGAACCGGGCGGCCGCCTCGGCGCCGGCGCCGCCGCCCGCCGCGACCCGCGTGTCCGCGGTGACAGACAGCGAACCGGTGAGCGCCTCGACCTGCGCCGGCGCCGGGATCACGGCGATGGCGGGCGTCGCCGATGCAGGCGCCGCCGCCGGCAGCCAACCGGCGAGCCACAGGCCGAGCCACGCGGTTGCCACTGTTCTCTGCATCACGGTCCCCACCATAGAACAAAAGGGCGGAGGAGTTTCCTCTTCCGCCCCTGGAGGTCGTCCCCCGACCTTCGCGTCAGAACTTGAAGCGCGTCGTCAGGTAGTACTGGGCGCCGTTGTCGTAGAACGCCCGCGGCTGGTCCTTGTTGGCCGCGTAGTACTTGAGCGTCGGGCTGTTGAGGTTCTGGCCGTCCAGACTCACCGTGAACCGGTCGTTGAAGGTGTAGTTGAACGACGCGGCCAGCGTTCCGATCGCGTCCTGTGAGAACGCCGTGTTGCGGTCCAGCCCGCTGAAGAACGCCGAACGGTAGGTGTAGGTCACGCGCGCGCTGAACTTCGAGTTCTCGAAGTAGCCACTCAGGTTGTAAGTGTCCTTCGACGTGCCCACCAGGCGGTCGTCGCCGGTCGTCACCAGCGAGGTCTGCTTGCCGTCCGCGTAAGTGTAGTTGGCGGCGACGCCCCAGTTGTCGTTGATCGCCTGCTGGTAGGTCAGTTCGTAACCCTGCACCCGCCCCTTTGCATTGACCGGCACCGTCAGCAGGTAGTTTACGTCCGCGCCGTTCGGGAACTGCGAGCTGTAGGTGAAGTAGGTTTTCGGCTCGCTGCCGAAGGTCACGTAGTTGTTGAGGTCCATGTAGAAGATCCCGGCCGCCAGCAGCGAGCTCGGGGCAAAGTACCACTCGAGGCCCGCGTCGAAGTTGGTCGAGCGGATCGGTTTCAGGTCCGGGTTGCCGCCCGAGCCGGTGCCGACGCCCCCGGGCACCGCCGGCGGCGACAGGTCGGTGAAGCCGCCGAGCGCGGAGTAATCCGCGCGGGTCATGGTCATCGAGGCCGCGAAGCGCGCCACCAGGTCGTCCGAAATTTCCCATCTCAGGTTCGCGCTCGGCAGCAGGTCGTCGTAGGTGTTCTTCACCGGGATGCCGACGAACGGCCCGAACAGCGAGGTCGTGATCGCATCGGGGTTGGTCGCGTTCGTCTGCGTGAAGGTGACGATGTCCTCCTTGGTCTGCACGTAGCGCAGGCCGATGTTGCCGCTCCAGTCGCCGCGGCTGAAGTCCGCCTGCACGTAGGCGGCGGCGTTGGTCTCCTCGACGCTGAACCAGAACTGGTAGTAGGCCCGCGCCAGCGGGTCACGCTGGACCAGGCCCGGACCGTTGTAGGTCGCGAGCTGCGCGGGCGTCCAGTACCAGATGCCTTCCGGGATGCTGCCGCCGAAGCTGGTGAAGTCGGACGGGTAGTTCATGAAGGTCGACGGGTAGTTCGCGGTGGACGTGCCGGCGCCCGTGGGCCCCTGCGCAATCGCATCGAACGACTCGCGCTTGTGGCGGTTCACGCGCGCGCCGAACTTCAGCGCGGAGAATGCACCGCCGTCGAGCGCGTACTCTGCGTCGATCTTGGCCCATTCTTCCTTGTCCTTCACGTCGATGAACTGGCCGCCGAAGATCCAGCCGAATTCGACCGGCGTTCCGCCCGGGAAAGGCGTGGTGTTGTTGGTCGGGCCGAAGCTGAAATCCGGGCCACGGCTGATGCCGTGCAGCGCATAACTGGCGCCGTTGCCGGCACCGGGCAGCGTCTCCGAGACGTCCTGCGTCGGCGTCTTGCCGTGGCCGGTCGAGGTGCCGATCTGGCCCGAGACGGACAGCACGTCGCTCGCCCGGTAGCGCGCCTCGAGACTGCCGAAGCTCGCGCTGGAACTCTCGTCAGGCCGCGAGATCTGGTCATAAATACCGTAGAAGTTGCCGGGCACCGGTGCGAACGAGGCCTGCGTCAGCGTGCCGTTGGTGACCACGAAGCCAGGCAGCGGCGCCTGGCCCGCGCCGCCCTGGAGGATGCGCGACCCCCACATCAGGTAATTGCGGTTGTAGTTCGCGGCATCGAGCTTGGAATAGAAGAATTGGGCGTCGAACTCGAGCGCGTCGCCGACCGCGAACTGCAGGTCGAGCAGGCCGCCGGTGCGCTCGCGCTCCTGTTCGAACAGCGCGGCGCCGAGCAGCGCCGGGTACCGCACGCCGACCAGCGCAGCGATGTTGCCAGCGGTGCCGGGCGTGGCATTGGCAGCGATGGTCTCGTAACCCAGGATCTCCACGCCGTCGCGACGCAGGTGACGCGTCTCGGAGAAGCCCTGCAGCAGCACGCCGACATTGCCCGCGTCGTTCTTCCAGCTGAAGAGCGCGGAGAGCTGCGGATCAATCTCATCCGGTTTCTCGGCGTACACCGCCCCGGCCGAGGCGCTGAAGGTCATCTGGTCCGGAAAGTCGAGCGGCCTGCGCGTAATGATGTCCACCGAACCCGCGACGCCGCCCTCGACCAGCGAGGCCTGGGAACTCTTGTGCACCACGATGCGGTCCACCAGTTCCGACGGCAGCAACGTGTAGCTGACGCTGCGGCCGACCTGCTGCACCTGGTTCAGCACGAACCAGTCGCCTGCGGCCACGTTGTGACCGTTCAGCAGCGTCTGCGTCAGGCTCGGGTTGGTGCCGCGCATGCTGATGCGGTCGTTTTCGTCGAACCCGCCCTCGTTCGCGCTCGCCGAGCTGGTCGTCACGCCGGTGACGCGGGACAACGAATCGGCCACGTTCTTGTCGGGCATCTTGCCGATGTCCTCGGCCGAGACGACCTCGACGTGCGAGGTCGCGGCGCGCTTGGCATTCAGCGACCGCTCGGTCGAGAAGCGGATACCGGAGACCACGACTTCCTCGAGCGTCGTGCCCGCCGCATTGGACCTGGAATCCTGCTGTGTTTCCGCGGCCGCCGGATCGTTGCGCCCGAACAGGGCGATCGCCACGGCCGTTCCGATCAAGCTTGACCTGCGCATGTCCATGAGTCGCTTTCCCCCTATTCGAGCAACAGGACCAATTGAATGCCAATATAGTATCAGTAGAGACGGAATGCTATCCATTTTTAGTACCAATGCGTTTAGAGACACTAATATTGTGTAAATACAAACAGTTATAAGCAAGCAACAGGCAGACTGTGTCACAAATGGTATGATATTGGTAATATCGCGACTAGGAGAGACACTTTGAGTGCCCTGCCGCTGAAATTCCGGCCGCTGGACGAATCCAGCAACCAGCCGCTGTACCAGCAACTGCAGCGCGCGTTGCGCGATGCGATCGACCGGCGCCAGCTCGCGCCGGACGACGCGCTGCCGCCGGAACGCGACCTTGCCGACGAGCTCGCGGTGTCGCGCATCACCGTGCGCAAGGCGATCGACGGCCTGGTTCGCGAGGGCCTGCTGGTGCGCCGCCAGGGCTCGGGCACTTTCGTCTGTGCGCGCGTCGAGAAGAATTTCTCCAAGCTCACGTCGTTCTCCGAGGACATGCGCGCGCGCGGGCGCACGCCGCGCAGCAAGTGGCTGCGCCGCTCGGAGGGAACGGTCACGCCGGAAGAGGCGCTGTCGCTGCGCTCGAGTCCCGGCACGCCGGTCTACCGCTTCCACCGCATCCGCTTCGCCGACGAGATGGCGATGTCGGTCGAGTATGCGACGGTGCCCGCCGCGCTCCTCCCCTCGCTCGATGCCGTCGACTCCTCGCTGTACGAGGCGCTCGAGAAGCACGGCAACCGGCCGGTGCACGCGCTGCAGCGCCTGCGCGCCGTGCTACTGACTGCGGAGCAGGCGGAACTGCTGGGCGCAAAGGAGGGCGACGCGGGGCTTCTGGTCGAGCGGCTCGGCTTCCTCAAGGACGGGCGCACAGTCGAGTTCTCGCAGTCGTACTATCGGGGCGACATCTACGATTTCGTCGCCGAACTCAACGCGGCGACGTGAACCCGGATTCCCGCATGGCTCGGGAAGCGGCCGAGGCGCCGGCCGCCGTCGGCGCGCAGTTCGCGGCCAATCGCGCGGCGGTCGCGCATCTCGCGGGCATCCTGCGCGAGTTCCAGCCGCGCGCCGTGGTCACCTGCGCCCGTGGCAGCTCCGATCACGCGGCAACCTTCGCGAAGTACCTGATCGAGACGCGCACCGGGCTCCTCACCTCCTCCGCTGCGCCGTCGACCGCCTCGGTGTACGGATCGAAGGCGGAACTCCGCTCGGTCCTGTTCCTCGCGATTTCCCAGTCGGGCGCCAGCCCGGACCTGCTCGCCGCGGCGGCCGCGGCGAAGAATTCCGGCGCGCTCGTGGTCGCACTGGTGAACGCCGAGGGCTCGCCGCTCGCCCGCGTCGCACAGCATTGCATCCCGCTCCGCGCCGGCACGGAAGCCTCGGTCGCCGCGACCAAGTCGTACATCGCCTCGCTCGCCGCCATCGTCCACCTGGTCGCGGAGTGGACCGGGGACCGCGATCTTCAGCGGTCGCTCGCGGCCTTGCCGGATGCGCTGGCGCGGGCCCGGGATCTCGACTGGGGCGCAGCGATCGAATTCCTGCGGCCGGCGACCAGTCTGTACGTCGTCGGCCGCGGCCTCGGGCTCGGGATCGCGCAGGAGGCTGCGCTCAAGTTCAAGGAGACCTGCGGCCTTCACGCGGAAGCCTTCAGCGGCGCCGAACTGCGGCATGGGCCGATGGCGCTGGTCGCGGACGGGTTTCCGGTCATGGTCTTCGCGCAACATGACGAAACGCATGTGGGGCTGATGGAACTGGCGGCCGAACTCGGCCGCATTGGGGCGCAGGTCCTGCTCGCAGGCGGCAGCGCACCCGGCGCCGTGACGCTCGCCACCGAGCGCGCCGATCCCGCGATCGAGCCGCTGCTGCTGGTCCAGAGCTTCTACCGGCTTGCCGGCGCGCTCGCGCTCGCCCGTGGCCGCAATCCCGACCAGCCGCCGCACCTGCGCAAGGTCACGGAAACTCTCTGATGCGCACCGCGCTCGTCAACGGCCGCGTGCTGACCAACGGCGGGATCGTCGAAGATCGCGCCGTGCTTCTCGAGGGCGATCGCATCGCCGACGTCGTCTCCGACAAGGACCCGCGCTGTGCCCAAGCCGTGCGCCACGACCTGGATGGCGACCTGCTGCTTCCCGGGTTCGTGGACACGCAGGTCAACGGCGGCGGCGGCGTGCTCTTCAGCGACGACCCGAGCGTGGAGGCGGTCCGCGAAATCGGGCGCGCACATCGCCGCTTCGGCACCACCGGATTCCTGCCTACGCTCATCAGCGCCGACCTCGACATCGTCGCGCAGGCGATGGCGTCGGTTTGCCGTGCGATCGACGACGGCGTGCCGGGCGTGCTCGGCATCCACATTGAGGGACCCTTCCTCAACGTAGCGCGCAAGGGCGTGCACGACCCGGCCAAGCTGCGCGAGCTCGACGAGGAGGCGATCGCGCTCCTGACCTCGCAGCGCGGCGGCCGCAAGCTCGTGACCATCGCGCCGGAAATGACCACGCCCGAGGTGATCACGCGGCTTTCCGCGGCCGGGCTCATCCTGTCCGCCGGGCATACGAATGCGACCTGCGCCCAGATCCGCGTGGCGCTGCGCCACGGCCTCACGGGGTTCACGCATCTCTTCAATGCCATGTCGCAGCTCACGGGTCGCGAGCCCGGTGTCGTCGGCGCGGCGCTCGAGGATCCCGAAAGCTGGTGCGGCATCATCGTGGACGGTAGGCATGTGGATCCCGCAGTGCTCCGGATCGCGCTGCGCTGCAAGCGGCATGACCGCTTCATGCTGGTCACGGACGCGATGCCCTCCGTCGGCGCCACCGAGAAATCATTCTCGCTGCAGGGCCGGCGGATCTCGGTCGCTGACGGCGTTCTGGTGGACGCGGACGGGACGCTCGCCGGAGCCGACATCGACATGGCCTCGACGATGCGTAATGCTGTCAACCTGCTGGGCCTTCCGATCGCGGATGCGGCGCGCATGGCGAGCCAGTATCCGTCGGAGTTCCTCGGCCTTGGCCATGAGCTCGGACGCATCGCGCCAGGCTACCGGGCGAATCTTGTGCAGCTCGACAGCCGGCTGGAAGTCGTGAACACCTGGATCGAAGGCCACACGCCCGAGTGATCGAACATGAAGGCCTGAGCGACGCCGACATCCGGCAGGACGTCATCGCGCGCGGCCAGCCGGCGGTGCTGCGCGGCCTGGTCAAGTCCTGGCCCGCGGTGCTCCATGGCCAGGACTCGCACGCGACGCTCGTCAATTACCTGAAAGGATTCGATACCGGCAGCGAGGTCGACGCGATCATGACGCCGCCGGAGGCGGGCGGCCGCATCTTCTACAACGCCGACATGAGCGGCTTCAATTTCCTCCGCAACCGCCTGCCGCTCGGTGCTGTCGCCGAGCAGGTGCTGCGCTATGCCGCCTTTCCCGATCCGCCCGCGGTAGCGGCGCAGAGCGCCCTCATCCGCGACGCGATTCCCGGCTTCGCCACCGACAACCGCCTGTCGCTACTCGACGATGCAATCCTGCCGCGCATCTGGCTGGGCAATGCGATCACGACGCCCGCGCATTTCGACGAATGGAACAACATCGCCTGCGTGGTCGCCGGCTGGCGGCGTTTCACGCTCTTTGCGCCGGATCAGATCGGGAACCTGTATCCCGGCCCCGTCGATTTCGCGCCGACAGGCGCGCCGATGAGCCTGGTGCAGGTGACGAAGCCCGATTTCGGGCGGTTTCCCAGGTATCGCGCAGCTCAGGCGGCCGCGCAGGTCGCGGAACTGGGGCCGGGCGATGCCATCTACATTCCGCCGGCCTGGTGGCATCACGTCGAGTCGCTGAACGCGTTCAATGTGCTGGTGAACTACTGGTGGGGCGGGACGGTCGGGGAACCGCGCCACTCGGATTCCGCGTTCGACTGCCTGCTGCATTGCCTCGTCAACCTGCGGCACTTGTCGCCCGAGACGCGTGCAGCCTGGGGCTCGATCTTCGCCCACTACGTATTCGGCCCGGATGACGCGGTCAACGGGCACATTCCGCCGGAACGGCGGGGCATCCTCGGCAGTCTCTCCGGCGACCAGGCCGCGCGCCTGCGCGCGCACCTCGCGAAACGCCTGCAAGGCTGACGCAAAGGGCGCCGGCCGGAAATCGGCGCCAGCGCCGCGGCTGCATCCGGCGGCCTGCAGCCGCTAACGGGCGGAGCCCGGCGAGCCGTCGCCGGCGCGTTGCAGGAATGCCAGCAGCCTGCGCAGGTCCTCAATAGGCATCTGTCCCGGAGCTGAGCTTTCCTCGCCGCCTGCGAACGTAACCGATGATCCGAACCGCCAGCCCGCGATCCTGGTCAGGACCCCATCGGCTCCCATCGACATGCTGATGAGCGGCTGATCCAGCGCCTGGCTCGCGCGCCAGGTCACCCGAAGCAGCGTCAGCACGTCGTCGGGAGATGCCGGCATGACGGCGACCTTGACCACGTCGCCGCCGAGACGCGCTGCCTCGAGGAACTTCGCGTACAGGGCCTCATCACCGGGAGTTTCCCGGAAATTGTGATGCGACACGACGAGCAGGGTTCCGCTCGCCCGAGCCGCCGCGCGAACCCGGTCCAGTCCAGCGAGCGGCGCGTCGCATTCGAAGTCCACCAGCCCGATCGAGCCCGTTTCGCACACCGCGGCGCAGAGGCCTGCGATGTCGTCATCCGACAACGGGATCGGCTGGCCGCCTTCCCGCGCGGAGCGGACCGTGAACAGCAGCGGTATGCCTTGCGCGGCCCGCACCAGCAATGCGCAGGTCTCCAGCACGTCGGCCTGATCGCCGATGCCCGCATAGAAATCGGCGCGCCACTCGACGAGGTCGGGGCGCGTGGCGATGACCCCGCGCATCTCTTCCAGGATTTGCGCGCGAGTGCGACCGGTGAGCGGCACGCACACCAGCGGCGCCGCGCGCCCGCCGATCACGCGGCCGCGAATGACGATGTCCTTGCTGCATTCCATGACGATAGCCGGCCTTGATCGTAGCGAATGGGCCGCCGAAAGTCGTCGCTCGGGGCATCCTTTCCGCCGCTCGTCGCAATGCCCGCCCGGCGCGAGACTCCGTCCACGGACTCTAATATTCTTCCGGCATGCCCTCCGCGGCCCTTCCCGTCCCTCGCGGCCTGGCGCTCGCCTTCAACTGGAAGCGCGTCACTTTCACCCTGTTGTTCTCCTTGTCCTGGGGCGCCCTGTTCAGCCTCGGCTGGAATTCCGGTTTCTGGTCGGCCGTGGAGCGCTTCGTCGGCGTCGGGCTGGCGGCGATGATGGTGTTCAGCCTGTTCGAGCAATGGCCGAAGCGGCTGCCGCGCTGGCTGCCGCGCTGGGTGCTGCAGGTCGCGGCGGTCGCCGCCTGCGTGCCGGTCGTGACCGTGACGATGTGGATCTGGTCCACGAAGCCCGGCGCACCGCCATTCTGGGAGGTCGAGGAACGCATGGTGGGCTTCGGCACGCTGACCGGATTCGGGCTCTTCATGGCGCCCTGGGTGGCGCTGGGCGCGCTGGTGCGCCAGAAGGAGGCGCTTGCGCGGGAACGGGCGCTGGCGCTCGAACTCGCCCAGAGCGAGATGGATCGGCAGGCCCTCGACGCGCGGCTCAACCTGCTGCAGGCGCAGGTGGCGCCGCATTTCCTGTTCAACACGCTCGCAAACGTGCAGGCGCTGGTGGATTCCGGCTCGCCGAAGGCTTCCGAGGTGCTGCGCAGCCTGATCGCCTACCTGCGTGCGGCCGTCCCGAGGCTGAACGAGGCCGCGACCACGCTCGGGCAGGAGCTCGAACTGGTGCGCGCCTACCTCGAGCTCATGCGCACGCGCATGCCGGACCGGCTGCGGTTCGAGCTGAAGGCCGACGATTCGGCGCTCGGGCTGCGCTGCCCGCCGATGACGCTGCTGACGCTGGTGGAGAACGCCATCCGCCATGGCATCGACCCGACGGAAGAAGGCGGACGCATCGAGGTCGAGATCCGCCGGCTGGAGGATCGCTGCCGCGTGGTCGTTTCCGACGACGGCGCCGGCCTGCAGGCGACCGATCGCGGCCTCGGCACGGGGCTCGCGGCGCTGCGCGAGCGGCTCGAACTCGTGTTCGGCGCGGCGGCCTCCCTTACGGTACGCTCGCGCGAACCCAGGGGCGTGGTCGCGATCGTGCAGTTTCCCGCCCTGATGGAGGCCCGGTGAGTGCCGACCGCCCGACCGCGCTGCTCGCGGACGACGAGCCGCTCTTGCGCGAAGCGTTGGTACGGCTGCTCGCGCAGGCATGGCCGGGGCTCGCGATCGTGGCCGAAGCGCGCAACGGCCGCGAGGCGATCAGCCTGTTCGACGAGACACAGCCCGACGTCTGCTTCCTCGACGTGCACATGCCGGGCGTCTCGGGCGTGGAAGCCGCGAAGCACATCGGGCGCCGCGCGCACCTCGTGTTCGTCACCGCCTACGACCATTACGCCGTGCAGGCCTTTGCGCAGGGCGCACTCGACTACCTGGTGAAGCCGGTCGAGCAGGCGCGCCTCGCCGACACGGTCCTGCGCCTGCAGGAGCGCCTGCGCGCGGCTGCGCCCGCGACCAACACCGAGGCCCTGCTGCAGCTGCTGACCGAGCAGCTCGCGCGCCTGCAGGACCGGGCAGGAACCGAGCCGCTGCGCTGGATCCGCGCCCAGGTCGGGCCGACGCTGCGGCTCATCTCGGTGGAGGACATCGACTACCTGCGCTCCGACACCAAGTACACACGCATCGCCTGGCGCGGCGACGACGGCCGTCCGGCGGAGGCGCTGGTGCGCACGCCGCTCAGGGAACTCGCCGCGCGCCTCGACCCCGGCAAGTTCGTGCAGGTGCACCGTTCCGCGATCGTGAACCTCGCCGCCATCAGCCACGTGCGGCGCGGCGACAACGAGACCGCCGACATCCACCTTAAGGGCCGCGACGAGGTGCTGCCGGTCAGCCGTAACTTCCTGCACCTGTTCAAGCAGATGTAGGGTCCATGCAGGAAATCCACATCCGCAAGGACGACCTGCGGGTCGCGCGCGTGGCGGAAGTCGCGGCGACGCCGCTGCCGGATGGCGCCGCGCGCCTCAAGCTCGAGCTTTTCTCGCTCACGGCGAACAACGTCACCTACGCCGCCATGGGCGAAGGCACGCTCGGCTACTGGGATTTCTTTCCGGGTCCTGAGGGCTGGGGCCGTTTGCCGGTGTGGGGCTTCGCGAAGGTCACGGAATCGCGCGCCCCCGGCGTGCAACCGGGCGACCGGTTCTACGGCTACTACCCGATGGGCGAGACGCTGGACGTGTTTCCGGCCAAGCCGGGCCCGCGCGGATTCTTCGACGGGGCGGCGCACCGGCGCGGCAAGGCGGCCGTTTACAACCAGTACCTGAACACGGGCGCGGATCCCGCCTACGACCCGGCGTTCGAAGCAGAGCAGGCGATCTTCCGGCCGCTCTACGGCACCGGATGGTGGGCGGCGGACTGCGTCATGCAGGGCGAACCGCGTCCGCGCTCGGTGATCGTCTCGAGCGCTTCCTCGAAGACCGCGCTTGCGACCGCGCACCAGCTTCGGCAGCTGGGGGAGGCCCGGCTCGTGGCGCTCACCTCCGCAGGCAACGAGGCCTACGTGCGGGAAACGGGCATTTATCACGAGACCCTGGGCTACGAAGCCGTCGCGTCGCTGCGCGCGCCGGCGCCCGCCGTGTACCTCGATTTCCTCGGCCGCGAGTCGCTGACCGCCGCCGTCCATCGCGCGCTTGGCGCGGATCTCGTGCGTAGCATCCTGGTCGGCGCAACGGACTGGGGCAGCAAGCCGGGCGGCGTCGTACTGCCGGCCGCCGCGCTGCCAGGACCGAAGCCGGAGTTCTTCTTCGTGCCGGACCATGCGAGCGCGCGCGTGAAGGCGGACCCGGCGCTGGGCGCGGCCATGGTGCGGGACCTGCGCGCTTTCTATCCGGCCTCGCGCGCCTTCGTTTCGGCACATCGCTTCGCAGGCACTGACGCGATGATCGATTGCTGGTCGCGGCTCGTGCGCGGCGCCGTACCTCCCCGCGAAGCCCTGGTGCTCTCGTTCTAGTCGATCGTGACGATTACCTTGCCGCGGGCGCGGCCGGTTTCCAGGTAGCTCATCGCTTCCGCCGCCTGCTCCAGCGGGTAGCGGCGGTCGATGACGGACCTGACCTTGCCGGATTCCAGCAGCCCGGCGAGGATGCCGAGATCCTCGGCGCTGACGTGCGACAGGAAGAACTTCATGTCCTCGTCCACGAACCAGGAGATGACAAATGCCTTGATCGGCGCCTTCAGCGCGCCAATCCACGGTCCTGCGTCCGGCCCGCCGCCGCCGATGACGAGGTACTTTCCGCCGGGCTTCAGCACGCGCCGGATGTCGAGGATCGCGCGGTTCGAGACATTGTCCATGATGACGTCGTAACGCTCGTCGCCCTGGGTGAAGTCCTCCGTCGTGTAGTCGATGACGCGGTCGGCGCCCAGCGAGCGGACCAGCTCGATGTTGCGGGTGCTGCAGACCGCCGTCACTTCGGCCCCCAGCCACTTGGCGAGCTGCACCGCATAAGTGCCGACGCCGCCCGAGGAGCCGTTGATCAGCACCTTCTGCCCGGCCTTGACCTGCCCGCCGTCGCGCAGCGCCTGCAGCGACGTCAGCGCGCCGACGTTGACGGCGGCCGCCTCCTCGAAGCTGATGTTGGCGGGCTTGCGCGTGAGATTTCCGCTTTCCTTGATAACGATGTACTCGGCCAAGGAACCGTTGCCGCCGCCGAAGACCTCGTCGCCGGGCCGGTAGCGGGTGACGCTCTTGCCGACCGCTTCGACCGTGCCGGCGAAGTCGATGCCGATGCGCGGATTCTTCGGCTTGCCGAAACCCACATCGGGTCGCATCAGGTAGGGCTCGCCGCGCACCAGGTGCCAGTCCGCCGGGTTGACGCTCGCGGCGTGCACTTTCACGAGCAACTGGTCGTCCTTGGGCACCGGCTTCGCGATGGTTTCGAGGGCGAGCACGTCGGGCGGGCCGTAGCAGCGGCGGACGATTGCTTTCATGGGAGTGGCGCCTCCGGCGAGGGCGGGAGCGGGGCCGCAGTCCGCCTCATAGCTCATGGCGATGGCGAGCGCTGCCAGCGCCGCGACGACCAGGATCCCGAGCGTTGCCGAGATCCGCTTGATCCACTTGCGCATGTCGAAGTCCTTCTCCCTGGGCTGGGGACTATATTGCCGGACCCGGGCGATCGAGCCAGTGGAGTGGGACGAGCGGCGGCCCGCTGGAATGAGTGGCGCCATCCGCGGATGGGCGCTGGCCCCGGACTCGTCGGTCAACCAGCTGATTCGGCTGGGGCTGTGCAGCGGCGGCATACCGCTGCAGAATGCCTCGATGACGTTGAAACTATTGGCCGCAGCTCTCGGCCTGGCGCTGTTCGCCCTGGGTGCTTCTGCGCACCCCGGCAAGACGGATCCCTACGGCTGTCACCAGGAGGAGGCTGCCGGCGAGATGCACTGCCACGACGCCGCAGGACGTAAGCTCCCTTGGCCTCCCGTAAAGAAGAGCAGGAATGACATCTGCCACGACCGCGATTCGCAGTGGTACGCGCAGACGATCCACTTCGAGCCGTTCAACACGCTGAAGGATTGCCTCGACAGCGGCGGACGGTTGCCAAAGGACTGATGGGCCGAATCCGCATCCGCACGCTGGTCTTCGCGATGCTGTTCGGCTTCGCGTTCACGGGCTACATCCAGCGCCAGGGCATCTCGGTCGCGGCCGAGCGGATCATGCCGGACCTCGGCCTCTCCCAGGTGCAGATCGGCTGGGTGATGACGGCCTTCCTGTTCACCTACACCGTGTTCCAGGTGCCGATGTCGTTGGTCGGCCAGGTCGTGGGCGCCCGCAAGATGCTCACCGCGATCGGGCTCACGACCGCAGTCGCGAGCGTGCTGACGGCCTCGGCGCCGCTGGTCGCGGCGACGGGCGTGATCTTCCTGACGCTCTTGCTCGCGCGCGGCGTGCTCGGCACGGCACAGGCGGCGCTGTTCCCGGTGATCTCCGGCACGATCCGTCACTGGTACCCGGTCGGCACCTGGTCGTCGCTGCAGGGCCTGACCGTGACCGGCCTCTGGTTCGGGGCCGCGGCGGCATCGCCGCTCATCGCCTGGCTGATGCAGACCTACGGCTGGCAGAAGGCGCTGGTGTACTCGAGCGTGCCGTCGCTCGCGCTGGTCGCGCTGTGGTGGTGGTTCGCGCGCGACCGGCCTGAACTGCACGCGCGCGTCTCGAAGCAGGAGCTCTCCGAGCTCGCGGGCAATCCCGCCTACGACGCCACCGCCCCGCTCACCTGGAAGCGCGTGCTGCGCGTGCTCTCGGATCCGCAGATCCTGTTGATCACGCTCTCCTACACGATCATGAACTACGTGTTCTACCTGGTGATGTTCTGGAGCTTCCTGTACCTGGTGCAGGAGCGGAAGCTCTCGGTGCTGGAGAGCGGCTGGCTGGCGGCGCTGCCCTTCCTGGTCGCGGGCGTGGCGGCCGCCGCGGGCGGCAGGCTGGCCGATTCGTTGCGCGCCTATTTCGGTGACACGACGGGCATGCGCATCATCCCGCTCACCGCGCTGCCGCTCGCAGCGCTCTTCCTGTACCTGACGGTCGCGCTCGAGAATCCGTACTGGGCGGTGGCCGCGCTCTGCATGGGCTTCGCCTGCGTGGAACTGAACGAGGGGCCCTTCTGGGGCGCGGCGATGCGCCTGCAGCCTTCGGATACCATGGCGGCGACGGCATTGCTGAACACCGGCGGTAACCTCGGGGGACTCGTGGCGACGCCGATCATCGCCGCGGTATCGACGGCCGCGGGCGGATGGGCTGTCGTTTTCGCGACCGGGGCAGCGACTTCCATCGTGGCCGCCCTGCTCTGGCTTAAGATCGACGCGGGCCGCGGGAGGGCGTGACGGGATGAGCTTGCTGCCGACGGAAAGACCCGTTCGTTCATTCCTCGACTGGCCGGTCGTCACCGATCCGGCGGGATGGGAGGCGGACGTCGCGGTGCTCGGGATCCGGCACAGCGAGCCCTACGCGCACGACACGTTCCCGAACGACCAAGCCAGGGCGCCGGATGCGATCCGCGCCGCCTCCAGGGTCTTCTGCTACAACGCCGGCCACTGGGATTTCGACACCGGCACCGACCTCGCCTCGGTGCTGCCGCCGCGGCACATGGACATCGGCAACGTCGGCTGGTCGCGAACCGGCGATTTCGGCGAGTACGCGGCAGCCATCACGGAGCGCGCGCGGCACTTCTTCCGCCAGAAGGCGCAGCTCGTCGTGCTGGGCGGGGACCACGGCATTTCGATCCCGGTTCTGGATGCGCTGGATGCCGTCGGCGAACCGGTCTACATCCTGCACGTGGACGCGCATCTCGACTGGCGCGACGAAGTGGGCGGTATCCGGCGCGGATACAGCAACCCGCTGCGCCGCGCGAGCGAGAATCCGGCGGTGTGCGGAATGACGCAGATCGGGTTGCGCGGCATCGGCAGCGCGCGCCGGCAGGAGGTCGAGGCGGCGCAGGCCTACGGCGCGAAGCTGTTCAGCGCGCGGCAAATTCATGCGGAAGGGATGGACCCGGTGCTGGACACGATCCCGGAAGCCGCGCCGGTGTACGTGACCATCGACGCGGACGGGCTCGATCCGGTCGAGATGCCGGCGGTGATGGCGCCGACGCCCGGGGGCATCTACTACTGGCAGCTGGCGCCGCTCCTGCGCAGCGTGGCGCAGCGCAACCGGATCGTCGGCCTGGACATCGTGGAAGTCGCGCCGAGCTATGACTTCAAGAACGGCCTGACCTGCGTGATGGCGGGCAGGCTGATCCTGAACCTGCTCGGCGCCGCGACCAGACAAGATGCGGCAGCGGCTCAGTAGGCGCGCATTCACGACGAGAATGCTGGCGGCGCTGGGCGCGACCCAGGCGCCGGCGGCGTGGGCGCAGGCGTTCCGCTACGGCACCGTCGCGCGGCGCGAATCGCAGTACGCGACGACCTACGTGGACCGCGACGGCAAGTACCTGACGATGCGCTTCGGCGTCAACGATTGCCTCTTCACCGAGAGCCGCTACAACCCGCGCGATCCCGCCGAACTGCCGCTGGTGTACACGCGCACCATGACGGTCGCACTCGCCTATGCGCCGCGCGCGGCGCGCCTGGTGGACATCGGCCTCGGCGGCGGGCGCATCGCGAGCTACATCCACGACTTCATCCCGGACGCGCGCATCACCTGCGTCGAGCTGGACCCGGGCGTGGTCGAGCTGGCGCAGCGTTACTTCGGCGTGAAGCCGGGGCCGCGGCTCGAGCTCGTCACCCTGGACGGGCGCGTCTACATCGCCCGCAGCTCCGAGAGCTTCGACCTCATCCTGCTCGACGCCTACCAGGGCACGCTGGTGCCGTTCCACCTCGTCACGCGCGAGTTCTTCGGGATCCTGAAACGCCGGCTGGCGCCCGGCGGCGTGGTGGCGCAGAACGTCATGCCGAGCGTGCTCGACCTGGACCGCATGGTCGCGACCGCGCGCGCGGTGTTTCCGAACGTGGACCTGTACCGCGCCGGCGGCAACTGGATACTGGTCGCGCACGACGGCGCGGCGAAATCCGACCTGGAACTGCGCGCTCGCGCGCTGGAGCTGCAGGGCGCGCATGCGCTGCGCTATCCGCTCGAATCCATGCTCGCGGTGCGGCGCGCGAACGCCGCGGGCAAGGGCGAGCCGTTCACGGACGATTTCGCGCCGGTCGGCTATGGCGACTACGACCGGCGCTGCCGCGCCGGCCGGGGCTGAGCGGGAGGCGGCGTGCGGAACTGGAAACCAGTCGCGGTCCTGTTCATCGGCTTCCTGCTGGGCGCCGCGCTGATGGGCGTCGAGATGGCCGCGATCCGGATGATGACGCCCTACTTCGGCAGCGCGATCGAAACCTGGGCCTGCATGATCGCGACCGTGATGCTGTCGATGATGGCCGGCTATTACCTGGGCGGCATGGTCGCGGACCGCTGGCCGCGCTCCGGGGTGCTGGGCGGCGTAGTGCTGGTCGCGGGGCTCTTCGTCCTCGCCGTGCCGTTCTTCGCGACCGCGATGCTCGACTGGATGCTGCAGAACCTCGGCTACGATCCGCTCGCCGTGCTGACCGCTTCGGTCGCACTCCTGTTCCTGCCGATGATGCTGCTGAGCTTCTTCTCGCCGTTCGCAGTGCGCCTGCTGCTCGCCGATGCGCAGCACGGCGGGCGCGTGGCGGGGTCGGTCTATTCCATCACGACCATCGGCAACGTCCTGGGCACGCTAGGCGCGCCGCTCTGGCTCATGCGCATCCTCGGCACGCGCGACATCCTGCTGACCTTCGCCGCGGTCGTGGTCGCCTGCGGCATCGCCCTGGTTGCGCTGCGCCTGCGGGCGCGCGTCGATGGCGGCTAGGTTTCTGTTCCTGCTGCTGGCGCTCGCGGGCGCCGGCCTCGCCTGCGCCGGGGAGCCGCGGGTGATTCCCGCGCTCTATCCGGAGGGCCCGCTGTGGCAGGACGAACGGCTCTACTTCGCCGAGATGCACGCGGATCGAGTCATGGTCGTCGACGCCGCCGGCGCGCGCCCCTTCTTCGTGCAGGAGGGCTGCGGCCCGACGGCGATCGCGACCTACGGCCAGGGATTCCTCGTGTTGTGCCACCTGGGCGCGCGCGTCGTCGCGGTGGATGCGCGCGGCCAGGAAATCCGCCACTGGGAGCGCGACGAATCGGGCCGGCCGCTCATGGACCCGAACGACGCCAGCGCCGACGGCGAAGGCGGCGCTTACTTCAGCGACCCGGGCCGCTTTTCCGCCAGTACGCGCCCGCACGGCTGGGTCATGCACCTGTCCAAGGCCGGCGCGCTGCGCCGCGTCGCGGGGCCGCTCTGGTATCCGAACGGCGTGCACGTCGCGGGCGCTGCGCTCTATGTCAGCGAGCATCTGGGTCGAAAAGTCCTGCGCTACGAGATCGCGGCGCCGGGCCGGCTCGGCGCGGTGCGCACCTTCGCCCACCTCTCCGGATTGCCCCGCCCGGACCGCTATCGCCTGGGATACGCGCTCGCGGGTCCGGACGGGCTGGAGTTCGGGCCAGACGGCAATCTCTACGTCGCAATGTACGGCGAAGGACGGCTACTCCGGCTTTCGCCGCGCGGCGAGCTGTTGGGCATCACGGACCTGCCCATGCGCTACCTGACCAACGTCGCATTCGGCCGCTCCGGGGTCGCAGTGACGGGGGCGTTCGACAACCGCACGCCCCGCTCGCCCGGCGAAGTCCGGATCCTCGCTACAATCCCGTAAAGCCAACCGGGGGTTCCGCCATGTTCGGATATGCACTGTTCCTGACGGTTTATGCCGCCGCGCTTCCGGCCCTGCCGCCGGCGACACCCCAAGCTCCGACCGACACGCGCTTCGGCATCACCCTGCGGGATCCCGACCGCTGGCTGCACGACCTGCAGAACCCCGACGTGCAGCAGTGGATCAAGGGCCAGGCCGACTACGCGCGCGCCGTACTCGACTCGATCCCGGCCCGCGCCGCGACGCTCGCCGATATCGAGCGGCTGGAGCAGACCACGACCGCCCGCATCGAGGACGTCGTGCTGATGCCCGGCGGGCGGCTGCTGCTCCGGCGCCGCGAGGCGGACCGGGACGCCGCGCGGCTGTACCTGAGCGAGGGCTACGCAGGGCCCGAACGCATGCTGGTGGATCCCGACGACTGGAAGAAGCGCACCGGCAAGCCGCACGCCATCGACTACGCGGTGCCCTCGCCCGACGGCAAGCTCGTCGTCGTCGGCCTCGCCGAGGGGGGCGCCGAGATGGCCACCGCGCACGTCGTGGACGTCGTGACCGGCAAGGTGACCGAAGCGCCGATCACCGGAATCTGGTTCGGCGATTGGATCGCGTGGCTGCCGGACAGCAGCGGCTTCGCGTACAACCGCATTCCCGACCTGCAACCGGGTCAGGATGCCACGCAGCAGCGCCTCAACACCCAGGCCTGGCTGCACCGGCTGGGCACCGACCGCTCCACGGACACGCTGATCTTCGGTAACCGCTACGACGAGTCGCTCGCCATCGATCCCACTGCTTACGCCGTGGTCTTCATGTCGCCGGGCAGCGACCACATGGTGGCCGCGCCGCTCACGGTCGAGAACCGCCTCACGCTGTTCACCGCGCCGCGCGCGGAGCTCGGGGCCGATCGCATCCGCTGGCGCAAGGTGATCACGACCGAGGACGCCGTGCGCGACTTCGTGCTGCATGGCGACGACCTGTACCTGCTTTCCGCGACCGAGCCGAACCGGCGCATCGAGCGGCTGTCGCTGAAAACCGGCGCACGCGACACCGTCGTGGCGAACGGCGCCGTGCCGATCGACGACATCCACGGCACGCCGGACGCGCTCTATTACGTGACCAAGCGCGCGAGCGGCGTGGGCTCCGACCTGCACCGGATGCCGTGGGGCGCGCGGGCGGCCGTGCCCGTCAAGCTTCCCGGATTCGACACGCTGCAGCTGTACCCGACCCAACACGGGGCGCAGGGATTGCACGTCCTCGGCACCGGTTGGGGCCGGTTCGCGGCCATCCGGTACGTGGATGCGCAGGGCCGCATCCGCGATACCGATTTGCAGCCGTCGCCGAAGGGCGTCAACGCGGCCGATCTCGTGGCCACGATCGTGCAGGTGACTAGCCACGACGGCACGCTGGTGCCGCTGTCGATCGTTCACCGGCGCGGCCTGGCCCGCGACGGGCGCAATCCGACCCTGCTTCAGGGCTACGGCGCATACGGCATCAACACCGATCCCGTGCTGGTGCCTGCCCACTTCGCGTACTTCGACCGTGGTTTCGTCCGCGCCTTCTGCCACGTGCGCGGCGGCGGCGAGAAAGGCGAAGCGTGGTACCGGGCCGGCTTCCAGGCCACCAAGGCCAATACCTGGAAGGACTTCATCGCCTGCGCCGAGTACCTGGTGAAGGAGAAGTACACCTCATCGGCGCGCCTCGCGGGGCTCGGCGGCAGCGCCGGCGGCATCCTGATCAGCAACGCGATGGTCGAGCGGCCGGACCTGTTCGGCGTGATGATGCCGGCGGTCGGCGTGAACGACTCGGTCGGCGCGGCGCTGTACGATCCAAACGGACCCGCCAACTGGCCCGAGTTCGGCGATCCCAACACCGAGGCGGGCTTCAAGTCGCTGGTCGGCATGAGCGCCTACCAGAAAGTCAGGGACGGCACGGCATTCCCGGCGGTGATGCTGCCGCACGGCTACAACGATCCGCGCGTGGCGGTCTGGCACTCGGCCAAGATGGCGGCGCGCCTGCAACGCGCGACCACCAGCGGCAAGCCCGTGCTCCTCAACGTGGACTACGAGGCCGGCCACGGCATCGGCTCGGCGCAGAGCGCGGTGAACAAGGAGCGCGCCGACCTGATCACTTTCATGCTGTGGCAGTTCGGCGTGGAGGGCTACGCTCCGGCGGTCAAGCCACAATAGGCGGGATTCCGGGCGCGGCGCCCTCAGCCGGTCTTGCCCTTGATGTGCTGCGCCATCTTCGTGCCGAGCGCTCCGGCGACGATGCCGTAGCCGACATAGTCGGCCTCGACCAGGTTCCCGTCCTTGTCGGTCTTGACGAACGGGATGTCTTTCATGCGCAGGTACACGCCCGAGTACTGGTGCCCGTTCCAGTACAGGCTCTGGCCGCTGTTGGGGACTGGGTTCGGGCCGAACATGTAGAGCCCGGCGCCGCGCATGTTGATCGAGGTCTTGCCGGCCTGGACGACGTTGTAGAGGATCGCGACCGCATCCACGCCGAGCTTCGCCGCGAGGTCGTAGCCGAGCGCGGCCGCGGTCTTGCCGATCGAGATGCCGGTCTGGCCGAGCTGGAAGTGGTTGCCCTTCACGTCACCGACGGTGACGAGCTGGAGCAGCTTGTAGCCGTCGGCCGCACCCCATTGCCAGACGTCGCCGTGGGCCTTCATCTGCAGCCCGCTCAGAAGCCCGCTGAAACCGCCCGCCTCCATCTTGAAGGCGTCATAGGCCGCCCGCTTGTCGGCGGTGTCCAGGAACTCGTCGGCCGTCAGCAGTTGCATGCCGACGGAAGCAAAGGATTCCTTGAGCGCACCGATGCCGGCGTCGTGTAATTCGTTCGCGAGCACGGCGACCTCGCCCTCGGCGACCGCGCGCTTGCGCGTGTTGGTGACGTGGTAGGTGTAGGCGCCGCCGTAGACCCGGTAGCTGCTCTCCTTCTTGTTGCCGCAGTCCCAGACGTAGAACGAGACCAGCGCCACGCGGCCGGGCGGCTTGCCGAGCGCCTTGAGGTACGGCACGGGGCCGCGGCCGCTGTCGGCGCCGGCGCCGTCGCCATTCATCATGCTGATCTTCACTTCTTCGGCTGCCGCGGCGGCGTTGGCGCCGAGTTCGCCTGCAAAAATGTCGGCAGCGTTGGCGGGGCTGACGCAGAAAAGGATTGCGGCAGACAGCCAGGCGGCGGCCTGCAGGGGGCGGTTCGGGGTCATGACACGGTCCTTTCTGAAGCGTGGACTTGCTGTTTATTCTATCGCTTTGCCGGTCCGGTTGAGGGCGGGCAGGATCATCTCGCCAAAGATGTCGTCGCGCTCGCGGTTCCAGAGCCCCTGCCGGTAGTTGCCGGCCGTGAACATGACTGCGACGTCGAACTGCGGCAGCACCAGCAGCAGCTGCCCGCCGTTGCCGTTGCCGTGGTAGGCGGGATACAGCTTGTCGCCCGACTTCACGTTGATGTGGTGCCAGGCGTAGCCTTCGTCCACTTCGTAGTAGTTGTTGGCGAAAGCCTGCCCTGAGACTCCCGTGGTCTCGAGCGAGATGCGCACGTGCGGGGCGATCGATTCCTTCACCCAGGCCTCGGTCACGATCCGCTTGCCGTTCCAGACGCCGCCGTCGAGGTACGCCTGGCCGACCTTGAGGAAATCGCGCGTGCGGACGAAGGCGCCGCCGCCCATGTACCCCTCCCCGGTCGGCATGAGGTTCCAGTAGTAGCTGCCGAACTGCAACGGCTTCGCGACCGTGCGGTCGAACAGGGCCGGCAGCCATTCGCCCGTGCCGTAGGTCAGCGCGGCAGCCGTGAGGCTGATGCCGCCGGAGCAGTACGCATAACGTTCGCCCGGCTCGTGGGTGGCGGGCAGGTCGAGCATGAACTTCCACCAGTCCGGCTGTGCGCGCTGGGTCTGCATGACGTTCTCGCTGCCGGCCACCGACGGATCGGCGTTGTCGTCGCAGGCGAGCCCGGTGGTGTGCGTCATCACGTGCGCGAGCGTGATGCGATCCTTGCGTGGATCGGGATAGGCAAACGGTCCGAGCGGCGCCACGACCTCGTAGAGCCGGGTCTGCGGCCCGATCTTCGCGCCTTCCATCATCGCGGCGCCCAGGGTGACGGACGAGAACGTCTTGGCGGCCGAGCGCGTGTCGTGAGGGATCCCGGGGTCGTGGCCGTAGAAGTACTCGTCGAGGATCAGCTTGCCCTTGTAGGCGATCGCCATCGAGTGGATCAGCCAGGCGCGCGGGGCCGACGGGTCGATGTCGATGATGCGCTGCACCGCGCGTGCGAGCGCGGGTTCGTCTACGCCGAGATCGCCGGCTCGCGCGACGCGCCAGCCGTCGCCGAGATCGTCCGGCTCGCGATAGACGTAACGCGGCTCGCTGCGGGGGCGCGCGGTGAAGCGCGCCGCTTGCTCCGGCGTCGCGCGCGCGAGGCTGATCGCGCGTCTCAGGCCCTCCCAGCGCATCTCGATGCGTTCGGGATCGCGCTTGAGTGTCGCGAGCAGGTCGTCCTCCGCAGGCTCCGCGGCCGCGCCGAGACGCAGGCGGTCGCCGTCCAGCGTCGCGAACATCTGCATCGCCGGGCCGAAGCGGTGGTGCTCGGGATTGCGGATCGCGGCCTTGAGCGCGCCGCCCTGGTCGAGGAAGACATTGAGGTAAAGCGTGAAGGGATCAGGGAGCGGCTCGACCATCGCCTTCCAGCGGTCGGCTCCGGCGGGGCGCAGGTCCAGCGGCATGGCGTAGGCCTGCGCGGCGCCTTCCGGGTAGCGCGGGTCGTCGGTCACTTCGCGCCGCGCCCAGAAGCCGCGCGCGAGGCGCCCGTCGGTGTCGAGATAGCCGCGGAAGGTGCCGCCCTCGTCGGGAAACGCGAAGCGGACCTTGCCGTCGCGGGCCTGGGCCTCGGCGGTCACTCCGCCGATGAATCCTTGCCAGGTTGACCCGCTGCGGGTGAGCGTCAGCTCGCCGGCGAGTCCGATCGGGAAGGCAGTTTCGCAGGCCCAGAGTCCGGTTACATGGTCCTCCGGCGTCCGATGCGCCGCGGCGGGAGTCAGAAAGGTGGCCAGCAGGCAGGCAGTCAACGCCACGCGGAAAGCGGGTTTCATAGCCAGGCTCCCTTTGCGGCTACCATACTCTGCGACCATCGATCCGGGGAGTGTCCGAAATGCAAAGACTCGGCGTGTTATCGGCGTGCCTCGTGGCGCTGTTGGCCGGCTGTAGTGCCGAGGCCCCTGAGGAGGCAATTGCCGCACCGGCGCCCAAACCTGACTTCGTGCTGACGAAGGACCAGACGCACTCGAAGTTCAGTCGCGCGATCGAGCCAGTCGTCCGGGTGCCGTCGGGCAGCGTCATCGAGGCGTTCACGCACGAGGCGACCGGCGGACAGTTCGAGCCGGGATCGACTGCGGAAGAGCTGCACCACGTCGACATGGATCGGGTTCATACCTTGACCGGGCCGGTCTATGTCGAGGGCGCCGCACCCGGCGACGTGCTCGCCGTGCGCCTGATCGAGCTCGAGCCCGCCGACTGGGGATGGATGGCGCTGATACCGGACTTCGGGTTCCTGGCGGGTGAGTTCGACGCGACCTTGCTGCAGACCTTCAAGCTCGACACGAAGAAGAACGAGGTCGAGTTCGCGGACGGCATCCGCATTCCCCTGAAGCCGTTCGCGGGCGTCATGGGCGTGGCGCCGGATACGGACGAGATGCTGAACACGATTCCGCCGCGCGCGAATGGCGGCAACCTGGACGACCCGAACCTGGTGGCGGGGACGACCGTCTATTTTCCGGTGTTCGTGGAGGGTGGCTTGTTCTCGATCGGCGATACGCATGCCGTGCAGGGGCACGGCGAGGTTTCGGGCACCGCCATCGAATCACCGATGCGGATCGTGTACGAAATCAGTGTGATCAAGGGCGGGCGATCGATCCCGGAGCCGCAATACGAAACGGATGAGTACTACGCGACCACCGGCTTTGCGACGACGATCGACGAGGCCGCGAAGAAGGCGACGCGGTACATGATCGACTACCTGGTGGAAGCGAAGGGCCTGAGCCGGGAGCAGGCGTACATGCTGTGCTCGATCGCCGGGGATCTCAAGATCGCCGAAGCGGTCGACGTGCCGCACATGCTCGTGACGATGCATATGCCGAAGAGCATCTTCACGAGCCACGCCGATTGACGAATTCGCCGAAATCCGCCGCCTCGTAGTACGGGCGAATCTCGAGATCCGATTCCTCGCCGGGCATCGGGTTCGGGCACTTCTTCGCCCACTCGACCGCCTCTTCCATTGACTTCACTTCCCAGATCCAGAACCCCGCGACCAGCTCCTTGGTCTCGGTGAACGGGCCGTCGATAACGGAGCGCTTCGGCCCGTTGAAGCGGATGCGCTTGCCATACTTGCTGGGCTTCAGTCCGTCGCCGCCCTTCATGATGCCGGCCTTGACCAGTTCCTCGTTGTACCTGCCCATCTCGGCGAACAGCTTCGCCAGCTTCTCGGGATCCTTGAACAGCGTTTCCGCTTCGCTGTTCGGGGTGGCCTTCACGAAAACCATGACTTTCATCGGTCGTGCTCCTGTGACTCGACGGGCCTCAGACCATTCCAATCACTGTATTGTCGAGCCGGCCACGCCGGGATCGACATCTTCCGGCAGGTTCTCTGGGCCCCAATGCCCGTCAGCCCCAGCTGAGCGCTTCGCTCGGGATCGTCGCCGCTACGCGGCGAAGACCTTCGCGGCGCCTGTGGCGCCGCTCGTCGAACTCCCGACCCCCTGGTTCGTAGGGAATGATTGGAATTACAGACCTTTCCAGATCAACAGGTTAGCTGACCCGCCCTCGCCTGACTTCATGCCAGGACTCCCCGAGTCACGCCAAGGGATTATTCAACTCAACCCTGCATAATTGACCATCCCACCCCGGGAGCGAGAAATGGCTCCGATACTCGTCGTCGGTGCGACCGGTCAGCTGGGAACGGCCGTCATCGACCGGCTCGCGGCCATGGGACGCTCGGTACGAGCACTGGTGCGACCGGGCTCGCCGAGGGAGTTCCCGGCCACTGGCGTCGAGCTCGCATTCGGCGACTTGCGCGATCGCGAGAGCCTCGCCGCCGCCTGCCGCGGAAGCTCCACGGTGGTCGCGACAGCCAACGTGGTCGTACCCCGCAGCGCCGGTGGATTCGCGGAAGTCGAGGGCATCGGTTATGCCAACCTGATCGACGCCTGCAAGGCTGCAGGGGTGCGACGCATCGTCCTGATGTCCACCGACGTGACACCGCACGACGCCCGCGTGACGACATTCAGGACCAAGCGACAGATCGAGGAACGGATTCGCGCGAGCGGCCTTGCCCACGCGATCTTCCGCGGATCGCTGTTCATGGATGACTGGTTTGCGTTGATGGGCAGCTCCATCCCGTTGCGGGGCGCCAAGGCGGCCACGCTGCGCCGGCCGTTCTGGTTTGCACGGGGTTTTCGCGCAATGGCTGGCACTTTGATCGAGAAACGCGGGGTCGCCCTGGTGCCTGGTGACGGCTCGACGCGTCACGCGTTCGTCGCACTCGACGACGTCGCCTCGATTCTCGCCGCCGCCGCCGCGGCGCCCGAGGATGGAATCAACCTCGTCGCCAATCTCGGCGGTCCCGAAGTGCTGTCCTGGAACGATGTCGTCGGAACTTACGAAAGAGTCCTGGGGCGCTCGCTCCGGAAACTCTGCACGCCGGCGAGTGCGTACCGACTGCTTGCCAACGTGCTCGAGCCCTTCTCCCCGCCGGCCGCCAATCTGATGGCGATGAGCTGGCTTACTACGATCTGCGAGACGGCCTGGGATGGGAAGCCGCTCGCCGAGCGTTTCGGCGTCCGGCTGATGAGTGCCGAGGAATTCTTGAGAGCAAAGGCAGCGTTGCGGGTCGAGACCTGATGGGTATTTGGCGCGCCCGGAGAGACTGCTCGCGGGCTTCGTCTGCTCGTCGAGGCCGGTCTTGCCGGGGGTGGCGCGCAGTGCGACGCCGGCGTGGATGCCGGGGCGGCACTTGATGGCGCTGTCGTCGTAGCCCTTGAGCTTGCCCCAGGGTACGGGGCAGGCCTTGATGGCGGGCTCTTCGGGGAGCTGGATCTTTGCGGCGGCGGTGGCGAATTCGGCGTAGCTGCCGGTGTGGGTGCCGGACTTCAATGTGCCAAGCCGGGCTTCGACTTGATTCCGATCGACGCCCCAAGCGCGGGCGGCGGCTTCCTTGAGCAGCTCTCGTGCGGAGGCGCCGGCCTGCATGATGTGGGGGTGCTGGCGGCGCACGACGGCGGAGCCGGCGGTGAACATGGTGGTGTATTCGTTGTTGTTGCGGAGGTGGCGGTTGGGGTCGGCGAAGACGGCGCGGATGTGGGTCCAGTCGACGTTGAGTTCCTCGGCGATCATCATCGAGACGGAGGTCAGGGCGCCCTGCCCCATTTCGGTGTGGGGGACGCGGATGGTGACGAGGCCTGCGGAGTCGATGGCGAGCCAGGCATTGATTTCGGCGCCCTGGGGGAGAGAGGTCCAGGGCTGGGGGTTGATGGAGGCGGCGTCCAGATCGGGGAGGTAGAAGCCGATGAGGAGGCCGCCGGAGGTGAACGTCGAGATCGTGAGAAAGTGACGACGAGTCAAGGGGGTGCAGAGCATGTCAATACCGCCAATCAGGCTCACATTTCTGTCGAGATGGCGCTGACATAGCATCTGCTTGTCTTGCTATCAACACGGCCGGGACGGCCGCTAGACTGGAAATTCCGTGGAACTATCTCATATCGGCTTTGGCCAACAGCCAACGGGCCCGAAAAGCTCTCGCATTCAACTCTGCCAACGACTGCTAGCCATTGCTAATGAATTAGCTGCTCCTAGCATCGCAATTGCGAATAACCCAAGGCAATTTCAACTTATAGTATTCGTTATTAGGCACATTCATTGTTCCAAGTTCCGCCCAATGCGCGAGGCAACAACAGGTGTATCTAGAATCGTTGCAACTCACCAACTTTAAGTGTCACGCAGAATCCCAGGTGCGATTTGGAAAGATCACACTCCTTCTGGGTGCTAACAGCACAGGCAAGAGTTCTTTGCTTCACGGCATATTGGCAGCTCTTCAGTCTGATCAATTTCCTCTAGGGCTCAACGCGAATGGTCGATATGTGGAACTTGGAGACTTCCGCTCCATGTCACGTTCAAGGACTATGTCTAATAAAATCTCAATTGCTCTGCGATTCAGCAGCCATCCGCTTGGTGAAGTCACCGCCCGCGGTACGTTTGAAAGATCCTCTCGCACCGGAATGCCAGATGTCTCATCCGCAGAGATTGTTGATCCGAGTTTCGCGATAAAGGTGTCACGACCAAGCAAGTTCGTTGCTGAGTGGACGTATGATCGTGAAAAGGACGAGCTATTGAAGATCTTGCGAAAATCTGAGGACGCTGCGTATCTGCTACGCGGATTTGCCAACATGGTGCGCCAACATCTTTCGGAGTCCAAGAGTTCACGAACCGATGAGGCGAGAAGTGTCGACCCAATTGATCCATTTGCCGATCCACCTCCGTCAGGCAAGTTTCAGTTCAATCGACCGGATGAATTTGTTTCGCGGTTTGCTAATCCACGCTACATTGCATTGGCTCCGCACTTGAGCGTTCTTAATGCAACCCTCTCGGAGTTCCGAAAGACATTCAACTACGTCGGGTCGTTCCGCCTAGAACCTCAACGTAGCTACTATTATGTGTCCCGTGGCGATCTGAAGATCGAGCGAAATGGAACTAACTACATTGAGCAACTTGCAGCTTGGCAGAACGACAACGCGCCACAACTTCGACAACTTAAAGATGCACTACGACAACTGAAGTTGCTCGGAACACTTCGGACCAGTCGACTTCAAGGTGGCAGCTTTGAGGTGAGAGTAGCGACGTCACATTCGCCTGCGACCTACCCGCTTCCTGACGTTGGCTTTGGTGTTGGGCAGTTGCTTCCCATCTTGGTCGCCGACTTCCAGCTTCCAAAGGGCGGCACGTTGGCGATCAGTCAGCCTGAGATACATCTTCACCCCAGTGTTCAAGCGGACTTCGCGGACTACGTAGTCCGTCGAAGCAAGTCGGCCAAGAATCGCTACATTCTTGAGACGCACAGCGAGTACTTGATTAACAGGCTGCGACTATTGGTTGCACGAGGAGCAATCAAGTCAGAGGATCTTTCGGTCATATACTTGACGAATGACGGGTCTCGAACGGCAATGCATCAAATCGAGTTTGTCAGCGACGGACGCATTATGGGTGCGCCAGACGATTTCTTTCAGACTTACATGGTCGACACAATGGATCTCGCCCTCAGTGCGAAGGCAGTTTCATGAAGGACTTGCTCATCGACAATACCGTCGCAAAAAACTTCTGCAATCCACTAGATGAGAACTACAAGGCGCTTATTGACTGGATTTTTAGGGTTGGCGCGTTAGTGGTTACACAAAATTTGCTTGTTGACTACCATCGAACGTCGGCAGCCTCCCCATCGTCTACTAGCATGCCAGCGCTTGTTGCTAGGTTGACACGAGACGGACGACTGAGAAGATTCACCAAAGAAGAGTTAGAAACTATCGTAATTGACGAACATGTTCGCAAACGGCTGCGCTCAAACTGGAGAGATCATCCCAATATCCAAGCTGTCATGTTGTCGGCAAGAAAGTTTGCCCTAAGCCACGACGCAAATTTCCGGTATGACGTGACAAATTTTCGCGGCTTCAGAGCGAGAGCAGAGAGGCGTCCCCAAGACTTGCCTTACGCCGATTGAGCAGGCTGCCGTCTGCAGCCGGTAGCCTCCCTTGAGTTGGACCAGGTTGCTAACCGAAATGACCGTTTTCTTGATGGTGCCAAAAAGTGCCATTGGGCGAGATTTGGCGGAACCCGCAGGCTATTGGCGCGCCCGGAGAGACTGCTCGCGGGCTTCGCCCGCTCGTCCCTCGCTTCGCTCGGGATCGTCGCCGCTACGCGGCGACGCCCTTCGCGGCGCCTGCGGCGCCGCTCGTCGAACTCGCCACGCTTCGCGTGTGAGTTCGAATTTACCCCAGACGGCTGATCAAAGAAAAAGGGGCCAAGAAAATAGGGACAGTCCACGAGGGACAGTCCCATTTTCTTGGCCCCTTTTTCTTTGATTGGCGCGCCCGGAGAGATTCGAACTCCCGACCCCCTGGTTCGTAGCCAGGTACTCTATCCAACTGAGCTACGGGCGCGTGGGGCGCGCATCCTACCACAACTGCGGTAAGGGTCTAATACTTAAGGAGATTCCTGCTGCAGACGGCGGGCGACGGCTTCGGCCTGCTCGAGCGCCCGGAGCACGTTTTCCCCGGCGAGCTTCCGTAAGTCCGCGTCGCTCCAGCCCCTGCGGACCAGCTCGGCGAAGAGCAGCGGGTAGCCGGTGACGTCCTCCATACCCTCGGGCCAGTTCTCGTTGCCGTCGTAGTCCCCGCCGATGCCGACGTGGTCCACGCCGATCCGGTCGCGGATATATTCGATGTGGTCGGCGACGTGGCCCACGGTGACCTTGGGCATCACGAGCTTGGCCTTGAGCTCGGCGTAGATGGCCCGCCGCTCCTCGTCGCTCTTGCCGCTGGCTTTCGCCATGTAGTTCTGGATGAAGGGCAAGAGCACGTCGGCGGCGTCCTGGGAGATGAATCCGGCGACGAAGGTGACCATCACCACCCCGCCGTTCTTGCCGACGAGGTCGAGCACGTCGTCGGGAACGTTCCTCGGGATCTCGGTCATGCCGCGGGCGGCGGCGTGGCTGAAGATCACCGGCGCCTGCGAGACCCGGAGCGCATCGCGCATGGTGTCGGGCGAGGTGTGGGAGAGGTCCACCAGCATGCCGAGGCGGTTCATCTCGGCGACCACTTGCTCGCCGAACGCGTTCAGCCCGCCGAAGCGCGGCGGGTCCTCGAGGCCGGCGTCGGCCCAGTTGGTGTGCCGGTTGTGGGTGAGCGTCATGTAGCGCACGCCGAGGTCGTAGTACGCGCGCAGCGCCCCCAGCGAATCCTCGATCGTGTGCCCGCCCTCGATACCGAGCATGCCGCCGATCAGGCCGGCCTGCTTCGCGGCGCGGATGTCGGCGGCGGTCGAACAGAGCACGAAGGCGTCGGGGTGCCTGGCGATGATCCGGCGCATCAGATCGATCTGCTCGAGCTGGGTGCGGGCGTGGTTGCCGGGCGCCTCGGGCGGCGTGTACACGCTCCAGAACTGGGCGCCGACCTTGCCCGCGCGCAGGCGCGGGATGTCGGTCTGGCCCTTCTCGGGCGCGCGCGTGACGAGATCGTATTTCGCGAGGTCGCCCTGGGCGACCTCGTGCTCGCGGATGGCCCAGGGCAGGTCGTTGTGGCCGTCGAACAGGATGGCCTCGTCGAGGACCTTCTTCGCGTGCTCGAGGGCGGCATCCGCGTGGGCCGTGCCCGCGATCGCGAGCGCGAGGATGGCGGCGAGGCATGTCTTGGTTCGCATCGGGCTTTCTTCCTTCCTCAGGCTTTCTGTCGGGCGGCGATGAAGTCGTCGATCCTGCGGCCGAGCACGTCCATGGGCACGCCGCCGGTCATCACGACGGCGTCGTTGAATTCCCTGAAGTCGAACTTCGCGCCCAGGGCTTCCCTGGCCTTGCTGCGCAGGCGGTTGATCTCGCTGTGGCCGATCTTGTAGCCGCAGGCCTGCCCTGGCCAGGCGCAGTAGCGGTCCACTTCGCTGCGCACTTCCTGTTCGCCGGAGCCGTTCGCGGTCATGAACCACCGGATCGCCTCCTCGCGCGTCCAGCGCCGGGCGTGCAGGCCGGTGTCCACGACCAGGCGACAGGCACGGAAGGCGATGGACTGCAGGTAGCCGAGGCGCCAGACCGGGTTGTTCTCGTAGACACCCAACTCGTCGGCGAGCTGCTCGGCGTAGAGCGCCCAGCCCTCGGAATAGGCGTTGAAGGCGAGCAGCGTCCGGATCAGCGGCATCTTCAGGGCGTATTCGCCTTGCCACACGTGGCCGGGCAGCGATTCGTGGTGGGTCAGGCTCGGCAGCTCGTAGGTTCTCCAACGGCTGGTCGTGCCCAGGTTGATCCAGTACTTGCCCGGCACCTTGCCGTCCACGCTGCCGGGGCCGCCGTAGGCGCCGGGCGCGCCGGGCTCGACTTCGGGCGGCAGGCGCTTGACCTCGAAGTACCCGGGCATGAGCGTCGCGAATGCCTGCGGCAGGCGCGCGCGGATGTCGGCCACGCGTTGCTCGATGAACATCATGATCTCGGCGCGGCCAGGGTCGCCTTCCTGGAACATGTATCGCGGGTCCTCGCCGATCGCGGCCATGCGCTCGCCGACCGTGCCCTCGGTCAGGCCCTCGGCCTTCAGGATCGTGTCCATTTCGGCTTGCAGGGCTTCGAGTTCCTGCTTGCCGCGCTCGTGAATCTGGTCCGGCGTCATGTCGGTGGTGGTCGAGGCGCGCAGGTTTCAGGCGTAGTAGGCCTCGCCGTCCGGGAGCTTCCAGACGCCGGCATCACTGGTCGCGCGCGCGCGGTGCTTCTCGAGCTCGGCGATCTGCCCGTCGAGCGCAGGAGTGATCTTGTCCGCAGCGATCTTCGCGGCTTGTGCACTCCAGTCGCCCGGGATGTTTGCAGTCTTCTTCGCGAGTGACGCGACCATCGGCCATTCCTCGACCTTGCCCGCGCGCGCGAGCCGGAGCTGCGCGAGCGTCTTGTCGAGGATGAAATCGGGCGCGATCACGCCCTGCTCCGCCGCCGCCTGCAATCGTCCGGTCTCGCCGGCGAGCTGGCCGGCATAGGCCTCGAGGCGCGCGAGATAGGCCTCGGCATCCCCGGCGTTGGCGACCAGGTGCTGTTCCTCCAGCATGGTCGGGATCTCGAGGAAGGCGCCCTTGTTCTGCGCGACCACGTACGGTCCGTTCGCCCAGTTCAGGCCCTGGTTGAGCACAACCACGTCGCCGTAAGGGAATCCGAAGCCCTGGGCCGCGATCTCGTGCGCGGTGCGCACCACGTCGAGGTCCATGCGAGTGGCCTCGTCGAGCGCCGACTCGTCGATCTCCTTGAGGCGCGCGAGTCGCGCGGCCACGCGCCCGGCGGTCGCCTGCTGTCCCGCAGCGGAGCGGTCGGTGAGCAGGGCCTTGAGCGGGGCGTGGGCCCCGCTGTCGATGCCGAGCGCGGTGACGTTCTCGGGGTAGTCGGCGAGCATCTCTTCCGCGATTTCGGCCAGCAGTTTCTGGACGTCCGCCGGTGCGTCCTTCCTGCCGCAGGCGGCGAGATTCGCAAGCGCCGCGATCACGGCGCCGGTTCCGGCAATGAATTCCCGGCGATTGCTGGTCACTGGGCTGTCACCACTGCACGTAGGCGCGGACCGGGAACGTGGCGCCGCCGCGCCAGGCGATCGGCACCGCGTGCAGCCGGCCAGCATCCGCCGGCAGTGCGGCCAGGTTCGTCATGTGCTCGCACACGGGAATCCCGGCGCCGAGCAGGATCGTGTGTGCCGGCCGGGCGAGGTCGCCGATGTCGTCGATGTTGAGGGAATCGATGCCGACGAAGGCCGCGCCCGCCTCCACCAGCAGCCGGCAGGCGTCCGCCGTCAGGAAGGGGTTGTCGCGCCCGTAGCGCTCGGTGCGCCAGTGCCGGCTGAAGTCTGTGTGCACGATCACCGCCGCGCCGCGAACGTCGGTGCCTTCGAAAAGTTCGGGGCCGACCGCGCGACCGAGCGCGCAGGCGTCGAACAGCCTGACCGGCAGGTGCGCCAGCCGCTCGAGCGGCAGGCCGGCGAGGTCCGTCGCGCCGCGATGGCGGTGCAGCGGCGAATCGACGTAGGTGCCGGTGTTGCCGCAGAGGTGCAGCGAGGCGATCAGGAACTCGGACTTGCCCTGGTAGCGCGCGCGCGAGCTGTCGTGATCGACGATGACCTCGGCCTGCGGCACCGGCAGCCCCGGATAGGTGACCATGCCCGGCTCGATGACATGGCTGATCTCGACGAATCGTGTCATTGCACTGGCTGGAATTGGCGGAGAGAGAGGAAGCAATACCGTCTTGCAAGGTACTGATTCAGAACAGACTTTTCAATGCCCTCAATATTCGTACCATCAAATTCAAGCGAGAAAGGTCCTCCCTAATTGGGACCAAACCTTCGGGACGTCGAACCCACCGGCACTTGCGACGCCATTGGAGTCATATGCCATTTTCGGCGGTCTGACCGGCAGATGTTTCGCAGCAGCAAGTCACGGCGACCGTCCGGGACGGAACTCAGAAGAAGGGTACTAGTCTAGGGGCTTGGGTCTCGCGTACGTCCATGGAGATGATCCGTGTACGCCGGTGCTCCGCGCAATCCGCTTTGTCCCTTCTCGCAGCATGCGCACATGCGTCTTGGGATACTCACAGCATGTCTTTTCGCCCTGGCTGGCTGCCAAGGAAAGTCTGTTTGCGCTCAATCCACCGCCGAGAATCTAGGGGCGAATTTACAGGCAGAGGTTGAATTTGGCATTTGGGCTTCGGATTCGGCCGGTGTAATGCACTTTGTCCCGACTTCACGGGTGCCGAATCTTGATGATCAGCCGTACGGTTGGCGGGTCCGAGTGGCTGAATCAACCGACCTGACCGAATGGGTTGAGGCCTTGACCCTACCAAGCGCTCCTGTGTCTTGGGAGGGTGTCGAAGAAAATCCAAACATGATGGTCTCGCCCGATGGCAAGACTGTCGTGACGAAAGGTAAGTCGGCCCCTGAAGCCGGCTTTGTCTTGAACATCTGGTACGTTGCCGCCGGCGATCCGAACGGCGAGTACACGATTGTGGTCAAGCTAAATGGCGGGCGTGAATCAACGATCAAGTTTCAGCTGTATACGCCAGAACCGGACGCAATCGATCCTCCAGCTGCCAGTACGATCTAGCCGACAACTCGCCAGATTGGTACATGAACCCAGAAGGACCTAACTGAGTTGATCTCGGAATTTCTTGACAACTTCAGCTGGCATTCGCCCTTATTCGAATCGAGCTTCTCGGCGTATGCAATTGCTGGTATCGCCACCGCGGCCGGTCTGATTCTTGGAATACTCTGCCGACTGTCGTATGGGGCGTTCTTTGTGTGGGGAGCACTTGTCGGATTCTTGTTAGTTGCTTTCGGGTGGGTCTGTGGCTACCTCTTACCAGTGAAATGGGCTCTTGTTCTGTTCACTAGCATTGTCTTACCACTCGTAGTTCTTTGGTACGTCCAAGAGGCCAGCCCGGCATACGGTCATGAGTTGCGGACTGCAGCCAGAGTGCGAGGTATTAAGGAGCTTCAAGAACTTTTCGATAACGATCCCAACGCAGCCGAATCCATTGCAGAGAGTCTGAATCGTGATGTCGACCCTGGCTCTGACGATTGGCCGGAAGGCAGCGTGTTTCGCGGGATTCCGCCGTCAGTTGTCAAACGGGCCATACTTTCACTGGCCATTGGATATGTCCTCATTGCGATTCTGGCAATTGCAGTTGCACTGAATCCCTAGCTGAAGACCGCTTCGAATCAGCATCTACTTGTCGCGGTACTAGATAGTGAGGCGCCAGACTGGGGTCCGAAGTTTCAAAACGAGTACCCGATGAACACGACCATTCGTAGGATTTCTTGTGCAACGGGCTTAGTGCTGGTGCTAATGGGTATCACGGCATCTGCGGATACCGTGACCGGCACTTGCTATAACCCGGCGGGAAAGCGATTTGATTATGAGGATGGTAAGAGGGAAGAGAGCAACGACGGCTACTCAAACTCGAATCCAACATTCTTCTTCTCATCGCGAGACCCGGGAGTCTTGGTTGAAAGCTGGCAGGCGGCATTACCATTTCCGGAGCTGATTAGGCGAGAACAAGTCGACGACATTGTGCCGCCGTCGGTATCGAAGTCTACGATTATCTTTCGCTCGGAAACTGTAATTCATGCGCTTACAACTCAGGGTGGCGAGACCTTCACCACAACCCTATACCTCGCTGAGGGAATAGCGATTTTCACAAGAGTCCGACTCAGGACTAGCGGTTTCGTGTCCGGCCCGATGGGCGCGGTCTACACGGCAAAATGCAGCTTCAATGTTCTCAAATAGCCTGCATCACATGTTGCCGCTCAACATTGCTATGCAGCAACCGAATCGCATCGGCACACCGCTTGCGAGGACGGGAACCGGCGCGGCGACGTCCCCCGCCTTTGAGTAGCGTGAGGGTTTGGATTCTGTCTCCCCGTTACGAAGTAAAGCGACGCAAGCCGCGGTGAGAAGAGGAATCCGGTGGAGTGAGATGGATCGCAGTCACGACGCGACAGCACCCGGCTTGAGGGCGAATGCCGTCGAGCGAAATGGCACACTTTTTGGTCCGAATCCATCCCAGGATTCAGGGAAAAACTGGCGGAGAGAGAGGAATCAATATCCTCACGTAGGGTACTGTTTGACAACAATTTTCTCAATGCCTTGAATTTTCATACCATCGGAATCAGGCTAGAAAAGCCAACCGGAAAAGGATTTCGAACCCCGAATCCAAGACATCGTCAAGAGACTCTCAAGGTTGGTACGAGGGTTCGAATCCCACTGGGAGCGCCATCTTTTCAATTTAAGTCACGCGTCGCAGGCGGTGTCCAACAAATGTCCAATATTTCGACGTGACCTGACGCGCTGGTCCAGCCGCCAGATCGCGTTCGCCTTATGCAGCAAGTCAACTTGCTCGATCCGAATTGGACGCCGAAGCGCTGAGGCCTCGCGGGCTTACCCCGAGTTTTCAGCTGCACCGGTTGCCACGCGCCGCACCGTCACCGCATTCGGACCTGAAGGACCCGGCGACACAAGTGCGCACTTACGAGTCGCTGCACGACTCCGTGCGCCCGGAGGCCAGCGATTCCGCCTTTCGCCCGGGACCCCCTTGTGTGAATTCGCAATGGCGCGCCCCACGGATCCCTTCGGTTCCTCCGCGGCGGCGGGGGTCGCAATGCGCGAACGGCCGAGGTCGATTCCGGCGTGCAGCAGCTGCGATCAGACGGACTGGGTCGTGAGGGCGGCGCGCGCCTCGCGCAGGATGCGGAGCGAGTTGTGCAGCACCAGCAGGCTCACCAGTACACCCACGACCAGATCGGGTACCGGTGACCGGAGCCAGAGGACAAGTCCTCCGGACGCAATCACGGCCACGTTGACCAGCACATCATTGTTCGTGCAAATCCACATCGCCCGCATGTGGATCCCACCCTGCCGGTGGGCAGCGAGGAGCAGCAAGGCCGTCACGTTGGCAAGTAGCGCGACCGCTGCGACACCCATCATCCACAGGCCTTCCGGTTCACTGCCGACGATGTAGCGCCGGCCGACATCGGCGAGAACCGCGATGGCAAGCGAGAACTCAAGGACGCCGCTCAGCATCGCCGCGCGGGCCTTGTGGCGTAGCGCCTTGCCGACCGCGTACAGGCCGACGCCATAGACCAGGGCATCGGCCAGCATGTCGAGCGAGTCTGCGATCAGGCCGGTGGATTCAGCCAGCCATCCGGCAGTGAACTCCAATACGAACATTGCTGCATTGATCGCCAGCACCCACACCAGGACCCTTCGCTGCGCGGTATCGAATGCCTCGTCCGGGCATCCGCAGCCGGCCGCTTCACCTCGCTCGCTATTCACGACTGCATTTCACCGGGCTGTGCTTCGTCTGACAGTAAGTGACCAGTTCCGGCTGTAGCGTTACGTGATCGATGGAGTGACTTTCCAGTATGGCATCGCGAAGTGCTTGCAGGGTCGCATCCCAGCCGTCGAGCTTGTCGAGCTCCACATGTGCCGAGAGCAACGGCACGCCCGTCGTGACCGACCAGAGGTGCAGGTCGTGCACGCGCCGGACGCCTCGGACTGAAAGGATCGTGCGCTCGACCTGAGCCGGGTCGATGCCTTCCGGCGTTCCCTCAAGCAGGACATGCAAGACGGATTTGAGCAGCGACCAGCCCCGCGGCAGGATCCACAACGCGATGAGAATGGCAACCGCCGGATCGATCCAGGTCGCACCGGTAACGCCAATCAATGCCGCTGCCAGCAGCACGGCAACGGAGCCCAGAAAGTCGGCCCAGACCTCCAGGTACGCGCCGCGCACATTGATACTTGCCCTTTGTCCTGCGTACAGCAATCGCATGGCGACGGCGTTGACAGCCAGCCCCAGGGCCCCAACGATCAACATGCCCGTGGAATCGACAGGCGTCGGGGTCAGCAGGCGGCCAACAGCCTCGATCAGCACATAGGTCGCCACCAGAAAGAGGCCGGCCGCATTGATCCCAGCCGCCAGGATTTCCAGACGTCGATAACCGAAGCTCCGGCGCAGGTCCGCCGGTTGACGCCCGATGCGAATTGCCAGTAACGCGATGCCCAGGCCGGCGACGTCCGTCGCCATGTGACCCGCATCCGACAGCAGTGCGAGACTTCCTGTGACAATGCTCGCGACGACCTCGACCACCAGGAACGCAACAGTCATCGCGAGCGCGATCCAGAGGCGTTGTTCGCTGCCCGGTCCCGATCCACCCGACGAATGCGGATGCACGTGCGCCATTACGTGCTCACGAGTCGCCGCCGATGAGCAGCGCCTGATCAATTCCGCTCACATGGACCCAACCGGATACCTGCGGTCCGATTCGGCCATGCATGCGGATGATGGAGGTGACGGAGTCCACCTGGCTTTCTTCGCATACCAGCTCGAGTCGCGCCACGCCAATCAGCAGGCCGCCTCCTTCCGACGTGAACTTGCGCTCATCATCGCTCAACGGCTTGAGTGTGCTCTGCGCATCGAGCAGCGCCAGATTTCGATAGCCGGCGTCTGCCAGCGCCTGGACCACGGCATTGGTGCGGACGTGATGAATGTAGGCCTTGACCTGCTTCATGCCTTGGACTCCTTGAGCATTCCGCCTTCGACGACCACCTCACGTTGCGGCCAGGTCATACGATAGAGGCCCGGCAGGACGAGCAGCGTGAGTAGCGTCGAGGAAATGATTCCGCCGATGACGACGGTTGCGAGCGGGCGCTGGACCTCCGCGCCGGTTCCGGTATTGAGCGCCATTGGCAGGAATCCCAGTGCCGCGACCAGCGCAACCAACAGAATCGGGCGCAGGCGCAGTGTCGCTCCTTCCTGAATGGCATTGTCGATCGAAGCGCCATCGGCAAGCCGATCGCGGAAAGCCGAGACCATGACGACGCCCGTCAGCACGGCCACGCCTGACAAAGTGATGAAGCCCACCCCGGCAGTGATGGACAACGGAATGTCGCGCAGCCACAGCGAAATAACGCCGCCGGTCAGCGCCAACGGCACGCCGCTGAATACCAGGGCCGCGTCCTTGGCAGATCCGAAGGTCATGAGCAGCAGTGCGAAGATCAGCACCAGCGTCACCGGAACGAGCAGGATCAGCCGCTGCGTCGCAGACTCCAGCTGCTCGAAGGTACCACCGTACTCCAGCCAGTAGCCTGAAGGCAGTTCCACGCTCCGTTCAATTTCAGCGCGAGCCTCCGCCACGAATCCGCCAAGGTCGCGTCCCCTGACATTGGAAGTGACGACCAGCCGGCGCTTGCCGTTCTCGCGGCTGATCTGGTTCGGACCGGGCGCCAGATCCAGGTTGGCGACTTCTTCCAGCGGGACGAACCCGCCCTGCTTCAACGGGATGGGCAGGTGTTCCAGCGCATTGACATCGCCACGCACGTGTTCCGGCAGTCTAACTACCAGGGCGAACCGCCGGTCGCCTTCGAAGATCTGGCCGGCTTCTTCGCCGCCTGTGGCAGCGGCAAGCACGTGCTGGAGGTCCGCAACATTGAGGCCATAGCGGTACATCGCCGCCCGATCGGGCTCCACGGACAGGACGGGGAGCCCCGCCACCTGTTCCACTTTGACCCCCTCGGCGCCCGGAACGAGGCTCAACACGGCTGCGATCGCGTTGCCTGTGCGCAGCAGTTGATCCAGGTCATCGCCATAAACCTTGATGCCGAGATCCGAGCGTACGCCGGAAATCAGTTCATTGAACCGCAGTTCGATCGGCTGGCTGATCTCGAAGGCATTGCCTGGCTGTGCTTCGAGCCGTTCCTCGATCTCGGCCACGAGATCGTCCCTGGACTTGTCTGGATCCGGCCAGGATTCGTGGTCGGTGAGCATCACATACCCATCGGAAATGTTCGGCGGCATCGGATCGGTCGCCACCTCGGCCGTACCGACCCGCGAAAAGTAGGTCTTGACTTCCGGCATGTCCGCGAGCGCACGTTCGAGCTGGAACTGCATCTCGATCGACTGGGTGAGACTGGTGCCGGGAATGCGCAACGCCTGTACCGCCAGGTCGCCCTCATTCAGGTTCGGTATGAACTCCGTTCCCAGGCGCGTGGCAAGCCAGCCGCAGAACACCACGAATGCCAGGGCTCCGCCCAGCAGTGGCAGACGCCAGCGCAGCGACGCTGCAAGCACAGGCGCATACGCGCGCCTAGCCGTGCGGACGATCGCATTCTCTTTCTCTTCGATCCTGCCGCGGAGAAGTACCGCCACCGCTGCCGGCACGAATGTCAGCGACAGGACCAATGCGGCCAGCAGCGCGATGATCACGGCGAGCGCCATCGGTCGGAACATCTTTCCCTCCACGCCCGTGAGCGCGAGGATTGGCAGATTCACAAGTATCACGACCAGCACGCTCACCAGACTGGGCGTGAACACCTCCCGGGTGGCGACAAAGACCGAGTGGAGGCGTTCATCCAGCGTCAGCAACCGCCCTTCGTGATGCTGTCGCTGGCCGAGGCGCACGATGCAGTTCTCGACGATGATCACGGCGCCATCCACGATGAGGCCGAAGTCGAGCGCGCCCAGGCTCATCAGGTTGGCACTGACTCCCGCTTCAACCATGCCCGTCATCAGCATCAGCATGGAAAGCGGGATCACCATTGCAGTCAGGAGCGCGGCTCGAACGTTGCCGAGCATGAGCAGCAGTACAGCAACGACCAGTAGTGCGCCTTCGAGCAGGTTCTTCTGCACCGTGGCAATTGTCTTTTCCACTAGCACGGTACGGTCGTAGACGGCCTCGGCGGTCACGCCATCCGGCAGGGTCTCGTTGACTTCGGCGAGTCTGGCGGCAACCGCCGCGGATACGGTGCGGCTGTTCGCGCCAATCAGCATCACCGCCGTTCCCAGAACCGTTTCCCTGCCATCGCGCGTGGCGGCACCTGTGCGCAACTGCTTGCCGTAGGCGACCTCCGCCACGTCGCGGACCGTCACTGGGACACCACCACGATGGGTGACGACAACCCGTTCAAGGCCGGTAATGTCCGCCACCTGGCCCGGCGATCGGATCAGATACTGCTCACCGCTTCTCTCGATGTAGCCCGCCCCGACGCTGGCGTTGTTCTGTTTGATCGCGTCGACGACATCCTCGAACGACAAGCCGAATGCCAGGAGCCTCGCCGGGTCGGGCGTGACGTGAAACTCCTTCTCGTACCCACCGATCGTGTTGATCTCGGTGACGCCGGGCACCTGGCGCAGCTGCGGCCGGATGACCCAGTCCTGGAGCGTCCGCAGGGCGGTCGCGTCGTAGGGCTGCCCGTCCGGCTGTCGCGCGTTCTCGCCGGCCTGCACGGTGTACAGGAAGATCTCGCCAAGGCCTGTTGCAACCGGACCCATTTCGGGCTCGATGCCCTCGGGCAACTGGCTGCGCGCCTGCTGCAAACGTTCGTTGACCAGGTTGCGGGCGAAGTAGATGTCGGTGCCGTCGGCAAACACCACCGTGACCTGCGACAGCCCGTAGCGCGACAGCGAACGCGTGTACTCGACCCGCGGCAATCCGGAAATGGCCGTTTCTACCAGGTAGGTGATTCGCTGCTCGACTTCCAGCGGCGAGTAGCCCGGCGCCTGCGTATTGATCTGCACCTGCACATTGGTGATGTCCGGCACCGCATCGATCGGCAGCCGCTGGTAATTCCAGACGCCGATTGCGGCGACCACCAGTACCAGGAACAGGATCACCCAGCGCCGGGCAATCGAGAAGCGGAGTTGTGCGTCAATCATTGCGGGCCCCGCTCAGTGACGGTGCTCGGCCGAGCCCTTGCCGAGCTCCGCCTTCAGGATGTAGCTATTGATCGTTGCATAGGACTCTCCTGGCTCGATGCCAGCAAGGACCTCACTGATTTCGCCGTCACTGCGTCCCAGCTGCACGGTTCTGGCCTCGAATCCTTCCGCGTTTCTCACGAACACGACCAAGCGCCCCTCGATGGTCTGCACGCCCTCGTCCCGGACCGCAAGAGGTACCGGCGTCGTCGCCAGCGTCAGTTCCGCGGTGACATAGAGTCCGGGCGGCCATCGCCGGTCCGCGTTGTCGAGCAACACGCGTGCGTTGAGTGTCTGGCTCGTGCTGCTGCCGAACGGCGCGACATAGACTACTGTGCCTTCGGCACTCAGCGCGTTGTCCGCGCCTTTGACGCGGACCGGTTGACCGACACGCACCTTCGCGATGTCGCGCGGGAACAGCGAAAGCTCGACCCATACTGTCGACAGGTCGGCGACCGTGAACAGGGCTTTGTCGCCGGAGTTCTCCCCGGGGTTCGCATTGCGCGCGGTGATGACGCCGCTGAGCGGCGCAACGACGGCATAGGTCTGGAGGCTCTCGTTGCTCTCGATGGTTGCGAGCGTCTCACCCTGCCGCACGGCGTCGCCCACGCGCTTCGTGATGCTGCGAATGACCCCAGGAAACCGGGCAGTGACGTCGCGCACTCGCTCGGCATTGGGAGCGATGACGCCGTAGAGCGGCTGGCGCTCCCGCACGCTGGCCGGACCGGCGATTTCGAGGCCGATCCGCGCGTTTGCGATCTGTTCCGGCGTCAAGTGGATCCGATCAGCTTCGCCTCCTTCCTCATCCGCGCGACTCTCCGGCGCCTGCTCCGCGACCACGGAGTCCCCTGAACCGGCGGCCGGCTCACTGCCGCACGCGGAGAGTGCGAGCGCAAGCAATGACAGCAATAGCGTGACGGTCGGTTTCATGTGTTCTCGCTTGGGATTCATGTCGATTCCAGTGCCAGTGGGGCGTTGGTCAGTCGCTCGATCTCTGCCAGTACGCGGTGGTAGCCGGCCGCCGCATCGATGATTGCCGCGCGCAGGTCGAGCAACTCCTGCTGCGAAGTCGCGAGTTCGAGATAGGAAAAACGGCCGCGTTCGTAGCCGTACAGCGTCTGCTCGAGCGCCTGCTGCGCCTCCGGGAGCGCCTGACCGCGCAGGGTTTCGACGCGCATGCGTGTTGCCGTCAGCTCCTGGTAGAGACCGAACAGGGTCGCGTGCGCCTGCGTCAGTGCAGCGCGTCGCTGCGCATCGGTCTGAGACCGGCGCACGACTGCTTCACGTATGCCGCCCTGGTTACGATCCGACACCGGCAGGGAAATCGAGAATCCGGCAACCAGCGCCGTGTCGCCCGTCTCCTCGAAGCGGCGCGCACCGATGCCGAATACGATGTTGGGACGCGCCTGTGCGCGCGCGAGGCGCAGTTCGGCGTCGCGCAGCCGCGCCTCTGAGGCGAAACGCAGATAGTCCGGATTGTTTTCAAGTTCCGCCAGCAACCCCTCGAGCGGCCGGACGGGTTTGAGCATCAGAAGGTCGCCGCTGGCATCGGTAAAGGCCGGCTGCCTGCTGCCCCAGAGCGCCGCCAGCGCCTGCCGGGCCGCACGCAGCTCACTTTCGGCCTGCTGCACTTCCACTCGGGCGCGTGTCAGCGCGATGCCGGCCCGGCGGCGCTCGGCTTCCGGCGACCGGGCCGCCTGCACCCTGATGACGATTGCGTCGTGCGTGCGTTGGGCAATTTCGCTCGTCGTCCGCGCAAGCTCGACGCGGTCCTGTGCCGCGACGAGGGCGATGAATCGGCGCGTAACTTCGGCCAGTACGTCCAGCTGCTGAGCCTGGCGTTCGATGCCCAGCAGGTCCCGGTCGATCAGCGCGAAATCCGTGCGCAGCCGACGCTTCCCGCCCAACTCAACCACCTGGCTCAGGCTGAGCGTGCTCTCCAGACCATCGGTGCCCTGCAGGGCGCCGCCACCGGCGAAGTTCTCCACCTCGACCGACAACTCCGGATTGGGCCGCAGGCGTGCCTGCACCGCGCGCGCATCGGCGGCCTTCAGCGTGAACTCGCTGACCGCGAGGTCCGGATTTCGGGCGAGCGCGGCAGCGATGGCACCCTCGAGGGTCAGTGTGCCCGCCGGTTCTGCCGCCGGCGTGTCAGCCGAGCCCGATTCGGTCGCCGCGGCTGCGGTCGAGAGTATCGCCGCTGCTATCAGCCCAATGGTGCCGATACGCAGCCCACAGGGGCGCGCAGGATAAAAACACATGATTGCCTCCCGAGGCAAAGGCCGGCGCAGTCAGCGCCGACCAAACAACTCGTCAAGAAACGCAGGGAGGCTTAAACAGGTGGCGCCCGCAGTGGCGGAAGAATCCGGTATGGGACGGCGCGAACGATGGTGGCCTGGGGTCCGCGCGGGAGATCAACAGTCGATGCCACCGGCCGTACAAACAGTACTGGCGCCGCCGGCAGGAATTTCTCGGCATCCTGCTGACTGCCGGACTTCTTGGCCAAAGTCTCGCGATCGAGGCTCACGTCGACATCGTGAAGATCAGATGCCGCATTCTCCGGATGATGGGCACAGATATCGGCGACATGCACGCTCGTGGGCGGCTCGGTCCCCGCCCCGTCGAGGCACAGATGCAGATGCGCGCCGATGGCCGGCACGGCAAAGCTCGCCAGCGCCAGCAGCGCAATCCAGGATCGCATGGAGTGGGAACGGATCATTCCAGGAGAGTATCGCCCAACGCCCCCCTTTTATTCAACGCCCCACGCTGAACTGAACGAAAATTTCATTTGCGCTTCGGCTGAGTAAACGTGAAGCCGTCCACGTTTTGCTTGCGTCACCGTGCCGACTGCCGCGAGGGAGGCCCGGCATCGCTGCAGCAGCGTCCGGCTTCGGTTCGCTCCTGAATGGGCGGGCATGGCACCGTGCCGTAAGAGCAGTACACACAGCAGTCGCCCGGCTCGGGATTGAGCATCGTGTGGCATTGCTCGCACTCGTAAAACCACTGGCAGGCGTCCGTAGGCATCGTCTCCGTCTCGGCGTGGTTGCAGGACGGACAGGTCAGTGTCGACTCCAGGATGACCCTGCTCACTTCGCGATCTCTGCAAGCCTCGAGGGGTAGCCCGCCTCCCCGGTCGCATGCGTCAAGGCATCGACACTCGTGCGAGCGTCGTCAAACATCACCGTCGCCACACGCTTGTCGAGGCTGATCTCGATTTTCCTGACGCCCGGGACCTTGGAAAGCGCCTTCTTGACCGTGATCGGGCAAGCCGCGCAGTTCATCCCTGGCACCGACAACGTGACAGTCTGGTCTGCCGCCAGGACCGGCAGTGACATGAGGGTCAGCATCAGCGCGGCGAACTGTTTGCTCACGGGCGTCTCCTTCAATAAAACAAGGGCGCGATCAACGGAAATCCAAGCGCCACAACAATCAGTGCCACGACCACCCAGAACAGCGCCTTATAGCTGCGGTTGATGCGAGGTACGGCACAGCTCTGTCCGGGTTCACAGGCAGCGGCGGGCCGCCAGATGCGTCGCCACGCGAAAAACAGGGCGATGCCGGCGGCCGCGATGAAACCCAGGCGGTAAGGCTCCAGGGCGGTCAGATTGCCGATCCACGCGCCTGACGCGCCCAAGGTGATCAGCACGAGCGGCCCCAGGCAGCAGGCCGACGCGAGAACGCCTGCGAGCCCTCCCGTCAGCAGTGCGCACAGTCCCGTTTTGTCGGAACGGCCATTTTGGAAATCTGGATTCATGCCTTAAGCTACTTCCGTACTTAAGTACGGAGTCAAGCCCATTCGCAAAGGATCCGAATCACTCACCATCGGCGTCTTGGCGGGGGCTGCCGGCGTCCGCGTCGAAACGATCCGCTTCTATCAGCGCAAGCGTCTGATGCGCGAACCAGATCGCGCGCAGGGAAGCATTCGTCGATACGGCGACGCTGACCTTGCTCGCGTACGCTTCATCAAGTCTGCGCAACGGTTGGGATTCAGCCTGCACGAAGTCGCAGAGTTATTGAAGCTTGAGGATGGGTCGCACTGCAAGGAGGCTCGTGAGCAGGCGGAACGCAAGCTCGCCGAAGTGCGCACTCGACTCGACGGTCTCCGCCGCATTGAAGCGACCCTGACCAGGCTCGCTGCGCGGTGTCGCAATACTTCGGGCAAGGTGAGTTGTCCGCTGATCGCCTCGTTACAGCAGTCCTGATTCGGCCGTCACGGTCACTTCCGCAGCCTGCGCACCTTCGAATCGATCTGGGCGCCGATGACCGGCAGATTCGCGCGGATCGCGGCCGCGACGTGCGAAGGCGCCAGGTGCGCATAGTGCCGGTCAACCATGCGGGTATCGGCATGACCGAGCGCATGGGCAACGATGGCCAGTGGGGTTCCGTGCTGCACGAGCAAGCTTGCATAGGTGTGTCGTAATGCATGGAATCCAATTGCCGGCTTGATCCTGGCCGCGACACAGGCTTCGGCTGACCTGCCTGGCGATTTGGGTTCTGGTGCACTGGCGGCACGAAAAAGCAGACCAATCGGCCGCTCTGATCTCAAAATCAAGCTGAAACGAGAGCCCGGTCCCAAAGCTGCTTGAGTGACTGGTTCCGCCACTGAAGGCCCGGGCCGAACGAGAACTGCCGCTTGTGAATCCGATGCGCCAGCTCGATGCCCGCGAGCGTTATTGCTGCGTTGCCGAACGATTTGAAGCCCAGCATGGAAGCGCAGCGGCGTTTGATCGCGCGATGATCCTGCTCAACGATGTTGTTCAGATAGGGGCAGCTCCGGACGAGAACATACTTCCACTTCGGATCCTCCCGGCGCAGGAGCCGCAGCGCCTGATGGCTCGGGGCGTGCCCGTCGAGCGTAATCTTGCGCGGCCAACGCGGCAGGTTGGTGGCCAATGCCTTGCGGAAGAATGCCTGTGCCGCCGCAATGCCTCGGTCGGGTCGGAGCAGAAAGTCGACGGTCTTGCCCCGCTTGTCGACGGCGCGGTAGAGGTAGTGCCACTTACCCACCACCGAGATGTAGGTCTCGTCAACCCGCCAGGATGAGTGCACCTTTCGGGCCCGTCGGCTCCACCGTTTTTCAAACTCCGGCACGTACCGGATCACCCACCGCAGGATCGTCGTGTGGGACACCGCCAATCCGCGCTCGGCCATCATGGCGACGAGGTCCCGATAGCTCAGCCGATACGTGATGTACCAGCGAACACATAACTCGATGATTTCGGCCTCGAAGCGCCGGCGACGGTAGATCGGGTCACGAGCAATCGGCTGGGTCATCACAGGCTCCTGCCGGACCCGTTGATGCTACCTTCCTATCGCCAACGCACCAGAACCATTATTTGTACCATCACACTGTCCCTCCAACATGAGACCCGCCCGACCAGACTTGCCTAAGCAGTAGGGGGCCGCAGCAAGTACGTCACATGAAAAATCTGAAGCTCGCCTGCGGGTTTGGCTGGGTAGCAGGCATGCATTTAAGGATGTCGCCGACCCGACGGGCAGCTCTGACGGTGATGGGCTCTCCTCCATCGAACTGAGTGTTGTTCCAGTTCAGCTTGGATAATCCCATCATTTCTGCGCCTATCGCTGCGACGGTCGCCTCGGCGCGGGCGAGCTCCAGCTCGAGCGGGCGCGGCACGTACATGCCTGGATAAGTTTCGAAAAACGGTACGCTTCCCCGGAGGTAAGCGATCCCCGACTTCTCACTAAGATGCAACAGGGTTCCCCTCAATGGAGGATTGGTTCCAATTCGAAAGAGGCGCGTGAATGACCGACGCACGCTGACCAGATCGACGACTTCAATCCGTTCGCCACTTGCTGCGCTCGTGAAGCCAGCGATTTCACCGTCAGTCAAACCCGACGTCTTGTGCAATGCTACCCGGGCAGGGGAGTTTTTGTGCTCTCGGCGATAGGTCAAGATCGCGTCGATCAGCAGTTGGTGCGCATCCTGCTCAGAAAGGTGGGGAGTACGATCGTTCTTGTCGAGCTGCGCAGGCGCGCCCCTAACAATCACACCTTCTCCTCGTTCATTGAATACCTGCGCGACACTAGTCAGCAGCCGCTCGCCATCTAGAGCTCGGTAAAAGCTCACCCCTACAAAGCAGGTGGCTAGATGTCGCGGGTCACGTACTAAACGCCAAGGAATGCCACCAGCCTTGTAGTACATAGCAATATGGAAATTCCAAGCGCGTGTAGCTGCATCTTGCAGTGGGCCCGCGTTTTGCCGCGAGTGCCCGGCGCCGAGGTAAGTGGCTGGTCTTATCATTTGCAACGGAATGCCCAAACTCATTCCTAACGCCTTCAAGACATCGTGGAATGCAGGCGGATGCGCAAATACCTCCTCTGCCGGCTCCGACCCTTCGTCGATTCCGCGTTCCGAGTCATCGATGCGCGAAACACTTGCTTCCATCGTGGCTAGCAATTCGAGAGGTGGGGCGCACACGATCACATCAGCCCCACCGCGTTCCACAATTTGTGCCGCGTGGTCGATGAATGTCCGTGCGGCCTTTGCTGAAAGCTCCTTTGGATGCGCGGAGCTCGCGAGATCAGCAAGATGTTGGGTCCCGATCCGTACCATCCACCTTTCGTCGAAAGACAGTGATGAGCGGAAAACAGACTCCCGATTGAATCCCGGAAATGCCGGAAATAGATTGACGAGTCGCGTCTGCTTTGCCGCAACTCCATTGCGGCAAACTTCCAACCACTTCTGCACCCCTTCAATTGTCTGCGATGTACCGACAATCCCAACACGAATATTGGCCGGAGCTGTGGAAGTCCCTGCGTCGAGTGGTCCCCCGCGCTGCGAAAGTCCAAAGCGGATATCAATGTGGGCGCCGGATCCAAACTCAAGCTCTGGCTCTGACAAGAGCTCAACTTTCATTGTTGTCGTCCTCGGCTCCGGGCGAGACCAGGAGATCAAAGATGTCTGGACTGGCCTCGTCACCCTCGTCAGTTTCATCGTCCGCCCACGTTAGGTCGTCAATACCGAATGGCAAAATCGCGTCTTCGAGCTCCCCAAATATGAGGATGTGATTCCGGTCAGCTGAGAGCAGATCATCGCGACGAGCCAGAAAATCGGCCATGAGCAGTATCGACGAGAGAACGGCCCGATTCCCTTCAATGCGCTTTATGCCCTTGAGCCTTTCCTCGTGAAATCGGTCGAGGTACACCCCGTCGGTGAATACGTACGTCGGTGTGATCTCAAGATACCAGCGATCTCCCAAGAGACGGAACTGATGGTGGAAACCCAGATGGCGAAACCAAGTGAATACTTGGCCATCCCGAGCGCGCCTCTTGGAGTACTTGGCAACTACGGTCATCGTGCTCTCACGGAAGGCCGCCCGATACCGAATCTTCACAGGAGCAATCTCCACAGTGCCGGTGAACGCGAAGCATTCCTGCCGAAACCAGTAACGCATGTGCGGGTACAACTGGTCTTTGAGCGCCCGGTTAAGGAGCTCAACAAAGCGATAGCGCCGATCGTCATCTTTTGAAAACGCCCATTCCGCCGTGTCGAAAGCGTCGCAAGTTCCCTGGTCGCATATTGCATTCCACGGAGCCGTAGATAGGTCCTGGAATGACAGAATCGATCGGTCGTGCAGAACCCAGTCTCCTCCGACGTGGCGCCGTTGCTGGTTAAGAATGGGGAAGAGTTCTTCCGGCCGTCGATAATCGGTAGCCGCGATCCAGATCTTCGGCGGATACTGCACAAGCGGAAGCAAGTTAGAAATCAACCGCTCCTCCCTTGGCATCGGACCAAGATAGAGGCCCGAATTCGACGTGTGGCCGATGTGCAGCAACTGTTGAAGACAATTTGCTTCGAAGCGCTGCTCAATCTTTTTGAAGTGAGCGATGCGCGCACGCCTTCGTTCCGGCGTGGAAAAGTAGTCTTTGATTGAAATCCAATACGCCTCGTTGCGCTCCGGGCGGGAGATGATAAGAAGTACCGGCATGTTCCCGTCGAGCCAATACGACAGATCGCGTTCATCACAGCTGTATTCGAATCCTTCCTCTGTCTCATTGGCAAAGGTTGTTAATACACGGCTCTGCACTGCCAGAATCTTGCCGAGTGCTTCGTTAGTCGCCGGAGCAAAGAGCTCGATGTATCCGTCAATCCCGACGTCCAGAGCCCCCGTCGGAGACCATGACGATCCCATCTCGAGGACGATCCGTTCGATGAGATTGATGCCTTCTTGGCCGCGACGGACCCGTCCTGGCAGCGTTTTCGTGCGCGGAACTGCTCGCCTCACTCGAGAGTCATCGCGACTTTTATTGGCATTCCCGGATCTCGTATTCGGTATGGATCCGGAGCGCTTTCGCCGTCGTGCCATAGGAAACTTTTTGGGCGTTTGAGAAGAAGCTTGCAGATTCAATGAAAGTAGCGCGTTCGCACAGGTGTCCGCATAGCCCAATCGAGCACAAGCTGCTCGACTACATTAGGTGCGATGAGACTTTTCTCCTTTTGAGGATGCTGCTGTCTACTGATCGTCAGCGGTTCTTGTCCCGCGGCGGATTCGGATCGTTGCCATAGCTGTTCTTCTCACCAATAGTACCGTCGCGACGGTGAATCGCGTGCTCACTGCGATTCGCTCGCGCGATATCCCTCCCCCGTTCCGCGGCATTTTCCTGAGTACGGTGCTTGCTCACTACTTCGCCACCGACCTTATTGACCCATCCCTTGCCGGACGGGTTTGGAGTCGTGTGAACGTTCTTCTTGCTCATGTCAGAGTCTCCAATGCAATGGCCCGTTGACGATGTGAACGATATGAAAGGGAGGCCAGCGGCATGATGCCGCCTGCTACCCGAGAAGTAACACTTTCATAACAGCGCAAGCTACTGGAAGGCTTCTTCACCGAGGATGCTTGACCCGCCATGGGCACCCTACCAAAAGCCAATTCGCCGTCGAATGCGCGCCAAGAATCCCTGGGAAGGCGCTTTGGCCGTGGGTACCCGCTGCACGGACGCAGACTTCGCCTTTCGCTGGTAGTAATCGCACTTGGCAGCGCGGTCGTTAGCAAGACCGGCCTCGACCATTTCATCCGCCCAATCCGGCGCCCATTCGACCAACCCCTTCCTGATCCAGTAGTGCGAGCGGCATGGAAGCTTCCAGCTACCGACGGACGGATATATTGATACAGACCGCCCATCGAATGTCATGGACCACCCGGTCGGCGATAGAGGCGTCACAATCTGGTTGCCACATCCGCAGAAGCACAAGTGAACCATGTTCTTGTACTGCAAGGACACATAGAGGACGCCCTCCTCAACCTTCTCCGGCAGCAATGCGATGAACTCGTGCCTGACTTGCCGGAGCGTCTTCATGGAAAATCCTCGTTGCCGAGTTTATTGGTCTCGACCACGAACGTCGTGTGATGCTCCTGCTTGAGGTCGTGGTAGAAGCCGAACATTTTCTTCCACTTCAGTACCGCCAGCGCCGCGTTCAAGGCGTTCAGTTCTGCAACCTGAATGTTGGTCGAATACTCATTCTTTCCCACTGCCGGCGCGAAGGAAATGCGGTTCTTCGACCGGATGTGGTCACGCTTGCGCGCCGTGCTCGAGGTTACCCGCAGAATGCCTCCCAAGCGGCCTTCCTCGCGAATGATGCCCATGCCGACATCGACGAATGCGATATCCGCCCTTTCCAGCTCGCCCATGATTGTGTCCTTTAGTTCGCCGCCGTCTAGGCACAGGAACACGAACTGCATGGCCAGCAATTCCTGCACGTTCGCTGGTGTGATGCGATACGCGTGAGCTATCACGCCAGCGTGCAGCTTCGAATAGATCGTCGCGTAGCGATCGACCTTCTTCAGACCCGAAATTAGCTCTTCGAGACCTACGGCGCCCGGGCACCGGAACGCCGAATGCTGACTAAACTCGTCGTCGTCAAACAGATGGATCTCGCGAACCGAGGTCTTCGCAACCAAGTCCAGCACATAGGAGCCCGTGCCGCCGAGCCCCACGATAGCGATGCGCGGTAGCGCAATCTTGGTGGCGATGGCATCGATTCCGGCGCGGCTGGAAGCGGTGTCGAAGTACTTGAACGGTGTATCAACATTATCGGAGGGCACGACGGGAAACACGCTAGCCGTCACGCTGCTGTCGATGGCCTGTGCCTCGTGGGTCAGGATTCTGATGTATGTCGTGAGCTTGGCGTAGTAGTCGGGATAGCCGTTGCCGTCTGTGGGTTTGCTGGAAAAGCGGCAGTGAACGGTGAGGTCGTTTACCGGCGTATGGACGGTCGTATCGATGACGATCTTGTTGAGGGACGCGCCATTCTTGTCGCACGGCACGCCGCCCGCAAACCACACCGTGTGGTCGTCGGGCTTCTTTACCTGGTTCTGTGCCAACTCCAGCGTGGACAGGATCACTCCACGCTGGATCTCGCGGTTGGCATTTACGTACGGTACAGAACCGACCGCAACGTGATTGCCCAGCATGCGCAGATCGTAGCCTTCGTCGCGCAGACGCTTCAGGCTCGGACTACGATCGACCAGTTTCTGTGACACTGAAGACCATCCCGTCCTTGACCTTGACCGAATCGCCCACCGTAATCGAGCCTTCCGGATTGCTCGTCGGGCCCCCTTCGTATTCGACCGTGTAGGTGATCACGATGCCCGGCGGCGGATTAGGGTAGGCCAGCAGCGTGACCTGCTCGTAGGAAATGCGCCGATCGCCCCAGGACTTCTCCTTGAGGTTCACGATCAGCGTGATCTGGTTGCGGCTGGTGTAGAACTTTTCAGTCTTGCCTCCTGCCAGACTCGTTGCTGCGTCATCGGCGATCTTCCGATCACCGCCCTGCGGCACATCCAACCACGCCGAGTACGTGCCAGGATCGACGCCCGCCAGCTTCTTCAGGACGATGCCCGAAATCTCGGCCGCTCCCCAATCGAAGCGACGGTCGTCGAGTTCGAACCGGAAGGTGCGATCTGACTTGAAGACGATGAATCGCTCAGCACCACCATTGCGGAGGTCGGTGGTCTCGTCGCCGCGCAGTTCCTCTAGCAGTCCGCTCTGAAGCACCTGGAACACGACGTGCTCGCGGGTCGGCAGCGCACCGGCCAGTTCCAGAATCTGCCGGCCGGTGGGAACAGGGTCCTCGATCACGGCGTCGCGGAACTCGAGACGGTCGTTGCCGATCTGCACATGGAAGGACGCACGGCGGTTTTCCTGGAAGGACGGCTGATCTGCTGATTTAACGGTTGTCATGGCTGCCTCCGATGTGCAGTGATATTGGCATGTCAGCTATAATAGCATATCGCCGTCAATGAACATCACCCGTCAATCTAATTGACATTTTGTTGAGCGAGGTATACACTGCGGCCACCCTCGCGGGAGCCCAGATGTTCGATGACAAGAAGCTCTATGCCCTGCTGGGCGAGCGAATTAAGCGGCTGCGGCGCATGCAGTCGCCGGAAATGAATCAGGAAAAGCTCGGCCAAATTCTAGGGCTGACGCGTACATCGATCACCAATATTGAGCGCGGCAAGCAGAAGCTCACGGTCGACGCGCTGTACAAATTGTGCGAAACGTTCTCCGTTGAAGTCTCGGCGCTCATGCCCGCGTTATCCGAGGTGGTTGTCCTTCCCGCGAGGAAAGTCGTCGTTGGCGGCCAGTCCTTCGAAGTGCCGGCCAAGACCGCCAACTACATGAATACCCTGCGTCCAACTGCAAGTGCGGGCGCCAACAAAGCCGGCAAGTAGGTGAACAATGCGAAATAGAAACCGCGCCAAGAAGATCGACGAGCGGGCTGAAAAACTGCTGCGCGATATCGGCCAGTTCAAGGCACCCGTGGACATTCAGGCTGTGGCCGAAGCCTGCGAAGCCCGCGTCGTCTACGAAGAACTGGATGATGATGTCTCCGGCTTTCTGCTGCGCGAGCAGGGCTCCATCACCATTGCCATCAACAAGCAGCATCCACCTAATCGGCAGCGATTCACGTTTGCCCACGAGATCGGACATTTGGTTCTGCACGCCGACCAGGGCGATCGTTTGTGGCTCGACAAGGCGTACTACTACCGCGACGGCAGTTCTAGCAAGGGCGACCAAGCAGCGGAAGTGCAAGCCAACCAGTTCGCCGCTGGGCTGCTAATGCCAGAAGAACTGGTTAGAGCCGAAGTCGGCGATGCTGCGCAGATCAGTGAGGTCGATGTCGTGAAGCTCGCCATGAAGTTCGAGGTCAGCGAACGCGCCATGACTTTTCGACTTATCTCCCTCGGCTTGCTCGAACCGATCGCCGCATGAGCGCCGAGCCAATCGCACTCCAGATCGAGCCCTTGCTGCGCGGCAAACCCATCTCGCCGTGGCGGGAAATGGCTGCGTATGAGGCGCTCTGGAAGCATGACAAGGCATCTTTCAAGACGATCGCGGATCGGTTTCGCCAGCATCCGGATTCGATTCCCTCGGAACTCGTCACCGAACAGGACATCGAGAACGCATTGCCGGCAATCGAGGAGCATTTGCGCGATGCGGACCTACATGACGTGGGCATCCGCGTGCGCGGCACTGCCGACTACCCAGAACGTCTGCAGGACGCTGCCCATCCTGTAGAGTTTCTCTACTACCGCGGCTGGTGGGATCTCATCGACGCACCAAAGCGGATCGCGGTCGTCGGCGCCCGTGAAGTCTCTGAGGACGGAATCAGGCGCACACGCAAACTGGTCAGATTACTGGTTCAGGCCGGCTACACCATCGTCTCCGGACTCGCTCGTGGCGTGGACACGGTGGCGCACCAGACAGCCATCGAAGCAGGCGGCAAGACCATCGCGGTCATCGGCACTCCGATCACGGAATACTACCCGCGCGAGAATCGAGAGTTGCAGGAGCAGATCGCGCGCGACCACCTGCTCGTGAGCCAAGTCCCCATCTGCCGTTATGCCTCGCAGAACTATCGCGCCAATCGGCTGTTCTTTCCAGAACGCAATGCCACGATGTCAGTTCTATCCCATGCAACCATTATCGTGGAAGCTTCGGATACCTCCGGCACATTGGCGCAGGCGCGCGCCGCGCTCCAGCAGGGGCGTAAACTTTTTATCCTCGACAACAATTTCCGTGATGAGACCCTGACCTGGCCGGCACGATTCGAGACGCAGGGTGCGATCCGCGTCCGAGGCACGGATATCGAAGATATCCGTGCGGCACTTGGCTAGCCGCCTCCAGAAGATCGACGAACTCACGCGCCGCGACCACTACTATCTCGAGGACGGCGACCACTGTTATTTCTTCGGCGAATACACTGCTGGGGAAGGCCACGCCTACAGCGCAACCAACCAGCTCATCCACAACCTCAAGAAGACGATGGACAAGCGCGGAACCCCGCAGTGGCGCTACAAGGGGATCGCGATTGCCGAAGCCGCTCGGCTGCTACGCAGTGCCGTTAAGCCCGAAGCGCGCGTCACATTCGTTCCGATCCCACCTTCGAAGGCCAAGGACGATCCGCTATACGACAATCGGCTGGTCCAGATCCTGCAAGCCACCTGCGAAAGCAGGCCTGCCGAGTGCAGAGAGCTGCTTCTTCAGCGACAGTCCGTTGCCGCGGCGCACCTAAGTGACGTCCGCCCTACACCCGACGAAGTAGCAGCCAATTACCGGATCGACGAATCCTTGGCCGATCCGGCACCGGAGACGATTTTCCTGATCGACGATGTACTGACCACCGGTTGTCACTTCAAGGCCGCGGAACGCGTTCTGCGAGAGCGGTTCCCGCGCGCCAATATCGTGGGCATGTTCATTGCGCGGCGGGTTCCCAAGTCGGTGGATCCCGAATTCGAAGTCCTCGATGAGTAGCGTGGGGGAGCAACGGAATGCCCATCCTCCTGACCTCTCCTGACGCGCTATTGGTGAGTAGCGCCTCCGTCAACGATGAACTCGTCGTGGTTCTGAAGAAGATCCGCCGGTCTCATCCCGTTGCATTGGTCTCCAACCACGGCGAACCGTCTTGGTTCCAGCCCGCTTTTGGGGGTTCAAATGTGCAGTTCCTGCGGGTGTTCGGGCGCCAGGACGGAAGTATGGTTTCCCACAACGCCCAACGACTCAACATGCACCCGTTTGACGTCGTCGTGCTGGCCACGAAACAGGTCGACGTGCAGATGGGCAAGAATGGCGGTGCAGTTCTTGTAGCTGCGGGATGGTCGAACGACCCCACCGTCAAGGCCCTCGGTATTAGCGTAACGAACGCCGCTCAGCTGCTGGAGACCTTCGACCTCATTTCCGCGTGGAGTGGTAAATGGTGGTTTGTCGGCGATGGCACGATGTACCGCGTGCGCGCCCTCGCCGACCTGTCCACCATCAATAAAGACCTGCCCCAAACCACCTTCGCAGAACAGGTCAAGGATACGGTCAAGGGCGGCGGCGCGCGCTTGGCCGCATTGGCGGCCGTCACCTCCCGATCCCTGCTGATGGACGGCATGGGCGCCAATGGACAGGTGTGGGGCATATTCCCGTCATCGGCCAGCCACAACAACGACACTGATGTGCTGAGCGATTTCTCGCACCGCCTCCGCACGACGGTATCCAGAGTTCGTTATGCGCAGCGCGGCGCTCCTTTGCTCATTCGGCACACGCCGTCCCCGAAGCGATCCGCCGGTGGCTCCACGGACCGCACCGACCCAACGGAGCAGATCATGACCCTACACCTCAACCCGTTCTACGGAACGAGCAATCGCTTGCGGGGGAAAAACGTCGTCGTGATCGATGATTGCACGACCTATGGTGTTTCATTCGGTGTGGCAGCAGCCCTTTTGCGCAAGGCCGGCGCCGCATCCGTGACCGGCATTGCCTTGGGGAAATTCGGCAACCAGCTGCGTCACTATGATATCGACATTCTGTCCGATCCCTTCAAGCCGGTTTCAAAGACAGGTTTCAAGGTGAATTCGGTTACGTACTTTGCAGGCAACACGAGTGGCGTCACGCAGCAGGCTCTTCAGGCCCTAATCAAGTAACCGTTACCAAACGCGCTGGGTTCCCAATGTCTTGAGATCTCGAGGCAGACGCGCGGCTAGCTACAGCGACGAGCAGCAGCCCAGCACCCGCTCCAAGCAGTGCTGCGTTTCGATTCCTCCCAATTGCCGCTCCGGCCAACGCTCCCAGCAACGCGCCGCCAACATACCGACTGGCTTCCGGACTATCCTCCATGAGCTGCAATACTCGTTTGGCCAGATCGATGGCCGCCAAGAATGCTTCGAACCGATCCCGAAACTCACGGACCAGCAGCGGTGCCGCACCAGCACTGAACTCAAGCACATAATCGGCAAGCTGCCCAACGGGCCAAGTCGTCGTGGGAAGCGCCCCGGCATCCCGCGGATGCGGGAACAACCGGTCCTTCGGAATCACCACAACCCGGCCGTTCTGCATCGTCTCGCGGTGCATTGCAGCCCACGCCTGCCGGCATTGGTATTGCGTTTTCACGGGCAATTTCCCATGACTTCTTGCACGACATCGATGAACCGATTTGTCGCGGATCGCACTGTCAGTCTCTTCCGGAGTGCGCGGCTGCGCCCCTGCTCCAGTGCATTCGCCGATGGGAACCATTGTGGATAGCGGTCAGTGATCTGCTGAGATCCCATCGGCCCCTCGCTTTCACCAGGATGGAACATCACCGCGCTCTTCGCATCCAGGCTGCGCACCACTTCTAGCGCATCCGCATTAGTGACGATCTCATACAGCTCGGATGAGACTTCCAGCAAACCATCGGCCACAAGCTGATCGTAGATGCGCAGTTGGACGAGGGCATCCGCCACCAACACATGCAAGGGACGGAAATCCGCTGCCTGCAGATCCTGCCGGCTGCCTTCCAAAAGTGCACGCAGTGTAGACTCAGCGTGATCTACCGCCTCCTGAAGCGACCCACGAGCTTCCGGGCCAGGATTTCGCCAAGTCAACACCAGCAGATTAATCCGCACGGCCACCCACAAGAGAAACCGCAACAACGCTGCCTCGGGGTCGTCCTTGCGACTCGCGATGGCAAACAGCAATCGGCGTGCGGATTCGAAATCACCATTGAACGCGCGCCCGAGCAAGTCTCGCACGAGAGCCCGCACAGCCGGCGGCAGCTGCCATTGGAGCAAGTTCGAGGCACCGAAGTAGATACGGCCCATGGCAAGGAACTCAGGTCGCATTACCGCTTCGGAGAAACGCAGACCCTTACTTTCGGCCACCAGCACATTGACCCCGACCTGATGGGCCTGAAGCGCGATGATTGGTAGCTCTGTTTCAATATCTTGCCGCAGCGCTGCAGGGAACAGCGGCAGCACCAGTTGGCGAAGGACGGTCGCGACCGCCGATTCGTGTTCAGCGGGGGCAGTGTTCATGGGCACCTAGCTTGCCACCTCAAACCGGGGATTCTGACAGTCGGCGCAAAAACTTTCTGAAGGCGAACAAAATAGCGGTATGCGCTCTGCCAAACTCTCGATGCCACCCATCGAGAGAGAGGGGGGGTACCAGCTGCACCTAAGACGGAACCTTGGCTTCTCGCAGCCTGGCCCGCGTATTAGCTAGCAATTCCGAGGCGAGCCGCTCTCGATCCGTCTGAGGCCGACTCATGCTACTAGCAAAATCAATTACATCACCCGCCAGCTTGCGATCTCCGCATGTCGTCAATAGTTTGGCGACAGCCGTCCATCCTTGCATGACCTCGGCTCGCGTCAGAAGCAGAGCCTGCCTACCCGGCTCGGGCTGGAAGTTTCCATTAACTATTTCCGTACTAGCGGCCTCGGCCAGAGCGCGCATATAGGTGGAGTCACCCCGCAGGCTCGCCCGATAGATACCGTCTTTCTTCGCCGTTCTCATCTCGCCCCGTACCGCCCGTTCGGTGGCGTTGGCCGCAACGCCAAGCAGACGCAGATGTCGAGCGAACTCGGAGCGCAAATGCCGCAGTGTCGCCTTCTTGACGTTCATGCGGATGCCCTGCTCGCTCACCGCTTTCAGCATGAAATGGACGTGAGGATGAGGCTCGTCCGTGTGTAGGACGAACGCATACCGGTGTTGTCCCCAGAATTGCTCACGCGCGAGGTCACGGACCGCCGCAAGCACCTTGTCCGGCGCGGTCCCTGCCGGCATTGAGAACATTAGCTTGTGGATGAGCTTCGGTGGCTTCTTCCCGAGTCCGCCGGAAAGCGCAGCCTGGCGTCGCACGTCGTCGATATCGAGATCCCACTCCTCGAGGAGCGCCAGTCCACGCCGACCTTCCACGCGCTCGCCGTCGTCCGTCTCGAACGGCAACTTGCCGTACCGGCTGATGTAATCGAGATGCTTGCCGGCTGCCTTCAGGTCGTTGCTCGCCCGGGGCAGCACTTTTACCATTACTTCCGGTACGCGCTGGACCGTCCTGCGTATCTGCTCCACCTGCTCGGGCGTCAGGTGGCCGCCGTTCTCGTGAAGGGCCGAGCTGCCGTAACTCACGATGTCGAGCAGGGGCTCTCCCTCGCGGATCCTGAAGACCCGCTTAGTCACGTCCCGAACTCCAGCTCGTCTCGTTGGCCTTGAGCAGCGCCTTGGTATTGTCCTTCAGCGCCTCGCAGATCTTGAGCATTGCCCGGAACTCCACGCGCACAGAGCCAGGCAGTCGCCCGCCCTCGTTCGCCGCTTTGGCAATTTGATTGATGTTCCGGCCAATCGCGGCGAGCGCGCCGATGCTGCGTTTGAGCGCTAGGAACTCCTCCTTCGGCAATGGCGCCAGCGATCGCAAGTGTGCCCGTGTCAGGACCGAAACGTAGGTGGCTGGCCGCATGCCCCGAGCCGCAGCTCTCACGTCGAGCAACAAGCGGTCTCCACTGCGAAGTCGCACGTAAATCGGCCTACTCCCGTCATTTGACCCGCGTGCCTCAATCTCCCGCCGGCGAACGCCATCGGCCGCACGGGGCTCCCGAGACTCGAAGCTGCCACCTTCAGCCGCCCGAATCTCTCTCACCACTATGCGCTTGAGCCAAGCGGCTTCCGTCAGCAGCTCCCGATCGGCAATCGCCTTCGCCTGGAGCTTTACCTCCGACGAGACACGCGCCTTCAAGATTTCCGTGCAACTCATGGGACCCAATGTGTCCCATTGGCAAGCCGCAGGCTATCCTGCGTTTCACGCAAAATGCAGCACGAACCCCAAGGCCGCAACACGTCGCTGCGCTGCTACTTCGCTGGGGTTCGCCGGCGCCTGGCGGTCCTTCGGGCCCATTGCTCTTACCGGCGATAGCTCTCTGCTTGGATTCTCCTTCGCGAAAGAATGCTTCCACGATGTCCGGCCAGGCCTCCCAGAATGCCGCCATCCCCGCCCTCGGTCCCCAGCGTTTCTCGCAAGTCTGACGGCGTCGCCTCGAACGCCGTCTCCGCGATGAGGCGGGCAAGTTCGTCCAGGGCCTGCTGTCCCTCTGGCGACTCGAGGCGCGCTTTTAGGGCGGCGCGAAACTCTGGACTGATGCGAAACTGGGCCATCGCGGGGCCTCCTGCGCGGCGACCGGGCTGCCGGTGCCGGCGCCGCCTGATCTTGCCTGACCCCGGCCTAAGGAAAAGGGAGAGACCGCCACGCCCGGTGGCCCCTCCCCGATCTCCTCAGCTCAGGCCGCCAGTACCTCGGTGGCGAGATCCCACAGCCGCCCGTTGAGCCGGACATCCTCCCGGATGGAGGTGATGCGCCGGGTCCGCGTCAGCCGGCCACTGGCCGCCCAACGGCTCAGGCCCCCGACGAGCAGGTTCTCCTGGACGCGATTGAAGACGCTCCAGAGGTCGTCTCCGGCGTCCTGGACCCGACGGCAGGTCAGGAGCTGCGATGGCTGCATGCCGCTCTGGGCCGCCTCTGGATAGCGCACCGCCAGGGCCCGCTCCGCGAACCGGATCTGCTCGTCCCTTGGCATCGGCCGGCGCTCCATGCGCTCGACCTGGGCCGCCAGGCTCCCGAACCGCTCGGACACTTCGAGCGCCCCGGAAACGACCTCGTCGACCACGTCGCCGCGGTGCGAGACGCGATACGCCGGGAACGCACCCTGCGAGACGATGAGGCCGTTCAAGCAGACAACGCGGAACACGCCCATGCGCAGCTGATAGGCGCTGGTGCCGTCGTGGCTGTTGAGGAACACGATCTCCGGCACGGCGTCCCGCAGCTGTACGGTCTCGAACCGCCGCCGCAGACGCACGACGTGACGCGCGTACATCGGGCTCGCCCGGCGCGTCCGTGCCTGCCGTGCGGCGACCGGCACGAACCCTGCGCCCATGAGCCCGGACAGCACACGCAGAGTCGGAATGAACGTGTACTTCGGGCTCGTGCGGACGTGGGCAGACGGCGCGAACACCGCCGGTGCGCGCTGCCGGACATCGTCGAGCGATAGCGAGCCGCTGAAGACATTGGCCGAGGAGTCGAAGGCATGGATACTGACAGCGTTCATGGTCGGATCCTCCGGGATCTTCCTAGGGCGGGATTGCCCGCCCTTCCCGGGTCACGCCGCGCGCAGCGGTCAAGGATCGAAGACCGCCGCAGGCGGCGCGTGCGTCCGCGCACGCGTCCTTGACGGCGAGCACGGCGTGATACGCTGAACGTCACCAGGCAAGCCCGCCCTCTCTCTTCCGGGCCAGCCAAAAGAGAGAGGAGGCCTCAGCCTCCTCTCTGTGGATGTTCCTGCGGCACTCGGTCAGCGCGAAAGATCAACGACCTCCTGCGGTTCGATATTCCCGGCGCCGCAGTTTGGACAGTCGCCGTTGATCACGACGTCCCACTGGTCGTGCCAAATCATTCGGCACTTGGGGCACTCGTAGGCGAGGTGGCACCAACGCTTGGGTTGCAACGCCTCGGTGCTGGCCCGCGACGTGATTGCTTCGGTCTGCATGACGGTCTCCTCTGTCGTGACGCCTGGGCGGGATCGCCCGAGGCCCGGGGCCGCACGCCGCAGCGCAGTCGTCAAGGGCGCCAGCCGGCCGCAGGCCGGGCGCGCGGTCCCCCGCGCGACCCTTGCACGACGAGAACGGCGTGCCAGGCTGGGCCGACCGGCGAGCCCGCCCTCTGACCTCTTGCGCTCAGGGAACCGCGGAAATCCAGGGAGAGGAAGCACGGTGCTTCCCCTCCCCGTGTGCGGCCTAGATCAGACCGCGTTCAGCGAGCGAGCAGCTGCTGTCCCCGCCGACGATGAAGTGGTCGAGGACGCGAATGTCCACGAGCGCCAGCGCGTCACGAAGGCGCGTCGTGATGATCTCGTCGGCCTGGCTAGGTTCCGCCACCCCGCTCGGGTGGTTGTGCGAAAGGATCACGGCGGTCGCGTTGTGCCGCAGCGCGCACTTGACGACCTCCCGCGGATGCACGCTCGCACCGTCAACCGTGCCCGCGAATAGGATCTCGCTGGCGACGATCCGGTGACGGCTGTCGAGCGCGAGCATCAGGAAGAGCTCACGCTCCTCAAGCGCCAGCAAGGTCTTCAGGTACTCGCGCGTGGCGCTCGGTGAGACCAAGGGCTTCCCCGGCGTCTTGGCGAGCCGGAGCAGAATGGCACGCGCCTCTGCGAGCACGCGGGCCTCCTCGACGGACAAACGGTCGGTCTGCTGCAGCAGATCAATGCCGGTCTCCTTGGCCATGGCGGCGGCACGCCGCGGGGACCTACGGATGCGAGTCGGTGTCTCGGCCGTGGACGAGTTGGTTTCGCTCATGACGGCGATCCTTGATTGCTTCTGGGCGGGATTGCCCGCCTCCGTGGGCGCACGCCGCGCGGAGCAGTCAAGGATCGTCAGACCGCCGCAGGCGGCGAGCGCGCCGCGCGCTCGTCCTTGACGGCGAGCACGGCGTGATAGACTAGAAATTCACAGGCAATCCCGCCCCTGCTTCCTGTTCTTGCTTCGCGCACCGGGGAATCGCCCACGAACAAAGCCAGGCACGGCCGCGACGGGCGACACGCACTGAGACAAAGTGGCGGTTCGGGCAGTGAGCGCTGCTTCAGCGCTGCGGCGCGAGATCCCGCTCCTGCGCTTTCTCCAATACCGGTTCCACACGTGCTTTCAAATGCACCGGCTCAAGCGGCTGCCCATACTCGATGGTCTTCGCGAGGTGCGCGCGCAGATGATCCACGAACTGCTCGCGCGCCTCGCTGCTGGTGATGCGCTGCTCAACGCCGGCGCGTGCCATCTGCAGCTGCAGGTAGCTGCCTTCGAGCTCGGGATACTGTTTCACGGCTTCCGCGGCGATGATCGACGCATTGCGGAAGGTGTCGGCCATCCTGAAGCGCCGGTCCAGAAACTCCTTCTTCTCCAGGATCCACTTATTGCGATGAACGCCGAACTCATCGCGGCCGACTTCGCGTCCTGATGCGTCGAGTCTCGGCGCAATCACCGTCACCGGGTCACGGCCAACGGCGCGCAGGCCGACCTCATCGCCCACGCCGGGCGTGCTCAACGACTGCCGCACTGCACGCTCCAGGTCCACGCCCCAGATCTCCCGGTCGCCGCGCTCGGTCTCGATGCGGACGTAATAGGACATCGGCTGCGCGGGCTTGTGCTGATAAGGCGCGGATCCGTGATCGACCAGGCGGCCGACGATGAGCTCGCCCTGTTCCGTGGGCTTCGCTGGCGCGCGGCCTGCCTGGCCGTTGGGCCGTTCGGCGGCGGCTCCGTGGCCTGGCGTTTCCTCCCCGGATTCGGCCGTCCGGCGGCGCGCGAGCGCGCGCACAAGACGCTCCTGCTCGAGCGCGGTCGGCGTATAGCCCGCCACGTCGAGCCCGGTGAGTCGCGCCGCGAACCAGGCCTCCTTCTTGAAGAAGTCGGTCCCCGTGACCGTCACCTTGCCGGCCGAGCGCGCCTGCGCGATGGCCACCATGCTCTGGATGACGATCGCGTTCTCCGAGCGTGTCGTGACGCGGTCGCCATGATCCGTGAAGGCCTCGGCGCCGTCGGGAAAGTAGAAATTATTGCCGATCTGGATGAAGCGCTCCCGGACCGTGTCCGGGACCTGCTTCGCGCGGGCGTCTTCGCCACCCGCCGCCGTCTGTTTGTCGCGATCCGGCCGTTCGGCCTTTGGCGCGCGTTCAACGCGCAGCGAGCCGCCGCCGGCACTCGACTTTTCATCCTGGAAGAAGATCGCGTTGGCACCCTCTTCAGCCGCCGGTGGGGTCGCCTTCGGTGCCTCGCGCCTCGGCTTCGAGGTATCGCGGGATCTCTTCCGGGACTTGTCGGAATCTGTCATCCGGTCTCCTAGCGCTCCCGGAGCGCACTGATGAAGCTGTCAACCGCTACGTCGAGCTCCTCCTTCGTAAAGCGTTCACCTTCGGACTTCTGTGGCAACTCGACTTTGTCGAAATCGATGTCGAAGTCCTCGAGCGTCAACTGTTCGATGTGCTCGATGTCAGCAGCAGTCGCAGCGCGCCGGCGTGGAGCGGGCCGTTCGACAATTGGCGCTTCGGTGGGCGGCGTTGGCGCAACAGCAGCCGGAACCGGCCGCGCCGCGGCATGCGCAGGCGTCGCGCGCCCGGGCGGCGGCAGGAGCCGCCGCCTGAAGAACGGATCCTCGAAGTAGCGGTTTTTCCATGCAAGTATCGGCCGCGATCCTTCATAGAGAAGCAGTTCCCGATCGCGGCCGAGCTCCTTGACCTCCTGCGGCAGGAGTAGCGGACGCCGCTGCTCGCTCACGCTGACATTGCCGCGGCTCTTCCCCTTCATCGCGAACAGCGCCGCGCGCGGCTGCGACAGGCTCTTGACCCGGACAGTCGTGTACCCGAGCTCCTGGGAGATTTCACTCGCCTCGGCGTAGTCCTTGGGCGCGTACAGCACGCGCGCCGCCAGGCTCTTCATCATCGTGTCGGCGGCATTCGATCCATAGACCTCCCGCAGCTGCGAGTACGCCTGGATCACCAGCAGCAGTCGCACGTTGTAGCCCGGCAGGTAGGAGATCGCATGTGCGAGGATCGGGATCTTGCCGGGAGCGGTCGTCTCATCGAGCAGGCATAGCAGCTGGTACCTCAGTGCCGGGTTGTGCTCCGGCAGCTCGCGCGTCTGCATCGCGATCGCGAGTTCGATGAAGAGGTTCAGAAGCGGCCGCAGAAGCGGCAGATCGCCCGGCTGGATGCCGATGTAGATCGAGATTGGACGCTTGCGCAGGTCCCGGAAGTCGAAATCGTTGCGCGAAGTCGCCGTGTCAATGAGGGGATTTGCCCAGAGATCTAGCCGGCTCGTGAACGTCTTGCGGATGGACGAGGCGGTGACGGGCGCCAGATCCATGATGTCCGAGATCGCGCGCACGCATTGGGACGACAGCGGACGCTTCCCGCTCTGCCGACCGCCGATGACGCGCTTCCAGTGCGCGCTGAAGCCCTCCGCGTCGCTCGCCATGCCCTGGCGCAGCACCTCACCCAGTGTCGCCGGCAGCGATGGCGTCTCGAGCACATAGAGCGCCATCCCCAGGAACAGCCCGCGGCCACCGGCGGTCCAGAACGGGTCCGTGCCGGGCACCTCGGGAAACAGGATCGCCCCGATTCGCTGCACGTCGGCGATTCGTAAGTTCGGATCCGCCGAGACATAGGACAGGGGATTCGAGCAGGCCGTATTGCTGGCGGGATCAAGCGGATTGAAGAGATGGCACGCCTGACCCATGCGCGCGCGGTAGCCTGCCGTGAGTTGCCAGTTCTCGAGTTTCACGTCCTGGCAGATGAGCGAGCCTTCCCACAGCAGCGCATTCGGCACCACGATCGCCGTGCCCTTGTCGGCGCGCGGCGGCGCCGAGATGATCGCGCCTTGTTGGCCGCCCAGGATGAGATATCGCCGCCCGAAGCGGCCAAGGAAGATTCCTTCCCGGGCGAAAAGCCCCGCGCGTGCGATTTCACGTCGGGTCGCGTAGCGGGCATTGCCGTGCAGCGAACGCGCCGGCGGCAAGAGCGCAATGAGCGCGACCGCGCCGACCAGCACGACCGCCACCGCCGAGGACACCGCCAGGCGTTGCCGCAAGTCAGCCCGGTGCCCGTAGTAATAGGCGTAGCGGACGATCGTGAGCGGACTCGCCTCGCGCGGATCGGCCCGCACCCACCAGAGGAACAGATACCCCGCAAGGTACTGCGCGAGAACGACCCCGGTTAGCGCGCCGAGCACGATCTTGCCCGCGAGTCCCAACCGCGAGCGTCTAACCGGCCGCTGCCAGGGTGCTACGCCTGCGCGCAGGGTCATACCACACCTCTTTGATACAGCGTTCGCGGTGCTCGACGCCGAACTGCACGACGACGTCGATCAGCAGGTACAAGAGGTTCCTGATCTCCTCGCGCGCGAGTTCCTGGCCCGCGCGACTCTGCTTGACGAGCAGCACGAGCTGCTCGAATGCGAGTTCGGCACTCGACGCATGGATGCTCGTTATCGAGCCCGGATGGCCGCTATTCACATTGCGCAGGTAGTCAAAGGCCTCCTCGCCGCGCAGCTCCGCGAGCAGGATCCGATCCGGCTTCATGCGCAGACAGTTCTCGAGGAGCTGTCTGGGCGTTACCCGTGCCAGACCCTGGTCGTCCTTGGAGTAGAAGAGCCGCACGTGATTCGGATGCCGATCGAGCACCAGCTCGCGGGCATCCTCGATCGTGATCAGCCGCTCATCCCCCGCGATCTCCCGGATGAGCGCCTTGGTGAAAGTCGTCTTGCCGGATCCCGTCGGTCCCGAGACCAGGATGTTCTTGCGGGAGGTCACTGCAAGGCGCATGAATCCGCGATAGTCCCGGGTCTCGAGGAGCTTCAGAAGCGTTGCCTCGGTCTGATCCGGTGCCTCGCATGCCCGGCGCGTCGACCGGAACACGCCGCGCTCGGCGAGCTCATCGAGTGTCCATACCTCATCCGCGGGCCGGCGGATCGTGATCGCCACCGTCCCCGACGTCGTTGCCGGCGGCAGGACGAGCTGGATGCGCTCGCCACCCGGAAGCGCTGCGGACAGTAGGGGTGATTCGGCGTCGATCCGCTGCCGCGTGGAATTCGCGACCAGCTTCGCAAGACCCAGGCACCACTCGTAGCTCGCGAACGCCAGCGGCACGCAGTGCCATCCCGAGCGCGTCTCGACATAGGCCTCGCCCGGCCGGTTGATGCAAAGCTCCGTGACATTGCGGTCGACCAGGATCGGCCGGAGCGCGCGGAGCGTCAGATCGAGTGCGGACGATTCGGCGACGATTGGCGGGCGTCGGAGCGTCACCGCCCCGTCCCCGGCCTCATCGTCGGCCGCGTGGCTAGCGGGCGATGGCGACGGGCTTGAGCACATACACGCTCCGGAAGTCCAGGTCCCGCGCGACGAGCACCTGGATCCGGTCGCCCTGCGGTTTCACGACGGTCGGCGGGATGCCGATGGTCGACTTCAGGACCTCGGTCATCACCTGGCTCGAGACGGACGGGTTCACGATGAGCGTATCGCCGGCATCGCGCTGCGAGGCGACGGCCGCCTGCACGGAGCCGTCAATCACGCTCACCAGAATCGCCGCGCCAAACCGCTCGAAGAAATGGCGGTTGACCTCTCCCGGAAGCCCGGCGCGGCCGAGCTCGTCCGTGCCCGGAGACACGAGTGGGACGACGACACCATTGGGTGTCCTCGCCTCCGTCCACAGCACGAAGATGCGCGCCGAGCCCGCGCGCACCTGGCCGCGCGTCTCGCCAACGAGCTTGGTTCCGCGTTCGAGCAGGACCACGGACCCATCGGCGCCGAAGGAGTCTGTCGCGAGCACGCAGGTCGTCATTCCGGACAGGCTGCTGTCGATCGCGGTCTCGAGCGTGCAGTCGAGGAACGCGCCCTTCGGCAGGAGCAGTTGCTGGGTCGGCAGCACACGTGCGCTCACGGCCTCGGTTTCCGTGGGCCGCAGCAAGTCCGCGAGATCGCCGCCGAACTCTGGGCCTTTGCCTGGCGACGCACCCGCTGCCGCCGGGGCGCCCCGCCCGGGCGCTGTAAACGCGGGACCGGCCAGTTGGCGTTCGAGCCGAAGCTCAAAGGGCGTTTTCCCGGCTGGGGGGGCGGGCGCCCCATAGTCCGGTGGTAAACCCTCTGCCGGGCGCAGCCAGGCCTCGGGGACATCGGCAGGCGGTTCCTCCGGCGGCTCTCCCAGGAACGCTTCAAGCACCGTGGGCGGTGGCGGTTCGACCCGGCCCAGCGGGGGCAGGGCCATCTCACCCCGCGCCTTATCCTGCGCGGTGGTCTGGGCCGCGACCCGCGCGCTCGTACGGTTCCCCAGCGTGTGCAGGAAGTACCAGCCGAGAAGCCCGAGGGCGAGTGCAGCCATGAGACCCATCGCAAGGACGTTGGTGACGCGCGATTGCAGCGAAGGCGGCCGTTGAACCGCGCTAGGGCCCCTCTCGCCGGCCACATGCCCCTCACTCTCTGTGGGCCCGCCTGCACCCTCCCCGGCCCCTGAGCCTTCCTGCGCCTTTTGGCCGCCACGGAATCGATCCAGGAAGCTCACGGCCGCGGCGTCCTGGATTCGCGTTCGACGCGCGGGGATACGGTGCCGGACTCCAGCCGCGTGCCGCTCCCGCCGTAGCTCCGGTTCACGACGCAGCCCGTGATCCGCCCGCGGCGCAGGATCAACTTCGGCGCCAAGCGGTGGATGAGCAGGTCGCCCCCGTCCATGGAGAAGTTGAGAAGCGATTCCGAACCGTCCTCGTTGCGCACGAAGATCGCCGGGAGCTCTGCCCGGTCCGCGAACGTCAGGCGCGTGTGCACTCCGTCATCAGACGCCGCGGCGGGCCGGAGCGACCGATGCCCGCAGTACCAGTAGTCGCTGTTTCGCGGCCGGTCGGCCTTTGCGCTCGCGAGCTCGCGTTCGATCTCCTGTTCCGCACCGGGCCCACCTTCCGCCCGCAGCGGATACGCGAATCGCACCGCGTAGATCACCTCATCCGAGAGGCGGTTGGGGCGACGCGACTCAGCCGAATAGTCGAACCGGTACGCGCGGCGGTCCGTGTAGATGATGAGGTTGGTCGCGACCACCGCCGCCCGGGGCTTCAGGAGCACCGAGTTCGCGTGGTGGTCAACCGTCACGCCCTCGAGGTCCCCACCCCCGGTGCCGACAAAGGATTCGCCCTCCTCGAAGACGAGCTCGATGGCATAGCCCACGAACCCGTAGAGCCGGTAAATCTCATCGGCGTCGTACGTGGCGCTTCGAATGCGGCTGTCGACCTGACCGCGAACGGGCAACGTCTCGGCATGCGTCACACCGGCACCGGCGGCCAGGAACACGAGCACCCAGGCGGCCGGCCGCGAAACGTGAGCGCTCATGGCGCCCCGCCAGCCGCCGTGGCGCGCACCGCCGCGTCCGGCAGCAAGGTCTCAGGCTCGCTCCGAAACTCGATGATCTTGAACCCGAGCGGGTTCCAGCGCCGTATGGCCGGATCCTTTGACGGATCGCCATAGACATACTGGACCGTGGCAATCCAGTGCGTAACCTGGTCGTTGGCGCCTGCCGACATGCGGCGTGTTTTGGTGTAGCGCACCTGCGCAAGGTCCTCGACGCCATTACCGCGCTTGAAGAAGCTGACCGCGCTCACCTGTGCCCGCACGGAAGAACCATCCTTGTAGGCATTGAGCGGCGATGCCGGATTGGCGCGGTCCCAGAGCGTGAGCCACGCCTGGTTGCGGGCCGCCGCATGGAAGGCCGCGCACTCCTCGTAGTCGCTTTCGGCCGTCGCGAACGTGAAACGCTCGCAGACCGTGACGTAGTGCGTGAGGAAGTAGCGCGTGACGAGTTCGGACATGTCGGCGCGCCCCGTGAACGAAGGCACGACATCAATCACGCCGGTGGCATTGTCGACGCGGATGACGAACGGCTCGACGCGCTTCAATGGCATCAGGAGCACGAGCGCGAGGATCGCAAGCGCGGCGAGTACACATGCGCAGGTCGCGATCCACCACGCCACGCGGGTGCTTCGCGACTGAAGCGCCGCGCGATCGGCATCCCAGGATGCTGCCTCCCGGAAATAACGGTCGAGCGCTTCGTCCTTGCTCACGGCGAGGCTCGCTTTGATTTTGCCGGTTCCTCACCGGCGGGCTCCTCAATCACCTTCGGCGCCGGCTGGTTGATGGGTTCGAGTCGCCCCTCGCAGTTGACCCACCGCGCCTGCGTGCCGCAGCCAGCCGTCAGGACGCCCACCAGCAGTGCCGCGCCCACGGCCCTCCAGGACGAGCAAATCACGTGCGCTCCTCGTACCGGATCGTGTTCACGCGCGGCCGGCGTTCGCGCGGCAGGCGCATGCCGATGAGCGTCTGGCCAGCCTTGCGGCCGAGGCTGTCCCAGCGGCTGCGGTCGGTGTCGATAAACGCGCCGCGCGAGAAATCCTGCACTCGCCGCCCGGCGCCGCGCGCCGCGCCGAGTCCGGAGCGCACGATGCTCGAGACCGCGCCAAAGCTCGAGAGGGCCACGCCGCTCGCCATTCCCTGCGCCATCGCGGGCACCTGCTTTATGACGAGGAAGGTAAGCGCCGCCGCCAGGCACACTTTGAGCGCATGCGCGATCTCGATGCCGCCGCCCACAGCCACGGCCGCCTCAGCTGCATCAGAGATAAGCTGCAACATGAGCGCCGCCACCATGACGATGAGGATCGTCAGGAACGCGTAGTTGCAGAGCTGCGCCAGCCAGGCCTCAAAGAACCGCTTGGTGCTCTCAAAGAACAGCAGCGCCAGGAAAATCGGCCCCAGGGCGATGAGCACGGAGAGCGCGATCTTGCTCAAGGCCAGCAGAAACATGGTGTATACGGCCGTCAGCCCCACGATGACGTACACCGCGAAACCCGCCAAATAGAACGTGAATGAGTCATTGAAGAATCCGCCCTTGGCCAGCAGCAGGGAGGCGGCATCATCGCCGTCAAAGAGAATCTCATCGACGATACTCACCGAGTCCGGCGCGCCGATGACCCCGGCAACCAGTGAAGCCGGCGCGGTAAAGAACGTATCAACGATCACGTCGTTGAAGAGCCAGAGCTGCAGCGACAGGCCCAAGATCAGGGCGAGCGTCAGCAGGCGCCGCACCCCCTCGACGAACGGCTCCTCGACCTTGCCGACGAGCTGCAGGTAACCCCAAACGACAACGTAAAACACTCCAAGCGTCACGATCACGGGTTCGAGGAGGTTTGCGAGTGCCGCCGTGTTGTTGGCGATGTAGGTCGCGAGGAGATTGTTGAGCCAGAGACTGAACTCGGCGAAAAAGCCCATCGGCCTTACTCCTGACCCCGGTTATTCGCAGGCTTCGCGGAATCCTTGCCGTTTTCGAGACCGACTGGTGGCGCATCCCGCAGCCGCAGGCGGTCTTCGAACGCCGCCGCCGTCTGCGCGTTGATACAGTCGGGAGTCCTGCGAAGCGCGCCCGGATCCCGCTGGCAGCGTTCGATCTGCGCGCGGCGAAGCGCCGCGTCCGCGCGATACTCTTCCACCGTGTGGCGCGCCTCGACTGGCGCGCGCGAGCAGGCGGCAATCACGAACAGGATCGACAATCCGAAGGCCAAGACTCGCATCCGCCACTACTCGTTGAGTCCGATCGCCGGCAGGCGCCGAAGCGACCCGATGTTCGAGATGGCAAGCTCGCTCGCCTGTTGCCGGCGCGCGGCCTCCTCGGCCTGTGCAGCCTGGTAGAGCACCATCAGCTTGGTCTGCTCGTTCTGCAGCATCGCCTGCTCCGCGCTGATGCGTGCCTGCAGGTCGAGCACCGCCTTCTGGTCCTCCGCGGCCGGGATCGCGTTGATCAGCTGCTGCAGTGCCGCGAAGCGCCCGCTCGTGGCGTCGAGTGCCTGCCGGCTCGTCGCCTGCAGGAGCGCCACCGACCGGCGCGCGGCTTCAAGCTGTTCACGCTCCTGGTCCGAGATCCGTGCGAGCTGGACCGGTGTCAGTACCGCATTGGCGTCGATCATGGCGGCGAGCTGGCTGCTCAACGCGGAGTAGTTGCCCTCCATCCCTCGCAAGGCCCGCTCCAGCGCCTGCCAGTCGGGCGGCAGGTAGTTGCGCACGGTGCCGGACAGAAGCTGTTCCATCCCGCGCCGGCCGGTCATGGACTCGAATTCCTGGCGCGCCTGATCCAGGTGACTGCGCGCGGTCATGAGCTGCTCGCGCATCTGCTCGATTTGCTGGATGAGCCGCGTGATTGCACCCACGTCGACCACCGCCATCTGGGCTCGCGCCGGCGAGACCACGGCAAGCAGCACGAGAATCGAGACAACGCCGAATGCCTTTTGCAGGTGTTTCATCGCATGCCTCCATTGATGAACAATAGAATTCCCAGGAGCTCAGGGCTCCGACGCCGTGAATACCGGCAGCCAGCGCGCGGGATCAGGACCCGTCCGCGCCATGATCCGGTGCGACTCTTCGACCGAGCTCGCACGGCCCGAGATCACCTTGAGCTCCGCGTCGAAGCCCTTGAGATCGAGATCGCAGACCACCGAGTGGTGGCCCTGCTTGACCAGGAACTGGCGCGACCCGGGTTCGAGCTGCTCCTTGATCAGCTTGAATTCGCGCTCGGAGAGCCCGAAGCCTTCGATGTACTCGGCCGGGCTGGCGTCTGGATTCGGGAACAGGATCTTGGTCGGCGTCTGCTCGATGATTGTGCGGCTGATGCCGCTCTCAAGGACGTCGCTCGCGCTCTGTGTCGCAAGCGCCATCACGGCGTTCAGCTTGCGCCAAGTCTTGGGCCCATCCTTCGCGAAACTCTCGAAAGCAGGGTCGGCCAGGAGCCGCCAGAACTCGTCCATCCAGCACACGAACCGCCGCCCGTCGAGCAGGCTGCGGATGACGTGGAACAGATAGAGCGTGACCGGCGATCGTGTAAGCGCATTTTCGAGAAAGTCCGTGACATCGACGCCGAACAGCGCGGCCTCCGAGAGCTGTCCCACGAGTGAGTCGGCTGGGTTGTCGAAAACCCAGGCGTAGTCGCCGCCCGTGCTATCGCACCAGCGCGAGAGACGCGCATGGATGCCCTCGGCGCAGGTCGCGTCCGTGAACTCGATGAGACGCGACAGGCGCCGCGCCGACCGCTCGATTGCGAGCGTACCCGTGAGGGCATGGTCGAGGTCCGCTTCCTCCCGCACCGAAAATGGTGCGACCCCACGCACCAGCGTGCGCAGCCAGACCTTCAGAAATTCGATGTTCTGTGCCGTGGGGGCGAGTTGCAGCGGGTTGAATCCCGTCGGCACGCCGTTCCTGAGCGGCAGGTACGTGCCGCGGAGCGCACGTACGAGGATCTCGAGGCCGCGGTCCTTGTCGAAGATCACCTGCGTCGCGCCCTGACGCGACAGCATCGCGACCAGGAAGCCGATCAGCACCGACTTGCCGCTCCCCGTCGGACCGCAGATGAACGTATGGCCCGTGTCCTTGCGACTGCCACCGTCCGGATCACGTGGATCGCTCGCATGCAGCGAGAAATAGTATGGAGACCGGGCGCTCGAGATGAGAAGCGCCAGCGCATCGCCCCAGTGATTGCCCGTCGCGCGTCCACAGGGAAAGTTGTGAAACGCGGCTTTCGCGGAAAAGTTGCGCGAGGTGATTGGCGCCTTCCGCGGGCGCAAGGAAAAGCACCCCGGGAGCTGCGCCCAGTAAGCTGCCTCGAGCGCCAAGTCCTCACGCGCAGTAGTCATCCCGGTATCGGCGAGGATCGTCCGCGCAAGCGCCACGTCGTCATTCAGCTTTCGGAGCTGCCGGCTGTCGGGGCCCTCGCCGCGCCGCGAATCGATGGTCGTCAGGACCTGAAGCGTGAAGTGATGGTCGCCCATCACGAACTCGTTTGCAGTCAGGGTATCGAGCGCCTCCTTAAGCTCCTCCGCCTGGCTGACCGCGAAGTCACCTGCGTTCGACATCTGGTTGTACTGCCGCTGCAGCAGCCCCTGGCCGGTTCCCTTCGAGAGAAAGGCGAACGACTGCGTGAGCACGAACTCGAACGGCGCTGAGAGCAGCGCGTCGAACATTCCAACCGTCGTCGGAGTCGCGTATTCCTTGATGCCGAGCATTGCGCCGAAACGCGTGTGCGTGGGCAGACGGTATTCGATCGTCTCGGTACCGAAAATGACCCGCGTCGTCGCCAGTACTTCGTGGATCGGCGCGCGCGGGAGCGGCACGGCCTGCCACTCTCCATTCAGCAGCAGGCCAATGAACTCAAGCACTTGGGAGTACGACCGTCGCCCGGGACCCGAGTAGTCTCGCAGCCGTTCGGGCTCGTAACGCGCGAGCGACGAGTCAACGGTCTGTGCCAGCTTCTCGCTCGCCTCGATGGCATCCGCGCGCTCGACCGCGAGCGCCTGAGACGCATGCTTCGAGACAAGCCGCGATACGAGGCTCGGCGCCGTGCCGGCGACAGGCCGGTACACGACCGACAGGTACAAGTCGTTCACCATCAGGGTTTCGGAGGACAGACGCCTGCCGTATTTGGCGGCGAGCGCCGCGGCAAACCCCGCGTCCTCTAGCAAAGGCGTTTCGGTCACTGCGCGCCGGCGGACGACATGTACCCAGAGCGCCGTATTCGCGCTCGCGATATTCCGCCACAGGACGTTCAGTCGTTCGTGCCAGTTGTTGAGGACGTCATCGTCCACACTCTCGAAGCTCGCACCCCCGAGCCTGAAGACCTGAACGTAGTCACCCGCCTCAGTCCGCACGAGATGCGGCGAGACATGGGTGCGGTAGGGAATCCTCGCCGAGAGGGGCTGCTCGCGCCGCAGGGCAGCCTGGCGTCTCATGCCACCCGCACCGTCACGGCCGACCGGCGCTGGCCGCGGGCATTCGGCAGATCGAGGGCGAGTGGGCTGTAGCTCGCCCCCTTCCAGTACCGGATGCTACAGAACCAGGCGATTAGCCGGGTTCTCGCCCACATCAACAAGAGATCGAAGTACCGCGGATCGCGCGCGCACAGCAGCATACACACGCCGTGGACCGGAATGGCGAGAAGCAGCACAAGGAGGTTCCTGGTCAGAAGGAACACTTCCATCGTAAGCGCAGCGTTGATGAGGATCGCGACGTAGGTCACCCCGAATCGCATGGGTGGCCGCGTCACCGCGACAAAGAGCGGATCGGCCGTTACACCGCTATTCCGGGTCTGCACGGCGGCATCCCTACACGCCGAACATCGACCGAATCCAGGCCACGATCTGCGGGGACCCGAAGATCGCCGCGATGCCGATAATGGCGCCGATCACCCAGCCCCAGGCAATCCTGCCAACCGCCGCCGCAATCGCGAGGCCGATGACGATCAGGATCGCAATCGGGGTCGCGATCGTGAGCGCGAAGCTCACCAGCGAGCTCGCGCCGGTATCAAAGGGCGAGGCTTGAGCGAAAGCAGTCGATGGAAGGGCTAGGATGGCCGCAAGCGACAAGATCCGCGCCGCGGTGTGACGAAGGCAAGGGAAAGTCACCGAGTTATCTCCCTGTAATCAGGGAGGTATCAGATCATCTCGGCGGCGCGCGGGGTACGGATGGATTCGCGGGAAAATTGTCGGAAACCCTGTCTGGAACTGTGTGTCGAAGCCGCTACGCGTTGGGACGGGACGCTTAAAAGCTGCCCGCTCGCTTGGACCACTCGATGTGCATTGGACGTTCGGCCGGCTGCATGACTCCGCTGTCGCCGAGCTGGACTGTGGTTTCAACGGCGCCGAGGATTGCGGCACGATCGAGTGCCTTCTGGTCCGTCGATGCGGACAAGATTGTCATTTCACAAAGGGTGGTCGTTACGCGACATCCAGATACTTGAGCGCCAGGTCATAGGCCGCGATCTTATCGGCGCCGGGAGGCAACCGCAGCCGCATCAGAAATTTCACTTCTGGATCGCCAAGAATGCAGGTCTTGCTCAATCCCACGACCAGGGCCGACACGCCGTCGCCAGCGAAGGCCTGCCGACATTCCAACACTTTCAATGTCATGCGCTCCACAGCCCGAGCATGCGCCACTGCGGAAGTCTTGTGTCACTGAGAATCCGGCGCAAAGACTTAGATTGTGGGCCACGCGGGCCGAGTGGCGAACCGGGGATCAGGTCGAAGGGACAGCCCGCTCGCAGGCAGGGCGACGAGCCGGTGTGCCGACGGGATGGGATGGACAAGCAGTCAGAGTCTGTGAGTCGAAATCTTACTCTCTGATCGGTCCTAGAAACCCAAGCGGTTCAGGATCGAGCCATCTTCTAAAGAACAGTGGCGCATTCACGCGCCGTGAAAGAGAGAAAGCATGAATCACGAGACAATCGCGCGCGCTGCAAAGGCGCAGCTACGCTCGCTGTGCAAGCAGCACGAAATCGCCTACGGCAAGCTGACCTGCGACGGCATGCGCGCCGCCCTGCGCAAGCTCCAGCCCGACGAGCGCGCGCACGTAGCGGATGCTTCTCCGACGTGGTCCCGATCACCGTCATCAAAAAGGCTGCACCCGCGGCGAAGGGCCGACTGAGCGTAATCGGCCTGCTTGAGTAGGTACCGGTTGGCTCGGAATACTCTTGCGATGACATTTCCACGCGTTCGGGAGCAACCGTCGCCTCCGTGCGTACCATCGTCAAAGCTGCGCTTCAAAGGCACCGAGCAATGCTCGCTTCTACAAGCTCGGTATGCGCTTCGAGACGAAGCGCGGGGAGGACAAGGTGCGGCGGACGAAGTAGCCCTTGCTGATTGGCCTACGGCGTCGGCTTGCGCTGACGCTGCAACTTCAAGGCAGCCGCCGACGCGGGGACCTCAAAGAATTCGTGAATTAGCAATCGAGCAAAGCCCAGCACGTGCTGTGCGCACTCACGGTTTGCATTGGCAAGTTGGTCATCGTCAGGGTGCGCCCCAAGATTTCCATATTGACGGATCTCGTCAGCAAGCGGGTGAAACGCCTTTCGTAGGATGCCACTCGTAACTGCGTGAGTTATTGCATCTACTAGATTGTGTTGGTCGCAACCCTGCGCCTTTAGACTTCGCTGCAATACTCTGCGGCTCATCACAAGCGACGCCTTGTAGCAAGCCGCGCCCAGGCAAGTGCCGGCCTCTCGAAAGTCGTCTGCGATCTCCGTAGGTATTGCATCCGGGGACTCCAATTCGTGGGTCGCAAATGGAAAGATCTTCTCAATCTCTCCGCGATTGGTAGATTGCACAAGAATCAGCCGGAGGCAATCTGCATTCTGACAGCGCACGACGTTCCAGAGAACGGTGCCATCCTTTGCAAACAATGGTTCGCCGAATCGGGGCGTTGTCTGCACGTGCCGAATCCCGCAATGCGGGCATTGGTCAACTACGAGTGTCATAAACGACTTTCTCTACCCAACCGATGTGTGCTTACCGCCATCACTCGTCATTATCCTTCACTGATTGGCAATTCGGACACCTTCGCCTGTGGGCCCGTAGGTCAAGCGATCAATAACTGCCCCGACATTGCCGAGTAGTTCGATCGTGTCGCCCCCATTGTCAAGGCTCATTGCCATGCCGCCCCTCTGAATCGTTGCAGATGCGCCTGCCTCCAATTGACCAATCGACGAGAGCGCCCACACCCGCCCGGAGGCGTCCCGCAAGAGCCAGCCCGTAAGGACTATTGCGCTGCTCGTGTTATTCCGCAGCTCGACTTCCTCCAGGATGCGATCCTCGCCCACAGGGTTCGGTAGCAAGCTGACGATCGAAAGTGCCGGAGCCGCTGTGGTGGAACGCGGCTTCGCCTGGAACGGACGTGCTATGCCGCGATAGCTCGCGGTGTACGCGCCGTTCGGTTCAACGGTCAGCACGATGTCGCCCTCGGCTCCCGCGGGCACAAGGTCAGCGATGAACTCGTCGGCCACGTTGCCACCGGCTTCGCCCTTCAAGTACTTATTCGTCTGCAAGACGGTCGGCCGCGGGCTCATCGCGGCGAACTTGTTGAGCGTCACTTGGCGGGGGTGCTGATAGCCGCCATCGTTTCCATTAGAGATCACAACCAGCGTCGGTCGCATATCCGCAAGCAGATTATCCGCGGTGCTTGTATGCGAGCCATGATGATTGGCTTGGTACACGTCCACGTCCATCACGAGGTCCTGCGCGGCGATCTTACTCTCGGTGTGCTCATGCATGTCGCCGCCGACGAAGTACCGGAAGTTGCCGAACTGTATGAGCAGTCCAATGCTCATGTCGTTTTCGTCGGGACCGTGATGGATTGGATCTTCACCAAGCACGACGCTGCCCGACGCCACGCAGGTAATGAGCATGGCAGGATCAAGGGCGATGGTTTCGCCGCGCATGAGGTGAAGCGCACGGTGCCCAAGCGCAGTCTCGTAATCAGCGTATGTTGGTTCTGCGAGCTTATCGGCGGGTAGGAACGTCTTGTCTCCCCGGTCATGCACATTGACGACCTGCGCGGGGTTAGGAGGGTTAACTAGATCGTCGGCGCCGCCGTAATGGTCCTCGTGGTAGTGCGTTATTACGAGGTGGTCGATCCGTGTGACGGCGGCCCGTGCCATCGCGGCCTTCAAGCGTGTGCCGTGGCCGTTCTTGCCGGTATCGATTAGCAGCGTATTGCCGGAAGGTGAAACGACCAGCGTCGCCGCGCCTTGATCGACGTCAATAAGCGTTATGCGAAGGGATTGGGCGACGGCCGGTGGCACCGTCAGGTATAGGATCAGTGCCTGCGCAAGCACTCGCATGAGCATCCCTAGCGCGAGGATGCGCCGATCTGCGGGGCAGTTCAATCGCGCAAGTATCGCATTACAGACCCGGACCTCTGCATTCACTGGTCCACCCGTCCCTCAAAAACTCGTAAGCCGCTGATCGTACTTGCGCCGCGCCGAAACCACTTGCGCGGCGCTTTCGTGATTGCTGCGATGGTCGCGTCAGGCCAACAGACGGACGAGGATACTCTGCGCCTTCGCTGGGATCAGGGACCGCAAGGCACTCGCGCGGATGATGGAACCAATTTCCAGGCACAAACAGGTGCTCGCGGAGCCGCGCAGCGGATTCGCAGGCCGCATGACCGGCTACGATCAGGAAACTTGCTCGGCGCGGTTCTTCCTCACCAATGGGAAGATCGTCGGGTGTTTCTCGGTGATGCCCGTCGCGGCCGAGGAGGTCGTGCTGATCAACCGCGAGCTTGACTCGCTTACACGGTTTCAACCGGAGGTCGCCATCAAGGCGATTGAGCGCGCGCTACCTGGCGATATGACACTTGTGCAGTGAGCGCGGATTCTGGCCGGTGCACGGTGCCGACCTAACCTCGATCTCGGCCCTTGCGCCCCCGTGCGGGCACGGCGCGCGCTGTTGGCGCGACCTTTCCCAGCCCTTTGGCCTTCTTGGCTGGTGCCGCGTGGAACAGGTCGCTCTGCTTATCCTCGCCCTGTTCAAGCGCCGCTTTGCGAAACGTGAGTGCACCCGCATCAAGATTCGGATAGGCGGCGCGCGCTTTGCCCGAGAGCAGATCGGCGATCGTGTGAATCTGGATCCGCGGGAACTTCGCACCCGTGGGCGTCGTGTAGTACCCGGCAGCAACAGCTTCGGTCAGCATCGGCTTCGTGGGTTCAGCGAGGGTCACGAAGATGCCCATCTCTGCTTTCTGGCGGCCCACCGTGGCGATCAGATCCTTCACCATCGTGACGCCGACATTCTCCCCGCCTTTGACTGACACGACGATCTTCTTCGGCGTGCTCTTGTCGTCCTGAAAGAATATCAGGCCGTCGATGCCCGCGTCCGCGCCCTTCTTTTTGCCCTGGTACGGTTGCGCATTGACCAGCGAACACGCCCACCATTGGAACTGATACTTGTCGCGCTCCGCTAAGTTGCGCGCCCCCTCGTAATCCTTGGGCGTACCGTGCACCTCGAACTCGATGCCGGGGAACGCATCGCGCAGCCGCTTCTCGATGAGGCTGATGGCAAGGTGCGTGATGTCGATCCCGATCCACTGCCGCCCTAGCTTCTGTGCAGCGTGGACCGCCGTGCCACAGCCACAGAACGGGTCTAGCACCACGTCGCTGGGATTGCTGCTGGCCGTGATAATCCTCTCTAGGAGCTGCTGCGGCTTCTGAGTCGGATATCCCATGCGCTCGTCGTGCCACGAACGCAGCGATTCGACGTCGGTCCACACGTCCTGAATCGGCATGCCCTTCGACTCGTCGAGGTAGCGCTTCATGCGCGGGACGCCATTGCGCGTGTAGAACACGCGATTTTCGGCGTCGAGGCGCTTCATCGTCTCGACCGGCACCCGCCAGACGCGGCGCACGTTCTTCCACACGTAGTCGTACCCGCCACCCTGCAATCCTGCCGCGCCGAGGTCGCCCGACATGAAGCGCCGCCCGTCATCATCCTCATAGCGGTAGTACTGTGCCACGTATGCGGGGTCGTACGGCTGATAGATCTGGTTCCACACGGCCGCGTCTGTCTTTACGTAGTAGAAGATCGTGTCGTGCACGGGTCCGTAGCGGTCGGCGTCGCTGTGACCGGACGTGCGCTTCCATACGATCTCGCTGCGGAAGTTCTCGGTGCCAAACACCGCATCGAGCACGATCTTGAGGTAGTGGCTCGCGGTCGGGTCGCAGTGCAGGTACAGCGATCCGGTCGGCTTGAGGACGCGGTGCAGCTCAAGCAGGCGATTCGCCATCATGGTGAGGTACGCCATCATGTCGTTCTCACCGAGAAACCCGCGCAGCGCACGCATGACCTCAGTCACCTGCGTGTTCGGCTGCCCCACAAGCTCCGTGAACTCCTTTTCCGCCTGCGGGCCCCAGTGCCAGGTGTCCTCAAAGGCTTCGATCTGCGCGGTGGACTCGTGGCCCTTCGGGCTGTCGAACAGGACGTTGTACGTGGCGTTGGAGTTGAACGGTGGGTCGAGGTAGATCAAGTCCACCGACTCGTCACGGATGGACTCGCGCAGTACGTCGAGGTTGTCGCCGAAAAAGAGCTGGTTCGCCAATGTGTTTCCTCCTCGCCCGCCGAATCGTAGTCGGTCGCGCCGCCCCGGTCGAGCGTCGAGTTTCTGTGCATTCCTGCTGCGAATCCACGGCCACGGCACGGGTGCGGGCGCGCATGATCGTCGCCATGACCGTCATCCGCATTGTGACGTTCGCCGAACTGCTCGAGCACGGCTACGAGTTGGCATGCTGGTGCGCCGGGTGCCACCGCTGGGCCACGACTGACCTCGCCCTGCTGGTGCAGGAAGGTTTGGGCAGGCGCTTTATCCAGCGCTGCAAGCCTCGATGCCGGAAGTGCGGGCAGCAAGGTCAGTGGCAGGTACGACCCTCGGTTCCGACGCTGGCGCAACGCCATTGAAAATCCCCCGCGACCGTGCGGCCGCGGGGGTGCCCGTTTACGAGCTCAGGTGCTGCTCCATCCACTGATTGACCGCCGGCGGGCCAAAACCCGTCCAAGGCTTCTTCAGCGTACTGACGTAGAGGTTGTCGTTAGGGTCCAGAAGAGGCTTCAGGGCCTGAAAGACCTGCTGCACGGTGCCGGCGTCCGCCACCGCGTAGCTGCTCTCCGACAGCTTGGCCCAGCTCGTTCCCAGCGACTTGATCTTCGCCACGATGGGAGGCCGGATGGTCTCCCGGTTTAGGTCATATGCAATCAAATGTGCGGTCATCTTCGTTACTCCAGACAAAAGTTAAAGAACAAGTGTCCGGGGTCAAAAACTTGGCATCCTCGACCGGCCGCACTACACTGTGCAGGGTTCACCAGCGAAGAGGACGACAAGTCGGGGCGAGTCCCGGTGTCGCTTCCGTTTTGTTGGACCAGGAAGGCTCGAACGTCTGATACACGTTCGGGCCTTCCGCATTTCTAGCTTGCGACTCCTTCGATCCGCAGATCGCGCAGGTTCATAACGATCACGTTGTTCGTCTGAAACGAAACCGGCAATGTCCGCTTCTTTTTCGTGGGCTTAGGCGGGAACGCGAAGTACCGGAGCAGCGGCATTACGCCGATAGAACAACCGGATTTCTCTGGCACCAGCGGTCGCACGGTTTCAGCGCTAACGTCGTCGATCTCTTTGTCGAGCAACCGCACGCCGAGGTCGTCGTTCGCATCGTCGAACATCAACTCGCAGTGTGTGGCGGATTCGCGCCCTCCCCGCTTAAGAATTCCCTTGGGCAGGAACAGGTAGCCGCTGACCCGAAGCGTTGCTTCAGGTCGTGATGCCGCGCCGTATCCGTCGAAAACTTTGAGGGCCATGGTGTCGGACTGTACCCTGACCTGAATCCGATTGAAAGCATTTTTCTTGTCAAGTTCACCATACGATCTCATCCTGAGCACGCCCTGTCATTCCGGAACTCCGTAACTGGACAGTTAATCAATAACGCCGCCATTCGATACATCTCAACCAATTGATTTTGCTAGTATTAAAAAATCATCACTCACCGTTCGGTGACAGTTCCACGGGGAACATCTTCCCGAATCTGGGTTGTTAACCTGGCTTAACTACGTGGGGAGCCAGTGTCTCACACCGTTTGCTGGCTTATAGGTGCTACCTATATCGCGGGGTCTTTGACCCCTTTGCGGGGTTCGGTTGCCTGCGGATACGGCAAGGCCTCACGTCACGCGGCAGGCGTGGGGTTCGGCAGCTGGAAGCGGGGTGCTACGACTTGCCGATGGCGGCGATGCATGTCGCGGCGGTCTCGCGCGTGTTGTCCGTGAAGATCTTGAGCGTCCTCTTGCGCCGCCATTCCCACGGCGCAACGCGCCGGTCCTTGGGCTGTGCCCATAGCCCCTTTTTCGCCGTGCGCGCTGCCGCTTCGTTGATGCACGGCGCGGAGTCGGCCTTGCGCATGTACTGACGATAGGCCCATGCGTGACCGCGCTTGACCAGCTCCAAATTCACGTTGAGGCTGCCGCGGTAGATGATCCCGATCATCCGCTCGTACCGATCCTGCTCGATTGGATCAATTTCCACTTCCTTCCCCTGCACCAACGCCGTCAGCGCGGCAGTGGCTTCCTTCCCCCACGGCTGCCCCCGCTCCGGAGTGTCTATTCCGTGGAGCCGCACCCGGATCGGGCCGCTGCTGAGCTGCACGTCAATGGTGTCCCCGTCCACGATCTTCGTGACGGTGCCAACCAGGACAGGCGATTGATCCTGTCCGGCCGCGCGCTGAATCGACCCGGCCGCAATCATTGCAGAAGAAATGGCGAACCAAATCAGCGCAGAGCGCGCTTCGGAATTGTGTCGATACAGGATCACGTGTGCCGTCGACCCAAATCGCTATGGACGTCGCCGTGCTGGATCTGTGACGGCGCTACTTTGGAAACGCCGTCTCTATTCTGCCAACCAACCTTTTAGCGAAGTCGATTGAATCAACTACGTACTTGCGGGTGATCTTTCTCAACTTCTTGCCGCTCTTTCGCGACTGCCCTCGGTCACCCTCATGTGCAATCTGATTGCGCCTTTTCACGAGCGCTTCGATCTCTTCGAAGAGAGCTGTGCGCGCTTCGTTATTCGGTTCTATTGTCGCCCAAACTGCATCGATACCGGCCAGCTTGAGAGCATCCGCAATTGTGTCAACTCGCTGAAGCGGCTTCGTTCCCAGAAAATTCGTGACCCAGTTTCGCAGGACATTTCCTTTTCGGGAAGCCTTGTCCCATGCCACTACGTCTTTGACACAAATCTCGTGCTTCGCTAATGCGGGCGGAAGGTTGTGCAACGTGTATTTGCCAACACGGTACTTCACCTTGTCATGAAAATAGGTGTCCAAGGCGGAAACAACGAATACGATCGCGGCGCGAAGAATCCAGTCGACGTCTACGCCTTTCGGACTGAGAGCGCTTACGCCATCGAAGAGCTTTACGCTCTGTTCGGCGCTCTCGATATTCTTGTCAAACAAGCTTCTCGCTGAATGGCTCGCCATATGCGCTCCCATTCTGTTAGCAGTTTGTGTTAGCGGCGCAGATCCCTAAACGGCGCAAGTCATTGCAATTGGGTGGTGGCCAGGGGTGGAATTGAGCCACCGGCACGTGGATTTTCAGTCCGCTGCTCTACCAACTGAGCTACCTCGCCGTGTCGGACGTGCAAGTCCAACGATACAGACTACTATGAGTCGGTACCGGATCCGTTGATAGGTACGCTGCCGCTACTTGAACTGCTTTCCGGTCGCCGGACGTTCCGCCGTTTCAGGCGAGTTCAACGGAGGGGCCTTGGACCTGACTCCTGAATTTGGTCCGAGGCAGGACGTAGAGCGTTGGGGCGCTCACCTTTTCGTTTCTGGCCGTCGACGGCCGGCTCGCGGCGCAGAATTCGCAAGCCTTCGGCCGTTCCGCGTAGTGCATGACGACGAGCAGGCTGCCGCAGCCTTCGCAGTCGTCGAGGCAGATTTCGTTCTGCTTCTCGAGCGAGCGCAGCAGGTGGTAAGCGTGCTCGAAGGAAATTTGCCGCGGTCGATTGAGACTCACGAAGGTTTCGTAGGCCTCGCAGAAACGCCCCCCCCACTGCAGATGGTCGACCGTGCCCGGCGCCGCAAACTCCTCGCGCCTTAACAACCCGAGGATACAGAAGAGCGTGGCTAGCCCGGCGGCTTCTCGGCGGATGGCGGGATTGCGCATGAAAAACGCGGTCTGGCGCGGGCTCATGCCGCGGTGCCGCCGTACGTCCCGCCTGCCGGCTTCCGCGATGTACGAGTGGTAGAGCTTGCGGATGCGATCGTCGGTCAGGCCGGTCCAGCTACGGATGGTACTTGTGCGCGCCTCGTGGCAGATCAGCCGCAGGGCGAGGTCGAGCCGCAACCGGTCGCGCGTGTATCGATGTTCAGTGATACGCATGGAGGATCGCCTTGACGCTCTAGGATGGTACTGGTATTTTTGTACCAGTCAATCCTAGGCGGGCACCTGAGCCGGCGAAACCCGAAATCGTGCAACTGCGGGAAAAATGCGACGAATGGCTGGCAGTCCCTCGCGCTCGCACCGCGGCGGACAACGCCGACTGGAGCGAGCGCGGCCTGCTCGACGGCTTGACGCGGCGCGCGCTCGTATCGGTAAACCTTGCGTTCCTTGACCTCGCGGCCGAGCTCGCCGAGGAAGGCCGTCTCAAGCAGATACCAGGCCTGCCGCCGCGCGCGCTCAATTCACTGATCGGACTCGAAGCGGCATCCAAGCTTTGCGAGCGGCTACCATTCGCGCTCTTCGACCTGCGCTTCGCTGACAGCGCATTCTGGGCGGCGGAAACCGTAGCGGCCAGCAGCGCGCAGGATGCGTTCGCGCTGCCAGCCGCGGACGAGCGCATCGTCGAGTTCACGCGCGCGGCGATCATGGTCGCCTGGCACCTCGCGCAGACGCGCGCATCGTGCGCCCGGCTGGTGTTCGGGGCTTCGCCCGCGACCGTCGCCGCCATCGCGGCGATACCAGTCGCATCGGTCGAACGCGTAGCGCGGCGCGTCTGTCTCGCGCTCAGTGCGCGCTTCGGCACGCGCGCGCGTTTCTGGCTGCAGTTCGAGGGCTGCGCCGCCCAGCCCAACGAGCGCTCCGTCGAGTTGCTGCGCCAGCTCGGCCTGCAGATTCAAGGCGCCGACATGGCGCGCGGCCAGGCGCTGCAGCGGCGCTTTCTCTAGTGCCGGTCTTGAGTCGACTTGACCTGCCGTCCGTGCGGTCGCCTGCGAAGCCGCCGTCAGTAATTCCTCTTTTGCGCCAGATACTCGGTAGCGAGCTTCTTACTGGTGGGGGTATACCAAAGGACCTAGCAGTTGGAGTTTTGCATGCAAGTGAAGCTCTGCGATGGCCTCATCGTTGCCGGCTTCGGCGGCGAGCAGGATTTCTCGCCAGAAGCGACCGTCTTGTTCCCAACGCACGTGAATATCGCCGCTTGCTCGCGATGCGATGGCACGCACTTGGCCCGGCATGAGTTCACCAATAATGTCTGCCACCGTCGGCCTCATGCCGAATGAGACCTGCGCTGCGGTTCGATCCGACCGTGCCATCTGCCACGCAAACATCAGGGTCTCCTGCACCAGACGCTCGCACAGATCGGACGGGAGCCAATTTGTGGAATCCGGCTCATGTAGGTTGGACGCCGGCGCATCAATCGCTTGGCGCCACCACGTCTCATCCGCGAAGTTCAAGTCCAGGATCACAAACGGCAGGAACGCTGCCCGCTTCCGCGCCTCGGGCCCTAACTGGGCCCAGAGATCGCGATTGGCGGATACGAGTGGAGAGTCGCTGCCCGCATCCGCGGCGGCCACGCCGGCGAGTAGCTCCAGGCAATGCTCGTTTAGTTGGTGCACGAGATCAAGCGACTGGCTTCTTTTCCAGCATGGCGCTGTCGCCGAAATTGCCTCGTGCGAGGTGTCTTCCAATTCGCTCACCCGTTTCTCGGTGTTCAGTCAAGGGGAGCGTCATTCTTATTGCGTCATCGTGAGAATGCTCCGGTGGGAATCGGGGCTTTTCACCGCAATATCCGGGAATCAAGACAAACGCAGCAAATTCATGGCGGGAGGATGAATGAAAGAGGAAGCGATCGACGATCACATCAGCAGGTACATCCGGCGCATTCAGCTGGGTCTGCGATTCCTGGGCCACGGCGCCCGCGCGCACACGACTTGTCGGTGGACCGGCCTCACTCCCGACCAGCTGGTCACCGTGCGCCGCCGGTCGAAATTCAACTCCAATGAGCGGCTGCGTGGCCCCTCGCCGAGTTCCTTCTCCGTCTTCTTCCGCTCGAACCGAAGCAGCAGCCAGGCGGCGCTCTTCGTCTCCATTTGCCGCGTCGTCGGCCCCTTCCGGCCGACGAGATCCATCGAGAATGGCGAAAGACTCTGCGAGGCTTTCGAAATATTCCGCGAGTGGGAACCCACGTCCGACCTTGAGTTCGAGCAAGCGATATTGCTCATTGACGGCGCCGCTCAGGGCGACCACGTCGATTGCCTGCCTTGCTCGTCGTGTGCGGGTTCCATGCTCATCGACAAGTTCGGCGATACACGGGCTGTCTGTCACGTTTGTCGGCGCAATCTGCGCCGATCCAAGGGAAACCCCAGAGAGGTCCCGGCTTGCGCATCCTAACGTGACAGCAACGCCAGCAGTCCGTAGTACGCAAGCAGCACAGCCCCCAGGCCGAGCGACCCGACAAACATCTTTAGGAATTCGAACTGCGAACCGGCGGCCGATAGTTCAAAGACCGTGGCCGCTAGAATTCCCAGCACCATCGCAAGACTAAAAACCGCGCGAACCACCGGTTCGAGCAGGGTCAGCAGCGCGAGTAGCAGCATCCGTACAACGCGCCAGGCGATACGCGCGGCTGCGGCAAGAACGGACGGCGCGCTGGGTATTGGCCTTGAACGGACCGATTGTGCACTCGCCATTGCGCCAGGTTGCATTTCGTCAGTACTCCGTGTTCCAACCAACCTCAACGGCGTCGCCAGGCTTTCTACCCTACTTTCCTCGAAACCCATCTGGGTGCCTCGGCAGATCGCTCTTTCACCACAAGTTCACTCAAAATTTTCCGCGAATATCACCACTGCCTTTTGCTGTGTGATCGGAGACGATTCTCGTTATGGCAACTTTCGACGAGACACCTGTCGTGCAACTCAAAACTACCGATCCCGATCAAGATTCGAATTCCAAGACATCCAGGATGCCGACCTCCGTATCCCGGTGGATTCATGAGCGACTGCCTCCCCTACATGAACTCCTGTGCACCCATGACGTGGTTCGACTGACCAGACGCCTACGCTGCGTGATCGCCGGGTTATGCCTGATCCGTCGGTTCTCGAAGTCACTCAAGCGCCACAGCCACGCCGTGGGCCGTCGCCGCTTCGACCGGCTTGCACGGCTGGCAGAGCGGCTTGGGTTCACACGCCATCCTCGCAGGAGCAAGCGGTCGCCTACGCGCAGACGCCGCGGCAAGCGGGGCTCCCACGGCAAGGCGTCTCCCGATGGTCGCCGATGAATCCGAGCGGCGAGATCGACGATGAGAGACACCACGGGGGCAACGTGGTTCCGGCGTTCTACCGAATTCGGGATGTGATCCGGATGACGGCCTTGACGCGTGCGACGCTCTATCGGCGCATTTCGGCCGGTCGCTTCCCTCCGCCGGTGCATCTGGGCGGACGCGTCTGTGCATGGCCCCGAAATGCGCTGCAAGCCTGGATCGCCGATCCGGAGCACTATCGTGCTCCGCAGTTGCCCGAATTGACCACGCGTCGCTCACGGGGCCGGCCCCGCAAGTACGCTACGACATGAGTGGTCATGGCGTTTTCAGGGCCGGGGGCTACGCAGCTATCCGTTGCCCTAGCTCCACCGATTGCGCATGCTGATCGCATGCCTTCTCCTTGGCCTGTCGACACGCGTCGTCCAGGTGGTCCGCCCACGCCTGCATCATCCTCGCGCGCGGCTCCAAGTAGAGCGCATGGTTGTACGCCGCGCTGATCGCGTCACGCTCCTGGTGGGCGAGCTGTAATTCGATATGTTCATGCGGCCACGCCTGCTCGTGCAGGATGGTTGAGGCCACGCCGCGAAAGCCGTGGCCCGTCATGCGTCCGCGATACCCCATCCGGTAGAGGGCAAACAGAAGCGTGTTTCCGCTCATGGGCTTTTCAGGGTTCACATCGCCCGGAAAGACGAGATCGCGCCCGTACGAAATCGCCCTCAGTTGCTCGAGGACAGCCTTTGCCTGCGTGCTCAGCGGCACGATGTGCGGTGTCTTCATCTTCATGCGCGCGGCCGGGATATCCCAGCGTGAGGCTCCGAGGTCGAACTCCGGCCATCGCGCACCGATCAGCTCCGAGGTCCGGACAAACGTCAGCGACATGAGCTTGAGCGCCAGGCGCGTGTGCTCCCCGCCGACATAGTTGTCGATGTCGATCAGGAGCCTCGGCAACTCCTTGGCGCCGACACGCGGATAGTGCCGACGCTTGCGGGGCCTCAGGATGTCGGCGGGCCTAACGTCCACAACTGGATTACGTGCCGCGTAGTCGTTCGCCACGGCGTAACGCATGATCTGGCCGCAGTTCTGCAGAACCCGCCGTGCAATCTCGAGCGCGCCACGAGCCTCGATCTTCTTGACGACATCCCGAAATGCCGAGGTGGGAATTTCGGAAGGTAGCCGGGCGCCGATGGCAGGGAACACATCCTCCTCCAGCCGTTTGAGAACATAGTGCGCATATCCGCCATGGCGGTGAGCAGACCAGCGCTTATGCCACTCGCGCGCCACGACCTCAAAGGACTTGCTGGCTGTACGCTTCTTGACCGCTGGATCCAGGCCGTCGGCGAGCTGCTCGCGCGCATCGGCAAGGCGCTCGCGGGCCTTCGCGAGCGAGACTTCCGGATAGACGCCCAGGGCAAGCGTCTTTTGCTTGCCGTCGAACTGGTAGTTGAACCGCCAATAGCGTCCGCCGTTGGTCATCATCTTCAGGAACAGACCGTTCCCGTCCCAAAGGCGTCGCGGGCGAGAACCGGGTCTTACCGCGCGAATACGTGCATCGGTGAGCATAGTCGTGGTACCTCAACGCTCGCCGGTGTGGTACCACGAATAAGTACCACGACACCGGTGAACTGCCCCGAAACAATACGAAACGACCTGCGCTCGGAACACCCGGAGATTCAAGGGAATTTCCGGTGTTCCGAGACAGCATGAGCTGTCATGAAAATGATAATTGGCGGAGAGAGAGGGATTCGAACCCTCGATGGGCTTTTGGCCCATACACCCTTAGCAGGGGTGCGCCTTCGACCACTCGGCCATCTCTCCGGTTGCGGTCCGTCGCGGAAAAGGGGCGCAAATGATACTCACCGGGCGCGGGCCCGGCAAAGGCTGCGGGCTGGCGCGGGTCAGGGAATCGTGTGCGTGTGGGCCTGACCGTTCTCCGCTCCGCCTTCCTTCTCATGGCGGATGCGTTCGTAGATTTCTTCGCGATGGACACTCACGTCCTTCGGCGCGAGCACGCCGATGCGGACCTGGTTGCCCTTGATGCCGAGCACGGTGACCGTGACGTTGTCGCCAATCATCAACGCCTCACCGACGCGGCGCGTCAGGATGAGCATTCCCTTTACTCCCGGTTAGTACTTGTAGTCCGTGGAGGCCCCTCAGCCGCGCAAAACGATAGCACAACCCGGTCCGGCGGCAATATGTCAAATCAAGGGCTTGCGGATTTCTCCAGCCCATAGGCCTTGTGCAGGGCCCGGACCGCCCGTTCCAGGTCCTTTTCCTCGACCAGCACGCTGATCTTGATCTCGGAGGTGGAGACGAGCCGCACGTTGATGGACTCGATCGCCAGCGTCTCGAACAGCCGCGTCGCCACCCCGGCGTGGCTCCGCATGCCCGAGCCCACCACCGCCAGCTTCGCGACGCGCTCATCGCCCGCGACCGCCGCGCCCGGGTACTGAGACACTGCCTGGCGCGCCAGTTCCAGCGCCTTCGCGTAGTCGTCGCGGTGCACGGTGAAGGAGACGTCCACGCGCGCATCGCGCGGCGCGTTCAGCACGATCATGTCCACGTCGATGCCCTCGCGCGAGATGGGCTTCAGGATCGCGTGGGCAACGCCGGGCTGGTGCGGAACGTTGGCCGCGGTGATCGCGGCCTCGTCGCGGTTGAAGGCAATGCCGGAAACGACGGGGGCTTCCACTCTCGCATCCTCCTGGCAGATGAGCGTACCGGGCCCTGGCTCGAAGCTCGACAGCACCCTGAGCCTCATGTTGTAGCGCGCGGCGAATTCCACCGAGCGCAGGTGCAGCACGCGCGAGCCCTGGCCGGCGAGCTCGAGCATCTCCTCGAAGCTCACGCGCTCGAGCCGGCGCGCCTCCGGCACCATGCGCGGGTCGGTCGTGTACACGCCGTCCACGTCGGTGAGGATCTGGCATTCGTCCGCGCCGAGCACGACTGCGAGCGCGACCGCGGTGGTGTCGGAACCGCCGCGGCCGATGGTGGTGAGGTCGCCGTTCGCTGCGCGGCCCTGGAACCCGCAGACGATCGGCACCGCGCCGGCGGCGAGGTCGGCCTTGAGCTTCTCGCACTCCACGCGCTGGATGCGCGCGCGGCCCGCCTGCGCGGTGGTCTCGATGGGCAGCTGCAGCGCATTCCACGAGCGCGCCTTCATGCCGCGGGCGTTCAGCGCCATGGCGAGCAGCGCGGTCGAGACCATCTCGCCGGTCGCGAGCAATGCATCCATCTCGCGCGGCTCGGGCTCCGGGCAGACCTCGCGCGCGAGCTCGATCAGCCGGTCGGTGGAATCGCCCATCGCCGAGACGACGACCGCCACCTGGTGGCCCTGCCCGGCGAGCCGGGCGACCTGCTCCGCGACCGCGTGGATGCGGGCGACGGAGCCGACCGAGGAGCCGCCGTATTTCTGGACGATCAACGCCATGAAGCGGCGATTGTTTCAGGTTTCGTCGGGGATCGGCAGGCCGGTCGTGCTCTTCAGGCGCTCCATCGAGAACAGCGCGGAGACGTCGGCCAGCGCCGGCAGGCGCCCGATCAGCTCCTTGTAGCTGCGGTCGTAGCCCGCCATGTCCGGCACCACCACTTTCAGCAGGTAGTCCACGTCGCCGCCGATGCGGTGGCATTCCTGGATCTCGGGCATCGCCGCGATGACCTCGTTGAGCTTCTTCGCCCAGGCGGCGCTGTGCTCCTGGGTCTTCACGCGCACGTAGACGGTGAGGCCGAGACCGACCTTGGCCGGGTCCACCAGCGCGACGCGGCCCTGGATCACGCCCTCCGCTTCCAGGCGGCGGATACGCCGCCAGCACGGGTTCACCGACAGGCCGACCCTGTCTGCGACCTGCTGGATGGGGATTGAAGCGTCGTCCTGGAGCAGGCGCAGGATCTGGCGGTCGAGCTTGTCGAGGCGTGTCATGACAGGATATTAGCAAAATTTCCCAAATTAGTACGATCAGATCGTATGAAATGGTAGGTTTTTCGAATTTTGCGAGGTTAAGCTGCGCGGATGAATATCTGGCGCCGCCTGTTCACCGAGCACCCGGCCTCCGTGAACGAAACCTATTTCCAGCACTTCGCGAGCGCGATGAGCTTCGGGCTGCGCATGGTCTGGGGCGGGATCGTGTGCATGATCCACGCGATCTTCCCGGCGGTGTACTGCACCAAGGCGTCCGGGATCATCGGCGAACTGCACGATCGCATGATCATGAACCGCCGCCGCCCGGATCCCGCGGCCCAGTTGCCGGCCGAAACCCGCCGCGCGGCCTGAGCCGCATCCGCCGGCCTAGCGCCGGCGTTTCGATTTCCTGAATTCCTCGAGCGCGCCAGAGCGCAGGCGGCACCAGCTTTCGTGCAGCCGCATGGCATGCGGCAGGTCCGGCCGCGGCGGCCCGCGGCCGGCGGCCATCGCGGCCGCGGTACGCTCGAGAAAGCCGGCGACCCGCGCAGCCGGCACCAGGTCCGAATAGAACAGCCGCGTGCGCAGCGGATCGAAGCCGAGATCCGCGGCGCGGTCCGCGTCCAGCAGCCAGGCCTCGAAGGCGCGCCGGCCGGCGGGCGTAACGGACAGCAGCCGCCGGGCGCGGCCGTCGCGCCGGTCGGCGCGGGCGGCGAACAGCCGGCGCCGTTCCAGGCGCCGCACCAGCGGGTACACCGCGCCGGCGCTGCCAGACCAGAAGCGCGAGGGCGAACCCCCGAATGCCCGGCGCACCGCGTAGGGCGTGCAGGCCCCGGCGCGCAGCACGATGCCGAGCGCGGCGCCCTCGAGTTCGGTGAGCTGCGACCGTTTCGCCACCTGCCGCATCCTATAGTACGATTCGTACTATTGCACGGGGGACTGCCCGCATGACGCTCCTGACCCGCGCGGCCGCGGCCGCGCTGTCCATCGCCCTGGCCGGCCCGGCGCTCGCCGCGCCGCTGGCGCCACCCGCCATCCGTGCGGCCGCCGGGGAACTCGCCGGCCTGCTCGAGCGCGACTTCCTGTTCCCGGAGGTCGGCAAGCGCTATGCCGCGGCATTGCGCGAGCGCGCCGCGGCCGGCGCCTGGGACGGCATGAGCGATCCTGCCGCCCTCGCCTCGGCCTGGGAGGGCGAGCTGCGCGCGATCCACGCGGATGCGCACCTGCGGGTGCTGGTGTCGGACCCGTCCGCAGGCCAGCCCGCCGCGATGCATCGAATGCAGCAGGATGTGAAGGCCTTCGGCGAGCCGCGCTGGCTCGCCGACGGCGTCGCCTACCTCCCCATCCAGTTACTGCCGGGCACCGAAGAAGCCGTGCAGCAGATGGCCGCGTTCCTCGACCAGTACACCGGCGCGCATACGCTGGTGCTCGACCTGCGCGCCTGCCTCGGCGGCTCGCTGCCGGTCATGGACGAGCTGTTCGCGCGCCTGTACGCGAAGCCTGCGCGCCTGGTGCGCATGGACACGCGCGACCACAGCAATGACGCGGTGCGGTCGATGTTCGACGAGTTGCCAAGCCTGCGGCGCGAACCGGCACCAGAGGGCATCCGGCGCTATGACCACTGGGCCATGCCGCGGGATCCGGACGGGCCGTGGGCGAAGGCCAGGGTTTTCCTGCTGACCGACGTCACCGCCTCCGCCTGCGAGCACCTGAGCTACGCGCTGAAGCTGACCGGCCGTGCGACGCTGGTCGGCGCCACCACGCGCGGCGCCGGGCATTACGGCGGCTTCAACCGTTTCGGCGGCCAGTTCGAGGTGTTCGTGCCGGTCGGGCGCACCTATGACGTCGCGACCGACAAGGGCTGGGAAACGACCGGCATCGCGCCCGACATCGTGGCCGCGCCGGAAGCGGCACTCGCCGTCGCGCTCGCCGAGGCCGGGGTGGACGCGGCTGCCGCGGCGGCGGTTCCGGTGCCGCGCCCGCCGGCGCGCGTGGTCGCCGGCGGCCCCTCGCAGAGGCGCTACGGCATGATGCTCGAGCCGCCGCGCGGCGGCGAAACGGCGCTGCCGGTGGTGGACGTGGTCGAGGGAGCGGTCGCGGCGCGCGCGGGCCTGCGCCGGGGTGACCGCATCCTGCGCATGAACGGCAAGGCGGTGGCGGAGATCGGCGCGGTCGACATTCCCGGCTACCTGCGCGCCTCGCCGCTCGAGCTCGTGATCGAGCGCGACGGTGCGGAACTGACGATCCGCATGTCGCTGGACGAGGCTTCCGCGCCGGCGGGCTAGGTGCCGAGCAGCGAACCGCGGACCGAGCGGTCGCGCAGTTTGACGTGCAGCTCGCGGCGGCGGTAGTCGATCACCAGCACGTCGAGCAGCCCGAGCACGTCCATGCCGACCAGCATCGCGGGCTCCTCCAGCATTTTCCAGTGCTCGAAGATCGCGAAGTCCGCGAAGGTCATCGCGCCGCTCGTGACCCGCAGCCCGCCCATGATCAGCGAGGGAGTGGCAGTGCGGTCGCCGTCCTGCACGTCGAGCGTCGCGCCGATCACCTGGTCCGGCTCCAGTTCCATGCGCCGGCGCCGTTCGGCGAGCGCCTCGCGCAGCGCCACGTTGCCGAGCGTGGCCTGGCCGCCGGTGTCGATGATCGCCTTGGTCGCCACGCCGCCCATGCGCGCCTCGACCACCAGCAGCTTGCCGCGCATGAACTCGACCGGGATGGTGATGAACCCCTCTCCCGCCGGCTCGGAGCGCGAGCGCTTGATGGTGATGCGGTCGCGCCGGAAGTCGATGTGGATGCGCTTGTTGGCGAGGCCGTCGGTTCCGAGGATGCCCTCGGCGCCGCCGAGGGCGTCCGGCACGATCGGCAGCCGCCGCGGGTGCATCAACAGGTCGCCGATCTCCAGCGACTCGACCGGGACCATGGGCACGCGCGCGGTGCCGGTGGCGCCGCGCAACAGCACGGTCTGGCCGCTGTCGAGCGAAATGCCGAGCGTCTTCGCCACCTGCGCGGTGAGCGCGGAATGCGAGGCGCCGGTGTCGAGCACGAGGCGGAACGGGCCCTGGCCGTTGATGGTGACCGGCGCCCAGATGCGGCCGATGCGGTCGCGGCGCGTGGGCGCGACGAAGCGCGGTTCGTCGGCAGTGACGGCGACGGGGTCGAGCGGAGTCGGCTCAGCCTGCAGGCCGAACAGCAGCGCGAGCGCGAGCGCGAATCCAGTCACCGGCATCCCCTCGCGGGAGGCCTCAGGACCCCCCGAGTCTCGCGGCGACCAGGTCCGGCACGGACCTGAGCGCCGCATCCAGCTTGCTGGCGTCGGGGCCGCCCGCCTGGGCGAAGTCCGGCCGTCCGCCGCCGCGTCCACCAATCAGACCGGCGACCGCGCCCGCGAGTTCGCCGGCCTTCACGCGGCCGGTCAGGTCCTGGGTCACGCCGGCGACCAGGGCGACCTTGCCGTCCTCGGTCACGGTCGCCAGCACCACCACGGCCGAGCCGAGGCGGTTCTTGAGCGAGTCCACCGCCTCGCGCAGGGTCTGGGCGTCGGCCCCGTCCACCTTGGCCGCCAGCACCTGCGCGCCGTCGACGTTCACGGCGTTGTCGGCGAGGTCGCCGCGGTGGCCGGCGGCGAGCTTCGACTTGAGCCCTGTCATCTCGCGCTCGAGTTTCCGCTGCCGCTCGAGCAGCTGGGACACCTTTTCCTCCAGCTCGGCCGGCGTACTCCTGAGCGCGGCCGCAACTCGCTTGAGCGCCTGCTCGGTGGCCTTGACGGACTTGAGCGCGCCCTCGCCGGTCAGCGCCTCGATGCGGCGGATGCCGGAGGCGATGCCGCCCTCGCTCGCGATCCGGAACAGGCCGATGTCGCCGGTGCGCCGCACGTGGGTGCCGCCGCAGAGCTCGGTCGAGAAGTCGCCGAAGCTGAGCACGCGCACGGTGTCGCCGTACTTCTCGCCGAACAGCGCCATGGCGCCCGACTTGATCGCCTGGTCGTAGGGCAGATGGCGGATCACGCCCTCGCGGTTGGCGCGGATCTCCTCGTTCACGATGCGCTCGATCAACTCGAGTTCCGCCGGCGTCAGCGCCTGGGTGTGCGAGAAATCGAAGCGCAGCCGGTCTGGCGCAACCAGCGAGCCCTTCTGGGTCACGTGCGCGCCCAGCACCTTGCGCAGCGCCGCGTGCAGCAGGTGGGTCGCGCTGTGGTTCAGCACGGTCGCCTGGCGCACCTTGGCGTCCACCTTGGCCGTGAGCGTATCGCCGACCGCGAGCCCGCCGCGCTCGAGGCGTCCGATGTGCAAATGGGCATCGCCGAGCTTCTTGGTGTCCAGCACGCGGAAGCGGGTCGCGGCGTTCTCCAGCACGCCCACGTCGCCCACCTGCCCGCCCGCCTCCGCATAGAAAGGCGTGCGGTCGAGGACCACCTGCATGGCGTCGCCGGCGGCGGCCGAAGCGACCTCGGCGCCGCCCTTCAGGATCTTCAGGACGCGGCCCTCGCCGGCGAGCGATTCGTAGCCGCAGAACTCGCTTTCCGCGTCCAGCGCCTGCGGACTGCGCAGGTCCACGCCGAACTTGCTGGCCGCGCGGCCGCGCTCGCGCTGGCCTTCCATCGCCTGCTCGAAACCGGCGTGGTCGATGGAGAGGCCGCGCTCGCGCGCGATGTCGGCGGTCAGGTCCACCGGAAAGCCGTAGGTGTCGTAGAGCTTGAACACTGTCTCGCCGGCGATGGTCTTGCCCTTGAGCGAGCCGATCGCGTCCTCGAGCAGGCCCATGCCGTTGGCGAGCGTCTCGGCGAACTTCTCCTCTTCCTGTCGCAGCACCTTGGCCACGTGTGCCTCGGCTTTCGGCAGCTCCTGATAGGCCTCGCCCATTTCCTTGACCAGCGCGGGCACCAGCGCGTGGAAAAAGGGCTTCACCTGGCCGAGCTGGTAGCCGTGGCGGATCGCGCGGCGGATGATCCGGCGCAGCACGTAGCCGCGGCCGTCGTTGCCGGGGATCACGCCGTCCACGATGAGGAACGCGCAGGCGCGGATGTGGTCCGCGATCACGCGCAACGACGGGCTGGTGAGCTGATTCTGGCCGGTGGCCGCGGCCGCCGCCTTGATCAGTCCCTGGAACAGGTCGATGTCGTAGTTCGAGTGCACGCCCTGCATGACCGCGGCGGTGCGCTCGAGCCCCATGCCGGTGTCCACGGAGGGCTTCGGCAGCGGCGTCATCTTCCCGTCGGCGCTCCGCTCGTACTGCATGAACACCAGGTTCCAGATCTCGACGTAGCGGTCGCCGTCCTCGTTCGGGCTGCCCGGCGGGCCGCCCGCGATGCCGGGGCCGTGGTCGTAGAAGATCTCCGAGCAGGGACCGCAGGGGCCGGTGTCGCCCATGGCCCAGAAGTTCGACTTCTCGTCCATGCGCGAGAAGCGCTTCGGGTCAATCTTGACCTTCTTGAGCCAGATGTCCGCGGCTTCGTCGTCGTCCTGGTAGACGGTGACCCAGAGCTTCTTCGGGTCGATCTTCAGCGTGCCGGTGACGAAATCCCAGGCGTAGGCGATCGCCTCGCGCTTGAAGTAGTCGCCGAAGCTGAAGTTGCCGAGCATCTCGAAGAAGGTGTGGTGGCGCGCGGTGTAGCCGACGTTCTCGAGGTCGTTGTGCTTGCCGCCCGCGCGCACGCAGCGCTGGCTGCTGGCCGCGCGCTTGTAGCTGCGCACGTCCTTGCCGAGGAACACGTCCTTGAACTGCACCATGCCGGCGTTGGTGAAGAGGAGCGTCGGGTCGTTGCCCGGCACCAGCGGGCTCGATGCCACGATCGCATGGCCGCGCGCGCGGAAGAAGTCGAGGAAGGAGCTTCTGAGCTCGCTGCTCGACATCGTCTTCGGCTTCGGCGCCGGCCTGGCCTTCGCCTTCGCCTTCGCCTTTGCCTTTGATTTTGCCTTCACCGGTGCCTTCGCTTTGGACTTCGAGGGCGCTGCCTTGCGTTTCGTCGCCATCATTCCTCGTCGAGGTTGCCACCCACCGCCGCGCGTACCTGCTCCGCGCTGAACCCGCGTTGCGTCAGGAATCGCGCCTGCCGGCCGCGCTCGGCCCAGGTCGCAGGCGCTTTCGCGCCGAAGCGCCTGCGCCGCGCCCGTTCGCAGCGCTGCCTCCAGTCGGCGGCCTGGGCGTCGACCGTGGCGTCTATGGTTTCCGCTGCGACCCCCGCCTCCCGCAGCCGGTGCGCGATATGCAGGGGGCCCTTGCCGCGGTTCGCATGATACGCGACGAAATGCTCGGCAAAGCGTGCATCGTCGACGAGTTTCTCGGCCGCCAGGCCCTGGATGGCGGCCTCGGCGGCCGCCCGGGCGAAGCCGCTCGCGACCAGGCGCTCCGCCAGTTCGCGGGCGCCGTAGTCGCGGCGATTGAGCAGCTTCAGGGCGGCGAGGCGGGCCGCCCGCGGGTCGTCGGGGGCGGGGGCGGCGGCCGCCTTAGGCTTCCGCAGCCTCACTCGGGACCGCCACCGGGCGGCGCACTGGCAACAGGCGGTTCCTGAGCGCCGACTCGATCTTGGCGGCGATCTCCGGGTGCTGCTGCAGGTAGACCCGGGCGTTGTCCTTGCCCTGGCCGATGCGCTCGCCTTCGTAGGCATACCAGGAGCCGGACTTCTCGACGATGCCGTGCATCGAGCCCATGTCGATCAACTCGCCCTCGCGCGAGATGCCCTGGCCGTAGAGGATCTCGAATTCCGCCTCGCGGAATGGGGGAGAGACCTTGTTCTTGACCACTTTCACGCGGGTCTGGTTGCCGACCACCTCCTCGCCGTTCTTGATCGCGCCGATGCGGCGGATGTCGAGCCTGAGCGAGGCGTAGAACTTGAGGGCGTTGCCGCCGGTGGTGGTCTCGGGGTTGCCGAACATGACGCCGATCTTCATGCGGATCTGGTTGATGAAGATGACGATGGTGTTGGAGCGCTTGATGTTGCCGGTGAGCTTGCGCAGCGCCTGCGACATCAGCCGGGCCTGCAGGCCGACCTGCATCTCGCCCATCTCGCCCTCGATCTCGGCCTTGGGCGTGAGCGCCGCCACCGAGTCGATCACGACGATGTCCACCGCGCCGGAGCGCACCAGCATGTCGGTGATCTCGAGCGCCTGCTCGCCGGTGTCGGGCTGGGAGATCAGCAGTTCCTTGACGTTGACGCCGAGCTTCTCGGCGTACACGGGGTCGAGCGCGTGCTCGGCGTCCACGAAGGCGGCGACGCCGCCCAGCTTCTGCGCCTGCGCGATGATCGAGAGCGTGAGGGTGGTCTTGCCCGAGGCTTCCGGGCCGTAGATCTCGACCACGCGGCCGCGCGGCACGCCGCCGATGCCAAGCGCGATGTCGAGGCCGAGCGAGCCGGTCGGCACGACCTCGATGTCGTTGCTGGCCGAGTGCTCGCCGAGGCGCATCACCGAGCCCTTGCCGAACTGCTTTTCGATCTGGCTGAGCGCGGCGACCAGCGCCTTCTTGCGATTGCTGTCTTCCATCGTGTGGTCCCCTTGGGTTGTCCCGATTATTCCACAATCCTTCATGCGGGCTGCCATAAAAACTTCCCCGTTGGCGGTGATTTTCATGGCAGCCAGCTTGCGCCCCGGGGTGGCTCAAGGCGCGACCCATGCTCTTAAAGGGGGACGCATCCCAATTACTCGGGTAATTGGGATGCGTCCCCTTTAAGAGGCCAGCGGGCGAGTGGCGTGTAGCGCGAGCCGGCGGGATCGGTGACGGACTCGACCAGGGCCAGTTTCCAGGCGCCCGCGTCCCGGGCCGGCCGGCGCGGGATCGGAAGCTCCTCCCCGCGCGGCGGCGGACGGCTGACCTTGCGCACCAGGGTCAGGTGCGGATGCCAGGGCCGCTTTTCGCGCTCGAATCCCAGCCGCTCGAGCGACTCCCAGAGCCGATCGACCATCTGGATCCCTGCCGCCGGGGTAACGTCCGGCATCGCGACCAGGACCTTGGGCTTCGGCCAATACTCGACGCGGTCGAAATCGAGTGCGAGGCCTGGCCAATGGCCCCGGTAGCCAATGGCCAGCAGTTCGGGCACGTCCTCGGCCGTCACCATCCCGAGGAACGCGAGGGTGACATGCAGGTTCGCCGGTGGAATGCGGCTGCCCGCGGCGCGGGAGGCGACCTCGGCGGTTGCGGCGGCCAAGGCTCGGCGCAGGGCCAGGTCGGGCCAGAGGGCGAAGAACAGCCGGCGACGCTCCGGGCGGCCTGGCCGCGGCCCTTTCACGACGCGGGCAGGCCTTCGAGCGCCGCAACGGCCGCTTGGCGGCGGATGGCGTTACGGCCGCCCCGGAACCGGAACAGGCGCGCAAAGACCTGCAGCTTGTCCTGCCGCTTCAGGCCCCAGGCGATCCAGACGGTGCCCACCGGCTTGTCGGCCGTTCCCCCGGCGGGACCCGCAATCCCGGTCACCCCGATGGATACGCGGGCGGACGACTTTCGCAGCGCGCCGCGCGCCATGGCGAGGGCCACCTCCTCGCTCACGGCGCCATGGCGCTCGAGCAGCGCCCCGGAAACACCCAGCTCGGCGCGCTTGGCAGCGTTCGAATAGGTGACCCACCCGCGCTCGAAGTAATCGGAACTGCCGGCGATGTCCGTCAGGCACTTCGCGATCAGGCCGCCGGTGCAGGACTCGGCGGTCGCGATCGACAGGCCCGCCCGGCGCAGCGAGCGGCCCACGTCGAGCGCGAGCTCCGCCAGCGCGAATTCGGACGGCGTGGCCACGGGCCTTCAGCCGAACTTCGAGAAATCCGGCGGCCGCTTCTCGATGATCGCGGCGATCGCCTCGCGCGCCTCGGCGCCGGCGAGGCGCGGCGCGAAATACGAAGCCTCGCGCATGATCGTCTCCTGCACGGCGCTGCCCTGCGCCTGGCGCAGGAGCTTCTTGCTGTCGCGCACGGAGCCCGGCGGCAGCGCCGCGAACTTCCGCGCGACCGCCTGTGCGTGGGGCAGCAGCTCCGCCGCCGGCAGCACGGCATTTGCAATGCCCATGGCCACGGCCTCTGCGGCGAGAAACGGTTTCCCGAGCAGGAGCACTTCGGTCGCGCGCACGCGACCGGCGACCATCGGGAACAGCAGCGTCGAGGCGAACTCCGGCACCAGCCCGAGTCCGGTGAACGGCGTGGAAAAGGTGGCGTTGTCGGCAACGTACACCAGGTCGCAGTGCAGCAGCATGGTCACGCCGATGCCGACCGCGATGCCGTTGACCGCCGCGATCACCGGCTTCTCGAAGCCAGCCAGCGCCTGCATGAAGCCGAGCACCGGCGAGTCCGGCTGGATGAAGCGCGGATCCGCGAAACCCTTGAGGTCGTTGCCGCCGGTGAAGGCGTTGCCGGCGCCGGTGATCACGACCGCCCGCACCCCGCGGTCCGCCGACGCCTCCTTCAGGCGCGCGGCGATCGCCAGGTACATCTCCGCGGTGAGCGCGTTCTTCTTCTCCGGGCGGTCGAGGGTGATGGTCGCAACGCCCTGGTCCTGCTGGTATCCGATGCTCATGTGGCGTCCTCGTCCGGGGCCGTCATAATGCCTCAAACGACGCCGCGCACGAACATGCCCGCCACCGAACCGCTATTCCCGGGGCTCGACAGCCACACGCCCATGATGCAGCAGTACCTGCGCATCAAGGCCGAGAACCCGGACGTCCTCCTGCTCTACCGCATGGGGGACTTTTACGAGACCTTCTACGACGACGCGCGCCGCGCCGCGCGCCTGCTCGACATCGTGCTCACGCAACGCGGCGAGAGCGCGGGCGCCGCCATCCCGATGGCGGGTGTGCCGGTTGACAAGCTGGACCAATATCTGGCGCGGCTGGTGAAACAGGGCGTGCCGGTCGCGATCTGCGAACAGGTCGGCGAGGTCGGCAAGGGGAAGGGCCCGGTCGAGCGCCAAGTCGTGCGCATTGTCACGCCCGGCACGGTCACGGACGAGGCGCTGCTGGACGCGCGGCGCGAAAACCTGCTGGCCGCGGTCGCGGGCGTGGGCGACCGCTTCGGCCTCGCCTGGCTCGACCTGGCCGCGGGGCGGTTCTCCGCGCTCGAGGGCGAGGGTGCGGATGCATTGATGGCGGAACTCGAGCGCCTGCGCCCGGCGGAATTGCTGCTGCCGGAAGGGCTGCTGCTGAAGAGCCCGGCCCACGTGGTCGAGAAGCCGCCCTGGCATTTCGAGCAGGATGCCGCGCGGCGCGCGCTCAACGCGCAGTTCGGGACCACCAGTCTCGCCGGTTTCGGCTGCGAGGACCTGACGCTCGCGCTCGGCGCGGCGGGGGCGCTGCTGCAGTACGTGCGCGACACGCAGAAAGGCGCCCTGCCCCACCTGACCGGCCTCGCGCGCGAGTCGCGCGACGAGGCGCTGGCGATGGACGCGGCGACGCGGCGCAACCTCGAGCTCGATGCGAGCCTCGCGGGCCGCGAGGAGGCGACGCTCGCGGGCGTCATCGACCGCACGGCGACCGCCATGGGCGCGCGCGAACTGCGGCGCTGGATCCGCCGGCCGCTGCGCGCCCACGGCGAGCTGCGCCGGCGCTATGGAGCGGTCGCGGCGCTGGTCGCTTCGCATCGTCATGTGCGGCTGCACGACATCCTGCGCGGCATCGGCGACGTCGAGCGCGTGCTGGCGCGCGTCGCGCTCGGCAGCGCGCGGCCGCGCGACCTGGCGGCGCTGCGCGAGGCGCTCGCCGGGCTGCCTGCGCTCGTCGCCGCGCTGGCCGGCCTCGATTCGCCGCTGCTCGCGGCCGCGGCGGCGGACCTCGCGCCGCGCCCGGACCTGCAGGAACTCCTTGCCCGCGCGATCGTCGCGAGCCCGCCTGCGCTGCTGCGCGAGGGCGGCGTGATCGCGACGGGATACGACGCCGCGCTCGACGAGCTGCGCTCGATCGCGACCGGCACCGACCGGCACCTGCTCGAGCTCGAGGAGCGCGAGCGCCGGCGCACCGGCATCTCCCAGCTCAAGCTCGGCTACAACCGCGTGCACGGCTATTTCATCGAATTGCCGCGCAGCCAGTCGGGGCGCGCGCCGCTCGACTACCAGCGCCGGCAGACGGTCAAGAACGCCGAGCGCTACATCACGCCCGAACTGAAGCAGTTCGAGGACAAGGTGCTCGGCGCGCGCGACCGCGCGCTCGCGCTCGAGAAGGACCTCTTCCAGCAGCTGCTCGATGCGCTCGTCGCCGAGCTGGCGGGCCTCAAGCGCATGGCCGCGGCACTGGCGCTCGCCGACGTGCTCGCGAACCTCGCCGAGCGCGCGGTCAGCCTGCGCTACGTGCAGCCGGAGCTCTCGGACCAGCCCGGCCTCAGGATCCAGGGCGGCCGGCATCCGGTGGTCGAGCGCATGCTGGACGACCCGTTCGTGCCGAACGACCTCGAATTGACGGACAGCCGCCGGATGCTGGTGATCACCGGCCCGAACATGGGCGGCAAGTCCACCTACATGCGCCAGGCCGCGCTCATCCTGGTGCTCGCCTCGATCGGCAGCTTCGTGCCCGCGGAGGCCGCCGTCATCGGCCCGTTCGACCGCATCTTCACGCGCATCGGCGCCTCGGACGACCTGGCGGGCGGCCGCTCGACCTTCATGGTCGAGATGACGGAAGCCGCGGTGATCCTGAATGCGGCGACCGACCGCAGCCTGGTGCTGATGGACGAGATCGGCCGCGGCACCAGCACTTACGATGGGCTCTCGCTCGCGTATGCCTGCGCCGGTCACATCGCGCGCAAGATCCGGGCGTTCACGCTGTTCGCCACGCATTACTTCGAGCTGACCGACCTCGCGGACGAGATCCCGGAAATCGGGAACGTGCACCTGGACGCGACCGAGCACGGCGAGGGCATCGTGTTCCTGCACGCGGTGAAGCCCGGCCCGGCGAGCCGGAGCTACGGCCTGCAGGTGGCGCAGAAGGCGGGCGTGCCGCGCGAGGTGATCACGACGGCGAAGGAATACCTCGAGAAGCTCGAGCGTCAGCACCCGCGCCCGCGCCGCTGAGGCTCCCGGTGCGGGTCACCAGCAGGATGTTGGCGAGGTAGCAGGCGGCCCCGGCCAGCATCATGACCTTCAGCCCGAGGTTGATCGCGACCACCAGCGACGCCGCGGCCGCGAACACCGAGAACACGCCGTTCACCGCCCAGGCCCAGGGGATCAGGTGGTCGTGCGCCTGCCGCGCCCAGCGGATGCCGAGCGGAAAGCACATGCCGAGCAGCAGGCCGATCGGCAGCAGCAGCGCGACCGACAACAGCACGCGCAGCGGGAATTCCAGCCACATCAGCGTCGTGAGCCGGTCGTAGACGCCGAGCGCGGTCACCGCGACCAGCGCCACGATGCCCGCAAGGATCGCCGGCAGGCGCGCGAGCGCGATGCGTTCCGACAGCAGGCTGCCGATGCCGCTCGCGAGCAGGATCGAAAACAGCACCACCACGAACGAGTAGGTCGGGTGGCCGAGGTACACGGTCAGCCGGTGGATCAGCGAGATCTCCACCAGCATGAAGCCGACGCCGATCCCCGCGAAGTACAGCAGGTACCGCGTGCGTTCGGGAATGCTGCGGATCGCGAAGTCGCGGCGCATCCACAGCGGTACAAACACGGTCAGCACCGCGAGCACCGCGAACAGCAGGAAGACGAAGTAAAGGATCGGCAGCGCCAGCCGGCGCGCCGGATGGTCGCTCAGGTCCGGATCCCACAGGTCGCGGAAGCGGTCCATGAAGAAAAAGAACGGGCGGTCGTCGGTCGAGGGCGTCACGTCGCGGCGGTTTTCCGCGAGCAGCTGCGCCCGCTGCTCCGGCGAAGCGCCGACGACTTCGCGGAAGAACATGCCCTGACCGCGGCCTTCCAGCAGCTCCGGCTCGACCTCGAAGGGCGCGTGCACGATCGTGTAGTCGTTGCCGGCCGCGAGCGCGGCGACCGAGCGGACCTCCTCCTGCGTGAAGGGACCCTTGCGCAGCAGCAGCGTGGCGCGCCGGTAGATCCGCGGCTGTTCGACCAGCACCAGGACCTGCGCGGCCGGGTCCGCGACCCCCTGGTCCGCGAGGTACGACAGATAGGTGTTGACCACCCGCAACGCCTCGTCCCAGCGGTAGTAGCGGCTGATGGACAGGATGCCGTCGTCCTTCAGGTGCGAGTAGTAATCGCGCACGGCCTCGTACGTGTAGAGCGTGTTCTCGCTGAACATGTAGGCGCCGGCGGCCGCGCCCGCCCAACTGTCGATCATGGTGATCGTGATCAGGTCGTACCGATCCGGCGACCCCGCAGCGAAGTTCCGCCCTTCCTGCACGTGCAGGGTCACGCGCGGGTCGTCGAAGATGCGGCCGATGTAGTCGGCGTACGGACCCTTGACGAGCCCCGCGATGACCGGGTTGATCTCGACCGCGGTCACGCTGCGGTTGCCGAAACGCAGCGCCGACAGCACGTCCATGCCCCCGCCGGAGCCGATGATCAGGCTGTCGCCGCCCGGCCGCAGGTGCAGGCCCGCGTTGCTCGGCGCCCTGAGCGTCCAGTCGGCATGGCTCCAGTCGCCGTCGAAGCGATGCAGCGTCGTCGGCGCGCCTGCATCATTGGTCACCCGCATGCGCTCGCGTCCGGACTCGTAGACCTGCGGCGCGAACACCGCCACCCGCGACACCGGGCTCCACTGCTCGTAGACCTTCTGTTCCTCGGTGCTCTGGATGCCGGTGGATTCGTAGCTCTTGACCGTGCCGACCGCGAGCAGCCCCAGCCTGTCGTTGAAGGCGCCGGCGCCGGCCGCGGCCAGCGCCAGGACCGCGAGCGCGGCACGCATCACAAGCCTGGATTCCGGCGCGAGGAACAAGAGCGCCGCGGCCAGCGCCGCCGCGGACACTGCGAACGCGAGCGCCGGCGCGCTGACCTGGTAGAGCAGCACGATGACCGCGAGGCTGCCGAGCGAGGCGCCGACCAGGTCGAAGAAGTAGAGCCGGCCGATCCGGTCCCGGTAACGGAACAGGGCGATCGAGATCACCATCCCGGCGCAGAAGAACAGCACGAAGAACCAGAACATCTGGAACGCCAGCACCGCGAAGAACCAGCCGTGATGCAGCGTGTATTCGGAAAAGTCGCTCGCCAGGTGCATCCAGACGACCAGCGGCGTCAGTACCGCGAATGCCACTGCGAAGGCGGCCATGTGGCGCAGGTGGTGCTCGCCGGTCCAGCGTTCCGGATTCAGGTAGCACAGCACCCCGGCGGCGCCGGTGCCGAGCAGCGCGAGCGAGATCGCGACGAAGCCGAAGTAGTACCAGAGCGTGACCGCGAAGATGCGGGTGAGGTCCACTTCCAGCAGCAGCATCGCGAAGGCGATCAGGCCGACGCCGAACATCGTAGAAGTGCGGGGATTCGTCATGGCCGCAGTGTGCCCGAGCCGGCTCCGGTCATGCGTCCGTGCCGCAGGAATTCCGTGACCGACTTCGCGACCGCCGTCGAAATCAGCATGCCGGTGTGGCTCACCTCGTGGACGACGCGCGCCGTGGCGCCCGGCAGCTCGGTCTCGTCCAGGCACACGGTGCCGTCGTTCGGCTGCGGCAGGTCGGCGAACACGCGCCCGAGGCCGGCCGCGCGCGTGCCGGCGATCACGCAAAGCTCGCGTGTCCCGCCCCAGCGGCAGTCGCGTTCGCGCGCGAGCTCAGCCATGGCGAGCGCGCCCAGCATCGGCGGCCCATACCAGCGGCCCGCGACCGCGCGCGCGGCGCGCGAGCCGCGCACCGGGGCGCCCATCAGCACGGCGCGGCCCGGCGGCAGGTCGGCCGCCGCGGCCAGCGTCTCGCAGGCGATCACGCCGCCGAGGCTGTGGCCGACCACGTGCACCGCGTCGAAGGAGCGCAGGCGTCCGGCGAGCGCCGCCGTCACCTCGGCGAGCGTCGCGTGCATCGACGGATAGCGGAACACCTGCGGCGCGAAGCCCGCGGCGGCGAGCCGGTCGCGCAGCAGGAAGGTCTCCAGCCCGTTGAGCCACAGGCCGTGGACGACGACCAGCGGCGTGCCGCCGGCGGCCAGCGCTCAGCTCCCGGGCACGGCCGGCGGGCGCACGCGGATGTGCAGTTCCTTGAGCGCCGCCTCGTCCGCCTCGGAGGGCGCGTCGGTCAGCGGGCACCAGGCCGATTGCGTCTTCGGGAAGGCGATCACGTCGCGGATGCTCTCCGCACCCGACATCAGCATCGCCAGCCGGTCGAGCCCGAAAGCGATGCCGCCGTGCGGAGGCGCGCCGTAGCGCAGCGCCTCCAGCAGGAAGCCGAACTTGTGCGCCGCCTGCGCGGGCTCGATGCCGAGCAGCCCGAACACCGCGCTCTGCATGTCCTCGCGGTGGATGCGGATCGAGCCGCCGCCGATCTCGGAACCGTTCAGCACCATGTCGTAGGCGCGCGCGAGCGCGTCCTTCGGGTCCGCAACCAGCGCCGCCGGATCCGGGTCCACGGGGGCCGTGAATGGATGGTGCATCGCCATCCAGCGTTTCGCTTCCGGGTCGAACTCGAACATCGGGAAGTCCACCACCCACAGCGGCCGCCAGCCCTCCTCCACGATCCCGAGGTCGCGGCCGAGCTGCAGGCGCAGGGCGCCGAGCGCGTCGTTCACGACCCTGGCCTTGTCGGCGCCGAAGAATATGAGGTCGCCGGTTTCCGCCTTGGTCCGCGTGAGGATTCCAGAGATGGCGGCATCCGTCAGGAACTTGAGGATTGGCGACTGCAGCCCGTCGCGGCCCTTGGCGGTGTCGTTGACCTTCACGTAGGCGAGGCCGCGTGCGCCGAAGCGCGCCACGTACGCGGTGTACTCGTCGATCTGCTTGCGCGTGAGCTCGCCGCCGCGCGGCACCCGAAGCGCAGCGACGCGACCCTCGGGATCGCTCGCCGGTCCCGCGAACACCTTGAACTCCGAGCCCGCGACCAGGTCGCCGACGTCGGTGAACTCGAGCGGCACGCGCAGGTCCGGCTTGTCCGATCCGTAGCGGCGCATCGCCTCGGCATAGCTGAGGCGCGGGAAAGGATCGGGCAGCTGCACTTTCAGCACGCGCGAGAACACGTGGCGGATGAGGCCCTCCATCAGGTTCATCACATCCTTCTGCTCGAGGAACGAGGTCTCGACGTCGAGCTGCGTGAACTCGGGCTGGCGGTCGGCGCGCAGGTCCTCGTCGCGGAAGCAGCGCACGATCTGGTAGTAGCGGTCGAAGCCGCTCATCATCAGCAGCTGCTTGAAGATCTGCGGCGACTGCGGCAGCGCGAAAAACTTGCCCGGGTGCGTGCGCGAGGGCACCAGGTAGTCGCGCGCGCCCTCCGGCGTTGCCTTGGTCAGCATCGGCGTCTCGATGTCCACGAACTGGTGGCCGTCGAGGTACTCGCGCATCGCGCGGGTGATGGCGTGACGCCGGCGCAGCCGCTCCTGCATGACGTCGCGGCGCAGGTCGATGTAGCGGTGCTTGAGCCGCAGTTCCTCGTTGGCTTCCTCTTCCAGCGTGAACGGCGGCGTCAGCGAGGGATTGAGGATCGTGAGTTTCTGCGCCAGCAGTTCCACCTGTCCCGAGGGCAGGTTCGGGTTCACGGTGCCGGCCGGGCGCAGGCGCAGCTTGCCCTGCACCTGGATGCAGAACTCGCGGCCGAGGTGCTCGGCGACCTTGAAGGCCTCGGGCGTGTCCGGGTCGAACACGACCTGCAGCAACCCGGAGCGGTCGCGCAGGTCCACGAAGATCACGCCGCCGTGGTCACGGCGGCGATGGACCCAGCCGGCCGCCTCGATGGTGCGTCCCGCCAGGGTCTCGCCGACTTCGCCGCAGTAGTGTGTTCGCATGGACAAAGCGCGCGATGTTACGTGCCGGGCGCTCGGCCTGGCAACCCGCGCTCAGCGCCGGCGGCGCGCGGGCCGGCGCGCGCGCGCCGGCTTCGCGGCCCGTGCCCCGGGCCTGGCGGACGCGGGCGCCTCAGGCTTGCCGGCCTTGGCGGACTCGGGCCTGGCTTCAGGCTTGGCGGGCGCTTCCGCCGCCGGTTTCGCCTCTGCCTCTTTCGGCTTTTCGGCGGCCGGCTCCTTCTCGCCGGCCAGGTTGCGCTTCGTTTCCTGGCCGGCCTTGAAGTCGGTCTCGTACCAGCCGCCGCCCTTCAGCCGGAACACCGGCGCGGAAACCAGCCGGCGCAGGGTGCTGCGGCCGCAGGCCGGGCACTTGCGCAGCGCCCGGTCGCCGACCTTCTGGAGTTCCTCGTGGTGGTGCCCGCAGGCGGCGCACTGGTATTCGTAGAACGGCATCCGGGACCTCGCGGGCTGCCGCTATTTTCGCATAACCAGCGTGCCGTCCTTCGCGGCGACCCGGATCCGGTCGCCGGGGCCGAACTCGCCTGCCAGGATGCGCTGCGCCAGCGGGTTCTCGAGGTCGCGCTGGATCGCGCGCTTGAGCGGGCGCGCGCCATAGACCGGGTCGAAGCCGGCCTCGCCCAGCCGGTCGAGCGCCGGCCCGTCGAACTCGAGCGCGATGTCGCGCTCGGCGAGGCGGCGGCGCAGGTAGCCGACCTGGATCTCGACAATCCGGCGCAGGTGCTCGCGCGCCAGCGGGTGGAACACGACGATGTCGTCGATGCGGTTGACGAACTCGGGCCGGAAGTGCTGGCCGACGATCTCGAGCACGGCCGCCTTCATGCGCGCGTAGTTCTCCTCGCCCGCCAGCTCCTGGATCAGCTGCGAGCCGAGGTTCGAGGTCATGATCACGACCGTGTTGCGGAAGTCCACGGTGCGGCCGTGGCCATCGGTCAGGCGGCCGTCGTCCAGCACCTGCAGCAGCACGTTGAACACGTCCGCGTGCGCCTTCTCGATCTCGTCGAGCAGGATCACCGAGTACGGCCGGCGGCGCACGGCTTCCGTCAGGTAGCCGCCCTCCTCATAGCCGACGTAGCCCGGGGGCGCGCCGATCAGGCGCGCGACCGAGTGCTTCTCCATGAACTCCGACATGTCGATGCGGATCAGCGCCTCCTCGGTGTCGAACAGGAACTCGGCCAGCGCCTTGCACAGCTCGGTCTTGCCGACGCCGGTCGGACCGAGGAACAGGAACGAGCCGTTCGGCCGGTTCGGGTCCGCGAGCCCGGCGCGGGAGCGGCGGATCGCGTCGCAGACCGTGCGCACCGCCTCCTGCTGCCCGACCACGCGCCGCGCGATCGCTTCCTCCATCTTGAGCAGCTTTTCGCGTTCGCCCTCCAGCATCTTGGACACCGGGATGCCGGTCCACTTGGCGACCACCTCGGCGATCTCCTCCTCGCCGACCTTGTTGCGCAGAAGTTGCGGCGCCTTCTTTTCCGCAGCCTGGGCGCCGGCGAGGCGCTTCTCCAGTTCCGGGATGCGGCCGTACTGCAGCTCGGACATGCGCCCGAGGTCGCCCGCGCGGCGCGCGGCCTCCAGCTCGAGCCGCGCGCGTTCGTGCTCCTCCTTGATGTGGGCCGTGCCCTGGACCGCGGCCTTCTCGGCCTTCCACACCTCCTCGAGGTCGGCGAACTCCCGTTCCAGCATCGTCAGTGATTCCTCGAGCTGTTCGAGGCGCTTCTTCGAGGCCTCGTCGGACTCCTTCTTCAGCGCCTCGCGCTCGATCTTGAGCTGGATGATGCGTCGCTCGAGCCGGTCCATGGCCTCCGGCTTGGAGTCGATCTCCATGCGGATGCGGCTGGCCGCCTCGTCCATCAGGTCGATCGCCTTGTCCGGCAGCTGGCGGTCGCTGATGTAGCGGTGCGAGAGCGTCGCGGCCGCGACGATCGCCGGGTCGGTGATCTCGACCTTGTGGTGCACCTCGTAGCGCTCCTTGAGGCCGCGCAGGATCGCGATGGTGTCCTCGACCGAGGGTTCGTCCACCAGCACCTTCTGGAAGCGGCGCTCCAGCGCGGCGTCCTTCTCGACGTGCCTGCGGTACTCGTCGAGCGTGGTCGCGCCGACGCAGTGCAGCTCGCCGCGCGCGAGCGCGGGCTTCAGCATGTTGCCGGCGTCCATCGAGCCCTCGGCCTTGCCCGCGCCGACCATGGTGTGCAGCTCGTCGATGAACAGGATCACCGAGCCCTCGTGCTTGGCAAGGTCGTTCAGGACGCCCTTCAGGCGCTCCTCGAACTCGCCGCGGAACTTGGTGCCGGCGATCAGCGCGCCCATGTCGAGCGCGAGGATGCGCTTGTCGCGCAGCCCCTCCGGCACCTCGCCGTTGACGATGCGCTGCGCGAGCCCCTCGACGATCGCGGTCTTGCCGACGCCGGGCTCGCCGATCAGCACCGGGTTGTTCTTGGTGCGACGCTGCAGCACCTGGATGGTGCGCCGGATCTCGTCGTCGCGGCCGATCACGGGATCGAGCTTGCCCTGCGCCGCGCGCGCGGTGAGGTCGAGGGTGAACTTCTCGAGCGCGCCGCGCTGCTCCTCGGCGCCGGCATCGTCGATCTTCTGGCCGCCGCGGATCTCGCCGATGGCCTTGTCCACGGCGCCCTTCACCACGCCGGTATCGCGCAGGATGGTGCCGAGCACGCCCTTGTCCTCGCAGGCAGCGAGCACGAACAGCTCGCTCGAGAGGTACTGGTCGCCGCGCTTCTGCGCCAGCTTGTCGGTGAGGTTCAGCAGCCGCGCCAGGTCGCTCGAGACCTGCACGTCGCCCTGCGTCCCCTCCACCGTCGCGATGCGGCCGAGCTGCGCGAACAGCTGCGAGCGCAGCAGCGCGACGTTGGCGCCGGCCTTGTCCAGCAGCGGGCGCACGGTGCCGCCGTCCTGGTCGAGCAGCGCGAGCATCAGGTGCGCCGGCTCGATGAACTGGTGGTCGCGGCCGACCGCGAGCGACTGGGCGTCCGCCAGCGCGAGCTGGAACTTGGTGGTCAGGCGGTCACTGCGCACGGCGGGCTCCGGAACCGGGGTCTGGCCCGTTCATGAGGCCGTCCGCGGCCGGTTTCAATGGGCGAATTCGTGGGTCAGGCCGATCAGCAGGATGCCAATCGCGATCAGCACGACCTGCTGGACCGAGGTGCGCGCGTCCACGCGCCGGTGCAGGCCCGGGATCAGGTCGGCGACGGCGACATAAAGGAAGGAGGCCGCGGCGATCGCGAGCGCATAGGGCAGCAAACCGAGCGCCTGCTCCAGCAGGAAGTAGGCGACCACGGCGCCGGCGACCGACGTCAGGCTCACGACCACGTTCAGCACCAGCGCACGCCGCCGGCGCATGCCGCTGTTCAGCAGGATCGCGAGGTCGCCGACCTCCTGCGGGATCTCGTGCGCGAACACGGCGATTGCGGTGACGATGCCGAGGTGCAGGTCGGTCAGGAACGCGGCCGCGAGCAGCACGCCGTCCACCAGGTTGTGGAAGGCGTCGCCCCAGAGGATCAGCGTCGCGGAGGCTTTCGCGCGGTGATGCTCCTGCGGACCGTGCGCCTCGCAGGCGTCCACGTGGCAGTGGCGCCAGAGCACCATCTTCTCCAGCGTGAAGAACAGGATGATGCCGGCCACCAGCGCGATGCCGATCCCGTGCGCCCCCACGCCGGACTCGAGCGCGTGCGGCACCAGCGCGAGCAGCGCGGCGCCGAGCAGCGCGCCGGTCGCGAAGCTCACCAGGTGTGGCACCAGCGCGTTGCGGCGCGCGGCCGGCAGCAGCAGGAACGCGCTCGCGATCAGCGCCGAGATCGCGCCCGAGGCGGCCGTGAACAGCACGATCAGCGCGAGCGTCGACATTCCCACCGCCTAAGATAAATGGGGACGCATCCCATTTAAGTAGATAAACGGGGTGCGTCCCCATTTAACCAGATCAGGGCGGCCATGCGGCCGGTTTCGCCGTCGCGGCGATGCGAGAAGAAGCGCACGGGGTCGCCGTGCGTGCACAGATCGCCGCCGTGGACTTCGCGCACGCCGCAGGCGGCCAGGCGGCGCCTGGCGAGTGCCGGCAGGTCGGCCAGGAACTTCCCCGCGCGGCCGGCGCGGAAGTGCGGCGCTGCGTCGACATCCTGTGCGACGAAAGCCGCGCGCACTTCGGGGCCGACTTCGAAGGCCTGCGGGCCGATGCAGGGACCGAGCCACGCCACCAGTTGGTCCGGCTCCGCGCCGAGCGCGCGCACCGTCGACTCGACGACGCCGGCCGCGAGCCCGCGCCAGCCCGCGTGCGCGATGCCGACGCGGTCGCCGCGGCGGCTGGCCAGCAGCACGGGCAGGCAGTCCGCGACCAGCACGGCGCAGACGACGTCCTCCCCGGCCGTCACGGCAGCATCGGCGGCCGCCGGCAGCGGTCCCGGCAGCATCGCGACCTCGCGACCGTGCACCTGCGTGAGCCAGGCGGGCTCCGCCGGCAATGCGAGCGCGGTGCGCAGCCGGCGGCGGTTCTCCACCACCGCCTCCGGACCGTCGCCGACGTGAGTCGCGAGGTTGAACGTGGCGCAGCGCCCTGCACTCACGCCGCCCGTCCGCGTCGTCACGGCCGCGCGCACGTTCGCGGGCGCGGGCCAGTCCGGCTCGATGAATCCGGTCGCCTGCATCAGGACGCCGCCTGTGCATCCCGGCGCAGGGCTTCGATCAGCGCCTGCATGTCCGCCGGCAGCGCGGCCGACACTTCGACGATGCGGCCGTCCTTCGGGTGCGGGAATGCGAGCGCCGCCGCATGCAGCGCCTGGCGCCGGAACCCGCGCAGCGCGGCCTCGAGCCCGGGCGTCGCCCCGCGCGGCAGCAGCAGCCGGCCGCCGTACACGGGATCGCCCACCAGCGGGTAGCCGGCGTGTGCGAGGTGCAGCCGGATCTGGTGCGTGCGGCCCGTCTCCAGCATCACGCGCACCAGCGTGTGGCGGCGGAAGCGCTCGAGCACGCGGTAATGCGTCACCGCCTCGCGCCCATCGCTGCGCACGGCCATGCGCTGGCGCTTCACCGGATGGCGGTCGATGGGCGCGTCCACGGTGCCGCCCGCGGTCATCACGCCGACGCACACGGCCTGGTACTCGCGCTTGACCGCGCGCTCGGCCAGCGCCGCGGCGAGCGCTGCGCGTGCGCGCTCGTTGCGTGCGACCAGCAGCAGCCCGGTCGTGTCCTTGTCGAGGCGGTGCACGATGCCGGCCCGTGGCAGCGCGGCGAGGCGCGCATCGAAGGCGAGCAGCGCGTTCTGCAGGGTACCCGCCGGGTTGCCGGCGCCAGGGTGCACCACGAGCCCGGCCGGCTTGTTCACCACGACGACGTCGTCGTCCTGCCAGGCGATCGCGAGCGGGATCGGCTGCGGGCGCAGCGGCACGGCATCCTCCGCCGGCGCGTCGAGCACGATGCGCTCGCCGCCCGCGACGACGTCGCGCGGCTTCGGCACGCGCCCGTCCACGCGCAGCCAGCCCCCGTCGATCCAGCGCTTGAGCTTCGAGCGCGAATACTCCGGCCAGGCATCGGCCAGCGCCTGGTCGAGGCGGCGGCCTGCGGCCTGTCGCGGCAGGCGCGTCTCGCGCTGTTGACGGGGGGAACTCATGGGGTCGAAAGGGGTCTTTTGCCGCTATACTGCGTCGGTCCAACAGCCGGGGTCCAGTCCTTTGCAGCCGGGAAAATCGATGGCGCGCGTGATCATGGTCGCGTGCGCGGCGCTCCTGATCGCCGCCTGCGGCGGCGGCCGCGACAAGACCGCGGAACAGCTGCTGCCCGAGAAGCTCTACGAGCGCGGCAACCGCTCGCTGATGTCCGGCGACTTCAAGGGCGCGGTGCGCTACTACGAGGCGCTGGAGGCGCGCTACCCGTTCAGCGAGCTGTCGCGCCAGGCCAAGCTCGACATCATGTACGCGTACTACAAGTCGCGCGAGGCGGAGTCCGCGGTGGATGCCGCCGACCAGTTCATCCGCGAGAACCCGACGCACCCGCGCGTGGACTATGCGATGTACGTCAAGGGCCTGGTCTATTTCGAGCGCTCGCCGAATTTCCTCGAGCGCTGGTTCAACACCGACCTGACCGAGCGGCCGCCGCAGGACGTGCTGCGCTCGTTCCAGGCGTTCAAGGACCTGATCGAGCGACACCCGGACAGCGAGTACGCGCACGACGCGCGCCAGCGCATGATCTTCCTGCGCAACCGGCTCGCCGAGTACGAGGTGCACGTCGCCGACTACTACCTGCGCCGCGAGGCATGGGTCGCGGCGATCGCGCGCGCCCGCTATTGCATCGAGAACTACGACGGCGCGCCGGCGGTGCAGGACGCGCTCGACATCATGATCTCGGCCTACCGCGGCCTCGGCCTCGACGAGCTCGCCGAACGCTCGCAGCAGGTCTACGCGCTGAACTACCCGCAGGGCAAGCCGCAGCGCAAGGGCGGCCGCGACTGGTGGCCGTTCTGGTGATTTAAATGGGGACGCATCCCATTTATCCATCCTGGATAAATGGGATGCGTCCCCATTTAAATCAGCTTTCGCCCGGGCGGTAGCCGGAGGTAATCGGGTAGCGCCAGTCGCGGCCGAAGGCGCGGCCGCTGATGCGCACGCCGGGCGGCGCCTGGCGCCGCTTGTACTCGTTGCGCTTCACCAGGTCGAGCACGCGAACCACCGTCGCCCGCTCGAAGCCGAGCCCGACGATCTCGTCCACCGAGCGATCCGCCTCGATGAACGCCTCCAGGATCGGGTCCAGCACCTCGTAGGGCGGCAGCGAATCGGTGTCGAGCTGGCCCTCGCGCAGCTCCGCGGTCGGCGGCCGGTCGATGGTCCGCTGCGGGATCACCGGCGACTGCCGGTTGCGCCAGCGCGCCAGCTTCCACACCAGCGTCTTGCTGCAGTCCTTGATCGGCGCGAAGCCGCCGGCCATGTCGCCGTAGAGGGTCGCGTAGCCCACCGACATCTCGCTCTTGTTGCCGGTCGTGAGCACCATGCGCCCGGTCTTGTTGGAGATCGCCATCAGCACGATCATGCGGCAGCGCGCCTGGATGTTTTCCTCGGTCGCATCCGGCGCGCGGCCGCGGAACTCGCGCTCGAGCGCCGCCAGCGTCTCCTGGAACACGCCCTCGATCGGGATCACCGAATAGCGCACGCCGAGCGCGCGCGCCATCGCGGCGGCGTCCTTCTCGGAGATCGCCGAGGTGTAACGCGACGGCATCATGACCGCGTGCACGCGCTCCGCCCCGAGCGCGTCCACGGCCAGCGCGAGCACCACCGCCGAGTCCACGCCGCCCGAGAGCCCGATCACGACGCCCTGGAACGCGTGCTTGTCCACGTAGTCGCGCACGCCCAGCACGATCGCGCGCCACGCGCTCTCCTCCCCCGCCGGCGACGGCGCGAGGCTCTCCGGCTCGAGGTCGACGCCTCGGTCCGCCTCGACCACGTCGATGCTGGTGAGCGCCTCCTCGAACGCCGGCGCGCGATGGACGACGCGCCCGCCCGCGTCCACCGCGAAGCTGCCGCCGTCGAACACGAGCTCGTCCTGCCCGCCCACCAGGTTCACGTATACGAGCGGCAGGCCCGTCTCGCGCGCGCGCGCGGCCAGGTTTGACTCGCGCTCCGCCTGCTTGCCCTGCTGGTACGGCGACGCGTTCAGCGCGATCACGAGTTCCGCGCCTGCGGCGCGCGCACCCCGCGCCACGTCCGCGTGCCACACGTCCTCGCAGATGAGCGGCGCCACGCGCACGCCGCCGATGTCCACCAGCACCGGCGCCTCGCCGGCGTGGAAGTAGCGTTTCTCGTCGAACACCTGGTAGTTGGGCAGCCGCTGCTTGCGGTAGCGCGCACACACGGCGCCGTCGCGCAGCCAGGCCGCCGTGTTGTAGAGCGCCCCGTCCGCGTACTCGGGGTAGCCCACCAGCACGTCGATGCCGCGCGCCGCGTCCGCGATGCGCGCGAGGCCGGCGTCGATGCGCTTGCGGAAGCCGCGGTGGAACAGCAGGTCCTCCGGCGGGTAACCGGAGATGGCGAGCTCGGGCGTGACCAGGAGCCCTGCGCCAACCGCGCGCGCGGCCGCGATCCGCGCGACGACCTGGTCCGCGTTCCGCGGCGCGTCGCCAACCATCGGGTTGAACTGGGCGAGCGCGATGCGTAGCCCGCGGCTCATGGCGCGTGGTCCGTCAGCGCTTCTGCTTGCGCGCCGGTCGCGGCGCCCTGCGCCGCCGCTTCGCGGCGAGCGCCGCCTGCATCGCGCTGCCGAGCTCCGCCGGCGAGCGCACCGTGCGCACGCCCGCTTCCTCCAGCGCGGCGTACTTGTCGGCCGCGGTGCCCTTGCCGCCCGCGATCACGGCGCCGGCGTGGCCCATGCGCTTGCCGGCGGGCGCGGTGACGCCCGCGATGTAGGCGACCACCGGTTTCCTCACGTGGCGGCGGATGTAGTCCGCCGCGGCCTCCTCGTCGCTGCCGCCGATCTCGCCGACCATGACGATTCCGGCGGTCTTCGCGTCCTTCTCGAACAGCGCGATGACGTCGATGAAGTTCATGCCGCGCACCGGGTCGCCGCCGATGCCGACGCAGCTCGACTGGCCGAGGCCCAGGTTCGTGGTCTGGAACACGGCCTCATACGTCAGCGTGCCCGAGCGCGACACGATGCCCACCTTGCCGGGCTGGTGGATGAAGCCCGGCATGATGCCGACCTTGCACTCCCCGGGCGTGATCACGCCCGGGCAATTGGGGCCGACTAGGCGCGCACGGCCGCCGGCGAGCGCGGCCTTCACGCGCACCATGTCGTTGACCGGGATGCCCTCGGTGATGCAGACGATCAGCCGGATGCCGGCGTCCGCCGCCTCGAGGATCGCGTCCGCCGCGAACGGCGCCGGCACGTAGATCATGCTGACGTCGGCCCTGGTCTTCGCGACCGCGTCGTGCACGGTGTCGAACACCGGCCGGTCGAGGTGGCGGCCGCCGCCACGTCCCGGCGTCACGCCGCCGACCAGGTTGGTGCCGTAGGCGATCGCCTGCTCGGAATGAAAGGTGCCCTGCTTGCCGGTGAAGCCCTGGCAGATCACGCGGCTCGCGCGGCTGACGAGGATGCTCACCCGCGCACCCCGCGGGACGCGGCGCGGACGGCCTTGGTCGCGGCATCGGTCAGGTCCCTGGCCGGCGTGATCGCGAGCCTGCTGGCGGCGAGTATCTTCCGCGCCCGGTCCGCGTTGGTGCCCTCGAGCCGCACGATGACCGGCACCGCCACACCCACGCTCTGCACCGCCTGGACGATGCCCTCCGCGATCACGTCGCAGCGCACGATGCCGCCGAAGATGTTGACCAGCACCGCGCGCACGCGGTCGTTCGAGAGGATCAGGCGGAACGCCGCGGTCACCCGCTCGGCGGTCGCGGTGCCGCCGACGTCGAGGAAGTTGGCGGGCATGCCGCCGTGCAGCTTGATCAGGTCCATGGTCGCCATCGCGAGCCCGGCGCCGTTGACCATGCAGGCGATGTTGCCGTCCAGCGAGACGTAGTTGAGCTCGTGCTCGGAGGCGTCCCGCTCCATCGGGTCTTCCTGCGAGGGATCGCGCAGCGCCACCAGCGCCGGCTGCCGGTACAGCGCGTTCGCCTCGGCGTTGATCTTGGCGTCGAGCGCGACGAGGGCGCCCTGCTTCGTGACGATCAGCGGGTTGACCTCGACCAGCGCCAGGTCGCGCTCGAGGTAGAGGCGGTACAGGGCGCGCGCGATGCGCTCGAACTCGGCGACCTGCGGTCCCTCGAGCCCGAGCCCGAAGGCCAGGCGCCGGCACTGGTAGCCCATGAGCCCCGCGGCCGGGTCCACGTCCGCGCGCAGGATGCGGTGCGGTTCCGTCGCCGCGACCTCCTCGATGTCCATGCCGCCCGCCGCCGAGGCGACGAAGGCGATGCGCCCGGTCTCGCGGTTCAGCAGCAGCGACAGGTACAGCTCGCGCGCGATGGCGCTGCCGGATTCGACGTAGACCTGCCCGACCGGCAGTCCGCCGGCGCCGGTCTGCTTCGTGACCAGGCGCTGACCGAGCATCGCGCCAGCGGCCTGGCCGACTTCGTCGCGGCTGCGGCAGAGCTTCACGCCCCCCGCCTTGCCGCGGCCGCCCGCGTGCACCTGCGCCTTGACCACCCAGACCGGCCCGGCGAGCTCGCCCGCGGCGGCGGCCGCTTCCGCCGCACTCGCCGCGACCCGGCCGGCCGGGACGGGCACGCCGTAATCGGCGAACAGGCGCTTCGCCTGGTACTCGTGGAGATTCATCACGGCATTGTAACGACTGGCTTGAATTGCGTCGCATTCCGGCGCGGCCGCGCGCCGGCCCGGGACGGGTCGCGTGCTAGAGTTGCCGCCGTGAAAAACCCGGCCGAAGCCGAGAGGACGACCGGCGATCCGGAACTCGCCTGGCGCGTGCTGGGCCTGCTCAATCTCTACCGGCTGAGCGTCCCGGCTGCGCTCCTGGTGCTCTCGCTGCTCGCCTCGCCGCCGCAGGTGCTGGGCGCGGGCTTCCCCGACATCTACTTCTACACGCTGACCGGCTGGTTCGCGGGCGGCGTGATCTGCATCGGGCTGCTGAAGCGGCGCTGGCCGTCGCTGGAGGCGCAGGCCTTCGTCCACGTCGCCATCGACGTGGTCGCGGTCACGCTGCTGCTGCTCACCAGCGCAGGCGCGGCCAGCGGCGCCGGGCTGCTGCTGATCCTGCCGGTCGCCGCGGTGAGCCTGCTGCTGCCGTCGCGCATCGCCGCCACCATCGCCGCGCTCGCCGCGCTCGCCGTGCTCGGGCAGCAGCTCGCGCTGTGGCTGTCCGAGCTCGCCGATCCCTCGGAGCTGATCCACGCGGGCCTGCTCGGCGCCGTGATCCTGATCGCCGCGACCGCGGTCGCGCCGATCGCGCGGCGGCTGCGCGAGAGCGAGGCGCTGGTGCGCCAGCGCGACATCGACCTCGCCAACCTCGCGGAGCTGTCGCAGTACATCGTCGAGCGGCTGCGCGAGAGCCTCGTGGTCGTGGACGAGCAGGACCGGATCCGCCTGATCAACGAGTCGGCGCGCCAGATCCTGGGCAGCGCGGCCACCGCCGATGCGCTGCTCGGCGAGGTGTCGCCGCGGCTGCTGTACCTGCTGACGATGTGGCGCCAGAGCGTGCCCGTGGCCGACACCGCGGGCGGCAACCTGCTGGCGGTGGACGGCCTGCGCGAGGTGCGGCCGCATTTCGCGCCGCTCGGCAAGTCGCAGCCGCCGCCGGTGCTGGTGTTCCTCGAGGACCTGACCATGCTGGACGACCGCATCCAGCAGACGCGCCTCGCCGCGCTCGGCCGGCTGTCGGCGTCGATCGCGCACGAGATCCGCAACCCCATCGGCGCCATCAGCCATGCGGCGCAACTGCTCGCCGAGGATGCGAAGCAGAGCGACTCGAACCGCCGCATGACCGAGATCATCCGCGCCAACGTCGAGCGCGTCAGCACGATCATCGGCAACGTGCAGCAGCTGGCACGGCGCGAGGGCACGCGCCCCGAGCGCATGCCGATCGGCGAATGGCTGGTGGACTTCGTCCAGGAGTTCATCGTGACCGGCGGTCACCGGCCCGGCCAGCTGGTCGCGGAGCTGCCCGACCCGGACGTCGAGGTGCGCGTGGATCCCTCGCACCTGCACCAGATCCTGTGGAACCTGTGCGAAAACGCATTCCGCTACTCGGTGCAGATGGCGGAAGACAAGGTCGAGATCAGGGTCGGGCGCCTGGCCGGCAGCAACCGTCCCTACCTCGAGGTGCTGGACCGCGGGCCCGGCATCGACAGCACGATCACCGACCGCATCTTCGAACCCTTCTTCACTTCGAGCGCCAGCGGCACCGGCCTCGGCCTGTTCATCGCGCGCGAGTTCGCGCAGTGCAACCGCGCGCTGCTGGTGTACGAGCCACGCCAGGGCGGCGGCAGCGTGTTCCGGATCGTGTTCGCCGACCCGGCGCGCTGGGAGCAGACGTAAGTGCCCACCGGCAGCAAGCCGCGCGCGCTGATCGTCGACGACGAGCCGGACCTGTGCGAGCTGCTCTCGCTCACGCTCGCGCGCATGGGCGTGGACTCGACCGCCGTGCACGACCTCGCGGCCGCGCGCGCGGAGCTCTCGGGACGCCAGCGCTTCGGGCTCTGCCTGACCGACCTGCGGTTGCCGGACGGCGACGGCCTGGAGCTGGTCGAGTGGATCCAGTCTCATGCCGCGGACCTGCCGGTCGCCGTGATCACGGCGCACGGCCACGTCGAGGCCGCGGTCAAGGCGCTCAAGCTCGGCGCCTTCGACTTCGTGCGCAAGCCGCTCGACGTCAGCGACCTGCGCAAGCTGGTCAACCAGGCGCTCAAGCTGTCCCAGGACCGGCAGGGGGCGGCGTCCGGCCAGCGCCGGCTGCTCGGCGACTCGGAGCCGATGCAGCGGCTGCGCGAGATGATCAGCCGCGTCGCGCGCAGCCAGGCGCCCGTGCACATCACCGGCGAGTCGGGCACCGGCAAGGAGCTGGTGGCGCGCCTGGTCCACGAGAGCGGCTCGCGCAAGGATGCGCCCTTCGTCCCGGTCAGCTGCGGCGCGATCCCGTCGGAGCTGATGGAGAGCGAGCTGTTCGGCCACCGCAAGGGCAGCTTCACCGGCGCGATCGCCGACAAGCTGGGACTGGTGCAGGCGGCCGAGGGCGGCACCCTGTTCCTCGACGAGGTCGCCGACCTGCCGTTCGCCATGCAGGTGAAGCTGCTGCGCCTGATCCAGGAGAAGGCCGCGCGCCCGGTGGGCGACCAGCGCGAGCAGCCGGTGGACGTGCGCATCCTCTCGGCGACGCATCGCGACCTCGGCGAGCTCGTCGCCTCCGGCCGCTTTCGCGAGGACCTGTACTACCGCATCAACGTGATCGAGATGCGCGTGCCATCCCTGCGCGAGCGGCTCGCCGACGTGCCCGAGCTCGCGAACTCGATCACGGAGCGCTTCGCGACCCGCATGGGCATGACCCCGCCCGCGATCTCGGACGAGGCCATGGAACTCCTCGCCACGCACGACTACCCGGGCAACGTGCGCGAACTCGAGAACGTGATCGAACGCGCGCTCACGCTCTGCGACGGCGGCACCATCCAGGCCGCCGACATCGAGTTGCGCGGCTCGCCCTCGCAATTCGAGGAGACGGTCCCGCCGCACCACCCCGGGACGTTGCCCAAGGCGCTGGAAGACGTCGAGCGCCAGTCCATCGTGCGGGCGCTGGAGGAGGCGCGCTACAACAAGACGGCCGCGGCCCGCGCGCTCGGCATCAGCTTCCGCGCGCTGCGCTACCGCATCAAGAAACTGGGTATCGAATAGCCGGGGTGACGTGCCGCGTCACTTCCTGACGCGCAACGTCAGGACCCACGTCGCCGGACCCCGACAGGTGGCCGGTCCCGGGCCGGAAAATACTGATAACTCCGTCACTTACGGCCGGCGGGGCCATTGGCATGATCCTTGCTGTATTGGGGATGCATCATCGGCGCATGAGCGCCGCCCTTAGGTTGTAAAGGAGTTATTGGAATGAAGACTCTCCAGAAGGGCTTCACGCTCATCGAACTGATGATCGTGGTGGCCATCATCGGCATCCTGGCCGCGATCGCGATCCCGGCCTACCAGGACTACACGATCCGCACGCAGGTCTCGGAAGGCCTGACGCTGGCGTCGGACGTGAAGGCCGGCGTCGCCGAGTACGCGGCGCAGACCGGCCTGTGGCCGGTCAACCTGGCCGAGGCTGGCCTCGGTTCGGCGGCCGCCGCGGCCGACAAGTCGGGCCGCTACGTCCTGTCGATCGACGTGCTCGACGCCGGCACGATCCAGATCGTGTACGGGCGTGACGCGAACTCGCGCATCCAGAATGCGCAGCTTGCGATCCAGCCGTACGTCAACGACAACGGCGACGTGGTGTGGCGTTGCGGCGCGGCCGATGCGCCCCTCAACGTGTTCGCCAACTCGGGCGGCCAGGCTGGCGGCGGCAACACTTCGGTTGCCGGCACGACCAACCTGAGCGACAAGCACATGCCGGCCTCGTGCCGTGCGGGCTTCGGCGGTAACTGATCACCGTCGGGTCCCTTCGACGAAAAGGTCGAAACTGCAAGGCCCCTGTCCGCAGGGGCCTTGCTTTTTGCGGCGATGAGGCGAGGAATACGGCTGCGATGAATTCTGCAATCGCCCGCTACGCGCACCGGCCCGCGGGGCTCGCATTCGCCTCCGCGCTCGCCTTGCTGTTCCTCGCCGCCTGCGGCGGCTGGATCTACGGCGACCTCGCCTTCGCGCTGCAGGCGCACAAGATCACGGGCTCGATCGAGTGGCGGCCCGCCACCGACGTGCTGACTCGACGTCTCGCGGGATTCCTCGCCGCCGCCGTCTTCGTCCACCTGCTGCTGGGGGCACTGGCCTGGCTGCTCGCCCGGCTCACGGCCGCGGCGCTGCCACGACTCGAGCCGCGCCACGACCGCGCGGTGATCGCCGGCTGGTTCGCCTTGCTGGCCATCCTCGCAATCGCACTGAATGGCAGCTGGTATCCGCAGTCGCGCTTCGCCGGCCTGGAAGGCGAATGGCAGGGTCCGTTGTCGACGCTCTCGGTCGTCGCCGGATTCGTCACGGCTGCCTTGTTCGCGGCGCTCGCGATCGCGGCCTTTGCGCGCGGGCGCGGCGCCGGCCGGCCCTGGAAACGCGGCACCGCGGCAGCGGCGGTCGCCACGGTCATCGGCTTGTCGCTGTTGCAGGGCGCCACGGGCTCGCCGACCGGCGCCAGCTTCGACCGGCCGCACGTCGTCATCCTGGGCGTCGACTCGCTGCGCAACGACATGTCGGAAGCGACCGCCGACGGGCGCAGCCTGACGCCGCGCATCGATGAATTCCTGCGCGGAGCGCATCGTTTCACCGATGCCACCAGCCCGCTCGCGCGCACCTACGGCTCCTGGGTGTCGATCCTCACCGGCCGCCACCCGGTCACGACCAATGCCCGCTTCAACCTGATGCCCAGGAAGCTCGTGCACGAAGGCGACACGCTCGCCGACGCGCTGCGCGCCTCCGGCTATCACGCGGTCTACGCCACCGACGAGGTCCGGTTCGCGAACTTCGACGAATCGTACGGCTTCGACCAGTTCATCACGCCTCCGGTCGGGGCCTCGGACTTCCTGCTCGGGAAGATCGGCGACCTGCCGGTGGTCAACCTGGTGGCCGCCACGGCGGCCGGCGGCTGGCTGTTCCCGAGCAACCATGCGAATCGCGCGGTTGCCGTGACCTACGAGCCGGAGGACTTCATCGCGCGGCTCGACGGCGAAATCGAGGTCCGCCAGCCGAGCCTGCTGGCGATCCACCTGACGCTCGCGCACTGGCCTTACAGCTGGGCCGGGCAGGTCAGCCCGACGACCCCGCCGGAGAATCGCGAGGCCTATCGCCGGGCGATCGCGGCCGTCGACCGGCAGTTCGACGAGGTGGTGGACCTGCTGCGCCGCAAGGGCGTGCTGGACAATGCCATCGTCGTCGTGCTCTCGGACCATGGCGAAGCGCTCGGATTCCCGAGCGACACGATGCTGCGCAAGACCGGCTCTGCCGACGAGATCTGGAATTCCATCTGGGGCCATGGCACCAGCGTGATGAGCCCGCACCAGTACAGCGTGCTGCTCGCGATGCGCGCCTTCGGCCAGGCGGCGTTGCCCGGCGCGGGCGGCGCCTACGCATGGCCGGTGTCGCTCGAGGACCTGCGCCCGACGCTCGAGGAGATCGCGACCGGCCGCGCCCCCGGCGACGTCGACGGAATTTCGCTGGTGCCGTATCTCGCGGGCACGTTGCCGGCCTCCGCGCTGGAGCAGCGCCTGCGCTACACGGAAACCTGTTTCAACACGCCAATGATGCTCGCCGGGCGCATCGAGGCCTCGGGCCTGGTCAGCGAGGCGATCGAGTTCTACGAACTGGTGCCGGAGACCGGCTGGGTGCAGCTGCGCCAGAACCGGCTGCCCGAATTGATGGCGAAGAAGCAGCGCGCCGTGCTGTCGCGCGATTCCCTGCTGGCCGCCGTGCCGAGCTGGAAGGACGATTCGGTCAGCTATCTCTATAGCAGCCGCCGCTCACCGCTCCCCCGGCGGCTCGACGGCCGTCCCGACCCCTCCCGGGACCCCGAGGCGGCCCGCCTGTGGGACGCCCTGCAGGCGCGCTTCGCCGGCGAGCTGGCGCCCCCTGCCGGACTGCCCTGAATGTGACTTCCATCACCGGCCCGTATCCGGTGACTATGGGAGCATTCCGGCGGATTTAACAATTGCTGGCCGGGAGGTTACGCTTGACCATTCGGGTCCCTCCCCGGGAGTTGCAGGTCGCGTGATGACCATGCACGGAGTCCTGTCGTGAACGACAACGCGAGCGCCGCGGCAGGTTCGGTGCGCGCCGTGCTGTCTGGCCTGCCGCAGCGGCTGGTGCAGGACGGCCTGGTGGACGAGACCGCGATGCTGGACGCGATCGCGGGCTCGCGCGAGCGCAAGACCCACCTGGTGAGCTGGCTGGTGTCGCACGAGCTCGCCCCGGCGCGCGAGATCGCGATCGCCGCCTCGCAGGAGTACGGCGTCCCGCTGCTCGACCTCGACGCAGTCACCATCGACCTCGACACCGTCAAGCTGGTCAGCGACAAGCTGCTGTCGAAGCATCGCGTGCTGCCGATCGTCAAGCGCGGCAAGCGCCTGCACGTCGCGGTCTCCGATCCCACCAACCTGCACGCGGTCGACGAGATCAAGTTCCAGACCGGCCTCGCGATCGAGGCGGTGGTAGTCGAGGACGACAAGCTGCAGCGCGCGGTGCAGAAGGCGATCGAGCAGGTCGACACCTCGATGCCGGCGCTGGCCGGCGACGACGACTTCGACCTCGACAACCTGGACGTCTCCGCTGCCGAGGACGAGATCGACGCGGACGGCGCCGGGCGCGACGACGTCGAGGACGCGCCGATCGTCCGCTTCGTCAACAAGATCATGCTCGACGCGATCCGCAAGAACGCGTCCGACATCCACTTCGAGCCCTACGAGAAGTACTACCGCATCCGGCTGCGCATCGACGGCGTGCTGCGCGAGATCGCCCAGCCGCCGGTGCAGCTCTCGACCAAGCTCGCCGCGCGCCTCAAGGTGATGTCGCGGCTCGACATCGCGGAGCGGCGCGTGCCGCAGGACGGCCGCATCAAGATGCGGCTCTCCAAGAACCGCTCGATCGACTTCCGCGTCAGCAGCTGCCCGACGCTGTTCGGCGAGAAGATCGTGCTGCGCATCCTCGACGCCAGCACCGCGATGATGGGCATCGACGCGCTCGGCTACGAGGGCTTCCAGAAGGACCTCTATCTCAAGACGCTGGCGAAGCCGCAGGGCATGATCCTGGTCACCGGCCCGACCGGCAGCGGCAAGACCGTGTCGCTGTACACCGGGCTCGCGATCCTGAACGTCGAGGACACCAACATCTCGACCGCGGAGGACCCTGCGGAAATCGTGCTGCCGGGCGTCAACCAGGTGAACGTCAACCCGAAGGTCGGCCTGACCTTCGCCTCGGCGCTGCGCGCGTTCCTGCGCCAGGACCCGGACGTGATCATGGTCGGCGAGATCCGCGACCTCGAGACCGCGGAGATCGCGATCAAGGCCGCCCAGACGGGCCACCTGGTACTGTCGACCCTGCACACCAACGACGCGCCGCAGACGCTCACCCGCATGGTGGACATGGGCGTGAAGCCCTACGCGATCGCCACCTCGGTCAGCCTGATCATCGCGCAGCGCCTCGGCCGGCGGCTGTGCAACAACTGCAAGACGCCGCTGGAACTGCCGCACGATGCCCTGCTCAAGGAAGGCTTCACCGAGGAGCAGGTCGCGATGCCGGACTTCAAGATCTACAAGCCGGTCGGCTGCAGCCAGTGCACCGACGGGTACAAGGGCCGGGTGGGCCTCTACGAGGTGCTGCCGGTCACCGAGGCCATCGGCCGCATCATCCTGGAGGGCGGCAGCGCCCCCCACATCCGCGACCAGGCCCGCAAGGACGGGGTCTGGGAACTGCGGACTTCGGGCCTCAAAAAGGTCCTGGACGGCCTGACCAGCCTCGAAGAAGTCAACCGCGTCACAGTTGAGTGATCCGGCCGGGCGTTAACATCCGATAGTCTGGGCAGAGGACCACCGATACCATGCCGCCGACCGCCGCCGCCGTCGCCAAGGACATTCCCTACAACTGGGAAGGCAAGGACAAGAAAGGCAACAAGGTCCGTGGCCGGACCCTGGCCGTCAACGAGAACGCGGTCCGGGCGGAGCTGCGCCGGCAGGCCATCGTCCCGACCAAGATCCGCAAGCAGACCCGGCTGTTCAGCTCGGGCGGCAAGATCACGCCCGAGGACATCGCGATCTTCAGCCGCCAGCTCGCGACCATGCTCGCGGCGGGCATCCCGCTGGTGCAGGCCTTCGAGATCGTGGGCGTCGGCCACGAGAAGCCGGCGATGCAGAAGCTCATCCTCGACATCAAGATGAACATCGAGGGCGGCAGCTCGCTGCACGAGTCGCTGGCCAAGCACCCGCTCTACTTCGACGACCTGTACACCAACCTGGTCGAGGCCGGCGAGCAGGCCGGCGCGCTCGAGTCGCTGCTCGACAAGGTCGCGACCTACAAGGAGAAGACCGAGGCGCTCAAGAAAAAGATCAAGAAGGCGCTGTTCTACCCGGCGGCGGTGATGGCGGTCGCGGTGATCGTGACGCTGATCCTGCTGCTGTTCGTGATCCCGCAGTTCGAGGCGCTGTTCAAGGGCTTCGGCGCCGACCTGCCGGCGTTCACGCGCATGGTGATCGAGCTGTCGCGCTTCGTGCAGGACCAGGGCTGGTGGATGGGCCTGATCGCCGGCGGCGCCTTCTTCACGTTCTTCTACTTCAAGAAGCGCTCGCGCGCGCTCAGGCACTTCCTCGACCGCCTGTCGCTCAAGGTCCCGATCGTCGGGCCGATCCTGGTGAAGGCCGCGATCGCGCGCTATGCGCGCACGCTCTCCACGATGTTCTCGGCCGGCGTGCCGCTGGTCGAGGCCATGGAATCGGTCGCCGGCGCGACCGGCAACATCGTCTACGAGGTCGCGGTGCTGCGCATGCGTGACGAGGTCGCCACCGGCCAGCGGCTGCAGCGCGCTATGGAAAACACCGGCCTGTTCCCGAACATGGTGGTGCAGATGATCGCGGTCGGCGAGGAGTCGGGCTCGCTCGACGCCATGGCCGCCAAGGTCGCGGACTTCTACGAGCTCGAGGTCGACACCGCGGTGGACGGCCTGTCCTCGCTGCTCGAGCCGCTGATCATGGCGATCCTCGGCGTGCTGGTCGGCGGCCTGGTCATCGCCATGTACCTGCCGATCTTCAAGCTGGGCGCCGTGATCTGACCGGGTCCGCGCCCGTGTCGCTGCTGGCGGCCAGCCCGGCGCTCTTCGCCGCCGTCGCCGCGGCCTTCGGGCTGGTGATCGGCAGCTTCCTGAACGTCGTGATCCACCGGCTGCCGCTCATCCTCGAGCGGCGCTGGCGCGCGGAGCTCGCCGACGCGACCGGCACGGCGCCGCCCGCCGCCGCCGAACGGTACGACCTCGTGGTGCCGCGCTCGCGCTGCCCGGCCTGCGACGCGCCGATCCGCGCGATCCACAACATCCCGGTGCTGTCCTGGCTCGCGCTGCGCGGCCGCTGCGCGGCCTGCCGCGCGCCGATCCCGCTGCGCTACCCGCTGGTCGAGCTCGCGACCGGCGCCGCATTCGCGGCGGTCGCCTGGCACTTCGGCTTCGGAATGCAGGCGCTGCTCGGCTTCGTGTTCACGGCCTACCTCATCGCGCTCGCCGGCATCGACCTCGACCGGCAGCTGCTGCCCGACCTCCTGACACTGCCGCTGGTCTGGATCGGCCTGGTCGCAAGCCTGTGGCACGCAGGAGGCGATGCCCCGCCGGTCGCGCCACGCGATGCGCTGGCGGGCGCTGCCGCGGGCTACCTGTTCCTGTGGTCCGTATTCCAGCTGTTCCGCCTGCTGACCGGCAAGGAAGGCATGGGCTACGGCGACTTCAAGCTGTTCGCCGCCACCGGCGCCTGGCTCGGCTGGCAGATGCTGCCGCTCGTGCTGCTGCTCGCCGCCGCCGTGGGCTCGGTCATCGGCATCGCGCTGATCGTGGCGAGGCGCCACGGGCGCGGCGTGCCGATACCGTTCGGCCCGTACCTCGCGGGCGCATCCTGGATCGCGATGCTGTGGGGTCCGCCGATCGTGGACGCGTGGCTCACCGCCGCGCGGCTGGGCTGAACCGTGTTCCGTGTCGGGTTGACCGGCGGCGTCGCGAGCGGCAAGTCCACGGTCGCCGACCTGTTCGAGAGGCAGGGCGCCACGGTCATCGACACCGACCGCATCGCGCGCGCCATCGTGGCGCCCGGGCGCCCGGTGCTCGCGGCGCTCGTCAGCGCGCTCGGCACCGGGATCCTCGGCACCGGCGGCGTGCTCGATCGCGCCGCGCTGCGCCGGCGGATCTTCGCGGACGCGGCGACGCGACGCACGGTCGAGGGCATCCTGCACCCGGCGATCATGGCCGAACTCGAGCGTCAGTCGCAGGCGGCGGGCGGGCCGTACCAGGTCCTCGTCGTGCCGCTGCTGGTGGAGGGCCATCGGACCGGCCTCGTGGACCGGGTCCTGGTGGTGGACTGCCCGGCCGGGTTGCAGGTCGAGCGCCTCATGAAGCGCGACGGCGAGACGCTCGAGTCCGCGCAGGCGATGCTCGCCGCTCAGGCCACGCGCGAGGAGCGCCTCGCCGCGGCCGACGACGTCATCCGGAACGACGGTGCGCCCAAGGCGCTCGCCGCCCGGGTCGCCGAGCTGGACCGGCTCTACCGCGAAATGGCCGCGCAGGCCTGAAATAAGGCCCGGCATCGTGTCCGCCATCACATCCCGAGGGTTGTCGGGGCCGGAAGCGGTGCCGCAGAATGGGCCCATGTTCGAGCCCGCCCCGGAACCCCGGGTCGAAACGGAGCCGATCGTGTACGAGCAGCCGCTCAACGAGCGGATGCGCGGCTTCATGCGGCTCGAATTCCTGTGGCAGCAGCTTTCCTACCACGCCGGCCTGCCGAACCCGTGGTCGAGCCGATCCGCAGTTGCCTGCCTGCTCGAGATCCTGGCGATCACCTCGCGCGGCGACGCGCGCGGCGACGTGCTGAAGGAGCTCGAGCGCCAGATGGCGGCGCTGCGCGACTTCCAGAACCGGCCCGGCGTGGACAGCGCGCGCCTGCGCGGCGTGCTGTCGGCCCTGATGCGCCGACGCGAGGAGCTGAATGCGGCCGGCGCCAACTTCCTGCAGAAGCTGCGCGAATCGGAATTCCTGAACGCGATCAAGCACCGCAGCGCGATCCCGGGCGGCACCTGCGAGTTCGACCTGCCGGACTTCTACCACTGGCTCAACCTCGAGGCGGACGCGCGCGAAGCCGATCTCGCCGGCTGGCTGGCGACGATCCGGCCGCTGTGCGAGTCGGTGTCGGAGCTGCTGTGGATCACGCGCGAGAACGCGCGCCCGCGCGAGGAAACCGCGCCCGGTGGCGTGTTCCAGATCACCTTCGAGCGAGATCGCCCGGCGCAGCTGCTGCGCATCACGCTGCCCGGCGCGTCGAAGCTCTACCCGGAGGTCAGCGGCAGCCACCACCGCTGTTCCCTGCGCTTCCTGCGCTGGAACAGCGTGCACAGCCGCCCGGTGCAGGCGGCCGAGGATGTGACCTTCGTGCTCGCGATCTGTCACTAGAGCGGCCCCGGCTTGGCGCACGAAATCCCCTGTCCACGCTGCGGCCAGCGCCGCGAATGGCACGGCAACCCGTTCCGGCCGTTCTGCAGCGAGCGCTGCAAGCTTGTGGACCTCGGCGCCTGGCTGGACGAGCGGCACGCGATTCCGGGGGAGTCGGCGGAGATTCCCGTCGAGGAGCCGGCAAAGCATTAATGGGGACGCACCCCATTTAAGAAGAGGGGACAGTCCCCCTCATTTCATGCCGAGGTGCTTGACGAGGAAGGCCCACTGGTTGGCCCAGTCCTCGACCAGCATCCAGGTCGGCTTGCCGGCGCCGTGGCCGGCGCGCGTCTCGATGCGGATGATGACCGGGTTGGCGCAGCCCTGCGCATGCTGCAGCGCCGCCGCGAACTTAAAGCTGTGCCAGGGCACGACGCGGTCGTCGCGGTCGGCCGTGGTCACGAGCGTCGGCGGGTAGCAGCGCCCGGACTGCAGGTTGTGCACCGGCGAATACGCCGCGAGCGCGCGGAACTGCGCCTCGTCCTCCACCGTGCCGTAGTCGGACGACCAGGCGTAGGCGTTCGCGCTCGCCGTGTGGTAGCGCAGCATGTCCATGACGCCGACGCCCGGCAGCGCGGCGCCGAACAGCTCCGGCCGCTGCGCCATCACGGCGCCGACCAGCAGGCCGCCGTTGCTGCGACCGTGGATCGCGAGCCTGGCGGGCCGCGTGTACCCTTCCGCGATCAGCCATTCGGCCGCGGCGATGAAATCGTCGAACACATTCTGTTTCCTGGTCTTGGTCCCCGCCTCGTGCCAGTCGGCGCCGTACTCGCCGCCGCCGCGCAGGTTCGCGACCGCATAGATGCCGCCCTGCTCCAGCCAGGCCGCGACCGCCGGGCTGTAGCCGGGCGAAAGCGTGATGTCGAAGCCGCCGTAACCGTAGAGCAACGTCGCGTTGTTCCCGTCCCGTTTCGCGTCCTTGCGACGCGTGATGAACATCGGCACGCGCGTGCCGTCCTTGCTCGCGTAGAACACCTGCTCGGTGACGTACGGCGAGGCATCGAAGGACACGGCCGGCTTGCGGTACAGGCTCACCTCGTCCTTTGCCAGGTCGTAGCGGTACAGCGCGAGCGGCGTCAGGTAATCGGTATACGCGAAGAAGGTCTCGGACTCGCCCGGCGCGTCCGGAAACCCGAGCACGTCGCCGCTGCCGGGCAGCTGGACGTCCCCGCGGCGGGTGCCGTCGGCGCGGTACACGACGACGCGCGAGCGCGCATCGGCGAGGTAGCGCGCGACCACATGACCGCCCACGAGGCTTGCCTCCGCCAGCGTCTGCGGCGCTTCCGGCACCACCTCGGACACGCCCCCGGCGACCGGGTCCACGGCGATCACGCGCGCGCGCGCCGCGCCCTGCGTTGTCTTGAAGTAGAGCCTCCCGCCCATCGCGCCCAGGTATTCGTACAGGCCGTCCCACCTGTCGAGCAGGCGCACGACCGGCGCGTCCGGGCGCGACAGGTCGGCGAGGTGCACCGCGTTCCTGTCGAAGCCGTAGGAGATGGTCAGCACCAGCCAGCGGCCGTCCTCGGACACGCTGCCGTACGGGTTGTGTCGGTCGTTGTCGGTGATCTCGTACACCAGCGGGTCGGCGGACTGCTCGGTGCCGAGGCGGTGGCGGTACACGCGCACCTGCTTGTGGTCATCGCCCTTGCCGTCCGCGCCCTTCGGGTAGCGCGAGTAGTAGAACGCGCTCGCGTCCGGCAGCCAGGAAACGCTGGTGAACTTGGTGTCGTCAATGAAGTCAGGCAGGTCGCGGCCGGTCGCGACTTCGCGCACGCGCCAGGTGTCCCAGTCGCTGCCGCCTTCCGACACGGCATAGGCGACGTAGCGCCCGTCCGGGCTGACCGAAAAATTGGCGAGCGACGCGGTCGCATCGTGCGACAGCGTGTTCGGGTCCACCAGCACGCGCGGCGTCGCCGTGAGCGACTCAGCCCAGTACAGGATCCCCTGGTTCTCGCTGCCTTTCTTCTCGACGAAGAAGTAGCGCCCGCCCTTGCGCACGGGCACGCGGTCCTTGCCGCCCAGCCACGAATAGCCGTACTGCTCGTAGTCCCACAGCTCGGTGAGGCGCTTGAGGATCGGCTCGCGCGCCGGGATCGCCTCGAGCAGCGGCTGCGCCACCGCGTTCTGCGCCGCGACCCACTGCGAGAGTTCCGCGGAGGGCGCTTCCATCCAGCGGTAAGGATCGGCGACCGTGGTGCCGTGATAGACGTCCGTCACCGTGCCGCGCGCCGTCGCCGGATAGCGCAGGCCGGGGGACGCCGAATCGCCGTTCGCGCTCATGCCTGCGCAGGCCGCGAGCGCGGCCAGGGCGAGGCCGGATATGACATAGCGGGACACCGTTGCATACACTCCAGTCTGGACCGGGCCCGGAGTCTAGCAAAGGCAGCCGCCGGTCCTTCAGCAACCTGCGACAGGACGGAGCGACGATGCGTTCATTCGTGACCGGACTCGCGGCGACCCTGGCGCTGGGACCCGCGCTCGCGGCGGACCTGACGGTCGAGCGGCTGTTCGAGGCCCCGGACCTCGCCGGCCCGTCGCTGCGGCTGGCGCGCTTCTCGCCGGACGGGCGGCTGGTGAGCTACCTGCGCGGGCGCGACGACGCTCCCACCGTCTACGACCTCTGGGCCTACGACATCGCCGCGGGCCGCCATCGGCTGCTGGTGGACTCGCGCGTGCTGGCGCCCACCGAGCGCGCGCTGTCGGCCGAGGAAGAGGCGCGGCGCGAACGGCAGCGGATCGCGGCGCTGCGCGGCATCGTCGAGTACCAGTGGGCGCCGGATTCCAGGGCTCTGCTGTTCCCGCTCGGGGGCGACCTGTACCACTACCAGCTCGGCAAGCCCGCAACTGAGGCGGTGCGCCGCCTGACCGCGACCGAAGCCTTCGAGACCGACCCGCGCTATTCGCCGCGCGGAAGCTACGTCAGCTTCATCCGCGACCAGGACCTGTACGCGGTCGAGCTCGCGACCGGCGCCGAGCGGCGCCTGACGACGGGCGGCGGCGGGCTCGTCAGCCACGGCGTCGCGGAGTTCATCGCCCAGGAGGAGATGAACCGCGACACCGGCTACTGGTGGTCGCCCGACGAGCGGTACGTCGCCTACACGCGCGTGGACGAGTCGCCGGTCGCGGAGGTGGAACGATTCGAGATCGCCGCCGACGGCGTGCGCACCCTGCGCCAGCGCTATCCCGCGACCGGCCAGGCGAATGCCGACGTGCGCCTCGCGATCCTCGCGCTCGCGACCGGTGAAGTCCGCTGGGCGAATCTCGGCCCGTCGGACCACTACCTCGCGCGCGTGGACTGGTTCCCGGAGGGCGACCGCGTGCTCGCGCAGGTGCAGTCGCGCGACCAGAAGCGGCTCGATGCGATCGCCTTCCCCGCCGGCGGCGGCGACGGCGACGAACTCTTTTCGGAGCGCGGCGACGCCTGGGTGTCGTTGCACAGCGACCTGTACTTCCTGCCGCAGCGGCGCGAGATCCTGTGGGCGTCGGAGCGCAGTGGCCACAACCACCTGTACCGCTACGACTACTCCGGCAGGCTGAAGGGCGCGGTGACCGCCGGAGACTGGGACGTCGAGGGCGAATGGCAGGCGCCGGCGGTGCGCGGCGTGGACGAGCGGCGCGGGCGCGTGTACTTCATGGCGACGAAGAAGACGCCGCTCGAGCGGCAGCTCTACGTCGCGGGACTCGACGACGGCCCCGCCCGCGAACCGGTCGCGGTGACGACGCGGGATGGCTGGCACGCGGTCACGATGTCGCGCGACGCGCGGCGCATGATCGTCGCTTACAGCGACCCCGGACAGCCGCCGCAGCTTTCGCTGCACGACGCCGGCGGCCGCCGCATCGCCTGGCTGGTGGAGAACCGGCTCGATGCCGCGCATCCGTACGCCGGCTACCTCGACCGCCACTCGACGCCCGAGTACGGCACGATCCCGGCGGCCGACGGCACGCCGCTCTACTGGCAGATGCACAAGCCCGCGGCCTTCGATCCCGGCAAGCGCTATCCGGCCGTGCTGCTGGTCTACGGCGGGCCGACCGTGCAGACGGTCACCCGGCGCTGGGGCGACCGCCGGGGCGGCCAGGCGGTGCAGCTGCTCGCGCAGCGCGGCTACGTCGTGTTCGCGCTCGACAACCGCGGCTCCGGCAGCCGCGGCCGCCGGTTCAACGAGGCGCTGTACCGGCGCCTGGGCGGCGTCGAGGTGATCGACCAGCTCGCCGGCATCGAGTGGCTCAAGCGCCAGCCGTTCGTGGATCCCGCGCGGGTCGGCGTCTTTGGCTGGAGTTACGGCGGCTACATGACATTGATGCTGCTCGCGCAGTCACCCGGCACTTTCCGGGCCGGCGTGGCCGGCGCGCCGGTGACCGAGTGGGCGCTGTACGACACGCACTACACCGAGCGCTACCTCGGCACGCCGCAGGAGAATCCCGAGGGCTACCGGCAGTCCGACGTGCTGACGCACGCGGGTGGAATCTCGGACCGGCTGCTGCTGATCCACGGCATGGCCGACGACAACGTGCTGTTCACCAACACGACCAAGCTGATTCCGCTGCTGGTCGCCCGCGGCCTGCCGTTCGAGATGGTGGCCTACCCGGGCAGCCGCCACGCCGCGCTGTCCTTCAAGGACACCGGCATCCATGGCTGGACGACGATCCTCGATTTCTTCGACCGGCACCTGAAATAAAGGGGACGCACCCCATTTATTTCCCGGATTCCGGGAAATAAATGGGGTGCGTCCCCTTTATTTCCGCTTGATCGCGCAGCCGTGGGCGCCTGCGCGCTGCAGGCGCTCGAGCTTGCGCGCGTCCGGGTGCCAGCCCGAGTACACCGGCACGCCGGCCCGGTCGCTGAGCAGCCGCAGATAGCGTTCGGAAACGTAGCTGTCGGCGGGCGCGAGCACCAGGAAGTGCGCGCCCTCGGAGACAGCCTCCAGCGCGCCCTTGATGTCCTCGCAATGCGCGCCGACCAGGAACGCGCCGCTCTCGTCCACGTGCAGTTGCTGACCGTGCCAGTGCAGGACCGCTCCGTCACAACCCGCCATCGCGGCCGCGCGCACGGCCTCGAAATCGTCCCCCATGACGAACACGCGATGCCCGGCGGCGCGCGCAGCCTGAACGGTGTCGCGCTCCGGCGCGCCGGCGCCGGGCTGCGGCAGCGGCCAGAACACCGCCTGCGGCACGCTCCCGGCCAGCGCCGCCAATTCCGCCGGATTGCCGAGGACGCGCGCGATGCGCGGCAGCCGCAGCGCCGTCACGATCCCGCGATCGGCCTCGAGCAGGTCCCGCCGCGGCAGCTCGTCGGGCAGCACCCAGGCGAGCGCCTGCTGGTCCAGCGGGCGCGGCTCGCCCTCGTATCGGGTCACCTGCCAGACGTCGAGCAGCACGCGACGGTCGGGGTACTCGTGCCGCAGCCGGATCAGGGGGCGCGCGTCATGCACCGCGATCCCGAGCTCCTCGGCAAGCTCGCGCCGCAGGCCCTCCAGGGCGTCCTCGCCGGCCGACAGCTTGCCGCCCGGAAATTCCCAGCGCCCGGCCATGTGCCGGCCACGCGGGCGCTGGGCGATCAGGATGCGGCCCGCGGAGTCCCGCAGGGCGCCGGCCACGACATGGATTTCGTCCGAACCGGCCATCCCTGGACCCTCGCTCGACCGCCGACCGATCAGCTCCCGGCGCGCTGCAGCGCCCCGTGGCAGTGCTTGAACTTGCGGCCCGAACCGCAGGGGCAGGGCTCGTTGCGCCCGACCTTGCGCTCGCCCCGCACGAACGGCGCGGCCTCCGGCGGCGGTGCGGGCGGCGCGGCGCTGCGGCCTGGCGCCGGGGCCGGCCCTGCGACGGGCGCCGGCGCCGCCAGCTCGGGCGGCGGCGCGTGCTGCAGCTGCATGCGCGCCTGCAGCCTGCGGCGGCGCTCCGCCTCCTCGCGCTCGATCTCCTCTTCCGTGCGCACCTGCAGGCGCTGCAACAGCATCACGGTGTCGCTGCGGATGCGGTCGAGCATCGCGGTGAAGAGCGCAAAAGCCTCGCGCTTGTATTCCTGCTTCGGGTTCTTCTGCGCGTAGGCGCGCAGATAAATGCCCTGGCGCAGGTAGTCCATGGCGGCCAGGTGCTCGCGCCAGTGCATGTCGAGCTGCTGCAGCATGACCGCGCGCTCGAGGTGGCGCATGACCGGCGCGCCGACCTGCTCCACCTTCGCCTCGTAGGCGGCCTCGATCCCCGCGAGCAGCCGCTCTGCGGCCTCGGTCCCGTGCCGCGCCGGGTCCTCGGCGAGCCAGGCCGCGAGGCCGGTGCGCACGCCGAATTCGCGCTCGATCGTCTGCTCGAGGGCCGCGACGTCCCACTGCTCCTCGACGCTCTCGGGCGGGATGTACTGGTCGACGATCCCGGCGACCACCTCCGCGCGCACGTCGCGGATCACGCCCGCGATGTCCTCGGTGGACATGATCTCGGTGCGCTGGCGGTAGATGACCTTGCGCTGGTCGTTGGCGACGTCGTCGTATTCCAGCAGGTTCTTGCGCGCATCGAAGTTGTGCGACTCGACCTTGCGCTGCGCGCGCTCGATCTGGCGCGTCAGCATGCCGCTCTCGATGGCCTCGCCCTCGCGCATGCCGACCGTGCGCAACAGCGACTTGGTGCGCTCGGGGTCGCCGAAGATGCGCATCAGGTTGTCCTCGAGCGACAGGTAGAACCGGCTGGAGCCCGGGTCGCCCTGCCGGCCCGAGCGGCCGCGCAGCTGGTTGTCGATGCGCCGCGACTCGTGGCGCTCGGTGCCGATGATGTGCAGCCCGCCGGCGGCGATCACCTGCTCGTGCAGGCGCTGCCATTCGCCCTCGAGCTCGCGCGCCTTCGCCGCCAGCTCGGGCTCCGGCAGCGCGCCGTCCTTGCGCAGCTGCTCGACCTGCTTGCCGACGTTGCCGCCCAACACGATGTCGGTGCCGCGGCCGGCCATGTTGGTCGCGATCGTCACGGTGCCGGGGCGGCCGGCCTGGGCGATGATCATCGCCTCGCGTTCGTGCTGCTTGGCGTTCAGCACGGCGTGCGCGATGCCCTGCTCCTTCAGGAAGCCCGACAGCTTCTCCGAGGTGTCGATCGAAGTGGTGCCGACCAGCGCCGGCTGGCCGCGCTTCACGCAGTCGCGGATGTCCTCGATGATCGCCTCGAACTTGTCCTTCTGGTTGAGGTAGACCAGGTCGGACATGTCCTTGCGCACCATCGGCTTGTGGGTCGGCACCACCACCACCTCGAGCCCGTAGATCTGCTGGAACTCGAAGGCCTCGGTGTCGGCCGTGCCGGTCATTCCCGCGAGCTTGCCGTACAGGCGGAAGTAGTTCTGGAAGGTGATGGACGCGATGGTCTGGTTCTCTTCGCGGATGCGCACGCCTTCCTTGGCTTCGACCGCCTGGTGCAGGCCGTCGGACCAGCGCCGGCCCGGCATGGTGCGGCCGGTGAACTCGTCGACGATGATCACCTCGCCATTGCGGACGATGTACTCGACGTCGCGGTGGTAGAGCGTGTGCGCGCGCAGCGCCGCGTTCAGGTGGTGCATCAGGCGGATGCTGGCAGGGTCGTAGAGGCTGTCGCCCGCGCGCAGCAGGCCCGCCTCCTGCATCAGCTCCTCGGCCTTCTCGAAGCCGGACTCGGACAGGTGCACCTGGCGCGACTTCTCGTCGGCGAAGTAATCGCCCTCGCCCTCCTCCTCGGCCTGGCGCCGGAACCTCGGCACCAGCGCGTTGATCTTGACGTAGAGCTCGGTGCTCTCCTCCGCCGGGCCGGAGATGATCAGCGGCGTGCGCGCCTCGTCGATCAGGATCGAGTCCACCTCGTCCACGATCGCGAAGTGCTGCCCGCGCTGCACCCGGTCCTCGAGCCGCTGCGCGAGGTTGTCGCGCAGGTAGTCGAAACCGAACTCGTTGTTGGTGCCGTAGGTGACGTCGCAGGCATAGGCGGCGCGCTTCTCGGCCGGCGGCTGCCCGCTGGTGATCACGCCGACCGTGAGGCCGAGCGCGCGGTAGATCGGGCCCATCCACTCGGCGTCGCGCTGCGCCAGGTACTCGTTGACCGTGACCACGTGCGAGCCCTTGCCCTCGAGCGCATTCAGGTACACCGGCAGCGTGGCGACCAGCGTCTTGCCCTCGCCGGTGCGCATCTCGGAGATCTTGCCCTCGTGCAACACCATGCCGCCGATCAGCTGCACGTCGAAGGGCCGCAGGCCCACGGCGCGGGTCGCGGCCTCGCGCGCGGTCGCGAAGGCCTCCGGCAGCAGGTCGGCGAGGGTCTCGCCGGCGGCCAGGCGCGCGCGGAACTTGCCGGTCTGGGCCTGCAGCGCCTCGTCGGACAGCGCCTGCAGCGCGCCGGCGAAGCCGTTGGCGAGGCGCACGCGCTCGGAATACTGGCGCAGCAGCCGCTGGTTCCGGCTGCCGAATATCCGCGTGAAGATGTTCAGCACTCGACTGGGACCTCGGACCGGGGAGCCCCGCCGCGGAGGGTCGCGCGCGGCGAAGACCGGCCAAAAACCGGTAGTTTACTACGACAGCGTGGGGGCGATTTCGTGCGAGTCCAGGGGGACTAGCGGCGCACGAACGACAGCGGATTGACCGAGCGCCCGTCGCGCAGCACCTCGAAATGCAGGTGCGTGCCGGTGGAACGGCCGGTGGAGCCCATCAGCGCGATCGCGTCGCCGCGCTTGACCGTGTGGCCGGGCTCGACCAGCAGCTTGGCGTTGTGCGCGTAGCGCGTGACGTAGCCGTTGCCGTGCGTGATCTCGATCAGCCGGCCGTAGCCGCCGTCGGGGCCGGCGTGGCTCACGATGCCGTCGGCGACCGCGAGCACGCGCGTGCCGGGCGCGCCCGCGAAGTCGATGCCCTGGTGGCGGGCCTGGTGGCCGTCGAACGGATCGGTGCGCTGGCCGAACAGCGACGAGATATAGCCCGCCTCGACCGGGCGTCCGCCCGGGACGATCTGCTGCGCGAGTTCGCGCGTCAGGATCAGGTTCTGCAGCGCGGTGAGCTGGCGGCGCCGGTCGTCGATCTGCGCGTCCAGCGAATCGATCATCGAGTTCAGCGCCGGCACCACCGGGCCCTCGCCCGCGCCGGTTTCGGGCCCGCCGAGCGCCGGCGGCTGGTCGAAGTCGAACTCGCCGCGATTGAGCTTGGCGACGCCGGTCAGGTGCTTGCCGAGCGCATCGAGGCGCAGCAGCTGCGCCTGCATCTGGCCCACCCGCGTCGCGAGGGTCGCCACCTGGTCGTCCACGGCCCGCTGGATCTTCGCGAGTTCTGTCTGCTGCGCGGCGAGGTCTTCCTCCCAGCGCGCAAGCGTGTGCTCCGAAACCGGGCTGGCGCCGCCCCAGCGGCTGCCGGCCTGCCAGCCCACCGCCAGCAACAGCAATCCGGCGGTTCCCGCCGCCGAATACGTGAGCAGACGCTTGAAGGTCATAATGTTCTTGGCACCAGGCTAGCTGGGGCATCCCCGATCGCGCGCAAGGTGCCAAAAAAACCCTTAAAACTCAAGTACTTTCGTGAACGAGGGGACATAATCCTGGGGCAGCGCAGCAAAAAAACGACCGCCGTCAGTGACTTGCTGGCCAAGGCGCCGGGAGCGCTCGCCCGCCTCCGGGAAGGCACGCAGCAGGCCGAGAGGACCCTGGCCGCGCTCGGGCGCCTGTTGCCTCCAGAACTCGCCAGGGAGGCCTGGGGCGCGAGCCTGAAGGACGGCACGCTGACCGTGCTGGTGCGGTCGGCCGCCTGGGGCACGCGACTGCGGTACCTGGCTCCGGGCTTCATGGGCGCGCTGGCCGCGGAACTCGGTGCGCCGGTGGAGCGGCTCAAGGTGAAGGTGCGGGGACCGCCGGGCCGCCGCTAGGCCGTGGCGCCTGCCGCCGTCGCATAGGAAATGGGCGCCGCGGCCTCGTCGCGGAACGTCACCTCTTCCCAGGCCGAGGCATCCGCGAGCATCGCGCGCAGCAGCCGGTTGTTGAGTCCGTGGCCGGACTTGTAGGCCGTGTACTCACCGATCAGCGAGTGGCCGAGCAGGTACAGGTCGCCGATCGCGTCCAGGATCTTGTGGCGCACGAACTCGTCCTCGTAGCGCAGCCCGTCCTCGTTCAGGATCCGGTAGTCGTCGAGCACGATCGCGTTGTCGAGCGTGCCGCCAAGCGCCAGGTTGCGCCCGCGCAGCGTCTCGAGGTCGCGCATGAAGCCGAAGGTGCGGGCGCGGCTGACCTCCTTGAGGAAGGTGGTGGTCGAGAAATCCATCGTCGCGCGCTGCGCGTGGCGGTGGAACACGGGATGGTCGAACTCGATCTCGAAGTTGACGCGGAAGCCCTCGTAGGGATCGAAGCGCGCCCACTTGTCACCGTCCCTGACCTCGACGCGGCGGCGCACCCGCACGAAGCGCTTGGCCGCGGGCTGCACCTCGATGCCGGCCGACTGGACCAGGAACACGAACGGCCCGGCGCTGCCGTCCATGATCGGCACCTCGGCCGCCGTCAGCTCGACGAAGCAGTTGTCGATGCCTAGGCCGGCGAGCGCGGACAGCAGGTGCTCGACCGTCGAGACGCCGACGCGGTCCAGCGCCAGCGTGGTGCCGAGCGTGGTTTCCGAAACGTTGGTGGCGGCCGCCGGGATGTCCACCGGCGGCTCGAGGTCCACGCGGCGGAACACGATGCCGGTATTCGGCGGCGCGGGCCGCAGCACCATGAGCACCTTGCGGCCGGTATGCAGGCCGATGCCGGTCGCGCGGATGGGCGTTTTCAGGGTCCGTTGCAGGGCCATGTAAAGCCTATGGAAAATGAACGAGGTAGCTTATACCACGGCAGGGTTGGACGGCCGCCGGCCAGCGGAGGTTCGCCGGCGGCCGTGAACCCTGTCTCATGGCGCGGAAATCCCTTCCCGCCGCCGCTCGCGCCCGGCGCGGCGGCCCGAGGCATTCCGCCTCGCCCGCAGCCGCAGGCGCGCGACCCGCAGGCCGTTGCGGCCCGTCGCCGGTCCCATCGCCGCCGCCCTCAGTCGGCCTGGCGGCGCAGGAACGCCGGGATGTCCAGCACGTCTTCCGAGGTCGGCGCCCGCAACCCGTCACCGACCGCGCGCTGCGTCTGGTTGCGCTGGATCGCGGGACGGTCGAGGTGGCTGTAGTCCGGCGGCGCCTGGCGCGCGCGCGCGGCCACCAGCTTGACGTCGGCGTGGCGGCGCTGGCCGGGGACCGGCGGCGTCGCCGCGACCACCGGCGCCGCGGCCTTGGCCGGCGTGCGGCCGAGGCCGGTCGCGACCACGGTCACGCGCAGCTCGCCCTTCATCTCCGGCTCGATCACGGTGCCCACCACCACGGTCGCGTCCTCGGCTGCGAACTGCTTGACGGTGTTGCCGACCTCCTCGAACTCGCCGATCGACAGGTCGAGGCCCGCGGTGACGTTGACCAGGATGCCGTGCGCGCCCGCGAGGTTGATGTCCTCGAGCAGCGGCGAGGACACCGCCATCTCGGCCGCGACGCGCGCGCGGTGGTCGCCGGTGCCGACGCCGGAGCCCATCATCGCCAGGCCGGTCTCCGACATGACGGTGCGCACGTCGGCGAAGTCGACGTTTATCAGGCCCGGCCGCGTGATCAGCTCGGCGATGCCCTGCACCGCGCCCTGCAGCACCTCGTTGGCGCGCTTGAACGCGTCGAGCAGCGTGGTCTGGCCGCCCAGCACCGCCAGCAGCTTCTGGTTCGGGATGGTGATCAGCGAGTCGACGTTGCGCGACAGCTCGTTGATGCCGACGTCCGCGATCGAGGCGCGCTTGCTGCCCTCCATCACGAACGGCTTGGTCACCACCGCGACCGTCAGGATCCCGAGCTCGCGCGCGACCTGCGCGACCACCGGCGCCGCGCCGGTGCCGGTGCCGCCGCCCATGCCGGCGGTGATGAACAGCATGTCGCATCCCTCGATCAGCTCGATGATGCGGTCGCGGTCCTCCATCGCCGCCTGCCGGCCCACCTCCGGGTTGGCGCCGGCGCCCAGGCCCTTGGTGATGTTGCATCCGATCTGCAGCGAGGTCTTCACCTGCGAGTGCTTGAGTGCCTGCGCGTCGGTATTCACGCAGATGAACTCGACGCCCTCGATGCCGCACTTGGCCATGTGCGCGACCGCGTTGCCGCCGCCGCCGCCCACGCCCAGCACCTTGATCACAGCGCTCTGGCTGTATGAATCCATCAGTTCGAACATGTCCTCTCCTCCGCTAGAAGTATCCCTGGAACCACGACTTCATCCTCTCCAGCACCGTCTTCACGCCGTCGCCGACCAGCTTCGGCGCCGGCTGGCCGAGGTTTCCCCGGCCATACAGCAACAGGCCCACGCCGGTGGCGTGGATCGGGTTCTTGACCACGTCGCCGAGGCCGGTCACGCCTTGCGGGCAGCCGAGCCGCACCGGCATGTGGAAGACCTCCTCGGCGAGCTCGACCGCGCCTTCCATCTTGGCGCTGCCGCCGGTGAGCACGACGCCGGCCGCGACCGCCTCCTCGAAGCCGGAGCGGCGCAGCTCGTCGCGAATCAGCGTGAACAGCTCCTCGTAGCGCGGCTCGACGATCTCGGCGAGCGTCTGCCGCGCGAGCCGGCGCGGCGGCCGCTCGCCGACCGAGGGCACCTCGATGGTCTCGTCCGGATTCGCGAGCTGCGACAGGGCGCAGGCGTAGCGGATCTTGATCTCCTCCGCGTACGCGGTCGGCGTGCGCATCGAGACCGCGATGTCGTTGGTGACCTGGTCGCCGGCGACGGGGATCACGGCGGTGTGGCGGATCGCGCCGTGCGAGAACACGGCGACGTCGGTGGTGCCGCCGCCGATGTCCACCAGGCACACGCCGAGGTCCTTCTCGTCCTCGGTCAGCACCGCGAACGACGAGCCGAGCTGCTCGAGCACGATGTCCTCGACCTCGAGCCCGCAGCGCTGCACGCACTTGACGATGTTCTGCGCTGCGCTCTCCGCGCCGGTGACGATGTGCACGCGCGCCTCGAGGCGCACGCCCGACATGCCGACCGGCTCGCGGATCCCCTCCTGGCCGTCGATGATGAATTCCTGCGGCAGCACGTGCAGGATCTTCTGGTCGGCCGGGATCGGCACCGCCTGCGCGGCGTCCATCACCCGCGACACGTCGCCGCCCGCGACCTCCTTGTCCTTGATCGCGACGATGCCGTGCGAGTTGAGGCTCTTCACGTGGCTGCCGGCGATGCCGGTGAACACCGAGCGGATCTCGACGCCGGCCATCAGCTCGGCTTCCTCGACCGCGCGCTGGATCGACTGCACCGTCGAGTCGATGTTGACCACCACGCCCTTCTTCAGGCCGCGCGAGGGATGCGAGCCGAGGCCGATCACCTCGAGGCTGCCGTCGGCGTGCATTTCGCCGACCAGGGCCACGACTTTCGACGTGCCGATGTCGAGTCCCACGATCAGGTTACGGTCGGAACGCTTAGCCATCGGTCCTGTGGTCTCCCTGCATGCGGCCCGCCATGGCGGCGGGCGAGGTGCGCGGCGGCTTGCGGTCGCGCCGCCAGCCGATCGAGAAGCCGTTCGAGTAGCGCATGTCGATGTAGTCGATGTCGGCGGCGCGGCCCGCGATGACCTGCGCGCCGACCTGCATGAAGCGCTCCATGCGCTCGTCCACCTGGCGCCGGCCGAGCCGCACGGTGACGCCGTTCGAGAGCCGCATCTGCCAGGCGCCGCGCGGGTCCATCGACAGCGCTGCGACCCGCAGGCCCTGCTCCACCAGGCGGCCCTGGATCGCGAGGTAGCGCTGCGCCACCTGCCACTCGGTGCCGGGCGGCCCGTCGAGGCGCGGCAGTTCCGGCGGCACGTGGCGCACGCCGGTCGCGAACAGCTCGCCGCGCGTGTTGAGCAGGCCGTCCTCGCCCCAGCGCGCGGCCGCCTGCTGCTCGACCACCTCGACGCGGATGCGGTCCGGCCACAGCCGCTGCACCCGCGCGCGGTCGACCCAAGCGAGCGCCTCGACCGCCTCGCGCAGCGCATCGAGGTCCGCGCTGACGAAGCCGCCCTGGATCGCTCCGCGGGCGGCCTGCTCGACCTCGACCGCGGCGACGCGCTGGAACTGCCCGTCGATCACGATCGCGCGAACCGGCTGGTCGAGCCCGAGCGCGAGCAACGCGGCCAGCGCCACCACCGCCGCGAGCGCACCCAGAGCCCGGCCCGCGCGCGGCCACTCGAGTTCCGGCAGCTCGAAGCGCCGCCCCGCGGGCCTGCGCCGGTTGCGCTTGCGCAGCCAGCCCATGGTCAGGTCCGCTCCCTGGCAAAGCTGGTCTCGAGGATCCGCCAGGCCAGTTCCTCGAAATCGATGCCGGCGGCGCGCGCGGCCATCGGCACCAGGCTGTGGCTGGTCATGCCGGGCACGGTGTTGATCTCGAGCAGCAGCGGCACGCCGTCCTCGCCGGCCACGAAATCGACGCGGCCCCAGCCGGAGGCGCCGGTGGCCGCAAAGGTGGTGAGCGCCGCCTGCCGCAGCGCGGCCTCCGCCGCGGCGGCGAGACCGCAGGGAATCAGGTAACGGGTGTCCTCCGCGAAGTACTTGGCCTGGTAGTCGTAGAAGCTGCGCGGCGTCTCGATGCGGATCGCGGGCAGTGCCTCGCCCTGCAGGATGCCGACCGTGTATTCGCCGCCGCTGATCCAGCGCTCGGCGATCACGACCGGATCGAGCGCCGACGCGGCGCGCCAGGCCGCCGGCAACTCGGCAGGGCTCTCCACGCGGCTCATGCCGACGCTGGAACCCTGGCTGGCCGGCTTCACCGCCAGCGGCATGCCGAGTTCGCGCACCGCGCGCTCGAAGTCGGGCGCGCCCTGCAGCAGCACCCACGGCGGCGTCGCCACGCCCGCCGCCTGCGCCAGCTGCTTGGTGCGCATCTTGTCCATGCCGAGCGCCGAGCCCAGCACGCCGCTGCCGGTGTAGGGCGTGCCCATCCACTCGAGCGCGCCCTGCACCGCGCCGTCCTCGCCACCGGGCCCGTGCAGCGCGATCCAGACGCGGTCGCAGCCCTGCGCCACCAGGTCGGTCAGGCGTCGCTCGGCGGGATCGAAGGCATCGGCCTGGACGCCGCGCTGCCGCAAGGCCTTCAGCACCGCTTCGCCCGTCATCAACGAGACCTCGCGCTCGGCGGAGCGGCCGCCCATCAGTACCGCCACCTGGCCGAACTCGGCCGCGTCGGTCACGCGGCGGAATTCGACGCCGGTGGCGCGCAGGCGGCTCATGACCTCACCTCACGTGCCATCAGTGACCGGCGCACGCGGGATCCGGCGCTCACGGCGCCCGGCACCCCTGCTCGCTCGCTCAGGCCGGCGACCGGATTCGCTCGCTCGCAGGGTGCCGGCCGCCTGATCGCGCGTCCGGCACGGCCAGCGGCCGGCGCGCACGAGGTGGCGGGGTGCTCGCGAGCAAACTCGTAAGTTCCGGCGGAGTTTGCGAGCGAGCCACCCCGCCGGATCCCGTGCGTGCCGGCCGCCCGCTGGATGAACCGGCCGCCAATCATGCTGCCTCCCCGACCACGCGCACTTCCGGCACCAGCCGCACGCCGTGCACGCGCTCCACCGTCGCGCGCACATGGGCGATCAGCGCCTCGATGTCGGCCGCGCGCGCGGTCCCGGTGTTGAGGATGAAGTTCGCATGCTTCTCCGCAACCTGCGCGCCGCCGATGCGGTGGCCCTTGAGGCCGGCGCGCTCGATCAGGTCCGCGGCATGGCCGCCGGGCGGGTTGGTGAACACCGAGCCGCAGCTCGGCTCGCCGATCGGCTGCTTGGCGTGGCGTTCCTCGAGCAGCCGCTTGATGGAGTCGGTGCTGGCGTCCGGGCGCTGCTCGAAGCGGAAAGTCGCGGCCAGGAACCATTCGCCCGGCACCGGCGGCGTCACGCTGCGATAGCCGTAGCGGTACTCGGAGGCCGGGCGCCGGCGGCGCGCCCCGGCGCGGTCGATGGTCTCGACCTCGACCACGCGCGGCCAGGTCTCCCCGCCCCAGGCGCCGGCATTCATCGCCAGTGCGCCGCCGACCGTGCCCGGGATGCCGGCGAAGAAGTCCGCCGGACCGAGCTTCCACTTCGCGCACTGCCGTCCGAGGCGCGCGCAGGCGACCCCGGCCTCGGCGCGCACGCGGTCATCGCCCACGCGCTCGAGCGCATTCAGCACACCGTGCACCGAGACCACGACGCCGCGGATGCCGCCGTCGCGCACCAGCAGGTTGCTGCCGAGCCCGACCCAGGTCACCGGCACCGCGGCCGGCAGCGAGCGCAGGAAGGCGGACAGGTCCTCCACGTCGCGCGGCGAGAACCAGGCGTCGGCGGGCCCGCCGACGCGCCAGGTCGTGTGCCGCGACATCGGCTCGTCGCGCAGCACGCGGTCCTCGAATCCCGGCGGCAGGACCGGCGCACTCATCGTCCCGCTCCCGCGGCGAGCGCGCCGGGCAGCTCGTGGGCGACGCCGCCGATGCTGCCGGCGCCCATCGTGAGCACGACGTCGCCGTCGGCGATGACGCCCGCGAGCGCGCCGGCGAGCTCCTTCACGTCCTCGACGAACACCGGCTCGAGCCGCCCGCGGCTGCGCACGGCGCGGCAGATCGCGCGCCCGTCGGCATTCGCCAGCGGCTCTTCCCCGGCCGCGTACACCTCGGTCACCAGCAGCGCGTCGGCCTCCGACAGCACGCGGCCGAAGTCGTCGATCAGGTCGTGCGTGCGCGTGTAGCGGTGCGGCTGGAACGCGAGCACCAGCCGGCGGCCCGGCCAGGCCTGGCGCGCGGCCTCGAGCGTCGCCTCGATCTCGGTCGGGTGATGGCCGTAGTCGTCGACCAGGGTGACGCGCCCGCTCTGCGTCGTCACGTCGCCCAGCAATTCGAGGCGCCGGCCGATGCCGGCGAAAGAAGCGAGCGCGCGCTGGATCGCGGCGTCCTCGACCCCGAGCTCGGTCGCGACCGCGATGGCCGCGAGCGCGTTCAGCACGTTGTGGCGGCCCGGCAGGTTGAGCGTCACCGGGAGCGGGGCCCGCCCCGCGCGCAGCGCCTCGAAGCGCGTGTGCGCGCCCTCGCCCGCCAGCCGCACCGCGCGCAGGTCGGAGTCCTCGCCGAGCCCGTAGCGGACCATCGGGCGGCCGACCTGCGGCAGCAGTCCGCGCAGCACCGGATCGTCGCCGCACACCACCGCGAGCCCGTAGAACGGCAGGTTATGCAGGAACTCGACGAAGCTCTGCTTGAGCTTCTCGAAATCGCCGCCGTGCGTGACCAGGTGGTCGTTGTCGATGTTGGTGACGATCGCGATCAGCGGCTGCAGGTGCAGGAACGAGGCGTCGCTCTCGTCCGCCTCCGCCACCAGGTAGCGGCTGGCGCCGAGGCGCGCGTTGCTGCCCGCGCTCTTGAGCTGCCCGCCGATGACGAAGGTCGGGTCGAGCCCGCCCTCGGCGAGCACCGAGGCCACCAGGCTGGTCGTGGTCGTCTTGCCGTGCGTGCCCGCAACCGCGATGCCCTCGCGGAAGCGCATCAGCTCGGCCAGCATCTCGGCGCGGCGCACGACCGGGATGCGCGCCGCCTGCGCTGCCGCGAGTTCCGCGTTGTCGGGGGCGACCGCGCTCGAGACCACCACGCAGCCGGCGCCGGCGACGTGGGACGCGTCGTGGCCGATGAACACGCGCACGCCCTGCTTCGCGAGCCGCGTCGTGACCGCGTTCGCGCGCAGGTCGGAGCCTTGCACCCGGTAGCCGAGGTTGACCAGCACCTCGGCGATGCCACCCATGCCGGCGCCGCCGATGCCGACCAGGTGGATCGTGCCGATGCGGCGCATGCGGTCGGTCATGCCTGCGCCTCCTCGGCCTCGAGGCAGAGCGCGGCGACGCGCTCCGCCGCATCCGTCACCGCGCGCGCGCGCGCCGCTTCGGCCATCGTCACGAGCTTCGCGCGCCCGCCGGAGCCCAGCGTCGCGATGCGGTTTGCGAGCTCGGCGGCGGTCAGCCCGGCTTCCGACACGACCTGCGCCGCGCCGGTTTCCGCGAGCCAGGCGGCATTCTTCGTCTGGTGGTCGTCCACCGCCGCCGGCAGCGGCACCAGGATCGCGGCGACGCCGGCCGCGGCGAGCTCGGCGACGGTCGAGGCGCCCGCGCGCGCGATCACCAGGTCCACGTTCGCGTACTCGGCGGCCATGTCCTCGATGAACTCGACCACCACCGCGGCGACGCCGACGCGGGCGTAGGCCTGCTCGGTCGCCTCGCGGTGGCGCGCGCCGCACTGGTGCACGACCGCAGGCCGGCGCGAGGCGGGCATCAGTCCGATCGCCTCGGGCACCAGGCGGTTGAGCGCCGCGGAACCCTGGCTGCCGCCGATCACGAGCAGGCTGAGCGGCCCGTGGCGCGCCGCGTAGCGCTCGCGCGGCGGTGGCAGCCCCGCGATCTCGGGGCGCACCGGGTTGCCGACGAAGGCGGCTCCGCGCGCGGCCGGGAAGCTGCCCGGGAATCCTTCCGCGATCCGGGCGGCCACGCGCGCGAGCCAGCGGTTGGTCAGCCCCGCAACCGCGTTCTGCTCATGGATCACGAGCGGCGTGCCCGCGAGCCAGGCCGCGATGCCGCCGGGCCCGGCCGCAAAGCCGCCGCAGCCGAGCACGACGCCGGGCCGGCGCCGGCGCAGCGCCGCGCGCGCCTGCCGCACCGCGCGCAGCAGCGTGAACGGGCTCGCAAGCCAGCGCGCGGCGCCCTTGCCGCGCAGGCCCGCGATCTCGATCCATTCGATCGGGTAGCCGGCGGCGGGCACCAGGCGCGCCTCGATGCCGCGCTCGGTGCCGAGCCAGACGACCTCGCGGCGGCCGCGCAGCGCGCCCGCGACCGCGAGCGCGGGAATCACGTGGCCGCCGGTGCCGCCCGCCATGATCATGACCGGCGCGCTCATGGCTTGCGCACCTCGGGCGGCAGCGCGCTCCGGCCGCTGGCCGCGACCTCGTGGTGCACGCGCAGCAGCATGCCGACCCAGGCCAGCGTGACCAGCATGCTCGAGCGGCCGTACGACAGGAACGGCAGCGTGAGCCCCTTGGTCGGCAGCAGGCCCATGTTCACGCCGATGTTGATGAAGGCCTGCAGGCCGAGCCACACGCCGAAGCCCGCCGCGAGGCAGGCGTGCAGCGGCATGCCCGCATCCGCCGCGATGCGCGCGAGCCGGAGGCTGCGCAGCACCAGCGCCAGGAACGCGATCACGACCGCAGTGACGCCGAGCAGGCCGAGCTCCTCGGCCATCACCGCGAACACGAAGTCGGTGTGCGCCTCGGGCAGGTAGAAGAGCTTCTGGATGCTGGACCCGAGTCCGACGCCCAGCCATTCGCCGCGGCCGATCGCGATCAGCGACTGCGTCAGCTGGAAGCCGCTGTCGAAGGGGTCGGCCCAGGGATCGAGGAAGCCGGTCAGGCGCTGCAGGCGGTAGCCGGCGGCCATCGCGATGAAGCCGATGGCCGCGCCGCCCGCGGCGGCCACCAGCAGGAAGTCGCGCAGCCGCGCGCCGGCGACGAACAGCACCGCGGTGCCGGTGACGCACAGCACCACCGCGGCGCCGAAGTCGGGCTCGAGCAGCAGCAGCAGCGCGGCGGCGATGAGCACCGCGAGCGGCTTGAAGAAGCCCTGCGCACTCGAGCGCAGCTCGGTCTGGTGCCGCACCGCGAACACCGCGACGTAGGTCAGCAGCAGCCAGCGCGCGAGTTCCGAGGGCTGGAAGTTGAGCAGGCCGATGCGGATCCAGCGCCGGCTGCCGTTCACCTCGTGCCCGATCCCGGGCACCAGCACCACCACCAGCAGCAGGAAACTGCCGACCAGCAGCGCCGGCGCCAGGCGCTGCCACGCCGAGACCGGCACGAACAGCACGGCGCCGGCCAGCGTGGCGCCGAGCAGCACCGACAGCAGCTGGCGCTCGAGATGGAAGAACGGGTCGCCGGTCGCGCGCTCGGCGACGTTCAGCGAGGCCGAAGTCATCATCACCAGCCCGACCAGCAGCAGCCCCGCCACCGCCATGACGACGACGGGATCGAGCACGAGGCGCGGCTGGCGGCCCGCCGAGCGCGAGTACTGCAAGGCGACGCCGGCCGTGTTCATGCCGGCAGCTCCCGCACCGCGGCGGCGAAGGCCTCGCCACGGTGCGCATAGTCGCGGAACATGTCGAAGCTCGCGCAGGCCGGCGACAGCAGCACGGTCTCGCCGCGGCGCGCGAGCGAGGCCGCGACCGCGACCGCGCTCGCCATCGAATCGGCAAACGAGACCTCGCAGGCGCGCGCCAGCGCCTGCGCGAGGACCCTGGCGTCGCGCCCGATCAGCACGGCGTGGCGCACCTTGCCGCGGCAGGCCGCGGCGAGCGGCGCGAAGTCCTGGCCCTTGCCCTCGCCGCCCGCGATCAGCACCAGCAACCCGTCGAGCCCGGCGATCGCGGCGGCGGTGGCGCCGACGTTGGTGCCCTTGGAATCGTCGATCCAGCGGATGCCGCGCCAGTCGGCGACCAGTTGCGCGCGGTGCGGCAGGCCGGTGAAGCGCGCGAGCACCGCGGTCATCGCCTCGCGCGGCATCCGGCACACGGCGCCGACCGCGAGCGCCGCCAGCGCGTTCGCGGCGTTGTGCCGCCCCGGCAGGCGCAGTTGCGACACCGGCATCAGGGGCTGCGCGCCCTCGGCGAGCCATTCCTCGCCGTCCTGCGCCAGCAGCCGGAACTCGGCGTCGGCGCGGCGCAGGCTGAAGCCGACGCGGCGCTGGCCCGGGCGCGGCATGCGCTGCACCAGTTCGTCGTCGAGGTTGACCACGGCAGTCGCGCAGCGCTCGAAGATGCGCGCCTTCGCCGCCGCGTACTCGGCGACGTCGCGATAGCGGTCGAGGTGGTCGGGCGTGACGTTCAGCACCGCGCCGGCCTCGAGCTGCAGCGAATGCGTGGTCTCGAGCTGGTAGGAGGACAGCTCCAGCACGTACATCGCGGCGGGCGGTCCCGCCAGCAAATCGAGCGCGGGCTCGCCGAGGTTGCCGCCGACGCGCACCGGGATGCCGGCGGCCCTGGCGAACTCGCCGACCAGCGTGGTCACCGTGCTCTTGCCGTTGGTGCCGGTGATGCCGACCACGCGCCCCCCCGCCTCGCGCGCGAACAGCTCGATGTCGCCGACCAGGTCGAGGCCGCGCGCGGCGGCCTGCTGCAGGAAGGGCTCGCGCAGCGAGACGCCGGGCGACACCACCACCTGGTCGGCGCCGGAGAGCACGGCCGGGTCGAAGCCGCCGAGCGCGGTCGCCGCCTCCGGCACCAGCCGGCGCAGCTCCGCGAGTCCCGGCGGGTCGGCGCGCGAGTCGGTGACCACCAGGCGATGCCCGCGCGCGGCGAGGTGCCGCGCCGCCGACACGCCGGTGCGGCCCAGTCCCACGATCACGCTCTGCGGTCTGGCGGCGGCCTGCATCAGCGCAGCTTCAGCGTGGCCAGCCCGACCAGGACCAGCATGAAGGAGATGATCCAGAAGCGGACGATCACCTTGGGCTCGGCCCAGCCCTTGAGCTCGTAGTGGTGATGGATCGGCGCCATGCGGAAGATGCGCTTGCCGCGCAGCCGGAACGACGCGACCTGCAGGATCACCGAGACCGTCTCGAGCACGAAGATCCCGCCCATGATCGCGAGCACGATCTCCTGGCGCACGATCACCGCGACCACGCCGAGCGCCGCGCCGAGCGCGAGCGCGCCGATGTCGCCCATGAACACCTGCGCGGGGTAGGTGTTGAACCACAGGAAGCCGAGGCCGGCGCCGACGATGGTCGAGACGAAGATCATCACTTCGCCGGCGCCCGGCACGAAGGGGATCTGCAGGTAGGTGGAGAAGTTGGCGTGGCCGGTCGCGTAGGCGAACACGCCGAGCGCGCCCGCGACCATCACGCAGGGCATGATCGCGAGCCCGTCGAGGCCGTCGGTCAGGTTGACCGCGTTGCTCGAGCCCACGATCACGAAATAGGTGAAGGCGATGAAGCCGGCGGCGCCCAGCGGCAGTGCGACATCCTTGAAGAACGGCAGGTAGAGCGAGGTCTCCGCCGGGCCGGCCGCCGTCTGCCACAGCGCGATGGCGGCCGCGAGTCCCGCGACCGACTGCCACAGGTACTTCCAGCGCGCGGCCAGGCCGCGCGGGTCCTTCACCACCAGCTTCAGGTAGTCGTCGTAGAAGCCGATCACGCCGTAGGCGAGCGTGACCGCGAGCGCGATCCAGACGAAGCGGTTCGCGAGGTCGGCCCACAGCAGCGTGCCGGCGGTCACCGCGACCAGGATCAGCGCGCCGCCCATGGTCGGCGTGCCAGTCTTGCCGAGGTGCGTGTCCGGGCCGTAGTCGCGCACGACCTGCCCGATCTGCCGCGCGGCCAGCATCCGGATCATCCACGGCCCGACGATCAGCGCGATCGAAAGCGCGGTCAGCGCCGCCAGGATCGCGCGCAGCGTCAGGTAGCCGAAGACGCGGAACCCGCCGTAGTAGTCCGTCAGCCAGTCGAAGAGTTCGAGCAGCATGGCGCCCTCAGTTGCCGTTGCCGGCGGCCGCCGGCGGCTCGACCAGCCGCTCGACGACGCGCTCCAGGCGGTTGACCCGCGAACCCTTGACCAGCACCGTGACGCCCGCGTCGAGCCGCGCCGCGACCTCGTCCGCGAGGCCGGCCGCGTCGGCGTACCAGGCGCCGCGCGTGCCGTAGGCCGCGACCGCGTGCCGCGCCGCCTCGCCGATCGCGAACAGGCGCGTGATGCCGGCGCGGCGCGCATAGTCGCCGACGGCGATGTGGCTCGATTCCGTCGCGCCGCCGAGCTCCGCCATCTCCCCGAGCACCAGCCAGTGCTCGCCGGGCAGGCTGCAGAGCACGTCGATGCCGGCGCGCATCGAGCTGGGATTGGCGTTGTAGGAGTCGTCGATCACCCAGGCACCGCGCGCGCCGGCCTTGAGCTGCAGCCGCCCGCCGACCGGGCGCATGCGCTCGAGGCCCGCGACGACCGCCGCCATGCCCGCGCCCGCGGCGTGCGCGGCCGCGGCGGCGCCCGCCGCGTTCAGCACGTTGTGGCGCCCCGCGAGGTGCAGGCGCACGCGCGATTTCGCACCCGGCAGCGCCAGCGTGAAGGCCGTGACGAAAGCGCCCGCCTCGATCCGCCCCTGGATCGCGGACGCCCGCGCCTCCGCCGGCGATTCGATGCCGAAGCGCAGCACGCGCGAGCCGCGCGACATCGTCCGCCACAGTTCCTGGAACGGGTCGTCGGCATTGATCACCGCCGTGCCGTCCGCCGGCAGCGCCGCGAACATCTCGCCTTCCGCGCGGGCGACGCCCGCGAGGTCGCCGAATCCCTCCAGGTGCTCGTCGCCGGCATTGGTGACCAGCGCGATCGAGGGCCGGGCGATGGCCGCGAGCGCGGCGATCTCGCCCGGGTGGTTGGCGCCCATCTCGATCACGGCGAACCGGTGCGAGGGCTCCAGCCGCAGCAGGGTCAGCGGCACGCCGATGTGGTTGTTGAGGTTGCCGCGCGTCGCCAGCGTCGGGCCCGCCTGCTGCAGGATCGACGCCAGCAGTTCCTTGGTCGTGGTCTTGCCGTTGCTGCCGCCGACGCCGAGCACGAGCGCGGGACAGCGGCCGCGCCAGTGCCGCGCGAGCGCCGCGAGCGCCGCCAGGCCGTCCTGCACCACGACCTGCGCACCGGCGCCGTCCACCGCCTGCTCGACCACGGCCCCGGCGGCGCCGCGCTGCAGCGCCGCCGCGACCCAGGCGTGGCCGTCGAAGCGCTCGCCGCGGAGCGCGAAGAAGACCTGGCCGCGCTCGATCGTGCGCGAGTCGGTGGAGACGCCGGCGAATGCCGCGTCGGCGCCCGCGAGACGCCCGCCGGTGGCCGCCGCGACCTCGGACAGGCGGCCCTTCATCGCGCGCCTCCCGCTAGCCGCAGCACGCAGGCGCGGTCGCTGAACGGCAGGCGCTCGGCGCCGACCTGCTGGTAGTCCTCGTGGCCCTTGCCCGCGATCAGCACCACGTCGTCCGCCGCGGCCTCGCCGATGGCGGCGGCGATCGCCCGGGCGCGGTCGCGCTGCACCTGCGCTCGCCCCGGCTCGCGCAATCCCCCGAGGATCATCGCGACGATGCGGTCGGGATCCTCACCGCGCGGGTTGTCGTCGGTCACGATCACGCGATCCGCGAGGCGCTCGGCGGTCTCGCCCATCAACGCGCGCTTGCCGGGGTCGCGTTCGCCGCCGCACCCGAACACCACCAGCACGCGTCCGCGCGCGTGTGCGCGCAGCGCCGCCAGCGCCTTCGCCAGCGCGTCGGGCGTGTGCGCGTAGTCCACCACCGCGAGCGCGCCGTTCGGCAGCCGCAGGCCTTCCATGCGGCCGGGGGGCGCGTCGCACTCGCCCAGCGCGCCGATCGCCGCATCCACCTCGAAGCCCCAGGCGAGCAACATGCCGAGCGTGACGGCGAGGTTCTCGGCATTGAACGCGCCAACCAGGCGCGAGCGCAGGCGGCGCGCGCCGAAGTGCCCGGCGAGCTCGAGTTCGAGCCCGGCCGGGCCGGGCGCGGCGCGCGTGACGTGCAGGAAGCGCGGCGCCCGCGGCGGCTCGCCGCCGATCGCGATCGCGGTCAGCGCGACGCCGGGCGCGAGCGCCGACGCGAATCGTGCGCCCGCGGCATCGCCGACGTTGATCACGGCGTGCTCGAGGCCCGGCAGCCGGAACAGGCGCTGCTTGGCCGCCTCGTAGCGCTCCATGGTGCCGTGGTAATCGAGGTGGTCGCGCGTCAGGTTGCAGAATCCGGCGACCCGCATGCGCACTCCGTCCACGCGGCCCTGCTCGAGCGCATGCGAGGAAACCTCCATCGCGACGTGCGTCGCGCCGGCATCCGCGAGCGCGCGCAGCTGGCGGTGCAGCGTGATCACGTCCGGCGTGGTGAGCCCGCCGGCCTCGATGGCGGGCGGGAAGCCGGCGCCCAGCGTGCCGAGGTAGGCGCCGCGGCGCGCGAGCCGCGTCACCGCGCCCGCGAGCAGCCAGGCGCAGGTGGTCTTGCCGTTGGTGCCGGTGACGCCCGCCACCGCGAGCCGCGAGGACGGCGCGCCGTAGAAGCGGTCCGCGATCCCGCCCAGCCGGTCGCGCAGCGCGCGCACCGCAATGCAGGGCACGGCCCCGGGTACCTCATGGCCGGCGGACTCCGCCGGGTCGAACAGCACGACGCGGGCGCCGCGGCGGACCGCCTCGCCCGCGTGATCGAGGCCGTGGCGGCTGCCGCCCCGCAGCGCCACGAACGCGTCGCCCGCGGCGACGGCGCGCGAGTCGAGCGCGAGGCCGGAGAGCGGCAGCGCCGGGGCATCGGCGAGGCCCGCAAGCAGCGCGTCGAGCTGCATCGCGCCGCTCACGGCGCCGACTCCGCGAGCGTCACCGGCGCCACCCGCTCGAGATCATCCGGCGCGACCGACATCAGCCGCAGCGCGCCGGCGACGACTTCCGCGAACACCGGCGCCGCGACGTCACCGCCGTAATAGAGCGTGCCACCCGGCTCGTCCACCATCACCACGACCGCAAGCCGCGGGCGCGAAGCCGGCACCACGCCCGCAAACACGGACAGGTACTTGTCGGTCGAGTAGCCGCCCGCGGTCGCCTTCCAGGCCGTGCCGGTCTTGCCCGCGACGCGATAGCCGGGCACCGCGGCCTTGACGCCGGTGCCCGCGGGCTGGACCGCTCCCTCGAGCAGTCCGACCAGGTCGCGCGCGATGCGCTCCGGCAGCACCCGCTCGCCGGGCACCGCGCCGGCGGCGCGGCGGAAGGAGACCGGGCGGTGCACGCCGCCCGCGCCGATCGTCGCGTAGGCCTGCGCCAGCTGCAGCGGCGTGACCGACAGGCCGTAGCCGTAGGCCATGGTCGCGATGCCGATCGGCCGCCAGTGCGCGGCGCTGGACAGCAGGCCCGCCGACTCGCCCGGAAAACCGCTGGCGGTCACCTCGCCGAAGCCGAGCGCAGCGAGCGTGTCGTGCAACTGCGCGGGCTCCAGCGACAGCGCGATCTTGGCCATGCCGGCGTTGCTGGAGCGCGCCAGAACCTGCCCGAGGTCCACCACGCCGTATTCGTGCTTGTCCTGGATGGTCTTGATGCCGACCCGGATCGCGGCCGTGTCCACCAGCGAGTCGGGCCGGTAGCGGCCGGAGTCGAGCGCGGCCGCCACCACGAACGGCTTGATGCTGGAGCCCGGCTCGAAGATGTCGGTGACCGCGCGGTTGCGGTAGCGCGCCACCTCGTACTGCGAGCGGTCGTTCGGGTTGAACGACGGCTGGTTGACCATCGCCAGCACCTCGCCCGTGGTCACGTCGAGCACGATCACCGAGCCGGCGCGCGCGCGGTGCCGGCGGATCGCGGACTTCAGCTCGCGGTAGGCGAGGTACTGGATGCGCAGGTCGATACTTGCGTGAAGATCCTGACCAGGACGCGGCGCCTCGATACTCTCGACGTTCTGGACGATGCGCCCGTGGCCGTCCTGGATCACGCGCTTCTGGCCGTCCACGCCCGCGAGCGACTGGTCGTAGGCGAGCTCGAGCCCTTCCTGGCCGGCCTCGTCCAGGTTGGTGAAGCCGAGCAGGTGCCCGGTGACCTCGCCGTTCGGGTAGTAGCGCCGGTACTCGCGCATCAGGTACACGCCCGGGATGCCGAGCGCCTTGATCTTCGCCGCCTCGGCCGGGTCCATGTGCCGGGCGACGTAGAGGAACTGGCGGTCGAGGTTGCTGGTGACGCGCTGCGCGAGCCACTGCTTGTTGCGCTTGAGCGCGCGCGCGAGCTTGGCGATGCCCTCGCCCGCCTCGGCGAATTCCTGCGGGTTGACCCAGACCGTGTCCACCGGCGAGCTGACCGCGAGCGGCTCGCCGAAGCGGTCGAGCACCGCGCCGCGGTGCGCCGCCATGCGCGCGACGCGGGCGTGGCGCATGTCGCCCTGCTCGGCCAGGAACTGGCGGTCGAGGACCTGCAGCTGCACCGAGCGCGCGAACAGCGCCAGCGCCGCCAGCGCGAGCGCGGCGGCCACGATGCGCGCGCGCAGGCGGAACTGCTGCGCGTCGAACTCGATCTCGCCGTCGCGCCGCCTCATGGCGCGACGATCCGGACTTCCTGGGGCCGCGGCAGCGTCATGCGCAGGCGCTCGCTGGCGACGCGCTCGACGAAGCCGTGGTTGGACCAGGCGCTCTGCTCGAGCTGCAGCTGGCCCCACTCGATGTTGAGGCGGTCGCGCTCGGCGGACAGCTGCTCGAGCTGCACGAACAGCGCGCGCGCCTCGTGGCGCGCACGCACGGCCGCGATCGCCGACGCCAGCAGCGCGAGCCACAGTAGCGGCAGCGCCAGCATCATCCAGCGCCGGCTCATGGGGGCGCTCCCGTCATCACCCGCGGCCGCAGCGGCGATGGCGGCAGCGGCCGTGCGCGGCGAGCGGCCGGAATCCAGCGAGCGAGCGAATCCGGTCGCCGGTCTGAGCGAGCGAGCAGGGATTCCGGCCGCGACGCCTGCGCGCGGCTGCTGCAGTCCGCGCTCATGCGGCGATCCTCTCGGCCGCGCGCAGCACGGCGCTGCGCGCACGCGGGTTGCGCGCGACCTCCGACTCGCCCGCGAACGTCGCCTTGCCGACCAGCGCGAGGCGCGGACGCGCCTCCGGCGGCAGCTGCGGCAGGCCGGCCCAGGCGGGGTCCTCGCGGGAGGCGGCGCGCAGGAAGCGCTTGACGATGCGGTCCTCGAGCGAATGGAAGCTGATCACGACCAGGCGCCCGCGCGGCGCCAGCGCCGCGACCGCCTGCGGCAGCGCGCGTTCGATCTCGCCGAGCTCGTCGTTGACGTGGATGCGGATCGCCTGGAAGGTGCGGGTCGCCGGATGCCGGCCCGGCTCGCGCCCCGGCACCGCTGCCGCGACCACCTGCGCGAGATGGCCGGTGGTCGCGATCGGCGCCGCGCCGCGCGCCGCGACGATGGCCCGCGCGATGCGCCGCGCGTGGCGTTCCTCGCCGAATCGGGAGATCACCGTCGCGATCTCCCGTTCGTCCGCGCGCGCGATGAAGCCGGCGGCCGATTCGCCGCTCTGCGGGTCCATGCGCATGTCGAGCGGGCCGTCGCGCAGGAAGCTGAAGCCGCGGCGCGCGTCGTCGAGCTGCGGCGAGGACACGCCCAGGTCGAACAGGATGCCCGCTGCGGTGCCGGGCGCGACCAGGCGCGCGAGGTCGGAGAAGCGCGCCTGCTCGACGCGCACGCGGGCGTCGCCCGCAAAGCGCTGCGATGCGGCCGCACAGGCCTCCGGATCGCGATCGATGGCAAGCAGCCTCCCCTCTTCCCCGAGCCGGCCGAGGATCGCCCCGGCATGTCCACCGCGACCAAAGGTCGCATCCACGTAGAAACCGTCGGCGCGGACCGCGAGCGCATCGAGCGCCGCGTCCAGCAGCACCGGCGCGTGTTCCCCGCCGCCCGGCTCCTCCAGCCGCGCGCCGATCACGGCGCGCCCATCACAGCGACAGCGAGTCCATTTCCGCCGGCAGCGACACCGACGGTTCCTCGCCGTTCAGCCACTGCTCGCGCCGCTCGTCCCAGCGCTGCTCGTCCCACAGTTCGAAGCGGTTGCCCTGGCCGATCAGGATCGCGTTGCGGTCGAGGTGCGCGAACTCGCGCAGCTTCGGCGGCAGCAGCAGCCGGCCGTGGCCGTCGAGGTCCACGTCGGTCGCATGGCCGACCATCAGGCGCTGCAGCCGGCGCGCGTGCTCGTTGAGCGACGGCAGCCGCATCAGCTTGCGTTCGATTTCTTCCCAGTCGGGCAGCGGGTAGATCAGCAGGCACTGGTCACGGTCGATGGTGACCACCACGCGCGCCTCGCCCCGCTCCTGCAGGCGATCGCGATAGCGGGTCGGCATGACCATCCGGCCCTTGGCATCGATCGTGACTTTGGTGGCGCCCCGGAACACGTGTTGAAACGGGAACTTGTCCCATTTCCTCCCACTTTTTCCCACTCGCCGCCACTATAGGCAGGCATCCGGGGACGGTCAACGGGACCGACCAAAAAAATTTGTGACGCGTCAAACACTTACGGACAATCGCGGCGGCCCATTCGAGCCGCGCGATGGATCAGGAAATCAGCAAGTTACGCGCCGCTCTTACAGCGGCTTCTCAGGAGGCGTCGATTCTCGTTCTGGTCGAGACGGAAAAAAGAGTCGGCCGATAAGCCGGGTTCTGTCGTGGGCAACCATTCCTCTGGGATGCGCGTCGCCGCGCAGCTCAAGCAGCCTACCCGGAAGCACGCGCGGGCCGCGCGCCGCGGCTTTCGCCGCCTGCTTCCCTATTTGGCCTTGCTCCAGGCGGGGTTTGCAGTGCCGTCGCCGTTACCGTCGACGCGGTGCGCTCTTACCGCACCATTTCACCCTTGCCGTCGTGCTCGCGCACGCTTGGGCGGTGTGTTTTCTGTTGCACTTTCCGTGGGCTCACGCCCCCCAGGCATTACCTGGCGCCGTGCCCTGTGGAGCCCGGACTTTCCTCCGTCTTCACGAGGAAGACGGCGATTGCCTGGCCGACTCGGGGGCCACCTTAGACGCTTGCGGCGCCCGCCTCAAGGGCTTTTTCGCGCGGGTTTTTCCGTCATTTCGAGCGCCCGCGCGTAGGCCTCGTTGCGTCGTGCGCCGGTCAGTTCCGCGGCCGCGGCGGCCGCCGCCGACGCCGGCAGGAACCGCAGCAGCACCGCGATCGCCGCGTCGAGTTGCGCGCCGTCGGCGGCCTGCGGCTCCGCGCCCTCGACCACCACCACCAACTCGCCGCGACGGAGGTCCGCGTCGCCCTGCGCGCGCTCGGCGAGTTCGCCGAGGCTGCCGCGGTAGAAGGTCTCGTGCAGCTTGGTGAGCTCGCGCGCCACGCAGGCGCGCCGCGCTGCGCCCAATGCCGTCGCGAGGTCCGCGAGGCAGGCGGCGATGCGATGCGGTGCCTCGTACAGCACCAGTGTGCGCGGCTCCTGCGCCAGTTCCGCGAGGCGCTGCCGTCTCGCGCCCGCGCGCGCGGGCAGGAAGCCCTCGAAGCAGAAGCGTTCGGCCGGCAGGCCCGAGGCCGCGAGCGCCGCGATCGCCGCGCAGGCGCCGGGCACCGGCACGACCGCGATCCCCGCCTCCACGGCCGCGCGCACCAGCGGATAGCCCGGGTCGCTGACCAGCGGCGTGCCGGCGTCCGCGACCAGCGCGACGCTCTCGCCCGCCTTCAGGCGCGCGACCAGCTCGGCCGCGCGCGCGCGCTCGTTGTGCTCGTGCAGGGACACCAGCGGCCGCTCGAGGCCGAGCTCGCGCAACAGCCGGCCGCTGTGGCGCGTGTCCTCGGCCGCGACCACGCCCGCGGCCGCGAGAATCTCGCGCGCTCGCGCAGAAATGTCGCCCATGTTGCCGATGGGCGTCGCCACCAGGTAAAGGACGCCGGCCTGCCCCACTATAATGTCCCTCCCCGACCGCGCCGGGCGGCCGGGTGATCCTCGCCAAGGGCCGCCCTCGATGCAAGCGAATGTCCGTGCCATGCGACTCGCCGCCGCCTGCCTTGCGGGCCTGCTGGCCGGCGCCTGCCAGATCGCGGGCCTGGACCGCGCCGGCCCCGAGGGCGCCGCGCAGCGCGCCGAGCGCCAGTCGCGCCAGGGCGAGCACGCGGCCGCGGCGCGCAGCTACGAGCTCGCGGCGAAGGGCGCGGTCGAGGCCGAGCGCAACCGGCTCTGGCTCGCGGCCGCCGAGCAGTGGATCGCGGCCGCAGACGTCGCTTCGGCCGAGGTCGCGATCGGCATGCTGGCGCCGCCGATCTCGGAGGCGGATACGCGCGAGCGCCTGCGCCTCGACGTCGAGATCGCGCTCGCGCGCGGCGACCGCGCGCGCGCCGCATCGCTGCTGCGCGGGCTGCCCGAGACCGGCGACGCCGCCGCGCTCGCCACCCGCGCGCGTGTGCACTTCGGCGAGTTGCGCGTCGCCGACGCGGTCGTCACGCTGGTGGCGCGCGAGGCCCTGCTCGCGGACCCGGCCGAGCGCCTCGCGAACCAGCGCCTGATCGTGGACGGCATCGGCGCCGCGCTCGAGCGCGGAGGCAGCGCGCGCGCGCCGGACTGGGCGGACGCGACGCTGACCGGCTGGCTCGAACTCGGGCGCATCCTCGCGGACGCGCGCGCGGGCGCGCTCGGCACCCAGCGGCGTCTGCAGACCTGGCGCGAGCGTTACCCGGCGCACCCGGCGAGCGACGCGCTCTGGCGCGGTCTCGGCGAGCCGCCCGCGGCGGCCGGCGACCTGCCGCGGCAGGTCGCGCTGCTGCTGCCGCTGTCGGGCCGCGCGGAGGCGGCGGGCCAGGCGGTGCGCGACGGCTTCCTGGCGGCCTACTACGACCACGGCAGCGCCGCACGCCCGCGCGTGCGGATCTACGACGTGGCGGCGCGCGACGCGCCCTCGGCGTACCTGCAAGCGCTCGCGGACGGCTGCGATTTCGTGGTCGGGCCGCTGACGCGCGAGGAAGTCGCCTCGCTCGCGACGCTCGCCGACGGCCGCGCGACCACGCTCGCGCTCAACTTCCTGCCGGACGGCGTCGCCGTGCCGGACCGCTTCTACCAGTTCGCGCTGTCGCCCGAGGACGAGGCGCGGCTCGCGGCGCGGCGCCTCGCCGCGGACGGGCGCACCAGCGGCGTCACGCTGGTGCCGCAGTCCGACTGGGGGCGGCGCGTGCAGGCGGCCTTCGCCGAGGAGTTCGCCGCGGCGGGCGGCGTGCTGGCGGACCAGGCGGACTACCCGCCCGCGACCGTGGACTTCAACGAGCTGCTGCGGCGGCTGCTGCGCACCACCGGCCAGAAGGGCAGCACGCCGCGGCCCGATGCGCAGTTCATCTTCGTGGCCGCGCAGCCGGTGCACGGCCGGCTGATCCGAACGCAGCTGCGGTTCAACTACGCGAGCGCGCTGCCGATGATCGCGACGTCCGACGTGTTCGACGTGGCCGGCCCGGGCACCGTGGACCTGGACGGCGTGACCTTTCCCGACATGCCCTGGGTGCTCGATCCCTTCGGCCCGGCGGCCGCGGCGCGCGAGGCAGCCGAGCGCAACTGGCCGGGACGCACCGGCCAGCTCGGCCGCCTGCATGCCTTCGGCTACGACGCCTTCCGCCTGATCGGCGAACTGCGCCGCCTGCGCGGCGGCGGCTCGACCCCGCTGCCGGGGCTCACCGGCCGGCTCTCGGTGGACGCCGCCGGGCATGTGCGGCGCGAACTCGACTGGGCCCAGGTCGTCAACGGCCGCCCGGTCTCCCCGCCGCCGCCGCCCGTGGTGACGCCGCCCGCGACGTGAGCGCGCCGCACCTCGAGGCCGGCCGCGCCGCCGAGGCGGCCGCGGCGCGGATGCTCGAGCGCGAGGGTTACCGGATCCTGCAGCGGAATTTCCGCGCGCGCGGCGGGGAGATCGACCTGGTGGCGCTGGACGGCGGCACCCTGGCAATCGTCGAGGTGCGCTATCGCGCGGGCGGCCGCTTTGGCGGCGGCGCCGAGAGCGTGACGCTGGCCAAGCAGCGGCGCATCGCGCGCGCCGCGCGCGTGCTGCTCGCGGCGCGGCCGGCGCTCGCGCGGCTCCCGGCGCGCTTCGACGTCGTCGAGGTCAGCGGCCCCGCCGCCACGCCCGTCTGCCACCTGATCCGCGACGCCTTCCGGCTGGAATAAATGGGGACGCATCCCAATTACCCGCAATCAGCGACACGGGTAATTGGGATGCGTCCCCATTTATTTGACGACGCGCAGGCGCGGGCGGGAGCCGGTGTCGTCGGGGCCAGGCGCCGGGGGCGGCGACTCGCCGTCGTCCTGGAACAGCATGCCCTGGCCGGTCTCGCGCGCGTAGATGCCGAGCACGGCCGCGATCGGCACGCGCACCTGCTGCGGCACGCCGCCGAAGCGCGCGGAAAACTCGATCCAGTCATTGCCGAGCCTGAGGTCCTGGGTCGCCTGCCAGCTCACGTTGAGCGTGATGCGGCCGTCGCGCACATAGGCCTTTGGCACGTCGGTGCCGGCGATGCGCGCGTCCACCACCAGGTGCGGCGTCTGCCGGTTCTCGGTCATCCACTCGTGCATCGCGCGGACCAGGTACGGCCGCCGCGAGGTCTGCTGCGCGGCCACGGCTCAGGCCCTCCGCAGCGGACGGGGCGTCACTTCACGTCCTTCCAGTATTCCTTGTAGAGGAGATACGCGAAGCCCGTGAACATGAGCAGGAACAGCATCACCCAGACGCCGAGCGCCTTGCGCTCGGCCTTGGCGGGCTCGGAGACGTACTCGAGGAACGCGACCGTGTCGCGCACGAAGCCGTCGAACTCCTCGGCCGTCATCTCCCCGGGCGCGCCGGGATCCAGCGCGACCAGGTGCGGCGCGGGCGTGCCGTCCGCGCCTGCGCGCTGCTCGTAGCGCGGCAGCTGCTCGCCCTGGCGCACGGCCAGCACGTTCGGCATGACCGTATTCGCGAGCAGCGCGTTGTTCGCCCCGGTCGGCCGCGACGGGTCCGCGTAGAACGACTTCAGGAAGGTGTACACGTAGTCGACGCCGCGGCTGCGCGCGATCAGCGACAGGTCGGGCGGCGCGTTGCCGAACCAGATGCGCGCCTTGTCCGCCGGCATGGCCGAGCGCATCGGGTCGTAGATGCGCTCGCCGGTGAACATCAGGTTGTCGCGCAGCTCCTTCTCGGTCAGCGCGAGGTCGTCCGCCAGCTGGCTGGAGCGCATGTACTGCAGCGAGTGGCAGCCGAGGCAGTAGTTGACGAAGTTGCGCGCGCCGCGCTGCAGCGAGGCCAGGCTGCCGACGTCGGTGTGCGCCTTCGCCAGCGGCCAGCCGGTGGTCGCGGCGTTGGCCGCCGCGGCGCAGCCGAGCGCGAGCACGGCGAGCAGGCGGCCGGCAGCACTCACTTCGTCACCCGCGTCGGCTCGGACTTGTGGCTGTCGATGCGGGTGTACCAGGGCATCGCCAGGAAGAACACGAAGTAGTAGATCGTGCCGACGACCGAGATGGTCTTGAACGGCTCGGCCGGGGGCTTGAGGCCGCAGTAACCCAGCACGATGAAGGTGGCGGCGAACAGCATCAGCGCGACCTTGTAGACCGGGCCGCGGTAGCGGATCGACTTGACCGGCGCGCGGTCGAGCCACGGCAGGAAGAACAGCACCAGGATGGCGGCGAACATCACCAGCACGCCCCAGACCTGGGTGCCCGCGAATGCCGGCACCGCGCGCAGCATCGCGTAGTACGGCGTGAAGTACCACACCGGCGCGATGTGCTCCGGCGTCAGCAGCGGGTTGGCCGGCTCGAAGTTCGGCGCCTCGAGGAACAGCCCGCCCATTTCCGGCGCGAAGAACACGACCGCGGCGAACAGCACCAGGAACACGCCGACGCCAAACAGGTCCTTGACCGTGTAGTACGGGTGGAACGGGATGCCGTCAGCCGGGTGGCCGTCGGGGCCCTTCACCTTCTTGATCTCGATGCCGTCCGGGTTGTTGGAGCCGACCTCGTGCAGCGCCAGCAGGTGCGCGACCACCAGGAAAATCAGCACCAGCGGCAGCGCGACGACGTGCAGCGCGAAGAAGCGGTTCAGCGTGATGTCCGAGATGAAGTAGTCGCCGCGGATCCACTCGACCAGCGCGTCGCCGATCACCGGGAACGAGCCGAACAGCGAGACAATCACCTGCGCGCCCCAGTAGGACATGTTGCCCCAGGGCAGCAGGTAGCCGAAGAAGGCCTCGGCCATCAGCGCCAGGTAGATCAGCACGCCGAAGATCCACAGCAGCTCGCGCGGCCGGCGGTGCGAGCCGTACAGCAGCGCGCGGAACATGTGCAGGTAGACCAGGATGAAGAACGCCGAGGCGCCGGTCGAGTGCAGGTAGCGGATCAGCCAGCCCCACTCGACGTCGCGCATGATGTACTCGACCGAGCCGAAGGCGTCGGCCGCGGACGGCTTGTAGCTCATCGTCAGGAAGATGCCGGTGACGATCTGCAGCGCCAGCACCAGCAGCGCGAGCGAGCCGAAGTAATACCAGACGTTGAAGTTCTTCGGCGCGTAGTACTCCGCCGCCTGCTCCTTCCACATCTTGGTCATCGGGAAGCGCGCGTCGATCCACGCGACCAGGCCCGCGAGCTTGCCGGGCCCGGCCGGGGCCGCTTTCTCAGCCATCAGGCAAAGCTCCCCTGGTCCACGCCGATGACGATGTGCCCGCTGTCCACGAAGGTGTACGGCGGCACCTCGAGGTTGGTCGGCGCGGGAACCCCGCGGAACACGCGGCCCGAGAGGTCGAACTTGGAGCCGTGGCAGGGACAGTAGAAGCCGCCCGGCCAGTCCCCGGGGCTCGAGGTCGTGAGCTCCGCGTCACCCGGCTCGAAGCGGCCCATCGGCGCGCAGCCGAGGTGGGTGCAGACGCCGAGCACGACGAAGTACTCCGGGTTCACCGCGCGCGCCTCGTTCCTGGCGTAGTCGGGCTGGCGCGAACGGTCGGACTTCGGGTCCGACAGGAACTCCTCCACCGCGGGCAGCCGGCCGATCATCTCGGGTGTGCGCCGCACCACCCACACCGGCTTGCCGCGCCACTCGATCTTGAGCATGGCGCCGGGCTCGAGCTTGCTGATGTCGATCTCGACCGGCGCGCCGAGGGCCTTGGCCCGCGCGCTCGGCTTCCAGGAGGCCAGGAACGGCACGGCGGCGAACGCGACACCGACGGCTCCGGTCAAAGTCGTGGCGGCGGTCAACAACTGTCGCCGGCCGCGGTCAACTGCTTCGCCCATCGGTTCCGTTTTCGTTCGTGGCGGGAGTTGCCGCATTATACAGGCGCGGTACGGAGGTTGCCGACACCGATGACGGGGAAATGGGGCTGGCTGCGCTGGATTTCGCCCTGGATCGCGCTCGGTCTCGCGGCGGCGCTGGTGATCGTGCTGCTGCGCCCGGCGCGCGAGGCCGCGCCTGCGGAGGCCGTCCCGCCGGCCGCGCCCGCGGCCGCGGAGTCCGCGGCGCCGGAACCGGAGGCCGCCGCCGTGGCCCCGTCGTTGCCGAGCTACGCCGATGCGGTGGCGCTCGCCGCTCCCGCGGTCGTCAACATCTTCACCGAGCGTCGCGTCATGGTGCCGAGCGCCCTGCCGCCGCAGTTCGGCCAGCTGTTCGGCGACGCCTGGCCGCAGTACCGCGAGCGCGTCGAGCGCAGCCTCGGCTCCGGCATCATCTACGACGTGAAGGGCCACGTGGTCACGAACAACCACGTGGTCGCGCAGGCGACCCAGGTCAAGGTGCAGCTGCAGGACGGCCGGCAGGCGGCCGCGGCGCTGGTGGGCACCGATCCCGACACCGACCTGGCCGTGCTCAAGATCGACCTCCAGACGCTGCCGATCATGACCTTCGGCCGCTCGAGCCGCCTGCGGGTCGGCGACCCGGTGCTTGCGATCGGCAACCCGCTCGGCCTCGGCCAGACCGTCACCCAGGGCATCGTGAGCGCGACCGGCCGCGGCCAGCTCGGCGTCACCACCTTCGAGAACTTCATCCAGACCGACGCCGCCATCAACTTCGGCAACTCCGGCGGCGCGCTGGTGGACGCGCAGGGCCGCATGATCGGCCTCAACAGCGCGATCGCGGGCCGCCAGGCCGGCATCGAGGGCATCGGCTTCGCCATTCCCTCGGAGCTCGTGCGCGGCGTGGTGGACGCGATCCTGCGCGACGGCCGCGTCGTGCGCGGCTGGATCGGCGTGATCCCGCGCGACCTCGCGGCGGCGGAGTCCGCGCAGTACGGCATGCCGGAGGGATCGGTGCTGGTGAGCCAGGTCTACCGCGACAGCCCAGCCGGGTCGCAGGGCGTCACGCCAGGCGACGTGATCACGCAGGTCAACGGCCAGCCGCTGCGCGGCGCGCAGGACCTGCTGTCGAAGGTCGCGATGCTGAAGCCGGGCCAGGGTGCGCGCCTCAGGATCTGGCGCGGCCCGCCGCTGCAGCCCGAGGTGCACGAGCACAACGTGCGCATCGACGTCGGCGAGCGGCCGCCGCAGGCGAGCCGGACCGGGTCGTCCTGATCCCGGCCCGCGCCGCTCAGGTGCGCGGCCCGGGCATGCGGCGGATGTCTGCGCCCAGCTGGCGCAGCTTCTCCTCGATGCACTCGTAGCCGCGGTCGATGTGGTAGATGCGCTGCACGTCGGTCACGCCCTCGGCCACGAGTCCCGCGATCACCAGCGAGGCCGACGCGCGCAGGTCGGTCGCCATGACCGGCGCGCCCGAGAGCCGTGGCACGCCCTGGATCACCGCCGTGTGGCCCTCGATGCGGATGTCGGCGCCGAGGCGGCGCAGCTCGAGCATGTGCATGTAGCGGTTCTCGAAGATCGTCTCGACCACCGTGCCGACGCCGTCGGCGACGCAGTCGAGCGCCGCAAACTGCGCCTGCATGTCGGTCGGGAAGCCGGGATGCGGCGCGGTGCGGATGTCGACCGCCAACGGCCGCCGGCCTTCCATGTCCACCGTGATCCCGTCCGCGTCCACCGCGAGCTTCGCGCCGGACTCGCGCAGCTTGGCGAGCACGGCGTCGAGGTGGTCGGCGCGCGCGCCGCGCACGCGCACGCGCCCGCCGGTGATCGCGCCCGCGACCAGGAAGGTGCCGCTCTCGATGCGGTCCGGCAGCACCTCGTACTCGCAGCCGCCGAGCCGGCTCCTGCCTTCGACCACGATCATGTCGGTTCCGGCGCCGGTGACCGCCGCGCCCATGGCGTTCAGGAAGCCGGCGAGGTCCACCACCTCGGGCTCGCGCGCCGCGTTCTCGATGATGGTGCGACCCTCGGCGAGCGTCGCCGCCATCATCAGGTTCTCGGTGCCGGTGACGGTTACGGTATCGAGCACGATGCGCGCGCCGCGCAGCCGCCCCGCCCGCGCGTGGATGTAGCCGCCCTCGATCGCGACCTCGGCGCCCATCGCCTCCAGCCCCGCGACGTGCAGGTTGACCGGCCGTGCGCCGATCGCGCAGCCGCCCGGCAGCGACACGCGCGCCTCGCCGTGGCGCGCCAGCAGCGGGCCGAGCACCAGGATCGACGCGCGCATGGTCTTGACCATCTCGTAGGGCGCGACCGGCGTGGTCAGGCCGCGCGCGTCCACCTCGACGCGCATGCGGTCGCCGACCGTGACCGCGACGCCCATGCCCGCGAGCAGCCCGATCATCGTGGTGACGTCGTGCAGGTGCGGGACGTTGCCGATCGTCACCGGCGCGTCCGCGAGCAGGCCCGCCGCGAGGATCGGCAGCGCCGCGTTCTTCGCGCCCGAGGCGCGGATCTCGCCGGCGAGCCGCCGGCCGCCCGTGATCTGCAGTTTCTCCACGGCGTCCCCTGGCTCAGCCGCCCGCGCGCCGCGCCCATTCGCCGGGCGTCGGCGTGTCGAGCGAGAGCGCATGGATCTCGCGGCCCACCGCCGCGCCGAGCGCCGCGTAGACCAGCTGGTGGCGCTGCATGGTGCGCTTGCCGTCGAACTGGGGCGCCACCACCAGCGCCGCGAAGTGCACGTCGTCGTCCGAGCGCACCTCGACCTGCGCCCCCGGCAGGGCCGCCTCGATCCGGTTTCTGACCTCGTCCGGCGTCACGCCAGCATTGTATGGTGCCGGGTCGTACATTCGTACATTTGCGGCTCACGCTGCGCCGGCAAATGTACGAATGTACGACCCGGCACCATTTGGGAATATGATCGCGGCTGCATGAACGACGCCGCCGACAGCCAGCGCCTGGTCGACCGGGGCCGCGAGGCGCTCCGGATCGAGGCGCGGGCGGTCGCCGCGCTGGTGGAGCGCCTGGGCGGCGATTTCGCCGCCGCGTGCCGGGTGCTGCTGGCCTGCCGCGGCCGCGTCGTGGTCTCCGGCATGGGCAAGTCCGGCCACGTCGGCCGCAAGATCGCGGCCACGCTGGCCTCGACCGGCACGCCCTCCTTCTTCCTGCATCCCGCCGAGGCGAGCCACGGCGACCTCGGCATGCTGGCCAGGGGCGACGTGGTGCTCGCGATTTCCTATTCCGGCGAGACCGCGGAACTCCTGACCATCCTGCCGATCATCAAGCGCATGGACGCGCCGCTGGTCGCGATGACCGGCAACGCGCAGTCCACGCTGGCGCGCGAGGCCGACGTGCACCTCGACGTCAGCGTGCCGGCCGAGGCCTGCCCGCTCAACCTGGCGCCGACCGCGAGCACGACCGCGACGCTCGCGATGGGCGACGCGCTCGCGGTCGCGCTGCTCGGGGAACGCGGCTTCACCGAGGCTGACTTCGCGCGCTCGCACCCGGGCGGCGCGCTCGGCCGGCGCCTGCTGCTGCACGTGAGCGACGTCATGCGCACCGGCGCCGAGCTGCCGAAGGTGCGGCCGGACACGCCGCTGCCGGAGGGGCTGCTCGAGATGTCGCGCAAGCGGCTCGGCATGACCGCGGTGGTGGACGCCGCGGACCGCGTGCTCGGCATCTTCACCGACGGCGACCTGCGCCGCGCGCTCGACCGCCGCGTGGACATCCAGGCGAGCCGCATGGACGACGTCATGACGCTCGGCGGCCGCTCGATCGGCCCGCACGAGCTCGCGGCCGAAGCCGTGCTGATGATGGAAAAGCACGCGATCAACGCGCTGCTCGTGAAGGACGAGCAGGGCCGCCTGATCGGCGCGCTGAACGTCCACGACCTGCTGCGCGCGGGCGTGATGTGACCTCCCCGTCCGAAGTCGCGCTGGTGGTGCTCGACGTCGACGGCGTGCTGACCGACGGCCGCCTCTGGTTCGGGCCGGACGGCGAGCAGTCCAAGGTGTTCGACGTGCGCGACGGCCACGGCATCAAGCGCCTGCTCGAGGCCGGGGTGCGCGTGGCGGTGATCTCGGGCCGCCGTTCCGCCGCCGTGGACGCCCGCATGCGGGAGCTCGGCGTCAAGGACGTCGCGCAGGGCGTCGCCGACAAGGCGCAGGCGCTGGCCGAACTGTTGCGGCGCGCCGGCATCGAATCCCGGCATGCGGCCTGCCTCGTCGACGACACCCCGGACCTCGGACTGATGGCCGCGGTCGGCCTGCCCGCCGCGGTCGCGGACGCGCACCCGGAGGTGCTGACGGCCGCGCGGCACGTGACGCGCGCGCCCGGCGGGCGCGGCGCGGTGCGCGAGTTCTGCGACTGGCTGCTGGCGGCGCGGGGCGGCAGGCGATGATCGCCCGGCTGCTGCTGTTCGCCGCAGCCGCCGCGCTGTTCGCGGTGATCGTGCAGTGGCGCCTGCTCGGCCGCGACACGCCGGCGCCCGCGGAAGCGCCCGCCCGCCCCGGCTACTACCTGACCGGCGTCGACCTCGAGGAGTTCGGCGGCGACGGCCGGCTGCGCGTGGGGCTGCAGTCCGCGCGCGCCGACGAGGACGCCATGAGCGGCATCGTGCGGCTGTCGGACGTGGCCGTGAACTACCACTCGCCGACCGGCCAGTTCTGGGTGCTGACGGCGAACGAGGCGCGCGTGCCGCAGGGCGGGCGCATGGTCGAGTTCGAGGGCGAGGTGCTGCTCGCGGGCACGCCGGCGGGCCGCGCCGCGGCCGCGGAGCTGCGCACCGCGCGCATGCTGCTCGACACGGAGGCGGAACTCGCGCAGACCCGGAGTGAAGTCGAACTCGCGTTCGGCCGGCACCGCATCACCGCGCAGGGCATGCGCGCCGACTTGAAGGCGGGCAGCCTGCGGCTAGAATCCGGGGTCCATGGCCTGTTCAATCCCTGAGGCCGCGCTGGCCCTGGCATTCGCGCTCGCCGCATCCGCGGCCGGCGCGCAGGAGCGCAGCCAGCTGCCGATCAAGGTCGAGGCGCGCTCGTCGGACTTCGACTACCAGGCCAGCGTGCTGGTGTTCAACGAGATCACGATCTCGCAGGGCGACGTCCGCATCACCGCCGAACGCGCGCGCGCGAGCGGGCTCGACTTCGAGGACAGCAGCTGGGAGTTCAGCGGCGCCGTGCGCATCTCGATGACCGACTCGAACCTCGCCAGCGACTCGGCGCGCGTGCGCTTCTCGGGCGGCCGGATCCAGAGCGCGACCGTGACCGGCGCGCCGGCCTCGTTCGAGCAGAAGCGCGACCAGCAGGCGGCGCAGGGCCGCGCCAACCGCATCGACTACGACCTCGGCCGCGGCACGGTGGAACTCGCGGGCGACGCCTGGCTCACCGACGGGCGCAACGAGATCACCAGCTCGACGCTGGTCTACAGCACCGTCAACCAGCGCGTCATCTCGCGCGAACCGGTGACGTTCACCATCCAGCCGCGCGAGTCGGCGCCGGCGGAGGCGCCCGCGCCGGCGCCCGCCGAACCGAAACCGCCCGGATGAGCGTCCTGGTCGCGACGGCGCTCGAGAAGAGCTACAAGAAGCGCCAGGTCGTCAACTCCCTGTCTCTGCGGATCGAAAGCGGCGAGGTCGTCGGCCTGCTCGGACCGAACGGCGCCGGCAAGACCACGGCTTTCTACATGATCGTCGGGCTGGTGCCCTGCGACGGCGGGCGCATCGAACTCGACGGCGAGGACATCACGCAGCTGCCGATGCATGCGCGCGCGCGGCGCGGGCTCGGCTACCTGCCGCAGGAGGCGTCCGTGTTCCGGCGCCTGTCGGTCGCCGACAACATCCTGGCGATCCTCGAGACGCGCGAGGGACTCGACGAGTCGCAGCGCCAGGAGGCGCTCGAGCGGTTGCTCGAGGAGCTGCACGTCGGGCACCTGCGCGACCACCTCGGCATGAGCCTGTCCGGCGGCGAGCGCCGCCGCGTCGAGATCGCGCGCGCGCTCGCGGCGGACCCGGCATTCGTGCTGCTCGACGAGCCGTTCGCGGGCGTCGACCCGCTCTCGGTGCACGACATCCAGCGCATCGCCCGCCACCTCGCGGAGCGTGGCATCGGCGTCCTGATCACCGATCATAACGTCCGGGAAACATTGGGAATTTGCGGGCGCGCGTACATCGTCAACCAGGGCGCGGTGCTGGCCTCGGGAACTGCCGACGAAATCCTTGCCAATCCCGAGGTGCGCAAGGTCTACTTGGGGCAGGATTTCCGGCTCTGACCGCGCGGCGTCCGCCGCCGGCCCGGCCGCCGGCCCGCGAGGCTCCACCCGCCGCATGATGAAACCCAGCCTGCAGTTACGGATCGGCCAGCAGCTGACGATGACGCCGCAGCTGCAGCAGGCCATCCGGCTGCTGCAATTGCCGACCGCGGAGCTGCAGGCGCAGGTCCAGCAGGCGCTCGAGAGCAACGTGCTGCTGGAACTCGAAGAGGAAGTCGAACCGACCACCACGCTCGAGGCCCTGACCGGGGAGCGCCGCGAGGACGCCGCGACCGGCGAGCCCGCGGAGGACGAGGTCGTGGTCGAGATCGGCGAGGAATGGTCCGAGCCGACCGCGGCCGAGTCCGAGGCGCCCTGGTCGCGCGCCGGCGACGGCGACGCGGAGGTGGCCGACGAATCCGGCCGCACGCTGCAGGACCACCTTGGCTGGCAGCTCGAGCTCGCGCACCTTCCGCCCGACCAGCTCGAGATCGGGCGCGCGCTGGTGGACGCCATCAACGACGACGGCTACCTGACCGAGACGGCCGAGGCGATCGCCGCCGCGGTCGCGCCCGGCGTCCGCACCGACGCCGCGGGCGTCGAGGCAGTGCTCGCGATCGTCCAGCAGTTCGACCCGGCGGGCGTCGGCGCCCGCTCGGTCGCCGAGTGCATCGAGCTGCAGCTGGCCCAGCTCGATTCCGCGACACCGGGCCTGGCCGCGGCGCGCGCGCTCGCGCACAGCCACCTCGACCTGGTCGCCAGCCAGCAGTTCTCGCTGCTGCAGCGGCAGATGCACTGCAGCCACGACGAGCTCGACGTCGCGCTCGCGCTGGTGCGCAGCTGCCACCCGCGCCCGGGCGCCGCGTTCCAGGCGGGGCGCACCGAGTACGTGGTGCCCGACGTGTTCGTGCGGCGCACGCCGCAGGGATGGTCGGTGGAGCTGAACGCCGGCGCGCTGCCGCGCGTGCGGCTGAACGACTCCTACGCGAACATGATCACGCGCGCGCCCGACCACGCGGTGCTGCGCACGCAGCTGCAGGAGGCGCGCTGGCTGCTGCGCAGCCTCGAGATCCGCAACGACACCATGCTGCGCGTCGCGCGCTCGATCGTCGAGCGGCAGCACGCCTTCCTCGAGGACGGCGAGGAGGCGATGCAGCCGATGATCCTCAAGGACGTGGCCGAGGCCGTGGCGATGCACGAGTCCACGATCTCGCGCGTGACCACCGGCAAGTACATGCACACGCCGCGCGGCGTGTACGAGTTCCGCTATTTCTTCTCGAGCCACGTGCCCGCGGAGGACGGCACCGGCATCTCGTCCACCGCGATCCGCGCCAAGATCCGCAAGCTGATCGCGCAGGAGCCACCCGGCCGGCCGCTGTCCGACCACCAGATCGCCGCGATGCTCTCGGGCGACGGGATCACGGTCGCGCGGCGCACGGTCGCCAAGTACCGCGAGGCGCTGGGGATCCCGCCCTCGAGCGAACGCAGGAGGAGCAGATCATGCAGCTGAAGCTGAGCGGCCATCACGTCGAGGTCACCCCGGCCCTGCGCGGCTACGTCGAGAAGAAGCTCGACCGCGTGATGCGGCACTTCGACCACGTCATCGACGTGCATTGCGTGCTGACGGTCGAGAAGCTCGAGCACCGGGCCGAGGCGACCATCGGGCTCAGCGGCGCCGTGATCCACGCGGACGCGATCCACGGCGACATGTACGCCGCGATCGACGCGCTGGTGGACAAGCTGGACCGGCGCGTGCGCAAGCACAAGGAGAAGCTCGGCGACCACCGCGCGTCCGAAGTGGCGCGCGGCCGCCCGTCCTGAGGCTGCGGCGGCGGCATCCATGTCCCGGCTCGTCGTCGTCAGCGGTCTGTCCGGCTCGGGCAAGAGCGTCGCGCTCAACATGCTCGAGGACCTCGGCTGGTACTGCATCGACAACATCCCCGCCGGCCTGCTGCAGGCGGTCGCTGCGCACTCACTGCAGACCGGGGAGCCGCTGTACCAGCGGCTCGCGCTCGGGCTTGACGCACGCAACCGCCCGGACGACCTCGCCGCGATCCCCGCGCTGCTCGACGGACTGTCCGGCAGCGGATTGCGCTGCGAGGTGGTGTACCTGCACGCGGACGACGAGGTGCTGCTGCGCCGCTATGCCGAGACCCACCGCCGCCACCCGCTCGCCGGCGCCGGCCGCAGCCTCGCCGACGCGATCGCCGAGGAGCGGCGGCTGCTGCACCCGCTGATCGACCGCTCGGACCTGGTGATCGACACTTCGCGCATGAGCGTGCACGAACTCCGGGACCTGATCGGGCGGCGCATCGAGTCGCAGGGCCCGGCGCGGCTCTCGATCCTGTTCGAGTCATTCGGCTTCAAGCACGGCGTGCCCGGCGACGCGGACTTCGTGTTCGACACGCGGGCGCTGCCGAATCCCTACTGGGAGCCCGCCCTCAAGCCGCTGACCGGCCGCGACGGCCCGGTGATCGCCTTCCTGGAGGCGAGCCCGCAGGTGCAGCGCATGGCCGACGACCTGGTCCGCTTCCTGGAGGCGCGCCTGCCCGAGTACGAGGCCGCCAACCGCGGCTACCTCACGGTCGCGCTCGGCTGCACCGGCGGCCAGCACCGCTCGGTGTACCTGGTCGAGCGCCTCGCCACGCACTTCCGCGCGCGGTATCCCGGCCTGCTCGTGCGCCACAACGCGCTGCCGAAGTGAGCGACGCGGCCCCGGCGCGCGGCGACCGCGGCTCGCGGCTCGCGGCCATCCAGGCGGCGCTCGCCGCCGGCCGCCTGCGCGGCGCGGACCGCATGGTGGACGCGCTGCATCCCGCCGAGGCGGCATTGCTGCTCGAGTCGCTGCCGCCCGCGCAGCGGGCGCTCGCCTGGGAGCTGGTCAACCCCGAGGCGCAGGGCGAGGTGCTGGTCGAGCTCTCGGAGGAGGTCCGCAGCGAGCTGCTCGCGGACATGAATCCGGACGAGGTGGTTGCGGCCGCCGAGGGCCTGGCGGTCGACGACCTTGCCGACCTGCTCGCGGAACTGCCCGAGGCGGTCACACAGCAGGTGCTGCGCGCGATGGACCATCAGGACCGCGTGCGCCTGTCGGCCGTGCTCGCGTTCCCGGAGGACACCGCCGGCGGCCTGATGAACACGGACACCGTCACCGTCCGGCCGGACGTCACGCTCGAGGTCGTGATGCGCTACCTGCGCATGCGCGGCGAGCTGCCCGACCGCACCGATTGCCTGTTCGTCGTGGACCGGCACGACCGCTACCTCGGCGCGCTGCCGGTCACGCGGCTGCTGACCGCCGACCCGGAGCGGATCGTGAGCGGTGAGATGGACCCGGAGGTCGCGCCCATCGCCCCGGAGACGGCCGCCGCCGACGTCGCGCGCCTGTTCGAGTCGCGCGACCTGCTCTCCGCCGCGGTGGTCGCCGGCGACGGGCGGCTGCTCGGCCGCATCACCGTGGACGACGTGGTGGACGTGGTGCGCGAGCAGGCCGAGCACCCCGCCCTCGCCGCCGCCGGCCTCGAGGACGAGGACGACGTGTTCGCGGGCGTGCGCAAGAGCGCGCGCCGGCGCGCGCTCTGGCTCGGCATCAACCTGCTGACGGCGCTGCTCGCGGCCTGGGTCGTGGGCCTGTTCGAGGCGACCATCGAGAAGGTGGTCGCGCTCGCGGTGCTGATGCCGGTGGTGGCGAGCATGGGCGGCATCGCCGGCACCCAGACGGTCACGCTCATCATCCGCGGCATCGCGCTCGGCCAGGTGCAGCCCTCGAATGCGCGCTGGCTGTTCTTCAAGGAACTCGCGGTCGGCGCCGTCAACGGCCTGGTCTGGGCCGGCGCGGTCGCGGTCGCGACCTGGCTCTGGTTCGGGACCTGGGACGTCGCCGCCGTCATCTTCGTCGCCATCGTCATCAACCTGGTCGCGGCGGCGAGCGCGGGCGTCGCCATCCCGCTCGCGCTCAAGCGCATGCGCATCGATCCCGCGCTCGCGGGCGGCGTGATCCTGACGACCGTGACCGACGTGGTCGGCTTTGCGGCGCTGCTCGGCCTCGGCGCGCTGTTCCTCGCCTAGCAGGGAAGATCCAGGAAAGCGACGATTTCGGCGCGGCGGGCCTGGGCGTCGCGCTCGCCAAGGCGGATCAGCTCGCGCGTGTAGCGCGACTCGAACATCAGGAACGACAGCAGCCGCCCGCCGCGCGCGCCGCTCGCGCCCAGGATGCGCAGGAATGCGCGCAACGTCCCCGGGATCGCCATGCGGTGCGCGAGCGCGATCTCCGCCGGGTCGCGCTGCGGCAGCAGCAGCAGCGTCTCCACGTGGCGCAGGCCGAAGGGCGCGCCGCCCGGCGGGAACCCGGCGATCAGCGAGTTCACGCGCGCCAGCCGCTCGAGGTCGGACTGCAGCCCCTCCATGAACAGGGAATCCAGCATGAAGCCGAACTGGTCGGCGAGGTTCGGTTCCGGCGGCTGCAGCGCCGTGCGCCGGTCCGGCTGGCGCGACCCGATCACGAGGATGCGGTCCGCGCCCAGGTGCAGCGCGGGCGCGAGCGGCGTCGCCTGCCGCATCGCGCCGTCGCCGAAATGCTGCCCGCCCATCGCGACCGTCGGGAACAGCAGCGGGATCGCGGAACTCGCCATGAGGTGCTCGAGCGACAGCGTCGCGGCCACGCCCTGCCTGCCGGCGCGGTCCCAGGGCCGGAACGGGCGCGAGGTCTGCACGAAGGCGACCGAATCGCCGCTGGTGACGGAGGTCGCCGTGACCGCGACCGCGTCCGGCCGGCCGGCCGCGACTGCGCGGGCGAGCGCCTCGAAGTCGACGCTCCTCTGCAGCAGCGCCCGCAGCGGCCGGTTGTTGAAGAGCGCACGCGGCATCGGCAGCAGGAAGCCGCCGGAGACGAGCGCGAACAGCAGGTGCAGCCCCGAGCGGATCATGTCCAGGGTGCCGGTGCGGAACACCTGCTCGACGTGGAACTGGCTCCACACCGCGACGAGGTCGGCCGCCGCCTGCTGCACGTTGCCCGCGCGCGAGGCGATCACGGCGGCATTGATGGCGCCGGCGGAGGTGCCGCACAACACGTCGAATGGCAGCGGAACTCCCGGCGGGCACCAGCCCGCGATCGCCTGCAACACGCCCACCTGGTAGGCCGCGCGGGCGCCGCCGCCCGGCAACACCAGCGCAATCCGTGGCTTGCGCCGGCCAGCCTCCGCGGGCTGGCTCATCTCGGGGAACCCTGGATGCGCTTCATGGTCATTGACTTGCCGCCATTGATACTATGCCAGCCGAAACCACGGGAGTTCCGCCCATGATGCGTCTTCTGACCGGTGCCTTCGCGACGATGCTGCTGGCTTCCGCCGCCCTGGCCGCCGATGCGCCCGCGGTCGGCGCGGCCGCGCCGGAATTCCGGCTGCAGGACCAGTCAGGCAAGTGGCACGCGCTCAAGGACTACCGCGGCAAGTGGGTCGTGCTGTACTTTTACCCGAAGGACGACACGCCCGGCTGCACCACCCAGGCCTGCGAGTTCCGCGACAACATCTTCGCCTACCGCGAGATCGGCGCCGTGATCCTCGGCGTCAGCGTGGACGACGTCGCTTCGCACAAGGACTTCGCGGAGAAGCACAGCCTGCCCTTCCCGATCCTCGCGGACTCGGAGAAGAAGGCCGCGACCGACTACGGCACGCTCACCAAGTACCTCGGCATCGCGGAGCTGGCGCGCCGCGACACCTTCATCATCGACCCGAAAGGCAACGTCGCGAAGCACTACGTGAAGGTCGACCCCAAGGGCCACTCGGAGCTCGTGCTCGCGGACCTGAAGCAGCTGGCGGCCCCGGCCGCGCCCGCGAAGGGCACGTGACGCAGCAGGCCCGCTTCACCGGCTCCGAGCGCTACGTCGCGACCGGCGAGCTGATGCTCGCGGTGAACGCGGCGGTCACGCTCGGCCGCCCGCTGCTGGTCAAGGGCGAACCCGGCACCGGCAAGACCCAGCTCGCGCAGGAAGTTGCCGGGGCACTGGGCCGGCCGCTCTACGAGTGGCACGTCAAGTCCACCAGCAAGGCGCAGCAGGGCCTCTACGAGTACGACGCGGTCTCGCGCCTGCGCGACTCGCAGCTCGGCGACGCGCGCGTCGCGGACATCGCGAACTACATCGTGCCCGGCATGCTGTGGCGCGCGTTCGAGAGCGACTCGCAGGCCGTGCTTTTGATCGACGAGATCGACAAGGCCGACATCGAGTTCCCGAACGACCTGCTGCGCGAGCTCGACCGCATGGAGTTCTACGTCTACGAGACGCGCCAGCTGGTGAAGGCGCGGCACCGCCCGATCGTGTTCATCACCAGCAACAACGAGAAGGAGCTGCCCGACGCCTTCCTGCGCCGCTGCTTCTTCCACTACATCCGCTTCCCGGACGCCGACACCATGGCGAGGATCGTCGACGTGCACTACCCCGGCCTCAAGAAGGCGCTGCTGTCGGAAGCGCTCAACGCCTTCTACCGCGTGCGCGAGGTGCCGGGGCTCAAGAAGAAGCCCTCGACCTCGGAACTCCTCGACTGGATCAAGCTGCTCCTCGCCGAGGACATCCCGCCCGAGGCGCTCCGCACGGACGATCAGAAGACGTCGATCCCGCCGCTCTACGGCGCGCTGCTCAAGAACGAACAGGACGTGCACCTGTTCGAACAGCTCGTGTTCCTGAATCGCCGCGCGGGAAGGCCTGGCTGAGGGCCGCGGGCCCATGCTGATCCGCTTCTTCCAGATGCTGCGCGCGGCCGGCGTGCCGGTCTCCATCACGGAGTTCCTGGCGCTGCTGCAGGCACTGCAGGCGCGCCTCGCGGGCCACTCGGCCGACGAGTTCTACTGGCTCGCGCGTGCGATCCTGGTCAAGGACGAGCGCCACTACGACCGCTTCGACCGTGTGTTCGCGGCGCACTTCAAGGGGGCGGAGCTCGCCTTCGAGACGCTGCTGGCGACGGAGGTCCCGTCCGACTGGCTGCGTGATGCGCTGCGCCTGCAGCTTTCCGACGAGGACAAGGCGAGGATCGAAGCCATGGGCGGCTGGGATGCGCTCATGGAAACCTTGCGCAAGCGACTCGCCGAACAAAAGGCGCGCCACCAGGGCGGGAACAAGTGGATCGGGACGGGCGGCACCTCGCCCTTCGGTGCGCACGGCTACAACCCCGAGGGCATCCGCATCGGGCAGGAGGGCTCGGGGCAGCGGCGCGCGGTCAAGGTCTGGGACCGGCGCGAGTTCGCGAACCTCGACGACTCGGTCGAGCTCGGCACGAGAAACGTCAAGCTCGCGCTCCGGCGCCTGCGCCGCTTCGCGCGCCAGGGCGCCGCGGAACAGCTCGACCTTGACGCCACCATCGACTCGACCGCGCGCAAGGCCGGGCTGCTCGACATCCACATGGTTCCCGAGCGGCACAACGCGGTGAAGGTGCTGCTATTCCTCGACATCGGCGGCTCGATGGATGATCACGTGCGCATCTGCGAGGAACTCTTCTCGGCCGCGCGCGGAGAGTTCAAGCACCTCGAGTACTTCTACTTCCACAACTTCGTGTACGAGTCGGTGTGGAAGGACAACCGCCGCCGCCACGCCGAGCGCACGCCGCTGCCCGAGGTCATGCGCACCTACGGCCACGACTACAAGCTGGTCGTGGTCGGCGATGCGACCATGAGTCCCTACGAGATCGTGCAGCCCGGCGGCAGCATCGAGCACTGGAACGAGGAATCCGGCGCGACCTGGATGAAGCGGTTGCTCGCGAACTACCCTCGGCACGCCTGGCTCAACCCGGAGCCCAGGGAACGCTGGGAGTACACGCCGTCCATCCAGATGACGCGGGAAATCTTCGAGGAACGGATGTTTCCGCTGACGCTGGAAGGGCTCGACCGGGCGATGCGATCGCTGCAGTAGCGCCGCACTGCTTTCAGGGCGGCGGCTGGCGCGTGCTGCGCGATGCCACGATCCCGATCACGAGCGCCAAGCATCCGGCGGCATCGGCCCAGAACACGCGTTGCAGTTCCGCGCTGTATTGCTGCGGCGGCCAGGCCAGCGCCATGAAGGAAGCCATGCTGAACAGCCCGATCCAGGACGCCACGGCGCGGTGTTGCGGCCTGAAGGCCGCGAGCACGAGCAGGCCGCCGACAAGCCCGAACAGCAGGGCCCGATGGCGCATCAGCAGCAGCATTCCCTCATCCGCGACCGGGAGCCCGTAAAGGGACTGCAGCTGCGCGCCGCCCAGCACCCCGGTCAACGCGAACAGGTTGATGAGGCCCGCGACCGCGAATGCCGCGCCCGCCAGGTACTTCACCGCGGCTGCTTCATGGAGCCGCCGGCTCCAGCGTCAACGAATAGCGCACTGCGCCCGGCAGGAATGGCGTCGCCTCCCCTTTCACCCAGGCCTCGTGGCCCGCACGATAGAACGGCGACAGCGGATGCCCGCTCTGCCCGCCCGGCATGTGGAAGTAGCCCTCGGCCTCGCGCCCGGGCGATACCGCGAAACGCTCGGAGGCGCCGAAGCGCGACGATTGCACACGCGGCGTGGACCAGTCGCCGGGCAGCGCATCCGCGGGCATGTCGAGGAAGCGCGACAGGAAGGGCGCCGCTTCGCTGATCGGATGGCGGATGCTCGCGCGATTCACCTCGCCCCAGCGGCAGCCCGCGAGGTCCGCGCATTCCTCGGGCAGATCGTCCACGATTTCCTTCGCAACATCCGCGAGCCAGGCGTCCCAGTCGGAGAAGCGCGGGTCCAGCAGGTGCGCCGGCCGCTCGCGCAGCAGCCGCCAGGCAACCTCAGTGAAGCGTTGCGGCGTGCGCCAGCGGAATTCCGGCCAGCGCGCGCGCGGTTCCACGGTCAGCATGATGAACGCGCGCTCGGCGACGCGGCGCTCGAACTGGCGCAGCAGGCGGTAACCCGCGTCGTCCACGGCTGCCCGGCCTCCCCACTGCGAAACGAGCGCGGCGGCCGGCTCGAGTCCCGCACGCTGCAGGGCGGCGAGCAGCAGCGGCTGCCAGTTCGCCAGGTAGTCCGCGCGGTCGTCGGTCTGGATCGCGAGCAGGTCCGCGGGCGTCGCCGCGGCCAGCGCCGCCAGCCGATCGCGGATCTGGCGCGAACGCGCGGCCGGCGCGTAGTCGCCGTCGCCGATCGCACGGTACGCATCGCCGCCCATGACCCTGGCATTCGCGCTCCAGGCGTAGCCCTGCGGCGGATCGAGCAGGCGCGGCGATTCCTGCGCCGGAATCCAGCCGTCCCAGGCGGCGCCGTTCTCGTGCCACGGCTGCGGGCGCGTGGCGTCGAAGCCGTTGCGGCGCGGCAGCCGGCCCGAGAGCACCCAGCCGATGCGGCCGGTGCTGTCCGCGATCATCACGTTTTGCGCCGGCATGCCGGCGCCGCCGATGATCGCGGCGGCCTGGTCGAGGTCGCGCGCAGTCTCGAGTGCCAGCAGCTTCAGGTCGTTGGCGCCGTCGCGATGCGCGGTCCAGGCCAGCGCGAGCTCGTGGCCCTCGCCGTCGTCGCCGACGACCGGTCCCCAGATCGTGTTGCGCACGACGAGCTCTTCCGGCGCTCCGCCCGCGACCTCGATCGTCTCGGTTTCGCTCCGGAACGCGCGTGGCCCGTCGGCGGCCAGGTAGCCCTCCTCGCCCTCCGCTGGCTCCAGCACGACCAGGTCCTGAAAGTCGCCGTAGCTGTTGGTGAATCCCCAGGCGACGTGGCCATTGCTGCCGGCGACCACCGCCGGCCCGCCGGGCAGGCTCGCGCCGGCGATGTCGATGCCCGCGGACCCGACCACGAGGCGCGCGCGATACCAGATGTTCGGCACGTTGAGCCCGAGGTGCATGTCGTTCGCGAGCAGCGCCCTGCCGCCGGCGCCGCGCGCACCTGCGACCGCCCAGTTGTTGCTGCCGAGCGCAATCTCCGGATCGTCGCGCGTAAGCGCTGCAGTGCGGCGGCTCTCCCGCGCCTTTGCCTCCGCCTGCTCGAACAGCGCCCGGTCGAGCCTGCGCAGGTCGTACTCGTCGGCCGGCGGCATCGGCATCTCGGGCAGGCGCGTGCCGTCGAGCGGCGCCTCCCACGCAGGATCGGGCTCGGTGAGCAACCGGTAGAGGGATTCCGGCAGCACGGCGGCGAGGCGCCCGCGGCGCTGCTCATGGCGAGCTTCCAGGCCCTGCAGGTCGATCCACATCGCATCGATGACCAGCAGCGAGTCCTCGACCCGCCACGGCAGCGGCCGCTGTCGCAGCAGGAAGTACTCGAACGGCCGGGCGCCGAGGGCTGCGAGGCCGGCGTTGGCGCCGGCCGTGTAGGCCTCGAACAACGCCCGCTCCTGCGGCGTCTGCGCGGCGATCGCGGCCGCGGCGCGCTTGCGGAACTGGTGCAGGCGGATGCGCCGGTCGGTGTCCAGCAGCGCGGGACCGAGCAGCGCCGCGAGTTCACCTGCGCCAGTGCGGCGCAGCAGGTCCATCTGGAAGTAGCGCTCCTGGGCGTGCAGGAAGCCGGTCGCGCGCGCGACGTCTGCGCGCGTCGCGCCGCGGATCTCGGGGACGCCCGCCGCATCGCGGGCGATCGTGACCGGCGCCGTGAGGCCAGCGAGCGCGACCTCGCCCTCGAGCTGCGGCAGGCTCGCGCGCAGCGACAGCCACGCAGCCATTGCCGCCAGCAGCAGCAGCGCCAGCAGCAGCACGACCGCGCGTCGCAACCAGCGGAAGAGCGTGGCCATGCCCGGCGCCGTCAGCGGCGCTGCACCTGGACGATCTTCATCGTGTTGGTGCCGCCGGAGACGCCCGAGAAGTCGCCCTTGGTGACGATGATCAGGTCGCCCTCGTCGGCGAGGCCGGCCTTCAGCATGCGGTCGAAGATCGCGGCGTACATCTGCTGCGTCGGCACCTGGGTGACGTCGATGTCCACCGGGTAGACGCCGCGATAGAGCGTCACCCGCCGCTGCGTCGCCGGATGGCGCGTGAAGGCGTAGATCGGGATGTCCGAGCGCATGCGCGACATCCAGAGCGCGGTCGAGCCGGACTCGGTCAGCGCGACGATCGCGGCGACGTTCAGGTGGTTCGCGGTGTACATGACCGCCGCCGCAATCGCCTCGTCGCTGCGGTTGAAGTGCCCGTCTGGCTGGATCACGGGCCGGTTCGAGGTCTGCCACTTCTCGGCGCCCTCGATCACCTGCGCCATCGCGCGCACCACGCGCCCCGGGTGCCTGCCGACCGCGGTCTCGGCGGAGAGCATGACCGCGTCGGTGTCGTCCATCACCGCGTTCGCGACGTCGGAAACCTCCGCGCGCGTCGGCGCCGGCGCCTGGATCATCGACTCCATCATCTGCGTCGCCGTGATCACCAGCCGGTTCTTCGCGCGCGCGAGCGCGATGATGCGTTTCTGGAGTCCCGTGAGTTCCGCGTAGCCGACTTCCACGCCGAGGTCGCCGCGCGCGACCATGACCGCGGCCGAGGTCTCGATGATGGACTCGAGGTTGTCGATGGCCTCGCGCCGCTCGATCTTGGCGACGATGCGGCCATCGCCCCCGGCATCGCGCATCAGGTCCCAGGCCTCGACGATGTCGTTGCGGTCGCGCACGAAGGACACGGCGAGGTAGTCCACGCCGAGCTTCGCCGCCATGCCGATGTCCTCGCGGTCCTTGCCGGTCAGGGCCCCGGCCGACAGCCCGCCGCCCAGCTTGTTGAGGCCCTTCATGTCGGACAGCTCGCCTCCCGCCAGCACGCGGGTGTGCACGCGCGTGCCCTCGACTTTCTCGACCTCGAGCGAGATCAGCCCGTCGTTCAGGAGCAGCGTATCGCCCTTCTTCACGTCCTTCGGCAGGCGTTCGTAGGCGACGCCCACGACCTTGACCGTGCCGGAATAGGCGTCGAGCTTCGGGTCGAGCGCGAAGCTCTCGCCCTCGGTCAGCATGACGCTGCCGGTCGCGAAACGCTCGATCCGGACCTTGGGACCGCGCAGGTCGCCGAGGATGCCGACCACGCGCCCGGCCCTGGCCGCGGCCGCGCGCGCCTGCTCGATGCGCCGCGCGTGGTCATCGAAGCTGCCGTGCGAAAAGTTGACGCGGACCAGGTCCACGCCCGCCGCCATCAGGTCGTCGAGCGCCGCCGCGTTGTCCGTGGCGGGCCCGAGCGTCGCGACGATCTTGGTCCTTCTCGGCATGAGGCCTCGCTTGGCGCCGGCTGCTACGCGGCCGCGCGGCGCTCGAGCGCCGCCACGGCGGGCAGCGTCCTGCCCTCGACGAATTCGAGGAAGGCGCCGCCGCCGGTGGAGATGTAGGAGATCTCGTCTTCCACGCCGTACTTTCCGATCGCGGCCAGTGTATCCCCGCCGCCGGCGATCGAGAATGCCGGGCTCTTCGCGATGGCGAGTGCCAGGGCCCGGGTGCCTTCCCCGAACTGGTCGAACTCGAACACGCCCACCGGGCCGTTCCAGATCACGGTGCCGGCCTGCGCCACGATCGCCGCGATCGCGGCCGCCGATTGCGGCCCGATGTCGAGGATCATCTCCTGTGCCGTGACCGCGGGCGCCGGCTTCACGGTCGCGGCGGCCGTGGCCGAGAACTCCGTCGCCACCACGACGTCGGTCGGCAACGGCAGCGTCACGCCGCGCTCGCGCGCGTGCGCGAGCAGGCGCCTGGCCGTGTCCAGCATGTCAGGCTCGTGCAGGGACTTGCCGACGGGCCCGCCCGCCGCCGCCAGGAAGGTATTGGCGATCCCGCCGCCGACCACCAGCGCGTCCACCTTGTCGAGCAGGTTTTCGAGCACCGCCAGCTTGGTCGAGACCTTGGAGCCGCCCACCACGGCGACCAGCGGGCGTTTCGGGGAATGCAGCGCGCTGCCGAGCGCCTCGAGCTCCGCGACCAGCAGCGGGCCCGCGCAGGCTACGGGCGCGGCCAGCGCCACGCCATGCGTGCTCGCCTCGGCACGGTGCGCGGTGCCGAAGGCGTCCATCACGAACACGTCGCACAGCGACGCCATGCGACGGGCCAGGTCCTCCGCATCCTTCTTCTCGCCCTTGTTGAAGCGCACGTTCTCGAGCAGCACGACCTCGCCGGGAGCCGCCTCGACGCCGCCCAGCCAGTCCTCCACGAACCGCACCGGCCGGCCAAGCAATGCCGCCATCGACTTGCCGACCGGCGCCAGCGACTGCGCGGGATCTCGCTCGCCCTCCTTCGGCCGGCCCAGGTGGGACATCACCAGCACGCGGGCGCCCTGCTCGAGCGCGAGGCGGATGGTCGGCAGCGCCGCACGGATGCGCGCGTCGCTGGTGACCCTGCCGTCCTCGACCGGGACGTTCAGGTCCTCGCGGATCAGCACGCGTTTTCCCGCGAGATCGAGGTCAGCCATCCGTTTCAAGTGGCGCGGGCCCAGGCGAGCGTGGTGTCGATCATGCGGTTCGAGAAGCCCCACTCGTTGTCGTACCAGGCACAGACCTTGACCAGCGTACCGCCCAGGACCTTGGTGAGCTGCGCGTCCACGGTGCCCGAGGCCGGGTTGTGGTTGAAGTCGATCGAGACCAGCGGCTCCTCGGTGTAGTCGAGGATGCCCTTGAGGGCGCCCTCGGACGCCGCCTTCAGGATGCCGTTCACCTCCTGCGCGGTGGTCGCGCGGCCCGCGGTGAAGGTCAGGTCGACGAAGGACACGTTGATCGTCGGCACGCGGACCGAAAATCCGTCGAGCTTGCCCTTCAGTTCCGGCAGCACGAGTCCCACCGACGCCGCCGCGCCCGTCTTGGTCGGGATCATGGACATGGTCGCCGAGCGCGCGCGGCGCAGGTCCGAGTGGTAGACGTCGGTCAGCACCTGGTCGTTGGTGTAGGCGTGCACCGTGGTCATGATCCCGGAGACGACGCCGAGCGAGTCGTGCAGCGGCTTGACCAGCGGCGCCAGGCAGTTGGTGGTGCAGGACGCGTTCGAGATGACCGTCATGTCCTTGCGCAGCGTGTGGTGGTTGACGCCGTAGACGATGGTCGCATCCACGCCGTCCGCCGGCGCCGAGACCACGACCTTCTTCGCACCGCCCGCGAGGTGCTTCGAGGCCTTCTCCTTGCTCGCGAACAGGCCGGTGCTCTCGATGACGAAGTCCACGCCGAGCTGTCCCCAGGGCAGCTTCGACGGGTCGCGTTCCGCCAGCACGCGGATGCGGTCGCCGTTGACGACCATGTGGTCGCCCTCCACCGACACGGTGCCGTGGAACGGCCCGTGCGCCGTGTCGCGCCGCGTCAGGTGCGCGTTGGTCTTCGCGTCGCCGAGGTCGTTGACCGCGACGATGCGCATTTCGCCGTTGCGCTTGCCCTCGTACAGGGCCCGCAGGATGTTGCGGCCGATGCGGCCATAGCCGTTGATACCGACATTGATCGCCATGTTCCTTACTCTCCGTTTGCCAGCAGGGCCTGCGCCGCCTCGACGACGGCCGCGGCCGTGAACCCGAAATGCCTGAACAAGTCCGGTCCCTTGCCCGACGCGCCAAAGCGCGTCATGCCGATCACGCGCCCGCGCGTCCCGACATAGCGCCACCAGCCGTCGGGCGCGCCGGCCTCGATCGCGATGCGCCGGGTGACCGCCGCCGGCAGCACCGACTCGCGCCAGGCGGCATCCTGCGCGTCGAACACGCTGGTCGCCGGCATCGAGACCACGCGCACGCGCCGGCCACGGCCGCCGAGCTCGCGCGCGGCGTCCATCGCGATGCCGACCTCGCTGCCGGTCGCGATGAGGATGCATTCGGGCGTGCCCGCGCAGTCCGCGAGCACGTAGCCGCCGCGGCGGATGGCGGCGAGCCGGGACGCGTCGCGGGGCTGCGGCGACAGGGCCTGGCGCGTGAGCGCGAGCACGGTCGGCTCGCGCCGGCGGCGGATCGCCGCGCCCCAGGCGACCCAGGTCTCGGTCGTATCGCAGGGCCGCCAGAGCTCCAGGCGCGGGATCATGCGCAGCGACCCGAGGTGCTCGACCGGCTGGTGCGTCGGGCCGTCCTCGCCGAGGCCGATGGAATCGTGCGTCAGCACAAAGATGCTGCCGGCCTCGACGATGGACGCCATGCGCAACGAGCTGCGCATGTAGTCGGAGAACACCAGGAAGGTGCCGCCGAAGGGAACAAAGCCGCCATGCAGCGCGATGCCGTTCATGATCGCGCCCATGCCGAACTCGCGCACGCCGTAGTGCAGGTAGCGGCCGTCCGGCCGCTCGCGCGTAAAGGGGTGCGTCCCCTTTATCCTGGTGTTGTTGGAGCCGGTGAGGTCGGCGGAGCCGCCGAGCAGTTCCGGCATCCGCGGGCCGATCGCGTTCAGCACGGCCTGCGAGCTCTGGCGCGTCGCCAGCGGCTGCGCCGCGGCCTGCGCGGCGGCGGTGCCCTCGCCGATCATCGCCTCGAAGCCGGCGGGCAGCTCGCCCGCCGTGCGGCGCAGGTACTCGGCCGCGAGTTCCGGGTGCGCCTGCTGGTACGCCTTGAGGCGCCGGCGCCAGCGCGACTCGGCGCGCTTGCCCGTCGCGCGCGCGTCCCAGGCCGCGCGGATCTCGTCCGGAACCACGAAGGCCTCGTGCGGCCAGCCCAGGGTCCTGCGCGCGAGCGCGACCTCGTCCGCGCCGAGCGCCGCGCCGTGGCATTCCTCCTTGCCCTGCTTGTTCGGCGCGCCGTAGCCGATGACAGTCTTGCAGCAGATGAGCGTGGGCTTCGCCCGCTCGCGCTTCGCCTTGCGGATCGCGCGCTGCACCGCCTCCGGGTCGTGGCCGTCCACGCCGCGGATCACCTGCCAGCCGTAGGCCTCGAAGCGCTTCGGCGTGTCGTCCGTGAACCAGCCCGCCACCTCGCCGTCGATCGAGATGCCGTTGTCGTCATAGAAACAGACCAGCTTGCCCAGGCCCCAAGTGCCGGCGAGCGAACAGGCTTCGTGCGAGATGCCTTCCATCAGGCAGCCGTCGCCCGCGAACACCCAGGTCATGTGGTCCACGATCTCGTAGTCCGGGCGGTTGAACTCGGCGGCGAGCAGCTTTTCGGCCAGCGCCATGCCGACCGCGTTCGCGAGCCCCTGCCCCAGGGGCCCGGTCGTGGTCTCGACGCCGATCGCGATCTCGTGCTCGGGGTGGCCCGCGGTGCGCGCGCCGAGCTGGCGGAAGTTCCTGAGTTCGTCGAGCGTGAGCGGGTAGCCGGTCAGGTGCAGCACCGAGTAGAGCAGCATCGAGCCGTGGCCGTTCGAGAGCACGAAACGGTCGCGCTCCGGCCAGCGCGGGTTGCCCGGGTTATGTTTCAGGAACCCGCGCCAGAGCACCTCGGCGATGTCCGCCATGCCCATCGGCATGCCCGGGTGCCCGGAATTGGCGCGCTGCACGGCATCCATGCTGAGGGCCCGGATGGCATTGGCGAGCTCGCGGCGGCTGGGCATCCGGTTCCTCCGGGAATAAACGCGTATTGTATAATTTCGCGATGTCCGGCTCCTACCTGTTCACGTCCGAATCGGTCTCGGAAGGCCATCCCGACAAGGTCGCCGACCAGATCTCCGATGCGGTGCTCGACGCGCTGATCGCGCGCGATCCGCGCTCGCGCGTGGCCTGCGAGACGATGGTGAAGACGGGCATCGCCGTGGTGTCGGGCGAGATCACGACCAGCGCCTGGGTGGACCTCGTGGACCTGGTGCGCCAGGTCATCTGCGGCATCGGCTACACCTCCTCCACGGTCGGCTTCGACGGCCACACCTGCGGCGTCATCAACGTGATCGGCAAGCAGTCCTCGGACATCGCGCAGGGCGTGGACCGCAACAACCCGGAGGACCAGGGCGCCGGCGACCAGGGCCTGATGTTCGGCTACGCGACCGACGAGACCCGCGCGCTGATGCCCGCGCCCATCCACTACGCGCACAAGCTGGTCGAGCGCCAGGCGATGGTCCGCAAGGGCCGCAAGCCGAAGCTGCCCTGGCTGCGCCCCGACGCCAAGAGCCAGCTGACCTTCGCCTACGAGAACGACCGTCCGGTCGGCATCGAGGCGGTGGTGCTGTCGACGCAGCATTCCCCGGACGTGAAGCAGAAGGACCTGCGCGAGGGCGTGATGGAGGAGATCATCAAGCCCGTGCTGCCGGCCAAGTGGCTGTCGCGGCGCACCAAGTACCACATCAACCCGACCGGCCGGTTCGTGATCGGCGGCCCGGTCGGCGACTGCGGCCTGACCGGCCGCAAGATCATCGTGGACAGCTACGGCGGCATGGCCCGCCATGGCGGGGGCGCCTTCTCGGGCAAGGACCCGTCCAAGGTCGACCGCTCGGCCGCATACGCGGCCCGTTACGTGGCCAAGAACCTGGTCGCTGCGGGCCTCGCGCGGCGCTGCGAGGTGCAGGTGTCCTACGCCATCGGCGTGGCCCGGCCCACCTCCATCTCGGTGCAGACCTTCGGCACCGGCCGGATCAGCGACCAGCGTCTCGAAAAGCTGGTCCGGGACCACTTCGACCTGCGTCCCTGGGGCATCATGCAGATGCTCGACCTGATCCACCCGATGTACCAGGCGACCGCCGCCTATGGCCATTTCGGGCGCGAGCCGGCCGAGATGCACTACGATTGGACGGATGAGGCGAACGGCGGCAAGGTCCGGCGCCGCTCGACGTTCACGGCCTTCAGCTGGGAACGGACCGACCGGGCCGAGGCTCTGAAGAAGGCTGCAGGAATGTAGGAAACGGGGACAGTCCGCCATTTTCGCAAAGCGAAAATGGGGACAGTCCCCACCGGTGCCCGAGGAGCGTTGCAACAGGCGTCTGCCTGCCAGGCTCGGGGACCGCGAATGACAACGGCGCTCTCGCTTGCAAAGGAGAGAACTGACATGAATGCCGTGATCAACCCGAAGTTCAAGGATTTCCACGTCGCCGACATCGCGCAGGCCGACTGGGGCCGGCGCGAGATCGCCATCGCCGAGACCGAGATGCCCGGCCTGATGTCGGTGCGCGCCGAGTTCGGCAAGAGCCGCCCGCTCGCCGGCGCGCGCATCGCCGGTTCCCTGCACATGACCATCCAGACCGCGGTGCTGATCGAGACGCTCGCGGCGCTCGGCGCGGAGATCCGCTGGGCCTCGTGCAACATCTTCTCGACCCAGGACCACGCGGCGGCCGCGATCGCGGCGGCCGGCATTCCGGTGTTCGCCACCAAGGGCGAGACGCTCGAGGAATACTGGGACTACGCCCACCGCATCTTCGAGTGGCCTGCCGGACGGCACGCGAACATGATCCTCGACGACGGCGGCGACGCGACGCTGCTGCTGATGCTCGGCGCGCAGGCCGAGCGCGACGCGTCGGTGGTCGCGAAACCCGCGAACGAGGAGGAAACCGCGCTCTATGCCTCGATCCGCAAGCGGCTCGAGTCGCAGCCGGGCTGGTACTCGGCGCGGCTCGCCGAGATCCGGGGCGTCACGGAGGAGACCACCACCGGCGTGAAGCGGCTGTACCGCATGGCCGGCGAGGGGCGGCTGCCGTTCCCGGCGATCAACGTCAACGACTCGGTCACCAAGTCGAAGTTCGACAACCTGTACGGCTGCCGCGAGTCGCTGGTGGACGGCATCAAGCGCGCCACCGATGTGATGATCGCGGGCAAGATCGCCCTGGTCGCCGGCTACGGCGACGTCGGCAAGGGCTGCGCGCAGTCGCTGCGCGGGCTGGGGGCGACCGTGTGGGTCACGGAGATCGACCCGATCTGCGCGCTGCAGGCGGCGATGGAGGGTTACCGCGTGGTGACGATGGACGACGCCTGCGACAAGGCCGACATCTTCGTCACCGCGACCGGCAACGTGAACGTGATCGCGCACGAGCACATGCGCCGCATGAAGCACCAGGCGATCGTCTGCAACATCGGCCACTTCGACAGCGAAATCGACATCGCCTCGCTGAAACAGTACCGGTGGGAGAACATCAAGCCGCAGGTGGACCACGTGATCTTCCCGGACGGCCGGCGCATCATCGTGCTGGCCGAGGGCCGGCTGGTGAACCTCGGCTGCGGCACCGGCCACCCGTCGTTCGTGATGTCGAACTCGTTCACCAACCAGGTGCTGGCGCAGATCGAGCTGTTCGCGCACGGCGACCGCTACCAGAACAAGGTCTACGTGCTGCCGAAGCAGCTCGACGAGAAGGTGGCGCGGCTGCACCTCGAGCGCATCGGCGCGAAGCTCACGGTCATGACGCCCGAGCAGGAACGCTACCTCGCCACGCCGGCAACCGGGCCGTTCAAGCCCGAGCATTACCGGTACTAAAGGGGAGCCTCCGATTCACCCCCGCATGGGCGCGACCGCGCGCGAGATTCGTCCCTGGCGAGGAGCGAGGAGCAAGGTGTATCAGGCGATACATGAGCGACGAGCGACATGGCCAGGGACGAATCTCGCCCGGTCCCGCAGGGTTACGCGCGTGCCCAAGCGGGACTGCGTTGCTCGCCTCGTCCATAGCCGGTGCTATGGGACTTCGGCTCGAGCCTCGTCCCGCTTGGGCGCGCGCGTAACGCGCTCCATGCGGGGGTGAATTGGAGGCTCCCGCGGTGCAGCTGCTGCAGTTCACGGACACGCACCTGCCCGGCCAGCCGGGCATGCGGGTCCGTGGCGTGGAGACGGCGGCGACGCTCGAGCGCACCCTCGCGCAGGCGGCACGCCGGCATCCGTCGCCGGACGCCGTGCTGCTGACCGGCGACCTGGTGCACGACGATGCCGGCGGCTACGCCGTGCTGCGCCGGATCTTCGGCGGCAGCCCGGTTCCCGTGCACTGCCTGCCCGGGAACCACGACGAGAAGGCGGCCCTGCGGCGCGAGCTGGCCGGGCCGCCGTTCGTGCACGAATTCGCGATGCGCCGCGGCGGCTGGCTGTTCGTCATGCTCGACAGCACGGTTCCCGGCAAGGACCACGGCCAGCTGGCCGCGGCCGAGCTGGCGCGCCTGGACGCGGCGCTCGGACAGCACCGCGGCGCCCACGCGCTGGTCTGCCTGCACCATCATCCGGTGCCGCACGGCAGCCGCTGGCTGGACGAGCTCATGGTCCGCAATGCCGACGAGCTGTTCGCGGTGCTCGCACGGCACGCGGGCGTGCGCGGCCTCGCCTGGGGCCATACGCACCAGCCGCTGGACGCGGTGCGCGACGGCATCCGGCTGATGGGAACGCCCTCGACCTGCATGCAGTTCACGCAGGATTCGCCGGAGTTCGGCGTGGACGGACGGCCGCCCGCCTACCGCTGGCTGCGCCTCGAGGACGACGGCAGGCTGGACACCGGCATTGAATGGGTGGACCCCGATGGCTGACGCAAGGACCTGGATGCGCCGGGCGCTGGCGTGCGCCGTGCTGGGACTCGCGGCGATGGCCGCGGAGGCGCGGCCGGCGCTCTGGGAGGTCGAGGGCCGCGGCAACCGCGTGTTCCTGTTCGGGTCGGTGCACGTGCTGCCGCAGGGCGGTTTCGCAATCGAGGGCCCGCTCGCCGACGCCTTCGCGGAAGCGGAAACGGTCTGCCTCGAGGTGGACACCAGCCAGCTGCCGGAGTCCGAGGTCGCGGCGCTGACGCTCGCCCGGGCGATCGACCCCGAGGGCCGCACGCTGTTCGACCTGCTGGGGGAGAATGCCGGGCGCGCGCGGACGATGGCGGCGGCGGCGGGCGTCGAACTCGCGCCGTTCGCGCAGTTCGAGCCGTGGTTCGTCGGCCTCACGGTCGCGCTGGTCGCGCTGCAGCAGCACGGCTACGACATCGAGCACGGCGTCGAGAACATCATCGAGCAGGCGGCGGACCGCGACAGCAAGAAGCGCTGCGGGCTCGAGACGCTGGATGAGCAGCTCGGCTTCCTCGACGGCCTCGAATCCGGCCTGCAGCACGAGATCCTGCTGCAGACGCTGGCGGAAGCGGGCGACATCGAGGCCGAGATGCAGGCGATGCTCGCCGCCTGGCAGGACGGCGACGTCCGCGCGCTCGCGCGCCAGCTCGAGCAGGACTTCCGCGACTACCCGGGCCTCGACGAGCGCCTGATCTACGAACGCAATGCGCGTTGGGCGGAGCAGCTCGAGGCGATGCTGGACGGCGGCGACGACGTGCTGCTGGTGGTGGGCGCGCTGCACCTGGCCGGCCCGCGCGGGCTGCCCGCGCTGCTCGAGCGGCGCGGCCTGAAGGTGCGCCGGCTCTGAGCGCCCCGCCCATGTCGCTGTTCGAGGAGGCATCCCGTTACATCGCCGGCGGCGTCAACTCGCCGGTGCGCGCGTTCAAGGGCGTCGGCGGCGAGCCGGTCTTCATCCGTCGCGCGCAGGGCGCATACGTCGAGACCGAGGACGGCCGGCGGCTGATCGACTACGTCGGCTCCTGGGGACCGATGGTGCTCGGCCACGCGCATCCCGAGGTCATCGGCGCGGTCACGCGCCGCGCCGCGGACGGCCTGTCGTTCGGCGCGCCGACCGTGATCGAGACCGAGCTCGCGCGCAGGGTGCAGCAGCTCATGCCCGCGATCGAACTGGTGCGCATGGTGAGTTCCGGCACCGAGGCGACCATGAGCGCGATCCGGCTCGCGCGCGGCTTCACCGGCCGCGACCGCATCGTCAAGTTCGAGGGCTGCTACCACGGCCATTCCGACGCGCTGCTGGTGAAGGCCGGCTCCGGTGCGTTGACGCTCGGCGTGCCGACGTCGCCGGGCGTGCCGGCCTCGGTCGCGGCGCACACGGTCACGCTCGCCTACAACGACGCCGCACAGGCGCGCGAGTGCTTTGCCGCCATGGGCGGCGAGATCGCCTGCGTGATCGTGGAGCCGGTGGCCGGCAACATGAACTGCGTGCCGCCGGCGCCCGGATTCCTGGAGGTCCTGCGCGAGCTCTGCACGCGCGACGGCGCGCTCTTGATCTTCGACGAGGTGATGACCGGCTTCCGCGTCGCCGCGGGCGGCGCGCAGGCGCTCTACGGCGTGCGCCCCGACCTCACCACGCTCGGCAAGGTCGTCGGCGGCGGCATGCCGGTCGGCGCCTTCGGCGGGCGGCGCGACGTCATGCAGCAGCTCGCGCCGCTCGGGCCCGTGTACCAGGCTGGCACGCTCTCCGGCAACCCGGTCGCGATGGCGGCGGGCCTCGCCACGCTGGAACTGGTCGCGCGGCCCGGGTTCCACGAAGCGCTTGCGCAGGCGACCGCGCGCCTGGTCGAGGGCCTGGCGGCCGCGGCACGGCGCGCGGGCGTGCCGTTCTCGACCAACCACGTGTGCGGCATGTTCGGGCTCTTCTTCACGTCCGACGCGGCGGTGACGCGCTACGGGCAGGTGATGGCCTGCGACGTCGCGCGGTTCCGCAAGTTCTTCCACGCGATGCTGGATGCCGGCGTCTACCTCGCGCCGTCGGCCTTCGAGGCCGGCTTCATCTCGGCCGCGCACGGCGAGGCGGAGATCGCGGCGACCATCGCCGCCGCGGAACGGGCCTTCGCCCGGCTCTGATGCGCGCGCTCGCCTGGTTCGTCGCCGCGGTCGCGGGCACCCTGGTGCTCGCCGCGCTGCTCGGTTATCCCGTGTGGCGGCTCGCACAGGCTCTGGGCGCCGACTGGCCGTTCCCCAAGGTCTCGAGCCGTTTGTGGCAGCTCTTGCTGCTGGGCGGCATCGTGCTCGCGGTGCGCCGGCTGCGACTGACGGCGCGCGCCGACTGGGGCTACGGCCAGCCGCGCGCGCGGTTCCTGCGGCATGCGCTCGCCGGCCTTGCGATCGGGCTCGCGACCATGCTGCCGATGACCCTGGCGATGATCGCGCTCGGCATCCTCGCGCCCGACGCGGGCCTCGACGCCGCGGCGCTGCTGCGCCACCTCGGGGCCGGCGCCGCGACCGGCCTCGTGGTCGCGGTCGTCGAGGAAACGTTCTTCCGCGGGCTGATGCATCGCGGCATCGAGCGTGAATCGGGACTCGCCGCCGCGGTCGCGGGCACCGCCCTGTTCTACGCGGCGATCCACTTCCTCGCGCGCGCGCGACTCGGCCACGACGACGTCGGCTGGGGCAGCGGCTTCGAGCTGATGGGCATCGCGCTGTCGCGCTTCGCGCAACCGGCGGCCATCGCGGATTCCTTCGTCACGCTCGCGCTGGTGGGCGTGATGCTCGCGCTGGTGCGTCACCGCACCGGCGGCATCGCCGCGGGCATCGGGTTGCACATGGGCTGGGTCTGCGTGATGAAGGCGACCAACTGGAGCACGGCGCCGGCGCAGGACTCGCGCTGGTCCTTCCTCATCGGCAGCTTCGACGGCTACACCGGCTGGCTGGTCGCCGGCTGGGCCGCGTTGATGCTGCTCGCGGGACTCGCCTTCGGCTGGTTGCGCCCCGCCGGTCCCGTCACGGCCGCTCGCGGCTGACCGCGGGCTCGAGCGCGTCCAGGCGCTCGAGGGGATCCGTCATCTCGAGCAGCAACTGCTTGTCCGCGAGCGACAGCGGCAGCATCTCGGCGAGCCGGTTGCCGATCCAGCCGGCGTCTTCGTGCACCGGGAGCTGCGCGTAGGCCTCGCCCGCCTCGGCCAGCACCTGGCGCACCACTTCGCCGAGCCAGGCCTGCTCCGCCGGCACCGGCACCACCGGGTCGGCGGCGATGTCCATGACGCGCCCGCGGTTGAGGCCGTCCGGATCGCGCCAGGCCTCGACCACGCGCACGCGCTCGAGCCCGAGGCAGCGGATCCCGAGCAGGCCGTCGTCGAGGCGGTCGAAGTCGACGATGCGCGCCTCGGTGCCGGTGGCGGCGAAGCTGACCGCGCCCGCCGCTTCCTCGCCCTCCCCGATCTGCACCACGGCGAAGCCGGATTGCTCGCGCAGGCAGCGGCTCACCATGTCGAGGTAGCGCGGCTCGAAGATGCGCAGCGGCAGCGGGCCGCCCGGGAACAGCACCGCGCGCAGCGGGAACAGCGGCAGCTCCCGGACTTCCGCGTTCACGGCGCGCGCGCCGAGAGCGCGGCCAGCAGCCTGTCGTGCAGGCCGCCGAAGCCGCCGTTGCTCATGATCACGACCTCGTCGCCCGCACGCAGCTCCCGCGCGAGCGACTCGACCAGGCCCGGAATCTCGCGCGCGACAGCGCCCTTGCCAGCCAGCGCCGCCGCGACGTCGTCGAGGTTCCAGTCCAGCCCGGCAGGCTGGTACAGCCACACGCGGTCGGCGCCGGCGAGCGAGCCCGCAAGTTCCGCGCGGTGCACGCCGAGGCGCATCGTGTTGGAGCGCGGCTCGAGCACCGCGACGATGCGGCGCTTCCCGGCATGCCGGCGCAGGCCGTCGAGCGTGGAAGCGATCGCCGTCGGGTGGTGCGCGAAATCGTCGTAGACGCGGATGCCCGCGATCTCGCCGCGCAGCTCGAGCCGCCGGCGCACGCCGCCGAACGTCCCCAGCGCGCGGGCCGCGATTTCGGGCGCGACGCCCAGGCCGGCGGCGGCCGCCAGCGCGGCGAGCCCGTTCTCGACGTTGTGCATGCCGATGAGCGGCCAGCGCACGCTGCAGGCCGGCCGGCCCGACTGCAGCACCTCGAAGGCCGAGCCGTCGTCCGCGAGCAGGCGCACGGTCCATTCCGCCTGCGCCGCCTGCCCGCGCGAAAACCCGGTGCGCGGCGTCCAGCAGCCCATGGCGAGGACCTGCGCCAGCGCGGCATCCGACGCATTCCAGGTGATGCGGCCCGACGCGGGAACGGTGCGCACCAGGTGGTGGAACTGGCGCTGGATGGACGCGAGGTCCGGGTAGATGTCGGCGTGGTCGTATTCGAGGTTGGTGAGCAGCAGGTGGCGCGGACGGTAGTGCACGAATTTCGCGCGCTTGTCGAAGAAGGCCGTGTCGTACTCGTCCGCCTCGATCACGAACAGCGCCCCCGCGCCGGCCCGCGCGGAGGCGCCGAAGTTGCCCGGGATTCCCCCGATCAGGAAGCCGGGCGCGCGCCCGGCCTGCTCGAGGATCCAGGCGAGCATGCTCGCGGTCGTGGTCTTGCCGTGCGTGCCCGCGACCGCCGCCACCTCGCGCCCGCGCAGGAAGTTCTCCGCCAGCCACTGCGGGCCGGAAGTGAAAGGCAGGCCGCTGTCGAGCAGCCGCTCGATCAGCGGGTTGCCGCGGCTCATCACGTTGCCGACCACCACCACGTCCGGTTTCAGGTCGAGCTGCGCGGGGTCGTAACCCTCGATCAGGGCGATTCCCTGCGCCTCGAGCTGGGTGCTCATCGGCGGGTAGACGTTGGCGTCGCAGCCGGTCACGCGGTGGCCGGCCGCGCGCGCCAGCGCGGCGATGCCGCCCATGAACGTGCCGCAGATGCCGATGACGTGCAGGTGCATCTAGGCGGGCTTCGGGAACAGCGTGCGCGACAGGCTGACCGCGGCCAGCACCCAGGTGATCGCGATGGCGAATCCGGCCAGCAGCCCGGTCTCGAGCGCGCTGCGCACGATGTGCGCGATCACCAGCAGGAACCACACCGTCAGCGCGTAGAACGCGACGCGGCCGAGCATCCAGACGCCGTAGGCGCTGATCGCGGGGCCCTGCAGGACCAGCGAGACCGCGATCAACGGCGCGATCAGCAGGTAGGTGCCGAACACCGCGGTCATGGACTGGAGGTAACGATGCCCGCGGCGCATGACGGCGAACACCAGCCCGAACAGGCCGAGCGCGAGCCCGACTTCGACGATGGCGCGGCCGAGCAGCCGGTCGTTCCCGTACAGCAATCCGGCTTCGAGCATGTTCAGCGCACCGAACAGCAGGGCGCCGAGCGCGAGCAGCACGACGGACGCCGGCAATGCGCCGGGATCCCGCCGCAGCAGGGCGATGTCGATCAGCGAGCGGAGCACCTGGATCATGCAGCCTTGGGCCGGGCCTCTGGCATCCGCATAATAAGGTGGCGATGGCGTTGGTATCCACAGCGGAAGCACTCGGCGCGCTGGTCGATTCGTGGCCGGCGGGCGCGCCGCTCGCGCTCGACACCGAATTCGTGCGCGAGCGCACTTACTACCCGCGCCTGTGCCTGGTGCAGGTCGCGATGCCGGACGGCATCGCGCTGATCGACGCGCTCGAGCTCGGCGACGAGAGCGCGCTCGCTCCTCCGCTGCTGGATCCCGCGCGCATGAAGCAGGTGCATGCCGCGCGCCAGGACATCGAGGCGCTGCTGCCGGTGACCGGCCGCCCGCTCGGCCCGGTGTTCGACACGCAGCAGGCAGCGGCGCTGCTCGGCTTCCCGGCACAGGTCGGTTACGCCGAACTCGTGCGCCAGCTGCTGGGAGTCGAGCTGGCCAAAGGCCATGCGCGCACCGACTGGGCGCGCCGGCCGCTGTCGGCGGAGCAGCTCGCCTACGCCGAGGACGACGTGCGCTACCTGGCTGCGCTGGTCGAGGCGCTCGAGCAACGGCTCGCCGCGGCCGGCCGCAGCGCCTGGATGCAGGCCGAATCGGAGTCGCTTGCGGACCTTTCGCTGTACCGGGTAGAGCCCGCGCAGGCCTGGCGCCGCCTGAAGGGCACGGAGCGCTTGGATCCCGCCGCGCTGCGCGCGGCCGCGGCGCTTGCGCGCTGGCGCGAGGAACGGGCAATGGCGCGCGACCTGCCGCGCGGGTGGGTGCTGCCGGACGCCGCCATCCATGAGCTCGCGCAGGCGCGGCCGCGCACGCGCGAAGCGCTCGCGCGCGTCGCCGGCGTGCCGCCCGGCACCGCCGCGCGCGCGGCGGAGGAGATCCTCGCCGCGATCCGCGACGCGCCGGAACTCGGCGATGCAGGCGATGCCGGCGACGGCCCGCGCCCGGGTCCGCAACAGGTGCGCCAGCTAAAGAACCTCCAGCAGAAGCTGCAGTCCATTGCCGCCGACTTGAATATCCAGCCGGAAGTACTCGCGACGCGCCGCGAGCTCGCGGCACTGGTGCGCGGCGCGCGCGAGCTGCCGGTGCTGTCCGGGTGGCGCCGCGAGGTGGTCGGCGAGCCGCTGCTCGCCGCGTTGTAGTCCGCACTGCTAACATGCCGGCCATGAATCGCAGACTCGTCGGCCTACTCGGAATCTCGCTCCTCGCATTCGCGACGACGGCCGCTTGGGCGCGGGATGCAGGCGTTCAGGCGCGCATGGCGGGACGCGGTGTGGACGGCCCGTACTATCTCGCGGCCGACGTCGATGCCGTCAAGCTGGCCACGCGCCGTCGCCGGCTGAAGCAGCTGCTGGACGATGTCCGGCAACCGATCTCCGGGGATCTGCGTGCGGCGGTTGAAAAGGACTTCACCGGCTGCGACGCAGAACAGGCGGCCATGCTCACGTCGGGCCGACTGGTCGCGGTTCCCTACAATACCGTCGTCACGAGCCTCGAAAAGGATGAACTGCTGACGTTTCCGCTGCTTTCCGATCCCACGCAGACGTTTGGCGGCAGGACCACCGCGACCAAGCAGAAGTTGCGCGTGGACGACGGGCCATTCCAGGGCCGGGAACTGTACGTCGTCGATGCCTGGGAATTGAGGTCGTTGACCCAGCTCGTTGCGACCGACCGCGTGTGGGTCCGCGCCGGGCCGAATGCGCAAATTCCCGTGGGCACGAGCCAGGCGGACATCAGCCGGTTCTGGGACGCCTACCGTCGGCAGGACGCCGCGATCGTCCAGGGAATGATCGACTCCGGTCAGATCCTGCCATTGCCGGCGGAGACGCAGGGCACGGTGTCAGACGCCCAGGACATGTTCTACGTTGAGGTCGAGGCTGCCTTGGGCGGAGCAACCCGCAAGGTCTGGGTGCCGACCGCGTTCCTGTCCCTGCAGCCGGCTGCGTCTACGCCCTGATCGCGGCTTCGATCCTCGCATCCACCTGGTCCAGCGTCCCGTCGGCGTCGACGTGCCGCAGCATGCCCTTGCGCTCGTAGTAGTCGATCAGCGGTTGCGTGCGCTCGGCGTAGACCGCGAGCCGCTCTCGCACCGTCCGCTCGTCGTCGTCGGGGCGCTGGAACAGGTCGTGTGGCCTGCCATTCGTGCACAGCTCACCCGGTTTCGGCGGGTTGGAATCGACGTGGAACACGCGGCCGCAGCGGCGGCAACTGCGCCGTCCGGCCATGCGCCGCAGCAGCACTGCGGGATCCACGTCCAGCAGCACGACCGCGTCGAGCGCCAGTCCGAGGTCCGCGAGCTGGCCGGCGAGCCCGTCCGCCTGCGCGATCGTGCGCGGGAAGCCGTCCAGGATGAAGCCGCGCGCGGCGTCGGGCTTTGCCAGGCGTTCGCGGATGATGCCGAGCATGATGTCGTCGGCGACCAGCTGGCCGGCGTCCATCACCGACTTGGCGGCGCGGCCGAGCGGCGTGCCGGCGGCGACGGCCTCGCGCAACAGGTCGCCGGTGGAGACCTGCGGCACGCCGTGACGGGCCTGCATCCGCTGGGCCTGGGTGCCCTTGCCCGAACCGGGTGCGCCGAGCAAAACCAGCCTCATTCCGTCAAACTCCGCGGCCCCGACCCCTCCGGGGGGCGCCCATCCTGCCCGCGCCCCCGGATCGCGTCAAACCGCCGTGAATCGGCTAAGATGCGCCCCCCACGGGGCGGCCCCGCCGCCCGTCAGACGGACCCCGCGACGATGAGGAAACGGACCGCGCAGCCCGCCCGACGCAATGCCCTGTACGCGCAGTCCGGCGGCGTCAGCGCCGTCATCAACGCCTCCGCCTGCGGCGTCATCGACGCCTGCCGCAAGCACCGCAACCGCATCGGCAAGCTGTACGCCGGGCGCGACGGCATCGTCGGCGCCCTGACCGAGGACCTCATCGACGTCGGCCGCGAAAGCGCGGCGACGCTCAAGGCACTGCGCCACACGCCGGCCGGAGCCTTCGGCTCGGCGCGCTACAAGCTCAAGGACCTCGAGCGCGACCGCGCCAAGTACGAGCGCCTGATCGAGGTGTTCCGCGCGCACGACATCGGGTATTTCTTCTACAACGGCGGCAACGACTCGATGGACACGGCGCTCAAGCTGTCGCAGCTCGGCGAGCAGACGGGTTACCCGATCGCCTGCATCGGCATCCCGAAGACCGTGGACAACGACCTGCCGGTGACCGACTGCTGCCCGGGCTTCGGCTCGGTTGCGAAGTACGTCGCGGTGTCGACGCTCGAGGCCTCGCTCGACGTCGCCTCGATGGCGCGCACCTCGACGCGCGTGTTCATCCTCGAGGTCATGGGCCGGCACGCCGGCTGGATCGCGGCCGCCGGCGGGCTCGCCGCGCGCAGGGCCGGCGACCCGCCGCACATCATCCTGTTCCCGGAGATCGCGTTCGACCGCGAGCGCTTCCTCGCGCGCGTGAAGGAGACGGTGGAACAGAAGGGCTGCTGCGTCATCGTCGCCTCGGAAGGCACGCAGGACGCGGCGGGCAAGTTCCTCTCCGACATGGGCACGCGCGACGCCTTCGGCCACGTGCAGCTCGGCGGCGTCGCGCCGACGCTGGCGACCATGATCAAGCAGGCGCACGGCTACAAGTACCACTGGGCACTCGCCGACTACCTGCAGCGTTCCGCGCGTCACATCGCGTCGCGGGTGGACGCCGAGCAGGCCTACGCGGTCGGCCGCGCCGCGGTCGAACTCGCGCTCGCCGGCAGGAACGCGGTGATGCCGGTGATCCGGCGCCGTTCCTCGAAGCCCTACCGCTGGGACATTTCCTCGGTCGCGATCAGCGCGGTCGCGAACCGGGAGAAGAAGGTGCCGCGCGAGTTCATCACGGACGACGGTTTCGGCATCACCGCCGCCTGCCGCCGATACCTCGAACCGCTGATCGAAGGCGAGGCCTACCCGCCGTACCAGCGCGGCATCCCGCGCTACGCGACGCTCAAGGGCGCGCGCGTGCCACGGCGGCTGAAGACGGATTTCAAGGTATAATTTCGGGTTTCCAAGGGAGTCACTTCATGTCGATGCAAGCAGCACTCTGGCTCGCGATCGGGGCCGGCGTGGTCGCCCTCCTCTACGGCGTGATCTCGGTGCGCTGGATCCTGGCGCAGCCCGCGGGCAGCGCGCGCATGCAGGAAATCGCGGCCGCGATCCAGCAGGGCGCCGGCGCCTACCTCAACCGCCAGTACACGACGATCGCGATCGTCGGCGTAGTGCTGTTCGTGGTGCTCGGATTCGCGCTCGACTGGTACACCGCGACCGGTTTCGCGCTGGGCGCGGTCCTCTCCGGCGCCGCCGGCTACATCGGCATGAACGTCTCGGTGCGCGCCAACGTGCGCACCGCGCACGCGGCGAGCGTCGGCCTCAACCCGGCGCTGCAGGTGGCGTTCCGCGGCGGCGCGATCACCGGCATGCTGGTGGTCGGCCTCGGCCTGCTGGGCGTGGCCGCCTACTACGCGATCATGATGCGGGTGACCGGCAACAGCGACCAGGCGCTGCACGCGCTGGTCGGGCTCGCCTTCGGCGGCTCGCTGATCTCGATCTTCGCGCGCCTCGGCGGCGGCATCTTCACGAAGGGCGCCGACGTCGGCGCCGACCTGGTCGGCAAGGTCGAGGCCGGCATCCCGGAGGACGACCCGAGAAACCCGGCGGTGATCGCCGACAACGTCGGCGACAACGTCGGCGACTGCGCCGGCATGGCGGCCGACCTGTTCGAAACCTACGCCGTTACGGTGGTCGCGACCATGCTGCTCGCGGGCCTGATGATGAAGGAGCTGGGCGAGGCCGCGGTGCTGTATCCGCTGGTGCTGGGCGCGGTCTCCATCGTCGCCTCGATCGTCGGCACGTTCTTCGTGAAGACCTCGGAAGGCGGCAAGATCATGGGCGCGCTGTACCGGGGCGTGATCGTCTCGGGCGTGATCGCCGCGATCGCCTACTACCCGATCACGAAGATGATGCTCGGCGAGGCGGCCATGCCGCTGTATTTCTGCGCGCTGATCGGGCTCGGCCTGACGGCGGCGATGATCTGGATCACCGAGTACTACACGGCGACCGAGTTCAAGCCGGTGCGCTACGTGGCCGAAGCGTCGAAGACCGGCCACGGCACCAACGTCATTGCCGGCCTCGCGGTGTCGATGAAGTCGACCGCGCTGCCGGTGCTCGCGATCTGCGCGGCCATCTGGGGCGCCTACACGCTGGCCGGCCTGTACGGCATCGCGATCGCGGCGACCGCCATGCTGTCGATGACCGGCCTGATCGTGGCGCTCGACGCCTATGGTCCGATCACCGACAACGGCGGCGGCATCGCCGAGATGAGCGGCCTGCCGAAAGACGTGCGCAAGATCACCGACGCGCTGGACGCCGTGGGCAACACGACCAAGGCGGTGACCAAGGGCTACGCGATCGGCTCGGCCGGCCTCGCGGCACTGGTGCTGTTCGCCGACTACACGCACAACCTGGACATCGTCGGCAAGCTGGAGGTGTTCAGCCTTTCCGACCCGGCCGTCATCATCGGCCTGTTCATCGGCGGCCTGGTGCCGTTCCTGTTCGGCGCGATGGCGATGGAAGCCGTCGGCCGTGCGGCCTCGTCGGTCGTCATCGAGGTGCGGCGGCAGTTCAAGGAGATCAAGGGGATCATGGAGGGCACGGCGAAGCCCGATTACTCGAAGGCGGTGGACATGCTGACGCGCGCCGCGATCCGGGAGATGATCGTGCCGTCGCTGCTGCCGATCCTGATCCCGGTGATCGTCGGCTTCGGCATGGAGTTCCTGCTCGGCGACGGCGCCGGCATCCGCGCGCTCGGAGGCGTGCTGATCGGCACGATCGTGACCGGCCTGTTCGTCGCCATCTCGATGTGCACCGGTGGCGGCGCCTGGGACAATGCCAAGAAGTACATCGAGGAAGGCCACTTCGGCGGCAAGGGCTCGGACACGCACAAGGCGGCCGTGACCGGCGATACCGTGGGCGATCCCTACAAGGACACCGCGGGACCGGCGATCAATCCGCTGATCAAGATCATCAATATCGTGGCGCTCCTGCTGGTGCCGCTGCTGTAGCAGTGGCAGGCAGCTCCGCCTGAACCGCGAAAAGCCCCCGCAAGGGGGCTTTTCTTTGAGCGCCCGCAGCGAAAAAACATGCACCGGCGCCTGTGCGCAGGTCCTTGCATTGCAAGGACTATCTCCTGCCGCCGCAATCGCGGCGCATGAAATCAATGTACTTCGCCTGGCCGCCCGCGCCCGGCGTCGTGGCGCGTTTCACGCGCGCGCGACCGTAACCCGTTGAATCCACGTGGCAGCGATGCGCCGGGCCGCGGTTGGCACGTTTGTTGCTCTGTAGCGGGCAGGAGAAGGAAAGACGCACGAGGAGGTCACGTGGACACCAAGACAAAAATCCTGGTCGTGGACGATGACGAAGTCGTGCGGCTCAGCCACCAGCGCTCGCTCGCGGGCGCGCACTACCAGGTGGTGGCGGTGTGGAACGGAGCCGAGGCGCTCGCCGCGATGGAACGGCAGCCGTTCGACGTGATCCTGCTCGACCTGCGCATGCCCGGAATCGACGGCATGTCGGTGCTGCGGATGATCAAGCAGCGCTGGCCGGAGACCGAGGTCGTGATCATCACCGGTTACCCGAGCCTGGAGACGGTGAAGGAAGCCGTCGAAGCGGGTGCCTGCGATTACCTGGCCAAGCCGGTCGGGCCGGATGAAGTGATCCATGCAGCAAACGGCGCCGCGACCCGCAAGAAGTGGGCGCTGCGCCGGGTGCCGGAACGGATGGAAGCAAGGAGAATGCAATGAACACGCAGAGAAAAGTGCTGGTCGTTGACGATGATCCGGTGGTCGCCAGGAGCTTCGACCGGGTCCTGACGGGAAAGGGCTACGCAGTCATCAGCGCCCGCGACGGCGTCGAGGCGCTGCAGAAGCTGAAGGACGAGAAGTACGACGTCGTCTTCACCGACATCCGGATGCCGGGCATGAACGGCATCGAGGTCGCGAAGCGGATCAAGGCGAGCCAGCCCTGGCTGCCGGTCGTGATCGTCACCGGCTACGGCACCGACGACAACGAGGCCCAGGCCCGCGCGGCCGGCGTCGCCGGCTTCCTGCACAAGCCGCTGTCGCCCGAAGCGATCGAGGGCAGCGCGGAGCAGGCGCTGCAGGTAGCGCCGGCGCGCGCAGCCGCAGCCGAAGCAGCGGCGCCGGTGGCGGAACGGCCCGCCAAGGTGCAGGGTGCCTGGAAGGGCTTCGCCCTCTTCCTCGCCGCGCCCTTCATCGGCCTCTTCTACCTGGTCGTCGGGCCGCTGGTCGGGCTCGCCGTGCTGGCCTGGATGGGTGCCAGGGCGATTGCGGAAAATCGCGTCGCCCGAAAGGTCGGCGGATTCCTGAAGAACGTCGGCCTTTTCATCGCCGCGCCCTTCATCGGCCTGCTGTATGCGCTGCTGTTCCCGTTCATCGGGCTCGGCATGCTGGCCTGGACGGGCGTGCGGGCGCTGGTGAACCGGCCCGGCGCGCAGAAGCCGCAAGGCGTGGCGTAAAATGCGCGACATGGTACGAGGGAGCGTACGGACGAGCCTCGCCGCCGCCATGGCGGCGATGGCCGCGGGGTTCGCGCTGTGCCAGCCCGCGCAGGCACAGGACTCCGGCCTGTCCGAAGCCGACACGGGCTGCCTCGGCTGCCATTCGATGGAAGCCCTCGCCAAGCCGCTGCCGAACGGCGAATCGCTCTCCCTGCACGTGCCGGCCGGGCCCTACGCGGGCTCGGTGCACCGCGCGCTCGGCTGCGCGACCTGCCACGGCGACATCGACGCCAGCGTCCATCCGGCGCCGGGCAAGGACATCCAGAGCCTGCGCCAGTACTCGCTCGACCGGTCGCAGGTCTGCCGCATGTGCCATGCCGGCGCCGCGGAGCATTACGAGGGCAGCCTTCACGCCACGCGTGTCGCCGCGGGCGACCCGATTGCCCCGGTGTGCAGCGGATGCCACGGCTACCATTCGGTGACGCCGCGCACCGCCTACGAGACCTGCGTGCGCTGCCACTCCGCCGACCTCGAGGCGCACGGCGCGTGGCTGCCCAATGCCGGCCATCACCAGGAAGTCGTTTCCTGCGCCGCCTGCCATGCGCCGGAGGCGCCACGCATGATCGACCTGCGGCTCTACGATGGCGCCGCGCAACGCTGGGCGACCCAGCGGGAAGGCGCGCGCCCGTTCCAGGAGCTCGCGGCCGCGGCCGACGCGGACGGCAACGGGCTCGACGCCACGGAACTTCGAAATCTCCTTGCCGAAGTCAACCGTGATGCGCCGGGCCCGCTGACGCTGCGCGGCCGGGTCGAGCTGCGCGAGGACGTCCAGGCGCACCGCCTGGTCGCGAAGGACGGGGCGATCCGCGCCTGCGACAACTGCCACCGCTACGGCTCGGAGCCGTTCCAGAACGTCACCGTCTCGATCACCGGACCGGACGGCAGGCCGCTGCGCCATCCCGCGCAGACTGCGATCCTCGGCTCCGCGCTCGCGGTCGAATCGCTGCCGGAGTTCTACGCGATCGGCGGCACGCGCAGCGGTTTCCTCGACCTGCTGTTCCTGCTCGCGCTGGCGGGCGGCATCGGCGCGCCGATCGGCCACATGACCGTGAAATGGCTGTTCAGGAAGCAGCGCGCCCGCCGCGGGCAATCCGGGAGATGACGATGGCGCAACATGCAGGCACGTCGACCGAAAGGATCTACGTGCACCCGCTGCCGGTCAGGATCTGGCACTGGATCAATGCGCTCGGCTTCATCGCGCTGATCCTGACCGGGATCCAGCTGCGCTACGTGGACCTGATCGGGCTGATGTCGTTCCGCACCGCGGTGCACCTGCACAACTGGATCGGGTTCGTGCTGATCGCCAACTTCTTCGTGTGGCTGCTGTTCTACCTGTTCTCGGACAAGATCAAGGTGTACCACCCGGAACTCAGCCCGATGAAGCACTTCCGCGGCAGCGTGCGCCAGCTGCAGTACTACGGCTACGGCATCTTCCGCGGCGACCCCAACCCGCACCACGTCAGCGTGTACAAGAAGTTCAACCCGCTGCAGAGCATGATGTACCAGATCATCATGCTGCTGCTGGTCCCGCTGCAGTTCTTCACCGGATTGCTGCTCTGGGACCTGAAGCGGTTCGCAGGGGCGGTCGAGTTCTTCGGCGGGGTGCGGGTCGTGGACACGGTGCACGTGCTGTGCTTCATCTTCTTCGTCGGCTTCATCTTCGTGCACCCGTACCTCGCCAGCCTCGGGCACACGCCGGGGGCGCACTTCAAGGCGATGGTCACCGGCTACGAGGAGGTCGAGAAGCAGCCCGACTGAGGCGTCAGGCATCCGGCCCGGCATCCGGGTCCGGCCCGGCGCCGCGCAGGCGGATGCCGTGCTTCTTCATCAGCGCCTGGAAGTTGGCGCGCTGCATGCCGGTTTCGCCGGCGCTCCGGGTCACGTTCCAGTCGTTGCGCCTGAGCGCCTCGAGCACGAAGCTCTTCTCGATGCTCTCCACCGACTTCTCGCGCGCGACCTTCTTGGTGCGCTTGAGCTCGTCGCTGGTCCTCGGCACGTCCACGTCGAGCCGCAGCGACTTGTCCACGATGTCCCCCAGGTGCGCCTGGCGGATGACGTGGTCGGTCGCGAGGATCACCGCGCGCTGGACCGCGTTCTCCAGCTCGCGCACGTTGCCGGGCCAGTCGTGGTTGACGAGGGCGCTCATCGCGCCGGCCGAGAACTCGGTCACCTGCTTGCCCAGCTCCGCGGCATAGGACCGGAGGAAGTGGAAGGCCAGCGCCGGGATGTCGTCGCGGCGCTCGCGCAGCGGCGGGACCTGGATCGGGAACACGCTGATCCGGTAGTAGAGGTCGTCGCGGAACGTCCCCGCGGCCACCATCGCGGCGAGGTCCTTGTTGGTGGCGCAGACCAGCCGGAAGTTGGCGGCCTGCACCTGGGTGCCGCCGACCGCCTTGAATTCCCGTTCCTGGATCGCGCGCAGCAGCTTGGCCTGGGTGGTCAGCGTCAGGTTGCCGATCTCGTCGAGGAACAGCGTCCCCTGGTCCGCGATCTCGAACAGCCCCTTCTTGCTCGCGACCGCGCCGGTGAAGGCGCCCTTGACGTGACCGAACATCTCGCTCTCGAGCAGGTTCTCGCTGAGCGCGTTGCAGTCGACCGGCACGAAGGGCCTGTCGCGGCGCAGGCTGTTGTAGTGGATCGCGCGCGCGATCAGCTCCTTGCCGGTGCCGCTCTCCCCCGTCAGCAGCACGGTGCTGTTGGTGGGGGCGCACTTGGCGACCAGGCGATAGACGCCCTGCATCGCCGGGCTCCCGCCCACGATGTTCTCCAGCCGGTAGCGCGTGCTGACCTCGGAGCGCAGGTCGAGGTTCTCGCGCAGCAGCTGCCGCCGCTCCAGCGCGCGCTGCACGACCAGCCTGAGCTCGTCCGGGTCGAAAGGCTTCGGCAGGTAATCGAAGGCGCCGAGCTTCATGGCGCGGACCGCGGTATCGATCTCGGACAGCCCGGTGATCATGATGACGTCGATGTCCGGGTGCGACTCCTTCACCCGCTGCAGGACCTCGAGGCCGCCGAGCTTCGGCATCATGATGTCGAGCACCAGGATGTCGAAATGCGATTCCTCGACCTTGCGCAGCGCCTCGATTCCGTCCGGGGCGGAATCCAGCTCGTAGCCGACCTCGCCGAGGATGCGCAGGCAGCTCCTGACGACGATCTCCTCGTCATCGACGACCAGGATCCTGGCGCTCATCGGCCGCTCCCGCCGGCGGCCTCGCCTGGCGGCGGATCCACCGGGAGGTAGACCCGGAACGTCGATCCCTCTCCGACCCTGCTCTCGACCTGGATGAATCCGCCGTGGGCGCTGACGATCCCGTGGCTGACCGAAAGCCCGAGCCCGGTTCCCTTGCCGACCTCCTTCGAGGTGAAGAAGGGATCGAAGATCCGCTTCAGGTTCTGCTCGGGAATCCCGCAGCCGGTGTCGATGATCGACAGTTCGACCATGGGCACCGGCGGCACGGCGGGATCGGGGCCGGCGACGTCCGTCACGCGCCGGCTCCGGATCGTGATGCTGCCCCGCTCATCAATGGCCTGCTGGGCGTTGACCAGCATGTTCATGACGACCTGCCTCACGAGATCGGCGTCGACCCAGGCCGGCGGCAGGTCGCGATCGAGGTCGAGCATGATCCCGATGTCGCGCACGTGTGCGGGCCGCTCGACGATGCGCGCCGTCTCCTCCACCAGCTGGTTCAGGTCGCAGTATTTCTTCTCCGGCGTCTTTTCGCGAGCGAAATCGAGCAGCCTCCGGATGATGACGGCGCAGCGCTTGGTCTCGCGGATCACGAGGTCGAGGTCCTCCGCCTCCGGGCTGCCGTCCGGCACCTTCCTCCGGATCAGGGTCGAGAACGTGAGGATGCCGGTCAGCGGGTTGTTCAGCTCGTGGGCGATGCCGGCCGCGAGCAGGCCGACGGAAGCCAGCTTCTCGCCGCGCGTGGCCTCGGCCTCCGCATTGCGCAGTTCGCGGGTCCGCTTCTCGACCTTCTCCTCGAGCGTGCGGCCCCACTCGCGGAGCTCCTCGCGCGAGTTCCTGAGCGCCGCCGTCATCGCATTGAACGATGCGGCGAGCTCGCCGAGCTCGTCGGCGCCGCGCACCGGGATGGGCTGGTCGAGGTCGCCCGCGGCGAGGCGCCGGGCGCCGGCCTCCAGGTCGCGCAGCGGCAGGTAGACGAAGCGGCGCACCAGGACCTGGATCGACATCAGCGCGATGGCGCCGAAGCCGAGCGCAAGCACGGCGATGACGATCACGTCGCGCCGCATGCCGCGGTCGATCTCGTCGAGCGAGTAGACGATGTCGAGCACGCCGAGCACGGTCTGGTCGCTGCTGTGCCAGTGGCAGCTCGAGCCGCTGCACGACGGCTCGTTGCGGATCACCTCCATGCTGCCGAGCAGCCGCGTGCCGTCCGGGGCGGAGAAAATGCGCGTCCGTTCGCTTCCGGAAACCTGCGCCACCGGCTGCCCGGTCCGGTGGCAGCCGACGCAGCCCTCCGCAGTCCGGTCCACCGTCAGGCCGATTTCTTTCGGGTAGGTGGAATCCGTGATCCTGCCGTCCTTGCTGAAGATCCGGATCCGGTCGATGCTGCCGTGGCTGCCGACGTCCTGGATGATCTGGCGCACGTGCGCCGGCTGGTTCAGCAGCATGGCAAAGCGGGTGCTGCGGATGATCATCTCGGACAGCTGCGTGACGCGGCTCGCCGCCTCGCGCTCGAGCTGCTCGCGCTGGTGCCGTACGACCAGCCACGTGAACAGCAGCAGCGCCGCCGTGACCGCGACCGCCAGGTAGAGGCCGACTTTGAATTGCAGGGTCCGGTGCTTCACGGTGGTTCAGGCCCGATCCGGTGCCCCAGCGTCGCAGGTCGGTTTTCGCAGGCTATTGCGGAAGATACGTATGTTCCGTGGCCGCGCAATGCCTCGAAATGCGATTGTGAGATGTGGGGAAATAGCGCATTCTGCCCGTGCGGCACAGCAAGCGCCGCCGGCCATCCGTCAATACGAAGGATAAAGCGACAATGGACGCCAAACTTGCATTGCGTTTGATTCTTCTGCTGTCACTCGGCGCATTCGCGGCGGGTTGCAGCGACGGTGGCTCCGCGGGAGTGCAGGGTCCCGCAGGCCCTCCCGGGACCGGCGGTCCTCCGGGTCCTCCGGGGCCTCCCGGCGGCGGCGGCGGCGTCCCGATCGGCAGCGCCGAGACGATCAACATCACGGTCAACAGCGTCACCATTCCAGCGGGCGGCGGCGCGCCGGTCGTCAGCTTCCGCTTGTCCAATGACCTGAACCAGGGTCTCACCGGGCTGCCGGCCACGTCCGCGCGATTCGTCCTCGCGCAGCTCTCGCCGGCGCCGGCGGGCAGCGGCGCATCGAGCCAATGGCAGTCCTACGTCTCGCGCACCAGCGGCACGGCCCGGCAGGGCACGACCGAGACCGCGGCGGCGACTCGTTTCGTGGACAACGGCGACGGCACCTACCAGTACACCTTCGCGAGCGCGCTCACCGCCTACACTGCTGCGCCCGCTTACGATGCCAACAAGACGCATCGCCTCGGCATCGAGATCCGCAACCAGGCCCCGATCACCGGCAACGGCATCTACGACTTCGTGCCCGCCGGCGGCGCGCCGACGTTCACGCGGCTGATCGTAGACAACGACACCTGCAATGCCTGCCATGACGTGCTCAATTTCCACGGCGGCCCGCGCACCGACGTCGAATACTGCGTGACCTGCCACAACCCGCCGTCCATCGACGGCGACACCGGCAACACGGTCGACATGAAGCGGATGATCCACAACATCCACTCCGCGCGCCCGGACTACCAGATCGTCGGCAACGGCGGCGTCCTGTACGAGTGGTCGCACATCCACTTCCCGCAGGACATCCGCAACTGCACGACCTGCCACGAGGAGAGCGACGCGGACACGCCGCAGGCCAGCAACTATCGCCTCAACCCGAACCGCGCCGCCTGCGGCACCTGCCACTACGACGACGGCATCGCGAACACGGTGCACAATTTCGCCATCGAGGACGGCGTGCATCCGGGCGGCTTCAACTTCACCGACGACACCCAGTGCGCCGGATGCCACGGCCCGAACGGCACGGTGACCGGCTCGAACGGCCGGCTGGTGCAGGTCCCGGTCGCGCACGAGGTGCGCGAAGCCACGGCCGCGCAGGCCTTCCAGTACCAGGTCGTGAGCGTCACGAACACGGCGCCGGGCCAGATACCGGTCGCGACGATTCGCGTGCGGAATCCGCAGACCGGCACCAACTACGACATCGGCGACCCGACCGGGCCGTTCCAGATCGACTCGAGCGCCAGCCTGCGCCTCGACATCGCCTGGAACAACGTGGACCTCGGAAACCTGGACCCGAACAACACGCTGCTGCGCAGTACGACCAGCGGCACCCCGTTCGGCCCGATCGTCATCGACTTCAAGAACGGCACCGGCCGCACCAACGACGGCACCAACACGTTCACGAAGGCGGCGTCGGTCGCGATCCCGACCGGCATCACCGGCTCGGGCATGGCGATCATCGAGGGCCGGCCGCGGGTAGCGATCGATGGCGTGCTCACCAGCCTTCAGGTGACGTCGGTCGGCATCCCGTTCGCGATCACCGACGCGACCGCGGTGGACCGTCGCGCCGTGGTGGACATCGCGAAGTGCAACGACTGCCACAACGTGCTCTCGCTGCACGGCGGCAACCGCACCGGCAACACCGAACTCTGCTCGACCTGCCACAACCCGAATGCGACCGACATCAACCGGCGCGTCGCGGGATCGGCCTGCGTTACTGCGGCCGGGCCGGACGACCAGACGCTCGACATGAAGCGCATGATCCACGCCATCCATGCGTCGGGCATCGACGGCTCGGGCCGTGTCGGGGATCCGTTCCAGGTCTGCGGCTTCTCCGGCGCCTTCACCTTCGAGGCCGGTTATCCGGGCAGGCTCAACAACTGCGAGGGCTGCCACCTGGCCAACACCTACTACCCGGTGGATCCGACGCGGGTGCTGGCGACGACCATGGACGCCGGCGCCAACCGCGCGGTGCTGACGGACGACGTGGCGATTTCGCCGAACGCCGCGATCTGCTCTTCCTGCCACACCAGTTCGCTGGCGGCGGACCACATGCGGCAGAACGGCGGCGATTTCGCCGCGGGCAAGACCAACACCGGCGCGCTGGTGTCGTCGGGCTCCGAGACCTGCCAGCTCTGCCACGGGCAGGGGCGCAGTGCCGACGTGAAGACCATGCACGGCGTCGGGTCGTTCGGGTTCAACTGAGGGCAGGAGCATCCGCCGCAGCATGACCAGGACAAGTTTCCCGCTGCTCGTCGCACTGGCCTGCTGCGGCATCGGCATCCCGACGGCATCGGTTCCGCAGTCCGCTCCCGCGGGCGACGCCGGGTACACGCCGAACGGCGCCGATACCTGCCTGATGTGCCACAGCAACGACGCTGTGCTCGGCATCTTCCGCACCAGGCACGCGGTGCCGTCGGATGAGCGCGGGCCATTCGGCCACGGCCAGCTGCAATGCGAGTCCTGCCACGGACCCGGCGGCGCACATGCCGGCATGCAGCAGGTCGACGGCCAGATGGCGCAGGTCATCCGCTTCGGAAAGGACTCGACCGCAAGCGTCGAGACACAGAATGGCGCCTGCCTCGGCTGCCACGAGGCGGATATGGGCCTCGCGACGCACGGCGGCGCGCACGACGACAACCGCCTGGCCTGCGCGGGCTGCCACCAGTCGCACAGCGCCGCAGATCCCGTGCTGAGGACGTCGACGCAGGCCGGCAAGTGCTACGAGTGCCACACCCAGCGCCGGAGCGACTCGCTCAAGGCCTACGCGCACCCGCTGCGCGAGGGCAAGATGGCCTGCACCGGCTGCCATAGCCCGCACGGGGCGACCACGGAAGCGCTGCTGGTACGGCAGACCGCCAACGACACCTGCTACCAGTGCCACGCCGACAAGCGCGGGCCGTTCCTGTGGGAGCATGCGCCGGTCGCGGAGGACTGCACGACCTGCCACGACCCGCACGGTTCCAACCAGCCCGCGATGCTGGTGCGCCGCGCGCCGCTGCTGTGCCAGAGCTGCCATTCGCAGGCCGGGCATCCGAGCGTCGCCCAGGACGCCGGCGGACTGCCCACCGGCACGCCGTCGCCGTACCTGCTCGGCCAGGCGTGCATGAACTGCCATTCGCAGGTGCACGGGTCGAATCACCCGTCGGGATCGAAATTGATGCGCTGACCGGCAGCGGGAAGCCGCGCGGCAGCGGTTGAGAGGCTGAATCGATGCGCGACATGAGGTGGAACCGCCCCGCCCGGCTGCCGGTCCTGGCGGCCGCGGTGTCGGCGTTGCTGGCGCCCGCCGCCGAAGCGGCGGCACCCGACACTTCCGGATGGAAGTGCGAGCGTTGCCCGTTCGTGAAGGGCCACCAGGCCGAGTTCGCCGCCGGCGGCACCTACGTCAGCGACGATGCAGCGACGGTCGGCCACGCGACCGGTTACGACGAGAAGGGCGGCTACGTCAATGCCGACGGCTCCGGCCTGCTCGCAAGCGGCACGCATCGCCTGGCCTGGTCCGCCGAAGACCTCGGCCTGGACTCGCGGGCGGTCGCGATCGAGGGCGGCCGTCCCGGCACTTTCGACTACCGGCTGTCCTACCGCCTGCTGCCGCGCCACCAGTTCGACTCGACCCGCACGATCTTCACGCGCGCCGCCGACGGACTGCTGACACTGCCGGCGGGCTGGACCTTCGCCGGCACGACCACGGGCATGACCGGCCTGGCCGCCGCGCTCGTCGACCAGGACATCGAAAGCGAACGCGAGACGATCGGCGCGGGCCTCGGCGTGCAGGCGACCTCGCGGTTCCGGCTGTTCGCCGACTTCCAGCGCGAGGAACGCGACGGCACCCGCATGGTCGGCGCGCCTTATTTCACGAACGCGAGCCTGCTGCCGCACTATTTCGACTACCAGACCGACCAGGTGGACGCCGGGATCCGTTTCGACGGGGACCGGGGCTGGCTCAAGCTCGCGTACCACGGGTCGTTCTTCGACGCCGCGGCCGACGCCATCGGATGGGAGAGCCCATTCACGAGCGCGCCCGGCGCGGAACGGAGCGCGCTCGCCGAGGCGCCGGACAACGAATTCCAGCAGCTCGTGCTCACGGGCGGCTACCGGCTGTCGCTGTTCGACACGCGCATCTCGTTCTCGGCGGCGATGGGACAGGGCACGCAGGACGAATTGCTGCTGCCCTACACGACCAATCCCAACCTGGCGACGTCCCCCCTGCCCCGGGCCTCGCTGGACGCCGAGGTGGACACGACCAACCTGGCGCTGACCGTGGTGTCGAACCCCTGGCCGAAGGCACGCCTGCGGTTCTCCCTGCGGCACGACGAGCGCGACAACAAGACCGATCCGCTGGCATGGTCGCGCGTGGTCGCCGACACCTTCCTCTCCGGCGAGACCGAACTGAACGTTCCCTACGGGTACCAGCGCCTGCGCATGAACCTGAGCGGGGATTACAAGTTGTCCGGCAGCCTGGTGGCCTCCGCCGGCTACGACTTCACGGACGTCGACCGCGACTTCCAGGAAGTCGCCGAACAGAACGAGGACACCGGCTGGGGCCGCCTGCAGTGGCGCCCGGGCGGCGGCGTCGAGATCACCGCGCGCGCGGGCGTTGCGCGCCGCGAGATCGACGGCTACGACGCGGTCGTGGCCGCCGGCTTCGAGCAGAACCCGTTGCTGCGCAAGTTCAACCTCGCCTACCGCTACCGCGAATTCGGCGAGTTGTCCGCCTCGGTCGCGCCGCCGGACTCGCCGTTCTCGCTGGGCACGCAGCTGTCGTTCGCCGACGACAGCTATTCCAGCACGCCCATCGGCGTCACCAGCGGCGAAGAGCGGCGCGTCGCCGTCGACTTCAACTGGGCGGTGGCGGACGACACCACGCTGTACCTGGTGGCGGGATACGACAAGGCGGAGACCCAGCAGGCCGGCAGCGGTGCGTTCGCCGCGCCCGACTGGCAGGCGAGGTACACCGACGAGTTCTACAGCGTCGGCGGCGGCCTCCACGTCACCGGCATCGCCGAGAAGGCCGACCTGCGGATCGACTACTCGCACGCCATGGGAACCACCGCCATCGACGTCGCCGGCGGTGGCGGGCCCGCCGCCTTCCCGGACCTCGAGTCCACGATCGACTCGTTCCGCGCGCAGCTCGTCTACCACGTCTCCGAAAAGCTCGAGGCGAGTCTGCAGCTGCGTTACGAACGGCTGCCGACCGAGGACTGGGCGCTGGCGGGCATCGCACCGGGTGCACTGCCGGCGGTGCTGACGCTGGGCGCGCAGCCGTACGACGACGAGGCCTGGCTGGCCGGCATCGGCTTCCGCTACCGGATCGGCGCGGAGTAACCTTGCGTCCGACGTGACGCAGGGACCCGGGCCAGCCCCGATCGAGCGCTTCCTCGCCCGCTGGCTGGGCGACGACGCCCCGCGCCACTTCGGCAGCGGCTGGATCAGCGGCATCGTCTCGGTGTTCCTCGGCGCGACCGCCCTCGGCGCCGTGCTCGTACTGCACTTCCCGGACCTCCTGACTTCCGCGGAATTGCGCGGCCGCTACCCGGTCCCGGTGATGCGTGCGCTGATCGAATTCGTGATCGGCGCCGCTTTCCTGACGGCCTGCCTGAATCTGCTGCTGCGCCGCCGCAAGGCGCTGGGCCTCGCCGGGCTCGTGCTCACGCTGGCCGCGGTGGTGGGGGGCGGCGCCGACGTCGAGATCCGCGGTGACTTCGACCGCGGCATCCACTTCGGGCTCGACTGGTTCCTGCTGAACCTGCTGGTGTTCGCGGTCGTGTTCGTGCCGCTGGAGCGGGCATTCCCGCTGCGGCCCGGCCAGCGCGTGCTGCGCGCCGGCTGGAGCGCGGACCTCGGCTATTTCTTCGTCAATCACGTCGGCATCCAGCTGCTGACCTTCCTCTCGCTGTGGCCGGCCATGGCGCTCGCGCAGGCACTCGGCATGGACGAAGTCTCGCGGCGGGTGGCGGCGCAGCCGGTCTGGCTGCAGGTGCTGGAACTGATGCTGCTCGCCGACCTGGCGCAGTACTGGGTGCACCGCGCGTTCCACCGCTGGCCGATGCTGTGGCGCTTCCATGCGGTCCATCACTCCATACGCGAGATGGACTGGCTCGCCGGCTCCCGGCTGCACCTTGTCGACGTCGTCGTCACGCGCGCGCTGGTGGTGCTGCCGGCCTTCGTGCTCGGCTTCGCTGAGCCCGCGCTCTACGCCTGGCTCGTGATCATTGCCCTGCACGGCGTGCTCAACCACGTCAACCTGCGCTTCCGCTGGCGCCTGCTCGAGCGGCTGCTGGTCACGCCGCGGTTCCACCACTGGCATCACGCCGTGACGCCGCCGGACCGCAACTTCGCGGTGCACTTCCCCTGGCTGGACCGCCTGTTCGGCACCCATTACCTGCCCGGCGACCGCTGGCCCGACGAACTCGGTATCCGCGGCCACCCGGTGCCAGCAGGATTCCTGGCGCAGCTCGCCTGGCCGTTGCGCCGCGGCTGAAGCTCCCGCGCGGCCGCCGCGTCGCGGCGGCCACGGCGCTTGCATTCCTTTGTCAATGCTGGTACCTTGTTTTCCCAAGGTACCATTATCACTACCGATGGCCATCGACGAGAAATTCAGTTCCATCCGCAAGGGCCTGCTCGAGTTCCTCATCCTGAGGATCATCGCGGCGGACAAGGTGTACGTCGCCGACATGCTCGAGCGCCTGAGCCGGACGCCGTTCGCCACGCAGGAAGGCACGCTCTATCCCCTGCTCAGCAAGCTGCGGCGTGAGGAACTGCTCGATTACGAGTGGCAGGAATCGGAGGCCGGGCCGCCGCGCAAGTACTACAAGCTGACCGCGAAGGGCAGGTCGCAACTCGCAGAGCTCAACCGCTACTGGAAGCAGATCAACGTCACCATCGAAGAGCTGGGGCAGTCCGCATGAACAAGGTCGTCACCGTCAACCTCAATGGCAACGCCTACTCGCTGGAGGAGCCGGCCTACGAGGCGCTGCGCGCCTACCTCGACGGCGCCAATGCGCGGCTCGCGTCGGATCCCGACCGCGCCGAGATCATGGCGGACCTGGAGCAGGCGATCGCCGACAAATGCCGGCGCCACCTCGGCCCGAACAAGGGCGTGGTCGGCAGCGCGGAGATGAAGGCGATCCTCGACGAGATGGGTCCGGTCGAGGCGGACACGGGCGAAGGCCAGGGGCCGCGCCAGGCAGGCGCCGACGCGCCGCGCCCGGAGGCGCCGCGCCGCCTGTACCAGGTCCAGGAGGGCGCCATGATCAGCGGCATCTGCAATGGCCTTGCGGCCTACCTGAATATCGACGTCACGGTCGTCCGCGTCGCCTTCGTGGCGCTGGCGTTCATCACCGGCGGCATCTGGGCGCTGGTCTACCTGGTCATGATGTTCGTCGTGCCCGACGCCAATACGCCGGAAAAACGCGCCGCCGCGCGCGGGCAGCCGTTCAACGCCCAGGAGCTCGTCGATCGCGCGAAGCAGCACTATGCGGAACTGCGCGAGCAGGGCAACCGCTGGCACGACGACTGGCGGCGACGGCGGCGGGCGCGGCGCGCGCAGCGGGCGGCCGCGGCCGAGCGCGAATTCTGGCGCAGCGGAAGCGGCTATGAGGACGCCGGCTATGCCACGCGGCTGCTGGCCGGATTCATGGTGCCGGTCTTCACCGCTCTGAGCGCGGTCATCTTCGTCGCGCTGATGCTGGCTGCGCTTTCCGTGCTGCTGACGGGGACCATATTCCACTGGGCCTTGCCGGCGGACATTCCGGACTGGGCCGCCATCATCGTGCTCGTGATCGCCTACCAGGCACTGCACCTGCCGCTGCGCGCCGCCAGCCGCGCCTCGTACGAGACCACTGCGGGCCCGCGCCACGGCTGGCTTGCCGCCGCCGACGGCGTGCTGTGGATCGGCTTCGTCGCCCTGCTGTTCTGGCTCGCGTACCTGTTCGTCCCGGAAGTGCATTCCCTGTTCGAGGACATCCGCCATGACTGGCGCTACCTGACGCTGGCCTGGACCGCCTGGTGAGGCGCCCGCGCGGACCGTGACAACCGTCATCCCGAAGTCCTGACGCGCGGCACTGCCGCCGCACCGGCCGCCGCTGCCAAGCTTCTCCCACGATCCGCCCGACCGGCGGCATGGAAGGGAGCAGGCATGGAGACGGTGGCAAGACTCGAGAGCGTGACGCGCCGCTTCGGCAGGCAGCTGGCCGTGGACGGCCTCGACCTGGCGATCCCGCGCGGCGGCGTCTACGCCCTGCTGGGCCCGAATGGCGCCGGCAAGACCACGACCATCAGCATGCTGCTCGGACTGCTGCGGCCCGACAGCGGCAGCATCTCGGTGCTCGACGGCCGGCCCGGCGAGATGGACGCGCGCCGCGCCATCGGGGCCATGCTCCAGGTCGGCGGCGTGCCGGCGACGCTCCGGGTGCGCGAGCACATCGAGCTCTTCTCCGGTTACTACGCGAATCCGCTGCCGCTTGCGCGCGTCGTCGCGATGGCGGGCCTGCAGGGACTCGAGGATCGGCGCTTCGACCGCCTGTCGGGCGGCGAGAAGCAACGCGTGCTGTTCGCGCTCGCGCTCTGCGGTGACCCGCAGCTCCTGTTCCTCGACGAACCCACGGTCGGCCTCGACGTGGAGTCGCGCCGGCGCATGTGGCAGGTGATCCGCGACTTCGCGGGCGCCGGCCGCACCATCGTGCTCACCACGCATTACCTCGAGGAGGCCGACGCGCTCGCGGACCGCATCGGCGTGCTGCACCGCGGCCGGCTGGTCGCCGAGGGCACGCCGCGCGAGATCAAGGCGCGCGTGGGCGGGCGCATCGTGAGTTGCGTGACCGCGCTTGCGCCCGACGCGCTCGCGGCGCTGCCCGGCGCCGGCACGGTGCGCCGGTCCGGCACGCGCGTCGAGATCACGACCACGGGCGCGGAGGACCTGCTGCGCCGGCTGCTGGCGCTCGATCCGCGGCTGTCCGACCTCGAAGTCACCGGCATCGGCCTCGATGACGCGTTCCTGGCGCTGACCCGCGACCAGCCGGAGGCCGCATGAGCGCCGCGGTGGTCCTGCGCGAGACCCGCGCCGAGTTCCTGAACGTGCTGCGCCAGCCGGCATTCGCGCTGCCGACGCTGCTGTTCCCGGTGATCTTCTACGTGTTCTTCGGCCTGGTGTTCACGATGAGCCGCTCGATCCACATGCCGACCTGGCTGCTCGCCACCTTCGGCGTGCTGGGCGTGATGGCGCCGGCACTGTTCGGTTTCGGCGTCGGCATCGCCGTCGAGAAGGGCGAAGGCTGGCTGCGGCTCAAGCGCGTCGCGCCGGTGTCGCCATTCGTGCCGCTCGCTGCGCGCGCGCTGATGGCGATGATCTTCGCATTCCTGGTGTTCGCGATCCTGGCGACGCTCGGCGCGCTGTTCGGCGGCGTGCAACTGCCGCGCATGCAGTGGCTCGCGCTGGCGGCGACCCTGACCCTCGGCACCCTGCCTTTCTGCGCGATGGGCCTCGCCGGCGGGCTCTGGCTCAACGCGCGCGCCGCGCCCGCCGTCGTCAACCTCGTGTACCTGCCGATGGCGATGCTTTCGGGCCTGTGGATCCCGCTGCCGGCATTCCCCGACTGGCTGCAGCCGGTGGCACCCGCGCTGCCGCCCTACCACCTGGCCGCGATCGCGCTCGACGTCGTTGGGGCGCAGCCTGCCAAGGCGATCCTGCTCCACGTCGGCGTGCTGACCGCCTTTACGGCCGCATTCCTCGGGATCGCGGCCTGGGGCTGGCACCGCGCCAAGGAGCGTTGAGATGAAGCGCGCCATCGCGATCGCCGCTGTGGTCGTCGGAGCCGTCGTCGCATTCTTCCTGTGGCTACCGGAACCGGCGCCGCCGGGACCGGCCGACTGGGCGGCGCAGGACGGCAATTCCTTCCTGCTGCGCGGCGCGCGCGTCTTCGACGGCGATCGCTTTCACGAGCGCCTCGATGTCCTGGTCCGGGACGGCCTGATTGCCGCCGTCGGAAAGGACGCCGCCGCCGCTGCCGGGGTGCCCGTATTCGAGGCCCGCGGCCACACGCTGATGCCGGCCCTGATCGACGCGCATACGCACAACTTCGGCGCATCCCGTGCCGAGGCGTTGCGCTTTGGCGTGGGCACCCAGATCGACCTGTACTCGGACCACCGCGCGCTCGCCGCTGCGCGCGCGCAGCGCGAATCCCTCGCCCGCGTCGCGGAGGCCGACCTGTGGTCCGCCGGGACGCTGGTGACCGCCCCGGGCGGCCACGGCACGCAGTTCGGCATGACGATCCCGACGCTGGCTTCCGCGGCGGATGCCGATGCGTTCGTCGCCGCACGCATCGCGGAAGGCTCGGATTTCATCAAGCTGGTGCTGGAATCCGGCGCCGGCTGGGGCGCCGGCTTCCCGACGCTGGATGCGGCCACGCTCGCCGCCGCCATCGCCGCCGCGCACGCGCGCGGCAGGCTGGCCGTGGTCCACGCCGGCAGCCACGAAGAGGCGCGCGTAGCGATCGAAGCGGGCGCGGACGGGCTGGTGCACGCGTTCGGCGACCGGATCATCGACCGCGAGCTGCTCGCGCTCGCGGCCCGCCGCGCCGTGTTCGTGGTGCCGACGCTAGTCGTCATGGAGTCGGTCGCGAACCGGGATTCGAAGCTCGCGGAGGACGGCGCGATCCGGCCCTGGCTCGCGCCGAGCCAGCTGCAGACCCTGCAGCGCCGCTTCGGTCAGGACGACGGCCACGCGCAGGTGATTGACCATGCAACCGAGACCACGCGCCGCCTTGCGGGCGCCAGCGTCCGCATCCTCGCCGGTTCCGACGCGCCGAATCCCGGTACCGCGCATGGCGCGAGCCTGCACCGGGAGCTGGAGCTGCTGGCGGGCGCCGGCCTTTTGCCGGAGCAGGTTCTCGCGGCGGCCACCAGTCTGCCGGCACGGGCTTTCGGCATCACGGACCGCGGCCGTATCGCGCCGGGGCTGCGCGCGGACCTGCTGCTGGTCGCGGGCGATCCGGCCGCGGATATTCGCGCCACCCGCAACATCGCCGCAATCTGGAAGAACGGCTACCGCGTGGAGCGTCCACGCCAGGAAGCTGCCGCGACCGCCACGGCAACCACGCTCGCCGACCCGTTGCTCGGGCAGTTCGACTCCGGCGACGACGGCTGGAGCCCGACCACCGATCAGATGATGGGCGGCAATTCGAAGTCTGCGATCCGTGCTTCGGACGGAGCGCTCGTGATCGAAGCCGAGGTCGCCGCGGGCGCGTTCTGGCCCTGGGCGGGCGCCTTGCGCATGCTCGCGGCGCAGCCGATGGAGCCGGTCGACATCGGCACGTATTCGGAGCTGCAACTGCGGCTGCGCGCGCGCGGAAGCGTACAGGTGTTCTTCTTCTCCGGCCCGGAGATACGCGGCCCGCCGGCAATCCATGAAGTCAAGGGCAGCGGAGACTGGCAGGACGTCGTGATCCGCCTCGCCGACGTACCCGGGCTCGACCGCGGCCGGGCGCGCGCCGTCGCGGTCGTCGCCGGCCCCGCGCCAGGCGCCGTCCGCATCGAGCTCGATTCCGTGGTGCTACGCTAGTCCGATGGAAGTCTTCCGCGCCATCCATCGCCGGCTGCTGCCGCCGGATTCCGCGGTCGGCTGGACCCCGTACCTGTGGCTGGTCTACCTCAGCTTCTTTTTCTTCAAGTACTTCTACGTGCGCCCCGGCGCCCTCGAGCTTGTGCTCGTGGCCGTGACGATTGCCGTGTTCCTCGTGCTCTACTTCAATGGCTACTGGAAGTCCGGCTGGCGGCTGGTGCCGAACATCGCGGGCCTCGTGCTGCTCGGTGCGCTGTGGGCGCCGACGAATTTCGGCGCATCGGTCTTCTTCATCTTCGCGGCGGCTTCGGCCGCGCACGTCGGGCCGCTGCGGCGCGCGGCCGTCGCCATCGCGCTGGTGGTGGGTTCCGGCATGGCGGTTGCCGCCACCCTGCAGCCGAGCCCGATGTACTGGGTGCCTCTGCTGCTGGTCGGCACGCTGATTGGCGTCATCGGCATCTACGACGCCGACAAGCAGCGCCGCAATGCCGCGCTGCGGCTGTCGCAGGACGAAGTGCGCCAGCTCGCGCAGGTGGCTGAGCGCGAGCGCATCTCGCGCGACCTGCACGACCTGCTCGGACACACGCTTTCGGTGATCACGCTCAAGGCCGAGCTCGCGGCTCGCCTGCTCGAGCGCGACCCGGCGCGCGCCGAGGCCGAGATCCGCGGCGTCGAGCAGGTGTCGCGCGCGGCGCTTGCGCAGGTGCGCGAGGCGGTCGCCGGCATGCGCACGCGCGGGCTCGCGGGCGAGCTCGAGCATGCGCGGGTCGCGCTCAAGGCCGCGGCGGTCGAACTCGCGACGGACCCGGCGCTGCCGGCGCTGCCGCCCGCGACGGAGGCCACGCTCGCGATGGTGCTGCGCGAAGCCGTGACCAACGTGATCCGCCACTCGCAGGCCCGCAATTGCCGCGTGTCGTTCAGCGCGGAGCCGGACGCTGTCGTGCTCGAGGTGCAGGACGACGGCCGCGGCGGCGGGCATGTCGAGGGCGGCGGCATCGCGGGCATGCGCTCGCGGCTGGCGGCGGCCGGCGGCCGGCTCGAGATCAGCTCCGGCCACGGCACGCGCGTGCGCGCCTGGATGCCGGCGTGAAGATCCGCGTGGTCATCGCCGAGGACCAGGGCATGGTACGCGGGGCGCTCGCGGCGCTGCTCGAGCTCGAGGACGACATCGAGGTCGTCGCCCAGGCGAGGGACGCCGCCGAGGCGCTTGCCGCGCTCGGCCGCACCGGGGCGGACCTGCTGCTGACCGACATCGAGATGCCGGGCATGACCGGCCTCGAGCTCGCGGCGAAGGTGCGCGACGAGATGGCCGCGGTCAAGGTGATCATCCTGACCACGTTTGCGCGCAGCGGCTACCTGCGGCGCGCGCTGGACGCGGGCGTGCGCGGCTACCTGCTGAAGGACGCGCCATCCAGCGAGCTCGCCGACGCGATCCGGCGCGTGCATGCAGGCGGACGCGCGGTGTCGGCCGAACTCGCCGCCGAGGCCTGGGGCGAGCAGGATCCGCTGACCGACCGTGAGCGCCAGGTGCTGCGTCTTGCCGCCGACGGCCGCAGCAGCGCCGAGATCGCGGGCACGCTGCACCTCGCCGAAGGCACGGTGCGCAATTACCTGTCCGAGGCGATCAGCAAACTGGGCGCCGCCAACCGCGTGGACGCCGCGCGCATCGCGCGCAGCAAGGGCTTCCTGTGAGCCTCCTGCGCGGCGCTGTCCTGGCGGTGGCCGGGGCGATCGCCGCCTGCGCGCCGCCCGCGCCCGCGCTCCGGCTGCCGGCGGACGTCGCGACGCATGCCGACGGCCGCGCGCCTATCGGAGATCTCTACGCGGCTTACGAGTCGCTCGTGGCCCGCGGCTGGACGCTGGACGTCGTCGCCGAATCGGCGCCCAAGGGCACGGCGCGACCGCTGCCCATCATCGCGCTGCGCTCACCCGCAAGCGGGCCCGCAGTCTGGATACTGTCCGGGATCCACGGCGAGGAACCGGCGGGACCGAATGCGATCGCGGCCGCGATCGAGGACCTCGCGCGGCTCGGCAGCCGGCGCCCGGTCGTGCTGATGCCGTTGCTGAACCCGCACGGTTATGCGCGCAACTGGCGCTACCTCAACGTCGCGGTGTACTCGGAATCCGTCGACGGCGACAGCGTCGGCGATTCCTCGCACCTGCTGCCGGATGCAGCGGCGCCCGGCGCGACGCGCGCGCCGTCGGCTTCAAGCACCGAGGCGGATGCCGTCACGCGCTACATCCTCGCGCGTTCAGCCGACTACCCGCCCGCGATCAGCATCGACCTGCACGAGGACAACCTGATTCACGAGGGCTATGTCTATTCGCAAGGCGTCCTGGGCGCGGCCGACCTGCTCGCCGCCGCGGCAGTCGAAGTGCTGCGGCAGCATGGCGTACCGATCAAGGCGGGCGGCGTCACGCGCTTCGACGAGCCAGTCGAGAACGGCATCATCGGCCCGGTCACGGACAGCTCGATCGACGAACTGATGAGCGCGGCGACGGTGATCGCGGACGGGCGGGCCCGCCCGGGCCCGCAGGCGCAGACGGTGCTCGTGTTCGAGACGCCGGCCGCCGCGCTGCCGCTCGATCGGCGCGTCGCCGCGCATGCCGAGCTGCTGCGCCGACTCGCAGAAAGGCTCGCGCCGCCCGCGGGCTGAGTCCGGGCTCAGCGGACGTCCGCGGTCGCCTCCTCGAACTGCGCGCGCGTCGCGGCGGCGCCGCCATTCGCCTCGATCGCGCGGACGCGGTCCTGCGAGCGCTCGGTGACGGTCTCGGGATTGTCGGCCGCGGCGACGGCCGCGGAGGACTCCAGGAGGATCGCGATCGCCTTGCGCAGCATGGGGTGCCTCCAGTGGAAGTCCGGCTGCGTGGACGCCAGGCCTGCCGGAATTCCGGTGCAACGCGGCTGCGCCGGCCCGTTGCGGCACGGCGGCGAGCCGTGGGCCCCGCAGCCTATACTTACGCGAACCGTCGCCGGACGGACACGCGGAGGCTGCGCGATGCAATCGATCGACCCGGAAGGCAGCCGCCTGCCGATCAAGCTCGACTCGACCAGCAACGGCGAATTCGAGCCGGTGCCGCTCGGCCGCACCGGCAGGCACGCAAACCACCTGGCGCATCAGGCGGCGGACTCGAATGCGAAACGGCTCGGCCTCGGCCGGCGCGAGTTCCTGGTCTCGGCTTGCGGCGCTGCGTCCACGCTGCTCGCCTTCAATGCCGCGAACGCCGCCGCCGGGCGCCGCGGCGGGTTCTTCGACCTGCCCGCGGCGGCCGCGCTCGAGCCCGCCGCGGCGGCGACGCTCGAGAGCGGCGAGTTCATCTTCGACGTGCAGGGGCACTACGTCGACCCTACCGAGGCCTGGCTCAAGGCGGCACCGCCGAGCGCCTTCAGCTTCGCGCCGAAGGGGGCCTGCGCACGCAACGACGGCAAGGACCCGCGCGGCCACCTCGCCTGCCTGACCGCCGAAGAATTCGTGAAGGACGTGTTCCTCGACAGCGACACCGACATGATGGTGCTGTCGTTCGTGCCGGCGCGGCGCGACGCCTCGCCGCTCGAGATCGAGTCGGCGGACGCGGTGCGCCGGATCGTGGACCGCATGGAAGGCAACCATCGCCTGCTGGTCCACGGCCGCGTCAACCCGAACCAGCCCGGCGACGTCGAGGACATGGCGCGGCTCGCGGAGCAGTTCGGCGTCTGTGCCTGGAAGACCTACACGCAGTGGGGACCGGACGGCAACGGCTTCTACCTGACCGACGACGCCGGCATCCGCTTCGTCGAGGAGGCGCGCCGCCTCGGCATCAAGGTCATCTGCGTGCACAAGGGCCTGCCCTTCGGGCAGCGCTCGTACGAACACAGCCAGTGCAGCGACATCGGCCCGATCGCCAGGCGGTTCCCCGACGTCAGCTTCCTGATCTACCACTCGGGTTTCGTCGCCGGCGTCGAGGAGAAAGCCTACGGCGAGAACGCAGGCGGCGACGGCATCGACACGCTGATCCGTTCGCTGCAGCAGTCCGGCCTCGGCCCCGGCAGCAACGTCTACGCCGAGCTCGGCAGCACCTGGCGCTTCCTGATGCGCGATCCGCAGCAGGCCGCCCATGGCCTGGGCAAGCTGCTGAAATACTGCGGGCCGGACAACGTGCTGTGGGGCACCGACTCGATCTGGTACGGCTCGCCGCAGGACCAGATCCAGGCGTTCCGCGCATTCCAGATCGCGCCGGAACTGCGCGAGCGGCATGGCTATCCCGAAATCACGCCGCAGCTGCGCGCGAAGATCTTCGGCCTGAACGCGACACGGCCCTACCGGATCTCCGCCGAGGAAGTCCAGTTGCGCACGCGCCGCGACGCGCTCGCCACGGAACGCCTCGCCTACCGCGAGCGGCCCGAACCCCACTTCCTCACGCGCGGGCCGAAGAACCGGCGCGAGTTCCTGAACCTGCTCGGCTGGAATGGCGGCTCGCGCGCCTGAGCCCGTGGTGCAGCGACGCCTCGACACGCGCATTCTCGTGGCGGCGGCGACGCTGGTCGCGGTCGCGGCCGGCGTGGGCGCGGGCGCGCTGCTCGCGCCGCCTGCGCCTGCCATGCTCCGGGCCGGCACCCTGCTCGAGGAACCGCGGCCGCTCGCGGACTTTGCGCTGGTCGATCATCGCGGCGACCCCCTCGGTCCGCGCGACTTCGAGCACCGCTGGAGCCTCGTGTTCACAGGGTTCACGCACTGCCCGGACCTGTGCCCGGCGACGCTCGCGCTGCTCGCGCAGGTGCGCGCGCGCCTGCCGGGCGAGGCGCTGCAAATCGTGTTCGTGAGCGTGGACCCGGAACGCGACACGCCGGCGCGGATCGCCGCCTATCTCGAGCATTTCGGGGCCGGGCTGTCCGGCGCGACCGGCACGCAAGCGGCGATCGCGGCTTTCACGCGCCAGCTCGGCCTCGCCCAGGTGCGCAATCCCGGCGTCGGCGGCGACTACACCGTCGATCACTCGGCTGCGCTCGTGCTGGTCGATCCGCGGGCGCGGGTCGCCGGCTATTTCAGGCCGCCGCACGAAGCGGCCGCGCTGGCGGCGGATCTTGCGGCGTTGACGGACGGCGCGGGCTGAACGTCCGCGCCGCCCTCCCTCAAGTCTTGCCGAGGTCGATGTCCGCGTTCGCCCAGGCCGCGGTGAAGCGCGCGTCCACCTCGGCCGCCTCGGCCTTGCGGCCCTGGGCACGCAAGGACTTGGCGAGCCCGTGCAGCGACCAGCCGTTCTCGGGGTTGCGCTTCAGTTCGTCCCGATAGGCCTGCTCGGCCTCCTGCGGCTTGCCCGCGGCCAGCAGCGCGGCGCCCAGCGCCTGCCGGACCGGCCAATGCCAGGCCGGCGGCTCGTCGTACAGCAGCGTGTCCTCGATCGCGACCGCCTGCTCGAGCGCAGCGATCGCCGCGGCATGGTCCTTGCCCGCGCGCGCGATCTCCGCGGCGACGAAGCGCTCGGCGATCTTCACGCCGTCGGCCAGCGAGTAGCGGTCCCAGGACATCATCTTCGCGATGGCCGGATCGGCGGCGGCCTTGACCAGCGCCTCGTGGTGGCCTTTCGCATCGTCGTTGCGGCCCTGCGCCACCGCCGCCATGCCCTGGCCGTAATGCCACAGCGCCTGCATGTAGGGCAGGTCGTCCGCCGGTTTCGGCATCGCGACCACTTCTTCCCAGCGCCCGAAGCGGACGGCGGCGAGCAGCGGCGTCGAGGCGAAGTTCTGCATCGCCTCGAAGCCCGGCGTGCGCATCAACCCCGGATCGCTGGTCTTCTCGCCGGTGGTGCGCGCGGCCTCGATCGCGACCGCGCTCGCGCCCTCCATGGTCGCCGCGAACCACAGGAAATGGTGGTTGTGCGGCACGTAGCCGAGCGGATAGACGCCGGGACCCGGCTTGCAGATCGCGAGGTAGGCGTCGTCCGAAGCGATCGCCTTCTGGTTGGCGAGCACCGCGTCATGGAAGCGCCCGACGCGCGCGTAGATGTGCGCCGGCATGTGCACGAGGTGGCCGGAGCCCGGCACCAGCTCGCGCAGCCTGTCGGCAGCTGCGACCCCCTTCGAAGGATCCGGCGAGGCCTCGACCGCGTGGATGTAGAGGTGCAGCGCCCCGGCGTGGTCGGCATTGCGCGCGAGCACCGACTCGAGCGTCGAGACCACGTGCGCCGTATGGCCCTTGGGCTGGCCCGCGCCGTCCCAGTAGTCCCAGGGCTGCAGGTCCATCATGGATTCCGCGCGCATGGCCGCGACGTCGAGGTCATCCGGGTACTTCGCGGCCAGTTCACCCATCGCCGCCGCATAGGCCTCGTCCAGCGGCCGGCGGTTCTCGGGCGGCGCCTCCGCGTAGCGCGCGGCCAGCGCTTCGATCCAGGCGCGCTCCTTGTCGTTCGTGTCTTCCGCTGCCTTGCGCGCGCGCTGCAGCCGGTCCCAGGCCTTGGCGTTATTGGCCGGGTCCATGGCCGCATTCACATGCGGACCGAGCACGAGCGCCGCGCCCCACCAGCACATGGCGCAATCGGCGTCGAGTTCGGCGGCCTTGAGGAAGGAGCGCTCCGCAGCGTCGTGGTTGAAGCCGTAAGTGAGCGCAAGGCCCTGGTCGAACCAGCGTTGCACGTCCGGATGGTCCGAGCTGACCGGCATGCTGTAGTCGCCCAGCCCGTCCAGCAGAGTCGCGCCGACCGGCGCCAGGTCGGGCGCCGCGGTGCCTGCCTTGCGACTCCCATAGACATAGAGGCCCGCCGCCGCGACTGCGATAACGACGAGCGCCAGGACGACATTCCGGTTCATGCTCCCCCCCGGGGATCGATCGAAGCGAGGCGACTGAAATACTCCGATTCGCCGCGAAATTCAATCGGCACTAGAATCGACCGCCTATGCGCACACAATCCATGATCCGGCGACTGGCCCTCCTCTCCCTCATGGCACTGGCGGCGGCCGGCGCGGCGCAGGCAAGGGAGATGGCGGTGAACGAAGGCTATGGCAGGCTGTTGCAACTGCACCAGGAATGGCGCGCATTCGAGCAGCCGCCATTGCTCGATGGCACGCCGGACTACACGGCCGCGACCTTCGCGCGCCGCCACGGCGAGCTGGCGCGGTTCCGCGAGCGTCTTGCCGCCATCGATGCGTCACGCTGGCCGGTCGAGCAGCGCGTGGATCACGAGATCCTGCGCGCCGAGATGAACGGCTTCGACTTCTACGTGCGGGTGCTCAAGCCCTGGGAGCGTGACCCCGCCTGGTACATGGTCGTCTGGAACGACCAGAGCGACACACCGGCGCACGAAGGCCCGACCATCCACTGCGCGCTGGAGGTCTGGACCTACCAGTACCCGTTGTCGCGCGAGGCCGAGGCGAAGATGACGCGCGAACTCGCCGTCATACCGCCGCTCTACCGCCAGGCCCGCGGCAACCTCACCGGCAATGCGCGCGACCTGTGGGTCACCGGCGCCGGCACCATCCGCGAGCAACTGGCCTCGCTCGACGCGCTGGCGAAGCGCACCGCGGGCAGCGGACGTCCGCTCGCTCGCGCGATCCGCGAGGCGCGCGAGGCGACCGCGCAGTTCGCCGACTGGCTGGATGCCGAGGCGCCGGGCAAGACGGGGCCCTCGGGCATCGGCCGCGACAATTACACCTGGAGCCTGCAAAACGTCCACCTCGTGCCCATGACCTGGGAGGAGGAAGTGGAGCTGCTGAAGCGCGAGCTGGCGCGCTCGCATGCCGCGCTCAAGCTCGAGGAGGAACGCAACCGCGGCCTGCCGCCACTGCCGGTGATCCAGACGCCGGAGGAGTACGAGCGCCGCGGCCACGCAGCCGTGACGCGCTTCCTGAAGTTCCTGGCGGACCGCGACCTCTACCCGATGCGCGCCAACATGGACCCGGCGCTGCGCGCCAAAGTCGGCAGCTACACGCCGCTCGAGACCCGCAATTTCTTCGCGATCGCGACCCACTACGAACCGCTGACGCTGTACACGCACTTCTATCACTGGTGGGATCTCGCCCGCATGCGCGACGAGCCGCACCCGAGCCCGGTGCGGCGCGTGCCCCTGCTCTACAACATCTGGGACAGCCGCGCCGAGGGCATGGCGACCGCGATGGAGGAATTCATGCTCCACGCGGGCCTGTACGACGACCAGCCGCGCGCCCGGGAAATCGTCTGGATCATGCTGGCGCAACGCGCGGCGCGCGGGCTCGCCTCGCTGTACGCCCACGACAACCAGTTCGACCTGGCCCAGGCCAAGGCTTTCCAGGTGAAATGGACGCCGCGCGGCTGGATGCGCCCGGACCTCGACCTGCTCGGCTTCGAGCAGCAGCTCTACCTGCGCCAGCCGGGCTACGGCACCAGCTACGTCACCGGCAAGCAGCTGCTCGAGGACCTGATCCGCGTGCGCGCGGACCAGCTGGGCGCGGAATTCACGATGCGGCGTTTCTTCGACGAGGTGAACGGCGCCGGCATGATCCCGGTCTCGCTGATCCGCTGGCAGCTGACAGGATCGCGCTGAGGATCGTCGCCCTTCTGGGCGCGCTGGCGCGCGCTACGCCGGCCTCGAGGGGGAGACCGGGCGCATCGCGCCGGGACTGCGCGCGGACCTGATCCTCGTGGAAGGTGGCCCGCCGCGATCTACGAGGCTCTCGGCGTGCGGCGCTTCGCCGACCCGCCGCGGGTCACCGCCGCCGGGAATTGAGCCGCCCGGCGGCGGCGCACGCAATGTCAGCCGGCGCTGCTGGCCGCGCCTACGAGTGCCGCGCCGAAGATGGCGAGCCCGATCCAGTAGACGATCGGCGTCACGACCAGCGCGCACAGCAGCTGGGCGATGCCCATGCCGACGACGCCCCGGACCAGGTTGACGATGGCCATGATGGCACCGCCGATGCCGGCGATCACGCCCCCGAGCCAGCCCGTCATCGGTATCGGCAGCAGCATGATCACCCAGCCGACGATCAGCACGATCCAGGCCGGCTTTACCAGCGACGTGTCGGGTACCTTGCCTGCGACTTCGTTCATCCCCCCTCCTTCCTGTTGGTCTGAACCGCCTGCCGGCGGATCGGCGCGATTCTGGCAGCCTCAGGCCGCCGGCGCCAGAGGACGCGGCCGGCCGATGGCGTAGCCCTGGACGAAATCGATGCCCATGGCCCGCGCGGCCTCGAGCGCGGCCAGGTCCTCGATCTGCTCGGCGACCAGGCGGAAGTTCAGGGTGCGCGCCATGCCGACCACCGCGCTCACCATCGCCTGGTTGACCGAGTCGCGGCCCAGGTCGCGCATGAAGTCGCCGCCGATCTTGAGGTAATCCATCGGCAGCTGCCGGAGGTTCGCGAAGCCGCCGAGGTCGGTGCCGAAGTCGTCGAGCGCGAAGCGGCAGCCCATGCCGTGCAGCACGTCGATGAAGCGCCGCGCCTGCTCGATGTTGCCGATGACCGAGGTCTCCGCGACTTCGAAGCAGATCTGCGCGGGGGCCACGCCGGTGCGGTCGAGCTCGTCCACCACGAACTCCAGGAAGGTCGGGTCCGCCAGCGTCTGTCCGGAAACGTTGACCGACAGGCTGCGTCCGGCGGGCAGGCGGATCGCGCCGGCCGCGATCGCCGCGAGCGCAGAACCGAGCACCCAGCGGTCGATCAGCGACATCAGGCGATAACGCTCGGCGGCCGGGAAGAACTCCGCCGGCGGCACCGGCTGGCCGTCGTCGTGCAGCCGCACGAACACTTCCATCGCCGGCCCGCTCCCGGCCCCGCCCGGGCGGGTCGGCTCGATCGGCTGCACGTACAGCTCGAAGAAGCCGTCGCGCAGCGCCGCCTGCAGGCGCTGCAGCCAGTGGATCTCGCCGCGGCTGCGTGCCACCGCCTCGTCGTGCGCGGAGTAGACGTGGACATGGCTGTCGCCCTGGCGCTTGGCGACGTAGCAGGCGGAATCGGCCGCGCCCAGGATTTCCTCCAGCGAGTGGCTGTCGCGGTTGATCTCGACCAGGCCGATGCTGACGCCGACGCTGAAGATGCGGTCCTTCCAGACGAAGCGGTACTCGCCGATCGCGCGCCAGACGTCGTCCGCGATCTGGCGCGCCTTCTCCAGCGGGCAGCCGACCAGCAGCACGCCGAATTCGTCGCCGCCCAGGCGGGCGACGGTGTCCGAGTCGCGCACCGCCTCGCGGATCAGCGCCGCGATCTCGCGCAGCATGTTGTCGCCCGCGAGGTGGCCGCTGGTGTCGTTCACGGCCTTGAAGCGGTCGAGGTCCAGGTAGCACATGACATGGCCCTGGCGCCCGGCGCGCGCGACCTCGAGCGCCTCCTGCAGCCGGCGCTCGAACTCGCGCCGGTTGACCAGGCCCGTGAGCGCGTCGTGGCTCGCCTGGTAGGACATCTGCTGCGTGAGGCCGCGCAGCTCGCTCACGTCGTGCAACACGACCGCAACGCCCGCCGCCTCGCCGTCGCGGCCGCGGATCGGCGAAGCCGAAGCCTCGACGCCGAGTTCGTTGCCGGTGCCGCGCGCGATCAAGAGCGCGCGCCGGCCGAGGTTGACGCGGGCGCCCGCGGCCAGGCACTGCTGCACGGGATCGGGCAGCGGGCGGCGGTCGTGCTCGTCCACGAAGCCCATCAATGCGCCGAACGGCTGGCCCACCGCCTGCTCGCGCCGCAGCCCGGTCATCGACTCCGCCGCGCGATTGACGTAGTCCACGAAGCCGTGGGCGTCGGTGGTCACCAGCCCTTCCCCGAGCGCCTCGAGCGCGAGTTCCGCGCGCGCGGGCGCCGCGCGCGGCGCCTCGCCGCTCCGCGGCAGCATCTCGAGCGCGGTGAAGAGCGCGAGGCGCCGGCCTCCCGATTCGAGCGCCTGGCCCGCGAGCTCGAGCCGCGTCACCTGGCCGTGGCTGTCGGCGACCTCCACCTCGGTCAGCGCCGGTTGCTCGCCTCCCAGGGCGCGCGCAATGGCGTTCTGCGCGAGTTCCGCGTAGTCCTTCTCGACCAGTTCGGGCAGGTTGCGGCCGATGAGCTGCGGCACCGGGGTGCCGACCAGGGCCGCGAAGGCCTCGTTGACGGCCTCGATGCGCTCGCCGTGCAACAGGGCGGGCTCGCGCATGGCAGCCAGCATCGCGCGCGTGCCGTTGGCGGGCGCGGGGTGGCCGCCGGGCACCTCCGGGTGCGCGGCTTGCGCCTCGTCCGCGAGCTGCCGCAGCCTCTGCCGCTGCACCCAGGCGACGACGGCGAGCACGGCGGCGAGAATCGCGAACGCGATACCAGCGATCACCGGGACCGTCATGCGGTCTGTCATCCCCTCCGGTTCCGCGCAGGCGCCACGGCAGCGTCTTTTTCGCTATGCTCCGCGGCCGCCTCAGCATATCCCACGCTTGTACTCACCCCCTTGGCGATTCACCATAATGGTCATGGACACCAAGACTGAAGCCGCCCGGCGGCAGATGATCGAACAGCAGGTTCGCGCCTCCGAAGTGCTGGATCCGCGCGTGCTCGAAGCGCTTGCGGCGGTGCCGCGTGAACGGTTCGTGCCGGAGGGATATCGCGGCGTGGCATTCGCCGACGTCGCGATCCCGATCGGCCATGGCCAGACCATGCTCCCGCCCTCGCTCGAAGGCCGCATCCTGCAGGCACTGGCGCCCGAGCGCGGCGAGCGCACGCTGGAAGTCGGCACCGGGACCGGGTTTTTCGCCGCCTGCCTCGCGCAGCTCGCCGGCGAAGTCGAGAGCATCGAGATTCACGCGGACCTCGCGGCCGGCGCGGTCCGCACGCTGGCGGCAGCGGGATTCTCCGGCGTCCGGGTCGAAACCGCGGACGCGTTCGCACGCCGGTTCGAGCCGCACTACCAGGTCATCGCCGTCACCGGGTCGCTGCCGGTCTACGACGCGCGCTTCGAGCATGCGCTCGCAATCGGCGGCCGCCTGTTCGTGGTCGTCGGCAGCGCCCCGGTCATGGAGGCGCGACGCATCACGCGCACGGGGCAGGATTCCTGGCTCGCGGAGAGCCTGTTCGAAACCTCGATCGAGCCCTTGATCCACGCCACGCCTGCGCCCCGCTTCCGGTTCTGAGCGCGCCACGCTTTGGCGCACCAGAACCACTTTTCGTCTCTTTTTGTGTCCGCCGATGTGCCTGATTCCCACCCAGATGGCATCCTCGGCAGGGCTTGTCATGGGTAAGTTGGTGATATACACTACTAATACAGTAGTATTCCTGACTGCCCTCCTCTCGTGAAGGAACGTCCGCGTATGAACACCCGATCCCTGATCCACGTGATCCTGCTCGCCGCGGCCTCGACCAGCGCGTCCGCCGCCGACCTCGGTGCCGTGTACCAGCGCGCGCTGGCCAACGACCCGGTGATCCGCGAAGCGGAGGCCAATCGGCGCGCCGCGCGCGAGTCGAAGCCGCAGGCCCTGGCTGCGCTGCTGCCGCAGATCAATGCCAGCGGCCGCTACAACGAGGAGGAATCGGACAGCACCGGCGCCTTCGTGCAGCCGGGCCTGCCTCCTACGCCCGAGGTCCGCGATTCCGACGGCAACAGTTCCGCCTGGGACATCTCGCTGCGCCAGAGCGTGTTCCGCTGGCAGAACTGGGCGGCGCTCAGGCGCGCGGACGCGGAGAGCGCGCAGGCCGAGGCGGATTACCGGGCCGCGCAGCAGGACCTGATCCTGCGCACGTCCGAGTCCTACTTCAACGTGCTCGCCGCCCAGGATGCGCTCGAGTCGGCGCAGGCGGCCCATGACGCGATCGGCCGGCAGCTCGAGCAGTCGGAGAAGCGCTTCGAGGTCGGACTGATCGCGGTCACCGACGTGCAGGAGGCGAAGGCGGCATTCGACTCCGCGACCGCCACCCTGATCCAGGCCAAGCGCACCCTCGCGACCACCGGCGAGCGCCTGCGCGAACTGACCGGCGACACCTTCGACGAGCTGTCGAAGCCCGGCGAGGCCATGCCGCTGACGGCGCCGAGTCCCGCCAATCCCGAGGACTGGGTGCGGCTGGCGATGGACCAGAACGCCAGCCTGGTCTCCAGCCGCCTCGCGGCCGACATCGCGCGCCACAACGTCAGTTCGGAGCGGGGCGGGCACCTGCCGAGCATCGACCTCGTGGTCTCGCGCTCGCATTTCGAATCGGAGGCGACCATCGTCGGCACCAGCGCCGGCAACGTCGACAGCGATTCCGACGACACCACCTATTCGCTGCAGGTCACCTTCCCGATCTTCTCGAGCGGCGCGACCGCATCGCGCGTGCGCCAGGCCGGGTTCCGCCACGTGGCCGCGCGCGAGCGGCTCGAGCGCACCGCGCGCGAGACCGAGCGCGAGACGCGCGATGCCTACCTCGGCGTCAACTCCGAGATGGCGCGCGTGCAGTCGCTCAAGCAGGCGGTGGAGTCCGCGCGCACCGCGCTGCAGGCGACCGAGGCCGGCTACGAGGTCGGCACGCGCACGTCCGTCGACGTGCTGGACGCACGCCGCAGGCTGTTCGAGGCGGAGACGAACTATTCGCGCAGCCGCTACGACTACCTGCTGAACGTGCTGCGGCTGCGGCTCGCGGCCGGCACGCTCGACGCGCAGGGCCTCGGCGAGATCAACGCCCTGCTGACGGAGAACGTCCGGGTCCGCTGATCAGGGCGCCTCGGGCACGTCGCCTTCCGCCGCGGGTCCTTCGCCCGCCGCCGACGCGCGCGCGAGCCGGTCGGCAATCGCCGCCCAGGCTTCGCCCTCCGGCACCGCCTCGACCAGGATGCGCGCCGCGCCCGCGGCATCCAGCGCGCGCAAGGTCGCATACAGCGCGCGCCCGTAGGCGGCGGCCCCGTCCGGCATCTGCCGCCAGGCGAGCAGCGGCGACTGCGACGGCGCTGCGCTCTGGGCCATCACCGCGATCCTTTCGCCGGCCGCGAGCCCGCGGGCTGCCTCGGCGGCGAGCGCCTGGCGCGGCATCAGCGCGAGCGGCGTGCGCGGCGCATAGTGCGAGCGCATTCGCCCCGGCGCACGCGGCGCCTGCGCGTCGGGATCGGAGACCGCCCCGATCACGTCCGCGATCTGCGAGCGCGACACCGCGCCCGGTCGCAGCAGGGTCACGCGTCCGCCCAGGCAGGCAACGATGGTGGACTCGAGGCCGACCTCGCAATCCCCGCCGTCCAGGATCAGCGCCACCTCATCGCCCAGCTCCTCGCGCACGTCGGCGGCCCGCGTCGGGCTGATGCGGCCGTAGCGGTTCGCGGAAGGCGCGGCGATGCCGCCGCCGAATGCTGCCAGCAGCGCGCGCGCGATGGGGTGCGCAGGCGAGCGCAGCGCGACCGTGTCCTGGCCGCCGGTGACCGCGGGCAGCACGTGCTCCGCCTTGGGCAGCACCAGCGTCAACGGCCCGGGCCAGAACGCCTCGGCGAGGCGGCGCGCGGCCTCGGGCAGGTCGCGGATCCAGGCACGCGCGGCCGCGAGCCCGCTCACGTGCACGATCAACGGGTGACTCGGCGGGCGGCCCTTGGCGGCGAAGATGCGCTCGACCGCCGCCGGGTTGCCGGCGTCGCCGCCGAGGCCGTAGACCGTTTCGGTCGGGAATGCGACCAGCCGCCCTGCCCGCAGCTGCCGGACGGCGTCCTCGATCCGGGCGGCATCCGGCAGCATCACTCGAGCGGCGTGCGCCGCCAGCCCGTTTCCGTGCGTCGCAGCTCGTAGGCCGGCCAGTAGTGCCGGTCGAGCTTGAGCGTGATGACCTCGATCGAGTCGTTCCAGCTGACGGTCTTCAGGCGCACCGAGGAACGGTCCGGCCGCCCTGCGACCGCGCCGATGAACGCGTCGAGGTCCGGCACCGGGACGCCGTCGACCTCGGTGATGCGGCGGCCGGCCCACAGCTTGTGGCGCGAGGCCGGCGAGCCGTACATGAAGAATGCAATGAAAACGCCCGACGGCTCGATGCCGCGCTGCGCCGCCATCGCGCGGTGCGGCGCCTGCAGCGTCGCGCCGGCCCACACCAGCACGCGGTCGATGTCGCGGCCGGACAGCGCGACGGTCGGCAGCGTCACCGCCCGTTCCGCCCCGGATCGCCACAGCGTGAGCGCCACCTGCGGCGCGCGCACGGCGGCGCCGACTTCGGCGAAGGTGTTGACGACCTTGCCGTCCACCGCCAGCAGCAGGTCGCCCGGCGCCAGCACGCGCGCGGCCGGCGACCCGGCGACCAGCCGCTCGATCGTGAGCGCCTGCCGCCGCTCCGGGTTGTGCGCCGCGATGCGCTCGATCCAGGCCTCGTCGAGGCCGAGCCGGCGCGCCTCCGCCAGCGACAGCAGGCCGAACTCGGCTTCCGCGGAATAGAGCGTGCGGCCGTCGCGCGCGTACTCGAGCATCTCCTGGACGATGCCGGCCGGAATCCCCATGTTCTGCTGCTCGAGCTCGCGCCCGTTCTCGTAGGCGAAGCTCGCCCATTGCGCGAGCACCTCGCCCTTGCGGTCCACGATCAGGCCGTCGTAATCCTGCGGGCCGTTGACCAGCGTCACGATCTCGAGGTTGGCGTCGCGGAACTGCAGCGTGCGCGACAGCGGGAACGAGACCGGGCCGAGCGACGCGACCGTCGCCTGCTGCGACACCACGCGGTTGTCGCGCGACAGTCCCACCACGTTCACGACCTCGCCGGTTGCCGGCGCGCGGCCGGCGAACTTCACCGCGCGCACCGGCGTGTCGCCGAGCTGCCGCGGGTCGTAGCGGATCACGGCCAGGTTGTGCAGCGGGTGCACGTACTCGACCGCGCCGTCCAGCTCGATGGTGCCGGCGAAGGTCAGGCGCACGTCGCCGACCGCGACCGGCACCGTATTGCGGTCCACGGCGACCAGGCCGCGCCCGGCGTCGAGCACCACGCCGGTGCCGTGGTAGTTGCGCTCGGTCACGCCCGAGACCGAGTACGGCATGCTGAATTCCACCAGCACCAGCGACGGCGTGATCGCATCCAGGATGCGGTCGCCGCCGCGCGCGAAGCCGGTGGTGCGCGGCCCGGGCGGCGGCGCATCCGCGCCGGCCGCGATCGCCTGGCAGGGCCACACGCCGGTGGCATCGTCGCGCACGCAGTGGCGGGCCGGAAACCAGGCGCGGTCCACGCGCAGCGTCGTGAGCTGCGGCGTGCGCGACTCCTCCAGCGTGAAGTAGCGCAGCGTCACCCGCGCGCCGTGCCCGAGGGTCTCGAGCACGGCCTGCGCGTCGGCGAGCGAGGCGAGTGGCTTGCCCGCGAGCTCGGTCAGCACCGCGCCGCGCGGGATGCCGGCGGCGCCGAACATGTAGCCGGGATTCGCGACATATACGCCCGCGACCGGCACGTTGATGTGCCGCGCCATCTGCCAGGACAGCGTATGGATCACGCCATCGCCGATCTCGAGGTATTCGTCGGGCGTGATCTCGTGCAGGTCCTGCACCGGCAGGGTGACCGCGCGCCGCTCCCCGCCGCGCACCACGGCGAGCTCGACGCGGGAACCGACGCCGTCGTCCAGGATGGCGCCCAGCGCGTCGAAGTCCGAGATCATGCGCCCCTGGACCGCGACCAGGATGTCGCCGACGTCGAGCTGGCCGAAAGCGGCCGACCCCGGCTGCACCTCCGTGACCACCAGCAGGCCGGTGCGCGCGGGCGCGATGCGCCGCGCCTCGGCCTCGATCGTGCCCGGCAGCCCGAGCCGGCGCAGTTCGTCGTAGGGCGTGTAGCGGAACACGGTCTGCAGCGTGCCGCGCGCGACCGGCCGGCCCGCCTGCAGCAGCGTCAGCGCGCGCACGATGCGCGGCAGCGGCAGGTAGAAGCTCGAGGCCGCGCCGCTCGAGCCACCCGCGTTCAGCGCCAGCACGCGGCCCTGGATGTCGATCACCGGCGAGCCGGAGGAGCCGCCGGAGGTGCTGGAGGCGGCCTGGAAGTAGAAGGTGTTGAAGTCGTTGTACTTGCCGGCGCCGTACTCCGGCGTCTGCCGGTCGAGCCGCGCCAGCGTGCCCGCGAGGATCGAGAGCTGCTCGCCGGCGTCGTTGCCGACCACCCGGATCTCGACCCCGACCTGCGCCCCCTGCGGGTAGAGCGGCAGCTCCACCGGCTGGATGAAGCGCAGCTTCGACGGGTCGTAGCGGTAGAAGCCGAAGTCGTGCACCGGGTCGCGGTAGACCGGCGTGAGCTCGACCTCCTCGCGGTTGAGGAAGGTCGCCATCGCGGTGACCGGCCCGGGCGTCACGACGTGACGGTTGGTCAGGATCAGGCCGCGTTTCGCGTCCACCACGAAGCCGGTCGCCTGCGACGAGGTGTTCCAGTCGGTGTCGAAAGCCCGCGTCGCGTCGATCTGGATCGCGACCACGCCGGACGCGATGCGCTCGAGCGTGCGCGTCCAGCGCGAGGACTCCTCCTGCTCCTGCGCGCTCGCCGCCGGCGCCGCCAGCAGCGCCGCGAGCAGGGCGAGTGCGGCGCCGCGCCGCGCGGCCTCAGCCCAGCCGGTAGCCGAACGCGTCATGGAAGCGCTCCTGGAACTCGTCCATCGTGAAACGGTGGTGCTGGGTGCCGACGATCGCGATCTTGATCGCACCCATCAGCGAGGCGACGCGGCCCGTGGTCTCCCAGTCCATGTGGCGCGCGAGCCCGTACAGCAGCCCCGCTCGGTAGGCGTCGCCGCAGCCGGTCGGGTCGACCACGTCGCTGACGCGCACGGCGGGGATTTCGATGCGCCGGCCACCGGCGTACACGACCGAGCCCTGCGCGCCCTGCGTGACGATGTAGGCCTTCACGCGCGCGGCGATGTCCGCGGTCGAGAGACCGGTCCGCTCCTGCAGCAGCTGCGCCTCGTAATCGTTGACGGTGACCCACGCGGCCTGCTTTACGAACGACACCAGCTCGTCGCCGTTGAACAGCGTCATGGCCTGGCCCGGGTCGAACACGAACGGGATGCCCGCGGCAGCGAACTGCCCGGCGTGCGCGATCATGCCGTCGCGGCCGTCCGGGGCCAGCACGCCGATGGTAATGCTGCCGTCGACCGGCACTTCGAGCCGCCAGGAGTGGTTCATCGCGCCCGGGTGGAACGCTGTCAGCTGGTTGGCGTCGAGGTCGGTCGTGATGTAGGCCTGCGCCGTGTACTCGCCCTCGATCTCGTGCACGTGGGCGAGCGACATGCTGTTCTCGACCATCCACTGGCGGTACGGGCCGAAGTCGTGGCCGACGGCGCCCATGGCGTGGCCCGGCGTCTCCAGCAGGCGCAGGTTGTAGGCGATGTTGCCGGCGCAGCCGCCGAAGTAGCGGCGCAGTGTCGGCACCATGAACGAGACGTTCAGCAGGTGGATCTGGTCCGGCAGGATGTGGTCGCGGAAACGGCCCGGGTAGACCATCACCGTGTCATAGGCAAGCGAGCCACAGATCAGCGCGGCCATGCGAGTACCAGCAGCCAGGTGGCCGCGAGCAGCGTGAAGGCGACGAACACCGCGGCCGAGCCGAGTTCCTTGGCTATGCCGGACAGCGGGTGACGCTCCATGCCGATGCGGTCCACGGTCGCCTCGATCGCGCTGTTGACGAGCTCGACGGCGAGCACGAACAGCATCGGCCCGATCAAGAGCGCGCGCTCGACGCCGTCCTCGCCCAGCCACAGCCCGAGCGGCAGCACCACCGCCGCCAGCGCACACTCCTGGCGGAAGGCCTCTTCCTCGCGCCAGGCGGCCCGGAACCCGCGCCAGGTGCTGCCGAAGGCCCGCGCGAGGCGCGCGGGCCCCGTGCGCTTGTCGGGGCGGTCATTCATGCCGCCGCGGGCTTCCAGGCGACGTCGAGCTGGCGCGCCGCGCGCACGTCGTCGAGGCGGCGCACCGGCTGCGTGTGCGGCGCGCCCTTGAGCGTCGCGACGTCGGTGCCGGCCTCGCGCAGGATCGCCGCCATCGCCTCGGCGAAGCCGTCCAGCTCCTCTTTCGTCTCGGTCTCGGTCGGCTCGATCAGCAGGCACTCCGGCACCAGCAGGGGGAAGTAGGTCGTCGGCGCGTGATAGCCGTGGTCGAGCAGCCGCTTGGCGAAATCCATCGCATTGGCGCCGGTCTCGCGCGCCTGGCGCTTCAGCGTGACGATGAACTCGTGGCTCGCTCGCCGGCCCGGATAGGCCGCCTCGAAGCCGGCCTCGACCAGGCGCGCCAGCAGATAGTTGGCGTTCAGGGTCGAGTATTCCGCGACGCGGCGCATGCCCTCCGCGCCCAGGATGCGCATGTACACCCAGGCGCGCAGCAGCACGCCGGCATTGCCCATGAAGCCCGACAGCCGGCCGATGGACTGCGGCAGATCGCGCTCGTCCAGCCAGCGGTAGCGGCCGCCTTCCTTCGCCACCACCGGCACCGGCATGTAGGGCGCGAGTCGCGGGCCGACGCCGACCGCGCCGGAGCCCGGCCCGCCGCCGCCGTGCGGCGTCGAGAAGGTCTTGTGCAGGTTCATGTGGATGACGTCGAAGCCCATGTCGCCCGGGCGCACCTTGCCGAGGATCGCGTTCAGGTTCGCGCCGTCGTAGTAGAGCAGCCCGCCCGCCGCGTGCACGCGCTTCTCGATCTCGACGATGTTGCGCTCGAACACGCCGAGCGTGCTCGGGTTGGTCAGCATGATGCCCGCGGTCGCGGGCGAGAGCGCCGCGTCCAGCGCCGCGAGGTCCACGTCGCCGTCGGGGCGCGAGGCGATCTCGCGCACCTTCATGCCGCACATCGAGGCGGTCGCGGGGTTGGTGCCGTGCGCGGCATCCGGCACGATGATCTCGTTCCTCGCGGTGTCGCCGCGCGCGCGATGGTAGGCCCGGATCATCGCGACCCCGGCGAATTCGCCCTGGGCGCCCGCCATCGGCGTCAGCGACACGGCCTCCATGCCGGTGACGTGGCGCAGCATCTCCTGCAGCTCGAACAGGCAGGACAGGAAGCCCTGCCCCGCCGAGGCCGGCGCGAGCGGGTGGCGGCCGAGGAACTCGGGCAGCAGCGCGAGTGAATTGCAGACCCGCGGGTTGTACTTCATCGTGCAGGAGCCGAGCGGGTAGAACTGCGTGTCGATGCCGAAGTTCAGCTGCGACAGGCGCGTGTAATGGCGCACCGCCTGCAGCTCGGAGACCTCGGGCAGCGGCAGGCGGCTGCGGCGGCGGAGCCGCTCAGGCAGTTCCGCCGTCACCCCGGGCGGATGCTGGGCGGTCGCGCGGCGGCCGGGTTGCGACAGCTCGAAGATCAGCGGTTCGGGCTTCTTCATCGTCGTTCCCTCAGGCCGCGGCCGCGCGGCCGAGCAGGCGCCCGAGCGAACCCGCGTAGCGCCCGATGTCGGCAGCCGTGCGCGTCTCGGTCGCGCAGACCAGCAGCGCGTTCCCGAGTTCCGGGTAATCGCGCGACAGGTCGTAGCCGCCGATGATGCCATCGGCGGCGAGCGCTTCGAGCAGCGGCGCCACCGGCCGGTCGAGCAACAACACCGCTTCGTGGAATCTCGGTCCGGCAAAGGCACCGCGCACCGCACCGAGCCTGGTCAGCGCCGCCACCAGCTCCGCGGTGCGCGCGACGCAGGCGCCCGCTACGCGCTCGAGCCCCGCCGGCCCGAGCAGCGCCAGGTGGATGGTCGCGGCCGTCATCAGCAGGCCCTGGTTGGTGCAGATGTTGGAAGTCGCCTTGCCGCGGCGGATGTGCTGCTCGCGCGCCTGCAGCGTCAGCGTGTAGCCGGTCCGGCCGTCCGCATCCACGGTGCGCCCGGCGATGCGGCCGGGCATCTGGCGCACGTGCTCGAGGCGGCTCGCCATGAAGCCGACGTAGGGCCCGCCGGAGGACAGCGGCACGCCGAAGGGCTGCGCATCGCCGACCGCGATGTCGGCGCCGCCCTCGCCCCATTCGCCGGGCGGGGCGATGAGCGCGAGCGCGACCGGGTTCACCGCAGCAATCACCAGCGCGCCGTTCGTGTGCGCCCAGCGCGTCAGCGCATCCGCGTCCTCGAGCTGGCCGAAGAAGTTGGGTTGCGGTACCACAAGCGCGGTCAGGTCGGCGCCCGCGTGGCGCTCAAGCGCCTTCGGGTCCGTGATGCCGCGGGCCGGGTCGTAAGGCAGCTCCTCGATGACGATGCCCTGCCCCTCGGTGATCGCGCGCGCGGCCTTGCGCCAGGCTGGGTTGACCGTCGCCGGCATCAGGATGCGCGCCGACTGCGAGCGGCGGTGCGCGCGCACCGCCATCAGGCAGGCTTCCGCCAGCGCGGAGGCGCCGTCGTAGAGCGAGGCATTCGAGACATCCATGCCGGTGAGCGCCGTGATCATGGACTGGTACTCGTACATGATCTGCAGCGTGCCCTGGCTCGCCTCGGCCTGGTACGGCGTGTAGGCGCTGTAGATCTCGCCGCGGGTCACGAGTTGCCACACCGGCGCGGGGATGTGGTGCTCGTAGGCGCCGGCGCCGATGAAGTTGAGGCGCCGGCCGTCCATCGCGGCAAGCTCGGCCGCGAGCCGGCTCACTTCCATCTCGCTGAGCGCCGCTGGCACGCCCGGCAGCGCATCCACGCGCAGTTCCTTCGGGATCTCGTCGAACAGGTCCTCGATGTGCGCCACGCCGATGCGCTCGAGCATGGCGCGCACGTCGGCGGCGGTGTGCGGGATGTAGGGCATGTCAGCCGGCAGCCGCGACTTCGGCCGCGTAGGCCTTGGCATCGAGCAGGCCGCCGGCGCCGGCCGCGGCCGGCTTCAGGCGCATGATCCAGCCCTGCCCGTAGGGATCCTGGTTGATCAGTTCCGGCTTGGCCGCGAGCTCGGCGTTGCCCGCGACCACTTCGCCGGCCACCGGGCTGTAAACATCGGAAGCGGCCTTGACCGACTCGACCACGGCGCAGGCATCGCCCACCGACAGCTTGCGGCCGGCCTCGGGCACTTCGACGAACACCAGGTCGCCGAGCGAATGCTGCGCGTGGTCGGTGATGCCGATCTCGACGCTGCCGTCCGGCAGCGTGCGCACCCATTCGTGGCTTTTCGTATAGCGCAGGTCGGCGGGAATCTGGCTCATGCGGTTCTCTCCGTCTCAGAGTTCGATCAGGGCGCGGCCGTTCCTGACGAACGGCGGCTTGACGATTTTCGCGGGCAGGCGCTTGCCGCGGATGTCCACTTCGACCTGGCCGGCGGCCGCCGCGGGCACGCGCGCGAGCCCGATCGACCGCTCCAGCGTCGGCGAAAAAGTGCCGCTGGTGACCTCGCCCTCGCCGGCCGCGCCCGCGAGCACCTTCTGGTGCGAACGCAACACGCCGCGCTCGAGCAACAGCAGGCCCACGAGCTTGCGGGCGACGCCGGCCGCCTTCTGCGTGACGAGGGCCTCCTTGCCGACGAAGTCGCGATTGCCTTCGAGCACGACGGTCCAGGCGAGGCCCGACTCCAGCGGCGAAACATTTTCGTCCATGTCATTGCCGTAGAGGTTCATGCCGGCCTCGAGCCGCAGCGTGTCGCGCGCGCCGAGGCCGCAGGGACGCACGCCGGCGGACTGCAGCGCCTGCCAGAATGCGGGCGCCTCCTCCGAGGGCAGCGCGATTTCGAGGCCATCCTCGCCCGTGTAGCCGGTGCGGGAGACGAACCACTCGTCGCAGGGCGCACCGAAGAAAATCCCGAGCGCGGCGGCCGCCTTGCGGCAGGCCGCAGGCAGCAGCGCCCCGGCCTTCGCGCGCGCGTTCGGACCCTGCACCGCGATCATGGCGAGGTCGCGGCGCGCGACCACGGCGACGCCGATCTGCTTCGCGTGTTCCTTGATCCAGGCGAGATCCTTGTCCGCGGTGCCGGCATTGACCACCAGGCGGAACCACTTCTCGTCGAGGTAACAGGCGATCAGGTCGTCGATCACCCCGCCGTCGGGGCGCAGCATGCAGGTGTAGAGCGCCTTGCCGGGCTCGGTGAGCCGGCCGACGTCGTTGGCGAGCAGTCGCAGCAGCAGGGCGCGCACGCCGTTGCCGCGCAGGTCCACCGTGCACATGTGGGAAACGTCGAACATGCCCGCGTCGCGGCGCACCGCGTGGTGCTCCTCGATCTGCGAGCCGTAGTCGACCGGCATGTCCCAGCCGCCGAAGTCCACGGTCCGCGCGCCGGCGGCCGTGTGCAGGTCGTAAAGCGGTGTCCGTCGTCCCATGCCCGTGCTGCACCCTGCGAATAAAAAGGGCGGCGGGCCCCAGGCCCGCCGCCCCTCTGTCCTGAAACCTGAGAGATTGGGTACCGGGTTCGCCCCCGGGGCCGCTCCCCTTCGGTGGGCCCGCGAGGGCCACTCTCCAGAGTTCGCCAGTTCCTGCCGTCCGGGTGCCTGAGCGTTTCCGGGCGGGTTGCGCCTTCGGCGCCGCGCCTTGCGCGGACTCTCCGGCAGGACCTCTTCGCGACCCGCTGATTCTAGCGGAAAGCGCCGGCGGGCACAGGGTATAGTCGCCCTCCGTCCGGCCCCCGGGAGTCCCGACGATGACCCGTCTGACCGTCCTTCCGATCGCCCTGCTGGCCATTATCCTGCTGGCGCCGCCGCCGGCCGCCGCGGATGCGACCGCCGACCTGCACGCGCTGTTCGATCGCGAATGGGAGCGGGACCTGGCCGAGAATCCCCTGCTCGCCACCTATCGCGGCGACCGCCGCTACAACGACCGCTGGCCGGATATCTCGCTGGCCGCCCGGCAATCGTACGACGCAGCCGATGCGCGCGTGCTCGCGGAACTCGAGCGCTTCCCGCGCGCCGCCCTGCCCCCGGCGGAACAGCTCAACTACGACCTGTTCCGGCGCCGCTACGAGGACAGCGTGGCCAGCCAGCCGTTCGGGCTCGAGTTCTACAGCATCCGGGCGCGCGAGGGACCGCAGTCGCTGAACGAAACGGCCGAACTGATGCCGTTCGAGACCGCGGCCGACTACGACACCTGGCTGCGGCGCATGCAGGGGCTGCCGGCCTACCTCGAGCAGTACGCCGACCTGCTGCGGCAGGCCGCCGCCGAGGGCCGCACCCAGCCGCGCGTGATCATGGACCGCGTGGTGCCGCAGCTCGCGATGCAGGTCGTGGACCGGCCGGAGGACAGCCCCTTCTTCAAGCGCTTCCAGTCCTATCCCGACGCGATCCCGCCGGCCGAGCGCGAGCGGCTGACCGCGACGGCGCGCAAGGTGATCGCGGAGTCGGTCGTTCCGGCGTACCGCCGCTTCGCTTCCGCCTTCGGCCACGAGTACCTGCCCGCCTGCCGAGACACGGTCGGCATCTGGGACACGCCCGACGGCCGCGCCTTTTATGCGAACCGCGCGCGCATCCACACTACGACCACGCTGACGCCCGAGCAGATCCACGAGATCGGGCTCGCCGAGGTCGCGCGCAACCGCGCCGAGATGCAGCAGGTGATGGACCAGGTGGGCTTCAAGGGCAGCCTCACGGATTTCTTCGAGTTCCTGCGCACCGACCCGCAGTTCTATTACAAGACCGGCGACGAGCTGTTCCGCGCCTACGCCTACATCACCAAGGTGATCGACCCGGAACTGCCGCGGCTGTTCGGCAAGCTCTACCGCACGCCCTTCGGCCTGCGCCCGATTCCGGACACCAGCGCGCCCAACACGACCACCGCCTACTACAGCGGCCCGTCGGTGGACGGCACGCGGCCCGGCTATTACTACGTCAACCTGTACCGGCCCGAGGTGCGGCCCAAGTACGAGATGGAGGTGCTGACCGTGCACGAGGCGGCGCCCGGGCATCACCTGCAGATCGCGCTCGCGCAGGAACAGGGCGAGCTGCCGAAGTTCCGCCGTTTCGGCGGCTTCACCGCCTACATCGAGGGCTGGGCGCTCTATTCCGAGCGACTGGGATACGACCTCGGACTGTACAAGGACCCGTATTCGCGCTTCGGCCAGCTCACCTACGACCAGTGGCGCGCAGTGCGGCTGGTCGTGGACACCGGCATCCACCACATGGGCTGGACGCGCCAGCAGGCGATCGACTATTTCATGGCGAACGCGGCCAAGACCGAGGCCGACATCGTCAACGAGATCGACCGCTACATCGCCTGGCCGGGCCAGGCGCTGGCGTACAAAGTGGGCCAACTCAAGCTGCTCGAATTGCGCGAGCGCGCCACCCAGGCGCTCGGCCAGCGCTTCGACATCCGCGCCTTCCACGACACGATTCTTGCGACCGGCGCGGTGCCGCTCGACATACTGGAGCGCACGGTGGACGACTGGATCCGGAGCCGGCAACAGCCTTGATCGGCGCGCGGCGCAATACGGTCGCTGTGCGCATCGGCGCCGTCGCGGTGGGCGGCGGCGCCCCGGTCGTGGTGCAGTCCATGACCAACACCGACACGGCGGACGCGGGAGCGACCGCGCGCCAGGTGCGCGAACTTGCGGACGCGGGCTCCGAGATCGTGCGCATCACGGTCAACACCGACGAGGCCGCGGCGGCAGTGCCCCACATCCGCGACCGCCTGGCCGCCGCCGGCTGCGGCGTGCCGCTGGTCGGCGATTTCCATTTCAACGGCCACAAGCTGCTGGCCGCGCACCCGGCCTGCGCGGAGGCGCTCGCCAAGTACCGCATCAATCCGGGCAACGTGGGCCGCGGCAGCAAGCGCGACCCGCAGTTCGCGGCCATGGTCGAGACCGCTTGTCGTTACGGCAAACCGGTGCGCATCGGCGTGAACTGGGGCAGCCTCGACCAGGACCTGCTCACGCGGCTGATGGACGAAAACTCGAAGCTCGCGGAGCCGGCTGACGCGCTCGACGTGCTGCGCGAGGCAACGGTGCAGTCCGCGCTCGGCAGCGCGGCGCGCGCGGAAGAGCTCGGCCTGCCGCACGACCGCATCGTCATCAGCGCCAAGGTCAGCGGCGTGCAGGACCTGATCGCGATTTACCGTGCGCTCGCCGCGCGCTCGGAATATCCGCTGCACCTCGGCCTGACCGAGGCCGGCATGGGCGCCAAGGGCATCGTTTCCTCGACCGCGGCCATCGCCGTGCTGCTGCAGGAAGGCATCGGCGACACCATCCGCGTCTCGCTCACGCCCGAGCCCGGCGGCGACCGCCGCCAGGAAGTGCGCGTGGCGCAGGAGATCCTGCAGAGCCTTGGGCTCCGCGCCTTCGCGCCGCGCGTGGTCGCCTGCCCTGGTTGCGGTCGCACCACCAGCAGCTATTTCCAGGAACTCGCGCAGCGCATCCAGGAGCACGTGCGCGAGCGCATGCCCGAGTGGCGGCGCGAGTACCTCGGCGCCGAGACCATGACCGTTGCGGTCATGGGCTGCGTGGTCAATGGCCCGGGCGAGAGCAAGCACGCCAACATCGGCATCAGCCTGCCGGGCACCGGCGAGCGCCCGGTCGCGCCGGTGTACGAGGACGGCGAAAAGACCGTGACGCTCAAGGGCGAGCGCATCGCCGAGGAATTCCAGGAACTGGTGGAACGCTACGTCGCGCGGCACTATCCGCGCCGGGAGGCCTGATGGAAGCGCTCAAGGAACGCAAGTGCGTGCCCTGCGAGGGCGGTGTGCGACCGCTCGATGCCGCCCAGGCCGCGGGGCTCATGAAGCTGCTGCACGCCGACTGGAAGCTGGTCGAGGACGGCCGCGCGCTCCGGCGCGAACTGAAGTTCCCGGACTTCTGGCACACCATGAGCTTCGTCAATGCGCTCGCGCACGTCGCGAACGCCGAGGACCACCACCCGGACCTCGAGGTCGGCTACAACTACTGCCGCATGCGCTGGTCCACCCATGCGATCGGCGGCCTGTCCGACAACGACTTCATCTGCGCGGCCAAGGCGGACGCGCTGGTGTGAATGGCATCGATGCAGCGCATCGACGGGTGATCTTCGCCTCGTCGCTCGGCACCGTGTTCGAGTGGTACGATTTCTACCTGTACGGCACGCTGGCGGTGTTTTTCTCGGCACTCTTCTTCCCGCCGGGCAACGAGACCGCGGCCTTTCTCGCCAGCCTCGCCACCTTCGGCGCCGGATTCGCGGTGCGCCCGCTGGGCGCGCTGCTGTTCGGGCGCATCGGCGACCGCATCGGGCGCAAGTACACCTTCCTGATCACGATCGTGGTGATGGGCCTCGCGACCGCGCTGGTCGGCGTGCTGCCGACCTACGCACAGATCGGCATTTGGGCGCCGATCCTGCTGGTGTCGCTGCGCCTGGCCCAGGGGCTCGCGCTCGGCGGCGAGTACGGCGGGGCCGCGACTTACGTCGCCGAGCACGCGCCGCAGGGCCGGCGCGGCTATTACACCAGCTGGATCCAGACCACGGCGACGCTCGGGTTCTTCCTGTCGCTGGCCGTGATCCTGGCCTGCCGGCTCGGGTTCGGCGAGGAAGCCTTCAAGGCCTGGGGCTGGCGCCTGCCGTTCCTGATCTCGGTGATCCTGCTCGGCGTCTCGGTGTACATCCGGTTGAAGCTCGAGGAATCGCCGGTGTTCGCCGAGATCAAGGCCGAGGGCAAGCTCTCGCACGCGCCGCTGACCGAGAGCTTCGGGCAATGGCAGAACGCCCGCATCGTGCTGCTCGCGCTCCTCGGCGCGACCGCGGGCCAGGGCGTGGTGTGGTACACGGGGCAGTTCTACGCGCTCTTCTTCCTGCAGAACACGCTGAAGCTCGACTTCCAGAGCTCCTACGTGCTGATCGCGATCGCGCTCGCGATCGGCACGCCGTTCTTCGTCGTGTTCGGGAAGCTCAGCGATCGCATCGGCCGCAAGAAGATCATGGTGGCCGGCTGCCTGCTGGCCGCGCTCACCTTCATCCCGATCTTCCACGGGCTCACGCATGCGGTGAACCCGGCGCTGGCCGCGTTCGAGGAGCGCGCCGCGGTCGCGGTGGCGGCGCGCGACTGCCACTTCCGCATCTTCGCGAGGCCGGTGACGCCCTGCGACCAGGCGCGCGATTTCCTGACCAAGGCCGGCGTCAGCTACGAACAACGCCCGGCCGAGGCCGGCTTCGACGTCGTGACGACCATCGCCGGCACGCGCCTCGAGGGTTTCGACGCCGATGCCTATCGCGCGGCGCTGGATGCCGCGGGCTACCCGGCCGTCGCGGATCCCGCGCGGGTCAACCGCGTGGCGACGGTGGCGCTGCTGACGCTCCTCATGATCTACGTGACGATGGTGTACGGGCCGATCGCGGCGTTCCTGGTGGAATTGTTCCCGACGCGGATCCGTTATTCGTCCATGAGCCTGCCGTACCACATCGGCAACGGCTGGTTCGGCGGATTCCTGCCGTTCCTGGCGGCCGCGCTGGTGGTCGTCACCGGCAACATCTACTACGGGCTCTGGTACCCGATCGTCATCGCTGCGATGACCGGCATCGTCGGGCTGCTGTATCTACGCGAGACGAAGGACGTTGACCTAAGGTCGTAACAGGAGAGCACATGCGTCACCTTCGGATACTAGCCAGCGTGTTGGCAGGACTTTCGGGCACTGCGGTCGCGCAAGCGCCGTCAACAGCGCCGGCTTCAGGGGCCTGCACGACGGCCCAGGCGTCAGTCTATTTCGACAATGAACGATCGAACCTGAACCAGATGGCGCTCAATGTCATCGATGCCCTGGTCACGCGAACCCGGAATTCCCCGAATTGCACGGTGGCAGGCGTCCAGGTGACTGGCCACGCGGATACATACGCGTCGGTGGACGACAGCCTGCTGCGCTCGCAAATGCGGGCATCGGTAGTCCGCGACGCTTTGGTGGCGCGCGGGATCCAGCCCGGTTCGATCAGCATGGAGGGCCGGGGCGAATCAGAGCTTGCGGTCGCGACCCGCGACGGGATGCACGAACCGCAGAACAATCGCGTCATCGTGACAATCACATTCCGCTAGGCAGTCAAGTCGGCGGCCGGCGCACGGAGGCCGGCACCTCGCCCGCGATGCCGAGCGCGCGCTGCATCAGCACGCGCTTGACCGGGCGCGCCGACTGCACCAGGCCGAGCCCGCCGCGGCGCAGCCGCGACTTGAGCTCATCGCCGCCGGAGAACAGGCGCTTCAGGCCGTCCAGCAGCAGGATCGCCGGCAGCGCCTCGGCCTTGCGCCAGCGCTCGTAACGGCGCAGCACGCGCAGTTCGCCCGGGTCGTCGCCGGCCTCGAGCGCATCGCCCAACACGTCCACGAGCGCGGCGGCGTCCAGGAAGGCGAGGTTGATGCCCTGCCCGGCGAGCGGATGCACGGTATGCGCGGCATCGCCGACCAGGACGACGCGATCCGCGGCATAGCGGCGCGCGTGCATGAGCCGGAGCGGGAATGAGGCGCGCGGCGCCGCCGGTTCGAGCCGGCCGAGCACGGCCGCGCTGGCGGCCGTCACGCGATCCGCAAATGCGGATTCCTCGCAATGGACGAGTTCTTCGGCCATCTCCGGCGTGGTGGACCAGACCAGTGAAACGCGCCCGTCCGCGAGTGGCAGCAATGCCAGCGGTCCGGTGTCGAGGAAGCGCTGGTACGCGGTATCGGCGTGCTGGCGCTCGCATTTCAGGTGCGTGACCACTGCACGCTGGCCGTAGTCGGACGCACGCACCTCGATCCCCGCCTGCTGGCGCACGGCGGACTCGGCGCCGTCCGCGCCCACCACCAGGCCGGCGCGGTATTCGCGGCCGTCGGTGGTGGCGACGCGGATCGCATCGCCCGCCGGCGCGACCGTCGCGAGGCCCGCGCGCAGCAGCACGACGCCATGCCCGACCGCGGACTCCGTCAGCGCCGCCTGCACGGCGCGGTTCTCGGCGATGCAGCCGAGATCCGACTCGCCCAGTTCCGCCGCGTCGAACACGAGCGCGTCGCGGCCGTCCGGTGTATCGCGTTCCTCCCAGATGACCATGCGCTGGTAGGCGGCGGCGCCGCGCGCCTGCACCGCCGGCCAGGCGCCGGTCTTCACGAGCAGTTGTCGGGACGCGTGCGACACGGCCGAGACGCGCAGGTCGAGCGCATCGCCGGCGGCGGGCGCCGCGGCCGGCTTCGGCTCCAGCAAAGCGATGCGCAGGCCCGCCGTGCACGAGTCCGCCGCCGCAAGCGTGGCGACTCCGGCGCCGGCCATCGCACCGCCGACGACGACAATGTCAAAGTCGCGTTTCACTGGTCCATGCTGCCGCTTCAAGAACGAGTGCAGGCGGATAGACGGGCCCTTCGGTAAACATCATCGCAACTGTTCTCCTTGGCGTCGACATCGGGAGAGAGCACCAGACATTCGACCGCGACTGGTGGCCACCCATGGTCAACTGTCAACGCAAAGTCAAGCTGGGGCATAAAGTCAATTGTCCGAGGATTTGTGGCGCTACTGGTGGCACAGAAGGCAAACGATAACGGCCTTGCTTTCTCACCCGCCTCCTATACTGCCGGTATTTGCGCCAATGGCTCGATGACTTCAGATGATTGATAATCGTAGCGTTCAGAATCCATTCCTTTTTCCTGAGCGTGCAGCGATTAGGAGTTCCTGTACGTGTGAAACGTCCCATAGCCGAACGGTCGGTCTGGACTGAGATTGGCCATCTGCTCTCGAATGTCTCGAGCTACTTCATCTAGCTGGAAGGGAGTTTCGACCATCTCGATCTCCTCGACATCGACAAGGTGAAAATTCATGGCTCGGAATGAGTTACGGACGACAGCCAGGAAGTCCTCTGAATTGCCTGCGATGGCCACGATCCCTACGTATGCCCCATCTGCAGTCCCCAATTCAGAATTTCCGGGCAATGGCGCGACCTGCGCTATACCGCGCCAATACTTATAGTCACCTGTCGTACTCATGGTGGACTCGGCTCTTTCGGCCGTCCTGGGTTACGCCGTGATAATGATCCTCGCCTTTGATCGGGCCTGTGTGATTTTCGGTTGTGCCCCCTTTGCCGACGTCGCGCCGTGCAGCCTCCCTTGCTTCGCCGCGTTTTCCGCCGTGATCGACAACGTGAATCTTCGGCTTACCGGACGGACCGAGATCCTTTTCAGGTATACCCGCAGCGACGTTCTTAGCTCTTTCGCTGGCAGCGCTACCGGACTTCGATTGGTTTGCGCCCGCTCTCCGTCCTCCACCCCTTTGCTTGCCTCTGACTCCGTTCTCAACGATCTTGCCAACGACTCCAGTCAGCGGCGCGCCGGATTGATAGGCATCGACCCCGTTGCGTAGCGCCTCGCCGGCGGCAATGCCCTCTGCGGCGTTGAAATCCCCAATCGCTGCCTCCGCTTGGGCTTGCAGCGCGTTTTCCTCCGGACCATGGGTGAGACCGAATGCGATTCCAAACACTCGATCCGGATTACGCCCATCCGGATCATGAAACCTGTAGGGGTTGTTATTGGCATAGGCATAACGATTGAACGTAAACGGGTTGTCATCCTGGAAGTGGATTGGGTCGGTCGACAGAAACCTCCCCACCAGCGGGTCGTAGAACCGCGCTTGCATGTAGGCATAGCCCGAGTCCGGGTCATGGGAATGGCCGGTATAGCCGATCTTCTCGGCCACCCCGTTCAACTTCGCCCCATACGGATCAAAATGCTCCTGCCACCGGATCGCCCCGGCCGCATTGGTCGCCTTGCGCGGCGAGCCCAGAAGATCGGGATGCAGATAAGTGGCGGTGGTGGCCCCGCCGCTCTTCTTGAGCTCGACCAGCGTGGCTCCCCCGAGCTTCAGATAATCGGTCTGCTCGGTCCCCTTCTCGGTATAGACCAGGTCCCCGGCCAGCGAATAGAGCGCGTACTCCGTCGAGCCGCTCTGCGGCGTCGCCTTAATCCGCTTGCCGTTGCCGTCATAAACATAGCTCGCAACACCGGTGATGGCCGTGATCTGGCCATCCGCATTGAGGGTGAAGGACTTGATCCCGTCGCCGGTGATCTCGCCCCGGGCGTCATAGGCATAACTGCGGCTCTGCACGCCGTTGATGCTGGAGAGCCGGTTCACATTTCATGACTCCATGTAGGCTTTGGCCAAGTGGTCGCGCAGGTTGCGAGTCCGCCGGCTGTCAGATCTCTGAATGCTTCTTGAATACTTCAGGCCAATCTACCTTCAATCTCCAAACTCCCTCAGCGCTTGGACTACTAACTGTTCCCTTCACTCGAATCTCGCCGTCCGAGACTGCAAGGACCAATCCCTCACGAAGTGCGATCTGAAGCCGCTCTAGATCCTCTACGGTCCCCGAGCAGTTAAGCCGAACGAAACCTTCAGAGTCCGCGTTATGGAAGTCCACGTACACCGTCGACTCGTCTTTCGCGGGCGTCATGGAACTCTCCTCTGGTCTCTTGGTACGGGGTTTGGCTGCGTGGGTGTGAGCAGCTTGTTTGCGGTTTCCGGATTAATACCGGTAACGGTGGCGTGATTGGGTGACTTACCAGAAGTTGGAACAACATTGCCGCCCGCCGCTCGTATCTCCCCAACTGTGGTGACTCCAACTTGGGCATTCGGAATGTTGGCGCAGAGATTACAGAGCGTCGCGCCATTTGCGGATTCAGCTGAGAAACCGTGCGGACCGCTCGGATGGGTGCCCGTTGCGGAGGCAATGCCCTCCACTGAGTTGCCGCCGCCAGGACTGGAGGCGCCACCTCGGACAACCAGGGCATCATCTGCTAGTCGCGCGCCAGACTCGCCTGCCTGCCGCATTGCCGCGATTACAATTCCTGCGCCGCCAGGCACACCTGGCGTAGCCGTTGCTACGGCATCGAACACGATTCCAAGACCGTCGACAATCGCGCCAAGGACATTTCCCGCGGCAGCGTTTGCTACCAAACTCGTAACTCCTTGAGTCAAGCTTGCGGCATCCCACACTGTTTCGACGGCATTGCCGGTCGGATCCGTGTACCGGTACGGGTTGTTGTTGGCATAGGCATAGCGATTAAACGTGAACGGATTGCCGTCCTGGAAGTGGATCGGATCCGTGGACAGGAATCTCCCCACCAAGGGGTCATAGAACCGCGCCTGCATGTACGCGTAGCCCGACTCCGGGTCATGCGCATGGCCGGTATAGCCGATCTTCTCCACCACCCCATTGAGCTTCGCCCCATAGGGGTCGAAGTGCTCCTGCCACAGGATCGCCGCAGCCGCGTTCGTGGCCTTCCTCGGTGAGCCCAGCAGGTCGGGATGCAGATAGACCGGGGTCGTGACCCCGCCGGTCTTTCGCAGCTCCACCCGCGTCTGGCCGGCGAGCTTCAGGAAATCGGTCTGGGTGCCGTCCTTCTCCGAGTAGAGCAGGTCACCGCCCAGACTGTAGAGCGCGTACTCGGCCGTGCCGCCCTGCGGGGTCGATCGGATCCGCTTGCCGTTGCCGTCATAGGCATAGCTCGCAACTCCGGTGACGCCCGTGATCTGCCCATCCGCATTGAGGGTGAAGGACTTGATCCCGTCGCCGGTGATCTCGCCCTGCGCGTTATAGGCATAACTGCGGCTCTGGGCTCCGCTGATGCCCGCGAGGCGATTGGCGGCGTCGTAGCTGTAGGTCAGGGCACTCGGGCCAGTCCGCGACCGAATGTTGTTGAGCGGGTCATAGGTATAGCCAAAGCTGCCCCAGAGCCCGGTGGCGCTCGTCAACCGGTGCAGATGATCGTAGCCGAGCGTCGCATCGTCGGCGCCGTCCGCCTGATCGTCCAGGAAGGTCAGGTTGCCGGCGTTGCTGTAGCTGTACACATAGCGCTGCAGGACCGCGGCGCCGAGCTTGGTCTCCTGCACCTGCGGCCAAAGCCGGTTGTTGAGCGTCTGGGTATAGCTCAGCCCGTTGCCGAGGGAATAGGCGCTTGGCAGGCCGTTCGGGTGGTACTGGATGCCGGCGACAAAGCTGCCAAGCTGGCGAACGCGGCCAAAGGCATCGGGGTTGAAGCTGATGTTCTGAGAAGGCGTCGTGAGGCTCGCGACCTGGGCCATCGCGTTGTAGACCGGATCCAGCAACAAAGTCTTGCCGTCGATCTGGGCCTGTTCGGATTCCAGCAGGTTGCGCTTGTTATAGCCGTAGATCCAAGTCGCCGCGGCACTGACGACACTCGCGAGATTGCCCGCCGCGTCATAGCCCCGGGTCACGTCATCCGCCGTACCCGGATGATCAGTCAGGGTCAACCGTCCGCGCAGGTCGTAAGCGAAAACAGTTGCCCCGGCCGGAGCACTGGCGAGGCAGCCGCTCCCGGACTGGCCGCGCGCTTCCCAGGCGATGCGACTTGCGCTGTCGTAACCCCAGACGGTCGAGCCGCTCTCGGGATCGAAGCGCCGGCAGGGACGCTGGTGGGCGTCGAACGTGAAGCTGCGTGTGAAGCCTAGGGTGCCGCCACCGTAGCTGCCGGACTGCGTGACGCTGCTGATCTTCCCAAACACATCGCGCGCAATATCCGTGTTCGAGATCTGGGCATGCGACTCGATCCGCGTCGGGGCGCCGTATTCCGGTTCGTCGAAAGCCTGGAAGCTGACGGTCGTGACCTTGCCATCGGCATCGGTGACTTGCTTCTTGCTGCCAGTGAGGAATCCAATCTGCTTCAGCACGATCGGAGTCGGATCCGTGGTCTGACGCTTGGTCAACCGGCCGAGCGCATCGTAGGTCGAGTTGATGCCGGCATTGGCGGCTGAAGTGCCCGACGGATACGAGCTGAAAGTCTCGCGATTGTCGAAGTCGAACGCCTGGCGGCTGTAGATGGCCTGGGCGAGCGCCGTGTCCATCCGCTCCACCAGCACCGGGCGCAGGCGGGCGTCGTAATAGGTCCGCTCGCGGTAAGTGCCGAGCAATTCTTCGCGCCGCCAGCTTCCGGCCGGCACGCCGAGCTCACTCGCAGTCAGTTTGAGGTAGCTGATGGTGGGATTGAGCCACGCGACCGTGTCGCCGCCCGGATAGGTCACGCCCGAAATCCGGCCCATCACGTCGTAGCCGTAGCTTGTCGTGTTGCTGCGCTCGTCGGTCATCGAACGGATCCAGCCGTAATCGTCGACGACGGCGGATTGCGAGGTCGCATCAGGGAACTGGACGAGCTGCGGCAGACCGCGTTTCCAGTTCGAGAGCGTGGTGGTTTCGCCGGCACCGTTCGCAATTGTTGCCGGAGTGCCGCTGGCGTTGTACGTCGTGGTGCTCGCGAGCTTGCCGAAGGCGTACTCGCGCGACGGCAGAGCACTGTCCGTGTAGAAGTCGGTCTGGCGCTCGATCAGGCCGGTGCCGCTGTCGGTGACCGTGGCGACCTGGCCCAGCACCCACTTCAACAGATTATCGTGATACGCGATCTGCCCGGTCTTGCTGAAGCCGAGGCTGCTCGATTTTGTCACGCTGAGCGGCCGCGCAAATAGATCGAGGCTTGCGATGGGCGTGCTGCTCGTGAACGTTGCGCCATCCTGGGTGATCGTTGAGTTCGTGGTTGCGGTCACGATGGTCGAGCCGAAGGCGTCCTCGATCGGATGCAGTGTTGAACCAACCCGGTAGGCATAGGCCTGGCCGGTGGGATTGATCGCATAAGTTGTCTGGGTATCGCGCAGCACTCCGCCGACCGAGGTCAGCACTTCGGCGCGCAGCGCCTTGCCCTCATCCTGGTAAAACCGCGTCCCGAAGGTATATCGCTGCTTGGTGTTGTCAGGATTGGTCAGCGTGACCACTTTTTGGTCGTTCAGCGTCGCGCCGAAACCTGCACTCCAGGTCGTCGAAGTCAGGCCCACTCCGTACAGCACCTTGGTCACGAGCGCATAGGTGTCGAACTGACGCGACGGACCGGGATCGATGAATCCCTCTCCCTCGATGCGACACGGGTCAATGATCTGAGTGCGGGTATGCCGCTTCGGCGCAAACGTGAACTGGGCGTTCGCGCCGCCGGGATGCGTCATGGTCCAGATCACGCTGCCGCTGGCGTAGGTGGTCGGCAGGTTGCAGGGAGAAGTCGGGGCCGGATTGTTGATGTAAGTGATGCTGAGCGGCGTGGTTGAGAGGCTCCAGCTCGTGCCATCCGGCAAGGTCACGCCGGTCAGCCAGTTGCTGGTCTGATAGCTGTAGATCCAGCTGCGAACGGGTGCCGGCGGCGATGCCGCGGCGGTGACCGAGGCCACCTTGTTGGCGGCGTTGTAGGCGAGCGTGATGACCCGGCCGTCGTTTGATTCGATCTGCGTCAGCCGATCGCCGGTGAAAGTGTAATCGACGTAATTGCCGAAGCGATCCTCGACTCGGGTCGCGTAGATGCGAACCTCGTCGCGCTGCAGCGAATAGACAAACTGCGAGCCCGGATTCTTCTCGCTGTAGATCGAATAGGGCCGCACAACCATCCAGTCGAAGCGATACGTCGTACCGTCGGGCGTGGCTGCCACGAAGCCTTCGCCCGTGCCATTCGCGAGCTGAATGCCGCAACGCAACTGGGTGTGCCCGGCCGCGACCCAGGGATAGGTGCTGCCATCGGCCGGCTGCGGCGTGTAAGACGGATCCCGCCAGAGCATGTGCGTCGTGCCCAGGCCCGGGATCGCCACGAAATATCCGCGCCAGTACTCCTCCGTGGTAAAGGAGCCGGCGCCGTAAACCACTCCAGGTGGAACCAACGGGCCCGAGGAACAGCGATTCTGGGAAGGGCCGCCGAGCTGCCAGGCGTTGAACCGCGGAAATACGCTGCTGAGGTAGGGCAGCTCCAGTTCCCAGTCGCCCATGAGCCCGGGCGACGTCGGGCCTTCCGGTGGTGCAGAAGTCCGGACGCGCGCGATGCGCACCGGCAACGCGCTGTTGCCTGGAATGTCCACGTCCACCACGCGAAACGTGGTCGTGCCGGTGTACCAGTCGGTGGAATCCCCGAAGAGATCGGACCCGAGCGGCGCCACCGCCCGCGCCGCCTGGATCTTGCGCGTGAATTCCTCGGCAAAATCCACCGCACCGGCGGGCTGACCGGCCAGTAATGCGGCCACCGCAGTACAGTTAGCGAGAATCCTTCTCATTGGCCTGTGCCTCCCTGGATGGACTGAGACTCTAGGCCTGTCTCCCCGTCAACGGAAGACCGCGCACCAGCCGCGGCTGCCGGCCAGCGAGCCCCATCGTGCGCCGCGCGAATTCCTGCTTCACCGGGCGCAGCAGGTCGAAGGCGAGCAGCCCCGAAGCACGCAGCCCGCGCAGCGACGCGAGCGGCATGCCGAAGCCGCGCACCAGCGAGTCCGTGAAGCGGATCACCGCCTCGCGGTCGGGGCGGCGCCATTCGGCGTAGCGTTCGAGCAGCGCGGCAGCACCAGGATCCGCGGCGGCGTCCCGCGCCGCGCATTCCTCCGCCAGCAGCTCGGCGAGCGTGGCGACGTCGCGCAGGCCGAGGTTGAACCCCTGCCCGGCCACCGGATGCAGCCCCTGTGCGGCGTTGCCGAGGATCACGGCCCGCGGCGCGGTGAGCCGGTCCGAACGCGTCAGCGCGAGCGGATAGGCCTGGCGGCGGCCGACCCGCGTGAAGCGCCCGAGCCGCGTGCCGAAGGCCTGCTGCAATTCGGCGATGAACGTCGCGTCGTCGAGTCCAAGCGCGCGGCGAGCCGCTTCCGGCGCGAGCGTCCACACGACCGCCGAGCGGCCCTCGCCGATCGGCAGCACCGCGATCGGGCCCTCGGGCGTGAAGCGCTCGTAGGCCGTGTAGTCGTGGAAGCGTTCGGTGTCCAGGTGCGCGATGACGGCCTGCTGGCCGTAGTCGGAGACCGCGGCCTCGATCGCGAGCGCCTTGCGCACCGCCGATTGCGCGCCGTCGGCGGCGACCACCAGTCGCGCGAGGATCTCGCCGCCATTGTCCGTGGCGAGCCGCACTTCACCGTCGGCCGAAAACAGCTCGCTGACGCTCGCGGCGACTTGCTTGAGACCTGCGATGCCGGCGCAGCGCTCGCGCAACGCCCGCCCGAGCAGCCGGTTCTCGATCGTGTAGCCGAGGGCGGCGACGCCCTGCTCCTCGGCGGTGAGGCGCGCAAAGCCGAAGCTGCCGCGCTCCGAAACGTGGATGCGCCGGATCGGCGTCGCCGACGCGGCGATGCCGGCCCACACCCCGATGCCTTCCAGTACGCGGCGGCTGCCTGCGGAAAGCGCGGTCGTGCGCGAGTCGAAGCTCGGCTGCAGGCTCGCCTCCGGCGCGACCGGCTCGATCACGGCGACCGAGAGCCGCAGCGGCGCGAGTGCCGCGGCCAGCGACAGGCCGACCATGCCGCCGCCGGCGATGGCGACGTCGCAGCGGATCGCCTGCGGTTTCGCGCTCATGCCGCCGCCATCAGCCGCTCGATCTCGTCGGGATCCTTTGGCATCGCCTCGGTCAGCACTTCGGGATCGCCCGAGCGCACCACGACGTCGTCCTCGAGCCGCACGCCGATGCCCCACCATTCCCGTCGCACGCCCTCGGTGCCCGGCGCGATGTAGATGCCGGGCTCGATGGTGGTGACCATGCCCGGCTCCAGCAGGCGCCACTGCTCGCCGACCTTGTATTCGCCGACGTCGTGCACGTCCATGCCGAGCCAGTGCCCGGTGCGGTGCATGAAGAACTTGCGATAGGCGCCGTCCTTGATGAGCTTCGGCAGGCTGCCCTTCAGCAGGCCGAGGCGCCGCAGGCCCTGGGTGATCACGCGCACGGCGGCGTCGTGCGGGTCGTTCCAGTGGTTGCCGGCGCGCGCCTTGGCGACCGCCGCATGATTGGCCTCCAGCACGATCTCGTACACCGCGCGCTGGCGCGGCTTGTAGCGGCCCCCCACGGGCAGCGTGCGGGTCACGTCCGAGGCGTAGTACTGGTACTCGCAGCCCGCGTCGATCAGCAGCAGCTCGCCGTCCTTCATCTGCCGCGCGTTGTCGCGGTAGTGCAGCACGCAGGAATTGGGGCCGCTGCCGACGATCGGGTGGTAGGAGATGTCGGCGCGGCGGCGGTGAAATTCGTGCAGGATCTCCGCCATCACCTCGTATTCCATCCGCCCGGGCGCGGTCGCGGCCAGCGCGCGGCGGTGCGCCGCGCAGGCGATCTGGGCGGCCTTGCGCATGGTCGCGAGTTCGCCGCGGCTCTTGAACAGGCGCATCTCGTGCAGCGGGTGGTCGAGCGCCACGAACTCGTGCGGCGTGTGCATGCCCTGCTTGGCCTGCGAGCGCAGGCGGTTCACCCAGCCGATCACGCGCTTGTCGAACTCCGGGTTCGCGCCCATCGTGCAATAGACCCGCGCGCAGCGCTCCAGCAGGCCCGGCAGGATCTCGTCGATGTCGCCGACCGGGAAGGCGTCGTCCGCGTCGTACTGCTTGACGGCCCCCTCGGGCCCCGCGCGGCTGCCGTCCCAGGCCTCGCGGGCCGGATCGCGGTCGCGCACGAACAGTACGTATTCGCCCTGGGGACGGCCCGGAATCAGCACGGCGACCGACTCCGGCTCGGCGAAGCCGGTCAGGTAGAAGAAGTCGCTGTCCGGGCGATAGAAGTACTCGACGTCGTTGTTGCGGGTGCGCACCGGCGCGGCGGGCAGGATCGCGATCGCGCCCTTGCCCATGATCCGCATCAACTGGCGCCGGCGGCGCGCGAATTCGTCCTGCTTCATCCGGTCCTCAGTGGACGGAGGCGGCTGCGGGTCCCTGGGCGGCGCGCAGGTCCGCGAGCTCGTCCCAGGCGAGCTGGGCGCCCGCCCGCACGAACTCGCACAGCTCGGTGAAGTCTTCCTCGCCCGCCTCGGTCTCGCCGCCAGGCGTGACGTCCGCCCGCGAAATCTCCGCGAGGTCGCCGAGGATTTCGCCTACGTCGCCATAACGCGCGAGCGATTCGCCGGTGCCCGCGGTGCCGATGCCGTACAGGAATCCCGAGCACCAGCCCGCAAGCGATTCCACGCGCTCGATCAGCGTCGCGTCCTCGCCCGGCAGCAGCGGCGTGAAGGCGAAACCCGGCGACTGGAGCGATTCCAGCGTTTCCTCGTGCAGGGCGGCGACCTCGGATTCCCCCGCTTCCGGCAGGGCCTCCGGGCCGGCATCTTCGGCGAGCTCGGCGAGCCATTGCGGCGCGCCGTAATCGGGCCGGACGCAGAGCGCGCCGCACAGCCAGCCGTGCGCCTCGGAAGCCCCCATGGTGACGCGCATGCGCCCGAGCGCGGCCTGGAATTCGCCGTGTTCCACCGGCAAACGGTAGCAGCAAACGCGTTCCGTTGGCAGTCGCGCATGCCCGGCGCGGCGCGTTGACCCGCTTCCTGACGCGGTTCCATAATGGCCCCATGGACGAGAGCGCGAAACCCGGCCTGGAGCGCGAGCTGAAGCGGCTCGAGCGCCGGCTCGACGAGCTGGTCGGGGTCGTGGCGCAGCTGAAGGAAGAGAACCGGGCCCTGCGCCAGCGGCAGGACACGCTCTCGGCCGAGCGCGCGGCGCTGATGCAGAAGAACGAGCAGGTGCGGGCCCGCGTCGAGGCCATGATCGGCCGGCTCAAGGCGATGGAGAGCGGCGCATGAGCGCGGACCTCTCCCGGGTCAGCGTGCGGATCCTCGAGAAGGAGTACCACGTCGCCTGCCCGATCGAGGAGCGCGCGGCGCTCCTGGATTCCGCCGAGTACCTGAACCGCAAGATGCGCGAGATCCGCGACAGCGGCAAGGTGGTCGGGCTCGACCGCATCGCGGTGATGGCCGCGCTCAACATCGTCAATGAACTGCTCCAGGCCAAGGGCCGGGACGAGGGCGCCGATACCGACCTGGCCGCGCGGCTGAAGGCCATGCGCGAGCGCGTCGAAACGGCCCTGGTGCGCGGCCAGCACCTGGAGAACTGATCGGTGGCGGCTCGCGCGGGATGCGCGGGCGCCCAAGGTTTGGCGCCGCCTGCGGTGTGCGATGTGGGCCTGGGTACTCTCGACCCTAATGTGAAAAACCCAGGAGCCTGGCTCAGCGGCAGCATTGTGCAAGTCCGCCTCGTAGCGGAAAGCCTTAAGTGCCGCGGCCTGCTCCACTTGTTGCTCCGGTTCGAGAGCAGCGGTCCATGACGGCATTGCGGGTGGCGCCTCCTCGCTCCCCGGCGCAGGCTTGATGAATTACTGGCTCATGAAGTCGGAGCCGCAGACCTTCGGCATCGACCATCTCGCGCGCGCGGCGCGGCAGACCGCGGGCTGGGACGGGGTGCGCAATTACCAGGCCCGCAACATGCTGCGGGACGAGTTTCGCGCCGGGGATCACGCGTTTTTCTATCACTCGAGCTGCCCGGAACCCGGCATCTACGGCGTGGTCGAGGTGGTGCGCGCGGGACACGCGGACCCGACGCAGTTCGACCGCGGGAGCGCGCATTACGACGCGGATTCCGATCCCGCGGACCCGCGCTGGTACCAGGTCGAGGTGCGCCTGCTCTCGAGATTCCCGCATCCGGTGACGCTCGCGACGCTGCGCGAGCACGCCGACGGGCCGCTGCGCGATCTCGCGCTGTTGCAACGTGGCAACCGGCTCTCGGTGATGCCGGTGAGCGTGGACGAATGGAAATTCATTCATCGACTCGCGCGTGAATATCATTCGTCGTGACGCGATGACGCGCGCGACGCGCCTGCCCCTTGCTTGCAATCCGGTCAAGCGTGTATATACTCGGACCCCGGATTAACCCGACATGGAGATCCAACATGGCGACCAAGAAAAAGGCAAAGAAGAAGGCTTCCAAGAAGAAGTAAGCCCCTTGCCTGATGAATCGGCGGTTGGCTGATCGCAAGACGACCCGCCGCTGATTCAGCGAGAGCTGAGACTGTGCCCGCGCAAGCGGGCACAGTTTTTTCCGGAGGTCGTATCGTGGACGCCGACGCGAAGAAGAAGGCCGCCGCCATCGCCGCGCTCGAGTACGTCGAGGACGGCATGATGATCGGCGTCGGCACCGGATCCACCGTCAATCATTTCATCGCCGCGCTCGCCGCGCGCCGGCACCGCATCGCCGGCGCGGTGTCCTCCTCCGAGGCCTCCACGCGGCTGTTGCGGGAGGCCGGGATCGAGGTCGTTTCCCTCAACGATGCCGGGGACTTGCCGCTCTATGTTGATGGAGCGGATGAGGCGACGAAACACCTGCACCTGACCAAGGGCGGCGGCGGCGCGCTGACGCGCGAGAAGATCGTCGCGGCCGCGTCGCGGCGCTTCGTCTGCATCGTGGATGAGACCAAACTGGTGCCGGTGCTCGGGCGTTTTCCGCTGCCGGTCGAGGTGATCCCGATGGCGCGGTCGCTCATCGCGCGCCGGCTCGCCGCGAAGGGCGGCCAGCCCGTCTGGCGCGAGGGATTCCGCACCGACAACGGCAACGAGATCCTCGACGTCCACAACCTGAAGATCACGGACCCGGCCGCGCTCGAGGCCGAGATCGGGCTGCTGGCGGGGGTGGTCGAGGTGGGCCTGTTCGCCCGGCGCGGCGCGGACGTGCTGCTGGTCGCGGGCGACGGCGGCGTGCAGACGCTCAAGCGCTAAGGCCGCCGTCGAAACCAGGGGCTCTCATCCTGGTCCCCCACAAAGTTTGAGGGCCGACCCGTTGGGCCGGCCCTCAAACTTTGATTGGCTGGGGGACTAGGATTCGAACCTAGGTTGGCGGAGTCAGAGTCCGCAGTCCTACCGCTAGACGATCCCCCAAATGCGGTTCGTCCCCAGGCCGCGGATCAGCGCTTGCTGAACTGCGTCCCGCGGCGGGCCTTGCGCCGGCCCACCTTCTTGCGCTCGACCTCGCGCGCATCGCGCGTGACGAAGCCGGCGGCCCGCAGGGGCTTGCGCAGCTCGCCGTCGAACTCGATCAGCGCGCGGGTGATGCCGTGGCGGATGGCGCCCGCCTGGCCGGTGATCCCGCCGCCGTCGACCAGCACGTCGATGTCGAAGCGGTCGGTCATCTGCACGTGCTCGAGCGGCTGGCGCACGATCATCACGCCGGTCTTGCGGCCGAAAAACTCGTCCAGCGGACGCCCGTTGACGGTGATCGCGCCCTTGCCGAGCTTCAGGTACACCCGCGCCGTGGAGGTCTTGCGGCGGCCGGTGCCGAGGTTTGCGTTGCTGGCCATGTCGGTCCTCAGAGTTCGAGCGGCTTCGGCTGCTGCGCGGCGTGCGGATGCGCGGTGCCCGCGAACACGTGCAGCTTGCGGAACATCTGCCGGCCCAGGATCGTCTTCGGCAGCATGCCCTTCACGGCGTACTCGATCGCCCGCTCCGGGTGCTCCTGCAGCATCTTGCCGAGCGCGATGGTCTTCAGGCCGCCCAGGTAGCCGGTGTGCTGGTGATACTGCTTGTCGCGCAGCTTGTTGCCGGTCACCGCGACTTTTTCCGCGTTGATCACGATGATGTGGTCGCCGCAATCCACGTGCGGCGTGTATTCCGGCTTGTGCTTGCCGCGCAGCCGGAAGGCCACCTCGGACGCGAGGCGCCCGAGCGTCTTTCCGGACGCATCCACCAGGTACCAGTCGCGGCGCACGCGCTCTGGCTTCGCAAAAACGGTCTTCATCTCGGAGCCCCTGGAAAGGGTCGGGTTCGTAAAAGGCGGGCAAGTTTAAATAAGATGCCGGGTCAATGCAAAGCCGGCCGCCGGGACCTGCAAGTCCTTGTCGCCATTAGGGAACCCGCCGCGGCAAGGCTATATAATATGCGTCCGATGGATCGCGCCCCGCCGTCCCCGCTCGACCGGCTGCTGGAACTCGCCGATGCCGGCCTGCGCGCCTCCTTTGCGCGCCCGCCCAGCAGCCGTCCGACCCCGGGCCGGCCGGCCCCGGCCCCCGCCGACGACGGCGAGCGGCGGCATATTGCCGGCCTCATGCGGGTCAATCACGCCGGCGAGATCGCGGCGCAGGGGCTCTATCACGGTCAGGCGCTGACCGCGCGCTCGGAGCCGACCCGGCAGGCGTTGATGAAGGCGGCAGCCGAGGAAGGCGATCACCTGGCCTGGTGCCGCGACCGCCTCGACGAACTGGGCTCGCGCACCAGCCTGCTCGGCCCGCTGTGGTACGCCGGTTCGGTCACGATCGGGGCGCTCGCCGGTCTTGCGGGCGATCGCATGAGCCTCGGGTTCATGGCCGAGACCGAGCGCCAGGTCGAAGGCCACCTGGAATCGCATCTCGAGAAGTTGCCTGCGGGCGACCTGCGCAGCCGGGCGATCATCGAGCAGATGAAGGCCGACGAGGTCGGCCACGGCCAGGCCGCGCTCGCCGCGGGCGGCGGGCAGCTGCCGGAACCGGTCCCGCAGCTGATGCGCCTGACGGCCCGGATCATGACCGGCACGGCTTACTGGATCTGAGGACGCCACCGATTATGTCTTGCGGCCCGCACGGGCCTGTAATACAACGACGGGCGGACCTGCCGCTGCGAAAGTGACAGCAGGCAGACGCCCCAGGGGAGCACCATGGAAGAACCCGTCAAGCAGCTCACCGACATCCCGGCGATCAACCGCTTTCTCAGCTATTGCCGCGTCCGGACGGTGCCTTCGAAGACCGCGCTGATCCACGCCGGCGACCTGCCCGACGTCCTGTACTACATCATCCGCGGCTCGGTCGAGGTGATGATCGAGGACGAGGAAGGCAACGAGATGGTCCTGGCCTACCTCAACAAGGGCCAGTTCTTCGGCGAGATGGGGCTGTTCTCCGAGACGGGCCAGCGCAGCGCCTGGGTGCGCACGCGCACGCAGTGCGAGCTCGCGGAGATGACCTACCCGCGCTTCCGGCAGGTGGCCTCCGAGAGCCCCGGGCTCGTGTTCGAGCTGGCGACCCAGCTCGCGACCCGGCTCGACCGCACCAACAAGAAGCTCGGCGACCTCGCTTTCGTGGACGTCACCGGCCGCATCGCGCACGCGATCATGGACCTCTGCGGGGAACCGGATGCGATGACGCACCCGCAGGGCATGCAGATCAAGGTCAGCCGCCAGGAGCTGTCGCGCCTGGTCGGCTGCTCGCGCGAGATGGCGGGCCGTGTGCTGAAGGTCCTCGAGGAGCAGGGCCTGCTGACCGCCCGCGGCAAGACCATCGTGGTATTCGGCGCCCGCCCCAAGATGAAGACGCGGCCGATGCCGGAACTGGCCAAGGCCGCGGTCGCCGCCGCGAAATAGGATAAAGGGGACGCATCCCATTTACCGCGACCGGCGCGAACCGCGCCGTCGCGGTAAATGCGGTAAATGGGATGCGTCCCCTTTATGAGCCGATGGCCGCGCGCATGGCGCGGATAGTCGCCGGGTAATCCTTCGCACCGAAGATCGCGCTGCCCGCCACGAAGGTGTCGGCGCCCGCGCGCGCGATCGCGCCGATGTTGTCCAGCTTCACCCCGCCGTCGATCTCGAGCCGCACCGGCCGGCCGGACGCGTCGATGCGCCGGCGCGCCTCGACCAGCTTGGCGAGCACCGGCTCGATGAACTGCTGGCCGCCGAAGCCCGGGTTCACGGACATCAGCAGCAGCAGGTCGATCGAGTCGAGCGTGTGGTCGAGCCAGGACAGCGGCGTCGCCGGGTTCAGCACGATGCCGGGCCGGCAGCCGGAGCTGCGGATCAGCTGGATGGTGCGGTCCACGTGGCGGCTCGCCTCCGGGTGGAAGCTGATCCAGGTCGCGCCGGCCTCGGCGAAGTCGCCGACCAGCCGGTCCACCGGGTCCACCATCAGGTGCACGTCGATGGGCGCGGTGACGCCGTGCTTGCGCAGCGCACTGCAGACCAGCGGGCCGATGGTGAGGTTCGGGACGTAGTGGTTGTCCATCACGTCGAAGTGGACCCAGTCGGCGCCGGCCGCGAGCACGGCATCCACTTCCGCGCCGAGACGGGCGAAGTCGGCCGAGAGGATGGACGGGGCGATGACCGGGGTCTGCATGGGCGGCGCCTACTTTAGCGCATGCCGCGCGCCTCGCGGATGCGCTCGTACGCGGCCTGGATCGCCTGGGTCTTCTGCTTGGCGACCTCGAGCATGGACTCCGGCAGGCCGCGCGCGACCAGCTTGTCCGGGTGGTTCTTGCTCATCAGGCGGCGATACGCGCGCTTGACCTCGGCATCGGTCGCGCCGGCGGGCACTTCCAGCACCTCGTAGGCATCGGCGAGCGAATCGCGGCGCGGCTGCCCGCGCGCCCCGCCCGCACCGCCCGGCGGCCAGCCCGCGGCCTGGGCCTGCAGTCGCGCCAGGATCTCGAGGTGCGCGAACTCGAGCGCACCGATCCCGAGCGCGCCCGCCACGCGCACCAGCGCCGCGCGCGCCGCGCCCTGCAGGCCGTCGCCGAGCAGCGCCGCGCGCAGCTCGATCTCGAGGAACACGCGCAGCACTTCCTCGCGGCCACGGCAGGCGCCGGCAAGCTCCGCGAGCGCGCCATCGAGGTCGTATCCCGCGTCCTTGCCGGCGCTGTAGAACTCCATGGCCGCGCGCGTGTCGGCCTCGCCCAGGTTGAACTGGCGGAAGATGCGGCGCGCCGCCGCGATGTCCTGCTCCGACACGCGCCCGTCCGCCTTCGCGACGTGGCCCATCACCCCGAAGGCCGTGCGGAAGAACACGGCGCGCACGGTCGCGGGATCCGTGCGCGCGCCGCCGCCGCGGCGCGCCGCGTACTGGTCGAACAGGTGGCCCAGGATCAGGCCGAGCAGCACGCCGAGCGGCCGGCGCGTCAGCAGGTAGCCGGTGATCGCACCCACGATCTTGCCGATCCAGTTCACCGTTCGTTCCTTGACCGCATGCGGGCGCCATGTTAGCAAGTGACCGCATCGCATGACTCCCGCCGCGCTCTTCGAATCAAACCTCCGCGAGCTGCCGCTGGTCCATCGCGGCAAGGTGCGCGACAACTACGCGATCGGCGACGACCGCCTGCTGATCGTCGCGACCGACCGGCTCTCCGCCTTCGACGTGGTGCTGCCGGACCCGATCCCGGGCAAGGGCCGCATGCTTACCGCGATCTCGAACTTCTGGTTCGCGCGCACGCGCCACATCGTTGCCAACCACCTGACCGGCGAACCGGCCTCCAAGTACGTGAGCGACACGGCCGAGCGCGCGCTGCTCGACGGGCGCGCGGTGGTCGCGTGGAAGCTCAAGCCGCTGCCGATCGAGGCGGTGGTGCGCGGCTACCTGATCGGCTCCGGCTGGAAGGACTACCAGGCGACGGGCGCGGTCTGCGGCATCGCGCTGCCGGCGGGGCTCACGCTGGCCGCGCGCCTGCCCGCGCCCGTGTTCACGCCCGCGACCAAGGCCGCGGCCGGGGCGCACGACGAGAACATCCCGTTCGAGCGCATGCGGGAGACGGTCGGCGCCGCGGTCGCGGAGCGCGTGCGCTCGCTCGCGCTCGCGCTGTACGCGCATGCCGCCGCCTACGCGGAAACGCGCGGGATCATCATCGCCGACACCAAGTTCGAGTTCGGGCTCGATGCCGCGGGCGAGGTGGTGCTGATGGACGAGGCGCTGACGCCCGATTCCTCGCGCTTCTGGCCCGCGGACCAGTACCGCCCCGGCAGCAGCCCGCCGTCCTTCGACAAGCAGTACGTGCGCGACTACCTGGAGACGCTGGCCTGGGACAAGCGCGCGCCGGGGCCGCGCCTGCCCGCCGAGGTGATCGCGAAGACCGCCGAGAAATACCGCGAGGCCGAGCGCCGCCTCACCGACTGAATCGCCGCGGCGGCCGATTGCGGGCCCGGGCGGCCTGTGCGAGGCTTCCGCGATGAGCATGCGACTCGAGCTGCGCCGGCGCGCCGAGCAGCTGCTGTTCGACCGGCACGACCTGCCGGTGAAACCCGCCAACTGGCTGCTGGACCTGCTGCGCTATCCCTACGCGCTGGTGCGCGACCTGCTGACCGGCGAGCTCAACCTGCGCGCGATGGGCCTGGTGTACACCACGCTGCTGTCGCTGGTGCCGCTGATCGCCTTCGCCTTCGCCGTGCTCAAGGGCCTCGGCGTGCATCGCGACCTCGAGCCGCTGATCTACGAGGTGCTGCGCCCGGTCGGCGAGCGCGCCGGCGAGCTCACCACCCAGATCATGGACTTCGTCGAGCGCGTGCGCGGCGGGGTGCTGGGCTCGGTCGGCCTCGCGTTCCTGCTGTACACCGTGGTCGCCACGATCCAGAAGCTCGAGGGCGCGTTCAACTTCGCCTGGCACGTGGAACGGCCGCGCTCGCTCATGCGCCGCATCAGCGAGTACCTCAGCCTGATGGTCATCGGCCCGGTGTTCCTGGTGATCGTGTTCGGGCTGTTCGGCGCCGTGCCGCTGCACCCGGCGCTGCGCGGGCTCGGCCCCTACCTGTTCGTCACCGGCGTGTTCACCTTCCTGTACGTGTTCGTGCCGAACACGCGCGTGCGCCTGCGCCCGGCGCTGGCCGGCGGCGTCACCGCGGGCATCCTGTGGGCCGCGAGCGGCGCGGTGTTCGCGAAGATCGTAGCGCTGTCGACCCAGATGGTGGCGATCTACGCGGGCTTCGCGATCTTCCTGGCGGCGCTGGTCTGGATCTACCTGAGCTGGGTGATCCTGCTGATCGGCGCGCAGCTCTCCTTCTACGTGCAGAACCCGCGCTACCTGCGCGCCGGGCAGGCGCCGGTGCGGCTCACCAGCTGCCTGCGCGAGCGGCTCGCGCTGACGGTGATGCTGCTGGTGGCGCGCCGCTTCGTCACCGGCCATGCGCCGTGGCGGCAGCGCGCGCTCGCCGAGCACCTCGAGATTCCCGGCTCCGCGCTCGCCACTGTGATCGACTCGCTGGAGAAGGCGGGCCTGCTGACGCTGACCGAAGAGGAGGACGTGCTGCCCGCGCGCGACCTCGAGGGCATCGGGCTGCAGGACGTCCTGAGCGCCGTGCGCGACGAGCGCCAGTACGAGAACTGGCTGCTCTGGCGCGCGCGCACCGAGCCCGCGGCGGATGCCGTGGCCGACACCGTGGATGCCGCGATCCGGGAACGCATCGGCGGCACGACCCTGCGCGAACTCGCCGGCGAACCTGCCGGGCCGAAGGCCTAATCGCCCGCGATCGTCATCTCGTCGATCAGCAGCGATCCGCAGTGGATCGCGCCGCGGCGATCGACGTCCTCGCCGACCGCGACGATGCCCCGGTACATCGCGCGCAGGTGGCCGGCGACCGTGATCTCGTGCACCGGCCGCGTCACCTCGCCGTCCTCGACCCAGAAACCGGCCGCGCCGCGGGAATAGTCGCCGGTCACCGGGTTGACGCCCTGCCCCATCATCTCGGTGACCAGAAGCCCGGTGCCGAGCTTCCGCAGCAGGGTCTTCGGGTCCAGCATGTGGCCCTGCACGATGAGGTTGTGCACGCCGCCGGCGTTGCCGGTGGTCGCGAGGCCGAGCTTGCGCGCGGAATAGGCGTCCAGCAGGTAGCCATCCAGCACGCCGCGCACCACCAGCTCGCGGTCGCGCGTCGCGACGCCCTCGTTGTCGAACGGGGCGGACCCGAAGGCGCCCGGCAGGTGCGGCCGCTCGACCAGCGAGATCGAGTCCGGGAACACCTGCTGGCCCGACGCGTCCAGCAGGAAACTGGCGCGCCGGTACTGGGCCGCGCCGCCGATCGCGCCCACGAAGTGGCCGATCAGCCCGCGCGCGAGCTCCGGCACGAACAGCACCGGCGCCTTGCGCGTCGAGAGCCTGCCGGCGCCCAGCCGCTCGACCGCCTTGCGCGCGGCCTTGCGGCCGACTTCCTCGACGTCCTCCAGCACCTGCCAGTCGCGCGCCGCCGTGTACCAGTAGTCGCGCTGCATCTCGCCGTCGTCCTGCCCCAGCACCACGCAGCTGACGCTGTGCGAGGTCGACGGGTAACCGCCGATGAAGCCGTGGCTGTTGCCGAACACGGCCAGCTTGCGGTGGGTCGAGACCGAGGCGCCCTCGGAATTGCGGATGCGCTCGTCGAAGGAAAGCGCCGACTGCTCGCAGCGCCGCGCCAGCTCGATCGCCGCCGGCGCGTCCAGCTCCCAGGGATGGCTGAGGTCGAGGTCCGGCAGCTCGCGCGCCATCAGCGCGGCATCCGGCAGCCCGGCATAGCTGTCGTCGGCCGTGAAACTGGCGATGGACAGGGCCTTGGCGACGGATTCCTCCACCGCCGCCGGCGACAGGTTGGCGGTGCTCGCGGAGCCCTTGCGCTGGCCGCAGTAGACCGTCACGCCGAGGCTGCGGTCGCGCTGGTATTCGAGGGTTTCGACCTCGCCCAGGCGCACCGTGACCGAGAGCCCGGTCGAGACGCCGACGGCCGCCTCCGCCGCGGTCGCGCCCTTGCGCCGGGCGAGCGCGAGCGCCTGCTCGACGACGCGCTCGAGCGTGGCCTGGTCCTGTCGCGGGGCGTCCGTCATATCAAACCGTGCATGCTAGCATCGCCGCGATGCGCCGACGCCAGCTCCCCGGGGAGCCCCCGCCCCCGACCAAGACCGAACTCAAGCGCCAGGCCCACGCCCTCCAGGAGCTCGCCGACCGGCTGATCGAGGCGCCGCAGGCGCTGGTGCAGGAGCTGGCGCTGCCCGAGAAAGTGGCCGATGCGCTCGCCCTCGCCCGCCAGATCACCAGCCACGGCGCCAAGCTGCGCCAGCGCCTGTTCGTCGGCAAGCTGCTGCGCGGCGTGGACCCGGAACCGATCCGGTCGGCGCTGGACGCGGCAGCCCAGGCGAGCCGGGTGGACGCGGCGCGCTTCCGGCGGGCGGAACGCTGGCGCGACCAGCTGATTGCGAAGGGCCCCGAGGCGATCGCGGAATTCCTCGGCGAGTTCCCGGGCGCCGACCGCGAGCGGCTCACCGCCCTGGTCGCCGCCTGCGCCGCGGATCGTGGTGCCGGCCGCGCCGGCGGCAGGCAGCGCGAACTGTTCCGCCTGGTGCAGCAGTACGTCTGAGACGCTGTCGCCGCCCGGCGACAGACGGACCATCCCCTCGCGGGCCTGCCGCGCTAGCCTTTCCGCGTTGCCCAGCGTATCAAGCATCCCCTGATCTTCGGGCATCCCCCCGCGCCGCACTACTCCCTGTCGGCGCGGGGGAATTTCTTTCCGATCAACGGCTTATGGGACCCCACCCAGGGGCCCATGCTAGACTTTCGCGATGAAACCGCTAGTCGGCATCATCATGGGCTCGTCTTCGGACTGGGAGACGATGCGCCACGCGGCCGACCTGCTGGGCGCGCTCTCGGTTCCCTACGAGACGCGCGTCGTCTCCGCCCACCGCACCCCTGACCTGCTCTACGAATATGCCGCGGGCGCCGATGCGCGCGGCCTCGAGGTGCTGATCGCGGGCGCCGGCGGCGCCGCGCACCTGCCGGGCATGACGGCCGCCAAGACGCTGCTGCCGGTGATCGGCGTGCCGATCCAGTCGAAGGCGTTGAACGGCCTCGACTCGCTGCTCTCGATCGCGCAAATGCCGGCGGGCATCCCGGTCGCGACGGTCGCCATCGGCGAGGCCGGCGCCCGGAATGCGGCGCTGCTCGCCGCCGCCATCCTCGCCGCGCGGCACCCGCCGCTGCGGGACGCGCTGCGCGCCTTCCGCGAACGCCAGACCGCCGAGGTGCTGGCGAATCCCGATCCCGCGAAAGGCTGAACCGTGCACATCGGCATCATCGGCGCCGGCCAGCTCGGCCGGATGTTGGCGATTTCCGGCATCCCGCTCGGGATGACCTTCACGATGTATGACCGCAGCGCCGACGTGCCCGGCGCTGCGGTCGCGGACGTCGTCACCGGTGCGTTCGACGACCTGCGGCGGCTGCGACAGTTCGCCCGCCGCGCGGACCTCGTCACCTTCGATTGGGAGAACGTGCCGGTCGATTCGGCGCGCGCCGTCGCCGCGATCGCGCCGGTGCGGCCGTCGCCGCGCGCGCTCGCGGTCGGCCAGGACCGCGTCGCGGAGAAAAGGCTGTTCACGCGGCTCGGCATCCCGGTAGCCCCGTGGCGGCCGGTGGACGATCGCCGCGATCTCGCGCGCGCGATCGGGGCGCTCGGCGTCCCCGGCATCCTGAAGACGCGCCGGCTGGGTTATGACGGCAAGGGCCAGGCGCGGGTGCGGCGCGCGGCCGATGCCGACGCCGCCTGGCAACGGCTGCAGGGCCAGCGGCTCGTGTATGAGCGATTCGTGGACTTCACGCGCGAGGTGTCGCTGGTCGGCGCGCGCGACCGCGCGGGCCGCACCGCCTTCTACCCGCTCGCCGAGAACCTGCACGTGGACGGCATCCTGGCGATGACCCGCGCCCCCTGTGCCGCTGCGGCCCTGCAGCGTGCGGCAGAGCGCCATCTGCGGCGGCTGATGGCCGCGCTCGGCTACACGGGCGTGCTGTGCGTCGAGTTCTTCGTCGAACGCGGCAAGCTCATCGCGAACGAGATGGCGCCCCGGGTGCACAATTCCGGCCACTGGACCATCGAGGGCGCCGAGACCAGCCAGTTCGAGAACCACCTGCGCGCGATCGCCGGCCTGCCGCTCGGCAGCACGGCGGCGCGCGGGCATGCCGTCATGGTCAACCTGATCGGCCGCATGCCCGTGCGGCAGGACGTCGCGGCGCTGCCCGGCGTGCACCTGCATGACTATGGCAAATCGCCGCGCCCGGGCCGGAAACTCGGCCACCTGACCTGCGTCCGCCCCGACCGCGCCGGGCGCGATCGCATGGCGGCGCGGCTGCTGCGGCTCGCCCGGCCCGGAACGCGTCCGTTCCGGTCCATGTGCTAGCCTTGTTGGTCCGATGTACCTCGAGCATTTCCAGCTGACGGAACTGCCGTTCCGGCTGAGCCCGGACCCGGCGTTCCTGTACCTGTCGAAGCACCATGCGCGCGCGAAGGCGTACATGGAATCGACGATCTGGTTCACCGACGGCTTCGTGGTCATCACCGGCGAGATCGGCTCCGGCAAGACCACGCTGATCGAGACCTTCCTGCGCGAGCTCGAGAAGGACGTGGTCGTCGCGCAGGTGGCGCAGACCCAGGTGTCGCCGATCGAGTTCCTGCAGGCGGTGCTGGTCCAGTTCGGCTTCGCACCTTTCAAGATGCGCAAGGCCGAGCTGCTGGCGACGCTCAACCAGTTCCTGGTCGAGCAATACGCCGCCGGGCGCAAGGTGCTCCTGATCGTCGACGAGGCGCAGAACCTGTCGAACCGCGTGCTCGAGGAGATCCGGCTGCTGTCCGGCGTGGAGACCACCAAGGAAAAGGTGCTGCGCATCATCCTGTGCGGGCAGCCGGAGCTGAACGAAAAGCTCGACTCCGCCGAGCTGATCCAGCTGGTGCAGCGCGTGCGCCTGCGCTTCCACCTGACCGCGCTGTCGCCGGAGGACACCCAGGCCTACGTACTGCACCGGCTCGAGGTCGCGGGCTCGCACGGGCGGCAGATCTTCACCGCGGAAACCTACCCGGTCATCTACCGTTATACGGGCGGCGTGCCGCGGCTCATCAACACCATCTGCGACACCGCGCTGATGGGCGCCTATGCGCTCGAGCGCAGCAGGGTCGGCGTGCGGGAACTCCGGGCCGCGATCGACGAACTGCAATGGGTGGAATTCGCCGCGCGCACCAACCGCATGCGCGCCGCGGTCGCCCCCGCCGCGGGGGCGCCGGCGCCGCCGCCGCCGATCGGGCCGGAAACGGTGCTGGCGCGCATCATCGTCGCACACGCGGGCGAGCACGTGGAGGAGCGCCCGTTGCGCCCCGGGCGCCTGATCATCGGCCGCACGGTGGACAACGACCTGCAGGTCGAGAGCAAGTTCATCAGCCGCCACCACTGCCAGATCACGACCTCGGCCGAGGGCAGCGTGCTCGAGGACCTCAACAGCACCAACGGCGTCTACGTGAAGTCGAAGCGCGTGCGCAGGCACCACCTCAATGACGGCGACGTCATCGTGCTCGGCAAGCACGAGATCATGTACCTCGACGAGCGCTCGGCGCGGGCACGCGCGCAACACCAGCCGGACCCGACCGGCGACCACCACATCATCGGGGAAGGGAACGGCGCGGACGACGCGGACGAAGAGGCGCCCACGGCCGGCGCCGCCTGAGCGCTACTCCTCGTCGTCGAGCTCGGCGCCGTAGCGGCGCTGCTGGATCCGGTAATCGCGCCGCCGCAGCACCAGCATGAGCCCCAGCACGATCGCGGCCAGCCCGCACACGGCGAGCGCCACGGTCCATCGCGGATGGCGCCAGAGATACGACGCCGCGATCGCAACCGCGCCCAGGACCATGTAGACCCAGGGCAGCGCCTCGTAGACCGTGCGGGCGATGCGCATTGCCGGAACGCCGGCCGTCAGGCCGTGCCGCCCACCGTCAAGGCGTCCACACGCAGCGTCGGCTGGCCGACGCCGACCGGCACGGTCTGCCCGTCCTTGCCGCAGCTGCCGATGCCGTCGTCGAGCGTGAGGTCGTTGCCGACCATGCTGACGCGCGTCAGCACGTCGGGGCCGTTGCCGACCAGCGTCGCGCCCTTCACCGGCGCGGTGACCTTGCCGTCCTCGATCAGGTAGGCCTCGCTCGCCGAGAACACGAACTTGCCCGAGGTGATGTCCACCTGGCCGCCGCCGAAGTTGACCGCGTACAGTCCCTTCTTCACCGAGCGGATGATCTCGCCCGGCTCGTGCGGGCCCGGCAGCATGTAGGTGTTGGTCATGCGCGGCAGCGTGGCGTGCGCGAACGACTCGCGCCGGCCGTTGCCGGTCGGGGCCATGCCCATGAGGCGCGCGTTGAGCTTGTCCTGCAGGTAGCCCTTCAGCACGCCGTTCTCGATCAGGGTGGTGCAGGAAGTCGGCGTGCCCTCGTCATCGACGTTGAGCGAGCCGCGCCGGCTGGCGAGCGTGCCGTCGTCCACCACGGTGCACAGCGGCGACGCCACGCGCTCGCCCATGCGCCCCGAAAACGCCGAGGTGCCGCGGCGGTTGAAGTCGCCCTCGAGTCCGTGGCCGACCGCCTCGTGCAGCAGCACGCCGGGCCAGCCCGGTCCGAGCACCACGGTCATCGTGCCGGCGGGCGCCGGCACTGATTCCAGGTTCACGGTCGCCTGGCGCACGGCCTCGCGCGCGAGCGAGAGCGGCCGCCCCTGGGCGATGAACTCGCCGAGCGAATGCCGCCCGCCTGCGCCGGCATAGCCCTGCTCGCGGCGCCCGCCCTGCTCGACGATCACCGACACGTTCATGCGCACCAGCGGCCGCACGTCGGCGGCCAGCGTGCCGTCGCTGGCCGCGACCAGCACGATCTCGTGCACCGCCGCGAGCGTCGCGACCACCTGCTTCACGCGCGGGTCGAGCGCGCGCGCGTGGCGGTCGAGCTCGTTCAGGAGCGCCACCTTGTCGACGTCCGCGAGCGAGGCAATCGGGTCGTCCGGCAGGTACAACCGGTGCGCCGCTGCCGCTTTCCAGGCCTGCACCCGGCCGCTGCCGCCGTCGCGCGCGATCGCGCGGGCCGCGCGCGCGGCTTCGGCGAGCGCGGCCGGGACCACCTCGTCCGAATACGCGAACCCGGTGCGCTCGCCGGCCATCGCGCGCACGCCGACGCCCTGCTCGATGCTGTGGCTGCCCTCCTTGACGATGCCGTCCTCCAGCACCCAGTGTTCCTCGCGCGCGAGCTGGAAGTAGAGGTCGCCGGCATCCACCGCGGCGCCCAGCAGCGAACCGAGGGTCTGCTCGAGCCGGCCCTCGTCGAGGCCCGACGGCGCGAGGATCCGGTCGCGTGCGATCGGGAGCGCGTCCATCCTCAGCCGATCCTGCGATGTTCGAGTGCGGGAAACGCGCGGCGGGTCTCGCGCTGGCCGTCGCGGTCGAGCGCGGCCAGCACGACGCCGCTGCCGCGCGGCAGGCGCGCGAGCACGCGGCCCCAGTGGTCGGCGACCAGGCTGTCGCCCCAGGTCTCGCGATTGCTGTCGTGGATGCCGCTCTGGGCGGCGGCGATGACGAAGCACAGGTTCTCGACCGCGCGGGCCCGCAGCAGGACTTCCCAGTGCATGCGGCCGGTGGGCACGGTGAAAGCGGATGGCACGGTCAGGATCTCTGCTCCCTCGGAGACCAGCTTCCGGTACAGCTCGGGGAAGCGCAGATCGTAGCACACGGACAACCCGACCCGGCCCGCTGGCGTGTCCACCGTGACCGGCTTCGCACCCGGCGCGGCATTCGCGGATTCGCGGTAATTCTCGCCGCCGCCCGGGACGTCCACGTCGAACAGGTGGATCTTGTCGTAACGCGCCGCGCGGCGGCCCGCTGCGTCGTAGACGATGCAGGCATTCGCGGGGCGGGCGTCGCCGGCCACCGCGATCGGCTGCGTGCCGGCGACGATCCAGAGCCCGAGTTCGCGCGCACACGCCGCCATCGCCTGCTGCACGGGGCCGTCTCCGTCCGTCTCGACCACCGCGCGCCGCTCTGCCTCGCTGCGCCCCATGAAGGAGAAGTTCTCCGGCAGCACCGCGAGGCAGGCGCCGCCCTCGCGCGCGCGCGCGAGCAGGCGCCGCGCGGTCGCGAGGTTGCGCGCAACGTCGGCGACCGACGTCATCTGGACCGCGGCGACGACCGGGGCGCTCATGGCGGCGGCGGCGCGCGGCCCGGCCCGGCCGCGGGCTCCGCCGCGGACTCCGAGGTCGATCCCGCCTGCCGGCTGTCCTTCACTTCGCGCGCGTCCACCCGCTTCACCTGCGGGTCGTCCCAGGAACCGGTGATGCGATAGTAGCCGCGGGTCGCGCCCTTGAGCGGCTCCTTGAATACCTGCGAGAACAGCAGCAGCGCCGCGCCGACCACCGGCCCGCCCGCGAGCGCGCCGGCGACGCCCAGCGACGCGCCGAGCTGGCCGGTCACCACCGCGGTCTGGTCGTAGGTGCGGTGCCGCAGGCTGGTGCGGCCGGCGAGCCCGATCTCCGCGGCCGAGCCGCGCAGCGTGAGGTTGTCCGTGTAGGCCTCGCCGTCGGTCAGCTGGAAGGTGCCGGTCATGGTGTCGAAGGAGAGCCCTTCGCCGGTGAGGTCGCCGAAGTCGAGTGCGAGCCGGCGCGGCAGGTGCGCCAGGCTCATGAGTCCGAACACGCGCCCTGCGCCGGGCTCGACCGAGGTCAGTCGCCCGTCGCGCGCCGAGATCTCGAGCCGCCCCGACAGGCGCTCGATCGCGCTGACCTCCGGCGGTCCCGGCCAGCTCAGGTTCGCCGACACGCGGCCCTGGCGCCCGGCGACCAGCGAGCCGAGCTGCATCGCGTTCATGAATCCCAGCACGTCGCCCGAGTCGGCCTCGAATTCCAGGCGGCATTCCGCGCCGTCGCGCAGCACCAGCCAGCTGCCGCGCCCCTTCGCCGTGAATGCCGCGTGCGTCATGGTGAACTGGTTCAGCGTCATGCCGGCCGTGCCGCGCGCGAACTCCGCCTGCACGTGGCCGAACTTGCGGTCGTCGAACGCGAAATCGCGCACGTCCACGCGGATCGCGGGCAGCTGCCGCGGGTCGGGTTGCTGCTGCGCGACGGCCGCGGCGCCGGCGGCCGCGACGCCTGCGCCGGGCGCGACGCGCTCGCCGAAATGCAGGCGTTCCATGTCGAGCACCATCGGGACTTCGCCCGGGAAGGCGTGCGGCACGCTCAGGTGGCCGAGCGCCATCGCGCCCTCGACATCCACCTCCCAGGCGCGGTTGCCGGGCCGCAGCCGGGCAGCGACGTCGGTGAAGCGATACCCCAGCACCTCGAGGTCGCGCACCGAGAGGTCCGCGCCCGCGAGCCATTCGGACAGCGGGCGGCCGCGCGGCTCCGCCCAGCGCAACGCGAGCAGGGCCGACACGCTCGCCTCCTCGAGGCGTCCACGCAGCCACAATCCGGGCTCGCGCGGCAGCGTGCCCGGCACTGCCGTGCCGAAAGAGACGATGCCGCGCTCGACCGGCGGATCGGTCGCCTTGCGCCGCCACTGCAGCAGCGCGTGCAGGTCGCGGCCGAACTGGCCCTGGACGCGCAGGCCGGTGTCGCCGTCGAAATTCGCCGTGATCGTCAGCGGCCGCGCGACGTCGACCGCCTTGTCGAATGGCTCGGGCAGGCCGACCGCGAGTCCGCGCAGGTCGCTGCTCAAGCGCAGCGTCCCGCGCGCCGGCGCGTCGCCTGCGGCGGAACGCCGCACCGTCAGGAATCCGCGCCAGGCCGCGCTGCCCGACACGTTGGCGTTCACCGGCAGGTGCGCCGCCGGCACCAGCTGCGCTCCCTGCAGCTCGCCTTCGGCATTCAGCTGCGTCTCGAGGTCGCCGTCGTCCTCGACCGCGGTCGCGATCGAAAGCCGCAGCGGACCGCCGAGCAGGCGGCCGCGCAGCGATTTGGCGTACACCTCGCGGTTGCGGACCCGGAACTCCCCGGTGATTCCCGTCGCCTCCAGCGGCTGCTCACGCTGCCCGAGCGTCACTGCCGAAAGCTGCGAGACTACCGTGACGACGCGCCGCTCCATCTCCTTGAGCGGCAGGAACATCGTGATCGCGGCAGTCACCGGGCCCGATCCCGTAAGCTGGCCGAAGCCCTCGCCCAGCGAAGGCGCGAGCGGGCTGCCCTGCAGCAGGCGGATCGCGCGGCCGGCGTCCGCGCGGCCGTCGAGGCTGATCGCCAGAATCGCCTCGCGCGGGTCGGCGCTGTGCGCTTCGGCCTGCGTCAGCGCGATGCCCGCGATGTTGCCGCGCGTCGCGGAAACTCGCATGCCGGGCCCGTCGAAGGCGAAGTCCGCATCGATACCGCGGATTTCGGGCCAGCCGTCCGCGAAGAACAGGTTCAGGCCGGTGACGCGGCCTTCGGCGGTGAAGCGGCCCTGGCCTTCGCGGTAAGGAAAGCCCCTGGTCGGGCCGGTGATCGAGATCTTCGCCTGCGGCACACGACCGGCGCGGAAGGCCGCGTCCAGCCAGGCGACGGTCTTCGGCTTGAGTCGCTCGACCTGCAGGTAGCGCCAGGTCTGGCGCAGGTCGAAATCGCTGGCGGTGCCTTCCAGGTTCATCAATGGCAGCTGGCCCGGACGCAGCAGCAGGCGCAGCTTCGCCTGTGCGCGGCCGTGGCCCGTGTCCGCGCGGGCATCGTCCGCCCAGAGTCGCACGCCGTCCCCGAAGCGGCTCCATTCGACGCGTCCCTCGGCGCGCGGCACTTCGACCAGCGAGCGCCACTGCAGCGGCCAGGTGATGACGGCGTCGTGCGTGGTCAGGTGCACGACACCGCCGGCGCCGCGACCCTCGACCGCGCCGTCGAGGCCGGTGATGCCGGCGGCGCGGCCGACCGGCTCGAAACCGGCGTCCGCGAAGCGCAGCCGCCCGGTGATGTCGGGCAGCCGCCCGCGGCCCGCGTCGGCGACGTTCACGTCGAGTCCGAACACCTCGCCGCGCGGCGCCGCCGCCACCAACCGCTCGCGCAGGATTCCCGCCGGCAGCAGCGAGGAGAAAGCGGCGATGTTCTCGATGCGCAGGTAATCGGCGCGCAGCGCCCCCGACGCGAGGCGTCCGTCCCGCCGCACGAGCTTCGCCTCGACGCTGGTCGGGCGCCAGGGAGCGCCTGCGCGCGACAGTTCCAGTCCCGCCGCCTGCACGGTGATGGTGTCCCCGTCCCGGCGCATGCGGACGTCGCCGGCGATGCGCGAGAATTCCGTCTCCGACCCCGGCAGCCGCAGGCCCTCCAGGCGCGGCTGCACCCGCAGCGTCGTCAGCGCAGTGCCGGTGCCTCGCGCAGTCATTTCCAGCGCGCCGAAACCCGCGGACGGCACCGTGAAGCTGTCCGGCAGCAGCGCCGCCCATTGCGCGAGATCGAGGTCATAGGCGTCGAGGCCCGCGGACCACACCAGCGTGGCGGTGTCCGCCAGGTCGCCGTCCGCGTCGGCCTGGAAGTCGAGCGAGGAACCCAGGTGTTCCGGCAGGTCGACCTGGCCGCGCAGCGACACGTGGCCGCCGGTGCGCACCATCTCGATGTCCGCGCCGGTCAGTTCGAAGCGGCCCTGGCGCGCGCGCAGGTCGAGCACGGCGAGCGTCGCGTCGCGCACCGCGAAGCGGCCGCGCGGCAGGCGCTCGAACGTCATCGGCCGGCGCTCGGCGGCAGGGCCCGGGCGCAGCGCGCCCTGCCCGACCATCTGCACGCTGCCGTCGGTCCGGATCACGAAGTTGAGCAGCGGCCGCACCAGCAGCACGCGCCCGAGCTCGATGCGGCGGTACCAGATCGAGCGCGGAATCGACAGGCTCACGCGTCCGGACTCGGCGCTCACCAGCGGGGCGTCGCCCGAGTCGGGCAGCAGCCGCGCGCCGCGGAAGGCGATCTCCGGGCCGTAGCGCCCGATGCGCGCATAGACCGAATCGAATTCGAGGATGAGGCCGGTCTGTTCGCGCACGCGCTCGACGATGCGCTGCTGGTAGCCCGGCAGCAGGTCGATCATCAGGCGGAATGCGCCGATGCCGAGCGCGAGCAGGAGCGCCGCGGCCGCGACCATCGCCGCCACCCAGCGCACCAGCCTCTTGACCCAGCGCTCGACCCGTTTCATGGCACCTGCCTGCTTTTTCGACAAGGCCCGTCCGGCCCGCGTTCCGGGCCCGTGGCATTCATGGCGCAGGCTGCCAGCGGCGGACGCCGGCGGCGTCGAGCAGGGTCGCGGTTTCGAACAGCGGCAGGCCCATGACGCCCGAATGGCTGCCCTCGATGCGCGCGACGAACACGGCGCCCAGCCCCTGGACCGCATAGGCGCCGGCCTTGCCTGCCGGCTCGCCGGTCGCCCAGTAGCGCCGGCATTCCGCCTCGCCGATCGCGCGAAAGGTGACGCGGCTCGCGCTGGCCGCCGTGCTGAGCACGCCCGCGTGCAGCAGCGCGACCGCGGTCAGCACCTCGTGCGTGCGCCCCGCCAGCGCCGCCAGGATCGCCACGCATTCTTCCTCGTCTGCCGGCTTGCCGTAGACCCGGCCGTCGAGCACCACCGCCGTGTCCGCCGCGAGCACCGGCCGGCCGCCGCGCGCGCCGAGGCGGCGCGCAGCGGCCCCGGCTTTCTCGCGCGCGAGGCGGGAGACGTATTCCGCGGCCGGCTCGCCCTCGCGCTGCGTCTCGTCGAGGTCCATCGCCATGACCTCATGGCGCACCCCGATCTGGGACAACAGGTCGCTTCGCCGCTGCGAGGCGGAAGCCAGGATGATCGTGTCGTAAGTCATTGACCGGACAAGGATAGCCGGTCAAGGGCTCAGGCGCGATGGTAGGGATGGCCGGCCAGCAGGCTGTGCGCGCGATAGAGCTGCTCGACCACCATGATGCGCACCAGGCCGTGCGGCCAGGTCAGCGGCGACAATGACCAGCGCAGGTCGGCCTGCGCCGCAAGCGTCGGGTCGAGGCCATCCGGCCCGCCGACCAGCAGCGCCAGGTCGCGACCGCCCGCGAGCCGCGCGGCCAGCCAGCGCGCCAGCTCAGGCGTCGTCATGGCGCGTCCCAGGACCTCGAGGGCGACCGTGAAATCACGCGCGCCGATGGCCGCGCGCATGCGCTCGTGCTGCTTCGCGAGCGGAATCTCGACCAGTTCGAAGCGGATGCCGCCTTTGAGGCGCTTCGCGTATTCGGCGACGCCCTGGTCCACCCAGCCCGGCATCCGGGTGCCGGTGGCGATCAGCCGGACGCGCATCGCGGGACCTCAGGCGAAGCTCGGCCCGCGCTGGGCCGGCCGGATGTCCCACAGTTTCTCGAGGCCGTAGAACTCGCGGATGCGAGGCAGCATCACGTGCACGATCAGGTCCTGCAGGTCCACCAGCACCCATTCGCCTTCGCGCTCGCCCTCGACACCGTAGGGCCGGTGTCCCGCCTGGCGGCAGCGCTCGACGAGGCGGTCGGCGATGGACTTGACGTGCCGGTCCGAGGTGCCGGTCGCGACGATCATGGTGTCGGCGACGTCGGTCAGCTTGCGCACGTCAAGCACCTTGACGTTGACGGCCTTCATGTCCTGGAGGGCGGCAATGGCGATGTCGGTCAGGCTGCCAGGTGCCTTCCTGGTCTTCTTGGTCTTGCTGGTCACGGCGGTGCGGCGTTTTCCCTGCGCTCTCGTGTCGCTCATTCCTTCGTGTCGCCTGGCCGGGCGTAGCTGCCCCTGGCGAGGATGATCCTACGCGCCGCCTCGGGCATCAAGTAGCGCGGATCGCGTCCCGCCGCGACGATGGCGCGCACCGCGCTCGACGAGTCGACCAGCTGGGTGCCCTCGTTGACGAGCACGTACCCGGCAGGTGCCTGCCCGAGCTGCGCCGGATCGCGGCAGCCATGGCGCCGCAGGAGCTCCGCGGGCAGGCCCGAATCGGGCATGACCGCGCCCGGGCGCACCGCCACCACGATGTGCGCGAGCCCCACCAGCTCGTCCGCGCGATACCAGCCGCCGATGCCGGCGAATGCATCCAGTCCCATGATCAGCACCAGCGGCTGCGGGCCGCGCTCGGCGCGCAGTTCCTCGAGCGTCACGACGGTATACGACGGTCCCGCGCGGCGCAGTTCACGATCGTCCGCCGCGAAGCCGGGATTGCCCTCGATCGCGGCGCGCACCATCGCGAGCCGCGTGGCCGCGTCGGCCAGGGGCACGGCCCGGTGCGGCGGGTCGCCCGCCGGCACGAAGGCGACGGTCTCGAGGCCGAGCAGCTCCTGCAGTTCGAGCGCGGTGCGCAGATGCCCGTAGTGAATCGGGTCGAACATCCCGCCGAACACGCCGTACGGCCGCACCGGGGACTCCGCGGCTAGCCGGGCACGCGGGGGGTGACGCGCAGCGCGCCGGAGAATGCGGCGACCAGCCCGGTCAGCGAAGCCCAGGGATCGCCGCGGATGACTCCCTTGACCTCGCGATCCACGTGACCGGCGGCCAGGAACAGCGGGCCGAGCGACTGGCCCCGGGTGCGGGCGACGGCCTGGCGCAGCAACGCCGCGCGCTTCTCCGCCTGCCGCCCGTAGCCCGCGGCTGCGCCCGGATTGCGCCGCGCCTCGGCGAGCGCGCGCAGCTCGCGGCACAGCGCCCACAGCACCAGCGGCGGCTCCGCGCCTTCGGCGCGCAGCCCCTCCAGGATGCGCAGGCTGCGCGACGCGTCGCCCGCGAGCGCCGCCTCTCCCAGCTGGAATACGTCGTAGCGCGCGCTGTTCGCGACCGCGGCCTGCACCGCTTCCGCGGTCACCGTGCCGCCCGCGCCGAGCAATGCGAGCTTCTCGATTTCCTGGTGCGCCGCAAGCAGGTTGCCCTCGACGCGCTCGGCCAGCAGTTCCGCGCCTTCCCGGTCGATGGCGAGCCCGCGCCGCGCGGCGCGCGCGACGATCCACTGCGGCAAGCGGCCGATCTCGACCGGCCAGGACTGCACCACTACGCCGTGCTTCTCGAACGCCTTGAACCACGCGGTTGCGTAGGTCTCGCCCGCGGCGCGCCCGGTCATCACCAGCAGCAGCGTGTCCGGCGGCGGGTCGGCGGCAAGCCGCGCCAGGATCGCGCCGCCCTCCTTGCCGGGGCGCGGCGCCGCCATCCTGAGCTCGATGATGCGCCGCTCCGCGAACAGCGACAGCGACTGGCTGGAGGCGAGCAGTTCCTGCCACTCGAACCAGCGATCGGCGTTGAACACTTCACGGCCGGTGTAACCGTCGTGGCGCGCGCGCATGCGCACGGCATCCGCGGCCTCGCCGGTGAGCAGCGGTTCGTCGCCGGCAATCAGCCAGGCGGGCGCGAGTCCCTGTTCGAGCGTGCGGGCGACGTCTTCGGTGTTGATGCGCATGGGCAGCCTGGCTCCGGCGCCATGATACGATGGCCTCCGCCCCGCATGGTGACACGCGTCCTTCCGCTCGCCGCCGGCCTCGTCGCCGGCCTCATCGCCGCGCCGGCCGCCCTGGCCGACGAGCCTGCGCTGCTGCAGGCCGCGCTGCATGGCGCCTACCGCGGCGGCGGCGGCCTCGAGGACGCGGCGACCGGGGACGAGCGCGACCTGGCGGACGCGGCGGGCTTCGCGCTCGCGCTGGAACTGCGCTTCCGCGAAGGCGACGACCGTTACTACCAGCTCTGGTACTCGCGCCAGGGTTCCTCGGTGAATGACGGCGTGGCCACGCGCGATGTGGACGTCGAGTACCTCCACCTCGGCGGCACGGTGCCGCTCGGCGGCGGGGATCGCGCCCGGCCCTACTTCGCTGCGGGCCTCGGCGCCACGCGCTTTTCGGCGTCGGGGGCCGGCGCGAGCGATCGCACGCGCCTGTCGGGGTCGCTTGCGATCGGCGTCGCGTTCCCGCTCGGCGCGCGCGCGGCGCTGCGCCTCGAGGCGCGCGGCTACCTGACGGCGATGGACACGGACTCGGCGATCTTCTGCCGCTCCGACAACGGCAGCGCGTTCTGCCGCATCACGGCCAGCGGCTCGGTCCTGTTCCAGGCCGAGGCGCTGGCGGGGATCGCGTTGCGGTTCTAGGGGTCTAGGGGACTCTCGCGCCCGCCTGCAGCCAGGCCATCAGCAGGCGGATCTGGGTGTCGTCGAGGCGCGCGCCGAACGCGGGCATCTGCCCGTTGCGGCCATTCGCGATCGACGCCATCACGTCCGCCCGGGTGCCGCCATAAGTCCAGGCGGTGTCATTCAGCGCCGGCGCGCCCATCAGCGGGTTGCCGCTGCCGTCCGCACCGTGGCAGGCGACGCAGAACTGCTGGAACAGCGTCGCGCCCGCCGCGACCGGGGCGTCGCCGCCGTTGCCGCGCGACAGCGCGATCACGTAGTCGGCGAGCTGCGCGACGCCCTGCTCGCCCACCGCCGCCTGCCAGGGAGGCATTGCGGCCTGCCGGCCGGAGCGGATGGTCGCCTCCAGCGCGGACTCTCCGGCACCCCATTGCCAGGCGGCGTCCGTGAGGTCCGGGAAGCGCCGCGCCTGTCCCTCGCCGTCCTGCCCATGGCAGGAGGCGCAATGGTTGTTGAACACGCGCCACGCGGAGCGCATGACGGCCGGATCCTCCGCGAGCGCCGCCAGCGGCTGCGACAGGATCCGCTGCCGTTCCGGCCCGAACTCGGCGGAGTAGTCCGCGAAGCGCTGTTCGATGTGGCCGCCCTGCGACCACTCGAGCGCGCCGCGGTAGGTGCCGAGCCCGGGGTACAGCATCACGTAGATCACCGACACGGACATCAACGCCAGGATGAACCAGAACCACCAGATCGGCGCAGGCTTGGCGCCCTCGCGCAGCGTCTCGTCCCACACCTGCTGCTCGTTGTCGGGACCTCCGCCGCGCCGGTAGACGTCGATGACGAACCAGACCAGCGCCGCGAAGGTCGTGACCGTGATCGCGACGATCCAGCCGCCCCAGAACTGCGACGGCAGGTCAGCCACGATGCTCGTCCTCGAGCGGCAGGCGCGCCACGGCGTCGAATTGCGCGCGCGTGCTCCTGAGCGACAGCCACACGAACAGCACGATCATGAAGGCGGTCACCAGCATGTCGCCGATGAAGATGTACCAGGTCATGGCTGCGGCGCTCCCTGCATGCTGCGGCCCATGCCCTGCAGGTAGGCGATCACCGCGTCCAGTTCGGTGCGGCCCGCGAGCGCCGCCGGCGCCGCCTCGATCTCGGCCTCGCTGTACGGGTGGCCGAGCCTCACCAGCGTGCGCATGCGCGCCTGGATCGAACCGTGGCGGTCCGCCGGGTGCTGTGCGAGCCAGGGATAGGCCGGCATGATCGATTCCGGCACGACCGAGCGCGGGTCCAGCAGGTGCAGGCGGTGCCACTCGTCGGTGTAGCGCCCGCCGATGCGCGAAAGGTCCGGCCCGGTGCGCTTGGAGCCCCAGAGGAAGGGCCGGTCGTAGACGAATTCCTCCGCGCGCGAGTAGGGTCCGTAGCGCTTCACCTCCGCCAGCAGCGGGCGGATCTGCTGCGTATGGCAGACGCCGCAGGACTCGCGGATGTAGATGTCGCGGCCCTCGAGCTCCAGCGCCGGGTACGGCGCGAGCCCCGGCGCCGCGTGCCCGTGGTCGCCGGTGACGATCGGCAGCAGCTGCACCATGCCGCCGATGGACGACACCAGCAGGATGCCGAAGATCAGCAGCCCCGCGTTGCGCTCGAGGCGGTGGTGCAGCGAGACCCAGTTCATGGACGCGCTCCCGCCGCCGGCGGCAGGACCTCGACCGTACGCCGGCCGGCGAAGGTCTTCGCCAGGTTGACCGCCATCAGCACGGCGCCGACCAGGAAGACCAGGCCGGCGAGGAAGCGCAGGCCGTAGTAGGGACGCATCGCGGCCATGACGTCGTTGAAGCTGAAGCGCACCTCGCCGAGCTCGTCGAGCGACAGCCACAGCACGCCCTGCGACACGCCGGCGCCCCACATCGCGAGCACGTAGAGCATGGTGCCGGCGAGCGCCAGCCAGAAATGGACGTTCGCGAGCCTGGTGCTCCAGAGCGGCGCGCCCGCCAGGCGCGGCACCAGGAAGTAGAACGTGCCGAAGGTGATCAGCGCGTTCCAGCCGAGCGCGCCCGAGTGAACGTGGCCGATGGTCCACTCGGTGAAGTGACTGAACACGTTCACGCTCTTGATCGACATCATCGGGCCCTCGAAGGTCGCGAGCCCGTAGAAGGCGAGCGAGAGCACGATGAACTTGAGCGCCGGGTCGGTCTTCAGCTTCTTGGCGGCGCCGGCGACCGTCATGATGCCGTTGACCATGGTCGCCCAGGACGGGGCCAGCAGGATCAGGCTCATCGCCATGCCGAGCGATTGCACCCATTCCGGCACGGCGTGGTAGTGCAGGTGGTGCGGGCCGGCCCAGATATAGGTGTAGACGAAGGCCCAGAACGCGACGATGGACAGCCGGTAGCTCCAGATCGGCTGCTCGGCCTGCTTCGGCAGGAAGTAATAGAGCATGCCGAGGAAGCCGCCGGTCAGCAGGAATCCGACCGCGTTGTGGCCGTACCACCACTGCACCACCGCGTCCTGCGCGCCGGCGAACAGCGAGTACGACTTGCCGATCGTGGCCGGCAATTCGAGGCTGTTCACGATGTGCAGCATCGCGATCACGATGATCAGCGCGCCGTAGAACCAGTTCGAGATGTAGATCGGGCCGACCTTGCGGCGCGCGATCGTGCCGAAGAACACCACTGCAAAACTGACCCAGGCCACCGTAATCGCGATGTCGAACGGCCACTCGAGCTCGGCATATTCCTTCGCCGTGGTCCAGCCGGCCAGGATCGAGGCGGCGCCCAGCGCGATCGCGAGCTGCCAGGCCCAGAACAGGCCCCAGGCGAGCCACGGCGCGAACAGCCGCACGTGCGAGGTGCGCTGCACGCTGTAGAAGGCCGTCGCGATCAGCGCCGAGACGCCGAAGCCGAAGGCCACGAGGTTGGTGTGCCCGGTGCGCAGCCGCCCGTAGGAAAGCGCGGGCAGGCCGAAGTCGAGCGTGGGCCAGACCAGCTCCGCGGCCACCCAGACGCCCGCGACCATGCCGGCGAGCGCCCAGAACACGGCGCCGTAGAGGAAGGCCGTGACGACGCGGTCTTCGTAGTGCCGCGCGCTCATGTGCCGATCTGCGGCCCGATGCCGCTGCCCCAGAGCGCGACCGTGATGCCGAGCAGGCTGACGAAGGCGACGAACAGGTAGGCGATGAGCGCCGAGGCCATCAGCATGCCGCGGTTCGGGCCGGTGGCAAGCACCACCGGCAGGCCCCGGTACAGCAGGTACATGCACCAGATCAGCACCGGCACCAGCACCAGCACGTTGAGGAATGCGTGCGGGTAGAGGTGCACGACGCTGCCGACCGCGAGCGGCGCGCCGACGATCGCCATCAGCGCGAGGCAGCGGCCGAAGGACTGGCTCGCGTCATAGGTGACCGCCATCCAGCGCGCCACCACCGCGCCCGAGACGAAGCCGAACAGCAGCGCCACGAAGTAGGCGAGGCACACCGCCAGCACCATCGACTGCGGCAGGAACACGGGCTCGACGCCCAGGCGCCATCCGAACACGGTCGTGCCGATGTAGGCAAAGACCGGCGGCAGCAGGCCGATCCAGAGCGCGAACCTGAAGAACACGCGCGAAGCCGGCGGCGATTCGTCCGCGACCGCCTGGAATGCCCGGTTGGGCGTGAACAGGATCGCGCCGAGCGACAGCAGTGAGAATCTGGCCGGCATGGCGTGTTGACCGGGGAGTCTACCTTGGGTGCCGCGCGAGGATTCTATACGCACTTTCCCGGATTGCGGCTAGGATTCCGCCATGAGCCGCACCGACTCCCGCCGCGGGCTGTACCCGCCGGTCGAACCGAACCGCCACGGTTACCTCGCGACCGGCGACGGCCACGAACTGTACTGGGAGGAATGCGGCAACCCCGCCGGCAAGCCGGCCGTGTTCCTGCACGGCGGCCCGGGCGCGGGCTGCGACACGCGCGCGCGGCGCTTCTTCGACCCGGCGCGTTACCGGATCGTGCTGTTCGACCAGCGCGGCTGCGGGCGCAGCCGCCCGCACGCGAGCCTCGAGAACAACACGACCTGGCACCTGGTCGCGGATATCGAGCGCCTGCGGACCATGCTCGGCATCGGGCAGTGGCTGGTGTTCGGCGGCTCCTGGGGTTCGACGCTCGCCCTCGCCTACGCCGAGGCGCACCCCGAACACGTCAGCGAACTCGTGCTGCGCGGGATCTTCCTGCTGCGCCGGTCGGAACTCGACTGGTTCTACGAAGAGGGCCTCGGCGCCAGCAAGATGTACCCGGACTTCTGGGAGGATTTCGTCGCGCCCATCCCGCCTGCCGAGCGCGGCGACATGATGCAGGCTTACTACCGCCGCCTGACCGGCAGCGACCGCGGGCAGGCCATCGCGGCGGCGCGCGCCTGGGCGGTCTGGGAGGGTTCCACCAGCTATCTGCTGCTGGACGAGGAAAACGTGCGCAAGTGGGGCGAGGACGATTTCGCGCTGGCGGTGGCGCGCATCGAGTGCCACTACTTCGTCCATGGCGGGTTCGTGAAGCGCGAGTCGCAGCTGCTCGACGAGCTGGACCGCATCCGCCACATCCGGTCGGTGATCGTCCAGGGTCGCCACGACGTGGTCTGCCCGATGTTCACGGCCTGGGACCTGCACCGCGCCTGGCCCGAGGCGGACCTGCGCGTCGTGCCCGACGCGGGCCACTCCGCCTTCGAGCCCGGCATCACCGACCAGCTGGTGCGCGCGACCGACCGCTTCGCCGGATAAAGGGGACGCACCCCATTTAACAAGTTAAATGGGGTGCGTCCCCTTTATCCGATCTTCAGCACTCCGGGACGTTGACCGCGAGGCCTCCCTGCGAGGTCTCCTTGTAGTGCGTCGACATATCGAGCCCGGTCTGGTGCATGGTCGCGATCACCTGGTCGAGCGAGACCTTGTGCGTGCCGTCGCCGCGCAAGGCGAGGCGCGCCGCGTTGACCGCTTTGACCGCGCCCATCGCGTTGCGCTCGATGCAGGGAATCTGCACGAGGCCCGCGACCGGATCGCAGGTGAGGCCGAGGTTGTGCTCCATGCCGATCTCGGCGGCGTTCTCGACCTGCGCCGGCGATCCGCCGAGGGCGGCGGCGAGGCCGCCGGCCGCCATCGAGCAGGCGACGCCGACCTCGCCCTGGCAACCCATCTCGGCGCCCGAGATCGAGGCATTCTGCTTGTACAGCAGTCCGATCGCGCCGGCCGCCAGCAGGAAGCGGCGCACACCCGGGAGGTCGGCGCCGCGGCAGATCGTAGCGTAGTAATGCAGCACGGCCGGCACGATGCCGGCGGCGCCGTTGGTCGGCGCGGTCACCACCTGCCCGCCCGCGGCATTTTCCTCGTTGACCGCCAGCGCCCAGGCATTGACCCATTCGGTCGGATCGGCATGGCCGGGCGGTTCGTCGGCTTCCAGCGAACGCTTGAGCGCCGCCGCGCGGCGGGACACTTTCAGCACGCCGGGCAGCACGCCCTCGGTCGCAAACCCGCGGCGCACGCAGGCCTGCATGACCTCCCAGATCCGGTCCAGCCTTGCCTCGACCTCCGCCGCAGGACGCAGCGCCGCCTCGTTCGCCATCATCACCCCGTCGATCGCGAGCCCCGACTCGCGGCAACGCTGGAGCAGCTCCGCGGCGTCGCCGAACGGCAGCGGCAGCGGCTGCCCGGCGCCGCCCACCGCCTCCAGCGGCTCGCCCTCCCGCTGCACCGCGCCGCCGCCGATCGAGTACATCTCCTCGGCGTGCAGCACCCTCCCCGTCGCATCGCGCGCGGTGAAGCGCATGCCGTTGGAATGCCCGGGCAGCATCTGGTCACGGTGGAACAGCAGGTTCATCGGCTCGTCGAAGGCGATCTCGTGGCGCCCGAGCAGCCGCAGGCGGTGCGTCGCGCGGATGCGCGCAAGTGTCGGCTCCATCACCGCGGGATCGATGCCGGTCGGGTCGTGGCCCTCGAGCCCGAGCAGTATCGCGCGATCGGTGCAGTGACCGAGCCCGGTCAGGGCCAGCGAACCGTAGAGCTGCGCGAACACCTCGGTGGTCGCGGCCAGCAGGTCCTTCGACTCCAGCGCCAGCACGAACAGGCGCGCGGCCAGCATCGGGCCCATCGTGTGCGAGGAAGACGGCCCGATCCCGATCCGGAAGACCTCGAAGACCGAATGCTTCATAGCGCGGAGAACCGCCGCAGCATCAGCGCGGCGATCTCGTCCGCGAGCGCTGCGCGCAGGGACTGCTCCTCGTGTTCCTTCGCGAGCACGCTGGTCTCGTCGTAGCCGTAGTCGCGCGTAAGCGTCACCTGCTGGCGGGGCAGCAACTCCCGGCCCGCCGCGATCACGGAATACTCGGCCGTATAGTAGACCTCGTACTCGCCGGGCTTGTTGCCCGCCGCGACCGACAGCAGCTCGCGCCCGGTCCGGTCCACGTGCACGCGGATCACGGCCGTCGCCGTGGCGGAATCCGGCGCGAGTTCGGCGCCCGCCGCCTTCAGCTGCGCGACCAGCGCCGCGTGCAGCGGGCTGTAACGATCCGCGGATTCCAGCCAGGGCCGCGCCATGGACGCCGGCAGCGGCGCCTGGCCGCGCAGGTGGAATCCGCAGCTCGCGGCGGCCACGGACATCACGACGACGGTCATTGCGCGCAGTCCGCCCATCTCACACCACCACGTTCACGAGCTTGCCCGGCACGTAGATCAGCTTGCGCACCGGCTGGCCGGCCACGAATTTCGCCACGCCCGGATCGGCGAGCGCGGCCTCGCGCGCGGTCGCCTCGTCCGCGCCCGCGGGCACCGGCACGCGTGCGCGCAGCTTGCCGTTGACCTGCACCACGATCTCGACCGTCGCCTGCTCGAGCGCGGAACGGTCCGGCTGGGGCCAGGGCTCGTCGACGACCATGGTCGCGTGGCCGAGCGCCTGCCACATCGCGTGCGCCGCGTGCGGCACGAAGGGCGAGAGCATCAGGACCACGAGGTCGAGCGCTTCCTGCATCACGGCGCGGCCCTGCGGTGAGCCATCCTCGAAGCGCGCGATCGCGTTCAACAGCTCCATGACCGCGGCGATCGCCGTGTTGAAGGTGCGCCTGCGGCCGATGTCGTCGCCGACCTTGGCGAGCGTCTGGTGCAGCTGCCGGCGCAGCGCACGCTGCTGCGCGGAGAGCGCCGCGGCGTCGGGTCTGCCCGCCGGGCCGCCCTGCACGTGCGCGTGCACGATTTTCCACAGTCGCTTCATGAAGCGGAACGCGCCCTCGACGCCCTCGTCGGACCATTCGAGCGTGTGCTCGGGCGGCGCCGCGAACATCATGAAGAGCCGCGCCGTGTCCGCGCCATAGCGGTCCACCAGCTCCTGCGGGTCCACGCCGTTCTTGCGCGACTTGGACATCGTGCCGATGCCGCCGGACTCGACCGGCTGTCCGTCCGCTTTCAGCCTGCCGTCGGCGACCTCCGAAGGATGGTAGTAGACGATGCGCCCGGACGCCGGCTTGCGGAACCAGATCTCGTTCAGCACCATGCCCTGCGTCAGCAGGCGGCGGAACGGCTCGTCCACGGCGGTCAGACCGCAATCGCGCATCACGCGCGTCCAGAAACGCGCATACAGGAGGTGCAGGATCGCGTGTTCGATGCCGCCGATGTACTGGTCCACCGGCATCCAGTAAGCGGCGCGGCCGTCCACCATCGCGCGGTCGTTGCCGGCGCAGGCGAAGCGGAAGAAGTACCAGGACGAGTCCACGAAGGTGTCCATCGTGTCCGTTTCGCGCCGCGCGGCGGCTCCGCACTTCGGGCAACGGCACTCGACGAAAGCCTTCGATTTCGCGAGCGGGTTGCCCGAGCCGTCCGGCACCAGGTCCTCGGGCAGGCGCACGGGCAGGTCCGCGTCCGGCACCGGCACGTCGCCGCAGGCGGCGCAGTGGATGATCGGGATCGGGCAACCCCAGTAGCGCTGGCGCGAGATGCCCCAGTCGCGCAGCCGCCAGACCACCTGCTTGCGGCCGAGGCCCTGCGACTCCAGGTCGCGCGCGATCGCGTCCACGGCCGCGGCGTAATCGAGGCCGTCATAGGCCCCGGAATTCACGCAACGCCCGTACTCGGAGTACCAGGACTGCCAGGCGTCGGTCGAGTACGGGCGGCCCTCGACGTCGATCACCGGCCGGATCGGCAGGCCGTACTTCTTCGCGAACGCGAAGTCGCGCTCGTCGTGGCCGGGCACGCCCATGACCGCGCCCTCGCCGTAGGCCATCAGCACGTAGTTGCCGACCCACACGGGAATCTCCGCGCCGGTCAGCGGATGGCGCACCATGAGTCCGGTCGCGATGCCTTTCTTCTCGATGGTCGCAAGGTCGGCTTCCATCACGCTGCTGCGGCGGCATTGGTCCACGAAGGCGCGCACTTTCGCGTCGCCCTGCGCGGCCAGTTCCGCGAGCGGGTGCTCGGCGGCGACCGCGACGAAGGTCGTGCCCATGATGGTGTCGGCGCGCGTCGTGAAGACCTTCAGTTCGCCATGCTGGCCGCCGGCGCGGTACGGGAACGACGCATTCACGCCCTCGCTGCGCCCGATCCAGTTCGCCTGCATCGTGCGCACGCGCTCGGGCCAGTCGTCGAGGCCGTCGAGCGCGCCGAGGAGTTCCTGCGCGTACTGCGTGATGCGCAGGTAGTACATCGGGATCTCGCGCCGCTCGACCGGCGCGCCGGTGCGCCAGCCGCGCCCGTCGATCACCTGCTCGTTCGCGAGCACGGTCTGGTCCACGGGATCCCAGTTGACGGTGCCGGTCGTCTTGTAGGCGATGCCGCGCTCGAGCATGCGCAGGAACAGCCACTGGTTCCAGCGGTAGTAGTCCGCGTCGCAGGTCGCGAGCTCGCGGCTCCAGTCGATGCCGAAGCCGAGCGCCTGGAGCTGCGCCTTCATGTGCGCGATGTTGTCGCGCGTCCACTTCGCGGGCGCGACGCGGTTCTCGATCGCGGCATTCTCGGCCGGCAGTCCGAACGCGTCCCAGCCCATCGGCTGCAGCACGTTGAAACCCTGCATGCGCATGTAGCGGGAGAGCACGTCGCCGATCGTGTAGTTGCGCACGTGGCCCATGTGCAGCTTCCCGCTCGGGTACGGGAACATGCACAGGCAGTAGTACTTGGGCCTGGCGGCGTCCTCGCGGACGGCGAACGTACCGGCGGCGTCCCAGTCCTGCCGGGCCGCGCTTTCGATTTCCGACGGTTCGTATCGATCCCGCATTGAACCGGAGAGGATACCTTAAGGCCTGCGTTCCCGTTGCCAGCCGGAAACCACGGCGATAACCGCCATCAGCAAGACCGCGAGCAGCATCGGCCAGTTGCCGGTGCGGGCGTAGGGGGTGAGGCCAGTGCGAGGTTGTACGGTCGCCTTCAGGACCGCGGGCTCGAATTGCGGGGCGCGGGCGGTCACGCGGCCATCGGGCGCGATCACGGCCGAGACGCCGTTGCTGGTCGCGCGCATCAGCCAGCGGCCGGCCTCGCGCGCGCGCAGGCGCGACATCTGCAGCTGCTGGTGCGGCGCCGCGGAGTCGCCGAACCACGCGTTGTTGGTGACGTTGACGAGCAGAGTCGCCTCGGCGAGCACGGCGAGCTGCTCGGAACCGTAGGCGTCCTCGTAGCAGATGGTCGCGCCCAGGCGCTCGCCGCCCGCGGCCAGCGCCGGCTGGCTCTCCGCGCCCGGCGTCATGTCGTAGTACGGCAGGCTCATCAGCCGCATCCAGCGACGCACGGCTGCCGGCACCGGGAAGAACTCGCCGAAAGGCACCAGCCGGCGCTTGTAGTACCAGCCGTCGCCCTGCTCGCTCATCGCGTAGAGGCCGTTGCGGATCTCGCCGGTGTCGAAATCGAAGCGCAGCAGGCCGATCATCACGTCGGAGCCGTGCGCGCGCGACTCGCGGCGGATGGATTCGAGGTAGACGGCGGCGTCGTGCGCGAGCATCGGGATCGCGGATTCCGGCCAGACGATGATGCGCGCGCCCAGCGCCTCGCGGTTGAGCGCGCGATAGCGCGCCAGCGTCTCGGCGCGGTTCTCCACCTGCCATTTCTCGTCCTGGGGGATCGCGCCCTGCAGCAGCGCGACCGCCATGGGCTCCCCGGCGGGCGCGGTCCATTCGCGTCCCGCGAGCGCGAGGGCGCCGCCCCAGACCAGGATCGCCGCCGCCGCCGCGATCGCGCGCAGCCGCCATCCGGGGCCGAGCGCGAGCACCAGCGCGCCCGCCGAGACGGCGTTTGCCAGCGTCAGCAGCAGCACGCCGCCCGCGGGCGCGAGCGCGGCCAGCGCGCTGTCGCTGTGCGCGCTGCCGAGCTGCAGCCAGGGAAAACCGGTGAACAGCCAGCCGCGCAGCCACTCCATCAGCGTCCAGCCGGCCGGCGCCAGCAGCAGCAGGCGCGCCGCCGGCGCCAGGCCCGCCGGACGCGCGACCAGCCAGCCGAGGAACGCGTAGTAACTGCCCTTGATCGCGACCAGCGCCGCCAGCAGCAGCAGCGCGAGCCAGGCCGGCGCCTGGCCGAACTCGTGCACGGCGGTGTAGATCCACCAGGTGCCGGCCGCGAACAGCGCGCCGCCGAATGCGAAGCCGGTGCGCGCCGCCTCGCGCGGGCGCGCGTCGCGCCAGTGCAGGAACAGAAGCGCAGGACCCGCGATCGCGAGCGGCCAGAGGCCGTACGGCGCGAAGGCGAAACTGGTCGCCGCGCCGGCCACCGCGGCGAGCAGGATGCGCTTCATTCAGCCTCCGCGCGTTTCGCCGGGCGCCGGCACCGGGGTCGGCGTGGTCACGCGCAGTTCCGCGATGCGGCGCCGGTCGGCGCGCTGCACGCGGAACTCCAGGCCGTTCATGGTCACCGCGTCGCCGCGGCGCGGCAGGCGGCCGAACTGCTGCAGCACGACGCCGCCGATCGTGTCGTACTCCTCGTCGCTGAACAGCGTGCCGAAGTACTGGTTGAATTCCTGCACGCCGGTCGCGGCCTGCACCGCGAACTGGCGCTCGCCCTCGCGGCGGATGGTCTGCTCGGGCACATCGTATTCGTCGGCGATCTCGCCGACGATCTCCTCGATCACGTCCTCGATGGTCACCAGCCCGGAGACTCCGCCGTACTCGTCCACGACGATGGCCATGTGGTTGCGGCTGGCGCGGAACTCCTTCAGCAGCACGTCGAGGCGCTTGCTCTCCGGCACGAACGCGGCGGGCCTGAGCGACTCGCGCACGTCGAAGCGTCCCGCGGTGCCCTCGGCGAAGTGGCGCAGCAGGTCCTTGGCCAGCAGGATGCCGACCACCTGGTCGCGGTCCTCGCCGATCACCGGGAAGCGCGAATGCCCCGCCTCGACCACCGCGGGCAGCAGCTGCTCCGGCCGCGCGTCGCGCTCGAGCACCACCATCTGCGAGCGCGGCACCATGATGTCGCGCACCTGCAGGTCGGCCACCCGCAGCACGCCCTCGATCATCGCCAGCGCGTCGGCGTCCAGCACGCCGCCCTGGCGAGCGGCGCGCAGCAGCTCGAGCAGTTCGCCGCGGTCAGCGGGCCCTTCCCGGGTCAGCCGCCTGAGCCATGCGCCGGACTTCTTCTTCGCCATCGCCTCAGTCCTGGTACGGGTCCGCGAACCCGAGCTGCGCCAGCAGCGCACGCTCGCGCCGTTCCATGCGCCGGGCGTCCGCCGCGCGCAGGTGGTCGAAGCCGAGCAGGTGCAGCGTGCCGTGCACGACCATGTGCGCCCAGTGCGCGGGCAGCGCCTTGCCCTGCTCGCGCGCCTCGCGCGCGACCACCGGCGCGCAGACCACGACGTCGCCGATCTGCCGGCCGCGCGGCCCGTCGCCCGGGAACGAGAGCACGTTGGTCGGCTGCGCGCGGCCGCGCCAGCGCTCATTCAGCGTGCGGCTCTCGCGGCTGCCGACCACGCGGATGCCGAGCTCGCCGCGTCGCCCGCCGGCCGCGAGCCGCGCCCAGCGGCGCAGCGTCGCCGGGGCCGGCGCCCACGGCCGGCGCGTGCGGTACTGCAGCAGGACGGCGAGCGTCATTTCGGCTCCGCGCCCTTCGGCTCGCGTTCGTAGGCCTCGACGATCCGCTGCACCAGCGGGTGGCGCACGACGTCCCGGGCGGTGAAGCGGACCATGGCGATGCCGGACACGCCCGCGAGCACGTCCAGCGCGTGGCGCAGCCCGGACTGCCGGTGCGCCGGCAGGTCGGTCTGGGTGATGTCGCCGGTCACCACCGCGCGCGAGCCGAAGCCGATGCGCGTCAGGAACATCTTGATCTGCTCGACGGTCGTGTTCTGCGCCTCGTCGAGGATGATGAAGGCCTCGTTCAGCGTGCGCCCGCGCATGAAGGCGAGCGGCGCGATCTCGATGACGTTGCGTTCGACCAGCCGCGCGACGCGGTCGAAGCCGACCATCTCGTACAGGGCGTCGTACATCGGCCGCAGGTAGGGGTCGATCTTCTGGCTCATGTCGCCGGGCAGGAAGCCGAGCCGCTCGCCGGCCTCGACCGCCGGGCGCACCAGCACGACGCGGCGCACTGCCTCGCGCTGCAGCGCCTCGACCGCGCAGGCGACCGCGAGGTAGGTCTTGCCGGTGCCGGCCGGCCCGATGCCGAAGGTCAGGTCGTGGCCGCGGATCGCCTCGAGGTACTGCTGCTGGTTCGGGCCGCGCCCGCGGATGCGCCCGCGCAGCGTCTCGACCGCGAGTTCGTCGCCCGCCGGCGCGCCGCCCATGCCGGTCTCCTGGATTGCGAGGTGCACGTCCTCCGCCGTCACCGGCTGCGTCGCCGCGCGCTCGTGCAGCATGCGCAGCACCGAGACCGCGGCGTCCGCATTCGCGCCGCGCACCGCGAAGCGGCCGGCCCGCCGGCGGATCTCGACCAGCAGGCGCTGCTCGAGCTGGCGCAGGTTCTCGTCCAGCGGGCCGCAGACGGCCGCGAGGCGCGCGTTGTCGGCCGAGCCGAAGTCGACGCTGGACTCGGGCGCGGCGTTCAAGCGACAAGCCGGCCGCGCAGCGAATTCGGCATGGCCTCGGTGATGCGCACGTCCGTGAAGCGGTCGACCAGCGCAGCCGGGCCGTCGAAGTTGACCCAGCGCATGTTCTCGGTGCGCCCGGCGAGCTGGCGCGGATCGCGCCGCGCGGGCCGCTCGACCAGCACGCGCTGCAGGCTGCCGACCATGGCCTCGCTGATGCGCCTTGCCTGCGCATCCACCTGCGCCTGCAGCCGGGCGAGGCGCTGCTGCTTCACTTCCCGGGGCAGCTCGTCGGGCAGCGCCGCGGCCGGCGTGCCGGGGCGGCGGCTGTAGATGAAGCTGAACGACTGGTCGAAGCCGACGTCCGCGGCCAGCTCCAGGGTCTGCTCGAAGTCCGCCTCGGTCTCGCCCGGGAAGCCGACGATGAAGTCGGACGACAGGCTGATCCCCGGGCGCGCGGCGCGCAGCCGGCGGACCTTCTGCTGGTACTCGAGGCGCGTGTAGCCGCGCTTCATGAGCGCCAGGATCCGGTCCGAGCCGCTCTGCACCGGCAGGTGCAGGTAGCTCGCGAGCTTCGGCACCTCGGCGTAGGCCGCGACCAGCGAGTCGCGGAACTCGAGCGGGTGCGAAGTCATGAAGCGGATGCGCTCGATGGCCGGCTCGCGCGCCACGTGGCGGATCAGCGTCGCGAGGTCGCAGGTCGCGCCGCCGTCCATCGCGCCTCGATACGCATTCACGTTCTGGCCGAGCAGTGTCACCTCGCGCACGCCCTGGCGCGCGAGCGCGGCAATCTCGGACATCACCTGCGCGAACGGGCGGCTGATCTCCTCGCCGCGGGTGTAGGGCACGACGCAGAACGTGCAGTACTTGCTGCAGCCTTCCATGACCGAGACGAAGGCGGTCGCGCCGGCGGCGCGCGGCTCGGGCAGGCGGTCGAACTTCTCGATCTCCGGGAACGACACGTCCACCTGCGGCTCGCCGGTCTCGCGCAGCGACCGGATCATCTCCGGCAGGCGGTGGATGGTCTGCGGCCCGAACACCAGGTCCACGAACGGGGCGCGCGCGAGGATGCCCTCGCCCTCCTGGCTCGCGACGCAGCCGCCGACGCCGATCACGAGGCCGGGCTTCGCGCGCTTGCGCAGCCGCCACTGGCCGAGCTGGGAGAACACCTTCTCCTGCGCCTTCTCGCGCACCGAGCAGGTATTGAGCAGCGCGACGTCAGCCTGTTCCGGGTCGGAGGTCAGCTCGAGCCCTTCGGAAGCCGCGAGCACGTCGGCCATGCGGGCCGAGTCGTACTCGTTCATCTGGCAGCCGAAGGTCGAAATGTAGAGACGGCCGCTCATGTGCCGCGGTCGGGCCTCGCATCGGGAAACGGGCGCCTAGGGTACCAGCTTTCGGCGACTGCCGCCTCAACTGGTTGATTTTATTGATCTTTCTTTGGATGCTCGCGGCCGTGAGTGCCGGTCGCGGCGAACCGGAGATCCATCGGGTGCAGGTCGCCGACCACGAAGCGGCCGGTGGCGGTGAAGCGCGCGCCCTGCGGCAGCGTGTCCGCCATGGTGCGCCGGCGCAGCATGTGCACCGAATACTCGAGCTCGTGCAACATGCCGGGCTTCGAGTAGTAGTAGCCCTGCCCCGCGACGCAGCCGAGCTCGACCAGGCGCAGCTGCTGCTGCTCCGACTCGATTCCCTCGGCGACCACCTCGAGTCCCAGCGTCTCGCCGAGCGCGATGATCGCGCGCGCCAGCCCGGCCCCGTCCTCGATGCGGTCGAGCTGCTCCACGAACGAGCGGTCGATCTTCAGGATGTCGATCGGGAAGCGGTGCAGGTAGGAGAGCGACGACAGGCCGGTGCCGAAGTCGTCGATCGCGATGCGCACGCCCTGCTTGCGCAGCCCGCCGAGCGTGGCGAGCACCTCCTCCGTGTTCTGCATCAGCACGCTTTCCTTGAGCTCGATGACCAGGTTGCCCGGGTCGAGCGAGGAGATCGCGAGCGCGTTCGCGACGTCGGCGCAGATGTCCGACTGCACCAGCTGCACCGCCGACACGTTGACCGAGACGCGCACCTGCCGGCCTTCCGGCAGGCGCGCCTGCCACACGCGCACCTCGCGGCAGGCCTGCGCCAGCACCCAGCGGCCCAGCGTGACGATCTGGCCGGAGCGCTCGGTCACCGGCAGGAACTCCGCCGGCGCGATCAGCCCGCGCGTCGGGTGCTGCCAGCGCAGCAGCGCCTCGACGCCCAGCAGGTATCCCGAGCGCAGGTCCACGGTCGGCAGGTAGTGGATCAGGAACTGCCGCTCCTCCAGTCCGCGCGCGATCTCGGCCTCCATCTCCTGCCGCTCGCTGGCCGCGCGGTTCATCGCCGGCTCGTAGACCGTGTAGCAGCCCTTGCCACGCGCCTTGGATGCGTACATCGCCACGTCCGCGTTGCGCAGCAGCTCCTCGACGCCGTCGTCCGCGCCCGCGAAGGCGATGCCGATGCTCGCGCCGACCCGGGTGTCGCTGCCGGTCAGCTCGAGCGGCCCCTGCAGCGCCTCGACGATTCGCGCCGCGACCTCGATGACCTGGTCGCGGCCGGTCAGGTTCTCGAGCAGCACCGCGAACTCATCGCCGCCGAAGCGCGCGACCGTGTCGCCGTTGCGGGTCGCCTTGACCAGGCGCTGGGCGCTGCGGTGCAGCACGCGGTCGCCGGTCGCATGGCCATAGTTGTCGTTGACGCTCTTGAAGTTGTCGAGGTCCACGAACAGGACCGCGACGCCGCGGCCGTTGCGCCGGCTGACCGCGACCGCATGCTCGAGGCGGTCGCGGAACAGCGAGCGGTTGGCAAGCAGCGTCAGCGGGTCGTGCAGCGCGAGGCGCTTGAGCTGCTCCTCCATGCCCTTGCGGTCGGTGTTGTCGCGCAGGTTCAGCAGGAAGCCGCCGATCGCGGGCTCCTGCAGCATGTTGGAGGCGTGGATCTCGACGATGCGGTGCTTCTCCTCGCCGCGCGGGATGCGCGCCTCGACGTGCGCGGCAGCGCCCGGTTGCGCCAGATCGTGCGCGAAGAACTCGCGCAGCCGCGCGCGATCCTCGAACGCGACGAGCTCTGCGAGCTTGCGCCCGATCAGCTCCTGCGGCGGCTGGCCGAAGATCCGCTCCGCCGTCGGCGTCAGGTAGCTGAACACGCCCTGGCCGTCGATCACCGCAATGACGTCGGAGGTGTTCCGGATCAGCGCCGCGAAGCGCGCTTCCGCGGAGCGCCGGGCGAGCCCGATCTGCAGCGCGACCGCGCGCGCGGTCGCGAAAGCCTGGCGGGCGAACAGCAGGCCCGCGGCGATGCAGACCACCCAGGCGATCACGTGGGCGGGCTCGCCGCGGCTGCCCTTGTGCAGGGACAGCAGCGTGACGCCCGCCAGCATCAGGGCCGCGTACGGCAGGAGCGCCGCGAGCGGCGAGCCGCGTTCCGTGGCGTCCATCGGCGGCGCCTGGCGTTCGGTGCGCAGGTACTCGAAGTCGGCCGCCACCGTGAACGCAACCAGTCCCGCCAGGTGGATTGGACAGGTGGCCGCCGGCGTGCCCATGCCCGCAACCGTGATCGCCTCCAGCACGCGCGAGCCCGCGATTGAGCCGAGGCCGAAGGCGAAGAACACCAGTCCCGGCCAGCCGCGCCAGTCCGAGCGGCGCAGCAGCACGGCGGCCGCAATCACCAGCACGACGGCATCCAGCGTCGCGCCCCAGGCCGCGAGCGCGGGGGTCGATGCGGCCGACACCGCGAGCGGCGCCAGCTCGCGCGGCAATGCCAGCCAGAGCACCGCGCCGATGCACAGCGCGACCAGCAGGCCCTCGAGCCAGAACAGCGCCCCGAACGGCTGGTGCCGCGTGGACAGCAGCATCGCCGCGGCGGCGGCGATCGCACAGGGAAAGAAGGCGAACTTCAGGACCACGGCCGCGGCGCCGAGCCACGCCGCGTCGAAGGACAGCGCCGCGACCATCGCGAACGTACCGGCGAGCTGGATGCCGAGCGCGACGCCGAGCCAGCGCCAGGCGTGACGCCGCGGGCCGGAGGCGCCTTGCAGCGCGCTTGCGCGCCAGGCGGCGGCAATGGCTGCGAACGTCGCGACGGCGGTCGCCAGCACCGGCGCCAGGCTGTGGCGGGTCGCGCCCGGTGCGAGCCCCGCCAGGGTCGCGGCAACGGCAAAACCGGCGCACAACAGCACGTACCAGCCCGACGGCTGGTCGAACCATTGCGCCACGGCTGCGCGCAGCCGGTTCGCGGGTGGCTGGGTCCCGTTCATCGGCCTGATGGTGACTTATTATGTCGCGGACGGGACGCCAACCCCGTCACATTGCGGGGCCGCCAAGCGTGAAGTCCGTCAGGGACCGCCTGCAGCAGTTGCTCGACCCGGCCGACGTGCGTCTCGACGGTGCACGGCGCTGGGACATCCAGGTGCGCGACGAGTCCTTCATCGGGCGCGCCCTGATGCATGGCTCGCTGGGCGTCGGCGAGAGCTACATGGACGGCGCCTGGGACTGCGCCGACCTCGACGGGATGCTGACGCGCGTGCTCGGCGCGCGCGTCGACGAACGCGTGCGCGGCTGGGACGACGCCTGGTTCGCGCTGCGGGCCCGGCTGGTCAACCTGCCGAAGCGCCGCGCCTTCGAGATCGGGCGGCGGCACTACGACCTCGGCAACGACCTTTACCGCGCCATGCTCGGTCGCCGCCTCGTCTACAGCTGCGCTTATTGGCCGGCGGCCCGCGACCTGGACGAGGCGCAGGAGCACAAGCTCGAACTTTGCTGCCGCAAGCTCATGCTCGAGCCCGGCATGCGCCTGGCGGACATCGGCTGCGGCTGGGGCGAGGCGCTCAGGTTCGCGGCCGAGCGCTACGGCGTGCAGGGATACGGCGACACCGTCTCCGCCGAGCAGGCGGAGCTGGCGCGCGAGATCTGCCGCGGGCTGCCGGTCGAGATCCGGCTGCAGGATTACCGCGCGCTCGCCGGCCGCTTCGACCGCGTGCTCTCCATCGGCATGTTCGAGCACGTCGGCGTGAAGAACTACCGGCGCTTCTTCCAGGTCGCGCGCTCATGCCTCGGGGACGACGGGCTGTTCCTGCTGCACACGATCGGCCGCGACCGCTCATCGCAGTCGATCGACCCGTGGATCGGCAAGTACATCTTCCCGAACTCGATGCTGCCTTCGGCGGCGCAGGTCACGCAGGCGATCGAGGGCCTGTTCGTGATCGAGGACTGGCACTGCTTCGGGGCCGACTACGACCGCACGCTGCAGGCCTGGCGCGCGAACGTGGAACAGGCGTGGCCGCGGCTCGGCGAGCGCTACGACGAGCGCTTCCGCCGCATGTGGCGCTACTACCTCGCCGGCTCGATGGCGGCCTTCCGCTCCGGAAGGTCGCAGCTGTGGCAAATCGTGCTGTCGCCGCGCGGCGTGCGCGGCGGCTACCGCGCGCCCCGCTAGAACGGGATGTCGTCGTCGAAGGACTCGGCGACCCCGGCGGGCTCGCCGCGCGCGCCCTTCTCCGCCGCGCGGTCCGCGACGCGATCCACCGGCGCGGCCGCAGCCTGCGCGCCGCCGCCGCCGCGCCCGCCCAGCATCTGCATCTCGTTGCAGACGATCTCGGTCGTGTAACGGTCCTGGCCTTCCTTGTCCTGCCACTTGCGCGTGCGGATGCGGCCCTCGACGTAGATCTGCGAGCCCTTGCGCAGGTACTCGGCGGCGATCTCGGCGAGGCGGTCGAACATCACGACGTTGTGCCACTCCGTCGCTTCCTTGTTCTCGCCGGTCTGCTTGTCGCGCCACTGGTCGGTGGTCGCGAGCCGCAGGTTGACGACCGCCTTGCCGGAGGGCATCGCGCGCTGCTGGGGGTCCTGCCCCAGGTGGCCGATGAGAATGACCTTGTTGACGCCGCGTGCCATGGCTGCCCCCGGTTATCGTTCTGGATGGCTCATTGTAGTCGGCCGCCGGCGGGCGGCGCACGGTCAATTCGACGCGATCACCGCGATTCGGCGCGCAGCGCCAGCGGCAGCCAGCCGAGCGCCGCCAGGGCCGCGCACAGGTACACGCCGGGCAGCGCCAGCGGGCTGCCGAGCAGCGCCCCGCCCGCAAGCCCGCCGGCGAAGGCCCCGGCAAACTGGCAGGTGGCGAACACCCCGAGCGCCGCGCCGCGCGAGGCCTCCCCCGCCGCCAGGCTGAGGGAGGCGGGCAGCCGGGCCTCGAGGAAATTGAAGGCGCCGAAGTAGAGCGCGAGCGCCGCCGCCGTCAGCCGCAGGTCCGCCGTGACCCAGGCGAGCGCCGCGAGCGCCGCCACCAGCAGGACACCGCCGGCCAGCATCGTTCTTCCGGGACGCGCGCTGCGCTCCGACCACAACACCAGCGGCACGGTCAGGGCGATCGAAGCGGCAAACACCGCGAGGTAGACCTTCCAGTGCCCCGCCGGGGGCATGCCGTGCAGGTCCCGCAGCGCATACGGCACGGCGATGAAGGTCGCCGTCAGCGTCAGGTGCAGCATGAAGATGCCGGCGTAGTACGGCATCAGCGCGCCGGTCAGGACCTCGCGCCAGGAACGCCGGTCGGCGGCGCGCAGGGCGCGCGGCACTTCCGCCGGCAGCGCAAACAGCACGAGCACCATGGCCAGCACGCCGAGCGCACCGATCAGCGCGAACACGCCGGCGACGCCGATCGATCCGGCCAGCAGCGGGCCGCCGATCAGCGACAGGATGAACGAAGCGCCGATGCTCATGCCGATCACGAACATGGCGCGGGTGCGCGAGGCCGGCCGTGTGAGGTCCGCCAGGAACGCCATCACCGGTCCCGACACGGCGCCGAGCCCCTGCACGATGCGCGCGACGATCACGGACCAGGCGGAGCCCGCGAACCAGCCGAGCGCGGACCCGGCGATGTGCAGCAACAGGCCCGCCACGATCAGCGGCTTGCGGCCGTAGCGGTCGGACCACGCGCCGAACGGAATCTGCGCCAACGCCTGGGCGAGGCCGTAGGCGCCCACCGCGATGCCGGCGAGCAGCGGCGTGCCGCCCGGCAGCGCGCCCGTGTGCAGGGCAAGCACCGGCAGCAGCAGGAACAACCCGAACAGCCGGGTGGCGTAGATCGCCGCGAGGCTCGCAACAACGCGCCGTTCGGCGGGCAGGAGCGCCGCGCCCGACTGCAAGGCCACTGGAAATCCCTTTGCGGTGCCCGGAACGGGCGGGCTATTCTATCAGGCTGCCCGATGAGCAAGAGCATCCACATCCGCGGCGCGCGCACGCACAACCTGCAGGGGCTCGACCTCGAGCTGCCGCGCGACCGGCTGATCGTGTTCACCGGCCTCTCGGGCTCCGGCAAGTCCTCGCTCGCCTTCGACACGATCTATGCCGAGGGCCAGCGCCGCTACGTCGAGTCGCTGTCCGCCTACGCGCGGCAGTTCCTCTCCATGATGGAGAAGCCGGACGTGGACTCGATCGAGGGACTTTCGCCCGCGATCTCGATCGAGCAGAAGTCCACCTCGCACAACCCGCGCTCGACGGTCGGCACGGTCACCGAGATCTACGACTACCTGCGCCTGCTGTACGCTCGCGCAGGCATCCCGCGCTGCCCGGACCACGGCCTCGATCTCGCCGCGCAGACCGTGAGCCAGATGGTGGACCAGGTCCTGTCCCTGCCCGAAGGGACCGCGCTCGCGCTGCTCGCACCCGTCATCACCGGCCGCAAGGGCGAGCACCTGCAGGTGGTCGAGGAGCTGCGCGGCCGCGGCTTCGTGCGCGCGCGCGTGGACGGCAAGTACGTCGAGCTCGACGCCGTGCCGAAGCTCGACCCCAAGCGCAAGCACACGATCGAGGCCGTGGTGGACCGCTTCAAGGTGCGGCCGGACCTGCAGCAGCGCCTTGCGGAATCGTTCGAGACGGCACTGCGGCTCAGCGAGGGTGCGGCGCGGGTCGCATTCCTCGACGACCCGAAGCGCGAGGAGCTGCTGTTCTCGGACAAGTTCGCCTGCACGGTCTGCGGCTATTCGCTGCCCGAGCTCGAGCCGCGGCTGTTCTCGTTCAATAACCCGCACGGCGCCTGCCCGGGCTGCGACGGCCTCGGCGTCAAGCAGTTCTTCGATCCCGACCGCGTGGTCACGCACCCGCAGCTCTCGCTCGCGACCGGCGCGGTGCGCGGCTGGGACCGCCGCAATGCCTACTACTACCAGATGGTGCAGGCGCTCGCGGACCACTACCGCTTCGATCCCGAGGCGCCCTGGGAGCGGCTGCCCGAGCGGGCGCGCGAGGTGCTGATGCAGGGCAGCCGCGGCGAGGAAATCGAGTTCCGCTACTTCGACTCGCGCGGGCGGACCGTGAAGCGCCGCCACAGGTTCGAGGGCATCCTGCCGAACCTGGAGCGGCGCTACCACGAGACCGAGTCGCTGGCGGTGCGCGAGGAGCTCGCGCGCTACCTCGGCACGCGCCGCTGCCCGGAATGCGACGGCGCGCGCCTGACCAAACCCGCGCGCTTCGTGTTCGTCGGCGGCGAGTCGCTGCCCGCGATCTCCGCGCTGCCGGTGCGCCGCGCGCTCGAGTTCTACCGCGCGCTGTCGCTCGAGGGCTGGCGCGCGAAGATCGCCGCCAAGATCGTCAAGGAGATCACCGACCGGCTCGGGTTTCTCGTTGATGTCGGCCTCGACTACCTGACGCTCGACCGCTCCGCCGAGACGCTCTCTGGCGGCGAGGCACAACGCATCCGGCTCGCGAGCCAGATTGGCTCGGGGCTGGTCGGCGTCATGTACATCCTCGACGAGCCCTCGATCGGCCTGCACCAGCGCGACAACCAGCGCCTGCTCGACACGCTGCACCGCCTGCGCGACCTCGGCAACACGGTGATCGTGGTCGAGCACGACGAGGACGCGATCCGCCAGGCCGACCATGTCGTGGACCTCGGCCCGGGCGCCGGCGTGCACGGCGGGCGCATCGTGGCCCAGGGCACGCCCGCCGAGATCGAGGCGAGCCCCGCCTCGCTCACGGGCCAGTACCTCTCTGGGCGCAAGCGCATCGAGGTCCCGGGCCAGCGCCGCGCGCGCAACGCGAAGCAGGTGCTGAAGGTCCGGCAGGCGAGCGGCAACAACCTGAAGGCCATCGACGTCGCCTTCCCGGTCGGGCTGCTCACCTGCGTGACCGGGGTCTCCGGCTCCGGCAAGTCCACGCTGGTGAACGACACGCTCTACCGCACCATCGCGCGCGAGCTCGACCTGGTCGCGGAGCAGCCGGCGCCCTGCGCCGGGATCGACGGCATCGGCCACGTCGACCGCGTGATCGACATCGACCAGAGCCCGATCGGGCGCACGCCGCGCTCGAACCCCGCGACTTACACCGGGCTGTTCACGCCGATCCGGGAGCTGTTCGCCGGCACGCCGGAGGCGCGCTCGCGCGGCTACCAGCCCGGGCGCTTCTCCTTCAACGTCAAGGGCGGGCGCTGCGAGGCCTGCGAGGGCGACGGCGTCATCAAGGTCGAGATGCACTTCCTGCCGGACGTCTACGTCGCCTGCGACGTCTGCAAGGGCCGCCGCTACAACCGCGAGACGCTCGACGTCCACTACAAGGGCAAGAACATCCACGAGGTGCTCGACATGACGGTCGAGGACGCGAGCGCCTTCTTCAGCGCGGTGCCGGTGGTCGCCTCCAAGCTGCAGACGCTCATGGACGTCGGGCTGTCCTACGTGCGGCTCGGGCAGAACGCGACCACGCTGTCGGGCGGCGAGGCGCAGCGCGTCAAGCTGGCGAAGGAACTGTCGAAGCGGGCGACGGGCCGGACACTATATATACTGGACGAGCCGACCACCGGCCTGCACTTCGAGGACGTCAAGCACCTGCTCGCGGTCCTGCACCGGCTGCGCGACGAGGGCAACACGGTGATCGTGATCGAGCACAACCTGGACGTGATCAAGACGGCGGACTGGATCATCGACCTCGGCCCCGAGGGCGGCGACGGCGGCGGCGCAGTGGTGGCCGAAGGCACGCCCGAGCAGCTCGCGCGCGCCGCCGGCTCGTTCACGGGGCGCTACCTCAAGCGCGTGCTGACGCGCGCCAGGAGTGCGGCATGAAGCTGGCGCAGGGACTCATGCTGTCGTTCGCGCTGTTGTTCGCGGCTCCTGCGCTCGCGGGCAAGCTGGCGGTGACGGATGCCTGGGCGCGCGCGACGCCGCCCGGCGCGACCATGGGCGTGGTCTACTTCAAGCTGCACAACGGCAGCGGCAAGTCGGACCGGCTGCTGAAGCTCAGGACCCCGGTCGCAGCGAGCGCCACCGTGCACCGCACCGAGATCGTCGACGACATCGCACGCATGCGCGAGGTGTCGGTGCTGCACGTGGCGCCCGGCGAGAAGCTCGCGTTCGAGCCCGGCGGGCTGCACGTGATGCTGATGGGGCTGAAGAAGCCGCTCAAGGACGGGCAGGTGTTCGAGCTGGAGCTTGTGTTCGAGCTGGCCGGGCCGGTGAAAGTGCGCGTGACTGCGCGCAGGAACTGACGCGCGCCCGGTCGCACCTCAGCGCGTGACGGCCGCGGGGCCCGCGCTCGTGAACAGGTGCGCGATCTCGCCCTGGCCGCGGCGCTCGCGGAAGTGGCCGTTGGTGAACTCGGAGACCACGCGGCGCCAGAAGCGGATCGCGCCGGCGTTGCGCGCCTGCTCGGAGATCGTCCACTCGCCCGCATAGCGCGCGAACAGCAGCATCGCCGCGCCGCGCCCGGCGCCGCGGCTGCGGTGCGGCTTGCGGATGAAGAACTCGCTCAGGCGGTAGTGGCGTCGCGGGTCGGCGTCCGCCGGCGGCGTGCGCTGCACGACCGCGAAGCCGACCGGCTCGCTCTCGCGCAGGATGACGAATGCGGTGGTGCGATCGTCGTGGAACCATCCCTGGATGATTTCCGTCACGCCCTGCCCGGTCACCTGCAGCGACGGATAGACGCCGGTGCGGTCGCCGGAAATGTCGGCGAGGTACTCGCCGTAGGCTTCCTCGATCCAGTCGCGGTCCGACTGTGACGCGCGCGCTTCGCGGATCGTGATCGGCATGTCCTGGTCCCGGAAAGAGATCGGCCGGGGGAAGGTCGCGGGGTCTCCGCGCCATCCGCCCGGCCGGTCTGGCCCTATGCAGTAAGGAGCTTACTGCGCCGGGGCGGCTTCTTCAGCCGGAGCCTCGGGAGCAGCAGCAGCGCCCTCCGCAGCAGCGGCATCCACCGCAGCAGCGGCATCGGTCGCGGCAGCATCGGCAGCAGGAGCGACTTCCTCAGCGGCAGGCGCGGCGGCCTCCGCAGCGGGAGCAGCTTCTTCCTGCTTGGCACCGCAGGCGCCCAGCACAAGGGCAACCGCAACGGCGCCCACAATCTTTGCATTCATCGTCAGATACCCCAGGTTCGTACAGTGAGAAAGGAAGGTACGGTCCGCGGCGAAAACACCGAAAAAACCAGCGTCGATGCTCCTACGCGTCGGCGAATTCTAGCGGGAATGCTGCGCCGCGCAAAGGTCGCATATTTGCGACAGGGCCGGGCGCCGTGGCGCCGACCGGCGCGGGCCGCTACGCTTTCCGGCAGGCTGGACGCAGGAGGCCCCATGGCCATGACGGATCTGGAATCGTTGTACCGCGACCACTTGCAGCAGCTCATGCAGCGGGCTGACCAGGCCCTGGCGGAAACCGGTTTCGACGGCCTGATCGTCGGTTCCGGGGCCCTGCGGTACTACTACCTGGACGACAGTAGCTACCCCTTCCGCCCCAACCCCAGGTACCGCGCCTGGCTGCCAGACGCCAGCCCGGACTGCTTCCTCGTTTACCGGCCCGGCAGCCGCCCGCGGCTCCTGTTCTGCCAGCCGGACGACTACTGGTACCTGCCCCCGGAGCGGCCGGAGGGGTACTGGGTGGGTTCGTTCGACCTGGAGGTGATCCGGTCACCCTCGGAATTGAGGGGCAAGCTGGGTGCCAAGGGGCGCTGGGCGGTACTGGGCGAGCCCGGGCCCGCCACCGACGGCTTGGGGGAGCAGGATCCCGAGGGCCTGGTCGCAAGACTCGACTACGGGCGGGCAGCCAAGTCGCCCTACGAGGTGGAGTGCATGGCCCTTGCCACAGCCGCCGGAGTCCGCGCCCACCGGGCGGCGGAAGCGGCCTTCCGGGGCGGCGCCTCGGAATACGAGGTCCACCTGGCCTATTGCCGCGCGGCAGGCGCCCGGGAGGAGGAACTCCCCTACAACAACATCATCGCCTTCGACCGGCATGCCGCGGTCCTGCATTACCAGGTGCTGGACCGCAGGCGGCCGCCGGGCGTGCGCGCCTTCCTGATCGACGCGGGGGCTCAGCACGCGGGCTATGCCTGCGACATCACCCGCACCTACGCCGCGGAACCCGGCGCGTTCCAGGACCTGATTGATGCCATTGATGGCGTACAGCGCACGCTGGCCGCGCGCGTGCGGCCGGGAACGGATTACCGCGAGATCCACCTCGAGGCGCACCGTGCCATCGCGGGCGTGTTGACCGCGCATGGCCTGGTAAAAGGCTCGGCCGAGGCCACGGTCGAGAGCGGGCTGACCTCGGTCTTCTTCCCGCACGGCATCGGCCACCTGCTCGGGCTCATGGTGCACGACGCCGGCGGGTTCATGGCGGGCCCTGCGGGCGGCACGCAACCGAAGCCGGAGGGGCATCCGTACCTGCGCCTGACGCGCAAGCTCGAGCCCGGCTTCGTGGTGACGATCGAGCCCGGGCTCTATTTCATCGACTCGCTGCTCGCACGGGCGAAGGCGGACGCGCGCGGGAAAATGATCGACTGGAAACGCGTCGAGGCGCTCGCCCCCTGCGGCGGCATCCGCATCGAGGACAACGTCGTGGCCCAGGCCGGCGCGCCGCGCAACCTCACGCGCGAGGCGTTCGCGGCGGCGGCCTGAACCGGCGCGCGACTCAGCGCTGCTTCAGGAGATCGCGGATCTCGGTCAGCAGCACTTCCTCGCGCGGCGGCGGCGGCGGCGCGGCAGCCGCGGGTGCGGGCGCCGGCTTCTTCAGCCTGTTGATGGCTTTCAGTGCCACGAAGATCGCCGCCGCGATGATCAGGAAGTCGACCAGCGACTGGATGAACGCGCCGTAGCCGATCGTCACCGGCTCGCCGGTCTTGGCACTGGTGCCGAGCGTGACCGCGAGGCTGGAGAAATCCACGCCGCCGATGACCCAGCCGAGCGCCGGCATCACGATGGCATCCACCAGCGACGAGACGATCTTGCCGAAGGCGGCGCCGATCACGATGCCCACCGCCATGTCGATCATGTTGCCCTTGACGGCGAATTCCTTGAATTCCTGGAGCAGGCCCATGTTTCCCCCCTTGTGGTTGTGGCAGGTGCGAGCGCGAACGTAGCAGAACAAACAGGGACAGGTACACATCAAGAAGCCGGGGACAACCCCGGCTCTCCAATGTGTACCTGTCCCTGTTTAAGCGGCCTTGCGGCGCTTGGGCCTGGCGGCGGGCTCGGCGGACTTCTTCGACGCGGCCTTCTTCTCCGGCTTCGCGTCGGCCTTCTTCGCCGGCTCCTTCTTCGCCTTCTTCTTCGCCGGCTTGTCCTCCGGCGCGGGGGCCGGGGCGGCGTCGGCCTCGACCAGCTGCATCAGCGCCATCGGCGCCGAGTCGCCCGGGCGCGGCTCCATGTGCAGGATGCGCGTGTAGCCGCCGGCGCGGGTGCGGAAGCCCGGCCCGATCTCGGCGAACAGCTTCTCGACCAGCGCGTCGTCACGCAGCATCGAGAACGCGCGCCGGCGGTGGGCCTCGGTGTCGTCCTTGCCGAGCGTGATCAGCGGCTCGACGACGCGGCGCAGTTCCTTCGCCTTCGGCAGCGTGGTGCGGATGGTCCCGGCGCGCAGCAGCGCCGCGGACATGTTGCGCATCAGCGCCTTGCGGTGGGAGCTGTTGCGCGAAAGCTGGCGTCCCGACAGTTGGTGTCGCATGTGTCGCTATCTCCCGGGCGAGCTCAGGCGGAGCGCAGCTCGTCTTCGCGGCGCAGCGCGGCCGGCGGCCAGCCTTCGATGCGCATGCCGAGCGTCAGCCCGTGGCTCTCGAGCACTTCCTTGATCTCGGTGAGCGACTTCTTGCCGAGGTTCGGCGTGCGCAGCAGCTCGACTTCCGTGCGCTGCACGAGGTCGCCGATGTAGTGGATGTTCTCGGCCTTGAGGCAGTTGGCGCTCCTGACCGTGAGCTCGAGCTCGTCCACCGGGCGCAGCAGGATCGGGTCCGGCAGCGGGCCCGCCTCGCGCGACGGCGACTCGCCCTGACCCTCGAGGTCCACGAAAACGGTCAGCTGGTCCTTCAGGATCGACCCGGCGCGGCGGATCGCCTCGTCCGGGTTGATGGTGCCGTTGGTCTCGATGTCGATGATCAGCTTGTCGAGGTCGGTGCGCTGCTCGACGCGCGCGGACTCGATGCCGTAGGTCACGCGGCGCACCGGCGAGAACGAGGCGTCGAGCTGCAGGCGCCCGATCGGGCGGCTCTGCTCCTCGAACTCGAGGCGCTGCACCGCCGGGCGGTAGCCGCGGCCGCGCTCGATCTTGAGGTTCATGGCCAGCTCGACCGGCTTGTTCAGGTTCGCGATCACCAGCTCCGGGTTCACGATCACGACGTCGTGGTCCACCTGGATGTCGCCGGCGCGGACCGGGCCCGGGCCCTTCTTCGACAGGCGCAGCTCGACCGACTCGCGCGCGTGCATCTCGAGCGCGATCGCCTTCAGGTTGAGCAGGATGTCGACGACGTCCTCCTGGACGCCCTCGATGCTGGTGTACTCGTGCAGCACGCCCTCGATCTCGACCTCGGTCACGGCGCAGCCGGGCATCGAGGACAAGAGCACGCGCCGGAGCGCATTGCCGAGCGTGTGGCCGAAGCCGCGCTCGAACGGCTCGATCACGATGCGCGCCTGGCGCGGCCCGGTCTCGGTGACCTTGACGGAGCGGGGCTTGAGGAATTCCGTGGCGGATCCTTGCATGGACATCACCCTTACTTCGAATAGAGCTCGACGACCAGGTTCTCGTTGATGTCCGGGAGGATCTGGTCACGGTCCGGCAACGCCTTCAGCGTGCCGGTGAATTTCTTGTCGTCCACCTCGACCCACTCGGGCAGGCCGACCTGGGTGGCGATGGCGAGCGCCGCGGCGATGCGCGCCTGGGCGCGCGACTTCTCGCGCACGCTGACCACGTCGCCGGCCTGGCACTGGTACGACGGCACGTTGACCGCCTCGCCGTTGACCTCGATCGCCTTGTGCGACACCAGCTGGCGCGCCTCGGCGCGGGTGGCGGCGAAGCCCATGCGGTACACGACGTTGTCGAGCCGTGACTCGAGGAAGCGCAGCAGGTTCTCGCCGGTCGACCCCGGGCGGCCCGCGGCCTTGGCGTAGTAGTTGCGGAACTGGCGCTCCAGCACGCCGTACATGCGGCGCAGCTTCTGCTTCTCGCGCAGCTGGATGCCGTAGCCCGACAGCCGCGTGCGGCGCTCGCCCTTGATGCCGCCGGGCGGCACCTCGAGCTTGCACTTGCTCTCGAGCGGCTTGATGCCGCTCTTCAGCAGCAGGTCGGTGCCCTCGCGGCGCGAGAGCTTGCACTTGGGTCCGAGGTATCTGGCCATGGTTCCTGTCTCAGACGCGCCGCTTCTTGGGCGGGCGGCAGCCGTTGTGCGGGATGGGCGTCACGTCCTCGATGCTGGTGACCTTCAGGCCGCAGGCATTCAGCGCGCGCACCGCGGACTCGCGGCCGGGGCCGGGGCCGCGCACGCGGACTTCCACGGTGCGCAGGCCATGCTCCTGCGCGGCCACGCCCGCCTTCTCCGCCGCGACCTGCGCGGCGAACGGCGTGCTCTTGCGCGAGCCGCGGAAGCCGGAGCCCCCGGAGGTCGCCCAGGCGAGCGTGTTGCCCTGGCGGTCGGTGATCGTGACGATCGTGTTGTTGAACGATGCGTGGATGAAGGCGATGCCGTCCGACACCTGGCGCTTCACCTTCTTGCGGGCCTTGGCCGCGGCCGCGGCCGGCGCGGCGGCCTGCTTGCCGTCCGCCTTCGCTTCCGGCTTCGCCTCGGCCTTCGCTTCTGTCTTCTCTTCGCTCATCCCGGATTACACCTTGCCCGGCTGGACGTTGGTCTTGACCGCCGCGCGGCGCGGTCCCTTGCGCGTGCGCGCGTTGGTGCGCGTGCGCTGGCCGCGCGCCGGCAGCCCCTTGCGGTGGCGGATGCCGCGGTAGCAGCCGAGGTCCATCAGCCGCTTCAGGCTCATCGCATTCTCGCGGCGCAGGTCGCCCTCGACCATGAAGCGCGAGACCTGCGTGCGCAGCGCGTTGACCTCGGGCTCGGTCAGGTCGCGGACCCGGGTCGAAGGCGCGACGCCCGCGGCCTTGCACACCGCGAGCGCGCGCGAACGGCCGAGGCCGTAGACGTGCGTCAGCCCGATGCCGATGTGCTTGTTGACAGGAATGTTGATGCCGGCGATGCGCGCCATGCGGTTAGCCCCCGAGCCGCGGGAAACGCGGCAGCATACGTGAAAATGCGGTTTTCCTCAACATCTTCAAGGCCCTGCGACTCAGCCCTGGCGCTGCTTGTGGCGCGCATCCGAGGTGCAGATGACCCGCACCACGCCCTTGCGCCGCACGATCTTGCAGTTCTTGCAGATCTTCCTGACCGATGGACGTACCTTCATGACGATCCCCTCCCCGCGCGCTCAGCGCGGCGCTCCGCCGCGCCCGAAGCCGCGCAGGTTGGCCTTCTTCATCAGGCCCTCGTACTGGTGCGACATCATGTGCGCGTTCAGCTGGGCCACGAAATCCATGACCACGACGACCATGATCAGGAGCGAGGTGCCGCCGAAATAGAACGGCACGCGCCCGTAAGACATCAGGATCTCGGGCAGCAGGCACACCAGCGTCACGTACAGCGCGCCCCAGACGGTGAGCCGGGTCAGCACCTTGTCGATGTACTCGCCGGTCTGCTGGCCGGGGCGGATGCCGGGGATGAACGCGCCGCCCTTCTTCAGGTTCTCCGCGGTCTCGCGCGAGTTGAACACCAGCGCGGTGTAGAAGAAGCAGAAGAAGATGATCAGGCCGCCATAGATCAGGAGGTGCAGCGGCTGGCCCCAGCCGAGCGCCGCGGCCACCGTCTGCAGCCAGGTGCCGGCCTCGCCGGTGCCGAAAAACGAGGCGAGCGTCGCCGGGAACAGCAGCAGCGAGGAGGCGAAGATCGGCGGGATCACGCCCGACATGTTGAGCTTGAACGGCAGGTGGCTGGTCTGGCCCGCATACATGCGCCGGCCGACCTGGCGCTTGGCGTAGTTGACCGGGATGCGGCGCTGGCCGCTCTCGACGAACACGCAGAACGCCGTGACCGCGCCGATCAGCAGCAGCAGGATGATCGCGAAGGCGGGGTTCATCTCGCCGCTGCTGACCTGCTGGAAGGTGCCGCCGATCGCGGACGGCAGCCCCGAGATGATGCCGGCGAGGATGATCATCGAGATGCCGTTGCCGATGCCGCGCTCGGTGATCTGCTCGCCGAGCCACATCAGGAACATGGTGCCCGCGGTCAGCGTCAGCACCGCGGGCAGCGCGAAGTTGAAGAAGCCCGGGTTGATGACCACGCCCTGGTTCTGGAACGCGGTCGCCGCGGCGAAGCCCTGGAACGCCGCCAGCACCACGGTAAAGTAGCGCGTCCACTGGGTCAGCTTGCGCCGGCCGGACTCGCCCTCCTTCTTGATCGCCGTCATCGACGGCACCACCACCGCCATCATCTGGATGATGATGGACGCGGAGATGTAGGGCATCACGCCCATCGCGAAGATCGACAGGCGCTCGAGCGCACCGCCGGAGAACATGTTGAACAGCCCGAGGATCGTGCCCTCCTGGCTCTCGAACAGGCGCGCGAGCGCGATCGGGTCGATGCCGGGCACCGGCACGAAGGTGCCGATCCGGTAGACGACCAGCGCCCCCAGCAGGAAGAACAGGCGATGCCGCATCTCGGTGTAACGCGTGACGTCACCGAGCGCGACCGCCGCATTGCCCGCCGTCGTCGCCATCAGTCGATCTTCCCGCCCGCCTTCTCGATGGCCGCGCGCGCGCCCTTGCTGGCGACCACCGCCGGCCCCTTGAGCGTCACCGCGCGGGCGATCTCACCCGACAGGATCACCTTGGCGCGCTCGGTCGCGAGCGGCACCACCGATGCCTCGATCAGCGCCTGCAGGTCCACCAGGTCCGACTTCACCTTGGCGAGGTCGGTCAGCGTGACCTCGGCGCGCGTCGCCCGGATCGCCGAGCGGAAGCCGACTTTCGGCAGCCGGCGCTGCAGCGGCACCTGGCCGCCCTCGAAGCCGACCTTGTGGTAGCCGCCCTTGCGCGCCTTCTGGCCCTTGCCGCCCTTGCCGCAGGTCTTGCCCTGGCCCGCGGACGCGCCGCGTCCGACGCGCAGACGCGGGCGCTTGCTGCCCGGCGCCGGCTTGAGTTCGTTCAGTCGCATCGCCATCGCTCCTTCAGGCCTTCTCGACCGCAAGCAGGTGCTTCGCGGCGTTGATCATGCCGCGCACCTGCGGCGTGTCCTGCACCACGCGCGAATCGCGGATGCGCCGCAGCCCGAGGCCGTGCACCGACGCGCGGATGCTGTGCAGCTGCCCGTGCACGCTGCCCTTGAGCGTCACCTTGATCTTTTCCTGGCTCATGTGGTTCAGCCCGTGATCTCTTCCAGTGTCTTGCCGCGCTTGGCCGCGATCCGCTCCGGCGCCGCCATGCGCGAGAACGCATTGAAGGTCGCGCGCACCACGTTGATCGGGTTGCGCGAGCCGTAGCTCTTCGCCAGCACGTTGCGCACGCCCGCGCACTCGAACACGGCGCGCATGCCGCCGCCGGCGATCACGCCGGTGCCGTCCGAGGCCGGCTGCATGTAGACGCGGGTGGTGCCATGGCGGCCCTGGATCGCGTAGTGCAGCGTCTCGCGCGAGAGCGGCACGCTGGTCATGTTCTTGCGCGCCTGCTGCATCGCCTTCGAGATCGCGACCGGCACCTCGCGCGCCTTGCCGTAGCCGAAGCCGACGCGGCCGGCGCCGTCGCCGACCACGGTCAGCGCCGTGAACCCGAACTGCCGGCCGCCCTTGACCACCTTGGCGGTGCGGTTGACGGCGACCAGCTTCTCGATCAGGTCGTCGCCCGACTGGGACCTTTCGACACGTGCCATCTCGTCTTCTCCGGGTCAGAACTTGAGGCCGGCTTCGCGCGCGGCCTCGGCGAGCGCCTTGACGCGCCCGTGGTAGCGGAATCCCGAGCGGTCGAACGCGACCGCCTCGATGCCGGCGGCCTTGGCGCGCTCGGCGATGGCGCGGCCCACGGCGGCCGCGGCGTCGCGGTTGCCGGTGCCCTTGAGGCCCGAAGCGACCGCTTCCTGCACGGTGGACGCGGCGGCGAGCACCCTGGCGCCGTCCGGCGTCGTCACCTGGGCGTAGATGTGCCGCGGCGTGCGGTGCACGGTCAGGCGCGCCTCTGCCTTCTCGCGGATCTTGGCGCGGGCGCGGGTCGCGCGCCGCAGGCGCCGGTCCTTCTTGGTGAGCTGTGCCATGGCCTTACTTCTTCTTGCCTTCCTTCAACACGATCTTCTCGCCGGCGAAGCGCACGCCCTTGCCCTTGTACGGCTCGGGCGGCCGGTAGCCGCGGATCTCCGCCGCGACCTGCCCGACCTTCTGCCGGTCCATGCCCTTGATCACGATCTCGGTCTGCGACGGCGTCTCGATCGAGATGCCCTCCGGCACCGGGTAGGCGACCGGGTGCGAGAAGCCGAGCGTGAGGTTCAGGTTCCTGCCCTGCACCGCGGCGCGGTAGCCGACGCCGACCAGCTCGAGCTTGCGCTCGAAGCCGCGGGTGACGCCCGCGACCATGTTCGCGAGGTTGGCGCGCGCCGCCCCCGCCGCCGCGACCTTCTCGGCCGTGGCCTTGCCGTCGGCGATCGCGACCGAGAGCACCTGGTCCTTCTGCCGGACCGAGATGCCGTCCGCGAGCTTGAGCGTGAGCGCGCCCTTGGCGCCCTTCAGGGTCACGGCGTCCGCAGCGACCGTCGCATTGACGCCCGCGGGCAGCTTGACCGGCAATTTTGCAATTCTGGACATGATGCGGCCTCCTCAGGCCACGACGCAGAGCACTTCGCCGCCCTGCCCCACGCGACGCGCCTCGCGGTCGGTCATGACACCGGCCGGCGTCGAGACGATCGCGACGCCGAGGCCGCCCAGCACCTTCGGCAGCTTGTCCTTCGGGCGGTAGGCGCGCAGCCCCGGCCGCGACACGCGCTCGAGGCGCTCGATCACCGGCTTGCCCTGGTGGTACTTGAGCGCGATCACGAGCGTGGTGCGCGCGCCGTCCTTGCGCACCGCGAAGTCCGCGACGTAGCCCTCGTCCTTCAGCACCCGGACGATGGCCTGCTTCACGCGCGAGGCCTGCACCGAGACCTCCGGCTTGCCGGCGGCCTGGCCATTGCGGATGCGGGTCAGCAGGTCCGCGATCGGGTCGCTCATGCTCATCTCGTGATTCTCCTCACCAGCTCGCCTTGCGCAGGCCCGGCACGTCGCCGCGCATCGTCGCCTCGCGCAGCTTGACGCGCCCGAGGCCGAACTTCCGGTAGTTGCCGCGCGAGCGGCCCGTGATCGCGCAGCGGCTGCGCTGGCGGATCGGGTTCGCGTCCCGCGGCAGCTTCTGCAGCTTCTCGACCGCGGCCATGCGGTCCTCCGGGGAGGCCTTCGGGTCGCGGATCTGCTCCTTGAGCCCCGCGCGCTTCGCGGCGAACTTCTTCACCTTTTTCGCGCGGCGCTTCTCGCGCTCGATCATGCTGGTCTTCGCCATCGGTCACTTCCTGAACGGGAAATTGAACGCATCGAGCAGGGCGCGCCCCGACTTGTCGTCGCCCGCGGTCGTCGTGATCGTGATGTCCATGCCGCGCACCTGGTCGATCTGGTCGTAGGCAATCTCGGGGAAGATGATCTGTTCCTTGACCCCGAAGCTGTAGTTGCCCTGGCCGTCGAACGAGCGCGGGTTGACCCCGCGGAAGTCGCGGATGCGCGGCATCGCGACGTTGATCAGGCGGTCCAGGAACTCGTACATGCGGGCGCCCCGCAGCGTCACCATGCAGCCGACCGGCAGCCCCTCGCGGATCTTGAAGGTCGCGACCGACTTCTTCGACTTGCGCACCGCCGGCTTCTGGCCCGTGATCTTCGCCAGGTCCGCAGTCGCCGCGTCCATGACCTTCTTGTCGGCCACGGCCTCGCCGACGCCCATGTTCACCGTGATCTTGGTGATGCGCGGCACCTGCATGTCGGTCTTGAACCCGAGCTCCGTGCGGAGCTTCGGCCGCACCACCTCGCGGTAGTGCTTCTGCAGCCTGGCTGTCGCAGTCATGGCTCCCGTCTCCGTTGTCATGCGTCCACCAGCTCGCCGTTCGACTTGAACACGCGCACCTTGCGCCCGTCCGCCAGCGTCTTCATGCCGACGCGGTCGGCCTTCTTGGTGGCCGGGTTCAGCAGCGCGACGTTCGAGGCCGCGAACGGCGCCTCCTTCTGCACGATGCCGCTCTGCACGCCGCGCGCCGGGTTCGGCTTCTGGTGCTTCTTCACCATGTTGACGTTCTCGACCAGCACGCGGCCGTCGGCCTGCACCGCCACCACGGTGCCGGTGCGGCCCTTGTCCCTGCCCGCCGTCACCACGACGGTGTCGCCCTTGCGGATCTTCCTCACAGGACCTCCGGCGCCAGCGAAATGATCTTCATGAACGCGACGCTGCGCAGCTCGCGCGTCACCGGCCCGAAGATGCGGGTGCCGATCGGCTCGAGCTTCGGCGTCAGCAGCACGGCGGCATTGCCGTCGAAGCGGATCAGCGAGCCGTCGCCGCGGCGCACGCCGCTCCTGGTGCGCACCACGACTGCGTCGTAGACCTCGCCCTTCTTGACCTTGCCGCGCGGGATCGCGTCCTTGATGCTGACCTTGATCACGTCGCCCACGCCGGCGTAGCGGCGGCGCGTGCCGCCCATGACCTTGATGCACATCAGCTCGCGCGCGCCGGAGTTGTCCGCCGCCTGCAAGCGAGTCCTGAGCTGGATCATCGTCCTGCCCTCCCGGCGCTCATGCCGCCGGCGCGCGTTCGATCACGCGCACCAGCTTCCAGGCCTTGTGGCGCGACAGCGGCCGGCACTCGGCGATCGCCACCGTGTCGCCCTCGCGGCACTCGTTGTTCTCGTCGTGCGCCAGCAGCTTGCTGGTGCGCCGCACGTACTTGCCGTAGGTCGGGTGCTTGACCAGCCGCTCGACCGCGACCGAGATGGTCTTGTTCATCTTGCTGCTGACCACGGTGCCGGTCAGCGTCTTGGCCTCGCTCATTTCGCGCTCCTGCGTTCGTTCAGCACGGTCTTCACGCGCGCGATGTTGCGGCGCACCTTGCCGTGCTGGTCGGGTCGCGCCGGCTGGCCGGAGGCCGCCGCCATGCGCAGCTTGAACTGCTCCTTGCGCAGCGCCACCAGCTCCTCGCGCAGCCCGGCTGCGTCCTTCTTGCGGATCTCCGCCGTCGTCTTGCCCATCAGCGCACCTGCCGCTTCACGAAGGCCGTCGCCACCGAGAGCTTGGCCGCCGCCAGGCGGAATGCCGTGCGCGCCGTGACTTCGTCCACGCCCTCGATCTCGAACAGCACCTTGCCCGGGGTCACCTTGGCGACCCAGTACTCGACGTTGCCCTTGCCGCTGCCCATGCGCACCTCGAGCGGCTTCTGCGTGATCGGCACGTCGGGGAACACGCGGATCCAGATCTGACCGCCGCGCTTGACGTAGCGCGTCATCGCGCGCCGCGCCGCCTCGATCTCGCGCGCGGTCATGCGCGCGCGGTCCACGGCCTTGAGCCCGAAGTCGCCGAACGCGACCGAGCTGCCGCGGTGCGCGCTGCCCGCGAGGTTGCCCTTGAACTGCTTGCGGAACTTGGTCCGCTTGGGCTGCATCATGCCGGCTGCTCCTGCGGCTTGTCGGCGGCCTTCTCGGCGGCGGGCTCGGCGGCGGCCGCCGCGGCTTCCGCGGCCTCCGCTTCCTGCTCTTCCTTGCCGAACACCTCGCCCTTGAACACCCAGACCTTGACGCCGATGACGCCGTAGGTGGTGCGCGCCTCGGCCGTGCCGTAGTCGATGTCGGCGCGGAAGGTGTGCAGCGGAATGCGGCCCTCGCGGGTCCACTCCGAGCGCGAAATCTCGGCGCCGTTCAGGCGGCCGGCGATGCGCACCTTCACGCCCAGCGCGCCGCTGCGCATCGTGTTGGTGACCGCGCGCTTCATCGCGCGGCGGAACATCACGCGCTTCTCGATCTGCTGCGCGATGCTTTCGGCGACCAGCGTCGCGTCGAGCTCGGGCTTGCGGATCTCGGCGATGTTCAGGCGCACGTCGGCGACCGGCATCTTCAGGATCTTCGCCACCTCGACGCGCAGCTTCTCGATGTCCTCGCCCTTGCGGCCGATCACCACGCCCGGCCGGGCCGTGTGGATCGTGATGTTGGCCTTGCGCGCGGCGCGCTCGATGTGGATCCGGCTGACCGACGCCTCGGCGAGCTTCTTGCGCAGGAACTCGCGCACCTTCCAGTCGCCCTGGATGTGCGACGGGAAGCTCTTGGTGTCGGCGTACCAGCGCGACGACCAGTCGCGCGTGATGCCGAGCCGGATGCCGATCGGATTGACCTTCTGGCCCATGTGCTGTCCCGCCCCCTTACCGCGCCTGGTCCGCCACGATCACGCGGATGTGGCTGTTGCGCTTGATGATCCTGTTGCCGCGGCCCTTGGCGCGCGCGTGGAAGCGCTTGCCGACCGGCGCGGCGTCCACCTCGATGCGCGCGACCTTCAGCGCGTCGATGTCGGCCTCGTGGTTGTGCTCGGCGTTCGCGATCGCGGACTCCAGCACCTTGCGCACCAGCTTGGCGCCCTTCTTCGGCGTGAACTGCAGCACGGCGAGGGCCTTGCCCACCGGCTGGCCCCGCACCAGGTCCGCGACCAGGCGGCACTTCTGCGGCGAGATGCGCGCGTGGCGCAGCGTGGCTGATACCTGCATGGCTTACTCCGGCGCCGCCGCGGTCTCGACCTTCTTGGCCGAGGAGTGGCTCTTGAAGATGCGGGTCGGCGCGAACTCGCCGAGCTTGTGGCCGACCATGTTCTCGGTGACCAGCACGGGCACGTGCTGGCGTCCGTTGTGCACGGCGATCGTCAGCCCGACCATGTCGGGCAGGATCATCGAGCGGCGCGACCAGGTCTTGATCGGCCGGCGATCGTTCTTGTCGCGGGCCGCCTGCACCTTCTTCGCCAGGTGCAGGTCCACGAACGGGCCCTTGCGCAGTGAACGTGACATGTGCTCGCTCGCTCCTTACTTGCGCCGGCGCAGGATGAATGCGTCGGTCCGCTTGTTCTTGCGCGTCTTCTTGCCCTTGGTGTGCCAGCCCCAGGGCGACACCGGGTGCGGGTTGCCCTGGCCGGAGCGGCCCTCGCCGCCGCCGTGCGGGTGGTCCACCGGGTTCATCACCACGCCGCGCACCGTCGGACGGATGCCGCGCCAGCGCTTGGAACCCGCCTTGCCGAACACGCGCAGGTTGTGCTCGTCGTTGCCGACCTCGCCGATCGTGGCGCGGCACTCGATGCTGACCTTGCGCGTCTCGCCCGACTTGAGGCGCAGGATCGCGTTGCCGCCCTCGCGGCCGCTGTACTGCACCGCGCTGCCGGCGGCGCGCGCGAGCTGGCCGCCCTTGCCGGGCTTCAGCTCGATGTTGTGCACCAGCGAGCCGACCGGGATGTGGCGCAGCGGCATCGCGTTGCCTGCGCGGATCGGCGAGTCGGCGCCGGACTGCAGCTCGTCGCCCGCGGCGACGCCCTTCGGCGCCAGGATGTAGCGGCGCTCGCCGTCGCGGTACAGCAGCAGCGCGATGTACGCCGAGCGGTTCGGGTCGTACTCGAGGCGCTCGACCCTGGCGACGATGCCGTCCTTGTCGCGGCGGAAGTCGATCATCCGGTAGTTGTGCTTGTGGCCGCCGCCCTTGTGACGCGTGGTCAGGCGGCCGGCGTTGTTGCGCCCGCCGGTCGCCTTGTGGCCGGCCACCAGCGCGCGCACCGGCTCGCCCTTGTACAGGTGCGAGCGGTCGGGACGCAGCTGGAACCGCGTGCCCGGGGACGTCGCCTTCAGTTTCTTCAGTGCCATGGCCCGATTCCCGTTTCCTGACGCTTACGCGCGCTCGGCGCCGCCGAGCTCGATCTGCTGGCCCGCGGCGAGGCGCACGTAGGCCTTCTTCCAGTCCTGCCGGCGGCCCGGCGTGCGCCCGAAGCGCTTCGCCTTGCCCGCCTGGTTGACGACGCGCACCGCGTCCACCTTCACCTCGAACAGGTACTCGACCGCGGCGCGGATCTCCGGCTTGGTCGCATCGGTGCGCACGCGGAACACGTACTGGTCGCCCTGCATGCCGATGCGCGCGCTCTTCTCGGAGACGTGCGGCGCGATCACCACGCCCGCGAGGCGGTCCTTCGAAAACCCGCTCATGCCAGCTTCTCCTCGAGCATGCGCAGCGCGCCGACGGTGGCGAGCACCTTCGGGTAGCGCGCCAGCGACCAGGGATCGAGGCTCGCGACCGGCATCACGTCGACCCCGGCGAGGTTGCGCGAGGCGAGGTGCAGCTTCTCGTCGTAGGCCTCGATCAGGATCAGCACCTGGTCGAGCCCGAGCTCCGCGAGCTTCCCGACCAGCATCTTGGTCTTCGGCGCCTCGAGCTCGAGGCCGCCGGTCGCGAGCAGCCGCTGCTGGCGCGCGAGCTCCGACAGCATCGAGCGGATCGCGCCGCGGTACATCTTGCGATTGACCTTCTGCGCGTGGCTCCTCGGCTTCGCCGCGAACGCGCGGCCGCCGCCGACCCAGATGGGGCTCCTGATCGAGCCCGCGCGCGCCTGGCCGGTGCCCTTCTGGCGCCACGGCTTCTTGCCGCCGCCGCGCACCTCGGCCTTGGTCAGCTGCGCCTTGGTGCCGGCGCGGCCCGCGGCCGCATACGCGGTCAGCACCTGGTGGACCAGCGGCTCGTTGTATTCACGGCCGAAGGTCGCGTCGCTGACGTCGATCTCGGAGCCCTTGGGCCCGCCACTCACCAGCTTGAGTTTCATCGGCAGCCTTCTCCGCTCACTTCTTCACGGCGGCGACGGACTTGCGTCGCGCGCGGGCCGCGGCCTTGACCGACGGCCGGATGACCACGCGGCCGCCCGGGGCGCCCGGGACCGATCCGCTGACCAGCAGCAGGTTGCGCTCGAGGTCCACCTGCACGACCTTGAGGTTCTCCTCGGTGCGGCGCGCGCCGCCCATGCGGCCGGCCATGCGCTTGCCCGGGAACACGCGGCCCGGCGTCTGGCGCTGGCCGATCGAGCCCGGGTGGCGGTGCGTGACCGAGGCGCCGTGGCTTGCGTAGCCGCCGGCGAAGCCGTGCCGCTTCATGACGCCCGCGTAGCCCTTGCCGATGCTGGTGCCGGTGACGTCCACGTCCTGGCCGGCCTGGAAGATGTCGACCTTGATCTCGGCGCCGGCTTTCAGCTCCGCGCCCTCGCCCTCGGCCAGGCGGAACTCCACCAGGCCCTCGCCCGGCAGCACGCCCGGCTTGGCGAAATGCGCGGCGACCGGCTTGCTCAGCCGGGAAGCGCGACGGTTGCCGAATGTGACCTGGATGGCCCGGTAGCCTTCGGCCTTCGAGTCCTTGACCTGCACGATGCGATTCGGCAGCGCCTCGATGACCGTCACCGGCAGGGCGTCGCCTGCGTCGGTGAAAACCCGAGTCATGCCGGCCTTGCGGCCGACCAGACCTATGGTCATGATTTATATCCTTTTTTCACTGCGCCGGCTGCAATTGGCCGACGCTGTCTCAACCCAAAAACCGCCAGCCCCGCAAAAAAGCCGCCCAGTATAGCGGCCCGGGGAATCAGTTCAACTTGATCTGCACGTCCACGCCGGCCGGCAACTCGAGGCGCATCAGCGCGTCCACGGTCTTGTCGGTCGGGTTCAGGATGTCCATCAGGCGCTTGTGGGTGCGGATCTCGTACTGGTCGCGCGCGTCCTTGTCGGCGTGCGGGGAGACCAGCACCGTGAAGCGCTCGATCTTGGTCGGCAACGGCACCGGGCCGCGCACCGTGGCGCCCGTGCGCCGCGCGGTCTCGACGATTTCGCGCGCGGAGGTGTCGATCAGCTTGTGATCGAACGCCTTCAGGCGGATGCGGATGTTCTGACTGGTCGCCATCGCCGACTCCTTGGGATTACTTCAGCACCTTGGAGACGACGCCGGCGCCGACGGTGCGGCCGCCCTCGCGGATCGCGAAGCGCAGCCCCTCCTCCATCGCGATCGGCGCGATCAGCTCCACCACCATCTTGATGTTGTCACCG